>Ga0308173_10000001_pt1 | contig 1793319 bp, 1510 predicted proteins | sample PhyPR1_FD_203716 | JGI IMG/M metagenome (GOLD analysis project Ga0308173, IMG submission 203716) | Soil microbial communities from UC Gill Tract Community Farm, Albany, California, United States - DLSLS.P.R1 | ecosystem: Environmental > Terrestrial > Soil > Agricultural land | place: USA... | reverse complement strand
CGCTGGCGCGTCGAACCCCGAACGGCGTGTACTGTACCGCACTGCCTGAACTGCCACTTCCTTCACCCCGCGCCACTCCACTTATCTCAGCGGCTTAAGCTGTCTCGATTCTCCGGACCACCTCTGCGTTGTGCGGAAATTGAATACTCGCGCGTGACATTTCTCCTCCGCTGATCAGCGGAAAGCACGACGCCGCGTCTGAGTGCAGACGCGGCGTCGTAGTGAAGGAACTCGAAGGGCAACAGCCCGTCGCTCCGTCGATCAGCGTATCAGAGAGAACGTGTCCTGAAGCGGTGCCGAATCGTGCCGGCTGCGGATTCGTCGGCGGCACGATTCGCGGTCATGTCGCTAAGCGGCGACCGTCCTACAATCGAGGCATGCGAAAACGGGATAAGAAAGACCATCAGCGAGTCGCGTCTGCGCGCCTCAAGCGATTGCACGGCAAGGCGCGGCGAGATTCACTCGCCAGAGAGGTAATGCCTGAGTTCCTCGCGGAGGATGCCCCGGCGAAACGAGAGTTCTTTCAAAGAGCGAGGCGCGAGGCACGCGCCAACAGAAAGCGGCACCACGTATGACGCGCTACACAACACGAAACGAGACTAGCGATTCGACGAGGGCGCGTTTGAGCTACGCGGCTGGTTTCATCGACGAGTCGTTTTTCAACTCGGCTTCAATCCGTCTGATCTGTGCTAGAGTACTCAGGTACTCATCATCCTGCGTGTTCCAAAGGGTTCGAACTTCATTCAGGAATGTGCACATAGAGGAAACCGATGTGTTTTCCTGCCGCATGCGAAATGGTTTCCTGGCTTCAATGCTCAATATTTTGTCTTTCAGGATCGGGTTCGATCCGACCGTTTCGAAGATCATACGCTTAACGTCGCGACGAGCATGCAAGAAGTAATTCGCGGCCTCATTGCTGAACTTTATGACTTCTCGGGCGGGTTCGATCCAATCATGCGATTTAGCGACTGAATCTCGACGTTTGACCAGTGTTAGACGTTGCTGATCCAGCTCAGTGCGAGATCGAGCGAATTCTTCGTCGTTTATCAAATCCCGTAGACGAAGATTGGTGAGTGTCCGAAGCTCAGCTTCGATTGCGACGATCCGTTTTTCGAGCGACTCCCTTCCCTGATCCCTTTCCGCTGTTTTGGTCGCCTCGAAGCGGGAGATGCGCTCCAAAAGCCACTCCTTCGCGGCCGGCGCCAAAGCGATTCGATCTATTGCGGCAGCGATGCTTCGTTCCAAATGGTCGGGCTGAACAGACGGCTGACGGCAGTAGCCGTCCGGATGGCGTCGGGTACAGTGATAATACGAATACCGGCTACCGAATCGATTGACCTTGTCTTCGGCGGTGATGGAAAGCCCACAACCGCACCTGATCAGCCCCGTGGAGGAGAATGACTTTCGTGAGGGACGCGGGCGATCTGGTCTACCGAGGATTGACTGCGCGCGTGCGAATTCCTCGAGCGTTATCATCGGTTTGTGCTTGCCAGTGTACACGGCTCCTTTGTACTTGAACGCACCAGCGTAGAAGATGTTCGAAAAGAGTCCATAGAGGGCCGACACCGAAACAGGCCCGCCTGATGTCCGCAGGCTTCACTGGTTCCGCGCAAGCCCAGATTGGCAACGGAACCATTGTTCTCGCGACAGTCGTGCGTTCATCCGGTCGCGCTGCGTCGCGCACGGCGGCTTGGATGGTGACTTTGGGCCGGTAGTCCCTGAAGGTGTCCACGGCGACGCCATTCGCTCGGGCATCGCGGAGCTCGATGATCAGGTATCCGTTCGGGCCGTGCGTCGCCACATGCACACGCACCGCCTGCAGCGGTGAGGTCGGTCGATCTCAGCGCGCACCATACTGCGCGTCGCTCACCTGTTCGAGCCACTCGACCGACTTTCCGTCGAGCGCTTCCTGAACCGCAATGTGCGCCATCGCCGTATTCGGCGACGCACCGTGCCAGTGTTTTTCACCCGGCGCAAACCAAACGACGTCGCCCGGACGGATCTCCTCGATCGGACCGCCGTCTCGTTGCACGAGACCCATGCCGTCGACAACGAGGAGTGTCTGCCCGAGCGGATGCGTGTGCCACGCAGTGCGCGCGCCGGGCTCGAACGTGACCTTGCCGACACCGATCCGGGAGGGCGCCGGCGCGTTGATTTGCGGGTCGATGCGTACCGTTCCGGTGAACCAGTCGGACGGCCCCTTGCTCGACGGCCGCGATCCGGCGCGTTTGATGTCCACGATGCTGTCCCCGTATCTATGAGTGTTCTCAGATAATGCGATCGCTGATCACTTCAGCTGCTCGACGAACACGTTTCGTGCGATCTCGATCGCGCTATGATCAGCGGATTTTCGACGCCGTCGCCGGCTTCTATTTGTAGTACCCGCGATGTCGCGCCGCATCGCCCGCGCTGCGTTCGTTCATCGCCTACCTGCGCGTGACGCTTCGCCGGCGATCTATTCACCTAGTCTTGGCGTTTCCGGCCGGCATCGGACGTCGAGCTTCGACGGGATCCAAGGATCCACGCGGCGAATAGCGCGGTGCTCTGCACTTCGGTGAATAGCGCCTCGCGCTCGCGCAGCTTCACACTCGAGCTGCGAGGGTGTGCGTTATCGGCTGGTCTCTCTGAAGATTTTCCGGCGGGTCGACCGGCAACCATAACGTGAACGCAGATCCGCGGCCAAGCTCGCTCGTCACCGTGATATGACCGCCGAGTGCCTCCGCGAGTAGCCTGCTGATTGCCAGCCCGAGACCGGCGCCGTTCTTGGACGCATCTCCGATTCGACTGAATTCTTGAAAGATGAAATCCAACTTGTCGGAAGGGATTCCACGTCCGGTATCGGCAAATTCCATCGCCACGAAGTCGCGCCCTTCCGCGAACGGTCCCCGCGACCGGTACGTCGCGCGGACTGACACCGAGCCTGCGTCCGTGTACTTGATTGCGTTCGACAGCAGATTCGACGCAATCTGACGAACGCGCGGTCTACTCGTTCGAATAATCGGGAGGTCTGGAGACGCACTCACTGAAAAAGAAAGGCCGCTCGCACTCACGCTCGCGTGGTATTCCTCGCCGATGGTTTGGATGAGGTCCGCGAGATCTACGGCCTCGGGCTGCAACGCAAGATGGCCCGTCTCGGCGCGCGCGAGCTCGTGAAGATCATCGATCAACGAGAGGGCGCCATGTAGACAGCGGCGCATCCGCCCGAGACTTTCTTGCTGTCGCGCATTCAGGTCGCCGTACACACCATCGCCCAACAATCCCGCGTAGCCGTCCGCTGCCCCGATCGGGTTCTTCACATCGTGGCTGAACCCGCGCATCAAACGCGAGCGGCTCGCCATCACACGCTCCAACCGCTGTCGACCATCAATCGCTTCATCCAACAGGCTCACCTTTTCGTAGGCGAGGGCCGCGAGATGTCCGAAAATCGCGGCGCGCCCGACGTCATCCGCGCGCGAGTGGTCGCGACCTGGCAAGACGAAGAGTGCGCCGAGCGGTGTTCCACCAAACACGAGCGGTACGACGATCGCTGAAATTCCCGCCTCATTCGTATTCGTGCTACCGAGCGCGGTGGTGAATCGGGTCTCATCGACGTTCGCGAGTATGGTGGGTTCGCCGGTCGCCAACACTCGCTCGGTGTGGGAACCAGTGAACACCCTCGAGCTTCCAAGCGATGGCACTCCAGTCCCGGCGACAGCTGCGACCGTGACGAGCTCCGGCTGCTCATTGGGCAACTTTGTAATTCGCTCGACGAAAGCGCCTTGTCCGTCGACTGCCTCGAGCGCCGCATGCGCGATGCGCTTCGTCACCTCGTCCATCGTGAACGCCCCAGCGAGATCCTCGGCTGCTTCTCGAAGAGCGGCTTCCTGCCGCGCTCGCACGGACTCTTCCTCCACGCGTCGTCTCAGCGAGGCAGCAAGCCGCCGTTCGCGCACGGTAAGGATCGCCACGGCGTAGAGGGCCACGAACGCAACGAGGACGAGTACGGCATTGGAAACGAGGCTCAGGTGCTCCAGTTCACTGACCGTGACATCGCGGCCGGACGCATTCGCGGACAAAGCGGAAGACAAACGCGCAATCGCTGACAGGGACCTGTCGTACCGCGATTGCAGGGCGTCGGCTTCAGCGCCGACCTGCGCGAGGGTGCGGGCTTGGCCGAGAGGTTGCGCGCTGAAGTCCCGCCACTCGTGAAAGCGTTGTGCGACGGTGTCCATCTGTGGGCCGAATGATCCGAGCCGAATGACGAGCTTCTGGAGAGCGAGGAGCCGTTGGTCGTCGTCCGCACTCACCGATCGGTATCGCTCGAACAACGCGGTGTCCCGCGAAAGCCCATAGCCCTGAAGCGCGCCGAATTCCTCGGCCAGACCGGATTCGAGCTGCGCGAGCAATACACGAGCGGGAGCAAGCACCTCCGTCGTTTCTCGAAGCAGGTTGGTGATACGCCACGTTTGGCGCGCTGGGACCATGACAGAGCCGAGCAGCGCCAAAACGACAAGCGCGAGGGGCAGGAAGCCCGGGGGATAGAACCGAGCATTTCCTAATCCTCTTGCGCGGAGGAGCCCAGCGGCGTCCGTCGAAGCGCGATCGCGCTGTGATGATGTGCGCGCGTCGGTGGCAACCATTGTGGCTCCTATTCTCTCTCTCGCGGATGTCTCAATCGCAGAAGTGGGATCGGTGTTTGTGCAAGTGAGTCCTTGGAATTGCTCTTGTCAAATCGCGTCGGAGCGACTGCTCGTCTGGGGCTCTAGAGCGAGGGTACCAACGTCCGTGCGTCTATACGGAACGGCCCGCGCTGTCAGGTATTTCACCACACTGCCGATATCGCGTTCGACGGCGATCGTCATCGAAAAGAACCCCCGGCCGAGTGATCGGTCCGGGGGCTTCTTCGTCGGATTTTCTCGCGTCCGTGGTTCAGTCAGCGGTGCTGCCGGTCACGGATTTCTACCAGTCGTTGGCTGCCACGACGGTGCGTTCCCTCGAGTCACGATCGCGGGCTGCGATGTCGAGAAAGCGGGAAGGCGCGCAATGGACGTCTCACCAGTTCGGAAGAGCGTAAAGGCGACCTGACTCCCGTCTGGAGACCACGTGACGTCCCATGCAGCCGCCACTAGCGTCACTGAGAAGTTGCGCACCGTGTCGCCAAATGCGAGGTACGAGTGACACGCGATGCTGATGTCGCAGTCGTCTCTAGTGATGGCGATCTTCGATCCATCGGGGGACCACTTGGCTTCGTACGCGGCAAAAGGCGTCGGCAACACACTCCGCTCTCCAGTGGTCTTGTCGACAAGAAGGATTTCCCCGCTGTCGACGACGGCGATGCGGCCGCCGGGCGGCCAGGCGACCGAGCTCGCCGGTCCGGTATACACGCGCTTCGCCGGTGCCGTGCTGTCGCTTGCGCTGAGAAGAACGACCTCGCTGCCTCGGCGCACAGCGATTTGGCGTCCGTCGGGAGACCAGGCCGGACTTCCGAAATTCGATCCGACGGCGATTCGGTTCTTCACCGCTCCGGTCGGCGACATCGTCCAAAGCTCGGTTCCAAAACCGTGAACGAACGCGATGAGAGTCCCGTCTGGAGACCAGACAGGATTCGTATCGCTCCCCGACGTCGTGAGGACTGTTTCGCGACTGCCATCCTCTCGCACGAGGCGGATATTGCCGCCTCGCACGAAGACGATTTGCGAAGGCACACAGACATTCGCGCAGGCAAACGCCGTAAACTCGACGGTGAGGTTTCCCGAACTCGCAACAAGCTTCTGCTCACCAGCGCGACCCATGGTCCAGTAACCTGGAGATGCGGTCCCGTCATCGAGCGTCGTCGCGGCGACCTGGCCGAGCCGTCCTCCCCCCGACTCGATGGCGAATTCGACGCGGACCTCGGCGATCGGATTTCCAAACTTGTCCGTGACCCGCGCGGCAATGGGATCTGGCAGGTCGTCTCCCACAGTCGCTTGTTGCTGGTCTCCCGACTGCGCGGTGATGTAGGCAGGGACCCCTGAAGTGACGATCAGGTTGAAGGTGACGCCCGATGTCGGAGCGGCGGTTGCGAGCACATTGATTCGATAGTGTCCGGCGATGGACGGTACAGGCCAAGTCATCCCGAGCGAGGCCAGACCGCTGTCGTCCGTGACGGTGTCGATTTCCGCGGCGCCTCCCGCGTCTCGATAGATGTCGAACACAACTTTGGCGCGACCCAGTGGCCGCCCGTCGCTATCTGTCAGCTGAACCGTCGGCGGCGACGAAAGTGTCGAGCCAGCCGCTGCGATGATGTCGATCTTCGACGCGGCGACGAGCGAGCTCGGTTTCGAGGTGTTCGATGTAGTCGGCCCTGCGTCAGTCGACGTACATGCCGACAACATGGCCGCCGAGCCAACGGCGACTGCATGTCAGAACAGTCGACGGCGGCCGAGACGGTGACGTGCGTAATGTGGCATCAGCGTCTGGGGCGGCTGTTCGAGGAGTATTCACTGGTCACGGTCGTCCCGGTGCCGAGGTCGATCAGACTTCCGCTTCCACCGGTGATCGACGTGCCGACGACGCCCGCGCCGACGTAGATGTCGGCAAGCGTCGAGTTGAACGTCGAGATGTTGTTGGCGAGGAAGACGTTGCCGGTCGGAACGAGCGTCGCACCGCGGGAGTTCGGCGACGACTCAGCCGTGAGCGCGATCGCGGCGCGCCCGATGCCGCGAATCTCGTTGTGCAGAATCGAATTGGTGCTCGCGGCGCGCCGAATATCGATTCCAGCGTTCTGTGTTCCGAAGATCGTCTCCTCGGGCAGCGCGATACTGATGTCGTTGCTCTCGATGGTCGCCTGCGATTCGCCAGCCGCGACGGTGTTGCCCTGGAGTCGAATGCCCGCGGCGTTCGCGAATCCGATCGTGATCGAGTTATGGCGAATCGTGAACGAACCGGTACCGAGCGCGCGAATTCCGTCGACGAAAATGTCCGGCAAGGCAACTTGTTGACCGCCGACCGCGCCAGTGGAAATCGTGTTGTGCTCGACGACCGCGCCGCCCACGAAATTCCGCATGTCGATCCCGTGAGCGGTGACATCGTTGATGGTATTGCGCGCTATGTAGACGTTCACCGGATCGGCAACGGTTCCAGCGCCGAGCGGCAGACCTATCCCGTAGGTGCGCTGCGTTGGTAGTCCGCCGATGGTGATCTGGTTGTCGACCACAGTGACGTCGCCGGTCAGGCTTGCCGGCGACAGCGCGCCGAAGTCGAATCCCGTCCCGACCAATCCGAACGGCGGCATGTCCTCGGGGCTCGTGTGGTCGACGACGTTGTCGCTATACAGAATTCCGCGCGCCGCCTCGGTCTCGATGGCGGCGAAATGTGGATGGTCGAAGTACATGCCCTGTATGGACACGTTCGCGCCGGGGGCACGAACGTCGAACGCCCTCCAACCGCCGTGAAGGACCGCTCGACCGGTTCCGTCCGGCCCGACCCCTTTGATGTTCGTCGCCGTCGTCACGAGAATCGTCCGGCCGGCGATGGGAGGGATGTCGAATGAGAATTCGCCAATCAGAAGGACGTTGCCTCCCGGGCCGACTGCCGCCTGAACGGCCGGGACATCGACGGCGGCATTATTTGTCCCAACGACAACGGTTTGAGGATCGACTTTCCGGTCGGGATTTCGAGAACCGAGGCTGCGATAACTCGCCGTCGGGCCATCGGCGCAGGCGAAGAGGGTGGCGACAAAAGCGAGGAGTGGGGCCGAATGCCAATTGGCTGCGCGCATCGAAGATTCCCGTGGAAGGTCAGGGACACATCGTGCGGACCGCCGCTCACCCCAGCGTCAATGCGTGCTCAGCGCGGCCTCAAAGAAGGGGGAAAGGTGCGTTGCAATCGCTTGCGACGTCGCTTTGGGCCCGTAGGTTGACGTACGAGATTCAAATCGATACGAATGGACGCCGCCGCACCTCATCGAATCGAGACGCTCGGCACGCTTGCGCTGCTTGGCCCGACGCAGCGCATCGAGGCGTCCGACCAGCGCCAGCAACGCCGACGCCTGGCCCTCCTCGCAGCTCTCGCGGCCGCAGGAGAGCGCGGTCGAACACGCGACCAACTGCTCGTGCTCTTTTGGCCGGACGCGACAGAGCGGAAGGCGCGGCACTCGCTCGATCAGTTGCTGTACGCGATCCGCCGCTCGACCAGCGATTCCATTTTTCTCGGCGTCAACCCGATCCGACTGAACTCAGCGGAGATCTCGAGCGACGTCGGCGACTTCGAGCAGCTGCTCGGCGACGGTCGCCCGGATCTGGCGATTCGCTGCTACAGGGGACCGTTCCTCGACGGATTTTATCTCACCGAGTCGCGTGAGTTCGAAGAATGGCTGGATGGCGAGCGCAGACGACTTGCCGCGCGCTACGAGGAAGCGCTCGACGCGCTCGCGTCGCAAGCCGAGCGAGCGCTCGAGTTCGACGCGGCGATCCGGTTCAGGCGACAGATTGCCGACGCCGATCCGCTGAGCGGAAGAAAGGCGCTCGCTCTCCTTCGCACACTCGTGAGCTCAGGCGACTCGTCCGCCGCACTTCGCTATGCGGAAACTCATGAGCAGATGGTTTCGAGAGAGCTCGGAACGTCAGCGAGTCCCGAGGTTGCGGCCTTCGTCGCGAGCGTTGCGTCGGCGCCGGTCCTCGTGCGATCAGCGATCTCTAATCCTCCGGCTATCGTCGTCGAACGCCATGCCGAGTCGCGCGAAGCTGCGGCTTCATCGCCGGAGCGGCGTTCCACCGCCGAAAAACGCCGTCTCGGCATGGCGATCGGGACACTCGCCGCGATTGGCCTTGCCGCTACGGTCATGAGCCTCGCGCTCGCGCGTTCACCTCAACCGATTCCCGCGCCTTCGCCGACAGCCGCGACGCCGACCGTCTCTCGACCAAAGAGCATTGCCGCGTACGAAGCATACCAGCACGGAAACGATCCCGCCCTGATGCGGAGCGACAGTGCGGCGAACGCCGGAGTCGAGTACTTCAAGGAAGCGATCGCCGCCGATCCGACGTGGGCGCCCGCGTATGGCGGACTCGCTCGCATGTACACGCGGCTCGCGCTGGGACACAGTGACATGCCCCACGCCGAACGCCTCGCGCGCGCTCATGCCGCCGCGTTGAAAGCGGTGGAGTTGGATTCGTCGCTCGCCGAAGCGCATCTCGAGCTCGGGTTCGTGGATGCGATCAGCCTCGACCTCGTCGACGCGGAGCGCGAGCTCCGCCATACGTTGGCGATCGATCCCCGCTATCCGTCGGCACACGAGTATCTGGCGGCCGCTTATTCGTTGGCGGGTCGGTTCGACGATGCCCTCGACGAAGCGCGACGCGAGGTGGCCATCGCGCCACTGGTTGCGTCGTCGCGTGCAGAGCTCGCGCGGCACCTCTACTTCAACAAGCGGTGCGACGAAGCACTGCAGGTGCTCGACAGCTTGGAGGGAGTGAGACCGCCTGTACTTCGTGCGATCGAGGTTCGAGCGCTGTGTCTGATCGAGAAAGGCCAGGTGACGGACGCGATCGCAGTGCTTCGACCGCGGGCGGCCACCACGAATGCGAATTTCAGCGGCGTTCTCGGCTATGCGCTCGCGATCACGGGAAGCCCGGACCAGGCTCGCGCGATTCGAGGTCAGCTGCTCGAGCGGTGGAATCGAAGCCAAGAGTCCGCGAGTGAAATCGCGATGATCTCCCTTGGTCTCGGCGACACGACGGAAGCCGCGAGCTGGTACGTCAAGGCAATCGGCACGCGGCAAATCGCGCCCGGGCTCCTCGGGCCAACATTCGACGCGCTGCGGAGGGATCAGAGCGTACAACGCGCGATGCGCGTCGCTTTGAAGGCGCCTCTTCAGTAAAGCCGTCGAAGGGAAAGCGCGAGAGAGGTCACGAAATGGCGCCGATCTCGTGCCCGCGCTCGCGCGCGTGATTTGCGTCGACCCTTATGACGCGTGAAAGAATGATGCGAGTGGCTTGCGTCGAGGCGATCTGCATTGGGCGCCGGTTCCGCGTCACTCTCCTGCCACTGTTTCTGCTCACGAGGACTTCGCCCGCGCAACCGACCCGGGCGCAGTGCGCGGCGCCGGCATCAGTCACGCGTCCTGTCTCGCCGCGGTCACCGACGGCGAAGTGTTGCGGCAAGGCTCCGGGTTCAACCGCGACCGTGGTCCGGCGAGCGTCTTCTCGGTCCGCGCTCGGATCGCGAACTGACGACCCGCCGCCGCGGCCCGAGTCGCCAGAAGGTTGGAGGGCGATCGCTGATTTCCGCGGAAGAGCGGCCAGCCGTATGGGCCCGCAGAGAAGAGCGTCGAGCACGCGCTCGATGAATCCATCGCCACGCGACGATCTACGATGTCCGTTCTATCACCGTTCGCCGTCATCGCGGTGGTCCTAGTCGCGATCGGGCTGTGCGCCGTCACCTCGCCACCGGCGAGGCCACCGGCTGGTTGCGACACGCAGTACGACTGATCCGCTAGGAATGAGCAAGCGCCGTTCGCCCGGGCACTCGCGTCGGAACACAGACTGCATCGATAGTCTCCTCGCCACTCGGCGCACCGAGGGCGCCGAGTTGGCGAAGCGGAGACGGGCTGACTTCGGCGTCTTGCGACTCCCCGCCCTCGACCGGATAGCCCTCGTAACAACGACTCGCGAAGAATGCTTGAACGACGGTTGGGTCAAAATGCGTTCCCGCGCCCTGCTGGATCTCCTCGAGCGACACCGCGAGTGCGAACGCATCGCGATAGGGCCGTCTCGACCGGATTGCGTCGAACACGTCGGCGACGGCCGTGATGCGCGCCTCGACCGGAATTTTGGTCCCCGCGAGACGGTCGGGGTAGCCGGAGCCATCCCACCATTCGTGGTGGCTCCGCGCGACGCGCGACGCGGCAGCGACGACCACGGAACGGCCGCCCTCGAGAATTCGCGCGCCAATCAGCGTGTGCCGCCGGATCACGTCCAGCTCTTCGGGTGTGAGCTTTCCCTGTTTCAGCAGGATGCTGTCGGGGATTCCAATCTTTCCGATGTCATGGAGGGCGGCCGCGCGCCGGATCGTTTCCGCTTGGTCGGCGGGCAGCCCCATGGCGCGCGCGATGCGAGCGGCGAGCTCGCCCACCCGCTGTGTGTGCCGACCCGTGTCATCGTCGCGGTACTCGCTCGCTGCCGCCAAACGGTCAACGACCTCTTGCTGACTCTCGACGACCGCGGTCACCTGTCGCACGATCTGGCGGTGGGCAGCTCCGAGCCCGGCGAGAACGAGCAAAATGCCCGCAACTACGGACCCGTTTCGGATGATACGAAGCCACCTGTCGCGAATCAGGGTGCTCGTGAAGCTCAGGTCACCGACGCGGCGGAGGTCACCGAGGCGAGCGCGGACGTCGTGGAAGACCGGTGTTTCTTCCGCGCTCGGCACCGAGGCGATGGCACCTGCCGGAGGAACCCGGGCGAGAAGGCCCGCATCCCAGACCATGAGTCGCGCTTTCACGTCGCGGAGGACTGAATCTTCGGCGGAGAATGGCACTTCGCTGGCCGCGAGCGTATCCAGCTTCGCCAGCAGCGTGTGCCGATCACGCTCATCGTCCACCTGTGCGGCCGAGGCGCTGGTTGGGGTGAGAAATCGGAGACGATCTTCGCGGTCAACCGCGAGTATTTGGACGTCGCGGGCCAGCCGGGTGCGATTGAACGCCGACATCACCGCGTGGTCGTCTCGGTGATTGGCTTCGTAGGTGAGTATGGCGCTAAGCGTCAGGAGACCGACGGCAGAGCATACGAGCCAGTACGTGCGGCGCAGCAGTGGCGTTACATGGGAAGCCTGAAGCAGCATACTGCCAGGTATCGACAATAAGTGGAAACGGCGGGGCCTGGGTGACGAGCGAATCGGATCTCCTGACTAATATCGGACGGTGTCGTCGGGAACCTGAGGCGGGCCACCACGACGGCGCGTGCCTGGCTTGGTCGTGCGTCTACGCTCGGCGAAGCGCTGCCCTCGACGAGAGTCTACGCCCGCAGGAGAAAACTCCCGAGCCATTCCAAAACACGACGCCGCGAGGCCGACAATTCCGCCTCGCCGCGTCGTTAGTGTTTTGTAAAAATGGCGATCGCACCGGCTTCGTTGCCCCGGCCAAACTTGTACTGGGCCTCCGAGGCGTTGTACAACTTGATCGAATCGATCGTGGTTGCCGAGATGGCGCGCAGTACCGACACGTCGCCATAGAGCTGATTGTCGATGTAGACATTCGGCATCGCGATCGGCGTGCCCGGCTGCGCCGACAACTTGCCGCGACCAGTGAGGCTGAGCGGGCGCAGGCGGCTCACCGCCTCGAAGGCGTTCAATGCATGCACCGAATCGATCTCGGCCTCGGTGATCGTCTTCGTGTCTTGAGTTGCCCCGGGCTTGCTGCGATGCATGAAACAGCCGGGCGTCGACACTACCACGACGGTCGCGGCCAGGACGATGAGTCCACGTCGCCGCGACGGCGACTGCGTTGCGCGAATCGAATGCTGGCGCACGATAGCTCCTCGCTGAATCTCTAACCTCCGAGACAATCGCGTCCCCGTCCAGGCCCGACACGCCGTCGGCGAGCTCGGAAAGAGACAAGCGGCCCGGGGTCGATCCCGAGCCGCTCGCCACGTGTGCACATCGTCGTCGATCCTGCTCGGTCAGGGCTTCGGCGTCACGTCTCCATTGCGCGCTGCGACTTCCGAGATCGGAATAGGAATCGCGGTCTGCAGCGGGTCCGTCGTGTGGCTCGGATCGCTCGAAAGGCTCGGCATGCCGGGCTGAGTGACATACGCCTTCGTTACCAACCCGTACTCCCGCAATGCCTGGAGATAGAACGGCCCCTCGTAGATCAGCGAGTATCGCATCTCGTACAAGATGGCATTGCGGGCATCCGTGAGGCTGCCGAAGGTCGAAACCGGCGCCAGCCCACCCTCGGCGACTCGTACCGCATTGACGTCGGCCGCCGCGGCGCTCAGGGCCCCCGTCTCCGCCTCGGCCTGCGCCCTGAACAAATAGAAGTCCGCATTGCGACGCATCGGTATGAGGCGCGTGAGGTTCGCGGTAATCGCCGGGTCGGTGACCGGATCACGAAACGACAGCTGCAGGCCGCTCACCACCGCCGAAAGTGCGGACGCCTTCACGATCTTCGACGCACGCAGATCGCCCGATTGAATCGAGTTGACGAAGTTGCTGGTGAGATAAATGTGGTTGTCGACGAGCGGATTCGGCGACGATTCCGGCGCGTTCGGATTGTACTCGTAGTACGGACCCGCTGCGAGCTGCGCCGCCGTCGGTGTCGCACCCGAGCTGGCGAGGGCCAAGTTGAGCGCCGTGATCGCCTGCGCGAAACACGCTGTACACGGTGTCTGGTGATCGAGCCCGCGCATGACGAGCGCTTCTCCCGCGAGGCCGCGGTTGAAGAGCGCGAAGTTCGCCGTCTTGGTATAGTCGCCGTTCGACTTATAGCCGCTGGGCAGAGTGAATGGGAACGACGCACTCACGCCACTGGCCGTGAGGTTGGCGTATCCCGAATCCAGAACGGCCGAGACGTACGCGAGCACCGCGGCCTTGGTTCGGAATGGATCGATTGCCGACGGATCGGGACTCTGAATCGGCGCGCCGAGCGAGTCGCGGAGCTGCACGACACGGATGTAGTCCAGCGCCTTGATCGTCTGCAGGTAGCCGCGGGTGGCGTTCTGGTCACCTGGCGACAGGGTCGTGATGACCGTGCCGTTGAGGATCTGATTGACTGCGCGCGCCGTCTGGAATCCGGCGGTCCAACCAGACGTCCCGATGAAATCACTGTTGTCGATCGGTACGGCGATCAACTCGTTGACGAACCTCGGCTCGTTGGTCGTGAGATAGGCCGTGTTCCTCGCCATCGTCTCCGGATACAACAGGTAGGAGAATGCGCTCGCCTGTCCGCGATCCGTCGCCGCGACGCCGGTGACGAGATTCTGAATCGGCTGAGCGGTGCCGGCGACAATCGCGTCCTGGCTGGGATACGCGAGCCCTTCGTTGCAGCCGCAGAGAGCGAGCGCGGCGGCAAACGCTGCGATGAGCTTTTTCATATAGGCCTGGCTCGCTGTTAGAAGGTGGCGTTGATGGAGAAGAAGAACTGGCGGCTTGGCGGGTACGGCGCCAAATCCTGCATGCGGCTCAACGGCGAGTCACCGAAGTTCGAGACTTCGGGGTCGAGGCCGCGGTAGTGCGTCCACGTATAGAGATTGCGACCGCTCAACTCGAGACGTGCATCTTTGGCCATGCCACGAAACAGCGCGCTGCTCAATCGCGGGCTGAGCCCGTAGCTCAGCGTAATCTCGCGCAGCTTGGCGAAGCTCGCGTGCTCGAGGTACGCCGCTTTGCCGGCCTTGAAGTTTGCCTGATCGATGCTGTCCATCACGGTGTTGGCGAAGTTGCCGCCTGAGATGCCGCTCTGGCCGGATCCGTCCTCGAGATAGGTTTGGCTCAGATCGGCGAGGAAGCCGCCGTGCCGCCATTCGATGAGCGACGACAGACGAAGCGGTCCGAAATTGAAGTCGTTACCGAAGCCCATCTCGTAGTCTGGACTTTCGGATCCCGCGAACTCCTCGTGTCGCGACTTGTCGGCGTTGAAGCCGTCGTATACGACAGCTTCGTCCGGCGCATAGCCCACTTGGACCTTCGTCCTTCCGTAGCGCTCCGAGAAAATGGATCCGGAGTAGAACGCCGGAACCGGTAGCGATGTGACGAGACCGCGATTGTGCGAGAACGTCGTGTGCGACTGCCACGAGAAGAAGCGTCCGTCGATCGCCAGCAAATTGAGGCCGGCTTCGACACCACTGTTCGTCATCGACCCGCCGTTGATGATTCGCGTCGTGAAGGCGCTCGACGGCGGGGGCGCGGCCTGCAGCACCAACCCGGTCGTGCGCTTCTTGTAGAACGTCAATTCAACCTGCGCGCGCGAACGCAGGAACTGCATGTCGACGCCGCCTTCCGTCTCGGCCGTGACTTCCGGTTGGACCGTGGGCAGGCCGACGGTCGTCGATGGGCGCAGGCCGACGATCCCGTTCTCGAGCACTTGGGTAAGGAGCGTGTACTTGAAGTTCACCGGTACTCGGTTGCCGGCTCTCCCGTTGGCAACTCGCAGTTTGATGTTGTCGATGCCGGCCGGCGTGAACGGCACGTTGTACGACGCCGCGAACTTCGGAAACGCGTAAAACTTCGCCGTGTCGCCATTGGTGCTCGCCCGCTCGGCATTGACGGCTGCCGTCAGCATGAGGCGCTCGGACAGTGTCAGGAATTCCTCCTGCGCATAGTACGAGAAGGTTCGCGTTACCGACTGACCCTCCTGCACACCCGTTTGGACCGCCGTGGCGAAGTTCGTTATCCCCGGGAACAACCCTTGACCGCGGTTGACGGCTTGAATGTTCGAGGTGTGCTCCTGGCGCAGTCCGACCGACGTCGTCGCGGCGCCAAAATGCGCCGAATACTTATGAACCAGCGACAAATTCAGGTTCGCGTTGACGACGTCCGCGTTGCCTTCGACGATGGAGCCGGGATACGGGCTGATGTTTCCACTCTGCTCGATGTACGTGTCCGGCGGTGAATAGACGCGAGAGTGATCGTTGTACGCGTCCACTCCGCCGAGGGCGCTCAGGGAGAGGGTCTGCCGTTGGCCTGAAATGATGTTCCATTCGCCCTGGACGTTCCCGATCAAGCGGTACACGTCCTCGGGCGTTTGAATTTCTTGCATGTCCTGCAGTGGGTTCGCACCACCGGCGATGAATGGATCTTTGACGAGCTTTCCGGTCGCTGGATCGATCCGGCGGTAATCGAAGTACGTCGGAGTCGTACCGATGATCGTGTACGGCGCGATGTTGTTGTTGTCGTTGCCCGAGATGCCGCGCTCCGTCAACGAATGCAGAAGCTCGCTCGACGCATGCAGATTGATCGACGAACCGAGCTGCTGCGCGACATTCATGCGGAGCGACTGCTTGCTATAGCCGGAACGCACAGCGAGGCCACCGTCGTGCTTGACGGTTCCCGACAGGAAATACGTCGTGCTCGCATCACCATTGCCGCCGCGCAGCGACGCGTTCGTCTCGTACGAGAGGAAGTGGTTGCCGTACAGCGTTTCCTGTGGATCGACGCATCCGGCGTACATGTCGGGCGTCAGCGTGATGCCGAAATCGGTTTGCGCTTCGGCCTTCGCCTGGTCGAAGGTGAAGCATCGCATGTCATAGTGGTGCCCGAGGGTCTGCGTGCCGACTCGCTGCGTGAAGTTGAACGACGGCTTTCCGGCCTGGCCGCGCTTCGTCGTGATGACGATGACGCCGTTCGCCCCACGGGAGCCGTAGATGGCACCCGCCGATGGACCCTTCAGAACCTGAATGTCGGCGATGTCCTCGGGGTTGAGGTCCGCGACTCGGTTGACCTGCTGGTCCTGGCTCGATGTAATGCCGCCGCCAGCGCCCGTGATCGAGTTCAAGCCGATCTGGTTGGCGTCATTGTTGATGACCACGCCGTCGACCACATACAGCGGGAGGTACGCGCCGTTCACCGTGTTGCTGCCACGGATCTGCACCTGGAGGCCTCCGCCTGGCGCGCCGCTGTTCTGGGTGATGACGGCGCCGGGGATTTTACCCTGAAGTGCGTTCTCGACGTTCGGCTGCGGAACCCGGTTCACTTCCGCGGCGGTGATGACGGTGACGGCGTTGGCCGCGTTCTGCGTCGAGACGGTGGTCGCCTGTCCGGTTACCACGACTTCCTCGAGCTCGAGCGGATCTCGCACCATCTGGAAATCCGCGGTCGTTGCGGTCGGGCCGAGTGTCGCGGCGGCTTGATGGAAGCCGATTCGACGGACGACGAGGGATTGCGTACCGGCGGGAACTCCGGTGAGCGCGTATTGTCCATCGGCATTGCTCATGGCGGAGAGCGTTGTGCCTTGCACATGGACAGTCGCATTGGGGACTGCAACTCCGGTGTTGTCGGTCACACGCCCTGAGACGCGCCGCTGTGCGGACGCAGTCGAAGAAGCGGTGCCGACGAGCAACAGCGCCACAAACGCCCTGGACAACCTGTTCATGGGTACCCCCGGTGTGTTGGTCGACCGATCTGACAGCTCTCTGCCTCTCAATACCGCCTGCTTGTCCCGTCTCACTGCCCTTTGATCCCAACTCCGCCACGCGAGCATTTGGTCATACCGAGGCGGGTTTGTCGAGGACTCAGGAGCCGCCATCCGCACCAAGCTTTCTTTGCGGGCTAGCGGACGCGAGCGGTGGCCGCACGCACCGTGACCGATGGAAAAGCCCCGGCCGACGAGTCGGTCCGGGGCGTTGTTGGGACTTCCACCGTGCACGAGCGAGGACGGACTGTGAATGGCCGGACCGTCACCCGACTCGCCCGAGTTGTTTAGACATCCGATCAGAACCTCGCCCTCCGCGGTCGGCGCCCGGTGTCGCCGGTGGCATAGCGTTCGCTTGAGCGTGTGGACCTCCACCGCACGAGCGAATCAATGGCCACATTCACCGCCGGGTACTTCGTCGGGAGTCTCGCGACGAACTCTATCAATCGAAAGCTCGCCGTCGCGCTCACGCGACTTGCGCCGCCCGAGCTTTCAATGCGCGAGATCCCGATCGGCGATCTTCCGCTCTACTCGTACGACTACGACCGAGACTATCCGCCGGCGGGGAAGGCGTTGAAAGACGCGATTGCCAAGGTCGACGCGGTGCTGTTCGTGACGCCGGAGTACAACCGCTCGATTCCGGGCGCGCTGAAGAACGCGATCGACTGGGGGAGTCGGCCATGGGGATCGAACTCGTTCGCACGGAAGCCGTCGGGAATCGTGGGGACGTCCCCAGGCAAGATCGGGACAGCGGTTGCGCAACAACACCTGCGCAGCATTCTCGCCTTCTGCAACTCGCCGCTGATGAATTCGATCGAGTCGTACATCCAGTTCACGCCCGGCCTGATCAATGATCGGGGAGAGGTGACGGAGCCGACGACCGAGGAATTCCTGCGGAACTACATGCGCGAGTACATGGCGTTCATCGAGCGCGTGTACATGGCGTTGCCGCGCGATCGGGTGTGAGAGACGTGGACCGAGCTCCGGCCGCTACGGCGCCGGCGGATTGAAGCCCTCGTGCTGGGCGTCGATCCAACTCTTGTGGTAGCTCGGGTCCTCGAATGCCATGGCCTGCTTCGCCACTTTGAGGGGGCGGAATGAGTCCATCATCACCGCGAGCTCGGTGGTCTCCTTGGCGCCGATCGACGCCTCGGCGCGTCCCGGGTGCGGGCCATGCGGGATGCCGTCGGGGTGGTGCGTGATGCTTCCGAACTCGATTCCCTTTCGGCTCATGAACTCACTGGACGCGTAGTACAGCACTTCGTCGGAGTCGACGTTCGAGTGGTTGTATGGAGCGGGAACCGCGTTCGGGTCGAAGTCGTACGGGCGCGGACAGAACGAGCAGACGACGAATCCGTCGCCTTCGAACGTCTGATGCACCGGCGGCGGCTGATGCACGCGGCCGACGATCGGCTCGAAGTCGCGGATGTTGAACGCCCACGGGTAGAAGTACCCGTCCCAACCGACGACGTCGAATGGATGGTGATCGAGGATCAACTCGTTGATGCCGTCGTACTGCTTCACGAGGAGCCGGAAGTCGCCCATCTCGTCGTGGGTGACGAGCTTTTGGGGAACGCGGATATCGCGCTCCGAGTACGGCGCTCCCTCCTTGAGCTGGCCGAACTCGTTGCGGTAGCGCTTCGGCCAGCGCACGTGACCTCGGCTCTCCATGACGAGGAGCTTCGGCGCCTCGGCAGCTGAATCGAAGCGATAGCGATGGAGGATGCCGCGATGGATGACGAGGTAGTCGCCTTCGCCGAACGGCAGCTCGCCGAACACCGACTCGAGCGTGCCCGCGCCTTTCGCGACGTACACCAGCTCGTCGGCCTGCGCGTTCCGGTAGAAGTGTTCGTCCTGCTGGCTGGGTTCGACGTAGGACATCGCGACGTCTTGATTGAAGAGCATCGGGACGCGGTCCAGCGTCGGGCTGCCGCCCTTCTTCGCCTTCGCGGTGAGGAAGTGACGGTGGCGGAGGGTCGAATCAGGATCCGCCTCGAGCTTCGTCTCGCACAGGCGGCGGACCGACTTCACGGTGGTCGGCGGATGCGTGTGATACAGGAGCGCCGACGTGCCGGTGAAACCCTCGTGGCCCATGAGCTCTTCGGCGTAAATGCCGCCGTTGGGCTTTCGGAAGACGGTATGACGCTTCCGGGGTACGGTGCCGAGTGTGTGATAGATAGGCATTGGTCTTTATAGCGTTCTTTAAATGGCTGCCACTCTCGGGACCAGGGGCCGGGGGCCAGGGGTCAGGACTGACTTCTGAAATCTCAGTAGTTCCCTGTCCCCCGATCCCTGGCCCCTGATCCCCAGAGTGTTCGAAGGCGCCGCCTTTGCGATCAGTGCGCCGCGATCGATGATTTCCGCGTGATCAAAGATTCCCCCGCAATGCCTGCTCCTGTTCGATCGCTTCGAAGAGTGCTTTGAAATTTCCCTTGCCGAAGCTGCGAGCGCCTTTGCGTTGAATGATCTCGTAGAACAGTGTCGGGCGGTCCTGCACCGGCTTCGTGAAAATCTGCAGCAGGTAGCCGTCGGGGTCACGATCGACGAGGATGCCGAGGGCCTCGAGCTGGTCGAGCGGTTCGTCGATCTTGCCGACGCGCTTTTGGAGCTCGCTGTAGTACGTCGTCGGGGCGCGGAGGAACTCGATGCCGCGATCGCGCAGCGTGGTGACCGTCGTGATGATATCGTCGGTCGCGAGCGCGAGATGCTGCACCCCGGGGCCGCGATAGAACTCCAGATACTCGTCGATCTGCGACTTCTTCTTCCCGGCCGCCGGCTCGTTGATCGGGAATTTGATCCGCTCGTTGCCGTTCGACATCACCTTCGACATGAGCGACGAGTACTCCGTCGAGATGTCTTCGTCGTCGAACGAGATCAGATTCTTGAAGCCCATCACGCGCTCGTAGAACCCGACCCAGTAGTTCATCTTTCCGAGCTCGACGTTCCCGACGCAGTGGTCGACGTGAAGAAGGCCGGTGGACTGCGGCTGGTAGCGCCATTCGCGTTTTTGAAACCCCGGCATGAACGGGCCGCGATAGTTCTTTCGCTCGACGAGCGAGTGGATCGTGTCGCCGTAGATGCGAATGCCGGCGGTCACGACTGCGCCATCCCCGTCGCGCGCGACGCGCGGCTCATACGCCGACTCGGCGCCGCGCTCGACCGCTTTCTCATACGCGTCGCGGGCGTCGTCGACCCAGAGCGCGATGTCACGAACGCCGTCGCCGTGACGCTTCACATGGTCGGCGATCTCGCCATCGGGACCGAGCGGCGACGTCAGAATCAGGCGGATCTTGTTCTGGACGAGCAGGTAGCTCACCCGATCGCGAACGCCGGTTTCCGGCCCACGGTAGGCAACGAGCTGATAGCCGAACGTGCCCTGGTAGAAGCGGGCCGCTTGCTTGGCGTTGCCGACCCAAAACTCGATGTAGTCGGTGCCGTTGATCGGGAAGGTGTCGTGAACGGATTCGGTGGTCGAATCCACGGTCGCCATGGTCATAGTGAACTCCGTCGTCGACGCGGAAGGGCGCACGCGCGCGGCCTTTCGCCGCTCTCGCCTTCTGAGATTGATGCGATGCGAACCCAATGTCCAATATATTGTAGGTACACGTTCAATATCGCTTGGATAATGATCGAAATTCGGCACCTCCGGTATTTCGTCGCGGTGGCGGAAGAGCTCCATTTCGGGCGCGCGGCGCGGCGGCTCGGGATCGCGCAACCGCCGCTCAGCCTTCAGATCCAGAAGCTCGAAGCCGAACTCGGCGTCGCGTTGTTCGAGCGGACGAGCCGGCGGGTTCGGCTCACCGCGGCAGGACAGACGCTGCTCGACGAGGGGCGTCGCGCGATCGACGGCGTTCGCTCGGCAACGGATGCGGCCGTTCGCGCGGCGCGCGGAGAGACCGGCTCGATCACGGTCGCGTTCGCGGCGTCGGTCATGTTTCTCTCGCTCCCGAAGATCATTCGGAACTTTCGCGAAGAGTTTCCCGGCGTTCGACTCGAGCTGCGGGAGCTTCCGACCGGCCAGCAAATCGCGTCTCTTCGAACGGGCGACCTCGACATCGGCTTCCTGCGGGAGCCGCCGAGTGACGATGTGTTCGTAACGGAGACGGTGATGCGAGAGCAGCTCGTGCTCGCGCTCAGCAAGCGACATCCGCTGGCCGCGCGCAAGCGACTCAGGCTGGTCGACGTCGCGAACGAAGACTTCGTGTTGTTTCCGCAAGATCTCGCGCCGGGTCTTCACGCGCACGTATTCGCGATGTGCGCGGAGGCCGGGATCCATCCGCATATCGTGCAGACGAGTCGAGAGCTGTACACGACCGTGAGTCTCGTCGAGGCGGGAATCGGCGTCACGATCATTCCGGAGTCCGTTCGGAAGATGGGCTGGCGCGGCGTGCGCTACTTCCCCATCGCGTCGCCGTTTTCGACCACGCGCATCGACGCCGCCTGGCGACCGGACAACCGGAGCCCGATCGTTCCAGCGTTCCTCGAGATCGCGCGGTCAGCGATTCGCGCGTAGATCTTCCGCGCAGCGTCGAGCGTCATCGATCGACGAGACCTTCCGCCCTTCAATTCAAAAACTCTCATGACATCCAGCCGAATTTCCGTGGTCGCAGCGCTTGGGTTGATTGGTTGCGCCTCCGGCTCCGCCGCGACGAAGCCCGCGAGCGTGGCGCCGAGCGGTCGTGGTGCATCGGGTAACATGCCCGAGTTCGTTGTTCCGAACTCACCGAGCTCGCCTTTCTCCGGAGTGGTGCGCGTCGGCAACACGCTGTATGTGTCCGGCCAGATCGGGACGGACAGCACCGGCCGGCTTCCCGCCGGCGGCATCGGCCCGGAAACGACCGAGGCGATGAAACACATCTCGAACCTTCTCGTTCGAGCCGGGTCGTCGCTCGATCACGTCGCGAAGTGCACCGTGATGCTCTCGGACATGAGCCAGTGGAACGCGATGAACGCGGCGTACATGGCGTTCTTTCCCACTCGACGTCCGGCAAGGAGCTCGTTTGGCGCCACGGCGCTCGCGCAGGGTGCACATGTCGAGATCGAGTGCATCGCGACGGCTTGATACCTACGTCGCAACCCAGAGCACGTGAAAACGGCCCGGCAGGAACGCCGGCCCGCTGTGGCACGCGAATGCCATTCGTGATTTACGGGCGTCCGGAGCCCGGGATCGGAGCTCCGGCCTGGACCGGTGCACCACCGCCCGCCGCCCCGTCCTTTAGAATTCTCTGACGAGCCAAGTAGCTCTCGCCTTCGGTGATCCACTTCGCCGCCGGCTCGCCCTTCAAATAGTGCGCGAACCACTCGAGCTGCCGCTTCGTGTAATCCGCCTGACTCTCCGGACGCGCCACGTTGTGGTTCTCTCCCTCATACACGAGGTACACCACGTTCTTTCCGAGGCGGCGAGCGAAGTTATACAGCTCCTGACTCTGGAACGAGTTCACGTTGCCGTCGGCGTCGCCCTCCTCGAGCAGCAGGGGCGTGTGCAACGAATCGATCGACAGCACCGTCGAGTTGCGGACGTACGCCATCGGATCTTCCCATAGGGAAACCTGCATTCGCTCCTGGCCGGTCTCGAAGTGTCCCGTCTCGGGAAGACCGGAGTTGCCGGACGTATATCCGTAAAAGCTGATCAAATCGGTGAGCGGCGCACCGGCGATCGTCGCCGCGAAGGTTCCGTGGTTGTGCGCGGCATAGAACGCCGACTGATAACCACCCCACGAGTGTCCCATGTTGCCGACGCGGCTCGCGTCGATGTCCGACACCTTTGCGAGCACGGTCTTCACCGCCGATTCGACGCAGTCGAGACCCGAGTAGCCCGGATTCCGCGCCTGAAAGACGATGTCCGGACGCAACACGAAATATCCGTTCTGGCTAAAGTTTGTCGTGTTGTACGGATTCCGCTCGCTCGGCGTCACGTACTGATGGAAGCCCTGAGAGAGCTTCTCATAGTAGTACACGACCATCGGATACTTTTTCCCAGGTTCGTAGTTCGCCGGGTAGGTCAGCATCATCTGCAGCTTGTCGCCGCGACGATTGCTGTAGTCCATGAGCACCTGCTTGCCCCACGCAAAGTCTTTCTGGAACGCATTCGTGTGCGAGATCTGCTTCGCGTCGGCGAGCGACGCGCCCGCGACGAAGAAGTTTGGAGAATCCTCATACGTCTGCTCTTCGAGCAGATAGACGTCGGCCTTGTCGGCCTTGCGAAGGTTACTGACCTGCCGGTCCGCCCAGACGAGCCTTTGCACGGGCTGGCCGACCGTCACACGAGCATACCCGCTCTTCTTGTTGTACTCGCCCGTCGCCGTGAGAACGAGCGGCTTGCTCGTGTCGATCGTGCGACTGTCGCCGTCGAGCTGACACGGCGCCGAACGAATGGCGTTGCCCGCTCCGCCCCGTCCGCGCCCACCCCCGCCGAACCCACCGCCCTCGCTCGCACAGCGATACACCGTCGAGTCCTCTCGCCCGCGCGTAAGACGCACCGGATTCGATCCATCGAGATTGATCTCCCAGAGGTCGAAGCGATCATAGACGATCGCCGACTTCTCGCCGGTCGTGAATCCAGCGAACCCGTACGCACGTCGCTCGGGAACGGGATGATCGTCTTCCATGTTCACGAACGCGCTCTTGATCTTGCCCGTGAGATTCGTGCGCGTCCCCGACGCGAGGTCGAGCGACCACCACTGACCGTCCTGCTGATACGCGGCCTTCTTTCCGCTCGGGCTGAGCGTCGCGCCGAACGCGGACTTCGTGAGAATCTTGTTCCGCTTCCCTGTCGCAGCATCGATCGTGTAGACGTCGCGTACGGCACGTCCCGACATGTACTCGCGCGCATACGGAGCGTCGTCCGTCGCCAGCGCGAGGTTCGCGCCCTCGACGAACTGCACCGCCTCGTTCGGGTCCATCGACAGCCGCGCGACCGACGTCGATCCGACGTGCCACGCGACCGGCATCGTGCGCTGGCGATCCTGCGCCGCGTTGACCTCCTGCTGATGGAACTCGCGGACATCCTTCGCGTGCCACACCTGCACTCGCGCCGGCGGGAGATCGCCGTTGCCGCGCCGGTCGATCACGATCGCCCGCGGCTCACGCGGGGCGATACCGAAAACGAGCGTGGAACCATCCTCTGACCACTGCGGCGGACGATATGCCGCGACGCGCATCTCGGTCGGGAAGCTTCGGTCAGCCGTGAAGTCGTAGACTTGCTTCGTCGCATTCGCGCCGAGCCCGCGCCACGCGATCACAGTGTATCCGGTGTCGGAAAACGCGCTATCGACGCGACCGCGCATCGCGGCGAGATCGTCGCTGTGACTGCGCCACGCCAATCCCGCGTAGTGCGCGTCGCCGGCGTCGAGCGACTTGATCGCGCCAGTGTGGACGTTGAGCAGTTGGACACCGTTACCTGTCCTGCCGTCGACATCAACGGTCAGCGCCAGGAGCGAGCCGTCGTCGCTCCATGAGAGATCACTAACGTTGCCGAACGTCAGCTCGGTCGCCGCATCGAGATCGCGTACGATGACGTCCGATGCGCGACGACCGGGCACCGTAGTCCGCCGAAGCGCGACGTGCGACCCGGTGCTGTTCAGCGTGAACGCCTGAATGTCGTCGAAGGTCGACGTTGAGCCGGTGCGCAGATCAACCGCGGCAACTCGGCTCCGTTCAGCACCGGTCCCGCCGGCTGCGCCGCGTCCGCCTCTGCCACTTCCCCCGCCGCTACCACCTCGGCCACCCGCATTGTCCGGTGAAATCGTGTAGAGCAGCCACCGGCCGTTATTAGAGAACTGTGGATTCGTCCCCGAGCGAACGGCGTGCTCGTTGTCCGAGTCGACGCTCCGATATCGGAGCTCCGTCGATCCGTTCCCGCGCCGAATATCGTATGCGACCCACTTGCCGTCCGGCGACAACACACCCGCGCCGAGGGTCTCCCATTTCGAGAGATCCGCCGAGGAGGTCACCGTCGGTTTTTGTTGGCCGAGAAGAGGGGTGCTGACGGCGGCGATGAGAATGGCCGCGGAGCGAACGTACCGCTGCATGAAACGCCTCGAGGGATCGGATGGGGATGTAAGTCCTACGGAGACACTATCCTCGGCGCTGAAAGCAGAACAGCCCGCGGCATTGCCGCGGGCTGTTCTCCAAACATGAGTTACGTAGAAGCAGATCCTCCGCTGCGCTTCGCGCAGCGTCAGGATGACGGCCGTTGCGCTTCGCGCAGCGTCAAGATGACGGCTAGGCGTTCTTGTCGATGCAGCCGTTGAACTGCGGGTTGACGCGTTCGGCATCCGGCACCGGCAGCGCCGTATCGGAGCCGTAGGGAACGCCCTTGTACTGCTGACCGCTCGGATAAACCTTGTCCTGCGAACGGCCGTACTGGCGCACGAGACGCCGCAAATCGCTGAGGCGCTGGCCGCGCGAGTACTGCCACAAAGCCTTCTCGCGGAAGTACAGGCTCGTCGCGTCGTCCTGCGTCGCCGGCGTCGCCAACGGAGCCATCGCGGCCGGCTGGAAGTTGCCGAGCTTCGGCGGCGCCGCGCGGAGAGCGTTGAGGATCGACATCATCCCCGTAATGTCCTTCGCCTGGAGCTTCGCCTCGGCTTCGATGAGTCGTGCGTCAACACCGGCCACCATCGCGATCGGATCGTCGCGATTCTTGTAGACCTGCTGCACGAAGAGCGGCGTCTGACCACCGTCTTCCGCGGGCAACTTCAGGGAGAGACCGGACACGACCGGCACGCGCGGATCGTTCATCGACGCGAACGGGATGGCGTTCAGTGTCTGGTACTGCTTGCCACCATAGTTCACGACGCTGTCACCCACCGACATGCGCGCGATCGAGTTGTTCAGCGTCCAGAAGCCGAGGTCGTCGTTGTTGCTCGATCCCTGTGTGATGAACACATACTGATAGGACGTTGGGATCGAGCCGACGAGGGCCGCCGCGCTGCTGAACTGCGCAAGATCGACGAGCGTGCGGGCCTTGGCGATCTGCGTCGCTTGGCGTACGGCGACGGCATCGGTCGTCGACGAGCTGCCGAGAATCGCAAGCGCACTGTCGAAGTGCGTGATCGCAATCTGGAATACTTCCGCATCCGTGCGCGGCTTGAACTCGGGCGAGCTGTAGTCCACCTGCCCCGCCTTGTTCGACCCGAGCGGAATGCCATTGCACAGGTTTTCGGCGAGCGTCTCTTCGATGACGCCAAGCGCCATCCAGAGCTCGGCGATGTCGGCGGTTTTCGTCGGCTCGAACGTGTTCTCGGCCGCGATCGCGTCGCGAATGTAGCCGCGCGCTTGCGTCGTACGGACGTAGTTGCTGACCTGGTTGTCCGGCGAGATCGCGCGTGCGTCGACGTCGTTCTGTGAATTTTGGAAGTCGGAATTCATGTACTCATCGCTCATGAGTGCCGAGGCTTCCCAGATCGACGAGCCCGCGAAACCGGCGACTGACGGATCAGACACGATGCGCTTGAGTGCGCCCATCGCACCGATCTTGAGCGCGGCGGCCGATGAGGGCGAGCCAACCGCGCTTTGATCGACGGTTCCCGGATTTTGCGGCTGGAGCAGCTCGTTCTTAAGGTCGCACGCCGTGAGTCCCGCAAGCGCCACGATCATGACCGAGGCGGTCGCAACCCTAGGGGCGCTGAGCATCTTGTTCTTCATGTATGCGTCCTCTGGTAGGGTTAGTACTTCAGGTTCAAACGAAGGGTGAAGTAGGTCGGCAGACCGGTCGTCTGGAACTCGTTCTGGGCGTCCGACTGCGTCAGACCGTAGTTCGCCTCCGGATCGATACCGGTCCACGAGCTCCACGTGTGGAGATTTCGGGCGCCGAACACGATCGTCGAACCCTGCTGCGAGCGCAGCGGCTTGTTGATGAAGTTCGGCAGCTGCAGGATCGCCGAGAACTCGCGGAACTTCCAGAACTGGTTGTTCACGAAGTAGCCGGCTGAGGTCTTGTAGTTCGTTCCATTGAGGCTCGATCCATACGTCTTCGCGATTGCTGCAGCCTGCGAGGCCAGTGATGCCGATGGATCCTGCGTCGCCTTACAGGCGAACGGACCCGTGTTGCACTGGAAGTTGTTCGCGCCGTCGAGGATGCTCGCGCCGCCCTTGTAGTCGAACATTGCCTGCAGGCGGAGCTTGCGCTGGAAGAGATCGATCCCGTTCTGCACCGAGATGATGTCGCGCGGGACGCGATAGCCGTAGCTCGCGTATCCGGAATCGACATGTACTTCGGAGACCTGCAGGACGCCATCGCCGTTGTCGTCGTGGTACGTGTACGGACGATACCACTGCTCGTTGAGCGGGTGCCCGGGAATCTGACGAGCTTCGCCGCTCGTCGAGCCGCTCGAGGTGCGCAAGCAGGCGACCTGCGAGGACTTGTCGCCCGGAACGAGCTGACAGACGCCCGAGACGGAACCAAGGCTGACGACCTTGTTGCTGAAGTGTGAGGCGCTCACGAGAACGTCCCAGCCGAAGTTGCGCCGATCGATGATCTGTGCGTTCGCCTGAGCTTCATGCCCCCAACCCTGCGTCGATCCGACATTGAGCAGTGGGTTGAGCTGCGGCGCGAATGACGACGGCGACAGCGAGATCTGCACGAGCGCGTCCGTCGTCTTCTTGTTCCAGAACGTGTATTCGAAGTGGACTTTGTTCTGGAGGAGCTGCGTATCGAAACCGAGCTCCGTCTCGGCGGAGCGTTCCGGCTTCAGGTTCGCGTTGCCGGGCTGACTTGCGGTGAGGCCTGGGGAATCGACTTCCGTCGTGTTGTTGCGGCCCGTGAGTGCAACCGTCGCCGGCGAGTAGGTGATGAGACCCTGCGTCGCGCCCGGCTGCACGCCGCTCGCGCCGTACGCCGCGCGTAAGCGGAATTGGTTCAGCCAATCAAACTTCGGGAAGTACGATTCGTCGGACGCGATCCACGACACGCTCACCTTCGGATAGTAGACCTGCTGGAAATTCGTGCCGAACGCGCTGTTCTGGTCCGTTCGAATGGCCGCCGTCAGGAAAAGCCGATCGTTGAAGCCGCCCTGCTCCTGCACGTACGCGCCGAGCGTCTTCACGGCGTTCGGCTGCAGCTGGCTGGCACCGCGCGTAGACGCGGCGGCGACCGTCGTCGCACCTGGCGGGAGGATGGTGCCGTTCGTGGAAACGTTGTCGTTCTCGAGGTTCGTGTAATCGGCGCCGAGGCTTGTCTTGAAGTTCAGCCAGTTTCGCGGATTCCACGTCGACGTGCTGGCAAGCTTCGCCGAGAAATTGCGGTTCTTGCTCTGGTTGTCCGTCACACGTCCGAGCTTCGCGGTCGCGCTCTGCGGCGGGCACTCGGTGAGGCGGCAGAGCTGGAAGAAGTCGACAGCGGCGAGGTCGAGACCGACGGTGCCTTCGTTCACCATCCAGCTGTATGGGCGCCACGTCGCCGTGCCGCTTCCGGTGAAGCGCTGCACGTCGTTGTTCTGCGTGACTTGCATGATGTCGCCCGGAGCCCACTGCAGCGCGTCGTTGAGCGGCACGCCGTCGGCCTGGAATGGATCCTTGTCGAGACCGCACGGGAATTTGCCGCCCGGACAGCCCTTGTAGCCGTAGTTCTGCATGCCGACGTAATAGAGTGCGATGATGAGATCGGACTCCGGCGGAATGCGGTTGTCGAGCTTCGAGAACCCGCTCGAAAGATTCAGGTCGAACTTCGGGCTGAGCGAGGCCGAGAGGTTTGCGCGATAGGAGCTGCGCTGCTGCGCCTCCGGGTGGAACCACTCGTCGCGAACCGGGACGTGCGTCGAGTCGAACCGCGCGACCTCGAAGTTCTGCATCTGGATCGGGCCGGTCTCGTTGTCGACGTCGGCGCTCGCGAAGTAACGGATCGCGTCGTTGCCGCCGCTGACGTTGCCGCCGAACAAGCTGCCGTGACCGAGGTGCACGAACGTGCGACTCGGGTCGGTCATGTAGTTGTAGTGCGTGATGCTGTCGGTCTTGCAGACGCCCGCGAACTTCGCCGTCGTCATGGTCGCGAGCTGGCAACGGCTGACGACGCCGCTGCTGTCTCTTCCGAAGTTCGCATACATGTCCTGATAGGGCACGCGATCGTCGACCGTGCGGCCTTCCGCCGACCAGCTCCACTTCGTGCTGCCGGCGCGGCCCTTCTTGGTCGTGATGACCACGACGCCGTTCGCCGCGTTGGTTCCGTAGAGCGTTGCCGCGGACGGGCCCTTCACGATCTCGATGTCTTCGATTTCTTCCGGGTTGAGCGAATTCAGAAGCGAGAATCTTGCGTCCGTACCGGAGGTCAGTTGGGTGTCGGAATAGCGAACGCCGTCGACGTACCAGATCGGGGAGTTGCTCAAGCTGATCGACGACACGCCGCGAATTCGGATCGTCGGCGCGCCGCCGAGCTCCGTGCCCGGCAAGAGCGTCACGCCCGGGCTCTTCGCGATCATGAGGTCGGACAGGTTGTGCGTCGGCACTTCTTCGACGCGCTTCGTAACATCGCCGAGGGTCGAGATCGCGTTCCCCAGCTCGACCTTGCGCTGCTGTCCGGTCGCGGTGGTCACGACTTCATCGAGCTGCGCGACCGCAACGCCGAGCACGAAGTCGCCGTTCACGTCGCCGCTAGCGGGAACCGTGATGGATTTCTTCGCGGATTTGAACCCGACACGCAGCGCCTGGAGCTGCGCGGCCCCGGCGGGCGCGTTCCGAATGGTGTACTTGCCTTGATCGTTGGTCGTCGCGGAGAGCGACGTTCCGATCACGAGGATACGCGCCTCAGCCAGCGGCTGTGACGTCCCCTGCGCCGTCACTGTACCAGTGATCGTGGCTGTCTGCGCATGCACAGAGCCGCCGGCGATGAATAGAGCAGCAGATGCAGCGCAGAACAGTCTCCAGCGTCGTAGGGTCATGATGGTGGTTCCTCCACACGTGGCGGGCTGCGAACGACGAAAAGGACGCGACGCGATGATCGCGTCACGCGAGGGCAGGACAGCTGTACGTCAATGGTGGTGAGGCGGGTGCCGCTCGGCGATTCGGCCGGCGTTTTACATCGTCAAGAACCTGGTGGGTACCGGCTTCCGTCACATCCAGTCCGAAAAGGAATTCGTAAGCACGGTGATACATCGACGGACTGGTGTGCCGCAATATCGACGGTCGACTCGCGGAATTCCAGACGCGCTGACTGGTGCGAATCCGCGGGCTCGCACATCTTCGGAAACTGGCAAGCAATCACGACCCAAGGAGATTCGATGGACCGCCGCGCACTCGCGCGCTGGCTGACGTTTGGTTCAGCCACGCTTTCATTAGTACTCGGCCCGGCCTCAGCCCCGGGACAGAAAACCGCCGCGCTGCCGAGCCCCGAGTCGGTGTTCGGTTTCCCGGTCGGCGCCGACTACAAGCTGTTCACCTACGACCAGTCGATCGACTACTTCAAGAAGCTCGCGGCGAACAATCCGCGGATGAAGCTGATCACGGTCGGAAAGACATCGTACGGAAAGCCCTGGACAGCCGCGATCATCTCGTCGCCAGCCAATCTGGCTCGCCTCGATCAGCTGCGTCAAATCAATCAACGCATCGCCCACCCTGAAGGGCTGACGGACTCCTCTGCGAAGCGCCTCGCGCACGACGGACGCGCGTTCGTCGACATCAGCGGCGGTCTGCACGCGTCGGAGATCGCGGGCTCGCAGCATACGCCGCTGGTCGCGTACGATCTCCTGAAGCGCGCGAACGAGCCGGAGATGAAGGCGATTCTCGACAGCGTCGTGTTCTTCTTGTGGCCGTCGATCAATCCCGACGGGCAGGACATTGTCGTGAACTGGTGCAAAGCGCGCGACGCTGCCCAGGGTCAGCCGGTCCCGCCGATGGAGCTCTACCAGAAATACGTGGGCCACGACAACAACCGCGATTCGTACATGCTGAACATGATCGAGTCGCGCGTGATCCAGCGGACGTGGCGCGAGTGGGAGCCGCAGATCATCTACGTGCAGCACCAGTCGTCTCCCTTCCCGACGCGGATCTGGCTACCGCCGTTCGCGGATCCGGTCGGGCTTCGCGTGCCGCCGATTCAGGCGCGCACGGTGAACGTCATCGGCACGCACATCGCCCAACGGCTCGATGAGAACGGGATGCCGGGCGCCGTGTCGCAGCTCGAGACCTACGACGCGTGGTATCCGGGCTACATCGACTACATGCCGATGTACCAGAACATCAACGCCTGGTGGACCGAGACGCAGGGCGGAAACTGCGCGACGCCGCGCACGACGACGCTCGACAGTCTCCCGCGCGCGTACCGCGATCTGCGCCCGACGTCGCTGTACAACAGCCCGTGGGCCCAAGGAACATGGGGCCTTCGCGACGCGGTGAACTACATGGTGACCGCCGATCTCGCGACGCTCGACTACGCCGCGCGCTACAAGACCGAGCTGCTCTACGATCGCTATCAATCGGCGCGCAACACGATTCAGCAGTTCAAGACGAGCGCTCCCTACGCGTACGTCATTCCGCAGAATCAGTACGATCCCGTCGCGCCAGTCGAGCTACTCCGGCGCATGGCGTTCATGGGCGTGCGCATCAAGCAGCTCGATCGCGATATGACCTACGACGGCGCCTCGTATCCGAAGGGAACTTGGGTCATCCCGATGGACCAGGAATACGCCCAACTCGTGCGAGAGCTCTTCGAGCCGCAGCACTACCCCGACATGGGGGACGACACACCCTACGACGCCGCCGGGTGGACGCTTCCCTATCAAATGAATGTGAACGTCGTCGAGGAGAAGTCGCCGCTGTCGGACGACTTCCGTGCCGCGCTCAAGCCGATTCAGGGCAAAGCTGTCGATTGGCACACGGATCCGAACGAGCCGTTCACGACGAACGCCGAAGCGGCCGGGATCGTTCCGCTTCCGGGTGAGGTCACGGGGAGCGGCGAGCAGCTCGTCGTCGATCCCGCGCAGAACAATTCCTTCCGCGTGATCAATCGCGGGCTCGCCGCGGGCGCGACGCTCAAGTATCTCCCCGCGACGAGCGGCCGCAGCGGGCGCTACGTCCTGTCGGGCGGCGACGCCGCGAAGATCGATGCCGCCGTGAAGGATCTCTGGGTCCACGCCGAGCGCACGAGCGGCGCCGACGGCGGCGTGGCGACCCCGACGCGCATCGCCGTGTACAAGGCCGCGCCGGGCAACATGGACGAAGGCTGGACCGAGTGGCTGTTCGACAGCTTCGGCTATAAGTATACGCTAATAACGCCGGCAGACCTTCGCGCCGGAAACCTCGGCGCCAGATTCGATGCAATCGTGTTCGCCTCTCAAGGGCTCGGCGCGGGCGGCGGACGGGGAGGACGAGGGGGCGGTGGTGGAGGCGGAGCCCCCGGCCGCGGCGGCCGAGGCGGCGGCGCGGGAGCCGACAGCGCGGTGGCCGACGAGATCAAAGCCGTTGACGAGTTCACACGCTCGGGTGGGACCGTGGTGGTCTGGAACCAGGGCACGACGTCGATCATCAACGCGCTGCATCTGCCGGTGCGAAACGTCGTCGCGGGGATTGATCGCCGCGAGTATTTCACGGGCGGATCGATCATGCAGATCATCCCCGATCGCACGCATCCGGTCATGGCGGGGATGCCGGAGAGGGCCGACGTCTTCGTTCAGAACAGCCCCGTGTTCACGACGCAGGATGGGTTCGAGGGAGCAGTGCTCGCGAAGTATCCGAGCGATGCGTCGCCGCTGCGCTCCGGATTCTTGAGCGGCGCGCAGTTCATGCAGGGCTTCGCGGCCGCGCTCGACGTCAAGCGCGACCGCGGTCACGTCGTGCTGCTCGCGTTCCAACCGGAGTGGCGCGGCCAGCCGACAGGGACGTTCAGAACGGTGTTCAACGCGGCGTTCTACGCGCGCGATGTCGCCGACAGCGTGAAGCCGAACGCCGGCTTCTGGACCGCGCCGCCGATTCCCGCGCGCGCGGATTCCGCGCGAGGTGGCGGACGCGGGCGCGGTGGCCCACCGTCGAGGTGAGCACGGAGAGGCTTGAGGTGGGTTGGTCAGAGTAGCATCTTTGTATCCGATCCCTCTGTGCGCGCTCTGCGCCGCAGAGGGATTGCCGCTCAGAGGGAACGAGCGATCATGCGCGCGTAGCTCAGCTGGATAGAGCGTCGGCCTCCGGAGCCGAAGGTCACAGGTTCGAATCCTGTCGCGCGCGTTGCAGCATCGGCTGAGCCGGGAGCGCACTCGATCATCAGAAGCGGCGACTCGGTCTTTCACGTCACCGTGCGCATCCGGCTCACGCCAATTTCTTCGTCGCCTCGAGACAACGATCGATGTCGTCGTTGTTGTTGAAGAGGGCCGGCGCAATCCGAATCGTGCCGTTTCGAATCGTGACCTCGACGTTGGCGGCGTCGAACGCGGCGCGGATGTCCGCCGGATCCTTCGCCGTGTAGATGACGACGATCGACGAGCGATTCCCCATCGGGGTGAAGAGGCGATGTCCCTGTTTCGCCAATTCGTCCTGAAGCCGCCGCGCAAGCCCGTTCACTGTGTGCTCCTCGATGCGCGCAACGCCGACTTTTTCGAGATACGACAGTCCGGCGCTCAAGGTGTACACGTCGCCGAATGCTCTGCTGCAGTAGTCGAAGCGCTTCGCGTTCGCCGGGTATTCGTAGGTGTGATCGGGGCGCTCGGTGCCATTGAACTCCCCGAAGCGATCCAAGCGGATGCGGTCGATGATATCAGTTTTCACATAGAACGGCGCGACGCCAAAACCAGCCAACAACCACTTGTACGAGCCGGCGCACAGCGCGTCGACGCCCGCGGCGCGAACGTCGATCGGAAAGGTGCCGACGGCCTGGATTGCGTCGGCGTAGAACAGTGCACCCTTTGCGTGAGCGACGTCGGAGATTGGACGCATGTCATGGCGCAGGCCGTTGCGGTGCGAGACCCACGCGACTGAGACCAGCCGCGTGCGATTGTCGACGAGCGGCTCGAAGTCCGACGCGTCGACCATTCCGTGACGATGCTTTGCGATCCGCAGCTCGACGCCCTTCATCTTCTCGAGCGTGCGATACAACACGAACTCGGTGTCGTAGTGCAGCTCGTCGATGACGACGTTGTCGCCGGCCTCGAGCCCGAGTCCGGACGCGATGACGTTTTCGCCCTCAGCCGTCGAGAACAGAAGCCCTATCTCGTCTGGCGACGACGCATTGATGAGCCGAGCGAACTGCGCGCGGACTTCGTCGCACTTTCGCATCAACGGCCCGAGCTGAAACGAGTTGTTCGCCTTCTCCTCGAGAAAGGCTGCGCCGGCCGCGACGACCTGTTTCGGAACCGGCGCGATGTACGCCGAGTTGAGAAACGTCTTCTTCCCGACGATCGGGAAGTCGCCGCGGACGCCGAGCGGATCGTCGGCCGCGCCAGCCACGGGGAGGACGATGGCGCTCGACGGATTGGCGACCGCAGCGGCAGCGAGCGATGCGGCGGTGGCCACGAAGGAACGTCTATCGATCGTCATCTTTCAATATGCTCCCTCTCGCGCGACGCCTGCTATCCTCGTCATTGTTGACGATGGTCGCGCCGCCGTTTGGAGAGCCCATGCCGCCCGCATCCGTCAACCTGTACGACAACGTTTACTCTGACTTTGCCGGCGACGTCGAACACGCCGTTCGGCACGAGACCTACGGTGAAGATCTCGGTCAAAGCAGCTGGCTCACCGCCGACGAATGGCTCCGATTCGCCGACCAACTCGGCATTGGAGCGGAGAGCAACGTTCTTGAGGTCGGCAGCGGCTCCGGCGGGCCGGCCGTGTGGCTCGCCGCGAGGCGCGGTTGCCGAATCACCGGCGTCGACATCAACGAACACGGGATCCGAAACGCGGCGGCGCTCGCCGGCGATCGCGGTATCGCTGAACGTGTTCATTTCGAAGCGGTCGACGCGACTCGGCCGCTTCCGTTCGCCGACGAGTCGTTCGATGCGATCATATCGAACGACGCGATGTGCCACCTCGCGAATCGCGACAGCGTGCTGCGCGACTGGTTTCGCCTCTTGAAGCCCGGCGGACGCGCGCTGTTCACCGACGCGATGGTCGTCACCGGGCCTGTCTCTTCCGCCGAGCTGGCGACGCGAAGCTCGATCGGGTTTTACGTCTTCGTGCCGCCGGGAGCGAATGAGGGAATGCTCCAGAACGCCGGCTTCGTCTTCAACGAAGTTCACGACGTCACCGACAACGCGGCGAAGGTCGCGTCGCGGTGGCACGACGCGCGGGCACGACACCGCGAGCCCCTCGTCGCTCGAGAGGGCGAAGCGAACTTTGACGGACTTCAGCGCTTCTTGCGCTGCGTCCACAAATTGTCGGTCGACAGGCGGTTGTCTCGCTTCGCGTACGTCGCGGAGAAGCCGCGCTCCAACCGTTAGCTCCCGATCACATGCGCGCGCGACTCTATCAACATTCTCTAATTCTCTGCGTGCTGCTGGTCAGCGCGTCCGATGTCGCGCTGGCGCAGGCGACGCAGGTAAAACGATCGGGGACGTGGGCTGCGTCGAACGGCGGTGGTCAGACGTTCATCGGAACGTGGACCGCCATCCCCGACTCGACCGGAAAAACCGTCACTGGAACGTGGACGCTCGGCGATCCTCGCAATCCTCCGTCGATGAACGGCGCGTGGTCCGCGGCGAAAGCCGCCACGCGATGGAACGGCGCATGGCGGGCGGTCGCCGCTGGAAAAACGCAAGAATACTCCGGGACCTGGGCGTCGGGAGTGGATCTGAACGGAAGCGCGACGTTCGCCGAACTGTTCGAGAAAGCGGTCGGAGCCGCGCTCAGCGGCACGTGGCAAATGGGCCCGCAGTCAGGCGCATGGTCGATCCGCGCCGCAAAACGTGATTCGACGCCGTGAGGAAAGTGGTCTACTCGATCTCGCGCACGCCTGACGCAAGAAAGAAATAGACGACTGCGCCGACGAGGCCAACGATCGCCGTGAGAAAAAACGGCGCATTGAAATTCCCCGTCCGATCGATCAGCCATCCCGTCACCGTCACGCCAATGATGCCCGGCAGCGTTCCGGCCGTATTGGCGATGCCCCAGATCACGTCGGCATGCCGTGGCGCGATGTCGAAGCTGTTCACGGCGAACCCGGACAAGCACAACGCGAGGGTTCCGGATGCGCCGCACATCAACAGCATCGCAATCGATGCCGTGGGCGCCGCTCGCACGAGAACGAGAAACGCTCCCGACCCGACGAGCGCGACGATCTGCATGGTCTTCCGCACCAGCGTCACCGATCGTCCCGCGGCAATCAGCGTGTCGGAAAACCAACCGCCGACATTGCCGACGACGAAATACGCCGCCCACGGCGCCGCCGAGAGAAGCCCGGCGTTCGCGAGGCTGACATTGAAGGTCGTCTTGAAATAGCTCGGCAGCCACGCAAGAAGGACGTACAGCGCCCAGTTGCTGCAGAAGTGATTGATGATGATCGCCCACACGGGTCCCGAGCGGAGCAGCCGGCGCCACGGGATGATTCGATGCTCATTCGCCGGCTCGACTTCCTCGGCGCGGCCGGAGCTCACGCTCGAAAACCATATCACGGCCCAAACGAAGCCGAGCGCGCCGAATGCGTAGAACGGCATCGCCCAGCCTCGATCGCGAACGAGCCAGCCGGTCACCGGTAGGGAAATCATCGTGCCGACGGAGAGCGCGCTCGTGAAGAGCGCGACGGCGCGCGTGTGATACGCAGGCGGCACCCAACGAGCGACCATGTTGACCGACGCTGGAAACACTGCGGCTTCGCCGAGTCCGAGCGCGATGCGTGCCGCGATGAGCGCGGGAAGCGAGATCATCGCCGCCACGGGCGTGAGCGCGGTGAAGATCGACCACCAGAGCACTGCTCCGCCGAGAATGATCTTTCCGCCATAGCGATTCGCGAGGGCGCCGCTTGCCGCCATGAACACGAGATAGCCGATAAAGAACGACGACAGCACCCAGCCCTTCGAGGTCTCCGTCCACCCGAATTGCGCCTGCATCGGGATCGAGGCGACCGAGATGTTCGTGCGGTCGATGTACGAGATCAGCACGGCGGCGCCGCAGAGGAGCACGACGGTGTGCCACGGTCGCCAAGCGGTACTTCGCAGGGTCAACGCCGCTTCTTCCATCGCACTGTATTAGAGAATTGTGAGGGCAGGCGAACTGGGCGACCGCGCGGGCGGGTCTTCAGACGATCGGCGCGCCCTACCTTTTACCTCCTTCGGCGCTCCGAGACAAGCGCCGGGTCCCGACGCGCGGCTCCCTGGCGAGCTCGCGACGAGCGACTTGGCGATGCAAACCAGTCAGGTGGTCTAGCCCTTGCTCAGTTCGTTCGTTGTCTTCGTCGAGCGCGGCATGGCACGTAAGGTTCGCTGGAATGACTTGATCGTTGGAATGATCGCGGCCGCCGGGGTTCTCGCTGTGGCGTTGGCGATCCTCGTGTACGGGCGCGTCGGACTTCTGCACGGCAAGAAGTTCACGCTCTATGTGCTCACCGACGCCGCGCGCGGAGTGATCCGCGGCACCGAGGTTTGGCTGGACGGCCAGAAGGTTGGCGTCGTGAAAGCCATCAGCTTTCGCTCACCCAGCGTGCCGACCAGCGAACGACTCGTGCTCACGCTGAGCATCCTCGAGGATTCGCGCGCCCGTGTTCGCGGCGATTCACGGGTGCAAGTCCGGAGCGGCACGAGCATCATCGGCGACCGCGTCATCTACATCGCGAGCGGAACGACGAAGCTGGGCGTCGTTGCCGACGGCGATACGATTCGCGCGGCCGAGCAGGCCGATCTCGAGGGAATGACGTCCGATGCGGCGCTTGCCACGAAAGAGCTTCCCGGCATCGTCGAGAACGTAAAACTTCTCGCCGACCAACTCGAAACGGCGTCGGGAACGCTCGGCGCGCTTGGGATCGAGCGCGGCGGACCCGGATCCGTCGAGCTTCGCGTGAGGACTGCGCGCGTTTTGTCGCGATTGTCGGAGCCGCACGGCACGTTCGGACGCGCGTGGCACGACCATGAGGATTTGATGGGACGCGTATCGCGCGTGATGGCCAGCGTGGACTCGATTCGGACGCTGGTCGGATCCAGTCAGCACTCGCTCGGCCGCTTTCGTCGTGACTCGACGCTTGCCCGCGAGATCGGGAACGTCCGCGCCGAGCTCGTCGAAGTGCAACGTCTTGCTTCCAGCCCGAATGGAACGATTGGTCGCGCGCGGGCCGATTCCATCATCATTCGGAACGTCCACCGGGACCTTGCCCAGGTCGACTCTTTGATCGCGGACGCCAAGAAGCACCCGCTTCGCTACATCGCGTTTTAAGGAAAAATTCAGGGGCACATCCATTGCACCCGGCAACGTTCCGCGCGCCCTTGACCCTCCTTCGCGCTACCTATACCTTCGCATGCACCCAAGCCCCTCCGTTCGCCCGTCGGTCTCTTCACGACGATCTCGCGCAGCCTCGCCCTCGTTCGACGGCGCGCACCCGGAACTAGAGCCAGTCTTTCCGTTCCCCTCCCCCTCCCCCATTTCCGGTCGGCCAACGCCACGTAGTGCGGTCACGACGTCCGTGAACATCGCCGAGCTGAAGCGCAAAACAGGCCCAGAGCTCCAGGAGATCGCCGAAGGCTTCTCCATCGAGAACTCCAGCGGGCTGCGCAAACAAGATTTGATCTTCCGCATCGAGCAGAAACTGCTCGATGACAACGTCGTGCTCACCGGTGAAGGCGTCCTCGAGATCCTTCCAGAGGGCTACGGCTTTCTTCGCAGTCAGGACTGGAACTACCTCTACGGTCCCGACGACATCTACGTCTCGCCGTCGCAGATCAAACGCTTCGAGCTCAAAACCGGCGACACGGTGTCGGGACAGGTCCGACCGCCGAAGGAGTGGGAGCGGTACCTTGCGCTACTGAAGGTCGAGACGGTCAACGGTGACGATCCCGACGTCGCGAAATCGCGGATCACGTTCGACAATCTCCGCGCGCGCTACCCCGAGGGCCGCCTTCGTCTCGAGACGAAGGACGGCGATCTCAGCATGCGCATCATGGATCTCATCGCGCCAATCGGCAAAGGCCAGCGCGGTTTGATCGTCGCCCCGCCGCGCGCCGGAAAGACGATTCTGTTACAAAAGATCGCGAACGCGATCCGCGAGAATCATCCGGAGGTCACGCTCATCATCCTGTTGATCGACGAGCGGCCGGAAGAAGTCACGGACACGATCGCCAACGTCGACGCCGAAGTCATCGCGTCGACCTTCGATGAAGAGGCGACACGCCACGTTCAGGTCGCCGAGATGGTGATCGAAAAAGCGAAGCGTCTCGTCGAGCATAAGAAGGACGTCGTCATCCTGCTCGATTCGATCACGCGTCTCGCTCGAGCGCACAACGCAGTGTCGCCGCACTCGGGCAAGATTCTCTCGGGCGGCGTCGACGCGAAAGGACTCGAGAAACCGAAGCGCTTTTTCGGGGCAGCGCGCTACATCGAAGGCGGCGGATCGCTCACGATCATCGCGACCGCGCTGATCGAGACGGGCTCGCGCATGGACGAAGTGATCTTCGAGGAGTTCAAGGGCACCGGCAACATGGAGCTCGTTCTCGATCGCAAGATTGCCGAACGTCGCGTCTTTCCCGCAATCGACATCAACAAGTCGGGGACGCGAAAGGAAGAGCTGCTCTTCACCCAGGAAGAGCTCAACCGCGTCTACTTGCTGCGCAACTTCCTCGGTGACATGCCGGAGGCGGAAGCGATGGAGTTCCTTCTGAAGCAGATGTCGCGGTCGAAGAACAACAAGCAGTTCTTCCAACAGATGGTGCAGGGCTAACCCACGCTGAGAGTCGTGAGCACCGATCGCGGGCGCTTGTTGGGCATCGACTACGGCGAGCGACGCGTCGGGTTGGCGATCAGCGACCCAACGGGAACAATCGCGTCACCCGCCGGCGCCATTCTTCGTCGCGCGGGCAAACGTCCGCCGGTTGCCGAGATCATTCGCCGCGCCGAGGCGCTCGAGGCGCGCGGATTCGTCATCGGACTTCCGCTCGACGGCAACGGCGACGACACACCTCGATCGATGGAAGCCCGCGGCGTGGCCGCGGAACTCATGAAGCGAACGGGGCTTGCCGTGGAGATGATCGACGAGCGCTATTCGACGGCTGCAGCCAAGCGCGCGATCCACGAGATGGGTGGCAAAACCCGCGATCGTAAACCAGATGTCGACGCGCTGGCCGCGACGATCATCCTCCAACAGGTGTTGCAGCGTGCGAGTTGACCGCCGATTGCGCTCGGCCGCTCTGGCGATGTCCGTCTTCGTCGCTGCGTGCAGCGGAAGCGGCGGCGCTCCGGTTCGTGTGAATATTCCGCAAGGCGTCGGACTTCGTTCGATCAGCGATTCGCTCGCACGCGCCGGCGTCATCAGCTCGCCGAGGTTGTTTCGGATGTACGCGTCGCTTCGACGGAGCGACCGAACCATCAAAGCGGGCACGTACGTGCTGCACCGCGGCGAAGGATGGAGCACCGTTCTCGACGCGCTTCGCGGGGGAAAGGGGATCGTGCACGTCGTGACGATTCCAGAAGGTTTCTCGCTCTACCAGATCGAGCCGCTGCTCGCGTCGAAGCTCGGCGTTTCACCGGAGTCCGTCGACGTCGCGATGCACGACACCGCAACGCTGCACGAGCTCGACATCCCGACACATACCCTCGAAGGATATCTCTTTCCGGACACGTACGTCTTTCCCGAGGGAACGACGGCTCGCGCCGCGGTCGACGTGATGGTGAAGAAGTTCGAGCAGGTGTGGAAGCCGGAATGGACTGCGCGCCTCGATACGCTTCACATGACGCGCAACGATGTCATGGCGCTCGCCGCGATCGTCGAGAAGGAAGCGAAGCTGCCGCAAGAACGGCCCGTCATCGCTGCCGTTTACGCGAATCGCCTCAAGCACGGCATGCTGCTCCAGGCCGACCCGACGGTCCAATACGCGCTGGGCAAGCACGTCGCGCGCGTCTACTACAAAGATCTCGAAGTAGAATCCCCTTACAACACCTACAAGCACAAAGGGCTCCCGCCGGGACCGATCGCGTCGCCCGGAAAGCCGAGCATCGAAGCGGCACTCTATCCGGCGAATGTGCCGTACGAGTTCTTCGTCGCGTTCCCCGACGGCCACCACGAGTTTCGAAAGGATCTCGCCGGCCACGAGCAAGCGAAGGCCGAAGCGAGAAAGGCGTGGGATTCAGTCGACGTGGTGCGTCGCCTGGAGCCCCCCCGCTCCAAGTGATTCGGAGCGCCACCGGAACCTCACGTCCGGCGCCGGCTCCTTCGGCCGAGGACGGCGGCCGCGATGTTGTCGTCGCGACGCAAGCTGCTCGCGCGTTAGTCGATCGACGACCGGCGGCAGCAGCACGAGGTCCACGAGCTCGGGATCGAATTGCGTTCCGCGCCCGTCGCGGATGACGCGAAGTGCGTCTTGAATGCCGCGGCCTTTCTGATACCGGCGGCTGTGCGAGACGGCGTCGAACGTGTCGGCGATCGTGACGATGCGCGCCTCGAGCGGAATGCGTTTCCCTTTGAGACCGCGAGGATATCCGCGGCCATCCCAGCGCTCGTGATGCGACAACACGCCGGCCGCGAGCTCCGGATAGAATGCTTCGAGCGGCGCCAACACTTCGGCGCCGCGCCGTGGATGTGTATCGATCGCTCGGCGGTCCGCCGCGGAGAGCCGAGCGTCGTCATGGACGATGTCGAACAGCGCTTCGTGGATTTTGCCGATGTCGTGGAACAGCGCGACGCGCTCGACCGCGTGCGACTCACGTTCGTCGAGTCCCGCGAATTCCGCGATGATGAGCGCATAGGACGCGACGCGTCGCACGTGGCGCCCGGTGTCCGCGTCGTTGGCTTCGATCGCGTTGAGAAGGGTCTCGAGTCCCGCGGCGGCGAACCGCTCGACTTTGCCGCGCGCACGTCGTTGTCGGACAATGACCGCAGCTCCGACGGCGAGTCCGGCCACGAGTGGGATTCGCGAGTCCATGGGGGCGTGGTACGCAAGAAATCGGCTCAAGCCACAGGGGGAACGCTCGCTGCGCTCGCTGGCCGGTCGCTCGCGCTCACGCGCGTCGCTTGCTCGGACGGCGGCTGCGCCGCCTGGCGGAGCGCATCGGGCTGCGCCCTCGCTTGGCGAAGGGAATCGGAAGTCGCTCGCTCCGCTCGCGTTTTCTGGAACCTCACTCCTGATATCTGAGAGCAATCCGAGCGAGCGAAGCGAGCACACCGCTTCCTCTCCGCCAAGTGAGCGCCAGCGAACGACCGGCCAGCGACCGGAGGGAGCGTCCGTACCAGCGATGCGCGTCAGCGCGAGCGCCCCGCCAGCGAGCGCAGCGAGCGTTCAGTCTTCAGACGCGAGCGCTGACCGATTAACTCTCGCCCATGCCGAACACGAACTACGACCTCGCCGTCGTGTCAGCGAAGGGCGCGCGTCGCTGGCAACAAGGCCACCCATGGATCTATCGCAGCGACGTCACCACTCGGCCATCGGCGCCTGCAGGTGCGGTTCGTGTCGCCGATCACCGAGGAAAACCCATCGGTGTCGCGCTGTGGAGTCCGTCGTCCGAGATCTCGCTGCGCATGGTGGACAAGAGCGACCGCGCGGAGCTCGACACCGAGTGGTGGCGGCGCAGGATTGGCGCGGCCGTCGGGCGACGAGCGGAGTTGCGCGACGCGGCGAACGCCTTTCGCCTCATTCACGGCGAGGGTGACGCGTGTCCGTCGTTGATTTGCGATCGCTATGATCGATGGTTGGTCGTGCAGCTCATGAGCGCCGGGCTCGAAGCGTTTCGCGATACGATCGTCAAAACGCTGGACGAGCTGGTGCGGCCCGATGGAATTCTCGCGCGCAACGACGTCGGTCTCCGCTCGAAAGAGCGGCTCTCGCAAGACGTCGAGGTGCTGCGCGGGTCGGTTCCGGAGACGATCGAAGTGAACGAGCACGGGGTGCGATTTCTCGCGGCGCCCTGGAAAGGCCAGAAGACCGGCGCATTTCTCGATCAACGTGAGAACCGCGTTCTGATCGGCGAACATGCGCGCGGACGCGCACTCGACTGTTTCAGCTATCACGGCTCGTTCGCGCTGCATCTCGCTCGGAACGCGGACTCCGTCATCGCGCTCGACGTGTCATCCGAAGCGCTCGAGCGCGCAAAGGAGAATTGCGCGCTCAACGGCATCACGAACGTCGATCTCGTGGAGGCGGACACATTCGACTATTTGCGTGAACGACAATCCGCGGGCGAGACGTTCGACACGATCGTGCTCGACCCGCCCGCGTTTGCGAAGACCCGCGCGTCATTGCCCGGCGCGCTCCGCGGGTACAAGGACATCAATCTTCGTGCGATGCGTCTCCTTTCGCGCCACGGTCTTCTGTTCACGGCGAGCTGCAGCTTTCATCTGACGAAGTCGCTGTTCCTCGAGATGCTGCAGGGCGCAGCCGCCGACTCGGGACGGCGCATCGCGCTACGCGCGATCACCGCGCAGCCGCTCGATCATCCGGAGGTCGTGACGATTCCGGAGACGGGGTATTTGAAGGGCGCTTTGTTGGAGGCGCTGGACTGAACCGGCGGACCGGCGGATCGGCGGCTCGCCCGTCAGCCCGCCTGACAACTCGGACAGAAATACGTCGACCTTCCCGCCTGAGTGATCCGCTCGATCGTCGTTCCACACCGACGACACGGCTTCCCTTCCCGATCGTACACCGCGAGTCGCGCCACCGACGAATCGGTGTATCGCGCGCCGGTCGCCGCCTTTATGACTTTGCGAATTGCCGTCAGGAGCGACGCAACGCGTTTCGCCTCGAGCTTCGACGCAGGCGTCATCGGTGCGATCCTCGAATGCCACAGCGCTTCCGCTGCGTAGATGTTTCCGAGCCCCGCGATGACGCGTTGATCGAGCAACACCGGTTTGATCGCTGTCCGCTTCTTCGCAAACGCCGCCGCGAGCGACGTCGCTGTCAGCGACGCATCGCTCGGCTCGGGACCGAGCCCCAAGTCTGGCGGCGAATCTGCTGCGTGCAACTCGAGTGTACCGAGCGCGCGAGGATCCTCGAGGATGACGCGCGAGCCATCGGTGAAGTCGACCGAAGCGCGAGCGAAGCGCGGCAAAGGCTCCGTGCTCCGGTCCATGTGCCAATCGCCCGACATCCGAAAGTGGGCGTGAAGCACGCGCCCGTCGTCGAGGAGGAACAGCTGATGCTTTCCGCGTCTCTCGACGGCCCGAATGCTCGCGCTCCTTAGCGAGCGAAGCTTCGCCGGCGAAATTCGCCGCCGGAGCGCCGGGTGATGCAGCGAGACTTTTGCGATTGTTTTGCCGATGGCCGCTTCCCGCAGGCGGCGCACGGCACTCTCGACCTCAGGTAATTCCGGCATTGAATGCAGATCGACGGTTGACCAGCAGTTCGGAGACTGCCCAAGTTGCACGCGTGTCGTCCCCGACTCAATCCACGGTCTCGCGAGGTCGCGAGGCGCATGACGCGCGTTCGCCGGCCGTGCGAAGGACGCTTGCGGTCGTGCTTGCCCTCAACGCGATCGTCCTCGCGATCAAAATCGTCGTCGGCGTTCGGACGGGCGCGCTCACGGTGCTCGGCGCCGCTCTCGAGTCCGGGCTCGACCTCTTGAACAACATCATCGGTATGGTACTCGTCGCCGTCGCCGCGCGGGCTCCCGACGAAGATCATCCGTATGGTCACGACAAGTTCGAGACGCTCGGTGCGCTCGGAATCGTCGGCTTCCTGTCGATCTCGTGCTTCGAGCTGCTTCGCGAAGGTATCTCGGCGCTGTCCGCCAAGCGACCGCCACACTCGGTCTCGATCGCGGATGTCGCGGTCATCGTCGTGACGCTCATCGTGAACTTCGTTGTCGTCTGGTACGAACGAAAGCGAGGGAAGGAGCTCGGCAGCGCCTTCCTGATGGCTGACGCCGCCCACACGGGAAGCGACATTCTCGTGACACTCATGGCGTTGATGTCGCTCGCTCTCGCTCGCGGCGGATGGCCGTGGTTGGACGCGGTTCTCGCGATCGTCGTCGCCCTCATCATCGCGTGGAGCGGCGTGCAGATTCTGCGCGACTCGATTCCCGTCCTCGTCGACGAACGAGCCATCGACGCCGCCGAGCTGCGCGGCGTTGTGCTCGGCGTGCCGGAGATTCGCGACGTCCGCAAGGTTCGCTCGCGCTCGACGGCATCCGGACAACTCTTCGCCGAGGTGACCGTTGCGGTTCCGGGCCGAATTCCGGTCGACGAAGCACATCGTCTGGCCGACGCGGTCGAAGCGGCGATCGAGCGTGAGTTCGGGACGTCCGAGGTCACGGTGCACATCGAGCCGGCTTGACGTTGAACGCTCGTGTCTGAGGACGGAACGCGAGCGTAGCGAGCGTTCTGTCTTGCTCGATTAGGACTTGCGAATAACAAAGGCCACCCTAGACTTACGCCCGTCCTCCACGCCAGGCAGCATGGCACAGCGACCGACACGCTCGCTCAAGCACGAGTACGAGTTGTTCGTCGAACAAGAGATCGAGAACTACAAGGAGTCGGTGCCGCGGAGCGTTCTGCTCAGCATCGGCGACGACGCGGTGTCGTCTCTCTTCGCTGCCCCACAGATCGCGTTGACCGAAATCGTGCTCTGCGACGAAGTCGACAAGATCATCTTCAAGCGTCTTCGCCTCCCGGCGTACGACACGTGGCGACGGAAGCGGCTCAAGCTCATCGAGGAGATGCGCCGCCCCGAACATTGGGGACTTCGTCCCGACGACGTTCTCGTTCGCGCCCTTCCGTCGTCCGGCGATGGGAGCGTCCTCGTCGCCGGCGCGGCGGACGAAAAGTCGGCACTCTACCTCGCGGCGAACGGCTGCGACGTCACGGCGATCACCGTCGAACCCGACGCGCTCGAGCGAGTCATCCAAGCGGCGATCGGCGCCGGACTCGGGGGACGTGTCCACGCGCTCATGGGAGACCTCTCGTCCTGGACACCGGGCGGCGCGCTCAGCGCGGTGATCGTCAACCCGATCGCCCTCGACACGCTGTCACCAGAGGAGCGCGCGCGAGTGATCCAGCTGCTTCAAGGCGCGACCGCCGACGGCGGCGTGCATCTGGTGCAGACCGTCTCGGCCGCGTCGAAATCAAACGGCGCGATCTCGCTCGAGGAGCTCCGGAGCCGGTACGAAGGGTGGTCGGTGACGGTCGAGCGCGCGGACGGCCGGTCGAAGACATTCCTCGCCAGAAAGGGCGCCGCCTGATAGCTCACGTCCGTGTCCAAGAGACACGAACGTGTCGCTGAGTGGCGTTTCGATTCGAAACGACCGCGTCGATGCGAGCTGGCGAATACAAACGTAAGACTATATCCAGCAACCTATTACATAACTGAACGCGCTGGCACCAGTGCTGCTAAAGGCGTGGCCGTCATCTCTCGGCGCATGATCGCTTCGCGGCGAACCGTTCTCGTCGCGGGGCCATGCGACCGAAACATCGAACGCCAGCAGCATCGCACCTTCTATAGATAGACATGAGAGCAAAGAAGAAAGCAGCGCCTGAACAGGAGCCGATGGGGATCGTCATCTCCCGCGGATCTCGTCTCGAGCATGTGCCGACGTTTTCGGCGTATATCTGGGCACCCGATCCCGAAGAAAAAACGGACGAAATCGAGCCGAAGGTCGCGTAAGTCCTTCGATTCGACGACACGAAGCGGCGCCCCTGATGGTGGCGCCGCTTCGTGTTTCATGGGCTCGGTATGAGCCTTGCCCGCTTGAACCTCGTGACTGACCAGACCGAATGGGAACTGGAGCGGGACGCTCTTCTCGGCAGAAAGATCTCCGAGCTCGGACTTCGAATTCAGGGATCTCGTGTGGAGCGGCTCATCAATCAACTCTACGCCGAGCTCGACGCGAAGTCCGTCCGCTTTCATCCCCCCGTGTATCTGAGCGACCAGTGGGGATGCCCCGACGGCACTCCGCTCATCGGCGTTCCATTCTATCTCGTCGATCCTCGTCTCGAGCTCATCGAAGCGGAGATGTCGGGACGTGTCGAAGACGACGTCGAATCGATGCGCTATATGCGGCACGAGTGCGGCCACGCGGTGAACTACGCGTTCGCGCTGTACGATCGACCGCAGTGGTCCGAGCTGTTCGGCTCATTCTCTCGGCCGTATCGGGAGCGCTATCGCGCCGACCCATTCTCGCGCGAATACGTGCGCCATATCCTCGGCTGGTACGCACAGAAGCACCCCGACGAAGACTTTGCCGAGACCTTCGCGATCTGGTTGACGCCGAACTGCGACTGGCGCCGCACCTACGAGGGCTGGCCCGCGCTCGAGAAGCTCGAGTACGTCGATCGCGTGATGCAGGAGATCGGCTCCGAGTCGCGCGAGGTCGCGCCGCCGAGTGAGGAGGATTTGCCGGTCGAGGCGATGCGCTACACCGTCGCGGAGCACTACGCCGAGAGCGACGATCGCGTCCCAATCGCTGATCCTCGCCAGTTCGATACGGACCTTCGGACGATCTTCAACAGTCCGAAGGACGCGCCGAGCGGCGAGAGCGCGATGTGGTTCGTGCATCGCCACTACCGCGAAGTGATCTCGCGAATCTCGTACTGGACCGGTGAAGCGCCAAGTGTCGTGCGGTCGTTGATGGATCATCTCGCTCGGCGCGCCGGCGAGCTCGATCTCCGTGTCGGTACACTGGAGGCGTCGACGCTCATCGAGCTCACAGCCTTCGGAACGGCGGTCGTCATGAATCACCGCTACACGCACACGCTCGCGCGGACGACACGTCGACCGGGCCTGGCATCGACGACATGAAGATCACGCTCCTTCACAACGCGGACGCGCTTGAACCGCCGGAAGACCCCGTGCTCGCCCAACTGTCGAATGCGATCGCGAGCTTTGGTCATGAGGTCGACCGACTTCCGGTGGACAAGACCGTCGCGCCGATCGTCACGCGACTCGAGAGCTTCCAACCGGATCTCGTCTTCAATCTCATCGAGTCCTTCAATGACAAGAGCGCGCTCGGGTCGAACGTCACGGCGCTGCTGAACCTTCTCGGGCTGCGATATACAGGATCGAGTCCGGCGGGGATGATCATCGCGGACGACAAGAGTCTCACGAAGAAAGTGCTGGGCTTTCATGGAATTCAGACGCCCGAATTTGCGACGCTCTATCGAGGCGCCGTCGATTGGGCCGGCGACCTCGAATTTCCGGTGATCGTCAAGCCGCCGCAGGAAGACGCCTCGATCGGGATCTCGACGTCGTCGGTCGTCACCGGGATCAAAGATCTCTTCGCGCGAATCGACGAGCTGCAAAGCGAGTATCAGTCGCCGGTGCTCGTCGAGCAATTCATCGAGGGGCGCGAATTTTATGTCGGTCTCCTCGGCAACGTGAACGTCGAAGCGCTGCCGATCATCGAATTGGATTTCTCGAAATTCCCGGCGGACAAACCGCACGTTGCCTCGTGGGAGGCGAAGTGGGGAGACGAGAATGGAGGCGGTGCGGAGTTCGCCGGCACCAAGTCGATCTTTCCGGACGCCTTGGATGCGGAGCTTGGCGAGCGAATGCAGAAGGTCGCCCGTGACTGTTTCCAGGCCCTTCGGCTCCGAGACTATGCCCGCATCGACATGCGCGTGACGGACGCCGGCGAGATCTATGTCATCGAGGTCAATCCGAACTGCTATCTCGAGAAGGAGAGCGAGTTCGCGCGTGCGGCTCAGAAAAGTGGGCTCGAGTATGACGCGTTGATCGGTCGGATACTCGACTTGGCGACAGCGCGGTATTCACGGTAACTACGGAACCGCGGAACGACAGATCGAGGGATCGACGGAACGACACAACCCCGGAACGACGCAACCCCGGATTTTGACGCAGAGACGCAGAGAGCGCAGAGGACTGCGGCGCACTACGGGAACAGCGGAGGATTGATGGAGGCTCGTGACCTTACGGACAATGCCTTCTCTGAGGCGAGCCACGTTGAAATTGATCAGGAGACCGAGACGGTAGTCCCCGAGCTTCAGCTGCGAGAGCAGTTGTGCCTCGTGAATCGGGACGATCTTTGCGACCGCCTTGGTTTCGACCACAACACTGTCGTCGACCAAAAGATCAATTCGATAGGCGACATCGAGCTCGATCCCATCATACCGCACCGAGATGGGGACTTCGCGGCGGACCGCGAGGCCGCGCTTGCCCAGTTCGTGTGCGAGACACACCTGATATGCCCCTTCGAGCAATCCCGGTCCAAGCACTGAATGGACGCGAACGGCGGCGTCGACGATCTGCCCACTGACGTCATTGATGTTCATCCTCAGTGATACAGGCCAGCCGTCAGGTGAACGTCACGTGCTTCTCTGCAGGGCGCCGCAGGGCTGTGCACGTCGTCCGCAGTCCTCTGCGCTCTCTGCGTCTCTGCGTCAAAATCCGGGGTTGCGTCGTTCCGTCGTTACCGCAGTTCCCCCAAAGACAAAAGCCGACACTCGCGTGCCGGCTTCCGTCGACTGCTATCTGCGAAGACCTAACGACGACGCTTAGCGGCCTTCTTCTTCGTGGCCTTGCGGGCGGACTTCTTCGCGCCCTTCTTCGCGGCCTTCTTCCCACCCTTACGGGCGCCCTTTTTTGCAGCCATTTGATGTCTCCATGTCGTGGAGGTCCTTGCTTCTCCCGATCCCCCGGTGGATCGGCGAGACGACGCCCGTCGTGGCACGCACTTCGGTCGCCGCTACACATGCTTCCGCGGAAGCACGCGCAGTCCGTGTGACGGTTGAGACTTCTCAAACAGCGTCACTCAAGCTCGTGAAGTTGAAATCACGCACTTTGATCGGTGGAACCATGATCGCCTGGCCAGGCTCGCCGCCTTCGCTCGCACTGACGCGCTCCGGCACACCCAACGCGTCGAGATTGTTCAACATGAAGACTGGCGAGTCGTTGAACCGCAAGTTCTTGACCGGCTTCGTGATTTTTCCGTTTTCAATGAGGAAAGTTTCGTCCCGCGTCAAACCGGTGTAGAGAATCGTCCGCGCATCCACCGGTCTCAGATACCAAAATCGTGTCACCAACAACCCACGCTGCGTCGAACGAATCAAGTCATCGAGGCTCGCGGTTCCTCCCGACATCCGAATCGAGCCGCCCGCACTCGTCGGAGCGCGGTTCTGCTTCTGTGCCCAGAACCGATCGTAGTCGAGATTCTTCACGACGCCGTTCTCGATCCACACGACGCGCTTCGTCGGTGATCCGTCACCACTGAACGGCGCACCGGCGACCTCCGGATCATACGGATCGGAGACGATCGTCACACGCTCGTCGACAATCTTCTGGCCAATCTTGTTTTTTCCGCCAGGCAGCGAGAAGAACGAGCGCCCTTCGTCCGCGGCGCGCGCATTGAATGCCCGCGCGATGAACTGCACGAGATTGCCGACGGCCGTCGGCTCGAAGACCACCGTGTACCGACCCGGCTCGATCGCGACGGGATTCACCGACGTCTGCGCCTTCCGCGTCGCACGCGCGCCGAGCGCCGCCGGATCGATGCGACTCCAATCGTGGTGCGTGTAACCCGCCCATCCGGAGCCTGTGCCGTCCGGGGTGCGCACGGTCGTCGTCAACACCGACGATGTCGAACGAGTGTAGGCGAACAAGCCTTTGTTGTTGGCGATCGCGTTCGCGCCGGTGATCGCCTCCATGAACCCCGTCGACACGAGATTCGCGGCCTTCGCGGGATCAGCGATCTTCTTCACCGCTGACGCGCGCGCCGCCGGATCGAGCGACGCCGTGGCGTCACTCCAGTTCACCGCGTTCTGATAGGTCTGTGCCGGAAGCTCGGGCATCGCCTCGGGATCTTCAGGGCTCAGCTTCGCGAGGCGCTCCGACATCTGCACGGCGGCTTTGAGACCATCGTCGTCGAGCCGGTTCGTCGACGACGATCCACTGCGCTTTCCGAACTTGCTGATGATCGTCACGACGGAATCGAAGGAGTCGCCGCCGGTGGAGATCTGGTTCACCGCAAAGCGCGTGTTGCTGAGACTCGTGCTGTTGACGAGCACGCGTGTCTCGTCGGCCGCGGCAAACGACAACGCTTTCTTCGCGATCGCCTCGCATTCGTCGCGCGAGAGATACCGCGCGATGGCCGTCAAGCGCTTCACGGTCATGCCGTGCGCCCGGTGTTGATGACGTTCACGTTGCGGAAGCGCGTGACCGGAGCGCCGTGACTCACGGCATTCACCTGCACGGGCTGACCCTTTGCATCGCCGAACGCGCCGCCAAGGAAGTAGCTCTTCTGACCGCCGACCATGTCGAGGCTGCCCCAGAACTCCGGCGTCCGAATCTGGTACGCGACGTCCTTCAGCATGCCGACGATCTTGCCACCTTTGATCTCGTAGAAGACCTGGCCGCCGAACTGCGCGTTGTACCGCTGCTGATCGATCGAGAACGATCCGTCGCCGATGATCGCAATGCCGCGATCGGTCGCCGAAATGAGGTCGTCCCAGCCGAGATCATTGTCGCCCGGCAAGAGCGAGACGTTCGGCATGCGCTGGAACTGAACCGCGGCCCACGTCTGCGCATACGAGCAGCCGTGCGAGCGAGTCGGCTTTCCAATCTTCTTATAGTACCAATCGAGCCACGGCGCTTGTTCGCGCGTCGTGTGATAGTCGACGAAGATGCCCTTTTTGATGATGTCGAAGTCTTCCGGCTTCACGCCTTCGTCGTCCCAGCCGCACGCGGACAGCGACCCGGGTTGCGTGCGGTCGCCGCGGATGTTCATGAGCTCGGAGCCGTACTTCAACGTTCCAAGAACCTTTTCCGGCGGCGCGACGAAGCTCGTTCCCGCGTAGTTCGCCTCGTAACCCATCGCGCGATCGAGCTCGGTCGGATGCGCGACAGACTCGTGGATGGTCAGCCACAGGTGCGAGGGATGAAGCACGAGATCGTATCGCCCGACGTCGACCGACTTCGCCGAGAGCTTCTGAACGGCTTCGTCGGCCCATTTCGGGGCCATCTCGAGGAGCTTCGAATCTCGAACATGCTCGTAGCCGAGTCCGCGCGGAGCGACGTCGACGGATTCGCGCGTCGCGAAGTCGCCATTCCCGACGGCCGTCACCGTCATCGCAGGCTGCGTGCGATAGATGATTTGCGCGGTGAAGCTCCCGTCGGTCGACGCGAAGGTCTTCTCTTCACGAAGGAAAAACATGCTCGAGCTGACGAATCGCGCGCCTTTGACGGCGAGCGCCGCCTCGTTCGCCTTGAGCAGCAAGCCGACCTTGTCTTCGATCGCGACGTTGAATGGATCGATCTCGATCGGGCTGTTCCACGTTCCGGTCACGGCGGGAGCCGGCGCGAGAACGACGGGGCGGATCTGCGCGGAGCGATTCGCGCGTGCTTGCGCGACCGCCTGCTTCGCGACGCGCGCGACTTCGTCCTTCGTCAGATCGCGGCTTGCGGCGAATCCCCACGCGCCGCCGACGAGTGTACGAACGCCGAAGCCGTACGTCTCGTTGTCCGAGACGCCGGATACGCGCTGCTCGCGCGTCGACACGTTTTGGTTGCGATTGCGAACGAAGCGAACGTCGGCGTACTCAGCGCCTGCGCCTTTCGCTGCATCGAGCGCGATTGCGGCGAGTTCCTTGACGTTGGGTTCGGCGGCAACGAGGAGCGAATACGGCGATTGCGAGGGAGAGACGAGAGTCTCGGCCGCGGCGCGACCGAAGGGAAGATTGACAGCGATGCCTGCCGCTGCCGCTGTCGTTGCCGACTTGAGAAACTCTCGTCGCGATCGATCCAGACGCAGTACCCTCGTGTTTGTGCGCGAATAGTGCCTCATCGCGAATATAGGAATGCTGTATATGTCACGCAATAGAACTTCCCACACCATTCACAGCATGCGAGCTTTCCATCGCGGTTGAGACGCGCCCTCGTTGCGCGCGACCGCACACTCACTCATCACATGGAGCAACACGCGCGTGAAAGCGCTTGTGAAGGCTGAAGCTCGACCGGGCTTTGTTCTGAAGAACGTCCCGGAGCCAACGATTCGAGACGATGAAGTTTTGATTCGCGTGCGACGCGCCGGCGTGTGCGGCACCGATGTTCACATCTACGACTGGGACGCGTGGGCGCAGGGCCGCGTGAAGCCGCCGATCGTCGTCGGACACGAATTCGCCGGCGACGTCGTTCAGGTCGGCAAGCTCGTCACCGATGTTCGCGAAGGAGATCGTGTGACCGCGGAAGGCCACATCGTCGACGGACGATGCCTGCTCTGTCGCACCGGCAACTCGCACGTGTGTCCCTACACGAAGATCATCGGCGTCGATCGCGACGGCTGCTTCGCCGAATACATCGCGATGCCCGCGACCAACGTCTGGCATCTGGACGACAACGTGTCGTACGACATCGGCGGCATTCACGACCCCATGGGCAACGCGTTTCACACCGCGCTCACGGCTGACATTCCCGGCGCGACGGTGCTCGTCACGGGCTGCGGGCCGATTGGGATCTTCGCCGTCGGCATTTGCAAGGCCGCGGGCGCGTCGCGCATCATCGCGTCGGACATCAACGACACGCGTCTCGCGCTCGCGAAGCAAATGGGCGCGACGGACATCGTTCATCCGAGCGAAGCCGAAGCCGTCGTGAAGCGACATACCGACGGACTCGGCGTCGACGTCGTGCTCGAGATGTCGGGTGTTCCGTCGGCGATCCACCAGGCGTTCTCGCTCGTGCGTGTCGGCGGTCGAGTGCAGATGCTCGGCATTCCGGCGAAGCCGATGGAGATCGATTTCGCCACCGAGATCATCTTCAAAGGCCTCACGATCTACGGCGTCGTCGGACGTCGCATGTACGACACTTGGCTGTTGATGACGCGATTCCTTCGCTCCGGCCAATTCGATCCGACACCGGTGATCACGCATCGCTTCCCGCTCGAAGGCGCCGAGGAGGCGATTCGCGCGATCAAGTCGGGCGAAGCGGGCAAAGTCATTTTCGAAATCGCTTAAGGAGACCTCCGCGTGGCACTCAACAAGAGCTTCACGGAATCGCTCGACAAGACGATCGAGCAGCTCAAGGCCGACAAGGTCTACAAGACGCTCAACTATCTCGCCTCGCCGCAATCAGCGCACGTCAAGATGGAAGGCCGCGGCGATGTGCTCATTCTCTCGTCCAACAACTACCTCGGCCTCAGCGACGAGCGGTCGATCGTCCAGGCGGGCATCGACGGTCTCAACAAGTTCGGCGCGGGAACCGGGAGCGTCCGATTCATCTGCGGAACGTTCACGATCCATCGGGAGCTCGAGGACGCGCTCGCGAAGTTCGTCGGATGCGAAGGATCGCTGTCGTTCGTGTCCGCGTGGAACGCGAACGAGGGATTGACCGCGACGATCGTCGAAGGCGAAGACTTCGTCGTCTCCGACGCCCTCAATCATGCGTCGATCATCGACTCCATGCGTCTCGCGAAGGCGATCACGAAGTGTACGACAGCCGTGTACAAGCATGGCGACATGGATGATCTCCGCGAAAAACTTTCGCAGGGGAAGAGCGCGCGGCGGCGAATCATCTGGACAGACGGAGTGTTCTCGATGGAAGGCGCGATCGCAAAGCTGCCGGACATTCTGCAGATCGCGCGCGACACGAATTCGATCGTCGCGGTCGACGACTCACACGCGACGGGCGTTCTCGGAAAAACCGGACGAGGAACCGCGGAACACTTCGGAGTCCTCGGCGAAGTCGACATCATCACCTCGACCCTCGGCAAAGCGCTCGGCGGCGCGTCGGGAGGATTCGTCGCCGGCCCCGCGGCGCTCGCCGACTATCTCACGCAGCGTTCGCGCCCGCAGCTTTTCTCGAATGCGCTGCCGCCAACGGTTGCAATGAGTGCGCTCGCCTCGGTGCGCTTCATCGAGCAGCATCCCGAGCGCGTCGAGGCGCTACGAGAAAACTCGAAATATTTCCGCGACCAGATCACGGCGGCGGGATTCAAGCCGATTCCCGGCGAGACGCCGATCATTCCGATCATCGTCGGTGAAACGGCAGCGGCGATTCAGATGAGCAACATGTTGCTCGACGAAGGCGTCTTCGTCACCGGATTTGGATTCCCGGTTGTTCCTCAGGGACAGGCTCGTGTGCGCTGCCAAATCTCGGCTGGACACTCTCGGTCCGATCTCGATTTCGCGATTCAGGCGTTCAGGAAAGTCGGCGCGAAGCTCGGGATCGTGTAGATGGCGAACTGCCGTCTCACGCGGGACGAGGAGGATACACACTTTCGGTTTTCGAAGGCGACAGGATTCTTTATATAGCAGCGCTGTAAAGAAAGACAGCAGGCCGCCGATACTCGGGAATGTCGTGACTGTCGGGGTCGATTCTTCGTCCCCCAGTTGGAGCCGGACGCTCGGCCCTGCATTTCATTCCCGAGGAATCGTATGAAACTCAGTCGTCCTCTGGCGATCGCAATGGCGGTCGCCGTGGCGTTGCCGGCCATCAGCTCCGCGCAACAAGGTCGTGACTTCAAGAACGCGTGGTTCTGGGGCATCAAGGGCGGCGGGCTGACGCTCGCGGACAGCGGACAGATGCTTCGTCAGGCTCCGATGGCCGGCATCGATTGGCTGATCACACGCACGCACGGTGGCCTCTACATCTCGGCGGGCCAGTCGTTCTTCAAGCAGCAGACGTTCACCCTTCGCGATCCGAGCGCTCCCGCGGATAGCGGCTCGCGCGTCATCGATCTGAAGGACCTGCGCCGTCTCGACGTCGCCGTGATGGGATTCCCGGGCGAGCACGATCGTTTCCATCCATATGTCGGCGCGGGCTTCACGCTCTCGCAAATCGCGCAGGCTGTGCCGCGGGGTCCGTTCGCCAATACGGATCAGCTCAACTACGCCGATCAGATCGTTCAGGACCAGAAGGTCGGTTTTTCGCCGCTGTTCATTGTCGGCGGACAATACCGGCTCAAGCGAGTATCGGTGTTCCTCCAGGGCACCGCGACGCCGACGCAAAAGAACTTCCTGTTGTACAACGGCCGCTCGATGAATTTCAGCTACGAAGCCGGCCTTCGTTACAACGTGGGCTCGTCGATCGATCGCAACTAGGCTCGATCACAGTTCTCTAACTGACGGCCGGCGATAGGCCGTTCGCGGAAACGTTGGCGGCGTCTTCGAGACGTACGGGTTGTCTCTGACGAAATAGCGAAGGGGCCAGTCGGCGGACTGCGTGATCCCGATGCGCGGCGTGACGACAACGTCGCCATCGGCGATCGCATCACCGCGCCGAATCAAGAGTGGTGGGCGATCGAGGCGCACGCGGTTGTGCTCGCGGCCGATGCCAAGCGCGAGACACAACTTCCCTGGCCCATTCGTGAGATCGACGTCGCGCTTCGCCTTCGGCCGGCGACGGCGCATCAGCGCGAGTCCATCGAGCGGTTCGACGGCGCGCACGAGCACCGCGCTCGGCTCATTCTCCGCGCGCGTCACCGCGTTGAAGCACCAGTACATCCCGTAGATGAGGTAGACGTACGCGATGCCCGGCGCGCCGTAGAGCGGTTCCGTGCGCGCGGTACGCCCCGCCACGGCATGACACGCGAGGTCATGCTCACCGACGTACGCTTCCGTCTCCACGATGCGGCCCGAGGCGATGCCACCCGGCGAATGCACCTCGAGCACCGCGCCGAGTAGGTCGCGAGCGACGATCTCGGTCGCACGACTGTAGAACTCTCGCGGGATCGGCGGCCCGAGACGAGAACGCCGCGCTCGTGGCGCGGCGTTCGACGTCATGCTTTGGTGGGCGCCGCGCTTTTTCGTCCGCGCCCTCCGCCCTTCTTTGCCGCACGTCCCTTCTTTGCTTTCGCCTCGGGCTGCACCGCGACCGCCGCGGGTTCTGGCGCTGGCGCCGGCTGAGACACTGGCGTCGAAGCAGCCTTTGCGGCTCGACCACCGCGTCCGCGACGACCGCGGGGCGACTTCGATTCCGCTTCGGCCGTCGGCGCCGTTCCGTTTTCGCTCTGCGCCGCGACAGGTTCCGGCGTCGCCGGCGCTGGCTCGTCGACGACACCGAACGACAGCAGATCCGGCGGCGGGGCGCCTAGTCGGCCCGGGCGAGCTCCGCGGTGACCCATACCGACGCGTGGTGTGGCCGTCGGAGGCGGCGCGGCGGGTGTCGTGGCTGCAACCGCGGCCTGCTCGTTCTGCGCGAGCTGCTCGGCGACTGGTGCGGCTTCCGCCGCGCGAGCGACCTCGAAGTCGTCGCCGCGACGACGCAGATCGATGATGCCCGCGTCGTGCGCGTCTTTGAGAATTCTCACGAACATTCTATCGCTCAAACTCTCTGAATCGCGGCCGAGGAGCTGGCGCGCCATGCGACGAACGTCGCTTGCACGCGCCGACGAGTCACCCGGCGCGAGCTCACCGACCGCGCGACGCACGAGATCGAACGCTTCGTTTCGGGTGAGGCGCTGGCCGGTTTCACCGGTGGTTTCGCCGCTCGGAGCGGCGGCGGCCGGTTGCCGTTCGATCGAGAGCTCGACTTGCGCCGGACGGTCGCTCGCCGCGGCGTGTTCTCCAGTGACCGTCGGTGCCGGCGCGCGCGGTTCGCGATCGTCGCGTCCGCGACCGCCCCGACCACGACGTCCACGACGAGGAGGACGCTCGTCGCTCGACGGCTGCGTCGCTTCGGCCGCGGGTGCGGCCGCGCCGTTCGTTGGCTCCGGGCGGATCATCGAGGTCGCCGTCTGCGCGGTCGGCAGATCGACCTCGAGCTGGCCGTTCTCGAGCTTCGTGATCGAAAGCAGTCCGCGCTGCGCCGCTTCCTGACAGAACTTCGAGAACTTCGCGTGACCGAGATTCTTCTCGTCGAACGAGTTGTCGATCTCCTGCATGACTTGCTTCAGGCGATCGGAGCGCATGACGTCGTTGTTGCGCTTCATGCGCTGCACGGCTTCGGTGACGAGCTCCCACGGATCGTACTTGCGGACCGCGTCTTCATCCGAGGACTTCACGAGGCCCGCGAGCGCGCTGTAGCTGTAGTACTCGTCGCAGTTCTGGATCAGCAGGTCGCTCGAGGATTCTTTGATACCGACCCCGATGACGTACTTGCCGTACTCTTTCAGCTTGATGACGAGACTCGAAAAATCGGAGTCGCCCGAGAGGAGAATGAAGGTCCCGATCTCGGGCCGTGTGAAAACGAGCTCGAGCGCGTCGATCGCCAGGCGGATGTCGGTCGCGTTTTTCTTCGAGGCGCCGTAGGCCGGCGCAAAGATCAAGTCGATCGACGATTCGGTGAGCGAGACGATGTACTGCGGGAAGCGTCGCCAGTCGGCGTAGGCGCGCTGGACCGCGACCTTCCCTTTGATGATGTCCGACGACAGGAGGCTTCGCAGCTCTCGTCCGAGGTCGGATCGGATGCCCATCGTGACGTTGTCGAAGTCGATCAGGAGGGCGGCGTTCGGCGCGTGAATGGGCGCCAGGGCGTGCGCGGCGGTCATGGCTTGCGGACCGCGGTGGATGAGCGCGGACGAGGACCGCGTCGGCGTGCGTGGGTTTCGTGGATTCATGCAGTAACTCTGCGGATCAGAGATCCGTGATTGGCGATCGACGTCGAATCGTTGACGCTCGGATCGCTCGGCCATTGGGCCGACTCAGCGTTGTCACCGTGACGTTCCGTCGCACGCGCCCACCGGCTGTTCCACGCCAATTGGCGGTGGATAACACCGATCTCGCACGCAACGATCCGTGAATGTACGGCAACAAGACAACTAAAGCCATGGCGGAAGGGTTATGGGTTTGGGGTTCCAGTCCGGAGTGGACGGTTTGGGGCTCGGGGTTCGGGGCGCCTACGCGTGACGCGTGACTCGGTCAATGAGTGACTCAGTGAGTGAGTAAGTGCGTGACTCAGTCACTCGGCAACTCCGTCACTCGCAAGCACCGCAGACTCCAAACCGCCAACCGTCCACCCCGGACCGGAACCCCAAACCCACCCAAACCCCCAACCCACGACTCCAAACCCTCATCAATGATCATTCGCCAAACGCCTTGACGATGACCCGCTTTGGTCGTTGGCCGTCCCATTCACCATAGAAGATTCGCTGCCAGGGGCCGAGATCGAGCCGCCCTGCAGTGACCGGGACGATGACCTCATGCCCGATCGTCAGCGACCGAAGATGCGCCGCCGCGTTGTCCTCGCCGGTCCCCGTGTTGTGGCGATAGTGGTCGGGATCCCACGGCGCGATCGTCCCCTCGAGCCAATCGAGAATGTCCTGCCAAAGGCCGGACTCGTGGTCGTTCACAAAGACCGAGGCCGAGATGTGCATCGCCGAGACGAGGACCATGCCTTCGCGAATCGTCGCTGTGTCGCGGCAGTGCTCGACGGAGTCAGTGATGTCGATGATCTCTTGTCGCTTCTTCGTGTTGAACGTGAGGTAGTCGGTATGTGTTTTCATCGAATGCTCGCCGGATCGGGGTAGTTGCCTCTGAGCCCAATCTGTATGTTTGACCGGGAAACCGCTGTCCACACGCGTCTCGTACGGAGCATCTGTGAAGCGCGTCGGGTTCCGCGGACGCCTCTTCCTCATCCTGCTGGCGTTCGCCCTGATTCCGTCGATCCTCATCTCATTGGCGTGGAGCGCGACGGGATCGTTCATGCTGTCATTCGCGGGCGCGACCGCGGCCTGGGACAGCGTGAGCGCGACCGGCGAACGCGCGCTCGGCGCCGCGCGATCCGCGGCGCTCACACCCGAGCAGCGCAAAGCGCTCGACCTGCATGACGAGACCCTCAAGCACAGCATCGTCCAGTCTCGGCGGGCCGATTTCGTCTTTCGAAAAGCGGCGAAGATTCTCGCCGGTACGACGCTGTTCGCGGTGCTCATCATCGGGATCGTGGCGTCGCGCGTGGCCGGCCACTTGAGCCGACATTTGAGTCGTCCGCTCCAAGAGCTCGTCGGATGGACCGCACGCATCGGCCGAGGGGAGCCACTGCCGACGACGCCGCCGCGCCGAGGGGCGCCGGAGTTCCAAGTGCTCCGCGAGCGAATGCGCGACATGGCCGCGGAGCTGGAGCTCGGTCGCACGCGAGCGCTCGAGGCAGAGCGCGCGGCTGCGCTTCGCGAGTCGGCGCGACAGGTCGCGCATGAGCTCAAGAATCCGCTCACGCCGATCCGGTTTGCGGTCGAGCGACTGCGTCGCGATGCTCCGCCCGAGCTCGCGGAAACCGTCGACGTGTTGGCCATCGAATCGCAGAGGCTCGAGGCGATGGCGAAGAGCTTTTCGCAGTTCGGTCGGCTCCCCGAAGGTCCGGCCGCGGACGTCGACGTCGGCGATCTTGCGAGGTACACGGCGCGGGCGACGATTCCGCCGGAGCTCGGTGGGAACGTCGAGGTCGGGGCCGACGTACCAATGGTCCACGGTCATCATGACGCCTTGGCTCGCGCGCTCTCGAACGTGATGCTGAACGCGGTAGACGCCTGCAAGTCCGGCGGCACGGTCAGCGTTCGCGTACAGCGCACGAAACTCGGCGAGAAAGACTCCGTTGAAGTGGCGGTATCGGATACCGGCTGCGGCATTCCGGGCGACCGGCTCGCGCGCATCTGGGATCCGTACGTGACGTCGAAGCCGGGCGGTACAGGGCTGGGATTGGCGATCGCGCGACAAACCGTGCTCGCGCACGACGGCGCCGTCGACGCCGAGAGTGCGGTCGGGCGAGGGACTGAGATTCGATTCGTGCTGCCGGTCGACGGCAGCCGCAACGGAGTGAGAGGAAGCGATGCCAATTAGCCCGTTGATGGTGCCGATCGTGTTGTTCGTGTGTCTCGCCGCGTCGGCGATATGCATCCCGATCGCGCGCGCGTACGCGCGGCGACTCGAGCACGGACCGCGAGAGGAGAGCATGCCGATGGAGCTCAAGACGCGTCTCGAGCGAATGGAACAAGCGCTCGATTCGATTGCGATCGAAGTCGAGCGCATCTCCGAGGCCCAGCGCTTCACGACGAAGCTCTTGGCCGAGAAGCCGAAGGACGAAAATCTCCCGCAGCGCGCGCCGTGACGCGCGGCCGCCGGTTCGTGCTTTAGCATTCGCTCATGCCCAGCGTTCTCATCATCGACGACGAGCCGAACATCCGACGCATGGTCGGCGCGCTCCTCAGCGCGGAGGGATACGAGGTTCGCGACGCCGCGGACGGCGCCGCGGGTTTGGTGAAAGCGGGCGAATCGGAGCCGGACGTTCTCCTGCTCGATCTGATGATGCCCGGAGAATTCGACGGCATGGCGACGCTCGGCAGGCTTCGCGAGGCGCACCCGGACCTTCCGGTCGTGATGATGAGCGGGCGTGCTGGACTCAGCGACGCGGTCAGGGCCACGAAGCTTGGCGCGTTCAACTTTCTCGAGAAGCCGTTGAGCCCCGAAGGCGTGTTGCTCGCACTGTCGTCGGCGCTCGAGCTTCGTCAGGCGCGACGCGAGACGCGCGTGCTCCGCGCGGATCTCGGGTTGAGCGGCGAGATGATCGGCGACAGCGCCGCGATGGCGCAAGTTCGGGCGATGATCGCTCGCGTCGCAAACTCGGATGCGCGAGTGTTGATCAGCGGGGAGTCGGGCACGGGCAAAGAGCTCGTCGCGGCGGCCATTCACGCGGGCAGCGCGCGCAAGGATCGTCCCTTCGTTCGCGTGAACTGCGCGGCCATCCCGCGCGATCTCGTCGAGAGCGAGATGTTCGGCCACGAACGCGGCGCGTTCACCGGAGCGACGGACCGGCGCATCGGTCGATTCGAGCTCGCCAACCGCGGCACACTGTTGCTCGACGAGATCGGCGACCTCGGAGCCGAGGCGCAAGCGAAGTTGTTGCGAGCGATCGAGTCGAATGAGATCGAGCGGGTCGGCGGCGGCAGACCGATTCGCGTCGACGTTCGGATCATCTCGGCGACGAACAAGGATCTCGCGCAGGCGACCCTCGACGGCGGCTTCCGCGACGATCTGTTGTTTCGCCTGAACGTGCTTCCGATCTCGATTCCGCCGCTGCGCGAGCGGCCCGGCGACATCCCCGCGCTCATCCAGCATTTTTCGGCGCTGCACCGGATGCGCACGGGTCAGCCGGCGCTGATGTGGAGCGAGGGCGCGATGACCGCGTTGAGTCGTCGCGGCTGGCCGGGCAATGTGCGAGAGCTTGCGAACATCGTCGAACGGCTGGCGATCCTGCACGCCGGCCGTGTCGTGAGCGAGAGCGACGTCGCCGCGGTGTTGCCCCCGGAGCGTTCGTCGCGCGTGTCGGCGACGCCTCTTCCCGACCCCGCGGCGCTCGACCATTCGCTGAGCGATACACTCGACGAGTATGAGAAAACGCTCATCACCCGCGCGCTCTCGATGGCGAGCGGCAACGTGGCCGACGCCGCGCGCCGGCTCAAGACAGACCGCCCGAACTTGTATCGTCGCATGCGACGACTCGGCATTCCGGTCGGCAACGACTGACGGACGGGAGTCGAACGCCTTGGGTCATGCTGCGCTCGGGATGGACTTGGACTCGAACTCTGCTCCGTGGAGTGCACATGCGTAGGACGTTTCTGACAACGCTCGCCGTGTTGGCGCCGGCGCTTGCCGGCGCGCAGCAGGGACCTCCGTCCGATCGCCAGCGGCTGCCGAGCGACGTTCGACGCGAGGTCGCCGCGCGGTGGAATGGCGAGAATGCGGTCCGCTCGTCGGAGCGGCTCGAGATCAAGGCCGGCGAAGAAATTCGAGGCGACGTCGCGGTTCAACAGGCGCCGCTGACGATCGCGGGGCACGTCATCGGGAACGTGCTCGCGGTGAACACCGACGTTCTGCTCCGCCCGACCGCGCGGATCGACGGCGAGCTATTGGTCGTTGGCGGCGACGTCGAAGGTCGCACGGACGCCCGCGTCGACGGTGGAATTCGCATCTATCGCCAGTCGCTCGCGTACCGGATCGAAGACGGCCGGTTGATCGCCGCCGACACGAGCGCGGACAACCCGGGGTGGTGGCAGCGCCTCGAGCAAGGCCACGAAGGAAATTTCGCCGAGGCGCTGCGCATCGTTCAGGCCGGCGCGTACAATCGCGTCGAGGGACTTCCGATTCAGCTCGGGCCGGTGCTGCACCGCACGATGAATTGGGGAGACGTGCAGTTCGATCCCGCAGCGATTCTCCGAACGGGAAGCAGCTTCAGCTCATCGGATCCGGACGTCGGGTACAGCGTCCGCGCCGAGGTTCGTGCCGGGCATGACGACGCGATCGGCGTGGGCGGACGTCTATTCAACGTCGTCGATCCGGTCGAGGCGTGGCACATGTCCGATCTCGAGGCGGCACTCGCCGCGTTCGTGTTTCGGCGCGACTACCGCGACTACTATCGCCGGCACGGCGGCCAGATGTACGTCACGCTTTACGGGTCGGACCAGTTCAGCGTGACCGGCGCGTACAGCGACGAGCGTTGGGCATCGCGCGCGCTGCGAAATCCATTCACAATCTTCAACGGCGATCGTCCATGGCGCCCGAATCCGGCGGTCGACGAGGGACGATTTCACATCGGAACATTGTCCGCGCGGTTCGACACGCGGACGGATCCCGATGACCCGTGGTCCGGCTGGCTGCTCACCGGCGATCTGGAGTATGGCCGCGGAACGATCGTCGCTCCCGCGCCGACATCGGGGCTTCAGACTCCGGCGACGGGCAGTCGATCCGACTACACGCGCGCATTCCTCGATCTGCGCCGCTACAATCGCCTCGGGCCCAATTCGCAGCTGAACATGCGCGTTGTGCTTGCCGGTGATGTGAACGGCGATCAACTACCGCTCGAGCGGCGATTCTCGGTCGACGGACCAGGCGTTCTTCCCGGCTTCGACTTCAGGAGCCCGCGAACAGGAATCGACGTCGGAACGTGCAACGCGGGGCTCGCGGCGCCGGGCCGGCCCGCGGAGTGCGACCGAATCGCGCTCGCACAGATCGAGTATCGGGGCGATCTCAATTTGCACTTCACGGGCGACTGGCAGGACTGGCCGCGCCGCTTCCACAGCAAACACGGCGACATCGTGTGGGTTTTGTTCGCCGACGCCGGCCGCGGTTGGAAGACCGGTCCCACCGACGACATGCTCGACTACGACCGCGGCATCATGCCGCCGCTGTCGACGTTCCGCACGGATGTCGGCGTCGGTCTCGACTTCGCGGGCATCGGCGTCTACGCGGCGAAGTCGACGTCGACGCCGGCCGAACCGGTGAATTTCTTCATTCGACTTCGGCACCGATTCTAGACGTGCGGCATCGCTTCGTCGTCGTCGCGCTTCTGCTCTCTGCTGCGCCGCTCGCGGCGCAGCGAGAGACCGTGCACCTGACGGTCGCCGTGAATCCGGCGACGGCACTTCAGGAAGGGCCGACGATCTCGACGGAGAACCTTCTCGCCGACGCCAACACGCGCGAGTTGCTGCGAAATGGATTCGCAACGCGGATTCATTTCCGGCTGGAGCTCTGGCGAACGGGCCTCTTCAACGAGCGCGCGGGATTTTCCGACTGGGAGATCCTCGTCCAGCAGGATCCGACGACGCACGCCTACAATGCCGTTCGTCGGCAGGACAACCGCGTCGTCGAAACGTTCGAGGAAGCCGCGACGGTGACGTCGGCAGAAGCGCAGTTCGACAAGCCGTTCAGGGTCGGGCTACACCCGGATCGCGGCGGGCGCTATTACTACAATCTCATTGTAGAACTCCAAACGCTCACCGAGAGCGATTTGGACGCGCTGCAGCAATGGCTGCACGGCCCGACCGCGCCGAACAAGAGCAACCCGATCACCGCGATCCGCAGCGGCTTCGGACGCTTGTTCTCGCGAATGCTCGGCGGCGGAAAAGCCGTTTACGAGGAGCGCTCGGGAGTCTTTTCGGTTCCGTAGCGGCGGACACGCACGAGATCAGCGTTCCGCTCTGCCGCGAGGGACGCTCAATGGCTGGCGCGCACGCCCTTGTGCTCGAACTGCTCCAAGTGGTGGAGCACTTCGCTGCCGTAGAAGGTCTTGATGTACCGCGCTTGCGTCGGCGTGAGACGACGCACCGCCCAGCTCAGGTGGACGAAGTGCGGCTCGACCGGATGCGTCAGCGGATGCATCCCGATCTCTTCCGGCAGACGGTTGCCCTTCCGCGTGTTGCACGGGCTGCACGCCGCGACGACGTTCGTCCATTCGTTCGATCCGCCGCGCGACAGCGGAATCAGGTGGTCGCGCGTGAGCGCCTCGCGGGGCTTCAGCTCCGTGATGTGGCGCCCGCAGTACTGGCAACGATAGTGGTCGCGGGCGAACAGGAACGTGTTCGTCACCTGGCGGCGGAAGCGGCGCGGCACATGGATGAACTTCGTCAGGCGAATGACCGCCGGACGTGGCAACGTCAGCCGCTCCGATCGAACCATGCGATCATGGTCCGCCTCGACAATCTCGGCCTTGCCGTCGATGACGAGGCGAAGGGCCCGTCGCATCGGGACCATCGTCAGCGGTTCGTACGACGCGTTCAGTGCCAAACATCCAAGAACCACGCATTACCTCCCGGTACACGAACTCCGCCGAACTGATGAGGCGGGAGCGGGAAACGGGTGAGCGGCGCCGCGCTCCAAACACGCGCAAAGGCACGTGCTGGAAGGTGTCACATAACCAAGCTAGGCAGCGGTCACGAGAGCGACAAGCTATGGAACCACTGAACGCTCACACCGTCCCCTGCATCTCGCCCCCATTCGCGAGCCATTCAGCGAGCGAGTCGCCGAGCCTCTGCACTCGTCCGTGCAATCCTGGGACCTGATTTAGGAGCGATCCGTCACGAAGAAGCGGCTTTCCGGCGACCGCAACGAAGCGCGCGCGCGCGCCCGCTATCGAAAAGACCGCCGCGGCAACCGGATCGTGGACCGGACCAACGCCGTCGAGGGCAAACGCAGCGAGGTCGGCCTGTCTGCCGGGTTCCAGTGTCCCGACGACACCGTCGGTCCCAATCGCGCGCGCACCGCCGACAGTCGCCATCTCGATGACATCGGTCGCTTCAGGAATCTCGAATGACCCAAGCCGAGCGCGCTGTGCGAGAATCGCGAAACGAGCCTCGTCGAGAAGGTCCATGCGGTTGTTGCTCGCCACCGAGTCGCTGCCGAGTCCGACGGAGATTCCGGCGGCCAGAAGCTCGTCGAGCGGAGCGATCCCGTGACCGAGCTTCGCGTTCGAGACAGGGCAATGCGCGACGCATGATCGAGAGTCGGCGATCGACTCGATGTCTCGCCGATCGACGCGAACGCAGTGAATCAGCAGCGGCGACGTCTCCAGGACGCCGAGCGACGCGAGCAGCTGAATCGGCGACGACGCGCGCGGGGATGTCGGAATCGAGCGGCGTCGGAGGCCGTCGGCGAACGACCCGGTCGCGCTCACCACATAGTCATGCTCCGCGGCGCTTTCGGCCACATGGATCGCAACGGGTAGCGACTGCTCGCGCGAGAGCTTCGCGCACTCGCGAAAGAGATCGTCGCTGACCGTGTACGGGGCGTGAGGCGAGATGCCGACGCGCACCAGCGGCGTTTCGAGATATCGCAGCGACGCAACTTTCTCACGAAGGCCGCTCATCGACTCGGCGCATTGCGCCGGGTCAGGACCGAACACCTCCTGATACATGATCCCGCGAACCCCCGCGTCGCGCATCGCTCGCATGACGACGCCGGACGAGCATGTGTCAGCGTACGAGGTGATGCCTGCCCGAATGCCTTCTTCGATGCCATATCGGGCCGAGTCGAGCATCGCTGCGTCGTCGAGGACGGCGCGGCGCGCGGCGGTCAGGCGGATGATCCAGCGGCGAAAGTCGAGGTCCTCGAGAAATCCGCGCATCGCGGTGAGCTCGAGGTGGCAGTGCGCGTTGACGAGCCCCGGCATCAAGACGACGTCGCCGAGGTCCTCGTCGCTGCCGGGCGGTGCGTCGTCGAGCGGGCCGACGTAGGAGATTTGAGATCCGTCGACGGCGACGACACCATTGCGAAGCGGCGGCGAGCACACTGGGACGACCCACGTCGCGTGATATCGGATCATGTTTTTGTCGAGAGTCACCCCGGCGGACGAATGCGCAGCGAATCCGGCGGACGTTTTCGCGTCGTGTCCTTCGTCGTGTCGCGCTTCGGCAGCGAAAAGATCGCACTGTCGCGGAAACGACGGGAAGTGTCTCCCGGGAGACGCGGCGGCCGGCGGGTGCTGTCCGGATAGAGCGAACCGACCCCCGACGTGTCCGGATACAGCGCGCCGGTATGGACGTCGCAGGGCAGCACTGGATCCGTGCCCGGGATGAAGTACTCCGTGGTCACGACCGACGGCGGACAGTACGGCGTCGCAAGCATGTTCGTCGAGTTGTCGATCTGTCGCGTGACGATATCGCTCGGCATCGGCCAGTCGCGCGGCGCCGGCTTTCGCTTGTACGCCTCCGTCATGAACGCCGTCCACGCCGGCGCCGCGAGAATTCCACCCTGCGCGTTCGCTTTGATCTTCTGCGGTTTGTCGAAGCCCATCCACACACCCGCGACGAGATCCGAGGTGTAGCCGATGAACCAGACATCGGTTCCGTCGTTCGTCGTGCCGGTTTTTCCGCCGGCCGGATAGTGAAACTGCGAGCCGACACTTCCAGCCGCGGTGCCCCGCTGAATCACGTCCTTCATGACGCTGACCATCAGCCACGCTTCCTCGGGCGACATCACCGGAACGCGCGTCGGCTGCGGCTCCCACAACACGTTGCCCTTCGCGTCTTCGACGCGCGTGATCGCCATCGGCTGCGCGCGGGTACCGAGCGTCGCAAACGCGCTGTACGCCGCGACCATCTCGATCGGATAGACGTCGGCCGCTCCGATGAAGATCGACGGATAGCCGGGGATCGGCGTCGTGAGTCCGAAGCGACGAGCTTCATCGATCACGCTTTGCACACCGAGCTCGAGGCCGAGCTTGATCGTCGGCACGTTTCGCGATTGGTAGAGCGCGCGGCGCATCGGGATCTTCCCCGCGAAATCGCCCTCGAAGTTCTGCGGTGTCCACGTCTGACCGCGATCGAGCTGCACCGTCAGCGGCGAGTCGTCGAGGATGTACGAGAGCGGCCGTCCGTTCTGCACGGCATCCGCGTAGACGATCGGCTTGAACGTCGACCCGGGCTGACGGACCGACTGGACGGCGCGATCGAACTTGCTGTCGTCGAAATCTCGACCGCCGACGAGCGCGCGAATGCCGCCGGTCTGCGGATCCATGGCGATGAACGCGCCCTGCAAGTACGGCGAGTTCGCCGCGGCATTGTCGTCATCGCTCGCGCGCGCGATATACCGCTCGTACGTGATGTGCGGATAGTTGCCGTACTTCCCCGCCTCGATCTCGCGCATCTGCCGCTCCATCGCATGCTCGGCGGCGGTCTGCAAGTCGAGATCGAGCGTCGTGTAGACCTTTAGACCTTGCTCATAGAGCTGCTTGCCGAACTTGTCGTCGAGCTGCTGCCGAATCCATTCGACGAAGTACGGCGCGAGCTCGCCCGACTCGACGCGCGTGGCGAGCCGGAGTGGATATGCCTGCGCTTCCCTCGCCTGCTCAGGGCTCACGGCGTTTTCGTCGCGCATCAACGCGATGACCGTGTTGCGTCGCTGAACGGCGCGATCAGGGAATAGCCTGGGGTTGTACCGCTCCGGTCCCTTGGGGAGCGCGGCGAGGGTCGCGGCTTCCGCGAGGTTCAAATCCTTGAGCGACTTTCCGAAGTAGCGCTGCGCCGCCGACTCGATGCCGTAGGCGCCGTTGCCGAGGTAGATCTGATTGAGGTAGAGCTCGAGAATCTTGTCTTTTGGATATTGCGCTTCGATCGCTCGCGCGACCTTCGCCTCTTTGAGTTTTCGAATGATCGACTTGTCGCGCGAGATCCGCTCGGGAAAGATGTTCCGGGCGAGCTGCATCGTGATCGTCGAGAAACCTTCGGCGAAGTTGCGGTTGCGCAGGTCGACGATCATCGCGCCGGGCACGCGGTGCCAATCGATGCCAGCGTGCTGGTAGAAGCGCTTGTCTTCGGTGACGATGAACGCTTCGCGCACCAATTGCGGCACGTCGGCGATCTTCACCAGCGTCCGTCGCTCGAGCCCGAGCTCCGCGATGAAGCGGCCGTCCGCGGCGAAGAGCTTCGATGTCTGACGAGGCTCGTAGTCTTGTAGCGCGGACGCCGACGGGCAGCGCCCAGCACGGCAGACCATCGCCCAGCTGGCGTAGGCAAGGCCGACACCAAACGCGCCGACGAAGCACACGAGAAGCAAGAAGACACGAGTGAAGCGAGGGTGCTTCGCTCGGGAGCGTTTTGTGAACGGGAAGGCAGGCATATGATGTAATTCTCTATTCGTCTATTTTTGTGCCATGCGATCTCATGCACTGCTCGATGACCTAAGATGGCGTGGTTTGCTCCACCAGAACACCGACGAGGTCGCTGAAGCGCTCTCCGGCGAGCCGATTGGCGGTTATATCGGCTTCGACCCGACGGCGCCGAGCCTGCACATCGGGACTCTACTTGTCATCATGCTGCTCGTGCGATTGCAGCGACACGGGCATCTGCCGGTCGCGCTCGTCGGCGGCGGGACCGGCTTGATCGGCGACCCGGGCGGAAAGTCCTCCGAGCGGCCGCTGTCGGAGCCCGAGGTCGTCGCGGCGAATGCGGCGAGCATCCGCAAGCAGCTCGAGCGCTTTCTCGACTTCAGCGGCAAGAACGCAGCCCGCATGATCGACAACTCCGAGTGGCTCGTGGGTCTCAAGGCCGTCGACTTCATGCGCGACGTCGGGAAGCACTTCACCGTGAACTACATGCTCGCGAAGGACGCGGTGAAAGGTCGCATGGAAGCCGGCATCTCGTACACCGAGTTCTCGTACATGCTGCTACAGGCGTACGATTTTCTCGAGCTGCGACGGCGTCATGGCGTGAAGCTGCAGATGGGCGGCAGCGACCAGTGGGGCAACATCACCGCGGGCATCGAGCTCATTCGGCGCACCATCGGGGCAGACGCGCACGCGATCACGTCGCCGCTCGTCACGACGTCCGCCGGAACGAAGTTCGGCAAGACCGAAGCTGGCGCGATATGGCTCGACGCGGCGATGACGTCGCCGTACAAGTTTTATCAATTCCTCGTCAATGTCGACGATCGCGACGTCGGCAGATACCTGCGCTATTTCACACTTCTCTCACAGGAAGAGATCGAAGCGCTCGAGAAAGCGCTCGCCGACCACCCGGAGCGCCGCGACGCGCAGCGCGCGCTGGCCCGCGAAGTCACGCGCACCGTGCACGACACAGGTCCACTGCGAACGGCGGAAGAGGTTTCCGGCTTGCTGTTCGGCGGCGCGGATCCGCGCTCATTGTCGGAGGACGCGCTGCTCGCGCTCAAGCTCGAGATCCCGGTCTTTTCGATCAAGCCTAATCCGACGAGAACCGAGGTCACGACGTATGACGTCCTCGAGGCGGTATGCGTCGGGCCGGACGCGCTGTTCAAGAGCAAGGGCGAAGCGCGGCGCATGGTCCAGCAGGGCGGCGTTTACTTGAACGGCATTCGTGTGGAGGTCGAGCGCCGCGCACTCACCTCCGAAGACTTGCTCGGCGGGAAATACGTGCTCGTGCGGAAAGGCGCGCGGAGCTACGGCTTGGTGGAGATCGCGTCAGCAACATGATGCCTCGCAACTGAGGCCGCGTCCTGAACCATAGCGTAACTACAACAATGACCACGGCATTTCCACGGCATTCCCACGGCACGACACGGCATTGAATCGAACCTGTGTTTTTCTGGTGCTATGCCGTGTCGATGCCGTGGTGTGCCGTGGGAATGCCGTGGTATTCAGTTACGTCCGAAAGGCAGGTTCTCAGGATGACTCGATTACCGCGAGCGCGTAGTCGAGCTCGTCGATCGTGTTGTACGCGTGTGGCGATAGTCTCACCGCCCCCTCACGCACCGTGTGCGACACTCGCGCCTCTTTGAGCCGCACACTCGTCGCATCCGGATCGCGCGGACGAAGCGACACGATGCCGCCTCTCCGTTCCGGCTCGGCCGGCGTCACGAGATCGATATCGTCTCGATCCGACGCCCAGTCGACGATGTGCTGCGCAAGCTCCGCAATGTGCCCCGCGATGTTCGACGGCCCGAGCTCGTGGATCAGCTCGAGACTCGCGTTCATCCCCGCGAAATCCTGATACGGAAGCGTGATGAACTCGAATCGACGCGCATCCTCCCGCCACGTGAGGTCGTAGTCCATCAACCGCCGAAAATCTTCCGAGCCCTTCACGTCGAGCCAGCTCACGTCGTGCGGCTCGAGACGCTGAACGAGCGGTTTCCGAACGTAGACGAAACCGGCGCCCCATGGGCCGAGGAGCCATTTCTGCACTCCGCACGCGAGGATATCGACGTGCACTTTCGAGACGTCGAGCGTCAGCGGACCGAGTCCCTGTATCGCGTCGACGACGAAATAGATCCCGCGCTCGCGGCACGCGTCGCCGAGGAGCTCGAGGTCGAGACGCGAGCCGAACGCAAATCCGACCCACGAAACCGAGAGAATTTTGACGCGCGGGTCATCGAGCGCCGCGAGCACCGTCCCGTTGTCGATCACGCCTTCGGCCGGATGCACTCGTCGATACTCCGCGCCGCGAAGCTTCGCGGCCTGCATCCACGGATAGATGTTCGCCGGAAACTCCTTGTCCGGCGTGACGATGACGTCGCCCGGCGAAAGCGGCAGCGAAAACGCGGCGAGATTGAGCCCGTACGTCGTGTTCGTCGCGAGCGCGATCTCCTCTGTCGTCGCACCGATCAACGACGCAATCAGCTCACGACCGCGCGCGAGCGTCGCGAACTGCAGCGTATCCGTCATCCGATGGAGCGCAGCGCGTCTTCCATTGAACTCGGCGGTCGCCGCAAGCGTCCGCTCGGGAAGCGGCCCCGTGGAGGCGTGATTCAGGAAAACGATCTCGTCGGCCGAGGCCCACGGAAACTCTTTCGCTCGGAGAGCTTCGACGTCGTAGTTCGTCATGGTCGGGCGATGTCTGGAAGTCCCGCGCCGCGGGGAATCGCGGCGCGAACGGCGCGCGGGTCGAGCGCGTCGCGAAGCGCGTCGCCGAGCATGTTGAATCCCAACACGGCGGCACCAATCGCGAGTCCGGGGAAAACCGACGTCCACGGCGCGTGACGCAGCTGATAGAGATCCCGGCCGTCCGCGATCATCGAGCCCCAGCTCGGCGTCGGCGGTTGGACGCCAAGCCCGAGAAACGACAACGACGACTCCGCCATGATCGCACCCGCGACGCCGAGCGTCGCTGCAATCACGACGGGTGCAACGACGCTCGGCAGAATGTGCATGATGAGAATTCTCACGTCCGGCGCGCCGAGCGCGCGTTCCGCCTGAACGAACTCCAATTCGCGAACGACGAGCACCTGCCCGCGGACGAGACGCGCCATCCCCGCCCAACCGACGACGCCGATCGTGATGAACACGACGGTCAATGACGGCTGCAGCGCCGCGACCATGGCGATGAGAAGAAGGAGCGTCGGGAACGCGAGCGTGACGTCGGCAAGACGCATCACGAGCTCGTCGACCCATTTGCCGTAATAGCCCGCAAGCAGCCCGAGGATGACGCCGAGCGTGAGAGAGATTCCCTGCGCGCCGATTCCAACGGCGAGCGAAACGCGCGCGCCGTACACGAGGCGCGCCCAGACGTCGCGTCCCTGAACATCAGTGCCGAACCAATGCGTGAATGAGGGCGGCTCGAGGGAGCTAATGAGGTCGATCCCGAACGGATCCTTGCGAGCGACCACCGGCGCAGCGATCGCGAGCAGCGCGAGCAATACGATGACGCCTCCGCCGAACCAGGCGCGCTTGTCGCTCCGCAGCCGCTCCGTCGCGCGACTCATTTTGGATTCGCGAGCGGATCGCCGAGCTCCGGCGGCGTACCGGGCTGTTGATGCTTCCACCGCCGGTGATGCCAGAAGTACTGCCCGGGCGCTCCACGGATCGCTCGCTCGAGCGCGTTCGTGTACTCGACGACGATTCGATCGACGTCCGCCTCGCGATCGCCGGTTTCGACGATCTCGATCGACTCGAAGCTCAGCCGATACCGCCCCGACGGCTGTCGCAGTGCGACGCCGAACACCACCGGCGTTCCCAATCGCAGCGCGAACACGGCGGGCCCGCGCGGCGTCTTGGCAAGTCGTCCGAAGAACGGAACCCACGTCGACGCGAGACCGACCGCGCCCTGATCGAACAAGAACGCGACCGCGCGTCCGGTTCTCAGCGAACGCGGCACACGGCGAACCGCCTCTTCGTCGTGCACGACCGACATTCCAATTCTCTCACGCGTGCTCGTGAGGTATCGGTCGAACAGCGGGTTTGCCATGTGGCGTGCGACGACGTCGATCGGCACACCGCGCGCCGCGATGTATGCACCGCCGAGCTCCCAGTTTCCCAGGTGTCCGCTGACGAGAATCAGCCCTTTGCCGAGCGCGAGCTTCTGCTCGACGAGCTCCCACCCATGCACCGACTCGAACAGTCCGATGATCTCGGCAGCATTGTACGACGGCAGAATCGCGGTCTCGATGCTCGTCCGTCCGAGATGGCCGTACGCGGCTCGCGCGATGCGCTCGATTTCCGCCGGATCCTTTTCAGGAAACGCTGAACGAAGCTGGCGTTCGACGACCTCGCGACGAATCCCGATGGGCGCGTAGCCGAGATTCGCGATCGTTTGTCCGACCTTGCCTGCCGTGGCGAAGCTGAGACGTTCCACAGCCGCCACGGCGCCACGCAGCGCGGCATACTCCGCGCGATGCGCAAACGTCGGATGAATCTCGGCGGCAGCTGCCGTCACGTCGTCGCCCATTGCTTTCGGTCACCAGCCGCGTTGACCGCGTTCTCGAACCCGTCGATCATCGCGGACTCCGGGAAATCTCGCTGAACGCGCGTGCGTCCGGCGCTCCCCATGGCGTCCTTCGCCTCCTCGCCCGACAGAAAGGCCGCAACCGCCGACGCAGTGTACGATGCGTCGCCCGGTGCAAGGAGCAATCCCGTGATCCCGGCAGCGACGTAGTACTGTGTGAGCGGTGAACGTTCAGCGATCACCGGAACGCGGAGCGCCGCGAAGTCGAGGCAGGCAAACGCGCCGGCGTCGCCGCTCGAGACGACCCATCCTGCGGCCGCCGCGCGCATCACGCGAAGCTCGTCGGCCCGTTCGCCGAGGAAGCTCACCACCGGCCCGACGCCGAGCGCCGCGGCGTGAAGACGAAGACCGTCGTCCCGCGAGCCCGGCCCGACTACCGCAACGTGAATGTTGGGATGACGCTGAGCGAGGAGCGCAAGCGTCCGGAAAACAACGCCGAGGCGATAGCGGCCCGACTCGTCGTAGTGGCAGACGATCAGCGTGCTCCTCGTCGTCGCGCGGACGGTCGCGCGGTCGGCAGGCTCGATCTCGTCGTACGTCGACGCGTCGACGCCAATCGGCGCGACGAGCATCGGGATCGTCCATCCGGGAACGCCGCGGTCTTTGAGCTCGCGATCGGTCGAGACGATCAGCCCCGCCGTCGCGAACTTGAGCGCCAGCCTGCCGCTGCGCTGCACTTCAAACTTCTCGAATGGCTGCAGGCGACGGAGCACCGAACCGCGCGAGGCGAGGCGCATGGCCGAAGAAACCAGCAGCTGATCCCGCTCGTTCGTGACGATCGCGACTTCGACGAGCTTCTCGGCGAGCGTCTTCCGGAGATCCCATGCGCCACCGGCCGTCGACGACTCGGCGTCGACAGCGACGGTTTCGATGCCCTCGGCTCGCGCGGTCGCCTCGACGGCGCTGCCCGAACAGCACGCGATGAGCACGACATGCCCGCGTGCGAGCAGCCCGCGCGCCGCGGTGAGCATCACGCGCTGCGTCGCAGACCAATCCGAAGCGGTCGTGTAGAACAGAACGCGCATGTCAGACGTTCGCCGGGACGCGCTCGTCGGGGAACTGGAGCGAATGCAACCGGAAATACGCGCCGCGCTGCGCGAGCAGCTCGCCGTGTGTGCCACGCTCGACGATGCGTCCGTTCTCCAATACGAGAATGAGGTCGGCGTGTACGATCGTCGAGAGGCGATGCGCGATCACGAACACGGTGCGGTTCGCGAGCAGACGATCGACCGCTTCCTGAACGAGACGCTCCGACTCGGTGTCGAGCGCGGACGTCGCTTCATCGAGGATGAGAATCGGCGGATCGACGAGCAGCGCGCGCGCGATCGCGAGGCGTTGCCGCTGTCCCCCAGAGAGACGCGTGCCGCGTTCGCCCAGCATCGTGTCGTAGCCGTTCGGCAGCGCGGTGATGAAGTCGTGCGCGTTCGCGGCGCGCGCCGCGGCTTCGATCTGCGATTGCGTGAACGAGCTCGACGACCCATACGCGATGTTGTTCCGGACAGAATCGTTGAACAGGACGGTATCCTGACTGACGATGCCCGTGAGGCCCCGCAACGATGCGAGTGTGATCTCACGGGTGTCTGTTCCGTCGAGAAGGATCCGCCCGGACGTCGGCTCGTAGAATCGCGGAATCAGATCCACGAGCGTGCTCTTCCCGGCGCCACTCGGCCCAACGAGCGCGACAACTTCGCCCTTGTGCGCCGAGAAGGCGATGTCTCGCAGGACAGGTTCGTCCTCGTACGCGAACGTGAGGTCGTCGAACTCGATCGATTGCTGGAACCCGGAGACGCGTTTCGTTCCGCGATCGGTTTGCTCTTCGGTCGGACGATCGAAGACGTCGAACAAGCGCTCAGCCGCGGCGAACGATTGCTGTCCGATCGCGACGGTCTGCGACAACTGCTTGAGCGGCGGCAGCATCGTCATCACGAGGATCATGAACGTGATGAGCGTCGCGGCGTCGATCGACGGATTCGGGCTCAGCGCCTCCCGCGCTCCGATCCACAGAATGACGACGGCAATACCGGTTCCGATGATCTCGGTGAACGGCTGCGAGAGGAGCGAAACCCGCGTCATCTTCACCATACCGGCTGTGTAGCTGTGGCTCGCTTCGCTGAAACGTCCGTCCTCGTATCGTTCTCCGCCGTACGACTTCACCAGGCGAATACCGCTGACGACCTCCTGCAAAACGCTGGTGATCTCACCGAACTCGTTGCGGAGCCGCCGGTGTCCATGGCGGAGACGGCGGAGCAGCGGCTGCAACGAGAGCGTGAGAAGCGGCGCGATGACGAGCGAGAGAAGCGTGAGCTTTGGCGACATCTGAAGAAGAATGACAACCGTCGCCACGACCTTCGCCGCATTCTGGACCGACCGGGTCGCGACCTCGGTGATGACGTTCTTCGTCTGATCCGTGTCGTTGAGCACCCGCGTGATGATCTGTCCGACTTTCGTCAGATGGAAAAAGCCGAGCGGGAGTCGCTGCATGTGGCGGAACACTCCGTCGCGCAGATCGCGCGTCACGTACTCCTGAAGCGAGGCGCCGAGCTGGCCCGCGAGCCACGCGAACAGGTTCTTGACGACGACGATGACGACGATCGCGATCATCACCGCTTTGAGGGCGGCGAGCTGGTTTCCGGGCTCGCCGGAGGCATTGATGATCCACGACTGAACCCGGCCGAGCCAGCCATGCGCCGAGACGAGCTGCTGCTTGCCGAAAATGCCGTTCTGAAACGGCATCAAGAGCGTGTACACGAAGGCGTCGAGCGACGCGGCGACGACGCTCGAACCGACGTTGCCGGCGAGGCGCCACCAGTGCGGCTTGAGATACCCCAACAGCCGCTTGAACATGGTCGACCGCGTTCGCGGCCTGACTCGGGGCGACGCCATCGGTCAGCGACGCGGCGTGAGCAGCGACACCGGAAGGATGCATTCCTCGGGCGTGACGCCGCCGTGTAAGAACGAGCCGCGATACCGGCTCTGGTATTCGCGGAGCTTGGTCGGATAGACGAAGAAGGAATCGCCCGTCGCCAGCAATGAGTTCGCGCCCAGCCCGCGGCGAGGAAGCTTCAGCAAATCCTCATTCTTGAACAGCAACGCCTGCTCGGGATTCTCCGCGCGGAGATCCTCGCCGAACTTGTAGCGAAGATTCTGCGTCGCGTCGCGCTTCGCGAACACCGTCGCCGGCGTCCGGCAGTGGATCGACCCGTGATCGCTCGTCAGCAGCACCTTCACGTTTCGACGCGCCGCCTCTTGAAGCACCGCAAACAGCGCCGAGCGACGGAACCACTGCGTCGTCAGCTCGCGGAGGGCGAGCTCGTCGCGCGCGACCTCGTACAGAATCGCGGATTCCGAGCGGCCGTGGGTCAGGAGGTCGACGAAGTTGAAGACGAACGCCGAAATCCCCTCGGGCGCGATCACCCGCGCGAGACGGCGCTCGACGTCGTCCCCTTCGGCGGCGGTCGACACCTTCTCGTAGCGAACCGGAACCTTCGAGCCGATCTCTTCGAGCTGCGCTTCGAGCAGCTCGCGCTCGTGGGCGTTCAGCGTTTCGTCTTCGCGCTCGCCCCACCAATCCGGAAAGCGCGCCGCGATCTCGCCCGGAAACAACCCGCTGAACAGCGCATTGCGCGAGAAGGGCGTCGCCGTCGGCAGCACGCTGAAATAGTGCGTCGTCTCGACGTTGAACATCGGTGCGATGATCGGCTCCAGCGAACGCCACTGATCGAGACGCAAACAGTCGACGACGACGAACAACACTTGCTTGTCCGTCTTGAGAACCGGCATGAGGAACTCGGGAACGATGTCGATCGACAGCGGAGGACGATCACCCTCGAGGTCGTTCAGCCAGGCCGGATACGCCTGCTTCATGTACAGCGCGAACTCGCGCCGAAGATCCGGATAGAGTCCCTGCAGCGATTCGTGAAGTCCAGGCTCGTTGGCCGCGACGAGGTCGAGGTCCCACTGCGTCACTTCGCCGAAGCGATCGATCCAGTCGCGCCAGCCGAGCCCGCGCAGGGGTTCGGTCTGCAGGTCGCGGAACCGTTCGACGAAGCGGCGCGCGATCGCTTGTTGCCGGAGCCGATCGCCCTCGAGCAGTCGCGTGATCGCCGCATACACCTGCCGTGGCGTCACCGGCTTCACGAGATAGCCCTCGAGGGCCGCGCCGATCGCCTCGGTCATCGTCGAGTCCTCTTCGCTCTTCGTGACCATGACCACGGGCAGCCGATGATCGGTCTCGCGAAGCTCGCTCAGGACTTCGAGCCCGTGCTTGCCGGGCATCTGTTCGTCGAGCAGGACGAGGTCATAGGCGCGGCGGCGAATCATCTCGAGCGCGTCGTCGGCGTTGGTCGCCATCTCGACGTCGAACCCTTTGTCACGCAAGAAGATGCGGTGAGGTTCGAGGAGCTCCGCCTCGTCGTCGACCCAGAGGACGGATTTCGCCGGTTGCGCCATGCGCAGAATATAGCGGGGCGTTGTGCGACCGGCCCGGAGCGCCGCAGATTGGGCGGTGATCGTTTCCCAGCCACCCTACGCGCTCGAACCGACTCCATTCCGCTTCCCGGCGCTCGCGTCGCTGGCGGGACGCGCGCCGATCGGCGGCGAGCGCGAAGTGGCCCTCGCGACGTACGTCGCCGCGCGACTCGCGCAGGACACGCACTCGCATCGGGGAATCGCGCAGGAAATCAGAGCCGAGCGCGCCGCGAGCGCGAAGACATGGTTGTCGACCCTCGCGCTGCCGTCGTCGACCCGTGCCGCGCTGATCGCGTTGATAGAGGCGTCGGGCTCAGGCGGCAACGGAGTCGCGCAGGCCATTCGAGGAGTGATTGCGGCGACGTCGAATCGGCTCGACCGGGCGTCCAAAACGGAGCTCGAGCGGCTCGCGGAGTCGTTCGAGAAGAGATAGATGATTTCATCCAGGCAGTGCCGGCCTCGGGACTAGCGACCGCAAGCCTTTGTGAAGTAACACCATAGCCTTGCCGGCGTTCGCGGACCACACGTATGTTGGCCGCCATGACGCGAAGCGCCGACATCTCCCCGCTCTCCGTGCTGCTGTCGCGCGTGGACGCCGTGAGCGACGGCGCACCGCCGCGCGACTCGCTTCCAACCGGGTTCGCGAGTCTCGACAAGATCCTCGGAAGCGGCTTTCGACGAGGCGACCTCGTCCTACTCGGCGGCGATGTCGCGAGCGGGAAATCGGCGCTCGCCCTCGCGTTCGCGATTCGAGCGTCGCTGCGAGGAACCCGCGTCGCGTTTCTCACGGCCGAGATGACGGTCGAACGAGTGCTCGAGCGGATCATCGCCATCGAGGCTCGCGCAAAGGTCGACGATTTGCGCCAGGGCACGATCGACGATGAAACCCGCGCGACCGCGGGCAGCGTCGCGATTCGACTGCGCGAGCGCTTGCCGTTGATCGAGCGGATCGCTCGAAACTCCGGCGTGAGCGCGATCGGTGAGGTCATCGAGAATCCAGCGATCGTCGACCTCGTCGTCGTCGACTCGATCAGCGCGCTGATGCGCGACGAGACGGCGAGCGATGAGCAAATTGGAATCATCGTCCGAGGCCTGAAGGCGCTCGCGCTCGAGCGCGACGTCGCTGTGCTCGCGACCGCTCCGCTGACGTCTGTCGCGGGACGCGCCGATCGTCGACCGACGCTCGACGACTTTGGCGCAACCGGCTCCGCGAAACAGACCGCGGACGTGGTGCTCGCACTCTACCGCGAGGACATGTACGACGCCGCGAAAGACGTTGCCGGGGCGACGGAGCTATTGGTCCGAAAGAATCGCAACGGTCCGACGGGGTACGTCGATCTGTACTTCTATGCGCAATGGATGCGGTTCGAGGATATGTCCGAGTGAGGCTACCGGGGGCTGGGACTGCCGACGGGACGGTCGTAAGTCGCCCGTCCCCCGACATATATTTCCCGCTGACCCTTCGTAACGAGCCGGTGCCATGGCAGGCCACAGTAAATGGAAACAGATCAAGCACTACAAAGCGGCGGCTGACGCTAAGCGTGGTGCGCTGTTCACGAAGCTCATTCGCGAAATCACTATGGCCGCGAAGATCGCCGGCGGTGATCCCGAGCATAACCCGCGGCTCCGCCTCGCCATCGACACCGCGCGCGGCAACTCGATGCCGAAGGAAAACATCGAGCGGGCCATCAAGAAGGGCACCGGCGAGCTCGAGGGCGTCGACTACCAAGAAGTGACCTACGAAGGGTACGGTCCGGGCGGCGTCGCGCTTCTCATCGATGCGGTGACCGACAACCCGACCCGCACCGTCGCCGAGGTCCGCAGCAAGATGACGAGGCTCGGCGGCAACCTCGGCACACCGAATTCCGTCGCATGGATGTTCGAGAAGAAGGGCCAGATCTACGTCGACGCCTCGAAGATCGACGAGGACACGCTGATGGAAGCCGCGCTGGACGCCGGCGCCGAAGACATCCAGCGCGAAGACGAGCGGTTCATCGTGTCGACGACGCCGACGGAATTCCACGCCGTGCAGACTGCCCTCAAGGGGAAGAAAGTCGAAGTCGCCGAAGCCGAGCTTGCGATGGTGCCGAAGAACACCGTGCAGATCTCGGGACCGAACGCCGAGTCGCTGTTCAAGCTCATCGAGACGATCGAAGATCTCGACGACGTGCAGAAGGTCTGGGCGAACTTCGACATCGACGTCGCGGAGCTCGCGAAGGTCGAGGGATAGGTCGGTGAAATTGATTTCACTCGTGTGATCGTCCTCGGGATCGATCCAGGCACGGCGAGCACCGGATACGGTGTCGTGAAGGGAGACGGGCTCGGGCTCGTCTCCCTTGTCGAATGCGGGGTCATTCGCACCCGCGCGCGCGAGCCGCTGGCGACACGACTTCAGGAGATCTATGAAGGCGTCAGCGACCTGATTGCGCGCCACCACCCCGACGCGCTCTCCGTCGAAGACGTCTTCTACGCCAAGAACGTCCGGACGACCGTCGTCCTCGGACACGCGCGAGGCGTGGTTTTGCTCGCGGGCGAGCAAGCCAAGATCAAGATCGCCGAGCTCCCGCCGGCCGAGATCAAGAAGGCGGTCGTCGGGACCGGCGTCGCCACGAAGGAACAAGTGCAATTCATGCTCACGCGACTCTTGCGACTGAAATCCGTTCCGCAGCCGTCCGACGCCGCCGACGGCGTTGCCGCCGCACTCGCGTATCTCTCGACGGCGCGCCTCGCGACGCTCGTGCGCGACCGCACTCGGACACGCGCATGATCTCTCGAGTCAGCGGAACGCTCGCGGCGAAAGAGCTCGACAGCGTCGACATCTCGACGCCCGGCGGCGTGACCTACGAGCTGCTCATTCCGCTCGGCGTCTATGAGACGTTGCCGGCGGTCGGCGAGAAGGTCGCGCTGCACACGCATCTCGTCGTCAAAGAAGACTCATGGCAGCTGTTCGGCTTCTCGACGACGTTCGAGCGGCGGGTCTTTCAGCGCGTGTTGAACGCGAAGGGTGTCGGTCCTGCCCTCGCGCTCGGGCTGTTGTCGACACTTTCGGCCGAACGGCTCGTTCGGGCGATTCAGGCCAAAGACGTCGCGACGCTTCAAAGCGTGCCGAGGGTTGGCAGAAAAAAGGCAGAGCAGCTGATTTTGGATCTCGCCGACAAGCTGACCGATCTCCAAGTTTCCGGCGGCGGAATCAGCACAAGCGCCCCGCAAGGCGTAGGTGCAGAGGACGCCATTCGTGCACTCGTCTCGCTCGGCTATTCCGCCTCCGATGCCGAGCGCGCGGTGCGACAAGCCATCGACGAAGGCGGCAGCGGAATGGGCGCGGCGGAACTCATTCGCGGCGCATTGGGCAAGATTCGAGGATAAACGCGTGCTCGTAGCCAGACGAACTTCGACATTCACGGAATCAGTCATCCGCGAGATGACGCGCATCGCCACGATGCACAACGCGGTGAACCTCGCGCAGGGGTTCCCGGACTTCCCGATGCCCGACGCGATGAAAGAGGCGGCGTGCACGGCGATTCGCGGCGACATCAACCAATACGCCGTGACGTGGGGAACGCCGGTTCTCCGCCAGGCGATCGCCGAGAAGTACCGCAAATGGTACGGCATGGAGGTCGATCCCGATCTCAACGTCACCGTCTGCTGCGGTGCGACCGAAGCGATGGCGTCGGTCTTCATGGCGCTGCTGAATCCGGGCGATGAGGTCATCATCCCCGAGCCGTTCTACGAGAACTATGGTCCCGACGCGATTCTCGCCGAGGCGAAGCCGGTGTTCGTGCCGATGGAGCAGCCGAATTGGACGATCGATCCGGATCGCCTTCGCGCGGCGATCACTCCGCGAACGAAGGCGATCATCGTCAACACGCCGCACAATCCGACGGGGCGCGTCCTCACGCGCAACGAGATGTCGGCGATCGCGGATCTCTGCGTCGAACACGACATCTGGGCGATCACGGACGGCCCGTACGAGCACATGATCTACTCGGGCCACCATCACGAGATCGCGACGTGGCCGGGAATGCGGGAGCGGACGATCACCGTGTCGTCCTTCTCGAAGACGTGGAGCGCCACTGGCTGGCGGATCGGCTGGATCATCGCGCCGCCGGCGCAGACGTCGCCGATCCGCAAGGTTCACGACTTTCTCACCGTCGGAACGGCCGCTCCGCTGCAAACCGCCGCGGCGATCGGCTTCGCGTTCGGCGCGGACTACTACAACGACTTCACGGCGATGTACAAACAGAAGCGCGACTTCCTCTGCAACGTGCTTCGCGAAGCCGGCTTCAAGTTCTCGACGCCGGAGGGTGCATACTTCGTCTTCACTGACTTCTCGGATCTCAGCGATCTCGACGACGTGACGTTCGCGAAGTGGATGACGCAGGAGATCGGCGTCGCGACGGTTCCGGGCTCGAGCTTCTTCTCGAAGAAGGAAGACGGGAGAAAATGGACTCGATTCGCGTTCTGTAAAAAGCAGGAGACGCTGGACGACGCGGCGGAGCGGCTCGCGCGGTTGAAGGCGGTGGTCTAGGCGGAACGACTGAAGTGCGGGACCCGGGTTTTGACGCAGAGGCGCAGAGAGCGCAGAGGACTGCGTGAAAAGCGAAAGACAAAAGCTTTTCGGAAAAGACGCGAGGGAAGTGGCGCTGCCGCTCGAGCATTTGGAGGACCGTGCCGTTGTTGTTGCTGTTTCGCAGTCCTCTGCGCCTCTGCGTCAAATGCGGGGTTCGCAATTCCCCCTTTTCTCTTCAGCTCCATCCGCTGTACCGCCCTCGAGTGGTTCGGTTTATATTCGGGAATTGGCACCTTCCATATATATGCGGTAAGCGATGTCCCGAGCCGAGATCACCACTCCTGAGAGTCTGAGCGACGAGTCCGTCGTCGAGCTGTCGCTTCGGCCGCAGCGATTGTCCGAGTTCATTGGACAGCAGAAGGTCAAAGACAGCCTTCGCATCTACATCGACGCTGCGCTCGCGCGCCGAGAGCCGCTCGATCACACGCTGTTCTTCGGCCCGCCAGGCCTCGGCAAGACGACGCTCGCGGAGCTCATCGCTCGCGAGCTTGGCGTCAACATCCGGACGAGCTCGGGGCCGGCCCTCGAGAAGCCCGGCGATCTCGTGTCGACGCTGACGAACATGCGGAAGGGCGACATCCTCTTCATCGACGAGATTCACCGCCTCAAGCCGATCATCGAAGAGTTCCTCTATCCGGCGATGGAGGATTACAAAATCGATATTCGACTTTCCGAAGGACCGAAGGCGCAGACGATCACGATGCCGATCGAGCCGTTCACGCTCATCGGCGCAACGACGCGACTCGGCATGCTCACCGCTCCGCTCCACGCGCGGTTCGGGATCGAGCAGCGGCTGAACTTCTATCCCTCGGAGGACCTCGAGCTCATCGTCAAGCGGACAGCCGAGGTGTTGAAGGTCGAGATCAAACCGGAGGGAGCGACGGAGATCGCGCGGCGCTCACGAGGCACTCCGCGCGTCGCGAACAGACTCCTCCGCCGCGTGCGCGACTTCGCCCAGGTGAAGGGCGGCGGCATCATCACCAAGCCGGTCGCCGATCAGGCGCTCGCGTTGCTCGATGTCGATGCGTTCGGCCTCGACGAGATGGATGCGAGAATTCTCAAGACGATCATCGAGAAGTTCGACGGAGGCCCCGTCGGGTTGAACACGATCGGCGCGGCGATCGGAGAGGATTCGAATACGATCGAGGAGGTCTACGAGCCGTTCCTCGTTCAGCATGGCTTCCTCCAACGTACCCCTCGAGGACGTGTAGCGACGGCGCAGGCCTATCGGCATTTCGGATTCACGCCCAACGCACCGTCGGAGCAGGAGTCGCTCTTCTAGCTCGGCAGCGTGTCGGAGATCCAGCGGTCAGGCGCGGCTGTTAGAGAATTTGAATGGGCCGGCGACGACGTTCGCCGAAACCGGTCGGGTGCTGAGGACCGCCGACACCTGCGAGAGATGACGCGCCGGCAGCTCACGGACAAAGTGCGCGCGCATCAGAATTGCCCAGTGTGGCGATCAAGCTCTCGCTCGCGCAGCTCGAAACCGACCACTCGGCACATCGATCGGAGGATCGACTTGGCACGGAATACATCGCAGCGGCCGCCTGATGGCGAACCATCGCCAGACGGCCGTGCCCGCTGTGGAACGGGCATCGTTGGCCTCGACACTATCCTCGGCGGCGGTCTCGCCTGCAATCACGTCTATCTCATCGACGGCGATCCAGGAACTGGGAAAACAACGCTAGGCCTCCAGTTCCTGCTAGCCGGAGTCGCCAAGGGCGAGCGCGGAATGTACGTCACCCTCTCGGAATCGGCCGCCGAGCTGCGCGATACGGCTGACTCCCACAACTGGAGCTTGGACGGTCTCGATGTCGTCGAGCTCGCCGAAGTCCAGCCCAGCCGCGGAGGCGAGGCGTACACGCTGTTTCATCCGTCCGAGATCGAGCTTCAGCAAACCGTCGAGGTCATTCTCGCGGCGATCCAGGACAAGAACCCGACCCGGGTCGTTCTCGATTCCCTCTCGGAGATGCGGCTGCTGGCCCGCGATCCGCTTCGCTTCCGTCGCGAGATACTCGCGCTGAAGCAGTTCTTCGCCGGACGGACGTGCACCGCGCTGTTTTTGGACGACCGATCGGCGCCCGACGGCGACATGCAGCTTCACAGCCTGGCGCACGGCGTCATCGTTCTCGATCACCTCTCCGTCGACTATGGCGCCGAACGGCGGAGACTCGAGGTCAAGAAACTTCGTGGGGCGCGCTTCCGAGGAGGCTTCCACGACTTTCGCATTCGCACCGGTGGCCTCGACGTCTATCCGCGGCTCGAGATTCGGCCGACGACCGGACTGCTCGAGATGCGAGAGGTCGGCAGCGGCTCCGATCACCTCGATCGGTTGCTCGGCGGCGGACTCACGGTCGGAACGAGCACGCTCGTCACCGGCGCCGCCGGCACGGGAAAGTCGGTGCTGTGCACGCAGTACGGGCTGGCCGCTGCCGAGCGAAACGAGTCTGTGCATTTCTTTTTGTTCGACGAACGTGCATCGACGTTTCGAGCGCGTGCCAGCGCGCTCGGGATGCCGCTCGCGGAGATACAGCGCAAGGGCCTCGTGACCATTCACCAGATCGAGCCGACGCAGATGTCGCCGGGCGAATTCGCCCATACCGTGCGCGATGTCGTCGAGCGCGAGGGCGCGGGAATGATCGTCATCGATTCGATCAACGGATACATGCAAGCCATGCCCTCCGAGCGGCTGCTGACGGTTCAGGTCCACGAGCTCCTGAGCTATCTCGCGATCCGCGGTGTATCCATCATCATGACGTTGGTGCAGCATGGCGTGTTCGGCGGCCCGGTCGACGAAGCGGCGGAGGTGAGCTATCTCGCCGACACCGTATTGCTCCTGCGCTATTTCGAGTACGCGGGCGTTGTGCGCCAAGCGATCTCTGTCGTGAAGAAGCGCAGCGGCCCGCACGAACACACTATTCGCGAGTGCCGCGTCGGTCGTGGCGGCCTGCTGGTGGGAGACCCGTTGGCGGAATTCCACGGCGTACTCACCGGAGTCCCGACGTACACCGGGGACCGGACGCCGCTGATGGATCAGAGCAGCACCCGGTGACGGCGCGTCCCCTCCAAGTCGAGTCAGCGGCGCGCAAAATTACCGACGTCGCGGTGCATGCCCCGACGGGTCGCGACGGTCAGCTCACCGTCGCGATTCTCGAACGATGGGGGCTGAGCGCCCGGCTCTGCGTCGACATGAGGAATCTGTGCGACGCGGTCACCGACGACATCGGCGTTCTCCTCGTCGCGGAAGAAGCGCTCGGTCGCGGGACGCGCGAACAGCTGCTGGCCGCCCTCGCGAAGCAGCCCTCGTGGTCGGACATCCCGTTGATCGTGCTCACGGGCGAAGGAGAGTTGTCGCGCAGCATCAGCGAAGGAATCGAGGCCGTGGCGACGCGGGGCAACGCGGTGCTGCTCGAACGTCCGGTGCGCATCGCGACGCTGATCACCGCGCTGCGCTCCGCGCTGCGCGCGCGTCTTCGACAATTCGAGATCCGCGACTACGTCGTCGAGCGGGAGCGTCTGCTCGAGTCGGAGCGCGCCGCACGAGCCGAGGCGGAAGACGCGAATCGAGCGAAGAGTCGGTTCCTGACTGTCATGAGTCACGAGCTCCGCACGCCGCTCAATGCGATCGGCGGGTATGCGGAGCTCATCGAGCTCGAGGTCCATGGCACGATCACCGAGGCACAGCGCGAAGCGCTGCGGCGCATTCAGCGCAGCGAGCGGCACCTGCTCGGCCTCATCGAGAGCGTGCTGAGCTTCGCGCGCGTCGAAGCGGGGACCGTTCGCTTCAACATCCGGAAGGTCGCGACCTCCGAGCTCCTGAGCACCGCGGAAGCTCTGGTTGAACCTCAGGTTCAGGCGCGCGGGCTACACGTCGAGTTGATCGATTGCGAGGAGCTGCTTTGGGTCGCGGCCGACTTCGAGAAGGCATGTCAGATTCTTCTCAACCTCTTGTCGAACGCGCTCAAGTTCACACCGCGCGGCGGACAGGTGCGCCTCACATGCGCGAGGCACGACGACGTAGTCGAGATCTCGGTGGCAGATACCGGAATGGGAATTCCGGCCGATAAGCTCGACAGCATTTTCGAGCCGTTCGTTCAGGTCGACACGAGGCTGACGAGAACGCAGGACGGCGTTGGCCTCGGATTGGCCATCAGTCGCGACCTCGCGCGAGGCATGGCCGGCGATCTGACGGTGACGAGCACGTTGGGCGTGGGGACGTGCTTCACGCTGCGCCTGCCGCTCTACCACGAAACGGCTCCCGCCGCTGATTAGAGGATTCTGAAACGACCGCCGTCAGGATGACATCGGAACAGACGCCGTTCGCGGTGACGCCTCCGGCATACGGCCGGCGAGCATGAAACCGTACACCGCGAATCCCAAGCAGCAGAAACCCGGCACGAGGAAGAGCGGCTTCCAGAATGGCGTTGTGAGCAGCGTATAGACGATCGCCGCAACGGGCATCAAGCCGACGACTGCGGCGAGGCGTATCGTCGTCTTCGTCGCCGGCAGCTGGGACAGCGCCAGCAGAAGCAGGCAGACCGACAGGATGTCCAAGCCTTCGTGCAACCACACCTGATCGGAGAACGCGGTCGACGCGCCGATTCCCGCGGGCGTCATGAAGAGCTGCATCATGCGCGGATAGAACGTCGTTCCGAGGCCGAAGAGCAACCAGAAGATCGCCATCGCGGTAAGGAAGCGGCGGTGCGGGGCCATGGACTGCTCCAACGTTGGAGAATTGGGGATCGCCGACGAGGACGGCGAGAGGATCGCGGTCGAAAAAAGTCGGTGGTAAAGCTCGGCGCAATTCTACAGGTGTCTCGACGCTCGGCAAGCGCTCTACTCGCTCTCCTCGCTCCGCCGCGGTAAATTCGCCCCGGTTCGTCCTCCTTCCGCACCGGCGATGACGCCATGAGCGACCTCCGATCGCGCGTTCAAGATTCACTGTCCGGCAGCTACACCATCGAGCGAGAGCTCGGCGGCGGCGGCATGTCGCGAGTCTTCGTCGCCGACGAAACTCGGCTCGGACGAAAAGTTGTCGTGAAGCTGCTGTCCCCAGAGCTTGCGGCGGCGATGTCCGCCTCGCGCTTCGAGCGTGAGATCCGCGTCGCCGCCTCGCTCCAGCAAGCGAACATCGTTCCGGTGTTCTCGTCGGGCGAGCTCGATGGGCTGCCCTACTACACGATGCCCTACGTCGAGGGCGAGAGCCTCCGCGCGCGACTCGGCCGCGGACCACTCGCGATCGCGGACGCAGTGAGCATTCTGCGCGACGTCTCGCGCGCACTCGCGTACGCGCACGATCGCGGAGTCGTACACCGGGACATAAAGCCGGACAACGTGCTGCTGTCCGGGCACACGGCGGTCGTCACGGACTTCGGGATCGCGAAAGCGATTGCGGCTGCCGCCGCCGCGCCGTCGGGCGCGACGCTCACGCAGCTCGGCACCGCGGTCGGTACGCCGGCGTACATGGCGCCGGAGCAAGCAGCCGGCGATCCGTCGACCGATCATCGCGCGGACATCTACGCGTTCGGGTGCATGGCCTACGAGCTGCTCGCGGGACAACCGCCGTTCGCCGGACTGCCACCGCACAAACTGCTCGTCGCGCACATGGGCGAGACGCCGAAGAACGTCGCCGAGCTGCGCGCCGATTGTCCGCCAGTGCTCGCGTCGCTCGTAATGCAGTGCTTGGAGAAAGAACCCGCCTCGCGGCCCGCGAGCGCGAGTGAGTTGTTGCATCGCCTCGATGCTGTGGCATCTCCGTCGGCGGCGAACGCCGCGATGCCCGCGCTCCTCATCGGCGGACGGCCGATGCTCTGGCGGGCACTCGGCGTCTATGCCGCGTCGTTCGCCGCCGTCGCCATCGTTGCGCGTGCGGCGATCGTCGCGATCGGTCTTCCGAGCTGGGTGTTCCCCGGTGCGCTCATCGTGATGGCGCTCGGCCTCCCCGCGATTTTGTTCACGGCATACACCCAGTACGTCGCGCGCCGAGCCGCCACGGCGACCCCGACGTACACGCCGGGAGGGACGCCGTCGCTCGCGCAGCCGCGCGGGACGATGGCGACGATGGCAATCAAGGCGAGCCCGCACGTGTCGTGGAAGCGTACGACGCGCGGCGGGATCATCGCGCTCGGCGCGTTCGCCCTCGTCGTCGCCGGATTCATGGTCCTGCGTGCGCTCGGCATCGGACCGGCCGGCTCTCTTCTCGCATCGCATAAGCTCGCCGCGAGCGACAAGGTGCTCGTAGCGACGTTCGAGGCGCCGCAGGCTGATTCGTCGCTCGGTGCGACTATTTCCGAAGCCGTTCGCACGAACCTGTCGCAGAGCCGTGTCGTTCGGATCTTGCCGACGAGCACGATCGCGACGACGCTCGAGCAGATGAAGCGGCCGGACACGGCTCGCATCGATATCGCGACGGCGCGAGAGATTGCCCAGCGCGCCGGCGCGAAAGCGATCGTGGCCGGAAGCGTGGTCCCAGCGGGGAGCGGATACATCGTGACCGCGCGGCTGCTCGCGGCGGAGACGGGCGACGAGCTCGCGTCGTATCACGAGTCTGCGTCGAACGCCGGGGATCTCATCCCGGCCGTCGACCGCGTGACGAAAGCGCTTCGTGGAAAAATCGGCGAGTCGCTCAAGGAAGTGCGGGCGGCGCCCACGCTCGACCAAGTCACCACCGCGTCACTCGGCGCTCTCCGTAGCTATGCGGCCGGGCTTCACGCGAACGACGTCGTCGGAGATTATCCGACCGCCATCCAAGATTTCCGCGACGCGATCAGACAGGACAGCACGTTCTCGATGGCGTATGTGCAGCTCGCCTACTCGCTTCAGAGCGTTGGCGGCCGGGCGAGAATCATCGAAGCGAATTCGGCGCTTACGACGGCGTTCCGTCTGCGCGATCGCTTACCCGAGCGAGAGCGCTACAACGTCGAAGGCGCATACTACATGAACGCTGCGCCCGATCGGCGGAAGGCGATCCCTGCGCTGCGGCGAGCGGTAGACCTCGACTCATCGAACATGGACGCGGCGAACACCCTTGCCGTAGTTCTCGACGGCACGCGCGACACCGCCGGCTCGGAGCAAGCCTATCGTCTGGCACTCGCGGATGATCCGTCGAACGGGACGGTTCTGACCAACCTCGCCAGACACTATTCGATCGCTGGCAAGCGCGCCGAGTTCGATTCGGTCATGGCCGTGCTGTCGAAGACCGGTGTTCCGTTTCCGAGCGCGCCGACGTGGTACGGAGAATACTGGAATCGACGCGACTATGACGCCGTCGAGCACATCGCGCGCACGGGCGTCGATACGGCGAGGCCGCGCAACGCGGTGAATGCCCGAAACGGGTTGATGGCGATCACGGAGACGCGCGGGCGCGTCCGCGAGGCCGAGCGGTGGTACGCGCAGTATGTCGAGTCGAGCACGCGCGTTCGAGGCGATACGATCAGTCCGTACCTCGTGGCTTTTTTTAAGGCGACGACCGATGGGATGATCCGCGGCGATGCCGCGAAGGGCCTGGCGACACTCGACGCGACGATGCGTGCGCATCCGGTGGCCTCGACGCCGATCGCGAACGACCAAAGCATGTGGGCAGCATGGGGATATGCAGCACTCGGCGCGCCGGCAAAGGCACGCGAGGTCATGAACCAGCATGAAGCGCGACTCGACTCGCTGACCCGCGCCCAGGAGTGGGTCTTCAATAGCCGGGTGCGCGGAGAGATCGCGAAAGCCGAAGGGAAGATCGACAGCGCTATCGTCTGGTTTCGTCGCGCCGATAACGAAGCTGACGGCCTGCCGACGAACAATTGTACCGTTTGCACTCCGCTCTGGATCGGCCTCGCGTTCGACCAAGGCGGAAAGGTCGATTCCGCGCGCGCGTATCTCACGCAGTACGCCGAGATGACCGGCGGCGGCAGGAACCTGGTCGACCCCGTTTACCTCGGGCCGGTGCTCTTTCGACTTGGCGAGTTGTATGAGAACGCTCATGACACGACGCGGGCAACCGAGTACTACGGGCGCTTCGTAGATCTCTGGGCGAAGGCGGATCCGGAGCTGCAGCCGCGGGTCACAGACGCGCGCAAGCGAATCGAGCAGCTCAACCGTGCCAAGCGGTAAGGAATCTGGCTAGGCGACAATCGGCGGCGGCGTAACCCGGACCCTGGTTCAGTCCCAGAGCGTCGCGAGCGGCTTATAGTCGCGAAGCTTTACGTCTGCGGTGACCAACGTCGCGCCGAGGCCAAGTGTCGTAGCGACGATGATACGATCCGCTGGGTCGCGTTGACCGTAGCCTTCCAGCCGAACCGATCTCGTCGCGATTCGATTGTCCACCGGCACGAAGGTGATGAACGGCAATGCCTCGACACTGCTGATCCACGTGTCGGCGTCAATGGTGAATTGGAGGCGGCCCCGATCGACCAGCATGGCGATTTCCCACATGCTGATCGATGAAACGGCGACGGACTCGCCGGCTTTGGCGCTCGCGTCGAGTGCGCGTCGGGCCTTCGCAGGGATTCGCTTTGGCTCGGAGACCCACCAGACGAGCGCATGGGTGTCGAGCACGATCATCGCCCGCTCTCCCAATCGGCCTCGGCCACCGGTTTCGTCGGCGCGTCGTATTTGACTACCGACTCGCGTAGCACGCGGAGTGCCGCATCGGGATTCTCGCGATAGGGCGTGATCTTCAGAACGGGGACGCCGTGATCGGTAATAATGATCGGCTGTCCCGTGCGCTCGACGTGACGAAAGAACTCGAGCGCGCGGGCCTTGAAGCGCGATTTCGAAATGGATGTCGACATATGACCATGGTCTCGTGACCATGGTAAGCTACAGGCTCATCGGCGAGAAAGCGACCGCCGCCCTTCGACTGTCAGCCGCGCGACGGAGTGACCTGCGTCGAGTGACCGAGCGTGACTCGCCAGCGCCGAGGCGACTATCGCGCCATTCGACAGGCGCCTGCGTCCGGCGGATCGGCGGCGCCGAAATGACCTCGAATGAGCCGTGCCGAATCACCCATCTCCAGCACGAAGAGATGCGAATACTCCGCATCGCAGAGATCCGGCATCTTCGGCCCGCCGAGCGCCGCGATGATGAGTGGAATCGTGTTGCTGTGGCCGACGACGAGCACCGTCGACCCTTTCTTCGCGCTCTTCACCTTCGCCGCCACCGCCGCGACATGCGCGCTCATCTCACCGGTCGCGACAACGATCGGCGATTCGTGCAGCGAATCCGCGAGCGGCTTGGCCGTCGCCTTCGTGCGCTCGAACTGCGTCGTGATGATCGACGAGACGTTTGCGTCCGCAAGCGCGCGCGCCAGGTCGCGAGCGCGTTGCTCACCCGCGGCGGAGAGGCCCGGATCGTTTGCCGGCATTGCGGCCTTCTCGGCGTGACGGACGAGAATCACCGTCGATGGCTGAGACAGCGCGGCGCCCGCCGCGAGTGCGACGAGCGCCGATCCGAGGACTGCCGACTTCACGCTGCGTGAGAAACCGCTCAGCACGACTTGCACTTGTGACTGTTCTTCGAGCCGAGCTTCTCCGCCAAGGCCACCGTCTCGGGGAACGGCGGAATGCGCTGCACCGGTCCGTTCGCCATGTCGGCCACCGTCTGGCCTTTGCGGCTCACGGCGGTGATATCAGCACCCTTTGATACGAGATATTGAATGAGCTCATTGTCGCCGCGCGCGGCGGCGTGGTGCAGCGGGTTGTAGCCGTTGAAGTCGCGGGCGTTGACGTCGGCGTGTAGCTCTTCGACGAGATACCTCACGGCGGGGAGCCAGCCGTCTGGCGCGTGCTGGTGCGCGTTCGCGGCGTAGCCTTCGCCGTATCCGACGCCCGACGCCGCGTGAATCGGATAGACGCCGGGGCCGCCGGTCGGAACAGGCGGCAAGCCCGACGGGTCCGCGCCCGCCCCCTCGGCTTCCGCCGGCGCGTCCGCGCCGGGCAAGCGACCGACCGGCTTGATCGTCGGAATCGTCGGATCCGCGCCGTACTTCACGAGGAGCTTCATCGCCGGAACGTCGGTGCCGTACGCCGCGCGCCAGAACGGCGTCGCTCCTGTGGTATTCACTCCGAGCAGATCGAAGTTGTACGACATGTACCAGAGATGCTTCGTGAGACGCGCGTTCGGATTCGCACCGGCCTTGAGCAGCGCGTCCATGAGATCGAGGTACATCGTCTGCTGCTTCGTTTGCGCGGTCGGCTGCGGATAGAGCGACTTCGCGGCCCACTCGGTGTTGATCGTCGCGTAGAGCGGCGTGTTGCCGGCGTCGCTCGCGAGCTTCGGGTTCGCGCCTTTCGCGAGCAGAACCTTCGCGATATCGAATTGCCCGTTGATCGTCGCCATCAGCAGCGGGCTCGTATGATCACCCGTGCTGACCTGATTCACGTCGGCCCCGGCCTTCAGCAGAGCGTTGACGCTTTCGGCATTGCCCTGGCGAACGGCGAACAGCAGCGGCGTCAGACCACCCTTGTTCCCGACGAGATCACCGTACCCGGGACCTCCACGACCGGCGCCCTGCTGACCCGTATCAGCCGCCGCTGCACCGCCGCCACGCCCGCCACGTCCTTCGCCCGGAACACCAGCACCGGTCGGACGGCCAGTCTTACTCGTGACCGATGCATCGGCCATCGCCCTCTTCACGGTATCGCTTTTCGCTGCCGGCGCGCCTGAGCCGCCGCGACCGCGAAGGACGGCGGAGTCTGGCTTTGCGCCGCCGACGCTTCCACGCCCAGCCGCGCCGCCCGCGAGCGTTCCGGCGCCAATCGGCTGCTCGGCCGCCTTCAACGCGGCGACGCGACGCGCACGAAGCTGTAGATCCTGTCTCTCCTTCTTCTCCTGCGCCGCAATGTCTTCGATGCGCGACACGGCCTTGAGATCCGCACCGCGCGCCGCGAGAACCTGAATGGCCGCCGCGCGATTGAACGCCGCGGCCCACATCAGCGGCGTCTGCCCGAACGCGGTCTCGCGCGCGTCGACCTCGGCGCCCTTGTCGAGCAACGCGACGATCGCATCTGGATTTCCATTCTCGGCGGCGAAGTGCAGCGGCGTCGCGCCGCCGGACGTCGTCACGGCCTTCGCGTTCGCGCCCGCATCGAGCAGCGCCTTGATGACTGACACCTTTCCGCTTCGAGCGGCGAGATGGAGCGGCGTGTAGTTGCCGTCGCGCGTCGCGGCCTCCGTTCGCGCACCGGCGTAGACGAGCATTCGAGCCTGCTCGGCGTCGCCATGCATCGCGGCCCAGTGGAGCGCGGTCATGCCGTCGCCCTGCGCGGCGTTGACGTCGACGCCGGACCTGATCAGCGCGCGCACCGCCGCCGTGTCGCCGCGCATCTCGGCGTCAGCGATGTTCGTATCGCCGCGAGAGCCCGGCGCCGCTGCCGCCGAGAGGAGCGCGACGCCCGCGACGACCGCGGCGCGTCGAGCGTTAAGCGCGAAGCGTGAGCGCATCTGTGCTGTCTCCGAACTTCGTCACGTCGTTCATGCCAAGCGTGTGCATGACGCCGAGCATCGCGTTGGCCATCGGCGTTCCGTCCGGCGCCTTCACGTGCATGTTGCCGGCGAGCTTGCCGTTCGCATGACCGAGGAGGACGAGCGGGCAGCGGCGATGGTTGTGCAAGTTCGAATCGCCCATCGGCGAGCCGTACATGATGAGCGTTTTATCAAGCAGCGTCTGCTCGCCTTCGCTGATCGACTTCAGCTTGTCGAGGAAGTACGGCAGCATACTGACGTGGTACTTGTTGATGAGGAAGAATTCCTTGACGCCCTTCTCCGTGCCGCCGTGGTGCGACGCCGGATGGAACGGCTTGTCGGAGCCCGACTCCGCGTACACGCGCGCCGAACCGTCGCGGCCCATCTTGAACGAGAAGATGCGCGTGATGTCCGCGGCGAAGGCGAGCGCCTGGATGTCGAACATCAGCTTCACGTGCTCTTCGAACGAATCCGGAACGCCGGCCGGCGCGCCCGCGAGCTCACGCGACTCGCTGCCGCCGCTCGCGTTGTTGCGCGCTTCGATGCGCTGGATGCGTCGTTCGACTTCTCGAATGTCAGTGAGGTAGCTGTCGATGCGCGTGCGGTCCGCCGTGCTGAGATTCGTCTTGAGCGACGTCATCTCGCTCGCCACGAAATCGAGAATGCTGCGGCGCGAGCGACGCCGCTCCGCACGCTCCTGGAGTGATCCACCGACGCCGAACAACTTCTCGAACGCGACGCGCGGATCGCGAATCACCGGCAGCGGCTCGGTGGGCGACGCCCAGCTGATGGAGTCCGTGTACACGCAAGCGTAGCCGTACGCGCAGCCACCCGCCTGATCGACATTCTCGATGCACAGCTGCATCGACGGAATCGGCGTGTCCTGCCCGGACTTCTGCGCGTAGAGCTGGTCGAGGGACGTCCCGACGTGGATGTCGGAGCCCTCGGTCTGTTTGGGATGCGCGTGCGTCAGATATACGGCGCTCGACCGGAAGTGATCGCCGCCGATTTCCTTCGGCGTCGTCGGCTCGGCCTCGCGGACATCCGTGTTGCTGACGATCGTGAGGTATTCGCGATAGGCGTCGAGCGACTTCATCGCCGTCGGCGCGAGATCGAACGCCTTCCCCGTCTCGGCCGGCGACCAGAGGTTCAGCTTCGCGCCGAGCTCGTTGCAGCCCGCCGCGCCGTGAACCATCTCGATCGCGACGAGTCGTGTGGCGTCCGCGCCGGCGGCAGCCGCGCGGCGATGCGCACCGAACGCGGTCGCCGGAATCATCGCGTCGAGAAATGGCAACGCGAACGTCGCGCCCATGCCGCGGACGAACGTGCGTCGTGGAAGCGTCTTGTCGGTCAGAATGCGCATCGTCGGATCTCGCTCGAGGAAGACTGCTCGCTACTTGTTGTCGGTCGCTGCTGCTACGGGAACACGCGCCATGCGGAAGGCGTCGCTCTTCACGACGCCCATGATGAAGTCGTCCATGCGGAAGCCGTTCGGCTCGGCGTCGGCCGCGATCTTTCGAACGGTCGGCTGATCGTAGTATTCGACGCGCCGGCCGATCGCGTAGGCCATCAGGTTCTGCGTGAACGTGCGAATGAGCGGCGTCGGTCGCTTGAGCAGCGCGCGCTGGAGCTCATCGAGATTCGAGATCGGGGTTCCGTCATACAACTGGCCGTGCGTGTCGAGATCCGTGCCGTTCTCTCTGATGCGCCATTGGCCCGTGACATCGAAGTTGTCGAGCGCGAGCCCGATCGGGTCCATGTAGAGGTGGCACGACTTGCACTGCGGGTTTGCGCGGTGCTGCTCCATGCGCTCGCGCGTCGTGAGCATGCGGCCGTCTTTCGAGTCGCCGGTCTTGTCGAGATCCGGAACGTTGGGCGGTGGCGGCGGCGGCGGTGACCCGAGCAGCACTTCCATCACCCACTTGCCGCGGAGGACGGGCGACGTCCGGTTGGCATGCGACGTCAACGTCAGCACACTCGCCTGACCGAGCAGCCCCCGGCGGCGGCCGTCCGGATACATGACCCGGCGGAACTCGGGACCGGTCACGCCCGGAATCCCGTAGTGCTTCGCGAGATCTTCGTTGACGTACGTGTAGTCTGCGCTGAAGAGATCGAGCACGCTCTTGTTCTCGCGGACGAGCTGATAGAAGAAGGTCTCCGTCTCGCGACGCATGTCGTCGGCGAGCTGCTGATGGAAATCCGGGTACTGCAGAGCGTCCGGATGAACCTTCTCGATGTCTTGGAGGCGGAGCCACTGCGCGGCGAACCGCGTCGCGAGCGCTTCGGAGCGCGGATCGGCGAGCATGCGCTTCGCCTGCGCCTCGAGGGTCTGCATGTTCGAGAGCGCACCGCGCTTCGCGAGCGCCACGAGCGTCGAATCCGGCGGCTCGCCCCAGAGGAAGAACGACAGCCGCGACGCAAGATCGAGATCCGCGATCGCGTATCGCTCCCCGTTCTTCGCCTTGTCCGGCGCTTCTTCGACGCGGAAGATGAAATGCGGACTCGAAAGAATCGCCTCGAGCGCCATGCGAACGCCGCCTTCGAAGCCGTTCTCCTTCACGCCGTCGTCGTAGAACGACATGAGCGACTTCATCTCGCTCTCGTTGAGCGGACGGCGATACGCAGCGCCGCCGAGGCTCGCGACGATCTTGCTCGCGCACGGCCGTTCATCATCCAACGACGTCGGACGACATGTGAAGATGCGCTTGCGACTCGGCGTCTCCGAAACGCCAGTGGGGTTGAAGGGGCCGCGAACGACGAAGTCCTGAATGTGCGGGACGATCGTCACGGCGTCCTGCGAACCGATCTGCGTATCAGCGATGCTGTGACCGATCGGCGCGATGATGTCGTTGACCGGGCCGTCCCACGTTCGAAGGAATGCCGCCGAGACGCGCTGCGGACCGGCGCGAACTTGTACGGGAGGGGACTTGAGCTCCATGCCCGTCGGATCGGCCTGCGACATTCCGCGGTCGATGTCGAGCAGCGCGACGCGAACACCGTTCACCGAGATTTCAATTTTCTCATCGAACGGCGCACTCGATCCATAGAGTTGGCCGGTCGGAATCGCGTGCAGCGCGACGGCGAAGACATACTCGCCGTCTGCCGGGAAGGTGTGTACGACCGAGATGCCGCCGCGCGTTCCCATGGGCGCGCCATCGACGTGGTCGAGCTGCGACGCGAGGCGCGGAATCTTGTAGGTCGTGGATTTCGCCTTCGCTTTCGGATCACCGACCGCAAGCCGGCTGATTTCGCTCGCTGCGTCGAGATACGAATCGAGCGACGTCGCGGAGGGCGTCTGCACGTCGGCGATGTTGTCGAAGTTCGCGCTTTTCGTATCGAGCGGGAGCCAATCACCGGCGTTGACGTCGAGGTCGAGCAGATCATGGATCGACGTCTCGTACTCGGCGCGATTCAACCGCTGGAACGTGCGCGAGCCCGGGTTCGGATTCGTCGCCGCCGCCTTGTCGATGATGCGCTCGAGCGTCGTCGCGAGCTGGATCAGCGTGTCGCCGCCGGGGCGTCCCTTGAAGCCTGGCACCGGCATCATCCCGGCCTGCAGCTTCGTGATCATCTTCTCGGCGACCGCCGGCTCGTGCGCCGCGTTCGCGACGTCGAACTTCTCGAGCGACAGCTCGCCGGACATGATGTTGTCGTTGTGGCACTCGCCGCAGACGCGGTGGACGACGGAGGTCAACGTATCGACCGAGATCGTCGGCGTCGGGCGGGTGATGCGCGCCGCTCTCGCGAACGCCGCAAGAGTGAGGCGAGGTGCACGCGCCGCCTCGAGTCGCAAGGGGCTGGCGTAGGCTCCAAGGCCCGCAAACGCGGCAACGAGTCCAGTCGCCGCCGCCGCAGCGGATGGCTTCATCCGAATCCTCCGAACTTCGACATCGAGTGGGCGAGCATCCGTTCGCGTCTATAGTGGTGGTACACAGCCCCACCAAGCAAGCGTCAACAACGAACAGATTCGAGACGAGACTGAGAGATCAGACTCGAGAGATCAGATCGGGCTACGCGTCGTTTCGCTGGCGAGGCCCTCTATTTGGATGACGAGTCCAGAATCGAGACGTAAGCTTCGAGACCCGAGACGTGAGAACTGCGCCGGACCGTGTACGGGCGCCGAGATCGCCGGGGCGCACGTCCAGAGGACAGACTTTCTTTCAGACGTCAGACATGAGACGTCAGACATGAGACGTCAGACATGAGACATGAGACACCGCGTGGCGAAACCGACTCGCCACGCGGTGACGCCTGAATGGCGAACGTTGCCGGGCTCGCGCATTTTCGAACGAATCTCACCAATGAGGAGCACAGTGCGTCCACAGATGCTGTTGTCGATCGCCGTCGGGACCGTTGTCGCCGGACTATCGCTGGCAAAGGCCGAGCGGCGGCTGAATCCCGTCGTCGAGGTGCTCGCCCAAGGGAAGCCGGTTTTCGGCCTCTACGCCCCTCGCAACGGCAGGGGCCGCGGCGCTCCACCGGCCGAGGCGGCGACTCCGAAAAGCGCGGCGGATCTGGCGAAGGAGGGGATGACGAACACGACGGCGGACTTCCTGTTCGACGGCTCGATGGAAGACCAGTTCGACCGCGCCTTCCCGCCGTTCGTCGACTTCATGAAAGGCATGGCCGCGGCGGGGATGGTCGAGCGGTCACCATCGATGCGCCTGCACCACCCGATGATCGTGAAGACCCACCTCATCGCGCCGGATCCGGCGCTCGCCCGCGAGCGAATCGGGCGGCAGCTGAACGAAGGTGTGGCTGGGATCATGTTCGTCGGAGTCGAGAGCGCCGACGAAGTAAAGGCCGGCCTCGGTGCCATGCGCTTCAAGTCGCGAGGCGGAACGCGAAGTGATGATGTCGGAAACGCACCTGCCTACTGGGCAATGAGCCCGGCGGAGTACAGAGAGAAAGCGGACGTCTGGCCGCTCAATCCGAAGGGAGAGCTTGTCAACTTCACGGTCGTCGAGGGCAAGGAAGGGCTGAAGCACGTCCGAGAGATCGCCGCGGTCAAAGGGATCGGCGTGCTGTTTCCGGGCGCCGGGACGCTTCGCGGCGTCTTCACCGACACGGCCGGCGGTCAGCGAAAGTTCGACGCGGACGGCTGGGAAGCGGCGATCCAGCAAGTGCTCGCCGCATGCAAGGAATTCAACGTTCCGTGCGGTTACCCCGCCAACGCTAACGACATAGAGACGCGAATGAAGCAGGGCTTTAGCGTTTTCGTAAGCAACTGGGGCGACCAGGGCTTCAAAGCCGTCGACATCGGCCGGCAGGTCGGCGGCCGAACCGAAGGGGACAACAGGTAGAATCGATTGTCATCACGAACAACGGATCAAGCCTTCACGAACTTCAGCGCTATCGAATCGATGCAGTACCGAAGCCCCGTCGGCTTCGGCCCGTCGTTGAAGAGATCGCCGAGATGCGCATCGCAGCGGCGACACGTGACCTCGCTGTCCGTGTAGCCGCTGCTCGGTTTTCCATGCTTCACGTTTTCCTCGGCGATCGGCTGCCAAAAGCTCGGCCAGCCCGTGCCGGAGTCAAACTTCGCGGCTGAGCTGAACAGCGCGGTGTCGCAGCAGAGGCAGCGGAAGAGTCCCCTGTCGTGAAGATCCCGGTACGCGCCGGAGAACGGGCGCTCGGTCCCCCGCTCTCTCGTGATCTGAAAGGCGAACGGCGTGAGCTGCTTCTTCCATTCGGCGTCGGTCTTCACGACCACCGCGACCTTCACGGTCCGAAGACGCTCGCCCTTGTCCGAAAACTCGACGATCTCGACGTCCGCCGGCAGCGCCGGCAACGACCGTGGACGCAGCAGCAAGGTCACCGCGCCGACGGCCACGAACCGGCGTCTGCTTATTCCAGTTTGCTCATGAGCATTCATTGTTGCATCCCGAGAAAGCCGCGGATTTGCCGGACCGCGTAGTCCACCTTCTGGTCGAACGCCTGCTTGCCAAGCTCCGGCGACGACCGGCGTGCGTCTCCGGAGATGCCGTTGTTGATCCGGGGCTTCGACGGATCGCGAGCGGCGCCGCGCGGCATCGTATCGCCGAGCGCCGTCGGGATCAGCTCTTTCCGCACCCAGACATCGCCGCCGAGATAGAGCATCTCCGACGTATCGGGAATGCCGGCGTGCGAGCTGACCGGATAGCCGTTCGCCGCGAGCCACTTGTCGAAATCGCCCTGCGCCTTCGCGTAAACCTCGTCGCAGAAGTACACGTGAATTCCCTTCGGCGAGTATTTCGCGTCGAGCTTTTTCGCGACCTGTCCGTACACCTCCGTCCCGCCGCCATGGTCTTGCATCAGGATCACGTTCTTGAAGCCGGTCGCGATCGCCTGCTCCGCGACGCGTTCGAGCACTGATCCAAGAATCTCCGGCGTGAGCCCGATGGTTCCCGGAAGCTCGGCGCTCGCGTTGTTCGGCGTATACGGGAGCACCGGCATCGCGATCGCGTTCCCGAGCTTCAGCGCGATCGCGCGAACGGTCGCGCGAGCCATGAGCGTGTGCCCGCCGTTGACGTTTTGCGGACCGCGCTGCTCGGTGCCGCCGGTGTAGAAGAGCGCGGTCGTCTTCCCGTCGGCGATCGCTTTCTTCACCTCGGGCCACGTCATCATCTCGAACTCGACGAGCGGCTCGTTGCTCGTCCGCACTGCGGGCGATCCCGGCGGCATCGCAGGAACAGGCGCTGATGAGATCGACGAGCCAGTGGCCGCCGCCGAGGAACAGCCGGCGACAAGAGCACTGAAGACGGCGACGGTCGAGAGCGAGCGATGCATTGAATCCTCGAGGCGATAGTAGGGGGGTTGGCGCACAACGTTACGCTCGGGCGCGACGGGGGGAAACCCGGCGCGGACGACCGCGTTGCGTCGAAGCCGGCCCGGCAGTCGACATCGTGCATGAACACTGACCGCGCCGGACGGCTCGGCCTCACCGCGCTGCTCGCCATCTACGGGTTTCGGATGCTCTCGCATCCCGAAACCGGCTGGCTCATAGACAGTGTCGATCTTCCCATTCACGAGACCGGGCATCTGGTCTTCGCCGCATTTGGTGAGGTGATCCAGTTTGCCGGCGGCACGCTGTTCCAACTGATCGTTCCCGCAGTGTTTACCGGCTACTTCGTGAAGCGCGGAGACAGGCATGCGGCGTTCACCTGTCTCTGGTGGGTCGGGCAGAACTTCTGGAACATCTCTGTCTATGTGGCCGACGCGCGATCGGAGCTGCTCCCGCTGGTCGGCGGCGGCGAACATGACTGGGCATTTCTGCTCGGCCGGTTCGGCTTACTCAAGCAAGACCAACGCATCGCGCATGATGTCTGGTTCCTCGGCGTGATGCTGTACGTCGTCGCAATCGGCGGCGCGGTCCTCGCCGCGTTGAATGCGCCGGCCGCTTCCGCGACGAAGCTCGTCGCTTCGACGGAGACGGACTAGCGATTCGTCGCGCGGGACCGCACTAGCTTGCGGTCGATGCACGATCTCCGAGCCTCCGATCACGCGGACCACGTTCGCGGAACTCGAACCTCCGACTACGACTTCGAGCTCCCGGCCGGACGAATCGCGCAACATCCGTTGGCGCGCCGCGATGCGAGTCGATTGATGGTCGTCGATCGCGCATCGGGAACGGTCGAGCACCGCAGATTTGCTGACGTCGTCGATCTCATGGATCCTCGGGACGTGCTCGTCGTCAACCGAACCCGCGTGCTTCGCGCGCGATTGCTCGGCTCACGCGCCTCGGGAGCTCCGGCGGAGATCCTGCTTCTCAAACCACTCGGCGAAAACCGATTCGAGGCGATGGTCTCTCCCGGCGGAAAGCTCAAGCCGGGCCGGCGCGTGGACATCGCGCCGGGATTCGTCGCGGAGATACTCGAGGTCACGGAGCGACGAACGCGCGTCGTGCGACTCGAGAGCGAACTACCGGTCGACGACGCGATCGAGCGATACGGTCACATTCCGCTGCCGCCGTACATCGAACGGTCCGATGCGTCTGAAGACGCCGAGCGATACCAGACCGTCTTCGCGCGCGAGAGCGGATCGGTCGCTGCGCCGACGGCGGGTCTGCACTTCACGCCGGAGCTGCTGGACAAGATCGCCTCGCGCGGGGTTCCACGCGCGGAAGTCCTGCTGCACGTCGGCGCCGGCACGTTCAAGCCGGTCGAAGTCGAAGATCCCGCCGAGCATGCCATGCACTCGGAGTGGTATTCGGTGTCGGAGGAGACGGCTCGGTTGGTGAACGCGCGGAGACGCACCGGCGGTCGAGTTTGGGCAGTCGGGACGACATCCGTGCGCACACTCGAGAGTGTCGTCGACGAGCACGGCTTCATTCGCGCTGGATCCGGCGACACGAGCATCTTCATCCGGCCTCCCGCGCAGCTGCGCGCGGTCGACCGGATGATCACGAACTTCCACTTGCCGCGGTCGACGCTCATCATGCTCGTCGCGGCGTTTGCCGGGTACGATCTCACCATGCGCGCGTATCGAGAGGCGATCGACGCGGGCTACCGGTTCTATTCGTACGGCGACGCGATGGTGATCATCTAGCTGAAAATGAAGTGCGGAAGTGGGTCACCCGCCGTTCCGCGTGTGATCCGCACCTTGTCATATAGCATACTGTGAATCCATTCGAATTCCGCATCGACGCCGAGGCCGGCGTCCCACGCGCCGGGCGATTCTCGACGCCGCATGGGACCGTCGAGACGCCTGCGTTCATGGCGGTCGGCACGTCGGCGACGGTGAAATCGCTCGATCCAGTCGATTTGCGCGCGATGGGTGCGCAGATGATTCTGTCGAACGCGTATCACTTGCATTTGCGCCCGGGAGATGAGCTGATTCGCGATTTCGGCGGCTTGCACTCGTTCATGGGATGGGACGGTCCGATCCTTACCGACTCGGGGGGCTTTCAAGTTTTTTCATTGGAAGGATTGAGGACCGTCGCGGAGGAGGGGGTCGAGTTTCGGAGTCACATCGACGGGTCGCTGCACTCGTTCACGCCGGAAAGCGTCATGCAGATCGAGCGGAACCTCGGCGCGGACGTAATCATGCAGTTCGACCACGTCATTCCGGGGCAGAGTGACGAGGCAGCCGCGCGCGACGCGAGCGAGCGGAGTTTGCGGTGGCTGGCGCGGTGCGTCGCGGCGCTCGAGGGGTTGCGCGCTGGGGGTCCCCCCCCGACAACTACGATACCATCGAATCGCGAATTACCCGGCACCGTTTTCCCCCTCCCCGCACCAAACCATCCCCAGGCCCTCTTCCCGATCGTCCAGGGCGGGATCCACGACGACCTTCGCGTCGCAGCGGCGCGAGCCATTCGCGAGCTCGGCGACTGGCACGGCTTCGGGATCGGCGGCCTCTCCGTCGGCGAAGCAAAGCCCGACATGTACCGCATCCTCGAGGTCGTCGACGGCGAGCTGCCCCGCAACCGACCGCGCTATCTGATGGGCGTCGGCTTTCCCGACGATCTCGTCGAAGGCGTGCTCCGCGGCGTCGACCTCTTCGACTGCGTCGCGCCGACACGGATGGGCCGCAACGGCGCCGCGTTCACTCGAGACGGCCGTCTGAACATCAAACGAGCCGAATTCCGCACCGATCCAAAACCCCTGGACGACTCCTGCGACTGCGCCGCATGCACCCGCTTCTCTCGCGGCTACATCCGCCATCTCTTCGTCGCCGACGAGATCCTCGGGCTTCGCCTGCTCTCACTGCACAATGTACATTTCCTCGTTCGCCTGATGCGCGAGGCACGCGCCGCCATCCTGGACGGAACGATCCGCACGTGGAGCCGCGAATGGCTCGCGCGCTACCACTCTCGAGCCACCTCCTCTGAATGATCACGTTCCCGAATACGCCGCTGGCCCTGGCGTTCCTCCAAGCTCCGGCCTCCGGCCCTGGGTCGTTCGCGCCGCTCATCATTCAGTTCGGGCTGATCATCGCGATCATCTACTTCATCATGATCCGCCCGCAGCAGCGGCAGCGGAAAAAACATGAGGAGCTGCTCAACCAGCTGAAGCGCGGCGACGAAATCGTCACCGCCGGCGGAATCATCGGCGAAGTCATTCACATCAAAGAAGTCGGCGCCGACGCCGGAAAGACCAAGGCGGACGATCGCGTCACGATCAAGTCCGGCGAGTCGCGGCTCGTCGTCGAGCGCGGACGGATCGCGCGCATCAATGGATCGGCGCCGGCAACCTCGGGCACCAAGCCAGGAGCCCCCGCCGAGTGAGCATTCTCAGTATCCGGGTCCTCGGCGACCCGATTCTGCGCGAGGAGACGAAGCCGGTCGACGAGATCACCGACGAGCTCCGCACACTCGCGAAAAACATGTTCGAGACGATGTACCTCGCGAAGGGCATCGGCCTCGCGGCGCCGCAGATCGGACGCAGCGAACGCATCGCGGTCGTCGACGTCGACAAGAATCCAATGGTCCTCGTGAATCCCGAGATCCTCGAGGTCTCATCGAGCAAAGCGAAGGCCGAAGAAGGATGCTTGTCGATCCCCGACATCTACGGCGACGTCGAACGCCCGGCGAGCGTTCGCGTTCGCGCAATGGATCTCGACGGCAAGACCTTCGAGGTCGACGGCGCCGAGCTCTTTGGCCGCTGCCTCCAGCACGAGATCGACCATCTGCACGGCAAGCTGTTCGTCGACTATCTGAGCGTCTTGAAGCGCCGGTCGGCGATGTCGAAATGGGCGAAGGAGAAAGACAAGTATCCCGGCTTCGTCCGCCACCTCGAGAACGACCCTTCCCTCAAGCACGAACATCCCGACGAGGAGCTCTGAGTGCGCGTGCTCTTCTGGGGCACGCCGGAGTTCGCGGTGCCACCGCTCCTCGCGCTGATCGGAGAGGGCTTCGACGTCGTCGGGGTCGTCACGCAGCCCGACAAGCCGGTCGGCCGCTCGAGGTCGACGCTCGAAGCGCCGCCGGTGAAAGAGGTCGCGGCGGCCGAAGGGATCCCGGTGCTTCAGCCGGAAAAGCCGAAGGGCGATGAGTTCATCTCCAGCCTGAAGGCACTCGAACCCGACATCTCGGTCGTCGTCGCCTACGGCCACATCCTCTCGACGGCCGTTATCGAGCTTCCTCCGCTCGGCACGCTGAACGTTCACGCGTCGCTGCTGCCGTCATTCCGCGGCGCGGCGCCGATCCAAGCGGCGATTCGCGAGGGGCTGAGCGAGACCGGCGTGACGATCATGCGGATGGTGAAGGCTTTGGACGCCGGCCCGATCATCCTCCGAGCGACGACACCGATTCCTCCCGACGAGACTTACGGCGAGCTCCAGCTTCGACTCGCCGAAATGGGCGCGCTCGCGCTGATCGAGGCGCTGGCGCTGATCGACATCGGGAAGGCGCCGGAGACGCCACAAGACGACGCGGCGGCGACGTATGCACACAAAGTCGAGCGTGAACACACGCTCATCGACTGGACGAAGGACGCGCCGACCGTCTCGCGGATGATTCGCGCCTACGATCCCAAGCCCGGCGCTCGAACCAACGCCGCCAGCGGCGAGGTCAAACTCTTTGGCGCGCGTCTCGCACCGAGGACCGTCGACCGTCCTCCGGGTGAGGTCGTGAGCATCGACGCGGACGGACTCACGGTCGCGTGCGGGGTCGGCGCTGTCCGAATCGCGAGCGTTCATCCATCCGGCAAGCGACGAATCATGCCGGTGGAGTGGGCGAACGGACGCGGCATCGCCATAGGAGAGCGACTATTTTAGCTGGTATGCCAGGGGCGGATCAGGACCGTCGCACGCCCGGCGGCGGTGGTGGTGGAGCGGGAGGCGTCGTCATGCATCATGCCGGCGCCGTTACTGATGCGCGCATTGCCGCCGCTGAGATCTGCGCCGACCTCCGAGCGGGCGAGATGCTCGACCCGTCCTTCGATCGGCGGACCTCCAAGCTCGATGCGCGCGATCGTCGTTGGGTGCGTGAGCTCGTCTACGGCACGTTGCGACGTCGTTCGCGCATCGACGCGTATCTCGACGCGCGCGTTCGCGGCGGCACCGTCCGCCTCGACGCCGACCTTCTCGACCTCCTGCGACTTGGCGCATCGCAGCTGTTGTCCATGGCGAGCGTCCCTCCGTACGCGGCGATCGCGCAGACCGTCGAGCTTGCCAAGCGTCGTCACGGGTTGGGTGCGAGCAAGCTCGCGAACGCGGTGCTGCGTCGGCTCGATCGCGAGCGGGAATCGCTGTCGCTTCCGACGCCGCACGATCCGATCGATGCGCTCGCGCTCGAGGGTTCGCATCCCCGATGGATCGTCGCGCGATGGGTCGCTCGATGGGGATCGGCCGAGACGGCGAAACTCATCGCCGCGAACAATCTCGAGGCGCCGTTGGTGGCGCGTCCGTATCACGCGGTGCGCGAGCAGCTCGAGGCGATGTTCGAGTCCGCCGGCATTCACGTCAGTGAAGCGCCGCTCGCGCGCGATAGCATCGTGCTCTCGAGTCCCGTCTCGTCGCTCACTGATCTCGGTCCGTTCCGGCAGGGCCTGTTCCACATGCAGGACCCCGCGTCGACGCTCGTGACGCAGTATGCCTGCGTTCCGACCGGCGCGGCGGCGGCGGATCTTTGCGCGGCGCCCGGCGGAAAGTCCGTCGAGCTGTCGCGTTCCGCGGGGAACGTGTTCGCGAGCGACGTCTCGTTCGCGCGACTGCAGCGCGTCGTCGAAAACGCGAAGCGCCTCGAGATCGACACGATGTTTTCGTACGTCGCCGACGCGCGCTTCCCCGCGATCCGGCCGCTCGATTTCGTGCTCGTCGACGCGCCGTGCACCGGAACCGGCACGTTCCGCCGTCATCCCGACGCGCGCTGGCGTTTAAAGATCTCTGATCTCGCGGTGATGTCGTCGCTGCAGCGTTCAATCCTCCGCGCGGCGGCCGACGCGGTCAAGGTCGGCGGCCTCCTGGTCTACAGCACTTGCTCCCTCGAGCCGGAAGAGAACGATCAGCAGATCGAGCAGTTCCTCGCCGAGCATCCGGGCTGGAAGCTCGATCCGCCGCCCGACGGCGTCGTCCCCGGCCAGACTCTCGACAACGGTTTGCTCCGCGTCCTCCCACAGCGCGACGGAACAGACGGCGCCTTCGCCGCTCGGCTGCGGAGAACGGGCGCGTGAGCCTTCGATCGAAAGTCCGCGGCTCGCTTCCCTATGCGGTCGCGGTGATCGGCGGATTTCTGATCGCGTATCTCATCGTCGCGTTCGTGATCTTCCCGTCGGGAGTCATTCCCGGCAACGCGAAAGTTCCGAACGTGACCGGGCTTCCGTTCGATGACGCGGCGAAGCGCCTCGCTGCCGTGGGATTCAAGGCCGAGCGCGGCGAGGAAAGATTCCATGCGTCGTCCCCGAAGGAAACGGTCCTCGAGCAGGATCCGCGCGCCGGCACACCTGATGTCGACGGCGCAACTGTGACGCTCGCCATCAGCGCCGGTCAGAAGATTGTCGCGGTCCCGTCGATCGTCGGAGTCGCCCAGTCCGACGCGCAGACGATGCTCGAGGACGCGGGCTTCGAGCTCGGACAAGTGACCGAGAAGGCCAGCACGGCGCCGAAAGGCCAGGTCATCGCGAGCCAGCCGTCGCCGGGAACGAAGACTGGAATCCCGAGCGCTGTCGCAATCACGATCAGCAGCGGGACGCCGCCGGCGGGAGGTCAGGAATGACCATCCGCATCGCGCCGTCCATCCTCAGCGCGGACTTCGCGAAGCTCGGCGACGAGATCGCGATGTGCGAGGCCGGCGGCGCCGACTGGATTCACATCGACGTCATGGACGGACGCTTCGTTCCGAACCTCACGTTCGGCGCGAAGGTCATCGAAACGGTTCGGAAGCGCACGGAGCTCCCGCTCGACGTGCACCTCATGGTCGTCGAGCCGGAGAAGTACTTCGACGATTTCGTTGCCGCCGGGGCGAATGGCTTGACGATTCACGCGGAAGCCGCGCCGCATCTGCATCGTCAGCTGAGCCGCATTCGAGAATTGGGATGCGTCGCCGGGGTCGCGCTCAATCCCGCGACGCCGCTCAGCGCCGTTTGTGAGATCATTCCGGAGATCGACTTGCTGTTGATCATGTCGGTGAACCCGGGCTTCGGCGGACAGAAATTCATCTCGTACGCCGTCGACAAGATTCGTCGCGCACGGCTGATGCTCGACGAGGATGGGAGTCGCGCCGCGCTGGAGGTCGACGGTGGGGTGAGCCGCGAGACGATTCAGGAGATCTGGGCCGCCGGCGCCGACACGTTCGTCGCGGGAAACGCCATCTTCTCGGCCCAGGATCCGAAGAGCGAGATCAGCGCGCTGCGCGGACAATGTGGGGTGCCCGTATGACCGGACGTCAACAGTGGGTCATCGTCGGATCGATCGTCGGCGTGATGGCCATCGCGCTCGCCACCGGGTCGTACTTCATGCGCGATCAGCTCTTCCCGGTCACCGTCGGGGCCCAGGCTCCGGATTTCAAAGCGAATGTGCTCGGGACGAAGCAGATCAAGACGATGGCGGACTACAAAGGTCAGGTCGTCCTGCTCAATGTATGGGCGACATGGTGCGGCCCGTGCAAAGAAGAGATTCCTAGTTTAGAGAAATTGTACAAGGAATACGGTCCCAACGGGTTGAAGCTCGTCGCGGTGAGTATCGACGACTACGTGAGCGAAGACTCGATCCGCGCGTTCGCGAAGAATTTTGGCGTCACCTTCGAAGTGCTGCACGATTCGACGCACGCCATCGAGCGGATCTATCAGACGACAGGCTATCCGGAGACGTTCATCATCGGTCCCGAGGGCACGATCCGCCGAAAGTGGATCGGTCCGGACGACTGGACCTCGCAGGGCAATCGCGCGTTGATCGCACAGCTCCTCGGGCTTCCGACGCCACGTCTGGGGACGAGCGGCGATACGGCCGCCGTGATTGGTCTGCCGAGGCCCGCGACATCGTCCCGCTAAAGCGCGGGGGACGCGTGACGGATTCCACCCCGCGACCGCTGAACACAGTCCAAGACCGGATCGTCGCGGCGTTCACCGATCGTCTCGTGCTCAAGCTCACCGCGGTCTTTCTCGCGGTCCTGCTCTGGCTCGTCGTCAACGCGAAGGAACCGCAGCGGCAGCTCGTGAGCGTGAGGTTCGCGCCGACGCTGCTCGACAGCTCGCTCGTGCTTCGCGAGCCGCTCCCACAGATCATGGCGATCGTCGCGGGCTCGCCGAAGCAGCTCATCAAGCTCAGCGCGAGTCCGCCGACGATTCGTCGTCAGATCACGGCCGACGCGCCGGACACGCTCGTGCTGGACCTCCGTCCCGAGGACGTCGTGCTTCCCGATGGCGTCGACGCCGTCGTCACCGACGTGCAGCCGAGGCAGCTGCCGCTGCGCTTCGAGCCGACGTGGAGTCGAAAGGTGCCCGTCGTTCCGTCGGGGATCGATATCGTCTCGGCGCCGGGAACGGGGACGGTGCTGCCGCACTTCGATCCGGAGGTCGTCGCGATCAGCGGCCCGCGCCATCTCGTGCTGAAGATCGCGTCGGTGAAGACGAACAAGACGACGATCCCCTTCCCCGACTCGCTCTCGCACCTCGTCGACATCGACACCACGGCGCTCGGCCCCGGGATTCGCGTGAAGCCGACGCAGGTGAAGGTGCAGCTCACCCTGCTCCCGAAGCGTTGATGCGCGTTCTCGGAATCGAGACGTCCTGCGACGAGACGTCCGCTGCGGTGCTCGAAGGGACGGGCGATGATGCTTCTCTAAAGTCGCTCGTGATCCTGTCGCAGGACGTGCATCGCATTTTCGGTGGCGTGGTGCCGGAGATCGCGTCGCGCGCGCATCTCACGGCGATCGTGCCCGTCGTCGAGCGGGCGCTGTCGGACGCCGGCATCGCCGAGATGGATGCCGTCGCGGTGACGAATGCGCCGGGGCTCGTCGGCGCGCTGTTGGTCGGCGTGAGCTTCGCGAAGGCCTTTGCGTTCGCGAAGAAGATTCCCGTGATCGGCGTCCACCACATGGAAGGCCATCTGTTCGCGACGGCACTCGAGCACAGGGACGCGACGCCCCCCTTCACCGCACTGCTCGTCTCCGGCGGGCACACGCTATTGCTCGACGTCGAGGAGTGGGGGAGATACCGGCTGCTCGGCAAAACGCGCGACGACGCGGCGGGCGAGGCGTTCGACAAAGTTGCCAAGCTCCTCGGTCTTCCGTATCCTGGTGGCCCGCACATCGAACGCCTCGCGGCGACGAGCGACGCCGGCGATTTCCGCTTCGCGAGGCCGATGGTTCGACGCAATCAGACGGTCGCCGACCCGGATTTTTACGATGTCTCATTCAGCGGTCTCAAGACCGCGGTGCTCACCGCGGTGAAGTCATCGAATCTCGATGAATCGAAAGGCCCGATCGCGCGGGCGTTTCAGGACTCGCTGATCGACACGCTCGTCGAGAAAACGACACGCGCCGCCCGGCAGTTCGGTCGAGGACGCGTCGTGCTCGGCGGCGGCGTCGCGTGCAACGCGACTCTTATCGCCGCGATGCGGGAACGATTCGAGCCGCGCGGTGTCCAGGTTTTTGCCCCATCGGCGCGTCTGGCGACGGACAATGCCGCAATGATCGCGCGTGCAGGACTCTTTCATCTCGAGCGCGGCGAACGGTCCGAGCTCGATCTCAACGCTTTCGCCAGTCAGCCCATTCCCGGACTCGTTGCCGCATGACGCTCGCCCACGACCCAATCGTTGCCCACACCTTCAAGTTCGGGATCGGGAGCTTCGAGCTCACCGGTTTCGGCATCGCGGTGTTGATGGCATTTCTCATCGCGCAGGTCGTGTCGGAGCGCGAGCTCGCGCGGCGCGGACACGACGTCGAAGCGGCGGCGGTCGGGGACGTGCTGTTCGCCGCGCTCCTAGGCACGATGATCGGCGCGAAGCTGTACTACGTCGTCATCGTGACGCACAACATCAGAGATTTCTTCAGCCGCGGGGGCTTCGTCTTCTGGGGCGGGTTCATTGGGTCGGTGCTGCTCTGCGCGGCGACGATCAAGTACAAGAAGCTGAGATTCCTGCGGTACGCGGACGTCGCGGGCATTGCGATCGCGGCGGGATATGCGATCGGCCGAACGGGATGCTGGGCCGTCGGCGACGACTACGGAAAGCCGTACACCGGCTTCATGGCGGTCGCGTTCCCCGACGGGACGCCGCGGTCGACGGCGGGCGAGATGGCCGCGGTGTTTCACGTTCCGATCCAACCGGGCGTCGATCCGAATACGGTCCTCTCGGTCTATCCGACGCAGTTGCTCGAGGTCGTGCTCGGATTCGTCATGTTCTCGATCTTGTGGCGCATCCGCGATCACAGGCACGCGGAAGGATGGTTGTTCGGCGTCTACTGTGTGTTCGCGGGGATCGAGCGGTTCATCGTCGAGTTCTTCCGCGCGAAAGACGACCGGTTCGCGTGGGCCGCCGGGCTCAGCATGGCGCAGCTCATCGCGCTCGGGATCGTCGTCGTGGGACTTGCGATCATGCAGGTTCGAAAGAACACGAACGCGGCGAGTCCAGGCATCTACGCCGGAACGGTCGTCGCGTAGCCTCGGCTTCGCCGCCTGATCGGAATGTTCGTTCCGCCTTGAAATGCGTTGGGACCTTCGATTTCCAACGTGTCGATGCGAACCTCGCCCGAGCGAATCGCGAACTGCCGATCGGGTCCGACGCAGGCCCAGCTTATCGCATAGCCGGATGCGACGTTGGTCGCGCTCTCGACCGTGAACAGAGGCTGAGGCGAATTCGGGTAGCAGCGCCCGAGGTAGAGCGTCGAGGTTCCTCGATTCTCGAAGCGACTGATAATCCGGAATCGATACCGAAACGGCTCTCCAGGAAGAGAGTATGCGACACAGCCGGGCGCGTCGGTGGTGAATGCACCGTTCGGCACAGGCCCCAAATCGCCGGGCGCTGTGGACGACGAGCACGACGCGACAAGAGCGGAAAGTCCGAGGAGAGTCACGACGGCGCGCATATGGACGCTCGGAGAATCAACCTTTCGATCGGCGGGCGGCTTCGACTGCTGCGACGTCGATCTTTTTCATCTGCATCATCGCTTCGAACACCCGCCGCGCGACCGCCGGGTCGGGATCGGCGATCCCCTCGGTGAGTGCGACCGGCGTGATCTGCCACGACAACCCCCATTTGTCCTTGCACCAGCCGCAGTCGCTTTCCTCTCCGCCATTGCCGACGATCGCCTTCCAATATCGATCGGTTTCCGCCTGGTCGACGGTCGCCACCTGAAACGAGAAAGCCTCCGTGTGCTTGATCGTCGGGCCGCCGTTGAGACCGAGGCACGGTATTCCGAGAACTCTGAATTCGACGGTCAGGACATCTCCTTTCTTGCCGGACGGGTAGTCGGCTGGCGCGCGGTGCACGGCGTCGACCGACGAGTACGGAAAGGTCTCCGCGTAGAAACGCGCGGCGTCTTCCGCATCACGATCGTACCAGAGACAAATCGTATTCTTGGCTGGTTTGCCCATGTGCTCTCCGAACGGAGTGGGTGTGGCGGCGTTCGTGGTGCGGAGATCTCGTCGCTTTTATGCAAATGCAATTCTGCTCGAGCGCTCGGCGAAGCGTAAACGACTAGGCGACCGCCGCGGCAAAACGTTGAAACAGATCGCCAGGTAGTGGGTGCTGCAGGCGCCAGGTTATGGCCATCGGCAGCTCACCCACGTGGCTCACGTACGTCGCCGGACCGAGGAAGACAAACGCTCGATCGTCGGCGCTAAGGCGCGCAAACAGTAGGACGTGGTTGCCCGTTGCGGATTGGTGTTGATAGCGACGACCGGTCGGACTGCTCGCCGTGGTCGTGGATTGACTCTCCCAATGAATCAGCTCGCGACTAATCGCGAAGTCCTTATATCGCGTCGTTGGCGAGAATTGGCCGGATGTCTTGTCCAAGGTGAAGACGAAGAAGTCAGCGCGGAGATCATGCTCGTAGAGCGCGCCCTCGCGCCATGGTCGCACCTTCACCCGATCGCCAGTGCCCGATGCGGCAAGCAGCTCGATCCGCGTATATCGCGCATGGATAGTGAGGGGCACGTCGGGCAGCTCGGTAAGTGCTAGGGGGACGTGCGGAATCCGCGTGAAGAGCACCTCGAATAACTCTTTCAATTCGGCGAGCGCCTGCGGATGCCTCCAAAGGCGTTCCGCCGTCGAGGTCAGCGATTGGCCGTCCGGAAAGACTTGGACGAGCAGCATACGGAGCAAGCGTCTTTGGCGCGCTGATAATGCGGCAGCGTCTGGCGGCGTCGGCTCACGAAGCCACTGCGACCATGTCACAATTCGTTCCGCGTCGTCGATGTGGGTCATTCGTCCAACGGCTCGACGAACATTGGCCTCATCCGGGCCGGCTGGAGCAATTGGTAGGCGCGCGGACTCCCGCAAGTCTGACCACGATCGCTTGTTCGAATACACGTCGTCGAGCTCGAGACCGGATTCAGCGAGAAACTCAGCGAGGGAGATCGTTGGCCGCTCGACCGCAAGACTCTGTAGCTCGGCTACTTTTTCAGGCCATCGCGAAGGAAGCGCATAGCGGATGCTCGCCAACACGCGATCCGTCGCCACGCGGTCGAGCTGCATGCTGCAACCAGAAGGTAGGAACGGGAAACCCTCGGACACTTGACGGGCTACGTCGGTGCGACTGCCGCCGAGGAGAGCGCGGAATCGTCGATCGTAACGAAACTCTTTGGTATGCTGTCCGACGAAGTCGAGAATCGTACAGAGACTCTTGCCCGGTGCCTTTCGAAGGCCGCGACCTAGTTGCTGCAAGAACAGCAGCGGACTCTCGGTCGGCCGAAGCATCAGCAAAGAGTTGACCGAGGGTACGTCGACGCCCTCGTTGAAGAGGTCCACAGAGAAAACGACGTTGACTCGTCCGGCGGCCAAGTCCCTCAGTGCAGTCGCCCGTTCAGCGTCAGGCGTATCAGACCAGATAGCGGTCGCTCGAATCCCAGCCTCGCCGAATACGCGCGCCATGTACCGAGCGTGCTGAACGCTGACACAGAATCCCAGCGCACGAATCTCTTCAACGCCGCCAAGCCGATCTCTGAACTGCTGTACGACTGCACGAGCCCAAACGTCGTTCGCGGTGATAGCAGTTGTTAAACGCTCGACATCGTACCCGGTGCCGCGTCGCCACGGGATAGCGCGCAAATCGAGGCTGTCAGCGACTCCAAAGTATGAGAACGGAGCCAACCGGTGTTGATCGATCGCGTCCCACAGGCGAAGCTCTGCCGCGATGCGGCCCCCGAACCAGTGCAGAATCGACAGGCCGTCTGCGCGTTCCGGCGTCGCGGTCAAACCAAGCAATTCGACCGGCTGCAGTCGTGTGAGCAAACGCTCATACGATGCGGCGGCGGCGTGATGGAACTCGTCCACAATGACAATGTCAAAGTGAGACGGGTCGATCGCTTCGATGGTGCTCGCATTGAGCGATTGAATCGACGCAAATACGTGATCGAACGAACGCGGTTTGTCGCCACCAACCCAGAGCTCTCCAAACGCCCCGTCCCGTAATGCATGCGCGAAGGTTGCCTTGCTCTGAGCAAGAATTTCTTCACGATGTGCTACGAACAGTAGTCGCGCGCGCGGAAGGCGCATCCGCAGACGCGCATAGTCCATCGCCGCCATCACGGTCTTTCCGGTTCCCGTCGCAGAAACGAGAAGATTGCGATGGTTTCCCGATCCTCGCGACAACTCGATCTCTTCGAGCAGGCGCTCCTGGAACGGCTCGAGCCGAATCTCGATGGGACTGATCGTGACGGCCAACTCGGTTCTCCGCGGCCCGTGTGCGCCGAGCAAGCGTTCGCGCTCATAGGCCTCGAAGTCGGGCTGCTGCCAGTAGCTCTCGAAAACCGCGGCGATTTTCTCGATGACGGCGCGGTTTCGCGCGCCGGACACGCGGACATTCCACTCGAGGCCCGTGACCTGCGCGGAGTGCGTGAGGTTGGATGATCCGACGTACGCCGTAGAGAAGCCGGAGTCGCGATGAAACAGCCACGCTTTAGCGTGAAGCCTCGTGCTAGTCGTATCGTACGAGACACGAACTTGCGCGCCAAGCTTGATAAGTGCCTCGAGTGCGTCTGCTTCCGTGGACCCGGTGTAGGCCGTCGTGAGAACACGAAATGCTTTCCCGTCCTCCACGTGACGTCGGAGTGCATCCATCAATGGGTTGATTCCCGTGCGACGAATGAATGCCATCACGAGGTCGATGCGATCGGCCGACGCGATTTCCGCGAGAACTTGGTGCCCGACCCGCGGCTCTCCTGGAGCGTTCGTGAGAATCGTCGTATCGAGCAGCGGAATGAGCGGTCTTTCAATACGTTCATAACTACCGTCAGGGAGCCGCCTCTGAATCGCTCGAAGAATCTTGGCGGGTTCTCGCAGTTGAAGGGCGGCGATTCCGCCGTTGCTTTCCGTCGCGATCAACTCGATGAGCCGGCGAGCCAATCGTGTTCCCGACGCCGCTCGCTCTTCTTCCGGAACGTTTTCGATCGCGACCTCGACTACTCGCGCCAAGTGCAGCGCGACCCGATCGGCCGCTTCGGCATTCCGAAGCTCGTCGAGCTCCGGTTCATTTTGAGCTGTTCTGCCACGCAGCTGTTCTTCGAGGAGCTGTGTGAGAAGAACCTCGTAGATACCTCGAGCGAGAGCCATCGCTATCTCGGCCCAGTCACGTCTTTCGCGTGAGCCTCGCCGGAAAGAAGAAACTCGACGAAGCGCCGATCACTCGGCGCCAGCTCGAGCCCGGGAAGTTCGCTGAGCGACAGCCATTGCAGTGCGGAATGCTCGATGCACCGGGGGTCACCTCGAACTTCAACCGGCACAAATTCGATCACGAATTGCGATCCCGGATCGAGGACGGCGAACAGTGCGGCACCGACATTCTGAACGGCCACGTCCAATTCTTCCGACAGTTCTCGGTGAATTGCGTGATGAGTGGTTTCGCCCGGCTCGACCTTACCGCCTGGAAATTCCCAGAGTCCTCCATGCCGCTTGTGATTCGGCCGTCGGCAAACGAGGTATTGGGCTCCGCGCCGAACAACTGCCGCGAGCACCGTCGTCAGCGCCATGAGTGGATTTCCTCTGTAGCGGGTTAGAGATCACTAAAAACGGCACCGCCGCACGGCGCGAAGGTCGGCAACCGATCTCGTGATCGTCAGCGTCCCCCGGCCGTGGCGATCTCCGGATGCAGGTTCTGCTTGAAGAACGCGTCCACGCGGTGCCACGCATCGCGCACCACGAAGCTCCGGTCGAAGTAGTGGAATTCGCCCGGATACACCATGAACGTCGTGAGATCGCCCTTCCCCGCCTTCAGCAGATGATCGACGAGCAGCACTGAATGAATGAACGGGACGTTGACGTCGGCCGTCCCGTGCAGAATCAGCAGCGGATGCTGAATCTGATCGACATGTGACATCGGCGCCGCCTTCGCGTAGACGTCGGGATGCTCCTGCGGCGTACCGATACGGCTCGTCGTCCAACCGCCGTGATAAGGATCATCATAGTAGAGCGCGTAGTCGGCGACGCCCGCCACATCCACCGCTGCGCGGAACCACGTCGGCTCCTGCGTGATCGCGAGCAAAGTGAAGAACCCACCGTAGCTCAAGCCCCACACACCGATGCGATCCGCGTCGACGTAGCCGAGTGTCTTCAGATAGGTCGCGGCCATGCGCGCGTCTTTGGCGTCGTTGCCGCCGACGTCCATGTAGACGTCGTTGCGCCAATCGCGTCCGTACCCGATGCTGCCGCGATAGTCTGGCGCGATGACGACGTAGCCCTGCTGCAGCAGATATTGATGGAACTCGTAATACACCGCCTCGTTGCGGTCCGTGTGCCAGCCGTCGTAGTTCTGATTCACACCGTCAGGGTGAATCCACACGACCGCGGCATGCTTCTTCGCGCGATCGAGGTTCTTCGGCACGAAGAGCCACGCAGGCACCTGCTTGCCGTCCGGACCGGCGTAGTGAATGAGCTCCGGCGCGACGAGCGCCGATTTGTCGATCGTCGCCGGCATCGAGGACGTCAGCCGCGTCACCCGGGCGTTCGCGACCGGCTCCGCGACGTACAGATCGGCCGAGTTCTGAAAATCAGTATGCTGAAACACTAATCGCTTGTCGTCGGGCGACCACTGCGGCCCCGTGTTCGTCCCGCTCCCCGACGTCACCGTCACGATCGTCGCGCGCGCGGGATTGTCGCCGATCGTCGCGACCTCGATCTGACGATCGCCTGGTTTGGCCGCCGTGTTCGCGTCCCAAGCGATTCGCTTGCTGTCGTGCGCCCACACCGCGCGCCAATGCTCGCCCGGTGCTTTCGTGAGCTGAACGGGCGTGCCCCCAGCCGTCGGGACAACGTAGATTTGATCCCACCCCGTGACGTCGCTCGTGTAGAGCAGCCAGCGATGATCTGGCGAGATCGCGTTCGCCGTCGTGTTGACGGAGCTGAAGAACTTCGATGCGGTGTCGACGTGCAGCACGGTCGGCGCGCCGCCGTTCAGGTCCACCGATTCCGTGGTGCGCACAGTTCCGTTGTTCGACACGCGCGTCGACAGCATGTGCGTCGCGTCGATGAGCGCAGCGCCGCCTCGACCACCACCGAATCCCCGTCCGCCGCGAGCTCCGCCGCCCGTGACTTGCGTCGGAGTACCGCCTGTGGCTGGGACGGTGAAGGTCGTCCCGCCGCCGCCTCGACCACCTTCGGTGGCGACGAAGATCAGCTTCGAGCCGATCTCCGGTGGAGACGCGTAATGGAGAATGGGACCGCCGCCGACGCCACCACCGACAGTGTACGTGAGGTTCGCGCCGTCGCCAGACCACGATGGGGCGCCGAGTGCGCTGTCTGAGTGAGCGATCGTCTGATCGGTGTTCGTTGCGAGCGTGTGCACGATGAGATCACCGCCCGCATGACTCGCCCCCCCTCGGCCAGACTCTCCTGTCACGAACGCGATGCGCGTTCCGTCCGGCGACAGCGCAAACCCACGTGCGTGCTCCGCCGACGGCCACGCTGTGTGCGGCGTACCGCCTTTCACCGAGACGGCAAAGAGGCCGCCCTCGCGCGGGAAAAAAAACGTGCTGCCGTCCCTGCTCCAAAAACTGCCCTGGGAATTTTGGCCGTCGGAGTAGCTCGTCAAAGCGATGGGCTTGCCGCCGCCGTCGCTCGGAGCGACCCAGACGTTGTTGACGCCGCCGTCATCGTACACGAACCAGACGTGGCTCCCGTCAGGCGTCCACTGAGCGCCCGACGGGTGCTTGATCTGGATGAGCTCATCGATCGTGAGCTTGGATGAACCACGGGGCTTCGTCGTCTGACTCGCGGCGGTTCCCGCGAGCAGCGTCATCGCGGAAATCAGGGCCAATCGGGAAATGTGCATGCGGCAACGCTACGTGGTGCGCCGCCGACGTTCAACTGCCCTGCGCGGCTCATCGTCGCGTGGTCAACGCTCGTAGTGCGGAGATCGCTCGCGCGGTGGCGTTGATTCAGCTATTCAGTTCAACTCACATCAAGGAGAGAGCTCGCCGTATGACGACGCCGCCAGTTCCACCGCCGCCGCAAGCGCGACTCATGCAAATGGCGACCGGCTATTTCCTCTCGCGCCTCGTGTACCTCACCGCAAAGCTCCGGATCGCCGATCATCTCGCGAGCGGCCCCAAGACCGCGGAGGAATTGGCGCCGGTGGTCGGATGTCATCAGCGAGCGCTGTACCGGTTCCTGCGCGCGCTCACGAACTTCGAGCTCGTCACGCTCCAATCCGACAGGCGTTTTGCGTCGACGCCACTCCTCGACGCACTTCGGACCGACGCGCCCGGGCACATTCACTCCGCCGTGATCACGATGAGCGGACCCGCATTCTGGAATGCCTGGACCGATCTGCCCTACTCCATCGCGACGGGCGAATGCGCCTTCACCAAAGCGAACGGAAAGCCGATCTTCGACTTCCTCGGCGAACATCCGGACGACGCCCGCCGCTTCAGCGAAACGATGCTCTCGCTCAACGCGGCCGAGCCGGCGGCTGTCGCCGCGGCCTATGACTTCTCGTCCGCGGGACTCGTCGTCGACGTCGGCGGCGCCAGCGGGGGCATGCTCGCGGATGTTCTGTCGAGGCACCAGAGCGCGCGCGGTCTTCTCTTCGATCTCCGCCAGGCGACGACCGAAGCGCCCGCGCTGCTACGGAAATTCGGCGTCGAGTCGCGTGCCAGGATCGAGCACGGCAGCTTCTTCGATGCCGTGCCCGACGGCGGAGACATCTACATCCTCTCGCACATCATCCACGACTGGGATGACGAGAAGTCGCTGGTCATTCTACGGAATTGTCGGAGGGCGATGAGCGCGGCGAGTCGCCTGTTGGTCATCGAGCGGGTGCTCAGCGACGGCAGCCCGTCAGGCTTCGGCAGCTCCGACATATCGATGCTGGTGCTGGCCGGCGGCGCCGAGCGGACCGCTGATGAATTCAAGGCATTGTTGGCGACGGCAGGACTCGAGATGACTCGGGTGATCCCGACGACGACCAGCACCAGCATCGTCGAGGCACGGGCGATCTAGCGAATTGTCATCAGGCCCGCTGACGTCCCTTTCTCAATCGCGCGAGCTGTCCGCCGATCGACCACTCACGCGCCGCCATGATCCCGCCGCTCAAGACCTTCGGCTCTTCGACGGTGACGAACGCATCTTCGTCCTTCTCGCTGATGATGCCGAGCACTTCCTGCAAGTGGCCGCGCTGCACGACCGAGTGAATGATCTCGACGGACCCGTCGCGCCCAAGCCCGGGGTACTCCGTCACTCCATAGCCTTTGTCTCGGAGAGCTTTAGCAATCTCTGATCCGAGCCCTTTCGTCACGATGCGCACCGTGGCGACACCGTAGGCGATCGCCGACTCCAACGAGACGCCGACAAACGTCCCCGTCGCGTAGCCGCCGGCGTATCCGAGAACGTGCAGAATGCTGTCGAGGTGCTTCACCGCATTCGCGACCGCGAAGATCCACACCAGCGCCTGAATGAACCCGAGGATCGCCGCGATGCCGCGCTTCCCGCGAATCGCGAAGATGACTCGCATCGTGTCGCACGACACGTCGACGATCCGCAGACAGAAGATCACCAGCGCGCCCCAGGGCGATGCGAAGAGCGCGTCGACGGTCATGCGTTCGTCATTCGGGAATCACTCCGTGGTGACGCCGCTTGTTCGCCCTTCCATTGCCGCCTCGAGCGACGTAAGGCGCGCCTTCAACGCCTCGTTCTCGACCTTGAGCGCATCGATCTGCGCGACCAGCGGCGATGAATCCGCCTGCGAGGGCGCGACGACCGGCAGCGTCACCGATCGCTTTGGCCAGAACGTTTTCGCGAGCGCGAAGACGAACAGCGCGACCAGCACGATCTGCGCGAGCACCGTCTCCCACGTCGGGTAGAGCCCGATCGCCGGAACGGTCGGCATGCCGCGAATCAGCGTGATCGACATCGCGTTGCCTTCCTGCAGCTCCCGAATCGCCGTGCCGGTGAAGACGAACGCCATGTAATACAACAGCACGCTCGTCACGCTGAAGAACGGTCGCAGCGGAATTCTCACACCGTATTTATAGAAAAGTGTGAAGATGACGCCGAGCGCAGCGAAGCCGACGATGATGCCGAGGGTGATGGGGACGACGACGTGCGTCCCCTCGTTGAAGAGCGCCTGATAGAAGAGCGCCGTCTCCGCGCCCTCGCGATACACCGCAAGGAACGCCACGAACGCGAGCGCTCGGCCGCCGCCGTGCTCGAGCGCATTCGTCACCTTCTCGCGAATAAACTGTTGCCATTTCGCCGCCTCGACGCGCGAGATCAGCCAATAGCTCACCGAGAACAGCACTGCTACGGCAACGAGCAGCGTTACACCTTCGATGATGTCCTGACTTGCCGGAATCGCGAGGAGAACCGTGCGCAGAATGACGGCCGTCAGTCCGCTAGCCGCGAGTCCGAGTCCAATGCCCATCCAGATCGACTTGAGACGCTCGCGATGCCCCGTCTTCAACAAGAAGGCGACGACTGCGCCGATGACGAGAATCGCCTCGAAACCTTCCCGCAGGATGATGAGCAAACTCTGGAGGAACGCCTCCGACGCGCTGCCGGTCGGCCGCGTGAGCTCCACGACCTTCGGCATGTTCGACTCGATGGCGTCGAGCGACCGCTCGGCGGATCTCAGGTCGTTCGCGCGAACCGCTCCCTTGAAGTCGTTGAACAACTTCTCCATCGATGCCACGACGCCCGGATCCCTCGCGCGCGCCCGCGACTCGATCGGCTCGAACGCGAGATAAGCGTCGAAGGCGCGATCGCTCGCTTCACTCGTGCGTCCGCCGCGAACCGCCGTGAGCGACTGCTCGAGCAGCAGAATCGACTGTCGCGCCGCCGCGGCGGGAGCGCGTCCGGCGGTGTCAGGCGATGTCGACGACGCGACGGTTTTGGTCTGCGTCGGCAACGACCGTATATACGCGACGACCGCCTTCACCTGCGCCGGCGTGAGATGCGACGACGGCGGCATCGGTGTGCCCGCCTTCCCCGCGCTCACGGCGATCGCGATCTGCGAATCGCTGCGCTCCGCCTGCCACGCGATCGTCGCGAGATCCGGCGGAAGCTTGCTGAGCGCTCGCGCGACAGTTCCATCGCCCGCGCCGCCCATCCCGTGACATTCGACGCAGCCCTGCACATACAGCCCTTCGCCTTCCGCAATCTCGGTCGCCGTCCGGCGCAGCGTCGCGAGATACGCGACGACGTTCCATCGCTGATCGTCGGTGAGCGCCGGCGAGAATGCGGGCATCGCTGTTCCAGTCACGCCGACGGAAATCTTGCGGAACATCGTCGCCGGCGAGACCGAGGCCATCTCCGACGTGCCGATCGCCGGCGGTCGCGGCGTGAGCTTGAGCCCCGCGGGTCCGTCGCCGAGTCCGCGAGCTCCATGACACGACGCGCAGTTCGCGGCGTAGACCCGCGCACCCTCGGCGATGCTCAACGGCTTGGCCGGCAGCGCGAGCGCCGCCTCGCTGCCGAGTGCCGCGGCGAAGTGCGCGTTGAGCGAGTCGAGCTTGTCGGGCGGCTTCTTCGCGGCGACCGCGGCCAGGATCGAATCGAGCACGACCCGCGCGCTCGCCGGTTTGTCGCCCGGCAGTCGACCGGCGGCCTCGCGTGCGTCGGCGAGAAAACCGACGGCCTCCTGATATTCGTCGGCCGAGATGAGCCGACCCTTGGCGTCGATGCCTTTCTTGTATTCCTCGACGGCAACGCTGACGATGTTCGCGACGCGTTGAACGGGATTGGCGTCCTGCGCGGCCATCCCGGTCGGAAGCGCGATGAACGCGAACAGTGCCCGGGCCGTCAGCCAGAGGATTGCTCTCCGCATCGGGATCTGTTCACGCATTTACGACGTCACTGCGGTGAGCTGTCTCGCCTGGTGAGCGGCGCTTTCGGCGCAGAGAGGCCGAAGGGTAACCGCCTTTCGCACATTCCGATTCATTACCGACGGAATATATCGGAATTGCAGCGACCGTGTAGCGGCGAAAATCCGACTACCGCTCGACGATCACGACGGCTATCGCGCTCATCTCGCTGTGCGTGAGCGAGACGTGGATCGTCGTCCCCCCGAGCTCCATGAACCGTTGCGCCGCCCGGCCGTGCAGTCTGAGCTCGGGCGCTCCGTCATCGCGCGACAAGACTTCGACGTCGCGCCACCCGATGCCTCGCGCGAGCTCGTTTCCCGAGAGGGCCTTGTAGGCCGCTTCCTTCGCGGCGAGACGAACCGCGAGGTGCTGCGCCGGTGACGTCTTGCTCGAGAGGAACGCAACTTCGGCCGCGCAAAACAGTCGATTGAGCATCCGGTCGCTCTTGCTCGCGAACATGCGCTCGACGCGCGCGATGTCGACCGCGTCGACGCCGAGGCCGATGATCACAGATTCCAGGGGTTGGCGTCGAGCGCGGCGTCCATCGAGATCCACACGCGGTCCGCGGCTTCGAACGTCGCGCTGAGCTGCCGCGTCCACGCGCGCCAGACTTTCAAGTCTTCTGATGACGATGCTTTCGCCGCCGACGCTTTGAGTCGCTCGAGCGCGTCGTGCAGCGGCTCCGCGAGATCGACGAGCTCCGCCTCCAGCGCTCGGCGCGCCGGCGCGTTGTCGCCGTATCGCTGAGCGGCCAGCTCGCGCAGGGCCGTATCGAACGCCGTCGTCAGACCACCCGCATCGAACGCGGCCATCGCCGCGCTCGGCGACTTCGCCGCGACCGCTTGACGTCGCGCGTCGAGCAGCGGCGCGAAGAATCGCTGCTGATCCTGCGCGGCGGTTTTTCGGACGCTGCGATGACCCCGACGCGACCCGAACGCCCGCAGCGCCGAGGTGAGCTCCGGAACGGCGCGACATCGGACGAGGATCTCGTCGCACAACGGCCCGGTGGTGCTCGCGATGAACGTGACCCTCGTGCCGTCGCGCAGGAGGACGTCGATCTCGTCGCCGGCCGGCCTCACCGCGTCGATCGAGGACAACGGAATGCGCAGCGGCTGCTCGTTTCCTGTTTCCGGGATGCTGACGTTCACCGCGTGCTCGTCGATCACGACGATCGAGTCGCCAAGCTCGGTATTCCCAATCCGAGTGACGACGACGAACCGCTGACCGAGGAGCTTGTCCATCTATCGCGGTAAATCGACGGCCACGTCGCCGACGATGGCGTCGACGACGTCCGCGGTTGATGACAGATCTCGAAAGACCGCGGCCGGGTGATGCGACGCGAGGTCCTCGACCGAATAGTGTCCCGTCGCGACGCCGATCGATCGCGCGCCGATGCCGCGCCCGCAGTGGAGGTCTGCCGGCGTGTCGCCGATGACGACGACGTCGCGTCCCTCGAGATCGAGCCCGAGCTCGCGCCGCGCGCGCGCGAGGGCAACGGCCGGCAGCTCGCCTCGCGTCTCGTGATCCGACCCGTACGCGCCGACAGCGAATCGATCCGGATCGATTCCCGCCGCCGTGAGCTTCGCGCGCGCGCCGTCGACCAGGTTTCCCGTGAGCAGCCCGAGCGTGACGTCTTCGCGCTGGTCGAGCGCGTCGAGCAATTCGCGAATGCCCGGCATGACGCGAATGCCATCGGGCTTCGAGCGAAGCTCTTCATGCAAGTAGCCGACGTATCGCGCGAGCAGCTCGGACATCCGCGAGTCGATGTGCTCGTCCTCGTGTCCGACGATTCGCATCAGCTCACGGACGATCTGCGGATCCGTCTTGCCGTCGAAGCGATGATCGTCAGGACCGGTCGAGCCATACACCTCGAGCAGCGCGCGGTGAATCGCGCGCTTTCCCGCGCCGGCGGTCAGGAGAATTGTTCCGTCGATGTCGAAGAGAACGAGCTTCACATTCGCGTCAATAAGAGTCCAGTCATGATGCACGCCGCGCCGATGCCCTGCCACGGCGTCGGCGTCTCGTGGAGCAGCAGCCACGCGACGAGGATCGCGATCACCGGTTGCAGGTTCGAGTACATCGCCGTGCGGGTCGGGCCGAGCACCCGAACGCCGTGATACCAGAAATAGTATGCGACGACCAGCGAGCCGACGCCGCTGTAGAGGACCGCGAGCCATCCAAGGGTCGAGAAGCCAGACCAGTGCGTGGCCGCGATCGTCGGCGACGCGACCAGCGCGAGCGGAATCGCGCCGCCGACCATGGTCAGCGCCGACAGCTGAAAACCCTTCACTCGCGCGGTGTACGGTTTGAGAAGGACCGTATAGATCGCCCAGCACACCGACCCGCAGAGCACGAACAGATCGCCGGTCAAGGACGAGTCGCCCGCGACCGTGCGAGCGCTTCCGAGAACGACCAGCGCGATGCCCGTCATGCTGAGCGCGATGCCAGTCATCCCGCGCCCCGATACGCGCTCGACGCCGCGAATTCGTCCGATCAGCGCGATCAGTGCCGGCGAGGCTGCGACGACCAGCGCCGTGTTGCTCGCGCTCGTTCGCGCGATGCCTTCGACGAAGAAATACTGATAGATGCCGTTGCCGAGGAAGCCGAGGCCGAGGAGGCCGAGGGCGTCGCGCTTGGATGGGAGCGGCAGTCGTCCGACCGCGACGATGATCACGAGCGTCACGGCGGCAAGCCCGACGCGCATCGCGTTGTACGCTCGTGGATCGACGAGCGACGTCCCGTACTTCACGACCGAGAAGTTGACGCCCCAGATGAGCGCCATCAGCACGAGTGAAGCGTCCGTCAACCAAACGCCCGGCCGCGTGGTGGTGCTCACGGGACCGGGCATCGATTCCTCACGTACGGTCGAAGCCATGCAATGAAAGTAGACGCGGGGCATTTCCCCTGTCTATGTTGCACAATGCACGTCTCTTTCGCGCTCTTCGCCGACGCGGCGAATCTCTCGCAGGAAGGAAAGCTCAACATCCTCGGCGTCTTCGACGCGCTGCAAGTCGCGTCGTTGCCGGCGATTCATCCGCGCGCGCATCTCGTCGTGCATCTCAAGGGCACGGGGGGCGACATCGGCGCCCACACGGTGAGCTTCCGGTGGCTCAGCCCGAGCGGACAAGAGCTCTGGAACAGCTCCGGCGATCTTAATGTTGGCGCTCCACCGCCGGGCGTCGCCGAGATGGATCTCCCGCTCATCGCGCAGCTCGACCTCCCGATGGACGCCGCCGGCGCGTACACGATGGCCATCGCGATCGACGGCGATCACACGGTTGACGTCGGAATTCAGGTCCGGACCGCGCCGCAGTTCGCCGCCAGTAGCGGGATGGTCAGCTAGGCCCGGCGAACCGGCTGACGGGCAAATTGGCTGACGGGCGAACCAGCTGACGGGCAAACCGAAGGGCCCGCGAAGCGTTTAAGCAATCCCGCGCTTTTTACGTAGTCCTCTGCGTTCTCTGCGTCGAAATCGGGGTTCCGCTGTCCCGCTCTTCCGCTCTTCCGCTCTACCCGACGATCCGCCTCGCCATTAGAAAACGCTGACGCAGCTTCTCGACGTACGGATCATTGCGGTCGCCCAAATCCTCGACCGAATATCCTCCGCGGCCGAGAGCCAGATGCACCATCCGTCGCGAGCCGAGCGCGATACCGACGTGCGTGATTCGCTGGTCATCACGATCCGAGAAGAACAGCAGATCGGCGGCCAACAGCTCGCCGACGTCCCGCCCAGCATCCGTCCCCGTCTCCGCCTGCATCCATGCATCGCGCGGAAGAATCACCCCGTGCAACGCGAAGACGCTCTGCACCAGCCCCGAGCAGTCCGCGCCCCACGGCGTCACGCCGCCCCACAGATAGCTCGTCGAGCAGAAGAATTCCTGCGCGGTACGCGTGATCGCCGCCGCGTCGAGCGGGAATCGCTCCGCGAGACGACGCGCTTCGACGCTCTCGCCGGTTTCGACGCTCTCGTCGAGCGCAAGCACCGCGCGCAGCGGAAGCGAGCGGCGATTCCCGTCCGCCGCGAGCGTCGTGCAGCCGAGCGAGACTTGCGTCGGGCGGCGGCTCTGCCGCGTCGTCGACTGCGGCGCACGCGCAAGAAAACCGGTGTGCATCCAGCCTTCATAGCCGTCCGCGCCGCGGACGCACATCCAATCGCCTTCCTCGTCGATGACGTCCAGCAAATGACCCGCCACCTGCTGCGAGATCATCGGACTCGCGATCCTCGGCTCGCCGTGCATCGGGGCGATAGGCGTTCGAACGGTCGCTTGATACAGCGTTGCAGCTTGCGCGGTGGCCGGACGCTCAGCAGCCGTCGTCATTGAGTCTTCGGATCGTCGGTTCGCCGGGAGCTCTCGAGCTCCGTCTGACATTTGCGGCAGCGAGTGATGCCGCGCATGTCGCACATGAGACAGATGAATGCCCCGCACTGCACACAGGGGTACCCCTCCGACGCACGCTCCTCGCTTCCGCAGGAGCGGCAGACCATCGTATCGCGTTCTTGGAGGTTCGCCACGCGCAGCAGAGGTTGATTCGGAATTCCGAGCGAAGGTGCGTAGCGCCGAAGCAAGGAACGATAATCTAGTTGCTTAGCCGCGCGACGGCACGAGGAGCCGCACGGCCAACGGCTCGACGACGACGTGAAACGGCGTCGTCCCCATCATCTCGCCGTCCGCCTGCCACGACAGCGCGGGGATCGTCTCGACGCGAATGTCGCGGCCGCTGCGGTATAACATGCACGGATCGCTCTGAAAATTTCCGCGGAGAAGCCGCCACATGATGCGAATCGCGTCGACAATACCCGATGGCGAGAACACACAGGCGTCGAGCAGACCATCGTCCGTCCGGATCCCTGGTCCGAGCGTGATCCGATTCCCGAGCACCGCACCGAAGTTCGCGATCATGACCGCCGCGGCGTGACGCGTCTCGGTGCTGCCGTCGACCGTCACCCTCGCTTCAAAGAATTCTCGTTTGAGCACGGCGCGGATCGCGGCTTTCGTCGCAATGATCGCGTACGCCAGCACCCCCAGCCTTCGCTTCAGCCAACCGGGTGTCTCGGCCACCATCGCCGCGTCGATGCCGACGCCGGCCGCGATCGCGAAGCGTCTGCCGGAATCGAACCGTCCGATGTCGATCCGCGACTCCCCTCCGCCGACAAGCGACGCGACCGCGTGATCGACGGTCAATGGAATTCCGAGAGCGCGCGCGAGCAGGTTGCCAGTTCCCCCCGCGAGCACGCCGATGCGGACGTCGGTCCCCGCGAGCGCGCCCGCGACCTCCATCACCGTGCCGTCGCCGCCAAGCGTGAACACCGCGTCGTAGCCCGATGCGTGGGCCGCGGCCAACTCCCCGGCGTGGCCGGGCCGTTCCGTGAACAAAATCTCGGTCTCGATCGAGCGATCTGTCAGCGCCCTGCGCGCGCGCTCGGCGAGATCCTTTCCGCGCCGCGATGCCGGATTCGCGATGACGAGCGCTCGGCGAATCAGAATCGCCACACGTGCGAGAACGAGAAGCTGAAGTTCGGAGGCGCGGGCGTGAGCCCGAAGATGCTCTGGCCGCCCGTACACGACCGCTTTTCAGCCGCGGGATCGTAGGCGAGCTGCACGGCGAACTGCGGTCCGCGAATCTGATACTCGACCTTCGCGCCGACGTTCGTCAACGCGTTGTTGAGGCGCGCGCCGTTCGGATCGCTGAACTGGCAGAAGCCCGTGTTCACGCTGAGATAGAGATTGTCGCCGAACTGCTGCGACGCACCGACGGTCGCACCGTAGAAGTATTGGCCCAGCGACTTGCTCGACAACAATCCGCCCTGATCTGTCGCGTTACCCGTTCCACCGAGCTGCAGCTGCAGCATGCTGGACAGATTTCCCGGCAGACTCGCTCGGATTCGATCTTCGGCGAACGCGCTCACGGTCGGCGCAACGAACGAGGCAAGAACCTGCGAGCTCGCCGGATTCTGGAGGAAGTCGAACCCTGGCCTGCCCGTGAGCAGATAGCTGAGCAGATCAGAAGTAGGAATGTCGTAATCGACGCCCGTCGCCGAGAAGCTGAGCTCCGGATAGGGAATGAGCGGACCGTGCAAATTGACGATGACCCCGAGGTCGCCGCCGACCTGTCTGACCGTGTACTTCGCCTTGATGTCGAGGCTCGGGTTCTTCCACGAATCGGCGAGCGTGAAGTTCACGGTGCCGCCGCTCAGCACTTGGAACTGACGCTGCACTAGGCCGAGGTCGAGGTTGTACGTGCCGCCTTCCGTGCGCAGCGTACCCTCGAGCGTCAATCCGGGAACGACGTCGCCCGTCGCCAGCGTCCGCGTTCCGCGCAGCGACGATTTTGCGACGTGCAGCTCGCCGGACAGCCGCACATTCGCTTCTTTCGATCGCAAGCGGACATCGTTGCCAAGCGTCACCGGAACGCTCGACGTCAGGTTCAGCATCAGCTGCGAGAACATCGCCGACCCGCCGACGATCCGGCCCACGCGGCTCGTGCTGTCGTCGCTCGAGAAGACGACCGGCTGTTTGCGCGCGATGACCGGATCCGGGAGAAAGATCGAGCTCTTGTCGACGAGCAGCGAGCCTTGGAGTGTCGGATTGTCGATGTTGCCCTTGAGCGTCACCGGCTGATCCGACGTGATGTACAGGTCCGCCAGCGAGCGCCGGTTCAACGCGTGGAACTGATTGAGGCCGAGCGACAGGTCGAACGTCGGCTTCGCGCCAATCAGATTGCGGATGCTTCCGTCGACGGTCGCGGTTCCGGCTGGTTTTCCGGGCGTCGTCGCCGACAGCTTGACGTTGATGCTGTCCTCGCCCGCCGGATTGGTGCCGCCGCCGATTCTTCCGGAGATGTTCGCGAGCGTGACGCCGGATGCCACGACGAACACACTGCCGTTGTTCACGCTGAGACTGCCGTTGAACAGCTTCGACTGTGGCGTGCCGGTAAGATTGAGATCGGCGGTGATGCGGCCGGTGATGTCTCGCACTGCGTCCTTGCCGACGAGCGCTTGAATCAGCGACAGATCGGCGTTCTCGGCCTTCACATATCCGCTCAGCGAGTCGTGGCCCCACTGCGCTTTGAACAGCGAGAGATCGATCGGCAGCGACGCGAATGCTTCGATCGGCGGCTGCCCTTTCATGACTGCGTTGCCGTTCGCGACCAATCGCTTGTCGCGGAAATGTCCGTCGGCGTCGACTTCGGTGACGTCGAGCCCGGACCATTTGATCGACGACATCGCAAGCTTTCCGTCGATCACCGGCGCCGCCTTTGTCCCCGCGACGGTGATCGTCATGTCGCCAACGCCGTCGACCGTGTCGCTGAGCTGCGCGAGCACACCGAGATCGCGCAGCGGCACACGAAGCGCCTTGAGCTCGCCCGAAGCGGCGCCGGTTTCCGGAACCGTTCCGCGCAGCGCGATCGTCGACGAATCGCGGCGAAGCACGAGCGAGTCGATCGCGACGACGCTCGAGTCGGCGTGGATCTTCGCCGGCGAGACGAGATTCCAATCGCCCGTTCCGATGGTGAAGCGCGCGCTCGAGAGCAAAACGTCATTCGTGCCGTCGAGCGACGTCCATGTTCCGGCCGCCAGCGCGGACGGTCCGTTGCGACTCGCCGCCCCGACATCGAATTGCGCGTGTGTAAAATCGCTGAAGCGAAGGACGCCGCCGACGGTGTCCAGCGCGACGCCGACGACGACCGCCGTGTCGACGTGAATCCCGATCGAACCCGTGAGCGCCTTTGGCATTCCGCGCAGATCGAACGCGAGCCTCGCGTTTGCCGCGCGGTATTTATTGAAGTAGAGATCCTCGGCGTCGGCCGTTCCATGCGTGACGAGACTGTCGAGGCGCCCCGCCAGAACCGCATTGTCGATTTTCAGATTGCCGGTGATCGAATCGGGGAGCGCGGTCGTCACGACCGTCGAGTCGACGTGCGACAAAAAGCGCAGTCCGCCGAGTGAGTCGACGCTGACCGAGATCTTGAGCGAGTCGGGGCGGCCGCCAGGCAACCCGAGACCGCCCGCCGACGCGACCGCTGAGAACGAAGGTGAGTTGATGTTCAATGTGTCGACGCGCATCTGGCCGTCGACGAACCGAACTCTCGCATGCGATGGATTGACTCGTAGTCCATCGAACGACGAACGATCGAGCGTGAGACTCGCGAAGCCGTGCAGCCTGCCGTAGTCGGGATAGACCGAGTCGACGTCGATCTCGTAGTGCCCATTCAGCGTGTTCGCCGGGATCGTCGGCCGCTCGAGCAAGCTCGTGATGTTCAGCGCACTGAACTCGCCTCGCCCGCGATACGCCTTTCCTCCGACCGTATCGAGATCGACGCGTCCGTCGAAGCTTATCGCGCCGCTCGCGCTCTGCAGCGACGTCGTGACCTGCAGGTCAGGCGTCGATCCGGCGGCGTGGATCGGGCCGTTGAACAATCCGCGCACAGGAACCCAGATGTAGTCCGGCGAGCGTGCGATCATCGTCATCGACAGCGGATGCGCGTCGAGCGTCACGTCGTACACCATGAACTTCTCGGCGTCGGTCACTCGGCCGAATCCGGAGAAGTGCGACGGCTCGCCGGGACCGTCGTGATGGAAGAGATCCGCGTTCGAGAACCGGACGTCGAGCCAGCTCGAGTCCAGCGTTGCCGTTCCGGAAATCGTTCCGCCGAGCTTCGGGAAGCTCGGATACAGAAATTCGATCGTGCGCAGATCGAGCGACGCGATGTCGACCTTGAAGCCGTGGAAGGTGGTGTTCGCGGGGTTGAGAATGTCCAACTCTCCTTTGCCGGAGAACTGCGAGTCCGCCCCTTTGACATGCTCGTCACGGAACACGCCGCGCGCATCGTCGACGACGAAGTGCGTGAGCGGACCGCCTTTTCCCGTCATCGTTCCGATGATCTGTCCCTGCCAGTCGGGGAACGGCTTCGTCGCGAAGGCGCGAATCAAATCGAAGTCGACTGGATCGGCGCGCACATTCAGGTCGCGAACGAGCAACACCGGCGCGCCGATGCCAAAGCTCATGTTCCCGACGAGCCGGGACTTCGTCGTCTTGACGTCCATGTTGACGAGCTTGAAGTCGACGATCTGCGGGATCTTCGGGTCGTTCTGAATCAATAGGTCGAGCTTTCCGCCGCCTGTGCGAGGCAAGGTCGGATAGACCCAGTTCACGTCGTCCAACGAAACCGAATCGCCGTGTACGGCGACGTCGTAGCGCACCGGCCCGCTGCCCCACCAAACCTTGCCGCTCCCCGTCCCGGTCGACGCCGGCATATCGAAGTGCGCGACCTGAAACCATACGGAGTCGCCGAGCTTCCGCGCGTCGGCTTTGACGCCGCGAAACTTGAACGTTGGTTCGTACTCGTCCGCCGACAGTGAGTCGACCTTGAACTGCATGCCGAACTTGCGATCGCTGTCGGGGTCCGCGAGGCGCGCGTGCGTGATCAGTCCGTGCGCGTTGGTCCACGAGTATTGGCGCCCGTAGCCGTCGAACGTCTTCACGACCGAATGCGCGGCGTTGTTGAGATGCGCGTTGATCGAGCTGTCGCGCTTCGCGCCCTTCAATGAATCGTCCGGCGACCACGACAGCGTCAAAATGAACGACGCGTCCTTCATCGTCGTCGAATCGAAGACGATGTAGTCGCCCCAGCCGCGACGCGTTTCGGTCTGTGGCAGCTGCGGCACGCTCTTGTTCCCCGAGGAGAAAACCTCCTTGAAGTTCCACGACCCGTCCGCATGCTGGATGATGTGCACGTAGGGATGCTCGGCGTGGGCTCTGCGGATCAAGAGCCGGCTGTCGAACAGATCGCGCGGATCGTACGAGACCGTGATGCGCCCGCTGCTCGCGAACAGCTCGCCGCGTTTGTCGCGGATGGCCACAGTGTCGATGGTCAGCTCGGTCAGAAAATTTCCGCTGAGCCGCCCGATGTAGATCTTGGCTCCTTTGAGCTTTTGATCGACGATCGACTGCGCGACCGACCGGACCTGGTCGCGGCCCGTGGCGGTCCGCATGAGAAACCACGCCGTGCCGACGACGATCAGAAACAGCGTGAACAACACGCCGACACTGACGAGGGCGACCAGCTTCCGCCGCGTCATCTCAGAACGCCGTCCCGACTGACAACGTCAATGTCAGTTTGCTGAAGAAATTCGACTTCTCGGGAGGCACGAACGTGCCCGGACACGCTGGGAATTGGTAGACGCCGTTCTTGAACGGAACCGGGACCAGGGTCTCACCCGGTGCAGTGACGCACACCAACGGAGCTTGGCCGGTAGTCGCGTTCACGGATTGAGCGTAGTACAGAGCGCCTGGACGTGCCTGGGCTCCGTTGTACCCCACGTTTGCCTGGATCGGACCCACCGGTGTGAAGACCCGCAGTCCGATCCCAGGCGTGACCGCCAACCGCTGCAAATTGAGCTGCCGTGCTCCAGGCTCGCGCGTCCAAACCTGGCCGGCATCGATGAATGGGACATACTCGAACAACTGCGGGAAGAACGGGTCGCGAATTCGAAGCTCGGCGTTCATCACGATGAGCGAGTTCCCGCCGCCGGGACTGCGGCGGGTCGGGCTCTTTCCCGGCTTCGCGATGAACGTCGCGCTCGAGTCTCCGTTCACGACCGTCGTGTCCACCTTGAACTGACTCGTATCCGTAAAAAGGTATACGATCGGACCGAGCTCATTCTGATTGAACCCGCGCACGCTGTTCGCCCCACCGGCGTAGAGCCGCTCTTGCGGTGGCACCAAATGGCCGAGGCTGATCATGCCTCCGCGAACCCGCGCCATGAAGACAGTGCCGCGCGTAAGCGTCGTGAACCACGAAGCGTCGAGAGTGCCCTTCACGAATGACAGCGAGTTATCGGAGAGGAAGGCCGGCGAGCTCCCGCGAAGCTCGCCCGCGATCGTATACCCCGTCGTGGGCTCGACCGCGTCGTCGGTGCGAATCCATTGGAGCGAGCCGCTCGTGACCGCGAGCCGCCTCGTCTTTTGTACGTCCTCCTGTTCCGACTGCGAGCACCGCGTGAACACAGCACAGAGGATCGCCGGCTGCGCGACGGTGCGGCCATACTCCATTGTGTACGCCGCGCGGAACGGGATGCCGCGTCCCAGATCACGGTTCAGCGCGGCCTCGCCGCCGACGTACGTCGTCCGCAGGTAGGCCTGATACTCGCCGCGCCGCTCCGTGTACGCCGAGTACGACGGAACCCAGTGCGTTCCGAAGAGGGTCGGGCGGCGAAGCGTCGCGCCCGCGTAGTAGTTCAGCACCGAGCTCGCGGTGTCCTTCTCGAGGACGTGTCGGCGACAGAGATCGCGCGTTTGCGAAAAATCCGTCGGTTCGCCGAATCCAATCTTCGACAGACGTCCGGTGAGCTCGAGCCGCTGAGCGCGATCGAGGAAGTTCTTATTCGTGTATTGAGTGTTCGTCCGGAAGCAGTCGAGCGTCGCCCAACCCTCCTGCTGGTCGAACTGCCGCAGATAGTCTTCGCGCAGCTCGACGTCGACGTCTGCGACGCTGTCGCCGTGGGTGAACGTCGTGTCGATCGCGATGCCGACGTGGCGGTACGTGCCAAGGTTGTAGAGGTTGCGCTGGCCGTCGGCGAGCGCTCGATCGCTGTAGATCTGTCCCGTCTTCAGCCCCAGAAGCCCGACGACCACCGCGCTGTCGATCTCGCCTTTCGTGTTGTATACGCTCGTCGACGCCACCGCGATTCCGCCGAAGCGTGTGAGCGGGCCCGTCACCAGCTGAATGTCGACCGTCGCCCGGTGCGCCGGGCGATTCAAATGGTATGACCGCAGTGGCTCCGCGCGCGGATAGCCGGAGTTTCGCAACCGGCTGATGATCGTGTCGACGTCCGCGTTCATCAGATCGCCGCCGAACCGACCGCCGACCTTGAGCTGCAGGTTTTTGAGAATCGCCGCCTTGTTGCTCACCGCATCGAGCCCCGTGATGGTCAGCGAGTCGAGACGGATCGGCTGCCCTTCATTGATGCGAAACTTCACGTCGACGCGCGACGGACCACGATGCGTCACGATCGTATCGACGGCGGTGTCGTAAAATCCGTTGTTCGCGTAGAACTGCTTGAGATTCGCGACGTCGGGCGCGAGCCCGTTCGACGGCTCGCAGCGGCGCGTTCCAAAGATTTTGAAGACGCGGCGGTAGAGCGACGACGGCGTGATGAGGACGCGCGTCGACAGCTCGTCCGACGTGAACGTGCGATTCCCCTCGAACCTCACGGCGCCGACCTCGAGATCCTTCTCGTCGCACTCGATCTCCTGCGCAAACGCTCGCGACGCGAGTGCCGGCAAGAGAGCCACGAGTGCGACGATGCAGGAACGTCCGAACGCCTTCATGCTCATTCGGATCGCCGATCCGGCATCAAGCGCCGTCGGTGTTCGGGGTTCGCAACCGCCGCGGCTTTCGCGGCGCATCGTCGGATGGAATGAGCGGAGTCCGCTGCAGGACGATTCGCGCGAGGTAGAACGCGGTGGCGCCCGCCGCCAGCCCGATTCCCAGCGCGCGCAGCATCTGGCCGCCGCTCAATCGGGAGCGTCTGTAGTGATACTTCGAGCCCTTGGGTTCGATGCGCGGAGCGCTCTTTGCAACCATTTCGACTTCGCGCCTTACGAAGGGGCCAACGCTCTGTTGACGATGAATGGCAGCAACCGGTAAGTTCCCGCGCCAATTTGCCAGTATCAATGTAAGGCATGCGCCCACTGTTTTGCCTCGTCACTGCGCTTGCGATCGCCGCGTGTGGCTCCAGTGGCGCACCGTCGCGCGATGAGCTCATCGACTCGCGCGACAACTACGACCCCCGCTCGCTCGACCCTGCGCTTTCGACCGACGTCCCCACCGGCCGCGCCGTCGCATACGTCTTCGATGGCCTGACGCGCTTCGACCCCAGCGCGAAGGTCGAACCGGCGCTCGCCCAACGATGGGACGTCTCGCCCGACGGTCTGACATACACCTTCCATCTCCGCTCGGGCGTCACATTCCAGGACGGAACTCCATTCTCCGCCCGCGACGTCGTCTCGAGCTGGCAACGCGCACTCGACCCGGCAACCAAGAGCGGCGCCGCGCAATTCCTCTTTCCGATCAAGGGCGCGCGCGAGTTCAACGCGGGAAAAGCCACGACCGTTTCTGGGCTCGCCGTCCGCGACGACTCGACGCTCGTCGTCACGCTCGCCGAGCCGCTCGCGATCTTCATCAAGATGATCGCGATGCCGGTCGCGTCGGTTGTCCCGCCACCCGGCCGCATTTCATCAAACTTTGGAGAACACCCGATCGGCACAGGTCCGTGGAAGCTCGTTGAGTGGAAGCACGACGATTATCTCCTCTTCGCGAAGAACCCGACCTACTTCGACGGTCCTCCAAAAACCGATACGCTCCGCGCCCGCATCATCGCTGAGCCGAGTACCGCGGTCGCCGAATACGAGAGCGGCAACGTCGACATCCTGCAGATCCCAGCGAGCGAAGCATCCGACTGGGAAGAAGACGAAAGCCGCAAACCCAATCTCATGTCGACGCCCGCGCTCGAGCTCGTGTACATCGGCATCAACACGACGCGCGGACCGCTCACCGACCCGCGCGTCAGACAGGCGATCAACTACGCCATCGACATCGATCGCATCATCGAACGGCTCATCAGCGGCCGCGGAACCCACGCTGCCGGCGTCATCCCACCCGCACTCGGGGGATACGACAGCGCTCGGCGCCCATACCCGTACGATCCCGCGAAGGCAAAGGCACTCCTCGCCGCCGCTGGTCATCCGAACGGCATCGACATCGAGCTCTGGACGTCGCTGACCCCGATCTACCTCCGCATCGCCGAGACCATCCAGGCTTATTTGAACAACGTTGGGATCCGCACGAAAATCGTGCAGCGCGAGTCCGCGGCGTCGCGCGGCGCCGCGCGAAAAGGGCAGACGGACATGATCCTGAAGGACTGGTACGCCGACTACCCGGACGCCGAGGACTTCCTGTTTCCGTTGCTTCACAGTTCCAACAAGGGTGCTGGCGGCAACGTGTCCTTCTTCTCGAACGCCACGTTCGATTCGATCGTCACCGCGTCTCGCCACGAGCTCGACGAGACCAAGCGCAATGCGCTCTACAAACAGGCCGATTCGATTGCATTCGACCAAGCGCCGATGGTCTTTCTCTACTTCTACAATGAGCTTTATTCAGTGCAACCGTGGGTCAAGGGCTTCGTGCCGCCGGTGATCTTCAACGGCCAGCGCTGGACTGACGTGACGCTCCAGACGAAGCCGAAGCGATGACGACCTTCATCCTTCGACGACTGCTGCTCAGCATACCGACCCTCTTCGGCGTGCTCGTCGTCGCGTTTCTGTTGCTCTACGTCGCGCCGGGCGATCCGGTCGAATCGATGGTCGGCGAACGCGCCGACAGCGCGACGATCGTCCGGCTCCGCGCGCAGCTTCATCTCGACGACCCACTCCCGAAGCGCTTCGGCCATTACGTCGCCGGCGCCGTCACCGGAGATCTCGGCAACTCCTATGTGACCAACCGGCCGATCACGCAGGACATCCGCGAGCGTTTTCCGAAGACGCTGCAGCTCGCCGGCGCGGCCATGCTCATGGCCACGATCATCGGCATCACCCTCGGCGTCCTCAGCGCACGGAGACCCGGCGGCCTTGTCGATCGATTCGCGCTCGGCCTCGCGTATCTCGGAATTTCGTTCCCGGTGTACTGGGTCGGGCTCTTACTGATTCTCTTGTTCGCCGTCACACTGCGGTGGTTGCCGCCGTCCGGTTATGGAAGTTTGAGATTTCTCGCGCTGCCCGCCCTGACGCTCGGCATGCGCTCGATCGCGTTTCTCGCGCGAATGACCCGGTCGGCGATGCTCGAAGCGTTGAACGCGGATTTCGTTCGCACCGCCCACGCGAAAGGACTTTCGGAGCTCGCCGTCACGGTGAAGCACGCCCTTCGCAACGCGCTCATTCCGATCATCACGGTGCTCGGCCTCGACTTCGGCGCATATCTAACCGGCAGCATTCTGACCGAGACGATCTTCTCGTGGCCCGGCATCGGCCGCTATGTCGTCAACGCGATCTCGCGCCGCGACCTCCCGGCGATTCAGGGCGCGGTCCTTTTTCTGAGCACCGTGTTCGTGATCGTGAACCTGATTACAGATCTCGCATACGCGAAGGCCGACCCGCGAGTCAGCTACGAGTAGAACACACGGAGCACCGCGTGCTGGTGCTGGGTGTCTGCGTTTATCTCAACCCCGATTTTTCATGACGCTCGACGAGTTCCAGCGCGCCGCGCTCCGCACCGTCAACTCATCGCTCGATGAGCGCGATCGTCTGCTCGACGCGAGCGCAGGCCTCGCCGAGGAGGGGGCCGAGCTGCTCGGATTGGTGCGGAAAAAGATCTTCCAGAATCGAGATCCCGGGGTCGATCGATTGCGAGAGGAGCTCGGCGACGTCCTCTGGTGCCTCGCGGTCGCGTCACACACGCTCGGATTCTCCCTATCAGAGATCGCTGAAGCCAATCAGCTCAAGCTGGCGAAGCGACACCCTGGTGGTTTTCGGTCGCCAGCGTCGTCGTAAGGCATTCACGGCGGGACTGGGGACTGACGACTGACGACTGGGGACTGACGACTGGGACTGGGGACTGGGGACTGGGGACTGGGGACTGGGGACTGGGGACTGGGGACTGGGGACTGGGGACTGGGGACAACAGCCTACCTCGCAAACGGCGTCGCCGCCCATGTCTTCCTCAGCGAAGCGAGGGATCGCCGTGCTCATCGCGATCGCACGCCGAACCGCAAGCGGAACCGCAAAGTGCTGATCTCACGCGGAGCCGCGGAGGACGCGGAGAACTGCAGCCGTCGAGTAGGACTGCGAGCATGTAGTTCTTTCTCCGCGTGCTCCGCGGCTCCGCGTGATTAACCGCGTTTTGCAGTTCTGTTGAACTGCATCGCCGAGAGAGCGATCCGTTCGGCGTCGCCAGTCCCCAGTCGTCAGTCCCCAGTCCCCAGTCGTCAGTCGTCCGTTTGCCCGAAAATCGACATGTTCGACGAATGCCCCGGCGCGACCTTCTTCTCCGGATAAATCCAGTGAACCGCCTGATTCACCGCGGTTGCTGCTTCAGCAAATCCTGAAGCGATGAGCTTGAGCTTTCCAGGATACGTGACGATGTCGCCCGCCGCGTAAATTCCCGGCCGCGTCGTCTGCATCTGACTGTTGACGACGATCTCGTCCTTCTCGAGCTCCAGTCCCCACTCCGCGAGCGCGCCGAGATCACTCACGAAGCCGAGCATCGGCAGCACGACGTCCGCGTCGATCTCGCGCGTCGTCTTCGCCTTCACGTCGCGAATATCGATCTGTGAGAATCGATCGTCGCCGTTCTTGCACTTGATGTCATGCAGCTCGTGGAACGTGAAGAGATCGGCTCGCCCCTCGGCCACCGCGGCCTGATACTGCGCGATCGTCGCGCCGTGCGCCCGGAACCGATCGCTGCGATGCACGAGCGACACACGCGCCGCGCGATCGAGAAGCTGCGTTCCCCAGTCGAACGCCGAGTCGCCGCCGCCGATGATGACGACACGCTGGTCTCGAAACGCCTCGGGATCCGTCACGACGTCGAAGACACCGCGACCGTACCACGGCTGCGCGCACTGTTGCGGCAACCGCCGCGGTGAGAACGCGCCGATCCCGGCTGCGATGACGATCGATCGCGTCGGGAAGCGATCGCTCTCGGTGACGAGGACGAGGTGGTCTTCCTCCTTCTCGAGGCCGACCACGCGCTGCTGCAAGTGAATCGGCTGATCGAACTGCTTCGCCTGCTCGGCAAGCGATTTCACGAGGTCTTTCGCCAGCACCCTCGGAAACCCTGCGACGTCGAAGATGTATTTCTCCGGATAGAGCGCCGTCAGCTGGCCGCCGAGCTCCGGCAGTGCGTCGACGATCTGCGCAGTCGCGCGGCGCATTCCGGCATAAAACAAGGCGAAGATCCCGGTCGGACCGCCGCCGATGATCGTGATGTCTTTGATCTCCATGGAGGAAGAATACATTCATCTTCAAATGAAGATCTACACGAAGACCGGCGACGCCGGAGACACGGGCCTCTTCGGCGGCGGCCGGGTGCCGAAGAGCCATCCGCGCGTCGAAGCCTACGGCGACGTCGACGAGCTGAATGCGGTGCTCGGCCTCGCCCGCGCCGCCGAGCCAATGCCGCGCATCGACGAGGTGCTCGTCCCTGTCCAGCGAGATTTGTTCGCCATCGGCGCCCTGCTCGCGACGCCTGACCGCGACAAAATGCAGTCGCACCTCACCAAAGCGCGCATCGACGAAGCGCGCATCACAGATCTCGAACACGCCATCGATGACGGCGACGCGGAGCTCGAACCGCTCAAGTCGTTCATCGTTCCTGGTGGGACGCATAAGGCGGCCGTGCTTCACGTCGCGCGAACCGTATGTCGCCGCGCCGAGCGTCGCGTCGTCGAGCTTGCGAGCCAAACCGAGATTCCGACGCTGGTCGTGATCTATCTGAACCGGCTTTCCGATCTGCTGTTCACGCTCGCACGTGTCGCAAACAAGCGCTCCGGCGCGGGCGAGGTCACGTGGTAGGCCCGGTCCGAGAGATCGAGCTCGCGACGTATCGCGTCACCGTATCCGCCGGCGCGCTCGATCGTGCCGGCGAGATCGCGCAGAACGTTGCGCCGGCGCACCGCTACGCCGTCATCACCGACAGCAACGTCGGGGCACTGCACGCTGCCCGCCTCCGAGCGTCGTTTGGTGATGCGCGGACATTCCTGTTCACGATCCCCGCCGGCGAGGCACACAAGACGCGAGACACATGGTCGACGCTGACCGACGAGCTCCTACACACTGGATTCGGTCGCGACTCTACGATCATCGCACTCGGCGGCGGCGTCGTCGGCGATCTCGCGGGCTTCGTCGCCGCCACGTTCATGCGGGGCGTGCCATACGTCCAGATTCCGACGAGCCTTCTCGCGATGATCGATGCTTCAGTCGGCGGGAAAACCGGTGTCGATACCGCGAAAGGAAAGAATCTCGTTGGCGCGTTTCATCAGCCCGCGGCGGTGATCGCGGACACGAGCCTTCTCGGAACACTTCCCGCCGAACACCTGCGCGCCGGGTTCGCGGAAGCGATCAAGCACGGCGTCATTGCCGACTCGGCCTACTTCGAAAAGACGGCGAGACTCGCCGCGAATCTCGATTCGCTCGACGTCTCCGGAGGCGAGATGCTCGATGTCGTGGCGCGCAGCATCGAGATCAAAGCGACTGTCGTTGGTCAGGACGAGCGCGAAGGTGGGATTCGAAAGACGCTCAACTTCGGCCACACCTTCGGCCACGCGATCGAGCTCTGTAGCAACTATGAGATCCTCCACGGCGAGGCCGTCGCGACGGGCATGGTCTACGAGGCCGGGCTCGCCGAGTTGCTCGGACTTGCGGAGCCGGGAACGGCCGATCGCGTTCGCGATGTGATCAGCGCGGCGCGGCTTCCAACTGCGCGTCCGAGCTCGATGCCCGGCGACCAAGTGCTTCGCGCGACGCACACGGACAAGAAGGCACGGGGCGGACGGGTCGAGTACGCGCTCCCGATCCGCATCGGTGCAATGCATGACGCCGATGGCCGGTGGTCGGTGCCGGTCGCCGACGACGTCGCTAGTCAGGCGCTCCGGTAGCGGACGGCTCACGCTTTGCCTGAGTAGACGTCGTCCTCAACGGTGGGGCTCGACCCATGTCGTCATTTGCTACTTACATCATCGGTTTCGTAATACTGATCGTCGGCTTAGCCGCCGCCGCGGTCTTGCTCAACGTTCCGCAGATGTGGATCGGAGTTGGCGTGGTGATCCTGCTTGGAATCGGCGTGCTGAGCGCGACCAGCCGCACGAAAATGCGAGACCCGGCGGACGGTTCATCGAGACCTCCGTCGTCACCAAACTCTTGAGCTCGGCGGCGCGTCTGGCGTGTGACGAGGCGCTGCGTCGCTGTGACAACACGGCTCTTGCCGAGCCCTTCTGCGGGAATTTTCCTCCGAGCTGAGTGAGATTCGGTCGACATGACCGAATCTCGCTCCCTCGTTGAGTGCGTCCAGAGTAACCTGCAAATCTCTGTCAAATCAACAACATAGAATCATTTTACTGCGCGCCTCGGCCATACTGGCGCAGGAGTCTGTTGACGCCTCTAGGGCCCACCGTTATCCTGCCGTCCCTGCTATAGGCCTCTGCAACGCGCGAGCGGACGTGCGCTCGCTCCACTAACCGGCATCGTTCGGCAAGGAGCGTGTATGGAGCAAGTGACCGAGACCAGATCGTCGAAGGGATATTTCCGATCGTCTCCGTCTACCGCCTTCGATCAGTATCTCCAGGATATTCAGAAGCTCCCACTGATCGACGACCCTGAGGAAGAACGCCGCCTAGCGCGACGAGCACAAAAGGGTGACGAAAAAGCGGCCGAACGACTGGTAACGGCCAACCTCCGATTCGTCATCTCCTACGTCAAGAAATACCAGGGGCACGGACTCGATCTCAGTGAGCTTGTCGCCATTGGGAATGAGGGTCTGCTCAAAGCGGTTCGAAAGTTCGACCCAGACCAAGGTGTGAAGTTCATCTCATACGCGGTCTGGTGGGTGCGGCAAGCGGTACTCAAAGCACTCGCCGAGCAGACCAGATCAGTCAGAATCCCACTCAATCAGAATTCGCAGCTCATTCGTCTCGCCCGCGCCGAGACAATCCTCGCCCAAGTTCTCAAGCGCGATCCCACCGAAGACGAAGTCAGTCGCCTCCTCGAAGAGACCCCCGAAGTAGTCCGCGCCGCGAAGCAGATGTCGGCGACCGAAGTCTCTCTCGACGCCCCCATCGACCGATCCGACCGTGAAGCCTCGACACTCGGCGAGCGTTTTGCCGGCGTCGATGGAACGGAGATCGAGGAAGTAACTGACTACAAGCTGATGCGCGAGTTTATCGATCGCGTATTCAAGAAGTATCTCACGCCGCGGGAGCGCAAAATCCTCTATCTCTACTACGGGCTCGAGGAAGGCTCCGAGGCGATGACGCTCGAGAAGATCGGTGCGCTCATGGGCGTGACGCGCGAACGCATTCGTCAGATTCGCGAGCGGGCGTTCGAGAAGCTTCGCGAGTCACCGGACGGCCGCGCTCTCTGCGGCTTCTGGGCGGCGTAGACAGACAAAAGAAAATCGGCCGAGGCGAAAGCCTCGGCCGATTTTTCTTTTGGGAAACGCTCGCTGGCGCTCGCTGGCGGGGCGCTCGCCGCTTCGCGGCTTCGCTTGCTCGGACGGCGGCTGCGCCCTGGCTTAGCGGAGGGAGATCTCGACGCTGAGATCTGAGATCCAACTAGCGAGCGAAGCGAGCCGTCCGCTTCCTCTCCGCCAAGTGAGCGAAGCGAACGCTCCGCCAGCGACCGCAGGGAGCGTCCGTACCAGCGACGCGGCAGAGCCGCAAGCGCCCCGCCAGCGAGCGTAGCGAGCGTTCAGTCGTCAGACGCCAGACTCGAGTAACGCCCCCCTCGACCAATCGTCCACAGACGTGCTCGTGAGCGACCGCAAACGACTGGAAGACGGCTCTGAATGGCAGCGCAGAGTCCTCGAGGCAATCGCGACTGGCGTAGAGCTTCGCGACGTCCTCGAGAGCATCGTACGCTTCCATGAAGCCCAATGCCCCGGCGTCGAGTGCGCCATTCATCTCCTCGACGACAGTGGCGTCGCGCTGCTCGCGGCCTGCGCGCCGACCATGGCGATGTCCTTCGTGGAGGCGATGGATGAGATCGTAGTCGGGCCGAACGCGGCAACGGTCGGCGCCGCGGTCTATCGCCGAGAGTTCGTGCTCTCGAGCGACATCGTGTCGGACCCGCTCTGGACCGACTATCGAGCGCTCGCCGTCGAGCACGAGTACGCGGCCTGCTGGGCGGCGCCGATCCGGTCGCCGCAGGGGAGTATCCTCGGCGCGCTCGCGGCGTACATCCGCGAGCCGCGCGGCCCATCGGAAGCCGAACGTCGCATCACGGCGACCGCGACGCAGCTCACCGGAATCGCCGTCGACTCTGCGAGCGCGGCGGAATCGCTCCGCCAATCGGAGGCGAGCTTTCGGTCGTTCGTCGAGAACTCTCCGATCGGCATCTATCGAGCGAGTGGAACCGGCCGGCTTCTCGCGGTCAACGCATCCTTGGTCCAGCTCCTCGGCTACGATTCTGCGAACGAGCTCTTGCACGTCGACATGACCCGCACGGTGTTCGCATCGTCGCGAGACTGGGAGCGGTTGTTCGGGGAGCTTGGCGGCGCGACCGAGGCTCGCAGCGCGGAAATGGACTGGCGCCGCAAGGATGGAACGACCGTCACCGTTCGCGTCAGCACGCGCGCGTTTCGCGACGAACGCGGCTTTCTCGCGTACTCGGAGGGCTTCGTCGAGAACATCACGCCGCTCCGAGTCGCCGAACAAGCGGTTCGGCAATCGGAGAAGCTCGCGGCGCTTGGCCAACTGGTCTCGGGCGTCGCGCACGAACTCAACAATCCACTCGCGGCGATTCTGCATTTCGCGGAAGATCTCCTCGAGGACGAACGCAGCGCCGACGATCTCGAGGCGTTGTCAGTGATCCGCGATCAGGCGCGCCGGTCGCGGACGATCGTCCGCGATCTGTTGTCGTTTGTACGCTTCCGCCATCCGGCGCGGGAACGCGTCGATCTGCACAATGTGCTGGCGACGAGTGTGCGCGCTCTGCAGCCCATGGTCGAGAACATCGGCGCGACGCTCGAAGCCGAGCTGCCGGCCGATCGACCCTTCGGAAACACTGATCCTGCAGGACTTCAGCAAATCCTCACAAACCTCGTAATGAATGCCGCGCAGGCGGCGGGTTTCGACGGTACCGTGAGCGTTCGCGCTGATATAGACGGCGAGGAACTCTTGCTGATCGTGGAAGATGATGGGCCGGGAATCGCGCCGTCGAACTTGTCGCGCGTCTTCGAGCCGTTCTTCACGACGAAGGCGCTCGGCGAAGGGACCGGATTGGGGCTTTCCGTGACGCTGGGCATCGTCCAACACCTCGGCGGACGCATCGCGGCGGAGAACCGTCCGGTCGAAGAAGGAACCGGCGCGCGCTTCACCGTGCGGCTGCCGGTCGACGGCGCGGCGACGAGCGATGCCGAGACCACTCGGGCTCGTGCGACACCGGAGCGGACGCACGCGTCGCAGCTCGAGGCCATCTCGAACGGCCGCGTCCTGATCATCGACGACGAGGCGTCCATCCGCGCAGCGCTCCGTCGATTCTTCCTTCGTCGCGGCTGGGCCGTCGACGAAGCCGTCGATGGAACGGAAGGTCTGGCGACGCTGCTCGAAGGCAAGTCGGATTTCACCGCGGTGATCTCTGATCTGCGAATGCCGGGATGTTCGGGCGTCGAGCTGCACGATCATGTCGCCGCGGTCGCGCCAGAGCTGCTCGATCGAATCATTTTCTCGACGGGCGACGTCGCGTCGAAAGATGCCGCGGAGTTCATGCAGCGGACGAAGTGCACGGTCCTCCAGAAGCCTTTCGAGCTCCGCGCTCTCGAAGCGCTCATCGTGAAGTCGAGGCAGTTCTCGGTCGCCTGAGCCGCCTCCGGACGAGGACGGTACGCTTCTTGTCCATCGAGTCCGGAGAATGCCGCAATCCTCTGCTGACATCCCCGCGTTCGTCAATCCGCTCGCCGGCAACGCCGACGCCGCGAGGGGAGCATTGAACGCAGTCGGCGGATTCGAGATTCGGGACGTCGCGCCGGAGATGCTCGCCGGCGATGTACGCCGTGCGATTCAAGACGGCGCACGGCGGGTACTGATCGCCGGCGGCGACGGTTCGCTCGCGAGCGCGGCAAGTGCCCTCTCGGGAAGCGGCGCAGAGCTCGCGATTCTGCCGTGCGGCACGCTCAATCATCTCGCGAAAGACCTCGGCGTGCCGCTCGATCTCGAGGCTGCGGCCCGCATCGCGCGCGACGGAACCGCGGTTCGTGTCGACGCCGCGACGGTCAATGACCGGCTGTTCTTGAATACGAGCTCAGTCGGCGCGTACGTAACCTTCGTTCGCGCGCGCGAGGGGCTCGAGCACCGCCTCGGCTATCATGTCGCGTCCTTCGTCGCCGGCATCCGATTGCTCTTCGCGCTCCCAACGTTCCGGGTGACGCTGCAGGTGGAAGGAATCGCGCGAGAGTATGTCACGCCGCTCGTGTTCATCGGCGTCGGAGAACGCGAGCTGAAGCTGCCGGCGCTTGGGGCGCGAATTCCCGGTGGAAAGAGCGGCCTTCACGTCATGGTGATCCGGCGGCGCTCGGGCGCGCGCACGCTCGCTCTCGCGTTTGCCGCGGCGGCGCGCGGTGTCGACGCGGTCGCGAGGACGCCCGCGTTGGATTCGTTTCTCGTCGACTCGTGCCGCATCGAGCCGCGCACACACCGCGCGGCAATCGATGGAGAGCTGGTGAAGGTCGATCCACCGCTCGAGTACCAGCACGTGCCCGGATGTCTGCGGGTCGTCGCCCCGCAGAGAAAAGCGGAGTCTCGACGCGGCGACGCAGAGAACGGAAAGGACAACCTGGATTGAGCTATTCCGGATGACACGGGAACGCGCTCCGGCGTAGTTTTGAGAGGTGTCCACTGCCGTTGCTCCCGCCCCAGAGATCGATCAGGCCCTCGCGAGACGTCTCGCCGAGATCGTTGGCGAGAAGCGTGTGCTCTATCGGCAGAGTGAGCTGCTGACCTATACGGCCGACGCGCTGCCGTCATACTTCAAACGCCCTTCCCTCGCCGTTTTTCCCGGAACCCGCGACGAAGTCGTCGCTGTCGTGCGCGAGCTCGCCGCGCGAAAGCTTCCCTTTGTGCCTCGCGGATCTGGAACGGGACTATCGGGCGGAGCGCTCGCCGACGGCGTCGTGCTCGTCGGACTGAACCGACTTTCGAGAATTCTCTCGGTCGACACCGAAAATTGTCTCGCGGTCGTCGAGCCCGGCGTCGTCAACGTCGCGCTCTCGCGTGCGGTCGCTTCGCACGGCTTGCACTACGCGCCCGATCCGTCCAGCCAAGCAGCGTGCACGATCGGGGGCAACGTCGCCGAGAATGCGGGGGGTCCGCACTGCTTGAAGTATGGCGTGACGACGAATCACATCGTCGCGATCACCGCGATCCTTCCGAGCGGCGAGATCGTGAAGCTCGGTCGTCCGGCCGGCGAGAACGAGGGTTACGATCTGGTCGGAGCGTTTGTCGGATCGGAGGGATGCTTCGGAATCGCCCTGGACATCACGGTTCGGCTATCACGAAATCCTGAAGCCGTTCGTACGCTGCTCGCCGATTTCATGTCGCTCGAGGAAGCCGCACACGCGGTGTCGTCGATCGTTGCGACCGGAATCATCTCGGCCGCGCTCGAGATGATCGATCAAGCGACGATTCGAGCGGTCGAGGCATCGATCTACGCGGCCGGGTATCCGACAGACGCCGCCGCCGCGCTGCTCATCGAGCTCGATGGCGCCGCGGCCGGCATCGACAGGGACGTCGCGACCGTCGAAGCACTTTGCAAGCAACACGGCGCGCGAACAGTTCGCATCGCGCGCGACGAGGCCGAGCGGGTAAAGTTGTGGCAGGGACGCAAGAAAGCGTTCGGCGCGATGGGACGCGTCGCCTCACACCTCGTGGTGCAAGACGCCGTCGTGCCTCGCACGAAGCTGCCCGAGGTTCTTACCGAGCTCCATCGCATTGGCGAGAAGAATCGCGTGAGGGTCTGCAACGTCTTTCACGCGGGCGACGGCAATCTCCACCCGAACATTCCGTACAGCGCCGCGGATGCCGACGAGACCGAGCGCGTACACGTCGCGATGAAAGAGATCATGGCCGCCTGCGTCGCAGCGGGCGGAACGATCACCGGCGAGCACGGCGTCGGCATCGACAAGCTGCCTTACATGGAAATGATCTTCTCGCCGGATTCGCTCGCGACCATGTGTTCGCTGCGCGAGGTGTTCGATCCAGAGCGGAGGTCGAATCCCGGCAAGGTCGTTCCGGTGCACGCATGCCGAGAGTGGCATGCCGCGCCGGCTGCACGCGCGACGGCGAGATGACGGCGGTTGCAGTCGCTTCCGTCGACGCGCTGCGTGAGCGCATCGCCGACGCTGGAAAGCGCGGCGCGCAACTTCGCGTCGTCGGATCGGGAACGTGGCTGGACGCGGGGCGGCCCGTTCGATCGAGCGAGACGGTTTCGACGAAGGAGCTCACGGGCATCACGGAGTACGTGCCCGGCGATTTGACACTCACGGCTCGCGCCGGAACAACACTCGCCGAGATTCGCGACGCGACAGCAGCACATGGCCAGTGGTTGGCGATGGATCCCCCAGGATCGCCGAACGGCACGATCGGCGCGACTGTCTCGACGAGCTCCGCGGGCCCACTCCGCACGTACTTTGGATCGCCCCGCGATTTGACACTCGGCGTCGAGTTCGTGAGTGGCGTCGGAGTGGTCGCACGCGGCGGTGGTCGCGTCGTGAAGAACGTCGCCGGATTCGATCTCACTCGCCTGATGACCGGCTCGTGGGGAACACTCGGCGTCATCACGGAGGTGACCGTACGACTGCACGCGCGCCCCGAAGCCGACGAATCAGTCGCCATTGGTCTCGACTCGGCCGACGGTGCCGCGCGAGTGCGACAGCTCCTTCGACGACTTCCCTTCACTCCATATGCGTGCGAAGTCGTGAACGGCGCGTTGGCATCGCTGGTCGGCGCGAGTGACGCGACCGCGTTGATTCGGCTCGCCGGAAACTCCGAAGGCGTTCGCGCACAGAGACAGGCGCTCGCGGAGCTCGGTGATGTCCGCGAAATCGACGCGAGCGTGTGGACGAAGTTTGCGGCGATCGAGCCGGAAGGATCGATCGTGTTCCGGCTTTCCGGCTTGCCTGCGGACATCGAAGCGAGGTGGCGCGAAGCGAGCGACATCGCAGTCGAATGTGGTGGCACGCTGGTCCACGCGTCCCCGTCGCGCGGTGTGGTCCGATGCATCGTGCCGAACCGGGACAGCGCGGTCGAGAAGCTAAAGCGACGATTCGCGACCGCGGCGCCGACATCGAGAATCGGAGAACGGTTGCCTGCCGATCTGTGGCCGTTGTGCAGTCCCGCGCCGACAGCGGATCCGTTGTCGGCAGGGATCAAGCGGGCATTCGATCCAAGCAATGTGTTGAACGTCGGAATCTTTGGAGAATCGGCATGAGCGCCCCGGTTGTCGTTCCACAGGAATGTGCTCTCCCGAATAGCCCGCTCTCGAAAGAACAAGCCGGGATCGACGCGTGTGTGCACTGTGGGTTTTGTCTTCAGAGCTGTCCGACGTATCTGACGCTCGAGGATGAAAACGACAGTCCGCGCGGCCGCATCGTGCTGATGCGGGCGCTGCTCGAGGGACGCCTCGAGCCCACGAGTGACACCGTCGAAACGCACATCGCGCAATGCCTCGGCTGCCGCGCGTGCGAGACGGCGTGTCCGTCCGGCGTGCCGTATGGTCACATGCTCGAGGCGACGCGAGCGACGCTCGCGGAGCATCGTCCGATCCCCGTCGTCGCGCGGTTGATTTTGTCGGTCTTCGAACGGCCGGTGATGCTTCGTCTCGCGCTCTTCGGCGGACGCGTTATGCGAGCACTAGGAGTCGCAAAATTGTTTTCGGGGCTTCCGGGCCGGCTTGGGTTCGCGATGTCGATGCTCGCGTCGACTAAGCGCCGCGCGACAAGAGCCTCGGCGCCGGCGGCGACGCAGGGTAAACGAGGAAGTGTCGCGTTGCTGACCGGCTGCGTGATGGAAGGATTGTTCGCCGAAACGAATCGAGCGACAGAGCGCGTCTTGTCGGCGAACGACTATGCAATGCGTGCTGCGCCCGACCAGCGCTGTTGCGGCGCGCTGCACGCGCATGCTGGCGACGAACATGCGGCGAAGCGGCTTGCCAAGGCGAACATCGAGGCGTTCGAGGCGTCGAACGCAGATTTCGTCTGCACCAACGCGGCGGGATGCGGCGCGATGATGAAGGACTACGGCCATTTGCTCCGGCACGATCCCGCGTGGAAGGACCGGGCGGCAGCGTTATCGGCGAAAGTACGCGATGTCAGTGAGCTGCTGTCCGCGGCGGGGCCAAAGGCTGGCGGGCCGGTTCGAGTAACGGTCGCGTACGACGCTCCTTGTCATCTGGTGCATGCACAGCGCGTCTCGAATCCTCCGCTCGACGTGCTTCGCGCGATTCCGGAGCTCGAGCTCGTGCCGCTCGCGGAGAGCGACGTCTGCTGCGGAAGCGCGGGCATCTACAACCTCGTCGAGCCGGAAACGTCCGACATCGTTCTCAAGCGAAAGCTCGACAACATCGCGACGTCCAAGGCCGAGTTCATCGCGACGGGAAATCCCGGGTGCATGATGCAGATCGGCGCCGGGCTTTTTCGAGATGGATCGCCGATGAAGGTCGTCCATCCGGTCGAGCTGCTCGACCAGAGCTACGCGAATGAAGGCAAGTGATGGGCGTGGCGCCGTGCCGCTCGCCTTGCTTACTTACGAAACATGGATGAAGTCGAACGCACGGGAGTGGTGAGCGCGGCATTTATCGCCGAGAGCTCGCTGTGACGCAGCCAAACATCGCGTCGCCGCATCGGACAGCAACCCTCGAGATCGGCGGACACGACGTAGTTCTCGCGTACGCCGACGAACGCGCCGAATACGCCGCGCTCCAGACAACCGCGATCGTAATCGACCGAAGTCATCGCGGACGGCTCCGCCTCTTCGGCGAGAAAGCCGCCGAGGCGCTGACAGGGTTGGTGACGAACGACGTCGTCGCGATTGCGCCGGGCCACGGACAATACGCCGCGGCGTTGTCGGCCAAAGGACGGATCATCGCCGACGTTCGAATTTTCGGTGGGATGGGCTCCTACCTCGTCGATGCCTCTGCACGCGCATGGCCTGGCTTCTTCGGAATGGTGAAGAAGTATGTCAATCCGAGGACGACCGGCTACCGCGACGACTCGTTCGCCATTCGCGACATCGGAGTCTTCGGCAATCGCTCGGCGGAGATCGTTTCCGCGATCTCGGGTGTGAGCGTCGAAGCGCTCATCGCGTTGGTGCCCTACGGGCATGTCGACGCGACGATCGATGGGGCGACAGTCACGATCGCGAAAGTTCCGGACATCGGCGTGATGGGCTTCGAGTTGTTCATCCCATATGAGATGTTCGATCGTGTGTGGGACGGCGCGATCGATGCCGGCGCGACGCCCGCGGGCTTGGGGGCGTGGGAGATCGCGCGCGTCGAAGCGGGGCGCGCCGAATGGGGGATCGACATCGACGACTCGACGATTCCGCAGGAAGCAAACTTCGACGACCTGGATGCGATCTCGTACACGAAGGGTTGCTACGTCGGCCAAGAGGTTGTCGCGCGCGTGCATTTCCGAGGGCACGTAAACCGTCATCTTCGCGGACTGCGCGCCGCGAGCACGGACGCGCCTCCGCACGGCGCTCAGCTCATCGACGATGCCGGCAATCACGTCGGCGACGTCCGCAGCTCGGTTGCGTCGCCGCGGCTCGGCGGGATCGCAATCGGAATGGTGCGTCGTGAGATCGAGCCGGGGACGAGTCTCAACGCGAAGTGGGAGAACGGTGAGCGTCGGGTCGACGTGACGCTCCTGCCATTTCTCGGCTAGGTGGCGCGCGCACTCGTCACCGGCGCTACTGGATTGGTCGGCTCGTACATCGTCGAGCGACTTGTCCGAGACGAGTGGACCGTGCGGGCGCTCGTTCGTTCGCCGGCATCGTGGCTCGAATCCCTGGGCGTCGAGTGCGTCCGGGGCGATGTTCTCGACGCGCAGACCTTTGCGCGAGCGTCGACCGGTTGCGACGTGATCTTCCACACCGCGGCAGCGGTCACGACCGGCGGCGGCTGGGAGGCGTTCCGACGCTTGAACGTCGACGGCACGCTCAACGCGATCAGCGCGGCCGAGAGCTCGGGGGCGAAGCTCGTGCATTTGAGCAGTGTCGCAGTCTACGGTCCGGAGGGCCGGTACCGCTTATCAGAGAAGACTGACGAGGACGCGTCGCTCGGCCCTTTGCCGGAGCACATGTTCTACGCGCGCTCGAAGCGAGACTCGGAAGCGTTGGTGATGGAGGCGCATGCGTCGGGACGGATTTGGGCGACGGCAGTTCGTCCCGACGTCATATATGGAAGGCGCGACCGGCAGTTCGTTCCGCGGATTGCGAGAGTTCTAACATTTGGAATCGCGCCGTCGATCGGCGGCGGGACGGCTACGCTCGCCATGGTTCACGCGGCAAACGTGGCCGACGGCGCCGTGAGAGCGGCGTTCGTCGAGCGGGCCGGCGGACGTGCCTACAATCTCGCGAACGACTTCGACGTCACGGCCCGCGATTTCTTTCTTCTGGCGGGCGAAGGGCTCGGGAAACGCGTCAGGCTATTCTCGATCTCGAAGCCGGTCGCGCAGCGGACGATCGGAGCCGCCATTGGCGCCGTGAAGATGCTGTCGATGGGCAAAATGAGCGTTCTCTCAAAAGACTCGCTTGACTTTCTGACGCGCGACAATCCGTTCACCTCGGAGCGCGCGCGGCGAGAGCTCGGATGGTCACCGGCAATGCGTCCTGAGGAGGGAGTTCCGGACGCGTTTCGCTGGTGGCGCCAGCATCACTGAGAATGAAAAGGGCGCGGCATTTCGCCGCGCCCCTCGTTCCTGACGATAGAACTGAAGTCGATTACGGCTTCTTCTTCTTCATCGCAGTGTCCTTCATCGTGGTGTCCATCTTGTGCGTCGTGTCCATCTTCATGCCGGTATCGGCCGTCGCGGCCGGAGCCGGAGCGGGGGCCATCGCCGGCGTGGCGGTATCCTTGGCGGCTTCTTCAGACTTCGAGCATGCGGTGACCGCGAGCACGGCGGCGGCGACGAAAGCCAGGCGTTTCATGACATTCTCCTAATGAGTGATACATCCGGGGGGTTCGCGTGGTTCGTGCACGCGTACGGGTGGCGCTCGGGCGAGCGGCGTGAAAGGTTGCGGAACAAGGGTGGTGTGTCAAGGCCGACGCCGCTTCGCCAAGTTGGCGCTGCGCAAGGAGTTCGTCGTCGTACTCGCGCGGTTTTTCGCACAGCCAAGCCCGCGCGAACCGGGTGCACCTTCCAGGCCACTATCTCCCGAAACATGATTCATACCTTGTGTGAACGAACTCGCGTCGGGAGTTGGGGATGAGCGCTCAGGAAATGTGGTCCACATCACGCGAAACGCCTCTGACACGTGTCGTCCGCGGCGCTTGTCCGCACGATTGTCCGGACACCTGTGCGATGCTCGTCACCGTCGAAGGGGGACGCGCGGTTCGCGTGCAGGGAGACCCGGAGCACCCGTTCACGAACGGATTTCTTTGTGCGAAGGTCAATCGATACATCGAGCGAACCTATCACCGTGACCGCCTGCTCCATCCGCTGCGTCGAATCGGACCGAAAGGATCGGGACAGTTCGAGCAGATCTCGTGGGACGACGCGCTCGATGAGATCGCGTCGCGCCTGAACGCGATTCGCGAGTCGAGCGATGGCGCTCAGGCAATCCTCCCCTACTCCTATGCGGGGACGATGGGGCTGATTCAAGGCTCGTCGATGGATCGGCGTCTGTTTCACACGATCGGCGCCTCGCTGCTCGATCGCACGATCTGTTCGATGGCTGGGACCGTCGGCATGCGCATGACTGTCGGCGCGAACCTCGGCGCCGATCCCGAGCTGATCCCCGAGAGCGATCTCGTCCTCTTGTGGGGCACGAACACGCTGACGGCCAATCCCCACTTATGGCCGTTCGTCCTCCGCGCTCGCGAGCGCGGGGCGACGATCGTTGCGATCGACCCGATTCGTACGCGAACGGCCGCGCAGTGCGACGAATGGGTCGCGATCCGTCCCGGGACAGACGCCGCGCTCGCGCTGGGGATGATGCACGTGCTCTTCGAGCTCGGGCTCGAGGACACGGACTACATCGCGTCGTACACGGTCGGAATCGAGGATCTTCGCGCGCGCGCGAGGGAATATCCGCCATCGCGAGTCAGTGCGATCACGGGCATTCCGGTCGCTACGATTGTCACGCTCGCCGAGCGTTACGCGAAGTCGAAGGCGGCGTTCATTCGAGTGAACTATGGACTGCAGCGTCACGCCGGCGGCGGCATGGCGGTGCGAACGATCGCGTGCCTTCCGGCGCTGACCGGCCATTGGCGGCGTCCCGGCGGCGGTGTGCAGCTGTCGTCGGGCGCGAACTTCACGTTCAATCGGCACACGCTCGAACGCCCCGACCTGTCACCGCCCGTTCGCACGATCAACATGATCCGGCTGGGCGAAGCGCTGACGCTGCCTGATGCCGGCGTTGGTGGACCACCGGTACGAGCGATGATCGTCTACAACTCGAATCCGGCGGCGGTCGCGCCGGATCGCAACGAAGTCCTTCGTGGAATGGCGCGTGAAGACCTGTTCACGGTCGTCCTCGAGCACTTTCAAACCGATACCGCGGACTATGCGGACATCGTGCTCCCGGCGACGACCCAGCTCGAGCACTGGGATATCCACTATGCGTACGGCCACCACTACGTCACGCTGAATCAGCCATCGGTCGAGCCGCTCGGCGAGTCGCTGCCGAATTCGGAGATCTTCCGGAGGCTCGCGGCGAAGATGGGACTCGACGACCCGATCTTCGTCGAAGACGACGTGACGATGATCAAGCAGGCGCTCGAGACGTCGAACAAGAACTTCGACGGCGTGACATTCGAGAAGCTCGTCGAGCGCGGATGGATGCGGCTCAATGTCCCGACGCCGTATCTCCCGTACGAGAAGGGCAACTTTTCGACACCGTCGGGCAAGTGCGAGTTCTATTCGCCGCGCATGAAGGAGATGGGCCTTGATCCGGTGCCGGCCTTCACGCCGCCATACGAGTTTCCAGAAAACGTTCCAGCCCTGGCCGAGCGCTATCCACTGACGCTCGTGTCGTCGCCGGCGCACCAATTCTTGAATACCACTTTCGTGAACATCGATTCACTGCAGCGGGCGGCGAGAGAACCCGAGTGCTTGTTGCATCCGATCGACGCGGAGCGACGAGGGATTGGCGTCGGGGCGAGGGTCGTCGTCCACAATGACCGGGGAGCGTTCACGGCGATCGCTCGCGTCGAGGAGACCATACGGCCAGGCGTCGTTTGGGCGCCGTCGATCTGGTGGGGCAAGTTCGCCGCCGACGGTGCGAATGCGAATCAGACCACGTCGCAGCGAGAGACCGATATGGGGCACGGACCAGTCTTCTATGACAATCTGGTCGAGGTCGGGCTCGCGGACTGATTGGTTTCGTGAGTGGAATGGAGCCGCGCCGAATGGAATCGGTGCGGCTTTTTTCTATTCGGATGCCTTTTTTCGACTACGGAAGGGCAATTGCTTGCCACGGCGGTTGCACGGCAGGACACGGACTTTCACTGTAGGCCCCATGCACACTCGGCTGCTTCATGGCGCAATCACAGATCGGATCATCCGAGTTTTTTATGACGTGCATTCGGAGCTTGGCGCCGGTCATCTCGAATCCGTCTACGCCAACGCGATGGCGATTGCGATGAAGGACGCTGGCCTTCACTTCGAGCGCGAAGTGAAGATCGCCGTCTATTTCCGCGGCCGCGCGATAGGGATGTTCAAAGCGGACGTGCTTGTCGAGTCCGTTGTGATGTTGGAGTACAAAGCGGGGCGCCAACTCGATCCGGCATGGGAGGAACAGCTTCTCAATTACCTCCGCAACACCCGCGTCGAACTCGGGCTCATGCTGTTCTTCGGGCTACGGCCGTTCGTGAAAGGTCGAATTCTCACAAACGATCAGAAAATCCTTCCACCGTTCGAGACCGCGACAAGCCGATCGTAGACCTTCGGTGTCAATCCGTGTCTTGCCGTGGACCTGCCGTGGCCAAAAGGTCTTCCGCAGTTCCGCAGTCCCCGTGATCCGGAAAGGCTTGCGTCCCCCAAGTGATCGTCCGTTGATTGCAGATAGGTTGCTCACTGGAATCAGGAGATCTTGTGCCCGCACTTCCCGAAACACTCGGCGCCCTCAGGCGCTCCTCATACGGCGTTCCGGAGCGCGCATTTCGCTCTGTCAAAGACGAGATGCGGCAGAACCTCATCGACCGGCTGTGCCAGGGCGGACCGCTGTTCGCGGGGCTCATCGGCTACGAAGACACCGTCATGCCGCAGATCGCCAACGCGATCCTCTCCAAGCACAACTTCATTCTTCTCGGACTGCGCGGCCAAGCGAAGTCGCGAATCCTCCGCGGTCTCGTCACACTCCTCGACGACACCCTGCCGATCGTCGCCGGAAGTGAGATCAACGACAACCCGTTCGCGCCGATCTCGAAGTACGCCCGCAACCTCATCGGAGAAGCGGGCGACGATACGCCGATCGCCTGGATCGGACGCGAGAATCGATACGTCGAGAAGCTCGCGACGCCCGACGTCACGATCGCTGACCTCATCGGCGATCTCGATCCGATTCGTGCGGCGCGCGGCGGCCACGTTTTGTCGGACGAGCTCACGATTCACTACGGCATGCTGCCGCGCGCCAATCGCGGCATCTTCGCGCTGAACGAGCTGCCCGACCTCGCCGGCAAAGTGCAGGTCGGTCTCTTCAATGTCATGCAAGAGGGCGACGTGCAGATCAAAGGCTATCCGGTCCGCCTTCCGCTCGACGTGCAGCTGTGCTTCACCGCGAACCCCGAGGACTACACGGCGCGCGGCAAGATCATCACGCCGCTCAAGGACCGAATCGGGAGCGAAGTCGTGACGCACTATCCGGCTTCGGTCGACCTCGGGATGGACATCACGAAGCAGGAAGCATGGACGGAGCGAGACGACCGGCCGGTCCGCGTTCCGGATTTCGTCGCCGAGGTGATCGAGCGGATCGCGTTCGAGGCACGGGGCGACCGGCGCATCGACAAGCGGTCCGGCGTCTCCCAGCGCATGCCGATCACGGTGATGGAAAACGTCGTCTCCAACGCGGAGCGCCGCGCGATCGAATCAGGCGAAGCGGAGATCGTTCCGCGAATCTCCGATATCTACGCAGCGCTTCCGGCGATCACCGGCAAGATCGAGCTCGAATACGAAGGTGAGCTCGTCGGCGGTCCGGCGATCGCGCGCGAGCTCATTCGGCGCGCGTCCGACGCGACCTTCCAGGACCGCGCGGGCGGTGTCAACGTCGACGACGTCATCATGTGGTTCGACGAAGGCGGCGCGCTGCAAGTCGCCGACGAATCTCGAAGCGATATCGCGCTCAAGGGCTTCGAGATCGTTCCGGATCTCCTGCGCATCGTCCATCACACCGGGCTCGCGCCGGACGACGACGCCGCAACCTCGGTCGCCGCGTGTGAGCTCGTCCTCGAGGCGCTTGTCGCACGAAAGAAGATTTCGCGCTCGGACGCCGGTCAGTACGGACGTGCGAACCCGGAGCCGCGGCGTCGCCCGAACCAGGACCTCTTCGGCGGCGGAATGTAGTGGCGACCGGTCTCGTGGTGCGGCGCGCGCGGCTCGACGACTTGCAGGCCATCGTCGAGCTTCGCCTCGCGCTGCTCCGCGAGTATGGCGACCATCCGCTGTACGCGAATCTCCGTCCGGACGCGCCGACTCGCGCCTACGACTTGTTTCGCGCACAGCTGACGTCGCCCGCCGAAGCAATGTTCATCGCCGAGCAAGACCACGCGGTGATCGGCGTGCTTCGGTGCGTCGAGTCTGGAGCGTCTCCGCTGCTGCTGCCCGATCGCTACTGCTACGTGTCCTCGGCCTATGTTCGTCCGAGCGAGCGACGGCGAGGCGTGCTGCGGGCATTGATCGCAGCCGCCGAGGCGTGGTGCGAAGAGCGCGGACTCACGGAGATGAGACTTCACTCATCGGCCTCCTCACCGGTCGCCATCAGTGCCTGGGATGCCCTCGGCTTCGATGTCGTCGAGCATGTGCGGCGCCGAAACCTCACTCCAACCTCTCCTCGCATTCGTCCGCACGTTCACGCAGAGTCGCGCTGATGCCCGTCATCACCATCTCGCGGATGTATGGGTCCGAGGGCTCCGAAGTCGCCGAACGCGTCGCGCGGACGCTGGGCTGGGCGTTGTTCGACAATGGGATGATCGACGCTATCGCCGAACGCTCAGGGCTCACGCGCGCGGAAGTCAGCGCGCAGGACGAGCGTGTCCCATCGCTGGTCGAGCGGCTCGCGTCGGCGTTGTCGCTCGGCTCACCGGAGATCATGCCGCCCGTGCCGGCGGAGCCGATGGAGACGACCGAAGAACGAATCGTCGCGGTGACACGACGCGTGATCGACGAGGCGATCGACAGCGGGCCCGCCGTGTTCGTCGGCCGAGGCGCCCAGTGTCTGCTCGCCGAGCGGTCGGATGCGCTGCACGTCTTCTGCTACGCGCCGCGCGCGGCCCTTCGCCGCTACGCGATGGAGCGGTTCAACCTCGGCCCCACCGAGGCCGAGAAGAAGATCCACGAAATGAACAGGCAGCGCGAGCAGTACGTGAAGCGGCATTGGAACCGCAACTGGTCCTCATTCGAGAACTATCATTTGTGCATCGACACGAGCTGGCTCGGCACCGAGGGCGCGGCGCAGCTCGTCGTCGAAGCGGCGCGGCGCCAGTTCGCACTCTCGGCGGTCGATTGAGAGCCGCGGTTGACGACGGGCGACCGGGAAAGGACGACAACTAGGCGTTCGCTTCGTCTTCTTTGAGCGCCGCGAGACCCTCTCGCGTTTGGTCGGACACGAACAGGTCATCGGAGATTGCCGCGATCTCCTCGGCGTGCCGCCAAGCTTCTTCGAGAAGCGCGAGTTCGCCCTCGAGGGCGCGGCGCTCGCTGTCTTCGTGCACCGACATCTCCATCGCGAGGCGGACTTCGCGTGGTAACTGCGCGATCATGTTGTTTTTTGCGGAGACATTCTCGCCAGCTTCCGCGGCGTATGGAGCGACAGTGGAGTATCGCTCGAACAGGCGATCGGTTCCACCAGCATTAGCGATCATTTCGACCGCGTCATCAACCTCGGCTCGTTTCGCGCCGGATGAGTTGATACTTGGAAGTAGTTGACTGGCGACACGAACTGCATCATCGCCGAAGACGTCGATCGAGTAGTCGACCTCGGAGACCTGCGCGGCCGCAGCGTGGACGGAGCCAGCAGCGAATTTCGGGGCACGGAACGGGACGCGAAGTCCCCATCCTCCCTCGGACGGAATGACGTGGATGCCGTTGAGCTGCTTCAGGCGCACGACGACCCGAACATCGAACTCCGGAATCGAGATCCGCGCGCGTGCTCGGCGGGCTTGGTAGAACCCGTGTATCTGGTGCACGGCATTGAAGAGTCCCCATGAGCTGCCAGCGATGATGCCGGTCATCGGTCCAAGCACGAGTAGCCCGACTCCGGCCGCGGCGCCCGCCCCCATCATCGCGAGGTGCTTTCGGCGACGCCGGCCGAACTGATCGCCATATCGCCACGCGGCCATTTCAGGGCGCTGCGGCAAGCCGACGCGCACGAGCTCGAGTCCTTCGCGAATGCGCGCGAGACCGATGTTGTCGGTCGACACACGAAGACGTGTGTTCGAGAACTCTCGTTCACATTCTTCGATCGCCTCCCAGCGCTCTTCGATGGGCGAGAGGTTCCAGCGCTCACACTTTCGGCAGACCACCCACAGGCGCCCTTTGGCCGAATCGAACACGAGCCGGCGACCGACGGGAAAGTGTTCGATCGCCTGGTTGGCGCCGAGCTTCGCGTGGCAGAAGATGCAGGTCGAATACATACTGCGGGAAAGCAGGTCTTCGGCCGCTTCGCGGCCATCAGCATGACGCAGGCTCGGCTAAACGGAGCGAAGCTCCGGACGCCTGACGAACGCCACGTACGCGTAGACTAGCATGATGACCGCGCCGCCGCCGATGGCCCACGACGCGCCGATGAGATGCGCGATGCTACCCGCGATGATGGAGCCGAGCACCTGCGAGAGCCCGACGACAACGAACGAGTATGCGGCCATCATGCGGCCGCGAAGCTCGTTCGGAACGAGGTGCTGCAACGTCGAGTTCGCGAGCGCGTTGTTGAGAATCATCGAAAAGCCGACGCACAGCAGAACCGGATACGCGAGAGCCGCGCTTCGCACGAGCGAGAACGCGAGCAGCGTGAGGCCGAAAGCCGTCGACGAGAACACCAGCAGGCGGCCGCGGGCAAATCGGTCGCCGACCGCCGCGAGCGAGAGTGCGCCGACAAGGCCCCCGACGCCGACGCACGCCAGCAGGGCTCCGTATCCGCCGGCGTCGAGGCCGAGCGAGTCGCGCGCGACGACGGGCATCATCGTCAGATATGGAACGCCGAGCACCGAGTACACCGTCACGAGCTTCATGAGCGCGGAGATAGCGGGCGTGTCGCGCATGTAGCGAACGCCCTGCTTGATCCCTTCGATCGGCGAGGCGAGGTGCTCGGGCGGCGTCCACTGGGGGAGCCGGATCATATAGAGGCCGAGCAACACCGCGATGTAGCTTGCGGCGTTGACGCCGAAGCACCATGAAAGGCCGAGCTTTGCGATGATGATCGCCCCGATACTCGGCCCGACGACGCGGGCGAGATTGAAGCCGCTGGAGTTGAGCGCGATGGCGCCAGGCAGATCTTCTCGGCCAACGAGCTCGATGACGAGCGACTGCCGCGACGGAACCTCGAACGCCGTGATCAGGCCGTTCACCGTCGCGAGCGTGAGCAGCCAGCCAATCGTCACGCGTCCGGAGAAGGTGAACCACCAGAGCGTCGCTGCCTCGAGGCCGAGCAGCGCCTGTGCGATCTTGACGAGCCGGAGCTTGTCCGTGCGATCGACGACAACGCCGGCGTGCAGCGAAAACAGGAGAACCGGAAACGACTGCGCCGCCGCGACGAGACCGACGAGGAACGCGCTATTAGAGAGCTGTAAAGCCAGCCATCCCTGCGCCATCGTCTGCATCCAGGTACCGATGAGCGACAGCGTCTGCCCGAACCAGAAGAGCCGGAAATTCCGATGCCGCTGAAGTGTCAGGAATGGGTTCAGAGATGCGGGCACGATTGAAAAGTAAGTCGAACCGGCCGCACATTCTCCGCGCCATCTTCGACGAGGATTTTACGTGCTCGAGATTCGAAGCGTTTTGACGGCCCTTGCGGCGGCGACGCTCGCGACGGCCGCAGAGGGACAGGTCGCCGGATTCGCGTGTCGTGTCGCCGCCATTCCGATGCGCGACGGCGTGCATCTCAACACGCGGATCTGCGAGCCGCGCGGGACGCACGCGCCCTTGCCGATCCTCATCACGCGGACGCCCTACGGCGTCATGGGCGACACCGTGGTCCGAAGCGACTATCGATTTCTCGCTGCCGACGGCTACGTCTTCGTCTTCCAGGATATTCGTGGGAGATACAAGAGCGAGGGACAGTTCTTCATGAACCGCCCGCTCCACGCACCGAGTGATTCCAACGGGACCGACGAGAGCACCGACACGTACGACACCGTCGCGTGGCTCCTCAAAGACGTCAAGAGCAACAATGGCCGCGTCGGGGTGCTCGGCGTCTCCTATCCCGGGTTTCTCGCGACGATGGCCGGCATCAACCCGCATCCGGCGGTGAAGGCGATCTCGCCCCAGGCCCCGATGACCGACACGTGGATGGGCGACGATTTCTTCCATCAGGGCGCGTTCCGGCTGTCGTACGGCTTCGAGTACGCGGGCTCGATGGAGCTCAGCAAGGATCAGTCGGTGCCGCTTCCGATCGGTCGCTGGGACACGTACGACTGGTATCTCGAGCTCGGCTCGCTCGCGAACGTCGACCCGAGGTACTTCCATGGAAAGGTGCCGACGTGGGAGGCGTTCGTCGCGCATCCGGCGTACGATGCGTTCTGGCAGACGCGCGCTCTCGAGAGAACTCTAAAGTCTCCCGCGGTGCCGACGCTGACGGTCGGTGGATGGTGGGATCAGGAAGATCGATACGGCCCGCTCGCGACCTACAAGGCGCTCGAGCCTGGGGACGCAAAGCATCTCAGCACGCTGGTCATGGGCCCGTGGAATCACGGCGGCTGGCGGAATCCCGCGCGCGCGATGGCGGTCGTCGATCCGGGGACATCGGACGGGTATCTTCGTGACATCGAAGCGCCGTGGTTCGCCTACTGGCTGCACGACAAGGGACGCGCCGTGCCGTGGGAGGCGTATCTCTACGACGCCGGCGCAAAACAGTGGCGGGCGTTCGCCGATTGGCCGCCGAAGAGCGCGACTCCGAAAAGGCTGTATTTGCACGGCGACGGGAAATTGTCGTTCGACGCGCCGAAGTCAGGAGAATCGTCGTCGGACCAGTACGTCTCCGATCCGGCGCATCCGGTGCCGTATCGGCCGCGGCCGGTCGAACAGACGTACGATCCGCGCGGGTCGAACTGGCGGACGTGGGAGACGCGGGACCAGCGTTTCGTGCAGGGGCGTCCCGATGTGCTGAGCTGGACGTCGGAGACGCTGCCCACGGACGTTTCGATCGCGGGCGATGTGATCGCGCATCTCGTTGCGTCGACGACCGGGCAGGACGCGGATTGGGTCGTGAAGCTCATCGACGTTTTTCCCGATAGCATCTCGTCCGACTGGCAGCTCGGCGGCTATGAGCTGATGGTCGCGCACGAGATTCTGCGCGGCCGATATCGCAAGAGCTTCTCGGCGCCGGAGCCGCTGACGCCAAATCTGCCGGCCGAGTTCACGGTCGATTTGCATCAGCAGAGCTACACGTTCAAGAAGGGGCACCGGATGATGGTGCAGGTGCAAAGCACGTGGTTTCCGCTGTACGATCGAAACCCCCAGACGTGGGTCGCCAACATTTTTCAGGCGAAGAATTCAGACTTCAGAGCTCAGACGCACACGGTCTGGCATTCGCCTGGGAAAGAGTCATACATCGGAGTCGCGATCATCAAATAACGTTGGGTTCGGGGTTGGGAGTTCGGAGTTGGGGTTTGGTGTTCGGAGTTGGGGTTTTGGGTTCCGGTCCGGGGTGGACGGTCGGGGGTTTGGAGTCTGCGGTGCCAGCACGTGACCGAGTCACTGAGTCACGCGCAGGCACCCCGGACCCTCGACGCCAAACCGTCCACTCCAAACCGGAACACCCGACCCCCACCCCAAACGGGCACACCAAACCTCACACCCCAACCCGCCAGTATCCCGCGGTTGGTCGCGGCGGTATCGTTCGGTAGGAGGGCGCGATGCGTTTTCATACTTACGGCAAATACAGTCCCGAGCTCGCGGACGCGATCGATCTACAGGCGTTGCTCGACAAGCTCGCCGACTTTCTTCTGCAATCGGGATTCGCCGGCGACAGCCAGTCGTACTACGGCTGGGACGGCGGTGAACAGCAGAACCACTCGCTCGACGCGCTGAAACAAGCGATCCTCGACGCGCTGATGGAGAGCGGACAGTTCACTCCAGAGATGCTCAAGGCGCTTCGCGGCGGCGAAGACGAAGAGGGGCAGGCGAAGCTGGCGCAGTTCCTGGACCAGCTCGTGCAGCGACTCATCGAGGAGGGCTACCTCAACCTCGAGAACGCGCCGCAAATGCCGGCCGGGCACCAGTCGGTCGACGGCCCCGGCGGGCTCGCGAAAGCCGCTGCCCGCGACGTCCAATTCAACCTCACCGACAAGGGCATCGACTTCCTCGGCTACAAGACTTTGCGGGGCCTGCTTGGCTCATTAGGAAAGTCTAGTTTCGGGAGTCACGATACGGCGTATCTCGCGACGGGAATCGAGTCGGACGGGTGGAGCAAACCGTATGAGTTCGGCGACGTCCTGAACATCGACGTCAATGAGACCTTGAAGAATTCCCTCGCCCGCACCGGACGGATCGAGGTTCCGCTGGACCTCGACTACAGTGACCTCATGGTCCGCCAGGCCGAGTATCGCTCGTCGTGCGCGACGGTCCTGATGCTCGACTGCTCACACTCGATGATCCTGTACGGCGAAGATCGGTTCACGCCGGCGAAAAAAGTCGCGCTCGCGCTCACCCATCTCATTCGCACGCAGTTTCCCGGCGACACACTCAAGGTCGTCCTCTTTCACGACTCCGCCGAGGAGATTCCGCTCGCGACGCTCGCGACGGCGCAGGTGGGACCGTATCACACGAACACGGCGGAGGGGTTGAAGCTCGCGCGTCGGCTGCTCCTGGCACAGAAGAAGGACATGCGGCAGATCATCATGATCACCGACGGAAAGCCGAGCGCGCTGACCATGCCCAACGGGCAGATCTACAAGAATTCGTTCGGTCTCGACACCACGGTCATCACGCAGACGATTCGCGAAGTCGCGAACTGTCGACGCGCGGGAATCATGATCAACACGTTCATGCTCGCCCGCGATCGTACGCTCGTCGAGTTCGTGAAGCGCGTCTCGGAGATCAGCCGAGGCAAAGCGTACTTCACGTCGACGATGACGCTCGGGCAGTTCATCCTGATGGACTTCCTCAAGCGGAAGACGCGGAAAGTCAGCTAGTCGCGTCGCGACGAGCTCACAGCGCAGAGTGACGGCGATACCATCTCTCAAGACCATCGCGTGCGCCGGACTCGTCGCGATGCTCGTCGCCTGCGGCGGTAGCTCTCGCTCACCGACGGGCGTGACGAGCATTCCGACCCCGCCAACGAGCAACACACCGAGCGTTTTCCCCGGGTTCGATACGAGCATTTATCCCGGCGATGCGGCAATGACCGCGTGGCGATATCCGGCATCGCCGTACTATTGGGCTGGCTACTACTTGGCCGCGCCGTGTCACCGGGACATCACGTGGATGAGTAAATACTCAACCCTGTCCCGTATGGGGTGGGGGCTGGCGGCACTGTATGTCGGACAGCAGGACTGGAATCAGATTCCTCAGACAATCGTCGTCCGCGGCGCGCGCGCGACGGCGAGAGCGGCGGAGTCGACACCAGCCGAGAAGGCGACGGCACAGCAGTTCGCGGTTTGCTCGGCGTCATTGGTCAGCCCCGACCAAGGTGCCGCCGAGGCGGCCGATGCGGTCGCGAAGCTCGAGGCAAACGGTTTTCCCGACGGATCGACGGTGTTTCTCGACGTCGAGTATGTGAGCGCGGTATCGTCGTCGCTGCTCCTGTATTATCGGGCATGGATCGCCGGGATTCTCAACGATGGCCATTACAAGCCCGGCATCTATGCGGCGAAATCGAATGCGGCGAACCTGCGAGCGGCCGCGCTCGATGCGTACAGGTTGGCCGGTTCGACGGCGGATCCGCCGTTCTGGATCGCGAGCAGCTCGGGGTTCTCGCTCGCGCAAACGCCGACCGCCGTTGGTTTAGACTATGCTAAACTCTGGCAGGGTGGCTACGATCTGACGCAGACCTACGGCGGGTTCACGCTGTCGATCGATGCAAATGTCGCGGCGGTGAGGTCGCCGAGTGCGCCTTAGAGGGGCGACTGGGACTGACGACTGGGGACTGGGGACTGGGGACTGGGGACTGACGACGGGGACAACAAGCTTCCGTGTGGCATAGCCTTCCCGCCCGTCATCCGGATCGCGGCGTCGGATCGCTGTCCCTTATCGCGATCCGACGCCGAACCGCAAACGGAACCGCAGAGTGCAGGATCTCACGCGGAGCCGCGGAGGACGCGGAGAACTGCAACCGTCGAGTAGGACCGCGAGCACGTTGTTCTTCTCCGCGTGCTCCGCGGCTCCGCGTGCTTAACGCGTTTTGCAGTTCTGTTGAACTGCCTCGCCGACAGAGCGATCCTTTCGGCGGCATCGCCGACGCTCGGCGCGCCGCAGGATGACCGCCAGTCGTCAGTCCCCAGTCCCCAGTCCCCAGTCCCCAGTCGTCAGATCTCCCTCGCCAACACCCTCCTGAGCGTCCCACTGTCGATGTTCCCGCCGCAGAAAATGATCGCGACACGCTTGCCATCGAGCTGCGCGCGCAGCTTCGGAAGCGCAGCGAAGCCCATCGCCGCCGCACCCTCGATCAAGTTGTGCGTCGCCGAAACGATCGTTCGCATCGACTCGGCAATTTCGGCGTCCGTCACCGTCACGAACCCCGCGAGCCCGGATTGAAGCGCCGGGAACGTCAGGTCATAGGTCGCGCGAGTCGCGACGCCCTCGGCAAAGGTGTCGGCGCGCGGCGTCGTCAGGCGCTTGTGCGCATGCCACGAATCGTGAATGGCCGGCGCCCCGGCCGCCTGCACGCCGTACACCTCGATGTGCGGCGCGAGGGCGCGCGTCACCGTGATCGCACCGACAGCCTGTGATCCGCCGCCGGTCGCGATAACGATCGCATCGAGCTTGGGATTCTGCTCGAGGATCTCGAGCGTCATCGTCGCGGCGCCGGCCACGATCCGGCGATCGTTCGTCGAGTGCGCGATGACGCGTCCTTCCGACGCTGCGATCCGCTGCATCACGCCGACCGCTTCGTCGTAGTCGCGACCCTCTTCGACGACCTTCGCCCCGAGCGCGCGCATCGCGCCGTTCTTTTCAGGATTGTTGCCAGCCGGAACGCAGATGGTTGCCGACGAGCCGACGAGCGCTGCGCCGTACGCGATGCCCTGCCCGTGATTTCCCGTCGACGCGGCAACGACACCGCGCGTTCGCTCCTCGGCGCTGATGGCCGTCATGAACGAGAGCCCATTACGAATCTTGAATGAGCTCGTCGGCTGGTGGTTCTCGTGCTTCACCCACAAGTCTCCGATGAACGGAACCGCCGCGCTGAGCTGCGGATATTGGCGAAGCGGCGTCGGCGTCAGGAGCGGCGCGATGCGTTCGTGCGCCGCGCGCACGTCGTCGATCGTGATCGGAAGCTCGGTGGCGATGTCTGCGATTGTCATGATTTTTAGCGCGGTGGAAGAGCCGTCGAGATGAGAACGGTGGTCAGCGCGATGACGACGGCGCCGGCCAACAGCTCGAGCGTCGCGCTGATGCGGAAACGCTTCGCGGTCGTCGTCTGCCAATCCCGAACGACGGCGCGTCTCCAATGAAAGAATCCGAACGCGAGCACGATCACGACCACCACGATCTTTCTGAGCAATGCCAATCCGTACTCGGTCGTCCAAAGATCGCTGAACGCGGGAAGGCGAAGCCATCCGGCAATAACCGCCGAGATGATCGTCAAGAGGACGCATTCTATCGCCGTGCGGTGATACGACCTCACGAGACGCGATCCGGCGGCGGCGCGTGTCGTCTCGTCCGGCGCCCGCAGCGCGGGTAAACCGCAGAGCAAAACGCAGGTGAGACCGCCGAGCCAACCGCCGGCGCTCAGGAAATGCGCGACATCGATCGCCACCGCCAACGGGGCCTGGCGACTCAGCGCGCCAGGATGTCCGGTCATCGCTTCGCCGACGCAAATCGCGACGGCGCCCAGCCCCGCGAGGATCCAGACGGAGCGCATCGTACGCGCAACGAGAAGTCCAACGAGGGCGATCGCGGCGCCGACCGCCGAGAACGTCCAACCGTGTCCCCAGCGAGTGTATCGCATCGTCGACACGATCGCTGAACCTCGCGAGATCGCCGGCGACATCGCGAGCTCCGACTGCGCGACGAGTCGCGTGAAGCTCGCCACGAGAAACAGTATCGCCACCGACGTCGCGAGCCGCCGAGCGCGATCGGTTGCTTCGGTGACCTCGTGGACGGGCCACTGCGCCATCGGGAGGACGAACAGCCGGAAAACAACGGCGCCGATGAGCACCATCGCCGCCACGAGCTCCGCCCAACGAACCGGCAGCGAGAACGCGCTCGGTCCGCCGGGTTCGATCGGCGCATTCGCGTTTCGCGTCCCACTTCTCGTTTGATTGGGGACAGGGATGGTGATCGTGATCGGCTTGGCCGAATCCGCCTGCGAGACGACGATGAACGTGAATCGACCGCTCGTCGCGTGTCCGTCCGCCGCGGCGGTGCGCCACGCAACCGAGTAGCGCCCGCCGCGGAGCGGCTGTTTGATGCTCGCGACAATGCTCATGCTGTCGCCGGCCGTCAGGTCGCCGAGCGAAACGGCCACTCCCGCCGAGTCCACGAGCTCGAGGGATGAGAACCGGAGCTCGGGTCGCTCCGAGAACCAGAGACGAAGCGCGGTCGGCGGAGTCGAAACCGTCGACATCGCGGCCGGCGTGCTGCGAAGGAGACGGGCGTGCGCAAAAAGAAGCGCCGGCGTGATGAGCACCGCCAGCGCCGCGAAGACAGAAGCAAGGAACCGACTTCGAACGCGCGTTCGCACACTGATAGATTGGTCGCGATGCCAACCGAGCGCAAACGGTCTCGCGCAATTCAGAAGCCTTTTCGAATAGATCAGGCGGTTCGCGAAGCGTTCGGGCGCCGGCTTCGAACCTGGTTCCGCGTGAATGGCCGCGACCTTCCGTGGCGGCGGACACGGGTCGCCTACGAGGTGCTCGTCTCGGAGCTGATGCTCCAGCAGACCCAGGTCTCGCGCGTTGTGACACGATATGGCGAATTCCTCGAGCAATTCCCGACGCTGGCCGACGTCGCGCGCGCCGAGCCGGCGCGGGTCATGGAGGCGTGGGAGGGACTCGGCTACTACGCGCGCGCTCGAAACCTCCATCGTCTCGCGAGCGAGGTCACCCAGGGTGGAAGTCAGCCTGACCGACCGTTGCCGCCCGATCCGGCCGCGCTGCGGACCCTCCCGGGCATAGGCGCGTACACGGCGGGGGCTGTGGCTTCGTTCGCGTACGAGCGCCGCGCCGCTCTCGTCGACACCAATGTTGCTCGAGTGCTGAAGCGGGTGTTCGCGCCGGGCATCGACGCGAAAAGCACGGTGGGACAGAAGCGACTCTGGGAGATCGCCGAGTCGATTTTGCCGCGCACCGGACCGGCGACCTGGACTCACAATCAGGCGCTCATGGAGCTCGGCGCGCTGGTGTGCACGGCCCGGGTAGCGCATTGTGATCGCTGTCCGGTTCAGTCGCTGTGCAAGTCGGCGAAACTCGTCCGGCAAGTATCACCGTAAGGAGCCGCCTGAAGGTCCACCGACACGAGGAACCATGTACCCGACCAAGATTCTCGAGATGATTTTCGTGTTTGCCGGGCTGATGACATGCGTTGGCTGCTTCACCGGCATCGTAATCACCGCACTCAAGCGCAAGAGCTCGACGACGCCTTCGAGAGAAGTCGAAATGCGCCTGTCCGACATCGTCGAGCGGCTGTCGCGGATCGAGACCTCGTTCGATGCGACGGCGATCGAGGTCGAGCGAATTTCTGAAGCTCAGCGGTTCACGGCCAAGGTTTTGGCTGAACGGTCGGTTTCGTCGCCTGCGCTCGTCGACCGGCAGCGGGGCTCGGTCACGCCGCACTGAGGCGCCGGTTCGCGGCGTGCCCGTCCGAAGTAGCGGTTGGCCCAAACCCTCGAGGGGCTAGATTTGTGCTCACGTGAGGCGGGATCTACCTGCTCCGCCTCGACCTCTCTGGAGAAAAGTGAGCATGGGCAATACGCAGCCGACGCCGCCGTCCGGCGAGCTTCGGGCAAAGGGCACGCTCGACATCAAGGATTCTCGTACCGACAAGAGCTACTCGATTCAGATCGTCGAAGGCGGCGTCGAGGGCGACACGGCGACACGCGCGATGGATCTGCGACAGATCAAGGCGTCCCCCGAAGAATTCGGGTTGATGACGTACGATCCCGCCTTCATGAACACGGCGTCGTGTAAGAGCGCCATCACGTTCATCGACGGCGACAAGGGCATCCTTCGCTATCGCGGCTATCCCATCGAGCAGCTCGCCGAGAAGGCGACGTTCCTCGAGGTTGCGTGGTTGCTGCGCCACGGCGAGCTGCCGGACCAGCAAGAATACGATCACTGGGTGCACGACATCACGTTCCACACGTACGTGCACGAGAACATCAAGACATTCTTGCAGGGCTTCCGCTACGACGCGCATCCGATGTCGATGCTGTGCTCCGCGGTCGCCGCGCTGTCGTCGTTCTATCCGGAAGCGAAAGACATTCACGATCCGGCGTCGCGCGATATCTCGATCGTGCGCCTGCTCGCGAAGCTCCCGACGCTCGCCGCGTTCTGCTATCGGCACAGCAAGGGACTTCCGTTCATCTATCCGGACAACGACTGCAGCTACGTCGAGAATTTTCTCTCGATGGTCGCGCGCATGTCGGAGCCGAAGTACGAAGCGAATCCGACGTTCGTGAAGGCGCTCGAGATCCTGTTCATTCTCCACGCGGATCACGAGCAGAATTGCTCGACGAACGCGGTCCGCGCGGTCGGCTCATCGCAGGTCGATCCGTTCTCGGCGATCGCGGCGGGCGTTGCGGCGCTCTATGGCCCGCTGCACGGCGGCGCGAACGAGCAGGTGCTTCGCATGATCAAAGAGATTGGTCATCCGAAGAACGTTCCGGCGTTCATCGACGAGGTGAAGGGCGGCAAGGGCAGCCGCTTGATGGGCTTCGGGCACCGCGTCTACAAGAGCTACGATCCTCGCGCCAAGATCGTGAAGAAGCTCGCCGACGAAGTGTTCGCGCAGATCGGCATGGACAAGGATCTCGAGATCGCGCTGGAGCTCGAGCGCATCGCGCTCTCCGACGACTACTTTGTGTCGCGCAAGCTCTACCCGAACGTGGACTTCTACACGGGACTGATCTACCGGTCGATGGCCTTCCCGACCGACTTCTTCACGGTGTTGTTTGCCGTGGCGCGCACCGCGGGCTGGCTCGCGCAGTGGGAAGAGATGCTCAACGACAAGGAGCAGAAGATCGCGCGGCCGAGACAGATCTACGTCGGATACGGCGAGCGTCCCTTCTCGAGCAAACTGACGACGAAGTTCCCGAGCGCGAAGAAGGATCCGGTAAAGAAGTGAATCGGAGATAGCTGTGCGGGATCGCAGATCAGCCGCGTTCTTTTCGATTTCGGTATTGGCTGCTGTCCTCTCGACAGGGGCCGGCGCGCAAACGGGCGCGCCGCTCTCGGGTCCGCGTCTTCGCATCATCGGCACCAACGACTTTCACGGCGCGCTCGACGGGCGACGCGACGCGGACGGAACATGGCGCGGCGGCGCGGCGGCGATGGCCGCAACGATCGAACGGGCCGAAGCCGAGTGTTCGCCTCCCGATTGCCATTGGATCCTCCTCGACGCCGGCGATCAATTTCAAGGCACGCTCGCGTCGAATCTGGTGTACGGCCGTCCCGTCGCGCAGATCTTCAACGAGCTCGGATACACCGCGGCCGCGCTCGGCAATCACGAGTTGGATTGGGGCGTGGACACGCTGAAGGCCCGTATGCGCGAGGAGCGGTATAATGTGCTCGCCGCGAACGTGCGATTCGAGGACGGCCGCGACGTCCCACGGATCCGCGACGACACGCTCGTGACTCGCGGCCCGTTCAAGGTTGGCGTCATCGGAGTTCTCACTCGCGCCACGAAGACCGCGGCGAAGGCGAGCACGATCGCTGGACTTCGGTTCGACGACCCGGCACCCATCATCGACAGCTTGGCGAAACGGCTGCGCAGTCAGGGAGCGAACCGAATCGTCGTCGTCGCCCACGCCGGCGGCTTTTGCGACGCCTCGGGTGTGACCGATTGTCGTGGCGAGATCTTCGACGTCGTCCGCCAGCTGCGGGAGCACGTCGACGTCGTCATCGCTGGGCATACGCACAGCCTCATCAACACCGAGATCAACGGCACCGTGATCCTCGAGGCTTTTTCGAGCGGAACGGGGATCGATGTCGCGGATTTGCCGCTCGATCCGACGGTGCCGTCGCATCACGAAGTGCGCCGCGTGTTGACCGATTCCATCGCGCCGGACTCGCTGATCGCACGGCAGGTCGCGGCGGCGAACGCGGCGGCGAAAGCGCAAGCGACGTCCGTGGTCGCGACCGTCGCTCGCGAGCTTCCAAACACCACGGATTCGCCGCTGGGCGACCTCATTGCCGATGCGATGCGCGACGCTGGTCATGCGGACTTCGCGGTGATGAATCACGGGGGCGTTCGTGCACCGCTGCGCGCCGGACCCGTGACGTATTCCGAGGTCTTCGAGATCCAGCCGTTCGCGAACGTGTTGTACAAGCTCACGGCAAAGGGCGCGGACATGCGGCGATACTTCGAGAAGATCGTCGGCGGCAGACATCCGAACGGATGGCTGAGCGGCGCGACGATCACGTACGACTCGACGCGTGCGCCAGGCTCGCGCATCTCATCGATCGTCGTCGGCAGCGGCCGCACGCTCGATGATTCGGCGACCTACACGATCGTGATCAACGACTTCATGCTCACTGGCGGTAGCGGCCTCGGATTCCCGGGAACACCGCTCGCGTCGCAGCCGATGGACGTCGTCGATCTCGACGCGCTGATCGCATACCTGAGGAAGCTGCCGCAGCCAATAACCGCCCCTGCCGACGCACGCATACGAGCGAGACCATGAGAGCTCCGCGCACAGATAGCGGCAACACCCGGGTTGTGCGTTCGGAGTTCACGGTTGGGGTTTGGTGTTCCGGTCCGGGGTGGACGGTTTGACGTTAGGGGTTCGGGGTGCCTACGCGTGACTCGGTCAATGAGTGACTCAGTGAGTGAGTAAGTGCGTTACTCCGTGAGTGACTCAGTGAGTGAGTAAGTGCGCGACTCAGTCACTCGGCAACTCAGTCACTTGCTAAGCACCCCAAACTCCAAACCCCGAACCGTCCACCCCGGACCGGAACACCCAACCGGTACCCCAAACCCCAAACCCCAAGCTCCAAACCCCCAACCCTGTAGTGCTGTCAGGCCGGCTTGGCGGCGAGTCGTCGTACCGTATCGAACTCCGATTTCGTGACTGGCTGGACGGAAAGTCTGCCCAATCGCACGAGCGCCATGTTCTCGAGACCTTTCGTTTTCTTGACCTCGTCGAGCGTGATCTGGCGCGCGAGCGGTTCGACCGCTTTGATGTCGACCATGAACCACGTCGGCGCGTCGGCTTTGCTCTTCGGATCGTAGTGGGAGTCTGCCTTGTCGAACGCCGACGCATCCGGGTAGGCCTCACGGGCCACCTCGGCGACGCCGACGATCGCGGCGGGCTTGGCGCTCGAGTGATAGAAGAGGACCTGATCGCCCTTCTTCATCGCCTGCAGGTGGTTTCGGGCCGCGTAATTGCGGACGCCGTCCCAGTGCGTCGTTTTCCCGGGACTCTTCACGAGATCGTCGAACGAGAAAGTCTCGGGTTCGGACTTTACCAGCCAGTAGTTCCGGTCAGGCATGAGACGAAGATAAGAATGTGGTGTAGCCGTAAGTTGCCGCTTCGAGCGTCGCCGAGAATCCTATTTATTATGATGGTGGCCGGCCATCGTCAGCGAGTGACTCATACCACCCGACGAGCAATTCGCATCGCCGCCGCGGGAGCGCTGACCTTGACCGTGCCTCTGCGCGCGCAAGGCGGTGGGGTGCCGACCGCCCCGACGACGCTCAAGTACCCTGCGGCGCCACGCGGCACGCAGGTCGACGAGGCCGGCGGCATTCGCGTCGCCGATCCGTACCGCTGGCTCGAGAACATCACGTCCTCCGACACGCGGAGCTGGGTGTCCGCCGAGAATGCGTTGACCGAGAGCTTCCTGGCGCGAGACCCAAGGCGATCGGCGATTAGAGATCTCGTATCACGCGCGTGGAACTATCCGAAGGTCGAGCCGCCGTTCGTCGGCGGAGAGCGGGTGTTCTTCTATGAAAACAGCGGCCTCGAAAATCAAGCGGTGCTCTACGTGCAGGACCGGCCGAACACGACGCCGAGAATGCTGCTCGACCCGAATGCGTTTTCGCAGGATGGCCTGCTCGCAGTCGTCGATCAGGCGCCGTCGCCCGACGGCAAGTACCTCGCGTACGCGGTGTCGACGCAGGGGTCCGCCTGGCGAGTCGTTCGCGTCCGTGACGTGAGATCGAGCCAGGACACCGGCGAGGAGCTGAAGGGCATTCGCGACGATCCGCTGTCCTGGACGGCCGACTCACGAGGATTCTTTTATACGCGGTCGGACGGCGGCCATCCGCCGACGGCGTCGAATCCGCTCGTGCCGGACGGCCGCGACCAGGTGTACTACCATCGTGTCGGTCGTCCCCAGTCCGACGATCGTCTCATGTTCGACGGGCCTGACAATCCCTGGCGCGTCCACGCCGAAGTCAGTGACGACGGCCAGTATCTGGTCATCGCCGCGCGCTACGGATTCGACGTCGAGAACCGCCTCTACTTTTTCGACCTCGACAACCCGAAGCACCCGAACCTCGGCGCGCCGATCGTGAAGTTGTTCGACAACCCCGACGCCGTGTACGACTTCGCGGGCAACAATGGGCCGGTGTTCTTCATTCGGACGACGAAGGACGCCCCGCGCGCGCAGCTCATCGCGGTCGACATCAATACGCCGGACGAGAATCACTGGACGACGCTCATTCACGAAGCGTACGATCCGCTCATCGAGATTCGACGCGTCGACGACCGCCTCATCGCACATCGCCTGCACGACGCGCACTCGGTCCTCGAGCTGTATGGCTTGAACGGATCCTCGCGCGGGACGATTCCGCTGCCGGGTGTTGGCACGGTGACGTCGATGGAGCCGCACAACGACAACCGGGAGCTGTACTTCGCGTTCACGTCGTTCCTGCAAGTCCCCGGGATCTATCGGTACGATCTCGATGGCCGAAATACCGTCGCGTACAAGGAAGCGCGGCCCGACTCGACGCTCGGGCAATTCGAGACCGCTCAGCTCTTCTACACGAGCAAAGACGGAACGCGTGTGCCGATGTTCATCACCGCACGCCGCGGAATCAGACTCGACGGCTCGCACCCGACGATTCTCTCGGCGAAGGGCGCATTCAATCGTCCGTCGACTCCGGTGTACTCCGCGGATGCAATCGCGTGGCTGCAGCTCGGAGGGATCTACGCGGTCGCGAACGTTCGAGGCGGCGGCGAGGACGGCCGGCGGTGGCGCGAACAGGGCGTGGGGACGAAGAAGCAGGTCTCGATCGACGACTTTCTCGCGGCGGCCGAGTTTCTCGTAAGCCAGCGGTATGCGCGTCCGGCGTCGCTCGCGGCGGTCGGTCGCGGCGGGGGCGGACTGTTGGTCGGCGCCGCGATCAATCAGCGGCCCGACCTGTTCGGCGCGGCGATCATCGATGACGGGTTGCTCGACCTGACGCGGTTCAACCGGTTCACCGACGGCGCACGTTGGACGCCGGAGTTCGGCTCGCCCGATCGGGCGAGCGATCTGAAGGCGATGCTCGCGTACTCGCCGCTTCAAAACGTGAAGAGCGATCTTCACTATCCGCTGGTGCTCGTCTGTGCCGGCGATCATGACGAGGTCGTGACGCCGGTGCACAGCTACAAGTTCGCCGCGACGATGCAGAACGCATCGCCCGCATCGACGACGCTCCTCCGCGTCGACTACAATGTCGGCTATGGCCCTGGAGTGCCCGTCACGAAGCATATTGCTCTCGACGCCGATCGCATCGAGTTCCTCGTGAACGCGTTGCACGTTCAGCACTGAGCCACATACCTACCGCCTTGATGCCGGCGGAACGCCCGGACACCTTACGCGCATGAGCATGCTCGCGAAGTACGTGACGGTCGTCGCCGTCGTCCGCCTCGTCCTCTTCTATGCGGGGATCGTGGTCGCGCTGATCTGCGCGTTCGACTGGGCCGTCCGAACTCGACGCATCAATCCCTTCAATCGCGTCGCGCGATTCTTTCGCGGCTCGATCGAGCCGTTGATGGCACCGGTCGAGCGAATGATCGTGCGAGCCGGCGGCGTTCCGTCCTCGGCCGCACTCTGGACGTTCGTCGCCTTCGCGGTGTTTGGCATCGCCCTGATACAGCTCCTCGGATTTCTCGGCGACATTTTTTATCAGGTCGCGGTTGTCTCACAGCAGCCGTCGCAGCTCGGCCTCCTGCTCCTGTCATGGGCGTTCGGGATACTCAAAATCGCGCTCATCGTACGAGTGCTGTCGACCTGGTTTCCGATTTCGCCCTACTCGAAGTGGATTCGCTGGTCGTACGTGCTCACCGACTGGCTCATTCTTCCGCTTCGCCGAGTGATTCCGACGATTGGAATGATCGATATCACGCCGATCATCGCGTGGTTTGCGCTCGTGCTGATCCAGCGATTCTTTGGAATTCCCTAATGGCGCTCCGTGTCACGGAGATTGGCAGCAGAGTTCGCTTTTCTGTGCGCGTGCAGCCGAGGGCGTCGAAGTCGGAGTTGGCGGGCGAGTACGGCGACGCTGTTAAGATTCGTCTCGCCGCGCCGCCGGTGGATGGAGCCGCGAACGAAGAGCTCGTTGCGTTTCTTTCCAACATCTTCGCGGTCGCACGAAAGTCTGTTAGAATACTCGCCGGCGAGACGGCTCGATCGAAAATGATCGAGATCGAAGGAATCACCGAGCGTGCGGTTCGCGACGTCATGTCGCGAATGCCGCGCTGATACGAGAGACCATGACGCACATTCTCTTGGTCGGCACCGAGATGCCGTTGCTCGAAGGACTCGCGCAGTCACTCGCGGCACAGGGCTTCGCGCCGGTCGTTGTACAGTCGCTGCACGAAGCGCGCGAGTCGGCGACGACGAATCCGCCGCTGATCGTCGTCGCGAGCCGGGCGCTCGCCGCGGTCGCGAGCGCGGAAACGCTGAGCATTCCGCTCGCGCCGGGTGGTGCGATGGTCCTGTATCGTTCTGTGACAACGCCGCTCGTAACGCTCCCGGCGTCGGTTCAGCGGTCGGTGCTCGCGGATCTTTCGTTGCCGCTCGAGCGAAATCGGCTGATGGCCCTCGTGCAGCACGTCGGTGATCGCGCGCGCGCGACGGGCCGCGGCATGCGCGATTCGCAGAACGATCAGGCAACGCCGAATAGCTGAACGCTCGCTGCGCTCGCTGGCGGGGCGCTCGCCGCTTCGCGGCATCGCTTGCTCGGACGGCGGCTGCGCCGCCTGAGTGAGCGCATCGGGCTGCGCCCTCGCTTGGCGAAGGGAATCGGAATACGCTCGCTGCGCTCGCGTTCTTTCTGAAATCTCAGCGCTGATAGCTGAGCGCAATCCAAGCGAGCGAAGCGAGCACACCGCTTCCTCTCCGCCAAGTGAGCGAAGCGAACGACCCGCCAGCGACCGAAGGGAGCGTCCGTACCAGCGATGCGGCAAAGCCGCGAGCGGCCCGCCAGCGAGCGCAGCGAGCGTTCAGTCTTGAGAAAGCGTTGCGCCGGGCTTGTCCCCCCGGTACATATTTGAGGGCACGACATAACCGAACGTCCGTGGCGATTTAGGGCAAATTGCGACCACGTAAAACAATCGCTAAAGCGCCATCAGCCCGGGCGCCCAGCGTTCGGGCACTTTCTTTTATCGGCTATCCGCATGTCTGATTCAAGCACCGCCGCTTCGACCACGACTTCATCCTCGAGCGCCTATCTCGACGCGCTCGCGAACCGAGTGCTCGTGTTCGACGGCGCGATGGGAACCAATATTCAGCTCCGCCACCCGACGGCCGAAGACTACGGCGGCAAGTCGCTCGAGGGCTGCAACGACCATCTCGTCCTGACGCGTCCCGACATCATTCAGTCGATCCACGAGTCATTCCTCGCGGTCGGCTGCGACGTCGTCGAGACCTGCACGTTCCAGTCGACGCCGCATCGGCTCCGCGAATGGGGCATCGAAGAAAAGACGCGCGAGATCAACGTCACCGCCGCTCGACTCGCGCGCGCCGCGTGCACCAAGTACTCGACGCCGGACAAGCCACGCTTCGTTGCAGGCTCCATCGGACCGACTGGCCTTCTCCTCTCGAGCAGCGATCCCGTTCTATCGAACACGACCTTCGCCGAGCTCGAGGACAACTACTACCACCAAGCGAAATACCTCGTCGAAGGCGGCGTCGACGTTCTGCTCGTCGAGACGTCGCAAGACATTCTCGAAGTCAAGGCCGCGGTCTCCGGCTTCGAGCGACTGTTCGCTGAAATCGGGAGGCGTGTCGCGGTTCAAGCACAGGTCACGCTCGACACGAGCGGGCGCATGCTCCTCGGCACCGACATCGCGAGCGCGATGACGACCATCGAGTCGCTCCCGATCGACGTCATCGGGCTCAATTGCTCGACGGGTCCCGAGCACATGCGCGAGCCGATCCGCTATCTCGCGACGAACGCATCGCGTCCAGTGTCGTGCATTCCGAACGCGGGACTTCCGCTCAACACGGGCACCGGCGACGCCGTCTACCCGCTCGAGCCACAGCCAATGGCCGACATGCTCGGCGAGTTCGTCGAGAAGTTCGGCGTGCGGATCGTCGGTGGGTGCTGCGGCACTCGGCCCGAGCATCTGAAGGCGATCGTTGACCGCGTGCACGCCGGCGATCGGGGGCCGGAGATCAGCGGTCAGGGATCGACTCCCACGCGTCACGCGACCCACGTGCATGGTCCTGGCACGGTTCGCGGATCCAAGGTGCCGCGCGCGTCGTCGGCGATGCGCGCGACGGACTTCGAGCAGAATCCGAAGCCGCTCCTCATCGGTGAGCGCGTCAACGCCCAAGGTTCGCGCAAGGTGAAGCGCCTCTTGCTCGCTGAGGACTACGAGGGAATCTCCGACGTCGCGCGCGAGCAGGTCGAATCCGGCGCGCACGTGCTCGACGTCTGCGTCGCCGTCACGGAGCGCGCCGATGAAGCCGAGCAGATGGCGAAGATCGTGAAGCTGCTGTCGATGACCGTCGACACGCCGATCATGATCGACTCCACCGAAGCGGGCGTCATCGAGCGTGCGCTGGAGGCGATTCCGGGGCGCGCGATCATCAACTCCATCAACATGGAGAACGGCCGCGAGCGCATCGAGAAAGTCGTTCCGCTCGCGAAGAAGCACGGCGCCGCGCTCGTCGCGCTGACGATCGATCCGATCGGCATGGCGAAGACGCGAGAACGAAAGCTCGAGGTCGCGAAGAAGATCTACGACATCGTCGTCGGAGAATACGGTCTCAAGGCCGAGGACCTCATTTACGACGATCTCACGTTCACGCTCGCGACCGGCGACGCCGAATGGATTGATTCGGCGGTCGAGACCATCGAAGGCATCCGTCTCATCAAACGCGAGCTGCCGGGTGTCTACACGAGCCTCGGCGTCTCGAACGTGAGCTTCGGCCTCAAGCCCGAAGCACGCGCGGTGTTGAACTCCGTCTTCCTGCACCACTGCGTGGAAGCGGGGCTCGATATGGCGATCGTCAATCCCGCGCACGTGCAACCGTACGCCGAGATCCCGACGGAAGAGCGCGAGCTCGCGAACGATCTCGTATTCAACAAGCGGCCCGACGCGCTTCAGAGATTCATCGAGCACTTCGAGGGGGCGACGGGCGACGGGCGACGGGGGACGGGCGACGGCGCTGAAGATCCAACGGCGTCGATGTCGCCGGATCAGAAGGTCCACTGGATGATCGTGCACCGGAAAAAGGACGGTGTCGAAGTAGCGCTCGATGCGGCGGGAGTTCGCGAACAACCCGTGCGCGTGCTGAACGAAGTGTTGTTGCCCGCGATGAAAGAGGTCGGCGACAAGTTCGGCGCGGGCGAGCTCATTCTTCCGTTCGTCCTCCAGTCGGCCGAGGTGATGAAGAAAGCTGTGAAACACCTCGAGCAGTTCCTCGAGCGCGCCGAAGGGTACACGAAAGGACGGGTCGTTCTCGCGACCGTATATGGCGACGTGCACGACATCGGCAAATCGCTCGTCAACACCATCCTCTCGAACAACGGCTACACCGTCTTCGACCTCGGCAAGCAGGTCCCGGTGAACACGATCATCGAGAAGGCGATCGAAGTGAACGCCGACGCGATCGGTCTCTCGGCGCTGCTCGTGTCGACGTCGAAGCAGATGCCGCTCTGCGTGCAGGAGCTCGACCGCCGCGGAATGAACATCCCGGTGCTGATCGGCGGCGCGGCGATCAACCGTCGATTCGGTCGCCGCGCGTTGTTCGTCGAGGGCGAACGGGCGTACGCGCCGGGCGTGTTCTACTGCAAGGATGCGTTCGAAGGGCTGGAGACGGTCGACAGGCTGCAGGACAACGAGACACGTGTCGACTTCGTGGCGAAGGTCATCACCGACGCGAAGAATGACAAGTTCTTGAATACCAATGTTGGTAAGGACACGTCCGCGGGAACGGCGGGCGGGCAGCGGAGCGACGTCACGGCGGACAACCCGGTTCCGGCGGCGCCGTTTTTCGGGGCGCGCACTCTCACGGATATCCCGCTCGACGAGGTCTTCTCGGTGCTCGATCTCGACGAGCTGTATCGCTTGCAGTGGGGCGCGCGGGGCTCCGGACCGGAGTTCGAAGGCACGGTGAAGAAGGAGTTCGAGCCGACCCTCGCGCGTCTCAAGGAATCGGCGAAGCGTGAAGGCTGGCTCCAGCCTCAGGCCGTGTACGGGTTCTTCCCCATCCAATCGGACGGAAACGATCTCGTGGTCTACGATCCGGAGGCGTACGCCGCCGATGGAACGACACGCGAGCTCGCGCGCTTCCACTTCCCGCGCCAGGAAGGGCGCGAGCGCCTCTGCATCGCAGATTACTTCCGTTCGACCTCCTCGGCCGACGTCGACGTCGTCGCTTTCCAAATCGTCACGGTCGGCGACAAAGCGACGGAGCGCTTTCAGACTTTGCAAAACGCCGGCGAATATACGGAGGCCTTCTATGTGCACGGCCTCGCGGTGGAAACGGCCGAAGCCGTCGCAGAATGGTTGCACCGCAAGCTGCGCCACGACCTCGGCGTGCCGGCCGGACAAGGCAAGCGATACTCGTGGGGCTACGGTGCGTGCCCGGATCTCGAGGACCACGCGCAACTGTTCACGATTCTGCCGGCAGAACGGGAGCTCGGCATGGAGCTCACGAGCGCGTTCCAGCTGATTCCCGAACAGAGCACGGCCGCGATCGTCGTGCATCACCCGCAGGCGAAGTACTACGCGGTCCGCGGCGAAGGCGCGAGTGCAGCACCTGATGCGCGCCCGGCCGCGGTGGCGGGCGCCGCGTGAGCATGAAACTCGAGCGACTGCTCGATCCCAACGCGATCGTCGTGTTCGACGGCGCGATGGGAACGATGTTGTACAACCGCGGGATCTTCATCAACCAGTGCTACGACGAGTTGAACGTCCGAGCGCCGGAGATGGTGCGCGAGATCCACAAGAAGTACGTCGACGCCGGCGCACAGGTGCTCGAGACGAACAGCTTCGGCGCGAATCGGCTGAAGCTCACACAGCACGGGCTCCAAACGCAGGTGAAGGAGCTCAACTACGCGGCGGCGAAGGTCGCGCGTGACGCTGCCGGTGAGCGCGCGCTCGTCGCGGGCGCCGTCGGACCGCTCGGCGTTCGACTCGAGCCGTACGGACCGACGAGCGCAGAAGAAGCGTACTCGCTTTTCCGCGAGCAGATGGAAGGCCTCGCCGACGGCGGTGTCGACCTCTTCATCCTCGAGACGTTCAGCGATCTGGCCGAGATCGAGCAGGCGATTCGAGCGGCGCGATCAGTCGATCCTAAACTCCCGATCGTCGCGCAGATGACGATCGGCGTCGATCTCCGAACGCCGTACGGTGCGACGCCCGAGGACGTCGCGCGCTCGCTCGACAAGTGGGGCGCGGACGTCATCGGGCTCAATTGCTCGGTCGGCCCGCAGACGATCCTCGAGTGCATCGAGAAGATGGCTCCGCACACGACGAAGAAGCTCAGCGCGCAGCCGAACGCCGGCATGCCGCGCGACGTCGGCGGCCGCAGCATGTACATGGCGAGCCCGGAGTACATGGGCACGTACGCGCGCCACCTCGTCCAGGCGGGCGCGAAGATCGTCGGCGGCTGCTGCGGAACGACTCCAGATCATATCCACGCGATGGTCGAAGGGATTCGACCTCTGTCACCACGGCTGGCGGGCACCCATGTCGAGGGGTCGGGGGTCGGAGACCAGGAGTCAGGGAACGGCGCGACGACGGTGGAACCAAAAGCACACCGCGTACAAAGCGTACCGCTCGCCGAGCGCTCGAAATGGGGCGCGAAGATCGCCAACGGCGAGTTCGTGACGTCCGTCGAGATCGTGCCTCCGCGCGGCGTCGATGCGTCGCGCATGCTCGCGGACGTCGCGAAGCTCAAAGCGGCGAACGTCGATGCCGTCAACGTCCCCGATGGACCGCGCGCGCAGAGCAGGATGGGCGCGCTCCTGACGAGCGTGCTCATCGAACAGCACGTCGGCATCGAGACTGTCACTCACTACGCATGCCGAGACCGCAATCTCCTCGGCATGCTCAGCGACTTGCTCGGCGCGTCAGCTGTCGGTATTCGGAATTTGCTCATCATCACCGGCGATCCGCCGAAGATGGGCCCCTACCCCGACGCCACGGCCGTCTTCGACGTCGACTCGATCGGGCTCACGAACCTGGTCAAGAATCTCAACCAGGGACTTGATCCTGGCGGCAATGAAATCGGCAAGCCGACGCGGTTCGCGATCGGCGTCGGTTGCAATCCGGTCGCGATCGATCCCGCACAGGAGCTCAAGCGCTTCGAATGGAAGGTCGACGCGGGTGCCGAGTATGCGATCACGCAGCCGGTGTTCGATGTCGTGCAGCTCGAGCGTTTTCTAAAGTCGATCGAGCACGTCCGAATCCCGCTCGTCGCGGGCATCTGGCCGCTGGTCTCGGTTCGCAACGCCGAGTTCCTCGCGAACGAGGTGCCGGGCGTCACGGTGCCGGACAGCATCATCACGCGGATGCGTCGCGCGAACGACAAGTCGAAGGAGCACGCCGTGGCTGAGGGCATCGCCATCGCGCATGAGATGTTCGATCGCGTGAAAGACGCCGTGCAGGGCGTGCAGGTCTCGGCCCCGTTCGGGAAAGTCGAGCTCGCGTTGCGCGTCTTCGAAGGAACCTAGATCCCCGGTTGGCCACGAAGAAACTGCGCGTGTTGAGCCCGGATCGACGTGAAGATTCGTTGACGGGCTCTTCGCGTTCAGTGGTACTGCTCGTGCACTAGAGGAGCGCGGCAGGAATCCTTGCAGACCGGGCTCGATGCGGACGTCGATGACGCGGTCTGCGTCACCGGCATGCATGCTCGACGAGCATCGGCCTACGCGCGTTCGCGATGTCCAAAACGAAGTCCGGCGCACTGATGTGCATTGCGCTCTTCACGGCATGCGCGCCCGGGACACCGCGAATCGACGGAGTGCCGGGCGCTCCACCGTCACCGGCAACGACGTGGCAGACACCGGCCTCGGTTCGAACTCCGCCGCCCGATCCCGCGCCGCCGACATCTTCCGACGCGTCGTCGGCTCTGCTGGCGGACGCACCGCGCGCCGGCGCTGCTCGCACGTTGTCGCTGACTGACGTCGTCGACCTCGCACTGCGCAACTCGCCGACGACACAGGAGTCGTGGGCAACAGCTCGCGCCGCGGCAGACGCCTACGGCGCGGCCCGAGGCGCGCTCTTTCCGACGGTCAGCGGCACAGTGAGCGGGACGGGAACGGGCACTTCCGGCTCGGGCTCGCTCACGGCGATCAACGGCACGACGATCGGAACCGGCGGGGCGATCGACACGACGGCCGGCGGGATCAGTCGCGCCGGAAGCGCGACTTCGAATCGCGCCATTCTCTCGCCGTCGCTCACCCTCTCGTACACGGTGTTCGACCTCGGCGGACGCTCCGGGACGATCGAAGCCGCGAAGCAGCGCGCGATCTCCGCCGATCTGGCGCACAACCTGAGCGTGCAGAACGTCGTGCTGCAGGTCGAATCTTCACTGTTTTCTTATCTCGCGACGCGCGCGCTTCGCGACGCGCAAACGGTGAGCGTCGAGGAAGCGACGGCCGATCTGGCGGCGGCGAAGGAACGCCACCGCGTTGGCGTTGCCGCGCTCTCCGACGAGCTCCAGTCACAGACGGCGCTCTCTCAAGCGCAGCTTCAGCTCGAGACCCTCGAGAGCAATCTGCAAGCGGCGCGCGGCGCGCTTGCCGTGGCGATGGGCTTTCCGGCAAATCTTCGCTACGAGATTCCCAACGTCACGGCGAATGACTCTGTCGCGTCCATCACCGCATCCGTCGACACGCTGATCAATCGCGCGATCGTCACGCGACCTGATCTCGCCGGAGCGCGTGCCGACGCCGCGGAGCTTGCGGCCGAGGTGCGCGTCGCGCGGTCCGCCGGCTACCCGGCGCTCACGCTTCGATCGACCGCGACGTCGACCAACGGCATCAGCGGGACGTCGACGAACGGTCGCAACTACTCGCTCGTTCTCGGGCTCCAAATCCCGATCTTCAACGGGTTCACCAACCAGTACAACGCGAAAGCAGCCCACGATCAGTATCTGGCCGGCCTCGCTCGCGTTCGCACGACGTCGCACCAGATCTCTCTCGAGGTTTTCACATCATACTATGCGCTGCAGGCCGCGGCCCAGCGCGTGCGGACCTCGACCGATCTTCTCGCGTCCGCGCAGGAGTCCGCGAACGTCGCGCTCGGCCGGTATCGCGCCGGCGTCGGCACGATCGTCGACCTGTTGCTCGCGCGAAGTGCCCTCGCATCGGCGCGCGCGGAATCGATTCAAGCCCGGTGGGAGTGGCGGACCGCGCTCGTCCAGCTCGCGCACGACATGGGAACACTCGACCTCACGGGACGGCCAAACGTACCCCTCGGCCCAGATTCCACGGGCATCCGTCGATGAGAGTTTCTTTATGGCTTCCGTTCGCGCTCGTCACGAGCTCACTCGCGTGTGGCGGAAGCGGTAGCAGCGACTCGAACGCCGGCGGCAAAGGCTCGGGGAAAGGCGGCGGCCGTGGAGGCGCGACGCCGGTTCGGGTCGCGCAGGCCAAGCGAGTAGATGAGCCGATCACGATCGTGGCGAGCGGCGTCGTCGATCCGATGCAGACCGTGTCGGTGACCGCACAGGTCAGCGGTGTCTTGCAAACCGTCGCGTTTCGCGAAGGCCAAACGGTGAAGAAGGGCGAGGTGCTCTTCCGAATCGATCCTCGCTCCTTGCAGGCCGCTGTCGATCTGGCGCAGGCCAATCTCACACGGGATCGCGCGCAGGCCGACGCGGCCTCACGAAACGACGTCCGCTATCAGACGCTCGTGAAGCAGGACTACGTGGCGCGCGAAGAGGCCGATCAGATTCACGCCACGGCCGCGGCCTCGGCTGCGGTCGTTGCCGCGGATCAAGCGGCGCTCCGCGCGGCTCGCGTCAATCTCGGATACTCGACGATTCGCGCGCCCATCGCCGGTCGCACCGGCAGTTTGCTGACCCGCGTCGGCAATGTCGTCGGCCCGAATACTGGCCCGCTCGTCGTGATCAATCAGATCGAGCCAATCCTCGTTCGCTTCCCCGTGCTCTCTCAAGATCTGCCGCTGCTGCTGAGTGCCGTCGCGCACCACCCGCTTCCTGTGCGCGCGACCAAAGCGGACAGCGGCAATACGACGGAATCGGGCACGCTCTCGTTCCTCGACAACGCCGTCGACTCGCTGACCGGCACCGCGACGGGCAAGGCCGTCGTCCAGAACCGCAGCGGACATTTTTGGCCCGGCCAGCTGGTGTCGCTCGACGTCGACGTCGGCACACAGCGAGGAGTGTTGGTCATTCCGACGACGGCGGTGCTCGAAGGACAACAGGGGAGCTACGTGTACGTCGTCGATCCGCAGAAGCTGACGGTGCAGACGCGGAACGTGACGCCGGATCGCAACGTCGCGGACGTCACCATCATCGCGAACGGCTTGCGAGACGGCGAAGAGGTCGTGATCGACGGTCAGTCGCGGCTGAATCCAGGGTCGAAGATCTCGATCGTCGCGCCTGGGCGAGATACGGCGCAGGGCGTGACCGTTGGCAGCAACGGCAGCGCGACGACGAACGGCGCGTCCGGCGGCGAGGTCGCGCCGGGATTCGGCGGCAACGGTTCGTCGCGGCCGTCGCGCGTTGGCGCGCCGGCAGGGGTCGCTCCAGCGAACGGCGCGGCACAAAACGGAACGCAAACCGGAGGGCAACCGACGACGCCGACAACAATCACGACGCGTCCGCCGACGACCACGACCAGTCGTCCGCCTGCGACCACGACCACGCGGCCGCCAACGACGGCGACAGGCAGACCGCCGGGAGGGGCATCGGCGCCATGAGCTTCTCCGAGCTGTTCATCAAACGACCCATCATGACCGCGTTGGTCATGGCGGCCATCGCGGTGTTCGGCATCGTCGCGTATCGCTCTCTTCCGATCAGCGACCTTCCCACTGTCGACTATCCGACCGTCAACGTCAGCGCGACACTGCCTGGCGCGAGTCCGCAGACCATGGCCGCCGCCGTCGCGACGCCGCTCGAGAAACAGTTCTCGACGATCGCCGGCATCGACAATATGACGTCGAGCAGCTCGCTCGGCTCCACGCAGATCACGATTCAATTCTCGCTGAGCCGCGACATCGATGCGGCCGCGCAGGACGTCGAGGCGGCGATCGCAAAGACGCTCCGCCAGCTCCCGCCGGACATTCAGCCGCCTTCATATCAAAAGTCGAATCCCGCGGCGTCGCCCATTCAGTTCTTCGCGCTGACGTCGCCGACGCTCTCGCTGCAGGAGCTCGATCGCATCGGCGAGACGATGATCAGTCAGCGCTTGTCGACCGTCGACGGCGTTGCGGCCGTTCAGGTTTTCGGATCGACGAAATATGCGGTTCGCATTCAGCTCGATCCTGTCGCCCTCGCATATCGAAAGATCGACATCGCGGAGGTCGCCACCGCGATCAACAACCAAAATTCGAATCAGCCGACCGGAGTTCTCGCCGGAAAGTCGACGTCGTACACGATTCAGGCGTCCGGCCAGCTCCAGAATGCCGCGGACTTTCGCATGATGACGGTCACCGAGCACGACGGCGCCGCCGTGCAACTCGGCTCGCTCGGGAGAGTCTTGGACGACCTACAAAACAACAAGGCCGCGAGCTGGTACAACGGAACTCGGGCGCTCGTGCTCGCGATTCAACGACAGCCCGGATCCAACACGGTTGCTGTCGCATCGGCCGTCCGTGCCGCGCTCGACTCGATGCGCGCAGAAATTCCCGGCAACGTAAAGGTCGAGACTCTGTTCGACCGCTCGGTTGGAATTCAACAGTCCGTGACCGACGTGAAGTTCACGCTGCTCCTGACGCTCGTCCTCGTCGTCCTCGTGATCTTCGTGTTCCTGCGAAACATCTCGGCCACCATCATCCCCAGCCTCGCCCTGCCGATGTCCATCCTCGGCACCTTCGCCGTCATGTACATCCTCGGGTACAGTCTCGACAACTTGTCGCTGATGGCGTTGACGCTCGCGGTGGGCTTCGTCGTCGATGACGCGATCGTCATGCTCGAGAACATCGTCCGTCACATGGAGATGGGAAAACCGCCGCTCCAGGCCGCGGTCGAAGGTGCGAAGGAGGTCGGCTTCACGATCGTCTCGATGACCGTCTCGCTCGTTGCCGTCTTCATTCCGTTGCTGTTCCTGAGCGGAATCATTGGACGATTGTTCCGCGAGTTTGCGGTGACGATCGCCGTCGCAATTCTCGTCTCGGGGTTCGTCTCGCTCACGTTGACGCCGATGCTGTCGAGCCGATTCCTTCGCTCGCAGAAGGACGCGAAGCACGGCCGTCTCTACAACATGACCGAGCGCGGGTACGACTGGCTGCTCGATCAATACAAGTGGACGCTCGACTGGACGATGCGCCATCGACCGCTGACGATGGCGTTCTCCGTGGCGGTCCTCATCGGCACCTATCTGCTGTTCAGCGTCGTTCCGAAAGGCTTCATTCCGAACGAGGACACCGGCGCCCTCAGCGTGACGACCGAAGCGGCGCAGGGGACGTCGTACGACGAGATGGTTCGCAAGCAGCAACAGGTCGCGGCGATCGTCGCGAAGGATACGAACATCGCGGCGTACATGTCGTCCGTCGGCAGCGGATCCTCGGCCGCGAACAATGGCCGAATTCAAATAACTCTAAAACCACTCGGCAAACGTCTCCCGGCTGACCAAGTGGTGAACGAGCTTCGGCCGAAGCTGATGCGCATCCCGGGCATCACGGTCTACATGTCCCTCCCGCCCGCGATTCAAATCGGCGGACGACAAGCGAAAAGCCAATACCAGTTTACGATGCAGGCGGCCGGAATCGACGTCCTGTACCCGGCCGCCCAGAAGCTCGTCGCCCAGGCGCGGCAGTCGGACTTACTGCAGGATGTGACGAGCGATCTGCAGCTCAACAATCCGCAGATCAACGTGCAGATCGATCGGTTGCGGGCGGCGGCATACGGAATCACGTCGAGCCAGATCGAGAGCACGCTCTACAACGCCTACGGTTCGCGTCAAGTGTCGACCATCTACGCGCCGGATGACGAGTATTGGGTCGTGATGGAGCTGTTACCGCGGTATCAAGAGGATATCTCGGCGCTGAACTTCCTCTATATCCGATCTTCGTCAGGGACGCTCGTTCCGCTGAGCGCCGTCGCGACGCTTCGGCGATCCGCCGGACCGGTCGCGGTCACACACTCGGGGCAGATGCCGTCGGTGACGATGTCGTTCAATCTCCGGCCGGGGGTGTCGCTCGGCGCCGCGACGGCGGCGGTCGAGCAGATGGCCCTCCGGATAATGCCTGCGGGCGTGACCACCGGGTTCTCCGGCACCGCTCAGGTCTTTCAATCGACGATGTCCGGCTTACTTGTCCTCGTCGTTCTCGCGGTGTTCGTCATCTACGTGATATTGGGAATCCTCTATGAGAGTTTCGTGCAACCAATCACGATTCTCTCCGGGCTCCCGTTCGCGGGATTCGGCGCACTGCTCGCGCTGTTCCTCACCGGGCAGGAGCTCACTGTCTACGCGTTCGTCGGCATCATTCTTCTCATTGGCATCGTCAAGAAAAACGCGATCATGATGATCGACTTCGCGGTCGAGGCGGAGCGAACGAATCAGTCATCGCCAGAGGACGCGATCGTCAACGCGGCGCACGTGAGGTTCAGACCGATCATGATGACCACCGTCGCCGCGCTCGCCGGAACGCTTCCAATCGCACTCGGCACCGGCGCGGGCGCCGAGTCTCGACGGCCGCTCGGCATCGCCGTGGTCGGAGGTCTCGCCTTTTCGCAGTTGATCACCCTCTACGTGACGCCGGTCGTGTACACGTATTTGGACGCGCTCAATCGCCGCGTCGCCAATCGGGGCGAGAAGAAGCGAAAGGCCGCTGCGCAGATCGACCTCGGACTGGCTGGTCGACCCGGCTGATCCCGTTTGCCGGGTCGCCGGTCGGTGAGAAAGGTGTAGTTTGGTGGGATGCGCATCCTGTTCGCCGAAGACGACCGCCAGCTTCGTACGTCGATCACGCGCGGTCTCAGAGAGGCCTCGTACGCCGTCGACCAAGCGTCGACCGGGCCGCAGGCCCTCGCGCTCGCGATGTCGACCGAGTACGACGCTGTCATCCTCGACATCCTACTCCCGGGAAAGAGCGGCATCGTCGTCTGTCGCACGATCCGCGAGAAGGGCAGTCGCGTACCGATCATCATGCTCACCGCGCTCGACGCGATCGAGCAGCGCATCGAGGGCCTCGATGCCGGGGCGGACGACTATCTCACCAAACCATTTGACTTTGGTGAATTGCTCGCGAGGCTGCGCGCGCTGACCCGGCGGCGTGGCGAAGTGCTTCCGCAGCAGATCACCGTCGGTGATCTCGTCATCGACGTCGCGAAACACTCGGTGCATCGCGGCGAGCGTGAGATCCTGCTGACGACCAAAGAGTATGCGTTCCTCCTCGAGCTCGCGCGCAACGCGGGCCGGATCGTGAGCCGCGAAGAGCTCATCACGCACGTCTGGGAGGACACGAACCTTTACTCCAATCTCATCGACGTCTACGCGAGCCGTCTTCGGCGCAAGATCGACGAGGGGGAGAAAGACCCGATGTTCGTGCGGCTTCGCGGGGCCGGGTTCATTCTCGAAGCGCCCGCGGAGTCGCAAAAAGGCGCCAGAGGGAAGAAGAAAAGCCGATCGCGGAGCTGATTGAATGAGCGGGTGGTTCACATCCCTCCGCTCCCGGCTCACCATCTGGTACGCGCTATTCCTCGGCGCGCCGCTCATCGTGTTCGCCATCGTTTGCTACGTTGTCTTCGAGCGAACCCTCGAGGCGAGAACCGATCAGTTCATCAACGACGCCCTCACCGCGTTCTCGCGTGAGCTTGGCGCGGAGCGGCGAGCGGCACTCAGCGCCACCGACGCCATCCGAACCACCGTCGAAGAGGTGCGGTTTCGCGATCTCCATATCTCGATCCTGGATATGCAGGGGCGCGTGCTCGCCATGACCGATCTCCCCGAGGGCGACGCCGGCGACAAGCGCCCAACGTACAAAGTCGAACAGCAGATCGTTCAGATGCTGCGGACGCTCGACCTCGGCCGGGAGCAGTCGAGAACAATTCGCAGCGCTGACGGACCGTTCCGCGTGCTCGCTCGGCCCGTGATCATCGGCCGCGAGCAGTTCAGCCTCGTGGGGTCGTACTCGCTCTCCGACATCGAGGAAATGCTCAAGAGGATTCGCGCAAGCTTTCTCTTCGCGATTCCTCTCCTGTTGGCGGCCGCCGCGACGGGAGGATATTTCATCGCGGAACGAGGCCTCAACCCGGTTGCCTCGATGGCTCAACAAGCGGCCGAGATCAGCGCGACGAACTTGCACGAGCGGCTGCCGGTCGCCGGCGGCGCGGAGCTCATGGGCCTCGCGCTCGTCGTCAACGATCTCCTCGATCGCCTCGAGCACGCGTTCTCGCAGCAGCAGCGCTTCGTCGCCGACGCATCACACGAGCTCCGGACCCCCACGGCCATTCTCCGCACCGAAGCGGACGTTACCCTTTCGCGCGAGCATCGCAGCGAGGAGGAATACCGGGCATCGATCGCTGTCATGCAGGATGCCGTCAGACGCCTCACGCGCATCGTCGAGGATCTCTTTCTGCTCGCGCGCTCTGATGCCGGGCACCTCCCCGTCCGTCGGGAGTCGCTGTATCTCGAAGACCTCGTAGTTGACACGGCCCGATCGGTGCGCTCGGTGGCCGAGCAACGCCATGTGAAGATCGAAGTGCACGGCGTGGTCGAAGCGCCGTTCAACGGCGACGCCGATCTGCTTGGGCGTCTCGTTCTCAACCTGCTCGACAACGCCATCAAGCATTCGTCGCGAGGCACGTCGGTAGACGTGGAGCTCGGACAACACAACGGCTACTACGAGATCAGCGTCGCCGACTCCGGCCCCGGCATTCCGACCGAGGCCCAGCAGCGAATCTTCGAGCGATTCTTTCGTGCCGACTCCGCGCGAGCATCGATCGACGCCACGAGCACCAGCGGTGCGGGCCTCGGGCTCGCGATCGCGCGTCGAGTTGCGGAGTTGCATGGCGGTCGCCTCGACCTCGTCGAATCACGCCCGGGCAGAACCGAATTTCGAATCACCCTCCCCGCCCCGACTCCATCCTGATGCGGTCCCGAGTATGAGGTAGTCTCGCATCGCCTTCGGCTCAGCCACTCAGACTCCGCGAGGCGGAAAATCGTTCGCGTCGACCTCGCGTGCCGGAGCCGATGGCATCGTGACGAGCCATTGCGCGGCAGCTGCGCGACCGGGAAACGCGGCGTCGTAACGTGCGTGCCACTGACGCATGAACATGGCCTGCGACGCATCGTCCACCATTGCCCACACGGCGCCGCCGAATCCGGCACCGAACGCCGACGACGCGATTGCGCCGGACTCGCGCGCGCTGCGGACGAGAAATTCGGTCTCCGGCACCTGATTCCGAAGCGCAGTGGTGGCCAGCGCGTGCGACCGGTCGACCAGTCGGCCGAGCGTGGCCCAGTCGCCATCCCGAAGCGCATCGCCGACGCCCGGGACGATCACATCGACCTCTTCACGGAACTGATCGAGTCTCGGCACGAGATACTCGGCGCTGATTTCCGCATCAGCACTCTCGTCACGTGCAAGTCGATACAAGCGATCCGCTGCATCGGATCCGCTGGCGAGCGCCTCGGCAACCGTTTGGTGATTGTGTCCCGTCTCTGAGTTCCAACGCCGGACGAGCGCGCGCATCGCCTCCGAGGACCGATTGTATTGCCGTTGCGCATTGCCGGTTTTGATCGCGTGCACGCCACTTACGCCGATCGCGATCACGTACTCGGTCGGCCATGGAACTCTGCGCTCGAGTCGTGCCGGCAAATATGAGAATTGACTCAACGCGCCGGCTTCGCCGCACACGATGGCGATCGGATCTTGCGCGCCGCCGCGAACGCCGACGCCTTCTTCGCCTGCGAACGAGCCATACGGCGCACCCGTCTCGATGGCCGCGAAATACTCCGCGCGCGACAGTGCGTTCGGAATCTCCCGATTCCAAAGCTCATCATTCGACGCGTCGTTGGCGTCGGCGAGCGCAATGCCGAGCGCGACGATCAGCGCGCTCGAGCTGCTGAGCCCCGCGCCTTCGGGAAGGTCGCCACTGATGCGGACCTCGGCGCCACGGTGAAAATGCGGAAAGTCCCGCGCGAATCGCCGAGCGACGGCTGCGACATACACGCTCCATGGCGCGCCCGTTGGAGCCGCGGAGGCATCGAGCGGAATGACGACGGCGCCGCGCTCCGGCCCAGCATCGACACGCAGCGCCGGCTCGCGTCTCGGCTCCGCGTCGACTCGCAACACACGATCGATGGCACAGGTGAGCGACCGTCCGCCCGCGTAGTCGACATGCTTTCCGACGAGCTCCACTCTCCCGGGAACCACATAGTGTCGCATCGCGGATCGCTATGGTCGCGGAGTGACCGCCGCGAGACGTCGGCCGACGAACGCGACGTCGGCGCGGCTCGACAGATCGAGCACCGCGGCGCTCATGGGCAGGACGCGGAATCGTTCTCCGAAGTCGCGAATCGCGATGGTCACCGCGTCCGCGAGCTCCAGTTCTCCGCGCGCGGAAGGCACGACGCGCGCGCACGCGTCGAAGATTCTCGTTGTGAACGACCAGAGGTTCATCGACACCAAGCGCGTTCGAGATCGGGCGAGCGGATGATCAAAACCCGGTTTTTCGTGGATCGCTCTGAGAAAGCCGTCTGCATCCGAATCGATCAGCGCATAGCGCAGCACTCGATCCGCCTCGATTCCGCTCTCGCGCACGAGCGCGTCGGCTTCGAACGCGACGAGGCCCGGGCCGCCGATCCCCGCGAGGACGGAGCACGCCTCCAAGGGATATAGGTTGTCGGAGTTGAGCATGAGAAACGGCGCGGGACGCACCGCGTCGCGCGCCGCATACACGGCATCCGCGGTTCCACGCGGTTCCGGCTGCACTGCAAAGCGAACCGACACGCGCCGTCCCGCCGCCGTTGACTCGAAGTAGTCGCGAATGGACGCATCGTCTGGCGGCGGAGCGATCACGAGAATCGCCTCGGTGACGCCAGCGTCCGCGAGCACCGAGAGTACGTAATCCAGAAACGGACGCGCGAACGGCATCATCCCCTTCGCGCCACTCGCGGCTGCGATCGCTTGACCACCGTCCAACGCCACATCGCTGTCGCGACGCATCCGCGTCCCGAGGCCGCGCGCAAGAATGACCGCCTGCGTCGTTCGTTTCGCAACACCTGTCATCGCTCGGCGTCCCAGAATCCGCGCAACACCCACGCGACGCCGGCGCCGCTCGACACGAAGAGCGCCAACCACGCGAAGAACTGCGGCCAGTGTTCGTAGAGAAAGCTGCCCGTTCCAAAGAGCGCGGCATACACGAACGCGCATCCCATCACCCATCCGAGCAACGCTCGCGCCATGCTGTCGGTCCGGGCAGTGACGCCCGCTTCCACAGCAATCGGCTTCCAGCCGGGACCGGAGGGTCGAACCAATGAGAAAAATCTCACAAGCGTGGCTCGGTCTTCCGTTGGCCCGAGAAGTGTCGTTGCGATCCAGACCACGGTGGTCGTGGCAACCGTGATGAGCAGCGACACCGCTTCCGGGATATCATGACCCATCTTTCTCGCGACGAAAAAGCCGAGCGCGACGATGAACGAGCTCACCATCGCCGAGATCTCGCTCCAGGCGCTCACGCGCCACCAGAACCAGCGCAGCAGATAGAGAAGTCCGGTGCCCGCGCCAACGGACAGAATGAGATCGAACGCTTCCTTTGCGGTGCCGAGCGCGTAGGTCATCAGCGCGGCGCAGATCATCAGTCCCGCCGTCGTAAGGCGACCCACGAAGATGTAGTGCTTCTCCGTCTCTCCCGGATGAAGAAATCGCCGATAGAAATCGTGAACGAGATAGGATGTCCCCCAATTCAAGTGCGTCTCGATCGTCGAACGGTACGCCGCGAGAGTTCCCGCGACGACGAGGCCGAGAAATCCCGCTGGGAGGAAGCGCATCATCGCCGGGTAGGCCATGTCGTTCCCGATCAACGACCGGCTCACATATGGAAGGGCCGTCGAGATGTCCTTGAGCGACGGATAGACGAGCGTGGACGCGAGCGCGACGATGATCCACGGCCACGGTCGGAGCGCATAGTGCATCACGTTGAACAACAGCGTGCCGACGACCGCGTCCTTCTCCGTCCGCGACGCGAGCATGCGCTGCGCGATGTAGCTCCCTCCGCCAGGCTCGGCGCCGGGATACCACACCGACCACCACTGCACCGTCAGCGGAATCACGAACACAGTCGCGGCGACCGTCCAATCTCCGAAGTCGGGAAGAAGCGCGAGGGTGCGCGGCGGCACTTTGGCGAGCAGACCCGCCAATCCTCCGACCTCCGGCTGTCGTAGCGCATAGTATGCGACGGCAAACGTGCCCGTCATCGTGATGCCAAACTGGATGCTGTCCGTCACGAGCACGCCCCACAACCCCGAGACCGACGCAAAGAAAATCGTCATCGCCGCGCACACCACCAGCGTGCGCTCCATCGGCCATCCGAGCACAACGTTTCCGATCTTGGCCGCCGCGAGATTCACGGTGGCCATGATGACGCAATTGAAGAAGAAGCCGAGGTAGACCGCGCGAAATCCGCGCAGGGCTCGGGCGGCGGGGCCGGAATACCGAATCTCATAAAACTCGAGATCGGTGAGCACGCCCGACCGTCGCCAGAGTCGCGCGTAGAAGAACACGGTCATCATTCCGGTCAGCAGGAACGACCACCACAACCAGTTTTCGGAGACGCCGCGCTCGCGCACAAGGTTCGTGACGAGGTTCGGCGTATCGGTGCTGAACGTCGTCGCGACCATCGAGATGCCGACGAGCCACCAAGGCGCCGAACGTCCCGACGTGAAGAATTCGCTGGTGCTGGAGCTGGCTCGTCGCCAGAAAAACAGTGCGGGAAGAAACGAGACGCAGATGCTGGCGACGATGATCACCCAATCGATCGTCGCGAAAGGAAAGCCGCTCATCGAGGCGCCGGAAAGAGTGTACGAACGTTCGTCACGTCGATCGCGGCGAGCTCCAGTTGCCACGGGTCAAGTCGGGCGCAAACTTGCCGCCCAGCCACCGCCCCCACAAGCAGATCGTCGCCAGTGCCTGGGGTCCTATCACGGGCTCTCGGGATCCCGCCGCTTCGCCGTCGGATTCGCTATCCCGACTCTGGCCGGCCGCGACATCCGCACACGTTGCCGCTTCGCGCTCCGGCCGCCGACTTCTCTTCTGATGAAGGGCCACTCCTGACCGTATATTCACCCACATGCGTGCGATTCTCCTGATTGACCACGGCTCGGTTCGCGCCGAAGCCAACCACATGCTCTCCTGTGCGGCGAATCTCCTCCAGCACATGGTCGGCGACAACGCTCTCGTGCGATACGCCCACATGGAGCTCGCCGAGCCGTCCATCGCCCAGGGCTTTGCCGATTGCGCGAACGCCGGCGCGACCGAAGTCATCGCCTTTCCGTATATGCTGTCGCCCGGCAAACACGTCAGCCGCGACGTTCCGCGTCTCGTGAGTGAAGCCGCGGCGCCGTTTCCGAGCGTCACGTTTCGCGTGACCGGCGCTTTCGGCATCCACGAGAAGCTCGCTGAGCTCATCGCGATTCGAACGGGCATTGGACTCGCGACCTCGCTGACCTCCGCGGACGCCTGCAAGTGCTGGGAACCGCGCGGCGACGTTGGCTCCTGTGGCGCCGCGTGCGCGGCGAAACAAGCGACGCAGACGACGACCGCGTCACGGTCGTAGCTCCGTTTTCTATCTATCGTTACTCGCTGCGGCGCTCCGCACCTTTGCTCGGAATTCCGCGATCTGGCTCTTTTCAAAAAACGCTCATGACCAACGACCTGTCGCTCGCTCATGCGCCGCTGACAATGCTGTCCGATGACGAGGCCATGTTTCGCGACGCCGTCGCCGGCTTCGCCAACCAAGAGGTCCGTCCCCGCGTCCACCAAATGGAGCGGGACGGCAAGATCGACCCGGCCCTCATCACGAAGTTCTTCGAGATGGGACTGATGGGCATCGAGGTCGCCGAAGAGTACGGCGGCTCGGCCGGTTCGTGCTTCATGGTCGCGCTGGGCGTCGAAGAGATCAGCAAGATCGACCCGGCGGCAGCGATCTTGATGGATGTTCAGAACACCCTCGTGAACTACCCGATTCGCCGGTACGGCAGCGATCACATCAAGTCGACGTATCTACCGAACCTGACCGCCGACAAGGTCGGCGCCTATGCGCTGTCCGAACCGGGCTCCGGGTCTGACGCCTTCAGCATGCACACGCGCGCCGAACAGAAAGGCGATCGTTGGATTCTGAACGGCCGAAAGATGTGGATCACGAACGGCGCTGAAGCGCAGATCTACGTCGTCTTTGCGAACGCGAATCCTTCGGCCGGCTACAAGGGCGTGACGGCGTTCGTCGTGGAGCGGGGCTTCAAAGGATTCGCCGTGGGAAAGAAGGAAGACAAGCTCGGCATCCGTGCATCGAGCACGACCGAGCTCATTCTCGACGACGTCGAGGTCCCCGTCGAAAACGTCCTCGGTCCTGTTGGTCAAGGCTACAAAGTTGCGATCGAGACGCTGAACGAAGGACGCATCGGAATCGGCGCTCAAATGATCGGCGTCGCGGCCGGCGCACTTCAGGCCGCGACGGACTACATCAAAGAACGCTCACAGTTCGGAAAGAAGCTCGCCGAGTTCCAGGCGATTCAATTTCAGCTCGCCCAGGCTCGCACCGAGCTCGAGGCCGCGCGGCTCATGGTCTATAACGCCGCGCGTCTCAAAGACGCGGGTCATGACATCGCGATGGAAGGCGCAATGGCAAAGCTCTTCTCGTCGCAAGTCGCCGAGCGAGTGACGTCGATCTCGCTCGAGCTCTTCGGCGGCTATGGATACACGAAGGACTATCCCGCCGAGAAGTTCTACCGCGACGCGAAGATCGGCGCGATCTATGAAGGCACGTCGAACATGCAGCTCCAGACCATCGCGAAGGGAATGCTGAAATGAAGGCAATTCGAGTTTCAGAAAAGGGCGGCCCTGAAGTTCTCAAGCTCGAGGACATCGCGGACCCGACGCCCGCCAAGGGCGAAGTCCTGATCGATATCGAAGCGACCGGCGTGAACTTCATCGAGGTCTACAACCGCGCCGGCCTCTACGAGGTACAGCGCCCCTTCACGCTCGGTTCCGAGGCAGCGGGGACAGTGCGTGCCCTCGGAGACGGTGTCGCCCATCTCAACGTCGGCGACCGCGTCGTGTCGCAGAACGTGAAGGGCGCCTACGCCGAGCGAGGCGTGGTCGCGGCCGCGACGTGCGTGAAGATTCCAGAGGGTGTGCCGAGCAAGATCGCAGCGGCGGTTTGGCTTCAGGGACTCACCGCGCACTATCTCGTGACATCGACGTTTCCCTTGAAGAAGGGCGACCGCGCTCTCGTTCATGCCGCGGCCGGTGGAGTGGGCCTCTTACTCTGTCAGATGGCGAAGATGCGCGACGCGTTCGTCATCGGAACCGCGTCGACTCCGGAAAAGCGCGAGCTCGCGAAAAGAGCCGGCGCCGACGAGATGATCGACTACACCACACAGGACTTCGCCGCCGAAACTCGGCGAATCACGAATGGCGCCGGCGTCGACGTGGTCTATGACTCAGTCGGGAAGACGACGTTCGACAAGTCGATCGACTGCCTACGTCGGCGCGGCATGATGGCCCTGTTCGGTCAGTCGAGCGGGCCCGTGCCGCCGTTCGACCCGCAGCTCCTCAATCGGAAGGGATCGCTTTTCCTGACAAGGCCCAAGCTCAACGACTACGTCGCGACGCGCGAGGAGCTTGTCGCTCGTGGCGACGAGCTGCTCGAATGGGTGAAGAGCGGCAAACTCGACGTGCGGATCGGTTCCGAGTTCCCGCTCGCTCGGGCCGGCGACGCCCATCGCGCGCTCGAGGCGCGGAAGACCACCGGCAAGACCCTTTTGATCCCCTGACCGGCGAACAATTTGCGGCTCTGTCGGGTACTGTATACACTCTGTTCCCTACTACATGGCCGTAACTCGGAGCACGGACCTATGTCCATCCGATCGATTTTGAAGTTTGGAAGCGCCCTCTCGGCGCTCGCGCTCTTCGGCGCCGCCGTCGGCGCTCAAACCCCTCGCTCGTTCGTCCGCATCACCGTCCGCGACTCCACAGGCGCCCCCGTTCCATCGGCGGAGCTCACGGTGACCCGAGGGGTCCACGACGTGCTCGCGCACGGATCGACTGACGAAGGCGGACACGCGGTTCTTCCGGTCGAGGTCAAGGATTCGAGCGACCTCTCCGTCACGATGCGAAAGATCGGCTATAAGCGGAGCGATCGGTTTTTCGAGATTGGACCGAACGGCACCGCCGACGTGATGCTGACCGTCGCCCCTCCGCGCACCACCGATCTCGCTCCCGTGCAAGTCACTGCGCGCCCCGATCCGAAATGGTTGAGCTATCATCTCGATGCGGATCAGATCGAGCAGGCTGATCTTCCGGTCGATAACGCGTGGGAGCTGATCAAGCGCATGCGCCCAGACATGCTCACCAGTCGCGGCGGCTGCGCGACCGGCGCGCAGGAAGTATGGGTCAACGGAAAGCGCATTCGCCTTCCCCTCTACCCGACTGGCATTGCGGCCGTCCGCGCGCGGGTCGGCGTTCCCCCACGCGCGCGATTCTCGTACGTGCCCGTGAGCGTGATGTCCGACATCGCGCCCGAGCACATCCAAGAGATCAACTATCACGACTGCTTCGATACGTCGATGGCTGCGGTCGGCAACAACAACGCGATCTTCATCGTGTTGAAGCCCGGCGTCGAGTTCAAAGAGAACGTCGGAAGCTTCGTCCTCGACCTCGCAACCGAGAACGGCAAGAAGTAGGAACGACAAGCGAGTATTCTCTAAAGAGCTGCGTGGCGACCTCGGCCACGCAGCTCTTTTCATTTGTGCCGAATCGGCAATGAGCCGGGGTGTCGTGGACAGGCGCAGTCCGCCGGCTCAATATCATCGCGCAGAGTCAGTTCCGATTCCCGCCTCTCCGGTATCCATATGCCGACGCTCAATCGCACTCTCGTTTTGATTCTCGCCGCGACCTCGCTTGCGCAGGCGCAGAAGCCCGGACGTCCCCTCGCGATCGAGGACTACTATCGCGTGAAAACAGTCGGGAATCCGGAGCTTTCGCCGGATGGAAAGTGGGTCGCGTATACAGTGAGCACGCGCGTCGAGGCGACGAACGACAACGCCAGCGAAGTCTGGGTCGCCGCGTTCGACGGGTCGGTCGCTCCACAGAGGATCAGCGCGGCCGGAGCGAACGCCACCGGTCCGCGCTGGCTCGATGCGAGTCGCGTTCGCTTCTCCGGCAACGGCGTCGTGACGACGCTCGTGGTCGAAGACAATCGTTCGCCGCACGTCGACTCGAGCGGGACACCGGCTCGCAGTGCGCCTGGACCGACGGCCACTGGTCGCGGCGGCGGTCGCGGCAGTCGAGCGACGGGCGAGGTCCTCGCGAGCCCGGACGGAAAATGGACGGCGGTCGTTCGCGACACCCCGCCGCCGAAGCGTGAGAAGGTCTACGAATCAGACTTTGCGAAACGACATGAGGAGCGGTTCAAGGGCGTCGAGTTCGACTGGATGGAGTTCCAGCGCGACGGCGCGCAGTTTCCGCTTCCGAATGCAGCGGACCCGCAGGTCAATCCGCCGTCCGAGATCTTCGTCACCCCCGCGGGCGGCACTGAAAAGCAGCTCACGCATCTCGGACTACAACCGGCCGGCGCGAACTGGAATCGCGAAGGCACGACGCTCGTTTTCACCGCCGACTCGACGTATCGCAACGAGCGTCTCTACGGGCGGAGCGACATTTGGCTCGCGAACGTCGACGGAACTGTCCACCGCATCACCAGCGGCACTGACTTTTCGTACGTCGGCGCGCGCTACTCGCCGGATGGAGAGTGGATTCTCGCGACACGCTCGACCCCGACAGACGCCGTCATCGCGAAGAAGATGGATCACGGTGGTCCGGTGGACATCGTCGTCTTCCCAGCGAATGGAGGACGCGAACTGAACCTCACGGCAGGCTGGGACTACCTGCCGTCGCAGCCATTCTGGAGTCCCGACGGCAAGTACATCTACTTCACCGGCGGCGTCGGCGGGACGACGCATCTTTTCCGCGTCGCGCCGACCGGCGGCGCCGTCGAGCAAGTCACGACCGGGCAGCGTCGCTTGGGCGCCTTCAGCTACGATCGGGGCGTGACGAAGATGGCGTACCTAGTCGGAACCTTCGAAGCCCCGTCCGAGATTTGGGTCGCGACGATCGACGGCAAGAACGAGCGGCAGCTCACGCACGTCCATGATCCCTTTATTGGCGAACTGGCATTGAGCAACGTCGAGCGCGTGAACTTTCAGAGCGCGGACGGCACACCGATCGAGGGATTCCTTTTCTATCCACACGGCTATCAGCCCGGCGCGCGCGGTACGACCTATCCGCTCATCGTTGCGAACCACGGCGGCCCGCACAGCGCCAACGAGTACGGTTTCGATTTCAAGAATCAGTACTTCGCCGCCAACGGCTACTTCGTCCTCGAGGTGAACTTCCGCAGCTCGACCGGCTACGGCGAGAAATTTCTCTGGGGAACATGGGGCGAGTGGGGGACGAAGGACGGGCAAGACGTCATGTCGGGGGTCGACTACGTCATCGCGCACTATCCGATCGACAAGACCAAGGTCGCATCGATCGGACATTCCTATGGCGGCTTCATGACGAACTGGCTCATCACGCAGTACCCTGACCGCTTTGCGGCCGCAGCATCGGGCGCCGGCATCGTCAATTGGACGAGCGACTACGCCAACTCCGATATCCCGCGTACGAAGGAGATGGAGTTCTTCGGCGCGCCCTGGGATCCGAAAGCACGGGCGATCATGATCAGGCAGTCGCCGCTGACGTACGCCGATCGCGTCCGCACCCCAACGCTGTTCATCAACGGCGAGATCGACCATCGCGTGCCCTTCTCGGAAAACGAGCAGCTCTACGTCGCGCTGAAGAAGCACGGCGTCCCGGCAAAGATGATTCAGTACGCCGGACAGCCGCACGGGATAGCCGGCTCATGGAATAACGTCCACCGGATGCTGAATGAGCGAGCCTGGTTCGACAGATATCTGAAGGGGAGTGGCCCGTCGACTGTGGCGCCCACTCCGTAACGATTCGGCGCAGCGATTACACGGATCGTTTCAGCGCTTCGATGAATCGAATGAACCGCGCAGCCCTGCGCGGTTCATTCGTTTTCATCGCCTTCTCCCGTGAACACCGCGCGCTCGGGGAGACGAGACCAAAGTCAAATCGACCGAACTTCGACGGTCTCTCACGCTGAAGGTGTTTTGCGCGAGCAACACTGGTGTGGCCGAATACCAGCACGACCTGTGGCGCTCGCGCAGCGCTTATTCGGTGCTATGGATCACATACTTCTGTATCCCGTGACCGCCACGTCACTTACCGAGAACAGCTCCATAAGCACGCGTTCTGCGTTGGCCGGGCCCGTCTGAACGCAACCGTGGCGCGGCCCTTCCCACCCGCGACACACGACGACCACTCCAAAACAGGTCTCCGGTTCTCCAGGCCGGGGGGCTTCGCAACTACGCGTTTTCCAAGGGCGACGGCCTACGGGAAACAGCGAAAAACCGGCGCGCTCCGCCGGGAGCTGTGTCGTGCCAATCAAAATGGCTCGCGTCGTGATCTTAGAGATCTCTAATACACGATCGTGACGAGAGAACGTCGCGAACATAGGCCGATCTGCCCATCCCGCGGCTTCAGACAACCGTAGGTTTTGCCCCTCTTTCTGTGTGGCGCATTAGCGCTCGTCGCGGAATCACGCGCGGGCGATACGGTTTCTGGTTCTTTAAAGAGTAGATGTTATACCTGATGCGAGATTGCCGGATGGCAATCAGGAGGTGTGGCCGGGTGCTGGGTTGACGAGGAATCACCGATGCATCTCGTCGCTCGCACGAACAGCGCTGTCGCAGCACGAACCACCAGCTCACATCCTTTCGACAAGGGCACCCCGACCGTGAGGTCGGTCCGCAAAGCCGAGGGTCTCACTCGATGAGATGGCCTGGCCGCCGAAGAGGAACGATGGACCTCCTCAGACCCGCTTGGCGATGGAGCCTATCATGAAACGCATTCAGATGCGCACTATCACGCTCGGAGCCGCCCTGGCGGCATTCGCCGCGTGTAGTGACAACCCGACGGTGGTTCAAACTCCCCGGCCGGGCGTGAAACCGATGTACAACGCGACGGTTCCGTTCAACAACAACGGTGTCTGTATGAACAACGACGCCGTTGCAGCACCGACCGGGACGATCTCCGGCGTCCAACAGGGTGATTCGCCGATCGGTGTGTCGAACTGCACCTCGCAGGACGTAAAGATCGCTCAGGCGAACATCCTTTCGTACCAGGTGACCGACGCCAACGGCAACTTCGGGCCGGTAATTACCTTCCACCCGGGAGATGTGGTCAGTTGCATCGCCGGCTCGCCAATTAAGCTCAACCTGTCCGCGCAGCTCGATGAAACGTCGACCTCGGCGCGCACCGACGTCGGTATCTGGATCGCTACGGACGGCGGCAACGCGCAGACAGGCGCGTGCAACCATTACAATCTGACCGTGAACCCGCTCGCTCCCGGCGCGTCGAACAACGACCAGGATAATTGCGGCGACCTCAACGCAGGCGCGGTGGTCGACAACTTTCCGCTTGGTGTTATCGACGCCATTTGCCAGACATCGGGACCAACGAGCACCCTACTGCACGTCGGATCCTGCTTGGGTTGGAAAGAACCCGGTGCCGATACTCAGTGCCCGCTCGCCAGCCAGGGAGAGACGCCGAACGGATACCGCTGGGGCACTCTGTTCGCCAACAAGGCGAAGTGTAACTGCGACGGCTTTGACGTTCCCATTACGGTTCATCAGAGCGCAAAACTCGAGGTCGCGAAGGCCTGCACGCCGACAACCGATCCGGGAACGTTCGACCTCCTAATCGACAACAGCACCACCGTGAACGGAGTGGTCGTTGGCGCGGCCAAGACGTGCGGTACGGGCACCGGTGCTCAGACCTTATCGGCCGGAACGAACGTCAACCCCGGAGCCGTTCACAGCTTCGGTGAGGGGAACTTCACTACGGCTAACTATTCGAGTACGTACGCGTGCGTGAACCGCTCAGCCACCGGCCCCCAGCACGTCTTTACCGCAACCGGTGATGCTGCCGCGACCGGAACCGCTCTTGGTCCCAACCAGATCACGCTCGAGCCAAACGAAGACGTCATCTGCACATTCACGAACGTTCGGAAGCCGCAGTTGACGCTGGTCAAGCGCGTCGTGAACGACAACGGCGGGACGGCCGTCGTCGGCGATTTCGGCATCACCACGAACGCCGGATCGCTCACGTTCGGTTCGGGTGTCGCTGATGGCACGGGCACGCTCAAGTACACCAGCAACACGATCACGCTGTCGTCGGCCGGAACATATACGCTTCACGAGAATACCCTCGCCGGCTACACCGAAGGCACGTGGGCTTGTAACGGCACAGGCGCGGTTACATCCAACGCGCAGACTGGGTCGGTCGCCGTTGCAGCCGGCGAAAACGTCACGTGCACCATTACGAACGACGACCAGGCTCCGTCGCTTACGATCGTAAAGCGCGTCGTGAACGACAACGGCGGCACGAAGACCGCGAGCGACTTCGGACTCTCGACGACGGCTGGCTCGCTCAGCTTCGGGGCGGGCGTCGCCGACGGCGCGAACACGCTCAAGTACACGTCCACGACGTTGACCGGTCTCACCGCTGGCAGCAAGACGCTCCATGAGAACGTGGTGGCCAGCTACACCGAAGGCACGTGGGCCTGCGTCGGCAACGCCGGCGCCGTCAACTCCGATCCGCAGACTGGATCTGTGGTACTCGGCCTTGGCGAAAGCGTCACCTGCACCATCACGAACGACGACAGGCCAGCATCACTGACGATCGTGAAGCGTGTGGTCAACGACAACGGTGGGACAAAGACTGTGAGCGACTTCGGGCTCTCGACGACCGCTGGCTCGCTCAGCTTCGGGTCGGGTGTCGCCGATGGCGCGAACACGCTCAAGTACACGGCGACGACCCTCACGGGCCTCAGCGCCGGCAGCAAGACACTGCACGAGAACACGCTCACCGGCTACAGCGAAGGCACGTGGAGCTGCACGGGCGCGTCTGGTGCCGTAGCAACTGATCCTCAGAACGGATCGGTGGTTCTCGGCAACGGCGACGCCGCGACCTGCACGATTACGAACGACGATATCGGCGGATCGCTGATCATGGTGAAGCGTGTTGTGAACGACAATGGCGGCACGAAGACCGTCAGTGACTTCGGGCTCTCGACGACCGCTGGCTCGCTCAGCTTCGGGGCGGGCGTCGCCGACGGCGCGAATACGCTCAAGTACACAGCGACGGCGATCTCGGTCAGCGCGGGGACGTACACGCTGCATGAGAATGCGGTCGCGACGTATACCGAAGGCACGTGGACGTGTGCCGGCAACGCGGGCGCGGTGAACAACGATCCGCAGAGCGGCACTGTCGCTGTTGGTCTCGGCGAGACGGTCACGTGCACCATCACGAACGACGACAAGCCAGCATCATTGACAATCGTCAAGCGTGTTGTCAACGATAACGGCGGCACGAAGACCGTCAGTGACTTCGGGCTCTCGACCACTGCTGGATCGCTGACCTTCGGGGCGGGCGTCGCTGATGGCGCGAACACCCTGAAGTACACGGCGACGACCCTCACGGGGCTGAGCGCCGGTAGCAAGACGCTCCACGAGAGCACGCTCGCTGGCTACACGGAAGGCACGTGGGCCTGCGTCGGCAACGCCGGCGCCGTCAACTCCGATCCGCAGACTGGATCTGTGGTACTCGGCCTTGGCGAGAGCGTCACCTGCACCATCACGAACGACGACCAACCTGCGACGTTGATCATCGTCAAGGTGGTCAAGGGCACGGGCGGCACGTTCGGGTTCACGACTACCGGAGCGGGTTTGGATCCGAGCTTCAGTCTGAATCCAGCCACTGATGGGAGCGATCAGAAGTCGTATTCTACGCTTTCTGTTGGCTCGTATTCAGTCACGGAATCGGCCGCCTCCGGTTTCGTGCTGACAGACCTTGGCTGCTCCGACCAGGCAGTGGGAACCTACGATCCGAACACGACTCGAACCGTTTCCACAACGTTGACGAACGGCGAAACGGTAACCTGCACGTTCACCAACGAGGCGCAGGCGAGTCAGACAACCAGAACGCAGGGCTTCTGGGCGACGCACCCGACGTTGACGAACGCCGTTTGGTTCGGTCTTTCGGCAGGGGGCAATGACTTCAGCCCAGGCGTCACTGACCACAGTTGGTGCGGCGGCAGCCTGGACACCGAAGCCAAAGTTCTCGGTGGCTTCTGGTCGGCGATCTCCCAGACCACGACGAATAAGAAGCGGTCGTCGCTGGATCAGGCGAGAATGCAACTCGCACAACAGCTGCTCGCCGCGATTCTAAACAACGCCGCGTTTGGTTCTTCGCCGACGGGAGGAATCAGCATTGCCGAAGCGAAAGCTGACTACTGCGGTACGGATGTAACGGCAATCAAGAACGCGCAGTCCGCGATGGCCGCGTTCAACACCAGCGGCGACAACGGAACCTTCACTCCGGGCGTCTCGGCCAACGCTAAGCTCGCGAGGTCCATCGCCGATTTGGGCTTCTGGGACGTTCTCCCGTAGCCGTTTTGCGCGAGAATTGCGCTCGAGGCTGAGCGGTTGTCACCGCAACAGCGGGAAAGGGCGTGAAAGCCTTTTCCCGCTGTTGCACCTTCAACGAGTATCGAATCAACTCTTTCGCTTCGGGTGCCGGCAACTACATTGCGCGCCGGCAACACCTCCCGGGGCGACGACTCCCCCTCCCTGCCTGCCGGAGACCGCCTCGTGGTCGCCGTGTAGTGCGGGAATCAGCACAAGCCGAGGATCAGATGTTCAACACAGTTTCCAACACCAGCCAGAGAGTTTGGCCAGCGCGCCTGGCGAACAAGCGCACAGCGATCGCGCTCCTGTTGGGACTTTCCGCAGGATTTGTGGGATGTACCTCGAACGTCAGTGCGTCCGAAAAGCCGCGTAAAGCGACTGCTGGCGCGTCGGCCGGCGATACGGCTGGCCCAGTTGTCCTTGCCACAATTGGTGATGAAAAGATCACCATGGCGGACATCCACGGGCGAGCTGGCGAAACAATGGATATGCTCGACGGTCAGTATGTGCGAATGCGCGATAAGCTCGTCGGCTCGACGTTGGACTCCCTTCTTCGCGAGCGGCTGATCGGGGCAGAGGCACAGAAGCGAGGCAAGACGCCTGATGAATTGATCTTGGCAGAGGCGGGTGGCACGTTCCAACCTACTGAAATCGAGATTTCTTCTTGGTACAAGGACAACCAGTCGCGCGTTGGCGGACGAACGCTCGAGCAGGTGCGATCGCAGATCAACGATCTGCTTACGAAACAGCATCGGACCGACGCCATCGACAAGCTCGATCAGCGGCTCAGAGCCGAGCGGAAGGTGACCGTCAACTTTGAACCGCACCGACCTCAATTTGCGAACGCTGGCGCGCCGACAGTTGGAAAAACCGATTCGCCGATCACGCTTGTCGAGTTCTCGGATTTCCAGTGCCCCTATTGTCAGGCGACCGCACCCGTTCTCAAGGCGCTAGAGCAAAAGTACGGCGACAAGGTTCAGATCATTTACCGACAGTTCCCGCTGAGCATCCATCCGTTCGCGTTCAAGGCGGCTGAGGCGTCGCTCTGCGCCAACGAGCAAGGGAAGTTCTGGCCGATGCATGACGAGATGTTCGGAGATCAGACAAAGTTGGCCGTCAGTGATCTCAAGCAAACAGCGCGACGTCTCGGTATGGATGGGAAGAAGTTCGATGGCTGCCTGGACTCTGGGAAATACGTTGAGCAGGTCCAGAACGATCAGAAAGAAGGCATGCGCATCGGCGTCAACGGAACGCCGGCGATGTTCATAAATGGGGCGTACGTCGAGGGCGGTTCTGTTCCGTTCCCCGTTCTCGAATCTCTTATCAAGAGAGAGCTCTTGCGCGTGAAGGCTGGCGCTTAAGGAAAATCTCAACGCGGACGATTCTTTTCACGCCAACAGCCCGCGGCAGCGTGCTACTGACGCCCTGCCGCCGGTTGCTCGTTTAAGCCGATCCGAGCTTGGCCCGACGCGTCGAACACGAATGAGTGAATCCCGGCCCGGCGGAAGAGCACGCGCTTATACCACGCTACTCTGACCTGCGCCGCTTCGACCTCCGCCCAACGAGAGCCTACGTTTTTCAAGTCGTAGGCATCGCCCATAACCAGACTGTCGTAACCGACTGGCTGAAGCAGTTTCGCGCTGAGCGACGTCAAATACCTTCCGCGCCCAGTGGTTGCGACAGTCCACGTCATCTCGACCGGCGCGCTGTCCGGCCCGACGCGAATCTGGTGATGAAAAGTCGAATCCCCGGCTTTCGTAACCGCCGCACGGATCGAATCGGGAAGATATCCGCGCAAATCCAAGGTAGAGCCGATGGGACCAGCGGCGCGGGTTCCCGAGCACGCGCTCAGAGCCACAACGAACGCCGTCGTCCATGAGCGCATTAGAAATCACTCGTATGAGGATTCAAGAAACTGTGGCATGCGGCGCAGATCGCAAGAGGCAAAGAGACGGCATCACGCGGCCCGAACTCCCGAGGTCAAGAAAGAAAACAGTGAGGGCGACGAGGTTTCTCGCCGCCCTCACTGTTTTCGAAACCTGCTCAGGAACCTGTTACTTGCCTGCCTTGATGGTCACCGACTTCGTGTACGTGCCGGTCAAACCACCGCCGTCGGTCACCACGAGCGTGATCGTCCTCGTGTAAGTCCCTTTCGCCGAATACACGTGCGAGGCTGTCGCGTTCGCGCTCGAGAGGGAGCTACCGTCGCCGAAGTCCCAGCTATAGGTGACGATACCAACATCGTCCGTCGAGCCCGACGCGTTGAAGCTGCATGAGGCCTTGGAACACGAAACGGTGAAGGTCGCGACGGGGGGCTTGTTCGTCTGCGGCGGAGGCGGCGGAGACGATCCACCACCGCTGTTCACACGCAGCAGTCTGTTCGGCGTCGCGCCCGTGATGCCGCCCACGACGCCTGTCGTCGCGCCTGAAATGATCGCCTGTGCGACTTGAGCCGGCGAAGCACTCGGATTGCCTTCCAAGTAGAGCGCCACCGCCCCAGCAACAAACGCCGACGCCTGCGATGTGCCGGTGTCGAGCGTGTACGCGTAGTCATCAGTGTTGGTCGCCGAGTAGATCTGGCTTCCCGGCGCGTAAATGTCGACGCACGAGCCGTAGTTCGAATATGCGGCCTGGAGGTCATTACCCGTGAGCGCCGCTACCGTGATCACATCGGGGATGTTCGCGGGCGAATAATTACAAGCGTCTTGGGCAGCGTTTCCGGCTGCCGCAACGTACGTCACACCCGTCGCGATGGAGTTTGACACAGCGGTGTTCAGCGCGCTCGACGACAAGCTCGTGAGGCTCATGTTAGCAACGGCTGGGAGGACACGATTCGCAGTAACCCAGTCGACGCCGGCGATCAGTGTGCTCGTCGTCGAAACGCCTGAGCAATCGGTAACGCGGACGGAGTACAGTGTTGCGTTTTTCGCAACGCCCCATGTTGTTCCGCCAACGATTCCCGCGACGTGGGTTCCGTGCGGAGCGCATCCATCCGGTCCGTACCCATCGTTGACCGCGGTGTATGCCGGAATCGCCCGACCAGTGAACTGGGTGTGCGTATGACGGATCCCCGAGTCGAGGATGTAGACATTCACGCCAGTTCCCATGGTCGAGTACGAATAGTTGCCGTCAAGCGGCAGCGAGGCTTGGTCGATGCGATCCAAGCCCCACGGGGCGCCGGTCTGCGTCGAGGCTACAATGCCCTCTTGATCCTGCTCGACCGACGCGACATTCGGGTTGTGCGAAAGCGCTTCGGCCGCTTGCGCGGACATGTGCGCGGAGAACCCCTTCAGCGCGCTGCTATAGACGAAGTTGACAGTGCCGCCGTTGTCCTTCACCATCGACTGCGCCTTTCCCGGAACATCGTCGACGTCGTCATTTAGGATGACGATGTACTCATCCGGGATATGGTTGTCCGCCGCGGCCTCGGATCGAGATGCCGTCGCGGGCGATCGAAGGGAGTCGCCTGTCGGTGCCGCAACCTCCTGACAGGCTGCCAGCGTCAACGCGAGTGCGACCGTTGTAGGCAATGCGAAGCGGCCCCCACGCCGCGTCGCGAGAAGCAAATCTTGCATTCCTGGGATCCCCCGTGGGTGGTTCGGCAGCCCGGCCGGCGTGGCGAATCGCCGTAGTGCGATTGCGCTTTGGCCCCTCGGCTTTGCGGCCCCGGCTTTCACCGGGTGTGCCCTTGTCGCGACCCTCTACCCGAGGGCCCTCGATCGCGCCGTGTCCTGTAGCGTCGATATCAAGACGCCCTTTTGGGACATCCGTAACAACGTAAGTCGTTGTAGATCAGATGTTTGCGACGAGTCCGCTTGGCCAAAAACTATTCGCCGCCGGCGCGCGAAAATCGGGCACTCTGACTGAGAATGTGGGCCGAGACAAAGGTTAGAATACTCTAATCGGACAACGTGATTGACTCAGTGGCAGCCATCACATTGGCTGCAATAAATCCTCGCAACGCCGCTCTTTCGTGAATCGCGTCATACTATAGATTGGCTTTCCGGCCTGACGCCGAGTTGGGATCTGTCGGTGCTTGGGCAGTCGATTCGAGTTGGAGAAGTTGGTCAGGCCTCGAACCCGCTCCAGGACGTCACCCTCGTGCTGCGCCGCGTAATTCCCTTCACCGTGGTCGCGGTATTCCTCACCGGCGCTGGCGCGTTCGCGTTTTCGCCGAGCCGGTCAATGGTCGGACGCGTCGTGAGGCACGGGTTCTTTGCCCCGGATCGAGGGTTCACCCCGGCGCCTCGACCGAGCGACTCTCTGCTCTATCAAACTCAGGGCGGCGCCCCGGGCACATACTGCCCAACTCCGCCTCGCGGATCGCAGAAGGCTGCGGACGCCGACACGAAGCTCGCGGAGGATCTTCTGCCCGCTAGGACGTCGAGCGCTGATCCGAAATCCGATTCGCTCCTCCTCGGACCGGCGCAGACGAAGTGCAATGTCCCAGCGGCGCAACCTGCGGCGACGCAGACGATCGTGCCCTAGCGGCGACCTACGGCGCCGAATTCCCCATCACGATGGCCTTCGCGACCTGGGCGCGCGTGTGCACGTTCAGCTTCCCGAGGACACTCTCGGTGTGGTGACGCGACGTGTGGGGGCTGATCCGCAGCTCAGACGCAATCGTGGCGTTGCTCGCCCCGCGAGCGAGGAGCAGCGCGACCGCGGCTTCGCGCTCCGTCATCGAGAACCGTCGCATGAGAAATTCGCGCGACGGCGTCGGAGTCTCGGCGCGCTCGATCGTGACGAGCACCGTACGGCTCGTAATGTCGATGAGTCTTTTCTTGAGGAGCTGGGCGCGGAGACGATAGAAGCCGGCGACGGTTCCGACTTCTCGGACAGTTGTCTTTTGCAGCTCCTGGAAGGCGATCCGCGATACCGCCCTGACCTCGCGCGCTAAGACATCTCGCTGTGAATCAGCGCCGAGCAGCTCGGTCGCAGCGCTGTTGTGATAGCAGGGATGCAGGTCCGAGCGTAGCAAGACCACGCCCTGCTCGAGCATGTCGAGGACATCGACGAGGGACGACAGCGCCGCTCCTTGCCCTGCCTCCGTTGGCGGCGGATCGTACTTCGGGCTGGTCACGCGTTTGTCTTGCGCTGTCGAGGCGGAAGTGACAAACGAAGATTTCCCCGGCGACGAGGAAGCTGATTCTTCGAACATCCACTGCCCTTCGGTTGATTGTGCGACGCGACAGGTGTGGCGGACAGCCCACAGGCCCTGATATAAGGTTGGCGAGGCCGACCGCAAGAGGACCTCGCCAAGCCATTACCGCAGAACCGTCATCCTACCGTCATAGACGGACGTGAGGCCGGTTTTTACTCAATCGGCCCGCCCTTTTTTGTTTGCGGCACACCGTCCACCATCCATTTCGGCGCCGGAGCTCCCTTCAGATAGTGGTCGAAGAACTGCTTCATTCGCTGCTGGAAATCCTTCTGATTCTCCTTCTTTGCGAGGTGGTGCGGCTCGCCGGGATACGAGAGAAGGATGACTTGTTTGCCCCAGCGCTTGGCGGCGCCGTACAGCTCGAGGCCTTGATGCCAGTCCACCGCGTTGTCCGCCGTGCCGTGCAGGATCATGAACGGCGTCGTGATATCCCGGACGTGATAGAGCGCTGACTGGTCCTCGAACAGCTGCAGGTTGTCCCACGGGTTCGTGCCCATGCGAACCTGACCCACTTCGACGATGCCCTGCTGCAGGGTCCCGGATCCCGGATACGTCTCGTCGTAGAAGCTCACGAGATTGGTCGGCGGCGCGCCAGTCACGACGGCGGCAAACATGTTCGTCCGAGTGAGGATATAAGAAGTCTCATATCCGCCCCAGCTGTGCCCCTGGATGCCGATGTGCTTCGGATCGGCGTACCCCATCTCGATCACCTTCTTCACACCGCTCGTCACGCAGTCCAGCGCCGAGCTGCCGGGCTTTCCAATTTCATACACGATGTCCGGCTCGAACACGAGATAGCCGTCGCTCGCGTACTCCGCGAAATGCGGGCGGTCGTCGAACTGCGGCATCGGGAACTGGTGATGGGTGTTCGACAACAGCTCGTAGAAGTACACGAGCATCGGATACTTCTTGCCAGGCTGATAGTTCGCCGGCAGAGTCAGCGTGCCCTGGAGCCGCTGGCCTTTCGCGTTCTTGAAATCGACGAGAATCTTGCCCGAGCTCCACGCATACTCGTTGATGAACGGGTTCGCGTCCGTGACTTTCTTCGGCGAAGAGAACGTCGTGTTGGTCGCGAGGTAGTCGGGCGACATCGAGAACGTCTGCTTCGTGAAGATCACTCGGTCGGCTTTCTCGGCCTTCACGGCACCACTCACATCCGCGTCCTCATAGATGAGCGGCATCGGCTTGGCGCCCGGAGCGAGCGTGTAGTAGCCCGACTTCTTCGTCCAATCGCCGTAGGCCGAGAGGAGGAGCGGCTTCGAGAGATCGACTCCTTCGTCGTCTTCGTTGCTTTGTGCGCCGAAGGCTCCGCCACCACGACCGCCGCGGCCACCACCGGCCGGGCGGTCGAGACGCACGAGCCGGAAACGAATCTGCTGCGCATCACCGACGCCACCCGTCAGATTCACCGGCTTCCCGCCGTCGAGCGGAAGCGCATAGAGATCGTACCGGTTATTCACGATCACCGACTTGCCGTCCTTCGACCAGCCGGCGACGCCATAGGTCGGAAGCTCATACGGATGGTCGTCGGTCGCGTCGACGAAGCTGATCTTGTCGCCGCCGCCGAGGTTCACGGCGCGACCCGTTTCCATGTCGTACGCGTAGATCTGCTTGTTCTTCAGGTACAGGAAGTACTTCCCGTCGGGCGAGCTGCCCATGGTGCGCGAAAGGTTCTTCTCGATGAGCGACCGATCGCCAGACTCCGTGTTGACGCGATAGAAATCCTGCTTGTTCGCGCCCCACTGTACGTCGGTGCGATACGTCGTGTCGATGCGCCCGATTGCCCACTTCGGGTCGGGCGTCGGAGTCACCTGTCGCATCGTCTCATCCGAAATCCGAACGAGCTTGTTGCTTCCGACATTGAACACGACGGGCAGCGTCGCACGACGCTCCTGCGCTAACCGAACGATTTGCACCGACTGCACCTCGGCGTCCTTCCAGTGCCAGACGTCGACGTTTGCTTTCGGCTCCGTGGATGCGGAGGTCGACGGGTCGGATTCCTGCTCCTTGATGCCGAGGTAGATGCGCGATCCGTCGCGGGTCCAGCGCGGCGTCGCCATCTCGCTCAAGACATAGCCTTTCGGGAATGAGGCGTCCTTCGATGGATCGTACTCGACGGCGCGCGGCTTGTCCGAGGCGACGTCCTTCCACACGAGCAGCGTGTTGTCGCGCTGCAGGCTTTCCTTCTTCTTGTCGCCCTTGAGCGCCGCGAGCGACGCACCTTTCTCGCCCCACGTGAGATTGTCGTAATCGGCCGATGCGGAGCTCAGGACTTTCGACTGGCTCGTCGCGAGGTCGACGACGTACACGCCGTTGCCGGCGCGATCGGCCGCGTCGACCGTGTACGCCAGCATTTTGCCGGCGTCATCGAACTCGTAGAGGTTGACGTTGCCGATGTTCTGCGAGATGCCGCTCGAGAGCTCGCGCAGGATGAGATCCGCACCGTTGTGCTTCGCCGTAGCACTCGCTTTGTTCGTGCGGACGGCGACGAACTTCGATCCTTTAGAGAACTTGAATGTCTGCGCGTCCGGGACGCTGTACTTGTCGCCGCTCGACAGATCGAGAAGCTCGAAGCGACGGTTCGGGGTAGCGCCGGGGGCGAGCCCGACCAGCTGTCCACGACCGCCGCGTCCAGCTCGTCCGCTGCCGCCCGCGCTCGGCGGACTGACAAAGTAGCCGACGAACTTCGAATTGTCGGAGAACACGGGCGCTGAGCCGACGGGAATCGAGTATGACTTCGTCCCTTCGAGCTGCTTCACGTAGAGCGTACCGTCGCCTTCATTCGGCGAGTAGGTGTATGTCATCCACACGCCGTCGGCCGACAGCGCGGCATTCGTGATTCGATTCCATCGCCCGATGTCGGCGAGACCGAGAATCTTCTTGCCAGTCGGATCGGTTCGGGCGGTCCCCTGGGGCGTCGCCGTCTGGATGGCCTGCTGTGCGATCGCGATGGCAGGGATGAGTAGGATCAACGCGGCGTTCAGCGCGTAGCGGACGGATCTGTTTCGTCGCATGAAGTCTCCAGCAAATGCGGGGAGTCGCGTCAGGCAGGGCGAAGGCGCGACTGTCGGACGTGGGCAGGTTTTGCCGAATATACGCGGCACTCGGCGAGATCGCTCTATGACGCGGGTCCGCCTCGTCCGCCCCGCCGGACAGCCACTGCGCCTTCGTAGTACCGACGACCAGGTCGTCGCGGAGATCCTCGAGTTTCCGACCGCGATTCGTGGGCAGCGGCGGCGGTTGGTCCAACGCCGCGCGCGATTCGCATCGGACGAGTGTACACGCCGACGGAGTATCGCCGGCACGGGTACGAGAGCGCCCTCGTCGCGGACCTGTCACAGGATCAACTCGACCGCGGCAAGATGTTCACATACCTTACGCCGACCGCGGCAATCAGACTGCTAATTCAATTTATCAGAAGACCGGGCATCGAGTCGTCGCGGAATGCGATGCACTCTGGCTCGCGTGAGACTTTCATGAACCGTCTTCGACAAACATCGATTGGACTGTTCGCCAGCTGGATTGTGGCCGCGCAACCGGCGGCCGCGCAGGCCCAATCGAGCACCGAGCACGCGGTACGTGCGGTGGTGGACTCCTTCTTCGATGCTGTAGCGCGAGAGAAGTGGGAGTCGGCGGCAGGGTTCATCGATCTCGCGCGATTCGAACCTCATTTCAAACAGGTGATCGGGCGCGCGCGCTCGGCGCTTCCACCCCCGGAGTTGACGATCGAACAAATTTTGGCGCGCGACAGCACGATGCCTCGCGCCGTCGCGGAGTATCAGCTGGCGGAGGCAAAGAAGTATTCGGCGATGAGTCCGGGATTCGGAGACATGTCGTACGAGTTCGCCGGCGTGCACTCGCAGCAGGACTTGTTCGCGCTGAAACCGGCGGAAGCGCTCGCGAGGTGGCTCGAAGCCCAAGACGAACGAACACAAATGCGCGAGGGCTGGCGAAGGATGGGCTGTTCGCTTTCCGACCTGCCATCCTTTCCGGGCGCGAAGCGCCTGGTGCTCGGAGTCGCTATCGTGAACGACTCGTTGGCATATGTTGTCCACGCCGACGACCGTTTCGGCCCGGTGCCGACAAGCTTTTATGGAACCGAGCGACTGTTCGTTGTTCGCCGCACGAACGGCGTTTGGAGGATCGAACCGCGCGTGGACGTGTTGCACCCACTCAACATGTCGTTCGGCTTCGACCAGTGTCCAAAGATCAAAAAACCCTAACAGGCTTCGGGACGCGACGCGCTGCGGAGCCTATTCGCTAGGGCCATCCAAAGATCGGCGACGCCGGCGCCCCGGCTCTCACCGGCGCCAGATCGCTCGGGTCGCGCCAGAAGAATCGAGTCGCATCGACAGCGAACACGCGAATCACCCAATGCTTCGGCGCGTCGCCGGCCACCGGCACGGCAATGTCGGCGCGAAGCAATCGGCGCGACTTCGCGGGGATCGCCGCCAGGAGACCAGCCCCGACGCTCGCGCGTTGCGTAGTTTCTCCGAACGGAACGTCGCCCGACCAGGTCTTTCCGATGTCGCTGAAGATCGCGTTGCCCCACTGCGCATTCTTGCCCGTGGTGAACCACAGGCGGCGCGACTCGAGACGCAGCACCGCGCGGCGCCCACCGCCGATCGCCGCACCGTTATAGCCGCGAACTCCGCTGCGCGAATCGCCAAGTGAGAGTTGAAGCGGCAAGCGTTCGCGCCAGCCACCGGCAAACTCGAGGCTCGCCTCAAAGGTCTGCGCGTCGTTCGGCTTCACATACCATGCGCTCCGGCCGCTCAACACGCCCGCGCTCCATGAATCACTCGCACCAGCCGGAAGCTCCTCACCGCGCGCCGAGACGGCGAAGAACGATTTCGGCGTGCCGACGCCGGAATACACGTCCAGCGATACAAGAGATGACTGATCGGTCGCGCTGAACAAGCTCGTTCCACGTTCCACCGTCGCCGCGATCTGTACGCCGCGCGCGACGTCCTGCTCGCCGAGCAGTGCGTCAAAGCCCTGGACGTGGAGGTAGTCGATCCAGCGGAAGCCGCCGGCGAGACCAACGCGGAACGTCCTGTACGGCGCGTATCGATTCGCGAACACCGACGTGTCCGCGGCAATGAGACCGGTGTCAGTCGCGATGACGCCGTCGACACCCGGGCGTGCGTGCTCGTACGTCGCGACCGGACCGATCATGGCGCCGGCACCTCTCCAAGAGAATCGCGCGATCGCGCCCGTCGACCACACATCGCGCGCGACGGGAAGCAGAAGCGTCGGACCATCCTCCCGAACGAACGAGCGGTACGATTTATCGTGCGTCCCGCCCATGTACCACGCGATGTGTTCCAGATCGCTCAGGAAGGGGCGAGAAATATCCGCGCTGAAGTGTCCGCCAAGGAGGTCGCGCTGCGCATCCATCTCGGTGACGAGCGGTTGGTCGAACAGGCCGAATTGACGCATCGTGAGCTGAAGGCCGTCGCGGTACGCTCGCCCCTGGCGCCACTGCCCCGACGCCAAGAGACCGCTCCCGGCGATATTCGAGTTTCCATATTTGACGTTCGTAAATCCCTTGCTGGTGTAGCCGCCGCCGAGGATGACGGGAACTTCGTCCACGGTTTCGACCACGAGTCGGACACCGTTGCCCGTGTCGGGCTCCGCGCGGACGGTCGCGACGGCGATATACGGCTGTGCGCGGACGACGCGCGCGAGCTCGGGGAGGCGATCGTCGTAGCAGGTTTGGCCGACATGCGCGAGCAAGAACGGCCGGATCGCTCGATCGCGCGTCGTTCCCGACTGGAAGAGGAAATGCTGCATCGCACGCTTCACCGCCGACGGGTCGCGACCGATCATCGCCGGCGGGTGCGGCTGAATGTCGATTGCAGTGATCACACGCCCCTCGCACTTGAACTGCGCCGAGTCGGCGGTCTGCGCGACGGCGGCTGTCGCGAGCAGCGTCATCGCCCCAGCGCATAGGATCGCCGTCCATCGTCGATGATCCGTTCTCGAGCTCGAGTACTGCATGCGTTGGCTCATGCCGGGCTGGCCATAGTCAGGGTGAATGTCGAGCCGCGACCGACTGCGCCGGTCACCGTGAGATTGGACCGAGGGAGGCGCTCCACCAGTCGAAGTCGCGAACGAGGTCGGTCATTTGGTCTGTCGGTGACGTCAGGTCGTCCGGAACGGGTTTGTCGGTCCTTGCCATTGCAACCGGTGCTGCGTTTTTGCCTTGCTAACCAGTCCCGCGACGGTTCGGAGAGCGACCTCATGAAAAATCCGCGCCAGATGGTCGTCCAGTCTTGGAGAGGGGTTGGCGCGTCCTTCTCAGGGGTTCGATGTTTCCAATCCGGCGCCCAGGACGACGTGGTTCTCTCGCTCGACGCCGCGGAAAAATTGAGCTCGTGATGTCGATTTCGGCGCGTTCCACTCGACGAATGGGTGAAGGCGCGAAATCCAGCCGACCCTCAACGACGTAGTCGGTGGCCGGTCATCGCGACTGAGGCTCGAGAGAAAAGGATCGCTTCGAATGTCCTGCCCGACTTACACACCGACTGATTTGCCAAAAGCCATTCGGCCTTGGACGCTCCGAGCTGGACTCGCGCTCGTTGTCTTCGTCGCGTTGGTCGTGTTCGCTGCACGCGCGAGCGCGCAGGCGCCCGTTCAGGCAGGTGCTCCAGCGGCGACGCCGGCAATCGCCGCGGTTCCGTTTTCAGTGGGAGAAGAGCTCGTCTTCCGGGCGAAATTCGGCGTGCTTCCGGCCGGCTCGGCGAAGATGCTTGTCGAGGGCATCGACACGATTCGCGGACGTCCGGCGTACCACGTGGTCTTCGCGATCGACGGAGGCATTCCGCTGTTCCGAGTGCACGATCGCTACGAGAGCTGGATCGATCGCGAAACGCTGTCGTCGCTCCGCCATCGCCAGCAGATCTCCGAAGGCCGATATCACCGAAACACGACGTACGAGATCTTCCCGGAAAAGGCGGAGTTCCAGAAGGACAGCGGTGCCCTCGAGCAAAGCGTTTCGAATCCGCTCGACGACGGATCTTTCATTTACGCGATTCGCGCCGCGGGCGTGCGCGTCGGTGAGACGCGTCGCGACGATCGCTATTTCCGCCCCGATCGAAATCCAGTCATCCTCACCGGTCTTCGCGAAGACACCGTGACCGTCGGCGCCGGGACGTTTCCGAGCACAGTGATTCGGCCGACGATCAAGGCGAATGGGATCTTCTCCGAGAACGGGCAGGCCGAAGTTTGGTTCTCGAGCGATGAACGGCGCTTACCGGTCCAGTTGAAGACGAAGTTCGCGAGGTTCTCGCTGACGCTTTCTCTCGAATCGGTGACCACCACCGCGGTCCCAGGCAAGCAGGCTCCTGGCGGCTGAGAAACTGGTCGTCGCGTGGACCGTAGAGTCGACGACTCCGGCCCACGCGAATGATGAACCTTCTTCAGAATCTGACATACGTGTGGCGCTCGCTTCGACGAGCGCCCGTGTTCACGGCAGCGGTGGTTCTCACGCTCGCCGTCGGCATCGGATCAGCGGTCGCGATCTTCACGGTAGTGAACGCGGTTCTGCTTCGCCCACTTCCGTACGGACATCCCGACCAGCTGGTCGACGCGTGGCACGACATCCCGCTCGTCTCGCTGTCGCGGGCTCAACAAACGATCGGCACGTATCTCACCTATAAGAAGTTCGCCAAGTCGATCGAAGGAATCGCGCTCTATGATGATGGGTCGGCAACCGTCTCCGACCCGGACGGCCGCGCCGAGCCACAACGAATGTCGGTATCGTGGGCGACGGCGAATGTGTTCCCGATTCTCGAGGTCTCGCCGATCATCGGGCGAACGTTCAGTGAAGCGGAGGATGCCCCGAAGGGACCGAACGTCGCGGTGATCAGCGACGGCCTTTGGAAATCGCGATTCGCCGGCGATCGAAACGTGCTCGGCAAGAAGATCGTGATCGCCGGAAAAACGACGGAGATCATCGGCGTCATGCCGTCGTCGTTCCGATTTCCGAATGCGGAGACGTCGTTGTGGCTTCCGAAGCAGATCGACCCGAACGATCCGTTTCCGGGCGGCTTCTCTCACTACTCGGTCGCGCGTCTCAAGCCCGGTGTGACCATCGCCGCCGCGCAGAAAGACTTCGCGCAGGCGCTTCCGCGCGTCGTAGAGGTCTCGGCGAATCTCGCGCCTGGCATCACGACACAGATGATGATGGACCAAGCGAAGCCGACGCCGCTCTTGATCCCGATGCGTGACGACGTCGTCGGCGACATCAAGAAGACGCTCTGGATCGTCGCGGCGACCGCTGCGCTGGTGCTCCTCGTGACGTGCGCGAACGTCGCGAACCTCCTGCTCGTTCGTGCCGACGGCAGACATCGAGAGTTGTCGGTGCGCGCCGCGCTCGGCGCGGGGCAAGCGCGGGTCATCGCGTTGTTTTTCGAGGAGTCGGCGGTCCTCGCGGTGATCTCTGGCGCCTTGGGACTTGTCGCGGCGGCAGGCGCGATCAAGTTGCTCGTCGCCGCGGCGCCGGCGCAGATTCCGCGGCTCGCCGAGATTCGCGTCGATTGGATCGTCGTCGCGTTCACGATCGTCGTCGCGCTGCTCGTCGCCGCGGCATGCAGCACGATTCCGGCGCTTCGGTTCATTCGCGGCGGATCGCTGTCGGGGTTGCGCGAAGGCGGCCGAGGCGGAACGGTAGGCGGACAGCGGCAGCGTGCGCGCAGTCTGCTCGTGGCGGCGCAGATGGCTTTCGCGCTGGTCGTGCTGGCCGCGTCCGGCCTGTTGATGAGGAGCTTTTCGCGTCTTCACGCGGTGAGGCCCGGCTTCGCGACAGACGGCGTCGCGACGGTGTGGCTATCTGCGCCGAATCTTCGCTATCCGAAAGACTCGTCAGTCGTGCGGTTCTACACGCAGCTCATGGAGCGCGTCGCGCAGATTCCCGGTGTTCGCGATGTCGGAATAACGTCGCGCCTGCCGCTCGGCACGCGTGGGATGGACATGGATCCGATCTACGTGGAGGGGGACGAGGCGTCGAACAAGAAGGTGCCACCGCTCGAGCTCTACACGACGGTCGACCCGGGCTACTTCCGCGCGATGAGCATTCCTTTAATCGCCGGGCGAACGTTCGACCGCATCGATCGCCAGCGTTCCGATGAAGCGATCATCAGTACGGAGACCGCGAGGCTCTTCTTCCACGATTCCACCGGACGAGCGGCGATCGGCAAGCGGTTCCGGGAGCTTCCGGGTACGACGTGGCGCACGGTCATCGGCATCGTCGGCAGCACGCGCGACACGGCGCTCGCCGCGGCGCCGTCGCGCGTCGTGTATTTCCCCGAGAGCGTCTCGTCCGACACGGTCATCAATCAACTCTCGCGGACCATGGCCGTCGTGGCGCGAACGAATGGCGACGTCGCGGGGATGACGCGCTCGATTCAGCAAGCCATTCGCGACATCGATCCGACGTTGCCGACGTTCGACGCGCGATCGATGCGCTCGGCTGCGGACGCGTCGATTGCCCAGTTGTCGTTCACGATGATCGTGCTCGGCGTGGCGGCGGGCGTGACCCTGCTGCTCGGCGTCGTCGGACTGTACGGGGTCATCGCGTACGTCGTCACACTTCGAACGCGCGAGCTTGGTGTGCGGATCGCGCTTGGTGCGCAACCGAGCGCGGTCGCGGCGATGGTGACGCGTCAGGGGCTGGCGGTGAGCGGCGTCGGGATCGTCGTCGGGCTCGGCCTAGTCGTGCTGGCCGCGAGGTTCCTGCGATCGTTCTTGTTCGAGGTCGCACCGACCGATCCGGGGATTCTCGCGAGCGCGACGTCGATTCTCGTGGTGTTCGCATTTCTCGCGAGCTGGATTCCGGCGCGGAGGGCGGCCCGGGTGAATCCGTTGGAGGCGCTGAGGGCTGACTAAAGGCTGAACGCTCGCTTACGCTCGCTGGTGGGGGCGCTCGCGCTCCGCGCTTCGCTTGCTCGGACGGCGGCTGCGCCGCCTGGCGGAGCGCATCGGGCTGCGCCCTCGCTTGGCGAGGGGATGCGGAACTCGCTCGCTCCGCTCGCGTTTTCTGGAATCTCATTACTCAGGTCTAGATCAAACGGGCGAGCGAAGCGAGCCGTCCGATTCCTCTCTGCCAAGTGAGCGCCAGCGAACGACCTGCCAGCGAGCAACACGAGCGTCCGTACCAGCGATGCGGCAAAGCCGCGAGCGCCCCGCCAGCGAGCGTAAGCGAGCGTTCAGTCATCAGAATCCAGCGTTCAGTCGTCACAATTGCTGTCACCGGGCAGGCGGGGCATAATTGCCGGACCGACACCAGGCTGACTGATGACAGCAATCACCGACTACATGCCGCGGGCGGAGTACTCGCCCGCCGTGTCGACGGCGCCGGAAGCAAAGCCGTGGCCGGCCGCGGCGCGCTTCGCGTTCCGCTTCTTCGTCGTGTACTTCGTGTGGTACGTGCTCACGACGCAGATGCTCGGAAGCTTTCTCCTGATCCCGAAATTGCACGTTCCGGATTTCGGCAGGATCCCGCCGATGCAGCAGCTCGTGATGTGGACGGGGCACACCGTGCTCGGCGTCAACCCGACTCTTGCCCGGACCGGCAGCGGCGACTCGCTCTTCGATTGGACACAGGCATTCATGATGGTGGCCGTGTCGATGATCGTCGCGATCGCGTGGTCGCTGCGGTCGAGCACCAAACGCCATGACAGGCTCTTGAAGTGGTTCTCGTTCTTCCTTCGCTATGCGCTCGCAACGACGATGTTCTCCTACGGCTTCGCGAAGGTCTTTCCGCTCCAGATGCCGACGATCTTCCTCAGTCGGTTGCTCGAGCCGTACGGCAACTTTTCGCCGATGGGTGTGATCTGGTATTCGATCGGCGCAGCACCGGCTTACGAGCGATTTATCGGCTCGGCGGAGGTTCTCGGCGCGGTACTTCTGCTTCTGTCGCAGACCGCGCTGCTGGGGTCGCTCGTCACGTTCGGAGTAACGTTTGGAGTTTGGATGGTGAACATGACGTACGACGTTCCGGTGAAGCTCTTCGCGTTTCACCTCGTCGTGATGTCAGCCGTGCTGTTCGCGCCCGAGGTCCCGCGACTGCTCGACATGTTCGTGTTTCACCGGGCCGTCGAGGCTCGACCAGTCCCACGATATGGAAGCACGCGTCGCGCGCAACGCGGCTGGCTAATCGCACAGGCGCTGTTCACGGTTTGGGCCTTGGGTGTGCAGATCTACGGCGGCGAGCGAAGCTGGAAGACATTCGGCGGGGGCGCGCCGAAATCGGTATTCTATGGGGTGTGGGACGTCGACTCGATGACCGTCGATGGAACGGTGCGGCCGCCGCTCACGACCGATCCGACGAGATACAGTCACGCGGTCTTTCAGACACCGACTGGAGCAATCTTTCAATTCATGAACCAGACCTTCGATCGCTTCTCGGCAACGATCGACACAAGCGCCCGCACGGTTTCGCTGAAGAGCTTCACCGATTCAATGCACCGAGCTGCGATGACCTACAGTCGTCCGGCGCCAAATCGTCTGGTGTTCGACGGTGAGATGGGCGGAAAGAAAGTTCAGATCGCGATGACGCAGCACGATCTCAACACGTTTGTCCTGATCGGCCGAGGGTTTCACTGGGTGCAGGAATTCCCGGTCAACCGCTGACATAGCCAGTGAGCGCGCGGGCGTCACTCGACGCCGTCGTCATCGGCTCCGGACCGAATGGGCTCACCGCAGCGATCGCAATCGCGCGAGCGGGCCATTCGGTGCGCGTCTACGAGGCGCAGCCGACACTCGGCGGCGGCATGCGCTCCGCGGAATTGACGCGGCCCGGATTCGTTCACGACATCGCGTCGACGGTCCACGCCCTCGTTTTGGTGTCGCCGTTCCTCAAACAACTCCCGCTCGCCACGCATGGTTTAGAGTTTGCTTATCCAGATGCGCCGTTCGGGCATCCCCTCGACGACGGATCGGCGGTGGTCGTCGAACGATCGGTCGAGAAGACGGCAGCGGCGCTTGGCAAGGATGGGAAGGCGTATCGCGAGCTCATGACGCCATTCGTCGAGTCGTCCGACCGCCTCATGGAGACGCTGCTCGGGCCGTTTAGTCTTCGCCATCCGATCAGAATGGCGAAGTTCGGATGGTTCGCCGGGCGCTCGGCGTCGAGTCTCGCGCGACACAAATTCGAGAGCGAACGAACGCGGGCGATGTTCGCGGGCGTCGCCGGGCACAGCATGGTCCCTCTCGAAAAGCTCGCGACGTCCGGGTATGCGCTGGGGCTGGTCATCGCGGCGCACGCGGTCGGGTGGCCGGTCGCGCGCGGCGGCGCGCAGCAAACGAGCGACGCGCTGGCCGGCTATCTGCGCTCACTCGGCGGCGAGATCGCAACGGGAACACCGATCGATTCGCTGGATGCGCTCCCGAAGTCGCGTGTCGTGATGTGCGACGTCACGCCGCGACAATTCATGCGACTCGCCGGTCGTCGATTGCGCGGTCTCTACAAGTGGCGCTTGTCGCGTTTTCGATATGGGCCGGGCGTGTTCAAGATGGACTGGGCGCTCAATGCGCCGGTGCCGTGGCGAGCAGCCGACTGCGCGCGCGCGGGAACTCTTCACCTCGGGGGATCGTTCGCCGAGATCGCCGAGTCAGAGCGCGATACGTGGGAAGGGCGGATCAGCGAACGGCCATACGTCCTCGTGGTGCAGCCCTCACGTTTCGATCCGACTCGCGCGCCCGAAGGAATGCATACGCTTTGGGCGTATTGTCACGTGCCGAACGGATCGACAATCGACATGCGGAATCGGATCGAGGCGCAAATCGAGCGATTCGCGCCGGGGTTCCGGGACTGCATCATTGAGAGAAGTGTGATGACCCCGGCGGACCTCGAGCGCAGCAACGCAAATCTCGTCGGAGGCGACATTGCCGGCGGGGCCGCGGACGCGGGACAACTGTACACTCGCCCCATGCTCGCGCTGCATCCCTACCGCACGCCGATCGACGGAGTATTTCTTTGTTCGTCGTCGACACCGCCAGGCGTCGGCGTGCACGGCATGTGTGGATTTCATGCCGCTCAGGATGCGCTGAGATACCTCGGCGGCTAGCGCTCGGCGCGACAACGAGCGCTCGGATGACGACGCACGCATATTCGACGCATGCGAAATCTCGTCATCTCGCTCGCTTTGCTATCCGCCGGATGTACCGCGTCGTGGCCATTCCGCCAGCCGGTCGAACCACCGCCGCCGGCACCCGCCGCTCCGTCCCGGCCGATCCCCTACCCGGTGTTCGAGACGCATGCGTTTCAGCGCGCCGTCGAACGCGGAACTCGGACGCGCACCGGCGAACCGGGACCGAACTACTGGCAGCAGTTCGCGCGCTATCAGATCACGGCCGAGCTGGTGCCGTCCGCGAGCCAGGTGAACGGGCGCGAGACGGTCCGCTACTTCAACCGCTCGCCTGATACGCTGACGACTGTTTGGATTTTTCTAAACCAGAATCTCTTCGCGCCTGGGGCGCCGCGATCGAATACGACGCCCGTTACCGGTGGAACGGAGATTCTGCGACTCGCCGTCGCGGGACAGACACTGGCGAAGCACGACACCGGGACCGGCTATTTCGTCGACGCAACGCGAATGCGCATCGCGCTGCCACGACCGCTCGCGCCGAAAGATTCGTTGGATTTCGACATCGCGTGGGCGTTTCAAGTACCGCCCGACGGCGCGCCGCGCGAGGGAACGACCGGCGACGTCTTCATGATCGCATACTGGTATCCGCAGTTCGCGGTCTACGACGACATCACTGGGTGGCAGACCGACCCGTACCTCGGCAACGCGGAGTTCTATATGGACTACGCGGACTACGACGTGACGCTGAGCGTGCCGCAGGGCTGGCTCGTCGCCGCGACCGGCGAGCTCACGAATCCGAACGAAGTTCTGTCGGCGCAAACGCGAAGCCGGCTGGTTGAGTCGAAGCGGAGCTCGAGCGTCGTGCATGTCGTGCGCGATGGTGAACGCGGAGTCGGTCCGACAAAGGCGACGCTGACCGGATTCGACGGGATGCTCACCTGGAAGTTCCGGGCGCGCAACGTTCGCGACTTCGATTGGGGCGCGTCCTCGAAGTTCCTGTGGGACGCGACGGTCGCAGTGGTCGGCGATCGCGATCGCGACGGCAAGCCCGACACGACGGCGATCAACACCTTCTATCGTCCCGAAGCGCGGGCCTGGGCGTGGGACAGGTCCGGCGACTACGAGAAGAACGTCGTCGAATTCCTCTCCAACTATTTGTGGCCCTATCCGTGGGGACAGATGACGGCGCTCGAGGGTCCGGCGTCATGCACGGGAATGGAGTATCCGATGTTGACCTGCGTCGGCGGACCGCGCGACACGCTGTCGCTGTATTCGGTGCAGGTGCATGAGACCGCGCACATGTGGTTCCCGATGCAGGTCGGGTCCGATGAGCGACGCTTCGCGTGGCAGGACGAAGGCCTGACGCGCTTCAACCAAGCGCAGGGCATGCAGAAGTACTTCGCCGGATATGATCGCGAGCGCATTTCGCGAGACGCTTACATTGCCTTTGCTCGAACCGACAGTGAAGTCGCCTTGATGCGTCCCGGCGACCAGTATCCGTACGGAACGCCGGCGTACTCGATCGCGTCGTACGACAAGATGGCGACGAACATGGTTTCGCTGCGTGCCATGCTCGGAGACGAGACGTTTCTGTCGAGCTACCGGACGTACGGACTGCGATGGTTATTCCGCCATCCAACGCAATTCGACTTCTTTAACAGCTTCGATTCCCTCACCGGACGCGATCTCTCGTGGTTCTGGCGAACGTGGTGGTACGAGACGTGGACGCTCGATCAGGCAGTCGCGTCGGTGACGGAAATCGCCGGCAAGACGACCATCACCATCGCCGACCGAGGGCTCGCGCCGATGCCGATTCGCCTCGCGATCACGCGCAGTGATGGGCATGTCGAGAGACGAGTTGTTCCCGTAGACGTCTGGCTCACCGGGGCCCGGCAATACAGTCTTACCGTCGACGGCCCGGCCGTTACCGCGGTGGAGATCGATCCGGAGGGCGTTTTCCCGGACATCGACCGGTCGAACAACCGGTGGCGCAAACCCTAGACGATCGCCCGGTTAGCGGGCTGCGGCGCGCTCTTCCTTTGGACGCGAGGGCGCTGATCACGACGGCGCCGCCCGGCGAGCTGCCGAACGACGTCGTGAGCAAGTTGGAATACCGAGATCAGCGGTTAGACTGACGCTCCTGCGCGTCGCGCTTTCCGCTCTCTTCGTTGTTGCCGCCTTCGGGTTGATCAGGGAGGGTTCTATACGTGCTCGAACCGCTCAGGTTGTGATCCTCGCCAACCTGGTCGCGAAGCCACTCGTTGTTGTCTTCCCTGTCCTGCTGATTCCCGGACTGGCCGCTTTGCGACGAGTCACTGCCGTCGCGTTTGCCCAGGTCGGGGTTGTTCTCGTCTCGGTTCGGCATGTGCGATCTCCGTGAGAGTTGAGCTCTCACGGACTCGCACGGCGCGTGCCGAAACAGCCAACTCGACCGCGATGCTCCGATAGCGAGTAGCGAACGCCACTCGGTGATGTTTGCTTCACGCATCGCTCAAACCACCAGCCGCTCTTTTCGAGAGACATGAACGCTCGCCCCTACATTCTCGCCGAGTCGACGTGGAAGACCGTCGACCCAACGCCGTACGAGGCCGCCGTGCTGCCGTGGGGAGCAACGGAGGCCCACAACTATCACCTGCCGTACGCGACAGACAACATCCAGAGCGAACACATCGCCATCCGTGCGGCCGAGCGAGCATGGTCCCGCGGCGCCAAGACCGTGGTCCTTCCAACGGTTCCGTTCGGAGTGAACACGACGCAGCTCGACATCAAGCTGTGTCTCAACATGAATCCGTCGACGCAGGCCGCATTGCTGCGCGACATTGTCACGTCGCTCGACGGGCAGGGCGTTCACAAACTGCTGATCCTCAACGGACACGGCGGAAACGATTTCCGTCAGATGATCCGCGAGCTCCAACCGACGACACGGGTGTTCCTCTCGGCCATCAACTGGTGGTCGTGCGTCGACGTGAAGCAATTCGTCGAGGAGGCCGGCGATCACGCGGGTGAAGCGGAGACGGCGGCGATGATGCACTTGGTTCCGGATCTCGTCGCGCCGTTGAGCGAAGCGGGCCCGGGGCGTGCGCGACCGTCGAGGCTCACCGGCGTTCGTGAGGGTTGGGCATGGGCGCCGCGTCGATGGACGCAAGTCACCGCGGATACCGGGATCGGCAATCCGGCGAAAGCAACGCCAGAGAAAGGCGCGCGGTACGTCGAAGCGGCCGTCGAACGGATCGCTGGTTTCCTGGAGGAGCTGGCCGCGCTGGATTTGAGAGATCTCTACGAGGGCTGATCGCGCGTCACTGACCGCTCGGATAGGTCTCCGGCATTTCACCATCCACCCGCACCGGCATGTGCAGCGGATCGACGGCCCGCGTCTCATCGACGTACAAAAACGCATCGTATCGTCGAGGCACGATTGTCGGCACGTAATTGCCCCAGCGCTCGTGGTTCGGGTCGTACACGACGCCAATCGCGCGATGGCCCATCGGCTCGCTGAATCCGCGAACGCCCGCATCATCCGATCCGTCGAATAGCAGCAGGGCGTCGCCAACCGACGCATCGTGCATCGTTTCCTCGAAGCTTCCTTCACGTGCGACCGGAACGCGCATGCGCTGCATCGGCGCACCCCATTCGTCCGCCGCGATCACCGTCCCGCGATGCGTGCCGAAGCCAACGAGCTTCACACCCTCGCGCGACCGCTCCTCACGAACGAGCTGGCCGATGTTGAACATCCCGGCACGCGCCATGTCGGTGAATCGCGCGTCGCCGATGTGCGTGTTGTGCTCCCAGACGATCGCGCGAGCGTCGGGGCCATGGTGTTTCATGAGACGCTCGAGCGTCTCGTACATGTGGCGGTCCCGGACATTCCAGGATCCGGGTCCACCGCGAATCATCGTTCGATAGTAGAGCTCCGCGTTCCGCGCGACGAGCGCGTTCTGCTCGGCGTTGAAGTACGCTTCGTGACCATCCTCCTTGAACTGCTGCTCGTTCAGCTTGAGCGCGCGCAGCACGGTGACGGTCTCGTCCTCGCAGGACGTCGGCACCAGCGCGGTCGCACGCGCATAGTCCTGCGCGTCCTCCGCGTAGGGCTCGAAACAGTTGTACGCGCGCCGCGCTTCCGCGGCGAGCTTCGGGTCGATCCGTTCCAGGTATTCGGTGACGGCGCGCATCGAATCCCAGAGCGAGTACACATCGAGCCCGTAGAATCCGACCTGCCGCTCGACGCCGAGCCGGCGATTGAAGTCCCGAAGCCATTCGGCCAGATCGATGACTTCCTTATTCGCCCACATCCATGTTGGCCACCGCTCGAACGCGTGGAGGACATCACGAGCACTGTTGCCGCTGTGTTCGTAGCCCTTCACGTACCGGTTGACGCGATAGCAGTCGGGCCAATCGCCTTCGACGCCGATGAACGAGAACCCCTTTTCGGCGATCAGCCGCCGCGAGATCTCCGAGCGCCACGTGTAGAACTCGGACGTTCCGTGCGATGCTTCACCGAGCAGGACGTAGTGCGCGTCGCCGATCGCGTCGATGAGCGGATCGAGGTCGCGCACCGACTTCAACGGATGCGCCAATCCCGCGAGATCCTCCGGTCGCACAGTTGCCACGCTCTCGTTCGTCGCCCGTCGCCACGCCATCGATGCTCCTGGTGTCCGTAGGCACCGAAGCCTTGCAAGTTGAAGGCAATCACGACGTCGTGAGTCCGGCGCACCGCCGAGCCGGCTAAGCGTTAGCTTTTGAGAATGTCCGGCCCGAACCTCCAGCGCTTTCTTCGACGCGTCGTCGCACTCCTCGCCATCGCGACGCCGGCGGCGCTCTCCGCCCAGCTCAATCCCACGAACCCGCCGACCTTTCCGAGGCCGAGCATTCTCGAGTCTCCGGGAAAGGACGTCTCGATCTCGCTGCTCACCATGGGGAACGGAGAGGCCGTGTGGGAGCTGTTCGGCCATACCGCGATCCGCATTCACAACAACGTCACCGGGCAGGATTCGGTCTTCAACTGGGGCGTCTTCGATAGCACGAAGCCCCACTTCATTCTGCATTTTCTCCAAGGATTGAACTACTACCAGATGGGCGGTCAGACGATGGCCGACCTTCTCGCTTTCTACAGGTATTTCAATCGGTCGGTGACCGAACAGGATCTCGACCTGTCGGAGTCGCAGCGCGATTCGCTCGTTCGGTTGATCCAGGCAAACGCGCGACCGGAAAACCTGCAGTACCGCTACGACTATTTCGTCGACAACTGTTCGACGCGTCCGCGCGACATCCTCGATCGCGTGCTCGGCGGCCAGCTTCGCGCGAAGGCCGATTCCCTCACGGGTCTTTCGTATCGCGGTCAGACGCTGCGTCTCATGCAGGGCGACAAGCCGCTGGTCGTCGGCGTCGACATCGGGCTTGGCGAACCGTCGGACGAAGTGCTCACGACGTGGAAGGCGATGTTTCTGCCTCGCGTGCTGCACGACTACATCGCCACGCTTCAGGTTCGCGACAGCACGGGCGCGATGCATCCACTCGTCCGCGGCGAGCGTGTGTTGTTTCAATCGACGCGCGCGCCCGAACCGACGGCGCCGCCGAGACTGTGGTCGTACTTGTTCTTGATCGGATTGGGGATCGCGGGACTGCTGCTCTGGCTGGCGTCCAGGGCGGGGCGCAGCGGCGGCGCGCGGATTTCCCTCGCCATTCTTGCGACGCTCTGGTGCTTCGTCGCAGGGCTGCTCGGCGTCATCCTCACGATTCTTTGGACGGCGACCGATCACACGTTCGCGCACCGGAACGAGAATCTGCTGATTTTCAACCCGCTGTGGCTGGTGCTGGCGGTGTGCGTCGCGATTTACGTCTCGAGCGGCAAGGCCGCGCGATTTACGGGACTACTCACGACTTTCCTCGCGGCGTTGATCGTCCTCGCATTGCTCGCGCACGTCGTCTTCATATCACGCCAAGCGAATCTCGCGATCATTTTGCTCGCGCTGCCGGCCGCGCTCGCACTCGCGTGGATTACTTGGACGCCGCGCCGTCCGTCATCCTGATGACGAATCAAGGCGCAATCGCGATCGCGGGCTGACCAGCCAATGTCAGCTTTGCATTCAGCGCGGCGAGGTCGGTCGTTCGAATCTTCGTCCAGCGAGATTCGAGCGACGCGAAGTCGCGCTGCGCCGCACGCACTGCAGCAATCGCTTGAGTTGTCGGCTCGGCGTCTGCTTCCTCGAGAAGACTGAATAGCGTCATCAGCTCACCGTCGATCGATCGGAACGTCGTCTCCGCGCCGGTGGCGCCACCGCGGCCACGACCACCGCGTCCGCCGCCGCCGCCCTGCCCGACGACCGCGGCGACCGACGCATCGAATGCGTCGATCGCCGACGTCACTGACGCGTCGCTGACCTTGCCCTTCGCGTCGCGGAGCCGTGCGCGAACCTCCGTCGCGCGCTCGACGATCGCCGAATCTCGCGCAATCGCATCGTAAAGGCCGAGGGACATCGCGTGCGTCTGCGCGATGACAGTCGCGGGAGTCATGATGCGCGGATCCATCTTCACGGTAAAGGTCTGCGAATAGGACTTGCCGCCGACGGTCAGACGCGCCGTATACTCCCCAGGGGCCGCGAACGGACCGCGCGGCTCACGAGGCGTATCGTGCGGCGTCGCCGAGATCGGATAGTTGCCCGGCTGCGAGCTGGTTCCGGCGGGCGGCGTGAAGTGCAGATCCCACACGAACCGATGAAAACCCGGCGCGGCCGACAACACTTTGGTCGGCCGAATCCAGTACGCCGGCGTGTTGCCGAGGTCCGCGGGCGCCATCGACGTGTCGCGGCTCGAGTATACACGCGCGATGCGACCGCTCGGCGCGAGAATCTCGAGCTTCGCGTCCCCGCTGGTGTTCGTGCCGAGGTAGTAATCGATGATCGCGCCATCAGGCGGGTTTTGACCGGAAGGCTCATCCGGCGGAAGCGGCGTGTCGGTGTACTTGCTCCAGCGAAATCGATATGCGAGCGCGGGTTTGAAGAGTGTCGCCGTCGCCGCCGGGGTCGAGGCATTGATCTGCCGCAGCGCGGATATGTCGTCGAGAATCCAGAACGAACGGCCGTGCGTGCCGATGGCGATGTCGTCGTCCTTGATTACGAGATCTCTGATTGAGGTCGCCGGCATGTTGAGCCGCAGCGAGGACCAGTGGTCGCCGTCGTCGAACGAGACCCAGGCCTGCGTCTCCGATCCGGCGAACAGCAGACCTTTTCGCTTTGGGTCTTCGCGAACGACGTTGATCGTCGCGCCGCCGGGCAAGCCGTTCACGATCTGCGTCCACGTCTTGCCGCCGTCGTGCGTGCGGTAGATGTGCGGCTCGAGGTCGTCGAGGCGAATCGTGTTCACCGCGGCGTACGCCGTCAACGCGTCGAAGCGTCCGGCGTCCATGATCGAGATCTTGCTCCACGGTTTCGACTTGAGGTCGGGCGGCGTGACATCGGTCCAATGCGCTCCGGCGTCGGAGGTCGTGTGGATCAACCCATCGTCGCTGCCGGCCCAGATGCGATTGATGTCGACGTACGATGGCGCGATCGTGTACACGACCCCGCCATGCCTGACCGTCGCCTGCGCCGTCGCCGAGTACACGCCGATGCTCGGCGGCACGATGGAGTCGGTACGCGTGAGATCAGGGCTGATCTGCGTCCAGCTTTTGCCGCCGTTCAGCGTTTTCCAAACCACGTTCGAGGCGAAGAACAGCGCGCGCGGATTGACGGTCGAGAACACGAGCGGCGCCGTTCGCAGCGTTCGGTAGTCGGCGCCGCCGCCGCGACCGACACGCGGTCCGACCTGTTGCACGTCGCCGGTGCGGCGATCGTAGCGAGTCACTTTTCCGCCGTAGACGATGTCCGGATCAAGCGGATCGGGCGCGACGTAGCCGTACTCCTCGACGCCGACGGGATGCCAATCCGCAAACGTGATGCGGCCATCGTCGCCGCGGCCTGCCACGCAAGCGGATCCCGACTCCTGCTGTCCGCTGCACACGCGATACGGGAACGCGTTGTCGGTCGTGACGTGGTAGAACGACGCCGTCGGTTGATTGTACCACGAGCTCCACGACTCGCCGCCATTCACGGTGATGATGGCGCCCTGATCGCTCGCGATGAGGATGATGTTTGGGTTGATCGGGTTGATCCACAGGCGGTGATAGTCGTCGCCGCCCGGGGCGCCGCGCAGCGCGCTGAACGTCTTGCCGCCATCGGTCGATTTCCACGTGACGACGCTCGCCGTGTAGACGATGTCCGGATTTTTCGGATCGACCTTCACCTCCGCGAAGTCGGACTCGCGAGACGTCACGCGGGTGTCGGGCGTCGCGAGATGCCAATTTTCGCCGGCGTCGTCCGAGCGATAGAGACCGGAGCCGCGCGTCGCACCGACCGTCGCGAACATGCGCGACGGCAGCGACGGCGCGACCGTGATGCCGATGCGGCCGAGCCCATCTCCTTCGAACGTTGGCAGGCCTTTACCCACCTTGTGCCACGTCTCGCCGCCGTCCGTTGATTTGAATAGCCCGCTGCCGGGGCCGGCGAACGCGCCGTTTTCCCAGGGCCCTTGGCGCGCTTCCCACATCGCGCAGTAGACGATCTTCGGATCGACCGGGTCGAGGACGACGTCGATCGCGCCGGTATTCTCGTCCTTATATAAGACTTTTTGAAACGACTGCCCGCCGTCCGTCGAGCGGAACAGGCCGCGCTCGGCATTTGGGCCGTATGGATGTCCCAACACCGCGACGAACAGCCGGTCCGGATCCGTCGGGTCGACGACGATCTGCGGGATCTGCTGGCCGTCGCGAAGTCCGAGGTGCGTCCACGTCTTGCCGGCGTCGGTCGACTTGTAGATGCCGTCGCCGACGGAGAGATCAGGGCGCTGGAGTCCCTCGCCGCTCCCGACATAAATGACGCTCTCGTTCGACGGCGCGATTGCGATCGCGCCAATCGAGCCCGTCGGTTGATCGTCGAAGATCGGATTCCACGTCCGGCCATAATCGGTCGTCTTCCAGACACCGCCGTCCACCGCACCGATGTAGAAGACGTTCGGTTGGTCGGGAATTCCCGCCGCGGCCTTCGTCCGGCTCGCTCGGTGCGGCCCGATCATTCGCCAGCGCATCTCGGAGTACATGCGCGGATCGATTTGCGCGCTCACCGCCGAGCTTACCAGCGATGACATGACGAGCGAAGTAATCAGAGAAATGCGACGCATTGAGGATCGGTAGAGTGAGCGTGGCGCCTGGATTGCGATTGCCTCAAACAAAACAGGCGACCGGTGCGGAGCACCAGACGCCTGACTTCGATTCTCTGGTTACCCTGACACCCGGACCTCACATATGACATCGCCCCCACTGCCCGAGCCAAATCCGGATCCGGAGCCGTTTCCACATCCGGAACCGAGGCCCGCAAACCCCGATGAGACGCCGGTCGAGATCATCGACCTTCCGCCGAATCAGCCCTCCCCGGGAATTCCAGTCGACAATCCGCTGCCGAGTTGATCCTCCTCCGCAGCGCATTTGCCGCGGTGGACGACGCGATTCGTGAGAATGCGGATGTCGGCGTCCTCGTAGCTTGCGATCTCGAGACCGCAGCGCATGCATCGGGGGAATAGGGCGAAGATCGATCGCGCCATCTCCTCGAGCGCGGGATCATCGTGGCGGGCGGCGATGTCCATCGCCAAACTATGCGGCGAAGGTTTCCCCTTTGCCAGATGGCCGCACGTCAATGCCAAACGTCCTGCTCGACCTCGTCGGCCACATGCGCTGGGCCGATGACATCGTCGGCCTCTCGCTATCGTCGGCCGTGCGCCAACCGGACCGCACGCGCGTCGCCGACCCCGTTTCAGTATTTGCTCATATCGCCGCGACAGAGCACCTGTGGTACTCTCGCATTCGCGGTACGCCAACCGAGCTGGCCGTGTGGCCCGACATCACCGTCACGGAGTCGCGGGCCATCGCGGAACGACACGCGGATTTGTTTGAAGAAATTGTCGCCGGCGGCGGCGACGCCTTGGACCAGCTCGTGTCGTATCGCAATAGCGCTGGGCGCGACTTCCGCAATTCCGTTCGCGACATCGCGATTCACGTCACGATGCACGGGAGCTATCACCGCGGACAAATCGCTCGCTTGATCAGAGCGTCCGGCGGTGAGCCGCCATACACGGACTACATCCAATACAGGCGGCTCGATCAGCTCTAGCCGATCGGCCAGCGGTCCTCACGCTCTCGGCGTGTCAAAGCCGGGCGTTGCCGTGCCTGTTCGCGGCGCTCCGCCAGCTCATCGCGGTCGTCCTCGTCCAAATGAGAGGCGTGCTGACGATCACTGTCATTCCTCTCTTCGCGGCGAGTGCTTTCATCCATGTGTCGCTCCTGAGTAGAGGTTGGGAGACAATTGGCCGCACGCGACATGCCTCGGCGCAGTCAAACCAGGATTTTCTCGACGTTTTCGTCGAACAAATCCGATTCGGAGCTCGCCGCACCTATGAAGTTGTACGACCACGACTACTTCAACCGCTGGTACCGCGATCCAAACGACCGCGTCTCGACGCGTGAAAGCCTCGTTCGAAAAGTTCGAATGGCGGTCAGCGTGACCGAATTTCTGCTCGGTCGCGAGATTCGAACGGTCCTCGACATCGGATGCGGCGAGGCGCCGTGGTTTCTCATCCTCAAACGGCTTCGTCCGAACGCGCGGTACACTGGCATCGACTCGAGTGACTACGTCGTTGATCGATTCGGCGGTGAGCGCAACATCCAGCGCGGATCCATTGGCTCACTCGGCAGCATGAAGTCCATTCGAAAGAGCGATCTCGTCGTGTGCTCGGACGTCCTTCAGTACATCGAGACGCGCGATGTCGAGCGCGGGCTCCGCGCAATTCGCAAGCTCGCCGGCGGGGTCGCGTACATCGAGGCGTTCACAACAGAGGACGCGATGGAAGGCGATCGCCTCGACTGGCACGATCGATCGGCCGCCGAGTATCGGCGAATCTTTCGACGCGCGGGACTCACGCAGTGCGGTCCGTATTGCTACACGAATCTCGACGAGCTCGATTCGCTCAACAGCTTCGAGCACGCGTAACAGACGCGCCTGGAGATCGAGCTTTTGTGGCTTCGTGCTCGGCACGAGATCGCGTGACATGCGGCACTGAATGTGCCTTCCTGTCTTTCCCGAGGCCGGCATTGGCGGGTCGGCCCCGATCAACGAATTGGAATCAGGAGGTCCACATGCTTCGCTCTCGAAGCTTTCTCGTCCTCGCGGCCGCGGCGCTCGTCGGCGCAGGATGCAACCGATACTATGGAAGCACGGCCGGCGGCGAGATCGTGCTGCCCGAGGACGCGGCGAAAACGGTCGTCCTGCACGTCAACAATCTGAACCCGTCCCCGATGGAGCTGCGCACGATTCAGAATGGCCGCTCACTTTTTGTCGGGTCCGTCGCTGGCCAGGACAGCGCGAACATCATGCTCGATCCGACGCTGTTCCCGACTGGAAGCCTCTTCCTGGCGGCGGTCGCGGCGGATGGTCGCGGCACTGCGCGCGTCGGGCCGCTCTCGGCGAGCAAGGGAGATGTCATTCGCTTTACCGTCGAGCCGGCGATCGATCTCAGTCGCGCGATCGTAGGCCGGCAACGCGGCCGCTGAGAAATCGGCGCTCGGGCTCCAACGTCGCGAGCTCGAGCGCCGCTTCGTAGGCGGCGATCGCCTCGTCGCGACGATCGAGACGCCGAAGCAGATCGGCTCGCGCCGCGTGCAGCAGGTGATACTCGCGCAGCTCGCCCCGGGCGGCGATCGCGTTCATCAGTCGCAGTCCCTCCTCGAGGCCGTCGACCATCGCGATAGCCACCGCGTGATTCAGCTCGACGACCGCATTCGGAGCTATCTGCAAGAGCAGCGCATACAACGCGGCGATCTGCCGCCAATCGGTCTCCATCGCCGTGCGCGCCTGCGAGTGCAGCGCGGCAATCGCGGATTGAATGGCGTATGCTCCGGCCGGGCCAGCCTTCAACGCCTCGTCGACGCGCCGCAGCCCTTCGCGGATTTGCTCGGCATCCCAGCGCGAGCGATCCTGATCCTCGAGCAGGACGAGCTCTCCGTCGGCGTTCATTCGTGTGTCGCGACGCGCATCGTGCAGCAACATGAGAGCAAGCAGCGCGTTCGCCTCGGTCGCTCCGGGCATCAGCGCGACGAGGAGGCGGCCCAGCCGAATCGCCTCGCTCGACAGATCGCGCCGAACGACCGCGTCTCCGGACGTCGCCGAGTAGCCTTCAGTAAACACTAAATAGATGACGGAGAGCACGGCGTCGAGGCGGTCGGCGAGCTCGGACGGCGGCGGGACGCGATACGGGATCCGCGCCGAGCGAATCTTGCCCGTCGCGCGAACGAGTCGCTGCGCCATGGTTGGTGTCGACACGAGAAAGGCGCGCGCGATCTCTTCGGTCGTCAGTCCGCAGATCGTGCGCAATGTCAGCGCGACCTGCGCGTCGCGAGCGATCGCCGGGTGACAGCAGGTGAAGATCAGGCGAAGCTGATCGTCCTCGACTTCCGACTCGTCCGCGGGTTCGACCGGAGGGATCGCCACCTCGCTCTCGAAGCCGAGAGAGGTCGTCGCGCGCACGAATCGCTGGTCGCGGCGAATGCGATCGATCATCCGATTTCGACCGGTGCTGATGAGCCACGCGCGTGGATTCGACGGAACGCCGTCCCGCTCCCACTGCACGACCGCTGTCGAAAACGCGTCCTGCAGCGCCTCCTCGGCGGCATCGAAGTCGCCGAGGAGGCGGATGAGCGTCGCGAGCGCACGACCGGCTTCCTCGCGGTAGACCCGCGTGATGGCCGACTGCGCGTCCGCGCCGCTCATCGTCGTCGTCATCAGGTGGACGGCATCGGCCGGATGGGACGCACTTCGATGCCGCCGGTGCGCGCGCCTGGGACTCGTGCCGCGAGTCCGATCGCCTCGTCGAGATCCTTCGCGTCGACGAGATAGTAGCCGCCGAGCTGCTCGCGTGTCTCGGCGAATGGGCCGTCGGTCGTCTGACGTTTGCCGTCGCGAATTCGAACCGTGGTTGCCGTGCTCGTTGGCTCGAGCGCGTTTCCTCCCTTGTAGTGGCCCGACTTCGCGATCTCGTCGGTGTACGTCATGTACTGGCCGCTGAGTTTCTTTCTGTCCGCCTCGTCGAGCTGAACGACGTTCCGTTCGTTGTTGTAGATAAGAAGGAGGTATTGCATGGTGATTCTCCAGTTCGGGTGAAAACGCTGTCCTGCTTCACCAATTAGTCGAACGATCGGTCGCGAAATCGACAGACGCCGTAACGTATTGACCCGTCTCGGCTTGACGGCAAATTTCGATGGCCGGGCCAGCGGCGAGTCCCTCGAAACCTGAGTATGGGAGCGGGGGTAGAACGGGCGCCGCTCCGTTCCTAGTTTGCGGGTGTCGGTCCCCCTACAACGAAGTTCTCCCATGATGCACGCACTTCCTTTCCGGGTCCGCGTTCCGCGTTCGGCGTTCGCGCTGGCCGTCATCGCGACCCTCGCCGCATCGGCAGCCTCCGCGCAAAATCCGACGCCTCCCGCGAGCTCGACGGGCGTTTCCGTCCTTCAGGGTTTCGTGATGGACAGCATTCACGGTTCACCGCTGGTGAACGCCAAGGTCACCATCGAAGGCACCAACCGAAGCGGGATGACGACCGCGGAAGGACAATATCGAATCGACAGCATCCCGCCGGGACCTCATCGCGTCGTCGTGACACATCCGATGCTCGACACGGCCGGGCTCCAGATGCGCACGCCAGAATATCCGTTCGTTGCGGGAAAGGCGCACGATCTCGATCTCGCGGTTCCGACCGGCCAACGACTGGTCGCATCGATGTGCAACTCGGCCCAGCGGAACCTTGGGCCTGCGGCGATGGTCGGGTTCGTGAAGGACGCCGACTCGAACAAGCCGGCGGTCGGCGCGAAAGTCGAAGTCGTCTTTCAGGTGGCGGACATCATCGGTCGCAAATCGCCGCGCGTTCGGTCGAATGTCACGGATTCACTCGGCACGTATCGCATCTGCGGTCTTCCCGCCGACATGGATGGGAAGGTTCAGGTCTTCCGCAATGGCGTGAGCTCGGGCGAGGTTCCGATTCAAGTCACCGGTGGATTGGCGCTCCGCGCCTTTAGCATTTCCTCAACGAAGCAGATCGCCGAGGTGAAGGGCGACAGCGGCAAGACCGTGCGGATCGCGAAGGGCAATGCTCGCGTCACCGGTGTCGTGGTCGACAAGACCGGCAAGCCGCTCAGCGGCGCGCGCGTAATGCTGCAGGGCGGCGGTGCGACAGCGATCAGCAAATCGAACGGCGAATTCATCCTCGACAGTCTTCCGTCGGGCACGCAAGCCATCGAGGTGCGCAAGCTCGGGTACGCGGCGGCCGACGTCCCGGTCGAGCTGTCGACGAATGCGCCGGCGAAAACCACTGTCACACTCGGCGACTTCGTCCCGGTGCTTCAGACGATGGTCGTCGAGGCGCAGAAAGACAAAGCCCTCTCGAAGGTCGGCTACCTCGAGCGAAAGCAGATGGGGAACGGCTACTTCTTCGACAGCAACCAGATCAACCACGAGTCGATGACGTTCAGCGACGTCATGCGCATCTCGCCAGGGCTTCGCATCTCGCCGACGGGCGACGGGAGAACGTACGTCATTCAGGATTCGCGAAGCGCCTCGAACGGATGTGTGAACTATTACGTCGACGGCACGCTCTGGCAGACCCTCGAGCCTGGCGACATCGACAGCTATGTCCGGCCGTCGGAGATCGTGGCGGTCGAGGTTTACCACGGATCGCAGACGCCGCCGCAGTACACGCCGGCCGGCCAGGGTGGTTGCGCGACGATCGTCGTGTGGACCGTGGCGAAAGTTCGTCCGGACAAGAACGACAGCAAGCGGCCGTAGTGCGGCTCCTTCGGGTCTTTGCGCGCACGAACATGGGTACGGAGTGCGACGTCTGCCAGCGACGATTCGATCTCGTCGCGGGCGGCGTGTGCACGCGCTGCAAGCGCATCCTCTGCGCGCAACACTTGCACGGTTCGTGGGCGCGTCGCTTGGCGGTCGACTTTGGCGCGCCCTCGCTCTGCGTGCAGTGTCGCCAGGAATCGACGTGACGCCGGCGGCGTTTACTCCGCAGGACCCGAACTTCGAATCGAGAGTTCGCGCGAGCTTCGACAAGCAGCGTTTCATGTCGACGATCGGCGCGAAGCTCGTTCGCGTTGCGCCGGGCGAGGTCGACGTCGAGGTGACGACGCGCGAGGACCTCGTGCAGCAGCATGGCTTCCTGCACGCCGGCGTCGTGTCGTCAGCCGCGGACAGCGCCTGCGGCTATGCGGCCTTGAGTCTCATGCCGGCGGGCGCGGCGGTGCTGAGCATCGAGTTCAAGACGAATCTTCTCGCACCGGCGACCGGCGACCGAATCCTCGCCCGCGCCCGGGTGATTCGCGCCGGCCGGACCGTGACCGTGTGTTGGTCGGATGTCGTCGCGACCGTGGGAGAGACGGAGCGTCTCGTCGCGACGATGGTCGCGACGATGATGACGGTTCGCGATCGCGGACTAACGGACTAGGTCGCTTCAGACCGTTCGGTTGGCTGGCAGGGTACCTGCCTCAGAGCACGGCATGACCGCAATCGAACACGCGACACTCACGGCAGAGGATCCTCTTCCGTGGCATCGGCAGCATTGGTTCGCGATCGTCGGCGGCTTCATTCTCTCGTTCGTCGCCGGCGTCGGCTGTGCGGAAGTGACGGAGGCGTTCGGCGACTGGAACAAGGGGTATGCGTGGGAACGGTCGCTGATGATCTGGATGCATCATCCGCTGCCGAAGGCCATCGACTCGCTGATGCTCGTCTTCCCGTGGTTCGGGACGAACATCTCGTTGATCCCGGCGATCGGACTCGTTTGCATTTGGCTCTGGCGCCGTGGCGACAAGCATCTGTCGGTCCGCCTCGCGATCGTGCAGCTCGGCAGCTATCTACTCAATCCGTCGCTCAAGGCGATGTTCGACCGAGCGCGTCCCGATCTCTTCGAGCGGCGCGGCTGGTACGGCTGGAGCTCGTATCCGAGCGGCCATGCGATCGCGAGCGTCTCGGTACTGATGACGGTCGCGATCATTCTCCACCGAGTGAAAGGCTGGGTGTGGCCGTACTACGTGTTCATCCCGATCATGCTGGCGAGCTTGTATTCGCGAGTCTATCTCGGCGTCCATTGGCCGACGGACGTCATCGCGGGTGTGATCGTCGGACTCGTTTGGCTCCTCGTTTCGCTCTATGCGTTTCGCGAGCGGGACTTTAGAGAATTGGAACGGCGGGACATCTGACGCCTCTGGTCTTACATCTGATCTCTGAACGCTCGCTACGCTTGCTGGCGGGGCGCTCGCGCTCCGCGCCTCGCTGGTACGGACGCTCCCTGCGGTCGCTGGCCGGTCGTTCGCTGGCGCTCACTTGGCAGAGAGGAAGCGGAACTCGCTCGCTGCGCTCGCGTTGATTGGACTCAGATCTCAGGACTGAGGGCTGAGATCTAAACCAGCGAGCGGAGCGAGCATTCCGCTTCCTCTCCCAAAGCGAGGGCGCAGCCCGATGCGCTCCGCCAGGCGGCGCAGCCGCCGTCCGAGCAAGCGAAGCGCGTAGCGCAAGCGACCGGCCAGCGAGCGCAGCGAGCGTTCGGCTTCCAGACGCGAGACCTCAGACCTCAGAGAGAGCGAGCATCTCCTGCAGTCGAGCGACGTTCAAGTTTCCACCGCTCACTACCGCCGCCACTCGCTCGCCGTCCTTCAATGGAATCGACCGCGCAACGATCGCCGCCGTCGCCGCGGCGCCCGCGGGCTCCGCGAGAAGCTTCGCGCTGAACAAAAGCTCTTTCGCGCCGGCCGCGATCGTCGTGTCGTCGATCAACACGACGTCATCCACATATTTGCGCACGATTTCATAGTTGAGCTCTCCGGCCATCGGCGCCGCGAGACCATCGGCGATCGTCCTCACCGAATCGAGATGCACCGCGTGGCCCTGATCGAGACTCATGCGCATCGACGGCGCGCCGACCGGTTCGACACCGTACACTCGCAGCGACGGCTTCGACTCCTTGAGCGCGACGAGCATTCCAGTCACAAGCCCGCCGCCGCCGATCGGAATCACCACGACGTCGAGATCTTCCACTTGCTCGAGAAGCTCGAGTCCCGCCGTCCCAGCGCCGGCGCAGATGAGCTCATCATCGAACGGGTGGATGAACGTCAGCCCGCGATCGCGCTCGAGCTCGCGCGCGCGGCCGAACGCCTGACCGCTGTTTTCCCCGTGGAGAACAACTTCCGCGCCGTATTCTCGACTCGCGTCGATCTTTGCCGGCGACGCCAGTTCCGGCATGACGACCGTCGCCTTGACGCCGGACTCGCGCGCTCCCCATGCGAGCGCCTGTGCGTGGTTGCCGGCGGATACCGTCACGACTCCTCGCGCGCGCGACTCGTCGCTGAGGTGCCGCAGCTTGTTCAATACACCACGCACTTTGAACGAGCCGGTTTTCTGCAGGTTTTCACATTTGAGAAACAGCTGCACGCCGGCACGCTTGCCAATGCGCGTCGCTGAAAGCGTCGGCGTGACATGCAGACGTCCCGCGATGGTCTGACGAGCATTCTTTACCGCGACGAGATCTAGCATCCTCAGTCGAACGTGAGAGACGGCGAACCCTACTCGCTGCGTGCGCGGCAAGCAATGGTGCTCGACGGTACGACCCACGCTAGATTCGGCGCTTCATGCGCACAGCCCGTAGCAGCGATTCCCGCCCCCTGCTCTCTCTGTGATCAAACGGTCTGACGTCATCCTTTTCGTCGGCACAGGCGCGGCCGTCGCGGTCGCCGCTGGCCTGCAGTACGGCGGCGGCAACGACATTCTCCGATTCATCGTCGCCGCAGTCGCCCTCTCGCTGCTGGCGATGAACGTCTCGAGCGGCACCGAGCAAGTCGGCAACTATCTGAGCCCCGGTGCGACCGGTGTGCTGCAAGCCGCGCTTGGCAACCTGCCGGAGCTCCTCGTCTGCGGGTTCAGTCTTCGCGCGGGGCTGCTCGAAGTCGTTCAGGCGGCCCTCATCGGATCGATCCTCGCGAACTCGCTCCTCGTCCTCGGCGCCGCGATCCTCGTCGGCGGCATCAAACACGGCCGCATGCGCTTCGACGCCGAGTCGCCAAGGATGATCGTCTCGCTCATGATGGTGGCCGTGGCTGCGCTCGCCTTCCCAACCCTCGCCGCCGAGCTCCACACACCGGCGTCGACGCACGAGAAGGAGCTCAGCGCGGCGTGCGCGATTCTCTTGATCATCCTCTTTCTCGCGAGCCTCCGTTTCACGTTGAGCGCCGATCCGGAGCGGTCGTTGCGCCATGCTCCGCAAAAGGATACAGGCGACCATTGGCCGCTCTCGATCGCGATTGCCGTGCTGGTGCTCGCGTCGCTCGGCGCGGCGGTGGTGTCCGAGTGGTTTGTCTCCGCGCTCGAGCCGGCGATTCACACGTTAGGAATCTCTCAAGCGTTCGCCGGCATCGTGATCGTGGCGATCGCGGGCAACGCGGTGGAAAACGTCGCGGGCATACGCCTCATGGCGAAGAACCGTCCCGACTACGCGATGAGTGTGATCCTCAACAGCTCACTGCTGATCGCCCTCGTCGTCTGCCCAGCGCTCGTGCTGCTCTCATTGGTCCTCGGCGGTGCCGTTCTGACGCTCGTGCTGCCGCCGCTGCTCATCGCGGCGCTGCTGCTGACGACGCTGACGTCGGCGATCATCGTGAACGACGGCGAGACGATTTGGCTGGAGGGCGTCGCGTTGATCGGACTTTACGCGATCATCGCCGCCGCCTTCTGGTGGGGTTGACGTCGCGATAATCTTGGCCATGACCCGTGACCAATCCCGATCCGCGACGCGAGTGTTCATCGTCCTCGCGACCGTCCTGACATCGAAGGTTCGCGCGCAGTGGACCCCTCAGCAGTCGAACACGAATGCCGAGTTCAGAGGGCTCGTGGCACTCAGCGCGGACGTCGTCTGGGCGAGCGGGACGCGCGGCCGCGTCGCACATACGAGCGACGGCGGCCGGACCTGGAATGTCGACTCGATTCCCGGGGCTTCGCGTCTCGACTTCCGCGACATCGAGGCAGTGAGCCCGACGCGCGCGTGGGCGATGAGCGCCGGACTCGCCGACTCGGGAGAGGCGCGGATCTTCGCGACGGTCGACGGCGTCCACTGGTCGCAGCAGTTCGAGACGACCCAGAAAGGCGTCTTCCTCGACGCGATCTCGTTCTGGGATCCTGAACACGGCATCGCGATGAGCGACCCGATTGACGGAAAGCTCTTTCTCATCGCGACGAGCGACGGCGGAAAGACCTGGACGCATCTCGACACCGACCGAGCGCCGCCCGTCCTGAAAGGCGAAGCCGCGTTCGCGGCAAGCGGGACGTGTCTCGCCGTCGAGGGTGCGTCGAACGTGTGGATCGCGACCGGCGGCGGCGAACGCGCGCGTGTGTTTCGTTCGACTGATCGCGGGCGAACATGGTCTGTCGCCGACACACCGCTTCACGCGGGTACATCGGCTGCCGGCGCGTTTTCAGTTGCGTTCAGCGACGCAAAACATGGTGTCGTCGTCGGAGGCGAGTACACGAAGCCGAACGCGGCGTCGGTGAATGTCGCACTGACCGACGACGGCGGAAGAACGTGGCGTAAACCAAAGGGCACGATGCCCGGCGGTTATATGTCCGGCGTCGCGATAGTCCCGCGCACTCGCGGGCGCTCGATGGTCGCCGTCGGTCTCGCGGGCACGGCGCGTTCCGAGGACGCCGGCGAAAACTGGACGATGGTGGACACGGTCGCGTACAATACCGTCGCTTTTTTCTCTCCCGCTGCAGGTTGGGCCGCCGGTCCGCGCGGGAAAATCGCGAAGTGGACCGGCCCCGCGCGGAATGCCCGGAAGCAATAAGTTGTCTTGTCGGTTGACCCGTTTCACGAACTAATGACTCTCAGACCACTCACGATCTTCCTCGCGCTCGGCGCCGCGGCGTCCTGCTCGCACACGCCGGCAACCCAATCGCCTGCGCCGGCGCAGGCGACAGCAAGGTCGTCGTCAGCGCCCGCGGCGACCGGCGGCGGAACTGGCCGTGGGCGCGCGCGTCCGTCGCGCGACAGCCTCACGAAGCTCCGCGCGATCTACGTCGCGCAAGTCATGAAACAAATCGCCGGACACGAGAACGAGCCCGCCGAGCAGGTGTTCAAGAATGTGCAAGTTCTAAAGGGCATCACGGCCGAACAGCTCGTGCACAAGATGGACAAGGAGTACGGCGAAGCACTGAGCTGGAACTGCACGAACTGCCACCGCTTCGCGCCGCAGGGCAACTTCGCGAGCGATACGTCGACAGACAAACGGCGCGCGCGGTTCATGCAGCAGATGACGAACGACCTCAATCACAATCAGCTGCCGAAGCTCTATCCGAAGGACACGCCAGTGGTCACGTGCGCGACGTGCCACCGCGGCTACAACGAACCACCGCCGGGCGATTATCTCGCGCCCGAACGCGGCAAGCCAGGTGCGCCGCCAGCCCCACCGCCGCCGGGCGGTCGCGGTGGTCCGCCGGGAGCTAGATCAGCAGGGCGATGATCGCGGCGGCGACGCCGATCAACGTCGCGCGAGCAACAACCCAGAGCGCCTGCCGTCTGACAGGCGCTTTTTCGTTGGCGGCAAGATCCAAGAGGCCGCGCGATTCGTCCGATTCACGCTTCCCGAGCGCGGCGAGGACCACTCAGGTCTTTTCGCGCGCCTCGAGGAGATTGAGCACCCCGATGCCGACGGGAATTCCGAGGAGCAATCGATAGACGCGCGGCGGATGCGACACGATCAGCGCGACGACGAGCACGCCCGCGACCCCGAGCGATATCCACCCGTTGCGTCTTCGATAGCGCGCTCCGCGTCTGCTGACGTTCTCGATTCGGTCAGCCACGCGCTATCGTCCCCCGCACTGCGCGATGTACCGCTTCGGCTCGGCCGCGCTTGGAAAGAGGTCGCGAGCCGCGCGGGCCTGCGGCCGCGCGCGCGTGCAGTCACCGCGCGCGATGTAGGTCTGCGCAAGGCGGTTGCGGAGACGATAGTTTCCTGGATCGAGCAGCGTCGACCGAGCGAGCGCGTCGAGATGTGTGCTGGTGCTCGCCACCGCGATAGCGCCTGCCTGCGCGGCGCTTCGACCAACGATCACGATCGCGACCACCGCCATCAGCGGGGCGACGAATCGCGGCACTCGCACTTCGACCTCGGCGCCGCCGGTCGGCGGACGCAGCGCGCCCGCGAGCGTCCAGACGAAGAACGTTGGTACAGCGATCATCAGCACGGCATCGAATGCCCCGACGACCGCGGTCGCGGCGAGCGTTCCGAGCAGCGCGATTGGCCTGAGCACACGTTCGGGATCACGACCGCCCTCGCGTAGATCGCGAATCGCGCGAATCGCCAGCCCGAGAAACACGAGCAGCAGCAGCGCGAATCCGGTGAATCCGCGCTCCGACAAATACGCCGCCCAGTCACTGCTCGGCCACGGATTCGACGTGATGCCCTCCGCGCTCTGCGACATCGACGGATCGTTCTTCGACGCGAACTTGGGATAGACGACGGGCCAGTTCCCGGGACCGACGCCGAACAGCGGATGGGCGCGCGTCATCGCGAGCGAGTTCGTGTACTGCACGATGCGGCCGTGCCCGCTTCCTTCTTTATAGTTTACTAATCCAGCCGCGGAGTCGAGATATGGCGAGCTGCTCTTCCAGTCGAGATGATTCGGCAGAACCATCGCCGCGATGACTCCGCCCAGCGCCGACGCTCCGAGTACGATCATGCGGCGGATCGTGCGAGCGTCGGACCAGCGCGCCCACATCATCTTGCCGAGCACTCCGACGATGATCCCGACGGCAATCACCGCGAGCCACGCCGCGCGGCTCCGCGAGAGGACCAAGGTCGCCGAGACGACCATCATCGAGATCGCCGCGAAGACGCTGCCGAGCCCGCGCGGCGCTGTGAGCGCGACGAGCATGACGACCGGCACGCCGATCGCCGCCAGATGCGCGACGAAGTTGCGGTTTCCAAAGGTCCCGCCGGGAACGCGATTCAGGCTGAAGTACTCTGTCTGGACGCCGTATGTCTGTGCGAGCGATGTGCCCGCACCGACGACGACGGCCACCGCGAGAGCGACGAGAAGCGGTCGCGTCAGTCCAGCCCGACCAAGCCCCGATGCCACCCAGAACAGGGCAGCGCCCGAGATCGAGATCGCCAACGCCCGCTCGGCTGCCCATCCATTTGTCGCAAACGCGGCCGAAACCGCGCCGTCGACGAGGAAAAGGGCGAGCAGGACGTCGATCGACCGCATCGTGATCTGCCCGCGCTTCGCAATGACCCGGATGGCGGCGATCGACGCGCAGAGGTGCAGCACGAGCTCTTTCGGAACGAAGTACCGATCGAGATCGAACGCCTTGTATGGCATTGCGATGAGAACGACCGCGATCGCTCCGGCCTGAAGGACGTAGAGCGCGACGCGGTCGCGAGCGCCAGACGGCGCGGCGGCAGGCATGGCCGGAATCAAATGGGATTGCTGGAACAGCGGCAGACCGCGAACGCGAAAGGACGAAGGGCGAATCGAACGACGAACCGAACGACGAACCGAACGACGAACCGAGAGGCGAGCCAAACGGCGAACCGAAGGACGTGCCAGAAACGACGAACCGACACATCGAAAAGGCAAAAATGCGTACCATCAGGTGCAGCGAAGCATCGATGCTCAAAGAGTGATCCGACTCGCACCCACGAATGCTTGGCCAGGTTGTGCCTCAGTGGCGTTCTTCAGATTTCCAGTTTTCGCGGTTTGCTTTTTCGGGTTTGGTTCTTCGGGGTTTGGGTTCGTCGTTTCTGCTCGCCTTTTGGTTCGCGTTTGGTTCGTCGTTCGGTTCGCCCTTCGGTTCGTCGTTCGGTTCGCCCGTTCGAGGTTTGTCGTTATCTTGGGTGTATGCGTCGTCGCGACTTCCTTCTCTCGCTCGCCGGCTCGGTCATCGCAGCCAAGCCCCTTCTTGCCGCCGAGACGGCACCCGCCGTCGTCACGGTGTATAAGGATCCAGGTTGTGAGTGCTGCGTGAAGTGGGTGAAACACCTCAGTGCGAACGGTTTCGTCGTCACGACGCACGACGTGTCGGACATGGACGAGATCAAGCGCACGATGAATGTTCCGCCGGCCCTTCAGTCGTGTCACACGGCGGTCGTTGACAAGTACGTCGTCGAGGGCCACGTCCCGGCGAGCGTCATCAAGAAATTCCTCGCCGAGAAGCCGTCGTCGCTCGGACTTGCCGTGCCCGGAATGCCGGTTGGATCGCCGGGAATGGAAGGCGGCAAGGCCGAGCCGTATAACGTGCTGACGTTCGAGCGGAACGGAACGTCGCGCATCTACGCTAAGCGCTGAACTCCCAGCCCCTTCGCTTACAAATCTTTGGCGGGCGTCGTTCTTGCCCGCCCATGCCGGATGGCTTGATTTCCTGAGCCACCCGGACCCCGGGAGTTTTCTTCAGCCAGACGAGCATGACCAACTTCTCACGAGTCTTCATCGCGGCGCTCGCGTCCACGGCGCTCGCGTCTACCCTTGCAGCACAGGCTGGCACCGCCCCGCCGAAGCCGTCCGGTCCCGACCTCACCGGTGTTGGCGACACGTCGATCTTCGCGCCGCTGAACCTGCCGACCGGAAACACGTATCGAAGCGGCTCGGGCGCACCCGGCCCGAAGTACTGGGAACAGCGCGCCGACTACGAGCTGAAAGCGACGCTCGACACCGCCGCGAAGACGTTGCACGGCGAGATGACGCTGAAGTACACGAACAACTCGCCCGACACGCTTCGGTTCGTTTGGTTCCAGGTCGAACAGAACGCGTTCAAGAATGGCTCGCTGAACTCGTACGTCTTCCAACCGGATTCGCGCTTCGGAGCGCGCAACTTCGAGGGCGGCGACATCATCGAGCACTTCAATCAAGTCAGTGCCGCGAAGAAGACGCCGCTCAAGACGCGCGTCGACGGCACGGAGATGAAGGTCGACCTCGCGACCCCGCTCGCGCCGGGACAGACCACGACGTTCGACGTCGCATGGCACTTCCTCGTGCCGGAGCACGGCGCCGACCGCATGGGACGCGACGGCGCGCTCTACGAGCTCGCGCAGTGGTATCCGCGGGTCTGCGTCTACGACGACCTCCGCGGCTGGAACACCGAGCCGTACCTCGGCCAGGGAGAATTTTATTTAGAGTATGGTGATTTCAGTCTTTCGCTCACCGTTCCAGCGGGCTACATCGTCGCGGCGACCGGGTCGCTTACCAATGCGTCGGAAGTCCTGACGCCGACGGAAATCTCTCGCCTGGCGCAGGCGGCGAAGTCGGAAGCGATCGTCAACATCGTCAAGCAGGACGAGCTCGCGAGCGGCGCCGCGCGGCCACGCAAGACCGGCATGCAGACCTGGAAATTCTCGGCGAAGAGCGTGCGCGATGCGGTATGGGCCGCGGCGCCCGACTTCATGTGGGATGCGTCGAGCTGGAAGGGACACATGGCGTACGCCTTCTATCGTCCGAGCGCGATCGACACGTGGAAGGACGCGGCGGACATGTCCCGCATGTCGATCCAGGAATACTCGGAGCGCTGGTTCCCGTATCCCTACCCGCAGATCACCGCGATCGAGGGACCGATCAGCGGCATGGAATACCCCATGGTCGCGATGGAGAACAAGAGCGCCGACAAGTATGAGCTCTATAACGTCGTGACGCACGAGATCGGGCACATGTGGTATCCGATGATCGTCGGCTCGAACGAGCGGATGCACATGTGGCAAGACGAAGGCTTCAACACCTTCATCAACTACTTCTCGGAGGCACGTCGCTTCCCCGAGAAAGGCACGTATCAGGCGCGTGTCGCGCACGACCGCGAGCAAGTCGCGAACTACATGCAGCACAACGCCGACGAACCGCTCGAGATCAACCCCGACCGCATCGATCCGCAGCTCCTCGGTGAGAACGCGTACGTGAAGACGGCGGTCGGACTGTCGGCGCTCCGCGAGGAGATCCTCGGCCCCGAGGCGTTCGATGAAGCGTTCCGCGAGTACACACGCCGATGGGCCTTCAAACACCCGTCGCCGTCGGACTTCTTCAAGACCATGGAAGACGTCGGCGGAAAGCGGCTCGATTGGTTCTTCCGCGAGTGGTTCCTCGAGAACCCGCACTTCGATCAGGCGATCGACACAGTGATGCACAAGCAAGTCGGCGACATCGACTCGGTCCTCGTCGCGTTCGGGAATCGCGCGCGCGGCGTGATGCCGATTCGCGCTCGATTCACGTTCTCCGACGGGTCGACGCAGGACTTCGATTATCCGGCCGAAGTCTGGAGCACGAACACGGAGATCTACGTCCGCATCTACGGGTTCGCCGGGAAGAAGCTGACGAAGATCGATCTCGATCCCGACAAGCGCATCATCGACATCGATCGCTCGAACAATTCGTGGCCGAGGGCTCCCGTGACGCCGGCGAAGCCATAGGCAAACGCACCAGCGAAAACAAAACGGCACATCGATCTCTCGATGTGCCGTTCGCGCTTTTGCCCATTCCCCCGACTCCCCTCACCCGCATCTATTCGGTCACGTATACCACTGCTCCCTCGCTCTAGCGCTTTTTAGCGAGAATCGTACCGCGACAATTGGCCGACCCGCAGTTGCACGGATACCGTCGCTTGGCCGCCGGCGTGTGTCGCTCCTCGAGAACAAACGCGTAGTCGTATGCGAGCTCTTCGCCGGGCTCGACGTCCCTGATCGTCTCGATCCAGATGCGTCCGTCATCGACGATGGCGTCGCAGTTGGGATCACATGAGTGATTGATAAACCTCGCCTCGTTGCCGTCGACCGCGGCGTCGATCACGAAATCATCGTCGATCGCAAAGAGAAACGTGTGGTGGCGATCGTCGCTTCCGTCGGGGTATCGGGCGTCCGCCTGCGCGGGCGTGAGACGCTCGCCGGCGTATTCGACCAGCCGAGTGCCGCTCGGAATGTGTTCGGTGGCAAATGCGCCGCGTCCTTGGATCGGCGACTTTCGGATTTCGAACGGGTACATGGACTGAATAGTGTTGTCGTGGCCGATCGTCAGCCTAGTTCCCGACATGGTCGCAGTACAAGCAATCTCGGCGGAGATTTTGCATTTTCCCTTCCCATGATGCTCCGGAGATTCGCCCTTCTCGCACTGCTCGCCGTCGGCGGCGCATGCAGCGTGTCCGACCAGCAAGAAGTCTCGATGGGGGAACAGGACGCCGCCGAGGTGAACGCGCAGCTCCCGCTTCTGACCGACCCTGAGATCGTCGGATACGTCGACGGACTCGGACAGCGGATCGCATCCAAGACGAGCCGCGCGGATCTCAAATGGCATTTCTACGTCGTGAACACGAGCGACGTGAACGCCTTCGCGCTGCCGGGTGGCTTCATCTACGTCAACCGAGGACTCATCGAACAAGCCGACCGTCTCGATGAACTCGCCGGAACAATCGGCCACGAGATCGGACACGTCGTTCGACGCCACGCTGTCGAGCAGATGAAAAAACAGACGGGTGCAAACATCGGAGTGTCGCTCCTCTGCACATTGACTCGAATCTGCCAGCACGCAGGCTCTCAGATCGTCATCGACGCCGCCGGATCTGCGCTCTTCGCGAAGTACAGTCGTCACGACGAGGCCGAGGCAGACTCCGAGGCCGTGGTGAACGTGGTGAACGCGGGCATCGATCCGCGCGGCATTCCCGAGCTCTTTGAAATCCTCATCCGCGAGCGTGAGCAAGCTCCGACTCGTCTCGACGCGTTCTTCGCATCTCACCCGCTCGAGGAGTCGCGCATTCGGGCGACCGAACAGCAGATCGCGCAGATCGATCCCAATCGCCTGAAGGGACTGGTCGCCGACGACGACTCGTTTCACGCGTTCAAGAACAAGCTCATGGCGCTCCCTCCGCCGCCCAAGCCAAGAGAGATCCCGCAGCAGGTTCCGTGATGTGCGTGGTTGACGGCCCGCTACTTCTTGGCGCCGCCCGTCTGCCCATGATTCAGCAGCGCGACGAGAACGACACCGCCGACGATGTTGCCGAGGATCGCGGGCAGCTCGAACCCAACGAACATGTCCGCGAACGGCGCATCTCCGGTCCAAACGCGATAGAACGCTTCCGTCGCGCCGGCAATCGAGTGCTTGAACCCCAGCCCGGCGATCGGCGCCGTCGTGAGCCAAATCAGCGCGATTTGCGCGATCGTTTCATGCGTTGATGCGATGATCCACGCCATCAACGCGACGAGCCACCCGGCCCAGATCGCCTTGAGAAAAATAATGGAAGCGGTTCCCGCCGTAACTTCACGGGCGGAATCCATCATCGACGCGTGCAGTCCGGGCTCGATCGACGGAGTGCGCGCCACGACCAACGCAAAGAGCGCGGCTCCGATGAGATTCGTCACAAGGACGATGGCCCAGAGGCGGAGCACCTGCACCAAGATCCGCACGCTTCGCTCCTCGAGGAGTGGGATCACCGGCTCGAGCGTGTTCTCGGTGAAGAGCTGATGTCGCGCGAGAACAACGAAGACGAATCCAATCGGATAGGCAATCGCCGACGCGATGGCGCGGTGCGCCGCGCCCATGTGCTCGCCGAGCAGAGCGACGGAGAGAAAGCTGAACCCGATTCCCAGCCCCGCGGCAAATCCGGACAGCGCCAACTCGCTCGCCGGGCGTTCCAGCTCGCCGTGCGCCGCCTTTAGAACATTCTCATGAATCTCGTTCGCGGTGAACCGCGTTCCTTCCTGCGGCTCTTGCCCTACCTGCGCGGCGTCTCCCACGACCACTCCTTCACAAGACCAGCGCGCCGATTGGAAGAAGCGTACCGACGACGCGTTTTAGTGAGCGGTGGGCGGCATGTTCCGCCTCTCGACCGACGTCACACCCCCGGAGATGATGAACGCCATCACCTCGGCCGCATCGGCATCGATTCTTTCGACGCGATCCGCCGGCACGACGAGAATATGGCCGGCAAGACCGTACGACTGCGGCATGTAGACGCTGACATAATCGGCGATGCCCAGCGACAACAGCGACTCGGACGTCAGGAACGCGAGAACCTTGACGGAGCGGTCGCCGGTCACCGAGACGAGAACGGGTTTGTCGAACCGCCGCTTCTCACCGACGAAGGCGTTCAACATGTCCTTCGCCGACGTGTACAGAAGCCGGACGAACGGAAGCCGCTCGAACACCTGATCGAGTGCCGCGATCACGCTCCGCGCGATAAGGCTCGATGCGAGAAACCCGACGAGCGTGATGACCGCCAGCGCCAACGCGAATCCGACCCCGCGGATCGGCAGGCCGAGCCAGCTGTCGATCGTTCGAAACGCGAGCACGCACACATAGATCGTCAGCGCAACAGGGCCGACGACGACCAGACCGCGTAGGAAGTAGTTGAAAAGCCGAGACATTCAATCCGTCGAGAAAGCAATCCCTCGCTGCGCGCGGAACGACACGCATCGCCATCCTGAGGAGCGCCAGCGACGAAGGATCGCTCTCCTGGCGGGGCAGTTCAACCGTCTCAGCGAACCTTTAGAAAAATCGAGTATCCCGCCGGCGTCGCCGTCTGATAGGTCAACCGCAGCGTCGCCGGCACTCGGTCGACGGCCCCGCGCGCTCCGAGCGCGAACGTGAAGCCGCCGGCCGAAAGCATGTCTCGAGTGAGCGCAAGCGACGCGCCTCGAATCGTGAAGATCTCGGTGAGATCGTCGGCAAGAAACCCGAGGTCGTCGCCGCTCTTCTGAACCTGCTCGAGACGCGCCGTGACCTCGATCTTCTTCGTCAGCCCGAGCGTCGCTTCCGCCAACGCGCTCGTCATCTCGTGGTAGAACTTCACATTCGTCGCGTTCGGATCGTGGACATGCTCCCGCGATCCGTGGTGATGGATGTCGACGCCCCAGATGACGGTCGTCGATAGCGGATGACCGGCGATCGTGTGCGCCGTCGAGACCGATGCGCCGTAGCGCTGCATGCCGATCGGCGTCTCGAGACGGTCGTGCGCCATCAGGAAGCCGGCCCACGCGCTGACGGCGACGTTCCCGTTCGGCGCGACGCTCACGCGCCCCGAATACGAATCGAGACGCGCTCCGTGATAGTCGAGGTTGTAGTAGTACTCGTCGCCCTCGCGCGCATTGAACGCCGACCCTTCGATCTTCACGGCGCGTGTGTTCACCCCGGCGGTGATCACACCGAAGCTTTCGTGCGACGCGTCCTGCCAGTGATGGCCAAGCGGTGCAAATGGATCGGCGTCGGCGGACGGACGATGCATGTACGCAACCGGACCGAGCGCAGGCTCTCCGACCGCCGCAACGTATACCTCTGCCGCGAGCCGGCTCGTTAGAGAATGATCATAGATCGCCGCGGCCTCCATCAGAAGATTGTGCGGATGCTGACGATTCACGAGCCGAGCGTTCTGATACGTGCCGCCGGTCTGCAAAAGCTCGGGGTAGCCTTGCCGGCCATCCACCAGCGCCTCGAAGCTCGTCATCGCGTTCACGCGAAAGAGTCCACCGCCGAGCGGATGGGCCGCCATGAGCATTTCCCAATCGATCAATCCGAGCTGCTCGTCGCCGCGAAATCCGTCTTGGTGGTCGTACTGCGCGTTCGCCGCGCCGTGCAGCATCAGCGCCCAGTCGCCGACCGCGAAATGATGCGCGCGCATCGGCGACGAATCCGGAAGCCACGAGGTCGCTGAGCCGACACGGGCAAGCGGAATCCCGAGGGGAAGGGTCGGCTCGCTCGTCATCATGTGCGACATGTCATGCTGCGCGAGAGCTGGCGCGGCCGCGCGCGTGATCGCACACGCGGCGGCGAGCGCGAGCTTCGAAATGGTCGTCACGATGGAGTGAGCAATCTCTTCGACAGAAAGCAGGCTGGCCGGCGAGGTTTGGCCTTGTGTTTGCCCGCTCATGGTATCCGGTCCGCGAACGCGCGGTTCCGCTCGACAACATTCGCAGAGGACCAGATGGCAAAACCCTCCCGCAACAACCAACCGGGTGCGCAGGACCGCCCGGAAGACCAACAGGGCGACAAGACGCACGCCGCTTTCCTCGAAAACCTCCATCACAAACAGACCGACTTCGACGACGAGACCGAAGCGCGGCCGGCCGCGCAGAACGAGGCTGACGCCTACGGCCGACCGATCGGCGGCCACCACCGACTACACGAAGACCGCGAACAGCATGACGAAGCCGAGAAAAACAGCGAGTCCAACCGGCTCCGCGGCTGATTTCATTCCGCCGCACGCGTCGCTCTCGAAGCTGCGCGCCGCGGCGGAAGGATGCCGCGGCTGCGACCTCTTCAAGCTCGGGACGCAAACGGTCTTCGGCGAAGGACCGTCGCGCGCCCGAGTCATCGTCGTCGGCGAACAGCCCGGTGACGCCGAGGACAAAGCCGGACACCCATTCGTCGGACCGTCCGGCAAGCTTCTCGACCGCGCATTCGACGCCGCCGGCATCGATCGCGACGACATTTACCTGACAAACGCAGTGAAGCACTTCAAGTGGGCCCGCGATGCGCGCAGTCCGCGCCGCCTGCACAAAACGCCGAGCGCCGGCGAGGTTCGCGCGTGCTTCCCCTGGCTGCAGCACGAAATCGCGCTCGTCAAACCCGAGGTCATCGTTTGCCTCGGCGCGACCGCCGCGAAAGCACTCCTCGGCCGCACGTTCAGTGTGCTGAAGTCGCGTGGGATTGCGCTCGACTCGGAATGGGCGACCGCCGTTTTCGCGACGGTTCATCCCTCCGCGGTGCTGCGCGCTCCGCCGGATCAACGCGCGCTCGCCGAGAAGATGTTCGTGGCCGATCTGCGAAAGGTCGCCCGATATCTCAGCTCCGAGCGCGCGTCGAAGCGGGCCAATTCCCGAGCACGTAAGTTTGCCGGATGGCCAGCTACCGCAAATCGATCAACTTCCTCAAGCGAGTCGACCCGGTCCTCGCGCAGATAATCGACGACGTGGGCCCGTGCCGTCTGCGAGTCGTGTCTGAAGGAACGCATTTCCAGGCGCTGACGCGCTCCATCGTCTTCCAACAACTGTCGGGCAAAGCGGCTGCTACGATTCTGTCACGTGTCTCCGCGCTCTTTCCCGACAGCGTCCCAACTGCGGAAGGCGTGATGCGGATCACCGACGAACAGTTTCGCTCGGCAGGATTGTCTAGGCAGAAGATTGGATACCTGCGCGACCTCGCCGAAAAGGTGGCCAGCGGCGCCCTGCCGCTCGAGGAAGTCGAGTCGATGCCGAACGACGATCTCATCGCGCATCTCGTACAAGTGAAAGGGATCGGGCGATGGACGGCGCAGATGTTCCTCATGTTCCGGCTGGGTCGGCTCGACGTGCTCCCCGAGCTGGACCTCGGAATCCAGAACGCCATTCGAAAAGCATATCGCAAGCGGAAGCGTCCAACGCCGAAGGAGGTCGCGAGGATCGGCGCGAAGTGGGGGCCGCACTCCACGGTCGCCTCCTGGTATCTGTGGCGCTCCTTGGAGAATGGCGATGGACAGCTCGGTGTGAAGTGAACGATGCTGCGCCGGGCATTACGCTCGAGCGCGTAAGTCGTCCTGTCTCTCGGAATCCTGAGACATCGACGTGGCCGTAACCTCCCCTCCCGCCGACTTCGCCGTTTCGCTTCACCGATCGAGCTCCCTCCCGCTCGAGCGGAAGCTGCCGCTCATGATTTTCTCGATCCTCACCGTCGTCCTCGCGACGTCGTTGGGGATTTCGTACTACGAGATTCGGCGCGCGGCTGAGCTCTCGGCGGGGGATCGGCTCCAAAGCCTGTCGCGGGGAATCGCGTCGACGTTCCAGCAACAGATCAGCTCGCGCATCATGACGATGCGCCGCATCGCGGCCGACTCGATCGTCGTGAGCGCGCTCGCGACGCCCAATCACGCTCCGCGCCCGGCGGTGACCCGTTCCCTGTCGCCACTCTATTCGGCCGCCGATAGCCTGACGCCGCCGATGTTGATGACGCCGGACGGCCGCCCGATCGGCAACATGCGTCTCGAGACCGCCGACGACCCGTCACGCGTGCTCGACGACATCCGCCAGCGGATGGACAGCGACTACGTCGTCGGAAAGGTGTACGCGTCGGGCGGCCGCGCTTCGTTCTGGCTCTCGGTCCCTGTGTGGCAGGAAGGCGACCTGCTCGGATATCTGGTGCAGGCACGTCCGCTGACCACGAATCCGAAAGTGCTGATGCCGTTCCGCGATTTGATCGGACCGGACATCGAGTTTTACGTCCGCAACTCCGACAACGATCCGACATGGGTGTCGATGATCGGCGCGCCGGTCAGTCCGCCCGCAAAGCGACGATCGTTCGGCGGAAGCCTCGAGATCTTCACGCACGAAGGTCGCGGCGACCTCCTCGCTTCGACGACCCAGCTCACCGGAACGCCGTTGATGTTGACGGTCGAAGAGCCGATGAACTCGATCCTCGAGCGCCCGCAGTCGACGCTCCGCGCCCTGACGTTTCTCGCGTTCATTCTCGCCGGGATCGGCGCGAGTCTCGCGTGGATCCTCAGCCGGCAAGTCACTCGCCCGCTCGTCGACCTCACGGGCGCTGCCGAAGGAATCGCGCTCGGCCAATACACGGAGCGCGTACGCGCGCGCCGCAGCGACGAGATCGGCCGTCTTGCGGCGGCGTTCAATCGAATGGCCGAGCAGGTTCAACGATCGTCCGAAGCATCGCGCGAAGCGGTGCAGCGACTGACGCGGTCGGTCAACACACAGTCTTTTCTCGCCGAGTCCAGCGAGATTCTCGCGCGCTCCCTGTCGGACCATACCTTGCTCGCCGAGCTCGCGCGTCACTGCACGCCGACGATCTCCGACTACTGCAGCATCCACATCGCCGAAGACGATGGCGTGATTCGGTGCGTCGAGACGACACACCACGATCGCAACAAGGCCGAGCTGGTTCGCGCGCTCATCGGACGATACCAGTATCGCACTGACGGGTCCGGCCCGGTCTCGCAAGTCGTTCGATCACAGCAGCCACTGCGCATTCCGGAGCTCGACTTCAAAGACTTGATTCGCCAGGCTCCTGACGAAGCGGCCGTGAAGCTGCTCGAGCAAGTTCGCCCGACGTCGTTCTTGTGTGTTCCCCTCGTCGCTCGCGGCCGTGCGTTCGGCGCGATGTCGTTCACGTATACCGATTCGGGCCGCACGTTCAGCGAGGACGACCTCGAGCTCGCGATGGAGCTCTCTCGCCGAACGTCCGTCGCGATCGACAACGCGGTGATCTATCGCCGCTCGATCGCGCTTCGACTCGAGGCCGAGGCGGCCAGCAACGCGAAGTCCGATTTCCTCGCGAAGATGAGCCACGAGATTCGGACGCCGATCAATGCGATGATGGGTTACGCGGAGTTGCTCGAGATGGGAATCTCCGGTCCCGTGACCGACGGCCAGGCGAAGCAGCTCGCACGAATTCGCGCGAGCGGTGAGCACCTCACGTCGCTCGTGAACGAGATGCTGGATCTCGCGAAAATCGAAGCGGGACGGATGGCGGTCGATCCCATTTCCGCTATCACGGGCGACGTCGCCGAGGCTGCCCTCGCCGCGATCCGGCCTCAAGCGACGGCGAAAGGCGTCGAGCTTTCGTCGACTCCGGCCGGCAATCCGCGAGCTGGTTATATCGGCGATCCGCAGCGTGTTCAGCAAATCCTCATCAACCTGCTGTCGAACGCCGTGAAGTTCACGGCGGCGGGCGGGTCGGTCGTGGTGAAGTGCAACAACCACTTCGGCCGCGGCCCGGGCACTCCCGACGCCGATGTCGAGTGGGCGTGCATCTCCGTCGAGGACACGGGCGCGGGCATCGCGAGGGAAGACCTCGAGCGGATTTTCCAGCCGTTCATGCAAGTCGAAAACGGCTACACCCGCGCGCACGGCGGTACCGGCCTCGGGCTCACGATTAGTCGCAGCCTGGCTCAAATCATGGGCGGCGACATCACGGTCGAGAGCGTCTTGGGGCGTGGGTCACGTTTCACGGTCTGGCTTCCTGCCCCCAATTTTGCATTGGCATAGCATGACAAGATTCTCGCGGAGCTCGTCATGCCCATCCAAATTCCGACGCGCACATTTCGGCGCCGGCATCTCGTCCTCGCAACGATCAGTCTGGTAACGGTCGCAGAGCCCGCGATGCTCGCGGCGCAGCAGACCGTAGCGAAGGACCCGCGCGACACGACCCACGCGCAGACGCAGGCGCCGTTCTTCACGCTGAAAGACGGAATTCTGGCCGGCGGTTTCGTCGTCGCAACGGCGGCGATGTTTCCTCTCGACAAACGCATTGCGCACAGGCTGCTCGACTCGAGCACGCAGGCGAACCGATTTCTGAAGCACACGACGACGGACGTTGAGATCATCACGAGTCCGGGATCTTACCTCATCGGTGGGGCGCTCTACGCAGTCGGCCGCCTCGGACACTTCGATCGCCTCGCCGACCTCGGCTGGCACGGGACTGAAGCCGTGCTGTTCGCGCAAGGCGTTACGAGTGTTCTAAAGGGCGTCGTCGGGCGAGGCCGTCCGTTCTTATCGAACGGGACCGACCCGGGCAACTACCACTTCGGAAAGGGCTTCTCGAACGGCGACTATCAATCGTTCCCATCAGGACACGCAACGACCGCGTTTGCCGCGGCCGCAGCTGTGACGAACGAGACAACGCGCTGGTGGCCGCGATCGACGTGGATCGTTGGACCGCTCATGTATGGCGGCGCGACGGCAGTGGGACTGTCCCGCATGTATCACGACAAACACTGGGGAAGCGACGTTCTCCTTGGCGCAGCGATCGGAACCTTCAGCGGCCGAAAAGTCGTGCAATACATGCACGGCCACCCCGGGAACAAGCTCGATCGCATCATGTTGGGAACGTCCGTCACGCCTGACGGGCACGGAGGCGCGATCGTGTCGACCTCGATTCCGTTTTCGCTGCGGTAGTCGCACGATTCGGACGAACCACACGCGGCGCTCGGCGGCTCGTTTCGCCGAGCGCCGCGTAGCATGCCAGACCGATCGCTGTGCCGAGCAGCCATCCGCCGACGACGTCGGTGGTCCAGTGATCGTCCGCAATGACGCGATAGGCGCCCATGAACGCAGGACCGCCGACAGCCAGTGCGGATGCCCGTCCGCGCGACATGAGGCCCGTTCGTCGAAGCACGAGCGCGGTCGAGACGGCGAGCGCCGTCGCTCCCGTCGTGTGTCCGCTCGGATAGCTGTCGGTTCGCCGTCGGGAACCGCGCCGCGGGGGCCGTTCGCGAAAATAACCGAGCTTCACGGCGCGATGGACGAGCCAACCAAGCCACGCGGATGTTATGATCGCCCGTGAGCCGTGCCGGTGGCGGCGATGCATCCACCGCGCAGTCGCATAGGCGATCGTGATGTACCCGCCCGGAAGTCCGACCGGGAACAGCGGCTTCAGAGCAGTGCGAATGTTGTCGAGCGACCGCCGCTGCGCGAGGTCCCGAATTCGTCGATCGATCCCTGGCGGGTCATCGAAATCGAGCGCATCTCCCAGAGCAGCGGCGCCGATTGCTGCTGCGAGGGCGGCCGCGTACGCAGCGCGCTGGCTCCCGCGGTCGTCCTGCGGCGGCCGGAGCGCAAGTGACGTGGACTGAAACGATCCCTCTCTCGCCAAAGCGGTTGTGCGGTTATGTGTTGGGTCGCGATAGAGAGTGCGATCCTCTCGCCGCCCGTCGGCGCCGCAGGATCAACGCCACCCTCGACTATCTTCCTTTTCATGCTTCATTCCACCGCTCCGTCCGAGATCACCGATCCTATCAACGCGCAGATTCTCGCCGTTTCCGAGGACCGCATCGCCGGGTTTCTCGAAGATCCGTTCGCCGAGATCGCGCGACTGTCGAGCCTCCCAGTCGAGACCGTGCACGAACGACTCCGTGCGATGCTCGCCGCGGGAACGATTCGGCGAATTCGCCAGACGCTCATGGCGACGAATCTCGCGCCGGGTGCGCTCGTCGCGTGGCGCATCGACAAGACAAAGCTCGATGCGGCGTTCGACTACCTGTGGACCGAAGATCCGTTCTCGGGGCACATCGTCATCCGATCGACCGACGCCGAAACGACCGGGTCAGCGTATCGACTGTGGACGACGCTGAAGGTGCCTCAAGGGTTCTCGATGACGCGGCACTGCGAGATCCTGAGGGACCAGATCGGCGCCGAGGCGTATCGGATCATGCCCGCGAAGCGATTGTTTGCGCTCGGCGTCGGACACGTGCGACGCAAGACGATCGAGCCGGGCAGCAAGAGCGACGCGCTCGGCGAGGTGCTCGATACGAATGTCGTACAGCTCAGCGCCCTCGATTGGCGTGTGCTCGAACCGCTCAAGCGCGAGTTTGCCGTCGATGAGATCGGCGACGATCCGTGGGCCGCGCGCGCCGCTGAAGCGGGAATGTCGCTCGACGAATTCTTTCACGTCGCGCGTTCGCTCAACGAGCGAAAAGTCATCGGCCGGTTTTCGACGTTCCTCGAGCACGTGAAGCCGTCGACCGGCGGAACACGCGTCACGCGGTACAACGCGCTGTTCCATTGGCGCGTTCCGGAAGGACGCGAGATCGAAGCCGGACGCGAAGTAGGACGCCACCACATCATCACGCACGCGTATTGGCGCGAGGGCGGAACGGAGTTCGCGAACGTCAACATCATGGCGGTCGCGCACGGGACCGACAAAGCGCTCGTGCTCGCGCATAAGGCCGCGATCGACGCACATCTCGAGTCGATCGGGATGCCTGTGAGCTACACGAACGTGTTTTGGGGCGGCCGGAGCGAGATCAAGCCGTCGGAGATCTCGCCCGCCGCGTACGAGCGCTGGCTCGCGAAGGTTCGCGTGTCATCCTGAGCGCTCATCTTACCTTCCTGCGCCTTTTACCTCTCGTTCTTGTAGACGCGCCCGCCCTTCATCACGAACATCACGTTGCGAAGGGTCGTGATGTCTTTCGTCGGATCGCCTTTGACCGCGATGATGTCTGCTTGGAACCCAGGCGCGATCGTCCCGATCTGATCGCCGAGGTGCATTGATTCGGCGGTGACCGACGTTGCGGTCGTGATGGCGTCGATCGGCGTCTGACCACCGTCCTTCACCCGGCACACGAGCTCCTCGGCGTTTCGGCCGTGTGCGCCCGCGACGGCATCGGTTCCGAAGATGACCTTCAGTCCCGGCGTGTGGATCGCCTTGTTGAAGCCGGCGGCGGCGAGCGGAAGCGCCTTCTCCATCGCCGCGAACCCGGCTTCGTTGTAATTGCCGATGCCCTCGAATTTCGCCCGGTTGTCGAGATAGTTGCGGAAGACGAGGCAGACCTGCGGATCGAAGTAGACGTGATGGTCGGCCATGAGCTTGAGCGTTTCGTCATTCACGAATACTCCATGCTCGATCTGGTCGCAGCCGGCGAGCACCGACGCCTTGATGCTCTGCGCGCTGTGCGCGTGGACCATCGTGCGCATTCCCTGCGCTTTGGCTTCGCCGCAGAGTGCCTTGAGCTGATCGTCGGACAGCGTCTGGGCGCCGCCATCGCGAATGCTCGCCGAGGCGAAGATCTTGATGACGTCCGCTCCGTCCGCTTTTCGCTGGCGAACTTGCGCGCGCAATGTGTCGGGTGAGGGCCGCGTGCTGCTGAATGGATTCAGCGACGTCAGAACTCGCGGGCCAGGAATCTGTCCACTCGCGATGAATTCGCGGAGATCCTTGTCTTCAGGCGAGCCTGGGCTTTGGATCGTCGTGAAGCCCGCCATGAGCGTCGCGTATGCGTTGCCCGCCGCCGCCAGCATCGACTCCACCGGCGTGTCGTTGTCCGTCTGGCGCGTGTGGTAGCGGCCCTGGCGATTGAAGTACCACGTGAGGTGGGAATGGGCGTCGATCAGCCCGGGCATGACCGTCATCCCTTTGAGATCGTACGTCACCGCACCCGCTGGAGCTGTTTCGACTTTCGTGATCTTTCCGTTTTGAACGACGACTGTCCCGCCGGCAATGACTTTGCCTTTGCCGTCGAGCACTCGATCGGCGTGGATGACGATCGGCGCTCCGTTGGTCGGCGTCATGTTCTGAGCATGTGCGAGCGAAGACGCCGCGATGACGAGCGTCGGGAGAAGCGTGCGCATTGCGGATTCCGAAGAAAGCGACGCGAGAGTTATACACTGATGAGCGAAGCGACGAAAGATCGCGCTTCCCGCGAGCCGGTTCCGTCGCTAGTTCGCGTACACCTCGAGCAACCCCGCCGCGCCCATCCCGCCTCCGACGCACATCGTCACCAACCCGATCCCGCCGCCGCGCTTTCCGAGCTCGTGAACCAGTTGCGTCGTGAGCTTCGCTCCGGTCGCGCCAAGCGGATGTCCAAGCGCGATCGCGCCGCCGTTCACGTTCACCCTGTCTTCCGGAAAACCGAGCTCTCGAACAACAGCGACGACCTGCGCCGCGAACGCCTCGTTGAACTCGATGAGCTTCAGGTCGCTCACCTGCAGGCCCGCGCGCTTGAGCACCTTCGGCACCGCCTTGAGCGGGCCGACGCCCATCACGTCCGGCTCGACCCCCGCGGCCGCGTACGTGATGAATCTGGCGAGCGGCTTGAGACCGAGCTCCTTTGCGCGATCGGCCGTCATCAACAGCACCGCTGCGGACCCGTCGGAGTAGGGACTCGCGTTTCCCGCCGTCACGGTGCCGTTCACCTTGAACGCCGGCTTGAGCTTCGCGAGTCCCTCCATCGTCGTATCCGTTCGCGGCAGCTCGTCGCGGGCGAATTCTTTCTTCGATTCTTGTTTTTCCGGTCCGTGCCACGCCGTCCGCTCGACCGGAATCGGAACGATCTGGTCCGCGAATCGATTCTCGGCCAACGCCTGTGCGGCCTTCTGCTGGCTTCCGAGCGCCCAGCGGTCTTGATCTTCGCGCGTCACGTTCCACCGCGCCGCCACGCGCTCCGCGGTGAAGCCCATTCCTATATATGACTCGGTGAGCTCGGGATCGAGACGGGTGTGATACCCGGACATCGGCACTTGGCTCATCATCTCGACGCCGCCCGCGAGCACGCTGTCGGCCATCCCGCTCATGATGGCCTGCGCACCCATCGCGATCGTCTGCAGTCCCGATGAGCAGAAGCGATTGATCGTCGCCCCCGGAACTTCGACAGGCAGTCCGGCGCGGAGCCACGCCAGCCGCGCGACGTTGAGTCCCTGCGTCGCCTCCGGCATCGCGCAGCCCCAGTAGACGTCGTCGATCGTCTTTGGATCGACGCCGACTTTTTCGATCGCCGCACGCATCATGTGCGCCGAGAGATCGACCGCGTGCACCGCGGCGAGCGCGCCGTCTTTCTTCCCTTTGCCGACCGGACTCCGCACCGCGGAGACAATCACGACTTCGTTCACACTTCCTCCTGGCCGCCGGCTCTAGTTTCGAAGCACTTTCCCCGTCTTTAGCATACTCTGAATTCGCTCCTGGGTTTCCTTATTGCCGAGAAGACGCAAAAACGCATCTCGCTCCAGATCCAGGATGTCTTGCTCCGTCACGGTTCGAGGCGGACCGTCTCCGCCCGAGAGCACATACGCCAGCTCGTGCGCGATCTTCATCTCGTACTCGGTGATCTGCCCCGCCTCGTGCATCGCCCAGACGCCGTATCGAAGATTCCCGATCGCCTCCTTCCCGAGCGCCGTGATGGCGCGCGGCACCGGCGGGACGTAGTCGGCTGCCAAGTCCACCACTCGCGCGCCCGCGTCGGTGATGAGGTGATCGCGATTCATCGTGATTCGATCGCGATCGCGCAAATATCCGAGCTTCTTCGCGTCCAACGCACTGGCGCTCGTCGTCGCCATCGCGATCAACTGAAAGGCACGCTTCACCCCATCGAACGGATCTGCGTCGACACCATAGGCTGCGATCTCCGACGTGAACCGGAACAACAGCTCTGTCGTGCCTCCGCCCGCCGGAATCAATCCGACGCCAACCTCCACCAATCCCATGTACAACTCGGCGTGCGCTTGCACGAGATCCGCGTGAAGCGAGAACTCGCAGCCGCCACCGAGTGTGAGGCCGAACGGGGCGATGACGACCGGGAATGGGGACTTCCGAATTCGCTGCGCGGTGTCCTGAAAACCGCGCACGGCCTCTTCTGTCTTCTTCCAATCCCCGGCCTTCAACAATTCGAGAATGAAGCCGAGGTTCGCGCCAGCCGTGAAGGTGCGCGGATCTTCGTTTCCGATCACGAGACCAGCGAGGCCGTCGCGCTCGACGCGGTCGAGCGACGTATGAACCATTTCGATCACGCCCTTTCCGAGCGTGTTCATCTTGCTGTGGAACTCGAGCACCGCGACGCCATGGCCGACATCGAGAAGCGACGCGTCGTCCGAGTGTTCGAGCACGCGTTGCGCTCGATTCGTCGGCGAGTGCAGCTCGGCGAGGGTGATCTCGGTCGGATCGCGGGGCACTGCCTCGTAGCCGCCCTTGAGCGACAGCACCTGCGTCCCGTCGGCCGTGTAAAATCCGCCGTCCGCTTCGCGCAGGAGCGCCGGCTCGTCGAGCCCGAGCTCCGCAAAGCCGCGGCGTAACACATCGACGCCGATGAGATCCATCTGTTGAAACGGACCGATCTCCCACGCGTAGCCCCACGTGATCGCGTGATCGACCGAAGGGATGTCATATGCGATCGACGGCGTCGTCGACAGCACGTAATGCGAGAACCGCAACAAGTATTCTCTAACAAACGCTGCTTCGGGCGAGCCGGCCGCGCCGCCCGGGCCACCGAGCGCCGCAAATCGCCTGTCGAGCGGCATCGCGCCAAGTTTCGAGAGCGGCGCGGCAGCCGATTTGTTTTGCGGTGCGTATTGGTCGGTGCGCCAATCGAGCGTGTGAATCTCCTTCCCGACTCTTTTGTAGAAGCCCGCGCCGCTCTTCTCGCCAAGTCGCTTCGTCGACACGAGGTTCGTGATCCACGCCGGCAGCGCAAAGTCCTCGCGCGTGCTTTCGGCCAGCTCTTTCGTGACGTGATCGATGACGTCGATGCCCGAGAGATCCGCCGTACGAAACGTCGCCGACTTCGACCGACCCGTCAGAACGCCGGTCAGCACGTCGACGTCGTCGATCGAAAGGTTGTGCTTTTCCATCATCCGGATCGCCAGCACCATTCCATAGACGCCGAGGCGGTTCGCGACAAATCCCGGAACGTCGTTCGCGATGACGATTCCCTTCCCGAGCACCCGATCGCTGAACCGCCGAACGGCGTCAAGCGCTTCTTTGGACGTCGACGCCGTCGGAATGATTTCCAATAGATGGAGGTATCGCGGGGGATTGAAGAAATGCATCCCCAAGAAGCGACCTTTGAACGAGTCCGATCGTCCTTCTATCAACCGGCCGATCGGGATGCCCGACGTGTTCGACGCGATGATCGCGTGTTCCGGCAGGGTTGTCTCGAGGCGCTCGTAAAGCGCCCGCTTCGGCTCGAGCTGTTCGATGATTGCCTCGATGACGAGATCGCAATCAGACAATCGACCCAGATCGTCTTCCGTGTTCCCGATCGCGATGAGCCCAGCGCGCTCGGGATCCATGAACGCCGCGGGCTTCGACTTCTTCGCGCGGTCCAACCCACCGCGCGCTGTCGCGCTTCGATCGGTGCCCGACGCGGGGACATCGAGCAACACCACCGGAATTCCGGCTGACGCAGCCAACGCGGCGATGCCGCCACCCATCGTCCCAGCCCCAACTACGCCGATTCGGCGAATCCGCATCGTTCCTCCGACTGTCGACCGCCCCCTGAGACCTTCGGCCCTTCACGAGAGATAGCGCCAGGCGCAACTCCTACGCCGCAAAGCTTCTTGGCCAAACGGCGGTCGGGGCTGGTCGTAAACGTTACGGTTTCGCGGCCGATAATTACCTCCTGGTAGGTCCCACCGTCGGTGGTGTGATTGCCGTTTCTCGCAACTCGGGAAAGGTCCCGTGATTCATCGCTTCGTCTCGTCTCGAATTCATATCGGCCGCTCGTTGCGTGCACGCTCCGGCTTCACGCTGATCGAGCTCGTCGTCGTCATGCTGATTGGCGGCATCATCACAACGATGTCCCTCGGCAAAGTGCACACGCTGCTCTCGCAGCAACGCGTCGTTCACGGCGCGACCGCGATTCAGAATGACCTCGAAGCCGCGTTCCAGATCGCCGGACGCAATCGCAAACCGGTGCAGATCAGCTACGACTCCAGCGCGCAACGATTCACCATCGGCGACAGAACCGGCTCGATGTTTTATCGCCAGACCAATTTGAGCTCGCAGGCATTCGGCTTCAGCAAAACGTCGGTCGGGGTCTCGCGAGTCTCGACGCAAGTGTTCCCGAACGGACTCGCCGAGGACACGCTCCTCATCACGCTCAGCTCGAACGGCATCACGAAGAAGCTCCGCATGTCTCGAACGGGATTGGTGCAGATCCGATGACGAAACGCCAGGGATTCTCGCTTGTCGAAGTCATGGTCGCGATGACGCTGCTCGGGATCGTGATGATGTCGCTCGCGAAGATGAGCGTGACGGTCGCGACGATCGGCCGCACGAACGCCATCGTCGCGAAGCGAAATGCCGTGCTTCAGATGGAAGCGAACAAGCTCGGCGCGATGCAGTTCGACAGCCTCGCGACGTTCAGCACGGCGGCCAAGACGTTCACGCAAGGAACCTTTTCGTACACGCGAACCCTCACGATCACCACGGCCGGAACGTCTCGCGATTCGATCAAGATCGTCGTGACGCCGACCGCGAACACGGCGAAGAAAGACTCCGTGATCATCATCCGCAGCAAGCCAGTCTCGAACGTGCTGTGCACGAGTGGGTGCTCATGATGCGAACACGCCGCGGCTTTACGCTGAACGAGATGCTCATCTCGATGACGATTCTCGCAGTCGTCGGACTCGCGTTCACGAAGATTCTTCGATATCAGACGACCTATTTCGCGCATGAGACGACGCTGCGCACGGCGCGCACGGTGGCGCGCACGGCGACGAACCTCATGATCTCGGATCTTCGCGCCGTGCAGGACTCCGGCGCCGTCGACTCCGTCGCTGCGGACGGAAAGCTCGTTCGCATCTTCGTGCCCTACCGATACGGTCTCGTGTGCGCGAGCACCGGATCGACGGTCACGGTCAGTCTGCTGCCCAGCGACTCGTCGAGCTCGAACATGTCGGTCTACAAGGGCTTCGCCTTTCGCAATTCGACTGGCCGCTACACCTACGTTTTCCCGGGCAATCCGACGACCTCCGACATTCCGATTGCGAGCTCGAACCCTGCGGCCTGCACCGGGACCGGCTCCGGTCAAGCACAGATCAACACGCTGTCCGTCGGCGGCCGCGCAGGAGACATCCTCGACCTCCATTGGAACGGCAATGGCGGCGGCGGGCCCGGTGTTTCGACGCTCGCTCCGGTCTTCCTCTTCCAAAAGGTCAGCTACTCGTTCCGCACGTCGGGCGTGTATCCGAACATGCTCGGCCTCTGGCGCAACGTCGAGGGCGGGCAGAACGAAGAGCTCGCGGCCCCGTTCGATACGACGGCGCGCTTCCGCTTTTACCAGCCCGGCGACGACACATCGCGCACGACGCCGCCGAACGTGGCGGTCATTCGCGGTCTCGAGCTCGTGCTCGTCGCGCGCGCGCCAAAAGCTTCGTCGAGCAACACGAGCAGCAACACGGTGAAGATGGCGACCTCGGTGTTCTTCAAGAACGTTAGAAGCTTCTAATACCGGAGCTGTTATGAAATTGCGGAATAGAGAAGGCTTTGCGATGCCCATGGCGATCTTCACGATCGCGGTGATGACCGCGGCGCTTGCCGCCGCGTATTCGAACACCACGACCGAGATGACGACCAACACGGCGGTTCGCGCGCAGAACCGGTCGTATCAGTTCGCCGAGGCCGGCCTCGAGCAGTTCATGGCGCTTCGCGGAACGAGGAAGTCGGACGGCACCGCGTGGTGCACCAACTGCGGCAACCCGGTCACGGCCGACTCGGAGTGGACGCGGGTGACGCTTGTCGGCGGTTATGCTGACGTCGTCGCGGTGAAGGTCCGCCCCGTCGTCGGCAGCTCGAACGCGATCTATTTCATTCGTTCGACCGGCACCGACACGAGCCGGGCGATCAACCAAGCGAAGGGCATCACGTACGCGCAGCGCACCGTCGGCATCTATGCGACGTGGGTGACGTCGACGATGAACGTCAAAGCGGCGTGGCTCAGCTATTCCGGCCTGACCAAGAACGGAACAGGGCTCATCAGCGGCGTCGACGACTGTGGCCAGCAGCCATCGGTCGCCGGCGTCATCGTCGATAAGGGCGACCTCGACATCGTAGGCAACAGCTTCACCATGCTCGGCAACCCGCCGGTCGACAGCTCGAGCACCTTCCAGCAGCTCAAGGACTCGACCACCGTCGACTGGAACGCGATCGAGAACGGCAACGCGATCCCGGCGGACATCGAGATCCCCGGAGGCACGTTCCCCTCGGCCGCGGCGTTCGACGCCGATACCACATACTGGCCGATCATCCACATCCACACGAACGGCTATTCGCTGCCAAACCGTGGCCGCGGTTTCATCATCGCGGACAGCAACTTCACGATCTCGGGCAGTAACATGTGGAACGGCATCATCCTCGTCGGCGAGCAGCTGACGTCGAACGGAAACAACACCGTCGCCGGCGCCACCGTGACGGGGCTCAACTATCTCATCAACGGGCAGACGCCGAACTTCGCGACGAAATCCAACGCGACCGACAACTCGATCGCGGACGGCACGAAAACCTACGTCTACAACTCGTGCTACGTCTCGCTGGCGAGCCAACAGCTGCGCCGCTACGTGACGATGGCCAATTCGTGGATGGACAACCTCACGAGTTGGTAGCCAGCAAGGGAAACTGCGCTTCTGCTGCCGCGCGTACGCAGCAGCAGAAGCTTGTTTCAGCCGATCGGCGTTCCCGGCGGCAGCGGAATGACGTTCGTCGGACGCGGCGGCGCGATTCGCCGATCGAGCCAGTTGCGGACATCGCGCATGACTTCCGCGTTCGCCGGACGGTCGTCGATATCGTCCGACGTCGACGACGACAACTGCGTCGCGAGCCGGTTCAACTGATCGTCGGCCACTGCGCGAGCGTCCGCCGTCGCGTGTTCATCGGTCGCCAGCGCGAAGAGCGCATCGACCACGGCGCGCCTCGCCTGGCGGCGTACCCCGCGCTCATATGGCGTCGTCGCCGCCGCGTTCGTGTAGACGCCGGCGATGAGCTGTCCGATCACTTCGTCCGCCGAGGGCGACGCCGAGTCGCGCGCGTGGAACGAGATCACGCGCTCGATGCGATCCGGCTGTAGAATGCCGTCCGCCACATTGCCGGCCAGCGAGCGCGCGACGGCGAGCGGATCATAGACGATCCCCGCCGGAGTCGTCGCGAAGCCCCAACCGCCCCCGAAGCCGTTCGGTGACGGAGGGATCATCTTCACGATGCGCTCGGGGACAGCCAGCTCTTTCGGTTGAATCGTCGCGATGAGCTCGCGCAACGCCTCTCGCTGCTTCGCCGGCGCGAGAATCGTTGCCGGCGTCTGTCCGTCGCCGCGCAACGCGAAGGTGTACTCCATGCCGCCGATCGCCTTCGTCGCCCCCTCGATGGCGTAGCGGTGATGCAGATACACCGGCACGAAGCGTTCATTGAGCATCCACATCGGATCGCCTTTGGCGATGACCGATTCATTGAACTTCGAGATGAGCACATCGCGCACCGCACTCTGGCGCGCGAGCTCCTTCACCGCGTCATCGCCGTTCAGCCACCGAGTCACCTCGGGGATCACTCCCGCCGACGCGTCGCGATCCGTGAGAAATCGCGCTCCACCGGTGATCGCCTGACGCGCCAGCGCTTCCTGCCCCGCACGCTCGGCCTGCGCGTTCGGGTACTGCGTATAGGCGAACCGAATCGCCAGCGTGTCGTACGCGCCCGTGCCAGTCGCCCACGCGTGGGAAACGTCGAGGGTCCCATTCGGACGGAGCGTCACCAGCGGCCCGGGATAGTCCATGACGCTTGCACGACCGTACGCGTGCGCGATGTAGTTGTGCGCGAGACCGAGCGTGTGGCCGATCTCGTGCGCGACGTGCTGGCGTCGGCGCGACATCGCGAACTCGGTGCCGTTGACCGCCGGATCGAGCGACGCATACCAATCTGCTACCGGGCCGACAGCAGGCTCCATTCCCGCGAAGATGTTGTAGTCGGTGATCGACCGATACGTGTCCATCTTGAGCATCGCCTTGATGATCTCGCCCGTCCGCGGATCGACGAACGACTGTCCGACGGAGAACCCCGGATCGCTCCGATGCACCCACTGGATGATCGAGTACCGCGCGTCCATCGGATCTACGCCGGGCGGCAGATCCTCGACGCGAAACGCGTTCTTGAATCCCGCTGCCTCGAACGCTTTCGTCCACCACGACGCGCCTTGACGGAACGCGGTGCGATACGGCTCGGGAATCCCCGGGTCGAGATAGTAGACGATGGGCTTCACCGGCTCCGATACCGCCGCCGACGGATCCTTCTTCTCGAGACGCCAGCGGTGGATCCAGCGCACCTCCGGATCCTCGGTGAAGGAGCGCGAGAAATCAGTGAAGCTCAGCGCAAAGATGCCGACGCGCGGATCGAACGCGCGGGGTTTGTAGTTCGCGTCGGGAAGTTCGACGAACGAGAAATGCTCGCGGAGCGTCAGCGCCGCCGGGTCCGGCGCATGCCGCGCAATCTCGCGGCCGGGCGCGTCGCCCTGAAACGTGAGCAGCACCTCGACTTCGGTGTTCTTGGGAAACGCTTTCGTGTTGGGGAGGTAGATCGCACTGCGATTCCGGTCGACGCGATAGGTCCCCTGCTTCTGTCGCTGGATCGTCGAGCTCACGTTCATCGCATCCTGCAGCGCGAAGTCCGTCGCATCGACCAGCAGCCGCCCACCGTCCTCGGCGACAATCGGCATCGCGGCGAGCGTGGACGTCGCGAACGACTCTTCGACGGCGTGTGCCTGGAGCGAGTCGGCCGTCCCACGGAAGCGCGTGTTCCGGCTCACGAGCAACACCTTCGGTCCGAAGCGCTCGAAACGAACGACGGCGTCGTTCCCCGTCGTCCCGCGATCGAGGCCGAGCGCGTCCGAGCCAAGCCCCGTGGCGAGCGTGGTGAGGTAGAGGAAGTCTTGATCCAGCCGTTGCACCTCGAAGAACAGCTTGCCGGTGCGCTCGTCGTAGTAAAACGGAACGAACCCGTCGCGGCGTTCCATTCCCGCCGTCTGCGAAGCGATGCTGCGCGGGGCGGCCGGTTGTTGCGCGTCGAGCACGACCGGTGCAGTAAAGGCGGCGAGTACGGAGGCCAGAAGGGCGTGTCGAACAACTCGCATGAGCGGTCTTAGAAGGGAGGTTGGCGGACGGAGACTTGGCTGTAGAGTTGGATCAGCCTGCGAAAGCGAAAGCGTTGCGCCTGGTGCATACTACCGCGCAGCTCGAGGAGGATGCGGCGCCGTCGCGAGTAGAGGTAGATTGGCTGGACGGGGTATTTGGATCATGGGGGGTCTACTCTCTAATGCTTCGTGAGGATTCTGTGTTCGTTGGTAGAATATGCGCTCTTGCTCTCCTCGGGGTGATTGGCGGTTGCGCCACCGGCGGCCCCGCACACTTCGGCCAGTATACCGAGTTCACGCCGAAGGTCGCGGCGACAAAAGGGGAGCGGTCGCCTCTCCATGTGACCGTGCAGCTCGCAAAGCCGGCGAACGTCGCCGTGTTTCTCGTCGCGCCGGGGCGAGCGAGCACGCTGCTCTTTCCGGCGGATTCGCTGCAAAACCAGTTCGTCGAAGCGGGTTCGCACCTTCTCGAGACGCGGCTCGCCCGACACCCCGCAGATACGTCCGCCCGCGGGAGAGCATTGCCAGGTCAGCGTGATACGCTTCCGATTAATCGCAACATCGGGCGCGGGCGCGGCGGATACAACGATCCGTCGACGAGCTTTGGATTCAACCAGCATGGGTACCTGCTGATCTATGCGTCTCAGGAGCCGCTCCCGTACAGCGTATTGGCGAACAGCGTGTCGGGAATCTCTGTTCCCATCGACGACACCGACGCGCTGAACACGGTGACCAAGCTCATTCGCGAACGAACCCATACCCAGGGTCGGTGGTCTGCGTTCGCGACGGATTTCCCGCCCTGAAGAAGGAGTGGTCGAGGAGCGCTTCTCTTTTGTTCTCCCGAGAAGCGCTACTTGGCGACCACGCCTTTCAGAATCCCCTCGCGAATCGTCACGGCCTTCGCGTTTGCCGACGGATCCGCCTCGACCATGACGTCGCCCGGCGCGAATTGCAGCTCGCCTTGAAGCATTAGGGGCTCGCCGGCGCGACGGATCTTGATCGCGAGCGGCGCCCCTTCGACCGAAGCGCCGTACTTCGCGCGAAGCCGCGCCCCGAACTGCTGATCGTCGACCGCGATGTCCCCGATCGATATCAGATAGTCGCCGGCGCGCACGCCCGCCTTCGCGGCCGCCGAGCCGGGGCTGACGTCTCGAACGAGAATTCCGCCGGCGTCCTGCTGCGTCACGACGCCGAGCCTCGGCACTCGCTCCTGATGGATGCGGAGACCGGCGAGCGGGAGCACCGCTTCCCATGGAAATGGTTCGCGTCCATCGACGTACGCCGCATTGAACGCATCGAACGACTTTCCATTGGCCGCCGCCGAAACGGCGCTCCACCAATCGTTCGACGTGAACCCTTTCCCGTGCTTGTATGCGCTCTGATACAGCCCGCGCATGACGTCGTCGAGCGAGTGCTTGTTGTCGCTCGCATCGCGAATCATGATGTCGAGCAGCAGGCCGGCGAGTGAACCCTTCGGATAGTAGATGTACTCCGTGCCGTCCACGGGATGCACCCAGGTGTTGAGCGATGCGTCCTGCAGCGCGATTGGCGCCGCGGCCATCACCTCGTTGATCTTTTCCGCGGTGAGCGCATAAAATCCCTTCGCATCGACCACTCCGCCGCGAACCTCGGCGAGATCCGCGTAATAGTCGGTGATGCCCTCCGAGACCCAGAGCCACGGCGTCGGCTGCGGACGAGAGTAGTGGTATGGCCACATGTCGGCGGGACGCAGGCGCTTCACGTTCCACGCGTGGAAGATTTCGTGCGCGTAGAGCGACGGCTGGAACTCGCTTCCGACATACGAGGGCGCCAGGACATCGACGTGAGAGCTCTGATGCTCGAGACCACTGGCTCCAGCGTATGCCGAGTCGACGACCTGCATCACCGTGTACGTGTCCCACGGAACCTCGCCAAACACGGCAACCTCCGGCGGAATGACCTTCTTGATCTGGTCCCAGGCCGACTGTCGAACCGACGAGCTCACCGAGCCGGCCGGGTACGTCGCGTAGCGCACCCATTTCTCGGACACGCGCGCACTGTCGATGTCGAACCGGCCGACGAAAAACGGCATATCGACCAGATCATGGTAGTTACTCGCCGAATACGCTCGCGGTTTTCCCGCAGACGACATCCCCGTCGCGACTCGCCAGTCGCTTTCCGTATGAATCTCGACGATCGCCGGATAGTCGAATGGCTGTCCTTCGGGATAGAGAAAGACGTTCGTGCCATTCAGGAGAAGAAAATCCGGCTTGGTCCACGCGATCGCGTTGTCGAGCGAGTCCGCCGCGTATCGGAACACGACCTTCACCGACTTCGCTCCAGACGGACGGATACGCCACGTGTCGTAGTCGAGCTTGTCCCAGCTCAGGGGATGTCCGTCGGCGCTCGCCGCGAAAGCCGTCACCCAGCGCGCGTAGTTCGTGATCTCGTATGCGCCGGGCGTCCACGCGGGAAGCGACAACAGCACCGGCGCCGCGCTGGCGGTGGTAAACGTCATCGCGATGTCGACGACTCGCGCCTGTGCGTCGGCCTTCGTGAACGTCACGTCGTAATGAACGTCGCGAATGGGAGCCGAGACGCTGTCGGTCTGGGTCGCGCTCTGTGGGTATTGCGCGAGAGGCGTTCCGCCGGGCGTGACCGAGAGCGCGCAATAGAGCGCGCCGAGTCGGACGAAATCCGAGGATGTCATAGCCGTTACATACCTCGCTGAAGGTCCGTGCGGCAGTTCCGTCAGCGTAAGGGTTTCCGAAAACCATCGTTGTGGTTCTGCCGCCACACCTTGTCGTCCCATGTGCGACGAGCTGAACCATACCGGAAGTTCTCGGGTTGCATAAGTTGTTGCAACTCAATGGGAAAACAGAATGTGATTGCGGTCACATCCTTGGTATATCGCTTGCAACCCCGTCCGTCCCTCATCCGTTGGCGCTGGAAGAACAGCAATCCTCTTACCTACCAAGGACCGAGCATGAAGGCGACGAAGCTGGCCGGTTTGACTCTCGGAGTGTCGCTGTTTGCCGCAGCGGCCCCGTCAGCGGCATACGCAGATGTGATCACGTTCAACTTCGAGGGGTCCTCGCTTGCGAGCGGCCTGACGACGTTGACCCTTACGGGTGGCGGGCTAACCGCGACGCTAACTCGTCCCGGGAGCAACTTTGCGATTGTCGACGAGTCGTTCACGGGTAGCGGGGTTCCCGTGTCCTGGGGAGCTCGCTCCTTGAGTCCGTTCGATAACTCGGCGAGCAACACACCGTTCGTCCTCAATTTCTCCCAGGCGATTACGAGCCTCGCGATCGACATGGGAGATTTCGGCGCCGATACCGATGTCCTGAGCATTCAACTCTTCTCCGGCTTGAATGGAACAGGAACTCTTCTCGGGTCATCGTCGCCGCTCACACTTCCCGGCGGCGGCGGCGATTTTTCGTTCTTGACGCCGAGTGCTTCCGGCACAGGGGCACTCTCCGCCGTTTTTATCGGCGGGAGCACCGACTTCCCGAACTCGGTTTTCTACGACAACATCCGCGCGACCTTCGGTGCAACGACGGCGACACCAGAGCCCGCGACGCTTGCGTTGATGGGCACGGGACTCATCGGCATCGGACTGATTCGCCGCAAGAAGCGCGTCTAAGAAACCGTCACGGCAGCGCAACAGAGGGCCCGCGAGACTCGCGGGCCCTCTGTTTTTCTCGCCCGTCGGCTCAGCGCTGTTCGCGAAACTCGCAGACGCCCATATTGCCCGCGAACTCCAACGGCAATTCACCGGAATGCACAGCTACTTCCGCACCGCACTCGTCCTCGGGACCGCAGCCATGCCGCTCGCCGCGCAGCGTGCCGCGCCGCCCCCGGCAGACCTCATCGTCACGCACGCGACGATTTACACCGTCGACGACGACCATCCGTTCGTCTCCGCGATGGCCGTTCGCGATGGACGTGTACAGTTCGTCGGGTCCGAGCGCGAAGCGATGCTCCTCAAAGGACCGTCGACGAAAATGCTCGACGCGGGCGGCCAAACGATCATCCCCGGGATGGTCGACGCTCACGCGCACCTCTTCGAGCTCGGCACCTTCCTCAAGAACATCGACCTCACCGACACACGTTCGTACGACGCCATCGTCTCGCGAGTCGCCGCACGCATCAAAGACGTCCCGCCGGGACGATGGGTGATCGGTCGCGGCTGGGATCAGAACAAGTGGGGTGACACGCGCTTCCCGACGCATGAGGCGCTGTCTCGGATCTCGCCAAACAATCCGGTCGTCCTCGAACGAGTCGACGGACATGCGCTGCTCGTCAACGCCGCCGCCATGCGCGCCGCCGGCGTGACCGCCGCAACCAAGGATCCGGCAGGCGGCCGCATAGAGCATGGCGCGAACGGCGAACCGACGGGCGTGTTCGTCGACAACGCGATGTCGCTCATCGACAAGGTCATTCCTCCGCTCCCGCACGATGACATGCGGAGCGCGGCGCTCGCCGCGATTGCCGAATCGAACAAATACGGACTTGTCGGCCTGCACGATCCCGGCGAGCCGCGTGAAGTCCTCGACCTCTTCGAGGAGCTCGCGAAAGCCGGAACGTTCAGTCTTCGCGTCTACGCGATGATCTCCGACGACAGCGCGGCGATCGAGCACTACTTCCAGCGCGGACCTCAGAGCGCCCTCTACGACGGCCACCTCTGGATTCGAGCGATCAAGCTCTACGCCGACGGTGCGCTTGGCTCCCGCGGCGCCGCGCTTCTCGATCCCTATGCCGACGATCCAAAGAACATCGGTCTCCTGAAGTCGACGCCGGCGCACCTGCAGGACGTCGCCACCCGGGCCCTCCAACATGGATTCCAGGTCGCGACGCACGCGATCGGTGACCGAGGCAATCGTGTCGCGCTCGACGCATATGAGGGCGCGCTCAAAGCGGTCCCCACGGTCGACCACCGCTTTCGCATCGAGCACGTCCAGATCCTCGACCACGCCGACGTGCCGCGATTCGCGCAGCTCGGCATCATTCCGTCGATGCAGGCCGTGCATCAGACCAGCGACATGTACTGGGCTTCGACCCGGCTTGGTTACGCACGGACGCTTGGCGCGTATGCGTGGAGATCGCTGCTCAATACCGGGGTCATCATTCCGAACGGCAGCGACTTCCCCGTCGAGCGCGTCAATCCGTTGTACTCGTTCCATTCCGCGGTCTCGCGCCAAGACGACAACAACTGGCCGCCGGGCGGATGGTTCCCGGAACAGCGAATGACGCGTGAGGAAGCTCTAAAGTCGATGACGATCTGGCCGGCCTATGCGGGCTTCATGGAAACACTGACCGGGTCGCTCACGCCCGGCAAATACGCGGATTTTGTGATTCTCGACCAAGACATCATGACGATTCCCGAATCATCCATTCTCGGCACTCGCGTGATCGCGACCTATATTGCAGGCAAGGCAGTTTACGAGCGCGGCCGGTAGCGCGCTCAACTTCTCTGGCGGTTTCATGGTTCCACCAGTCGCGGGGCTGGGTCCCGCAACCAACGTCGTCGCGGAAAGGCAGTGGCTCACTCCTGAGCGTCTGACACGCGTCCGCGCGATTCTCCTCGCGCTCAGCCTCTTTCTCGGGCTCGCGGTTTACATCTTCCACACGCTCGGCGCATCTCACCTCGCGCAACCGATGCTTGTTCGGAAGCTTCGCGGCGTGGGCATGCTGACGTGGATCTACGCCCTCGTTCAGCTCATCGACTTGCGATTCTACAACAGTCGCTGGGCACGTCGGCGCCGGGCGTCGATCGGGATCCCGGATAGCCTGCACGGATGGCTGTTCGGTCAGATGCTGGCCTGGTACGGAATCCTCTACTACGGCCTGACCGAGGACCTTCGTCTGTACGTCGCCGGGCTGGTGTTGCTTGGGCTGACGTTCCTCGCCTTCCCGATTCGGCGAGTGCGCTGACGACTGGGGACTGACGACTGGGGACTGGGGACTGGGGACTGGGGACGGGCGACGGGGGACGGGCGACAAAGGCCTACCCACAGAAACAGCGTTCGCGCCGGTCATCCCAAACGAAGCGTGAGATCGCTCTCCTCATTGCAATCTCACGCCGAACGCAAGCGGAACCGCAAAAGCGCTGATCTCACGCGGAGCCGCGGAGCACGCGGAGAAAAGCTTGTTCCCAGGTCGTACTCGACGGTGTGCAGTTCTCCGCGTCCTCCGCGGCTCCGCGTGACCAACTGCGGTTTGCGTTTCTGCTGAACTGCCTCGCCGAGAGAGAGTGATCGTTTCGGCGTCGCTGAATGACCGCCCGTCGTCAGTCCCAGTCCCCAGTCCCCAGTCGTCAGTCCCCAGTCGTCAGTCCCCAGTCCCCAGTCCCCAGTCCCCAGTCGTAACTCCCCCGACTTCCTGTATAGCCTCGTCCTACGTAGCATTGCCCAATCCCAATTTTACGCCACCTGAGCCGACCAACTCAATGCTGAGCCCGTCCTCGTTAGCGTTCTTGAAACGTCTACTCGATACTCCCGGCCCGTCGGGATTCGAAGGACCTGCCGCTCGCGTCTGGCGCGAAGAGGCATCGACGTTCGCGGAGCGCGTATCGACCGACGTTTCCGGCAACAGCATGGCGGAGATCAATCCAGGCGGCTCGCCGACAATCATGCTCGACGGCCACATCGACGAGATCGGATTGATCGTTCAGTACATCGATGACGACGGGTTCGTATACCCGTCCGGGATCGGCGGATGGGACCCGCAGGTTCTCGTCGGGCAACGAATCCGGTTCCTCGGCCGGGGCGGCGACGTGCTCGGCGTCATCGGCAAGAAGCCCATCCATCTCGTGAAGGCATCGGAGCGAGAGGCCGCATCGAAGATGACCGACCTCTGGGTCGACATCGGCGCGTCGAACCGCGCGGAAGCGGAAGGTCGCCTCAGCGTCGGCGATCCCGGGGTGATCGACTCGAAGACGATCGACTTCCCGAACAACCGAATCATCTCGCGCTCGATCGACGACCGCATCGGCGCATTCGTCGTGCTCGAGGCATTGCGTCGCTACGCGCAGAATCCGGGCGAGGCACGCGTCGTTGCGGCGGCGACGACGCAAGAAGAGATCGCGTATCACGGCGGCGGGGCCCTCGTGTGCACGAACTGCATTCATCCGCAGATGGCGATCGTCGTGGACGTCACGTTCGCCACCGATCACCCGACCATGGAAAAGAAGGAGATCGGCGATCACAAGATCGGCGGCGGGCCGGTGCTCACCCGCGGATCTCTCATCTCCCCCGTCGCGTTCGAGATGCTGCGGACGAACGCGGAGCGACAAGGGATCAAGTATTCGCTGCACGCCGCGGGACGCGATACGTCCACCAATGCGGATGCGATTCACATCGCGCGCGAAGGCGTCGCGACGGCGCTCGTCTCCATTCCGAATCGCTACATGCACTCGCCCAACGAGATGGTGAGCCTCGAGGACGTCGCGAAGACCGCCGCCCTCCTTGCCGATGTGTGCCGCGAGGTGACGTCGTCGACCGATTTTACGGCGCGATAGGTGTCGCGCGGTCGCCGTGACGCCGAGGCGCATAGCGCGGTAAGGATCGCTCTCGCCGTACGGCGGTCGCCGTTGGTGATCGCCGCGATCGCGGTCGCGAGCTGTCACGCTTCGAGCCTTTCGCCTTCGACGAATCCCGCCCCCGACTCGCTCTCGATTCGGCACGACATCGAGTACCTCGCGAGCCCTCGGCTCGCGGGACGGCTCACCGGAACCCCCGGGAATGATTCCGCGGCCGCGTATCTCGCACGACGGTACGCGTCGTTTGGGCTGAAGCCGACATCGCCCAACTTCATCCAAAAATTCGTCGCGCGGCCGCCGGCCCACTCCGGCCAGACCATTGCGCTTCCGTCGCAGAATGTCGTCGCGCTGCTCCCGGGACGCGATCCGAAGCTCCGAACCGAGTACGTCGTCATCGGCGCGCACTTCGATCACCTCGGCACGTCGACCGAAGGCGCCCTCGATCCCGACGCTCGCGGTGCGGTTCGGCTTGGCGCTGACGACAACGCGTCGGGAAGCGCGGCGGTCGTCGAGCTCGCGCGGATCTTCGCTCGAAATCCGTCGAGACGCTCGATCATCTTCGTGAACTTTTCCGGGGAGGAAGAAGGGCTCCTCGGCTCCGAGTATTTCGCCGACCACATGCCGGTGGCGACCGACAGCGTCGTCGCGATGCTCAACTTCGACATGGTCGGCCGCATGAAAAACGATCGCGTGATCGTTTACGGCGTCGCGACCGCCGGCGAGTTCCCCTCGATTCTCGAGCGGGCGAACACGGCGCAGCTCAAGATCGCGGCGCAGGGCGACGGCTTCGGTCCCTCGGATCAAAGCTCGTTTTACGCGAAGAACATCCCAGTCCTCCATTTCTTCACCGACATTCACGAGGACTATCATCGCGCCACCGACACCCCCGACAAGATCAACGCGGCGGGCGAAGCGAAGCTCGTTGCGCTCGCGGAGCGCGTCGCGCGCTCGATCGCGGACGCCGATGCGCGGCCGACATACGTTCGCGTCGCCGCTCCGGCGCCGATCAGCTCGCGCGAAGGCGGTGACGTCTACCTCGGGTCGATTCCCGACATGGCCGGCAGTGACGCTCCGGGACTTCGTCTCACCGGAGTTCGCGCCGGCAGCCCCGCCGAGCTGGGAGGATTGAAAGCGGGAGATGTCATCGTCGAGTTCGGTGGAAAGCCCGTGAAGGATCTATACCAATACTCTGATGCGCTGTACTCGCACAAACCCGGAGATGAGGTGACGGTCGTCGTTCTCCGAGGCAGCGAGCGAGTAACGCTCGAGGTGAAGCTGGGCAAACGCGGTGGATGATCCAGCGTCGCCGGCGACCATAGCGAAGAATGCCGCTTCACGCGTGGTCGAACGCCAAGTACACGTTTCCGCTTCCTGAAGGACACCGATTCCCGATCGCGAAGTACACGCTGCTTCGAGACCGTGTGCTCGGCGAGGGAGTCATCCCGGCGGAGTGTCTGCACGATCCCCCGCGCGTGTCGCGCGAGGATCTTCTGCTCGTCCACACCGTCGACTATGTCGATCGCTTCACCAGCGGCCGCCTGACGTCCGAGGAACAACGCAGGCTCGGCTTTCCGTGGTCGGAATCGCTCGTCGAACGGTCGTATCGCGCGGCCGGCGGGACCTCGGAAGCGGCACGCTTCGCGCTCGAGCACGGCATCGCGATGAATCTGGCCGGTGGAACGCACCACGCGTTTCCCGCGCACGGCGAAGGATTTTGCGTCTTCAATGACGTTGCGATCGCGATTCGCTCGCTCCAACGTGACCGGCGAATCGAACGCGCGCTCGTCGTCGATCTCGACGTCCACCAGGGCAACGGGACACACGCCGTGTTCGCCGGCGACGACAGCGTGTTCACGTTCAGCATGCACGGCGATCGGAACTACCCGTTCAGAAAAGTGCCCGGCAGCCTCGATGTCGATCTGCACGATCGCATCGGCGACGACGAATACCTGGGACTCCTGATCACCGCGCTCCCGAGCGTCATCGCGCGCTCGCGTGCTGATCTCGTCGTCTATCTCGCCGGCGCGGATCCGCACGAGAACGACCGGCTCGGCAGACTATCGCTCACGTTCGACGGCCTCGCGCGTCGCGACTCCTTCGTCCTCGAGCAGTGTCGCGAGGTCGGGCTTCCGGTCGTCGTCACCATCGCGGGCGGCTACGGCAAATCGATCGACGAGACTGTTCAGGTCCACGTCAACACGGCGCGCATCGCGTCTCGCTACACTTGATCTTGGTCGTTCGGAGGGAGACTACCTTCCGACATGCCGCCGATCCCCCCACCTCGCGAGTCTGGCTTCACGAGCTCCACGCCCGTTCCGCTCTATTGGGCCAGGTACGGGCGAGCCGGCGCGCCACTGCTCCTCGTGCTGCACGGCGGGCCGGGAGCACATCACGACTATCTACTTCCGCAGATGCTCGAGCTCTCGAACGACTACGAGCTCGTGTTCTACGATCAACGCGGCGGCGGCCAGTCGAAGACCGACGATCGCACGCCGATCACGTGGCAGACACACGTCGCCGATCTCGACGCGGTCATCGAAGAGCTTCGCATCGATCCGCTGTCGCTCGTCGGGTATTCCTGGGGCGGATTGCTCGCGCTGCTCTTTTCGATCGAAGCGCCCGCGCGTCGCGTCCACCACAGCCCGTCGCGCCTCGTGCTCATCGATCCCGCGCCGGCGACGCGTGAGTTTCGCCGAATGTTCGAAACGGAGTTCTCGGCGCGACAAAATGGCGCGGCGGTCGCCAACCTCCGGGCGGACCTCGCGGCGTCCGACCTTCGCGAGCGAGATCCGGATGCATACCGCCAGCGCGCATTCGAGCTGAGCGTCGCTGGGTATTTCGCCGATCCGGCTCTCGCGCACGACCTGACGCCCTTTCGCGTCACCGGCCGCGTTCAGCAGAGCGTGTGGGAGAGCCTCGGTGACTTCGACTTGCTGGCATCAGGGCTGCTTAGTTCCTTGGCAGTTCCAACGCTCGTCGTTCACGGGCGCAGCGATCCGATCCCGCTCGCCTCCTCGGAGGCGGTCGCGCGGCAGATGGGCGCCACGCTCGTGGTGATCGATGGAGCTGGCCACGTGCCGTACGTCGAACAGCCGAAGCAGCTTTTCGACGCTGTACGAATCTTCCTTCGACGAACGCAAGCTGCGGCGTCGCAGGCCGTGTCAGTCTAGCTTTTGGTTCGTCCTAATCACATGCGCTCATCCGCTCGCTGATATGTCGTTCGCCGACGCCTCACCGCAGACGTACATCGGGGTCGTCGAGGACCTCGGGAAGCGATACACCGTCTTTTGCCGAGTGGCATTCGACGGTGTCGAATACGTGGGCCGTCTCTGGTTCGCCGAACAGGGCACGCCGGATGTCGGGGTGCCCGACCGCGCCGCGATGCCGGGACGCACTCGTGAGGAAGTTCTAAACTTCGCCCGCCGTCTGACCCCCGACGAGCTCGGGTTACGACAGCGCCGCGCGTTCGCCGAGAAGCGCCAATACATCCGCCTCCGCCGGCTCACGGATGAGATCCTCGGAAAAATCCGCTATCTCAACCAGATTGCGCTGTCGAAGAACGGCGGAATCCTCGACCAGGAAACCGCGGCTCGCGAATTCGACACCACCGAGCGACAGTTACACGAGTGCGTCGAGCGGCTCCGCGGCTACGCGGGCGTCACAGGATCGGACGTGGGTTGATCGCGAGAGGTCGTCATGGACTCAAGAACCGCCGCGCACACGCTGTCGCAGATCGCGGCCTATCTCGAGCTCAAAGGCGAAAGCTCGTTCAAGGTTCGCGCGTACGCCGGCGCGGCGCAGGCGCTCATGGCCGTGGGGACCGACGACCTCGCCGCGCGACATAAAAGCGGACAGCTCGCCGGGTTGCGCGGTATCGGCCCCGCGACACTGGCCGTCATTCACGATCTCATCGAGACCGGCGAGTCGCGTTATCTCGAGGAGCTCCGCCAGGCGACGCCTGAAGGCCTCCTCGAAATGCTCGAGATCCCAGGACTCACTCCGGCCCGAATCCACCTGATTCACGAAACGCTCAACATCAGCACGGTCGAAGAGCTCGAGGCGGCGGCCATTGACGGTCGCCTCGCGACGGTTCCGAAGATCGGACCGAAGACGGCGGCCAAGATTCTCAAAGGAATTGCCGAGGCTCGCGATCGAGGCTCGCTGCGTCTCTATCACCACGCGATCGTCGAGGCTCGCCGTCTTCTCGAGGAGGTCGCGAGCCATCCGGATGTTGAACACTGCGAGATCGCGGGGGACCTTCGCCGTCGCGCGGAAGTCGCCGGGCGCATCGACATCGTCGCCGCCTGCGCGCGGGATCCGGTCGCCGTCGCACAATCGTTCACGCGCGTTCCCGGCGTCCAGAGCTCGGAGGGAACCGGCGCGTCGGTCGCGATCCACTTCGTCGACGGCGCGCACCTTCAGTTGCACTGCGTCGGCAGCGCGCAGTTCGGACTGGGGTTGTGGTGGGCAACCGGAAACGAAAAGCACGTCGCCGACGTGGTACAGCGGCTTTCATCGCACGGGGTCTCGCTCACCGGATCCGGCCTCGCGGATTCGCAGGGCCGATCGATCATCACGACCGACGAACGCGCGATCTACCAGAGTGCCTCGCTCGCGTTCGTGGAGCCGGAGCTCCGGGAAGGAATGGGCGAAGTCGCGGCGGCGGAGCGCAATGCGCTGCCGACCCTCGTGTCGTCGAGAGATGTTCGGGGTGTGCTCCACTGCCACACGCTGTACTCGGACGGCAAAGCGACGATCGCCGACATGGCTGCCGCGGCGAAAGAGCGAGGTTATTCGTATATCGGTATTACAGATCACTCACAGTCGGCGTTCTACGCGAATGGTATGTCTCGCGACCGCGTGCTCGCGCAGCTCGACGAGATCGACGAGATCAATGCGACGCTGACCGACTTTCGCATCCTCAAGGGCGTCGAGGCCGACATTCTCGCCGATGGTCGCATCGACTACCACGACGATCTTCTCGATCGCTTCGAGTTCGTCGTCGCATCGGTCCACTCGCGCTTCTCGATGGATCGCGACACCATGACCGCCCGCATTCTTCGGGCGCTCGACGATCCACGCGTCACGATCCTCGGCCATCCGACGGGCCGGCTGCTGCTATCGAGGCAAGGCTACCCGATGGACCTCGACGCAGTGCTCGAGAAGGCAGTCGCGCTGGGCGTCGCCGTGGAGCTCAACGCCGATCCCAAACGCCTCGATCTCGATTGGAGGCACCTGCAGACGGCCAAGCGACTGGGCGCGGTCGTCGCGATCGGTCCCGACGCACACTCTCCGAAAGGACTGGACGTCATGGACCTCGGAATCGGCATCGCGAGAAAAGGCTGGCTGGAGCCCGGCGATATCTTGAATACCGGCAGCGCGGAGGATGTTCTCACCTTTGCCCGCGCCCGCCGATCACCGCATTAGAAATCTCGAAACCAATCTCGGCGCGAGCCGTCTGATGTCACCCCGAGCCTCTGATGTCATCTCGAGCAAAGCGCGGGACCGCAACCCCCGAGAAAAAAGTCGTAAAGAAAAAGGCGATCGTGAAGCCGCGGGCCAAAGTTAAACGCCAGGTCGATCTCGCGTCTCGCGCCGCGACGATCTACGCACGACTGAGCGCCGCCTATCCCGACGCGCACTGCGCGCTCGACTTCAAAACGCCGTTCCAGCTCCTGGCGGCGACGATCCTCAGCGCGCAGTGCACCGACAAGCGGGTCAACATGGTCACGCCGGTGCTGTTCAAGCGATATCCGACCCCGGCCGATCTCGCCGCCGCCAAAACCGAGGAGCTCGAGGAGATTATCAAGTCAACGGGGTTCTTCCGGAACAAGGCGAAGAGCCTCATCGGCATGGCGACCGCCGTCGCCGAGCAGCACGGCGGCGTCATTCCTGACGATATGGAGCAGTTGGTAAAACTTCCGGGCGTCGGACGCAAAACTGCGAACGTCATTCTCGGAAATGCTTTCGATAAGAACGAAGGCATCGTCGTCGACACGCACGTCACCCGTTTGAGCCACCGCCTCGGGCTGACAAACAAAGCGGATGCAGTGAAGATCGAGCAGGATCTCATACCACTGTTCCCGCGCGAGCGCTGGACGATGCTTTCGCATTTGCTCATCGAGCACGGCCGGCAGATCTGCGACGCAAAACGCCCGAAGTGCGAGAGCTGCACCCTCAGCGACATCTGCCCGTCGTCGTTGGTCTAGCCCGTCCAGCGCGACGGCGTCAGTCCCGTCAGCGCTTTGAAATCATCGATGAAATGCGGCTGATCATAGTAGCCGAGGTCGCAGGCGATCGCGCTCCAGTCGACTTCGCGCGGAAAGGCCGCTCGTGCCGCATCCGCCCTCGCGAGCGCGGCCCGCGCCCGCATCACGCGGGCGAATGTCTTCGGCGCGATCCCGACATGCGTCGCGAACTGTCGCGCGAGTTGTTGGCGCGTGATCCCGATGTCACCCGCAAGACCGGCGACCCGAAGGTTGCCATTCGCGACCGTGATTCGCTCGACCGCGACGCGAACCGAGAGCGGCACCTGCATCGCGCCGAGTAGCCGGCGGCGAACCAACGCGACGACGGCGTCGAATCGCTCTTCATTAGTAGGAAGCCCCGACAGCGCCTCCAGATCGGCGTTTGGCTCCGAGGCAATCCCCGCGTAGGCAATCCGCTCGTCCGTCAGCTCCGATGCCGGTAGGCCGAGTGCGCTCAGGGCGTGGCCGGGACGAAATCGAACACCGATGTAGAATTCCGGCATCTCGCCGGAGATGACGAGTGGGCGCGTCATCGCTCCGACACCCATGGCATCCGTGACGTCGAGTGCGCCGGAGTGATCGACCGAGCCGGCCGCGCCGAATTGGATCACGATGTCGACGCATCCGTCCGGAAGCACGCGGTGAATGCGCGAGGCCTCGCCGACATCCGCCGGGTCGGCGACTCGTGTCCAGAAGCAGAGAACGTGGCCCGCCAAATCGTGCGGCGGCGCATGCTCGGCGTACGCGGCCGGGATTCTCGAAGGCATGTTCCCTTTTTCCAATACGCCGCCGTCGTCCGGCTCTACGTTCATGCCCGTCAGCCTCGCGGTTCGAGTGCGTCGACGCAAACTCTACTTACCCTTCGAGGATCTCGCACCATGCCAAACGTCACGAAGAAGCTCACGCCGGTTCTCATGGTCGACGCAATCGAGCCGTGCCTTTCGCTGTGGATCGACCGCCTCGGCTGGACCAAAACTGTCGAAGTTCCGGAAGCCGACAAGCTTGGCTTCGTCATCCTGGCGAAGGACGGAGTCGAGGTGATGTACCAGACCTACGCGAGCGTCGAAAAGGACATCGGGAAGCCAATGAAGCGCGCTGCCGGGACCTCCGTCGCGCTGTTCCTCGAGGTTTCGGACATCGACGCCATCGAGAAACAGCTCTCGGGCGTCCCGCTCGTTCTGCCACGCCGTCGGACGTTCTATGGCATGGATGAAGTCGGCGTCGCCGAAGCGGGCGGCCACACGGTGGTGTTCGCGCAGCAGGTGGCCTAGCTTTGGGCCATGTCCAAAACGGCCACATTCGAAACGAACAAGGGAAAGATCGTTGCGGAGCTCTTCGAGAAAGAGGCGCCGAAGACGGTCGAGAACTTCGAGAAGCTCGCCAACAGCGGTTTCTATGACGGCGTGAAGTTTCACCGCGTCATCGATGATTTCGTCGTGCAAGGGGGAGATCCGCATTCGCGCGATCTTCCTCCGGGCGACCCGCGCATCGGCACCGGCGGTCCCGGTTGGAAGATCAAGTGCGAGACCGCCGGCAATCCACACAAGCACGAAGTCGGCGCGCTCTCGATGGCCCACGCCGGCAAAGACACCGGCGGAAGCCAGTTCTTCATGGTCTTGAGCGAGGCGAACACGCGCCACTTGAACGGCGTTCACACCGTCTTCGGCAAGATCACGGACGGCCTCGACGTGATGAAGAAGCTCCAGCGGAACGACGTCATGAACTCCGTGCGCGTCGCCTGATCTCGATCCCTCCTCCCCTCTCATGGCACACGATCACCAGGAATCGCACACGTTCGGCAGCGACGCGAGGGCCGCGTTCATGGGCCTCTTCATCGGCGCGATCGTTCTCTTCGGAATCGTTCGCACGATCATCGCCCTGACGAACGCGAAATACTCGCACGAAAAGCCCGCCGCCACCGCCACGAAGTAGCCGCGCCGCGCGGCTACGACAGGTGCCTGAGGTACCTGTCGCGGTTGTTCAAAAAATCCTTCGTAAGCACAACGTGGTCGAGCGCCTCATACTCGGCGCGTTGAATCGGTACGCTGTCGCAATTGTAGATCACCGCGTTCGCGGCGCCGAGGAGAATGGGGGAGTGCGTCGCGATGATGAACTGCGCGTCTTGTTGGAGCATGTCCGCGATCATGGCGAGCAGCGCGAGCTGGCTCTGCGGCGAAAGCGGGGCTTCCGGTTCATCGAGCAAATAGAGCCCGCCCGGCACGAACCGCGACTGAAACAGCTTTAGAAAACTTTGACCGTGGGAGTTCTCGTCGAGGTTCACGCCGTACCGGCGCTCCATCTCGGCGAGCGATGTGACGAAAGTCATTCGGGCAAGCCTGTACGCTTCCGCCGATCGGCCGACGTATTCCCGATCGACCCGCGCCAGCTCGGCCAACATCTCTGCCCGGAGCTTCGAGAGCTCTTTTGTAAATCCGAAGAAGTCTTCCGCGCGCAAGAAAAAGCCACGCTTGATCTTGCGGTTCCATGTGAAGGACAGCGCTTTCGCGAGCAATCGTTGGGCGACCAGTGTTTCGTCGCGGTCCATGCTCTGGCTGCCGACAGTCGGCAGCTTGGCGGCCGCCGCGATGCCTTCCAGGAGGGTCGACTTGCCAGATCCGTTTTCACCGACGAGGAAGGTGATCGGCTGGTCGAGCTCGAGCCGCCCGAGCGCACGAATGATCGGTACGCTGAACGGAAATGCCTGCTCCGCCCCGTCTGGGATTTCCCGCAGCTCGATAGATCGCAGGTATGGCATGGGGAATGGTAGTCGGCGAGCCGCTGTCGAAGGGACAGCCGCCGGAGCCGGAGATGGTGAACTCTGCGCTTTGTGTCGTACAAACCCACACTCCGAACCAGCGGGGTTCCCGGTACCTGGAACCTGGTACGTGTACGGTATATTCGTGATCATGCCATCCACTCTGCCAACTCGCGCTGAAGCGCTTGACCTCGTTCACGAGTACACAGCCAGTGAATCGCTGCGAAAGCACATGCTCTCCGTCGAGGCGGGAATGCGCGCCTACGCCGAGCATTTTGGTGAGGATCCAGAGCGCTGGGGACTGGCCGGTCTCATCCACGACTTCGACTACGAGCGCTTCCCGAACGCCGCCCGCTCGCCGACCGAGGAGCATCCGTCGAGCGGAGTAAAGATCCTGCGCGAGAAGGGATGGCCCGAAGACATTCTTCAGGCGATTCTCGGACACGCCCCTTACTGCAACGTGCCTCGGGAAACGAAGCTCGCGCAGGCGCTGTTCGCGGTCGACGAGCTGACGGGATTGATCACTGCGACGGCGTTGGTGAAGCCGACGAAGAGCGTCCACGACGTCGACGCGCAGTCCGTCCTGAAGAAAATGAAGAAGAAGGAATTCGCGCGCGGGGTGAGCCGAGAGGATGTCATTCTTGGCGCGCAAGAGCTTGGCGTCGATCTGGAACAACACGTCCAATTTGTGATCGACGCGATGCGCCGTTCCGCCGACGCGATCGGCCTCGCGGGCGTATCGCCGTCGGCGCCGTCGGTCGCCGAAGAGGCAGCCTCCTGACGATCAACGTTTCCCTCCCGGCTTCCGTTATTGACTGTGGACACCGGCGTCGTCTCGACGGCCGCTGCGGCCACGTTCGAACCGTCGTACGGCATGACGTCGAGTAGCGACGCCAGAGCTGACGAACGAGCGCTCGTGATCGCGGCGCAACGCGGAAGCAGTGAGGCTTTCGCGGCGCTCGTGCGGCTGCATCAGCGTCGAGCCTACGCCGTGTGCCGCGCGATCGTGCTCACGCACGAAGACGCGGAGGACGCGGTCCAAGAGGGATTCCTACACGCCTTCAAGGCACTCGACCGCTTTCTTCCCGATCAACCGTTTGGCGCGTGGCTGTTTCGCATCATGGCCAATGCGTCGCTGGACTTGGTGCGACGGCGGAAAGTCCGCGACGCGGACGAGCTGCCGGAAACGATTCCGATGGCATTCCGGGATCCGGGCGAGTCGGATGAGTTGCGAAGGCGTTTGAATATGGCGCTCACGAAACTGACTGACCGACAGCGTTCCGTGATCGTCTTGCACGACGTAGAAGGGTTTACTCATGGAGAGATTGGCGAGATGCTGGGTATACCGGAGGGCACGGCCCGCTCGGATCTGCATCATGCCCGTGCGGCTCTCCGCCGCATGCTGAAGGACGTTCGGAGCGATTTATGACCGACATTCGGCTGCTTCCAAACGATGACGACGAGGTGGTCAGCGGGCTTCGCTCGCTGTACGCCGCTCCGTCGGGCGACTCGTATTGGAACGAGCTTGAATCACGGATCATGGCCCGCGTCGCGGACGTCGAGCTCGGGTGGTGGACCGAGCTCGATCGATGGGTGCGGCCGGCGATCGCTGCCGGCGCCGTCCTGCTCCTCGCTGCCGGCGCCGCGATGTTCCGCGCTCACCAGACCGAAGGTGACATCGCCGTCGACAACATGCTGTCCTCGCCGTCCGTTCCCGTTTCCACCGCCATTCGTCCGTCTCTGCAAGACGATCGCGATGCGCGGATTCGATACCTCTTCGGCTGTTCAGCGCAGGAGCCTTCATGCAGCGCTCAAAACAACAAGCGCTGATGTTCCTTCTCGGCGCCGTCCTCGTGGGCGGCGCGCTGGGGTTCAGTGCCGACCGGTACATCGGTCACGAGAAGTTTGCATCGCAATACGGTCCGCGTTCGCGCTTCTACGACGAGCTGGGGCTGTCCGCGCAGCAGCGCGCGACGCTCGACTCGTTGACGTTCGAGCAGGACTGCCAGATGAAAGCCGTTCTCGCGCCGCACGACTCGCTTCTCAAGTCGATGCGCACGCGCTTCCGCGCGCAGCGCGACTCCGTGTTCACGAAAGATCAGAAAGCGAAGCTCGACCTTCGCGCCAAAGAAATGCAAGCACGACGTGAGGCCGAGCAGGCCAAGGAGCCCAAGAGGCAATGTTCAGGAAACTAGTAACGCTGCTCGCGGTACCAGCGCTCGCGAGCGCGCAGCAAATGCCGCGAACCCCGCAAACTCCGACCGGCGATACGACGTTCCGCCCGATTTCTCTCGCGGACGCCCTTCGCCTCGCGAAGGAGAACAACGTCACCAACATCACGGCAGCGAACGCAGTGCGGAGCGCGAACCTACAGGTTCGTTCGGCTCGTGCAGAGCTCTATCCGAGCCTGTCGGCAACCGCCGGGCAAGGCTATAGCGTCGGCGACCGCGTCGGACAGAGCGGCACCCTCGTGCCGTATGCAGGAGCTTGGACATACAACACGGGGTTGACCCTCAACCAGACGCTGTTCGACGCGGGGAAATCGTTCGCTGACGTCCGCACCCAGAAAGCGAATGTGGCGTCGAACCAGGCGACCGAGGTCTCGCAGGAGTTCAACATCGGATTTCAGGTCAAACAGCAGTACAACGCGGTGCTCGCCGCCAAGGAGCTCGAGACCGCGGCCCTTGCGCAGCTCGATCTCGCGAATCAGCAGCTGCAGGTCTCGATCGCCCGCGTCAACGCCGGCGCCGCCAATGTTTCTGATTCTCTGAACAACGTCGTCGCGGTGGGGCAGGCGCAGCTGAATATCCTGAATGCCCAACAGAGCTCTCGCACCGCGGCCGCGTCGCTGACGCGGCTCGTTGGGACGCCGTACCTCGTGACCGCCGTCGCGTCTGATACAGTCGAAGTGCCGCATATGGCCATCGACAGCGTGCAGTTGATGCAGTGGGCGCTCGACGGCCCGACCATTCGGGCCTCGGAAGCATCGCTGACCGCTTCGCAGGCGACGATCAAGTCGGCGAAGACAAGCTACTTCCCGACCGTCAGCGCGAGCGCGACCTACAGCGGAAGCGGCGCCGGCAAGTACGGCTTGGGCAGCGATCCGTTCCCGTATAGCAGAGGGCTGAACCTCCGCCTCAGCTATCCGATTTTCAACGGCTACCAGCGCGAGAATCAGGTCGCGACAGCGCAGATCAGCGCCGACAACGCATCGGCCCAGATCCGCGACCAACGCCTCGCGGCGCAGCAGACGATCATCACGCAGATCGGTCTCTTGCGGACCGACGAGCAGAAGATGCAGTTCAACCAGATCAATATTCGCGCGAGCGAAGAAGCGCTCCGTGTGAACCAGCAGCGCTACGCGCTCGGCGCCGGTACGCTGCTCGATGTCCTGACGTCACAGTCGAACCTGGTGTCGGCGCGCCAGCAGCTCATTCAGACGCGTCTCGACTACCGCAACGCAAAAGCTCAGATCGAAGCAGTGATCGGGCGCGATCTACCGTGATCTGACACGACCGTCGGTCGCAGTTCAGCTGGGGGGCGGGAGAACCAACTTTCCGCTCCCTTTTTTCATGCCACTGTCATGTTCTAGACGAGGCATTCGACGGCCGGCTCATCGCGCGTAAAACCCGCCGTTTCGCCCAGCATTTCCCTCCGGCCGCGCGTACAGTTACCAGACAGCCCGACAAGCACGCGGCCGCTTTCCCAAAGCGGCCGATTTTTAGGAGACCCACCCACGTGAGACGAATTCTCGGAGCGGCACTGCTCGTTGCCGCTGCGGCGTGCGCCAAGAAGCAGGTAGCGCCGACCGTGCAGACCGCTACCGTCGCTCGGCGCGACATCATCATCGATGCGCAGGCCAACGGTGTGATCGAGCCCATCACGATCATCGAAGTGAAGTCGAAGGCGTCGGGCGCCATTACGAAGATGACGGTCGAAACCGGCACGAAGGTCAATGCAGGCGACCTCCTCGTGCAGATCGACACGCGCGACGTGCAGAACCGCTACGACCAGGCGAAGGCCGCCCTCGACGCTGCCGACACAAAGCTCTCGGTGGCCGAAAGCGACAAGAAGCGCAACGAGGAGATGTTCAAGGCGCGGGTCATCACGCCGCAAGAATACGAGCAGATCGCCGTCAATTATGAGAATGCTAAATCCGCCGTCGTCAGCGCCCGCGCAAGTCTCGATCTCGCGAAGCAGAGCCTCGAGGACGCGACGGTAAAGGCGCCGGCCGAGGGCACGATCATCGAGAAGGACGTGGCCGAAGGCACCGTCATCGCGTCCGCCACCGGCTCGGTCAGCGGCGGCACGACGCTCGTGAAGATGGCCGACCTCGGCGTCGTTCGTATTCGCGCGCTGTTCAACGAGACGGACATCGGCAACGTCCATCCGGGCGAGCCGGCGAACGTCACGGTCGACGCGTATCCGGATCGCCGCTTCGGCGGCGTCGTCGAGAAGATCGAGCCACAGGCGGTCGTCCAGCAGAACGTGACGATGTTCCCGGTGCTCGTGAATCTGACGAACAATGAGGGTTTGCTAAAGCCCGGGATGAACGGCGAGGTCTCGGTGCTCATCGACGAGCGCGACGGCGTTCTCGCAATTCCGAACGACGCGATCAAGAACCCGCGAGAAGCGGTTGCGACGGGCGCGATGCTCGGTCTCGCCGCCGACACGGTCCAGGCAGAGTTGCGCGCGCAGGGCTTCAGTGGCGGCGGTAATCGCGGCGGCTTCGGTAACGGTGGCCGTCGCGGAGGTGGTGCAAACGGCGGCGCAAACGGCGGCGGTGGAAATGGCGGTGCCGCGAATGGCGGCGCGAACCGTGGTGGTGGCGGCGGCACAGCCGACGGCGAGGTGTCGATTGCGCAGCAGGGTCAGGGCGGCTTCGGTGGCGGCCCGCAGGTGTCCGACGCCGACTGCAAGAAAATCGACGACGTGCTCAAGGCGCACCCGAAGGAAAAGAAGCAGCTCGATGATCTGCGCGCGAAGATGCAGGCGCTGCGTCCGGCCGGTTTCGGTGGCGGCAATGGCGCTGGCGGTCCGCGACGACCGCGCGGCGACTCGGCGCAGGCCGACAACGGCGCAGGAAACGGCGGTCAGCGGCGCCGCGGCGGAAACGGCGGCGGTGCCGACAGCACACGCGGCGGTCGAGGCGGTGGTGGCGGCGGCGGCTTCCGTGGTTCGCCGGAAATGCAGGCGATCAACGAACAGATTCGCGCGATCTACACGACGCTGAACCTCGATCCGCGGACGGCCGGTGCCTGCGCGCGTCGCCAGGGCGGCAATGCCAACTTCGGCGGCGGCGCCGCTCGCTCGGCGAATGCTGGAGCCGCTGGTCAGAGCGGCCGAGGCGGCGCGCTGACGCCTTCCCCCGAGATGAACAACCGCCCGCAGCGCCAGCGCGCGGGTCTCGTCTACGTCTCGGACAGCTCGAAGACGGTCTTCCATCCGCGGATCGTACAGCTCGGACCGGGCAACCTCGATTACACCGAGGTCGTGAGCGGGCTCAAAGAAGGTGAACGGGTCGTCATGCTCGGCGCGTTGGCGCTGCAGGCGCAGCGTCTGATGCAGCAAGATCGTGCTCGCGCGAACGCGAGTCCGCTCGGCGGACAGCAAGGCCCCGGCGGTGGTCCCGGCGGTGGGCCGCGCGGCGGCGGCCGTGGAGGTTGATTAAATGCTCATTGGAGAAATCATCAGCGTCGCGCTCGGTGCGCTTCGCGCGAACAAATTGAGATCGCTCCTCACGATGCTCGGCATCGTGATCGGCGTCGGCGCTGTGATCGCGGTCGTCGCCCTCGGCACCGGCGCGCAGCAGGCGGTGAAGGATCGCATCGCGGCACTCGGCACCACGCTGCTGACGGTCAGCCCAGGCCAGCAGCGCGGCGGCGGTGGCGGCATCGCTATCCAGGGCGCGGTGCAGCGCCTGACGATCGACGACGCGAAGGCGATCGACGAGCGCGCGACCAGCCTGCTCGCTGTACAGCCCGAGATGCGCTCGAACCAGCAGATCGTGTTCGGCAACAAGAATGCGAGCACGCAGATCATCGGCACGTCGCCGAACTACCTCGAAGTCCGCAAGTACTCCCTCAGGGCCGGCAAGATGTTCACCGCCGCTGACGACGAAGGTCGCCAGCGCGTCGCGGTCGTCGGCGCCACGGTGATCAACAACCTTGGCCTCACGACACCCGAAGCGATCATCGGCGAGAACGTGCGAATCCGCGGGACGCAGTTTACCGTGGTCGGCGTTCTGGCGCCGAAGGGGCAGGCCAACGCGTTCCAGGATCCTGATGACGAGATCCTCGTTCCGATCAACACGGCTCGCTTCCGTGTGAACGGGTCGGATCGCTTGCAGTCGATCAGCGCGCTCGCCGAGAGCGAAGAGAAGATTCCGGATGCGATGGCGGACATTCAGCGTGTGCTGCGCCGCCAGCACAAGATCCGCCAGGGATTTCCGGACGATTTCCAGATCCGCAATCAGTCGGACATTCTCGCCACGACGCAGGAAACGACGCAGGTCATGACGTACCTGCTCTCCGGCATTGCGGCCGTGTCGCTCCTCGTCGGCGGGATCGGCATCATGAACATCATGCTGGTGTCGGTCACCGAGCGCACGCGTGAGATCGGCATCCGGAAGGCGCTCGGTGCGACGCGATTCAATATTCTTCTCCAGTTCCTCATCGAGGCAGTCGTGCTCTGCTGCCTTGGTGGCGTCATCGGAATCGGGTTGGGTGCTGGCGGAGCAGTCGTGATGAGCAAGACGGCGGGCTGGTCGACGCAGGTGTCGACGACCGCGATCGTTATGGCCTTTGCGTTCTCGGCGTTCGTCGGTGTGGCGTTTGGCGTGTGGCCCGCGCGGCGCGCGGCCGTGCTCGATCCGATTGTCGCGCTGCGCTACGAGTAAGCTTTGAATTCGCAAGCAACGGCCGGGCGCTCACGCGTCCGGCCGTTTCGTTTCTCCGCTATCGATTGAGTTGAAACTCGAATGGCATCTGTGCAAGCGCTTGGACGCGTTTGCCATTCACTTCTGCCGGCTTGAATCGCATTCCGCCAAGCGATTGGCGAACGGCCTCCGAAAAGAGGTCGTGGGTCGATCGCAGGATCTTCACGCTCGACATGTCCACCCGGCCGAGCGTATCGATGTTGAATTGAACGAGGACGCTTCCGTCGACGCCTGCCTGCCGGAGCGATTCTGGATAGCGCGGCTTGGCGGATGTCAGGATGTGCATCAGGACTTCGCTGCCACGCCAATCTGTATTCGATTCGGTTGCCGTCAAATCGAACGCGGAGCCGTGCCCGGTCTGACTCCCTGCCCCGCCGCGGCTGATGATGTAGTCGTCGGGGGTCGGCGTTCCGCCGGCATTGATCGGCGGAAGCGATGGCGGAACGATGGTCGGAGCGACGACGTCGATCACGGGAATGCTCGGCGCCGACGACAGCGTCGCGATGACCGGCGCTGTTGATGGTCGCGTTTCGATCGGTTTGGGTGCCGGCGCCTTGAAGGTGACGACTTCGACCGTCGGCTTCTCTGGTTTCGCGGGGGTCGCCGTGACCGTCGCCGCTGTCGCGAGGCCGATGAGCGCGACGTGGGTGATGACGCTGAGCGCCATTCCGCCGCTCCGGCGCTGCACTCGCGCGCGGGATTCCAGCAGGACTCCGAGCATGCGTTACCTCCTCGTTGAGGATCGCGGCGATCGTGTCGTCGCTTGGCGCTACGATACGATCCCGAGGTTGCGCGCTCATTGCCGTGGTGTGATCCAACGGTGAGTCGTCGATGAGGAAACTTTGAATGCGGGGTGAGCGTCGAATGGCGTTTGGATTAGGGAATGATGAGGAGCGGGTCGGCAGGGATGCGAAACGCGGCAGCGAACGGGGTTCGCTGCCGCGTGAAAGTTCGAGCGTAACCGCTAGTTAGGACTCGTCGTCGACGTCCGACTGGGCTTCGCCGATCTTGCGCTGTGCCTTGCCCTTGAGCTCTTCGGCTTTGCCCTTGAGCTGTTCGCTGCTGTCGCCGGTCAGTCCGCCGACGGCGTTGCGCAGTTTGCCTTTGGCCTCGCTGCCCAAGCCCTTCGCTTGGTTCTCGATGCCGTCGCGGTTGAGATCGTCGGCCATTGTGATGCTCCCCACAAGGGTGAATTGTGCTCGGAGACCCAGCGTCTCCAGCCTCGAGTAGGGCAACGGCCGTGCCTGGACCGGACTCAGTGACTCCCCACGAACCCACGCACTCACGCACTCACGCACTCACGCACTCACTATTGCGCCGATATAACGTCCGATATATCTTCTGCCGTCATTCAACGATATATCGGAGCAACCTTATGTTCGGTCCGTTCGCGTTTGGTTTTCAGGAATTCGGCTGCGCCGATCGGCGAGGTCGTTGGAATTGGGACTTCTCTGGCGATTGGGGCGGACCACAGCGAGGACGTGGTCACTGGCGCGGTCGTGCCGCCAGACTGTTCGAGCAAGGTGACCTGAAGTACGTAATTCTGCGCCTTCTCGAGGAGAAGCCACGCCATGGCTACGAGATCATCAAAGATCTCGAGAACCGCTTCGGCGGCTCGTATGCGCCGAGTCCGGGCACTGTTTACCCAACGTTGACCATGCTCGAGGACCTCGGATATGCCCGTGTCGTTCCCGAAGAGAGTGGAAAGAAGATCTACGAGATCACCGACGAAGGTCGAAAGTACCTCGCCGAGCACAGCAACACCGTCAACGACATCTTCGAGCGCATCTCACGCTTTGTCGGCGGATTCACCGACACGCCGATGATGGAGCTCAACGAAGCGTTCCGTCGTCTCGCGACGACGACGTACAAAGCCGCGACTTCCAACATCTCGGACAAGGAAAAGGTCGAACGACTCCGCGACATCATTCGCCGAGCCGCCGAGGAGATCGAGGCAGCGGTCAAGTAACCCGACGGGCCCGGTTGTGGACTGCGCGGAGAACACGGCTACATTCAAAGACGGGTCGCGGACAAGGTTCCGCGACCCATTTTTGCGTTATGCCGTGAGCGCTCGTCAGCTCCGGAACCCATTGCGACCGAGGCGGGATTTCCCGCAAGTCATACATGCCACGAGAGTCACGACGCGCCGAACAATCCGTGGGGGAGCCTCCGAGTAGCGAGGCCGATCAGTCTCCGCGGATAGCGAAGCAGTCTCGCAATACGACCGACAGTCCAAGCGCCGCACCCACGAGTAGTTCCGCGACACAGAGCTCCGCTCAGAGCGGACAGACGCCGAACACCGCGCCAACTCAGCCGGCCCCTGCCTCCGCCGGTCCGCAGCAGCCACCCGCCGAGAATCCTTCCGGATCACACCCCGCCGGAGATCCGTCGGCCAGACCACCCGCTTCAGCCGGGCATACCGGATTCCACGCCGCGGTTCCGACTCGACACCACGTCGAAGAGCACCCGACGGGCAGGCGACTCGCGCTTCTCTCGGTCACCGCGCTTGGGATCGTATACGGCGACATCGGAACCAGCCCGCTATACGCGCTTCAGCAGTGTTTCACCTCGAAGGAGTTCTCGATCGCCCCGACGCCGGAGAACGTCCTCGGGCTGCTGTCGATGATCGTTTGGCTGCTGATCATCGTCGTGGCGATCAAGTACATCGTCTTCATCATGCGCGCCGACAACCGCGGCGAAGGCGGAATCCTCGCGCTCCTCGCGCTGATCCTTCAGCAGGAGCGCCGGCGCGCCGATTCGAAGCGACGAATGGCGATTCTCATCCTCGGCATTTTCGGCGCTGCACTTCTCTATGGCGACGGCATCATCACGCCGGCCATCACGGTGTTGAGCGCCGTCGAAGGTCTCACCGTCGCGGCGCCGGCGGTCAGTCACGCGACCGTCGCTATCAGCTTCGTCATCCTGTTCGTGCTGTTCAGCGGCCAGCGAATCGGAACGAGCCGGGTGGGATTGCTCTTCGGACCGGTGATGATGCTTTGGTTCCTCAGCATCGCGGTCCTCGGGGTTCGGGCGATCGTGCATCGGCCGGGCGTGCTCGCCGCCCTCAACCCATGGCACGGCGCGGCGTTCTTCATCGGCAATCCGCATCTCGCCTTCCTCGCACTCGGTGCCGTCGTTCTCGCCGTCACGGGCGCCGAAGCGCTCTATGCCGACATGGGCCACTTCGGCAAGCGGCCGATTCGCCTCGCCTGGTTTGCGCTCGTGCTGCCAGCGCTCGTCCTCAACTACATGGGCCAGGGCGCACTGCTGCTTCAAGATCCGAGTGCGGTCTCGAATCCCTTCTACCTGCTCGCGCCGCACGCGTTGCTGCTGCCGATGACCGTGCTGGCGACGCTTGCCGCCGTGATCGCCTCACAGGCGCTCATTTCCGGCGCGTTCTCGCTCACGCAGCAGGCGATGCAGCTCGGCTATTCGCCGCGCATGACGATCGTGCACACGTCGGCGACGGAAGCGGGACAGATCTTCATCCCGGAGGTCAACCGACTGTTGATGTTCGGCTGCCTTCTGCTCGTGATCGGCTTCCGTTCCTCGCAGAATCTCGGCGCCGCATACGGCATCGCCGTCACCGGTACGATGGCGATCACTTCGTTGCTCTTTTACATCGTCGCGCGCGGCCGTTGGAACTGGTCGCTGGCGCACGTTCTTCCTCTGACCTTCGTCTTCCTCGCCATCGATTTGACGCTGTTCTCCGCGAACATCATCAAAATCGAGTCAGGCGGTTGGGTTCCGCTCGCGATCGCGACCGGCGTCTTCACGCTGATGAGCACGTGGAAGAAAGGCAGACATCTGCTCAATCAAGCGCTCCACGCCGGCGCTCTGCCGATCGACCTCTTCCTCGGCGACGTGGGGCGGCGCAAGCCGCTGCGTGTGCCCGGAACCGCCGTGTTCATGACGTCGTCGAACGACGGAGTGCCGGTCGTGCTTTTACATCACCTCAAGCACAACAAGGTGCTGCACGAACAGGTGATTCTGATGTCCGTCGTGACGCAGGAGGTACCGGAGATCAAGGCATCGGAGCGCGTCTCCGTCGACAAGCTCGAACATGGCTTCTACCGTGTTACGGCCCGCTACGGCTTCATGGAGCAGCCGAACGTTCCCGAGATCCTGCAGTGGGCTCGCGACTTTGGCATCAAGGCTCGGCCGAACGACACGACGTTTTATCTCGGGCGCGAGCGCATCATCATCGGACAGGGCGGCGAGCGAAAACCCGGCACGCGTCGGGCGCCCGACGACATCGTTCTTCCCAAAATGGCGCGCTGGCGCAAGAAGCTCTTCGTCGTCATGTCGCGCAACGCTCGGTCGGCGACGGAGTTCTTCAGCATTCCGCCGAACCGCGTCGTCGAGCTCGGAGCTCAGGTGGAGTTCTGAACGCGTGCCGGGTGCCACCCGGCACGCGATGATCACCAATTGACGCGATTGCTGCCGAGCCGCCCGATGTTCACCCGCAGGCCTTCCATCGCCCTGCGGAATTCGTCGCCGAACCGACTCGGATCGATGCGCGTCTCGATGCGCGGAGACATCATCGCGTCGTCGCCGCTCTTCATGATCGTCACTGAGCGATTGCGTCGCGGAATGTCGCTTGCGCGGGCAGCTTTCACTTTCACGTTCTTGAACTGATTGTTGTAGAAGACCCGTAGATCGACATCGTCGCCCGGTTTCACGCGGGCCATCTCGCGCTCGATACGATTGAGATTCGTCGGCTGCTCGAAGATCACGTAATCGTCGTTGCCGCTTTCGCGCGGATTCTTGCCGCGGACGTCGACGCCATTGATCGACGCGATCCGACTTCCCTCCTCGAGCCCCGCTTTCGCCGCGGGACTTCCGTCCTCGACACCCATCACGAAGACGCCGAGTGTATCGCGCGACGTTCCGGTCACTCCGATATTGATGCCGAGCGTTGCACGATCGTCGTTGGCACGCGGGTAGGTCGATGACGACGACGAGTACAGATCGTCGGGCGCGACGGTCTTCACCTTGATCGATTTCGTCTGTCCGCCGGTGTAGACGCGGAGGTCGACCTCATCGCCCGGGTGAATTTTGTCGAGCTCGCGATTCAGCCGCCTCGACAAGACGCTCGCCATCTGCTCGTCGCCGATGTCTGCCGGCGAAAGCTTGAGGCTGACGCCGTTGATCGATGCGATCCGATTGCCCTCCTCGATGCCGGCCTTCTCCGCCGGGCTTCCCGATCGCACAGTGCTGACGAGGACGCCGAGTGTGTCGCGTGAAGTCGCGGCACTGGTGGTTCCAACACCGATGACGGCGCGCGGCTCCGATTCGAGCGTGCCACCACGGGGACCGACGATTACGCCCGGTCCGATGCGCGTGATGCGCGGAGTTTGAGCCTGCATCGCGGACGCGGCGGCACACGCGGCGACGGCGGACGGCAGAAGTGCTGAGAAACGCATAAAACCTCGTGATCCGTTTGGGTTGCGTTGAATGAGTCACGCGGCAGCGGCATCACGGTTTACTCACGTTGGGCGACCATTGGCTGGACCATTCCACCGTTTGTTAGCTTCACGGCATGGCAACGAGCACCGCGCCGCGGGCCACTCCCGACCTCGACACCTTCCAGCACCATTGGCAGGACGAGGCTGATGCCGCGTACCTGTACCGCCTCCTCTCGTCCGCCGAACCGGACGAGAAGAAGAAGACGCTCTACCGTCAGCTGGCCGAGGTCGAGGACCGGCACGTCGACGTGTGGGGCGGTTTGCTGCGACAACATGGCCGCGATCCCGGCCCGTTCAGGCCGAGCGCGCGAACGCGTTTGCTGGCGCGGCTCGGGAAGATCTTCGGTCCGGGGTTTCTTCTGCCGATGCTGCTTGCGGAAGAGGGACGCGAGGTCAAAGGGTACCTCGACATGCATCGCCGCACGGCGCGCGGCGCGCCGGGCGCGGATGAGTCGCTGACGCTCGCGCGCGAATCGGCCGAGCATGCGTCGACGCTCAATGCGATTTCTGGAAAGACCGGCGAACCATGGCATCGCACCGAGTCCGGCGGATTCCTGCGAAACGTCGTGTACGGCTTCAACGACGGGCTCACCGCGAACTTTGGTTTGGTCGCCGGCGTCATCGGCGCGGCCTCGAGCTCCGCGCATCACACCGTGATCGTCGCGGGATTCGCGGGACTCATCGCCGACGCGCTGTCGATGGGATCGAGCGGCTACCTCGCGGCGAAGAGCGAGCAGGAGGTCTACGCGAACGAGATCGCGATGGAGCGCGACGAGATCGCGCTCATGCCGGAGGTCGAGCGCGACGAGCTCGCGCTGATCTATCAGGCGAAGGGCATGTCCGAGGAATCGGCGTACAGGCTCGCGAACGAGGTGATGGCGGATCCGGCGCAGATGCTCGAGGAGCAAGTGCGAGAGGAACTCGGCATCGGTGATCCGCACATGTCGCCGCTGCGCGAGGCGTGGGTCACGGGCCTCGCGACCGCGATCGGCGCGCTGATCCCGGTGTTTCCGTTCCTGATCTGGACCGGCACGACGGCGATCGTCATCGCGTTTATCGTCGCGATGGCGTCGCACTGGATCGTCGGCGCCGCGCGATCGGTTTTCACGGGGCGAAGCGTGTTTCGCTCCGGCCTCGACATGTTCGTCATCGGACTCGGTGTCGCCGTCGTGGGCTATTTCGTCGGCGACTGGCTGGCGAAGGTGGTCGCGTAGCTCGAGCTACACCACGATGTTCAGCAGGCGTCCGGGCACGTAGATGACCTTCCTCGGCGAACCGGCGACGAACTTCGCGATGTTCGGATCGGCGAGCGCCAACTCCAGCGCGGCCGCTTGATCGACGCCGCGCGGAGCCGAAATCGTTCCGCGCGTTTTTCCGCCGACCTGCACCGCGATCGTGACCGCTTCGTCGGTCGCGAGCGCTTCATCGACGGCCGGCCAGCCAGCGTCGAAGATGCTGTGGTTGTGTCCCAGCTTCTCCCAGAGCTCCTCGGCGATGTGCGGCGCGAACGGCGAGACGAGCTGTACGAGCGGCTCGATCTCATCGCGGTGCGCGACGCGCTCGCCGCGCCGGACGACGTTCATGTACTCCATCATCGCGGCAACCGACGTGTTGTAGCTGAGCGTCGGAAGATCGTGCGTGACCTTCTTGATCGTCTGATGCAGCTTGCGCATGACCTGCGGGTCCGCCTCGGCCGCGGCCTCGGAGCTCGACGTCGCGTCGACGACCGAAGCCCAGAGCCGATCGAGGAAGCGGCGAACGCCCGCGATGCTTTGGTCGCGGAAGTCGCCGCCTTCCTCGTACGGTCCGAGGAACATGAGGTACGTGCGGAACGTATCGGCGCCCCACCGCTCGATGTACTCGTCAGGATTGACGACGTTGCCGCGGCTTTTCGACATCTTCGCGCCGTCGCGCACGATCATGCCGTGCGCGCGGAAGCGTGTGAACGGCTCCTCGAAGTCGAGCCGTCCGGCATCCTTGAGCACCATCGTTATGAAACGCGAATACAACAAGTGTAAAACCGCGTGCTCGTTGCCGCCGATGTACGACGTCACGGGCAGCCACTTCTCGGTCATCGTCTTGTCGAAGGCGACGTCGTCGAAGTCGGTGCTCGGATAGCGCAGGAAGTACCAGGCGCTGTCGAGGAAGGTGTCGGAGACGTCGGTCTCGCGACGTCCGTCGCCGCCACAGCTCGGGCACTTCACACGATACCAGGATTCGGCGCGCGCCAGCGGCGACACGCCGGTGTCGTCGGGCTTGAAGTCATCGACGTGCGGCAGCTCGACCGGCAGATCCGCCTCCGGCACCGGGACGGTACCGCACTTCGCGCAGTAGATGATCGGAATCGGCGGGCCCCAGTACCGCTGACGCGAGATGCACCAGTCGTGCAGCCGATAGTTCACCACCGGACGCGCGTGGCCATTCCCCGCGAGCCACGCGATGATCTTCTTCGTCCCTTCGGCGATCGGAAGACCGCTGAACTGCCCCGAGTTCACGAGCGTGACGTTCGATGTCTCGACGTACGCCGCTTCGAGACGGGACTCCGCGGCCCCCTTCCCGGCAACGACGCGCCTGATCTCGAGGTCGAACACTTTTGCAAACTCGAAATCGCGCTCGTCGTGCGCGGGAACAGCCATGATTGCGCCGGTTCCGTACTCCATGAGCACGTAATCGGCGATCCAGATCGGGATCGGCTCCTTCGTCGCCGGATTGATCGCGAACGAACCGGTGAAGACGCCCGTCTTCTCCTTGTTCACTTTCCGAGACACGAGATCCTGATTCGCCGCTTGGCGCTTGTACTCCTTCACCGCGCTCCGCTGCTCGCTCGTCGTCAACGTGTCGACGAGCGGATGTTCGGGCGCGAGCACGAGATATGTCGCGCCGAAGATCGTATCCGGACGGGTTGTGAACACCTCGATGTCGACTGGTTCCATCACGAACTCGCCGCTCGAGCCGGCGGCAATCGTCGCCACACCGGTCAACATCTCGAGATCTTGCACGCGGAACGTGATCTCGGCGCCGTCGGAGCGGCCGATCCAGTTGCGCTGCGCCTGCTTCGTTGATTCGGACCAGTCGATCGTCTCGAGGTTGTCGAGCAGGCGTCCCGCGTAGTCAGTGATTCGAAAAAACCACTGCTCCAAGAAGCGCTGTTCGACCTTTGCGCCGCACCGCTCGCATTCGCCGGCGATGACCTGCTCGTTCGCGAGAACGGTCTTGTCGTTCGGGCACCAGTTGACCGCCGCGCGCTTCTTGTACGCAAGCCCGCGGTCGTAGAGCTGGAGAAACAGCCACTGGGTCCACTTGTAATAGGCCGGATCAGTGGTCGACAACTCGTGGTTCCAGTCGACCATAAGGCCGGATCGCTTAAGCTGCCGCCTGAAGTTGTCGATGTTTCTAGGTATCAGGTCCGCCGGATGGGTCCCAACCTTCAGCGCGAAGTTCTCGGAGTGGATGCCGAACGCGTCGAAGCCGAGGGGCTCGAACACCGTGTGGCCCTGGAGTCGTTGGAATCGCCCGTAGACGTCGTTCCCCGTGAACGCGAAGAGGTTGCCGACATGGAGCCCCTCCGCGGACGGATATGGAAACATCATGAGCGCGTAGAACGGCCGCGCACCGGCAACGAGGTCGGTGTGGTTGGTGCCGCGCTGTTCCCACCGTTCCTGCCATTTTCGCTCGATGGCGGCAGGATCGTAGCCTGCCGGCTCTTGGGCCGGCGTCGTATGGATCGATTCTGTCATGGTATTCGTTGAATCTAGCGGCCGATGAACAACCGTCCCAGTACGACGCCCCAGTCAGACGAGACGCACGCGAAGGCCCGGCGGTCAGCACGATCGCTGCGCCGGCGTTTTCTCGTGCTGGCGGGCGTGAGTGCGGCATCGATCCTCGCGGTTGTCGCCTATGCCGGCCTCTATGTTCTAAAACGCTCAATCGCCCGCGACGAAGACGCGCACATCGAGAACGCGGCGTCGCTGTCCAAGCAGCTCGTCGAACGCGTCCTCGCCGAGCGCGCACGTCAGGTCGAGATGATCGCGTCCGCTCCGACGGTGATCGAGGCGGCCCGCAAAGGCGCTGAGGTTTCGCGCAGCCGCGGCCTTCCCTCGAAGTCGATCGACCAGCTGGAAGAACAATTCAAGGCCACTCGCTCGCAGCAGGTCGACGACAACACGCGGCTTTTCCTCACCGACCTGCTTCCCAAGCTCGACATTGCCGAGATGATGGTGACCGACCAGTACGGCTACAACGCCGTGACGACGTCGCCATCATCGGATTTCGTCCAGAGCGACGAAGCGTGGTGGCAGACGGCCTGGGCGAAGGGACACACGACCGCCGACGCGAGTGCCGACGCCGCGACACAGCGCACGGTCGTCGAGCTGGCGGCGGCGATCGTGGATCGGGGGACTCGCGTTGGCGTCGTGAAGGTGAAGTTCGGGCTTTCGGTCGTCGATTCAGTCCTCGCCCAGGGCAGTGCCGGCGAACCCGCGATGCGCGTCGATCTCGTCGACTCGGCCGGCAAGGTCATCGCGAGCTCGCTCCCGGCGGTGCGGCTCAAGCCGCTCGTTGGCTTTTCCGAGATCGCCGCGCACGAGGGGCCGGAGACGTTCGTCTACAATGCGGACGTCGTGAGGCACGGCGCATCGCAGACGACGAACGGATCGCGCTGGCGCGTCATCGCGCACATGCGCGAAGCCGACGCCCTGAAAGCGTATCACATGGCGCGCCGGGCGCTGCTCGGCGGCGTCGCCCTGATGCTCGCGCTCGTCTTGAGCGGGTTGGTGGCCGGAACGCGCTTCATCGAGCGGCGCATCACGGGTCCGGCGCAGGAGCTCGCGATCGCCGCGGAAGCCGTCGCCGCCGGCGATCTGTCGAAGCAGGTGAACGACATCGGCGACGGTGATGAAATCGGCCGGCTCACCCGCGCGGTGGCCGCGATGATCGAAGAGCTGCGACGTCTCGCGACGGCGCTGCAGGAATCCGCGACGGAAACCGGGACGATGACCGCCGAGATCACCGCGAGCTCGGAGGAGATGGCGGCGTCGGCGGGTCAGATCGCGCACACCGCCGCGGACCTCAGCCAACAGGCGAACACGATGGCGCAGACGATCGTGACGCTCGCGGGCTCGTCGGAGAATCTCGTCGGCGTCGCGACGGAGCTCGACGCCGGTGCGCGCGACGGTGTGGAACGCAACGCGAAGCTTCGTACGCTCGCCGCCGAGAACCGCACGCGTCTCGACCGCAGCTCGCAGTCGCTTGTCGCGCTCAAGAGCGACGTCGAGGCGAGTGCGGCGGCGATCGATCAGCTCGCGGAAGCGTCGGAAGAGGTGCGCAGCTTCGTCACGCTCGTGCAGAAGTTGGCGCGCCAATCGAAGCTCCTCGCGCTCAACGCGGCGATGGAGGCGGCTCGCGCGGGCGACCACGGACACGGGTTCGCGGTCGTTGCAGAAGAGGTGCGTCGCCTCGCGGCGATGTCCTCCGACGCAGCTGAGCGTACGGAGCGCGTCGTGAGCGGCGTCCTCAAAGGCATCTCCGAATCGCGCGCATCCAGCGCAAGAACCGTCGACACATTGCGTGCGGTTCGCGGCGCGACGGAAGAAGGGTCGCGCTCGTTCGGCCACATCGAGCATGCGGTCGCCGAGGCGGATGCGTGGACGTCATCGATCGCGGCCGTCGTGACGACGACGCACGGCCTCGCGCACGACATGAGCGCAAAGCTCGAAACGCTGTCGGCCGGCACGGAAGCGTTCGCCGCGGCGATGGAGGAGGTGGCGGCGTCGAGTGAAGAGCAGAGTGCGAGCACAGAAGAGATCGCGGCCGCCGCGGGCACGTTGTCCGGCGCAGCGGATCGCCTCGGACGCATCGTCGCGAACCTCAAGCTCCAACAGCCCGAGTCGATCGAAGCGAAAGCGCAGTCCGTCGAGACGGCGCGTCGCAACTCGAAGCCGATTCGGTTGACGCCCGCCGGCGGAATTCCCGGGCTGGTGAAAGCTTAGGCAGTCATCCGGACGGCCGTTACTGAAGCTTTCGAACCCAGCCTCGGTATTTCACGGCCGTCCACGAGCTGTCCGGGAAGCCGAGAGCCGGACCAACCGACGCGACTGCCACGGTCGCGCCGACGGCAGCGAACTGTCGCAGCAACGCCTCTCGCTCGCCGGCGGGAAGTTTCCAGAAGTCTGATACCCGCGTGCGCGGCACATCCGCGACGATGTTCAAGCGACTGCTGCGCGCCCAGTACGACTCGGCGTGGGGTCCGATCAGCGCGATTCGCGTTCCGGGTGCGATTCCATGCATCTCCAGATCGTCTGCAATTCGCACCGGCACGTTGCCCCAGCGCCGAGCGCGTCCGAACGCGCTGACATCCTGGCGCATGCGGATCTCGAAACGAAGTCCCAGCACCGCGGTGATCAGTAGGAGCAACGCAAGACTCGTCCGCTGCGAAAACGCGAGCATTCGGTGCTTGCGAACGGCCAGAATGACTGCGCCCCAATAGACGGCGACGATGAGTATGGCGCCGAGTCGCGCGATGTCGGGCAGCGACGGCGGCAGCAGGATTCGCGCGCCGGCAGTCGTCATGAGGACGCCGATTGCCCATGGAGTCCGCCAACGATTTGGCAGCACCGCGCCGGCTGCCATTCCGGCGACGATCGACGCCACGAGTGTCAGGCCGATGATCGTCTCGGAGCTCACTGCCTCCATTCCGATCGGAACCACAACGCCGAGGGTCGCCAATAGTGGAAGCATTCGACGCGGACGCGGCGTCGAGGCTAGGATCATGAGCGACGCCGTGAGCACGAACGGCATGACGTATCGTGCGGTGACGAGCACCAGAGCGTATGCCGCTATTCCCGCGACCGCTGGGACGTAGATCACCCAGCCATCCCACCAGATGCGTCGCCTCGATCCGCGCGGCGCTGTCGCAATCAGCAGAATGAAGAAGAGAACTGGCGTCAGACTTTGCACATAAAAAGTCTGCAATGTGCTCAGCGTCCCGAGCTGATCGTGCAGGTCCCAATGCGGTTTGAGCGTCGAGTTCCATCGCGCTGGATCGAACCACATCGGATCCGTGCCTGGCGCCGCGCCTGTCGCGCCGACTCCAGGCAGAATTGCGTCGGTCGTCTGCGTTCGAGCACCGGGCGGAACTCCGCCGAGCGACGGTGTTGCCTGGCTGTTGACGTACCAGACGTACGTGAGGCGGCCGGTGTCGCCAAACGTGAACCGCCCCGCCGCGTGCGTGAGAACGACGGTCCACGGAACGACGATGACGGCGCAGATCCCGCCGGCGATGAGCACCGATTGCCCTCCGCGCTTTCGCACCGCGACGAACAGCACGAGGAGACAGACGACGGCCCACGGCACCAAGAAAGACTTCGCCAGCGCGCCAAAGCCGAGCGAGAGGCCAAGCACGACTGCGTCCCGCGTCGTCTGCGACGAGCCTGTCTTGAGGCGGAGCAGAGCGCCGAACGCCGCGAACATGCACGTGCCGCTCAGCAGGTCGGGCGTCGTGAGCTCCTGCGGCAGCATCGTCAGCGACGTGAATCCGAACAGCGCGTACGCTCCGACCTGGCCCCAAACGCCGCCGAGAATCGCGTGACGTGTACGGGCCGCCGATGCCACGATGCTGATGAGCAAATACTCGAACGCCGCGAACATCGCGACGAACGTCACGAAGTTCACGGCGTGGACGATCTGAATTTCGGCTGACGGTTTCGCGCTGACGAGAAGTCGCGCGACGCCGATGAGCGCCGGATACAGCGGACTCCAACACAGATTCACCAGCCGCGAGAGATCGCCGGTGACGATCGCGTCGCTCAGGTCGAGGTATGAGATCCCGTCGGGGCTGACGGCATATCGCTGCGCATACGCCTGGAACGCGGCGACCACACCGATGACCACCCAAGCGGTGACCCGAATTCGTCTAGAGACACCGCCCTGCGGTCGTTGAGCTTCGTGCACGTCCCATAGACGACGCTACGGCTTGATCATCACGCCGCTGAGAGGCCCCTTTGGCTGCTCCGACTTCTTGAACATGTACACTGCCTTTTCGAGCCGAGCGCCTTTCGAGTCGCAGACGGCGAAGTCAGATCCCTCGTAGCAGCACGCGCATGCGTAGTCGCCTTTCTTGTTGATCGCGTAGTACTCGAGCTGGAAGTACGGGCGGCCCTTGTCGTCGAGAAGACGCTTCTCGGTCATCGCGATGACGCGCTCCATGACTTTCATGAGCGCTGCTTCCGGCGCCATTCCCTGTCGCATGAACTCGACGGCGAGGAACGCCCCGCAGACTTTGATGTTCGCCTCGCCGCGGCCGGTCGAGCCCGCGGCGCCCACGTCATTGTCGCAATACTGTCCCGCGCCGATGATCGGCGAGTCGCCGACGCGACCTGGGATCTTCCATGAAAGACCGCTGGTGGTCGTGACCGAGGCGATGTCACCAGCCGCGTTCACCGCGTTCATGTTGATCGTGCCCCACGTGTGCGGAATGCCGTCGTCGTCGTAGTAGACGTGCGGCGCGGGACCATCTGGATCGAACGGACGGCTGGCCTGCGGCGGCGTGATCTTCCGGCGTGCGCTGCTGTCGGGAAGCGGATCGAGCCAGTTGTCCGACGGATTGAGCTTCGCCTTCCAACGGAGCCAATCTCGGCGGCTTTGGTCGGTGAGCAGGTTTTGTTCTTTGAAGCCGAGCTCGAGGGCGAATTTCTTGGCGCCCGCGCCGACGAGGAAAATGTGGTCGGTGTAGTCCATGACGGCCTTGGCGACCGCGGCCGGTGTCGCGATGTCCTCGAGCGCCCCTACTGCACCGGCGCGGCGTGTGGGCCCGTGCATGCAGCTCGCGTCGAGCTGAACGACGCCTTCTTCGTTCGGAAGGCCTCCGAGTCCAACCGATTGGTCCGTGGGGTCGAGCTCCACGACTTGGACGCCGGCAACGATCGCGTCGAGCGGGTCGGCGCCGGACGTCATCATGTTGAACGCCTTCTGGATACCCGGCACGCCGTTGTCTTTGCTCCGGAAGCCGTTGGCCGCGGAGACGATGACCGGCCGACCGGCGAACTTGGTCGGCGCCGTGAGCTCCGAACGGTCGCGAACCATGATCACCGGCGCGGCGTCCGCGAGTTTGGGAAGGGCTATGCCGGCGGCCGCAGCCGCACCGGCGCCGATGAAATCGCGGCGTGAGACAGACATGGGACCTCGCTCGAGACGGTTCGGAGACGCGTAAATGATACGCTGACGAATCCGGGCGGTCCACGACAACGGCTCGCTTGGCACCGACCCGTCGCTTTATTTTCACGGCCTATGTCGACCTCCGCCGTCCGCGACCGCCTTCGTCAGGCGCAGTTTCTCGATGGGCTTACCGACTCCGCGCTCCATCAACTCTCGAAGCTCGTTTCGCCCGTCACCTACGAGTGCGACGAGATTCTCTTCGAGGAAGGCGGACCGCGAACGTTCCTCGCGATCATCCTCTCCGGCGCGATCGCCGTCGAGAAGAACTCGAACAGCCGGCCGGTGCGTCTCGTGACGCTGGGTGCCGGGCAATCCCTCGGCGAAGGGCTGCTGCTGGACGATTCGCCGCACGGGACCAGTGCGCGCGCGGTGCAGCAGAGCGACGCCTACGTGCTGAAGGCGTCGCAGGTCAAGGAGATGATCAAGGAGCATCCAACGCTGTACGCGGCTCTCGTGTCGCGCGCGGCGCGATCGATCTCGCAGCGGCTCGCGGCAACGGATGCGACGCTCGTCGGCCATGGGCGGACCCTGGGCTTTGGCGGCGCGCGAACGCGAACCGAGCATGACCTCCTCGGCGAGCGCGAGGTTCCCGCCGAAGCGATGTACGGGGTTCAGACGCTTCGTGCGCTCGAGAACTTCCCGATCACCGGCACGCCGCTCCGCGAATTTCCGGTGTTGATCGAGGCACTCGGCGCCGTGAAGGAAGCGGCGGCTTTAGCAAACGCTGAAGCAGGGCTTCTCGATCACGAGCGGTGCGATGTGATCGTGCGCGCGGCGAAGGAGCTCCGGGCCGGGCGGCATCACGAGCATTTCGTCGTCGACATGATTCAGGGCGGCGCCGGCACGTCGACGAACATGAACGCGAACGAAGTCATCGCCAATCGTGCGCTGGAGCTCTTGGGCAAGGAGCGCGGCGATTACAAGACCATCCATCCGAACAATCACGTCAACCTCAGCCAGTCGACGAACGACGTCTATCCGACGGCGGTGAAGATCGCTCTCCATCGCGCGATCGAGGGCTTGAGGGCGGCGATGAAAGACCTGGCGGGCGCATTTCTCGAAAAAGGCCAGGAGTTCAACGCGTTCGTGAAGATGGGACGCACGCAGCTCCAGGACGCCGTCCCGATGACGCTCGGCCAAGAATTCACCGCGTTCGGACACACGATCCTCGAGGACGTCGACCGGCTCGGCGAAGCCCAGGCGTTGATTCGCGAGATCAACATGGGCGCGACGGCGATCGGAACGGGAATCACCGCGCCGCAGGGCTACGCAGCGACGGTGTGCCGAGAGCTCTCGCGCATCACGGGGCTCGCGCTGATCACGGCGCCGGATCTCGTCGAGGCAACGGCCGATACGGGCGCGTTCGTGCAGTTGTCGGGCGTGCTGAAACGGTGCGCCGTGAAGCTATCAAAGATCTGTAATGATCTCCGGTTGCTGAGCTCGGGGCCGCGTGCAGGGCTGGGCGAGATCAACTTGCCGCCGATGCAGCCAGGGTCGTCGATCATGCCGGGCAAGGTGAATCCGGTCATTCCCGAAGTGGTCAACCAGGTTTGCTTCGACATCATCGGAAGCGACGTCACCGTCACGCTCGCCGCGGAAGCGGGTCAGCTGCAACTGAATGTGTTCGAGCCGGTCATCGCCTATCGGTTGCTTCACAGCATCGATACGCTCAAGAACGCGTGCGTCGTCTTGCGCGAGCGATGCGTCACGGGGATCACGGCGAATCCCTCCCGCATGCGGCAGTTCGTCGAACACTCGATCGGCATCGTGACGGCCCTCCTGCCGACGATCGGCTACGAGCAGGCAACATCCGTCGCGAAGGAGGCGCTCGATTCGGGGCGCGGCGTTTATGAAGTTGTGATGGCGCGCGGCCTGTTGACCCGCGAACAGCTCGACCGCGTGCTGGATCCCGATTCGATGACGGGGCGCAAATAACCCGAGATGGCACCTCGTCGACGAAAGCGCATCGATCCTGCGGCGTTCAACCTGCCGGTCGAGCAGATCAAACAAGGCTTCTATACGGACGCGTACTTCGTTCGCGCGCGCGAGATCGTGAAGCAAGAGGGCAAGTCGCCGAAAGTCGTCATGCAGTTCACCGGTAAGACGCAGGGGTGGGTGAGCGGCATCGATGAAGCCGTCGCGATTCTCAAGCTCTGCGCGGACGACTGGAATGCGCTGGTCGTGAACGCCCTCTACGAGGGCGACCGCTTCGAGGCGTGGGACCCCGTGCTCAGCGTCGAAGGGCCGTACGAGACGTTCGGCCACCTCGAGACGCTCTGCCTTGGTGCGCTGTGTCGTCGCACCCGCATTTGTACGAATGCGAAGCTCATTTGCGAGGCGGCGCAGGCGAAGCCGGTCATGTTCTTCGGTGCTCGCGATGACGTGTACTCGACGCAGCAGGGCGACGGCTTCGCGGCGATGGCCGGCGGCGTGAAGCTCGTGTCGACGGAAGCGCAGGGCGCATTCTGGGGCGGAAAGGCCGTCGGGACGATTCCCCACGCGCTCATCGCGGCGTTCGGCGGCGACACGCTGAAAGCAACAAAAAAGTTCGCGGACACGATGGAGGGTGTCGACGTCATCGCCCTGGTCGACTACGACAATGATTCGGTGAGGACGAGTCTCGATATCGCGCGCGCGCTGCAGGAACGGCTGTGGGGCGTGCGGCTCGATACGGCGGAAACGATGGTCGACAAGTCGGTGCTGCCGCAGATGAGCAACTTCAAACCGACCGGCGTCAATTCGAATCTCGTGTGGAACGTGCGCAACGCGCTCGACGCCGAGGGCTTCGGCGACGTGAAAATCGTCGTTTCGGGAGGATTCGACCTCGCGCGCATCCACGCCTTCTCCGAGGACGGCGTTCCGGTGGACGCCTATGGCGTCGGTGCGGCGCTGTTCGATGGTCGCTTCGATTTCACCGCGGACATCGTGCAGCTCAACGGCAAGCCGGAGTCGAAAGCGGGCCGCTCGCTGCGCCAAAACCCGCGACTGGAGCGCGTGAAGTAATGGCTGGCGCGAGAATGGACGGCGCGGGGCTCGCGAAGATGAAGTCACTGGACGATGCGATGCTCCTTCTCCAGCGAATTCACGGACTCGTCGAGACGTACGCCGTTGCGGTGAAGAACGGTCAAGCGGCCTCGCCGCTCATGATGAACATCCGGCGCAGCCTTCCGACGCTTTCAGAGAACCTGAAAACGCAGTTCGGGCTCATCGCGGACCAGGTGATGCAGGTGAACATCGCCTCGACCCGTGGATCGAGCGAAGCCGTCCGTATTCGGACGCTGCGCGAAGGCGTCGCGCAGATAAAGCAAGCGCTCGAAATCGCCGCGGCTCAGACCAAAGACAAGCACACGGTCAAGGACGAAACCCCTGGCGCCGAGCGACCGCCGAGCGCGACGTAACCCTGTGTAGGGGAAGAGACTACTGTCGAGGCAGATCGCTTGATTTGACCATCCTTGGCCGGTAGGTTCCGCCTTGCTCCAACACAATTCGCCACGAGCGCATTTTCGAGGCGCGCTCAGAACGCCCGGTTAAAGGGATTCGCATGCCTTTTCTCTCCCGCCTGCGCCGGCCGGGCACCCGCAAAGCGGGTGCGGTCGCGCTGACGGTCGCCCTGGCCGCTCTTCTCGCTGCCTGCGGTGGGAACCACCCCGAGTCGGTCTTTCATCAGCGATCGGAAGTCAATCGAGACGTCGACTACCTCTTCAAACTCCTGATTTGGCTCGGGACTGCCGTCTTCATTTTCGTCGAGGGCATTCTCGTTTGGACGCTGATCAAGTTCCGAAAGCGCCCAGGCCAGGCGGAGCCTGAGCACGTTCACGGCAACACCACGCTCGAAATCGCGTGGACCGTGATTCCGCTCATCATCCTGATCTTCATCGCAATTCCCACCATCCGCACGATCTTCAAGACGCAGGCGGCGGCTCGCTCCGACGCGCTGCAGGTCGAGGTCATCGGACATCAATGGTGGTGGGAGTTCCGGTACCCGCAGTACCAGGTCACCACGGCCAACGAGCTGTATCTGCCCGTTGGCCGGACGGTGAACTTCACCCTCAAGTCCCAGGACGTCATTCACTCGTTCTGGATACCGGCGCTGAACGGCAAGCGCGACGTCATTCCGAACCGGACGAACTACCTCTGGTTCTCCCCCGACTCCGCCGGCGTCAGCGCGTGGAACGGCGCCTGTGCCGAGTATTGCGGCACGAGCCACGCGAACATGCGGTTCAAGACGTTCACGGTGTCGCCGGCGGATTTCGAGAGCTGGGCGAAGCACCAGGCCGAAGCGGCCGCGCCGGCTCCAGGCGCTCCCGCCACTCCGACGACGAGTCAAGTAACGCCCGGGACTCCGGCGGTAATCCCCGGCGCCTCGCCCGGGTCGCAGATCGCGCCGAACAAGAAGCTGAGCGGGACGCAGAGCGCCGGTCCAACGGTTCCGGCCGCAGGCCGGCCTGGCACTGGTGTTCCGGGTGCGGTCGACACGGCACAGGCCGCGAACGCACCGGCGGTCACTCAAGCCGGTTTCATCGCATTTCCAAAGGAGCAGCTTCCGCCGAACACGATTCCGCAGACGCCAATCCCGGACGGCCTCAAGTTCGACGACAGCCTCCTTGGCAAAGGCGATCCGGCAAATGGCGCGAAGCTGATCATCGGCGCTGGCGGCTGTCTCGCGTGTCACGCGATCAAGGGCAACCCGATGATGGTCGGAAACGTCGGTCCGAATCTCACCCATGTCGCGTCGCGGACGTCGATCGCGGCCGGCCTCTTCCCGAACGACGCGCACCACCTCGCGCGATGGATCAAGAACGCCCGTGAGATGAAGCCCGGCATCCTGATGAACACGTTCGGCGCCGGCGAATACGATCCGATCTTCAAGCGGACCGTGCAGCCCGGCCTCTCCGACCAGCAGATCGCCGATATCGTGGCGTATCTGCAAACTCTGAAATAACGAAACGCTGAACTGGAGATAGAGACGCATGGCAACCGCCGCTGCGCTTCACCCCTATACCGTTCGCGACGAATACGCGAAGAATGGGCTCTGGAGCTGGCTCACGACCGTCGATCACAAGCGGATCGGCGCGCTCTACATGTACACGGCACTCGCCTGGTTCGCCGTCGGAGGCATCGAAGCGCTGATCATGCGCATGCAGCTGCAAGGACCCAACGGCAAGGTCGTTTCACCGGAAGTGTTCAACCAGCTGTTCACGATGCACGGCACGACGATGATCTTCCTCGTCGTCATGCCGCTCTCCGCGGCGTTCTTCAACTTCCTCATTCCGCTGCAGATCGGCGCGCGTGACGTCGCGTTCCCGCGACTGAACGCGTTCAGCTACTGGGTCTATCTGTTCGGATCGCTGTTCATGAACTCGTCGTGGCTCGTCGGGATGGCGCCGAACGGCGGCTGGTTCGGGTACGCGCCGCTCACGACGCTCCCCTACTCGCCCGGACTGAACATCGACTTCTGGATGCTCGGCCTGCAGATCCTCGGCGTGTCGTCGCTCGCGGCGGCGTTCAACTTCATCACGACGATCGTCAACATGCGTGCGCCGGGGATGAACCTGATGCGCATGCCGATGTTCACGTGGATGGCGTTCGTCGTGCAGTTCCTGCTCGTGCTCGCGTTCCCGGTGATCACGATCGCGCTCGTCTTCCTCCAGTTCGACCGCTTCTTCGGCACGAACTTCTACACGCTGACCGCCGGCGCTGACCCGCTGCTCTGGCAGCACCTCTTCTGGATCTTCGGACATCCAGAGGTCTACATCCTCATCCTGCCCGCGTTTGGTCTCGTCTCCGAGATCCTGCCGACCTTCTCGCGAAAGCCGATCTTCGGTTACCCGGTGATGGTCTACTCAGGGATCCTCATCGCTTTCCTCGGCTTCGGCGTGTGGGCGCATCACATGTTCGCGGTCGGGATGGGTCCGCTCGCCGACGCAGTGTTCTCGACGACGACGATGCTCATCGCGATCCCGACAGGCGTGAAGATCTTCAACTGGATCTTCACGATGTGGGGCGGCAACCTCCGCTTCACCGTCGCGATGAAGTACGCGATCTCGCTTGTCGCGCTGTTCACGATCGGCGGCATCTCGGGCGTCATGCACGCCTCGCCGCCTGCGGACCTCCAGCAGACGGACTCGTACTTCATCGTCGCGCACTTCCACTACGTGCTCGTCGCCGGCTCGCTGATGGGTCTCTGGGGAGGCATCTACTATTACTTCCCGAAGATCACCGGCCGCCTGATGAATGAGAAGACAGGCAACTGGCACTTCTGGATCACGTTCATCGGCGTCAACCTCACGTTCATGCCGATGCACTGGTCGGGTCTCTACGGCATGCCACGCCGCATCGCGACCTACGACGCCGGACAGGGTTGGGAGATCTACAATCTCCTCAGCTCACTCGGCGCGTACATCCAGGCGCTGGGCGTGATCATCGGGTTCTATAACATCTGGTCGAGCCGCAGGAACGGCGAAATCGCCGGCAACGATCCCTGGGGCGCGCCATCGCTCGAGTGGTCGATCCCGTCGCCGCCGCCCGAATACAACTTCGAAACGATTCCGACGGTGACGTCGCGCTACCCGCTGTGGGACATGAAGTCGCCCGAGCTCACGCGCGACGTGCCACACACGCGCGAAGGCGATGAGCACAACGATGTGTCGATGGCTGGAAAGAAGGTCGGTGGATTCCAGGACGGCATGAGCGCCGGGACGCCGGAAGGCGGCGTCAACCCGCACGCCCGACAGGCGTCGACGAAAGTCGATTTGAAGACGGCCGAGGAGCTCGGGATTCCGATGCCCTACCCGACGATCAAGCCGCTCTTCGTCGCGCTATTCATGACGCTGATGTTCGGCAGCCTGCTGCTAATCCACGAAGACAAGCTCAAGCTCTCGATCTCGCTCGTCATTCTCTTCGCTCTCAGTATGACGAGCTCTCTCTACGCCTGGCTGACGTCGCCGCTCGAGCCGGATCATCATCACTAAGCCCTGATTCCTCTCCCCAATGTCCACTGCCGTCGCTACGCACGCGCATCCGCCGACAAGCACCGGTCTCGATCACCGCAAGATCGCGATCTGGGCGTTCATCGGGTCGGAGTGCATGCTCTTCGCTTCACTGATCTCGACGTACCTCATCTACAAGGGGCGCAGCGTCGTCGGTCCGTTCCCGCATGAAGCGTGCGATCCGCCGAAATGCGCGACGCACCTCAACGCGATCCTCAATATCCCCGTCACGTCCGTCTCGACGTTCGTGCTGCTCATGTCGTCGCTCGCGATGGTGCTCGCGCTCGCCGCGGTCGAGAACAAAGGCAAACCCGGCTACGAAGGAATTTTCGGGTCGTCGAAGTTGTGGCTCCTCACCACGGCGATCCTCGGGACGACGTTCCTCGGTTTCCAGGCGTACGAGTTCACGTCGTTCGTGCACGAAGGCTTGACGATCAGGACCAATCTCTTCGGCTCGTCGTTCTTCACGCTCACCGGCTTCCACGGAGCGCACGTGACCGCCGGCGTGCTCTGGCTGCTGACGTTGCTGGCAATCGACATCAAGCGCGGGCTTGGCCCGAAAGACGCGCTGCTCGTCGACATTTCGGCGCTGTACTGGCATTTCGTCGACGTCGTGTGGATCGCGATCTTCACGCTCGTTTACCTTATCAAATAGCGTTCGGAGCAACGATCAAATGGAAGACGAAGCGTTCAGGCACACGAATCCCGAGATCGACATCCACGCCATGGGTGAGATGCACGAGCATCCCACATGGAAGGAGTACAAGTGGGTCGCGCTCATCCTCACGCTCATCACGGTCGCCGAGGTTTGGGTGTACTACACGCCGTTCTCGAAGCACGCGCTGTTCGTGCCGGCGCTGCTCCTGATGTCGGCGGTGAAATTCGCGATCGTCGTGCTCTTCTACATGCACCTCAAGTACGACCACAAGCTGTTCAAGGCGTTGTTCACCGGCCCGTTGCTCATCGCGATGGCGACGCTGATCTCGCTGCTCTTCCTCTTTTCGAATCACCCGAAGCCGGTGTAAATCCGATGGTGTTAGCCGCCGCGCTGCTGCACACGGGCGCGCAAATCAGCCCGACAGCGATCACCGTGCATCCGAGCACCGTAATCGGCATCGTCGGGCTGATTCTGTTATATGAGTGGCGGCGCGTCGCCGAGAGAACGGAACGACGTCCCGCGTTCTACATCGCCCTGTTCGTGATGCTCTTCTCGCTCAACGGCTGGCTCCACGATTTGAGCGACTCGTATTTGTTCAGCGCGCACATGATCCAACATCTCCTGCTCGCCCTCGTCATCGCGCCGCTGATGATCATGGGAACGCCGGGCGAGATGCTCCGTCCCGCGCTGCGAGTGCCGTGGATCATGAGTCTCGCGAAGTGGCTGACGAAGCCCACGCATTGCTTCGCGATCTTCAATGTCGTCGTCGCGGGATGGCATCTGCCGCCGATGTACAACTACGCCCTCGCGCACCATCCAGTGCACATCGTGCAGCACCTCATGTTCCTCGTCGCGTCGGTGCTGATGTGGTGGCCGGTTCTGAGCCCGCTACCCGAGCTCCCGCGACTCAGCTATCCAGGGCAGATGCTCTATCTGTTCTTGATGAGCATCCCGATGGCGATCGTATCGGTCTACATCTGCTACGCGGACACGGTGCTCTATCCGCTGTACGCCAGCGCGCCGCGGATCTGGGGAATCAGCCCCATGGCCGATCAGATGACCGGCGGGCTGATCATGTGGATTCCGGGGGGACTGTTCTTCTACACGATCATTTCGATCGTCTTCTTCCGGTGGCAGCAGCGAGACGGCGCCGAGTCTGCGGCGGCCGCGCAGGTCGACTGGATCGCCGGCCTTCCAGCGGATCGGTGAATTGGCCGGTGCGCTAGCCGGACCGCCGGTATCATTTCGGAACGCGGACGGTACTATACTCGTCGATCAAACGGCACGAGCGTCGCGTTCGTAGCAAGCCTCCTCCAAGGACGGTCACCGTGAGCACTACCGTTCCAGGCTCGAGCATTGAGCTCGATGAGATACTCCACCGCGCACCGGTAGACGTGCCGGCGCCTGTCACGGCGCCGGTGCCCAAACAGCCGAAAGAGCGTCTCCTTTCTCTCGACGTTTTCCGAGGGCTGACCATCGCAGGCATGCTCCTCGTCAACGATCCTGGAACGTGGAGCTCCATCTATCCGCCACTCGAACACGCCAGCTGGAACGGGTGGACGCCGACCGACCTGATCTTCCCGTTCTTCCTGTTCATCGCCGGCGTCACGACACACCTCTCGCTCACGTCGCGTCGCGCGCGGGGCGATGACGAAGCCGCGATCCGCAGACAGATCATTCGCCGAGGAGCGCTGATCTTCCTCCTTGGCTTCTTGGTGAATGGTTTTCCGTTTTTCACCTGGGGGGACATCGCGGGCATCGCCCACCCGACGTTCGTCCAGCGCGTCATCGATCGCCTCTATCACTGGCGCATCATGGGCGTCCTCCAGCGCATCGGTCTCGCGTACATGCTGGCCGCGCTGCTGAGCCAGGGGAAAAGTTTGAAGCGTCAGGTCATGACGATCGTCGTACTGCTGTTCGGTTACTGGTTTGCGATGACCGTCTTGCCGGTGCCGGACTCGGGCGGAATGGGACAGCTGATGTTGAACGACCCGTCGCGCACGATGGCCGCGTGGTGGGACCGCTTCCTCCTCGACTGGACGCGCTTCGGTCTCGGGAACCACACGTGGGTCAACAGTGTGACGTGGGATCCGGAGGGCATCTTCTCCACGATTCCCGCGATTGGCACTGCGATGCTCGGCAATCTCGCGGGACAGTGGATCGGAACGCGTCGCCCACTGAACGATCGCATCAACGGCATGTTCGCGATCGGTTCGATCGGAATGATGGTCGGCATGATGTGGAACTGGTCTTTCCCGATCAACAAGAGTCTGTGGACCAGCTCCTACGTCGTGTTTTGCGCGGGCATGGCGGCGGTCGCGATCGCCACGATCATGTGGGTCGTCGACGTTCAGAACGTTCGTAAGTGGACGAAGCCGTTCGTCATTTATGGAATGAACCCCATGGTGGCGTTCGTCGGATCGGGGGTGATGGCGCGCTGCATCTACTCGGTCTTCACCGTGAGCTACAACGGCAAGAAGATTCCGCTCGAATCCGCCATCTATCAATCGATGTTCGCGTCATGGCTCGAGCCCGTGAATGCTTCACTCGCCTTCGCGGTGACGTTCGTGTTGTTCTGGTTCGCAATTCTGTACGTGCTCTACCAAAAAAAGATCTTCTTCAAAGTGTGACATCGGTCTCATTGTTGCCTTTTGCTCTGACATGCTGAATTCGTTTTCGCCGCGACTCGGCGCCGCCAGCCGAGTCGCTTTTCTGATGTTCATGGTTGGGGGCGCTCGTTCGGCGACAGCGGCCGAGCCGCCCGCGAGCGCGGCGGGGCATTTCTTCCAGCCGGCCGCCGCGCGCGAATCCATCAAGCCGACTCCGAAGCGATCCGCGAAGAAGTCGTCGAGCCGCACGGTCGCTCGCAAGCCGACCACTCCCTCGCGTCTCACCTGGTCGGCTCCGCATGGCGCGACCGCGCTGTCGGACGCAGTCGGCAGTGCGCTCGCGAGCCACACGCGCAGCGGCGAATGGGGCGCGATCATCGTCTCGCTCACGCGCGGCGATACGCTGTACGAGCGGAATCCGGACGCGATGCTGCAACCCGCGTCGACGATGAAGATGTACACGTCGGCGGTCGCGCTCGATCGCTTCGGTCCTGACTTCACGTTCCGAACTCCAGCGCTGCGCGACGGTCCGGTCGGCCCCGACGGCACCCTCGCTGGCAATCTCTATCTGCGGGGCGTCGGCGATCCGTCGCTCAGCTCGCGATTCTGGCACGATCAAGACCCGATGACCGTCCTCGCGAAGCAGATCGCCGCCACCGGCATCAAGCACATTCGCGGCGATATCATCGGGGATGCGACCGCGTTCGACGACAAGCTCGTTCCCGACGGTTGGAAGACGAGCTACCTCGGCGCCGCATATGCTGCGCGCGTTTCGGCGTTGTCTCTCAACGAGAATTTGGTCTGGGTCGTCGTCAAACCGAACGGCAACACAGCGTCTGTGACGCTCGAACCGGCGACGACTGCGCTCACGGTCGACGCTTCGGTGAAAGTCGTCGGCGGAACTGGTGGCCGAATCAGCGCGTCGCGACGAGACAATGTCATCACGGTTCGCGGTACGGTCGGCGGTCGATCCGGTCCGCTCAAGTATTCGCTCGTCGTCGACAACCCGGCGATGTTCACGACAGGCGCGCTTCGTTCCGCGCTTCAGACCGAAGGCATCAAGATCGACGGCCAGACGCGGCTCGCCGCGACTCCACCGTCGGCAACCGAGATCGCCGCGCTGTCGTCTCCCCCGCTCGCGCAGATCATTGGCGAGATGGATCGGGAAAGCATCAACATCGTCGCCGAGCTGTTGTTCCGCGACGCGGCGCACTCGTCGTCGCAGGTCGGATCGGCTGAAACCGGTCTCGCGAACTTGAGAGCTTTCTTATCGAAGAAAGTCGGCACCGCTCCGACCGTCGTCGACGTCGCGGACGGCAGTGGTCTTTCGCAGCTCGATCGCGTGACACCGCGGTCGATGGTTCAGCTTCTCGGCTTCGTCCATCAGGCGGATTGGGGTCCGACCTTTCACGCGGCGCTGCCGGTGGAAGGCGAGTCGGGAACGCTCAAGCGCCATGGCAAGGGAACGCCGTCGCGCGGCAACCTCCACGCGAAGACCGGCACGACGAACACCGTCGCCGCGCTCGGCGGATACGTGACGGCGAAGAACGGTGAGGTGCTCGCCTTCTCGCTGATTTACAACGGCTCCGACCGCTGGAACGCGAAGACTGCGATGGATCAGATCGGGGCGACGATGGCGGAGTTCGTTCGCGAGTAGCTCTTCGGGCAAACGGGCGCACCGGCTGACCGGCGTTACGATTCTTTAATATCGATGCCGCGCTTTCTCAGCTCGGCGATGTAGGCTGCCGGCGGAATGCATTCGTCCGGCGTGTGAACGCCGGGCGGCGTGACCTGCCCCCGCGCCTGCATCAAACCGGTGATCGAGAGCGAGTAGCCGGTCGTCCGCATCATCGCGCTGATCTCGTGCTTCTCGTCGTACTTGTCGACGAGCTCGAACGACTTCGATGCCGTCGCGCCATTCTTCTTGCCGCTGACGACGACGCGCAGCGCGACGAGATCGCGACCTTTCGGCTTGTGCAGCTTCGGCATCACGCTCGCAATGAACGCGTCGCGCGGAACGACCTTCTGGCCTTTCACGTCGACCGGGTCGAGGCTCAATAGACCCATCGAGCGGATGTCTTCCATCAACGCCGCGTGCCCCGGATATCGAAGCGTCTTGTATTCCATCGTCGGCACTTTGCCTTCGTAGCGGAAGGCCATCGTCGACAAGCCGCCGGCCGTGTGGAATGCCTCCAGCGTTCCCAGTGAATCGAACGTCACCGGCTCGCGCTCCGACAGCGCTTTCACCTGCGTGCGCTTCCCGTTCCGAAGCACCCAAGAAAGGGTCGTGTAGTAGTCGAGCGCACCCTCGAGTGAATACACGAGCATGTAGTTCAGCGGCGGCTCCGGATGCTGGGGAAGTCCGCCGACGAAGATCTTCACGGAATCGACGCTGTCGAGCTGTTCGATCCCGTATTGCGCGAGGATGTTCACCATCCCCGGCGCAAGCCCGCAGTCGGGCACGACGGTGATCTTCTTCTGCTTCGCTTTCGCGTCGAGCTCCTTCTGCTTGAAGACGATCTCGGTGTTTCCGCCGAGATCGCAAAAATGGACGCCGGCCTCGACAGCCAGGCGCGCCATGTCGTAGTTGAAATAGTATGGAATCGCGCTCATCACGGCGTCGCATTGGCGCATCGCGCCGAGGACGGCGTCGTGGTCGCGGACATCGAGCGTCGTCGGGATGAGTCGCGGACCAGACAGCGGCGCGAGAAATTCCGGCAGATGCCCGACGTGGACATCGGCAAGCCGAACTTCGTTGACGTCCTTATCCTGCAGGAGGTCGTACGCACACGCACAGCCCTGCAAACCAGCACCAAGAACGAGCATTCGCATGCAAACAGTTCTCCAAGAAGCGTGTTGAGCGACGTGAAAGTTAGTAGACCCTGAAAGTCGCGTCACCTGCGCCAAGCACGATCCTCGCACATCGAGTTCGCATGAGCTCCGACGAAGATTGGCGACACCATCTGATCGATGACGATGACGGGATCGGGCGCTTAATTGAGGCGACCCATCGCATCGCGGTGCTCGGCATCAAGATCAATCCGGATCAACCCGCGCACTTCGTTCCCGAGTATGCGCAACGCGCTGGGTTCGAGATCGTTCCAGTCCCGGTCTACTATCCAGAAGTGACCGAGATACTCGGCAAACCGGTGTATCGATCTGTGTCAGCCGTGCCGGGCGATGTCGACATGGTCGACGTCTTTCGACGATCGCGCGATGTGTTGCCGCATGTGCCCGACATTCTCGCGAAGAAACCCAAGTCGGTCTGGATGCAGCTTGGCATTTGGAACGACGACGCGGCCGAGCAGCTCGCGCGCGCGGGAATCGACGTCGTGCAGAACCGCTGTTTGATGGTGGAGATGCGCCACCACGGCAAACGGCCGCTCTACTGACGCTCGATCGACAGCTGCCCGCGTTTCGCGTCGAACGTCCACCGACGCGTCGACAGCATCTTTGCGATCGGCGGCTGCTCGATCGAGAGCCAGCCGCCCGCCTGCAGGACGCGGAGATCGTTCGCGGTCATCAATGTCGGGAACTGATCGACGCCCGGAGCAGCCCTCGGGATCGAGCCCGATATGTGCAGGGTGACGCGATCGGAGCGCGGATCGAACGTCGGGGCGAATCGCGCGAGAACGTCCATTCCAATCAGCGCCTGTGCCTTGTCGTCGAGCCGCGAGACGCTCACGGGAAACTGAGAGATCGAATACCCGCCGAGGCCGATCGAGTCGGCAACAGCCGGCACCGGCTGATTCGCGGAAGCTCCCGCAGCCCGGAACGCATGAACGCGTTTCGCGACGCCGAGTGTATCGGAGAGAACGATGCCATGAGCATGGGTCGAGATCGTCGCCTCGATCGGCCGGCCGTTGATCCGAAGCGCGATCGATCCGATGCCAGAACTCTCATTCGACTTTTTGTACTGGACTGACGTCGACGAATCGGGCGCCACGATCTTCGACGGATGCGACACGAGCCAGCGCGCCCGTTCGCGTTCCGTGTTCGAGATTGGAGCGGAGCGCAGTGCGCTCAACTTCTGGTATTCGCCGAGTGTGAGGTAGACGGGGGCGAGATCGGCGCCGATCCGCGCGCCGTCCCCGCCGAATTGAATCGCTTCCTCCAGCAGCGTCATCCCGACGCGCGGCGCGCCGCGCGAAACGAGATAACGACCAAGCGCCCAGCGCGACGCCGGATCACGCGGATGTGCCTGAACAGCCGCGTAGTAGACCGACTCCGCGCGCTGGAGGGAACCCGCCGTCAACAGCGAATCCGCGCGCGATGTCTGCGCAGAGACGCCAACGGCTGGGAGTAGGAGTGTGAGCGCCGCGATAGCGATGCCCCGAGCAGTGCAAAGAATCATTGCTCCACCAACGTCAGTCGTGCGAGAAGGACGACGTCCGGATCGAGCACGACACGCACTGGCTTCGTCGGCGACGGGATCCGGATTCGCTGCGCACCATCCCCGATCGCCAAGATCTCCGACGTTGCGCGATGCGCAGTCCCCGCCGAATCGACGACCGCAACCGTCAGAGGAAACGTGAACCGGCCGAACCGGGAGCCCTGTGTTACATCGACGACGACTTCGCGGGCCGTCGCATCATAGGACCACGCGGCGGTGACTTCCGGATATCCCGGTTGGCGAAGCCACCGATTGAAAAACGACGCCAGATTTTGCTTCGACGCCGCCTCCATCTCGGCGCGGAGGTCGTCCGTCAAGGCGGTCGAGTGGCGATGTTTCGCGTAGTAGCCGCGAATCGCGTCGAAAAACGCTCGCTCGCCGACCTGCGCTCGGAGCATCTGAAGGAAGAATCCCCCTTTCTCGTAGCTGTTCCGATTCAACAGTGCGAGCAAATTCGTTTCGACGGTGTCGATCACCGGCCGCTTCGTGACGGCGATCGTGTCGGCGAGAATCGTTGCTCGCATCCGGTCCATCTTCACGCGGAATGCGCTGTCGCCGCGCGCGGCTCTCGTCCACAGGGCTGCGAAATACGTCGCAAACCCCTCCGACAGCCAAAGGTGCGGCCATTCTCGTTCGGTCACGGCATCGCCGAACCACTGGTGTGCCGTCTCGTGCGCGATGGTCGCTTCCGGTACGGAGTTCGTGCGGAACGGCGCATCGGGGTAGAAGATCGCGCTCGCGTTTTCCATTCCACCGAACCGCGTCGACGACTGAAGGTGCGCGAGCTTCTCGTACGGAAACGGACCAACGATGCTCGCGAACAGCTGCACCATCTCGCCCGCGCGCGCGAACGGCCCTGGCATTTCGCTGCGCTGTTCGGGCGCGACGTACACCTCCTGCGGCACGCATCGCTGCTGCTCCGCGAGCCCACACGCGGTGTCGCCGAGGTCGATTTCGTCGAGCGGCGCCACGGCGATGACCATCAAGTACGGAGGAATTCGTTTCGTCTCTCGCCAAACGACTTCCTGCCGCTCGACGCCACCGACCTGCACCGTCCGCGTCGACACGAGCTTTCCGTTCGCTACGACGGTCTTCGACGGCGAGGTCGTCACACGCCACGTCACTGTCGCCTTGTCGCTCGGATGATCGATGCTCGGAATCCAGTGCCGCGCGCGGTTCGGCCAGTTGTCGCCGAAGTACGTCCATCGCCCGGCGCTGTCCGCGCGCGCGACGAGTCCATCTTTCACCGAGCCGTCGTACACAACCTCGACGCGAAACTCTGCCGTCTTTCCACTTTTTCTCGGGAGCGGGACCGCGATCTTCTCCGGCGTTCTTCCAAACTTCACGGAGCGTCCGTCGACCGTCACATCGCGCACGTCGAGGTCGAGCAGATCGAGCATCAACGTGTCGGACGGCTGCGTGCGCGCAACCGTGATCGTCGCGCGCGCACGAATGAATCTCCCGGTGTCGGGCACATCGATCGCGATTGTGTAGTCCGCAACGTCGAACGCGGGCTCATACGGTCTGATCTGCTGCGCGTCGACGTGCGTGGTTGCAACGAGTGCAGCGGTCGCGAAGAGAAAGTGTCGGCGCATGTTCAGCGACTGGATTTTGTGAACGGTTTCGTGTCGCCGACGGCGGCTGGGCTGTCTCCCACCGCTCGAGCGACGGCTTCGGCGAAGTCGAGCGCAGTCCTGTACCGATCATCGGCGGCGCGTTCGAGCGCCTTCAGCAGAACACGCTCGAGCGATTCAGAGAACACTAAATCGTGACGAATCTTTCGCAGCGGAGTCGGATCATTCTTGAGCCGGGCGATCATCAATTCCTGCTGCGTTCGGCCATTGAAGGGTAGGGTACCGGTCAGCATCTCACATGTCATCAGCGCCAGCGAATAGATGTCGGTTCGTCCATCGAGCGGCTTCCCCCGCAGCTGCTCCGGACTCATGAACTCCGGAGTTCCAAGAATGATCCCCGTCGCCGTGAGCTTCTGCAGCTCGGCGCCGGCTCGTCGCTCCTTTGCGAGACCAAAGTCCATCACGACCGCGTACTCTGTTCCGTCGGCGCGCCGACACACCATCACGTTTTCAGGCTTCAGATCCCTGTGCACGATGTCGAGCCCGTGCGCGAGCTCCAGCCCGGCCGCGATGTCGTGCACGAAGCGCGCGACCTCGGCGGGCGGCAGGAAGCCGCGGCGATTCATCCGATCCGAGAGAATCTCTCCCTCGAGGTACGGCATCACGACATACACGAGTCCGTCTTCCGTCTCGCCGAGGCGAACGATGTGGCAGATGTTCGGGTGCAGGAGCCGCATTCCGAGGTTCGCCTCGCGGCGCAACCGCGCCATCGCGTTCGCGTCCTGCGAGAGCGCGGCTGACAACGCCTTGATCGCCGAGAGCGCGCCGGTGGCGATGTCTTTCGCGAGATACACGAACGACATGCCGCCTTCGCCGATCTTTCGTACGATCTCATAGCGCCCTTCGAGGGTTTTCCCCACGAGGTTCGCGTGCGTCACCGCCGGCTCGTTCGCGAGCTTCATCCGTTCGGCGGTTTTTCCAAGCGGCTCGCCCGACGGCCCGAGTGTCGTTACGAGGCGCGAGCCGTCTCGCGTACAGTACTTGGCCTCTGAGGGATACGTCGTTCCGCAGGTCGGGCAGCGGTTCATCAAGTACGCACTTGGTTGCGGCCACCCGACTTGGCGCGATACAACGCCTCGTCGGCCCGCGCAAACAGATCTTCCATCGATTCGACGCGGTCGGACGGAAAGGTGGCGATGCCGATGCTCACCGTCAAATGAACGATGCGGTCCGCGCCGACCACGAATTCCTGCGCGGCGATTCTCTCCCGGAGACGCTCGGCGAACGTGACGCCGCCGTCGAGGGACGTCTGTGGTAGGATCGCGACGAACTCCTCGCCGCCGTAGCGCGCGACGAGATCGACCTTGCGCATCTCGCCCTCGAGCAACCCTCCAAGCTGCCGGAGCACGCTGTCGCCGGCGAGGTGTCCGGCGGTGTCGTTGATCTTCTTGAAAAAGTCGACGTCGAGCAGGAGCATCGACAGCCCGGAGTCATATCGTCGCGCGCGATCCACTTCGACCGCGAGACGATCGAGCAACGCCCGGCGATTGAGCACGCGCGTCAACTGGTCGGTCGTGGCAAGCGCCTCGAGTCTTCGATTGTCGGCGCGCGTCGTTTCCAAGGCCTGCGCTCGGCGAATGGCGGCGACGGCCCCGCGAATCACGAGTTCCGCGAACTCGATGTCGCCTGACGTCAGCCGCCGCTCGCCATGGTCCGTTCGAAGGAACAGGACGCCGGACCTCGCGCGATCGAGCGAGAACGGAATCGCCGCGACGGACCGAATGAGGAGCGTCTTGCCGTCTTTCGCCCACAGCTCTCGCACAGCGGCAAACAGCGGATGCGATTGCGCGTCGTCGACGAGCACAGGGCGCTCCGAGTTGAGCGCGGCGACGATCTCAGGATATCGCTCGAGAGGAACCTCGACATCTTGAACGCTTGAGTCTTCGGCCGACGCCGCAACAATCGCCGAGACGTCTCCCGGGTGCGCGAGCACGACAGAACAGTGCGACAGCCCAAGCGACCGCGCCACTCGCCGCGTGAGGATCCGATAAATCTCGGCCGGCGTCAGCTCGCCTGTGACTTCGTGAAGAATCTCGATGAGCTGGCGATTGTGGATCGCATCGCCACGTACGCGCTCGAGCTCGACCGATGTATCGCGTAGCGCCAATCGGGCGTCGCGGAGCTCGCTGCTCGCGCGAAGCTGCGTTCGAACGCGGCCGAGCAGCTCGGGAACTCGAATAGGCTTGGTGACGAAGTCGTCGGCGCCTCGAGGTAGGCCGACCGCCTGATCCGCCTGTGCGGCGACGATGATCCGAACTGCACTCAACTGCCGGTCGCTCCGAAGCCGATCGAGCAAGGCCCGATCGCTCTGGACGACTTCGTCATCCACGACGATGACATCCGGCACGACGCGCTCGGCGTTCTCGAGCAGCGCGCCGGCGTCGGCGACAGATGCGACCCAATACCCTTGCTCGCGAAGAAGCCACGAGAGCGCTCCTGCGACGGCCGGATGGCTGTCCGCGATCAAGACTCGTCCCGAGTCACCCCCCGAGGAGCTCACGAAGTCCGTTCCACTCGATGTTACCGCCACTCAACACGGCGACGGTCGGTCCTCGTGGTATGAACTTTCGCTCGAGCAAAGCCGCGACGGTGATGGCACCGCTCGGCTCCACGACGAGTTTCATACGGTCTATCAACAGCCGCATCGCGCGCAGCAATGCGTCGTCGTCGACGGTGATGACGTCGTCGAGATACTTCTGGTGGTGCGCGAAAGTGACGCTGCCGATCTGCACGGCGAGCAGTCCGTCGGCGAGTCCGCCGGTGTGCTCGAGCGGAACCGGCATGCCCGCTTCCCGCGCCTTCGTGAGCTTTGGTGCGCCGGTCGGTTCCACGCCAATGACGCGCGCGTTCGGGAGCCGCAGTTTGATTGCGGACGCGACGCCCGCGCTGAATCCGCCGCCACCTACGGGCACCAGCACCGCATCGACGCCTGGAAGGTCGTCGGCAATTTCGAGCCCGACGGTTCCCTGTCCGGCAATGATCATCGGGTGGTCGTACGGTGGAACCAGCGTCAGTCCCTCTTCGCGCACTAACTCTTCCGCTCGGGACATGCGGTCGGCCGTCGTCTTCCCCGCCAAGACGACACGGGCGCCGAGTCGCTCGGCGCCGCCGCGTTTGGCCGGCGTGACGGTTGTAGGCATGACGACGGTCGCGGGCACGCCGTACAGCTTCGCCGCGAGAGCGACCGCTTGTGCGTGGTTCCCGGACGACGGGGCGATAACGCCCTTCCGCCGGAGCTCGGGATCCATGTGGGAGAGAAAGTTGTATGCGCCACGGAACTTGAATGCGCCGCCGCGCTGAAGCATTTCAGGCTTGATGAACACCGGTCCGCCGAGTTGTTCGGTCAGAACGTCAGCGGGGAGGATGGGCGTGCGAACGGCCACGGGCGCGAGCGTGCGCGCCGCCGCCTCGAGGTCTCCGATGGTCACCAGTTGCATGTCATTCACGAGGACGGAAACGGTCGATGTCGGTCGCGCGGCTCAGCGGCCGAAATGGTTGCGGATATTGGATTTCCCGGGGAGGTCAAAGCTATCGATCGGTCAGTGACCGGGAAAGATTCTTGGCGTGAAACGTTTCATTTGTGCGGGGCACCTGATCCGATCCAATGCAGTTCTTGGGACGAATCAGCCGAAAACGAAACAGGGCCGTCGCGATCGACGGCCCTGTTTCCCTGTTCGAAGGCTGCCTATTCCTCGTCGCCGTCCGACACAGCCTCCGCGACCTCGGCGCCCTCTTCACTGACCTCGGTCTCGTCGTCTGGCACGACGCGCGCGACGTCCATGACGAAGTCGTTGCCGTCGAGGTTCACGAGCTTGACCCCCTGCGTATTTCGGCCCGCGACGCGAATCCCCTTCACCGGCATGCGGATCGCGACGCCCTGTTTGGTGATTAACATCAGCTCATCGTCGGGCAGCACTTCCTTGATCGAAACAGCGTCGCCCGTTTTGTCGGTGCGATGGACGGTGATGATGCCCTTTCCGCCGCGTTTCTGAACGCGGTATTCATCGATCGGCGAGCACTTGCCCATGCCCTTCTCGGTGACGACGAGGAGGTTGGCTTCCCGCTTGATGACCACCATGCCGATGAGCTCATCGCGCGCGCCGAGTTCGATGCCCTTCACGCCGGTCGTGTCGCGCCCCATCTGACGCACGTCCTGCTCGTGGAAGCGAATAGACAACCCGTGGCGTGTTGCCAGCACGATGTCACTCGTGCCGCTCGTCACCTGGACGTCGATCAGCTCATCGTCTTTCTCGATCTTGATGGCCTTGATGCCGGTGTTGCGAACATTCGAATACTCTGAAAGCGCCGTTTTCTTCACGGTGCCCTTCTTCGTCGCGAAGAGCAGGAACTGATCGTCGGGGAAGTCGCGCACCGTCACGAAAGCCGAGACTTTCGTGTCCGGCGAGACGTTGATCATGTTGACGATGGGCTTTCCCTTCGCGGCGCGGCCGGCTTGCGGGATCTCGTGGACCTTGAGCCAGAAGCACCGGCCGTCGTCCGTGAAGACGAGGACGTAGTCGTGCGTCGACGCGATGAAGAGATGCTCGATGAAATCCTCATCTTTGAGCGTCGCTCCATTGTTTCCGCGTCCGCCGCGACGCTGCTTCTTGTACGTCGAGACCGAGGTGCGTTTGATGTAGCCGGAATGGGAGATCGTGACGACCATCTCCTCTTCGGCGATCAGGTCTTCGATCGTGAACTCGCCCTCGTCGCTCGTGATTTCGGTGCGACGCTCGTCGCCGAACTTCTTCGTGACGTCGAGGAGCTCGTCCTTGAGGACCTTCATGCGGCTGTCCTTCGACTCGAGCAGCGCCTTGAGCTCCTTGATGATGCCGCGAACCTCCTTCAGCTCCTCCTCGAGCTTGTCGATCTCGAGGCCCGTGAGCTTCGCGAGCCGCATGTTGAGGATCGCGTCACCCTGCCGCTCCGACAGCTTGAACTTCTTTTGCAGCTGTGCGTTCGCGGTCGGCGTGTCGGGCGCCTTGCGAATGAGCTTGATCACTTCGTCGATGTTGTCGACGGCGATCTTGAGACCCTCGAGAATGTGTTCGCGCTCGAGGGCCTTATCGAGATCGAACTGCGTGCGCCGGACGATGACTTCGTGCCGGTGCGTGATGTAGTGCTCGAGGACTTCCTTGAGCGGCATCACCTTCGGGACGAGGCTGCCCGTGCGCGCGTCCGGAACGAGTGCCAGCATGATGACGCCGAACGTCGACTGCATCGCGGTGTGTTTGTACAGCTGATTCAACACCACGCGCGGAATCGCATCGCGCTTCAGCTCGATGACGATGCGCATGCCGTCCTTGTCGGATTCGTTACGCAGGTCGGAGATGCCCTCGAGCTTCTTGTCGCGCACGAGCTCCGCGATGTTCTCGATGAGCTTCGCGCTGTTGACCTGATACGGAATCTCGGTGACGACGATCTGCGACTTGTTCGAGGACTCCTTCTCTTCGATCACCGCGCGGGCACGCATGACGATGCGTCCGCGCCCCGTCTCCTGATAATCCTTGATGCCCGCGCGGCCATAGATGTAGCCGCCGGTCGGGAAGTCGGGACCTTTGATGAATTTCCGCAATTCACCGATGGTCGCGTCCGGATTTTCGATCAGATGCACGATCGCGGTGACGACTTCCTTGAGATTGTGCGGCGGAATGTTGGTCGCCATTCCGACCGCGATGCCCGACGAGCCGTTGACGACGAGGTTTGGAATGCCCGCCGGGAGCACCGAGGGCTCCTCGTGCGAATCGTCGAACGTCGGAACCCGGTTGACGGTTTCCTTGTCGATGTCCCGCAACATCTCCATCGCGATGGACATCAATCGCGATTCGGTGTAGCGGTACGCCGCCGGCGGATCGCCTTCGACTGATCCAAAGTTTCCTTGGCCGTCGATGAGCGGATAGCGCAGCGAGAAGTCTTGCACCATTCGCACGAGCGCGTCGTACACGGAGGCGTCGCCGTGCGGGTGATACTTGCCGAGCACGTCGCCGACGACCGTCGCGCACTTCTTGTACGGTCGCCCCGGCACCAGCCCCGAGTCGAACATCGAGAACAGCACTCGACGATGCACGGGCTTGAGTCCATCGCGCACGTCCGGCAGCGCGCGAGAGACGATGACACTCATCGAATAGTTGATGAACGACTCTTTGATCTCGTCGTCGATCAACCGCGGAAGGATGCGTTCGCGATTGTTTGGAGCGGTCATTGGGAGGGGCTCGGCGGTCTATCGGCTCGCGCGATCGCGACCGACTTCATCGCATGCAGCGAGTCCGGAAACGAGGCCCGGACTCGGACTCCGAAATGTAGGTTCCGGACCCCCAAAAAGCAACCGAAGACGCTCTGTGCAACATATTCCGCAGCAACGACTTACGAGGCCCCTACTCAGGCGTTGCCGAGGCGGTCGATTTTCGTCGAAACGAATGCGGGGAGAGCGCCGATATCGGTGCAGTCAACGACTGATTCTGGGAAAGAAGTCGGAGCTTTGACGCGAATGGGATCGGGGCGAGGATCAGTCGCCCGATGGGCGCATCGATTCCTTCAGCGCATCCGATTCTAGGGGTTTCCCGATGGCGGCGGATTCACCGGCGGCGACGGCTCGTGGGGTGTCGCAAAGGACTTTCCAGCACGCCGCATCTGCTCTTCTTCCGCATCGAGCTCTGCCTCAGCTGCGGCCTCTTCTTGCTGCTCCCGGGCCAAGGCCTCGGCGCGCTCCTTCCGATATGCCTCGTACCACTCGCGAGTGATCTCGCCGGCGAGTTCACGATTTCCTAAACCGAACGACAGCGACAACGCTAGCGCGATCGCGCCGAAAAGGATCGCGAACGCCGTCGTGACGATGTCCGTCGCGATTCCGAGCTCTTGGAGCGCCATGAACACGGCGAGCACCAACACGCCGCCGCGCCCGATGCGAGCGAGTGCGCGTCCCCCGTGCACCGCGCCGGCCGATGCCGCAATGAGGCCGCCGACGAATCCGCCGAGGACAATGCCGATGAGAATGATGACGATCGCGGCAATGACGCTCGGGATATAGCTCACCAGCGTCGACACGACGTTCGCAAGCGACTCGAGGCCCAACGCATTCGCCGCGAGCAGAATCACGGTGAACATCACCAACCAGAACACGAGATTCGCGAGGACTCGCGTCGGGTTCACGTGCGTACCTGATCGCTCGACCGCCTGCGTTACGCCGCCGCGCTCGAGCAGGTGGTTCAAGCGAATCTTTCGCAGGCCACGCTCGGTCAGCTTCTCGAGAACTTTCGCGAGCAGGTATCCGGCGAACAGAATGACGAGCGCGCCCAGCAGCGCGGGCAGCGTCTGTCCGAAGACTTGCGCGAAGCCCGTCGAGAGTCGGTCGCCGAAGTTCGTGGTGTCGGGTTGTTGCATTCCGATTGCTCGTTACTGGTTCAATTCCTGGTGCCGCGCTTCACATCGAAGATCACGCTTCGGCGACACGTCGGACAGATCAACCACTCACGTTTCCGCGCATAGCCGAGGCCAAACGAGCCGCCGCCGATGCTTCTCGTGGTCATCAAGGTCCCGTCGCGAGGACACTCTACGTGGCCGTCGCGAACGAAGGCGTCTCGTATCGCGTGCTCCTCAGCCGGCTCGTACCGCGCCGCGGTTTCACTCATGAGACTCGCACGACGACCTTTCCGAACTGCTTGCCGCTCGCCAGCCGCTCGAACGCCGCCCGTCCGTCCGAAATCGAATGAACGCTGTCAACCACAGGACGAAGCCGGCCTTCGCCATAGGCTTTCACGATCATCTCGAACTCGTCGTCATTCCCCATCGTCGAGCCGAGGATCGACCACTGATTCCAGAACAGTCGCCGAACGTCTGTTTCGACGAATGGGCCTGATGTCGCACCACATGTCACGAGTCGCCCACGTCTCCCGAGCGCGCGCAGCGACTGCTGCCACGTATCCTGCCCGACATTGTCAGCGACGACATCGACCCCGCGTTTGTTCGTCTGTTCGCGAATCGCCTTTGCGACGTCGACCTCGTTTCGATTGAGCAAAACATCGGCGCCGAGGGTCGCCGCCCGCTCGAGCTTCTCGTTGCTGCTCGAGACCACCCACGTTCGAGCGCCGATCTCTTTACAGATCTGTAATGCCGCAAGCGCGACTCCGCCGCCGATCCCCCAGATCAGAACACCTTCGCGGGGCTGTACGCGCGCGCGCGACACCAACATTCGCCACGCGGTCAGCGTCGCGAGCGTGAACGCCGACGCTTCGTCGAGCGAGATGCCCTTCGGAATCGTCCGGACGTTCGTCGCCGGAATCACGAGATACTCCGCGAGCGTCCCCGGAAAATGTTCGCCGAGAATGCCGAAGCGCGGACAGAGCGGCTGCTCGCCCTCTTTGCAGTACTCGCAGGTGCGATCGCTCAGACCCGGGTTGACGACGACGTGGTCGCCGACCGCAACGGTCGTCACATCCGATCCAATCGACTCGACGACGCCCGACGCATCGGCGCCGAGGACCCAGGGAGCGTTGATCGTGACGTTCGGAAGACCGCCGACGACAAAGAGATCGAGCCGATTGAGGGCGACGGCATGGACGCGAATACGCACGTCGCCCGGCCGCTGTACCGCGGGCACCGGAAGATCATCGCGGCACTCGATGCGATCGAGTCCGCCGTGACTAGAGATCGTGAGCGCTTGCACGAGATACCGGCGAATGCCCTTATATTGGCCGTCAGGGAAGTTAGCGCGACCGGCGAGAAAGCCGAACAGACTCTCAGTCAATCCGTATGATTGCGATCAAAGTGCCGACGCTCGGCGAATCGATCGTCGAAGCGACGGTCTCACGGTGGTTGAAAAAAGAAGGCGATGCGATCGCCATCGGCGATACGCTCGTCGAGCTCGAGACCGACAAAATCACCGTGGAAGTGCCCGCAATGCACGCCGGCGTGCTCAAAAAGATCGCGCACGGCGAAGGCGACATCGTCAAAGTCGACGACCTGCTCGCGGAGATCGACGAGAATGCGTCAGTTGCTGCGGCGGCGAGCGCGCCCGCCGCACCGGCTCCTCCACCAATCGCACCTCCAGCTGGAGCGGCCGCCGCGTCCAAGCCGGCGGAGGCTCCGAAAGCCGCGCCTCCCGCTCCTCCCCGAGCGGCGCAGGCCGAAGTTCGCGCGTCACCGGCGGCTCAACGCGTGGCGGCCGAACAGAACGTGGATCTCTCGACCGTGAAGGGCACCGGTCGCGGGGGAGTCGTCAGCAAGCCAGACGTGATCGAGCGCGGCCAGCAGCAGGCGCCGGTCGACGTCGTTCGCCCGAAGGAGCCGACGTTCACGCCTCCACCGAGCGCAGCGCCGGCCGCCGCCGCCGCGCCGCAGGGAACCCGTGAAACTCGCGAGAAGATGACGACGCGCCGTCGTCGCATCGCCGAGCATCTGCTCGAGTCGCAGCACGCAACGGCGCATCTGACGACGTTCAACGAGATCGACATGTCCGCGGTGAGCGCACTCCGCGAGCGACTCAAGGAGCGCGTCGAGAAAGAACAGGGCGTGAAGCTCTCGTTCATGCCTTTCTTCGTGAAGGCGGCCTGCCTTGCGCTCAAGACCTATCCGATCGTCAATGCGCAGATCGACGGCGATTCGATCGTCTATAAGCACTACGTCAACATGGGCATTGCCGTCGCGTCGGAGGGGGGCCTCGTCGTCCCGAACATCAAAGACGCCGACAAGAAAGGCATGCTGCAGATCTCTCGCGACATCGTCGAAGTCGCCAAGCGCGCACGCGACGGCAAGCTGACGATGGATGACCTCATGGGCGGCACGTTCACGATCACGAACGGCGGCGTCTTCGGCTCACTCGTCTCGACGCCGATTCTCAACTACCCACAGGTCGGCATCCTCGGGCTTCACAAGACGCAAGACCGTCCGATTGCCGTCGGCGGCAAGGTCGAAATTCGACCGATGATGTACATCGCGCTGTCGTACGACCATCGCGTGATCGACGGGCAACAAGCCGTGCTGTTCCTCGTGCGCGTCAAGGAGTTGATGGAAGATCCTGGCTCGATGTTGATCGACTGATTGAGGGCAGGTCGTCGTCGGTGAGTGGCGGGCGCCGTTAGCTTTCCGAAGCATCGCTCACCCTCAATCAGTCATGGGAACTTCCGCCCCCAGCTCGTCGCCTACGTCCGTCGACGTCGTCATCATTGGCGGCGGTCCGGGCGGCTATGTCGCCGCCATCCGCGCCGCCCAGCTCGGTCTCTCGACGGTTTGCGTCGAGTACGACAAGACCCTCGGTGGCACGTGCGTCAACGTCGGATGCATTCCGTCGAAAGCGCTGCTGACGTCGTCCGAGCATTACGAGTTTGCTCAACATGCCGCTGCGAGCCACGGCATCAACATCGGTCAGTTGACGCTCGACCTCGGCACGATGCTCAAGCGGAAGGACGACGTCGTCGGCCAGAACACGCGCGGCATCGAGTTCTTGTTCAAGAAGAACAAGATCACGTGGGCGAAGGGGTTTGGTACGCTCAAGGCGGGAAACGTCGTCGAAGTAACGAGCGCAAATCCCGCGGCGGAGGGCCCCCCCGCTGAAAAAATCGCCACGTATCAGGCAAAGAGCGTCATCATTGCCACCGGCTCCGTACCGATCGAGCTCCCCTTCCTGAAATTCGACGAGGAGCGCGTCCTCTCGAACGTCGGCGCGCTGAAGATTCCGAAAGTCCCGAACCATCTCATCGTGATCGGCGGCGGAGTCATCGGCCTCGAGCTCGGCTCCGTGTGGAAGCGACTCGGCGCGACCGTGACCGTCGTCGAGCTGCTTCCGGCGATTCTGCCAGGCATGGACGATGAGCTGGTGAAGGAGGCCGAGAGGACCTTCAAGAAGCAGGGCCTCGACATTCGTACCGGCACTCGCGTGACGGGAGGCGGACGCACCGACGCCGGCGTCTACATCGAAGTCGAACGCGACGGAAAGACCGAGCGCATCGAGGGCGATCACGTCCTCGTCTCCGTCGGACGCCGGCCGGTCACGTCAGGCATCGACGTCAAAGCATTGGGCTTGAACGTCGGGCGGCGCGGCGAGATCCTCGTCGACGACCAAATGCGCACGAACCTTCCGAACGTCTACGCGATCGGTGACTGCGTGCCGGGACCGATGCTCGCCCATAAAGCGGAGGACGAAGGCGTCATCGCCGCCGAGGTGATCGCTGGGAAGCACGTGCATATGCACTACAAGTCGATTCCCAGCGTCGTCTATACATGGCCGGAGATCGCCGCGGTTGGACTCACCGAGCGCCAGGTGAAAGACAGCGGGCGCGAATACCGCACCGGCAAGTTCCCGTTCTCGGCGAATGGGCGCGCGCGATCGATGGGCGAGACCACCGGCTTCATAAAGTTCGTCGCCGACGCGAAGACCGACGAGCTCCTCGGCGCGCATATGATCGGACCGAACGTCTCGGAGCTCGTTGCCGAGGTTGTGCTCGCGTTCGAATATCGCGGATCGTCGGAGGACATCGGAGTCACCGTTCACGCACATCCGACGCTGTCCGAAGTCACGAAGGAAGCTGCCCTCGCGACCCTTGGACGCGCGCTGCACATCTGACCGACCGACGTGACAGGCTACTTCGCGCTCGATCCGCGTCCGCTGCTGCCCGAGGATTCGCAGGCAACTCGGACGCTGCTCATGGGCGCGCTCGGCGTGACGCCGTATATCGATCGCGCGCTCGAGGTTTTAGGACTTGCTGAGCGGGGCAACGATCCGGAGCATCGCGCGCTCGTCATCGCCCGCGATGGGACCGTCGCCGGACTGGTGTTGTTCGGGACCATCGCGGGAACCGCGGGCGGCGCGCGGCTGCATACCGCGGTGCTTGCGCCCGGCATCGAAGCGAGCGACGTCGGCGATCGATTGATGAACGCAGTCGCGCAAGTCTCGCGCGACGCATCGGCGCGGTTTCTTCTCGCGGAGATGCCGGATGATCCGGCCCTTGGAAAGGTTTTCGCCCTGCTCCGCGAGCACGGATTTCACGAGGAGGCGCGGGTGCCGGACTTCTTCCGCGAGGGCGTCGCTCTGACCTTTCTGCGAAAACAGCTTTAGAGAAAACGAAACGGGCGCCGGTGGGATCACCGGCGCCCGTTTTCTTTCACACGAGATGCTTAGATGCCGCCGCCGCCGCGGCGACCCATCATCGATGCCATGTCGACGTAGCCGTCGGGAATCGAGAACATGTCGGGCGAAACCGAGCCCTTGTCGATCGACGTCACCTCCATCGCGACGCTGCCGGACTCCGACCACACTTTGAGCGGAAAGCCGGGCTTCGTGCCGAATGCCTTGGCCCACGCCGGCGATGACGAGCCGCCGCGACCCATCGGTCCACCGGTATTCGGGAAGAGGAAATGTCCGAGGCTCTGCGCGATGCACGCTCGCATTGGCTCGCCATTGGACGGCTTGATTTCGTAGTCGTCGCAGTCATAGCCGGCAATCTTCTCGGTGGTTCCGAGCTTCTTGATGTCGACCGTCGCGTCCGACGTGTTCGGATTCGCGGTCGCTTTCGAGAGGTCCGTGACGAACTTGAGACCCTTTGCGTTCGCGAACATGGGCGCCTGTGCGAGCGCCGGCGGCAACGGCATCACGGTCGTCGCGGTCATGGTTTTGGGATCGTACACCATCCGCAGCTCCATTCCACCCATCATGCCATTTCCGGCACCCGGCGGCAGCGTGACGATGGTCGCCTGCTGATCGCCCTTGACCATCATCTTCATGTTGATGTCACCCATGTTCTGCGTGCCGGTGCCCGACACTTTCATGGAGACAGTTCCTTCGAACTGCGCTGCCAGAGGCGCGGCGGCCGCAAGCTGCACGAGCACGAGCATGGAAAAACGGCGCATGTCTAACACCTCGAATTTGAGAAAACGAACTTCGGTTCTATTGCAAAGCCGCGGTCGCCCCGACGCTTACTTGGGACGAACCTGGCCGGCCTGAAGAGCTGCGGTCGGCTTCAAGAAACGATCGTACCACGCGACGTACCTCTCCAAACGATCATAGTTGAAGCTTGGCAACGACAACCCGTGATGCTGATTCGGGTAGACGATCAGTTGCGTCGGCACGTTCAGGCTCCGAAGGGCCTGGTACATCTGTTCGCCGCCGATCACGGGGACGTTGAAGTCCTTGTCGCCGCCCATGAACAAGGTCGGGGTGGTAATCCGATCCGCGTGGAAGAAAGGATAGGAGAGCTTGATCCAGAGATCCTGTGCTTTCCACGGTGGGCCAAGCTCATTCTCATACTGATAGATGTACTGATCGGATCCATACATCGAGAGCTGGAGCGCGCTTCCGGCGCCTGAGATAGCCGCCTTGAACCGATTGGTCGACGCGATCGAATAGTCGGTCAGAATCCCGCCGTAGCTCCAGCCACCGATCCCGAGCCGGTCCGGATCGGCCACGCCGATCGAAATCGCGTAGTCGACGCCGGCCATCAGGTCGAGCACTTCCTTGTCCCCCCAATCAGCAAAGATGGCTTGCTGATACTTCTGTCCTCTGCCGTTGCTGCCGCGGTAGTTGACGTTCAGAACGGCGTAGCCGTTCGCGGCGAACAACTCTCGCTCGAGACTGAATGCGTGCTGGTCTTGTCCGTTCGGGCCGCCGTGAATTCGCAGCAAGAGCGGCACGCGTCGGCCGGGGACGTAACCGACGGGCTTTACGAGCAGTCCGTGCGCTTCGTTTCCGTCTTTCGCTTTGAAGCTGATGTCCTCGGTCGTCGCGAGCTGAACTTCCGAGAGCCATGCGTCGTTCTGATGCGACAGCTGACGCAGCGCGCCGTTCTCCAAGGCGTAGACCTCGGCAGGTTGCGTCGCGGTCGAATTGAGGACGGCAATCTTTCCGTCCGCGGTCGACATCGAACCAATCACGCGACGTCCGTCGACGAGCTTCTGAACCGATCCGCCATTTGCGGGAATCTTGCCGACGAACCGCGCCCTGTCGTCGACGTACAGGAAGACGATCGATTTGCCGTCAGCGGTGAACTGGGGCGAGGACACGGGTCGATCGAGCGTCTCGGTGAGAATCTTCGACGGCCCGCCCGCGACCGGCACGATCGCGAGCTGTTCTTCATTGTACGCGGTGAACTTTGGCAGGCTGCCGCGCAAATACGCGAGTGTCTTGCCGTCCGGACTCCACGCGAAGGGGCCGCCGTCGGGTCCCTCGAAGGTCGTCAGCTGCTTTGGCGTCGCTCGCGGTCGCGCTTCGATGACGAAGACATCGGAGTTCTTCGAGTGATCGAGATCGCCCGGAACACGCGTGCTCTCGAATGCGATCAGCTTGCCGTCGGGCGACCACTCTGGGTTCGTTTCATCGTAGAGGCCCGGCGTCAGCAACGTCGCTTTGCGCGTCGCGAGATCGTACAGATACAGGTGCGTGTTGGCCGAATCGAGGTAGCCGCCCGCGTCGCTCTTGAAGTGATAGCGGTCGAGGACGATCGGCTTCGGCCGCTTGTTGCTCGTGTCCGCATCTGGGCGAACGTCGCTCATCGCGAGTGCGATGCGCTTTCCGTCCGGCGACCATTGGTATTCTCTAATGCCCGTTCGCAGCTCGCTCACGCGCCGAGCCTCACCGCCGGCTCGATCGAGCAACCAGAGTTGCGAGCCCTTGCCGCCTTGGCGCGACGACAGAAATGACAGGTAGCGGCCGTCGGGACTCCACCGCGGCGAGGTCTCTCCGTCCGGAGACGACGTCACTTGAATCGTCTGAGCTCCGTCCCACGACGTCATCCAGATGTCGCTGTCGGATTTGTCTTTCGCCGAATCCGTGGAGCTGACGACGTATGCCACCCATTTGCCGTCGGGCGAGATCTCCGGATCGCTGACGGTCTTCAGCCGATACATATCGCCGACTCGCAGCGGGCGCTTTCCGGCCGGCGACTGTGCCGCGAGGGCCGACGCCGTGAAGAGGGCCAGCCCCGCGACGAACACGCTTCGATTCATCATTGGTCTCCGCGAACAACGTGACTACTTGCCGGCAGCGGCCTTCACTCGGTCGAGGAAGAGCTGCTCGAGACGCCCGGTCGATCCGCACGGAATGCGGTCGGTGCTCCCGCCGCTGATGTCCTGCCCCATCGCGACGAAGGTCGTTTGAATCTGCGTTCCGCCCTTGCCGTCGGTGAGGATGTCCGTGAGCAGCGAAATGTAGATACGGTACATCGACGCCTTGGGGCCCGTCATTCCGGAGCCGCAGTCGACGAGGTTGACCATCGGCTCACCAGCGAACTGACGGGACTTGTAGAAATTCTGATTACCGATCTGATGTGCCGACGGATTTTCGACCGTCACCGGGATATCCAGATCGGCGTAGACCTTCTTGGTCGCGAGCCAAACCGTTGCCGGTGGTGCGGCGATCGTGGCTGTTGCCGCTCGCGGGCGATCGGCGAGAATTGTTCCGCCTTCCCCTTGGTAGATCGTGGCTTGCCTCGGGGTAGTCGACTCGATGACGGGGGCACCGGAGCTCGCACATCCGCACAGAGCACACAGGAGGAGAAGTCGGCGCATAGCCTGATCGGGTAGGAGGTTTTCAAAGATGTCGGGCAGCGCCTTCATTGAACAGACGCCTTCATTGAACAGACGCCCTCGGTGAACAGACGCCCTCGGTTTCTCACGTGATGCTGCTTTCTCCAACGATTTCGAGCGCAGCGGGGAGAATGAGATCCGTCCACCCCTCGTACATAGTCGCGGAGGGGTGAAGTCCATCGCCGGCGATGAGCGCGGAATCGCTCTCGGCGCAACGAGAAATCGGCGTGACATCTACGAACTCTGCGCCAGCCCTGGCCGCCTCGGCACGACCGACTTCATTGAACGCGTCGATCTCCGCAGCAATTCGAGCGACGTCTCTCCCTGATTGACGTGCAAATCGGGTCACACCCCAGTCCGGAATCGAGACGACGATCACGTGCGAGGGATTCGAACCGGCGAGTACGATCGCGCGCCGCAGCAAACCACGAAACTGGCCTTCGTATTCGGTCGCCGGACGACCTCGATACTGATTGTTCACTCCGATGAGGAGCGTGACGAGATCGAAGTCGTTCGCGAGACTCGCGGCATCGATACCGGCGTTCAGCTCGTCGGTAGTCCATCCCGTTCGCGCCACGATAGTCGGGTCATCGACGTCGAAGCCGTTTTCGCGGAGCCGGGCCGCGAGCCGGACGGGCCATCGATCCGCGACGCGCACCGCCTCTCCGATCGTGTACGAATCGCCAAGCGCGAGCATCCGAACTGTTCGCGGTCGCGGCGACATCGTCAATTCGGTTTGACGAAGCGATCGAACACGACCGCCGAGTAGCTCGTGAGCTCTCCGGCGGCGTAGGCGCGAAGGAACGAGTTCATCGTCTCGACCATCGAGACGCTCACGTTGCCCGCGCCCGGCACATAGAGCGGGTGTTGTGGCCCTCTGCCGAAGTAGCTCCGGATGATGACGCTGGTGCTGTCGTGCGGAAGCGACTTGACGTTCTTTGCGTACTCGTCGAACCCGCCGTCGCGGCCCATCAGATACTGCTCGACATTCGACAAGTAGAATGCGGAAACCTTCAATCCGTGTTCGGTCGCGTACGTTCCGATCGCTCGAACGGCCTTGTCGCCCGCGACGTTGCCGATCACGGGGATGATTTTGTTGGTGAGCTCCATGGTGCGGACGTATTGAAAGCTCCTTTCGTCCGCCAGGAAGCTGGCGCGATGGCCATCGCGATCCGTCGCCAAGATCAGCTGACCGAACGATGGGTAGTTGGAGCGATTGTTCCGACCGAGGCTCGAGAACCGTGTATCGAGCCCCTCAGAGACGAAAGCCGAGCGGTACCGCTGAAGCACCTCTTGATCGTGGAGCTTCAGCGGCACGCCGAACTTGAGGATTTTCTCGTTGCTCGCGCGTCGTGTCGCCTGAACCGTCTGCGAGTCGACCTTCGCGTTGTTGACGTACGTCAGGATGTCCGCGATGGATCGGTTTGACCACGCGTCGGCGTCGGATGGAATCGGTTTGCCGAAAAGCCGGAGGAGGAACTCGAATCGGTTTCGCGAGAGCTCGAACAACGACTTGTACATCAGATGCTCGAGCATGTTGTCGCGTCGGATGTCGAGCATGAACGCGACGCTCGGATGGATCAGTGCGATGTACGAAAAGTTTTGATCGGGTCCGACGCCGATGTACGCGCCGCCGTGGACGCCCACTTTCGCGAGCTGACTCGCAACGTGGAGATAGGACGCCTCGTTCGTGACGATGTTGTCCGAGTCGAAATAGCCTCCCGGTTCGGACAGGCGGGCGACGATTCCAGCGAATGATGTGTCGGCGGTTCGTTGCGCTGCGGCGGGGGACGCAACGAGGCAAACGAGGGCCAGGAGTAGTCTCACTCCGTGAGACTAGCCTACGGCGGCGAGCGAGTCGAGAGCGCTTACCGGAGTCTTTCGATTGATCGGACGGCTACAGAATTTCGTGCTCGTCCGATGTGCCTTTGCCGGCTGACGCCGACTGGGTCGCGATTGCGCGGAGTTGAGCGAGAAAGGCCGCCGGACCGGCGCCATCAGGAAGTGCGGAGAGGGCACGGAGGGCATCCTCCTGCCGAATGGCGAGACCCGCGCTGATCGTGTTGGGGTCGACGCCAACGCGCTCGAACTCGTGGAGCAAATTCGCGAACCGTTCCGCCTGTGACATGTTCTCCTCGGGAGTCATCCCAAGTGCATGAATGCGAACGAAATCGCTACCGAGCCGAGCGCTTTCGCAAACCCCGTTCCGCTCGGTTGTTTCTGGGCAGGTCTTGGGGTAGACGAAAGGCCGGCCCGAGGGGGGCCGGCCTTTCGCTGCTTCAATCATCCGCCCGGCGTTATCGAGCGAAAGCCATCAAAGCCGCGGCGACAACCCCGCCGGCGACGACGAGCGCAACCGCTCCGCCGACTGCAGCCTTTGGCGTGATCACGAATTCCCGACGATACCACGGTGTGATGACCTGTGGGGCCGTCTGCGGGAGCGCGTCCATGATCTGCGCCTCGAGATACGTTGGCGTATGCATGCGCCGGCGTCGCTCGACTTCGACATTGATGTTCTTCCAAAACTCGACATCACGGGCGGTGTCACCTTTGCGCACACTCGCCTCCGGAAGTTCGCCGTCTAACCACGCGTGAACAGCTGGCGACAACACGCGCGCGTCCTGCTCCTGATGACTCAGCGGCACCTCGCGGTCAGCGAGCGGGCGTTCTTTCTCGACGCGCCGCACTGGCCGATGATGATGGTGGCCGTCAAACCCGCCCAAGCCGTCGTCGGAACGGAGATCGTCTACCATGTTAGGCGTACTTCTCCTCTAAAAGTGCTTGGAGCGCTTCACGCGCGCGGTGTACGCGCATCTTCAGCGCTCCGACAGTAGTACCCAGTAGATCGGCCATTTCTTCGTACGAGCGGCCCTCGACGTGTTTCATGATGAATGCCTCGCGCAGCGAACCTGGCAGCGTTGCGAGCGCACGGTCGAGATCCGTCCGCAGCTCCGTTCGATCGAGATCCTCTTCCGGAGTTGCATACGAGGACGGTTGATCATCCTCATCGTAACTCAGGTGCGATCGACGAATGTTCTTCAGCCAATCCTTGCAACCGTTCGCAACGATCCTGAACACCCAAGCGTCAAAGCGCCCGCGGACTTCGGCGAGATGCTGGTACGCCTTGATGAAGCTGAGCTGAAGAATGTCCTCAGCGACATCGGGGCTTCCCGTCATACAAAGCGCATGACGGTACAGCGGATCACTATACCGCTGGATCAGAGTCTTGAACGCGTCGCGATTCCCACCGAGCACGCGCTGTATGATCAGTTGATCGGTGTTGTCGGGATCAACCGCGTTTTGATCGGCTCGCAGAGCCGGCTCCGTCGTCTTCACGACAACAGAGTAACGCACTTTCCGCGCGTCGGACAGGGTACGGGCCCTGCCGTGCTGCTCGAGAAGACTCGCCACGTAGCTCAGACGATGAGTGGGCCGCGCGCGTAACAGAAAACGTCCCTGAATCGCTAAATCCTTTGGCGGTCCGCCTCTTCGAACGCCTTCCATCCGAGTTCTCGAATACGCGATCCGTGCTGGTCGAGACCGGGCGGTTCGAACCGAACCGACCCGCCGACACTCGACGGAAGCCCCGTTACCGGCGACGCTTTCGTGTTCTGGATGGCCTCCAGCACGGTGTTCACGACGCCGTTTGGAACGCCGGCGGCGTCGAGCACCGATTGCCAATCGGCGGCCGGCCGTGCTGCGATCGCCCGTGAGAATTCACTGATAATTCGGTCGCGCTGCTCCATCCGACCAGGATTCGACGCGAGGTCCGGATCGTCGGCGAGCGAGGAAAGACCGAGCGCTCGCGCACAGGCAACCCATTGCGCATCGGTACCTACGGCGACGATCAACGGCCGGTCGGACGCATAGAAGAGCTGATATGGAACGAGGCTGGGATGAGCGTTCCCCCGTCGCTTTCCGTCTTTCCCCGTCAGGAGCGCATTCTGCGCGACGTTCACGAGCGCGGCGCGGGCGCTATCGGCGAGCGAAATCACCACGCGTCCGCCGACACCTTCGCGCGCACGTCGAACCACGGCACCGAGAATCGCGATCGCCGCGTCTTTTCCCGTAAGCACGTCCGCCAGCGCAACGCCGATCCGCATCGGATCGCCATCCGGCTCGCCTGTGATGGCCATCCATCCGCACTCCGCCTGCGCGACGAGATCATAGCCGGGTCGAGATGAGGACGAACCGAACCCGGTGATCGAGCACCAGACGAGCTCGGGACGCCGACGACACCATCCGTCCGGAGAGATTCCACGGCGCTCCAACATCCCCCCGCGGAAGTTGTCGACGACGACGTCCGCCTCGGCGATCAGCGTTTCGAGGAACGCTCGGTCGATCGCGCTGTCGAAGTCGGCGGCGAGACCGAGCTTGTTTCTATTGATGGAGAGGTAGTAGGCGCTTCGGCCGAGTGAGTCGAACGGCGGTCCCCACGTCCGGGTCTCGTCTCCCGATCCCGGGCGCTCGACTTTGATTACGTCGGCGCCAAGATCTCCGAGCAGCATCGTGCAGAATGGTCCAGCAAGAACACGCGTTAAATCGAGTATTTTGAGTCCTTTCAGCATTAATGTTACTGTCGTGGCGCGTGAGTGATTCTATGGTGTTTCCCGACGGACGGCTGGCTGCTTTGCAAATCTCTAGTTGAAGTGTCTGCTGACCCTGCCTTGCGTAGCTAAAGCAGAGTCATATACTTCCGCGGCCCGTCCCCCCGTGCTCCCGGCCGCGCCATGCGTCGCAGCGCCGGCCGCTGCGATAGCGCTCCCTGCCCCCTGAGTCCTTGTACTCCGACTCGTCGAGTGACCTGAATATGGTCGAGAAGCCACAGTCCAATGAAGGCGCCCCTGCTCCGTCCCCTGCCCCGGAAGCTCCTCCGAAACGTCCACCCGGACACCGCGGCGCCGACATGCGAGACACGGTCGCCGAGTTGGCGGAGCGTGCGCAGCTGATCAGCCAGGAGGCCGGGACGAAGGTCGCCGCGGCAATGAAGGACGTCATCAGCGCCGCGGCGGGCATCGCTGGATTCGCGATCGAAAGTGCACGAGACCTCGTGCAGTATATGGTAAAGCGCGGCCAGATGACCCCTGAGGAAGGCGACAAATTGATGCGGGAAGTCGAGGCCGCGCACGACAAACGCTCGCCGGCAGAAAAGGCTCGCCCGACCGCAACGAAGATCGCGAACGAAAAGGCCGCCGTTGCAAAAGCAGAGGCAGCCGCGAGGGCGGCGGCCCTTGCGGCTTCACAACCGCCCTTCCGGCCTGCCGTTCGACCGACGCCGGCGCCGGCGAGCGCCCCTCCCTCTCCCCCTCCCCCATCGCCGCCGCCCAAAGCTGCGCCTGCAAAGCCGGCCCCGAAGGTGGCAACGAAGACGGCGCCCGCAAAGCCGGCGGCGAAGACCGCCCACGCGCCCGCGAAGACCGCGAAACCGGCAGCGAAGCCCGCGGCGAAGGTATCCGCGAAAGTATCCGCAAAGGTACCGGCGAAATCCGCGAAGCATCCGCCCGCGAAGTCGTCGCCGAAAGGAAAGCGCTAAGGCTTCGTGTTGGACCGACGCTGCTCGAGAATCGCCTCGAGCAGCGTTCTCATTTCATCGATGTCGCTGACGACGAATTCGGCCCCAGTCGTCGGCGGATCGTCGTCGGACGCAACGTGGACGGTCACCGCCGACGCGTGCGCAACGCGAAGATCAATGAACGCATCTTCGTCCGTGCGATCGTCGCCCGCGAAAAACAGTGAAGCGGTGTCGTCGAGTGCATGGAGCTGTCGCGCGAGGTCGACTGAAGCAGTTCCTTTGTTGACGTCGACGGGCGGTCGAAGTTCGAGTACTTCTTTCCCGACCGTGACGCGCAGTCCCAGCTGCTGAGCGATTTGCGCGACGTGCGCAGAGACCGCAGGCACGATCATCGGAGACGCGAGCCGATAGTGTACGCTCAGTGTCCACCGTTTGTCCTCGACAATCACGCCCGGCGCGGAGTCGGCGACCGCGTTGCACAACTCGACCGCTTCGGCGATCTGCTTTTCGAAGCCTGCAATGTCCGCTCTGACGACCGGCTCGCCGTTCGGCGGTGCGACCTCCATTCCATGATTGCCGATCACCCAAACGTCGCGAAGCCCCATGAGGCGACGCGCGTCGCGCGCGCTGCGACCGGAAATGATCGCAACGTGCGTGTCCACGCACTCGGTGAGCTCCGCGACGACCCGCTGTGTCGCAGGCGGGACGATCGCGTATTCCGGTCGATCGGCGATTGGGGAAAGCGTTCCATCGATGTCGAGCAGCAGGAGAAGCGGCCGACCCGATAACCGCCGAGCGACGGACGCTGTCATCGGCAGCGCCGGTGTGCTCACGCGATCACACTGCTGCCGGCTGTGGCTGCGGCGACGCCATGATCTCCGTCGCGCGACTGAGGATCGAGCCGAGCCAATCGAAGATCGTCGAGTTGTTGAGCTGGCGGCGCATGCGGTGCATTCGCCGTTTGCGCTCTTCCGGTGACATCTCGAGCGCGGCGCGGATTGCGCCGACAAAGCCATCGACATTGAACGGATTGATCAACAGCGCACCATCGATCTCCTCGGCGGATCCGGTAAAGCGACTCAGAATGAGAACTCCGCGCTCGTCCGTCTGGCAAGCGACGAACTCTTTCGCGACGAGGTTCATTCCGTCCTGGAGCGACGAGACGATGCAGATGTCGGCGGCGCGATATACGCCGGCAAGCAGATCCGAGTCGACGTTCTCGTTCACGAGCACGATCGGCGTCCAGTCGGAGTTCCCGTACTTCGCGTTCGTCGCCATCACCGACTGAACGACTTCACGCTCGAGCGAATTGTACGCGGGCAGATCGGTTCGCGATGGCGTGCAGACGAAGATAAAGCTGAACCGTTCTCGGAGCTCGGGAGATTCTTCCCACAATGTGTCGAGCGCGCGAATTCGCTCGGGAATTCCCTTCGTGTAATCGACGCGATCGACGCAGACACCGAGCTGGCGGTTCCCTCTCGCGTACCGATCGCGAAGGGTGTTGACGCGCGCGGTGCTTTCTGCCGACTGTGCCATCTTCGCGAAGCGCTCGACGTCGATGCTGATCGGAAACGCACCGACGAACACGAGTCGATTGCGGAACCAGATGGTTTGGCGCGCGTGGTCAACGCGCGCTTCGCTCACGAAGTGTTCGACGCAATTGAGAAAGTTCACGACGTATCGGTCGATCTGAAACTCGATGAGATCGTTGCCGAGCATGCCGCGCAACACTGCTTCGTGGATGCCGGACGGCAACAGGCGAAGGATGTCGGGCGGCGGAAACGGGATGTGCCAAAACTGGTGAATGAAAAGCGTCGGACGCATCGCGCGAAGGAATTCCGATGCGAGCGCGAAGTGATAGTCCTGGATCCAGGCCATCGCGCGACCGGTGCATCGTTCGGCTTCGTCGGCGACGGCGTGGGCGAATCGCAAATTCACCGTTCGATATCGCTCCCAGAATTCGGTGCGATACTCGAAGTGTTGAATGAGCATGTGGCACAGCGGCCAAAGCGCCTGGTTGGCGAAGCCGTGGTAATAGCCGTTGATATCAGCTTCATCGAGCCACACGCGACGCAGCGTGTAGCACGCTTCGTCGGGTGGAACCGCCACGCGGCCCGTTTCATCCGAGACTTCGTGATCCGCGGTGCCCGAACCCCACGCGACCCACGTTCCGTGGGTTCGCCGCATCGTGGGGTCGAGCGCGGAGACGAGACCGCCGGCGGGCTGCTTGACGTCGATCCCGTGCAAACCGCGCATGTGCTCGTACGGCTCGCGGTTCGAGACGAGAATGAACTTGCAATCGACCAAATACTGCGCGATATCGACCATAGACGTGGTGGAGCCCGCAACAGCTATGCCCAGTCCGGTCGAACGGTGCCACGCGGTTACCGAAGTTCGGCGCGTGAAATACGTTTAGCCCCTATCTCTCCAATTCCGACCACCGAGCAACGTGACGACCCCCATCGTGACGCGCGCGCCGACGCGCATCGACTTCGGAGGAGGATGGACCGACGTACCTCCGTATTCGAGTGAGGTTGGCGGCTTCGTTTGCAACGTTGCGATCACGCGCTACGCGACGGTCACGATCACCCCGGGCGATGATGCGGCCGACGACGAGGCGACCGGTACCGGCGATCGCGCGATCGTCATGGCCGCATCGCGCCGATTTCGCTTTCAGCCGCGGGACGTTCGCGTCAGCGTAACGAGCGATTTCCCGCTCGGCGCGGGACTCGGCGGATCTTCGGCCGTGGGAGTCGCGACATGCGCGGCGTTTGCCGCGATGCGACGACAATCGATGTCGCCGTCGGCAATCGCCGAACTCAGCAGAGAGATTGAAATCGGCGATCTCGGCGTCCCGGGCGGCCGGCAAGATCACTATGCTGCCGCGTATGGCGGCGCACTCGGACTCCGATTCTCCGCGAAGGGCGTCGACGTCAACGAAATCAAGCTCAGCACGAAAGTGCGGGCGGAGATCGAGCGACGGTGTTTCGTCGTCTACACCGGCCAGAGCAGGATTTCAGGCGATACCATCAACGCCGTGCTCGATGCATACGCGCGGCGTGAGGCGCATGTCACGACGGCGCTCTCGCAGATGCGCGCGAACGCGGAGCAGATGGCGGACGCGCTCGCGCGCGGCCGTTTCGAGTGGCTCGCGGCGTTGGTGGACGAACAGTGGAGTCACCAGCGGTCGCTCCACCCGGCGATTCCGACGCCGCTGATCGACGAGATCATCGCGAAGGGGCGCGCGGCCGGAGCGGTGGGCGGAAAGGCGCTCGGCGCATCGGGCGGCGGCTGTGTGCTCGTGATTGCCGCCGAAGGTCGCATCGACAGCGTTCGCCAAGCGATCGCCCCCCTCGGCGAAATTCTTCCATTCAAGATTGCCGACAACGGCGTGGAGCAATGCCGGTAGAACGCGGAGACGCCGTTGCGCTGACGCGCGCGCTGGTTCGAATCGACTCGCGGAACCCGACGTTGGTCGCGGGCGGTCCCGGCGAAGCGATCATCGCGCGCGAATTGGCAGGCGTTCTCACCGCCTGGGGATTTCGCGTCGAGATCATCGACGCGGCGCCGGGGAGACCGAGCGTCGTCGCGCGAATCGGAAAGCCGGGCGGCCGATCATTGATGTTCAACGGACATCTCGACGTCGTCGGCGTCGACGGGATGACGCACGATCCGTGGTCCGCCGAATCGAACGGACACGACGACCGCATGTACGGAAGAGGATCGGCCGACATGAAAGGCGGTGTCGCGGCGATGTGTGCGGCCGCGGCACGCGTCTCGGACTCACTCGAGGGCGAAGTGATCGTGACGGCCGTTTCGGACGAGGAGTACGAGAGCCTCGGAACGCGATCGATCATCGAGCGCGGCATTCGGGCGGACGCCGCGATCGTGACCGAGCCAACCGAGCTCGCGATCATGCCGGCGCACCTCGGCTTCGTGTGGCTCGACGTCACGACACATGGACGCGCCGCGCACGGCAGTCGCTGGGACCTCGGCGTCGACGCGATTCGGCATGCAGGACTCTTCCTCGCCGAGCTCGATCGCATCGATAGGGAGGATCTGGCGCAACGAGCGCATCCGCTCCTCGGGCGTCCGTCAGTTCATGCATCTCTGATCGAAGGCGGCACCGGAATGTCGACGTATCCGGACAAGTGCGTCGTACGCATCGAGCGACGCACGATTCCCGGCGAGACGCCGCCGACCGTCGTGAAAGAGCTCGAGTCGGCCTGCGAGCGTTTGCGCGCTCGAACGGCGAACTTTCGTGGAGAGGTCAGACAGACGTTTGCGCAGCCGCCGAGTGACGTCGCCGTGGATGCGCCGATCGTCCGGGCGCTTTCAAAGGCGCTTGTCGGCTGCAATGAGAGAACTCATATCGCCGGCATGACCGCATGGACCGATGCCGCGCTCTTGAACGACGCTGGAATTCCGGCAATTTGCTTTGGTCCGGGCGACATTCGTCTCGCGCATGCAGCGGAGGAATGGATTCGAGTGGCTGAAATCGAACGAGCGGCTGCGGTGCTCGCGCGTCTCGCGACATCTTGGTGCACTCAGAAATCTTTGTAGGGAGAACGCATGGGGCAGTTGACGCATGATCAGTATGACGCGTTGGAGCGAGCCGTCATACGTGGAAACAGAGTTGCCGTCCTGCGGCGCGGCCGCCCGGAGAGCGTGATCGTTCCGCTCTCGCTGCGTCTGCGCGACGGACGTGAGGCGATCGACACCCGTCACCCGACGACGGGACACGCGATGGTCGTTTATCTCGACGAGATCGACGGCATCGAGGTCGTCGGGTGACCGCGAGCGATCCAAGCAGCCGAGAACTTCCTTTGCTCGCGATTTATGCGGATGAGTCGTGCCTGGGCAACGGACGCGAAGGAAGTAACCCCGGAGGGGCGGCAGGAGTCATCGAGTATGTACACCCAGAGTCTGGAAACCTCGGGCGCTGGGACTACTGGGTCTCCGAGCCCGCGACGACGAACAATCGCATGGCGCTGCGGAGCGCGATCGAGGGACTGCGCGGCGTCTCACGGAAAGGCGTGCGATTCCGCGTCACGTTCACGAGTGATTCGCAATACCTCGTCAAAGGAATGAGCGAGTGGGTGTTCGGCTGGATGTCCCGCGGCTGGAAGAAGAAGGACGGCCCCATTCTCAATCTCGAATTGTGGATGGAGGCGGTCGAGGCTGCGCGTCCGCATCGAGTGAGTTGGCAATGGGTGCGCGGCCACGAAGGGCATCCGCAGAACGAGTATGCGAATTTCCTCGCAGTGCGCGCGGCAAAAGAGCAAACGTCCTCGAATGGAATCGTGGCGTCGGCGTTCGACGAGTGGCTCGCATCGGAACGCGTGAAGGGGCGAATGCAGATGCATCCGCAATCCTTTCCGTTGAGCGAAGGGTTTCGCGCGATTCGTCCGTACGCCGCGCCGGTGAAGTCGGCGTTTATCGAATAGTCGAGCCGGAACGCTCGGAGTCTCGATCATGAAGCGTCTGATCGCGGCTTTGCTCTTCGGGTTGGCTTTGGGTTATCGCTCCGGGTACACCGACGCCAACGAGGGACGCGCATCGGTCTTCTCGCGCGCGCTCGACAAGTTCGGCGCGAGCAAGCTGCGTGCGGCGCAGGCGGAGCGGGACCGACGGGTCGACGAGGCGTCGAGACCCTGAATCGGCTGACCGGCTGACCGGCTGACCGGCTGACCGGCTGACCGGCCCGAAGGAATTGCTTCATTGCAGAGATCCTTCGTCACCGCGGTGAGTGTCTGGCGACTCGACCATCGCCGGCCGCCGATCTAGGTTCATGCGAATGGACAACCTCGATCGGATGTACCGGCATCTCGTGCGCACGGTTCGCTCGCGTTTTCCGCAGTACCTCACGCAGCCGTTCGACGTCGCCGAGTTGTACCAGACGGTTTTGCCTTACCGTCTTCACCGGCGGGAGCTCGGGCTCGAGACCAACGATGATTACGAGATCACTCTTACTGAACTCCTGACGGGCGCCCGCGATTATGTGATCGTCGACGATCACATGCGGGACGCGCTCAAGAAGGAGCTGACGGCGACGAACCCCGACCCGTCTTCGTTCAAGCAGTTCGCGCGATCGCGCATCGCGCTGTCGCCGGCGGCGCTCCGCAGCCTCGATGCAGGTCCGTCGGTCGACCCCGCGAGTCCGGATGTCGCGCTTCCCTTCGCACCGAGTGTTTCGATGAGCGCTCCGATTGAGCCAGCCGGCGCGACGGCGCCCGTGCCACGCGTCGAGACGTCCGACGCGCCCGCACCGCGAGCGTCGACGACGCAGCCGACGATAGGCGCGACGCCGATGACGCCACCGTCGGTCGCAAATCCGGGCCGCCCGTCGGGAATGGTCGTTGGACCAGGCGGCGGAACAATCGTTCCGGCCGCGGGTGAACGATGTAGGTCGTGCGACGGGGCGTTGCCTGAAGGACGTGCGATCACCTTCTGTCCACACTGCGGTCAGAATCTGACGACGATCAACTGTCCGGCCTGCGGCTCCGAGCTCGAGCTGGGATGGAGCTTCTGCCCGACGTGCGGGCGACCGGCAAGCCAAACGCGCTGAGCCGAACGCAGCCGTCGATCGTCCGGCCCGTGTGGTGCATTGAGATGCGCTGAGAAAAGGTCGAGGACGACGATGCACACCATTTCCGCGAACAGTGCCGCCCGGCGCGTGACGACGATCGTCGCCGGCGGCCTCGCCGTTTTTTGTCTCGCCGCCGCGAGCACACCGCCGTCGCACTCCGCGGTCGCGGCGCCGGTCAGCGCCCCGATTCACGCGCCGGCATGGCGCGTCACGACGCTCGAGCATGTGGATCTGTGGCTGCACGGGTTCGCGTTGCTGACGAGCGACACCGGCCACGTTCCGTTTTTCGCCCGCGGCTACAAAGCCCGCGTCACGGCCGAGAAGCGGCAGAAGAACATCTACACGCTGCTCGACGCGAATCAAAAGGAGTTGTCGGCGCGATTCGCAGCGAATCCGGCGCTGGCAAACGCGCAGTTCCTCGCGATGTATTTCGAGTCGTTTCAGCAGATCGTCAACGCGACCGACTATTTCATCCGCTCGAATGGAAATCCGCGAGCGGCGAGCGATCCGCAGATTCAGCAGGAGATCGCCCTGCTCGCGTCGAACTTTCGGTCGCCGGCCGATCGAAACTGGCTGCGGCTCTTCGTTCAGAGTCTCCAGGACGAGAACACGAAGTTCTTCCATTCGTACTGGGCGACCGAGCAGGCAAATCGCGGCGCGGGCTTCGCGGCGTTTCAGGAGCAGTGGCTCTCGAAGTACTACCCCAAGCTTTCGCGTTTTCTAAACAACACGCAGCAGGCGGCCGGGCAAATCGTGTTGTCGATCACACTCGGCGGCGAAGGCCGGACGGTCAACGACGGCAAGCGGTCGAACCTCATCGCCGTCGAGCTCCCGCCGACCGCCGACGCGGCGCCCGAAGCACTCTTTGGATTCGTGCATGAAGCCGTGGCGACGCTCGCGCAGGAGGCGATCAATGACAACACGACGGCCGCGCAGCAGCGATCCGGAGAAGCGAACGGCTACACGGGCAACGCGGCGGTGCGCGGCGGAGCAGCGCTGCTTCAGAAGATCGCGCCGGAGCTCGTGCCTGACTACATGCGATTCTACCTGAGGACCCTGAACGCCAACGTCGCGCCCGGCGATCCTACGGCAGCATTCAACGCGGCGTTCGCCCTCCCGCAGCCAATCCTCGACGCGATCACCAAGCAGATCGACATCGTCCTCGGCGGCATTTGAGCGGCTGAAACCGTTTCGCCCCGTTCGAGGTAAGTCCTTCGTTTTCACGAGTAGCTTTCAACGCATGTCCGATCCCACTCGACCAAAACCGCTAGCTCGTTCGATCGACCGGGCGAGTCTCGAGCGCGTGCTTGCGCGCGCAGCGGAGTTGCAGAGCGGAGCCGGAGAGACCGGCGAGGAGTTCTCCGAAGAACAGCTTCTCGAGCTCGGAAAAGAAGTCGGGCTTTCGCCGCAGAACATTCGACAAGCGCTCGCCGAGGAGCGAACGCGGTCGGATGTCCCAGACGACGAGAGCGGAGTGGCGGCGACGCTCTTCGGACCGAGCCGAGTGAGCGCGAGCCGGACCGTTCCGGGGAAAGCGGGCGAGGTGCTCGCGACGATCGACGCATGGATGCAGCGACAAGAGCTGCTGATCGTGAAGCGGTATCATCCCGATCGGATCGTGTGGGAGCCGCGCCAGGACTTCCTCGTCGGGATCAAGCGGGCGTTCAAGGTCGGCGGTCGAGACTACGCGCTGTCGCACGCGTTCGAGGTGTCCGCGACCGTGATGGCGGTCGACGAGACTCGGGCGCAGGTCGGGCTCGACGCGGATTTCAGAAATGGGCGAACGCGGTCGGTTCAACAGACCGCGGCGTCGTCACTCGTCGGCGCTGGGGCGACCGCATCTCTGTTCTTTATGGGCGTCACGGCACTCGTCGCGGCGGCCCCCGTGGTCATTGTTCCAGTGATCGGGATCGCGGGCGCGCGCGCGTTTCAAGGACGGGTCGTGACGCGGGCCCATCTTGCCCTGGAACAGCTACTCGATCGACTGGAGCGCGTCGACTACGCGCATCGGACGGCTGCCGACTCGATCCTCAACGCGATTGTCGCGGCGGCGAACGCGTTGCCCCGGCGGATGTAGCGACCGGGCGTCCCAGCTAGAAAACGACCACCGGCTTTCGCCTCGCGCGCTCGACGAGACGGGACATCGCGCGGTTGCTGAGAACGCCGACGAAGCTCAACACGGTGAGCGACTTCACTTCCGCACGCGAGATCTTCACGACGCCGTCGCGAATCGGGTGCTCGACGAGACGGGTGAGATCGCGGAGCGTCGCGTAGGCGAACAGCAGCGGTAGCGCGCACGAGAGGCGAATCGCGACGGCGCGGCGAGGAATCGCGAGAACGTATGCCTTCGCCTGCTCGAGGTCCCGCCACGCAAGCTGAATCAGCGTCGAGAGCGCGGCGCGAGTCGCGTGGTCACGCTCGGGAGAGAAGATCGTCGCGTGAGCACCCCCGTGGGCCCGCAGCAGCTGCTCGGGGATGTAGATCGAATTTTCCTGTTCGGCGTCCTTCGCGACGTCTTTCAGGATGTTCACCGTCTGCAGCGCCTCGGCGAACCCTTGGCATCGCTCGCGAAGCATGGCGTAGCGTCGCTTGCCGATGCTCGGTGAGTGTTCGTGCCACAGATCGGTGACGAGATAGCCGACGGTGCCGGCGACGTAGTAGCAGTACTCCTTGTACTCCTCGAGGCTCTGGATGCGGACGCCGTGCGGATATGCGAGCACGAACTTCCGCATTCCCGCGATCATCTCGGTGGTCCATCGCCGAACGTGCTTCCGCGTGACATCGGGAAGCGCGCGATACGCGGTGAAAACGAGCGGCGCATTCTCGACGAGGGTACGATCGGCCGTGGTTCCGGTGAGGCGCGGCGCCGATCGAACGAGGTCGCTTGCGCGAGATTCATCGTCGAAACAGGCCGCCAACGAGTCGAAGAGCGACGCTTTCTCGTCGGCGGTGAGCGTTCGCTCGTCCTCGACCGTGTCCGCGATGCGGCAGATGAGATACGCGCAGCGAATGGCCGCGCCGAGCTCGCCCGGGAGGAGACGGATGCTGATGGAGAACGTTCGCGAGACTGCCGGAAGTATCGCTCGGCAGAACTTGATCGCATCGTCTCGCGTGGTTTCTGTCGGCTCCATCACTCTCGATTGAAGTTGCCCGCCCGACAAACAAAGAATCCCGCTACACTACGTCGGAGGCATCAGCGAAGATAGTCGATGTCACCGACGCCGGGGCGATGCGCTCTCTAGCTCTCTTTCATGATCGCAGACGATGACGCCTCCGCCTGAGTTGCGGGGGACGTTTCGAACGGACGCCGATGCACTCGGAGTGTATTCCGAGGCAGCCGGGATCGCGCGATCGGTTCCCCGTGCGATCGCGGTGCCGGCGGACGTCGACGATCTCGTGGCGCTCGTGAAATGGGCGTCGCGCGAGACCATTCCGCTGATCCCGCGCGGATCGGGGAGCAGCATGCCCGGCGGCGCGATCGGTGACGGAGTGATCGTCGATCTGAGTCGATGGCGCACGATGGGACCGGTGAACGTCGATTCGCGAACGATTCGTGTCGGACCTGGAGTGCTCCGCGCGGAGGTCGATCGCGCGGCGCGCCAACACGGACTGCGCTTTCCAGTCGATCCGTCCAGTGGGGAGTTTTGCACGATCGGAGGAATGGCATCGACGAACGCGGCCGGCGCGCACTCGATGCACTTCGGATCGATGCGCCGCTGGGTGAGGGCGATCGATTGCGTCTTCGCCGACGGATCGCGAGGACAGGTTCGTCGAGGTTCAGCCCCGCCGAGTGGATTGCCGGTCATCGATCGATTCATGGCAATCGCGGGGGAATTGAGCGCGGAGGAAGCCGCTTCTCCGTCGAGGCATCCTGGCGTGATCAAGGACTCGTCCGGGTATGGTCTCGCGGATTTCTCGCGGTCGCGCGAGCTCGTCGATCTCCTGGTGGGCAGCGAAGGCACGTTGGCGTTTTTCGTCGAGATCGAGCTCGATCTCGCCCCGGTCGCCGAGGCGACGAGCAGCGTGCTCGGCGCGTTTGCTTCGATCGAGGACGCTGTGCGGGCGGCATCGCTGGCGCGAAGCGCGGGAGCTGTCGCGTGCGAGCTGCTCGACAAGACGTTCCTCGACGTCGCGGCTTCCGGCGGCGAACGCGTCGTTCCAGCGGAGACGGAGTCGGCGTTGCTCGCGGAGGTCGAAGGCGAGAATCCAGCGGCGGCGCAAAAGGCGGCGAGCGAGGTCGAGCGAATTTTCCGAGAGTGTCGCGCGACGACCGTTCGCGTCGCGCTCGACCGACCGACCGAAACGGAGCTCTGGGAGCTCCGGCACGCGGCGAGTCCGATTCTCGCTCGGCTCGATCCGAATCTTCGCTCGATGCAGTTCATCGAGGACGGCGCCGTTCCGCCCGAGAATCTTCCGGCGTACGTGCGAGGGATTCGAGAGATCCTCGCCGCGAACGCAACGCGCGGTGTGATCTTTGGCCATGCGGGCGATTCACACGTTCACGTGAATCCGCTTGTCGACGTCGGAAGGTCCGATTGGCGCGATCGCGTCGACCGCATTCTCGATGCGGCTGTCGAACTGACGCGGAAGCTCGGAGGAACGCTCACCGGAGAGCATGGCGACGGCCGGCTTCGGACGCCGTTGCTCGGCAGAGTGTGGCCACGAGCGTCGCTCGACCGTTTTCAGAGAGTGAAAGCGGCATTCGATCCGACGGGAATCATGAATCCCGGAGTGAAGATCGCGCTCGACGGAGAGAAGGCGATCGAGATCATCAAGTACGATCCGACGTTGCCGCCGTACACTCCGAGAGCACGAGCGGTCCTCGACCGCGTCGAGCGAGAGCGCGCCTACGCGCGCTCTCGTCTGGAGTTGCTCGAGGACGGAACTGCCTAGTCGGAGTCAGTGGCGGCTTGTACCGCGCGCCGAGATCGGGTTGATTTCTCGCTTCCCAAAATCCCGCCTGCGCTCTGATGCCGACGCCCCGCTATTACACCGAGCCCGTTCTCACTCTCCTCTCACGTCCGAGCTTCTCGATGCCCGACCACCTGGCGGTGAGTTGGATCGGCGACAGCACGGATGGCGAACGATTGGCGGAGTTCGCGGGCCGGCTGTGTTACATGAGCCAACACAATCCGGCGAAGCGCGCGACGCGCGAGTACCTCGAGAACATCAAGAAGCAGGGGCACGGGAGCGTGCTGGAGCACGCGAATTACTCGATTCTCCTCGAGGGAGCGAGCCGGTCGCTCACGCACGAGCTGGTTCGTCATCGCGCGGGGTTCGCGTATTCGCAGCTCTCGCAGCGCTACGTCGACGAGTCGGAGGCGAACTTCGTGATTCCGCCGGCGATCGCCGGGAACGCGGAGCTCGAGGGTCCGTGGCGCGCGCAGGTGGAGTCCGCGCAGGCCGTGTATGTCGATCTCGTCGCGAAGCTGATGGATCGCTACGGCTGGGTGCAGGACAAGGTGCATCGCCGGAAGATGGCGCGAGAGGCGGCGCGCGCGGTTTTGCCGAATGCGACGGAGACGAAGATCGTCGTGACGGGAAATGCTCGGGCGTGGCGGACGATGCTCGAGCTGCGGAGCAGCGAAGGCGCGGAGCTGGAGATCCGCCGCGTGGCGGTGGCGGTGCTTCGGCTTCTGCAGACGGAAGCGCCGGGATTTTTCTCCGATTTCGAGATCTACGAAGGAGAAGATCGTCGAGAGGCGGCGCGGATTACGTATCACAAAGTTTGAAAACCAGGGAGCGCGGAACTGCGGGACTGCGGAACCCCGGATTTGACGCAGAGGCGCAGAGAGCGCAGAGGACGGCGGAACAGCAACGACGACGGAACGGTCCTCCAAGCGCTCGAGCGGCAGCGACACTTTTCCGTCGCCTCTACTTTCCTCGCGTCTTTTTCCAAAAGCTTGTCTTTCGCTTTTCACGCAGTCCTCTGCGCCCTCTGCGTCTCTGCGTCAAAACCGGGGTTCCGTCGTTCGGTCGTTCCGATTGATCCAAAAAAATCGTTGCGCAAAAATTTCGGGATTCGTATTTTGCGCGTCGACGTGAATGGCATTCCTCTTGCGCCCACGTCCAGCAAGAAAAAGCGCAACGCTCGCAGCTCGAGATTCTGACGGCTCGGCCGGCCGCAGACACTAACAGAGACTGGATGACGCGCATCGGGTTCGCGTACAACCAAAAACCAGAATTGCCCGTGGTGCCCGCGAACGCGACTTCGATCGAGTCGCGTCCCGACGAGGAGCCTCCCAGTAATACCGACGTCTACGCGGAGTGGGACTCCGCCGAAACGATCGACGCCGTCGCCTCCGCGCTCTCCGCGTACGGCGAAGTGATCCGCCTCGAAGCGACCGAAGAATTCCCCGCGCGCCTCCGCACCGAACGCCCCGACATCGTCTTCAACATCGCCGAGGGACTCCGCGGATCGAACCGCGAAGCGCATGTCCCCGCGATCTGCGAATTCTTTGACGTCCCGTTCTCGGGCAGCGATCCGTTCACGCTCTCGCTCTGCCTTCACAAAGCGCGAACGAAGGAAGTCCTGACGGCTCGCGGCATCCCGAACGCGCCGTTCACGCTCATCGAATCCGAGTCGTCGCTCGAGACGCTGCTGAACGAGAGCGATCGATTCCCGCTCTTCCTGAAGCCGGTTCAAGAGGGATCGAGCAAGGGAATCACGGAGAAGAATCTGGTCCAGACGCGCGACGAGCTCGAATCGCAGGCGCGATTTCTCCTCGAGACGTACAATCAGCCGGTCATCGCCGAAGCGTTCCTCCCCGGCGCCGAGTTCACCTGCGGCGTTCTGGGGAACGGCGGCAGCGCGCGAGTCCTTCCGATCGTCGCCATCAACTTCGATTCGCTCCCGAGCGGCGCCGTGCCGATCTATGGATTCGAGGCGAAGTGGATCTGGGACACGCCGTCCGATCCGCTCGACATCTTCGAATGCCCCGCGCCGATCGACAGCGCGTTGCGGTCGGCGATCGAAGACGTCGTTCTGCGCGCCTATCACGTCCTCGGCTGCCGCGACTGGTCTCGCATCGACGTCCGCCTCGACTCGGCCGGAGTGCCGAACATCGTCGAAGTGAACCCGCTCCCCGGCATTCTTCCGAATCCTGAAGACAACTCCTGCCTCCCGAAAGCAGCGCGCGCCGCTGGTCTCTCGTATGACCGGCTCATTCAGAGCGCGTTGATCCACGCCGCCGAGCGATACTCGCTGCGGCTCGAGCCGATTGGTGCGACGTCGGCTTTTGACACGCGCGCGGCCGGGCGCGCGCTCCACGTCGAGGTCGCATGAAAGTCGCAATTCTGTTCGACGGCGCGTCCGCCTACGCGACGAAACCCGATCAGCTCATCCTCGGGACCGTGACCGCCATCGAACAATCCCTCGCCGCCGAGGGAAATGAAGTCGGACTCGTGCCCGTCTATCAGGACGGCAAGTGGATCGAGAAGATCCGCAAAGGAAAGTTCGACCTCGCCTTCAACATGTGCGAAGGCATCGACGGGATCGCGGCGCTCGAGTCGGCGGTGATCTCCGTCCTCGAGCTCTTCAAGATTCCGTTCACCGGGGCGACGAGCTATACCGCGGCCGTCTGTCTCCGCAAACACGTCATCAACGGGCTGCTCGAGAAGTCCGGGCTTCCGATCCCGCGCTTCACCGTCGTGCGGCCCGGCGATCCGCTCGTCAGCGTCGGATATCCGGCCATCGTGAAGCCCGCGGCTGAAGACGCCTCACTCGGCGTCGAGCAGCGGTCGGTCGTCCGCAACGCGCGGCAGCTCGCCGAGCGAACGACGGCGATGCTCGAGGTTTGGGACGAGCTCCTCGTCCAACGCTTCGTCGACGGCCGCGAAGTCAACGTCGGCATCCTCGGCGATACGGTTCTGCCGATCGCCGAAATCGACTTCAGTCACATGCCGCGCGGTCGATGGCGCATCGTGACCTATCAATCGAAGTGGGAGACGGGGAGTGTCGATGATCTCGGCACAACGCCTCGCTGCCCGGCGCGCTTGCCGACGAAGGTCGCCAACGAAGTCCGGCGCGTCGCGATGCGCGCGTGGAAGCTCGTCGGCGGTTGCGGCTACGGCCGCGTCGACATGCGTATCGACGCGAACGGCCAGCCGTGGATCCTCGAGGTCAATGCGAACCCGGACATCGCTCCGGACGCCGGTCTTGCGAGAATGGCTCGCGTCGCGGGCATCGAATACGGTCCGCTGATTCGCAATATCTGCGAGTTCGCGCTGGCGCGAACCCGTCAACTTCCGGGCGCCGACGACTGGGAGTTGGCTCAGCGCTTGTCCGGCGTCGTCACGCCGCGTCCAGAGTACGATCTCTTCGCCGCGGCCGAGGAATAGGATGTCGGTCAAACTTGGCGCTCTGCAAAGAGGCCATCGAAACAGGATTCGTGAGATTCTGGACGCCACGTCGGTCTTTCGCGACGAAGAGGTCAGCGTCGCGCTGGAGCTGTTCGACGAGACGTTCGCCGCAGGTCCGGCGCGCGCGCCCTATGATCCGGGTGATGGCGTCGCGAACTACGAGTTTGTCGGTTCGTTTTCGCGTGACGGTCAACTCGTCGGATACGTCTGTTATGGCGCGACGCCAGGAACGGATCGTGTGTACGACTTGTACTGGATCGCGATGCATCCGCAGTTCCAAGGCGAGGGCGGAGGCTCACAGCTGCTCGACGAAGTCGAGCGCCGCCTGCGTCAGCGCGAGGCGCGGATGCTCGTAGTCGAAACGTCGTCGCGAGACGACTACAGCGCGACGCGGCATTTCTACGAGGCACGAGGATATGATCCCGCGGCAACTCTCGGGGATTTCTACGCGCCCGGCGAAGCCAGAGTGGTTTACACGAAGCGTTTCACAGAAGCCTCATCTCGTCCTTCACGCACGATCGAACGCGGAGTTGTCACGCAATGAGTGACTGGCAGAAAACTCTCCACCAGAGCGTCGATACGCTCGACAAGCTCGCCGAGCGATTCGGCACTGACGTCATCGACGTCCCGGCGCTCGGCCCAGCGTTCGACAACTTTCAGATGCGGCTCACGGCCAACGTCCTCGAGACCATCAAGGAAGTGGGCGATCCGATGTGGCAGCAGTACGTGCCGACGGTTCAGGAGCTCGACATCGTCGACGGCGTCATCGACTCGCTCGACGAGGATGGCGACTCGCCGGTGCCGAACATCACGCATCGCTATCCGGATCGCGTGTTGTTCCTCGTCAGCCCGGTCTGCGCGAGCTACTGCCGGTTCTGCACGCGCCGCCGCAAAGTCGGCGACCCCGAAAAGATCCCGCTGAACCAGTACGACTCGGCGTTCGAGTACATCCGGGCGCATCCGGAGATTCGCGACGTCATCATGTCGGGCGGCGATCCGATGATGCTCTCCGACCGCCGGCTCGAGTACATCTTCCAGAAGCTGCGTGAGATCCCGCACGTCGAGATCATCCGACTCGGCAGCCGGATCACGTCGCATTTGCCGTCGCGCATCACGCCCGAATTCTGCGAGATGGTGAAGAAGTACCATCCCATCTATATGAATACGCACTTCAACCACCCGGCCGAGCTGACGCCGGAGTCGGTTGCGGCGCTCGGCCGCTTGGCGGATGCGGGTGTTCCGCTGGGATGTCAGACGGTTCTGCTACGCGGTGTGAACGACGACCCGATGGTCATGAAGGAGCTGATGCAGAAGCTCCTCAAGGCGCGGGTCCGGCCGTACTACATCTATATGGCTGACCAGGTCGCCGGCGGGGAGCACTTCCGAACGACCGTCGAGAAAGGTTTAGAGATCGTGAAAGCGCTTCGCGGGTGGACGAGCGGATTGGCAGTTCCGCACTTCGTGATCGACGCACCAGGGGGCGGCGGCAAGGTCCCGCTCCTGCCGGAGTACGTCGAGGAGATCAATGAAGACGAGGTGATCTTCCGGAACTACGCGGGCGAGCGATACGTCTACAAGCAGCCGCGGCAGACGACGCCTGTCTCGGTTCCGGCTGATGCGATCGCGGCGGAATCGGGGATCGTTCCGATTCGCGGGGCGAAGAAGGCGCGGACGGCTGGGAAGAAGACAGCGTCGCCGAGGAAAAGAAAGACGGGAACCTGATATCGAGTCATCCCCACGTGCGCCAGATCGATCTCGCGCACGTGGAAACGCCGGTCGTGCACAGCCTTGCCCGACGACTTAACGGGCGGCGGTCGCAGGCGATTGTCAGCCGACTCGCGTGTAGTGCACTTCCATATCCTGCTCCCATGTCTTGTCGTCCTTCGAGAGGGAGCTCACGGCATGCATCGTATTTCGGTCCGGGGCGATCGTGATGACGAAGCGTTGCGAGAACCCGGGCGCGGTGCGCCACCAGCGGAGCTGATCTCCCTCGATCGCAACGTCGAATCGACGTGACACGCCACGCTCGTCGAAGTAAGACATCGCGAATTGCGACGAGGCATCATCGCTGCCGATGATCGCGATGGCGCTCGGGATCTTGTCTTCGACGACATCCGATCGCACGCACACGAAACCGCCGCCCTCGTGCCACTCGATGGCCATTCGGCCGTGAAGCGTTACGCCGGGAATCATCGAGTGATGTCCGACGGTGTTCCACAAGCCGACGAATGGCATGAACACGTCGAGGCGCGGATTGTGAATCTTGGCTTCGCTGGCGATCTCTGTCATGAAATGAAACCCGCACACTTCGTCGTCGCGCGGAAAACTCCGCAACGACTAGTTCAGCCTCTTACCATTGGCTCTTGCGGGTTGGCTCTCAGGCGGTCGTACATCGCGTCAGGGGCGACATCTATCTTGCCGGGCCAAGTCACCGCACCGTCCTCGATGAAGACCTGGTTGAACACGCTCATATCGCGTAGGGCTGCGAAAACGCCCGCATTCTCGGCGTGAATCAGTTCAGAGTAATCGAACCGCCCCGTTGTACCGTCTGCGAATTCGACGTTCAACCGCCACTGGGGAAGAGGCCGGACGGCGACGACGATCCACGGGATGCTCGAGGTTAATTCGGTAGAGTCGTAGTTCTGCCGCGGTCGCTCTGACCGTCCCTTTGAGAGTGCGACGGGATAGTTGATCTCGTTGAGTTCGATCTTTTTCTCAATCGCGCTCAATAGATCGATTCCAGCCCGCTGGCAGAAAAGTAGTATTGCGATACCTACATCCCCGACCTCGTGTTCGATGCGATCACGATTCTTTGAATCCAGAACGAATGAGTCTGCTTGATCGCTTGCCACCCATCGCAATTCTGATAGCAGCTCTCCCGCCTCACTCGCGATGGCCATCGCGAGGTTCTTTGAATCGTGAAACTGTTGCCATTCACGCTCTTCGACGAAGCGGCGTAGCCGGTCTCGAATCTCAAGCAGTCGGTCGGATTGGGGCATGGGGGTTCATCGTAGAAACACCGCGTCGGCATGCCACTCGAGTTGCCGGGAATCTGGACGACAGAGTGGGTCCTTCGGAGTGTGAATCGGCTGACGATCGTATGCATAGTAGATCTTGCCGTTCCGCCAATCTTCATCGAGCCGCTTACTCACGCGAAACTTGAGATCCGGCGTGATTGTGACATACCCAAGGTCGAAAAGACGATGTACATCAGAGCGCAATAGTAAACCGTTCGATACCGAGTGCTCGCCAGCTTGCGTAACCGGACGAATATGGGCTGCTTCGAGGACTGGCAGCGTGTGCTCGCTCGTTACGGCACACTGACGCTCGTACGTGTCCGTCACTAGAACACGAAACGCCCCTTGTCCCAAACGCCGCCGAGCAAGAACTGGATCCGAGAACATTCGTGAAACCATGCCCTCGGCAACGTTCTGTTGGACTGAGACGACAGAACGTTGCGCGATTCGTTGTTCGAGGGCGTGCCGAAGTTCGAGGCCAGTGCCGTGGTCGAGATCGTAGGTCTTGCCCTGAACAATATTCAGAGAAAAATCAGCCGGGATCGGGATCCAGGCTTCCCGAGTGAGGAAGAACGTTTGTTCGAGCACGACATTGCCGATCGTGAAGTTCTCGTTCGGGCGAACGCTATTGCGGCGAAACTCGGCGATTCTTCGGCGCATCTCGTTTAGCGACGGTACTCCATTCATCGGACCAAACGTCTCCCAGGCGAGCGACACCGGGAGCAGTGAGGCCGCGGCGAAGAACCCGCCGCCTACTATGTAGTTGTTGGGGCTGTGGAGCTTGAAGAGAAACAGGTCCCCCGGAGAGAGAGCCTTGAATACCGTATTACCCCCCGGTTGCCAGAAATTGACCTCGGTCAATTCCGGCCGGCTGCTTAAGAACTCGTACCACCGATGATCCGTGACACCGACGAAGGCTTTTCGCATGAACTTGATGTGTAGCGACGAGCCCCCTCGGGCCGCCACCTAAATCGGGCTCGCAAACGTCCGCAGACCTATCGCCACAAACGTACTCGTCCGAATTCGCGCCGGTGAGAATCTTTGGACCGCCGTTCTTTCGGCATCCTACGGTCGGTAGATCATCACCGCGTTCATTGTGACGCGAGCCCTAGAAGTGCTATATGTGAACTCTGATCGACAAACGAACACATGTTGGGGATCGAATTCCAACAGATGGTTTGACGCCCCCTGGGTATGACGCGAGGTAAAAGAGCTCGGGCCTCGGGCGGGGGCCTTTTCGTCGACGTTTGCCGCCTCTCAGCCCGCGGCGTACGTTCTGCCCCATGCTGCTCCTCGTCTTCGCCCTCCTGCAAGCCCCGGCCGAGTCGCTCAAAGTTGCCGGCCTCCGCGCTCCAGTCGAGATCGTCCGCGATCACTCCGGCATCTCACACATCTACGCGCGGAACGAACATGACCTCTTCTTCGCGCAAGGCTACTCCGCCGCACGCGACCGTCTCTTTCAATTCGAGATCTGGCGACGCCAAGCAACCGGCACGGTTGCGGAGCTGCTCGGAAAGCGAGAGCTCGAGCGCGACATCGGCGCTCGGCTCTTCCGATATCGCGGCGACCTGCAGCGCGAGCTGAACCACTACCACCCGCACGGCGCGGCAATCGTCGGCGCGTTCGTCGATGGTGTCAATGCGTACGTCACCGCGACTGAACGAAATCCAGAACTTCTTCCTATAGAATTCAAACTTCTCGGAATGAAGCCCGGCCGCTGGACTCCCGACGTCGTCATCTCACGTCACCAAGGGCTACTCGGCAACGTCGAACAAGAATTGAACTTCGGGCGCGCGGTCGCGGCGGTCGGACCCGCCGTCGTGAAGCATCTCTCCTACTTCCACCCCGGCGATCCGGACATCGCGCTCGACTCGGCGATCAATGGCTCGCTCCTCTCGACGCAGATCCTCGCGCCGTACGCCGCCTTTCACTCGAACATTCGCTTTCAGCCGAGCGACATCGTCGCCTCGGCGCGGAATGATGCGTCAGCGTTTCAGCGTCTGGCCGTGGTCAATGAGTCGCTATCGGTTGTCGCGAAGGCGAACGAGCGTCTCGACATCGGAAGCAACAACTGGGTCGTGAGCGGTCGGTTGAGCGCGAGCGGAATGCCGCTACTCGCGAACGATCCGCACCGCGCGCAATCGGCGCCATCGCTTCGCTATTGGGTGCATCTCGTCGCGCCAGGATGGAACGTCATCGGCGGAGGCGAGCCGGAAATCCCTGGCGTCTCGATCGGCCACAACGAAGTCGGCGCGTGGGGACTCACGATCTTCTCGACTGACGGCGAAGACCTCTACGTCTACAAAACGAATCCGTCGAACCCGCGAGAATACTGGTATTCGGGACGCTGGGAACCGATGCGCACGATTCACGAATCGATCCCGATCAAGGGCGCGAGCCCGGCGAGCGTTGATTTGCGATTCACTCGCCATGGGCCGGTCGTCTATGAGGATTCTGTAAATCACGTTGCGTACGCGGTGCGCTCGGCGTGGCTGGAGCCCGGCGGCGCTCCCTATCTCGCGAGTCTTCGCATGGATCAGGCGACGAACTGGAACGAATTTCGGAACGCCTGCTCCTACAGCAACATTCCCGGCGAGAACATGATCTGGGCCGATCGGTCGGGAACGATCGGCTGGCAGGCGGTCGGCATCGCTCCGATTCGCACGCACTGGAGCGGGCTCGTTCCCGTTCCCGGCGACGGCCGCTACGAGTGGAAGGGATTTCTGCCCATCAAGGAGAAGCCGCATGCGATGAATCCTCCCAGTGGATTCATCGCCACGGCGAACAACAATCTCATTCCCGCCGGTTACACGCACATGGATGCCGTCGGCTTCGAGTGGGCTGACGCGTTTCGCTGGCAGCGGATCAGCGAAGTCTTGAGCCAGGGCAAGAAGCTCACGGTCGACGATCTGACGCGATTGCAGACGGACTATCTATCGATTCCAGCCCGCGAGCTTGTGCCATTGCTCGCGAATCTGCGTGCAAGCCGTCCATCGACCGAGAGCGCGCGGGTCGCGCTGACGAGCTGGAACTTCGTTCTCGATACGGCGTCGGTCGCCGGTGGAATCTACGAAGCCTGGCTTCGGCGGTTGAACGCCAACATGCTGCGCGTCATGGTCCCGGCGGCCGCGCGCCCGTTCTTTAGAACTCTCTCAATGACTCGCGTAATCGACTGGCTTTCGAACCCGGGCGCGGAGTTCGGGGCGAATCCCGCCGCGGCCCGCGACTCGCTCGTTCTTCAAAGTCTCGACGAAGCGGTCGACGACCTCACGCGCCATTTCGGCTCTTCGCCCGCGTCTTGGCAGTGGGGACAACCGGGCTACCATCACGTCACGATCGCGCACCCGCTCTCGGCGGCCGTGGATTCAGCAACGCGCGCGCGGCTCGACATTGGTCCCGCACCGCGTGGCGGCGATGCGCTGACAGTCGGAGCGACCGGAGGCGGCGATAACCAGATGAGCGGAGCGTCGTTCCGAATCGACCTGGACCTCGCCGATTGGGAAAAGACACAGGGCGCGAACACACCAGGCCAATCGGGCGATCCGGCGAGCCCGCACTACCGCGATCTCTTCGCGCTCTGGTCGAAGGACAAGTTCTTCACAGTGCCTTACGGGCGCGCGGCGGTCGCCAATCAAGCAGAGACGAGGCAGGTGTTCGTCCCGAGATGACCACCGCGTCACCGCGTGTCAACAGCAGCGACTCATTTATCCGGCGCAACGAGCGTCATTTGGCGCGCGACCGAATAGAACTGGCTCGTCGAAACGTCGCCGATCCAGTCCGCGACGAGGTCGAGCACCGCGACGGTCGCTTCATCCACCTCGATCTTCGCGCTCGTCCACGAGCGTGCGCTACCGAGTGCTTGTGCGCGAATGACGAGACCTCCATCGCGCTGGAGTTGTCGCTTGTTCACCGCAAGTGATCGTGTTCCCGACGCAGGAACGGTCGCGAGCCAGGCTGGCGTCCCGTTGTCCGTCGGCAGAGCATATACGTTGACGTCGAACACGGTCGTGTTCCGAACGACAAGGGAGGCTGTCGAAGGATCGACGAGCGTGCGGACCGCCGGCCGACAGGCGGTCGCGACGACCGCAGCGAGGCCGAGGATCGAGAAAAATCGCGTCGGGCGAGACAGAAGGAGGCGAGTGCGGGGCGGCATCGTGGATTCCTGGTCGGGTCGTCGCCAGTCTACCCTCCGCGATCGCAGATCGGTGTCGGCCGAACACCGAGCCCGAGTCAGGATTTTCCTGAAATGAAGCCGCGAGGAGGAGCCTTCGAGCTCTCAAGCCACGTGAAGCGCAACTCGGTCGCAACGGATTGAGCCGACTGATCTCATGGAGATGCCTGAGACCAGTCGGCTCTTTGATGTCGTCATTCGAATGTCGGCGAACGATTACTCATCGTTCTCAGTGCGCCGCGGCGAGCTCCTCTTCCCTCTCCTTCGCGTGCTCCTCGATGACCTTCTGCGCGACTTCATGCGGCGCCTCGTCATAGCCCTTGAAGTGCCGTTTGAAGAACGCCCGGCCGTGCGTCATCGACTGCACCGATGTCGCGTAGCCGTGCAGCTCCGCCTGCGGCACGATCGCGCGAATCTTGGTCGCGCCATCCGCGGGCTCGGTGCCGAGGATCTGTCCGCGCCGCGCCGACAGGTCGCCGAGGACGTCGCCCATGTAGTCGTCGGGCGTGACGATCTCGACTTCGTCGAGCGGCTCGAGAAGCACCGGCTTGCACTTCGCCGCGACGGCTTTGAAAGCCTGAATACCGGCCATCTTGAAGGACATCTCGTTCGAGTCGACGGTGTGATATGAACCATCGAACACCTCGACTCTGAAATCGACGAGAGGATAGCCGGCGATGATGCCGCGCACCGCGGCCTCCTGGATCCCGCGATCGACGGCCGGGATGTACTGGCGCGGAATGGAGCCGCCGACGATCTCGTCCACGAAGGCATAGCCGGCGCCGCGTGGCTGCGGCGCAAAACGCACCCAGCAGTCGCCGAATTGTCCGCGGCCGCCAGACTGCTTTTTGTGTCGTCCCTGCCCTTCCGCCTTTGCCTTGATCGTCTCGCGATACGCAACCTTCGGCTTCGACAGCTCGGAGGTGACGCCGAACTTTCGCTTCAACTTCGCGAGGTTGACCTCAAGGTGCCGCTCACCGAGTCCCGAGATGATCGTCTCGTGCGTCTCGGCGTTGTAGTGCGTTTCGAGCGTCGGATCTTCGTCGTGTAGACGGTGCAGCCCCTGCTGAAGCTTTTCCTCGTCGCCGCGGGCCGACGCGTGAACCGCCATCGCGATCTGGCCCTCAGGAAACTCTATCAACGGAAGTCGAACGGGGTGCTGCCGCGTCGACAGCGTGTCGTTCGTGTGCGTGTTGCGGAGCTTCGCGACGCACCCGATGTCCCCGGCGTGCAGCTTCGCGATCTCGACGCGATCCTTCCCCTGCGACACCGACAAGTGATTGAGCTTCTCGACGATGCTGCGAGTGGCGTTATACAGCTCGTCGCCGTTGTTGATCGTGCCCGAGAACAGGCGGAAGAAGGTGACTTCGCCGACGTGCGGCTCGGACATCGTCTTGAAGACGTGCGCCGCGCATGCGCCCTCGTCGTTCGCGTGGATCTCGAGCGTCGCGTCGCCTTCGGCACCCTTGAACGCGTGGAGCTCTTCCATCTCGTACGCGTTCGGCATGAGCTCGACGATCATCGAGAGCACGGCCTGCGTGCCGTAGTTCAGCTCTCCGGAGACGCAGAAGAGAGGAAAGAGCTCCATCTTCTTCATCGCTTCCTTCATCCCCGCGATAGCTTCGTCGCGCGAGATCTCGCTGCCCTCGAGGTAGTGCTCGAGCAACGTGTCGTCGGTCGCCGAGATCGACTCGATCAACTCGTCGTAGTACTTGTCGAACATCGGCTTCGCTTCCGGCGGAATGTCGGTTTCTTCGTACTCGCCGGTCTTGACGCCGCGCTTGTAGACGTGGGCTTTTTTCGTGAAGAGGTTGACGATCCCGTGGAAATCCGCGCCTTGCCCAATGGGGATCTCGATCGGAATGACTTTGTTCGTGAGACGCAGCTTGATCTGCTGGTAGATGCGATCGAAGTCCGCGTGCTCCTTGTCCATCATGGACACGACGAACAGCACCGGATCTCGGCGGCGAACGGCTTCGCGGAACATGCGCTCGGTTCCGACTTCGACGCCGGCGGTCGCGGGGACGACGCAAAGGGCACCGTCGGCGGCCGCGAGTCCGGCGATCGCGTCGCCCTGGAAATCCAAATAGCCGGGAGTATCGAGGAGATTGATCTTGGTATCCTGCCACTCGGCGAAGGCGCATCCAAGATTGATCGAGTATCCGCGTTCGGTTTCTTCGGGGGAGGCGTCGGTGAGGGCGGTGCCGTCTTTCACCGATCCATGCCGCTTCGAGCTTCCTGACACGAAGGCGAGCGCATCGACCAAACTGGTCTTGCCGCTCGCCCCGTGTCCCACTACCGCGATGTTGCGGATTTCCGAGCCTTTGTACTCCCTCATAGTCGTCGACTCCCGCGCAAAGAATCGTCTGCCCTCTGGATTCGTAGCCTGTCCCACGCGGCAGAATGAGTCAAGGGGACGTGAATGCAGAGAACGCTCGCTTCGCTCGCTGGCGGGGCGCTCGCCGCTTCGCGGCGTCGCTTGCTCGGACGGCGGCTGCGCCGCCTGACGGAGCGCATCGGGCTGCGCCCTCGCTTGGCGAAGGGAATCGGAATTCGCTCGCTGCGCTCGTGTTTTCTGAGATCTCAACGCTGATAACCCACATCAACCAAGCGAGCGAAGCGAGCATACCGCTTCCTCTCCGCCAAGTGAGCGCCAGCGAACGACCGGCCAGCGAGCAACGCGAGCGTCCGTACCAGCGACGCGGCAAAGCCGCGAGCGCCCCGCCAGCGAGCGCAGCGAGCGTTCAGTGTTAGACGCGAAACGGGGACAGCACCAAGTGCTGTCCCCGTTTCAAGTCTGACGAATCAGGTTTCTCGTTCAGTCTCCTTCCGTTTCGAATGCCAATCCGTCTGCCTCACGCAGCCGCTCGATGATCGACTCGAGCGGGGCGAACACCGGTGCTGTCAATCCAACGACCGGACCAATCGAAATGCTGATCGCCCGTCTTGCGCCTTCAGGCCAGTCGGGCATCGAGAGCCCGGCGACCAACCTGCGAATCATCTGACCGCACTCCGTCAACAACTGCCGCGCCGTCAGATGTAGCGTCTCGAGCGGTATCTCGAGATCGCTGGTAATCAGCTGCCCTGTCGCATCTCTCCAAGCAGCATCCCCAATCGCTCCCCGTTCCGGCCAGACTCCGAGATGACGTATTGCTTCGGCGTGACCGTCATTCGATCGATGAGACTCCACCGCCGCAGCAAGCGCCAACGCGATCGATTCCAGGCTCGGCTCTCCGTACAGCGTCACCACATCGCGTGACGGCCGCTCGGATGAGCTGAGCGGCGACGGAACGGAGTTCACATGCGCCAACACCGGCGAGTGATCGGGGTTCTCCTCGAGCATCACGAGGACATCCATAACCCCCTCCTGAAATTTGTCCTCCACATCCTGCAACCTCACGGACTCGACGACTGTTGCTCCGCCCGAGTTTCAGATTCAACGACGCACAGCCGTCATCGAATCCGACACCGGTTCACGCAATGTTGTTCCCTTGTACAACTGTCGTGCGGTGGTGACGGTCACATGTGCGTATCACATCGCGCCGACGTGCGACGAAGTGTTTCGCGTGAGTGAAAAGGCAAAGCGCATGCCCACCACCAGTGCACCTGCCAAGACCACCGCGTACACGATACGGTCACCGAGAGCGAGCGCACTCGCGAGTCCGCTGCCGCTCCACCATGCAACGATCCATGACACGATGAACTGTGTCGTTGCAGTGAGCACAGCGGCGGAGCCTCGTCCGATTGTGCGCGCGAGCCGCTCCGCGAGGATGCTCCATAAAAACGCGAACACGATGTGAAGCAACAGTCCGCCAACGAGAGAGCGCGAATCGATCGCGAAACCGGACGACCTGAATAGAATCCCGCCGATGGATGCGAACGGAAAACCAGCGCTGCCGAGCCGCCGCCCCATGGCGATCAACGCGCCGGTCGTGGCCGCGACGACGACACATCCGACAATGAACACCGAGGAGGATTCGCGCTCTTGCATCGCCCCAAAGCAAGCCGGAGCCTCACACGTGCTCAAGTGCTCAGCCCAGACGGTCACGGTTTTCCGCGCGTACTTGATGCACTCGGGCCCGCGCCTATCTTGAGCGCGCCATGCCTATCCAGGCTCACCCGTCCTCGATCCTCATCGTCGAGGACAACGCCGAACTTGTTGCCCTGCTTCGCCGCGTGTTGAGCGAACAGGGCTACTCGGTGCTCGCCGCGCACGACGGTCAAGCCGGCCTCGAGATGGCGACCGAGGAGCACCCGGATCTCATCATTCTGGACGTCGGACTCCCTCTCAAGAACGGGTTCGAGGTCATCGAGGAGCTCAGGAATCGCGGTATCGATTCGTCGACGCTGATGCTGACGGGAAGAACCGATGTCGCCGATCGTGTCACTGGGCTCGAGGCCGGCGCCGACGACTACCTCGTGAAGCCATTCGATCCGGACGAACTGGTCGCTCGCGTTCGTGCGCTCCTTCGTCGCGCATCGGGACGCGGACTCGTATCCCGGCTTCGCGTCGGCGACGTCGTGCTCGATCCGCACTCCAAGGAGGTTGTTCGGGGTCGGAGACTACTGGCTCTGACCGACCGCGAGTTCTCGCTCCTCGAATGCTTCATGCGCAACGCAGGGAAGGCGCTCAGCCGAGCGGAGATCACGAGCCAGGCGTGGGGCTACGAGATGAGCGAGGAGGAGACGAACATCGTCGATGTCTACGTCAACTACCTACGACGGAAGCTCGACGCCGACGACGAGCCGATGCTTCGCACCGTTCGCGGCGTCGGCTACATGCTCTGGAACGGGAACCGCGGCCTCGACAACCACTAAGAAAAAGCCCCCGGCGATCACCGGGGGCTTTTTCTTAGTTCTCTCATGAGCGTCTCAGTGAACCTCGACGCAGTCCGGGTTGTCCGGCGCGGGTTCGCACGACTCACCGGTCGTCATGCTATAGCCGCTAAAGTGCTTGACGCGGCGCCAGATGTTGCCGGTCGTCAGATCGACGTGGGTCACGACGCTCGCGTCGCTCGAGTAGTCGCTCGAGCCGGTGGCGCCGAGTGTCGGCGAGTACAGAATGGCGAGCGGGTTGAGGGCGCTCGGGTTCTTTGCGAAGTAATCGCGATTCGCCGTGATCAGCGACGCGAACACGTTGGTCGAGATGGTTACCTGGGTCGCCGGCGAAAAGCGAAGCGCCGGGCTGAAATCGATCGCGAGCCCGGAGGACGTCAACGAGAGCGTCGCCCGAATCGTGACCGTCTGTCCGGGATCGAGCGTCGTGCAGTCGTTGTCCCACTCGGTCGGTCCGTACGTCGAGCGCGCGGGATCGCATACCGAATTCGCCGGGAAGTTCAACGAGTAGAGACCGCCGACGTTGAACGTGCCGCCAGCCGGACCGACGGCGAACTGCTGTTGAGTAGATCCTAACGAGTACGACGTCGCGGCGTAGTCAAACACCGGAGCCTTTGCCGACAACCCCTTTTGTGTCGCCGTAGCTGGACCCGTCGCCGATTCGCCGCAGGCCGCGGCGACCATCATTGCAGCGCCTGCGAACAGCCATCGAACAGATGCGCGCATGAGAATTTTTGGGTGGGAGGAGAGCCCTTTCGTAGCCTCTTCTCCGAGGACGAACCGGGGGACACGAAGATACGTGTGGGTCATGTGGATCGCCAGAGCTAGCTGAGGTTTGTGACGCCCGTCACTGAGAGGCAAGCGCCTCGTAGCGGCGAGTCATCTCTGGATAACCAAGTTGTTTTACACGATCTCTGTAACGATCGATGCAGGCGCGCACGCGTTCTTCGTCAAACTCGAATAACGCTTCGGCACAAGCGACCGTGAGCCAGGCGGCATTGTAGAGGTCGGCGCTCTCCGCGAGCGCAACCGCGTGCTCCAGTCTCGTCATCGCTTGTTCGAATTTCTTATCAACCGCGTCGATGCGAATCGCCAGCGCTTCGGCGACCTCGCGACCCTGAAACCAATCCGGCCGCATTTGCATCCGCGCTTGAACGTCCGAGAGCGCGCCACGTGCCGCATTCAATCGTCCGAGCTCGAGCAGGCACAACCCGGCGCCGGCGGCGGCGCCGATTTCAATGTCTGATTGACCAATCCGCTGAGCGAGCGGAGTCGTCGCGTCGTACAACTCGGCGGCTGACTCCCACATCCCCAGCTCACGCTCGACGTGCGCCATGTTGTACAGCGCACCGAGCTGGTACTCACTGTGTTTGACGGCTGCGAACAATCCGAGCGCTTCGCCGAACAGTTCACGCGCTCGATCGTAGTCGCCACACTTTTGTGACAGGACGCCCAGATTGAGCGCTGCCAACCCCCAGATGTCCGGCATTCCTGCGGTTCGCGCAACGGTGATCGATCGACCAAACGCCTCCGACGCTTGATCGAGACGCGCCTCGAACTGGGCGGCGACACCCATGTTTGTGTACATCCCTGCCTGTCCCCGCACGTCGCCAGTCGCCTCGTAGATCTCTAATGCACGCGCATACGCACTGTGCGCCCGAGACGGCGATTCCGCGAGAAGTGTATTGCCCAATCGCTTCAGCGCGTCGGCCAAGACAGCACGATCACCGATCCGCTCCGCCATTTCCACGCCTTCCGCCGCAAGCCGCTCGGCAAGTCGCATTTCTCCGAGGCGACCATGCGTCTGTGACGCCAGCAGGAGAATCGCGATGCGCTCGCGGTCGAAGCCAAGTCGCGTGGCTTCGGCTTCGAGCGCGACGAGGTTGTCGAGCGTAACCCGTGCCGGTTGCCCCTGTTCCATGCGTGCCCGTTCACGCATTCGTCGCTGACTGAGGGCACGGCGTTCGTCCATCTGCCCCTCGAACCACTCGATCGCGAGATCGCACAGTTCTTCGACTTCGTCGTAGCGGCCACCGGTCTCCGCGGCATGGGCGAGCGCGACGCGAATCTCCGCGAGCTCGGCGGGAGTCGTGGCATTGCGGGCCGCCATGAGCAGATAGGACTCGGTCGCGCTGTGTGCGTACACGCGATCGGCGTCCTTCGCCGCCGTCTGCGCCCAGCGATACGCGTCGGCCGATTCGCGTGCGGCATCGAAGTGCAAAGCAATTTCGCCGGAGCGCTCCGGATGCTGGCGCTCGAGGGCCTGCGCAGCCCGCAGATGCAACTGCCGCTCGCGGTCGCGCGGAACAGACTCGACGAGCACTTCCGCAATTTCATCATGAGCAAACGCGAAACCGCCCTGCCGACGCTCGAATGTTGGGCGCAGAAGCCCCGCAAGCGCCGCTTCGGACATCGCCAGCCGCACCGCTGGCTCGCTCCCCGCCCCCGCCCCGACGAGCAGATTCACGTCGAACTCGCGCCCGGCAATCGCGGCGGCCTGAAGCACGGCTTGCGTGCTCGATGAGAATTTGCTCAATCGTTGCGCGATCAACGCTCCCCGGCCCGCGGCGAGGCGAAGCTCGGAAACCGGTGTCCACTCCCAACGGCTCCCGCTGTGCCAGATCGCGCCGTCTTCGACCAGCGCGCGAAGCAATTGGGTGATGAACAGCGGGTTGCCCTCGGTGTGCCGATACAAGAACGCGAGGAACTCGCGGCCGACCTGCTGTCGATGAAACGCCGCCTCGAGCCACTGCTTCACCTCGTCTCGCGTCAGACGCGAGATCGAGAGCTCCCGCAGAATCTCGTGGCGCTGAAGCATCTGTCGGTGTGGCGAGTTCTCGGTGTTGGAGACCGGCCGCTGCGTCATGCAGATCATGAGGCGGTCGGTGTCGAGCTGCCCGAGCAAATACTCCAGAGCATCCCACGAGGTGCCGTCGGCCCACTGCATCTCATCGAGCACGATGACCATCGGTCGCTCGGCCGCTCGCGCTCGGACGTACGCGGCGAGCTCACTAAGAAGTCTGTATTGGCTCCCAGTCGGCGACGACGGATCGCTCGGCCGGGCGAACGTGGAGTCGAGGTGATGGAGCTCCTGCCACTCTCGCGGCGGATGGACCGGAGTCCGGTTGGTCGCATGGAGGAGCGCCGACCACACGCCGTATGGTTGCGGAATGTCGAGACACGGAGACGCCGCCATCGCGAACGTTCCACCGCGGACCCGAACTTCGGATTCGAGTTGCCGCATGAGCATCGCGGTACCCGTCCCGGTCTCACCGGAGAGAAGCACGACGCGGGGTTGTCCGCCGAACGCCTCGTCGAGCCATCGGGTCAGCGCGGCGAGCTCCTGAACTCGCCCCGCGAGTCGGTCGATGGACAGCGGACGGCGTAACGCCTCGTGATGGTGGAGCGGAGCCGCGGCCGCGCCATCGCGTCCCTGCGTCTTTATGCGGTCGAGTGCGCTCGTCGCCGCGGTGACGACCCTTTCATACGTATTGCCGTGCTCCGGAGATGACGCCGAGCCGAGGGACAGTGTGAGCTGGCCGAGTCGATCTCCAAACGCATGAACACGGACTGCGGCGCAGATCCTTTCGCCGACCGACCGCCCGTCTTCGGCGTTCGAGCCCGCGAGCACCATGACAAGTCGGTCGTCCGAACGCCCGACGTGATCGTCCGATCTAAGTGTGTGACGGAGGATCTCCGCGACGGCCCCGAGGCTGGATTCGGGTGTCGTCCGAGTGGCCGCGGGGTCGGTGGCCGGGTCCACCTCTCCGATGAGCACCGCGACCGGCCGTTTCGGGGCAGCCCCAGAGACGGCGGATGTTGCGGCGGCGACAAACTCGTCCGTCGAGCGGTAGAAGTGGGGCACGAACGAAACCGTAGGAGTGCGCCGCACCCGGCGCAAGGTTAAAGGAATTTGGCAGCGCGTTCCGTTAACGCGGCGGTCGCCACGAGCGTCTAGTGAGCAGTCGTCCAGCTTGCCCAAACGCCAATCAGGTGTGTGTCATGCGTACGCTCACTGCCATCTCGCTCGCTGTCGTCGCAACCGCCGCCAGTGCGCAGTCGTCGAAACAGGTTCCGGCGTCGACCAACGCGCGGTCCTCGACGCCACAAACGGCCGATCTGCTCCCCGACGAACAGATTCAGCAAGTTCTGAATCGTTTGACCTTCGGGCCGCGCCCCGGCGATGCCGAAAAAGTGCGATCGATGGGGATCGACAAGTGGATCGACATGCAGCTCCACCCGGAGCGCATCGCTGATCCAGGCGCCGACAGCATCATTACGAAATACTCGATCTATTCGATGCCGACGGCGGACATCGTTCACGACTTCAATGTCGTGCAACAGCTGCAGCGACAGGTCAAGAAGGAGAGCGCCGCCGACTCGATGGACAAGCGCGACGCGCGCAGAGACCTGCTCGCGGAGAATCCGAAGGCGGCCGACGCGATTCGTCAGACGCAGCAGCTCGTCGGCGAGCTGCAGTCGGTCAAGCTCGCTCGAGCGGTGAACAGTGAACGGCAGCTCGACGAAGTGATGGTCGATTTCTGGGAGAATCATTTCAGTGTCTTCGCGGGCAAAGGCCAGACGCGCCTCTTCCTCGCGCAATACGACCGCGACGTGATCCGCCCGCACGCGCTCGGCAAGTTCCGCGATCTGCTCGGCGCGGTGGCCAAGAGTCCCGCGATGCTGTTCTTCCTCGACAATGCGCAGAGCGCCGCCGACAGCACCGAGCCGACGCTCGGCCGTCGGCCGGGCGTTGCGTTCCGTCCCGGCATCGTTGCGCGACGTCCGGCATTCGGTGGACGTCAGATTCCACCCGCTCTTCGCGAACGCTATCAGAACGCGACGCCGGAAGAGCGCGAGCAAATGCTCAAGCAGTTGCAGGCACAGGCAAAGCGCGGTCTCAACGAGAACTATGCGCGCGAGCTGATGGAGCTGCACACGCTCGGCGTCGACGGCGGCTACACGCAGAAGGACGTTCAAGAGGTCGCGCGCGCGCTGACCGGATGGACCTTCAATCGTCAGTCGGGGGAGTTCCAGTTCAATCCGAACATTCATGACGCCGGTGCAAAAGTCATCCTCGGCCACAAGTTCCCGGCTGGCCACGGAGAGGAGGAAGGCGAGGAGGTTCTCGATCTCGTCGCGCGAGCTCCGGCGACCGCGCACTTCATCACGACGAAGCTCGCTCGCCATTTCGTGAGCGACGATCCGCCGAAGTCGCTGGTCGATCGCTGCGCGGATACCTTCTCGAAGAGCGACGGTGACATTCGAGAGACGGTGAAGTGCATTGTGACGTCCCCCGAGTTCTTCAGCCGAGACGCGTATCGGGCGAAAGTGAAGACGCCGTTCGAAGTGGTGGCCTCGGCGTTGCGCGCGGTGAACGCGCAGCCGGATTTCACGCCGCGCACCGCGCAGATCGTCGCGCGGCTCGGCCAGCCGATCTTCGGGCGCCAGACGCCGGACGGGTGGCCCGATCGGGGCGACGCGTGGATGAACACCGGCGCGATCTTGAATCGGATCAACTTCGGGCTGAGTGTTGCCGCGGGGCAGTTGTCGACAGCGCGCCTACAGAATTGGCCGTTGTTCGATTCCCTGCGTGCGCTGCCGCGAGAGCAGCAGGTGGACGGCGTCATCAAGTCGATGCTTGGCGGTCAGGTGTCGGCCGAGACGCGGCAGGTGTTGGTGAGTGGTGAGAATCCGATGTTGGCCAAGGGGGGCGCGGCGAACGACGCGAACGGAATGGCGACGATGGATTCGAGCTCCGTGATGGTGGGCGGTGGCCGTCAGCCGGCACGTCAGCCGGCCAAGGCGGACAAAGATGGGAAGGGCTTCCCGCGAGTGCAGCCTCCTGGGTTCGGGCGTCCCGTGGATTTGCAGGGGCTTCCGCAGGTCGTCGGTCTCGCGCTCGGTGCTCCGGAATTTCAACGTCGTTAATGAGGATACTGTTATGAATCGCCGAGTGTTCATGAAGTCCGGCGCGATGGCGTTGGCGACGATGGGGTTGAACCCCACGTTTCTCAAACGCACCGTGTTCGCGCAAGATCTGTTGAAGGGCGCGACGCGCAGCCCGACCGGGAAAGGCAAAACGCTTGTCGTGCTGTTCCAGCGTGGAGCGGCCGACGCGTTGAACGTTGTGGTGCCACACGGGGAGCGGGCGTACTACACGATGCGCCCCTCGATCGCCGTACCACGTCCGTCAGCGCTCGGGACGACCGGTCCGAGCGCGATCGACCTCGACGGATTCTTCGGCCTGCACCCGTCGCTCGCGTCGTTCAAGCCGCTGTGGGACGATGGCATTCTCGCGCCCGTGCACGCGGTGGGAAGTCCGAGCAATACCCGCTCGCACTTCGACGCGCAGGACTACATGGAAAGCGGGACGCCGGACAACAAGGGAACGCGCGACGGCTGGCTGAATCGCTATCTCGCCGTGAAGGGCACGTGCGACGAATGCCATCTGAATGACACGGCCAAGGAGTCGCCATTCGTCGCAGTCTCGATGACGCCGCAGACGCCTCGCATTCTCGAGGGCGGCGCGCCGACGGTCGCGATGAACAGCATCGACGAGTTCACGATTCGGACGAACGGCTCGCAAGCGGATCGTATCGAGGCGCTCTATCGCACCGGCAACGCGGACGTCATCCACGCGGCGGGCGGTGAGATGTTCGAGGCGATAAAGATTCTCAAGGCGGCGAACCCGCAGCAGTACGTGGCGCAGAACGGTGCGGACTATCCGAAGTCGCCGTTCGGCAATCACCTGCGTCAGATCGCGCAGCTCATCAAGGCGGATGTCGGTCTCGAGATCGCGTTCGCGGACGTCGGTGGTTGGGATACGCACGTCAACCAGGGCGGCGCGACGGGCCAGCTCGCGAATCGTCTCGACGATTTCTCGAAGTCCATCGCCGCGTTGGTGAAGGATCTCGGCAACCGCATGGCGGATGTCACGATTCTCACGATGTCGGAATTCGGTCGCACCGCGCACCAGAACGGCAACGGCGGCACCGATCACGGTCACGCGACGGCGATGTTCGTCATCGGCTCGGATGTCAAAGGCAAGAAGGTTCACGGCAAGTGGCCGGGCCTCGAGCCGGAGCAACTCAATGAAGGCCGCGATCTCGCTCTGACGACAGACTTCCGATCAGTGTTCTCTGAAGTCGCCTTCAAACACCTCGGCGCGGCGAAGATGGACGCGGTGTTTCCGGGTTATAAGGGCGACGAGAAGAATTGGCTGGGGATTCTGTAACGACTGGGGACTGGGGACTGGGGACTGGGGACTGACGACTGGGGACTGACGACTGACGACTGACGACTGACGACTGACGACTGGGGACTGACGACGGGCGACGGGCGACGGGGGACGGGGGACGGGCGACAAAGGCCTACCCACAGAAACAGCGTTCGCGCCCGTCATCGCAAACGAAGCGTGAGATCGCTCTCCTCATTGCAATCTCACGCCGAACGCAAACGGAACCGCAAAGTGCAGGATCTCACGCGGAGCCGCGGAGGACGCGGAGAACGGCGCGCCGTCGAGTACGACCCCGAGCACACTGTTCTTCTCCGCGTGCTCCGCGGCTCCGCGTGACTAACCGCGGTTTGCGTTTCTGGTGAACTGCCGCGCGGCGAGAGCGATCCTTTCGGCGGCGTCGCTGGTGCTCCGCGCGCCGCAGGATGACCGTCAGTCCCCAGTCCCCAGTCCCCAGTCTCGATCGACGTCGCACGCAACGGAGCCGATCTCTAGCGGGCTTGCACATTGTCGAACGAAAACCCGCGAGATCATCCTCGGGCCGGGGCCGTCGACGTCACCAGTGAAAGATTTTCTTGAGGATGTTGCCGATTCCGCGTCCGACAGCGGAGATCGGATCGCGCGACTGCTGATGGTTGCCCGCGTCGACCGCGATCTGCCCCTGCGGCGGACCGGTATGCAGATGACAGGTCTCCTGGGGCGCGCGCCCAGGCTTGTACCACTGACGCACTCGAGACGGACACCACTCGGTCGCGAGCTCGCCGGACTGCGGGTCGACGATCGCCGCCTCCATTCCGAGCGGAACCGCGAACGCCGAACCTTTGGGCTCCTTCCAGCCACCCTGGTAGAACTCCGCCCACGCGGGCGCGGCGAGCCTTCCGCCCGTCGCGTTCGTCGAGATCTCTCGCGGCGTGTCGTAGCCGAACCAAATACCGGCAACGAGCGTCGGCGTGTAGCCCACGAACCAGACGTCGGTTCCGTCGTTTGTCGTTCCGGTCTTTCCCGCGACAGGCGCGGTGATGCCATAGTCGCGAACCGCGCGCCCGGTGCCGTAGTTCACGACGCCCTGAAGCATCTGAGTGATCTCATAAGCGTCTTGGGCGTCCATCGCCGGACCCGACTGCGTCTCCGACGACCAGAGCAGCGTTCCATCAGGTCCCTCGATGCGCGTCACGAGCCGGGGAACCACTCGCGTTCCGCCGTTCGCGAACGGCGCGTACGCCGCGACCAACTCCACAGGCGTCAGTCCCTCGGCGCCAAGTGCAATCGCGGGAACGGGTGTGAGCGGGCTGGAGATTCCGTTTCGACGCGCCGCCCCGATGACCTGTTGTTCTCCGACGGCGCGACTGACGTTCACAGTTGCCGCGTTGGCCGAGAGAATAAGTGCGCGCGCGAACGTTATGCGACCGGCGTACGAGTTGTTGTAGTTCGCAGGCCGCCAAACCTGCCTCCCCATCGCGATCTCGAGCGGCGCGTCGTCGACCTCGGTGCCGGGGCTGTATCCGGCGGCAAGCGCGGCGGCGTAGACGAACGGCTTGAACGCAGATCCCGGCTGGCGTCGAGCCGAGAACGCGCGGTTGAAGCCACCGCGCTGCGTGCGCTTTCCAGGCACGACCGCGCGGAGGTCGCCGGTCATCGGATCGAGAGCGACGAGCGCACCCTGCGCACCTTCCGTAACGTGACCTTCGGTCTGCTGTGTCTCGCGCGTGATTTCGTCGATGTGGCGAACGACGACTTTGTCCGCCGAGCGCTGAAGGTTGAAATCGATCGTCGTGTAGACGTTGACGTCGCCTTCTTTGAGAATGTCCGGCATTACCGAGTCGACGAGCGCACGAACCGCGTCGAGTGCACTCGGCTCATTGGCAATCGAGGGACGCCACTCGTTCTCCGCGATGCGAAGCGGAGTCCGCTCCGCGGCACCGGCTTGTGCGGCGCTGATGTAGCCTTGATCGGCCATCAGCGTGAGCACGAGGTTGCGTCGCTGCGTGGCGCGCGCCGGATTGCGGCGCGGCGTATACGACGACGGAGCTTTTGGCAGCGCCGCGAGGACAGCGGCCTCGGGAAGCGTCAGCTGGTTGACGTTCTTGCCGAAGAGATCCAGGCTCGCCGCCTCGATCCCGTTCACGCCGTTTCCGAGGTAGATGACGTTGAGGTAGTGCTCGAGAATCTGATCTTTCGTGAGCTCGCGCTCGAGAAGTCGCGAGATGCGAAGCTCGATGAGCTTTCGGCGAAAGGATCGTCCGTGATAGCGGTCGGCGAGAAAGCTGTTGTGCGCGACCTGCATCGTGATCGTGCTGAACCCTTGGCGAATCCCACCGGCGCTGAAGTTTCGGGCGACCGCTCGAAGGACGCCGTGCCAGTCGAGCCCATTGTGCTCGTAGAACCGTCGGTCTTCGGTTGCGACGAAGGCGTCCCGCGCGAACTTCGGCACCATCGCGACCGGAACGTTCACCCGGCGGATGTTCTCGAGGTGACCGAGTAGCTTCTGGTTGCGGTCATATACGTTGCCACCTTCGCTCGGATGGAAGGCGCGAATTTCCGCGGGGCTCGGGCAACCATAAAAGCCGCAGGTGCCCAGCCAAGCGTCGAACATGATGACGCCGACGCAAGCGATGACGAGCAGGCTGAGCCAGGGCCAGTGGCGACGTAGCCACTTCTTTGCGGGATCCGCCGGGGTTGGCCGGAGGCGCTCGCGCAGGATGGAAGCTCGATTGCGGAAGAAAGTTGCGGTCACGCGGTGCCGGTCGTGAAGCAGCGAGCAGGAGGCTGTTGAATGGTACGCTCTTCGCTAGTCGCAGGAATCTGGCCGAGGTCCGATGCGACTTCGCGTGCGTCGGTCGGTGGAACGGGCCTGCAGAACAATGCTACTCCAATGGAAACCATGACGTTCCGTTTACCAAAATCTGTGATGACGGTCGCAATTCTCGCTGGCGCGACGCTGGTGAGCGCGACGGCGTGTTCGAAGGCGGGCGCCCGGTCGCCGGACTCCGCGTCGAATGGCCGGGTAAAGGTCGCGGACTCGTCGTCGGGCGCAATCGCGACGTCGAGCGACACTGGGAAGCTCGCGGCAAACCACACCGGCCGCATTCCGGTCCTCGAGTACCACGTGATCGGCGGAGAAAAGAACGCGCTCTATACGCGAACGGTCGCGAGCTTCAAGACCGATTTAGAAGATGTGTATAAGCGAGGGTATCGGCCGATCACCGTCGCGCAGATGCTCGACAAGAACTTCGAAGATGTCCCAGCGGGCATGTCGCCGGTGGTTTTCGTGTTCGACGACGCGTCGCCGGAGCAGTTCTCATATATAGAAGGGCCGGACGGAAAGCTGACGATCGATCCGTCGAGCGCGGTCGGCATCTGGCTCGACTTCGCGAAAACACATCCCGGCTGGAAGACCCGCGGGACCTTCTGTCTACTGAACGGCGCTTCGGCCGGCCACAACTTCTTTGGCGACAATCCGAAGTATCACGGCCAGAAGAAACAGTGGCGCTTCCAGAAGGTGAAATGGCTCGCCGACAACGGCTTCGAGCTGTGCGACCACACGGTCTGGCACGCGATGTTGAACAAATTCAGCGACGCGGTTGTGCAGGAGCAGATCGCGCGCAACGTGATGGCGATCGATTCAGCGGTTCCGAACTACAAGGTACGGACGATGGCGTTGCCGTACGGTATCTGGCCGAAGAATCGGCAGCTCGCGTGGGAAGGCTCGTGGACCGACCCCAAGACGAAAGAAACGCACAACTACAAGTTCGACGCGGTACTGGAGGTTGCGGGTGGTCCGGCACGAAGCCCCTACGATCCGCAGTTCAATCCGCACAGCATCTCGCGCGTCGAAGCCATCGGCAACGACATCTCGAATACGCTCGATCGACTCGATAAAACCAAGACTCGGTTCGTCAAGTAGCGCGGTTATTTAGGAAATTTGAATGCAAATAGCCGGCGAGCGTCTCTCGCCGGCTATTTTTCGCGGGGCCCGCGCGGGCCCGCAACAAAATCGCGACGTCGAGCGCCGAGCTGTGAACGTCGCGCGCGATCGAGGGCATGGCATGCTGCGCCACCTGGCGTTCTTCGAAGAACTGGCGAAGACCAAAGAGACTGACGCGAATTGGCGATCGACCAGCGCCGGCCTCGGTGTTTTACGTCTCGTCGACCAATGGATGGTGGCGGGGCCGGCCGGCGACGGGCTCTGTGGCTTCGCGGCGGCTCGCGATGCCGTGGCGCGAGCCGACGTGACGACTCCAATCCGACGCATTCTTGCGTCGGTCTTGGATGCGATCGCCGAATCGAAGCCCGCAGAGATCAGCGCGGTGCTTCCTCGGCTGATGGCGTACGCGAAGGCGTTGGAGTATGACGCGCGTTGGACGCTCGCGGCCGACGTCTACTCGACAATTCTCTCGTATGCCGATTCCGTCGCCGACGCTGACGTCGTCATCACTGCATACGTTCAGACGGCAACCTGTTTTCGAAATCTGGCCGACTGGGATGGAGAGTACGGCGCCAGCCTCCGAGCGCAGGCCGTCGCCAAGGCCGTCAACGATACGGCGGGTTTTCTGCGGGGGCGCATATCGGAGGCGAGCGGCATCAGGTCGCGTGGCAACTACCTGCTCGCGGCGCAAATACTCGACGAGGTGCTGGAGGCGACCAAGCATACGCCGATGCCGGAGGTGCGATGGCGGGCGTTGCACGCTCGCGCGGCAACGGCAGGCATGAGCGGCGACTTCACGCTCGCCGTCCAGATGCTCTTCGCCGCGCTGCCGATCGCGCCGAGCCAACGCGACCGAGATCGCATTCTCGGCGACCTGGCGACCGGGTTCATGGAGCTTGGATTGCTGGAGATCGCGCGCGACGCGTATCTCGTCGTCAACGCGACAACCGAGGACAGGTTCCTGCGCTGGACGTCGGCGATGAACATGATCGAGATTGCCGGACTTCAGCGTTCCGAGCCGGTTTTCGACCGGTATCGGCGTGAATTGGCGAACATCGATTTCCCGCCCTACCTCCACGCGAAGTATCTCATCACGATCGGCACGGGGTATAAACGACTCGGCAAACCGGAGCTCGGAGTGCCGCTGCTCGAGCGGGCAATCGAGTACAGTCGTAAAAACGCGCTGCACCACCTCGTATTCGAGGCCGAGGAATGCCTGGCGGCGGCGCGTGCGGATCTCCGAGTCCCCGAGGCGCACGCAGCGAGCCCCGTTCCGGGCGATCTCGCGGCCGTTGCCGACGCCATCCGAGCGATGATGACCGCCGCAGTCGCCGGCGACTGAGAGCGAAGACCGATACGGAGGGCGAACGAGCCTTCGACTGTGCGGTCACGCTCCGGACGAAAAATTCGCCTTTTGTCCGTCCAATTCAGGGATAGAGGTCACGGACGTCGAAGGTCGCTGCTGCAGCGACATGAACCTGCGAAACCCCTGATGGCGCTCGAGATCGTTATTGGGTCGATCAACGATCCCAGACTGGCGGCTCCTCCGCGCGGCACTCCGACGAACGGCAACGGGCTTCGCGCGCTCGTCGTCGACGACGAGCCGTCGATCTGCCGTCTTCTCGCGAAGGCATTGGCCGACCTTGGCTACGATACGGTAACCGCGCAGTCGGGCGAGTCGGCTCTCGCCATCATTCGCGGTGAGCGCGTCGATGTGCTGCTGCTCGATTTCCGGATCCCGGACATGCGCGGCGACATCATCTTCGAAGTCGCGGCCGCCACGCAGCCGCATCTCGCGTATCAGACCCTCTTCATGACCGGCGACATCATGGAAGGCTCGAAGGCGCTGATCCGCGCGTGCAAATGCAACTATTTGCAGAAGCCGTTCGGTCTCGACGTGTTGGCCCACGCGCTCGCGGCGACTGCGCCGCGAGTCAAGGAAACCGCGTGACCGACGGTTAGTGTCCGACCTTTCTCAACGTCGCGAGCGTTTGTTCGAGCGCGAGCCGCTGGGCCGTCTGCGTCGTCTCGTTTAGCAAACTCTCATAAGTTTCGATCGCGAGGTGCAGGGCGGCGGGATCGTCCTCGTCGTGCGCCAGGCTCGTGGCGTTGTCGGCGAGCGCGGCGCGCGCGAGCTGATCGGCCGGAAAGCGCTGAGAGACCGCAAGCCACCGGGCGACCCGCTTTCTCAGGTCCGACTCGGCGAGGGCCCAGAGGTGCCAGGCTCCCCGGTTCGACGGGTCGATCGACTTCGCGCGATTGACTAGCTGCTCGACGTAGCTCGGGCCGCGCCCCGCGAGCCAGTAGGCGTTCGCGAGCACGACGATCGCCTGGGCGTCGTTCGGCGAATCGGCGGTGATTCGTTCGTAAATCGGAATGACGACTTCCGGGATGTCGCGGTAGGGCGCGGAGGCGGACTTGAGGACCTCCGGAGCGGTGCGTTTGGCGAGTGCTTTCAGCTCGTCGAGCAGACGCCCGAGATCACCCGCGCGCTGGTATTCATCGACCACGGTCGCGAGCTCGCGCGACGGATCGTAGAACGGCGACGGGGGTATTGGTGGTGTACCCATGCGCGAAAGCTAAGGTACCGGGCACGAAGTTCGCTGTTCGTCGCGGCGGGGGTACGGCGGATCCCTGAGAGAAGGCCCTACTGATAGAGGCTGTAGGGTTGCGCCAAATTGGAGAAGTGGCGATACTCTTGGGCGTCCGCCGGCACGACCGCGACGTCGTCCCTCCGGCCAGAACGTCGGGAGTTCCGGGTCCCTCGCTGCTGAGCGACCAAATCCAGACGTCGAGCCGCGCCGTAGCGCCAGCATCGTCGGAAGCGCGTGAGTAATCCGCGCCCTGACGATACCGACAGCAGAGCACGCGTCGCGTCGAAATTTTTTATCCCGTCACACATCGGATTTTCATCGCACGCCGGCTTTGTCCGCGAGCGATCCCTACGAGCATAAGGACGTCCAGACTAGTTCGGACACAGCTCGATAAGAGCACGCCCCGCGTGTATGCGGGCATTTGGAACAGATTCAACCTTCTCACTCAACAACGGCATGAACGAACGTCGACGCCCCCCACGTCGCAAACGCGGGACTCGTCCAAGCAACCCCGCCAACACCGAGGCGGCGGACAACCCGTATCTCGAGGACGCCGAGGGCGGTCCGGCCAACGATAGCGGCGGAGACCAGCGGGCGGTCGAAGTCGATGCGCCACCACCAACGCCACCGCGCGCCGAGCGAAACCAACCGCCCGACGTCGAGCGGCCGGCGCCCCCGCCCCCGCCAACCGCGGATCAGGGCGACGGAAGTCCGTCACGAGGCTTGAACGGCGCAGCCCCGAGCGCGAACGGCGCGTCCAACGGCGCCGAACCGGCCCGATTCGAATCGCAGGGCTATGCCGGCGGCGGCGCGCAAGCGCAGCAAGGCCAGGGGCAGCAGGGACAGCAGCAGTATCGCGATCGGGGCGATCGAAACGATCGAAATGATCGCGGCGACCGTGACAACCGCGGCGATCGTGACGGCGGATTTCAGGACCGTCGAAATGGCCGGCGTCATCGCCGTGGCCGAGGGCGCGGACCGCGCCGCGAGAATCAGCCGCAACAGCCGCAACAACCGGTGCAGGTCACGGCAAGCGGCGAAACGCTCGGCTGGTTCGATCCGGCGCGTGATGCGGGCTTCATTCGCCGCCCGGCAAACAGCTATCTCGCGGAAGCTGGCGACGCGTACGTTCCACCGAACATCGTCCGCCAACTCGGCCTTCGACGCGCCGATTTGATCGACGCGAGCGTCGGAATCGACCAGCGCGGCCGTGCGACAGTGGTCGAGATCAAGTCGATCAATGGCGTCGACCCGGCGACCGCGGCCCGTCGTCCCGAGTTCAATTCCCTTCCCGCCTCGTATCCCGAACGGAAGCTGTTCATGGAAACGGGACGTCCGGCCAAGGGCGGTCCAGAGCTGACGCGGCGCGCAATCGATCTGATCGCGCCGATCGGCTACGGCCAACGGGCATTGATCGTCGCGCCGGCCCGCGCCGGCAAGACGACGCTCCTCCATGCGATCACTGAAGGGGTCGCGGTCAATCACCCGAACGCGGTGCTGCTCATTCTCCTCGTCGACGAGCGTCCCGAGGAAGTCAGCGAGGCAATTTCGTGGGGGGTCGGCGAGGTCGTGTCCTCCAGCTTCGACCAGCCCGCACAGCGGCATGTCGAAGTCACCGAGATGGTCCTCAACCGCGCCCATCGCCTCGTCGAAACCGGACGCGACGTCGTGATCGTTCTCGACTCGCTGACCCGAATGGCGCGCGCGCACAACACCGCGGAGCGTGGCACGGGCCGCACGCTGTCGGGCGGTCTCGATGCGACGGCGATGGCAAAGCCGAAGGCATTTTTCGGGTCGGCGCGCTCGATCCCCCAGACCTCCGGCGGCGGTTCACTCACCATCATCGCGACGGCGCTCGTCGAAACTGGGTCGCGAATGGACGACGTGATCTTCGAGGAGTTCAAAGGCACGGGCAACTGCGAGATCAAGCTCGATCGTAGCCTCGCGGAGAAGCGCATCTATCCGGCGATCGACATCGCGACAAGTGGCACGCGCCGCGAAGAAAAGCTGTTCCGGCCGGACCAGATCGACAGCGTCTACACGCTTCGGCGCGGACTCAGTCAGATGCCGCCGCAAAGCGCAATGGAGTGGTTGATCAAGCGAATTGCCGCCACGCCGAACAACGACGCGCTGCTGGCGGGGCTTTAGTAGGGCCTTGGGTTGGAGATCACGGGTCAGGGAAAGAAGAAACGCGCCGGGCTCTCTGCCGGCGCGTTTTGATTTGATGGCGTTTCGTCCGCGCCTCGCTCTTCGCGCTGCTATCTCGTCCAACGCGCGGAACGGAACTCCGATTTCCGAGACCTGGCATCCGGTACCAGTCTCGTCCGTCGCCGGGGTCTAGGCCTTGCTCTGTCTCCCCGTGACATGCACGGGCCGAGCTACCTGCGGACGGTGCTGCTGCTGGCGACCATGTCCTCTGGACTCTTCGCCCAGAGCACGCGCGATCAAGAGCGAGAACAGCCCGAGGTTCGTGGGCTGATACTGAAGGGGGTCAAGCACGTCGACGTGCAGGATCTCCTCAAGAGCATTTCCACGCAGGCGAGCAAATGTAGAAGTCTGCTCATCAAGCCGTTCTGTCTCGTCAGCCACTCGCCGACGTTCGAGGACAAGCACTATCTCAATCGCGATGAGCTGCGGCGCGATGTGCTCCGCATTCGGCTGATCTACTGGAAGCACGGATATCGCGAGGCGCAGGTCGACACGATTGTCGACCGCATCGCGCCGAAGCAGGTGCGCGTGACCTTCGACGTCAAAGAGAACGCCCCGACGGTCATCCGAAAGATCACGCTGACCTACGACTCGACGCTGATCAGCAACCGGACGCGCGATCGGCTGATGCTGCTGCACGTGAACGACCCCGTCGACCTGACGATGCTCGACTCGATGCGCGTTCTCTTTCAGGACGAGCTGTGGGATCAGGGCTACGGTGACGCGGTCGTCGACACGTCATTGGTCGTCAACGACAGCGCGCGCCTCGCCGACGTCGGGTTCACGATGACGCCGAATCGTCGCACGACGGTGGGGACGGTGACGATCGCCGGCACGAACAAGGTGAGCGCGCGGACCGTTCGCAATTCGCTGACGTTCAGGAGCGGCGATCTATACCGCCAGTCGGACATGCTCGAAAGCCAGCGGAATCTTTACGAGTCGAACCTGTTTCGGCTCGCGACGATTTTCGTTCCGCCCGTGCCCGACAGCGTGAAGCCCGTCACGATCGACGTGACCGAAGCGCCGCTTCACGAAATCCGATATGGGCCGGGGCTGAACAACATCGACTTCGCGCAATTCCAGGCGCACTACACCAGCTACAACATGCTCGGCGGCGCCCGCCGTCTCGACATCGACGGGACGATCGGCAACCTGTTCGCTTCGTCGCTGCAGGGCCGCGGATTCTTTCGCAACGTCAAGAACGACGCCGGAGACCAGCCTGTCGCGCCATATCTCCAGCCGACGTATCAGACGAGCATCGACTTCAAGCAGCCGGCGTTTCTCCAGCGTCCGAAGGACGCGTTTGGTATCGGCGCGTTCGCGCATCGCGCGATCAACCCCGGCGTCTTCATCGATCAGGGGTACGGCGGACAGGCAACGTACACTCACACCATCACGACCCGCGCCCCGGTCAGCCTCAACTATCGCTACGAGCGCAATCGCGTCGATGCCGGCGACGTCTACTTCTGCGTGAACTATGGCGTGTGCGACACGCTCACGATCGGCACTCTCCGCGGAACGCAATCGCTCTCGCCGCTCACACTGACGGGATTCGTCGACCGATCGGACCAACCGTTCTCACCGACGAAAGGCTATGTCGCGCGACTCGACATCGAACACGCGTCGTCGCTCACGGCCTCGGACTATCGCTACAACCGCATCTTTCTCGACGCCGCGGTCTACACGCACAAGAGCCGCACGAAGCAAGTTCTCACGGCGCATCTCCGGGCCGGATTCGTTCGCGCTCTCTCGGGCGGCACCGACAACGGCGCCATTCATCCGCGCAAACGGTTCTACGCGGGCGGCGCCAACTCGGTTCGCGGGTTCGGTGAAAGCCAGCTCGGACCGCGCATCCTGACCGTCGACGGCGACTCGACGATGTTCAACGCGACGACGACACTGCCGGGCGCGGCCGGCAAATGCGCGCTCACAGTGGACGCGGTGAAGTTCTGTGATCCGAACGCCGCGTCGCTCAAGACGGCGAACTTCACACCGCAGCCGCTCGGCGGTACGTCCTTGCTCGAGGGCAGCGTCGAGTATCGCGTTCCGCTGCCGCTCGGCCAGACCTTTCGAAACTTCGTCGGCGCGGTCTTCGTCGACGGCGGAATCGTCGGGCGCGGACAGATTCGCGGCGTGCAGACGATCAGCGCGATCACGCGCGGGACGAGCGCGATCACGCCGGGCTTCGGCATCCGCTACCAGTCGCCCGTCGGTCCGATCCGCATCGATTTCGGCATCAATCCGAACCGCGCGGAAAACCTCAGCGTCGTAACCGCCGTTCGCGATTCCACGGGCGCGATCAAGATCGTCGCCCTGCCGACCGCCCGGCGGTATTCGCAGGGCGGAGGTCTTCACAGACTGGTATTACACTTTTCTATCGGCGAGGCCTACTGATGGCGGAAGACAACGACCGCCTCCATTGGGGCCGTGGGCTCGCCGTCGGCGTCTCCATCCTCTTTGGTCTCGTGGTGATCGCCGCGATCGCGGTTTTTGTCGTCACGGGAACCGACTGGGGACACGAGCGCGTTCGACGTTATGCGCAGAGCCTGGTCGGCGGCATGGTGCACGGCAAGGTGAAGATCGGGAGCGTGAGTGGAAACCTGCTCACGGGGATCACGGTGCACGACGTCGCGATCACCGACAGCAGCGGCGCGCCGTTCGTCGCGCTCGAGTCGTTCAAGGGCGACTACTCGATCATGTCCCTTCTACACAAGCACATCTGGATTCAAGACGCCGTGCTGGTGCGACCGCTGATCGTGCTCGATCACCCGCCGACGGGGCCGTGGAACTATCAGAGGATCTTCCCGCGAGACACGACGCCGAAGCCGGCGAACCAGGCGCCGAGCTGGGGCGACTGGATTCGGTTCAGCAACGCAAAGGTCATCGATGGGCAGTTGATCGTTCGCACGCCGTGGAAGCCGAGTGAAGGACTCAGCGCCGCCGCGCGAGACAGCGCGATCAACGAAGCGCTCGGCGGCACCTCGAGGTTGGTGATCCAAAAGGTGTCCGGAGGATTTCAGAAGACCGTTCAACTCGACTCGGTGAGCGGGACGTTCCCGCTGGTGCGCCTTGCCGAACCCGGGATGAAGTCGCGGCTCATCGAAGTGTCGGCGCTGGCGATGAACGCCTACCCATTCCGTTCGCCGGGCGCCGACGTGCGCGACGTGAAGGGCGCGTTCGCGTTCGACAACGATTCGGCGTGGTGGAAGGGCGCATACGTCGAGCTTCCACAGTCGAAGGCGACCGGCGACGGCGTCTATGAGCTGAACAGCGGCGACCTGCGCATGACGATTCACAGTGATCCGGCGAGCTTCGCGGACATGCGGTGGATCTACCCACGTTTGCCCGCGAACGGGCACGGATCCGTCGACTTCAAGATGGCGTGGAAGGGCGCGGTTCAGGACTACTACGCGACGAAGACCGATCTCACGATCGGCGAGGCGCACATCAGCGGATCCGCGGGTGCGACGCTCGGCGACACGCTGACGATTCACGATACGGATCTGCGTTTCTCTGGAATCGATACGCGGCTCCTCGAGCAGGTCATTCCGCATTTCTCGTCGCCGCGGCGCGGCGTTCTTGCCGGACGCGCAACCCTGAGCGGCGGCCGACACGCGCTCGCAGTGAACACCGACGTCACGTTCGACGACCAACGCGCCGGTCGCAACCGGCTCATTGCGATTGGAGACGTCGGAATGCTTCCGGGCGGGATTCGTGCGCGTGATCTGCGACTGCAGATGCTCCCCGTGCAGGTCGCGATCGCGCGCACGTGGATGCCGTCGCTTCCCATCGGCGGGACCGTGACCGGCTCGGCAACGCTCAATGGATCGACGACGACTCAGCTCGCGTTTGTCGGAAGGGTCGATCACGACGATCGCGGCATTCGGTCGGCGTTCGACGGCAAGGGCACTGTTCGGTTGACCGGCGGGAAGTATTTCGACGTCGACGTCAATGCGCATCCAGTTTCGCTCGTCGAAGTCGGCAAATTCGCTCCCGCGGCGGGTCTTCAAGGAACCGCTTCCGGGCCGATGCACGTCAGCGGTGCGCTGAAGAACTTGCGCGTCGATGCCGATCTACGATTGCCGGACGGCGGTCGCTTCGCGACGCGCGGAACGCTCGATCTCGCGAGCAAGGAGAAGGGCTACGATCTCGTGTCGGCGCTCTACACGGTGAATCTGCGATCCGTGGATACGAAGGCGCCGGTCACGTCTCTCACGGCAAGCGCCGCCGTTCGCGGCCGCGGATTTCAGCTCGCGACGATGAACGCCGCGATCGCCGCGGATCTATCGACGTCTCGACTCGACACGATCGCGGTCGATACGCTGTCGGTTCGCGCGTCAGTGGCGAACGGACTCGCGAACATTCAACGACTGTATGTCCTTGGCTCGCACGTCGCGGCGAACGTGCATGGAACGCTCGGCGTCGTGAAGGGCAAGAACGGATCGATCGCGTACGCGGTCGCCGTCGATTCGCTCGGCGCTCTGAATCGATTCATTCGTCGAACGCCGGGAGATACGATCGCAATTCCGCCGCGTCCCGGTGTCGTCGCGCGCGCGGTCCGCAAAGCGCGCGCGGACTCGGCGCGAATCGCGCAGAAGACGGAGATCGAACGGCTGGCGACCGGGAAGCCGGGGCCGAAGCTCGTCGTCAGCGTTCCGAGCCCCGTGCCAGCCGACACGTTGATGGGAGCGGTGAAAGCCGCGGGCACGATCACCGGCAACATCGACGACTTCAGCGTCAGTGGGACAGCGCGCGGCGATAGCATCATCGCCCGCGGCAACTCAATTCGGGCGTTTGATTCCTATTACAAGTGGGAGAACGTCCGCACGCCCACGGCGAAGCTTTCGGTCGGCGTCGAAGCCGGGCCAACGAGCGCGATGGGGTTTGTTCTCGACACCGTCAGCCTTCGCGGGACCTACGCGAGCACCGGCGGACATGTCGAGCTGGCGGTCGGTCAGAACAATTCTCGTCAGCTCGCCGCAGCCGGTGATTACGCACTGAATACGGATCGGAAGGAGCTCCGACTGGCGTCGCTCCAGTTCCAGTTCGATACGTCGCTCTGGAAGTCGTCGCATCCGTCGGCAATTCGCTGGGGTGGCCCGGGCGTGCAAGTCGACAGTTTCGAGCTTCGCAACCGCGGGAACGGCCGCATCTACGCGAACGGTCTGTTGCCGACCGAAGGCGCGGCGGACTTCCGTCTCGACGTGGACAGCTTTCCGGTCGGCGACATCGTCGATCTCGCGGAATCGGACATCGACATGACGGGGATCATCTCCGTGCATGGCACGATGGGCGGAACGACCGCCGCGCCGGCGTTCAAAGGTGACTTCGGGCTGGCAAGCGGCACCTACAACAACGCACCGGTTCCGGATCTCGTCGGGCGATTCGGCTATGCGGACCGGCAGCTCGTGACGCACGTCGACGCGACGCGAAACAACGCGCAGCCGATGATGACTGTCGACGCGCACGTTCCGTTGAACCTCGCGCTGACCGGAGTCAATGGCCCACGTCTTTTGCCCGACGCGATGTCGGTCGATCTCGTGGCGGACAGTCTGCCATTGGAGCTCATTCCGCAATTCACCGACGTCGTATCGAACTTCCATGGCCGGTCGTACGGGCGGGTCGCCATGCGCGGGACGTTGAAGCGTCCCTCGCTCGTCGGGCAGCTCGCTCTCGTGAACGGCACGATCATGCTCAACTCGACGGGCGCGACGTTCGACAACATGAACGCGGCGATCCGCATGGCGAACGACACGGTTTACGTCGATTCGGTCGCCGCGAAAGCGATCGGCGACGTGCATCTGCGAGGAACACTGGCCATCGGCGATTGGCGAGAACCGTCGTTCAACCTGTATCTGACGTCGAACGGCGCGGAGCTGATGAACAACGATCATGGGAAGGTTCGTGTCGACGCGGGCATCGCGCTCACCGGACCGTTCACCGGCGCATATCTGAGCGGCGGAGCGACGATCGCGCAGGGCGTCATCTACGCGCCGGAGCCGACGGGCCGACACCTCGTCGGATCGGGAGATCCGGAGCTCTTCAACGTGCTCGACACCGCGCTGACGACGGAACGGAATCTCTTCCCCGCCGTGTCACCGCTGCTCAAGAACTTGCGCGTCGACATGGATCTCAGCGTCAAGCGCAACACGTGGGTGCGAAATCGCGAGGCGAACGTCGAGATGTATACCGACGATCCGGTCTCCGTTCGAGCGGAGCAGGAGGCGTTCGCGCTGACCGGTGTCGTGAACACGGACCGCGGCGAATACAACTTTTTGAGTAAGCGTTTTCAAGTCAAACGCGGCTCGATCATGTTCATCGGCAGTCCGGATCTGAATCCGACACTGCAGATCACCGGCGAATATCAGGTCCAAGCCGCGAGAACGTTGAACATCAGTGTGCTGATCGGCGGAACCCTTCGGCACCCGAAGCTCGCGCTCGAGAGCGACGCGCAGCCGCCGAAGACACAGTCCGAGCTTCTGAGTCTTCTCGCATTCGGTCAACCGACGAGCTCATTGCTCGCGTTTGGATCGTCGAGCGTCGCGGGATCCGCGGCGACGGGTGACCTCTTCGGCACCGGCGCGCAGTTCGCGGTGCAGCGTCTCGCGGGCGTGGCAGTCGGCGTCGCCGTCGACCAGGTCGAGATTCAGGCGGGTCGCGCGTTCGGGACGGACGTCCTCGACATCACGCCGGGTGACGTTCCGGTTTTCAAAGGCGGAAACGGCGTCGCGAACTTCTTCACGCAGACGCGCATCGAGGCGGGCAAGTACATCAACGGTCGCACGTTTGTCGGCCTACAGGAACAGGGCGGTCAACCGGGTGCCTCGATCGAGCACCGCACCGCCGACGGCTGGCGATTCAACGCGAGCGTCGCGCCGAGGATCCTGCTCCGCGCGCCGAACTTCAGTCTGACGCAGCAGCCGTACACGTCGACGCGCTCATACGGCGGGTTCATCATCAGGGAGTGGCGGTTCTAGAGCGGAATGCTCGGTTCACATCCGGAGCTCGTCCCAGAGCGCGGCCATCGCGCGCATACCCTTGTTGAAGTTCTCCTCGCTCATCCACTCGTTCGGCGCGTGAGCGTTCTCGCCGGGTAGCCCGAAACCAACGAGCAGCACCGGTGCGCCGAGTATTCGTTGAAAGTCGCCGACGACGGGAATCGAACCGCCTTCGCCGGTGATCACCGGATCTCGCGCAAACGCCGTCGCCAGCGCGCGCCGCGCGGCGTCGAACAACGGACCGTCGAGATCAGCGCGCCAGGGACGGCCACCGTGGAGTTGTGTCACCCTCACGGTCACTCCCTTCGGGGCGACGCGCTCGACGTGGGCGCGCATCAGCTTCTCGATCTCTTCCGGCGACTGATCGGGCACGAGACGACAGCTGACCTTCGCCATGGCTTTTGCCGGCAGCACGGTCTTCGCACCCTCACCCGTGTAACCGCTCAGCAGTCCGTTCACCTCGCAGGTCGGGCGCATCCAGACGCGCTCGAGCGTCGAATAGCCCTTCTCGCCGAAGAGCTCCGGCGAGCCGGTTTCGTGCCGGAAATTAGAATCTTCGAATGGCAGTGCGCGAATCGCCTTTCGCGCCGGCTCTCCCCAGTCGCGGACCTTGTCGTAGAAGCCGGGGATCGCGATGTGGCCGTCGGCGTCGTGCATCGTCGCGAGGATTCGCGCGAGTGCCATCGCCGGATTCATCACCGCACCGCCGTAGCTTCCGGAGTGCAGGTCCGTCGCGGGGCCCTGGACGTCGATCTGGAAGTAGGCGAGCCCCCGGAGCGACGACAAAATCGACGGCAGCCCCGGCGCAAACATCGCCGAATCGGAGATCACGACCGCGTCGCACGCGAGGAGTTTTTTGTTGGCTTCGATGAACTCTGCCAGATGCTCGCTTCCGACCTCCTCTTCCCCTTCCGCCAGCACGATGACGTTGACCGGAAGCTTGCCGCGCGATTTGAGGTGCGCCTCGAGCGCCTTCACGTGGAGGAAGAGCTGTCCTTTGTCGTCGACGGAGCCGCGCGCAAAGATTTTCCCGTCGCGGATCGTCGGCTCGAATGGAGGGCTATCCCACAGGTCGAGCGGCTCCGCCGGCTGCACGTCGTAGTGGCCGTACACGAGCACCGTCTGTGCGCCGGGCGCGGCTCGCCATTCCCCGAGGACGATCGGATGTCCCTTGGTTCGATGGACCGTCGCCTTCAGTCCGACGTTCCGGAGCGAATTCGCGACCCATTCGGCGGCGGCGGCGGTGTCGGGATTGTGCTCCGAGCGCGCGCTGACGCTCGGAATGCGAAGGAGGTCGAAGAGCTCGTCGCGCGCGCGCGACTGGTTCGCGGCGAGATAGGACTCGAGATCGTTGGCGAGAGGCATGAGGCAAAGCTGACCGTCCGTGGCAGGAGGCGCAATGTTGTCGCGGCAACGATCGCCGCGTTCGCTGGCGCCCGCTTCGGGATTGTGCCGAACTTTCGCGCCGTTCGCGGGCTTCATGTGCGGAGCGTCCGCTGCGTCCCGCCGGAGGGCGACCCATGGCCGTCGACACTGGTTTGAAACCCCCTCTCGCTCCTCGGGATGCTGCAGCAACATTCCGGGGCAGCCTGCTCGCGTCTCCCGCGACAAACGCCTATTCTCCTAAGTCGCAAATGGGAGATGAATTGAATGCCGCAGTCGGCTATGCGGATCGAGCAAATGCGGTGACAAGTCCATCGCCTGACGAAAGCGTCGCGCTCCAGATCGAGATCGCGCAGAATCGGCCCTTTCATTCGGTGAGGGCCGAGATTGCAGTCAGCATTCTTCGAACGGCTGCGCTTATCGAGCGGCACTTCGCGCAGGTCGTCGCGCGGACAGGGCTCACGATTCAGCAGTACAACGTGCTGCGAATCCTTCGCGGTGCCGGCAGCGACGGAATGCCGACGCTCGTCATCCGCGATCGCATGATTCACGCGGCGCCGGGAATCACGCGCTTGCTCGACAAGCTCGAGAAAGCCGGCCTCGCGCGACGCGAGCGGACGTCACCCGATCGCCGGCAGGTGTTCTGTTTCATCACCGACCGCGGCCTCGCGATCCTCACGGAGCTCGATGAGGAGATGCGGGAGGCGGATGATGTCGCCGTCGGCAGTCTCAGTGACGCGGAGCAGAAGCAGCTTTTGAGACTTCTCGAAAACGTTCGCGCGCGACACCCGGGAAAGAAAAGCTAGGACGTCGGTCGTTTCGGCCAACCGCCGTGGTACTCGCGCAGCTCCCAAATCCGGCGAGTGGCGATCTCTCCGCGTCCTCGGCGCAACGTCACGAGCGCACCACGACGAACCTCGTCGAAGTACGGCTGAAGCGCGGCGACGGCCGCGTGCGGCTGATCGGAATCGTCGACGACCATGATGAGATTGTCGCCGCCGGTCGCCCGAAGCGGAAAGCCGGCCCATAGCTCGAACTGATTGACTCGGCCGGACAAATTCGTCGAGAAGGTCGTCGGATGGCCGCGACTGTGAAACGCGAGCTCCGACGCTTCCTGGTAGCGATCGCCGCCAAGCCAAGTGCGACGATTCGTTTCGGCGCGGACGACGGCCGCTGTGCTGTCGACGGCCGCCGCGAGGTCGGTCCATCCGAAAGCGCGAGCGATTGGATCCCTCGCCGGCTTCAATGGCAGAATTGGAATGAGCGCCTGCACATAGATGAGGAACGACATCACCGCGCCCAATCCGATTCCACTGCGCAACCATTTCTCTCCGCGCGGCGTCCACGATGCGATCGACAACAGAACAATCGCCGGGATGTACGCGGGCGCGGGCCAATTCGCCTCGACACGCTGCCTGACGCCGCTGTACACGAAAAATCCGAACGACACGAGCGCTACGACCCCGAGCGCGAAACACGCGGTCGGCGCCGTCGCACGGAACGATCGGACGACGACGATTCCCATCATGACGAAGAGAATCGGCGACACGAGCGCGGCCTGCCCACCGAAGAAATCGCCTTCGTGCTTCCACGCGGCGACCAACGCCGAACCCTGCGGCGCTGAAAGTCCATGATGGATCTGAAAGACAAACGAGATCCAGCCGTGGCGGGCGTTCCACAGCAGGACAGGCAGAAACACGAGCGCCGCCAAGGCGCAGGCGACGTACGGTCCGGCTTCGCGGAGGCGAACGCGCAGATCACCGCGAACGACGACGGCGATGAGCACGGCGATCGGAAGAAAGATCGACGTGTACTTCGACGTGAACGCGAGGCCGAGTGCGAGGCCGGTCGCGATCCACCACCGCAAGGATTCGCGCGATCCAACATCGCTCTCGAGCGTGCGGACGAGGCAGTAGAGAGTCACCGCCGTCGCCGCGAGGACGCCCGCGTCCGGCGTCGCGAGCACGAGTCCCGCCGCGGCGAGCGGCATCACCGCCATGATGAAGCTCGCGCGGACCGCCGCTTCGGAGCCACCGAGCCGGTTCGCCATTCCCGCGGTCGCGATGCCCGCGATCCAGCCGGCGAGGATCGGCCCGAGCCGAACAGCCAATCCGGTCGCGCCAAGGCCGATGGGTGCGAGCAACACGCCGCCGAGTCGAATCAATAGGGCGACGACTGGCGGATGATCGAAATAGCCGGCCGCGAGATTGCGCGACCATAGCCAGTAGTACGCTTCGTCAGGAAAAACCGGAATGGATGTCGCGAACAGCAGTCGAACCGCGGCAGCGATCGACACGATCAGCAATGCGCGCGTCCATCCGTCATGCGCGCGCCGACTGGCTGCGAGACTCACGCCGCTGCTGGAGGTCGCAGCCGATATCGTCGGACGGCGCGGATCGCGATCACGAGCGCCCAGGTCCAGATGATCCACATGACGCGTTCGTCGGCCGAGAGGGTCGTGAGCATTCTCCAAGAGACCACGAGCGGCGTCAGCGCGAGCGCGATCGGATTCTGTCCGCCGGCAACGATGCGTTCCACCGGTCGTGTCGCCGAACGACGTCCGACGCGCAGCCCGTCCTCGATGCGCCGAGAGAGCGAATCGGTGGCCATGCCCCGCCAGCCTGGAACGCGAAGGAGAGTCCATCCGGGGGCCGCGCGTCCCCAACCGTGATTGTCCGTGCCGGTGACGAGCGCAAAGTCGAGGCTGTCGGCGAGATGAACAATGCGCGCGCGGTCGCGCCTTCCCTGCGCGAGCCCGCGCGGAGATCCGTCGATGAGCTCCATGGCGACGACGCTGATGCCTTTTGCCGTCGTGTCCTTCACTTTCTCGATATTGCCGGGGAGCGTCTCGATGAGCACGGGCGACGTGGCGGGAAACATATACGCCAGGTTTAGACTTTGCTCATCGACGTCGCGAAGATCCGGCGTCGTCAGGCCTTTGTAGCGACGTCCGGCGCTGAGGATGTTGACGTGCTCGCCTTTGTAGCCGGCCTCGAGGCCTTGGAAGAGCAGCGTTCCCTCGCCGGCCACGCCGGGGTTCGCCGCGACACCGCGCTCCGCGCCCTCGAACGTCCGATGATCCGTGATGTAGGCAACGTCGAATCCGGCGTCGTTCATCCACGAACGAACCTTGTCCTCGCTCCAGCCGGACCGTCCGTCGTGCGAGTACTTCGTGTGCGCGTGAAAGTCGACGGCGAGAACCGTCTCGTCCGAGATCGCGAGCTGCGCCATCGGACGCGGTGCCATCGCGCCGACAGCATAGACGACGAACACGACGCCGAGAAAAATGGCGGCGGCGATCACTTCGCGCGCCGGCCTGACTGCGACTCGCTTTCCGCGAGTAACTCGCCAGACCGCGAACAGGGCGATTGCCCAGAGAAGCAGCGCGACGTGCTGCGCGACGGTGAGCAGCGTCAGCGTGTCGAGCATCGCGCAGAAGGGCGCAAGCGACAAATATCCTGCTGAGACATCGAGCCGGGCCTCGCCGACACTCGTCATCAGGGCCGCGTCGCGAATCGGCTCGATCGCGAAGCCCGCCGTGACGAGCACGAGCAGCGTCACAATCACCGCCCACCAGGGAATCGCGCGCCGATACCAGGGACCTCGGCCGACGGAAACGTCGTCGTGAACGGGCGTCCGCGAGGCTTCGCGCGAGTGAGATCGCCGCAACGGTGTAGTTTGAGCGTGTGGTTGGGAGACGCACGAAGGCGTCGTCTGCCCGACAAACTGACGACCGAGGCCGCTTCTCACAATGCCCAACCGACTCGCGAACGAGACGAGCCCATATCTCCTTCAGCACGCGAACAATCCAGTCGACTGGTATCCGTGGGGTCCGGAGGCGCTCGAGCGAGCGAAGCGCGAGGACAAGCCGATTCTTCTCAGCATCGGCTACGCGGCGTGTCACTGGTGCCACGTCATGGAACACGAATCGTTCGAGAACGCGGCGACCGCCGCGATCATGAACGAACGCTTCATCAACATCAAAGTCGACCGCGAAGAACGTCCCGATCTCGACAGCATTTACATGCAAGCCGTTCAGGCGATGACGGGACATGGTGGTTGGCCGATGACCGTCTTCCTCACGCCGGACGGAGTGCCGTTCTACGCCGGGACGTATTTCCCCAGTGAAGATCGCCAGGGAATGCCGTCGTTCTCGCGGATTCTCGCGTCGGTCTCGAATGCGTATCGCGCGAAGCCCGCGGACGTCGCGCGCACCGCGGCCACGGTTCGCGAGATGTACTCGGCCGCGATGGAAGGGACGCGCAGCGCCGGTCCGCTTTCGCCAGCGCTTCTCGACGGGGCGTTCCACGCGATCGAGCGGCGCTACGACGAGAAGAACGGCGGGTTCGACGGGGCGCCGAAGTTTCCGCAGACGATGTCGCTGGACTTTCTGCTTCGGTATTCCGCTCGAAACAAGAATGAACGCGCGCTCGAGATGGCCGCGAGCTCGTTCGCGCATATGGCGCACGGTGGCATCTACGATCAGATCGGCGGCGGGTTCGCGCGATACACGGTCGATGCCGTTTGGCTCGTCCCGCACTTCGAAAAAATGCTCTACGACAACGCGCTGCTCGTTCGGCTCGGGACGCATCTCTGGCAAGCGACGAAGAACGCGGAGACTCGCCGCGTCGTCGAGGCGACAATCGACTGGGCGATCCGCGAGCTTCGATCACCCGAAGGCGGATTCTACTCGTCGTTCGACGCCGATAGCGAAGGGCACGAAGGAAAGTTCTACGTCTGGAGCGCCGATGAGATCGACGCGCTGCTCGGCGACGATGCTCCGGTCGCGCGCGCGTACTGGGGCGTGACCGACGATGGCAACTTCGAAGGGAACAACATTCTCTTCGTTGCCGAAAGCAAGTCGGATGTCGCGCGGCAGTTCTCGCTCTCGGAATCCGTCGTCGACGATGTCATCCGCCGGTCGGCGGAAACGCTCTACGACGAGCGTGCAAAGCGTGTGTGGCCTGGACGAGACGAGAAGATTCTAACGTCGTGGAACGCCCTCATGGTGCGCGGCATCGCCGAGGCCGCGCGCGCGTTCGAGAATCGGACGTATGGGGACGCTGCCGTCGAAAGCGCGACCTTTCTCTTCGAGACGCTGGTGCGCGATGGGCGCGTGTTGCGGTCGTACAAGGACGGGCGAGCGCGGATCGCGGGATATCTCGAGGACTATGCGTCGCTCGGACTGGCGGCGCTCGCCGTCTACGAGCTGACGTTCGATACGGTGTGGCTCGGTCGCGCGACCCAGATGGCCGACGCGTCGGTCGAATGGTTCTGGAGCGACGAGACCGGTGCGTTCCATGATACGGCGTCCGATCATGAAACGCTCATCACGCGTCCCCGCGAGATCACGGACAACGCGGTACCCTCCGGGACTTCGCTCGCCGTCGATTTGCTCGTCCGCTGCGCGGAGCTGCTCCACGACGTCGACGCTCGCCGACGCGCGACGTACGTCGTCGAAACGCTCGCGCCGGCGATCGCCCGCTATCCGGCGGCGTTCGGACACATCCTCGGCGTCGCTGACATGTTGGTCAACGGAGCCGTGGAGCTTGCGATCGTCGGTGACATGGAGTCGCGAGCGTTCGGCGCTTTGCGTCATGCAGCGGCGACGCGCTATGTGCCCGCGCTCGTGATTGCCGGCGGAGCGCCGCGCACGGATGATTCGATCGCGCTCTTGAGCGGACGCGACGCGCGCGGTCTCGGTGCGGCGGCCTATGTCTGCCGCGGCTACACCTGCGACGAGCCCGCGACATCGCCCGAGATGCTCGGCGCACAGCTCGACGCGTTGTGAATCGAGGGCTGGAAACAAAAAGGCCAGCGATCACCTATCGCTGGCCTTTTTGTTTTCGAGTGATGCTGTCAGCGCGAGCGCTTGCGGCGGGTGACGACGCCGGCGAGTCCGACGAAGCCCGTTCCGAGAAGAACGAGGCTCGCCGGTTCCGGTGTTGCGGACGTCGGGACGAGCGTGTTCGTGACGTTCGCGTTTTTCAGCAGCGTCATCTGATCGGTGCCGCGTCCGACGAAGGCAGCGACCTGCGAGTTGCCGCTCGTCGAGAACAGATTGAACGTGCCGATGTCTCCCGGACCCAGAACCGTCGTGCCGTGATACGTGAACGTGTAGTTCAGCGCGGACGTCTGAGTGGGAGTGATGATTCCAGAGGCAATCGTTGCCGTGACCGGCGCGAACGGATCGGTCGACACTGTCCAACCCGGCGGAGTTAGCGTCACGCTCCCGACACCAAAGTCATAGATCGTGAAGAAATCTCCGTCCGTCAGTTCCTGCGTTGCAGCGAGAATCACGTCGTACGACCACGTGAACCCACCCGTTGTCGGCGTGACCACAGGGTTTCCCACGTTCGGCAAGATGTCGGCGCGAGCTGTTGGAGCCGCGACGCTCACCGCTATCAGCGTGGCCAGCGATACTGCTGTGCGCTTCAGTACCTTCACGACCGCCCTCCAAACGAATGTGCACTTCGCGACACCAGACCGACGCCGCGCGGGCACCCTGCTTCATGATGAGACTCGTCGAGCGGCGTCGCGGGCGAGATCCCTTAGTGCGTCGAACAACGTCTCGTAGCGCGCACTTGTCATACCAATCGTAACACGCTCGATACGTTTCTCGTAGCTGAACTCGTGTTTCTCGCGGCGAACGCGACTACATCTGCGAGAGATTGCTCTCATTCGTGCGGTGCGTCACAATGCGCGAATCTTCGAGCGTCGTACGGTCGTCGCGAGCTCGCAGATGTGAGCCTTCCATCAGCCATGCTTGAGCGATGGCGAAGTCTCGGAAGACATGGACGAGCTGATCGTGTGGCTCACTGAGCATCGCGAACGTCCAGGCCATGCTGTACTGCGCGTCCGTGGCGCCGACGAACGCGCGTCGGACGCCGGGGGCAAAGGCTGAGCTGGCGGCGAGTCGGGCCATGGCCGGAACCGAGACGATGATCTCGGTCGCGGCGCGCAGATCGAGGAGCTGCCCGAAGTTGCGATTGAACGCAGGATCACCCCGCATGAGTATGCGGGTGGCTCGCAAGTCATCCTCCGTCAGAATCCCGGTGGCGCGAGCAACGATGATGCGACGACTCGCATCGATGACGTGGGTCAGCGGCATTGTGACCGTGGGTGGTGGTCAACCAGTGCTAATGGCGCCGACGGCGGCGAGTATCGGCTGTGCGGTTGTCGCATTCTACCCAGCACAACGCGTGCTCGGGAGTGTGTCCGGCACTAAGGAAATGAGAACCTGCGGCGAACTCCGATCAACAACCCCGCTCGCGGCGACAAAGTTCGCCGATCGGAGTCCTCACGGCGTCCAGTGCGGTGTCGACGACCACCGCTTCGGATCGAACAGCGCGTCGGGCAGCGAGACGTTCGTGCGAACTTGGGTCAGACGTTCGACGAGGCGTCGCTTTCCATTCACGTACTGCTCGATCTCGCCCGGCGCCCACTGTCCGCCGGCCTGCGTGTACTCGTTGAAGCGGAAATCGGTGCGGCCCTGTCGAGTATTCTCTAATAACCGCACCGGGATCAGCCGGTCTCGCTCCACCCAGACCTGCTTCGAGCTCGTGTCGCCGCGTACTGCACCGACGACGTACACGGCGGCGCCGCGCCAGCTGCCTTCGTGAAAGCGCGACGCGTCGATGCCCATGCGACGCAGCATCGCCTCGCTCTTCGTCGCCGGCTGCGAAAACACGTCGAACGCGATCGACAGAATCTCGTTCACACCGGTGTCGGCCCTCGCGAGCCTGCCCGCGGTGAACTGATACGTGCTGTCGCCGAGGTACAGTGTCCCGCCCTTCGACGACTGGTCGGTGTCGACGCGCCAGCGGCCCGGCAGCTCGCCGGCCGTGTACCACGTCTGAACGATCTGGCTCCCGCTCGAGAGAATGACAGTCGTCTTTTGCACGAACGTCACGTTGCGGGGTGCGCTCGCCGCATAGCGATCGTGAATTGCGCGGGCCAGCGTCGCGCCGCTCGTGACCGGAATGGCGACGGAACCCGGTGCGCTCGCAGGTGGTTTCGCTGCCGGCGGCGGAGCCGCTGCCGGTGCTGGCTTGCTCACCGGCGGCGGGCTGCTGCTGCACGCCCCCAAAACGGCCAACCCCACGACACTGAGGCGCGGGGTTGGAAGTAAACGTCGGAGAAGGTCTCTCATGCGATCACGGCTCGAGTCGGTACCCTGCTTTCCATACCGTCAAAATGTGCCGCGGCTGCGACGGATCGTCTTCCAGCTTTCTGCGGAGCTCGGCGATGTGGATGTCCACCGTTCGAGTCATGACCTCGACGCGGTGACCCCAAACCTCGCGAAGCAGCTCGACGCGCGACGCAACCGCTCCACGCCGCCGGACGAGTGCCAACAACAAATCGAACTCTTTGGGACTCAGTGCAACTGCAGTGCCCTCTTTCGTGACCGTCCGGGATGCCGGGTTGATCTCGACCGATCCGAAATGCTCGTGTCCGTCAGCCGCCGATCCACGCTCCGGATGGCGCGAGCGACGAAGCAATGCGCCAACGCGCGCGAGGAGCTCGAGAACACCGCACGGCTTCGTGACATAGTCGTCGGCGCCAAGCCGGAAGCCGAGGACCTTGTCGGCTTCCTCGCCGCGGGCGGTGAGGATCAGCACCGGGACGTCCGAGCCGCCTTCGCGCAAAGTTTTCAGCACGCGATAGCCGTCCATGCCCGGGAGCATGAGATCCAGCATGACGAGATCGGGCGTCCACGAGCGCGCGCGATCCAGACCCGTCTCACCGTCCTCGGCGACCTGCACTTCGTAGCCCTCGATCTCGAGTCCCGTCCGGAGCCCGTACGCGAGATCGGGATTGTCTTCGACGATGAGAATGCGAGCCATGGCAAGTGGAGTGCTGTCCGTCGTCGAGTGGCGATGCTCGATCAGCGTTGAGTACGTCATGGAACCGCCTTGAGTTGCACGTTGGGGTCAGGTGCGGATGAGTCGTGCGAGGAGTCGTCGGAGCCGGAATGCGCGAGCGGCAGCTCGAAGACGGCGCGAGCGCCGCCGCCGGGTGCGCCCTCCGCGCGAACGCGCCCGCCGTGCATGGAGACGAGCTCGCGAACGACGGAGAGACCGATGCCGCTGCCGCCAGTTGCGGCTTCCGCGTCACGGTTGAGTCGGACGTAGGGCTCCCAGACGCGCTGTCGCTGCTCGTGCGGGATGCCGGGCCCTTGATCCTCGACGTAGACGCGCGCGCGATCGCCGACGATCTCCGAACCGACGGTGATCGTCTGACCCACGGGCCCGTACTTCACGGCGTTGTCGAGAAGGTTGAGCAAGATCTGACGAACGGCGTCTCGATCGAACGACACGATCGCCGACGCGCCGAGCGATGTCGCGACCGTCATTTTGCGAGCGCGCGCGAGCGGCGCGAAGAGCTCCAGGACGTCGCGGATCTCGTGATCGATGTCCCCCGGCGCCGGCGCGATGCGGTTCGATCCTTTCTCGCCGCGCGAGAAGTTTAGAACATTCTCAACGAGATACGTCAGCCGGCGCGCTTCCTGATCGATGATGCCCGCCGACCGCACGCGCTCGTCCTCCGAGCGAAGCTTGCCGAGGTGCAGCAGCTCGGCGAACCAGCGGATCTGCGCCAGCGGGGTTCGCAGCTCATGTGAGACGCCCGACACGAACTCGGTGCGAAGACGCGCCAGCTCCTGCTGGCGGCGAATCTGCACGAGCGCCACGGACAATAGCCCGGCGGCGATCGCGAACAGCGCGATGAGCACCGGCAGTCGCGAATGCGGCAATCCGCCGACGACGAGCATATCGGCGAATCGCGGATTGAGGCTCACGCGCATGATCAGCCGCCCGAAGTTCGGCTCGATCGTGTCGACCGCGCTGTATTCGGGCGCGACCCACCCCGGCGACTTGTAGACCTCGGCCCCTCCGACGGTCGTGACCGAGATCGAGAGAATCGAATCGATCGACAGCTTGCCGATCAGCGACTCCGGAAGCAGTGAGCTCGATCCGCCCGACTTGCCGCGAATGTTCGCGAACGTCGGCGCGAGGAATGGGGTCGGATCGGTGAGGTACCCATAGACGACGACCGGATTGCCGTGAACAGCGTCGCGGGCCACGACGAATACGACGAGCACGGGCTTCTTGCTACGCGCGCCGAAGAGCATCGCGTAGGAGTCGTTGGTGAGGACGACGGCGAGATTTTTCAGAGGACCGAAGCGTCCGTCCGGCGAGCCGAAGGCAAGGATGCGATCGCGGATCGGGCCGAGGGCTTTCGTGTACGCGACCATCGTGTCGCGCACCCATGCGAGGTCGGCGTCGGGGAGCTCCGTCTCCGTCGTGCGGAAGGTTCCGTCGGACCAGTCATATCTGAAGAAATACCGGACGCCGGCGAGACAGTCGCACCACGGCTGGAGCACTTGCCGTGCGATGTCCTCGACTTCCGACGGCGGCATGATGGTCTTGGCGAGCGAATCGGGCCGGACCTGCGATGCCTGCCGCATGAGCGACGTCACAACCTGCGTGAGCAGGGCATTCTTCGCTTGCTGGGTGAGCTGCCAGTCGGCGAGCTTTGCGTAGTCCTGGAGGGTATTTTCGGCTGTGCGCCGCTGCGAGGACGCGGCGTCCGCGGCCTGATAGGCGAGGACGGCAGCTACGACGAGGGCCAAGACCAGAAGCCCGACGGTGCCGAGCAGGCGGGGGGAGCGACGCATACCCTTTCAATAGAAAGGGTTGGAACGATATCCGGCCAGAGCGGAGGGTTCCGGCTTACGGAATCCTTTCACGGGCGGACCGCCGTAAGTTCCCCCAATGCCCTCTTTCGTCCGCGGCATCTTCTCCGGCGCCATCAACGATGCGCTGCTGTTTCCCTTTCCACCCCCGCTCGACGTCCGCGATCCCGAAGAAGCGAAAATCGTCCGCCGACTGATCGACGCGCTTCGGCAAATGCGGCGCGATGGACTCATCGACTCGGCAGCGTTCGACGAAGAGGAGACGATTCCCGAGCCGACGATCACGGCTCTCGCCTCGGCAGGACTGCTCGGCCTGACCATCCCGAAGGAGTTCGGCGGAGTCGGTCTGTCGCCCGTGGGATATGCGCGTGTGTTCGGTGAAGTGTCGAGCCTGGACGCATCCCTCGCCGTTCTCATTGGCGTCCATTGCGGACTCGGCTCCAAGGCAATCGCCCTGTTCGGATCGCAAGAACAGAAAGAGCGCTATCTGCCGATCCTCGCGCGCGGCGAAACCCTCGCGGCGTATGCGCTCACCGAGCCAGACATCGGATCCGACGCACAAAATATCAGGACGACCGCGCGACTCAGCGACGACGGATCTCATTGGATTCTGAACGGCAAGAAGCAGTGGATCGGCAACGGGCAACGCGCCGGCGTCATCGCGACGTTTGCGCAAACACCGACCGAGCGACTGGGAAAGACCGTTCAGCGGCCGACGGCGTTCATCATCCGCCCGGACATGGAGGGCTTTCACGTCACCGGAACGTTCCGAAAGCTCGGCATCCGCGGATCGACGCAGGCGGCGCTGACATATGAGAACTTGAAAGTCCCCGCCGACCACGTGCTCGGGACCGTCGGCAAAGGATTCGCTGTCGCGGTGCACGTGCTCAACGGCGGCCGGCTCACGCTCGCGGCCGGGTCTACGGCGGGGACGAAAGTTCTGCTCGCCGAGATGGCGTCGTTTGCCGAGACGCGAGTTCAGTTTGGGAAGCCGATCGTCGAGTTCGAGATCACGCAGCGCAAACTCTCGCGTGTCGCCTCCGACGTCTACGCCGCGGACGCAATGCTCGGCGAGCTGGCGAGTCTCGCCGCGGATCCGGAAGGCGATTGGGCACTCGAAGCCGCGTGCTGCAAAGTCTTTGCGAGCGAGATGCTCTGGCGCGCCGCCGATGAGATGGTCCAAGTCGCCGGCGGCCGAGGATTCGTGAAGCCGTACCCGTACGAGCGGCTGCTGCGCGATGCGCGCATCAATCGAATCTTCGAGGGGACGAACGAGATCCTTCGGTTGTTCATCGCCCTCAACGGCATCCAGGGTCCTGCCGAGCAGCTGAAGGAGATCGGGTCGGCGCTTCGTCGTCCGCTGCAGAATCTGGGGTTGATCAGCGGATTCGCGGCGTCGCGTCTGAAGAGCGCCCTCGGCACGACATCGACGTTGGACGTCGCGATCGACGGGCGGCTCGAGTCGCACAAGACGTTTCTCGAGAAGCACGTGTCCGAGCTGCACTCCGCGACCGAGCGCGTGATTCGCGAGTATCGGAGCGAGATCGTCGATCGGCAGCAGGAGCTCGAGCGGCTGGCGGACATGGCCGTCGAGCTCTTCGCGACGACATGTGCCATCGCACGGACGCAGCGGCTCGTCGATGACCGAGGGGTGGACAGTTGCGCGCGGGAGCTCGATCTCTGTGATCTGTTCGTGATCGAATCCGGGCGGCGGTTTCGAATTGCGCGCGATGCCATTCAGTCGAAGCAGGACGCGCTGAGGCGCCGCGTGGCACAGCAAGTGAGGAGGGATGATGGGTATGGAGTCGAAGACGCCATATTCGAAGTAAAATCGTAACGCTTTTCGCTACCGCCTTTAGATCGCTCACAACTCCAAATGACTATCTACGACATCTCGTTACCGATCCTGAGCGGCGGCGTTGTCTACCCAGGCAACCCCGAGATCCGCATCGAGCCGCAGCAATCCATCGCCAAGGGCGGCAGCTCGAACGTGTCGTCGGTGTCGTTTGGATCGCACACCGGAACACACGTCGACGCGCCGAAGCACTTCTTCGACGATGGCGCGGGCGTCGACGCACTCTCGCTCGACACCCTCATGGGGCCGGCGATGCTCATCTGCATGGATGACGACGTCATGTCCGTCGGCGTCGAGCAACTCAAGCTCCACGAGCTGAAGGGGCATCAGCGAGTGCTGATCAAGACGCGAAACTCGAGCTTCATTCGCGGCACAGAGTTCGTGAAGGACTACACCTACCTCGCCCCCGACGGCGCGGAGTATCTCGTGTCGCTCGGCGTGAAGCTCGTCGGCGTCGACTATTTCTCCGTCGAGCAATTCCATTCCGGACACCACCGGACGCACCGCACGCTGCTCGAGCGCGGGATCATCATCGTCGAGGGGCTGGATCTCTCCGCCCCGCCGATGGGACCGTACGAGCTTCGCGTGCTGCCGCTTCGACTCGCCGGACTCGATGGCGCGCCAGCGCGCGCGGTGCTCGTCGGATGACGCGCGACATCGAGCTCGTACTCTTCGACATCGGCGGCGTCCTCGGCAGCAACGGGTGGGATCGCGAGCAGCGCGCCGCGGCCGTCGACCAATTCGGGATCGACGCCGAGGATTTCCAGTATCGTCATGAGGAAACCGTCGGAGCGCTCGAGGCGGGGCAGATCTCGCTCGACGAGTATCTCGACGTCACCGTGTTCCATTCACCGCAGAGCTTCTCGCGTTCCGCGTTCAAGGATTTCATGTTCGCGCAGAGCGTTCCGTGGCCGGCGAGCATCGCCGTCGCGCGTGACATCGCGGCGTCAAACGTGCGAATGGCAACGCTCAACAACGAGAGCGAGGCGCTGAACTGCCACCGCATCGAGCGCTTCGGGCTCGGCGAGATCTTTCCGACGTTCTTCTCCTCGTGCTGGCTCGGCGTGCGAAAGCCGACGCGCAGGATATACGAGCGGGTGTTCGGTATGACGCAGGCGCGGCCGGAGCGAACGGTGTTCGTCGACGACCGCGCGCAAAATCTCGCGCCCGCGGCCGACCTCGGCGTGAAGACAATTTTGTTTGACAACGCGGACCAGTTGCGCGGGACATTTCGGGCGCTCGGCCTCGTCGACTAGCGGCGTCCGACGGTGACGTATAGACCTTTGACATGAGAGATCTCTAATGCAGCTAGCGATGATCGGCCTCGGCCGAATGGGCGGGAACATGGTCGAGCGGCTCATGCGGAACGGACACCAGGTCGTCGTGTACGACCGCGCGCCCGCGGCCGTGGCGAAGTATCAGGGCATGGGCGCGACGAGCGCGTCGGATCTCGCGGGGGTCGCGAAGGCGCTCAAGGGACCGCGCGTCATCTGGATCATGGTGCCGGCGGGCGACCCGGTCGACCAGACCATCGCGGCGCTGCTGCCGAACCTCGCGCCGGGCGACATCATCATCGACGGCGGCAACTCGAACTTCCACGACTCGATTCGGCGCGGACAGGAGCTCGCCAAATCCAAGATCGAGTTCGTCGACTCCGGCACGAGCGGCGGCGTCTGGGGCCTCGAGAACGGCTACTGTCTCATGGTCGGCGGAACCGACGCGGCGGTGAAAACCTGCGAGCCGATCTTCACGGCGCTCGCGCCGGAGAACGGCTACGCGCACGTCGGGCCGACGGGGTCCGGGCACTACGTGAAGATGGTCCACAACGGCATCGAGTACGGTCTGCTGCAGGCGTACGCCGAAGGTTATGAGATCTTACATGCGTCGAAAGTGTTTCCCGATCTCGACCTCAAACAGATCGCGTCCGTGTGGCAGTACGGCAGCGTCGTGCGGTCATGGCTCAACGAGCTCGCGGTGGCCGCGTTCAAGCGCGACGAGAATTTGGACGACGTCAAAGGCTGGGTCGCCGACTCCGGCGAAGGACGCTGGACCGTCCAAGAAGCGATCGACGTCGATGTGCCGGCGCCCGTGATCACGCTGTCGCTGCTCACCCGATTCCGATCGCGGCAGACCGACTCGTTCAGCGCAAAAGTCATCGCCGCGCTGCGCAACGAGTTCGGTGGTCACGAGGTAAAGCACACATGAGCGACGGACCAGTCGTCTCCGCACATCCCACGACGCCGGTCAGCGCGCCGACGGTCCACGACCGCGCCGATCCATGCACCCTGGTGATCTTCGGCGCGCTCGGCGATTTGAGCCGGCGCAAGCTGCTGCCGGCGATCTACCAATTGATGAAAGAACATCTCGTCGCCGAGAGCTTCAGCGTTCTCGGCGTCGGCCGGGACGACGCCGCGACGGACGACACGTTCCGGACGGTCATGCGGAAGGCGCTCGCGGATTCCGACGAGGTGCACAACGTCGACGAGAAACTGTGGCAAGCTCTCTGTAGCCGACTGTTCTTCGTCTCGGCCGACCTGACGGATCCGTCCGGCTACAAGGCGATCGGTGACCGATTGAAAGACATCGAGAAGGGGCGGCCGAAAGAGAATTGCAACCGCCTCTTCTACCTCGCGGTCCCGCCGAGCGTGTTCGAGCCGATCGTTAGAAATCTTTCACAGAGTGGTCTCGCGCCGCGGACGCGCACGCCGGACGACCGGCCCTGGACGCGCGTGGTGATCGAGAAGCCCTTTGGACGAAGTCTCGAGAGCGCGATTCAGCTCAACGATCTCGTGCTCGGACTCTTCGCCGAACATCAGACATATCGCATCGACCACTACCTCGGCAAAGAGACGGTTCAGAACGTGCTCGTGCTGCGGTTCGCGAATTCGATCTTCGAGCCGATCTGGAATCGCCAGTGGATTCATCACGTGCAGATCACGGCGGCGGAGACCGTCGGCGTCGAGGAGCGCGGCAAGTATTACGAAGAGGCCGGGGTCGTCCGCGACATGTTCCAGAACCATTTGCTGCAGCTCTTGTCGCTCACGGCCATGGAACCGCCGGCGCAGATGTCGGCGAACTCGGTGCGCGACGAGAAGGTGAAAGTGCTCAAGTCCATCCGCTGGCTGGACGACGACTCGATCCCGAAAAACTCGGTGAGAGCGCAGTACACCGCCGGGAAATCGGGCGGAAAGTCGGTGCGCGGGTACGTCGAGGAGACGGACGTCTCACCTGATTCGACGGTGCCGACGTTTGCCGCAGCCCGGTTCTTCATCGACAACTGGCGTTGGAACGGAGTGCCGTTCTACCTGCGATCAGGCAAGCGGCTCAAGAGCCGAGCGTCGGAGATCGCGGTGCAATTCCGAGCGCCGCCGCATTTGATGTTCGGCCTCACCGGCAACGAGATGCGCCCCAACACGCTCGTGATGCGCGTCCAACCGAACGAGGGCGTGTCGCTGAACTTCGAAGTGAAAGTCCCCGGAGCCGCGGTCGCATTGACGTCGAACATCGAGATCGCGCCGGTCGATATGGAGTTCGACTACACGCAGGCGTTCGGCGAGGTCACCGCTCCTGCGTACGAAACGTTGTTGCTCGACGTCATGATCGGCGAAGCGACGCTGTTCACGCGCAGCGACGAGGTTGAAGCGGCATGGCGGGTCGTCGATCCGCTGATTCGCTACTGGGAGTCGCACAAGCCGAAGCGGATGCCGACATACGCGGCCGGCAGCTGGGGACCGCGCGAGGCCGATGAGCTGATCGAGGAGGATGGTGTCGAGTGGCGGGAGCCGTCGTAGCGTTTCGAACGCCGCGCGACGAGCGCTCGAGGACCGATGTGCGGACGGGCGGACTCACTCCGCCCGAAGGGCGATCGCGGGATCGATTTTCGTTGCGCGCTGTGCCGGACCATATGCCGCGATCAGAATCACGACGAGCAGTACCACGCACGCCATCGCGAGCGCCGCGGGGTCCGTGGGCCTCACCTCGAATAAAATCGCTGACAGAACTCGGGACGTCACAAGCGCCGTGGCCACACCGATCAGCGCACCCGATCCCGCGACTTTGAACGCTTGCACGAGCACATCACGACGGAGTTGCTCCGGCGCGGCGCCGAGCGCCATGCGGATCCCGAGCTCTTGCGTTCGTTCTCGCACGACGGAAGCCATCGTGCCGTACAATCCCACCGCCGCGAGCACGAGCGCTGCCAATCCAAAAACCGACATCAGAAATGCGCTCATGCGCGGTTGCGAGAGCGGGACACTCAGCAGCTCGTCCGTTGGGTGGATGTACCAGAGATCGAGCTGGGGATCGACGGCGGCCAGCTCGCGGCGCATCGCCGGTAGCAGCGACGCAATGTCCCCCCGCGTGCGCATTGCGAAGTTGAACTGCCAGAAGCCGAGCTGTCGCCACGGGATATAGACCATCGGCGACGCCGTGCGGAACGTGCGAAGGTGCGCATCTCCGGCGACGCCGATGACCGTGCGCCACGGAACGCTGTCCGGCAGCAGATAGTGGACTCGCTTGCCGATCGGATTCTCGCCGGGCCACATACGGTTGGCGACCATCTCGCTCACAATCGCGACCGGCGCCGCGTTTTCGCGGTCCGCATCCGTGAACGCACGGCCCCGCAGCAGCGGTGTTCCAAAAGTTCTAAAGTAGTCCTTGTCTCCGGTCATCTCGGGGAAGATGGGATTCGTCGTGGTATCGGACTGGCCTTCTTTGTCGAAACGTCCGAGAAACACGTTGTCGCCCACGAGCAACGGAATCAGTACGGGCGTGACGGAAACGACCCCAGGGATCGATCGCCACCGGCGCAGGATCTCTTCGCCCAGCGGATAGTACTTCGATACCGAGTCGTATTTCTGCGAAGGCCACGATGTCGCGAGCTGCGTCAAATGGTCGGGTGCATAGCCAAGATCGATCGACTCCAGTCGCAACAGACTTCGTGCGAGGAGGGCGCCGCCGGCAAGCATCACCAGCGCAAGGGTCGTTTGTGCCGCGACGAGCGTATGTCGGAACCTCCGACGCGCGGTCGAATCGCGCCCCGATCGTGTTCCGAGTCGGAGGGTCGCCGCGACATCGGTGCGCGCGGCGATGAGTGAGGGGACGACACCGAACACCAGGACCGTCAGCGCTGTCACCCCGATCGCCAGGGCGAGCGGAGCGCTCGCGATCTGCACGGCGTCGAGACGCGGGAGTCGCGCCGGCGCCGCGAGCACGAGCACACGAATCAGGATGATCGCGCAGAGGATACCAAGCAGTCCGCCGCCGACTGCCAAGAGACTGCTCTCGATCAAAAGTTGCCGAACGACTTGTCCGTACGTGCCACCGATCGCTCGACGAATGGCCAATTCACGCGAGCGGCTCGAGGCCCGAAGGAGGAGCAAGCCGCCCACGTTCACGCACGCAATCGCGAGAAGCAGAGCCACCGCGGCGCCGAGCGCGACGAGCATCGGCCGAATGTCGCCGAGCATGGCCTGCGTGAACGACACAACCTTTGCGCCGGTAATGTTGGTCGACCCGCTGCGCCCGGGTGTCGGCGTGTGCTTCACGATTGCGGCGAATTCGCTGCTCGCAGCTCCAGCGCTCGCGCCCTGGGCCAAACGGCCGATCGCGATGACCGAAAGACCATCGGCATTCGGCCAAGGCAGCCAATAGCCCGCGCCGTTTGGAAAGTCGAGCCCCGGCGGAGCGACTCCGACAATGGTATAGGTGAGCTGCGAGTACGGCTCGTACAGGTGTCGGCCCACGACGGATGACGCGCCACCGAACCAGCGTTGCCAGTTTTGATAACTGATCACCAAGGCGGGCGCGGCGCCGGGGAGATCGTCCTCGGGACGAAGCAGACGACCAACCACGGCGCGAGCGCCGAGCACGTCGAAGAAGCCCCCCGTCACGACGACTCGGCCCATCGTGAGGGTTCGGCCCCCGTCGATGAGCGGTCCCTGCGAGGTACCCCAGTGCGCATAGCCGCCGACGTCACGCAGCGTCCGGCTTTCGCGCTTCACGGCTTTGAGGTCGCTCTTTACCAGCCCGAACTCGACATCCGGTGTTTGTCGGTACGTCGAGATCACCACGAGGCGATCGGGGTCGGCGACCGGAAGCCGTTCAAATAGCACGATCCGGCAGACCGCGAACACCGCGACGGCGCTGCCGATTCCCAGGCCAAGGATCAGTATCGCAGCCGCGGTGAAACCCGCGGAGCGTGCGAGACTGCGAATTGCGAGGCGAACGGATCGGAGCAGGTCGTGCAGAAATCCTCCTGATCGTTCTGGTTCGCTGCGGCTTCGGCGCGTCGCTACTGAGACACCGACGTCGGCCCATCACCCCGACTGGGACCTCCGCGATCGATGGCTAATGGCCGTTCGTCATCATCGCCAGCTCTTCCAACCGAGCCGAGCGATCGGACTGCCCGAGCTCGTCCGACGAAACGACACGAACTGCTCCTTCGTGAACGGCGATCACACAGTCGACATCTTCCGCGAACGGCTCCAAATCATGCGTCGCGAGCAGGATCGTCCCGCCTGCCGCGCGCTGGTCTCGCGTCCACGTGATTATGAGATCTCTCATCGCGCGATCCATCGTCTCGAGCGGCTCGTCGAGAATCACGACGCTCGGGTCGCCGAGGAGCGCAGTCGCGAACAGTGCGCGACGTCGCTGACCCATCGAGAGCTCACGAACCGTGTGCCATGCGACCTCGAGCAGCCCGACGCGATCCAGCGAATTCGCGACGTCCTCGTACGTCGCTCCACGGAGCCGCGCGACCAATTGCAGCACATCGGCAATCGTCGCGTACGGCGTGAGCTCCGGATGTTCGGGGATGTACGCGAGCGACCGGCGCGACGCGACCTCCTCCTTCCACATGTCGTGGCCGTCGATCGACACGCTGCCCTTTCGCGGACGCTCGACGCCCGCGGCGATGCGCAGCAGCGTGCTCTTCCCCGACCCGTTCCGCCCGACGACCATCGTCAGCCCTGTCGCGACGTCGAGCGCCGGCACGACGAGCGCCGATCGCACTCCGTCGTACGAGAATTCGATGTCTCGCAGCTCGATCATGCTCGCGTGAGCCATGCCGGGTCGCCGGATGCATCGTGGTGAAGCTCACTCCAGCGCGTCGCAACTGAATCTCGTTCGCGCCGCGCACCGATCTTCAAAACGAGTGGAGTAGCGGCGAGGACGGCGATCGCGAACCACGGCGACGCAACGATTGCCGCGCCCGCGGCGAACATGATCAGCACTGACTCGCCGGCGGCACCCGTTTGGCGGCGAGCGCCGGTGCGAAGCGCCATCGCGCCGGTCGCGGCGCCGAGCGGGACGAGCGTCGCGACGACGAGCGCCGATACGGCATGAACCTCGACCAACCCGATCGGCACGATCAGCATCGGAAGTCCAAGCACGATCGCATCAGCCACGACCCGGCGCGTGCTCGTCCACGGGAGCGATCGTGCCCAGGCCCACGGCTGTCGCGCGCGCAACAGCGTGTTCGCGAGCATCGCGGTGAACGCCGCCACCGACAGCGCGCCTGCAACTCGAGTCACAGTCTCGATCGTCGACGACGCGATGCTCGGATTGTTCCGCGCGATGAAATGCGCGTACGAGCCAAAGACGATCGGCAGCGCGGCAGCGCCCGCGATGCCCTCGAGACGCATCGCGCGCCAACTCGCGCGAATCCAAATCGCCGACGCCGACGACCGGCGTGGCATCGCTGGCCGTCCCGCTTGTCTTCGCGGCACGGAACCGATCGACGGCGACGCGGCGTCGGCCATCGAAAGAAACGCGACGCAGCCGAGCGACGAACCCCACCTCCCAATGATCGCGAGTGCGAGCGCGACGGCCGCGATCAGCCTCGTGTGAATTCGGCGCGACGGAAGCACGGTCGCGGCAACGGCTGGAATCACGAGGAAAAGCGAAACGATCGCGGCTGCCGACACCCGACGGCGAAACGCCACGCCGACCAGCAGTGCACAGAGCGGAATGAACGTCGCGATCGCAAGCTGCGCCATCGAGAGCCCAGCGACGCCGGCCCGCCACGCCGCCCGCCCGTCAACGGGCAGGGCTCGCAGCCACCCGTTCGCGCCAAGCATCACGCGCCGAACTCCGGTCGATGCAAACCCCGCGGCAACCGCCGCGACCAACGCGCGCGGGCCGATGTGCGCACCAACGCCGACAACGTCGATCAGAAACGTGCGCAGCGTATTGAGCGCGTCCGGTCCCGGGGTCGAGCCAACAACAAAGGTCACGGTCCCAAGGACGATCGCGTTCGCCCGGAGAGCGACGCGCGCGCCCGCCGCCCAATGGAACTTCGTCAGCGCAAGGAACCGTTCGCGCGGAGTCGTCGCTGGTGCGGGCGCGGTGCTCACCGTCGACACATCGCTAGTGCCCGCGCTGCCCCTGGCCCTCGAAATCGATGTAGGACCTCTGCGGATCAGCGGCGACGAGTTTCACGCGCACCTTGTCGCCGACGTCGAACCCCTTCTGTCCGCGCACGACCATCCCCTCCGCCGGTGGATGCACGGTCCGAACAAAGGTGCCTTTCGGGCCTGCACCGGTGACGATTGCGTCGAACGATTCGCCGATCCGATCTCGGAGCAGCAACGCCGCGACGATCTTTCGAACTTTTCGCTCGACTTTGTTCTCGGCGTCTTCGCGCTCGGTGCACTGCTTCGCGATCGCGCTGAGCTCATCGTCCGAATACGGCGGAGGTGCGTTCTCGAGTGCCGCTTTCACGAGCCGTTGCGTCACGAGATCTGCATAGCGGCGATTCGGCGCCGTCGCGTGCGTGTAGTCGTGGGTTGCGAGGCCGAAATGGCCGCCCGGGTCCGTGCCGGGGAGATCCAGCGCGTAGATGCCCGGTCCCATGAGCTTCACGATCGAGACCGAGAGATCCGGGAAGCGATCCGGATCCGCCTGCCGCCGCTTGATTAGAAATTGCGAAAGCGCCAGCGAGCTCGGCTCCGACGGCAGCTTTTCACCGTAGCGGGCCGCAAGCTCGACAATGCGATCCCAGCGCTCGGGCTCTCGAACGACGCGTCGAATTCCGGAGCGGCCCTTCGCTTCGAGGAATTTCGCGATCGCGACGTTGCTCGCGATCATGAAATCCTCGATGAGATCGCGCGCGCGATTCTTATGGATGACTTTGAGGTCGACCACTTTGCCGTTCTGCGCAATCGGTGTCGCTTCGATCGTATCGAGCTCCAGCGCGCCGTTTCGCGCCCGCTCATCCTTGAGTCGCTTCGACGCCTCGGCCTGGAGCTGGAGCTGCTCCGTGAGAACCTTGTTGCCCGCGACCTTCTCGGGCGGAGGCCCGCCGTCGAGCCAATCGCCGACGTCGTCGTACGCGAGCTTCGCGGTATTCCGCCCCATCGCGCGATAGACGTCATAGGACACGACATCGCCGGTCGCGTTCACGACGGTCTCGATCGCGATGATCACGCGATCCTGGCCTTCGTTCAACGAGGTGCAATCCGTCGAGAGCTTCTCGGGAAGCATTGGGAAGACCTCGACCCCCGTGTAGACACTCGTACAGTTCGCGTACGCGTGCGTGTCGAGCGGCGTGCCTTTCGGAACCAGGGTGTCGACGTCGGCGATCCCGACCACCAACCGCACGTCGCCGTCCGGCAAGCGCTCGGCGTACTCGACCTGATCGAGATCGCGCGACTCTTTGTTGTCGATCGACGACCAGGGCTTGTCTCTGAGATCTCTAATGGCCGCGACGGCCGGGGCTGGACCTTTGATGGTGTCGAGCTGCGTCTGGGCCGCGGCATCGAGGTCGGGCTCGAAGCCGGCATCGACGACGGTGCGTCTGGCCGCGGCGTCGACGTCGAAGCCGCCGTGGTGCGAGTCAGGTTTGTGCATCCGTTCATATAACACAGGCCGTCAAGCCGAGGGAGAGCCGCGGCCGCCGTGCTTGTCAACTCGCCGGCCGAAGCGTTCATTCTCCGGATGACCGGGTGCCATACCAAGCCATTCATTCAGCCGGGGCTCGTCATCGTCCCCGAGACGGCCGAGTCGACACGCGTCGAGACGGTGCGTGACGAATGCTGCGACTACTGCGGGTCTGGAAAGCTCGAGTGGCGCAAGTGCAAGCTGGTTTGCGCGGACTGCCGGCAAATCAACAAGAGCTGCGCCGATCTCTGAGGATGAAGGACTACAACTGCTGACTACGTGCTCTAACCGCGTGCTCTAACAGCGTGCTCTAACTACGTGCTCTGACAGCGAATGAAGGCGGAGGGACGAGGTCTGAGCCGTGAGGCGGTCAGTCATCAGTTGTGAGATCGGTTGACTGTCAAACGAGCCTGGCGTCTCAGATCTGACGTCTCGAGTCACGCCGTTAGAGCACGCCGTTAGAGCACGCGGTTAGAGCACGCCGTTAGAGCACGCCGTTAGAGCACGCCGTTAGAGCACGCCGTTAGAGCACGCCGTTATTCTCTTCATTCAAAGTCGAGCGCGATATCTATCGCCGCCGAGTGAGTGAGCGCGCCGACCGAAATCCAATCGACGCCCGTCTCCGCGATCGCGCGCACGGTCCCGAGGTTCACTCCACCCGACGCTTCGAGAACCGCGCGGCCGGCGACGAGCTCGACGCACTCCTTCATCATTGCGGGCGGCATGTTGTCGAGCAAGATGATATCCGCGCCCGCTTCCACCGCGCGTTGGACCTGCTCGACGCGATCACACTCGACCTCGACCTTCACGCCCTTCGGCGCGTGCTCCCTCGCACGCGAGACCGCTTTCCCGATATCGCCGTCCAACGCCGCGAGGTGATTGTCCTTGATCAACACGCCGGTGCTGAGATCCATGCGGTGATTCGTGCCGCCGCCCGCGCGCACCGCGTACTTCTCGAGCGCGCGCCAACCCGGTGTCGTCTTTCGCGTATCGAGAATCTTCGCATTCGTGCCCTTCACCGCCTCGACGTACCGAGCCGTGATCGTTGCGATTCCCGACAGGCGCTGCATGAAGTTCAGCGCGACACGCTCGGCCGAGAGAATGCCGCGCGCGTGGCCGGTGACGAACATGATCGGCTCGCCGGCGTGAACGCGGGATCCGTCCTCATGCTCGATACGAAGGGTCGCCTTGGCATCGAGCAGACGAAACGCCTCGAGCGCGAGCGGGAGCCCGCAGACCACTCCGCCCTCGCGAGCGACAAGTGTCGCGCGCGACCGGCGATCCGACACGATCGTGGCGATCGTCGTGATGTCGTCGAATGCCGCGTCCTCCTGCAGCGCCGAGCGGACAAGCTCCTGAAGGGGCGCTTGCTTGAGCGGAAATCGAAGAATGCCTATGCCGCCGGCGGCCTCTGTGGTCAACGGCGTGATCGTGCGCGGTGCACGACGCCGCTCCTGCGGGACCTCGGGCGTTTCCATAGTGGCACCTCCGTTTTATTCACCCGGATCGACGCCTTCCGCGACGGGCGACAATGGCTGCTTTGCGCCGCCGCCGATGGCTACCATGCGTTCGATCGCGCGACGCGCGCGATCAGCAATGGGGGGAGAAACTGTAATGCGATACCGATTGTGCTGCAACGCATCCCGGACCTTGGGCAGCGTCGTGACCTTCATATAGGCACACGAAGCGCGATCGTTGGCGGCGAAAAACCGCTTGCTTGGATTCTCGCGTCGCAGCCGATGAAGAATTCCGACTTCCGTGGCGACGATGAACTCGTCGGCGTCGGACAACGCCGGTCGCTTGATCATCCCCTCGGTCGACAAGATCTGCACACCCTCGGGGTCGACGTCGCCGGCGGACATCGCCTCGAGGACGCTCGTCGAACATCCGCACTCGGGATGAATCAGAAACTCCGCTTGAGGATGGAGTGACCGCTGCAAGCGGATGTTCTCCGGATCGATCCCGGCGTGCACATGACACTCGCCCATCCACACGTGCATGTTCTTTCGCCCCGTCAGTCGCCGGACGTGCGCGCCAAGAAACATGTCGGGCAAGAAGAGAATTTCTTGGTCTGGGTCGATCGAGTTCACCACTTCGACCGCGTTCCCCGACGTACAGCAGTAGTCGCTCTCCGCTTTGACCTCGGCCGTCGTGTTCACGTATGAGACGACCACCGCGCCCGGATGCTCGGCCTTCCATTGTCGGAGTCCATCGGCGTCGATCGTCGCCGCCAGCGAGCACCCGGCCGCGAGATCCGGCAGCAGTACGGTTTTTTTCGGCGAGAGAATCGCGGCCGTTTCGGCCATGAAGTGGACGCCACAGAAGACGATGACGTCGGCGCTGGTTTTGGCGGCCTCGCGCGAAAGGCCAAGGGAGTCGCCAACGAAATCAGCGACGTCCTGCACCTCGGCGCGCTCGTAGTTGTGCGCGAGGACGACGGCGTTTCGGGTCTTCGCGAGCTCTTTGATCTCGGCCTGGAGGTCGGCCACCGCCGAGCTCGATCCGTGGACGGCAGTTTCGGCTGCGCTCATGGGAAGAAAATCTAAACCGGCGAACCGGCGTCAGAGCTCGATGTGCCGGCCCTTCCACGTCCGCTTCGCGCGCGGATAGTCAGCGCGATAGTGGCCGCCGCGCGACTCCTTCCGCAGAAGCGCCGCTTCGACGACCAGATGCGCCGTCTGCAGCATGTTGAGCTCCTCGGTCGCGCCTTCCGGCAGCCGAGCGCCGATGTCGGCCAATCGCTCGAGCGCCTCTCGCAGGCCACGCGCCGTCCGCGCGATTCCCGCGTCCTTCCACATGATCTCGCGGATACTGTCCGCCGCGACCTGCGCCGCGCCGCGATCGGGCAGCGGTGGAACTTTCCACTTCCGCGCCGCGGGAATCTTCGTCAGTCGTGTCGCCGTCCCGAGGTCGCGCGCGACGCGTTCAGCAAACACTAAACCCTCGAGCAGCGAGTTCGACGCGAGACGATTCGCGCCGTGCACTCCTGTTCGCGCGACCTCGCCCGCCGCGTACAGCCGGGCGATGTTCGCGCGTCCCGACAGATCCGTCACGACGCCACCCATCATGTAGTGCGCCGCCGGCGTGACCGGAATGAGATCGACGCGCGGATCGATCCCGCGAGCCTCGCACAGCGAGAAGATGCCGGGAAACCGTTCCGCGAACGCTTTGCCGATCTTTCGCGCGTCGAGGTACACCGGACCCTGGCGCTGCTCGCGGAAGATCGCGCGCGCAACGACGTCCCTCGGCGCAAGCTCCGCCATGCGGTGGCGGCCTTTCATGAAGCGCATGCCGCGCGCGTTCACGAGAACAGCGCCCTCGCCGCGCACGGCTTCCGAGATGAGCACGAGTGGATTCTCGGGCGTGTCGAGCGCCGTCGGATGGAATTGCACGAACTCCATGTCCGCGAGCGTGACGCCCGCTCGGTGCGCGATCGCGAACCCGTCTCCCGTGGCGACGACGGGGTTCGTCGTGTAGCGATAGATCTGGCCGCACCCGCCCGTCGCCAGGACAGTCGCGTCGGCGATGATCTCGGTCGCCTTACCGGCGATGCTCGCTCGTACGCCGTAACAGGTGCCGCGCTGCACGATGAGGTCGAGCACCCGGGCTCTTTCGAGAACTCTGATGCGCTTTGTTTCCTTCACCCGCGCGACGAGCGTCCGCGCCACCTCGGCGCCCGTTTGATCGCCGTGCGCATGAACGATGCGATTCTTCGAGTGCGCGGCCTCGCGGCCGAGCATCAGCCGGCCCTTGCGGTCGCGATCGAAATCGGCGCCGGCCGTCTGCAACTCCCGAACTCGATCCGGCCCCTCTTCGACGAGGACCTGCACGGCCGCCGCGTCGCACAGCGCCGCGCCCGCGGCAAGCGTGTCCTGACGGTGCAGCGCGGGCGAATCCCCAGCGCCGAGCGCCGCGGCGATGCCCCCCTGCGCGTATGCGGTGGCGCTGTCGAACAGCGACCGCTTCGTCAACAACAACACGTCACCGTGCTGCGAGCCACGCCACGCAGTGTGCAGCCCGGCGACCCCGCTGCCGACGACGAGAAATCGTGTTCGAATCCGCTCGGTCATCACGGAAAAGTATCAGTCCCGTGGCAAAGCGCCTCCTAGCGCGAAACCGAAACGGATGATCTTTTCTGCAACACGAACCCACGACGAGGTGGAGCTTGACGCTTTATAGGTCTCACCCCCGGACGCGCACGCGCCCACTCCTCGCAATTCCTGTCACGGTGGCCGTCGGCCTTCTCGGCTGCGGCGGGTCGGACAGCACGAGCACCACCAACAGCGGTGGGGCGTTCTCCGCCTCGATCGACGGAACCGGCTGGGTTGCCGACGTCCAAACCGCCGAGGCGCGCCATCCACAGGCGGGCAAATACGTTCTCAGTGGAACGAAAACGACCGGGACTTCACAGCTGGGACTCGAGATCGATCTCTACAACATCTCGGCGGTCGGCACCTACCCGCTCGGCGTCGGCGACAAAGTGTTCGGCGGCGTCGGCTGGGTGAGCACCGCGTCGCCTCCGACCTACTGGATCACGGATCTCAGCGGTTCGGCCGGTACGATCACGATCACCGCGTTGAGCGACACGCGCATCACCGGCTCGTTCTCGTACAAAGCGCCTCCGTACACTCTCCTCGGCAACGCGACCGGTACTCGAACGGTGAGCAGCGGATCGTTCGATCTCCCTGTCAGAATCACCGGGACGGTGGGACCGGTCGCTCAAAATGCCGGCGGCAAGATGAGCGCGATCATCGGCGGCGTGCCGTGGAACGCGGCAAACGTCTCCGTCACGACGGGAGGCAACGTCAAGATCTCCGGCGACAACACGAACAACCTCGTCGGAATCGCGCTGACATCGGTCACGGGCACGGGGACGTACAACTTGTCGCTCACGCCCGCGCGTCTCCTGACGGTCAGCGGCCCAGCCGCGAATCCAACGGGGAGTTGCTGCTGGGGCGGATGGGTGACCCTCGTCGACACCGTCGCGACTCTCAGCGATGTCGGCAGCGTGACGATCACGCAATTCGGAAATGGGCGCATCGTCGGGACGTTCGCCGGGGTCCTCGGCGGCGTGCCGAACACACACGCGACCGGCCAGCTCGTCGTCGCGAGCGGATCGTTCGACATCGGAATTCCCTGAGGCGTCCCACGCGAAGGAGCGGCAAGCCGCAAACTCCCTTGCCGCTTCCTTCCGCGCGAACGATTCTTTCGACACATGCGGAAGCTGCTCACTATCGTGGCGATCCTCGCGATCGTCCACGTCGCACTCCTTTTTGTTCGCGTTTCGGGCGCCGCCCAGCCTGCGTCCAATGATGCGGTCAATGTCGGCATCGTCCTCGACGTCGGCGGACTTGGCGACAAATCATTCAACGACGGCGCCTACCGCGGCGCCGTTCGCGCCGAAAAGGAGCTCGGCGCTCACGTTCGGCTCGTCGAGCCGGGCGAAGCGACCGACCGAGAAGCCGGCCTCCGTCTCCTTGCGGCCGAGAAAATGGATCTCGTGATCGGCGTCGGCTTCATCTTCACGGACGACATCACTCAGCTGGCGAAGGAGTATCCGAACATCAATTTCGCGGACGTCGACTATTCGCTCGCGACCGACAAGGCAGGCAACGTCCTGCCTCCGCCGCCCAACGTCGCGGCGCTGAAGTTCAAGGAAGAGGAAGGGTCGTTTCTCGTGGGCGCTCTCGCCGCGCTGGCCGGCGGATCGAAGAAGGTTGGATTCGTCGGCGGAATGGACGTCCCACTCATCTGGAAGTTCGAGGGCGGCTACAAAGCCGGCGTGAAATACGTCTGCCCGGACTGCACGGTCATCTCGCAATACGCCGGTGTGACCCCGGACGCCTTCCGAAATCCAGGCAAAGGAAAGGAGATCGCTCTGAATCAGTACAATCAGGGCGTCAACGTCATCTTCCACGCGTCGGGCGCCACGGGACTCGGCGTCTTCGAAGCGGCTCGACAAACGGGCAAGTACGCGATCGGCGTCGACGCGGATCAATACGCGGAGGCGCCCGGGCGCGTCCTCACGTCGATGGTCAAAGGAATCGACGTCGCGGTGTTCGACATGATCAAGCGCGCGAAAGACCACACTTTCAAAGGCGGCGTCTACACGTTCGGTCTCGCGCAAGACGGCGTTCGCTACGTCTACGACGAACACAATCGCGCGCTGATCCCGGACAGCGTCCACACGCGCCTCGAGCAGCTCAAGGCGGACATCATCGCGGGAAAAATCACGGTGCCGAGCACACGATGACGATGGCCGCACCGGCGTCGACGCCGGCAATTCGACTCACGGACATCGACAAATCATTCGGCCCGGTCCACGCGAATCGCAGCGCGTCGATCGACGTCGCGCACGGAGAGATTCACGCGCTCGTCGGCGAGAACGGCGCCGGCAAATCGACGCTGATGCGCGTGCTGAGCGGCATGTACTCGCCGGATCGCGGCCGAATGGAGGTCGAAGGTCGCGACGTCACCGGGTGGAGCACCGCCGACGCGATCGACGCGGGCGTCGGTATGGTGCATCAACACTTCATGCTCGTCCCGACCCTCACGGTCGCCGAGAACATGGTGCTCGGCCGCGAGCTGACGAAAGGCGGACAGCTCGATCTCGAGCGCGCCGATCGTGAAGTCGCGGAGCTGAGTCGAACGACAGGATTGGCGGTTCGCCCGAAGCAACTTGTCGCGGATCTCTCGGTCGGGGAGGCGCAGCGGGTCGAGATCCTGAAGACACTGTATCGCGGCGCGAAGATTCTCATTCTCGACGAGCCGACGGCCGTCCTCTCGCCGCCGGAGATCGACGAGCTGTGGACGGTGCTCCGCGGAATGCGCAGTCGTGGCGGGACCATCGTGCTGATCACGCACAAGCTCGACGAGGTCATGGAGATCTCGGACACCATCACGGTGATGCGCCACGGACGCACTGTCGAGCGAATGCGAACCGCCGACACGAATCCCAGCGAGATCGCGCGCGCGATGGTCGGGCGAAACGTGCAGCTCGCGATGGACTATCTGGCGGACGAGCTCTCGAATCCGGTCGAGCGAACCGTTCTTCCGGCGTCGCCAAGTCTCGAGGTGCGCGGCCTCGTCGTGAACAACGCGCGCCGGTTGACGGCGGTCGACGACGTGAGCTTCGAGGTGTCTTCGGGCGAGATCCTTGGCATCGCGGGCGTCGAGGGCAACGGACAGACGGAGCTGCTCGAAGCGATCGCCGGCCTTCGCGCGATGCGCGCCGGAATGATCACGATCGGCGGCCGCGATGTCACCGGTCTCTCGGTCAAAAATCGGGGAGACGCCGGCCTCTCGCACATCCCCGAAGATCGCCACGCGCGCGGCCTCGTGCTCGAGTACTCGATTGCCGAAAACCTCATCCTCGGCCAGCAGCATCGGTTCGTGGGCGGCATGCAGCTCGACCGTGAGCAAATTCTAAACAATGCCCGGCAGCAGATCACGGCGTTCGATATTCGGCCGCCGGATCCGAACCTCCAGGCGCGCGCGCTGTCCGGTGGAAACCAGCAAAAGATCGTCATCGCCCGCGAGATGGGCCGCGCGTTCCAGGTGTTGCTCGCCGCGCAGCCGACACGCGGCGTCGACGTCGGCGCGATCGAGTTCATTCACGCTCGGCTTCGCGAAGCACGCGACGCCGGCAAAGCCATTCTCCTCGTCTCCGCCGATCTCGCGGAGATTCTCGCGCTCTCCGACCGCATCGCCGTGATGTATGACGGAAAGATCGTGGCGACGCTCCCTCGCGCTGATGCGACGCAGGAAGTGCTCGGACGATACATGACCGGCGCCGCCGGCGAGGCGGCATGACCGCGGCGACGTCGACCGCGGCGACCGCTCCCACCCGCGCCCGCTGGGCGAGCCTCGAGGAGGCGGTGCTGCCCGCCGTCGTTGGGCTGCTCATCGCCGCGATCATCGGCGACATTCTGATTCTCTCATTCGGTCAGAATCCGGGCGCCGTTTACCGTTTGCTCATCGAAGGCACGTGGGGCAACGCATACGGCCTCGGCCAAGTGCTCTACAAAGCGACGACGCTGACCTTCACCGGACTCGCCGTCGCGATGGGACTGCGCGCCGGCCTGTTCAACATCGGCGGCGAGAGCCAGCTCGCGGCCGGCGGATTTCTCGCCGCGATCGTCGGGCTCGCGCTCCCGATGGGACTTCCATCGATCGTCACGCTCCCGGTGCTCATTCTCGCGGCGGCGATCGGCGGCGGTGTTGTCGGCGGCATCCCCGGAGTGCTCAAGGCGAAGTTCGGCGCGCATGAGGTGATCACGACGATCATGCTGAACTTCATCGTGCTCGCGCTGCTCAATTACCTCGTCGCCGCGCACCTGCGGGTCGAAGACTCCCTCCACACGGCGAACATTCGCGCGGGCGCGGTGCCGCGGCTGTCGAACTACATCCCGGCGTTTCACGGCTCCGCGGCGAACGTCGTGATCTTCATCGCCATCGCGACGGCGATCGGGTGTGGCTGGTTTCTCTTCCGGACGCGGCGCGGATTCGAGCTGCGCGCGGTCGGACTCCAGCCCGACGCCGCGGAATACGGCGGCGTCAACGTCGGAGGCGTCTGGTGGAAGACGATGGCACTCTCCGGCGCCATCGCCGGAATCGGCGGCCTCAACTTCGTGCTCGGCTACAAGCACTACTATGAAGACGCCTTCGCGTCCGGCTCCGGATACCTCGGCATCGCCGTCGCGATCGTCGGACGAAACCATCCGCTCGGCGTCGTAATCGCGGCACTCGTGTTCGCGACGATGTCGCAGGGCGGACTGGCGGTGAATGCCGTCGTGCCGAAGCAAATGGTCGATGTCCTCCAGGCTGTCGTGATCATCGCGGTCGCGGCGTCGGTTCCCGAGGTGCGGCGCATCCTGCTCCGCAGCCGGAAGGCCGGACAATGATCGTCCTCGCGTTTCTCGCCCAGGCGATCCGCATCGCGATTCCATATTTGCTCGCGGCGAGCGGCGGCGTCATCACCGAGCGCGCAGGGCTCATCGGACTCGGCCTCGAGGGTTACATGCTCGGCGGCGCGTTTACCGGGGCGCTCGCGAGCTACTACTCGGGGAGTCCATGGGTCGGATTGCTCGGTGCGATCGCCGGCGGCGTCGCATTGGCACTTCTTTATGCGATCGCGGCGATCCGGTACCGCGCGGACCAGGTCGTCGTCGGAATCGCCGTCAACCTTCTTGTCATCGGTGCGACACGGTTCTTCCTCCGACTCGCCTTCCATAGTTCGGCGAACTCGCCACGCATTCCGGGATTCGGAGCCGAGCGGTCGGGGACCGGCGTTGGCGCGCTCGTCGAGAACCCGCTGGTGTGGCTGGGGATTCTGACAGTCGTCTTCGTTGCGTGGCTGCTCTATCGAACACCGTTTGGCTTGCGCGTCCGCGCCGTCGGCGAACATCCGGAAGCCGCGACATCCGTTGGAATTCGAGTGAATGCGATTCGGTATACCGCGGCGGCGCTTTCCGGCGGCTTCGCGGCGCTCGGCGGAGCCTATTTGGCGCTCGACCAACACCAGTTCAGCGCTGAAATGACGGCCGGACGCGGGTTCATCGCCCTGGCGGCTACAATTTTCGGACGTTGGGACCCGCTTCGAGCGGCGCTCGCCTGCTTACTATTCGCTGCCGCGGAGACTCTCCAGATTCAACTCCAGGGCGCGCAGATCATCCCGTCCCAATTCGTAGAGATGATTCCATACGCGCTGACGATCATTGCCTTGGCCGGTGTTGTTGGCCGCGCTGTGCCACCGGCTGCGTTAGGAAGGGTGAGTGAGTAACTCAAGCCAGAATTCGATGGGCAAGCTGATCGTGTTGATGATCACGGCGTTCATCGACATGGTCGGAACGCTGATGATCATTCCGCTCATGCCGTTCTACGCCAAGCAGTTCGGCGCGAACGGACTAATGGTCGGCTTGCTCGTCTCGTCGTTCTCCATCGCGCAGCTCATCAGCGCGCCGATGTGGGGACGTTTCTCTGATCGCTACGGACGGCGTCCGGCGTTGATGGTTGGCCTCGCGGCGTCCGCGATCGCCTACGTCATCTTCGGATACGCCAATTCGCTGTGGCTGCTCTTCCTGTCGCGCCTCGTTCAGGGCTCGGGCGGCGGAACGGTGAGCGTGATTCAGGCCTACGTTGCCGACGCCGTCAAACCGGAAGAACGCGCGAAGGGACTCGGCTGGCTGTCGGCATCGACGAACGCCGGCGTCGCGCTCGGGCCGGTGCTCGGGTCGTACATGCTCGGACTCGGATCCCACGGTCCGGGGCTCGCGGCGGCTGTTTTGTGTTTGCTCAACATCGGTTTCGCGTGGCGATTCCTCGAGGAATCGCGCGACATGACCGAAGCCCGCGCGACGAAGCACCGGCCGGGACGCTCGAGGGATGCTGTAATGCGCGTCGTCACTCATTCGAATGAGCCTGCGGCACGCCTCATTTGGATCTACGCGATCGGCATCGGCGCCTTCCAGGGGACAAACGCGATTCTCGCGCTCTTCCTCGCCGAGCGCTTTGGCGTCACGCAGCACACGATTGGGTACTTCTATACGTACATCGGCTGCATCGCCGTTTTGACGCGTGCATTCATTCTCGGGTGGGCAGTCGACAAGTACGGAGAGGCGCGGCTCTCTCGGCTCGGACAAACGCTGCTTGCGCTCGGACTCGCCGCGATGCCGTTCATGTATCCGATGACCGACCCCGAGGCATTCGCGGCTCGCCTCGGGCATTTACTCCCTGTTTCCGCGGTCGCGCTCCTTCCATATCTGCCGCTCGCGGCGGCGGTCGCGCTTCTGCCGCTGGGCACCGCGTTCACATTCCCGTGCGTAACTGCCCTCCTCTCGCGCGTCATTTCCAGTAGCGAGCGGGGCCTGTACATGGGTGTCCAACAGACGTTCGGTGGAACCGCGCGAGTCCTCTTCCCCATCGCCGCAGGCTGGGCGTTCGACCGATTTCCGGGACTGCCGTTCACGGTGTCGGCGGCTTTGGTGGCGGCGACGATACTTCTAGGGTTGGGCATGGAGGAATACACCCGACCGAAAAGCGAACCTGAGCCTGCACCGGCGGCTTAGTCAACGGTTCGCGCGGCTACGACTTCAGGAGATTGCATGGTCACTCGTCGCTTTGGCGAAGCGTTGGCGTTCATCGCACTCATCGCGGCGTCTGCGTGCGGCGGCGGTAGCTCGGAGCCCTCCGGCGGGACCGGCCCATCCGCGATCGACATCGTTTCGGGAAACGGCCAAGTTCAGCTCATTGGTGCGTCGCTGCCGACGCCTCTCACCGTGCAGGTGAGCTCGAGCGGTTCGCCGGTGAAAGGCGTTACGGTAACGTTCGCCGTCGTCTCGGGAGCAGCGACTGTCAGTCCGAGCAGCGCGGTCACCGACGCGACGGGCCGGGCCTCGACGAACGTCACGCTCGGCTCGTCGCCGGGCAACGTCAGCATCTCGGCAACCATCAACGGAACGAGCCTTAGCGCGACGTTCGTCGAGACCGCCGGTGCATCATCGATCGCGCCTGCATGCACAGCCGGCGCCGGAACGCCGATGGCGGTCGGAGAGGTGCGCGCCGGGTTGAGCGGCTCCGGCATCTGCATCGCCGGTGCGGCGGGCTCGGAATACGGTCTCGTCGCCTTTTATGGAAATACTGATAGCTCGGCGATCGCGTCGATCGGCGTGACGGCGAAGGGCGCGACCGCTGTGACGACGCCGAACCTCGCGCCGAGCGCGAATGCGACGATCATGAACGCATTCGAACGCCGTCCCGACAATCGCTTCCAGGCGGCATTCGAGCGAAGGCTTCGAGAGTCGGCGCGGCGCGAGCTGACGCCGATGATTCCGGGCGCGCAGGCGTACTATCGAAGCCGGCCAAGCTTCAACGCGATTCCCGCAAATCCCACGATCGGCTCGTTCTACACGCTGAACGCGAACGGCCAGGACAACTGCTCGAACCCGATCAACATCACCGCGCGCGTCGCCGCGGTATCGAGCACAGCGATCGTCGTAGCGGATACGGCGAATCCCGCCGGCGGCTTCACCGACGCGGAGTATGCGGCGTTCGCAACCACGTTCGATACGCTCATTCGCCCGCTCGACGTTCAGAATTTCGGCGAGCCGTCGGACGTCGATAAGAACGGCAAGACGATCATCTTCTTCACGAAAGAGGTGAACAAGCTCACGCCGCGCGGCAGCTCCGGCTTCATCGGCGGATTTTTCTACGAGCGCGACCTCTTCCCGCCGCAAAACACGTCTGATCTCCAGGGTTGCGCGACGAGCAACTACGCCGAGATGTATTACGCGCTCGTGCCGGATCCGACCGCCAAATACAGCGATGCGCGATCGAAGCAGTCCGTCCTCGATCTCACGCCCGCGACGCTCGCGCACGAGTTCCAGCATCTGATCAACGCAGGGCGTCGCCTCTACGTGAACAACGCGGAGGACTTCGAACAGGTCTGGCTGAACGAGGGCTTGAGCCACATCGCGGAAGAGCTGTTGTACTACCGCGTCGCGAAGCTGGCGCCGCGAGAGAACATCAGCGCGACGACGATCAGCGGGAGCTCGTCGTCGGTGACGGCGTTCAACAACTACGTCGGGGACAACATCGGCCGCTTCGAGATTTTCATCGGGATGCCGAACGCGACGTCGGTCTACGCGGGCAACGACGAGCTCGAGACACGCGGCGCGACGTGGGACATGCTCCGCTACCTCGCCGATCATCGCGGCTCGTCCGATGGCGACACGTGGTTGCAGCTCGTGAACAGCAAGACGACGGGACACCACAACCTCGCGAACGTGTTCGGCGCCGACTACATGACGCAGATTCGCGACTGGGCGACGAGCCTTCTCTCCGACGACGTCAACGGCGTGACCGACCCGCGATTCCTCGAGCCGAGCTGGAATATGCGGAGCATCTTTCCGAGCCTCGTGAACTCGGCGGGTACGGCGCTCGGCCGATATCCGCTGGCGATCATTCCGATCTCCAACGCGGCGAGCGGGAATGTGTCGATTCAGGCCGGCGGTGAGGCGTTCTTCCGATTCGGCGTGCCGAGCGGAAACGCGTCGATCGACTGGTCGACGGCCGGGTTGCCGGTAACGCCGTTGATGCAGTTCACGATCGTGCGAACGAAGTAGCGCGCGCGATCTTGGGTCGAAACGACTGAGGCGACGCATTTTGCGTCGCCTCTTTTTTGGAGTTACCCTCGAGCTTCTTTCGCCGAGTCTTTGGCCGACTCCTTCGCGGAGTCTTGGATGCCTGGCTCGCTCGCGAGAACCGCTCGCGCGATGTCGACCATCGGAACCGACCGGTCCTGACTGGTGCGCTGCAGGATGCGATACGCCTCCTGCTCCGACGAGCCGGTGCGCCGCATGAGGATGCCTTTGGCGCGTTCGATGGTTTTACGATTCTCTAATTGCTGACGCGCGGTTTCGGCGTCCTGGCGCGCGGCGAGCAGCTCCTTGGCGCGCGTTGCGGCGAGACGAATGGTCGAATCGAGCACGCGCGGCGGCGCGGGCTTCGGAAGAAACGCGATGGCCGCGGTGGCGGTGACGTCGCGATCGCTGAGCGTCAACGTGTGGTCGCCGCTGAACAACACTACGGCGACGCCCGGAATGCTCTGTGTGATTCGCTCGGCGGCTTCGATGCCGGAACCATCCGGCATGTGCACGTCGAGCAGTACGACATCGGGAAGAACGTCTTTCGCGCGCTCGATGGCTTCACGCCCGCTCGACACTTCCGCGACCACCGTGTGGCCGAGAGTGCCGAGGAGATCGATGAGCAACGAGCGAGCGTTGTCATCATCTTCGGCGATGAGTACGCGAATGGACGAAACTGTTTCTGTCATCTGAGGGAATCTGATCTCGCTGAGTGAGGCGCGCCAGACGTGAACGGACAATTAATCGTCGCCAGCAACTTGCGCGAGCAGCTCCGCCGTTCGCACTGGCTTGCGCAGAATGAAGTCGCCATCAGCGCCGGCACCGACGCGTGGTTCCCAACCAGTCACAACTCCGATGCGTAGCGCGGGACACGTCTCACGCGCGTAGGTAATGAGCTCCCATCCACTGCCGTCCGACAACCCGACGTCGGTGATGAGCACTTCGTACGCCGGGTCCGCGTGCTCGAGGAGCGCCGTCGCTTCGCGTTGCCCCGCCGCGGTATCCACCGTGTGCCCGTCGGACTCGAGCAGTGCCTGCATGAAATCGCGACTGTCCGGATGATCTTCTACGAGCAACACCTTCCGAGCGATGCGATGCCGCGGTGCTTCGTTGTCTTGCTGCGACACCTGTTGCGAGAATTTCGGCAGCACGAGCCGGATCGTCGTGCCCGTCCCCGGCGTCGAGTCGATCGCCGCGTGTCCGCGATGCCGTTTTACGATTCCATAAACCTCGGCAAGCCCGAGGCCTGTACCGGCCTTGCCCTTCGTCGTGAAGAATGGCTCGAACGCGCGCTCGCGCACTTCGGCCGACATTCCAATTCCCGAATCGCTCACCTCGAGGACGACAGCGTCGTTCGCCAGGCGCGTTCGGATGCCGAGCGTTCCGCCGCCAGCCATCGCGTCGAGCGAATTCTGTACGAGGTTGAGCAGCGCTTCGCGAAGCTCGCCCGAAATGCCGCGAATCTCCGCCCCGTCGGCGAGCTCCCGCTCGAGATGCACGATGCCGCCGCGCGCTCGTTCCGCCCACAGCGGCTGCGTCATCGCGATGACTTCATCGCAGATCACCGAGAGGTCGACGAGGTCTTCGCGTTCGCCCCGCAAAGGTTCTTGGCGGATGAACCGCCCGACCCGAGCGGCCGTCGCGGCGCCGGTCTCCGCCGCCTTCGCGATGCGGGTCGCGTAGTCGCGGACGGCCGCGGGATTGTCCGCGTTCGCCTCGAGCAGGAACGCAGCGGCCATGATCGGGTTGAGCGCGTTGTTCACGTCGTGCATCACACCGGCAGCAAGCTGTCCGACCGCCGCGAGACGCCGTTCGCGCGCGCGCGCTTCCTGAAGCGCGAGCAATTCTCGCGTCCGCTCTTGGACCATGCGCTCGAGTCGCTCCGCTTCCGTCGACACACGCTCGTAGAGCGCCGCCGTGCGCCGCGCCTCTTCTTCGAGCGCCTTCGCGAGCTGGGTCTTCACGGTGACGTCGCGTTCGACCGTCACGGCGCCGCGAATCTTTCCATGCTCGTCGTAGAGCGGGTTCGAGTTCACCTCGATGATCACCGGCGAGCTGTCGGCGCCGCGGCGCACGGCCAGCATCTCACCGCGCACTCGTTCGCCGCGCAACGCGCGAGCGGTCGGATGCTCATGCATGAAGAGACTCGTTCCGTCGAGGGTGCGCGGTCGATCGAGCTGCCAGAGCTCGCGAAGCGTCGACGGCTGACCTGACGGATGATCCTGCTGGGCTTGCGTGTTGGAACGCGCAGTTCGCCCTTCGGTGTCCGACACGCGAACCGAGTCCGGAATAACGTCGAAGATGGACTCGAGCTGTGCGACGCTTCGTCCGAGTGTTTCGCGAAGCTCTTCGCGTTCGCTGACGTCGATGCCGGCGAAAAGAATTCCCCGACCACCGGGCCCATCTTTCAGCATCGCGAACGTCGTCTCGACGAGACGTCGTCCGGCGCGATGCTGAAATGGAACGCGGACCGCCGCGACTTTGGAAAGTCCGCGAATCGCGGTGTCGATCTGGTCGGTCAGATCGGCGAGCGCGTTTGGAAACGCGTCGTAGATCGAAACCTTTGATGGCAGCGCCGCCGGAACGCCCGTGAGCTCACGGTAGCGGGCATTCGCGTTCACCAATCGCAGATCATTGTCGAAGATCGCGATAGCGAGCGGGACCGCCTCGAAGAGACCCTCGAGGCGAACGCCGGTTACACCGATTCGCGCAAAGTCGACGGCGGCGGAAGAGTGCGTCACGAGACCACGGAGTTGGGACCCTGCGGAACTTCGCCCAACGTCGGGGCAGAACACGCAACGGGCGACGACCGGACCCGCATTATAGCAACATGCGCGCGAAGTAGCAGGTCAGTTTTACCGGCGGGTGTTCGGAGGCGGAGCAAACGAATCCGCGCGCGGCGCAGGAGCGGTGATGAGGCGAGAGCCACGCTCGAAGGTGAAGAACGAATATCCCCACTCGAGCAGGACGCTCAAGCGATTGCGGAAGCCCGCCAGATACATGATGTGAACGAGGAGCCAAGTCCACCACGCCAACCAGCCGCTAAGATGTTTTCCGGCGAGAACGCCGACCGCTTTGTACCGACCGATCGTCGCGAGATCGCCCTTGTTGCGATAGTGGAATCGTTCCCGCCCTTCGCCACGAATAGAATGCACGACGTTGCGCGCCGCTGTCCGACCGCTCTGCATCGCCGCCGGAGCGACGCCGGGCACCGGTTTGCCGCCGGTGTACAGCACCGCCATGTCGCCGATCACGAAGACTTCGGGATGCGCGGCGACGCTGAGGTCCTCCTTCACCACGACGCGACCCATTCGATCCAACTCTGCGTCGAGCGACGCACCGAGCGAGGACGCGACGTTCCCGGCGGCCCAGAAAATCGTGCGCGCATCGATTCGCTCGCTGCCGATGTCGACGAACCCATCGCCGACATTCGTCACCCGTGAATCAAGCCGAACCTCGACGCCGAGCTCGATGAGGTCCTGACGCGCACGCTCCGAAAGGTCTTCCGGAAACGCGGGGAGCAGGCGCGCTCCGCCCTCGATGAGTATGATGCGGGCCTTCGCCGTATCGATGTGTCGGAAGTCACCGGGCAGAGCAAATCGTGCGATCGTCGGCAGCATGCCGGCTAATTCGACGCCGGTCGGCCCTCCGCCGATGATGACAAACGTCATGTTCTCCCGGCGGTCGCGCTCGTCGGTCGCAATTTCGGCGCGCTCGAACGCCGTGAGCCACCGACGCCTGAGCGTGATCGCGTCTTCGACGCTCTTGAGCCCCGGCGCGAACATCTCCCACTCGTTGTGGCCGAAGTACGAATGCCGCGCTCCGGCGGCGACGATGAGAAAATTATAATCGAACGAGCGGCCGTCGGCGCATGTGACGACCCGAGCGTTCGGATCGATCGACGTCACATCGCACAGAACGACCTCGGTATTCTTTTGGCGTCGGAGCAACCACCGGATCGGTGCCGCAACGTCGCTCGGCGTCAACGTCGCGGTGGCGACCTGATAGAGCAACGGCTGAAAGACGTGATGGTTCGTTCGATCGATCAGCGTCACGTCGGCGTCGGCGCGCCTGAGCGCGCGCGCGGCGTAAAGTCCACCAAACCCGCCACCGATGATTACGATTCTTGGTCGCTCAGACATTGGCGGTTGGGCTCGATCAGGTTTGGACTAGGGCTTCGTCCCCTACCTCTAAGTCTAGAGTGGCTGAGTAGGCCTCGGACCGCCGATGTATGAGTAAGTCCCTCGCGCCAGACGGTGGGAGAGATCGCGCTCTGCGAGAGCGCGCTGTGATCAAGACAGTGGGCGGAGAGACCAACCCGATCGAGCGGCTTCGGAGGACCGACTCGATTCGCCGTCTCGGGTCGACCGGCTGCCCTACGATGCCCGACTCGGCGATCGACTGAATGGACTCAGCAGCAATCCGACGGCGACGACAGTCACAGCGCCGATGACGTTGTACCACAGAAACGCCACCGACGGCGCGCCGCGGTTCACCGCGCCGACCGCAAGCATTCCGATGATCAGCGCGATGAACGCCGGCGTTCCACGCACCCACTTGATCATCGCGAGAACGAACACCCCGAGAATCGATCCGTAGAAGAACGATCCATAGGTGTTCACGACGACGATCAGCGAGCCGAGGTTGGCCGAGTACGTCGCGACGACGCAAGCGAACAGGCCCCAGATCGCGGTCGCAAACCGCGACACGATGACCAAATGCTCATCAGGCGCGTCGTCGCGAATCCAACGCCGGTAGAAATCGAACACTGTCGTCGTCGACAACGAATTGAGCTCGCCGGAGATGGCGTTCATCGCCGCCGCGATCACCGCCGCGACGAAGATTCCCACGAGTCCAATCGGCAGGTGCGCGAGCACGAAGCGCGGAATCACGTAGTTGACGTCATCCGACTTCTGCCCCGTGACGCGATGCGCCATGTCGAGCGCCTTCGTCCGGATCGCGTTGGCGCTGTCCTCGACGACGTGCAGGAGGCCGGCGGCTGCAGATGCACCGGCCTTGTCACCGCGATCGTGGGCCGCGACATACGCGCGCGCGGCTTGCTCGCGCGCCGCCATGTCTTGTGCGTATTTGAGCTCGAGCGTGCGGTACGTTCCCGGGTCCGCGGCGCGCACCGCGCGCTCATGCGCCGGGTTGAAGAGAAGCGGCGGTCGCTCGAATTGATAAAACACGAATACGAGAACGCCGACGAGCAGCACGAGCGCCTGAAGTGGAATCTTCCAGTAGGCGCTGATGAGGAGCGACGTCCGCGCCTCGTCGACCGACTTCGCCGCGAGATAGCGCTGTACCTGGCTCTGATCGGTGCCGAAGTAGCTCAGCATCAGGAACGTTCCGCCGATGATTCCGGACCAGAACGTGTATTGATCCTTGAGCGTCAGCGAGAAGTCGAAGACGCGAAGACGTCCGCCCGCGCCGGCGATGTGCAGCGCGTCCCCCGGCGAGACCGGGATCTGAACGAGGAGCGTGATCACCACCGCGAGAAGCGCGACGACGATGAGCACCATCTGTTTCACGTCGACCCAGGTCACCGCCTGCACGCCGCCGAGCATCGTGTAGAGCACCGCGGGAATACCGATCACCGCGACCGACAAGCTCACCGGCCAGCCGAAGATCGCCGAGAAAACGACCGCGGGCGCCGCGACGATCGTCCCGCACGACAACCCACGCGAAATCAAAAAAAGAAACGCGGTCAGCGACCGCGTCTTTGCGTCGAAGCGCCGCTCGAGGTACTCGTACGCCGTATACACTTTCGCCCCGTGCAGAAATGGCACGAGCGTCACGCCAAGGATCACCATCGCCAGCGGCAGTCCGAAGTAGAACTGCACGAAGCGCATTCCATCCGTCGCGCCTTGGCCCGTCGTTCCGATCATCGTTACGGCGGAAAGCTGCGTCGCCATCACGGACAGACCGACCGCCCACCACGGCAGGCTGCGATTCGCGAGGAAATAGCCCTCCATCTGCTTCGTCCCGGTCGAGCGCCGCAGGCCGGTGATGACGACGTACGATAGCCAGCCGATGACGATCAGCCAGTTCAGCCAATGCATTGTCAGGTCTCTGGTGGCGGGTCTCTGCTCTCAGGAACGGCTGAACCAACTCTGCATCCACCACAACAGCAGGAGCGTCACGACCTGCACCGATATCACGCGGATCAACGTCACGCGAAATCGTTTTCCGGGCGCCGTGTTATTCGTCATCGGCGCTCCCACGCAAGGCGGGCGCCGAGCGCGATCAGCAAGCCGCCCGTGACGCCCTCGAGCCACATCTTCACGCGCGGACGCGTCAACACCGCGCCGACTCGGTCGATGAACCACGCGTATGCCGTCAGCCACACGAAGCCCATCGCGATATGAATGCTCGCGAGAAGGAGGCTGCGCTCGAGCACTGGGTCGCCCGGCGAGACGAACTGCGGCAAGAACGTGAGATAGAAGACCGCGACTTTCGGATTGAGGATGTTCGTAAGAAAACCCTGAAGAAATGGGCCGAACCGCGCGCGCTTCGACGCCTCGTTCGACTGGATCGGAGCTACCGAGCTCCGCGAATCACGAATCGATTGAATCCCGATCCAAATCAAATACCCGGCTCCAAGGGTCTTCACGACGTTGAACGCCGTCGCCGACGTCGCAAGGATCGCCGACAACCCCAGCGCCGACGCCGTCGCATGAACGACGCAGCCTGCGCAGATGCCGACGATCGTGAGCGTCGCCCGCGTGCGGCCAACCATGAGTACGTTCTTCGTCACCAGCGCCATGTCCGCGCCGGGAATGATCGTCAGGAGCGCGGCAACACCGATGAACGCGTACAGTCGGGGATCGACAATCACGGTCTGACCGGACCGGAGAGTGGAACCGCCGGACGATTTGCCGCCCGCTGATCGGCCGATAAGAGATTGATGAACAGTCTCGCCGCGCCGGGATGACCCGCGGGCAGTTGCCGGAAGAAGGACATCGTGGTGTAGACGTAGGTTCCCTTCCCAACCGGAGCGACCAGCACCGCCGCATCGTTCGGCGGCTCGCCCTTGTCGTTCATCGAAAACAGCGGCCGGTATTCTTTGTCGAACGTGTGCGGCATGTACAGAGAACGCTCCTGCACCCAGTTCGCGAAATCTCGCTCGGTAATCTTGTTCGGCGTCGACAAGAGCGGCGAGCCCGGATCCAGCACGCGCACGGGCGCATTCTCGTCCGTCACACGATCGGCAGGACGAGTCAGCGTGATCGGATACGGAAGATGGCCGGGCTGCGCCATCTCGTATTGACCGTACTGCGTCACCACAGTCCCGCCGTTGCGGACGAACTGCATGAGCACAGGCGTATTCGTCTTGAGCGCATTGTTATTGGTCTCGTACGCGCGCGGACCGATGACGATCGTCGTGAATCCGCCGAGCTTCACCTGCGGCAGCGTCACCGGATCGAGCTCGGTCACCGGGAGTCCCAACTCCTCGAGCATCGGCATCACGTTGTCGCCGACGCCGCGGATGTAGCCGATCTTCAGGTTCGCGAACTTCGCGTCCACCGCCTCGAGCTGCAGCGTAGCCGGCCGATAAAATCGCTGCGGCCGGATGTGCTCGTACTCGATGGGAACGAACCCAAGGGAGTAGGTCGCGTTACCACTCCTCGCGATTGCTTTGATCGAATCGTGTCCCGCTGTGAGTCGTCCCCGCAGCCGGAAATAAAGATTGGCATCCCCGAATCCCGGCAGCGTTACGCGTCGTGTCGCCGAATCGGCCGTCAGTCCTTTCGGAAGCATCAGCGAGACATCGACGTCACGCGGCGTCGCAACGGCCGAGTGGACGAACACGAGCATCATGCGGTCGAAGGGAGCGTTTGCTCTCGCGTACTCGACCTCGTGCTGCAAGAGCACCGAGATCTCGGGGATCGTCGACACCGGGCGCCGCACTTCTCCGCGTACCGGATCCGCGAATCGATGGACGATCGGCCCGGTGCGATACGGGAATCGCGTGTCGCCGATGCGCAGCGTGACGACGGCTCCCGTCTCCTGGAGGCGATCTTCTCCCGTCACCATCTCGAGCATCGGTTGCGTGAACATGTCGCGATACATGCGACGCCGCAGCCACCACGCGATCGTCGGCGAATCGCTTCCGCGAAACGCCATCGTCAACCGCGTCACACTGTCGGGCATCACCGTTCTCGCCTGACGCAGCGTCGTCACGCCGAGTTGTCCGATCAGTGATGCGGTCTCCAGTGTGACCGGGACGGAACCCTGATCGAACACTGACAGCGTCACGCTCATGGTGTCGCGCGTTGCGACCAGCTCGCGCGGCGCGGTCGCGTCGACGCTGACGGCATCGGCATCGAGCAGCGCCTCGATCCCGCGATGCTGTGTTTCACGCAACGCGAGCTCGAGATCGCCGAGCTCGGAGCTACACGACCCGTGTCCCTCGGCCGGGAGCAATGTCGCGCAATCGATTCCCGACAGCGCACGCGTCGCGAGTCGGACGTATCGCGCTAGCGGCTGAACCATTCCGGCGGGCGAATTCAGGTTTCGAGCCGAAACGATCGCGGATTCCGCGACGACGAGCGAATCGAGCGCCGAACGAGACGTATCAGGCAGCGAGACGCTCTTGAACCGCGCCCAACTCGTATCGAGACCGTCGAACAACCCGTGCTCGCTCCCCGCCGTCTTCGCGACGTCGGAGACCCGGGAAACCTCGAGCCGCATTCCGTCGATCCGCGGCCCTCGGTCTTGCAGCCCGCCCTGTCCTTGCGACCGATGCTCCGACCGGCTTTCGCTCGCGATCTGAGAGTAGGTCTCCCCGAGGAGCGGATCGTATTCCCCGACGTTGAACGTCAGCAATCCGGTACCGTTTCGACGGCCGCGGTAAAACTTCGACGTCGACCACGCCTTCAAACCGCCGACTTTCGACGCGGGGAATCGCACGGTGTCGGCGGCAGCATCGAACACGTCGCGCGCAAGCACGCCGGCGTACTGATGCTGCCCGTGACCATCCTGCGGCGTCCCCGTCCACACAGAGATGATGACCTGCGGCCGAAAGGCGCGCACGATGGCCACCATGTCCTTCAGGATCGAATCCTTCGGCCAACGCTCCATTGCTTCGTCGAGCGTTTTAGAGAATCCAAAATCGTAGGCGCGGGTGAAGTACTGCCGGCCGCCGTCGATGCGACGCGCCGCCAGCAGCTCTTCCGTTCGAATCATGCCGAGCACTTGGCCCAGCTCGTTGCCGATGAGGTTTTGGCCGCCGTCGCCGCGCGTCAGCGACAGATACGCGGTTTCGATGTGTTTCGCCTTCGACAGGTAGGCGATGATCTGCGTGTCTTCGTCGTCGGGATGCGCGCCGATCATCAGCACGCGGGTGTTCGTTCCCAGTCCGTCGACAAGCTCGCCCAAAGCAGCCGCGCCGCGTTCTTGGGCAAAGAGACGCGGCGCGGCGGCCATCACTAGGGCAGAGCAAACTGCGAGTGCTCGCTTCAACAGTCGTGCTCCTCGGTTGAGCATCGGCGCGGCACTATCTCGCCGCGCCCGCTTTGCGCTTCGACGCCGGCGCGTAGGACAGTGCGTCCTTGACGATGCGCGCCTGCTCGAGCTGGTGATTTGCCATGTAACCCTCGGCCGGGCTCGCGCGTTCCGGACGGCCGATGTAGCGAAGCGTCGTGACGGTACCGATGTTCGCGCGAAGACGCGGCTGGACATAGGTCCACGCGCCCATGTTCTTCGGCTCTTCCTGGACCCACACGACTTCCTCGACGTTCGGATAGATGTCGACGATGTCGGCGACTCCGCGCGGCCACGGAGCGAGCTCCTCGACGCGAATGATCGCGACGTTTGCCGGACGCTCGGCCATGGCGACGTCATAATAGATGTGACCTGTGCAGAACACGAGACGCTGCACCGCATCCCGATTCTTCGAGGCGATCGGATCGTCGATGACGGGCTTGAACGTGCCGGTCGTGAGATCCTCGAGCTTCGATGCCGCCGCGGGCAAACGCAGCAACGATTTCGGCTGCATGAGCACGAGCGGACGACGCGGCCTGCGCATCGCCTGCCGGCGGAGAATATGGAAGTACTGCGCCGGCGTCGTCGGGTTCGCGACGGTCATGTTCTCGTCGGCGGTGAGTTGCAGGTATCGCTCGAGACGTGCGCTCGAGTGCTCCGGTCCCTGCCCTTCGTAGCCGTGTGGCAACAGCAGGACCAACCCCGAGCGCTGCCGCCATTTTGCCTGCGCGGCCGAAATGAATTGGTCGACGATCGGTTGCGCGACGTTCGCAAAATCGCCGTACTGCGCTTCCCACAGCACGAGCTCGTCCGGCGCAGCGACGCTGAATCCGTACTCGAAGCCGAGGACGGACGTCTCGGACAGCGGGCTATTATAGATCTCGAATGACGCCGACGCCTGAGGAAGCTTCGCGAGCGGTGTATAGACCTCGCCCGTCTCGGCGTCGTGCAGCACCGCTTGTCGATGCGAGAACGTGCCGCGCTCCGCGTCCTGGCCGGTGATGCGCACGCCGACACCGTCAGAGAGCAACGACGCGAAGGCGAGCGCCTCGGCGTGACCCCAATCGATGCCGCCGTTGTTGATGGCGTCACGACGCTTCGGCAGGGTACGCGCGACCGTGGGATGCACCGTGAACGTCGACGGCCACGTGAGCAGCTGCTCGTTGAGAGCGACGAGCTTCTCCGCGCGAACCGCCGTATCCGTTCCCGCTTTCGGCTCGGTCGCCTGCTCGTCGTCGACGCCGGTCGTATCGGCCGCGTTCTCCTGCTTCACGGCCTGGAAGACGCCCTGCAGCTTGTCGAACAGCGCCTTGTCGATCGCGTTCACTTCGTCTTCCGTGACGACGCGCTCGCGCACGAGGCGCGCGCCGAGGATCTGGCGTGCCGTCGGATGACTCGTGATGATCTTGTACATCATCGGCTGCGTGAACGCCGGCTGATCGGCCTCGTTGTGGCCGTGGCGCCGGTATCCGACGAGGTCGATGAGGAAATCCTTATAGAAGCGCTGCCGATACGCGATGCCGAGCCGCACCGCTTGGATGCAAGCTTCGGCGTCGTCCGCGTTGACGTGCACGATCGGGATCTCGAAACCCTTCGCGAGATCGCTGGCGTAGTGCGTCGAGCGCGCATCGATCGGATCGGTGGTGAACCCGACCTGATTGTTCGCGATGATGTGCATCGTTCCACCGACGCGATAGCCGCGCAGCAGCGACATGTTGAGCGTCTCGGGAACGACGCCTTCGCCCGGGAAGGACGCGTCGCCGTGCACGACGATCGGAAGCACGCTCGCTTCGTCGCGCGCATCGAGCGGTCCGCCTGTCACCCGCTGACGTGCGCGCGCGATCCCGGCGACGACCGGGTTCACGACCTCCAGATGGCTCGGGTTTGGGATCAGCTCGACGTCGACCTTTCCAAGGCCGGGGACGTCGCGCTCGTTCGTGTAGCCCTTGTGATACTTCACGTCGCCGGAATCGCTGACCGCGTTCGTCGACGGATGCTTGCCCTCGAACTCCTCGAGCAAGCGACGATACGGCTTGCCCATCACGTGCGTGAGCACGTTGAGTCGTCCGCGATGTGCCATGCCGATCACGGCGGCTTTCGCGCCTGCGTGCGCGCCGCGCGAGATGCACTCATCGAGCATCGGCACGAGCGTGTCGACGCCTTCGATCGAGAAGCGCTTGACGTTCACGTACGCGCGGCCGAGGAAGCGCTCGAGGCCATCCACTTCCGTAAGCCGATTCAGGAGCGCCTTCTTCTCGTCGGGCGTGAGCGGTTCAGTCGCGTGCCCGGACTCGATGGTCGCGCGCAGCCACTGACGCTCGGCCTCCTCGTTCAGATGCTCGAACTCGTACGCGAGCGGGCCCGCGTAGAGGTCGCGCATGTGCTGAATCGCATCCGCTGCGGTGCCCTCTTCGCCCAAGCCGGCCGCCGATGGCGGAAGCGCCGAGGCAGGAAGTCGCCGAAGGTCGTCCTCGGTGATGCCATGGAATGCGGGCTTCAACTCCGCGGCGCCCGGCGGCGGGCTGCCGAGCGGATCGAGCTGAACGGCGAGATGACCGTAGCGCTGAATCGCACCGAGCAGCTCGGCCGCACCGGCGGCTTTGCGAAGGAGCGACGCATCATAACCGCCGGCGGCGCCGTTCCCCGCAAGCTGCTCGGCGACGCGAAAGAACTGACGCCAGGATTCGTCGACCGACGATGGGTCGCGGCGATACGATTCGTAGGCGCCAGCGATGTAGCCGTCGTTGAAGACGCCGGTGAGAGGAAGGCTCGACATGGATGAAATGTAAGAGGCTTGGACCGGCCGACGCATCGACTAAGAGGCCGACTGCCGTCCGAGGACGTTGTGGTCGTCTACGGGTAAGACGAGCGTGAACGTTGAACCTTTTCCGGCCTCGGATTCGACGTCGATCCGTCCGCCGAGGAGCTCGGCCAACGCCCCCGAGATGTAGAGCCCGAGACCTGTTCCGCCGTGGCGGCGAGTGAGGCCGGTATCAAGCTGGGCGAATGGCCTGAACAATCTCTCGCGGTCGACGTCGGCGATCCCGATCCCCGTATCGCAAATCGAGAAGCAGGCGTCGCCGTCTCGTTGATGCAGCTCGAGCCGGACTTCGCCTGCGTCGGTGAACTTCACGGCGTTCCCCGCGAGGTTCACGAGGATCTGTCGAATTTTGTCGACGTCGCTGTTCATGCGAATCGCCTCGTCCGGCGTCGACGCGATGAATCGGAGGTGCTTCTGCTGCGCGAGCGGCTCGATGACAGCGGCAACCGAGTGAATGAGGTCGGCGGCGAGAAATTCCGTCGGACGGATGCGTTCGCGTCCTTCGTCGAGGCTCGAGAAGGCGAGGACTTCCTCGATGACCGACGCGAGGTGGTTCGTGACCGAACGCATTCGTTCGAGAACATCGAGCTGACTCTCGGAGAGCGGGCCTATGACCTGGTCGACGAGCAGCTCTTCATAGCCGGCGAGGGCAGTGAGCGGAGTTCTGAGCTCGTGAGAGACCGTCGCCAAGAATCTGCTCTTCGCTCGATCCGCCGCATGCGCCTGATGAAGCAGCTCCGCCTTCCACAGCGCGACCGCGGCATAGTCGGAGATCGCGCGCAGGCGATAGGCCTGTTGCTTGGAGAACGGCTTTTCGCCGCGATCGCGAGTCACGGCGAGCACGCCGAGCAGAACGTCGTGCGAGAGGAGCGGCGCGAGGAGCATGGGCCCGACGCTGAGCTCGGGCGCGACCTGCCCCAGTGGCCGGGACGACGCGCTGAAGTCGGCGACCGCGACGACATCCCGCGTTCGAATGACCTCGCGCGCGAGTGAGCCCGGCAGCGAAAACCGACGGCCGCTGGCGATGGCAAGCGGCCCAATCGCCGTGACAAGCTCGCCTTCGTTTCCGACCGCTTTGAGCACGCCGGCCCCGGTTCCGGAACATTCATCCGCACCCGCTCGACAAAGAATCTCGAGCATGGTCTGGGTGTCCGTCTCCTCCGCCAGCTGCCTCGCGAGTCGTCGAAGCGGCTCGCCGTCCATCGCTCCAGCCGAAAGACCAATCGCGATGTCGCCGTCCGCCGTTCGACAGACGGTGACGTGGAGCGGATGCTCCGCCGGGTCGCCGAGGATGACTCGTCTGCGTTCCCCGTCGGCTGAGCTGTCGCTCAGCGCGTCGAGAAGCGGTTTCGCGGGGAAGAAGATTTCCCCTGCGGCCGTTAGCGGAGGTGTGCGACCGGTGTCGTACCCGGCCATTGAAGCGCGGTCGGCGGCGGAGTGATTGGGCGACGCCTGCGCTGCACGGCGTTGAGCAGGCTGAGCGCGGTCTCGCGATCAAGCGTCGGCAAATACAGAAATCCAGCGATGCTGTTGATGTCCAGCAAATGCGCCTCGCCCGGGTGGCGGGTCAGGCTCACGGCAATGAACGGAACTCGCGACAGTACGGCGTCGCTCTCCCAGGCGGACAGGGAGAACGTCGCGAGAACGTCGTAGTCACAGACGATTGCGTCGGGATCGTGTCGTCGCACGAGCTCTTCCGCGTCGCACATGCCGACGCATGAGACTGTGTCTGCACCAAGCTCGTCGAAAAATCGAGCGAGGTGCTCGCTCAAGAACGGATGCCTGCCAACGCACAGCAATCGCATGTTGGCAATATACCCGGCGGTCCACCCGATGTTAGCCGAAGGATGGCCGAACCCCGGCTCGGCCGGCATGTTACAAATTGGGCGAATGCGAGGGTACGATGTCGGATCTCACGCGAGAGGACGACGCGCGCGGCGTCGCCGACGAGGCAGCGCAATTACAGATCTCTGATAACCTGTTCGCCGTCCTCGCGCAGCGCGCGTCGGAGCGAAGCCCGGTGGAGCTGTGGACCACGGCGATCGGCGGAGCGGTGAACGCGGCGGTCGTGCTCGCGCACCATCCGCGGCTTCATTGGCTCGGCGCCGGATTCGCGGCGGCGGCGGCGTACGGGATCTGGGGATTGGCGAATCGCGCGATTGTGACGCGCGGCACACTGCTTACGCGAAACAAGTTGGACCTGCTGCGTGGGCTCCGCGGTATGATGATCCCGATAGGCGTCGTCTCCGCAATCGCCGCGGTGGGAAGCTTCATGGCTGTCGCACTGGGCGGTTGGATTCACTGACCAGTTCGTCGCCGGAGCGATGACTGGCGCAAAAGTCGCCCTGCTGCCGGTTATGAAAACACTCATCGGACTCACGCTGGCCGGACTCGTCACTGGTGTAGCTGTTCTTTCGCCGGCGCAAGCATCTGCCCAACTGCCGATTCCGCGGATCGGGATCGCGGGCGGTGTGTCGAAGTTCGAGCTGTCAGGCACGGGTACCGCGCCGTTCGGTGCAGTCCGAGTCGATCTTCCTCTGGCGGGGCTGATCGTCGAAGGAAGCTTCGGCGCGTTTCGACCGCAGGAGAATTTCGGCGTGCGGCGAACCTACGTCGTTCCCGAGGGACAGCTTCAGCTGCAGCTCTTTCCAGCGTTCATTCGCCCGTACGTCGGAGTCGGCGGAGGTTGGGTGCGCGCGGTCAGCGGTCCTGCTCCTCTACGCAACGATGTAACGGCCTCGGTCTCCGCTGGCATTCGTGCGGGGCTGCCGGGGCTTCCGTTCGCGCTGCGCGGCGAGGTTCGCGTTCGTGGAATCGGAACCGGATTCGGGCAGCGAGCATCGGAATACACGATCGGGTTGAGCCGCTAGCTCCTCGGTCGTCGGGCGAGCGTCGCTGCGGGGCGATGTAGCTGTCGTTCTGACAAGGTTGGCGCTGCCGAAGCCACTCGATCGGTCTGGCCACAACGAAGTGGACACGAACCGGACGAAATCGGCGAACCCGAACGAACAAAACCAGAACCGCAGACGGCTTTGGAAAAGGGTCGCGTGTCGAACAGGCGATCTCTGGACGCCGGAGCGACTGCGCAACGTCTGCCTTTCACGCGTTATTCGAAGTTGGTGCTGGGCTTGTTCGTCCAGTCGGTGGTTGTTCGTCCAGTTCGTGACAAAAATCTCCGACCACTGTCCCGACACCAGTCGTCGTCGCCGCGCAATCCGTCTCGTTTTTCTCATTTCTCGAAGCGATCCGTTTGATCCGCCGTTGAGCAGTTCACCGGCGGCTCGATCGCGCTACGTCGACGCGAACCGATAGATCGACCTCGATCGATATTTCTCACCGGGCCGAACGATCGTCGACGGAAATCCTGGCTCGTTCGGCGAATCGGGATAGTGCTGCGTCTCCAGTGCAAGTCCTGCGTGCGGCGCATAGACGACGCCGCCTTTCCCAACTGCAACACTTCCGAAGCCGGCGCCCGCGTAGAACTGAATTCCCGGCTCGGTCGTGAAGATCTCGAGCGAGCGGCCTGACGTCGGCTCGAATACCCGCGCCGCAAAGTGCGGCGCCGCCGTGACGCCGGCGTCCAGTACGAAATTGTGGTCATATCCGCCGCCGATGAGCATTTGCTCGTGGCGGTCGTCGATCCGTTCGCCGATCCTGTGCGGCGTCGTGAAGTCGAACGGCGTTCCTCGCACAGCCTCGATCGCGCCCGTCGGAATCAACGAGCGATTGACCGGAGTGTACCGGCTCGCCGCAAGCGTGAGCTCGTGGCCGAGGATATCTCCAGCGGCGTGGCCGGCGAGGTTGAAGAAAGCGTGCTGCGTGAGATTGACCGGCGTCGGATCGCTCGCCGTCGCCTCGTAGTCGATGACGAGCGCATCGTCACCAGTCACCGCGTACGACACCACGACCTCGAGCTTCCCGGGGAAGCCTTGATCGCCCGGAGGACTGACCAGCGAGATAATTGCCGAACGGCCATCTGGCGCGCGCGACACATCCCAGACGATCTGGTGAAATCCTCCCGGACCACCGTGCAGCTGATTGACACCCTCGTTCGCCGTTAGCAAATACTCACGACCGTCCAGCGTGAAACGGCTGTCGGCGATCCGGTTCGCGTATCGGCCGATGATCGCGCCAAGATAGAGCGGATCGCGCGTGTAGCCGTCGAACGACGCGTAGCCGGGCGTCACGTCGGCAACGACGCCGTCGCGATCGGGGACGCGGATGCTCGTGATCCGGCCGCCGTAGGCGATGAAGTCGATCTCGAGGCCGGCGCCGCTCGAGAGGGTGAACGTCGAAGTCAAATTCGATTTGATCGTGGGTGACGTCTCAGCGACCAACGGTCGTCAATGATGCACCGGACTTCGAGCGGCGCAATGTGACCCACGGAAGAGCTACGGTCGCGCGCCCCTCACGACCGTCGGACGCCGGTCCGGTTCGCCTCCGTTCGGCCGCTGCACATCACGCTCCTTCGCCGTCTCGCGCGGCATCTCTTGGTCGACGAGACGCAGGGCGCGCCCATCGGCTTTCGCCGGAAGTTGCAGCCGGAACGTGCTGCCCTCCCCTACCGACGAACGAACCGTCAGCGATCCGCGCAGGATCTCCGCGAGACGTCGAGAGATCGGAAGGCCGAGGCCCGTTCCATCCTGCAGCTGCGTCTTTCCGAGTTGCACGAATTCGTGAAAGATCTTCTCCTGATCCTCGTGCGAGATGCCCTCGCCTTTGTCGGATACTTCGACGATGACTCCGCCGTCGTCACCTCGATCGCACACCACGTTGATCGGGAGCCCGTTTCCGAATTTGATCGCGTTCGATAGCAGATTCAGCAGAATTTGCCGAACGCGCCGCGGATCCGACACAACCTTGATGTTCTCGCTCGCGCGGTTCTCGATCGTCAGCGCAGACCCATGATCATCGGCGAGCGGGCGCACGGTGACGAACAGCTCTTCGATCAGCGTCGGAAACTCGACGGTTTGAAGTCGAAGGTCGATCTTTCCCGCTTCGATCTTCGAGAGATCGAGAACGTCGTTCACGAGCTCCAGAAGATGTCGCGCCGCCTTCTGCGTCCGCTCGATGCCTTCGACCTGCTTGTCGCTCAGCGGCCCGTAAATGCGCTCGAGCAATAACGTGCTGTAGCCGAGCACCGCGTTGATCGGCGTTCGGAGCTCGTGGCTCATCGACGCATAGAACCGGCTGCGAGCGGTCATCGCGCGCTCGAGGTCGAGCTGCCGACGGTGCAGCTCTTCATTCAGCTTCGTCAGCTCCTCGGCGGATTCTGCGAGCGACTCCGCCTGTCGTTGCAGCGCCGTCTCGTGTCGCACCCGCTCCGACACGTCGCGCGCGATCAACGTGTACGTCCGCCCGTCGGGCGTATCGAGACAGGACACCGACGCTTCGAGCGGAAAGAGCTCGCCGTTCGCGCGCCGCGCGGTGAACGAGTACGGCGCCTGACTTTTCGCCCCCGGCGGCTCGGCCGATCCGCAGATCGCCGTCACCGTGTCGATCGCCGAGTGCTCGGGAAAGAGACTGCTGATCTCCTTCCCGATGCCCGTCGCCGTTGGCGTGGCGAACATTCGCTCGGCTGCGCTGTTCATCAGCGTGATCTTGTGGTCGGCGTCGAATGCGACGATCGCATCCATGGCCGAGCCGACGATGTCGCGGAAACGCGCCTCGGATTCGAGCAGCTGGCGCATGTGCCGAAGCTCGAGCTCCTGGCGTTCGACCTCGTGCAGCCGCTGTTCCTGTTCCGCCAATCGGCGACGCTGCAGATCCAACTCAACGAACACGTTGACCTTCGACCGGAGGATCTCGGCCTGGAAGGGCTTGAACATGTAGTCGACCGCTCCGACTTCGTAGCCTCGATAGACGAACTCTTCGTCTTTGCTGATTGCCGTCAGAAAGATGATCGGCACGAACTTCGTCCGTTCGCGCGACTTGATCATTTTCGCGGTCTCGAAGCCGTTCATTCCCGGCATTTGAACGTCGAGCAGGATGACCGCGAACTCGCGCTCGAGAAGCTTGCGGAGTGCGTCTTCACCGGACTGCGCACGGACGAGTCGCTGGCCAAGCGACTCGAGAATTGCCTCGAGCGCGAGGAGATTCTCGGCGCGGTCGTCGACGAGCAGGATGTCGACCTGCTCGTTCGGTGTCGGGGTCATGGCTTTGCACCAGCGGTCGAGAGTGCGCCAAGGGCCGTCGCGATCTCGCGAATCGGAAGCGCGCGTGCCTTCGGAACGCATCGGAGCGCCGTCGCCGGCATCGTGGGACTCTCTGCCGTCGCGGGCAGCTGCACGAACGCCAATCCGCCGCGGTCGAAGATGCGCTTCAGTCCACGAGAACCGTCGCCGTTCGCGCCGGTCAGCACGACGCCGACCGATTTCGCGCCGTAGGTGTCGGCGGCGGACACGAACGTCACGTCGATCGACGGTCGGCTGTATCGCACCGGCTCTTCTATAGATAGGGAGAAAAAGCCCGGCTCGACGAGCAGATGGTAGTCCGCCGGCGCGACGTAGACGGTGCCGCGAGTGATCGGCGTCTTGTCTTCGACCTCGCAAACCTCGAGCGGCGTCCGATCCTGGAGCAGCGCGGCCAGCAAATGTCCCGATTCACGATGGCGGTGCTGCACGGCCACGACGGGAATGCCAAAGTCCTTCGGCAGCTCGCCGATGAGCTGGTTGAGCGCGGAGAGCCCGCCCCATGACGTTCCGACGACGATGATCTCGTAGCCCACAGCTACTCCACCTTCCGGTACAACTTCTCGCGCGGATGGAGCTTCTCGTAGCAATGCTCGTACTGCGAGAAGCGAAGAGACTCTTTGCTGCCGATCGCCAGAATCCCGAACATCACGAGACTCTCGTAGAACAACGAGTGTACCCGATTCTGCAGCGCTCGATCGAAGTAGATCAGAACGTTCCGGCAGAAGATGATGTTGAATTCGCTGAACGAGCGATCCGTGACGAGGTTGTGCTGGGAGAACACGACGTTCCGCGTCAGCGCGGGGCTGAACAGCGCGCCGTCGTACTTCGCCGTGTAGTACTCCGAGAACGACTGCTTTCCTCCGGCGCGGATGTAGTTCTCCGTGTACTCCTGCATGCGGTTGAGCGGAAAGATTCCCGCTCGCGCTTCTTGCAGCACCGCGTCGTTGATGTCGGTCGCATAGATGCGCGTGCGATCGAGCAGCCCTTCTTCCTCGAGCACGATTGCCGTCGAGTAGACCTCCTCGCCCGTCGAACAGCCCGCGTGCCAGATGCGAATGAACGGATACGTGCGCATGAGTGGGATGACGTCCGTTCTGAACACCAGATAAAAGTCCGGATCCCGGAACATCGACGTCACGCTGATCGACAGATCGAACAGCAGGCGCTCCATCGCCGCACGATCGTGCAGCACGAGCGCCTGCAGCTCGGAGATCGATCTCAGCTGCTCTGCTTCGATCCGCTTCCATAGCCGTCGTCTAATCGACGCGTACGCATACGACCGGAAATCGAAGCCGTAGTGCCGAAACACGCCTTCGAGCAGCAGCTCGATCTCGACCTTTTCGAGCTCCGAGTCATACGCGATGGGAGGTCCATTCAGCGATCGGTTCGGCCTCAGCGGTAAAGCCATACTCGCATCAAACTCAACAACTGATCGGTGTCGACAGGCTTGGTGATATAGTCGGACGCGCCTGCCGCGATGCACTTCTCACGATCGCCCTTCATCGCCTTCGCGGTGAGCGCGATGATCGGGAGATTTCTGAACTGCGCCCGCTCCCGAATGGCGCGTGTCGTCTCGTAGCCGTCCATCTCGGGCATCATCACATCCATCAGCACGAGATCGATTCCCGGCGTCGACTCCAGCTTCTCGATCGCGTCGCGCCCATTCTCGGCGAACGACACCGACATCCCGTGTTCTTCGAGAACACTCGTGAGCGAGAAGATATTCCGTACGTCGTCGTCGACGATCAGGATGTGCTTCTGCGCGAAGACCGCGTCGGCGTTGTGCAGCCGCTCGAGCATGCGGCGCTTCTGCTCCGGCAATCTTGCTTCGACCCGGTGCAGAAAGAGGGCCGTCTCATCCAGCAGACGCTCGGGAGACTTCACGTCTTTCACGATGATGGTCTCGGCGAACTTTCTGAGCCGCGTTTCTTCCTGCGGGCTCAGCTCCTTGCCGGTGTAGATGATGATCGGCAACTCCTGCATCGCCGGATCGGACTTCACGCGCTCCAGCAGTTGGAAGCCGTCGGTGTCGCCGGAGAGCCCGAGATCGAGCACCATGCAGTCGAAGTGCATCGTGCGAAGCTTCTCGAGCGCTTCATCGGCGGTCGCGACGGCGCTGATCTCGACGTCCTCGTGCGCGATGAGCTCGATCATGCTCTGACGCTGGGTCGCGTCGTCTTCGACCACGAGCAATCGCTTGACTTGCTGGTCGATGAACTGGCCGATCTTGTTGAACGAGTCCTCGAGCGCCTCTCGCGACACCGGCTTCTCGAGATAGGCAATCGCGCCCGCCTTGAGCCCGTGCTGCCGTTCGCGGATCCCGGTGATGATGTGCACCGGGATATGACGGGTGTTCGGATTGTGCTTCAGCCGGTCGAGCACGACCCAGCCGTCGGTTCCCGGCATGTCGATGTCGAGCGTTATCGCGTCCGGGTTGAACGAATGAGCGATCTCTAAACCCGACACGCCGTCGAGCGCGACGAGGCCCTTGAAGTCTTTCTCGCGGGCCATGTCGAGCAGGATCTTCGCGAACGTCTTGTCGTTCTCGATGATGAGCACGACGCGATCGCCTGGTTCGACGGTGTCCCGGTCATCGTCCACCTCCGGCGCGGGCAGGCGGGGGGTGACCGGCGCAGCCGCAACCGCCGCTCCTCCTCCCTGATCCCAGGGTTGCGCGCTCGCGCCCTCCGACGCGCGAGCGCGAGACACCAATCGCCCAGCGTCGCGCCCCGCGTGCTGTAGCTCCGTCGGAGCCGTCGGTTGCTCCGGAACCTTCCCGGGCAGGAAGAGCGTGAAGGTGCTCCCTTCGCCGGACGTGCTCTCCACCCGAATCTCGCCGCCGAGGAGACGCGCGATCTCTCGGCTGATCGAGAGCCCGAGTCCTGTGCCGCCGAACTTGCGGCTCGTGGTACCGTCGGCCTGCTGGAATGCCTCGAAGATGAGCTGCTGCTTGTCTCGCGAGATGCCGATCCCCGTATCGCGCACCGCGAACGCGATGACGCCGCCTTCCGCGCGGTCGAGCGACCGGCTCGCGAATTTGCGTTCCGCCTCCGCTGGATGGATCGATAGCGTGACGCTTCCCTTCTCGGTGAATTTGAAGGCGTTCGACAGCAAGTTCTTTAGAACTTGCTGAAGCCGTTGGCCGTCGGTGTGCATCGACGGCGTCTGAGGATCGATGTCGACGTTGAACTCGAGCGACTTCTGATCGGCGACCGGCTTGAAGGTTCTCTGCACGAAGTCGCGAATCTCCGCCATCGAGACGTCGGTCGCGCTTACCTCCATCTTGCCCGCCTCGACCTTCGAGAGGTCGAGAATGTCGTTGATGAGGTTGAGGAGATCGGTTCCCGACGAGTAGATCGTCTGCGCGAACTCCACCTGCTTCTTCGACAAGTTCTGATCTTTGTTCTCCGTCAACAGCTTCGCGAGAATCAACAGCGAATTGAGCGGAGTTCGCAGCTCGTGCGACATGTTCGCCAAGAACTCGCTCTTGTATTTCGAGCTGAGCGACAGCTGCTCGGCTTTCTCTTCGAGAGCGACCCGCGCCGACTCGACTTCGCGATTCTTCTGCTCGACTTTCGCGTTCTGCTCGGCGAGAAGGCTCGCTTTCTCCTCGAGCTCCTCGTTGACCTGCTGCAGCTCTTCCTGTTGCTCCTTGAGCAGCTCTTCGGACTGTCGCAGCGTGCGCGCCTGCGCCTCGAGCTCCGAGTTCGATCGCTTGAGCTCTTCCTGCTGCTGCTGGAGCTCGTTCGACGAGCTCTGGAGCTCCTGCGTGAGCTTCTGGGACTGCTCGAGCAGCTCCTCGGTTCGCATGTTCGCCTGAATCATGTTCAGGACGACGCCGATCGTCTCCGTCAGCTGATCGAGGAACGTCTGGTGGATCTGGCTGAACGGCAGGAAGCTCGCGAGCTCGATCACCGCCTTCACTTCGCCCTCGAACAGCACCGGCAAGACGATGATGTTGCGCGGCGGCGCCTCGCCCAGCCCCGACGTGATCTGGATGTAGTCGTCCGGAACGTTCTGCAGTAGAATCGGCTGCTTCTCGAGCGCCGCCTGGCCGACGAGCCCTTCGCCGATCGCGAACCGGTTGCCGACATGCTTCCGCGAGCGGTACGCATAGCTCGCGATGAGCTTGAGCAGCGATCCGGTCGCGTCCGAATCCATGATGAAGAACGCGCCGTGATGCGCCGACACGAGTGGCGTGAGCTCGCTCATGATCAATCTCGAAACACTCTCGAGATCCTTCTGTCCCTGCATCATCCGGCTGAACTTCGCGAGGTTCGTCTTCAGCCAGTCCTGCTCCTGATTCTGCTTCGTCGTCTCGCGAAGGTTGCCGATCATCTGATTGATGTTCTGCTTGAGCTCATCGAGCTCGCCCTGCGCGTTCACCGTGATCTGTCGCGTCAGATCACCCTTCGTCACCGACGTCGCAACGTCGGCGATGTTGCGCACCTGCACGGTGAGCGAATTGGCCATCGCATTGACGCTGTCGGTGAGCATCTTCCACGTGCCCGCGACGCCCGGCACTTCCGCCTGGCCGCCGAGGTTTCCTTCAGTGCCGACTTCCTTCGCGACCCGCGTCACCTCATCGCCGAACACACGAAGGCGGTCGACCATGTTGTTGATCGTATTCTTGAGCGACAACACTTCGCCCTGCGCCTCGACGGTGATCTTCTGCGACAGATCTCCGTTCGCGACGGCGGTCGTGACGTCCGCGATGTTCCGCACCTGCGTCGTGAGATTCGACGCAAGCCCGTTCACATTGTCGGTGAGATCGCGCCAGACGCCGGCTGCGCCCGGCACCTTCGCTTGTCCGCCGAGCTTCCCTTCGGTGCCGACCTCGCGCGCAACGCGAGTGACTTCGCCGGCGAACCCATTGAGCTGATCCACCATCGTGTTGATGGTGTTCTTCAATTCGAGAATCTCTCCGCGGACGTCGACGGTGATCTTTCGCGAGAGATCCCCGCGCGCCACCGCCGTCGTCACGTCCGCGATATTGCGCACCTGAATCGTCAGGTTGCCCGCCATTGCATTCACGTTTTCCGTGAGGCCTTTCCACGTTCCGCCGACGCCCGGGACGCTCGCCTGTCCGCCGAGCCGCCCTTCGGTGCCGACCTCGCGCGCGACACGTGACACTTCGTCGGCAAAGATCCGAAGCTTCTCCACCATGTTGTTGATGGTGTCCTTCAGATCGAGCACCTCACCGCGCACCTCGACGGTGATTTTCTGCGAGAGATCGCCATTGGCCACGGCGGTCGTCACGAGCGCAATGTTGCGCACCTGATTCGTGAGATTGTTCGCCATGCCGTTGACGTTTTGCGTCAAATCCTTCCACGTGCCGCTGATGCCCTGCACGCTCGCTTGCCCGCCGAGAATTCCCTCGGTACCGACTTCTCGGGCGACACGGGTGACTTCGCTCGCGAACGCCGACAGCTGATCCACCATCGTATTGATGGTGTTCTTGAGCTCGAGCACTTCGCCTTTCGCTTGCACCGTGATCTTCCGCGAGAGATCTCCATTCGCGACCGCGGTCGTCACCAGCGCGATGCTGCGAACCTGTCCGGTGAGGTTCGACGCCATCGCGTTCACCGAGTCAGTGAGATCCTTCCATGTTCCACCGACGCCCGGCACGTTCGCCTGGCCGCCGAGGACGCCCTCGGTGCCGACTTCGCGCGCGACGCGAGTGACTTCGCTCGCGAACGCGTTGAGCTGGTCGACCATTCGATTCACGGTCGACCCAATTCGAAAGAATTCACCCTGCACCTGCTTGCCTTCGATCTCGAGCTCCACTTTCTGCGACAGGTCGCCTTCGGCCACCGCTTTGATCACGCGCGACACCTCCGTCGTCGGCTGCGCGAGGTCCGTGATGAGACTGTTCACGGAATCGATCACGGTCGTCCAATCGCCGCCGACGCCGGCCATCGAAACGCGATCCTGCATCTTTCCTTCGCGTCCGACCGAGCCGCTGACGCGCGAGATCTCGTCGACCAATCGCGACTGCTTGTGCGCCACGCTGTTGAACACGTCGATGATGTCCGCCATCAGCGGATCGCCATCCGGCTTCAGCCGCGCCGAGAAATCGCCGCTGTTCACGGCGCGAAGACCGGCGAGCAGTCGATTCAACGATCGTTCGCGCGACGTACGACGATCCTTCGTCGAATCCGAGCGAACGGGCACCTCGACATCGGTCGTTACCGGTTCCGCTGCGCGACGCTTCGTCGCTGCACGCTTCGACCGGCGTTGACGTCCGTTCCCATTTCCACCGCCGACGGACACTTCTTCGTCGAGGATTTCGGGTCTTTCGCCTACGCCCACAGGCCAACTCCTGAAAAAGATGCGATACGAATAGGCCGCTGATTCAGGTCGGCGGCATCTCGAGCTCGTTTTTTTGAAGACCGAAGGCCGCGCTCGCTTGATCGGCTCGGCGACCGGCTGTCTAGCCTAGTTCTGCAAGAACCAGACACGAGAGCGGCGGCGACATCAACGCGCGCGCGGAAGCGAAAGCGTAAACGTCGATCCCTGGCCGACTTGGCTCTCTACTCCAAGCTCGCCGCTCATGGCGCGCGCCAAATCACGGCTGATCGCCAGCCCCAGGCCAGCGCCGGCTCGGCCATGGGCGTGGTGCCTCTCCAACTGAACGAACGGCTCGAAGATCGTATCGAGCTTGTCCGTCGGAATTCCGATCCCCGAGTCCTTCACCCGAACGAAAACGCGCGTCTGATCCGCGTCGCACGTGACATCGATCGATCCGCCGGACGGAGTGAACTTGATCGCATTCGTGAGAAGATTGAGCAAGACCTGGCGCACACGCTCGGGGTCTGCGTGGACTGCGATGGTCTGGTCGCACGGCCACGCGTGAAACGCGATTTGCGCCTCTTGCATCTGCGGAATAACGAGGCTCGAAACCTCTTCGAGGAGGATGTGCGCCGGGCAGTTGTCCAGACGAAGGTCCACGCGTCCCGCCTCGATCTTCGCGAAGCTCAGCACGTCTTGAATGAGCGAGAGCAGATACTTTTCGCTGCGCTCGATTCGCGCGAGGTAGTCATCCTGATCGGGCGTGATCGCGCCTTTGATCCCGAGGCGCAGAAGCTCGACGTACCCGCCGATCGCATTGAGCGGCGTTCGAAGCTCGTGCGACATCGTTGCGAGGAACTCGCTCTTCGCCCGATTCGCCTGTTCGGCGACCTGCTGCGCGTGGAGCGCGGCGCGATGCAGTCGCGCGTTCTGAACTGCGATCGCTGCGCGATGGGCGAGCTCCATCGCGAGAGCGAGGTCACGCTCGTCGTACCGGCGCCTGCTTTCTGCCGACACCAGCGACAAAACCCCCAGCGTGACCGTTCCGACGGTGAGCGGTACCGAGATCACCGAGCGCAATCCGAGCTCGCGAAGCATCTGTAGGTGGTTCGCGTCGCGCGCTCCCACCACGAGCATGTCATCGGTGAGCTCCGGATAAAGCGACGGCTGGCCGGTGCGCAGAACCTGGTAGCTCCCGCTTTCCTCCTCCGGCAACGGCGGATACTTCTCGCGAAACTCACGCGCCAGACGAATCTTGTCCGGCTCGACGTGCGCGACGGCGAGTTGGTGCAGTCGGCCGAGATCGTCCGCGATCTCGACGGCGCACCAATCGGCGAGCCGCGGAACGACGAGCCGCGCGAGGTCTGTTAGCGTTTCCTCATAGTTGAGCGATCGATTCAAGATGTCGCTCGCCTGCGTCAGGTAGTGATTGGCTTCCTCCGCCCGCTTGTTCTCGGTGATGTCGCGCCACTGAATCGCGAGGCCGCCGTCGGGCAGCGGATAGCAATGGAGAAGCGCCCAATGTCCTCGCCGGGCGTTGAGCCACTCGAACGACATCGCGACGCGCTCGCGCGCCGAGCGTCGCAGGTTGCGCTCGAGATCTGTTCCGACGGTCCCCGGAAACATTTCCCAGATCGAGGCGCCGACCGGGTCCGGCGATCCGGCCCCACCGACGAGCTCCATCATCGATGCCGCGGACGCATTCACGAATCGATACCGCCATTGCGAGTCCAGCACGATGAATGGATCGTCGATGCTCTCGAGAATGCCGCGCGCGAATCGCTCCGCCGATTGCGATGCCGCGTGCGCGGCCTCCTGGGCCGCGAGCTGGCGAGCCTGCTCTTCCGCCGCGCGCCGCGCGGTGAGATCGCGAGTGATCTTCGCAAATCCGACGTGATGGCCCTGATCGTCCTGCAGCGCTGTGAGAACAACGCTCGCCCAGAATCGCGAGCCGTCTTTGCGAACGCGCCACCCCTCGTTCGTCGCATGACCGCACTCCAGCGCCTCGCGCAGAAGTGCCCGAGGAATTCCGCGCTCGACCGATTCCCGGGGATAGAAAATCGTGAAGTTCTTTCCAATGATCTCGCTCGCCGTGTAACCCTTGAGCCGCTCGGCCCCCGGATTCCACGTGCGAACGTTGCCCTCCGTATCGAGGGCGAAGATCGCATAGTCCTCGACTTGCTCGATCAGCAGCCGATATAGCGCGTCACTATCGAACACTGATGGCATCGGCGATCTCAATCAGTTCGTTACACCCCGTAAAAGGTTTGCTACAACGGCTTTAGACGTTCCTGGGCGTCCCGATACCTCAGTCAGGAGGGAACGGCGCCGAGTGGCTCGGCGCTCCCCGCTGACTTTAATGGAGAATGCTGTGTTGTCACTCGCCCGCGTAGTCGCCGCCGCTTCGGTTCGCCGTGCTTCGCTTGCCTGCGTAACAGCAGCGATCGTCACGGCACTCGCGGCCGGCTGTGCCGGGGAACGCGCAGTGCCAACGGCGCCTGCCGCCGGTAGCGACCGAAGTCTCGGCGGATTATCGACACTCACGCAGGTTCGGGGCCTGCTCCGCACGACTCCGCTTCTAGCGTCGGTCGTCGTGACCAAGACGCTGACCAGGGACGGCGGCGTCATACGGATTCCCGAGGCCGACTTCGAGCTCGTCGTCCCCGCCGGCGCGTTCGACGACTCCACGATGACGTTCACGATCACCGCCTACAGCGGTCGCGTCATCGCGTACGACTTCCAGCCGCACGGGACGCGGTTCAACACGCCGCTCCAGGCTGTACAGGGCTTGAACAGCACCGGTTGGGTAGGGATGGACAAGGCCACGAGTTATTACACCGACTGGGCCGGCGCCTATTTCGCCGATTTTTCGCAGATCGACGGCCTCACGGGCGACGCCTCGATCAACGAGTTCACGCCGTGCCGGATCGACGTGGCGACCGGTGCGATGACCTTTGATGTCCCGCACTTCTCGGGATACATGATCTCCACCGGTCGCTCGTCTGAAGGCGACGACTCGAACGACAAGAAGTCGCCGGGCTATCTCAACTGAAACCCGGCATCGACCGCGGGTTTCTTCGGCGCATTCGCCACGATCCAGCCGGTCTCGTACATCCACTGCGTCATTCGCGTGAGCTTCGGGAAGTTGATGTTCTTCGGCTCGTCCCGCGGAGTGTGATAGTCGGGATGCAAGTTTGTCGAGAAGAACAACGACGGCACGTTGCGCTCCGCGTACGGCACGTGGTCGCTGCGGAAGTACCAGCCCTCGGGATGCGTCGGACGATCCCATAGCGAGTCGATGATGAACTTCGACGTCGCGTTGTTCGCTTCGATCGCCATGTTCACGAGCTCGAGCGAATTGCGATGCGGCGGCTGTGAGCCGAGCAGCGCGGCGCTGTCCGGGTTGTTCCGGCCGATCATGTCGCCGTTCAGGACCGCGGCGATCGACGTCAGCGGAACGACCGGATGCGCGGCGTGATATCGAGACCCAAGAAGACCCCGCTCCTCCGCACCGTGGAAGATGAAGAGCGCCGACCGCTTGCTCGGCTGCTTGACCCAGGCGCGCGCGATGGCCAGCAGTGCGACGCTCGTCGATGCATTGTCGTCCGCCCCGTTCCAGATGGAATCGCCGGCAACGACGAACCGAACGCCGTCGTGATCTTGGTGTGAGCTGAAGAGCACGTACTCGTCGCGAAGCTTCGGGTCGGTCCCGCGGACCATTCCAATGATGTTCACCGACGGCGACTCGAACGACTCGGAGCGGAGTCGAATCTCGACCGGCTGACCGTCCGGCTTGAACTCCGAAAGTGCGCTGCGATGAACGAGTAGCACGGGAACCGGGGCGAACTGAGGTCCGCCGCCCCTCCCGCCACGGCCGCCGCCAGCGCCCGCGTTCCGAACGAATCTCGGAGCTCCGCCGACGACGTCGTACGCGCCGCGCATCTGCGTCTTCGCGATGCCGTCGAAGGCGATTTCGGCGATCGAGTCCGCGACGAGAATCACGGCGGCGGCGCCCCGGCGCGTGAGGCGATTTGCCTGTGGCGTGATGGCGGCGCGCGTGTAGTTCACTTCATATGTGTTCGTCGTCGTCCGAACGGCGGACGGGTTTGGCGGTGCCAACGTCGCGACGACAATCTTTCCGCGGATGTCCGCCGTGCTGTCGCTGCCGTCGCCGACGAACATGGTGGACCCGGTGACGTCCGCGGCGGTGTTCGACGTCGGCGTGATGTCGGTCCACAGCGCCATCGGCTTGCCCTTGAACGTCACGGAGCTCGAGACGCTCGAGATTCGCGTGCGCTTCATGTTCCACCACTGGAAGAACGTGCCGTCGTCGCCCTTGGGCGTGAGGCCGATCTTCCGCATCTCGTCAGCGAGCCACATGGACGCACGCATCTCGTCGAGCGTGCCCGCCTCGCGACCGCGCATCTCATCGCCCGCGAGCTTGTACATGTCACGCTTGAGGTCCGCCTCGCGAATCGCTGACATCGCGGCGGGCGGGTGGACCGACGACCCCTTTGAGGCCTGAGCGCTAGCCGTCGAAGCGACGGCGACGAGGAGAAAAGCAGCAACTGTGGGACGAAGTCGGCGGCGGCGCGAAGCCGGCAAAGGCGCGCGAGCGTCCAATGGATGATTGAAGGTCATCCACTATGATGCGTCCCGGCCCGTCCAGTCTCAACTCGCGCGGTGAGATTGGCTCGCCGACGTGTCGTCGACGCACGCGCGATCGGCCGCCGAAAAGAGAGCCGCCGCCGACTCGCCATCGGTCGGCGCGCTGACCACTGCCAGCCTGAAGAGGCGCGCGACTTCAGTCTCACACGACTGCCGGGCAAGGCACCGCGAGAGTGCCGCGCGGACTCGCAGTGTGATCGCATCCGCCTGTCGCCTCGACGATCCCGGCAGCAGCGCCATGAACTGATGATCGCCCGTCCGCGCCACGAAGTCCGATGTCCGCGTCGCGTCCCGCAGCTCGCGGGCCGTCCACCGAAGCACACGGTTTCGCTGCGAGTCGCTCCTGCACTGCCAGGCCGCATTCGTCGCGTTGATCTCGAGCACCAATAGCGATACTGACACGCCGGTGGTCTGCCGGTCGGCCAGCGCCTGTGCTGTTATCCGTTCGATCGACGGACGGGTCGGCAAACCGGTGACCCGGTCGCCCACGGTGAGCGCGAGCGTCAGCTCGGTCTTGGGAATCGCGTGCTCTGCGGTCCGCGCGAAATCCGTCACCGGAAGCGACTCGAGTCCATCGGCTACGACTGCTTCGAACGTCGCGAAGACCTCGGGATCGAACGCCGTTCCCGAATCCTTTCGCATGATGTCGAGCGCCGCCTCATGTGAGAAAGCTGCTTTGTAGCTCCGGATCGACGTCAGCGCGTCGTAGACATCGGCCACGGCGAGAATGCGGGCGGGCAGCGGGATGTCTTCGCCCGCGAGGCCGTGCGGATATCCCTTTCCGTCCCATCGCTCGTGGTGCGACTCGATGAGCGGCCGAACGTCCCATGGGAAATCGATTCCCGCGAGCATGTCGACGCCCGCAGTGGGATGACTGCGCATCAGCTTCCACTCGGCGTCATCGAGCTTGCCCGGTTTGTTCAAGACTTCTGATGGAACAACGAGCTTGCCGACGTCGTGCAGCATGGCGCCGATGCGGAACCAGAACAGCGCCTGCCCCTCGAAGCCGCACGCCGCCGCGATCGAGCACGACAAGTCCGCGACGCGGACGCAGTGACCTTGCGTATATCGGTCCTTCGCTTCGATGGATTCGCCCCAACGCTCGACGACGTTGATGAAATCGTCCTCGAGGCGCGCCACCGAGCTGTCGACGTTCGCGAGCTCGCGCTTCGCGCGAAGCTGCTCCCACAGGCGATGCGAGCGATTTAAGTTCTGGAGCGCCTCACGATTGCGCCCTTCACCGCGATACAGCTCGGCGCGCTCCCGCAGGGTTTCCGCGAGGAGGATCATGTCCTGTCGCGCCTCCGATAACTCGACCGCCCGCGCGAAGAACTGCTCGGCCTCCTTTGCGGCGCCCGCCTCGCGGCGCAGAATCCCGTTCAGCTTCGCGATGTGCGCGAGCCAAGCTTCGTCGCCGGTCTCCGATGAGAAGCGCGCCGCGTGCTCGAGAGCCTCGAGTGCGCGCGACGCGTCGCGCCGCACGATCCACATCTCCGCGACGTTCACTTCGAGACCGATGCGCGCGCTTCGGTCATCGATCTCGTCGCTGATTGCGATCGCTTCCGCGTAGACGCGCTCGGCGTCGGGCCAGCGCGTCAGATCGACGTAGAGCCGGCCCGTGTTGTTCAGGGCGACGATCACATCGCTGAGGCGTCCGAGGGCGCGATAGTTCTCGAGGCCGACGCTGTAGTGGTGGAGCGCTTCCGGGAGGTCTCCACGGATGTTCGCGATGATTCCAAGATTCGCCGACGTCATCGCGACGAGCGCCTTCTCCTGTGAGCCGAGCGCACAGGTTCGCGCCGCGCGGAACAGCGACTCGGCGGCATCGAGATCGCCGTGCGCCCAGTGAATCGCCGCTTGAAGATTGATCGCGTGCCCTTCGGCTGCCCGATCGCCATGCGCTTGCGCAACGGCGAGCGCTGCCTCCGCGCAGTCGAGCGCCGCGCCGGTGTTCGCGTCCATCATGTGGGAGCGACCGATCCATCGGAGCAGCGCGGCGGCCTGGTTGCCGCCTTCTGATCCCCGCAGGCGATAGAGCGCCGCCTCGAAGTGGCGACGGGCGTCGCTTCGATGCCCCGATCGCTCGGCGGCTTGCCCCGCTTCGATCAGTTGCGCAGCATCGACCCCCGCCGGCTCGGACGTCGGCGTGGGAGGCAGCGTTTTTTGCTCTCGATCGCTGTTCGGGAAGGCGGTGGGGATCGCAGGCATGACAGAGACAGCGGCATAGGAGTCGACCTGCGACCCCTGATCCCAGTCTCGGCTACGTCAATTCATCGCTGAAGCTTTGGTGCTCCGGCGATAGCGATTCGCCGTCCGGCCGGGCGCGGGCGTGCGTCGACCTGTCTTGCGGGCCGCCGGGGGAGGAATAGTTTCGCGGCTTCCCTTCGCGCTGTGGCTGACCAATGACAAATCTCCTTCGTTCGACCAGAGCACTTTCGCTTCTCGCCCTTGTCGCCCTCGCAGCGTGCAGTATCGACGCACCGACGGATCCGACCGGAGGGAGTCTCTATGCACGCAAGCCAAAGCCAGGTCCCGGCGTTACTCACGACCCGATCCTCTTCGTTCACGGGTGGAATGCAAACAGCACCACGTGGACGACAATGATCTCGCGCTTCAAGAACGACGGCTATTCCAACGCCGAACTGGCGAATTGGTCGTACGACTTTCATCAGTCCAACGCGACAACCGCGGCGCAAATCAAAACGAAAGTGGACTCGATTCTTCTCGCCACGGGCGCGGCGCACGTTGATATCATCACGCACTCGATGGGGACGCTTTCCGCGCGCTACTACGTACGTAACTTCGGCGGCGACGGCAAAGTCGATGCGCTTGTCTCACTTGGCGGTCCAAACCACGGAACCAACACCGCGGATCTCTGCTTCGACACGTCGTGCGTCGAGATGCGCCCGAATTCCTCGTTCCTGACGACATTGAATTCAATCGACGAGACCTGGGGAACCCCTCGCTATGCGACGTGGTGGAGTCCATGCGACGAGGTCATCATTCCGCAGATGAGCACCATCCTCAGCGGCGCGACGAACACAGAGACGGCCTGCATGCAACACAGCCAATTGCACGAAGACGCTACCGTCTACTCTCAGGTCAAAGCGTGGGTTCAGCCTGCGCAGCCGTAACGAAACGCACCGGAATTCCGCCGTTCTTGGTACGAAAGCGCTCCTCCAGCGCCAGACCGGTGTGGCGTTCGAGGTTTGGATCGGCGGACAACATCCCGAACGTCCAGGCGCTCGGCTGGCGCTGAAGGACGTTTCCGATCTGCGCATATAAGTTCTTTAAAGCCGTCGTCTCGCCGACGCGCACGCCGTACGGCGGATTCGTGACGACCATCGACGTTGGTCCCTCGAGGCGCAGCGCGGAGATCGGCTGCTGAGTGAGCTCCACGTCGCCCGACACGCCGGCCCGCTCGGCGTTCGCACGCGCTGCGTCGACGGCGCCGGCGTCGCGGTCCGCCCCGAGGATTCGAACGGGTGATCGTGCGAGCTCACCAGCGTGAGCCTGTTCGAGCAGCCGGTCCCACATCGCGCGAGGCTCGCCCGGCCATCGCAGAAACGCGAAGCTTCGCGCGCGCCCCGGCGCTATGCGGCGAGCGATCAGCGCGGCCTCGATGGGGATTGTCCCCGAGCCGCACATGGGATCCGCGAGACTCGAATCGCCGTGCCAGTCGGCGGCCAGTAACATCGCCGCGGCGAGCGTCTCACGAAGCGGCGCCTTTGCGAGCTGCTGCCGATATCCTCGGAAGTGCAGCAGCGCGCCGGACGTGTCCGCGCTGACCGTGCACACGTCCCGAAACACGCGAACGACGAACAACTGCGTGTCGCCGCTCGCCGGCGCTTCGTCGGAGTCGGATTCGCTGGACATCTCGACCCCTGGCACGCGCCGCTTGATCGATTGTGCAAAGCGCTCGGCGACGGCGTCGCTATGGTAGAGCTTCGATTTCCTGCACGTGACGCGAAACGCGACTCTGCCGCCGCTCGACGCGAACTGTTCCCACGGAATTCGTTTCGCGTGAAGCTCGAGCTCGAAAAACGCCTTTGCCCGAAACTCCGCAACGCGAACGAGAACGCGGCTTGCGGTTCGCAACCAGAGGTTGGCGCGCGCGACCGACTCGAGATCGCCGGTCCAGGCGACGCCGCCGTCCTCCGCCTTCGCGTCGATGCCAAGCGCGTGAAGCTCAGCTGCGCAAATAGACTCGATCCCCGGGGCGGTGACCGCGAACGCCGAAAGGCGGTTTGGTTTTTTGGAAGTGCTCACCGCAACAACATTACGCTATGCAACGCAATCACGCTTTCATCGGGTTTATTGCCGGGGCGACGCTCGCGGCCTGTGCGACCAACGCGGCGACGGAATCCGCGCAGCTCCGTTTGGACCAACTCTCGTCGTCCGGTGCGTCGATCGAGATCTCGGCCCAAGGTGGAATCGCGGCACTGTCGGTCAATCACATGGTGCGGCACGACGATCATACCTACCTCTACACCCAACGCCCCATCTGCAGCGGAATCTGTCCTGCCCTGGATTCGGCTTCGGGCACGCTGCCGTCGCTTGTCGTCGACTCACTGTTCAAAGCGGCGTTGCCGGCCGCCTTGGCCTTGAAGGACGACTACGGGACGACCGGGAACGGCGCCGACATGATGTCCTACGTCGTTCGCGTCTCCTCGGCAGGCTCGACCAAAACCATCAAGGCCGACGACGGTACTATGCCGCCTGAGCTGCGTCGGATCGTGACGGGCGTGCGGCAGACGATCGACGCCGCGCGAAGATGATGCGGAACGACAGCAGCATTGCGAACGTCGCGAGGTAGACGACCGGGAAGAACGTGTCCTTCTTCACGGACCACAAATAATGAATGGTTCCGGTGATCGCTGCCGCGTAGATGAGCCGATGCAGCTTCGTCCACCGCTTGCCGAGGCGGCGCACCCACCCTTTCGTCGATGTGATCGCGAGCGGCACCATGATGAGCCAAGTCAGCATCCCGATGAGGATGTACTTGTGCTTCGCGATCTCGTGCCACATGTCGCCCCACGCGAAGAACCAGTCCACCCCTGCCCACATCGAGAGGTGCACGGTCGCGTAGAAAAACGTGAATAGGCCGAGCATCCGGCGGTATTTGACGAGCCAATTCCATCCGAAGACTCGTCGCGCCGGCGTGACCGACAGTGTGATCGCGAGAAACCGGAGCGTCCAGAGCCCGGTCTGGATCTCGAGCTCACGAATGGGATTCGCGCCGAGCTTGTCGTGAAAGAACGCCCATGCGAGCCAGCCGAGCGGCGCGAGCGCGACGAGAAAGATGACGATCCTGGCGGGTGCCGGATACCGGGCACGGAGGACCAAAGAATCAGAGCGCTGCGCTTTGTTCATACAAAACTCGATTCCGAATTCTCTGATCCCCGAAGCCTTTGATCGCGGACCAGCTCAAAAGTTTTTTCGCAGATCCATGCCCGCGTACATGCTGGCCACCTGATCGGCGTACCCGTTGAACATTAGAGTTTTCTGACGACGGAACTGCCCGATCCGGCGCTCGCTCGCCTGCGTCCATCGCGGGTGGTCGACCTCGGGGTTCACGTTCGCGTAGAACCCGTATTCGTTCGGATTCGAGATCTGCCACGTATTCCGCGGCTGCTTGTCGACGAACGAAATACGCGTGATCGCTTTGATCCCTTTGAAGCCGTACTTCCAGGGCACGATCAAGCGCAACGGCGCGCCGTTCTGGTTCGGGAGCGTCTTTCCATAGAGGCCAGTGACCATCAGCGTGAGCGGATGCGTCGCTTCGTCCATGCGTAGTCCTTCGACGTACGGCCACGGCAGAATTCCTTCCCGCTCGCCAGGCATCTGATCCGGCGCCATCAGCGTCGTGAACTGCACGAACTTCGCGCTCGGCAGCGGCTCGAACCGCTTGATCATGTCGGCGAGCGGAATGCCCTGCCACGGAATCACCATCGACCACGCTTCGACGCAGCGGAACCGATAGACGCGATCCTGAAGCTTGTACGGTTTGACGAGATCGTCGAACTGATAGTCGGCGGGCTTTTTCACCAACCCGTCGACCTTCACCGTCCACGGACGCGTCCGGAACTTCGTCGCGTTGTTCGATGGATCGTCTTTGTCGGTGCCGAACTCGTAGTAGTTGTTGTAGGTCGTGATCTCTTCCCAGGTGTTCGGCTTGTCGTCCTGTCGGGCCGCCGTCGGGATGAAGGCCGACGCGATTCGGCCGGACGCCAGAACGCCCACCGTCGCCACCCCCGCCGCAGCCAGGAATTTCCGGCGGTTCATGAAGTCGTCCTCGGCGGTGATGTCCGAGGATTTGATGTCGTCGGGCTTCTTTATCAGCATGTCGTCATCCCGTGGATGTGCCATCGAAAGCTACTTCTGTATACCGCCGAACTCCCGCAAAGAACCATTCGATCAACCTGGCAGTTCCGACTGTCGTTTTGGGCCGCTGCCTGCACCTACAAAGCGATCCTTCTTGCCAGACTGGCCGAACGCACCGGGCATAACCGCTGCCTTCTCCCGAGCCGGCGCCGCATCAGCGGCGCACGCCAGCTCACTGTCCGCCGCCTTGCGGCGGGGCACTCATAGGAGAATAGAACATGCTGAACACCCGGACTCGCAGTACCGCCTTCGATCGGATGTCGACCCTGAACCGCGCCTTCGATCAAGCCTTCGGTCTCGGCTTCGCGAACGACGTCCGCGTTTGGGTCCCGGCGCTCGACGTCGTCGAGAAGAAGGACAGCTATCTGGTTTACGCAGAGCTCCCCGGAGTGGATGTCTCCGACGTCGACATCAGCTTCGAGCAGAACGTCCTGACGCTCCACGGAACGAAAAAGCCTGCCATCGACACGGCCAAAGACGGCGAAATCCGAATTCACGCCGCGGAGCGCGTGACGGGAAGCTTCGAGCGCTCGGTGCGTCTTCCGGAGTTCGTCGACAGCGAGAAGATTTCAGCCGAGTTCGTCAATGGCCTTTTGAAGGTGACCGTCCCGAAAGCCCAAGCCGCGCAGCTCCGGAAGATCGAGATCAAAGCGCAGCCGGCACCCTCAGCCGAGATCGCATCCGAGAACTAGCAATCGGCGCGCGGCGGGAGCTTCCACTCCCGCCGCCGCACCGCTCCGAAGCAGGCGCGGCGATGGCTGGAATGGAGCGCCGGCGTCGCCAGCGGCGAACGAGTAACGGTCCAGTTCCTGCCCTCTTCGTCCACGCGATGCCTCAGACTCTTCTCACGAAGGCGCGACGCATTCTATCGCAGCGCTTCGGTCATAAGGATTTTCAAAAAGGCCAGTGGGAACCGATCAGCGCCGTCCTCCAAAAGCGGGACGCGCTGGTCGTCATGCCGACGGGCAGCGGCAAATCGATCATCTACCAGCTTCCGGCGCTGATGCTTCCGGGACTGACGGTCGTCGTCAGCCCGCTCATCGCGTTGATGAAGGACCAGCAGGACAAGCTCGCGGCGCACGGTGTCGATGCGCTGGCGATGCATTCGCATTTGACGGGTTCCGAGGCGCGCGATCTCGCTGACCGCGTCTCCGACGGCACCGGCGAGATCCTGTACCTCACGCCGGAACGATTCAAAGATCGCGAATTCTTCGAGCGGCTCCTGACGAGAACCGTGAGCCTGTTCGTCATCGACGAAGCGCACTGCGTGAGCCAATGGGGCCACGATTTCCGCCCCGACTATCTCACCCTCGGTTCCGTCGTCAAACGTCTCGGCCGGCCGCCGATTCTCGCGCTCACCGCGACCGCCACCGCCGAGGTTCGCGACGACATCGCGCGCCACCTCGACATGCACGATCCGCAGATCACCGTCACCGGATTTGCGCGCCCGAATCTGCGCTTCGAGGTGCGTCGCACGGTCAACCAAGCGACGAAGGATCAAGCGCTCGACTCGATGCTCCGCGAAACATCGGGCGCCGGCGTCATCTACGTCGCGACGATTCGCGAGGCGGCGCGACTCCATGAACAGTTCTCGCAAACCTTTCCGGTCGGTCTCTACCACGGAAAGATGACGGCCGCCGAGCGCAAAGAGACGCAAGACCGGTTCATGGCAAACGAGTTCAAAGCGATGATCGCGACGAACGCATTCGGACTCGGCATCGACAAGCAGGATCTGCGATTCGTCATCCACTACCATTTTCCGGGATCCGTCGAGTCGTACTATCAGGAAGCGGGACGCGCGGGACGCGATGGACTGCCGGCGACGTGTACGCTCCTCTACCGCGTCGAAGACAGCCGCGTGCAGTCTTATTTCCTCGGCGGGAAATATCCGAACGTCGAAGAAGCCGCCCACGTCGCGATCGTGCTCGAGCAAGTTCCCCTCGACCAAACGGTGCTGCTCGACGAGCTGGCTGAGAAAGCCGGCGTCGCGCGTCGAAAGACGCGAATCGTCCTTGCGCTGCTCAAACGACACGGGCTCGTTCGCGAGTATCGCGGAGGAAGTTGGGAGCGTCTGCAGAGCCGGCTCACGTCGATCGACCTCAGCGCCGATCTCACGGACTACGAGCAGCGCCGAATTCAGGATCGCGCGAAGCTCCAGGCGATGATCAACTACTGCCAGAGCGCGCAGTGCCGCACGCGGTTCATCCTCGAGTATTTCGGCGAAGACGTCGATCCGGACTGGCGCTGTGAGAACTGCGACGCATGCAGCGGCCTGCTCGCGGCGCGGCGCACACCGACTTCCGTCGCGGCTGTGGTCTAGTCGGCTTTCGGTTATCATTGGGCGATTGCTCACGCGCCCATGATCGTTCCGCTTCCCGCTCCGATCTCGGAGTTCCTGCATCGCGAGTTTTTGTCGAACTCGCTCCAGGCGTGGCTGACCGCCGCGATCACGACTGTCGGTCTGTTCCTCCTTCTCTATCTCGTCCGAAACGTGACGGTGTCACGGCTCGGCGTGCTGGCGGCGAGGACGACCAACTACGTCGACGACATGATCGTCGACGTCATCGCGCACACCCGAAAGTGGGTGATGCTGGCGATGTCGATCATCGTCGGCTTCGGAGCGCTCGAGATCCCGCACGTCGGCCAATTCTTCGCGCCGGCGGCGAAGCTGGTCTTGCTGTGGCAGATCGCGATCTGGGGCGGTTCGGCGATCGGCTTCTGGGTCAAACATCATCTCGAGAAACGCACGAGCGTCGCGGAGCGCGGCGGCGTCGCGATGATCAACGCGATGGGAATCGCGGCGAAAGTCGTTCTATGGATTCTCATCGTCATCACCGCATTTCATTCAGTCCTCGCGATCAACGTCACGCCGTGGATCACGGGACTCGGCGTCAGCGGCATCGCGGTCGCGCTCGCGGTGCAGAACATCCTCGGCGACTTGCTCGCGGCGTTGGCGATCGTCTTCGACAAACCGTTCGACGTCGGCGACTCCATCGGCGTTGATCAGATCAACGGAACGGTCGAGCATATCGGTCTCAAGACGACGCGGATTCGCAGCGTTACCGGCGAGCAGATCATCATTGGGAATGGCGATCTCTTGAAGAGCCGCCTGCGCAACTTCCGGCGCATGTATCAGCGCCGCGCGCTCTTCAACCTCGATGTTCCGTTCGACACGCCCTCCGATGTCCTGAATCGCTTGCCGACGACGATCGAAGGCATCGTGACGGCGCAGAAGAAGGTCAAGTTCGAGCGCTCACACGTCGCGAGCTTCGGCGAATCGGGCGTTCGTATCGAGACCGTTTACTACGTCCTCGATCCGGACTACAAGCTGTACATGGATATTCAGCAGGCGATCAACCTCGAGATCTTCAGCCGCTTCTCGGGAGAGAAGGTTCGCTTCGCGATGCCCAGCCGCACGGTCTATCACCAAGGCCCACTAGCCAAGGAGGTCTCGGTGGCCCCACAGGCTCCCGCCACGGATTGAGGTCTCGAGACTCGGATCTGAAATCTCGAGTCTCAGATCTCGAGTCTCCTGACCCCTGCCCCCTGATCCCTGTCCCCTAAACCTGTTTGCCCTCGGCACGACGCGATATCACTGCGATACCCAGTGAGTCAGTCGCCAACCTCTAGAGCAGTCCCTTGATCCAACCACCGTCGACGGCGATCGACTGCCCGGTGATGTAGCCCGCGCGGTCTGACGCGAGAAACGCCGCGAGCGCCGCAAGCTCGGTCGGCTCCCCGAGCCGCTTCATCGGTATCTCTCGCTCGAACCGCGCAAGCACGTCGGCGCTCTTGATTCCTTCCTTCGCCGCCGTCGCGTCGGCAAGCTGCTCGACGCGGTCGGTTCTCGTGTAGCCGGCGAGAATGCTGTTGACCGTGATGCCGGAGGTCGCAACCTCGTTCGCGAGCGTTCGCGCGAATCCCGTCACCGCCGCGCGAATGCTGTTCGACAACATGAGATTCTCCACCGGCTGCTTCGCGGCGATCGAGTTGATGTTGACGATGCGTCCCCATTTTCGTGAACGCATTCCCGGCAACACCGCGCGCGTCAGCTCGATGACGCTGCGAAGCGTGAGATTCACCGCGCGCTCCCACGCCTCCCACGTGTGATTCTCGAACACGCCGGCCGGCGGACCGCCGGCGTTCGTCACGAGGATGTCGACTTGCCCGAACTTCGCCATCGCTTCCGTCGTGACGAGCTCGATGTGTTCACGCCGCGTGAGATCGGCGACGACGGTGTGCACGTCGACGCCCGTGCACGTCGAGATGAACTCTTTCGCGGCGGTAAGGTCGTCCGACCCCCGGGCACAGAGCACGAGCTTCGCGCCCGCCGCACCGAGTTCGAGCGCGACGGCTCGGCCGAGACCGCGGCTTGCGGCGGCGACGAGAGCCACCTTTCCGCGAAGTCCGAGATCCATGTGCTATTTCCGGAGGTAGGCGTCCGTCTTGTTCAGCCAATCCTGACGCGGCGGATCGAAGATATCGACGTCGAGCGTGTCCTCGAGCGCCTCGGCTTTGTGAAACACCATCGAGGGGATGTGAAGCACCTCGCCCGCGCGAACGACCACTTCCTTCGATTCGTCCTCGCCGATCCAGAATCGCAGCGCTCCCTCGAGGATGTACGTGAGCTGCTCGTTCTCATGCTGATGCTTCGGAACGATGCAGCCCTTCTTGAGATAGACGTGCGCGAGCATCATGCGATCGGCCGTGATGAGCCGGCGATCGAGCATCGGCGAGACCGTCTCGCGCGGCATCTCGTCCCAAGCGTACCACGTGACGGATCGGTTTTCAGTCGTTGACATGTCGGTCCTGAGAAGAGTGGCAGGGGTGCTAAGGCTGTCGCGACAGTCCCGCGGGATCAAGTGCTCGTCTTTCGCGAACAGGCGTCGAGCAACGACTTGAGATCGGCAAATTCGATTGGAAGATCGAGCACTTGAACGGCGTACTCGTCGGCAATGGGCTCGAGCACGTGGCGCGACCGCGTCGACGTGAACACGGCGATGGTCGCGCCCATCATCATCGCGGGGCCGAAGAACGCTTCACCGCACGCATCCTCGCTGTCGCAATCGACGAGGACCACGCACGGCTTCGCGCGACGCAATGCTTCGCGTGCACCTTCACCCTCGCGTGGAAAGACAGGGACGTAGCCCGCAAGCTCGACAGCCGCGCCTAGCAGCGCACCCGAGAGCGGCTCTGTCGCGATGATGAGTACCTCGGAAGCGATCATTCAGCTCGATTGAAAAGTCCGGTCGCCCTTGGTGAATTTTCCTTTCCCTTGACTCTGCCACTTCTGCGGTAAACATTCGTCTTTCGGCCGCGTTTTCCGCTTAGACAGCTACAGCGATCGTGCCTCTCCCCGCTCCTTAGTCGCGCGAGTTCCCGATGATGGCGCATGACCCGAGTCCCGGCCCCACGGCGCTGGACGCGCAGACGATCACGGCCCTTCACGCGGCTCTGGTCCAATATGTCGGATCACCGGCACAATCCAGCGCCCTTCGCGATGCGCTCACTCGCATGGCGACCGAGGCACGCGACAAATCGATGTTGCCGGAGCAACTTCTGGTCGTGCTGAAAGACATTTGGCATTCCCTGCCCGGGGTCCAAGCTATCGCCGATCCCACCGAGCAGGTTCGACTCCTTCAGCGCGTCGTCACGATGTGCATCAAGGAGTACTACGCGGGCTGAAGCTTCGCATTCAGCTTCACCTCGACGTTTCCCTTCAGCGCGCGCGACACCGGGCACCCCTCGACCGCACCCGTAGCGACCCGCTGAAACGTCGCATCGTCGATGTTCGGCACGATGCCCATGACATCGAGCTGCATTCGCGTGATCGCGAACCCGTCGCCGGCCTTTTCGACGGTGCATTTCGCGGTCGTCGCCACGCTCTTCGCCGGCGTCCCATTCTTCTCGAGGCCAGCGCTCAACGCCATGCTGTAGCAGGACGCGTGCGCTGCCGCGAGCAGCTCCTCGGGATTGGAACCAGCTCCCTCCTCGAAACGCGAGCTGAAGTTGTACCGGCCGCCGAGGCCGTTCGCGCCGCTGTACGACCCGCTGCCGCCCTTGAGCCCACCCTCCCACTTCGCGGTCGCTGTTCGTGTTGGCATCCTTCGATTCTCCCTGTTCTGTGGTTGTGCACGACTTGACGTTGCGAACATCGCTCACTTGAATCCGACCAATGAGCGATGCGACATCCGAAGGACAACTTCCGCCGACCCTCGCTCGCGTGCTATCGCGCTTTCGCGCGATGAGCCGAGAAGAGAAGATGCAGGCGCTGGTCCACTACTCTAAACGCCTCGAGCAAATTCCTGATCGCTTCCGCGATATCGACCGCGACGCGTTCGCCGTTCCCGAATGCCAAACACGCGTCGATCTCTTCCCGGAATACCGCGACGGGAAGATGCACTTTTACACCGACCTGAACGTTCGGCAATCCCCGACGATTGCCGCCTTTCTCGCCATTCTTTTCTCCGCCATCAACGATCAACCGCCCGAGACAACCCTCGCAATTCCGAGCGACTTCGTCCACCACGTCATGGAGGGGATCGGCCTCTCGGGGCGGGAAGTCGGCTTGAATGCGATGGTCGCGCGGATCAAGCGGTTCGCACAACAGGCCGCCGACAACGCCGCCGCCGCATGACCGAAGACGAGCTCGACGACCTACTCTCGACGCCGCGCACGGACACTGTCACCGCACTCGAGATCTGCCCGGGCGACATCGTGATCCTCGGCGCCGGCGGCAAGATGGGTCCGACGCTCGCCCGGATGGCTGCACGCGCCGCGCGTGACGGTCGCCGCATCATCGCCGTCTCGCGCTGGTCGTCCGCCGAAGCCGAGCGGGCGCTGAACGACTTCGGCATCGAGACGATCAAATGCGATCTGCTCGATCGCGACGCGGTGAGCCGGCTTCCCGATGCGCCTAACGTCGTCTTCATGGCGGGTCAGAAGTTCGGAACGACCGGCGCGCCGGCGATGACGTGGGGAATGAACACGATCGTCCCCGCCATCTGCGCCGAACGATACCACGGCGCGCGCATCGTCGCGTTCTCGACCGGAAACGTGTATCCCTTGTCTCCCGTCTCGCTTGGCGGATCGCGGGAGCAAGATCCGCTTGGACCGATCGGCGAATACGCCGCGTCGTGCGTCGGACGCGAACGCGTGTTCGAGCTGTTCTCCGAGCGAAATCAGACGCTCGTCGCGATCGTGCGCCTCAACTACGCGATCGATCTGCGCTACGGCGTGTTGGTCGACATCGCGACCAAGGTCAGGAGTGGCCAGCCGGTCGCCGTCGACATGGGATACGTCAACATCATTTGGCAGGGCGACGCGAATCGAATTGCCCTCGAGGCGATCGCGCGCGCCGCGATCCCTCCGCTGGTCATCAACGTCACGGGAACCGAGCGCTTGTCGGTGCGGACGCTCGCCGACCGATTCGCGAAGCGCTTCGGCGTCGAAGCGAAGTTCAGCGGCATCGAAAAGACGGATGCACTGCTCAGCAACACCGCGCGTATGCGTTCGCTGTTCGCGCCGCCGGAAACGAGCGTCGATACGATGATCGACCTCGTCGCCGACTGGGTCGAGGCCGACGGGCCGCTGCTCGGCAAACCGACGAAGTTCGAAGCGCGCGATGGAAAGTTCTAATGAGCAAATTGGAATGAGCGTCCGCGAGCACCTTCGCGACGGCCAGGTCATTCCTGCCCACCCGCTTGCGCTCACCGCCCAGCGTACGCTCGATGAGCGGCGGCAGCGCGGGCTCACTCGCTACTACATCGACGCCGGAGCGGGCGGGGTCGCGGTCGGCGTCCACACGACGCAGTTCGCGATTCGCGACTCGGGCGTCGGATTGTTTCGTCCGGTGCTGGAGCTTGCGATCGACGAGGCGCGGAGCGTTCGAGACCTCCGTCCATTCGCGATGATCGCTGGGGTCTGTGGACACACCGCGCAGGCACGCACTGAAGCCGAAATCGCCGCGGCACTCGGCTACGACGCCGGACTTTTGAGCCTCGGCGATTGGCGTGAGGAATCCGAGGCCGAGCTGATCGATCACTGTCGCATCATCGCCGAAGTGATTCCGCTCTTTGGCTTCTATCTGCAGCCCGCGGTCGGCGGTCGCGTGCTGTCGTATCGATTCTGGCGCGAGCTCGCCGAGATCCCGGGCGTATGGGCGATCAAGATCGCGCCGTTCAACCGCTATCAAACGATCGACGTCGTTCGCGCCGTCGTCGAAGCGGGACGCGACGACATCGCGCTCTACACCGGCAATGACGACAACATCGTCGCTGACCTGCTGACGCCGTTCCCCGTGTACGTCGGCGGCGAAACCGTCGTCCGATGGATCGACGGCGGACTTCTCGGGCAGTGGGCGGTGTGGACGCGCGCGGCGGTCGCGATTCTTTCGGAGATCAAAAGGGCACGCGCGGGTGACTCGGTCGACGCTTCGCTGCTGTCCCTTGGCGCCGCGCTGACCGACGCCAACTCCGCGGTCTTCGACTCGGCCAACAAATTCGCCGGCTGCATCTCCGGAATTCACGAGGTGCTTCGCCGCGAGGGTTTGCTCGACGGGTTGTGGTGTCTCGATCCGCACGAAACCCTCTCCCCCGGGCAAGCGGACGAGATCACACGCGTCGAACGGAGTTATCCGCAGGTCACCGATCGAAGAGCATGACGCGGTCGCCGATCAGGGACCTTTCTGCGCTCGCGAGCCCTGCGGGGTGTACGAAGGATTTCTCCGGCCGAAGCGCTTGTCGACTTCGGCGAGCAGCATCGCGGGCGGAATCGGCTTCGCGAGATATCCGTCGCAGCCGGCCTGGTAGCTGCGCTCTCGATCTCCCGGAAGCGCGTGCGCGGTCACGGCGATGATGGGAATGTGTTTCGTCGCCGGATCCGCCTTGAGGATCGACGTCGCCTCCCATCCGTCGAGCTCAGGAACCGAGATGTCCATCAGCACGAGATCGGGCAGGTGCGTCCGCGTTTGATAGACGCCATCCGTGCCGGTAATGGCCTCGAGGACATTGTATCCCGCGTAACGAAGCGCCGTAGCGTAGATGATACGGTTGTCTTCGTTATCCTCAACCAGGAGAATTGTTTTCTGCGGGACACTCACCTGATGCCTCGGCTTCGAGAGTTGTGGTCGTCAACAGCGAGCGCGACCCTGGCGACCTCGAAGATACAGCTTCATTCAAGTATTGAAATCCCCGCGATTTAAAACTTCCTGCGCTGGAGCGGCATCTCCGTGACGGCAATTTGCTGAGCGTGCGACGTGTCGGATTCGCCGGAGCATGCGGATTGGTAGCCTCCATCTCCGCGATGCTCGTTCTTCTCACCTATGGGATCGCCGCCGCGCACGCGTCGCTGATCTCGTCGGAGCCGCGCGCTGGAGCTTGGGTTCCCACGAGTCCATCGCGCATTCGGCTCGTGTTCAGCGAACCGATCGAACCCTCGCTCGCCACCATTTCTTTGATCAGCGCGAACGGAACGGCGGTCACCGTTCAGGCGGCGGGCGATCCTCACGATGTTCACGCCATCATCGGGTCACCGTCGACACTTCCGCGAGGCGATTACCGGGTCGTCTGGCGGGTCATTTCTGCCGACGGCCATCCAGTCGGAGGCAGCTTCGTATTCGGGGTCGGTTCACCGACGGGTACGATCGCCGTCCCGGAAGTAGCGCCGGTCCCCGAAGCGAAGGTCTGGGGTCCCGCCATTTTCGGCGCGCCGATCATTCCGGCGATTCTCCGGGGTGCAGGCCTCGGCTGCTTGCTCGCGGTGACCGGGCTTCTGTGGTTCTCGGTCTCGTCGAAATCACGACAGAATTTCGATTCCGTCGATCGAATCGCGCTGTATCTGGCGATCGCCGCGCCCGTGCTGCTCATCGCGCATTTGGCCGCATGGCTCGTGAACACCGCTCCCGACCATCGCCTCGACGGAACGTGGATCTCGGCGTCGTTCGCGACGACGCCTGGCCGAGTGGAGCTTGCCCGCACGGTGCTTTCGCTGATTCCGCTGTGGGCAGTTGGTCTCGCGCGACGACCGATCATCGGCGTGGCCGGTGGCGTCCTCGCGGCGTTGGCGTCTGCGGCCGTCGGACATTCGGCCGCGATCGTACCTGAATGGGCGATTCCATTCAAGGCCGTTCACCTCCTAGCGCTCGCGATTTGGTCGGGTGGACTCGTGTGGATCCTCGCGCTGCGCGGCTCGATGGAGCAAGGCGAGTGTGAACACGAGGTCTCGCGAGTCTCGTCGGCGGCGTTCTGGGCTGTGATCGCGGTCGCTTTTTCTGGGATCGTGCAGACGCGAGTGGTCATGTCCGCATGGTCGGACCTTGCGTCTGTTTACGGCGCGGTGGTCATCGCTAAAGCGGTGGGACTGGTGCTGTTGGTTGGCTTTGGAGCATACAATCGCCGGCTCATTGCGCGACTCGCGTCCAGTCCCGGCGCCGTGGGCTTACTGCAGAAATCAGTTGGGCGCGAGATTGTTGTGTTCTGCGTCGTGATCCTCTTGGGGGGATTCCTCGGGTATCTCTCGCCGCCGATGGAACGACACGGCGCACACTCTCAAGCTTCTGGCTCTCAATGACATCATCTGCGTCGGCCGCCGTTCGTTTTCGTCGAGCCTTGGTCGCATCGGCGGCTTTCGTACTCGCCATTCCCGCGGCGCTGTCCGCGCACGCGGTCGTTTTTCCGAAAGCGTCCACGACCGGCGCGTATGAGCGATACATCCTTCGCGTTCCGAACGAGAAGAACGTCGCCACGACGAAGGTCGAGCTCCGATTTCCGAGCGACGTTCGCGTCACCTCGTTCAGCGATGTCCCCGGCTGGCAGCTGGAGGTGACTCGAGACTCCGCGCAGCGCATCATCGGCGCGACGTGGACCGGCACGCTTGCTCCCGAGCGATTCGTGGAGTTTCCGTTCGTCGCGGTCAATCCGAAGACCGAGACGCATTTGAGCTGGCCCACATATCAGACGTACGCGAGCGGCGAACGAGTCGAGTGGACGGGAGCCGAGGGCTCGAAGACACCGGCGTCCGTCACCGCCATTTCAGCCGGTCCCCCAAGTTCCGCGACGGCTGGTGGAGGAAGCAACACGACGTTCATTCTTGCTGTGGTCGCGCTCGCGCTCGCGGTCATCAGCCTTGGTCTGTCGATGAGAAAACGTGAATGAATTTTGGAGATCGTGTCTTTCGCCGCTTCGCCGCTCAGTATGACCGGGAAGCAACCAGTAACCAGTATCCCCACACTCATGTCTGACACCAAACTCGATCGCCGCTCATTCGTTGCCTATTTCAGCTCAATCGGACTCGGCTCGACGCTTTTGCCCGGCGTGCTCTGGGCCCAGGCACAGCAGCAGGGCCCGGTGATCACGAAGGAGATGATCGCATCCGCCGAGGAGATCTCCGGTCTGCACTTCTCCGACGAAGAGCGGACGCAGATGGCGCAGAGCCTTCAACAGATGCGCCGGAGCATCGAGTCGCTTCACAAGGAGCCGCTCGATCAAAGCATGCTCCCCTCGATCGTGTTCGAGCCAGTTCCACCAGGCAAACAGCTCGCGAAAAAGAACAAGCAGCTCACGGTGCGCTCGAAGGTGCCCGTGATGGCGCGCCCCGGAAGCGTCGACGAGCTCGCGTACTCGCCGGTGACCGAGCTCTCCGAGCTCGTTCGCACGAGAAAAGTGAAGCCGTCCGAGCTCACCGAGATGTATCTCTCGCGTCTCAAGCGCTACGACCCGCAGCTGCAATTCGTCGTGAACCTGACCGAGGAGCGCGCGCGCAAGCAGGCGAAGGACGCCGACGACGAGATCTCGCGCGGCAAGTATCGCGGCCCGCTTCATGGGATTCCGTGGGGCGCAAAGGATCTTCTCGCGGTCAAGGGATATCCGACGACCTGGGGCGCCGGGCTCTATCAGAATCAGACGTTCGATTACGACGCCGCCGTCGTCAAACGCCTCGACGACGCCGGCGCGATCCTCGTCGCGAAGCTGACGCTCGGCTCGCTCGCGCAAGGCAATCACTGGTGGAAAGGCTACACGAGAAATCCGTGGATCCCCGAGCAGCTGAGCCCAGGATCGAGCGGATCATCGGCGGGCCCGGCCTCGGCGACGTCGGCCGGCTGCGTCGGATTCAGCATCGGCTCGGAGACGAACGGCTCGATCACGTCGCCGTCGCGAACGTGCGGCGTCGTCGGCTTCCGTCCGACCTTCGGTCGCGTACCACGCACCGGCGCGATGGCCCTCTCGTGGACGACCGATAAGCTCGGGCCCATCTGCCGAAGCGTCGAGGACTGCGCGCTCGTCTTCGACGCCATTCAGGGCCCCGACGGAGTCGACTACTCGGTGAAGCAGTATCCGTTCAACTGGAACGCCACGACGAAGCTCTCGTCGCTGAAGATCGCGTACATCAAAGACCACTTCGAGCGCGGCGGCCAGAACGGAGCGCCCGCGACGCCGATCCCGGAAGCGATGAACTTCCTGAAAGTCCTCGAGGGACTCGGCGCGAAGCTCGATGCGATTGACGTCCCGACGCCGGACTACGGCTATTTGGATTCTCTAATTTTGGATTCTGAGTGCGGCGCCGCCTTCGAGCCGGACACGCTCAACGGCAAGATCAAGGAGCTCGAGCCGTACAGCTCCTGGCCGAACACGTTCCGCGCGGCGCAGTTCGTTCCGGCCGTCGACTACGTCAACGCGAATCGCGTCCGTGTCGCGGCGATGAATCAGATGTGGGATCTGTTCTCGAAATACGACGTCGTTCTCACGCCGCGCGAGAACACGTCGGTCACGAACATCACGGGCACGCCATCGATCGTCCTCCCGACGGGCTTCGCGATTCCGCAGCCGTTCGGCCGTGGTGGCCGTGGGGCCGGCATCGGAGGCGGTGGTCGAGGCGGACGTGGAGCAGGCGCCGATTCGACTCGCCCGGCAGCCCCGCCGCCGCCCGTGCCGACCGTCCCGCTCCCGACATCGATGTATGTCATGGGCCCGATCTTCCAGGACGAAAAAAACCTGATCGTCGCGCACGCGTTCGAGCAGGCAACCGACTTCCACAAGAAGCATCCGCCCGCGTTTGCGTGATCGCCGGCGAAACCTCGCACAGGAGCATTACAAAAGGTCTACAGCACGAAAGAACCCATGTCCCGGCGCCGGTGTCTAACGGACCGGAGCCGGGACGAAACCGCCGTCATCGGATTCCGGTAATAGTCCGCAGTCGGACCGTTGCACTACCACGCCGGCGAGGGCTTCTCGAATCGATGTCCGCGTCATCGCTTCCCGTTTCGGAAACCGAGTTCCTAGCCACGTTAAAAAATCGTTCTGCGTCCCGTTTGACCCCGCTGACGGAAGCGTTGGCGCAGACGGGCGAATACAGCATCCTCGGATTGACCCGCACGGCCGACCAGGCCGTGGTGCGCGAGCGCCAGAAGGGATTCACGCTCGTGCTCTTTGGCGTGGCGACGATTATCGCCCTCCTCTACTCCGTCGAGCGCTACTTCTATAGTCGTCTCGTCGGCGATCCGATCTCGATGATCGAGCTCGTGCCCGCCGAGTTGGTGTTCACGTACGCGTGGGCGCTGCTGACGCCTCCGGTGATGTACGTGGCAAAGCGCTATCCGGTCTGGGGAGACCAGCCGGCGAAGAACTGGCTCGCGCAGCTCGGCGCGATGCTCGCGTTCATCGTGGCGCACAACGCGATCTTCTCGCTGGCGATCACGGCGCTCGATCGCTCGCTCACGCTCACAAGCCTTCCAAAGCTCTTCGGTCAATCACTCCTCGCGTGGACCGTCCTCGACGCACTCGTGTTCTGCGTCATCGTGGTGATCCATCACGCGGTCGTATACTATCGGGTTTCGAAAGACCGCGCGATTCGCGCATCGCAGCTCGAGGCTCGCCTTGCCCAAACGCAGCTGCAGATGCTGCGCATGCAGCTTCAGCCGCACTTTCTGTTCAACACGCTCCACTCGATTTCCGCGTTGATGCACAAGGACGTGCGCCGCGCGGATTCGATGGTGGCCGCTCTCAGCGACCTGTTGCGAATGTCCCTCCAGAACATCGGCGCGCAAGAAGTGCCGTTGCAGTCCGAGCTGGACTTCCTGCAGCGATACGTCGAGATCATGTCGCTCCGGTTCGGCGACCGGCTCCACGTGACGATCGACGTCGATCCTGAAACCCGAGACGCGCGCGTCCCGAACCTATTCCTGCAGCCGCTCGTCGAAAATTCGTTCCGGCACGGCTTCGGCGACCTTGGACAAGGAGCGATTTCGATCGCCGTTCGCCGTGACGGCGACATGCTGGTCTGCGACATCGTCGACGACGGACGCGGACTGCGCGCCGGCCACAAGGAAGGCGTCGGTCTCGCGAGCACGCGGCAGCGGCTCGCTCATCTCTACGGCGATCGACACATCTTCTCCCTCCGTGGCGCGCCTGGTGAAGGCGTCCACGTCACGATGGCAATTCCTTTTCACCCTTACGATCGAGCAGCGGCAGACTGATGACTTCCCCCGAACAGAAAAGACTGCGGACGGTGATCGTCGACGACGAAGAGCTCGGACGCGACCGTATTCAATCGCTGCTCGAGACGCAGCCGGACGTCGAGATCGTCGGCGTGTGCAACGACGGAACGAGCGCCGTCGAGACCATCGACCGCACGCAGCCTGACCTCGTCTTTCTCGACGTGCAGATGCCCGGCATGGACGGCTTCGAGGTCATCGAAAACCTCGACGCGTCGCGCCTCCCCGCCGTCGTGTTCGTGACCGCGCACGATGGACACGCCATCCGCGCGTTCGAGATTCACGCGCTCGATTTTCTCCTCAAGCCGTTCGATCAGACTCGCTTCGAGAAAGCGCTGGAGCGAGCCCGAACGCAGATTGGAAAGACGAAAACGCAAGGCCCGGCAATCGATTCGCGGATCGTCTCACTGCTCGAGGAGCTGCGCGAGGAACGCAAATACCCCGAGCGCCTCATCGTGAAGTCGAGCGGTCGCGTGTTCTTCGTGCGCACCGAGGAAATCGATTGGGTTGAAGCGTCCGGGAACTACGTGAAGATCCACACGAAATCCGAGGCGCATCTGCTTCGCGAGAGCATGAAGAACATGGAAGCGAAGCTCGACCCGAAAACCTTCGTGCGCATCCACCGCTCGGCGATCGTGAACATCGATCGCATCAAGGAGCTCGAGCCGTGGTTCCACGGTGAATACATCGTCATCATGCGCGACGGAACCCGACTCACCGCGAGCCGGGTGTTCAGCGATCGCCTCAGCGCGCTGATCGCGTAAGCTCTTCGCGAAGGGCTGCCTCGAGCGTTGGCAACGCAAACACGAAGCCGGCCTCGAGGAGCCGACGCGGACGGACGCGCTGACTCGCGAGGATGGTGTCGTCCGCCATCTCTCCAAAGGCGAGCGACATCGCGACCTTCGGAACCGTGAGCACCGTCGGACGTCCGAGAACCCGTCCGAGCGCGGCCGTGAACTCGGCGTTCGTCGCAGGATTGGGCGCGACGAGATTCACCGGACCGGACACCGCGTCCGCGTCGAGGAGAAATACAAGCGCCTCGACATAGTCCGCGATCGCAATCCAACTGAGCCACTGCTCGCCGCTTCCGAGTCGGCCGCCGACGCCAAGCTTGAATGGAAGCAGCAGCCGCTCGAGCATTCCGCCATTCGGCGAGAGGACGATTCCTGTTCGCAGGTGGACGACGCGAATGCCTGCGGCCGATGCTTGTTCCGTCGACGCTTCCCACTCGCGAGCGACTGACGCCAGGAAGTCGTCGCCGAGCGAGCTCGATTCGTCGACCGTGTCGGGTCGGTGTGCGCCGTAGATGCCGATTGCCGAACCGCTCAGCAGCACACGTGGCTTCTTCGACAGGGCCGCGAGCGCGCGCGACAGCGTTGTCGTTCCGCCAACTCGGCTCTCGCGGATGGCCCGCTTCTGATTGTCAGTCCAGCGCTGTGCGATATTGGCGCCCGCCAAGTTGATCACCGCGTCAACGCCTTCGAGCTTCGAGGCGTCGATCGAGCCCTTTGACGGATCCCACGAGATCTCGTTCTCTGTGCGCGCATCGCGACGAACCACGTGCAGCACACGCATTCCGCGCCGTTCGAAAACTCTAACAGCCGCCGAGCCGATGAGGCCCGACGAGCCGGTGATCGCGATGCTGGTATGCGATGGTGTCATGCGATGACGAATGTAGTCGTCATCGCGCCCTGCGCGAGAAATGTGCTAGGCCGCTATTCGACGTTTCGTCCGGAGCTCGCGTCCAACGCGGCGCTGCCGACCGACCGCAAATGACTGGACAAGCTGCTCAATTCCTCGCGCAGTGACGCAGCCGCGTCGTGGCGATCGTCGCCCGACGAAGCTCCAAGCTGCTCGACCAGCGACGCAGCTCGGTTCAGGCCGTCCAACATGCCGGCGATGTCGATCGAGCCGCTGTCGACGCGCAGCTCTTCGATAGCTTTGTCGACAAGTCGAAGCGACGATTCGGATTCGTAGAGGAGCTCTTGCGGCTGGCGCATGATTCGACCGTTACGCGGCGAGCCGCGCAGCAGACATCAGCCGCTCGATCTTTTCCTTCAAGACCGATGGCGTGAACGGCTTGAGGATGTAGTTGCTCACACCCGCGTCCACCGCGGCGACGATGTCTTCGCGCGCGCCGCGGCTGGTGACCATGAGAATCGGAAGCGATTGGCCGACGAGAGTGCCGCGCACGGCGCGCGTGAACTCCACGCCGTTCATACGGGGCATGTTCCAGTCGGTGATGATGAGTTCGATGCTCGGGTCGAGACGGTCCAGCGCGTCCCGACCGTCGCTCGCCTCGACGACGTCGGTGTGTCCGATGCGCTTCAGCGCGTTGGTGATGATGCGACGCATTGTGACCGAGTCGTCGACAACGAGAAACTTCATGAGCGTTCCCTCAGTGCTGGTGTTCGCGGGCGGTCAGAGGTCGCCGCTCTGCAGAAGTCGGCGGGCGACGGTGTCGACGACGTCGAGCGAGTCGTAGGCGCCACTGAGGACGCGCTTGCGGATGTGAGACGCGCGGATCGGATCGAGCCCCGCCTCGACAGTCCGGTCAGTCTCCCGCGCGGCGAGTGCTCGGCCGGCGTCGGAGATCTGGACCTTGTCGGAGCGGTCGACCGGCGTGGTCGTGGAAGCAGTCGCAGGCGCCGCATTGTCGGCGACGTCGGCGCGCTGCGCGGACAAAGATTCGGGTGTGAGGGTCCCGATGCCCTTTGAATGAATCTGCATTTGTTTCCTCCCGCCCCAGAGTATCGGCGGGAGGGCGAGAACCTTTAGGGTTTGGCCTTGTAGAACGCGAATCCCAGTGCAGAATGCGGCGGTGCTGGCTGCGGTGGAAACGATCTGGCGAATCCTGCGCGACGGCTGGTTAACGCCTTAGCGCCCCACCGCATCGTGCCCAGCATGCCAATTGTGCTACCAGGATTGCTTTAGTGTCTCGATCATGTCCCTGAGATGTCCCAACTGGACGCGATCGCCGGTTCGGCCGACATTGAGCAACTCGTTGCCGATGTAGCCGTAGAGCGCAGCGAGCCGTGGCACGAGCTCGCCGCCATTCTTGAAATCGAGACTGTAGAGGAGGTCGAACACGATGCCCGACGCCTCCTCCAACTGGGCGCTGTGGCCTTCGAGCCCGTTCGCCGCAATCTCGCGATCGGCAAGCGAAAGCTTCGCCAGTAAGAGGTCGTACTGGCCCGGGACCGTTCGATCGACAGCGATGGTCGCCGAGGACGAGTGCTGGAGGCGAGGTTGGGGCATCGCGCTATCCAGTCACCGAGAGAAACGATTGCCGAAGTCCCGGCATCGCCGCCGCGTATTGGGTCGCGATCGTATCTGGCTGGTCGGCCTTTCGAACCGCGACCCCAAGCCGATCGCGGGCCTCCGCTGCTTTGTCGACGAGGCGTTCGTGAGAGATCAGTGCGCCGTTCGCCGCGCTCGTCACTTTCGCGAACAGGGCCTCGACTTCGCGTCGCTCCTCGTGGCTCCCGCCGCCAAAATGCAGGCGCTCGCGCGCGATAGCGTTCGTAACTCGGCCAAGCTCGTCGAGGATCGCGTCGCGCTTGTCGACGGCGGCGAGAAACTCGATCCCGTTTCCGCGGCTCAGCGTGTCGAACGACGCGTTCGCGTGCTCCTCGAGCTCGAGCAACAGCTGCTTCGCGACTTCGACGAAGGGCGAGATGCGGGAAACGAGAACGTTCGACATTAGGCCGCCGGAGATTCTGCGACGTTCGGATTGGCAACGATCGTCGCGAACGCTTCGCGAAGATTGCCAATGATGGTGACGACCGCGTCGAGCTTCCTGACATCGCGAGTCCGTCCGACCTCGAGGATCTCGCGGACCACGAACTCGTAGAGCGCGCTGAGATTGGCCGCGATCTCTCCACCTCGTTCGAGGTCGATGCTCATGAAGAGCTCCATGACGCCTTCGCGCGCTTTGCCCAGCGCCTGGGCCCGACGCTCGATGTTTCCCGCCTCGATCGCGAGGCGTCCGCGTCGGAGGTTGACCAAGATGTGATCGAAGAGGATGACGACCAGTTTTTCCGGCGACGCGGTCAGCACCTCGCGTTCCCGGTAGACATTCGCTTGCGAATAGCTCATACACTCCGGTATCGGCCCATCAGTTCGACGACTGAAGGCCCTTGATCTGGCTGCTCAATGCCGCGCCCTGCGCCTGGAGCTTGGCGAGTGCCGCTTCCATCGCGACGAACTGCGCGGTCATCGTCTCCTTGTGCTGGTCGAGACGCGCTTGGATGTCGTCCGAGCGTCGGCTGAGCGTGTCCATGCGCGTTTGCAGCGACGAGATCTGCGATGCGGCAAGGCCGTCGCCGGAGCGCGACAGTTGATCCGAAAGGGTCGCAAGTGCACCGCCGATGCCGGTCGTGGTAATGACCGATTGATCCGCCTGGACAGACTTCGCGGTTCCAAAGAGCGCGAGCACCTGGTCTGGTGAGCTCTCGAGCGCCGCCTTGAACGTATCCTCGTTGAACTGAAGCTGACCGGTCTTGTCGAACGCGAGGCCCACGAGCGCACCACGCGTGAGCGTTCCCGTCAATCCCGGAACATTCTGCTGAAGCGTCAGCGAGACTTGGCGCATCGCGGAGCGCGCGATTGTGTTGAATTGCAGTGCGCCGCCAGACGCCGTCGACGTTTTGACGAAGCTCGCGAGCGCGTTGTACGCGTCGGCAAGGGACTTCACGGCGGCCGCCCCACCTGCCTCGTCGCGCGTGAGCGTCAAATCGACGAGCGTTCCCGGCTCCGCGGCCGTCAGATTCAGCGTGACATTCGGAATCGCGTCCGTGAACGTATTCGACGAGCTAGAGTAGAGCGTCCCGTCGACGCGGACCTGTGCATCGGTACCCTGCACCAGCACGCGATCGAAGCCCGTCGTTTGCGCGCTGACCTGACCAAGGCTCGCGGTCGTGCCGTCCGCACGCTTTACAGAAAGTGAAAGAGAAAGTAGGGAGCTTCCCGAAGTGCCGTCGCTCACGGTGAGCGTCCCGTCGGGCGCAATGCTCGCCGTCGCCGAGCGCGACACGGCGCCGAACGCCGATGGATCGTTCAGCTTCGCGAGCAGCGAATCGACGGTTTCACTTCCCGTGAGCGTGATCGACGTCGAAACCGCGACGCCGTCCCCGCGATGTCCGTTGATCTGAATCGTGTCGCCGGCGGCGAGATTGAGCGCGGTGCCGCCGACGGTCAGTGACGATAGTGACGTCGCTCCCGTCGCAGCCGAGCCGCCGGAGGTCCACGCGCTCGCGTCGGTCAACACTTGCGCGACCGACGACTGCCCCGGTTGCGAGAACCCGAGCAGCGCAACGACGCGCGCGCTGTTCGCGTCGTTCGCGACCGCGCCGACCGGCTCGCCGACGTCCAACCGCTGCCAATTGGAGTTATTGAACTGCGACGTGACGAGATTCGCGTTGACCCCGGCCGCGGCGATGCGCTGCTGAAGACCCGTGAGCGTGTCCGTCGAGAGATCGACGTTGATCGTCGTGTTGCCGACGCTGATCGTCGTCGCCGCCGGCACATCGGTGATGCCGAGCAGTGTGGCAATCGGCATCGTCGCGTTGCTGAAGCGATACGATTCGGGCGACGCGGTATTCGACCCTTGCGTACCGTCCGCGAGGCCCAGGCTCGTGAGGATTCCGCTCGACCCGTCGGTCAGCTCGATGCCATCCGCGCCAGGCACGTTGGAGACGAGCACGAGCCGACCGCCTGTCACGGTCGTCGCGATGGTTGCGGAAACGCCGCTCGCCGGATTGCCGACGTTCGCAGCGTTGATCGCGTCGCGGATCGTCGCGAGCGTGTCGGTCGCGTTGACGACGATCCGCTTCCCGTTGACGATGAATTCGCCGGTGATGCCAAGCGCCGTGCTCGTGTTCGCGAACGTCGCGCCGGCGACCTTCGACGCGCGGGCAAGCGATAGGACCTCCGCCTGATAGCTGCCGGGCTGCGCGCCCGCCACGGCCGTGGCGGAGAAAAGCGAGCGGCCGGCGGCGGTTGTTCCGCCGGCCGCGGTCATTCCGCCGATCGCGCCGTCGCGCAGCGCGACCGCCGACGTGTTGACGGTCTTTACGAGTGTTTGAAACTGCGTCCACGCATCAACGCCGTTCTTTGCGGCGGTGATTTCGTTCGTCACCGGGTCGAGCAGGCGCGACTTCTCCTGATTCATGACCGAGGTGATCAGGTCCTGCCACTGGATGTTGCTCGCAAGCCCCTGCACACTACTCAGCGGCGTCGTCATTTGGATTCTCTAATACCGAGAGGGGAAAACGCGAGAGAGCCCCCGTCGCTGGCGATGCCAGCGACGAGGACCCAATCCCGGAAAGGCCGAGAGTTACGCGCGAAGCAGCTGGAGAATGCCCTGCGCATTGTTGTTGGCCTGAGCGAGAATCGCCATGCCGGCCTGCGAGATGATCTGCGACTTCGAGTAGTTCGACATTTCGGCGGCCATGTCCGCGTCGCGAATCGTCGACTCCGCAGCGGCCGTGTTTTCAGCCTTCGACGACAGGTTCTTCGACGCGAAGTCGAGCTGGCTTTCCGCCGCGCCGACCGTACCGATCGCGGTGTTGACCGTCGTCAGAAGCGTGTCGACCGTCGTCGGATCGGTGACATCGAGACCCGTCGACGCGATGGTCACGCCGCTGAGGTCCGCCGTCACGAGGTCGTCAGCCGTGCCCGTGTCGTCGATGCGGAACGCGAGGCTCTGACCGAGAATGTCCGAACCTTCGTACTTCGTCGTCGCGACCGTACGATCGATTTCGCCCTTCAACACGTCGAACTCCGCCGAGATGTTCGCCTGCGCGTCCGTGCCGGTGTTCGCCGAGCTGTACTGCGTCGCGAGCTCTTTCATTCGATCGAGAATCGTGGAGATCGACTGAAGCGAGCCGTCAGCGATCTGCAACATGGCGGTACCCTGCTCGACGTTCTTCTGCGCGGCGGTCAACGCGGCGCCCGTGTTGCGAAGCTTGTTGGCGATCGCCAAACCCGCGGCGTCGTCAGACGCGCGGTTGATGCGGAAGCCGGACGAAAGCTTCTCCGTCGCGCTCTGCACTGCCTGATCGCTGTTCGACAGGTTGCGCAGGATGTTCAGGGCGCTGACGTTCGTGTTAATACGCATTGCTGGAGTTCCTCCGTGAACTGTTTTTCGGGGCATCCGTGCCCCGGCGCGAAGACCAACCGGTCATCGCTCGCAGTTCATTATCGGCGGAGCCTTTCGCGACTTGATTGCGAAGCGGCGCTGGAACGAGAAGTGACGGGCGATCCGGTTGGCGGTCTGCCCATGAGCCGAACGGAGCCGGCTACGCGACCAGCCTCGCCAAATCCAGCGGGCGCCTCACGGCGTGCTGGTCATCGCCAGAGACGATCTGCTTCGCGAACCGCGTCCTGAAGTTGATGACCAACGGACCCTGAAGATTCACCGTCGGCACCTTGCCACTGTCGGCGGGAAGCGTCACCACGGCCAAGAGGCCGATGTCCGACGATTCGACAGGTCCGAGATCGACGATCTGCGACGGTTGCACGTCGAACGAATAGCCCTCTTCGATCGTGAACGGATCGACGAGCAGGAAGACGAGCGCCGGATACTCCATCGACTGCAACCAGAACAGCCCATCGCGACCGCCGCGCAGCAGCGCGAACCGGCGGCACTCGGGAAATCCGAGCATGCCCGCCGGAAAGTGGAGCACGTCGGTCGATCGAACTCGAAGCTCGCCCAGCAGATCGGAACGAACGACGATCTCCGCGTCGTCGGGCACCAGCGTCAGCGTGCTCATTTCAAGTAATCTACGAGGGACAGGCCCGTGACTTTGGCGGTGGCGAGCAGCGCCGCCTGATACGCAACCTGGCGATTCGTCAGCTCCGTCATCGCCGACTCGACGTCGACGTCTTGAAGATCGGACTTGAACGTCGTGAGATTCGACTTGAGCGCATCGAGATTTTGGCCGGCGGTATCGAGACGCGTCCCCATCGCACCGGTGTCTCCGACAACGCCCTGCACCGAGTCGAACGAGCTGTCGAGCTTCGACATGGCGTCCTGAATGCCGGTGTTGCCATAGGTCGGCGACGACGGGTCGAGTGCGTGCGCGAGATCTTTGACCGCGTCGAGGACCCCGGTATCGATGAAGACCTGCTTTCCGTCGTGGGTCGGGGCGACCGTCTGGCCGTCCCCGATAGTGATCGAGCGCTGCCCCTGCGGCGTTGTCGTCGCGTAGTCGAGCGTTCCCGCGCTGCCGGTCGACGCGAATGGGGCCGTGTCGCTCTGGTCGCCGCCGAACAGGTATTCGTTGCCGAACTTCGTGTTGCCGAGATCGACGATCTGTTGGAAGAGCTGTTTGACCTCGTCGTTCGCGATGGACCGCGTGCTGTCGCTCGCGGTCGCGCTGGACTGGGCGACGGCGAGCTCCTTGGCTCGCGTGACGAGATCGCCGAGCTGCGAGAGAACTTGGTCCTCGAGATTCACGCGGTCCGAGGCGCGTTTGACATTGGTTTGATATTGATCGAGAGCCCGGAGCGCACTGCCCGACGTCATGATGCTCATCGATGCCGCTGGATCGTCCGACGCCTGATTGATCCGCTTTCCGGACGTAACCTGGTCCTGGGCTTGTTGGAGCAGCGAGATGTTCGATTGCAGCGCCGTCATTTGCTGCGCCGCGAGCATGTTGCTAGTGATTCGCATTCGAAAATGCCGGGAAGAGATAACTAGGGTTGCGCCCTGGCGGACCCACGCGTCCTTCCCGAGTATCGTCCACAGCTATACCAGTCTTGAGAAGCGTCCCAGTCTTGAGAAGTCGCGTCAGACCATTCTATGGCAACGATTCTCTGTCTCGATGATGAGCCGGCGATCGGGCTGATCCTCCAGGATACGCTCGAGCGGGCAGGTCATGAGGCGGTCTCGGCCCACAACGTTCCCCAGGCGCTCCAAGCGCTGAGCAACGGGAAGGTGGACCTGATCATTTCGGATTATCGGATGCCAGGGCTCACGGGCCTCGAATTCCTCTCGCTGCTTCGGCAAGAGGGATACGAGACGCCGTTGATCATGCTGACCGGGTACGGCAGCATCGAGCATGCGGTCGCGGCGATCAAAGCGGGGGCGATCGACTACATCACGAAGCCGGTTCGGCCGGAGCAGCTGGAGCTCGCGGTCAATCAGGCGCTCGAGGTGGTCCGCCTTCGGCGCGAGAACGATCGCCTGCGGCGCGAGGTGATGGAGTTCCGGAACGAGAAGCAGATCATCGGCGACAGTCCGGCGATCCGACGCGTGCTCCAAACGGTATCGACCGCCGCGCCCACCCGCGCGACCGTCCTATTGGAAGGCGAGTCGGGCACTGGCAAGGAGCTGTTTGCCCGAAGGATCCACATGCAGAGTGAGCGCCGGGATGGTCCGTTCATCCAGCTGAACTGCGCTGCCCTGCCTGAAGGCCTCGTCGAGAGTGCGCTGTTCGGTCACGAGAAGGGCGCGTTCACGGGGGCGATCCGCCGGGTCGAGGGTGCGTTCGAGCGCGCCAACGGTGGAACGCTCCTCCTCGACGAGATCTCCGAGATGCGCCTGGATCTTCAGGCCAAGCTTCTCCGAGTGCTCCAGGAGCAGGAGTTCGAACGCGTCGGGGGTTCGGTGGCGATCAAGGTCGACGTCCGCATCGTCGCGACGACGAACCGCGATCTCGCGGTGTACTCCGCGGCCGGGCATTTCCGGCAGGACCTCTACTATAGATTGGGCGTCATCCCTGTACGGCTGCCCCCCCTTCGCGAGCGCAAGGAGGACATTCCGCTGCTCGCCTACCGGTTCGCGAGCCTGTACGCCCAGGAAATCGGGAAAGAGGTCAACGGAATTTCGCCGGACGCCCTCGCCCTGTTGCAGGCCTACGACTGGCCGGGTAATGTCCGCGAGCTACAGCATGCGGTGGAGCGGGCGGTCATTCTCAGCAACGACCCGTCCATTCCGGTGCATGCGTTCGATGGGCAGCGATTCGGGTTGAGTGGCGCGTGGAGCGGTCCGACGCCGGCTCGGTTGTACAACGACTTTCTCACGAGCGGCGGCGAAGCGGCGGCCACGATCGCGGTGCCGGACGGCGCGGTCGTGCTGGAGTCGCTCAACGTCGACCAAGCCGAGGCAAAGCTCATCGAGCGGGCGTTAGAAGTCTCTAATGGCAATCGAACGCGCGCCGCTGAGCTGTTGGGCATCAGCGTGCGGACGCTCCGAAACAAATTGAATGGCGCCAAAGGCGCGGACGACGGAGGCGGTGAATGACGCGACGCGGACTGATAGTGACAGCGGTGATCGGCGGGGTGTCGGCAATCGGTTGCCGCACCCCGTCTTCAGTTGGCGCATCGGCGGCGGCGGCGCCCGCGGTGTGGGCAGACGCGGCGCCGCGCACGGATTGGCCAGCGCCGGCACCGGGGAAAGAGTACACGTTGATGCCGACGCCGAAGACCGTGGCGTGGGGCTGGTACGACGCGGCGGGCGAACCAGTGCTGCACGTTGCTTCTGGCGACGAGGTCACGGTCCGCGCGCTCTCGACGTGCAGTCCGACATCGCTCGTACGAGCGGGATTGGACTCGAACCGGGTCGAGAAGCTCGCCAAGGACATCTATGCGGCGAGAGCGGCGATCAAGCCCGGGCCGGGCGGGCATATCCTCACCGGTCCGATTTACGTCGAGGGCGCCGATTCGGGGGACGTGCTCGAGGTTCGTTTCAAGACGATTCGTCCGGCGATCACGTACGCGTGCAACTCGTTCGGCCCGAGAAGCGGATTTCTCCCGGAGGATTTCCCGGGAACATCGAAATCGCGCATCATCGAGCTCGATACGGTGAGGAACATCGGCCACTTCGCGCCCGGCATCGACATTCCGCTCCATCCGTTCTTCGGCAGTGTCGGTGTCGCGCCGCCGAGGTCGATGGGTCGACTGAACAGCGCTCCGCCGGGAATTCACGCGGGCAATCTCGACAACAAGGAGCTCGTCGCCGGGACCACGCTGTACATCCCGGTGTGGACGAAAGGGGCGTTGTTAGAGATTGGTGATGGTCATGCGGGTCAGGGGAACGGTGAAGTCGACATCACCGCGATGGAGACCTCGCTCATCAGCCGAATGCAGCTCGTCGTCAGAAAGGACATGCATCTTTCATGGCCGCGCGCGGAGACGCCGACGCACTACATCGCGATGGGGACGGATTCGGCGCTGGCGAAGGCGACGAAGACCGCGGTCCGCCAAGCGATCGAGCTGCTGGTGCAGGTAAAGGGCATGACGAGGGAAGATGCTTATCAGCTACTCAGTGTTTCGTCGGACGTAGACATCACGCAGCTCGTCGACGGCACAGTCGGAGTCCACGTCATGATCCCCAAAGCCATCTTCAAGAAATAAGGGGGTTCGGGGTTCGGGGTTGGGGGTCGTGGGTTGAGGGTTTGGAGTTCGGGTGGGTTTGGGGTTCCGGTCTGGGGTCTACGGTTTGGGGTATGGGGTCTGGGGTGCCTGCGAGTCACTCAGTCACTCGGCGGCATCCCCCGGACTCCTCACCGCCAACTGTGAATCCCGGACCCGAATATCCAACCCGCCCAAGGCGCCAAACCTTCAACCGGCGAACTTCGGACTTCGACGAATTCCACCTTGTTACCCGGCAATTCCTTCCCTGTGAACGTTTCTGCCTAGTGCGTGGGCGATGAGGCGCTGAGCAGCGGCAAAATCGGTTTGCCAGTGTAAAGTGTCTTTCTGCAAATACTTATAGCGCAAAGGCGACCTCCAAAGGCCGCCTTTTTCGCGTCTAACGGGCTGGTCCGGCCCATGCTTTAGAGCGGCGCGTCGCACAGTTGGCTCTCCCTCCTGCCAACTGCTCCCCTCAATCAGCCCGTTCCATGGCGATCAACATCATTGGTCGTACGACCAACGCCAACGACCTCAAGGATGCTCTCGATCTGAGCACCCAGCGTACGCGCGCTATCGCAAGCCGCGTCGCACAGGCGTCGGTCAACGGAAATGGCTTCGCGCTTCCCATCGATCCGAAGACCGGCAAGCCGGCCGAGGGCGATCAGGTGAACCTCGAGGCCGAGATGACGTCGCTCGCCGACGAGCAACTTCGGTATGAGGCGACCGAGAAGTTGCTCGAAAAGACGTATGCGCAGCTCCGCACGAGCATCCGGGATAAGTGATTCCTCCCCTCACTGAATCCCGCTCATGACCATCCCACCGATCTCCTTCCCCTCGATCCCCCTCCCCCAGTCGGCACAGCGCCCCGAAGCGCCGCGGCCGATGTTCAGCGCGTTGGCAATCGCCTCGAGCGGATTGTCGGCGCAGCGAGTTCGCATGGACGTCATCGCGCAAAACCTCGCCAACGCCGAGACGACGAGCACGCCCGAAGGCGGCCCGTATCACCGGCGGGTCGTATCGATGGAAGCAACACCGCCGGACACGGTGAACGTGTCGAGCGCAAACGGTCTCGCGACGTCCGCCGTTCCGTCCATCGGTGGCGTCCCCGGAATGCCGCTCGCCGGCAGCATGGTCGGCTCGACGCCGATCGAGATGACGAACGACGCCGGTGGTGTTCGCGTCTCTGGGATCAGCGAAGACAAGTCCGAAGGACCGATGGTCTACGACCCCGGCAGCCCAAACGCGGACAAGAACGGCTACGTGCGGATGCCGAACGTCAACATGAGCGAAGAGCTCATGGATCTCATGAACGCTCGACGGCTGTACGAGGCGAACGCCACGGTCTTCCAAGTGGCTCGCGCGATGTTGCACAAGGCGATCGACATCTGAGGCACGAATAAAGTCTGATGAGCATCTACGGAATCAACAACTCGAACATCGGACGGTTGCCGGCGCAGCTCCCAGTGCGCGACGGCAATCGCACGCACGTTCAGCCGAATACGACTCCGGCTCCGGCGCCCGCGACGAAACCCGTCGGGACGACGGACGCGAAGTCGCAGTCGAGCGTTCCGGTCGAGCCGCCCGAAGGAACGGATCCGGCGCTGTGGAGCGTGCTGTCGTCCGACGAGCGCGCGTTCTTCGCAAAGGCCGGCGCGATGGGTCCCCTGACGTACGGTAAGGCGCTTCGCGAGATGAACGGACAGCAGCTCCCCGCGTTCCGCGGCGGACGCCTGGACGTGAAGGGCTGAGATGACGGCGCCGATCGGCGGTGTTGGTGGATCCGGCGGTGGCATTGGCCCGCGTCGCATCGGCTTGGACATCGCCGGTGAAGGCGGGATCTCGCGCACGCAGCAATCCAACGACGGACCGTCGTTCGGTGACGCGCTGAAGCGCGCGATCGGTGAAGTCTCGACGCAGCAAGACACGGCGCAGGACTACGTGCAGCGATTCGTTCGCGGCGAGCCCGTGGAGTTGCATCAGGTGATGGCCGCGGCCGAAGAAGCACAGCTCTCGCTCGAAATGCTCGTCGAGCTGCGGAACAAGATGATGGATGCTTACAAAACTGTCATGACAATGGGCTAATGGGCCCGACGATAGATGGCTGACCTCCTCGCTCCACTTTCGAATCTTCTCACGGGAACACGACGCGTCCTCGTCCTCGTCGTCGGCATCGCCGCGGCGGGGCTGATCTTTGCCGTGTCACAGTGGGCCGGCGCTCCGACGTGGGTGCCGGCGTTCACGGGCATCCCGATCGAGAGCGTCACGCAGATGACCGACAAGCTCGATCAGGCCGGCGTGAAGTACAAACTCGAGCGCGGCGGCGCTGACATCATGGTTGCCGCGGCCGATCTGGCGAAAGCGCGCGTCGCACTGGCGAAGGGCGGCATTCCGATGGCCGGTCGTCCGGGCATGGAGCTCTTCGACCAGCCGTCGTGGGGAATGACGGATTTCACGCAGCGCATCAACTATCGCCGCGCACTCGAGGGAGAGCTCGAGCGAACGATCGGCAAGATGCGCGGCATCGAGTCGGCGCAAGTTCATCTGGTGATGCACGAGACCGACGGCTTCGCGGCGCAGGCGCGTCCGACCGAAGCGAGCGTCGTCCTCAAGACCAAAGGCGAGTCTGATCCAGAAATCGTGAAGGGGATCGCGCACTTGGTCGCGTCGAGCGTCGAAGGTCTCACGAGCGATCACGTGACGATCGTGAACGACGCCGGCCGCATGCTTTCCGAAGCGGAAGAGCCCACTTCTATAGAAGGCCTGAGCAGCCGCCAGCTCGCCATGCAGCGCGAGGTCGAAGACTACCTCCGCGGAAAGGCCGAGAAGATCGTTGGACAGATGGTCGGCCCGTCGAACCTCCGCGTGCAGGTCTCGGCGCGCATGAGCTTCGATCGTCTCGAGCGCACGACGGCCTCCGTCGATCCGGACAAGCAGGTCGTCGCGGCCGAGCAGAAGGCGCAGATCGTTCCCGGCGCGCAGGGCGGAGCCGGTCAGAACAACACATCGACGGCGTATGAGAATACTCGCAGCACCGAGAGCTTCGTCGCCGCTCCGGGCGCGTTGAAGCGTCTCAGCGTCGCCGTGCTCGTCGCGGACGCACAGAGCGCGGATCCGAAGGCGGCGGTGACACCGCGCACGCCGGCGGAGCTCAAGCAAATCGAGACGATGGTTCGCAGCGCAGTCGGCGCCGACAGCACGCGCGGCGACGTCGTCTCTGTCGTCAGCGTTCCGTTCGCGCCCGCGGTCGTCGTTCCGGCCGAGAAGCCGAAGACGGACATCATCAACGTGATCCAGACGGCACAGCGGCCGCTGCTCGGCGTCCTTGGACTCGTGATGATCATTCTCGTCGCGATGTTCAGTCTCAGGTCGCTGAAAAGCGCCTCGGCCGCACAGGCCGAGGCCGCGCCGACGATCGCACTTCCGCGCGGCGCGTCGATCGGCCAGCCGGGCTACATCCCGGGCGCGCCGGCGCCGGTCATCCTCCCTCAGAACACGATGCGCGATCGCGTCAACTCGACGATCGAGCAACAACCTGAAGTCGCCGCGCGAGTCGTTCGCGCTTGGCTGAAGGACTAAGCCGTGGCGAACAGTCTCGCTCGTACTATGCAGTTGGATCAGCTGAGCGGCACCCAAAAGGTGGCGATCTTGTGCATGGTGCTGGGAACGGAAGCAGCGTCCCAGATCACGCAGAAGCTCGCGACCGAAGAGGTCGAGCAGATCAGTTACGAGATCGCGCGGATGGACCGCGTGAGCAACGAAGCCACCGACGCCGTATTAGCCGAGTGGCTCGAGGTCATGCTCGCGGCGGATTCGATCGCCGCCGGCGGCATGGACGTCGCGCGCGAAGTGCTCGAGCGCGCGTTCGGGCAACAAAAAGCCCAGGGGATGCTCAAGCGCATCCAATCACAGATCTCTGAAACGGCTGGCCTTCACAGATTGCGAAATGCCGACCCGCAGCAGCTCGGCAACATGCTGCGCGGCGAGCATCCGCAGACCGTCGCCCTCATTCTCGCACATCTTGCAGCGCCGCATACGGCGAGCGTGCTCAAAGAGCTCGACCCGACCTTCGGCGCTGAAGTCGTCTTGCGAATGGCGCGCATGGAGCGGGTGTCGCCCGACATGCTCGTCCTCATCGAGCGATCGATTCTCACGGAGACGGACCTCGCGCCGGCGCAGGGCCTGACGACATCTGGCGGACCGGCGGTCGTCGCGGAAGTGCTCAACCTCATCGCGCCATCGCTCGAGAAGGCGATCATGAAAGGCGTCGAGGCGAGCGACCCGCAGCTCTGCGAGCAGATCCGCAACCTCATGTTCGTGTTCGAGGACGTCGTCAGCCTCGACGACCGCTCGCTGCAGCGCTTGCTCCGCGAGGTCGACGTCAAGGAGCTCGCACTCGCGCTCAAGTCGGCGTCGAACGAAGTCAAGAACAAAATCATGGGCGGCATGTCGCAGCGCGCGTCGGCCGCGCTCAAGGAAGAGATGGAGATGCTCGGCCCCGCGCGGAAGCGAGACATCGAGGCCGCGCAGACAGCGATCGTCGCAATGATCCGAAAGCTCGAAGACGCCGGCGAAATCGTGGTCGGCGGAGGCGCGGATGACATCGTCGCTTAAGGCGACTGGTCGCGCCTCCGTTCGCCAGACGCCAGGCGCGGCTGTCCCCAGCGCGCTGGCGTGGTCGCTCACGGATTTGACGGCCTCCGCGGCGGCAAATGCCGGATCGGCGGCCATGGCGATTTCCGCCGAAGAGCGCACTGCCCTCATCGAGGAAGGCTACGCGTCGGGCTTTGCTGACGGTCAACAGAAAGCGATCGAGACGGCACAGGCGCGCGTGACGCAATCGCTCGCGATCATCAACAACGCCGTCAATCAAGTTCAGCTGGTGGCGTCGGTCGCTCCGTCGATGCTCGAAGAAAATCTCGCGGCGCTGGCGGTAATCGTCGCGCGACAGATCATCGCACGCGAAGTCGCGACGACACCGGAGATCATCACCGAGCTCGTTCGCCGCACGCTCACCGAGTTTCCCGTCGACCAAGCGCTGCGCATTCGGGTGAACCCGATGGATCTCTCGATGCTCGTTGCGGCGAACGCACAGGACAAGCAGCCGATCACAGGCAGTCGCGAGACGAGCTGGTTCGCCGATCCGCGGATCGCGCGCGGCGGGTGCCTCGTCGAAGGACGCGATCGCATCATCGACGGTCGAATCGATGCGGCGCTCGAGCGCGCGTACCACCACATGGCGAATATCGATGCTTCGTGAACGCCTCGCGGCCCGCGCCGCGAACTCTCCGCGCACTCTTCGTCTCGGACGCGTCACCCGCGTCGTCGGCCTCGTGATCGAAGCCGTCGGACTCGACGTCGGTCTGTCCGAGCTGTGTCGCGTCACGAGTCTTTCCGAAGAGAAGTCGGTGCTCGCGGAGGTCGTCGGATTCCACGAGCGCGGCGTTCTCCTCATGCCGCTGGGCGACATCGAGGGGCTTCACCCCGGTTCGGGTGTGACTCCCCTCGGCCGCAGCTTCGGCGCTGACGTCGGTCCGGGACTCCTCGGCCGCGTGTTGAACGGTCTCGGACATCCGATCGACGGCAAAGGTGAAGTTCGCCACACGCAACGCGCGTCGCTGTCGGCCGAGCCGCCGCATCCGCTGCAGCGCCAGATCATCTCCGAGCCGCTCGAGACCGGGGTCCGCGCGATTGATGGTTTTCTAACGATCGGCCGCGGGCAGCGCGTCGGCATCTTCGCCGGCTCCGGCGTCGGAAAGAGCACGCTCCTCGGCATGATTGCACGGCAGGCGAAAGCAGACGTGAACGTCATCGCGCTGCTCGGCGAGCGCGGTCGCGAAGTGCGCGACTTCATCGAAAACTCACTCGGAGCCGAGGGGCTCGCGCGTTCCGTGATCGTCGTCGCGACCGGCGACCAAGCCGCGCTCGTTCGTGCGCGCGGGGCACTCGTCGCGACCTCGATCGCCGAGTATTTCCGCAATCAGGGCAAGGAAGTTTTGCTGATGGTCGACTCGGTCACGCGTGTCGCGATGGCTTGGCGTGAGATCGGCCTCGCGGTCGGCGAGCCGCCGACGACGAAGGGGTATCCGCCATCCGTGTTCGCGGCGCTTCCGCGATTGCTGGAGCGCGCCGGAACGGACGAACAGGGCAGCATCACGGGGATCTACACCGTTCTCGTCGACGGCGATGACTTCAACGAGCCGATCGCCGACGCGAGCCGCTCGATCCTCGACGGGCATATCGTGCTGACGCGAAAGCTCGCGGGCGCCGGACACTATCCGTCGATCGACATCCTCGAGAGCAAGAGCCGAGTTCGCGATCACGTGATCTCGCTCGAACAGCGCACCGCGGCAAACGCCGTCGCGCGACTCGAGTCGGCATATCGCGAAAAGGAAGATCTCATCCTCGTCGGCGCGTACCACGAGGGCAGCGACCGCAGTGTGGACGCCGCGCTTCGTCTTCGTCCGAAGGTGCTCGAGTTCCTCCAGCAGCTTCCCGAGGAGAGCTCCGCGTTCGGCGTCTCCACGCAGTCACTCATGTCGATCGCCAAGCAGATCGACGCGCCGGCTGCGAGGAAGGCGTCGTGAGCGGATTCAAATTTCGTCTCCAACGAGTGCTCGACATTCGCGAGCAGTCGGAGAAGTCCGCGGCCGCAAAGTTGGCGGAAGCCGAGACAGCCGCCGACGAAGCGCGTGTCGCGCAGCGAGCGCTCGAGACGATTCAGGAGCACGGTTCGCGTGCGCTGCATCTGGCACACGCGAGCGAGCCGACCATTGGCCAGCTCAAGACGCTCGGCTACGTGATCGAGCAGCTGAACCACCATATCGCCGACGCACAGACGCGAGTCGACTCGGCTGAACAGACCGTGTCGGAGAAGCGGACAGACCTGACGTCGGCGCTGCAGGCGCGACGCGTCTTGAGCCGTTTGCGCGAGCGCCACTTCACGACGTGGCGCACCGCCGACAACGCGGAACAGATGCGGCAGATGGACGAGCTCGCGCTCTCGCGATTCGTCCGCCGCGACGACAACGACAATTCTGGAGCAGCAGGCGAATGAAGCCGATTCTCGCGTTCCTTGCAGCATTTCTCGTGGCCACCGGCGCTTCGACCGGCGTGAAGGTAATGACGGCAAAGCCGGCGCACGGCGCAAAGGCGGATTCGACGAAAGAAGGCGTCGACTCGACCGCAACCGATTCGACCGCTAAAGGCGAAAAGGCCAAGACCGAGAAGGCTGATGCCGCGCAGGATTCGTCGCATGCACCGGCGAGCGCTGAACCGTCGAAGACCGTTGCAGCTGCTTCAATTGGCAAGGCGCCTGGATTTGCGGCGTCGAGCACGCTCGTGAACAACGGTGCGGCGCCGACTGTGAAGCCCGCGCCGGCGCCGGTGAAAACGCCCGCCACGCCCAGTCCGGCTGACACGGTCGCCGAAGCGTCAGAGCGACGCCTAGCGAAAGTGTTCACCGCGATGGAGCCGAAGCAGGCGGCGAAAGTCCTCGAGCACATGCAGGACGCCGACGTTCAGATCATCCTCGGCTATGTCGGACCACGTCAAGCGGCGTCGATCATGGCCGAGCTGCCGCCTGAGCGCGTGGCAACGCTGAGCAAGATGGCGATCCAAACGAAAGGAACGAAATGACCAGCGTAAGTCTGGTTGGCACATTCGCGCCGGCGACCGGCGCGCGCGACGGAAAGATGGACGACGACAACGCATTGGCGTCGTTCGCCGGCATGCTCGCCGGCGCCAATCAGGCGAACGCGAGGCCGCCGGCTCCAACGGCCAAATCCGAGCTTGCGTCCGATGGCACGACATTAGAGAACACTGATGAGAGTGGCGCCGCCAGCGACGCCAATGCGGCCGACGATTCGAAAGACACATCGTCATTTGCGAGTACGCCGAGCGCCGATGCCGCGACTGCGTCGGCGGCTGCGACGTCCAACCCGAATGCGATCGACAGCTCGATCGCCGCGCTGAATCCCGCGCTGCAGGAGAAGCTTGGACGCGTCATCTCGCGCATGCGCGAGGAGACTGGCCACGATGTACAGGTCACCGAGACGTACCGGTCGCAATCCCGGCAGAATGCGCTGTACGCGCAGGGCCGTCAGGCGCCGGGCAGCGTCGTCACGTGGACGCAACACTCGAAGCATACGCAGGGGCGCGCGGTCGATGTCACGCTCGATGGTGGACGCGCGGGCGCGGATGCGTACACGGCCCTTCAGCGCATCGCGAACGAAGAGGGGCTTCGCACCCTTGGCGCGAAAGATCCAGGACATCTCGAGCTTCCGTCGAACAGTGCAGCGAAAAACCAGACGTCGACCGACGTGACATCTGTCCCCGCCGAGCCGGCTGACGCGTCAGGCGCGGGGCAAGTGCCCGTCGCGCGTTTGGCTCAGCTCGCGCAAGTGGCGAGTGTCGCACAGGTCGCGACCGTTGCACGTGCCGGCGGAACGCAACCGAAGCATCTCGTCGACACGACATCCCGCGATGGGAGCTCGGAAGCCGCGCAAGCCGATGACTCGAGCGGGCCGGTCGAGATCTCGAACCTCGAGCGGTTGAGTGATGCGGTGAACGCAACGCGGGTCGAAGATCGGTCCGCGCAGATGCAACAGGGCGCGAGCGCGGCGAAGTCGAAGGGCGGCGCTGGGTCGGCGCAGCTCGCAGGGTCCATTGGACGATCGCCGAGCAACCGGCAGGGCTCCAGCGGCGACGCGCAGTCGGGCAATCGCGAAAATCGCGGCTACACCGCGATGACGATCCGCGCGGAAACGGCCGCAAGCTTCTCCGTTCCGGATGTCGCGACCGAAATGACGTCCACGGCATCACAGCACGTCGAGCGGATCATGGCGGCGCAGGACGCGCCGGCCCGTCCGCTTTCACAGATCGTGATGTCGGTCGACAACGGGAACGGAACGACGGACACGATTCAAGTCGCGATGCGCGGGTCAACCGTCAGCGCGACGATCGACGCCGCCGATCACGACGCGGCGAATGCGTTGCGTGCACACAGCGATGAGCTCGTGCGATCGCTGACGCGCGACGGTGTCGACGTCGATTCCGTCCGCGTTCGGACGACGGCGACGACCGCGACGACGGCTGCGTCGGTGACGACGACCGTGGATTCGTCGCGAAAGTCGTCGGACGCCTCGAACAACTCCCGGTTCAATCGAGAAGCGCAGTGGGACCAGCAGCGTAGTCACCAGCGTTCGAACAATGAGCGCCGGCATCAGCAGCGCGAACAGCGCGGAGGAAAGAAATCGTGATCACCACAACATCAGCAACGACGACGACGGTCCCGCAAACCACTTCGACCGGTTCGACGGCTGGAACATCGTCGAGCGCCACGGCGACGAACCCGACGCCTGGCGGCGCCATGGGAAAGGACGCCTTTCTGAAGCTGCTCATCGCGCAGCTCCAGAATCAGGATCCGATGAATCCGATGCAGGGCGATCAGATGGCGACGCAGCTCGCGCAGTTCTCGAGCCTCGAACAGCTGCAGGAGATCAACGCCAATCTCACCTCGCAGTCGACGGCCGGCGGTACGCTGCTCGGCGCGGTGCAGTCGACGTCGGCGATCAGCTCGATCGGCCACGTGGTGACGGCGCTCGGCAATCAGCTGACGGTCGGCGGCGCCGACGGAGCGACGAGTGTCCAGGCGACACTCGCGAGCGATGCGGCGAAATCCACGTTGCACATCTACGACAGCAGTGGAACAGAGGTCGCGACCGCGTCGATGGGCTCAGAGAAGGGTGGCATGCAGACCTTCAACCTCGGCTCGCTCACGAGTGGGCTCAGCGCGGGCACGTACACCTACAAAATCGATGCGGTCGACGGGAATGGACAAGCCGTGAACGTACAGACCTACACGACCGCGCGGATCGACGGAGTCTCGACCGGCGCGAATGGACTCGTGCTCACGTCAGGAAACATCACCATCCCCTACGGCAGCGTCGTTCGAATCTCCAACTAGCCGACGAGCTCCCACCGTCGGCCAAGCAGTCGCTTCACAAACTTCCCTCCCTCCATTTCAGGAGCACCAATGCTTCGCTCGCTTTCCTCCGCTGTTGCGGGTCTCCGCAATCAGCAAACCAAAATGGACGTCATCGGCAACAACGTTTCGAACGTCAACACCGTGGCGTTCAAGTCCGGGCGCGTGACGTTCAAAGAAGGATTCGCGCAGATGGTACAGAGCGCGACGCGTCCCAACGACAGCGGTGACGGCGGCATCAACCCGATGCAGGTCGGCCTGGGTTCGCAGATCGGCAGCATCGAGACGATGTTCACCCAAGGCAATCTCGAGTCGACAGGCCAGAACACGGACCTCGCGATTCAGGGAAACTCGTTCTTCGTCGTGAAGAATGGCGAGGACACGTTCTACACTCGCGCCGGAAACTTTTCGGTCGACTCGAACGGCTCTCTCGTCGCCGGCGTCAACGGCGCGGCGGTTCAGGGTCGCACCGCTGTCGACGGCAAGCTGACGTCGACCGTCGGCAGCCTCCAGATCCCGTTCGGTCAGATCGCGAAGGCGAATGCGACGACGAAGGTCGTTCTCTCCGGAAACATCGACGCATCCGCCGCGGTGTTCGACAAAGGCTCGGCGACGACGCTCGATGCGCTCGATCCGGTGCAGCGCGCGCTTCCGCAGAACGCGAGCTCGTTCAAGGACATGTCGATGACGGTCTACGACTCACTCGGCACGAAGCACGAGCTGAAGATGGTGATGTGGAAGACGGCGCCGGATCAGTGGGATTGGAAGTTCGACAAGTCGGGCATGGACATCACGAGCGCCGGCATCACGGAGGTTGGTGGCACGCACCCGATCACGTTCAAGGCCGATGGCTCCGTGGACGCACCGACGGGGTTCAAGCCGCCGGAGATCAAGTTCACGCCGAACAGCGGCGCCGCGGACGTCGACATCACGCTCGATCTCGGCACCAGCGTCAATGGCTTGTCACAGTTCGCTGGTTCGTCGACCGCGGTCATGCGCGATCAAGACGGGTACACGAACGGCACGCTTCAGAGCTTCAACATCGACGCGACTGGCACGATCGTGGGATCCTTCACGAACGGAACGACGCAGCCGCTGGGTCAGGTTCTTCTCGCGGACTTCAACAACCCGGAGGGGCTCGTGCGGTCGGGCGACAACATGTACTCGGTGAGCCCGGACTCCGGATCGCCGGTCGTGGGCTATTCGGGCGAGGGCTCGAACTCGACGATCGCGAGCGGCTCGCTCGAAATGTCGAACGTCGACCTTGCGCAGGAGTTCACGGACATGATTGTCGCGCAGCGTGGGTTCCAGGCGAACAGCAAGGTGATCACGACGAGCGATCAGATGTTGCAGGATCTCGTCGACATGAAGCGGTAGCGGGATGACTGGCTGACCGGCTGACTGGCTGACTGGCTGAGGGCACCTGCCCGAAGGCTGGCGCCGGTCAGCCGGTTCGCCGGCTCAACCGACTCGGCAAAAAGAGTCCGCAACTGGGCGGCAAATTCTGCCGCAGCGCATCGGGATGGACGAAAGTGCCGCGTGTCTCCGGCCCGCGTACCGATAGCCTAACTCACAACATAACAAGGGCTTACTGCTCCGACTAAAGGTTGGCGGAGCACGCTCGGGCTTGGTACGGGGCCTGCTTTTCCGGTGGCCGACGATCTCAAGTCGTCGCCCTCCTCGCTGTTCCTTTCCCTCCTCGCCGTCCCCCTCACATGGCGACCGAAGCAATCGCGACCGCTCCCGCCGGCGAAGCCGCCGCACCTGCGAAATCAGGCAAGATGGGAATCATCCTTCTTGCCCTCGCCGGCCTCGTTGCCGGCGCGCCGACCGGCTTGTTCGTCACCGGACCTCTTCTCGCAAAGCGAAGCGCATCGGCGCCCGCCAAGCCCAAAGCCGAAAAAGGACTCGAGAACTCGTCGGTCACCCATTCGATCGAGAACCTCGTCCTCAACCCGGCCGGCAGCAACGGAACCCGGTTCCTCATGGTCTCGGCGACGTTCGAGCTGAAGGACAGCGGCATCGAAAATCAGATGAAAGAGCACGACGCCGAAGTCCGCGATCACATCCTCTCGCTGCTCGGCAAGAGAACGGTCGAAGAGCTCACCGACATGACGCAGCGTGAGCAGATCAAGAAGGACGTTCTCGAATCCGTCGGCTCGCTGTTCGAGAAGGGAGCGGTCAAGAAGGTCTTCTTCGGGCAGTTCGTCATTCAATGAGCGCACCTGCCGTGGCAGCGCCCGAGCTGTACGACTTTCATCGCCCGCACCGTGTGTCGAAGGATCGCCTTCGCACGCTCGAGGCGATGTACGGACGCATGGTGAAGTCGTTCGAGGGATGGTTGATCGGACGCGTGCGCGGCGTCGTCGAGCTCGAGCTCAAGGGCATCGAGCAGATCTCGTTCGGCGAGTACGTGAAATCGCTGCCGCAGAGCTGCAACTCGTTCATTCTCGACATCAAGGACAAGGACGGCGACGCCGCGGTCGGCGAGCAGGCGGTCATCGATATCGGCCGCGAGCTCGCCTACTTCCTCGTCGATCGCCTCTTCGGCGGCGGCGCCGACACGGTCATCCCGGATCGGGCGCTCACGCCGATCGAACGGCTCGCCGTCCGCACCGTCGCTGAGCGGATCATGGGACTCGTGCGGGAAGTGTGGGAAGATCATTTGGAGCTCGAGCTCGGACTCGCCGGTTTCGAGTCCGTTCCCGACATCATCCAGGCGGCGCCGCGCGAAGCTCCAGTGCTCGTCACGTCGATCACCGCGAAGTTCCGCGAGACGACGAGCACCGTGTCGATCTCGCTGCCGCTCTCCGTGCTTGAAAAGTTTTTCGCGATGAGCTCAGCGAAGACGGCCGCGCAGCCGCCGCGCCGTGAACGCGCCGGTCAGCGCGTCATCACGGAGAACGCGCTGCGCGGCACGAACATCACCGTCTCGGCGCGCCTCCCGGAATTCCGTCTTTCGATGCGCGATATCGCCGCGCTCAAGGCGGGCAGCATGCTGTCGACGGGAATTCCCGTCGACTCCACGGTGCATCTCCTCGTCGGCGATCAGGCGCGCTTCACAACGGCGCCGGGCCGAGTCGGCCGGAAGCTCGCCGTTCGCGTTCTCGAGCAGCTCGGCGGCCCCCTCACGTCATCCTCGGAAGGCAATTCATGAATCAGGGCAACATCAGTTCGATCGCCGCGGATCAGGGCGCGCCCGATCTCGCGGAGCTCGGGCAAGGCGTCTCCGCCGGAGCGGAAGTTCCGCTCTCGATGCTGTTGGATCTCACGCTGCCGCTTTCGATCGAGCTCGGACGGACGCGCATGACGGTGCAGGACATCCTGCGGCTTGGGCGCGGCTCGGTCGTGCAGCTCGACCGCCTCGCCGGTGAGCCGATCGATCTCTACGTCGCCGACCGCCGCTTTGCCGAAGGCGAAGTCGTGGTCCTCGGCGAGCACTTCGGCGTTCGCATCACGCGCATCATCTCGAGCATCGCACCGGCCGAGGGGAACGCGTGAGCGTTGGTTCAATCATGGGCGTGCTGCTGACGCTGGGCTTCGTTCTGGCGCTGCTCGGCGTCGCGCTCAAGCTGCTCCGCAAGTTCGCTCCCACCGCAACGACAGGCGCGAAGCTCCGCATGGAGATCGTGCAGCGACTCGCGCTGGGTCCAAAACAGGGGATCGCCGTGATCCGCGTCGGGGAGCGTCTCGTTGCGGTCTCGGTCGGCGACGGCGGAATCCATCGGCTGTTCGAGCTCGAGCCGGAAGAAGTCACGGCGATCGAGTGCTCGAAGGAGACGACGCGGATTTCGACCGTTCCGGCGCGCGTCGATTTCAGATCGGCGCTGACGACCGCGCTCAAGTCGGCGACTGGTTTCGGTATCGCGTTGATGATCGCCGCCGCTTTGCCGCGCACGCTTCACGCGCAAGCCGCGACGGCGGCGGCGACAAGCGTCGTCACCACCGCGGCGAAGCCCGGTGTGTCGTCGGCGCAGTCGGCAATTCAGCTCGCGCAGCGCATCACGAACGCCGCGGCGCAGAGCTCGGCGAAAGGGACCACGGCTGGACCAGACGTCCCGAAAATGGATCTTCGCGTCGGCAACGGCGACGGGTTGCATCTCAGCGGCACTGTCGGCGTCGTGATCATGATGGGGCTGTTGACGCTCCTCCCGACGCTGCTGTTGATGATGACCGGTTTTACGAGAATTCTCATCGTCCTCAACTTCCTCAAGCAGGCGCTCGGCACGCAGAGCGCGCCGCCGGCGCAGCTCGTCGCGGGCCTCGCGCTCATCTTGACCGGCTTCGTCATGGCGCCGACGCTCAATGAGCTGAACAGAACGGCCCTGACGCCGTGGATGGATGGCACGATCACGCAGGCACAGATGTTGGAGCTCGGCGCGAAGCCGTTCCGTGCGTTCATGGTGAAGCAGACGCGCCGTCAGGACATCGAGACGTTCGTCCGAATGGGCAGCCGCAACACCGACGCGCCGCCGCCGGCGACCATCGACGACGTCCCGCTCGTGTCGCTGACGTCCGCGTTCGTCATCAGCGAGCTGCGCACGTCGTTTCAGATCGGATTCGCGCTCTTCCTCCCGTTCATCGTCATCGACGTCGCGGTGTCGGCGGTGCTCATGAGCATGGGCATGTTCATGCTTCCGCCGGCGATGATCTCGTTGCCGTTCAAGTTGCTGCTCTTCGTGCTCGTCGACGGATGGTCGCTGATCGTTCAGAGTTTAATAACGAGCTTCCGCTGATGTCACACGCTCTCATCGTCGACCTCGCGCGGAACGCCATCATGCTCGCGCTTCTCGTCGCGGGCCCGATGCTCGTCGTCGCGCTGCTCGTCGGTCTCACCGTCAGCGTGCTGCAGGCCGTCACGCAGATCCAAGAACAAACGCTGGCCTTCCTTCCAAAGCTCGTCGGCGTCGCGGCCGTCTTTCTGCTCGCGCTGCCCTGGATCATCCAGCTCATGGTCAAATACACGACCGAGCTCTTTCGCTCCCTTCCCTCGCTGATCTCCTGACCGTGTCGTTCGACCTTTTCGCTCCCGGCGCCGCAACGATGCTCGTGCTGCTCGCGGCACGCGTCGGGGGCTTGATCATGGTCGCACCGATCTTCTCGACGAAGAACGTTCCGGTCGCGGTGCGTGCGTGCATCATCGTGCTCCTCACCGCATTGATGCAGCCGGTCGCGATGGCGCAAGCAACGACGGCGCCGGCGATCACGCCCGAGACATTCATGGGCGAGACGCTCGTGGGTTTCGCGCTCGGCCTCGGTGCGGCGCTGCTCGTTGGCGCCGCGGGCGTCGCCGGCGATGTCATGGGCATGCAGATCGGGCTCTCCGGCGCCGCGATTCTCGATCCGATGAGCAACACATCGGAAAACGTCCTCGGCGTGTTCGGCAATCTGTTCGCGATCACGCTGCTGCTCGCCGTCGACGCCCACCTCGTGATGATCGACGCGATCGCGCAGAGCGTTCGCGCCATTCCGGTCGGCAGCGGTCTCCACCCTGAAGGCATGCGCGCGATGGTTCGCGGCGGCAGCGTGTTGTTCGGTCTCGGACTTCAGTTCGCCGCGCCGGTGATCGCGACGGTGCTCGTCGCCAACACGGCGCTCGCGATTCTCGGGCGCGCCGCTCCGTCCCTCAACGTGCTGTCACTGGCGTTCCCGATTCAGATCGGCGTCGGCATGCTCGCGCTCGGCGCGTCGATTCCGTTCATCGGCGCGTTCTACCACGGTTGGTCCGGCGTCTACATGAACACGATTCATCGCGTGTTCGACGCGTTCGCTCACGGGGCTGCCTGATGGCACAAGAGACCGAAGCGGAACGCACAGAAGAAGCGACGCAGCGGCGCCGCGACGACGCGCGGGCCGAAGGCCGAGTTCCACGCAGTCAGGAGCTCACGATCGCCGCGTCGCTGCTCGGCAGCGCGGCGGTCATCAGCGGACTCGCACCTGCGGCGGGACGCGGGCTGTTCGCCATCATGGGTCACAGCTTGTCGTCGATCGGCTCGATCTCGCTCGACCTACAGTCGGCGACCGCGCTCATTCGCGAAACCGCGATGCGCGCGTTCATGGCGACTCTTGGTCTTATCGCGGCAATGAGCCTCGCGACTTTGGTCGTCGCCGCGATTCAGGCGCGCGGCGTCATCTCGGCGAAACCGTTGATGCCGCAATTCTCGCGGATCAATCCGATCTCGAACGCGAAGAATCTGCTGGGACTCCGCCAGATCGTCGAGCTCCTCAAGTCGCTCGGCAAGCTCGCGATCGTCGGTCTCGCGGTGTACGGCTCGATCAAGGCAGCGCTTCCCGATGCGATCGCGCTCTCGCAAGAGTCCGACATCGGATTCCTGTTCGTCATCAAGCGCTACACGGTTCGCATGTTGACCTCGGCCGGCGCCGCGTACCTCGCGCTGGCCGCGGCCGACTACCTGTGGCAGTGGTGGCAGCACGAGAAATCCCTCCGCATGACGAAAGAAGAGGTCAAGCAGGAGCTCAGGCAGAACGAAGGTGATCCGCACGTGAAGCAGCGTCGTCGCGCCATCGCGCGCTCGTACGCGCGGCGGCAGATGATGAAGGACGTTCCGAAGGCGGACGTCGTGATCGTCAATCCGACCCACATCGCCATCGCGATCAAATACGACCCGAATGTCGCCCCCGCTCCGATCGTCCTGGCGATCGGCCAACGCAAGGTCGCCGAGCGTATCAAGGCGATCGCGGCGGAAGCGGGCGTGCCGATGGTCGAGAACAAACCGCTCGCCCGCGCGCTGTTAAAGACTGCGAAAGTCGGAACGCTCATCCCCTACGAGCTGTACATGGCCGTTGCTGAAGTCCTCGCTTACGTGCTCCGCACGCGCGGCACCCGAAAGAACTGGCAGGGGAGTGTGACGGCATGAGTGCGTCCGTCGCCCCGATGCCCGCGGTGGCCAAGGCCGGGAAAGGCTACGCCGAGGTCGGACTCGCAATCGGCGTCGTGTTCATCGTGGCGCTGCTGATGGTCCCGATTCCGGGCCTGATGCTGGACATGCTCCTCGCGACGAGCATCGGCGCGTCGCTCGTCGTCCTGCTCGTCGCGCTGTACACGACAGACCCGCTCGACTTCAGCGGATTCCCGTCGCTGCTGCTCCTCCTCACGCTGTTCCGGCTCGCGCTCAACGTCTGCAGCACGCGGCTCATTCTCAGCCAAGGACATGCGGGCGCGGTCATCCAAGCATTCGGCGAGTTCGTCATCGGCGGCAACTATGCCGTCGGACTCGTGCTCTTCCTGATCCTCATCGGCATCAACTTCATCGTCATCACGAAGGGCGCCGGGCGCGTCGCGGAAGTCGCGGCTCGATTCACGTTGGACGCGATGCCCGGTAAGCAGATGGCGATCGACGCCGACCTGAGCGCCGGACTCATCGACGAGAAGCAAGCGCGCAAGCGCCGAGACGAGATCTCGCGCCAGGCAGACTTCTACGGCGCGATGGACGGCTCGTCGAAGTTCGTGAAGGGCGATGCGATCGCGGGGCTTCTGATCACCGCGATCAACATCGTCGGCGGCATCTTCATCGGCGCATTCCAGCGTGGGCTGCCGATTGGCCAGGCGCTCTCGCAGTACACGATTCTCACCGTCGGCGACGGTCTCGTCACTCAAGTCCCGGCCCTGATCATCAGCACCGCGGCGGGCATCATGGTGACGCACGCCGCGGGCGGAAAGCGCATGGGCGTGATGCTCGCGTCGCAGCTCAGCGCGCAGCCGCGCGCGATGTTCATTGCCGGCGGCGTCCTCGGCGCGTTCGGACTCGTGCCCGGCCTCCCGAAGATTCCATTCTTCGCGCTCGGCGCCGGACTCGTCGCACTCGGTCGCGCCGCGGCCGAGGCAGAGAAGACTCGTATGAAGCAGGCAGCCGCCGCGGAAGCCGCCGTCGCAGAGCCGGCGCCGGCGGCCGCCGATCTGATGAGCGATCTCTTACAGATCGATCCGATCGAGCTCGAAGTCGGCTACGCGCTCATTCCGCTCGTCGACGAGAAGCAGGGCGGCGATCTGCTCGACCGCATCTCCATGCTTCGCAAGCAGTCGGCCCAGGAGCTCGGCATCCTCGTCCCGGCGATTCGCATTCGAGATGACATTCGCCTGCCGGCGAACGAATACATCATCAAGCTGCGCGGCGCCGAGATCGCGCGCGGCGAAGTCATGCCGCGGTTCCTTCTCGCGCTCGACACCGGCCGCGTCATCGGGATGGTCGAGGGCATCGACACACTGGATCCGAGCTTCGGCATGCCGGCGCGCTGGATTGCGCCCGCCAAGCGCGTCGAAGCCGAATCCCTCGGCTACGTCGTCGTCGAACCGGCGACCGTTGTCGCGACGCACCTCATGGAAAAGCTCAAGTCCAGCGCGTCGGATCTCCTCGGCCGCCAGGACGTGCAGGAGATGATCGACCGCCTCAAGAAGACACACCCGGCGCTCGTCGACGATGTCGTCCCCGGCAAGCTCACGCTCGGCGTCCTGCACCGCGTGCTTCAGAGATTGCTCAAGGAGCGCGTTCCGATTCGCGATCTCGTCACGATTCTCGAGGCGGTCGCCGACGCAGCCGACTCGACGAAGGATCCGGAGCTCCTCACCGAGCATGCGCGCCGTGCGCTCACGAACACGATCGCGCGGATTCACATGGACGAGACGGGCGTCGTTCGCGGCATCACGATCGGCCCGAAGCTCGAGGTGTCGTTGCTCAGTCTTTTCAGTCCGCGCCCGAATCAGAATCCGGCCGCGCTGCTCACGCCCGACAGCCTCGGCGCATTGCTCCGCGACCTCGACAACATGGCGACGACGCTCGCGACGGATGGACGTCCGGTGCCGCTTCTCACGCCGCCATCGCTCCGCGTCGGCGTGCGCCGCCTCGTGGAACCAGTCCTTCCGAACCTGCCGGTCGTCTCGTTGGCGGAGCTGCCGCCGTTCGTGCGATTGAGCAGCGTCGCGACGTGGGACGTGCGCAATGGTTAAGCTCGCGCGCGGACCAGAGACGCTGCTCGTCGCGAGCGGCAAGGGTGGAGTCGGGACGTCGATGCTCGCGACGCTCATGGCGTTGAGCGCCGCGCATGATGACCGGCGCGTCCTGCTCGTCGACGCCACCGAGTCCGGCGGGACGTTGCACCATCTCTTCGGGGTTCGTCCGGCGCGCAGCCTGTGGATGCTCGCGCGTCCAAACGCCGAGTTGCGCGATACGCTCATGGCGATCGATGAGACGCTGACGCTGATCGCCGGTGGAACAGCGGGCGGCGCTACGCCGCCCCGCAACGGCGATGAGCGCCGCGCGGCGCTCGCCACCGTGTCGCAGGTCTTCGACGCGTTCGATCTCATCGTCGTCGACGGCGGCTCGCGGCTCGACGCGCTGAACGGGATCGTCGACGCGCTGAATCCGCGGATCGTTCTCGCGACGTCAGCCGACCGGTTGGCGCTCGCCGCGAACTACGCGCTCGTCAAGTCACTCCGGGCACGCCGGGAGGATTTGGAGATCTCTGTCGCCGCAAACCGGCACGGAGTCGCGGTCGCGGAGGAAGCCTGCGAATTCCTCATCGGCGCGTGCTCGCATTTTCTCGGACGCTCGATCGGGATTGCCGGCGTCGTTCCGGACGATCCCTGTCTGCAAGCGGCGATCGGCGCCGGCATGAGCGTGCGCGATGCGCTTGAAGGTTCACCCGCCGCTGATGCGGCACGCAGTGTGCTTAATGCGATGGTGCCGTCGTGGCCACATGCAGTTCCCTCCTCCGCCGCGACGATGTCCTCCCCGTCATTTCCCTCCGTTTCCTCTCCCTCCTCACGACGCTGGAGTTGACCATGGATCCCCGAGCACAGTGGAAGGCCTTCGCCAAAGGCGATCTGGCCGCCCGAGACCTGCTCCTCACCGAAAATTTGAGTCTCGTCCACCACGTTGCGCGGCAGTTAGAACGCAAGCTTACCAACGAGTTAGACCACGACGAGTTGGTGAGCGCCGGAACGCTTGGCCTCATGGCCGCGATGAACTCGTTCGATCCGGAGCGCGGGCTCGCGTTCAGCACCTTTGCCGTGCCGCGAATTCGCGGCGCGATTCTCGACGAGCTTCGCCGACAGGATCACGTCCCGCGTTCGGTGCGGCGGAAAACTCGGGACATCGGGGCGGCAAGAAATGCCCTCGCCGCCAAACTTTGCCGCATGCCCGAGGACTCCGAAGTCGCCGACGCGCTGGGCGTCGATGTACAGACGCTGTGGAAGTGGGAGTCGGATGTCGAGGGCGCGATCCGCGTTCCGATCGATCGTCCCGTCAACGATCGCGGGGAAGGAAATTCCTCGCCGTTGGATCTCCTGCACACGGATTCGGACAGCGCGGTCGACGAGCAGATCGGCCGGGAGCAGGAGGTCACGATGCTCCGCGAAGCGATCATGAAGCTCAAGGAGCAGGAGCGGACGGTGTTGGCGTTGTACTACTTCGAAGAGCTCAAGCTTCACGAGATCGCGGAGATTCTCGGATTGACGGAGTCGCGAGTTTCGCAGATTCGGTCGAAGGCGTTGGCGAGACTTCGCGAGACGGTCGGCATCGCCCTCGCTTCGTAACGACCGAGAGCGTAGATCTGAGAACTGAGATCTCAGTTGACGTTAAAGCGAAGGCACCACATCTGGCATCTCGGTCTGGTAAGCCAGTCCAGAATCGAGACGGCAAGGCTCGAGATTCGAGACGTGAGAACTGCATCTAGCCGCTCTCCCCAACTCGAATCTCGTCCTCTTTTCGAGATCTGAGATGTGAGAATCGAGCTGGTTTACTGGGTGTCACCGGTGTCGCTCAGGATGACCTTCTTGCGATAGCCGAAAGTCATCTTTCGAACTTCGATCGTCTCGGCGGTGTGGCTTTGCCAGTCTCTCTGCGAGATCAGGCCGAGGTCCTTCGCCTTCAGCAGACGATGCTCGGTTTCGCTCGCGGACTTGATCGACGAATCCAGAAACTTCGCGAAGTCTCTCTTGCTCGCGGCACCACATCCTTCGGCGATGTTGTCGGAGATGCTTTCGGCGGCTCTGGTGAGCTGCGACCGCAGATGCGAAAAGCCGGCTCGCGTTGAACCCCCGCGCGATTCGGTGAATCGAGATTGCGAGTGCGTGTCCACGCTGCCACGCCTGGATGTGTTTGAAATCTTGCATGGTCGACGATGGCGACGGTTCGCAAAACGCCGTCACCAAATCACCGGCCTTCAAACCATCTGATTGCTCGACTCTGTTTTCTGGATCCCGAGACGAGACCGTTCAGGGTCGAGTGGCGAGGTGCAGTTCTCATGTCTGTAGGCTCGGTCTCACCGTCTCGCGTCTGGACTCGCTGACCAGACCGAGATGCGAGCCAACCGCCGAGTGGCGTCCCAGACCTGAAAACTCAGCTCTCGGTTCTGAGAACTCGGAAATTCCCGCCGAGTCGGCAACTTCTTCCGCCGGCGGGCGGCGCGCGCCGCTGTGCGGAGGAAGTCATGTAATGCGTTGCTGTACAACTACATGTGACCTCGATTCTCACCACTGAGGCCAGGGCACGTGGGTTGCTTTTAGGGGTGGCGCTCCACCTCGCTTGTGCCTCCCCTCTGCAGTCGGCAGTTCCCTCCCCCTCGCAGTCCCCTCCTCCGCTCGCGGCTCTCTCCCCTCTCCCGCGAATCCGACGATGCCCAACCTGAACGGAATGACCTCCGCCGCGAGTGCGTTGCGGTACTACGAGCGGAAGCAGGAGGTCGTCGCGAACAACCTCGCGAACGTGTCGACCAATGGGTTCAAAGCCCAGCGCGTGTTCGCGACCTTGCTCGACGGCATCTCACCCGCCGCCCAATCGGGTTCCGATCTCAGCGTCGGTGCCCTGCATGAAACCTCGAGCCCGACCGACGTCGCCATCGACGGACAGGGATTTTTTGTCGTGTCGACACCAAATGGTGAGCGCTACACGCGCGGCGGGTCCCTCCGTCTCGACGAGAAGCACCAGCTCGTCGACAACGACGGGCGTCCGCTGCTCGGCACCAAAGGTCCGATCAAGCTTCTCGACGCGCCGATCGAGATCGACGCGCGGGGAGAGGTAAAGCAGAACGGCCAGATCGTCGACACGCTGCGAATGGAGACGGCGCCGAATGGCACCGATATCCAACACGAAGGCGGGTCGCTCTGGGTTCCGCCGGCGAACAAGGCGCTCGTCAAAGCGGCGGATCGCAACGTCAAACAAGGCTACATCGAGGAGAGCAACGTGAACTCGATGTCCGCGCTGATCGACATGGTCAGCGTGCAGCGCGCGTACGCGTCGGTGCAGAAGTCGATCATCGAGATGGATTCGACGAACGAAACAGTGGCGACGCAGATCGCGAAGCCGCTGTAACCAGTCACCCGTCCCTACCATGAACCCCGCCCTGAGAACCGCCGCGACCGGAATGGCCGCGCAGCAGACCCGAACGGAAGTCATCGCGAACAACCTCGCGAACGTGAACACCACGGGGTTCAAGCGCAGCCGAGCGCAGTTCGAAGATCTGCTGTATCAAACGATGCAGGGCCCGCAGGTCCTCGGCAGCTCCGAGACCAACACGGCGCCCGCGATTCAGGTTGGACGCGGAACGCATCTCACGGCGATCACTCGTCTGCAGACGCAAGGCGCGCTCGAGCAGACCGGACGATCCCTCGACGTTGCGATCGACGGAGAAGGATTCTTCCCGGTGCAGCTCGCGAACGGCACGCAGGCGTACACGCGCGACGGAAGTTTCCAGATCTCTGATCAGGGCGTGCTCGTGACGTCCGACGGCTATCAGATCGGCGCCGGCATCAAGATCCCGAACGACGTCACCGACGTCACCATCTCGGCGACCGGTGTCGTGAGCGGATCGAAGGGCGCGGGCGGTGAATCGACGGAGCTCGGACGTATCGAGCTCGCGCGGTTCGCGAACCCGACCGGCCTGCTGAACCTCGGACAGAATCTGTACTCCGCGACGCCCGCGTCGGGCGAGGCGACGACCGGCTATCCCTCGGATGAGGGCATGGGCCGGCTCGTTCAGGGTCAGCTCGAAGGCAGCAACGTCGAAATCGTGCAGGAGATGGTCGACATGATCAGCGCGCAGCGCGCCTACGAGCTCAACTCCAAGGCCGTGAAGGCCGCCGACGAGATGTCGCAGACCGCAACCGACATGATTCGCTGAGTGGCGAGCGCCGTGATCGCTCCCCGCATTCTCGCACTCCTCGCGACGCTCGTGCTGATCGCCGGCGCGCCGCTCGGCGCGCAGATCGCGCAGCCGACGCAGCTCGTTCAGCAAACGCCGCTCGCGCCGATCGGCGTAAAACGGCGCATTCCCGTCGCGACGCATTCCATCGCGCGTGGCGCAACGCTCACGGCCAACGACATCGAGCTTCGCGATTCGACACTCCGAGCCGGCGCGCCGGCCGACACGAATGAAGTGTCTCCAGGTTGGGTAACGCGGCGCATGATCAACGCCGGAGAGGTTCTCCGCTCGCCGGCCGTGGAGCCGCCGAATCTGGTGACGGCGAATCAGCCGGTCGACGTCGAGTGGGCCGATCAGAACGTCAAGCTCACGCTGCGCGGGATCGCGACGCGCAATGCGCCGATCGGGAGCCGGGTGAGCATTCGGATGGAAAGTGGACGGCGCGTCGATGGAACCGTCATCGGCGCGGGCCGAGTTCGCATTGATTGAGGATTATCTAATGGCTCGCTATCGGAAGTACGTGCTATCGCTCGCCTTTCTCGTCCTCGCGACGCCCGTGCTGCTCGGCCAGAGCAAGGACCAGCAGGCGCCAACCCGTCATCTCACGTCGTGGACCGCGGACCGCCGCGAGTTCACGGTCGGCGACATCATCACGGTGCTCGTCAGCGACGTCACGCTCGCGACCGCGACGAAGTCGCAGAACGGAAGCGATCAGCAAACCCGCCAGAACGACATCGATATCGAGCCGCCGAAAGTCGGAACGAGCGCGCTGCCGCCCATCGCCGGAAGCCTGTCGACCGACAAGAACGCGTCGTCGAAGCAATCCGGCGACGCGAAGAGAAACCTGAGCTTCCAGGGCGACATCAGCGTCCGCGTCCTCGCCGTCGACAAGAACGGCCTGCTCCAGATCAAGGGCAGCAAGATCGTCGACGTCGACAAGAATAAGCAAACGCTGAACTTCACCGGATGGGTTCGTCCGGAAGACATCTCGGCGACGAACGTCGTCGCGAGCGAACGAGTCGCGGACGTCTCCCTCACCTACACGCTCAACGGCGCGCTCGGCAAGACGCGCGGTGGACTCGTCGGACGCCTCATCAACGTGTTCTGGCCATGAACAACTTCGTTCGTCAGGTCGTCGCAGCAATCATCGGCGGTGCGGCGGCGGTCGTCGTCAGCGGCGCCACCGCCAACGCACAGGAGATGATCCACGTTCGCGATCTCACGATCGAGGACAAGGCGATTCCTGTTCGCCTCATGGGCTATGGTCTCGTGATCGGTCTCGACGGAACGGGTGATCGGTCGAGCGGCGGCAAACAGGGCGGCATGACGGTGAACTCCGTCGTGAACCTGCTGCGCCGATTCGGAATTCAGGTGCCTGTCGAAGCCATGAAGACCCGGAACGTCGCGGCGGTGCTCGTGACGGCGGAAGTTTCTCCGTACCTCCGCCCTGGCGGACGCTTCGAAGTCCATGTGTCGTCGCTCGGCGACGCGCGTTCGCTTCGCGGCGGTGTCTTGTGGATGACGCCACTCCAGTCGGACGTCGGCGGGCAGCCGATGGCCACCGCGCAGGGCGCCGTGTTGATGGCGGATCTCGGAAGCAAAGTCGGTTCAGCCGTCGAGAATTCGTCGCGCATCCCGGCCGGTGGACTTCTCGAGTCGGATCTTCCGCGGCCGCAGTTCGTCGCGAGCTCGAAGCTCTTGCTCCGCGAGCCCGACGTCACGATGGCGACGCGCATCGCAGGCGCGATCAACAAGGAGCTCGGCGACGGCGCGGCGACAGTCGAAGATCCCGGCTCGATCGCGCTGAACATGAAGGATCAAAAGGAAGATCACGCGGCGCTCTATGCGCGAATTCAGGACATGCGCGTGCAGCCGCAGCGTGCGGCGCGTCTCATCATCGACAGTCGAGACGGCACCATCATCGCGGGGGGCGATCTCACCGTCGGCGAGGCAACGGTCAGCCACGGCGGAATTACGATCACCGTCGGAGCGACCGACACCACCGCGGCGCCGCCGAGCAATCTGCGGATGGCTCCGGGGACGCCCGTGACGAGAATCGCCGCGGCGCTGCACGCGGTGCAAGCGCAGCCGTCGGAGATCGCGGCGATCTTCGAATCACTTCGCGCGATCGGCGCGATCGCAGCGGACGTCGTCGTCCGATGAGTTCCTTTGCGGTGGGGCCGTCAGGACCTGGCAACGGTGTGCCAATCCGTTCCACGGACGCTTCGAACGCTGGAGGCGCCTCGAAGAACGACGAAACTCGTCTGAAGAAAAGCGCGCAGCAGCTCGAGGGATTGTTCGTGCAGCGCCTGTTCGCCGCGATGCGCGACACCGTGCCGGATGACGGTTTGGTATCGCAGAGCAGCGCGGAAGGAACGTTCACGCAGATGCTCGACGAAAAGCTCTCCCAGAAAGTGCCCGAGCAATTCAGCGGAAGTCACTCCCTCGCTCAGGCGCTCTACGATCAACTTCGCCAGCGGCTCGCGCCGCCGGCGGCCCAACACACCGGCTCGGATACGCAGCGATGACCTCAAGCTCGCCCCTGATCGACGCGGCCTCGGTGTCTCGAACGGTCGTCTCGCCCGTCGAGTCGCTCACCGACGCGCTCGTGACGGAACGACGGCTGCTCGATGAGCTCATCGGCGTCATGCGCCGACAGCGTGCGGCCGTCGGCAAAGATGATCTGCAAGCCGTCGACGACAGCGTCTTCTCGACACATCGCGTTCTCGTGACGCTCGGTGAAGCGCGCCGGCGACGCCGCAATCTGAATACGCTCATCGGACAGCAAGAGGATCTGGCAATTCACGCGTTGGACGACGTCCTCGGCGCCCGAATGACCGACGCGCTGCGAATCGCCCGCGACGAATTGTCAAAATCGGCGCGAACCCTGTCACGAGAGGTTGCACTCAATCGTCGCATTCTCCGAGAAGCGCTCGCGCACGGCGACACGTTCGCCCGCGCGCTCGCCGGTGCCGAAGCATCGCCCGTCTACGCGACGCAGCCGGCGCCCCAAGTTCGTTCGCAGGCTCACAGCCTGCTCGACCGGAGGATCTGATGAGCGGCGGAATCGGCAGCATCCTGAGCATGGCCCGCACGGCCATGAACGCACAGCAGACCGTGCTGCAGATCGCGTCGCAGAACATGAGCAACGCCGCGACCGAGGGATATTCACGACAGCGCGTCGAGCTCACCGAAGCACCCACCACGGTCTTCCCATACGGGGCCGTCGGCACCGGCGTAACGATTCAGGGAATCACGCGCGCGCGCGACAGCGTTCTCGATACCGCGTATCGCCAGGGGTCGGCGGGCGCCGCGGCCGCCGACGCGCAGAGTACCGCGCTGTCGCAGATTCAATCCGTTCTCGGCGAGCCGAGCGACACGGGACTGAACGCGGCGCTCGACAAGTTTTGGTCGGCGTGGAGCGATCTCTCCTCCGATCCGACGAACACCGCCGCGAAAAGCGTCGTGAAGGAGGCGGGTGACGACGTCGCGAACACGCTCAATCGCTTTGCGTCACAGCTCGACCAGCTCGGCGCGAACAACCGCCAAGCGATGACCGTCGACGTCGCTCAAGTGAACCAGCTCACCGCGCACGTCGCGAAGCTGAACGATCAGATCGTCGCGGCAGAAGCCGGCGGCCAGAGCGCGAATGATCTGCGCGACGCCCGCGACAAGGATCTCGATGAGCTGTCGTCGCTCGTTGGCGCGCAGGTCGTCGAGCATCAGAACGGAAGCGTCGCGGTCTACGCATCCGGACGCATGCTCGTCGATGGAACTGTGCTTCGCAACGTGCAGCTCGACGCAGGCGATCCGCCGACCCTCAGCTTCGGCAACGGCTCACCGCCCATCAGCGGGCTGGGTGGAAAGCTCGGCGCCGAGGTCACAGTATCGACGCAGACGATTCCCGACGTGATGTCGCGCCTCGATACGCTCGCGGCGAGTCTCGTCCAGAACGTCAACGCGATTCATTCCTCGGGAACGGCTTACAGTGGCAATCCGCCAACGGCGACCCCCGCGGGCAACTTCTTCGATGTCACGACACCCCCGCCGTCGGGCACCGATCCGCGCATGACGGCGCGCGGCATTCGGCTCTCGCCGACACTGACGACCAGCGGCATCGCAACCGCCGGCGCGAGCGCGACCGGCGCCGGCAACAACGATACCGCGCTCGCGCTCGCGAACCTTCAGACATCGCTGGTGGGATTCACGAATGCCGACGGCACGACCGAGACGGCAAAGTTTGGAGATTTCTATAGCGAGGCGGTCGGGCACGTCGCCACGATGACACAGCAGGCGCAGGACGACGCGACGGTGCAGCACACGCTCGCCTCAAACGCCGACACGCGACGTCAGAGTGTGAGCAGCGTGAACACCGATGATGAGCTCATCCAGGTCATTCAAGCGCAACACGCGTATCAGGGTGCGGCGCGATTGGTCTCGGTCGTCGACGAGATGATGCAAACCCTGGTGGATCTCGGTAAGTAACCGACATATTGCGGTATGTTGATCCTCGGGCGGAAAGCCGGCGACGCCATTCTGATCGGCGACGGTATCCGCATCGTCGTGCTCGCGTGCGATCGCAAAGGCGTACGACTCGGCATCGAAGCGCCGACTGACGTCACGATCCTCCGAGCGGAGATCGTGACCGACGTCGCGGAAGAGAATCAGCGCGCGAAAGCGGCCGGCGAGTCAGGTCAGGAGTGGCTGCGCGTCATCGGCGGGCCGAAGCGCGGCGAGCCTTGAGCGTCGGCAGTCGAAGCTCGACGGCGCCCGGCTTTCGTGTCACCGATCCACCAAACGCGTCGGCCACGAGCTCCGCGTAGCGCCCGCGCGCCGAAGGAACGACGTCCGCGCCCGGAGCGCCGAGGCGGAATTCCACGCGCACCCACTGTTCGTCGGACTCCGTGACCGCGCGGACCGACGTCTTTCGCTCTTTCGCGAGGCGCTTCGCGTCGTTGAGCAACAAGGTGAGAACGCGAACGGCAGCCCAGCGTTCGACGCGCACCGGTTCGACGTAGCGCGTGGGAACGATCGTGACCTGCTGATCGCGCAGGTCATGAAGGAATCGGTGAATCGCGAGGACGTCGGCGATGACGTCGTCGAGGATCAGCGACTCTTCTCCAACGACAGCATCGCGCGGCAGCAGGCGGAGGACGCGATTCGCGTCCTCGAGCCGCTTCAGATCTGCGCCGAGGCTCTCGAAGCCTGAACCGTCCGCCGGCAAATCTCCGAGCTGGTGCAGCTCAACTAAGGCCGAAAGCGAGCCGATACGGTTATTGAGCGCGTGATGCAGGCCCTGTAACGCCTGATCGACAATATCGAGCCACTCGACGACGCCTTCTTCGATCTGCGGGGCGTCGGGCGCTTGTTCCTGGATCACGGTTTCGTCGCTCTGTAGAGACCGCTGCTACGACCCGATACTAGTACGTGAAAGCGTTCGTACCACCGCGTCTTCAACGAGCCAATCGTGTTCTTCATTGTAGGACTGGTTGTCGTCTTCGGCAGCATCTTAGCTGGGTACACCATGCATCACGGCCACATCGGCGTGCTGATGCAGTGGGCCGAGTTCCTCATCATTGGCGGCGCTGCGTTTGGCGCGTTCCTCATCAGCAATCCGATGAGCGTCTTGAAGGCGAGCTTCAAAGGTGTGCTTGGGCTGCTCAAACCTAATCCCTACAACGAAAAGGCTTACGCGGAACTGCTGCAGGTACTCTACACGATTTTCCAAAAAGCGCGAAAGGACGGCCTCGTCGGACTCGAGCCGCACATCGAAGATCCGGAGAAGAGCGACATCTTCTCGAAATTTCCGTTCTTCCGGCACAATCATCACGCGCTGCCGTTGGTGTGCGATACGCTGAAAGTGTTGTTGACGGGCGCCGTCGAAGACCATCACCTCGCCGAGATCCTCGACATCGATCTCGAGCGGATGGCAGAAGAATCGAAGCAGGTTCCGGCCGCGTTGTCGAAGGTCGGCGACGCACTGCCTGGCTTCGGCATCGTCGCCGCAGTGCTCGGCGTCGTCATCACAATGGGCTCGATTGGCGGTACGGCGTCCGAGATCGGTGAGAAGGTTGCCGCGGCGCTCGTCGGAACGTTCCTCGGCATTCTGTTGTCGTACGGCGTCGTGAATCCCATGGCCGGTGCGCTCGAAGTCCGGCTCCGCGCCGAGCATGACTACATGAGCTGCATCCGGACTGCGCTGCTCGCCTTTGCGCGAGGCGACGCGCCGATGACGTGCGTCGAGTTCGCGCGGCGCAGCATCGAACCGGTCGAGCGTCCCTCGTTCGCCGAGCTCGAAGCGCTCACGCGCAAGGCGGCGTAGTGGCCGGGAAGGGCGAAAAGCGACCCATCATCATCGTCAGGAAGAAGGGGCACGCCCATGCCGGCCATCATGGCGGTGCATGGAAGGTCGCGTACGCCGATTTCGTCACCGCCATGATGGCCTTCTTCATGGTCATGTGGATCATCGGCATGGACCAGAACGTCCGGAATTCGATCGAAGGCTACTTCTCGAATCCGGTCGGCTATAAGAAGGGTTATAACGCGGGCAAAAGCCCGCTGTCGTCGGGTTCGTCGCCCGCGATGGTTCAGACGACGCCCGTCAGTCTTCTCAGCCGGAAAGAAGAAGAACAGGATCTCGAGAAAAAGGGCGCCGAGATCAAGGACAAGCTGAAGGAGGCAGGGCTCACGGCCATCGGCGACCGCATCGAGATCATCAAGACGAACGACGGCCTTCGCATCGAGCTCGCCGAGGGAGGGAGCGGCCAGGAATTCTTCGCGCTGGCATCGGCGAATATGACGGAGACGATGCGAAAGACGCTCGAGATCATCGCCGGCGAGCTGTCGCCCCTGCGAAATCCAATCATCGTCGAGGGACACACGGATGCATCGCAGTACGCAGGACTCTACTCGAACTGGGAGCTCTCGGCGGACCGCGCGAATGCTGCGCGCCGGACGATGGAAGCCGCGGGGTTGAATGGAGCCCGAGTCGTCGAGGTGCGTGGAATGGCGGATCGCCAGCTGCGCAATCCGGGAAACCCGCTCGATCCGAGAAATCGCCGCATCACGATTCTCTTGCCGTTCGTGACGCCGGTGTCGTCGGACACGGATTCGACGTCGGTGCCGACGACCTCGAAGCCCGGGACCTCGGGGACGTCGGGCGCGACCTAGGCTCCTCGTCGGTCAGTCCATCAAATCTGGGCGCTCGCCAACAGGCCGGCGCTTTTGCTATCGGGATGAACACGGTTCGCCCTGGATTTCCGCCGTTTCGTGCAATCGCGTTGTCGAAACGAGAGGCGGCGCGGCATCGTACGCCGGCCACAACTCGGAATTCAGAGGCGATCCATGGAAACGCTGACGCGCGACCTGCGCTACGTCGCTCGCTCCTTTGCCCGCAGCCCAGGCTTCTTCTTCCTCACGGTGCTCACGCTCGCGCTGGGGATCGGTGCGACGAGCGCGATCTTCAGCGTCGTCAACGGCGTTCTCCTCCAGCCGCTTCCCTACCCCGAATCCGAGCGCATCGTCCAGATCTTTCAGCTGACGAAGACAGGCGAGCGAAACAGTGTCAGTCAGCCGAACTTCATCGACTGGCGCGCGCAGAATCGAAGCTTTTCTTCGCTGTCGCTGTCGACGCGCGACAACCCGGTAACCGTCAACGGCTCGAGCGAGCCGGTCCGAGCGCGCGCGACCTATGTCTCGAAGGAGTTCTTCCCCGTTTTTGGTGTGAGGCCGATCGCCGGGCGTGTTTTCCAAGACGACGAAGCGAGCACCAAGAACCCGACGACGGCGGTCATCAGCGAGGGATTCTGGGAAAGGGCCTTCGGTCGCGATCCCAACGTCATTGGAAAGAAGGTCAGCATCGGGTCCGACCTCCTGACCATCGTGGGCGTGATGCCGGCCTCGATGGACTTCCCGGCCGGGAACGAGATCTGGATGCCCTTCGAGCCGGATCCGGCGACGGGGCGGACGTCAGGCGGCTTTCGGGTGATCGGACGTCTCAGACCCGGCGTCACCATCGAACAGGCGCGACAGGACATGAGCGCGCTATCGCGCCGAATGAAGCAGCAGTACGGCGACGAGACGTGGATGACCGACGCCGAAACGATGACGCTCCACGAACAGCTCGTCGGGAAAGTGCGGGGAACGTTGCTCGTGCTGCTCGGCGCGTCGGGGTTTCTGCTGCTCATCGCGTGCGCGAACGTCGTGAACTTGCTTGTCGCCCGCATGACGATTCGCCGCAGCGAGATCGGACTTCGCCTCGCGCTCGGCGCGAGTCGCGGCCGGCTGTCCCAACAGTTCATGACGGAGACGTCGGTGCTCTCGTTGGCTGGCGCGATCGGCGGCGTCGCGCTCGCGGCGGTCGGAATCCGCGTGTTGATCGCGATGCAGCCAACGAGCGTTCCGCGCTCCGGTGACATTCACGTCGACTGGCCAGTGATGGCGTTCGCCCTCGGGCTGTCGATCGTGACGGCGGTTGGGATGGGCGTGCTGACGGCTTGGCACGGAACGCGGGGCGATCTGCGCGAGAGCCTGTCGGCGTCGACGCGAACGCAGTCGGGGAGCACGTCCAGCGCGCAGATCCGTCGCGCGCTCGTGATCTCTCAGATGGCGCTGACGGTGGTCCTGCTCGTCGGCGCCGGACTGCTCGGGCGAAGCTTCGTCCAACTCCTCCAAATCAATCCGGGATATCGAACGCAGCATGCGGTGCTCCTCGACGCCGCTATACCATATGAAGCGGGGGTCGAGGGAGCCCAGCGCCGACTGGCCTTCTATACGGATCTGATCTCGCAGCTCCGCACGATCCCCGGCGTCACCAAGGTCGGAGCGGTGACGGGCTTCCCACTCGTCGGCGGCGGAAGCGACGGCGGCTATCTCATCATGTCGCGCCCCGACGAGCCGATTCGCCCGGAGGACTTCCCTGTCCTGTCGAAGGATCCGAAGCGCAGCGGCTACGCGAACTACATGGTCGTCGACGGCGACTACTTCGACGCGATGAACATTCCGGTCGTCGAGGGCCGTGTCTTCAACAGCGGCGATACACCGGATGCCGCGCACGTCGGCGTCATCAGCGCGTCGCTTGCGAAGTCGAAGTGGCCGAACGAAAACCCGATCGGGAAAATCATTCAGTACGGCAACATGGACGGCGACCTGAGGCCGTTCACGGTGGTCGGCGTCGTTGGTGATGTCCGCGATGCCAATCTCGCGACGGATCCGACGCCTACTTTTTACGCGTATCTGCCACAGCGCCCGCATGTCGGCAGCGGCTTCCACGTCGTGATGCAGACGGCCGGAGATCCGACGTCCGTGATGACCTCGGCGCGAGCGATCGTGCGCCGTCTGCGGCCCGACGTTCCTCCGGTGCTTCGTACGATGGAGAATATCGTTTCGACGTCGGTCGCCGATCGGAGGTTCGTGCTCGTTCTCGTCGGCGTCTTCGGTGGCGCGGCGCTGCTCCTCGCGACCCTCGGCGTTTATAGCGTCGTGTCGTATCTCGTGACGCAGCGCCGGCAAGAGATCGGAGTGCGCATCGCGCTGGGTGCGCAGCGCGGCGACGTCCTTGGACTCGTGCTACGCCAGGGCGCGATGCTCGCGATCATCGGGATTGTCGTCGGCACGATCGGCGCGCTCTTCCTGACGCGATTGCTCAAAGGGCTCGTGTTCGGCGTCAGCACGACGGACCCGATGGCGTTCGGCGGCGTGATGGGATTGTTGATCGCCGTGGCGTTGATCGCCAGTTGGGTACCGGCGCGAAGAGCGACCCACGTCGACCCAATAAATGTTCTCAGAGGGTCGTAACGGCGTGCTCTAAAAGCGTGCTCTAACTACGTGCTCTAACTACGTGCTCTAACTACGTGCTCTAACGGCGGCTTCGGGGTCCGTTCAGCGGTGATTGATCAGAGATCAGTCATGAGATTGGTGAGCATTCGCGAGATGGTCACCAATCGATGGTGCACCGGCCAATAGACCGTCGCCGGAATCTCCTTGTCGCCGAACCGCGATCGCCACCGGTCATTCGCCTCCTCAGCCGATCCTCGCGCGAAGAAGAGGAAGCGATTTCGATCGCGCCCGACGTCGCGACCAAACCCCTCCTGGATGTTCGACGACACCGATTCAGCAGCCTGGCTTAGCTGTTTCGCATTGCTTAGCCGATAGAGCTTGATGAAGCCGTTGATTTCGTCGGCCGCCATTCGCGCCGCGTCGAGCACCCGCAATTCAGGTCGGTGCGCCATGGCGTCGACGATGCGGCAAAACCGGGAAACCCCACCACCGATCGGTCCCGCCGCGTATCAAACGCCCGCTCTGACTTCTCGCGTCTCAATTCTCAAAACTGTTCTTGAACCGCTTTTAGAGCACGCTTTTAGAGCACGCCGTTAGAGCACGCTGTTAGAGCACGCTGTTAGAGCACGCTGTTAGCCGTTACGCTGCGATTTGCTCCGAAGCCCAATTGAGCGATTCGAGATACAGATCCGGCACCATCTCATCGGGCACCGCGTTTTCAGTCGCGAGTCCGCGCGCCTTGTCCCAATTCGCTTTCTCGTACGCTTCGACGAGCTGCAGCGGCGTTCCGAACGGACCGTGACGCTGGAGCAGCGCGCCGCGCACGTCGTCGCTCAGCTCAAGACGCGCGAGGATCTTGTCCATCGGGACCTCGAGCAGCACGTCCAGCAACGAAAGCAGGCCGACGATGAACGCCGAATCGGCGTTGCGGCGCGCAGCGGACGATGACGCGACCAACTCGCACATTCGCGCGCGCGTGATGGACGTCAGCGCGAGCTCGTGGCTCACGTCGCCGCGACGACCGAGCGACGCAACGAGAATCACAGCGAGCCAGCGATGGAGCATGTCGCGGCCGACCATCCGCACCGCGTGCGGAATCGACGTAATCCCACGGCCGCCGAGTGACGCGGCGTTCACGATGCGAAGGAGCTTGTAGCAGAGCGCGACGTCCGATTGGAACGCGGAGTCGAGTGCGTTGTCCGTCGTATATGGATCGCGCAGGAGGTTCAGCAACCGCATGATCGCGAAGTGGCTCGCGGATACGTCCGTCCTCGTGAGCACTTCGGGTTTGCTGAAGAGAAATCCTTGAAAGAGCTCGTAGCCCAAATCCGCGCACATGTTGCGCACCGCGGCCGTCTCGACTCGCTCGGCCAACAGGCGGGCGTCGCTAGCGCGGAGGTCGTTGGTGACGGCGCGAAGCTCGGGGTGCGGACGGTTCAGAACGTCGATCTTCACGATCGACGCGAGCTCCAGCAGCGGGCGCATTCTCGCGTCCGGGATGTAGTCGTCGAGCGCCAGCCGATAGCCTGCCTTCACCATGCGCGTCGCCGCGGCGAGCGTCTCGTAGTCACATTCGACACTCTCGAGGAGCTCGATCACGACCGAGTCCGGCTCGAACAGCTCCCAGCTTTCGTTCAACAGCTGACCGCGTGAGAAGTTCACGAAGGCCAAGCCGCCGCCCGACAGGTTCCGAAGGCCGAGCGCCAGAAGGCTGTTCGAGATGACTTCGGCGCTCATCGACGCGTGGTCGGAGTCGGCGCGATCGGCCGACGAGTCACGGCGGTACAGCAGCTCATATCCAAACAGCCCGCGTCCGAGCTCGAAGATCGGCTGGCGCGCGACGTGGATCGTGCTCATTGCGCCGCTCCGGCGCGTTGCGTTCGATTTACTGCCCGAGACACAGCGTAGCGGTGGGATGTCGGTGGCACTGGACCTGATAGGTTCGCCGTGGGGAACGCCGGACCCTGCTCGCCGGGTTGTTCACGCAGACCATTTTCGCCTGGACGTGACATGCTGGCTCTAGGAGTCCTCGTTTTCATTATCGGCGGCACGGACGTTCGCTTGACCGATTCTTCGGCGATGCGGCGATCCGGCGAACCGGCAATTCGACAGACCAGCGAGCAGTTGATTCGCCGAGACAATAGGCTCGACGACCGGCTCGTTCGCGGATTCGGCGGATCGCCGGAAGCCATCGACTCGACCCCGACGCCGATCGAGATACGATCTGTTCTGACCCCATCGGATTCGCCGCATGTGCGTCGCCACGCGATCGAGGTGAGCGAGTGGTATGGGCGCCGGCTGACGATTCACCGATATGTCGCATTTGCGACCATTCCGGTCTTCGCGCTGCAGTGGGCGGCGGGCGACCAACTGTATAGAAAGTCGGCGGACGCTCCGACCTGGGCGAAAACGATGCATCGGGTCGGCGCGACGGCGCTGGCCGGAATGTTCACGGTCAATACCGTGACGGGCGCGTGGAATTGGTGGGACTCGCGGTCGACGCCGCAGGGCCGCATCCTTCGCACCGTTCACGCGCTCTCAATGCTTGGGGCCGATGCTGCGTTTTCCTACGCAGGCGCGAAGCTGGCCAATGACGCGGAGACGAGCGCCATCAAGCGGCGTGAACACCGCACCGTGGCACTGTCGGCGATGGGTGTCACTGTTGCAAGCGAGCTCGCAATGAAGCTGTTCAACAAATAATCAGATATTCATGACGGCACCCGAATTCCTCGTTTCACTCTTTCAGCCGTGGAACAAGTTCTATAGCCATTCGAAGACGACGCAGACGATTGTCGTCTTCTTGCACATCGGAGGCATGCTGCTGGCCGGCGGCTTTGCGATCGCGGCGGACCGCATGACGATTCGGTCGATCGGCAGCTCCGCGAACGCGCGAGCCGCGCAGCTCAAGGAGCTTGGCGCAACGCATCGTTGGGTCGTCACGGGGCTCGTCGTCGTCGTATTGAGCGGCCTCACGCTGCTCGCTTCGGACTTCGAGAACTTCTGGGGCTCGTGGATCTACTGGACGAAGATGGCGTTCGTCGCCGCACTGCTGATCAACGGGTACATGATGACCCGCATCGAGAACGCGCTCGAGCTCGACCCGGGCGAAGGCTCACCGAAATGGAGCGCGCTGCACCGTACCGCGCTCGCCAGCCTGACGCTCTGGTTCGCCACGACCTTCGTCGGCATCGCTCTGACGAACTTCTCGTAGCCTTCGGCGATTACTAAGACAGTTCACACAGCAATCGGGCGCGCACGAGCGCGCTGTTGGAGAACACTCATGACTTGCAGGGAGGAACCTCACGAAGACGACGCATGTCGCGGCTGCGCGCTGGTAGACCGGCGCGACTTTCTGCGTGATGCGAGCGTCGCCGTCGTGGGTGTGTTGATCGCGCTTGGCGCGGCACCGAGAACGGCGGCCGCGGCACCGATCCGGTTCGTGTCGGCGCTCGGCAGCTCGCACGAAGACAAGACGTATCCGCTGCCCGCGGCGGACGGAACGCAGATCGACAAGGCCAACGAGGTGATGATCACGCGGTGGCAGGGCAAGGTGTACGCATTCTCGCTCGCATGTCCTCACCAAAACACGGCGCTCAAGTGGTCGGACAAGGACCATCAGTTCGAGTGCCCGAAGCATCATTCGCGCTTTCAGCCGGACGGCGTCTACGTCGCGGACAGCGGTCGTGCAACGCGCGGGCTGGATCGGTTCGCGATTCGGAAAGATGGAAGCAACGTCGTCGTCAACTTGGACAAGCTGTTTCAGGAAGACGACAACGAGTCGGACTGGAAGGTTGCGTTCGTGAACGCGTCCTAGTCACGCAGATGCCAAATTCTCTCGTCATGCCCTGTAGCGATTGCATCAATCGGCGCGGCTTTCTCGCGAAGGCGGCGCTCGCGGCCGCGGCGGTGGTCGCCGCGGAGGCATGTGGCGACGGCCAGATTGGTCCGCCGAACCGATCGTCGACCTCGCTCGGCAGCGCGGTCACGGTGAAGCTCTCGGATTTCCCCGAGCTCGCGAACGTCGGAACGGTCGTCGACATCGGCCACGAGCGGGCGGTGGTTCGCACGAGCGCGACGACATTCCACGGACTGTCGCGCATCTGCACGCACGAGGGCTGCGACGTCGACGTTCGCAACAATCGTTTCGAGTGTCCGTGCCATGGGTCGATCTTCGCCGCGGACGGCTCGGTGATTCGCGGCCCGAGCGTCGAGAGCGCGCCGATCGGACCACTGCCGACGCTCGCCGTCACCTTCGACGCGACCGCGGGAACAATCACCGTCGCCTAGTTGCCGGTCGGCCGGGAAGAACATGAACGCGCCGGGCGAAAGCCCGGCATTTTTTTGTTCGACGCGATACTTGGTTTCCGTCGGTGCGCAAGAGTTGCCGCGCGATTCGTTTTTTTCTTAGGTTGTTCCATGCTCATCGGCGTCGCGGGAATGGTCGGCACGGGAAAGACAACGCTCACCCGCGCGCTCTCGGCGAGATTCGGCCTTCAGATGGCGCTCGAGAGCGTCGACGCCGAGAACCCGTGGCTCGAGAGCTTCTATAGCGGCGAAGCCGAGATGCGAATGTACGCGCTGCATCTCCAGCTTCATTTTCTCGCGACGCGTTTCGCCAGCATGCGGCGCATGCGCGGGCTCGGCGGCAGTTGGATTCTCGACCGCACATGGTACGAAGACGCCGAGATTTTCGCGCGCGGCTTGTTCGAGCAGGGATTGATGACGTCGGACGAGTGGACGCTCTATCGCCGGCTCTACGCCGAGCTGCTGTATTCGCCGGCTGCGCGTCCGCCGCGGTTGCTCGTGTATCTGCACGGGCCGCTCGATGTGATCATCGACCGCATCGCCACCCGCGGCCGGCCGAAAGAGCGAGACGTCTCGGTCGACTACTGGACGGCGCTTCACGATCGATACGAGCGTTGGATTGCGAACTTCCGGCACTGTCCGGTCCTTCCGCTCGACGTCCGGGATTACGACCTCATCGCGGATCCGGGCGCGATCGAGGACATCGCCGCGCGCGTCCGCAGCCACCTGGAGGGCGAGCTCCCGCAGACAGAGCTGTGGCCGGCGTCGACAAGGAAGCGCGTCATCGCCTAGCGCTCGGGCGGTACGGGATCCATATATGTGGCCTAGCGCACACCGCGTTTGTTTCCCAAGCGCGACGGACCTCGATCATCGAACCCTCGCCTCGCATGACCGACGTTACCCACACAGAGAGTGAATTCCACGCGACCGTAAGTGCCGCCGACGGTGGCAAGTACGTGTACTGCATCGTGCGGAGTGATCGGCAGCGCGACTTTGGCGCGATCGGCATCGGCGGCGGCCAGAAGGTCTTCACCGTCGCCTTTCAGGACCTCGCCGCCGTGGTGAGCGACACGCCGATCGTCATCTACGACCCGACGCGCGACAACGTTCTCGCCCACGAGTTCGTCAACGAGACCGTGATGAAGGAATTCACGGTCATCCCGATGAGCTTCGGCACCGTGTTCCGCTCAGAGGACGACGTCACCGAGCTCCTGCGCTCGACCTATCAAGCGTTCAGCGACGTGCTGGACAAGATGCAGGACAAGATCGAGTTCGGGCTCAAAGTCCTGTGGGACCGCGAGAAGGTGATCGCCAACCTCGAGCGCGAGAACGACGAGATCCGGCGGTTGAAAGACGAGATCAGCCGCCACACGACGACGTCGACGTACTTTGCGCGGATGCAGCTGGGCCGTCTGGTCGACTCGGCGCTCGAGGAGATGGGGAGCCGGTACGTCGCAGACATTCATGACGCGCTCAAGCCGGTTGCCGTGGCGAGCCGGAGCAACAAGCCGATCGGCGACCGAATGATCTTGAACGCGGCGTTTCTAGTAGACCGCGCGCAGGAGCAGGCGTTCGACGAGCGGGTGAAGGAGACGAGTCGCAAGTATGAGGACGTGTTGTCGTTTAAATATTCTGGGCCGTGGCCGCCTTATAATTTTGTTAATATCAAATTGAAGTTAGAAAAGGCTGATTGAGGGGCCAGGGGCCAGGGGTCAGGGGTCAGGGAAACGGCCTGAGTTCTGAGGCCTGAGTTCTGAGGCCTGAGTTCTGAGACGCCGGACCCCTGACCCCTGACCCCTGGCCCCTGCCCCCTCCTACCCTGGCCCCTACCCCCTACAGAGCATGGGCCTCCTCTCCAAGGTATTACTGTTCCCAGTCACCGGTCCCGTCGCCGGAATCCGATGGTCCCTTGGGCAGGTTCAGAAGGTCGTCGAGGAAGAGCTTACCGACGACGAACCGGTGAAGCGCGAGCTCATGGAGCTTCAGATGAAGCTCGAGCTGGGCGACATCGACGACGATGAATACGTCCGCCGCGAGGCGGACCTGATGGTTCGCCTCCGCGAAATTCGCGCGTGGCGCGAGAAGCTCGGGAAAGCGACGAGCGGCGGACCCGTACGCGTCGCGCGCGACACCGCCGAGGAGTGAGCGCGCTTTCCGCGCTGCTCGACCTTCTTCCACGCACTTCGCTCATCGTCGGAAAAGGCGGCGTCGGCAAAACGACGAGCGCCGTGGAAATCGCGCGACACTTCGCGCGACGCGGAGAACGAACGCTCTTGATGTCGACCGACCCGGCCGCCGCGCTCGCGACGGTGCTCGGGTCGCCGGTCGCGACAGAGAACGCAGCTGTCGCCGGAGAGCCAAACCTCGATGCCCGGCAACTCTCCGCGGCCGATCTTCGCCGCGCATTTCTCGGCGAATGGCGCCACACGATCGCGGAGATCATCGATCGCGGGACATATCTCGACCGAGACGATGTGAATGGAATCGTCGACGCGGCCCTCCCCGGCGTCGATGAGATCTTCGCGCTGCTCGCGCTCGCCGACGTTCTCGCGGACGACACGAGCATGTACGCGCGAGTCGTCGTCGACACCGCGCCGACCGGTCACACACTGCGGCTGCTCGCTGCGCCGGAGACATTTCGAGCGCTGCTCTCGATGCTCGAGCTGATGCAGAACAAGCATCGATTCATGGTGCGGGCGCTGACCCATCGGTATCGCCGAGATCGCGCGGACAACTTTCTCGATGCGATGCAGTCGCGCATCGATCGGCTGAGAGCGGCGCTCGCCGACCCGAAGTCCGTCGCGGCGGTGCTCGTCACGCGCGACGAAGCGGTAGTCAGAGCGGAATCAGAACGCTATCTCGACAGTCTTCGCGAGCTGCACGTGCGTGTCGCCGCGATCATCGCCGTGGGCTCGGTCAACGCCGCGGCGCTCGACCCGTCGATTCAGACCTTCGGCGTCGCTCTGACCTCAAGCCGTGAGGCGACCGGCGGAACAACGACGCTCGAGAGGTCCGCCGGAACGAAGGCGCTCGGCATAGCGAGCGGCGATCGCTCGCTCTGGATCATTGCGGGAAAGGGCGGCGTCGGGAAAAGCACCGTCGCGTGCGCGCTCGCGATCGACGCCGCGGACAACAGCGAAGGCCTCACCCTTCTCGTTTCGACGGACCCCGCTCCATCGCTCGCGGATGCGCTCGGTGCCCGCGACGCTGAATGGGCAGCGCACGACGTCGAACGCCCGCTCGATGATCCGCCGAGGCTCGTCGTCAGGCAGATGGATGCGGGCGCGGCGTTCGCGCGCGTTCGCGACCAGTATCGAACGAGAATCGACGCACTCTTCGACTCTATCGTCGGTCGAGGGCTCGACGTCGAGCAAGATCGTGCCATTCTTCGCGATCTGTTGGCGCTCGCCCCGCCGGGCATCGACGAGCTGTTCGCGCTCTCGCTCCTCGGCGATGCGCTTCACGAAAAGCGATTCGCGCGAATCTTCGTGGATCCGGCCCCGACAGGTCATTTGCTTCGGCTCCTCGAGATGCCGGCGATCGCGCTCGACTGGTCGCACCGGCTGATGCGGCTCATGCTCAAGTACGGCGAAGTCCTCGGCCGGACCGAGGTGGCCCAGGACCTCTTGAATTTCGCGAAACGGACGCGCGCCGTAGACGCATTGTTACACGATGCCGCTCGCTGCGGCGTCGTGATCGTGTCGCTCGACGAGCCGGTGGTTCGCGCTGAAACGGAACGACTCGCTGGGGAAATCGCCGCGCGCGGAATCGACGTGGCGGCGCTTGTTTGGAATCGCGTAGATCGCGATCCGTCCCCTCTTCCACGGAGGCTCGCCGCGCGACAGTTTTGCGCCGGAGACGTCATTCCACCCCCGAGCGGCGCGGCGGCGCTCCGGGAGTGGTCGAAGACGTGGATGAGACTTCTTTAAACTCTCGATCGGCGCGATGGCGGCAACGAAGGCGAACTCGGTCTGGTACGTGTACGGCGTCGTGCCCGGGAATACGTCGATGACGTCGATTCCCGGCGGGATCGACGACGCCGGCGTGTCGATCGCGCGCGTGTCGGATGTCGCCGCGCTCGTCTCGGTGCTCGACGGCCCGGAGTATTCGCCGGGCGCGATCGAGCGAATCAGCGGTGACGTGGAGTGGCTGAGCCCTCGCGCCGTCGCGCACGACCGGGTGCTCACGTGGGCAAGCGATCACGGCGCGGTGGTGCCGCTGCCGATGTTTTCGCTGTTCAGCGGCGGCGAGGCCGTTCATCGAATGCTCGCCGACCGCGCGACGCAGCTCGGTCGAACACTCGACCGCGTCGCGAAAGGACGAGAATACGCGCTACGCGTCTATCGACTCGATGCCGAGCTGCTCGAGAACGTCGCGGCGTTGAGTCCGCGACTCGCCGAACTGGCCGCGGCCGCGGGCGCGGCCTCGCCGGGACAGCGGTATTTGCTCGAGCGGAAACTCGACGGCGAAAAGAAGTTGGAAGTGCGTGCGGTGACCCAGCGGATCGTGGACGAGATCATCGATCGGCTTTCGCCTGCGGCAATGGCGGCGGACCGATCGCCGATTCCCAAGACGCCGAACGCGGATGGCACGCGCGGGACGATGGTGTTGAACGCGGCATTTCTGGTTTCACCGGACGCGCTGGAGCGTTTTCAGAGAATTCTGACGACGCTCGTGGAACAATACGGCGCGAGCGGTTTTCGATTCGACTTCACCGGCCCTTGGCCGCCATATCATTTCGTGGACGACCGTGATGGAGCGCGCTGATGACGACGAGGCCATCGACGTCGAGCGGTTGGTGCTCGGCGACTTGCTCAATCACGTCCTCGACAAGGGCGTCGTGATTTCGGGAACCGTGACGATTTCGATCGCGGACATCGACTTGCTGTTGGTCGATCTGCGGGTGTTGCTGACGTCCGTGGAGACGGCGGTGCGGCACTCGATCGATCAGGGAGTCGATCGTCTGGCGGCGCCGGAGGTAGTCCGATGAGCGCTCCAATGAGTACACACCTGTACTGCGTCCTCCCGGGCGACGCGCCGGAAGTGCCGAGCGGGTTGCGCGGCGTCGACGGCGGGGCGGTTCGCGCGCTGTCGGTCAACGGCGTCGTGGCGTGGGTGAGCGACGTCGAACGCAACACGCCCGTGTCGATCGACGGGGTGAAGGCGCACGACGCGGTCGTCGAGGCGGCGCTCGAGCTGGGGGCGACGCCGGTGCCGGCGCGGTTCGGCCAGCGCTTTCCCGATGACGCGGCGTGCCGCGAAGCGCTGTCGCAGCGGGGCCCGTTGATCGAGACGCTGTTGTCGTCGATTCAGGGGCTCGTCGAGATGACGATTCTCATAACGCCGTCGACGCGGCGCATGCTTCGCGAGCTCGAGCCGGTGATTCCGGAGATGTTCGAGCCGGGGGCCGCCGGGACGGGGCGGAAGTATCTGGAGACGCTGCGCTCGCGCGAGGCGGCCAGCGGGTCGGCCGCCCGGGCGACAGATGCGTTGGCACGTCGTGTTGCAGAGGCGACGGGAAATGTGGTTCGCAAATCGCTCAATCATCTTTCCGGGCCGTTCCGCACGATCTCGAATCTGTTGTCGCGCGAGGACGTCGCGGAGTTCAAGCGGGCGGTCGCATTGGTCGATCGGGGATTGGAGTTCCAGTTCCTCGTGATCGGTCCGCGCGCGCCGTACAGTTTCTCGGCGTTGAAGGCAGAAACAGGTGGCGTACACGGCATGAATCTGGCGGACTGAGGTTGTCTGAATCGACGGGCGGCGAGGGTCGCGAAGTCCATTCGGATCTGTCGCAAGAGGATCCAGCCGCGGCGGCACTGCACGCGATCGCCCGCTCGCTTCCCGAGCGGATCAACGCTGATCCCGAGCACGTCGAGCAGGGCCTTGCGCGACTCGTACTGACGGTGATAGAACTGCTGCGCGAGGTCCTGGAACACCAAGCGATTCGGCGGATGGACGGCGGGACGCTGAGCGACGAGGAGATCGAGCGGTTGGGAATGGCGCTCCTCAAGCTGAACCACCGCATGGGGGACTTGAAGGCGACCTTTGGCTTGACGGACGAAGATCTGAACATCGATCTCGGGCCATTGGGCCGGCTGCGGTAAAGCTTCGCGGAACCCGAATCGGAGTCCTGATTGCCTGAGCTCGTAAATCCCTCGCGGTCGCACGGCCTGGTCGACATTCTCGACCGTGTCCTGGACAAAGGGCTCGTCATCGCCGGCGACATCAAGATCAACTTGGCGAACGTCGAGCTTCTCACGATTCAGATTCGGTTGCTCGTGTGCTCGATCGACAAAGCGGAACAGATCGGACTGAATTGGTGGCGCAACGATCCGCGTCTGACGGGACGAAGCGGCGAAGTGCTCGCGCAGCAAAACGAAATGGAAGCGCGCTTGACCCGAATGGAAGAACAGCTCAACCGGCTGTCGAAGGAAAGCGCTCCGGCGAAGTCGCCGCGCAAATAACAACTCTCTAATCGAAGTATCGTCCCGGACCCCGGCTTAAGGACGGAACAACCATGGCTGTTGAACGCACGCCCAGCGGCAGTTCCCTCATCGACGTCCTTGATCGCGTGCTTGACAAGGGAATCGTGATCGATGCCTGGGTGCGAGTATCGCTGGTCGGTATCGACTTGGTGACCGTCGAGGCACGCATCGTCGTGGCGTCGATCGACACGTACCTCAAGTACTCGGAAGCGGTCGGTATCACCGCACCGGTGTCACGTCCACGAGAGATCGTGGCCGGGGATGAGCTCGAGCGCATGCGCGTGGAGAACGAGAATCTCCGCCGTCAGCTCGAGCTCAAGAATGCTTGACCGGATAGGACGGGCGTAGCATGGCTGGCCCCGGAGACCGCGGTGTGGCTGGTCTCCTGTCGGCTTTGGCGGAGGCGCCCGACTTCGACTCGGCGGCGTCCTTCTTCCTCACGCAGCTCGCGGAGATTGCGCGGACGCCGCGCGCGTTGCTGCTACAGTTCGATGCCGCACGCGAGTACCTCGAGCCCGTCGCGTCGGTCGGCTTCGACACGCCGCTGCCGCCGATCTCGCTGTCCGCGACGGAAATCGGAAGCCCGCTCATCGTCGCCGCACTGACGATGCGGCCGATGCGCGGAACGGCGCACCTTCCGCACCGAGCGCTCGCGCACCTGGTGCCGTGGGTCGCGCTTCCGCTCTCGCAGCCGCGCCAGCGCGGATCGCTCGAGCCGATGACGCAGCTCAGAGGCGCCGAGCTCCTGAGCGCATCGTCGATCACCTTTCTCGACGCGCCGGAGCAACCGGTCGGGGCCGCGCCGGCCGGCCTCGTGCTCATTCAAGGCACGAACGCCGATGAAGCGGCGATCGCCGAAGCGATCGACGTCGTGCGCCTCGCGAGCCCGGTGCTCGCTCGCCTCGTCGCGCTCGCGGACGCACGTGCTACCGCGGAGCGTCTCACGCAGCAGCGCGACCGACTGACGCTGATGGTCGATTCGCTGCCGGATCCCGTCGTCATCATGAACGCGGCGAACGACATCATCGCGCAGAATTCGCGCGCCGGACGTCTGCTGCACGCGCGCGACGACGATTCGCCGGGCCGCCGCCGTGCGCTCGAGCTGAACAACCTGCTGTTCACGTCGTTCTTGTCGAAGGCCGCGATGACAGGCGGCCAGCAGGCCGGGCCGCGTGAGCTGAACCTCGTCGATCCGGACGAAGGCAACGACTTGTTGTTCGAAGTCCTCGCGCACCCGCTGGGCGCTCGCGTGGGTCCGGAGAACTCGGTGCTCTCGGTCTTGCGCGACGTGACCGACCTGCGGCGCGCGGCCAACGAGCTCGAACGCCAAGTCCAGCGCGTGCGTCACGCCGAAGTCACCGTGCGCGGCGAACGCGATCGGTTGAATCTCGTTCTCGAAAACGTCGCTGATCCGATTCTCGTCACCGACGAGCGATCGAACATCATCCTGATGAACGATCAGGCCGAGCAGCTCTTTCAGATCACCGAGGCACAGTCTCGAAATCGGAGAGAGCTCGCGTCGGTTCGCGGAAACGACACGAAATTCACGTCGTTCATCTCCGAGTTCGCGATCAACGACGACGACTCGCGGCGCGAGCGGATGTCGCTCGTCAATCCGCGGACGGGAATCGAATTCCCGGTCGAAGTCGTGTCGGGCAAGGTGAAGAACGATCGCGGCGAACCGATCGCGATCGTTTCGGTGCTCCACGACCTCACGAAGCAAGTAGAGAACGAACGGCTCTACGAAGCGCTGAAGCAACTGAACAGTGAGCTCGAGCAGCGCATTCGCGACGCGACCGCGGATCTGGCGGAACAGAACGCACGTCTGCAGTGGCAGTCGCAGGAGGTCGAACGGGCGAATCGACTGAAATCGGAGTTCCTCGCGAGCATGTCGCACGAGCTTCGAACGCCGATCAACGCGCTCATCGGCTACTCGGCGCTGTTGCTCGACGGCGTCCTCGGCGACGTGAATCCACGCCAGCGCGATGCGCTCGCGCGCGGGCGCACGGCGGCCGAGCATTTGTTGGCGCTGATCAACGACATTCTCGACCTGGCCAAGATCGAAGCGGGCAAGATGCCGTTGCACATCGAGCCCGTGTCGTTGCGCGATGTGACACTCGAGGTCACGCAGCAGATCGAGCCGATGGTCCGAAAGAAGCAGCTCGATTTCGTGATCGACGTTTCTCCGGACAGCCCGGTGATTCACTCGGATCGAACGAAGATCAAGCAGGTGCTGCTCAATCTTTTGTCGAACGCGGTGAAGTTCACGAATCGTGGACGCGTGTCGGTCGAAGCGCACCAAGCGCAGGGCGGCGTCCGCATCGATGTCGTCGATACGGGAATCGGCATACGGCAGTCGGACCTGCAGGCGATTTGGGAAGATTTCCGCCAGGTCGATCAGTCTCGAACCCGCGAGTTCGGCGGAACGGGGCTCGGTCTGAGCATCACGCGCAAACTGCTCGAGCGACTCGGCGGGTCGGTGACCGTTCAGAGTGTGTACGGCGAGGGAAGCACCTTCAGCGTGTACCTGCCGCTCGAGGTGCCGACGACGATCGCGAACGATCTCACGACGGTCGAGGTGGCGTGATCGTCGGGCGAGGCGTAAACCGCCGAACCCCGTAGGTGGACCGGGGTAGGATGGTTGTCTTATTGGACGAACCATTCGGAGCCTACCATGAACTCCCCGCTGGCGAAGAAGATTTCGCTGCGTTTTCTTAGCGCCTCGATCATCGCAGTAGCCGCCTGCAGCCGGGACAACGCCAAGCCGTCAACGGACTCGGCGCTGTCACGAGATTTGGCACTCGCGGGGCAGCAAACGCAGGTCGCGCCGCCGACCTTCCAGGACACTTCGGTCGCCCCGGCGCCGGAACCGAAGCACGTCGAGACGCGCCCGGCGACCGTTGCACACGAGCCGACGCCAACGGCGCGTGTCCGACAGCCGCGAAATCCGGAGCCGCGGCCCCGACAGACGACTCCGACGCCAACGCCTCCGCCGCAGCCGGCGCCAGTGCAGACGGCTCCGGTTCCGGCGCCGATCTCGGTACCGGGTCCGGTCGGCGCGAAGGCTGAAATTGGCGCAGGGAGCGGCGCGGGTTTGACCAGCGGATCGAGAGTCTGTTCAGGAACCAACATGCCGGGCGACAAGATGGTCGCGACGCTGAACGAAGCGATCGTCGGAACGAACGGCGCGGTGCTTCCAGCCGGATCGGCCGTCGTGCTCGAGGTCGCGCAAGTTCCACCGGCAGACAGCCCGGAGAACGCACAGGTCACGTTCCGCGTGCGGTCGGTCGTCGTCAACGACAAGACGTACAACGTCGACGCGACGGTGACGCCGACCGGACAATTAGAGAAGACGAAAGTGTCCGATCCGAATCAGGGGACGGACAAGACCAAGGTCATCGGCGGCGCCATCGCCGGCGCGATCCTCGGCCAGATGATCGGGCACAACGCGAAAGGCACGATCATCGGAGCGGCCGCGGGCGGCGCGGCTGGCGCGGCGGCATCGCACGTCGGCGGATCGAGATGGCAAGCATGCTTGCCGGCCGGCGCGCCGCTCCGGCTAACGCTGAACTCCCCGCTCGTGTTATCGTCGTGAGTGGCTCCGCGTACTCCGTCAGCGCTTAAGCCGTTTCATCCGGTCGTCCGAGAGTGGTTTCGCGACACTCTCGGACGGCCGAGCGCGCCGCAGCAGAAGGGCTGGCCGGCGATCGCAAGCGGTGAGCACACGCTCATCCTCGCTCCGACGGGGACGGGCAAGACGCTCACCGCTTTTTTGTGGGAGCTGAATCAGCTCATCGTGCGCGGGCTCGAGGGTCCGCTGCCGAACGCCGTCCAGATTCTCTACATCTCTCCGCTCAAGGCGCTCAACAACGACATTCAGCGGAATCTCGAGCGCCCGCTCGCCGAGTTGCGCGAGCGGTTCACCGACACCGGGGAGATCTTCCCCGAGATCCGCGTCGCGGTGCGCACGGGCGACACGCCGCAATCGGCGCGAGCGCGAATGATTCGCAAGTCGCCGCACATTCTGATCACGACCCCCGAGTCGCTGCACATCATGCTGACGTCGGTTCGGGGACGCGGGATGTTCAGCGGTGTTCGCGCGGTGATCGTCGACGAGATTCACGCGATGGCCGGCACGAAGCGCGGCGCGCATCTCGCGCTGACGCTCGAGCGGCTCGAGCTTCTCACCGAGCAGCCGCCGCAGCGCATCGGACTGTCCGCGACGCAGCGGCCGCTCGAGGAGATCGCCCACTTTCTCGTCGGCACCGATCGACGGTGCGCAATCATCGACTGCGGACTGGTCAAACAGCTTCAGCTGTCGATCAAGTCACCGGTCGACGATCTCGCGCACGTGAACGGGACGATCTGGTCGTCGGTCACGCCGCTCGTGCTGCAGTACATGCGAACCGCGCGAACGACCCTTGTCTTCGTCAACAATCGCGCGCAGGCGGAGAAGATGGCGGCGCGGCTCAACGCGCTCGCCGGCGAGGAGATCGCGCTTCCCTACCACGGATCCCTGTCGCGCGAACGACGGCTGACGCTCGAGCAATCTCTAAAGGCGGGACAGCTGCGCGCGCTGATCAGCACGAGCTCGTTGGAGCTCGGGATCGACATCGGATCGGTGGACCTCGTGCTGCAGCTGCAGTCGCCGAAGCGCGTGGCGAACGGCTTACAACGCGTTGGTCGCGCGGGGCACTCGCTCGATGCGGTGAGCCGGGGCGTGTTCCTGCCGACCTTCCGCGACGACGGAATGGAGCTGATGACCGTCGTGCGCGCGATGCTCGACGGCGATGTCGAACCGACGCGCGTCATTCAGAATCCACTCGACATTCTCGCGCAAGTGCTGGTCGCGGTCGTCGCGTCGGACGACGATTGGACCAGCGCGAGACTGTTCGACTTCGTGCGGCGCGCGTATCCGTTCCACGAGCTGTCGCGCGCGGCATTCGACGAAGTGTTGTCGATGCTCTCGGGGAAATATCCGTCGGACGTCGCCTCGGAGCTCGACGCGCGCATGAGCTGGGATCGCGTCAACGACACGCTGACGTCGTCGCGCGGATCGCGAATGGTCGCCGTCATCTCCGGAGGGACGATCCCGGATCGCGGACTCTATTCCGTCAATCTTCCCGATCGCACTCGGCTCGGTGAGCTCGACGAAGAGTTCGTCCACGAGAGTCGCGTCGGGGACGTGTTTCAGCTCGGATCCTCGACGTGGCGGATCGGGGCAATCGAGCACGATCGCGTGATCGTGACGCCCGCGCCTGGCGCGCCGGCGAGGATGCCTTTCTGGCACGGAGAATACTCCGCGCGGTCGGTGCATCTCGCTCCGCGCATCGGCGAGCTTCGCCGCGAGCTCGATGCGGTTCGAACGGACGCGCAGCTCGGTACCCTCGCCCAACGCTATCAAGCGGACGTCGAAACGACTCGGTCGCTCGTCGAATATGTGCATCAGCAGCGCGTCTCGACGGGGATCGTTCCCGATGAGCGTTCTCTCATCATCGAGCAGTTCCGCGACGAGACCTATTCGGTTCGCGTCGTGATTCACGCGCCGTTCGGCGGACGCGTCAACGCGCCCTGGGGAATGGCGCTCGCGAATCGCGTCGGCGAGTGGCTGCGGCAGCAATCGACCGGCGCCAAACGCAACTCGCGCGACGGCACCGGATTCGAGATCCAAGTGCAGACGACGGACGAAGGCATCATGCTGCGGTTGCCGAGTCTTCGCGACTGGCTGCCGGTCTCGGTGCTGCGTGAGATGAGCGCCGAGGATGCGGAGCGACGCGTGTTGGCGGAGGTCGGGACGTCGTCGCTGTTCGGCTCACGGTTCAGAATGAACGCCGGGCGCGCGCTCTTGTTGCCGCGCGGCAATCCGCGGCGGCGAATGCCGCTGTGGCTTCAACGCCTCAAGGCGGCGGATCTCCTGCAGGCTGTGCAGGAGTTTCCGTCGTTCCCGATTCTCGTCGAGACATATCGCGACGTGTTGCAGGACGCCTTCGACCTGCCCGCGCTCACGAAGGTCCTGAACGATCTCGCCGCGGGAACGATCGGATTGCGATCGGTCGAGACAGAATTGCCGTCGCCATTCGCGGCGTCCCTGCAATTCGGATTCGTCCTCGACTGGATGTACGCCGACGACACGCCGAGGGCGGAGCAACGCGCCGCGCTGTTGTCGCTCGACCGCGCGCTGCTCGATGAGCTCATGGGCAGCAAGGGCGCCGACGACTCGACCCTCGCCATGCTCGAGTCGATGCTCGCCCGTCGGCGCGGGACTGCGCCCGGCTCGCGCGCGCGCACGGCGGACGAGCTTGCGGCCCTGCTCGATCGGGCGTCGGATCTCTCGCTCGAGGAGCTGAAGACTCGCGTCGCTTCGGTCGACGAGGGGCGCCGCGGCGATCCAGTGAATGAGCTCCTCGATCGCGGTCGTGCGATTGGGATCGATGTCCCAGCGACCGGCGGAGCACAACCTCGGATCGTTCTCACCGAGAGCTATCCAACATACCTCGCCGCGTTCGGAGCGGATGCGACCGCGATGGTTCGCGCTGGAATTGATCTCACACCGCGTAATGCGTCGGACGTCGTTCCGGAGAATCTGCGCCGCTCGGCGATCACGACTCTCGCGGCGCGTCGCGACCTTCTCGTTCGATTCGTCTCACTTGGCGGCGCTCTATCGATCGACGACGTTCTCGCGAAGTATGCCTTCGATCGCTCGTGGGTCGAGGAGCGGCTCGACGAATGGACGCGTACGGGCAAGCTCGTTCGCGGGACGTTCGGCGGCGACGCGTCGGTCACGCGATGGTGTTCGCGGCGGTTGCTCGAGCAGGCGCGCCGGCGCGAGCTCGCACAGGCGCGCAAGCAGATCGAGGCCGTGGAGCTGAGCACATTCTCACACTTCGTCCAGCAGTGGCAGCATCTCGATCCCGCGACGCGTCTCGCCGGCGACGAGGGCACGACGCGTGTCGTGCGCCAGATGTACGGACTGTCGCGACCTGCCGAGCAGTGGGAGCGAACATATTTTCCGGCGCGCGTCGATGAATACGACGCCGACGTTCTGACGCGGCTCATTGGACTCGGCGAGCTCGTTTGGATCGGCGGACATTCGGCGAAGCCGGACGAAGCCGGGAATCTTTCGACGATCCGCTTTGTTCGGCGCGGCACGGCTCGAGCGTGGATCGCGTCCACGGATGGTCAGCCGCTCAGCGACCACGCGCAGCGGGTGTTGGAGTCGCTGCAACGCGACGGCGCGTCGTTCTTCGATGAAGTTCTGACGTCGACGTCGCTCACGACGCGACAGCTCCGCGACGCGCTGCGCGAGTTGGTCGGTGCCGGGCTCGTCACGAACGACACGATCGATGCGCTGCGCGCGATCGTGCGATGGCGGCCGATCGTTTCGCCCCGCGATCGCAATCAGCCCGATCCGACGCGTTGGCTTCCCGCGGATTTCTCGCCGTCAGCGAACCGGTACGTCGTGCAGCGTCGTCCGAATCTTCGCCGGCTTCCAAAGTGGAAGCGTCCCGACCTGAACGCGGCTGAGGAAGCAACGAGCTGGCCGGGCCGATGGTCGTTGGTGCGCGCGCCGCGCGTACTCGGACCGGAGGTCGACGAAAGCGTCTGGGCGGAGGCGATCGCACGCCAGTGGCTCGAGCGGTACGGTGTCGTGTCGCGCGAGATGTGGCGTCGCGAGCGGCCGATTGTCTCGTGGCGAAGCATCTATCGGGAGCTCAAGCGCCTCGAGTTTCGCGGGGACGTTCGTCGCGGCTATTTCGTGCGCGGATTGTCCGGCGCGCAGTTCGCATTGCCGGAGGCTGTCGAGATGCTCCGCACTCCGGCGACGTCGGACGATGAGCGAGCGCCGGTCGTGATGAGCGTGACCGATCCCGCGAACGTCTATACGCTGCCGATGCCGGGTGACGCGGCGCGCGACCAATTTGTGAAGCCGCGGAGCCGCGGCGCGCTTCTGGTGACGATCGACGGCGTCGTCGTGATGATTGCGGAGCGTCGTGGTGAGCGAGTTATCGTGCGGCCGGGGACGACGGAGGCGGATGTCACTCGTGCGGCGACTGCGGCGGTTGGCCGATTGATGGAGCTCGCGTCGGATGATGTGATCGTCGAGACGATCAATGGGCAGCCGGCGAGCGGCAGTTCGCTTCTCGAGGCATTTCGCGCGGCGGGATTCAGAAGAGGGACGACAGGCCTTCGGTACTATCGATCGCTCTAAGCGCGAGCCGCTCCGATACGTCAGGCAATCCAACGGCGCAGCTGCCTACAAGTGGCGATCCAGTCCTGACCGTTCGGGCTCCGCCGCGCCTGACGGAGGAAGTCCGTTCCACCGGTGCCCTGAATTGTCGAAAGGGCTGCAACGATCAAGTCTTTCGCCCACGGACGCACGTTCGACAATGAGATCCACACAGGATCGATCGCGCCCGGCGGGCGCACGACCGGTCGAGTCGCGTCGAGGAGATTGAGGAGCCGGGCTTCTCACGCCGACGGCGGAGGCGCGGTATAGTGGGTCGGACCCGCACCCACTAGCCGCGTGCCTTCGCTTTCGACTGCAACATTCGACGTTGCAGACATAAATCATCTCGTGCTCGCCGGTTGGGCGGGACGAAATCAAGCCGGCGTCGAGGCGCACATTCGCGAGCTCGAAGCGCTCGGCATGCCGCGGCCTTCGCGGACGCCGATCTTCTATCGCGCCGCAGCTTCGCTGTTGACGACCTCGACGCGCATTCAAGTCGTCGGCGAGAACACGAGCGGCGAAGTCGAATTCGTCATCGTCCCACGCAACGACGGGCTGTGGATCGGACTCGGCTCCGATCACACCGATCGCGCCCTCGAGACGACCAGCGTCGCGCTCTCGAAGCAGATGTGCGCCAAGATCGTCGCGACGACACTCTGGCGGTTCGACGATCTCGCGCCGCACTGGGATTCGATCGAGCTCCGTTCGTGGGCACTCCGTTCCGGAACGCGCGAGTTGTATCAGGAAGGAACGCTTGCGGCGCTGATGAAAGTCGATGATCTGCTCGCGCGCTACACGCGGGACTCCGCGCCGCTCACTCCGGGCGGCGCCCTGTTCAGCGGGACGATTGCGACGGTTCACGAAATCGCTCCAGCCGATGAATTCGAGATGGAGCTCGTTGATCGGGTCCTCGGACGTCGGCTCGAGCATCGATACCGCGTCGAGACATTGCCGCTAAACTCGTGAGCGATACGCTCGAGCGCGAAACGATTCGCAAAGTCAGCGCGCGGCTTCTCCCGGTTCTCTTCGTTCTCTACATCGCGGCGTTTCTCGACCGAACGAACGTCGGTCTCGCCGCGCTGCAAATGAATGCCGCGGTCGGGATGAGCGCAGCCGCATACGGCTTCGGCGCCGGCGTGTTTTTCATCGGCTACGGGCTGTTCGAGGTGCCGAGCAATTTGGCGCTCGCGCGGTTCGGTGCCCGACGCTGGATCGCGCGTATCGCGCTGACGTGGGGCGTACTCGCGTGCGCGATGGTGTTCGTTCGCGGAGCGTCGAGCTTCTACGTTTTGCGTTTTCTTCTCGGCGCGGCGGAAGCAGGTGCGTTTCCGGGAATCGTCTACTACCTCGGCGAATGGTTTCCGGAGCAGCAGCGTGCGCGCGCGCTCTCGAAGTTCATGGTTAGTATTCCGCTCGCGAGCGCGCTCGGCGGACCGCTCGGCGGCGTTTTGCTGTCGCTCGACGGCCATTTCGGGCTCGCCGGATGGCAGTGGCTGTTTCTCGTCGAGGGAATTCCGTCGATCGTCCTCGGCGTAGTCATCTTCATAGTGCTGGTCGACCGGCCGAGCGAAGCCGGCTGGCTTTCCGGGCAGGAGAAGGCGTGGCTGATGGGCCGACTCGCCGAGGAGCGTGCGACGCGCGAGCGCGTGGTGGAGACGAAGGCTATGGGCGCGCTAGTGAGCGGCGTCGTGTGGTGGCTCGCGGTGCTGTACTTCCTCGCGATCGCGGCGGAGCTCGGCCCGGTGTTCTTTGGCCCAGCGCTGCTCGCTGACGCGCTGCACATCAACAATCTGACGGTCGGCTACATCATGGGTGCCACGGGCATCGCTGGCGTCGCCGGGATGTTGCTCAACGGCGCACACTCGGATCGGACGAACGAGCGCGTGCTGCACGCGGCGGTTCCGATGTTCGTGATGGCAGTCGGTTTCGCGACGACAGCATTGGCGACCAATGCGACGATGCTCATCGGCGGTCTGTCGCTGATCTCGTTTGCAGTCAACGCGTTCTTACCAGTTTTCTGGTGCGTGCCTGCGGCGCTGTTGAGCGGACCTGCGGCCGCCGGTGGAATCGCGTTGATCAATTCGATCGGCAATCTCGGCGGATTCGTCGCGCCGAACATCGTCGGCTACGGGAAAACGCTGAGCGGCGGCTACTCCGGGAGCATGTGGATTCTCGGAGGGTTTGCCGTCGTCGCGGGACTGATGACGCTTCCGCTCGGACGCGCGCGCAAGCAGGCACCGCTCCTGAGCGAATAGCACTGGCCTGCTCGATTCCAGGAGCGCCCGTCACCGATCGCGCGTCGAACTAGTCCTGCTTCTTCGACGGTTTGGTCCCTCGCGGCTCCGTGCTCTGCACGCGCGGCTGGCTCTTCGTGTCGACGTGCAACGTCACACCCGCGGAATCGCCCGGAGATGCCGGAGGAGGTTGCTGTTCGAACTGCTGAACGAGCGCCTGCAGCTGAGTCGCGGCAGCGACTTGCTTCGTTGTCGCGAGGATCTTGTTCGCCTCCGCCTCGCGCCCGGTGACACGTAGCGCGTCGCTCAACTCGGCGCCCATGAAGATGTAGAGCGCGGGCATGCTCACGGAGGGCCGGTCGACCCACTGTCCTTCGCTGATCACTGCGCGTGGTCCGGCGAACACGTCGTTCCACAGCGTCTCGCTGCGTTCGATGTCGAGCCAACCATCGTTCTGTACGGGGATCGTGTCCTTCGCCAACGCGTCCGACGCCGTTTTTGGCGGAATGAAGAGCTTCGAGGCGAGCCCCTGCGTGAGCACGTAGTTGCCGAGACCGAGCGAGCGAGGATAACCGACCGCCGAGCGCGCGAAGTAGACGGGTCGCGCGGGCCATGAATCTTGGATGATGCGAAGCACGAGCGCGTCCGCGCGCTGAAGCACGCCATACTCGAGACCGCGCGGGTCGATGATTGCGTGGATGTCGCCAGTGCTGAACTGCATCGGCTGGCGCAGGTCGAAGTACTCGGGGACTGCATCGAGCTCGTCCATCGTCATGTGGATAGGCGACGTCGTCGGCTTCGCCCACCGTTTGTCCCGGTAGATCGCCGGCCCTTTTGCCGCGTCATACGCGTAGATCGGCCGGCGAAGAAGCTGGCGCGCATACCAATCGGTGTTCAGCAACGACGTGTTCGCGACGACAACGTCTCTGCGAATTCCCTCCACTTCCTGCGCGTACCACAGTGGGAATGTGTCGTTGTCGCCGACGGTGACGAGCACGCCGTACGGCTCGACAGAGTTCAGGAGATCGGCGGCCACATCGCGCGTCGCGTGATGTTTCGCTCGGGAGGCAGCGTTCCAGTTTCCAAACAGTGGGACGACTGCCAGCGCAAGCGTCGGCGATGCGGAGAGCCATCCGCGTCGCGAGGGTTCAACGACTGCCTTGCTGTTGTTTCGTTGACTCGCGAGCGCGGCGATCGACTCCCAGATGTACACCAGGCCGATCGCCGCCCAAACGCTCCATGCCGAGAAGCTCCAGAGAAAGAAATAATCCCGGTCACGCACTTCATGTGCGGCTTGCGAGCTCGGGTCCTGCGAAGCGCCGAGCTTGAAATTCAAGTAGTAGATCAAGAGCAGCGTCATCGTGAACATGAGCGTTCCGAAATACCAGAAGCTCGTGCGCTGCCGTTGGAAGTGCGTCCACGCTCCGACGACGCCGATCACGAAGAATGTCGCGGCGAGCAATGCTTGTCCGAACGGATGATGGATGTCGACGTCGCGCAGCCACTGCCACTTGAAGTAGATCCACCACATCGCGACCTGCTCGGTAAACGGTGCCTGGCGATCGCTGAGCTCCGGCTTCCCGTATTGTCCGCGGTTGAAGTTGTACATGAATGCGCGAAGAGTGCCTTCAGAGAACGTGCATTTGAGCTCGAGCTTCGTGCGACACGCCGTCGGCTCGCCCTCGTTGAGGGCCGGGAAATACGCCGCGCGGACCGGCTGCGTCGCAAATGGCGTGAGTCCGACGAAGAGCGCGAAGACGCACGCGACGAGGAGCTTTGCGCGAAGGATCGTTGCCGGCTTGCGGAGCAACACCATGACTGCAACCGCCGGAGCGGGGAGCATTCCTGCCATGTGATTCGCGTACCCAAGTCCGCAGAGATACGCGATCATGACGAGCAATCGATCGGCGGCCGCACGCTCCGGGTCGTTCGACCAGCGTATCGCGAGCCAGGAAACGATCGCGATGCCTGTGAGTGAAACCGTATAGACCTTCTCGTTGACGACCGACTGATTCCAGACCGTGAACGCGGTCGCGCCGATCAGCGCCGCCAGCGATGCGCCGACGATTCGAATCCACCGGTCGGCAATCCACGAGCGAAGCACCTGTTCGGCGATGAGGAACCAGAATGCGGCTGCGATCGCGCTCGAGACGGCCGCGAGCACGTTGATGCGCGCGGCGACATTCCCGGCGACGGGGAGCAGCGAGAACACATGCCCGATGATGACGAAAAACGGATTCCCCGGCGGGTGAGGAAGACCGAACGAATACGCCGCGGCGATGTATTCGCTCGTGTCCCACATCGCGGTCGACGGCGCCATCGTGAGGAGGTAGATCGCAAGCACCGCGGCGCCGGCGATGAGAGACGCTCGGTACTCGGGCGCGTCGTCCGGTCGCTTGGCGGGTGAAGGCAGAGCGTTGCCGCTGAACCAGATCACCAGCGGGATCAGCGCGCAGTAGGTCGCGGCGAGCAGGAACGAGGAGACCGTCGTGCCCCCCCGCACGAGATCCGCGAATCCGGCGGCCAAAGTGACGATGGTGAGCACGTAGAGAGAAATTCTTATCTCTTGCCGGTGCGGCACGAGGCCGCCTGTAAGCGTTTTCATATTATCGATTCGTGATTACTTGTCGGGAAGGATGGAGCGGATTCCGATCGCCGCGGGCCGTTCGCCGAGCGCGTAGCGCGCCCACGCGCGAACGCGAGGATTCGGGTCGAGCTCCGCCGCCGACCGAGCGACGGCGATCGAATCGGGCCGTCGGGCGAGACCGAGCACGGCGTAGGCTCGCGACTCCCAGCGGGTATCGCTCATCAACGTGGTGAGCACTTCGCGCGTCGGGGCGAGCTGCACCGCGCTCACCGGTCCGGCGACGCCGAGCGTTCCGATCGCCGCGACCGTCGCCCACCGGCGACTCAACGGTCGAACGTCGTGGCGCACGTCGAGCACCGCCGCGATGCGCGCACGAAGACCCCGAGCGCGCGACAGCGCCAGCGCGGGGCTCCGAATGACACACGCCGGGCGAATCGACGACGCGGCATCGACGAGGAGCTCCGCGTAGTCGCTTCGTCGTACGCCCGAGGCGATCACCCGATCATCGCATGCGATCTCGCAATCGTCGCGGAGCGATCGCGCCGCCCACCAGACGCCGGGATGGAACCAGTAGAGCGCGCAAACGAGTCTCGCTACGAGATTGAACGCCCAATCGTGTGCCTGGACGTGTCCGAGCTCGTGAAGGAGGACGATGCGGAGTTGATCGTCGCTCCACGTCGTCGCCGTGATCGGAAGAACCACGACCGGTCGGAATACACCCCAGGTCATCGGGACCGACGTCGTTCGATCGGCGTAGAGGCGAATCGATCGGCGGAGGCCGATCGTACTGCGCGCTTCGCCGAGCAGGGCGTCCCATCGCGCGCCGCGAACGCGGGTCGCGCGACGAAGCCGAAGCTGGGCAACCCACATCGCGACGCAGGTCGGCATCAGCACGAGGGCAGCCCCGACCAAATACACGACGAGGACGGAGTCGACGAGCATGCTGCTGCCATGAGGATTTTGCAATATGGCGTTCGATGCGGTGACCTGCGCGCGACCGAGCGCGACGAGCGGTGCCGCGAGTGCCGACGGGACCACCCACGCCATCCAGTGCAGCGGCAGCTGTCGGCCGACGTAGACGACCAACAACGCGACCACCGCCGAGCGCCAAGCGAGCGTTCGCCCCTCGGCCGATGAGCGCCGCAACACGAACGCGAGGATCGCGACGATGGCGAGCGGCACCGTCGCGAGCAGCGAGACAGTGTAAACCGCCGCGACGGCCCGAGCGCTGTCCGCTTGCGTCAAGACGATCGTCGCCGGTGAGCCGCTCATGAGCATCTACTTATCGAGCGCGCGAAGACGGCGAACGGCGATGTCGATCTGGTCGCGTTCGTCGGTGGTGAGCGGGCGGTCGGACTCGTCGAGCAGCGCGGCGATTGCGGCCGCTCGCGAGCCATTGAAGAAGGTGCCGATCAGATGACGGACCGCGGATCGCTGGGCGACGCTTCGCGGCGTGACCGGATAGTAGACGTGCCGCGGGCCTTCTTTCTCGTGTCGGAGGTGGCCTTTCTCCTCGAGGATGCGGAGGAGGGTGCGAACCGCGGCCGCGACCGGCGGATCAGGAAGCTCGCCGTGAATCTCGGCCGCGGTCGCATGACCCCGGCGGTAGACGACGTCCATGATCTGGCGTTCGCGCCGACTGAGCTGAGACGGGGAGGACAAGGCTGGATACGGGTTGCTGGTTGCTCGGTACTTGGTCGCCCGGTAGTTCGTTGCTGACGTCTTGCGAACCGTCCTGACGCGCTCATCCAGACAATTCCTTCTCTCTATGAGACAATATTTTGTCCTGACGGTCGTCTGTCAACCCTTTGGCCCTCGCCTCCAGGCCCGGCCACGCCAATAATTGTCCCGAGGCTATGTCGAAATCGGCGAACGTCGTTCGTCGCTCCAACGATAGCGTCGACGTCCTCCTTCCAACCGCATGACCGAGGGGCCGCACATGTTCTCGATGCAGGACTTCCGATTCGCCCTCCGCAGTCTCGCCAAAGTCCCGGGATTCACGTTCGCCGTCATCGCGACCCTCGCACTCGGCATCGGCGCGAACACCGCGATTTACAGCGTTGTTCGCGGAGCGCTGCTGCGGCCGCTTCCGAATCGCGACGGCGAACGCCTCGTCTATCTGCGCCAATCCGCACAGGGCGCAGGACAGCCCAATGTGCTCTTCTCGGTCCCCGAGATCATCGATTATCGCACAGGCTCGACGACCCTTCGCGGCTTCGCGGAATATTCCGAAATCCAAGCCACGCTCCTCGGCCACGATGAGCCGACGCGCGTCACGGCCGGCGTGATCTCCGGCAACTATTTCGACGTCATGGGACTCGCGCCGGTCGTTGGCCGACTCTTCGACACGCGCGACGACGGACCAGGCGCGGCGCGTGCGGTCGTCCTCACACAGGCGTACTGGCTCCGCCGATTCGGAGGCGAACGCGACATCGTCGGCAAAACGGTCAACATCAATGGCGCGCCGAGCGTCGTTGTCGGCGTCGTGCAGGATGCGCCGAAGTATCCGGGCAAAACCGATCTGTTCGTGAACATGGTGACGAGCCCGCACCACCTCAGCGCGACGATGGTCACGGGACGCACGCATCGGATGACCGAAGTCTTCGCGCGGCTCGCTCCAAACGCGACGCTCGGTCAGGCGCGCTCCGAGATCGACCGCATCGAGTCGAACGTCCACAAGGATCACCCCGACGTCTACGAGAAAGCCGCGGGCTACGCGATTGCAGTGACGCCGCTGCACGAGATCATGAACGAGCGCGCGACGCTGACGTTTTGGCTACTGATGGGCGCTGCGTCGTTCGTGTTTCTCATCGCGGTCGCGAACGTCGCCAATCTCACGCTCATTCGCGGCATTCGCCGGGAGCGCGAGCTCGTCGTTCGTCGCGCGATGGGCGCCGGAGCATCGCGCCTTCGCAGGCTGCTGCTCGCGGAGAACCTGATTCTCGCGTCCGGCGGCGCGGTGCTCGGTCTCGCCATCGCATACGCCGGCCTCGGTCTGCTCGTCGCGTTCGCCGAGCAGCTGACGACGCGCGGCGGCGAGATTCGTCTCGATGGTTGGGTGCTGTCGTTCACGATCGCGATTGCGATTCTTGTCGCCGTTGTTTTGTCGTATGTGCCGCACATCGGCGAAGAGGGCGCGCTCGCCGCGTCACTCGCCGCGGCGGGACGTCGCTCGACGGCGAGCCGGGGACGACAGCGTCTTCAGAAAACGCTCGTCATCGTGCAGGTCGGCGTTTCGATCATTCTGCTCACCGGCGCCGGACTTCTCGTCCGTACGCTGATGAAGCTGCAGGTCGTCGACACGGGCGTCGGCGTCGAGAACGTGCTTTCTATGGAAGTCCCGATGGACGGAACCGGGCGCAGCACGGCCGATCAGCTCGCGATGTACGAGCAGATGCAGCGCAAGATCGCCGCGATTCCCGGCGTGAAAGAAGTCGGGCTCGGCTCCAACGTTCCGCTGCGCGAGAATCCGATCCGCCTCGACGTGAAAGCCGAGTCGCGGCCGCTGCAGCCTGGTGAGCCGACGCCGAATGCGGACTATCGCACGGCGAGCCCGGAGTATTTTCGCGCGGCACGGATTCCCATCGTGAAGGGCCGCGAGTTCTCGAGCGCGGATCGCCGAGGCAATCAGCACGTCGTGATTCTCAACGAGGCGCTCGCGAAGCGTCTCTTCGGCGACAAGGATCCAATCGGCCAGCGCGTCGCGTGGACGGGCGACGTCCTGCGTTTCATCCCGGTGCCGGGCGATTGGCGAACGGTCGTCGGTGTCGTCGGCAACACGCGCGACGCCGGACCTGACGCAGAGCCATCGCCGGCGTTGTATCAGCCGTTCGCACAGGAAGAGATCTTCAGCGGATCGTTCATCGTTCGGACGGGCGGCGAACCGGCCGCGGTCACCAAACAGGTCGTCGAGGCGATTCGCTCGTTCGATCCGCAAGCGATCGTCGAGAAGATTCAAACGCTGGAGCAGGTTCGCGAAGAGCGCGTCGCGCCGCGCAAAGTGAACGCGCTGCTGGTGACGTCGTTTGGAACGCTCGCGCTCGTGATCGCGGGCGTCGGCATCGCCGGCGTGCTCGCGTTCTCGGTCAGCTCCCGCACCGGGGAAATCGGAATTCGCATGAGTCTCGGCGCGGATGCGCTTCGTGTGAAGAAGATGATTCTCGGCGAAGGCTGGGTACTTTTGGCGGGCGGATTGCTCGTCGGGGTGATCGGCTCGCTGAGCGCGGCACGGCTGTTGTCGAAGCTTCTATATGGAGTGACGCCCTACGATCCGCTCACGGTGAGTCTCGTGGCAGTCCTCATGGCGACAGTTGGAACGCTCGCGTGCTGGATCCCGGCAGGCCGAGCGGCGAAGGTCGAGCCGGCTACCGCGCTCAGATCGGATTGACGTTGGTTGGCCGCGGAAAACCACATCGCCCGTCGAGCAATCGGCGGGCGATTCTGTTTTTCGAGCGGAAAATGCCGGACGCAGATGTCGATTTCCTGCGATCAGGATCGACGTGTTTGTAGAAACCACTCAAGACAAACACTCTTCTGGAGGTCGTCATGGCAACCGCAATCGGATTCAACGCCGCGCCCGTTCGAAATCGCGCTCGCAGCATCACGTCGGTCACGCGCTTCTTTCCATCTGTCGCGCGAGTGCTCATGGGGCTGCCGTTTTTCATCGGCGGGCTTAATGGTTTGCTAAACTTCCTTCCGCAGCCGACCACTCCAATGTCCGCCGGCGCTACGGCGTTTCTCGGCGCGCTCGTCAACAGCGGGTACATGATGCAGCTGATCTTCGCCACCCAGCTCGTCGTCGGAGCGATGCTGCTCTCGAACCGGTTCGTGCCGCTGGCGCTGGCGTTGATCGCGCCGTTCTTCGTGAACAGCGTTCTCTTTCACACCTTCCTCGAGCACAGCGGACTGCCCGTCGCCATCGTGTTCGTCGCGATCGAGATCTACCTCGTGAAGCGGAACTGGAGCGCCTATCGTCCGATGCTTGCGGCGCGCACCCAACGCGCCGCGTGAGCTCCGAACGTTCAGGGCTCGGCGCCGCTGTACTCGTTGAAGATCTTCGCAATCTCCGCGCGGTCGCCCGTTCGAGTGAGGGCCAGCATGAGAAGAATGCGCGCTTTCTGAACGTTGAGATCGCCCGGCGACGGCCGAGTGGCGCTGCCTGCGACACGACCCGATCCCGTGCGGCTTCCGACGACGACCACCACTCCCTTCTCACTTGCGCGGCGCAATGCGGCGCCCTGACCGGGAGTCGTTCCGCCGGCACCAACCCCGGCAATGACGATTCCCTTCGCGCCCGCGGCGACCGACGCATCGATCAATACGCTGTCGGCGCCGCCGTAGCTGTAGATAATGTCGACGCGCGGTAGCTCCGCGATTTGCGACAGATCGAATGCCGGATGTCGCGTGGGCCGAGCGCGATTGAAGTAGATCGTGTCGTGATCTACGATGGCGAGCGGTCCGTGCTCGGGAGCTTGGAACGTCTCGACGCGCGTGGTATTCGTCTTCGTCACGTCGCGCGCGGCGAAGAGTCGGTCGTCCATCAGCACCATCGCGCCGCGCCCGCGTGACGCCGGAGCGGCAGCCGCTCGCGCCGCGTTGAAGAGATTTGCCGGTCCATCGGCGCCGATTGCGTCCGCCGGACGCATGGCGCCCGTCACGATCACAGGCCGATCTCCGGAGACCGTGAGATCGAGGAAATACGCCGTCTCCTCCATCGTGTCGGTCCCATGGGTGACAACGACTCCCGCGAGCGCCGGACGTTCGCGAAACGCCGTGTTGATGCGCCGAGCGAGCTCGATCCATTGCTTCGGCCCGATCGCGCCGGACGCGACGTTCGAGAACTGCTCGGCGCTCAAGGTCGCCACTTTATCGATCCCGGGCGCGGCCTTCGTGAGCTCCTCGACGCTGACCTTGTTGACCGGCCCGCCGCGATCGCCGTAATAGTTGCCGGTCGAAGCGATGGTCCCGCCGGTCGCGATCACAAGTACCTCGGGCGGCTTCGCCTGTTGAGCACCTGTCCGCGACGCAGCCGCGATCAGCATCGAAAGGATGAAGCTCCGCCGACGCATCGTTGGGTTGCGCGTCAGCATGTGCGCGTTGCCTTCATCAGCTGCCCATCTCCTTGCCGTTTGGTGTATCAGCCTAGTCGCGCGCGCCGGAATGCCCACCTTCCATCGCGATCTCCTCCTTTAGACTCTCCTCATCACGGAAGATCGACGCCAGCGCCAACGTCTTTCCATCCCGCAGAAATCGGACGGCCACGTCGTGCTTCGCGGCGCTGCCGTCGACCTTGACGGCATCCCACTTCTCGGCGTGGCCGACATAGTTGATGCTGACGTCGTAGTGCTGGCTCCAGAAGAACGGCGCGAAGTCGAACTTCTCCCGAGCGCCGAGCATGTTCCGCGCGGCGACCTGGCCCATCCGTTGTGCGACGACCCAGTGCTCGACGCGAATACGTTCGCCGCTGTATGCGTCCGGCCAGCGCGCGATGTCGCCGGCCGCATAAACACCGGGGACGCTCGTCTCGAGGAATTCGTTCACGGAGACGCCCTTGTCCATCGCGAGCCCAGCCTTCTCCGCGAGATCGAGCCGCGGCCGCACGCCGACACCCATCACGACGAGATCGGCCTCGAGCTTCGAGCCGTCGTCGAGCGTCACGGACGCTTTGTCGACGCTCTGCGGCTTCCGTCCGAGATGGAAGATGACTCCTTTCGACTCGTGGAACGTCTTGATGAACTCCCCGAGATGCTCGCCGAGCACGCGTTCGAGGGGAAGGTTTTCCGGGGCGACGACGTCGACGGCGAGGTTCCGCGCGCGCAACGACGCCGCGACCTCGAGCCCGATGAAGCTCGCGCCGACGATCACCGCGTGCTTCGCTTCCTTCGCCGCGGCGATGATCGATCGGCTGTCGGCCAGCGAGCGAAGGAAATGGACGTGCGGAAGATTGTCGCCGGGGATGTTGAGCCGAATGGGGTCGGCCCCAGTCGCGATCAGCAAATTATCATACGCGACCGGAGCCCGTCCGGCGACATCGATCGTTTTCTTCGATGTGTCGATCGATGCCACTCGAGCGCGAACGAGGTCGATCTTGTGGTCGGCGTAGAAACCATCGGGGCGCAGTGGAATCCAGTCCTCTGGCGCGTTTCCGGCGAGATAGTCCTTCGAGAGATTCGGACGGTCGTATGGCGATCCGGAATCGTCATCGATCATGGTCACGCTGCCGTCGTAGCCGCAACGACGCAGCATCTCCGCGCTCGCGCTTCCCGCCGCGCCCGCGCCGATGATCACGACGCGCTTCGGCGCAGCAGCCTTCGCGACCTTTGTCGGATAGGTCGGTGAGAGCGGATCGCGCTCCATTTTGTCCGTCACGAAGACCTTTCCTCCGCGCTGCTCGACCTTCCAGCATGCGACCGGATTCAGAGCCGGCGCTCGCAGTGCTTCGCCGGTACGAAGACTGAAACACGCATGATGCCATGGGCAGCGAACGGTATCGCCGTCGATCACACCCTCGGCGAGCGGTCCGCTGTAATGCGTGCACGTCGCGCCGATGGCGAGGAACTCCTCACCGAGGCGCGCGAGAAGGACGGCCTCGCCCTTCGCGTGGCCGAGCAGCTTGTCGCCGTCTGTGATTGTGGACGCGTCGACGCCCGAGGCGAGGTCAGGACCGGACAGCTGCGTTTGTTCCGCCATTGTGGGTTTCCTATGAGTGTCGTTCAACGAACACATGCAGACAGTGTCGCGTTCCGCGAAGCGACATGACGCTCGTATCTTCCTGGTTCGTCACCTTCACCTTCGAGCGCTGTCATGGAAGATCTTCGCTATCCCGTTGGACGCCACCAGCGTCCTGCATCTCTAACGCCTGAGCAGCGCCGGGCGGCGATCGACAACGTCATTGCCGCGCCAGCGCGTTTGCGGCAGGCCGTTCGCGGACTGAACGAGTCACAGCTCGACACGCCGTATCGACCCGACGGCTGGACTGTTCGACAGGTCGTGCATCATGTCCCCGACAGCCACATGAACGCGTTCATCCGGTTCAAGCTCGCGCTCACCGAAGATACGCCGACGATCAAGCCCTACGACGAGGCCGCGTGGGCGGAGCTCGAGGATGCGCGCACGACGCCGATCGAGACGTCGTTGACGTTGCTCGACTGTGTGCACGATCGGTGGGTTCGCGTGCTGAGCGCGATGAGCGATGCGGATTTCTCGCGGAAGCTCAATCATCCGCAGAACGGCATCATGTCGCTCGATCAAATGCTCGCTCTTTACGAGTGGCACGGCCGTCATCACGTGGCGCATGTCACACAGCTCAGGGAGCGCAATCGATGGTGGTAATCGTGTCGCGACCTCGCATCCGTCGCGAACAGAGCTCTCGCTACGCTCGGAGCGACGCAGGGTGTCGCGGATCACTAATGCCGTGCGAAATAACGAAACGGGAATTGCAAAACTTCGATGCAGTCCACAAAGACCGATTAACAGCTCGCGTTTCCGCTCGTCGTCCATTGTGAACGCGGCGCCGATCGCCGCGGATGTGCCGGACTCACAAACGACGAGGAGACTTTTATGAAGAGCGCGACAGCGGCGGTTCTGGGGATGGTGGTGATGGCGGCGGCGGCGGTGCCCGCGATGGCGCAGAGCACGACTCCCTCGACGCCGACGCGACAGGAAGTGCGCGACCTGAGACGCGATCACCGCGACCTCGTCCGCGACAAGAAGGACATTCGGTCGGATACGCGCGATCTGAAGGCAGATCGCCGCGACTTGCACCTCGACAGAAAGGCCGGCGAGACCGCCGAAGCAAAGCGCGACGTCCGCGAAATCCGCGGCGACAAGGCCGACCTGCGCACGGACCGCCGTGACGTCGTCGCCGACAAGCACGACATCCACAAGGATCGCCGCGAGATCAAGAAGACGGTCACGCCGTAACGTTCGCCGGTGTCGAGTGTTCAGTCTTCGGTGGCTGAGCGCTCGGCACCTCGCTCTTCCTTTCCGGCGCCGTTTTCACCCAGCAGCGCAGCAGCTCGGCGACGCTCCACGCCTGCGCAATGCATCCGCGCGGCGTGAACGGCGCCTCGGCGTCGAAGATCTCCGCGATCGTTCCGAGCCCGAATTCGCCGAGCGCCGCGACGAGGCCTTGGAGAAACTTGCGCGCGCCCGTGCGGTCGTCCGGGTAGAGCTTGAGCCACGCGTCGATGAACGGGCCGATGAGCCACGCCCACACAGTCCCTTGGTGATAGGCAGCGTCGCGCGAGCGAAGATCGCCGAAGTATTGTCGCTTGTAGTCCGGCTCTCCCGGCGCGAGCGACCGCAGACCAACAGGGGTGAGCAGCCACTCGCGCACGACGTCGATCACCGCTTTCCAGTGTTCGCGCTCGAGGACCGCGTGGTCGAGCGAGATCGCGAACAGCTGATTCGGCCGGCAGCGCGCACTGTTCCCACCCTCGCCGTCGATGACGTCGAAGAGGTAGCCGCGATCTGGCATCCAAAAACGTTTATTGAAGGACTCGTATACCTTGTCCGCCTGCTCGCGGATTCCGGCCGCCGCCTTTTCGCCGCGAACTTCGCTCAGCCAGCCCTGAAGGAGACGCAGGGCGTTGTACCACAGCGCGTTGATCTCGACCGCCTTTCCACGACGTGGCGTCACGACCCAGCCATCGACCTTTGCGTCCATCCAGGTCAGCTGATAGCCCTCCGCGCCCTGGCAGAGAAGACCGTCCGAGTGGTCGACGCAGATGCCGAACTTCGTTCCTTTCGTGTGCGCATCGACGATGTTCATCATCACGGGAAGGATGTGCATCAGCGTCGTTCGATCGCCGCTCGCGCGCACGTAGGCTTCGACCGCGTGGAAGAACCACAGCGACGCATCGGCCGTGTTGTAGAGTCCCGTGTTGCTGCCATCCGGGAACATGTTCGGAATGAGACCGTCGCGAACGTAGTGCGCGAACGTTCGGAGAATGAACGACGCTTCGCGTTGGCGCCCCGTCTCGAGCGTCAACCCCTCGAGACTGATCATCGTATCGCGGCCCCAATCCGTGAACCAGTGATATCCCGCGATGATCGTCCGGATCTCGTTGCCCATGGCGGCGGCGCGCGTCGCGTCCGCGATACGCCCCGCCGGAGTGATGATGAATTGATCGGCCGCGAGGACGAGCTCCGCTCCAGTTTCGTCCTGTGCCTGCGGAACCGCTGACGCGACGAGCCGGCGACGACGTTCCAGTTCGCACTGAGCCGCGTCGTCCGCGTCCAGCGCGAGCATGACGTCTCGCGATTCCGCCGAAGCGATCAGCGTGACGCAGACGTCGCGCTTGATCTCGACCTGGAAATGACCGGGCGTCCAGAGCGTGCCGGTGAACTCGTAGCCGCGACTCTCCTCCACGGGATAGAGCAGCTCGTCGCTGAGCCGTTCGTCGGCGACGAATTGCTGCTTGTCGGAACCGATGATCTGAATCAGCAGCGGTGGCAAGTCCGAGTCGGCGGCGCTCAGCTCGTGCACGCCGCCCGACGAGGTCATCGCGTAATCCTTCTCCGACGGCGCGTGCCGCTTCGTGTTTACGGGATCCTCATAGCCGCGAAAGTGGACCGCTGGCCGAAGCCGGAGCGTCGCGGTCTCCGGCCCCTCGAGCATTCGATACGTGACGTGCACTGTGTTCTGCCGGTGCGGCATCAGGATGCGCCGTTCGAGCCGCACGCCCTGCCACTGATACTCCCACACCGGCAGCCCAGCTTCGAGGCGAACATCGGCAACCCGCGACGCGACGGCCGCGTCGATCTTTCCCGCGACTTTCTCTTCCGCGTTCAAGAGGGTCGTGTTGTCGCCGACGGTGAGACTCTCGCCCAGGTGATTGAGCATCACCATTCGGCCTGTCGGATTCGGCAGCGCCGCGACGAGCATTCCGTGATAGCGGCGCGTGATGACGCCGGCCAGCGTCGACGACGCATATCCGCCGAGCCCATTCGTGACGAGCCACTCGATGTCGAGAAGCTTCTGAAGGCGGGCGTCGCCGTCGGCGGGAAGATCGACCCGTCGAATGACTTTATCGAGAAGACGTCGGGGCATCGGTCGGGATCAAGAGCGCGGCGCATTCCGCGGGAATCCACCAGCCATCGTCGATCGTTTCCAGCGGCGGAGTTCCCCAGCCGCCGTACTTCGGCGACTCGGTGGAAAACACAGTCTTCCAAGCACGACCTCGCGGCGGCGCGACGAGCGGCTCGGCAATCGGTGCGGCGTGAAGACGCGATCCAAGGTTCACGACGAGCAGCCGGTCATCGTGCGAATTGCCGAAATAGCGAACGACAAACGCGGCGTCCGAGAGGACGGCCCCGTCGAGTCCACGAAACCGCTGCGCGCGAAGGACCGGGTCTTCGCGTCGCAACCGCAACAGGTCTTTCGTCAGCGCGAGCGCTTCGAAGTTTTTCTCCCGCTCCGACCAGTCGATCTTGCAGCGCGAGAATGTTCGTCGGTCCGCGGGCAGCGGGAGTGCCGTCACGCCTTCGTCCGACGCAACGCTCGGAAACTGCGACATCTCACGAACACGTCCCTCGCGAACGAGACGTCGCAGGTCGCCACCGTGATCCGCGAAAAAGAGAAAGGGCTGCGAGGCGCAGAACTCCTGTCCTTGAAACAGCATCGGCGTGTTCGGCAGAAGGAGCATCAGCGCCATCATTGCTCGGTACCGGCCCGGGCTCGTCTCCTGGTGGATGCGCTTTCCCGCGCTCGTGTTCGCGATCTGGTCGTGGTTGTCGATGAAGATCACGAACTGCTTCGGCGCGATGTCCAGCGATGGAATCCCCCGCCGCTTCTCTTGCCAAGGATACGACTGGCCCTGATACAAGAATCCGTATTTCGCCGCGGAGATGAACTCTTGCGGGGAACCGCGGTAGCCGCTCAGGTAAGCTTCGTCGCGGCCCGTCAGCGCGACGCGCGCCGCATGATGAAAGTCGTCGTTCCACATTCCGTCGAGCGCAGAGCCGCCCTGCTCCCGCGGTCGAACGAGCGACGAGCGCTGCGGCTCGTTCTCCGCGACGACGATCGTCGCGCGACCGTTCGCGGCCTCGCGCACGGCCGCGACGATTTCGGTGACGATGTTCGTCGCCGAGGAATCGAAGATCTGTTGGGTCGCGTCAAGACGAAGGCCGTCGAAATGAAACTCTTCGATCCAGTAGCGCGCGTTCGTTATGAAATACTCGCGAACGGACGCCGAATCCGTTCCGTCGAAGTTGATCGCGTCGCCCCAATCCGTTCGGCCCAGGCTGAAGTACGCGGGCGAAAACCTCGGCAGATAGTTCCCGTCCGGGCCGAAGTGGTTGTAGACGACGTCGAGGATGACGCCGAGCCCGATGGCGTGCGCGTCGTCGACGAGCGCCCGCAGGTCATCGGGTGTACCATAGAGGCGAGACGGCGCGTAGAGGTTCACCCCATCGTATCCCCAGCCGAAGCTGCCCCCGAAGTCGGCGATCGGCATGATCTCGACGACGGTGATCCCGGCATCTTTCAGGTCGCCAAGATGCTTTGCAACACCGGCGTAGGTCCCTTCGGGAGTGAAGGTCCCGACATGGATTTCGGAGATGACCTGCCCTTCTATAGAAAGGCCTTTCCAACCGGCGTCACGCCATTGATAGTGATGCGGGTCGATGACCATCGAGGGACCGTGGGGGCCGTCGGGCTGGAATCGGGATGCCGGATCAGGAAACGCCTCGCCCCCGTTCAACCGATAGCGATATCTGGTTCCTGCCCCGGCAACAGAGGCGAATCCTGAGTAATATCCAGTGCCTTCGGCGGCCAAGGGAAACTCCAGAGCGGTCCCGTGCTGGTCTTCGACGACGAGCTCGACCTTCTGAGCCGCCGGAGCCCACACTCGGGCATGCACCTCGGAGCATCCATCGGTTCGACGCAGGATCTCGACGCCAACGGGATATCTGCGCAGTGCGGGGCGATCGGTTTTTGGTGCGGTCAAGACCATGGCGGGCGCCTAGGGCGCAGGATCGGGACCACGAGATTTCACGGGGCGTCGACGACAGCTTTGAACGGCATACTCTTGGCGAAGCGCTCATTGGATCATGGCCAGCGGTGACGATCAGGACGTGAAGCCGGAGGGCGGCGATGCCCCCCTGGCCCCGAGCAACCTCAGCTCGGGCTTGCTCGCACAGCAGTCGTCGCCGAGCGGACCGACGGAAACCGTCGCCGTCGCGAAGGTGTGCCCCCAATGCGGCAACGAGTATCTGACCACCGATCGCTTCTGTCCGCGCGACGGCTCGCCGCTTCGTCCGAAGGGCGGCGGGGAAGATCCGCTCATCGGCCGCATCATCGCCGACCGCTATCTCATCCTCGCGCGGCTCGGCGAGGGCGGAATGGGCCGAGTGTATCTCGGCGAGCACATGAAGATGAATCGGCAGTGCGCGATCAAGGTCATGAATCCGAATCTCGTGAACGACACGGATTCAGCGACCCGATTCGCGCGCGAGGCATCGAACGCGGCGCGGATCCTTCATCCGAACGTTGCGGCTGTGTTCGACTACGGCGAGGCAGACAAGATCGTCTACCTCGTCATGGAATTCGTCGACGGCGAACCGCTCTCGGCGATTCTCGAACGAGAAGGCGCGTTGGATCCGCGGCGCGCGGTTGATCTCGCGAGACAGATCGCGGACGGGCTCGCGGCCGCGCATGAGCTCGGGATCGTGCACCGCGATCTCAAGCCCGACAACGTGATCGTCACCCACTCACGCAATCAGCGCGAGATCCCGAAGGTCGTCGATTTCGGCATCGCGAAAGCGGTCACCGGGCTCGCTCAAGAGGGACTGACGCGCAGCGGGCTCGTGATCGGGACGCCCGAATACATGGCGCCTGAGCAACTGCTCGGCGATCCGGTCGACGCGCGCGCGGATGTCTACAGCCTCGGGTGCATCCTCTATCAAATGCTCACGGGGATCCAGGCGTTCGCCGGCGATACTCGAGAGCAAATGATTCGTCGGCGCCTGCACGAGGCGCCGCCGCACGTCCGCGAGGTCGTGCCGGGCGTTCCGCCGCAGCTCGACGCGCTGATCGCGAAGCTGCTCGCGCGATCGTCGAGCGAGCGCCTCGCGAACGGCGGCGAAGTTCGTGACGCACTCGATCCATCGAAAGTGCTCGCCGGCTACGACGAGTCTCTGCACACGGGTCCGCGCGCGCGACCGAATCTGCAGGCAACGCGCGTAGGACCAGTCGCCGGGAACGCGTCCCTTCAGCCAACGGCTCCGATGCCGGCGGCGCGGAAGACGAAGACGAGATCGCCCGTGACGGGCATTCTCGTCGCGCTCGTCATCGCGGCGCTCGGGACGGTCACCTATCTGCAGCGTGACAAGCTTCGACTCGGGCGCTTTTCAGCGGTCGACGTGAACACCGCGACGAAAGACACTGTGCGCTCGGATTCGGTCGCGAGTGTCGCGCCGGCCGCCGCCAAGCCGCTGCCGAACCTCGATTCGATCTCGCAGGCCCGTGCGGAGAAGAGAGCCGCGGATTCTGCGGCCGCCGAATCCGCGAGGGCAGACTCGCTGTTGCACGCGCCGCTCGAGAAATACGCGCGGGCGTTCAACGCGAGCGACGTTCAGGCGGTGATTCAGGCCTATCCGGCGATGCCCGACGCGATGCGCGGACAGCTCACGCAATTCATCGGCGGCGCGCAGAAATTCCGAGCATCAGCGATCTACGGCGATGCGACGATCAATGGCGACCACGCCGAGCTGCCGTTTAGAGTTCACTTACGCTACACGCCGAAGGGCAGACTCGAGACGCTGACGTCGGATCTCAAGTACCACGCCGTCCTCTCGAGAGACAACGGCGGTTGGAAGATCGTGCAGCTTACGCCGGAGCCGTGATCGTCGGCTCCGTTTGTCATCTCGAGGAGGCGGATCGCCGTCGGCCCTCAGGGCGTTTTTCTCCCGATCCGGTTTTTGAGATCATTCGCGACGTCGTCGAGGACCTTGCTGTCGTAGCCGATGTCCCACTCGTCGCCGCGCTGCCAGTTCGCCTCGGCCCGGACGATGACTTGCTTCCAGTCGTCGCCGATGAATCGGATGACGACTCGCATTCTGTATCGCAGATCGGGGACTCCGTTCTGGGTCTGCGTCGCTTGCCACGGCGTCATCAAGAAGCCGGCGCGCGAGTCGCTGACATCGACGGAATAGCGCTGCGTGAGCAGGTCGGTCGCGGCACGAAAGGCCGCGGTTTTCGACACACCGTCGCGAACGTCGATGACGCGCGATGAGCGAGTCTCGGACGTCGTTGCGACGAAACTCTGCGGCGGACCCGACCCTCCAGCTACGTTCTGAAGATGCACGCCTCCGCACGCCGTCAGCAGCGATAAGAGGACCGACGCTGCGACCGCGCGCACCTGCGATCCGCGCCGAGATTGGGAAGTGTGAAGCATGCCGTCGAAATTGATGGGCCCGTGGTCCTACTAAGATACAGTTGGAATGATACTGCGCGCCCCACCAGCCGCTTGCAAAACGTCGTTGCGGAGGAAGGCAAAAGCCGTAGAATCAAGCCGTCTCAGCACTCCGCTTTCTGCCCGCGTTAGAGAGTCGAGCAACGCCCGCCACCGACCCGCGCTTCAATGAGAATCAGCGTTCCGACGGAAACCGCCCCTCGCGAGCAGAGAGTCGCGCTTGCGCCCGACAGCGTCGCGCGATTGGTGAAGCAGCAGAAACTCGATGTCGTCGTGCAACGAGGCGCCGGACTCCGCGCCGGCTTTCGCGACGATGCCTACGTCGCCGCCGGCGCGACCATCGTCGCTGACGCCGCGTCCGCGCTTGGCGGCAGCCCGATTATCGCAAAAGTACAGCCGCCGAGCTCCGAGGAAATCACTCGGATGGATCCCGGGGCGATACTCATCTCACTCCTTCGTCCCGGTCAGAGCGGCGAGCTCGTTCCGACGCTCGCACGGCGAGGCGTGACAGCCCTCGCTCTCGAGCTCGTCCCACGCATCACGCGAGCCCAGTCGATGGACGTCCTCTCATCGCAGAGTACGGTTGCTGGATACAAAGCGGTGCTGGTCGGCGCTTCGTCGCTCGGCAAGTTCTTACCAATGCTGACGACGGCCGCCGGCAATATCTCGCCGGCGAAGGTCTTCATCATCGGCGCCGGCGTCGCCGGGCTCCAAGCGATCGCGACGGCTCGCCGACTTGGCGCCGTCGTCTCGGCGTTCGACGTTCGGCCCGCCGCGCGTGAACAAGTGCAGAGTCTCGGCGCGTCGTTCGTCGCGAACGATCTGGTCAGCGCATCGGCTGAAGCGGCCGGCGGGTATGCGCGGGCGCAGACGCAGGACGAAGCATCGAGAACGCTCGCCGCGATTGCGGGACACATCAAAGACATGGATCTCGTCGTCAGCACGGCGCAGATCCCTGGCCGCGCCGCGCCGCAGCTCATCACCGCCGAAATGGTCGCGTCGATGCGCGCGGGATCGGTGATCGTCGATCTCGCCGCCGAGACCGGAGGCAATTGCGCGCTGTCGAAGCCAGGTGATACGGTGCAAGCGAACGATGTGACGATCATGGCGCCGCTCAACCTGCCGAGCACGGTGGCGTTTCACGCAAGTCAGATGTTCGGACGCAACATTCTCGAGCTGCTCAAGCATCTCGTGCGCGACGGCGCGATCACCATCGACGCGAACGATGAGATCACCGGAGCCATGCTGATGACTCACGACGGAAAGGTGCTTCGCTAATGGCGATTCTCGAGCTCTATGTCTTCGTGCTGGCGGCATTCGTCGGCTACATGGTCATCAGCCGTGTGCCTCCGCTGCTTCACACGCCGCTGATGGCGGCGACGAACGCGATTTCAGGGATTTCTCTTGTCGGATCTCTCATCGCGGCCGGCGCGGCGAACAATCGCGTCGCAACGCTTCTGGGCTTCGTCGCGGTGATATGCGCGACGAGCAACATCATCGGCGGATTTCTCATCACCGATCGCATGTTGCGGATGTTCCAGAGCGGCAAGCCGGGCGCGAAGGACAAGAAGCAAAGCGGGAGCGGAGCGCACTGATGCGCGATACGCTCATCCAGGTCAGCTATCTCGTCGCTTCCGTTCTGTTCATTCTCGGTCTTCGTAGTCTGACGCGCCCCGACAAAGCGCGCCGAGGCATGCAGCAGGCGGCGGTCGGAATGGTCTTCGCGATCGTCGGGACGCTGCTCAATCACACGATCATCGACTATCGCTGGATCGTCGCGGGCCTCGTCCTCGGCGTCATTTTCGGCTATCCGATGGGTCAGTGGGTGCCGATGACGGCGATGCCGCAGCGAATCGCGCTCTCGCTGACCCTCAGCGCGCTCGCGGCGACGCTCGTCGGCGTTGCGGAGTTCTACACCGAGCTCACGTCGGGCGTGGTTCCGACGCATGCGCAGATGGCGGCGCTCGGGTTCGAGATCATGCTCGGCTCGATCACCGTCGGTGGAACGTTGGTGGCGGCCGGCAAGCTGCAAGAGTGGATCACGTCGAAGCCCGTGACGTACAAGGGGCAGAACGTCCTCAACGGGCTCGTCTTCCTGGCGATCATCGCGCTGCTGGTCTACAGCATCGTCGATCCGACGGCGAAGTGGGCGTTCTACACGATGATGGGGCTCGCGTTCGTGTTCGGGATCATGCTCGTGATCCCGATTGGCGGCGCGGATATGCCGGTCGTCGTCGCGCTGCTCAACTCGTACTCGGGCCTCGCCTCGTGCGCGACGGGGTTCGCGATCGGCAACGTCATCCTCATCATCAGCGGCTCGCTCGACGGCGCGTCCGGGTTCATTCTGTCGATCCTGATGAGCAAGGCGATGAATCGCTCGTTCACGAATGTTCTGTTCGGGGCGTTCGGATCAGACACGAAGGCGATCGCGGGCAAGTCGGCTGAAGGCCTGACGGTTCGCTCGATCGGCGTCGAGGATGCGGCGATTCAGCTGGCGTACGCGCAGCTGGTCATCGTCATTCCGGGCTACGGCATGGCGGTCGCTCAGGCGCAGCACGCGGTGCGCGAGCTCAGCGAGATGATCGAGAAGCGCGGCGGCGAGGTGAAGTTCGCGGTGCATCCGGTCGCGGGACGAATGCCGGGACACATGAACGTGCTCCTCGCCGAGGCGAACGTTCCATATGAGAAGTTATATGACATGGATGAAGTGAACGGCGAGTTCGATCGCGCGGACGTCGCGCTGGTGATCGGCGCGAACGACGTCGTGAATCCGGCGGCGCGGAACGACAAGACGTCGCCCATTTACGGGATGCCGATTCTAAACGCGGACCACGCCAAGAGCGTGATCGTGTTGAAGCGCGGCATGAGCGCGGGGTTCGCCGGCATCGAGAACGAGCTGTTCTACGATCGTCGCACGAGCATGTTGTTCGGCGATGCGAAGGCGTCGCTGACGGGCCTCATCGGCGAGATGAAGAACGTTTAGGGAGCCGTCCCCGCGGGGACTGGGGACTGGGGACTGGGGACTGGGGACTGGGGACTGACGACTGGGGACAACAGCTTCCGTGTGGAATAGCCTTCCGCCCGTCATCCTGAGCGCAGCGAGGGATCGCTGTCCTTATCGCGATCTCACGCAGGGCCGCAAGCGGAACCGCAAAGTGCAGATCTCACGCGGAGCCGCGGAGCACGCGGAGAAGAGCACTGTGCTTGGGGTCGTACTCGACGGCGTGCCGTTCTCCGCGGCCTCCGCGGCTCCGCGTGATTAACCGCGTTTTGCAGTTCTGGTGAACTGCCTCGCCGAGAGAGCAATCCTTTCGGCGGCGTCGCTCGGCGAGCGCCCGTCCCCAGTCGTCAGTCCCCAGTCGTCAGTCCCAGTCGTCAGTCCCCAGTCGTCAGTCCCCAGTCCCAACAACATCGACAGCAATCGCCGGATAGCCCGCGGCCGCCGCCAAGTCATAGGTTGCCGTCGCACATCTCAGAGAGCAGATCATGGCAACCATGGCGATTTCCCGAGTCTCTTCCCGACAGCCGATCAGCGACGACGACGCGTGGCGCGCCGTTGTCGCCCGCGACGCGCGCTTCGATGGCCGGTTCGTAACCGCCGTCCGCTCAACCGGCATCTTTTGTCGCCCATCCTGCTCGGCTCGACACCCGCTTCGAAAGAACGTCCAGTTCTTCGCGACGCCGGCCGACGCCGAAGCCGCCGGATTTCGCGCGTGCCTTCGCTGCAAGCCGACCCAGACGACGCTCGAGCCGTCGAGCGCAGCCGCGGTCGCACGCGCGCGCGAATTTCTCGACGCGCATTCCGGCGAGACAGTCTCGTTGAGGACCTTGGCGCGACGCGCTGATCTCAGCCCGTCGCATCTTCAAAGATCTTTCAAGCAGCTCCTCGGCGTTTCGCCGAAAGAGTACCAAGATGCTCGCAGAGTTAGAAAACTCAAATCACGACTTCGCGCGGGCGACACTGTCAGCCGCGCCACGTACGAAGCCGGCTTCGGATCGAGCAGCCGAGTGTATGAACGGGCGGACGAGCTGCTGGGGATGACGCCGGCGTCGTTTCGAAAAGGCGGCGCGGGGGTGCGCATCGCCTACTCGATTGCGTCGACACCGATCGGACGCGTCCTCGTCGCGACGACCGACCGCGGCGTTTGCATGGTCACGATCGGCTCGAGCAACGACGAAGTCGTCGGTTCTCTCCGCGGGGATTTCCCGAATGCAACGCTCCACCGCAGCGACGATGAGCACGCGACGTGGGTTCGCGCCGTCATCGATCGCATCACGGATCCAGCGCGCGCGGCGTCACATCGCATTCCGCTCGACGTCGACGGAACGGCGTTCCAGTGGTCGGTCTGGAAAGCGCTGCAGGAGATTCCAGTCGGCGAACGTCGCACTTATACCGACGTCGCGAAGGCGATCGGACGCCCGAAGGCGGCTCGCGCCGTCGCTCGCGCCTGCGCCACGAATCGCATCGCGGTCGTCATCCCGTGTCATCGCGTCGTCCGCGAGGGCGGCGGCGTCTCGGGATACCGCTGGGGCGTCGAACGAAAGGTGAAGCTTCTGGACCGCGAATCGCCGTGATGCGGATTGGCGAACCACCGAAGACCCGAGAGTGTCCAACCGGACGATAGAGCCGGTTTTCGACAACGTGTTTCGGGGATATGATGGCGGACACATCGAGATGGGCCGAGCGACTCGACTCGCTCCGGCAGGACACGCGGTTCGCGCTGCGGTCACTCGCGAAGAATCCTGGTTTCACGACCGTCGCCATTCTCACTTTGGCGCTCGGGATCGGCGCGAACAGCGCGATATTCAGCGTCGTGAACGGCGTGTTGCTCAAGCCACTGCCCTATCCGCATCCCGAGCAGCTCGTTCGCGCGTGGCAGCACACGACCACTCCGACGTCGAGCACGCCAGGCGTCATCTCGGCGGTCAATCTCGATGACTGGCGCGCGCGGCAGCGGACGCTCGCCGACATCGCCGGCTACTGGTTCAGCGACGGCCAGAGCGGAACCGACCTGACCGGAATCGGCGAGCCGCAGCGCCTCCAAGCCGCGTTCATCACGCCCGGGTTCTGGCACACGCTGGAAGTCGCGCCGGAAGTGGGACGGGTGCAGCGCGATGACGAGATGGTCCGCGGCTCGAACGACCGGGTCGTCGTTCTCTCGGATGCGTTTTGGCACCGACAATTCGGTGCGGAGCAGAATGTCATCGGCAAGCGCGTGACGCTCGGCGGCGATTCGTATGAGATCATCGGGGTGATGCCGGCGTCATTCGCGTTTCCGTCGCCGCTCGCCGAAGTCTTCATTCCCTTCTCGACGATTCCCGACGATGCGATTCCACGGCTTCGTGTCGTGCGGATTCTCGCGATGGTCGGCAGGCTCAAACCGGGAGTGACGGCCGCGCAGGCAAGTGCAGACCTCAACTCCATCGCGCGGGCGCTTGCGCAGGAGTATCCGACAGACAATGCAACCGTGAAGGACGCGTCGGCGGCGCCGTTACAGGCAACACTCGTCGGAAATGTTCGCACCGGATTGCTCGTGCTCCTCGGCGCCGTTGCGTTCGTGTTGCTCATCGCGGCCGTCAACCTCGCGAGCCTGCTGCTCGCCCGAGCGACGGGCCGAGAGCGCGAGCTCGCGATTCGTGCGGCGCTTGGCGCGGAGCGCGGACGAATCATTCGGCAGCTGTTCACGGAGAGCATGGTGTTGGCGATCGCCGGCGGAGCGGTCGGAATCGCGCTTGCGTATTTCGGCGCGCGTCTGCTCACCGGCCTCGCTGGACGTCAGCTGCCGCGCGCGGAGTCGGTCGGGCTCGACGGGACGGTCATACTCTTTACGGCGGCCATCTCGATTCTGACGGGCGTCATCTTCGGCCTCGTGCCGGCAATTCGCGCGTCGCCGCCGCTGCTTCAGCAATCGCTGCGCGAGGGAACACGCGGAAGCACACACGCGACCGGCGGTCTTCGGAACGCGTTGGTCGTGACCGAAGTCGCGCTGGCCGTCATCCTGGTGGTCGGGGCCGGCCTCATGACGCGCAGCTTCATCAAGCTGATGGACGTCGACCTTGGCTTCGCTCCGGATCACCGTGTCGCGATCAACTTCACGATCTCGACGGCCCGCCACCCGAAAGACGTGGACATGCGCACGACGTATGAGCAGATGCTCGATCGTGTCCGCTCGGTGCCTGGCGTCCTCGCCGCGGGCGCGATTAGAGATCTCCCATTCCGCGGCGATGGCGAGACGGTGCCATTTCGCGTGACCGGAGCGGCGCTTGCTCCGAACGGGCAAGGTCCGCGCGAGACGTTCATGTTCACGAGCGACGGATTCTTCAGCGCGATGGGAATTCCGCTCATCGCGGGCCGGGATCTTTCGTCACAGGATGGTCCGCGCAGTCCACTCGTGCTCGTCGTCAACCAAGCGTTCGCGAAGAAGTACTTCGCCGGGAAGAATCCAGTCGGCCAGACGCTGACGTTTGGCGACACGAATCGCGCGACGATCGTCGGCCTCGTGGGCGACGTGCGACAGACGGCCGTCGATGAAGCGCCGACACCGCACATCTACGGAAGCGTCCTGCAAGTTTTTCGCGTGAAGGTGAATCTCGTCGTTCGCACGCGCGAAGAGCCGGCGCTCATGATTCGTCGCATCGAAGATGCGATTCGCTCGATCGATCCGCAGCAGACGATCACGGCGGCGTTCACGATGAGCGACGCGCTCGGCGAGGCCGTCGCGCGTCCGCGTTTGCTCACGGTGTTGCTCGGGCTTTTCGGCGCGATGGGACTGATTCTCGGCGCGCTCGGGATCTACGGTGTGCTCGCGTATCTCGTCACCCAGCGAACGCGCGAGATCGGCGTCCGCATCGCGCTCGGAGCGCAGACGCGCAGTGTGCTCGGGATGGTCGTCCGGAGTGGATTGAAGTTGGCGAGCCTGGGCGTCGCGATTGGATTGATCGGCGCGTTCGCGCTGACGCGATTGATGCAGGGTGTGTTGTACGGTGTGACACCGAACGATCCGTTGACGTTCATGGCGGTGGCAGTCGTTCTGCTCGGCGTCGCGGCGTTTGCGAGCTGGTTGCCGGCGTTGAGAGCGGCGCGAGTGGATCCGCTGGTGGCGTTACGGGCTGATTAGGGACTGGGGACTGACGACTCGGGACTGACGACTGGGGACTGACGGTCATCGTACGGCGCGCGGACCGCAAGCGACGCCGCTGAAAGGATCGCGCTCTCGCCAAGCCAGTTCACCAGAACGGCAAAACCGGGTTCGTCACGCGGAGCCGCGGAGGACGCGGAGAACTGCGCGCCGTCGAGTACGGCCTGAGGAGACTGTTCTTCTCCGCGTGCTCTCCGCGACTCCGCGGCTCCGCGTGAGATCCGCATTTTGCGGTTCCGCTTGTGATTCGGCGTGGGATGACGGGCGGGAAGGCCATGCCAAACGGAAGCTGTTGTCGCCCGTCGTCAGTCCCCAGTCGTCAGTCCCCAGTCCCCAGTCCCCCGTCGTCAGTCGCCAGTCCCCAGTGACGCCGGGACGGTCCGCCGCGTTACGCTATTAGATGAAACCGACCATGAGCGCCCCTAAAGCCGGAGTCGTCGTCATGTTGGTCGCGATCGCCGCGTGCTCGTCGAGCACGTCGTCGCCGCCGCCGGACGGTCTGTTGCCGCTCGGCACCTGGGGCGGCGAGAACGCCGGAATGATCGTCGGCGACACCGCGATGCATCTGCACGTCGGCTGCACGTTCGGCGACGTGTCCGGCCGCGTGCCGGTCGGCGCGGATGGCACATTCGACGTGCACGGCAGCTACATGCTCCACGCGTATCCGATCGCGGTAGGTCCGACCGTGCCCGCGACGTTCGTCGGCAAGGTCAGCGGCGCGAAAGCCACGGTCACGGTCACGGTCAACGACACGGTTCAGAAGCAGACAGTCGTCCTCGGTCCCGTCGTCGTGACGCTCGGCGCCGACCCGAAGATGGGACCTTGTCCGATTTGTCGGCGGCCAGTTCGAACGACGGGCACCGGACTTCGCCACTACTGGAATCGTTGGTTTGGCGGAGATCGCTAGTACGACACCGACAACCGCACGAACGCCCTTCTCGCCTGAGGCGTCGTGAACACGTCACCGAGGAACGGCGTCGCCGGATCGATCACTCCGATCACCTCCGGATCCCAGCCGTCGTAACGCGTCCACAGCGCGAGATTCCGCCCGCCGAAGGAAAGCGACGACGTCTCGATGCCCAACCTCCGAGACCACGCGGGTGGAATGGCCACCGTCACCGCCAGCTCGCGCAATCGCACGAAATCGCCCGGCATGATGTACGGCCCGCGCACGAGCGCCGCGCCGACCGACGCGCCGGACGTCTGCGCATAGAATGGCCCGAGCCGCCGCTGACGCTCGTACGCTGAATAGCCGCCCTGATCCGCCGGAAGATTTACGTCAGCGGAATTCGGCGGGAGTATCGTACGATCACGCAGGTCGCGCGTGAGGTTGTAGACGAAGTAATCGAACTTCCCGTCCACGAGCGCGTAGATTTTGAGATTCCTAAACAATGTCAGCGTGGACGCGAGGCTCGCCGCGAGTTTTGGCAGCTGCCCGCCGGCGACCTGCGCCGTATCCGACACGATCGATCGATGCAGAATCGTGTCGACGCTCAGCACCCTCGGCACGCACCACGCCGCGATCTCGACGTCCGGCTTGAAGCACTGGTTATTGCCGCTCACGAAGGGCGTGATATCGCCCATGCTCACGATCTGGTTGTGCAGCGTGTTGACGTTGAGCGTCGCATCGAGATTCGCGTTGCGCATGTCGATCGGCGTCGCGCGCAGCGAGATCTCGAGGCCGGTGTTCGCCACCTCGCCGACATTCACCAACGGGCTCGTCGCGAACCCCGACGACGGGGCGATCGGCTGCGGCAGGAGCAGGTCCTTCGACATCTTGTCGAAGTAGGTGATCTCGACGCCGGCGCGATCGTGAAAGAAACCGGCGTCGATCCCGGCCTCGAGCTCCGTCCCCCGCTCAGGCTTGATATTCGGATTGCCCGGACTTCCAGGCGAGACGCCCGGCAGCAGCGCGCCGAGATCCGTCAGATAGTTCGACCTACTATAGGTCTGAAGTGACGCGAGCGCCGACGGCGACCGGCCGGTCGTTCCGTACGCTGCCCGGAGTCGGAGCGTCGGAATCAGCGACGACAGCTTTTGCCAGAATGGTTCCTGCGACAGGACCCACGACGCGCCGGCCTTCGGAAGAAAGAACGAGCCGACCTCGGAACCGAACGCCGAGTTACGATCGAGCCGGGCGCCGAGCTGTAGGTAGAGGCGGTCGCGAAAGCCGAGCTGTCCCTGCGCGATGAGACCAAACGACTTCGTTTGCCCGTACGATTCCGCAGCAGCGGTCGTCGTCGCCGCCGAGACGAGGCTGTTAGAGTTTGTCAGCAGGCCCTGGCCGCTCCCTCCGACTGACGTGTTCAGCGTGTTGATCCACTGACTGCCGAACGAGAGATCAGTCGATACGTCGCCCGTTCGCCCAAAGCGGCGGTTCACGTTGCCGAGGTAGTCGACCGTGTAGATCGTCGTGTTCGCGTCGGTAATGCTGACGGAACCGCTGTTCGCGATCGACGAATACCAGCTGCTATCGTTGCGGGGGAACATCTGCGAGAGCGTCGTGCGCGCGACGTCGGCGCCGACAGTGAGTCGATTCGTGAACCATGGCGTCGGTGCGTAGCGCATCTGGACCGACGGGGTCGCACGCAGCGTGTTGTCCTCGGTGAGGATCGCGCTGATCGCGTTGACGTTCAGATTGTTGTTGAACCAGCCCCCGGACAGTGCACCGTTCGGACCGTTTGTCACGGTCAGCGGAGACCCGAGGCCGCCGCCGAGCAGGTAGCCGTACGCCGATTGATCGCCTTGAGGGAGGCGGTCGTCAGAGCGAACGACGCCGATGCTGCCGTCGATCGTGAGCCGAGAGCTCGCGATGAAATTCGCGCTCATGCGGCCGGTTCGGTGGTTGAGAAAACTCTGACGACTGGTGCCGCGCTCGTTTGACGCGCTGAATGAGCCGAAGTAGCCGAAGTTGTCTCCCCCGCCCTGCGCGCTGTAGTCAAGCGAACCAGCCGCTCCGTCAGTGAACGCGCGATTTCTTTCCAAGACATTATCCGAGATCACCGTCCCGTCCGCCCTACCTCGGCACAGCGGGTTCGGGCTCGTGAGCGCGACGAGTGGCGCCGTACACTTCGCGTAGTTCGTGTACGGGGCGAAGTCGGGATCGATGTTGTCGTATTCGGTCGAGATATGCTGGCTGAGGCGACGACTCCCCGGCCGGCCCTTTCGCGTGAGGATCTGAATGACGCCCGCGGACGCATCGGCACCGTACAGCGTCGCGGCGGCGGGGCCTTTCACGATCTCGATGCTCTCGATGTCGTTCGGGTTCAGATCGTTGAGCGCGCTGAACTGCTGCCCGCCGGCGCCGAAGGTCGTGCCGCCCGGCGCCGTCGCGACGGTGCGAGGACCCGCGAGAATGCGAACGCCGTCCACGAAGACGAGCGGATAGTTGCTCAGCGAGACCGATGCTTGTCCGCGGATGTCGATTCGCGTGTTGGCGCCGCTCGTACCGGAGGCGGTTGTCATCGAGACACCGGACATTCGCGCGTACATCAATTCGTTGACGTCTTGTACCGGTGCTTTCGATATGATGTCCGCGGCGTCGATCGTTCCGACAACCGCGGCCTGTGCGCCGCGCTCCTGATTGCCGGCGGTGCCTGTCACGAGGACTTGATCGAGCGAGACGACCTGCGTCGCCATCGATACGTCGACGCGCACGCTGTTCGATGAGACCGTGAACCCGCGGTCGGCTGGCTTGAATCCGAGTCGCGCGACGCGCAGGGTGTCGGACCTCGACGCGAGCGAGGCGGAGGGGATCACGAAACGATAGGCGCCGTTCTCGCCGGTGACCGTCGAGCGATGCAAGCCGGGAATCGTGACGAGCGCCGAGGCGATCGGCAAACCAGCGTCGGTCGTTACAAGGCCGGTGATCATCGTCGAATCGGGCGCACGGGCCTTCGTCGTCGCAACCTGCAGCGCGTCGACTACTGATTGCTGCGTCGTAGTCCCGGGCTCGCTCGCGCCGGCCTTCAGCTTCGACGCGGCGGCCTGCCCGACCGGAAAGAGCAGAATCTGGCCGTCGCTTTCGCGAAAGCCGAAATCCGTGTTGACCAGGAGAACTCTGAGCGCATCGCGCACGGTAACGCTGTCGCACGCGCATGTCACACGAACGTTCGACGGCAAGAGGCTCGGACTATAGGCGAGCGCGACGCCGGCGCGCCGCTCGAGGTCTCGAAGCGCCTCGGGCAGAGGAACGTTGTAGACACGAACGTGCGCGAGACGGTCCAAGAATGGTCCGGTCGTCTGCGCTGTTGCGGTTGCGCTCATCAGCACGGCGAGCGCCAGTGTCGCCCCAATTGGGCGACGAATCGAGCGCCACGCGTGCAGCATTACCGCCGTGACATCACCACTTCGTTCAGGCGGGTCTCGCAGCGCGCATTCACGATCTGACACACGTCGTCGACCAGGCGGGACAGCGTCTCGTCGGTCAGCGTGATCGTCACGGTTTGTCGGGCGAGCACCGAGTCGGTCACGGTCACGCGCGTGCCATAGGCCCGCTCGATCTCTCGAGCCGCGTCCCGCAGCGGTGTCGAACGGAAGACGAGGAACTTTCCAACCCATTGCTCAATCTGACTCGCGTCCGCGACCGGCGTTGGTGTGAGCGTTTGCTGATCGCGTACGCCGCTCTGCTCGCCGCCGCGCACTTCGACTCTCTCCGATCCAGCGGTCAACGCCACCCGTCCTTCGACGACCACCAACCGCAAATCCTTGTTGCTGGTCGCCAACTCGAAGCGGGTGCCGAGGACGCGGGCGTTGCCCGCTGGAGTATGCACGACGAACGGCCGATCCGGCATCTTCGCGACGACGAAAAACGCCTTTCCGTCCAACGTCACCTCGCGCGCCGAGTCGCTCGCGGCGACGCGGAGCCGGCTCGCCGGCGCGAGTCGCACGACGCTCCCGTCTCCGAGCTGCACCGTCGTCATCTCGGCGACGCCCGTGGAGATGTCCGCGACGCCAAGTACCGAACGCCGAGTCGCGGCCGCGCGCGGAATGACGATCCCGGCGGCAAGACCGGCCGCCGCGGCAGCCGGAATCATCCACGCGAGCCATTTTCGGCGCGGCGGCTCCTGTTCGACCCGGGGACGCTGGCGCGCGAGTAGCGCAGCAGCCGACGGCGGCGCTCCGGCCGCGCCCATCGGCAATGTGTGCGCGACGGATAGCAGCCGAACGAGCCGACGGTACTCGTGCTCATTTCCCAACGACGCACGCCGCCACTCCGCGATCTGTTTCAGCTCCGCCGGCGTCGCTTGGCCGCGTTGCTCGCGGTCGATGATCTCGTCGATGAGCAGCTCGCTCTCGTCGTCGCTCATCTCATTCCTCGATCGTCATCGGCCGGGATAAGCATTCGTGATTCGTTGGAGCGGTCGAACAAACTTGATTCCGGTGAGCAGCGAATCGGGCACCGTGTTTCCCCCGTTCGGCTGCCAGATCCACAGGTACGCGCCTTCGGTCATCGGGAGGTCGACGACCCACGAGTCGCCTTCCTTCGTCGCCGGCATTGGCGATCGAACGAAATTGCCGTTGAGCATCATTGAGGTCGCGCCCGGCACGGTCGAGACAGGAAGCTCGAACCGCACCGAGGGCTCTCCCCAATGCCGCTGGAGCAAAAATCGGTGGTCGGGGTCGACATGAATCTCGCTCACCGATGCAATGTTGCGAAGAGCGATCGTGTCCGCGCGGTGCTGGAGGTGAACGATTCGTTTCACCGTGCCCGAAAACGTTGTCAGCTCGATCTCGAGCTTTGGAAGGTCGAACAGCTCGCCGGGCTGCGACTGCGTGACGATCAGACGATTTCCTTCGACGGTCGCGTCGACGTTCGGGATGTATTTGCTCGTGAGCCAGGGCATGACGAATGACCGCATGCTGTGGCCTGCGGCCTTCGACCATGCCGCGATCAGCTCCTCGTATCCGCTCGGTCCCTTGCCCATCCCGTTGATGAAGAGACGCATTCCGCGGTCGAAGGCGGAATCGCCCATGACATAGTTGCCGGAATAGAGAATCCACACGCCCTTTCGGTAGTGGATTCGCCCATTGTCATAGTTCGCCAGAATGCTTTGCTGTCCGTCGATGCCGCCCGCGAAGCCCGCCCGATCGTTCCCTACCATGTAAGAATCGCGTTGGGCGTCCCAATGCGTTCGTTCGTCCTCGGGTGTGTAGTACTTCCGAATCATGAGCCCTTCGACGAACGTCGCCCACGCCTCGTGTATGAAATTCGAAGCGAGACCGGTCCCGTTCAGGGTCCATGCATGGGCGGTTTCGTGTGCAAAGACCTGCGAGTTGTGAACGCCGAGGTTCGGGCCGCCCGACGCGCCGGAGATGGCGGCGTTGTTCATTCGCACGGAGAATCCGCCCGGCCCGAGCGCTCGATCCTGCACCGCGGCGAGATATCGCGAGGGGAATTGCGGCTCGCCGAAGCGGGGCTTCAGCAAATCGTAAACACGCTTCGTGACCGCGGCTAGTGAATCGTGTGGATGATTGAACGTCGGGCCGGTGAACGACTCGAACGTGAACGTGCCGAAGTCGGTCGTCTTCGGCTGCCAGTCGCGGTCGTAGATCAGCGCGAGCAGGAATGCCTGGTGTTTGCTCGTCGCGTAGACGGTGCGCGAGTCACCGCGAACGGTGTCGGTCTGCGGGATCGTCGTCGTGAGATAGTACTGCGACGGAATTCGCACGACGGCGCTGATCTGCGCGAGGTCGTTCGGGCTCAGATAATCGAAGAACGGATGCCAGCAGTCCGTGTTGTGAAACGCTCCGAATACCGGAACCGAAACGGTGTCGGTTCCACGCGGCCGATCGACGCCCAGTGAGTACTTCAAAACCACTTTCGATCGAGCGGTCTTCGGAGCCTTGAGCCACAACACGCCTCCGCCGAACGCATGATCGACAGCTTGTCCGTCGACACTGACGTCGCGGAGCTGCACCGCGTTGTTCAGTCGAACGCCGACGCCAAACGGTAGACCGACCGAGATGCCGAGCGTGTCGAGAACCTCCAGCCCCTTCGACGGATCGACGTCCACGTGCAACGACTGCGTCCGAATGAAGGTCGCGCTGTCGAGCGGAATCTGCCGCGTCACCTTCCAAACACCGCCCGACTCGACCGCTTCGTAGAATCCGGAGAAGTGCCGAGCGCCGTTGGTCTCGTTGCTGCCCGCCGACGACGTCGTCGGTTTTCCATTGGCCGATGCACTTCGCGCGACGCCGCCGAGCAGGAGCACTGCGCGATGCGGCGAGGTCCAGATCACTTGCGCCAACTCGGTCTGCCGAGTTCCCCGCGCCTCGCGCTTGAACACACGCCCCGCCGAATCGGGAAAGATCGCCGCGAACTCTTGCGGCGTTCCCGATGAGAACTTCTGCATGACGAGCGTCGCAAGCGCTTCGGGACTGTCCTGAGCGGCGACGCGGCTCGCCGCGATCGCGAGCGCCGCGGCGGCACCATACGTCCACAGCGGCGCGTGGGGTCGAACAATCACGACTTCGGCCAGTTCGGATTCGCGGTGATCTCAGCGATCGGAACCGGAATGCACGTCGACGTCCCGAAGTTGCCCTGGACCGGCTTGTAGTACGGCGTTCCCGCTGCGCCGACGTACGGCGTCGCAGACGGATTGCGCTGCCAGTCGCCGAGGTGCTTCATCTCGAGCCAGAACTCTCGCGCGCGCTGATCCATCAGCTCGGCGAGGATCGCGGCCTGCGTCGTTCCGGTAAAAGTCGGTTGACCGTTCGCGGCACGGCGCGACGCGATCAACGCCAGCGCCGGCGCTGAGTTATTCGTCTGCAGCGCGGCTTCCGCCGCGATGTAACTCGCCTCGAGTCCGGACGCGACGCGAATCGGTGCCGCATAGCCCGTGTACTTGAGCTGCTCATAGTACTCGAGGCCCGTGTCCTGCGCCTTCTTCCCCGCATCCTTCCACGGAACGCGCGGATCGTTCAGCGCACGATACGCATCCGGGACGACGAGCAGGTTGCCGCCGATGTCGTACGCGTAGGTGTTGTTGCCGAGCGCGCGGTTGCTCGCGTCGTCGATGGTGATCGCGTTGTAGACGAAGTTCGCGGGAACGAGGGCGGCGTATGTCGCAGCATTCGCATAGTCCTTCTTCTGCAGCGACGCCCGCGCGAGTCCGACGTTCGAGGCATTTACGACCTTCGTTCCCTCGGCGACACCCGCCGTCGCGGCGGCGCCGCCGATCGCGACCGCCTGCTTGAATCGCGCGATCGCCGTGTCGAGCATCTTCGCGGGCGTCAACGGCGGACCCACCATGATGTCGCCCTGACAATAGGTCTCGGCGATGAGCACGAGCGAGAAGCCCGAGTTCATGTACGCCCGGGCGAGGTTGATGTCGGACGCCGCGTTCGGTCCCTTCACGAGCGATTGGATCGTGAGCTCGTTCGTCGCGAGCGAGCGCTGTAGCACCGCCCACGCGTTTCCGACGTCGGATGTCGACGAGGTCGCGACGCGGCGAGCGACGTCATTCGTCTCCTGGCGAACCGCGCCGGGCACGACCTCGCCGGAAAACAACCCGCTCCAGTATGCGGAGCCGGTGAGCGCTTTATAGAAGTTTGATTGCGCGGAGAGCGACAGCGTGGCCGCGTCGCCGCTGGGGTCGAACTGCGATGCATCGATGACGCCGGGGTTGATGACGTCCATCTTGCATGCCGTCAGCGCGAGCGCCGCGCCGGCGATCAGCCCGCGACCCATCAGAGAAGTCGTCTTCATGTGTGATGGCCTCGGGTTAGAACTGAAGGTTGAGACGCGCGAACGCGCGGCGAACTTGCGGCAGCGTTTCGACGTCCGCCCGGAACGGGTTCACCAGTCCGTCGGCTCCGTTCACCTCGGGATCACGTCCGTCGTACTTCGTCCAGAGGTGGAGGTTGCGTCCGCCGACGGCGAGTGATGCGCCCCCGACCCGCATTCGCTGCGCAAAGGTCGTCGGCAGCGTCCACGTCACCGAGAATTCTCTAAAGCGCCAGTAATCGCCGCTCGTCATGTAGGCGTCGCGAGCGAGTGCATTGCCGACGGCCGTGCCGCTGTTCTGCGTCACGAACGGCCCGGCGTGCCGAACCAGCTCGTACAGCGAATACCCGCCCTGATCGGCCGGCAGATTGACCGCGGCGGAATTCTTCAGTGTCCGGTCCCGGAAATCGTTCGTGAGATTGTAGATCTTGTAGTCGAACTTACCATCCATCTGCGCATAGATGCGGAAGTTCTTGAAGAGCGTGAAGGTCGTCTGGAACGCGGCTTCTCGGCCGGGAATCGATCCGCCGACGGCGACAGCTGTGTCGGTGACGAACGCCTTCTTCGCGACGGTGTCGACGCGTACAACCTGATTGACGCACCACGCGCCGAGCTCGACGCCCGGCTTGAAGCACTGATTGTTTCCGCTGACGAACGGCGTCACCGTACCCATGCTGTTGATCTTGTTCGACAGCGTGTTGAGCGTCGCGCCGAGATCCCACGTGAGGTTCTTGCGGTCGACCGGCGTCGCGCGAAGCGCCATCTCGAAGCCTTTGTTCTGGACTTCACCGATGTTCACGAGAGGCGCCGACGCGAAGCCCGATGACGGAGCGAGCGGAAGCGAGAGGAGCAAGTCCTTTGACAGCTTGTTGAAGTACGTGAGATCGAAGCCGAGCCGGTCATGGAAAAATCCGGAATCGAAACCACCCTCCGTTTCGACGCCGCGTTCCGGCTTGAGGTCGGGGTTTCCAGGACTGCCCGGCGAAACGCCGGGTTGAACGACGCCGGCGTCCGTGAGATAGGGAGACTTCGAATACGTCTGGAGCGCGGCGGTGCTGCTCGGCGAACGGCCGGTTGTTCCCCAGGCGCCGCGGACGCGGAACGTCGAGATGAACGACGGAAGAATCTTCGCGATCGCCGGCTCTTCGCTGATCGTGTACGTGAGCCCGGCTTTCGGAAGGAAGAACGTCGGCGCCGATTTTCCAAACGCCGAGTTGCGATCGACTCGCGCGCCGAACTGCAGATACAACCGGTCGTTGAACCCGATCTGCTCCTGGCCGAGATAGCCGAACGATTTCGACTGGAGGTAGGTCTGCGCGGCAGACGTCGTCGTTCCGGATGAAACGAGGTTCGACGCGTTCGTGGTGAGACCGATGCCCGTTGCCGCGAGCAGTGTCTGTGTACTGTTGATCCACTGCGTACCGAATGACAGGTCGGACGAGATCCATCCGCGATCGCCGAGTCTCGAGTTGATGTTGCCGAGATAGTCGACGGTATAGAGCGCGTTGTTCGTCTCTTGAATGGTGACCTGGCCGGTGTTCTGCGTCGCGCTGTACCAGTTGTTCGCGTTCAGCGGATACGTCTGGTTGCCGGAGACGCGAGTGAGGTCGCCGCCGAGCGTCAACCGGTTCGTGAACCACGAGATCGGCGAGTAGTGCAGCGTTGCGGACGGCGTCGTGCGAATGCTGACGTCTTCATTCGTAATGGCGCTCACGGACTGCACCGAGACGTTGTTGTTCAGCCAGCCGCCGACGAGGGTTCCGTTCGGTCCGGTGGTGACGCTCGAGACCGGAGATCCCCACTCGCCGTTTAGAAGATACGAATAAGTGTCCTGATCGCCTTTCGCGAGCTTGTCGTCCGCGCGCGACACGCCGATGCTCGCATCGACGCTGACCTTTGGGCTGGCCGTCCAGTTGAAGTTCCCGCGCGCCGTTCTGTGGTTCAGGAAGTTGCCCGCGGTCGTCCCTGCCTCATTGTTGCTGCCCGCCGAGATGTAGTAACCGAAGTTGTCGCCGCCGCCCTGGGCGCTATAGTCCAGCACGCCCGACCACCCGTTGTTGAAGACATTGTTGCGCTGGAGGACGTTGTCCGACACCACTGTGCCGACCGTCTTCCCGGCGCAGAGCGCGCTCTTGCTGGTCGCCGCAACGGCGGGCGCGGTACAGATGCCGTAGTTGCTGAACGGCGTGAAGTTCGGATCGATGTTGTCGTACTCCACGTTGAGACGCTGGCTGAAGCGTCTCACGCCCGTCCGACCTTTTTTCGTCAAAACCTGAATCACGCCCGCCGATGCGTCGGCGCCGTAGAGCGTCGCCGCGGCGGGCCCCTTCACGATTTCGATGCTCTCGATGTCGTCTGGATTGATGTCGTTGAGCGCGTTCAACGTCTGGCCGCCGACGCCGCCGTTTCCCGGGATGGTGCGCGCGCCCGACGTGATGCGAACGCCGTCGACGAAGACGAGCGGTTGATTGCTCAATGAGATCGACGCTTGTCCGCGAATGTCGATGCGGGTGTTCGCGCCGCTCGCGCCAGACGCCACGGTGAGGGAGACGCCGGGTGTTCGCGCGTACATCAATTCGTTGACGTTGAGCACCGGCGCTTTTGCCATGAGATCGGTCGCATCGATCGACGCGACGACTGCCGGCTGCGCCTTGACCTCCTGGTTGCCGGCGGTGCCCGTCACCACGATCTGATCGAGGGCCACGGCCGTCGCCTGCATCTCGGCGTTCACTGTCACGGACCCCTGCGCGAGCGAGAACGCGACGTCCTTCGGGCGATACCCGAGCCGCGTGACATGGAGCGTCTCGGCGCGGATGCCGACGCCGGCGACGATGAGCCGGTACGTGCCGGCGTCATTCGTCTGCGTGGAGAGACGGAGGGCCGGGATGGTGACGATCGCCGAGGGTATCGGGACGCCGCCTTCGCTCGTGACGCGGCCGGTGACGATGCTCGTGTCGCGCTGCGCGTGGGCCGCGGTGGTCACCACGGCGGCGTATGCGAGCGCCATTATTAGAGATTTGTTAACGTGGAACTTGACCATTTTGAGCCAATTCCTTGGGAGTGAGAGCTGGGGATGAACTGCATTTGGCCACGGCGCGGGCACGGCATTTCACGGATGGACACGGGACGGCGTCGAACGGTCGCTCGAGATCTGAGTAGCCTTTCAGTGACAATCCGTGTCATGCCGTGCTCATGCCGTGGTCTGCTTTGATTTTGCTGTTTGCTATTGCGGTGACTCGTGATCCCTATTTGCCGTTCACGGTGCTCGTGACCTTCCCAGCCGCATCGAGAAATTCGATTCGCGCCGCGCCGAGCGAGTCGACAACAAGACGGAGGCGTGGCTTGCCGTTCGGGTCCGAGAGATTGAGCACAGCCGACTTGGCGGGATCCTTCCCGATGAACATCCGTTGCGCGACGAGCGGCACTCCATTGCGCGGAGCCGCCAGCTGCGCCATTGCCGCTTTGCGGGCGATCGTGTCGGCGATCTTCAGGATCGAGTCGCGCAGCATTACCTGGTCGTAGATGTCCCACACCGCGCGGTCGTTGACCGAGATGCCCGTCACGCGTTGACCGTTCGCTTCCTGGTAGTCGAGGTTGAGCACCTGGTCCGAGTTGAACTGGTCGAACGACATGTGGGTCGACGCCGCGTAATCCCCTGGCCGGCAGGTGCGACCGGTCGAGAGCTTACCGTTTGTGCAGCTGCTGCCCGTGAACGTGAGACCGCCATTCTCCGTGCCTTCGTCATTGAAGAAGATGAGCCCCGGTCGGCCCCCGCCTTCGTACCCGAACGGCTTGTTTTTGTAGATTGGTCCAATCGATCGCGGTCGATTAGAGATCACCAATCGATAGTTCCCGTTTGGCTCTCGCACGTTGATTCGCTCGACGTCGATCTCGTCGAACTTCGCGTGCGCGCTCCGAATGTCGCTGAAGACCGTCGGCACGGCGCGCGTGAACGCGGCCAGCGACAATACACCGACGACGAGCGTCATCGCGCCCGCGTAGAGCTTGAGCACTCTCACATCACGTTCGAGTCGTTGCGTGTCCATGAGCTCCTCGGATGTCAGTAGTTCCACGCCGCGGTGTTCTCACCGGCGGGCGCATTGGCTTTGATGGACGCCCCGACCTTTCTCATGAGGTCCGCCCACGTCGCGTAGTGCCACGAGTGTCCTTTCATCGGACGGCCGTAGACGAAATCGCCCTCGTAGTGCGGGTTCTGCGTCGACTTGAGAAGATCCTCGAACTTGTAGACGGCGAGATTGAGCCAGTAGTCGTCCATGTCGCCGGCCGAGAAATGCAGCTTCCCCACGAGCTGTGATCCAATCGTCGGCCACTGCTTCTCCGCGTACGCGCGCAGGTCGTAGCCGTGATCGCGCATGTAGCTCGCGACGTTGTGATCGATCTTTCCGGTCAACTTGTTCCAGAGTGGAATCGGGTAGCCGTTCGCGTCGATCGGCCCATAAATCGCCTCCCAGGCCTCGAACTGGTACGACGAGCGACCCTTCGTGCCGAGCACTTCTTCAAAGAGGCTGAGCTGGCGCGTCGAGATGACACCTTGGCCATCAGTTGTCCGCTGGAAATACCGCTCGGTCGTCGTGAACGGACCGGTCTGCACGACGAACGCATTCGAGTCCGTGTAGATGTCGGTCATCTGATAGCGCGTGAAGTCGATCGGATCCGGTTGGAAGATCCACGCGCCGCCGAAGTACTCCGGATGCTGCAGCTGCATGGCGAGCGACTGCCATCCGCTCGTCGACGCGCCCTCGAGCTGGCGCGCGTACGGCTTCTTGATGATCCGAAACTTCTCCTCGAGAAACGGAATCATCTCCTGCGTCACGGCGTCGCCGTACGGCCCGTTGTTCACCGAATTCACAGAATACGAATCGGCGAAGTATGGCGTCTGCTGCTCGAGGCTGATGCAGATGACGCGCGGGAAGTTGTCGCCGCTCCATTGCTGGTAGGTGGCGTATCCGCTTTGGAGCCCGGTGACGGGACTGATCGCGTTCGGATCACCGTTGCGCGGCGGCGTCGTCGTGAAGCTCAGCGGCGCGCGGCCGTGACCGAGCGTGTAGATGGCGGGATAGTGAGCGTCTGGGTGCTCGTTGTAGCCCTTCGGCAAGAGCACGGACGCATACATATAGATGGGGCGTCCCCAGAACTTCGTGAGTATGGGGCTCTGGAACTTCACGCGCTTGATCCACTCGGTCTCTTTCACCTCCGGCGCGGCCGGGATGATGTGCGTGATGGTGAGCTTGACCGCGCTCGTTCCACCGCCGGCGGTGACCTTCACTGGGACGACGTCGCTGTAGATGTTGCCAGCGGCGTTCGAGAAGAACTCGATCGTGCCGTCGTTCATGTGCAGCCACGGGCTCTTGCCGTCGGAGCGATGCACCTGCTCGTAGACGTTGACCATCGCCTGAGCGACGTAGTCGCCCGGCGGAAGGTCGGCGAGCTGGTACGGAAAGCCGAGCGACTTGCCGTCGACGATCGCGACTTTGCCGGGAGCGAGAGCGTCGAGGTCGATCGCGAACATCGCCGGGCCGCGCGGATTGATGAGTAGACGCGGCTCGGGTGAGTTCGGGCCTTGCCCGGGCTTCGAGACGACGACGACGAGGCGTCCGGTCAGCGGGCCACTGTGCGCGCCTGGCGCTACGGTGACTTCGAACCGCGGCGTCGATGCGGCGAGGGGAGCCGCGGTCGCGACGAAAAGCGCGAGGGCGTGCGGGACAACGGAGTGCAAACGAGGCATCGGGATGTGGTGGTGACATCACACCACGCATGACCCGCTCGGTTTCTACTATCGCGAAGCGGAAATACGGAAAGCCCAGACCGCAACAGCCTTTTGCCACGGCATGGACCACGGCATTTTCACGGCATTGCACGGCAGAATCTGGGAGGCGCCGCGACAATCTGTTCCGGCCCTCCGAATCCATGCCGTGTCCATTCCGTGAAAATGCCGTGGCTATGCCGTGGTCCAGTTGCGGTTACGTGGTCAGCGGTGGCCGGACCGGCGGCAGCGCCGGTTGACCCAACTCCACCAGCTTCTTCGACACGTCGTTCAGCTTCGCCACGATATCGGCGGACTCCGCCACCGACGCATCGAGGCTCCGCTGCTGCATCTCCGTCGGTGGCAGCGACGACGACTCGATCGCCGCGGTGAGATCGAAGAGCCGGCCGATTCCCGATATGATGCTGTTTCCACGAGCTCGCTGTCGCAACGTGCCCAAGGTCGTCGCGATCTCGGTAAGCGCCGAATCGGCATGTGTCTTAGGGCTGGCAGACGCCTTGAGCGCGGTCATGATGGAATCGATCACCGCAATTCGGTTCATCGCATCGAAGTACGCGCGATCGATTTCCCTCGCTCGGCGGTTGATCGCGAGGCGAGCGCGTTGCCCCTCCGGCGTCCCCGCGCCCCGTGAGTCGGCGCCGACCTGCACCTTCTCCTCGAGTGTCTTGCCGCGCGCCGTCAGCCGAACGGTATAATCGCCCGGCGGAACGTACGGCGCTCGCGGCGGTCCGTAGAATCCGGAATCCGCCGGCGGCGGGACATAAGCAAAGTCATATCGGAAGTCCCACAGCACCCGATGCGTCCCCTTCGTGTCCGGACCGGAGAGCCGAGCGTATGTCTCGCCATCGCGACCAACGACTTCGATCCTCACCGAATCGGGCCTCGGCGGATCTGTCGCGATCGAATACGAGACGTATGTGCCAACGGGAGCGTTTTTCGCGACGAACGCATTCCCGCCAGGCCACGGCAGATCTCGGTACTGCTGCACTTCGGTCGCGGAGCGCAGCGGGTATAGCTGGACGTCCGCGGGCTTCGCGCTCGACTCGAACGGCGCGATATCATCGAGAATGATCACGCCGCGTCCGTGCGTCGCAAGCAACAGGTCGTTCGTTCGCGGATTGACGATGATGCGATCGATCATCACCGGCGGAACGTTGCCGGTCGCCGGCGTCCAATGCGCGCCGCCATCGAAGCTCCAGTACAATCCAAACTCCGTCCCAGCAAACAGAACGTTGGGATTTCGCGGATCTTCCTCGATCGTCTTCACCGGCTTCCATGCCGGAATGTCGTTTGCGATCGACGTCCAGGTCGCGCCGCCATCAGAAGTCTTGAATAGCAGCGGGCGCATGTCGTCATCCCAGTGTCCGTCGAACGCGACGAACGCCGTCCGCGCGTCGTGCCGCGACGCCAAGACCTTGCTCACGTACCTCGGCTCCGTGAGATGAAATCGCGAGGTCAGGTCGGTCCAGTGCGCGCCACCGTCGGTCGTGAGCTGCACATTGCCGTCGTCCGTGCCGACGTAAATCGTTCCGCGCGCCTTCGGTGATTCGTTGATCGTCGTGATGTTGCCGTACGCGCTCGCGCCGTCGTTCTGCGACAGCGATCTCGACGCGGCGAATCCCGTGCCGACGCTCAGTCCTGCCTGCCGGATGTGCCGTGTGAGATCAGGACTGATCTCCTGCCAGGACTGCCCTCGGTTGTTCGTCTCGAGCAGCTTCTGCGCACCGATGTAGTACGCGGTCTTGTCGTTCGGTGACGCGGCGTTCGACGTATTCCAGTTGAAGCGATACGGATCTTGCCCCTGCGGCGCGACCGGCTGAATGAAATGCTCCTCTCGCGTGTTCATGTCGGCGAGAAACGCTCGCCCGTTTTGAGAATTCGCATAGACGAACCGGCGATCGACGGGATCGACGCCGGACTGAAATCCGTCGCCGAACCCTGTGTTCTGCACGTCGGCATTGGTCATTCCGCCCCGCGAGTACGTCGCGCTCGGAAACGCCCACGATCCGTTGTCCTGCGCGCCACCGTAGATCCAGTAGGGTTCGCGATCGTCGATCGCGATGTCGTAGAACTGCGAGATCGGCAGGTTGTCGATGTAGGCGAAGCTTTTGCCGCCGTCGTAGGTGAAGTACACGCCGCCGTCGTTGCCGAGCATGATGTGGCTCGGATCGCGCGGGTCGATCCACATCGCGTGGTTGTCGGGATGCGTGTACGGCGCGACCGAGTCTGTCGTGAACGATTTGCCGCCGTCGTTCGAGACCATCAATGCCGTCGCGAGCAGCCACACGCGATCCGGATTCTTCGTGTCGATGCGAATTTGGCTGAAGTAGTTCGGGCGTTGATTGACGGCGCTCTGCCGCGTCCACGTCGCGCCGCGGTCGTTCGATCGGTAGACGCCGCCGCCCGGCTGAAACGCCTCGATCACCGCGTAGATGACGTCGGGATTGCTCGCCGAGATGTCGAGACCGATGCGCCCGAGATCGCCCGTCGGCATGCCGTTCGTGATGCGCTGCCACGTGTCGCCGCCGTCGGTCGAGCGCCACAAGCCGCTGCCCGGCCCGCTGCCCGCGAAACCAAACTCGCGGCGGCGGCGCTGATACGTCGCCGCGATTAGAGTTTTCGAATCGGGCGCGATGACGACGTCTGTCGCGCCCGTGTTGACGTCGACGTTGAGCACTTTCTGCCACGTCGCGCCGCCATCCTTCGTGCGATAGAGGCCGCGCTCCTCGTTCGGGCCGAAAAGGTGCCCGACCGCCGCGACGAACACGATGTTCGGATCGCGCGGATCGATGACGATGCGACCGATCGTCTGCGTCTCGCGAAGTCCCATGTGCTTCCACGTCGTGCCACCGTCCGTGGACTTGTAGACGCCGTCGCCCCACGTGGAGCTCTGCCGGTTGTTTGCCTCCCCCATTCCCGCCCAGACGACTCTCGGGTCGCTCGGCGCGATCGCGATGTCGCCGACCGACAGCGTGCCGGCGTACTTATCGAGCACCGGCTCCCACGTCGTGCCGTTGTTCTTGCTGCGAAACACTCCGCCGGCCGCCGACGCGACGAAGATCGTCTTCGGATCGCTCGGCACCGCCTCGATGTCGTCGACGCGACCGCCGAAGGCGGCGGGACCGATCTGTCGCCAGCTCGAGTCGTTGGGCCACGACTGAGCAACCGGAGTCTTCGGCGGCGAGGGGCGCAGCGCTGGACGGGCTTGCGCGGCGAGCGGAAGCGAGATGGCGACGGTGAGAGCGACGGCGAGTTGGCGCATCGAGATGTTGAGCGGTCGGTTCGGCTGTTCTGGATCTCAACGAACGAGCCGCACCGGATGTACCACTCGCCGCCGACTAGTCGAGCAGCTCCCGCAAAGACCCTCTGAGCGTCGCCAGCGCAGTGCTCAACTGATTCGCCACCGTTTGCGGCGCGATGTTCATCACTTCGGCGATCTCCTTGTACGAGAGATCGTGTAGGCATCGAAGGACCACGATTTCCCGGCGCCGCGCCGGCAAGAGCGAGATCTCGCGGTCGAGCGCCGCTCGAAGCTGCTCCGCCTCGACGACGTCTCGCGCGGGAACCGTCGGCGTGGAGAGCTCGACGAAGGTCACGGCAGAGCGCTCGTCGGCGGACTGGCGACGATGTTCGGAGATCGCATAGTTTCGCGCGATCCGGCACAACAGCGCCCGCATGGACCCCTCGGCACGCCAGTGCGCGCGCCGATCCCACAGCTGGCAGAACGTCCGTTGCGCGATGTCTTCGGCCGAATCGACTGAGGCTGTCAGCCGCTTGACGTAGTCGATCACGAGCACCCAGTGCTGCTTCAGCGCCGCGTCGAGCGCGTCGGTGTCGTCCGCACGCAGACGCGCAAACAAATCTCGTTCAGAGATTGATTGCGGAAGGCGCAACGCCGGCTTCGGATCGGTTGCGGCAGGTCGCCGCAGAGAAGAGCGCACGGGTACCCCACGTGTCGCGCCAGGAAGGTGGACGACGGCCCAATATGGCTCGTGAGCATTTCGGCGCGCAATCTTGAAACCGAACACTCGCTCTTGCTCCCTTACGGGATGCTCCGATGCGCCGCCAAGCAAGGCGTTCGGCCGTAGATTGCTCATGACCCCACCCCCCCCCCCGAGGCGACCCATGTGGAAATGGATCGGCGGAATCCTGCTCCTAGTCGCGCTGTGCATCGTCGGCGCATCCTGGCTGGGCTACCGGAAGCTGACCTCCGGTGGCGACGCCACGAGCGTCACGATCGCCGGGGAACCTGACCGGGTCTTCGCCGCATTAGCGAACCACGATTCGCTTGCAGATTGGTATGTTCTCGCCGGGCAGCCGACGTCGATGGGCCGCGGTCCGTTCGCCGTCGGCGATTCACTGCCCGCGCAGATGCCTCAATCGACGTCCAGCGGACGCAAAAGCCACTGGGTCGCCGATGAAGTTGTCCCTGGAAAGCTTCTCGCGCTCTCGCTTCGCAACGACTCGGCCGTCATCGCCGTGCGTCGCGACTCGCTCGTGTCGATCGGGGACTCGACGCAGGTCATCAGTACCATCTCGTCGCCGATGATGGAGAACGTTCGCGAACGAAATCCGAACGGAGCGCGGCTCATCGGAATGAGCTCGAAGCTGCTCGTTTCGGCGATGCGGATGCAGTCCAAAATCGAGCTCAGTCGGCTCAAGAATCACATCGAAGGACGGCCGGTCCAGGACGTTCGCCCGTAGCGTGAGCGACGCGGGCCACGATCCGGGTCCCGATGCCGCCGGCGACCGCGCGCCTGAATCGCCGGCCGATGCGCTCCGAATCGGCGGCGCTGAAGTGCGTGTCGGAACTGCCGGCTGGACGGATAAAACGCTGACGGCAAAGGGCGTCTTCTATCCGCCGGGAGTCTCGACGCCCGAGGGACGCCTCCGGTACTACGCCTCTCGCTTTCCGCTCGTCGAAGCCGACATGGGTTTCTACGCGATCCCCGATCGGGCGATGACCGAGCGATGGGTCGAACGAACGCCCGGCGACTTCGTCTTCGACGTGAAAGCCCACGCGCTGATGACCGGCCATGCGACCGACGTCGCGCGACTTCCGCGGCCGATTCGCGACCAGCTTCCCGCCGACGTGCCATCCCGGGTGTATGCGAAGGACCTGACGCCCGAGCTTCGCGACGAGGTGTGGCGACTGTTCGCCGACGCCATGCAGCCGCTCGCCGACGCCAACAAGCTCGGCGCGATCTTACTGCAGCTCGCGCCGTGGATTCGGCCGGCGAAGCACACGCCGAACATGATTCGCCGCATTCGCGAGCGGCTTCCCGGATTGCCAATCGCGCTCGAGTTTCGGCATCCGAGCTGGCTCGATCCGAAGCTCCGCGAGCGGCTGTGGGCTCTGATGCGCGAGTCCGGGATGACCTACGTGATCGCCGACACGCCGCCGGGGACGACAACGAGCCTGCCGCGCGTGCCGGCGATCACAACACCGAATTTGGGGATCGTGCGGCTTCATGGCCGCCGAAGCGAGCTCTGGGGAGCGCGTGATGCGCTGGTCGCCGAAAAGTACCGGTATCTCTACGACCGAGCGGAGCTCGAGGACTGGCTGGACGCCATTCTCGATCTTTGCGAACAGACCGAGCGGCTACACATCGTGTTCAACAACTGCTATGCGAACTACGGGACGACGAACGCGCTGGAGATGATGGACCTACTAAACGAAACTCCGCGCCGATAGCTGCGCGGAGTTTCTGGTCATGCTGCTTTTTGCCCCCAAGGCATCCAAATGGGAAGGGTCTTCGATTCGCCGACGCAGCGATATCTGGCCGGCGGGAAGCCGAACACTCCGATCTCGAGCTCGTCGCCCATTCGAACTTCAACGTGCTGGCCGAGGGCGTCGACTGCGGCGGTGAAGGAATCACTTTCGATCACTCCCTCGCGTCTCGTCTCCGGACCGCTGACAGCAAAACTATACCTGGACATCTGAGACCTCCGTCGGTTCTCGCTAACGATTAGGTACCCCGGGAAGCCCCGCGCGTTGCGTCCGCCACCATGGATCATCTCACCACTCCGGCTGTACTGTTCCGAATCCCATCGACAACTCGAGCCATGCGTGCATCCGTCCTGTTCGCCGGCGTGTTTTCTGCCGCGACTACCGCGGCCTTCGCCCAACAAAAACGCCCCATCACTTTCGATGACTTCTCGGCGGTTCGCGCGGTGACTGACCCGCAGCTATCGCCTAATGGAAATTCCGTGCTATACGCGGTCCGTGTGACCGACGTCGCAGCAAATAAACGAACGGCCCAAACGTTCTTGATTCCAACAGCGGGCGGGACGCCGCGCGTCTTTCCTGCTCAAGCTGTTTCGGCGACCGAGGCGCGCTGGTCTCCTGACGGTGCTCGCGTCGCCTACATCGCCTCCGACCAACTCTGGATCGCCGATGCGAGCGGGTCGAATGCGAAGCAGATCACACATCTCAACGGCGGAGTGACCGGCCCCATCTGGTCCCCGACCGGCGACCGCATCGCTTTCACCTCGGCTGTCTACCCCGACTGCTCGACCGACGCGTGCAATGCGGCGAAGGACAAGGCGAAGTCAGAGAACAAGGTGAAGGCTCACATCGCCGACGAATTGATGTTTCGGCATTGGAACGCGTGGGATGAAGGGACGAGATCACATCTTTTCACTGTCTCAATAGATGGCAATTCGCTCGTGGATTTAACTGCGGGCGCGAAGTACGACGTCCCTCCAGGACCATTTGGTGGCAGCGAAGGCTATGCGTGGTCGCCGGACGGTCGCGAGCTCGCCTACACGGCAAAGAATCAAGGCCGAAACGACGCGACGTCGACCGACGTGAACGTCTACACCGTGGCCGCAACCGGTGGAACGCCGGCCGTGATCACGGCCGCCAACAAAGGCGCCGATCAAAATCCCGTGTACTCGCCGGACGGACGATGGATCGCGTACGCGTCGCAGGCGCGCGCCGGCTTCGAGTCCGATCGCTGGCGCCTCATGGTCTATGAGAGATCTGAAAAGACGTCGCGCGAGCTGTTGCCGGCGTGGGACCGCAACGCCGATGCGTATGTCTGGGCGCCGGACATGAGCGCGATCTACGTTCAGACCACGGACGCCGGCCGCGACAAGCTCTATCGATTCGCGTTCGAGCACGGCACGGCGGGCTCGAGTCTGCTCAAGCCGACCGCCCCGAAGCTCGTCGTCGGCGACCACAACAACGCGTCATTCACGTTCTCTAAAGACGGCCGCGCCGTGGCATGGACGCGCGACGCGACGGAATTCCCGGCGGAAGTGTACGCGGCGACCATTTCGCCGTCGGGTGCGACAGCGCATGCGGTCACGCACGAGAACGACGCGCTGATCGCGCAGCTCGCCCTGAATCCGGCGGAGGATTTCTGGTTTACCGGCTCGGCCGGCGTGAAGGTGCAAGGCTTCATCGTGAAGCCGCCGAACTGGCAACCGGGCAAAAAATATCCGGCGATCCTTCTCATTCACGGCGGACCGCAGGGCGCGTGGCTCGACCAATGGCATGGCCGATGGAACTACCAGATGTTCGCTGCGACCGGCGCGGCGCTGGTCATCATCAATCCGCGCGGCTCATTCGGCTACGGGCAGAAGTTCGTCGACGACGTCTCGAAGGCGTGGGGCGGCAAAGTCTACACGGATCTCATGATGGGCCTCGACACCGCTCTCGCGAAGAATCCATGGATGGATAAGCAGTCTCTCGGGGCAGCGGGCGGGTCGTTCGGCGGATACATGGTGGACTGGATCGCCGGCCATACCAACCGCTTCAAGGCGCTCGTGACGCACGCGGGACCGTTCAATCTCGAGAACATGTCGACGGCGACCGAGGAGCTCTGGTTCCCGGATTGGGAGTACGGCGGTCCGATGTGGGATCCGAAGGCGATGGCGTCCGAGTATCGCGTGTATTCGCCGCACCTCTACGTGAAGAACTTCAAGACGCCGACACTCGTGACCGGCGGTGAGCTCGACTACCGCGTGCCGTATACGGAAGACCTCTCGATGTTCACATCGCTCCAGCGGATGAACGTGCCGAGTCGTCTCGTGATCTTTCCTGACGAAGGACACTGGATCGGCAAACCGCAGAACCAGAAGCTCTGGTGGGGCGAAGTGCAGGGCTGGTTCGAGAAATACTTGGAAGGAAAACCGAAGGCCTAGGTCAGATATCAGGTCTCGGGTTTCCGGCACCAGAGAATTGGTATCCGGCGCTCTAGTCGCGTGAGGAGCCGAGCATGAGGCGCCACTGGCGTTGGTCCGGCTCGAGGGCCAATCCGCCGACGAGCAGCTCACGCGCGCGAGTGCTGTCGCCCTGCGCGCGCAGGACGCCGACGAGTCGCGTTCGCGCGCGGGCGGCCCGGGGATTCGCATCGATCGCCGCGCGCAGCCAGTCCTTCGCCGTCGTCGTGTCCTTCACGCGAAGCGCGACCGTCGCAGCGTCGGTGAGCATCTCGGAGTCACGGCGAAACCGAGCGATCGCCTCGCGGAACCGTCCGAGCGATTGCTCGTCGTTGCCGGCGTCGCGCGCGGCGTACGCGAGGTACATGTACGATCGGTAGTCCTGCGGCTGGCGCCGAATCATCGTGGCGATCATCGCATCGTTCGATCGCCAAACCGGCATCTCGTTCCAGGAAATCGCGGCGCACGCGGCGGCGAGCACCACGGCGCTCAGCGCGGCAAGATCGCGTGCGCGCGTTCCTTCCAATACATCGATCGCATATGCGACCATGAGCATCGCCCCGATGCTCGGAGCGTAGAGCGTCCGTCCGTCGAGCACGACGCCGCTCGCGAAGAGCAGGTTCGCGGTGGGCGCGGCGGTCGCGACCAGCACGCACGCGCCGAGGGTTGCAAGGTTCGGCCGACGGACGTGTAGAGCGACGAGCGCGAGCGCTCCGAGTGTCGCCAACAGCCCGAGGCTGACGAAAATCCAGCTCGGGTTCGCGATCTGTGTGGTCGCTGGCACGAAGTCGATTGCGGGGGCGACAGGCAAAAAGAGCATCGCCGCGGACCGTGGAACGAGTGCCAACGCGACAACAATCCGGTGGACTGCCGACATGCCGCGGAAGACGGGGTTCGCCGCGTCGCCTCCGAAGGTTCCGAGGACGCCGACCCTCGCTGCCAACAGCGCGAGGGTGCCGACAAGAGAGGAGGCGCCCCACGTGCCAGCATACTTTCGCGTCTCGGGCTTCGTTCCTGCCGCAGCCATCACGAGCACCGGCGCGGCAATTCCAACTTCTTTGCTCGCGAGGGCCGCGGCGCCGAGCAGCGCCATCCCGACGCGGCGCCAGGCCGTCGGCGGTTCATCGCCGCTGGCGATCAACATCGCGCCCACCATCGCCATCGCGGCCAGGAGCTCCGCTCGACCAACGACCGACGCGATTGCCTCCGCATGAACAGGAAGCACGGCGAAGACGAGACTGACGACAACTGCCGAGCGAGGTGATGCAAAGCGCGTCAGTAGCCGAGTCAGTAGAATGACGACGCCGATGTGGAGGCCGAGGTTGACGGCGTGCGGCAGCCAAACCGATGGTCCGGCAAGACTGCGCTCGAGCCCGAACGTGAAGAGCGTGAGTGGCCGGTACAGATGATTGGTCGCGTACCACCACGCCGCACCGAGCGACGCGGGAAGAGTCTTCCACGACTGGATGAGCGGGTGAGCGAGAATCACCACATCGTCCGACACGAGGCCGTTGGCCAGCGCACGCGCGTGAACGACGAACGCCACGAGGGCGACGACGAGCGCGGGTCGTCGGATCGAGCGACTTGTGTCGAGGTTCGCTGCGGGTAGCATTCGCGATCAAGACCACAACCCCCCGAGAGACGTCACAGAGGACGACGCGGCACGATTCACGCAGCGCTCATATTGATGTCCTACCTCGAGGAATCGATGCTCGGCAACTACAACGCGGTTGCGACGGTTTCAGTGCGGGACCTGGACCGCGCCAAAGAGTTCTACGCGAAGAAACTCGGCCTCGAGCAAATCGGAGCCCAGGGGCAAGAGGCAGTCGTTTATCGAACGGGCGGCGACACGACCCTCCTCGTCTATCGATCGCGGTTTGCGGGACACAACAACGCGACGGCCGTGACCTGGAACGTCGACAAGATCCACGACCTCGTGCGAGATCTCAAATCGAAGGGCGTCACGTTCGAGCGCTACGAGATCCCCGACGCCAAGCTCGAAGGCGACGTCTACTCGTTCGGTGACCTCCACAATGCATGGTTCAAGGATCTCGACGGGAACATTCACGCGCTCGTGAATCGCTCGTGAGCCATTAGCTTTTCCGCACTCATCCGCGGAGCGTCACCATGGTCGATCCCGTGTCGTCGCCGCTGTCCAGTTGGGAAAGCTTCTACGTCATCGTCGGCTCGTCGGGCGCGGCGCTCACGGGCCTTCAATTCGTCGTCATCGCGCTCATCGCGGAGCTGCCGCGGCAGAGCTCCACGGCGATCGACGCCTATGGCACCCCGACGGTCGTCCACTTCGGCGTCGCGCTCCTCGTCTCCGCCATCATCAGCGCCCCGTGGCCGGGCCTTTGGGCCGTCGGCGCTCTGCTCGCGATCACCGGCGCATGCGGTGTCGGCTATGTCGGCATCGTGTTCAGGCGCGCACGCGCGCAGTCGGAATACAGGCCGGTCTTCGAGGACTGGCTCTGGCACACGATTCTCCCGTTCATCGCGTACGCCGGCATCGCCGTCGCGGGAGTGCTCCTGACGTTGCATCCCGCCATCCTCTTCGTGGTCGCCGCGGCTACGCTCCTCATGCTCTACATCGGCATCCACAACGCGTGGGATACGGTCATGTACATCGCGACCCAACAGCTTCCGCAGGCGCGCGCGAGGAAGGAAGCCGATAAGAAGGTGAAACCCGGCGGTCGATCGTCGTAGCGTTGCATTTCAGCGCTCGCGGGTCCGCGGCCACGAGGGCATATTCGCTCCTGTGACGACGTCTCTTGTTCCGAGCGCGAATTCCCCGGGACCGCGGGTCCCGACGGACTCGCAACGCCGCGCGATCGAAGCGGACGCTGGTCCAATGCTCGTCCTCGCCGGGCCGGGCGCGGGCAAGACCTACTGCCTCACCGAGCGCATCTACTTTCTCATCGAGTCGCTCCGCATCGACCCGGCGCGGATCTGCGCATTCACGTTCACGAACAAGGCCGCCGGCGAGATCGCGCACCGCCTCGAGGTCCGACTCGGCCCTTCGGCAGCCAAGATCAAGCGCGGCACCATTCACGCGTTTTGCGCGGAGCTGCTCCGCGAGCTCGGCGCCAACGTGCTGCTCGAGCCGGGGTTCGGCATCGCGGACGAAGAGTATCAGCTGAGCGTCCTGCGACGCCTCGACGGCCCGCGGACGTGGCATCGCACCACGCTCAAACGCTTTTCGGCGCACCGCTTCCGCGGCGACGAGCTGATGAACGACGATCGCCAGCTCTTCGAGCGCTATGAGCGTTTTCTGAACGCACGCAAGCTCGTCGACTTCGACACGCTCGTCATCAAGGCGGCCGAGCTGCTCGAGCGGGACAAGGAAGGCGCCGCGATTCGCGCGCGATGGGACGTCGTCCTCGTCGACGAATTCCAGGATCTCAATCCGGTGCAGTATCGCGTCGTCCGGGCGCTCGCGCGCGATCACAAGCATGTCTTCGCGGTCGGCGACGACGACCAGTCCATCTACTCGTGGGCCGGCGCCGATCCGTCCGTCTTCAAGAGCTTCGTCAACGACTTCCATCTCTCGACGAAGATTCATCTCGAGGAGAATCGACGGTGTCCGCGCGACGTGTTCGCCCTCGCGCGAAAGCTCGTCGCGGTGAATACGCCGATCTTCGGCGACCGGCTGATTCCGCGCGCCGACCGCGAGCCCGAGTATCCGACATCCGTCGCCGGCTTCGAGAGCGACGACGACGAGATCGAGTGGATCATCGACGACCTCCTCCGGGATCGCGACGAGAAAAAACACGACTGGGGAGAAGTCGCGCTCCTCTACCGAACGCACGAGATCGGAAACTTCCTCGAGGCGTCGTTTCTCAACGCGGGGATTCCGTGCCGTCTGGCACATGGACGCGCGCTCTCCGAGGATCCGATCGTCGCGTACGTGATCGCGGCGCTGCGCGTCATCGCGAGCCCGAACGACGAGATGCTGCGCGACGCCTTCTTCGCCGTCGTGCTTCCGCGCCCCCTGTTCGACGAAGCGCGGGCGAAGGCCGATGCGGCACGACACACGCTCGGGCGACAGCTCAAGTACATGGCGACGCGACTGCCTCGCGCGCACGAAAGCGGGCGCCAAATCCGTCGCGCGCTCGCCGACTGGCGCAATCTCGCGGCGCTTGGCAAAAATCACACGGCCGTCGGCGGGCTCATTCAAGAGCTCTTGTCACGACGCGTCGGGAGGCTCCGCTCGGTCCTCGACGACCGGCACGACGAGATCACCGATCCCGCGTTTCTCGACGACGTCGTCGCGCTCGCCGGCCGCCTCCGCACCGCGCGCGATCGTCGCTCGAGGATCTGGATACCGCGAATGGGCGGCGTCGAGATCGCGCTCAAGCTCATGCTCACGTCGATCGGGTTTTCGGACGTTCAGCTCGGGGGCGACCGTCCCGATGGTGCCGAACCGATCGAGCCGAACGACGTCCCGTCCGTGGGAATTGCACTCGGCGTGTTCAAGGCCGCGCAGCTGCTCGAGATGGACGACTGCGGCGTCGCGTTCACGAACTTCACGGCAGTCGATCTCGAGACGACCGACAACGATACGACGAAGGCGGAAATCGTCGAGATCGCGGCCGTGCGCGTGCGAGACGGAGAGATCGTCGAGCGATTCAGCTCGCTGGTGAAACCGCGCGTGCCGATCTCACCGGCGGCGAGCGCCACGCACGGCATCAGCGAGCGAGACATCGCGACCGCATCCCGCTTCGACGAAATCTGGCCGAAGTTTCGCGCATTTTGCGGAGACGACGTCATCGTCGCGCACAATGGCTATGAGTTCGACTTCAAGATTCTCGCGCGGATGTCGAAGGAGCTCGGCAAGCTGTTCGATCTTTGCACGTACGACACGCTGCCGCTCGCGCGCGACCTCTATCCGACGAGTCGGAAGCTCGTCGACCTGGCGCGCCAATTCGGGATCGACGCCGGCCGCTCGCACCGCGCGCTCGACGACACGCTGGCGCTCGCAAAGGTCGTCCTCGCGCTCGACGACGTGAAGCGCCGCCGAGCGCGCAAGACGGCCCTTGTCAACCTGCTCGACGTCCTCGGCGTCGCGCTCGCCCTCAGCGACGAGAAATCTTTGAACGCCGAAGCGCGCATGTTCCGCGACGTCACGCGCGGATTCGCTCTGGGGCGCTACTCCAGCTGTCTCGAGACCTACGAGAAGGAAGCCGCGGACGATCTCACGATCCCGGACGTCGACGAGTTGGTCGAGCGACTCGGCGGCACGAAGCTCATGATCAAGATCCGCGCGGAAAAGAGCGCGGACGAACGATATCCGGCGGCAATGGTTCGCCTGCGCCGCCTGATCGCCGAGTTGCCGCCGATGCCGCTGCACGAGCAACTGTCGGTCTTTCTCGAACGAGCGCTGCTGTCGAAGTGGGACGGCCACGAGACTGCGACGAAGCGAGTGAATCTTCTGACGCTCCACTCGACGAAGGGCTTGGAATTTTCTCGCGTGTATGTCATCGGGTGCGAGGACGCGCAGATGCCCGGGGGATCGCCGGCGAATGGGCCCAAGCGCGAGGAGATCGAGGAGGCGCGGCGGCTCTTGTACGTCGGGATGACGCGCACCAAAGACCGGCTCGTATTGACGTACGCCGCGAACCGCGGCGGAAAACCATCGCGCGGTCATCAATTCCTCGACGAGATGGAGCTGGTTCCTCAGTTCATGCTCGCCGGGGCGCAGTTGTCATGACCAGCATCGCACGGTCCTTACCGTGATCCAATTTCGAATCTCATGACTGGTGCTGAATGGAAGATCGACGTCGGCGATGCGTCCACGCGAGCGATCTACGAGCCGGCGACGACCGATGCCGAGCGAGCGGTTTACGTATTCGCGCACGGAGCCGGCGGCAATATGTCAGACCGCGCGATGCTCGGCGCCGCGAAGGTACTCCGCGGGATCGGACTCGGTGTCGTTCGCTTCAATTTCCTATATAAGGAACGCGGATCGGGTCGTCCGGATCAAATGCCCAAGCTCATGGCGACGACACAAACGGTGATCGAGCGCGTGCGCGCCGAGCTGAGACCGAGGACGCTCATCATCGGTGGCCGGTCGATGGGTGGGCGCGCGGCGTCCATGCTTGCCGCAGAGAAGTTCGGCGCGGACGGACTGCTGCTCCTTGCATATCCGCTGCATCCGCCGGGGCAACCTGAAAAGCTCCGCGACGCGCATTTGCCGAGCATCGAGATGCCTGTGTTGTGCTTCAATGGCACGAAGGACCAGTTCTGCACTCCGGCGCTCATGGAGCGCGTGCTCGAGAAGGTAACAGCGCCGTGGCAGATGCATTGGCTCGAGGGCGCCGATCACTCGTTCCATGTGTTGAAATCGTCGGGCAGAAACGACGCTGCGGTGTTGGCGGAGGTTGGGACTGTGGCGTCGGAATGGGTCGATGGATTGATTCGCGGTCACCGATAGGCTAGCTGTCCCTCGGAACGACCCACACCTTCAACGCTCTCGGGAGTCGAACATGGCGGCCAATCCATATCCAAACGGCAAGATCTGCTACGTCGAGATCCCCGCCGTCGACGTCGCGCGCTCATCCGAGTTCTACGTGAAAACTTTCGGGTGGACGACGCGAACGCGCAGCAACGGATCCGTCGCCTTCGATGACACCACCGGCGCCGTCAGCGGCACGTGGACACCGCGGCGTCCCTCGTCGCCGACGCCGGGGCTTCTGATCTACATCATGGTCGACGACGCCGAAGTCTCGGTCGAAAAGATCAAAGCGAACGGCGGGGAGATCGTACAGCCGATCGGCGGCGACGCCCCGGAGATCACGGCGCGTTTCCGCGACCCCGCGGGCAATGTGCTCGGCATCTACCAACAGTCCAAACAATGAAATTCCGAAAACTCTCATTGTGCGCAGGCTTGGGATTCTGCTTCGCGTCAGGTGCCGGCGCGCAAGAAAAACAGGGCACGACATACCGTGCGCCGAGCGGGACGACGCTGCGCCTGATCCTCGACAGCACGAACGTCGGGAAAGACATCTCGCTCGGTGAAATGGCCTTTGCGCCGAACTCGGATTCGGGCGACCACCAGCACGGGGCGATCGAGATCTTCTACGTGCTCTCCGGAGAGCTCGAGCACGTCGTCAACGGAAAGAGCCAGATCCTGAAGCCGGGGATGGTCGGCTACGTCAAACCACCCGACACGATTCGCCACAAGACCGGCCCCGCCGGCGCAAAGGTCGTGGTCATGTGGGTCCCTGGCATCGAGGGCAATAAGATTGCCGCGCGCTGGGCGAGGGAGCCTTAAGGTCGCAAACGAGCCGGCTGTGGCGAGTTGGCCTGAGGTTCCGAAGGGCGATACCTTCGTAAGCTGAAGGATCACCGAGAACCGCTACTTCGGAGCCGCAGCCATGCCTCGTTCTATCGTCATGAGTAAATCATCATTCGCGATCCTCGCGCTCGGCGCGTTCGCGCTTGCCGCCTGCAGCAGCGGCGAGAAGAAGGCCGATACTGCGGCGGCAGCCGCGCCGGCTGCTGCACCTCCGGCCGTTCCAGCCGCGTCGTCGGGCGCGGGAGTCACCATCGTCTCGCCGAAGAACGGCGACACCACCGGCACGGACGTCACGGTTACGCTCTCGAAGCAAGGCCCCGTCACGATCGAGAAGGCGAGCGGCGCGAAGGCCGACGGCGTCGGTCACTATCATCTCTTCCTCGACACGGCCGCCGTCGCCGACGGCACCGTCATCCCGCCGACCGACGCGCACGTCATCCACATCGGCACCGGCGACTCGACCTATACGTTCAAGGGCCTCGCGCCCGGCGCGCACACGCTCGTCGCGGTCATCGGTTACGGCGACCACTCGGCGATGCCCGGCAAGCGCGACAGCGTGAATTTTGTCGTGAAGAAGTAATGCGGCGTGCGGTATCGCGTTGAGGTTGGATGCGGAATTCCAAGCGAAGGTGCGTAGCGCCGCAGCGAGGAACATTGGATTGATCGACGACTCCGATCTCGAGCTTCACTACTTTCCCCGCGGGCGCGAGCTCGTGGGGATCGCTGTCTTCTGGCTGCTCTTCGGCGCGCTCGGCGTCACGAATTTGTTCTATCCCCCGTTCGGTGAAGGTCCTCCGTTCACCGTTCGCTTCGTGATGGTGGGCATGTTCGCGTCAGTGCTGTGGATGTTCGCGACGCCGCCCGTGTTCTGGATGACGAGCCGGTACAGCCTCGAGCGCGAGCAACGAGTGCCGACGATCGTCTTTTACCTCGTCGCCGCGCTCGTCCTCGGATTCGCGATCGACGCGCTCGGCGGTTGGGTGCGCCGCGAGTTCGTTCCGCCGCCCCCGCCGCAGCCGGGGCGCATACCGCGCGAGCGACCATTCTGGGGCGTCACTCGCGCCCGTCTCCTCAACGACTACACGATCGCGCTCGCGATCATCGCCGCGGGTGTCGCTCGAGACTACTTCGCGCGCTATCAACGCCGGCTCGAGGAATCGACGCGTCTCCGCGCGCAGCTCGTCGAAGCGAGACTCGCCGCGCTTCAGAGTCAGCTCAATCCGCACTTTCTGTTCAATACGCTGAACGCAATCTCGGCACTTGTCGACCGCGATCCGAAGGGCGTTCGTCGCATGATCGCGCGGCTCGGCGAATTGCTGCGCGCCACCCTCGAGCCGTCCTCCGATCCCGAGATTCCGTTGTCCCGCGAGCTCGAGATGCTCGACCGATATCTCGAGATCCTTCGCATCCGGTTTCAGGGCCGGTTGGAGACGTCCGTCGTTGCACCGCCGGCGATCGGTGAGGCGCTCGTTCCACCGATGATCCTGCAACCGCTCGTCGAGAATTCGATGAAGTACGCGGTGAGCCGGACGTCGGGCGAAAGTCGCGTCGACATCTCCGCCGAACGGGATGCTGACTCGCTCGTGCTGACCGTGACGGACAGTGGAGCGGAAGACGGTCCGGAGCTCGAACCGGCACCGAGCTTCGGGATTGGGCTCGCGAATACGAAGTCGCGGCTGGGCGAGATCTACGGCGATCAGTATTCTCTGAACACAGAGCGGAATGCCGGCGGCGGGTTCACGGCGACGATTCGGATTCCGTATCACACGAGGTCCGATCTGCGCGTCCTGCCACTGGGCCGCAGACAGTGACGAGCGGCAACCGCCTTCGCGTCCTCATCGTCGATGACGAGCTGCTCGGCCGCGAGCGAGTCGCGAGCCTTCTGCGCGAGCATCCCGACGTCGAGATCGTCGGGATGGCGGGCGACGGCAACGCGGCGGTCGAGGCGATCCGCGAGCTGCGTCCGGATGTCGTGTTTCTCGACTACGAGATGCCCGGCCGAAACGGCTTCGACGTCGTTCGAGAGATCGGCGCGGAACGTATGCCGGTAACGATCTTCATCACGGCGCACGACGAGCATGCACTGCGAGCATTCGAGGTCTCGGCGCTCGACTACCTGGTGAAGCCTTTCGACGACGAGCGTTTCGAGCAAACGCTCAAGCGAGCCCGGCGCGTCGTCGATCTGAATCAAGTGGACCGGCTGCGCGGACAACTCTTGGCCGTTCTGCAGGGCGATGCGAAAGCCGAACCGGACATTCGGCCGCAGTCGGCGTATCTCGAGCGAATTGCGGTCGAGAGCAAGGGCAAAGTGCGGGTCGTGCCGGTTGCGCAGATCGACTACATCCTTGCGTCCGGTGTCTATGCCGAGCTGTACGTTGGAGATCGGCGTTTCATTGTAAGAGAGTCGCTGAACACGCTGGAGCAGCGGCTCGATCCGCGGGTTTTCATGCGGATTCATCGGTCTGCTATCGTGAGACTCGAGCTCGTCGATCTCTTCCTTCGAGGCGAAGGCGGGGACTATGAGGTCCAGCTCAAGAGCGGCGTGAAGCTGAGAGTGAGCCGATCTCGTCGCGAAGCGTTGGAGCAGCGACTTGGCGTGACAGACTGATCGGCGGTCGCCGCGGCGTGCAGCTCACAACACCCCCGTGCCATTCGCGACACGCGCCTCTACAACGAGGCCTGGCCTGCGTCTAATCGAGTGAAGCCCGGTACACCAACAACGGGCTGAAGACGAGGGTGCCATGAGTAAACTGAAATTTGCCGTCGCGGCGCTGGCGCTGGCGACGGTCGGGGGCTGGACGTGGTTCTACCAGCGAGCCGACGGGAAGGAGGCAGTCTCCTACCACACGACTCCGGTAACCCGCGCTTCCATCAAGTCGACGGTCTCGGCGACGGGTGCATTGCAAGCCGTTCAGACCGTGCAGGTCGGCACACAGGTCTCGGGACAGGTTTCGCAGATCTTTGTCGACTTCAACGCGAAGGTGAAGAAGGGACAGCTGATCGCCCGAATCGATCCGACCCTGCAGCAACAAGCAGTCGAAGATGCGCAAGCGCAGCTCGAGAAGGCGCAGGCGCAGCTACAGCAAGCGCAGGACGACTACAACCGAAACAAGACGCTGTATGACCAGCGCGTCATCACGGCGAGCGAGTTCGGCACGTATCGGTCGAACTTCTCGGTCCAGCAAGCGACGGTGAAGTCGGCGCAAGTCGCGCTCGACCGCGCGAAGCAGCAGCTGAACTACACGGACATCCACGCGCCCATCGACGGCGTCATCGTCGAGCGCAACGTCGACGTCGGCCAGACGGTCGCCGCGAGCTTGTCCGCGCCGCAGCTCTTTCTCATCGCGAACGACCTGTCCGAAATGCAGATCCTCGCGTCGGTCGACGAGAGCGACATCGGACAGATCAAAGAGGGTCAACCGGTGCAGTTCACCGTGCAGTCATATCCAGGACAAACTTTCACGGGGACCGTGAAGCAAGTTCGGTTGCAGTCGACGACCACCGACAACGTCGTGAACTATACGGCGGTGGTCGGCGTCAACAACGAAGCCGGCAAGCTGCTTCCGGGGATGACGGCGACCGTTTCGTTCCTCACGGCAAGCGCGGACAACGCGCTGACCGTCCCGAACGCGGCCCTGCACATCACCCCGACCGCCGAGATGCTCGCGCAGTCTGGAATGCGCACTGGTGCGCGAAATGGTGGTCAGCGTGGCGCGACGCAAACGGGAGCAGCGCAGAGTGGCGGTGCCACGACGACGCGCACACCGGGTGCGGCAGGCGGGAACGCGACGGCTGGCAACGGGGCGCGCACCGGAAAGCCTCAGATGCGTCCGTCGATGGCCGTGTTGTGGACGCTCGCGGCCGATCAGAAAACTGTAAAGCCGATTCGCGTGCACATCGGCCTGACGGACGGCCAGCGTACCGAAGTCACCGGCAACGGCCTGACCGAGGGAACGCAGGTGATCACGAGCGTCGCGGGTGACGCGGCGACCACGAGCGCCAGCTCGACCCAGAATCCGTTCCAGCCGTCGCGGCCGGGCGGACGTGGACGTGGCTTCTAAACGGAGACGCACGATGTCAACGACCGCTGTCATTCATGTCCACGGTGTGAAGAAGATCTACACGATGGGCACGAACAAAGTGTTTGCGCTCCGCGGAGTCGATCTCACCGTCGAGCCTGGAGAGATGATCGCCATCATGGGCAGCTCCGGCTCGGGCAAATCGACGTTGATGAACATCCTCGGATGTCTCGACGTCCCGACCGAAGGCAGTTACACGCTCGACGGAACACGAACAGATGGGTTGAGCAAGAACGCGCTCGCCGATCTGCGAAATCAGAAGCTCGGATTCGTCTTCCAAGGGTTCAACCTGCTCGCCCGCACGAGCGCGATTGACAACGTGGAGCTGCCGCTCCTCTACGACCGCACCGGCCGCAAGCTCGACACTCGCGCGATGGCGGCGGAGTCACTTGGCCGGGTCGGACTCGGCGACCGCATGGACCATCAGCCGAGTGAGCTGTCGGGAGGACAGCAGCAGCGTGTGGCAATCGCGAGAGCGCTCGTCACGAAGCCGAAGCTGCTTCTCGCCGACGAGCCGACGGGCAACCTCGACAGCCGAATGACGGTCGAAGTGATGGCGCTCTTCCAGGAGTTGAACGAGCAAGGCATCACCATCGTGCTCGTCACGCACGAGCCGGACGTCGCGCAGTACGCGAAGCGCACGGTCGTCGTGAAGGACGGTCACATCGTTCGCGACTATGCGGTCGTCAATCGCCGCCGCGCCGCGGATGATCTCAAGGAGTTGGACGCGATGCCGTCAGAGGACGATGTCCTCGTGGAGGCTGCATGAAAAACTCGACGCTGCTCAAGGTCGCTTCGGCGAGCATCATGAAGAACAAGCTGCGCACGCTCCTCACGATGCTCGGCATCATGATCGGCGTCGGCGCGGTGATCGTGATGGTCGCCATCGGAAATGGCGCGCAGCTGCAGATCAAGAATCAAATCGGTGGACTCGGAACGAACCTCATCATCGTGATGCCGGGCGCCGCGACTGGCGGCGGCGTCAATCAAGGGGCGGGTTCGTTCAGCAAGCTCACGGTCGCAGACGCCGACAAGCTCAAACGCGACGGAACGCTGTTCAACGAGGTGTCACCGGTCGTGTCGGCCCGCGTGCAAGCCATCACGCCGCAGGGCAACTGGCGGACGAGCGTGAACGGCGTGTCGACCGACTTTCCGGCGATTCGCAATTGGACGGTGAGCTCCGGCTCGTTCTTCCAGGACGCCGACGTCGTGAGTGCCCGCAAGGTCGCAGTCCTCGGTGCTACCGTCGCGAACAATCTGTTCCCAGGATCCGACCCCGTTGGATCGCAGATTCAGCTCGGCCACGTGCCGTTCACGGTGATCGGCGTCATGACGGCGAAGGGACAGAATGCCGGCGGCCAGGATGCCGACGACGTCGTGCTCATGCCGTACAGCACGGCCCAGAACCGTTTGAGCGGCAACGTTCGAATCGGACAGATCCTCGTGAGCACGACGTCGGCCGACGATGTGCCGGCCGCGCAGGAAGAGGTGTCGGCGATCATGCGCGACGCACACAAGCTCTATGGTGCACCGGACGACTTCACGGTCCGCAATCAGACCGAGATCGCGGACGCAATGAGCAGCACGACGAAGGTGATGTCGGCGTTGCTCGCGGCGATCGCGTCGATCTCGCTGGTCGTCGGCGGCATCGGGATCATGAACATCATGCTCGTGTCGGTCACGGAACGGACGCGCGAGATCGGCATTCGAATGGCGATCGGCGCGCGCGGCAGCGACGTGCTGACGCAGTTCCTCGTCGAGAGTGTTGTCATGAGCCTTCTTGGCGGCTTCGTCGGCCTCGCGCTCGGCTATGGCGGCGCGGCGCTGCTCGGCCACATGACCGGTTGGGCGACGGCGACGCCGCCGTCGGCGGTCGCCATAGCCGTTGGGTTCTCGGCGGCGGTCGGCGTGTTCTTCGGATTCTACCCCGCGCGAAAAGCGGCGGGCCTCAATCCGATTCAAGCCTTGCGATTCGAGTAAGACGGTACCGGTCGCTGGATACTGGTTGCCAGTTGTTCGTTGGCGGCGCACCCTCCTCAACGTGCAGCGCGCAGCCAGTATTCAGCGACGGCCGATGCCTGATCGTCGCGCATCGGCGTCGACCGATGCGCGGCTGACTTTCGCGACAGCTACTTCGACACAGCGGCGAGCCGCCTGATCTCGGCTGCCATGGCCTTCACGCGCGTCTGATCCTTCGCGCCAGCAACGTCCTTGTCGACCTGCGCGGCGAGGGTGTTCAATGCCTTCCCGCGAGCCGCCCCGCTCTGCTTCTCGGCGGCATCGAGCGCGGCGCCGATCGCCGACGTGCGCGCGGACGCAAGACCGTTGTCACGGACGAGCTGATCGAGATACGACCGAATCACGGGGAACGCCGCCGGCCAGACGACCTTCGGCTGGCTCTGCGGATTGTACTCGACGAATTTCACGAGCTTCGCCGCGGCAAGCTCGTTGGCGGAGATCTTGTCCGTGGGCTCGAGCTCGAAGATGTCGAAGCCGCGCGCGAGCTCCGATGAATAGACCAGTCCATTCCAATAGTACGCGCCCCACGATCCGCCGATCGTCCCGCGCTGGCGGCTGATCGAGGCGGCCGTGTCGCCTGGAGCCGGCGGCGGATCGACCGGGCCGCGATCGAAGAATGCGAGCTCGAATGGATGATCCGGATCGGTGAAGTCGATCATATCGACGCCGCCCTGATACCAGCCTTGCACCATGATGTCGCGCCCGGGAACCGGAACGAGACCGCCGTTGTGCGACACGCAGTTCTCCTGCGCGCTCTGCGCCGTCGGAATCTTGAAGTACGAGTGCTGCTTGTACTTCTTGTCAGCGGTGATCGTGAGCGTCGTGTTTCCGCCCATCTCCATCATGCTGGTTTTCTGACACATCGGCTGCGTGCCGCCGCCCCATTCGTCGGTGAACACGACCTTCTTCGCATCGTTGCTGAACACCGCGGTATGCCAGAGCGAGAAGTTCGTGTCGGCGCGCGCGTCGAGCCTCACGGGTTTGAGAGGATTCGAGATGTCGACGAGCAACCCGTAGCTCGCGCAGGCGCCGGCGAGGAGATGCATCGCCGGATACGCGGTCACGTCGTGACAATTGCGAGGGCCGGTCGGCGTTGTGTCGCGAGGTGGCGCCGCAGCCGCCGGCTCGGCGCCACGACCGGCGCGCTGTCCGCGAGCCGCCTGTTGCTCCCGGTGCATCGCGCTCGTCGGCGCCGGGTTGAGACCTGTGAAGATTTTCGCAGCACCGACGACCGCCGCCTGCTCCGGATGCGCCAGCGGCACCTTGATGATGTCGAGACGAAAAAGTGAATTGTTCTCGGCATTCGGATCGGTGCCGTTGTTGCATCCCGCGAGCTCCGTTGCCGGACGCGCGTTCTGGTTGCCCGAGACATAGATGTAGACGACGCCTTTGTCTTTGGGATCGGGAATCACGGTGTGCGTATGCGAGCCTTTGCAGGTCTGCACGTTCTTCACGAGCCTCGGCGCCGCCGGGTTCGAGACGTCGAAGATGCGCACGCCGGCCATGTGCTCGGACGGATCCTTCACCCCGCCCTTCGCGCAATCATTTCGGTTGCCGCCGCCCTCGGCCGATATGAAGAGCAGATTGCCGACGATCGACGGATCGCCCTGCGCCGTGATGCACTGAACGACCGCCGCCATCACCGGCTTCGCCGGGTTCTTGACATCCCACACCGTGAAGCCCGCGAAGTTGCCCTGGTACACATAGTGGTCGCGGAACGCCAGGTCGGAGTTGATGAACGTCAGGCCACGCGCCGTGTCGAACGCCGCCGGTTTGGGCGAGAACGAAACGAGCTTCATCCCTCTCGCCGCGGTTCCCGCGTCGAGAAATCCGGGTTTGAGTCCGTTGCGCGGATCGTTTCCGGTCGGATACGTCTGCCCAAAAAGCGCTGATGCCGCGGAGAGCATCAACGTCGCGATCGCGAGAGTGCTACGAGCGTTTCCCATCAGACAAGCTCCGGTGGTGGTGTCGGGGAGAGCGAACGAAATGGTTGGACGAATCAGGAGTTGCCCAGGCTGCCCAGCATCCGGTGCATGATGCCGATCTCGGCGGTCTGAACCGTTTGAACGTCATTCGCAAACACTGATACGTCGACGTCCTGCGCGGCCATCGGCGTTGCCAACAGATCGCTCACCATCTTGAGCGCGCCGTTGTGGTGCTGAATCATGAGCGTGAGAAACTGTTCGTCGAACTCGGGACCCTTCGAACCGTCGAGCTGCTTGAGCTGGTCCGGCGTCAGCATCCCGGGCATCGTCATCGTCCGCCACGACGAGGTGTCGGGCGCCGTTTGCCCATTCGCGCGCAGCCACCCCTGCATGAGCTTGATCTCGGCGATCTGCGATTGATCGATCTTGTTGGCGAACTTTAGAACGCGAGGGTTCGCGCCGTGCGCTGCCGCCATCCGCGACATGTAGATCGCCTGGGCGTGGTGAGCGATCATCCCCTGCATGAAGCGAACGTCGGCCTCGGTGTAGATGGCCCCCTTGGGGATCGCAATCGGAGCGGACATGCCCGGCATGCCGGCCATGGGTTTCGAACTATCGGCCGCCGATTTTTGAGCGGCCTTCTCGGACGAGCAGCCGGCGAGGATCGCCAGGGCGAGGATGGTCGCCGAGCGGCTGCATGAGCTGAGCTGGATCACGATAGGACTTTATGCGGTAGACGGCCCCGGGACCAGATGGATCTAGCATTGGCCCACCCGGACTGGCAACGGAGCCGGTTGCTCGATTGCTGTTGTGCGCAAGCTAGAAATCTTTGTGGCAGCAGATCACCGGGATCGGGGCCGCCGTGAACAGCTCAACGACCTGCGGCCGGATCTAGATCCTGTAAGAATTTTCGAATCTCCCCGAGAAGGCTCCGGAGAACATTAGCGTCGGCTTCGAGCTCTGCGAGCACCCCGACGAAGGCTTGTTGATCGATCAGCGCCGCGCGCGCCGCCCGATCATCGCCTTTTCGAATCGCGCCCATCGCGCTCGCCTCCGCATCACTCGCGTCCTTCGCGACAATCGAAAGTCGCGCGGTTACCGTCTCGAGCTCATGCTCCAGCTCTCGCGCCATCTCGCGCAGACTCTCCGCGGGTTCTTTCTCGAAGCCCTGTCGCCCCGACGGCGCCGCGCCTAGTCGCATGGATCGATGACGCTGAAGTCCTTCTCGGACGATGGGACCGCGTACGCGTGAGCTTCACCCGTCCGCCGATCGATGCTGACACCGACCTCCGGCTGCTCATCCGACGTGAAGTCCAACATCCAGCGCGCCGAGTCGATTCTCCGTGTCCACTCGCTTCTGGTCGCCTCTTGGCGCACCGTGACGCAACCGACTCGCTCGATCCGGAACTGGCGCAGATCCGGAAGAACCTCGGCCGTGCCGTTCAAATCGCGGATCGCAGCGATCGCCGTTTCGACGAGCGTGCAGCTGACGTTCTTCGAAACAGCGTCCGAAAAGCGCGAAAGCCTCGGCACGCGCGTCACGCACGGATGCTCTCGCGCGAGCCGAGCGAGAAGCAGCGAGTCTGTCCGAAGCGACGTGGCGACCACAGCGTGCGGTTCAACGAACGGAGCTGCGCTCCGATGAGCGCAGCCGAGGAGCGGCAACAGCACGACGAATCGCGTCGCCATCATCGCGCGAGTCAGCTCGAGCGGCATCGCCGCATTGTCGTTCATTTCAAGATCACTCCGCACGAAGCGCTTCGATCGGGCTCACCGACATCGCGCGATGCGCCGGCAACCAACCGGCGAGCAACGCCGTTACCTCGAGAACGATAACGACCGCGAGGAACACGACTGGATCCGTCGGCGACGTGTTGAACAGCTGCGGCTCGACCCATCGCTTCGCGCCGAACGCTAAGATCAGCCCGGCGAACATTCCCATCGTCGCGAGCATCGTCCCTCGGCCAACGACGAGCGACGCCACCGACCGACGCGGCGCGCCGAGTGCGAGACGCACACCAATTTCGTGGCGTCGCCATGCGACCGCGTGCGCCATGATTCCATACAGGCCGAGCGCCGCGACGATCAGCGCGAGCGCTGCACTCAGTCCGAACGCGACCATCCCGAGTCGCAGCGGTCGCATCTCGCTGTCGAGGCCCTGCGATAACACGCGAACGTCGATCGAGCGAATTGCCGGGTCAGCCTTCTGCAATGCCTCACGCAACGCCGGCCAACCCGGCGACGCCTCGCCATGTGGACGCACGAGCAGCCAGCTTCCGCTGAATCCACGCTCCTGCCCGATCGGAACGTACATCTGCATCGACGGCGCCTCGCGAAGACCCATGCGATGTAAATCGGCCGCGATGCCAACGATTCTCGCACAGACTCCGTCGCGCGCGCCGATGACGAGACACTTCGTAAGAGGATCCTCATGTGGCCAGAGAGCGCGGGCCATCGACTCGTTTACGATGACGACAGGCTCACTCACCGAATCGTCCATCGCCGAGAAGAAGCGACCGCGACGAATGGCGGTTCCCATCGTCGTGAAGTAGCCGTCGCCGACCGCGGAGATGTATGGCCCTCCGCCAGGAAGCGACGGGAGCGAGTCGCGTCCCGGCACCCACGCGCCGACCGAGACTCCCTCGAAGAAAGGCACGCTGATCGCCTCCGCCGCCTGATCGACTCCCGGAAGATGCCGTAAGACGTTGACCAACGGCCGATGACGGGCGTAGTCGATCTCGCGAAGGCGATCGCTCCACTGGGCGAACGACTCGCTCGGATTCTTTTGGACGCGCGGATACCGCAGCTCGACCGCAAGCACGCGATCCGGATCCATCCCTAGATCGGTCGCGGCGACGCGCTGAAGGCTGCGCAAGAAGAGTCCGGCGCCGACGAGCAGCACGACCGACAGCATCGCCTGCACGATCGTCAGACCCGCGCGGGTGACCGAGCGTGTTTCGCCGCCATGACTTCCCGATCGGAGACTGTCGGAGACATCGCCCCGCCCGGCCTGGAGCGCCGGTGCGACCGCGACCAGCGCGCCCGTCAGCAGCGCAACGACGGCGATCGCGATGATGATTCTCATATCGACGACCGAGAACGCCCACGACCCGTCCGGAAACAGTGCGTTCTGCACGATCGGCTCGACGACGGCGGTGACCGCCGTCGCGACGATCGCCGCGCTGACCGCGATCAGAGCTCCTTCGATCGCCAACAAACGCATCACTCGAGCACGACCCGATCCGAGAGCGACGCGCACCGCGAGCTCGCGCCGGCGGCGCGCGAGCCGGGCGAGCAACAGGTTCGCGACGTTCGCGCAGCTCGCGAAGAGAATCAGCGCCGAGATCCCGACGAGCCAGCGCGCCATCACCGATTCGAACGACTCGTTCGCCTTGTCGTTGTACCCGATCGGGGCAGCGAGATACTCCGCGTCTCGCAGCCACCCGGCCCAACTCGGAAGCACCGCCTCGATGTTGGAGCGCTGCGCGGTCACGTCGCGCACGGCGCTCTCGACCGCCTGACCCGGCTTGAGTCGCGCGACGATCTGCATGTTCATCGATTTGCGCGCCGAGATCGCGATCGGTGTCCAAACGTCGACTCGGCGCAGATCCGGGCCAGTGAATCCGGCCGGCGCAATTCCGATGATCATATACGGCGCGTCGTTGATCGCGACCGACTTGCCGATGACGTCGGGATCAGCGCCGAGCGTCGTACGCCAATAGAGGTCACTGATGACAGCGACGTTGTCGGCGTCTTCAGCCGACGTGAAGAACCGTCCTCGCTCGGCGTGGACACCGAGCAGATCGAACATTTCGCTCGCGGTCATGGATACTCGTCGGGTATCCGACGTCGCGCCGCTGCCGACCATCGCGTCGCCGACCCGATAGGCGGCGACACCGCTGACCGAGCGCATGTTGTCGCGCAGCACCTCGAACGACGCGTGCGGAAGCCACGGCGTTGTCAGCACGCCGCTCTTTTGCTTCGCGCGGGCGAAGATGCGAACCAGCCGATCGGGTTCGCGGACATACTGTGGTCCGCGAAGCAACACGCGGTCTGCAACGCTGAACGCCGACACATTGACACCGATGCCGAGCGCCAACGTGCCGAGCATGAAGATGGTGATCCCCGGCTCGTGAATGAGTCGGCGCGCGGCATACCGAGTGTCCTGCCAGAGCGCCTCGAAACGTTCGGCCGTACGTATGTGCCGGGTCTTATCGACGGCGGCCTGCTCGAGCTCCCCGATCGTCTGCTCGCGCGTCGCAAAGAGGCGTCGCGCTTCCCGATCGGCGTCCGGGGGCAACATGCCCTCGCTGACGAGTTGCTCGGCGCGAAGCGCGATGTGGAGCTCCATCTCATCGTGGAGGTCGCGGGTCGCGTCGGCCGGCGACAGCCGATCGAGGCGAAACAAGCGACGAATGCCTGGCCGGAGTGACATCATGAGCGGGCTCCTTTTGGCGTCGGTAGGAGAATGTCGTTCATGGCGTCGGCGTACCGGGCCCACTGCGAGATCTGCGCAGCGACGTCCTTGCGACCGGCCGCGGTGATCTTGTAATACCGTGCGCGACGGTTGGCGTCTGTCACGCCCCAGGTCGCGGCGACGAGTCCGCGTTTCTCGAGACGGTAGAGCGCTTGATACAGCGCGGCGTCTTCGAGCGCGAGCCGGTGGCCGGATTGGTGTTCGAGCCAGGCGGTGATCTCGAAGCCGTGCATCGGCTGCCAGGTCAGCGCTTTGAGGACGAGAACGTCGAGGGTGCCTTTGAGGACTGGAAGCGGGTCGAGGGCCATGGCGAATAGTCGAAGAGTCTTGGTATAAGACACTTAGACTACGCAAACCGTTCGCCCCCCGCGCCGGCGTCAGTTCGACGAGCCAGGATTCTGGTACCCGCCCCGCAGGTGTTCGCTCAGTCGAAGTTTCCGCTGAAGCCCGTGTCGGTTGCGATCGACGCCTGGCGACCGAATCCGCTGAATCCAACCGAGGCTTCACCCGCGGACCCATGGTCGAGCAGATTGATCATTCCCGTCGCCGTAGCGGTGGCGACCGCGTCGTTCCCAACGTTGACGGTGGCTGCGGGACCGAAGCCCTGCACCCAACCGCCCTCGTTGAACGTGACCGCGAGACCAGCCTCGCCCGAAACAAGGCCGTGAAATTTCTCTTGGCCTCCGCCGATGAAGATTTTTCCGTTATGGCCGTGGCTTGCCGCCCGATAGTCGAGCGTCGGTGTCGCCGGAAGATCCAAATCGAGATCGAACGTCATTCGCAAACTCTTACAATCGCCCTGAATCGTCACGACGAATCGAATGCTCTTGTCGAACTTCGAGCATGTCCCGGGATCCGCTTCGGCCTCCGCATGCGCCGCGAGCGCTTCCAGTGCAGTCATGTGCATGGGATCGAAGCACTGATCGCTGGGCATGTCGTTCGGCCCGACGCCCGCGGCAATCGTGAACATCGTCACAACCATGCCGGCCAGCTGATACCGTCGCTCGGCATCGATCGTGATTCGAGTTCCCGGATCACCGGCCCAGGTGAACCACGCGCGCATGTCCTTGTCATACGTTGCGGCCAGGCCCGTCACTCCACCGATGTAGACTCTCGCGTTGTCTCGAAACTCCGCATAGTGTCTTTCCAGCGCGTTCGATTCGGCTTTGCAATACGGAATTCGGCAAGCGTAGTAGCGCTCCGTGTTCGGGCCCGCCTGTTGTTGACAAGTCGTCAGCTGCTCCTGTCGTTCGGTCTGATCGGCAAGTACTCCTCTCATGATCACCGAGTCTTTATCGGCATGCGCGCGAAGGAGCATCTCCTCGCGCGCCGACAACCGGTAACGAAGACGCTCGATCGCCGAGATCGCCTCTCGTCCATTCTGAATGGAGATGGAGAGCACGAATCCACCGTGGGCAGCAGGAAATGACGCACGCGCCGCCGCATCCATCGCGCGACCAGCCCTTGCGTCGTCTGCCTGCTCCTGTTGCAGGATCCGACCAGCGAGTAGCTGATACGCGTTTGCCGTCATCAAAAATTGAGCGGGATGGCCGAGGTTTGCTCTCCAGGTGTCGGGGATGACGGGGGTTTCGGCCGCGAAGTCCGCCGGCGGCGGCGTGGATGTCGAGACAAACAGAGCCGGCCCGCTTGGCTCTGGAAACGGCTTCTGGGCTTCGACGCGATCATCCTTCGATTCCGGGTCGTGCTTGTCGAGCACGCGCTGTCGACGGTCGCTCCAATCGGCTTCCTGCGCTTGGGCGAGGCTCCGCCACGCCGCGCTCATGTTGCCGCGGCATGACTGCACGCGCGCCAGCGCATCCCACGCCAAGCCGAATGTCGGGGACATCGTCGTCGCTCGAGTGAGCAGCGACTCAGCTGTCGCCAACTGACCCATGTCGGCATAGGCGACGCCGAGTTGGTGGATGAGCAACGCATACGGCTGGCCCAAGCTCAACGCGTGACGAAGTGCCGTCACGGCGTGCGCCGCATCCCCGGCGGACACCAGTGTTGCTCCGAGATCCGTCCAGAGCCTCTGCGCGGATGCGCCGCCCCCGCGCGCCGCCACGGAGTACGTGATCACCGCCGCGCCGTCGAAGCCGGCCAGGTAAAAGGTCGCTCCGGTCATCTCGAGACGATCGACGTCGTCGATGCGCGCGAGCCCGGTGCGGAGCCTGGTTGCCGCCGAGGATTTTTCACGCGCGAGGTACGTTCGCGTGATCGAATCCAGGAATGCCTGCGCGCCGGTCGCCGACAAGCTCGCCGTCGGTGTGGACTGCGGCACGCTCGATGTCGCCGGGCATGCCTTCGACGGATCGGCCGCCGGTCCGAGCGCCTTCGCTACCTGCTTCGGTGCACTCACGCGAACCGAATCAGCGACGGCGCGTGCCGCGCGCTGAATGCCGGCAGCGTGCGCGGCGAGGTACTGGCCGAGCTTCTGCGCCTCCTCAGGCGACGGAATTCCTCCGGTCTGCACCTTTTTCCAGATCGCCTGAATGTCTGCCGGAGCCTTGGATAGGTCGGGCATTCCGCCGCGTTGAGCTTGGGAACATGGAGCTCCCACCACGAAGAAGATTGCCGCGATGCACAACGCGGCCGAGCGACGAAGCGTCGAAGTCGTTCCTGTCATGAGAGTTCTTGAAAGCAACGAATGGAGGTCACGGCCGGAGCATCCGCTCGAGCGCTGCCCAGTCGAGTCCATCTCGAATCTTCTCGGCGTGGGCTCGTCGCGCGGGCTCATCCGGCGTGCGTTGAGGCGTCACGCCCGCCTGCACGAACGGCAGATTGACCGTGATGACCTGTGCGACGCCGCCTGGCAGGGACCGGTCGAAGAACGCCGGATTGATCGTCACGAGTGGGGCTGCCCCGTCTTCGTCCGGCGCCACGAGCGTCGAGTCATCGACGCCGTTCTGACGGACCGCCGCTGGCGCAGCACGATCCGCCGCGCTCATTCGTTCGAGCTCGGCGGCGCGGGCGGTGATGATCCTGTTTGACTCCTCGAGCGAGTTGTCATATGCGGCGCGCATATTCGGATCGAGCTTGTCGTAATCGATCTGTCGGCGAAACGCGTCGAGCTTCGCGCGCATGCCGAGGAGCTCGAGCTTGAGGTATCGTTCTCGCGAGACGGGGAGGAAGGGCGGCTCGCGACGGTTTGTCAGCACGATGCACTGACCATTGTAAATCGGATGTCCGCGAAGCTCACCGGTGCGTCGAATTCCGGCGAGGATCGGCAGACCACCATCGATCATCGACTTGCCGCGAGCCTCGATCGCGTAGTCTTCGCTGTACGGACATGCCCAGAGGTTATTGACGTATGCGTCGAAGGGTGTCTTGCCGGACGCCTCCGGCTCGGGCGCGCCATCCTTCAAGAGAAATCCCCAGAAGGCGCCACTCACGCCGGCATAGAATCGTGCGCCGTCCGCCCGCGCGTCGCCGCTGTTCGAGCCGGCGACGCGATGCAATGACACGGTGTAGCCGATCGGCGAAGAGAGCGCTGGATCTCGGCGAAGAACGGAGAGCAGCGAATCGGCGAGCGCGGCGGCGGCGCGACGCGCACTCGGGTCGTGCACGCCGCCGCCCGGATGATCGTCCGTCGCAACAGTCAACGTTCCGTGACGCGTCTCGTCGGCGCGCCACTCTTGAGCGAATCCCGTCCGGGGTGAAGCGGCTGACGCCACGAGCATTCCAATCGATGCCGCGTGACGCCGTGCTCGTACCACAATCCTCATGGCCCGCAAATCGTTGGCGCCGCTGCTGGTAGAATTGCATCACCGAAATACACCCAGTTGCCCGGCTGATAGTACGTTTGCCCCGAGGCTGGCCAGTCCTTCACGGCAAATTCCGGTCGGCCGTATACCAAATAGCTACCGGAAAAGCTCGTCAACATCGGAAGGCTGACCTGGGTATCCGCAACGATTTTCGAATAGCCGTTCTTCGGCACATTTCCGGGCGCGACCTGAATGCGGTACCGCGTCGCGGCGGGATTCTTCGCCCATACCGCAAGCAGGGAGCTCGATGATCCGACGCACTGCCGAGCGAGCATGATCGCGAAGCCATAGCTGCTCGGCGGCGGGAACGGCATCGCCATCGTGAAGGTGATGGGTGGAAGCGTGTCGGTTGAAATGCTGACACTGGGCGTGGTGACGCTCGCGGCGGCCGCAGTGTCCGCTGTTCCGTTGCTGAGCAGTGCAACGACTCTGAAATGCAGGGCTGCTCCCGGAGCGAGGTTGTTCGCCGTGAAGCTCCTCGCGGTCGCGACGAGCGGAAAGGGCGTGATCGAGACATACGGGGACGTTCCGACCTGGCGGAGAATCCGGAATCCAACCGCGCTGACCTGCGTCGACCAGTTGATGGTCGCGGACGCTAACGGAGATGGTCCCGGATTCGCCGGAGCAGTCACGGTCGTGAACGACGTGATCGCGATCGTCGGAGCAACGATGGCCGGTGCCTTTAGCGTTTGTGCATATACGTTTGCTGTGCCGGCGCCGATGGCAACCGAGGCGAAGAATACGAGTTGTCGCGCGCGAATCATGTTCGATCCTCGAATGTTGGTTTGAGCGCTCATGGCACCTTCACGAATTCGACGCGACGGTTGTTCGCCTTGCCGTCAGGCGTCGTGTTCGGGGCGATCGGCTTCGCGGCCCCGAAGCCTTTGGTCGTCAGACGCGCGCCGTCGATGCCTTGCGTGACGAGCATCTGCCTCACGGCATCCGCTCGCGACTGCGAGAGGGCGAGATTCGCGTTCGCGTCGCCGTCCGAATCGGTATGACCGTCGATCTCGAGCTTGAGCGATGCATTGCTGTTGAGCAGCGCGACGATCTGGCGAATCGTGCCCATCGACTGCGGCTTCAGATCGGACTTGTTCACGTCGAACAAAATCCCGTGCGTGACGATGCGCCCGTCACGCGTGAGCTTGTCGATCAGATTCATGTCACCGCCGTTGGCGATGCGCACGTTCTTGAACGTGACGAGATCCTTCTCATCGGCTCGCCCGCCGATCGCGACTGACACGGGGTGCGCCTCGAGATCCGGCACGACGAGCACACGGTACTGGTCGATGTAGCCTTTGAATTGCCCGTTTTTCACGACGAGCGCCGCGTGATGCCACTTGCCGACGTAGTCCTGCTCCGGGCCCGGGTACTTCCCTGACAAGGAATTCCCGGCGCAGTCCCCCGACAACTGCATTCCGGTTTGGAAATCCAGCCGCGCCTCTTTGCCGGTCCCACACGTCAGGAAGACCGAGATGTCCTTCCACCGATCCTTCGGCACGAAGTAGTCGAATTCGACTGTGAACGCCGCACCGAGATAGCTGGCCGTTTTGATTCTCGGCGCGACCCGCGCGCCGAGACCGCTCGTGATGACGAGGGCCGGCGCGCCGTCTCGCATATTCACCACGGCTTGGCCGTCGACCAGCTTCCAGTGGGCGGGAAACTCACCGTCCGCATCACTTCGGAAGTCGTCTTCAAAAACGATCGAATCGCCAGGAACGAAGTCGTAGTTCTGGTACGCGGCGATCGGAGCCTCTCCGGCGGAGCTCGAACCGTCGGCCGCCTGCACCGCGGTCGCCGGAGCAGCTGCACCGCCCGCCGCGACGACTGCGCGCGCCGAGTCGGTGCTCGACACTTTGCCGCCGGAAGCATCCGTAACAACAACGGGCCGTCCCTGCTTCACGGCCGTCGCGATGCAATCCTTGTTGGTAACGACGCAGGTGACCGCCCTCGCCGCCTTGTCGAAGGCTTTTCCAGTCAGCGTGTCGGCCGTGCTGTCGATCTTCTTGTCCAGTTTCTCCTGTGCCTTGGCTTTGATCCGGTCGATCATGCCCTGCGCCCGAGACTGACGGGCAGGCAGGACGATCGCCACCAAGAGTAACCCGGCGAAGCTACGAAGTCGCGACATATAGACCCCTTCTCTCCTTGTTGGTATGACTCTACTCATTGCGAAACTGTGATCGACGAATAGCCGAGCGTTACTCGCTGATTGCTGTCACTTGCGTCGATGGTCTTGGCGAAGCAGCCGGAGACCGTGTAAATGCGCGCCGCCGGCCGCGCGCCCGCCGCGATGTTGAGCTCGCAGCTCCCCACGAGCGGACGCCCTTCCGACGTCGCTCGTGCGAGTTCGCTCAACCGCTGCGTCGCCGGTGACCTCGTCAGTGTCACCCAGATCTCAGCCAAGCGCGGTTTGGCTTCCGGCTTCGATCGATCCGCGATACCAGCCTGCGTCACTCCGGACGGGGCGACACCGGGAAGCACAATGTCCAGCGCCGGCTCGGGGCCGATGACCTCGTGCCCAAACCGGAACGTCACGGTGAACGGCGTCGTCTCGTGCGGCGCCGCGGCCAACACCGCAGCCACAATCGCAAGGGCGACCGGGCTTGACGTTGGTCGGAAAAGAGAGGAAAGCGGGCGAGGGAGCACGTCTTCGTTGGAACGAAATGGACGGTGGTTCGTGACCCGAGACGGCTGTCGCACTGACGATCCGCTTCGTATGTTGGCCCGAACACCGACCATTTTCGCGACCCGCGCTCCGCGAGACCTCAACAAGTCAACGTGCGACCGGATAAGCATTTCCGTCTTCGAATCCTCGGCCGACTATCGCTCGATGTAGTCGTCGGTGAGATGGAATCGTCCGCCGGTCTGCGGCCGCGCCACCTTGCCATCCTCGCCTATCTCGCGATGAGCGAGCGGCCTCCGAGCCGTGATGCTCTCGTTGCGACGTTTTGGGGCGAGGAGCCCGAAGCCAACGCGAGGCATTCGCTGAGCAATGCGTTGTCGGCAATTCGCGGTGTGCTCGGGCAATCAGCGATCAGCGCTCGACGCGACTCGATCGAGCTCTCGCCGGACGTCAGGCTCGCCATCGACGCCGTCGAGTTCATCGCTGCCTGTGAAGCCCACGACGACGTTCGGGCCGCGTCGCTCTATCGCGGTGGTTTTCTCGACGACACCCCGATCATTGGTGCTGCCGACTTCGATACCTGGGCCGCGCGAGTTCGAAGTCGGCTCGAGCGCGCGTTCATCGCCGTCTGCGAGCGACGTGTGCCGTCGCTGTTACGAGCAAGCGAGTGGTTACAGGCCGCCGAGTTGTCCGAGCGTTGGTTGAGAGCCGCGCCGCGGTCCGTCGTGGCGTTCACGTCAGTCCTTCGCGCTCGCTCCGGCCCGCAGACGGCGGACGCCTTGCGCGCCGCTCTCGCCGATTTTGCGCGGCTGCGCGACTGGCTCGCGGAAGACTTCGGCCTCCGGCCTGATCCCGTCGTTCGAGAGCTCGTCGAGGAGCTCGAGACGAGACGTGCCGCGTCGGAAGACGCGATCGCAAAGTCCATTGCAACGGCCTCCGCTCCCGTGCCGGCGACTCACGGACAAGAAGCGCCGATAGACGACGCGCCGATAAAGCACACGCCGCCCGCACGACAACCGCGTCGCGTGACGCGGTGGCGCGTGACCATCGCCGCGACCACGGCAGCCGTGATTCTTCTCGCACTCTGGCCGTGGATTCGTCGGCCCCACGTTGCTGCCGCGGCGACGCGAACGGTCGTTGCCATCACGGAAATCAAGAACCTCCGTGGCGATACCGCGCTCTCGTGGCTCGAAGACGGTCTTCCGCAGTTGATCACGGACGACCTCGCGGCGGGTGGGACGGTCGAACCGGTGTCCCCAATTCGCGTCCGCGACGTCCTCGCCCGGCGCGGCGACTCACGGCGCTCACCGCTCGCGGACCGAGATGCGATCGACGTCGCACGGCGCCTCGGCGCGACATGGACTGTGCGCGGCGGCCTCACGGGCGGCGGCGGCGCATATATCCTCGATCTCGATGTCCGCGATGTCGCGACGGGATCCGAAATCGAAAGCTTCACGGTGATGTCCGACAATCCGGTCAAGCTCGGCCAGCTTGCGGCGGCACGCTTGTTGGATATCGCGACGAGCAAGCAAGCAAACGCCAGCGATCCTCCGCGGTTCGTTGGCGCGACGGCGAACCCCGAAGCATATCGTCATTTCGTGCTTGGACTGCGCGCCGCGAGCGAGGGACGATATCCCGACGACAGCCGCGAGCTCGAGGCAGCCATCGCACTCGATTCCGGTTTCGTCGAAGCGATGTCGGCGCGGCGTGATCTCGCCAATATGCGCGGCGAGACGGCTGTGTTTCGGCGAATGGATTCGTTGATCGCGCTCCACGCCGATCGGCTATCGGAGTGGTCGCGCCTCCGAGGCGAGATGTATCGCGCGATGTACAGCGGCGAGATCGAACGCTCCGAGGCCCTCGCGCAACGTCTCGTCGCTCGATATCCGCGTGATCCGCGTGCATACACCGCGCGCGCCGAGGTCTTGGCGGCGCACGGCCGATGGCTCTCGGCGGACTCCGTGTTCATGCGCGAGCTCTCTCTCGATTCGCTGGCCATGGAAGCGGGCGACGGTCCATGCTCGCCGTGCGCGGCGTACTACGGGCTCGTCGGCGTGCGTCTTTCGCGTGGCGACCTCGCCGGCGCTGAGCGCGCCGCTAGACGCTGGGTCGATTTGCAACCTGGAATCCCTGGCTCGTGGCAGGCGTTGTCGATCGCGCTCGAGTTCGAAGGCCACCTCGACGAAGCGATCGAAGCCGGCCGGCGGATGGTGTCCCTCACCAACGATCCCGCGCGAATTGCAGATCTCGGGAGAATGTTCATCATCGCCCGCCAATTCGCCCAAGTCGATTCTCTAATCGCCGTGCTGCGTGCGGCAGGCGGCGCAGAACGCGCCGGTGCCGTCGATCTTGCCGTGACGATGGCGCGCGAGCGTGGACAATTCCATAAAGCGGCCGACCTGCTCGCCGAGCAGTCGTTCGGGCTGGAGCTCATTCAAGCGGACAACCTCGTGCGCCTCGGGCGAGTGTCGGAAGCTCGGCGCCATTACGAGGCGTCTGGGCACTTCGAGGCACCGCATAGCGCCGAAGCATTCACGGCGCCACAGGCTCGCGCGTTCACCTGGGCGCACGCGCTCGAAGCGGATGCGCTCTGGCGCGTCAATGACACGTCGCTCGTGCGTGCGTTGCTCGACTCGGTGCGGCTCGTGGGTGCGCGCAGCTACTACGGTCGCGATTGGAATCTGTATCACCATCTCGCTGGTCTGCTTGCACTCTCGCGAGCCGACACGAACACCGCCGAGCGGGAGCTTCGGTCAGCGCGTTGGGGAATTGCGGGGTGGACTGCCACGCCGGCGATGGTTGCGCGACTTCGTCTGGCACATGGCGACGGCCGAGGCGCGCTCGCCGCGCTGCATGACGCGTCCGCCGCGCCGCTCGACGCGATGGGTCGCTATGTCACGCGTACCGAGATCGACTATCTGACTGCGCTCGCCTTTGCGCGCGTCGGCGTCCTGGACAGCGCCGGCATCTACGCCGCGCGCGTTCGCCACACGTGGCGCGATGCAGATCCGGAGGTTCGTCGGCTGATGGCGACGCTACCCCGATGAATGTCTTCGTCTACTTCCATTGCATCCGTACATAAGGAAGCGATAGCTAGACGCGGCGCGACGACCACTCGAGAACTCTGAGCGCGAGAAGCGTGATCCAACGGTTCGGCGCGCCGACGACGCCGGCGATGTCTTCGTGTAGTGTGTTTCGATGGCGAAGGTCGAGAAGCCATCGGCCGTCTCCCTGCCGACGCTCTGCGACGATCGCGACCGCTTCGTCGACGCGCGAATCCGGCTCGACGTCCGCCGCTCGCAGGTAATCGAGCGCGCGAAGCACGTCGTAGTGCCACAGCGGTGGAAACGCGAGCTGCGTCCAGACCGGATTGATCATCTCACCGGTCGAGAGTCGCCGAAGCAAGTGGCGATCGAGCAGATACTCATGCGCTTTGTTGCGAGCCTCCGTGATCATCGGCGTCGCGCCGAACGCGTTCTCGAATGCGAGCAACCCTTCGACGACACAGATAGTCGTGTGAAACGACGAGCGCGACGAAATCTTCGCTTGGCAATTCCAGCCACCGTCGGCCAGCTGCTCCGCGAGCAAACGGTCGACCACCCGATCGCTTCGAACACCGAAGTATGCGCCGAGCGCGGCGACTCGGCCGTTGATGCACGGCTCGACTTCTCCGTCGAAGAAGGGCGGATTTCCCCACTCCGGTCCCCAGGTGACGTTCTCACGAACGCGATCGATCGCGGCACGAACGCGCGCATCGGCCGGATCGACGCCGAGGTCGCGGAGGAAAACGAGCGTGTAGAGGTTCGACCACCAGAACCGCGTCGCGATGCCATCGCCCCATTGACCGTCGGAGCGTTGGGCGTCGAGCAAACGAGCGCCCCAGCCCTCCGACGCGACGCGCGAACGCTCTGCCGCGACGACATCCGCGGTGTCGCCCGCGACGTCGCGCATGACTTGCCAGCGAATCGACGGGTCGGAATCCAGCAGCTACTCGACGACGGTTTCGTGCGGCGTCACGGCGAAGCACCGGCCCGCGCGCGCTTGAGCATCCACCCGTACAGCCAGAAGATCGCCCCGACAAACCCGAGCACACCCAACCACGGCGCCGGCGCCCAATCTTCCGGCACGAGCGCGATCGGCGCGTCTTTAGAGAATGCTACTATCAATCCGGCGTTGATCACGCCCCAAATGCTTTCGCCGACGATCAGCCCCGACGCCACGAGCGTCCCCAATCGCTCGGAGCGCAATGGATTGGGCGCCGACTTCACCCGGCCGTCGTACCAATGCGCGAGGATCGCGCCGATCACGACGGCGAATGTCGCCGACATCGGCAGGTAGATGCCGATGCCGACGGCGAGCGGCGGAATTCTGAGCTTCTTCATTCCCCCAAGGATCTCGTCGAGCACGACGAGGCCGATGCCGACGAGCGCGCCGATGCCGAGCATCTTCCACGCGAGATTCCCGCCGATCACACCCTGCGCGAGCGCCGAGATCAGCGCCGCTTGCGGAGCGGGCAGCGGATTCGGCGCGACGACGCCGACGTTTGCAGCACCGGCAAATCCGTACGCCTTTGCGAGCAGGTTGAGAACGATCGGAATCACCGCGGCGCCCGCGCCGACACCGACGATCAGCGCGATTTGCTGGCGCATCGGCGACGCGCCGACGAGCTGGCCGGTTTTGAGATCCTGGAGGTTGTCGTTCGAGATCGTCGCGCAGGCGAAGACGATTGCCGTCGTGAACAGTGCGAACGCGACGAGCGCCTTGCGATTGCTATCTGTCGGCGTGACGGTCAGCGCGAACGCCGACGCGCACAGCACGATCGACAGAATGCCGACGCCGGAGATCGGGCTGTTCGACGCGCCGATGAGTCCCGCCATGTAACCGCAGATACCCGCGATGAGAAAGCCGGCGAGCAGCACGAATGGAACCGCGACGATGGTCAGTTTGAGCGCGCTGCCGACGAGGACGGTCGAGCTCGCGAAGGTGAACGCGAGGTATGCGGCGATCGCGAGACAGCCGATGGTCAACAGGATGATCCAGGTCGGCGCGAGGTCACGATCGCTGTCGTCGCCGGTGACGGTCGACCTCGATGCGCGGAGTGTGCTCACGAGCCCACCGACGACGGGGCGCGCGAGGCGCGACAGTGTATAGATCGCCGCGATCGCGATCGCGCCGGCGCCAATGAAGCGGACCTCGGTCCGCCAAATCATCGAGGTGTGCGCGGCGAGCGTCACGCCCGCGGCAGCGGGCGTCATCGAGGTCAGAAGCGGAACGGCGATGACCCACGCAATGACGAGCCCTGTCAGCATCGCCATGCCGACTGACAGTCCGACGAGATGCCCCGCGCCCAGCAGCGCGAGCGACCACGCGAAGTCGTAGCCAGTCGACGCTGTCGCGCCGAGTCGCAGGACGCCGGTCAGGCCGCCGGCGAGAACGCGCGTCGCCGAGAGAATCGCCAGGCCCGCCGAGGCGGCCGAACCGAAGATCACGGCGATGAGCCCCTCTCTCGCCTCGCCGGTTTCGTCTTTCGTCTCACCGCGAGTTCCGGATCCGACGCGCAACACTTCCGCGGCAGCGACTCCTTCGGGGTATGGCAGATCGGAGTTCGTGACGAGCGCGCGCCGGAGTGGAATCGTGAACAGCACGCCGAGGACGCCGCCACTCACGCAAATCAGGAACGACTGCCAGAACGGGAAACCAGTCCACCAACCGACGATCACGAGTCCCGGCAGCACGAAAATGATCGCGGAGAGCGTGCCGGCCGCCGACGCGACGGTCTGCACGATGTTGTTCTCGAGGATCGACGAATCCTTCACCGCGCTGAGAATCGCCATCGAGATGACTGCCGCGGGGATCGACGACGCGAACGTCAGCCCGACCTTGAGTCCGAGGTAGACGTTCGCGGCCGTGAACACCGTCGTGATCAGCGCGCCGAGGATGAGGCCGCGAATGGTCAGTTCTTTTGGTTTCATGAATTAGAGAAGTGAGATCTCTGAACCTGCGTGATCCGCGGCAGCCCTCTACTCGAACTGCTTCCGGAACGACTCGAGCTGCGCCCTCAGGTCCGCGACTTCTTTTCGAAGCTCCGCGACCTCGTCGGACAGAAGCCGAAATCGATCGTCGCGCGGCGGCTGGTGTGTCGACCGCGCGTCCTCGGCCGGCGAATCCACCTCGGGCAGGACTGGTTCGCCGGAGAGCAAGTGTGCGTACCGAACGTCTTTCTGGCCAGGCTGTCTCGGCAAAACCGCTACGAGTGGTCCCGACGAGCGGTCCGCCAGCATCGCGATGATGGTCTCGACATCCGACAGCGACTCGAGATCGGCCATCCGGCTTCCGCGCGTCCGAATCTCGCCAAGGGTCTGCGGACCGCGCAGCATCAGCACGTCGAGCACCGCGAGCTCGCGGGTCGACAGGCCAAGCGCGTCACGGAGGAGATGCTGATATTTCGTCACGCGCGAGTCGCTGCGCTGAATGCCGCGCGCGAGCGACTGTCGTCGCAGGCGATCGAGCGACGCGCTCACTGTCGGATCATCGTACGAAACGACCGGCTCCCGGTTCGAGAGCTGATTGCACGCACTCACGAGCGCGTTGAGCGACAGCGGATAGTTGTCCGGCGTCGTGATCTCCTTTTCGATCAAGGAGCCGAGGACGCGGACGTCGACGTCGTTGAGGAGGTCCATTCGTTGAGATGGCGGGAAGACGGGAAGGTATCCTTTCGTCACCCGGATGCGAGCGAAGCGAGCGGACAGGCAAAACCCGAACAATCTTCGTGGCCAGCGGGGTTCCGCCCCCTTTTTGCGCGTGGCAGGTTTCGGCTACCTCACCGCTTCAGGAGCTGTCATGCGTTCGCCCGTCCTCGCCGCATTCGGCGCTTTCATTGTTCTCAGCAGCGCCGTCGCTGCCCAACAACAGCCACCCGGCGGGGGACGCGGCGGCGGACGCGGGAACGCGATCTCGATTCCGGAGGGGGGCGAATGTCCGCCCGGAACAACGGAGATTCGTCCGCGCAGCTGCATGGCGCCGGAATTCGCGCCCCCGACGATTCTCGACTACCGCCCCAAATCACAGCTCGTCGCGCCGGAGCATCTCGTCAAAACCGCGAAGTATCCGGCGGTCGACTTCCACGGCCATCCGCAGGGTCTCCTCATGACCCCGAAGGGACTCGATAGCCTCGGCACCGCCATGGATCAGCTGAACGTCCGCATGATGGTCTCGGCGGACAACAGCTCCGGCGACCGGCTCAAGAACGCGCTCGCGAGCATCAAGACTTCAGAGAAGTTGAAGAACCGGGTCGTGATGCTCGCGGGGATCAACTTCCAGAATGTCGGACCGGGGTGGGCCGAGAAGGCGATCGCGCAGCTCGAGGCGGACGTAGCGGCCGGTGCTGTCGGCGTCGGCGAGATTCCGAAGAGCCTCGGCCTTTCTATAAAGAAGGCGGACGGCACCCGATTGAAGATCGATGATCCGGACCTCGATCCCATTTGGGACGCGTGCGCGCGTCTCCACTTGCCGGTCTTCATCCACACCGCGGATCCGCAGGAGTTCTTCAAGCCGATCGACTACTCGAACGAACGTTGGCTCGAGCTCGCGCTCTTTGGCGATCGTCGCTACCCGCAGGACAAGTACCCGAGCTTCGAGGAGCTCTCGCAAGAACGCGACAACATGGTGAAGAAGCATCCGAAGACGACCTTCGTCATCGCGCACATGGCGTGGTACGCGAACGACCTCGGACACCTCAGCAAGATGCTCGACGAGATGCCGAACGCGATGACCGAAGTCGGCGCCGTGTTGTACGACATCGGACGTCAGCCGCGCGTCGCGCACGACTTCTTCGTCAAATACCAGGACCGAATTCTCTTCGGGAAGGACTCGTTCCAGCCAGAGGAATATCCGTACTACTGGCGCGTCTTCGAGACGAAGGACGACTACTTCGACTACTACCGCAACTATCACGCGTTCTGGAAGCTCTACGGCATCGACCTTCCGGACGAGGTCCTGAAGAAGGTCTACTATAAGAATGCGCTGAGAATCACCCCGGGAATTCCACAGGCGGGGTTTCCCAAATAGTCGAGTTGCATTGATCGCGAGGGTACCAGTTCGAGCACCGTGGGGGGCAGGGGCCAGGGGTCCGGGATCAGGGACTGAGATCTGACATCTCGGTTTTGCCTAGCCCCTGGCCCCCGGCCCCTGCCCCCTACAGCGCTCGGAATACAACCACCCGATATCAAGAACCGGGACGCCGACGCTGACGATGATAGTTCATCTCGTAGATGGAACGTATGAGTTGTTCCGCCACTTCTACGGATTGCGCCGGTTTTCGAAGGGAGAGGATCCGGCGTTCGGTGCCGTCTCGGGCGTTCTGAACACCATTCTGCAGATGATCGAAACCGGCGCGACGCACATCGGCGTCGCGACCGATCACGTCATCGAGTCGTTTCGGAACGAGCTTTGGGACGGCTACAAAACCGGCGACGGCATCGAGCCCGCGCTCTGGGCGCAGTTCCATCCGCTCGAGGACGCGCTCGTCGCGATGGGCGTCGCGCGCTGGCCGATGGTCGAGCTGGAAGCGGACGACGCACTCGCGTCGGCCGCCCATCTCGCGTCACAGAATCCAGCGGTCGAGAAGATCTGCATCTGGACGCCCGATAAGGATCTCGCGCAGTGCGTTCGTGAAGAGCGCGTCGTGATGATCGATCGCAAGTCTGGCAAGATTCGCGGCGCCGACGGCATTCGCGAGAAGTTTGGCGTTGCGCCGGAATTCATTCCCGACTTTCTCGCGATGGTCGGCGATACGGCAGACGGCTATCCGGGACTCCAGGGGATCGGACCCGTGTCGGCGGCGCGGCTCATCAACAAGTTCGGCGCGCTGGAAGGTTTTCCAGCCGACGTCCTCGGCGACCGGCGGGATGCGGCCTTGTTGTTCAAGACCCTCGCGACGCTTCGCACCGACGCGGCGCTGTTCAGCGACGTCGACGAGCTCAGATGGCGCGGACCGACGCCGGAATTCGCCGCGGTCGCTGACCGGATCGGCGACACGACGATTGCCGCGCGAGCCGAGCAGGCCCGCGCGGGACTCGCCGGTTAGGGCGCGTGTGCCGTGAGCTTCCCGGCAGGCGTGAGCCGAAAGTCGTACTCGAGCTTGATCGTGTCTTCGACACTCAAGAGCACGGACACCTTCGGCTGATCCAGTGAGAAATCTTTAAACGTGAACGAGGTCGTCGCGGTGCCGACGATGTCGCCGCCTTCCGAGTGCGCCGTGACCTTCCAGGTCGTCGGATGCGTCACGCCGTGGACCGTGAGGTCGCCGACCATGTCGAAGTCGATCGGCGCGGATCCAGGCTTCGCGTTGAGGCCGGCGAAGGACTTCGGCACGATCGTGACGGTCGGATACTTCGCCGTCTCCATCGTGTGCGTCTTGATGTAGTTGTCTCGCCGATCCTTGTCGCTCTTCAGCACCGCCACGTTCACAGTGATCTTCGAGCTGTCCGGCATGACCGACCCATTCGGGCTCGCGACCAGCATTCCGCTGATCTCGTGCGTGACTCCGACGGCGTCGTTGGGGAGGTCCAGATTGACCAGCTGTTCACGGACTCGGTATCTGGCTTCGTTCCCCGTCGGAGCGACTACGAACCGAAGCGGAGGTCCCTCGTTGGCGACTTTCGCGACTGACTGTCCTTGGGCACCAGCAAACGACCCGACACTCGCCAGCGCGGCGAGCGCAAGCACAATGTTCCGTCTAATCATTCAACATCCCGGTGGGTAATGATCGAGACGCCGGCCGGTGGTGACGCAGCGTCTACAAACCAAACGAAAACGTCTGCTCGATCGTTGACCACCAGCTGGCCTCCCGGGTCGGGCATTCTGGGCCTAAATTCGCCCTCGCTAACGCGTTTGTGAGCCGTCTCACCATCGTCCCAGCGTGCAGACTCGCCCGAAACTGCAAGACCGAAGTCCTGAAAGTCGTGCTGCAACCCGCTGGCGGACGTTTCTCGCGCTCGGCCCGGCGATTCTCGTCATCGCACTTGGCGCCGCGACGTACACCGGATTCCGCGGGTCGATCGGCGTTCAAAAGCTCGTAATCCACACCCGCGACGTCATCGAGACGACGCAGGCGCTCCTCTCCGATCTGCAAAACGTGGAAACCGGCGAGCGGGGCTTCATCATCACAGGTGAGGAGCCGTATCTCGAATCCTATACCACCGGCATGGCGGCGCTGCATAGCGACTCGTCGCATCTTCGGCAACTGACTCGCGACAATCCGGCGCAGCAGGTCATGCTGGATACGCTATCCGTTCTCATCGGACGGCGGCTGAACACGCTCAACGAGGGAATCGCGCGGCGACGGACAGCCGGGTTCGACTCGGCGGCGAGTGTCGTGCGGCTGGGACACGGAAAGGAATTGATGGACGGAATCCGGGCGCGCCTCGCAGGCGTGAATTCCTCGGAGCAGCGTCTGCTCGAGCGGCGTCGCGCGGCTCAGGATCGTCGCGAGCGGATCGTCACCCTCATCATCGTCATCGGGACGATCGCCGCCGTCATTCTCGCGCTCGTGATCAACGGCATGCTGCTTCGATCCGCCGAGGCGGAGGCTCGGCTCGCGCGAGAAGTCGAGGTGCGCAACCGTCAGCTCGAGGATCAAAGCGTCGAGCTCGAGCAGCAGTCGACGCACCTTCAGGATCAAGCCGCCGAGCTCGAGATGCAGAACGAAGAGCTGCGGTCGAGCAGCGAGACGCTCGCCGACCAGGCAGCCGAGCTCGAGATACAGGCAGAGCAGCTCGAGTCGACGATTCGCGCGCTCGACGAGGAGAGTCGCGCCGCTGAAGCCGCGCGCGCTGCGGCGGAAGTCGCCAGTCGGGCGAAGAGCGACTTCCTCGCGACGATGAGCCACGAGCTTCGCACGCCGCTGAATGCGATCGCCGGCTACGCGCAGCTCATGCAGCTCGGCGTTCCGGAGCCCGTGCCGGCGGCACATCTCGATTATCTCACCCGAATTCAACAGAGCCAGCGACATCTGCTCGGCGTCATCAACTCGGTGTTGAACTTCTCGCGGATCGAAGCCGGTTCGGTCGCCTACGAGATTCGTGACGTGCAGATCGCCGCGCTGCTCGCGGAAGTCGAGCCGCTCGTCGCGCCGCAGATGCAGACCCGCGGTCACACCTACAAATGTCTGCCGCCGGATTCGGGGCTCGTCGTGCGCGCGGATCCGGACAAGGTTCTTCAGATTTTGCTGAACCTTTTGTCGAACGCGATCAAGTTCACTCCGGCGTCGGGTGAGATCACTCTCTCCGCGGAAGCCCTGGTCGACGAGCCAGACGAAACGTTCGCGGCAATTCGGGTGAGCGACACGGGGCTCGGCGTTCCGATGGACAAGCTCGCGACGATCTTCGATCCGTTCGTGCAGGTCGAGTCGAGCCACAACCGCACCGCGGAAGGAACAGGGCTTGGCCTCGCGATCAGTCGAGACCTCGCGCGCGGCATGGGCGGCGACCTCGTCGTCGAAAGCGCGCTCGGTCGCGGGTCGACGTTCACGCTGACGCTGCCGAGAGCGACGCCGGCGCCGGTCAGCGCGCCAGCCGACGCGCTGCCGACCAGAGATCCCGTCACCTCGTCTTGATCTTACGACGAAGGGCGTGATCGGCGTGCCTGACGGAATTACTTCCCGCCGTCGATCGACAGGACCTGACCCGTGATCCAGCTCGCGTAGTCGGACGCGAAGAACAACACTCCATGCGCGATATCGTCTGGTGAGCCAAGTCGCTTGAGGGCGATGCGATCGACGAGCGCGCGCTGACCTTCCGCGCCGTACGATTCCCACTGACGCTCGGTCGCCGGATTCGATCGCACAAAGCCCGGCGCGATGTTGTTCACCGTGATTCCCCACGGGCCGAGCTCGTGCGCGAGCTGGCGCGTGAGTCCGATCTGCGCCGCTTTCGCTGACGCGTATGCCTGGATCCCCGTAAGGCTGATACCGAGTCCCGCGCCGCTGGAGATGTTGATGATCCTGCCGTTCTTCGCCGCCTTCATGCTCGGCGCGACGGCTTGAGAGAAGTAGAAAGCTCCGCCGACGTTCACGTCGAAGATACTCTGCCACTCGGCCTGCGAGATCTCCTCGAGCGGGCGGCCGACCTGTCCGAGCACGCCGCCTGCGTTGTTGACGAGAATGTCTGCCCTACCGACCTCCGCGACGAATCCCTCGACTGCCGCTTTGTCCCGGACGTCGACGACTCGAGTCGTGCACCTCCCTCGCGCGCCAGCGCACAGCTTCTCCGTTTCCCGCAACTCGACGCTGAGGACGTCGCAGGCCCAGACGTTCGCGCCCCGCTCGGCGAATGCGACGCTGATCGCGCGGCCGAAACCATGCGCCGCGCCAGTGACGATTACCGTCTTGTCATCGAACTCAAAGCGCATCGATCAGGCTTCGCGTTTCTTCGACGGCGACCTTCCAGAGCGCCAGCATCTCGTCATCGGATTTTTGATAGACGCCGCCGTAGTTTCCGTCGCCGACATACTCGCGCATCCCGGCCGGGTTCAGCGTTCGAATCGTCGCGATGTCTGTCATCGCCTTTTGTCCCGTGGGCAACACGACGCCGGGAATGCGCGTCCACGGAAAGTTCTCCATCCACGATGCGTGCGACGCGACGGGATCGATCTCCAGAACCTTTTCCCAGGTCCGAGGCGCATTCCACCAGTTGTGGAACACGACGCGACAGCTCGGATGATCCGCGATCCACTCGGGAACGAACTGTTGCACCGCGGAATTTCCGCCGTGTCCGTTGACGATGAGAATTTTCTTAAAGCCGCTCTCGGCCATTCCGTCGAGGATGTCGCGAACGACGCGCAGATGCGTCTCGACGCGCAGCGAGATCGACCCGGGATACTTGCGGAAGTAGGGCGTGACGCCGTACGCGACCACCGGAAACACCGGAACTCCGAGCGGCTCGGCAGCTTCGGCGGCGACCCGCTCGGGAAGAATGCAGTCGACCGTCAATCGCAGATATCCGTGCTGCTCGGTGCTCCCGAGCGGGAGAATCGCCCGATCGTCGTGGCCGAGGTAGTCCTCGACCGCCATCCAGTTCATGTCGCTAATGCGCACGTGACGCTCCCAGCGGCGCCGCGACGCCGTTCACTTTGCGGGGCCAGGGTTTCTTCGCGATCTGCTGATACGCCGACGGAATATCCGAGTTCACGAGCTTGTTGAGCTCAGCGAGCGCTTTGCCCGCATCTTCGATTCCGTTGTCGAGCACATGACGCTGGTCGACGCTTGGCATTCCGCTCCAGGCCTCGATCGGAGCGCGAGTCGCGTTGATGCTCAGCATCGCGCGGTCGATTTCTCCCGCAACCCGGGTGATTCTCGCAGCGAGTGAATCGGCGCGCGGATTGGATGCGAGGTCGGCCTTGATAGAGTCACGCTGAGCAACGAGCGCGCGAGCGGCGATTCTCGCGGTGCCGAGTGCCTTCGTCCATTCGTAGACTCTCATGAGAATTGCTTGACGTGCGGATCGATCGACAGCGCTGAACTTCGGCAGCGGATCCGCCTCGACAATTGCGGAGCCGGTCATCGGCGCGCTCAGGCCGGGCACGGTGATCTTCACGGTGTATCTGCCCGGCATGACGAGTGGACCAACGACGCCGCCGCCGCGCCCGCCGCCTTCGCCATCCGGCCCACCCGCCGAGGGGAAACCGACCGGAACCGCGGCCGGCGGACCGCCGCGACCACCTCGTCCGCCGCCGCGTCCACCGCCCGCCGGCACATTGCCGGCGTCGACCGGGGGCTGGTATCGGAGATCCCACACGAATCGATTGACGCCCTTGGCGGCGGGACCCTTCAGTGTTCTGATGATCTTCCCCGAGGCGTCCGACACCGTGATCTGCGCACCCCCGTTCGCGGCGTCGCGCAGATCATAGAGAATCACCGAGTTCCAATCCGGATTGGGCGAGAAGTGCTCGCCCTCACCGTACCACGCCTGCGGCGTGAAGGTGCTCATCAGACGCGCGCGCGAAATCGATAGGAGCGTCGCGGGTTGGCTCGACGCCTCCGCGGTCAACGTCTCGAGCGGGCCGACGTCGTCGAGCACCCAGATGCCGCGGCCGTGCGTGCCGACGACCAGCGCGTTGTCGCGCTCCTGAAAGATCGCGTCGTCGACGGGCGTCGTCGGCATGTTCGTCGCGAGAGAATTCCACGTCGCGCCGCCGTCGTTCGAGACATGCACGCCGCGCTCGTGCGCGAGAACCAGGACCTTCGGATTCTTCGGATGTTCGCGGATGCGGTGGATCGACGTTTCGGGCAGACCGTTCGCGAGCGACTTCCAGGTCGCGCCGTAATCTTCGCTCACGAACACGTACGGCTTGTAGTCGTCCATGTAGTGCCCGTCGAACGTCACGTACACCCGGCTCGCCTTGTATCGCGACGGAAGCACGGTGCTCACGTAGGTCTGATCGGGAACGTCGGGAATCTTGCTCGTGATGTTCGTCCAGGTTTTTCCGCCGTCGCGCGTGAGCTGCACCTGGCCGTCGTCGCTGCCTGTGTAGATGGTCATCGCGTCGAGTGGGGATTCGCCGATCGACGTCAGCGATCCGTAGCTCGTCTGCCCGTCGTGACGAGAGAGCGCCTCTGGTCCGACGACCGCGCCCATCATCTTCAGCGTATCGCGATCGACGTCGAGCGTGAGATCGGGACTGATCTTTTTCCAGCTCGACCCGCGGTCGGTGCTCTTGTATAAGAACTGCGATCCCATGAACCAGACTTTCGGATCATGGCGCGAGACGATGATCGGCGTGTCCCAATTCCAGCGGTTGCCGCCGCCGCGTCCACCGCCGACGGCACCTTCACCGCCGCCCGCAGGCTGGGTGCGATCCGCCGTGCCGGGGCGTGCACCCTGGCGCTCGAGCGTCTCGATGTTCACCCACGCCGCGTTCCCGTTCTGCGACGACTGCAGCACCAGCGAGCTGTTCGCCGGATCGAAGTGCGCATGGAAGCCGTCGCCGCCACCGATGTTCCACGCATCGCGGTCGGCGATGCCATTTCGATTTCGTACCGCGCTCGGCGTGCACCAGACGCCGTTGTCTTGAAGTCCCCCGCAAACGCGGAATGGAACGCTGTTGTCGACGTCGACCTCGTAGAACTGGCCGATCGCCATGTTGCGGCGGAAGTCCCACGTCTTGCCGCGATCCCACGAGATCGAAACGCCGCCGTCGCCGCCGATGATCATGTGGTTGCCGTCGGCCGGATCGACCCAGAGGGCGTGATCTTCGCCGTGAACATTGCTGAACAACTCGGTGAACGCTTTGCCGCCGTCGATCGAGAAGTAGAACCCGCGATTGGAGCCGAGGGTGTAGAGATGGTTGTTGTCGCGCGGGTCGACGCGGATCTGGGAGAAGTAGTTCGGGCGTGTATTCAACGACGAAAGCTTTTCCCACGTCGCACCGGCGTCCGACGTCCGATAGATGCCGGCGTCGGCAGGCTTCGCTTCGACCGTCGCATAGACGAACCGCGGATCCGCGGTGTACAGGGAAAGCGAAATGCGCCCCTTGTCGCCGGCGGGCAAACCGCTCGTGAGCTTCGCCCACGTCGCGCCACCGTCGGTGGTTTTATAGATGTTTGAACCCGGTCCGCCGCCGTTGAATCCCCATGTGCGACGCTGCCGCTGATACGTCGTGGCGTACAGCGTTTGCGGATTCGCGGGATCGATGACGAGATCGTTCGCGCCCGTGTTTTCGTCGACGAAGAGCGACTTCGTCCACGTCTTCCCGCCGTCAGTCGACTTGAAGACGCCACGCTCGGCGTTCGGCCCCCAGAGGTGTCCTTGCGCGGCAACGTAGACGATGTCGGCGTTTGACGGGTCGATGACGATCCGCGCGACGGAACGCGTGTCCTTGAGACCCATGTTCGTCCATGTCTTTCCGCCGTCGGTCGACTTGTAGACGCCGTCGCCCCAGCTCGAGCTCTGTCGGGTGTTCGCTTCGCCGGTGCCCAGCCAGACGGTGGTTGGCTGGGACGGCGCGACAGCGACGGCCCCGATCGACATCATCGCGTCGACGTGGTCGAAGACAGGTTGGAAAGAGACGCCGTTGTTTGCGCTCTTCCAGAGTCCGCCGCTCGCGGTCGCGATGTATATGGCGTCGGGTTCGCCGCGAATTCGGGCAACGGCGATGTCATCGATGCGGCCGCTGGTGTTCACCGGGCCGATCGACCGCCATTTCATGAATGAGAAGGGCGTCTGCGCTTTTGTCGACGACGACAAAAGCGCGACGAGGAGCAATGCAAGGCGACGGGACACGTCGGGACTCCAGAAAGGAATTGTCGAGGGGAGAAGATGGCACAAAACCACACGGCGGGAACCCCGGTTCATCTGACCCGACCGTCGTCTGGATTGCTCAAAGAGGGCGTTGAACTGACCCGCCGGACTGGCGATCCTTCGCTCTCCTCGCACGCCGAACAAATGAGAACAGCGCCAACCGCGGGCGATCTCGTCGAAGCGAGTCTCGACGCGATCAGACAGCACAACGAACGGACGAACGCGTTCATCCTCGTCGACGCCGACGGTGCCAGAGCGGCGGCGCGGGCCGTCGACGAAGAGCGCCGCCGAGGCGTCGATCGCGGCGCCCTGCACGGGATGCCGATCTCCGTCAAAGACCTCATCGACGTCGCCGGCCAGCCGACGACCGCCGCGTCTCGCGTCCGCGCTGGACATGTCGCCGAGCGGGATGCGACCGTCGTCAAACGTCTGCGGGAGGCCGGCGCGGTCATCATCGGCAAGACGAATCTTCACGAATTCGCGCTCGGAACGACGAGCGAAGAGTCCGCGTTCGGAGCCGTTCACAATCCGCGAGACGTCTCGAGATCCGCGGGCGGATCGAGTGGCGGATCCGCCGCCGCCGTCGCGACGAAAATGGGCGTCGCGTCGCTCGGCTCCGACACCGGCGGGTCGATTCGCATTCCTGCCGCGGTGTGCGGCGTCGTCGGGCTCAAGCCGTCGATGGGCGAGGTGCCGACGGACGGCGTCGTCCCCCTCAGCACGACCTTCGACAACGTCGGGCCGATCACGCGGTCGGTGATGGACGCGGCGACGCTCTGGGCCGTGCTCGCCGGGCGGCCGGCGGCAAGTGTCGCTGTTCGTTCGGCACGCAGCGTCGTATTAGGCGCCTTGGGCGACTATTTCACGGCTCTGCTCGACGCCGATGTCCGTGCGGTGTACACCCGCGCCGTCGAGCATCTCAAAGGAGCGGGCGTTCGTGTGGAATCGCGATCGATTCCCGGGACGAGCACCATCGTCGACGCATACGTCAACATCTCGCTCCCCGAAGCCGCACACTGGCATACGCCGACGCTCGATTCGAAAGCCGGCGACTATCAACCACCGGTCCGCGAACGCCTCGAGCGCGGTCGCACCATTCCTGCCGTGAGCTACCTGCAGGCATTCGACACACGGGCGGCGTTGACGCGCGCCGTGGACGCGGCGTTGGAGAACTGCGACGCGCTCGTTCTGCCGTCTGTCGCCATCGTTGCACCGACGATCGGGGCTGAGAAAATCACGACGGACAACGGCGAAAGTCTGCTCGTGCGTGCGGCGATGCTCCGCCTGACTCAGCTCTTCAACGTCACCGGCAATCCGGCGATCTCGCTTCCGATTCCAACGAACGGCCTTCCCGTCGGCCTTCAGCTCGTCGGCAAGCGCGGCGAAACCGAAGCGCTCCTCGGGACGGCACTGGTTTGCGAACAACTCCTCGGCACAATGGAGGTTGCATGAACGTCGCGGTCGGACAGCGCGCCGAGCGTCGATTGACGCTCACGGCGCAACACGTGAAGACATTCGCCGAGCTCACCGGCGACTACAATCCGCTGCACTTCGACGAAGGCTTCGTCTCGAGGACGAAGTTCGGGAAGCTCGTCGTGCAGGGCGGGCTGACGACGGGCCTGCTGCACGCGCTCGTCGCGATGGACTTGCCGGGGCCGGGCACGGTATTTCTCAGTCAGAACTGGAAGTTCACCGCGCCCGTCTACATCGATGACACCATCACGGCGTCCGCGGAGATTCTGAGCGTTCACGCCACGAAGCCGGTCACGCAGCTCGCCATTCGGGTCACTCGACAGACGGGCGAAGTCGTGCTCGAAGGCGAGGCGTGGTGCTACACCTTCTCGCCCTCTGAGCAATCTCGAGGGTCCTAGCGACAAGGGATCGCTCTATCAGCCGGATGTCCGAGGAAACTCTAATTGGAGCACTGATGACCCACCGCGCCGTCCATGACCCCAACCTTCCGAAGCCGGTCGGCCCGTATTCGCCGGGCATGGGCTTCGAGCGACTCATCTTCGTCTCCGGCCAGGGCGCCACGGATCCGGCAACAGGGAATCTTGCGGGCAAAGATTCCGCGGCGCAGACGGAACAATGTCTGAAGAACGTGCAGACCATTTTGCGCGCCGCCGGCTCGGATCTTCAATACGTGCTCCGCTGCGGCGTCTTTCTCCTCGACATGAGCGAGTTCGCGGAGATGAACGGCGTCTATTCGCGCATCTTCGGCGAGCATCGCCCCGCGCGAACAACGGTTCAAGTCGCGGGGCTTCCCGGCGCGGGACTCAGAGTCGAGATCGACTGTATCGCCTACGTGCCCTGATACACACAGCGCGCGCGCTTCACCAAATCCGCGCACGTAGATTGTCTGCGCGCACCATCGGATCGCCTTCTTTGCACCCGAACGCCGCCTTGAACTCCGGCATGTTCGACAGTGGGCCATTCACTCGCCATTTGCTGGGCGAATGCGCGTCGGACTTCAGCGCCTGAAGCTGCTGCTCTGGACGACTTATGCTGCGCCACACTTGCGCCCATCCGAGGAAGAAGCGCTGCTCCGGCGTGAATCCGTCGATCTTCGGATGGGGCTTACCCGCGATCGCTTTTTCCATCGCGTAGTATGCGACCGTCAGGCCTCCGAGATCGGCGATGTTCTCGCCGAGCGTTTGACGTCCGTTCACGTGCGAGGCGCTGTCGACGACCGTGTATCCGTTGAACTGATCGACGACACGTTGCGCAGCCGCCTTGTATTTCGCCGCGTCTTCCGGCGTCCACCAGTCGCGCAGATCGCCTTGCGCATCGAATTGACGACCGGAATCGTCGAAGCCATGCGTCATCTCGTGTCCGATCACCGCGCCCAACGCGCCGTAGTTCACCGCGTCGTCCGCCTTCGGATCGAAGAATGGCGGCTGGAGAATGCCGGCCGGAAACTGAATCTGATTCAGCGACGAGCTGTACGACGCGTTCACCGTCGGCGGGGTCATGCTCCACTCGTCGCGCGCCGGCGCCTTCCCCACTCGTGCCCACGTGCGCGCCGAATTCCACTCGGCTACCGCACGCTGGTTCTGATAGTAGGAGCCCGGCTTGATGCCGAGCGTCGAGTAGTCGCGCCACTTGTCGGGGTATGCGACTTTTCTCAAGAACGCGTTCAACTTCCCGACGGCTTGCACCTTCGTCGGTTGGCTCATCCAATCGAGACCATTGATCCGGTCGCGCAGCGCGGAGACGAGATTGTCGACCATCTTCGCGGCGCGCGCTTTCGCCTCGGGCGAGAAGTTGCGCTTGATCCACTGCTCACCGACAGCTTCGCCGAGCGCACCATTCGTTGCCGCGGCGCACTGCTTGAGCCGCGATTGCTGCTGCTGAACACCGGTCGTCACCTGCTGCCAACGGAACGCTTCCCTACGGAACGGTGAGCTCAGCGAGTTCATCGCGCCGTTCGTCACGTGCCAGCGCAGATACGCTTTCCATGCGTCGACCGGCGTCGCGGTGATCAGCGTATCGAGCGACGCGAAGTACCGCGGCGCGCGAACGTTGACATCGCTGGTCGTCTTCGCGCCCTGCTGCTGCAAATACCTCTGCCAGTCGATGTGCGGAGTCATCGTTCCGAACTCGGCCAGCGTCATCTTGTGATACGTCGCGACGGGATCGCGCATGTCGGCTTGCGGCGTCGTGATCTTGGCGATGGACGTCTCGAGATCCATCACGGTCTTCGCGTCGGCGGCGGCTTGCTGCTGTGACTCGCCGACGAGCTCGAACGAGCGTGTCACATGCTCGACGTAGTCCGCGCGCCGCTTGGTCGCGCGCTGATTGTCGCCGAGGTAGTCGTCGCGATTCAGCGTGAGGCCGCCCTGGTTCGCGGAGAGAATCACGAGCTTGCTGTTCTTCGGATCGGTCGACGGCCCGAGCGAAAATGGCGACGCGCCACCACCGCCGCCTCGGCCACCACCACCGCCGCCGCGAAGTGCTCGGCTGCCGAACAACTTCACGATGTCGTCGGTGGTCTTTGCGGCCGCGATCGCGTCGAGGGCGGGTTTGATCGGCTTCGCACCTTCTCGCTCCATCAGCGTCGTGTCCATGCACGCTGCGTAGAACTCTCCGATCTTCATGTCGTTCGAGCCGGCCTTTGCTTCGCCGTCGCGAACGAGGTTCGCGTCGTCGATGACGATTTTCTGAACGACTTCCTGGTTTTGGTCGCCGAGCATTCCGAAGCTTCCGAGGCTCGTCTTGTCCGGCGGGATCGTATTTCGCTTGAGCCAGCCGCCGTTGGCGTACTCATAGAAGTCGGTGCACGGCGCGCAGGTCGTGTCGAGGTTCAAGCGACTGAGCGGCTTTGCCTGCTGCGCGCGCACGACCGACGCGGCCGCGATGCCAATCACGACGAGCGAATACTGAAGGGACTTGATGAACATGAGCCTGCTCCAACTCGTGTTGGGCTACGCCGCGCGTAGTCGTGATTCATGGAGAGCTTGGTCACCAATGTGCGTGACCTCCACCAAGACAACGTAGCTGCGCCGTTGGACGCTGAAGCCGTTTTTTCAGCGACCGGTGTGGCTCACGATTCAGTAACGCTCACGATTCTTCGATCTTGTAGATCTCGCGCTTTCCGCGAACGACGAGATCATGGTAGCCGTCCATGATCTTCTCGAGCTCTTTGAGATCGTCGGGGTTGCCTTGCGGATTCGCCATCATGTTCTCGAAGTCATCGATCGTCTCGACTTCCATTTCCAAGACCGCCGTCCAGTAACGCTCAGCGCAGAAGTCGGTCAGGATGCGCATGCTTGGCATTCCGAGCTTTGCGCTGAGCTTGTTCATCGCCTGGAACTTCTGGATCAGCGGCCGCACTTTGCCCGGCTTGCAGTACATCACTTCGCGAATGAGAAACATTGAAGACCCCCGTCGGTGTATGAACGAGCTCCATCAACGGTTTCATGTTGATGCCGCTGCCGCTCGTTCAGCAAGGCCGGCTTCGGCATACGGCGTGCGGCCCGGTGAGACAAGACTCGTCACCGGCAATTCATGTCCTTTCTGAGCTCGTTGTTCGCTTGGTTCAAGAGCCACGACGAAATCGTCGTTTGGCTCGTCGGCGCGTCGATCCTCATGCTCGTCACGAGTGTGGCGGCCGTCGGGTGGGTGATCATTCGCGTCCCGGCGGACTACTTCGCGCGACAGAACCCCGATGAGGGACGATGGGCGCACCGCCACCCGCTCGTTCGCGCCGCGCTGATTGCCGGCAAAAACCTTCTCGGTCTCGTACTCGTCGTGGCCGGAATCCTCATGCTCGTTCTCCCGGGGCAAGGCGTGCTCACGATCGTCGCGGGACTCTTCCTCCTCGACATCCCCGGCCGTCACCGGCTCGTGATGTGGATGGTTCGCCGCGGTCCAGTCCTGACGTCACTGAACTGGGTTCGCGAACGCGCGGGGCGTGAGCCGTTTCAGGTCGCGCATCAACCAGGATGATTTAGAGAACTCTCAGGCCAACAGACTGGCAGCTGCTGTTCTGGTCTTGTTCGTTCGGGTTCGTCCCGTTCGTCGAGTTCGTGTGCAAATCATTGAGGCCAGACCAATCGATCGGCCTCGACGGCGCGGCGTAAACTCACTCACGCGTCGAGAAGACGTCGCTGCCGAACGCCGTCAATCCCTTCTGCCCCGCGTAACCCAGGTGCCCGAGTCCGAAGAGATCCTCGACGGTCTTGAGGAATGAGAAGTGGTTGTACGGCACGTCCGAGATGGTTCCCGGCCTGACGAACGGCGACAAGACGACGGCGCCGATGCGCCCGCCGCCAGGTCCGTTGATGCCCGGATTGAGCACGTTCGGCCCCGGTTGCTCGTCGCAGCAGGCTGTCGCGTCGATCGTCCACGCCTCGTCGAACGTGATGACAAGCATGCCGTCGGCGCGAAATGCGGGTGAGCTCGTGATGAGTGGAACCCAGTGCCTCAGGAACTCGTCCGCCGATTCCAAGCCGCCGATCTCTCCGTTCTTGCACGGACGATCGTGCCCGTCGTGACACAAGCTCGGGGAGATGAACGAGTAGTTCGGCGTCGACGAGATCGACTCGAGCGCGTGCTCGAGCGCCGGAAGAGCGACGACGTTCTTGTGACAGCTCTTCGAGTCGATGACCGAGTGGAAGTACACGAACGGGTTGTGCTTCGTCGCGTACTGGTCGAGCGGCGTCGCCCGCTGCGTCGAGTCGAGCGAGCCAATCACCGGATGCGCGCAAGTGTTCGCCTCTCGTGTCGTGTCCGCGCCCATGTCTTCCATGTAGGCAGACCACGAGAGTCGCTTGTCCTCGAGCTGATTCGCGACCGTTTTGATCGACTTCGGATAGACGCACCCTGATCCGATCGGTTGGCCGTCCCGCGCCTTGCCGGTTTGCACGAACTCCGAGAACCGCGGACAATCGATTTGCGTCTCTCGCGACGGAGCAAGCCCGCTGATCATCGCGATATAGTTGTCGAGGCTGACGTGTCCCGTGCCGTGATACTGCCGAAGAAACGCACCGGCCTTCGTGAGCGTATCGGCGAGATACGGCGCTTGCGACGTCGCCTGAAACGTCGAATCGAACCCTTCGTTCTCGAGCACGATCACGAACAAGTGGCGGACCGGTGGCAGCGTAGACCGCTGCGCCAAGACCGGGAGCGACGTCAGGAGGGCAAGAGCAGCGGCGATCGCGGCGCTCTTTCCGACGCGGGGAGGTGTGTCGCGGTTCACGACTCTCATCTCGGTGGCTGGATTGAAGTCACGAGAAGCTAGCGTCCGGCACGCACAGCGGAACAGGGTTCCACGCCGTTGCGTCTAGTTTGTCCAGTCGTATTTTGGCTTATATGAGCGAAAACGACATCCAAGCCAGCGGCCATACGGCGACTCGACTCGCGCCATGGAAAGCGCAATGAATGCCGTGCGCAGCATCGTTCGCGCAATGCGAATGAACACAAGAGAGATCGAGGCCAAGATCGGAATGAGCCTCGCCCAGCTCTTCGTGCTGCAGGTCTTGGCAGACCGACCCGCGGGCTCGTTGAACGAGCTCGCGGCGCGGACGGCGACGCACCAGAGCTCCGTGTCCGTCGTCGTGCGGCGACTCGTCGAAAAGGGATACGTCTCCCGCACGAAGTCGACGATCGATCAGCGTCGGGTCGATCTCGACGTCACGCAGAACGGTCGCGCGATCCTGTCGGGTGCTCCGACGACCGTGCAGGCACGCCTTCTGTTCGGACTGCAGCGAATGCCCCCCACCGAGCTTCGAGCGTTTACCGCTCGCCTCGAGCAATGGCTCGGCGACGCCGGAATCGACTTGAGCCCGGCGCCGATGTTCGGCGAGACCGAAACGAGCGACAACGCCGCGTAAGCACGGGAAGCGACAGGCGAGAGCTCCGCGGACACACATGGGTCACGCGGAGCGGCATCGCCGTCTGCACTCTCGACGCTCAAAGCGTGAATTTGGCGCTGCCGACCAGCGTGCGCTGCGGGAACGGATGGAAGAGGAAATACTTCCGGTCGAGCAGATTATCGACGCCGAGCGACGCCGACCAATTTCGCGTGAGGCGATAGCTCACTCGCCCGTCCATGACGAACCAGCCGTCGAACCCCTGGTACGTGTTGAAGCGCACGTCGCTGTCGTCGAGAGTCGTGTACATCTTGTCGCTGTACCGGCCGCCGAGCGACACGGACAGCTTTTGGTTTGCGCGATACGTCCCGGTGAAGCTCGCCCGCCACTTCGGGATGTTCGGCAGGAATTTTCCGATCGCCGATCCTGCCGGCGCCGTTGCGCTCGCGCGGCCGGCGAGCGCCAATGTCCGCGCGTCGACGTACGTCGCACTCCCGGTCAACTCGAGGCCGCGAATGACGAGGTCATTTTCGCCAAGCGCGAGCTCGACGCCGCGCGCGCGGACGTGGTCGACGTTGGACAAATACGAGAACAACGTCGGCGATCCCTGAACGAGCGGAAGGAATTGCGAGATGATCGCGTCGTGCACGTCGTCCTGGAACAACGACACCTGCGCTTTCGCCTTGTCGAACGTGCGAGAAACGCGAAGCTCCGCGGCGAGATCGTTGTCGGGCTTGAGATTCGGATCCGGCGACGTGAATGTCGCGCCCGTGGTCACGAGCTGATACAGCTCGGCCGGCGTCGCGAAGCGATACGCCTTCGCGAGCGATGCGCTCACTTCCCAATCGGCCGGACTCCACGTGAAGGTCGCTTTCGGCGAAAAGCGCGAAGCCTTCACCGTCGGTTGAACGACCTTCGTGCTGCCGTTGATGTTCAACCCGTCGAACGCCTTCCACCACTCGTAGCGACCGCCGACAGTCAGCTTCGTCGTCGGAGTCGTGAACCAGGCATCCTGCACCCACACGGCTTTCGTTTCCGTCTTGCCGTCGCCCTCGGACGCGACGGTCGTGACGTCGCTCCCCCGCCAGTTCGGGGCGTTGTACGTCGGATTCAGCAAACGGTAATGCTCGCCATGGACGCCGAAGCTCAGCGTGTTCATCGCGACCGGACCGCCCGGGTGCCACGCCGCCTTCGCGTCGAGCGTCGCCCAACCTGTCCCGTCGAGCATCGCCACTCGCCCCGCGGAGCTGAACTCCGTATCGCTCGCGACGCTGACGGGCGTTCGCTGTCGATCGTGCAGGATTCGATACGCCGCACCGACGACTTCATAGTCCCAGTCGCGCCGCGTGTCGCTGCGGATCGAAAGACTGTGCGACTGATGCATCTGATAGAGATCGTACGTGCCGCTCGCGAATGCCGACTGTCCGCCATAGCTCGCCGCGCCCGACCTCGCGAGGTACGTGTCGGTGCCGGCTTCCGCGTCGTTTTGCCAATAGCCGAAGGTGTACGTCGCGCGAAGCGTCGGCGTGATGTCGTATGCGAGTTTCGCTTTGGCGTTCGACATCTGCGTGTGCAGCAGACCGCTCGCGCCAAGGACGTTCGCCGCGCCGCCGACCTTGTTCGTGTCCGCGAAGCCCCCGGTCGTTCCGCTTGGAAACGACGGAGCCGTGACATACGTCAGCGGCTGGCTGTTGCTGTTCTGAAAATTGCCGCTGATCCACATCGACAGCTTGCCGAAGCGATCGCCGACGATCGCGTTCGTCTGCGCGGTGCCGAATGTCTTGTCCGTTCCGTAGAGCGAGAAATGCTGCAGCGCCTGCGACTGCTCGACCACGACCTGCAGCGAGTCTGGTTGGCGCGTCGTGATCTCCATGACCGCGCCCATCGAGTTCCCGGCATAAGCCGCCGAGAAGGGCCCGTACATGACATCGATTCGCGCGATCTCCTCCGGGGAAATCATGCCCCATCGCGGGCCGCCAAGTGTGTTGTTGTTCGCGATCAGCGCGGTGATGGGAACGTCATCGGCGAAGATCAGCGAGCGCGCGCTCGAGCTCACGCCCCAGACGCGCGTTCCCATCGTCGCTTGCGTGTCGCCGTAGTTCCGCTTTCGCAGAAAGATGCTCGGCATGTACTTCACCGCGTCTTCCGAGTCGATGATGTTGACCGTCTCTTGGACTTTCTTTGCCGTGATGCCGATCGTCGCCGGCAGCGTGAGGCGCTCGAGCACCGTGACGTGCGTTTCGTCCGCGCGCGCGGCCGTGACTTTCACAGTGCCGAGGGTGACGGGGACGATCGGTGTGCTGTCCGGTTTGGTCGGCGGCGTTCCCGTTTGCGCGACCAGTGTCACAACGGGGGTGGCGAGCGCGGCGAGGGCCGCGAGCGCCGATGCACGGAAATTCATAGTTTCGTTTATGTGCTCGGGCGCACGCAGCGTCGAAGCGAGCATGCACGCCGATCAATTTGATTTTGGGATGCGTCACGGACGGCCGTTGGCCGATGACGCGCGAACCTGCCCTTGCCGTCGCGACACACGCGCCGAGCATCAGCTCGGCGGGGTCAGCTCAGATCAGCGATGGCGGTCCGTTGGCGAAGGGCCGCGAGTAAGGCCGTTCAACAGCCGGCGCAGCGTCGCGATGTCCGATTCGCGCCGACGCGACAATCGCGTACTCCGCGGCGGGCGCGGTAGGAGTTCGGCCCGCGACAAACGGCGTGACGCCGCAACATGCGCCGAGACAGGTACACGACGCGTCCGAGTGGCTCGGCGAATGGGACGATGACGCGTGCTCGTGACCGTCGTGCCCCGCCATCGGCATCTCTGCCGACCCGTGGTGATGCCCGGCCATCGCGACGTTCGAGTGAACGGCGCATGTGTGGATCCCCGGCGCTTCGAGAAGCGCGGCATTGAACCACAGGGCCCAAAGGCCAATGAAGAGGCGAAGCCAGGCGGGACGGCGCACGATGTTAGTAATACAACGAGTATGTGAGCCGTTCGCCAGTCCGTCATCCGCCGATGGTGACGGTGCCGGCCGTCGAGTCATAGGTCACCGGATACGAGCGCAGGTTGCTCGTGGGCTGGCCGCCGATCCACCGCCCCGTGAGATCGAACATCGCGCCGTGTCCCGGACAATAGAAGCGCGTGGTCTGTGCCTGCACGGTGCTTCCCTGGTGCGGGCAAATCAGTGAGAACGCCGAGAACGAGCTCGTTGATTCGCGAACGATCGCGACCGGCGCGCCATCGATGGTCGTCGTGACGACTCCGCCGACCGTCGCGAGCGTCGGATTGCTCGCGATCGATATCGTCGTCGAGGAAAGCGTCGACGGCGACGTCACGTCGCCGCCACCACAGGCGGCGAGGGCGGCGGCCGCGACCGCCGCCGCGCCGTACTTCAAGAAACTCAGCCGATCGATCACCGGCTCGCCGCGACCGACGAGCGCGCATCCCGCGCACCCGCGCGCCTCCGATGCGCCGACCGCCATTGATTCTGATTTCGTCATTATCGATCCCTCATCCTTCATGAACGTCTACTTGTGTCGTTGAGCACTCAGTTCTTCCAGAACCACATCATCGCCGTGCCGAGCGTCGCGACGCCGATCGAGCCGAGCGCGACGTTGCGGTGCTGCCGGGCGTTCGCGTTCGATCGCTTGGCGTTGTCGCCGATCGCCCCGGTCCAGACGAAGCCCGCGTCGGACGCCAGCATGGCGATCGTATGGAGCGTCCGTCGTGTCCGGCCGGCCGGATCGGATCGCGAGTCCCACCAGTTCCACGCCCCCGTGACGGTGTTCACGGTGAACAGCGCCCCGATGCCCGTCGCGACGGCGACGTGCGCGCCCTTCATGCCAGAACCCTCATTGCCATGAATCAACTGGTTGCCGAGCACATACTCGGCGGCGAACAGCGGCAGCATCGTGTAGCTGCCGATGCGATGCAGCGTGAGCCGACGTGCATACCAGTCGCTGTACTCGACCGCGTGACGACGCCGCGGCTGCGTGTCGGATAGCTGAGCGGCGTTGCTGATGTTCCAGATCGGGACCGAGTCGTTCGAAGAGATGCGCGACGTGTCTCGCGCGACATCATGAGACGCGACGGCTGCCGCCGCGAAAACGGCGTAAAGTGCAATCATGGGATGCTCGCGGACGCTGTGCGGTTTTGGCGAGTGCCGCGCAATCGCGCGATCACGCCGCACGGAAGAGCACAATTCCGACCACCGCAGCGGCCGTCGATAGAGAGACACGGAAGATCGTGAACAACCTGACGCGTCACCCAGCCGGGGCGACGCTACGGTGCGCAGGTATTGATCAGCCGGCCTACGGCGTGTGCGCCGCTAGCGCGTTCTAGTGAACGACGATTTGAAAAAACAGCGATGCGCGCTCAGGCAGGTTTGCGGTGACCTGATAGGTTCCGGGCGCGCCTGCGGAGAATGTCGTCGTCTCGGTGCCCGTTCCGTCCGAAACTGTGTTGAGTGCGGACAGACTGCCGCCCGACGTCGACCAGTTTACCGCTGTGCCGGGAACAGCGTTGCCAGGGCGGTCGCGCACGATCACCTGCAGCGTGACAGGCGAGCCGACGCCGACGGTGTCCGATCGAGCCCCGGCGAAATCGAGATAGGACGGAGAGCCGATCGTGCTCACGACGCGGATCGTATCGACGCCGTCGCCGGCGGCCGCCACCAGAGCGTTCTGCTCGGGGGACGAGCTGATGGTCCAGAGAATGCGCGCGCCGCCGAGGGAATCCGTCGTGGTGACGGTATCAGAGATTTTGCCGTGACCAGCCTGCAGAATCCAATGGACCGACGTCGACGCGCTCGCGGTACCGTCGAACGTCACCTGGATTGGCACGGACAAAATGGTTCCGGCCGGCGCCGAATCCTTGAGCGTAGACGTGATTCTATAAGATGGCCCGGTCGGCGCCGTCGAATCGGTAGTGGAGAGGTTGCAACCCGCCGCGAGCCCGAGAATCGCGAATACGACAAGCGACAGCCGGAGGCTCCCTTGCGGGTGCGCAGACCGGATGGTGCGCATCAAAGTCATTGTTGGCTCCGTTTCTTTTTGCCAGTGGACACTCGTTGGTTCTACGACCACGAGCCACGAGTCGATGGCAAAGAAAAACCAATGGTGAACGGAGCCGATTGTCGCGCTGTCTACCGCTCGGGCGTCGACCATCCGATTGCAAACGCACCGTTGGGGCCCGCTAGCACCGTCGTCCCCAGCAGCACTCGATCGATCCAGTTCCGCGGCCGCGAGTGGAGAAACTGCACCGTCTTTTGACCGCTGAACGTCCCGATCGCCGCGCCGAGCGCGACGTCGCTCGCCCAATGTTTGTTGTGGTACATGCGGGAGAGTCCGACCATCGTCGCACCGCCGTACATGAGCGGTCCGACGATCCACGTCGATCGCGGCCACCAACTCCCCGTCTCCGCCGTGACAGCCGACGCCGCGGCGAACGCCGTCGTCGTGTGCCCCGACGGAAACGACGTGCGATCCGGGTCGGTGAACCCTCGGCCGAATTTGAAGTCGGCGGCATTCGAATCGCCCGTGACGAACGGCCGCGCACGTCCGGCGAGTCCTTTGAGCGCGCCCGTGACGACGTCGGAGACGAGCACCGCCTCGGTGCCATGCAGCCCGAGATCCGCGACGCGACCGAAGCCTCCGAGGCGGCCGACGGCGTACATCGACGCGCCGATCACGTACGCGCCGGGACTTGCGATCAGCTCGAATCCGGTCGCCGCGTGATGGAAAAATCGATCGGCCTGGGCACTAGGATTCTCTAATCGATTCGCGATGCGCTGATCGACAGGAAACATTGCGACGGTGAGCCCGGCGAAGCCCACCGCGACGATGGCGTCGCGCGCCGAAAAGAGCGGCCTTGATCTTGCCGCTGAGTCGGCTGGGGGCGCGCTCGACTGCGCTCCGGAAACAGACGAGAGAAGCAGGATCTGGGATATCAGCAGCGCGAAGCGCCGTGCAGATGCGAGTGGTTGCATTTCTGCAACGTAGGCGGGATCAGGTTACGCCACGATAACACGCCTACTCTGGCTTCTCAGCCCAACGGAGGGAGTGTGAAGGTCCTTGTTGTCGAAGATGACGAAAAGCTCGCCGGCGTTTTGGTCCGCGGACTTCGGGAGCGACAGATCGACGGATCGCGCGCCCGAACCGTGAGCGAAGCGCGGTCGCCATTGCTCTCTGGAGCATATGACGTCGCGATCCTCGACATCACGCTGCCCGATGGGAGTGGGCTCGAGTTGTGCCGAACGGCGCGCGCTCGAGGGATTGCAACGCCCATTCTCATGCTGACCGCGCGCGACGCGATCGACGATCGCGTTGCCGGCCTCGAGAGCGGCGCCGACGACTACCTCGTCAAGCCGTTCGCGATCCGCGAATTGAATGCGCGAATCGACGCGCTCGGGCGTCGACAGCCCGCGCTGCGGTCAACGGAGTATGCCTTCGCAGATCTGAGCATCGATCTGCGCACGCGGCGAGTAGCGCGCGGTGGGTGCGCGATCACGCTTACCGCCAAAGAGTTCGGGCTCCTCGAATTCTTCGTGATCCACGCCGGCGAAGTCGTCGACCGCGCGAGCATCACGGCGAGCGTCTGGGACGAAAACCACGATCCATGCAGCAAGGTGATCGAAGTTCTGATCGCGCGCGTCCGTCGCAAGATCGATGATGGATTCTCGCCGCAGCTGATTCACACGGTTCGCGGCGCGGGCTATCGGTTCGGCGTCGAGCAAAGCGATGACGAGACTCGCCGGCCGTTGACGTGAAACCCCTCGACCGCCTGCGTTGGAAACTGACGGCATGGTACGTCGCGACCTTCGGGGCGATCCTCGTCGCGTTCAGCGTCGGATTGTTCTTCACGATCTCGCACTCGATCGCCGCAAAGTTGGATCGATCGCTCGCGCACGCCGCGGAGCAGGTGCGCGAGAACCTCATCGATCACGGCGTCGATGGGGTCGCGCCCAACGCGCTCGCGATTCCGGATCGAGCGCTATACGTCTTTGAGAGCGGCGGGACGCTCGTCGTTCCCGACACCGCGAGCGCCCCCGTACGACGCACAGCGCAGGCCGCAGAAACCCAGGGAGAGACCTCGGGACGCTTCGACATCGGCCACGAACACACCCTGCTCGTGCACGCGGTCCGGTTCGTCGCTCCGGACCGACGAGTGTTCGTAGCCGTCGCCGCTGCTGACACCGAGGAGCTCGAGGACGAATACGCCAACCTGATCACGGTCGTCTCGGTCGCACTCGGTCTCGCTCTCGTGGCCGTTGGCGCGGGAGGCTACATCCTCGCGCGTCGCGCGAGCGAGCCAATCGACCATTCGTTCGAGCAGATGCGTCGATTCATGGCGGACGCCGCGCACGAGCTTCGCACGCCGATCGCATTCCTGCGCGCGCAGAGCGACATCACACTCGAGCGCGACCGGCCGGCAAAAGAGTACGCGGATGCGCTTCGCGAAGTCGGCAGCGAGGCCGCGCGCATCGGAACGATCGTCGACGATCTCTTCACGCTCGCACGGGCGGACGCCGGCGAGCGGCGGCTCGAGCGAGCGGCGATCTACCTCGACGACGTCGTGCTCGACGCCGTCGTCAAAGCGCGGCCGCTCGCGCTCATGCGAGGCGTAGACCTCGACATCGCGGAGTTCGAGGAAAGCCCAATGATTGGCGACGCCAGGCTGCTCGGTCAGCTCGTACGAATCGTGATCGACAATGCGATCAAGTACACGCCGAACGGCGGCAGCGTCACGTTGGCGGTCGTGTCGCGTGAAGGTCACAACCTTCTCACCGTCAGCGACACCGGCATCGGGATTTCCGCTGCGGAGCTTCCGAGAATCTTCGATCGATTTTACCGCACGCCGGACGCTCGGTCGGCCTCCGACGGTGCCGGCCTCGGGTTGTCGATCGCTCAATGGATCGCCGCCGCGCATAACGGCCAGTTCGACGTCGCATCGACGCCCAGAGTCGGAACGCGCGTCGCGGTAACGCTGCCAGCCGGCGAGCGCATCGTGAATGACGCTCGCGAGACCATGCAGAGCGTGCCGCACGTTACCGTGGCGTAACCTCCCGCTCATAGCTTCCGCCTCATTACAACGGGCGGTGGCTATGACGAGACAGCGAAGTCAGCACATTCCGAAGTTCGTCATTATGGCGGTCCTGTCGCTCGCGGCGCCTCGACTCTCGTCCGCGCAGCACGCACATGGCGACACGACGAAAACCTTCTTCGTGAAACGAGATCTCGCGTGGTCCGCGGCGGCGCTCGCGGGCACGGGAGTCGTGAGCATCTTCGACAAGCGGATCGCGCACTGGACGCAAACGCCGAGCATCCAAGGGTCGTCGTCGCGGCACAACGTCGTCAACGATCTGACGAAGATCAACGAGACGACGCTGACCGGCGCCGCCATTCTGAGCTACGGCGTCGGACGCTTGGTCCACTCGGAGACGATGGCCGACGTTGCGCTGCATACGGCGGAGTCCACCATTCTCACGAGCGCTATCAGCCAGGTCATCCGCGGACCGCTCGGCCGCGAGCGTCCGAGTATCAGTCCGAACGATCAATACAAGTTTCAGTTCGGAAAGGGATTCACGAACTTCAACAATCGCTCATTTCCGTCCCTGCATTCCGCCGTCGGGTTCGCGGCCGCAACGGCGATATCGGCCGAAGTCCACGAGCGAAATCCGGACGCGGGATGGTGGGTTTCGCCGATCGCGTACACCGTCGCGATGGTTCCCGGTCTCACGCGCATGTACCTGAACCAGCATTGGGCGAGCGACATCGTGTCCGGGGCGTTCGTTGGTGGGCTGATCGGCAATCGCGTCGTGCACTACGCGCACACCCGCACCCGATCGAAGCTCGATCGCGCTCTTCTAGGCGCGATCATCGTACCGGATGGTCACGGCGGCGTCGCGATTGGCTCGTCATTCAACTGGTGACGGCGCTCTCGTGCGCGGGTTGCAAGAGTCGCCGCAGGTGCGCACGTGGGTTCTGCCGGCATGCGTCTTCAGCGCACTTGCTTCCACGGTCGCGCGCGGCCAGACGGGCAGTCGCGTCACGGTGCAGGTCTTCGGTGACACAGTCCCGGTGGGCGGTGCGCTCGTACGCCGCGCGGCGACGAGCGCGCGAACGGACGACCGAGGAACCGCGACGCTTTTCGTGCCACCGGGCGTCGACACGATCGTCGTAACCAAGATCGGGTTCCGACCCGACACGACCATCCTCGCGGCGCGCATCGAGCTGGACACAGCGTTCGTCGTGCGGCTCGTCGAGCAGGCGGAAGTGGTGTCTCCAGTGTTCGTCACCAGCACGAGAACGGAGCGACGCCTCGAGGAAGAGCCGCTGCGGATCGAAGTGCTCGCCGGCGACGACGTCGGCGAAAAATCCGAGATGCGCCCCGCGGACACGCGTACGCTCCTCAGCGAAATGAGCGGCGTGCGCACACAGACGCTCTCGCCCCTCGGCGCGACCAACGTGCGAATTCAAGGTTTGCCGGGGCGCTACACCGCACTGCTCAACGACGGACTGCCACTGTACGGCGGACAGGCGAGCGGATTCACGCTCGTCGAAGTCGTGCCGCTCGACCTTCGTCAGGCGGAAGTGATCAAAGGCGCGGCGTCGGCGTTGTACGGACCACAAGCGCTCGCGGGCGTCGTGAATCTCATCTCACGCCGGCCGCCCGATACGAGTCAGGTCCTGCTCAATCAGAGCGCGCCGTCGAGCACCGACGCGATGGGATTTCTCGCCCGATCGTTTCGAAAAGAAGTGGGGCTCACCTTGCTCGGCGGCTTGCATCGCCAGAGCGCCGAAGACGGCGACAACGATGGATGGGCCGAGGTACCAGGTTTTAGACGGGCGGAGCTGCGACCGCGTTTGTTTTTCGACGACAGCTCCGGTCATTCGCTGATGGCGACCGTCGGAGGATTCGCGGAAGATCGGGTGAGCGGGACGATGGGCGACGTCACGCCGTTCGTTGCCCGTGGCGCCGGACCTCGTTCAGCGTTTTCTGATAGTCTGACAACACGGCATGTCGACGCCGGCTTGGTCGGCCGGTGGCGGTCGTCATCGTCGCTCGTGTTTGGCGCGCGGACGTCCGCAAGCGACGAAACACAGCATCACCGGTTCGGCAGCACGCTCGAGGACGACACACGCCGCACGTTGTTCGGCGAAGCGACCGTGACCCACACGCTCGCCAGCAACGTCCTCGTCGCCGGCGCGGCGTGGCTTCGCGATTCATACGACAACACTCAAGTCTCTCGCTTCGACGCGACATACTCGACGCCTGGCGTGTTTCTCCAGGACACCTACACGCCCGTTCATTGGCTATCCGGTACGTTCAATGGACGCTGCGACTGGTCGAACGTCTACGGAACGATCTGCACGCCGCGGCTCTCCGTGCTCGCGCGCACGGGTCCGCTGGTCTCGGCGCGCATTTCTGCCGGCGGCGGTTGGTTCGCTTCGCGGCCACTCACGGATCAGACCGAGACGTTTGGTCTGAGCCATGTGTTCGAACCGACAGCCCTTGCCGCCGAGCGGGCCCGCACCGCGTCGCTGGACGTCACGGTGACGAATGGACCGTTGCAAGTGAACGGAACGCTTTTCGCGAATCGCGTCGTCAATCCTGTAGGTCTTCAGCGCGTCGCGGGCGACACGAGCGGGGCCGTGAATCTCGTGAATGCCACTGCGCCGCTGCGGGCGCACGGCGGCGAGCTCTTTGCGGTCTTCAACGAGGAGCCGTTTGTCGTCACGGCGTACTTCGCTGCGACGAGAAGCCGCGAGGTATCGACCGAATCGGGACGCGTCCGCGAGGCACCGCTCATTCCCCGTCAAACGGCTGGACTGGATTTCGCTCTCGAGGACGACGAGTCCGGGGCGTACGGCGCGCTCGAGGTGTTCTATACCGGGCGCCAGTCGCTCGAGGACAACCCATACTCGACGGTGTCGCGGCCGTACACGACGCTGGGCGTGCTGCTCTCGAAACGATGGAATGACGCGACCATTTTCTTGAATTTGGAAAACCTCACCGGTGTGCGGCTCACGAAGTATCAACCGCTATTGCGTTCGAGCGTTGGCGAAGGTGGAGCGTGGACCGTCGAGCCGTGGGCGCCGCTCGAGGGACGACGCGTGAACCTCGGCGTTCGCTGGGCGTGGCCGTAACTCGAGTATGCATGGAACCATCGGGCATCTCGTCGAAACGTACGGCTACTGGTTTCTGTTCCTGCTGGTTGCAGTCGAGAGTTTTGGCATCCCACTTCCGGGCGAAACGGCGCTCGTCACCGCGGCGGCGTTCGCAGCGCGCGGACGGTTGAACATCCTGTTGGTGATCGTTGCCGCCGCGGGCGGCGCCATCTTCGGCGACAACGCGGGCTACTGGATCGGCCGAAAAGGTGGGCTCGCGCTCGTCCGTCGATTCGGCAAGCACGTCGGGTTGACCGACGCAAAGCTCGAGCGCGTTCACGGATTCTTCGATCGGCACGGCTCGAAGACGATCTTCTTCGCGCGCTTCATCGCGCTCCTGCGAAGCTGGGCCGCCGCACTCGCCGGCGTCGCCCGCATGTCGTACGCGACGTTCATGCTCTTCAACGCGCTCGGCGGAATCGTCTGGGCGAGTGCGTTCGGCTGGGCTGGATATGCGTTCGGGCACAACCTGCCGCGCCTCGAGCACCAGCTCGGCCGGCTCAGCATCGTGCTCGCGGCGCTCGCGGCGGTCGTCATATTGTTCGTGATCGGCCTGCGCGAGTTCCGCAAACATCGCTGATCCTTCGACTCAATCTTCCAAGGTCGGCAGCGACAGGAGCAACTCACTCGCGCGCGGTCGAATCGCGATGGATTCGTCTTTTCGAATCGTGCCGTCGCGAAAGACGATCACCCGTTTCGCAAATCGCGAAATATCCGGCTCGTGCGTCACCATGACGATCGTGAGACCGCGATCATTCAAATCCTGAAATACTTCCATGATCTCGACCGACGTTCGGCTATCGAGATTTCCGGTCGGCTCATCCGCCAGCAGGATCGACGGGCTGTTCACGAGCGCTCGAGCAATGGCGACGCGCTGCTGCTGACCGCCGGACATTTGCGACGGGAAGTGATCGGCGCGACTCGCGAGTCCAACCTTGGCAAGCGCCTCTGCGGCGCGCTGCTGTCGCTCGGCCTTCGTCATGTTCGTGTAGAGCGTCGGAAGCGCGACGTTCTCGAGCGCCGTCGTTCTCGCGATCAGGTTGAAACCCTGAAAAACGAATCCGAGCTTGCGGTTGCGTACGCCCGCGAGCTCCCGCTTCGTCAGTCCGGACACGTCGACGCCATCGAGCAGGTACCTCCCTGTCGTCGGACGATCGAGGCAACCGAGGATGTTCATGAACGTCGACTTTCCGCTGCCGCTCGCGCCCATGATGGCGACGAACCCGCCCCGCTCGACGTCGACGCTCACGCCGCGCAACGCATGGACGCGCGTTTCGCCCATCTCGTAGTACTTGTGCGCGTTCTCGACGCGGAGGACGACCAACTGCTCCTGCGCGATTGCGCTCGCCGGCGGAAGTGAGCTCGCGGCCGTCACGCTTACTTCTTCGCCGCTTGGCCGGCAGTTGGTGCTTGCGACTTGGCCAGCAGCGCCCCGGTTACGACCTGATCGCCTGGCTTCAATGATCCCGCGAGCACTTGCTTCACTTCGGTGAATGCATGATCCGTGAGACCGATAGCCAGTTGTACGGGCACAACGGTCCGATCCGGGTCGATCTTCCAGACGACGACTCGGTCCGATGCGCCTGCATTCGCATCATCAGCGACGATCCTTTCGCGCGCGTAGAGCGCGCGCATGTCGTCGGCCGACATCGGCGGCTTGTACCGGAGCGCGGCGTTCGGAACCTTCACGACGTCGTGGACGGTCGCGATCGGAATCGTCGCGTAGGCCGTCATGCCGGGGAAGAGCTTGAGATCCGGATTCGCGAAATCGATGATCGCGTCGTAGGTGACGACGTTCTGAATCGTCGTCGGGTTCATTCGCACTTGGCTCACGATCCCCGTGAACGACTCCTTCGGAAATGCGTCGACCTTGAACGTCGCCGGCTCTCCGACCTTGATCCGGCCGACGTCTGACTCCTGCGTCTTTGCGTACAGCTGCATCTTCGTGAGGTCCTGCGCGATCGTGAAGATCGTCGGCGCCTGTAGCGACGCCGCGACGGTCTGGCCGACGTCCACGTTGCGCGCGACGACGATGCCGTCGATCGGCGAACGAATGATCGTGTAGTTGAGATTCGTTCGCGCCACCTCGACCGCGGCCGTCTTCTGGCTGACCGCCGCCTTCGCCTGCTCGACTCCGGCGACCGCTGCCTCGACTTCCGCGGCGGCGGTTGCGTCATTCGCGCGCGCCTGCTCGATCTCCTGCTCGGTCGAGACGCGATTCTTTGCCAGCGCAACGACACGATCGTAGTCGTGTTTCGCTTGTTCCGCCGTCGCTCGGGCTTTCGTCAGATTCGCCTGCGCCACGATGACGTTCGCCTTCGCGTTCTCGAGATCGGCGTTCGACTGAAGCAGCGTCCCGTGCAGAATCGACGAATCGATGACCGCGATGATGTCGCCCTTCCGAACACGCGTGTTGAAGTCGGCGTTGAGCTTCGCGATTGTCCCCGACACTTGCGAGCCAACCTGCACAGTCACGACCGCGTTCACCGTGCCCGTGAGGTCGACTGCGTCGCGAATGTCGCCGCGTTCCACCGCCGCGCCGAAGTACTGCGTCCGATCGCCTCGGCGAAATCCGAGAATGCCGACGATCGCTATGACGACGATCGCGGCACCGCCCGCGGCCCACCACCGACGCTGCACGTTCATGGGTGCGATTTTCCCTCGCCTGTCGAGCGACTACTCGTAGCGAAGCGCATCGATCGGATCGAGACGCGACGCTTTGAGCGCCGGGTAGTAGCCAAAGAACACGCCAACCGCGACAGAGAAGGCCGCGGCGATGAGGATGGACGCGGGCGACGCCTGCGTCGGCCATCCGAGACTTCGACCGACGAGGACACATCCAATCAATCCCACGACGACGCCCGCCGCGCCCCCGACGAGGCTCAGCACGATCGATTCGCCGAGAAACTGAAACTGAATCGCCTCTTCGGTCGCGCCCACAGCGACACGGACGCCGATCTCGCGCGTGCGCTCCGTGACGGACACCAGCATGACGTTCATGATGCCGATGCCGCCCACGATCAACGAGATCGACGCGATCGATGCCAGAAGAATGGTCAGCGTGCGACTCGCTTCGAGCTGCGCGTTGATCATGTCTTCGGGGTTTCGAATGTTGAAATCGTCATCTTGATCCGCCCGGAGATGGTGCCGGTCGCGCAAGAGAGCGGCCGCCTGCTGCCCGGCGAGCTTCACGACGTCGTGCGAAACCGCGGAGCACAGAATGTCGTCGAGCCACGTGCTTCCTTTGATCCGCTTCATCGCCGTCGTGTAGGGCAGAAGAACGGTATCATCCTGATCCTGTCCGGACGATGACTGGCCTTTCGCCGCGAGCACGGCGATGACCTTGCACGGAAAATCTTTCACGCGGATGACTTTGCCGACGGGATCCTCTGCGCCAAAGATCTGTTGTCGAACCGTATTGCCGATCACGCACACGTCGGCTACGCGCTCGACGTCGTCATTCGTGAATGCCGCGCCCTCTTGGATCACCCACCGCTTGATGTCGAAGTACTCGGGCGAGACGCCGCGGTACGACGTATACCAATTCTGATTTCCGTAAACGATCTGCGTCGAGCCGTCGACGTTGGCGGACGCGCTCTTGATCAGCGGAATTTGCGACTTGATCGCGGCCATGTCGCCAAGGCTGAGCGTCGGCGTTCCATGCGAGCCCGTTCGCACGCCATTCACCGCTCGGCCGCCGGCTTCGATCCACACGAAGTTGTCGCCGAGATTGTTGAGCTGGTCCTCGACGCGCGCTTGGCCGGCTTTGCCGATCGCCACGACGCAAATGACCGCCGCGATTCCGATCGTGATGCCCAAGACCGTGAGCAGGCTTCGTGTCTTGTTGCGGAGCAGCGCCCAGAGCGCCGAGGCGAGCAAGGCCATGTAGTTCATGGGGGTCAGCTCACAGGCTCGTAGATTCGCAGAGCTGGATGTCCGTTGACGTTTTCGAGCGGTAGATAGACTCGATGCGTTCGTGGATCGACGGCGACGGTGTGCGCGTGCGGGGCTCTCACTTCGCCGACCGGCTTGAGTGCAGCCCCATCGAGCCAAAATGCTTCGAGGACACCCGATTCGGCGGAAACATACAGTCGCCGCAGGCCGGGATCCCACGCCAGCACGTCCGGATCGTCCGCGACCTTCAGCTGCTGAATCGGTTTCATCGTTCGCAGGTCGAGAACGATCAGCGCCGCATTTCCTTCGCACGAGACAAACGCGAGACGGTCCGGCTCATCGATCGTGAAGCCGTGTGGATGGTCCGAGCCGGGCAGATCGTACCGCTGCACGATCTTCTCGCTGACGGGATCGATGGCGACCATCTGATTCTTCGTCTGCACGGCGACGAGAATGCAGTGCGACACGGAGTCATAGTGCGTGTTCCCGGCCTCGCCGCCGAGCTCGATCGTCGATCGCTTCGCACCGGTCTTTGCGTCGATCACGACGTCGGTGCGCCCTGATTCGTCCGAAACGAACACTTTGTCGGCGTTCGGCGCATACGCGATGCCGTCGGGGAACCGGATGTCGCCGACTCGCGCGACGATCTTGAGTGTTCTGTCATCGACGATCGCAACCTCGTGCGCCCCGGCCGCCGAGATGTAGACCTGGTGATGGTTGGGGACCGCCCACACGCCGGTCGCGCGCGGAACGCCGTCGATCTCGCTCACGACGCGTTCGCTGTCCGCATCGAATACGATCGTGCGTCCGGCGTTCATGTGATTCATGTAGATGCGGCCAGTCGACGGATCGAAGCTCTGATAGTCGAAGCGGTTGGCTGGACCCGGAAGCGGAAGCTCTTTGATGAGCTTCAGACCGCCGGCGGGCGCTTTCTGCACCGGAGCCGGCGATGCACGCCACGACGCCGGCGTCATCGACGTCGGCGTCGCAAAGCAGCTCTGCGCGTTGCCGCGACCAGAGCCGATGATCAGCAAGCCTGCCGTGAGCGCAATCGATCGGTGGCGTGTCATGCCTCTCTCCATGCAGAAGCGATGTTGCAACTGTATCGCTCGACTCGAGAGGGAGCAAACCTGACAGCCGGATGCCGGTAGCCTGTTGTGGCGATCGAATCGTCGCCGCGCTTCTATTTCGCTGGACTGATCAGAGTCGTCGCGTTCTTCATGAGGTCGAAGAACGCCAGCATGCGTGTCTCACAGCCACGACCCGAACCGGCGGATGTACCACTTCTTCATCAGCTGCGTGAGCGAGAGATATCCCAGCAGAATGACGAACAGCCACAGGAAATAACTCGACGGTAGCGGCTGCAGCCCGAGGTTCCGTCCCAAGGGCAGGAACGGCAGCAGGATCCCGCCAAGAATGATCGCGCCGGTCGTCGATAGAACCGGCCACGTCGCGCGACTTTGGAAGAACGGGACTTTCGCCGTGCGAATCATGTGGACGATCAACGTCTGCGTCGCGAGGGACTCGATGAACCATCCGGACTGAAACAGCGTCTGGTGCGCCGGCGCGTTGGCGCCGAAGACAAACCACATCAGCGCGAACGTCGCGATGTCGAAGATCGAGCTGATCGGCCCGACAAATACCATGAACCGGCCGATGTCGTCCGCGCGCCATTGGCGCGGAACCCGAACGTACTCCGGGTCCATGTCATCCCATGGGATCGACGCCTGCGAGATGTCGTAGAGCAGATTCACCGTCAGCAGTTGCACCGGTAGCATCGGAAGAAACGGCAGGAAGGCGCTCGCCACGAGGACGCTGAACACGTTCCCGAAGTTCGAGCTCGCCGTCATCTTGATGTACTTGATCGTGTTGCCGAACGTGCGACGTCCTTCGACGATCCCCTCCTCGAGCACCATCAAGCTTTTCTCGAGGAGAATGATGTCGGCGGATTCCTTCGCGATGTCGACTGCGGAATCGACCGACACGCCGACGTCCGCCTCGCGAAGGGCGCCCGCGTCGTTGATGCCGTCGCCGAGAAAGCCGACGGTGTGTCCGCGCGCTTTGAGCGCCCGCACAATGCGAGTTTTGTCATCCGGCGCGAGCTTGGCGAAGACGGTGTGCGTCGCCGCGAGCTCGCCGACCGCGGCGTCGTCCATGTCCTGCAGCTCGCTGCCGAGCACGATGTGATCGACGTCGAGACCGACATCGCGGCAGATCTTTCGCGTCACGAGATCGTTGTCGCCGGTGAGAACTTTCACGGTGACGCCGTGATGGGCGAGCGCGGTGAGCGCGGGCGCCGCGCTCTCCTTCGGCGGATCGAGAAAGCCGATGAACCCGGCGAGCGTGAGCCCCGCTTCGTCGGCGACGGTGTACGGACCGTGCGACGTCGGGAATTCCCGATAGGCGACGGCGACGACGCGAAACCCGTCTTCGTTCAGCTCCGCGACGAGCTCCTTTGCGTCCTGCCGGCGCTCGTCCTCGAGAGCGACGACAGCTCCGCGATCGAGCTGGCTGTCCTCGTCGTGCACGTATTTACAGATTGCTAAAATCTCTTCGGCGGCTCCCTTGCAGATGAGCTGATGATCTCGATGCTCGTGATCGACGACCACGGACATGCGGCGCCGATTGAAGTCGAACGGAATCTCGTCGACCTTGCCGTACGCCCGGTCGATCGCGAGCTCGCGTTTGAGCTCCGCGTGCTCGAGCACCGCGACGTCTAGCAGATTCTTGAGCCCCGTTTGATAGAAGCTGTTGAGGTAGGCGAGAGCGAGAACATCGTCGGACTCTTCGCCCACGACGTTGACGTGCCGCTCGAGGACGACTTTGTCCTGCGTCAGCGTGCCCGTCTTGTCGGTACAGAGCACGTCCATCGCGCCGAAGTTCTGAATCGCGTTCAAGCGCTTCACGATCGTCTTGTGCTTCGCCATCGTCACGGCGCCCTTCGCGAGATTCGTCGTCACGATCATCGGCAGCATCTCCGGCGTGAGACCGACGGCGATCGCCAACCCGAACAACAGCGCCTCGAGCCAACTGCCCTTCGTGAGCGCGTTGATGAGAAAGACGATCGGCACCATCACCGCGATGAACTTGATGAACAGCCAGCTCACCCGATGCACACCGATGTCGAACGCAGTTTCGGCGCGTCGGCCGACGAGCCCCTTTGCCATCCTGCCGAAGCTCGTGTTCGCGCCCGTCGCGAGGACGACAGACGTCGCCGTACCGCTGACGACGGTCGTACCCATGAAGCAGATCGTCGGTAGCTCGGTCAGCGCGGCGGGCTGCGCGGACCGCACGGCACGATCCATCTTCTCGACCGGAAGCGCCTCACCGGTGAGCGCCGCTTGCCCGACGAAGAGATCCTTGGCGGCGATCAGTCGGAGATCGGCGGGAATCATGTCGCCCGCCGAGAGATAGACGATGTCGCCGGGCACGAGCTCATCCATCGGAATCTCGCGGCGACGCGTCGCCGGGCCGGCGGGATCGAACTCGTCGCCCGCGCGCTCCACGGCCGTCGTCGTGCGCACCAGCGCTCGGAGCGACTGCGCCGACTTGTTCGAGCGCGACTCTTGAATGAATCGCAACCCGGTGCTGAAGGCGACCATGAAGCCGATCACCGTCATGGCTTCCTGGTCTCCGGTCAGTCCGGAGACAATTGCCAGCGTTGTTAAGAGAAAGTTGAATGGGTTGGCGAACGCCCGTGCGAGCTCGCCGTACCACGTCGGCGGGCGCTCGTGCGCGACCTCGTTGCGCCCGAACTGTTCGCGCCGGCGCTCGACTTCATCGTCGGTGAGGCCGCGTCGCTCGGTCTCGAGCGCCGCGAGCACCGCGTCCGCGTCTTGATACGCGAATCCGGCGAGCCGCTCGGCGCTCTGTCCGGTGGTCGATTTCCCGTTTGCTTTCCCGCCGCCGACGGCCTGGCCGCCAAGCGGGGGCGTGACTTTCGCGCGTGTGTCAGGCCCGCGCGTCGCCGTGTTGTTCTTCTGATTCATTGTCGCACTCCGACTATCCGGGTCGCGTTGTGTTTGGAGAGTTCACGACGGAGCGGAGTGCGCTTGCCTCACGACGCTTACCGGTCGCGCGTCGGCGGCATCGAATGCGTGGTGTCAGCGCTCTCGTGCGCTCCGAGATGGGATCGAGCGGTCTCGCTCGTCGGTCTACTGTCTGGGTCCATATGCCCTCCGGCTTTGGTCGACATCGGTCGCCTCGGCGACGCGGTAGTGACAACAAAAAACTCCCCGCGACCCGAGAGAGTGCGAGGAGCGCGCATGACGGCCATCGGACGCGTCACGCGTCATTGCCCACAAGGAATCGACTCGCGATTCACTTGCCACTCGTTCGAGCTTTGGCACCGCGCCCCGTTAGAGACTCGCGTGTCTCGCGTGAGTCTCAGCCACCTTAGAAAAACCCTTGTTCGGGAGTTCCTGCTCTACCGCGGACGACCTCTCTCGACGTCGCCGGGCAGTGGCCTGTGTGTGACGCGGTAACCTCGCCTACCGAGAACCAACTATTGTCCCGCCGAGTCTAGGCGCAGATCTGAGCTTGGTCAAGCGTGTCCGCGCTGGTATTAAGAATACCTAGCCCCGGCGAGTGATATACCCTGCCGGGTATATCGCGTTTGTCGCCGACTATTCGATTTCCCTGAGCAGCGCATCGAGATTACATCGCGATAGCGCGCGCCGTAGGTTTCTCGCCCATGGCGCACAGCGTTGGCGACAAGGACAAGCTGATCAAGCGGGTGAACCGCATTCTCGGGCAAGTCGAGGCGGTGAAGCGCGCGCTCGAGGACGAGCACGACTGCGGCGACGTGATGGTTCGCATTGCGACCGCCCGCGGCGCAATCGATAGCCTGATGGCCGAGCTGGTCGAAGGCCACATTCGCGAACACCTTGTCGATCCTGGCAGAAAGCCAACGGTTCACGAGCGTCGCGCCGCTGACGAACTGGTTGACATCGTTCGGCGCTACGTCCGATAGATCGCTCTGGACGCGACGCGGTTTCCGAGCGCGCACCGAGGGATGGTTGTACTTTGTGAGCGGCTTTTCCCTGCCAACCTCACCCCGGTGACTATGTCGACGCTTGCGCCCATCGCCTCGGAGAACCTCGCCACCAACCGCCTCGACGACATCTCGTTCGGTAAGATCGTGCAGATCCGCGAAGTCCTGCTTCGCGCGCAAGCGAAAGGGGCGCGCGTCATTCGCTTCGAGTCGGGTGATCCAAGCTTCACAGTTGCGCCGCACGTGCTCGAGGCAATCACGGCCGCGGGGAAAGCCGGCAAGACGCACTACATCCCGAACGACGGCATTCCCGAGTTGCGCGCCGCGCTCGCCGAAAAGCTGAAGACGAAGAACAGGCTCGCGAACATCACGCAGCACGACGTCTTCCTGACGAACGGCGCGATGCACGCGCTGTACGTCGCCTTCGGCTCCATGCTCGCCGACGGCGACGAAGTAATCATCCCGGATCCGATGTGGACGGAGGTCGCCGAGAACATCAAGCTCGCCGGCGGCGTTCCGAAGCGCGTCGCGGTGACGGCCGCGAACGACTACGCATACGACCCGGACGCGATCGCCGACGCGATCACGCCGCAGACCCGCGCGATCTTCATCAACTCGCCGCACAATCCGACGGGAGCGATGGCCTCGCTCGAAACCCTCGAGGCTATTGTCGAGCTGGCGAGAGAGAACGACCTGTGGATCGTCTCGGACGAAGCCTACGAGGACATCGTCTACGAACCCAACGTCCACACGTCGCTCGGCTCGATCGCCGGTGATTGGGCGGATCGCGTCATTAGCGTCTTCTCATTCTCGAAGAGCCACGCGATGGCCGGGCTGCGCACGGGGTACCTCGTGACGCGTTCGCCGCTCCTCAAGGAGCGCATCCAGAAGCTGCTCCGCTGCACGATCAACGGCGTCAACAGCCTCGCGCAGTGGGGTGCGCTCGCCGCGATCACTGGACCGCAGGACCATCTCGCTGCGATGCGCGCCGAGTATACCCTGCGGCGCGACTTGATGGCGAACGGGCTGCGGGAGATTCCCGGTGTTCGAGCGTTCGAGCCCCGCGGCGCATTCTATCTCTGGGTCGAGCTTTCGCCCGAGCTGTACGAGCATCTCGGAGTCACCGGCGCGGACCAGCTGTCGTCTCGGCTCGCGCAAAACGGGATTGGAAGCGCGCCGGGCGATGCGTTCGGCGTTCAGCGCGTCGACGCGATTCGTTTTGCCTTCAGCTGCGATACGGAGATGGTTCGTACCGGCTCTGCGCTGTTGCGCGCGGCGCTCACGGGTCAGGAAGCCCCGCCGCAGATGCGAAGGACGCTTCCTGCCTTCTGGTTTCAAGCCGCCGACGATCGCGCATCAGGTTCATCGCCGCGCTCGTGAGCGAACCTCGATGAGCCAGTCGAGCAACTGCGATCGTGGCCAGCAGTTGATGACGCGGTCTTTTGGGATCCCCGCAAGGCGGGCATGCGCAATCGCCGTTTCCGCGTACGAGAGTTGTTCTACAGCATGTGCGTCACTGTCGAGGGCAAACAGGCATCCGGCTGTGATAGCACGCTGCGCCATCGAAAAGTCCATATCCTGACGTGCTGGATCGCCATCGAGCTCGACGGCAACGCCGACTCGCGCAGCTACGTCGAAGACTTCGTCCCACCGTGCGCTGACGCCGGGCCGGGACCCATAGATGCGCCCGCGTGGGTGACCTAGGATGTGAACGCCCGGCGTCGCAACCGCGGCGACCATGCGAGCGGTTTGGTCGGCCGGCGAGCGAAGCACCGAGTGTGGCGCGGCAACCACCAACTCGAGTGTCGCGCGCTCCTCGGGCGTCATGTCCACCGAGCCATCTGCCCGAATGTTCGCCTCGATTCCCTGGATGAGCCGGAAGCGGCCCTTGTAACTCCGGTTGAGTTTCTCGATCTCGGCGCGTTGCTTTGCGAGCTTCTCCATCGACAACCCGCCGGCGATGGGAAGCCCGTATGAGTGATCTGTAATCCCAGAGAACTCATAGCCTCGGTCGATGCCTCCCTCGACGATTTCCTCGAGCGTTTGGGCGCCATCGCTCCACGTCGAGTGCATCTGCAGGTCGCCTCGATAGTCCTCGAGCTTCGGGCCGACCAGCGACTCGTCGTGGAGTGCGGCGAGGACCTGGCTTCGGCTCAGATAGTTCGAGCGCAGGGTACGGCGGCGATGAATGTCCGCGGCGTTTTCGCTCGCTTCGACCGCACGCTCGACGGTCGTCGACTTGCGCGTGCGAAGCACTTCGCGAATGACCTGCTGTGACTTCGGCCCGACGTTCGGAATCTTTGCGATCGTGCCGTCGGATCGGACGAGAGATTCAATCGGAACTTCGAGGGCGAGCACCGCGTTCGCCGCACGCTTGTACCCCCAGCCTGCGCGGACCGAGTTCTGCGCGGCCGCAAGATCGCGAAGATAGCCAGCGATGAGTGTATTGGTATCGCCGATGTCGTTCGGCACGTCGCCCGCCGTTTGCGTGCTCGAACCGCAGCGCGAAAAGCGCGCCGCGCCACACGCGGGCATCTCACCCGGACTACGGCTTTCACCGCCTCGTCCTACCGGCGCATGGCTGGTGACGAGCCCGCTAGACTACTAAGAAGCCGAGACTGCTGTCATCGATCATCGATAGCCCGCATTGACAGGTGAGCGGCTGCAGCCTTGCATTGAAAAGAGTTGATGAACCGGAGGTCTGAATGGCCGATCGTCGCGCGGTGACTCTGTGCGGCTGCCGACTCGAGGAACCAGGACACATTTGCGCGTTCTTCGACTCACGCAACGAGGAATACGACATCCTCGCGCCCTTCTATCGGGAAGGGCTCGATTGCGGCGAGGAAATCATCAGCGTCGTCGACGCCGATCAGTATACCGACCATTGCCGGCGCCTCGAAGCGCACGGCATCGACGTGCCGAAGGCGATGGAGGACGGGATGCTGCACGTCATGCCCGCCGACGACTGGTACCTGAAGGGTGGTCCGTTCAGCGCCACGCGCATGTATGAGCTTGTCCAGGGTGCGCTGGCCGAACTGCAGCGGAAAGGTCGGCGCGCGCGCGGCGCGGGCGTGATGGACTGGGCAGTCAACGGCGGCGTTGACACGAAGGAGCTCATGGAATACGAATCCCGCGTGAACTTCCTCATCGAGACGTACGACGTGACCCTGCTCTGCGTGTACGACATCAACGAGATCAGCGCTCGCATGATGATGGAGCTGTTGGCGACGCATCCGTACACGATTCATAGTCGGGTGCTTCGCAAGAATCCCTACTACGTTCCCGCCGTCGAGCGGCTTCGGGAAGTGCTTCTGCCCGACGCGATGCCGCTACCGGCTGCGTCGCAAGCAGAACAGCGAGCGTGATCGATGTCTTTCGACTTCCGTGGCGTCCCGAATGCGATCAAGTAACTACCACGCCGGCATCGGGAATGTCGACTTTGCGACGTCTTGTCCGAAGCGAGAGCCGACGAAACGCAACGTCAAGGATCGCTCATTAGAGGACTGACATCAGCGAGCCGGTCACGCCGCGGCAAAACGGGTTGGTGCACGCCGTGACGCCCGTGAAGCTCTTCCGCGTGTTTACTCGGTGACGACCCGCGAAAAGGCAGCCTGTGGTTCTCACAGGCTGCCTTTTTCTCAAGCTATTACTGCATGAACACATGCAGTGACGCGCCCTGAGGGACTCGAACCCCCAACCTTCTGATCCGAAGTCAGACGCTCTATCCGATTGAGCTAAGGGCGCTTCGGTTCGTTCGCCCCGCAACTTCACCTAGCGACGGGCCGCCGCGCAAGCCGTGTCTCGAAGAGTTGCTCCCGCATGCGCTACGTGCTGAGACAACGTCTCCTCTTCTGGGTCCACGACTTCCATATAAAGGATGCGGATCGGCGCGACCGGCGCTCGCTATCGCTCCGCGCGCCCGCAGGCTGACCGCCAGGGCTGGTGCCGGTCAGCCGGTTCGCCCGTTCACCGGTTCCGCGGCCTCGTCTGTGCAAGGAAGGGTGCCGTACTGACGAGGGACATCATATGCCAGACAACAATCCAATCCGACACCCGATCACGACCGGCGATGAAGCGCACGAGCGCGAGCTCGACCGTCACCGCGCCTCTGAGCAACGCAGCGCCGTGACCGAAGCGCTCGACCGCCTCGAGATGCGCGGCATCGACGCGTCCGACGGCTCGACGGAGACGGTCGTCGACCTTCTCGAGGCCGTCGAAGCGTTCGAGCGCGCCGTGATCGCACGCGGCGGAGATCTCATGCTCGACACGCCGCCCTCGACGCAGCCCGACAATCCGCTCTTCGTTCTGCCGCGCCGATCCGGCGACGAATCGGTATTAGAGTTTACGAAACGCGTTCGCGCCGCCGCCGATCGCCTGCGGTAGCGCGAACCATCGACCGACAGGGGTGACGATGAGCGCCCCGCGCGATGCATCCGCCGCGGGACTGCCGATCTAGGCGCGAAAAGCGTTGAGGAACGCGCCAACGGCCGGCGGTCCCGAGCCGACGCCCTCGTCGTGTTTAAAGAACACGAACGCTTCGGTCCACGGCTGCGCGCTGATCTTCTTCGACCACTCGGCGAGCACGGTCTCGTCATAGTCGAGGCGGTGGAGACGCGTGTATCCCCAGCTCGCGGTCGAGACGAGCGGCGAGGCGAAGTCGGGCTGCTCGGTGATGCACATCGGGATGTCTCGCGCGCGCAGCGCGTCGAAGACATCGTCCTCGAACCAGCTCTCGTGTCGAAACTCGATCGTGTATCTGCGATCGGCCGGCAGCGTGTCGATGAACACACGCAGCCGGTCCGTATCCTTCTTCAGATTCGGCGGAAGCTGGAACAGAATCGGTCCAAGGCGCTTGTCGAGCGAGGCCGTGTTCTTGAGGAGAAACTCGACAGCGCTCGCCGACTCCGGCTTGAGGCGGGCGAAGTGCGTGATCCGCTGGCTCGCCTTGATCGCGAACGTGAACGGCTCCGGCACCTGTGCGGCCCAGTCCTGCAGCACGTGCTCCTTCGGAAGTCGATAGAATGTGTTGTTGATCTCGACCGTCGGGAACTTGCTCGAATAGAACCCGAGCATCCCGTCGTCTTTCAAGTCCTGCGGGTAGAACGAGCCCTTCCACTCTTTGAACGCGAAGCCGCTCGTTCCCGCATGCAGCTTCATGAAGCCTTGACGGCCGGTTCGTCGCTCGGCCTGGATGCAGCGAGGCTCGCCTTGAGCGCCTCCATGAGGTCGAGAATCTTGCCGCCGCTTTCCGCGGGGACGTCGGCCGTGATGTCCTGACCTTCGATCTTCCGCTGGATCGTCTCCATGACGCGCTCGCGAACCGTGTCCTTGAACTTCGCGGGCTCGAAGTCGTCGATGGCCGTCTGCTCGATCAGCTGCTTCGCGAGCGCGAGCTCCTTCGCGCCGACGTCGCCGGCAGGGATCGTCACTTCCGTCGTCGGACGCACTTCGTCGGCGTAGTGGAGCTGCTCCATCACGATGACACCGTTCAACGGGCGCAAAAGAACGAGGTGTTGCTTGCCGCGCGCGGCGTATTGGCCGAGGGCCGCTTTGCCGGTGTCTTGGAGCGCCGCGGCGAGAAGACGATATGCGCGGTCGCCGCCCTTGTCAGGGCCGAGGTAGTAGCACTTGTCGAGGTACTCCCGGTCGACTTTCGCGAGCGGAACGAATTCGACGACGTCGATCATCCCGGTCGCTTTCTCCTCGAGCGCTTTGACCTCCTCCGCGCTGAGAACGACATACTGATCTTTCGAGAACTCGTAGCCTTTCACCGTTTCTTCGCGCGTCACCACCTCGTTGTCCTTCGGGCAGGTGTACTGCTGCTTGAGACGGGAGCCGCACTTCTTGTGCAGCATGTTGAACGAGATGCTCGATTTGGACTCAGACGACGAATACAGATTGACCGGGACCGAGACGAGTCCGAACGAGATCGTAGCGGTTCCGATCGAGCGGGCTGGCATAGGAAGGAGGGGGTTAGGGCTGCGGTGCGCCTGCACGATGGCGAGTTGGCGTCGCTCGTCGCAAGTCGTGATGACGACCGAAGTTTTCTACATCGTTATCGACACGGTTTCCACATGGACGCACATCGCTAGCGGAAGGTCATTCTCACGATGGTTTTGCCTGGAATCGCGAGTCGATCGCCGTATTAAGTGACCCGATGCGACTAATCCGGGCGGACGTGGAGCACCGACCGGATCGCTTTCGAGCCAAGGCTTTTGCATCGCGGTACCGAGAGCGATTCTCTTTCAGCGCCCCTTCGATTCGCCTTCAGCATGCCCGTGAACCCCGTAGACGACAGTCTCTCTAAGTACCGCGCAAAACGATCGGTCGACACGACGCCCGAGCCCGCGGGCACCGTCTCGAACGTGCCCGGACGTCTGTTCGTCGTCCACAAACACGCCGCGCGGCATCTCCACTTCGATCTGCGCCTCGAGATGGCCGGCGTCCTCAAATCGTGGGCGGTCCCGAAAGGACCGTCGTACGACATGAACGACAAGCGGCTCGCGGTCCACGTCGAAGATCACCCGATCGAATACGGCGACTTCGAGGGACAGATCCCGGCAGGCAACTACGGCGCCGGCGGCGTGATCGTCTGGGATCGGGGCGAGTGGGTTCCGCTCGAGGATTGGAAAGAAGGCCTCGAAAAAGGAAAACTTCTCTTCGAGCTTCGCGGATACAAGCTTCACGGCAAGTGGACGCTCGTGAAAATCAAGAAGAGCGAGCGCGATTGGCTTCTCATCAAAGAGCGCGACTCGTACGTGAAGTCGCCGGGCGACGTGTTCGACGAGACGTCGGTCCTCTCCGGCCTCTCGGTCGAAGAAGTAAAGCTCGGCAAAAGTCCCGCGGCGGTGCTCCGCGCCGAGATCGAAAAGACCGACGCGCCGAAGAGCCGCGTCGAGCCCGCGAAGGTCGAAGCGATGCTTGCCGAACCATCGGACACGCCGTTCACGCGTGATGGATGGCTGTTCGAGCTGAAGCTCGACGGCTACCGGATCATCGCGAGCAAATCACACGGCGAAGCGCTCCTGCTCACGCGAAACGGGAACGACTATACCGCGGTCTTTCCCGAGGTCGCGCGCGCGATCAAGGCGCTGCCGTTCGATCACATCGTCGTCGACGGCGAAGTCGTCGTCATGGACTCGCAGGGAAAGCCGAGCTTCGCGCGGCTTCAGCAGCGAGGACGTCTCTCGTCGCCCGTCGAGATCGGACGCGCGGCGGTCGAGCTGCCGTCGACCTTCTACGCGTTCGACATCCTCGCGTTCGACCAGTACGATCTCCGTCCGCTGCCGCTCGCCAGTCGTAAGCATTTACTCATGCAGGCGCTCCCGAAGCTCGGCGCGGTTCGCACGCTCGATCACATCGAACGCGAAGGCGAGCTGTTCATGCAACAGGTCGTCGCGATGGAGCTCGAAGGAATCATCGCGAAGCGCGCCGACGCCAAGTATCGCGGCGGACGAACGGACAACTGGCTCAAGATCAAAGCGGAGCGATCGGGCGATTTCGTGATCGTCGGATTCACGGAGCCCAGGGGCACCCGTAGCCACTTCGGCGCGTTGCAGCTCGGCGACATCGTCAACGGCGAATTGACCTATGCGGGCCGCGTTGGAACTGGATTCAACGACTCTCTGCTCAACGAGCTGCAGTCGCTGCTCGCGCCGATCATCCGCCAGACGCCGCCCTGTAATCCGCCGATCGGCGCCGGGCTGACGGAGATTCCGGAGACAAAGACCACGACGTGGGTGGATCCGGTTCACGTTTGCGAAGTCCGATTCCGCGAGTGGACGCCAGACGGTTTACTGCGACACGCGTCGTTCACGCGCGTACGACACGACAAGCGTCCACACGAAACAGAGCGCCAAGCAGGCGGGCGGGACTCGCGCGGAGACGCGCCCGTCCCCGTGGAAACCGCGGAGTCGGCCCCGGACGCTCCACCCGAACCGAGCGACATCGTGTCGTCGGTCGAACAGGGATTACCGTCCGACCGCGAGCCACCGGCACCACCGACCGTCCCGGCACGCGCGATCAGCTTTTCGAATCTCAAAAAGATCTATTGGCCGACAGACAAGTACACGAAGGGTGATCTGGTCGAGTATTACCGCGCGATCTGGCCGTGGATGTCGGTGTACTTGCTGAATCGCCCGCTCGTGATGACGCGCTTCCCCGACGGCATCGACGGCAAATCGTTCTATCAGAAGGACGCGCCCGAGTTCGCACCCGATTGGATTCGCACCTATCCGATCTGGAGCGAAGACACCCAGCGGGACATCCGCTATTTCGTCTGCGACGACATCAGCGCCCTGCTCTACGTCGCCAACCTCGGCTCCATTCCGATGCACATCTGGAATAGCCGAGTGGGGTCGCTCGAGCTGCCGGATTGGTGCGTGATCGATCTCGACCCGAAGGAAGCGCCGTTCGCCGACGTCGTCCGCACGGCGATCGCGATGCACGCGCTGTGCGACTCGATCGGACTTCCGAACTATGTGAAGACCACGGGCAAGACCGGCCTTCATCTTCTGCTTCCGCTCGGACGACAGGTGACGTACGCCCAGTGTCGCACACTCGGCGAGCTGCTCGCGAGGGTCGTATTGCGGGAGCTCGGAAGTATCGCGACGATCACGCGCCACGTCACGAAGCGCGGGGACAAGGTCTACCTCGACTATTTACAGAATCGTCATGGCCAGCTGATCGTGTCGCCGTTCAGCGTCCGGCCGCTTCCCGGCGCGAGCGTGTCGATGCCGCTCGAGTGGCACGAGGTCGATCAGTCGCTCGATCCCCGGAACTACACGATCAAGACGGCCGTCGAGAGGATGGAGCGGCTCGGACACGACCCCTGCGCGCAGGTGTTGGAGGACAAACCCGATCTCGCGGCGATTCTGACCAAGCTTGCCGGGTTGATGGGCTGAAGGTGGCGAAATCGGTGTCGCCGCTGAAGCCGCTCTATCGAGCTGGCTCCCAGGATTTGGACACGAACAGGACGAACGCGACGAACCTGAACGAACAAAACCAAAACGGCAGCTGCTTTTTGAAAAGGACGTCTGTCCAAGCGAGCTTGCCGAACAACACAGCGGTTTTGCTTGTCGTTTCGTTGTGGCGACGTTTCACGACGTCGCTGTGCTGGGTTGTTCGTCCAGTCCGTCGTTGTTCGTCCAGTCCGTGATAAAATCGCCGACCACTGCCTTGGCCCGAGTCCTCTCCCGTCGACGAAAACCGTCAATCCGAAGCGCACGCCGAATGCGTCGCGCTTCTGGCTTCCAGCATGGTGCTCGTGCCGGACGAGCTGGATGAGGACGAGCTCTTGGGAATGGAAGACGTCCACGTCGGCGCGACCATTGCGCTCTCGAAGGGAAAAGTCTTCGCCGCCAAAACACGAACGGCAGCCCCCTCAGGCTGCCGCTCGTTTCTCGCTTTTCACCGTCGTCTCTGGCTCTCGCTTTCGACTTCGGTGATCCCTTGTCCCCTCGAAGAAAGATTATCGGAGATCGTTCGGAATACTTGAGAGCTGTCAAGTTCCTGAACGAACTTCCAGGCGATAGCGGCCGTGATCCGCAAAACCGTTTACAGCCGTACCCGAAACCGACAAATAGTAGATCCCCGGCTGCAGCGTCGTCGAAATGCGGGAACACCAGCGACTCGTTGCCGACGTGAAGTTGTCGTTGGACGCGAGGTTCGCGCCTGCGGCGCTCGACAACGAGATGAAGGTGTCGAGCTCGATGCCGTAGCCGCAGGAGCCGACGAGCCCCGATGTCTCGAAGGTGTACACACCGGCCGTCGGGATCGTCACGCGGTACACATCACGAATATCCGGCGGCGTGATGTTCCCGGTCACATAGCTGCCGACGCTCAGCGTATTCGCGGCCGCAACGGAGTCATTGGGCTCGACCTCTGTCGGAATGCCGAGCGCGATCGCCGTCGACTGCGCGTTGTTGTTGACGTTGAACACCGTCGGCGAACCGAAGCCCCCGGCGAACGCGAAGCGACGCCCCGGCGTTCCGATCGCGCCGTCGCCGCTTTCGTCCTCACCTGCCTGAACGTAGTACGAGCCGTTTGGAATGCGCGCGATGACGAAGCTGCCGTTGTTCGTCGCGGTCGCAGCGAACGTCGCGCCGCTCGTCGCGTCGACGAGGCGAACGAACGTTGAATGCGGCGGACCGCTCTGCTGTGTCAGCGCGTTGTACGCGTTCGCGATCCCCCATCCGTAGGAATCGCTGCGACTCGCTCCAGCCGGACGCGTCGCATATTGTTCGATTCGCGACCGAAGCTGCGCGGCCGTCAGGGTCGGCGTCTGCGCGAGCAGCAGCGCAGCAATGCCCGAGACATACGGCGCCGAGCCCGAAGTTCCGTAGCCGAACAAATGCAGCGGTGCGGCACGGTTGAAGTCCCAACCAGGTCCATACACGCCACCGCCGCCGTTGTCGTCGAACCGGAAGTCACCGCCCGGCGCCGCGACGGAGATGAACGTTCCGCCGTTCGAGTACGTCGCGAGGAGTCCGTCCTGACCGACCGCGGCGACGGCCATGACGCCATCATACGCCGCCGGATACGACGGCAGGTCCAACCCATCGTTGCCGGCCGACGCGACGATCAGCGAGCCGGCGGCAACGACAGCATTCACGGCGTTGTGCATCGTCGTGCTCGTGCCCGAGCCGCCGAGACTCATGTTGAGAATCGGCGCTCGGCTCGGCGCCTGGACCATCGTTCCGCCGGCCCCCGGCACCGCGATTCCCGCGGCGTACAGCATTCCCTGCGCGATATCGAAATCCGATCCGTCGCCGGTGATTCCGAGCACTCGAATCGGGCGAATCTTCACAGACCACGCGACGCCTGCGCCGCCGACGCCATCGTTGCCGAGCGCGCCGATGATCCCCGACGTCCACAGACCGTGGTCGCCGAGGGTGTTGTGCTGCCAGCAGCCGTTGAAGGCGTCGAACTCGAGGTCGTCGGGGTCGGTCGGATCGGCGTCGGGACCATCGCCGTCGCCATCCAGCGACTTGAAGGTCGTGCCGTCGCACTTCATTTCCGGCGCGTCGAGCGTGTCGTTCGAGACGAAGTCGTAGCCGTCGTTCGTGTAGACGCCGGCCATGTCCGGGTGATCGAAGCGCACGCCCATGTCGATCGACGCGACGATGACGTTCGCGCTTCCGGTCGTGACCGTCCATGCACGCGGCAGATCGACCATGGTCGACGGCCAGAGCTGCTGCCGGAAGCCGGGGTCGCTCGGATACTTCGCGACCACCGAGGTCGACGCTTGCGCTGGCCGGTCGGCGCCGGCGAATGGGATGTCGATCTTGGGGCGCGGCGCGCCGTCGCGAATAGAGACGATTTGATCGCGCTCGACCCACTCCACGTTCGGATCGTTGCGGAGCGTCGACATCATCTCTTCGATCTTCGACGTGTCGGTCACGCGAAGGCGCACGGCGAGGAGTGCCGGAGAAATCTCGGTGCGACCGACGGCCATCCCTTTCGTGAGAGCCGCGATCTTGGATTCAAGCCGGCTGTGTGCGTCGCGCGCGATCGACAGCGAGCGATAGGCGCTCGAGCCGATCGCAGCGACGCCGATCATGTCGCTCTTGAATCCCACGACGATGCGAGTAGCCGACGGGTGGCGGGTCACGACCGGCGAAGTCGACGTCAGCCTCGCTCCATGCGCCAACGAGCGCGAGAAGTTCGCGGTGAACGGAAGTCCGGGGAGCGTCGTGACCGTTCCGCTGATCGACGCGCCGTTGTTCGCGACGAACGACACCGAGACGTTAGCGATCTGTGTGCTCGTCGCGGTCACGACCTGATTGCCGGCCGTCGGCGCGAGCGTCCAGGTCACCGATGCTTTGCCGTCGCCGTCGGTCGCGCTGGTCGCCGACGAAACCGATCCGCCGCCGAGGACCGTCCACGTGATCGAGACGCCCGACACCGATTTGTTCGAGGCGTCGAGCGCTTGAACGACGAGCGGATTCGTGAGCTTCGCCGACGCGTCGCCGGCCTGGTTCGCGCCCGAGACGATGATCAGATGGGTGGGAGCGTGCGAGGCGGGACCGCTCGAGTCGCTTCCGCACGCCGCGGCGACGAGCGATAAGAGAATACTAAAAACGGAGAGCACACGAAGGGTCATACACCGCACCGTCGAGGGAGGGGGCGAACCGGGGGAGGGAGAGAGTGGAGCGACCGACTACAATGCCCGACGTGCTCCGGCGTCAGGGACTATTCGCCGTACGGGACCCAGATGTTCTTGACGTGAGTCGCGGCCCGGAGGAATTCGCGGCCTTCGCCGTCGTCGGCGTCGAGCCAGCTGCGCTCGTCCCACGTTGCCCACGTTCGCTTCATGTTGGACGCCGACGCCAGCTCGACCATCGTTGCGCCGTCGCGCGTCCCGAAATACCACATCGCTTCGACGTCGTCGTGCTCAGCGAGGATTTTTGCCAGCGCGTCCCGGTCGCCCGTGACGATGTTGATGACGCCGTCCGGCACATCCGACGTTTCGAGAACACTATAAAAATCGGTGGCCGCCAGCGGATGCGGCGCCGATGGAATGACGATCGTGGTGTTTCCGGTCGCAATCGCCGGCGCGACGAGCGAGATGAGCCCGAGCAGCGGGAATTCGTCGGGGCACGCGAGGCCCATGACACCGATCGGCTCATTCATCGCGATCGATACACCGCGAATCGGGACACTGTGCACCGCGCCATCGTACTTGTCCGCCCATGCCGCGTACGTGAACAAACGCGACACGGACGCGTCGAGTTCCTGTCGCGCGAGCCGTACACCAACGCCGGTCATCGCGTCGATCCGATCCGCGAATTCCTCCGACCGCCCCGACAGATTCTCGGCGATGTAGAACAGGATCTGCCCGCGGCTGTGGCCCGTGGTGCGCGCCCATTTTCCCGCCGCGGCGTGGGCTGCCTCGACGGCGTTGCGGATGTCTTTGCGATTGCCTTCCGGCGACTCACCGACCAGGACACCACTCGGAGACACGATTCGGCGCGTATAACCCTGATCGGGACGCGTCTGTTTGCCGCCGATGAAAAGCTTGGGAGTGCGATCGATCGCCGGAAGCGCGTCCTTCGACGCCTGCCGCGCCGGACGCGCCGACGTTTTCCGTGCACTCGACGTGACGCGCGATGCGGTCGGGTGCGACCGTTTCAGATACTCCCACATCCCTTCGCGGCCGCCTTCGCGCCCGAACCCGCTCTCGCGATAGCCCCCGAAGCCCGCCGCGGCGTCGAAGAGGTTCGTCGAATTCACCCAGACGACGCCGGCCTTGATCTTCGGCGCGATGTCGAGCGCGAGGTTGATGCTCTCCGTCCAAACGCTCGCCGCGAGTCCGTACGGCGTGTTGTTCGCGAGAGCGACGGACTCGTCGGGCGTCCGGAACGTCATCGTCACGAGGACCGGACCGAAGATCTCGACCTGTGCAATCGTCGACGACGGTTGAACGTCGGTGAACAGCGTCGGCGGATAGAAGCTGCCTTCGGTGGGGCAGGCCCACGACGGCTGCCACATGGTCGAGCCTTCGTCGATGCCCTGTTTCACGAGTCCTCGAATTCGCTCGAGCTGCACTGGCGCCACGATCGCGCCCATGTCGACCGCTTTGTCGAGCGGCGAGCCCAAACGAAGCTTCTCCATCCGTGCACGGAGCTTCGCCACCAACCGGTCGGCCACACCTTCCTGGACGAGCAGGCGCGAACCCGCGCAGCAGACCTGGCCCTGATTGAACCAGATCGCGTCGACGACGCCTTCGACGACACTGTCGAGATCCGCGTCGTCGTAAACGATGAACGGGCTCTTTCCCCCGAGCTCGAGGCTGAGCTTCTTGCCCGAGCCGGCGGTCGCCTTGCGAATGATGCGTCCGACCTCGGTCGAGCCGGTGAACGCGATCTTGTCGACGTCGGGGTGACTGACGATCGCCGCGCCGGTGTCGCCGTGGCCGTTCACGATGTTGATCACGCCGGCGGGAATGCCGGCTTCGTCCGCGATCTCCGCAAAACACAGCGCGGTGAGCGGCGTAAACTCGGCAGGCTTTAGAACAATGGTATTACCAGCCGCTAATGCTGGCGCGATCTTCCACGCGAGCATCAACAGCGGGAAGTTCCACGGGATGATCTGCCCGGCGACCCCGATCGCTTCGTAGCCGGGGAACTCCGACTCGAGGAGCTGCGCCCAGCCGGCGTGATGATAGAAATGCCGCGCGACGAGCGGCACGTCGATGTCGCGCGTCTCACGAATCGACTTGCCGTTATCCATGCTCTCGAGAACAGCGAGCAGCCGCGCATGCTTTTGCACGCCGCGCGCGAGTGCATAGAGATGGCGTGCCCGCGCGTGACCGGAAAGTCCCTTCCATGCGGGCAGCGCGGCGCGCGCGGCGCGGACCGCGGCATCGACGTCCGCCGCCGTTCCGTTCGTGACGCGCGCGATCGGCTTGTTGGTCGCCGGATTGATGACCTCGAAGACGGACCCGGGCTCCGTCCACTCACCGCCGATGTAGTGGCCGAACACGCGCTCATGCTTCGCGAGCCACCCGAGCGCTTCCTTGTCGCTCTCGGGGGCAGGCCCGTACTCCATCGATTGGAAGATCTCAGCGACTGAGGCCATGAGTGGATTTAGATACCAGGCACCGGGTCAGGGCATTGGCTGACGGTGCGCGGCAGCGTAGCGCCCCGTGACGAAGTGTTCGAGCTGCCGTTCGATGTCCGTCAACAGCGAGCTCGCGCCAAAGCGGAAGAGATCCGGACGGAGCCAGCGGTCGCCCAGCTCTTCTTTCATCAGATACAAATACTCTAAAGCATTCTTCGCCGAGCGAATGCCGCCGGCCGGCTTGAATCCGATCGCGTAGCCCGTCTGCTCGAAGTACTCGCGAATCATTCGGCACATCACGACGCCGAACGGGATCGTCGCGTTGACGCCTTCCTTCCCGGTCGACGTCTTGATGAAGTCCGCGCCCGCCTGCATCGCGACCACGCTCGCCCGCGCGACGTTGCCGAGCGTCGCCAGCTCGCCGGTCGCGAGAATCGCCTTCATGTGCGCGTGCCCACACGCCTCGCGGAAGCGACGGACTTCGTCGTACAACGCTTCGTAGTTGCCCGTGAGGACGTGCGCGCGCGTGATCACGATGTCGATCTCTTTCGCGCCGGCCGCGACGCTCGCGCGAATCTCGTCGACGCGCTGCTCGATCGGACTGAGACCAGCCGGGAAACCCGTCGACACCGCGGCCACCGGAATGCCCGACCCTTCGAGTGCTTCGACGGCTGTCGGAACCAGCGAGTGGTAGACGCACACGGCGCCGACTTTGATCCCGAGCTTCGAGACGCCGAGTGAGGCAACGAGGTCGTCGCGCAGCGGGTGCCGCGCTTTGGCGCACAACCGCCGCACGTTGCCCGGAGTGTCGTCGCCGGACAGCGTCGTCAGATCGATGAGTGTGATGGCGCGCAGAAGCCACGCCGCCTGCCATTCTTTCTTCACCGTACGGCGCGTGCCCATGGTCGCCGCCCGACGCTCGACCGCGCTTCGATTGACGCGGATCGCGCGCACGATGTCGAGGTCGAGCGGAACGCCTGGATTGCGCTCCACGTGACCTTGAGGAACCGAACGCGGCGTTGTGACGAGTGTGAGGTTGGGCTGTGCGGTCATCGAACTACCCGGACGGCTCGTGAGGCGCGCAATTTCGGCGCGCGGGTCCGTAGAATGTATCCTCCGGCGCACGGGCTGACGAGGCCGGCCGAGCTATTTCGAGGGGTCCTCGACGACGACAATCGGTGCGATGTTCGCGCCGCGAAGGAGGGGCTCCACCGTCTTGCGGTCGCCTGCCACCACGATCACCAAGTGGGACGAGTCGAGATACTTCGCCGCCGCCGCGCGAACCTGCTCGGGCGTCACCGCCTCGATTCGGCGGCCATATGAGTTGTAGAAATCGAGCGGCACGCCTGTTTGGAGCATGCTCATCAAACGATTGGCAATCAGGTCGTCGGTCTCGATCTGGGCCGGCAGCGTTCCGATGAGCGCGCCGCGGGCGAGAGTCATCTCCTCGGCCGTCGGGGCGCGCTGGCCCATGCCTCGCAGCTCGGCAAGCCATTCAATCAAGGCGCTGTCGGTTTTTGCGGCCGCGACGGCGGCCGACCCGCCGATGATCGATGGAATGAATCGGCGCAGCCACGTGACCGCGGCCGGCGTGCCGACATACATGTAGCCATGACGCTCGCGAAGATTCTCATACAAGCGGCTTCCCCCTGATGCACCGAGGATCGGCGCCATCGTCTCGAGCGCGGCTTCGTCTGGGCTGTTCCTCTCGGGGCCCAGGGTGCCGACGAACACAGTGCTTTGCTGCGCTCCTGGCCGGTCGATGAGATAGATGGTCGTCGGCGACAGCGCGTGTCCGGGAGCTCGCCACATCGGGGCCTCGGCAGGTCGCCAGGACCCGAATGTCTTCGACGCCTGCGCGATGACGTCGGCCGCACGAACATCACCGACGACAACCAACGTCGTCATGTTCGGCCTGTAGTATATCGAGTGAAATTGAACGAGATCATCGCGCGTGATCCGGCTCATCGACGCTTCGCTCGCGAGACCCGTTCGCGCGAGCGGATGCTCCGCCCCGAAGAGCCGCGAGAGGAACACGCGATTCGGAATCGTCGCGGCCTGCTCGAGCTCACGCTGCTTCGCCGCCGCGAGGGTCACCTTCAGCCGCGCGAGCCCGGAATCCGGGAATGTCGGATGCATGAGCATGTCTGCCATCAGCTCGAGCGACGCCGCGAAATTCTGCGGAATCGTCGTGAATCGCGATGACGTCACCGCGTTCCCCAGGGCTGCGATCTCGGACGCTAACTGCTGACCGGTTCGCGTCGTCGTGCCCTCTCGAAGCATCCCAGCGGTCAAGACGTACAGCCCCTCCTTTCCGCGCGGATCGTTGACGGAGTCTGCGGCCACGACGGCCCGGACCGCGACGAGTGGGAGGGAGTGATCTTCGACAACCACGACCTGGAGTGAGTTCGGCAGCCGCTTCGTTTCCATTTTAGGAAATACGAATGGCGTCGGCGGCCCGGCGACCGGACGCTTCGTTCGGTCGAGGCCCTGTGCTGGTCCGCGCTGCGACACCGCGACGGTCGCTGCCACGAGCGCGCACGCCGCGACGCGATTCATGGCTTCAACGCGGCTGGAGAAACCCGCGCGTACGGCAGCGCCGGCTTGCTGATCAGCTCGAGCTTCCCGGCTGGAATCATGCTCATGACCATGCGATTCGCGCCGAGGTATCTGCGTGCAACGCGCTCGATATCCGCGGGTGTGAGCGCAGCGGTCGTGTTGATCTGCTTCGCGTACGCAACTGGATCGCCGGCGAAAATCTCCCCATGCGCAAGCGTGTCCGCGCGAGCCGCGCGCGTCTCGATCGATATCATCGCGGAGATCGCGTTCGACCGCTTGAACGCCTCCAGATCCGCGTGCCGAATGTCTTTTGCGGAAAACGCGGCGACCGCACTGTCGAGCAACGTCTCGATCGCCGACATCGACGCGCCCGGGCGCGGAAACACATCGATCTGAAAGACGCCGCCCTTCTCGAAATCGAAATTCACGGCGCCGACGCGCGTCGCGAGACCGCGATCGTAGACCAAGAGCTTCGAAAGCACGCCAGTTCGGTCGCGCGACAGCAGCGACGCCAACGCAACCAGCGGCAACCGATCGGGGTTCGCGAACGCGACCGACGGCCACGCCAGCCGCAGCGACGCTGTGTTCGCGCGGGGATCCTCGTACACCAGCCGCGTCGGCGCCGTAAGCCCTGACGCCGGAATCTCACGGCGCGCCGGAATCTCCCCTCGGCCAATGCCGCCAAAATATTTTTCGATGAGCGTTTTTGCATGAGCAGTCGAAAAATCGCCGCTCAGCGAGACGACCGCGTTGTTGGGCACATAGAACGGCGCGCAGAACGTCTTAACGTCCGCCGGGCTCGCGGCATCGAGATCCGTCATCGGACCGAGCGGATCGTTCCGATATGGATGCACGCCGGGAAACACCGTCGCGATCGTCGCCGGATTGGCCAGACCGAAAACCGGACTCTCTCTGCTCTGGATGCGCTCCTGGCGGACCGTCTCGCGAACGGTCGCCATATGCGATGCGTCCGCATGCGTCAGCGGCGCCGCCATTCGATCGGACTCGAGCCACAGCGCGGTCTCGAGCTCGTTGCTCGGCAACGTGTAGTAAAAGTGCGTGATGTCTTCGGTCGTAATTGCCCAAAACGTCGACCGCCCGCCGGCGGACTGGATGAGAACTTTCTCGGGGACGTTCACGTTCGGCGACCCCTCGCCCATGAGATGCTCGCACAGATGCGCGAAGCCGATCTTCCCTGCGCTCTCGTCCTTCGCGCCGAGGTGATACCAGACGTCCACCGCGACGATCGGCGACGAGCGATCTTCGTTCAGCAGCATGACCAGCCCGTTCCGCAGCACGAATCGCCTGTACTCCAACGGACGCACCGTCGGCGTCGCTTGGGCGCGACACGGCGAAACAGCCGCCGCCAGCGCCAACGTGACGCCAGCCGCCAGGCACCGAGTTGGTCTCACGATCGTGCTGAGCAAAGTCATGCTCGAAATGGATCGGCGGTGGGCGAGATTTGCGCGAACTCAGGCAACAATGTATTTGATCGATTCTCAATCTGGTCGTCGAGGACACCCGATGCGCCATTCCCTTCGCACGCGCGCTGTCGCCACCGGCCTTTTGCTGTTGGCCGCCGTCGCTCCGGCTCGCGCGCAGGCCAGTCCGGATACCACCGGAACCATCGTTGGCATCGTGACGACGAAGGACGGCGGCGTCGGCCTCGCCTACAGCGTCGCCTCCATTGCCAGCCTCGGCCGCGAGCGGTTCAGCAACGCCGACGGAGTCTTCGCTCTTGCAGGCCTTCCGCTGGGCACCGTGCAGCTCCGCGTCCGGCATCTCGGCTACTCGCCGGTCGACATGAGCGTCACCATTCGCGCCGGCGAGACCGACACGATTCGCGTGTCGCTCGCGCACATCGCGGTTCGGTTGACGGCCGTCAACGTTCGCGCGTATCCGGAGTGCAAAAACCCCGGACCGCCGAAAGCCTCGGCCGACTCCGCGTTCGCGACGGTGTTCGACCAGCTTCGCCAGAACGCCGAGCAATACCGGCTGCTGACGGACACGTATCCTTTCATCTATGCGGTCGAACGAACGCTCTCGAGCACCCTCGTGAACGGCGAGGCGCGCACCGAGCGCATCGACACACTCGTCGTCTCGTCCGCGCGGTGGGAGTACAAGCCCGGGACGATCATCCGGCGCGCCCGCGGGGCGAATCCGGTGACGATGAACATCCCGACGCTCGTGAACTTCGCCGAGAACTCTTTCCTCGAGAATCACTGTTTCTACAACGGCGGCCTCGAGACAGTCGACGGCGTCGACATGCTGCGCGTCGACTTCAACGCGGCGTCCAAGATCAGGGACCCGGACGTCGACGGGTCGATGTATCTCGATCCGGTCACGTTCCAGATCCGGCGATCCGTTTTGCATCTCTCGAAAATTCCGGCCGGGATTCGCGGTCTCGCGGAAACGGAAGCAGTCACGCTGTTCGGCGAGCTTTTCCCGTCGGTCCCGGTCATCGCCGATATCGAGTCCGTCAACCGCTTCCAAGCGAACTCGAACAGGCCGACGTCAGAAGCCGCCGCGAACGAACGTCAGCGTTTGATCAGCGTTCATTTCACCAAAGGCAAGCCCGGCGACGAGACGAAGCATCCCGACGGCGCGGCGCGTCCTGGGGTAGCGACGTCGTTGTCGTCCGGGGGCGATGGTCGGGCAACGATTACGACTTTGCTCACGCAACAAACCAGTCGGGCATCAAGATAATGGCCGGGTCCGCGCGAGCCCGGTCACAGATTCAAAATTGAAGTTCTGACACTTGCGCATCGTTCGGTTCTGAGCGATGTGACAGTTGTGGGAACCGAGCTCACTTCCGAACCATCATTTGCGGTAATCCTCGTCCTCCTCGCGGCGATCGCGGTGATCATCTCCCGCATCGTCCGCCTGCATCGGGAGGCAAAGGCTGCGGGCCTCCGCGGCGACGTCGCCGAGGCAAAGCTCGAGACGATGTCGGTCGTGGTGGAGCAGACTGAAGCGCGATATCGCCTGCTCTTCGAGGACAATCCATGTCCGATGTGGGTATACGACTACGACACTCTGGCCATCGTCGAGGCGAACGACAACGCCGCGCGACAGTACGGCTACACGCGAGAAGAGCTCGGCCGAATGACGCTCCGCGACCTCCGCTCGCCGACGGAAGTGCCCGCGCTCGCCGACGTTCTACGCGAGGTCGACTACACCGGACAGGGAGTGCATGTCACTCGGCACCGACGGAAGGATGGATCGGAGATCGACGTCGAGACGCGCGGACGACCGCTGCCAATCGACGGCCGGCGCCTTCGGCTCGTGGTTGCCACCGACGTCACCGAACGGCTCTCTGCTGAGCGAAAACTTCGAGCTGCCGAGGCGCGTGCACGAGCCACGAGTGAGATGCTGCAGTCGTTGATCCACGCCGCGCCTCAGGCCATGCTCGTCATCGACGAGCGGGTTCGAATCACGGGCTGGAATCACGCGGCCGAGGAATTGTTTGGATGGACGGCCGAGGAAGTGATGGGCGGTCCCGTTCCGATCCTTTCGCCGGAAGAGCGGCTGAGCGCGAAGACACGAATCGAGACGATCGGTTCCGGAAAGCCGGTCGAAGTTTCGCGTTTGCGAAAGGACGGCTCGCGCGTCGACGTGCTCATTTCCGCGGCGCCGTTCATGAGCGTCCGAGGCGACCGCGTCGGACACATCGCCGTGTTCACGGATCTCACCGAGCGAAAGGCGCTCGAGGAACAACTTCGCCAGTCGCAGAAGATGGAAGCGATCGGCACGCTGGCCGGCGGCGTCGCGCACGACTTCAACAACATCCTCACGGTCATCACGTCGTACACGAGCATGCTGCTCGCGTCGCCGGACAGGAATGACGCGGATCGCGCCGACCTCGAGGAGATCTCGACCGCGGCGAAGCGCGCGAGCGCGCTGACGCGTCAGCTCCTGACCTTCACGCGAAAAGCGATCGTGCGACCGCGCTCGATCGAAGTGCGCGAAGTCGTCGCGGGAATGGAGTCGATGCTTCGCCGCCTGTTGAAGTCGAATATTGAATTTACGACGCGACTCTCGGAAGACTCGTGTTGCGTCACGGCTGATCCGAGCCAGATCGAGCAAATCGTGATGAATCTCGTCGTCAACGCGTCCGACGCGATGCCGAACGGCGGGTCATTGACCGTCGAAACGACATGTGTCGATCTCGACGAAGCGTATGCACAGATGCACGCGAGCGTCTCGCACGGATCGTACGTGATGCTCGCGGTCAGCGACACCGGCATCGGGATGGACGCCGCGACGCAGAGCAAGATTTTCGAACCGTTTTTCACGACCAAGGACCCGGGACGAGGCACGGGGCTCGGCCTCGCGACCGTGTATGGAATCGCTAAACAGATCGGCGGCTTTGTCTGGGTCTATAGCGAGCCCGGTCAAGGCGCCACGTTCAAGATCTATCTACCGCGTGAGTCTGAAGCGGCAGCGCCGACAGAGACTCCCGCGTCGCCGGCGCTCAGCCAGCGGCACGGCACCATTCTGCTCGTCGAAGACGACGCGCGCGTCCGGCAAGCCGTGCGACGGTTGCTCGAGAAAGTGGGATACGAGGTTCTCGAGGCGAGAGATGGCGAGGAGGGAATCGATGTCTCGCGGACACATTCGGGTCATATCGACGTCCTCGTCACGGACCTGATGATGCCGAAGATGGATGGCCGCGCCCTTGCGACCTCGCTCGCGGTGACCCGTCCCGAGATGCGCGTGGTCTTCACGTCCGGCTACACGGACGACGCGGTGCTGCGCCGAGGGCTCATCGACTCCGCACACGCTTTCGTTCAGAAGCCGTTCACGGGCGAGCAGCTGGCGCACACGATTGGCGCGCTCATAGACGCCGAGCCGTCGAGCTCGCGCTGAACCGTTCGTCCGCGAGCGTGCGCGCCGAAAAGCAAAAAGGGGGAGCGCGAGATCGCGCTCCCCCTTTTTCGCTTTCAGCCTTTTACGCCTCCCAGGCGAGGCCGGGCTTTCCGAAGTGGCCGTAGTTCGTCGTCTGGCGATAGATCGGTGAACGGAGCGCCAGCTTCTCGATCATAGCCGCCGGGCGATAGTCGAACTTCCGGACAAAATCCTCGGCGGCCTTCCAGTCGCCCGTACCGAAGGTGTCGACGCGCACCGACACCGGCTGCGCGCGGCCGATCGCGTACGCGACCTGCACCTCGGCGCGCTTCGCGAAGCCGTTTTTCACGACCTGGCGCGCGACGTAACGCCCAAAGTAAGCACCGCTGCGATCGACCTTCGACGGATCCTTGCCGCTGAACGCGCCGCCGCCGTGACGACCCATGCCGCCATAACTGTCGACGATGATCTTCCGGCCGGTGACGCCGCAATCGGCCGAGGGACCGCCTTCGATGAACTGGCCCGTCGGGTTCACGAGGATTTCGACGTGCGGACCAAACCACTTGCCGAGGACTTCGGGGGCGAGGCAGCTCGCGACATAGTCTTGGATCTCGGCCTGCGACGCGTCGGCAGTGTGCTGCGTCGACACGAGGACGGTGTCGACGCGGACAGGTGCGTGGTCCTCGTATCGGACGCTGACCTGCGTCTTTGAATCGGGGCGCAGCCAGCTGCGCTCGCCGGCTTTGCGCGCGGTCGCGAGCCGCTGCGAGAGACGGTGCGCGAGTTGAACCGGAAGCGGCATGAGCTCCGGCGTTTCATCGGAGGCGTAGCCGAACATGATGCCCTGGTCGCCCGCCCCGCCGGTGTCGACGCCCATCGCGATGTCGCCGGATTGCTTGCTGATGAACTGAATGACCTTCACACCGTCGGCATTGAAGGCTTCGTTCGTGTCCGTGTATCCGATCTCGCGAATCGCGTCGCGCGCGACCTTTTCGTAGTCGACGTTCGTGCGCGACGTGATCTCGCCCGCGAGCACGACCTGGCCGCTCTTGCAGAGCACTTCGCACGCAACGCGGCTCGACGGATCGCCTGCCAGATGCGCGTCGAGGATCGAGTCGGCGATGTAATCGCAAACTTTGTCCGGATGTCCTTCGCTGACCGATTCCGACGAGAACGTGTACGAGCTCATGACAATCTCCGCGCCAAAGCGCCTGCAAAAGAAGACGGCCCCGACAAAGTTCGTCGCGGGCCGTTTGATCTCGCGACTTAGACGGGATTCGACGGCGTGTTCGCCACCGTTGCGCGGCCCGTCAAATCGGGGAAATCACCGCGCGCAGGAAAGCTAGAGACCGGGCATAGGGCGTCAAGACAAGAAACGTTTCTCGGGTGACTCCGCCCGGATCAGAACAGTTTGGCGGTTCAGTATCCAAGCGCCGCCATCGAGGCGCAGAGGATGGCTCTCACATAAATGGACGTCCCCACCATGCAACGAGCCCTAACACCCACCCGCTTCGTCTCGGCGATCGCGGCACTCTCCCTTGCCGCCGCCTGCGGCACTGCGTCGACTGAACCTTCCGATCAACCGGAAGCGGCGCTCACGAGTCTTCCGCGCGGTCTGACCGACAGCGAGCGAAGCGTGCTCAGCGCGGCGAACGCGTTCTCGTTCTCTCTATGGAAGCAGGTCAACGCCGCGACGAAGGACTCGAACGTGTTTGTCTCGCCGCTCAGCGTGTCGTTTTCCCTCGGCATGGCCATGAACGGCGCCGCCAATCAGACGCTCGACGAGATGCGCTCGGCAATGCAGTACGGGAGTGCGTCACTGACGGATATCGACGCCGGCTACAAGTCGCTCATGTCCCTGCTGGCGTCGCTCGACAACTCGGTGACGATGGACGTCGCGAACTCCATCTGGTATCGGAAGGATTTCCCGTTCAATCAGAGTTTTCTCGACGACGGCGCGAACTTCTTCAGCGCGTCGATCAAGCCGCTCGACTTCAACGATGCGGCAGGTTCGATCTCGGCGATCAACGGTTGGGTGAGCTCGCGGACAAATGGGAAAATTCCGTCGATCGTCGATCAGATCGATCCGCAGAACGTGATGTACTTGATCAATGCGATCTACTTCAAGGGAAGTTGGCGGACGAAATTCGACGCCTCACTGACGATGGACGCTCCATTCCACGCCCCGGGCGGCGACCAGAGTGCGCGTCTGATGCATCGCCAGGGGAGGATGTCGTACATGGAGACGCCAGGGTTCCAAGCCGTCGACCTCCCCTATGGTGATTCAGCGTTCACCATGACCGTCATGCTCCCGAAGGCCGGATCGACCGTCGAATCGCTGGCCTCGTCGCTCGATGCGACCGTTCTGCAGTCGCTCACGACCGGGCTTCACACTGCCGAGGTCGAGCTTTTCCTGCCGAAGGTGAAGCTGTCGTTCGCGCGCAACCTGATTCCCGATCTCGAGAGCCTCGGTATGTCGGTGCCGTTCACCGACCACGCGGACTTCACGCGGATGTCGACGCTCGGTCGCCAGCTCTACATCTCACAGGTCCGTCACAAGACGTACGTCGACGTCAATGAGGACGGGACCGAAGCTGCCGCCGTGACGTCCACCGGAATCAGTGTGACGTCCGCGCCGCTTTACACGACGATGCGAGTCGATCGCCCGTTCGTGTTCGTGATTCGCGAACGGCTGTCGGGGACGGTTCTCTTCATCGGGAAGGTCGTGTCCGTGGCCGGTTGACGACGATGTGCCCGGGCTAGTGGCGATTAGGGAACCGTAATAAGGCCGACTATCCCGCCGAGATCGTCCGTCGCGTGCGGGATGTTGGCCGGCGCGATCCACTCGCCGCCATCGATGCGCAACGCGATTCGATGCAGGCCCGGCGTCACGATCATCTCGAGCCGCCATGCGTCGCCGGCAGCCTCGAGCGACACGGGACTCCAGTCTGTAAAGTCGCCCATGACCTCGACGCGCGAGGCGCGCACACCACGAATCTCGAATCGTCGGCGTGCATCGCCGACGCGCTGCACCGCGATACGCGCGCCGGTAACAGCCCGGCGCGGCATGAGCGTTTCGTGCACGGTGCCCGTTATGCGAATCGCGACACTCGCAAAGGTCGTCTGCGGAACGCCACGAACCGGATCGTCGAGCGACCTACCCACGCCGACGACGAGCGCTGTTCGCGGAAGCACCCAGAACGTCGCGTCGGCCGATCCCCAAGTTCCACCGCTCACGTTCTGAGTTCCGTAGCGATAACCGCCGCTCGCGCCGATCGCGATTCCACCGCGATCATGACGCCACGCGCCGGTCAGATCGTAAAACGACGGCGCATCGTTCGGCGACTCCGCTCCAACGAACGAGCCGCTCGTCTTGACGAAGGACAGAGAGGACGCGAACTGCTGATCGCCGAACGTCCACCACACGTCGCTCGCCGCGTGCGCGATGCCGGCGCGCACGCCGGCGTGCTGAGTTCCTCCGACGCCGACACCGATCGCGCCGCCTCTCGCGGCCGTGCCGATTTGAAGGCGCGGCATGATCTCCCCACTCAGGGTCAGGCTGTAGCCGGATTCTCCGAATCCGCTGACGAACCCGCCGAGCTCACCGTGGACCGGCCGATCCGGCGATTCGGCGAGCGATCCGGCGAACAGCGCCTGTGTCGTCGACTGATCGGCATTCGCTCGAACGCCGAGTATGCCCGAGCGAAACCAGCCGTGGTCACCGGTAGCGGCGACATTTGCGGCGAACGTCAGCGCCGACGCCTGCGGAACGTCCGATCGCTGGAGATGCGATGCGCCGATATCAGCCGAGAGCTGCAGTTGAGAGGCAGCAGGCCGAGCCGCGAGAGCCGATATGAGAAGTGGAAGAAGGCGAGCTCGGCGCATCCACCATAATAACCCGGCTCTTCGGCTACGGTTTCTTCTTCCCCGCGGGTGGTGCCGGATTCGCGGCCGACGTCAAACCCTCGCCGACCGTCGCAGTCGCGCCGGGCACTCCAAGCACGGCACTCAAACGGTTCGTCCGAAGTTCGAACGCACTGTTCGCCCTGACGCCCGCTTGAACGTCCGAGCTCACTTCGTTCCCGAGCGCGAGGAGCTGTTCTCCTGTCGCGCCTTTGCGAATGAGATCGGTGACGATCTTCGTCGCCTTCTTCTCCTCGATGTTGCTCGCCACGAGCTGGGCGAGAACGCCGAGCGGCACCGCGACGGGCCGGCTCCCACTGACCTTGCGAACGTCCTGAAGCGATTGTCTGCTAACGTTCGAGCTCAGCGCCCCTTCGCCTGCCACGATGTCGATTGCAGTTGGATTTGGAGCGAGCGCGGAGCGTGCCTCCTCGAGCCGCGCCGCCGTGGCTCGAGCGGCCGCCACGATTCGCAGAGCCGGTGCGTGCGCGACGAGGACCGCGTAGCGGATCTTCGCCAGAATCGGCTCGACAGGTAGCCCGCTCGCCCGTGTCGCTTCGATGATCTTCGAAAGCTCGGCGCTTGTCGCGCGATCTCCGGCGATCAACGACGTCGTGTCCTGTGCGACCACTGTTCTTGCGCTCGCCGCGATGAGCAGCGCGCCGAGAAAAACGCGACGGATCACGGCCGCCCCACGATGACGACGGAGCTCTCGGTCCCGAGGTCCGGATCGCGGACCTTCGGCTCACGTGGATCGAGCATGAAGACCGAGTCGACCATGTATCCATAGACGTGCCGGCCCGGCGCGACCGAGACAATCACCGACCAGGTTGCGCCGTCCGCCGAACGCTGCATTGGCGTCGTTGATGGATTCCATTTGTTGAAATCGCCGACGACCGACACGCGATGCGCGTGAGGATTTTCGAATACGAACTGCTGAAGAATCGGCGCAGACTCGGCTGAACCGAACGCGGCCGGCCGCACTGAGTCGCGCGCTGCGGTCGTCGGCGCGACCGCGGCGACTTGTTTCGGCGCTCTCGTCGCGAACTGGCCTCGAACCACGAACCCCGCAACGGCGGCTGCGGCGGCTAGGCCGATCGCGCTCCAAAACCGAACGGATCGCCCATGCGAGCTCCGAGCGAACATCGGTTCGTCCGCGGGCGACAGCCGTGCCTCAGCCGCGGCGTTCACGATTCGCCGGACGGCAACCGGATCCGCGGGCGGAAGTCGACGGAGCTCGTCGATCGCGCGGTCGACCATCGGATCAGGCGCGTCGTTGCTCATCCATACCTCGCCGCGAGGCGCGTGCGAAGCATGTCACTCGCCCGCTTCACTCGCATCTTGAGGGCCGACTGCTTGATGCCGGTCATTCGCTCGATCTCGTCGTACGGAAAGCCTTCGATGTAATGCAGCAAGAAAATCTCGCGATTGTAGTCGGGGACATCGGCGAGAGCGCGCCGTACGTCGTCGCCCCACTCGTTGTCGAGCGACGTGCCGGTCGTGTTCGGCGACGCCACCCGGGTCAACACCTCATCGTCCACAGTTCGCGCATCGTGCCGCCGAAACGCGGTGTTGGCGCTCCGGCAGCAGTTCCCGAGAATCTGGAACAGCCAGGACTCGAATCGCTGGCGCTCCTCATACCGCGGCAGCGCACGGTAGAGACGGACGAATGCATCCTGCACCATGTCATCCGCGTCGTCCGGATTCCGGAGCATCGCGCGCGCGAATCGCAAACATCGCTGGTGATATGCCTCCACGATCGCCGTGAACGCGTCGATGTCGCCGAGTTTGGCTCGGGAGATCGTCGTCGAGTCGAGCGTGGTGGCTGGCGCGGGACGCTGCAGAGGAGCTGGTGTCAGAGATGCCTCGACCGTCGTTACTCAGCGCCTAACCAGAGTCGACTTGTCGGGGTCACCGAGAATGTAGCGGCCGGTGAAGCGACTGCCACGGAACGCTGCCGTCGGGGGCGCAATGGGTCTGCTTTCTGCACTTGTGCCATGTTAGGAGCATCCCAGTCGTGACAGTAGGGAATCGTATGTCAGCAGCCGAGAGGATCAACGAGCAAAGCGGTGTGAGCGGCACTAGTGATAGACGCCGCCCGCTTGTCGTCCTCGCTGAAGACAACGAAGACACGCGGCACGTCTACGGCCTGATCCTTCGCCACTTCGGCTACGACGTCGCCGACGCGCTGACGGGCGAAGAGGCGGTGACGATCACTCGGTCGCTTTGCCCGGATCTCGTCCTCATGGACATCGGCCTGCCGGGCATCGATGGCTGGGAAGCAAGCAGCATTCTCAAAGCCGATCCGGCGACGGGAATGATTCCGGTCGTCGCCTTCTCGGCGCGAATCAGCTCGATCACCGACCTCGCGGGCCGATCCACCGCGTTCGACGGCTTCATTCTGAAGCCCATCAGCCCGATGGTGCTGGTGCAACGCGTCAACGCGTATCTCAGGCTGCTCTGCACGAAATCCTGCGCTCGACTCCGCAACAAGACGGCGCTGCCGAGACCTCTCGTCGTCGACAATTGAATGAAACCCGAACGGGCTGCCGATGTGGCGCCCCTTCGGGATTTCCGGCTAGCAAACTCTAAACAGCGTCCGACAGACTCGTGAAGTTGAAGTCGCGGACCTTGATCACCGGCATCACGACGTCGCCGCCGGCTTCGGTGCCCGCAATGCGTTCGGCCTTCCCGAGCCCCTCAAGGTTGTTCAGCATGAAGAGCGGCGACTCATTGAACCGGAAATTCTTGATCGACTTCGAGATCTTGCCATTCTCGATGAGAAACGTGCCGTCGCGAGTCAGTCCGGTGTAGAGCACGGTGCGCGGATCGACTGGTCGCAGATACCAAAGGCGCGTGACGAGGATCCCGCGCGGCGTCGACTTGATGAGATCTTCTCTCGTCTGCGTTCCACCGACGAACTTCACGGCATTCGTCGCCGCGTCCGGCTGCTGATTTTTCTTCTGTGCCCAGAACCGCGAGTACGTGAGTTTTTTCAAAACACCATTCTCGATCCACACCCGGCGTCTCGCCGGCAGACCCTGTCCGTCGAACGCGTTGGTGAGAAGCTGAGGATCCGCCGGATCCGAGAGCAACGTTATGCCGTCGTCGACGATCTTCTCGCCGACTTTTGTTCCACCGCCCTGTTTCGAAAACGCGCTACGTCCTTCGTCGGCCGATCGCGCGTCCAACGCAAAGGCGAGGAGCTGAACGAGATCGCCGACCGCTTGCGGCTCCAGGATGACCGTGTACCGTCCCGGCTCGATCGCAACCGGATTGCGAGACGTTCTCGCCTTCTCGATCGCCTGATCGGCCACGCGCTTGACGTCGAGCTGCGACCAGTCCGGATGATCGGCACCGGCCCACCCCGACCCCGTGCCGTCGGTCGTTCGAACCGTGAGCGTGTAGTTCGACGAGGTTCCCGACTGATAGGCGAACAAGCCTTTGTTGTTTCCGACGGCGCCCGCTCCGATTCCGGTCTGCAGAAATCCGGCGGCCTTGAGATCGCCCGCACTCTTGCATGGATCGATCGCGAGCCTCGCCGCTTCCGCGCGACCCTCCGGGCCGAGGTTGCCGGTCGAATCGAAATACGTTTTCAAATTCTCATATTGCTGCGGACCGAGCGGTGGCATCGCTTCGGGATCGTCCGGTGCAAGCTTCGCCAACGCCTCGGATTGCCGGACGGCGCGCTCCAAGCCGGCGTCGGTGAAATCGTTCGTCGATACGACCGCGTGCTTCGGACCGAACGAGCTCTGGATGTTCAGGTTTGCGGAGCTGACGCCGCCGGCCGTCGAGATGCGATTGTCCGCAAACCGAATGTTCGCGGAATACCCGCCGCCGATGTTCACCTGAATCGAATCGGCCTTCGACAGCTTGATCGCGCGCTCGACCAGCGCCTGTGCCTGCTCGCGAGTCATGACACGCGAGTCCGCGGCGGAGAACTCACCGCCTTTCGCGCCGCGCGTCATGCTTTCCTCCCGGTGTTGATGACATTGATGTTGCGGAAGCGCGCGGGCACGCAGCCGTGGCTCACGGACCCGATCTGTCCGGGCTGGCCTTTCCCATCGAAGAAGCTCGCGCCCATCTCGTAGCTCGACTTGCCGCCGATCATGTCCATCGCATTCCAAAATTCCGTCGTCTTCATCTGGTACGCGACGTCCTTGAGCATCCCCGCGATCTTGCCGCCCTTGATCTCGTAGAAGACCTGACCGCCGAACTGCGCGTTGAAGCGCTGCTGATCGATGGAGAACGACCCGTCGCCGATGATTGCGATGCCAGCATCTGTGGCCGAGACGAGGTCTTCCCACTTTCGATCTTGGGCGCCCGGCAGCAGCGAGACGTTCGGCATCCGCTGGAACTGCACGTCGCTCCAGTTGTCGGCATTGCAGCAGCCGTGCGACTTCACCGGCTGGCCGATCTTCTTGTAATAGTCGGCGAGCCACGGCGCCTGCTCCCGGCTCGTTTGGTAGTCGCGGAAGATGCCGTTCTTGATGATGAGAAACGAATCTGCTGCGACTCCATCGTCGTCCCAACCGATCGTCGCGCATCCTCCGTCCTGCGTTCGATCGCCTTGGATGTTCATGATCTCGGGGCCGTACTTCAGCGTTCCGAGAACTTTTTCCGGCGGCGCGACGAAGCTCGTGCCCGCGTAGTTCGCTTCGTAGCCCATCGCGCGATCCAGTTCGGTGGGGTGGCCGATCGACTCATGAATGGTGAGCCACAAATGCGACGGATGGAGCACGAGATCGTAGCGCCCGACCTCGACCGGTTTCGCCTTGAGCTTCTCGGTGGCTTCTTCCCCCCACTTCCGCGCGTTGCCAACGAGATCCGCAGCGACGATGTACTCCCAACCACGACCAGCGGGCTGCACGGTGTTCGAACGCTGCTGGAAATCGGAACCGTCTGACGCGACCGCGGTCGCCGTGAACGGCGACCAGCTGCGAATCACCGTCTGCACGATGAACGAGCCGTCGGTGTTTGCGTAGTTGCGATCCTCTCGAATAAAGAAGAGCGCGCTGTTCACGAAGCGGACGTTTGCGGCCTTCATCGCTTCGGTGTTCGCGTCGATTAGCAGCTGAGCCTTTTGCTCAATCGGAATCGTGAACGGATCGGTCGTGAAGGAGCTCTTCCACGTTCCGTTTGGCACTGCGGGAGCCGCCGCGAGCACGACCGGCGCCGCGCCCGGAATCCGATTCGCTTTTGCGATCGCGGCAGCCTCGCGCGCCGTTGCGGCGATGCCGTCCGTCGTCAGGGTTTGACCGGCCGCAAATCCCCACGCGCCGTTGACTAACGCACGAATGCCGATGCCGATCGAATCGCTGTCGCCGACTTGGACGATCTGCTTTTCGCGCGTTCCGACGAAATTCTGCCGATAGCGACCGATGCGGGCATCAGCCCACGTCGCGCCAGCCGCCTTCGCGGCGTTCAAGGCATCCATCAAGAGCTCTTTGATTGGAAGCTCCTCGAACGCGCTCACGCCGCGCGGATAGATCGGCGAGCTCGTGAGCGCGTTCGCGAGCTCCGGGATCAGCGTGGCACCGGCGGCAGCCATCGCCGCCGCGGAGCCGCTCTGTTTGAGAAAGTCGCGCCTCGTTGTCATGAACACATCCGAAATGGTGACAAAACAGATCGCGCAGAGCGCGGTCGATACGCCTTTCTGAAAGTGCGTAGAGAAACCTTTGCGGAGCAACGGCTGTCGCGATCTCGAGGGTTCGGATTCTGTATGCCCGTCGTTTTGCCTCGCGCGCGGCGCCAGCGCGCGGTAAGCTAGGCCGAATCTGTACTTCAGACGGAGGAGCCTCATGCCGGACGTCGTACGTCGTATGTGTCCACCCGCATCGCGACCGAACCGCTTCAGCTTGTCGCGTGCATTCGTCACCAGCACTCTCTTCGCGCTCGCCGCTGTCGTTGCGCCTCGACCGCTGCGGGCGCAGGACAACTCCATCGCCGGTCGCGTTCAAGTCGCCGGCACAACCGAACCGCTCGCCGCTGCACAGATCTCTGTAGCCGGAGGAACACAGGGCGCGGTTTCAGACGAGCAAGGTCGTTTTCGAATCACCGGACTCTCCGGGACTACCGTCACGCTGAATGTTCGTCGCATCGGGTATCGCTCGGCAGTGATCGCGGCGCGCGTCGGACAGACGGATCTCGTCATCGCGCTCAGCGGCAATCCGACGAGCCTCGAGGCGACGGTCATCACCGGCCAAGCCGGAGCGACGGCGAAGCGCGAGCTCGGAAACGACATCGCGACGATCTCTGCCGCCGATGTCGTCACGCAAGCACCAGTCATCTCGATGCAAGGCTTGCTCAACGGACGCACGCCCGGTCTCGTCGTGCTGCCGACGTCGGGACAGGTTGGAACCGGCTCGCAAATTCGAATTCGCGGCCAAGCAAGTCTCTCGCTCGGCAACAACCCGCTGCTGTTCGTTGACGGTGTTCGCGTGAACAACGAAGTGGCCACGGGGCCGGTGAGCCAGTCGTTCAGCTCATCGCCCATCTCGCGGCTCAACGACTTCAATCCCGAGGACATCGAGTCGATCGAAGTCTTGAAAGGCCCGAGCGCCGCGACGCTCTATGGCACCGAAGCCGCGAACGGCGTCATCAACATCATCACGAAGAAGGGCTCCGCGGCGACGCCGCGCTGGAGCTTCACGACGAGGCAGGGCGCGAACTATTTCGCGAATTATGAAGACCGCTTTCCGGTGAACTACGGAAAAGCGCGACTCGCGACCGATCCCGCGTCCGGTAGTCCAAGCGGACCGGTCGAACAGCTCGACTTCGACTCGCTGCTCGTCGGCAATTGCGGCGACTCGGTCAAGACGCGTCTCGGAACGAAGTGCGACATCTACAGAACCGGGCGTCATCAGGAGACGGAGCTTTCGGTCAGCGGCGGCGCGAATCTCCTCCGCTACTACGTGAGCGGCAATCTCCTGAACGAAGAAGGCGCGGAACCGCGGAGCAAGCGCGTGAACTACAGCGGGCGCATGAACGTGAGTCTCGCGCCATCCTCGAAGTTCAGCATCGCCGCGAATATCGGGTACGTCACCGGGCCGACGGATCTTCCTTGCGACGCCGGATGCGGCGGCTACACGTGGACGACGCTCTCCGCGACGCCGTCGAACTACAATCTGCCGAATCGCCACGGCTTCCACAGCAGCTTGCCCTATCAGTACGACCAGACCGTCGTGCTGTGGCAAGATCTCGCGCGCACGACCGCGAGCATCACCCTCGAGCATCAGCCGCTGACGTGGCTGTCGCAGCGCCTCGTGCTCGGCGGCGACGTCACGAATGAAGGGAACAACGAATACGATCCGCGCGTCGACTCGCTGCAATCCCTCGGCTTCCGCGACATCAACGAGCGCGACGTCACCACTCGATCGCTCGACTACTCGGCCCGCGCGCTCTGGAATCCACTCTCGTCGACGCGATTCACGACATCGGTCGGCGCGCAGTACTTCACGAACAGCATTCACTCCGTCGACGCGAACGGATCTGTCTTCCCGACCCCCGGCCTCGAGTCCGTCTCGTCGACGACGAATCGCAATCCAGCGACCGAAGCGTTCAGCGACGACAAGTCGCTCGGCATCTACGCGCAGGAGCAGCTCGGCTGGCGCGATCGCCTGTTCCTCACCGCCGCGGTCCGATCGGACGACCACAGCGCGTTCGGCGCGTCGTTCAAGCGCGTGATCTACCCGAAGTTCTCGGCGAGCTGGGTGTTGAGCGATGAGCCATGGTTCAAGATTCCGTTGCTCGGCAGCTCGCTCAACGAGTTCCGTCTCCGCGGGGCGTACGGCGAGTCGGGCAAAGCGCCGACCGCGTTTTCGTCGATCCGCACCTTTATTCCGACGGCCGGACCGAATGACGCGGCGGCCGTCACGCCGAACACGATCGGCAACCCCGATCTCGGTCCGGAGCGCGGCAAGGAGGTCGAGCTCGGGTTCGACGCGAACGCGTGGCAAGATCGCGCCGGGATGAATTTCACGTATTACCATAAGAAGACCGTCGACGCGATCCTCGACAAAGTTGTCGCACCGTCGTCCGGCCAGGCAGGGACACAGCCGATCAACATCGGCGGCATCCTGAACACGGGGCTCGAGATCTCCGTTCATACGACGCCGGTTCGCCAGAAGAATTTCAGCTTCGACCTCGGCGGCGAGTTCTCGACGAACAACAACGAGGTCACGGATCTCGGAATCCCAAATCAGTACTTCGTCGTCGCCGGCACATACTTGCGTCACCAGGTCGGTGACCCGGCGTTCGGGTGGTTCGAGAAGCGCGTCGTCTCGACGCAGATCAACCGCACGACCGGGGCGACGACGAACGCGATGTGCTCCGACACGATCCCCGGTTCGGGCGGCAAGGAAGGCGGCGCGCCGCGACTCTGCGCCGGTCCCGATGGGAAGTACGGAACGGCCGACGATGCGCCGATGGTGTATCTCGGTCGTTCGACCCCGCCGCGCGAAGGCTCGATCAACGCCGGGCTGACCTTCTGGAACCGGCTCCATGTCTACTCGATGGTCGACATCAAGAACGGCATGAAGAAGATGGACGGCAACACGCGCGTTCGTTGCGGCATCTTCGGTCGGTGCATGGAGAACTTCCCGTCGACGTTCGCGTCGCAGATCGATTCGATCCGCACCGTCGAGTCGAACTCGAGCAGCAACCTCGTCGACTTCCTCATCACGAAGTCGAACTTCGCGCGGTGGCGCGAGCTCACGGTTTCGTTCGACATCCCTGAGCGGTATCCCGCGAAGCTCGGCTTCAACCGCGCGAATCTGCAGGTCTCGGGACGCAATCTCGGACTGTGGACGAGTTATCAGGGCTTCGAGCCCGAAGCGATGTTCCTCGGCGGCACGCGCGGCGGCAACGCCGCATGGGAGCAAACCACGCTGCCGCAGCTTCGCACGTGGCTCGTCACACTCAACCTTGGCTTCTGAGAGAGCGCCCACATGAGATTCTCACGAAACATCATGCGAGCACTCGTGATCAGCGGTGTGCTCGCTTCCGCAACGACGGTTGGCTGTGACCTGAACAAAGTGTTGAGCGTGCAGCCCGCGAACCTCATCGACGCGTCCTCGCTCGAGACCCCGGCGAGCGCGACGCTTCTCGTGACCGGCGCCGCGTCCGACTTCGATTGCGCGTTCAACTCGTACGTCGTCGTCGGAGCGCTGATCGGTGAGGAGTTCGAGGACGCGCTGCAGACGGCCGATCGCTGGCCGTACGATCAGAGAACTATAACGCCGAACTTGTCACGCTATTCGCAGAACGACTGCACGGGACTTGGCGTCTATCAGCCGCTGCAGGGCGCGCGCGTTTCATCGGAGAACATCAAGCGTTTGCTGAAAGGCTGGACCGACGTGCAGGTGCCCGGACGGCAGTTGCTCATCGCGCGCTCGGCGGCGTATGAAGGATGGGCGCAGCTCCTCCTCGGCGAAGCGTTCTGTCAGACGGTCTTCTCGACGACGCACGGCGAGATCGTGAATTACGGCACCATCATCAGCCGCTCACAGGCGCTCGATTCGGCGATCGCGACGTTGACCGATGCGATAACGACTGCGCAATCGGTCGGCGGCACTTCGGCCGACAGCATACGATACTTCGCGCTGGTCGGACGAGCGCGCGCGCAGCAGGACAAAGGCAACATCGCTGCGGCGCGAGCAGATGCCGTGCTCGTTCCTGCGACCTTCGTCTGGTACGCGACGGCGTCGAATGCGAACACGCGGCGTCAAAACCGCGTGTTCGAGGAGAGCAATCCGGCATCGATCCCGTCCTCGTCGGTCGGAGCACGGTATCGCCAGCCAAGCTACACGAGCGATCCTCGCATTCCCGTTGTCAATCTCGGAAAGTTCAGCAACGGAACGAACGTGCCGCTCTGGGCGCAGGCCAAATATCCGGCGGTGAACTCGCCGATTCCCGTCGCGACCGGGACGGAGATGCAGCTTCTGATCGCTGAGGCAGACATCACCACGAATCGTGCGAACACGCTGTCGATCATTGCGGCCATGCGCGCTGCCGGAAAACAGCCGGCCTACACGGGAGTGACCGCGGACGACGATCTCGCCGAGATCATCGATCAGCGACGGCGCGCGCTCTTCCTCACCGGAACGAACTTCGGAGACGTCATCCGATACAATCTCACGGTGACGCCGCCGGCGGGTTCGACGACGCCGTGGGGTCAGCAATACGGTCCGGACAAAGGAAGTCAGCTCTGCCTGCCGCTGCCGCAAGTAGAGTTGCTCAACAACCCGTTGCTCCACTCATAAGTAAACGCTCATGAGTAAAAAGGCCCGCGCGATTTGCGCGGGCCTTTTTCCTCCGGGAGACGTCCGGCTGGTCGACGGCCTACGGTCGACCGCGGCTCTGCATTCCGCCTCGTGGAGCTTGCACGACCGGGTGAGTGGTTGGAACGCGCGGTGGCGCCGCACCAACCGGATGGCCGAACGGGCTGTGTCCGATCGGACCGTGACCGGCCGGCGGACGAATGACGGGCGGGCGGCCATGCCTATGCGTTCCGTGTACGACGACAATCGGCGCGAAGAAGCCGGGATAGTACGCCGGATAGCCGTAGTAGTACGGGAGCCCAGCGTACGGCGAGTAGGCCATTCCATTGTAGCTCGAGTAGACGTTCGGCTCGTAGCAGCCGAGCGGGTCGCAACCGCTCTCGAGCATCTCACCGGCGCTCGCTTGCGCGGCCGGCGCGGGCGCGGGCGAACCCTCGTACACATGCACCGCGTTGCGCTGCGCGGCGACCATCGAGTCGCCGACATACGCCTGGCCGCGGGCCGAGAGCCACGATTGCACGACGGCGGTGTCGACGGAGCGAGACGCTTCGGCAATGTCGCTCGCCGACGCCGGTCCGCTTGCCGCCGCGCGCGCGGTCGCGACGGCGAGCTCGTGATGAGAGATCTCTGATCGAATATCGGCCGGGACGGCCTTCGGAAGACCGGCATCGTGGAACCGCGTCACGGTCTCGACCCATCCGCCGCCCGAGTGGACGTCGCGGACCTCGAGCCAGGTGCCGGTCGGAAGAATGGCGAACATTCGCGTCGAGCGGCCATACAGGTTGCCGCCGCAGGAGTACGCGGATCCGATGTAAATGCGGTTCCCTGACGACGCCCACGCCGCGGTCTGTGACCCGCTGCATCCGTCCTTCTGCACCGGATGCGGCTGTCCGTCGACCTCCAGGTGCTCGCGTGAGTCGATCTCGCCGTTCGTGAGGTTGATGATGTCGGCCGACGCGCCGCTGCCCGGCTTCACGCACGTGAGCTGCGACGCGGCATTCGCATCCGTGGTTCGCGACCAGCACCCTACATATGGTAGCCAGCGCGCATCCCCGGTCGCCTTCGTCTTGCGAGACTCCTGTGCGCCCGCCGCGACCGACGCGGCCGTGAGGAGTGCAAAGCCGAGCGTCGCCATTCGCTGCCGGCGACGGTTCTCGACGGAATTCAATCGAAACATCGAGTACCTCCTTGCTTTCTGATGCATAGCGCCCGACACAAGCGGACGCCAGCGAACGGCGACACGAGGATCTCGTGCATTCATCCTCGCCGGAGTTTTCCTTGACAGAAGGCCAGGGCGTAGCGACCTTTCATCCGGATATACGGATATATGGCTGCCCCCACTCGCACTTCCGTCCTCGACCGCTTGAGCGCCCTCGCCGATCCGACGAGGAGCCGGATCCTGCTGCTTCTCGACCGCCACGAGCTGTCGGTCGGCGAGCTCTGCTCGATCCTTCAGCTGCCGCAGTCGACCGTCAGCCGGCACCTGAAGCTCCTCGTCGACGACGGTTGGCTGATCGCGCGAGGCGAGGCGACGAGCCGCTTCTATAAGATGGTGGGCCGGCTGGACGCTCCGGCGCGGCAGCTGTGGGAGGTCGTGCGCTCGCAGGTCGCCAGTACCGTTGGCGCATCGCAGGACACCCGTCGCGCCGACAGCGTGCTCGCAAAGCGCCGCGACAAGGCGCAGATCTTCTTCTACAATCAGTCGGACGTGTGGGACAAGATGCGCGCCGACATGATCGGCGCGCGCACCGATCTCCTCGCACTGCTCGATTTGCTCGACGAAAACTGGATCGTCGGCGACTTGGGCTGCGGCGCGGGACACATCTCCGAAGCGCTTGCGCCGTGTGTCGGACGCGTGATCGCGGTTGACGAGTCCGGGCCGATGCTCGCCGCGGCGCAGACGCGACTCGGATCGCATCCGAACGTCGAGCTACGGACGGGGACGATCGAGTCGCTGCCGATCGAAGACTCCTGCCTCGACGCCGCGGTCCTATTCCTCGTTGCGCACTTCATCACCGATCCGACAAAGGTGATGCGCGAGATTCGTCGTGTGCTCAAGCCCGGCGGCCGACTGCTCATCGTCGACCTCATGTCACACGATCGTATCGAGTACGTGGTGCAGCTTGGCCACGTGTGGCAGGGCTTCGATGGTGACCAGGTCAAAGAATGGTTGGGCGCGGCCGGCTTCACGGCCTGCCGCTACCGTGCCCTGCCCGACGACCCTGACGCGAAAGGTCCAACCTTGTTTGTCGCAAGCGGCAGGAATGGAGTGCGTTGAGTCGTCGTCCCGGCTTGGTGCTCATCGCGAGCGAAGTGGTAATCCGAAAACCTCACTTTTACTCATTTAAGGATCTCTCATGGGCGTCGCTGAATTGATCGAACCGAAGTTCTCTGCCACCGACCGGCCGCCGTTCAAAGTCGCGGACCTCTCGCTCGCCGACTTCGGCCGCAAGGAAATCCGGCTCGCCGAGCAGGAGATGCCGGGCCTCATGGCGATCCGCGATGAGTACAAGGGGAAGAAGCCGCTCGCCGGCGCGCGCATCATGGGCTCGCTGCACATGACCATCCAGACGGCCGTCCTCATCGAGACGCTCGTCGACCTCGGCGCCGACGTCCGGTGGGTGTCGTGCAACATCTTCTCGACGCAGGATCACGCGGCAGCCGCCGTCGCCGTCGGTCCGAAGGGCACGGTCGCAAACCCGAAGGGCACGCCGGTCTTTGCCTGGAAGGGCGAAACGCTCGAGGAGTATTGGTGGTGCACCGAGCAGGCGCTCATGTGGCCCGACGGCGGCGGCCCCAACATGCTGCTCGACGACGGTGGCGACGCGACGCTCCTCGTCCACAAAGGCGCAGAGTTCGAGAAGGCCGGCGCGATCCCCGCGTTCGACGAGAAGAACGATCCCGAAGAGTGGGGCGTGATCCTCGATCTCCTTCGGGCGGAAGCCGCGAAAAACCCCGGCCGCTGGACGAAGGTCGCGGCGGACATCAAAGGCGTCACCGAGGAGACGACCACGGGTGTTCACCGTCTTTATGAAATGATGAAGGCCGGAACGCTTCTCTTCCCCGCGATCAACGTCAACGACTCCGTCACGAAGTCGAAGTTCGACAACATCTATGGATGCCGGCACTCGGTGATCGACGGTCTCAATCGCGCGACCGACGTCATGATCGCGGGCAAGCTCGCGGTCGTCTGCGGCTACGGTGAAGTCGGCAAAGGCTGCGCCGAGGCGCTTCGCGGTCAGGGCGCACGCGTCGTCATCACGGAGATCGATCCGATCTGCGCACTGCAGGCCTGCATGGCCGGCTATCAGGTTGTGACGCTCGAAGACGTCGTCAGCAGCGCCGACATCTTCATCACGGCGACCGGCAACTTCAACATCATCACCGCCGATCATATGGCGAAGATGAAGGACAAGGCGATCGTCGGAAACATCGGCCACTTCGACAACGAGATCGACATGGCCGGCCTGAAGAAGGTGAAGGGGATCAAGCGCATCAACATCAAGCCGCAGTACGACGAGTTCGCCTTCCCAGACGGCCACTCGGTCATGATTCTCGCCGAAGGTCGTCTCATGAACCTTGGCTGCGCGACGGGTCATCCGAGCTTCGTGATGTCGTCGAGCTTCACGAACCAAGTGATGGCGCAGATCGAGCTGTTCACGAACACGGCGAGCTACGAGAAGAAAGTGTATGTGCTTCCGAAGGCACTCGACGAGAAGGTCGCGCGATTGCACCTCGGCAAGCTCGGCGCTCGGCTGACGCAGCTGTCGCCAGAGCAGGCGTCGTACATTGGCGTCGCAGTCGACGGGCCGTATAAGGCGGAGCACTACCGATACTAAAGGACTAGCTGCGTGCTCTAACGGCGTGCTCTGACTACGTGCTCTTACTACGTCGGCTAACAACGTTCTCTAACGACGGTGAAAAGCCCAGTTGTGAGTCATGAGATCCGTGACCGGTTACGGTCTCGCGACTCGTCTCTGATTTCTCACGTCCCGTAGTCAGAGCACGTAGTTAGAGCACGTAGTTAGAGCACGTAGTTAGAGCACGTAGTTAGAGCACGCAGTTAGAGCACGCCGTTCGGCCTAAGCCTTTTCATTTCTTTCCACCTCAGGGTTACTCTGTCGCTAGCCTGCTTTCTGTTCGCCTCGGCGCAAAATTTCTGCGCCGCGCGCGACGGCCAATGTGTGGTGCGAATCCAACGTCAAGAGACTGAGCGACGCCTTAACGCGTTGAGATTCATGATCTTATAACAAGCGTCTTTGCTGAAGTGCCGGGAACGGCATCTGCTTGAGGTCAAGGCGGGGACGCCGCACCCAACGCGGCGACCAACGACCGAACCGATTTCAGCGAGACATTGAATGAACAGAGGGAGAAGCTCCGCGACCGCTGCGCTGACGATATTGGCCCTGACTTCGACCGCGTCAGTCGCGCAGACCTCGACGACCTTCATGTCGTCGAACTCCGACTGGACGTCCGCGACGGGGTGCCACATCACGCAAGGTCAGCTCGTCCTTCCCGGCGGAGTGGTCTACTACACACCGAGCACATACCCGGCGGCCGGTCCCGCGATGCTCGGTATCTGCGGCTCGTTCGACAACAATGTTCCGCCGCCCACCATCGGGTGGTCGAACCAACCGAGCTTCCCTGATTTCGGAACAGGGACCAGTGGCGCCGGCGGCGTCATCGACCAGTTCATTCCGCAGAACGATCAAGGCGCGGACGACCAGGGCGACGAGGATCAGGGCGATTCGACCAACCAACCGCCGTACCAACCGACGAACGACGGGCCGCCGAGCACTTCAGAGAATCCTCAAAACACCGCGCCGGTCACGACGTCGACGCCGGAGCCGAGCAGTGTGATCCTCCTCGGATCGGGGCTCGCTGCGCTCGCTGTGCGCGAAACCCGTCGCCGCAAACGTACGACGAGCTCGGAGCAATAGCTCCGAGCTCGCGAACGATTCAACAACTCTAATAAGCTTACGGAACGACAGCCGAACGCATTCCCATGTTGGCGGCCGCGAACGCCCACTGGTCCGCTAGCTCCTGGATGCGTTTGTCCGTCGGCAAATAGCCGTGCGATCCCTGCGTCTGGACGCGGACGAGGATCGGCTTGTCGCAGCTCTGCGCTGCTTGCAGCGCTGACGTGAACTTGAAGGTGTGGCTTGGAACCACGCGATCGTCGTGGTCCGCAGTCGAGAGGAGCGTAGCGGGATAGCAGGTGCCGGGTTTCACGTTCTGGAGCGGAGAGTATTTGATCAAGTACTTGAACGCCGTCGAATCCGACGACGAGCCGTACTCGGCGGCCCATGCACGACCGCCGGTGAATTTGTCGTAGCGCAGCATGTCCATCACGCCAACGGCGGGAAATGCGACGGCGAACAGGTCGGGACGTTGTTCCATGACCGCGCCGATCAACAACCCTCCGTTCGACGCGCCCTCGATCCCGAGATGCGCCGGTGAGGTGTACTTCTGCGCGATGAGGTATTCAGCAGCAGCGATGAAGTCGTCGAAGACGTTCTGCTTCTTCTCGAACATTCCCGCCCGATGCCAGTCCTCACCGTACTCCGATCCTCCTCGCATGCTCGCCGTCGCGTAGACACCGCCGGCCTCTATCCACGCCAGCACGTCCGGACTGAAAGTCGGCGTCGTGCTGATGTCGAAGCCCCCATATCCGTACAGGACAGTCGGGTGCGACCCGTCGAGCGCGAGGTTCCGCTTCATCGTCACAAAGACGGGAACCTTCGTACCGTCCTTCGATGTGGCGAACACCTCGCGCGTCTCGTAGTTGGCGGGGTCGAAGGACTTGAGCTTTGGCGGTGAGATCGCGGTGCTCTTCCCAGTCGCGGGGTCGTAGCGGAACGCGGTCGCTGGGTACAACGGAGACGTGAACCGATAGAAGAGCTCCGGCGTGTCGGCGCGCGCGCTCATCCCGCCGAGTGAGCCGACGCCGGGGAGCGCGAGTTGGCCGAGCGATTTTCCGTCGAGCGAGAACATGCGGACGCTCGCTTTGACATCCTCGAGATAGTTCACGGCGAGGCGATCCTTGAGGATCGCGGTTCCCGAGATGACGCTGTTCGATTCTGGAACTACGACGCGCCAGCTCTTCACGTCGGGATGCGCGACATCGAACGCGACGACGCGGTATTTCGGCGCGCCATTGTCGGTCGACATGTAGATCGTGCTGCCGACATTTCCGATCGGCGTGTAGGCGGCGTCTCCTCGATCGAACAGCGTCTTCACCGGCGCTCCGATGTTCGGATGCATCGGATCACCGACGTCGAGCACGTAGAGTCTATTGTGCGGATCCGTTCCGTCGACCACGGTGATGAAGAGATACTTCCCGTCGTCACTCATCGAGCTGAAGACGAACCATTCCGGATGGTCCGTTCGCTCGTAGATCAGCCGATCGGCCGACTGCGGTGTCCCGAGCTTGTGATAGTAGAGCGTTTGATCGCGAACGGCGCTTTGCAGCTCCTTGCCGGGCTCCGGCGTCGGGAATCGCGAGTAGAAGAAGCCGTTGCCGTCCTTCGTCCAGTTCACGCCGCTGAACTTGAGCCACTTGACGGTATCGGAGAGCTGCTTGCCGCCAGTTAGAGTCCTCACATAGACCGTCGACCAGTCGGAGCCGCCCTGCGATTGGCCGTAGGCGAAGTACCGTCCGTCCGGCGACGGCACGAACAGGCTGAGCGCGACGGATCCATCGGGCGACAACACGTTCGGGTCGACGACGAGCTGCTCCGGCGCGTCGAGCGAGGCGCGCATGTAATAGGGCGATTGTCGCTGCAGCCCCGAGTTCTTCGTGTAGAAGAGCTTTCCCGCTTCGCGAAACGGCAGTCCGACTTTCGGATAGTTCCAAAGCTCCGTGATCCGCGCCTTGAATCGCTCCCGCATCGGAAGCGTCACGAGATACTTCTCGGTGACGGCGTTCTCGGCCTTCACCCATTGCGCGACCTCGGGCGAGTTCAGATCCTCCATCCAACGGTACGGATCGGCGACTTTGCGTCCGAAGTAATCGTCGGTCTGCGCCGTCTTTTTCGTCTGCGGATACGCGATGCGGGCCTGCCGTTGCGCACCGGCACTCGCCGCGACCACTGCGCTCGCGATAAGAGTTTTGTAAAGCCGATTCATGTGTTCCTCGATCCCTGAGCTCCAGAGTGTTCCTACCGACTCACGGGCAGCTCCGCCAATGAGTCGTCCAACGCGGCAACCAACACGTCGGCGTTGTCGCTATCGAATGGCATCGGTGGACGGATCTTCACGACGTTGTGATACGGTCCGTCCGTTCCGAGCAGCACTCCCCGCTCACGCATCCGATTCGCGACGAAGCTCGCTTCCTCGCCTGCCGGCTCGAGCGTCGCTCTGTTCCGAACGAGCTCCAGTCCAAGGAATAATCCAGAGCCGCGAACGTCGCCGACAATCGGATAGCGGTCGGCAAGTCCTCTGAATCTTGTAAGCAGTTCTTGACCGACGACGCGAGCGTGCTCTTGCAAACGCTCATCGCGAAGCACGTCCAGCACGGCGATTCCGACGGCGCACGACACGGTGTTGCCGCCAAACGTGCTGAAGTATTCCATCCCGTTATCGAATGCATCGGCGATCGCACGAGTCGTCGCAACGGCGCCGATCGGATGCCCATTCCCAATCGGCTTCCCCATCACGACGATGTCCGGCACGACAGCCTGGTCTTCGAAGGCCCAGAAGCTCGTGCCCATCCGGCCATAACCCGTCTGAACTTCGTCGGCGATGCAAACGCCGCCTGCACGCCGAACATGCTCGTAGACGCTCGCCAAATACCCGCTCGGAAAGACCAGTTGTCCGCCGACGCTCGGGCACGTTTCGGCAATGAACGCCGAAAGCCGGCGACCGCGGCGCTCGAGCTCGTTGATGATCGCGTCGACGTCGGCGGCATAGGCCATTCCGGCATCGGCACCGCGATACTCGCCGCGAAAGACGTCGGGCAGCGGCGCCGAGTGCACCCAGTCCGGCGCGCCCTGTCCGCCGGGACCTGCGTGCTTGTACGGACTGATGTCGATCAGCGACGTCGTGTTGCCATGATAGGCCGCGTCCAGAACGACGATGTCGCGCGCGCCGGTGTACGCGCGCGACAGCCGCAGCGCGAGCTCATTCGCCTCACTGGCTGAGTTGACGAAGTAGCAGACATCCAGCCCGGAAGGCAGCGTCGCCAGCAGTCGTTCCGCGTACTGCTTCAGAAGGTCGTTGAGATAGCGCGTGTTCGTATTCAGCACGCGCATCTGCGAGGCCGCGGCCTCGACGACTCGCGGATGACAATGCCCGACGTGCGGAACGTTATTGTACGCGTCGATGAAGCAGCGTCCTTCGTCGTCGTACAGATACTGCTTCCAGCCGCGAACGATCTTCACGGGGTCGCGATAGGCGACGCTGAGGTTTCGACCGATCGCAGCGCGCCGCGCCGACAAGGTCTCGTCCTTGGTCGGAGCGATCGCCGGGAATCGGTCGCGCGGAATACGCGTGAGCAGATTCGGATCCGGACACAGCGCACACCAAAGTGCGCGCTGTGACGGCCGCGCGACTCCGGGGAAGTCCGTTCCAAGTCCGATCAGATCAGTGATGACCTGAAGATGCAGGTGCGGCGTCCAGCCGCCGTTGACGTCTGCAACACCGAGCGTCGCGATCTGCTCGCCCGCTTTCACGGCGCGGCCAACCTCGAGCCCATCGAGCGATTCGCGACTCAAATGGCCGTACAGCGTGAAGAATTCGACGCCGTCGTCGGTCTCGTGCCGAAGGATGATGACGGGCCCGTAGTCTTGTGGCGCGCTGTTGTCGGCAAAGGCGTGGACGGTGCCCGCGAGTGGAGCGAACACGGGCATGCCGGCCTCCGCGAACAAATCGAGCCCGATGTGAATCGTCCGATGCTCGTCGATCGGACGCGGACCGAGCGCGAACGCCGGCGCAACATATAGAAGACGCGGCTCGTCGTACCTGCCGATCGACACGTTGACCTTCGCGTCGCGCATCGCGTCGAACACTGCGGCCGTCACGGCCGGCTCGGTATTCTCGCGCGTGTCACCGCTCAGCATCGGGCTCGCGATGCTGAGGTCGAGCACGAGCGACGGCTCGGTTCGGAGATCGACGCCCAGCAGCGGCGCGAATTCCGAACGTCGCTCGAGAAATGTGATGACCCTCTCCGACGCCGGAGCTACGGTGACGCCCGCGGCGTCGCGAATCGCCGCTTCGGCAAGTTTGAACGGAATCTTCGCGAGCTTCGGCAGCATATCTCGAATCGCGATCTGACTGATGGACAGATACGCGTTGTCCGCGCGCCGTCTGGTCTGATCGGCGGCGATCGCGACACTGACGCAGAGACGGAGGCAGATCATCCCGTACAACGCCGCCAGCTCATCGCTGGTGGGTGTGATCTCGCGCGCGAATCCTCTCACGAGGTCGCCGATCACGTCGAGCGGCTCACGCGCGCCGAGTATGGCGTAGGCCGCCGCGATGGCGAGGTCTCCGATGCGATAGCTGTACACCATGTCGCCGAAGTCGAAGACTCCGGTGACACGCTGGCCGTGTTCCTCGACGTTTGCGGACCCGCCGATGAGAATATTGTGATCGTTGAGATCGCCGTGAATCGCCGACTGCGGCAAAGATTCGAGGAGCGGCCCGGTGTGCGCCGCGAATTCGATGAGCAGGGCGTCGATCGTCGTCAGAATCGGGTCGCCGGCGAGCAGCGGCCGATGCGAGTTGATCACCGAGTGCGCTCTCGCGAGATCCCAATAGAAGTCGCGATGAATCGCGGGATGGTCGAAATCCGCGAGGGCGCTGTCGAGCGCGCCAATAGTCTGCCCGATATCGCGCCACAGCGCGGGCGAGCGTCGCCGCGCGCTCGCCAGCGCTGTTCCCTCGAGCCAGGAAATCGCCCATACGACGTGCCGCGCACCATCGGGGCCGTCGACGCTCACGGTGAGCTTGCCGTCCACGGACGCGATGAGCGCAGGCGTGACCGATACTCGCGACGAGAGATGTCTCACGGCGTCCTGCTGAGCGGTGATCATCTCGTAAGATTCCGCGCGATTCGGAAGCTTCAACACGATTCGGCGGTCCGCCGCTTCGATCAAAAAATTCTGATCGCGCTCGCCCGTGAGAAGCGTCGCACGCCCATCGACGCCGAAAACGTCGCGCGCGATGCGTTCAGCGTCGGTCGTCGAGAAGTTTGGCTGGGTGCCGAGCATGCAGCAAAGCTCGCGGCTAGCGCGACTCGCCGCGAATTTCTTTTGGCACGCGTCCCTCGCGGACGGCTTTCCAGTCGTCGCCGCGCTTCACGACCTGGTACGCCCGCTCGAATCGGAGTCGGTCGGACTTGCCGGACGTCGGCGTGTCGTACTTCTGAACGTAGACGTAGACCTGAACCGAGTCGCCCTTGAGCGTGAACACCGGCGAAAACCGAACGACGTAGCCAGGAAGCGCAGCTTTACAAATCGGCACACCGGGCTTTGCCGCGATCGACGGCTCACACGTTCCCTTCGTTACGCCTCGTCGCCGCAACTCGGCCGTGACTTCGTCCGGAAGATTCGCCGACGCCGCGAGGCCGACATCCCTCGGTAGCTCTCGCGGGTCCAGGAGGAGTGACAGTCCCTGATCGTCGACCTCGAAGGCCGAGCGGAGCGCGGCTTCATAGACGTGGGCCTCCGAGACTGCGGGAAGCGTGGCCACGGTCAACCCTCGGCCGCGCACCGACGAATCGTCTTTGGTGCACGCGGTCGAGCTCACAACGGCAATCGCGAACAGCGCGGATGCGCGGACGGAAAACATGATCTGAAGGTAATCGCCGAGCGCCGGTTCTCCGCCTCCGAAGCGCCGCCGGCGTCGCGGCCATCAGACCTTCGACGGCTTTCGCCAGAACTGGTATACAAACACTCCGACGATGAGAATCCCGACGCCGATGCCGGCGTTCTGCGGGAAGTGGATGATCGTGTTCAACGACAATCCCAAACACGCGAGAACGAACACCAGTGTCGTGATGGGATGGCCGGGCACTCGAACACCCTCGGTCGGTGTGGGCTCGGTGCCTCTCCGCTCACGCGCTCGAAAAACGAGCAACGACGCACCCGTCAGTCCGAAGAACAGCGCGTCGAGCGATACGACGTAGTTGAGGATCTGATCGTACTTTCCCGTCAGCGCGATGATCGCCGCCCACACACCTTGAAGAACGATGGCGGTCACGGGCACGCGCGATTTTGCGTTCAACTTCGCGACGCCCTTGAAGAAGACTCCGTCGAGCGCCATCGCATAGTACGCTCGCGGCGCCGTGAGAATACTCTGACTGAGGAATCCGACCGTCGAGATGGCGATGCCCAGTGCGATGAGTCGCGCACCGCGTTCGCCGAGCGCGACACGCATCACTTGTGACGCCGGCGTCGCGGTCTGCGCGAGACCGTTCACGCCGAGCGCGCGCAGGCAGACGTAGGTGACGCTGAGGTAGATCGCGATCACCGCGATGACGCCGATCAGCAGGCCGCGCGGTAGATCGCGTCGCGAGTCGCGCATTTCGCCGCTCACAAAGCTCGCCGTTTGCCAACCGCCGTATGCGAAGAGCACCGGAACCATCGCGGCCGCAAGGCCGATCGAGCCGCCGGACGGTCCGGTTGGTGTCGCGGCGGGTCCCGTCGCCGGCGCCACGAGCACATAGCCGACGCCGATCAGCATCGCGATCGCCAAAATTTTCGTGAGCATCAACGCGCTCTGCACGTTGCTTCCGGCGCGAACGCCGAGGCAATTCACGATGGTGAGGACGCCAAGTGTCACCGCGGCGGTCACCTGCTCCGGGATCGCGACACCGGTCAACTCCGCGAAATACCGTCCGAAGATGATTGCGGAGCCGGCCATCCCCCCGGTCTGCACGACGAGCAGGAGCGTCCAGCCGTAGAGGAACGCGACGATTGGATGGTAGGCGTCGCGGAGATACGCGTACTGCCCGCCGACGTGCGGGCGGAGCATTGCGAGCTCCGCGTAGACAAAGGCGCCGATCAGCGCGATCACCCCGCCGATCACCCACGCGCCGAGAACCAGCGTCGGTGTGTGGACGAAGCGTGCGACGACGCTCGGGTTGACGAAGATTCCCGAGCCGATGATGCCGCCCATCACGATCATCGTCGCGTCGAATGGACCGAGGCGGCGAGCGAGGGTCGGTCCGCCCGGCATGGACTCGGTCGCGACGACGCTGTCGCTCATCCGCGGCGTCGGAGCACGTTATGAGGGTGCAAAGACCACAACACTTATTGTTTTGACTGGTGTTTTTGTCGGGCTTCATAGCCCGTCAGGGAGAGGACCGCCGCGATGCCCTCACTTCTCGACGCGGCTAGAACCTACCCGGCCCGGCGCGTCGTACGCCAGAAGAGTCGTCATGCTGTTCGCGCGGGCAACGCGCTATTCACTTCTGAGCGCGAGCGACGGGTCGACGCGCGTCGCTCGGCGCGCACGAGGACCAATGCTAGGTTTTTAGCACCTGCTGCCGGGGCCCGGGACTGCCACGCATAGCACAGACAGCTACCGTCGCGCATATCAACAACTTCGACCGAACGCTTTTCGTGACGAACGCATCTAACGAGCAACACGTGACTAGAACAGGCGTTGCTCTACAGACCCCACAACGGGTGAGCGAACCCGAACTGATCGCTCGGGTCCTTGCCGGTGACCGAATCGCGGCGCGCGAGCTCTATGACGCGCACTCGGCTCGGGTCTATCGGCTCGCCTTCCGGTTGACCGGGGACGCTGCTCTAGCCCGCGAGTTCACGCAGGACACGTTCGTTCGAGCGTTCGCTCAGCTGGCCCGCTTCCGCGGGGACGCGGCGCTCTCGACCTGGCTCCATCGCATCACGGTCACTGTGGTCGCGAACGCGATGAGAAAGGTCAAGCGGTTCAGGGAACGGGAGACGGACCTCGAGGACGTTCACCCGATCAGCTCGGAGGGAGTGGGTGTCGACCCCGTTCTCCGCGAGCGCCTGCACCGGGCGATCGAAGATCTGCCGGAGATTTATCGAACCACCGTCATCATGCACGACATCGAAGGCTATACGCACACGGAGATCGCCGAAGTCCTGGGCGTCGCCGAAGGAACCTGCAAGAGCCGCCTGTCGCAGGCCCGCGCGCAACTCCGCGCCGTGCTCGCCGATCTGGCATCGGAGTTTGAATCATGAGTGAAGACCGATTTGAGAAATTGATGCGCGACGCGGCGGAGACGTTTCATCGTCCGCCGGACGCACCGCCGCTCGAGGAGATGTGGGCCGAGATCGAAGCGCGATCTGGTTTCCGCGCTGCGCCCACCGTCGAATCAGTGCGGCCGATCACGACGGCACGTCGTCGCGGTATTCGCAACCCGGCGTGGTTTGCCGCCGCGGCAACGCTCGTCATTGGCATCGGTATCGGTCGTGGCTCGGCGTCGGTTGGGCATCAGACCATCGCCGTCGATCCGAAGCCGCCGGTCACGGTGGCTCAGGCCGAGCCCGCGCAGTCCACGGACACGGCGCTCGATCGCCCGTACCAAGTTGAAACCTCGCAGTACCTCGGTCAGACGGCCGCACTGTTGACCTCACTCAGCTCCGACGCGAAGTCGGCATCTGCCGACGCGCAGTTCTCGATGCGCGCCAGCGATCTGCTCGCCCGGACTCGCTTGCTCATGGATTCGCCGGCCGCGAACGAGCCCGCGATGCGCGATTTGCTCGAGGACCTCGAGCTCGTGCTCGCACAGGTGGTTCGCCTCCGCGCGAACGGAAGCCGTACCGATCTCGACATCATCAACCGCGCGCTGGAACAGCGCGACGTCATTCCGCGCCTGCGCACAGCGGTCGCCGACATCTCTGCGAATTGAGGAGAATTGCAATGAAACGGATTTTCGCCACTCTCACGCTGGCTGCCGCGGTCGGCGCGGTGCAAGCGCAGGAGCCTCCCACTCCACCGGCGCGCCCTGCTCGTCCGGCTCCTGCGGAACGTCCGGCGCCGGCCTCGCGCGCCGTCGCGCCGATGATACCGATGGCGCCGTGGGTGGACATCGACGTCGATGCGATTCGCGCTCGCGCACTCGACGCCGTGCGAATGAGCGACATCGATCGCGACGCGGTTCGTGAGTCGTCGCGCATGGCGGCAGACATTGCGCGCGACATGGTGGACGCGAATCGCGACCAGATCCGAGCGGCGTCGGACATGGCGCGTGAGATGGCCCGCGTCGACATGGACGCCGTTCGCGAAAACGCTCGCCGGATCGCTGACGACTTCGGCGCGTATGCGCCGATGCCATTTCCAATGATCGATCCGATGCCGGCCATCGCCCCGATGGCGCCAATGGCAATCACGCCGATGCCAGCGATGCCGGCGCTCGCGCCGATGGCGCTCTATGGAGCCGGGGACTACCGGGTTCACACACCACAGTTCATCCAGGGCGATCCGGCCGACTCGCTCTATCGCCTCGCACATGATCTGCTGAACCGCGGCGAGTACGGCCGGTCCGCTCAGATGTTCAAGGACATCGCCGCGAAGTATCCGAAGTCGGCGTATCAGGACGACCTGCCGTACTACGAAGCGTGGGCGCGCTACAAGATCGGAACGACCGACGAGCTGCGCGCCGCGGCGAAGCTGCTCGAGCCGCGCGCGTCGAAGTTGACGAACGTCGTCAACGCATCGAACCGGGACGTTCGGTACTATGGCTTCGGCGGACGCCGACGCACGAGCGATGGCGACGTCGTCGGGCTCTACCTTCGCATCAACTCCGCGCTCGCGCAGCGCGGCGACCGAAGCGCGGCCGATATCGTGGCAAAGGCCGCGTCGTCGGGATCGAACACGTGCGATGCTGATGAGATCAGCACGCGCGTTGAAGCGATGAGCGCTCTGAGCCAAATGGATCCGGCGGCGTCGCTGCCGATCATCAAGAATGTTCTCAACAAGAAAGACGAATGCAGCGCCGAGCTTCGCCGGCGAGCGATCTTCATCCTCGGCCGCCGCGGAGACGCTGAAGCGGCGAACCTCATCGCCTCGACGGCGAAGAGCGATCCGTCGTCGTCCGTCCGGGCCGAGGCAATCAGCTGGCTGCCGAAGCTTCAGGGCGACGCGGGCGTCAACACCCTCGAGGAGATCCTTCGCACCGAGCAGGATCCGAACATCCAGCGGTCGGTCGTGCGGACGCTGACGTCGAGCGACAATCCGCGTGCTCGCTCGAGCATGCGTGCGCTGATCGATCGAAAGGACGCGCCGCTCACGCTGCGAATCGAAGCGGTCAACAGCTTCAACAGCGACCGCACGACGACTGACGATGCCGCATACCTCCGCAGCCTTTACTCGCGAGCGGACAACGATCAGCTCAAGGTCGCGATCGTCAGCGCTTTGTCGCGAATCGGCGGCTCGGAGAACGATCAGTGGGTCATGAGCCTCGCAAAGAACCAGAACGAGCCGAGCTCTGTTCGCGCCATCGCGATCTCGCGAGTGATGCGCAATGCGTCGATCAGCGATCTCGCGAAGCTCTATGACGCATCCGAGTCGCTCGAGATCCGGAGCCGCGTTGTCGGCGCGCTCGAGTCGCGCAAGGAGCCGGAAGCCGCCGACAAGCTGTACGACATCGTTCGCAACAGCACAGTGCGAGACATCAAGATGCAGGCGCTGTCCGCATTGACTCGACGCAAGGATCCGCGCAGCACGCAGCTCATTCAGGACATTCTCGAAGGAAAGAAGCCATGAGCCGATCCCACCTCGCTCTCGCCGCCGCGATCTTCGCGGCGGCCGCCACGTCGGTCTCGGCGCAAGGAATCGGCAGTCGGGTGGACGCCGCGCCCGATGGTCGAGTGCAGTTCTCGTTTGCGGCGCGCCCGGGCGTCTGCGGCAACGGACGCACCTACATCCAGACCGGGCCGAACAACATTACCGGCTCGATCAACTTCAACGGGGGCTACTACGGCAACTTCAATGACGCGATGCGCGTCGACCCGTGCGTTGCGGGCCCGGTCCGTGTGGTGATCGACCGAGCCGACAAACTGCCGCTGTCGATCCAGACGTTCGTCGGTCCCCCAGATTCATCGCTTCGAGGAGTGACCGATCTGGGAAAGGTTCGCGCGCAGGATGCTGCGGACTATCTGCTGTCTCTCGCGGCAAAGATCGACGGACGCGCGGGACGCGACGCGCTTTTCCCGGCCATGCTTGCTGATAGTGCGAACACTGCGGCGACACTGGTGACAATTGCGCACAATACTGCGCTCCCGCGCGAGACTCGCCGCAGCGCGCTGGCATACATGGGGCGCTCGACCGATGGTATGCAGACGATTCCCACCGCGGTCACCGATCCGATTCTCGCGATCGCTCGCGACGAGACGGACAACCAATCGGTCCGCCAGCAGGCGCTGTCGGTCCTCGGCAGACTCGATCACGGCGCAGGCATTCCGCCGCTCGTGCAGCTCTCGCAGCAGACGCAGAGCACGTGGCTCGCCCGTGAGTCGATGTCGGTGCTCGCGCGATCCGGTGACCCGCGCGCTCGCGCCTATCTCCGCACCGCGGTTCAGCGCACCGACCTTCCGGAAGACGTGCTCACTGTCGCACTCCGCGCGCTCGGCCAGGAATACGCGACCGCACAGGACGCGGCGCTTTTGCGATCGCTCTATCCGAAGCTCCACAGCGACCGGTCGCGCGAAGCTGTGTTCTCGGCGCTCGCGGAGATTGGCGGCACCGAGAACACGAAGTGGATGATCGACATGGCGCAGGACGGAAACGAAACCATTACGATGCGCCGCCGAGCGTTGGATGCTGCGAACCGATCGGGGGCGTCGATTGTCGATCTCGTGAAGCTCTACGACACGACGACGGATCCGTCGATGAAGCAGACGCTGATCAGCCTTTACATAAGGAACGGTGAGAAACCGGCGATCGACAAGCTGCTCACGATCGTGAAGGGTGAGGAGAACATCTCGGTTCGCCGGAACGCGATCTCGCAACTGTCCCGGTCAGATGATCCGCGGATCAAGGCGGCTTTGCAGGACATCATCACGAGAGGTTGAGCGGGTAGGATCGCAATCACGGCGTTCGCATTGATCGGCTGGGTACTCGGGATCGGGACTCTCGGGATCAGGGATCAGGGGTCAGGGATCAGGGGAACATCGGGGTCGAGCTTACTGCTCGACCTCTTTTTTTGTCCGGCCCTGCGCGGCAGTTCCCTGGTCCCTAGCCTCTGATCCCTGATCCCCTACAGGAGCTATTGTACTTGCCCTAACATCTTAGTACAATCGACAGGTGTTTTCCGTCGACCCACTCGACCCACTGCCGCTCTACGCCCAGCTCGAACGCGGCATCCGCGCCGCGATCGCTTCGCATCGGCTCGAGACCGGCGACCGGCTCCCGACCGTGCGACAGCTCGCGGTTGATCTCCGCATCAACGCCAACACGGTCGCCAAGGTGTACGCGGACCTCCAGCGCGCCGGCGTTCTCGCGACTCAGCGCGGCATCGGTACTTTCGTCCGCGATACCCCAAAGCCAGCCGAACCGACGACGCCCCACGATCGTGAGCGAGAGCTGCGGCCGCTCGTCGAACGGCTTCTCGCCGACGCATCGGCGATCGGTGTCTCGTTTCCAGAGATCCTTGAATACATGGAGGCGCTCGCGGCGCGAGCTACAATCGGGACCAAGGACGAGACCTGAATACGCTCGCGAATATCCTCGGGCCGACTGAAGTGGAAGTCGCGAACCTGTTCGCCGGAGCCTCGAGGTCGTATCATGAGAATCCCACCGCGCTGCATCTCCGCGCGTTGAACATCCCATATGAAGGCCTGAAGGAGAAAGGCGCGCTCATGCTCGTATCGGGCACCGCCGTCGAATCCATTGGGCTCTGCGGGATGCTCGGCGCCGCGGCGACGCGGCAGGACAAGCTCGGCGCCGACGAAGGCCGTTGATCGATCGTCCTCCCTCCCTTCCTCTCCACTCCCATGACTGAATCCACTGTACCGGCCACAGTCGCGCCGAAGACATCGTTCTGGGAAGACGTGTTCGACATCTTCGTGACGCCCGCGGCGGTGTTTCGCCGGCGGCAGAACTCGAGCTTCTGGCCGCCGATGCTGCTCGTTGCGATCAGCATCGCGATCATCGCCTTCGCGACGTTCAACGTCATGCAGCCGGTATTCGACGCGGAATTCACGCGCGGAGTGGCGAAAGCGACCGCCAGCAATCCTCAGGCTGCCCAAGCGTCGGCCGACATGATGAACAAGATGCGCGCAGTCAGCGAAAACGTCGGCCGCTACGCCGCCGGTCCCTTGATGGTCGTCTTCATGTTCCTCGTCGGGACAATCGCGTGGCTGCTCGGAAAGCTGTTCGGCTCGAAGCAAACGTACAACGCCGCGCTGGTCGTCGCGGCATGGTCGTACATGCCGCGCGTCGTCGAGTCACTCGTGAACGGAGTTCAAGGTTTGCTCATGGATCCCGAGAACATCAAAGGCCGGTTAAGCCTCTCGTTGGGTCCGGCGCGGTTCATGGACCTTGATTCATCGAATCAGCTACTGCTCCAACTGGCCGGCCGGCTCGACATCATCACGATCTGGGTCACCGTGTTGTTATCCGTTGGTCTCTGTGTCACCGGAAAAGTGTCGAAGAGCAACGCGGCGATGTTTGGAGTTCTGATCTGGATCCTAGGATCGCTGCCAGCGTTGCGCGCGGCGTTGACCTAACGCGCGTTACTTGATCGATGCGACGATGTCCGACCAGGGCGGCGTCGCATTCGACCGAATGCCCGGCGCCCACATGACGACTCGGTCTCGCCCGAGTCGTTTTGCCAGGTAGAGCGCTTCGTCGGCGCGGGCGCGGAGTGCACTGGTGATGTAGGCGTCAGTCACCTGTTCGGCGGCGATGCCGACGCTGACCGTGACGTGCACACGGCCGCGCGCCGTCTTGAACGCATGGCCGCGGACGATCGACATCACGCGCTCGGCGACAACGCCCGCGGTTTCGCCGTCAGCGCCGGGAAGCAGCATTACGAACTCTTCACCGCCGACGCGCCCGACGACGTCACCGGCGCGCGACGCTTGCGCCAGTAAAGCGACAAGGTCGCGAAGCACCGTGTCGCCCGCGAGGTGACCGACGCTGTCGTTGATCGCCTTGAAATGATCGATGTCGATCGCGAGCAACGCGACGTCGCCGTTGCGTTGGCCCGCGTCGAAGATGACCTCGCGAAGCACCTGATCGAAGCCGCGGCGATTGAGGCAGCCCGTGAGCGCATCGGCGAGGACCATCGTCGCGAGCTCGGAGCGCATCTGGTTGTACGCGCGTCCAAGCATCGTGATTCCGTCGGGCTCGCGACCGCGCTCTTCAATGAAGGTCAAGGAGAAGTCGCCGCGTTGCGCCCGGCCGAACAAATCAACGAGTGCCGCGAGCCGGCGGTTGGCGCTGGCTGTGAGCATCAGACTGTTGAGCGCGACGAGCAGGTAGATCACCAGTCCGCATATCTGCTCGGCCCACGAGACAGGAAATCCGCGGGCGGTCGCGACCGCGAGCATCGCGATGTACCCGACGACGGACGCGATGACGACCGTGAACGCCGGCGCCCGAACGAAGAAGAGTTGCGTGAACTGAAGCGCGAGCAAACTGAGGAGCAGCGCGCGCGAATAAAACGTCGGCGGTGCGTCGAGCGAAACGATCGCGAAGATCGTAACGACGTCGGCGAGCGCGAGACCCGCGAGTGCGGGTCGCATGACGTGATGTCGCCGCTCGATCGCGATCGTGACCAGCGTGACGAGCGCGAGATAGATCGGGATGATCGTGAGCGTCGGCCAGACGGGACCGGTCACAACGCCGGCGATGCGGAGCGCGATGGCGACGAGGCCGAGCAGAATGGCCATGCCGAGGCGGCGAGACGACTGCCAGACGACGACGTCGGCGTTGTTGACGAGGCCGGCCCGGTCGGCGTGCGGCGAGCGGCCGAGCATTCGGCCGAGCGCGGTCAGCGGCGGAGCGGCAGGTGGCTGGCGTCCTTCCGAAGACGGCGTCGATCCGGCGAGCTTGGACACGCGATAAGCATAATTCGAGAGATCCAATCTTGCACGCGCGTCAGTCGCGTTCGGCTGCAAAGATTGTTGTCGTGGAAAGATCTCTTTCCTTCAGCGAAGCGGGCAGCGCCGCGTGTCCGGCGGTCGCCATCGGGCTGTCGGCCGATCTCAGGTGACAGAATAGCAGAGTTCTGCTATTGCAGATCTCTAGTGGCCAGAGCGTGCGATCGTTTTGCCGGTGAAGTTCTCGGTCGCGACGTCGTGTCCCTTCGACAGGGACTGAACGTATGCCACCAGGCGCTAGATCTGATCGTCGCCGAGGCGTCCGCCCCATGCGGGCATTCCTTCCGGGCGGCCTTCGTAGATCGATTGAAAGACGTCGCCCGCGGTGCCACCGAAGTGCCAGCGGTTGTCCTGAAAGCTCGGCGCCATTGCGCCGGAGCCGTCGGCCCCGTGACAGTCCATGCAATTGTACGCGATGAACAGCTTCGCGCCTTCGGCGATCCGGGCCGTGTTTCCCTCGAACGGGTTTGTGAGAACGCTCAAACGCGTTTGAAGCGGCAGTCCGGGCTGAACGTGATCGGGGTGCTCGACGAAGTAGGTCGGCTGCGTTCCCGACTGCGATGCGCGCGGCTGCTGCTGGGTCTGCGCGGCACTGCTCAGCCGCACCGCCAGTGCACCTAGCGCGAGGACGCAGAGCGGGACGTAGAAGCGCTGTGAGAGTTTACTCATGTCATTCATGAACCACCTCAAAGCGAAAACACGAACAGCATGCCACCCCACGACGTATAGCGCGCGAGATCGGGCAGCGTCGTTCCGCGCTCGCGAACGTCGTATGGCAGATTCGCCGCGACATCTCCGGCGATGAGCAGTCCCATATCGCCGCCGATGCCGGAGTAGACGGCGACGTATTGCTTGCCGTCAGGGCCTATGTAGGTCATCGGCGCGCCGATGATGCCTGAGCCAACCTTGAACTGATAGAGAACCTTGCCGCTGCGTGCGTCGACGGCTTCGAACCACCCGTCGAGCGTACCGTAGTAGACGACGTTGCCGCCGGTCGCGAGCACGCCGCTCCACACCGGAAACGGCTCTTGAATCCCCCACACTTTCTTTCCGTTCACGGCGTCCCACGCGATGAACTCGCCTTTGTAGCCGCCGGGACCGCCCGTCTCCGGCGCATTGCCGCCGATGTACGGCGTTCCCGCGATGTACGTGACTTCGCGTCCCTCGAAGTCCATGCACAGATTGTTCGTCGGAACGTAGAACAGGCCGGTCTTCGGCGAGAACGCGGCGGGCTGCTGATTCTTTCCGCCTTCGAGACTCGGGCAGATGTTCTTGATGTTCTTTCCCTGAGCGGTCGCCTTGTCGACGTTGACGTTCGGACGGCCCGTCGCGAGATCGATTCCCGACGCCCAGTTCATCGGAACGAACGGCTTCGCGAGCAACACCTGTCCGGTCGCGCGATCAATCGTGTACGCGAATCCGTTTCGATCGAAGTGGACGAGAACCTTTCGCGTCGCGCCCGCGGCTCCCCCGGCGGCGGTTCCCGACGGAAACGGCAGGTCGACGAGAATATTCTCATTCACAGCGTCATAATCCCAGATATCGTGCGGCGTCGGTTGAAACGCCCAAACCATCTCGCCGGTATCGGGATCGCGCGCGATGATTGCCGCGCTCCATTTGTTGTCGCCCGGACGTTGATTGCCGTTCCACGGTCCGGGATTCGAGGTGCCGTGATAGATGAGATTCAGCTCGGGGTCGTACGAGATCCAACCCCAGACGACGGCGCCGCCGACCTTCCACGAATCGCCGGGCCACGAGGTGACGCCGAGGTTCGCGCCGCGATCCTGTGGATAGAACGGCTTGAAGCGCGGTCCGACTTTGATATCGGAGTCCGGACCGATGTTGTAGGCGCGCCAAAGCTGCTTGCCGGTCGCCAGATCGAGCGCGGCGATCCAACCCCGGACGCCCATCTCGCCACCGCTCGATCCGACGATGACTTTTCCTTTGACGACGATCGGCGCCATCGTGATCGTCTCGCCGCGATTGATGTCGCCCATCTTCGTGCGCCACAACTCGGTGCCGGTCGCGGCATCGACAGCGACGGTGTGACCATCGAGCAGGTTGTAGACGATCTTGCCGTCGGCGAACGCTGATCCGCGATTCACGACGTCGCAGCACGCGATGCCCACCGCTGCCTGCGCGTTCTCCGGACGGTATTTCCACTTCAGCGGAAAGCCGGGCTGCGTGAGATCGAGGGCGTACGCCACGTTCGGGTAGGGCGTGACGAGGTACATCGTGTTTCCGACGACGAGCGGCTGTCCTTCATGTCCGCGGAGCACCCCGGTCGAAAATGTCCATGCGACGTGCAGGTTCTTTGCGTTCGCGGGCGTGATCTGCGCGAGCGCGCTGTATCGGCTGCTCGAGTAGTCGCGCGCCGGCATCGGCCACTCACCGTCGTTGCCTGTTGGCGCGGTCCCGATCTTGGTGCCGGCGACGAATACGGAATCGCGCACGGCGTCCGACGCACTCGAGCGCTGGCATCCACACAAAAGAACGAGAGTCCCAACCAGACCGACTGCGAGTCGCTCGAGCATTGTCGCTCCGGGATCAGACAGGGTTCACATCAGCAAATGGCGTACTCGACCGCGCTCACCCGATCCTAGTGCGGCGAGTGACGGAGTTCATCCAGAACCAGAGAGCGCGTCTCGCCGGTGCGCGCGGCGACAGACGAATGGTGTCGGAACAGTTGTCGGCGATTTATCACGACTGGACGAACAACGACGAATTGGACGAACAAACCCGGCACAGCGATGGTGTGGAACGCCGTCAGAAAGAACGATAACAAGAATCGCTTTCCTCTCCGTCACGCTCGCTTGAAGAGACGCCGTCTCCAACGTAGCCGGCCCTCTGGTTTTGTTCGTTCGGGTTCGTCGAGTTCGTCCGGTTCGTGTCCAGATCGTTGGTGCCGGCCAGGTCGAGTGGCTCGCCGGCAGCATTGCTTGTCGTCTGCGATCCATCACCGAACCCGCGTCAGTAGGACCGATGATCGCTCAACGCACCGATCGTCCGGGCTTCACCCTCGCTCGCAAGCCGACGAATTTCAGCCACTAGTCTTCAGCTTGCGCCAGTCGCTCGAAGTATTGGCGCTTGAACTCGTCGAAGACGTCGTCGGTGAACATCTCGTCGGCGATCGCCGCGATCTCTTCGGCGTCCTTCCACGCCGCATGCAGCAACTCGAGGTCGCCGAGGAGCGCGCGGCGCTCGATGTCTTCGTTTGCGGCCATCTCGAGCGCGAGGCGGTCCACAGCCGGGAGACGGAAGAGCGGCGTCTGCTCGTCGCTGTTCGTTCCCCCGCGCCCCCAGAACGATCGATTCGCAAGTTGAATCGCGAGCCGTTCGGAGAACGAGCCATGCGGTTTCTGGTCCTCTGCCCGAGGGGCGTCTGGGAATCGTCCCCATGACGTGCGCATGGCGAGCGACGCGACGCGGGTAAAGTAGCCCTCGGGATCGCCGGCTTCATCGAGCTTCGCGATCGCATGACTCACTTCGGCGTGACTGGCCACGCCGACGTTGAGCGTTGCGAGCATCTTTCCCGCGACGCGAAGTGCGGCAGACTCGGAGAGCGTCGCGACTCCCGCGTCGTGCTCGAGCCTCAGTTGCCACGGCGCGTCCTTCTCGGGACGCACGAGTTCAGCTGCGCCAAGGTGCGCGAATCGAACGACGACCGGATGACCGAACTCGTCCTGCGTGCGAAGGAGAACGCCGTTTCCTCGGCGGAAGGTTCGCATTCGGAGCACGGCGTCGTCGCTGAATCCAACCGAGTGCGCGTAGCCAACGAGGGCGCTCGCGGTCGCGCGCGCGATGAGCCGCGCGCCGCGGATGAAGAGTCCGGGTTGGTGGTCGGTCTCAGGCTCGAAGCGAACGAGCCCCGTGCCATAGCGCCACGACGCGATTTCCGGGAGCAGCGCCGGCCCGACGCGAACGAGCTCGAAACCGCCGCGGAATTGCGCGAGCCCGATGTTGTCGGTCGACATTCGCAGCCGCGTCCCGCGAAACATTTTTTCGGACTCGTCGATCGCTTCCCAGCGCTCTTCGAGCGGAGTGAGGTTCCATCGTCCGCATCGAGTGCAGATCACCCACAGCCGCCCCTTCTTTGGATCGAACGCGAGCCGACGGCCGACGGGAAACGTCGGCAGGAAGTAATTCGCGCCGAGATCGGTGTGGCAGAAGAGACAGGAGGTGTACACTGTCCTTCATATGTATGAATTCGAACCGCGACGCGACAGACTCCCAAAGGTGCGGAGGATGTAAGTACCGACCGCAAAGGACGGGTTGGGGGTTCAGGGTTGGGGTTCCGGTTTGGGGTTTACGGTTTGGAGTCCGGGGTTCGGGGTGCCTGCGCGTGACTTGGCCACTCAGTGAGTTAGTGACTCGGTGAGTGAGTAAGTGCGTGTCTCAGTCACTCGCGGGCACCCCAAACTCCAAACCCCCAACCGTCCACTCCAGACCGGAACACAAAACCCACCCGAACTCCAAACCCCGCACCCAACCGGGTCAGACGAGTTTCGGGTTCGGTGTGATGATGGCTTTCAATGCGGTTCGGTTTTCAACCGCCGCGAGCGCGTCGGCGGCGTTCGCTAGCTCGTATCGCCCGCTTACCATGTCGCGCCACGGCTTCAGCTCACCGTATCTCGCGGTGAGGGCGACCGCGCGGTGAAAGTGATCGTAGCGCGAGCCCCAGCAGCCTCTCAGATCAACGTGCTTCCGGTTCAGCTGCCAGTGCGGATGGATCTCGACGGCGCCGTTGTCCGTGTAGTGGCCGCAGATGACCATGCGTCCACCGTCGCGCACCATGTCGAGGCCCTGGCTCACCGCATCGGGAGCGCCGCTCGCTTCGATCACGACGTCGACGCCGCGACCGCCGGTGAGCATACGCACTGCCTCCGTACGCGCGACGGCGGGGACGTCGAGGCTCAACGTCTTCGTCGCGCCCATTTTTTCCGCGTAATCGAGTCGCGATTCCGGAGCGCCGATCGCGACGATCTCACCGGCTCCCGAGAGCGACGCAAACGCCACGCATGACTGCCCCACCGGACCGGCGCCGAGCACCGCGACTGATTCACCGAGCTTGATGTCCGCCATGTCGACGGCGTGAAGCGCGGTCACGAGACCGCACCCGCCGCCGATGAATGTCTCGGGCGTCAGTTCTTTCGGCAGCTTGATCATCTTCACGCCGGGCTTCATCCAGATCGCTTCCGCCCAGCCGCCGAGCAGGCCTTCGTTCGAGCTGTAGGAGATTCCGTAAACCTTGCGCTTCGGACATTTGGTCGGCTGCCGCGCGACGAGACAGTAGTAGCAGTTGTTACAGGTTTCGTGAACGTCGAGGAAGGTGACAGTGTCGCCTTCCTTGATTGGCGCGCCTTCGATGTCCTTGACGTTGCCGCCAGTCGCTTCGACGATACCGACGGAGACGTGGCCGGGAATGATCGGGAACGGAACGCTCAGCTTGCCGTGGAAGAGATGGACGTCGGTGCCGCAGACCTCCGAGTACAGTGTTCGCAGGAGGGCGGCACCCGGCTCGAGCTTCGGCGAGGGAATTTCGTCGATGCGGAGCGGCTGGCTGGGGCCGGGCATGACGACGGCAGCGTGGGTGTTGGGCACGGAATGGCTTCGGTAGGAGACTGCCAGCAACGTAACGGCGGACGGGGGATCCTGTCATCCCGCGGCGCCCGGAGCGCGAACGCAGGCGCCGAAAGGCCTCGACATCAACGACAGAACTGCAACAGCCTTGGCCACGGCATTGGCCACGGCATGGGCACGGCACAAACCACGGATTTCACTGTCGGCTACTCTTGCCGCGTTAGGCGTGTCTCTCCGTGCACTGCCGTGCCAATGCCGTGGCCAGGAGTTGTTTTTTCACGTTGTTAAACCAAGCCTCCTCTTTCGCTAAGAGCGCAACCGCGAAACTGCCTCGCTGAGAGAGCGACCCTTGGTCGCTTCGCTCCTCAGGATGACTCGGCGATGGCCGGTTCGCCGCTCAGCCCGAGCGCCGGTTCGCCAGCCCAGGCCAACACTCGCATTTGACCCCTCGTATTTGTAATGTCGTCCTACCTGCGATTCATCCTCCATTCAGCCGGACTAGGTATGCAAGGACACCGTCTCGTCACGGCCGTCGTTGGTGCTGCGAGTACCATCGCGTTCGCGGCGCCACTGTCGGCACAAGCGCTGGATTCTTCCGTCGTCAGCGTCTTCCGCTGGCGGAACGTGGGCCCATCGAACTTCATGGGCCGTCTCTCCGACGTGCAGGGCATCCCAAGCCCGTCGAAAACCATCTACGTCGCTGCGGCATCTGGCGGCATCTGGAAGTCGCCCAACAACGGGCAAACGTGGAGGCCGATCTTCGACGACAAGGAAGTGTCGGCGATGGGCATGCTCGCCATCGCGCCGAGCGACACGAATATCGTGTGGGCCGGCACAGGCGAGCCGAACTCCCGCAACACGATCGAACCGGGCGCCGGCGTCTACAAGTCGACGAACGGCGGCGGATCCTGGACCTTCATGGGCCTCCGCGAGACGCAGCACATCGGCCGCATCGCGATCGATCCGCGCAACGCGAACGTCGTGTACGTCGCGGCGCTCGGTCCCGCGTGGAAGTCAGGCGGCGACCGCGGTCTCTACAAGACGACCGATGGCGGCTCGACATGGAAGCTCATCAAGGCGGGCGCGAACGGACACACGGGCGCGATCGACGTCACGCTCGATCCCTCGAACCCCGACGTCGTCTACCTCGCGATGTGGGAGCGCTATCGCACGCCCTATTCATTGAATAGCGGCGGCGTCGGCTCCGGGCTCTTCAAGTCGACCGACGGCGGCGCGACCTGGACCGAGATCAAGGGCAACGGCTATCCCGAAGGCCCCAAAGGCCGCATCGGTCTCGCGGTCTCGCGCAGCAATCCGCAGATCGTCTACGCGCTGACCGAAGCGGCGTCGATGGCGCCCGGTCCGGTCACGTTTCAGCGCAGTCCGGCGGCGAATGGTCTCTATCGCTCGGCGGACGGCGGCAAGACGTGGCAGCACATGAACAACATCGACACGCGGCCTTTCTACTATTCTCAAGTCCGCGTCGATCCAAAGAATCCAGATCGCGTCTACTTCTCTTCGACGCAGCTGCAGGTCTCGAACGACGGCGGCAAGACGCCGATGAACGCCGCGCAGAACGTTCACGTCGATGACCACGGCTTGTGGATCGATCCGAACGATCCGGAGCGCTGGTTCCTCGCGAGCGACGGCGGCATCTCCATCACGTTCGACAAGGGCGGCAACTTCTGGTACCCGATGAACATTCCCATCGGGCAGTTCTACGATGTCAGCTTCGACTACGACGTTCCCTACAACATCTGCTCCGGCGCGCAGGACAACGGCGCGTGGTGCGGACCGAGCCGTCGGCGCAGCACGCCGTCGAACAACACGCAGTGGTTCACGATCTCGGGCGGCGACGGTTTCTACACCGCGCAGGATCCGACGAATCCGAATATGGTGTGGGGCGAGTCGCAGAACGCCGGCATTCAGCAGACGAACCTGAAGACCGGTGAGCGCGGCCGGGTGAACAAGCCGACGTGGAACGAAGGCTATCGCGAGTGGGAGGATTCGATCGCGATCGTGCGCGGCGATCCGCTCAAGCCGATGACGCGCGAGCAACAGACGCGCATCGACGCCTTCCGCGTCCGGCAGAAAAAGGACTCGGCCGATCTTCAGATCCGCTACAACTGGGAATCGCCGTACTTCCTCTCGCCGCACAACCCGCAGGTCTTCTACCTCGGCGGCAGCCGAGTTTTGAAATCTCAGAAGCGCGGGGAGGATCTCTATCCGATCTCGCCGGATCTTTCGGTGAAGACGGATCCGGCGGAAGAGCGCGCGCGTCTCGCTCGCATCGACACCGTCGAGAAGTACACGGGCGGCATCACGCTCGATCTCACCGGCGCCGAGGCGTACGGAACGGTCGTCGCGCTTCAGGAGTCGCCGATCAAGCCTGGCTTCCTCCTCGCCGGAACGGACAACGGCAACGTGTGGATGACGCACAACGACGGCGGCGCGTGGGAGAATCTCACGCCGAAGTTCTACGCCCTCGGTGTTCCGCACGATGCGTACGTCGTCCGCGTGGAGCCGAGCCACTTCGACACGCTGACGTTCTACGTCGCGTTCGAGAATCACCGCTGGAACGATTTCACGCCGTACTTGTACGTGACGAACGACGGCGGCAAGTCGTTCAAGTCGCTCGTCAACAATCTGCCGAAGTCGAGCCCGCAGGATTATCTGCATGTGATCCGCGAGGATCCGCACAACAAAGATCTCTTGTTCGTCGGCTCGTCGCGCTCGGCCTATGTGTCGATCGACCGCGGCGCGACGTGGACAAAGTTTGCGACGAACCTGCCGTCCGTCCCGGTGTTCGATCTGCAGATTCATCCGCGCGACCACGAGCTCATCGCGGCGACACACGGCCGCAGCTTGTGGATCACGGACATCGCGGCGCTCGAGCAGATGAACGCGAAGACGCTCGCGCAGGGCACGTACCTCTTCGCGCCGCGCACGGCGTATCAGTGGGGCGAAGGTCCGCAGCCCGCGCTCCCGGGCAACGGCTACGGCCAGGCCATCATGACGTTCGCAAATCCGCCGTTCGGCGCGGACATCGTCTATCGCCTTGGCTCAGCTGCGTCCGGTCCGGTGCGACTGATCGTCAGCAACGTCGCGGGCGATACGATCGCGACGTTGAATGGCCCATCGTCCGCGGGTGTGCATCGCGTGACGTGGAACTTCCAGGAGGCGGCGCGCCGTCGCGCGGCGGAGCTGTCGCCGTCGCAGCGCCGTGACAGCATCCTGCTTCACACGCGCGCGCCGGCTGTTTTGGATTCTCTAACGAAGGCGAACTACGACACTGCGGCGATCCGCGCGGTTCGCGCGCAGGTGAATCTGCTCTCGCGGCCGGGGGGAGTTCCCGCATTCGGCGGCCGAGGCGGTGGTGGTCGGGGCGGCGCCGGCGGTCAGGCGTGCGAGCATCCGACGACGATGTGGGAGCAGTTCTGCGCGCGTCCGGGTGAATCCGCTGGCGGTCGTGGCGGCGGCGGTGGTGGTGCGTTCGGCGGTCTTGATTCGGCGACGGCGGCGGCGATTGCGCCTCCGGCCAGCGCTGCCGGTGGTCGCGCGGCTGGCGGCCGCGGCGGTCGGGGTGGACGCAACGCGCAGCAGGGTGCGATGGGTGATCAAGGGCTCGATCCGGTCGCGCGCATCTGGACGCTCATCGGAATGCCCGCACCGGTCCTCGGTGGACGCGGCGGTGGCGGCGGGTTCGGTGGCGGCGCGGCCAATCTCGCCAACACCGGCGACTACCTCGTCACAATGACGGTGAACGGGCAGACGTACAAACAGACTCTCCGTGTCGAACGAATGGCCGGAGGCGGAGAAGCGGGCGGACCATTCGGTGAAGACGATCAACACGATCAATCCGGTCGATACACACCGAAGACTCCGAAGACCAAGTAATTCGAGAATCGAGAAAAAGCCGGCGGGCATCTGCCCGCCGGCTTCTTTTTTTTGGGTTTGGAGTGTGGGGTTGGGGGTACCTGTTTGGAGTGTGGGGTTTGGGGTACCTGTTTGGTGTTCCGGTCGGGGGTCTACGGTTGGCGGTTTGGAGTTTGGGGTGCTAGCAAGTGACTGAGTTGTCGAGTGACTGAGGCACGCACTGACTCACTCACCGAGTCACTGACTCACTGAGTCACCGAGCCACACGCAGGCACCCAGAACCCCCCATCCCTAACCGTAGACCCCAGACCGGAACACCAAACTCTGCTCAGGCTCAACGTGCCGTTCGGTGCGGTGGATTTCCGTCCTGTGGGAGTGTGAACGCGACGTACGTTCCTCCGCTCGGCGCGTCGTTCTTTCCGCCGCCGCACGCGATGACGATGAACGCCTTGCCGTTCACGACATAGAGCGACGGCGTCGCGTTGCCGGCGGCGGGCAGCGTCGTTTCCCACAGCAGCTTGCCTGTCGACTTATCGAATACGTGAAACTTGTTGTCGTACGTCGTCGCGCCGATGAAGAGGAGGCCGTTCGACGTGACGATCGCCCCGCCGTAGTTGTCGCTCCCCGTGTTCGTCACTCCCTGCGCGACGAGCTTCGGATATTCGCCGAACGGGATCTGCCATTTGATCTCGCCTTTGTTGAGATCGATCGCGCTCAATGTTCCCCATGGCGGCGTGATCGCTGGATAGCCGTCGGGATCGAGGAAGATCTTGAGCCCGGTGCTGCGGTACTTCAGATAGTTGGGATTGGTGCCGGCCTGCTCGGCAACGTCGTGGCCAGTGATCAGGAAATTCACAAGATCGTTCACCGCACCATTGTCGAGCGAACCGGCGAACGCCGGCATGCGGCCGGTGCCTTCACGAATAACTTTCGCGATCTGATCGCGCGGGCGGCGATCAGCGATTCCGACGAGCGATGGAATGTCCGGCGAACCTTTCAGATCGTCGCCGTGGCAGCTCGCGCAGTTCGAGCCGTAGAGCGAATGATCGTTGCGTGGAACGAGCTTGTGAAACCAGGGCATCTCGTTCGCATTCACATATAGCAGACCGGTTGTTGGGTCGAACGCGGGCCCTCCCCACTCGCCGCCGCCGTCGACGCCGGGAAAGACGATCGCCCCCTGAAGGTTCGGAGGATCGTACATCCCGCTCGTCTTGTACTCCCGGAACGTCTTGAGAACGGCTTCGTGGGCCGCAGGCGTTCGCGTCGTGAGCATGTCCTCGGTCAACGTTTGTCGAGTGAACGGCGGCGGGCTCACAGGATATGGTTGAGACTCGGCGGCCTTTTCTCCATCGACCATCGACGCCGGCACTTTGCGATACTCGATCGGAAAGAGCGGCTTCCCCGTCTCGCGCTCGAAGACATAGACGTATCCGGTCTTCGTGATCTGCGCCACTGCGTCGACGTTGCGGTTGTCGCGGCGCACCGTGACGAGCGTCGGCGCCGCCGGGAAGTCCCAGTCCCAGAGGTCGTGCTTGACTCCCTGAAAGTGCCAGATGCGCTTTCCAGTTCTCGCATCGAGCGCGAGCAGCGAGTTCGCGAACAGGTTGTCGCCGATCCGATTCGCGCCGTAGAAGTCGAACGACGCTGAGCCCGTGGCCGCGAACACGATGCCGCGTCTGGTATCGACCGTAACACCCGCCCACGCGTTCGCGCCGCCGTTCACCTTCCACGAATCGGGCGACCACGTCTCGTAGCCAAACTCGCCGGGATGCGGAATGGTGTGAAAGCTCCACGCGAGCGCGCCGGTTTTGATGTCGTATGCGCGGATGTCGCCCGGCGAGCCAGGAAGCGTCTCGCTCACCGTGCTGCCGATGATGAGCAAATTCTCGAAGACGACGCCCGGCGTGCTGGCGCTAACGGACAGGGACGTCGCGGGACGATCGAGGCCTTCGCGAAGATCGACGGTGCCATCGGTGCCGAACGACTTGATCGGTTGGCCGGTCTTCTTGTCGAGCGCCCACAACTTGTTGCGATACGTGAACAGCACACGGTCGCCAGTCACCACGACCCCACGATGTCGAAAGCGACTCGGCGCCGGACTTCCGCCGCTCGGGTCGAACGTCCACAGCTCTCGCCCGGTCGCCGCATCGAGGGCAAAAACGTGGAGCTTGGGAGTCGTCGCGTAGAGCACGCCGTCGACGACGATCGGATTCGCCTGCATCTCCGATCCGTTGAACTCGTCGTGCGTCGCGTAGGTCCACGCAACTTGCAGTTTCGAGACGTTCGTTGGCGTGATCTGGTCGATGGTCGAGTAGTGCGTGTGATCGGAGCTGCCTCCGTACACGGGCCAATCGACATTCTTCTGCGCGGCGACCGCCGCCGGAGATATCGCAATCGCGATGAGAATTTGGAGACGCATGAGGCCAGTATACGCTTCGCACGCACGGGCGGACAGAGTCTTGGGACGGCGATTTCTCCCTGCGCTCGCATGATGTTCGGCACGATTCACATTCTTTGACTCGCAAATGCGCATAGCAATCATCTCGGACATTCACGGCAATCTGCTCGCGCTCGAGAATGTCCTCGCCGATCTCAGAACGCGAAGCGTCGACGCAACCGTCAACCTCGGCGACTGTGTCACGGGCCCGCTGTGGCCGCGCGAGACGCTCGAGCTTCTCGACACGCTTTCGCTGCCGACCGTACGCGGCAATCACGATCGCAAGCTCGCCGAGGAATCGCGCGCAGAGATGGATCGGACGGTGAGCTTCACGAGCGACTCGTTGACCGCCGAGCAACGGCAACGACTCGGCGCACTCCCGCCGTTGGTCGTGATCGACGAAGACATTCTCGCGGTGCATGGCCGCCCCGACACCGACAGCGAGTATTTGCTCGAAGACAAAGTCCAGGGACGGCTGCGCCTCGTGACGGCAGAGACGCTGGGTCAGCGAATCGGCGATCGGCCGGAGTCGCTCATCCTCTGCGGCCACAGTCACCACCAGGCCACTGCCGCCGCGCCGGGCAGTCGCCTCGTTGTGAATCCCGGCAGCGTCGGTTGTCCGCGCTATGCCGACAACAACGATCCGTTCAGCGCCGAGTCGTGTTCGCCGCACGCACGCTATGCGATCGCGACGAAGCGAAATCGTCGCTGGAGCGTCGAGCTGTTCGTTCTCGAGTACGACTGGGACGCAGTCGCGGATCAAGCTCGCTCGAATGGCCGCCCCGATTGGGCCGCCGCGTTTCTTGGCGACGGCTACGCCGCGTAGATGATGTCACCGTCCGCGGCGATGCCTAGCTCTTGTTCGAGGCCGCACACGCCGCACACGAGGACGACGTGCCACGCTTCGTTGAACTCCTTTTTGTGCGACGCGCTCGATTCGGTGACTCTGACCTTCTTGTAGCTGTATTCACGACAGTTTTCACAAGCGTGCGAGCGTGCGATACGCTCGGCGCGCTCCCGCGTGATCTTGGCCACTCAGCCTTCCTTCTTCGACGCGTCGCCCGTCTGCGACGTAAGTGATTTCAGTTGCGGACGACCGGGCGGCGGCGGCGGGGCGGCGCTCTGCCCGCCACTTTCAACGTTGCTGGCCTTCAACAGTTCTCTCATCCCGCCAATCGCTCCCATGACGCCCGCGGCCTCGGCGGGTAGGAAGATCGTCGAGCCTTTGCCTTGCGTGAGCATCGGAAGCGCCTCGAGATACTTGAGGCCGAGCAGGTACGTCGCCGCTTGTCCGTCGGGGAGAGACGCCGCGATGCGTTGAATCGCTTCAGCCTCGGCCTGCGCCAGCGCGAGCCGCGCGGTCGCTTGGCCTTCTGCCCGAAGAATGGCTGCTTCTTTTTCACCTTCGGCCTTTCGAACCTGCGCCTCACGCTGTCCCTCGGACTCGAGGATTGCCGCTCGCTTCCCGGCCTCGGCATTCGTGACCGCGGCGCGGCGCTCGCGCTCGGCGCGCATGACGAGCTCCATCGAATGTTGGATGTCGCGCGGCGGCTCGATCGCTTGCAGCTCGACGCGAGTGACGTCGACGCCCCATCCGATCGAGGCTTCTTCGATGACCTCCCGCATGCGACGATTGATCATGTCGCGGCTGCCGAGGGTTTGGTCCAGCTCCATCTCGCCGACGATGTTGCGGAGCGTCGTGCGGGTCAGCGTCTCGAGCGCGTACGGGAGATTCTGGACAGCGTACGTCGCTTTTTGCGGATCGGCGACTCGATAGTAGAGGACGGCGTCGATGTCGATCGTGACGTTGTCTTTCGTGATGACGGGCTGGCTCGGAAAGTTGAGAACTTGCTCACGGAGGTCGATGCGCGAGGTCGACGTCGCGGTGATGCGCTTCGTGCCGGACATATCGGCCTCGAAATACCGAACGTCGAGCAAGCGCGCGCGCTCGACGAACGGGATCAGGACGTTGAGTCCCGATCGCGCAACACGGTGAAAGCGTCCGAGCCGTTCGACGACCATGACCTCGGCCTGTCCGATGATCTTGATCGAGCTCGCGGCGACGCCGAGCGCCGCAACGACCAGTCCGCCTAGGACGACTACGACCGACATACGCCCCCCGTTCGTGAACGAAAGAATCTGCCAAGATTCTACTTCGTCGGACGAGGTCTAAGCCAGTCGGCGGTCGTCGATGAGCTTTGGAGCCAATGGCTCATTCGACGCAAGGAGGGCTCCCGGATCTTCCGCCACCGGCGCGACAGCGACAAGGGCGATCCGTTGCGTTATTGTGTTGCAATGGCCGACGCGACAACAATTGGTGAGGTCATCGCGGTCGCGCGAAGCGCGACGCACACCTTTAGTAAAGCCATACAATCGCGAATTCGTCTGCTGAGCGGCCTCGGGGTCGAGGGCGACGCGCATAACGGGACGACGGTAAAACATCGCTCACGCGTTGCTCGCGATCCGACGCAGCCGAACCTTCGACAGGTGCATCTCCTCCATACGGAGCTGCACGATGAGCTTTCGGCGCGAGGGTTCGTCGTTCGTCCAGGCGACATGGGCGAAAACATCACGACGCGCGGAATAAATCTGCTCGCGCTTCCGTCCGGCACTCGACTTCATCTCGGGCCGACGGCGATTGTGGAGGTGACCGGGCTCAGAAATCCGTGCGTCCAGATCGATCGCTTTCAGCGAGGGCTGCTCGCGGCCGTCGTCGATCGCGACGCGGCCGGCGAGATCGTGCGAAAGTCGGGCGTGATGAGCATTGTCGTACGTGACGGCGAGGTCGGTCCGGGCGATTCGATCGCCGTGGAACTGCCAGCGGGGCCGCGTCGCCGCCTCGAGGTGGTTTAGGTCGACCTGATACAGGCGCTAGCACGGAGACGCAACGAAAAGCGCTCGCGCCCAATGGACGCGAGCGCTTTTCCTAGCTCGAGAATCAATTATCGCGGCGGCTGACCACCGCGACCACGACCGCCTGCATTCACCGGCGCCGTCATCGGCGGCGCGGGTGGAACGTCATCCCAGTTGATGATCGAGTTGAACACCATGTTGAACTCGCCATGGTTCTGCCAACGATAGATCGGATTGTTGGCGAACATGATCACGCGGCCGTGCCCATTGTAGGCGTTCGGGACATCGGCCGCGAAGGCGCGACCCTTCAGATTGTCGGCCCCGACCATCAACCCGCTGAGCACCGACGCGTCGCCACCGACGTACTCCGCGAGGACGTTCGCCTGGTCAGCGATGCCGACGCGGAATACCTGTGAGCCCTGACCGAACTTGATCGGAAAGATCTTGTTCTCGTAGCCGTAGAACACCGGATGGTCCGTGCGAACGATCTCCGCCTGGATCAGCGGCTTCTGCGCGTTCACGCCCGTCGGCGCCTCGGTGTCGATCGACCGCGCGAGGCCGAACTCGATCGGGAAACGAACCGCCTGCAGCGTCGTGATCAGCGTGCCGCCCTGATCGAGGAATTTGTCGAACTCCTCGACGCCCTTCTGACCAAAGCCGCCGCTGATGTCCGGCGACTCGCCGTACATGCCGAGGAACTTGAACTTATCAGTTTTCTCATAGGGCTGGGGACGCGCGGCCGGCGGCGCGAGCACCGCCTGGCGATTGATGTTCTGCGCGGCCATGAGAATTACGTCATAATCCTTCTTCAAGTCGCCCTTCACGGCCCGCTCTTTGTAAATGAGATCGAACGGGATGCCGAACTGGTCGAACGCGTGGCGATACCAGCCGAGCTCCTGGGTGCCGCTCCACTGCGAGTAGATCGCCACGCGCGGAACGTTGGCATCGTGTGTCGCGACGGTCGGAACCGACGACAACGCCGCCGCAGTGAGCCCGAGTGACTCGATCGCCGAGCGCGCGGCGGACATGTCGCCACCCGTGAGGATGAAGGAACCGGGCGGGAAGTTGACACCTTCTGCGGTGAACGACGCTTCGGCGACCTTCATCGGAACGTTCCGCAACTTGTAGCGGAACGTGATCATGTTGTTCGAGCCGTAATGCGCGACGGCGAGACCGGCGGTCCCGTTGCCTTTGATCGTTCCCTTCACCACCGCCGTTTTCACCGGCGTCGTCGCGGCGCTCTGGATCGCCTTGTCGTCGACCGCCTTCACGTCGACGTTGAACGCGTAGCCCATCGACCAGCCGCTATCGTCGTAGGTCGTCAGCGCGGGATCAGGGTAGTCCTGTCGCTCGAGCAAATTTTTCGCGAGACGGCCGTACGGCTGATTGAGCTTGATGAGATACGAACCCGCCGGGTACTTCGTCGTTCCGACCGTTGCTTCGGAGTTCAACGTGCCGACCTCGATCCCTTGCGCGCGAAGGACGTTCACCAGCGTCGCGGCGCGTGTCATGTCGCGCTGAACGGGGATGACGTACGCATACGGCGCCGCGGCTGATCCCGCCTCGAGCGAATGCTTCGTTTTCACATAGAAGTTCTCGAGAATGAGATTCGGGAACATCGACGTGAGCTGGAGCGCCGAGAGAACGCCGGTCTCCATGTAGTTCGCGTTGTCGCGCCGCGTGAAGTTCTGCACACCATTCGGCGGAATCGGAATTCCGCGATACCACTCGCGCGGCTGTCCACCGCCGCGACCGGTGGGAATCGCCGAGCGTCCTCCGCCAAATCCTGCTCCGCCGCCGGCCGCATTCGCTCTGCCGCCTGGCGCAGCGCCGCCTGGCGCGGCTCCGCCACCACCGCCGCCGCGTCCACCGCGGCCGCCACGGCCGCCGACGGCATTCGCGCCGCGACCCGCTGTGCTGTCCGCCGTTGCGCCACGGCCCGCGGGCGCAGGCGTGTCATTCGGGCCTTGCTCGCGCCCCGACTGCGTTTCGTACATTCTCATCATGCCGTTGTGATTGTACGCAACGGAGCCGAGGTAGCCGGGCGACCAGCCGTCCATGAAGGCGAAGGTGTAGACGCCCGGCATTCCCCACTTCGTCATCTGCGACAGCTCCCAGTTCGAGAACCACGGCAGCTCGGCGAAGAGGAGCGGGTCGAGATTTGGATTCTGCGGAGGTCCGCCGCTATAGGTGTACATCAGCGGCTGTGCCTCGTGCAGATCGTGGATGATCGGCGGGTGCGCGGTGAAATACCAGTCGGTGATCGCGCGCATCGACATCTGCGACAGGTTGATGTCGCGATTGTTGTCGTGGTAGACGTACTTGCCCCAGTAGGGCAGCTGTCCGCCGGGATTGTTGCCGAACGGACCGCCATTCGGCGCTCCGGCGACTGGCGCACCACCGCGACCAGCGCTATCGGCCGGTGCCGGCGGCACCGCGGGCCCGAATGCCAACCCGCGATAGAACCAGTCGACATTGCGGTCGCGTCCGTCTGGCTCGGCGGCCGGGGTGATCGAGACGATGACGTTGTTTCGAATTTGCGTAATGAGCGGCGATGTCTCGGTCACGAGACGATACGCGAGCTCCATGAGCATTTCCGAAGGACCGGTTTCGCCGCTGTGTAGCCCGCCGATGAAGTGATAGTGGGGCTTCGTCGTCGTGATGAGCTGGCGAACCTGCTCGTCCGACATGCCGCGCGGGTCGGCGATCTTCGCCAGGTTGTCGCGGTTCTTTTGCAGATTTCTAATGTTCTCGGGCGACGAGACCCAGATGACGACGAGCTCGCGTCCTTCATCGGATTTGCCGATGGTCTCGATCTTCACCCGGTCGGGGGCCGCCTTCTCGAGAGCCCGATAGTACTTCAGAATGTCGGCGTAATAGGTCAGCTTCGCCGGAGCACCGATGTAATAGCCGAGTACGTCTTTCGGCGTCGGGATTCCGGCGACGAGAGGGAGGTGGTCGACGAGAGGGCTGCCGAACTGCGATCCCTTCGTCCATTCCGTATATAGCTTCGCGTACGCGTCGTCTTGTTTCTGTTTTGGGTCACGGGTCTCCGTGACGGCAAGTTGTGCGACGAGCGATGTGGCTGTCGCGCAGAGGGCTAGTGCACCGAGGACCGAGGTCCGAAGGCGTGGGCTCATGTCAGGCTCGAGGAGGGAAAGGCGGTCCCGAAGGATACGTTTCGTAAAGGGCCTGGACTAGGCCAAGGCGGAGCGGCCGTTGTCGGAACGCGGACTCCGCGCAGTCCACGATCTCGTTCAAGATGACGACGCCGTCCATCCGGCACGCGGGCATCGCCTATTGACTGGCTCACCAACGGTTGATCGACATGACTAATCCAGCCGACAATGACGCCGCTCGAACGTCGCGCGACGAAGTCACGAACCTCCTCCGCTCCTGGGGAAAAGGTGGCGACGACGCGGCCGATCGCCTGCTCGCGGCCATCTACGACGACCTCCACGCGCAGGCCGCGCGCGCGATGCGTCGTGAAGGCGGCGAGCACACCCTGCAAGCGACCGCGCTCGTTCACGAGGCATACCTGCGACTCGTCGACCAACGGCACGTCGACTGGAAGAACCGCGCGCATTTCTTCGCCATCGCTGCCCAGGCCATGCGTCGAGTGTTGGTGGACCACGCCCGCGCACGTCTCGCCGAAAAGCGCGGCGGCGCGATGGAGAAAGTCACGTTGAGCGACGCCGTCGCCGGCTCGCCTGACGACAACGCCGTGGATGTTCTCGCGCTGCACGACGCCCTCGAGCGCCTCGCCGCGCTCGATCCCGATCAGGCGCGCGTCGTCGAGCTCCGATATTTCGGCGGAATGAACATCGACGAAACCGCCGACACACTTGGCGTCTCCGCGGCGACGGTGAAGCGCGAGTGGGCGGTCGCGCGCGCCTGGCTCAAGCGAGAGCTTTCCGAATCGTGAACCCCGAGCGTTGGCAGCGCGTCAAAGTCGTATTCTCGGGGGCGATGGACCGGCCACCGCAAGATCGAGCCGCGTACCTCGTCGAGGAGTGCGCGGACGACGATTCGCTGCGACGCGAGGTCGAGTCGCTGCTCCACGCGGCCGACTCGGACGACAGTCTTCCCGGCGCGCGCGCCGCGATCAACGCCCTCGCCGATAGCGCCGCGGCAACCGCGCAGCAGCCGCTCGACGAGCTGCTCACCGCCGCGATCGGACAGCAGTACGAGATCATTCGTTCGCTCGGCCAGGGCGGAATGGGTGCGGTGTATCTCGCGCGCGAGCGGTCGCTCGAGCGATTCGTCGCGATCAAAGTCCTGCGCCCGGAGCTGTCGCAGGGCCAGGCGAGCCGCGAGCGCTTTCGGCGTGAGGCTCGCATCGCCGCGCAGCTCTCCCATCCGAGTCTCTTGCCGCTGTACTCGTTCGGCGAAGTCGGCGGACTTTGGTATTTCGTCATGGGTTACGTGCGCGGCGTTTCGCTCGCCGAGCGCTTGCGTGTGCAAGGGCGTCTGTCGAGCGAGGAGGCCGGCCAGATTCTCATCGAGCTCTCGGATGCGGTCGAGTGCGCGCACAAGAACGGGATCGTGCACCGCGACATCAAGCCGTCGAACATCATGCTCGACGAGGCATCGGGACGCGCACTGCTCACCGACTTCGGCGTTGCGAAAGTCCAGGGGGCCGCGGAAGCCCTGACCTCGACGGGCGTCATTGTCGGAACGCCGAGCTTTATGTCGCCCGAGCAGGCGGCGAATTCACAGAATGTCGATGAGCGAAGTGATATCTACTCGCTCGGCGCCGTTGGACGGGCGATGCTCGGCGATTCGGATGCGTCGCTCGCGCTGGATGGGGTGATGGCGCAGGCGCTCGCGGTCGACCCCAATCGCCGATGGCCGACCGCGGCAGCGTTCAAGGAAGCGCTGATTCGGGCGACGGTGAACGACGAGCACGCGACGATGGAACGTCTCCGCGAGCTGCCAGCGTTCGGGCCGTACGCCACGATGTGGGCGCTGTTGTGGACCGTGCTTGCGGCGCGACCTGGACATTCGATCAGCGATCGGGCGCTGCTGCTGCTCGTCGCGCTGATCGTGCCCGCGGGGTTCGCGTTGCAGCTGTGGAATACCGATCGCGCCGGAATGGCGCCGCGTGAGGTAGTGCGCGCCGCGTTTTGGCCGCCCGACTGGTGGGGAATGTGGTGGCCGCAGTCGCTCCGCCGGCCGGATGATCTGTGGCTGCGTCTTCCGTCGCCCGCGCGAACGGTGCGCGTCGTGCTCAGTGCGTTTCTCGTCGCGCTGCCGGCGATGATTCTGACACGAGAGTGGGTCGAGGCGAAGACGGGTCCGTCGACGGGGCCGCATCGCGATTGGTTTGCGGCGATCGAGGTCGGACTCGTGGCCGCAACGGGCATCGTCATTCTGACGTCGGTTGCGTGGGCAGTGCGGCGACGGCTTCCGTGGACGGACACGGTGCGCCTGCTGTTCGGACCGACCGAGATGTCGACCGGCTGGGGCTCGCCCGACATTTCGAGAATGCTCATCCCAGATTCTGGGAGCGTACGCGCGCCGGCGGACGATGTCGCCTCCGACTTTGCGCGGGCGATCTCGGAGCTGCTGGCAGATCCGGGCAATAGTGTGAGCGTCAGCCGGCGCGAGGTCGATACGGTCACCCGCGATCTCGTCGCCGCGATCGAGAAGCTCGAGGCGGAGCTGACGCTGCTGTCGCGCGAGGGGAGCGTCAGCGAAGTGGATCGATTGACGGTGCAGCTCGCGACGCTCGACGCAGACTCCCTCGACACGCCGGATCACCGGGAGCTCGTGTCGCTCGTTCGCGCCCAGCTCGAGGTCGTCCGACGCCTGCACGTCCGCTGCGAGCTCGTCGCGCAGCAGCGGCGCGAGCGCATCGCCGTGCTGCGCGGGCTGTGGACGACCCTCAGTCAGCCGCGCGTCAGCGCCGCTCGCTTGACCGAGCTTCTTGCGGAAGGGCGCAGGCTCGCCGACAGCTAGCCGCGCAAGCAGCGAGTGGCGCGAACAATGACGCGTCGAATCGAGAGGTGAAGTTCATGTGCGTCGGCATCAGCGTTTTTTGATAACCGCCAGCACATTACCAACCTCACGTTCGCCCGTCGTGTCACTCGGTTTGTTCACGACAGCGCCGTCGATCACCATAGTCGTCGACCCGCCGCCGTCGAAATTCATCGCCTGCCATGCGCCGAGCTTGCGCATCATGTTCGCGAGCTCGACGAGCGTCATGCCGCCGCTGTTCTCGGATCGTCCATCGACCGTGAGCAGAATGAGCGTCGAGCTGTCGCGCGAAAACCCGATCGACGTCCGCGGATGCCGCAGCTCGGCGTTTCGTGAGATCGTCCCTTCGACGGTCGGCGCCTCGCCGGCGATGTTGCGACCGTCTTTCACAATTCGAGGCCAGCCGCCGACGAGCAGTGTCGGAGGATGGCGCGACGGCATTTGCGGCATCGTCGTGAGGAGAACGCGAACAGTGTCGCCGTCGGCCATCGATTGGACTTCCTTCATCCGAAGTCCCGGACCGTACGCCGCGAGCACAGCGCCATCGCGTGGGATCGGATTCCCCGATGCCGATGCAACGGGACCTTGGCGGACGTAGAGCAAAGTATCGCCCCGGCGGCCCGCCGCGATCAGCGTCGCTTCCGCCGTTTGCCGAGAGGTGTCTTGCGGCGTCGTTTCGCCGAATCGCGCCGTGTACAGCGCGGTGCCCTCGGGCTTGCCGCTCGGATTGAAGTTCTCGGTGATGATCGGCGTCGCGACGCCGTGCGCGAGCGCAATCCCGACGAACACGAACCGATCCATCACGGGATGCTTCGTCGCGTCGACTCCGAACTGAATATGAGTATTGTCATACGTGTCGTACGGCGAGTCGGTGACCTTGACCCCCTTCCACCACTCGCCGGCGATGACCTGGTTGTTCTCGTTCTCGCCGGTCTTGAGCTCGAAGAAGTCGGCGTTCACCGCCGCGAGCACGGTGCCTCCTTCGACCCGATGAATCATCTCGGTCGGCCGTTCGCGCCCTCTGAGCTCGCCCTTCGCGCGAAGCGCGCGCAGCTCGATGTCGGGACGGCGAAGGTTGACGCGGACGAGCTGAACGTCGAACGGCCCGCGCTTGTCGATGAAGTGCCGGTACTCGACGCCGGGCGCCAAGCGCCGGGACGCGACTGTGTCGCCGGCCGTTATCTGCGCCCGCGATGCACTCGTCGCCGACAACATCGCGCAGAGCATCAGAGCTGCGGAGCCCCGGTGTGTCACGCGGAGCGCGAAACCTTGCACTTTGCAGTCACCGATAGATCAAATACGGCTTCACCTGCTGAGCGAACTTCAACGCGTCGGCGTTCCAGTCTTTCAACAACGCATCGACCGTATTCCCATCGACGGCCGCACGAAGCTTGTCGGTCCCCGCGAGCCGATCGATCTCCTTCTCGCGCCACTGGAATTGCTTCGGGTGATGCGCGTAGATCGCGCGAAGCATCCGCACCCCTACTTCAACCGGCTTCACGGCATTCCGATCCGTGACGTGGATCTTGATCATCGGAATGGTCTGCTTGCCGAACTTGTACCCCGAGTCGATCATCCGCGTCGCCGTGTCGAACCGCACTCCCGGCATCTTGCGCGCATTGAGCTCGGCCGCGATCGCCGCGTTGTCGGTCATGTACGACGCGCCGATGAGCGTGAAGGGATCTTCGGTGCCGCGTCCTTCCGTCGCGTTCGTCCCCTCGAAGAACACCGTGCCGGGATAGAGAAGCTCGCCGTCGCTCGTTCGCAGATTGGGCGAGGGGTTCACGCGTGGAATCTTCGTCTCGTCGTACCACATCGATCGCCGGTAATTCTTCATCGGCACGACATGGATCTCCGCGCTGATCAATTTTTGGCCGACGAGAAAGCGGAGCAGCTCACCCGGCGTGAGCCCGTATCGCAGCGCGACTGGAAACTGTCCGACCAGCGACGCGAACTTCGGATCGAGAATGTTGCCTTCGATTTTATCCGCGCGGATCGGGTCGGGGCGATCGAGAATGATGATCGGCTTCTTCACCGCGTTTGCCGTATTCGCCAACGTCCATTCGTACGTATACACGCGCGCGCCGACGTCTTGAATGTCGTACACGAGGACGTCGACGTCCTTCAGCATCTCCGGCGTCGGGACCGAAACGTCGCCGTACAGTGAGTAGATCTTCACGCCGGTCGCGGAGTCGACGCTCGACTCGATCTTCTCGCCCGCTTGCGCAGCTCCTCGAATCCCATGCTCGGGGCCGAAGAGCGCGGTGAGCTTCACGCCGGGCGCTTTGAACAAGAGATCGATCGTGCTCGTTCCCTTGCGATCCCGCCCCGACCGATTCGTCAGCAGCCCGACGCGTTTTCCACGGACGAGATGCAGAGAGTCGGTAAGAAGGACCTCTACGCCCGGAACGACTCCCGGCGTTTGGGCATGAAGCGCGCTCGGCGATTGGAGCGCGAGGACGAGCAAAGCTGCTTTGAATGCTGGGCGCATGCGACAAGTGTGCGCGACACGTGCGCGAGTCGGCAAGCGTGCGCATGCCGAGATGCCGGCGTCTGACTGGAGACTGCCGTGAGAGTCAGGCGCCTGACGTCAGCCGTTCCCGGCGGCGATGTCGCGAGCGCCTAGGGCTTCTTCTTCTCTGCCGGAGGCGGAGTCGTGTGCTTCGACGTATCCGCCGACGTTGTCGGCGCGACAGACCCGGCCGCGCTGAACACCTCCGGCCGCGGCGCTCCGCCAGATTCGCCCGGCTCCGCGCTCGCGCCCATCGTATCCCAGCCCCTACGCGTGCCGTTCTCGCACGCCCCCACGAGCACGACACTCCCGATCATGGCCCATCGAACCAGCCTCTGCATCGTCGGTCTCCTGCCGAGTTCTTGTTTCTGAAAAAAAGGCAAAAAGCGCGCTCACCAGTTGTGAGCGCGCCGAGTTCATGAGTATCCTCTTAAGCGGGTTACGTGGCGGGAGCGTATGCAAGCCGGCGACGCGCCGGCCGCGCCGCGTGCACCGTCGCCGCGGCCGTCTGCGCGCGACGGAGCGTCACGAGCGTCACCTCCGGACTCGCGCCGATCCGGAACGGGATTCCCCAGTAGCCAGTCCCCGGACTGATGTACAATTGCGCGTCGTCGAGGATGTGCGCGCCCATCGCGTGCTCGAGAAACGGCGACGCGAGACTCCAACCAAGCCTCGGCAGCGCGAACTGTCCCCAGTGCGTGTGTCCGCTCAGCGTCAATGCAACGCCGCGCTCGGCGAGCTTTGGCCAAAGCGACGGATTGTGCGCGAACGCGATGACCGTCGCGTCCTCCGGCACGTTCGCCATCGCGCGATCGATGTCCGGAGCCGCACGCGAGCTTCCCCGTCGACCACCCGCCGGATCGCCCGTTCCGACGAGCACGAGCTCATCGTTGCCCCGCCTGATCGTCACGGCCTCGTTCACCATTACCGTGCCGAGGTCCGCCGCGCGGAGCGCACGCTCGACTTCCTCCCAGCCGGCGTAGACATCGTGGTTTCCGGCAATCATGTACACGCCGAGCGGCGCCGTGAGCGCGCCGAGCTTCGTCGCGTAGACGCCGACGTCCTCCGCGCGGTCGTCGATGAGATCGCCGGTGACAGCGATGAGGTCCGGTGCCAGTTGCTGCGTCGTTTGAACCACGCGCTCGAGAAATCGCCGCGGAATGTGCGGACCGACGTGGAGATCAGAGAGCTGTGCGATGCGAAGTCCGTCGAACCCCGGTGGCAGGTTCGGAAGGTCGACGTCGACCCGACGGACCACGAGCCGCTTCGAGCCGAGATAGCCGAGGGCGAGAACCATCGCGACGATGGCAAGTACGCCTCCCGCGAGAACTCGCCCCACGATGAGCGACCGGCCGAACGGGAAACCGGCCACCATTCCGATCAATCCGCCCAAAGACACTAATGGAAGCGTCAGAATCGTGTACAGCACGGCACGAGTCACGAACAGCCGGAACAGCGCAGTCGGATAGAATGACCAACCGCGTCGCCGCAGAAAAACGAAGAGCGGGATCGTGGTATAGACGGCGAGGCCAAGAACGACGGCCCATGATCCGGGGAAGAGTCCCCACGCGAGGCGGAAGACAATGGCCCAGGTCAGGAAAAGGAATGCGTTGAATCGCGACATGATTTGAAAGTTACAGGCTCTGAGACGTTCACTACCCCGTTACGCGGATTTTCATGCCAACGGAGCCAAGGACAGGCTACCGCGGCTCAGAATGCGACGCGTGTCGATTCCGATCGCTGCCATTCGTCGCTCGAGTACCAACTCACAAGGAGATCGCGATGCGATTCATGGTTCTAGTCAAAGCCACCAAAGACAGCGAAGCCGGCATCCTGCCCACCGAAGAGCTTTTCACCGCCATGGGCAAATACAATGAAGAGCTGGCGCGGGCCGGCATCATGCTCGCCGGCGAAGGACTTCAGCCGAGCTCGAAGGGCGCACGCGTCCGATTCAGCGGAAAGAATCGCTCGGTCATCGATGGCCCGTTCACCGAGACGAAAGAGCTCGTCGCGGGATTCTGGCTCTGGCAGTGCAAGTCGATGGACGAAGCCATCGAATGGGTGAAGCGCTGCCCGAATCCGATGCCCGGCGATTCCGAGATCGAAATCCGCCAAGTCTTTGAGAGCGAAGACTTTGGCCCCGAGTTCACGCAGAAGCTCAAAGCGCAGGAAGACCGCATTCGCGCCGAAGTCGCCGCACGACAGAAGTAAGCAATGACTTGCGCGTGCTATGGAAGCCGCTCTGATTTTGCGATGTGGCAGCTACCGATACCCATCGCGCAATCGACGCGGTCTGGCGCATCGAGTCCGCGAAGTTGATCGCCGGGCTCACGCGCATCGTTCGCGACGTCGGCGTCGCTGAGGATCTCGCTCAGGACGCGCTCGTCGTCGCGCTCGAGAAATGGCCCGAGACCGGCGTGCCGGACAATCCCGGTGCATGGTTGATGGCCACGGCGAAGCACCGCGCGATCGACAAGCTCCGCCGCAACAAGCTCCTCGACCGAAAGCACGAGCAGCTCGGCTACGAGATCGAGAATCAGCAGGAGTCCGCGATCCCCGACCTCGACGCGGCGATCGACGACAACGTCGGCGACGACCTTCTTCGCCTGATGTTCATGTCGTGCCACCCGATCCTCTCGATGGATGCACGCGTCGCACTGACGCTGCGCCTCCTCGGCGGATTGACGACGCCGGAGATCGCGCGCGCTTTCCTCGTTCCCGAACCTACGATCGCCCAGCGAATCGTTCGCGCGAAGAAAACACTGAGCGAAGCAAAGATCCCGTTCGAGGTCCCGCGCGGCGACGAGCTCCAAGCGCGTCTCTCCTCGGTGCTCGGCGTCATCTATTTAGTGTTCAATGAAGGCTACTCGGCGACCGCCGGCGATGCGTGGACGCGTCCGGCGCTCTGTGAGGAAGCCCTGAGACTCGGACGAATTCTCGCCGGACTCGCGCCGCACGAATCTGAAGTGCACGGCCTCGTGTCGCTGATGGAGATTCAGGCCTCGCGTCTGCGCGCGCGCGTGAGTCCGACCGGAAAGCCGGTCGTCCTGCTGGACCAAGACCGGTCGCGGTGGGACCACGTGCTGGTCAACCGCGGACTCGCTGCTCTGACTCGCGCCGAGCAAACCGCGAACGGCCGGCTCGGAACGTATGCTCTGCAGGCGTCGATCGCCGCATGTCACGCGCGCGCTCGGCAGCCCGAAAGCACGGACTGGGAGCGCATCGCTTCCTTATATGAAGCGCTTGGACGTTTGACGCCGTCGCCGGTCGTCGAGCTGAATCGCGCGGTCGCCGTCTCGATGGCGCGCGGTCCGGGGGCCGGACTCGAGATCGTCGACCGTTTGGCCGAAGAAGGGTCGCTCGACGAGTATCACCTGCTTCCCTCCGTTCGCGGGGATTTTCTCTCGAAGCTCGGCCGCATGGACGAAGCGCGTGCAGAATTCGAGCGAGCGGCGTCGCTGACAAAGAACGATCGCGAACGAGAGCTGCTCCTCGAGCGAGCAGCCGCGGTTTCGTGACGCCTAGGACAGCGATCGGGCTGTCTGCCGAGTCATTCCGAGCGCAGCGAGGAATCGCTGTCCTGATCGCAATCCTTCTCACCTCTGTCGCCTCGGCACAGACGACACGTCGCGGACGCGTCAACGTCATCGTTCGCGACTCGGCGGGCGCGCCGGTCGTCGGAGCCGAGGCGTCCGTCGTTCAAGGACTCAACAGCTCTCTCGCCGGTGGGACCACGGATGACCAGGGACGGATCGCCCTCACGATCGCCGACGTCTCCTCCGCGCGCGAAGACTATCAGCTCGTCGTACGAAAGATCGGGTACACGCGCGGCGAGCGATTCTTCCGATTTCAGCGCGACACGGTGTTGATGGAGATTTCGCTGCACCGAGTTCCGCAGGAGCTCACGCCAGTCGTCGTCACGGCCGAAGAAGACGTCAAACGAAAGAGTTATCACATCGACGCCGAGGCGATCGCGAGCAGCGATCGCGTGCTGATCGACGCGACGGACATTCTCGCGAAGCTCCGGCCGGACATGATCTGCGGTCGTTCTTGTTCACCGATGGCGAGCGTCGCGGCGCGGACTCGAAATCCGGTTCGCGCGTGTCCCGGTCTGGCATTGTCGCAGCCGGCGCGCTGCAAGGTCGACAACACGCCGCCGTCGCCGAACACGAATGTATGGGTGAATGGTCAGCGTCTTCGCCTGGTGATTCCCGACGAGGCGGCAATGGCGCGGCAGACCGGTGTCCTCGCCGGACTGATGCCAGGAACGATGACCGTGTTGAGCGAGATCAAGCCGGAGCACATCGCCGAGATCACCTACGTCGACGAGCTCGACGCCTCGATCGGGAAGATCGGAAGCGAAGGCGGGTTGTTCATCGTGCTCAAAGACGGCGTTGTCTACGAGCCCGGGAAGCAATCATATGTCGCCGAGGTTCCGGCGAAGCCCGCCGCGCCCGCGCCGGCCGCGATGCCTGCGTATCGGTATCGGTTGCTCGGAGTCTACGACCCGACGACCGGCGATCCGATCGATGGCGCGATCGTCACTGATCTGACAACGGGGACGAGCGCGAAGACGACGTCGACGGGAACGGTCAGCCTCGCGTTTCTCCCCGAAGGCACGACGCCGATTCGTATCAGCAAGGAAGGATTCGAGGATCTCTCGATCGGCGTCGAGGTCAGCGCCAGCGCGACGACGCCGTTGACGCTGATCATGACGAAGAAACCGTAAAGAGTCTGGTGGATAACGCCTGATCGGTTCTTGATAACGATTGTTGGTGTGCGACCACTCTAGGGGTCGGGGGTCAGGGGCTTGGGGATCAGGGCTTAAGCACGTAGTTCCCTGACCCCTCGGCCCTGACCCCTGCCCCCTACAGAGTTCGAACTCGTACACACGCGATCAATCCGGTCCGACAGCCTAGAGCGACAACAATCTCGAAAAGAACGAGCGATACCGCTGCAGCGCGACACGAAGGTCTTCGGTCGACACCTGATCGCCGCGATCCCACTGGTGCTCGAGTTGCGCGCGCTCCTTTCCGAACGAATCCGCGATTCGCTTGATGACGTCCTGCACGAGTGCGTCCGCCTGTTGAACGGCGCGTCGCGGCTCGTCGACGAATCCGGTTTGAATGTCGGTCCATCGAGTGTTGAACTCGCTCAGTACCGCCTGTTCGAAGAGTGGCGTTTGCTCCTCGGCCTTCACGCCCTTCGACGCTTCACGGGCGGTGTTTTTCGGCATCTCGCGTTGGATGTCGCGCTCGACGACACGGTCTCCGTCGACGACGTCATCCGCCGCTCGATTGGCCGCGCGCTCGGCATTCCGCGCGGTCGGCACGCCGAGCTCGTCGCGAGTCGGCTCCATCGGGTCTTTGTCGGTGCTCATGGTCGCACGTCCCTGTTGGTACGAAGTGGTGGTTGCGCGGCAGCCGTCTCTGCGGCAGCGCGATCGGCCTTCCGCTCGACGTCGCGTTCGACTTTCCGTTCGACCGGACGATCGGTGGTATGCTCGTGATCCTCGAGGAGGTCCTCGAAGAGCGCGCGGTAGTGCACCATTGCCTGGCGCAGGTCTTCCGTCGTCGCCGTGTTGGTTCGCTGACGCTCGGCGATCTCGCGTGCGGCTCGATAGTTGTCGACCACGACCGCGTGATGCACCGAGATGTCGGCAGCGCGCTGCTCGAAGTCGGAGACGGGATAGCCGCGGGTCGCCATCACTTCCGAGACGAGGCTGTCCGCGCGAGCGATGGCGCCGGCCGGGTCGTCGACGAACATCGCCTGCACACTTCGCCAACGTGACAGGAACTGCTCACGCTGCTCGGCGCGCAGCGGTTGGATCTCGAGGTGGTCGACGCGCTCCTTCCGTTTGACCAGCTCCTCCTCGGCCTTTCGTGTATCTCCGGTTTCGCTGACCGTTCGCGAATACTCCGGGCCGTACCGTGACTGCAGTGCTTCGGTTCGCCGTCGTTGGCCGACGAAGTACCACGCAACTCCGCCAACCACTACGATCGCGACGAGGACGATAACCGTGATTGCTGCTGCGCTCATTTGTCTCCTCCCCACGGTGATTCGTGCATAACGGAGACTGAAGTAGCAGGCGCGGTGCCACTCGGCTGTTTGGCTTGTCGTAGCCCTTGAGCTTGTGATCGGCAACTACTCTCTTTCCGGTGCCTCAACTCTCAACAGGCGGAGTTTCGTGCGTAATCATCGTTCTCGGATTTCCGTCGCGGCCGCGCTCGTCGCGACGCTCGTTTCGTCATCGGCCATCGCCCAGGGAAGCGGCGATGTGGCCAATGGAATGAAGTGGCGGCAGATCGGACCAACACGCGCGGGCCGCGCTCGCGCGATCGCCGGTGTGCCGAGTCAGCCGAATGTGTTCTATGCCGGTTTCGACAACGGCGGCGTGTGGCGATCGACCGACTACGGCTCGACGTGGGAGCCGCTCTTCGATTCCCAGCCGACCGGCTCGATCGGCGCGATCGCGGTCGCGCCGTCGAATCCCAACATCATATATGTAGGGACCGGCGCGGGAATCATTCGCCCCGACCTCTCGGTCGGCGACGGCGTCTACAAGTCGACCGATGCCGGCAAGACGTGGACGCATCTCGGTCTGCGCGAGACGCAGATGATCGCGATGATCGACGTCGACCCCAAAGATCCCAACCGGCTGTTCGTCGCGGCCCTTGGCCACCCGTACGGGCCGAACGCCGAGCGCGGCATCTTCCGCTCGACCGACGGCGGCCAGACGTTCACGAAAGTTCTATATAAAGATGAGTACACGAGCGGCAACGACGTCCGCATAGACCCGGTCAATCCCACCACCGTCTACGCGACGCTCTGGCAGCAGCAACAGAGCTACATCGAAGGGCAAGAGTTCGGCGGCTCTGGCAACGGCATCTTCAAGTCGACGGACGGCGGCACGACCTGGAAGCAGCTGACCGACGGCCTGCCGACGCTGATTCAGGCGAATTTAGGAATCTCTTACAGCAATCCGCAGACGCTCTACGCCGTCGTCTCGAGCGTTCCGGCGGAGGGCGCGGGCAGCGGCCGGGCCGGCGGTAACAACACGACGGGTGTCGTCGGCTTCTACAAGTCGAGCGACGCCGGCGAGCATTGGGCGCTCGTCGAAGGACCCAACGGCACCCAGGGCGGTGGGCGCGGCGGCGGTCGAGGCGGCGGTGGGACCGGGCAAGATCCGCGTCCGCTCGCGCGCATCGGCGGCGGCGATCTGCCGACGCTCGCGGTCGACGGGAAGAACGAGAACGTCGTCTACAGCGCGTCGACCGTGTTTTGGCGGACCGAAGATGGCGGCCACACCTGGTCGGCGGTGCGCGGCGCTCCAGGCGGCGACGACTATCAGAAAGCGTGGGTGAACCCGAACAATCCGGACATCGTCTTCGTCGTCTCCGACCAGGGCGCGGTCGTCTCGGCGAATCGCGGCGTGTCGTGGAGCAACTGGTACACCCAACCGACCGCGGCGATGTATCACGTCACGACCGACAACGCGTTCCCGTATCGCGTGTGCAGCGGCCAGCAGGATTCGGGATCCGGCTGCGTCAAGAGCCGTTCGGATGACGGCGAGATCACGTTCCACGATTGGCATCCGGTGATGATCCAGGAGTACGGCGTCGCGGCGCCCGATCCGAAGGATCCGGACATGGTCTACGGCAGCGGCCGAACGAACGTCTCGCTGTACAACAGAAAGACCGGGCAGTCGACGAACGTCGGACCGAGCGCCGAGCAGCGCGCGGAGTTCAATCGAAATGTTCGCACGATGCCGATCGTCTGGTCGCCGGTCGATCCGAACGTGTTGTTCTACGCGTCGAACGCGGTGTGGAGGACGATCGACCATGCGCACAGCTGGACGCGCATCAGCGGCGATCTGACGCGTCAGACGTGGGACGTTCCGGCGAACACCGGCAAGTACGGGGCAACCGTGCGTCCCGCACCGGCGGGGAGCATCACCGCGCTCGCGCCGTCGCCGAGAGACGTGAAGGTCCTCTGGAGCGGCAGCGACGACGGCATGATTCAAGTGACGACGGACGGCGGCACGAAGTGGACGAACGTCACGCCGCCGCCCGTCAAGGCGTGGGCGCGCGTCTTCAACATCGACGCCGGGCACTTCGATACTCAGACCGCATATGCCGCGGTGAACACCCTGCGTCTCGACGATCTCAATCCGCATTTCTTCCGCACGCACGACGGCGGCAAGACGTGGACGGAGATCGACAACGGCATTGCCCCGGGCGCGGTCGCGAACGCGATTCGTGAGGATCCTCGAAAGAAAGGGCTCTTATACGCGGCGACCGACGTTCAGGTGTGGGTGTCGTTCGACGACGGCGATCATTGGCGTTCGCTGCGCGGCAACATGCCGGCGATCTCGGTGCGCGACATTCAGATCAAGGACGACAGCACCTGCATGTGCGCGGATCTCGTCGCGGGCACGCACGGTCGCGGCTTCTGGATTCTCGATGACGTGACACCGCTGCGGCAGGCGGCCGAGGCGATGGCGGCGCAGCAGGCGGGCACCGGGTATCTCTTCAAGCCCGTCACGGCGCTTCGCGTTCGATTCGCGACGAACTCGCCGACGCCGTGGCCGCCGGAGCTTCCGGCCGGTGAGAACCCGCCGCCGGGCGGGATCATCGACTACTTCCTCGGCAAGGACGCGAGCGGGCCGGTGAGGCTCGAGATCCTCGACGCGTCCGGGAAAGTGGTGCGATCGTACTCGAGCGATGAGAGAATTTTAACGCCCGATCCGGCGATCGACCCGGCCGCCTACAACGAGATCTGCAAGCGCAATCCGACCGCGCAGGACTGCGCGTTGCCGCTCTACTGGCCGGCGCCGCAGCAAGCGCTCTCGGCGCGCGCGGGCGCGCATCGCTTCTCGTGGGATCTTCACTACGATCCGATCGAGGCTGGCGGCGGCGGCGGTGGTGGTGGCGGAAACGGCGCGGTGCCGCATCGTACCTATCCGGGCGTGAACTCGCCGTGGGCGCCGCCGGGCAACTACACGGTGCGTCTCATCGCGGACGGTAAGACGTACTCGCAGCCGCTCGTGCTCAAGCTCGATCCGCGCGTGAAGACGTCGAGCGCCGCGCTGACGCAGATCACGTCGTTGACGAAGGAGACGCACGACGGTGCGGCCGCGCTGCACGCGGCGTACACGCAGGCGCGCGCGCTCGTCGGCGAACTCGATAAGCAGAGCGGCGCCGGCGGCGATGACGTTGCGTCGTTCAAGGCGAAGGTCGATTCGCTCGCTCCGCCGCCGCCGGTTGGCGGTGGTGGTCGCGGCGGCCGAGGTGGTGGCGGCGGGCGTGGTGGTGGCCGTGGCGGCGCTCCGGCCGGTCCGCCGACGCTCGAGAGCGCGAGTGCGGCGATGATCGCGGCGGCGATGCCGATGCAGAGCGCCGAGCTTCCGCCGACGGCGAGTGAGATCGCGGCGGTGGCGAAGGCGAAGGCGCAGTCGGCGGAGGTTTTAAAGAAGTGGAATGCGCTTAAGGGTCCGGGGCTGGCGGCGCTCAACGCGAAGCGGAAGGCGGCGGGCCAACCGGCGATTGCGATTCCGTCGAACTAGCGCTCACGGAATCGTGACGAGAAGGGCGACACGAGAGTGTCGTCCTTTTTTTTGGCGTGCGCTTGCAAGGCACCATCGGCGGAGTCGTGCCCGAACGCGCTGATCGTTCAGTTGAAAGGGCGGCGGGCTGAATTTCGCGAAGATTCGCGGCGGTGGGTCTATGTGTCGGGAATTGCTGTCGCACTTCGGCGGAAGTATCCGGACGTCTGTGGATGAAATCAGACCTTCGGCGTCGCCGCGACTTTCACGAGACGGCGCTGCGGGAGCCGTGAACGCAGCGGGGATGCTGCAGGCATTGCGAATTGGGGAGCGTGTCACTGGTTCCACGATTCGCGTGCAACGCATCTTCTCGGGACGGATTCCCATATTCGGACGGTGCGCGGCTGTTCGGACATGCCGGCCGACGCGACCACGATCAACACTCATGTGCTGAACAAGAGTGGTCTTGGAGTCCGGGATTCGGATGGTGATCTGTGATGTCAGGCGCCGGGCGTGTGGTGCTCCGGGGCCGTGATCGAAGCCGCGTCGTCATCTCTGCACATTATGCGACACTCTCTTTGCAGCCTAAGACGCTTCATCCATCACGAGCAGCTGAGTGAAATGCTTGACCACAAACTGGTTGCGGCGCGCCCCGAGGTTTTGTTCAGAGTATTATGCTACATCTCTAAGTTGTGATTACTCCTTGTATGCGGCATAATATCGCAGTCTAATCCGCGTTAGATGGCTACGGACTCCCCTCAAAATGAAAGTTTCCGAGAAGTCGCTCGAGCTCAATGTCGGTGCGGAGATCCTTGACCAGCTGAGGAATAAGCTCGGACTGAAGAAGGCTTACCTTCGCGGACTAACCCAACGCGAAGAGCGAAGCGAGGGAGTGGATTTCTTCGTTCAGCTCAACCGGAAGGCGAAGCTGTTCGCGTTTCAGTTTAAGGCTCCGAAGGGACGAATCGAAAAAGGCCCCTACAAGTTCACGATCGTTGATTACCAGCACAAAGAGCTGGCGAGTCTCGCGGCGACCCAGCGCGACTCGGTGTTCTACGTCTCCCCATTCTATATTGGATTTCCAAAGCTTCAGCAGGATGTTCCGACGCTAATGAATGACACGTGGCTGCTCGATGCTGGCGCAGTGCCTATTGCGCCGACGTTTGACAAGGCGAAGAGCCGCACCGTGTCATGTCAGGCTGGAATGGCGAAAATCAACCCCGAGTTCCGGCTTCAGAGCCTGCGACAGCTTGAAATTGTGCACGATGCTGGGATACCAGCTCCAATCTTCGCTGAGTGGTACCGCGGCTTCCGAAACGCACGCGACTACCACTATGGTGATGAGGTCGCGCCTGTACGCCGACGCAATTCGTGGATGACTCGTGGACTTCGCGTCGTTATTGTCCCGCCGAGTCAATAGACCTCCGGCGCCAGCCATCTAACGAACGTTGCAACTGCCAAAGGATCGCTATCGATGTGTTTGCGGCTGCGCCGCAAACTCTTATTGGAATCCTTTGCAGTTGAACTTGTGGCGTTAGCGTGACTACCGACGGTGTCGCCGTTTCATGTCTATCTGGAGTCGCAAGCACTTCATCGCAGTTCGACTGCTCGGACCACAGGGACACTATCCCAGATTCGATTTCCGGTCTCCTGCGCACGTGTTCGTCGCAGAAGACGATTTAGTTTGGTCAGCGGTATTGCAGCCGCCGCTACCTAGCGACTGGGAACTCGGCGAAACACCTGTGTTGGTTCCGGAAGAGGTTCGATTATTCGCGGCAGTCACACTGTGCGAGTCGGATCCGTGGAACAATGGGATGCCGATCATCGCACACTGGGATCAAACGCACCTACCAGTCCCTGGATCGGATGTCGACCTGTCTGCGCCGCAGCAATTCGAGCGGCTGCGTGCCGCCGTAGGCGCGCTCGGTCCGCCGACCGCGTCGAGCGGAAATCCAATTAGTCTTAGTTACCATATCTCAGATGTCGGGAGCATCGATGACGCCGTTGAACTACTCGCGAACATCGACTCAAGCGATCAGCTGATCCTGGCTGGGCTGGCTCGGCTTCTCGGAGCAAATCGTCTTCTGAGCGTAGCACACGAGCCGGAAGAGGCCGCGATTTCGCTCTTCATTTCGATGGGAGCGGCGCTCGAGTTCATGCGCCTCTCGCTCGCAGGGGACAGCGGCAACGACGTACCATTTGCGAAAGTGAGCGAATATCTCCGACAAACCTTCCCCGCCGGGCAGGATCTGGTCGAGTACTTCGACGCCCGAAACGAGGAACGTGTCATCGCAATTCACCCAGCGAACCGTTTTGGTGAATTTTGGGCGCCGCCGCTGATGATGAGTGACGTGTATCATCTCCGCAAAACGATCATGCAGATTTACCGGCACATCTTGCTGGGAGAGATCTCCATTTGAGATTTCTGCGCCGCACGCTAACGAACGTTGGAACTAGCGAGCGGTCGTCGGATGCTGGCTTCGCTCGCTCTTATTTGATCCGCTAGCAGCTCAACTTTTGGCGTTAGGTGATGATCGGGCCACGGCGGAGAGACAGAATGCGCCACATCTCGGCACGCATCGAAGCACTCGAACCCGGACGTTTCGTTCTGCTCATCGGCCTCGTCGCCGGCGCGATCCAGGGCATGCCACGCGTCGTTGTCAGCGGTGCGGACTCTTCGCGCTTCCGCATCGCCCCGTTTCTCCCGATCGGCATCACCGCTGCCCTCTGGTGGACGACTGTCCTACTCGTGTGGTGGATCGCCGTCCGACGTCGGCAATCGTCCCTCTGGGCGACCGCCGTGCACCTGACTCTCGCTTGGGTCATCGCCGATACGTTGGCCGCTGCCCTCGGCATGCTCGCCGCATCCGTTGATACCCACGGCGCGTTTGCCGTGGCCATCGCGGATCACCTCGAGAGTGTCATTATCTCGAATCTCACTCTCACGCTCTTGCGAAGCCTCCCTTGGTTCCTTGGCGCCGCGCTCGCGATCGCGCTCGGGAGATCTCTGAACGTTGGAGAGCCGCCTCTCCCCGCGCCGTCATTGCTGCCCACCCATCCCGAAGCGGTCGCCTAACGCGCTGAAGCTGTCAACGGATAGCTATTGATGTGTGCGGGCTCCGCGCGCATTCCTATGAAAATTCGTTGCCGCTTATCTCGGGCGTTATACGTCACCAATGTCGCGCAAGCGAGGACAAAACCACCATGGGACGCTTGTTCGCGTTTGTGTTGTTAGCAGTCACGGTCGGCCGCTCGCATTCGCTCGTTGCGCAGCGTCCTTTGACGCTCTTGGCCGCGCAGGTGGATTCCATCGTCGAGGCACACCGAGCCAAGTATCATGTGCCGGGTGTGGCGGTCTATGTCGGTTCAACGTCAGGACGATCCATTTATGAACGGGCCTACGGAGCCGGCCGACTATCGCCTTATGCTGGGGTTCGAAACGAGACGGAATTCTATCTGGCCTCCGTCTCGAAGCCTTACGCAGCCGCGGTCGCGCATCGGCTCGTCGATCAGGGACGCCTCGACCTCAGCGCGCCTATCAGTCGGTACTTGAGTGGCCTGCCGCCGTGGGCGGACACCGTCACGACGCACCACCTTTTGACTCACACCTCTGGAATCCAAGACTACACAGACGTCGCTGGGTGGAGCGATACCTCCAGCGCGAGCGAGTTCATTCGCCGTGCACTTGCTTTGCCCCGTTTATTCCCAGCAGGCACGCGCTCGGCCTATAGCAATACAAACTATGCTCTACTTCAGGAGATTCTCGAACGGGTAACAGGCGAGCCGTACTCGAGGGCCGCGACCGAGCTCGTTCTCCGACCGCTCGGCTTGGCTGAAACGCACTTTTGCGCAAGCGCGGCCGACGCCCAAGCTCCGAACGGATATCGGCGATATCGTCTCGATACGGCCGTTTCCACGCGAGCTGTCGAGGCTCCGCGCGTCGGTCATTATCCTGACGCCGCGGCCGGGCTATGCGCCAGCGCAAGGGATGCCGGACGATTTCTCGCGCGCGTTCTCTCGACGCGCTTTCTCGCAGACAGCTCCGCGGCGGCGATGCACACGGCTCCATCTCACGACGACGTAGATGGCGCGTTTGGAGAAGGGTTGTCCGTGGCTCGGGAACTTACCGGCGAAGTCTGGAGTCACGGTGGCGCCATTCCCGGTTTCAATACGGAAGTGGCAGTTTGGCCCGCTGATTCGCTTGTGGTAATTGTGTTAATGAACCTGAGTGGCGGCGAGGCAGAACTGCTGAGCCGAACGGTGGCTAAGTCCATCCTGCGCATCCCTCAGCCAACGGTGCTGGATCTGCCGATCGAGTTGAATCGCATCGGCACCTATTCAGGCCAGTATCAAGTCGACGTCTACCACGTGGGAATTACCGAGCGCAATTCGCGGGTCTATATGTCCGGCGATTACTGCTATTACCAGGGTTTCGACACCTTCATCTGCGACCCAGACAAATCGCGCACGCTGCACTTTATCCGGCGCGATGGCCAAGTGCGCGAGGTCTGGGTCCTGGTTGAGGGAGTGCGCCGCCTGCAGGCCTATCGAATTCTGCCGACGAGGCCTGACGGTTCGTCGAGAATGACGCTTAATGAACGCTGAAGCCGACAAGGGCAGTTGCAGTCCGAAGTCCCAAAGAAATCGTTAAGGATGACTATTGAGAGAACGCGTGCCCTGCCTTCTCTTATTCAAATCTTTTGCAATTCCACTCTCGGCGTCTGGTGACTCCACGCATCGCGTTCGGTATGCGTTCTTTACATTCACATTCGAGGCCTGCTGAGCAGATGACCGATCGCTCGCCTAACCATTCTGCCGCTCGCCGCGGAATGGCGCGACCGCTCGCCATTGCTCGCAAGCAAACGCAGACGCGCGTCATCAACATCGGCAGACGGATTGCCGGCTACCTGATCGTCGCGAGCGCGCTCCTTGGCGCAAGTCCAGGTCTCGTCGATGCGCAGTCGCACACCGCGGCCGTCGTCGGTGATCACGCGCTCGACGTGGTGACCGGCGGCCACGGGAGTCCGGCGATCGTCTGCGAGACCGGACTCGCCGATTCACTGGACGTTTGGCTCCCGATGTGGCACAGCCTCGCCCAGTTCACCACCGTCATCGCGTACTCGCGCGCCGGGTTCGGTCGCTCGACTGCCGGCTCCTCCGACCACTCGGTCCCAAGCGCCGTCACGGATTTGCACGAGATGCTGCATCACCTCGGCGTGCCGGGCCCGTACATCCTCGTTGCCCGGTCGTACGGCAGTCTCATTGCGCGCCTGTATGTCTCGCGGTTTCCGACTGACGTTGTCGGCCTCGTCTTGGTCGACGGCACACACGAACAGCAGGTGCAGCGCTTCGGCACACTCGATTCGTCGTACCCGCGAGCGTTTCAGGCGTACTACGATTCCGTGCTCGCACAAATGCCCTCGGGACCGGCTGCCGCGGAAATCCGCGAGACAGTCCGGATTCAGGCGGCGGGCCGAGTGCCGGGTCTTACACCGCTGCCAGATCTTCCGCTCGCGGTGCTGACGAGCATGCAGTCGAGCGAGTCAGCGCCGTACGTGAATGGCACGGCGCGCGGCCACGAGGTTTGGCGGATGTTGCACGACGAGTGGTTTCGCCGATCCCACAACGCGATTCACATCGAGACGGATCACAGCGGCCACGGGATTCAAGACGACGAGCCGGCGCTTGTCGAGATGGCGATTCGCTTCGTGCTCGATCGCGCGCGCGCGCGCCCGTAGTTCCTGAACTTCGGCGTTAGGCAACCAATCGCCCTCCGTGACGGATCACGACCCGCGAACCGAGTTTGCCGACTGGCTCCACGAGGAGCTGGTACGGGAGTGCGCGCACGAGACGGAATCGTGGGCGCTCGAGCGCATCGCTCGCGTCCAAGGGACGCTCAACGAGCACCGGCGCGGCAGACCAGCGCTGGAAACGTCGATTCTATGGATCACGCCGCCTCTCGCGTTCACTCTCGCCGGCAAGCACGTATACATCGCTCGCAGTCTGCTCGAGCGTCTACCGTCGGATGATGCGACGGCGTTCGTGCTCGCTCACGAGGCCGGACACCACGACCTCGGGCATCTCGACTTATATGGCAAATGGGGGACGTGGCTGCCTCGCTCGCATGCCACGAGTTACATCGCGGCGCTCCTCGGCATCTTTGAGCATCACACGTATGGGCCGGATCGCGAGCAAGCAGCGGACGATTACGGCATGGACCTGGCGATGAGCGCCGGCTTTGACGGCCAGCTGGCGGCTCAGGCGCTTGCTATTCTCGAGAATATCGCGTTGGACCGAGGCGACATCAGCGGCGTCTTCGGGCCAGAGAATTTCCTCGACCCGACAGACCCATGGCAGAACTCCACGAGCTATCATGTGCAGCGTTGGTTGTGGACGCACATGCACGGGTACCTGCCGCTTCACGAGCGCGTTACGCATGCCCGGAAGCGAGCAGCGCAGGCGACGCCACGGAACTGAATAACGGCGACAGGATAACAAAGTGTCCGAACACATCGGTAACACTTCCTCGCGGAACCGAGCGAGGGTGGACGATCGAAGTATCTGATTGCAGGCTTGGCAGTGCTCGCCGTGCTGGCGGGGTTCAGGGCGTTAGAGGAGAATATGCATTCTCGACGAGCACTGGAGCCACGGGCCTTTCGCGATGAACGTAGTGGCGTAGGCCGCGTCGCTTCTCCACTGGTGCTGTTCGGAGTGCTCATCGCCGACGGCCGTCGCGACATCCTTAATCGACTGGTCACGCGAGCGCGACAACGATGAACAATCTCTATGCGAGAAGTGTTTTCTTCGTACGGAATGCCGAGCGCTCTTTGCGCTTCTACACGGAGCAACTCGGCTTCTCGGAGAATTGGAGCTATCAGGAAGAGGGTCGGACTGTTGTGTTTCAGGTCAGCGTGCTCGGTTTCGAATTGATCCTCAATGAAGTCGACGATCGAACCCAAGCTCGGCCCGGCCGCGGACGTGTCTTTATCGGGCTCGACGACGATCAGCGCGAGCCGTTTCGCAAACACATTGCAGCACACGGCATCCACACCCAACGCGTGGATTGGGGGCGACCGACACTCGTGGTCAGCGACTTGGACGCCAACGAGATCTTTTTCTGGTTGCCTCGGGATGACCTCACGGGCTTCGAGACGCCTGCGCTTGAATCCAACGGATGACAGAGCCCGCGCGACCATCTACCGATGGCGACGGTGGGCTCGCCAACGCGAGAGACAGATGGAGGCGATCGCCGAACTCGCGGTGAAGCTGCTCTCCGATTCGTAGTCGACCCCCACGCTGAAGGAGCACGAGGTGCAACCGCTTCGCTACTACATCAACGTCACGCTGGATGGATGCTGCGACCATCGCGCGATACCGGTCGACGAAGAGATGCATCGGTACGCCGGTGAGAGCCTCGAGCGAGCGAGCGCCCTGCTGTACGGACGAGTGACCTACCAGATGATGGAGGAAGGATGGCGCCCGCCGGCGCCGATGGACGCGTTGCCCGACTGGATGCAGCTATTCGCCCACACGATCGACGCGGCGAAGAAGTACGTCGTGTCGAACACTCTTCAAAGCGTCGATTGGAACGCGGAGCTCCTCCGCGGTGATCTGGCGACGGCGGTCCGGCAGCTCAAAGAGCAACCCGGTGCCGGGATACTCACGGGCGGGTTGACCCTCCCGCGCGCCTTGGCCGAGCTGCGATTGATCGACGAGTACGAATTCGTCGTGCACCCCAGAGTCGTCGGTCACGGGCCAACGCTGTTCGCGGGACTCTCGAAGCACCTCGACCTCAAGCTCCTGAACCGCGTCGAATTCAAGTCGGGCGCGGTCGCGCTGCGATACGAACCGAAAAGGTGACGGACGCCAAATCGATTCAGGCTTGAAATTGCCGAAGGTGATGATCGAGGTGGATGTACTCGAGCGTCGCCCACTCCTCCGGCGTCATCGGGCCGAAGAAGAAATGCGGGTCTCGCGTGCAGGCGGCCGGACCGCTCGCGAAGCGATCGATCGTCTGAAGTCGACGGTCCCGCTCGACCTCGAAATTGCGCGCATCGGTGACGAGGACGGTCGGATGGGTCCCGCGTCCCGTCCAATGGGCTTCCCTTTGACCAGCAGTTCGTGAAGCTCGGTCACCGCGGGTTGATACAAATCCTTCATCCTGGTTCCTCGTCTCGTGTCGCCTCTACTCTCTACCGCATCGCGCTGCGATACTCCCGTATCGTAACATCCGCTGAACCTGGCGCTCGCGCCATTCGAGAAATTACCAAATAGGGTCTTCGAGTTCAGCCTCTCACACGAACGAGCAAACGCCGATGCCGAAAGCGACAAAACTTGCGGGGAAGCAGCGCGAGATCTTGCTGAAGACTTTGCGAGACCGCTTCGACGCACATATGGAACGCCATGCTGGCCTCGCGTGGAGCGCGATTCAGGAAAAACTCGAGTCGAATCCTGCGAAGCTCTGGTCGTTGAACGAAATGGAGCAGTCAGGCGGCGAGCCGGATGTCGTCGGTCTCGACAAGGGAACGCGCGAATTCGTGTTCATCGACTGTTCGACGCAAAGCCCCGAGGGACGTCGCAGCTTCTGCTACGACCGCGCAGCGCTCGATGCACGGAAAGAAGCGAAACCGAAGAACAACGCGCTCGATATGGCGACGGCCATGGGCGCAGTCCTCCTCTCCGTCGACGAGTACAGACGACTTCAAGAGATCGGTGAATTCGACACGAAGACGTCGAGCTGGGTCGAGACGCCGCCGAAGATTCGGAAGCTCGGCGGTGCGTTGTTCTGCGACCGTCGCTACGACACGGTTTTCGTCTATCACAATGGCGCCGAGTCGTACTATGCGGCTCGAGGATTCCGGTGTTCGCTGAGGGTCTGACCAAACTGGTGCTCCCGGCGATCTCACCGTCCGCGATCTTACGCGCCGTTTCTCCGGCGAACACATTCCGACCGTCCTGTCACACCGACCATGACCGCACTTGAACCGCGCCAAACCGCCGAGTCGATCCGCGAACAAGTCATCGACTGGCGACGGTACCTCCATCAAAATCCCGAGCTGTCGTTCCACGAGGAACGCACGTCTGAGTTCATCGCCGACCGCCTCGCCGAGCTCGATGGACTCGAGATCTCGCGTCCGACGCCGACGAGCGTGCTCGCGCGCCTCGTCACCGGACGCCCTGGACGGGTGCTCGCGATTCGCGCCGACATCGACGCGCTGCCGATCGCCGAAAAGAACACCCATGACTTCGTGTCGAACTCGCCCGGCGTCATGCACGCCTGCGGGCACGACGGCCACACCGCGATGCTCCTCGGCGCCGCGGCCGTTCTCACCTCGATGCGCAACGAGCTCTCCGGCGAGGTGCGTTTCATCTTCCAGCACGCCGAGGAGTTGTTGCCCGGTGGCGCGCAGGAGCTCGTGAAAGTCGGCGTTCTCGACGGCGTCGACGCGGTGATCGGCGCGCACCTCTGGCTCGGCATGCCGTTCGGTCACGTCGGCGTGAAGGCCGGTCCGTTGATGGCCGCAGCCGACACGTTGCGCGTGACAATTCTTGGAAGCGGCGGTCACGCCGCTTTGCCGCACACGAGCGTCGACACGATCGCGGTCGCGGCGCAGGTCATCACGAATCTTCAACATGTCGTCGCTCGCAACGTCGATCCGATCGCCCCCGCCGTGGTGACGATCGCACACATCGTCGGGGGCACGACGCACAACGTGATTCCTGGCTCGGTCGAAATGGAAGGGACGATCCGAACCTTCGATCCCGAGCTTCGGGACAAGATCGGCGGGATGATCGAGCGAGTCGTTGCCGGCGTGACGCAGGCGCATGGCGCGCGATACACGCTGGAGATCGAGCGCGGGTACGCCGCCGTAAACAATGAAGAGGCGACGTGCGAGCTTCTGCGACGCGCCGTGACGGCCGCGCTTGGCCCCGACGTCCTCGTCGAGGCGACGCCGTTCATGGGCGGCGAGGATTTCTCGGCCTATCAGAAGGTGAAGCCAGGGTCGTTCTTCTTCGTCGGCGCGCGGAACGAAGAGCGCGGCATCGTGCATCCGCATCATCACGAGTCGTTCGACATCGACGAACGCTCGCTGGACTACGGCACGCGGATCTTCGTCGCCGCGTCGCTCGACTTCCTTCGCGTGCAGAATCGGTGAGCGACGATCGTCCGCGGCGACTCCGGCCGTTTCACTGGCTGGCGGTCATCCCTCCGATCGCGCTCTTGAGCGGCATTCCGTTCGTGAACCGCGTCGAGCCCTATGTGCTCGGCCTGCCGTTCCTGCTCTTCTGGATCGTGCTGTGGGTGGTGCTCACGTCGATCACGATGGGCGTGATCCTGGCCTTGGACCGGCAGCGATGAGTCCCGCACTCCTCGTCCTTGTCGCGTTCTTCGTGATCGCCATCGGTCTCGCGCTCGCGGCGCGTCGCGGACACGACATGAACCTCGAGCAGTGGACGCTCGGCGGACGTGGCTTCGGCGCGATGCTCGTGTTCGTGTTGATGGCCGGCGAGATCTACACGACGTTCACCTTCCTCGGTGGGAGCGGGTGGGCATACGGCCGGGGCGCGCCGGCGTTTTATATCCTGTGCTATTCGACCGTCGCGTATACGATGTCGTACTTCCTGCTGCCGGTGATCTGGCGGTACGCGCAACCGCGGCGGCTCGTTTCGCAGGCGGACTTCTTCGTCACGAAGTACAACAGTCCCGCGCTCGGCGTTCTTGTTTCGCTCGTCGGCGTCGCGGCGCTCGTTCCCTATCTCGTGCTGCAGCTCAAGGGATTGGGAATTCTGGTATCAGAATCCTCATATGGAACGATCTCCTCGGCGACGGCGATTTGGGCCGGGACGATCGCGCTGGTCGGGTACGTCGTCGTGTCAGGCGTGCGCGGCTCGGCGTGGACGGCGGCACTCAAGGACGTGATGATCTTCACGATCGTCGTGGCGATCGGGATCTATCTCCCGTTGCACTACTATGGCGGGTACGGCGCGATGTTTCGCGCGATCGACAAAGCGAAGCCGGGTTTCTTGTCGCTCGCGCCGACCGGCATGAGTCCGACGTGGGTCATCTCGACCGTCATGCTGTCCGCCTGCGGCTTTTACATGTGGCCGCAATACTTCTCGAGCGTGTACACCGCGAAGTCCGACGACGTGTTCCGCAAGAATGCAGCGCTGCTCCCGGTGTATCAGCTGGTCGTGCTCTTCGTATTCTTTGCCGGATTCGCGGCGGTGCTCACGGTTCCCGGCCTCACCGGCAGCGATGCCGACCTTTCGCTGCTTCGAGTATCGAAGCAGACCTTCAGCTCGTGGACGGTTGGATTGATCGGATCCGCCGGTCTTCTCACGGCGCTGGTTCCGGGTTCGATGATTCTCATAACGACGACGACGATCATCGCCCAGAATCTCTATCGGGCGGCGGTTCCAGGCGCGACGGACCGGACGGTGGCGCGCCTCGCCCGCGGGCTCGTTCCGGTGATCGCCGTGATCGCGGCGGTAATGGCACTCACGGGCGGCGCGGCGATCGTCTCGCTGCTGTTGATGGGCTACAACTTCGTGACGCAGCTCTTCCCCGGGTTGCTGCTCTCGCTGGGTGAGCGGCCAAGGGCGAGCACTAGCGCGGTGTTCACGGGGATCGTGGCGGGCGAAGCGACGGTCGCCTATCTGAGCATCACCAACACGACTGTTGCAGCGATTCTGCCGGCGGCGCCGCAGGTATTCAAGGATTTGAATGTCGGAATCGTCGCGCTGCTCGTGAATCTCGCCGTGACAGCTATCGTCGGTCTCGTCGTTCGGCCGAAGCTGGTGGGCGATCTCGCGCCAAATCCCGTTCGATGACCTCCGATCCGATACGCGTCAACGGCGATCGTCTCCTCGGCGACATCGCATCGCTCGCTCGCATTGGCGGAACGGCGGCGGGCGGTGTTTCGCGTCCCGCGTACAGCGACCTCGATGTCGAAGCGCGGGGCGTCGTTCGCGACTGGATGCGCGCGGCCGGACTCGCAGCCCGCGTCGACGCGGCTGGCAACACGTTCGGCGGCCGCCCCGGGCAGGAGTCGCTGCCGCCGTTGATCATCGGATCCCACACCGACTCTGTGCCGGACGGCGGTCGGTTCGACGGTCCGCTCGGCGTCCTCTCCGCGCTCGAGGTAGCCAGGACGCTCAATGAGCAAAGTATAAAGCTCCGGCATCCTCTCGAGGTTGTCGACTTTCAAAATGAAGAAGGCGGGTTGGTCGGCAGCCGAATCGTCGCCGGCCGGTTCGAGCGCGAGGCGCTCGAGCTTCGCGCGGTCAGCGGCTTCACGATTCGAGAGGGGATCGCGCGACTCGGCGGAATGCCTGACCGGTTGAGCGAGGCGCAGCGCGAGGTCGGAAGCGTTGCCGGCTATCTCGAGCTTCACATCGAGCAAGGGCGTATTCTCGAGCGAGCAAAGCTGGACATCGGTGTCGTCGAAGGCCTGGTCGGAATCAACTACTCGGAAGTGACGTTCAACGGTGTCGCGTCGCATGCGGGGACGACGCCGATGGCCGATCGGCACGACGCGCTCCTTGCGGCTGCGCGATTCGTCGACGCGGTTCACGACGCGGTCGTGGGTCGGCCAGGGCGTCACGTCGGGACCGTTGGTCGCCTCGCGGTTTTCCCGGGGGGAGCGAACGTGATTCCGGGGCGAGTCGTGCTGACGCTCGAGCTCCGCGATCTGGATCCGGCGGTCGTCGCTTCGCTGTTCGGAACGATCAGCGGGCGCGCGAACGACATCGCCGAACGGACGGGAACCACTGTGTCGATGACCCCGACGCACTCCAACGCGCCATCCCCGACCCATCCCGCCGTACAGGACGCGGTGCGCCGCGCTGCGACGGCGCTCGGGCTGACCACGCATGACATGGTGAGCGGCGCCGGCCACGATGCGCAGAACATGGCGGTGCTCGGCCCGTCGGGAATGATCTTCGTGCCGAGCGTGAACGGCATCAGCCATTCGCCGGCGGAGCTGACGAGGGACGAGGATATTGTAAATGGCGCGAACGTATTGCTCGGGGCGCTGCTACAGCTCGAGGCGAATTCGGGCGTCATATAAGGAATACCAGCCAAATGATGTAGAGCCCGCGAGTGCGGCGATCGAGGAGAGACCAATGCGTGTAACTCCAGTTCTGCTCGTCGCGCTGCCACTGGCGGCGATGAGAGCGCAAGCTCAGGGCTTCGGCGCGTGCAAGCCGGTCGCCGAGCGTTCGTCGGAGCTCGGCTGTTGGATCCTTGCCGATCAACCGGTCGGTCCGGCACCGGCGGGAGAGGTGTTCTGGCATCTCGACGCATTTCCGGACAGCGCGCGTGCCCAGCGAGCCAAGGGAGCGAACGGCGTCGTGATTCAGTCGCTCGGAAGGAGCTGGCTCATGACGATCGACGCAAGCAAGTCTCGCCCCAAGGCTCCGGGCGAACACGTCGCCGACATCGGGCCGCTGCACGTCGCGCGGGGAACCGAGTACTCGGCGACCTTCTTGGAATCGGTAATGACGCCCGGTATGACATCCGCCGTGCATCGCCACCCGGGGCCGGAAGCGTGGTACACTGTCTCCGGCGAAGTCTGCCTGGAGATTCCCGACGGCAAGATCGTTGGGGGTCCGGGGAAGCCGGCGATCGTCCCTCAGGGACCGCCGATGTTCCTCACCGCGATCGGCAGAGCGCAACGACGCGGCATCACGCTGATACTCCATGAGACCGCACAGCCTCCAACGACAATGGAGAAAACTTGGAAGCCGAAAGGCCTCTGCAAATAGCTGAGCGAACACGCTGGAAGGGCTCGACGCTGAGACCAGCCGGATGTTTATGATTTCCTAAACAGCCATCGAGGCTCGCTCTGCGATGGTCGATGCGACGAACGCCCGTTGCCTGAGGCAACGGGCGTTCGCTCGAGCGAGTAGGTCGGCAATCAGGTCATGCGTCAGTCTCAAGGTCGGGCGATCGCCCACTTGCCCTTGCCGTTGCCGGTCACGTCGCCTGCGTTCGCGTCGGATTTGTACGTGTACAACGGCTTGCCTTTGTACGCCCACTGCTTCATGCCGTCATCGCGCGTGATGACCGTCCAGTCCCCGGCTGGCGCTGCACTCGCATCAGCCATCAGCGGAATCCAATTCATCGCGCACTGGCCGTTACATGCGGACTTGCCAGGAAGGCTGTCGTTTCCCCAGGTGTAGAGCGTCATCCCCTTCGAGTCGACGAGCGTCGGGCCGAGGCTCGTCGACTTGACCGTGACGCCGGCCATCATTTTTTGGGTCGTGTCCTGCGCGGATCCAGTGCTGAGCGGCAACAGCGTGACAACGAGTGCGGTTGCGAGGAGTGCTTTCAAGCGCGTGGTCATTTACGGGCTCCAGGAATGGGGTGACAACCAGCGCGTCCAGCGGCGGGGACATCATCGTTCGTCGCAACAGACGGCTCGAATCCGCGACCACTCGAGCATGCCGAATGCCGCCGCCTTGCAAAAACGCCGAATCCGTGGTGAGTTCATGGACCACCGATTCGAATTGGTGACCGGCGTCACCACTCCCTCCTTGAATCCTCTCCTATGAAACACACACTCGCGTGCAGCGCACTGCTGCTCGTCGCCGTCGCGTGCTCCGCGAGCGGACCCGCGAAATCCGGCGCCGAAGAAGCCGCAACAAAATCGGCCGCTCACGACTCGGCCGCACACCAGGCGCATGCGAACTACGTGCGAGTCATCAACTCCAACAACATCGACTCACTAGCGTCGATGTTGACGGACGACGTCGTCTTTCTCGCGGCGAACGAGAAACCGATCGTCGGAAAGGCGGCGGTGCGCGCGTGGGCGGACGCGTACGAAAAAGCGTTTCACACCAAATGGGACAAGCCGGTCCAAGAGTTCACCGTCGCAGGCGACTACGCCTTCGAACGGTACTCGTACACGTCGACCGACACGCCCGTCGGCGGCGGAAAAGACGTCGTCGATACCGGATGGGGATTGATCGTGTACCACCGCGACTCCGACGGTGTGTGGCGCGTCGCGCGCGATGCATTTGGGCCGGATCACCCTCCAGCCAAGCAATAGCGCAGTCGTTCAGAAGCGGCGCGTTCTGGCCTCGGACGTCCCCCGAGCCGTAGAATCAGAAATGCGCCTCTCCATAGCGATTCGTTCGATCGTCATCGCCGCCCTCGCGGCGGTCGCGAGTATAACGCCGGCATCCGCCGACGCTCAGCGCGGCACACCGGCGGCCCAAAAGTCTAAAGAGGATGTTCTCATCGCGATGGGCGACGGAGTCGATCAATCATTCGGCCGCGCATGCGTCGGCAATCATTCTCCCGATCGTGCCGAGCGTACCGCATGAGTGACCGTCCATTCATCGCCCGAGGATTTCATCCGCGCCGGCCGACGGGGAATGCCGCCCGCATCCCTCCGGGTCAGTACGAGGAGCGCGGCTTCCCTGTTCTCTCCGCCGGTCCGACGCCACACACGCCGCTCGACCGATGGGACTTTACGATCACCGGCTCGAATGGTCGTTCGATTCGCTGGTCGTGGGATGAGATGCGAGCGCTCCCGCGCGAGGAGCCGACCGTCGACATCCACTGCGTCACGAAGTGGTCGAAGCTCGACACGAAGTGGGAAGGCGTTTCCATCGACACGTTGCTCGCATTGGCGCGCGACGGCGGCGTCAACGAAACAGGGTTCGTCGTTGCGTTTTCCGACGGCGGTTACACGACGAACATGCCGATGGCTGACGTCACGAACGGGAAAGCGTGGGTCGCGTTCGGCTATGACGGCGCACCCCTTCCGGCCGAACACGGCGGCCCCGCGCGCCTTTTAGTTCCGCACCTCTATCTGTGGAAAAGCGCGAAATGGGTGCGCGGCCTCCGTCTGACTGAGCGAAACGAACCCGGATTCTGGGAGCAGCTCGGCTATCACGACCGCGGCGACCCGTGGCGTGAACAGCGATATCAGGGCGATCCCTGACGTGAGCGCATCAGCGGCGCCTCACGTCGGACGACTGGAGTGGAAGGTCGCGACGGTCGTTGCGGTTCGCGACGAAACGCCTCACGCGCGAACGATCGTGCTCGATGTCCCGGAATGGCCTGGCCATCTCGCAGGCCAACATGTCGACGTGCGACTCGTCGCCGAAGACGGCTATGAGGCGCAGCGATCGTACTCCATTGCGTCCGCGCCTGGCGGGGACCACGTCGAGCTGACGGTCGAGCGGATCGAGAACGCCGAGGTCTCGCCGTATCTGTGCGATGTGCTTCAGCCGGGCGACGGGCTCGAGATCCGCGGACCGATCGGCGGCTATTTCGTGTGGCGGCCGCGCGACGCGGTGCCGCTGCTGCTCATCGCCGGAGGCTCGGGTGTCGTCCCATTGATGGCGATGCTCCGTCATCATGCGTCGACCGCCACCACACGAAACACGCCGGATTCCGTTCGCATGCTCTACTCGGCGCGAACCCTCGATGACGTCATCTATAAAAAGGAGCTGGATGCGATCGCCTCGACCGACAGCGCGCGCGTCGCGATTGCGTTGACGCGCGCGTGGCCGAGCGATTGGCGTGGATTTCGTCGGCGCATCGATCGAGCGATGCTCGAAGAGATTGCATGGCCGGCGGCCGATGGCGCGCACGCGTACGTGTGTGGGCCGACGCCGCTCGTCGAGTCGGTGGCGACGTTGCTCGTCGAGCTTGGATACGACGGAGCTCGCGTGCTCACCGAGCGGTTCGGCCCAACCGGGTAAACAACATTGGTCTCCGATCGGGCCTCACCGTCCAAATTCTCACCGAAGCACAATCGGCGACGACGTCGTGAGCGTCATCGAGCTTCCCGCGGGAATGACGGATTCGACGTCGCCCGTCCCGAGCGAGATCACCGTTCCGGCCGCGGCGCCGAGCACTCCGCCCGTCAGAATCTTGGCGAGGTCACCACCGCTGATGATCGCGCCGAGAACTGCGCCCGCTGCCGCACCTGTGACCGCACCGCGCGTCGCTCCAGACTTGTTGACCTCGTTGCGCACGTTCACGTTCGACACGCTGGCGTCGATTGGATACCGACGCCCGCTGAACGTCAAACTGTCGAACGCCAGCCGAATGTAGGACTGCTGACCGATCGAATTTCCGGCGTGCACGTCCGAAACGTGCCCGTACACTCGCGCACCCGCCGGAATCATCTGCTCGCCGGATTGCGCAACCACCGGGTCGGAGACCGATGCCGTGAACATATCCCCTTGATGGCTTTGCTTCGTGCCGATCGATTGATCGAACGTCGCCTGAATCGCGGAGCCCGCCGGCAGCCGGCGCGCGTTCGGCGGAGCGGCGCTCGTGATCTCGCCACCGGATGATGAAACCGTCGCCGCCGGCGTACACCCGACTGCGATTGCGGCGACCAGAACCAATGTGCTGATTTGAATTCTCATAGCGACCTCCTGCGTCGTGATACGTTTCTCGAATGACGCAAGCGATACGCCGAGGGAGAATGGATCCCACTGCTTCGCCGATGCTGCCGCGCCTTGCGACACCGAACGACGTGCCACTCATCCGTGCGCTCATCGAGCGGTCCGCGCGCGCGTTGAGCGTCGGGTACTACACATCCGAAGAAGCTGAAGCCGCGATCGAGCACGTGTTCGGCGTCGACACTCAGCTGCTCACCGATCGGACCTATTACGTGATCGACGCTCCCAACGGACTCGCTGCCGCTGGGGGTTGGAGCAAGCGACGAACGCTATTCGGCGGCGACCAAATGAAAGAGACGGAAGATCCGGTTCTCGATCCGTCCGTCGACGCGGCGAGGATCCGCGCGTTCTTCGTCGATCCGTCGTGGGCGCGTCGCGGGCTGGCGACGAGTCTGTACCGAGTTTGCGCCGACGCCGCGCGGGCAGACGGATTTCGCACGCTCGAGCTCATGGCAACCGCGCCGGGCGAGCCGCTGTACGAACGACTCGGCTTCGTCGTTCGAGAGCGCGTTGCGCTTTCGCTTCCCGGCGGTGTGTCTCTCAAGATGGCGCGGATGGATCGCGACATCTCTTCGCCAGAGCAATGCAACGGCTAGCGCCAATCGTCCTCGGCGTGGCGCAAAGATCATCCCGCCAGCCATCCTTCGATGGGGCTCAATGTATTACACTTCCATATAAGACGGTTCCATTTCAGGGGCCGCCGGAATCCATGGCGGACGATGGAAGCTTCTGAAGCACTTGCCGCTCGACGCGAGTTGGCTGACTTCACGGCCGATGCGCGCCTGATCCGGCTGACCGCGATGGCGGTCCTGATCGGAGCCATGAGCGCATTCCTCGCATACGCGCTCGTTTGGTTGATCGGCTCGATCACCAACATCGTCTACTATCATCGCCTTTCGTCCGCCCTCGTTTCGCCGGCCGCCAACACGCTCGGATGGTGGGCCGTGCTCATCCCGATGGTCGGTGGACTGATCGTCGGCCTTATGGCGCGCTACGGCTCGGAACGCATTCGCGGCCACGGCATTCCCGAAGCGATGGAAGCGATCCTCATCGGCCGAAGCCGTATGGACGCGAAGATAGCGATCCTCAAGCCTATCTCGTCGGCGATCTCGATCGGAACCGGTGGACCGTTCGGCGCCGAAGGTCCGATCATCATGACCGGCGGCGCGTTCGGCTCGCTGTTCGCGCAAGCGTTTCACATGTCGTCGGCGGAACGTAAGACACTGCTCGTCGCCGGCGCGTCGGCCGGAATGTCGGCGATCTTCGCGACGCCGGTTGCCGCCCTGCTCGTCGCGGTCGAACTGCTGTTGTTCGAGTGGAAGCCGCGGAGCTTCGTGCCCGTCGCGGCGGCCTGCGTCGTCGCGTATCTGCTGAGGATTCCACTCCTCGGAGCGGCGCCGATCTTCCCCGTTGCGCCGCACGCAGTGCTGAACGCGTCCGAGCTCGGAATCGCGCTGGTGCTCGGCATCGTCGCGGGGCTCGGGTCCGCGCTGCTCACCGCGTTGGTGTATGGCGCCGAAGACCTCTTCACGAAGCTGCCGTTCCACTACATGTGGTGGCCGGTGATCGGCGGAGTGGTTGTGGGCGTCGGCGGCATTCTTCAGCCGCGGGCACTCGGTGTCGGCTACGACACGATTCGCGATTTGCTGGGCGGGCACATGATTGGCGCGTTCGTCATCGGGCTCCTCGTGACGAAGGCCATCATCTGGAGCGTTGCGCTCGGCTCGGGGACGTCGGGCGGTGTGCTCGCGCCACTGTTGATCATGGGCGGTGCGCTCGGCGCGATTGAAGCGCGGTGGATCTCCATCGGCGATCCGGCGCTCTGGGCGATGATCAGCATGGCGGCGATGATGGGCGGCACGATGCGGTCGCCGCTGACCGCCATCGCGTTTCTTCTCGAGCTCACGCACGACGTCGAGATCCTTCCAGGATTGCTCGTGGGATGCGTCGCCGCGCATGCCGTCACCGTGCTGCTCATGAAGCGGTCGATTCTCACGGAGAAAGTTGCGCGGCGCGGCTATCACGTCGTGCGCGAGTATTCCGTCAGTCCGCTCTCGAGGTTCAGAGTCGAAGACGTGATGGAGCGCGATGTGCCGACGATTCCCGCGGACGTCTACGGCGCCGATATCGTTCGAAGGCTGCTGTTGCAGGACCCGGTGTTTGGCCGCAGACATTCCTGGCCGCTCGTCGACAACAAGGGCGCGCTCGTTGGAATTCTCTCGCGGGATGATCTCCTCGAAGCGTTGAACGCGGCCGACGATGATTTGACGATGATGGACGTTGGAAAGACGCCTCTCGTCGTCGTGTATCCCGACGACCAGCTCGAAGACGCTCTCGATCTCATGCTCCGGTCGGGCACCAATCATCTTCCCGTCGTCGATCGCAAGGAACCGACTCGCCTCATGGGAATGCTCAGCCGGGGGAGTATCGCGACGGCGTATCGATCGGCGCTCGACGAAGAGGATGCGGTCGAGCCAAGCACATTCACGGCGCAATTCGATGAAATGCGACACCGCATCCGACAAAAGCGCGGTGCCGAGCCGAGACCGGCGCGAGCCCCACACAATCCCCGCGAAAACGCGTAGTCGCGGCGCGACGCCGGTGAGGTTTGGGCGCCGTTGGACCGAGCGAACCTGAACGCAGGATTACAATTCCGATATTGACGATGTTTTGTACGCTTCGGCGTTGACGGAGCTCAGGGCACTCGACATATCCAAGGTCATTCCTACCTCCCAGCAGCATTCGACCTTATCGAGGCCTATGCGTATCGCGCTCGCTTCTTCTCTGCTCATCGCCGTCGCTGCAACGTCGTCGGTCGGCGTCGCTCAACAACCAAGTAGCGGACCGTACAAAGTTCTCATGCGCGCGCGGGTTGGCGGCGAGGGTAGTACGGACTACATCTACGCGAATTCGATCGACGGACGACTCTACATCACGCGCAACGCAGTGCGCGCCGTCCCAGCGACCGACAGCACACCGGCGCGCGAGGCCGTCCCCGGGCGAGTCACCGTCTTCGATCTGAAAACGCTAAAGCCGCTCGGCGAGATCATGAACGGCGGCGGCAACGGCGCGGTCGTCGACGCGAAGTCGGGACACGGCTTCGCGAGCAGTCATCCGGACGTCTCCATGTTCGACACGAAGACGATGCAGATGATCAAGACGATCGATCCGAACGCGGACAATCCGTCGGCGACGCCGAAGTTCAGCCCGGACGGCATATACTTCGACCCGTCGGACAGCCGGGTGTACATCGGCAGCCACCCGACGAAGAGCCTGCTCGTCATCGATTCGAAGGACGGCACGGCTGTCGGCAAGATCGACCTCGGCGGCGTGCCCGAGCAGACCATCGCCGACGGAAAGGGAACGCTGTATGTCGTGCTGCAGGACTCCGCGGGCGGCGTCGCGGTCGTCGATGAGAAAAGCATGAAGACGACGGCGCACTATCCGTTCGGGGATATCGGCCGCTGCAACGGCCTCGCCCTCGATGCGAAAAACGGCATTTTGTTCGCGGCGTGCGCGCAAGGCAGGACGTCGGGGCAGGCGCCCGCCCCGACGATGGTCGTCATGAATGCGAAGGACGGCAAGATCATCACGACGCTGCCGCTCGCCGGCTCGTCGGACGGCGCGGTGTTCAATCCGCAGACGATGGAAGCCTTCAGCTCGCACAGCAACGGAACGCTGACCGTCGTGAAGGAGAGGAGCCCGACGAGCTTCGAGGTCGAGCAGAATCTCGAAACGATGAACGGCGCGCGGACGCTCACGCTGGACTCGCGGACGGGAAACATCTACGTCATGAGCGTCGAGCGCGGCCCGGCTCCGCCGCCGCCGGCCGGTGGTGGCCGCGGCCCTCAGGCGCCGGCGATTCCCGGCTCGTTCACCATCGTGATGATCGGCAAGCAATAAGCTCAGCGCGGCACGCGTCGCGGGCCGCCGTTCTGCGGCGGCTTGGGAGCAGACGACGTGTCTTTCTTGATCTCGATACGGATCAACCTCAGCGAGTCGGCGGCAACCGGAACGTCGTGCGTCCCGACCGGCATTCCGGTCGACTGCATCAAATAGCCGATGATGTCCGCGTTGCTCGCCGGGTCGACGCTTCCCGGATTGTTGTCCGGCATGTTCGCGAAGATGTAGTTGAACATGTCGAGCAGCGTCTTGCCGGCCCAGCGTTTCGCGAACGCGTCGCCGACCGACGGGTTGTGGCAGCTCTTGCAAAGGTTGGCATAGACGTCCTTGCCGCGGCCCGCCTGCTCGGCGGTGTAGACTCCAGCTTGTGTCGACACCATGGCGGCGGAGTCGGCGGCCGGCGGCGACGTCTGGGCACGAGCCAGCCCCGTCGGGAGCATGATGCCTGCGATCAGGGTCGCACAACAAGCCGCCCAGTCGAGCGGACGAAACACGATTCGCAACGGCTGCCTCTCAAGGTGGAGCGTACGGTCGGTGAAATTTGTAGTCGTGTCGTGCCAGTTGACCAGTAACGAACGAACGTGACCCGGGGCACACCTCGAGCTCGAGTGCATCTCGCCCTGGTTCGTCAGACTGGATTTTCAGGCGGGGCGTGGCGTAGCATGAGGAATGGATCTCCCCGTCAATCCGCCCGTCCTGCCGATGCTCGCGAATCGCGTCGGCGAGCTGCCGGCAGGCACCGGCTGGATCTTCGAGCCGAAGTGGGACGGCTTCCGCGCGCTCGTGTTCCGCGACGGCGATGAGCTGTTCATCCAGAGCCGCGATGAGAAACCTTTAAATCGATACTTTCCCGAGCTCGTCGACGCGCTGATGGCCCAGCTTCCGGCGCGCTGCGTTCTCGACGGAGAGATCGTCATCTCGAAGGACGGCGGCTTGGACTTCGAAGCATTGCAGCTCCGCCTGCATCCTGCCGCGTCACGGGTGAAGCTCCTGGCCAAGGAGACCCCGGCGTCGATGGTCTTCTTCGATCTCCTCTCGGACGGATCGCGCAGCCTGTGCGAGTCGCCATTCTCGGAGCGGCGCGCCGCGCTCGAGAAGCTGCTCGGACGGGTCACAGCTCCGCTGCACTGTACGCCCGCGACGCGAGATCGGGCGCTCGCCGCCGACTGGTTTTCGCGCTTCGAGGGCGCGGGGTTCGACGGCGTCGTCGCAAAGCCGGCCGACGGCACCTATCAGCCGAACAAGCGCGTGATGCTCAAGGTCAAGCATGAGCGCGACTGCGACTGCGTCGTCGCCGGCTTCCGCTGGCACAAGGGCAGCGAGAAAACCGCGATCGGATCGCTGTTGCTCGGCCTCTATGACGATTCTGGAAACCTTCAGCACGTCGGCGTCTGTGCGAGCTTCACGGCGGCAAAGCGCAAAGAGATGGTGAAGATGTTGGAGCCCTATCGCGAGAACGCGATCGAGAATCACCCGTGGAAAGCATGGGCCGAATTTCAGGGCGATGACGCGCAGCAGCGAAAGCCGGGCGCGGTGAGCCGGTGGAGCGCCGGTAAAGACCTGTCGTGGGAGCCGCTGCGTCCGGAGCTTGTCATCGAAGTGGCATACGATCACATGCAAGGCTCGCGTTTTCGGCACACGGCACAGTTCCGACGGTGGCGAACCGACAAACGGCCTCGCGATTGCACGTTCGAGCAGCTCGAGGTCGTGCCGCCGCAAGAGCTATCAGAGATTTTTAATCGTTAGCGTCGCGACGCTTCTTGTACGCCTCACGCCACTCGCGCGTCGGATCGTCGTCGGGGTCGGGCGTCTCCTGGGGCGGACGATTGTCCTCGGGGACGTTTCGCAGATTCACGCGGATGCGCGTCCACGTCGAGGACCGGCCGCGCATCGAATCCACGAGAATGTCGTCGACGGCGAGGTATGACGCGGCGTCCGGATGCTTCCTCTTCCACCGCTCGAGTCCCCCGAGCGCCGCGTCCTTGTTCGGCGAATTCGCGATCGTGATCAACGGCATCTTCGGCGCCCGCGGCTTCGGCGCCGCCGTCTTTTTCGCCGCGCGCTTTGCTCGCGACGGCGCGACCCGGGGCGCTTCGCCGTCCATCTTCTTGTAGTGCGGCGGCCACGGCGCGTCGCCGAGTCCCTCCGATTCGTCGCGCTCGGCGAGGGCGAGAAGTCCATCGAGGGAACCAACCGACTGATCCATCGCCGCGTGTGGATCGCCGACGTCGGCGAAGCGCTTCGGCATCGTGAGAACCGTGAAATCCTCGGGCACGCAGTCCGGAATGTCGCTCCACTCGAGCGGCGCCGAGACTCGCGCGTCCGGCAGCGGACGAATCGAGTAGGCCGAGCACGTCGTGCGGTCTTTGGCGTTCTGGTTGTAGTCGAGGAAGACGCCCTTTCGTTCTTCCTTCCACCACTTCGACGTCGCCAATGCCGGCGCGCGACGTTCAACCTCGCGCGAGAAGGCGAGCGCCGCGCGACGCACCTCGGTGAAGCTCCAGCGATGCTCGATGCGCACGTTGACGTGCATGCCACGCGAACCGCTCGTCTTCGGCCAGCCGCGGAGCCCGAGCTCGCTCAGCACCTCGTGGGCGATCATCGCGACGCGACGGACCTCATCCCATTGAACGCCGGGCCCGGGATCGAGGTCGATGCGAAGCTCGTCGGGATGATCGAGATCTGTCGCACGGACGGCGTGCGGATGCAGCTCGATGCAGCCGAGGTTCACCACCCACGCGAGCCCGGCCGCGTCGACGACGACGATCTCCTCGGCCGTGCGTCCCGATGGAAAGGAGAGCGTGACGGTACGCAGCCAGTCGGGATGATTCTCCGGCGCTCGCTTCTGATAGAACGGCTCCTGTTCGGCGCCGTTCACGAATCGCTTGAGGACGATCGGACGATCGCGAATGCCCGCGACGGCCCCCGGCGCGATCGAGAGGTAATAGCGGACGATGTCGAGCTTCGTGAGCTGGACGCCGCGCGAGAAGTACAGCTTCTCGGGATTCGTGACTCGAACCTCGCGGCCGTCGATGGTGAGCACTTCGACGTTTTCTTTTTTCGGCATCAGCTGTCGCGGTCGAACATGCTCTTATGAAGCACGCTGCTGAACGCCGTCGCAACCACTTACCGCCGAGGCCATTTCGGGCTGATCGCCATGGATGTTGCTCGATGGAGCTGGCATAGACGAGTCGGACGCGAGCACCAACGAACACGACGAGCACGAACGAGCGACATCAGAACGGCACTCGCGGTCGCATCAGTATGACGGAGACAAGGAAAAGTACGGCATCAAACGTCCGCCGCTGAACTGCAGACCAAGCTTCGTTTCGCGCTTGAGAAAGAAGCGATCGACCCGATTTCGCGGGTGCTCGTGGCTGTAGTCGACGACCTTCTGTCCGGAGAAGATGCCGAGGAACGCGCCCAGCGCGATGTCGCTCGCCCAATGCTCGTCGAGATACATTCGCGCGGCTGGTGACATCGTCGCGCCGGCGTACAACACCGGACCGAGCACCTGACGGTAGCGCGTATGGCGGACTCGCATCTCCTGGGTCAGGGCCGTCGCGGCCGCGAAGCTCGCCATCGCGTGCATCGACGGAAACGATCGATAGTTGAAGCTTCGAAATCCTTGGAACCAATCGAAGTCGTACGCATTGGAGTCGTGGACGCCGCCGCTGTCCTCGACGACATATGGTCTCGCGCGCCCCGCGATTCCACGAATGACTTGAATGAACGCGGCCGCCGACGCGACAGACTCCGTCGTGTGGAGCGCGACGTCGGCCGTGGCGTCGCTGTGGCTCAGGCGTCCGATTGCCCATACACTACCGCCCGAGATCATCAGCAACGTTTCGGTCACCGCGCTCGTGCGGTGGGCGACGACGTCGAGCCTCGGCCCGTGACGCGACGAATCGGCGAAGAACCGCGCGATCTTTACGTCGTACATCGATAGAATCGCTGCGCCCACGGTCGCGCCGCCGAGGATCGCGAAATCTCGGCCGGTGATGACTTGTGCGGGAGGTTGTGTTGCTTGAGCGCCTACTCGATGCGTGGCGACAGCAGCCATCAGAATTGTCAGAAAGCGAACGTGCCGAGTCATTATCTCTCGATCGCGGCGGGAAGAAGACGATAGACGGCGATCGCGATCGCCATGATAACGAGGCCGACGCCCCACCCGCCGAGGACATCCGTCGACCAGTGGACATCCAGATACACCCGGCTCAGCCCGATGAAGAGCGGCGGCAGAATCGCGATCGCCAGTGCTGCCGGCCCCGGAACCAGGTGCTCGCGCCACACGAGGTACGCCAGTGCGCAGCAGACAGCGGCCGACGTCGTCGAATGCGCCGACGGAAAGGAGCTCGCCGCCTCGTGATATCCGGCGACGCCAGGTGGTCGGGCGCGCGGCAGAATGCGTCGGATTCCGGAGTATGCGGCGAGCGCGAGCCACGGCGCGGCAGCCATCGCGACCGCGGCGCGACGTCGGCCGAGCACAAGCAAGAGAACCGCAGCGGCCATCCCGAACCATCGCATCCAACCAGGGCTGCAGACCTTGCTGAGAAAAGCCGCGATCTGAATGGCCGGTGGTGTCTGCCGCGCCACGATCCACGTGCGTACAGCATCGTCGAACGAAGTAGACCCGGGCAGATGATCAAAGCTCACCAGGCGGGCAGGTGCGATCATCGTGCCGGAGGGATGCGAATCGAGACCTCGGGCATTGAGGTCCAACGCCCCGGGCTTCAGTTTCGTCTCCTAGATAGACCGGTTCACTGCCCTCCGCCCACCCTCCCCGGGGTTCTCATGAAGAAGCTCGCGTTCGGCCTTTTTGTCTCCCTAGCCGCGACTGCCGTCGCCCAGCAGCCGTCGTCGCAAGACATCGCGCGTTGGGAGCGCCAGGCGAAAGGCATCACGATCACACGCGACGATCATGGCATCGCGCACGTCCGCGGAAAAACCGACGCCGACGCGGTGTTCGGGATGGTCTACGCGCAGGCCGAAGACGACTTCAATCGCGTCGAGACGAACTTCATCAACTCGCAGGGGCGGCTCGCCGAAGCGGAGGGAGATTCGGTGATCTATCGCGATCTCCGGATGAAGCTCTTCATCGATCCGGATTCGATGAAGGTCCAGTACGACAAAGCGCCGGCGTCGCTCAAGGCGCTGATGGTCAGCTGGGCTGACGGGCTGAACTACTACCTCTACAAGCATCCGCAGACCAAGCCGCGGGTCATCACGCGCTTCGAGCCCTGGATGGCGCTGACGTTCAGCGAGGGCTCGATCGGCGGCGACATCGAGAAAGTGAATCTCAACGGGCTCGCGGCGTTCTACGGAAAGACCGCTGGAATTCCCGCGTCGACCGGCGGCGACGACGATTTAGCATTTTATAAAGAGCCGAGTGGGTCGAATGGCATCGCGATCGCGCCGTCGAACACGAAGAATCGTCACGCGCTCCTACTGATCAACCCACACACGTCGTTCTTCTTCCGCTCCGAGCTGCAGATGACGAGCGACGAAGGACTCAACGCGTATGGCGCGGTGACCTGGGGTCAGTTCTTCATCTACCAGGGCTTCAACCCGAACGTCGGATGGATGCATACGACGAGCAACGCCGACGATCTCGACGAGTATCTCGAGACGGTCGTGAAGAAGGGCGATAAGTACTTCTATAAATACGGCGGCGAAGAGAAGCCCTTCGTCGTGAAGAAGATCACCGTTCCGTACAAGACGGCGTCCGGCATGGCGAAGAAGGAATTCACCGTCTACTACTCGCAGCACGGTCCGATCACGCGCGAGCTCAACGGAAAGTGGGTCGCGATGCGCATCATGCAGGAGCCGCTCAAGGCGCTCACGCAGTCGTACACGCGCACGAAGGCAACCGACTATGCGTCGTTCAAGCAATCGATGGAGCTGCACACGAATTCGTCGAACAACACGATCTTCGCGGACAAGCAGGGCGACATCGCCTATTTCCACGCGAACTTCATCCCGAGGCGCGATCCCAAGTTCGATTGGACGAAACCCGTAGACGGCAGCGACCCGGCAACGGATTGGCATGGCCTGCTCTCGGTCGACGAAACTCCGAAGCTTCTGAATCCGGCGAGCGGATGGCTGTTCAACGTCAACAACTGGCCGTGGTCGTCGGCCGGTGCGAGCAGCCCAAAGAAGGAAGACTTCCCGGTGTACGTCGAGCAGAGCCGCGAGGAGTCGCCGCGCGGGGTGCATGCGACGCGCATTTTGCCGAACAAGCACGATCTCACGATCGAGACGTTGATCAGCGAGGTCGCGTTCGATCCGTACATGCCATCGTTCGCGGACATGATTCCGAAGCTCATCAAGGCGTACGATGACGCGCCGGCGAGCAACCCGCTCAAGGCGAAAGTCGCCGATCAAATCGCGGTGTTGCGCCCGTGGGACTTCAAGTGGGGCGTGAAATCCGTTCCGACGTCGCTCGCGGTCTTCTACGGTGAGGAAGTCGGTCGGCTCGGCGGACGTCGCGGCAGCAACGCACCTGTCAGCTCCGATCAAATGCTCCAGGCGCTCGCGACCGCGTCGGACAAGCTCACGAGCGACTTCGGGACATGGAAGACTCCGTGGGGCGACATCAATCGCTTCCAGCGTCTCACGGGCGACATCGTGCAGCCCTTCAGTGATGCGGGCGCCAGCATTCCGGTCGGTTTCGTCTCGTCGCGCTGGGGCTCGCTCGCGTCGTTCGGAGCGCACGCATATCCGGGCACGAAGAAGTGGTACGGCACGAGCGGGAACAGCTTCGTCGCCGCGGTCGAATTCGGCGACAGCATCCGCGCGAGAGCCGTGAGCGCCGGCGGCGAGAGCGGCGATCCAAAATCGCCGCACTTCAACGACCAGGCAGAACGATACGCGACCGGCAACTTTAGAGAAGTCTATTTCTATCCGAACCAGTTGAAGGGACACACGGAGAAGGTGTATCACCCCGGCGATAAGTGACGCTCTACGCAGCGGCACCCGAAGCGCTGGGGCGGTCGAAGCCCGACAATTCGTGAAGATCGTCGTTCCAGACGACTACCCGCTGCTCCTCACCGGAACCCCGGCCGAGAGTCGGCTCCGAGCACTCGGAGACGTCGAGATCTACACCGAGCCTGGCGCGAACGAAGAAGACGAGCTCATTCGCCGCATCGCCGGCACCGAGGTGGTCGTCGGGCTACGAGCGTATTCGCGATTCACGAAGCGAGTGATCGACGCCAGCCCGTCCCTTCGCATGATCTCGATCTGGGGAACCGGCACCGACAACGTCGATCTCGACGCGTGTCGGGCACGCGGCGTCCTCGTCGCGAACACGCCCGGCGTCAACGCGAATTCGGTCGCCGAGCAAACGATCGCGCTCATGCTCGCGGTGGCACGTCAGATTCCGGCGATGGACCGCGGGACGCGCGCGGGCAAATGGCCGCGCGCCATGCTCGTTCAGCTGGAAGGCAAAACGCTCGGCGTCATCGGACTGGGCGCGATCGGGAGCCGAGTCGCGACGATCGCGAAGGCGCTCGGGATGAACGTGCTCGCGACTGCGTGGCGCGGCGATGACGGACGGGCCTCGACGGTTGGCGCGAAGTTCGTCGACCTCGAGACGTTGCTCCGCGCCTCGGACTTCGTAAGCGTCCATCTTCGCCTCGACGAAGAGACCCGAGGCGTGCTCTCGCGCGAACGACTGGCGTTGATGAAGTCATCGGCCTTCCTCGTCAACACGGCACGCGCGGCGCTGATCGATCGCGGCGCGCTGATCGACGCGCTCGAGAATGGCCGTATCGCTGGCGCAGGGCTCGACGTCTTTCACGAAGAGCCTGTCCGCGCGGATGACAGAATCCTCACGCTTTCCAACGTCGTCTTTACACCGCACAACGCGGGCACGACCGAGGAAGTGATTGCGCTCGGATTGGCGCGCACCGTCGAGAACGTCGAGAGGTTTGTCGCGCACGCCCCCTAAATTCTCGGAGCAGGAGGAGCGGCTAAATCGGCGGAGGCAGCGCCGCCTTTCTCACCGGGCGGAGGAAGTTCGTCGTCCAATACGCGACGAGCCAGCAATCCTCTTTGCCCCACGTGTAGCGCTGGTATTCCTTCGGGATGTCTTTCGGCGTCTGATAAATCTCGATCCCGATGATGTCGTACGCATTTTCGGGAACCGAGGACCATGACGTCGCGACGCCGTTCATCAGCACGATCGTGCAGTGCTTCGACGCCGCGAGACGCGTCGGCCCCATGTTCGTCGAGCGAACGACCGTTGTGAAACCGCCGATGTCGCGCAGCAGATCGGCCGAGTAGATGACGTCCATCGAGTCGATGTCCGTGTAGTCGATGAAACGTCCCTTCGTCATCGCGCGACGACACATGAACCCCTCGTACTTCTGCGCGTCGCACGGGCGTCCGTCGTTGACGTAAACGGTGTCGAGCAGCGCGAGCCGAGAGCCGAGAACGAGCTGGACGTCGATGCGACCATGATTCGAGAGATCAACGGACCACTCGGCGGGACCGTAGCCCAAGCGACGGGCCCGCACCGTGTACTGGCCGCCGTCGAGCGAGTCGAATACGAAACGGCCCGACGAGTCGGTTCGGACCCGCCGGCCAGTCGGATCGACGGACACCTCGGCTCTCGTCATCGGCCGCAGCGAAGAGTCGCGCACGATGCCCCGAATGCTCGCGGTCTGCGCGCCTGCAGCCGATGTGAGGGCGAGAATTCCTATCGCGAGTGCAACGCGTGTCATTTGCCGAATGTACGAAGCGTGACGCGATTGTGCCAAATGGCGCGTGTCAGGATTCGTTCAACGCCTGCCGCACAGCCTTCGCAAGCGTCGAACGATCGTACGGCTTGGCGATGATCCGCTCGGCGGCATCCGGACGCGAGCCATTCAGCTCTTCGTCGGCATAGCCGCTGACGAAGAGCACTCGCGTGTCCGGACGGCGCGCGCGAATCGCGTTCGCGAGCTCGAGACCGCTCATGCCGCCGGGCATCACGATGTCTGTCAGCACGAGATCGATGTGAGATTCCTGGCTCGCGACCTCGAGCCCTGTCGTTCCGTTCGGCGCCGTGACAACGCGATAGCCAAGCTCCGTAAGGAATCTCGAAGCGAGGGTCAAAAGTTCCGGCTCGTCCTCGACGACGAGCACGGTTTCGCCGGCACTGGCATTCGGGAGCTCGCCCGTCTCGGTTTTCGCCGGCGAGTCCGCGGGTGACGCCTCCGGCAAATACATCGTGACGATCGTCCCCTGACCGATGTCGCTGCGGACGACGACGCGCCCACCGGACTGTTTCACGAAACCATAAATCATGCTGAGGCCAAGTCCCGTGCCTCCGCCGACGCCCTTGGTCGTAAAGAACGGCTCGAAGAGATGTGGAATGTTTTCCTTGGAGATGCCGGTGCCGGTGTCGGCGACCGTCATCGCGACGTACGCGCCTGGAACGACGTCCGCGTTGAGACGTGCGTCCGACTCACTGAACGAGGCGTGCGACAGCTCGACCCCGATCGTTCCGCCATTCGGCATCGCGTCGCGTGCGTTGATGCACAAGTTCAGCAGTGCCGTCTCGACGCCGGTCGGGTCGACCGTCGCGAAAAACTCGCGGCCGGGCGGAATTCGAATCTGCACCGCGACGTCTTCGCCGATGACGCGATCGATCATCGGCTGCGTATCTCGCGTGAGCGCGCCGAGGTCGACGGTGCGAGCTTGCAGGGGGCGGCGTCGCGCGAACGCGAGCAGCTGCCGCACAAGGGCGCTGCCGCGGCTTGCCGCGCGTTCGATCTGTGCGCTGGCTTCTCCGACCATCGTCGTCGGGTCGCGTTCGGCATCGCGAATCAGCGCGACGTTGCCGAGGATGACGGTCAGCAGGTTGTTGAAGTCGTGGGCGATTCCGCCGGTCAGACGGCCGAGCGACTCGAGCTGCTGCGACCGGGTGAGCGTTTGCTCGGCGAGAATTCTGCGGTCGGTCTCGCGGAAAATGAGAAGGACGATGGTCGCGAGAATGCTTGCCCCGAGAATCCCGACGAACAGGCCCACCTCGGACTCGCGCCGCCACTGGCTCAAGATCTCGTGCTCGCTGAGCGATACCGCGACGATGAGGTCGCGCTCCGGCAGCGAGCGATAGGCGGTCCGCATCATCGGTCCGTCCGGGACCGCACGCCGCCGAAGCGGCGTCGCCGTGTCCGCGATCGCTACGCCCTCGAAGAGCGGCTCGCGCGACGCGTTTTCGCCGATCGGGTTTGCGCCGGACGGCTCGCGAAGGACGACGAATCCGTCGCGATGGAAAACGGTGATCGTCCCTTCTCTTCCGACGTCGGCGCCGCGAAGAACCTTTCGGAGCTCCTCCGGACGGAAGGTCGCGACGACCATCCCGTCGAATTTTCCGTGTTCGTCCGCGAGTCGCCGTCCGAGGGGGATCAAAAAGGCGTGGTCGCGTGTGAGCGCGCGGAACGGCGGGTCGGCGACCATGACGTCGGCGGTGTCGGTCGACAGCGCCCGGAACAGATACCGATTACGGCGAGACTGCCCTACAATGATCGGTTGAGTGGTGTGGCGAATGACACCAGCGCTGTCCGTGACAGAGATAGAACCGACGGAGCCGAGGGCGGCACGGGCGGTGACGAGCGCAGGAGCCCATTCGGCGTCATTGGCCAACGGACCGCCAATGCGAGTACTATGAAGTGCGAGCTGTCGCAGTGACGCGTCGATCGCGGCGAAGGTCTGCGTGAGATATCCGGAGAAGACGACGGCCAGTCCCTCCGCTCTCCGATCTCCCGCCTCCAATAGCTGCGCCCGCTCGGTGAAAAGATCGATGGCGCGAACCGCGACGAGCGTCGCGAAGGCAAGCGATGCCGCGACGCCGACGAACAGTTTGAATCGCCGGGGTGACGATGGCGTCAGAGCATTTCCTTGGTGACGGGCCGCGGCCACAGTATACCGTGGAACAGGACGTGTGTCATCTCGACGATCCGACGAGTGGGTCGTTTCCTCACACCGAATCGCAATGACTTCTGATCGACCTGGCTCGGACAGTCCACGACCTCGCGTGCTCCTCGCGGATGACAACGCCGAGATGCGCTCGTTCGTCCGGCGTCTGCTTGCGCAGCAGTACGACGTCGAAGTGGTCGCCGACGGAGGCGCCGCGCTCGAAGCGATGCGTCGCCAACGTCCGAGCCTCGTCATCACGGACCTCGTGATGCCGAAGATGGACGGTATCGCGATGGTGAAGGCGGTGCGCGCGGACGAATCCCTTCGAACGCTGCCGGTCATCGTCGTCACCGAGCGCGGTGAGCTCGACTCGCGCGTCGAGGGGCTCGAGGCCGGCGCCGACGACTATCTCATCAAGCCATTCAGCCCGCGCGAGCTGCTCGCGCGAGTGCGCGCGGTGCTGGAGCTGGCGCGCATGCGCGAGGCGGTGGAGCGCGCCGCGGGTCGAGAGGAAGCGTTGCGCGAGTCGAGTCGAAAGAAGGATGAGTTTCTGTCGATGCTCGCCCACGAGCTTCGCAATCCGCTCGCGCCGCTGACCTACGGAATTCACATGCTCGGCCTTCCCGAGATGACGCCGGAGATGATGGCGCGCACGCGAGAGACGCTGACGCGCCAAGTCCGGCACATGACGCGAATCGTCGACGACCTGCTCGACGTTTCACGCATCACCCGCGGCAAGCTGTCGCTCGAGCGGGAGCGCGTCGATCTCGTTCCCCTCGTGCGACAAGCGGTAGAGGATCGTCGCGGGACGCTCGAGGCCGAAGATCTCTCACTCGAGTTGGATCTGCCCGCCACGTCCGTCTGGACGATGGCCGACTCGACGCGCGTCACGCAGCTGCTCGACAACCTTCTCGACAACGCGCGGAAGTTCACGCCGAAGACCGGGCGAATCTTCGTCGGTCTCAGACACGACGCAGCGACGAACGAAGCGTCCATCGTCGTCCGGGACACAGGCATCGGCATCGAGTCGTCGCTGCTTCCGAGCATCTTCGACACGTTCGCCCAAGCCGAGCAGTCGCTCGACCGCGCGCATGGCGGGCTGGGGCTCGGTCTCGCGGTCGCAAAAGGATTGGTCGAGCTGCACGGCGGAACGATCTCGGCGACGAGCGGTGGAAAGGGAAAGGGCACGGAATTCACGATTCGTATTCCGACCGAGCAGACCGCGGCGCCTCTCGAGACGGCGCCGGTCGCGGATGCCATGGCCGCGAAGCCGCTTCGCGTGCTCATCGTGGAAGACAACGTCGACTCGGCGCACATTCTGCAGACGCTTCTCGAGTATCACGGCTATCAGGTAACGGTGGCGCACAGCGGCCCCGCAGGAGTGAGCGCGGCAAGGCAGGAGCGACCGGACGTCGTGTTGTGCGACATCGGTCTTCCAGGAATGGACGGCTACGCAGTCGCAGGCGCGCTGCGGCAGAGCCCAGAAACCGTTTCGGCGCACCTCATCGCGGTCACGGGCTACGGCCGCGATTCCGATAGACGAAAGGCCCTCGAGTCCGGGTTCGACATGCATTTGGTCAAACCGGTGAACACCCAACAGCTGCTCGGCCACCTGACCGCGGTGCGATGAGGGAGTTCGAAAGCGACGCGGCCGCGCTCGAACCAGGACCCGACGTAACGCCCGAGCTGTTTCGCGTTTGGCGATCGCCGAGGATCGGCGCACAGAATCCGGAACGGCTGACGAACCCGGTGTGGGATTGGTTCGTGCGATCGCGCGTGTCGGCGTACGGCGCGAGCCAGCGGTTCGGAGTCGGCGGGCGTGCATTCGGCGATCCCGGGTTCAGCTTCGCGCGATCTGGCCAAAGCACGACGACGCTGAACGACGGACGAATCGTCTACATCGGCGGCGAGCACGAGGATCATTACGACCCGGATTTCTACATTTATAACGACGTCGTCATTCGATATCCCGACGATCGCATCGAGACATTCGGATATCCGCTCCACGTCTTTCCGCCGACGGACTTTCACTCGGCGACCATTGTCGGCGACCGCATCATCGTCATCGGCAACCTCGGGTATCCGCAGCAGCGACGGCCCGGCACGACCCAGGTTGCGTCGCTGGACATCGTGACGCTTTCGATTTCTCTCATCGTGACCAAGGGCGATCTCCCCGGCTGGATCCATGATCACGTCGCCGCGACAGCCGTCGACGGCGCGATCATCGTTTCCGGCGGAAGAGTGGAGACGGGTCGCGGCGCGCAGCTCGAGTCGCGGCAGAACGGAGATGACTGGCGGCTCGATCTCGAGACATGGGAGTGGGAGCGCCTGACGAACCGGCATTGGCGCGAGTGGCAGGTCAGTCGAGCCGACAAGCGTCCGATGCACCTGTGGCGCGTTCGGTCACTCGCGCAGTTCAGAGGCGTCAGCTGGGCGAAAGAGCATCGCGATGCGATGGAGATGATGATCAAGCAGCAAGCCGAGGACGTGCAGTTGGCGTATGGCGCGGCGCCCGATCTCGAGCTCTTCGACAGGTTGTTCGCTCCGGAGCTCGTTCACGCGGCGGTGCCCGATAACCCGGATGAGCCGGGCGTACATCGCATTCACGTCGACGGCATTGTCGTTCGGTACGTCGAGCGAATGGAATCGGTGAAGGTCGTCGCCGAAGGCCGTCTACCGGACGAAGTCTGCGCGGCGCTCGTCAGGGATCTGCAGCGTAAGCTCGCGTCGCTCGAGCACACGGAGTATGTCGTCAGCGAGCTGTGAAATTCACCTTCCGATGAGGGACGCATGAACGTTCTGCTCTTTGGCGCGACGGGAATGATCGGACAGGGGGCGCTTCGCGAATGTCTGCTCGACCCGACCGTGACGCGCGTCGTCTCGGTGAGCCGGCGGCCGACGGGCAAGTCGGACCCGAAGCTCCGCGAGTTCGTACAAGCCGACGTCACGGACCTCGCGCCGCTCGGCGTCGAGCTCAAGACGATCGATGCCTGCCTTTTCACGCTCGGCGTGTCGTCGCTCGGACAGTCCGAAGAGGAGTACTCGCGCACGACGTACGACCTGACGATGAAAATCGCCGAGCAGCTCGTACACGCGAATCCGTCGATGACGTTCATTTATGTGTCCGGCCGATCCACGGACAGCACCGAGAAGGGCAAGGCGATGTGGGCACGTGTCAAAGGTCGTTTAGAGAATGCTCTTCTCAAGATCGGCTTCGCGCGCGCATACATGTTTCGCCCCGGCGCGATCATCCCGCAGCACGGCATCCGCTCGTCGACCGGCTGGTACAACACGCTCTACGCGATCACGAAGCCGCTCTTCCCAGTCGTGCGACGGATTTCACCCACGGCGGTGACGACGACGGATCAGATGAGCCGAGCGATGATCGCCGTCGCGCGGGATGGATATTCGAAGCCAATCCTCGAGATGGCGGACATCGTCAAGTTCTGAACGACGCACGTTTTTGGCGACCCTGCCTCGGGCCGGGTGCGATTCGGTCTACCCGCGGATTGGCCGGGATATCCCGGACGCCCTGGCGACCAATCAGTACCCTTCCCTTACGTCTGCTGGTCGCGCTCGCCGCTGTCGTGTTTGCGCGCGAGGCGTAGATTGAACTCGTGACTCGACCCGCCGTCGACGCTCCAGCGCGAACGATCGCGCCGCCAACACCGAGTGGCTCCGCCGCGACCTCGACCACCGAGCAGCCGCGGCCGAGTTCTGCGACACAGCAGCGTCGCAAGTACGATCGCTCGATCATCGACGGACCGCTTGTTCCTACCGTCTGGAAGCTCGCCTGGCCGACGATGCTCACGAACATGATCGGCGGCGTCCAGGGCATCATTGATCACGTGATGGTCGGCCACTTCGTCGGCTTCACGGGCAATGCGGGGATCGGCGTCGCGAACCAGATCTGGATCGTGACGATCGTGTTCATGATGTCCGTCTTCACCGGGATGAGTGTGCTCGTCGCACGGTTCGTCGGCGCCGGCGACGACGAAATGGCGGACCGCACCGTCTATCAGGCTTTTCTCACAGCCGTCGGCCTTTCGATCGGCGTCATGGCGCCGGTCGGATTCTTCGCGGCGCCGATTCTCTTGAAGATGGTGAACGCGGCGCCGGCGGTCCAAGCGCAAGCGCTGCCGTTTCTGAGAATCGTGATGGTCGGCTCGACCGGCATGTTGCTGTTCTACATGCTGAGCGGCGCGCTTCGCTCGGCCGGCGACGCGCGAACGCCGATGGTCCTCGGCATCGCGATGACGGTGCTGAACATCGTCCTCAACGTCATCCTCATTCGCGGGTTCGGTCCGATCCCGGAGTTCGGTACCGCGGGCGCGGCGATGGGAACTGTGGCGTCGTCGAGCATCGTCGGCGGATACTCGCTGTGGAAACTATGGCGCGGCGGATGGGTCGTTTCGTTCCCGCACAGCAAGCACGGGTTCAAGCCCGATTGGACGATCATCAAGTCGCTGTTCAAGTTCGGTTTGCCGACCGGCATCCAAGGGATCGCGATGAACATCGGCGGGCTGTTGCTGCTGTCGTTCATCGGCTCGCTCGCACAGAGTGCGGCGGCTCAGGCGGCGTACGCCGTCTCGTACTCGCAGCTCTTTTCGTTCATCACGTGGACGTCTGTCGGCCTGATGGGCGCCGCCGCCGCGATCGCCGGACAAAACCTCGGCGCGGGAAATCCGAAGCGCGCTGCCGAAGCGGTGAACGTCGCGGCGCGCATTGCGTTCGGCAGCGCGGCGTTCGTCGGACTGTTCTTCTTGTTCCTGCCGAGACAATTGCTCGCTGTCTTTTCGATGCATGAGCCGGAGGTCGTGACGATCGGCGTTCAGCTGTTGCACGTCCTCAGTCTCTCCGGGCTGTTCATCGCCGTTGCGCTGACCTACACCGGCGGGCTGCAGGGAACGGGCGACACAAAGAGCCCGCTTTTCATCTCGATCATCTCGCAGATCATCGTCCCTCTCGGCATTTGCTTCGTGATGCAGAGAATGGGGAGGCTGCAGCCGATCGACATCTGGCTCGCCATCCTTGTTGGCCACGCGACGCGGTGTGCGCTGAGCTTCTTGCGATTCCGCCAGGGGAAGTGGCGGACAATTGCGGTTCGCGTCGGACATTGACGGCTCAGTAGGAGACAATGCCGTCGACACTCGCTGCCGTCCGCAAAGGACTTCGCGACGCGGGCAACCCGAAGGACGCGATCCTTCTTCAACGTTTCTTCAAGACAGGCCCGGGCCAATACGGCGAGGGCGACCTCTTTCTCGGCATTCGCGTCCCCGCCTCGCGTGCGCTCGCTCGCCGGTTCGCCGACCTCCCGCTCGCCGACGTCGAGACGTTGATGCACGACAAGTGGCACGACTGGTCGACCTCTCGGCGCCGAACATCGTCGGTGCGCATCTCGCGTCGCGCTCGCGCGCACCCCTCGACAAGCTCGCGAAATCGAAGAAGCTCTGGGAGCGACGCATCGCGATTGTCGGGACGCATTGGTTCATCCGAAACCGCCAATTCGACGACACGCTGCGCATCTCGACCGCGCTGCTCGGTGATGAGCACGACTTGATTCACAAGGCCGTCGGGTGGATGCTCCGCGAGGTCGGGAAGCGCGACGAGGGAGTACTCCAGCGATATCTCGACGAGCACGCGACGACGATGCCGCGCACGGCCCTTCGCTATTCGCTCGAGCGGACGACGCCCGAGCGTCGAAAGCAGTATATGAGCCGCTGAAATGCGCCAGCGCGCGCGAGTCAGCGCTCGCGCGCGCAGTCGACCTCGGGACGCTAGGCAGCCCCCCGCTGTCCGACCAGCCCAATCGTCCGCTCACTCGTCGAGATCGCGACCTGAATGCTGAGACGCGTGCGGTCGACATCCACCTCGAGTCGCCGAATTCGCTCGCGAAGCGACGACACACTGCGATCGAAGTCGCGGACCTCTTCGCTGGCGCGCGCGCGTTGCAGCGCCGCCGTTCGACTCGCCCGGCCCATCTGTCGCTGCCGCACGAGGTCTTGCTCGGTTGCCCGCTGCATGACCTGACGCCGCTCCTGCATGCGGTTGAGCAGCTCCGCCTGGAGGTCGATGAGCCGCGTCTGCAAATGCGCGAGCTCGTTGACGGCCGCTAGCTGCTTGGTTCGGTTCGTTAGAAAGTCTGAATCGTCTATGACCGACATGGGACTGACTCCTCCGTAAAACGCTCCGGCGCACATTACTTACGAGAGTTCTCACATCGTGCGAGGCGTGTGCCGAACAGCGCGGTCTCGCTCGATTCACGTCAATTCCATGCCGCTACGGACGAGCCTGGGCTGCACTCTCGGAAGTGCAGGACGCTCCCGACCGCGCCTCTAGTATCTGATGAGTCCGACATTTCCATATGATATCTCTCATGCGAGCGCGGACTTCTTATAGAGCAGTGTGGACGAATCAGCATGCACGCTCATCCGTACGACGATCCGCCGCAAGCGGTCTTCTTTTGGCCATCGTCGCACTCGCGAGCTGCGTTGGTCGCGAGCGCAACCACAACGACGCATACGTGGTTACTGCGCGCCTTCCGCACGACTCCACCGCGTACACGCAGGGATTGCTCTGGTCGGATAGCGTTCTGTTCGAGAGCACCGGCGAGTACGGCCACTCGGACATTCGCCGAGTGGATTTGAAGTCGGGCCGCGTGCTCGCGCCGAGCGACTCCATCAATTATCCCGGCGAAGGCTGGGGGCTCGCGACCGACGGAACATGGCTCATCATGAGCGACGGCTCGGACTCGCTCCGCATCATGTCACCGGACTTTCGCGTGCACCGAATCGTGCACGTGAAGTACAACGGCTCGCCGTTGCGAAATCTCAACGAGTTAGAGTTTGTGAATGGCGAAGTTCTCGCCAACGTCTACCAGACGGACTGGCTGTTGCGCATCGACCCCTCGACCGGCAACGTTCGCGAGACGATCGACTTTGGCGACTTGTATCCGAGCCGGCCGCCGTTCGCGGAGGTCATGAACGGCGTCGCTGTTGCGCCTGACGGCAGTCAGCTGTTGCTCACCGGCAAGCACTGGCCTGTGATGTTCGAGGTCCGTCTTCAACCGCCGCAAACGAGTCACTAGGCGCACCTCGTTCGCGACTGCGGTTACGTCATCACCGCTCGCGAACGAGCCGTCCGGGTACGACGACCTCGCCTTTGAAGATGTCGATGCCGGCGACGCGTCCGACGATGGAGTCCACGACCCGATAGGAGCCAGCCGGCACGGTTCCGGCAGGCCACTGCGCGACGATGACGCTCGTGCGGTCGATGGCGCGGCCTTCGGCGATGTCGCGGAGGGCAACGACCACGGGTCGCGTCGCGACGCGGCTCGGCGCTCCCGGCGATTCGAGCACGCGCCGGAAAACGAGGACCGCCGCGACAGCGGCGACCGCGGCCAGAACGAAGGCGGTCTTCCCCACTCGGAAAGAGCGCCGAGCTGGCGTCAGCGTTCCGTCATCCATTTGTCCTCGAGCACGGAAACAGGCTTTGTATAGCTCTGACCATTCACAGTGAGCTTCACGATGTAGCTCCCGGGCGTCGCACCACCACCACCGCCGCCGCGTCCGCCGGTCGCGCCGGTACAACTTCCTGCCGCTGCATTCGCCACGCCGGCTCGTCCGCTTGTCGTATCGGCGCCTCGACCACCGCCCCCACCGCCCCCACCGCCACCACGTCCGCCTCGGCCGCCGCCCGGCGCGGCGTTCAACAGCGGAGCGACCAGCGTCCACTGCACGCGGTTGATCCCGGCGACGCCCTTCACAGAACTCTCACAGACCGTTCGACCGCTCTGATCGAAGATCGCGATCTTCGCGTCGCCGGCAGCCTTCATATAGAAGTCGATCGACGTTCCCCGCGCGGGATTCTCGCCCTCGAACTGCTTTTCGCCACCCGTCGACACGTCGAGGCGAATGTCGCTCGCGTAGGCGACGGCGGGACGAACATCGAACAACGTCGCGTCGCTCGCCGCGACCTGATCGTTCCACTGCTGGAGCGGCGTAATGTCGTCAGCGATCCAGATGCTCCGTCCGTGCGTCGCGGCGATGAGATCGCCGTCCCGCGGATGAATCAGAATGTCGTCCGTGCGCACCGTCGGATAGTTGTTCATGAACTTCTCCCACGTCTTGCCCGCATCGAGCGAAGCGAACAAACCAAACTCCGTTCCGGCGTAGAGCAGATTCCGATTCTTCGGATCCTCGCGCACGACCTGCACGTTGCCATAGCTCGGCAGCGTGGTGCTGATGTTCGTCCACGTGTGGCCGTAGTCGTGCGTGACGAAGATGTACGGCTTGAGATCATCGCTTCGATGTCCGTCGATCGCGACGTACGCCGTTCCGGCGTCGAAGTGCGATGCGTCGATGCGCGAGATCCAGTACGGGTTGTCGCTCGACAGCGCATTGGCCGGCAACCCCGTGATGTTCTTCCCGACTTCGGTGAACGTCACTCCGTTGTCTCGGCTCACCTGCAGGTTGCCGTCATCGGTGCCCGCCCAGACGACGCCGCGAGCCGCGGGCGACTCGGAGATCGCGATGATCGTGCTGTACGACGTCACGCCATCGTTCTTCGAGAGCTGCGCAGTGGTGCCCGGCGCGCCCATGACGGTGACCTTGCACCGGTCGACCTGCTTCGTGAGATCCGCGCTCGCGATCCACGCGTCTCCCTGGTTGTCCGATCGAAAGAGACGATCGCCGCCCATCCAGATCGTGCTCGGATTGTGGGGCGACAAGAGAATCGGCGTGTTCCAGTTGAAGCGATATGTGTCGCCGGGATGCGCGTTCACGACGTTCGCCGTCGCTGCGCCGCCTCGTCCTCCGCCCGCTCCGCCGCCGCCTCCTCGGCCGCCGCCGGCCGCGGCGATGATTCGACCGTCGACGCACGAGCCGGGCGCTGGCGTCTGCGGCCCGCCCGGTGCCGCCGGAGCGACCGGTTTTATGCTTTTCGTAATACCGGTTCTCAAATCACTGCGAACGGCACGGCCGTCCTGTGCTTCCGAGTAGACGATGTTGCGATCCGTCGGATCGACGGCGGTTTGAAAGCCATCGCCGCTGTTCTCGAAGCTGACGCGATACCAATTGTTGTCGCGAATGCCGATTCGGCTACGCGTGGCGCTCGGCCCGCCCCACCCGTCGTTGTCCTGCAGGCCGAAGTAGACGTTGTACGGACGATTCATGTCCGCCGTCACGATGTACGCGAGGCCCGTCGCCATCGTGCGGATGTACTCCCAGGTCAGTCCCTGATCCCAGCTCTCGGCGAGTCCGGAATCCGCGCCGCGCAGGATGTGCTTCGGGTTGGAGGGGTCGATCCAATACGCGTGCTGGTCGACCATCTCGTTCCCGAACCCGATCCCTTCATCGATGCCGACGAAGGTCTTTCCGCCGTCGGTGGATTTCGCCGCGCGCGTGTTCGCGACGTAGATCGTCTTATCGTTCGTGGGATCGACGCGAATGTTGCTGAAGTACAGCGGACGTCCGTTGCAGTTGCTGACGAGCGTCCACGTGCGGCCTTTGTTCTCCGACCGATAGAGGCCCGGTCGCTTCGCGCTCAACGCAGGTGGTTTGCGCGTCGTGTCGACAGGCGGCGTCGGCGCGCCACCTCCTCCCGCACCGCCGCCGAATCCGCGGCCGGGGCCGCCGTTGTTGCACCAGTCATATCCACCGCGCCCACCGCCGGCAGGCGCGCCCTCGGTGTTCGCTGGTGCGGTCGCGGCGCTCGCGGCGGAATCGGTGCCTTCGTTTTCGATCTGCGCGTAGAGCACGTTCGGATTCGAGCGCCCGACATCCAGCGCAATTCTGCCGAGCGGGCCGGACGGCAAACCCGACGTGAGCTTGTTCCATGTGCGGCCGGCATCTTCCGTTTTCCAAAGCGCGCTCCCCGGGCCGCCGCCGTTGAAGCAGCATCCGGTGCGTCGACGCTGGTAGCTCGCCGCGTAGAGGATGTTGCTGTTCGACGGATCCATCGCGATGTCGGTGAAGCCGGTGTTCTCGTCGATGAACTTGATCTTGTTCCAGGTCTTGCCGCCGTCGGTCGTCTTGTAGATGCCGCGCTCTTGATTTGGTCCGAAGAGGTGGCCCGGCGAGGCGACGTACACGACCTCGGGCTTTTTCGGATCGATGACGATGCGTGCGATCGTCTGCGTTTCGCGAAGGCCCATGTTCGTAAACGTCTTTCCGCCATCGGTCGTCTTGTAGATGCCGTCGCCGAACGATGACGTCTGCCGATTGTTCGGCTCGCCCGTGCCGATCCAAACGACGTTCGGGTTCGTCTGATCGACCGCGATGTCGCCGATCGACGCCGAGCCGTATTTCTCGAACACGGGGAGGAACGTCGTGCCGCCGTTGGTCGATTTGAACACGCCGCCGACGGCGTATCCGACCCAGATGATTCGCGGATCCTTCTCGTAAACGGCGATGTCGTCGATGCGGCCGCCCATGCTCGCGGGTCCGATCGATCGGAAGCGGAAGTTCGCGAGCAACGGATTCGATGATCGATTGATCATCGGGATCGTGTCGCGACGGATTACGTTGCTCTGCGCGCCGACTGACGCGGCAGGAAGGGCGACGGCGAGGACCGAACAGATTCGGGAAACGAGACGCACGCGATGAACTCCGGGAAGCGCGTTTGTCGGCCAATCTGCGCTTCCCGAGTTCAGCCTGCTAGTCGAACCTGTGGCGGCGGTTGAAGCGGATCGTGGCGAAGATCGACCACACGACGCACGTCATCAGGATCGGGTGCGGGAAATACACCAGATACAGCGGCAGACGGACGTTCGCGTAGTAAATCGCCGCCGCGGCGCCGACGAAGAGGAGCAGCAAGAGCTTTTGAGGCCTCGAGTCTCCGATCGCGTAGAGAAGTCCCAATGGTCCGAACAACCACGCGAGAGGGATCGCGATCCACCATCGCTTTCGGCGCGGACCGACCGGCCCAGTGTAGACGTACGTTGACTGAGCCTGTCCACCGCCCCCGGCCCCGCCCCCGCCGCCACCCCATCCTCCTCCGCCACCTCCAAGGGGCTGGTGGACCCATGAGCTCGTGGGATTCGGAGTGGTGGTCGGAGGACCGTCGACGCGCGGGCCGTGCGGGCCCCAGGGATACTGACTCATGGTAGCTCCATCGCTATCGGAAGACCTGCTGGGCAATGCGTTTTTCAGCACCAGTTTCCGTCATCCCTACCTACGAAGTCAAATGCGAAGTCGCTGGTTCACGTTTCTCGCCTGGGTGGGGCCGCCGGCGGATGTCGGGATCGGGCCGCACCGCAAGGCAAGCGACCCCGGAACGCTCCGCCTCGCCATGTTCCTAACCGCCGCTGACGAGCGCATCGAGCCAGATCGCGTTATACGGCGCATGCACATGGGCGTCGTTGTCGAAGTAGACGTAGACATCGCAGCCGCCGTCGAGCCACTGCTTGGTACGGTCCGCCCACATCGAAAGCTCGGCATCCGTGTAGTCGCTGACGTACAGCGCCTGCGATCCATGAAGGCGTACGTAGACGAAATCGGCAGTCACCTCTTCGGCATACCCGAACCGGCCGGCCGTATCCGCGATGACGAACCCGAAGCGATGCTCGCGTAACAGCTCATAGAACTCATCATGAAAGTATGATGGATGCCGCACCTCGAACGCGTGTCGATAGACGATGTGCGCCGGCGACTCGACGAGCGCGCCGCGCCGTAGGCGATGATCATGCTCGCGCGCGACTGCTTCCGCTTCGGTCGACGTCCGCGGCAGCAGTCGCATGAACGCGTCCATTCGCTCGGCGTCGAATCGGTAGCTCGTCGGCAGCTGCCAGAGGAATGGACCGGTCTTGGCGCCGAGGGCGAGCACACCGCTCGCGTAGAAGTTGCCGAGCGCGCGATCGCAGTTTCTGAGCTTGAGGTTGTGGGTGATGAAACGCCCGCCTTTGATCGCGAACACGAAGCGGTCGGGCGACTCGGCGCTCCACCGCGCGAAGTTTTCCGGAGACTTGAGACTATAGAACGTCCCGTTCAGCTCGATCGAGTTGAAGACGCGGCTTGCGAACCCGAGCCAGGAACGACGCGGGATGTCGGTGGGATAGAAGTCACCGTTCCATCTCGGATAGTCGTATCCGGAAATTCCGATGAACCGGTTGCCGCGGTGCACACAGGCCGGCGACGCAAATTGTGCGCGCGCGCGCTCGGCTCGATGCGCTCAGAAGGATTGCTTTCGCCGCTTCCAGTCCTGCTCGAGCTTCGCAATCAACGAGACGAAGCGCGGATCCTTCCGCAGTCCGTCGAGTTGCGCGTCGGTCACGAACAGTGGATAGCAGGGAAAGCCGTCTTCCGCCGCGCTCTGCAAATACTCGATTCCCTTGTCGCGGTTACCGAGCAGCGAGTACGCCGACGCGATGTTGTACGCGGTGTGGTGAAAATGACCGAAGTTCCGGCCGAGGCTGAGCGCGCGATCGATGGCTGCTTGGGCTTCGGTTCGGCGACCGGCCTTCGCGAGCATCATTGCGCGTACGCTATTGCCGACTCCTCCCGGATCCTTCGGGTAGTCGTGCAGGAACGTGTCGATCAACCGAGCGGCCTCGGGCTCCCGCCCGAGACGAAACAGCGCCGTCGCGATTTGAAATGCCCAGAGCGAAGGATTCTGATCGTGCGCCGTCGTATTGAAGATATCATATGCCCGATCGTAGTGCTCTCGATACAGCTCGATGACCCCGAGCCGGAATCGCGCCAGCGAATTGCTCGCGTTGATCGCGAGCGCAGTGTCGATTTGTGCCTGCGCTTCGTCGAGCAGCCCGACGTGCATGAGAATCAACCCGAGCTGGTGATGGGCTTCGTCCAACCGGGGATCGAGCTTGATCGCACGACGGAAGGCCTGTGCGGCCTGCTCGTGGGGAAATCGGCGAACTGGACTCCATAGGAGAAGACCCTGTGCGAAATACCCCTCCGCCAGGTTTGGATCGAGGCCGAGGGCTTTCTGGTCGTCGAAATCTGCTTCCTCGCTCAGCGCCTTCTGCGAGTCCGGCGCGATATAAAATCCTTTGATGGTCAGCGCGCGCGACAGCTCCGCGTACGCCGGCGCGAAGTTCTTGTCGATGGCGACGGCGCGCCGCAGCGTGTCGATGGATCGCTCGTTGTTCTCGCGGTTCTCGGCGCTCACGAGCACTTTGCCGCGAAGGTAGGTATCGTACGCCGGGGAGCTCGATGCGGCGCCGCTCGACCGAGCGCCTGCGATGGGCAATTCGTCCCGTCGCGCAAAGCTGGACCGGAGCACATACGCGGCGGCACCACCAATGATCGCAATACCGGCCGCGGCGCCGGTGACCATACGCGTGCGACGAGTCGTGAACCAGCGAGGCGTCTTCGGCCAGCTCGAAGCTCTCGCTCCGCTCATCGGAAGCGCATCTATGATCTTGCGCGCGTGCGCCGGTCGAGCAGCCGGATCCTTCGCGAGGCACTGCATGACGAGCGCGCTCACGACGCGCGGGACGTCCGGCGCGACGGCGTCGAGCGCGCGCGGCTGCTCGACGAGCTGCGCGGTGATCAGCGACTGCACCGACTGTCGATCCGCAAAAGGATGCGCGCCGGCAAGGAGCTCATACGCGAGAAGTCCCCACGCATAGACGTCGGCGCGATGGTCGACCGTCGGATCGCCCGCGGCTTGCTCCGGAGACATGTACGCAGGTGTGCCAAGCGCCATCCCGGCTTGCGTCAGCGTCGTGCTCTTCGCGGAGCCGCCGTGCGTGCGAGAATCCGCCACTGCTTTCGCAACACCAAAATCGGCGACGACGGCGGCGTCGTATGAGAGAAGCACATTGGCCGGTTTGATGTCGCGGTGCACGATGCCGACGCTGTGCGCGTACGCGAGTGCGCGCGCGACATCGCGGAGCACGTCGATCGCCTGCGCCATCGGCATCCGCTCGCCCATCCGAAGCGCACCGAGTCGGTCGCGCAGCGATTCCCCTTCGATGAACGGCATCGTGTAGTACGGGATCTCGCCGACCGTTCCCGTCGTGAGCACCGGGACGATGTTCGGATGCTGCAACCGCGCCAACACTTTGACCTCACGCGCGAACCGCTCGGCCGAGAGGTCGTGCGAGAGCTCGGCCGAGAGGACCTTCACGACGACTCGCCGCGCGAGCGCCAATTCTTCGGCGACGAAGACGCGCGCCATACCGCCGCCGCCGAGCTCGCGCTCCATGCGGTAGCTTGCGCTCAGCGAACGCTCCAGTACGTCGAAGAGCGCGTCGCTGCTCAATCACTTCCTCCTCGGGCACGACGGGGAGTCGGCGCCCACGCCGCGGTATCGGCTGCGCTGGCAGGTCCGATCTTCCCCTCGACGGATTTCATCAGCGCGTCCGGGTCATACACGCGACCGGCTTTGATCACGAGTCGGGGCAGCCGAGTGCGGCGAATGTCCGCGAGTGGATTGCCGCGAACGACGACCAGGTCCGCCCACTTTCCCGTCTCGATCGAACCGAGTCGATCGCCGAGTCCCATCGCGCGTGCGCTGTTGATCGTGGCGATGCGAAGCACGGCCGCATTCGGGATACCGGAGAGCGACAGCGACAGCAGCTCCCGATGCACCGAGAACGGCGTGAAGAATTCTCCCCAGCTCGGATGGTCCGTGCCGAGCGTGATGAGATCGCCGCCGCCCGCATCGTAGAAGGCTTTGATCTCCTTTCGCTTCGTCCAATAGATGTTCTCGAACTGCTGATTGACCTCTCGCGGCGGCCGCGCGTCGATGACCGCGCGCATGTATGGCGTGAGAAACTTCTTCTCGTCGACGAAATACGTGAAGACCTGCGGGTCTTTCTTGCCGTAGTAGCCGTACGCACTCAGAGTCGCGTCGAAGTACACGTGCTCCTGCTTGTACAGTGCGGCGATCTTCTTGAACTCCGGCGTGTCGAACGTCATGTGCTCGTACGACGCGTACGCCGATCTGTCCGGGGTGAACGCGTCGCCGCCCATGAAGTGCTCGATGCGATCGATGCCCATCATGATCGCGTCGCGCGGATTCACGCTGTTTCGATTGCCGGAGTCCAAATGGCCGGTGACCGTCAGCCCATGGAAGTGCGCGCGCTCGATGAGCGCGCGGAGCTCGTCGGGCGTGATGCCCTTCGCCTTGAATCCTTTGACGCCGAGCTCCGCCCAGTGATCCACCTCGGCGTAGATCTGCTGCGTCGTGATGTTGCGATCCCAACCCGGACGCGCCGTTCCGAAGTATGGACCTGAGTTGAGCAGTCGCGGGCCTGGCTCGACGCCGTTCTCGATTCGGACGCGAAGATCGTGCATGGCATTCGGGTCCATCTCGCCGGCCGGGAACGTCGACGTCACACCGTTCGCGAGAAAGAGCGACGGATACGCGGCGGTTTCGTCTTTCCGCCCCGCGCCATACAGCTCGATCGCGTAGTGGGCGTGAAGATCGAACAACCCCGGAATCACCGTCTCGGTATCAGCCAGTGCGACCCGCTCGGCGTTCGCGGATGCGACGGACAAGTCGCCGCCGACGCGCAAGAACTTGCCGGCGCGAATGACGATTCCGGGGTTGCGCACGCGATCGTTGCCGGTCGACGTGAAGAGCCAGCCGCCCGTGACGACGATATCGCGCTCCTGACCGGGTAGCGCGGTGGCCAAAAGCGAAAGCAGAAGAGTTGCGACGCGAAGTTTCACGAGAGATGCGACTGAGGTTCAGGATGGTCCTTCGAGAATACTCGTCGGGCGGTCCGATGTCGAACCTGCCATCTCCGACATGGGGCTTTGCGCTATCACGGGCGACTTCGACGAACAGCTTTTGAGCCCGATCATATCTTTCCGCACATGCCGACTTACATCTACGAAACGATCTCCGAATCGCCCGAGCGCTTCGAGCTCCGGCAGAAGTTCGACGAGGCCGCGCTCACGACCCATCCCGAAACTGGCGAGCCCGTCCGCCGCGTGATGTCGGGTGGTCTCGCGGTGCTGCCGAACGGAATGAAGTCCGCGGACGCGTCCCAGCACGGCTGCGGCCCGGCAACCTGTCAGTGCGGACGATTCAACTGACGCGTTGACTGTCCTCGTTCGCGACGGCGATGTGTAGCCGCACGCGGACGTTTGCAGCGCGACGCAAATCCGCGTCGGCGCGCTAACAAATTGCCCGGCAAACGGTTGTCGCACCGCGGGCCGATGGCGTCAGTTCTGCCTTCGCTCGCGGCATGGTCACGCCTCCACTCGCACGAGTCGGCGCGATCGCCGCAGCACCGTTCCTCATTCTCACCGGCTGTGCGCCGGCGACAGTCGGCGTATCGCCCGGTAGCATCCTCGCGACAGTGATCGCGAGTATCCCGTCGTCGACCACGACGACCACTACGATCCCCAGGCCGTCGTCGCCGTCGTCCTCGCGGCGACGAATTCCGGATTCTCCCGCACCATCCGCCGCGGCGTCGCGCGTCCTCAGGACCGCCGACTCGTACATCGGCGTCAAGTACGTGTGGGGCGGCAATACGCCGAAGCAGGGATTCGATTGCTCCGGCTTTACGAAATACATATTCGCAAAGTATGGAGTGACGCTTCCGCGAACGTCACGCGAGCAAGCACGGGCGGGCACCGGCGTCGCGGCGGATTTCCGCGCGCTGCATCCCGGCGACCTGATGTTCTTCGCTGCGCCCGGCGAGAATATCTCACACGTGGCGATCTATGCGGGCGACGGGCGCATCATCCACTCCTCGAGCTCGAACGGCGGCGTCGGCTACACCGACCTCAATGACGGCGGCGAGTGGTTCTACGCGTATTTCGTCGCGGCGCGGCGCGTGATGTGAGTCGGCGAGGGAATCGCTGTCCCGACGGCGGTTCGACTCGCAGTGACGACCGGCGCCGCGCCGTCGACAGTCCAAACGCCCTGATCATCGCCGGTGCGACGGCCTACGGCGGCAAATGCGTCGCGCATATGAGTTTGCGGGTTAGAGAACGATGATGTGGGGTGAAGCTAAGCGGTCTGGCAGTCAGACATCGCGAGATACGCCGGGCGCTGGGGGCTGCGCTCGTCCGGCCGGATCTCGATTGGACGACATGACTCGAGCGGATGACATCCAGCGCACACCGCCGCGGCAAAGGCGCCGGCCGTCGCGAACCGTAAACCCGGCGTCTTCGCGAGCGCGCGCGAGACAGCGGCAGATACGCCGTGCGGGAGATTCGGCAGCCGGCACGACAGCGGCATCGGCTCCGCCGAGATATGCCGGAGGAACACGAGGCTCGGAGCACCTGTGAACGGCGGCCGTCCCCAAATCATCTCATAGACGACGCACGCGAGGCTGTAGACGTCGCTTCGCCCGTCGATGCGCGACTCGCCCTGTGCCTGTTCAGGACTCATGTAGTCGGGCGTTCCGGGAATCGACCCGGGCATCGTGCGCCGTGGATGCTCGATCGCATCGAGCGCGAGGGCGATGCCAAAATCGAGCACCTGGGCGCGCCCGGAATGCAAAAGCACGTTCTCCGGCTTGATGTCGCGGTGCACCACGCGCAAGCGATGCGCGTAGTCGAGCGCCGCGCTGACTTCCGTCGTGATGTGCAGGACTTCGTCGAGCTCGAGCGGCCCGCGGTGAATTCGAGTTCGCAGCGACTCCGCGTCCACGTACGGCATCACATAATAGGGCAGCCCATCGGCCGTCCCGGAGCCCAGCAGTGGAACGATGTTAGGATGTGCTAAAGTCGCCGCGATGTCGATTTCCGCGAGAAAGCGCGAAACGGCAATCGTCGTGGCTTGCTCTTCGCGCAGCGCTTTGATAGCGACCCGGCGTCCGGTCTTCACTTCCTCGGCGACGTACACATGGGCGTTCCCACCGGACCCCAACGCCGATTTCAGCCGGTACGTCCCGCGCAGGCTCGACGCGAGGCGTTCGAAGTGACTGATCATACCGCCCTTCCCTGTATAGAACCGCGCGATTGCGGGCGAAAAGTTGCCCGTGCCGATTAGACGGACGGCTTCGCGGTTTTTTTGTACAGGGTTTGCAGGGCCCGATCGAGATCGATTCTGCCGTATCCGTACTGTGCGCTGTGGCCGCGCCCGTCGTACGAGCCGCCCTCGAGGTCGACCTTCTCGCAAGAGTCCGCGATGATCGCGCGAACATCGAGCGCCGTCAGCGCTGGATCGACGGCGAGAACACGCGCGCAGATTCCGGCCGCGATCGCGCATGACGCCGACGTGAAGCCGAAGTCGTCGGTGTAAAATGCCTCGCCGGCGAGGAACGATCCGACCGGCGCTGTCGTGCGATACGTCGACAGCGCGCCCACGGGATCGTCGGGATCGTTGCTCGTCGCCACGCAGAACAACGCGTCGCCCGACGGACTGTATCGCGGATGCTTGCCATGGCAGTTGCAGGCGCCCACGGCGATGACGTCTCGATGACTGGCGTACTCGTTGTTCACAATGTCGCCGCCGTCATTGCCCGCCGAGACGACGATGACGCACCCTCGGCCATCGCGTCCGCGCGATGCCGCGAACTCGATCGCGTCTTGCGTATGCCGCGGAAGTCTGCCGACTCTGCCGTCGGGATTTTGAGGCCCCCATGCGCAGCAGATGATGTCGGCACCGTGCTCCGCGGCCCAGCGAATCGCGACGCCTTCAGACGGGTCGCCAAGCGAATAGCTCAGCGCGGGAACTCGGACTGCGAGGAGCCGCGCGTTTGGCGCGACGCCTTTTACTCCGCGTCCGCCGGCGAGCGCGAGTCCCGCGACCTTCGTTCCGTGCGTTTGGCGTCCGCGTGGAATCGCGGAGCTCGCCCCGGTCGATGCATCGAATTCCGCCGCGACTCGACCCGTGAATTCACTGTGCCTCGTGTCGATGGCATCATCGACGACCGCGATGGTGACCGGCTTTTCTACGACAACGGTCATTCGCGGCCGAACGGGCAGAGTTGTGTGTTCGCGGGATCGTGACCCATGCCTCTCATGCCGCTCATTCCACCCATGGTGCCGCCGCCCCCAGGAATCCCCTCACCACTTTGCCGCGTGGACGGCGGCGTGGAAGGTGGACCGTTGACCACGGACGGCTCCGCGCCTTGCGCGATGCGATCGAGGGCCTCGGCCTTCGGATCGACGATGAACGGAAACGGCTGCCCCGCGTCCACCATCATCGCGTCGTTCCCCCACTCGTACGCGTCATACGCCTTCGCTGCCGCCTCGAATGCGCGATACTGCGGATTTCCCGTGTAATCGCGCGCGGGATAGCCGGCGGCCTGGAAGAGCGCTTGAAAGTGCAGTCCCCAAAAGACGGGACGCCGGCGGCGCGCCGTGAGATTCGTGATCTCTACTTCGACGACGTTCGACTCGATGTCGTCGTCCGTCGCGCCGCCCTTCACTCGCGGCCAGATCTTCTCCTCTCGCTTTCCGTCCGTGATCCGGAGGTAGGATTTGGGATCGTCTTTGTCGATGTCGTCGTCGTCACCGATGTCGACGATCACTTCGTTCGCTCCATAGCCGGTGAACGGCGTGTCCATATAGCCCACCTTGGCCGGCGTCTTTCCGTACCAGTCCCACGCGATGAACTCGCCCGCGCGAATGCGGCCGTTCGGAATCTCGATCTTCCGCATGATGTAGCTGGGGTTTTGCACCCGGCTGCCTTTGTACCAGTGCAATTCACCGAGGCACGGGACGAAGTCGAGAAAGCTGCCATCCGCGATGACGCCTGCGGCGGCTTTGCTCCCGACGTATTCGATCCGCAAATCGGACGTGATGTCGGTCTTCATGCCCGAAAAGCCCGGTCCGTTCGGATTGTTGACGTCGCGTCCGATCACGGCGTAGCGCGGTGTGTGCTTGTGCAACGGCATCGTCGCATGCGTCGGATCCGAGACCTGCCACGCGGTCAACGTGCCGAGGTTGTCGCCGGCTGCCGCACCGCGGGATGGCTTTTCGGTCGTGAACGCCGTCAGCCCGCGGAAAATGATTCGAGTTCGCATCATCGCTCCTTACTGGTGTTCCCCACCGCCGGGATGCCGGCGCAATCGCTTAGACGGACAGATGCAGAGTTTTTTGGACGCGTTCAGGAGCGACCGAAGAGTTGAAACGCGGCCCAGGATCGAGCCGGCCGCGGTCGGCCATCGCCTCCCGTCAGCCATTTGATCTGCGCCTCGTGGAGCGCGACCGCCGGCGAGTGACCCGCAACCAGATAGTTGTGGAACGAGACGAAGAAGTCGGCGGTGTCGTCGTCTTCGACCGGCCAAAAGCTCGAGACGACCGCCGGGACGCCGGCCGCAAAAAACGCCCGCGCGAGCGACGACGCGCCCTCGGTCGCGGAGAGCTTACCGTCCGCCGTCCGACATGCCGAGAGAACGACGAGGCGTGTGCGCTTGAGCCGCCACTGCGCGATCTCTGTCGAGAAGACGGCGCCGTCGCTGTTTCCGTCCGACGCCAGAACAAGGTGCGAGAGCTCCGGAGCATCGCGACCCACCACGGCATGCCCGGCGAAATGAATGATGTCAGCCTTTGGGGCCAGCGTCTCCAATGCCGTGTCGGTCGCATCCTTGCCGACCAGCGCACTCTGGTCTCCGTACAGTGACGCGATACGACGAGCCTCGCCATCGGCGGACGGTAGATCCGGAAGCTGGAACGCGTTCTTGTCGAACGCGGGGTCGCCGATCGCAAGAACTTTCGACGATCGGGAGAAATGCTGCGGCGTCTCCGAGAGGCTCGAGAGCAACAGCGTCGCACTCGGCTCATAGCTCACCGGGTAATCGCGAACGATCAGGCGCGCCGTCGACGGATTCCGCAGAGCGACGAACGGGACGAAATGAAGCCAGCGATCGGGAATGACGATGAGATTTGCACCCAACTGGAGCGTGTTCGTCGAATCGACGAGAATTCGATAGAGCTGGCCGCTGAGGGCCGAATCGGGTTCGCCCGCCGCCGTGAGCACCGATTGCCGAAACTTCGTCACGAGATCCTCGAGCTCGGGCGCCGTGATCGCGACGCGTCGTTGCTCGAACCGATCGTGCCCGACGATCCAGACGACGAGCTCGCGCGGCATGACCGCGTAGCTGAAGACGATGTCGCCCTTTGGCAGCCTTCGTTGAAGCTCGGGCAACACGATTCGAGGCGCCGGCGCAGGGCGGCTCGCCGAAAGTTCGTCCAGGAGGACTCGTGAGCGCGTGCTTTCAAAGAACTCGAATGCCGCGCGCGGATCCTGCTCGACGTGAAACGCGAGGATCTGATCGATGACCGATCGCGCGGCGTCGAAGAATGCCCCGCGGTCGGCGAGATTCGAAAACGACGCACGCTGCCGCTGCATCAACGTCGTCGCGGAGTCGAAGGCCGCGCGCGCGGAATCGATCATTCCCACCCCGGCCCGCGCTTGCGCGAGATACAAGTAGGCCAGGCTGAGGCCTTGCTCGTCCTTGATCGGCGCATGCGCGTACTGGTCGACGACGCCGCGGAGCTCGGCCTCTGCCTTCGCGGGCGCCGAATACATCGTGACGTGTGCGCTCGCGATGCTGATATCGGCCGAGAGCTTGGGATCGTCCAGGGGCGTCGCGGCGGCCCGCGCCGCGGCGATGTCCACGCGCGCAAGCGAATCCTGCTTGAGTTGAACGAGGAGGTCTGCGTGCCGTCGGCGCGAGTACGCGACGCTTATCGCGGCCGTTCGCGGGTCTTTTACCGCCGCGACCGTTCGAATGGCCTCGTCCTCATAGCGGAGCGCCAACCGCGGCGCGTCGCTCATCGTCGCGATCACCGCGTAGTCGAACGCCGAGTAGACGGGGATGCTGGGGGCGTAGTCGCGGCTCGCGACGAGCACTGAATAGCGCGTGTGCCACGCGGCCTGGCGTCCGCGGAGCTTGGACTGACAATCGGCGAGCCACGACGCCGCGCGGAGCGTAATCTCCGGATCGTTGATCGTGCGATTCTCTGCGAGCGCCGAATCGTATGAAGCGATCGCGTGCGCGAAGTCGAGCTTTCGATCGCGGATGTAGCCGATGTACTGCGCCGCGGCCATTCGCAACGAGATGTAGGCCGCCGGCGCCGAATCGCGGATCCCGGTCAGCCACGCAAGCGACGAGTCGCCGTCGAAGTTCACCCGCACACGTGCCTGAAAGAGAAGCGCCCACAACGCCATCGGGCTCGCCGCGCGCGCAAGCTGCGTTCGCGCGACGGACAGCGCCGGCAACGCGAGCTTGACGTTCCTCGACGCATCGATCGCGAGCTCGAGCGCGGCGTGCCCGTCGATCAAACCGTTCACGCGGGCCGAGTTGTTCTCGGCAATCGCGCGATCGATGACCGCGACTCCGTCACTCAGCAAACCGTCGCCCGTTCGCTCGCGGAATGCATTGGCGACGATTCGCGCCGCGTTGAGATGAGCGGTGGCCGAATCGCCAATTCGGGCGGCTCTCGCCCACGCTCCGAGCTCACCCTCGGCGAATTGCCGCGCGCCAGCCGCATCCCGTATGACAAAGCGTTTTAGAGTTTCCGAATCAGTCGTGGCGCGTTGCCAATCATCATGGCTCGGCGGCGCGGGCCCTGGCGCGAGCGCCGCGATGTGGTCGCGGGCCTCCGTCGCCCACGGTGACTTGCCGTCGATAGCGAGATAACGGTTCCACGCCGCAATCGCGTCGACCCGCAGCTGCAGCTGCTCGAGAAGAAGAGCGTGATTGAAGAGAGCTTCTTCGAGCGTCGAATCAGCGCGGACGGCACTGTCCACGGCGACGAACGCGTCGACGAGCGCCGACGGATCATCGTGCTCCTCGGCGTACACGGTGTACGCGACGCCAAGGTCGTTGAGCACGCGAGCGTCCTTCGGCCTGCGCCGCGCTGCGTCTTGGAAATCTTCGAGGGCGTCGCCGGTCCGGCCCCAAACCAAACCCCAGATTCCGGAGACGTGGTCGCGCACCGAATCCGGCGTTCCGACCAATTCCTGCGCAAACGACCCGAGTTTCTCGGCCGAGGACCACGTCGATCGTGCGGGCGAATGACAGGTGAGTCCGCGAACGAAGTGGTCAGCGGCGGAATCAGCCGCGCATTTGGCGTACGCGAAGCCGCCGGAGACTCTGGCGCGCGCGAGGCGGTGTGGGCCAACGATCCGCGCCAGTCGCGCGGCGCTCGCCTTCGGTGCCTCCGTCGCGCCGGCGTAGAAGCGCACGCCAGCTATTGCTGCGATCGCGACGACCAGAACCACCGCAATGAACTTCGCCGGAGATCCGTGACTCGGCGGGCGTGTGTCGCTGGAGCCGGGCAGATTCATCTGCAGCCGAGCGGCTCAGCTGCTGCGCCGGCGGATGACGCGCTGGAGAATCGTGTGGACGTCGTCGAACGCGCGGTCGTCCGACCCCTGTGCGAGGCGAGCGTCGATCGCCTGCAGATCGCGAACGTCATCGGCGTCGAGACTCCACTGCATTGTCGCGCGCACGAGCTTCGTCCCGTCTTTGGATTGGAAGAAGGAAGCGTCGCGTGCCTGCGCCGCGAGATCGGCAGCCGCGACCCACTGTCCGAACTTGAAGGGCAATGACTCGAACAGCTTGCCCATGTCCCGTTCGGCGTCCGTGGCGCTCTCGATCGACGCAGCGGTGGGACTGCTCGCCAAACGCGACTTCAGCTCATTGTACTTCGCGGCGACGACGTCCGTGAATTTGATCCCGTCCAGCGTTTGTGAGATGTCATCGACGAGGCGAGACGCGAGCGCCTTATCGCCTGCGTGCAAGGCAACTTGTAGGTCGACCGTTCGAACCCCGAGCCGGAATGCAAAACGCGGTTCTGGCGCTGTGCGGTTGTCGGCCGCGCCACGGTTTTCGCTCCAACCGCGCTGGTCCCAGCCGTCGCGGAGCGAGCCCGCGAACCGCGGATCGCGCGCGAGCTGCGCGGCGTAGTCAGTCCCAGCGACACTCGACCCCGTGAGCTTCGGGAGCATGGCGAACACGAGAGCCGCGGCCGCAGCGGCCGGCACGACGACCTGCCACCGAGCCCACCGGCGAGCAGAGCGAATCGGGATGACGGTGGCGTCGGCCGCGCTCTGCTCGTGGAGCGAGTGCGCGAAGAGCTCGAGCGCCTCGTCGGACGTCGCGAGGATCTTCAGCGCGCGCTCCCGCTCGGCCCCCGACAGTCGTCCGTCGATGAGGGCTGCGAGAAGCTCGATGTCGAAATTGTCGTCGGTCGAGTCCATCGCGGACGTCACGGGTTGATCGCGCACGAGAAGGGTTGCTTGTCTTGACTGCTATATGGGAATGGACGGACGGATTTCTCTTTTTCAGCCGTAGCGGCCGTCAGCTCGAGTCGAGCCCGTCGAGGACGTCCGGAGAAATTCTCTGGTCGGCCAGCATTCTTCGTAGGGACCCGAGCAGCTGTTTGATTCGTGGATAGAGTCGCTTCTGGTCGATGTGAAGACCTCGGGCGATATCCGCCGCCGACGTGCCTTCGTAAAACAGCATCCGGATGATCGTGCGGTCTTCGTCGGCGAGTGTGTCGAGTGCGTCGCGGAGTGCAGCTTCCGCGGCGGCGCGGCGTTCGTCGCGCTCGACGGCGAGCAGCGGCGCGTCGGCATCGTCGTTCGACGCGAGCGATCCGATCTCGTCATCGCTTTCGAAGCGTCTCGGAGCCCGACGCGGGAGCTGGGCGAGCATGGTTCTGAGCTCGCGGCGGTCGACGGTGAACGTGTGCTTCTGTTCGAGCAATTGGCACGCGCTCTCGAATGTGCATCCGTCGCGATAGACCAGGGTCTCGAGAACGACGGCCGTGGGGCCGAGCCGTTTGGCCTGTGTCGAAGGCGTCCATTTGCCCCAGAGGTGACGGCGGTGGTCGAGAAAGGCCTTGTTGATGACCACCGTGAGGTAGGTGGTGAAGCTGCTCTTGCCCTGGAACTTCCGGATGGCCGCGTAGTCGTCCTCACACAACTTGAGACGGACATCGGACGCGAAATCGTCGGCGTCATGGTCGGTGACGCCGTGTCGCCGGCAGACCGACGCCGCGATCCGACCGATGTGCGTGAGGTGCTGGCGATAGAGCGCTTCGGCGTCCATGCCGGGTGTGCTGGGACGAGGGTGCGACACTGCGTGGTTGGGGCATGTGGCGTTGCGCCGAAGATACGCGGACCCGGCTTCTAATCAACTCTTAATCTTCCGGCGCCGATTCGCGCTGGCTCGCCTTCCACAAAGCCCCGGACCGCGTCGGAGATAGCGCGCGGGGCGAAGCAGATGGGACGCGTCGAAAAACAACCGGCGGGTGGACGCCATGAGCAAATCATCAAGTCGATGCGTTGCGTGCGGACTAGCGCTAGAATGAGCACATGTCGGCACCTTCTTGCAGGCTCGTTCGGACCGGTGACGCCTACGTCGGCAAGCAAGGACTGACATACTTCGACGGGCTCACGGGCGCGTCGGCGGGGGCGCGCGGCATCTGCATGACGGTCGCGACGCTGCCGCCGGGCGCGAAAGCGCGAGCGCATTTGCATCGCGGCATCGAGACCGCCGTCTACGTCATCGACGGTGAAGCGTCGACGTACTTCGGCGAGCGACTCGAGAATGTTCTCGTGGCGAAGGCCGGCGAGTACGTCTATATCCCGCCGGACGTCCCGCACATCGTGTTCAACGAATCCCATTCCGTGTGCCGCGCGCTCGTCGCGCACACGGCTGCCGACGATCAGGCGGGAATCGTCATGCTTCCGGAGCTCGACGCACTCGTCAAACCATGAGAAGACTGCTTTCTGGGTTCATCGTCGCGATGGTGTGCGCGTGTGCCTCGCGTCCGTCGTCGCCGAGCCTCGCCGGCGAGTGGGATGCATATGTCGCCGACGGTTCGACTGCACGTCCAGGCTTCGAGGGTTGGCGACGAATGGGCTTTGGCCATTTCGCGGGCCCCGACTCCGGATTCGCGGGGATCATTCGACGCCGCACCGGCGAGCCGATGGTCACCGTGACGAACGTCGCGACGGCGAACGATTCCGTGATACTCACCGGAACAGGGACGCGCCAGGCACTCAAGGGCGTTTGGGCCAACGACACCTTGACCGGCGTTCTCCTCGACGGCGACAAGCCAACCGGGCGCCGGATGCGCCTCGTGCGACGCGCGAAGCCGTTTGTCGTCGAGCAGAACTACTTGCTCTGGCCTGGCGCGGTCTCCGACTCCCAATACGCGGTCACGGAGGACACCGCGGTGTTCATGACGACGCGCGATGGCGCGAAGCTCGTCAGCTACATCGCGCGGCCGGTGGGTGCGGGACCGTTCGGCGTCGTGATGCAGCGAACGCCCTACACCCGGATCCTTCACCCCGCGGGAAAGTTCTGGGCATCGCACGGCTACATCTTCGTCGCGCAACACGTGCGCGGCCGCGACATCTCCGACGGCAAAGACTTCGGCGACTACGACACCGACGTGAAGGACGGCTATGATGCCGTCGAGTGGGCGGCGAAGCTACCGGCCTCGAACGGCCACGTTGGTCTCATCGGGCATTCGGACGAAGGACGCCTCGCATGGTACGCCGCGGTCAGCGCACCGCCGCATCTCGCCGCGATCGCGCCGTCGGCCGCCACGGGCGATCCGTGGCGCATTGTTCCCTATGAAGACATGGTGTTCTCGCCGATCAACGTCGCGTGGGCGTGCCTCATGCGCGGCCGGACGCTGCAGAACATCAACGATCTCGACATCGGCTCGGCGATCACGCATCTGCCGCTCAGCGACCTCCCGCAGAAACTGGGCTGTGGCGACGTGCCGCTCTGGGATCGCTGGATCGATCACCCGACGCTCGACGCGTATTGGCGCGCGCACGCCGTGACGACGAACATCGCAAAGGTGCGCGCGCCGGTGCTGCAGATCTCCGGGTGGTACGACGATTCGCGCGGACCGATCGACTATACAAATGCTCTAAACAAGGTCCCGGGCCATCCCTTCATTCGCATCGTGATGGGACCGGGCGCGCACAAAGGCGTCGACTATGTCGCCGGCGACTTCGGGCCACAGTCGCGTGTCGAAACGCGCCGGCTGCAGCTTCGCTGGTTCGACCACTACCTCCTCGGCAAAGCCAATGGCGTCGACAGGGAACCGCCTGTCGACATCTTCGTCTTCGGCGACAACGCGTGGCGGAAAGAGAGTGCGTGGCCGATCACGCGCGCGGTTCCCACAAAGTGGTATCTCTCGTCGGGCGGAAAGGCGAACACGAGCAACGGCGACGGCGTGCTCGACACAATCCCGCCGACCGGTACGTCCGTGGACACGTTCACGTACGATCCAGCGAACCCGACACCCTATCTCATCGATTCGCGCGAGCTCGAGACGTCGCTGAACGAGGATTTCACTTCTCTGAACGCCTCGCGGCGGGACGAGCTCGTATACACGTCCAAAGCGCTGACCAAGCCGATCGAAGTCACCGGTCAGATGTCGGCGACGCTCTGGGCGGCCACGGACGCGAAAGACGCCGACTGGAACGTCATGCTCCTCGACGTCTTTCCTGACGGTCACGCCGAGCGAGTGCAAGACGGCGTGATGCGCGCGCGATTCAGGCAGGGGTATGACAAGCAGGTTCCATTAACGCCGGGGAGCGTCGAGAAATACGACATCGACGTATGGTTCACGTCGCGGGTGTTCGAGCCGGGGCATCGTCTCCGCGTCTCGGTTTCGTCCGCCCTGTTTCCGAAATACGACCGCAACTTGAACACGGGCGGAAACAATGAGCGCGATTCTACGTTTGTCATCGCTCACCAGCGGCTCGTCCACGACGCGGCGCATCCCTCGTACGTGACGCTGCCGGTCATTCCGCGCTAGAGGGATCGATGGTCAACGTATCTATAGAAGGGGATCGCGTTCGGTTTGGGGTCGAAGGCTGGGACAAGCTTTGGGCGGTCAAGAGCCAACTCGAGATTCCGCTCGCGCACGTCTTTTCGGTTCGCGCCGATCCTGAGCCGGCGCGCGGTTGGTTTCATGGGCTGCGAATGCCCGGGACCGAAGTTCCCGGTCTCATCACTGCCGGGACGTTTTACACTCGCGATGGCGCGGTCTTCTTCGACATTCACAATCCGGAGAACGCGATCGGCATCGAGCTCAGTCATGAACACTACAAACGGCTCGTGATCGAGGTCGACGATCCTGAAGGCACCGTCGATATGCTCAGGGCGGCGATCGACGCCGGACGCATGGAAGGCATGAGGGGTGGCATTTGAGTTTGCTCATGGACCTCGTTCGGCCTACGGAAGCACATCTCGCCGGATACATCGCCGCGCTCGAACGTGGGTGGTCGCCGGACAACCTGCGTCCTGAGGCGGCACGCGATGAGCTCGACGCAATCGCGCGCGACCCTGTCGCATTCATCGCGGAGCAAACGGACCCCGAGGGCAAGGGTCCGCCGATACCGCTGCCCGGCGGCGGGACGGTTCCGCGGCTGCCCGGCTACCATAAATGGATGTGGGACGGCGACTTCTGTGGAACGATCGGATTTCGCTGGCAGCCCGGCACGACCGATCTCCCGCCGTACTGCCTCGGCCATATCGGCTATGCGGTCGTGCCGTGGAAACAGCGACGTGGCTACGCAACTCGTGCGTTAGGCTTGCTGCTGGCTGAGGCGCGGGAGCGCGGCCTTCCGTTCGTCGAGATCACGACCGACGCCGGCAACATCGCGTCGCAGCGCGTCATCACGGCGAACGGCGGCGAGCTCCATGAGCGCTTCAATAAGCCGGCCGCGTACGGCGGTGCGCCGAGCCTGCGGTTTCGAATCCGGCTCGACTAGCGCGACCGGATGAACGTCGGCGGCGTCGGCGACTCGGCGAGCCGGCGCACGAAGACGTCGAACTCGTCGTGCATGATCTTCATCGACGGATTGTTGATCATGCGCTTGAACGAATCTTCCTGAGCGACCTGCCACATGCGCGTCGTCCAGGACGCGAAGTAGTCGTCGGGGAGCTGTCGATTCTTGTGCGCGTACCACGCGATCTCGAAGAGCGAGAGCTGCATGAGATTCAGGAAGTAATCCTGAATCTCGCGATCGGAGTGAAGGTGCTGGACGTCCGCCTGATGGACCGACGCGAGCGAGGGATAGGTGACTCGAATCTGCCGAAGTTGGTACTGGAGCTCGACGAGCTTCGAGAAGTTCGCGACGGCTTGAGCTTTTTCTGCCTGGCGGAACTGAACAGCGGTGAAGATGAGCCCTCCCGCGATCGCGAACGACGAGAGTGCCTGCAGCGTGATTTGCAGAATCTGGAGGTTGACGTGCATCGGGGAATTGTATGGGGACGACTGGGGACTGGGGACTGGGGACTGGGGACTGGGGACTGGGGACTGGGACTGGGGACTGGCGGCTGGGGACGGGCGACGGGCGGTCATTCAGTGACGCCGAAACGATCGCTCTCTCCGCGAGGCAGTTCAGCAGAAACGCAAACCGCGGTTGGTCAGGCGGAGCCGCTTGCGGTTCGGCGTGAGATCGCGATAACGACAGCGATCCCTCGCTGCGCTCAGGATGACGGGCGGGAAGGCTATGCCACACGGACGCTGCTGTCGCCCGTCGCCCGTCCCAGTCGTCAGTCCCCAGTCGTCAGTCGTCAGTCCCCAGTCGTCAGTCCCCAGTCCCCAGTCCCCAGTCCCCAGTCCCCAGTCCCCAGTCGTGAAGCGCACGTGAATCCCTACGCCGACGACTGGAAGAAAGGCGCGGACGGAACGTTGCGAATCGCATACGAGATAAATGCCGAGGGCACCGTCGCTCCTCCTGCGCCAGCCGAAGCCGCGAAAAAACCCTGAAGCTGACGAGAGGGACCTGCCGGCTCTAAAGGGCCCCTGTTCGCATTTTCAACTTCGGTGCGTTCCTCGGTCCGAACAACGTCCTCTTCCTCGCCGACAACGATCCCGAATCGGTCAATCCGATCGAAGCGCCTGAGGCGGCGAACCGGGGAACCCCCGTCGACATCGCCGGCGTCGATTCAAAGATTGCTCAAGCCCTCGGCATAACGGCCGATCGGATCCCCATAGCCACATCGCCCTGCATCCCGGGCCGGACGACGCCGGTGTGACGGTGAGCCGCGCTGGAGCGATGCAACGAGATCGCTCTTCGTCGGTCAGGTCGTGTCGTCGCAGGATGATCGGCTCTGGAGCGTCACGCCCGCTGAACCCTGGGCCGGCGCGAGTTACTCGATCGAGGTCGATCCGGCGCTCGAGGATCTCGCGGGGAACAACATGCATCCCCTGTTCGATGTGATGCCGGGCGATTCGGGCGCCTGCGGGACGAACGCGTCGCTCGATCGGATTCCGTTCAGCCAGAAATAGGGGAATCACCCGTCGCGGTATTCCTGCGACCGTAGTATTCTGAAATACCCACTCACCGTGTACGCCATTTTGATTTCCCTCATCAGGACACGCGCGATCGCGATGATCGGCGTGGTCCTCGCGAGCCCGTGAGCACGGAGCTCGAGCCGCGCACCGAGCCAACGAGCTTGGATCGGGCGGAGTATCCGTTTGCCGACAAATGGATGCCCCTCCGCGCGGGACGCATGCACTACGTCGACGAGGGAGCGGGCGACCCGATTCTGTTTTCGCACGGGACACCGACGTGGTCGTTCGAGTGGCGTCACATCATTCGCGCGCTATCGCGCGAGTTCAGAACGATCGCGCCGGACCACCTCGGCTTCGGCCTATCGGAACGTCCGCGAAGCGCGCCGTACACCCCGGAGTGGCACTCGGAGAACTTTCTCGAGTTCGTCGAGTCGTTGGACGTCGGTCCGTTGACACTCGTCGTCCACGATTTTGGCGGTCCGATCGCGCTGCCGACCGCGCTTCGGCGGCCGGATTTGGTCAAGCGACTCGTCGTCACGAACTCCTGGATGTGGAGCTTTGCGGGAGATCGCGACATGGAATCGAAGGCACGGATCGCCGGGGGCGCGCTCGGCAAAGCGTTGTATCGATGGGCGAACGTCTCGCTCAAGGTCATCATGCCGAGCGCGTATGGCGATCGCGCGAAATTGACGCCGGAGATTCATCAGCAGTATCTCGATCGATTCCCGGACCGATGGTCGCGCGGTGCCGTGCTCTGGCCGCTCGCCAAAGCGTTGCTCGCGTCGAGCTCCTTCTACGACTCACTGTGGTTCGAGCGCGCGCGACTCTCTGGAACGCCATCCCTTGTCATTTGGGGCGTGAGGGACTCGGCGCTGGGACTTCAGCAGCTCGCCAAGTGGAAAGAGGCGCTGCCGCACGCCCGAGTGGTCGAGCTTCCGACGGCCGGCCACTGGCCGCACGAGGAAGAGCCGGCCGCATTCGAGACGGCGCTCCGCTCGTTCCTGACGGACGACAACCGGGTCGCGTCGCGATAGCGTCATCTGACGATGCGGCGGTTTTTGCTGCTGTCGGTCATGACCCTATCCTTGCTGCGACAACGTGATCGCGACATGATCCGACGATGGATGGAGTCGAGGATTTCGAGCACGCGAGTCTGACGGCCCGATTTCGTGTCGAGCGTGAAATCGGGCGCGGGGGCATGGCGGTTGTTTATCTCGCCGACGACCTCCGCCACCACCGCAAGGTCGCACTCAAAGTTCTACGCCCCGACCTCGCCGAGACGCTTGCTGCAGACCGGTTTCGACGCGAGATCGGGGTCGTCGCGTCGCTGACGCACCCCAACATCCTTCCGCTCTACGATTCCGCCGACGACAACCTCGGTGGACCACCGTTCTTCGTCATGCCGTACGTGGAGGGGGAGACGCTTCGCGGGCGTATGGCTCGTGGGACGTTGCCCGTCGCGGACGCGGTACAGATCGCGATCGACGTCGCCCGAGCGCTCGATCACGCGCATCGCCGAGGCATCGTCCATCGCGACATCAAGCCGGAGAACATTCTGCTCGTCGACGAGCGACCCGTCGTCGCCGACTTCGGCATCGCTCACGCGGTTCGAGAAGCGAGCGGCGAGCGACTCACGCAGACCGGCGTCATCCTCGGAACGCCGGCCTACATGAGCCCCGAGCAAGTCTCTGGCGATCGCGACATCGACGGCCGAAGCGATCTGTTCAGCCTCGGTTGCGTGCTGTATGAGATGGTCGCCGGCGAAGCGCCATTCGCTGCACCGACCGTCGGCGGCACGATGTCGCGCATCGTCACCGCCGAGCCGCGACGCCTCCGCGAGGGACGGCCGGAGGTGAGCGATGCCCTCTCGGCTGCCGTCTCGAAGTCGCTCGCGAAAGAACCAGCCCAGCGCTTTCAAACGGGAGCCGAGTTCGCGGGCGCGCTGGCCGCCGCGCAGCAAGGTGCGAGTGCACCCGCGACGGCGTCGCGACGCCCGCGGTGGATCGCATCGCTCGCTGTGATCGCTGGCGCGATCGTCGCCGTTGGCGTGATTGCATCACGGTATCGAGGAGCGACGCCGACTGCCCGAGATCTTCCGTCCATAGCCGTTCTCCCCTTCACCAACGAGAGCGGAGACACAGCTGACGCGTACCTCGGCGAGGGGATTGCAGATGAGCTGTTGAATGCGCTCGCCGATGTCCCCGGGCTCCGAGTAGCCTCTCGGACGTCTTCCGCGTCGCTCGGTTCGAAACCGAACCTCGCCGAAATCGGCCGACGCCTCGGCGTCACCGCGGTGCTCGAAGGCACGGTCCAACGTTCGCGCGGCACGATTCGCGTCAGTGCACGACTCGTGAGCTCGGCGCGCGACTCCACGATTTGGCACGATCGGTTCGATCGACCGGCGGCCGACGTGTTCGAGGTTCAGGAGGGCATCGCACGCGCGATCGTCGGCAACTTGCGCGTTCGTCTCACGGCGAACGGTCAGCTGGTCCGCCGACGCACGAAGAATTCGGAGGCGTACGATCTCGTGCTCCGCGCGCGAACGCTCGTGAACGCTGGGTCGAGCGTGGAAGCGCTTCATCTGCTCGACCGCGCGATCGCGCTCGACTCGACGTACGCGGAGGCCTGGGCGCAACTCACGATCGTCTACAACGCGTTGGGAATTTTTCGCGAACAGGATAGCGTCGACGATGCAGCCGCAAACCCGAGCGAGATGCTTCTTCGCGCGAGAAAGGCAGCGGAGCGTGCGGTGGAGCTCGACAGCACGAGTGGCGAGGCTCATATCGCGCTCGCGGTCGCCGCGTTCAGAAACGATTGGGATTGGGACCGCGCGAGCCGCGAAGCTCGTCGCGCGGTAGAGCTGAACCCGACGTCGCCGACGATTTACCAGTACTATTCTCGTATCGAACGCTCGTTCAAGCGATTCGACCACGCACGCGCGCTGATGGACTCTGTCGTTTTGTATTCGGGTCCCACGCCTCCGCCAGCCATCGGGTTTAGCCGCGGACGCATTTCTTACTTCGCGCGCGAGTATGCGCGAGGAATCGAGGAATCGCTGACGCCGCCCGTACCGCCGATCGAATCGGCGCGCGCGGTCTGGCTCGCGGAGCTGTTTACCGCGACGCAGCAGTTCGCAAAGGCCGAGTCACTGCTCACGCGCCCCAATCGGACAGACCCGGGAAAGCTGGCCGCCCTGGCACGGGTGCTCGTCTTCACCAACCGCAGGGACAGCGCGCGTGCGGTGCTGACATCGATCCGGACTCACCCGAGAAACGACCTTCCGACCTACATCGCCGGCGTCTACGCCCTCATGGGCGACACCGCGGCCGCGTTGGCCGAGCTGCACCGCGCGGTTGCCGTGCACGATCCGCTCGTCGTGGATTTTGGCGTCGACCCGTGGCTCGACCCGCTTCGAAAGAATCCCGAGTTCGTGCGAATCATGAGTCAGCTCGCGTTTCCGTCGCCGTAGCGCGCGGCGATTGCTCGCTCCAGACATCCATTCCTACAGCTCAGGATCGCGTCAGGATGTTCAATCGAGAACGAGTTGACGAACTCGTGGATGCATCCGATCCTTCGAGGACGCATCCCACCAGCGCGGATGTCGCGGTCGCTCGCCGTTCGAACGCCCAACGCGGATTCAACGGATTCGAAGACGGCGTAAGAGGTCGAATGAGATTCCCGAAGTTGTCCGGGCGTGATCGCGCTCGCATCGCACCGCTATCCCAGTTCACAGTTTTCTTACTGTGCGCTGTCGCGTTGCCGACCACCGCGCAGCAGCCTCGCGCCGACATCGTCTTCACGAACGGACGCATCCTCACGGTCGACGCAAACGATCGCGTCGTTCAGGCGGTCGCCGTCGCCGGGGACAAGATCATCGCTGTCGGCTCGAACGCGGACGTCGAGCGAACCGCCGGCCCAAACACGAAGCGCATCGATCTGCACGGCCGCGCGCTGACACCCGGTCTCATCGACGCGCACGATCATTTCTCGTCCAGCGGCGCCGATCGGCTCTATGTGCTCGACCTGAGCTACCCCAACGTGAAGAGCATCGCCGACGTCGTCGCTGCGATTCGCTCGAAAGTCGCGACGGTGCCGAAAGGCTCGTGGATCCAAGGTCGCGGATGGGACGAGGGCAAGCTCGCCGAGCACCGCCTCATCTCCGCGAAGGATCTCGACGCCGCGGCGCCGGACAATCCCGTTTTCCTCACACAGACCACGGGCCACTACGGTGTCGCGAACAGTGCGGCGCTCAAGATCGGCAACGTGACGAAGGAGACGCGCGATCCGCCAGGCAGCACGATCGATCGAACTCCTGACGGCTCGCCAACCGGTGTCTTGAAAGAAGGCGCCATGGGACTCGTCCGACGGCACATTCCGCCGCGGACCGCGGCCGAGACCGAAGAAGGTATTAGAGATTTCGTAAAGGCGTTCAATGCCGAGGGCATGACCGGCCTGAAGGATCCCGGCATCTCGAGCCAGACCTGGGACATCTATAAGAAGGTCGAAGCAAGCGGCGATCTGAACGTCCGTGTGTTCGTGCTCTGGCGCGCCGGCAGCAATGTCGAAGGCGGCAAGCGTCTCATCGCCGAACGCGCGGCAATGACCCGTCCGTACGAGACGACCGGTGACGACCATCTCGTCGCGGGCGGCGTAAAGCTCTACATCGACGGCTCCGGCGGCGCGCGGACCGCGTGGATGTACGATGACTGGAACAAAGACTATCGCGACAAGGACGTCGGCAACAAAGGCTACCCGACGTCGAACGCCGACACGATTCGTTTGCTCATCCGCATGTTCCACGACGCCGGGATGCACGTCGCCGTGCATTCGATCGGCGATCGCGGCATCGACTGGACAGTCGACAGCTTCGATCAAGCCATGCGTGAGAATCCCAAGAAAGGACTTCGCCACGCGATCATCCATTCGAACATTCCGACCGATCGCGCCATCGGCATCATGGCGCGCTTGCAGCACGACTTCGACGCCGGCTACCCGGAACCATCTTCGGAGTTCACCTGGTGGCTCGGCGACACGTATGCGGGCAACTTTGGACCGGCGCGCTCGCTTCGACTGAATCCCTTCAAGACTTTTCTGTCGAAGGGGATGATCTGGGCGAACGGCTCGGACTACAACGTCACGCCCTTCGCCGCTCGCTACGCCATCTGGGCGGCCATCGCGCGAGAGCCGTTGCTCGGCGTCTATGGCAAAGATCCGTTCGGACGCGCCGAGTCGGTCGACGTCCACGCGGCGCTGCGCGCCGTGACAATTTGGGCTGCGCACCAGATGTTCCTGGAGAAGAAGATCGGATCGGTCGAGGTCGGGAAGTACGCGGACCTCGCAGTCTGGGATCGTGACTTCTATTCCGTCCCCACGCCTCAAATCAAAGATGCGAAATGTTTGATGACGATGTTCAATGGCAAAATCGTTTATGACTCAGGAGAGATGAAATGAGCGCTGACGCAGTGGTCATCACCCCCGATCAACTCCTCAAGCACTGGCAGGGCCATCGTACTCTGACGCGCCGCGTGATCGATGCCTTTCCCGAGGACAAGCTGTTCTCGTACACGAGCGGCGGGATGCGCCCCTTCTCCGCGCTCGCGATGGAGTTCCTCGCGATGGGCGTCCCGACGCTCAATGGGATCATTGGCGGCAAGTGGGAATCCTACGCCGAGCCCAAGGCGACGACCAAGGCGGAGATCCTCGCTCAGTGGGACAAGGCCACGAAGCAGATCGATGAGCTGTTTCCGAAGATCCCGGCGGCGCGATTCCAGGAAGTCGACACCGCGTTCGGACAGTGGAAGATGCCGATCTACGGGCTGCTCCTGTACGTCGTCGACAACGAGATCCATCATCGCGGCCAGGGCTACGTGTACCTCCGAGAGCTCGGGATCAACCCGCCGCCATTCTACGAGCGCTGATGACGATGCGTCTTCGACGATTCGTCGGTATCGCGGCGGTGGTGCTGCTCGCGATCCCATCGCAGGCAAAGGCGACATGGTCGGTCATCGCCGTCGATCAAAGCACCGGGCGCGTCGTCATCGCCTCGGCGACCTGCGTGAATCGCGATGACGCATTTCTCATGGGCATTCAGGCCGTGGTCGTGCCGGGCAAGGGCGTCGCCGCGTGTCAGGCCGGCGTCGACAACACGCACGCGAATCAGATGCTCGTCTACAACGAGCTGCAGAAAGGCACGGCACCCGAGAAGATCATCGAGCTCTTATCGCAGGATCCGGCGTTCCAGAGCCGACAGTTCGGCATCGTCGATCTTCAGGGGCGCGCGGCCGGCCACTCCGGCCTCACCAACGGGTTCGTCACACAGGACATCCAGGGCCGAGTCCCCGGAACGCAGATCTACTACTCGATTCAGGGCAACATTCTTCGGCCAGGCGAAGTCGTGCCGCACGCGGTCGCTGCGTTTCTCGCGACGAACGGCGCGCTCACCGATCGTGTGATGGCCGCGATGGAAGCGGCCGACGCGAGCGGCGGCGACAGCCGGTGCAGCTGTCCCGAACCGGCCGTCGGTCCCATTCCCTGCACCGCGAAGACCGCGCACGTCGCATACATGCTGATGGCCGAGCGGAACGATACGAACGGTCAGTCGCACAACGATGGAAAGTACGCGATGTATCTGACGGTAACGCAGCCGGAATCCGGCGGGCCGAACGCAATTCACCAGGGCGAGAACCTGAATCCGGTGAAGACGCTCCGCATGCGCTACGACGTCTGGCGCAAGATGCAGCCGGCGTCGTACAAGTAGAAAATGCTCATGAGAAGACTTTCCCTGATCGCCTTGGCGCTCGCGCTCGCCGATGTCTCGGGCGCCGCCGCGCAGAACCCGCAGCCAGGAGGTCGCGGCGGTGGTCGTGGGCGCCGCACGGTCGAGGTCATGAAGCTCTCGACGACCGCATGGCAGGACGGTGGCGCGATCCCGCCGAAGTTCGCGCAGCCGGGGCGCGACGTCTCCCCGCCGCTCGCGTGGGCGCCGACACCCGGCGGTACCTCGAGCTTCGTTCTCATCGCGCATGACATCGACGGCGCGACGAGCAACGGAACCGACGACGTTTTGCACTGGCTCGTGTGGAACATCCCGAAAGACGCGACGTCGCTTCCCGAGGGCATTCCGCAGTCGCCGCAGCGCGCGGATGGCTCGCGACAGATCAGCGTGAGTGGTCCGTACTACCGCGGACCGGCGGCTCCGTCGACCGGACCGGGGCATCACTACGTGTTCGAGATCTTCGCGCTCGACACCGTGATCGACGTTCAGTCGGTTGGAGTGCAGCCTGGTCCGACACGGTCGGCGGTGATGGCGGCGATGGCGGGGCACGTTCGCGGCAAAGGAGCGTTGGTCGGTACGTTCAAGCGGTCGCCCTGATCAAGCGCGCCGCGAGGTGCCTCCTGCTCACACTCGAGTCGCATCCGCGAGTTTAAAGTTTACTAGAGAACGTCAATCTCGCCTGAGGAATCCGATGCGCCGACGCATCTTGCTTACGGTTCTCACAGCTCTCTCACTCGGCTGCGCGAAACACGCTCCAGCGACCGTGTTCGACAACGCCGGCCGGCCGCCTGCTCGATATCTCTTTGCGTGGGCCGGCGACGAGGATCGCCAGGACAGCGACTTTCTCGCAGTGATCGATCTCGCGCGGCAGGGCGATCGATACGGGACCATCGTAGCGACGACCCCGATCGGCGAGAAGGGAATCTGGCCGCACCACACGGAGCACGAGCTCAGCGCGAGCAAGATGCTGTTCGCCAACGGATTCGCGGGCAATCGCAACGTGTTGTTCGATCTCCACGACGCGCTCCATCCGAAGGTCGTGGAGCGATTCAACGGCGCCGGCGGCTTGAACTTTCTGCACAGCTTCACGCGGCTGCCGAATGGCCACGTGCTCGCGACGTTCCAGTCGCACGGACCGAATAACGAAGCGCCTGGCGGGATCGCGGAGCTCGACGAGCGAGGAAAGCTCGTGCGCTCGGCCTCGGCCGCCGATTCGACCGCGGACCAGATGACGTTGCGTCCGTACAGCCTAGCGGTGGTTCCGTCGCTCGACCGAGTCGTCGTCGCGCTGACGTACATGCCGATTCCGACATGGCATCCGCTGCGGCCATCGATCGCTCACGACCATAGCGGGAATCAGGTACAGGTATATCGGCTGTCGGATCTCGCGCTGCTCAAGACGATGAAGCTTTCGACGAACGATGGCCCGAACGAGCCGCGCGTGTTGGAGGACGGCCGGACCGTCCTAGTCAATACGGGGGTGTGCCGGCTGTATCACGTCGTTGGGCTCGACGGCACCGATCCGCACCTCGAGCTGGTGCATCAGGAAGAGGCGACCGGTTGCGCGATGCCGCTCGTGATGGGCAACTATTGGATTCAGGCGAGCGCGAATGAGCATCGTGTCTTCTCGCTCGACATTCACGATCTGAAGAACGTGCGCGACGTCTCTTCGGTCACCTTCGATCAGCGTCAGCGTCCGCACTGGCTGTCGACGGACGGATCGCGGATCGTCGTCGTGAACGAGCCGAATCCGATCGCTGAGCCGCGCATCTGGATGCTGCAGGTCGACCGGGCGACAGGAAAGCTCGCGCTCGATAGTGCGTTTCGAGATGCGGGATCGAAGCGGCCGGGCGTCGCGTTCGATCGCGCGAGCTGGCCGCATGGGGCGACGGGAACAGCCATTCCGCACGGCACAGTGTTCGGTTGGTAGGTCAAGGCCTCGCTCGGCACGAGAGCGAGGATCGCGGCGGCACGCGGTCGAGAAACGAGAGCGCTGTGCCAACGCGGCGCAACGATCGCTAAGTACTGCGGTCGAGATGCGCGTCCTCGCGCTCGATCTCTCGCTCGACGCGGAGGCGATGAGCGGCGTAGGCGCCAACGCCGATGCCGACCACGAAAGGAATCAAAGCCATGAGCACGCACTTCACGATCGATCCGAAGCTCGATCTCGTCTTCGAGCGATTCATCGACGCTCCGACGCGGCTCGTCTGGGAAGCGCTGACGAAGCCCGAGCATCTGAAGGAGTGGTACATGCCCAAGGCATGGGGACGCGTAGCGCGAACCGAGATGGACGTGCGTCCGGGCGGCGTCTTCAGCATCGACATCGCACTGCCAGGCGGTCAGGAGATTCCCAATGTCGGCTGTTTCCTGGACGTCATTCCGATGGAGCGACTCGTCTGGACTTCGATGTTGTTTCCCGGATATCGTCCGGCTGTCTTCGACGATATTCCGATCACCGCCATCATGACTATGAAGAGCGAGGGAAGCGGCACTCGCTACATCTTCACCGCGCTCCACCGCGATGAGGCCGACCTCGAGAAAAACAAAGCGTCGGGCTGGCGAGAGGGGACCGAGATCGCGCTCGATCAGCTCGTGGCGCACGTGATGGCGATGAAGTAGCTCCGGCAACGGCCGGCCGAAGGCACATGCAATCCAACAGGGCGATGGAGTCCCGTACGCTCATGTCATCCACCGCCCGCCCCTTCCCCATTCGTCCAATCGAAGCGACGCTCAGTCCCCAGCAGCTTCCACTGCGTCGGCCAAGCCGTGTGCTGCCACCGGAGCGGCTCGCCAACCGGATGTGCTTCCGCCGCCAGAGCTAGAGCTCTTTTGAGATCTCGCGTCTGCTCCGCGCCCAGCGCATCGGGCGCCAGCGAGACGAAGAGCATCGTCCCGCTCGAGGCAAGCAGCTCGAGCCACTGCTTGTTGAGCGACCACGGAATCGCTTTTGTCACGCCGACGCAATCCGGATCCGCGACGTAGAATGCGCTATGCTGCACACCGCGAAACGCGAGGGTGTTGACGCCCATCTTCCGCGTGCGCGACCACTCTGTGCCGCTCGTGTCGTCGCCGATGCGACAGATCTCGAACACACCGGCCGAGAGATGACTGATCGTGTTGCAGCCAATGATCGACATATCGCCGGCGGCCGAGCGGATTGTCCGATAGAGATCGTTGATGACCTCCGCCGTCGTGCGATCGCGCCCGCTCGCGAATTGCCAGCCGTCGCGCGTCATCGCGCTGCCCATTTGAAATCCCCAGCGGCCGTAGATGTCGAACGTCGAATAGTCGTGCTTGAGGAGCTCATAACCCCATCCGCGTATTCGAGAAACGTCATTCGAGATCTTGTTCGCGACTTCAGGCACGGTCGGATCGAGCACGTTCTTGTCGCGGGCGAGTCGCCAGCCGTCGGGAACGTCGTGCGGCGCTTGCAACGCACGATACCAGATTCCCGGTCGCGCGCCCCGGCGCTTCATCTCCAACGCAACGACTTGCATGTCGCCGCCGAACTTCTCGTTGCCGCGATCCCACGTTCCCGCGCCTGACTTGTCGGCGCCGCGGCCGGGCTGCCAACCGTCGTCGATCACTGCGTACGGGCGATTCGCGGTCGGCGGCGAGAGGTCGACGATGGTCTGCGAATCTCTCCACACGCTCTCGCGACTGTTCTTCCCGTATGCCCAATACCAGTCGTTGCTTCCATATATAGGCTCACGCGGGATCCGAGGATTGGGGCACATCTGTTTGCAAAACGCGCGCAACGCCGCGAACGCGCTCTCGTCCGAGCGTCCCGCGCGACACATCGCGTCGGCGATCGTGAGAGTCCGCTCGCCAAGGCGCAGTGCGACACCGCCGCTGCGAACGTCGGCCCAGAGACTCACACCGTCCGGATCGATCTGCCAGAAGCACATCGCGTTTGCGCCCGTTCTCACGCCGTAGGCGTGCGTTGCGGTTCCATCGAACGTCGCGGCATACCACGGCATGACCCGATCGGGCACGAAGGCGCGCCACTCGAGATCTCCGTAGCCGCGCTCCCACGCGTCGCCGAGGATCACGCTCACGGCGTCGATGCTCGCGCGCCATCGGAGGTGCACTCGCTTGATCGCCGTAGCGGGCGCCGAGAGGCGGATGCGAAGCGCATCGGCAATCGGGTCCGTGTCGATGCGTACGTCGCCGCTCTCGAACCGGCCGCCCGCGCTCCGAAGCCGCAGCTCCGAGCTATCTGTTTGCACGATGACGAGATCCGGAGCGCGGCGGAGGTCGACGAACGTTCCGCCCTTTTGAATTCGTGGAAGGGCGGTGACCGCCTGGAGGCCCGGCAGCGTTAGGCCGAGGGCCGCGGTCTGTTGGAGAAACTGGCGTCGCGACGTCATATCGTGGTCGAAGGCTTCATCGAGATTTCATCACAGGGTGCTGGACAGTGCGGCAGGCTTGCCTATCTTGTCGCGGCTGCGACGGCTGCCTTGGAATTCTCTCTTTCAATAAGTCAAATGATCATCTCGTCCCGCGGTGCCTCCCGCCTCGCCGTTCGGGGCCTCGCTCTCGCATTCGCGGCGGTTGTAACAGCGTGCAGCGATTCGAGCGGGCCAGGCTCGCGAACCGTGTCGGCGCTCAAGATTGGCACGGGCAACAACCAGGTCGCCAGCGCGGGGTCGGCGCTCGTGTCGCCGGTGACATTTACCGCCGTCGATGACCAAGGCCGCGCGGTATCGGGAGTCATCGTCGAGTTCACGGTTTCCGCGGGTGGTGGGTCGGTTGCCGCGCAGCGCGATACCTCGGACGGATCGGGCAACGTGACTGCCCAGTGGACCGTCGGCACGACCGCGGGACAGGCGCAGTCGCTCACCGCGGCTGTCGTCTCGGCGAGCTCGATCCCGCCCGTTCAGGCGAGTGCGTCGGTCGTCGCGGGCGCACCATCGGCGCTCGCGGGCGGAGTCGCGGGCATCTCGGCGCGTGCCGGCGATGCGATTGGCGCGGTCGCGGTGACGATTCGCGACAAGTACGGGAACGCCGCGTCGCCGTCGAACGTCCGCGTGACCGTCCGTCTCGAGAACGCCGCGACCACGACGCTCGCCGGCACACTCGAGTCGCGCACCGACGGCAGTGGAAACGCGGTCTTTACGAATCTCTCAACGACCGGAAAGTCGGGTGTCGTGACGCTCCTCTTCGAAAGCGACGGGCTCAGTTCCGCGCGCATTCCGCTGACGCTCAGCGGCGGCCAGCCGGCGAAGATCTCGACCGTCACCAGTGCGACCATCGACGCCGAGGCGTTGTTGAGCGGGCCGGTGGTCTCGGCGAAGGTGCTGGACACGTGGGACAATCCGGTCGCCGGCGTGACGGTGTCGTTCACGATCAGCGGTTCGGCGGCCGGCAGCGCCACGACCGGCAACGACGGCGTCGCGACATTGTCGTCGTGGATCGTGCCGCAGATCGGGACGTATCAGCTCGTCGCGTCCGCGCCCGGCGTCGCGACGGGCGCGCAATTCACGCTCAACGCGCACGCGGTCGCGGCGAAGATTCTCTCGCCGCTCGCCACCAACCCGTCGAGCGGAACGGTCGCGCACGGACTCGTCCTCGGCGTCCTTGCGATCGACGCGATTGGACGCCCGGTCCCGAACACGCCCTTGACGTGGACGCTGAACGGAGTCGATCACCAGGTGACCACGGATGGAAATGGAGTCGCGACGTTCACGGCAGACCTGCCGACGAAGTCCGGGAACACGCCGATTCTCGTGACCGCGAGCCCAACGGTTTCGGTGACGATGAACATTCAAGCGTTGCCGGGCGGCGTCGTGTCGGTCGTTCCGTCCAAGGACTCCATCGACGCGCCGGCGGGAACGACGGTCAGCGCGACCTTCACCGTCGAAGACTCGTACGGTAATCCGATTCCGAACACTCCGATCACCGCGTCGGTCGATCCGGCGTTCGCAACGGGTCTCGGATTCCAGGCGATCAGCGATGCATCGGGCATCGTCACGATGACGACGACGCTCGACCAGTACGCAGGCTACGTCGAGTTCAATCCCGGATTGAATTCGAAACACACGCGAGTCTACGCGACGGCGGCCGCCGGTTCGGTTCGCGTCACGAGCGCTCCGTGCGTGAAGCCAGTGAACGGCGGAACGACGACGTTGGTCGAAGCCCGGGTGTTCAACCCGAACGGGCGTCTCACCGACAACGTCGGCGTGACATGGACTCCTGCCGCCGGGAGCGGACCGGTGTCGAATCCGTTCGGCCCGGTGAACCAACAGGCGAGCGCCGTCGTCATCTCGCAGGGCGGCGGGTATGCGCCGGTCACGTGGTTTGTCACCGCCGTGATCGGAACGTACACGATCACGGCGCAAGGGCCGCAGGGATACGACGCGCCTCCGACGGTGTCGTTCAGCTGCAGCGTCAACTAGGATAGTTCTGAGTTTGGGGCTGATGAATGGAACCGTTCGCTGGCTTCCGCGGTGGAAGACAGTACTTCGAGAGGAAGCGCCGGGCATTTGCCCGGCGTTTTTCCTTTGATGTGGATCCGACGCGCGATAGGGCGACTCCGGCCCCTGGTATCCGAATGATCGGTTGGGGACTGTGCTGCCTCGTGCTCGATACGGCGATCAAGTTCCGATCGGCGACGCACGCCTATGTCTGGCGGTTGAGCGAAGAGGACCGCCAGGCATATCTCAACGGGATCGCATTAGAGAATGCGAAATCGCTGATCGATGTGCTGTGTTATTGCCAGGCGCTCGACATCCGTGCGTTTCGCGTGTCGAGCTCGATCTTTCCGCTCGCGACGCATCCGCTGTCCCGCTACCGCCTCGAGTCCCTTCCCGATGGCGACGAGGTTCGGCGACGTCTGGAGATCGCCGGCAACGTCGCCGCGCGCGCTGACATTCGTCTGAGCTTTCATCCCGACCAGTTCGTCGTGCTCAACTCCCTTCGACCGGAGGTCGTCGAGAGCTCGATCAGAGAGCTCGAATGGCAGGCGGAGATCGCCGAGATCATTGGCGCGGACGTCCTGTGTCTCCACGGCGGCAGCGCGCAGGGCGGCGTTGAAGAGGCGGCGAATCGTCTCATCGGCGCGATCGAGCGTCTCTCTGTTCGCGCGCGACTGCGTCTCGCGCTGGAGAACGACGACCGCTGTTTCTCCGCGGCCGATCTCCTGCCGGTCTGTCTCGCGACGGGCGTTCCGCTCGTCCTCGACGCGCATCACCATCGCGTGATCACCGGCGATCTGTCGATCGAGGAAGCGACTGATTGGGCGCTCGCGTCCTGGGGTGACCGCGAGCCGTATTTCCATATGTCGTCGCCGCGCGATGGTTGGATGAGCGGCGATCCGCGTCCACACGCGGACTACATCGACCCGGCCGACGTCCCCGCGTATTGGCGCGCGATTCCGCGGCTGACGGTGGACGTGGAAGCCAAGGCCAAAGAGCGCGCGGTGCTCGCGATTCGAAACGTCAGGCGCGGCGGGTCGACGATACCTTCTCCCTAGTACGAAGCGCGGTGCCTCGCTCACCGTTTCTGCTTCGATCGCGCGAGCGCGTCGTCGAGCATCTTCACGAGGGCATCGCGATCGTAGCTGAACTTCTGATCTTGGTTCAGCTGAACGATCTCGTCGACAAGCTTGCGAATCGCGATCGCGGCCTGATTCTGCGCGGGCACGACGAGATACCGGAGCTTCGGGTTGTCGTTGGTGATCGCGTCGTAGACCGCGTCGGCCACGTCGTCCGGCGCCGGGTATGACTCGAACGCGCGCATCGAGCTCAACGCCGATCGCATTTGCGCCTCGAAGCGCGAGCCCTTGTACGCGTTCGTGTCCGTTCTCGCGATGACGCTCTTGCCGATGTCCGTGCCGTAGTTGCCGGGCTCGATGAGCGCGACCTTCACACCGAATCGCGCGAGCTCTTGCGACAACCCGTCGCCGTACGCTTCGATGGCATGCTTGGTCATGCTGTACGGGCCGATCATCGGGCTCGCGACGATGCCGTTCAGAGAACTGATATTGACGACGCGCCCCTTGGACTCGAAGAGCATCGGCGCGAACGCTTTCGTGATCCGATAGGGCCCGAGCATGTTTACGTTGACGATGTCGTTCATGTCCTTGTCGCCGACTTCGACGAGAGGGGCAACGACGGCGATTCCCGCGTTGTTCACGACCGCGTAGAGGCCGCGGCCGCCCTTCTTCACCGTCTCGACCGCCGCGGCGATTTCGGCCGGAACCGTCACGTCTAGACGGACGGCCTGGACGTTCTTTATAGTGTCGAGGTCATCGAGGTCCTTTTGCGACCGGGCCCCGGCGTAGACAAAGATTCCTTTGGCCGACAGTCGCTCGGTGATCTTTCGTCCGATGCCGCTGCTGGCCCCTGTGACGAGGACCGCTTTAGGTGAGCTCGCTTGAGCGAGCGCACCACTCGCGGGCAGGCCTGCAAGGATGAAAACGACTGGTAAAACCCGGAGGGCGAGGTTGCGTTTTCCGCTCTCGAGCGGCATCAACGTTTCATGCAGCATGATCGTGATTGGTAATGGGGTGTCTTGCCGCTACATGCGGTTACGATCATACTCCCGCCCGGTTATCACCGCACCAGCAGTACATGCCCGGCCTCTGAGGGTCACCATGGCAGTCGCACTCCTACGAAAGTCTTTCGAAACCGCACTGATAGTCGCCGCGGCGGTCGTTCCGTTGTCGCGCGCCGGCGCGCAAACACCGATGTCCGCCGTCGAGCAGGCGCGCCAAGATAGCATCCGCCGACCATATACGAAGGCGGACATCGATTTCATGTCGGGAATGATCGGTCACCACTCGCAGGCTGTGAAAATGGCCGGATGGGCCGAATCGCACGGCGCGAGCAAGTCGCTGCAGGTCTTTTGCGGACGCATCGCGATGGCACAGACCGCGGAGATCGGATTGATGTCGGCGTGGCTGAAGGATCGCAATCAGCCGGTCCCCGAGCCTGATCCGCGCGGCATGAAGATGCAGATGAACGGCATGACGATGTACATGATGATGCCGGGCATGCTCACCGAGGCCCAGATGGCGCAGCTCGACTCCGCGCGCGGCGTCAACTTCGATCGCCTGTTCTTGACGTTCATGATCCAACACCATCGCGGCGCGATCAGCATGGTGGATTCCCTCTTCAACACGCCTGGCGCCGGCCAGGACGAGATCGTTTTCAAGTTTGCTAACGACGTTCAGGCCGATCAGAGCACCGAGATCGACCGAATGGAGCAGATGCTCGAGGCGCTGCCGTCGACGAGCTCGCGCGAGCATTGATCTCGCGTTTTATCTGCCCACTTCCCTCGCCTCCCCCTCCCCTCGCATGACAAATCATCGCGTAAGCCGCTCCACCATCGTCGGATTCGTGATTGTTTCCGGCGTCGTCGGCGCCTGCTCCGGCGGATCGTCCATGATGTCTTCCGGACCCGCTCCGTCTCGCGTACCAGACATGTCCGCGCCGCTCATGAGGGCGCCGTCGCCCGATCCGCGCGTCGGCCTCAAAGCCGGGCTCCAGGACGCCGGCGAAGCAATCTGGAACTTGAGAAAAATCTCACACACGCCGTCGCCGGAAGGGTTCGCGGGCATCACGAACTCGGATCTCGCGTTCTCCGGCACGAACGTCATTCAGGGCAACTACAACGGCTTCGAGATCTGGGACATCTCGAACCCCAGCGCGCCGAGAATTCGCGTCAGCAAGATTTGTCCGGCGTCCCAGAGCGACGTCTCCGTCTTCAAGAACTTCCTGTTCGTCTCCGCCGAAGCGCCGACGGCGCGACTCGACTGCGGGAAAGACGCGCCGAAGGAAGTCGTCAGCCGCGAGCGCATCCGCGGACTGCGCATCTTCGACATCACGGACATCAACAACCCGCGCTACATCACGAACGTGCAGACGTGCCGCGGTTCACACACGCACACGGTCGTCGATGATCCGAAAGATCCGAACGACATCTACGTCTACATCTCGGGGACCTCGGGCATTCGTCCGACCGAAGAGCTCGCGCGCTGCAACGACAACCCCTGGGACCCGAACAACTCGAACTTCCGCATCGAAGTCATCAAGATTCCGCTCGCGCATCCGGAGCAGGCCGCGGTCGTCAGCTCGCCGGCGATCTTCGCCGATCCGACGCAGGGCGTCGCGAGCGCGCTGCTCTATCCGTCGGCGCACGCTGCGTCGCCGCTCGATACGGCCAACAATCGCCGGCGTGCCGAGTTCGACTCGGCGCGTATGAGACTCGCGTCGGTTCAACCGACCGCAGCCGACACGGCGCGCTGCATCTCGCAGATCGATTCGCTCGGCCGAGTGTTCAACGTCGATCCCTCAGCTGGCCGTGGTGGACGCGGTGGCCTGCCGGGCGGCGGTTGCGGTCGCGCCGCGGGCGGTGGACGTGGTCGCGGCGGGCGCGGCGGGGCCGACGCAGCCCCGGTGACGCATGAAGACTCGATGCGCGTTCAGTTCGATCGTGGCGTCGCGGCACTGGCGAAGCCGATGACGAAGTCGGACACGGCAACATATCGCAAGCAGGTCGACGCGTTGGCGAAGCAATACGGCGTCGCATCGCCGTTCGCACCGCGCACGCTCACGCAGTGCCATGACATCACCGCCTATCCGGCCGTCGGCCTCGCGGGCGGCGCGTGCGCGGGCATGGGATTGTTGCTCGACATTCGCGACACGCCCCATCCGTCGCGCATCGCCGCATACGCGGACTCGAACTTCTCATTCTGGCATTCGGCGACGTTCAGCAACGACGGATCGATGGTCCTGTTCTCGGACGAGTGGGGCGGTGGTGGCGCGGCCTACTGCCGCGCCGGTGATCCGAAGAACTGGGGCGCCGACGCGATCTTCAAGATCGTGAATGGCAAGATGGAATTTCAGAGTTATTACAAGCTGCCGGCGCCGCAAACCCAGTACGAGAACTGCGTCGCGCACAACGGTTCGCTCATTCCAATCCCCGGACGCACGATCATGGTGCAGGCGTGGTATCAGGGCGGTCTCTCGATGTTCGAGTGGACCGACCCGAAGCACCCGCACGAGATCGGGTTCTTCGATCGCGGCCCGAACGACGGCTCGCGTCTCGTCGGCGGCGGCTATTGGTCGGTGTACTGGTACAACGGCCACATCATCGGCTCCGAGATGCAGCGCGGTCTCGACGTCTTCGAGCTGACGCCGAGCGCGGCGATCTCGCAGAACGAGATTGATGCGGCGCGGACGATTCATTTCGACTTCTTGAACGTCCAGGATCAGCCGAAATTCGTCTGGCCGGCGAGCTTCGCGCTGTCGAAGGCGTACACGGACCAGCTCGAGCGTTGGAAGGGTCTCAGCGCCGATCAGGTTGCGACCGTGCGCTCCGGCATTCAGGGCGCCGAGTCGGCGAATGGCGCCGACCGCCGCAACGCGCTCGTTTCGCTCGCGGCGAAGGTGACGGGATATGAAGGCGGTTCCGCGGATCCACAGCGTGTGCAGTGGCTGGCGAAGTCGCTGCGAGATCTGGCGCAGTAGATTCGCGTCGTCGACAAGTAGAGAAAGGCCGGCAATGCCGGCCTTTCTTCTTTGGAGGACATGTGCCACACCGCGCGCCGAACGCGATAGCCGCGGGGGTCGGCTGTTGGTTGGCCGGTATCGATCCCGGCATGATCGCGGACTATACTTTGGGAACGCCGGCAGGCGGCGTCCCGTCCGCGGGCAGGACCGAGTCCACCTGAGTAGTCGCGAGTCGTTCGGACGACATACCGAACCTCCTCCGCCCGACGCCAGCGGACCCCGGGCATTCCCAAGGAGGCTCGTCATGCCCGTGCGTCAACTGCCCGTGTGTCCGAACCTGGATCAACTCAAGCGCCAGGCCAAGGACCTTCTTCGCGATCTGCGCGCCGGCGACACCGCCGCCATCGCGGAGCTCAGAGAGTTTCACCCCAATGCAATCGATCCCGCCGCCGCGAAGCTTGCCGATGCGCAGCTGGTTCTGGCGCGCAGCTACGAGGCGCCGAGTTGGACGCGGCTCGTGCAAGCGACGGAGCTCGTGAATGCCATCTGGGAAGGCGACGTCGACACCGTACGCCGTCTCGTCGCACGCAACCCGCACCTTGTTCATGAGAATGCTCTAATACGAAAAAACAGCAACTGGGGTCCGCCGATGACCTACGCCGCGAACCTCGGACGCGACGAGATCATTCTCATGCTGTACGACCTCGGCGCGCGCGACCTGCAATCGGCGATCGATCGCGCGACGCTGCAGTCGAAGATCACGACGGCGCGGATGCTTCACGAGATGGCCGGACGGCCAATCCCGCCTGAAGGCGCACTCGCCGGAGCGGCGTACACGTTGAGCGCCGAAGGAACGGCATTCGCGCTGGAAGTCGGGGCGAAGGTGTACGCGGAGGATGGACGACGAGTCGCGCCCGTCGACGTCGTGCTCGAGACAGACTCGCGGCGGCCGAAAGCGAAGCACGCAATTCTCGAGATGTACGCGGATCACGGTTTCATTTTTCCGGACACCCCGACGATGGCGCTGCACCGCGGACGTATCGATCTCCTCGAGGCGCACCTTCGGCGTGATCCGTCTGTTCTCGATCGGACGTTCTCGCACGAGGAGATCTATCCGCCCGAGATGGGTTGCAAAGCCGAGCGCGACGCGACCGTCGGCACGCCGCTCGACGGAACGACACTCCTCCACATGTGCGCCGACTACGACGAGATCGAGATCGCCGAGTGGCTCATCGCGAACGGCGCCGATGTCAACGCGAAGGCGAGAGTAGGCACGAGCGGCTTCGGCGGATACACACCGTTGTTCTGTACGGTCGTGTCGCAGCCGAACTTCTGGATGAACTTTCGAGATCGCGGTCCGTTTGTCGCGCCGTTCACGGAGCTCTTGCTTCGCAACGGCGCCGACCCCAACGTCCGAGCTTCTATTTGGAAGCAGCTTCATCCCGGCTACCTCGACTCGACGCGGCGTGAGTATCGGGATGTGACGGCGCTGTCGTGGGGCCGCGGGTTCATTCCAAAGGTGTTCGTCAGCGAACCGGCAATGGAGTTGATAGCCTCGGCCGGCGGAGTCGAGTAGCTCCAGAACCTCGGGCCGGAGCGCGCGGGTAGGGATTCATGTCGAGAGGCGCCGATCGGCTCCGACTATAACGAACGCGCCGACGGCGCCCGACCTGAGGAAACGACGATGCGATATATGTTGATGATGAACGCTCCTCGCGGCAGCGGGGATTGGAACGTGAGCTCTTGGTCTCCGGAGGACCTCAAAGCGCACATCGGGTTCATGCTCGCGCTCAACGACGATCTCCGAAAGGCCGGCGAGCTCGTCTCAGCGGAGGGGCTGGCGATGCCGGGCGAGGCAAAGCTCGTGCGGATGAGCAAGTCTGGCGGACCGCCGGTCACGGACGGCGTCTTTCCCGAATCGAAGGAGTTTCTCGCCGGCTTTTGGATCGTCGACGTCGACACGCCGCGGCGTGCGTACGAGATCGCCGCGCGAGTTTCGTCGGCGCCTGGACCGGGAGGCCAACCGCTCGTGATTCCCGTCGAAGTACGTCAGGTCATGAGCGGGCCGCCCGAGGTGTGACCTCGACGACACCATCGCAAGCCGACATCGGGCGCCTGCTGCGTGACCTCACGCCGCAGGTGCTCGCCGCGGTGGCGAAACGCTACGGCGACTTCGACGCGGCCGAAGACGCCGTTCAGGAATCTCTAATCGCGGCGACGCAGCAGTGGCCGGCCGCTGGCCTCCCGAGCAATCCACGCGGCTGGCTGTATCACGTCGCCATCCGCCGGCTCAGCGACCTCGCGCGCGGTGAAGTCGCTCGCCGTCGACGGGAAGAAGCCGTGAGCAACGAATCGTCGATCGAAACCGTGATTCCCGCCATGCTCGGCGAGATGACCGCTGACGAGGACGACTCGCTCGTGCTCGTCTTCATGTGCTGTCATCCGGCGCTGACGACGACGTCCGCGATCGCGCTGACGCTGCGCGCGGTCGGCGGACTCACGACGGCCCAAATCGCGAACGCGTTTCTCACGCCGGAAGCGACGATGGCGCAGCGCATCAGTCGCGCGAAACAGACCATCAAGAACTCCGGAACGGCGTTCTCGATGCCGACCGACGCCGAGCGCGACGACCGGCTCGCTGCGGTGTTGCACGTGCTCTACTTGATTTTCAGCGAGGGCTACACGAGTAGCGTCGGCGAGACGCTCCATCGGCCGGACCTCTCGAATGAAGCGATTCGGTTGACGCGCATGCTGCACGCGCAGCTGCCGAACGACGGCGAGGTCACCGGGCTCCTCGCGTTGATGCTGCTGACCGACGCTCGGCGCGCTGCCCGAACGGGTGTTCAGGGTGAGATCGTTCCGCTCAACGAGCAGGATCGCAGCAAGTGGGACCAGCGTCTCATTGCCGAGGGCGTCGCGCTCGTGTCAACGGCGTTGTCGAACGGTGTGGTCGGGTACTACCAGCTGCAAGCGGCGATCGCGGCGGCGCATGACGGGGCCCGTAGAGCTGAAGACACTGACTGGCGGCAGATAGCCGGTCTCTATACGGCGCTCGAGGCGATCGCGAAGAATCCGATGATCCAGCTCAATCGTGCGGTCGCCGTCGCGATGGTCGAAGGGCCGGCGCGCGGCCTCGAGCTCGTCGATGCGCTCGACGTCGACGGCGGCCTCAAAGGGCACTATCGTCTCGACGCGGTGCGCGGTCACTTCTATGAGATGGCGGGCGACGTCACGCGAGCGATCGAATCCTTTCGGCTGGCGGCGCTGCGCACGGCGAGCACGCCGGAGCGCGACTACCTGCAGATGAAGGCCGCGAAGCTCGCGAGCAAACGAAAGTAGGTAAACCCCTCCACCGACTCATTCATGGAAGCGACTGTATGAAAGCGATCATTCCCTATCTCAATTTCGACGGCAACACGCGCGAAGCGATGGAATTCTACAAGAAGTGCACGGGCGGAAACCTCGCCATCCAAAGCTTTGCTGACGCGAAGATGCCGGTTCCACCCGGCACGGAGCAGCGCATCGTTCACGCGCATCTGACGAGTGGCGGCGGAGAGCTCATGGCGTCGGACACGATGCCGGGCCAACCGCTCCATCAGGGAAACAACGTGTACGTGAGCGTCCAGTGCGACACCGTCGAAGAGATCGATCGGCTCTTCAAGGGACTCAGTGACGGTGCAACCATCACGATGCCGCTTGCGGATCAGTTCTGGGGCGCGAAGTTCGGAATGCTGATCGACAAGTTTGGTGTGAACTGGATGTTCAACTGCGAGTTGAAGAAGTAGGAGTCCCTCGAAAGCCATAACACCATTGTTTGACGCAGAGACGCAGAGAGCGCAGAGAACAACGCCGATTCGGTCATGACCTATCAGACCGCACGGCAGCATTGTCATCAATCAAAGTCAAAAGCTTTGTTAAACAGGAACGAGGTCGTTTTTGCGCCGTCCTCTGCGCTCTCTGCGGCTCTGCGTCAAAATGCGGGGTTCCGATGTTCCGGCATTCCGCTCTTCCGATGTTGCGCGATACGACCGAGACAAGGATCCCATCCACGAATCTTCTTGTGAAAACTTTAACTATTCGCCGCACCACTGTTCTCCTCGCGTTCGCCACTTCCCTCGGCGCGCAGCAAGCTCGCACGTATTTCCCGCCGCGCGGCGAATGGAAGCACGCGTCCGCGGCGTCGGTCGGGATGGACTCGGCGAAGCTCGCCGCGGCCGTCGAATTCGCCGAAGCACACGGAAGCAGCTGGGATTTCGATCGCGACCAGGTTCGCACGTTCGGGAGACCACTCGGGCCGCTTCCGAAATCCCGCGCCGCGACCAACGGCATCATCCTTCGCCACGGATACATCATCGCGTCGTTCGGCGACGTCGAGGCGAACGATCCCGTCTACAGCGCCGCGAAGAGCTTCTTGTCGACCGTCGCCGCGGTTGCCGTGGACAAAGGGTTGATCAAGAACGTGAATGATCCGGTCGCCAACTACATCCACGACGGTGGCTACGACTCCCCGCACAACAAGCTCGTCACGTGGAAGAACCACCTCCAGCAAGAGAGCGAGTGGGAAGGCAACATGTGGGGAAAGAATTCCGACTTCATTGGACACGAAGAGTTTGGCGCCGGAGAACGAAAGCCGCGCGCGATCCAAGCGCCGGGCACGTACTACGAGTACAATGACGTCCGTATCAACCGGTTCTCACTCGCACTCGCACGACTGTTCGGGACATCGGTGCCCGATGTACTGAAGACCAACATCATGGACCCGATCGGCGCGTCGAATCAGTGGCGCTGGGTTCCATATGACAACTCTCAAGTCGAGATCAACGGGAAGAAGATCGGCTCGGTCAGCGGCGGCACGCGATGGGGCGGCGGCCTGTGGATCAACTCGGAAGACCTCGCGCGCTTCGGGCTGCTCGTCTTGAACAAGGGCCAGTGGTCCGGGAGGCAGCTCGTCTCGCGTCAGTGGTTCCGCGACGCGACGACGCCGAGCGAGCACGGGCCAGACTATGGCTACCTCTGGTGGCTCAACACGAAGCAAAAGCAGTGGCCGAGCGCGCCGTCGACGAGCTTCGCGGCGATCGGCAACGGGTCGAATACGATCTGGATCGATCCCGATCACGACATCGTCTTCGTCTGGCATTGGCACCAGAACAACGCGATGGACGGCGCGATTCAAAGAATTCTCGCGGCCGTCGACGACAAGTAACTCGACATCAATCACTTACCCGTCGGAGTCAACATGCGTCGAATCAACAAGCAGCTGGCGATCGTCGCGGGCGCTATGCTCGCGAGCGGCGTCGGCGTCGGGATCGCGGTCGATCGCACGGCGTTCGCACAGCAACCGACGCCCGGCATCACGCGAAAAACGCTTCAAACGGTAGACGAGCCGGGCGCGCCGAACTACCAGGCCGTGATGGCGATCGCCGAAATTCCGCCGGGCATGTCGAGCGGACGACACAAGCATCCGGGCATCGAGCTCGCCTATATCCTCGACGGCTCGATGACCGTCGAAAAGGACGGCCGGCCGACGATGACCCTGAAAGCGGGCGATGCATTGGCGAACAACGGAGAAGTGCACAACGCGAAGAACACGGGAACGAAGCCGGTGAAGATTCTCGCCGTCTATCTCGTCGAAAAAGGAAAGCCGATGGCCGAGCCGGTTCCGTAACCTTGGGCCGCTATTTCCAGCCGGTCGTCTTCGTCATGGCGATGACGTCCTCGTAACGGGGCAGGCGACCGGTGGTGAACGCGTCGAGGGTCTCGCGAATGGATGCGAGCCCCGACACGAGCGTCCCCGCGTTTCCAATGATCGACATGCGCCCGCCGCTGTTGATGGCGGGCCCAACGCCGTTCCCGCGCATCGCGCTGTCGCCGCGGAGTCGCGCGATGCTGTCATCCCGCGCGCGCAGCTGTCGGAAGATCCCGAGTGCCGACGGACGGTTCGACTTGCTCGTGTCGATCGTCCGCGTCGTCACCGGCTTCCCCGCGCTGTCGGATGTCGTAAGGATGATGCTCACGCCGGCGCTGTCGATCACCTGCACGCTGTAATAGTTGTTCGTGAACGGCGACGACCCGAACGACATTCCCTGCGACGTCAGGATGCTGAACATGCTGCCGAAGCCGCCGTTCGGCGGCACCGAACGAATGAACGTGCTCGTCGAATCGATCGGCAGCGTGCCCACATTCTTGTAGAAGCGCGGTGCGTCGTCCGCTTGGCGGAAGAGATACTGCTCGACATTCGACAGGTAGAACGCGCTCACTGTCGCGTGCCGGTCGGTCAGATACTTGCCGACATTCGCGATCGCCGACGGCCCGGCAAAGTTGCCGACGACCGGAATGATCAGATTTTTCTTCTGAAGTGTTCGCAGGTACTGGTAGTTCGCCTCGTTGGCGAGAAACGCCATGTTCCACCCGTCGACGTTCGTGAGCGTCTGAATCTGCGCGTATGTCGAGTACGTCGGCCGAAATCCGCCGCCGCCGACGCGATATCCGTAGTTGATGTCCGGGCCGGCCTCGAAGAACGAGGAGAACACGTGCTTGATCGATTGACTGTCGGTTGTCGTCAACACGAACCCGTGCTTCCCGACCAAGTCGTCGAAGATGGCCTTTCGATTCCCCTCGAACGCCGAGTCGCTCGTCTTCGCGTTGAGGGCGGCGGAAAAGAGCTCGTTAGCGTTTGCTGACGAACCGACGGTCGCCGGCAGCGGCCGCGAAAACAATTTCGACACGAACTCCGCGCGCGTCGGCGACAGCTCGAACAACGCTTTGTACATCAGATGGGCCATCGCGTTCTGGCGGCGGATGTCGAAGATCACCGCCATCCGGGGTTTGATATTCGCGATGTACGTGAAATTCTGCTCCGGCCCGACGCCGAGGTAAACGCCGTTCGGTGACAGCGACCGCTGAAGCGTCGGGATGACGTACTGATACGTCTGTTCGTTCGAGACGAAGTTTTCCGATGGAAACGATCCGCCATCCTCCGACATGCTCGTGAAGAAGTTCCAGAACTCCTTGTCGCTGAGCGATTCGGGGAGCGTCCGTGAGACCTGGGCCGGCGCGACGGTCGCGGCAGCCAACGCACACGCGAAGAGGACCAGCGAACGAGTCGGGCGATGAGGGGCGACGAACATCGCGGCTCCGCACGAGGAGGTGAGGTCGAACGGCCTGATGTCAATTCTTCGACACGTTCCGCTGCGCGCAAGGTTGCTCGCCCCGAACCAACGACGCACGACGAAGGTCGTGATTCACGATCGCCGGGGAAACGTGCGCGGAATGTTCGCGAACGTCGTGCGATCTTCCGACCGGAGTGAGCCCAGATCAGTTTTCGGGATCGGCGCCGCACGGGTTGAAATTAGCGAGGTCGCGGATGGGGATGTCGCCATATGTACGAGCTCTTCGTGAACATCTTGGGCATGCGCGCCTGCTGATGCCGGCGGTCAGTGGCATCGTTCGCGACGCGAGCGATCGCGTTCTGCTCGTGCAGTCGCGCGACGACAATTCATGGTCGACACCCGGCGGCTCGATCGAGCTGACAGATACGCCGGCCGACGCGGTCGTCCGCGAGGTGTGGGAGGAGACCGGCCTTCTGGTTTCACCGACGAGAGTGATCGCGCTCTTCGGCGGACCGGACTTTGTCGTCCGCTACCCGAATGGAGACGAGACGCAATATGTCAGCACGATGTTCGAATGTGAGATTCGCGGCGGGTCGTTGCTGGCACACGGCGACAACAGCGATGAAATCCTGGCCGCAGGGTTCTTTTCATACGACGATGCCCGCGATTTGCCGCTCGGCCCTTGGCTCCCGCCGATATTGCCGCGCCTCTACGACCGGGACGCTACATGGTTCGAGCCGCCGACCTGGACACCGGCGTGAACGCATGGCATCGTGAGCCGCACGTTCGAGGAGTCATTCCGCGGCTGACGCTCGCTCAGGATGACTCGCCAAATCGAGAGGCCCTTAGGAGATCCTAATGACGTTTACTTGGTCAGGAATGACGCGGGTCGGCTCGGCGGTGATCGCGATTGTTTCGCTCGCAAAGCCCCCGCAGGGCGGGCCGCCCGTCGGACAGGAAGTCTCCGGTATCCGTTGCGACGAGATGGAAGGATCGAGGATCCACATTCACCAACATCTGTTGATCCTCGATCATGGGAAGCCGGTCGCGATTCCAAACAACATCGGGCGTCCGCTGATCCGCTCGTGCTTGTATTGGGTTCACACGCACACACCGGACGGCATCATCCACATCGAATCGCCGAGCACCAGAACGTTCACGCTCGCCGACTTCTTCACGATCTGGGGACAACCACTGAGCAGCACCGTGGCGGCCGGCGCGAAGGCAGACAAAGGCACGAAGCTGAAAGTCTGGGTCGATGGAAAGCCTTACAAAGGCGATCCGCGCGCGATTCCACTCACGCCCCACGCCGACATCGTCGTCGAAGCCGGTCCGCCGTTTCCGGCGCCCCCGAAGTTCACGGGCTGGGGTCCACTCTAATCGACTCGGCGCGCTCTCGGCCGAGCACGAAGCGACCCTCGCGTCGTAGATAGGGCACGAGGCCGCCGGCGTCGAGAATCGCGCCGGCGATTCCGCCCAGTGCAGGACGCATCTGTGTCCAACCTGTTCGTTCGTTCATGACGACGACGCCCGACTCGTCGAACGTCATCGAAACACCATCGCCTTCGCCCAGATGATCCGTGTCGCATTCGACCGGCACGAGCCCGTTGTTGATCGCGTTCCGATAGAAGCTTCGCGCGAAGCTCTTCGCGATCACCGCGGGGATTCCCGCCGCGAGAATCACCGTCGCCGCGACCTCCATCGCCGAGCCGCAACCGAAGTTCTTGCCGGCGACGAGGACGTCGCCGGGCGTCACCGACCGCGCAAAGGCAGGGTTCAGCGACTCGAGGAGATACTGCTTGAGCATTTGCTCATCGAGGGTCTCCTTCTTTCGCGCGGACGAGATGATGTAGTCGGTATTGATGTCGTCGCCGAGGCGCCGGACGCGGCCGTGATGAGTCTTCATCGTGCGCGTCTTACCTCGCGCGGATCGGTGATCCGGCCAGTGAGAGCCGCGGCGGCACACGCGGCCGGCGACGCCAGATAGATCGACGCGGTCGCGTTTCCCATTCGCGCCTTGAAGTTGCGGTTGGCGGCCGACAGAACGTTCATTCCGTCGCTCGGAATGACGCCGCTCGTTCCACAGCACGCACCGCACCCAGGGGTCGTGATGATCGCGCCCATTCGTTCGAGCTTGGCGAGCGTTCCGTCCGCCTCGAGCGTGCGCTGCACATCGCCGGAGGCCGGCGTGACGACGAGTTGCACGCCCGCGGCGAGACGCCCGCCGCCGCGCTCGAGAATCTCGAGCGCTTCATGGAAGTCGGAGACGCGTCCTCCCGTACAGGTGCCGAGGAACACCATCTGGATCGGTGTCTCCGGAACCTCCTCGATCGGCACCACGTTCGCCGGCTGGTGTGGCAGCGACACCCGCGGCGTGATCGACGCCACATCGATGACGAGCTCGCGAGCGAACCGCGCCCCGTCGTCCGAGGCCACTGGCTCGCCGATGTCGGCCCCGCGACTGTTCAAATACTCTAACAGGACGTCGTCGGCCCCCCAAATCGCCGCCTTCGCGCCCGCTTCGACCGCGAGATTGCTCAAGACCAGTCGGTCGTCCAGCGAAAACTCGCCCACCGACAGGCCCGCAAACTCGAGCGCATGGTACTCCGCGCCGTCGGCGCCGAGCGCCGCGACCATCGCGAGCGCGACGTCCTTGGCTGTGAGCTCGCTCGCCCGGCGTCCGTCGAGGATCACCCGAATCGTTTCCGGGACGCGAAGCCACAGCTGGCCGGTGAGCATCGCCGCCGCGAAGTCCGACGATCCGATGCCCGTCGCGAAGACGTTCAGCGCGCCACACGTCACCGTGTGACTGTCAGCGCCGATGACGAGCATTCCCGGCCGCGCATGCACGCGGTCGACGGCGATCTGATGGCTGATACCATCGCCGACGTCGTACGCGAGAATGTCGTTGTCCCGCGCGAAAGTCTTCACCTGGTCGTGAAAGCCTTGCGTTGCCGGCGAGCTTGGTGGCGCGTAGTGATCGAGCGCGAAGAAGATTCGCTTCGGATCGCGCACCCGAGTCCCGCCCATCTTCGTGAAATAGTCGATCGCCATCGGCGCCGACGCGTCGGTGCCAAGGATGAAATCGACGTCGCAGACGACGACGTCGCCCGCTCGCGCGTCCACGCCTGATCGCGCCGACAAGACTTTTTCGCTGATCGTCCTGGGCCTCATCGTACGACCGCCGTCGATTCTTCGCGGACTTCAACGGTGACGCGCGACGCCGCGCCGTCGACCCACGCCGAGCCGATGAGATTGCCGAGCGTGTTCACGGCGGTGCGACACATGTCGAGCGGACGATCGATCGCGGCGACGAGCGCGATTCCCGCCGCCGCTTCGGTGCCAAGTCCGACGGCGTTGAGGACGATGAGCGTCGTGACGAGTGAGCTCCCGGGAACGCCGGCGCCGGCGAACGCGGCAGCTGTCGAGGCGAGCACGATGGTCAGCTGTCGTCCGGTGGTTAGTGGAAAGCCAAACAGAGTCGCGATGAAGACCGCCGTCACTGCCTTGTACGCGGCCGCTCCATTCTTGTCGATCGTTGCGCCGGCTGGAAGCACGAAGCCGGCCGCTTCCTCGCTCACGCCGACGCGTCTCGCCGCCGCAATGCTGACCGGAAGCGCTGCGCTCGACGACGCCGTCGCGAACGCGAGCATCACGGCATCGGACGTCTCGCGCAAGAATTCCTTGATTCGAAAGCCGGCCAGACGAACCGCGGGCAACAACACGATCGCGACGTGAATGATCAGCGCCGCGATGACCGCGGCGGCGAACGTGAGAAGATCGCCGAGCAGCGACGCACCGAACTTCGCCACCGTCGCGGCGATGAGGACGAACACGGCGATCGGCGCGAGCTGCATCATCCAGCCGATGAGGATCGTCGACAAATCGTTCAGACGCTCGAACGCCGAGATCACCTGTCGTCGCTTGTCGGGCGGCAGCGTCGTCGTTGCCGCGGCGAACAGACAGACCGCAACGATCAGGGGCAGCAGCTCACCCTGCGACGCCGCCGCGAACGGGTTCTGCGGAATCAACGCCAGGAGTTGCTGCGTGACGCTCGGCAGCGTTCCAGCCGGCGACGTCGCGGCGACCGTTGCCGGAGCCGGCAGCGCGCGGAAAGGTGCGACCTCTCCAGCGATGAATCCGATTCCGGACGCGATGAACGTCGTTATGAGGAAATACGAAAGGGTCCGTCCGCCGATCGCGCCGAGGCGTCGAATGTCGCCAAGAGAGCCTACAGCCGTGAACAGGCTCGCGATCACGAGCGGGACGACGATCATCGTCACGAGGCGGATGAACGCCGTCCCGATGGGTTCGATGGCGATCAGTACGACGTTCAGCGACGACGCCCACGCGAGCTTCGACAGGGCACCGAGCACCGCGCCGGCGACCAGGCCCGCGAAGATGTTTCGCGGGAGCGAGCGCTTCACGCGTTCACTGCGAGAACGTCTCGCAGAGCGCTGAGCGTACGGTTCACGTCGTCGAGCCGGATGTCGCCCATGTGACCGATACGGAATCCCTCCGTCGCGAACCGTCCGAGTCCGGCCGCGGTGAGAATGCCGCGAGCTTTGAGGCCCTCGCGCACCGCCGCTGGCGATGCGAACGCCAACGCGGTCATCGTCGCGGACTGGCGAGCGAAGCCGGTGCACTGAAGCACGAGACCAAGGTCGCTCGCGCCGCAGCGGGCACGCTCGCTCATCGCGGCGTGTCGCTCGAAGACGTTGTTTAGACCTTCCTCATGAATCATCCGAAGCGATTCAGCGATCTGGAGCGCGAGATGCACGGGCGTCGTTCCGGGAGTCTCTGGCTTCGGCTTCGTGATGATCTGCTCGATCGCAAGGAAATCCCAGTAGTTTCGCGGAAGCCTCGCGTGTGCGGTTGCGGCTTTCGCCCGCTCGCTCAGGACGGCGAACGACATGCCGGGGCTCGACATCAAGCATTTCTGGGATGCCGTCACGGCAACGTCCACGCCCCACGCGTCCATCTCGAACGGCATCCCGCCGATCGATGACACCCCGTCGACGAGGGCCAGCGCGCCGTACTTGTCTGCGATTCGCGCGACGGCGGCGACATCGTTCGCGACGCCGGTCGATGAATCCGTGTACGCGACCGTTACCGCCCGCGCGCTCGGGTGCTCGGAGAACGCCGTCTCGAGCTCGGCGAGATCGATGTCGCGCGTCCAGTCCGTCGCGACGCGATGCACGGTGAGACCGTACGACTCCGCGAACCCGGCCCACATCTCCCCGAACTTGCCGTTGCAGCACGAGACGATCTCGTCGCCGGCCGAGAACAGGTTGCAGATCGTCGCTTCGAGCGCCCCGCGACCCGTTGTGTGCACGGGAAGCGGTGCACGACGAGTACCGAAGACAGGCGGAAGCAGCTCGACGATCGTTGCGAGCTCGCGCGCGAACTCCGGACTCCGATGGTGAATCATCGGACGCGCGCCCGCGTCGAGCACGCGCTGTGGAACGCGCGTCGGACCTGGCGTCATCAGCAACATCGGCTCGCTGCTCATCGGACTACTCGATCACGCCCTTCTTTCGAAGCGCCTCGTCGATCTCGGGCCGGAACAGCACGCCCGATTTGATCTCCGCGACACGGCTCCGCTCGCGCGACATCAAATCCTCGACGAGGCGCAACACTTCGACGGCCTCGCCGCGAGGAATGACCGCGATTCCGTCCGCGTCACCAACGACGATGTCGCCGGGGATCACGACGACGCCGCCGCAGCTGATCGGAACGTTGATCTCGCCCGGACCGTCCTTGTCGCAGCCGCCGGCGCAGACGGTTCGGCTGAACGCCGGGAACCCGAGCGCCGTGAGTCCTTCGACGTCTCGAATGGCGCCGTCGACGATGATTCCGCCGAGCTTCGCGGCGACAGCGGTATTGCACATGAGCTCACCGAAGACCGCGCTCGTGGTGTTGCCGCAGGTGTTCACGAGGACGATGTCGCCCGGGGCCGCGACTTGAAGCGCCTTGTGGATCATGAGATTGTCCGCGGGCCGCGCGTTCACCGTGACCGCGAGTCCACAGAGCGTCAGCCCGGTGCGCGACTGCACCCCGGGATCCATGAAGTTGAATCGCCCCATCGCATCCGCGAGATTCGGCGACGCGAGACCGCGGAATCGTTCGACGAGGGCTGTGTCGAGTCGCGGCGGTGACGGGAGGACGCGAAAGCCGAGTTTTCCGGCGATTGCCATTGACGGGCTGTGTTTGGACGAAGCGCTGGCTCGATTGAAAACCAACCGCCCGCACCCCGGTAGCGCAACCATGGATTTGTTCGTTCGGGCCGGAACTGACGTCGTGGCGCAACCACCTTCGTCCCGCTAAGACTATACGATCATGATCACGCTCTCCCCCACTGTGCTCGAGGGACACGGAGTCCGGCTCGAACCGCTCACGCACGACCACGCCGACGGCCTTGCGGCTGCCGCGAGCGACGGCCGGCTGTGGGAGCTGTGGTACACATCCGTGCCCACGCCCGACACCACCGCGACGTACATCGACAACGCACTCGAGGGTCAGGCTGCCGGTCACATGCTGCCGTGGGCTGTTAGAGAATCCTCAGGCGAGATCGTCGGAACCACGCGCTACCACGACATCGTCCCGACGATCGATCGCGTCGAGATCGGCTACACGTGGTACGCGGGCCGTTGGCAACGCAGCCATGTCAACACCGCCTGCAAGCTCCTCCTGTTGTCGCACGCGTTCGACTCGCTCGGCTGCGCGGTGGTCGGTCTTCGCACGGACAACTTCAATGTCGCCTCGCAGCGGGCCATCGCCGCGCTCGGCGCGAAGCGCGACGGCGTCCTCCGCCACCATCAGGCACGGCGAGACGGGACGGCGCGAGACAGCGTCATGTTCAGCATCCTCGCCGCCGAGTGGCGCGACGTTCGGCGAAATCTCGAGACGCGGTTGACACGCCACTCGAAGCCACTGATCACATGAGCAAACACCTATCGCGTCGCGAGTTCGTCGCGGCGGCAACCGCCGTTGCCGCGGTGCCGGCGATCCCAGCGCTCTCGCGCGCGGAACGGTCGATCGACGCGTTCGTCAACTTGGCTCGCTCGCCGATCGACAACGACTTGCTCGAGGTCACGATCGCAAAGCTGCACGGCTTCTACAACGCGAAGAAGTACACCGTGACCGAGGTGACGCACTGGTATCTCGATCGAATCGCAAAGTACAACAGCGTGTACCGCGCGATCCTTCACGTCGATTCGGCGGGCGCTCTCGCTACCGCGACGCAGCAAGACGCGGCGGCAAAAGCAGGCGGCGCGGCGTTCAAGCGCGGGCCGCTATGGGGAGTGCCGATCGTCATCAAGGCGAATACGAGCGTCAAAGGACTCGTCACGAGCGCCGGATGGGCGGGTTACCTGATTCCCGGTCTGGAGCTCGTCGCTCCCATGGACGCGACGGTCGTCGCAAAGCTCAAGGCGGCAGGCGCGGTGATTCTCGGGCAGACCAACATGCCGGACTTCGCGGCGAGTGATACCAACATCAGCACCGCGTTCGGTCGCACCGGCAACGCGTACAACCCACGCTACAGTCCCGGTGGGTCGTCCGGCGGAACAGTCACTGCCGTCACCGCTAACTTCTGTATGCTCGGCACGGGGACGGATACAGCGAACTCGATTCGCATGCCCTCGGGCACGAGCTCGGTCGTCGGAGTGCTGCCGACGCGCGGACTCGTGAGCATCGCCGGAATTCACCCGCTCGACTGGCTGCTCGACAACACCGGCCCGATCGCGCGCGACGTTTCGGACGCGGCAGTCGCGCTCAGCGTCATGGCCGGCGAAGATCCGCGTGACTTCCGCACGAAAGGCTCCCCGGCGCAAGCCGAATCCGGGCCGTATTCAAAGTATTTGAATGCCGACGCGCTGAAGGGCAAGCGATTCGGAGTTCCGTCATTCATCGTCGGCGGAAACGGCGGCGCCGAGGGAATCCCGTTGCAGCCGGATACGCGGGAGCTGTTCGTCAAGGCGATCGACGCGCTGCGCGCCACCGGCGCGACCGTCGTTCAAGACGACGCTATTCTTGGCGACGGATTCGCCGCGCTCGCCCACTCACCGAACACTCAGCCCTACGTCGCGGAGGGCGTCGAGAACTTTCTGCGCGACTACGGTCCGCCGGCGTATCACTCGACGACCGAATACGCCGCGGCTGTCGGAACGCCAATGCCTCAGTACATGCGTCCCGGTCAAGCCGCGCGAACGATCGAGAACGATCCGGCCGCGAACGACAACTTCTGGCAGCCGCAGAAGAACGCGCAAGCCGCCTATGAAGAAACTTTGACGAAGTTCCAGCTCGACGGATTCGTGTACCCGGCGCTCCAGATGCCGCCGAATGACGAAGTGGCACTTGCCGTCGCGGGTCAGCGAAGCCAAGGACCGCATAGCAACACAGGCTGGGTGAATCCAATCGGTGTGCCCGCCGCGGTCGTACCCGCCGGCTTCTATCGGAGCGGCCTTCCGTTCGGCATCGAATTCTCGGCGAGGCGATGGAAGGACGGCGACTTGCTCGGCTGGGCTTACGCGTACGAGCAAGCGACGAAATTCCGAAAGCCGCCGTTGCTGAAAGAGAAAGCATAACTCGGTTGAACTGATATGGCCTGAGAGCGATCCTTCGAGCTCGCTCACGTTGACCACCCGCGAGGAATCAGTCGATGCTGTACACCATTCTCTGCTACAACTCCGAGGACGTTCTCGATTGGTCCAAAGAGAAGGACGCGGACGTCATGGAGAAGCTCCAAGCCGTCCAGCGTCCGCTCAGACAAAAGGGGAAGCTCGGACCGGTCGCGCGGCTTCACGGGTCGTCGTCCGCGCGGACGCTCCGCAAGCAGCGCGAGCCCTACTTCATCACCGACGGTCCGTTCGCCGAAGCGAAGGAGCAGATCCTCGGTTTCTATATCGTCGATTGCGAAGACGAGACTGAAGCGATGGACATCGCGCGCGACCTCGGCGAGGCCAACCCGGGCGGAGCCTTCGAAGTTCGTCCGCTCCTTTATTTCGACCCGGGTAGCGGCGTCACGGCCGAAAACAATGTCTCACTTCCTGAACGGCAGTAGGGCGCGGAGCCGCGGTTCGCGAAGATAGAGCTCGAACTCTCATGACTCACATTCCGGCAAACGCCGGCCTGCCCCTGTAAGGAGGCTTTACGCAACCACTTGGAATGGCCGTGCTCGGCGGCGTGGTCGTGATGCTCGCCTGGGAGATCATCGTCGCCGTTATCGCGAAGCGCCGTCCTGTGCCGCTGATCATTTATGCGATCGGCGTCATCGTCGCGGCCACCGTGGCCGCGTTCCTCCTGGTTCCGAAGTCGGGCGGTCCGTCGACGCTTCTCTTGGGAAGCGTCGGAGTGGGCTTTCTCTCCGCCGTCGGCGTGATCGTGATTTGGGAGCTCACGAACAGCGAGGAAGCGAGGCAGAAGGCCGGCGGTGGTACAGGCGTCGGCGTTCGCGTCGTGCGCGATCTGGTGATTCGCGGCGTCGCGTTTTCAGTTCTGATATTCGTGATCTCGATGATCGTTCGGACATTGCATCATGCGGCCTGATGAAGGTCGGGCTCCAACGGCCATGACCGGCAACAAGAATTCAGAGGATACTCATGCTCGTCGAACGCCGACCTGTATCCCGTAAGACGCCTCTCGACGGCCGACTCGAGATCACGAAGATCGGCGCTGTCCGCCTCGGGGGACTCGGCGACGGTTTCGAGGTCGTTCTCGGCGACGAGCACGCGCCCGCGCGCGTAGGGACGATGGAGTGCACGTGCCGAGGGCCCGAGCGCCCGCACGTTCACTACTTTCTCGAGAGCGACGCCCTTAAACAGCTCGAGCCCGGGCGCGAGGTCGAGCTCGATCTCGAGGACACGGCGGTCAACGTGATTCGTGTGATGCCTGTATGATGATGGCGCGCGGGATTTGCCTCCTTCTCGCGACAACTGTCGCGGCGAGTGCGTCGGCCCAGTCGACCGCCACGCTGCTCGGCTACCGAACAGCCGTGCCAAAAGGGTGGTCGCCGCGCACGCCGTCGTCGTCCGCGAGACTGGCCGAGTATGTCGCGCTCGGCTCAGACAATGCGGGCGTCGCCGAAGTCGTCGTCTAGTTTTTCGGGAAAGGCCAGGGCGGCAACGTCCAGGCGAACCTCACCCGCTGGAAAGGCCAGTTCTCGACGACCGACGGATCGCCGGTGTCGGACCGTCGGCTCTCGTCGTCGGCCAGCGCGACGCTTTCATGAAGTTTGTGCGGGGCCTGAAAGACTCAGGCCCCGCTAAGACTTCGACGCGTTAGTCGAGGTACGGCGACTCTTCGTCCTCGTCAACGATATGGAACCATTTCGACAGCGCGTCGGCTTCCGCGTCTTTCGGATTCATGGCATCCGGCGAGGCGAGCGATTTCGCGAGGTCGACAAGCATCGGGCTCAGGTGCGCGCCGTAGCGAACGAGATTGTTCGCGCGCGACCGTGAGGCGAGAAGGAACGCTAGCGGCGCCTGATCTCGCTTGAGCGCGTTACACCCAGGACATGCGAGGACGAGGTTGTCCCGGCGATCGAACGCCGTTTGTCCTCGGCGCGGAGCGACGTGATCGAGCGTCATGACGGCGGGCGTGAAGCGAACGCCGCAGTACGCGCAAACCGGCCCGTGTTGGGCGAGGAGCCAGTGCCGCGTTTCGACATACGCCGTGCGGCTGGTTGGGTGTGACGTCAGCGACGTCGGAGTGGCCGACGATCCAGATCGTCGGCGTCGGCGCGATGGTCCCGAGCGCGACGTGGAGTGCGAGGCGGCGTCGTGGGCCCGCGATCGAGGCGGACTGGACGACGTTCCGTGTTTTCGACTTGACCGTTCCTGCGAGTGGCGGGGTGTCGCGTGCTGCACGCTACTTGGCGGCGGCGGCTCGCGGTACGGTGAGTCGTATGGCGTGTGACTCAAACAGAATAAGTGGCAATTGTTGAACTTTAGACGGCGATCCCCGGTAGGGCGTCACAATGTTTGGCACCGGACCGGCCTTTTGGCCGCCGTCGTATTTAATCTAACCCCTTAGATCGCGCGCGGTTTCAAACTTTTAGGCGGGTCGCGAGCGTCCCCGCCCCAAGTCCTATCTTCGCGTCCGCCTCGGCAGTGGCGCCTCGACCGCCGCCATGAACGACAGCGCCCGGTTCTTCGATGACCCGCCAGACGTAATCGTCCGAAGCCCGATCTCATAGCGCGCCTCGAACGAAATCCGCCGGTCGTGAAAGTCGAACCCGAGACCAGCGCCCGTCACCCAGCCGAAATCAGGGTTGTTGAACTTCGAACCGCCGCTCGACGATTGAAGTTGACCGCAGCTCGCGCTTACTGAGGCGCCGCTCGCCACACCATCCGCCCCGCACGAGATTTTGATGTCGAGCGCTGGCCCCGTGAACGCGAACGGCTTGAAGGAGCTCGAAAGGGGAGCATCACCCCGAAGCATCACCGGGATCTCGATGTAGTCCAGCTTGAAGAGCGCGTAGTCCCTCGGATTCTGCCCGAGCGACTTCATCCCCTTCATCGAATAGAGCGCCTCGATCTGTGTCGAAAAGTTCGACGAGAACGGCGTCACGAGATCGACGCCGCCGACAAAACCGCGCCGGTCCGCCGTTGCCCCGAGGCCGTCGCCGGCGAACGTCGCGAGGTTGAGCCCTCCCGTGAAGCCGAAGCGCGCGGGCGGAAGCGGCGTACCGGTTCCCTGGGCAAGGCTCGTCCGACTCGCGACCGCCAGCGCGATCGCCGACAGCGATCTCAGAATTCGCATTCGAATATTGTGAATGTTGTCCGACTCGCGTCGGCACCGTGCCTTCACGCGCGCTTGGATATAGCAGCTTCGCGCTGCACGGTGAAGCCATGCGTCGTGATCGGGATCGCGGGGATGGCGAAATAGAACTTGCTCCCGGAGCCCAGAGCACTCTCGACCCACAGGCGCCCGCCGTGGGCCTCGATGATGCCCTTCGAGATCGCGAGGCCAAGCCCGACCCCGCGCCGATCCGTCGAGCGGGCCTGCCAATACTTGTCGAAGAGATGCGCCTGATCGGTCGGCGAGATCCCCGGTCCATCGTCCTCGACCGCGAACACCGCTTCACCACCATCTCGCCACGCGCGGAGCGCGACATTCCCGCCGGGCTGCGTGAACTTGATCGCGTTGCCGAGCAGGTTGCCGAGCACCTGGACGAGCCGACTCCGGTCGATGTGCGCGCGAACGTCGGGATCCCTCAGCTCGACGGTCAACGCGATGTTTCGTTCGTCCGCGAGATACTGAACGTTCTCCTCCGCGTGCGACAACACCGTCGAGATCGGAAGATCTTCCATCTCCAGCATCAAGCGGCCTGCGTCGATGCGCATGACGTCCAACAGATCGCCGATCAGCCGGTTCATTTGGATGACGGCGCGCTTCCCCGCCCCGAGCAACTTCGCGCGCTCGTGCGACGGCAGATCCAGTTCGGCGAGCATCTGCACGGTCGAGCTCACGACTCCCAGTGGATTCCGAAGATCGTGCGCCACGACGCCGAGGACTTCCTGCCGCGCACGAGCCATCGTTTCCGCCTCGAGACGTCCGTCGCGCTCGCGTTCGAGCGTGCACGCGCGCGCGAGTGCGCTTCCCGCCGACTGCGCCAGCAGTCGCGCGAACGCTTGATCGGTCGCTCCAAACGCCGACGATGCACGAAAGCCGAGCACCAATCCGCCGACCAGCTCGTCGCCATGGATCAGCGGCATCGCGAGAAACGCGCTGGCTTCACTGTCCGTCAGCAGACGATCGTACGCCGTTGGAAACTGCTGTCGAAACTGCTCGCGCGACTCCACCCACACCGGCTCGCGACGTCGCATCGCCTCCGCGAGCGGCGTTTCGGCATCGAGGGCCAGTGTCGGCGTCAGCGAGTCTGCCTGTCTCGCGGTGCGTCGCTCGATGACGCGAAGCTGATTCCCCGCCACCATTCCGATCATTCCGGACACGGCCTCCGCGACTTCGAGCCCCGGGCCGACCATGACGCGTGCGACGTCAGCCGGAAGCTCGGCTTCGGCCAGTCGCGTCGTGACGTCGAGCAGTCGCGTGGCGCGCGACGCGAGCTGCTCCGCGCCGGCCCGGGCGACGCGCAGCGAGTGCGTTGTGCCGCTGATGACGAGCGACAACACGATGAATACGACGAGGTCCGCGCTCTCTTCTGGATGGTTGAGCTCGAGCATGCCGAGCGGCGGGAGGATCGTGTAGTCGATCGCGACGATCGAAAGCGCGCTCGCGAATAGGCTCGGTCCGATACCGAAGAAGCGCGCCGTGAGCGCGATGTCGCCGCGAAGATCATCGCGTCGGGAACGCCGCCGACGCGCGCGAACAGCTCGGCGACGAAGTATCCGACAACTGTGAGGGCTATCGCTCCCGCATACCGAATCGCATGCGAGCGGAGGGCGGCCCATCGGCTATCCACCGGCGAGGTCATTGGATGTCGGCACTGTTACCCTAGAGCTACGCGGGGACAAAGACTCATGTTGTGCGGTAGCATCGCGTGAAGGCTCCGAGCATCCGCAGACGATCACACTCGAACGAACCGCCGGCGCTCGGCCATCTCGGTGATGACCGACTCGCACACGTAAAGGCACCGCTGGACGCCCTCGAGCGAGTGATCGCCCATGTGTCCGATGCGGATCGTCGTCTCCTTGAGTTTGCCGTAGCCGCTGCCGACGGTATAGCCGCGCGCCTGGATTGCCTCCGTGACCTCCGGGCCTTTCATGTTGCTCGGAAGCACGACGACCGTGACCGTCGGTGACTGCGCGCCCTCCGGCGCCATCACACTGAGCTCGACACCGCGACGGCGCGGCATGCCGTTCACCCACTCGATCGTGGCGTCGCGCATCGCGAGGTGGCGGTCCCAGCGACGTTCGATGCCTTCGCGGCCGATGTCGCCCATCTGCGCCTCGAGGGCGTAGAGCAGCGACGTCGCGGGAGTGCTCGGCGTCTGATTTTTCTCGGCGTAGTTATCGTATTCCACGACGTCGAAATAGAATCCTCTATTTCGAACTTTCTTGGCGCGCTCCACGTAGTCCGCCGACGCGACGGCGAACGCGAGACCAGCGGGCAGCGCGAGCGCTTTCTGCGATCCGGTGAGAAAGAAGTCGATTCCCCATCCGTCGATCGTCAGCTCGGCGCCGCCGGCGCCGGACACGCTGTCGACGATACAGAGCGCGCCGTACTTGTGGGCCAGCTCCGCGACGGCGCGAACGTCGGTGAGCACGCCGGTCGACGTCTCCGAATGCGCGACGGTCACGGCGACGTACTTCCTTTTTGCGAGCGCCGATTCGACGGCGTTGAAGTCGTGCGTCGCGCCCCACGGCACCACGACGCGATCGACCTGTCGTTCGCATGACTCGGCAACCTTCGCGAACCGCTCAGAGAACGCGCCGTTCACGAGAGCGAGGATGGCGCCCTCGGATGTGTTGCGGATCGCCATCTCCATGAATCCGGTCGCCGACGTCGCGCCGACGTAGACCGGTCGCGCGGTCAGCAGCACGTCGCGCAACCCCGCTTCGATTCGCGCAAACATCGCCTCGAACGGCCGGCCGCGATGCCCCATGATAGGGCGAGTCATTTGCGCGAGAATCTCTGGGCGGATCTCGGTGGGGCCTGGCACGAAGAACGTGCCGAACGGCTGGATCGGAGGCATGGAGGGAGCGGCCATGCGGGTGAATTTAGCGCGTGGCGATGAGAACGCTCGCTGGCTTCTGACGTCGGGATGCTGGAGTCTCATCTCCGAACGCTCGCTGCGCTCGCTGACGGGGCGCTCGCGCTCCGCGCCTCGCTGGTACGGACGCTCCCTGCGGTCGCTGGCCGGTCGTTCGCTGGCGCTCACTTGGCGGAGAGGAAGCGGTGTGCTCGCTTCGCTCGCTTGGATTGCTCTCAGAGATCAGAAGTGAGGTTCCAGAAAACGCGAGCGCAGCGAGCGAGTTCCGAATCCCCTCGCCAAGCGAGGGCGCAGCCCGATGCGCTCCGCCAGGCGGCGCAGCCGCCGTCCGAGCAAGCGACGCGCATCAGCGCGAGCGCCCCGCCAGCGAGCGCAGCGAGCGTTCAGTTGTTAGAAGCGTCCCTCTATGGCCGTCGCAGCACCTTCCCTGACGTCGACCCGGTGTACTTCCCCTCGTCGACCGCTGCGACGCCGTTCACGAAGACGTAGCGCATTCCGACCGCGAGCAGCGTCGGCTGCTCGTACGTCGACTTGTCGGTGATCGTCTTCGGATCGAACACGATGACGTCCGCGAAATAGCCCGGGGTCAAGCTGCCGCGCTCTCTGATGCCGAGCGCTTTGGCGGGACCGGAGCTGCTGCGACGAATCGCCTGCGGCATCGTGAGCACGTGCTTCGTCTCGACGTACTCATGGATCAGCTTCGGGAACGTTCCGTACTTGCGCGGATGTCCATCGCTGCCGTCGGAGTCGGTGTAGATGAAGTCCTGCACCATGAACTTCTCGATGTCCTTCTCGTTCATGTTGAACGACGCGACCGACGATCCGCCATTCAGAATGATTTGAATCGCGGCCTCGATCGGCGTCGTCTTCCGCTCGCGCGCGATCTCGTCGAGCCGTTTGCCGAGAATCGATGCGTCCTTCGACGACGTCATGAGCAGCGTGTTCGCGCCGCCGCGTCGGCGAAGATTTTCTTCCATCTCTTTCACGAGCCGCGCGCGGGTCTGCGGATCGTTGATGCGCGCGCGCAGCGAGTCGTTGCCCCCCGCTTCCGCCCACCGCGGCAGCAGCGATGCACCGACCGAGGTCCCCGACGCCGTATAGGGATATTGGCTCGCGGTGATGTCGATGCCGTCGGCGCGCGCCTTTTTCATCAGCGCGATCACCGTGTCCGACTGCCCCCAGACGTCGGCGCCGAGTGCTTTGATATGAGAAATGTGAACCGGCATCTTCGCTTCGCGGCCGATGCGAATGACTTCGTTCACCGACGCGATCAGGCCGACCGTGTACGAGCTTTCGTCGCGGATGTGCGAGTCATAGCGTCCGCCCTCCGCCGCCGCGACCTTCGCGAGATCGATGACCTCTTCGGTCGACGAATAGCTGCCCGGTGCGTAGTAGAGACCCGTCGACATCCCGATCGCACCGTCGTCCATGCCCCGTTTGACGAGCGCGCGCATGGAGTCCATTTGCACGGCCGTCGGCTTCGCGTCGGACATTCCCATCACCGCGCCGCGAACCGAGCCTTGGCCGATGTAGACCGCGGCGTTCGTGCCGATGCCGTTCTTCTCCCAGCTGCTCAACGTCCGGCCGATGTTCACCCCGCCGCCGCCATCGTTGTTCGTGATGACGGTCGTGACCCCTTGCATGAGATACGCGACGTTGCCGTGGCGAGCCGGCGCGGGACTCGACAGATCGCTCTCGGTGTGCGTGTGCGGATCGATGAATCCCGGCGCGACGATGAGACCTTTCGCGTCGATGGTCTTCGTGCCGGAGACTTGACTCGCCATCGCGTCGCCGACGAAGGCGATCTTGTCGCCGCGGATTCCGACGTCGGCGGTGCGCGCGGGGCTTCCGGATCCATCGATGACCGAGCCGCCGCGAATGAGGACGTCGACTTGCTGCTGCGCGCCGACGAGATTTGGTATTGCGGCGAACGCAAGCGCTATGGCGCCGCCGGCAATTTTGATGTAAGAGAGTGGTCGCATGCCCCAACGATGCGCGGATGCACTCCGAAGCGGGAGGGGCCGTCCGCCCGTCGATGCCACGGGGTTTCTCCTCGCCTGATTGAAATGCGCTTCGGCGACATCCTCCTCACGGCCGTGACACAGATCCGAGCGAACAAGCTTCGCTCGTTCTTCACGCTTCTCGGGATCATCGTCAGCGTCGCATTCCTCGTCGCCGTCGTCGCCGTCATTCAGGGCATGAACGCGTACGTGAAGGAGAACATCGCCGACGCGTTGATTGGGTCGAACACGTTCCAGATTCGCCGCCTGCCGATCAACATCGGATTGATCGAGGATGCCGAATGGCTTCGGATGCAGCGCCGGCCGAAGATCACCGACGCCGACGTGAATGTCGTTCGCGCTGCTCTTCCCGACGCGGAAGCCATCGCGGTGCAATCCGGCTCACCGACTCCGGTGAGCGACGTCGTCTACCGCGACAGGACGCTCGGCTCCGTGCAGGTGTACGGCGTGACGCCCGAGTACCAGCAGATCCAGGACTACAGGTTTGCGTTCGGTGAAGCGATGACCGAGGTCGACGTTCGTGAGCGGAGGCTCGTCGCCGTCGTTGGCGCGGATCTCACCGACAAGCTGTTCGACGGACGCAACCCGGTCGGTGAGTCGATCCACGTTCACGGCGTTCCGGTCACGATCATCGGCACCATTGCCGCCAAGGGCAAAATGCTCGGTCAGTCGTTCGACGGCTTCGTGATGCTGCCCATCACGACCTTCGAATCGATGTACGGGCGTCGCCAAACAACGACGATCTCGGTGAAGATGGCAACGGCCGAAGCCGTCGCGCCGGGGATGGCGCGCGCGGAGGAAGCAATGCGGGTCGCGCATCGCCTGCACCCTGGCGAGGACGACAACTTCGCGATCGAAACCGCCGACGCGCTCGTCGATTTCTGGAAGCAGCTCACGAAGGTGTTGTTCACCGTCGTTCCCGCGATGGTTGCGATCGGAATCGTCGTCGGCGGCATCGTCATCATGAACATCATGCTGATGTCGGTCCGCGAGCGGACGCACGAGATCGGCCTTCGAAAGTCCGTTGGCGCGCGGCGGACGGACATCCTTCGCCAATTCCTCGCCGAATCCGTGATGCTCGCGGTGATCGGCGGCGCGCTCGGCGCGTTGAGCGGGTGGGCATTCGCGGGTGCGATTGCCATCGCGTCGCCGCTGCCGGCACGCGTGACAGCCTGGTCGATCGCGGTTGCCTTGACGCTCGGCGCCGGAGTGGGCGTGATCTTCGGGGTCTACCCGGCGTCGCGTGCAGCCCGGCTCGATCCCATTGCGGCAATGAGAGCCGACTGATGCGTCCACTTCGCTCGACCTTCCGCATCGGAGGCCAGTTTCGCGAGAACGTCGGCTCGGCGACGGCGTCGCTCGCCTCCGCGAAAGGGCGTTCCGCTCTCACGATCCTCGGCGTCGTCCTCGGCGTGTCGACCGTGATGGCGATGGCGACGATCGTGTCCGGCGTACGCGATCAGATCGTCGAGACGATCGAGATCGCTGGTCCGACAACGTTCTACGTGATGAAAGCCTTTTCGCAGACGCCCGTGAATCCACAGAACCTTCCGGCGTGGATTCGCAATCGTCCGAATCTCGCTCCCGAAGACGCCGACCTCATCTCGACGCTGCCGGAGATCAAGTACGCGGCGATCTGGGCCCAGATCCAGAACAAGGTGGAGTACGCCGGCGTGCAGACGAACAACGGCGTCCTCATGGGCGCGGACGCGGGGTATCCCGAGATCTATGGCGGCGAGCTCGCGGATGGACGCTGGTTCACGAGATCGGAACAGCTGAGCGGCGCGCCGGTGATCGTGCTGTCGGTGGACGTCGCGACGAAATTGTTCGGCGCAATTCAACCGCTGGACAAGTGGGTGCGCGTCGGCGGTCGTTCGCTCCTCGTGATCGGGATCTATCAGCAGGCGGCAAACATCTTCCAGCCGCCAGGCCAGTCGACGCACGGCATCATGCCGTACCGCACGATGGATCACCAGTTCACGATCGACAAAACGAATGCGCAGTTCATCCCGGTGAAGCCGCGTCCGAATGTGACGGTCGTCGATGCCCAGGAAGCGGTCACGATCGCACTGCGCGAAGAGCGCCGACTGCGTCCCGCGGACCACAATAGCTTCGATCTCGTGACGCAGGATCAGATCCTCGACACGTTCAACAAGATCAGCGGCGTGTTCTTCCTCGTGATGATCGCGCTCTCGTCCGTTGCGCTGCTCGTCGGCGGAATCGGAGTGATGGCGGTGATGATGATCTCGGTTACGGACCGGACGCGGGAGATCGGAATCCGAAAGGCGGTCGGCGCGACGCGGCGAGACATCCTTCAGCAATTTCTAATCGAGGCGGCGGCGTTGACAGGCGCGGGTGGCGCAATCGGGATCGTCATCGGGCTCGCGCTCGGCAGAGTGGCAAGCCTCGCGATGAACATCCACGCCGCGACGCCGATCGAGATCACGCTCGTTGCCGTCGTCGTATCGGTCGGGATCGGCCTGGTTTTCGGAGTGTTACCGGCCCGCCGTGCGGCGTTGCTCGATCCGATCGAGTCGCTGCGCTACGAGTAGAGCGGTGCGCGGAATACCGCCCAAGCTTCACACCCGAATTCGATAGCCGGTCTTTCGTACGGTGAGAATGTGTTTTGGCTCCGCGGCGTTGTCCTCGAGCTTTCGTCTGAGCTCCGCGACGTGCGTGTCGACCGTGCGGGAATACACTTCGCCGGAATATCCCCAGACTTCCTCGAGGAGCTCCGATCTCGACGCGACCTGGCCGCGTCGCTGCAGCAGCGCGACGAGCAAATCATATTCTTTCGGCCGCAACGTGACTGCCTCGCCCGCGCGTTTCACCGTGTGCGTGCCCGGATCCACCTGCACGTCCCCAAAGCTCACCGGCGCGCTGAGCTTGTTCTTCACCCGGCCCGTTGCCGCGCGGCGCAACAGCGCATCGACCCGCGCAAGCAACTCCAAAAGGCCAAATGGCTTCGCGACATAGTCGTCGGCGCCGAGGTGGAAGCCGAGGACCTTGTCGGTTTCCTCGCCGCGCGCGCTCAATATGAGAACTGGAATGTCGACGCCGTCGTCGCGCAACGTCCGCAGCACGCGATAGCCGTCCATTCCCGGCAGCATGAGGTCGAGGATGACGAGATCCGGCTCCATCGTCCGCGCGAGCGTGAGACCGCTCGTGCCGTCGGCCGCGATCTCCACCTCGTAGCCCTCGATCTCGAGGTTGTTGCGAAGTCCCGTCGCGAGGTTGCGGTTGTCTTCGATGACGAGAACGCGCGTCATGACGTCGGCTCCAGTGCACGACGCGCTTGCTGCTGCGCGACCGCAACGTGTTCATCCGTGAAGCCCGGCGCACGCTCGGCGGCATTCAGCTCGATGACGAATCTCGATCCGCCGCTCGGCGCGTCTTCGACCCACGCGTCGCCGCCGTGCAAACGCGCGAGCTCGCGAACGACGTACAGGCCAATCCCGCTTCCAGCGACCGCGGAGTTCGCATCGCGATCGAGCCGGTAGAACGAGCTCCACACGCGTTCGCGCTCGCGCGACGGAATACCCTTTCCTTCGTCGTCGACCCAAACGCGGGCACGTCCGTTTGCCGCCAGCGTCCCGATTGTCACTGTTTGGCCCGTCGGTCCGTACTTGACCGCGTTGTCGAGAAAGTTGAGGACCATCTGACGCAGCGCGCTCCGGTCGGCGATCGCGTGCACGTCGACGCCGTACTTCGTCTCGACGTGAACGTCTGCCGCGTCCGCGAGCGGCCGCCAATCATCGACGATCGCCTGCACCGCAGCGCTCAAGTCCAGCGGCTCCGGTCCAAGGCGTGTCATGCGACGCTCGGCTCGAGAGAAGTGAAGAATGTTCTCGACGAGATGCATGAGACGGCGCCCTTCCGCGACGATGACGTCCGTCGCGGAGTGTCTCTCCTCTTCTGTTCGTATGCGTCCGAGGTTGAGCGTCTCCGCGAAGAGCAGGATCTGCGAGAGCGGCGTGCGCAGCTCGTGCGACACGCTGGAGATGAAGTCCGACCTCAGACGCGACAGCTCGTGCTCACGCTTGAGTTGCATGATCGTCACGACGACCATCGCGGCGGTGAGCGTCAGCAGTCCGACGAGAATCGGCACGCGCGACTCGGGGAGCGTGCCGAACGCGAGCAGCTCGACGGCGCGCGGACGGATCGTCGCGCGTGCTGTGAGCGAACCGACCTGCTCCAGCGGAACGTCCGCGGAGTAGGGCGACGGCTGCGTGTTCGGGGACTGATAGATCGTCGTGCGGTCGTGGTCGCGAACAAGAATCTCGACGAGCGAGTCGTTGGTCGCGGTCGACGCCACCGACGCCGGCAATAGCGACCGACGCGCGATCACGCCGCGGATCAACGCCGCATTGATGATGTCCGAACACGTCCTGAACCCGTACGCCGCGATCGGTGCACCATGCTCCGCGTACTTCACGGCGTACGTCAACGCTGATTGCTGCGCCCCTCTTGGTCCGCCGAGGACGATGGCGTATCCCCAGTCCGGCTTGTAGGCGTTGCGGACGTGGCTCGTGATCGTGTCCGTGACCCATTGCCGCATTGCGGGCGAGATCGCCGCGCCCGACGTCAGCAGCGAATCGTTGCGGAGATCGAGCCGGAAATAGAACCGCGACGAGTCACCCGCTGGGGTCGCGCACCGCAACGCGTTGTCCGCGCTGGACGCCAAGACTGTCGGCGCGGGGAGCAGCTCGTACGGAGACGTCGCGCGCGCGCGGGTTGTCGGCGCCAGTGCGCCGCCGAGCGACGACTGGACGGCCTCGTTGACGCCGGCGACCAGCTCCCATGCCGCGACGGCCGCGTAGTCGTGGAGCGCGCGCTCGGCGGTTGCGCGGTGTGAGCGCGCGGCGTCGTGCGCCTCGTACGCGAGCATCGTCGCGAGACCAAGCGTGCAGACCAGCAGCGCCGCGAGGAGCATCGCGTGCGATCGCGGACGACTGGTTCGCATGGGAGAGGCCGCCATAGACAGAATCTGAGATGCTGCGCGGCGGCGAACAATGGTTCGGAGCGCTCGATGACGACGCCTCTGACACGCCTCGGACACAGGCAAACCGGCAGACCGGCGGTATGCCGGTCTGCCAGTCGGCCCAGATCGACTACATCGGCGGCTTCTTCGTATTCATCTTGTGCTCAGCGCTCTCGCGAACCCAACCCGCGAGGCCGCGCAGGCCGCCGAACTCCTTCGATGACAACACCGCGCCGGTGTTCGCGTCGACGACGACGTCGGCGTGCGTCTTCTTCTGGTTCGGAATGATGTCGATCTTGTACGTCGTGCGGCCGTCGGCCATCTCCATCTTACCGTTGCCGATCTGCCCGGGCACCGCACAGAGCGCGACGAGCTTCGCGGAGTCGGGCGAGATCATTCCCGCGCCGGGTTTGTAGAGATCGCTCTTGATCGAAACGGCCTTCGCTGCGTTTACATCCACCGTCGAGCAGACACTTCCCGTCGGGACGTACCACACTTCCGAGACCGTGTCGCCGAGGATTCCGTTCGACGTCATGATCGTGACTTTCGTCGAGTCTTTTGGTTTCACGCGAGACGTATCCTGCGCGGATGCGACGCTTGCCGCCGCAATGGAAATGGCGGCCGCAACCATGATGGTGTGCTTCATTGTCGTTGACCTCGCTGCTGCGTTGGGTGAGACGTGCGACGTGCGGGGATATCAGGCCGTCGCGACGCAATCCGCATGCGACATATCCGTGATATTCCTCACGCCGAGCGTGCTATTATCGAACGCTAATAGCTACGCTCGGGCGACCCGGAGCACTTCGTCGACCGTCGTCACACCGTCGCGCGCGGCGCGGAGGCCGTCGTCGCGCAGCGTTCGCATGCCCTTCGCGATCGCCATGGCGCGCAGCTCCTCGGAGCCGCGCCGTCGCTGCACCTCGAGCCGAAGATCGTTGTCCATCACGAGCAGCTCGTAGATCCCGGTTCGGCCGCGGAAGCCGGTGCCCCGGCACTCGTCGCAGCCCTCGCCTCTCCAGACGCGCGTCAGGTCCAGTCCTTCGACGTCGATACGTCGCTTCGCTGCGGCGTCGGGCGTCGTCTCTACTTTACAGTTCTTGCATATCACGCGGACGAGTCGCTGAGCGAGCACCGCGTCGACCGTGCTTGCAACGAGATACGCCGCGACGTCGAGGTCGAGCAGACGCGTCAGCGCGGTGGGCGCGTCGTTCGTGTGCAGGGTCGAAAGCACGAGGTGGCCCGTGAGCGACGCCTGCGTAGCGATTTGCGCCGTCTCGCCGTCGCGGATCTCACCGACGAGAATGATGTCCGGATCCTGACGCAGCAGCGCGCGGAGCGCCCCGGCGAACGTCATTCCAACTTTCTCGTTCACCGGAACTTGCGGCACGCCGGCGAGCTCGTACTCGACCGGATCTTCGACCGTGAGAATCTTCTCCCGCCCGGTGCGGATCATCTCGACGGCCGCGTACAGCGTCGTCGTCTTCCCTGAGCCCGTCGGTCCGGTCACAAGCACGATCCCGTGCGGGCGAGAGACGACCTCGCTGAACAGCTCGAGCGTGTCTCTCGCCATGCCGAGCTCGGGAAGCGAGATGCGCCCCCGCTCCTTGTCGAGCAGTCGGAGCACGACGCTCTCGCCGCGAAGCGTCGGCACCGTCGACACACGGACGTCGACTTGCCGGTTCAACATCCTCAACCGAATGCGCCCATCCTGCGGCAGGCGACGCTCGGCGATATCGAGCTCCGCCATGATCTTGAGGCGGCTGATGATCGCGGCCGTGAGATGCGGCGGCGGCGACGGAGCGTTCTGTAGCACGCCGTCGACGCGATAGCGGACGCGAAGTCCGTCCTGATAGCCCTCGAGGTGGACGTCGGATGCGCGCGCGTCGAGCGCTTCGATCAGCAACAGATTCACGAGGCGAACCACCGGCGCCTCGTTGGCAAGGTGCAACAGGTCGTCGAGCGGAATCTCGTCCGCGTCGATCGCGCGCGTTTCGCCGGTCATACCGGCGATCACCCCTTCGGCGGTCGCGGCCTCCGGTGAGTAGATGCGGCGGATCGCCGTTCGGAGATCGTGATCGCTGAATCGCTCGAGGACGACGCGCGCGCCGAAGAGCAAGCGCAAGTCGTCGAGCGCAAGCGGCTCGACTCCGTCGAGCCAAGTGCCGACGATGAGCGTCTCGCCGTCGAGCCTCAGCGGCAACACGCCGTGCTGCTCGAGCCAATCGGCCGACAGCGCGGTCGTGAGCCGCTCGACCTCGAGCAGCTCGGTCGCGGAGTGTTCGACGTCCGGACGATCGGCGATGGTCATCAGCGACGAGCCGGTGGAGGCGTGATCGGTTCGAGACGAATTGGAATGCTCGTCGTATCCGGGCGACTGAGCGAATCTGCCGGCGGACGACGGCGCAGCGTCTGCATCGAATCCGTCGGCGGACGACGCGTCGAATCTCGGCGCACCGTCGTGTCGCGACGGATCGGCGGAAGCGTGTCGGTCTTCGGAACGATCCGCGGATCGACGTTCACGTCTTTCAACAGATCGCTGCCCTGCTTCACCGCGTCTCGGAGCTTGTCGATGTCCGAGTCGCTCGTGATGACGTGCGGCGTGAGAAACAGGTAGAGCTCCGTCGTCTCGTCGCTCACGGTCGTGTTGCCGAAGATCAGCGGTCCGATGAGCGGAATGCGGCTCAGGAACGGGATGCCGGAGACATCGGTGCTGTGCGTCTTGCCGGCGAGACCGCCGATCACGGTCGTCTGCCCGTCGCGGATGAAGATCTGCGTCGTCGCTTCACGCTTGTTGATGATCGGCGCGTCGAACTGCACTTGATTGGTCGCGCTGTTGTCGGTCTGCGTCACGACAAGATTCACGTACCCGTCCGGGTTGATCGTCGGCGTGATCGTCAACACGGTGCCGACGTCGATGTACTGGACGGTCTGCACCCGACCGGTCGGATCGTTCGGCACGGTCTGCGAGATCTGCACGAACGGTCGCGACGAACCGACGTTGAGCGACGCCTGGCGATTGTTCTGCGCGATGATCACCGGCAGCGACAGAACCTTCACGTTGCCGCGGTCCTGCAGTGCGTTGATCGCGACGTCGTAGTTGATGGTCCCATGTCCGCCCGTGAGCTCGAGGATGAAGTCGCGCGCGCTCGACTGCGACGGAGCCGTCGCCGTGGCGTCCGCCGTCGTTTTTCCTTTCGGAATTCGCTTCGCGCTCCCTGACACGCCGAGGTCGAGATCATGGGTGCGCTGCACCTCGGCGATCGTCACCTCGATCAATACCTGCAATGGCCGCAGATCGACGCCGCTGATGATCTGCTGCACGAGCTGATAGTCCGATTCGGTCGCACGGATGAGCAGCGAGTTGCTCGACTCCTCGGCGATGATGCGAATGTCGCCCGCCTGGCTCGACAACGAACCGGAGAGCTGCTGAGCAACGGCGCCGAGTCGGCTCGCAATCGCTTGGTTCACGAGATTCTGCTCGACCGCAGCGTTTGCGGCAGCGTTTCCTCGGCCCGCAACGCGGGCGTTCCCGCCGCCGCCCGGCTGAAACGGCGCCGGGATGGTGATGTTCCCCGGCGGACCGGTCGTCGTGGTCGAGATGCCGCCATTCGGATTCGTATTGATCGTCGTGAAACCGCCGTTCGCGTTTGGAATGACGGTCGTGCCGACGCGGGTGCCGACGAAGCCCGCGAAGAGATTCGTCAGTACCGGCGCGAGCTGGACCGCGCTCGCGTGTCGCAGACGGTACGTGAACAACTTCATCTGCTGGAGTTGTTGCTGCTGCAACAGCTGCTGAGCGAACGCCTGCTGCGGCGTCTGGCGGTTGGCAGGTTCCGGCGTCGGACCGACGAGCTGAATCATCGTCGGCGTCTCGGTGACTTTGACGCCGTTCGACTCGGCAACCGACTTCACGAGCTCGATCATCCCTTCGCGCGATACGGGACGACCCATGTGCAGCGTCACGCGAGTGCTCGGAATATTCGTCATCGAGACATTGAGATCGCCGGCGGCCGCCAGCGCGTCCAGCACGACCTTCAGGTCCTGATCCTGAAAGTCGAGGGACACGCCCTGCTGCGTCGCCTTCTTCATCGTATCAGCCTTCGGCACGGCCTTCGGCGGATTCACCGGGTTTCGCTGCCCGCTCACCGGTGAGGCGAGAGAGGCGACGGCCGCGCCCAGTATTAGCATTCTTTGAACGATCGTCATGTCAGATTCCTGGCTTGGGCACGGAGACGTCGACGCGAGCACCTGAGGCCGGAGCGACGAGCGTGACCTTTCCGCGCCCGATCGCTTTCACGGACCAATCGCCGATTTTGTCACCGACGTGAACGAGCTTTGGTTTGTCGCCGCTGAGCTGCATCAGCGCGAAGCTGCGCCCGTCGGTCGCGACGACGGTGCCGAGCACGGTCGGCTTCGTCGGCTCCGCCGCAGGCGTGTCGTCCGGACGCGCTTCGCCCGGCATTCGATATGGAACGTCGGGCGCGCTGCGATCCGACGCGAAGATGTCATTGTCGACCGCCGCCTCGACGTCAGTCGGAGAAGTGATCGGACCGCGCTTGATGCTCTCGACGCTCGGCATGTTCGCCGCCGGAAGCGTCGGCAGCGCGTCGGCGCGAAGCGCGCTTGCGAGCGACCATCCTACGGCGGCGATCGACACGACCAGTGCGCCGAGTGCGACGCGCGCACCGCTCGACTGTGTCCACGTGGGGCCGCTCATTTCACGTCTCCGCCGCTCGACGTCCGCCTGGCGGGCGACCGCGCCGGTGCCGCGGACGACTCGCCGATCGCGAAGCCGGAGATCGTCGCGGCGATCGACAATGTTTCGGCGTCCTTGTCATCGCCGCGCACCGATTTCGAGATGTCGAGTCGATCGACACGAACGAGCTTCTCGCCCCGCTCGAGCGCCTGAAGGAACATCAACGTTCCGAGGAGATCGGACTCCGCGCGGATCTCGACTCGAAGGGTTCGCACTCCGTCGTCCGCCGCAATGGAGGGACGAGTTCCGGCATCCTGAAGCCAGACGCGCGCGCCTCGAGCGAGATCGCCGATGTATGCCGCGAGCTCCGCGCTCGCCATGACGTCGTCCTTCCCCTCGAACAGCCGCGGCTGCATCGCATGCATCGCCGAATCGGCAACGTGCTGCAGCTCGGGATTCTGGCGCGCCGTCGCGATCGCCGCCTTCTCGCGCGCGAGCGCTTGCCGCTCAGTCGCGAGCTGGTCGCGTGCATCGGCGAGCGCGGATTGATACGGGCGGAATCCGTAGACGAACAACAGACCGGGCAGGAGAACGAGCGCGCCGATGCCGATGGTGCGTCGCTCGCGCGGGGCCATCGTGCTCCACTTCATTGGCCCGCCTTCCGCGTCGAAGCGGTCGTTGTCGTCGGCGTCTCGACCGGCGACGTCTTCGTGACGCGCGCGCCGATCACGAAATGATCGAGCGTGCCGCCTCCGTCCTGCAGCTCTCGCCGAACCGGCGACGCCGCCTTGACCTCGACGAGTCCATTCGTCTTCTCTAATGCATCGAATACGCGGGCGGCGTGCTGCGCCAGCCCGTCGACGATCAACGAGTCGTTTCGGGCGCGAATCGCCGTGAGATGCGCTTCTTCGGGAACGGACTCGCTCAGCGCCGCGATGATCGACGACCAGCGCGGGGCGCCGCGCTCTGCGGCCGCGAGCGCCGCGAGATGCCGGTAGGTCGCATCGACGGTCGTTCGCCCGACCAGTGTCGATGACAATTGCGGTCGAAGTCGCGCCCGCTCGGCGCGAACGAGCGCGAGCTGGTGATGCACTCCCCAGAGTTGAATGAGCGCGGCGGCGAGGAACATCGCGGCCGCGGCGCCCGCGAGGATCCATGTCATCTTCCGCGCGCTCGCGCGGTCGGCGGCGACAGCTCCTTCTGTGCGAAGCGTCGGGCCGGCATCGGTGCCCGCGAACTGCGCCGCGAGAACGCCTGGGTCCTCGGCGAAGCCGGCCCATTCGCCGGTCGGTGTCGACGTCGTGACGTTCAGCGCCGCGAGGGCCGCGGAGATCGCGCGGCCTTCGGCGCCCGAGCCCGCGACGCCGATTCGCGCGGTCGGTCCGACGGCGTCCGCGATCATCGATGCATCCGCCGATCCGGCGCGGAATCTCCGCACGCCCGCCAGCCGGCCATCCTCGATCTGCAGAAGATCCGTCCGGTCCGCATGCGCGATGAGCGCGTACGCATTCTGTCGCGCGAACGCCGGCCACAACGCCAACGCACCGGCCGTCCACGCGCTCTCCGCGGGTGCGACGCTCTCGACCGTCCATCCGCTTTGTTGCGCGGCCGCACGAACCGATGCGATGAGTCGCGTCGACGCGGCCACCGCGATGACGGGCGAAGGTTTGCCCCGTGCGCGCCGTTTCGCCGCCGACGCGCCGACGATCTGCGGCGTGCGCGCGTTCACGAAATACCGCGACGCGTTGCGGCTCAGAAGCCGTTGCAGGTCTTCGTCCGAAAGCGGCGGAAGATCGAGGCGCCGGACTTCCGTCAGCGGCGGCATGAGAGAGATCGAAAGCGAGCCTTCCGTCGTGCCGAGCGTTCGCGCGAGATCCGCAAACGCCGACGCGAGGGACGGCCAGCTCGCTCCGTCTGCGGCCGGCGGCTCGAGCCGCGCGCGCCACGAACGGCTGGCGGAGCTCCGCAGGCGGATGTCCGCCGCGCAGATCTCGGTCGGCGAGATCGCGACGCCGGTTCGAATCTTCTTCTTCGACCCGGAAGCTCCGCGGTTTGACATCACCATTGCTTGCTCTCGATCTGCGCGTTGTTGCCTTGGCGGCGCAGGATCGCCGTGAGCTTCGATGGAGGCGCCTGCGGGCCCGTGCGCGCGGTGATCGTCAATTCGAGCTCCGTCGTCGTCACGGTCGTCACCGCCGTTATCTGGTTCTGCACCGCCGCGCCTCCGAGCTGACCCGCTCGGCCCCCTCCACGCTGTGGTCCGCTCTGCGCGCCGCCGAACAACTGCGCCACGGAATTGATTCGTTGTCCCCCCGACCGCATCTGGAGGATCAGATTGAGCGTTACGTCCGTCATGCCGGGAAGCGCGCGCAAAACGGGAATCGGCGCCGAATTGAGATTCACCTGGCCAAGCTGTCCGTGGGTCGTGAGATAAGGGCTCGCCTTGGCATAGACCTCGGGCGTCATTCCCATGACGTTCTGCAGCTCCTCGATTTCACGGAACGGCGCGTTGGTCGGCAACGCCAGCATCTCGGCTTTGATGTAAGCGTCGCGCTCCGCGCCATTCGGCCGCGGCGTGCTGTCGGCGTCGCGCCAGTCCATGATCGTCTGCGACAGCTGCGTCGACAGCGAGTAATCGCTCGTTAGAAAACTGAAAAACTGCTGAAGCTGGACTTCGCTCATTCGATTGATGTTCAGCTTTTCGCCGAGGTCGTGGACCTGGACGTCGACCTGCATGCTGTCGACCATCACCGGGCCAGAGAAGACCGAGTCTGCGCCGAACCACGGATCCGTCGCGCGCAGACGGGCGAGCTGCGGGTTGTTGTCGGCCGAGGGGCCGAGACGCGCCGCCTGCTCGAGGCGCTGCCGCATGACCGCGAGCGCGCCGAGCGCCGCGGCGCGCTGAATGCCCCGCTCGGAGGCCAGGATGCCGATCGTTCGCTTCTCGTGCGCCTCGATGCTGAACTGCAGCGCGACCGCCGCGATCGCGACGACGAGCCACAGGGCAGCGAGCAAGGCGACTCCGCGACGCGCTCTCATCGGGTGCTAATCGTGATGTTCGTGCCCGCACCCGGCATCGGGAAGATCATCGGGAGCTTCAGGATCGCCGGCAGCTTTGCCAATCCCGACGCGAACGTCAGACGAGCGGCGAGCGGCTGTTGGATCGTCGCGCCCTGCGTCGACTCGATCCACTGGTTCGTGCGCCGATCGAGGAACTCGACGTGCAGCGTGTCGATCGTCGAATCGAGCATGCGTCGAACGAGCGGCATCTGCGAGTTCGGCTGATACTCGATCGTCAACCCTTTCTCCGGCGTGTTGTCGTCCGCGTCGATGTAGAGGCGAATGCGGATGTTCGGGAGGAACGACGGGTTGACGTCGGACGTCGAGAAGGTGATCTCGTCCCCGCTCGCGGCGGCTGCCGACACCGCCTGGAAGCTGTTCGGACCACGCATAGTGCTCCCGGCAGGCCCTGCGGCGGCGCCGACGCCGCGATTGAGTCCGCGCGGACCACCACCCTGCTGAATCTGAATGTTGCCCGCGAGAATCCACCCGCGAATCATGTCGCGCAGCGCCGCCGAGCGCTCCGTCTCGACCGACGCATCGCGAATCACTTTGCGATGGTCGATGATCGCTCCGAAGGCGACCGCGCCGGCGGTCGCCATCATCCCCGTGATGGCCAGCCCGATGACGAGCTCCATGAGCGTCATGCCACGCCGCGCGCGCATCATTGGCGCGTCGCGATTGGCGGCTGACGATACTCGTACGTCTTCACGACATATTGTCCGGCCGGCCAGTTGATGGAGATGCGAACGTCGTAGATCCCCGGAAGCTCCGAGACCGGCGCGGACGAGGTTTTCCAAGAATACTCATCGAGCGGCGGCAGAAACTTTCCTGACTCGACAGAGTCCGGAAGCGCCTGGAGCTCGCGATCCGTCATCAGATCCATGAAGTCGAGCCGCGAGTTCGCGAGCGCCTCGAGCTCGATGGCGCGGCGGGCACGTTCGGCCGTTCTCATGTCGCTACCGACGGCTTCGAGCGCGCTCACCGACGTCAGCCCCACGATCGTGATGGCAACGACGGCTTCCATGAGAGAAATACCCTTTCTGAGCCCGACGTGGCCGCTCGCGACGCGACTACTTGGTCGAATCGGCACGCGCCACTCCGCTCCAGGGATCCACGCGCACCACGAGCGGCACCATGCCGCCTCGCACGATCACCGTGTCCGCGAACGCTGCTCCCGACGGACGAAATACGTACTGCAGCCTCGGCTGATCGGACTGGAGCGTTGCGGTCAATCCGAGATCGAGCGTGCCTTCGGCAAATCGCCCGGCGCCGTTCACACCCGACGTGTCGAGCGCGTACTTCAGCGTCTTCGGATCGAGCCGAAGCGTCGTCGTCGCGTTGAAGTCGATCGCAGCTTTGCGAGCATCGTGCAATAGGCCGAGCATGCGGTCCGCGGTCCCCTCGGGCTGATCCGCACCGAAGCGCGCGAACGCCGGCGCCGCGAGCCCGGCCGCAATCGCCATGACGAGCAGCACCATGGTCAGCTCCCACAGAGTGAAGCCGATTCGCGCCCTCGCGGGCTTCGGTGATCCGGATACCGCTCGCATCACTTGAACGAGTTCGCGTTGATGCCGTAGATCGCCTGCAGCAGCGACAGCGCGACGAACGCCACGATGACGCCGAACACGACGATCATCGCCGGCTCGGCCAGCGTTGCGAGGCCCTGCGTCGCGCGCTCGGTCCGTTCCTCGAAGATGTCCGCGGCCTTCATGAGGAAGACTTGAAGCTGGCCGGCGTCCTCGCCAACGCCGATGAGCTGCGCGAGCAACGCAGGGAACAGCGAGCTCTCGCTCACCGCTCCGCGCAAGGATACACCTTCGCGCACGCTCGTGCGAATGCGAATCGCGTCGTCGCGCGCGACGGGGTCGCCGATCGAGTCGATCGTGTCGTCGAGCGCGTTGAGCAACGGCGCTCCGCCGCCGAGGAGAACTCCGACGAGCCGCGCGAAACGTCCGGCGAGGGCGTAGCGGCGCAACGTACCGACGCCGGGCAGCGCGAGCATCGTGCGCGACCACACGCGTCGTCCTTCGTCGCTGTTCGAGGCCCACGCCGCAAACGCCGCGATGAACAGCGGAATCAACAGCAACACCGGCCACGCGCGATGCAACACCGAGGAGAACGCGAGCAGCGTCGCGGTCGATCGTGGCAGCTTCGCGCCGCTTCCCTCGAGCAGCGTCACGAACCGCGGCAGCACGAAGAACAAAAGCACCGTGACGGCGACCGAGCCGGCCGTGGCGAGCAGCATCGGATAGATCGCCGCCGAGAGTACTTTGCCTCGCAGTTGCTCGTCGCGTTCGAGCTGCGTGGCGAGCCGCGCGAATGCGGCGTCGATGTCGCCGCTCCGCTCGCCGGCGCGAACGAGTCCGACGTACAGCGGCGAGAACAACTGTCGATGCTCGGCCAACGCTGACGACAGCGTGTCGCCCCGCTCGACGCGCGCGCGAACGTCTTGGAGCGCGGCCCGAACGTCGCCGGATGCAACGCCCGACGCTGCGTTGAGCGCCTGGGCGAGCGGCATTCCGACCGGAAGCAGCGCCGCCATCGCGCGCGTCACCTCGAGCACCTCTCGGCGACGCCCGAATCGAACGCCGCCCTTTGCGACCGCGGCGTCCGACGATTCCGCGACCTCGAGCACGAGGAGCCCGCGCTCTTCGAGTGAGCGGGTCAGGGCGTTGGAGCTGATCGCTTGAGCCTGACCTCGCATACGTTTGCCCGAGCCGTCAACGGCTTGATACGCGTAGGTCGGCATGCTGCGGCGCTGCTGGAGTTACTTCCAGCTGAGAATGTCGGCGTCTTCGCCCTCTCCGCCCGGCTTCCCGTCTTGCCCGTAGCTCAAGAGATCATAGCCCTGTGTGTTCACCTGTCCAGGGAACTGATAGACGTACGGACGTCCCCACGGATCGTCGGGCACCGGCTTTCGGAGATAGGGCGCGCGCCAGTTCGCCGGCGGATCGATGGTCGGCTTCTCCCACAGCGCATTCAGGCCTTGCTCGGTCGTGGGGTATTTGCCGTTATCGAGGCGGTAGGCATCGAGCGCGGCGCCGAGCATCTCGATCTGCGACTTCGCGGTCGCGGATTTTGCGGCGCCGACGTGCTGGAAGATGTTCGGCGCCACGAGGGTCGCCAGGATCGCGATGACCACGATGACGACAAGGATTTCGATGAGCGTGAATCCAGCGCGTCGACGCCGGCGAGTCGATCGGCTGCGCTGGCTGCCCGACGCACGAAGGCGAGGGAGGGTCATCGTCGGTAGGGGAGGTCCGTGAACGTGCGAATGTTTGACACCGAGAGGGGCCAAACGGTTTTCAGATGGGGACCTAGGAGGTCTCCGCCCATTTGGATTACGCGCTGGCTACTGACGTTGCTTTGAAAGAGAACGTTAAGGAATAGACTGCCGGATGGTCGGAAGGGTTCCGTTTTTGTCCGGCTGACGGGCGAACCGGCTGACGGGCGAACCGGCGAACCGGCAGACCCGCCATGTCATCCGCGGTTAAGCAGTTGCCGGTATGCCGGTATGCCGGATAGCCGGATAGCCGGTCCCCATTGACTTCCTAGGGGAATCCCTCAGTTTGAACTCTCATAGAAACTCTATGGGAGTCGACCGCGTGCCCGAATCCAACGTCGAAGTCCTCCGCGGCACCCTCGACCTCCTCATTCTCAAGGCCGTCAGCTGGGGACCGACCCACGGCTACGGCGTCGCCCGATGGATCGAGGGCGCCACCAAAGACGTCCTTCAAATAGAAGAAGGCTCCCTCTACCCCGCCCTCCATCGGCTGGAGACGCGCGGCTGGATCGAGTCCGAGTGGGGAACCTCGGAAAACAATAGACGGGCAAAGTTTTACACCCTCACACCCAAGGGCCGCGCCCAGCTCCGACTCGAGGCCGCGACCTGGACCCGCTTCGCCCACGCCGTGTTCGCCGCGCTCGAAGCGCCGCCAGAGCCCACATGACCAAGACACCCGCCTGGCGACGCTACCTCACGTTCTGGCGGTCCAACATCGCCGAGGACGTCGACGACGAGCTTCGATTCCATATCGAGATGCGTGTCGACGAATTCATCGCGCAGGGCATGTCTCCCGCCGACGCACGCCGGCTCGCGGAACAACGATTCGGCAGCGTCGATCGAGCCCGTACCACTTGTGTCGACATCAACGAGCAACACGCGCGCAACGAAGGACGTGTCGAACTGCTCGCGACGTTCCGACAGGACGTCGGATTCGCGACGCGATTGATGCGGCGCCAATTCGTGCAAAGTGCCGTCGCCACGATCTGCCTCGCCCTCGGCATCGGCGCGACGACGACGATGTTCAGCGTCGCAAACACTCTCCTTCTGCGACCGCTGCCCTTCCCGAGCGGCGAACGACTCGTGTCGTTGCTCAGCATACGCGGCGGTAACCGCACGGGAGCACTCGTCGGATCATATCCCGACTTCGTGGATTGGCGCGCGAGACAACACTCGTTCGTCGACATCGCCGCCTCGCGCCAAACGAGCTACACGCTGATTCAGGAGACACCGACTCGCATCCCCGGCGCCGTCGTCTCGCCGGCGCTGTTCCGGCTCCTCGGCGTCCATGCGGCGGCCGGACGCGTCTTCCGCGACGACGAAGAGCTTCCGAACTCGCCGCCGACGATGATCGTCTCGCAACGCATTGCTGAAATGCGCTTCGGCGGAACGGCGAAAGCGGTCGGGACGCAAGTAAATGTCGGTGGCACGGTGCGCACGATCGTTGGCGTCATTCCCGATGTCATGGCGTATCCCCAAGCAACGGACGCTTGGACTCCTCTCGTTCGCTCCGACCCGAGCCGGCGACGTGGCGAGCGAAACCTCGATATCATCGCGGAGCTTCGACCAGGGGTTTCGCTCGAATCGGCGCAGCGCGACATGCGCTCGATCAGCGACGCGCTCGCGACGGAATATAAGAACTCGAATGCCGACATCGTCGCCTCGGTGGAACCGTTGCGAGAGCGTTACGTCTCGAGCGCGCGCGCCGGTCTATTCGCGATGGCCGCCGCCTCGATGCTCGTTCTACTCGTCGCGTGCACCAACGTCGCGGGCCTGCAGCTCGCTCGCGCCAACGCGCGCGCGCGCGAAATCGCCGTTCGCACGGCGCTCGGCGCCGCGAGAGGTCGGGTGGTGCGACAGCTGTTGACCGAGAGCGTTTTACTATCGGTTGCCGGTGGCGTGCTCGGCGTCGGACTTGCGCTCACCGGCGCGAAAACCGTCGGGACGGCGGTCGCGGGCAACGTACCGGTCTGGATGACCTTCTCGCTCGACCCGCGTGCGCTGGTCTTCACGATCGTCGTTTCGATGCTCGTTGGGATCGCGTTCGGCGTCGCGCCGGCGCTCTATCTGTCGCGGCTCCAGCCGTCCGACGTTCTGCGCGGTGGGCGTCGGGCGTTCGGCGCCGCGCGCGGCCGCCTGCAGAACGCCTTTGTCGTCGTGCAGATCGCGCTCTCGGTGATCCTCGTCGTGGGCGCGACGCTCGCGATCGAGAGCGTCGTGCGCTTACAGAACGTCCCGCTCGGCCTCGACCCGCACGGAGTTCTCACGTTTAGGATTTCATTACAAGGTTCACGCTATGACTCCTCGAGCGCACGAGCTGCAGTGATCCGCGAGCTCGATCGCCGCATCGCCGGAATTCCGGGCGTCGAGATGTCGAGCGCGACGACCTATCCACCGATCGCCGGCTGTTGTTCGCAATTCGGAACGAAGATCGAAGGTCACCCCTTTCCGCCGGGAAAGGAGCTGTTGGTCACCGGCAACCTCGTCACGCCGGGTTTCTTCCGCGCGCTGCGAATTCCGATTCTGCGCGGCCGTGACTTCAGCGACCAGGACGGGCCGGACGCACCGCAAGTCGTGATCATCAACGAGACATTCGCGAAAACGTTCTGGCCTGCCGGTGATGCGATCGGCCATCGCATCGATAGCGGCGGCGGCGGAATGGGCACGATCGTCGGCATCGTCGGCGATATCAAACAGGCACGGCTCGTCGATCCGCCGGAGCCGCAGTTCTATCGCGCGCACGCTCAGGATCCGTGGGACCGGATGACGTACATCGTTCGCGTCCGCGGCGACGATCCCGCGCGCATCATTCCAGATGTGCGTCGTGCGCTCCACACCGTTGACCCGACGCTCGCGGTCTACGGCGCGATCACCCTCGATCGCATGATCGACAACGCAGTGTCATCGAAGCGCCTGTTCGGTGGCCTGTTCGTGGCGCTCGCGAGCGTCGCGCTTTTCCTCGCGGCTGCCGGTGTGTACGCGGTAATGACATTCTACGTCGGCCAGCGAATTCCCGAGATCGGACTTCGCATGGCGCTCGGCGCCGCGCGCACGAGCGTCATTGGGCTCGTGTTGTGGCGCGGCGTCGCGTTGGCGGTCATCGGCGGTGCGCTTGGCTTGGCCGGCGGAGCGATTGCCGCTCGCGCACTTGCGCACTCGCTCTACGACGTCGACGCCGGCGACCCGCTCATCTATGTAGTCGCCGGCGCGGCCCTCGCGGCGGTTGCGGCTCTCGCGAGCTTCGCGCCGGCGCGCCGGGCGAGCGCAGTGGATCCAATGGTCGCGTTGCGCGCGGAGTAGCTCGTTCGGCTGATCCGTCGAATCCGCGCCAACACCGGCGTCGATCGAAGGAGGCCTAAAAAACGAGCAGCCCGCGCTTCGCGCCCGTCGCCACCGCCTCGGCACGGCTCGACACGTCGAGTTTGTCGAAGAGCATCTCGAGATGCGTCTTTACCGTGTTCGTCGATATGCCGAGCCGGGCGGCGATCTGCTTGTTGCCAAGTCCGTCGGCGAGGAGGCCGAGGATCTGTCGTTCGCGGGTCGAGAGCGCTCGGTCCGATCGAGGCTCGTCCTGCGCCAGCGCACCGGAGGTCGAGCTTCGCGCGACGAGAACGACTTCGGCGTCGTCGCCGACGTCCGCGATCGTAGCGCCGACGCCGACGACGTCGAAGTCAGCGTTGTCAGAGAGTGCGTGCGCGAGCGACGCGCGCAGCGACTCCGACGCCGCAACGATCGCGATGCGCGTCATCGCTCGACGACGCGCATCGGGCTCGAGATCACGCGGCCGCCTCTCGATCGGACGGCGTGACGGCGACTTGCCGCCGCTCTCCGCCGCGCACGAGGTCCAAGGTCAACGCTTCGCCCTCGTTGACGTCCCACAGCGCGTCGAGGAAGTCCGAGTGATTGCCCAGCACCCGGCCGTTTGCTTTGAGCACGACGTCGCCAACCAGTAGACCAGCTCTTTCGGCGGGCGAGTCGGCGGCGATTGAAAGGATCACGAGCCCCGTCGGCTGCCCGAGCCGGGTCGAGAGGGTTGTTCCAAGGTCGACCGGGTGGAGTGCGACGCCGACATAGCCGCGCCGAATGTGGCCGCGCTCGAGGAGCTCGTCGACGACGCGATCGACAACCGACGCGGGAATGGACACCGGAGCGCCGCGTGCAACCGTCGACGTATTGATGCCGAGCACGGCGCCGGTCGGGTCGACGAGCGGACCGCCGGAGAATCCATCGTAGATCGCGAGGTTGAGCCGCAACAGGCGCTCGATCCGGCGCCCATACGGGCTTCGCCACCCTTCGGCGATCGCGCTGATGATTCCGAAGCTCGCGGTAACGTTCCGGCCTGGACGTCCGGCGGCGAGAACGATCGCGCCGACCTTCGCAGATTCTTCCTCCGCGCTGGGTTTGACCGCGTCGTTCGTCGCGCCATCTTCAACGCGAAGCACGATCAGATCCGTCGCCGGGTCTCGCCCGGCCACCCGCGCCGTCGTCGAATCGCCATTGGGAAGCGTGATCGGAATTTCGTCGTCGCGACGGACGGTGTGGCTCGCGCTGACGATGATTCCCTTTCGCCAGACGACTCCGCTCGATGGGATCCGGCGCCGGGCGTGAATCGATACGATCGATCGGGAAGCGCTGTCGACGGCGCTCGACAGCTGCGTCGAGAATTCAACGATCGTCGTGGGTTTCTTGGCAGACATAGTTTCCTTCGTCATTCAAAGTTGCTTTGAGGGTAAAGGTCTGCCTCGGATGTCGGCCATCGGCCAATCGGGCGAGGCCGCGGCAGATCCCCGGCCTGTGAGAAAACTATGAACGCACCGCAATCGCTTTCGGTCGGCCTCGTCTTGTTCGAGGGGGTTACGCAGCTCGACTTCACCGGCCCGTACGAGGTGTTCTCGCGAATGCCCGGCGCAAAGGTCCATCTCGTCGCCGAATCGACTGCCCCGATTCGCACGGAGTTCGGGCTGATGGTCAGCGCCGACACGACGTTCGACGCGGCGCCGCCGCTCGACGTCATCTGCGTTCCCGGCGGATGGGGAGTGAACGCGCAGCTCCGCAATGCGGCATTGCATGAATTTCTGCGACTGCGCGCGCCCTCGGCGCGATACGTCACGTCGGTTTGCACGGGAGCCCTGCTGCTCGGCGCCGCTGGGCTGCTCGACGGCTATCGCGCAACGACGCACTGGATGTCGACGGAGTTTTTAGCGCGGTTCGGCGCGACGCACGTCGATGAACGAGTGGTGATCGACCGCAACCGGATCACCGGCGGCGGCGTCACTGCTGGGATCGACCTCGCACTCGTCGTCGCGGCCGAGGTCTATGGCGCCGAAACCTCGCAGGCGATTCAGCTCGCCATCGAATACCAGCCCGCGCCGCCGTTCAATAGCGGGTCACCGCGGTTCGCGTCGCCGCAGGCTCGAGATCGCGTGCTCACTGCGGCGCGCTCCGGCCTCGAGGCTCGTCGAATGGCGGTCGAGCAAGTCGCGGGTCGCCTGCGGACAGCTAGCGTCGATCCGGCAATCAGGAAAGGATGACGCCGGGGACTTGTAGATCTCACAGCACCAGTCCATAGTTTTCGAAAAGGCTGCACGGCGAAGTACGCGGGCTGCATCACGCTGGTGTGATCGCGTTGCGATACCCCTTGGCGAACGAGAAAGCCACACGATGACCGGGCAATCACGCTGGTCCGACGGCGCCTTACGACATTCGATGGGCGAAGCCTCTCCGTTCGAGCGCAGAGGCGTTCCGGAGGTTTCGCTCAAAACGCGCCTCCTGCGTCGCGAGTCGCCTGCCATTGCTCTGGTCGAAATCGAGAACCTTCTCGCCGACACGCGGCCCATCGAGCTGTCGGTGCGCCACCTGTTGCGGATCGAAGCGAAATACCGGCTGTCTCCGTCCTCGGCGGAGAGGCTGCATCTCGCGATTTACGCGAAAGCATATCGTGCATTCGTCGCTGACAATCGATTGTCGGATTCCGAGGCCTCGTACCTCGATGATCTGCGGCATCTGCTGACGATCAGCGACGAAGACATTGTCGCGATCGAGCGCGAGACGCTCATTCCTCGGTTCGAGGAAACCGTCACGACGCTCATCGAAGAAGGCATCGTCACGATCGACGAACGCGCCGCCATCGATCAGCTCGCGAACGATCTGCGAGTGTCGCCGGCGATCCGACAAGAGCTTCACTCGCAACCGCTCTCGCAGATGCTCAACAAAGCGCTCGCCGAGCGTCTCACGAGCCGGCGACTGACGGAAGAGGAATTCGACGAGTTCGTGGAGATCGCGCGCCACCTCGGCATCCATCCGTCGTTCGACAACGCGACGGCCGAGTCGATGCATCGGTGCGCTTTTCTGTGGCGCATCGAGTCGGGCGAGTTTCCGATCATTCGCGCCTCGGTGCAGCTTCACGACGACGAGCTTTGTCATTTCGTCGCGGCGGCGCGATGGCTCGAATCGCGATCTCGGACGTTCGCGTCGAGCCACTATGCGCCGGATCCGACAGTGCGCGTTCCGCGCGGCATGGCGTATCGCGTCGGCGCGGTCCGTCTTCGGCGTCTGACCGTCGACGAGCTCGCGGAAGTCGACACGGGGACGCTGTATCTCACAAGTCAGCGCGTCATCTTCCAGGGAACGGACCACAGCTTCGCGCAGGGACTCGACGCGCTGCAGTCCGTCGATGTCTTCGCCGATGGCATCGCGTTCGCGCGGGACGCCGACCGCCATCCGCACCTCGTGCTCGACGATCAGGCGGAGGCGGCCGCGGTGCTGCTGACGTCCCTGTTGCGCGAGACGGCATCGGGCCGCCCGAGCGACAACTCGATGTCGCGTTCGAACGAGCTGAGAGACCACTAGCCGCTAGTGCGGAAGAGCAACGGCCGGCCACGGCATGGGCAGGGCAGTTCACGGCATGATCACCGTAGGCCACCGCCGCCTTTCCAGCCCTCTAGTCGTCATGCCGTAGGCATGCCGTAATCCCGTGTGATGCCGTGCCCACGCCGTGGTTTTAGTTGTCGTTCCGCGTTTCACGGTAGCGGAGACAATCCTCGGCGCAAAAAAGCTTTCGGAGTCGTCGGGAATAAACTCGGCGGCCTCTCGGTCCTCTTTGCCACACCTGTGGAGGACCAAAATGGGAAATCACACCGATCGCGACAACGCGCGGTTCGACGAGCAGACGAACACTCGTCCCACCGGCACGAATTACATCACACATGATGATGGCGAAGACGGAATCGATCGCCGCGGCTTTCTCCGGTGCATGGCATGGGCGGGCACCGGAGTCGTGTGGGGATTGAAGGGCGGCATCCCGACGTCGTTCGCTGCCAACCGTCTCTCGACGCTGAGCGATTCGGAGCTGAAGAGCATCTTCTTCGCGCAGATCAGCGACAGCCACATCGGCTTCGCCAAGGAAGCGAACAAGGATGTCACAGCGACGCTGCAGGAGGCTGTCGCGAAGCTCAACGCGCTTCCGCAAGCGCCGGCCTTCGTCCTTCACACCGGCGACATCACGCAGCTCGCGAAAGCCGAAGAGTTCGACACGGCCAACGAAGTGCTGAAGAGCATGAAGACCGACAAGATCTTCTACGTCCCCGGTGAACACGACGTCGCCGGCGACAACGGCGCCACGTACTTGAAGCGATACGGCAAAGGCACGAACGGCGGCGGTTGGTACAGCTTCGACTACAACGGCGTCCACTTCATCGGTCTCGTCAACGTTCTCGACCTGAAAGCCGGTGGACTCGGCACCCTCGGCGCCGATCAGATCGCGTGGCTCAAGAAGGACACGGCCGGTTTGAAGAGCAGCACGCCGATCGTGCTCTTCGCGCACATTCCGCTGTGGACCGTGTATCCGGAATGGGGCTGGGGCACCGATGATTCCGAGCAGGCACTCTCGCTGCTCAAGCGCTTCGGCTCAGTAACGGTGCTCAACGGCCACATTCACCAGATCATGCAGAAGGTCGAAGGGCACATGTCGTTCCACACGGCGATGTCCACGGCCTTTCCGCAACCGACACCGGGAACTGCGCCCTCGCCCGGCCCGATGACTGTTGATCCAACACGGCTCAAGAGCGTCCTCGGCATCGCGAACGTGACGTTCATTCCCGGACGCAGCTCGCTCGCCGTCGTCGATTCGACGTTGTCAGGGCTGGCGCCCGCGTTCGAGGCAGCGTCGCACGATTCGATGAACATGAAGCGCAACGCGCGCAAAGCTTTGAAGCTCGGACCGAACGAGATCGGAATCGACAACTTCAACTTCACGCCGCGGACGCTCACGGTCGCGAAGGGCACGAAGGTCACCTGGATCAACAACGACGACGTGCCGCACCTCATCGTCAACGTCCAGAATCGATTCAGGCAGTCGTCGGTGCTCGACACCGATCAGAAGTACAGCGCGACGCTCGCGACCCCCGGGACGTACGACTACTTCTGCTCGCTGCACCCGAAGATGCAGGGCAAGATCATCGTGACGCCGTAAACGCTCGAGCGAATTCGTCGAGTTCGGCGGTGTTCAGATCGGACACCGCCCACTGCTCGATCCCGTCGCGCCGCCATTCGACGAGGTGGTATCCCTTGTCGGTTCCGGCCGCGACGGGATCGGTGTTTGGGCCGCGGTGCGGCCATGAGTAAACGTTGATGATGTGCTGGCGGCGCGTGTAGACGACCGTGGCCACGGCACGCCCTTCGACATAGTCGATGCGTCCGCCGAGGAGCGGGAAGCCGATGGAGTCGAGCTTCGGGACGGTCGGCGAGAGGTCGACCTTGCCATTGAACCAGGGCTTCACGTTGTGCGTGTTGTTCGATACGACGTCCGTGAGATGGCCGGCCATGAGAGATCGCACGTGGCTCGTGATGATCTCGTCGGCCAGACCGCGCGGACCGCCGCCTCGCGTCAGCGTCTCGTACGTGACGCCGCTGCTGATCACCGCGACGGCCGCGCACGCGGCGGCCAAGCGAAGCCACTGCGACGATTTCTTGCGCTGGGGCGCCGGAGGCTCGAACGCGTCCGACTCCTGCGCGATCGCGTTGCGAATCCGTGCTTTCAAAACGTCGGGAGCGGAATGACGCACGAGACCCTTCTTCAAAAGTTGAGACGTCGCGGCCAGCGATTCGCGCTCGCGCGCGCACTCCGCACACTCGGCGAGATGCGCGTCGACGTCGTGTGATTCGTCCGCCATGAGCTCATTGTCGATGTGGCCGCTGAGCAGCTCGCGGCATTCTGCACATTGCATATCAGCCGGCCTCCTTGGCCTGCGTTCCCAACGCGGTCGCGAGGCGCTTTCGCGCGCGCGCGAGCCGCGACATCACCGTGCCCACCGGCACTCCGACGACTTCGCTGATCTGTTTGTACGACAGATCCTCGATCTCCCGCAGCACGATGACCTCGCGGAATTCCGTCGGGAGTGCTTCCACCGCCTTTTGGAGCACTTCACGCTCCGACCGTTGGATCGCCAACGCGTCGGTTTCACGTCCGTCGGCGATGGGCGCCGTATCCGTCAGCGGGATGATCGTCTTCCCCGACTTTCGGCGCTGCCAGGTGAGACAGCAATTGCGGACTATTGCGAGCAGCCATGCCCGCGCGTCGCCGTCGCGATAGCCATCGAAGTATCTGAGCGCCCGCAGGACCGCGTCTTGGACGACGTCCTGGGCATCGTGTTCGTCGCGAAGGAGATAGCGCGCGAGCGTGTACGCATCGTCCATGTGTGGCACGATGATCCGCTCGAAACGATCGATGTCTCGTTGCGACATCAGACTCGGGGAGTTCCAGGGGCGCGGCGCATGTCGCCATTAAAGACTCGCGCCCCTTCCGGTTTATTCCCGCAGTGTAGGACGGGCCATCTAAACCGTCGGTGCCCAACTCGGGGCATACTCTCGCGACCAATAGTGCATGGCGTCGGCGTCGCCGATGATATGGCCGTTCGATCCGTCGGTCTTGAGCTCGTGACCGGTGTATTGCGCAATGTTCCCGAGATGACAGAGCAGGACACTCTTCGCGGCATCGGAGATCGGTGCGCGGAGCTGTGAGCCGGTTCGAATCGCGTCGACGAAGTTCTGCATGTGAACCGCGGTTGCCGCGTCGTCTCCGGTGAGCTCGAGACCGTTGCCGGCCTTCGCCTCGATGTTCTGCTTCACGACCTTGCTCTTGAGGTCGTAGATGACATAGCCGCCCCGATCGAGCACGATGCTGCCGGTCGTGCCGAGGATCGCGGTGCCCCGCGAGCGGTTGAAGGTCTGAAGCCCGTTGCAGCTCTGTCCCTGCCAGATGATGGTCTTACCGCCGTCGAATTCGAACGTCGCTTCCTGCGTGTCCGGAAACTCCCAATCATCGGCAAAGTGGTATCGGCCGCCGTTCGAGAGCACGCGCGTCGGATAGTCGACCCCCAAAGCGAGTCGAGCGATGTCGATCTCGTGCGTGCCGTTGTTGCAGATCTCGCCGGTCCCCCACCGCTTGAACCAGTGCCAGTTGTAGTGAATCACGTTGTCGCGATACGGCGTTCGCGGCGCCGGACCTTGCCACAGCTCGTAGTTCAGATTCGACGGAACGGGAGCCGGTTTTCCATGGCCGATTCCTGTTCTCGTGTTCGCGTACCACGCGCGGACGAGATACACCTTGCCGATCGCCCCGCTCTTGATCGCGTCGAGTGCTTCGATCGTTCGCGAAGATGAACGCTGTTGCGTGCCCATCTGCACGACACGTGAATACTTCTTTTGCGCGTCGACGAGCAGCTCGCCCTCGCGCGGGTTGTGGCCGCATGGCTTCTCGAGATAGACGTGCTTCCCCGCCTTCATCGCGAGAATCGCCATCGGCGCATGCCAGTGATCCGGCGTCGCGATGGATATCGCATCGACGGACTTGTCGTCCAGCGCTCGTCGGAAGTCGTCGATCGCTTTCGGGGTGCGCTGCTGCGCGCCGCGGAGTCCGTCCGACGCCTTCGACAAGACCGTCGCGTCGACGTCGCACAGGTATGCGACCTCGGTGTTCTTCCCTTTCGCGAAGTTCTGCGCGTGGACTTGGCCGCGACCATTGAGGCCGACGACCGCCATTACAACTTTCTCATTGGCAGACGCGCGTTCCGAGGATGCCAGCGGCAGGCGGCTCGTCATCATGACGCCGAGTCCCGTCGCTGACGCGCTTTTGAGAAAATCACGCCGGTCGATCGAAGCATCGTCGTTGCTCATGGCTTGAGCTCCCGAATCTTGATGTCGCGGAAGTAAACCTCGTCATTGTGATCCTGCAGGATGATGTGCGCCGTCCTTCGGTCGGCGAAGCCTTTGATCGACCGGTACTTGCTCTTCGCGAGGGCCGAATCGGTACGCGGCGTGCCGAGGTCGAAGTCGACGATCTTCTTTCCGTTCAACCAATGCTCGCCGTGGTTGCCGCGAAAGATGATCCTCGAGCTGTTCCACTCGCCGACCGGATTCAGGCGCTTCTCCGAATTCGCGGCGAATAGGTCGTACAACGCGCCCGTCAGATGCGTCGGCCGCGCGATGTCGTCGCCGTTGATGTCGTCCTGAATCTGATATTCGAACCCCAAGGCGGCGTGATTCGACGCGTTCTTGAGCGAGAATTCTTCGGAGACGTTGTACTTCACGCCGCTGTTGGCGCCTCGCGTCACCTTCCATTCGAACGCGAGCTCGAAGTCCTTGAACGTGTCGACGGTCATCAAGTCGCCGCCGTTCACCGGCTGCCCGTCGGGCATTTTCGGGACATTTCCGCTCGCAATCTTTTCGATTGCGCCGTTCACGATTCGCCAGTGGGCGGTGGGCACGCTGTCATAGCCGAGGCCCCGCCACCCGTTGAACGTCTTTCCGTCGAACAACAGACGCCAGCCGGCTGCGCGTTCCGCGCTCGACAGCTCGTTCGGTCGCGACGTGCTCTGCGCACTCGCCGCCGACGTCGCGATCGCCACCGCGCATGACACCGCAAGCGCCGCTCGCCGCTTCATGAAATGCTCCTGTCCTAAGGACGCTACAGTCCGCCTTCCGAGGCGCGATCGAGAACATCGCAGCTACATCGGTGCCTCGTAAGTCCAATCCGAGGCCTAAAGGTCAGTTCGGCACGGACTTGGCGATTGCGCTAACCGTGTCCGCCGAGCCTGAACCCATCGACGCCACGCCGAAGCACAGCGACCGCAGGGGGCAGCCGCGCCCGGCGCGCGATTACGATCGCAGTTCTCGCGCGAAGGTGGTCGGGTACGTGCGCGAGCTGGGGCCGGGGCTGATCACGGGCGCTGCCGACGATGATCCCTCCGGCATCTCGACGTATTCGCAAGCCGGCGCGGCGTACGGGACCGGACTGCTCTGGACGGCAATCGTCAGCTTTCCTCTGATGTGCGCCGTCCAGCTGATGTGCGCGCGGATCGGGATCGTGGCGCGCAACGGACTCGCCGGCGTTCTCCGCGAGCAATACTCCCGCTGGATGCTCTGGATCGCGTGCGCGTTGCTCCTCTTCGCGAACACGGTGAACATCGCCGCCGATCTCGCGGGCATGGCCGCGGCAACGGTGCTCCTCACCGGCGGGCGAGGGCTCTGGTTCGTCCCGATCTACACCGTGCTCGTCATCTTGCTCCTCGTCTTCTCGAGCTACGAGACGATGACGCGGGTCCTCAAATGGCTGGCGCTGGCGCTGTTCGCGTACGTTATCGGTGCATTTCTCGCGCACCCGCAATGGTCACGCGTCATCGGCGAGACGCTGGCGCCGCATTTCACATTCTCTCAAGAGTATTTGCTGATGTTCGTCGCCATCATGGGCACGACCATCTCGCCCTACCTCTTTTTCTGGCAGGCCGCTCTCAACGCCGAGCAGGACCAGCAGCTCATGGGGCGCTTCGGGAAGCGGCCGCGACGCGCGGTCGGACGCGAGCTTCGCGCCGCGCGGCGAGACGTTTACACGGGAATGCTCGTTTCGAATCTCATCATGTTTTTCATTATCCTCACGGCGGGCGTCACACTGCACCGCGCGGGGATCACCGAAATTCAAACCGCCGACCAGGCCGCCCAAGCTCTTCGCCCGCTCGCCGGCCGCGCCGCCGAGCTGCTCTTCGCCGCCGGCATCGTCGGCACCGGGATGCTCGGCGTCCCGGTTCTCGCGGGTTCCGGCGCATACGCCGTCGCCGAAGCGGCTGCATGGCGCCGCGGCATGAACGAACGGCCGCGATCGGCGGCAAACTTCTATGGCGTGATCGTCGCCGCGATGATCATCGGCATGGTGCTCAACTTCGCGAAGCTCGACGCGATCAAGCTGCTGCTCTGGGCCGCGGTGGTGAACGGTCTCATGGCGCCACCGCTCATCGTCATCATCCTCATCGTGTGCAACAACGACAAGGTGATGGGTCCTCACCGAAACGGCTGGAAGCTGAACGTCGTCGGCGGCATCGCGGCGCTCGTCATGGGCGTCGCGGCGATTACGCTGATCGCTTCTTGGTTTTGAGCTCGGAGAGCTATGCGGCCGCGGCGTCCAGGCGTTCGAGCGCGACGCTGAGTGCGGCGCTCATTGCTCTCGCCGTCGCGTAACGATCGGACGGATATGCCGCGAGCGACTTCCGGAGAATGCCCACGACGTCATCTGGAATCGATGACGGAAGCGACGCGAGATCGAGCGTCAGCTCGGCACCCACTTCCTTCATGATGGGACGCACGCCGCCTGGGAACGGCGTCTTCCCGGTGAGCATCTCCCACAACACCGCGCCGAGCGAGAAGAGATCCGACCGCGCATCCTCTGGGCGCCCGCCGCGAACGCGTTCGGGGCTCGTGTACTCGGCCGTTCCCATCACGTAGCCCGGTTTGTCGATCGCGTCGGTCGGCGAAAGGCTCGGCGCGCGAGCGATGCCGAAATCGAGAAGGAACACGCCGCCCGTCGGGGACAGCAGCATGTTGTCGGGCTTTACGTCTCGGTGAATGACCCCATTGATGTGCGCGTGGCCGAGCGCATCGGCGGTGTCGCGCGCGATGATCAGGGCGTCGCGAAGCGGGATCCGTCCCTCGGCGCGAATCCGCGAACGCAGCGATCCGCCTTCGATGAACGGCATGACGAAGTAGAGCATGCCGTTCGCCTCGCCCGCCTCGAGCACCGGCGGAATGTGCGCGTGCTGCAACTTCTGGAGAATGCGCATCTCGAGAAGGAAGCGCTCCTGCAGCTCCGGCTTCTCCGAGCTCATCGAGCCGTTCATACGATTCACCATCACTTTGATGGCGAGACGCTCGTCCGAGCCTTTCTTCCGGGCCGAATAAACGCGCGACATGCCACCTCTGCCGACTTCACCTTCGACGGTGAAGCCACTGCCGAGATGCATCTCGATTGTTGCGGCCAAGCTCAGGAGCGGCGCAGACGAAGACATAGAGCTCAAAAGCGAAGTGCGAGGCAAAGGCAGGAAACCGAGCCCTCACACATACACCATGCGGGTCGGCCGCGGCGCCGGTGACAGAAAACCCGCTCAAGCTGGACGACCGACGTCGCCGCGCGCCACTCCATAACCTTTGTTTTCGGCCACTGCTCGTCGGTTCTTTACACTACAACAGAACGAGTCATAGGCCAACTCCAGGTCAATGTAGCGGAGGGGTTGGATTTGGAGACCGGGCCGCGGCCAGTATCCTTGCCCCGCGAGCCATTATAAGGAAGGGGTTCGTTCCAGGACCCATCGCTTCAGCGATGACGACCGTCGCGACGTTGTCAGTACCGAGCGAGCACAAACTCCATTTCTGGCCCGGAACCGCGCGGCCAACTACTGTTCTCACCCGTGGCCGTCCAGTCTCCGCCAATTCCGTCGCATACGCCGCTGCTTCCGTTCGAGGAAGCCGCGGCGCTCGTCTCGCGTCTCAACGATGAGATCGGTCAGGTCATCATCGGGCAACAACAGGTTCGCCGCGAAATTCTGACCTGCTTGTTCGCCGGCGGACATTGTCTGCTCCGCGGAGTCCCCGGGCTCGCGAAAACGCTGCTGATCAAGACCCTCGCCGACGCGGTGAGCCTCAAGTTCAGCCGGATCCAGTTCACACCGGACCTCATGCCGTCGGACATCCTCGGCACGGAGGTCATCGAGGAAGACGCGGCCGGCGGCAAGCGACATGTGCGGTTCATCCCCGGCCCCGTGTTCGCGAACATCATCCTCGCGGACGAGATCAACCGCACGCCGCCGCGAACGCAGGCCGCTCTCCTCGAGGCCATGCAGGAGTATCAAGTGACGGTCGGCGGCGTTCGCTACCCTCTCGAACGGCCGCTCTTCGTCTTGGCCACCGAAAACCCGATCGAGCAGGAGGGCACCTACCCGCTCCCCGAAGCGCAGCTCGATCGCTTCATGCTGAACGTCGTCATCGACTACCCCGACGCGAACGACGAGCGTCGCATCCTGGCCGAGACGACCACGAACGCCGATCACGCGACGCAACCCGTGGCGACGGGAGCGGAGCTCGAGGCCGCGCGATTGCTCGTCCGACATCTGCCTGCCGCAGCCAATATTGTCGACTACGCGCTGCGCCTGGTTCGTGCGACGCGGCCGGCCGATCCAACCGCTCCGCAACCGGTGAAGGAATGGATTCGCTGGGGCGTTGGGCCACGGGCGGGCCAGGCGTTGCTGCTCGGCGCAAAGGCGGCTGCGCTGCTCGATGGGCGCACCGTGCCATCACTGGACGACGTTCGAAGCGTCGCGCTGCCGGTTCTCCGCCACAGGGTGCTGGTGAACTTTCAAGCGGAAGCGGACGGCGTCACCCCTGACGACGTCATCGGAAAGCTGCTCGCCGCCGTGAAGCCCTGAGTCTCCCGCGCGACTTCGCGCGCTCCCGATGCCTCCTGCCCCGTCGTCTCCCGCCACATCGAGCGCGCTCAGCGCCGACGTCGTCGCGGCGATCGACGATCTCGAGCTCGCCGCGCGAATCGTCGTCGAAGGACTTCGAACCGGTGGGCATCGCAGCCCGTTTCACGGCTACAGCACGGAATTCAAACAGCATCGCCCATATCGCGCCGGCGATGATCTGAAACATCTCGATTGGAAGCTGTACGCGCGGAGCGATCGTCTCTACACGCGTCAGTATCTCGAGACGACGAATCTCTCGCTGATGATCGTGCTCGACACGAGCGCGTCGATGGGATTTCCCGAGGCCGGCATCTCGAAGCTTCGCTACGGCGCGGTCACGGCCGCGGCACTCGCGTATCTCGCATCCGAGCAAGGCAACGCCGTCGGCCTCATGTCGATGACCGGTGACAAGCTCTCGTACGTTCCGACACGCGGCGGTCGCGTTCATCTGCGATCCGTGCTCTGGCGCATCGATCGGCTCACCGCCGGAGGCGCTTGGGATCCGCCGCGGGCGATCTCGCGCGCCGCGCAGCTCCTTCAGCGCCGTGGAGTCGTCGTCGTGATATCAGACTTCTACGATGCCGAGGAAGCGACGCGTCGCGAGGTCCGCCGCGTCGTGCAACGCGGACACGACGTCGCGATGCTTCAGCTCATTTCGCGCGAAGAGACGGAGCTGCCGTTTTCCGGACAAGTCGAGCTCGAAGACCTCGAATCCGGCGAACGACGTCTCGTCGACGGCTCGACAGCCAACGCCCGCTATCGGGCAGCGATGAACGGATTCCTGGACCGTTGTCGCACGAGCGCTCTGCGCGATGGCGTCGATCACGCACTCGTCGTCACCGACACGCCGCCGAGCGTCGCCCTCCGCGACTACTTGCTGCGTCGCGCACGACGCGTGGCGTCGAGCGAGCTTGCGTCGATCGTGCACGGCGGTTCAAAGTGATCTGGCAGAATCCATGGGCGTGGCTCGGACTCGGCGCCATCGCGATTCCGGTTCTCATCCACCTTCTCGGTCGAGACAAAGCGCCGAGGCGTTCGTTTCCGTCGCTCCGGTTCATCGAGATCTCGGAGCTTCCGCCGACACGGCGGACGCGTTTGCATGATCTGTTGCTGCTCGCGACGCGAGTTGCAATTTTCGCGGCGGCGGTTGTGGCGCTTGCGCAGCCGTTGCTCCTCTCCGCGGATCGACGTGCGACCATCGACAGCCGTCTGGCACGCGCGATCATCGTCGATACCAGCGCAAGCATGTCGCGCGTGACTCCGGGCGGCGGCCGCGCCGTCGACTCCGCGCGGGGCGAGGCGAAGCGACTCGGAGCGGACGCCCAGACGAGCGTCGTGATCGAGAGCGATGCGCCAAGTGCGGCTGTCGAGGGCGCGTCTGCATGGCTCGCAACGCAGCCGTCGCGCCGGGAGCTCATCGTCATCTCTGATTTTCAAACGGGGACCGTCGACAGCAGTGTCTTCGCGGCGGTTCCGTCAGCGACCGGCATACGCGCCGTCACGATTCCGATCGCCGCTACAGAAACGCAGTTGCGGCGGCAAAGTCTCGTTCGCGGCGCTGCAGTTGTGGCGCGTCTGGACGTCGCTCAAGATCCAAGGAGCGTGACCTGGACATCGAGCGGTCCCCTGGATTCCGCGAGTCGAGCGCAGCCACGGATAACGATCGACGCTGCCGACCGAGCCGGGGCGGATGCGCTGTCGACCGCTGCGACGATCGTCGGCGTCGTCGCGCCTGTCGATACGTCGACGCTCGTCACGGTCGTCTTCGCCGGCGCACCGGACCGCGATGCGATCGCCCGGCGGTCGACGCGCGTTTCGTCGCCGCGGCTGTTGGATGTCGTCGCGCGCCTCGGACTCGATTCTCTGAGCGCGGCGGAAGACCCGAGCATGCACCGCCTTTTCGTGTTTTCGAATGACAGCGCAAAGAGCATTCGGTCGGCTTCGCTGCTCGCGAGAATTCGGGAAGCGTTGTCGATAGCACCCTCGACTGCCGAGCTCGATCCGTCGACGATTCCGGGCTCTGTGATCGCTTCGTGGCAGCGCGCACCAAGCGCGGTTCCAACGCGCGAGACGATCGACTCGGCGAACGGTCCCTCGGACGGGAGATGGGTGTGGCTGCTCGTGCTTCTACTACTTGGCGCTGAAGCGTGGTTGCGTCGTGAACGGACGGCATCGGCCCGACACATCGAAGAACGAGCTCATGATCGCGCGGCCTGACGAGACGCTCGTTCGCGACTTCCTCGCGCGCGCGCGACGCCGGATTCTTTTGGTCGCGTCGGTCGAGGGCGCGGCGGCTGGATTCGTGGCCGCTTTTCTGGCGACGCTCACCGCGACATTGATCCGCGGATTGTGGTCGCTCGGCTCGACACTCGTAATCGCCGCGATCGTCGTCGTGGTTTTTGGTGCAGCTCGCGTCCTCGAACGTCGTCTTCGCGCACCGCGCGCTTCGACACTCGTCGAGCGACGCGAACCAAAGTGTCGCAACCTGGTCATCACGGCCGATGAGCTCACGAGCGCTGAACCGGATCTGGCGATGGCCGGCGGCGGAAATGCGTACGTCAACGGTGTCGTGCTTCGCGAAGCCGCGCGGCTCGTCGGGACGTTGGAGCCAAGCTCTCTCTTTCCCGCACGGAATGCACTGATCGCGCTGATTGCCTGTGCCGCGCTCTGGGCCACGACTCTAGCGTTCGCCGTACATGCAACGGACAAGGTCCCCGCGACACACCGATCCGATGGTGCCGCGTTCCCGACGATCGACAACGTCGATGTCGTCGTCACGCCTCCGGCGTATTCGGGACAGCCCGCTCGAGCGCTTCACGATCCGGTGCGCATCGAAGCGCTCGTTGGAAGTCAGATTCGTCTCGTCGTTCACGCGCGCGCCACAGCATTGACGATGGAAACACTGCAAGGACGCGACACGCTGCGCGGCTCACAACCGGAAATGTTCGCCGGCAATCTCGTCGCCGATGCCGATGGATACGTCGCCATCGAACCGTCGTCGAGCGGACGCACGGGCGCTCGGCGCTTGATCGGCATATCAGTGTTTCCTGATGCGGCTCCTCGCGCTCGAATCACCGCTCCGGGAAAAGATCTCTTTCTCCGCGACGCGCACGAGCCGATCGACGTCGCGATCGAGGCCGACGACGACATCGGTCTTGCATCCCTTCGCTTGCACTACACGAAGGTCTCGGGATCCGGCGAACGCTTCACGTTCGTCGAGGGCGACGTTCCGATTTCGATCACGCGCACCGACGCGCGCACTTGGAAAGCGCGAGTGCACTGGTCGCTCGAGAACCTCGGGCTCACGCCCGGCGATATGGTCGTCTACCGCGCGCTCGTCACCGACCATCGGCCCAACGCGGCGCCATCCGAGTCCGACTCGTTCATCGCCGAGATCGTCGCGCCAGGAGGTGTCGCTGCTCCAGGATTCGCCGTCGATCCGGATCAAGAGCGCTACGCGGTCAGCCAACAGATGGTCATTCTCAAAACCGAACGTCTTCAGACGCAGCGCTCGGCGATGTCCGCCGAAGATTACGCGAATGCGGCGGCGGAGATTGCGATCGAGCAGCGAAAAGTCCGCGCCGAATTCGTCTTCATGATGGGCGGCGAGCTCGCGGATGCGCCAAATCCCGACGCGGCGATCTCCGACCTCAACGAGGAAGCCGAGGCCGAAGGCGAAAGCGATCTCGCGGCGGGGAGGATGCAGAACCAGGGGCGCGTCGCGCTGCTGCGTGCGATTCGAGCGATGAGCCGCGCCGCGACATCCCTGACTGTTGCCGACTTGCCGCCGGCTCTCATTCACGAGCGAGCGGCACTGTCTCAGCTCGAACAAGCGTTCTCGCATTCACGAATCCTGCTTCGCGCACTCACCGAGCGAGAGAAGCTGGATCTGTCGCGACGACTGACGGGTTCACTCGCCGATGTTACGCGTGACGTGCATCCCGTCGCCGAAGCGGACGCTGACGCGAGAGCCGCCGAGCTGAGAAGGGCGCTGTCGTCCATCGCGACTGTGGCGTCTCGGCGCTCGTTCACGCGCGACGCGTCAGCGACCCTCTCGAACGTCGGAGCCGGCGTTCTTCGCATCGATCCGTCGGACAAAGCGCTACAGGACGTCGCCGCGAATCTGTCGTCCGCGACAACGTCGATCGAACGCGGTCGATCGGACGACGCGCGTCGCAGTCTCGAGCGGGCGGTCACCGGGCTCGCGGCCGTGCTTCGATCGGGTTTGTTCGACGCCCCGCCGACCGCAAGCTCACTCGAGACCGATCGACTTGGCGGAGCGCTGTCAGACGCGCTCCGAGGACGTTCACCGCGATGAATCGGTCGACGCTCCGGCTCGCGCTCCGCACAGTCGCGATTCTCATCGCGATTCTCGCAGTGCTCGATCTGCCGATCACCTCGATGCGCTCGTCGAAGCCGCGCGTCTCGGTGGTTGCTGCCAATCAGTCGCGCGATTCGGCGTTGGCGAAGCGTGTCGGGCGATCGCTCGCAAAACACTTTGCCGTCATCGACGCGCCGTTGTCGGCAACGGACGCCACGGTGCTCGTCGGCGAGACGTTGCCAGCTGCGTTCAGAGAATTATCACAGCCGTTGTTCGTCGTGCGCGATGAATCGACGAGCGACCGCGTTCGAATCGAGATGGCCAAGGCGCCGGCGACGGCGCCCCTGGACGCGCGCGTTCCTGTGACGATCGTCGCCCGGACCTTTGGCGCCCGCGGCCGGACGCTCGACGTCTCGCTGAGCACTGGAGGCGCGATTGTCGACCGGAGCACGCGCGCGATCGGCAGCGACCGAACGCAGCTCACCCTCGCTTTCGCTCCAACATCGGTTGGCGCGGCGCCGCTGCGCGTCGTCGCGCGACTCGCGGGCGCGCGCGATTCGTCGATCGCGGATGTCGTGACCGACATTCTGCCGGCTCGATGGTCGGTCTTGTTCTTCGACCCGCGACCCTCGTGGCTGTCGACGTTCGTTCGCCGGGCCATCGAGCGCGACCCGCGTTTCGTCGTCACGAGTCGGGTGGTGACGTCGAAGAATGTCAGCACCGATGCCGGGTCTCCGCCGAATCAGCTCGACGATCTCGCGAGCACCGCTCGCTTCGATGCGGTCGTTGTCGGCGCCCCCGATCTGCTCGCCGACCGCGAGATCGATGGCCTCGAGAGCTTCGCTCGGCGACGCGCGGGGACGGTTGTTCTTCTGTGCGACGCGCCGGAGGTCAGCAAGGTGTGGCGGCTCACGCAGGTGATGGTGTGGGGCTCGCAGCGACGCCGGCTTCCTACACCGATCATCGCACGCGCTCCGGGATCGACAACGATCGACACGGTTCTTCGGGCGTCGGAGATCGCGTGGGCCGTCCAGGTCCCGAGTACGGCAGAGGTTCTCGCGCGCACATCGCCCGGCCGCGACTCTACCGACAATCGCGCCGTGCTGTGGCGCGTCCCGCTCGGCGCAGGTCGCGTGATCGTCAGCTCGGCGCTCGATGCGTGGCGATTCCGCGGTCGCACTGAGTCCAGCTTCGACAAACTTTGGCAGACGCTGCTCGCCGATGCATCCGCGGCCTCACCTCCGCCGATCGGCGTTCGCGTTTCACCGGCGCCCGTTTCGCCCGGCGAGAATTTCGATATCGACGTAACGCTCCGCGATGCAGCGCTCCGCGACGTCGCGTCCCCACGCGATACGGTTCGAGCGAGTATCGAGGCTCAAATCGTCGGTCCTGGTTCGACTCCGACACGCACGCCCGTTCGTTTATGGCCGTCGGCGAACATTGGCGAATTTCGTACAACCGTCCGCGCTCCACGCGACACCGGCATGTATCGCGTTGTCGCGACGTCCGACGGACTCAGCGCGAACACGCCGTTGGTCGTCGCGAACGGTGTCGCACATGCGACACCGAGTGACGTCGATCTACTGGAGACGATCGCGGCGGCGCGCGGGGGAAAGACGATCTCCGCCTCGTCGATCGACGGTCTCGCGCCGGCAATATCGAGCGTCGTTCACGCCGCGCCGCGGCTCGAGACCTGGCATCCGATGCGGTCGGCGTGGTGGATCGTGCCGTTCGTGGTCGCGCTGGGCGCGGAGTGGATGCTTCGCCGGCGCGCTGGACTCGCCTAGACGCTGCGAAGTCGTCGCTGTCTCGAATAGCTGCGCCGCAGGCTAGGTTGCGCTCTCAACGATTCGTGCGAGCCGCGCGAATAATTGTTGACACCCCTGAAGGTCGCTCGTAGCCTCTGCCCCCTCATGTACACTCGCGAAGAAGCCAAAGCTATCGTCGACAAGGTCCTCAACATGGCCAAAGCCGACGCCGTCGAGGTGAATCTCACCGGCGGTGAACGGTCAGGCACTCGATGGGCCAACTCGACGATCACCACCAATCTCGTACAGTACGACCGGAACGTGACCGCAACCGTCCGCGTCGGCCAGAAAGTGGGATTCGCCTCCACACATGACTTCAGTGACGCCGGGCTGCAAGCGATGCTGAACGAGGCGGTCGCCGAGGCACAGAAGGCGAATGATTCGCCGAATCTGCCCGAGCTCCTCGGACCGCAAGAGTACATCCCCGTCGACGCCGCGCTGCCGGACATGGTGAACTTCGGCCCCGCCGAGCGCGCGCGCGCGGTTCGCGACAGCATCGACATCACCGAAAAGATGAAGGTCCTCGGCGCTGGATTTTTGCCGAAGAACGACAACACGACCTGCAACGCGAATTCGAAAGGCTTGTTCGCGTACTACCGCGCGGCGGAAACCGGAATGGCACTCACCTGCCGCATGCCCGACGGCAGCGGCTCGGGGTGGGCCGGGACGGCCGGCCTGAAAGACGTCCGGATGCTCGACTCGAAGGCACTGAGCGAGGTCGCGTCGAAGAAGGCGATCAAGAGCAGCAACGCGAAGGCGCTCGAGCCGGGCCGATACACGGTCATTCTCGAGCCGCGCGCGAACGCACGATTCCTCTCGCTGCTCACCGGCATTTTCAATCCGAACGGTGGATTTGGAGGTCCCGGTGGCGGCGACGGGCCACCAGCGGCAGCCGGAGCCAATGGCCCTCCGGGCGGCGGGGGTGGAGGCGGAGGCTTGTTCGGCGGAGGTATCGGCGGGCCGGCGCAGTTCATGGCCGGCAAGAAGATCGGCGACAAGCTCTTCAGCGATCTCTTCTCGCTCAAGAGCGACGTCGGCAACGCAACGCTTCGCCAGACGACGATCCTCAACGACAACAAGCCGGCGAAGCCGGTCAGCTGGATCGATAAGGGAATTCTAAAGAATCTCGCGCCCGGTCAGGCCGCGACGACGAACATGAGTCTCGTGCAGGAAGGCAGCGAGCTGTCGATCGAAGACATGATCAAGCAGACACGTCGCGGACTGCTCGTCACGTCGTTCTGGTATATCCGCGGCGTTCCGTCGCAAGAGCAGCCGCTTCTCAACACCGGCATGACGCGCGACGGCATGTTCCTCATCGAGAACGGCGAGATCGCGTATCCGATACAGAACTTCCGCTGGAACATGTCCCCCATCGTCGGCTACAACAACCTCTCGCTCGTCGGCAAGCCGGTTCCGATGAACATGGGCGAAGGATTCGACGCCGGTAACGCGGCGCTCGTTCCACCGGTTCGAATTGAAGAATTCTATATGACGTCCATCTCACCGGCCGTCTGACCAAAGGCGACGACATGACATCTTCCCGCCGTGATTTTCTGAAGAAGCTCGGCATGGGCGTCGGCGTCTCCGCGGCGACCGCGCTCATCTCGCACGACCTCGTCGCTGAGCTCATCGCCACTGGTCCGACCGGCCGAGTGCTCGAGTCGAAGTTCAAAGGCATGGCCGACATCGCGCTGAAGGAAGCGAAGACGGTCGGCTGCACCTATGCTGACATCCGCTTCACGCTCACCGCGAGCCCGCCGGGCGCGACGATCAACTATCGCGCGGATGGCGGCGGTGGACGTCGCGGCGGCGCTGGAGGCGGTGTTCGTGGAGGTGGCGGAGGCGGCGGCGGCTTCGGGGGACGCGGTGGGCGCGGCGGCCCACAGCTCCGCGAGATTCCGACCGAAGCGAACCGCATTCCCGCCGGCTTCGGCGTCCGCGTCATTCACTCGGGTGTCTGGGGCTTCGCCAGCAGTCCGATCGTCACTGAAGACGAGATCAAACGCATCACTCGTCTCGCGACCGAGATCGCGAAGGCCAGCTCGATCGCAAAAAAATCGGACCTGAAGCTTGCTCCGGTCCAGGCGTACGTCGACAACTACGTCACACCGATGACGAAGCCGCCGACGTCGGTCTCACAGACCGACAAGCAGGCTTGGGCCCAATCCATCGTCGACAAAGCGAAGGACGTCAAAGGCGTGACCGCGGTGAGTGTCACCGCCAACCACGGCTACGAATGGCGCTACTTCGCGTCGAGCGAAGGCACGTACATCGAGCAGGAGCTCTACACGACGACGCCGAACTTCAGCGTCACCGCGAAAGTCGGAGACGTTACTCGGACGCGCAACTACCCCGGTGTCGCCGCGTGCGGCGGTTGGGAGATCGCTGAACAGACCGACTTTCTCGCGTCCGCCGAGCGGGTCGCGAACGAAGCCGTCGAGTTCTGCACCGCCAAGCCGCTCGGCTCGAGCGGACTGCGCGACCTGATCCTGTCGCCGTCGCACGCGATGCTCACGATCCACGAGATCGTCGCGCACGCGACGGAAGTCGACCGCATCGTCGGCTACGAGGCGAACTACGCCGGCACGAGCTTCGTCAAGCTTTCTGATGTTGGAAAGCTCAAATACGGCTCGAAGCACATGAACATCACGGCGGACAAGACCGACAACGGCCTCGGATCGGTCGGATACGACGACGACGGCGTGAAGTCGCAGAAGTGGCCGATCGTTCGCGACGGTATTCTCGTCGGCCTGCAGACGAATCGCGAAACCGCGCATCTCGTCGGAGAGAACTTCAGCCGCGGATGCACCTTCGCGAACTCGTGGCGCGACTATCCGTTCCTCCGCATGCCGAACGTCCACCTCGAGCCCGGACCGACCAACTCACCGACGCGCGAGCATCTCATCGGCGACGTGAAGAACGGCGTCATGATCGACGGGCGCGGCAGCTATTCGATCGACCAGCAGCGCTACAACGGCCAGTTCGGCGGTCATGTGTTCTGGGAGATCAAGAACGGCAAGATCGCGCGCATGGTCACCGACGTGACGTACAACGCGATCACGACCGACTTCTGGGGCAACCTCGACGGCATCACCGGACCGAACGAATACATGAAGTTCGGAACCGGCGGCGACGCGAAGGGACAGCCGACGCAAACGAACTCGATCTCGCACGGCTCGCCCTGGCTCTTGATACGCAAGATCATGGTCGGAGCCGCCTTCGACTGAGCCGAACGGGTTCGGAGGCGTGTCTTTCTTCGAACACGCCTCCGCATCCCGAGGAACGCACGCTGGAAAACCTCACCCATTCGCTCGTCGGCGCAGCACTCGCGGAAGTCGCGCTCCCCGCTGACGCGACTCGCGCACAGCGCACGCTCTTTTTCACCGCGGCCGTTCTGGGCGCGAACCTCCCCGACGGCGACCTGCTCTACAGCAACATCATGTCGCCGCCGCTCGGATATTTGCTCCAGCATCGCGGCTACACACATACGATCATCGGGTGTATTGCGCTTGCGTGCCTCATCGGCGCGTTCGGCTACATCCCGGCGATCCGCGAACGACTCGGCGAGCACCGCCGGCGCTGGTGGTTGCTGATCGTCATCGCGCTTCTCAGCCACATCACGCTCGACTGGTGGAACAGCTACGGCGTCCACCCGTTCTGGCCGTTCGACAACCACTGGGTGTACGGCGACGCCATCAACATCTACGAGCCGCTGCTCTGGGTGTTGATCGGAGTCGTCGTCGCGATGAACGCCGTTCACACGGTTTCGCGTATCGGTGTGTTCCTGCTCGTCGTCGGAGGCGTGCTCGCGATTACAACGGTCGGAATGATCCGCACGGGTTCAGCAGTCGTCGCCGAGACGCTCGTCGTGGTGCTTCTCGTCGCGCTGTGGAAGGTGCCTCGCCGAGCGAGAGCCGCGATTTCACTCGGCTTGTCGGCGGCCTTCGTCATCGGGATGTTCGCGCTGAGTCGCATTGCTCGGGCAGAGATGGTGCAAATGCAGCAGCGCTCGCCGAGCGGTGCGATCGTCGATGTCGTGCTCACGCCGACCGCGGCGAACCCGTTGTGCTGGTCCGCGCTCACCATCGAACACGACGCGAGCGCCGACACCTATACGCTCGGCCGCGGTCGGGTCGCGCTCTTTTCGGAGGGCAAGCCGCGCATCGGTTGCGCGACCGCGTGGTCGTCGACGCAGACCCAGCCGCTCGCGCGCCTTCGCCAGCTCCGACGCGACAACTGTCGCGTGGCGGCGTGGCTTCAGTTTGGTCGCGCCCCGGTCGTCGAAGACATGCATGTCTTCGACTATCGATTCGGCGGGAGCAACTTCACCAATATGACGTTCGCGGACGGCGAGGTCTCCTGTCCCCGCTACCTCACGCCCTGGCGTCCGCCGCGCGAGGATCTCTTCTGAGCCGGCTCGCCCTTCGCTGGCAGTCGTTCTGACGGTCCAGCCGGGGTCGGGGAGCTTCTACAATTCCGCTACGACGAGTACTGAAGTATGCTTGCGAGATGCGCCCGCGTCGGTTGTTCCCCGCACTCGCACTCCTGATCTTCGGAACGGTGTCGTCCGCGCGGGCGCAGCTCGCCGCGCAGATTCGCACGGACTCGACGGCGCTCGCGAAGGCGCGCGCGGATAGCCTCCGCCATCCCTACTCGAAGGCGGATATCGATTTCGCCAACGGGATGATCCAGCATCACGCGCAGGCCGTTCGCATCGCGAACTGGTGTCCTTCACACGGGGCGTCCGCCGACGTCCTCACGCTCTGTGCGAGAATCATCAACGCTCAGGTCGACGAGATCCATCGAATGCAACAGTGGCTCGTCGATCGCCGGCAGCCGATCTCGACGCCCGATACGTCGCGGGCCGGCGCCATGTCGATGACCGACATGCCGGGAATGCACGGCATGCGCTCCGATGCGCTCATGCCCGGAATGCTCACCGTCGCGCAGCTCGATTCCCTCGACGCCGCTCGCGGAAAAGCATTCGACCGATTGTTCCTCAGCGATATGATCCACCATCACCAGGGCGCCGTCGCGATGGTGCGGCAGCTCTACGGCACACGCGGCGCCGGCCAGGATGATGTGATCTTCAAGCTTGCGAGCGACATCAGCGCCGATCAAACAACCGAGATCGCTCGCATGCAGCGTTTGCTCGCGGCCGTCGTGTTTGGCCGCACGCCTCCGTGATTTTGTCGACGCGGACCGTTCACTCTCACCACTCGAGAACCATGCGCCCCTGGAAACTCCTCTTGGTCTGCTGCAGCACTGCCGCGCTTGCGCAGACCGACCCACGCATCGGCCTCAAACCGGGGCGGTACGACGCTGGCGTCGCAGCCTCCAATATGAAGCTCCTTTCGACGACCAAAGCATCGGGGAAGTTCGAGGAGTCCATCAACTCGGACATGGCGTTCTTCGGACCGTACGTCATCCAGGGGAGCTTCGACGGATTTCAGATCTGGAATATCAGCAATCCGGCGCACCCGACACTGCGCACGTCGTACTACTGCCCCGCCTCGCAGAGCGACGTTTCAGTCTATAAGAATTTGCTCATCGTCTCGGCCGAAGCGCCGACCGCCCGACTCGATTGCGGCGACAAGCCAATCGAAGACACGGTGAGCACCGAGCGCATCCGCGGGATTCGCATCTTCGACATCGCCGATCTCGATCACCCGAAGTACATCACCAACGTGCAGACCTGTCGTGGATCGCACACGCACTCGCTGCTCGTCGACCCGAAGGATCCCGAGAACGTCTACGTCTATATCTCCGGCTCGTCGCTTCCACGCTCGCCGAACGAGCTCGCCGGCTGCACCATTTCCGCCGCTGGAAGCGATCCGAACTCGGCGCTGATGCGCGTCGAGATCATCAAGATCCCGCTCGCCCATCCGGAAAAGGCGGCCGTCGTCAGCTCGGCGCGGATCTTCGACAACCTCAAGGCGCCGCCGACGCACGGTGAGACGGCCGCCGACAGCGCTGAATTCGCCGCGGCGGAAGCGCGTGGAGACTACATCGTCTCGATCATCGGGATGAAGATGGTCGCACCGAAAGACATGATTGACCCGATGCTCGCGAGCATCCTCAAAGCGCGCGGCGGTACGGGCGCGCCAACCGCCGCCGACAGCGCGACACTGCGATCGCAGATTCAAGGCATCTTCGACCGCGAGTTCGGCGCTGAAGGTCCGGAGCATGACCGCACGCGATTCGCACAGTGCCATGACATCACGCTCGACCCCTCGCTCGGGCTCGCGGGTGGCGCGTGCGAGGGACACGGACTGCTGCTGGACATCAAGGATCCGATTCATCCGAAGCGCCTCGACGCCGTCGACGACAAGAACTTTTCGTACTGGCATTCGGCGACGTTCGCCAACGACGGCAAGAAGATCATCTTCACCGACGAATGGGGCGGCGGCGAAGCGCCGAAGTGCCGCTCGACCGATCCGCGCGACTGGGGCGCCGACGCCATCTTCACGATCGACGACGCACACAAGCTGCATTTCCAGAGCTACTACAAACTTCCCGTGGCGCAGACCGCACAGGAGAATTGCGTCGCGCACAATGGGTCGCTCATTCCCGTGCCCGGTCGCGACATCATGGTCCAGTCCTGGTATCAGGGCGGCGTCTCCGTCTTCGATTTCACGGACGCGACGCATCCAAAAGAGATCGCGTTCTTCGACCGCGGTCCGCTCAGCGCGACCGAGATGATCCTTGGCGGCACATGGTCGGCGTACTGGTACAACGGCGTCATCGCGAGCTCCGAGATCACTCGCGGCCTCGACCTGTTCGAGCTTACGCCAAGCGACATGCTGTCGCAGAACGAGATCGACGCGGCGAGGTCGGTCCACCTGGATTACTTGAACGTGCAAGACCAGCCGAAGTTCTCGTGGCCCGCATCGTTCTCGCTAGCACGCGCCTACGCCGATCAGCTCGAGCGATCGAATGGATTGAGCGCCGATCGTCTCGCTGCGGTGCGCCAGGCGTTGTCGGCGGCGGAATCCGCGTCGGGCGCCGCTCGCCGGACTGCGCTGACGAAGCTGGCGGCACAGATCGATGGCGATGCCGCGAAGTCGTCTGACGCCGCCAAGGTTCGGCTACTTGCCTCCGCGGTTCGCGGCGTGGCTCGACAGACATCCTGAGCGCAGCGAGGGATCGCTGTCCCGAGCGGGCGAATTGTGTGAGGAAAGTATTAGAGATTGATCACGGACCGGACGAACAAAAAACGAACTGGGCGACCAAACCCATCACAGCGCGTTCATGCTTTTAGTTCGTGATCATCAGCGTCGTCAGTGCCGTCCGTGTCAACCTGGTTTCGCTGGAACTGCTGAACAGCAAAACCATTCTTGACACGGACAACGACAAAAAAACACTGACTGCCGCGGACGATAAACGACGACAAACCAAAAAGGGTTTGGTTCTCCGCTGTTGTTCGTCGAGTTCGTGGCGTTCGTCCAGTCCGTGATAAAGACCGTGCCCAGCGTGAGCCGCGCCGGGGCCAGAATGAAGCGACGATCGCGTGCACGACGGCGAAGCCTCGACAGCGATCCCTCGTCACTCTAGGTCATCGAGTAGACGACGAGGTTCACCGCGAACTTGGTGTTGTCCTTCGTGCGGAAGCGCTTGTTCTGCCAAGCGTAATCCCACTCGCAACCATAGTCCTGGTTCGCGTAGACGACACCGAGTCGTCCGCCCCGCTCGACGCCGCGCAGATAGTTGTGCACGACGTTGTCGCCCCAGCCATTCAGCTCGTGCGACGTCTGCGGCGGCCCGTCGAACTTGAAGAACGCCTTGTAGACCGCGTGGTTGTTCGGAAGCTTCTTCAGCGAATCCGCTCCGAACGTTTTCTGCATCTCTGACTCGAACGATTTCGCGTACAAGCCGTTCACGTCGTGATTGCAGTCGTCAGAGAACAACAGCCCGCCATTGTCGACAAATCGGACGAGCCCCTTTCGTTCTTTCTCATTGAACCGAACGAGCTTGTGTCCTGTCATGAACACGAACGGATACGACAGCAGCTCCGGCGAGTCGAGCGTCACCACGACTTCGCCCTGCTGCACCGGGATCTGCGTGTACTGAAGAACGGCGTCCAACACGTTCGCGCAGACCTTCGGGTTGTAATCCCAGTCTCCTGAGTCGTACCGGAGCCGCGCGAACACAAAATCCGACGGCGCGCCCCGCTGCGCCGACAATCTCGACAGCAAAGGCGCCGCTGCCGCACTCGCGGCAGCGACGCCCAGTGAATTCAGAAAACTCCGACGATTCATCAGTCTCCAGCCATCGGAACCGGGTGCTCCGCGGTCATTTGCTTCGGCGTCACGCCGAACCAGCGCGCGAATGCCTGACGCCACTCATCGACGATCTCATATCCGGTCGGGATCACGAGAAGCGTCAACAGCGTCGACGTGATCACACCGCCCATCACCGCGACACCGAGCGGAGCGCGGAACTGCGCGCCTTCGCCTCGGCCGAGCGCGACCGGCACCATCCCCGCGATCAGCGCGAACGTCGTCATCAGAATCGGACGCAACCGAATCGCACCCGCCTGAATCAGCGCCTCTCGCAACGGCAGTCCCCGCTCCTCGCGCGCCCACTTCGCGAAGTCGATGAGCAAGATCGCGTTCTTTGCGACGATGCCCATCAATAGAATGACGCCGATGAGGCTCATGATGTTGATCGTCATGCCCGTGATCGCCAGCGCCATCAACACCCCGATGAGCGACAGCGGCAACGACATGAGGATCGCGGCCGGATCGACGAACGATCCGAACTGCACGACGAGAATCATGTACATCAAGAGCACCGCCACCCCGAGCGCCGAGAAAATCTGCCCGAAAACCTCCGCTTGCGACTCGGCGTCGCCACCAATCGTGTAGTGCACTCCGGCCGGCAGTCGCGTGTTCTCGAGGAACTTCTGGATGTCCGCCGTCACGTCGCCCGCGGCGCGGCCCGACGTGTTGAGCTCGACCGTAACGACCGGATCGCGATTCAAGTGATCGATGATCGCCGGACCCAGCCCCTGCCTGATCGTCGCAACCTGTCCGAGCGGCATCATCTCCTGTGCGCCGTTCGGTCCGTTCACCGTCATCGGAAGCTGCACGAGATCCGACGCGCGCTCACGCGACTCCGGAGTGAGACGCACCGTGACTTTGCGCGACTTGCCCGTCGGATCGATCCAGTAGCCGGCATCGATTCCAGCAAACGCCGGACGCAGCGACTGCGCGACCTGCCCGACCGTCAGACCCATCGAGCCGGCGACGCCGCGATTGAGGTCGATCTCCAACTCGGGCTTCTGGCCCTTCGTTGAAAGCCCGATGTCCACCGCGCCAGGAATCTTCTCTACTCCCGCCTTCACCAGATCCGCGGCTTGGGCGAGCGCGTTGACGTCCTGTCCGCGCAGCTGCAGCTGAATCGACTTGAACCCGGCGTTGAAGTCGCTCGTGAAGACCGAGATCGTCGCGCCGGACATCTTCGCCGTCTCGTGTCGCAATTCTTCCGCGAGCTGTTCGATCGAGACGTTGCGCCTGTCCTTTCCAACCGTGCGCACGTAGATGTTTCCTTCGTCGACTCCCTGCGTCGCACTGTTGCCGAGCGTCGTGTAGGTGTAGAGGACTTCCTTGTGCGACATCGCGATGTTGGCCGCTTCCTGCGCCTTGAGTCGCGTGTACTCGAGGTTCGAGCCCGGCGGCGTTTCCAGCGCCATGATGAACTCTGCGCGGTCGTCTTCGGGGAAGAACGCGGTTCCAACCGTGCGCACCGGCTGCAGCAGCATCGGCGCCTTGCCGAACGCCTGCGCTCCGACATAGAAGAAGGACGCGATTCCAGCCAGCACGATCGCAGTGCGCAGCGCGGGGTGGAATCCCCGCTTCACGAGTCCGAAGACCACGATCGCGATCGCGATCAGCGCGAGCAGTAGGCCGCTCATGCCGTAGCTCGGCAGGAAGAACGACGCGAAGAACGTCATCGCCGCCATCGTCATCATCGCCGTGCGATGATCGAGCGCCCAAGCAATGACTTTCTTGTACTGCTCGGCTTGACGGTTGAACCAGTGATTGAACTTCGCGATCTGCCGCGAGATCCACGCACGCTCGTGATCGGGCATGTGTGGATCCGGCCAGTACGCCGAGAGCATCGGGTCGAGCGAGAACGACACGAACAATGAGACTGCAACCGAGCACGCCATCGTCAACGCGAACGGCTTGAACCACTGACCGCCAATGCCCGGCATGAAGCCGATCGGAACGAACACCGCGAGAATCGAGAACGTCGTCGCGGCGACCGCGAGTCCGATCTCGTCCGTCCCATCGTGCGCCGCCGTGAAATGGTCTTTCCCCATCTCGACGTGCCGGACGATGTTCTCTCGGACAACGATGGCGTCGTCGATCAGGATACCGATGGCGAGCGAGAGCCCGAGCAGGGACATCGTCTCGAGCTTGAACCCGAGCGCCCACACCGCGATGAAGCTCGCGAGCACCGACACCGGCAGCGCGAGGCCGGTGATCACCGTCGAGCGCCAGGAGTTGAGGAACAGGAACACCACGAGCACCGTGAGGATCGCGCCGAGCACGAGCGATTCCTCCACGTTCGCGACCGCGTGATCCACGCGCGTTCCCGAGTCCTTCACGAGGTCGATCTTCGTTCCCGTCGGCAACGTCTTTTGAATTTCATCGAGGCGCTCGCGGATCTTGAGGGCGACGTCGGTCGTGCTGTAACCGTTCGACTTTTTGACGTCGATGCCGATCGCTTCCTTCCCGTTGAATAGCGCGAGCGTGCGCGGCTCTTCGGTCGCGTCCTTGATGGTCGCGACTTGGCCGAGACGAACGAGCGTCCCGTTTCGGTCCGCGACGACGAGATTCTCGAACTCGGCCGGCGTCTCGAGACGACCGCGCAACCGGATCGCACGCTCATCCAGCTCACCGTTCACGCGACCGACGGGCGCCGCGAGGTTCTGCGCCTGCAACGCCTGTACGACCTGCGCGACGCTGACGGCGGACGCCTGCAGCCTGTGCGGATCGACTTCGACCGTGAGCTCGCGATCGACCTTGCCGAAGATCTGCACGTCTGCGACACCGGCGATCGCGCGCAGCTCGCGCGTGATGCCCGGATCCGCCAGACGCGTCAGCTCCGCCGGTGAAAGCGTCGTCGACGAGATCGCCACGGAGACGATCGGCCGGTCCGTGTTGTTGAACTTCTGAATGATCGGCTCCTTCATCTCCGTCGGAAGGTCCGAGCGGATCGTCGAGATCGCGTCGCGCGTCTCCTGCGATGCGACGTTGAGATCCTTCCCGAAGAAGAACTCGATCATGATCATCGCGTAGCCGTCGTAGGCTTTGCCCATGACGCGCTTCACTTCCGTGATCGAGCTGATTTGCTCTTCGACCGGTTTGAGGACTTCGCTCTCGACGACCTCCGGTGACGCGCCGGGATACACGATTCCGACGGTCAGAAACGGCGGAGCCACTTCGGGAAACTCATCCGTCTTCAACTTCAGCAACGAGAACACGCCGAAGATGACCAACGCCACCATCGTGACGACGGTGATGAGCGGGCGCTTGATTGCAAAATCTGAGATAATCATTGATTGGCTCTCGCCGAGGTCTTACTGCTTGCTGCGGCCAGTGTCGGACGGCGCGCTGACCTTCACCGGTGTCTTCTCGGTGATGCCGCGCGCCGCCCCGAGGAGAATCGTGTCGCCCGGAGCCAGACCGCTCCGGATTTCCACCGTCTCCGTCGCGGCATCGCGAATTCCCAGCTCGACTTCCACCTTCTGAACCACGCCGTGGTTGATTCGCATCACCGACGGCTTGAGTCCTCGTTCGTCCACTGCACTGATCGGCGCGACGGGCGCGGTGCGCACTTCGCTCGCGACGTGGCCGTCGGCAAACAATCCGCCGACGAGCTGTCCGTTCGCGTTTGGAAGCGACACGATGATGCGCACCTGTCGCGTCGACGGATCCGCAACCGGATTCACACGCGTGATTCGGCCCGTGAACGCTCGCGACGGATATCCGTTCACCGCGAAGTCGACCGGAACGCCGATCCGCGCGGCTGACAACTGGTCAGCCGGCACCGACGCCTCGAGACGCATCGTTGCCGGGTTCACGATGGTGAACATCGCGGCGCCGACCTGAATGATGTCGCCCGCACTGACCTGACGCGCGCTGACGATCCCCGTGAACGGCGCCGTCACCGTCGCCTTCCCGAGCTGCTTCTGCGCATTCGCCAACATCGACTTCGCGTTCGCGAGCTGCGCCACCGCCGCCGAGTACTGGTTCTTCGCCAGCTCGACGTCGCGCTCGGCGATGGCGCCTGCTTGCAGCAGCGCATCGTTGCGATCGACCTGTCGCTTGTTGATGTCGGCTGTATTCTGCGCCGTCGTCACCGCGGCGCGCGCCGAGAGCTCGGCTTCTCGGAGCGTGGCGTCGTCGATCTGCGCGAGCACCGCGCCCTTCTCGACACGCTGTCCCTGCTCCGCCGCCGTACGAAGAACAGCGCCGCCCACTTCCGCGCGGACCGTTGCCTGCTCTTCCGGCTCGAGCGTTCCCGAGATGGCCGGACCGGATCGGATCTCTTGCGACTTCACGATCGCGATGTTCTCGGGACCGACCATCACGCCGCTCGGCGTCGTCGCAGCTTTACTGGTGTCCGCTCCTTTGCACCCTGCGGCAAACGCGGCGAATACGACGAGCGCAGCGCTCGTTCGTACAGTGCGTTGAAGAATTGGTCCGCGCCGCCCTGCGTTGCTGCGCCGTATCATGGCTGAATGCCCCCTGGATTTCCGCTCGTGCCAGCAGCGGTCGTTGATGTCGAAGTCGCGCGTTGCTGCTGCTGTTGCTGCTGCTGCGTTTGTTGCTGCTGCTGCGATTGTCCGGCGGCCGCGCCGCTTGTCCCCGCTCCGCTAGCCTGGATTGGGAGATCCCTGAGAAGCGCCATGCGAACGCGTGCGACCGCGAGATTGCGCGCGGCCTGCGCTCTGTTTGCACGCGCCTGCTCGAGGAGGAGCCGCGACTGCGACAGATCCGTCTGCGTCGAGATCCCTTCGCGGAAGCGAACCTGATCGATCGCATAGGCGCGCTGTGCCTGATCGGCGGTTCCCTGACTTGCCTGCCAGGCCGCCTGCGCCTGGTCGAGCGTCGTCAACGCAACGCGAGTGTCCAGCGCCGCGAACTGGCGCGTCTGCTCCCGCTGGGCGCGCGCTTGCTGAACGCCCGCCTGCGCGACCGTCTTGTCGGCGCTGATGCGACCGCCGTCGAGAATCGGAAGGTTGGTCGAAACGCCGACGGTCCAGTTGTTCACGCCGCTCGAGAGATTTGGGAAAACGGTCGACGGGAAGTAGAGCCGCTGATAGTTCGACACGAGCGAAAACGACGGGATGCGCTCGGCCCGCGCGATGCGGACCTGCGCTTCCGCCGCCTTCACGGTTTCGTCAAGCTCACGAACCGGCGCGCGACCCGATGTCGTCGTGTCGGTGCTGGTGTTGGCCGCGATCGCCGGAAGCGTCGGACCATTCGCGCCTTCGATACCGGTCGTCAGCGCGAGCGAATCATCGAGCGGCATGTTGAGCAGTTGCTTCACACGGAGGTACGCGACCTGACGATTCGCGCGCGCTTGGATCTGCACCGGGAGCTGGTTGTCGCGCGTGACCTGTGCGCGAAGCAGCTCGTATTCGGATGCATTTCCAACCTGCTTCGAGACTTTCGTCTGCTCGAGGACGGCGTTCGTTTCGGCGAGCGACGAGTCGGCGATGGACACGAGTTGGTCGGCGAGCACGGCGTCATAGTAGGCCGATGTCACGTCGAGCGCGGCCTGCGCGCGCTGCGCGGAGACTTCGATGTTCGCCGAGCGAAGCTGTGCGTTCGCGGCGTCGTTCTGCGCGGTGAGGCGCCCGCCGGTGAAGAGATTCTGCGAGAAGTTGAGCCCGAGCGCCCACTGGTTCGTCGCGCCGAAGCTCGTCCGGCTCAGATCGAAGCCGAATCCGCTCGACGGACACGTCGCCGCCTGCGCGAGCGCCGCCGCGCGCTCGGCCGGCGTCGCGGTGCTCGGCACGAACGGCGCGCAGAGCGACTGCGTCGCGATGACGGTCGTGTCGCGCGCGGGCGCGCTGCTCGCGAGGCTCGAGAACTGCGACTTTAGTGTTTTTGTATAGCCGGCGGTGCCGTTGAGCTGCGGGAGGAACTGGCTGCGCACTTGTCCGCGTTGCCCTTCGGCGCGGGTGACGCCCGAGCGCGCGATTTCGACCGTCTGACTCTGGGCCTGCGCCATGCGGAGCGCGTCGTCGAGCGAGAGACTGATGGTCGTCCCGCGTCCCTGCCGCGGCGCGCCCGGTTGCTGCGCGGCGGCACTGGCGGCGGCGGCGAGCGCGATGAGGAGGGCCGCTGATGAGAAAAGTCTCATATTCGAATATTCTTATAGAATGGCGTGGCCTCAGTCTCCGGCGACGGAGCGCAACTGAGGCGATTGGTACGTGGCAGCTTTGACGCCGAGCGCCCGCAAAAAGATTCGGACGTAGCGGGCGGCTGCCTCTTCCTGCGGTTGTGGAAACGCGCTCGGCATGATGTCGCGCGAGATGGCGTCGCCGAACATCGAGCTCATGAGCATGGCGACGGCGGTCGGGATGTCGCCGTCTGCAGCGGCGATGCCCGTCGACTGCAAGCGCAGGAGGTAGTCGGTGAGAATCATTCCGGCGCAGTTCGGTCCTTCGCACATCGAGAAGGCGGCTTCGGGCCGGTCTTCGATCTCGCCGAATGATTTACGGATGAGTGCCCGGTTCTCCCGCATGTGCGAGAGCACGGCATTGACCCAGTCGGTCATTTCCTGCGCTGGATCGATGGGATCGTCCGGCAGCTGGGGGATTGGAGCGTTGGCTACGTGCGCGCTCATGACGGCTTCGAAGAGCGCGGCTTTTGAACCGAACGTTCTGAAGAGAGTGACCTCGTTTACGCCGGCCTCGATGGCGATGAGGCGCGTGGTTGCGCCACGGAAGCCGTGGAGGGCGTAAATCTTTTTGGCGGCGTCGAGGATGCGGTCGCGGATATCCATAAGGGACGGAATCCTAAGGAGCTTGGCCTTTGAGTGCAAGTAGTTACTTGCTTACACAGCGCTGACACTTGGGCCTCGCTTCACTTCCTCGACGAACGGACGATCGCGATTTCGACACGCGACCAGGTCCGAACTGCCTCAATCGGTCGGCAGGATGCTCACAACCAACTATTGCCAACGACTATGGCGGACTACGGCGGCGAACGCCGATGGTCGGGACACCGTACTTCCGTTCCGCGCAGCATATTCAGCGACTGATAGTGTGCCATTATTACGATACAATAAGATCAGTATTTACGGACTGCTAGTCTCGCAGGACGGTTTCTATTGCGAGGAACCGCCCTGCGAGGAGCAACCTACTTGGCCGAGCCGCGAACCACCGGCTTGAACAAAAGCCCGTTTTGAGAAAGCGAACTGCCTCGCATGATCAAGCTGCTGCCGACGTCGAAGTCGACCACCACCGTCGTCTTGCCATCGGCGCTCACGTCGACCGGCGCCGCGAGATCGATCTTGATCCCCGAACGGCTCGCGCTTGGGAACGCTACGCCCGGCGAGCTCGTGCTGGTGAGGGTCTGACCATTCTTCAACGTGACACTCGATTTGCTCGGATCGATCACGAGACGAAATCCGCGATACGACGCGGCATTGACCTTCGCCTCGCCGAGTGCGGACGTCACTCCGTTTTGCAGGCTCAGGAGATCGATGCTGGCGTTCGGCGTCGCGAGGGTCGTCCACCCGGCGGTCTGCGACGAATCGGTCGTCGTCACGCTCTGGCTTGCCGCCGTCGAATCGACGTCCGCGATTCGTCCATCCACGCGCACGACAAAAATGTCGACGCTCTTCACCGAATCGGTCGGAAACGGAGCATCGGTGAGCTGCACCGCGAGAGTGCCGGTGCCGTTCGGTGCCGAGGAATCGGCCCCGCCGCACGCGCCAACACCCAACCCGGCGGACACGAGACCGAAAACGAGAACACAGCGATTCATTCGGGGAACTCCTTGGTGAGGTTGCGTGCTTCGGAGTATCGGGCTCCCGAAGTCGCAAGCACTCAGTCAGAGAGTTGTGGAACGATTGTAGTCGCTGCCGTGACCGATCGTGCGTTGTCTCACACCACGATCGTGCCCGCCGCCGTCTCGATTTCTATCAGTCCGCGCGCGTCATGAGTCGTGGCGCCGATGCGTCCGTCGCTCGAGCACGACTTCGTTCTCGACGATCATGTACCGAATGACGCGATCGCGGACCTCCGGAAATTGCTTGATGCGATCGCGAAACCGATCGTTGGAAACGATGCTCGCATTCAGCTCGCGCGCGAACGAGAGAATGAAGTAGTCGGCGTCGGTTCCCGCCGGCGCCTGACGCACCATCCCGTCCTCCACCATTTTCTCATACAGCTGCGGATCGTCGATCTGATGCCGGAGCGCGGCGTCGGCGACGATGATCGGCTCCAATCCCTCCTCTCGCAGCTTCTCGCGAATCGCCACGAGGTTCGCGACGTGAGCCGGCTCGCCCTCGATCGAATGCGCGACGTTCGAGCCGTCGACGAGAACGACGCCGCTCCCCTCGTCGCGATCGTCTTGTGAGACGGGCTGCGCGCTCATCGAGTCGTTCCCCGGCGGCCCGTCGCCACTCGGCGCGTCGAGTCGATTCTGGCAACGATCGGTTGTAGCGCGAGTGCGCGCTGTGACTGCGACGACGCCTTCGCCGCGGCCGTTTCGAGAAACGCGCGGAGCTCTGGCTTCTCCGCCACCGAGGCGAGCTGCGAGAAGTAGTTTGACATGAGTTGATGACTGTTGGCCTGCTGACGCACAAAGGCGAGATCGATTCCGGCGTCGCCCGCTCTGTGCACCGTATCGATCTGCGCCTGCATTGCCGAGGTCCAGCCCTCTGCGAGGGCCGGGCTCACCGGCGACAGCTTGAGCTGCGCTGTGAGCGAGTCGATCGAATGTTGAAAATCGGCGTGCTCCCGAGCCATCGTCGCCGCGAAAGCGCGCGCGGTGTCGACATGCCAGTTCTCGAGCTCCCAATCGACCGCTGCGAGCTCACGGGCGTTGAGCGTGGTGAGAAGCGACAGCGCGTTCGCGTCGGTGATCCATCGCGCGGGAGTCGCCACCGGCTTCGCTGCCGGGTCGCCGACGACTTCGCCGCCAGCCGTGTCGATCACGACGTGCGTCGGCCGGTGGTCGGGCGGCGCGTCGTGGCCGCATGCAATTGATAAAACACTCAAGGCGAACAGCGCAGCCTTCATCGATCGGAAAGGTGACATGGCCATGTACGCGCGGATCGGCGCCAAAAAGAAAGAACGTCCGGATGCCTACCCGGACGTTCTTTCAAGGAGCGCGCCGAACCGCCTCACGCGGTCGAGCCCGCATCGCGGGCTACTCTTTTTTCTTTCCGGTGCTGTCGGACTTCTTGCCGGAATCCGCGGCCGCTGAACCGCTCAACTTCGACTGAATCTCCTGGGCGTGTTTGAGGTGCGCCTGAAGGTTCGGAATCGCTTTCGTGATCAACGCCTTGAGCGATGTATCCTGCGCTGCCGACTGTGCCGCCTGCGCGGTCGAGATCACCGCTTCGTGGTAGCTGACCTCGTGGTTGATGTACGCCGTGTCGAACGCCGCGCCCTTCGGCAATGAGTTCAAGGTGTTTTGCCAGTTCGTCGCGGCGGCCGCAGACGTGTCGCCGGCCGGCATCGCGGGCGTGAGATTCAGCTTCTTGGCCAGATCCTGTCCCGCTTTTCGCAGCGCATGGTGATCGCGCATCATGTCGCGGCCGAACGCCTTCACGTCCGCGTGGGTTCCTTTCGTCGCCGCGATATTTCCCGCCGCGCTGTCGGCTGCGTTCGCGCCGTCGAGAATCGCCGCGATGTTCGCGTCAGTCAGCGGAGCCGGCGCCGGAGTAGTGGGCGCGGGAGCAGCGGCAGCCGCTTTCGCCGCACTGTCCGCCGCGGCGGCGGAGTCGGCCTTACCACCTCCTTTCGAGCAGCCTGCCCAAAAAGCGCAGGCGCCAAACACAACGAGCACACGGGTGAGGCGGGTCGTCATACGATCCTCCAAACGGGTTGATCTTCCGGGTTGTCCGGATTGGTTCGCCAACTCGCTCGCAAAATCCATACGCGGTGCGTCCAGTCGCGACGGCTACCGCGCGCTCAACGTTCAGAAACTCGAACACCGGTCCCGAATTCAGTGAGACACCGGCGGGGTTGCCAAGCTCGGCGGTGCCGCGACGACCTCTCGGCGACGACCGAATCGCGCGAAGACACGCTCGCGCCACTCGTCGAGGATTTCATAAACCGTGGGGATGATGACGAGCGTCAACACCGTCGACGTGATCACCCCTCCGATCACGGCGCGACCCAGCGGCGCACGGAAATCAGCCCCTTCCCCGAGGCCGAGCGCGACGGGAATCATACCGGCGATCAACGCAAGCGTCGTCATGAGGATCGGACGAAGACGAATACGCCCCGCTTCGATCAACGCCTCTCGGCGATCGAGGCCTTTGTCCTTGTGTGCCCACTTCGCGAAGTCGATGAGCAAAATCGCGTTTTTTGCGACGATGCCCATCAACAGGATGACACCGATCAGACTCATGAGGTTGAGCGTGTCGCGCGTGATGATCAGGGCCAGCACGACGCCGATGAGCGAGAGCGGAAGCGAGATGAGAATCGCGAGTGGATCGAGGAACGATCCGAATTGCACGACGAGAATCAGGTACATGAGCAGCACAGCGACGCCGAGCGCGACGAAGATGCTGCCAAAGACCTCGTTCTGACTTTCGGTTTCGCCCGCCGTCGAGATGTGATAGCCGGTCGGCAGCTTGATCTTGTTGACGCCGGCCATCACCGCTTGCGACACCTTTCCGAGCGACGCACCCTCGATGTTCGCGCCGATCGTGACGACGCGCTCGCGCTGGAAATGGTCGATCTGCGATGGACCAAAGCTCGGAGTGATCTGCGCCACTTGGCTCAATGGAACGAACGCCGGAGTTCCGTTTGGATTGTTTCCGACAGTGACCGGTAATGTGCCGAGGTCGGCCGCATTCTCGCGCGCTTCGGGAACGAGTCTGACGTGCACGTAGCGCGACAGGCCCGATGGATCGACCCACGTTCCCGCATCCACTCCGGCGAACGCGAAGCGCAGCGAGTTCGCGAGCTGGCTCAGGCTGACGCCGAGGGTTCCAGCCAGCCCGCGATTCACTTTGACGTTGAACTCGGGTTTCTGGCCACGCGTCGACAGCCCGATGTCGACCGCGCCCGGCGTGGCCTTCATGACGTTTTGAATCTGGTTCGCGTACTGATCGAGCGTCGCCTCGTCCGGCCCCTGGAGCTGGAGTTGAAGCTGCTTTTGCGCGCCGCCGAAGCCCGATGCGTAGGTGTACGCGGTCGCGCCGCCGACTGCGCGCATCTGCTGCCGAACGATCTGTCCGAGCTCGTCCTGGCTCAACGATCGATCTTTCTTCGGCACGAGACGAACGTAGATCGCTCCGTTGTCGACCTCTCCAGAGCCCGTGCCGCTGCCGACGGTCGTGTACGTGTACGCGACCTCTTTTCGCTGGCGAATGATGCGGGCGATCTCTTCTGTCTTTAGCGTTGTATAATCGAGGCTCGACCCGGGCGGCGTCTCGATGGCGATGTTCAACTCGCTCTGATCGCTCACCGGAACGAAGCCGAAGCCGCCGATCGTCGCCTGGAGCGCGATCGCCGCGACGAACGACGCCACCGCGAGAATGACCATCGTCCATCGATGGTCGAGCGCCCAGGCGATCACCCCTTTGTATCGGTCGGCCTGGCGATCGAACCATTGGTTGAATCGATCGAGCGCCCGGGCGATGGCATTCTGTCGCTCGTGCGCTTCGAGCTGCGGATCCGACCAGTACGCCGAAAGCATCGGGTCGAGCGAGAAGGACACGAACAGCGAGACGAGCACAGCGCACGCTATCGTCAGCGCGAACGGCTTGAACCATTGGCCGGCGATCCCCGGCATGAAGCCGACGGGCACGAACACCGCGACGATCGAGAACGTCGTCGCGGCGACGGCAAGGCCGATCTCATCGGTGCCTTCATGCGCGGCTTGCATGTGGTCCGACCCCATCTCGACGTGTCGAACGATGTTCTCTCGCACGACAATGGCATCGTCGATGAGAATACCGATCGCGAGCGAAAGCCCGAGCAACGACATCGTGTTCAGCGTAAAGCCGAACATCGCGAGTGGAACGAATGACGCGAGCACCGATACCGGCAACGCGAGCCCGGTGATCACCGTCGAGCGCCACGAGTTCAAGAACAGAAACACGACGAGCACCGTGAGCAGCGCGCCTTCGACGAGCGCCTCTTCGACATTGCGGACGGAATTCCGAACGCGAGTGCCGGCGTCTCGGACGATCTCGATTCGCGCTCCCGTGGGAAGCGTCTGCTGGAGTTGCGCGACGCGCTTCTTGATGCCGTCCGCGACCGCGGTCGTGCTGTACTCGCGCGATTTGACGATATCGAGCCCGATCGCTTGTCGTCCGTTGTACAGCGCTGACGACTTCGCCTCAGCGGCGCCCGCTTCAACCGTCGCTACTTGGTCGAGCGTGATCAGCTGACCGTTGCGCTGCGCGATGACGAGTGCGTTGAAATCTTCGGGATGCTCGAACCGACCTTCGAGCCGAATCGAGCGCTGCTCGAGCGGAGTGTTCACGTTGCCGACGGGCGCCGCGAGGTTCTGCGACCGAATGGCGTTCACGACTTGATCGATCCCGACGCCGAGACTCGCGAGGTCGTTGGGCCGAACGTTGATGTTGAGTTGCGCGCTGTCGCCGCCGACGACGTTGACCTGCGCGACGCCGCCGATCGCGCGGAGCTCTCCGGCGATGCTCTGGTCGGCGAGCTGCGTCAGCTGCGGCGGCGAGAGAACGTCGGACGTGATCGCCAGGGAGACGATCGGAAGCTGGTTCGGATCGAAGCGCTGAATGATCGGCTCGAGAATCTCGGCGGGCAGCTGCGCGCGAATCGCCGAGATGGCGTCTCGAATGTCCTGCGTCGCCTGGTCGACCGGTTTAGAGAATACGAATTGAACGATGATCTGAGCGAAGCCGTCGGTCGACGTCGAATTGATCTTGTCGACGCCGCTGATGCCCGAGATCTTGTCTTCGACGCGATTTACGACTTCGCGCTCGACGACGTCCGGGGCGGCTCCGGGATACGCGATCGCCATGAAGACGATCGGCGCGTCGATGTCGGGAAACTCGTCGGTGTCGAGCCGGCTGAGTGACGCCAGTCCGAACACGACCAGCGCGATCATCGTTACCACCGTGATGATCGGCCGTTTGATCGCGAAGTCAGAGATGAACATCGTGCATTGGCTTTATTGTCGAGCCGGTGTCACATGCCTCACGAAGGCAATGGCATCGAAGTACGCCGGCAATTCAATCGGCGTCTCCGTGAGCTCGGTCGCGGCAGGCACGTATTCGCCGGTCACGAACCGCGCACGTCGCGGGCCGTGAAGCCAAGCCCCGCCGATGTCATTCGGAAGAGTGCGAGCATCGAGCCAATAAGCCGTGCTCGGCGACCGAATGAGCACGTCCTCGTACGTATTGGCGTTCGGTTCCATGATCGTCACGTTCGATAATCCCGGCTGCGTCCCGCCCCGTCCGGTTGCGACCCGGCGGGTCCGCACGGAGCCGTCGCCATACATGAACGCGATGGGCCGGTACTTCTCGCCGAGGCGAGTGTTCAGCGAGACGCCCGTTTGCACGGTCGTCTTGTCGAGCGTCAAGCGGCCCATTTCGACGTCGCCGCCCCACGCGACGAGCTTTCCGTCCGGGCCGAGATTGTCAGCGATGAACAACAGATGTTCGGCGTTCGCGTCTTGACGGTTCGTATGCTTCAGCGACACCACGACGTCCTGCTGAATCACGCGCGCCATCTGTTCCGCAAAGGCGACCGTCGCGGCATGCGACGCGGGCGCTCGACGCCGAAGTGCGACCACGCTGTCGAGGCCAGTCTTGACCGCATCGCCGCATCGATTCCAAAACGTGCTGTCGGACGCGCGGCCTTCCAGTCCCCAATGAGCGCTCTCCGATGTGTAGACGCATCCGTACGTCTGCGCGAGCCACGCTTTGAGTGACGGGCCCGTGATCGAATCCGGCATCGACGTCACGACTTGAACGGCGTGCGCCGCCGTGGGAATCTCGAAACCGTAGAAGCCGATCTGCTTGTCGGCGTGCGACTGGTTCCACGACCGAATGGCCATGACGAGGTCGAGCATCTCGTGATCTTCCCAACGCCAATCGCCGAGCGCTCGAAGCAGACGTCGTACGTCGCCCCGACCCGTGCGAACGTAGCGGTCGACCTCGAGCGCTTCCGGCATCGGTGCCTGAATCGCGAGGCCGCGGAATCCCGCCCCTTCGGCGAGAGCGAAGAGGGAGCGCCGGACGATGAGAGGGAATTCGCGCGTCCCTTCATTCAGCTCGGAGAAGCCGACGATCTTCGCGTCTCCCGCCAGCGAGATGATCTGCGCTCGATCCGCGGCGTTCGGCATCGAATCGCCGAGCGTGAATTGCTGCGAGTGGGTCTGTACCCACGCGAGCGCGATCGCAGCTGAATCGCTCAGCGTGCGCGGCAGCGGTGTTGGCCGAGCCGGGGCGGATGAAGAACAAGCGGACGCGACGACGGAAGCGGTTACGAGAAAGACGGCAGAGGTGCGCATGTTGATCGTTCGATGAATTGGCGAAGTCGAAGATGTGAGAATCTATGTATCGAGCTGCGGGTGCCCGGTGTCGCCGGATGCGTCGGCCGCGCTTTCGTCCACGGGTTGCGCGAGCAGCGCCTCGAGCTCTCGGGCCGAGGCGGTCGAGGCGCGTCCCTGTAGCTTGATCTGCGCCAGCGTTCGGCGGATGGTCAGCCCTTCGACGGGAAGGATTGCGATACGTCCCAGCGCGAGCTGATCGGCGGCCGCGGCTCGAGAGACGATCGCCAGCCCCAGGCCGGCGGCGACGGCTTGCTTGATTGCTTCCGTGCCTCCGACCCGCATGGTGTTTGTGAGTCGAACGCCGTGCGCCGCGAGGGCATGCTCGGTGACGGCGCGGGTTCCGGAGCCTGGCTCGCGAACGAGGAACGGTTCGTCGGAGATCATCGAGACCGAGACCGACGGGCGGTCGAGGAGGTGGTGGGTCGGCGAGGCGATCACGATCAATTCGTCGTCTTTCCAGGGAATCACTGTCACGCGTGGATCTGATACGGGGCCTTCCACCAAGGCGACATCAACGCGAAACTCAAGGAGCATTTTGAGCACTGAGCGCGTATTTGCGCTGTTGGCTCGAATTCGAACCCGCGGATGCCGCGTGTGAAATCGCCCGAGGTAGGGCTGCAGCATGTAGGTCGCGATTGTCGTACTCGCGGCGATCCGGAGAGTGCCGCGCTTGAGACCTCTTAGTTCGCGAAGCTCTTGTTCGGCCGCGCGCTCGACGCCGAACAGCTCGCTCGATCGCGCATAGAGTGTTTCGCCGGCGTCGGTGAGACGAACGGTCCGGGCGGTCCGATCGATGAGCTCCAGTCCGAGTTGCCGTTCCAGCTCCGTCAGCGATTTCGATATCGCCGGCTGGCTGAGATTGAGTCTCCCGGCCGCTTTAGTGAACCCGCCGTGTTGAACGACGGCGGTGAAGAGTCGCAGGTGATGGAGATTGAGTGGCATAACCAATTCTCATGAATCCATGAGAAGAATGTACTGGATTCATGGTGCGTGGGAAGGCTAGCCTCTTAGCATGTCGAGCATCGCAATCCCCGTTCGCAAGTCCGTGTTCCCCGGCATCGCCGCCGCGGCGATCGTCTCGATTCTCTCAGTCGGCGGCGGTGCGATCGAAGAGCGGCTCTTCGGACGCGCGATCATCGAGCCGCTCGTCCTCGCGATTCTCATCGGAATGGCGATCCGCACCGCCATGGGTTCCTGGAGCGCTGGGGAACCTGGAATTCGGTTCACGTCGAAGACGGTGCTCGAGATCGCGGTCTTCCTCATCGGCGCGACGATGGACGTGCCGCGCCTCTTCGCGTCGGGACCGATGTTGGCCGCGGGGATTGTGCTCATCGTGTGCATCGGCTTGAGCGCCGGCTATGCGATCGGCAGAGCGGCCGGCCTCTCGCCGAACCTCGCGGTGCTCGTGGCGTGCGGCAACGCAATCTGTGGAAACTCCGCTATCGCCGCGGTCGCGCCGGTGATCGGCGCGGAAACCGAAGATGTCGCGGCATCGATTGCTCTGACGGCAGTCCTCGGCGTCGCCGTCGTGCTCGGACTTCCGTTGCTCATCGGGCCGCTCGGACTTTCGCTCTACCAGTACGGCGTTCTCGCTGGCCTCACCGTCTATGCGGTGCCGCAGGTGCTCGCCGCGGCGTTCGCGGTGAGCGCGCTGAGCGGGCAGGTCGCGACGGTCGTGAAGCTGGCGCGAGTTCTCATGCTCGGACCTGTCGTGCTGTTCTTCGCGGTTCGCGCTCAGCGCGACCACGTCGGAACGACGAAGAAGCTGTCGCTGACGAAGCTCGTCCCGTGGTTCGTGCTCGGGTTCATCGTGCTCGCGACGCTGCGCTCGATAGGCGTGATCTCCGAGAGTCAGGCGACGATGACCAAACTTGTCGCCGGCTGGCTGACCATCATCGCGATGGCGGGCCTCGGGCTCTCGGTCGATGTGCGCGCGGTTCGCACGGTGGGAGCGAGAGTCGTTGTCGCGGTCGCTGGATCGTTGGCGACGCTCATCGTGCTCGCGATTTTCATGATCAAAGGTCTCGCGCTTTCTTAGCTTGGAACGATCTATCGCAGCCGTTGAAGCGGGGCATGTTGATTGCTCAGGTGGGCTCGGACTGATTGGCCGAAGCCGGTCTGCCTACTACTCCCGCAGCTATGGTCATTGCGTCGTTGAACGGCAGGTACGCACAAGGGTTCGTTGAAGTCATCGAGCGCAGTGATGGCTCCATCGAACGAAGGGGCCTCCTCAAGCTCAGCGCTCCGAGCGCGATGGAATTGCGACACCTCCTCGATGCGCATGCACCCCTCACGTACGCGGGTCCCGTTTTCGCCAGGGGCCGCTGGTTGTGCGACACATTTCCGATCCAGGCGACGGACGTTGCAACAGAGCCGGGCGACGAAGAGACGTTGGCCATCACGGTTCGAGCGGAGTGCCCGAACGGGAAGCACGCCTGACGGTTTAGTGCGGTCGTAGCGTCGACGCGCCTCGTTCAACGAGCCCCTGCTCGCCTTTCAGCTGCTGGATTTCCCACGCGATGTTCTCGCGCGCACGAGCATCCCACCGCTGCGACGCCTCACGCGTGATGAACAGCCTCGCCGACGCCAGCGTCCGCTCGAGAAACGCCAGTCGGCCGATCCGAAATTGCGCGTCCGTGCTTGCCGACGGCACGTACTCGTCGTGAATGGCGCGCGCGTAGCGGGCATACACCTCTCGCGATGCGCCGAGTATTCCGAGATCGATGTCGAGGAGAATGGAGAGATCGCGATCGGTAGTGTCGGCGTGGGCGAGATGATCGCTCGTCGCGCGAATCATTCGATCGATCGCGTGGAGCTCGGGTGCCGAAACGCAGCCGTCGGCCTCCAGCACTCGTCGCGCGAGCTCCGCACTCTTGGCTTCGTTGTCCGACCGACCCGCGACATAGACGGCGTCGTGAAAGACAAGCGCGAGGAAGATCGAGCGCGGGTGCTCACACGCGAAGGACGAGATCTCCGCGACGCACGACTCGACGTGCGCCCAGGTGTGATACTGCCTTAGCGGCGACGCGTACGCGGCACGGGCGCGTTCAAAGGCCGAGACACCGCATCCTCCGATCCAATCATGGGGAACGCGGGCGAGCCAGGTCGAGAACTCGTCAGCGTCCGGCACGGTGACTCGAGGCCGCGGTGATCACGCGGTTATTTGAGTTTTACAACAGCGGCGGTCCACAGAGCATTGTCGGTGTCTTCCTGGTACAGCTTGTCGAGATCGACGCTCACGCCGGCACCGTCTCGTGTGATCGCGAAGCGATCCATCGCGCGGGTGGCACGACCGCTGCCTGCGATGTAATCGCCGTTCGCCTCGAAGCGCGAGTGATGCTTGGGACATTGAAACGCGTGATCACCGTCGTCCCACTTCAAAGCCGTGTTCTGATGTGGACACGACAGCGCGAACGCGTACACGGAGTCCTGCCAGCGCACGACGATGACTTCGTTCGACTTATCGACCATCGCGCCGTCGACGTTCGGGACAGCGTACGAGCGAAGGCTTCCGGCGGACCCTGTCGGCTCCATGAGCTCGAGGGGCATTGCAAAGGCCGCCGATTTCGGCATGCCGACCGCGACCAGCGCGCCGGCGATGGTAAGAAAACTGTCTCTGAGAAAACGGCGGCGGCTCGTCGGCAGAAAACAGTCCTGCCGCTCGCAGTCGTCGTGAATAGTTGAGTTGTCGGACATGGTCGCTGATACACGTCAACTCAGCGATCGTTCTTCGGCTGCGGTGCGCAATATCACGGTGAACGCGGACCCGCGGCCCGGCTCGCTCGCGACGGTGATGTCGCCTCCCATCGCGCGCGCGAGGTCGCGGCTGATCGCGAGACCGAGGCCGGTGCCGGACACGACGTTCGTGAGCCGTCGCTCGAGTTGAACGAACGGATCGAAGATCCGGTCGAGATATTGGTCGGCGATGCCGATGCCCGTGTCTCGCACGACGATCCGAACGTGCGTGGCATCGTGCTCCGCGAGAAGCGCGATCTCCCCGCCTTCGGGCGTGAACTTCACCGCGTTCGACAGGAGGTTGAGCAACACCTGCCGGAGCTTGTCGTCATCGGCGAGCGCGATCATCGGCAACGATGGCCCGCGTGAGTTGAACGAGAGGTTCTTCGCGGCGAGCTGCGGAGCAAGGAGCGGCTCGATCGCCCTGACGGTTTCACGCACGTCGATGGCCTTCGGATTGACCTCGACTTTTCCTGCCTCGAGCTTCGCGAAGTTCAGCACGTCGTTGATCAGCGACAGGAGTTGTTGTTGGCTGTGCTGAATGCGCTGAAGATCTTGGCGCTGAGCGGTGCTCACGGGACCGCGGATACCCATCTCGAGGAGCTCCGCGTAACCGCCGATGGCGTTCAGGGGCGTGCGAAGCTCGTGCGACATCGTCGCGAGGAATTCCATCTTCGCGCGATTGGCGTCCTCGGCCTCGGTGCGCGCGGTGCGCTCCGCCGCAAGCAATCGAGCGCGTTCGAGCGCCTGACCGCACTGCCTCGCGAGCGCCACCAGGAACTCGCGTTCGTCGGCGTCGAAGACGTGCGATGACGAGAAGCGAATCGACAACGCGCCGAACGGTGCCGACCCGCCGCTGAGCGGGAGGACCGCGGCGGCGTGTGTCGGCGACAGGTTCCACGCGGGCGGCGCATACCGATCCGTCCATTCCTCGGCCGTCGCGAGGAAGATCGACTCACCGTTGAGCGCGTCGCGAACCGGGAATGGACAGTCGATGGGAATGCGACGGATCTGTTCGAGCGCCGTCTCGGGATAGCCGAGCGACCGGGCGGCGCTCATGTGTGTTCCATCGCGGTCGAGGAGCATCACGATCCCTGCCTGCGCGCCGACGGCGACGATCCCCTGCTCGACGACGATGTCCAGTACTTCGTGCTCCGTCAGCGAGCGCGCGAGCATCGCCGTCAGGCGCTGAAGGCGGCGCGTCCGGTCAGCGGCGCGCTCGGCGTTGCGCCGTGCGTCGATCGCTTCGACGTACAGCAGCGCGTTGTCGATCGCGGTCCCGGCGCGGCGCGCGAGATCTTCCGCCACGCGCAGATCGTTGAAGTCGTACCGGCGCTTCGACTCCGCCATTCCAAGCGTGAGCGCGCCAAGCAGTTTGCCTCGAGCGGCGAGCGGAACGATGATGAGAGATCTCAAATCGATCTCGTGCAGCATCGCGAGGTGTTCTTCACTGGTCGCCGACGCGGCCATCATGTCGTCGGTGATCACCGGTGCAAAGTCGCTCACGCCTTCTCTGAGCACCCGCGGCAGGCCGCTGTTGGTGTTCCAGTCTGTCAGCACGCGCTCTCGGAGGCGCTCGACGAGCGAAATGCGCCGAGGATTGGCGTGCGTCAGCGCGACGCGGCGAAGCTTCGGGGGCCAACTGGCGTCGCCCGGGGTCTGCAGCATGTCGACCGAACACCAATCGGCGATTCTCGGAACGGCGGCCGATGCGAGATTCTGAAGCGTCGTCTCGTAGTCGAGCGACGACGCCAAGACCTGGCTTGCCTCGTCGAGAAAGTCGAACGCTTCGCGGGCGTGGCGGCGCTGCGTGACGTCCTGGAAGAAGAACACGAGACCGCCGTCGGACGCCGGATAGATGCGCACCTCGAGCCAGCACCGCAACGCCGCGTAGTAGTCTTCAGTCGTTACGGGAATCCGGCTCTCCATCGCATCGCGAAACACGCGACCAAACTGCGACGTCACCGCCGACGGAAAGACATCCCACACCAGCCGGCCGAAGAGGCTGTCGACCGGAGAGCGCAACAACGCAGCCGCCCGCTCGTTCGCGAACGTGAACCGAAAGTCCCGGTCGAGCGCGATGAACGCGTCCGCGATGGCCTCGACGAGCGTTTGATTCCGCGCTCTCTCGCGCCGCTCGGCGTCGAAAAATCGAGCGCGGTCGAGCGCCTGGCCGCAGAGCTGTCCGAGCGTTTCGAGAAATGTGCGAAAGTCTTCGTCGAACGCGCGCGGACCGCGAAACCCGAGCACCATTCCACCGATGGCGCGCCCCGCGACTGACACAGGAACCGCTGCGAGTGCCTCGAGCCCGAGCGGAGCGGCATGGCGCGCGTACTGTCCGGGATAGTGTGCCTCCCAGTCAGCAACCGATCCGAGGAACACCGGCCGCGATGACCGAACGCTATCGGAGAGCGGACGGCCCTGTTGTCGCGCGACGTCACGATCGCGCGTCTCGCCGTCGTCATACCCGCTGCTGCGGATGATATGGTAGCCGGGAGAACCGTCGGGCAGCGTCGTGACGACTGCGACCATGCCCGCATCTGCGCCGAGCGCAAGGACCGCCTCGTCGAACATGGCGTCCGCGACCTCGTCGGGTGTTAACGCACGACTCAGTGCGGTAACCAGCGACAGCAATGTTCGCGCGCGGTCCTGCTGACGGGCCGTCAGACCGACGTCCGGCGGTGCTGCGTTCGTCGACACGCCGTGAATCTACCGGAGAACCAGCCGGCGGACAGAGTGAAGAACTTGGCAATGGCCGCCGACGCCGTGATCGACGGCTAGAACTCCTGGCGTGTCCCGCGCTCGGGCGTCGTCACCGAATAGCCCTTTCCGCGAAGGATCTCGGCCAGCGAGTCCTGCGCTTTCGGCTCGCCGTGTACCAAGTGCACGGGGAGCTGTCGCGTGTTCGGTCCTCGCACGGCATCGAGCCAGCGCTGCAACTCGTTTCGATCTGCATGAGCACTATAGCCGTTCAGGACCTGCACGCGCGCGCGCAGTGGAACGTCCTCGCCAAAGATGCGAAGCGTCGGCTGCTTCTCCACGATCCGCCGGCCGAGCGTGTGTTCCGCCTGAAAGCCGACGATCAGAATCGTGTTGCGTGAGTCCGGCGCGCCGTGAGCGAGGTGGTGGAGAATGCGTCCGCTCTCCGCCATCCCCGACGCGGCGATGATGACCATCGGACCGTTGCGATCGTTCAGCGCTTTCGACGCCGCGACGTCGCGCGTGTACTCGACGAGGTTGAAGTGGAAGAGGTCTTGAACCGCCGCGACGAGCTCTTCGCCCTTGTCGAAGGTTTCGGGATGCATCGCGAAGACCGACGTCGCGTCGATCGCGAGCGGGCTGTCGATCACGATCGGAATCGCGGGAATCGCACCGGCGCGCGCGAGGCGGTGCAGGTCGTACACGAGCTCCTGCGTGCGACCGACGGCGAATGCCGGAATGAAGATTCGTCCGCCGCGCGCCGCCGTCTCTCGAATGACTCCGGCGAGCTCGCTCGGCATCGCGGCGACGGATTCGTGTTCGCGATCCCCGTACGTCGACTCCATGATGACGACGTCGGCGCCCTCGGGCGGCTTTGGATCGCGAATGATGGGAAGCCCCCAGCGACCGACGTCGCCGGAAAACACGAGCCGACGCTGCGAGCTCCCTTCGGTGCACTCGAGGATGACCGACGCGGATCCGAGAATGTGGCCGGCATCGACGAACGTCGCGCGAACCCCAGGTGCGACGTCGAACGGCTGGTCGTACGGATAACAGACCATGCGCTCCATGACGTCCACGACGTCCTTCTGGCCATAGAGCGGCGGCTCGAAGGGGCGATGCTTTCTCGCGAGATAGTCCGCGTCTTTCTCTTGAATATGCGCCGAGTCGGCGAGCATGATCGCGCAGAGGTCGCGCGTCGCCGGCGTCGTGAAGATCGATCCTTTGTAGCCGTCGCGCGCGAGCATCGGCAGGCGTCCCGAGTGATCGATGTGCGCATGCGACAAGACGAGCGCAGAAAGCGCTTTCACATCGAACGGAACCGACCGATTCTTCTCGGCGCTCTCGGCGCGCTTGCCTTGAAACATTCCGAGGTCGAGCGCAACCGACGAATCTCCGACGCGGACGAGATGGCAGGTGCCGGTGACTTCACGGGCAGCGCCGAGGAAGGTGACATCCACGCTATGCGTTGTGATTGGGCATAGCCCAATCTACGAGCGTACCAACACTCTCGGCTAATCCGCGCGAAGCGCCGTGACCGGGTCGACACGCGACGCGCGCCACGCCGGTGCAAGCGCGGCGAGAATGCTGATGACGATGAGTGTCAGCGACACGGTCGCAAGCACGGTCGGATCTTTCGGCTCGATCCCATAGAGCATCGATGCGATCAACCGACCAGCGAGGATCGACAAGCAGACGCCGACGACGACGCCGATCGTGACGGTTCGCACCCCCGCGCCGACCACGATTTTCAGGACATCGCTCACCGACGCGCCCAGCGCGATGCGAACACCGAATTCGTGGAGTCGTTGGTTCACACCGTACGACACTGTGCTGTAGATGCCAACGATCGCGACGATCAGTGCGAGGAGCCCAAGGCCCGAGAACAAAAGGGCGCCGAGTCGCCACGGACGATATTGGGGATCGATGTAGTCACTCAGACGAACGATCGACGGAACGGCGCCCGGAAATTCGGCGCGGACGAGGGTCCGAATCTCTCGGCTTGTGCTCGCGAAGTGCTCGGGCGAAACGCGAAGCGTGACGTTGTCGGGAGTAAAGCGAACCGAATCCGGCAGGTCGTAGAGCGAGAGGTAATACTGTGGCGACTTCGCCTTTTCGAGCACTTCGCCCCGGTGCGCATCCTGGACGATCGCCGAAACGCGGTAGCACGGAGCAGATCTGAGCTCGAAGCGAATGCACTGTCCGATCGCGTCCCGTCCGGGCCACAGCGTTCGAGCCATCGTCTCATTGACGATCACCGAGTGCGGCGGAGTGGCTCCTCGAGGCGCGAAGTCTTCGCCGCGAATGATTCGAATTCCGGTCGCCGCGAAATATCCGCGCGAGATGCCGGTGACGGTCGGAATGAAGCCAGGCCGCGATCCAAGCGAATCGCTTTCGGTGAAGTAGCTCACCCATGAAAATCCGGCCATTGGCTGCATGCTCGAGAGTCCAACGGCATCGACTCCGCGGACCTGTCTCAAACGCTCGGCGAGCTCGGTGAGGCGAGGGACATACGTCGAATCGCGTTGGCGCTCGTTGAAGGTCGCCGAGACGGTCACCGTCGACGCCGCATCGTAGCCGATGTCGAGATGCTGAACGTTCGAAAGACTTTTTACGAAGAGAAGCGCGCCGACGAGCAGTATGACCAATAGTGCGGATTGCGCGACGACAAGCGACGTCCGGATGCGCGAATTCTGAATCGCCTCCGACCCGGCGCCGATCTTGAGTGCCGCCGTTAGCTCGGGCGACGCCGATTGAAGCGCCGGAATCAGGCCGGCGATCAATCCAGCGCCGAGCCCTGTTGCGAGAGCGACGGTGATGACGCGGATGTCGAGCGGCCCGTCAGTCCAATGGACGTTTGGCAGGAGCACCGTTCGAAGGAGCGCTCCGCCCCAGTATGCGACCAGCAAGGCCATCACCGCGGCAATGACGGCCAGGACGCCACTCTCCGCGAGCAAAAGTCGAATGAGCCGTCCGCGCGCAACGCCGAGTGCGAGACGGACGGCGATTTCGCGGCGCCGCCGAACGGCGCGCGCGAGCAGCAAGTTGACGACGTTCGCGCACGCAATGATGAGAACGATCGCGGACACGCCGACGAGCCGAGTCGTGATCTGCTCCTCTTTCGACTTCAGCCCAGGTCCGTTCGCGGAGATGATACCGCCGAATCGAGCGACCGCGTTCGAATCACTTTTTCCGTAGGCGGCGCTTGGCGAACGCAGGGCCAGGGTGATGCGTCTTTCGAGCTCAGGCTCGTCGGCGCCGCGATTCGGTTTCACCAATACGAAGAGTCCGTTGGCGTTTGGATTTTTCCACCACGGAGTTTTCGCGGTCGGGCTGTAGTAGTTGGAGGCGAGCGGCATCCACGCGTCGGCGGCGTTGAGCTCAGTGCCGGCGAACGATTTTCCCGCGACGCCGATGATCGTCGCCCTGATGCGTCTGATCGTGATCTCTTTGCCGATCACGCGCGGATCACCATCGAATGCTCGCTTCCAATAGGCATCGCTCAGGATCACGACGGGCAGCGTCGCGTCGAGCCCGTCCTCATCGCGAGAGAAGAAGCGCCCAATCGCTGGTCGAACGCCGAGAATCTCGAAGTAGGCCGCGGGCGCGAAGCTAAGCTGAATTTCAGCCGCACTTTCTCCGGTGCCGACTCTTGTTTTGTCCGGCTGGCGGTAGAGGGCGGTGCGTCCTCGATCCCCGACGGCGGTTCGAATGGCATCGAACTGCGAGTACGACATGATTTCGCTGAACTGCGTCCCGGACGGATAGACGCGCTGGGTCCACACTCTTCGAATCGACTCGGGATGCGCGACACCGGCGGGCGGACGGAGATACACCGCGTTCAGCAGCGTGAACATCGCTGCGTTTGCTCCGACACCGAGGGCGAGCGTCAGCAGAATTCCGAGCGCGACGCCTGGTGTTCGGCGGAGAGTGCGAACGGCGTATGTGACGTCGTTCGTGAAGTCGGCGAGCCACGCCGCGCGACGTCGTTTGTGCGCGATTCGATCGTCGATGGCAACGAGGCCTTGGCGGATTTCGCGAACGTCGCCGAACTCCCGCGTCGCCTGCGTGCGTGCGTCCTCGGCGCGCATTCCCTGTTCGACCAGCTCTTCGATCCGCGACTCGAAGTGGAATTGAATCTCGTCGTCGACGTCGGCGGATGTGTCGCATCGAACGACGTCGAGGTAGCGGCGCCAGCGCGGCGTTTCACCCGGATAACTCATGTTTCACGCCGATGTGGGTGTCGCTTTCATGACGCGCGCGACGGCGGCGACGTAGTCGTTCCAGCCGTCGGTCTCCGCGCGGACAGCGCGCCTGCCGGCAGTGGTGAGCCGATAGAACTTCGCGCGCTTTCCTTTCTCCGACGTTCCCCACTCGGCTTCGACCCAGCCGCGTTCCCCCATGCGGTGGAGTGCCGTGTAGAGCGCGCCGTCGAGGACGGTGAAGGTGCCCTCGGATCCTTGATGGATGAATCGCGCGACGGCGTAGCCGTGCATCGGTCCCCAGGAGAGTGTTCGGAGGACGAGGACGTCCAGGGTGCCCTGGAGGAGGTCGAGCGGTTGGGTCGTCATGGCGCTACTATACCCTCGACACTTTATTCAATCAAGTGTTGAGGGTATAAGACGATGCTGCCCGGCGACTCATGCTGGACGCCATGAGGCGCGAAAGGAAACTACGCGCGCACCAGCTTCTTGTACGCGACCCGATGCGGCTGATCCGCGTCAGCGCCTTTGCGCTTCTTCAGATCTTCGATGTACGACTGATAGTTCCCCTCGTGCCACACGACTTCCGAGTTGCCTTCGAACGCGAGAATGTGCGTCGCGATTCGGTCGAGGAACCAACGATCGTGTGAGATCACGACAGCACACCCCGCGAAATCGATCAGCGCATCCTCGAGCGCCCGGAGCGTATCGACGTCGAGATCGTTCGTCGGTTCGTCGAGTAGCAGCAGATTGCCGCCGCTCATTAGAGTTTTGGCAAGATGCAGGCGATTGCGCTCGCCGCCCGACAGCAGACCGACCTTTTTCTGCTGATCTGTTCCGCGGAAGTTGAAGCTCGACAGATACGCCCGGCTGTTCAGCTCTTTCTTGCCGACCATGATCAGCTCCGAGCCGCCGGAGATCTCCTGCCACGCCGTCTTGTCGCCGTCGAGCGTGCGGCTCTGATCAGAGTACGCGATCTGCACGGTTTCGCCGAGCTTGAGCAGACCGCCGTCGGGCTTCTCAGTGCCGACGACCATCTTGAATAGCGTCGTCTTACCGGCGCCGTTCGGTCCGATGATGCCGACAATCCCACCGCGTGGAAGGTCGAACGACACACCGTCGATGAGCACTTTCTCACCGAATGCTTTCTTCACGTCGCGCGCGGTGACGACCTCGTTGCCGAGGCGCGGCGGCGGCGGGATCACGATCTCGTGCTGCATGACCTTCTCGGCCGTTTCCTCGGCGACCATCTCTTCGTACTTCTGGACACGCGCCTTGTTCTTTGCCTGTCGCGCCCTCGGCGCGAGACGCACCCAATCGAGCTCACGCTGCAGCGTGCGCTGCCGCGCGGACTCCGTCTTTTCTTCGGTGGCGAGGCGAGACTTTTTCTGCTCGAGCCACGACGTGTAGTTCCCCTCGTATGGAATGCCGGCACCACGATCGAGCTCGAGGATCCAGCCGGCGACGTTGTCGAGGAAGTAGCGATCGTGGGTGACGGCGATGACGGTGCCCGGGAAGTCGTGCAGGTATCGCTCGAGCCACGCGACGCTCTCGGCGTCGAGGTGGTTCGTCGGCTCGTCGAGAAGCAGAATGTCGGGCTCCTCGAGGAGCACTCGGCAGAGAGCGACGCGTCGGCGTTCACCGCCCGAAAGCTTCGTGACATCGGCGTCAGGCGGCGGAAGTCGAAGCGCATCCATCGCGATCTCGATCTTGTTGTCGAGATTCCAGAGGTCGTGCGCGTCGATCTGCTCCTGTACGCGTCCTTGACGCGCGAGCAGCTTTTCCATGGCGTCGTCGCCCATCGGCTCGGCGAACGCCATGGAGATTTGTTCGAATTCTTTCAACAGGTCGCGCTGCGCTTTGACCGCGAGCTCGACGTTGCCTTTGACGTCGAGACTCGGATCGAGCTGCGGCTCCTGCGCGAGGTAGCCGACGCGCGTACCGTCAGCCGCCCACGCTTCGCCCTGAAAATCTTGGTCGACGCCGGCCATGATTCGGAGGAGCGACGACTTACCCGCGCCGTTCGCCCCGAGCACGCCGATCTTCGCGCCGTAGTAAAAGGAAAGCCAAATGCCGCGCAAAATCTCCCGCGAAGGCGGGACGACTTTGCGCAGGTCTTTCATCACATAAATGAACGATGGAGGCGCCATGTTCCTCGGAGGACCGATGCTGGAGGGAGCCGAGCAATTTAATCGATGAACGCGGTCGCTCGCTGACGCGCGCGTGTCAGGTCGACCGTGCGCTCGCTCCGCTCGCTTGGCGCGATGCTCTCAGAGCTTCATCGCCCACGTCTCCGCGCGGAGCGGCTTGCCAAACAGCTGATGCATTTCCTCGGCGATGAGCTCGAAGCCGGCGGCCTTGTAGATCTTTCGAGCGGAAACGAGCTCCGGATGTGTCCAGAGCTCGATGCGCTTGTAGCCGACCTTTCGGGCGAATCGAATCACCTCGTCGACCAGTCGGGAGCCGATGCCGAGCCCCCGCGCCGAGGGCTCGACGAGGAGCAAGCGAAGCTTGGCGACGGTTTTTGTCTTCGCGACGATGAAGATCGATCCGACGATCTCGCCGTTTCGTTCCGCGACCCAGCAGTGTTCGCGAGCCGGGTCGAAGGTGTCGATGAAGTCGGCGACGACTCGGGCGACGATGCCCTCGAAGCGCTCGTCCCATCCGTACTCCTTCCAATACAGGACACCGTGGCGGTGGGTGATCCACCCGATGTCGCCTGGACGATGGCTTCGGATCGTGAACGCTGAATCGTGTTCTGTCTCGTCCGGCGCGAGGATGGATCGGATGTCGGTCATCGCACCGATGACGCGCCGCTGTTGCGCCGGGGAAAGCTTGTCGAGCATCTCGGTGACGTCGGCGTCGGCACGCCTGTCGAGAGGGGCAAAGGCGCGCTTCCCTGCCGCGGTCAGACGGAGATGTGTGTGGCGGCGATCGTCCTTCGAGACCGCCGTGCTGATGAAACCGCGTTTCTTGAAGGCGCGGAGGAGTCGGCTGAGATAGCCGCGATCGAGATCGAGGTCGGCGGCGATTTCACTCGCCGTCGGCGCGTCGCGGTGCGCGAGCTCGTAGAGCACGCGCACTTCGGTGAGAGAGAATTCGGTCCCGAGATGTCCGCCTGGTGCGCCGATGTGCCGCGTATAGTAGCGGTTGAATTCGCGAACGGCGGCAGCGCGCGGGTCGGTCTCGGCCATGATCCAAATCCGAAGCGGGAAGGATCATAGTCGGCAGATTGGTTGACTTTGTCAACTATCAAGAGCCTGCCGTCTGAGTCCTGCTATTTGTGTTCGTCGGCGAAGATCGACCGGAGATCGGACCCTTCGTAGACGTTCGCGTGAACCATCCAGCCGAGCGGGCTCGCGAGGAAGTTGCCGTGGACGGCGTCGCAGTCCGACTTTGTGGCGATCGGGCTCTCGGGGCCGAAGACCGGCTTGCCGTCCTTCGTCTCACCCCAGCGTGCCTGATCGCCGGCTTTCGGGACGCACCAGTTCACGTGCTTGTGCCATCGCGCGATGCTGAGCGGAACGCGGTCGTCGAGGCGGCTGAGCGTCGCGCGTTTGGGCATCGTGTACATCGCGCCGACGAGATGGAATTTTCCGTCGGGCGTCCGCTTGTAGAGGATCGACGTCGGCTTTGCCGGGTCGAACGTGAACATCGCTCCGATCGCGTGCGCGTTATTCGTGAAATGGTAGACGTGCTGATTCTTTATGTTCGGCGCGAACATCTTGTAGCCGTCGGCGACAGCCGCCGTCGTGTCTTCATACTTCGCGATGGCGCGCTTCAGCTCAGAGGCAATGTTCAATGCGCGGATGCTGTCGGCGTGCGTCGGAACGCGGGCCGGCGTGAGCTCCATGTGCTTCATCATGTTTTCGTCCATCGGCCCGCTCATGGCGTGGTCGGCCATCCCGGCCATCTGCATCGTGTCACGAGGCGGCGTTTGGGGCGATGGCATGGGGTGCGGCTGCCCGGCTTGTGCGATTGCGACACACGGGAACGCGAGGGCGGCTAAGAGTATTGTCAGCGTGCGTCCGCCGCGTCGCTTTATGGCTCCTCGGTTCGGCGCTACGCACGTCCGCTCGGAATTCCGCGTCCATGTCCCCGTTTTCGTGATCCGCATAGCTTTCCCCTTGGCTTGAATTCCAACCTTCTCACGTAGGACGTTCGCCATTCTTCTCCCCGATCTCTCGAGTCCGATCCGCGCGCTGCCTGCGGTATTCATCGGCGGAGTGCTGACGAGTCTTACGCCCTGCATCTATCCGATGATCCCGATTACCGCCGCGATCGTCGGCGGGACGTCGGTTGCGGATCAGCCAGCAGCCGTGACGCGAAATCCGCGCTGGCGTCCGGTGATCCTCACGTTCACGTACGTCTTCGGTCTCGCGTTGGTTTACTCGATCCTCGGGCTTTTTGCGGGGATGACGGGAACGCTGTTCGGAAGCGTGAGTACCAACCCGTGGTTGTATCTCGCGATGGCGAATTTGCTGCTCATCGCGGCACTGGCGATGCTCGACGTGCTACCGGTCCGTGTTCCGACCGCGATGCTCGCGCGGGCAAGCTCGGCGGGAACAGCGGGGCGAGCGTCGGGCGCGTTTACCATGGGGGCGATGTCGGGGCTGGTCGCGGCCCCCTGTTCCGCACCGGTGATGGCCGCCGTGCTGACCTGGGTGGCGACGACGAAGAGCGCGGCATTAGGATTTGTATATCTCTTCGTGTTCTCGCTGGGAATGTGTACGCTGCTCGTCGTCGTCGGGCTTGGCTCGGGGTCGTTCGCGAGATTGCCGCGCGCAGGCATGTGGATGGTGTGGGTCAAGCGATTCTTCGCACTCGTGATGATCGTGGTCGCGGAATACTATCTCGTCAAAATGGGGCAATTGATCATATGACACGTCTCAGGTCGCAGGTCTCGGGTCTCAGTCGGTTCGCGACCGTGCTGGGGACTGTCGTCGGTCTTATGCTCATACCCGCGGCGGGGCGCGCGCAGGATCTCGGCATCGAAGTCGGGTCGACGGCGCCGCCGGCGAAGGTGTTGACGCTCGACGGCAAAGAAGCCAACCTGTCGCAGTACATCGGCAAGACGCCGGTGATCATGGAGTTCTGGGCGACTTGGTGCCCGAACTGCAAGGAGCTCGAGCCGACGCTCCTCGCCGCCGTGAAGAAGTACGGCTCGCGGGTGAAGTTCGTCGGCGTCGCGGTGTCGGTGAACGAATCGCCCGAGAAGGTGAAGGCGTTCGTGGCGAAGCATTCACTGCCGGGTGATCACTACTTCGACGCCAAAGGCGAGGCGTCGGGCGCGTACGACGCTCCCGCGACGTCGTACGTCGTCGTCATCAACAAGGCGGGAAAGGTCGTCTACACCGGGCTCGGCGGAAAACAGGATCTCGACGCCGCTATCAAGAAAGCCTTATAGCTCGAACGAGCGATACCAAACGCCGGCGAGAAATCTCGCCGGCGTTTTTGTTTTGGCGCTCACGCGAGCGAGCGGCCCATCGCCGCGAGACCGTCGAGCGTATCGCGAATGTCTGTCGTCGTCGTCCGCGGGTTCATGATCGTCACGCGCAATACGCGCCGACCGGCGAGATTCGTCGCCGTGATCCACCCTTGGCCGGACCGATTGTAGCGTTCTCTCAACTCGCGATTGATCTCGTCCACAGCCGCGTCATCGAGCTTGCGGCCGTTCGTCGCGGAAGGGAGATAGCGAAAGCACAGGATGTTCGACTCCGGCTCGTGTAGCGCTTCGAAGTCACTCCGGCCGCCGATCTCGTCGTGCATGAACCGCGCGAGTGCACAGAAATAGTCGTGGAGCTCCGCCAGTCCATCGACGCCGTAGCGCTGCAGCGCGACCCAGAGCTTGAGAACGTCGGCGCGGCGAGTGCACATGAAGCTCCGCGTGCCCTGGTCCCACACCCGTTCACCGCGGGGATCATGGAACAGATACGGCGCACGCTGCGAGAACGCGCTGTCGAGATCCCGCTCGTCGCGGACCAGCACCATGCTCGACGGCGACGGCAGGAGCATGAGCTTGTGCGGATCCCAGGCGAGCGATCGCGCCCGCGCGATGCCTCGCAGCCGCGAGCGATGTCGCTCGGAGAGCAGGGCCGAGCCGCCGTGGGCCGCGTCGACGTGCAGCCAGATGCCGTACTCGTCACACAGCGCCGCGATCGACTCGAGATCGTCGAACGATCCCGTGGCCGTCGATCCGGCGGTCGCGACGACGGCCATGATGCGCTTTCCCGACGAAAGCAGCTGCCGCATCTTCGCCGCGAGCGCGTCAGGATCCATTTTAGAGTTTCGTGAATGAATGGGAACGACGCTCTTCATCCCCAACCCGAGCTCGGCGCCGGCACGCGTCGCCGCGTAGTGCGTGTGCTCGCCGCACAACAGCAGCGGCGGATCCGCGCCGACCCCGTTCGTCCATGCGTCGGGGATTGCGGCGTTGCGCGCGGCGAGGAGCGCGGTGAACGTCGCCTCCGTTCCACCGCTGGTGAGCGTTCCGCCCGCGGCAGGTCCAAACCCGACGAGCTCGTTCATCCACGCGATGACGCGGTGCTCGATCACCGTTCCCGTCGGCGACATCTCGAACACGGCGACGGATTGATTGAGCGCACCTGTGACGCTCTCGGTCCACACGGCAGCCGGTAGTGGGCCCGCCATCTGGTGACCGATGTATCGCGGATGCCAGAGATGGTTGGCGTCGGGCATCACTTGCGTTCGAAGACGATCGACGATCGCCGCGATCGATTTTCCCTTTCGAGGTACGGGTTCGTCAAAACGCTCGGCCAGCGTCGCCGGCGCGTACGGCGTCGACGCGCGGCTCGAGCGATCGCGCGTCTCGGCGAAATAGTCCGCGGCGATCTCGACGAACTCGCGGGCGACCTCGGCCCGCGCGTCGTCCTCGATCATCGCCAGAATCGATGGTTGAGCAATCTCTAAACGTTCGCTTGCGTCATTCATGAGGGGACGGCCCTGTGAGTGCCAGGTCGAGAACCTTGCGCGTGCGAGTCGACGTCACGGCCCGATACGCTTGGATCGAATCGATGAGGACCGGCGCCTCGAACCGCACGCGAAGCAGTTGACGAAGTCTCTCCCGGTCCAGCTCCGGATAAAAGCTCAGCGTGCAGTGCGGCGTGAACGTGAATCGAGGCGGGTCGTACGCGAGGCCACTCGACTTGATCCGCTCATGCAATGCTCGAATCGGCCCGTTGGGATCGATCGCCATCACTACGACCGTGCTCTGCATGAAGCGCGTCGGCGGTTGAAATCGCACCTCGAACGGCGTCGTCGACTGTGCCGCGACTTCGAGCGCTGAGCGAAGCGCTTCGTCGCTCGTCGACGGTGAGATCGGACCCATGCCCGATGAGCCGGTGATCGTAATGTGCGGCGGCAGCTCCGCGGCGAGGCGCGGGTCATATTGTCGCTGAATCGACAGCAGCCACTCGGCGATCTCGCCGCGGAGCTCGGACATCACGACGATGCCCGGCTTCATGACGCGCGCAACGCCGTCAGAAGCGCGGAATCAACGAAAGTGAAATATGGCCGGGGTCGGACGGCTGGAACGACGCACTCAAGAACCATTTATCGACGCGATTGCCTGGATGCGTCAGATGATAGCGGACCACCTTGGTTCCCGCGAAGGTGCCGATCGCCGCGCCAAGAATCACGTCGCTCGCCCAATGCCTGTTGTTGTACATGCGCGAAAGTCCGACCATCGTCGCCCCGCCGTACATCAACGGACCGATTGTGTACGACGCCCAAGGCCACCACCGACTCGTCTCGGCGCTGACCGCTGCCGCGGCGGCAAACGCCGCCGTCGAGTGTCCCGACGGGAAGGACCTGTAGCGATCGTCGGTCTTGAAGCCACGAAGCATCTGCCAGTCGTCGGGGTTCGGACCGGTCGTGTCGACGAACGGGCGCGCGCGGCCGAAGAAATCCTTGAGCGCCGTGCCGACGCCTGCGCCGAGCATCAGCGCTTCGGTTCCGTGGAGTCCGAGCTGCTCGAGGTGCTGTTCCTTCGTGATTCGTCCGACGCCATACATCGAGACGCCAATGATCATCGATCCGGGAAGCGCGATGTTGCGGACGATCGTCGACGTCGTTTGGAAGAATCGATTCTGCTGCCGGCTCGGATACTGGAGCGCGACGGCCGAGCTCTTGTCGAGCGGGCGAATGGCGATCGTGCCGATGAGAAACCCGCCGGCGAGCACGCCGTCGCGCCAAGTGAAAAGAGGGCGTGTCGAATGAACCGTGTCGACTTGGGCGTTCGCCGACGTCGCGAGCGCGAGAAACAGTGAGAGTGTCCTAAAGCGTGACTTCACGGGATCCTTCCAGATCGGCGAGAAACATCCGCTCGGCCTCTTCGCCGAGCACGGCGTCTTCGATCACGGCGTCGAGCTCATAGTTGATCGCAACGCCGAGCGGATTGAAATCAGTCGAGCCGACGCGGACCCAGCGTCCGTCGATGACGCTCGTCTTCGCGTGCATCATTTCACCCTGCCACTCCCAGATGCGCACGCCGTTGGTGAGCAGCCGGCGGTAGTACCGGCGCGCGAGCAGCGAGACCCATGGGTGATCGTTGCGGCTCGGAACGAGAATGCGCACGTCGACGCCGTCGCGGGCCGCGCCGTTCAGCGCTTCGACCTCCGACGGTGACGGCGTGAAGTACGCGGTCGCAATCCAGATCGAGCGCCGCGCCGAGATCGCCTGGATCTGCAGAGCGCGCGAAACGCGAAGGCGAAGCGGCTCGCCCTCGATGATTCCGACAAGGGCCGGCGAATCGGTCGCTGGATCGAGATGGGCGCCGCGGGCTGGCCGTCGAAGAAAGCGGTGCGAGCCACGTCGCTCCTTGCCCGTCGCTCGACGCCACATGTTGTCGAACGCCTGAACCATGTCGCGCGCCGCCGGTCCGTCGATCTTCACCGCGGTGTCGCGCCAGCGGGAGCGATGCGTCTTCAGGACGCCGGTCGTCCACTCGCGTCCGACGCCGACACCGCCCGTGATGCCGACGCTCGTGTCGATGACGAGCAATTTCCGGTGGTCGCGAGGAACGACGCCCAGCCATGCGTGAAAGCCGGGGACGTTGAAGACCGCGACCTTGACCCCCCGGTCGCGCATCTCGTCGATGAACCGGTGCGACGTGCCACGCGCGCCGACCCAGTCGAGGAGCAGACGGACGGCGACACCACGTTCTGCCGCCCGCACGAGCGCGTCGCCGAAGCGGCGGCCGACTTCGTCGGAGCGGAAGATGTAGCTCTCCAGTTCGACGGTCGTGGTTGCGGCGTCGATGAGGCCGAGCATCGCATCGAACGTGGCGGGGCCGTCGCGGAGGAGTGAGACGCGATTGCCGCTCGACACGTCGGCGGCAGCAATTCTCCAGAGTCCGCGGGCGAACGATGGCCCCGGCAATGAAGGCAAATCAGTTGCTATCCGCTCGAGAGTCATCTCGCGAGCCGGCAATGGGGTGGTCACAGGGTGCGCGTCTTACAGGATGTGTGCCGAGTGTCAGGCTGAGCGCCAGCCTTTGACGATACCCTCGAGCTTGCTCAATTCGAACGGCTTTACCAGGACTGGACGCGCGTATTGGTCGAGCGCGCTCTGGATGTCGGGATCTGGAATGATGTCGCCGGTCACGAATGCCGTGTTGGCGGCGACCTTCGGATGATTCGCGCCGATCCACCCGAACAGCTCGAGACCATTCTCGTTGCCGAGCCAGAGGTCGATGAAGGCGCCGTCGACCGGCGTGGACTGGAGGACTGACTTCGCCTCGGCAATCGAGGCGGCCGTCACGACCGAATGGCCGCGCCGAGTGAGCCAGGAACTCAGCGCCCTGCTGATTGCGCGTTCGTCGTCAACGTAGAGGACAGTTGCCACGGCGTCTCCATGTCATGGCAGTCGTCGCCGGAGGAAGTCTCGGTCATATTCCAGCATGCTCAACATCGATCTGTCGGGCCGACGGGCCCTCGTCGCGGGCGTCGCCGACGACGCCGGATTTGGATTTGCGATCGCCAAGGCGCTCGCGGAAGCCGGAGCGACCGTCTGCGCCGGAACGTGGCCGCCCGCGCTCAACATTTTTCTCAATCTGCTCGAACGCGGGAAGATGGACGAAGCGCGACGCTTGTCTTCGGGCGAGCTGCTCAGCTTCGAGAAGATCTATCCCCTGGATGCGGTCTATGACCGCTACGATGAGATACCAGAAGACGTCCGAATGAGCAAACGCTATAAGGACCTCGGCGATTGCTCCATCGGGGGATTGGCCGATCGGATGGTCGCCGATTTTGGCGAAAAGCCGGTCGACATCGTGGTGCATTCGCTCGCCAATGGTCCGGAGGTGAAGAAGCCTCTCATGGAGACGAGCCGGTCGGGCTATCTCGCGGCAATCGGAGCGAGTGCATACTCGATGGTGTCGATGGTCCAGCGATTTGCCCCGATCATGCGCGACGGTGGCTCGTTTGTGTCGCTCACGTATATGGCCAGCCAGCGCGTCGTGCCTGGCTACGGCGGCGGAATGTCGTCGGCGAAGGCAGCGCTCGAGAGCGACACGCGGACGCTCGCCTACGAGGCAGGACGCAAGTTCGGCGTCCGAGTGAATACGGTCTCAGCTGGTCCGCTCGCGTCGCGCGCGGCGAGCGCGATTGGAATCATCGAGAAGATGGTCGAGTACGTGTCGGCGAGCGCTCCTCTTTCGGATAAGCTGACGGCACAGGAAGTGGGCACAACAACGGCGTTCCTCTGCTCACCACTCGCCGGTGGTATTACGGCGAGCACTGTCTATGTCGATAAAGGGTACCACGCCATGGGAATGGGAGCCGTGAAGGCAGAGTAGCGGTTCGGCGACATTTATCGTCGGAGCTGATAGCGATCGCTGATGGCGCGATCACTCTAGGGGGCGGGGATCAGGGGGCAGGGGCCAGGGAGAACTACGTGGTCCTGGCCCCTGCCCCCTGATCTCTGCCCCCTCAGTTATGAGATTGGCCCGCTATCGATTGGCTTGAGCCCATTCGCGCGCAGCATCGCATTGACCTTCGGGAGGTTGTCGCCCAGCAGCTTCCGCATCTTCGTCAGCTCGCGCGTGAGCTCGACCTGCAGAACCTTGTACACGTCGTAGCTCTGCTGCGTCGGGCGACCATCGGCGCTCGCGACGACGCCCATCAACGCACCGATGCGGTTGTTGAGGCGGATCGGATAGTTCAGCGGATCCTGACCGCTGCGATTCTTCGTCTGATATAGAGAATCCTCGACTTCGGAAAGCGCGGTGCCGAAGGCGGACTGCAGCGCGGCGTACGCGCCTTGCTGCGCGGCGGGCATCTTCGACGCGCGATCGGCAAGCTCCGCCTTCACTCGGCGAATCTCCTTCACGGCGTCGTTCGCCTCCGAGAAGCGATCGCGAATCTGAACTGCGACCCGCGACTGTTCTTGCCAATCGGCAAGCGACGCCTTGATCCGCGGATCGGCGAGCACCTTGAACGTCTCTGTCGCGACAGGATTTCCGCCCACGCTCATTCGAACTTTGTATGTGCCGGGCGGAACGAGCGGGCCCGTCGTGCTCGCGGCCCAGAGGATCATGCCCGGGAAGCTCGATGCGTCGGGGTAGCGAAGATTCCACAAGAAGGTGTTTACACCCTTTTTGTTCGCGACACGCTGCGGCGGCGGCGGAGCGAAGAAGCCCTCGGGATTGGGCGCGGCCTTCGCGGCCGAGTCCTGCTTGCTCGTGTACGACTTGATGACCTTCCCGTTCGCGTCGAGGAAATCGAGGTTCACGAGCTCACCGCCGGTCTTCAGCCAATACTGCACGGTGACGCCCGTCGGTGGATTCTGGCCCGTCGGTCGGAGCGGCGCATTCTCGGGCGTGACGGGACCTGGAGCCGCACCTCCTCGGCCGCCGCCGCCAAAGCCGCCGCCCGTCGCGAGGCGATACTGATCGCGCGGCTTGAAGAGATGCGCGGAGCTCGCGGCGATCGCGTCGGTCATCTGCTCGAGCGTCGTGATGTCGTCCATGATGTAAAAGCCGCGGCCGTGCGTCGCGATGATCAGGTCACCCTGCTTGAACGTGAGATCATGGACGGGCACGTACGGGAGGCCGAGTCGAAGGGACTGCCAGTGCGAGCCGTCGTCCGCGGAGAAGTAGACGCCGCGCTCGGTGCCGGCGACGAGCAACCCGCGCTTCTCGGGATCTTCACGGACGACGCGTGTGAATTCGGTGTCTGGAAGCGTGTTGTCGATGCGCGTCCAGCTCGTGCCGCAGTTGGCCGTCTTCCAGAGGTATGGCTTGTTGTCGTCGAGCTGGTAGCGATTCGCGGCAACGTACGCGATGCATTCGCCGAACTTCGACGCGTCGATGCTCGAGACGCGTGTGAACTTCGCCATGTCCTTCGGCGTGACGTCGATCCACTTCACACCGCCGTCCTTCGTGACATAGACCTTTCCATCATCCGACCCGGTCCAGATCGTCTTCGCCGTGAGTGGTGACTCTTCGATGATGAACACCGTCGCGTAGTACTCGACCGACGTCTGGTCTTTCGTGATCGGACCGCCGGAGTTGCCGAGCGTCGCGGGATCGTGGTAGGTGAGATCCGGCGAGATGACGGTCCAGCTCTTTCCGCCATTTATGGTTTTGTGAACGACGTTGGAGCCGGCGTACACGACGTTCGAGTTGTGCTTCGAGACGATGATCGGGAAGGTCCACTGAAAGCGGTACTTCGGATCCATCGCGGGATGGCCCATCGGATTGTCCGGCCACGGATTCACGTTCACCGTGACGCCGGTCCGCATGTCTTTCCGCGTGAGCAGGTTGCCGTAGCTGCCCGCGTAGACGATGTCGGGATCGTCGTAGCGCGCGGCGATGAAGCCCGACTCGCCGCCGCCGGCGTCCACCCAATCAGAGATGTCTAACGACCCCCGGCTCGGCCCGCACAGCGTCGAATTGTCTTGCTGCGCGCCGCAGATGTGATACGGGAAATGTGTCGTCGCGATGACGTGATAGAACTGCGCCGTCGCGAAATCCTCGTCCGACCAATTCTTCCCGCCGTCGACGCTCACCTCGGCGCCGCCGTCGTCGGTCTCGATCATGCGGTTGGAGTTCTTCGGATCGATCCACAGGTCGTGCGAGTCGCCGTGGTTCATCCCGCGCACGGGGCGGAACGTCTTCCCGCCGTCGGTCGACTTCATAAATGACACGTTGTTGTCGTACACGACGTTCGTGTCCTTTGGATCCGCATGGATCTTCGTGTAATACCAGGCGCGCTGGCGAAGATTGCGGTCGCTGTTCGTCTGCGTCCACGTTTTCCCTCCGTCGTCGGAGCGGAAAACGCCGCCGGAATCAGCTTCGATGTTCGCCCAGATGCGATCCGACTTCGCCCCCGACACGGTAATACCGATGTTGCCCCAGATCCCCGCGGGCAAACCAGGATTGCGCGTGATCTCCGTCCAGTGATCGCCGCCGTCGGTCGTCTTGAACATGCCGCTGCCATTTCCGCCCGACGACAACAACCAGGGCGTACGTCCCGCTTGCCAAAACCCGGCGTACAGCACGTTGGGGTTGTTTGGATCCATTACCAGGTCGACGACGCCCGTCGAGTCATTTCTAAAGAGAATTTTCTCCCACGTCTTGCCGCCGTCCTTCGAGCGGAAAACCCCGCGCTCGGGATTCGGCGCCCAGACGTGGCCGAGTGCGCCGACGTAGACGAGGTCGGGATTCGTCGGATTGACGACGATATCCGCTATCTGCCGAGTGTTCCCCAGTCCCATGAAGGACCAGGTCTTTCCGCCGTCGGTGGTTTTCCAGACGCCGTCGCCGTGTGAGACGTTGCCGCGAATCGGATACTCGCCGCCGCCGACATAGACGACATCGGGCGACGAGGCGGAGACAGCGATCGCGCCGATCGTTCCGCCGAAATACTTGTCGGTGACGGGCGCCCACGATTGGCCGGCGTTGATCGACTTGAAGACGCCGCCGCCGACGGTGCCCATCCAGAACTCATCGGGGCGCGATGGATTTCCTGTTGCGGCAACCGAGCGACCGCCGCGATACGGGCCGACTTCGCGCCAGTGAAGGCCGGCGAATGCCGATGAATCTCGCTGTGCGCCGAGCGGGACGGCGGCGACGGCAAGGGCGAGGAGAGAACGGAGGATTTGCATGATTGGGAGCGCTAACGGTGGACCGGAATAATGGCGAATGGTGCGTGGGGCTGTCACTCCAGGGGTCGGAGGTCAGGGGTCGGAGGTCAGGGGTCGGAGATCAGGGAAGAAGGATCAGAATCTGCGTAGTTCCCTGACCCCTGACCCCTGACCTCTGACCTCTGACCCCCGACCCCAGCCCCTATGCACTCTTCGGCGAGACCGACCGCTATCAATCCGGCGGAAACCGCCCGCTCTCACGACTCTTGACCTCCTACGAGCTTGCGCGCTGCGTCGTCTGCGGTCATTCGGATGCTCGCGTCATCGCCGATGCGGAGCAGATGCGCGCTGAAATCGAGCTCCTCTGGGAATATCACGAAAAGCGGTTGAAGCCCGACACGCCGACGCCGCGCCTGATGGATCGTGTCGCGTTCTCGGAGCCGCCGCCGCTTCGATTGGTACAGTGTGCGGAGTGCGGATTGCTCTATCGGAATCCCGTCGAGCGGATCGAGGAGCTGACCGAGATCTATGCGCGAACGACGTCGACGCCTGACGTGCTTCGCGCGCTGCACGAGACGCAACTCCCCGCTGTTCGCGCACAGGCACACGAGCTTCGCGAGACACTCGGCCGTGGCGGCTCGGGGCTGGAGGTCGGGAGCTATGTCGGCGCGTTTCTCGAGGCAGCGCGCGACGAAGGATTGAACGTGGAGGGCCTCGACATCAATTCCGACGTGAACGCGTTCACGCGATCGTTGGGCTTCGTCGTGCACGACGGAGATCTCGCGGCGTTCGCGACGGATCGGGTGTTCGATGCGGTTGCGATTTGGAATACGTTCGACCAGCTCGCCGACCCGCGCGCGGCACTTCACGCCGCTCGCGACCTGCTGCCGGCCGGCGGGATTCTCGCGCTCCGCGTTCCGAACGGCGACTTCTACGTTCGCGTTCGCGAACAAATGGTGAGCGGCGCTCGAGTCGCGCGGCCCGCGGCGCGCGCGGTGCTCGCGCAGAACAACCTGTTGACGTTCCCCTATCGCTGGGGATTCACGCCGAAGTCGATTTCACGTCTCGTCGAAGAAACGGGATTCGCGATCGATCACTTCCGCGGAGACGTCTTGGTTCCCATCTCCGACGAATGGACCAAATCGTGGGCGCGCGTCGAGGAAGCTGTCATAAAACGGACGATGGGCGCGGTTGCCGCGCTCGATGAAGTCGCGGCGCCATGGTTCGAGCTCTATGCGAGGCGGGCGGAGAGCGTTCGCGCACCCTGAGCGCGTCGTTCACTCGTTGTCGCTCGCACCAGCTGCTCGCTCATAGTTTCGCGGTAAGCCACTCTGCGACAGCATCGATCGCGGATTGCGGCGGCCAGTGACCGCCGTCATACCAGCGCAGCTCTTTCGGCTCGCTCGCGGCATCGAACAGCGACTGTGCGTCCTCTGGGCGGATCGTTCGATCGAACCGACCGTTGATCATCAGGAGCGGGCGACCGGCGAGCTTGCGAACGGCGCGTCGTGGATCCGCTACTGATCGGACGAGCGGCGCGAACGGCATTTGCGCCGGAAGGTCGCCGCCGGCGGCGAGGGCGACGGCGTGCGCGAGCGCATTCTCTGCCGCGACCTCCGTCGCGAGATATGCTCCCAGCGAGTAACCCGCGATCCCAATCCGCGCACCATCGACGGCGTCGTGCGCTTCGAGGTATGCGAGGCCGGCGTGCGCCTCCCGAATCGCTCGCCGCCATTTCTGCATGACGGCCACTGGGTTCTGAAACGAGATTCCCTCGAAGCCGGCGTCTCGAGCGCCATGGAGCGGCAGGTCGATTGCGAGGCTCGCCACATGTCGCGCGGCGAGCGCTCGACCGATCGAGTCGGCCATTCGCTCCTTTCGCGAGCTGAATCCGTGGAGCAATAGCACGGCAGACAACGGTTCCTCGCTCGCCGGACACTGCAGGATCGCGGGAACGGAGTCGCCGGCGACCGGAAAGGTGAACGATTGTCGCTTGACCTTTATCGTCGCCATTGCGGGTGATCACGACGCAGAGTCTGGACCGCGCGGGGCATTCGCTCGTCGCCAAGAGCTCGTCGGGCGGACATGGGATGACCTCGACGAGCGCGGCGTGGTAAGATTGTCCTCCACCGGGCTAGCTCAGGCGCAACGGCGCGCTGGTGCCCGCCGCAAACTCGAACCGAGGGTATCGATGAGAGCACTGACGCTCGTCGCCCCATTGTTTGTGGTTCTTGCCTGCGCCGAGGGCGCGGAAGCGCAGAAGCCACGCGTCACCGCGATCAATCGCCAGCATCTCGACAAAGTGCTCGGCCCGCAGCCTGGTCTTCGGGTCGTACGAGCGAACGGGCCATCAGACCTCACTCGCGTGCCCGACACCGTGAAGATCGCGCCCGGAGAATTCGTCTTCCGAAAGACCGCGGACACGGCTCGCCGCGTCCAGTGGAAAACGCCGAACGCGAGGCCGGACACCCAAGCGCTGGTGTTGCATCCGACCATCCGCGGCGTGGAGAAGGCGGCGACGTTCGCAATGCCCTACCGCTGGCTCACCGTCGACTCGTCGGGGACGGAGCGGATTCTCGCGCCGTTCTTCGTGCTCATCGGCGGCGGATTGTCATACGACGTTCAATCGCGCACGTATCGCGGGACGGCGCTCGTCGGTGTCGAGGACACCCTGCATCTCGATGAGCCGGCGGTCGTGCTTCCGAAACCGCTCAAGCTGCAGATCACGACGACGAGCGGCGGAACGGTCACTCCGATGCAGCTCTCCATCCTTCACACGAGTCTCGAATACGACTCGGTTCGCATCGAATCGACGGATTCGACGAACATCCGCATTCGCACCGGCGCGGATCCGGCGGGAATTCTCATTCGAGTTCCCGTTCGATCGCTCGCAATCGCGATGGTCCCGCAACAGACGTCGTTGCAGGCATTCGGGCTCGCGACGACGAACATCTCGATCTCGCTGCCGCGCGGCGTCGCACGCAACGACACGGCGGTCGTCACCTTTTCGGCGACGAAGGCGCCGGTGCGGCCGGCGTCGGTGCGATTGTCCGGCGGCGACGCCGCATCGGTAAATCTGCGATCCGGATTGCCGGGAACCGATTCCATCCGCGCCTTTCTCGACGGCGTGCAGGTCGGCGAGGCAGCGATCGAGTTCGACGCACCGTGGACATTCCTCGGCGCCACAATTTTCGGCTTGCTGCTCGGCGGCAGCGCGCGATTCGTCTCTGCGAAGCGCCGGAAGAAAGTTCGCGCGCTGTCGTGGGACGTAATGAAGGGTGCACCGTTCGGATTCATCGCCGCAGCGGCGAGCGCGATCGGTCTCGATCTCTTGCAGCTGAAGATCGACGATCCAGGAGCGGTCATCGCGATCGTGGTGACGGCGGCGATCGGCGCATGGGCCGGCGCGCGACTGCTCGATCCGCCCGCAACCGTCGCGGCGCAGTCGGGCTGACTATTTGAGAATACTGTCGACGAGATCGAAAATGGCGCAGTCCGTTGTCGCCCGGCGTTTCATTTGCGTTGAGACCACATCGAACATGGTTCGCGCGCCCTAGGGAGATGTTGACGCAGATTGGACGACCTTGGAGATTCGCTTCGATGATTGACGAACAGAGTTCCGCCTGACCATCCAGCGACTCGCGCCGATGCGACGCGCATGACGTGGAAGCGCTGGCTATTCACCGCCGTGTCGTTCGCGGCGGTTTTGAGCATCTCCACGTGGTTCATTTGGAAGTGGTGGCGCGCTGGCGGCGCGGTAATCTTACCGCCTCGGTCGCACCTGTTCGCGATCACGGCCGTCGCCGTCGAGATCCTGACACGGTCGTTGAAGATCACGTGGAGCGCCAAAGCGGCGCAGATCGATCTCCCGTTCTTCACCGCTCTCCGGACGACCCTCGCCGGCGATTTCGGCGCGTCGATCACGCCGGCGCGGTCCGGCGCTGAGCCGGCGCGTTTTCTCGTTCTCGCCGAAGCCGGTGTTCCGACACCGAGCGCGTTGGTCGTGCTCTTTGCGGAGCTGTTCCTCGAAGCGTTGTCGTTGGCGACAGTGGTCATCGTCGTTGCGTTCGTATTTCGTCACGCGGGGATCGTGCTCGGTGCGCTCGTCGGCGTCGTCGGTGCATACTCCGCCTTCGTGATCGGCATCGCCGTCGTCGCGGTTGTCCTGTCCAAGCGCAACGTCGACAATGCGGCGCCGCAATGGGCGCGACGGTTGGGCCTCGGCGGCCGCCGCTGGGACAAGATTCAAGGTTGGTTCGCGCACATTCGCACGACTGTCGACAGCGTTCGCCACATCGACCTACGATGGGCCGCGGCGTCGTACACGATGTCGGTCATTCACGTCGCGATGCGACTGTGCGTTCTGCCGGCGCTCATCTACGGAGCGGGCGCGGATGCGCCGCTCGCGCCTCTGGCACTGTGGCCGCTCGGATTGCTGTATGGCGCCGCCGTCGTTCCGGCCCCTGGCGGCGGCGGCGCGGTGGAGATCGCGTTTCGCGCGGCGCTCGCGCCGGTCATCGGCCCGTCGCTGTTCGCCGCCGCGCTCCTCTGGTGGCGGTTTTACACCTTCTACATCTACATCCTGCTCGGCGCGCTCGTCGCCGGCGGTACGGTCCTACGCGCAGTCCGGAAGACGGAGGACATAGAAGCGGAGATCGTCGAGCACGGGCTGATGGGGTGACCGGCGCGCCCGGTCAGCCGATGACGCCCGACAGCACTCCCGCGTCGTCCGGGAAGTACGCGTTTCTGACGTACTGCCCGACCATTCGCTGCGTATTGAAGAACGAACCGTTCAACCCGATCGCCGAGCGCATGACCTCCGCGTAGGCGAACGGCAGTCCGTAGTACAGCGGCAGAATGACGCGCTCGAGCTTTATATAAATCTCATTCGCATCCTTTGATTGGTCGCCCTCGAGCTCCGAGTCGCCGATCGACCAACCGGTCACGCCCTCGACGTGGCCTTCGATCCACCAGCCGTCGAGCACACTGAGACTTGGCACGCCGTTCAGCGCGGCCTTCATGCCGCTCGTGCCGCTCGCCTCGAGCGGCTTCATCGGATTGTTGAGCCAGAGGTCGACGCCCGCGACGATCGTCGCGGCGATCTCCATCTCGTAGTTCTCGACATAGACGATCGTGATGCGATCGGCGAGCGACGACGCGGCTTCGTGGATACGCCGAATGAGCTCTTTGCCGCCTCCGTCGTTCGGATGCGCCTTGCCGCCGAACACCACCTGAATCGGTCCGACGTTCGCGGCGATGTCCGCGAGACGCTCGGCGTTCGTGAACATCAGATCGGCGCGCTTGTATGGCGTCGCGCGGCGAGCAAATCCGATCGTGAAGACCTTGGGATCGAGCCGCGCGTGCCCGCGCGACGCGAGCGCATCGATCATGGCCTGCTTGGCATCGGCATGCGCTGAGCGGATCTCCGGGAGCGGTATGCCGACGGCGTATCGAAGGTAGAAGTTGTCGATCCGCCACTCTGGAACGCGACGGTCGAACAACTTCTGAAAGGCCGGCGACGTCCAGGTACCCGCGTGTACGCCGTTCGTGATGGCGTCGATGGGAAAATTCGGAAACATCGTCTGCGAGACTTCCCGATGTTTCATCGCGACGCCATTCACGAATCGCGCGAGACGCAGGGCGACGTGCGTCATATTGAGCGTTCTGTCGTCGATGCAGTGCGCGGCCGTCAGCAGCTCCACCTCGTCGGCGCCGAGGACGCTGGTGACCATCTCGATCGGAAACTTGTCGTGGCCTGCGGGCACCGGCGTGTGCGTCGTGAACACGCAGTGTCGGCGCACCTGCTCGATATCGGATTCGTCGAGCTCGAACGCCTTGCGTCCCTCGAGCTGCCAGTCGAGGAGACACAAAGTCAGCAGCGCCGAGTGCCCCTCGTTGAGGTGATAGATGTCGGCGGTGCAGCCCAGCGCGCGAAGCAATGACGCTCCGCCCATGCCGAGCACGACCTCTTGGCAGAGGCGGTAGTGATTGTCGCCGCCGTAGAGCGTGTCGGTCAGCGTGCGATCCCACTCTTCGTTCTCGTCGAGCTGCGTGTCGAGGAGATAGACCGGGACCTCGTGGCCGGTGACGCCGCGCACCGGATACTTCCACGCGCGGATGTGCACCGTTCGACCTTCGATCGTCACCGTCGTGCGCGCGTCGACGGACTCGAGCTGCGTTTCAGGATGCCAGGATGCCGGCTGTTCGGTCTGATGGCCTTCACGGTCGAGGTGTTGCTCGAAGTATCCCTTGCGGTGGAGGAGCGTGACGCCAACCATCGGAACGGAGAGATCGGCTGCGGAGCGCAGGGTGTCGCCCGCGAGAACTCCCAGACCGCCGCTGTAAGTCGGCATCGCCTTGTCGAGCGCGATCTCCATCGAGAAATACGCAACCGTACTGTTGGACGGAGTAGAACTCATTGGGCCTCACCCGCCTACCGGCGGGAGTTGATTGCGAGTATCGCCGGAGCGAGACGTCCCGCTGTCGAACGGCGATATGCACCGGAATAAAACTACGATTCGTTGAGGGAATCATGCCACGACATTCCCCCATCAGGCAGGCTCAACCTAGTTTGTGAGCACAGCGCCTGGAAGCTTCGCGAGAGCGGTCCAGATACGAATCGTTCCAGCCTCGAGCTGGAGGTCGTCTCCGGTGAACGCGGCTCGCAGCGTCGTCGCGTCGCATTCCGCAGGCACGACGACGGAGGTGTCCTGCCACCACTCGTCCGGTCGCGCCGCGAGGAGCTCGCTCGTCAGGCGTGCTGCAATCGTCACGCTGGTCTGCTGGTCAAGGCTCCGAGCGAATGCAACGACGTGTCCGGCGCGCGGTCCGCGAATTTCGAGCTCGCGATATGAGCCGCGCGCAAACAAGTCGATTCGCGACTTGCGGAGAGCGAGCAGCCGCTGGGTGACGAAGAGCTTGACCCGATTGTCGAAGACATCGAGGGGAGCAGCTCCTCGAAGACGGCGCTCGATCGACTCGAGCTCGCCAATCGCGTGTTCCCGCGAGTCGTAATCGACTTGCTTTCGGTTGTCCGGGTCGACGAGCGCGAAGTTCCAGAACTCGTCGCCCTGATACAGGTCCGGCGTTCCTGGCGACGTCAAGTGAAGCACAAGCCTCGCGATCGCGTTCATAGCCCCGATCGGCGCGACTCGCGAGACGAGCCGCGCGACGTCGAACAGAAATGGCGCTTCCTCCGACGGCTCGAGGCTCGCCTTTACAAAACTCGTAAGCGCGTCTTCGAACCGGCTGTCGGGCTCGACCCAGCTCGTGTTGATCTTCGCTTCCCGCGACGCCTTACGCATGTAGTCCGTCAAGCGATCGCGAGTCGCATCGCGCCACGCGCGGTCGGGAAGATCGTCGCTCCGCCGTCCGGGGCGCTGCGCCGGCCACAGCGCAATGAGCGTTTGATAAAACAAATATTCGGCGTTGGTGTCCGGCGCGAGGCGTCCGTGCACCGTCTCGCGATGTCTTCGCGTGAGCCGCCGCCACCGGTGAAGGCTCCGCTCCCATTCGGCCGCGAGCTCCGAGAGCGCTTCGATCCGCGAGCGCGCGTCGGCGCTGCGCTTCGCATCGTGCGTGTTCGTGGTGACGAGACTCAGCGGATGCGCCGACGCGCGAATGCCGTTGTCCTCATGAAAGCGCGCGACCGCATTCTCGAGCGGACGATCGGGGGCCCCGCCGACTTCATTTCGCGACGCAAGCGGGACATAGACGTACAGTGCTGTATCTTCGACGCCCTTCGCGGTCGCCGGCCCGCTGACTTGCTGCAGTCGCTGCGCGAATTGAAGTGCAGGATCGGACTCGCTCGCTTTGTCGGCGGAGAGCAAGACGTCCGCGATGAACGAATTGATCCAGCCCGGCGAGTCCGGCGGCGGCCCGTCGATCGACGTCTGCTCGATCACATTGCGATCGTCGTCGCGAATCTCCGCGCGTGGTGTCACGCCGGTGCGGTAGACCGGCAGCGCCGAGATGAACTCGACGAGCGCGGCCGAAAGATCGGCGCGCGTCCAGCGGCGCCGAGCCGCGCGCGCGATGTCGTGAAGGATCGTCGTGATTCGCTCGACGTCCGCGCGAAGCGAACCGGCGAGGGCCGCCTCCTTTCCGGCCCGAGCGACATCCTTGAAGGTCTTGTCGCCGAGGCGTCGAAGCCTGCAATAGTACCGCTCGATCTCCGTGAATCCGGCGGGGTCGATGAACAGGTCATCGACGTCATTCAAGAATTCATATCCCGTCGTTCCCTGCACCGGCCAGTCCGGCGACAGCTGTTCGTCGAGAGCGAGAATCTTTTCGACGAAGATCGGAACGTCGTCGCCGACGGCTGCGCGCAAGCGCGTGAGGTAGGTCGCGGGGTCGAGCAATCCATCGATGTGGTCGACGCGCAGCCCGTTGATCAGCCCGTCGCGAACGAGTCGAAGTATGAGCACGTGCGTCTCGGCGAAGACGTCGCGGTCTTCGACACGCACAGCAACGAGATCGTTGACGTCGAAGAATCGGCGATAGTTGATCTCTCCCACGCCGCGCTTCCAAAAGACGAGCCGATAGTGCTGCGCCTCGAGGAGCGCGCGAAGACGCTCGCGGCCCGCGGACCGCGAATAGTCCGCGGCAAGCTCCTTCGCCTCTTCCGGATCGAATTGCGCGAGCTGCAGCTCCTCGGGCAGCGATGCCGGATCGATCGGCAGACTCGTTCCACCGACCGCGAGTCGCGGACCGCGTCCATCCCCCATCGTCACCTTGATCTCGCCACGGTCGATGATTTTCTCGAGCTCGTCGCCGAGCATTGGAAGCACGACTTTGTGAGCCGTTCCGCTGCCACGACTCCAGTCGATGTCGAACCATCGCGCGTATCGCGACCGCTCGCCGTGCGTGAGGACGTCGTCCCAATACGGGTTCTCGGGGCCGATACCCATGTGGTTCGGGACGATGTCGAGGAGGATGCCCATCCCGCGGGCATGCAAGTCCTCCGAGAGCGCGCGAAGCTCGCGCTCGCCGCCAATCTCCGAGTTGAGGCGCGTCGGATCGACGACGTCGTACCCGTGCAAGCTGCCGCGCCGCGCCGCGAGAATCGGCGAGAGATACAGATGTGAGACGCCGAGTCTCGCGAAGTAATCGACGCGAGCGCGAGCCATCGCGAGCGTGAAGCCCGCGTTCATCTGCAGCCGGTACGTCGACGTCAATTGTGGACGCAACATGGCTCAACGACCGGCGACCGGGTCTCTTCGTCCGGCGCGACCGTCGCACCGGAGCGCGGCGCGGACATCGTCGCTCGCCATCATCGTCTCGAGCGTGTCGCGCATCTTGCGGGTCCAGCTCGGATAGCGGTCCTGGCCGACGCCTGGAACGTTCACGGGCTCGAGCTCACCGGTGAGATCGTCGAGCGCGATGCCCACGAGCTGCGCGGTGCTTCGACAGAGAAAGGCGTGCACTGCTCCGCGCAGATCGGACGCGAACCGCGGAGCATTCGGGCTCGGCAGCACGTGCTCGTCGGCGAGACGGCGCAGAAGCGCGTCTCGATCTCGCGAGCGTTCTTCGTGCGCGCGTCGCGCCTCGTCGTCGCTCTCGATCAAACCGACGGCACGCCTGATCTCGATGTCGTGGCCATTCCAAAATCCCGCGATCGAGATCATGTCGTGCGTGTCGGCGGTCGCGAGACAGAGCGGCGGATAGCTCCAGGACGATCGGTATTCGCCGCCCCGATCGCGCTCGAACTGCAGCACTTTCGACGACAGCACTCCCCAGCGGGCAAGGGCCGGCGGAACCTCGTCCGGGACGGTTCCGAGATCTTCGCCGACGACGATCGCGTTGTGCCGAACGCTCTCGAGCGCGAGGATGCCGAGCAGGTCGTCGGTCGGATAGCGCAGATACGCGCCTTCAGCGCCCGTACGTCCGTTCGGAATCCAGAACAGCCGAAAGAACCCGAGGACGTGGTCGATGCGAAGCGCGCCGGCGTGCCGGAAGCCGCTGCGAACCAGGCTTACAAAATACTGATAGCCGTCGCGGCGCAGCGCGCGCGGGCTGATCGGCGGTAGCCCCCAGTTCTGTCCCTGCGGCGCATATGGGTCTGGCGGCGCGCCGACAGCCGCGTCGCGCACGAAGAGCTCCGGGAAGGCCCAGGTGTCGGCCCCGCAGGGCGACGTTCCGATCGCCACATCGGGATACAACCCGATGCGCATCCCGGCCGCGCGCGCGCGCGACGCGGCGATGCCAAGCTGCCGGTCGATCTCGAACTGGATCCAGCGATGGAAGTCGATTCGATGCTGATGGCGCGTTGCAAATTCGCGGACGGCCTCACCCAATGGATCATGAAACTCTAACGGCCACTCGAGCCAGTTCGGCCCGAATCCAGCCGACTCCGCGATCGCCATCCAGGTCGCAAATCGCGTCAGGCCGGGATCGTTCGCGGCGGTGTACGCCTCGTACGCGAGGTCACGCTCACTGCCGGATCCGCGCACCAGCGTCGTGAAGACGTTGTGCAGCGCGTCGAGCGCGAGTCCCTTTACGCCCATCACCTGCTCGTACCGCACGGCATGCGTCTCTCGCAGCGCCTCGACCTGCTCGGCGAACTCCGGCGATGCAAGCCGCTCGGCGACGGTCGGCGCGTCGGCGAGCTCCGGCACCTGCTCCACGTCGAGGTAAATCGGGTTGCGAAAGAGGCGACTGACCGGACTGTAGGGGCTGACGTCCATTCCGCGATTGAGCAGCGCGTGTAGCGGATTGATGCCGACGAAATCCGCGCCGACACTCGCGCCCCACTCGGCGAGCGCGCCGAGGTCCGAGAGGTCGCCGACGCCCCAGTTCGAGTTCGTTCGAACCGTGTAGAGATTCGCGATCAGCCCGAAGGCTCCGTTCTCGCCGACGATGTCCGACGGAAGCACGCACCGGTCGGGAACGACGATGAGCGTTTGCTCATTGGATCCGGCGCCGGTGCTCGAGGCGATCGAGACCCGAACGTGGTGATATCCGAGCGGAACGTCGATCGGGAGAGCGATCTCCAAGGTTGGTCCGCCGGCCCACGATCCATCGACGACGAACCGCTCTCCGCTCTCGAGCTCGACTTCGAGCCGCCAAGCGCCGGAGTGGTCCGCCCCGGGGGGAAGTCGTACGTCGATCGCGCGCGCCGCGGTCGAGGAGCGACGAACCACGCGAACCGGTGGGATCAACTCCGCGGCTTCCTCGTCGACCAGTCGCTCCAGCGATTGTCGCGCCGCGTCGTCGGTCGCGGCGTCGAATCCCAATGCGGCGAGCAAGACGCGCCGGGTATCATCGCTCGTGTCGTGGCGCTCGCCCGTCACCTCGAAGTACTCCGGCATGATTCCGACGTACTCGGCGAGTCTCCGCAGATACAGCGTGCTCGAATCACCCGCGCCAGTCGCGCGGTCGTGGTTCAGTGTCGAAGTCATGAACGACGACGAAGAACGAGCGCCGCGAGCGGCGGAAGTGTCAGTTCGGCGGAATGCGACTGTCCATGAAATGGCGATTCGTCCGCCTGGAGCGAATCGAAGGCGCCGAATCCCGATCCGCCCCACTCCGGCGCGTCGGACGACAACACGCAGTCGTACGTCCCACCGTCCGGAAGTCCGACGCGATACCGCTCGCGCGGCACCGGTGTGAGGTTCAGAACGACGATCGCCGTTTTGTCGCCCGCACGCCGAGCGTACGACAACACCGAGTTCTCCTTGTCGCCGACGTCGATCCAGTTGAACCCATGCCAGCTCGAATCTTCGCGCCAGAACTCGGGTTCTGCTTTGTACATGGCGCCGAGCCGCGCGACGTAGCGTCCGAACGCGGCGCGAGAGGGCTCGTCGCCGAGGTGCCAGGCGAGGCTGACGTCGTGATTCCACTCCTCGGGCGTCGCGAGCTCGGTCCCCATGAACACGAGCTTTTTCCCGGGACGCGTGAACATGTACGAAAGCAGCAGCCGGAGGTTCGCGAGCTTCTGCCAGTCGTCGCCGGGCATCTTATAAAACAGCGCGCCCTTCAGATGGACGACTTCGTCGTGCGACAGCGGCATGATGAATCGCTCGCTGTACTCGTACAGCATCGCGAACGTCAGCTTGTCATGGTGAAACCGGCGATGCACCGGATCGAGTTTGAAGTACTCGAGCGTGTCGTGCATCCAACCCATGTTCCACTTGAACGTGAACCCGAGACCGCCCTCGCGCACTGGGCCCGTCACGTTGGACCACGACGTCGATTCTTCAGCGATCGTGATCGCGCCCGGGCATTCGTTTAGAATTGTCTGATTGAACTGCTTCAGAAACGCGATCGCCTCGAGATTCTCGCGGCCGCCGTATTGGTTGCTGACCCATTCGCCCTCCTTCCGGCTGTAGTCGAGGTAGAGCATCGAGGCGACGGCATCGACGCGCAGCCCGTCGACGTGAAACTCGTCGATCCAGTACAACGCGTTGGCGATGAGAAAATTGCGAACCTCGTTGCGCCCGTAGTTGAAGATCAGCGTTCCCCAATCGGGGTGTTCGCCGAGGCGCGGGTCGTCATGCTCGAACAACGCCGTGCCGTCGAACCGGCGCAGTGCGTAGTCGTCCTTCGGGAAATGCGCCGGCACCCAGTCGAGAATGACGCCGATATCATGCTGGTGCAGCCGATCGACGAGATAGCGGAAGTCGTCCGGCGTGCCGTAGCGCGACGTCGGCGCGAAATAGCCGCTGACTTGGTATCCCCATGACCCATAGAACGGATGCTCCATCACGGGGAGCAGCTCGACGTGCGTGAACCCCAGCCTCGAGACGTGCTCGACGAGGCGCGGCGCGATCTCGCGATAGGTCAGCGACCGATTGTGGTCCTCGGGAACACGAGCCCACGAGCCAAGGTGCACCTCGTAAATCGACATCGGCTCGTGCAGGGGATCCGTATCGCGGCGCGTCTCGACCCAGAGGCTGTCGCGCCACACGTATGAATCCTCTAATTGAACGATCGACGCATTCCCGGGCGGCTGCTCCATCTTCGCCGCGAACGGATCGGTCTTGAGGCGGATCGCGCCCTCGCGGGTGAGCAGCTCGAACTTGTAGAGCGCGCCTTCCTGTAGTCCGGGGATGAAGAGCTCCCACACTCCGGACGAGCCCAGCAAGCGCATGGGAAAGACGCGGCCGTCCCAATTGCAAAACTCGCCAACGACGCTCACCCGGCGAGCATTGGGCGCCCAGACCGCGAAGCTGACGCCGCGAACGCCGGCGATCGTGCGGACGTGCGCGCCGAGCTTCTTCCAGAGTTGGCGATGCGTTCCCTCATTGAAGAGGTGGAGGTCCACATCGCCGAGTGTCGGGAGAAATCGATATGGATCGCGTCGCTGCCACGTCGATCCGTCGACGAACGTAAAGCGAAGCTGATATTGCAGCGGCAGCGTTGCGCCAGGAATGAACCCGGCGAAGAGGTCGGAAAGGCCGTCGGCTTGGCGCTCGAGCGGAACGACGCGGCCGTCCTCGATAACGCACTCGACACTCGCGACGTGCGGCATCATCGCGCGAACGATTACGCCGGCCTCGTCCGACACGCGTGCCGGATGCACGCCGAGGATCGAGTGTGGATCGGAATGCTCGCCGCGCAGCAGGCGCTCGACGTCCGCGCGCGAGAAAGGTGGTGTGGTGCGCTTGGCCTGCTTCTCGTGTACGTCGGGTTTCATCAAAGTCGAAAAGTGGTGCGCGAGGCCCGGCAGAACCGGGAGCGCAACATCCGCGCCCCCGTCGGAGTAGGCTAACGAGTCGCGATCGGATTGGTGATCAGGTAAGTCGTCGCCCAACTCGCGTAGTAGTGCGAGCCATCATATCCGACGGCGCCCATCAGCGGAAACCCCGTCGCGGCTTGGATCGCCGCGAGACGACGCAACACGGGAACTCTGGCGTCCGTTGGCGGAAGCGCGTTCGCCAACTCGCCCATCGACGTTGCGCGAACGAACGCGAGGCCAACGATATGAGACTTCGACGCGATCGCTGCCGGGTTCTTCACAAACTCCGGTCCGAGCCCTCGGGTCAATGGCCGAAACTCTGCCGAGTACAGCGGCGGAAGGAACGCGTCCAGCCAAGGGAGAAACGACTGCTGATCCATGAGCTGCGCCATGATCGCCGCTTCCATGAGGCAGGGCGACGCGAAGTCGCTCGGGCCGGGTTCAACGGCGGTGTTGCAGCGCACGTCGCGCTTGAACAACCGGTCGGCCGACGCGCGGATCTCCGCCTCGAGCGCGGGATCGAACGATCGCGCGTATCCGAGCGCGTTGTCCATCGCCATCGCCGTGTTCGGATGCACGCCCGTCCGGACGGGCTGCTGAAGCTCCTTGAGATAGGAGACCATCCTCTCCGACATGTACGTCGCCATCGGCTGAATGTTCGCAGCCCAGCGCACGGCGTCCGAGTCGTTCCACGAGCGGAGCTCATATTGCAGGCGCAGCAGCCACGCGTATCCGTACGGGAGCTCGAACGCTCCGGCGGTTTTGAAGAACTGCAGATCGCCGGCGATGTTGCTCGCGCCGAAATGGTCGTTGAGCTTCTGACGGATCGCCGGCGCCGTCGGCAGGTCGGGGAATGTTTTGAGAATCCTCACGAGCGTCCACGCCGAGTTCACCGCGGAATGCCAGTCGTAACAGCCGTAGAACGCTCGGGTGGTTTCGTAGTCGGGAACCGGCGTGTACGTCGCGTCCCAAATGTACGGGACGGTATTCGGCCTCGGCTGCGGATGATCCATGCAGGAGAGAGGCATGGTCGAGAGCTGCAGAGCGGCGATTCGGTCGAGCTGACGCGGCTCGACGGCCGGCAGCGACGCGTAGAACGACGCGAGGTCGCTGAACGCGGCGTCGTGCTTCGCACGTTCCACATGCGCGGGCAACGCGGTTTGCGCCAGCGCGGCGTTCGCGGCGAACAGCAGGCCGATCGTTACGAGTTTCATCATTTCCGCACCGACAAGTAGAGAAGCGCCTGTGCAGGCAGCCAGGATATTCCGCTCTGATCATCGCGCATGAGCTCGAAGCCTCGTTCCGCCTGAATCGCGGAGAGCCTGTGCCATGCGGCGACTCGCGCATCGGTCGCCGGAAGCGCGCGAGCGATACGCTCCATCGCCTGGGCACGAGAAAAGGACAATCCGGCGAGGCGAGCACGCTCGGTCGCGAACGCAGTGGCAGCAGCTGCCGCGGCCGCCGCTCGTCCGGCAGGCGAGGTGTCGCGCGGAGCAGCCGGCGTCGGCAACGCTGGCGCCGATGTCGGAATCGCGATCGCCTCTGTGAGCGGCGAGAACCGTCCGGACTCCAAGGGAGGAAGAACGCGGTCGATCCACGCGCGATACGCGCGAGCATCGAGAACGCGCGACATGAGCGCGGCTTCGCTGAGACAGGGCGACGTGATCACCGCGCCGCCGCCGCCGAATTGCGCCGGCGGCGGAGTCCCGCGCGATGCCGCCGTGAGATCGTTCGGAGTCGTGGGCGCACTGCCAGAGCTGTCGGCATTCGCGCCACGGGCGCTGCGTCCCCCGCGCCCCCCCGCTGCAGGAGCGACGCGCTCGGACTGCGTCGAGCAGGGCGAGTCGGCGAGATAGAACCTTCTCGCCGTCGATGCGACGGCCGCGCGCAACTTTGCGTCGTGCAGCACGTCGGCGTAGTCGAGCGCGAGCGTCATGTTCAGCGCCGTGTTTCCCTGCGCGCCCGACCGAATCGGCTCGACCAACTTCGTGAAATAGGCGCCGAGGCTGTCGGCCATCCAACTCGCGAGCGGCGTGACGTTGGCGGACCAGCGCTTTGCCTGCGAATCGGGCCACGTATGAAGCTCCGACGCCAGCTCGAGGAGCCATGCGAATCCGTACGGCCGCTCGAACAGGCCTGTTTGGCTCGCCGATGGAATCGGGTTGATCGCGGCGGCTGTCGCTCGGAAGAAGTCGAGCTCTCCGTCGAGGTTCGATCGCCCGAGATGCGCGTTGAGCTTCTCTCGCGTGAGATCGGTCAGCGCGCTGCGCGGATAGCTTCTGAGAACTCTAATCGTCGCCCACGTCGACGACACCGCCGAATGCCAGTCGTTGCATCCCCAAAAAGCGCGCAGACGATCGTGGTCGTTCATGAGCGTGTAGCTCGCGACCCAGAAATAGCCGGCGCCGCTGTTTGTCGCGGGAGCTCGGCCTCCTCGTCCGCGCTGCGCACGCGCTGTGTCCGCGGAGTCTGCTATCTCGGCGCCCCGACCGCGCGAGCTACCGATGGCTTCCACCGCTCGACCGCCACCTCGGGCGCCCGGCCGCGGTTGCAGCCGGTCGAGACAGGAGAGCGGTAAAGCACCCAACCAGAGTCCGAGCGACTCATCGAACGGTCGAGGAGCGACCTTCGGGAGGTTCTCGAGCAGTTCGGCGAGGTCGCGATAATCGGCGCGCAGCGGGATCGAGTCGCGGCGAAGCAACGGCTGCTGTGCCGCGAGTTGCGACGAGAAGGACGCGAGCGAAAGAAATGCTGCGCTGAGGACGCGCAGTCGGAGACGAGCTACAAGCATTGTCGGCGGGCGATATAGGCGCCCAAACGTAACGCTACTTCGTCCAAATCACGACGACACCGCAACTCGGATCACCGCCCTGAAAACGCAGCGGCCGAGGCTTGCCGGGCGGATAGACCTCGACCGCTTTTACGTTCGCCGGCGTGTACGGCGCCTGCGCCGGCTGGCCCGGGACGAGGTCGGCCGGCGCGCCCGGATGCGAGTTCCATTCGAAGCCGTCGATGAAAAAGGTCGGCTGGCAGAACGCCGGCGGAATCGTCGACGGGCGCATCGCGATCTTGCCGCACTGCGTGTTGCGACCGGCTGAACCGCCGCCGCACGAGCCAATGGTCATTCCATTCGCTCGGACGAGCAGATCGGCGAGGTTCGACGTCTCGTGCTTCTCGAGCTCGTCCGAGCGGATGCAGTACGCCGACTTCGTTTGACACCGTTGCTCGAAACCCTCCCATCGGCCGAGGTCCCGATCGACGCGGTACGTCTCGGTCGTGACCACTGGCGCAAGCTGCGTGACGGGCGTCATCAGCTCGGTGATCGCGGTCGTGTCGCCCTTGCTCACGAGGACGCTTTTTGCCTCGTAGCCGAGTTTGCGAAGCTCGACGAATGCCGCGACTCCGCGGTACGTGACAAAGTCGAGACGCGCGGTCCCCGTCGACGTCGTGACGACGTAACTCCCACTGAACGCATCGACGACTTGGACTCCCTGCAGCGGCGTCCCATTCCGGCTGTCGTATACGCCGATGATACGAACCGGCGTTCGACGGACGGAGTCACCGACTTGTCCCGAAGCGAAATGCGCGGCGCTCGCGAGCGCGAAGACCGCGCATCCCAACGTTCGAGTACTTTCGAGCGCTAGCATCTTATCACGGAGGATATCCGGAACGGGGTCGGATGAACGATTCGCTCGCTCGATTGATCTACACGCTGCTGCCGTGTCTCGTCGGCGCGTACGCGGTCGCGGTCTTTCTCACGACGCGACCGATCTCCGCGACGCGTTCCTGGCTTCTCGGACTTCTCATCGCGTTCGTCTTGACGCTCGGCGCGTCGGCCGTGATCGCCCGCCGATTCGGGATCCCGGTCATGGAGCGTTCCGTTCTCGAGTCCTTCGCAAGTCTCTACTTCATTCCGGCGATCGTGCTCGTCGCTTCGGCCTTGGGGCTTCGATCTCGCGGTGTAAATCGCAACACGGGAGTCGTCGTGCTGGTCGCGCTGTTTCTTGGAGCGGCCTGGTTCGGGCGATCCACCGCGTACCACTTCCTCGATTTGGTCGGGGCTGTTCATTGATGACACGCTTCGACTCTGGTTCCCTCGTCGTGTTCACATGCCTGAGAGTAGACCATGCCGATTTCTGGATCGATTGCAACCGTCGCGGGCTTGAACGTCTATGCCGCGCGGTCCGCTGCGCCCACCGGTGCGGGCGTCCTGCTCATTCCGGCCGCGACCGGCCTGGCGCCCTGGCTCAGACGCTGCGCCGATGATCTCGCGAGCGCGGGACTGACCGCGGTCGCGTGGGACCAGTTTCACGGGCGCGACGTGACCGGGCTCGGATGGCCTGAGCTCGCGCCGCTGCTTTCGGCGATCGATGATGCGACGGCGCTCCGTGAGCTGCGGTCGCTAATCGATGCACTCATGAGTGAATTCTCATTGACGCGCGTCGGCGTCGCGGGGTGGTGCTTCGGCGGCCGCCTGTCGCTCGTTCTCGCCGCGCGCGACCGACGCATAGGCGCGTGCGTGGCCTATCATCCGTCGATCCGCGTCGCACGCGGTCCACAGCAGACCGAAGACGCGATCGCGCTCGCTCGGGAGATCGAATGCCCGGTGGAATGGGTGCATCCGGGAAATGACCAGGTAGTGACCGGCGATCTGTTCCCGGAGATCCGCGACGCATTGGCGACCCGCCAGCACGGCGCGACGAGCATCTCCGTCTATCCCGGCGCCGATCATGGCTTCATGGAGCGCATGAACACCGACGCGAATCGCACAGCCACGAAGCTCGCGTGGCCGCAAACCGTTTCCTTCCTCGAGGCAGCGCTGCTGTAAATCAGGTACCGGACGCCAGCCGGAACCGACCTTCCTCGAGCCCCGCGACGATGCTCACCGCCATCTCAGCAGGCGATGCGCCGTCGTCACTCAGCCTATGGCGCTCGACCTCGTCGAACGACTGATAGAGCTCGCGATGCGGCGAGTAATCCGTGATGCGCCCGTCCGCGCGGGCCGCCGCGCGATCACCACAGGCTTTCTCCGACGGACGGAGCACTGCGTAGTCGATCGGGATGTCGCGCGCAGCACAACGCGCTTTGCTGTCGGCAGAAACCACGGGGGCACGGAGAAATCGATCACGACGCCCCCCCCCCCCAGAATGCATCGCCTTCGACGTACACGACGGGGCTCGGCAAGACCGCGATGAGCTCCCGCGCGACGGTCGTTTTTCCGGAGCCGATCGGACCCGAGAGAATCAGTATCGATCCGACGTCCGACCTGTTCGTCACCGCTGAACGTCGGCGATTCGCCGGTTCTCGCCGAACCGCAGCAGCACGAGCGCGAACGGATCGAGGTCGATGCGACCGGAGTCGATGACGCGAAGCTCGCGATGCGCGGTGTCCACGAGCTCCGCCCAAATCCCTTCGCCGTCGATCGTCGGCGTCGCGAACGTGACGACAGTGTCCGTCGCGTTCATCAGCAGCAACATCGTTTCGCCTTTGACCGGCCGCCCGCGATCGTCGGTTTCGTCGGTCGCGTCGCCGTAGATCAGCATTCCGAGCGCGCGATTGTCTCCGTTCGACCAGTCATCGCCAGTCATCTCACGGCCGTCCGGATGGATCCACGAAAGATCCTTCGGCCCACCCTTGATCGTCGGCTCGCCGCGGAAGAAATGCCGGCGTCTCAGCACCGCGTGTGCGTGTCGAAGGTTGAAGCACTTTCGGGTGAACGCAAGCAGCTGCTGGCGGCGCGCGTCGAAATCCCAATGCATCCACGAGAGCTCGTTGTCCTGCGCATACGCGTTGTTGTTGCCGTTCTGCGTCCGCGCGATCTCATCGCCGTGGGAGATCATCGGAACGCCCTGCGAGAACGCGAGCGTCGCGATGAAATCGCGCATGACGCGAAACCGCCGGTCGAGAATCGCCGGATCGTCGGTGTCGCCTTCGACGCCCCAGTTGCGGCTGACATTGTCGTCAGTGCCGTCGCGGTTGTCCTCGCCATTCGCCTCGTTGTGCTTTTGCTCGTAGCTCACGAGGTCGTGTAGCGTGTAGCCGTCATGCGCGACGACGAAGTTCACACTCGCATATGCCCCCCGGCCGCTCGGCTCATAGATATCGCTCGAGCCGGCGAGTCGCGACGCGAGATCGGGAACTTGGCCGCCGTCGCCGCGCCAGAAGTGACGAACCGTGTCGCGATAACGCCCGTTCCACTCCGCCCAACGAATCGGAAAGTTGCCGACCTGATATCCACCGGGTCCGACATCCCACGGTTCCGCGATCAGCTTCACGCTCGCGAGCGTCGGATCCTGATGGATGATGTCAAAGAACGCTGATAACCGGTCGACGTCGTGCAACTCGCGCGCGAGCACGGGAGCCAGGTCGAACCGAAAGCCGTCGACGTGCATGTCGGTCACCCAGTAGCGCAGCGAATCCATGATGAGCTGGATCGTGCGCGGGTGCTGCATGTTGAGACTGTTCCCCGTCCCGGTGAAGTCCGTATAGAAACGCTGGTTCCCCGGCTCGAGTCGATAGTACGACTTGTTGTCGATGCCGCGCAGCGACAGCGTCGGACCGAGATGATTTCCTTCGCCGGTGTGATTGTAGACGACGTCGAGAATCACCTCGATTCCCGCGGAGTGAAGCGTCTTCACCATGCTCTTGAACTCGTAGACCTGATTGCCGAGTCCCTTGGACGCATAGCGCACATCGGGCGCGAAGAAGCCGATCGAGTTGTATCCCCAGTAGTTCGTGAGCCCTCGCTCCGCGAGATGCCGGTCGACGACGAACTGATGGACGGGCAGCAGCTCGACGGCCGTGACGCCGAGCGCGAGGAAGTATTCGATCATCGCGTCGCTGGCGAGACCTGCGTAGGTCCCCCGGAGATTCTCGGGGACGTCAGGATGAAGCTTCGTCATCCCCTTCACGTGGCATTCGTAGATCACCGTGCGATTCCACGGGATGTTTAGAGGATTGTCATCCTCCCAGGTGAAGGCCGGATCGATGACGACGCACTTCGGGACGCCGCCCGCGCTGTTGTTCGGATCGGGCTCGAGGTCCTCGTTCGGATTGCCGACGTTGTATGCGAAGAGATCATTGCTCCAGGTAATCGCCCCGGTGATCGCTTTCGCGTACGGATCGATGAGAAGCTTGGCCGGATTGAATCGCTGACCGTTTTGTGGGTCGTACGGTCCGTGGACGCGGTACCCGTAGAACTGGCCCGGGCGAATGTCGGGCAGGTAGCAATGAAAGACCTGATCCGTCCGCTCGCGCAGCGGGATCTTGAACGACTCTTCGGCGTCGTCTTGATGATTGAAGAGACAGAGCTCGACGGCCGTCGCGCTCTCCGAGAAGATCGCGAAATTCACGCCCTGGCCATCCCACGACGCACCCAACGGATATGGACGACCCGGCCAGACGCGCATGCGCTTCTTTCTCCTCGCGAGGTGTGGAAATCCTAAGCTAAGAGGCCGGCGATCGCTGCGATCGCCGGCCTCTCATCCCTCCATCGAAAGAACTGCGCCGCCGGGCGCAGCGTCGCGCCTCGGCGGGTGCCCCTAGGAGAGGCGTTTTCGCCGCGCCGCGAATCCCACGAGTCCGAAGATTCCAGTGCCGAGCAGCACGAGGCTCGCCGGCTCCGGTGTGGTCACCGGGACCATTGTATTGGTCAGGTTCGCGTTTTGGAGTTTGTCCGACAGATCGGTTCCACGGCCCAGGAACGAGCCGGTGGTCGGCGTCCCGACCGTCGAGAAGATCACGAAGTTTCCGAGGTCCGTCGGCCCGCCCGCCGTTGGTGCGCCCGTCCAGGTAAACGTCCAATTGAGCGCCGAAGTCTGCGTGGGCGTCACGGTGCCCGTCGAGCTCGTGCCGGTGGCTGGCGCGAACGGATCGGTGGACACCGACCAATTGGTCGACGGCACGGACACGATGGTTCCCGGACCGAAATCGTAAATGGTGAAGTTGTCGCCTGTCATGAGCATCTGGTCTACGGTCAAGAAGATGTCGTACGACCAGTTGAATCCGCCCGAAACTGACGTAATGGTTGGCGTGTTTACCACAGGCAGAATGTCTGCTTGCGCCGTTCGTGTCGGCACTGCGGCACCGACAAGCGCCGCGGCGGCCAGCGCTGTCGTTCGCCAGAGAACTCGCATACGGACCCCCACACATGAGTGTGCTAACGACTCCGGGATGGAGTGTTTAGTGATTTCCATCACGGTGGCATCGCTCGTACCGCTGCGTTCGCGTGCCCTTGGCCCACTTAAGTCGCTCGCGCGTGGGTTTAGAATTTACTAATCTTAATGCCCGTCGCCGGGAGGTGCCGAGCCGGGCGTTAAGATCCTACACGCTGTAGCGCAACCGCGACACGCGCGATCCTCGCGCCACTACACCCGCCCTGCGCACGCTCGCCTCATACGCCGAGCGCGCGAATCGCTCGGCCGACGTACTCGAACATCGCGGGGTCGAGACCGTTGCGCTCCGCCCGACTCGGGTCGTCGACGTACAGCGCGCGCACCTTCCGCTCGATGCTCGGATTCCCGCCGGTGAATTCACGGACCAGGTCCCGCCATCGAGTTGCCAGTGGGCGCATGCGATCGCTCGTCGGATCCGTTCCCTCGATCATCTCCCGACGCACATGCGCGATGAGCTTCGGCCACTCGGCCTCGGCCGCCTTGATGTGCTCTGTACCCAGTTTTGCGCCTCGCTCTTTGATCTCCGCAAGCTCGTCGGGCGTGAACGAACGCTCGATCATGGTGATCTCCTCGATGATCCTGATGAAGTCGTCCGCGGTCTTCATCGTCGACGTCCGATATCCGGCGGAGAGCGTCTCGAGCAGCGCGACGAGGCGCTGCTCCTGCGCGATCTGATCGCGAAGACGGCGTGTGTGAAGCTCGAGCACCCGAGACGGTGAAAACTCGGGTGCGTCGAGACACGCGCGGACTTCGTCGAGGCTGAAGCCGAGCCGTCGAAGCGACTTGATTTGTTGAAGTCGCACGAGCTCAGCGAGACCGTAGACGCGATGCTTCGATGCCGTGACCAGTCGCGGGCGCAGCAACCCGATCTCGTCGTAGTAGTGAAGCGTGCGCACGGAGACGCCTGTACGCTTGGCGAGATCGCCGATCTTGATGCTATTCGGGTCCGTTGCCTTCGGCCGTGTGGTCATCGTCAGCATGTCGAAGAGGATAGATCCTAACGCTAGGTGAGGATCAAGTCGCGACAATGGTGTTCAGCCGTCGAGGGAAGAGCCGAGGCACGGATCACCGTTCGAGAACAGCCAGGAGGTGTGATGGGTGAGGTGAATGGAGTCGTCGTACGACCCGCAACCGCCGAAGACGCGGCCTTGCTCGCGGAGCTCGGCGCTCGGCTCTTCGAGAAGACCTTTGGTCCGGCGAACGCGCGCGAGGACATGGAAGCGTACCTCGCGACAGCCTTCTCGACGAAACTGCAGGCAAAGGAGCTCGGCGATCCGGATCGCCGCGCGCTGCTCGCGTTCGACGAGTCGGGGTCGGCGGTCGGCTACGCGATGCTGCGTCGCGGGAGTCGCGCCGACGGCGTCGTCGCCGAGCGGCCGGTGGAGGTGCAGCGGATTTACGTCGACCAGAGTTTGCATGGCCGAGGCGTCGGTGATCTGCTGATGAACTCGTGCGTCGAACGGGCGCAGGAGTGGAATGGCGATGTGCTGTGGCTTGCCGTCTGGCAGGAGAACCCGCGGGCGATCGCGTTTTACAAACGCGTCGGATTTGCAGTTGCCGGCGTTCAGGATTTCGTTCTCGGAACCGACGTTCAGCACGACCTGGTCATGACCCGTCCGCTCGACTGACGAGTCGGCCGAATTTTTGCGCTTCCCGTCGCCCTGGCGCGGGCGTCAGCGTGCGGATGACGGAACAGGAGACAAGGGATGCGATGGTCACCGGGACGTGATAGCGGCAACGTGGAGGACCGCCGGGGGGCGGGCGGCATCGGGATGGCGCCGATGGGCGTGGGCGGAACGATCGTTCTCATCGTCCTCAGCCTGATCTTCGGCCGTAACTTCGTCGGAGGCGGCGACGATACTGCGCCGAACGCCAGCGCTCCTGGAGAAGTCGCGCCTCCGGCAAGCGAGTCCGCGGTCGAGACGCGCGAGGCGCAGCTCGTGCGGTTTGTCTTCGACACCGCACAGGTGACCTGGTCGCAGGTCTTGGGCTCGGAAGGAAAGCAGTGGCACGACGCGAAGCTCGTGCTGTTCCGCGACGCGACTCAGACAGGCTGCGGCGTCGGACAGACGGCGATGGGCCCGTTCTACTGCCCGAACGATGAGAAGATCTATATCGATCTCTCGTTCTACGACGAACTGCGCAATCGCTTCGGCGCGCCCGGGGACTTTGCGGAGGCGTACGTCATAACGCACGAGCTCGGACACCACGTCCAACACTTGTTGGGAATCGATGCCAAAGTCCGGCGCGCGCAGGAACAGAATCCGGATCAGGCGAACGCGCTGTCGGTTGCGCTCGAGCTCCAGGCGGATTGCTACTCCGGCGTCTGGGCATACCACACCAAGGAAGAGAAGATCCTCGAGCCGGGAGACATCGAACAAGGCCTCAACGCGGCTGCCGCGGTCGGCGACGATCGGATTCAAAAAGAGGCGACGGGGCACGTGAACGTCGACCGGTTCACGCACGGGTCGTCGCAGCAGCGCGCGACGTGGTTCCGTCGTGGGTTCGAGAGCGGGGATCCGGCGGCGTGCAACACGTTCGGAGGCAGCTAGCCCGGAACGCCGTCGACGGTCGACTACCGTTTCGTCAGCAGCTTCGAGATCCCGCGCATCGGGATCCATGCCCAGTCAGGCCGGTTGTTGAGCTCATAGGCGAGCTCGTAGAAGACCTTCTCGGCCTCGAAGAGCGAGAGGAGCAGCTGCACATGCTCCGGCTCTTCCGGCAAGATATCCGGCGCGTCGTCATCAGGGTTTCCTAAATAGCCCGTCAGGAACGCCGCGCGCACGTCTCGCTCCCAGCGAGCGCCGCGGAGCTCGCGCGTTGGCATGTCGAGCGTCTTTTCAACCGACGTTGCCAGGGTGGCCGCTGCGTAGGCAAAGCTGCGAAGCATCCCAGCGACATCGCGGAGCGGCGACAGCTTCTCACGTCGTTCGTCGAGTGACCGCGAGGGCTCGCCCTCGAAATCGATCACGTCGAAATCGCCGGACGATGTCCGCAGCACCTGGCCGAGGTGGTAGTCGCCGTGCACGCGGATCAACATGCCGAGATCGTCGCCGAGTGCTTCGTCGATCTCATCGATCCACGCCGTGAAGTGATCTCGCCGGCCGACGAGCGCTTTTGCTTCCGCGATACGCTGCGTCGGGAAGTTCGGCGACTGCAGCCGTCCGGCGAGCAACGCGAGCGAATCGTGCACTGAATCCTTGATCCGCTTCGACCAGCGATCGAGGTCCTCGGGCGTCGCGGCCTCGGGCGCGAAGGCGGTGTCGGCATCGTCGCTGCCGAGCGCGTCGTGCATGGCGCGAGTGACGACCCCGAGACGCTTCGCGTCGTCGAGGAATGTGTTGACCGGCTCTCGCGGACCGGCGACGATGTACGCTCTACCCTTGTCTAATGCGTAGGCCCACGCGTCGGAGGAGCCGTTGAGAAAACTCTGAAGCATCCCCGACACCAGATGTACGCCGGTGTCCTCGAATCGCATGGATGCGAGCAGCGTGGGCGTGTTCTTGAACCCGGCGCGCAGCGTGAGAAAGCGCGTCACCTCGACGTCGGGATGAATTCCCGGCTTCAGCAATCGGAACAGCTTGAGGATCGCGACGTCGCCGACGACGATCGACGTATTGCTCTGCTCTCCACTGCCGATTCGCGTCGAGACGTAGTCGGGAAGCTGGAGCCGGTCGCCGGGTTCCGGCTCGGCGATCCACATGGCGCCGTCCGCCCCGACGATCGAGACGCCGCGCTCGAGCGCTTTCGCGAGGCCAGCGCGGAACTCTTCGTCGTGAACCGCATCGAAGACCACCGCCGGCGACGTCGACAGAAATGCGGATTGTGGAACGTCACTCGGCGGCGACGAGCGGGTGGCGAGCGGAAGCTGATAGATATGTTCTCCGCTGCTGCCGCGCACCAACACGTGGGCAAGCGCGAAGCGGCCGCTCCCCCATGGCATCATTATGAAATTCGAAAGGCTCGCGTCGCTCGGTGCCGATCCTTTGGCTGCGAACCAACGCTGCTTGCCGAGGAAGGCGATCAACCCGTCCGAGGTGAGCGCCTCGAGCGCATTGGTGATCGGGGCTTGGTCGGCGTCCGTCATGTCGTGCGCTGGTATTCCTTCGCCTGATCGCCGCCGAGGAGACGGAACCACAAGAAGTTGTGGGGTCCGAGGGTGAGCAGGTATGGAAGCTCGCCGATGCGAGGGAACGGATTCTTGCTCCACAGCTCGAGCGGAACGAGGCCTGTGAACTCCCGAAGGTCGAGCTCGACGAATTGCGCGAAGCGAGAAAGGTTGTTCACGCAGAGAATTATTTCGTCTTTGTAGCGGCGCAGAAAGACGAGCACGCGTCTGTTCGCGGCGTCGACCGGCTCCCACGTGCCTCGGCCGAAGGCTTGGTACTCTTGGCGGACGCCGATCAAGCGACGCATCCACCGCAACAGCGACGTCGGGACGCGCTCCTGCGCGGCGACATTGACTGTGTGGTAGCCGTACGGCGGATCGACGATCAGCGGCGAGTAGAGCGCCGCCGTATCGGCCTCCGAGAAGCCGGCATTGCGGTCGGCGTTCCACTGCATCGGCGTGCGGACGCCGTTTCGGTCGCCGAGGTAGATATTGTCGCCCATGCCGAGCTCGTCGCCGTAGTAGATGATCGGCGTTCCGGGCATCGACATCAGCAACGCGTTCATCAGCTCGATCTGGCGACGACCACTCTCCATGAGCGGGGATAGCCGGCGTCGAATCCCGACGTTGATCCGCATGCGCGGGTCGCGGGCGTATTCGCGATACATGTAGTCGCGTTCTTCGTTCGTCACCATCTCGAGCGTCAGCTCATCGTGGTTGCGAAGGAAGACCGCCCACTGACAGTCCGGCGGGATCTCGGGCGTCTGCCGCATGATCTCGACCATCGGCGTTCGATCTTCCTTGCGGATCGCCATGTACATGCGCGGCATCACCGGGAAGTGGAACGCCATGTGGCATTCATCAGAGTTTCCGAAATACGCTCGGACGTCTGTCGGCCACTGGTTCGCCTCGGCGAGAAAGATCCGGTTCGTGAATTCGGCGTCCAGCGTCGCGCGGAGCCGTTTCAGGATGTCGTGCGTCTCTGGCAGGTTCTCGCAGTTTGTGTCCTCTCGCTCGACGAGATACGGAATCGCGTCGAGGCGCAGACCGTCGACGCCGAGCCGCAGCCAGAAGCGCATGATGTTCGTGATCGCTTCGAGGACTGCGGGATTGTCGAAGTTGAGGTCCGGCTGATGGCTGAAGAATCGATGCCAGTAAAACTGCTGCGCCTCCGGATCCCACGACCAATTCGACTTCTCGGTATCGGTGAAGATGATTCGAGTTTGCGAATACTTGTTCGGGTTGTCGCTCCAGACATACCAGTTCCGATCGGCCGATCCCTTCGTCGCCTTTCGCGCACGCTGAAACCACGGATGCTGGTCGGACGTGTGGTTGATGACGAGCTCCGTGATGACGCGAATGCGGCGCGCGTGCGCGGCATCGAGGAACGCCTTGAAATCGTCGATCGTGCCGTAGGTCGGGTTGATCTCCTCATACGACGCGATGTCGTACCCATCATCCTTCAATGGCGACGGATAGAACGGCAGCAGCCAAATCGTGTTCGCGCCGAGCTGTTGGATGTAATCGAGCTTTTCGATCAAGCCCCGGAAGTCGCCAAACCCGTCGGCGTTCGAGTCACGGTAGCTCTTGATGTGCAGCTGGTAGATGATCGCGTCTTTATACCAGAGTGAGTCGTCCGTCACGAGTCGGTATGCTGGTTCGGTGAGTCAGCGTGTGCTGGCGTTGGAAAATCATCGGCGTTGCGTTCTTCCGGTGGCCGCTCGACGAGCAAAAGGTGGCCGGGTTGCTCGGCTGGGTCGAGTCGAACGTAGTTGCGAACTCCCCGCCACGTGTAGCGGGCACCGGTGAGCAGATCGTGGACGACGTAGGACTCGTCGGGCTCGATGCCCATGTCCTCGATCGGAACGTGGACCATGCTCCACTGCGCGTTGTGGGGGTCGGTGTTCACGACGACGAGGATATCACCGGTCGCCGGCTCCTCGCCGCTCGTTCCTCGGAGCGCCGCGAGTGTTTTTTCCGGAACGAGAGTCGGCGTGTCGCCGCCGGTCCACTGCACCAGCGGCTCGGTCGCGGCCTTTCGATAGAAGAGGATCGCTTCGTTCTCGCTCTTGTGGAACGAGAGGTTTGCATAGAGCTGGAGCGCGCGATGCGTCCGTCGCAAACCGTTCAGAAGCTTGATGTCTTCGTCGATGTTCTCGGCGCCGGAGAAGTCGCGGGGTCGAAGCTGATACTTCTCCGAGTGGAGATACTCTTCGCTCCCCGCTTTGAGCGGCACGTTCTCCAGCAGCTCGAAGCCGCTGTAAATGCCGTACAGCGGAAGGAGCGTCGTCGCGAGCAGAAGACGCGCGCGGAACGCGGGCCGCCCGCCAGTCACCAGATACTCGTTCAGGATGTCCGGCGTATTCGCGAACAGATTGCCGCGATAGTACTCGGCCATCGGAGTCGACGTGAGCTCTTCGAGATACGTGCAGATCTCCCAGGAAGTGTTTTTCCAGGTGAAGTAGGTGTACGACATCGTGAAGCCGAGCTTCGCGAGACTCTTCATTCGCTTCGGCCGCGTGAATGCTTCGGCGAAGAAGATCGTATCCGGATACGACGCTTGGATGTCACGAATCACCCACTCCCAGAACACGAGCGGCTTGGTGTGCGGATTGTCGACGCGGAATGTTTTCACACCGTGCCCGATCCAGAACAGGACGATGTCGCGGCACGCGTTCCAGAGATTCTCGCGATCGTCGCACCAGAAGTTGATCGGATAGATATCCTGATACTTCTTCGGCGGATTCTCGGCGTACTTGATCGTGCCGTCGGGGCGGATGAAGAACCAATCAGGATGCTCCTTCACCCACGGATGGTCTGGCGAGCACTGAAGCGCATAGTCGAGCGCGACCTCCATCCCGAGCGCGTTCGCGCGCTCGACGAAGCGGTCGAAATCGTCGATGGTGCCGAGCGCCGGCTCGATCGCCATGTGTCCGCCCGTCTCGTTGCCGATCGCCCAGGGACTACCGACATCGTCAGCCTCCGGCGTGAGCGAGTTGTTCTTTCCCTTGCGGTACGTGTGGCCGATCGGATGAATCGGCGGAAGGTAGACGACGTCGAAGCCGAGGTCGGCGACACGTGACAATGCGTCCGCCGCGTCCGCGAACGTGCCGTGACGCGTTTGCGCGGAGCTCTCTGGACCGACAGCCACCTGCGAGCGTGGGAACATCTCGTACCAGGACGCGAATCGCGCGCGTTCCCGATCGACCGTGATCGACAGCTCGCGTCGATACCGGGTGAGATCGGCCGGACGGAAGTGCTCCTCCATCAGCGAATTGAATTCGTCATCGAGCGCGCGTTGAATGCGTTTGTCGATATCGTTGTCGCGCCGGTCCTCGAGGACCTTGGCCGTCATGAGCAGCGATGCGCGCGCCGGACCGAAACGGGCTCCGCCCGCGGCCGACCGCGCGAGCTGCGCTCCTTCCATCAACTCGCTCGCGACATCCTGGCCGGCGGCGATCTTTTTTCGAAGCGCGCTGCGCCACGTCGCGAAACTATCCGTCCAGGCTTCGACCGTGAACGTCCACTGCCCGATGCGATCGGCTCGGAATTCTCCGTACCACCGATCGCTGTCGAAGTCGAACTGCATCGGCGCGGTGGACCAGCTGTCGTCGCTCGGCCCTTTGAACAACACATGGGCGGCAAGCGCATCGTGGCCGTCTTTGATCAGGTCGGCGCCGACGGAAACCGCGTCGCCTACGATTCGCTTGACGGGATATCGTCCGCCGTCCAGTTCAGGTGTAACGCACTCGATGACGATGTACTCGAGCCTGCGCGCGCTCGTTCGTCGATCGGCTCTTCTCGTAGCCACGATCCGTTCTGCTGAGTTCGAGTCGAAAGGATTGTTGGCTCTCGAATCGTCGCAAACTCCGGGCCCGGTATGGCCGAGGGCGCTTGAGAACGATCAGGACGATGATCGTGGCGACGGCGTTCCTACGCGCGCCGCGCGCCCGTTCGACTTGATTCGCCAGTAGATCGTGGGAGCAAGCGAGAGGGCGAGCAGCAAACAGCTCGAGATGATGAGGCTCTTGAGCGCGTCGGCGCGGCCGTTGCCGACACGCTCGACGAGACTGTCCGCGAAGTAGTTGTAGATCGCGACCGCCGGCAGCACGCCGATCGCCGTTGCGGCGAGGTACGACAAGAAGTTCGCGCGCGCCAGCCCGCCGACGAAGCTCACGGTGCCGATCGGCAGAACCGGAATCAGACGCAAGCGCAGAATTCCGAGGAAATTCTTTGCGTCATTCATCGCGGCATCGACGCGCCTGAAGCGTTTGACCCAGCGCGTCACTATGTCTCGGCCAACGGTTCGCGCGACCCAGTAGCCGATCGTCGCACCGATCAATGCGCCGAGCCAGCTCACGATCGCACCGAGCACTGTTCCGAGCACGACACCGGCCGCGACCATGAGTGGAAGCCCCGGAATCCCGATCGCGGTCCCGAAGCCAACCGCGAACGTAAACCCGACGACGAATCCGACGAAGCTGTGCCCACGCCGCAGACGTTGAACGTGTTCCAACGCATGCCGGTAGTCGAACCAGCCGAGCCGGAAGCCCACGATCGCTGCAACGAGAAGGATCAGTGCGAGCGGGAGAACGCGCAGCAACATCTCGCGCGTCTTCGGCAGCCGTCGTTTGTCGCTTGTGAGCCTCTGCATGAGACTGCAGAGATCACAACCTGTGCCTACCTCACGGCTGGCATGCGACGCGGCTGACGCTCGGCGCAACCTGCCGCGCGAAATTCTTGCGTTGGCTTGGAGCCACAGCGGACGCGGCGCCAGAGGCGCCGTCTTTGATCGGAAGGGTCAACGTTTGCTCGTTCGACGCGAAGCGAACGGTGATCTCGGTCGGCGTCGTTCTTGTCCATGTACTTCCACTCAACACGCTGTCGATGCGGCCGTCATCGTTGACCGCACCAACGACATGTCGTGCGGTGTCGCCGGGAAGTGTCTGCAGAGCGAAACGTCGCGGCAGGTTGGACGGCATCGTTTCGCCCGCCGTGAACTCGAAGCAGGCCGGCAGAACCACCACGTTGTCGGCAACTCGCAGCGATTGCATTGTTGCCACGCGGGGCGCGACCTCCATTCGCGCGCGCTCAGCGCGCACCGCGGCCTTCGCCAACACTCTTCTTTCGCTCGTGTCGAGCGCATTCGCCACCGCGGCACCAGCGGCTGCGGCGGGCGGCGCGGCGGCTCCTGTCACGCCGACTGTTGTCGGCTTGTCTGCAACTCGGAGCGAATCGACCTTCGCCTCATCGCGGCCGGCCTCGGTCACGACCGGCTTCCGATCTTTTGCCTGGGCGGCAAGAGTCGACCGCGCGCTTGGCGTCGTCGTTACCGTAGGCGGCGCGCCGAGGCTTGGCGCGTCGGGCGTCTTCTTCACATCTACCGTCGCTGGAGCACTCGCTCGAATCGGGGGGGAATCGACGACGAGCTTCGATGGTGTGTCATGCCGGGCTGTTAGCAAAGTCGAAACAGCGAGCAGCAGCGTCGCCGCGAGCGCGGCGCGGGCCGGCGACAGATGAAGCGACCGCCAGACCGACTTCCCGCCGCGCCCAGCGGACGCGTTTGGAATGACGTTGCCGCGAACAACGTCGAGCGACGACACGATTCGAGACGCCCCCGCGATCAGCCCGCGGGCCTCCGCCACCATCGCCGAACACTCGGCACAGCTGGCGACGTGTGCTTCGACGTCGCGCGCTTCCATCGCCGAAAGCGCGCCGTCGAGCCATGCGTGAATAGTTCCTTCCTCAAGATGCTGCATGAGATCCTCTCAGATCGCCCCGGGGTTGCTGGAGCGACTCGTATGCTTCCACCAGTCGCCGCCGCGCGCGGGCGAGCGTCGTGCCAACCGACGTCACGGACAGTTCGAGCGCGGCCGCAATTTCGTTGTAGTCGAGTCCTTCTTCGCGCATCAGCAGCGCTTCGCGATCACGCTCGGACAACGCCTCGAGCGCTTTGCGAGCCATTGTGGCTTCCTGGGCTCGTTCAAGTGTCAGCGGCTCGGGATCGACCGCCTCTTCGGCTTTGGCTTGCTCGCGCAGAAGCTCGATGCGCTTGCGGCGCCGAGCGTCCCTTCGCGCTTCGTCTCGCACGAGATTGGTGGCCACGGCGAATAACCACGAACGTTCGCTGGTGATGTTCTCTTGCTTTACGGCGCGGAGAAAAGTCTCTTGCGCGACTTCTTCCGCCCAGTCGCGGTCCCCCAGCCGCCGCGTCAGATAGCGCACGAGCGGCTGGTGGTATTCGCGAAAGAGTCGGTCGACGTCGTTCACTGGAGTGGTCCTCACCACGCTTTGACGAGCGCCGTCAAAACGGCCTGCGGCAGCTCTGCTACACCATCATCAGTCATCGAGATCGCGCGGTCGCGTCCGACGACGATCACGCGGTCACCGAGCGCCAGTGAAGCACGCAGCTCCGGCAGCGCGGCGACGAGGTCGAAATACGCCTTGGAGAACGGTTTGATCTTCGTCGTCGGCATCGACGTCGCGAATCGCGCGTCGGTCCAGACGCCGTCGCGCAGCACGAAGGTATGTCCGTCCACCGTGCGCGTCGACATCGCCTTTCCGTCCTTGGACAGCGCGGGCGTATTCATGGGCTTCGCGAGCGCGAGCGAATCGAGAACCGCGAGCGAGCTCGCGGCGCGCTGTGCGGACGCTGCCTTCGCGGATTCGAAGCGCATCTGGGCGGTCGGCGCCGGAGCCATCACCGGCATTACCCCTCCGACATCCCGCCGATTCACCGCGAGCCGCGGCTCGGTCACGAGGTACGACGTGAACTCGGTGGGAATGCCGTATCGCTCGCCGAGCATTCGAATTTCATCATCGAGCTCCGAGGAGCCGCCGTTCTTGCGCTTCTCGGCGCTGAGGAATCCGACGCGCTGCGCCGCCCAGAGGCGCGCGACGAAGGCGTTCTGCCGATCGCGATCCGGGAAATCGACGTTGGTCGAGAATTGAACCGGCGCGCCGCGACGTGTGCCTTCGACGATGACCCGTCCATGCCCGCTCCCCGAGTAGCGAGCGAGCAGCACGAGGTCGCGATCGGCGAAGATGTCGGTGGCCTGCGCGGGCAGCATCTTCGACAAATGAACGTCGCCTTCGACGTGAACGCGAACGTCCGTCATCACGGGATCGACGAGCCGGTCGGCGACAATGCCGACCATTCGTTCGACCGACTCTTCGGGGCGAACGAACTGCGCGGTGCCGCGTCCCTCGAGCGCGAGCTGCTCGAGCAGGGAGACATTGACGTCGGAGCCGAGTCCGAAGGTGAAGATGCGGCGCTGATTGCGGCGAAGCTTGTCCTCGTCGGCGATCATGGCGAGTCGATCGGGACTTCGCTCGCCAACGGTCGGTTCGCCGTCGGTGATGAAGAGCACGAGCGGAAGGCGGTCGCGCGTTGGCGTCGGACGCATCGCTTCTCGCAACGCGCCTTCGATGTTCGTACCACCGCTCGCGTCGAGCGCGTCGAGATACCGATTTGCTTCGCGAACGTTGTCGCTCGTCGCCGCAACAAAGTCGTCCTTGAAAGTGCGAACGTCGTTCGAGAAATCGATCAGGCGGAAGCGATCGTCGGGTCGAAGGGTGCCGAGGAGCTGCCGGCCGGCCGCGCGCGCTTGTTCGATCTTGCGGCCTTGCATCGAGCCGGAGACGTCGAGCACGAGGGTCACATCGCGCGACGTCGATTCGTTGCGCGCGACGGGTGGCGGCGTGATGGTGACGAGCGCGAAAGCATCTTCGTTGCCCGGCGCGTACGGAAGCATGCTGATCGAGGCGGCCGTCGCTTTTCGAATCGGGACGAGAACCGTGACGTCGCGCGCATCGCCGCGAACGACGGCGTCGCGCTGGCCGTCGCGATCGTTAATGTCGAGCGAGTGCGTCGGCGAGAACGGCGTGCCGAGATCGGCGGTTGGCCGGTATGAGAGAGTGAAGTCGGATGATCCGTTGTCGCGCACGTTGACGGGCGATTGCGGCGCGCCGCGGAAATAATCGATGCGCAGCGCATCGCCTTCTCGGGGCGCAACACTTTGGAATCGAACGACGACTTTCTTCTCTTCCCCAGGATTGAGCGGGAAGATGCGCGCTCGAAGCAGGCCGTGCCCCATCCACTCGACGAGCGCGGGATCGCGCTGGGTGCGAACGATGTTTTCGTAGATGCGGCGAGCGTCGACGGCGTTCATCGTCTCGCCAGTCACAAGCTCTCCGTTGATCGAGAGCTTGAGATCTTGAAAGGCGGCGTTTGCCGGCAGCGGGAACAAATAGTCCGCTTCGCCGATCGACGCGCCGCGGTTCACGAAACGCTCTTCGACCTCGTACTTGAGCACGCGACTCGCGAGCTCGACATGCACATCGCTGCGTGTACGCTCGATGTCCGGCCTGCAGTCGCGAACGACGATGGCTGGGCGGACGTCGGCCGGGAAAACGCCCGTCCCGCATGGACGCGGGACGATCCAGCCCTGCGCGAGAATGGCGGGCGCGGCGGACACCAGCACGAACGCGGCGAGACAAGCCGCGCGGATTCGGGAATTCATGGGACGCTCCGTACGAGTTGGTAGGGAGACGTCACTCGCCCGAGAACTTGCACACGCCTTTTCGGCGATGCCCCCGGGACATCGGCTGCGCGTGCGCAGAAGACCGCGAGGGTCATGGCATCGCAGTTGCCCTCACATGGATGTTTCCCATAGAGGTGCGCCATGGATGACAAAACGATCGACGACCGCAGTCGCGAAGGCTCGGCAGAGAAACGCGCGGACGTCAACGATATGCCGAATCGTGATTCACGCCGCACAAAAGCCGGGCAAGAAGCGACGAACACCGACCGCGTCCCGGCTGAGCACGATCGTGAGGATGAAAGCGGCTACGGCGGCGGCGGACCAAACGGTGGAAAGAAAGTCTGATTCCGTTTGTTCGGCGACGCTCGTGGCACGCCACTTTCCTAAATGACATGACGGCTGGGTTGTAATGATCCTTGAATCGTTCAACAGCGCGTGTCATGAGCTCTCGGTTTTCACACCACGGTGTCGTCGCGTGGTTGCAGGTTGTCGGTGTTGCGGGCGTCGCAGCGGTAGCGGGCTGCGCGCACATCTCCGAAAACGCGGCGTCGAGCAACGCTCCGCCGTCCGTCGGATCGAACCCGCTCTATAGTCTCGCATCGAGCAGCGTTCGTTCGACCTCCACGATCTACGAAGCGACGACAGTCTCCTTCGCGCTCGATCGCATCGATCAGCGCACACTTCCGCTCGATCGCACCTATCGTCACGGCGCGACAGGCAAGGGCGTGACTGTCTATGTCTTCGACGGTGGCATCTCGACGACGCATCCCGAGCTCGCCGGTCGCGTGCGCGTCGGATACAGCGGCTTTCCGAATGATCCGAAGATCTGCAATCCACACGGCACCGCCGTCGCCGGCGCGATCGCAGGCTCGACGCTCGGCGTCGCTCCCGACGCGGAGATCGTCGACGTAAAAATGGTGCAGTGCGAAAAGCTTCGCGGCACGATCGCCGCGATCGTCGAGGGCACGCATTGGGCGATCGAAGATCACAAGCAGCATCCCGGGCCGGCAATCGCGAACTGGTCGTTCATCGCGGATACGGCGTCGCACGTCGCCGCCCTCGACAGCGCGGTCGACGAGCTCCGCGATGCCGGAATTCCTGTGATCGTCTCGGCCGGAAATGTGGAGATCGACGCGTGTCGCGTTTCTCCGGCGAACGCAAAGGGAGCGATCGTCGTCGGCGCGTCCGGCGTGGAGCAAGTCAAACTGCGCGAAGGCGAGTTCGAGACCGTCGATCGACGCTCGCCGGGTACCGCGTTCGGACCGTGCATCGATCTCTACGCACCCGGCGATTCAGTCTTGCTGCCGAGTCTCGATCGCGATCAAGCGCCGATTTCGCAGTTGTGGAATGGAACGTCGATGGCCGCCGGATTCGTGAGCGGTGCGGCGGCGCTGTATCTCGAAACGCATCCGCGCGCGACACCAGATGCGGTGACCGCGGAGCTCGAGCGAACCGCAACCGTGAACGTCGTCCGCGATACTCACTCGACGTTTTCGAGAATGCTGTACGTCGGAACGTCGCCGCAGCCGGTTATGACGAGGGTTGCGTCTCGGCGGTAGTCATGATGCCGTAAGACTGTTTCGTTCTCGCGATCGCCCGCGCGACCGCGGCGATGTTGTCACCCGCGGCGCGCATCTCGATGGAGATCCAGTTGGCGTAGTCGATCTCGCGCAAGGCCTGGCCCGCATCCGCATGCGGCGACGATGCGCCGATTTCCGCGAGATTTGGCTCGCTCGCGTGGTAATGCCCGATGGCGTCGCGCGCGTTCGCAATCGCCGCAACCGCATCCTCGTGCGCCATCGTGATTCCACCGATGTCCACATTGACGCGAATGCTGGGATTGTTCACGGCGCGGCAGAGCGCGATAGCCTCCGTCGTCGTCGTCACGAAATCGCATCCATACTCTACCGGATTCGCCTCGATGCAGAGCGTCGTGCGACGCTCATCGCAGTATTCGCCGAGGTCGAGCAAGAAGTCCGTCGCGATGGACATCGCCGACGACATCGACAGCGAGCCGCGCACACGATTCTTCGGCGAACCGAAGACCAGTGCATGCGCGCCGACGGCCGCGGCGAAGTCGATCACGCGTTTCAGATAGTCGCCGAGCTGTGCGCGGCTCTCGGCGTTCGCGAACAGTTGAAGGTCCGGACGTCCGAACAGGAGTGCTTGCAACGACACGACGCGGAGACCGCGCTGTTCCCATGACCGCCGGTACGCCGCGACATCCGCCGCGCTCGCGTCGAACGGCCGCTCGCGCCACTTGGTCGGAGCGATCTCGACGCCCGTCACTCCCTCACGTCGCAGCAACTCGACGACCGCGTCGTTCTCATCAGACTCCCACGCGATGTTCGAGACCGCGAGCCGCGGCAGACTAGCCATTCGCACGGCGTTCCGACGCGACGAACGCGGCAATGCCCGCGAGCTCGTCGGTTTTCGTCTGCGTGTAGTTGCCGGATCCGCCGAAGACGTCCGCGTACTTCGTATGGACGTCGTAGCGCGCCGGCGTCGGAGCGACCTCGTTCGTGAATTCGATGTCGAACGCCGCGCGAGCGACGTCCGAGACGCTCACCGGCTCGGGCGGCAGGTGAACGAGCTGGATGTCATTGTCGATCGCCGTCTCGATGTCACGCCACAAACGGCAGACATCATAAAACTGGAATACGCCGCGTGAGTCGATCTTCCGCACCTCGTTGTCGTGCAGAAAGTCGAAGATCACGTTCTTCTTGAGGCCGTGACCGTACAGCCCCGGCAACCGGACGATGTGAGCGTCGAAGCGGCCGGCAACGATCTGTTCGAGGCGGCGCCGGTTGCGGCCGTACGCGTGCAGCGTCGCCATGGGCGTCGGCGAATCTTCGTCGACGTCGACTGGATTCAAGAACACGTCGACCGTCGAGATCAACACGACCTTTTGCGCGTCGGCGCTCTCCAGTGCGCGCGTCAGTCGTTCGATGCCGTCGAGATCGCGCTCGGGCTCCGCGTTCGCCTTCCACTTCTCGGCGCGCGCGCCGGCACACACGACGAGATCGAAGCTTCGGCCGCGGATCTGCTCGATGTTCGACGAGTTGAAGCACGCGTCGAAGGAACGCTGGCCGAGCAGCGCACCGCCGACGAATCCGGTGTACCCGATGAGCGCCGACTCGCCGTCGGGTGTTGCGGGAATACTCATGGATCGAACTTGCCGAAAGCCGCGGCGGCGAGCGTGCGAAGGATGAGCAGATTGCCTCTCAGGGGAGTGATCTTCGTGGGCGTTTTACCTGTCGTCGGATACCTGCGCGTCACCGGAGTTTCGATCACACGGAAGCCAAGTCGCGCGGCACGAATGGCGAGATAGTAGTGCAGCTCGTAGCCGACGAAGATATCGCGCAGCGGCTGCACGCGCGGATCGGTCAGCAGTCGTCGACTGTATGCGCGAAACCCGTTCGTCGTGTCGGTGTACCGCGCGCCCGCCGCGACACTGATCAGCGGCGCATGCAGCACTTTCACGCCGATCGTGCGACTCAGCGGCGTGTTGATCCCCTTCCCTCCCGGCACGTAGCGCGATCCTTGGATATGATCGTAGCCGGCGTCGAGCAGCTCGATGAATGTTGGAATCGCCGAGGGGTCGTCTTTGTCGTTTCCGTCGATGACGACAATGCCTTCGTACCCTTCGCTGAGCGCGAACGCCATCGCCATCCGCATCTGCGCGCTCAGCTTCCCCGGACCGCGCTTGATCAGCAGCGCGCGAAGCTTGAATTCGCCGATGGTCTCGAGCGCAAGCGATCCGTCGGTGCTGCCGCCGTCGGCGACGATGATGTCGATGCGGTCGGAGAGCGCAGACATATCGCGAAGCTGCTTTCGAACCCGCTCGTCTTCATTGATGACGAAAACCGCGACACAGTATTTGTGGCGCTTCGGCGCGAGTACGTGCTGCTCGTGCGCCGGGACACCAGCCGCTGCGGCAACGTTCACTACGAGGTCATCCCGACGACGTTCTTGCGCTCCTCGCGCAGCAGCACGGAGCTCGTGTGCTCCTCGCGGACGTAGTACGCCGGACGATCGCGCAGGCGATTCGTGATTCCAGCGATATACTCGGCGATCACCGAGAGCATCACCGTGATGACGAGAAACGCGATTGCGTTGCGAACCTGCCCCTCGGTGGTGTAGGCGGCGCGCCGGTTCGCGACAAATGCGAGGTTCACCACCGCGGTCAGGATGCCGAGCCAGCTGACCGTGCGCAGCGGATGCGTCGTGTGATCCATGACGAGCGCGCGCGCGAGATGAACCGCTTCGCGCTTCGGACGAACCATCGCTTTGCCGCTGCGGTTGATCGGCGTGTACTGAATGGCGCGCTTCCGGAATCCGATGTACGACGTGAGCAAACGCAAATACTGGTCGGCGCCGCGCATCTGTGTGATCGCGTTCACGACCTGACGGCTCATACAGCGGAACTGCGTCGAGTCGCGCGGGATGCCCGCCTTCACGACGGAGTTGATGTACCAGTAGAACGCGCCCGCGCCAAGCCGATACCAGACCGGTTCGCTCTTTCGCGTCACGCGCACGCCGTAGACGACGTCCGCCTCGCCGCGCGCCGCCTCGAAGAACTGCGAGATCAGCGACGGCGGATCCATGTTCGGCAGCATCACGATCACGTAGTCGCCGATCGCGACGTCGAGTCCAGCGGCGATTGCCGTCTCTTCACCGAAATGCCGCGACAATCTCAGGAAGCGAACGAAATCGTATCGTTCGAGCAATGCCCGCACGCGCTCGACCGTTCCTTCCGAAACGCCGTCGTCGACGAGAATGATCTCGTAGTGCGAGACCAGTCCCTTGAGGACGCTCACCGTCTCTTCGACGAACGCCGCGACGACCTCCGGCGGGTCACTCTCGAGCGGCGCGACGACCGAAAGCAGCGACTCGTTCATGCGACCGCCATTGCCGGCTCGCGCTTGAGGAACGCCGCGAGCGCTTCTTCCACGTCATATACGCTGTCGATCTTTGCGCCGAGCACGGTGAGGCACCCGGGATGTTCATCGCTTCGTCGGAGGAGGATCGGACGGCTGTCGTCCTGCTCACTGCGCGGCATCAAGGTCTTCACTTCCCACAGAGAATCCACGTACCGCGACGCGCGCATCGACGGCAAATACCGCTCGGCGTCACGGACCATGTGGAGATAGCGGGTCGTCCGGCCTCGACTGGGATCGCCGACGTCGATGATCGGCTGACCAGGACGGTCGTTCCAGCTGCAGTGCGGCGTATATCGCACGTGGCTCAGCGTATACAGGCCGCGGGACGGATACGGCATCAGCGAGAAGAACGGTCCGTCCATAACCGTCACGGCCGCGCCGCCGAGCGCGGCAGGCGGTTCGATGAGCGCCATCTCCGTGAGCTCGAGCTTCGCTGGAATCGTCGCCGCGTTCGAGCTCGCGAGGAGGTGATTCAATCGCGAATACGTACAGTTGAGGACCAACGACGCGCTTGCCGTCGACTCTGCCCCATTTTTGCGAAGCGTGACGAGCGTCGTGGATTCGCCGAGCGTATCGATTCGAACAGCTTCAGTGGACGTCTGCACCTCGACGCCCGCCGCGTCGAGCTCGCAAATCATCCGATCGCGTAGCTTCACGGCGTCGAACGCGCATTCCTGCGCCTCGAAAACTCGCTCGATGCGAGACGCGTCGAACAGCGCGCTCACGTGCTCCGGCGCGTCCTCGAGTGGCGCTCCGATGCGTCTACAGAATTCGGAGAACTGTGTCGCGGTGACCTTCGACGTCCCGGCACCGATGGCGTAGTAGTGCGTGAACGACTGGTAGACGCAATCGGCATATTCGCCCAAGAACCGCGCGTAATTGAGCCGAGAGCGCAATGATGTCAGAATGCTGCGCGGATAGTGGTAGCCATTGTGGACGCGAGCCTGGTTCCGAAGCGACGCCCGCCCGAGAAGGTTCGACTCGCGCTCGACGAGCAGCACGCGACCACCGCGCGCGCGAAGCGCGAGGGCGAGGCGGGATCCGTAAAATCCCCCGCCGACGATGATGGATGCGTAGCTGTTGGACAGAGGCACGCCTCTACGACGAAGCCCCTGGCGCCGGTGTCACCACCGGGTGAGGCGTCAGCCACCCGAGGCTTCGGTACTTCAGATAGCCGGCAAGCTCGTACCCGTACGCGCGGAAGGCTGCAAGTCGATCGTGCTTCCCAGTCGGCGGATTCGTGACATTGTCTCGTTCACGGGACGCTCGGCAAACCACCGTGAATCCAGCCGCCTCGAAGACAGCGCAGCCGCGCCGGGTGTGCATCGGCGACGTGACGACGATGATCCGTTTCTCGCCTCGAGGAATGAGCAGCCGGCTCGTGAGCACGGCCTCGTCATGCGTCGTGCTGGCGCCGGTCACCACGGTCCACTGATCGGATGGAATGCCGGCGAGCGTAACAAGCTCCCTCTGGTCGGCGTCGCTCGTGAAAGGCCGATCTCCATGATGCTCGACGACCTGCGTCGTGACGAGACGCCGAGCATGACCGCCGCGAATCAGCTCGAGACCCGTGAGAAGACGGTCGGCACCGTTGGCCGACAGCGCCGAGTCCGACATGAGGCCCGCGGAAAGCACGACGACTGCGTCGACAGGTTGCGCCGGAAGCGAATCGACGCGAATCCACCGCGACGTGAAGGGGACGACGATCGGCGTCCAGGCGATCACCAAAAAAAGGACGATCAGCGCGACATCGATCGTGATCAACACCCGAGGCCGAAAGAAGCGGCCAATCAGCACGCCAGCGATCGCACCGACGAGCACCGAGACGATCGTTCCGGCGACCTCATAGTTGGCCCACGGCGCTAGCTGTGCAAGTACGAACGCCGCAAGGACGCCGAGTAGTGCGTCGGTCGCGATCGTCTGTCGTCGACCATTGCTGTCGGGCCGTCCGCCGGAGCTAATTTGAATCATCGTCGCACGAATCTTCGTCCCATCGCCGACCAGAGCAATGTCCAGTACCGATCTCGATCTCCTCTGCATCAACACCGTTCGCACGCTGGCGATGGACGCGGTCCAGAAAGCCGACTCGGGCCACCCCGGGACTCCGATGGCGCTCGCGCCACTCGGCTACGTGTTGTTCACGCGGACGATGCGACACGATCCGAGTGATCCGAACTGGCCGAACCGCGACCGCTTCATTCTGTCGTGCGGGCACGCGTCGATGCTGCTGTACTCCTGCTTGTATCTCACCGGCTACGACCTCACGCTCGACGATCTGAAGCAGTTCAGGCAGTGGGAGAGCAAGACGCCCGGACATCCGGAGGTTCATTTCACGCCCGGCGTCGAGACGACCACCGGTCCGCTCGGACAGGGCGTTGGCAACGCTGTCGGCATGGCGGTGGCCGAAGCGCATCTCGCCGCGACGTTCAACAAAGCCGACAACAAGGTCGTCGACCACTACACCTACTTCATATGTAGTGATGGCGACCTGATGGAAGGCGTCTCGCACGAAGCCGCGAGCTTCGCGGGACACTTCAAGCTCGGAAAGCTCATCGGCTTCTACGACGACAACAACATCACGATCGACGGGTCGACGGAGCTCACCTTTACCGACGATACGTCGAAGCGCTTCGAGGCCTACGGCTGGCAGGTGCTTCACATCAGCGACGTCAACGATCTGGATCAGATCCAGGCCGCGATCGGTGAGGCGCAGTCGGACACCGAGCGTCCGACGCTCGTCGTCACGAAGACGCACATCGGCTACGGCAGCCCGAAGCAAGATTCCGAGAAAGCGCACGGCGAAGCGCTCGGCAATGAGAATATTCTAATCACGAAGAAGAACCTCGGCTGGCCGAGCCAGGAGCCGTTCTTCGTTCCGCAAGAGGCGTTGGCGGAGTGGCGGAAGGCGCGTGCGCGGGGCCAGGAGGTACACAAGGCGTGGAGCTATCAGCGCGAGGCGTATCGGAAGTCGTACGAGGCAGACTCGAAGGAGCTCGATCGTCGCTTGAGCAACACGCCGCCCGACGGCTGGGCGAGCAAGATTCCGACGTTCACGAAGGAGAACGGCAACGTCGCGACGCGCGCCTCGTTCGGCGCGGTGTTGAACGCGACGGCCGAGTCTTTACCGGAGCTCGTCGGCGGCTCGGCGGATCTGACACCGTCGAACAACACGTCGGTCAAGGCGTGGAAGAACTTCAGTCCCGGCGACTACTCGAACAGATATGTGCATTTTGGTATTCGAGAACACGGAATGGCGGCCATCATGAACGGGATGGCGCTGCACGGCGGCATCGTCCCGTACGGCGGCACGTTCCTGATCTTCTCGGACTACATGCGTCCGTCGGTGCGTCTCGCGGCGTTCATGAAGGCGCACGTGATCTACATCTACACACACGACTCCATCGGACTCGGCGAAGACGGTCCGACGCACCAGTCGATCGAGCAGCTGTCGTCGCTCCGCGCGATTCCGGGAATGACTGTCATCCGTCCTGGGGACGCCAATGAGACGGCGGTTGCGTGGCGCGTCGCGATCGAGCACCGGATCGGCCCGGTCGCGCTCGTGCTGACACGCCAGAAGGTCCCGTTCATCGATCGCTCGGTCTACGGATCGGCCGAGGGTGTGACCAAAGGCGCGTACGTGCTCGGCGATCCCGCGAACGGTGAAACGCCGCAGGTCGTGCTGATGTCGTCGGGCTCGGAGGTCTCGATCGCGGTGAACGCGCAGCAGCAGCTTGCCGAGAAGGGCGTCCCGGCGCGCGCGGTGAGCATGCCGTGTATGGAGATCTTCCGCTCACAGTCGGACGAATACAAGAATTCGGTGCTGCCTCCGGGCATTCCCCGCGTCGCGATCGAAGCCGCGCATCCGATGTCGTGGTACGAGTGGGTCGCCGGGAACGGCACCGTGATCGGCTTGACGCGATTCGGTGCGAGCGCGCCCCAAGAGAAGATCTACCAGGGACTCGGCATCACCGCGGAGAAGATGGTCGCTGCGGCGCTTGAAGTGACGTCGGCGGCGGCGATTCGATAAGAACCGAGGCTCGCGATAGCACGGCTGTACAGTTTGGACGCGTTGACGTGACAGTGGTCGATACACAGCTATATTAGAATTCTATAATTTCAACCTGCAGGTCATCGCCGGCTTATTGGTGATTTTTGTTTTCGCCATGAGAGCGGCGCTATTGCCCGACGCTCGATGAGTCTCTGCAGACGCGTCGGCCGCGCTCACCTACCCATGCGCCAAACGCCACGCCGACGGCGAACCCGAGAAGGACAGGGCGGCCCGTGTGCCTATCTGGACCTGGCGCCTGCAGTCATGGCGGCAGCAACCCGAGTGCCGAGCGCCGCACCGCCCGTACCAAAAACACCAAGCTTCCGGCGATGATATGACCAGCTCCGCGCGATATACATGACTGCGCGGTGATCGTGATATCCTTGGGGTCCGAGCGTGCCACAGCCTGACGACATGCCCCAGCAAGCGCCATGCGCTAACGGTTTTCGACAGAATCGATGTAGGGACGCCGCGCCTGAGATCACCTCTTTGACGAGACCGATTCTGGTGAGAGAGGACTCGAAACGTCTAACGCCTCCCTCGTTGGTTTGCGCAATCCGCCGAGAGCGCGCCAAACCTGCCAGCATATAGCGTCTCCGAATCGAACTTGATCGACCGCTTCTGTCCGCCAGCCAACCAGAAACCGCGAAGAAGCTCACGGAGATCGCACGCCACGGTTCGCAGAGGGCGGTCGGCCGGTCTGCGATTGATGGTCTGCAGTCAACGAAGGAGCCTCGTCCGGCAGTGCGTCGAGAATTTTGCGAATGATTGAATACTTGATGCGCATGCCAGACGTATTCTGAATTCGCAACAAATCCACAGTTGACAGCAGGAATGCCAGCTCCTCAGGAGTTAGATCGAGAGACATAGCGCCTCAGGCATGATACCAGGGAACCCATCCCTTGGTGCCATTGCGAAAGACAACGATCCAGGCGTCGGGATTGCCAGAGTGAGGTGCGTTACCGAGTGTACCGGTACTTGAACCTGCCCCATTGACTTGGTTGGTCAGGACGATTCCCGAATCCGAGTCAATCTGGAGAACGCCCGAGAGGTAGCAGTTTTTCCAGCGAAGGGGCGCAGAAGATTCGCCCAGATCAACTAGGTTGTCCGCTGTCGGCGCCCAAGTGGCATTCGAGAACTGGACGCCAGCAAAATTATTGAAGAAGTCAATCGTATTGCCTCCAACCGCGAGTCGCATATTTCGTCCAACTCCGGTTCCACCAGACTGCTGATCTAGAATGACTAGGTTGCTCGACCAGCCAATCGAAAGTCGCTCGAAGTTTGCACCGGCGCCTGAATACTGATTGTAGATCCGAAAGGCCTGAGGAGTGTTCCCGTCTTGCTGGTCGAGAATGCCTACATCGCCGCGAACTAGTGAGAGGTCATGGTCCGGGGTTCCGGTAAAGTCGATGACGCCGGTCCACTGGAGCGCGCAATTTGGACCGAGGATTAGTTGATCGGATTTGTACAACGCGTACGAGTCCAAAAGCGTCGGATCGCCGTGGGCGAAGTAGGTCCGATCGGACGCGTAGACCGTGTCGACCTCGTTGTTGAGGCGGTTCACTCGATACTGAAACGGCCGGCGGCTGACGCTCTTATCCGCCGTTGTGTAAGTCAAGATGTATTCGACGTTGGCGATCTCCGTTGTCGGATGCCAATACGTCTCAAGTTGTATGCCCCAGGAGCAGTCGCCGCTGTCGATCGGCCCCTGAAAACCGATGTTGTATCCCCAATCAAAGACGAGGTCGTTACGAGTACCAACTTCGTTGGAGGCTGCACCCGTGGAAAAAATGAAGTCCTTGGCATCGGCGTCGTCAGTCGAGAATCGGTGAAAAACGCTTGCCGGTCCATCATCCACCGTTATGGTCGTCGCTTGCTTCAGGCTCTTGTTCGTATCGTCCCACTTGAATGAGGTGTCCTCGCCAACGACGCCTCCGTTGTCGTAAAGAACGCATTCGTCCGTGCCGCCGTCGATGGTCGTGCCAACGCCAAAGGACATAGAGCCAACTCGGAAGTGTGGGCTATTCAAAACTGGGGGCGTGCAACGGCGCGTAACACCCGGGGCGGGCAAAGTAGTGTTTTCATAGACCGATGGCAACAGTTAATATGGATTCCGTCATAATAGGTATCTAATGAGAGGCCGCCTACTGAGCCGCGCCTCAACGAAGCGCCGATAAATGGATCGGCGTTCCTTTCGCATCAGAAAGTCGGCGATACTTCGATGCCTCAATTTTCAACCAGCTCGTGAGGCGTCTGCGCAAGCTCTCAGCAGAAGCCGGTTCTTACAAAGTGTTACCGTGAATTAGCCTTCGGCTCTTTTCAACGGCGTGTGACACGCCTAACGTCGAGCTTAGCGCCAGCCGGCGACGCGTCGAATCACACGAGCCGGCGCGCCGGCGACGAGTGTGTTCGCGGGAACGTCGTGCGTGACGATCGCGCCGGCGGCAACGATCGCGTTCTCGCTGATCGTCACGCCTTTCAGCACGATCGCCGACGCGCCGATCCAAACGTGATCGGCGATATGCACCGGCTGCGCGCCGCTCGCGGCCTTTCCGGAGTCCGGCAGCTCGACGATCTCGTGCATGTCGTTGTCGAGAATCGAGCAGTTCCACGAGATCGCGCAGTCGGCGCCGATCGTGATCTCGCTCCGAGCGCTGATGACCGTGCCGTACCAGATGCTCGTTCGCCGACCGATCGTGACGCGCGCCGGCGCGTCAGGCTTTCCGGTCGCAGCGACCGTTACGCGTTCATGCAACTCGGCGAGATGGCCGATGTCGACGCGTCCGTTTCGCTCGATGATCTGCACGCCGCTGTGGATGATCGGCACTCGGCCCGGTCGCGTTCTCCAGTGCAGCAGCGTGGCTCGCGCCATTCCCATAACGATTTGTGCTTTTCGATCGAACGCCAATTGCCGAGGGTCGATCGGCCGCGACATCGGCGGCAGCTGCGCGGGCTCGTCGACGCTCATCTCGCGGGCGCCATCTTGCGAAGCAACGTTGTGAATGCTTCGCCGTGGTCTCGGCGGTTGAACCGCGTCGCGACGAACTCGCGTCCATTGTTGCCGAAGGTCCGGCCACGCTCAGGGTCGTCGGCGAAATCGCGGATCGCTGATGCGATCGCGCGCGCATCGCCCGGCTGCACGAACACTCCGGCGTTCGCGTCTTCCACGACGCGCCGAATCACGCCGTCGATGCCGAGTATGATCGGCCGACCCGCGGCGAGATAGTCGAAGACTTTGTTCGGGTACGTCATTCGGAACATCGCGATGTCTTGCAGCGTCGCGACGCAAACGTCAGCCATCTGCAGGAACGCGCGCATGTCTGCTTTCGACTGCGGTCCTGCGAACGTGACGTTCTCGAGGCCGCGCTGCTTCGCGTATGACTCGAGCTGCGTTCTGATCTTCCCGCCTCCGACGAGCACGACGCGCACACGCGGATCATCGCGGAGCTCGGCCGCGGCGTCGAGCAGCACCGTGAGATCGTTCGCCGGGCCCATCGCGCCCGCGTACATCGCGACGAATTTCCCGACGAGACCATATCGTTCGCGGAGCTGCGCAGCCGAAGCACTCGCTTCCGGCCCGACCTCGAACATCGACGGATCGACGCCGTTCGGAATCAGCGTGATCTTCGCCGGATCGACGTTCTTCGAGATCAGGTAGTCGACGTACGCCGGCGAGTTCACGATGAAATGGTGAGCGCGCCGGTAGAGGAATCGCTCGAGCCATCGGGCGATTCCAATCGCGACCGGGTTTTTGAGCTTCCCCATGTCGACGATGAACTCGGGCCAGAGATCGCGAATCTCGAGAATGAGCGGTCGTCGCCTGATTGCGGCGACGAGCCACGCGGTCACCGCTTGAAAGATCGGCGGGGACGTTCCGAGCACCACGTCGACGTCGCGCACGCGCATGCTCGCCGCGAACGACGCGGCCGCGAAGCTCAGAAAAGCAAACAGTTGTCCGACGAAGCCGCCGTGCAACGACGGCGGCGTCGCGACGCGAAGCACGCGGATGCCGTCGACGTCCTCCTGATCGCCGACGACCGACGCTGCCTTCCGCTTGCCCGACATGTAACTGAAGTCGCTCGTCACGACGCTGAAATGATCGCCACGAGCCACGGCAAACTGCGCGAGCTCGTAGTGGCGCGTGCCGCCGGCGTCTTTCGGCGTCATGAATCCCTGATGGATCAGCAGGGTGTGCATTCGCCGGCCGGTTCGTGGCGCTTAGTTTGCGAACGTCGAACTGAGAACATGAAATCCTGATCGCGTGCTAACTGCGTGTTTCTTCTGCCGGACGAATGATCCGGGCATTCTCGAGCGCGTCGACTTCTACGCGCAGGATTTGAGAATTCTCAAAGACCTCGGCTTCGACGTCCGCGTCGCGACGCGGCCGAGCGAGCTCGTTCCCGCCAATCTGTATTTCGTCTGGTGGTGGACTTGGGCGTTTCTGCCGATCATGTACGCGCGGCTGCGACGAAAGCCGGTGATCGTTACTGGCACGTTCGACTACTGGAAATTTGCCGAGCGACCGGCGTGGCACCGCGCGTTGCAGCGTTACGCTCTCCGCGCTGCCGACGCCAACGTGTTTGTGTCGGAACTCGAGCGCTCTTCCGTCTCGGAAGCGCTCGCGACGAGGAATGCTCAGTATGTCCCTCATGGAGTCGATACCTCCATATTCGTTCCTCCGCCGGCGGATGCCGTTCGAGAGCCGTTCATCCTTACGATCGCAGGATCGGGGATGGACCATCAGAATTCGACTCGAAAGTGTATCGCCGAAATTATCCGCGCAGCACCGCTAATTCGTCGCCAGCATCCTGAAACGCGTTTCGTCATTGTCGGCAAGAAAGGAACAGATTTCCCAATGCTCTGCGAGCTCGCGCATGACGTCGGGGCCGGTTCGTACATCGATTTCCCGGGAATTATCGACGACTCGGAGAAACTCCGCCTGCTCCAGACCTGCCGCGCATATCTGCAGCCGAGTCGATACGAAGGATTTGGCTTATCGATCCTCGAAGCTATGAGTTGCGGCGCCCCCGTCATCACGACTGCTGTCGGCGCCGTTCCCGAAGTCGGCGGGGACGCCGTGCGGTACTCTCTCGACTCGTCACCCGAGTCAATCGCTGAAGCCACGAGTGCGGTGTTGTCAGATCTCGGCGCTCAACGGGCGCTCGCGCGCGCCGCCCGACAGCGGGCCGTAAGTTGTTTTCCGATCGAGCGACGGCGCCACGAGCTAGAAAAGGTTGTACTTGAGGTTCTCGCTACCTAGAAGACTTGCAGGCACGCCCGGTGTTGGCTTTTGGGCCACGTATAGGGCACTCAACCATCCCGGACAATCCGTCGCACGACCGGCCTCCACACGCCGGACGATCGCTCCCGCGCTCGTGAGGGCTTCGCCGACGAGGGCGGCGTCGTGCACAAACAGCTCGTTGCGAGTAGCCGCGCCGAATCGCATTCGCCGATATAGCGCCGTGAGGCCAGGGAGAGCCGCATCGACATGGTATTTCCACCCTGGATGGTTCGTTCGGTAAGGCGCCTGGAAAACAATGGTTCCACCAGGGGACGTGACTCGTACGAACTCGCATACATAGGAAAGCGCGAGAGGAGTTGGAATGTGTTGTAGCGTGATGAAGGAGAATACGAGATCGAACGAATCCGAATCGAAGAGTCCAAGGTCTCTTCGGATATTCACGTGGTATTTGATTCGGTCCGGGCTAGGGCTGGCAGCCTGCGCCTGTGCAATCATCGACGGCGCGACATCTACTCCATCAACGTGCGCAAAATAGTCGGCGAGCGCCCGTGAAAGTCGGCCGACGCCGCAGCCGAAGTCTAGAGCGCGCGCTTGTCGAACAGGATATGCCTGTGCGGATCGAACGAAGCGAAGCGTGTCGTCGATGAGAGATCGTCCAGTCGCGTAAAAGGCTGAGTCGTCCCATCCGCCGCTTCGCTTTCCGGTCTCTGAGAGAACGGCCCACCGCGCATCGGACTGGGCATGACTTTCCCATTGTCGCGCGATCTTGGCCAACCCGTCGTTGAGGTGCCGCTCGTCGGTTTCCGATTTGATCATAGAGGGACCTCCAATTTAGGCAATGCGAAAGCGCGCGGTCGCGCGCTGCGCAACGTCGCGCGCGTACGCCCGCTCCTGCGGGTCGAGCATCCGAGTCCACGCGAGCACGCCAAACAAGACCAGGAATGACAGCACAGTGAGAGCGCGCGCGGCTAAGGTCGGCGCGAATGCCGCCGCGGCAAACCCAATCGCTGCCAATGCGCCGGGAACTATGACATTCAAGCCGCCAAGTTTTCCGTCGAGACGAACGTCCCGTACGGGAGTCGGAAGAAGCTGTCGCGCGACAAGGAACTGAATCAACAAGTCCAGTCCGCCCCGGAGAGTCCAGGCGATTGCCGCGCCGTCGATCCCCCAGCGATGGGCCATCCACCACAGCGTCGGGACGTAAAGGAAAAGCTCGACGAGATGGATTCGCGCGGTCAGGTCGGGGCGACCAGCCGCTTGAATCGTCGCGAACGGCACTTGAACGACTCCGTTCATGAACACGCCGACCGCCAACCACCGCATAACGACCGCGCCATGAGACGCCATCGTCTCGCCGACCCAAAGCGCGAGCCCTTCGTGCGCGAACCCGATCACGATCAGAACAAACGGGAACAGCGCAAGAAAGGTGATTCGAACTCCTCGCGAGAAGAGCGTAGCACTTCGCGCACGGTTTTGCACGAACGTCGACGCGATCAGCGGGAACAGGACGCCCGAGAGCGCCCACGGCAGCAGCAAGAGACGCGTGACGATCTCGAATGGCGTGACATAGTACGCCACCGCCGCGGCACCGATCACCGTCGCGATCAAGAATCGATCGAGATAGACGAGGATCGGACTTATGAGATTGCTCACCGTCATCCATCCGCCGAACTTGAGCAACGGAGCGACGTAGTCAGGCTGAAACGCGGCTCGCCGTCGAAGGTCCGGCAGCTCGTGAAGACACATCGCGAGATACGCAGCCCACGTCGCCAACCGACCGACCACCAGCACGATCGTGATCGGCACCAGACTCGGCGAAAAGATGAGGACGAGCACTGGCCCGACGTATGTGAAAACTCCCGACGCAAGCCGAACCACGTTTGCGAGATCAAATCGCTGGCGCGCCTCGAGAATCCCGCGAAGCCCTGCTGTGCTTACGACGAGCGGAATCGAGAGCGCGAGGAGATAGATCGAGTCGAGCGTCTCGACGCGCAGCGACGCCGGTGCTTTCAGGGCATGCTGAACGTTCGGCGCGACGACCGCCGCGACGGCCGTTCCCAGGAAGCCGAGGCACGCCATGAGACCCATCGCCGTGCAGACCAGCGGCGCGATGGCTTCATGGTCGTCACGGCCGAGGCGGTCGGCGAGCAGCTGCGTGAGCGCGCGCCCGAGTCCCAGATCGAAAATGCTGAAGTACCCGACGATCAACCAAATGAGCGTCAGGACGCCGAAGCGTTCCGTTCCGAGACCGTGAATCAAGATCGGGACAGTGAAGACGGCCGCGACTGCCGGCGCCGCCTGTCCGATGAGATTCCAAATCGTGTTTCTGCCGATCGTGCTCACAACGCGTCGATACGTCCCTTTCCCATGCGGCCTGAAACTCCGTCAGCGTATCCGAGCAGACACGCGCGCGCGTAGCTCGCGCGTCCTTGCATCGACCGAACGATGGTCTTCGCGGGAAGCTCGACCAGCGTCATTCCGAGATGGAACGCGACGCGGTGATACCAGCGGCCGTAGCGTCGCACGATGTAGACGCGGTTTCGCTGATGAAGATATCCAGATCGCGGGTTGAAGAACTTCACCCGATTCTTGTGGCGTACGCGTACGCGCGGATCGACGTAGGCGCGCAGATGCGCGTGTTGGAGCTGAAAGCCGACGTCGGCCTCGTCATAGTAGATGAAGAGATCTTCGTTCATGAACACGCCGGCTTCGAGCGCGCGGCGCGTGAACATCACCATCGCGCCCTGAACGTAGGTCGCGCCAAGCGCCGATGCGCCCGGCGGCAAATCAGTCGACCACTGCGCTCGACTCGTCCAAAACGAGAACTGCGTTCCGCGAACCGCGCGGACGGTGCTCGTGAAGTGACAGACCTCCACCGCACCGACCACACCGGCATCTTCGCGCAGCTCGGCCGTCTCGACGAGATGACGAATCGTCGACGGCTCGACCTCGATGTCCTCGTTGCAAACGAGGACGTAGTCGTAGCCTTCGGCGAGCCCTTGCTTGAGCGCGTAGTTGTTCCCGCCGCAGTACCCGAGGTTCTTATCGGTGACAACGATGTCGACGTCCGGAAGTTGTGCGCGAATCTGCGCGACACAGTCGTTCGGCGACGCGTTGTCGACAATCTGTAGATGATAGTTCTGGTAATCCTGCTGCCGCAGACTGCGGATGGTCGCGACGGTGTCATCGACCGCCTTGTAGTTCAAGACGGAAACGAGGACGCGCGGTTGGCGCGCCGCGCCGTTGTCGTCGCCGATTGTCATGCGACCGTTGCTTCCTGCGGCTCGGCTTCGCGGACCCACGAGCCCGGGAGATTTCGCGTGACCTCGATTCCCTCGAATGCTTTGCTGCGTCGCGGGCCGGTTCGGAGCGCCCACTCGGCCATTCGCGAAATGCCGTCGTGCAGCGTGTAGCGCGGTTCGTGTCCGAACACCTGTTTGACCCGTTCATGGCTCGCGTATGCGTCTTTGACTTCGTTGCGAGCCGGCAGGTGTTGGATGCGCGCGTCGGCGCCCATCGCACGGCAGACTTCGGCAGCGAGCTCGTTCACGGTGTAAGGCTTGTCGGCACCGATATTGAAGACTCCGCCGCGCGCGCCAGGCACGCGGACTGACTTCGCGATCACGGGCGCGACGTCACCTATATAACTGAAGGCTCGGCTCTGTTCGCCGTCACCGAAGATCGTGAGCGGTTCCCCACTCATGATCTGATTCATGAAAATGCCGATCACGTTGCGATAACGGTCACCGATGTTCTGGTGCTCGCCATAAACGTTGTGCGGCCGGAAGATCACGTAGTCGAGCCCGAACATCTCGTGTGCCGCCTTCAGATCCATCTCGACAGAGAGTTTAGCGATTCCGTATGGGTCCTCGGGCTGCGGATGCATGTCTTCACGCATCGGAACCGGCACGCCGCCATACGCCGCTATCGACGATGTGAACACGAAACAGTCGGTTCCCCAATTCACGGCGGCGTTGATCAGATTGATCGAGCCGACGACGTTGTTCGTGTAGTTGAAGCGGCGAATGAAATGGCTGAGTCCCTCAGCGGCGTACGCCGCGAGATGATAGACGTAGTAGAATCGATGCTCACTGAAGAGCTCGTCGATGAGCGCTACGTTGAGAATGGATCCTTCAACGAAGCATGCGCCTTTCGGGACGTAGTCGGCGCTGCCACCACTGAGGTCGTCGAGGACGACGACCTCGTGTCCTTCGTTGAGCAGATGGGCCGCAACGTGCGAGCCGATGAAACCAGCTCCGCCGGTCACGAGCGCTGTAGCCATCGAGTTCGATCTCCTTACAAAGATTCCGAAACCCATCGCACTTTGGGGCGCGACGGCGTTGGCTTCGAACCGTGTTCAAGAATAGCGCCACCCGCGCCCGTGGTCCTTGTGTTGCATGAAGTTGAGCCCGGCGATTCGCGACGCTGACAATCCGCGCGCCGCCGCAGTTATACGAGCGAACAAAACCCAGAGGATCGAAGCGAACCGTCGGTCGCATTAGTCTGCGATCGGCGCGTCTACGTCGACACTATGTGCGGCATCGCCGGCTTTGCAGGAAACTTTGATCAATCGTTGCTCAACTGCATGAGCGACGCGATCAGTCATCGCGGTCCCGACGACGCCGATGCGCTGTTTCTCGCGCACGAGGGGGTCGGCCTCGCCCATCGCCGATTGTCGATCATCGACTTATCCGCCGCCGGGCGCCAGCCGATGTGGGACGCGACACGCTCCGTCTGCATCGTTTACAACGGCGAGATCTACAACTACCGCGAGCTCCGCTCGGCGCTCGAGCGCGATCGATTCGAGTTCTCGAATCACACCGACACCGAGGTCATTCTCAACCTCTACCTGCGCGACGGCGACGCGATGCTCGCGAAGCTCAACGGCATCTTTGCCTTTGCCCTATGGGACTCGCGGTCCTGCTCGCTTCTCCTCGCACGCGACGGACTCGGCGTCAAGCCACTCTACTACGCCGCGACGAATCGAGGATTCGTCTTCGCGAGCGAGCTCAAAGCAGTCGTTCGCGCACCCGGCGTGTCCCGCTCGCTCGACATGGACGCCGTAAGACAATACACGCGGTTTCTCTGGTGTCCCGCGCCACAAACGATGCTCGACGGCGTGCGGAAGCTGCTCCCCGGACACGCGCTGCGCATCGAGCGCGGTGCGATAGCGAAAGAGTGGGAGTTCTACGATCTCCCATTCGACGGTGAGCCCGTCGGCTGGTCGGATTCCGATGCAGTCGCCGCAACGCGCGACGTCATCGCTGCCGCCGTCGAACGACAGATGGTCGCCGACGTTCCTGTCGGCGCATTCCTGTCCGGCGGTTTGGACTCGAGCGCGATCGTGGCGTTCGCCCGAACGCACGAACAGGCCGAGCCGCTCAAGTGCTTCACCATCGGCTTCACCGAGGGAACGGCCGCGGCCGAAGGCGTCCCCGACGATCTTCCGTACGCCCGCTCGGTCGCCAAGTCACTCGGCGTCCAGCTCGAAGAGGTGAACGTCGCTCCGGCGTCGATGGACGACCTCTCGAGGATGGTCTATCAGCTCGACGAGCCACAAGCCGATCTCGCGCCGTTGAACGTCGGACTCATCAGCCGCGCCGCGCGCGACGCCGGCATCAAAGTTCTCTTATCGGGCGCCGGCGGCGACGACATCTTCAGCGGCTATCGCCGGCATCAGTCGCTCAAGCTGGAACCGGTCTGGTCGTGGCTTCCGCAGCCTGCACGCGGCGCCCTTCGCCACTTGTCCCAGCGAGTGCCGTCTCGACATCCGACGCTTCGCCGAGCCGTGAAAGTGTTCGGCCAGGCGCATCGGACGCCTGACGAACGAATCGCGAGCTACTTCTATTGGATAGATCCCGAGCAAGGCGACGCGCTCTTCGCGGGCGACGCACTTCGCGACGCGCGGCCGTCGAGCCGCGACGCACTCGTTGAATGCGTCGAGCGACTGCCGGCCGACATGCCGCGGCTCAACAAGATGTTGTATCTCGACACGAAATTCTTCTTGGCCGACCACAATTTGAACTACACGGACAAGATGAGCATGGCGCACGGCATCGAAACGCGCGTGCCTCTGCTCGACTACGAGGTAGTTCGGCATGCCGGCAAGCTTCGCGTCGAAGACAAACAGCGAGGTCCGACAACGAAGTGGGCGTTCCGCAAAGCGATGGAAGGCATTCTGCCGCGCGATGTGATCTATCGCCCGAAGACCGGCTTCGGCGTTCCGCTCAGAGAATGGATGTCGAAAGCGCTGCGCCCGCTCGTCGACGACGTGTTGTCGGAACGATCGATCGCCGATCGCGGGATCTTCTCGCCGAGTGCGGTGCGCGCGCTGATCGAGCGCGATCGCCAGAAGCAGGTCGACGCGGCGTATCCGATTCTTTCGCTCGCGTGCATCGAGCTTTGGTGCCGCGCCTTCGTCGACGCGTGAACGCGGCACTCCAAGCACTATGAGAGAACTCTTACGATGACCACACCCTTCTCGACCCAACCCTTCACCGGCCCGCGACCGACGCAAGAGCGGCCATCCGAGGATTGGGAGCTCGTCAAAGTGCTCGTCGCGCGGTGGCGGATCCTCGTCGTGATGCCGATCGTCTGCGGCATCATCGCGGGTTTGATCACGTTTCTCATCGCGCCGACGTACACGTCGACGACGACGTTCGTCACTGCCGGCCAGCGCGACATCACCGCGTCGCTCGGCAACTTCGCGAACTTCGCGACGCAGCTCGGCGTCGGCATCCCGGCGAATCCGACATCGAGTCCGCAGTTCTACGGCGATGTGCTTCGTTCGCGCGGCCTGATGACTGAGGTGCTTCGCAAACGAATGGCGGACCCACGATCGAGCAAGAGCGCCGATTCGGTTACGCTCGTCGAGCTGTACGCCAAACACGGCGGAACGCCGGTCAAGAAGGAAGACGACGCCGTCGGCCAGCTGACGCGCGAATCGTCGGTGAGCGTCAATCCTCGAACGAACATCATCGAGCTCAGAGTGTCGTCGCGTTATCCCACGACCGCTGCGTTTGCCGCACGCCAATTTGTTTCCGCGCTCGACCGGTTCAATCTCGAGACGCGCCAGTCCGAAGCGCATCGACGTCGAGTGTTCGTGGGTGATCGGCTCAAAGAAGCGCAGGATTCACTCGCGCGCGCCGAACGAACGCAGCAGGACTTCTTGCTGACGAACCGTGGCGATCTTCGAAGTGCGCCGACGCTCGAGGCGCAGTACGAGCGCATTCAGCGCCAGATCCAGACCTACCAGGATCTCTACTCGAACTTCCGCCGCGAGTTCGAGACTGCCCGCGTCGATGAGGTGAACGACACGCCGGTGATCACAGTCATCGACACGGCGGATGTTCCGATCAAAACGTCGTCGCCTCATCGATTGCTTACCGCGGTCGCCGGCGCGATGCTCGGCATCCTCATCGCGATCGCGGTTTTGCTCGTCCAGGGCTACCTCGAGCGTCTGCGTCGCCATCACCCCGGCGACTACGACCAATTCCGCGAGCTGCGCCGCATCTTCCTCCGCACGCTCGGCGTCCGCCGGGCGAACGCGGCGTAGCGAACGGCGCCTCCGATGACGCTCGCGCTGTGGCTCATCGCGCTTTGGGCGACGCTGATACCGGTGCTCGCGCTGGCCTTTGGTGCGCTCGAGCTCCGGCGGGACACTTTTTTTCTGCTCGTGTACGTCCAGGCGCTCGCCTATGTGAACTTCGCGCCGATCTTCGCGTCCGCCGACGTCAATGAGACGACAGTGGGTCGCTATGCATGGGTCATGTTCTGGGCGTTGATGTTGTTTCAGCTTCCACTGACCATCATCTACGCGATCGGCATTCGACGACGACGAAAGAAGTTGCCCATCGAGCGCCGGTTTCGAGTTTCGCCCGCGCGCCTCGCGGTGTTTACCGTCGGGTGCATTCTGTTCGGGATCGGCTACTGTGTCGTCGCTGCCGAGTACGGGTTGCTGTACCGACGACTGGCAGAAGATCTGTCGGTCATTCAGCTGTCCATGAACATCGTCGAATTTGCGATCTACCGATCGTTCATGGAGCTGGGGCCGTTCTTGATATCAGTGCAGCTCTTGTTGCTTCGCACACAGCATGCGATGTCGAGGGGGCTTCGATCGATCGCCTGGGCCGGCTTAGCGCTAACGCTGGTGCTGTACATGAGCTACGCCCTGATCAACTCCCGTCTGACCGCATTGATCACGCTCGCGACGATGTACGGCATCGTGAACGTCACGTCTCGAAGCGCGAAGCGGATGAATCTCGGGCTCGTGCTCGGAACCGCTGTCGTCGCCGCGAGCGGGCTATATGCGATGCGCGTCGTGAACAATGTGCGACTCACCCTCGGAACCGGCGGGAGCATCTTCGACCCACGCAACTTTCTGCCGGTAGCGTCGACGGAAGGCCCGCTCGACGACACACTGCGTTGGCGGCTGAATGGCGTCGATCTCATCGCGATGATCGCCGACAATGTCGAGGCGCAAGGACCGGCCATGGGCGCGGCCTGGGCTGTGCCGGCCGTGCTGTCGCTTGATCCGATCGTGCGCACGCCGTTCACCGTCGCGGCAAAGACCGCGAATCTCACGACCGCGAAGTCGTGGCTCCTGCTCCGCTACAGCGGCGTCGGAAAGACCGACTACTACTCGTGCATGTTGACGGACGTCTACGGCAACTTCTCGATCTACGGCTTTCTCATTCCAGCCGTCGTGCTCGGCGTCATTCTCGCGCGTGCGACCGCCGCGCTTCGATGGAGCGCGAAGCCGGCCGCGCTTGTATTCGCCGCGTTTGCGATGACCAAAGTTCTCCCCTTCGAGCAGGAGTTCGGCTCCATCCTGTTCACCTGGTACAAGCTCGTTCCGTTCGTGCTCGTCGCTCTCGTGTTCTATCCGCTGCGTCGGAGTCGGGTCGAAGCCGACGCCGCCCCCGCGTTTCAGCCAGTGAGTTTTTAGATCTCATATATGAAGCAAGTGTTACAGCGTCTCGATAACGGGCAAACGTATCTGCTCGACGTGCCGGTTCCAGCGGCGAGCGGCGTCAAGGTCGTTATTGAGTCGCGCGCGTCGCTCATCTCGGCCGGAACGGAGCGAATGCTCGTCGAGTTCGGACGCAGCAACGTTCTCGATAAAGCACGCGCGCAGCCCGACAAGGTTCGCGACGTCATCGCCAAAGTTCGCACGGACGGGTTGCTGACGACTATCGACGCCGTGAAGAGCAAGCTCGCGACGCCGGTTCCGCTCGGATACTGCAGCGCCGGCGTGGTGGTCGACGTCGGGCCGGGCGTTTCGCGCTTTCGCACCGGTGATCGCGTCGTCAGCAATGGTCCGCACGCAGAGTACGTAGTCGTGCCGCACACACTGGTCGCGAAGATTCCGGACAACGTCAGCCTCGAATGTGCCGCGTTCACACCGATCGCCGCGATCGGGCTCCAGGGCATTCGCCTCTCGCAGCCGACGCTCGGCGAGACTGTCGTCGTCTACGGGCTTGGGCTGATTGGACTGCTGTGCGTTCAGCTCCTCCGCGCGAACGGCTGCAACGTCATCGGCATCGATCGATCTGCGTCGCGTCTTGCGCTCGCCGAGCAGCTCGGAGCTCGCGCTCTGGACGGCGGAGCAGTCGATGTCGTCGCGCAGGTGAACGCGCTGACCGACGGTCGTGGTGCCGATGCCGTCCTGTTGACGCTCGCCTCGGACTCGGACGATCCCGTTCGCGACGCGGCTCGGATGTCGCGCAAGCGCGGCCGCCTCGTCCTCGTCGGTGTGACGGGGCTCGACCTCGCGCGCGACGAATTCTTCAAGAAAGAGCTCACGTTTCAGGTTTCGTGCAGCTACGGGCCTGGCCGATACGACTCGCAGTACGAAGAGCAAGGCATCGACTATCCGATCGGCTACGTGCGCTGGACCGAGCAGCGCAATTTCGAGGCGATACTCGGCGCGATGGCGTCGGGCCAGCTCGATCCAAGCCCGCTCATCACGCACCGGTTCGATTTTGCGGAAGCGCCGCGCGCCTACGACCTGATCGCCGGGAATGCGCCGAGCATCGGAGTGGTGCTGCAGTATCCGGAGTCGCCGAACGGAAATGGCGCGCTGCGAAGGATCGAGCGCGTGCCGAATGTCATCGCTCCGAAAGGAGCCGTCACAGCCGGCGTGATCGGCGCGGGAAATTTTGCGTCTCGCATGATCATTCCGCTGCTCAAGCAACACGGCGCTCGGCTTCGGACGATCGTGTCCAGTGGGCCGAGCGGCGCGATCGCAGGCGACAGCTTCGGGTTCGAGCGTGTGACGACCGAGGCGGACGACGTCTTCTCCGATCCGTCGATCGACACCGTGTTCATCGTCACCCGTCACGACACGCATGCGTCGTACGTCGCGCGCGCGCTCCACAGTGGAAAGAATGTCTTTGTGGAGAAGCCGCTCGCGATCACGGGCGACGAGCTCGACGACGTTGCCGATGCGGCGCGAGCGAGCGACGGACTGTTGATGGTCGGCTTCAATCGACGCTTTGCGCCACTGACGCGCGAAGTGATCGCTGAAGTATCTCGGCGCAGTGGTCCGCTGGTCGTGAACATCACGGTGAACGCGGGTGCGATCCCGAGAGAGCACTGGACGCAAAGCGCCGCGGTCGGCGGCGGCCGAATTGTCGGCGAAGGGTGTCACTTCGTCGATCTCGCTCGTGCGCTCGTGGGGCACGAGATCGTTCGCCTCGATGTGACGTCGGCGTCGACGCAATCAGGCGAGTCGGTCGATGACGTCGCGCTGATAACACTTGGATTTGCCGACGGATCGATCGCATCGATCGCCTATCTCGCGAACGGCGCGAAGACGTATCCCAAGGAGCGGATCGAGTGCTTCTTCGACGGACGCTCGCTCGCGATCGACAATTGGCGGAAGCTGCATCGCTTCGGCGTGCGAGCGCCGTTGTTCGAGATGTCGAAGCGTCAGGACAAGGGACACTCGGCGGAGATCGACGCGTGGCTGCGCGCCGTCAAACAGGGCGGCCCCGCGCCTATTCCGCTCGACGAGCTGATCGAGGTGTCGCGCTGGTCGATCAAAGCGGGCGACGCCGCGCGCCGCGGAGTTTCCGAGTAGCCGCCGGCATCTATGAAAGCCGTTCAACTGTTGCGGGCTCCTCGCGTTGCGCTCGAGTCGTATGGGGCGAAGGCGTTAGGGCTTCGCGCACAGTACGAGATGCGGCGCCGGCTCGGTCTGTATCAAGCGGCGCCGCGCGAGCCGCACGTCAGCGACGTCCCATCGAACGTGCGCTCGCCATTCGACGTCGACCTCGATCGCATTCGCGGCGCGTTAGACCAAGGCGTCGCGGTCGAGCGCGCCGATCGCGTTGCCGCTGGAATGCATCAGGCCTATCGCAACGAATGGCGTTCGCGGCCAACCACCGGTGCGGAGTGGAACGCTCACCCTCTGCTCGGCACAGCGTACCCGAGCGAGCCGTGGTGGGAGTTGCGCCGATTCCTGAGTCTCGACGCCTCGCGCGGCGACGTGAAGGACGCCTGGGAGCCGGCGCGGTTCACGTGGGCGTTCGATCTCGTGCTCGGTTACGCGGCAACCCGCGATGAGCGGTACGCCGAGTCGTTTTGGACTGGCGTCGAGTCGTTCATCGACGCGAACCCGCCGTTTCGCGGAATTCAGTGGAGCTGCGGGCAAGAGACGTCGATCCGCGCGTTATCGTGCCTGTGGGCCGAGCGCGCGTTCGCGACGGCGAGAGCGTCGACGTCCGAGCATCGCGCGATGCTTGTCGACTTGCTCGCGTGGTCGGGAGAGCGCGTCTCGGACGCAATCGAATACGCGATCTCTCAGCGGAACAACCACGGCATCTCGGAAGCGGTTGGTCTCGTCGCCCTCGGCGCTCGATTGTCCGGCATGCATCCGGATGCCGATCGTTGGCTTCGCGACGGCGCGCGATGGCTCGACGCGCTCGTCCTCGACCAATTCGCCGAGGATGGCTGGTACGTTCAGCATTCTCTAACGTACTTGCGGATGGCGCTCGATCAGTGTGTCGTTGGCGAGCGAGCGTTGCGGTCAGCGCGCGATCGCGGACTCTCGGACGCCGCGATCGCACGGCTTCGCGCCGCGACGGCCCTGCTCGTCGAGCTGCACGACGCCGCGACCGGCGACGTACCGAATCATGGGGCGAACGATGGGTCGCTCGTGCTGCCCATTTCGATGAGCGGATATCGTGACTTTCGCCCGTCGATCACCGCGGCAGCGGCGACATTTGACGTCGCGCTTCCGGAAAGCTTTCAGACGTCGGGCGAAGCGCTGGCGTGGCTCGGCGTCGACCGAGTCGCGCGCCGGCCGGATCCACCGCCGACACGACTCGTGGCTGGATCGTCTGGCTGGGTCTCGGCGAGACGCGGGCGAGTACGAGTGTTCATCCGCGCCGGCGAATACCAGTCGAATCCTTCACAGATCGACCCGGCACATGTCGATGTCTGGATCGACGACGAGCCGCTCGCCGCCGACGCCGGGACGTTTCGATATACGGCGCCGGCGCCCTGGGCAAACGGCCTATCGACGATCAGCGTCCACAACACGCTCGACATTCCATCGATGCCTGCCGCGCGAAAGGGGGCCCGCTTTCTGTGGCTGGAGCGTCCGTCGGCAACCGTCGTGAGAACGGACGAGTCGGCTGAAGCGACGACCGTCGAGATCAGGAATCGCACGTGGGAATCGCGTGGCGTGACGCACGCGCGGCGATGCGTGTTGACCGATGACACAGTCGACGTCTTCGACGATATCGAATCCAAGGACACGCTCGAGGTCCGAGTGCACTGGCTCGTCCCCGTCGACGATCCCGTGCCCAGCATCGAGTCGTCGAACGGCGGAAAGACGATGGTGGTTCGAGCGTCGGAAACGAGCGTCGAAGGCTGGCGCTCCCTCCACTACGCCGAGCGACGCGAGGCGACGTCGGTGACGTTCGCGACGACGGTGTCCGGACGCACGACAATTCACTCCCGGTTCGTGGCGACAAACTTGCGACGCCAGCCATGACCGTCTGACGAAAAGGAGTCGTACGTGCCTAGCAAGCGGATTTACATGTCCGTTCCCCATATGGGCGGACGCGAAGAGACGTTCATCAACGAAGCCTTCCGGACAAACTGGTTGTCGTCGGTTGGCCCGAATATCGACGGCTTCGAGCGCGACGTGGCGAGCCGACTGGGCGGCGGAGTTCATACCGTTGCCGTGACCAGCGGAACTGCGGCGATGCATCTCGTCCTGCGATACATCGGCGTCGGGCCGGGCGATCTCGTCGCCGTCCAATCCGCGACCTTCATCGGCTCCGTCTATCCGATTCTCTACCTCGGCGGACAACCGGTCTTCATCGACAGCGAAGACGTCTCGGGAAACTTGGATCCGGAGCTCGTCGCGGAGTACTTCGCGGACGCCGCGAAGGAGAATCGGCTTCCGAAGGTTCTCATTGTGGTCCACTTATATGGCCAACATGCCGATCTCGATCCAATTGCCGCGCTGTGCGAGCAGTATGGTGTGACGCTCGTCGAAGACGCGGCGGAGTCGCTCGGCTCGACCTACAAAGACCGTCAGACCGCGACGACTGCGCCGTTCTCGATCCTCAGCTTCAACGGCAACAAGATCATCACGACGACCGGCGGCGGGATGTGCGTCAGCAGGGATCCCGCGGCCGCCGTCGCGTTCAAGAAGTGGTCGCAGCAGTCGAAGGAAGCCAAGGTCGAGTATGAGCACACGCAGCTCGGCTACAACTATAGGATGAGCAACGTGCTCGCCGGCATCGGGCGAGGACAGCTCGAAGTACTCGACGATCGTATCCGGCAGCGTCAGGCGGTATTTCAGCGGTACGTCGACGGCTTTGCCGATCTACCGGGTGTGACGATGCAGCCGGAGGCGCCGTGGGGAATGCACACGCGCTGGTTGAGCGTCGTGCACATCGATCCGGAGACCGATGTCCGACCGAACGACGTCATACAGAGTTTAGAGAAGTTGAACATCGAGACGCGTCCCGTCTGGCGGCCGATGCACACGCAGCCGTTGCTGCAGGGCGCGCTGGCGATCGGCGGATCGGTTTCCGAGCGGCACTTCGCGCGCGGCCTGTGCCTGCCTTCGTCCTCGAGTCTTACCGAGGCCGATCAGGATCTCGTAATTGAATCGTTCCGGAAATTGTTCGCGAGCACTCCGGCGCTGAGTACCCTGTGAAGTAGGTCATCGTCGCCTCGCCCGGAGCGCTGATGCCGCGCCGCGTCACCATCTCGCGAATTGTCTTCACGAGAATCTGAGCGTCGAGGGAGATCGACGCTTGCTCGACATACTGAACGTCGAGATCGAAGCGCCGCGGCCACGTCAGCGCGTTCCGCCCGGAGACCTGCGCGAGGCCGGTGATTCCCGGACGCACTTCGTGACGCCGCCGATGGTGCGTCGAGTAGAGCGGCAGATATTGCGCGAGCAATGGCCGCGGTCCGACCAGACTCATGTCGCCCCGGACTACATTCAGTAGCTCCGGGAGCTCGTCCATCGAGGTCGACCGAAGCCATTTTCCGAATGGAGTGAGGCGGTCGGCGTCTGGAAGCAATTCGCCGGACGCGTCCCGCGCGTCGGTCATCGAGCGAAATTTGATCAGCTTGAACTCTCGGTCACGTAGTCCGATTCTCGTTTGGCGGAAGAAGACAGGCGACCCCAATCTGATGCGTACGAGCACCGCGACGACGACGAGCAGCGGCACCCACACTGGGCTGGTGACCAGTACCAACGCGAGATCGAGGATTCGCTTTCCGTGATAGGGCGTCATCAATGAGCAATCTGTCTATGACGTCACACTCAACGGAAGCGTCCGCTATACGGACCACCGTCGTCGTCGGAGGCGGGATCATCGGTCTCGCGACTGCATACAAGCTGTTGCTCGCCGATCGGCAGCGGCGCGTCGTCGTCGTCGAGAAGGAAGCGAACGTCGGGCAGCACCAGAGTGGCCATAACAGCGGCGTGCTGCACGCGGGGCTGTACTATGCGCCCGGATCGCTCAAGGCGCGTCTCGCCGTCGATGGCATCCGGCAGATGAAGCGCTTCTGCGCCGAATTCGGCGTTCCGTACGAGGAGTGCGGAAAGCTTGTCGTCGCCACCTCGGACGCTGAGCGGCCTCGCCTCGCGGAGCTCATTCGGCGCGGCACGTCCAATGGGCTCGAGGGTTTGCGCGTGCTGACGCCGGAGGAAGCGCGCGAACGCGAGCCGCACGTCGACTGTGTCCAAGGCTTGCTCGTCCCCGAAGAAGGAATCGTCGACTATCCAGCGGTCTGCGCGACTCTCGCCGAGCGCATCACGGAGCTCGGCGGCGAGGTGCGGACGTCGACGGAAGTTCGGTCGGTCGCGTCGACGACATCGGGCTGGGCGATTCAGACGTCGGCCGACGAAATTCGTTCGAGTTTTCTCATCAACTGCGCCGGGCTCTATTGTGATCGTATCGCCGTGATGTGCGGCGAGAAGCTCGACCTCCGCATCGTTCCCTTCCGTGGCGAGTACTACGAGCTTCGCGAAGACAGGCGGTCGCTGGTGCGCAATCTCATCTATCCGGTTCCCGACCCCGCGTTCCCGTTTCTCGGCGTCCATTTCACGCGAATGATCGGAGGCGGCGTCGAAGCTGGGCCGAATGCCGTTCTCGCGCTCGCGCGCGAAGGCTATCGCGGACGAAAGGCGAATCTGCGCGAAGCGCTCGACTCCCTCTCGTATCCGGGGCTCTGGCGATTTCTCCGACGCTATCCGACGATGGTGAGCTACGAGGTGCGCCGGTCGCTGAGCCGCCGGCTGTTCTGCCAGTCACTCCAACGACTCGTGCCCGAGCTCGATGAAAGCGACCTCGTCGAAGGGGGATCAGGCGTTCGCGCTCAGGCGCTGTCTCGCGACGGAAAGCTGATGCAGGACTTCGAGGTACGGCAAAGCGAGCGCGCGCTTCACCTGCTCAACGCGCCGAGTCCCGGCGCGACGGCAGCGTTGGCGATTGCGGGAATGCTGGTGTCGCGCCTCGCGATTTCCGGCGAGCAGCGGCTTACGCCGTCGCCCTGACCGACGCCGCGAGCTCGGGCCGAGAGAGCGCTTGCCGGAGCGCCTGCACATTGTGGAACATCGGATCCATGTGCGTGCGCAGACTGAGATCGGCGCGCATCGCCGCGGCCACTTCGCGAACGCCGTCGACCACCGAATGGTCCGGAACGAAGTTCAGAGCTCTCTGAATCTTCTCGAAGCCCACGCGGTAGTCGCGCGGGTCCGGGATCTCGTTCTGCAGGCTGACCTGCACGTCGCCGACGATGCTCGCGACGATCTCGCCGATCTCGGAGATCCGGTGATTGTTCGCGTCGCCGCCGACGTTGAACACTTCGCCGGCGACTTTGTCGCCGGGAGCCTCGAGCGCCATCAGAAACGCACGTGCCGCGTCGCGGCAGTGGACGTTCGGACGCCACTGACGGCCGCCAAAGATCGCGATCGTGTGGTCGACGACCGCACGAGCCGTGAGGGTGTTGACGACGAGATCGAATCGCATGCGCGGGGAGAGTCCGAAAACCGTCGCGAGGCGAAGTACGACCGGCTCGGTGTCGCCGCAGCGATCGAACACGATGTTTTCGCTGAGCACGCGAGTCCTCGCGTAGAGCGAGACGGGATTGAGTCGCGACCGCTCGGTGAGGAGGTCGTCCTCCTTGAGGCTCGCGCCGTACACGCTGCAGCTCGACGCAAACACCAGCCGCTGGACTCGGTAAAAGTCCGCCGCCTCGGCGAGAATCTTCGTCGCCGCGTAGTTGAGGTTGATCGTCTCTTCTGGATCGAGATTGCACGCCGGGTCGCCGACAATCGCCGCGAGAGCGATCACGCCGTCGACGTCGCGCATCGCCCGGCTCACATCTCGGAGATTGCAGATGTCGCCGGCGATGATGTCGAGGCGCGGATGCGAGCTGATGCCCGCCAAGCCGGCGAAGCCATACGTGAAATTGTCGAGGACGCGAACTTGATAGCCGCGCTCGAGCAGCATTCGCGTCAGGTGCGATCCGATAAAGCCCGCGCCTCCCGTGACGAGCACGCGGCGTTCTGGACGCGGTGCCGCACGACGGCCCGCCCATTCGACTGCCTTCTCGGCCGACAGGTCGCGAAGGTTGATCATACCGGGACGGTGCGGATCGCCGCTCGTCAGCATTCGTCCGACGTCCCCCACCGTGCGAGCGCGAAGGCCAATGTCCTCTGCCCGACGAACGAGCGCGCGAACGAACTCGGACGGCGCGGAGGGCATCGCGATGATGACTTCCGTTGCGTTGTGCTCACCGGCGATCGACAGCATGTGCTCGACGGGCCCGAGGACAGGCACCTCGTCGATCAACGTTCCGATCTTCGAGCGGTCGTCGTCGAGATAGCCGATGAGATCGACATCGTGCCGATGGATTTCTTGTAGCTGCTGTCCCACCGCGAAGCCGACATGTCCCGCGCCGACGATCAACACGCGGTGGCGATCGCCAAACAGGAACGCCTGGGTGCCATCCGCATCAGTGCGTCGCCGACGCCGTACGAGGCTGAGCCGCCAACGACGAGCCGTGCGGGCCGAGCTGCACAGCAATTGTGCGAGAACGGCGGCGACGGTGACCGATGACCATTCGATCGGAACAACGCGATTGACCTTGAGAACGCCGACAGCCGCGAACACTGCCGCGCTGCACACCATGAATACGAGCGGCTCTTTGAGTCCCGCGTATCGCCACGTCGTTCGGTAGTTGATTCCGATCGAATTCACGGCGGCGACGATCGCGCCCGCGAGAGCGGCCGTAATAGCGATCTGGCCGAGCGTCGGTTGCCATCGGCCGCTCTGAAGCGCGAAGGCAACGAGAACCGCGAGTGCGCCGCAACTGAAATCGACGGCGATCTTGACCGTGCGTCGAACTGCGGGATTTCGAGTCAACGTCCAGCTCGTCCCTGCGCTGTGCATGAAATCACATTGCGTTGAGGTGCACCATCGGCTCACGAGGCGTACAAATGCTCGTGCAGTGAGCGCAGGGTGGGGCACTCGACTGCCAAACGTGCAAATACTCTTTGTACTGAACGCGGCGTCGCGGTCTCTGGCCTGCTTCGACGATCAACTGTTTCGGCGCCGTTCCGGTCATCATAACACTCTAAACACCCGGAACCGAACGCGGCCGTCCGCGTCGGAAACTCTTCAATTGCGCAGTTTGCGCGATGCAGAAATCAGGCCCCGCCTCGTCGCGACGACGAGGCCGCTGTCGCTCGCGTTTTAGAGATCTCTAACTCGGCCGCGCCGCCGCTCCTACCGGTGTACGATCGCGAAGATCGTGACGATCGGACCGAGGATCGATGTGGCAACCGCGGCGATCGTCGCCCAGTCGCGCCTGCTGCTCGCATCCTTTGCCGGCACGGTTACGACGCTCCCCGGAAGCGGCGTCGGCTCCGAGCTCCACAATAGGAAGTGCCGGTGACGACTCTCGACCTTGCCGTTTCCTTGCGTGACGTACGCGCGGCCGTCGTCGCCCTGCGCCGTCGCGCCGCCCGCGGCCCTGATGTAGTAGTCGAGGTCCGCGCCCTGCACGTATGCGACCCCCACAGCCGAGTTCACCGCGCCGCGCACGGCCACCACAGGCGCATACTGCGGGATGTAAATCGAGTCGCCATCGAACAGCGCGAGGTTGTCGACGTTCCGCTTGTCGCGCATCACGGCGCCGAGGTCGACGCCGATGCGTCCGACGTTGCCCTGTTTGCGGACGAATACGATACCGTCGGCGTACGCGCTCGTCGTCAGGCCGCCCGCGCGAGCGATGATGTCCGACAGCCGTTCAGTTTTGTTTGTGAGCGAGTAGTCGCCGGGGAAGCGAACCTCGCCGCGGATCATCACAGTTTGCTGAAGCTGCCACTCGGGTTGCCGCTTGATCAGCACCGCGTCGTAGGGCTGCAAGCTGATCTCTGGCGCGCGGTTCGTCAGTCCCGAGCTTGCCGTCGAGGCGAGGGCATGACCGTCGGCGCCCCGCTCGAACAGGTACGTCGAATCCAAACGCACATGCTGTGTGATCGCCGTCACACCGGAGGCCCGGCTCTCTGGAAGGCGGGCGACTTCCGCATCCGCCAGCGACGCGCCCTCCTGAAGCCCGTCCGCGAGAAGCACAGCGTCACGCAGAGTCATTCCATCGCGATACGGAATCTGCCCCGGCGTCCGCACCGCGCCCGAGATCGTGATGAACCGCTGGGGACGGAATGTCGTCGTCGAGAAAACTGTGATTTCATCGCCGTCGGCGAGCGTCAGATCTTCGGTCGCTTTTCCAGTCGTATCCGCCAGCGACGTGTGAAGCATCTGTCGCGTCGAATCCGGCCGGAGACGCGCAATCAAAACCTGTCCGAGATAACTGTCCGGCTTCACACCGCCCGCGCGGTGAAGCGCGTCAGACAGGTGCATCCCCGGCGAAAACTCCACCATCCCCGGCGTCCACACATTGCCTTTCACGTCGATGCGCGTCGCAAGACGTTTCGAGATCTCGACGACGCGAATGACGTCGCCCCCGCGAACCGGGGCCGAGTCGAACAGGTCCGACGGCACGTCGACGACGCGTCGATCGGTTCCGGCCGTCGTGCGCTGCTCGGGCGGAACGACGCGCTCGATGAAGACGCGCCGCCGGTCCGCGGTCTCCGTGAAGCCGCCCGCGAGCTGCACGGCCTCGGTCACAGTCTGCCCGGGTTTGATCTCGTACGTCGCGGGCCGCAATACCGCGCCGGCAATTCGAACCTGCGGACCGCGCGGCGGAACGAACACGACGTCGTTGCTCTCCAGCCGAACATCGTGCGCCGCGTCGCCATGCAGCGCGTAATCGTAAACGTCCAAGGTCGCGACCGTCTCGCCGTTCCGCTTCACTTGGATGGCGCGCATCGAGCCGTTTTCCGTCGGACCGCCGGCGAGATACAGCGCGTTCATCACCGTCCCCGCGCGCGACATCCGGTAGCTGCCCGGCTGTTTGACGTCCCCGTTCACGAAGATCTGATTCGCGCCCATCGATGAGACGTCTATATAGAACCGCGTAGGCGCGTTCGGTCCACGTCGAACGCCGGAATAGACCTGGCCGAGGCGCGTGTAGAGCTCGTCCTCCAATTGGGCTCGCGTCAGGCCAGCGACGTTCACCTGGCCGACCGCGGGGATCACCACGAACCCGTCGCGGGTCACCGGGAGATTCATCGCTTTCTCGACCTGACCGGTCAGGTAGAGAACGAGCTTGTCGCCGGGACCGAACCGATAGTTCGCGTCCGCCCCGCCGCCGACGTTCGGATCGAATTGTGATTGGTCGCCGGAGAACAGGTCGAGACCAAAGACCTGATATCCACTGTCCGTTTGCGCTTTCTGCTGAACCCGCGACCGCAGCAGCAGATTTCGAATCGCCGTCTTCGTCGTGTCGTTCTTCAGCGCCGGCTGCAACGTATCGACGTTGAAGATCGAATCCGCCTGCGCCTTTGTCAGTCGTCGCTTCTTCGTATAGGAGCGAAGCGAGTCGACCTGCACCGAGTCGGCGAGGCCGAGCGAACGAACCGCGTTGAAGACCTCTTCAGTCGGCAGCGCGCTGTCGTCCGGCGACGCGCCGGGGAGATACTGGTCGAGCACAGTGTCGGAATAGCCCTGTGCGCGAAGACGCTGGCGAATCTGCTCCGGCGTAAGCCCGCTCGTCCGCAGCATCTGCTGCAGCCGGGCGATGAGCGCTGGATTCGATTGCAGCATCTGCTGCGCCTGTGCCGGGCTCGGCACCTGCGCTCGCGCAGCGCCGCCAACGGCGACGACGAGAACCAGCCCCAGCCAGCCGCGGAACATCGATACGCGCATTCGAGATTATTAGAGAAGACGAAACGGAATCCACGAGCCCGGCTCGCGCGAACCCGCGCGCACTTGCTCACATCGGTTTCAGACTTCTCACGTCACTGCGTCTTGCCGATCGCGCGAGGACAGCCGCGGTGCGCATGAGAATCTGCATATCGCCGCCGACCGTCCACCGCCGAACGTACGACAACTCGGTGTGGCAGCGCTCGGGATACCCCAGGCTCTGCCGACCGTTCACAGCCCATGCACCGGTAATCCCAGGACGAACGGAGAGAACAATGTCTTGATGTTCCCCGTACCATGCGAGCTCTTCTTCGACCACAGGACGCGGACCGACCAGCGACATCTCGCCCATCAGCACATTCCAGAGCTGCGGCAGCTCGTCGAGGCTCGTTCGCCGAAGAAAGCGTCCGATCCGCGTCACCCGCGGATCGCGATCGTCCGGAATCTTGAAGTGGTGCCGGCGGTATAGATCGTACATCGCGGGGTCCGAGCGCAGCTGTTCCTCCGCATCGACGCGCATCGTACGAAGCTTGAGGCAAAGGAACGGCTTGCCGCGGAATCCGATGCGCTCGTGTCGGAACACCGGCGAACCGCGCGATTCGAGCCGAATCGCGACCGCGAGCAACGCCATGAGCGGCGCACAGAGAACAATGCCGATCGCCGCGACCACGACGTCGATCGCGCGCTTCACCACGGCCTGCCACCGCAGACGGCTCGCGCCGCAAAGCTGAACGAGCGGAGATTCGCCGCTCCAGACGACAATCGGATTGTGTTCGGCGAGCACTTCCGTCGGCATCACGGCGAGCAGATCACAGCGAAAAACGGATGCGATGTCGGCCACCGTTCGCATCGTCGTCGTGCCGACCGGTCCCGCAATCAGAACTGTCGTCGCTTTCGTCGTGGTCAGGAGATTGCTTAGTCCGTCAACCTCGGTACGCGTCTCGCCCGGTTCAATGGCGAGCGCGGCTTTCACATGAAATCGTCCGTTCTCGACCGCTGGATGCTCGAGCGCGCGCGGAATGTCTCCTGGAGATCCGATGACGATGACTGGCTGCCCGCGAGCATCTGCCTTCCCTACTGGACGTGGCCACTCTTGTCGTGATCGTGTTGTCGGCCGCGTTCGTTGGCCAACAGCGTTCGTAACGGGTGTCACTGGTTCGAGCATCCGTTATCCGGTCGTTCGTGTTTCGTGCACATGTGCGTGTACCCAGTTCTGTTTGGTGCGACGTGGGTCCAAGCAGCCTTGCCGCCACTTGTCAGCCTAGATAGCATCAGCCGACCATGAAACGTCTCATGCGCGGCGCTCTCATCGCTCTTGCCGTGACAATGGCAGCGAGTAGCGCGGCCAAACCGCAAGCTTCAGACCCTTCTAACGCACCACTGAAGCCGGGAGACCGCCTCCTCATCAAGATTTGGCTGGACACAGCGTTCGCTGACACCGTCAGAATTGACGAGACCGGTGCCGCTATGCTCCCTCGCCTTGGCCCGATGCGCATCACCGATCTCGCGTCTCACGGCATCGCCGACTCGGTGCGACGAGCGTACACGCGCGTAACTCGAACCCCCTCGATCGAAGTCACGCCACTGCGCCGAGTCACCGTGCTCGGCGAAGTGAAGCAGCCGGCGACTTATTTCATGGAGACCGGCACGACCCTGCGCGAAGCGATCGCGCTCGCCGGCGGCGTCACCGATATCGGCGCGCTCAAAGAGTTGATCGTGATGCGCGACTCGGCTCGAATCGCCATCGAGAATTGGCAGCGACGCGCCGACGATGTCGTGATCGTTCGGTCAGGCGACGTCGTGTGGGTCGACCGCGAGCCGTGGCTGAAGCGCAACATCTTTTCCGTGATCTCCGGGCTCGGCGTGTTGTTCACCGTTCTCTATACGGCGACGCGATGACGGTCGAGGCCGTCCCGTTCGTCATCGACCTTCGTGTCGCGGCAAACGTACTTCGACGGCGCGCTCTCGTCGTGTTCGGCGGAATTGTCTTCGGCGCCCTGGTCGCCATCGGCATCTTCCTGTTCGTCACGCCGCGCTTCGACGGCCGTGCGATGATGCTCATTAGAACCTCGTCGTCGCTCGACCCGACGGCGATGGTGAAAGACAAGATGGGCGCGCTGTCCGAGCTCATGCCGAGCAGCTTGGGGCTCGGCGGGGGAAGCGAAGAGGAGCTCGCGACAGAGCTTGCGTTACTGCAAAGTCGCGCCGTCCTCGGCGCCGTCGTCGACTCGCTGTCGCTCGAAGTGATCCCTCGAACGCCCAGTCGCGTGCCGCCGAGCGCGGTGGTCGACTCGGTGCGACTCGTGGGACGATTCAAGCCGGTCAAGCTGCCGATCTCGGCCGGCGTCAATCGATTTCCGAATGCAACTGTTTGGGCGAAAGAGAGCGGCGAGATCAAGCTCCTCGATCGTGAAGACGCGATCGACGACGTCGCTGAGCGATTGTCGGTTCGAAAGGCCGGCGGCGGCGCAATCGAGATCACGTTCCGCGCGCGCGATTCGGTGACGGCCGCGCGCGTTCCGAACCTCGTCGCGGCTGTGTACATGCTGCGACGCAAAACGGTCGACCGTGGGCTGAATCAGCGGCGTTTAGAATTCTTATCCGCGAAGGCCGACTCGGTGCGTGGTGACCTGCGTCACTCCGCCGACATCCTCGCCGACGCTTCCACTCGAGCGGGCGCGGGAGCGACACCGGAGATCGCGGGACGTGCGCTCGCCGAAGAGGAAGGCGCGCTCGAGGCGAAGCTGTCCGAGATCAGAGCGAGCGAGGCGGCACTCGACTCGCTCGTCGGCGCGAGTGGCCAACACGGCTTCGATCCACGTCGCCTCGCCGGCGTTCCGGACCTGCTGAAGAGTCCAGCGCTGAATGATCTGATCTCTCAGATCGCGAAGGTCGAAACAGATCGAACGGTCCTTCTCGCCACTCGTCCCGAGACGTCGCCGCAAGCGATGGCGCTCGCGCACGCGCGCGATTCACTCACGGGCCAGCTCATGCCGCTGGCGACATCGTTTCGCCAATCGCTCGGACGGCAGCGCGCCTCGATCGAGCGCGATTTGCAGACGCTTCGGGCGCAGATCTCGAAGCTGCCTGGTCAGTCGGCCGCGGTTGCGAAAGAGGAAGCCGAGGTGGCGCGATTGTCGGCGATGAATGTCGGAATGGGCGCGCAGGTGTTGACCGCGCGTCTCGCGGCGCTGGCCGAAGGCGGCGACGTCCGCGTGATCGACGAGGCGGTGAGTCCGAGACGCGTCACGTTCCCGCGGCCATTGCCGACCATTGCGCTGTGTCTCGCTGGCGGCGCGGTCGTGGGCTTCGTGCTCGCGCTGTTCGGCGTTCCACTCGCCGCGCCGACGCGTATCACCTAGGGCATGCGCCTGTCGGCACGAGGAGTTGCCGCACTCGGCGCGATCGGCTTGGCGCTCGGAAACGTTGGACGCATTCCAGCGCTTGCGCTCGGTGGCCGCAACTCACCCATCGTCCTCGCGGACGTTGTCGTTGCCTTAGTGTGGGTCGTGCTGTTCGTCGCCGTCGGCTCGGGTCGGGCCCGAATCGTCGTCGATGACGTGATGTCGGCGGCGTTCGCGTTCGTCATCGCCGCGGCTGTTTCGACCGCATTTGCGTTTTCTCGTTACAACCTCGGCATCGTCGAAGGAGCGGGTGTCGTCGCGTTCCTCGTTCGGTGGTTCGCCTATTTCGGCTGGTACCCGTTCGTCGCGTGGTGTTTGACACGAGAAGAATCGCGCGACGCGTGGATGTTCATCGAACGCGCGCTGCTCGTGTTCGCGATCTTCGGGATCTTCCAATCGGCATTCCTTCCCGGGTTCGCGCAGATGGTGCACGACGGCGGCGGCGATCTCCCGACGTGGGACGTCCAGGGTCGTCGGCTCGTGTCGTCGATGCTCGATCCGAATTTCGCCGGCATTCTCGTCGTCATCGCGTTGGTGTTTCGTTTGTCGCGCGTTGCCGAAGGCGTTCGTGAGAACGCAGTCGCGATGGCGATCCTCGCGACCGCAGTACTGCTGACTGTTTCCCGCTCGGCGATCCTCGCGACCGTCGTCGCACTCGTCGTCATCGCGATCGCGCGCGGGCTCAAGCTTCGCTTGTTCCGTATTCTGGTCGTCGGAATCGTGTTGGTGCTTCCCTTCTTGTCGCTGCTCATGTCGTTCGCCGCGAGCTTCAACAAGCTCGGATACGACGCGTCGGCCGCGCAGCGATTGGTGCCGTGGATTCGGGCAGGCCGTTTGCTGATCGAGCACCCGTGGTTCGGCGTCGGGTTCAATGCGATCAAGCAGGCACAAGAGTCGCATGGCTGGCGCGCGCTTGGCGGAGCCGACGTCTCGCTCGACGGGGGGCTGTTGTTCGTCGCCGCGATGACTGGCGTCGTTGGACTCTGGTTGTACGTCCGCATGCTCGTGCGCGTCGCTCGCGGTGCGCGAAATGTGTGGAGAGACGGGGCCATGGACCCGGCCGACCGCGCGCATGCGACGGCGACCGCTGCCGCGACAGCTGCAGTCGTCGTGCACTCATTCTTCGTGAACTCATTGCTCTTGCCGTTCGTGATGCAGATTCTCTGGGTGATGTGGGCGCGTCTCGCGCACGTGCGTGCCGCGCGTCGCACGAGAATGGGGCTGGCCGTTTTGCTTCCGGCCGCGGTGCTCGCGAGCTGCGATCCGTGCGGCGGCGCGATCAGCTGCTCATCGTCGCCGCATGTGACGCTCACTGGGACCATCGTCGGCCACACCGACGGCGCCGCAGTTCCGAACGCAAAGATCGACGTCTCCGTGACCGATGCGACGGGGGCGACGAGCACCGCGTCGTCGACGACGGACGCGCAGGGCGTGTGGCAGGCGACGACCGACGTTCACGGCGACGGGAACACCACGGCGCGCGTCACGGTCTCGGCGCCCAATGCACCGTCATACACCGTGAACGTTCCGGTTCGCGCGTCGTCGAATCGCGGAGACGCCACGGCCGTCGGGCTCTGGACCGAGCTGCCGTTCGTTCGACTCCTGGCAACGGTCGTGCGATCGCAGACACCGCTCGCCGGCGCGACCGTGCACTTCGCGCAGCAGAGCGGACCGACGATTCTCGCCGCGAGGATCGACGCGACGACAAACGGCTCCGGAATCTTCGAGCTCGACTTTGCCGCTCAGTCGATCGGTAATCTCGTCGGCGTTCTGACGATCACACATCCGTCACTCGACAAGCCGCTCGTCATTCAGAACTACACGATCCCGCTCGACTATCGCTTCGTCGTGGCCGCACCGTCGCGCGTGATCCGCTCCGGCAAGCTGCTCGCCTACGGCGGCAATCTGATCTTCCGCGGAACCGGCGCCGCGGCGCCCGGAGTGCGAGTCGAATATCAACGGACGGGCGGCATCTCGACGACCACGGAGCTATCGTCGTCGACAACCGACGCCAACGGATTTTTTCTCGTCGCGCTGACTCCGATCGGCGACGACGACGGCGATGTCATCGGGAATCTCACGTTCCGGCCAGCGACCGGCGCGCCAACGACCTACACGGGTGTTCATCTCGCTGCCTACGATTCGACGTTCTTCCGCTCACTCGGCTTATGGGCGTACGGCGAACGATGGGCGTGGGCAATCGAGATCTGGCGCAACGACAGCTTGAAACCTGTCGCGGGGCTTCGCGCGCAGTTCTCGCGAACGGGTGGCCTCGCGATCTCACCCGATCCGATCAACGGACTCACGACGGCGACGAACGGACGCATCGAGCTCCGCGCCGGTGTGAACGACACCGGATTCGTCGACGGACAAATCACTGTCTTTCCGGCAACCGGACCGCCGCGCGTCATTCAGGGAATTCACCTTCGCACGAATCCCGACGACAACCTCCATTTTGGGGGCGTCGTGAGCTTCGGCCCATCGCTTCGCTACGTTGGCGAAGTTCTCACGACTGACGGAACACCAGTCGTCGGCGCGCGTGTGACGTGGACGCAGACATCGGGCATTCCAGCGACACCGGCGGCGCTGGACGGCGTGACGGACGTCAACGGCAGATTCCCCCTCACGCTCTACCCGTCCGCCGACGGCGGCGTGATCGGCCGCGTGACGGTGCGTCCGCCTCCACCGTGGGCTGCTGGAACCCAGTTCGTGTTCGACAATCTCCGGCTCGATTCGTTCGAGTCCGCGGACCTCAAGCTCGCGGTCACATACAAGATTCCAAAACCGTGACCGCCAGCAACGCTCGGCTCGAATCGCTGACGAACGACGGCTTGCTCCAGCGCAACGTCGCCCTCAACCTCGTCGGCTGGGCGCTCCCCGCTGCCGCGGCGTTCGTCAGCATTCCGATTCTCGCGCGCGGGTTCGGGCCGGCCCGGTTCGGTCTCGTCGTTCTCGCGTGGTCCTGCGTTAGCGTTTTCTCATTGTTCGACTTCGGGCTTGGGCGAGCGTTGACGCGTGTCGTTGCGGAAAAGCTGGCGACACACGAAGACGCGAGCATCGGCGAAATGGTGTGGTCGGCGAGCTGGGCGCTCTTGGCGTTGACTGCCCTTCTTGCGATCGCCGGCTTCGCGACGGCACCGATGATCGTCGATCACCTGCTCCACGTTCCGGCCGAAAATCGCGTGGACGCCATTGGAGTCGTTCGATTCATCGCGCTCGCGATTCCCCCGCTCGCGCATGGCGTCGCGCTCCGCGGTGTTCTCGAGGCCGCGCAGCGCTTCCGCGTCATCAATCAGCTTCGTGTTCCGCTTGGCGTCGCGACCTACGCGGGTCCTCTGCTCGCGTTGCCGTTCGGCGCCGACGCGCGGACGGCGGTTGGAATCATCGTCGTCGCTCGGGTCACTTACTGGCTCGCTCACTTCTTCGTGCTCGGCGGTGTTGCGCCGGGCATCGCGCATCCGCGTGCGCCGACGAAGCGCGCGCTGAGCGAGCTGCTCACAGTCGGCGGCTGGATCACGGTGTCGAATGTCGTGAGCCCGATCATCGTGCAAGCCGACCGCGTCGCCGTCGCCGTTCTCTTTCCGATCGCGGTTTCGGGCTGGTACGGGTCGGCCGCCGAAGTGGCGACAAAACAGTGGTTGTTCACGGCGGCGCTGCAGCCGGTGTTGTTCTCGGCGCTAGCGGCAGCGATCCGTCCAGCGCCGGCGCGTGCGGCAGAGCTCATGGAGCGAGCGTCTCGCATCACACTCCTCGCGCTGCTGCCCGTGGCGATCGTCATGGCGGCGTTTGCGGAGCCGGCGCTCAAGCTGTGGATTGGGCCGGCATACTCGCCCGACGCCGGCATGGTGCTCCGGTGGCTGGCGATCGCCGTTTACGTGAACGCGATCGCGCAGGTTCCGTATTCGGTCTTGCAGGGCGGAATCGACTCGCGCGCTCCCGCGTTGCTGCACCTCGTCGAGCTTCCGACCTACATCGCGCTGCTCGTGTGGCTCGGAACGACGGTCGGAATTCGCGGCGTCGCGATCGCCTGGTTCGGTCGCATGGTCGTCGACGGCGTTGCAATGTGGTGGATGCTTTACCGTCGGTTCGAATCAGCCCGTCCGACAATCGTCAGAGTCGCGCAGCTCGCGCTTGGGTGTTTCGCCGCGTTGGCGCTCGCCGCGGTCTGGGGCGCGCACAAGTGGTGAGCTAGGACGCCGGGGAGGCTTTCGCTCGGGCGAAACGGCTGATGTTTGGCGTGTGCCCGACTCGGCGACGGACGAACTGCAGCACGCGGTCGATGCGTCGCGGCCCGACGAGAGCGACAGCCCAGAACCAGAAATGAAAAAGCGCGTACCTCGAGAAGCCGAGCTTCCCGAGGTCGCGATAGAACTTGTAGAACACCGCGCGCGGTTGATGCGCCTGATGCGCGAACGTCGGATACATGTAGTTCGCATGATCCCGACGGATCAGCTCCGCGATCTTCACCCCTCGGTCTTTCTCGACGGCCTCCGCGATTGCCATTAGGCTCGTGAGCATTTTCAAATCGGTGTCGGGCGGCTGAGCGCCTGGCGTGTAGATCCCCTGTTCCGCCTTCGCACGACCGAAGAGTGGAATTCCTCCGCGCCGGAAGTACGCGAGCACTGTCGGGATGTAGACGGCGTCCTTCTCGATGAGAATGTTCGCCGCGAGCCAGTGCTGGTAGAACAAGGAACCGTCGAAGCGGTTCGTCGCGACCGCGAGCGCGAGATCGCGATCGAGCACGAGGCCGCTCATCGAGACGATCCGGCGGTACACCGCGACGATCGCCTGCGCGCCGGCGGGAAAGACCGTCTCCTGTTCGTAGTACCGATTGACTTGGATGACGTTGTCCGGCGTATCGCGAAAGAATGCGTAGGCCCGGAGAATGACCCCAAGGTTCGGATGTCGTTCGACGGCGTCGGCGACGGCGCGAAAGGCTCCCGGAGCGACGAAATCGTCGTCGCCCATCACGAACAGATATCGCCCGCGCGCCAGCCCGACGAGCCGGCGAAACGCGCCGTCGTAGCCGAGGTTTTCGTCGTTGACATAGCCGCGGATGCGACTGTCTTTTCGAGAATACTCATCGAGAATGGCTTTGGTCGCGTCGCGAGACGGCGAATGATCGTCCGTGACCACGCATTCCCAGTCGTCGAAGTCCTGCGCGAGCACCGACTCGAGCAACGGACCGATGTGCTGTGGCCGATCGTACGCGGGACAGATGACGGAGATGAGCGGCCGCGTCATCAGCGGATGCTCAACGATGGTGCGATCGCGAAGCGCAGCGACGGCACCGAGACGTCGACGGTCCGATACCCGGGCAGAAACGTCGCGTTCTGAAACAGATAGTTCAGCCGATGTCCGATGCTGCCCTCGAGCGAAAACTCGCTTCCGCGCCACACGATCCCACCGCGCACTCCCCCACGAATCGTGATATCGTGCCGGTTCGGATACGGAAGGTACTGTCGAATGAACGCATCTTCATTCCAGCGAACCCGTTCCGTGAATGCGCCAAGCGACCACTTTCGCGAGATCCAGTCGGCCGACAACCACTGTGTGTCGCTCCCAGGCCCGGCCGAGTAGCCGAGCAGTTGTCCGCGCTGCGTCCAGCCTTGGGGAATGTCGGCGCTCGTGTAGAAATCTTGTTTCGTCGCGCCACGAACGTCCGTCGGCTGCTCCAGATTCGCCGCCTCGAACGTGACGAGCAGGGTGCCGTGTCGTGAGACGAGCGCGCGATCCGCACCGACGAGATAGACGATTCCTTGGTACGGGATCGAGAAAAACTGTCGCGCGTTCGGAAGTCGGCCGGCGCGTCCAATCTCGGTCCAGGCACGAATGCCGCTCACCGGATCGCGAAATTGCCCGTAGACCTCGTTGATCTGCTGCGCGCGACCGTGGATTTTTCTGAGCGAGTCGCTCGACGATGTGAGGTAACTTCCCGCGCGCTGCGCACCGTGCGCGAGGCCGACCACGAACGCGCTGGAGTCATCCGGGCTCCAGGCGATGTTGAACGCCGAAATTCCGCGGCGGTCGTCGCTCGCGCTGTCGTCGAAGAATCGTGACTCGGTGAGCGTCCCGACGAACCATGCGCCCGACCACGCGCCGGCTCTCGTTTGAATGGGACGCGACGTGCGGACGAACACGCGAGGGATTCCCGGCGCGTCCGCGCCGAGGATCAGCGTCCCGCGCTCGCCTGGACCCCAGCGCTGTGTGCTCGAGCTCACACCCGCGTCGACCGGCCCGACCGACGCCCAAACAGCGGATTCACCGACGTCGATCTCGGAAATCGGTTGCGCCCCGAATCGAGAGGGCAAATCGATCGAGTTCGGCGACGAATACCAGGGCGACGCAAAGCTGTTTCGCGATGAATCGGCCGCTGGAAATACCTCGAACGGTTTGTTCTGCGCATACCAGAGCTCCGGCGCGACAACCGCATGGAGCCACGCCACGTCCGCCGAGATTCCTGACCGCGCAAAGTAGTTCGCCCCTCGGCCATACCACGCCGGCCCGTCGTCGCGCGGATCGTCGACTCCTCCGAGAAATGCACTTCGGACAAGTGTGGGTTGGACTGCGATGTGCAGTGAACGCCCGGCAATGTTCCCCGAAAAGACCGATTGCAACGACGCTCGCTGGGCAAGACATACCGACCCGTCGCCGATGACGTCACGATCGCTGCGCCCCGCTGCGTCGACGCTCGAGAGTCGCGCGCGCGGTGAGAGCGTCGAGAGCTGACGCGTTCCGGCAATGCACGTCGACTGTGAGCGCCCCTGCTCCGCAAAGATGACCCAAGCAATCGCGAAAATCGTAATGCTGTTCCTGACGGTGCCGGCGCTGGCCTTCGCCCAAGGAACGAATTGGAATGAGACGTGGGTCGGAAGCGAGTGGGAGATATATGCGCGCGCCCTCGCCGATCGCGGATTGCTCTCGACCGAACCGTGGTCGGTGCGTCCATTCGCGCCACAGGTCTTGCGGCGATGGGCCGGCGCGAACCGCGCCGACACGAATTCCACGTTCATCGTCTTACGGCCGTCCATTTCGACGTCGAACAACTCCGGCTTCGCTTGGGGGATGCAGGATGGACCCGTGTGGCAGGGTCGCGGCATCAACGCGTGGGGAACGGCTGGACTCGCTCTCCACTTCGGCCCGTTGAGCGCACGGATCGAGCCACTCGTCGAGTACGGTCAGAACCGCGCGTTTATGCTGGAACCAGTCAAAAGCGGATCCTCGTCACCGTTCGTCGACGACATGCGCCCCGGCTCGATCGACGAGCCGCAAAGATTCGGCAATTCGAGTTTCCATATCGTCGACCCCGGCCAGAGCTTCATTCGACTCGACGGTTTCGGCCTCACTACCGGCTTCTCGACGGAAGACATCTTCTGGGGTCCCGGCGTCCGCCAAGCGCTTCTCCTCGACGCAAACGCCGCCGGCTTTCCGCACATCTTCATCGGAACGAGCCACGGGATCTCGACCCCCGTCGGCCGCTTTCACGCACAGTTGATCTACGGTCGGCTCGAGCAGTCCGATTACTCGCCGCCGAGTGCGAGCAAATCGCGTTTCGGCTCAGGGGGAATCGCGGTCTGGATGCCGCCGTCGCAACCGATCGAGATCGGCGTCGCACGATTCTATCATCGAGAATGGCCGGCGAAATTTACGGCGCGCGACCTCTTCGTCCCCTTTGGCTCCCTCGTTCGAAACCCTGAAGCCGAGATCACGGGCGCGCCAGAAAACCAACTGCTGTCCGTCTTCGCGACGATTCGCGTTCCGAAATCGGGCTTCGAGATCTTCGGCGAATTCGGTAAAAACGATCGGAACTCCGATCTCCGTGACGCGCTCGCCGAACCGGAGCACAACAGCGCATGGATGCTCGGCACCTTCAAGGTGATCGGCATGCCGGAATCGTCGTCGCCGTTTTGGACACTGCGCGTCGAAGTCGGCAACGGACGCGTCGCCGCACTGCAGGACATCGGTCGCGAACAATCGACTTTCTACGATCACACGACACTCACGCAGGGACACACGGAATCCGGCCAACTGCTCGGATCTCCGCTGATCGATCGCTCCGGCGGTGTCGATTTCTCGCTCGATCGATGGACGACGCGCGGACGACTCGGGCTCGCGATCTTCGAGCGACAGATGCCCGGCGATCTGCAGGTTGGATTGCCGGCGGATCAGCTTCGCACGCAGTGGGACGTTGGCGTCACCGGATTTCGAGCCTTCGGCAAGTCCGACGTCACATTCGCCGTCGGGCATGTCTGGGATCTCGACCGCTTCCCCAAGACGGACGTCGGCAACACATACGTGCGGCTCGGACTTCGCGCCGGTCTGCCGTAGTTTCGTCGTAAGAATGCACGTCCACCCGCCATGAAAGTCGCGATCGTCCACGAGTGGCTCACGACGCTCGGCGGATCCGAGCTCGTGCTGCGCGAGCTGCTCCGCGTCTTTCCGGACGCGGGGGTCTTCACGCTGGTCGACAAAATGGCGCCCGACGATCGCGCGTTCATCGGCGTCAGCGAGGTGACGACGTCGTTTCTCGACGCGATGCCCGGCGTTGGCGCGAAATATCGATCGCTCCTTCCGCTCTATCCCGCCGCCGTTCGCGGTCTCGACGTCAGCGGGTTCGACGTCGTGATCTCGAACTCGCATTCCGTCGCGAAGAACGTGCGCACTCGCGCCGGGCAGCTGCACATCTCGTACTGCCTTTCCCCGATGCGATACGCGTGGGATCTGCGCGAGCAGTATCTGCGAGAGTCCGGATTGAGCGACGGTGTTCGCGGTGTGATGGCGCGGACGCTTCTCGACGCGCTGCAGCGGTGGGATCGTGCCCGGTCGGTGGACGTCGACGTCTTCGTCACACTCTCGCACTATATCGCGGATCGCATTCAGCGGGCTTACGGCCGTCCCTCTACCGTGATCTATCCGCCCGTGGACGTCGATTTCTTCACCCCCGGCCCGCGCGACGAATCGCTCGGCGACTACTACGCGACAGTGAGCCGCTTCGTGCCCTATAAACGTGTCGACGTCATCGCGCGCGCGTTTGCCGAGCTGCCTGATCGCAAGCTCGTGATCGTCGGCGGCGGTCCCGATGCCGAGAAAGTGAAGGCGGCGTGCGGACCGAACGTGACCATGCTCGGTCGCGCCAGCCGCGATCGAGTGCGTGACGTGCTTCGCGGTGCCACCGCGTTCCTATTTGCCGCCGAGGAGGACTTTGGCATCGCGCCCGTCGAAGCGCAGGCGTGCGGAGCTCCAGTGATCGCGTTCGGCCGCGGCGGAGCGCTGGAGACGGTCGTCGGCGCGGACGACGCACAGCGAACCGGTCTGTTCTTCGGGGAGCAAACGCCGGCGGCGATCGCCGCGGCAATTAGAGAATTCGAAAGCCCGCGAACACGAATTTCACGCGCCGCATGCCGCGCGAACGCTGAGCGCTTCAGCGAAGCGCGCTTTCGCCGGGAGTTTGGATCGCTTGTCGCTGCGCAGTGGGAGCGATTTCGGCCTGGAGGATCGTCCGCGCCGTCCTGACCACCACCTCGACCGAGATGCTCGACATGCACTCGTTGTCGGCGCACTGGGCAAACTCGCGTCCGTCGTAACACGGGCGACACGCGAGATGTTCTCCGCCCCACAAGACGGTGGTTTTGTCGTCCGCTGGGACGAAGGTCGAGGGCGGCGTTGGGCCGAACAACGCGATGAGCCGCGTGCCAACAAGACGAGCCAGATGCATCGGCCCCGTATCGTGTGCGATGACGAGATCGCAACCGGCCAACAGATCGAGCGTCTCGGGGATCGACGTTCGTCCGACGTAGCTCGACACAGCGATGCCCGAAAAGTGAGGTCGAACCCACTCGTCGCTCGTGTTTCCGACCAACGCGACGTCGAACCCTTCGTGGGCGAGCGCTCGCGCGAGCTCGACATAGTGGCCGACGGGCCAGCGTTTGAGCGCGCTCTCCCGCAGGACGTTTCTTGCTCCGCCGGGAACGATCGCCACTCTGGGCCTATCACCGCGCGGCGTCGGCGAAAGTGCCTTGAGTCTGCCGAGCGGGAAATGTCCCGGCATCGGGCCCTCGTCGAGTTCGTCCATCAATCGCGCTGCCTCGTCGCCGAGATATCGGCCGGGAATGGGATTCGACGGTCGGACTCGAGGCTTGCGGGACTGTGCGATCACGCGCGCACCGCGAAGCATCGACGTGATGATCCGGTATCGCAGATCCGGGTGCAGCAGATACGCGACGTCGAACCGCGCGGCGTCTAGGCCGGGCCAGAGCGAAAGAAGGACCCGAAGGCGAGCGAGAGAGCCGCCCGCGAGCAGCCGCTTTTCGTCGATGGCGATAACCTCGTCGACGTCGGCGAAACACTCGACGAGCGGCGCGGCGATCCGTCCGCACAACCAGGTGATGTGCGCATCGGGTTTGGCGTCGCGCAGCCGTCTGGCCAGCGACGACGCCATGACGACGTCGCCGATGGCCGCGAGGCGGATGATGAGAATTTTCTCACGCCGCGACATTTCGCCTCGCGCACAGAGTGATTGTCGCCGCCGCCACCAAGAGTCCGAGCGCGGCCCCGGCGACAACGTCGACGCCGTAGTGAAATCCGCCATAGACCGCGCCGAGTCCGACGAGCAGCGCGATGATCGTCGCGACGACGCCGATGCGCGGCTGCCAGCGGAGCGCCATCACCGCCTGCGCAGTGCTCACCGCCATGTGCGACGACGGGAATGCCGCCCCGCGCGACGACCCGGCCGCCAGCAGGGCAAGCGTCAATCGCCGCACTGGCCCGTTCGGTACGACCGGGGTCCACAAATAGCGCGGACCCTCGACCGGCGCGATCGCGAAGATGGTCCAGCAGATCGCGTAGACAAATGTGAGCGACGCAACGGTTTCCGCATACCCGCGACGCTCTTTCCGAGCGTACAGAAGAAGAGGCGGAACGAAGATCGTCGGATAGTACGCGAGATAGCCGAGGTGAAGCACCTCGCTGACCGCCATGTTCGGCACGGTTGTCGCAAAAGCCCGCGATGCCTGAACGCCGAACAGGGACTTCTCCCATTCCTGCACGACGTCGTCATGAAACGAGCTCCCCAATGCGGCGATCAACAGCGGAATCTCGGCGTAGAGAATCGGCGCGACGACCAACGGGAGCAGATCGCCGATCGCTCGCGCTGGTTTGCGACGGTCGACCAGTGTCCACGCGGCGATCAAGACGCCGGCCACGTGACACGCCGCAAGCGTCGTGTGCCCGTCCGTTCCGAGCAACACGCCGGACATCGCGAGATATCCGCTCAGAATCACAAGCGCGGCGGCACGAGGACTGCGAGCGGCAAGCCTCGCATGCTCCTGGGGCACGCTCGTTCCTTCAATTACATTGGCTGACGTGTCCGTCGAGATCATCTCAGTCGAATCGTCGCGCGACCTACGCCGTTTTGTCGATCTCCCGTGGAAGATCTACAATCGAACGGACCATCCGGAGTGGGTTCCGCCCCTTCGCATCGCCGTCCGCGACGCCCTCGATCGAAAATCGAATCCGTTCTATCGCCACGCCGAGCGACAGCTCTTTCTCGCGCTGCGGAACGGACAGCCGGTTGGTCGAATCGCCGCCATCGAGAATCGCGCGCACAACGAGTTTCATTCGGACCGCGTCGGATTTTTCGGATTCTTTGAAAGCAAGAACGATCAGGAAGTCGCGAGCTCACTGTTCGCATCGGCCGAAACATGGCTCCGCGCCCGAAGACTCGACACCATGCGCGGCCCGATGAATCCATCGACCAACCACGAGTGCGGCATGCTCGTCGACGGCTTCCAGCATCATCCCGTCATCATGACGACGTGGAATCCGCGCTACTATCCGGGGCTTCTCGAGTCGGCCGGATTCCAAAAAGCAAAGGATCTGCTCGCGTACTTCTTTTCCACGCTCCCCGGTGAATACGCGTTCGAGCTCCCTGCTCGTTACCGCGAGCACGCCGAGCGCGCCCTCCGCGGCAAAGAGCTCGTGTTCCGCGACCTGGACATCGGCAGATTCGATCACGAAGTCGAACGATGCTGGGAGATCTACAATGCCGCGTGGGAACGGAACTGGGGGTTCTTTCCGATGTCGCGCGAGAGTTTTCTTCACGAGGCAAAGGTTCTCAAACACATCATCTGGCCCGACTTTGCCTTTATCGCCGAAGTGAATGGCGAACCTGCGGGTTTCATGATCATCGTGCCCGACTATCACCACGCGTTCAAGGCCGTCGGCAACGGACGTCTCTTTCCGACTGGCCTCTTCAAGATTCTCGCCGCGCGCTCGCGCCTCCGCACCGGACGCATCATGATCCTCGGCGCAAAGGCGGAGTTCCGCCGGCGCGGCATCTTCGCGCTGTTCGCACACGAGATGTTTCGCCGGGCGAAGGCGAAGACGATCGGCGCGGAAGCGTCGTGGATCCTCGAGGACAACGACAAGTTGAACCGCCCGCTTACCTCGATGGGCGCAAAGGAATATCGTCGCTGGCGGATTTACGATCGGGCAATCTCTAGCAACGCGGCGGCATGAGCATTTTCGAAAAGGTCAATGGATTCACGATGGCCCGCGCCGCTCAGGCGATGGGCATCTATCCGTACTTCACGCCGATTCAACAGACGACGGCCACGGAAGCACTCATCGACGGCCAGTGGCGCGTCATGGTCGGCTCGAACAACTATCTCGGCCTGACGCATCACCCGAAGGTGCTCGACGCCGCGCACCGCGCATCGTTGAAGTACGGGGTGGGCTCGACCGGCAGCCGCTTTCTGAACGGCACTCTCGATCTCCACTACGAGCTCGAGGCCCGTCTCGCGAAGTTCTTTCGCAAGGAATCCGCGCTCGTCTTCACCACCGGATATCAAGCGAGCCTCGGCGCGCTCGCCCCGCTGCTCGGCCGCAACGACCACGCGTACCTCGACCGCCTCGACCACGCATCGCTCGTCGACGCCGCGCGACTCGGCATGGGCGAGATTCATCGCTACACGCACGGTGATTTCGAGGGGCTTTCGCGTCAGCTCGAGAAAACTCCGGTCGATACCGGAAAGATCGTCGTCACCGACGGCGTATTCTCGATGGAGGGAAGCATCGCCGATCTGCCCCGGCTCGTGAGCGTCGCGAAGCAGCACAACGCAGCCGTTCTCGTCGACGAAGCTCACGCCCTCGGCGTGCTCGGCGACGATGGCGCGGGCAGCGTCAGTCACTTTGGTCTGCAGGACCAGGTCGATCTGGTTCTGGCAACGTTTTCGAAGTCACTCGCGTCGGTCGGCGGCGTCGTGGCCGGACCGGAGAACGTCATTCACTTCCTTCGGCATCACGCGCGCTCGCTGATTTTCACCGCGAGCATGCCGCCGGCGTCTGTCGCGGGCGTTCTCGCTGCGCTCGACATTCTGGAATCAGAACCGGAGCGTCGGGCGAAACTCTGGGAACACACCAATCGTGTCACCGCGGGATTCCGCGCACTGGGCTTCGAGCTCGGTGATACACAAACGCCGGTCATTCCGGTGATTGTCGGCGATCCATTTCGTGCCGCGACCGTATGGCGCGCGCTGTTCGACGACGGCGTGTTCACACACCCGATCGTGCCGCCCGCGGTGCCCGAGCACTCCTGTCGCATTCGCGTCTCGATGTCAGCAGAGCACACCGATGCGCAGGTCGACCGCGTGCTGAGCGCGTTCGAGCGCGTCAGCCATTTGGTGCCCCATCGGGAGCCAAGCGCGGCGTCGATCGCAACTTGAAGATCGGCCTCGTTTGCGATTGGTATCATCCGCGCGTCGGAGGCATCGAGCTTCACCTCCAGGACCTCGCCGCGCGGCTGACAGCGGCAGGACACGATATCGTCGTCATCACGCCGACACCAGGCGAGTCGGTCGTCGAGGGAATCGCGGTCCACCGTATTGCGGCGCCGCGAGCGCCGCGTTTCGAGTTTCTATATACCTCTCGGGCGCTCCGCGCGATTGGAGAGACGCTCGAGCAACAGAAGGTGGACGTCGCGCATTGCCACGTTAGCATCGTCTCACCCGCCGCACTCGGCGGAGCTGCGCAGGCGGTGCGACGCCGAATTCCGACGGTCCTGACCTTCCACTCCGTCGTTCCGCAGACTCGCCTCCTCGCTCGGGCGGCGAAGCTCGCCATCGGCACAGCGTCGTGGCCCGCGCGCTTCACCGCCGTCAGTGATCGCGTCGCCCGCGACGTTCGAGCGATCGCGGGGTCGCGGGAGATGACGCTGCTCCCGAACGGGATCGACGTCGGCGCGTGGCGATCGGCGCCATCGGGGCGCGATGAGCGAATTGTGAATCTCATTAGTGTCATGCGCTTGAACTCGAAGAAGCGGCCGCTCAAGCTCATCGACCTGATGCGCGCGCTCGGCGCTCGTCTTCCTATCGACGTGGACGTTCGCCTGACCATCGTCGGCGACGGCCCTGAACGCACCCCGCTCACACGGGCGATCTCCCGCTACGGCCTCGCGGATCGAATCACTCTCGCCGGTCGCCGATCACGTGACGAGATTCGCGCGCTTCTCGCCGCCAGCGATGTTTTCGTTCTGCCAACGGTGCGAGAGTCCTTCGGCATCGCGGCGCTCGAAGCTCGGTGCGCGGGGCTCCCGGTTGTCGCCATGCGCGCGTCCGGCGTCGCGGAGATCATCGAACACGGTCGCGAAGGACTCCTCGCCCGTTCGGATGTCGAGCTTGTCGACTGCGTTGCGGCGTTGATCGCGTATCCAGAACGGCGGCGCGCCATGGCGGACTACAATCGCTCGACGTCGCCCGCCTTCGACTGGCCGCAAGTGGTGGACGCACACCTGGCGGTCTATCGAGAAGCGATCGCGTTGTTATCGGGCTCGTCCTGAGGCGCGCCGCGCCGGAAGGATCGCTCTCCAGCCAAGGCCGTTCACCGTGAAAAACGAGTAGCCGACGCCGACAGCTGGAATCATGAAGCAGACATGCTGCACGATGGCCAGGCTTAGCGCGAGCTCCGGAGCGACGCCAAGGTACCGATAGACCAGGAACACGCTCGCCTCGTACGCGCCGAGGTTTCCAGGCGAGATCGGCAGCATCGTGGCGAGGATCACCGTCGCGAGGACGAGCACACTGCCCGCGAGCGGGACGCGCACGCCGTACGCCGCCTGCACCGAGATGATCGCGGCGAGCTCGGCGAGCTTCGTTCCGGCGACAAACGCCAGCGCTGCGGACGAGCGTCGAAAATTCCTGAGAACTTCCAGCTCGCTCGTCATGCGCGACACGACGACGAGCGTGAGCAGCCACGCGCCGACGACGACTAACACTGTCGTGAGCGCCGCACGCATCCACGTCGGAAGCGGAACCACAAGCGCCGCAAATACCAGCACCGCGACCTTCAATACGCCTTCGCCGAGTTGGTCGAGTGCGAGAACGGACAACGCGCCGCGTTGAGTCGTGTTCCCTCGCTTGATCAGTAGCACGACGGCTGACGCGTGCCCACCACCGAACGGGAGGGTGTTCATCAATGCTGACGAGATCGAGGTGATCTCGAGCATTCGAGCGAACGATACGTCCTGTTCGCCGCGCGACCGAAGCGTCCGCCAAAACATCGCCCAGCACGGGAGGATGGCCGCATTCGCCACCACGGCGATGAGCAGCCAACCCGGCTTCGCGTCGTGAAGCGCGGCTGCCGTTTTCCTCCAATCCACATTTCGCATCGCGGCGATGACGACGACCGTCAGCACGCCGAATCCAACGAGCTTGACCCACTGCCACGGCACGGAAGGCGCTCGACGCGTGAAAGCGGGCGCGCCAGGCTCTGGCAGCGTCATACCAATTCTCTCATCCGAACGAAGCGGGCGCCGCGCGATACGTACGATTCGAGAACGTCTCGCACGCAAGCCAGGGCGATGTCGCCCGTTTTGAATCGGCAGTCGAGGCGAAGCTTTTCGCGTCGAAGATCCACGAACTCCCACGGGTGAACGAAGAGCACGACCGGATCGGATAATGCGGCGAGGTACGCGCTTCGAAGCGGACGCGCGAGGCGCAGCACCGAGGACGTCACTGACGCCGGAACTCTACGAATCCGCGTGCGTGCTCGACTCCGGTAGTACGCGAGCTTGTACTTCGCGTGTGAGGAATCCACGGAGAAGTCATGCTCTTCGAGAAGGTCGAGGTACTCGTCGGGAAATCGCAGGTACGGCGCCCGGAAAGACGTCACGGTCGCGAAGCGCCGCAGAATCGCCGATGACTCTGCGATCTCTGCCCGCGCTGTCGAGCGGTCGAGACTCGTGAACGCAGTGTGCGTCATCCCGTGACATGCGAGCTCGTGGCCTTCCGCGACAACCCGCTCGACGCTTGCCGGGTACCGCTGCGCCACCTCGCCCGTCGTGAAGAACGTCCCGGGAACGCCGAGTTCCGCCAATGCGTCGAGCAACCCAGGCAGGCCGCGCTCGACGCCGCGAAATCCACTCAAGAACGGTGGGCAGTCCGGTTCGAGATCGACCGTGAACGCCACCGTCGGCCGCGCGCGTGTCATGGACGAACGGTAATCGCCGTGCGCACCAAGGCGTTCGTTCGATCTCGGCCGGCGACGAATGCAAAGTCCGTCACACGCTCGAGCCCAGCCGACAGGAGGACGCCGAGTCGACGTCCCGTGTCTGATTCCCAGGTTCCGAGAACCCGAGATCGTTTCTCAGCCGGATTTTGCTTCGTGAGCACGAAGTGGAATCCTTCCGTGTTTGGACCCGTGGTCGTCGACCCGTATTGGTTGCCGTTTCGAACTTCGAAGATGCCCTGAAGGGCGAAATATCCCGCCATCGTCTCGCCGTCGAGCGTGAGCGCTCCGGAGACGCCTCTCGGCCCGAGCGGATCGCCGAGAATTTGCCGATCTCGCTCGATCGGATAGTCCGTGTGTGTGTAGTAGCGAATCCCGGTCTGGCGATACTCCGCCCGAATTCCGAATCGCCCGCATTCGAACAAGCACGACAACGACGTTCCGGCGATGACGCCGCCGTCTTCGAGCAATGAGCTCCGAATGCGGCGAATATCGAAGTCGTCGACGTCGCCCTCGGCGTAGAGCTCGAATCCCCGCCAGCTCGGCATGCGCCAGTGAAAGTCGAGGCCCGCCATCTTGTTAGAGAATTGGAAATCGCTTCCCGAGCGAAAGACCGCGTCGATGAGCGGTACCGCATCGATGAGGCGGTCGCCGAAGCTTGCGGGCTGGCCGCCATTTCCGCCCATTGCGTCGATCACCTCGACGCCGATTTCGAAGCGTGGGTGTGGCAGCGCGGCGATGTGGTATCCGGCGAGCTTCGCGTGCGGATGCAGCTGGTCTGCGCCACCGAGGTCGGCGAGGAATCCGCTCGCGCGAATCGGCCCGAAGGCGCGAAGGATCCACGGCAACGCGAACGGAGCATCGTTCGAGAAGCGCACGAGATCCATCGTCGGCGCGTTGTCCGACAACAACAATCCGCCCGTCGGCGACTGTCCGAAGATGGTATAGTCGCGCCCCGCTTCGATCGAGAAGTTTCCGAAGAGAAGTCCAACCGAGGCCGATTGAATTGCGAGGTCGGCGTCCGAGCTGCCGGAGTTCCCGGATGCAGCCGTTAGGCGCGGGTTGAGCATCAGTGAGACGTGCGAGCCGAGCGGCGCCGCGCTTCGTGACTCGAGCGAGCCATTCCAATGGCCTTCCAGTGGCCTTCCCCCTCGATTGGCACTGAGTGGGTTGATCTCTGCGTCGAGCTGCCCATTGTCGTCCTTCGGCACACCGCGGGACGGACTGTCCTCCGCCACACCTTCGATGCAAATCGCGTCGAGGGGTCGGACGCGGGCTCGCGTGTATCGAGCAATGTCGCCGTCGATTGCCGGCTCAGCCCAACCTCGCGCCGATGGCGATCGATCGAGATTCCGCTTCGCCTCGTTCAAAAGGCGAAGAACCTCGCGTTCACTGAATGGTCGGGCTCCGACAAGCAGCGTGTCGATCAGTCCGGCGGCGGCAAGTCGATCGATGTCGCGGTATACGCGATCGTCGGGTGGTACGAACGGTGTCGCCTGCGCATGAGCCAGCGCTGGCAAGCAGCCGAGAGCCGTGATGAAGAGTGCGCGACGAATCATTCAGCGTGGGTCAGAGCCAGCCGTGTTCGCGATACCAGCGGTACGTCTCACAGAACCCCTTTTCGAGTGGCGTCTCCGGACCGACGGCGAGCTCACGGCGCGCAAGCGCACTCGAACAAACCCACGCGCGCGGCTTCGCGAGCGCGGTCTTTCCGCTCGTCCAGAGTCCCGCTTTGCCCCGCAGCTTCGCGACGACATCTCCCACTTGCGCGCCGGTCTCCACGACCCAGCTCGGAATCTCGACGTCGAGTCGTAGCCGCTGGCCGGCGCACTTCGCCGCAAGCGGAAACAGCTCAGCCCACTGCACTGGTTCTTCGTTCCCGAGGCAATACACGCGCCCGACTGCCTCATCAGTCAGCGCCGCGCTGACGATCGCAGTGGCGAGATCGCCCGCGTGAATGATCGAGATCCACTGCTGGCGATTGCCCGCGTGAAGTGCGAACCCGTGTGACGCGGCGCGAAAGAGCTCGAGGAAATCGCGGTCTCCAGGACCATACACGGCAGCAGGTCGTATGATGGTGAACGCCACGCCGCTCGATCGGACAATCGACTCTGCATCGAGCTTGCTCCGTCCGTACGCCTCGATCGGTGACGCCGGTGTCGTCTCGCTGACTGGATGCTCACGGGATACTGCCGGGCCGACAGCCGCAAGCGAGGAGATGAACACTACTCTCTCAACACCGGACGACTTCGCCGCCCCGACCACCCGTTCCGTCAACGCCACGTTCGAGGCCCGTAAACGCTCGATGCTCGGCGCTCGGGTAGCGCCGGCCGCATGCACCACGACATCCGCGCCGCGAAAGAGCTCTTCGATCCGCCCCCGCTGGAAATCGGCGCGGACCACGGCTCGCGCGTCCCACCCGCGTTCCGCAAACCGGCGGATGAGATGTTGCCCGATGAACCCGTTCGCTCCGGTGATCGCGACGATCATCGACGAACGATGACCGGCCCGTGGGCCGAGTGATAGAGGCAGCCTCGTGGGACACCACCCATCGGACCGACGCCGTGGTGCAACGTCTGCACAGAGCAAAACCACAAATTCACCCACGCCTCACCCACGCATGCCTGAGCACAACGCCTATCCCGGCGGTAATACCGCTTCCATTTGGCATGGCACCTATGTCGTGCCGACCTTCCCGAGTCTCGGCGGCGATGCGAAGGCGGACGTGTGCATCATCGGCGCGGGAATCGCCGGACTGTCGACCGCGTACTTTCTCGCGAAAGCCGGTAAGAAAGTCATCGTCGTGGACGACGGCACACTCGGCGGCGGCGAGTCCGGTCGCACGACCGCGCACATCTCAAACGCGATGGACGAGGGCATCTACCGACTCGAGCACGTCCACGGCACCGAGGGTGCGCGTCTTGTCGTGCAGAGCCACAGTGCCGCCATCGACCGAATCCAAAAGATCGTCGACGACGAGAAGATCGATTGCGACTTCGTGCGACTCGACGGTTTCCTCTTTCTCGGCGGCGATGATACCGAGGACCTTCTCGACACGGAGCTCGCGGCCGCGCACCGCGCCGGGCTGACGAGCGTCGCGAGACTCAACCGCGTCCCGAACATCGAGCCGAGCCTCGGTGCGTGTCTGCGATTTCCGAGTCAGGCGCAGTTTCACGTTCTCAAATATCTCGCCGGGCTGGCGAACGCCATCGTGCTCGCCGGCGGACGCATCTACAATGAGACGCACGTCGCGAGTGTTGAAGGCGGTACACCCTGCGTCGTTGAAACGAGCAAGAAGCACACGATCACCGCCGACGCCGTGTGCGTCTGTACGAACGCGTCGATCACCGACATGGTGAAGACGCACGTGAAACAGGCGCCCTATCGCAGCTTTGCGATCGCGGCCGTCGTACCTCGAGGATCCGTTCCGGTTGGTCTCTACTGGGACACTGAGGATCCATATCACTACGTCCGGCTCCAGCGGCTCGAAGATCCCTCTGGCAAGCTTGGCGACGAAAGCTTCGATGCGCTCATCGTCGGCGGAGAGGACCACAAGACCGGCCACGAAGACGACGCCGACGAGCGCTGGCGTTCTCTCGAGCGATGGACGCGAGCGCATTTTCCTCAAGCGCGCGAGATCATCTATCGATGGTCCGGGCAAGTGCTCGAGCCGAACGACTACATCGCGTTCATCGGTCGAAATCCCGACGGCGCCGAAAACGTCTACATGGCGTCCGGCGACTCAGGCCAAGGGATCACTCACGGCACAATTGCTGGGATGCTCATAAGTGATCTCATACTTGGCCTCCCGAATGAGTGGGAGACGCTGTACGATCCGCGACGCGTTTCCCTCCGCGCGACGCCGATCGAGCAGTTCGCGAAGGAGAACGCCGACGTCGCGAAGGTCTTTGTGAAGGACCATGTCGTTCCCGGCGAAGTCCACTCCGAGGACGAGATTCCGCGCGGCGAAGGTCGGTTGATGCGTCACGGCATGCACAAAGTCGCCGTCTATCGCGACGAGGGCGGGTCACTCCACAAGCACTCGGCCGTGTGTACCCACCTCAAGTGCATCGTACACTGGAACAGCGCGGAGAAGACGTGGGACTGTCCATGCCATGGCTCGCGCTTCGATCCCTACGGCACGGTGCTCAACGGGCCCGCGATCAGTGATCTCGAGCCCGTCGAAGAGTGATTCGTCGGCGAATCAGATGATCGTCCACTTGAACACGGCACGCATCGCGACCGCGACAAGCGCGAGGTCGGCGACGAGCTTCGCCCGGACGATGGCCTTTGAGGCAGACGAGCCACCAAACCACCGGCGTTTCACGACAACGGTCGCCAGCGCGTCCGCAAGCTCGCGCCCTGACGCCCACCGCTCCATTCGATCTTTCTTCAGGCAGCGCTCGATGACTTCCACCAGCGACTCGGGTGCATCGGGGACCAGCGACTTGAGTGGCACATACGAATCCGCGATGTGCTTCGCGGCGAGCGACTCGAACGTGATTCCATCGAACGGAAGCTCGGAGCTCAGCATGTAGTAGCCGAGGATGCCGAGCGAGTAGATGTCGCTGCGTCCGTCGATGTCGAGCTCACCAGCAGCCTGCTCGGGCGACATGTAGTGCGGCGTGCCGAAGGCGCGCGATTGATCGGCGCGAACTGGATCGAGCGACCGCGACAGCGCGACGCCGAAATCCGTCAGCATCGCGCGACCGCTGCCGCGCTCGAGCAAAATGTTTTCCGCTTTGAGGTCGCGGTGCACGACACCGTCCTGATGGGCGGAATCGAGCGCGAGCGCGAGATCGCGGATGATTCTCTGCACTTCGGTCGGATGAAGCTTCTTCTCGCGACGCATTCGTTCGGCCAGCGATTCGCCGTGCACGTACTTCATCACGATGTACACGAGCGGCGAGGCCGACGGATCCGCGAGGTCGCCGATCTCACCGAAGCCGTGGACCGAAACGATGTTGGGATGATTCAGCCGCGCCGTCATGCGAGCTTCGCGGCGGAAGCGCTCGCGGTGCTCCTCGGACGCGGTGAACTCGCAGCGAAGGACCTTGATGGCAACCAAACGATGCAGTGCGATATCGCGCGCAAGAAAGACGATCCCCATTCCGCCGCGACCGAGCTCGCGCACGATCTGGAACTGGGAACCGAGATGTTCGACGATTTGTTCTCGCTCCCATTCCGTCGGCACCGAAGGAAGCTCGCCAGAGATCGGCAGCTCGAGGGTGTCGGCGTATGGATCGACGAGATACGACAGGGAGCTCATGACTGTTACCGGAAGAACCAAGACCAAAGCGGAGCCAACGACGGCGTTGTTGCTCTTCACTCGTTCAGACACACCGATCGTCCGAAGGGTTTCCCCTAAAGAAGACGCATGCCCAGGTCGGCCCCTACGGAGCTCGTTCGACAGAAGTTACTGATCGGGCTCGCCGCCGATGTTCGTCGGTCGAAAGTGTTCAACATTGATTAGGACGCATCGCTCGATCGTGAGCCCTGGGGGTCATCCTGATGCCGCGCGAAACGTTGTAGCTGCGCTGCGCCGGTCAGCCCGATCGCCGGATCACCTGTCAATGCAGCATCATGTGCGTGAATGGAGCGACGTACTGCTGGAGCATCACGAGCACTCCAACCAGCGACGCAAGCGCCAGGCTATGAAGGAAGACGAAGCGAAGAATTCGCCATTCGTGGCCGACCCATTCCGTTGCGGTGCTCGCGACGCAAATGCTCTGCGCATCGATCATCTTTCCCATCACGCCGCCGGCGCTGTTTGCCGCGGCCATCAGCACCGGATTTAGTCCGAGCGAGCTCGCCGTGAGCTTCTGCAAGCTGCCGAACAAGACGTTCGACGACGTATCGCTGCCCGTCAGCGCGACGCCGAGCCATCCGAGCATCGCCGCGAAGAATGGATACGCGAAGCCGGTCTTCGCGAACGCGAGTCCGAGAATCGCGTCCTCGCCCGAGTAGCGCGTCGTGTATCCCAGCGCAAGCATCATCGCGATCGTCAACAGCGACGGCCACACTACGACGATGGTCTTTAGATATTTCTGAACGAGCTCCTTCGCCGAGTAGTGAAGGACGACCCCTGAGATGATCGCGGTGATGAGTATCGCGGTCCCGCTCGCCGAGAGCCAATTGAACAGAAACGCCGCTGGTTCGGCCGTCGGCTTCGGCACGACCGGCGGCATTCGCATGACCATCTTGTCGAGCCCCGGCATCGGAATGTTCGGCGCCGAGATGTTGTTCAGAGAAGTCTTAACTTGCGGCGTTCCCCATGCGAAGACGATGACGACCAGAATCGCCCACGGCGCCACCGCGACGCGAAACGGCAGCGCTTCTCCCGACGGCGTCGGCGGCGCCGCGTGCGCCGAGCCGCGTCGCCACTTCGTCAGAAACAGCGAGAGCGCCACCATGGAGCACGCCGCCGCGATGATGTCCACGAGCCAGGGCCCGTGATAGTTCGAGACCAAGAACTGTGGAATCGCGAACGCGGCGCCGGCCACGAACAGCGCCGGCCAGACCTCGAGCATGCCGCGAAATCCCGAATACGCCGCGATCAACCAAAACGGCACCAGCAGCGAGAAGATCGGAAGCTGACGGCCGATCATCGCGCTGAGTGTCCCGAGGTCGATCCCGGTCACGCCTTGGAGTGCGATCACCGGCGTACCGAGCGCGCCGAATGCGACCGGCGCCGTGTTCGCAATCAACGACAGCGCTGACGCCTCGAGGGGCGGAAACCCGAGTCCGATCAGCATCGCGCCCGTCACGGCGACCGGCGTTCCGAAGCCGGCCGCTCCCTCGAAGAACGCCCCGAAGCAAAATGCAATGAGAAGGAGCTGTAATCGTCTATCGTTCGTGATGCCGGTGATCGTTCGCTGAAGCGCGCGAAACACGCCGCGTTCTTCGGTGATCCGGTACATGAACATCACGTTCAACACGATCCATCCGATCGGCAGCAAACCGTAGGCAATACCGAGAACGGTGGCACGCGCGGCCATCGGCGCGGGCATTCCGATGACGCCGACCGCAACCGCAAGCGCAGCCGCCAGCCCCGCGATCGCCGCGGCATACGCGGGAACTCGGCGCAGCGCGAGGAGTCCTAAGAGGATGACGAGTGGGAGCGCCGCAGCAAGCGTAGAGAGCGGGCCATGCAACGGATCATAGTTCTGCTGCCAGGGCATCAAGGCTCCGATCGTCGAGAGTGGCTATACATCCTGACATGCCGATGATGGTGTACCGAATCCTTCGCCGCGCGAGCGCGATGATTATGACCGCCGCTGCCCTCGGCGGCTATACATCGGTTGCGGTTGCGCAGGCGAAAAAGGCGAGGGTGACGAAGCCCGCGCCGGTCGCGCCGAAGGTCCAAGCGGACACGGACGCCGACGACGATCTCTGGCCGATCACGACGCCCGCTCCGCTTCCCGGCGCAATTCTGCCGGCGAAGCGAGTCGTCGCGTTCTACGGCAATCCGCTCTCGAAGCGCATGGGCGTTCTCGGCGAGCTTCCGCCCGACGCCATGCTCGCTCGTCTCGACTCGGAGGTGGCCGCGTGGAATGCCGCCGATCCCACGACCCCCGTCCAGGCCGCGTTGCACATGATCGCTGTCGTCGCGTCCGACGGCCCGGGAACGTCAGGCAAGTACCGAACACGCATGGATAGCGCGTTGATCGAGAAGGTCTATAGCCTGGCGCAGCAGCGAAATGCCTTGCTCTTTCTCGATGTTCAGGTCGGCCAGGGAACGCTCCAAGAGGAGCTGCCTCGGCTTGCGAAGTTTCTAAAGCGACCCGACGTACACCTGGGAATCGACCCGGAGTTCTCGATGAAGCACGGCGAGGTTCCCGGTAAGAAGATCGGGACTTTCGACGCCGCGGATATCAACTACGCGTCGCGCTTTTTGCGGGATCTGGTAACGTCGGAGAGTTTGCCGCCGAAAGTCCTCGTCGTGCACCGGTTCACGCGTGACATGCTCACCGGTTACAGGAAGATCGAGCTCGATCCGCGCGTGCAAATCGTCATCAACATGGACGGCTGGGGACCACCGTCACTCAAGCGCGAATCGTATCGCCGGTACATCCACAAGTATCCGGTGGAGTATACGGGATTTAAACTTTTCTATAAGAACGATCGCAAAGACGGCGGACGCTTGATGACGCCCGCGGACGTTTTGGCGCTCAATCCGCGTCCGTTCTACATCCAGTATCAGTAGCCGCCGCGGTCATTCGGCGAGCCGCACGACCGGCTCATGTCGCACTGGGAAGTTCACCGACGCCGCGACGTAGCATTCCTCATGCGCCGCCTCGTGTAGGGCCCGCGCTTTCTCGAGACTCGATCCCTTCGCGATGGTGACGCGCGGACGAAGCACGACGTCGGTGAACCGAAGCTTCCCGTCCTTGATCGTCATCGTCCCTGATGCGTCGTCTTCATACGAGACGACATGCACGTCCGCTCTCGCACAGTCCGCGAGATAGCTGAGCAGATGACAGGTCGAGAGCGCGATGACGAGCATCTCTTCGGGATTGTACAGCGTCCCGTCGCCGCGGAAGATCGGATCAGCCGAACCGCGCACCGGTGCCTTCTCGCCGCATCGATACTCGTACTCTCGAGAGTAGCTGTGATATGACGTTGTCGGCCCGGAGCGCGCGCCCGTCCATTTCACCGTCGCACTGTAGTCGTGCCGTTCGTCGTCCTTTGGGTGGATGTTCATGCCGGAAAGTTAAATCCGGCGTCCACGTTGCCCTTTCCCCGTCGCCGTCGCCCGTCCCGCCGAGCGCCATCGCCGCGCGGCGAGCTACGGTCTTCGGGTTGAGCAATGTTACGATGGTGAGCATGAACGACCGAGCCTGTCCGCGGTCGCCATGTCCTGTCGTGCAGGGAGGTCAGTGGTGTTTCCGGACGCCGACCGTCTGATGACGACCGCGTTGAGCCGCGCGGAGCCTCAGTGCTCGGGGCCCGGATCGTCGCCGCGGGTGAACTTGCTGGCGAAGCAGTAACCGTCAAAACAAAGATCACAAAAAAGCGGCCGCCCCGTGACCGGACCGGCCGCTCGATGTGTTTGAAATGGCTAGGGACGGAATCGAACCGCCGACACGCGGATTTTCAGTCCGCTGCTCTACCAACTGAGCTACCTAGCCTCGCCAAAATGCTCGTAAATCGAGCCGGGTAAAGTACATCCGTGACGCCAGCCATGTCAAACGTTTCCGGACGCCGCGCGCGAGACGACTGGGTCGACAAGTCCCGCGCTTGGTACTCCCAAACGAGCCCGCAAGAGGTAGATTCTCGCCGCCATCCGTTCGACGAAAGTCATACTGCGCGCGTGCGGTGACTTGATCGTTACCGTGGTGTCGGGAGTACTCCACGCACCTTCGGTGATTTTCATGACTGGCCACGCGCTTCATTCCCTAGGCACGGCGACCTCACCCGATGCCTGCCCAAGGACCCCCCACCAGGACAGCCTATCCGTATGAACAGTTCACGCAGGTTGCTGCGAGGTGCCGCCGTTGTTTTCGCGGCACTCATCGGCGCAGCAAGCGCGCTCGGTGCGCAAGGTGTCTCCACCGGCGCAGTCAGTGGTGTCATCTCCGACGAAACAGGAAAGCCCATGGCGAGCGTCCAGGTCGCGGCGACGAACCGCACGACCGGCGCACGCACCGGGACGCTCACGAACCAAGAAGGTCGTTACTACCTCACTGCACTCGAAACGGGCGGACCGTACACGATCACCGTCCGACGTATCGGCTACGAGCCGCGCGACTCGAGCGGCATCTTCATCTCGCTTGGACAGAACATTCGCGTCGACATCACCCTCGCGAACAGAGTGCAGAGCCTCGCGGCGGTCAACGTCGTCGGCTCGACCTCTGGCGCCGTCTTCTCGGCATCCCACACAGGCGTCGAAACGACGATCACTGACTCGGCGATCGCCCGCCTCCCAACCCTGAATAGAAACTTCACCGACTTCGTGGCTCTCTCGCCGCAAGTCTCGACGAAAGGTCCAGGAAACTCCGGCGGCGGACAAAACAATCGCTTCAACGCGATTCAGATCGACGGCTCCGTCGCAAATGACCTCTTCGGCTTGAGCTCGACGCTGCAGCCGGGCGGCCTCGCGAGCGCAAAGCAGGTCTCCCTCGAAGCGGTGAAGGAATACCAGATCCTTCTTTCGCCCTTCGACATTCGCCAGGGCAACTTCACCGGCTTCCTCGTGAACGCCGTCACGAAGAGCGGCTCGAACGAATTTCACTCGACCGGCACCTATGCGACGCGTAACGAGAAGTTCGAACGCAACGTATCCTACCTGCGCAACGCGCCCTTTGATCAGTCGCAGGAAGGCTTCTGGCTCGGCGGTCCGATCGTCAAAGACAAACTGTTCTTCTCGATCGCCCCGGAATTCCAGCAGCAGAAAGCGCCGAACACAGGTCCGTACATTGGCCAGCCTTCGTCGGTCACGACGAAGCCGCCGGTTCAACAGCCGGCGGTCGACAGCCTTGTGAACATCCTTCAGTCGAAGTACGGCTTCGCCAACCCGGGCAACGCCGGCGTTTGGAATACGAACAATCCGCTGTCGAACATGTTCGCGCGCTTCGACCTCGTGAACCTGCCCGCGAACAGCCGTCTCGTTGCTCGCTATAACTACGTGAAGGCGAAGCAGGACGTCGTGAGCAATCGCTCCAGCACGCGCCTCGGCCTCACGAACAACGGCTATACGATCACCGACGGCACGAACAGCGAGCTCGCGCAGCTCTTCTCGTCATTCGGTAACGGTAGCTCGAACGAGCTGTTGGTTGGCTACACCAAGATCAACGACGTTCGCGCGGTGCCGATTCAGGCGCCCTTCGTCACGATTTCGCGCGTCTCGAACGGCACCGGCGGTACGGGGTCGATAACCGCCGGCACCGAAAACTCGTCGCAGGGCAACGAGCTCAATCAGGGCATCACGGAAGTCACCGACAACTACACGATCCCCTGGAAGGACCATCGCTTCACGCTCGGCACGCAGAACAAGTGGTATACGGTCCGCAACCTGTTCTCGCAGAACTCGCTCGGAAACTTCACGTTCGGCACGCTCGACTCGCTCCTCAACAACACGCCGAGCTCCGCGACGTTGGGTATCAAGCTGGACAACTCCGACGGCGCGGCGCACTTCACAGCGCGGACGCTCAGCTTCTACGGAGAGGACGAGTGGCAGGTCCGGAACAATCTGAACGTTACGCTCGGGCTTCGCCTCGATATGCCGGGCCTCACGTCCAAGCCGGGACTCAATCAGAATCTCCTAAACTCGGCGCTGGCGATCAACACGACCAATGTGCCGCAGAACATCAAACAGTGGTCGCCGCGCATTGGATTCAACTGGGACGTGACTGGTGATCAGGTCAACCAGATTCGCGGCGGCACCGGCTCGTTCACCGGTCAGCCGGCCTACGTGTGGCTCAGTAATCTGTTCGGCAACTCGGGCGTGAACGGCTACGCGAACCTCGCCTGCACGACGATGGCTAGCGCACCGGCGATGCAGCAGGCCGGCCAGCCGCTCGCCGCGAACTGCAAAGGCAGCTCGGGCACACCGGCAGTCACGCTGAACACGACCGATCCGAACCTGCACTTCCCGCAGACGTGGCGCAGCTCGCTCGGCTACGATCGGCGCTTGCCCTGGAATATGATCGGGACGGTCGAGGGCATGTACACGCGCAACATTCAAAACTTCTATTACCAGAACATCAATCTCGTCGACAACCCGATCGGGACCGATCGCAATGGCCGCGCGCTGTACGGCGATATCAGCTCGATCACGAGCAACACGCTGATTCCGACGCGCAAAGTCTCGACGATCGGCGACGTCATTCAGATCTCGAACGAGAAGACGCACGACTACGCGTGGAGCGTCACCGAGCAGCTCGTCAAGCGCTTCTCGAACAACTTCGAGGGCTCGGCGGCCTACACGTACAGCCGCTCGTACGATGTCTGGGATCTCACCTCATCGGTGGCGTTCTCGAACTGGCAGTTCGGCCGGTCGTACGCCGGGCGGCAGGACGCGCAGAATCTCTATCCGTCGAAATGGGATGCACCGCATCGCTTCGTCGTGAGTGGCGAGTACACCCTGCCCACGAAGACCGGCGTTTCGTTCTCGTGGATTGGCGAGTCGGGCGTTCCGTTCGAGTACATCTACGGCAGCGACATGAACGGCGACAACTCGGCCAATAACGATCTGCTGTACGTGCCGAAAAATGCGCACGACACGACGGAAATTCGCTTCGTCACGAACGGCAGCATCTCGGCAGCCGCCCAGGCGGATTCGCTGGAGAACTTCATCAACGGCCACCCCTGCATCAACTCGCAGCGCGGCACGATCATGCAGCGCAACTCGTGTCGCACGCCCTGGGACAAGGTCGTGAACATGTCGATCCGGCAAACGCTTCCGACGCTTCAGGGCAAGAACTTCATCGTCCAGCTCGACATCTTCAACTTCCTCAACCTGCTCAACAAGAACTGGGGCGCTCGCGACTTCGGTTCGACGAACAGTCAGTCGCTCTTGACCCGTCGCTCGTACATCATCACCCCGGGTCACACGGCGAAGGTCGCCGACCAGGCACAACCGCAGTTCAACTACAACGTGAACTTCAATCAGTTCAACACGCAGAACGTGCAGTCGAACTACGTGATGAACCTGCAACTGAAGTACTCCTTCTAGATGGGCTCGGTGGCATAGGACGAAGGGGTGCTCGAGAGAGCGCCCCTTCTTCGTTTTGATCGCGCATGAAAGCGCGCTCGACTTTAGAGTTTCTGAATCACGGCGCGGCGCGTGCGCCGACGCGCGCACGAATCACCGACTTGATTCCGCCTCGAATGTTGAAGTCGCCAACGACTTCCATCCATTTCGGTTGCGTCGCTTTCGACAGATCGTCGAGTATGCGGTTGACGGCACGCTCGTAAAAAATTCCGTCGTTGCGAAAGCTCCAGAGGTAGAGCTTTAAGCTTTTGAGCTCGACGCAGACGTCGGCGGGAACGTACGTGATAAAGATCGTTCCGAAATCCGGCGCCCCACCAGCAAGCGCGCGCAGCTCGTCCGCGTCGCTCTCGATGCCGCCGAGCGGACACAGTGAAGTAAACTCCGGACATTCCATCGCGATCTCGTAATCGCGTCCGGGGTACGGATTCGGAAAGGTCTCGAGTATTTCGGCGTTTGGCATGAAGAAACAATAAGGGCTGGCGGCTCTACGTACCGGCTCACATATTCGGTTTGGGGCTGGCGCTATGCGCCGGTCATCGCCGCCGCGAGAACGGCGTGGCGGTACCGCCCCCCGGCATAGACCGGGGGGCTCTTTTTTATGGCGTTCCGCACACCACGCGAAGCCGAGAAGTCTTGCCGGGTAGTCGTCCCCAGCCGCGAAGCGGCGAAGAACCGCCTCGCGACGATGCGATTAGCGGAGCCGCGCCTGGACCGTTATCGGTCTCGCAACGACCGCGAGACTTCCTCGAGCACTTTTCGCTCGTCGGTCGTGAGGCTATCGATGCCGTGCTCTGAAATCTTGTCGAGCACGCGATTGAGCTCGTCGGCTTTCGGATCGCGTCGACGGGCCGAAGGCGTTACGGCGACGACGCGCTTCGACGCGATGGCTTTGCTCTTCGCGACGATGTCATCGACTTCATCGCCACGCTCGCGTCGGGGAAGATTCCGCGGAATTGCGCGAGGCGGCTCATCTGCGTCCGGAAGATTCGCGACCCTCTGGCGAACCTGATCGATCGCGGTGCTCGCGCCCATTCGAACGTAGATGTAGGCGACGAGCGCGCCGCCGACGTGCGCAAAGTACGCGAGGTTCATCCCGTCGGTCGTGCCGATGAGGCCAAGTACGATATTGAAGCCGAACATGCCCGCCGCGAGCGTGCGCGCGCGCACTGGCACCGTGAACATGAGCGCGAGCTCGTCGTCCGGCCACTGCATCGCGTACGCGGTGAGCACGCCGAACACCGCAGCCGATGAGCCCACCAAGCCGCCGCCGCGAATGAACAACATATGGAACGCGACGCCGCCGAGCGCGCAGAGCGCGTAGAACCACGTGAACTTCTTCGCGCCCCAGGTGTGCTCGAGGCGCGGTCCGAACACGTATAGCGCGTACATGTTTGCGACGAAGTGCAGCACACCCGCGTGAACGAACACGTATGTCAGCGCCGTCCACCAGCGAGCCGGCAGCGCATTGCTGTCGAAGCTGAGCCACGCGGCGATGTTCGTATACGGCACCCCGGCCAGCTGCAGCACGATCACGGCGAGGTTGACCGCGATGATGGCTTGCACCGCCGGCGTCAGGCGGGGAGGTACTTCTTGTTCCAACGTGGTCGGATGCGACATACCGCTGCGAGTTACCGAGAAAAGGCCCTTTGCTAAATAACACGACTACGAAACGACGGTTCCGGTCACCCGGAGACTGTCGGACTCAACGCATGCCGGTCGGCGGCGGCAGCCGGAGGGCTAGCCGCACGTCTCCATGAATCCCTGAAAGTCGTTCGAAGAGCGTCGTCCAGCGACGGTCTCGATCCACCGGCGTTGCCGGCCCAGGGTGTACAACAACTGAGGTTGCCGCGCTCATGTCATGTGCGCGCTCGACAATCCGCAGGAAATGCGCGTCCGTCGAGTTCGCGTCCGCGTTGATCACCAACGCGTGCGCAACACCTGACTCGGCCGCCACCTTCAGCGATTCGATGGCGCGATCGCTCTGCATCTCGATCGTTCCACCCTCCACCGTCACCTGCACCAATTTCAAGAATTTCCGAACCTCGGCGATTTCCGCTGGACGTTGTCCATCAGTATCCAACATCACGGGAAGCTCCGTGGTCACTTTTTCGAGCGCCGCGCTGATGTATTCGACGTTCGCGAGCGGATCGCGCCCAGAGATCGAGATCGAATGAAACTTCGAGCGAGAGGTGCCACGACGAATTTCACTCGCGAGCGCGTCGGCGGTATACATGGTCGCCGTCTCAGCCTCCGCAGCAAATCGCACGAAGAGCTGACGTCTCCCGGCCCATAGGCCCTGCGCCTGCAGCCCTGCTGGGATCCCCGCGAGCGCCGCGGTAGGACCCGCAACTTGTGACATCACTTTCCTCCGCGCCCATCGAGCGCGAGTTGCACGATGCGGTCGCACAATTCGGGAAACGTGATCCCCGCCGCCGCGGCCGCCTGCGGAATAAGGCTCGTCTGCGTCATTCCCGGAAGCGTGTTCGCCTCGAGACAATAGAATGTACCGTTCCCCCCCATTCGGAAATCGATCCTCGCGTAGCCGCGAAGCTTAAGCGCGTCGAACGCGAGACGTGCGAACCGCTGAACCTCGGCGGCTTCCTCTTCAGAAAGTTTGGCCGGAAACTCCTCCACCGCCATGCCGGGTGTGTACTTGCACTCGTAGTCGTAGATCTCGTGCTTGGCGATGATCTCTCCAACGGGGAGTGTTTCGCCGCCAAGGACTCCGACGGTGAACTCTCGCCCGGCAATGAATCGTTCCACCATGACTTCGTCGTCGTGCTCGAACGCCGCCTCGATCGCCGTCTGCAGCTCGTCCGCAGATTTTACGACCGTGAGGCCAACCGTTGATCCTTGCTTGGACGGTTTGACAATCACAGGAAAGCCAAGCGTTGCCTCGACCTGCTCGACGGTGACCGGCGCCATGAGCCAGTCCGCCGTTGGAACCCCGGCCGCCCGAAAGAGGTGCTTGGACAAATCCTTGTCCATGGCGAGGGCGCTCGCTAGATGACCGCTGCCGGTATAAGGAACGCCGGTCAGATCCAGGAGCGCTTGCAAAGTTCCGTCTTCTCCCTGCCCGCCGTGCAACGCGAGAAACAGCACGTCGGCCTGCGGGAGCGCCCGGAGCGTTCCCTGCATCGCCGCATTCATTCGGACGAGCGACTTCGTGTCGGGTGGAATCGTCTTGACCACGCCGCCCGCCAGCAGTTTCTGCTCGTCCGCCGACGTCAGCAGTCCCGACACAGTGTCCACGGCGACGACCTCGTGACCCCGCGCGCGCAGCGCTTCGGTGATCCGAATCCCCGAGGCGAGCGAAACGTCGCGCTCTGACGACGTGCCCCCCATCAGCACCGCGATTCGCAGTTTCATCGGGCCATGAGGTAGTTCAACATGTCCGAGCGCGTCACGATTCCCTGCACCGTGCCGTCCGAGCGCACCAACACCGCGGGATTCGACTTCGACAACAGCTTCGCGACCGAGTCGACTGGCTGTTGGATGTCGACGACCGGAAACGGTGCGTCCATGACTTCGCCGACTGTCGAGTCGAGCAGCTTCGTATTGTCGAGGCTCTTCGCCGACAAGGACCAGTCGCTGACCGACCCAACGCAGTTCGAGCCGTCCATCACCGGCAGCTGTGACACGTCGTGGAGCGACATGAGCCGCAGCGCTTGGCGAACCGTTGTTCCCGTCGTGACGCTCACGATGCCCGGCGTATCGCCATCGTCGCGATGCTTTGCGCTGAGAACGTAGTTGAGCGTCGTGCGGTCGGCCTCGAGGAGCTGGTTCTCCCGCATCCACTCGTCGTTGTACAGCTTCGAGAGATAGCGCTCACCGGTGTCCGGAAGCGGCGCGACGACGAGCGCATTGGGGTCATCGAGACGCCGGGCGACATGCAGCGCGACCTGCACGATCAAGCCGCTCGACCCGCCGACGAACAGGCCCTCTTCCCGCGTCAGTCGACGAGCCATCGCGAACGACTCTTTATCGCTCACCGTCATGAAATCGTCGATGATGCCCATGTCGAGCGTTCCAGGAATCTTGTCCTGTCCGACGCCTTCCACCTTGTACGGCACACCTTCCGGCTTGCCCTCCCCTTTGGTGCGCCACATTTCCGCGAGCACTGATCCGACGGGATCGCCCGCGATGATTTGGATCTTTGAATTCTTCTCTTTTAAATAGCGCCCGACGCCGGTGATCGTGCCGCCCGTTCCCGCGGCATACACGAAATGCGTGACGCGGCCTTCGGTCTGTTCCCAGATCTCCGGTCCGGTCGTGTCGTAGTGCGCCTGCGAGTTCGCGTCGTTGTAGAACTGGTTTGCGAGAATCGCGTTCGGTGTTTCGTGCGCGATTCGCTTCGCCATCATCACGTAGTTGTCGGGATGATCCGGTGGAACGGCCGTCGGTGTCACGATGACCTCGGCGCCAAACGCCTTGAGCAGCCGAACCTTCTCCTGCGACATCTTGTCGGGCATCGTGAAGATGCATCGGTATCCCTTCGATGCCGCCGCAATCGCGAGACCGATGCCGGTGTTGCCACTCGTGCCCTCGACGATCGTCCCACCGGCCTTCAGTCGCCCTTCGCGCTCGGCTTGCTCGATGATGGGCTGGCCGATCCGGTCCTTGATCGAACCGCCGGGATTGAAGAACTCGGCTTTGGCGTACACCGGCGTCCGAATGCCGCGCGTGACGCGGTTCAGACGAATGAGAGGCGTCCAGCCGATGAGGTCCCGTACATCAGTGTACGGACGTCGATTGCGTTCCATGGGACGGTGTTAGAGAACTCGAATAGGCGGACACTCGCCGCCTCGATGTCAATCTAAGACCCGCCGTTCCCACAGGCGACACGCGACTGACCGCGCGTCATCCGAGCTGCTTCGCCTGTTCGACGAACTTTGCCAGCGTCGTCAGTGCGTCGATCGGGGTCATGCTGTTGACGTCGATCTCCGCCAGGCGATCGACGATCGGATTCGGCGCGGGCGCGAACAGGGCGAGTTGATCCGTAGGCTGAACCGGAGTTCGACCCGTATCTCGGCCACCGCCAAGATGTTCGCCCTCCAGAAGAGCGAGTATGGCTCGCGCTCGCGAAATGACCGATGACGGCAGCCCGGCGAGCCGGCCGACTTCGATGCCGTACGACCGGTCGGCGCCCCCCGCCTGCAGCCGGTGCAGAAACAGGATCTGATCTCCGACCTCGCGAACCGCGACATTGAAATTTCGTAGAGCCGCGAGCTGCTGCGAGAGTTGTGTCAGCTCGTGATAGTGCGTTGCGAATACCGTCTTGCAGCCGACCCCTTCGTGCAGATGCTCGGTCACCGCCCAGGCGATCGAAACGCCGTCGTACGTCGCCGTTCCGCGCCCGATTTCGTCGAGAAGCACGAGGCTGCGCGCCGTTGCCGTATGTAGAATCGCACTCGTCTCGGTCATCTCGACCATGAACGTCGATTGCCCGCGAACGAGGTTGTCGCTCGCGCCGACGCGAGTAAAGATCCGGTCGACGACACCGACCCGGGCAGCGCTCGCCGGAACGAAGGACCCGACCTGGGCCATCAGCGCGATCAGCCCGATCTGGCGCAGCACGGTGGATTTACCGGCCATGTTCGGCCCGGTGAGAATGATCATCCGGGCGTCGGTCGCGAGCGTGAGATCGTTCGGAATGAACTTGTCCCGCGGCATCATCCGCTCCACGACAGGATGCCGCCCCGCGACGATCTCGAGATCGAAGTCCTCGGTGATCGTCGGTCGAACGTATCCCTCCCGCGCCGCGACCTCCGCCAACGTGCTGAGTACGTCGAGCTCGGCGATCGCGCGCGCGATGTGCTGAAGACGATTGATCTCCGCACCGGCCTTGCTCCGCGCGCCCTCGAACAATTCGCGCTCGCGCGACTCGATGCGCTCCGCGGCGCTCAGCACGCGCTCCTCGTACTGCTTGAGCGCCGGCGTAACGAATCGCTCCCCCGACGTGATGGTCTGTCGGCGCTGATAGTCTGACGGAACCGATGAAAGGTTCGAGTTCGTGACCTCGATGTAGTAGCCGAAGACTTTGTTGAATCCGACTTTGAGCGACGAAATCCCTGTGCGAGCACGCTCATCCATCTGAATTCTTGCGATCGCATCGCGCCCGCCGTCGCGCAGCCCGCGCAATTCATCGAGCTCCGCGTCGATGCCCGCTGCGATCGTCGCGTCGTCGCCGATCGAGAGCGGCGGCCGCTCGACCAGCACACTGCAGATGTGGGACGCAAGAGAGGCAGCATCGTCCCACGAATCGAGAATCGCGCGAAGACGTCCCGCGTCTCCGGCGAGTTCCGCGAGCGCCGCCGCCACCGCGGGAAGCGCCGTGAGCGAGTCGCCGAGTGCGCGAAGCTCGCGCGGTGTGCTGCGGGACGCCGCTGCCTTCGCAGCGAGTCGCTCGACGTCGCGTACATCATCGATCGCCGATCGCATTGCTTCACGCGAAACGAAGGCGGCGCTCAGCGTTGATACTGCGTCGAGCCGCGCGTCGATTGCCTCGCGAGACACGAGCGGCGCGAGAATCCACTGGCGCAACAGTCGCGCGCCCATCGGGGTTCCGGTTCTATCGAGCACCGAGAGCAGCGTGCCATCGACACCACCATCTCGCAGCGACTCCACGAGCTCGAGATTTCGACGTGTCATCTCGTCGAGCGGCATGCAGCCACCGCGTCGCTCGACGCTTGGTCGAGCGAGCTGCGGGAGGCCTGCGGGTTGTAACTCGCGGAGATAGCGCAGTAACGCACCCGCGGCCGAGACCGCGGGTGCGTCCATCGCGTCGATTCCGAGACCGTCGAGTGAGAGCAGCCCGTATTGTCGCGCGAGGTCCTCACGAGCGATCGAGACGTCGAACTCCCATACGTCTCGCTCGGTGACCAGCGCCTCACTGCGCGACGCGGGCAGGGACATGCGCAATCCGGCGGGCACCAACAGCTCGCGCGGAGAAAGACGCGCGAGCAATGGATCGAGCTCCTCTGGATCCGTAACGATCAATCGGACTTCGCCAGTGGAGACGTCCGCCGCCGCAACCCCGACGACGAGCGACACCTGCTCCTTCTTTCCCGCCCCTGCTGGCTGCTCGGACGTCGCGACCGCGCAGACGAAGTTGTTCCGCGACCCGTCGAGGAGATCATCGGCGAACGCCACGCCTGGCGTAACCGTCTCGATCACCTCTCTTCGAACGACGCCTTTCGCGACTTTGGGATCTTCGACTTGCTCGCAGATCGCCACGCGAAAGCCGCGCTGCACCAGACGGCGAACGTAGTCGCTCGCCGCCTTCACCGGCACACCGGCAAGCGGCACTTCGGCTGCCGCACCATTGTTTCTCGATGTAAGCGTCAGCCCGAGAACGCGCGACGCGGTTTCCGCATCGTCGTAAAACATCTCGTAAAACTCTCCCATGCGAAAAAACAGGATCGCGTTCTGGTGACGCGCCTTGATCTCTCGATACTGCTGCATGAGCGGCGTCGCCGTCACGGTTGTCACTTCTCTTCCGCGCCGATTTCGGTGACGAACGCATCGATCTTCTTGGCCTTTAGCTCGCGCGCCGCAGCCGCCGCCGCCGCACGGGTTGCGTAATGCCCGATCCGGACGCGATAGACTTTCGTGACACCGACGAGTCTCGCGTCGAGTCCGCGGGCCTTTAATCGATTCGTGAGCTTCAGTGCGTCGTTCTTCGAGTTGTATGAGGCAACCTGCAACGTGTATTTGCCCTTCGCCGCGGCGGATCCCGCCTTGGTAGTCGAGTCCTTTGTCGCTCCCGCCGCTCCAGCCGGGGGAGCATTGATTTTCGTCGTATCGACGCTCGCGCATCGAGGCGAGTAGTAGTCGAGTTGGTTCCGCAGCTCGACCTGGTCTTCCGGCACGTCGCGCAAAGCGCGTCCGAGCGCGACGCACGCGTGTTGTGCATCGCCGGCGTCGAACGACGTTCGCACGAGGAGCAAACCGGCGCGACCTCGCTCCGCATGAGTAGGGTTTTCTAACAGAAATCGATCGAGGTGCACGGTCGCCGCCGCGCGGTCACCGCGCGCCGCCTCGATCTGAGCGAGCTGGTACAGCGCGTCGCCGGCGTGGGCCGAGTTCGGAAAGTCGACAATGATTCGGCGATAGTCGCGCTCTGCGTCGCCGCTCGTCGCCGCAAGTGCCGCTCGCCAGTAGATCGCCTCAGCGTACGCCGGAGCGTCGGGAGTGGTCGCCGCGACGACGGAGTCGATCAGCAGACGCCCTGCGGATCCGTTGCCGTTCACGACGAGTTGTCGCGCGCGTGCGAACACCGAGTCGACCGCCGCGGGACGCGAGGCCGCGCCGACTTGAGCAATGAGCGGCGGCGCTGAACACGCGACGATAGCGATCGCGAGAAAAGAAGCGGTATACGAACGTGTCCGCACGGCGACTCCTACGCAGCGCGTTGGCGAAGCGGCGACGTGCACAGTCGCAGCACAAGCGTCGCCAACACCTGCTCGTCTGATGAGAGGCGCGTCGTTTTGAGCGCCGTATCCGTTTCGAGCAACGCATCCAATGCCGAGTCGATCGCGAATGGAGTCCATGTGTCGGAGGCGCGCGCGCACGTCGAGACAAACTCTCCCCACGACCGACCGGTAAACACCGAGCCCGATTCTTTGAGTAGCGTGAAAAGGTCGTTGGATAGCCGGCCTGGGGATGTGCCCCGCTCGCGCGCAGCCTGCGCCCATCCAATGACCAATGTTTGCGACGTGAGCACCATGACGATCGTCACGGAGCTCGCCTTCGGCTGTTCGAGCACCGCGGGAAGCATCGCGAGCGCGCGCGTCGCGTCTCGCCGTGCGATGGCATCGAGAAAATCCCCCATTGTCTCGCCGGCGCGAACTCCGACCACCGCTGAGATGGCCGTCTCGTTGACCGGCCCGCCGCCAGTGAACGCCGATGCTTTGTCGAGTTCCATGCGCAGCTGTGAGAGATCCGTTCCGACGGCCTCCTGAAGAAGCCTCGCGGCCCCGTCAGTGATCGTCGTGCCGAGATCGTGCTCGACATAGTACGCGATCCATCGCGGGACTCGCGCGCCGCTGAGCGGCTCGAATTCCATCGACGACGTTGCCGCTAGAAATCCCTTGTCCGGTTTCGCACCCGACGCGGCGATGAGCACGAGCACGAGATCGGGTGCGGGGCGTTTGAGGTAGGAATCCAGCGCGGCCCGCGCTTCTTTCCTGAGCGCGTTCACGTCGCGAACGACGACAACCCGCCGATCGGCCATCATCGGCGGCGTCGCGAGGATCGACCCGAGGGTTTCTCCGTCGAGATCCGCGCCGCGGAGCGTCTCGTAGTTGAAGTCGCGGGTTGCTGGATCGACGGCGCCGTCGACAAGCCGACGAAGCTCGTCGGCCTTTAAATAGTCGTCTTCGCCGTAGAAATAGTACGCTGGTGCGAATGAGAGATCTTTAATCGCTGCGCGCAGCGCCTTGCCGTCGACCGCGGGACACATGCCGAGCAATATACCGTCCCACGCTCGGTCCGATCAAAGCGGCGTGGAGGGCGCCGCTGTCCCCGCGGCTAACGCGTCGATTCGACGTCGTGGAAATCGAGATTCGCGAAATGCATCGGGGATTCGCCGACCATGAGCACTGCGGGCCAGACGGGCATCCCCGTCGGAACGGACGCGACGAAGGCGCCGTTCGCCATCGGCATCGGCGAAAAATCGGAAGCACTTGCCGTGATCGGAACGACGTGGCCGGCGCCCGCCGGGGCGTAGTAGTGCGTCGTTTCGACCGCCATGTAGGCGACCGCCAGTATGCCTGCCGCGAGCGCTGCGTAGGCGCCGAATGACGGGAGGTACGGACGTGGCGCCACGAAATCCAGCCGTGGCGACGCGCCGACTTGCTCGAGCCGCGCGTTGAGGCGTGCCATGAACTCCGGCGACGGCTCGATCGGCGGAAGATTTCGAACGAGGAGAAGACTGCGGCGAATCGACGTGTCGTGCCGCGAACATCGTGAGCATGTCGCAAGATGCTGCTGCATCGCCACCATCTCGGCCGACGATAGAACATCATCCACGAACATCACGTGGTTCTCTCGGAATGCGCGACAATCCATCAGGCGACTCGACTCCTCTGCAAGGCAACGCTTCGTTCGTCAGTCGGTACCCGGCGGCACATGGGCAGTTCCAGAATAACGCCCCAATTGGCACGCTGCGAGCCTTGGGTAGGCCCAAAAAAAGAGCGAGGCCAACCGGCCTCGCTCGTTTCTTAGCACTCGATCGTTCAGTCGATTTTTGGTCCGATAATCGATGCAAAGGCGTTTCGCGCCCGGTTCAACCTCGACTTCACCGTTCCGAGATTGCAGTCCGTGATGTCCGCAATCTCCTCGTACGACTTTCCTTCGAGCTCCCGAAGGACGAACACCTGTCGGTGGTGCTCAGGAAGCTTGGCGACCGTGTCTTCGACGAGCTCTCGCAGATGCCGTTTGCGGAACAGGTCGTCCGGACGTGCGGTCGTGTCTTCGAACTGAAGCGGTCGATCTTCGTCGTCCCAGTTGCCCTTGATGGTCTGGAAGAGCACCAGCGGGTTGCGCGATCGATTGCGCAGTTCGTTTTTCGCGAGATTCGACGCGATCGTGTAAACCCACGTCGAGAACTTTTTCGTCCGATCGAACCGGTGAATGTGCCGGTACACTCGGATGAAAACCTCCTGGACGAGATCTTCAGCCTTTTCACGATCGCCAATCGTGCGGTAGATGAAGTTCAAAAGGCGCGTCTGATATCGCTCGACGAGCTCCTGGAACGCACGCTCCTCTCCTCCAAGGAACGCCGCCACAACACCAGCGTCGTCGAGCGTCCGGAGTCTTTCTCGAGTCGCCGTACCCGGCAACGGCGCGCGCTTCAGTGCGAGCTCTGACATATGATGAATGCCCTCGTTGGCAACTTCTAGTTGGGTACGCCGTCCCAGACGGAACAGATTCAATCTGAGACATCGGAACTGGCGAACTTGCTCATGGGAAAAGCAGGTGGTATGCCTGTTAGACGCGCCGTGGAACTTTGCGTTAAGACGTTGGTAGTAAACGCCTTAGGCGTGCTCGTCGGCCGGGACGGCGCCAGCGCCCTGTCCTCATTCCGGTACGATTTACGAGAAACGGGCGTGCTAGGTGTCCCTATTATGACACACCCAGGCCGCGCTTGGTTTGTCGTCGCCCTGCTTTTGGCCTATTGCGAGCCGTGCTCAGCTATTTATGCCGGAATTGTGCTGGATACATGATCCCGATCGCTGTCTTGGCGTCCTTGATCTCGCCCTTCTCGATCAGCTCGAGCGCGCGCGACAGCCTCATCGTCTCGAGAGTCATGAATTCATCGGCTTCATGCGCGGTTTGACCACGCTCGAGGCCGGTAGCCATAAAGACATGGATCCGCTCGTCCGTAAAGCCGGGTGTCGTATACATCGTGAAGAGGAATTCGATCCGCTCCGCACGACACCCTGTCTCTTCGCGGAGCTCGCGCGCGGCACAGTGGGCCGGGTCTTCATCGCCGTCCAGCCGCCCAGCGGGAATTTCGTACAGATACTGCTCGGCGGCATAGCGATACTGCTTGATGAGCAGTAGCTCTGGATCGGCACTTCGCGGATCTGTCACGAACGGAACGATGGCGCTCGCCCCGGGGTGTCGAACCATGTCCATCTCGCCGACGGACCCGTCCGGAAATCGCACGGTGTCGGTATCGAGCTTGATGATTTTCCCGGTGTGAACTCTTCGGGAGCTCAGCTTCCCCGGAATAACTGGCGCGGATTCACGGCGGCCTTCGTCGTTCGGCGGTGCGCTCATGTCGTTGGATTGCCCGCCGTGTCGTACAGCATGATTGGACCGAACCCGAGCTCCTCGAGCGGACCGCGGATGACGGACGGATCACCAACGACGACCATCTGCAGCGATTCGGGATGCAGGTGCCGCCGCGCGGCGTCGAGAATTTGCTCGATGGTGATTGAGCGCACGCGTTCGCGGTATCGATCGTAGTAGTCCGCCGGCAGCCCGTGTACGACGAGAACCGCGAGCGCCGCCGCGATGGCCGACGTCGTCTCGAATCGGATTGGAAACACGCCGTCGAGATAGCTCGTCGCAAGCGAAAGTTCGTCGGCCGCGATCGGTTCGGCGCGAATTCGGTTGATTTCCGAAAGAATCTCGCGCGAGGCGGCCGCGGTGACGTCCGATTTTACGGCGGTCGACACGACGAACGGCCCTGCTTGACGGCGCCATTGAACCCCGGAGAACGCGCCGTACGTGTACCCATGCACCTCGCGAAGATTCATGTTGATTCGCGAGTTGAACAATCCGCCGAACACTGCGTTCATCACGTTGACCGGAAAAAAATCCGGATGATTGCGCGGAATCGCAACCTGACCGATCCGAAGCTCGGACTGCGGCGCGTCGGTCTTTGCGATCAGGTGAACCGCGCGTTCGCGCCGAACTGGCAAGTCGTCGGCGGCGATTCGCGTCGGCTTTCCGCCGGACCAAGCGCCAAACACCCGTCGGGCCAGCTCTTCCGCGCGATCAACGGCAATGTCGCCGACGACGATCATCGTCGTTCCGCCCGGAGCGTACCGCGTCTCGTAGAATGACACCAACAGCTCGCGATCGATGGCGCCAATGCTGGCCTCGTCGCCATCGTCGGGCCGGGCGTATCTCGACGACGAGTTGTAGACGAACCTCGAAAAGTGCTCGTCGGCCAACCCCCTCGGCTCGGCGCGAAGCTGGAGCAATTCCGCCATGCGTTCGGCTTTCAGGCGTTCGACTTCGCGAGCGCGGAATGCCGGGGTCAGGACGACCTCTCCGAGTAACTCGAACGCGGCCGCCAAATGTTCGGCGAGCACCGTCATCGTAATCGCGGCAGCGTCCCAATCCGCATGCGAGTCGATAGACGCACCCAGTCGCTCGAAGCGCGCGGTCAGTTCGGCGCCGTCGCTGCGTTCCGTTCCCCCTTCCGTCATCAGCTTCGCGACAAGCTGTGCAGTGCCTTCTCTGCCTTTCGAATCACACACTGCGCCCGCGTCGCTGACGATGGCGACCGTCGTCAGCGGCAGCTTCGTCACCGGTGCGACGACTAGCTCGAGGCCATTCTCGAGACGGCGGCGCTCGAAACGCGGGAAATGGTATTCGCGCGGCGGTCCCGGAACCGGTCGCGGCGCCTTGGCACTCGTCGGAGCGGTCATAGGGCCTCGGTCGCCGCGCCGGCGCCGACCAGCTCACCGGGATTCTCGTCGCGGGCAACGTACAGCAAGCTCGCCCGATTGTTTTCTCCGAGACGCTCGCGCGCGAACGCATTTACGGCGTCGGCCGTCACGGCACGATATCGATCGACTTCATCATTTACTAATTGAGGGCGTTTGAAATACGTCGCGAACATCGAGAGGCGGTCCGCGCGTTCGCCGGCTTCCTGTAGCGCGGAGATAAACGACGTCTGTATTACGGCCACCGATCGCTCGACTTCTTCGGCCTCGACCCCGTCGCGAGCCACCATGTCGATCTCATGGGCGACTTCTTGTTCGAGCTGCTCGGGCTGAATTCCTGGCCGAGCCGTCACGTCGACAACGAGCAAATCGCATCCCTTGCTCAGATCATAAGTAAACGCTGAAGCCTCGGCCGCGATCTGCCGCTCGCGGACCAGCCGTCGACGGAGACGACTCGCGTTGCGGAGTCCGAGAACGGCACCGCACACGCTTGCGGCGTAGTACTCGTCGGTTCCAAACGCCGGAGACCGAAACGCCAGGAAGAGCCGCGGGAGCATCACGTCGTCCGGAACAACCTCGCGCTTCCATTGTCCGAACACCTGCGGAAGCGACATATCCGGAAGCGGTGGCTTTCCTTTGCCTCGTGGAATGTCACCGAAGTGTTTGGTGATGAAGCGGCGCGCTTCCGCAGGATCGAAGTCGCCTGCGATCGAGAGTACGGCGTTGTCCGGCGTATAGTAGGTCGCGAAGAAGTTGGCGACGTCCTCGAGGCTCGCTGCAGTCAGATCCTCCATGGATCCGATGAGCGAATGATGAAAGGGATGCTCCGGCGGAAAACACAGGGCCGGAAGCTTTTCCATCCACGTCCCATAGGGCTGGTTGTCCATCGTCCAGCGCCGCTCGTTCATCACCACTTCGCGCTGCGTGTCGAGCTTTTGTTGTGTCATCGCCGGCAGCAGCTTGCCCATGCGATTCGCCTCGAGCCATAGCGCGAGCTCGAGCTGGTTCGACGGAACGGTCTCGTAGTAGTTCGTCCTTTCGAGCCACGTCGAGCCGTTGAGCGTCCCGCCCGCGCGCTGAACGAGCTCGAAATGCTCGTTCGCTTGGACGTCGGCAGAGCCTTGGAACAACATGTGCTCGAAAAGGTGCGCGAACCCGGTGCGGCCGATGCGCTCATTCGCCGAGCCGACGTGATACCACAGATTGACGGCGACGATGGGAGCCGTGTGGTCTTCGGATAGCGTGACAAACAATCCGTTCGGCAACGAAAACGTATCGATGGGGATGCGCATCGGTCTAAATTGCACTCCTCTCAGGACCACTGGAACCCTGACCCGTCTCTCGCGCGATCTTCGGTGCTGCACGCGCTCGCAGTTGTCGCCGCCGGCCTGGCGTTGGTCTACATCGCGCTCGTCGCGGTGCTCTGGCACTATCAGGAGCACGTCGTCTTTCAGCCGCCGACGAGTTCACAACACTCAGAAGTCGCCGCGCGGCGGGTGCAGTATCGCGCGGAGGACGGCGTCGATCTCTTTGCCTACGTCGTAGGCGATTGTCGCGCCAACGCGCCGGTTGTGCTCGCGTTCCATGGCAACGCGGACCTCGCGCGTTGGCTTGTCCCGTGGGCGACTCAGCTGAGTCGAGAGGCGGACGCTTGCGTCATGATCCCGGAGTTCCGCGGCTATGACGGAGTCAGCGGAACGCCGACCTACATAGGATCTTCGTATGATGCACGAGCAGCGCTCGCATTCGCGCGCGAGGGGTTGAACGCATCGTCACAACAGTTGGTGTACTTCGGTCATTCCCTCGGAACGGCAATCGCCGCAGAGCTTGCGGTGTTCGAACGGCCGGCGGCGCTGGTGCTTCAATCGCCCTTTTCGACGGCGCGCGAGATGTCGCGCCGGCTCGCGGTTCCGTGGGTGGCGGCGTTCTGGCGCTACATCTCCCGCGTTCATTTTGACACCGTGGCATGCGTGCGCGGGCTCGAGGCGCCCGTGTGGGTTGCTCACGGCGACTCAGACCGAGTGATCCCGGTGTCGATGGGACGGGAGGTATTCGCGGCGGCCAGCGTTCCCGGCGAGCTACTGATAGTCAGCGGCGCGGGGCACAACAATGTCGCGGAAATGGGCGGACGAGCCTACTGGCGATGGCTGACCGACGCCGTTCGCGGCCGTCGCCGCGGAACGGCTAGTCTCGACGCTCGAGCAGAAATGCGATCGGCACCTTGATCGACTCGCCGAGCACGTATTTCCACGCCCCGGAGCTTTTCGAGATCGGACTCGTTCGCGTCGGCGATGAAAAGGGCGTGAGGCCGAACCGCCGCGCCAGAATGGACAGTCGCAGCATATGAAAAGGATCGCTTACTAGGATCACATCTCGCGACGGCTCCGCGTCCATCAAAGTTGCGACGTGCTGAAGCGAAGCCGCCGTCGACCGGCCGGCGTTCTCGATCAGAATCGCGCGCGGCGGCACGCCCCGACCGATCGCGTAACGCTGTCCGACCGCAGCTTCGCTGGTGGTGTCGTGGTCACCAAAGCCGCCAGTGAAAATGAGTCGCGGCGCCAGTCCCTTCCGCCATAGATCGATAGCATGATCGAGTCGCGCCCGAAGTACGGGCGACGGTCGACCCACGTACTGCGCCGCGCCCAGCACGACGATCGCGGAAGCCGGCCGCGCAGTGTCGCGGTGTTCCCAGAAGACGACGCCGGCGAGCGACGTGAGCCACGTGCCGAACGCCAACATGCCGAACATCCAACCGAGGTTGATCCAGTTTCGATGCTGGCGTGGAAGCATGGCCACTACGACTGGGCTCGGTATTCTGTCATGAGCGCGAAATTAGTAGTTTGCGCGCCATGGACACCACCCCTGCGTTCCCCACCCTCCGGATCGTTTCGCATCCGCTGGTGCAGCACAAGCTGAGCATTCTGCGAGATCGAGAGACCCCGACGAAGATTTTCAAAGAGCTCGTCGATGAAATCGCGATGCTGATGGCGTACGAGGCGACGAGCGATCTCGCGCTCGAGGAGGCAACCGTTGACACGCCGCTGGAGCGAATGGTGGGGCGTCGCGTCAGTGGAAAAAAGCTCACGCTTGTGCCAATTCTTCGCGCTGGACTCGGTATGGTTGAAGGGATCTATCGTCTGGTCCCCGGTGCCCGCGTCGGACACGTCGGCATGTACCGCGATCACGACACGCTCGAACCCGTCGACTACTACTTCAAGGTTCCGAGCGACGCGCCCGAGCGCGACTTCTTTTTACTCGATCCGATGCTCGCGACGGGCGGAAGTGCGGCGGCCGCGGTTTCATCGCTCAAGCGCGCGGGGGCAACGCGCATCCGTTTCATGTGTCTGGTCGCCGCGCCAGAAGGCGTGCGGCGCCTCGCGACGTCGCATCCGGATGTCGTCGTGTATTGCGCATCGCTCGACCGGGAGCTGAACGCAAGCGGATACATCCTCCCAGGGCTCGGCGACGCCGGCGACCGGCTGTTTGGAACGCGGTAGGCGGTAGTTAAAAAAACGAAGCGGCAGAGATTCGTCTCTGCCGCTTCAACGCGAATCGCGTTGGTGATGGTCGCTCAACCAAACCATTCTCGCGGGCAGTCTCTCTGCTGCCTCGCGGCGTCCAGCACCCATTGCTGCGATTGCGCGTCGACCAGCTCCGACGGCACACGACCAAACCAGCGTGACGCGAGCTGAACGTCGCCAACGCGTCGCCATAGCTCCCCGACGAGATACGTCAGCACCGCGCGTTCATCTCGGGCCACTCCGTCGAAGCTGGCCAGAGCCTCTTCAAACTTCCAAGCCGCCTTTCGCCTGAAGAAACGCTCGGCCTCGACGTCGCCTTCGTCGACGCAGCACCACGCGGCGCGAAGGAGAAGATCCGCAACGTGTCTCGGCTCGGCGCCCTGCCATTCGGCCACTTTTGCCGCAGCTTCGTACTTCTCTGAACCGGTGAGCGTCCCTACGCTGATGCTCGGCGCAAGCTCGCTCCATACGCGCTCCTTCAGGACCGCAGATACCTCGGCATCTTCGGCAAAGTCGCGATCCGCTCCCGAGTATCCGCACCGATTGCAGGTGTGAATGAGATACGGCAATGGCTGCGTTCCAGCAGCGCGTTCGTGGAAATCTGTGCGCTTTCCTCCGAACGAATTTGTCGAGACCACCGACTGCGAACGAAAGCGCGTTTCGCAGATGGGGCATTGTAACTCGACTTGCTGTAGCGTGGTCATCGGTACCTCTCGGTCTTCTCCCTGAGCCTCCGCCATAAGAGAAGGGAAAAACTGTGCCATTCGCATTGCGCTGTACGCGGCTCTTGTTCGCATTTTATCGTATCACTATCATTCCGCGTCCGATTTGCGCGTCGCGTTGCCAACCCGTGCCCGGGTCGAATGCTGATCAATCTGCTGCCCGATTTCTTAGCGGTTCTCGACAGCAACGATCGCCTCGCCGCCTACCAGCGCTACTTCGCGACCCATCAGAAAATCCTAGAGCCGTACTGGCACAACTACGTCATCGATCCAGACAGTCCGCATTTTGTCGACATCGTTCGCTCGTCGTTGGCCGCGGAGCGCGACGATCTCATGACGATGTTGGAGCGGACGGACATCGTTGCTCTCGCGCGAAGCACCGAGCAGCAGTGCCGTGAGCTTCTCGCGATGGACTGCGACGTCGACGTTGTGCTCATGGTGGGCGTCGGCGCCGCGAATGCTGGCGAGCTGGTTGTCGATGGGCGCGGAATCGCGTTCGTGTGTCTCGAGCACTTTACGGGAACACCCAACACGCAGACCGAGGGCCTCGGCCTCGATCCGGAGCTCATTCCTCTCTGGCTCTCGCACGAGATCGCCCACGTCGTGCGCTACACGTCGCCGACGAGCAAGAGCCAGCTTCGCGAAATCATCGCTGACGCCGCCGGCTACTACTCGTACTGGGACACCGGGCGTCGTGCGACCCTTCGCGAGCTCCTCGTGAACGAGGGGCTGGCGGTCAACGTGTCGCGCGCGATCAGTCCGGGGCATGCGGCGTGGGAATACTTTGGCTTCGAACGCCGTCAATACGCCGAGGTCCGGCAGCTGGAGTCCGTGATCTCGCGCGCCGTCGCGGGCGATCTCGATCACACGGGGCTCGGCCTCCGCCTTCGCTACCTATCCGGCGGAATGAGCGACGAAGCTCGCACTGTCGACCGCTACGTCATGCCCGAGCGCGGCGGCTACTACATCGGCGCCCGAATGGTCGAGCCGGCGATCGCCCAGAACGGAATCGCATGGGCGATTCGCGCCAGCGCGGCCGAGATCGCCCTCGCCGGCCAGGCGGCGGCGATGACGGCGTAGTCCTCTATTACTTCCCGACGCAGAACCGACGGAAGACTTCGTCGAGGACATCCTCGACGTCGACAGCGCCGATGAGATCTTCGAGAACCGCTATGGCGGTCCTCAAATGAACGGCGGCAACCGGAGCCGGCAGAGCGCGCGTACGCCAGACGCCTTCAAAGGCTCTCACTTCGTTCAGCGCCGTGTCGACCGCAAAGCGATGGCGCTCTTTTACCAAAATCGGCGCGTCCGTCTCAACAGCAGAATTATTCGCGCCGAGCGCGCCGGTGATCGCCGCAACCAACGCGTCTATTCCGATGCCGGTCTCCGCGCTGACGGCGACGCTCTCCGTGGCGCCGAGCGAAATGCGCACTTCGTCCAGCTCCGCGCTCGTGGGTGGGTGTAAGTCCGCTTTGGTCCGCACGCCGACCAACGGAGCAGCCACCTTTCCCGCGAGTGCCACCTGCAGAGCGGCAAGGGACTCACGACTATCGACGCACGCAAGCACTACAGACGCACGCGCGACGTACGACGCGCTGATCTCGACGCCGATTCGTTCGACAACGTCCGACGCGTCGCGCATTCCTGCGGTGTCGACGAGGCGAAGGGGAACCGTCGGTGTGTCGATGACAGCCTCGATGGCATCTCGCGTCGTACCGGGAATCTCGGTGACGATCGCACGGCTTTCTCCGACCATTGCGTTGAATAACGACGACTTTCCGACGTTCGGAGCGCCGGCGATGACGACCAGCGCGCCTTCGCGAACGAGCACTCCAACGCGGGCCGTCGACAAAAGCTTCTCGAGCGACCAGATGACGTTCTTCGTCGCAGCCTCGATGCGGGCCGGAGCGATAGGGCCGTCGTCCTCTTCGGGAAAGTCGATATCGTACGCGATGAGCGCTTCGAGTCCGACGATCTCGTCGCGCAACGCGAGAATCCGTCGGCTCAATCCACCGTCGAGCTGTCGCAGGGCTGTTCGCTGAGCCGCGCGCGAGCTGGCGTCGATCAAATCGCCGGTTGCTTCGGCTTGGAGGATATCGAGCTTGCCGTTCAAGACGGCACGTCGTGAAAACTCTCCAGGCCTCGCAGCTCGTGCGCCGAGTCCGATCAGTGCGCCGATCACCGTGGTCGGCACTACGAGACCGCCGTGGGTAATGATCTCGACGGCGTCCTCGCCGGTGAATGAACTCGGCCCGTCGTAACGAACGACGATGCCTTGGTCGAGCGCGGCGCCGTGTCGATCCTTGATCGTCGCGAGGACTGCGGTGCGTGGCGTCGTCGGCCATGGTTCGATCGCCGATGCGCCGATCTCGTGCGCTCTCGGACCCGCGAGGCGAATGATCGCGAGGGCTCCGCGTCCGGAGACCGTTGCTTGCGCTACGATTGTGTCGGAAGTGTCGAGCGGATTGATCCGCGACTCGCCGTTCATGCAGTCGAAGTTACAGCGGATAGCTCCAGTGAGTCTCCGGGCTCGACGATGCGAACGGCGGCCCTCAGGTGGTGCGACTTGAGGCGCTCGCGCAGGCGATTGATCGCGTCATGCGCGGTCGCCGTCACATGCCGAAAGGTGCCCCAATGGTAGGGCATGAACACACGCGCACGAAGTCGCTCGAACAGCGTGAGCGCGTCGTCGTGCGTGAGATGGCCTTTTCGAAAGCCGGGTTTCCACCAGGGGGCATAGCCGATCGGCAAGAGGGCCAGATCGAGCTGGCGGTTCTGCGACCATAAAACGCGCTCGACGAGATGGTGCGTGTCGCCGACAAGGGCCGTGTCGCCGGCGAAGAAGACCGTTTCACCGGCGTCGAGAAGGTACATGTTGGCCGAGCTTCGCCAACGATCGTATCCGTATCGGTTCCCGCGATGCGTCGCGCTCGCGGCGTAGATCGTTACCGCGCCGAGCGTCGTTTTTTCACCGGGCGCAAGATCGACGGCGTGAGAGTGGCCGAGGCGGCGGAGCCACTTCGCGATGACCGGGGGCGCGAACAACGGCGCGGTCTTCGGCAACCGCTCGAGCGAATCGAAGGAGAGGTGATCGGCGTGGGCGTGCGTCAGCAGAATGGCATCGAGCGCCGGCAGCTTCTCGAGTGCGATGCCAGGTGCGGAAACGCGCGGAAGGACGCGGCCGAGCTTTGTGTCGAAATTCGGATCCGTGAGAATCGTGACACCACCGAGCTCCAAGAGCAGCGTCGCATGTCCGATGTACGTGATCCGCATTCGCCTCCGCCGGCCGCATTCTTCGCTACGTCTTTCTTAGCCCGCCTGTCGAGGTTGCAGAAGCCGTGCTCACGCCGACCCCGGCCCTCGCGCGCTCGCGCGTCAACACCCACTGCTGAGGCAGCGCCGCGATGTTCTGCACGGCGTAGTAGAGGTTCAGCCCTGAAGCGAAGTTGAGGAACATGACCGTGAACATCACCGGCATCATGTAACTCATCATCTTCGTCTGCGGATTTGGCGGCGTCGAGCGCATTCCGATCCACGACAACAAGAACATCGAAGCGCCCATCACGATTGGAATGATGTAATACGGATCGCGCAACGAGATATCGGGCAGCCAAAGGAAGTGAACGCCGCGGAACTCGATCGTGTTTTGAAACACGAAGTACAGCGCGAACAGCACCGGCATCGGCAGAAGCATCGGCAAACAACCGAGCATCGGGCTGAGCGGACTCATACCATGAGATTGGTACAACTTCACGAGAGCTTCGCGCTGCTTGTCCGGATCGGTCTTGTACTTCCGCTGAATCTCCTGCAGCTCGGGCTGCAGCCGCTGCATCTGGATGCTCGTCCGCATCGCCTTCTGGTTCAGCGGCCAAAGCAGCAGTCTGATGACGACACCGAAAATGACGAGCACCCAGCCATAGTTCACGCGGAACGTCGCCTTCATCCACAACAGGACACGCATCACGATCGTTGCGAAGGGCTGGACGACCGCGTGAAGGAATCCCGCGTACGGATTCACATTCTCTAAATCGTTTCCGAGGACATGCAGATCCTGCCACGACTGTGGGCCGACGTACAGGTCGAAAGCGAAGGCGCCATTCGTGATCGGTATGGTCGTGGTCGCGGAAGCATGACGCTTGATTCGTGCGATCGCGGTGTCGCCGCGCGACGCGAGCCCACGGAACGTCTCGCCCGGCCCGGCGCTGACCGGCCGCATCAGCGCAATGAGCCAGTACTTGTCCCGGACGGACACCCACTGCATCCCGCCGGTATCTCGGCGCACCACAGTATCGAGCTTGGCAAAAGGCACGCTGACGACATCGCGACGCGGAAACTTGTACGCGTACGCGAGGTGTCGCATATCGTCGAGCGTGTCGGCTTCCGTCGACCGAAGATCGCGAGGGAGATCGATGAGGAGCGTTGATCCGGCCGGCGCGTTCGCCACCTGTCCATGTACGCTCGAGCGAAATCCATCCTCGGCCTGATAGGTAATGGTGATCGCCGGCGATGCCGACGTGAGCGTCACCGTCGAACCTGACGACTGCATCGAGAATCCCACGCGGCTCAGATCAATCGTGTCGGCGCCCATCACGAGGCGGTATCGAAACAGCGGACCGACGCGCTGTGCAACGACCATCGAGTCGCGATGTCCGGGTCGGAGGTCCGTGTAGCCGTCGATTTGAACAGCGGATGGCACTGCGCCAGGGCTCACGATCGTGTACTTCGCGCGTGGCGTCGCGAGAACCGTCGAATCGGCCGTCAATGTCGCCGCGGCCGTTGGCGCCGATTGAATCGTCGGCTGAATGTTCTCGACCGCCGCTGGGCGCGGTGTCGCTTGTGTCGAGTTCGCGGTCGTGTGCGGAATCGGCGTAACGGCCGCGGAGTCTGCTCGCGCCGCGGTCGTCCGCCGGCCCGATTGAAATAGCATCGGCGTGCCGACGATGACGATCGCCATGAGCACGACCGCGAAGAGGGTGCGTTTATCCATGCAGAGAACTGGAGTTGCTAGGGGACTGGGTCATAGCCGCCCGGTCGAAATGGATTGCACCGGAGGATTCGTCGGAATGCGAGCCAGCTTCCGCGGAGCGCGCCGTGTCGTTCGAGCGCTTCGATCGCGTACGCTGAGCAGCTTGGATAATAGCGGCACGAGGACGGCAGGAGCGGCGAAAGCGTCACTTGGTACCCGCGAACGAGCAACACGAGAATTGTCCGCATGGCTGAAGCCTACGCAAACGCGTCGTCAGCGGTGACACGCCCTCGAATCGTGTCGACGTCGGACTCGAGTGCATCCATATCCGCCGCGTACGCTTCGCGCCGAGCTCGGATTGTAACGTCGATTGCGCTCGCGCTTCGAAGTTTGGGTAGGAGCGTCAACCGCACGAGCTCGCGCAACCGTCTCTTGAGTCGGTTCCGATCGACGGCGCTATGCTGATGGCGCGGCACAACAATGCCCACACGAGGAAATGCGAGAGGGGAAGCGAGGACTCGCACGTCGAGATGCGTAGTCCGAATCCGCTTCCCCTCACGATTTACGGTTTGGATGTCGCTACTCCGCGTCAGCCGGTTGCGACGCGGAAATCCAAAGTCGTTGTCAGACGCCTGCGTATTTGCTCGGGAGTTTCACGGTCAAACTCCGACGTCCCTTCTTGCGGCGACGGCTGAGTACTTCACGTCCCCACTTCGTTTCCATGCGCGCGCGGAATCCGTGAGTCTTGATGCGGCGCTTGTTTCGGGGACGGTAGGTTGGCTTACCCATGGACTGCTCCAAAAGCGGTGCGAACGAACGTGCGGTGGCGAGCGGTAAACCTATTCCGCATAGAGGGATAGATCAAGAGCTTCGCGCGTGTGCGACTCGCCTGACCCTCTCCGTCGTACAAGGGTCCGAGTAACCACCTCGCACAATTGCGTTTTCCACATTCGCTCTCTAGCTTCGCTCCCCCGCCTTGGTTTCTCGCACGACCGGACATGACGCTGACCGCCCACGAAGCTTGGACCAGGCTCCTGGACCGCGCTCGACTCGAGCTCCCGGAGCAGACGTTCAAAACCTGGCTCGAGCCTACTGAGGCGCTGTCCTTGACCGACGGTGTCGTGTTCGTCGGAGCCCCAGACCAGTTCGCCGCTGATTGGAACCAGCAAAAGCACGCCGAGATGTTGGCGAGCTATGCTCCGATCGCTTTGGGCCATCCGATTGCCATCGCGTTCAAGGTGACGGAGGAACGGCGCACCCGGCCTCAGATGGATTTGTTCGTCGCTCCGCCAGCGCAGAAAGCGACAGTATCTCACCAGAACGGCGGCATCATCTCACCGCCGCTCAGCGATAGATATACGTTCGATTACTTCGTCATCGGGAAGTCGAACGAGCTCGCCGCCGCGGCGGCCCATGCAGTCGGCCAAGCTCCTGGCAAGGTCTACAACCCCCTCTTCATCTACGGGGACACCGGGCTCGGGAAGACACACCTGATGCAGGCGATCGCACACGAGATTGTTCAGCGGCGCCCGGACACTCGCATCACGTTTATCGGCACCGAGCAGTTCACAAACGAGCTCGTCGCCGCCATCCAAAATCGAACGACGGCCGACTTTCGGCGACGGTTTCGTGAGACCGACCTTCTGCTCGTTGACGATGTCCATTTCCTCAAGGGCAAAGAGGCGATGCAGGAGGAGTTCTTCCACACCTTCAATGCTCTCTATGAAGGCGGCCGCCAGATCGTCCTCACGAGCGATCGTCCCCCGTCAGAGATCCCGGGACTCGAGGCGCGGCTCGTTTCGCGATTCCAGTGGGGAATGGTCGCCGACATCGAACTACCCGATCTCGAGCATCGAATCGCGATCCTCAGGCAAAAGGCCCAGCTAGATCATCTCGAGCTCACCATCCCCGAAGATGTCATTCGGTTCATCGCCGAAAACGTTCGCTCGAGTGTTCGAGAGCTCGAGGGGTCGATCATCAAACTGCTCGCCTATGCGTCGCTGAAGCATCGGGAGATCACCGTCGAAATCGCGCGGGAAGCGCTTCGAGACAAGCTCAAGGCAACCGATGGGCAAGGTACCGGCGCACCAGCGCTCAACACGTACGCGATTCAGCAGGCGGTCGCGAAAGACTGGGGCGTCACCACGGAAGGGCTTCGCTCGAAGACGCGCACCAAAAATCTCACCGTGCCGCGTCAGGTCGCGATGTACCTGATGCGTGAGCTCCTAGGGATGCAGCTCGTGGAAATCGGCAGCGCGTTCGGAGGCCGCGATCACTCGACCGTCATCCACAGCCTGGAGCGAGTCGGCGCGATGATGAGGGAAGAGCCGTCGTTCGGACAGCGGGTTGGAAAGCTCCAGGCCGCGTTGGAAACTCTCAGAAACTGAACATGCAGCCGACATCTTTCCACAGGATTCACCAATAGGTCGCCCGGATGCTACCAGGGTTTCTGGACAACTGCTTCTTCCCACGCGCGATCCACATGAGCCACTATAGGCGAACTGATTGGACCGGTGTAAGTTCCAGCGATTTTCCACGCATCAACAGTCACTACTACGACTACTAGTTAATTGCTTTAAGAAGAGAACTAGTACAGCCGCAATGTTTTGCACATCAGAGGAGCTGTGATGCGGTTTACGATCTCCCGTGAAAAGCTTCAAGAGGGATTGTCAGCGGTCAGCGCGAGCATTCCGGCCAAAACCACCTTGCCGGTTCTCGCGAACATCTTGATCGAAGCAACCGACAAGGGGATACGCCTTTCCGGAACCGATCTCGACATCGCGGTGACGACCGAGGTTGCCGCTGACGTCGAAATGCCGGGGGCGATCACAATTCCCGCAAAGAAGCTCACAGAGATCGCGCGCGAGCTGCCGCCGGCACCGGTGAGAATCGCGGCGGCGGGTGAGCAGCGCGTCACGCTCGATTGTGGGCGGACGCACTTCAAAATTCTCGGGCTTCCACGAGACGAGTTTCCGGCGTTCCCCAACGTCCGCTTCAATGAGAGCTGGCGCATTCGCTCCGGCGATCTCCAAAAGCTGATCTCACACACATCGTTCGCCGTTTCGACGGAAGAGAGCCGGCCGATTCTGAACGGAGTGCTCTGGGAACTCAAGCCCGACATGATGCGCATGGTCGCGACGAACGGGCATCGGCTCGCGAAAATGGAAATGCCGATCAAGTCGGGCGGCGCTCCGCCGTGCGACCTCATCGTTCCGCCGAAAGCCCTCGATCAGATTCGTCGTCTCTTCCCGGAGGACGAAGAGCTCGAGATCGCGAAAGGAGAGAACCATCTCGGATTCCGTTCGCCGTTCACCGCGGTGTTCACGCGACTCATCGAAGGGCCATATCCGAACTACGACCAGGTCATTCCACGCGACAACAACCGAGTCGCGATCGCCGATCGGACCGCGCTGAACAGCGCACTACGACGAATGTCGATCATCGCCTCCGATCAGACGCATCGCATCCGCCTGTCCTTCAATTCAGGCATGCTGAAATTCAGCGTGCAGACGCCCGACCTCGGCGAAGCGACCGACGAGCTCGCGGTCCGCTATTCGGGTGACGCGCTCGACATCGGATTCAACGCGAACTACTTACTCGAGATCCTTCGCTACATTCCCACGGACGAGGTACGGTTGACGTTCAAGGCGCCGGAGCGCGCCGCGACGCTTGAGCCCGAAGGCTGGGCCGATCCCGCGTCGTACTTGTGTCTCGTCATGCCGCTGCGCCTTCTCGACTAATCGGCGCCGCGACCTCGAAGGAGGCCGGTCGCTTTGCTCAGCTTTCTGACGCTGGTCCAAGGAATTGGACTGGCATACGCGGCCGGCCTCAACCTCTACGCGACCGTCGCGGTCACGGGGCTCGCCATTCGGCTCGGATGGGTTAGCACCGCGCCGAGCACGATCCAGCCATTCGGGAACTGGCTCGTCATCGGTCTCGCGACGGCGCTCTACATCATCGAATTCATCGCGACGCTCGTGCCGGGCGTCGCTTCCGCTTGGGAGACGCTGCACAGTCTCATTCGGCCGCCTGCCGCCGCTGTTCTCGCTGCCGCGACAGTTTGGCACGGCGATCCTGTCATCGTGTTGCTCGCCGCGCTTGCAGGCGGCGGAATTGCGATCACGACGCACACGACGAAGCTTGGACTGCGATACGCGATCGACGCCTCTCCTGAACCAGTCACGAACGCCGCCGCCAACATCACTGAGCTCGGACTCGTCTCCGCAGTGGCGATTTCGATTTGGCATCATCCAATCATCACACTTGTCGTCGCGCTCATCGCGCTCGCATGTCTCGTGATGATGGTTCGACTGATTTGGCGAACCCTCCGACAAGTGATTTCAGGACGCTGGATGCCAGCGCCGGGACTCATGCAAGGTCCGCGAACGATGGAACATCGCGGCGTGCAGAAAGAGGAAGAAGAGGCGCTTTAATCACGGCGATCGAAAAAAAAATCGGCGCACCGCGAGAGTGCGCCGATCGTCGCCAACCTATAAGCCGGGTCCTGTGCGACGGATTGCTCCGCGCGGTGATCATTCCTCTGCGAGCGTAGTCGCCTACGCCCTGTAGCAGCCTACCCGCAGCGTCTTTGTCGAGGTGGGCACCTCTCGCTGCTTATTTGGCCTTGCTCCCGCTGGGGTTTACCGTGCCGCGGTTGTTACCAACCGCGCGGTGAGCTCTTACCTCGCCATTTCACCCTTGCCCAACCTTTGCTTTCGCGCAGGCGTCGGCGGTGTGTTTTCTGTGGCACTTTCCGTCTTGTCGCGCGGTTGCCCACTCGACAAGCCCAGGCGTTACCTGGCAGCGCGCCCATTGGAGCCCGGACTTTCCTCGGCCGATGTTGCAAGCAACCTCGGTCGCGATCACCCGGTTGGCGACGTGAAGAAATCTAGCAAATAGATGACGACCAAATGACAACGCTTGGTAGTTTCGCGGCGCCCCGAGTCGAAAAGACTCGTTCTCCCACATCAGCCTGCGAGCTCCCACCATGCAACATGAAACGCGCGCTCCTCGACAACCGCTACCGATTGCCACGATGCTGACACCCGACGAACGTCTTCGCGTCGATGCCGCCGGCGAAGGCTCCTATCGCACGGTACATCGCGATTCCGTCGCTGAGGTGATGCAAGACCTCAAGTCGAATCGCGCGAGCGCTGTGTTGGTTTCGGTAACGCGATGTGATCAGAATTCTCGCGCGAGTGTTGCTGCACTCGTGCGTGAGTTTCCTCGCGTTCCGACGTTCGCACTCCTGACTGAGGTCGATCGCACCACGCCGCAGGCGATGCTCTCGCTCGGATCGACCGGCGTTCGGCAGCTCGTCGATGTGCGCGATGCCGAAGGATGGCGAGAGCTTCGTGATCGTCTGCTTTCGACGCGCGGTGAAGACATTCAGCGGCGAGCGCTCAGCGAACTTGCGATCGATCTGTCGGGCGTGAGCGCTGATTGCTGGCGGTTCTTCGAAGCGCTGTTCGTGGTACCGCCTCGCGTCTCGACGGTCCGCCAACTGGCCCAATTGCTCGAAGTGCTCCCGAGCACGCTGATGAGCCGTTTCTTCCGCGCGAAGCTTCCAACGCCGAAGCGCTTTCTCGCGAGCGCACGCCTGGTGCGCGCCGCCCGCCTGTTCGAGAATCCGGGGTTTTCAGTGGCGAACGTCGCAAACCATCTCGACTACTCGTCGCCACAGAGCTTCGGGCGCCATGTACGAAATCTCATGGGCCTCACGGCCGTGGAGTTTCGCGACCGATACGACGGCGAGGGCATGCTCCAGCATTTCCGCGAGACTTTGGTGATTCCGAACGTCGGTGTGCTGCGACAGCTGCAGCCGCTCACCCCACCATGGCTCTCGGGATATCGCAGCTCGGTCCAATAGGGCTCACGCGCCGGCCGGCATCCGCGCGACGATCTCACTCGCAAGTGCCATCGAAATTACCGGCAGATTCTCGGCTTCGAGTGCCTCTCGGCCCCCTTCTTCGCGATCGACCAACGCAAGCACGCCAACGACGACTCCACCGGCGGCCCGGACGGCCTCGATCGCCCTTCGCGCCGATCCGCCGGTGGTGATCGTGTCTTCGATTACCGCGACACGATCGCCGGTGCGAAACGGCCCTTCGATCAACTTTCCAGTGCCGTGCGTCTTTGGTTCCTTCCGGACCGTAAAGGCGCGAAGCGGCGAGTGGGTCGATGCGCTCGCATAGCTGATTGCGCAGGCGATCGGGTCGGCGCCCATCGTGAGACCGCCGATCGAGTCCACTCGCCACGTCGTCGCTACAATTGATTCGAGTCCGAGCGGTCCGATCAACGAGAGTCCTTCGGCGCTCATCGTCGTGAGACGCGCATCGATGTATAGCGAGGACTGTCGTCCGGATGCTAAAGTGAACGCGCCGCGTTTCGCGGAACGCGTGGCCAGCAGGTTCAGGAGGTCGTCGCGGCGAGTCATGAGATCGGAGGGAAGTGGTCGAGGCGAAGACTAACACGACGGAGACCCCGGAACGAACATGGTCCGTTCGTCGCTAGCACGAATTTCGACCGGCGGTTTTTCCGTTCTCTTGAGCGGCGCGTTGCTGCTCATGATCGGCGGGTTGATCGCGAGCGACCGCGCTGTGCGCCAAGCGACCGTGGCGCAAGCGCGGATCGACGCGCAGCAGTCGAGCGTCGCGGTCTCAGAAGCGATTCAGGCTCACCTGAGCAAGGGCGGGACACTCGCGGATATCGCCGCCGATTCTACGCTCGCCGGAGTGGTTGGTCGCGGACCTGCCGAACGCATCGCCGCGGCGATCGTTGCGGGCGCCGACACAATCATGGTCAGCGGGAATCGTCGCGCGCTGACACGCGGCCGCGCCGAATCGTCGGCGCTCGATATCGCGGGACAACCGTCGTGGAGATTCGTCGTTGCCCATCGCCGAAACGCTGAGCCACTCCGCATCGCTCTTTGGGTCCTCAGTCTCACCACCGTCGTCTTTCTCGGAATCGCGTTGATTCGAGAGCGACGCCAAACGGTTCGGGTGGCCGAGCGTTCGTCCGAGCTGGAAAGGTTGTACAGCGAGGTTGCGCGCGCGAACACGGCGAAGAGCGAATTTCTCGCGAACATTTCGCACGAGCTCCGAACGCCGCTCAACGCGATCGTCGGATTCGTGGAGCTTTTGAAGGACGGCGTGTACGGCGATCTGTCGCCGCGACAAGTTCCGCCTGTGGACCGCATCGCCGCGTCGGCAACGCATCTCCGGCATCTCGTCGATCAGGTGCTCGACATCGCGAAGATTGCCGCTGGCCGACTCGAGGTGCATCCCGAGACGCTCGTTCTCCGGCCGTTCGTGCTGAACGTCGCGAGTGAGCTCGAGTCCTTGGTGAACGAGCGGGGCCTCAGCATGTCGATCGCGATCGGATCGACACTGCCACGAGTGCGCACGGACCCGACGCACCTGCGACAGATCCTCGTGAATCTCATCGGCAACGCGGTGAAGTACACGTCAGCGGGCGGCATTTCCGTTCGTGCGAAGCTCGTCGGTCCACCCCCGCGCTTTTCCTCGCCGCTCCGTCAGGGACCGGCCGATGCGGGACCGCAGGAACACACGCCGGACACACGCCGTGCGTGGATTGCGGTTCAGGTAACCGACACCGGCGTTGGTATCGCGCCGAAGGATCAGGCGCGCATCTTCGAGGAGTTCGAGCAGGTCAATGCCGGTCCCCGCGGCGATTCGATGCAGCGAGGAACGGGGCTCGGTCTCGCGATCTCTCGCCGTCTCGCACAGTTGTTGGGCGGTGATATCGGCGTCGAGAGCGAGCTCGGAAAGGGCTCGACCTTCACCGTGTGGCTCCCCGTCCACCCTGCAGATCTCTCGATGACGCCGGAGTCGCAACCCGCGGTTCGAACGAGCGCGTAGGCGCGCCCGTTCGAGACTCAGCCCTTCTTGCGAAAGATCGATGCGAGTCGTGCGGCGATGCCCGACTTCTCCTGCTCAACGGGAGCGTCCGCTGCGTTGCAGAAATCGCTCGCGAACGCGATGACGTCGGGATAGCGCTTCGCGGGCTCCTTGCTCAGTCCCTTCATTACGACATTCTCAATCGCGCTCGGGAAGCGGAGACCCTGCTTTGCTTGGTTCAGCGGAATCGGCGGCTGCGACAGGAGCTGTGAGAACATCTCACGTGGCGTCTTCGCCGGGAACGGAAGGCATCCCGTGAGTAGGAAGTACGCGATCGTGGCGAGACTATACTGATCGGCGAGCGGTCCAACGAGTTCGCCGGACAAGGCTTCGGGCGCGACGTACATGAGCGTCCCGACGAAGAAACCCGCGCGGGTGAGGCGCTGCTCCGGCGAGATGTCGGTGTCCGTGGCGATGCCGAAGTCGAGCAGCTTCACTTGGCGCGTCGCCGGATCGTACATGACATTGTCCGGCTTGAGGTCGCGGTGCACGATGCCGACAGAGTGTGCGGCGTGAACCGCGTCAGCGATCTGCTTGACGATCGCGCACACTTCGTCGATCAGCAGCGGCCCTTGGCGCTTCGCGTATTTCTCGAGAATCTCGCCGGCCGCCCATTCGATCGCGAGGAAATGCAGACCCGGGCCTGCCTCTCCAATCTCGATCGTCCGAACGACATTCGGATGCTGAACGCGCTCGCCGTATCGCGCCTCGCGCAGAAACCGCGCGACAGCAGTGCGATCTTGCCGCAGCTTGTCTCGCAGCACCTTCACGGCAACCGTGCCGTGGTCTGCATGTTGTGCGCGGAAAACGGCGGAGGTTCCGCCTTCACCCACTTCGCTCTGCAGCGAGTATCCCGCAATCGTCTGACCGACTAGGCTCTCTTTTGGCACGCGCCGAACCTACTCGCAGAGTTTAGCCGTCGCAAGCGAGGCGCGCTGGCATCTGCTTGACAAATGTGCGCATCGTTTCTATATAGGGCCCCGCAAGTCATGGGACTTGCCCGGCACGCCGTGCAGGATCGATCCACCTCGTAGGAGGCAGCTCGAATGGCCAGAGGGAAGGTGAAGTGGTTCAACGACGCCAAGGGATACGGCTTCATTGAACAGGACAGCGGAGAAGACGTGTTCGTGCACTTCTCTGCGATCAGCATGGAAGGGTTCAAGACGCTCGCCGAAGGGCAAGAGGTCGAGTTCGAGATCCGCACCGGCGAAAAGGGACTTCACGCTGCGAACGTAACACGCGTCTGACGGTCGCCTCCACGAACGAGTTTCCCGCATCCGCCCGCCGACATCGGCGGGCGGTGCTGTTTCCAGAACAGGCCCCGCTCGAAGGGATTGAATGCGTCTCGCCGCGCGCTGACGTTTAACGGGTGACAAGCTTACCGCCATCCCCTCGGCTGTTCCTCGTTGACGGCTACGCGCTGATTTATCGCGCGTTTTTCGCGCTCATCTCGAGACCCCTTACGACCAGTCGCGGTGAGAATACGTCCGCGGCCTGGGGGATCGTCAACTTCCTTCAGCGCCTCGTCCAAAACCATCGACCGGACTACCTCGGGTGGGTGCACGATTCTGGACTTTCGTTTCGGCACGAGAAGTTCCCGGCCTATAAAGCGACGCGAGAAAAGCTCACCGAGGAGCTTCAGTCCGACTTTGATCGCGGGATGGAGCGCATTCGAGAGATTCTCGATGCGTATCGCATTCCAATTATCTCATTAAAGGGGTATGAAGCGGATGACGTGATCGGAACGCTCGCGATGCAGGGCGCGGCGAGCGGCGTCAACGTGGTGGTCGTCTCCGGGGACAAGGACTTTCAGCAGCTCGTGCGTCCGGGGGTGTGGCTGCTCAATCCGGGACGAGGCGGCCCGGCGAGCGTGGAGGAGAACTGGGTCAGCGTCGAGAACGGGAGCGAACGCCTCGGCGTCGCTCCGTCCTTGGTCACCGACTTCCTCGCGTTGGTCGGCGATTCGTCGGACAATGTGCCGGGCGTCAGAGGCATTGGAGAGAAGACCGCACAGGAGCTCGTCAACTCATACGGATCGATCGAGAACATTCTCGAGCACGCGGCGGAACTGACGAAGAAGCGCCCGCGCGAAGCATTGCTCGAGCAGGGTGATATGGCGAGACTCTCGAAAGAACTCGTGACGATTCGCCAGGACCTGCCGGTGGCGCTCGATCTCGAGTCAATGCGTGTCGCGACGCCAGACCTCGTTCGCTTGCGGTCACTCTACGTCGATCTCGAGTTCCACACGCTAGCCAAGACGATCGTGCTGCCGTCCGACTCCGGTCAGACAGACGCGCGGGCGGGTGCGTCCCCGACGGAGAAGAAACGCGAGTCACGGTACACGACTGTCGATTCCATTCCGGCGTTGGAGAAGGCCGTCGCGCGAGCACGCAAAGCGCCGTTCGTTGCGATCGACACTGAGACAGCGGCGAATCCCGAGGCTCCGCGCCCGCTCGATCCGCTTCGTTCTCCGATCGTTGGCCTAACAGTCGCCGTTGCCCCGGGCGAAGCGTTCTACTTTCCTCTCGCGCATCGCGCATACGCCGAAGATCAGGGCGACCTCGGGTTGGGCGATGAGCTTGCGCTTGACCTGGCGCCGAAGAAGACACGCGCGAAAAAGACCGCAGAGCCGGACAGCATCGCGGCGAAAGCGATCGCGAACGGGCCGTCGACGGTCAAGAATCTCCCGCCGCTCGAAGACCCGCGAATGGCGCCACTGAAGGAGCTGCTGGAGGACGCAAGTGTGAGAAAGGCGGCCCAGGACGCCAAATACCACATCCTCGCGCTGCGCTCGGCCGGTGTCACTGTCCGCGGTCTCGACTTCGACACGATGATCGCGAGCTACTTGCTCGATCCAGGCCGTCGATCACACGGTCTCGATCTGCTCGCGCTGGAATTTCTCGACCACAAGATGACGTCGATGGACGAGCTCTGTGGGAAGGGAAAGCCGTATATCCCGTTCGATCAGGTGCCGGTCGAGTGCGCGCGCGACTACGCATGTGAAGATGCGGACATGACGTGGCAGCTGCGCGAGGAATTCGAACCACAACTCGAGACGCTACAGCTCGCGCGATTGTTCCGCGAGATCGAGATGCCACTCGTCGACGTGCTGGCGGAAGTCGAATGGACGGGCATCACGATCGATGTCGACTGGTTCGCCTCGCTCAAAGTGCGCTTCGAGCGAGAGCGCAAGCGTACGGAGCAAGAGATCTACGCGGTCGCAGGACAGGAATTCAACATCAACTCGAACCCACAGCTTCGCGAGATTCTATTTGAAAAGTTGAATTTGCCTGTTTTAAAGAAGACGAGTACAGGCGCATCGACGGACGCGAGCGTGCTCCAACAACTTGCGGACGAAGGACACCAGCTGCCCGTGTTGCTGATGGAGTATCGCGAGCTTTCGAAGCTCGAAAGCACGTACATCGACGCGTTGCCCGCATACGTCCATCCGCGAACGGGCCGGCTGCACACGTCGTTTAGTCAGACGGTTGCGGCGACGGGACGCCTCTCCTCGAGCGATCCAAATCTTCAGAACATCCCGATCCGCCGTGAGCTGGGTCGCGACATTCGCCGCGGGTTCGTCCCGCGGCGCGGCTGGATGCTCCTGGCGGCGGACTACTCGCAAATCGAGCTGCGCCTCCTCGCCCACCTTTCGGACGATCCGGCGTTCGTGCAAGCGTTCCGCTCGGGCGGCGATATTCATCGTCAAACGGCAGCGCTGATCTTCGACGTCCCGCTCGATCAGGTCACGAAGGACATGCGCGCCAGAGCGAAGACGATCAACTTCGCGACGATCTATGGGCAGGGCGCGCACGCATTGTCTCGCCAGCTCAAGATCTCGTTCGCCGAGGCGAAGGAGTTCATCGAGCGATACTTCCAGCGCTTCTCGAGGGTTCGCGAATATCTGGACTCGATGGTGACGTTCGCGCGGGAACACGGCTATGTGCAAACCATCTTCAATCGCCGGCGATACATCCCCGAGCTTCGAGATCGGAACTTCAACATCCGGGCGTTCGGTGAGCGGACGGCGGCGAACTCGCCCATTCAAGGATCTGCGGCGGATTTGATCAAGGTCGCCATGATCCGGATTCACCACGCCCTCGAGGCGCGACGACTCAACGCCAAGATGCTCCTGCAAGTCCACGACGAGCTCGTATTCGAGGTGCCTGGACCGGAATTGGACGACGTCTCGGCCTTAGTGAAAAATGAAATGGAGAAAGCGGCGGATTTGTCGGTCCCGCTGGTCGTCGATCTCGGGTCTGGGGCAAACTGGCTGGAAACCAAAATGGAGGGTTAGGTGCCGGTCTCTGTCGCCTCCGATGCGTGCAGGTTGCTTGGTCTCTCGCAAATCGACTGACCGGTGTGGGCAAAATTCTGATCGTTAGTCGCGGTAGAATCCGCAGTAAGATGTGCCATGCTAACGACTTATGGAATTATGTACCAGTCGAGGCATCGGGTTTGCCTTAAACGGGCACGTCCGTAACGGGTGACTAGCTCTACCACGGCCAATCGGCCAGTGCCCGTGCTCCCCAGACTGGCTGCTTATGTCTCGACCACGTCGTCGTGGCTTCACCCTGATCGAGCTTTTGATCGTCGTCGTGATCATCGGGATTCTCGCCGCTCTGGCAATCCCGAAGTTCATGAATACCAAGGGCAAGGCAAACTTTGCCGGGATGAAGAGCGATCTCCACAACTTGACGACAGCGGAAGAAGGGTACTTCTACGACCACGCTTCCTATACGCAGTTCCTGGACTCCATGTCCTTCACGCCGACGCGCGGTGACAACGTCACCGTCACCGAGGCGACGGGTATAGGTTGGTCAGCGACGGCCCAGAACCCGGAGTCGTATCCGCACTTCTGCGCGCTGATCATTGGAAACGCGGCAGCAGTTGCGCCGGCGACCGTCGCCGGGGTGGTGACCTGCCAGTAGACAGTAGGAGCCGATGGCGCCAGAGCGAACGCGCGAACGTCCTCACTTTAGAGAATTTGAAAAGCGGCGCGACGGAATGATCTACGCGATGGACGGCGGTCTCTGGCTCCATCGGCACGTTTGGAAAGGGCGACCGCTCGCCCACCTTGTATCAACGAATAGAGATTTACTGCTCCGCTACGGTGCCGCCGTTGGCATCGGCGCGGAGCGTTTGCAATTCCATCCGCTGAAGGACCCGCGCACGGGGATTCGCCGGGATGCATGGCATTGGGATCTCGGCGGACCGCTCTTGCCGCCACGCCAGAACCGCTAGACTCGCGCCTCGACCGGCAGCGCGCCGAGCGACTGATTGAACGCGAGGACATCGGCGCGCAGAGACGAGAGCTCATGGCGCAAGCGATCGTGGAGCGCCGAGTCTCGCCGGAAACGAAGGAACGCGCGAGCGCGACACGCAGCGCGTCGCATTCGATCGCTGAGGAGAAAGTTGATCTCCGCCGCAATCGGAAGACTCACGAGATACGTGAGACCAACGAGCGGCGACCAAATCGCGGTCACGAGCGCCGTCTGCGCGAGATACGTTAGAAGCACGAACACAGTGCCCGCCACGAGCGTTCGCATCGCCGGGTCGGCGGCGCTCTCGACGGATCGCATCGCGACGACTTGCGCAGCACGGAAGGGAAGCCAGTGGTTCAGACGTCCCCACAACGCGATCGGTCCGCCGACCAACAACAACCAACTTTCACGAACCGCGAATCGGAGTGCTCGCTGGAAATCGAGCTCGACTCCGATGTCTTCGATCATGATCCCATACTGGGCTGCGAGCAGCTGCAGCCCCTCGAGTCGCCGAATCAGCCGGTCTGCTTGCGTTCGGAGATTGGGGTCAGCAAATGGTAGCCGCGTCGAGAGCTGATCGATGCGACGCGCGATGGCAGTTTCTTCGCCAAGTGGACGGCTCGATTGACGGAGAGACGGAGCGTCGTCAAAGACAGCGGCGACGAGCGACGCGAGGCGGACGGCGCGAGCGGCATCATCCACTGAAGAGTAGTTCAGTGTAACCGCACGCAGCCGAGTGTCGATCTCCGCGGTCAACACTTCGGCTGGATGCGCGCCGGGCGGCGTGGTCCAAGCGTCCATTCGAATCGGCTCGCCGATTTGAACGAACACCCGCGAGCGAGGGACGTCTTTGCGCTCGAAGACAAGCCCGATCGGAACGACCGCGAGGTCGCGGACGTCACCCGAGTGCGCGGCGTGCAGCGCCATTCGAGCGGCCCCAGTCTTCAACGGCGCGAGCGATGGCTCATCATGTGATTTTCCCTCGGGGAAGATCAGAACCGTTCCGTCCTTTGCGAGCGCGCCGTGCACCGCTTCGAAGGTGTCGCGATTCCGCGCGGGATTGAGCGGACCATCTGACGGCGCTTCATCTTTCGCCCGACGAAGCGGCACCACGCCGATGAAACGGAGCAGAGCGCCGGCGATCGGATTCGCGAAGATCGTGCTCTTCGCCGTGATCAACACGCGACGAGGCAGAATCCATCCGACGACGAGCGCGTCGACGAGCGCGTTCGGGTGATTGACAACGAGCAAGACCGGACCGCGCCGAGGTACGCGGTCGAGCCCTTCGACCTGGATGTCCCGGTAGTACCAGCGAAGCGCAATGCCTGCGATCGCGCGAAGTAACGCGTACACTGCCTAGGCCTTCCGTTGGATGTGCTCGGAAACGTCGCGAAGAATGATTGCTGATATCACGAACACCGCAGCCACCCCCTCGTCACCGCCGCGCGAGACGAGAGGAACATCAGACTGAATAGCGCGCGGCTCGGTCTGGGGAACCAGGGAGAGCCGAAATACAGTCGCAGCGTTCATCGAGACATTGTATTGGAGAACTCATATAGCGCCCGGTTGCTCGTTCGATGAGCGGCGCACAGCCAGTCGCGGGCGTGTCTCTCCGGACGCAAACATTGGGATTGCTCGGTGTGCATTTGCATCGCTGACTCCTGTGATTCCTACGCCTCACTACGCCGCGGTCGCTCGGCTAGGCATACGTCGTTTGACGTAGCCGTCTCGACCCCATGGCGTTGACGACGGCGATAGGGCGGTCAAATTACGACGGATGAAGCTCCTCCGCCCGTTCGCGTTTGCGGTGATTGCGTTGATCGGTGTTGGGTGCGAACGGCGTAAAGCGCCTGCAACGATCGATTCGACCCGCGGCGCGCCGATTCCAACTGTCGATTCGGCGACTGCCAGCGGACCGACATCCTCGTGGGATCAGAACGCCGGGCCCGTTCTGCTGGTCGCGACCGATGCACCGATCCGCGCGTTTGTCTTCGTGCCGGATTCGACGAACCGAGCAGCGACGCTGGCGAACATCCCGCATCCCGCATCCGTGACGCTTTTTGGACGGAACGGCAGCGTGCAAACGGCGGAGCTCCCGGCGGTAACGGACACGAGCCTCTGCGCAACAGCGACGTTGAGCGCAGCACCACCGCCGCGTGCCTGGAACGTCGGCTTCATCGGCGGAGTCGTTTCGCCGATTGCGATGGACTCCACGAGCGCGTTGTCGCCGGCCGATTCCTCGACCTACACGACTGGTCTGAACCGGCTGGCGTCTGCTCTACCCAACGACTCGGCGGGTCGATTCAATGGCCTTCCGTTTGTCGTCCGGTCCATTTGGCGCTTTGCGATGCCGCAGGGACCGCAATTCATTGCCGGAGCGCTGGCGAGATCTATCAATCAAGAAGCCACGCCGCTTCAAGAGCGCACGCTCGTCGTCGCCGAACGATCCCCATCAGATAGCAACTTGACGACGGTGTATTCGGAGCGATCGTACGGCGACGAAGAGACCATCGAGACGCGAGACATTCTTGCGGCGGTGCTCCTCGGCGGATCGCGCAACGTTGCGATCGTTCTGTCGCGAGACTTTGGCGATACGATCGCCTATGCAGTGATCGAACGCGGGGACGACGGGAAATGGCGTGTCCGGTGGACGAGCCCGCGCCGGCACTGCTAGCTGTCGTTACTCGTCGTCGATTCGCGCGAGCCCTGCCGGTGCTCGGACCCGTCCGGCGACGCCGGCCAACGCCGCGAGGGTGAGCGCGTACGGCAGCGCGAGAAAGAGCTGGTACGGAAGCGCGAAGCCCATCGCCTGTAGAAGGAACTGAAGCGCGCTCGAAGCGCCAAAGAGCAGCGCGGCCAATCCGACACCGAGCGGGTGCCAACGTCCGAGAACGACAATCGCGATCGCGACGAAGCCGCGCCCTGCGGACATGTTCTCGGCGAACGTGCCGGCTTGCGCGAGGACTAGCGTAGCGCCCGCGAGGCCGCCGAGTGCTCCTCCGAACAGGATTGCACCGGCCCGAACGCGGTTGACCCGTACACCTGCGGCTTCGGCAGCAATCGGCGATTCCCCGACCGCCCTCAGCGCGAGTCCGGCATGGGTCCGATATGTCCACCACCAGATCACCGGAATCAACAAATACAGGCAGTACGCGACGATTGGCTGTTCAAAGAATCCCGTTCCTAAAACTGGAATCTTCGATAATAGCGGAACAGCGGTCGGCGACAGGGTTGCGATCGAGAGCGCCGCGCCCGACGCACCATAGAGACCTCGATAGAGGGTCCCGGTGAGGCCAACCGCGAGGAGTGTGATCGCGGTTCCGGTGATGATTTGATCACAGCGCAGTTGCACGACGAACAGGGCGAACAGCAGTGCGACCGCGACTCCGCTCGCCACGCCCGCCAAGAAACCGCCGGTCAGTCCCCAGTGCGTCGCGCCGACGAGAGCGCCGAACGCTCCCGAGAGAACCACTCCTTCGAGCCCAATGTTGATGATGCCGGCTCGCTCTACGACGGTTTCTCCAATCGCCGCGAGCGCGAGCGGCGTCGCGGTCCGAACCGTAGCGTCGACAAACGCGCTTGCGGCCGAGCTCATAACGATGCCGACCCGGCGTTCGTGAGCCGGACGCGCTGGAACACGACGAGTGCGAGAATGATTCCGGCCTCTACGACAGAGACAACGACGGAGGGTACGCCGGCGTCGCGCTGCATCGCGGCCCCACCGGATTCGAGCACACCGAAAACAATTCCGGTAAGAATGACGGCGGCGGCATTCAGTCGCGCGAGCAATGCGACCGCGATCGCTGTGTAGCCGTACCCTGGCGAGATGTTTTCGTAAAGCGCGTACGTGACGCCACAGACTTCGATTGCGCCGGCGAGGCCGGCGAGGGCGCCGCTCGCGAGAAATGCCCGCATCGTCACGCGGTCGACGTCGATGAGTCCCGCGGAGCGCGCGGCGTCAGGGTTTGCGCCGACCGCACGCAGACGAAAACCACCGGCGGTGTATCGAATTGTCCACCAGCTCACCACACACGCGGCGACGGCGATCGCAAATCCGACATGAAGCCGTGTCGTAGGGCCGAAACGTGGCAGTTGAGCGACGGACGGAATCGTGAGCGTTTGCGGGTAGACGTGTGTCGGCTCCTGCATCGGTCCGCGAACGAGATAGGACAGAAGGTTCGCGGCCAGAAAGTTCAGAAGTATTGTGCTGATGACTTCGAGAACGTGAAACCGCGATCGGAGAATCGCGGCAATCCAGGCCCACCCTGCGCCGGCGATGGAGCCGATGACGAGCGCGCCGGTGATCGCTACTAGTGACGATGCATGCAGGTTGAGCGCGACAGCTGTTCCAGCGGCGGCACCGACGAGAAACTGGCCCTCGGCGCCGATGTTGAAGACCCCAGCTCGAAACGCGACCGCGACGGCCAGGCCCGTGAGGATGAGCGGTGTGGCTCGCACGAGCGTTCCCGATCCGATCGCATACCAAGATCCGAGCGATCCGGATAAGAGTGCCTCCGCCGCCCGTTCGATATCGAACCCAGCGCCCGCGAGGACGGCAGTGGTCCCCACGATGATGGCGGCCAGCAATCCCGCGACCGCGATGTTGCTCGAGCGAAGAACTCCAGATTGGGTGCTCATTCAGGCGAAGATATGCGTGAACTCATCGCGACGAGGTGCCGACAGAATTAGCATTCGAGATCATGGGTGTTTCGCTGGAAGCGCGACCGATCGCATCGTCGGCGCCGAACCCCGCGGACAACGATCCGCGTCGGTGGCGCATCCTCGGGCTGTTATCGCTTGCCGAGTTGTTGGGCATGTCGATTTGGTTCGCCGCAAGTGCCGTCGGGGCGCAGCTCGGCGCGCGGTGGAGTCTCTCGGTTTCGGAGATCGGCTGGCTCACGGCAATCGTGCAGCTGGGATTCGTTGTTGGAACGGCGACCTCTGCGCTGCTAAATCTCGCCGACATCGTCCCCGCGCGCCGACTATTCGCGACGTCGGCGTTGATCGGTGCGGCGGCGAACACGCTCGTGCTGCTGGCGCCGAGCTACGAGGCGGCGTTGGCGTGTCGATTCGCGACGGGGTTTGCACTCTCTGGTGTGTATCCGCCGGCGATGAAAATGATATCGACGTGGTTTCGGAGTCAGCGCGGTCTCGCGGTGGGAACCGTCGTGGGCGCGCTGACTGTCGGAAAGGCGGGCCCCTATCTGGTGCACGCCATACCCGGCGCCGGCGTCACACCAGTCGTGCTCGCGGCGTCGACGGCCGCCTTTCTCTCCGCGGTGATTGTCGCAGCGGCGTATATCGATGGCCCGTATCCGTTCCCCCCGCGGCCGTTCTCGTGGGGGCTGGTCGCAACGGTCCTTCGTGAGCCTCGATTTCGTTTGGCGACGGGCGGCTATCTCGGGCACATGTTCGAGCTGTACAGCGCCTGGACGTGGTTACCTGTCTTTGTTGCCGCAAGCACCACAGCCGCAGGAATGAGCGCGGGCCCCAGACATGATTCATTGTCCTCTGCGATCGCTTTCGCCGCCATTGCGTTTGGCGGAGTCGGTTGTGTTTGGGGGGGACGTGTTGCGGATCGTCGCGGACGCGAATGGCTCGTGACGTGGGCGATGGCGGCGAGCGGAACGTGTGCGATAATCATCGGCTTCACGTACGGACAGAGTTTGCTACTGCTGATCCCCGTCGCACTGGCGTGGGGATTTTTCGTCATTGCTGACAGCGCTCAGTTTAGTGTTCTAGTAACTGAAGCCGTTCCTCCGCATGCCGTTGGAACAGCGCTCACCGTCCAAACGTCGATGGGGTTCTTGCTGACGATGATCAGCATCCAGCTGGTCCCGCCGGTGCAGCACGTCATCGGCTGGCGGTGGGCGTTCGTAATGCTCGCGCTTGGACCGATAGCCGGCATTGCAGCCATTCGACGACTGGTGCGATTCCGGCGCGATCCTATGGTTTGATTACGCGTGCGGGAGGTCGTGGCTTGAGATCGATCTCCTTGAGACGCTGAAGCTCGACCCTCAAGACCCGCAGTTGCTCTTCGCGGTCGTGAAGCTCGGCTTCGGCCCTTGTGGCCGAGCGCCGCAGCTGATCTGTTTGCCCGCTGAGTGAGTCGAGTCGCGCGTGCAGCTGCCGCGTCTCCGTCGTCAACGCCTCGATCTGCAGCGTCAGTTCTCGTTCGTGGGCCGCCGATTCCCCCTTCGCGCGAGCGATCTCGTCGAGCAGCGCGAGTCGGTCCGTGGCATCGCCGAGGTGCTTCGACTGCGGAAAACGGGTCACCAAACGGCGGAGCAATGCGCGCGAACGGTCTGCGTCGAAGGTCGGACGCCCGGGCGTGCCATACAAGACCCCTGCCTCGTACAGGGCGTGCTCGTCGTTCTGCAACGAGGAGTCAGCGGCGAAAACGCGCGCCGCATCTGCCCACTGCTGCTTTGCCAGATATCGATCGAACTGCGTCGTCGCACACGCTGTGGTCGCAACTAGACCAAGGGCGATGATTCGCGTTCGTTCTCCCACCGTCAATTTGTTCACGCGCTCGTGCCCTCGCCGGCTGTTGTCGCGAGCTGCGATTCATCCGACATAGTCACGGCACCGGGGAGCAGAACGTTGAATACGCTCCCTGTCGGCGTGTTGTCCGAGACCCACATCGCCCCACCGTGCGCCGTAACGATCTCGAGACAGATCGTGAGCCCGAGCCCGACGCCTCGGGCGGGGATCGCCCGTCCGGCGTCCGCCTGATAGAAACGAGCGAAGACCCGCTCTTTGTCGGAATCGGGAATCCCCGGGCCCTGATCAGCAACCGTCAACAGCGCTGTCTCGCCGCCAAGCCCGCGACGCTTGACCGCGTTCCACCGAGCAGCGGGTACCCGATCGTCACGCCTCGACATGTCCGCCACGGTCACGGCGATCTCCGCGCCCTGCGGCGAGAATTTGATGGCGTTTTCGAGAAGGTTATCGAGCAACTGGGCGAGCCCCGCCGAATCGCCACGCACCAAAAGCCGCTTTGCTGGTTCGGCAATCGTTGCCTGTAGGCCGCGCTCTTCCCGGGCGCGATTCATCCGCAGCACCGACTGCCGCGCAATCTGAACGACATCCACCATCTGGAAGTCGGGCTGCAGTCCGGCTTCGATGCGAGACAGATCGAGCAGCTTGCTGAGCATCGACGCGAGACGCTTCCCGCTGTCGCGGTTGAGCTCCAGCAATTGCCGCTGTTTGTCGGTCAGCGGCCCAGGCAGCTCGTCGAGCAGAACGCCGATCGTCTCCTGCATCGAGGAAAGAGGAGTCTTCAAATCGTGCGAGACCTTCGAGACGAAGTCTCGCTTCATTCGATCGAGCTCGTCGAGCCGCTCGGTCATCGAGTTGAAGTCACGAGCAACTTGGGCAAACTCGTCGCGCCCTGGCGCCGGAAGGCGGTAGTCGAATCGGCCTGCCGAGACTTCGTGTGTTCCGCGCTTGAGGCGCTCGAGCGGCTGAACGGTCGAACGCACGAGAAGCGCCGATAAGAGAATGCTCAATAACAGCGCGCCGACCCCGGAAATCCAGGACAGCCGCTCGGCGCTCTGTGCGCTTCGCTCCGACTGTTGGAGCTCCCGCGCCATCGCGTCCTGTGCCGCTCCAGCGAGTTGCTGGGTCTCGACCTGAACTTGCTCGAGCGTCTGCTGCAACTGTTCGAGCGCGGTCCGAACCGTTGCCTCCGTCGGAGCCGCCTGCTGTCGGGCGAGTGACTGCGTCGCGATTTCGACCTTCTTCCAGTGCGTGTCCAAAGGCGCCAGCCATGTTCGCTCGCCCGCACTGAGCGATGTCGTGTGAAGCTTCTGAAGCTCGAGGCCAAAGCCCGTCGCTGTTTCTCGAAGCTTCAGCAGATATCCCGTATCTCGGGTGACGAGGAATTTCTCCGCGTCGTTGCTCATCTGGCCGATGCGCGCAATCTGTTCCGTGGACGTCACGCGCAGGCGCGATGAGATCTCCGTCAGCTCGTGGCCGCTCGCGACGGCATGACGAATTGTTTTGACATGATACACGAGTAGTACCGCGAGCAACGTGATGTAGAGCCCAAAAGCGGCACGCAGCTTCGTGGCGACGGTCACTCGTCCCGTCCGTAGGCTCGCAGCTTGTTGCGAATCGTTTTTACGTCGAGGCCGAGTTGCCGGGCGGCTTCCGCCTTGTTGTTCCCGACCCGCTCCAACGTCTGCAGAATCAACAAACGTTCGGCTTCGGCCAGCGTCGTTCCCGCGGGCAGCGTCAGGGTCGGCTTCGTCCCGGGTGCGAACGCCTGCAGGTACGGCGGCAGGTGACGAGGTTCGATCCAACCCGTTCTCGCAACGATCACCGCTCGCTCGATGACGTTGCGTAGCTCACGAACGTTGCCCGGCCAGGCATGCGCCTCGAGCAGGTCGCGCGCTGCGTCGCCAACCCCTTCGACGCTCATTTGATGTTTCCGCGCGAACTCGGTCACGAAGTACTGCGCGAGCAGCGCAACGTCTTCGATTCGCTCGCTCAACGCAGGGAGCGTGATCTCGAAGACCGCGAGTCGATAGAACAGGTCTTCGCGAAGAAGACCATCGCGAATGGCCTGCGCCGCGTTTCTATTCGTCGCGGCGATGACTCGAACATTGAACTGGACCTCTTTGCTTCCGCCGAGTCGCCGCGCTCGCCCGTCTTCGAGGATGCGAAGGAGCTTTGGTTGAAGCGCCATCGGCATCTCCGCGATCTCATCAAGAAAAAGCGTACCTCCGTCCGCGAGCTCGAAAACGCCCGGCCGTGCGCGCGTCGCTCCCGTGAACGCACCCGGCTCATGCCCAAAGATCTCGCTCTCGATCAATCCTTCCGGAATCGCTGCGGCATTGATCGCGATAAATGGCTTGTCGCGACGCGAGCTCACGGCGTGGACGGCGCGCGCGACGACCTCTTTTCCGGTACCACTCTTTCCGGTGATGATCGCGGAGGCGTCGCTTGACGCGAGCACTTCGATCGTCCGCTGAATGTCGCGCATCGAACGACTTTGCCCGACCATCCCCATCGAAGGGGTTTGCCTCCCCAGGCGGTCGGTGAGGGACTGACTTCCGCGCCGCTGGCGAACGTCGCTTGCGGTCGCCTCAAGAAGCGCGAACAACATCGCGTGGTCGAGGGGCTTCGTGAGGAAATCGGTCGCGCCAGCCTTCATCGCCTCAACCGCCGCGTCAATGTTGCCGTGGGCTGTCATCATGACGAAGGGCAGGCGCTCGTCGTGCCGCTTGACACGTTTGAGAAATTCGAGGCCTGACGTGCCGGGCAGGACGACATCGCACAGAACGATGTCTGGGCGCTGACGCTCGAGCTCGCGCTCAGCCTCAGTCGTGTCACCAACGGCTCGAACGTCGTGCCCCCAACTCTCGATGCGAAGGGCAAGAACTTCGCGCAGCGCCGGCTCGTCGTCGACGACGAGAACATCAAGGCGGGTTGGCTCCATCACCCTAATCTGGGCGTCCGACAGCAAACGATGAAGCTCCCAAAACCCAGCGGCCCCGAGATCCATGAAGGAGTCTCGAGGCCGCTGGGTGGGAGGACTGCTACCCTATTGTCGCATCACGCGATCACGAACGGACGATGATGAGGAAGCGCGAATTTTCCCAGAAGCGCTCCGGTTGATCGATCGTCAGACCACCGGTGATCTTGCCGTCCTTCTCGCCTTTCGGTGTGACGTACGCGGGATTCTGTCGCGAGAAGATTTGATACTCGCCTTCCGGCAGGCTGATGGTGCGATCGGACAGCCGATCGATCTTCGTGAAGGCGCTCGGGTCGAGCTCGCGAGCCGGCGCAACAGCGCGCGAACCGACGAGAAGGAACCGCTTTCCGCCTTCCTGCGCGAGAATGCCTTTCTTGATCAGCTCATCCTTGGTTCCGATGATGTAGTACGCCGTGTTCTTCTCGTTGGTCAGCGTGTGCACCGTGTCGACCAGCGCGGTGCGAACGACGTTCAACGTGTCGACGGCCTTCGAGAGCGACGCGATACGAACCGTCTGGCTATCGATCGTCGCTTGGAACTGGGTACGCTGCTTCTCGGCGGACGCCTGCAGATCCGCGACACTCTTCTGATAGTCTGCAACCTGCGCGATGAGCGTCGAATCCTTCTGCGACATCTCAGCTGCCTTTCGGCGAGTCGAGGCGAGACGCGTCTGAACCGAATCGAGTCGGGCAACGAGGTGCGTGATGCGCGCGACAATCGCCTTGCGCTGATCGTTCACCTGCGACATCTCGGCCGTCGACTCGAGCTGCGGAGCGGGCTTCGAAGCCAGCGAGCGAGCTTTGGCAAGCTCAGTGTTGATCTGGTTGACGAACTGCGTCGAGGTCATCACTTCCTCGAGCAACTCCTTGCGAACGTTCCCTAAGGAATCGACGCGGAGCGAGTCAGTCTTCGCGACGGTCGCGAGCTGTTGCTTCGTACCATTGTCGCAAGCCGTGAACGCGACGGCCGACGCCAGGATGATCGGAAGCGAATGAGCAAGTCTCATGGGTCACCAACAGGTTTGAGGGACGCTAGCAGCTAGCGAGTCTTTGAGCGGCGACTGACTGGGCGCAGCAAGCAGAAATCGCCGCGGTCGCGCTGATGACTAAAGCAACCGCAGTGCCGCTGGAGCTAGTTCCGTAACCTGTTATAAATCAGCGACTTATGTGGCCCGGCCGAGGACTGATCCTCAGCGAACAGCAGGGAACGGGGAATTTTTCCCCGGGATTTGGCGCAGTCGAGTGCGCCGACTTAGCTATTCGCTGGGAGTCCCAGCATTGCGCGTCCGACCTCGATTCTGTCGCGGCTCGTCTCTCGAACCCGTCCGTTGTGGACGACGATGACCCTCGTCGCCAATGCGAGAACCTCGTCGACGTCGCTGGAGTAGGCGACAACCGCTGCTCCTGACGCAGCTGCCCTTCGCAGGTGCTCGTGTACCGCGCCGCTGGCTCGCACGTCGAGGCCCCGGGTCGGATTTTCGACCACCAAGAGTTCCGGCGCGCCGTCGAGCTCCCGTGCGAGCACCAGTCGCTGCTGATTTCCGCCCGAGAGGGAGCGCATTGGAGTTTGAGCGTTTCCGCCCCGGACGTCGAACGCTGAAATGAGCTCGCTTGTCCGGCCACGAATGTCGCGAACAGCCAATCCTCCGCGGCGCGCTCCCGCGTCCTTTAGCGCGACGTTCTCCTCGAGCGAAAACGAAAGGATGACTGCATCCCGGTGGCGGTCTTCGGGCACGAATCCAATCGACGCAGGTAGCTGCAGGTGGCCTCGCCTGGCCGGCAGCCGATGCGCGAGCGCTCGCAGCAACTCATGCTGTCCCGAACCTTCGATCGCAGCGACTCCAATGGTTTCGCCGGAACGGATATCGAGATTGAAGCCGCGTACTCCGCGATTCTCATCGGACAATGCGTCGACATCGGTGGCGCTCACAACCACACGGTCGCCGGGCGATCGCTCGTCGAGAGCGGCGCCAATCGGTAGAGTCTCACCGAGCACCGCAGTCGCCAAGCGATCCGATGTGAGCCCGTCGGCAGGGCTGTGCAACACGAGCTTTCCGCGCCGGAGAACAGTTACCTCGTCAGCGATGCTGAGGGCCTCGTTCAACTTGTGCGTGATCAGTACGACGGCGTTGCCGTCGTCGGCAAAGCGCCGCAGCCAATGCAACAATTCTGACGACTCGGCGGGCGCTAGCACCGCGGTTGGTTCGTCCAGGATGAGGATTCGCGCATCGCGCGACAGCGCTTTGACGATCTCCAATCGCTGCTGACCGCCGACACTCAGATTCGCCGCTCGAGCGTCGGGGTCCAGCGCCAACCCACTTCGTCCCCCGATCGCGACGACATCCCGTCTGGCAGCCGCGGCGTCGTACCGACCGGTTTTTCCCAGGGCGACATTCTCTGCCACCGTCATTTCGGCAACGTTCGTGAAATGCTGGTGCACCATTCCAACGCCGCGCGCGATGGCGTCTCGAGCCGAAGCACCACGGCCTTGCCTGCCCTCGATTGTTAGAGTTCCCTCATCAGGGCGCAACAGGCCGAAAGCAATCCGCATCAGCGTCGTCTTGCCGGCGCCGTTTTCGCCGAGGAGCGCGTGGACTGTCCCGCGTCGAACGGCGAGCGAAACGTCGTCGAGAACCGTCAGATCACCGAAGCGCTTCGTTATGTGCGAGAGCTCGAGAACGACGGGTAGCTCGAGTTCTTGCGTCATCAAAGCCCTGTCGGGATGTCAACAAAGGTCGACGAGATCTTGAAGCGCTGCGCAAGCACCTCGCCGAGCGCGCGAACGCCAAGAGTCTCTGTGGCGTAATGGCCGGCATAGAGAACCACGATCCCGAGCTCGCGTGCTTCGACTGCGGTGTGGTGCGGTCCCTCGCCGACGATCAACGTGTCGAGTCCCTTCTCCGCTGCTTCACGAAGCGTCTCGGAGTCCGCCCCGGCCCCGGTGCAAACGCCCCAGGCTCTTGTCATTCGGTCCGGCGAAAACGGAGTCGCTATCAGGCGTCCTCCGTACTCCTCCGCGAGTGCACCAGCTCGCTCTGCAATCACTCGCGTCGGCGTATTCGATACGCCGCTCAGACCGACGTCGATCGTTTTGTACTTCGCGAAGCCGCGGCTTGCTTCGAGGCCAAGCCGCTTGGCGAGCAGCGCGTTGTTGCCGAATTCCGGGTGGATGTCGAGAGGAAGATGTGCGGAGTAGACCGCGACATCGTGCGTGAGGAGGGCCCACAGACGAGAGTGGCGATGACCCGTGAGCGGCTGAACTCCACCCCAAAACATTCCGTGGTGGACGAGCAAAAGCCGAGCGCCGGAATTGATCGCTCCGTTGACAGCGTCCGATGAGAAGTCGACCGCAGTGGCGACGCCGTTGATCGCACCAAAATTCGCGACTTGAACGCCGTTGACGGCGTTGGCGTAGTCGGGAATTCCGTCGATATCGAGCGTCGTATCGAGAAAGGTTGCCAGTTCGTTGAGCGTAGGCATCGACTAGCGCTTCGATGAAAGACTGTCGAGCGAAACGGTGAACTGGCCGGCGAGCATCTTGGTCTGCAGTGAATCAATCCGTGCGTGCATGGCGACCGGAATCTTCGACTCGAAGGCTGGGTTCAGCACGAGCGTAACGACGCGAGAAGACTCTCCGAGCTGAATAACCCCGGGCTTGAAGGTTCCAGCCTTTACTTGCTTCGCGATGGTCAAGAACGCGAGGGGTAGATCGATGACAACGCTACCGAGAGTAATCTCGGGCGCGACCGAGTTTTGATTCGAGTTCGATCCGATGATCAGCGCGCGCTTTCCTTCGCGTGCGGCCTGAAAAACTCCGAGGCCCGCGGCATCAGCATTCTGGAATATCACGTCGACGCCGTGAGCGATCTGTGCGAGCGCCTGCTCTTTTCCCGCGCTCACGTCGTCCCAGTTTCCGATGTATGAAGTGACGATCTCGACGCCAGGGTTCACATCGCGCGCGCCCTTCTGAAACGCACGGAAGCTTTCGACGACCGGCGGGAGCTCCGTTCCGCCGATGACACCCAGTTTGTTCGTTTTCGTCATGGACGCGGCAAGAATCCCCGCGAGATATGAAGCATCAGAGAATCCGAAAGTCATTCCGGCGAGGTTCGGCCCGGCGGTGGTTCCTGATGTCGTGACGTAGATCGTTTTTGGGAATTCAGGCGCGACGCGCCTCGCCGCATCTTGAAATTCGAACCCGTGACCGAAGACCAACGCATAGCCCTGCGCTCCGTACTGGCGAAAGTTCTCTTCGAATTCCGCTGGGGTCTTCGTCTGGATGTGACTCACTTGCGCGCCGAGACTGTCTTTGATGCGCATGAGCCCTTGGTACGCGCCGCCGTTCCAGGACTGGTCCGATACAGGGCCGGGCGTCAGCAGCGCGACCTTGAAGGCGGCTCTCTGCGAAGCGGTGTTTTCGGCTGACTTGGCGCAGGCAATCGAGCAAGTGAAGAGGGCGCCAACACCCAGGCGCAAGAGTGAGGAACAGCGAATCATCGCGTAAGTGACTTTAGAGTGGCGCTATTAAGTGATTAAACTGTCTCAAAAATCTCGACGATGTTCGCGGAGGATCAAATCGAGTATCCTGTCGAGGTCGTCGTTTGAATAAAACGACACCTCAACGGTACCATTGTGCTCGCCGGCTAAGCGAAGCTTTACGTCGGTCTGGAGGTAGCGTCGAAGGTCATCCTCGAGCCTGCGCACCGCCGGGTTGGTTGGCTGTTCAGTAGAGCCTGACTGTCGCGTCAGTGCTGGTCGCTCCACAGCTGGAGGAGGAGCCTTGGGGCCGCTCCGCTTCCGCACCAATTGCTCGAGCTCGCGTACGCTCATCCGCTGGGCAATCGCCGAGGTCGCGAGTTCGTTAAGGATTTCCGAGTCTGAAATCGGAAGAAGCGCCCGAGCGTGTCCGAGGCTGAGCTCGCCAGCCTCGACATTGCCTTGCACCGACGCCGGAAGCGAGAGAACACGAAGAAGGTTCGTGACAGTCGTTCGGTCCTTCCCCACTGAATCGGCAACCTGCTGCTGGGTCAGCCGGAATTCGTCAATGAGGCGACGATATCCGCGCGCCTCTTCGATTGGATTCAGGTTTGAGCGTTGAAGATTTTCGACAAGTGCTAGAACGAGCATCGTTCGATCATCGAAGTCTCGGACAATCGACGAGATATCTTCCCAGCCGAGTCTCGTGGCGGCTCTGAGTCGGCGCTCGCCAGCGATGAGCTCGTACGCATCGCCCTGCCGGCGTACTGTAATTGGCTGGAGTAGCCCACTCTGCTTGAGCGAGGCCTCCAGCTCAGCGAGTTCCGCTTCTGCAAAGTGACGCCGAGGTTGAAACGGATTCTGGCGAATCCTACTAATCGGAATACGCTGCAGATCGCTTGCGCGTGTGGGACTACCCGACGAGGCTCCCGATATCAGGGCCTCGAGACCGCGCCCAAGTCTTCTCGGCTTGTCGGTGCTCATGAGCGGCGCGCCATAAGTTCTCTGGCCACGCTGATGTACGCTTGAGCTCCAACCGAAGCGACATCATACAGAATGATGGGCTTGCCAAAGCTCGGCGCCTCGGCCAATCGGACATTCCGCGGGATCACTGTTTCGAAGACCTTGTTGCCAAAGTATTCCCGAGCCTCGTTGGCTACCTGTCTCGAGAGGTTGAGTCGCGCGTCGAACATCGTGAGCAGAACCCCCTCGATCGCGAGGTCCGGATTGATGTTCCGCTGGATCAGATGAACGGTGTTGAGAAGCTGGGACAGGCCTTCCAACGCGTAGTACTCGCACTGGACTGGTATCAACAACGCGTCTGCCGCGGCGAGCATGTTCAGCGTGATTAGCCCGAGGGACGGCGGGCAGTCGATAAGGACATAGTCGTAGCCATCGCGAGCTTCGGCGACGGCGCGGCGCATCTTACGCTCGCGGTCGCTCTGGTCGACGAGCTCTACTTCTGCGCCGGCCAGATCAGGCGTTGCGGGTACGAGATCAAGATGTTTGAAGTGGCGTTCGGCGATGATAGCATCTTTGATGACCTTCTCGCCGAGCAAAATCTCGTAGACCGTCGTGCCGATTTCATCGGCCTTGACCCCCATTCCGCTTGTCGCGTTCCCCTGCGGGTCGCCGTCAATGAGGAGGGTTCGCTGCTCTGCTGCGGCCAGACTAGCCGCGAGATTGACTGCAGTTGACGTCTTACCAACGCCGCCCTTTTGATTTGCGATCGCGATAACGCGGGACACAGGATCCGAGGATTTGGGAGTGCCTCCCGCCTCCACGCTCGGGGACAGGCTTGGCGAGGCTATTGACCGGCGGCCAATCTATCGGCGCCGTATGGGCTAGACAACGTGCCACGTGGCACGAACAGTAACGGGCGGTGCTTAACACGCGCCGCGTGTGCCACGTGGCACATGCGGCGCCGCCTCACTACCGTCCCGGAATGAACACCCAGCGGACGGACACCGACGCATCGACAGTTTGCTGGCCAGGCTCGATAGGAGTCGACCCCTGGGTCGCAAGCCTAGCCATTGGCATCGCGATCGGACGAATAGGTGGCTCGCCCGTCGAAATTTCGACAAGCTGCCCCAGCGTGCCGCCGGCAGCTCGAGCGAGCGTCTCGGCATCGGCACGAGCATTCGAGACGGCTGCGGCCAAGGCAGCTCGTCTGGCAGAATCCGCCTTCGATGACGAGAACTGAAGGCTCGAAAGCTCGTTCGCGCCCTTCCCCAGCGCCGCATCGATCACTCGGCCGACGTCCTCGAGCTTCGCAACCTCGGCCCGAACCGTGTTGGTCACGGTGTAGCCAACGACCTTTGGCGGAGCCGAATTGTTCGGACTGTACTGCATCTCCGGCGAGACGTTGTAGTTCATCGTCGAAACTCGGTCGCCCGATATTCCGAGAGCCCGAAGCGTATCCAATACAGCTCGCTGACGCCGCGCGTTGTCGGCGCCGGCGGCCGCAGCAGTCGCCCCTCGACTCTGAACGCCAACGAAAATTGTGGCTCGATCCGGACTGACATGCGCCTCACCTGTCGCCGACACGGAAATGGACGGCGCTGAGCTCTGCACTGCTTGGGCGGCTGCCTGAGTGCCAGCGACGACGAGCGCGAGGCCAAGAATTAGAAAATCGGTTCTTCTCATGCATACCTCACGCGAGAACGGGGATGGTAAACCCCAATAAGTAACATAACGATAATAAATACAGGCTGCCGACAAACTCCTTCAGTCGGCGGCTGCGACGCCGCTGCGGCGTCGCTTCTCGACCTCGATTACAAGATTCTGAAGATCGGTCGGACTCACACCGGGAACGCGCGCGGCTTGCGCTAACGTCGACGGCCGAATTACCGCTAGCTTCTGTCGTGACTCGAGTGAGAGCGAGCGAAGCTCCAAATACGGGATGCCCTCGCCGAGCGAGAACTGTCCCATCCGTCGAAGCTTCGCCGCTTGATCGCGTTCGCGAGCGAAGTATCCGGAATACTTCAATTCAAGCTCCGAAGTGATAATCGCACTCGCGTCGAGAGCTTCACCGACACCAACGGCCTGCAACAGTTCCAGGAGTGACACATCCTGCCGTTTCGCAACCTCGGCGACCTTGACCGAGTGTGGCAGCGGTGTGCTCGACGCTCGTTCGAGGATCGGCGCCGCTTGCGCGGGAAGAATGCTGGTCGATTCGGCCAAGCGAATCGCCTCGTCCTCGTCGCCCAGCCTCCGTTCGATCGCCGTGCGTTCGCCGGCGGCGTAGAGCTCGAGCTCGAGCCCCACGCCGCTCAGCCGCCGCAAGGCATTGTCCTGACGAACGGTAAGACGAAACTCGGAGCGCGACGTGAATAGTCGGTACGGTTCGTCGACACCACGCGTCACGAGGTCATTTATGAGAACACCAATATAAGAACTCTCACGTCCGAGCACGAGGCCCGACAATCCCTGCGCCTGTCGCGACGCGTTGATCCCAGCGACAACGCCCTGGCCCGCGGCCTCCTCGTATCCCGTCGTCCCGTTGATTTGACCAGCGAAGAATAGGCCGTTCAGCGCTTTCACCTGGAGCGTCGCGTCGAGCTGCGTCGGCGGATAGTAGTCGTACTCGATCGCATAGCCCGCGCGCGTCATTCGTGCGTCCTCGAGCCCCGGTACCGAACGAAGAACCTCGAGTTGGACGGACGCGGGGAGCGAGGTCGAGAGCCCGTTGACGTACAACTCAGCGGTGTCGTGCCCTTCGGGCTCCAGGAATAGCTGATGGCGCTCCGCGGCGGGAAACTTCACGATCTTGTCTTCGACGGACGGACAGTATCGCGGTCCCCGCGAAGAAATCGCGCCGCCGTACATCGCCGACCGGGCAATGTTCTCTTCGATGATCGCCTTTCCCGCTTCGCCGAGGTACGTGATCCAGCACGGGAGTTGAGCCGGGTGTCTGGTCTGTCCATGGACAACGCGCGGCCGTTCCCAGAAATGCGACCACGAATAGTCGAAGTCCTCGATTTCGCTGTTCTGTCTCGCGGTTTTGGCGAAATCAACAGAGCGCCCATCGATCCGCGGCGGCGTGCCCGTCTTGAATCGCTCGACGACCAAGCCGAGTCTGTCGAGTTGCTCCGCCAGATGCGTTGCAGCCGACTCCCCGGCTCGGCCACCGGCGATTTTCGTGTCCGTGCCGATGTGGATCTTCCCGCGGAGAAAAGTTCCGGTGGTGATGACGACAGCGCGTGCCCCAAAACGGCGTCCTTCGAGCGTTTCGATTCCTCGAACCGCGCCGGCGTCTTCGTCGATGATGAGTCTGGCAACCGTTCCCTGAATGGTCTGAAGCGACGGATGCTCTTCGAGCAGTGTCCGGACAGCGCGTCGATAGAGGCCACGGTCGCATTGAGCACGCGGCGCCCAGACCGCTGGACCCTTGCTTCGGTTGAGCATTCGGAACTGCAGTGATGCCAAATCCGTCGCGCGTCCCATGATTCCGCCGAGCGCGTCGACCTCCCGGACGACCGTGCCCTTTGCAACGCCGCCGATTGCCGGATTGCACGACATCTGGCCGATCGTTTCGAGCGCGCTCGTGACGATTCCTACACGGGAGCCGGCTCGGGCAGCCGCAACCCCCGCTTCGGTCCCGGCGTGGCCCGCACCGACAACGATCACGTCGAACGATGCTTCGAGGCTGTGGTCCGCGAGCAAGGAATTCATCCCGAAGAAGCTAGGGATACGATCATCGTCCAGGCAGCGCCTGGTGGTAAGGCGTGTAGATTGGGCTCCTTCACCAATGCACGAGGCACCACGTGGCACTCACCATCGCATCGGGCGCGCCGACGCTGCTCGTTCGTCGGACCGCGTACGAATCGAGCGGAATCTCTCGCGCCGCCATCGATGAGCGTCTCGGTCTTACACCGGACGAGTTCCAAGTCCAGGGGGACCTCGTCGCAATCGGGCCGCTCCACGGTGCTGCCGCCGATTCACTCGGCGAGCTCGTCGCGGATCTCGAGCGCCTTGGATTGGTCTACTTCGACGATTTCTTCGAGCTATCGGGAGGTTGGCCCGAATGGGTTCGCCTGTACGCGTCGGCTGAGTGAGCTAGCCCTTGTGTTTCGTGAGCTGCGACGTCGTCGGCGCCGGCGTTAGCGGGCCGTGACGAAGCAGGCCGTGCCAGCCGCATTCGTAACACCAGCTTGTTCGGAATTTGGGCGCGAGGGTATTCCAGCCGCGCGATTCGACACGAAGCGTCGCTGCGTCGCAGTTGGGGCAGCGGTCGCCTTCCGGCAGCAGGTAAAAGAAGAATACGGTCGCGAGTATCCCGCGGAGAACGAAAAATCCGCCGATGATGACGATGCACAGAACAGCATCTAACATCGCGCACCTCCTGCCTTACAGACGCTTCTCTACTTCCATCCACGCCTCGACATACGCGATATCGTCCTCGATTCGTTCGATGACGACCTCGGTACCGGCAGCGAGCGCTCCATCGTCGAAGCTTCGCGCGCGTAGGACGCGGTGATCAGTTCCAAGATCGAACGTCACTTCCCCATCAACACCGTCGCGAATTGGTTTGGTCACTCGAGCGATGTGTCCCTGAAGAATGTACCGCTCGTCATCGACGTCATGCTCCGGCGTCACCTTCCACCAACGCCTCACGAGTCGTGCCGCGACCAGCGAGAACACCACGCCAAGGCCAATGGCAATGGCTAAGGTCGATGGGGTCGAGACTCCGCGGCGCGTCAACATCGTCCCGAGCGCACCGAAGGCGACTGAAAACACGATCGCGATTGGGGGCGAGATGCGAAACGAGCGCTCGCCCTGCGGGTGCGCGTCTCGTGGACGTTCGACTCCGTACATCATCACCCAGACCGCGGCGAGCAAACCGCCGACGAAAACGAGCAAATAGAAGAAAGTCATTTCCAGTCCGGCATCATCTCAAGGGCATTCGATCCAAAGTATTCCCCGGGGACCGGAATGTAACCGACGGCCCGGTCTGTTCTCGCTCCTTCAGGCGCTCAGCAAAAAACTCACAGGCGCGCCACTCGGCATAGTAGAACGGCCGCCACGGGAGCCGACCCGCGACAAAACCGACGTGGCCACCGTGCTCAGTGAAATCGAGGCGCAGACATGAATTCTCGCGACCCACTGCCCGGACCTGGTCGAGAACGTCAGCGGGAAGAAACGGGTCGTCGATCGCGCTCAAGAGAAGCGTCGGGACTGCCACGCGGCTCAAGAAGCCGAGTGAGCTCGAGCGCTCGTAGTAGTCGTGAGCGTCCTTGAAGCCGTGCACGGGCGCAGTCACCGCATCGTCGAACTCGTAAATGTTTTCAGCGCGGTTCAGTTCCGCCGCGTCGAACAGGCTCGGATAGCGTTCGAGCTTTGCGAGCGCCTTTTGGCGCAGTGTCCGCAGAAAATGCCGATCGTAGATCCGTGAGAAACCTGTGGAGATGAAACGTGCGCCGCGCTCGAGATCGAAGGGAACCGAGATGGCCGCTGCGGCGACGACCTGATCAGCGATCGCTTTACCCTGCTCCCCAAGGAATTTCAGAAGGACGTTTCCCCCCAGCGATACTCCGGCAAGGATGATCGGAGCCTCGGGACATTCAGTGCGAACCCGCTCGAGCACCATCTCGAGATCGCTGGTTTCCCCCGAGTGATAAAACCGCGGAGCGCGATTGGGCTCGTCGCCACAGCCGCGGAAGATCAGAAGGTCTGCAGCCCAGCCTCGGCGTTGCGCCTCGCCGAAGAATCCCGCGACGTAATGCGACCGGATCGTTCCTTCCAATCCATGGAGAAAGAGCAAACGCGGAGCGTTCGCCGGACCGTCGAGCCGGTGAATGTCGACGAAGTCTTCGTCAGGAGTGTTCCATCGTTCTACGCGAAGCGGAAGCGCCGGCCGCGGACGAAAGAATTTTCCCCAGAGTGTCTGCGCGTGCGCGCCCGGTATCCACCAAGCGGGGCGGTAGATTTCCCTTCGACGATCGGGCGACACGTTCACGGCCTCGCTGCGCAGCAGATCGCGATCAATAACCCACAGATGTAACCGATGGAAGTTCAAATCTTCGGCGTCAAGAAAAGCTCGGACACGCGAAAAGCACTCCGATTCTTCGCCGAGCGGCGAATAAAGACGCACTTCGTCGATTTGAACGAGCGCGCGGCGTCACTCGGCGAGCTTCGACGCTTCGTTCAGAAGTTCGGCCTCAACCAACTGATCGACCGCGATTCGAAGCGATACACGGAGCTCGGTCTTCAGCACGCGCGGTTGTCGGACGATCGTTGGCTGGAAAAGCTGGTCGACGAACCACTACTGCTTCGGGTGCCACTCGTTCGCAGCGGTAATGCGCTCACGGTCGGTCTCGCCGAGCAAGACTGGAAGACCTGGACAAACCTGTGACCCAGCTCGCGGCCTCGGGCGTCGTCGTCCAGTTTGGCGCAACCACTCTGTTCAAAGACGTCACGTTCACCGTCGCCGCGGGCGAGCGCTGGGGAATCGTCGGACGAAATGGGACCGGTAAGACGACCCTGTTTCGCCTTCTCACCGGCGAGATGCAGCCGACGCGTGGTCACGTGGCACGAACGCCGGGGCTTCGCGTCTCACTGCTGGAGCAGCATCGCGAATTCCCTGGCGCGACGACGATTTGGGAAGTCGCAGCCGGACAATTTGCCGATTTGCTGGCGCTCGAGCGTTCTCTGATCGAGCAGGCTGCGCGGCTCGAACACGATTCGAGCGAAGCAACGCTCAACCGCTACGGACGTGATCTCGAGCGGTTCGAGCGCGAGGGCGGCTACACCGTTGCCCCGCGTGTCGACGCGGTGCTTCACGGCCTCGGCTTCGATCCCACCGCGGCGCGGACTACGCCTGTCGCGCAACTCAGCGGGGGCGAGCGTGGGCGGCTTGGGTTGGCTCGGCAACTCGTCAGTCCGGCGGACGTGCTGCTTCTCGACGAGCCGACGAACCATCTCGATCTCGAAACGACCCGGTGGCTCGAAGAGTATCTCGCGTCGGCTCCGACAACCGTGCTGTTGATCAGCCACGATCGCGCGTTTCTCGCGGCGGTCGTCGATCACGTGCTGCACTTCGAGGGTGACACCGCGACAGCGTACCAGGGCACGTATCAGGCATTTGTCGAGCAGCGAACGCTGCGCCGTCTGACGCAGCAGCGCGAATTCACGCAGCAACAGAAGAAGGTCGTCGCGGAACAGGACTACATCGCGCGCAATCTCGCCGGTCAGAACAGCAGACAGGCGAAAGGCCGTCGCAAACGGCTCGAACGAATGCCTCGTCTCAGCGCCCCAATCTCCGACGACAGCGTGATGGCTGTTCGTTTCGAAGCTGGCGACCGGGGCGGCGATCGTGTGGTCGTTGCGGAGCACGCGACAATCGGGGTCGACGACCGAGTATTAGTCGACGATCTCACTGTCACGCTCATGCGCGGCGACACCGTTGGACTGATTGGCCCAAACGGCTCTGGGAAATCAACGCTGATTCGCTCGCTCATGGGCGAGCCTGCGATTCAGCGCGGCGAGTTGCGCACTGGCGGTGGGATTTCGGTCGGCTACTATCGACAGGATCTCGCGCAGGTTCCGCTCGACAAAGCACTCTACGATGTCATCAACGACCTCCGGCCGACCTGGGACCGCCGAATGGTCCAAGGGCATCTCGGACGATTCGGATTCTCTGGTGACGAGGTGCAGCGACGAGCAGACACGCTGTCCGGCGGTGAGCGGGCGCGCGTCGCGCTTGCGATGTTGATGCTCAGCCGCGCGAATCTGCTGATTCTCGACGAGCCGACGAATCATCTCGACGTCGAGTCGATCGAAGCGCTCGAGGATGCGATCGGACAGTACGAAGGAACCGTACTTCTCGTGAGCCACGACCGAGAATTGCTGCGCGCACTCACGACGCGTGTGTGGGTGCTGCACGACCGCCACATCACGGACTTCGACGGAAGCTTCGGCGAGTGGGAGATTGTGTCCGCCGAGCGACAGCATGCCGCGGCTGTCGTCGCGGCGGAGGATCAGGCGCTGCGTCGTGTTCAAGAGAAGAAGAAGACGACTCGGCGCGAGGAGAATCGCCGAGAATCGAAAGAGGCGGTCCGGGCGGCGAAGCAGCGCGTTATCGATCTTGAATTAGAGATCCAGGAAATCGAGTCAACGATCGCGAAGTTGACGCGGGAGCTCGAAGACCCCGCCCTATACACACGAGCGGACGGCGTCGGTCGTGCAAGAGAGCTGGGTGCTGATCTCGACGGTCTCAAGGCCGATCTCGAACGGACCCTCGAGGCATGGGCGGAGGCGACAGAGTCCGCAGACGCTTTGAGCGCCGGGCTGGCGTAGGGCGCGAGTTCTCGCGAGGCCGCCATGATCTCGCTCCTTCTCATCGCACAAATCGCAGCGACGGCGATTCCAACGCGGGCCGACTCGACATATTCGTCGCCGGCGCTTCGCCAGCTGATCGAGCGCGCGTCGATCGACAATCGCTATCCGCCAGCATCGCTCCGCGCATACCGAAGCCGAGTCGAGACGGAGCTTTCGCTGCTGGTGCGCGACACGCTGGGCAGAGAGCAGTCCGCGCAGATCGAGCAACTCGCGACTGACGCCACGTGGACTCGCAACCAGCGATACGATCTTCACGTGGTCGGCTATCGGTCGCAAAACATCGGTGTTCCATACTCCACACTGAGTTTCGTGCAGGCGTGGACCGTCCCCACGCTGTACGGCGACCGCCTCACCCTCGGCGCTTACTTCAGATCGTCTACCGCGGCGCACGACACTTTGACCGCCGTGCATCCGTTCGCCGTGGACCGCGACCGTTACTACAAGTTCTCGGGTGGCGACACGATCACGACTCTTCGTGCGGGCGCGCGCTCGATTCCCGTCGTTCGCATTCACGTGACCCCGGCGATTCACGATACCACACGCCTTGCGGCGTTCGACGGCGAGATCGACCTGGACGGCGATCGGGCGCAGATCATTCGCATGCGCGGACAGTTCGTCGTTGTTGGTGGACGTCCGTCCCGGGGCGCTCGCGTCGCTGAGAGACTCGGGGTCGTTGCCGCCGCGTACGTCGAGTTTGTGAACGCGGAAATCGACGGACAATTTTGGCTGCCGACGTTTCAACGAACGGAATTCCAAATGAGCCTTCCGTTCTTCGGACAAACACGGCCCGTGTTTCGGCTTGTCTCGTCGATCAGCCAAATCACTGTCGACACGACGCGAGCGATACCGACTGATTCCATACGCGGCGCGCGAGTAGGAATCACGTGGGCATCGTCGGACAGCGTCGACGCATTCGCATCGTGGATGCGCGAGATCGGAGCGCTGACGAAGTCTGTCCACGCGAGCGATTTCGATGACGTCGCGCCGGACGACTGGCGGCCGACCGGCCGTCCACGTGTCGACCTGTTTCCGACGACCGTGAACCGAATGCTCCGATTCAATCGCGTCGAAGGGCCGTTCACAGGAATAGCGCCAACAATCGACTTCCGAAGCGCCGCACCCGGCCTTGCCGCGAGCGCGTTCGGCGGCTGGGCGTGGGCCGAGCACACGGCGCGTGGCGGCGGTTTCATCTTGTATCGGCATTCGAACCTCATCACCGCGATTCGCGCCGAGCGTGCGCTGGCGTCGACGAACGATTTTACTCCTCCGCTCTCCGACGACCCCGGTTTCGCCGCGTTGTTCAGCTCCCTCGACAACTACGACTACGTCGATCGGCGGACCGCGGAGCTTTCTGCGACCCGGATCCTCCGCTCGGTGAGCACTGCCCTCGCGACGCTCGAACTGGGCGTCGACAACGACCGGCCAGAGCGGAGGCACATCGAGCATGGGCTCTTCCCCTCCGGAATGCCGTTCCGACCGAATCGCGGCGCGTATCGTGGAACATCCGCTCGAGTCGGGGCGGAGCTGGAAATCCACCCGGATGTGAGTGGCGAGTTCGTGGAGCCGGGCGTCGGCGCCCGCATTCGCGTCGACGCCGCGAAGGGTGATCTCGATTGGACTCGTGCCGAGCTTCGCGTCTCGGCGCGAAAATACGTCGGTCCGCTGTCTGCGGTCGCCGAAGCGGACGCCGGCGGTTTGTTTGGCGCGAATCCGCCGCCGCAAAGATTGTTCGAGCTCGGCGGCGACGAATCCCTTCCCGGTTACGAATACAAACAATTCGTCGGTGACCGGGCCGCGCTGTTTCGAACGTTCCTAGGCTATCGGTTCGGCTTGTGGAAGAAGCCGGTCCGAGTTTGGCGAGACATTCTGCTCCCCGGTGTTTCTCCCGGGCTCGCATTGAGCGTGCAAGGTGGATGGTCCGAGCTATCGTCAGCCGGAGCTGTTGCCGCAGCGGCCGCCCTCACCACCGGTACCTCGCTTTCCGTTCCGCAGCCGACGCAAAGCGTGCGCGCGACCGTCGGCGCGGGCTTCACCTTCTTTTCGGACCTACTACATCTCGGTCTCGCCCGTCCGATCGATCGAAAAGCACCGGTCCGACTCGTCGCCGGATTCGGAACTGTGTTCTAATCGCGCGTTTTAGAACTCTCCAATGAAGCCGATTTCAGGCTCGAGATGCACTCCGTGCTTCTCCTCGACGGCCGTTTGAGCATGGGCGATCAGATCGCGGACATCCTTCGCGGTTGCAGCGCCGAGGTTGACCATGATGTTCGCGTGCATGTGTGAGATCTGGGCGTCGCCGACGCGATATCCCTTCAGGCCGCACTGGTCGACGAGACGACCGGCGCCGATCCCCTCGATCTTTTTGAAGATCGATCCGGCGCTCGGATGCCAATCCAGCCATGGATGTCTCGCGCCGCGCCAGCTCAGGTTCTCTTGAAGAATGCGATTGAGCGCGGCCTGATCTCCACGCGTCAGCCGGAAGTTCACCGACAGAACGATATCGCGACGGTGGTGAAAGACCGTATCGTCGTAGCCAAAATGCACGTAGTCGGCGTCGACGGTCTTTCGCTCGTTCTCTTCGGAGAGGATCTCACACGACTCGAAGACCTCGGCGATGAACATCGTCCGCTCCCGTTCCGGTGCCGGCGACAGAAAATGAAGATTCTGCCAGATCGCGCCCCCGACGGTGCTGGGAATACCGACGTAATGTTCGAGCCCGGACCACCCTTTCCGAACCGATTCCTGGATCAGGTCCTTCACGACGGCGCCGCTCTCCGTCCGCAGAATGCAGGTGTTGCCGTTCGCCTGGAACTCGTGATTGCGAGCGGTGTTCCGAACTACGAGGCCGCGAAAGCCGCGGTCGCCGATCAGGACATTCGCTCCGAGACCCAGTACGAAGTACGGAACCCCGGTCTCTCGCGCCGCGAGCACAGCATTCGCAAGAGCGTCAGCTGATGTCGCCTCGAAAAAGAGGTCCGCAGGACCGCCGATCTTGAAGGTTGTGTAAGGAGCGAGCGGTTCATCCCGGCGAACGCCCCCGTTGCCAAGCCGGGACGAGAGTCGTTCGAGTATTTTCGGATCGACGTTGGACATTGGACAGGAAAGCAATCATGGATGACCTCAGGACGCCACCGCGCGCGGCGGGACTTCGACGAGCCTCGACGATCCGCGCTGCGGTCGTCTCACTGCTGTTGCTAGCCTCAGCGTCTCTCGCGACGGCGCAGAGAGCCGAATTGGAACGGCGCATACAGCGGACGACGCTGCCCAATGGACTCGACATCATCGCCGTCGAGAACCGTGGTGTTCCGCTTGTGACCATCGAAGCCGACGTAAAGAACGGCTCGTTCACGCAGGGTCCGGAGTTCGAAGGGCTCTCGCATCTCTACGAGCACATGTTCTTCAAGGCGAACGTCGCGTACCCCAATCCCGATGATTTCATCGGTCGCGCGTCTGAGCTCGGTGCCGAGTTCAACGGCACGACGAGTGAAGAACGCGTCAACTACTATCTCACCGTTCCGGCCGACAGCGTCGAAGGCGGGATGAAGTTTCTCGCCGCCGCTCTAATCAATCCGCTCTTTAGGAAAGACGAATTGGAGCGTGAGCGCGAGGTCGTGATCGGCGAATACGATCGGAATGAATCGAATCCGTTCTTCCAATTTACGAACGAAATGGGAAAGGCCCTCTGGACGAGCGCCTGGAGTCGAAAGAATCCCCTCGGCGAGCGGAAGGTCATTCAGAGCACGACGCCTGAGAAGATGCACGCCATCCAAAAGCGATACTACGTCCCGAACAACACAGCCATCATCGTGACCGGCGACGTTCCGGCCGCGAAAGCATTCGCGATGGCGAAGGCGATATTCGGCGCATGGCCCCGGGGCGAGGATCCTGCGAAGGCCGATCCGATTCCACCCATTCCGCCGCTCACGCACGACACGGCCGTGATCGTCGAGCAGCCGATTGGTACAATCATGGTGATGCTGCAATGGCAGGGACCGAGTGCGCAAAAAGATCCCGCGTCGACGTACGCAGCGGACGTCTTTTCTGACGTCCTGAATCAACCCGGTTCGCAGTTCCAGCGTCGGCTCGTCGACAGCGGACTGTTTCACTCGATCGGCGTGAACTACTACACGCTCAATCAGGTTGGGCCGATCACGATCGAAGGCGAAACGTCACCGGACAAACTCAAGGAAGCGCTCGCGGCGTTGCGCGACGAAATTCAAAAGCTCGATGATCCTGGCTATTTCCCCGCCGAGGCGCTGAAGGCCGCGACTCGTCAACGGATCGTCGGCACGATGCTCGGTCTGGAGCGCGCCTCGGGATTCGCTCACCAGCTCGGCTTTTGGTGGGCAGTAACCGGAATGGACTACTTCTATGGCTACGTCGACACGATGGCGAAACAATCTCCGGCGGATCTGGAGGCGTACGCAAGCAAGTACATCATTGGCAAGCCCCATGTGACCGGAGTGCTGCTTTCGGCCGCCATGCGGCAGGCGCTCAAGCTCACTCCGTCGTCGCTCACCGATACGGGGATCCGTCCATGATGTCGTGGCGCACACCGGTCTTGGCGCTTTCCGCCGCTGTCGAGTTTTCCGTCGCCACACCGACGGCAGCCCGTTCGCAGGCCGACACCACAACGACGAGCTTCGACGTCAACGGCCTGAAGGTGATTCTGCGACGCAATACGGCGAACGACGTCGTGGCCGCGAATCTCTACTTGCTCGGCGGGACGCAGCAGCTCACTCCGGCGACCCAAGGAATCGAAGCGTTTTTGCTGAGCGCGTCCGAGTTGGGAACGAAACTGTTTCCGCGGGACGCCGCGCGGCGTACCGTGGCACAGCTCGGCTCGACTATCGTCGTCGCACCGCGCGAAGACTGGACGATGTTCGGCTTCACCACCGTCCGGTCGTCCTTCGATTCCACATGGGCCGTCTTGGCCGATCGCGTCATGGAACCGACGCTCGATTCAGCGGACGTCGAGCTGGTTCGGAACCGAATCTTGAATCGGATCCGCCTTGCGGAAAACAGTCCGGATCCACTCGTGAACAGGTTGGCGGATAGTCTCTCCTACGTCGGTCATCCCTACGGCTTCGATCCCGAAGGAAATGAGTCCTCGCTCGAGTCCATCACACTCTCGGCGCTCAGAAACTATCAAGCGACGCAGATGGTGACATCGAGAATGCTGCTCGTCGTCGTCGGCAACATGGATCGCGCTCGTCTCGAGCCGCTCGTTCAGAACACGCTCGCTCAGCTGCCGAAGGGCAACTATACATGGTCGCCACCGCCGCAGCCGGCGAAGCTCGGTCGCGCACTCGTCGTCCGCGAAGCACAGCTCCCCACCAACTACCTCCTCGGCTACTATCCCGGGCCGTCAGCGCGCGACCCCGATTACGACGCGCTGCGGATCGCCACGGCCGTGCTGTCAGGTCGGTTCTTCACTGAGATTCGATCGCGTCGCAATCTGTCGTATGAGGTCGAGGCGCCGTTTGTCGAGCGCGCGCTCTCGAACGGCGGTCTTTACGTGACGACGACGGATCCGAATCAGACGCTCGAGCTGATGCACGGGGAAATCGACCGGCTTCAGCGAGAGCTCATCGACCCGAACGGTCTCGATCGCCTCGTCCAGCAATTCATTACAGATTTCTTTCTCAAGAACGAGACGAACGGCGACCAGGCCACATTCTTGGCGCGCGCTCAGATTTATCAGGGCGATTATCGTGCGGCCAATCGCTTCGTCGATGACCTTCGAAAGGTCAGGCCCGACGACGTCCGGCGTGTCGCGCGCCAGTACATGCATGATTTCCGGTTCGTCTACCTTGGAAAGTCCGACGCGCTTTCGCGGAGTCTCATCGCGCAGTTCTGATGATCAGCCGCTGAACTCCTGCGCCACCGCGCGGGGATCGAGCACGCCGGAGTAGAGCACCGAGCCAAGGACGACGCCGGCAATGCCGCGATGCTCTAGGGCGCGCAGGTCGTTCATGTCCGATACGCTCGTCGACGTCAGCACCGGAAACGCACACGCGTCAGCCACATCCTCCAGGAGCGAGAGGTCGGTGATACTCGTGTGTCCGTTTCCGTCGGGAAGCGATACCAGAAGTCCAGCCAGCGGCATTCCTGCGAGGTCATCGATGAGTTCGAAGACGTCGATCGGAAGGGCGCGCATCCATCCGCGTACAACAGAGCGACGCTCGTGAACATCGGTCGCGACCATAATCGAGCCCGGGTACGTCTGAGCAATGGATTCGATCCAGTTGGGGTCATCAATGTCGGCCGCACGCACGACGACGCTTTCCGCGCCCCACTCCATCACACGGTCGACAATGTCATTGGACTGGTCGTCCACCAACACTTGAACGCCGATCGCCCCATCTCGCACCACATCTTCTACAGTCGCGATGCTTCCCGACCGTTCCACGAGGCCATCGACATCGGTCGCCTGGATCCGGCGAAATCCCCTCGATGCAAAGGTGCGCGCCAGATTGACGGCGTCGCGGGTGAGGAGCCCGCCATCGGAAGCGCTGCCGACGGCGGACGAGATGCTCGCGCCATGCCGCAAGGAAATGGTCGGGATTGTGATCATCATCACTAACTAACCCGGCAACACGCCGGATACCAAGCGTTCAGAGGGCTTCGGCCCAGGGTCTGCACAGAATGCGTTGCGCGGGACGGACTTTGTGAATAGTTTCACATTCTCCGCGCTCTCGCGGATTCCACTCAAAACGACCTAGCTAGGCAATACTGGAGGCCAAGAGAAATGCGGTTTAACGGACTTGCGCTCCTCGCGAGCGTCGCGCTCGTCGCCGCTTGCGGCGGTGGTGAGAACAAGGCTGCAACGGATACAACGAAGGCTCCCCCGGCGGCGGCCAATCCGACACCGGCTGCAGGCGCCCCGGCGGCTGGCGCGCTCGCTCCCATTCCGGCGACCGGTGACACTGTCACCGTCAAGATGGTCGGTGACGACAAGGGCTATCGGTTCGAGCCCGCGAACATCACGATCAAGTCCGGTCAGGCGGTGAAGTTCGTCATGGTCAGCGGCGGCCCGCACAACGTCTCGTTCGACCCGGCGACTGTGCCGGCGGACTCGAGGTCGCAGCTCAACGCGAACATGGTTGGTCAGATGTCCGAGCTTTCCAGCCCGCTCCTCATGAACCCAAATGAGGCGTACGTCGTTTCGTTCGGCGGCATCAAGCCCGGCACCTATCCATTCCACTGCACGCCTCACCTCGCGATGAACATGAAGGGCGTCATCACGGTTCAGTAGGCGGTTCGATCTCGTTGTAAAGAGCGGAGCCCTCCAGGCTCCGCTCTTTGCTTTTGGAGTGCGCGCGTCGTCGACTATCACCATTCCGCGGTGGCCCGTTGCCTGCCACGATCTCCTCCGTGAGATCGCGCACTCGACCCGATGAGCACAGCTAAGATGTCGCAGACGAGCGAATCCCTACGCGCGATCCCGAGACCGGCGTGGCTAACGGCGCGGGCGCGCAACACCGTGAATCGCCCGATGTTTATCGGCGTGGTAAGCGCGAGCGCGTTCGTTGCAGCCCTGGTCGCTCTGATCCTCGCTCCGCAGCAAACCCGACGTATTGCTGCACCGTCGCTGGCTGCGGTGCGACCCGATACGTTGGCATTCGCCGCGGCGCTCACACAAGCGCGGACGAGGATGGCGACCGCCGAATCCTCACTCGCTTTCGCTAGATCTCACCCCCGGCGCGCGGCCGCAGTAGATGTCGACACTGCTGGTCCGAAGCTCAACGCCCGTCGCGATACGCTCTCGAACCTCTTGAGCGAATTGGACGGCCTGATGACGCGCGCCGAAGGTGCGCCGGTCGCCGCATCGTATCGAGCGCTTGCTGAATCACCTCAGCTGACATCGAACGCGCATGCAAAAGCGTTGCTCGACTCGTTGAACGAGGTCGAAAAAGATCGCGAGGCGTTCGGGACGTCGGGCGGCGCCGACCCGGTCTACATGGCGCTCTCCGCGCGCTCAACCGAGATCGGCCGCTCGATTCAGAATGTTGCACAGGAGCGACGCGATGCGCTTCGCCAGCAAATCGCCAAGTTGATTGCCCCAACGCCGAGCCCTGTTGTCGCGCAAACTCCTGTCGCTGACACTGCGTCATGGATCGCCGAGCGAGACTCGGCCAGATCGATGGTAGTGCAGGCGGCGACAGCGCTAGGCACTGCTCGAGACAAGGGACGGCAGTATGATCTCGATAGAGCTCGCGCCACCCAATCGGCTGCCTTGGACGCATCTCCAGTCGCACTGCTTGCGGCGGCGCTCGTATTTGGAATTGCCCTTGGCTTCGGATCCGCGTTCGTTGACGAGATGCGACGACCGCGCGTCAGCGACGAGCACGAGCTCGAACGAATTACCGGGGCGCGCGTTTTGGCGACCGTCAGGCCAAGACCGCGACAACCCGAGCGAATGCGGCGCGCTTCCGACCGCAACGCACCGCCGTATTTCGATCCCGCAATGGACGGCTACCAGCTGACGTATTTGCACGTCGCGCGAACGGGAGCTAGCCGTCTGATGCTGACGATCGCCGGTGAAGACACCGGAATCGCATCGGTGGTCGCTATCAATGTCGCGGCGATAGCTGCCGACGAGGCGCGGAGCACGATCCTCGTCGACACTGATTCACTCACGTCGCCGGTCGCCGCGGCTCTCCGAGTTCACGCCGAGCCCGGGCTCGCCGACGTCGCTGCCGGCCGGGCCGAGTGGACGGAGGTGACCAAGGCCGCGACCATCGGCCGGGATCGAATCATCAATGTGCTGCCGAGTGGAATTACATCGACGGCATTGAATCCCGCGAGCCTCAAAGACCTATTTGCAGTCGAGGGTCCCAGAATGGCTCGACACTATGAAGCCACGGTCATAGTAGCGTCCGTCGACTTAGCGACGAAAGGCCTGTCTGGCTCGCTTCCAATTCACGATACGATCCTCTGCGCGAGGATTGGGAAGACCAGAATCGCAGACGTTCAATCGGCTCTCGATGGAATCCGGCAGAGCGGTGGGAACGCGTTGGGCGTAGTTCTCTGGGACGCGGTAGCGCCGGCCCTCCCGACGACCGAGCGAATCGCGACGGCGCCGCGGCCGCGTCGCACCGCGGAGATGAAGGCGCTGACGACGACGCGCTAGGATCTTCTGGTCGCCGGCGCTAGCATCACTGCGTGTGGGCCGACACGCTCTTCCGCGCCGAACAACAGCACATTCTTCGACTGCTTCTTTGGGCAGCGACGTCCATCATTGGAGGAACTGCCGTCGGCGCTACAGTGGCGGTTCGGCGGATGAAATCTCCGCTGTTGATGCACTTCGCGATTCAGACGGCGGCTTGGGGCGCTACCATTGGCGTTATCGCGGCGCTATGGTGGCAAAGTACTGCGCTCCGGGACGTGGCAGGCGCAGCGCGCCTGGAGAGGTTGCTCTGGATGTTCATGGGTTTCGACATCGGATGCATCGCTGTGGGAGTCGTGCTAGCCATGACGGGATGGGTTTTGTCGAAGCGCCTCGGAGCCGTCGGGGCGGGCACCGCGATCACGGTTCAAGGGCTCGCGCTACTCGTGCTCCACATGCAGTTCGCCAACACCATTTCTCGCTGATCATGGCTGAAGCAACTATCGACCTACGTCACCAACCCAAGGACCGAGCATACGCTCAGCTCCATGGGCTTCTTCTCAACGTTTTGGGTGGGATCGACGACGACATCGCCGGCATGGCGACCATGAGCTCCATGATTCACCACGCATTTGGGTTTCTGTGGACGGGCTTTTATAGAGTCGTGGGGCCAAGGCTGCTGCGCGTCGGACCATACCAAGGCACGCTCGGCTGCCTCGACATCGAGTTTGGCCGCGGCGTCTGTGGAGCGGCGGCGGCCCAACGAAAGAGCATTGTCGTGCCGGACGTCGACAAATTTCCAGGCCACATTGCATGCGACGCGCGGTCGAAGTCCGAAATCGTGGTTCCGGTGTTCGACAACAAAGGGAGCCTGATCGCAGTTTTAGACATCGACTCCGAAAAACGCTCGACGTTCGACAGCGCAGACGTGCAGGGGTTAGAGAGAATCGTCGGTTGGTTCGCCGGACAAGGCCGCGGTTGACTGGGACCGCGACGACACGTAGGCTGCGTTTCAGCTCATGACCACAACTGGTTACTCCGACAGAATCAATCACGCGCTCGCGTTCGCGGCGAAGCACCACGATCAACAGGTGCGGAAAGGGACGCGACTTCCCTACGTCACGCGACCGGCCAACGTAGCGATCATCCTTGCGCGGTACGACCAGGACGAGCAAACGATCGTTGCCGGCATTCTGCAGGATGTCATTGAGGACTGCGTTCGCGACGCGTTCTCACTGCCGATGTTGGAGCAGCGAGTCGGCGACAAGTTCGGAACTGAGGTTTTGGACACGGCGCTTGCTGTCACGCCCCGCCGAATCGACGACGACGGCATCGAATTGTCGCACGGCGACCGGCGCGACGACTTCGTCGAGCGAATGGCCCACGCCGGAGAGCGTGCGCGCTGGGTCTGTGCGGCGAATGAGCTGCACGGCGCGAACACGATTCTCACCGATCTTCGACGAACCATCGATCCGAACATCGTGTGGAGTCGTTTTACGGGCGGAAAGGACGCCACCATTCGGTGGCACCGGCGCGTTTGCGACCGCCTCGGCGAAATTGGATTCGATGCTCCGATCATGACCGAATTGCGTGCCGTGATTACGGCGCTCGAGGAGTGGAGTGAGACACCGGTGTCTTTCGAAGCTTAGCGGCCGGCAGTCACTGGGCGGCGCCGACCACCGCATAATGCGCGGCGACGTACTCCTCGAGAATCTTTAGAAAATCCTCAACGATCCGATCGCCGCGGAGCGTCGTGCGCAGCGCACCATCGACGTATACGGGCGCTTTGGGCTCCTCAAACGTCCCTGGCAGCGAGATGCCGATGTTGGCGTGCTTGGACTCACCGGGTCCGTTCACGACACAGCCCATCACGGCGACCTTCATCTCCTCGACGCCCGGATGATTTTCGCGCCACACGGGCATCTGCTCGCGGATGTAGGTCTGAATGTCTTCTGCCATGTGCTGAAAGAACGTCGACGTCGTGCGCCCGCATCCGGGACAGGCCGTCACCTGCGGCGCGAAGCTGCGCAGCTCCAGCGATTGCAGGATCTGCTGTGCGACGAGCACTTCCTCCGTTCGATCTCCATTCGGCTTTGGGGTGAGCGAGACGCGAATTGTATCGCCGATTCCTTCGGCAAGAAGAATCGAGAGCCCCGCGGTGCTCGCCACGATGCCCTTCGTTCCCATCCCCGCTTCTGTCAGTCCGAGATGCAGCGGGTAGTCGCAGCGATCGGCGAGCTTCCGATAGACGTCGACCAGATCCTGCACGCCCGATACTTTCGCCGAAATAATGATCTGCTCATGGCCAAGCCCGACTTCCTCGGCCAACTCCGCGGAGCGTAATGCGCTCGCGAGCATCGCTTCGACGTAGACGGACTTCGCCGGCTGCGGAACAGCCGCTGCCGCGTTCTCGTCCATCATCTGCGTGAGCAGATCTTGGTCGAGCGAGCCCCAGTTTACGCCGATGCGGACTGGCTTGTCGTTGTCGACAGCGATTTGGACAATCGTTCGAAAATTCTCATCGCGCCGCTTGCTGCCGACGTTTCCGGGGTTGATGCGATACTTCGCGAGCGTTCGCGCGCACGCCGGGTACTTCGCGAGCAGCAAGTGACCGTTGTAGTGAAAGTCTCCAACGATCGGAACTTCAACGCCCGCATCAGCTACGCGGGAGCCGATCTCCGGAACCGCGGCCGCCGCTTCGTCGTTGTTGACCGTCACGCGGACGAGCTGTGATCCGGCCGTTGCGAGCGCGACGACCTGTCTCGCCGTCGCCACGGCGTCCGCGGTATCAGTATTCGTCATCGACTGGACGACGATCGGTGCGCTCGATCCAACCGGAACGCCGCCGACCACCGCCGTCACAGTCTTTCGTCGATCTCCAAACGCCACGTTGGATCCTCTTTTTTTCTGTGTACTGGAGCTCGAAAGATACTGTTCGGACTGGAACGTTTCGCTAGCCGAGCTTGACCGCATTTCTTGGCTCCGCTACCTTGGCCGTCGCCTTGGAACCTGACGTCCGCGGGTGCCGGACATCGGAACTCGGGTGTTGCTCCGCGCAACATGGTGTTGTGGCGGATAGTTCTCTTCAGGAGCGGGACATGCGTACGACCGGCAAAGTGAAGTGGTTCAACGACGCCAAGGGTTTCGGATTCATCACACCAGATGGTGGAGACAAGGACTGCTTCGTCCACTACAGCTCCATCGCAGGAACCGGATTCAAGACGCTCGCCGAGGGCGAACCCGTCGAGTTCGACCTCGTGCAGGGTCAGAAAGGGCCTGCGGCCGAGAACGTGAGCAAGGCCGCCGCGCGATAACTGCGCACCCGTTTTCAGGCTGCGCGGCGGGGCATTCTTCAAGAGGATGCCCCGCCGTTTTTTTTACGGCGCCGATCGAGGGGATCCGGGCGGCCTTCCGCGAGGTGTAGGCGTGATAGCCTCGACGCCGTCTGCAAGCAGTTCGTCGACGTACGCCACGAATCGCTCGCGGTCGAAGAGAAGCCGCATCCACGGTCCGGCGGAAATCTCGGCTCGGTCGACAGTCGCAAGGAGCGAGACGGCGGTGGGGACCGCCTGATTCATTTGAAGCCCCAAATCCCTCGTGAGCGACCGAACGAGCGCGATGTGTTGGACCGCGACCAAAGTCAGTCGGCGAGACGATCCACGTCCGCTTCCGTCGACACCGGGAATTTTGAAACGCGAGATGAGATTATCGACCCACCTCGCGTCCGCTCCGGCAACATGTTGTGCTAAATCAACGTGATACGCTCTCGGCAAATATTCCTACCGGCGAAGGATAATTTCACTCAGTTAATTATCCTAACGAGAAAGGAATATTGCAACCAACCTATTGACCTTCCAGGACTCGCTGAGCCGACTCCAGCTGGGCACGGACCGCTGCCGGGCCGGTTCCTCCGTCAACCTCCCTATGCTCGACGGACGCGTGTGCGCTCAACGCATCGAACACGTCCTGACCGAACAGCTCGTGCGCGGCGGTGAACGCCGCCAAGGGAAGCGTGTGTAGCTCGAGCTTTTCCTGTTCGCACTGGCGAACCAGCTTGCCGACGGCGCCGTGTGCCTCGCGGAACGTCGCGCCTTTACGAACGAGATAGTCCGCGAGATCTGTCGCCATCATCGTGCTGGAAAGTGCCGCACGCATGCGCTGCGCATCGAACCCACACTCCGCGAGCGCGCCGGCGATCGCCGGCAGCACGACGAGCAGCGTGTCGACCGAATCGAACAGGACGCGTTTGTCGTCCTGCAGGTCCTTGTTGTAGCTGCTCGGAAGCCCCTTCAGCGTTGCAAGCAACGTCGTAAGGTTCCCCAGCATCCGGGCGGCGGACCCGCGCGCGAGCTCCAGCGCGTCGGGATTACGCTTCTGCGGCATCATGCTCGATCCCGACGTAAACGTGTCGCCGAACCGCACAAATCCGAACTCGCTAGATCCGTAGATGATCAGGTCTTCAGAGAACCGTGACAAATGAGTTCCGATGAGCGTCGCGCAGAACAAAAGCTCTGCGACGAAATCCCGGTCGCTCACGGCGTCGATCGAGTTCGGCGATAGTGCAGCGAAGCCAAGGCTGCCCTGCAACAGCACTCTCGAAATCGGATACGCGCATCCAGCGACGGCGCCCGAGCCAAGGGGCAGAGTCGCTGCCGCTCGCTGAGCGGCGCGCAGGCGCGTTCGGTCGCGTTCGAGCGGCCAGAAATGCGCGAGGAGCCAGTGGGCGGCCGATACTGGAATTGCCCGCTGAAGGTGAGTGTACGACGGCATCAGCGTCGTCTCGAGCCCATGCGCCTGATCGACGATCGCGCGCTGTAGTCCGCGCAGCGCAGTGTCGAGTCGGATCGAAGCATCCATCGCCCAAAGGCGCGTCGCGGTCGCAACTTGGTCGTTGCGGCTGCGACCGGTGTGAAGCTTCGACGCGATATCTCCGATTTCTTCGTGGAGCAGGCGATCGATCAGGGTATGCACATCTTCGTCAGATGGTCCGGGCTGTGCGCCCGCCGCGAGTCGCGCCGCGACCGCATCCAGACCGCGTTCAATCGCGCCGGACTCCTCGAGCGTGAGCACCGCGGCGTGATATAGCGCCATGGCCCACGCCTTCGACAGCTGAACGTCGTATGGCCAAAGACGAAAATCGATATCGATCGAGTTGTTGAGGGAGTCAAACTCCGGCGCTGACGCGCCGGAGAATCGACCCCCCCACAACTTGTGCGACTGGGCCGTCGTCGACCCAAACGCGGCGGCGGTCACGCTATCTGAAGCGCGGAGTCCTCCGCGACTTCCTCCACGGCAACGGCTGGAGTCCCGGCGGCCGGCGACCTGCCCATCTCTTGATCCTTGAGTGCGCGGACGCGGGCCGGAAGGGCGAAGAGGCGAATGAAGCCCGCGGCATCGCTCTGCTGGTACACGTCGTCTTCGCCGAACGTTACGAAACGCTCATCGTAAAGCGCATGCTCACTCTGCCGGCCGACGACCGCGGTCGAACCCTTGAACAGCCGGAGCGTCACAGAACCCGTAACGCGCTCCTGTGTGACGTTGACGAAGGCATCGTATGCTTCGCGCTCCGTCGTCCACCAGCGGCCCTCATATACCAGGTCCGCGTAGCGCGGCGCGATCATGTCCTTGGCGGCAAGCGTCCGGCGATCGAGCACGAGCTGCTCGAGCTCGGAGTGCGCCGAATACAGAAGAGCCCCGCCCGGCGTCTCGTATACCCCGCGCGACTTCATGCCGACGAGGCGATCCTCGACCAGATCCACAACGCCGACGCCATGCTTTCCGCCGATTGCATTCAACTCGGCGATCAAATCGACCGGAGAGAGCTTCTTCCCATTGACTGACACCGGAGTTCCGCGCTCGAATCCAATCACGACGTTCTCCAGGACATCCGGAGCGGCCGTGACGGTGTTCGTCAGCATCAGCAAATCGTCCGGGGGAGCCGCGTTCGGATCCTCTAGGACTCCGCCCTCGTGCGACAAGTGCCAAAGGTTGGCGTCGCGCGAATAGATCTTCTGACGCGTCGCCGCGATGGGGATCCCCCGCGACTCGGCGTAGGCGATCGCGTCCTCTCGGCTCCGGATATCCCATTCGCGCCACGGGGCGATGACCGGAAGATCGGGCGCAAACGCGGCGTACGTCAGCTCGAAGCGGACTTGGTCATTGCCCTTACCCGTGCACCCATGTGCGAGGGCATCGGCGCCGACCTGTCGCGCGACCTCGACCTGCCGGCGCGCAATGAGAGGACGCGCCATCGACGTTCCGAGAAGGTACTTGCGATTGTAGATCGCGCCCGCGCGAAGCGTGGGGTAGATGTACTCCTCGACGAACTCCTCGCGCAGATCCTCGACGTAGCACTCGTCCGCGCCGGACGCGATCGCCTTGGCGCGAACTCCAGCGAGCTCATTTCCCTGACCGATATCGGCTGCGACACAAATAACACGCGCGCCGTTGTAGTTCTCCTTGAGCCACGGGACGATGATCGAGGTGTCCAACCCGCCGGAGTAGGCGAGCACGATTGTGCGAGGCATTGCTGCTCCTGTTGTGATTGATATGCACTACGCATGCATATTTAATCATAGTCACTGGGTGCGTCAATGCTCGAGAACAGTGCGGGTTCGATCGATCGCCTAGGTCGCTTCGGCGAGAGTTTTGATCCGCTCGGTCACGACTGACCTGGCCTCGAGCGATCGGCAAATGATCAGGACGGTGTTCTCGCCCGCTAGAGTCCCGAGAACCTCCGCCCACCCCTCCGAATCGATCGCTTCGGCGATCGGCTGTGCTCCGCTTGGCAGCGTGTGAAGCACAATGAGCTCTGAAACTCCATCAATACGTGAGAACCACTGAGGTAAGAGACTCTCCAGCGACACTTTAGCGTCGTCGCTGAGCATCTCGGGAAGGACGTAGCGGGCGCCGTCGCCGGTCGGAGCTCGGACGATTCCAAGATCTCGAAGGTCGCGCGATAGTGTCGCCTGAGTGACACTCCAGCCGTTTGCTGCCATTCGTTGCTTCAAGTCCTCTTGGCTGCCGACCGCATGCTCGCCGATCAGCCGGAGGATCGTCTGCTGGCGCTCCGATTTGTTGCTCAAGAGAGGCCCCGCGGCTCGCGTGAAAACGTCGCCTGCTTCATTTCGACCGCTCGCGAAGGATTGACATAGAATTCATGCATTATTATGCATTACTTGTGAATAAGATTCCAGTCGGCGTGCTCGGGGCCAGTGGCTATGCTGGTCGCGAGCTCTGCGCGCTCATCCAACGCCATCCGGCGCTCTCCCTCTCTTTCGCGACCGCGAACGAACAGGCGGGAACGACGACACGCATCGCGGGTCGAGACCTCACCTTCGTTCGATCAGAGGACATCGATCTCGCATCTGCGGAGCTGATCTTCAGCTCCCTGCCTCACGGCGCCTCGAAAGAATGGGTGACGCGAATTCGTGACGCCGGCACGCGCGCTGTTGATCTATCGAACGACCTCCGCCCAGGCAACGGCTGTGAAGGAACCGCGTACGGCCTGACCGAGCTGAATCGACCCGCCGTCATTGGCTCGTCGCTCGTCGCGAATCCGGGCTGCTATCCGACGTCCATCCTTCTCGCGCTCGCCCCACTTGCATCCCGCGGATTGATCGCCGACGGCGCCGTCATCATCGCGAACGCCGCGAGCGGGGTCACCGGCGCCGGCAACTCGCCCAAACGAGAGCTGCTCTTCGGAGAGGTGACAGAAGACTACCGCGCCTACGGCGTCGGAAATACGCATCGCCACCTGAACGAGATGCGCGCGACAATCGCGAGGTGGAATCTCGACGCCGATCTCGTCTTCACGCCGCACCTGCTCCCGGTCGCCCGGGGCATCTTGTCGACGATCACCGTACCACTGACCGAACCCCTCCGCGATGTTCTCGCACCGTGGCGTGACGCATATGCCGCCGAGCCGTTCATCGAGGTGTCGACTCAGCAACCGATGCTGAAGGACGTCGTGCATCGCAACACAGTTCGCATCTCCGCCACTCCGCTCGTCGGGACTCGCGCGCCGATGCTCCTGGTGACCTCGGCCATCGACAATCTCGTGAAGGGCGCGGCCGGCCAAGCGGTCCAAAACGCGAACCTGATGCTCGGTCTCGACGAGACAATGGGGTTACCGTCGTGATTCGCGTCGTGAAGATCGGGGGCCGCCCGCAGAGTGATCCGCAGCTTCCGTCGCTCATCGAAGCGAGTCTCGGCCGCGACGATTCTCGGCTCGTGCTCGTACACGGCGGAGGCGACGAGATCACTGCCTTGCAATCCGCGCTGGGCGGAAGCACGGCCTTCGTCGGGGGTCGCCGAGTGACGACGGAGCGCGACATCGACATCGTTCGGATGGCGCTATCGGGAAGCGCGAACAAGCGCCTCGTTGCGAGGCTCGTCGATCGCGGAATCAGCGCCGTCGGCATCTCGGGCGAGGACGCTGGACTTCTCACCTCGGAGGCGCTGGAATTCGAGCAGCTCGGCTATGTTGGCTCGCCCGGCACAGTCAATGTTGCGTTCCTCTCACACTTGCTGGCCGGCGGCTATCTGCCCGTGATCTCGCCGGTGAGTCGGGACGGGAAATCCGAGAACGGCTCAGCGCTGAACGTGAACGGCGATGATGCCGCCGCCGCCATTGCTGTCGCGATGGAAGCGGTCGAGCTGGTTCTCATCGCGGATGTCGAAGGCGTGATGAGCGACGGCTGTGTCATCACCGACCTGACCGCTGATGGCGCGCGACGTCTGATCGAGAATGGCACGGCAAACAAAGGGATGCGTGCGAAACTCGAAGCCGGTCTCTCGGCGATCGCCGGAGGCGTGGGCCGAGTTCGCATCTCGGATCTCAACGCGTTAACGGACGCCCGGCGTGGTACTTGTCTTTCCGCAATTGGAGAACTCTCATGACGATTTCCATCGAGCCCACGCGCAACACGCTCGTCGCGCCGATTTCGGAAGGCCGAGCTCGCGGCGACTCGCCGAAGGCCGATGTGAAGGCTTCCGAGCGCGGCGACGCGCTGCTTGGCAACTACAAGCGCGCGCCGGGGCATTTCACGCGCGGCGAAGGCGTCTATCTGTTCGATGACGCAGGAAAGCGCTATTTGGATTTCGTCAGCGGCATCGCCGTCAACGCCTTCGGATACGCCGACCCCGGGCTTCGCGCAGCTATGCACGAGGCGGCAGAAGGCTTGATCCATGTCTCCAACCTCTACGCGACGGAGCCGGGAGAACGTCTGGCGGCTTCCCTGGTTGAGCATTCCTTCGCGTCGAAAGTCTTCTTCTGTAACTCCGGGGCCGAGGCGAATGAAGGCGCGTTCAAGTTTGCTCGTAAGTGGGCGCGCGGCCGCAGCGACGTGAAGCACGAAATTCTCTCCATACGCGGCGCGTTCCACGGGCGTCTCTTCGCATCGCTCGCGGCGACCGATCGTCCGTCGTACCGAGCTCCGTTCAGGCCCCTCGCCGCGGGAATCGGCATCATCGAACGCGACATCGAGGACTTGAGCGTTGCGCTGAACCCGGAGACCGTTGCGGCGCTGATTCTCGAGCCGGTCCAGGGCGAGGGCGGCGTGCGGGTCCTCGACGCCGGTTTCGTGCGCGAAGTCCGTGCGCTCACGAAGGAGCGCGGAGTCGCGCTGATTCTCGACGAGATCCAGTGCGGGCTCGGCCGAACCGGAAAGCTCTTTGCGTATGAGCACTTTGGTATCGAGCCGGACATGCTCACGCTGGCAAAGCCGATCGCCGGCGGTCTTCCAATGGGCGCAGTTCTGATCAACGAAGAGATCGCGGCGAGCATCAAGCCCGGTGAACATGGCACGACGTTCGGCGGCGGACCGTTCATCGCGTCGGTCGCGAATCATGTATTCGATCGCCTCTCCGATCCGACGCTTCTCAGCCACGTCGCGGAGAATGGCGCGTGGCTCGGTCAGCAGCTCAACGAAATCGCGCAGCGTACGGGGCGAATTCGTGCCGTCCGCGGTCTGGGCTACATGTGGGGCATCGACGTCATGGGAACCGCGTCGCATGTCGTCAGCGAGGCGTACAACAACGGGCTCCTCACATGCTCCGCGGGCGAATACACGGTACGTCTCCTGCCGCCGCTCGTGGCGACCCGCGATGAGCTCGCGCTTGGCCTCGGGATTCTCGAAGAGATTCTCTGATGCATTCGGAGTACACCGTTCGCAAAGCCCGATCGGGCGACGGCGCGGAGATCGCCCAGCTCATCGCGGGTTACGCCGCGGAAGCATTGATGCTTCGGCGCACGCCCGAGATGGTCGAGTTGGCGATCGACGACTACGTCGTTGCGGCGGACAGCCGCGGCCGGATCGTCGGCTGCGGTGCGCTCAAGGAGTACTCGCCGTCTGTCGCCGAGGTTGCCGCGATCGCCGTCTACCGTGACGTGCACGGGTGCGGCGTCGGCCGCGCGATTGTCGCCGCGGTCGAGCGGCTCGCTGCCAAGCGAGGAATCTTCGACATCTTCGCACTCACGTTGCAGCCGGCCTTTTTTTCGGCCATCGGCTACCATCGCGTCGACCGCGCGAGATATCCCGAAAAGATTCGGCGGGACTGCCTTGGCTGCGCACGTCGCTTCGCGTGCAACGAGATTTGCTTCGCGAAGAATCTGCGGCTCGAGGCAATCGCGGCGTAGCGCGCGGTGGAGCAGATGACCACGCTCGTCATCTGTCATAGATTCCCGAATCATGCGCCGCCCCGCAAAGCCCGTCGGCCTCAAGGGTCTTCGTCAAGCATTCGACGAGGTCCGATTTGGCGCGCAGCGTACTCTCAACTTGCGCGAGACGCTTCCAAGCGCTGCCGCGGCCACTGCACGCACGGAAGCTTGGCTGCGGCAGCAGCAAGTCGATCGAGCAGGCGAGGTGCTCGTCATCACCGGCCGCGGCAACAGGAGCGAGGAAGGATTCTCTGTCGTACGCGAGGCAGTGATCCGCTTGCTGCACACGCTCAAACGTCGTGGCGTCGTAAAGTCGCACGAAGAACACACCGCCGGTTCGTTCGTCGTGAGCCTCGCGGACGTCTCCGCGCTTTGGGAGTCGCCCGCGAGAAACCGGGGACGCGGCGTTGCCGCGCCGCCGCCGACGCCTCCCTCGCTCGATGACCTCGACCCGGACACGCGGATCATGCTCCGCAACCTTGCCGAGCGTGCACTCGAGGGGCTCGGTGTGAAAGACACCGCCGCCTTTCTTCAAGGCGAGATGTTGAAGCAATTCGGCGCGATAGCGGCAAGCATCGGCGACGCTCCGGGACGCGAGACGCGATTGCGCGACGCCATTCGCATCGCCCTCGATCAATACGAATAGCCGAGCGGGGCGATTTCGCCGCCTTCCCTTCTTCCTTCACTCGTCAGGCATACCCGTGCAAATCAGCAAAACCAGCGTATTGGTCCTCGGGCTCGCATCGGTTGCATCGGCGCAGCAGCCGATGATCGGATACTCATCGAGCGACGCGCAGCGCGAACGCGCGCTCGAGACCAGCGCTACCAAGCGTCCGTCGCCGACGAGCGCTTCCGAGCACTCGAAGCAGCTCTCGAGGGAAACGCACGTTGCTGGAACCCCAGCGCAGGCTCGCACACGCGACTACGTGATCGAGCAGATGAAGAAGTGGGGAATCGAAACCGAAGTACGTTCCTACGACATCTGGATGCCTCAGCCGGTCTCCGTTCACGTCGCGCGCCAGTCTCCGCAGCCGAAGGAGCTTTCACTGGCGGAGCCGCCAGTCGCCGGAGATCCGACGTCCTCGCTCGCTCAATATCCGACGGTCAACGGCTACAGCGGGCAGGGCGATGCGACGGGGGAAGTTGTTTACGTGAATTACGGTCTCATCGAGGACTATGCACAGCTGGACTCGATGGGTGTTTCGGTGAAGGGCAAGATCGCGGTTGCGCGGTACGGCCGGTCCTTCCGCGGAATCAAGGCGCGAGAAGCCGAGAAGCATGGGGCAATCGCGCTGTTGATCTACAGCGATCCGCAAGACGATGGCTACGTTGTTGGCGATGTGTATCCAGACGGACCAATGCGGAACAGCGCAGGCGTCCAGCGCGGAAGCATTCTGAACACGGATGGGGATCCGTCGACACCAGGATATGGGAGCAAGCCGGGCGTGCCGCGGCTCGCGCCGGACAAGATGGAGATCTCGCACATCCCGGTCGTGCCAATAAGCTATGGCAACGCGAATGAGTTGTTGAAGTACGTTCGTGGTGCATCAGTTCCGCGCGGATGGCAAGGCGGCCTCGCCTTCCATTACCACGTCGGCCCCGGTCCGGTTCGGGCGCGAGTCGCAGTGAAAGACGATCGCGCGACGAAGCCGATGAAGCCGATCTATGACACGTTTGGAATTATCCGCGGGAGCGAATTCCCCGATGAGCTAGTTATCATCGGCGGGCATCGCGACGGATGGGGACCAGGCGCGGCGGACAACGTGAGCGGGACCGTGAGCATTCTCGAATCCGCGCGGGCGATCGCCGAGGAAGTAAAGGCTGGGATGCGTCCGAAGCGGACGATCGTGTTCGCGACCTGGGATGCCGAGGAGTGGGGATTGATCGGATCGACAGAGTATGTCGAAGACGATTCGCTTCGTTTGAGTCACGGCGCGGTTGCGTATTTCAATCAGGACGTCGCAGCGCAAGGGCCGCGGTTCAGCGGCGGCGGGTCGCCGTCGCTGCGGGCGACGCTTCGCGATGCCGCACGCGTTGTCGCCGACCCGAACGGAAAGGGAACCGTTTACAGCGAATGGCGCCGGGCGAGCGCGGTGCCAGACACGACGGAACCAGCAATGGGCGATCCGGGCGGCGGTTCGGACTTCGCGGGGTTCTACAACCACCTCGGGATCCCCATCGCCGAGTGGGGATTTGGCGGAGCCGGCGGCGTCTACCACTCGCAGTATGACAGCTACACTTGGATGACGAAGTTCGGTGATCCGGGATTCCAATATCACGCCGCGGCAGCTCGAGTTGGAACGGCGATGGTCCTGCGCATCGCGAACGCCGACGTGCTGCCTTACGACTACGTCGAGTTTGCGCGGACGATGCGACGCTATTTGCCCTCGATCGACAAAGCGGTCGCCGATCATCACTGGAATGCGCCGACGACGGCGTTGCGCGCTTCGATCGATCGGCTCGAGCGAGAGGGAGCGTCGTTCAACGCCGCACGCGACGCGGCGCTCGCGGGCAGCGTTGCGGCTGCCACACTCCAGAAGACGAATCGCGCATTGATGCAGGTCGAGCGAGCGCTCATTCGCCAGGAGGGACTCAAGTCTCGTCCGTGGTTCCGAAACCTGATTTACGTCGCCGATGAGAACAACGGCTACGCGAACATGGCGCTTCCGTCGATCAACGAGGCGATTCGCGCCAATGATGAAACTCTAACGCGCTCGGAGATCGCTGATCTGGCAAGCCGCTTCGACCACGCCGCGCAGGCCGTTGCGGATGCGCGGTCGGCGCTCGGAGCGAAGTGACGTGCTAAGGATTGATCGGACTAGTCGCAGCCGACGGCGGGTTCAGCCGCCGCTCGACGAGAAGCGATACTCCGACGGCGAGCACGACGACCAGCATGACGAAGCCGAGTAGCAGCAGAACCAAGTTTCTGACTCGCACCACGGTTACCGGCTCGTTGAACAGTGGCGTGACGCCGCCAATGGCGCCGGTAACGCCTTCCGGCGGTTGACTCCGCGTTACTGTCTCACCGGGGCCCGAGACCGTCACCATGAACGCGTCGCGCAGATCGCGCACGGCGGTTCGTGTGGCGCGCGCGGCGGACGATGTCGCGGCGACAATGCGGGGCTGTTCGCCTCCCGGCACGGGCAAAGCCAACGCTTCGGGAATCTCGTGCGTCGACCCGTTTTCTACGACGCGCAGGGTCGGCGCCGTTGCGGGCACCAGGGGTGGCGCCAACTCAGTGGGCAGTGCGCGAGGCGCCGGTAATAGATCGACGGTATCTGACTCGAGCACCGGGGCCTGGACCGTGGCGGAGTCGACTTCCATCGCGGCCGGTGGTTCTGGGAGCCTCGGCTCTTCAAGCGAAGTGTCTTCTTCCTGTTCGCTGTCGTCCTCGTCGCCGGCTTGCGTTTCGCGATCTTGAGGCGAGGCCGCATCCCGAGAATCGGCGCGGCGCGTCTCGGACGGCGGAACGTCTTCGTTCGGTGGGCGCGGTCCGCTGTCCAATGGAACGACGGGCGTGCTCCGTGGCGAGGGACGGCGCCGCACAATGTAGGCGCGAGGCAGCGAGCGGCGGTCGCGGCCCTCTTGCTGACGTGCGGCAGGTGAAACGTCGCTCGTATTCAGTCCTCCCGGCGGCGTAAGACGCCGCGATGCATCCCATGAGCCGCCAACCGCGGGAGTCTGCACGCTCGTCGATTCTATCGCCGTCCGGCTCACGGGCAACGCCGGATGCGCCGCGGTCGGTGTAGACAGCGGCGAAACGGCCATGACATCGACTGGAGTTCGCGATGCCGCCGGTACGCGAAGCTCGAGCTGTATTGGTGCGGCGTCGTCGATGACCGGCGAGCTCGCACGGGGCGGTTCGATCGCCACGACCGCGTCCCGAGCTCCAGGAGCAAGCGCGCCGCTGCAGACGCAGCCCAGTGCGACCGACGCGTCAATGAGAACATTGTCATTAGCAATTACATGCTGTGCGATCGTCGCAACGAGGTCGTTGGTCGACACTTCGACGAGTCGCCGCGCACCCCCCGCCGACCAAAGCGCATCGACTGACGGCAATCCACCGGGTTGTGACCGAAAACGCCGCCGATCCGCGGGAATGACGGACTCGAAGACCCGAGGTTGATCTTCGATCAGGATGTGCCGTTCGGCGAGCATCGAGATCAACGCATCGGGAGACATGCGGATGTCGATGGAATCGTCGATCGCTCCCGGACAATTGCCCACGTAGGTGATTCGCGCGCGGCTCGGGCGTGCCAGAAGGTGTACGTAGCGCGATACCGCGACCGGCGGTGGCAGGAACGGCAAGAGAACAGGCCGCAGGTCTCCGCTTGCGCTCAACAGCCGATGGGCGACGATCGGACAACTGCAGGCGATCGCTGGTCCGGCGCCAAGCTCGCCGAGTTTTCGAAGGGTTGCGGATGCGATCAGCTCGTCGCCCCAACTTGCGGGAATGACGTTCGCGAACCCGGCTCTCAGGCATGCATGTGCGAGCTGGACAGCGGTCGCAGGCTGCGCAGCAAGCACGGCATCCGTGCCGAGCACAACGATCGGCACGGTGTGAACGACGGTCGACTGAGCAGAGGTGAGGGTTGCCACCGCGAGGCCCGCAGCGCTTCAGAGGTTGTTGATGGACGACGCCGGAGCGACGCGCTCCCGGCTCGCGGTTGGCAAGACGAATCTTGCCTTACGCTCCGCGAAAAAGCGAACTCTGACTCCGGCCCGGACATTGCAACCCTCGGGCGCGTTGCGGATATGAGGATGGATCGGTGGAAACCAATGCTGTATCGGCGCGGTTGAGCGAGGCCGATCGCGAGAGTCTTGCGCCATACGCCGCGCGGGCATCGTGGCCGGCTGGATTCGTCGTCTATCAACGCGCGACGACTGCGGACGGCGTGTTCGTCGTCGCGCGAGGAAGAATCGTGCTGCGAAGCCGCGTTCGCGCGGGGAGAGGCTTCGTTCCGTGGATCGCGACACCAGGCGAAACGTTTGGGTCAGAGGGATTGTCGCATCCCGCTAGATATGCAACAGACGCCCGCGCAGATGAGGAAAGTGAAACACTTTTTCTCAGTTCAGCGCGCTTTCGAGCCTTCGTTCGGGAGCAACCGCAGCATTCGCTCGCGCTGATCAATCAGTTGATGTCCGAGCGAGCGGCATTGCTCGACAAGCTCCGCGAGCTTACGACGCTCAGCGTGGAGCAACGTCTCATTGCAACACTCGTTCGAATGGCCGGGAACAATACATTCACGCGCGAGGATGGACGAATCTCGCTGTGCACGTCACGCTACCGACTTCTCTGTGAACTCGTCGGCGCGACTCGTGAGTCTGTATCGCTGGTGTTGGGCAGATTGACTGGCGAGGGACTGATCGAGCGCGAAGGGACCACCCTGCTCGTGTCGCCCGCCCAACTTGCGGATCGCCTCGAGACGGGGATTCTCGATGCCGATGTTCCGTTCCTCGTCGGAGAAACCGCGGAACAGGCGCTGCACTAGCAACACCGCCGCGAGACTTGCCCGAGCGCCCGCCCGATAAGGACGGGCGTATATTGTCGGCGCACCCGTTGCTCGCAAGACACTCGCTCATTCCCGCGCACGCAGGCAAACGCCGATGGACCACCGACACCAGCCACTCGAGCCCGACGAGCTGGTTCGCTACGCGCGTCAGATCCGCCTTCCATCGCTCGGCCTCGGCGGGCAGCAAACACTCAAGGACGCGAGTGTCCTCATCGTCGGCGCAGGAGGCCTCGGCTCGCCGGCGGCGATTTATCTCGCCTCGGCGGGCGTTGGACGGCTCGGAATCGCCGATGGAGATCGCGTCGACGTCAGCAACTTGCACAGGCAACCGCTGCACGACACGAACGACATCGGCCGGGACAAAGTCGAGTCGGCGCGCGCCCGACTGAACGCGTTGAATCCATTCGTTCGCGTGGAGGCGATTCGTGAACGAATTGCGCGCGAGAACGCACTCGCACTAATCGATCGCTATGACGTCGTCATCGATGCGACCGACAACTTCCCGACTCGCTATCTGCTGAACGACGCCTGTGTTCTTACCAACACGCCGTTGGTCTATGGCAGCATCGATCGGTTCGAAGGACAAGCGTCAGTATTCGCCACAAAGACCGGGCCCTGTTATCGCTGCCTCTTTCCGACCCCGCCAGATCCCGGCACTGTGCAGAGCTGCGCCGATGCTGGTGTGCTCGGTGTGTTGCCTGGGCTCATCGGCACAATACAGGCGACCGAGACGCTGAAGCTGCTGCTCGATCTCGGTGAGTCGCTCGCGGGCAGGCTCCTTCTGGTCGATACGCTACGTACTCGATTTCGGACGATCGACGTCGAACGAGATCCGGCGTGCCCCGCGTGCGGGACGCGGGAGATTCGCGAGCTTGTCGACTACGACGACTTCTGCGCCAAGCGGCCGTCGTCTGTTGGCGAACCGGCGGAAGCCGGCGCCATCTCGCCGCGCGAGCTTTCGAGTTTGCTGAACAATGGCGAAGCGGTGACGGTCATCGATGTCCGCGAGCCGTACGAATGGAACATCGGTCGAATTCCGACCGCGAGACTGATGCCGCTAGGCTCGATGCCCGACGCGGCGGACGGCATAGATCGGGATGCCGATATCGTGGTCTATTGCCACCATGGCGTACGGAGCGATCTCGCCGCGAACGGCCTCATCGATGTTGGATTTCGTCATGTAAGAAATCTCATCGGCGGCATCGACCGCTGGAGCCGAGAAGTCGACTCGAGAGTGCCACGCTACTGATGCTTCTCGCGGTTTTGATCGCCGCGGTTGCCGCCGTCGCGGTGTGGCGTCGCGTCCATATTCGCCGACTCATGGAGTTCTCGGCGAGTCGTCGGACCATCGGTGCCAACGGAATTGTCGTAGGCGGAGACGGCTTCGTTCTCGAGCGAGCGAACGCTCCTGCAATTCTATTGCTCCACGGCGCCGGTGATACGCCACAGACGCTTCGCTACCTCGCCGACGAGCTCTATTCACGCGGATTCCATGTGCGAGCGCCGTTGTTGCCGGGGCACGGTCGGCGCATCGACGATTTCGCACGCGTCACCGCAGACGAGTTGCTGGACGCGAGCCGCGCAAGTTATCGCGAGCTCAGGTCGTCGCACTCGTGGGTTGCCGTCATCGGTCTGTCGATGGGAGGCGCGCTCGCCGTGATTCTCGCGGCTGAATCGCCAGACATGCCGGCGCTCGGCCTCATCGCGCCGTATCTCGACATGCCGCCGACGATCGCTCGCGCGGCAGAGTTGTCCTGGATTTGGGGTTGGCTGACTCCGGTGGTGGCGTCGACCGACGGGCGTTCGATCCTGAATCCGGAAGAAGCAAAACAAAACCTCGCGTACGGGATTTTCACCGTCGGAGCGCTGCGCGCGCTTCAAACTGTGGTTCGTCGCGCGTCCGCCTCTATCCCGCACGTGGCGGTGCCGACGCTTATCGTCCAGTCGCGAACGGACAACAGGATCGACCCCTCCGTTGCCGAGAAGGCGTTCGCGAAGATTGCTTCGAGTGACAAGCGCCTCGAGTGGATCACTGGCGCCGCACACGTCATCACGGTCGACTACGGGTACGAGCAGGTCATCGCGCTTGCCGTGGAGTGGATGACGCGTCACGCACCCGCGCAGATCCCGTCCGCCAACTAAGAACGGCCGGCGACTCGCCGACCGTTTTTAGAAAGTATTAAACCCGACCGGAGAGTCTTGTCGTCAGCCGGTGACGCGGTCGACGATCGTGCCGCCCATTTCTTTCACCTTGTCGACTCCCTCGGTGACGGCGACGGTCGTCTGGTGAGCAATCTCCTTCGCGACGCGCGCGACTCGAGATAGCGGGTTCGCGGTCTCGGTGGTGGCGCTGGCCGGAGCACGCTTCTTCGCGGGTGCTCGATTGGCCGTCTTCTTCTGCGCGACTTTTTTCGGCGCGGTCTTCTTCGCGGTCCTTTGTGGCCCGCGCTTCGCCGCCTTTTTCGGCGCGGCGTTCTTCGCGACGCGCGCCCTCGACTTCTTCATCGGCTTCTTGGCCCTGCTCCCTGCCTTCCCGCGGGACTTCTTGGCGGTTGCCATGACGCTACTCTCCGGAGTCGGTGGTGAACAGCTCTGTGAGACGATAGCAAGAAGTGAACACTAGGGCCATGGACAGTTATTTGAGTCCGCGCAACGGAAGCGATTTCGTGAATCGATGATGCCCGCGATCCCGTGACAAAGCCGCAGATTTTTTCGAGTGAGATTGCCGAGGCAGATCGCCGGGAGCCCGATCCAGGCGAAGGTGCACGAGATTCAATTCTGCGACTGTGATACGGAGATCAGCGAGACGTGGCTAGTCCACTGCAGTCAATCGCGACCAGCCCATTGATCCTGCCGTCTTGTACGTGGAAATGCTGTGTGGATGACCGCGGGGCAGCAATGATCAGGGCAATCACGGTTTTCAAACGGGAACCACGCGTCGCCGTGGACGTATAAGAAGGCGGTCATCGAGCGCGCCAGGATCGATCCCTATGCTGCCGCGGGTCGACGGCTCCGCGGCTGGATGCGGTGGAATGTCTGCGTGAGCCGCATGCAGAGATGCACGCAATGGCAAGCTCTGCAATCCGCAGGCGTCGGCGTGACAAATTCCTACCAGAGATAGTCTTAGAGAATTAGAAGGTTATCTTCTATAGGCGAACCGGCGCCGTTGTCATCCGGGTCTGTTTTGCTGTTGAGGAGGACTGTATGCGCAAGCCACGCCCGGCCACGTACAACCCAGCCCAGGCGCTGAATCTGATTGCGAACGACCGCACTGGTACGCCACTGAGCTGTCCGTCCTGTTCGGGATCGATCGAGCGCACGCCGAGTGACATTCCGGCGCCGCCGCGTTCGCACGTCACTCTTCGCTGTCGCGAATGCGGACGCGTGGCGCGTTACATCGCGGGCGCAGCTTAACGCACAGCTCTCCTGCCGCTCGGACCGCGAGAAACCACACCAGCGGTCCTCAACAAGTGCACAAAACTTGCCTCGTCGCGTCGCAAGCGGTCTCACCGCGTTTGTGAGACCTGCGACGCGAGTGCGATCGCGTCTGCCGGGCGCAGTAAGGCCGTCCGGGACGCCGGCTCAACGATCACAGCTTCTCCGTACGAGGTACGTTCCATGGCTCGGATTACCGGCACAGTGAAGTGGTTCAACGACGCTAAGGGTTACGGATTCCTGTCACGCGAAGGCGGCCCCGACGTCTTCGTCCACTTCAGCGCCATCCAGGGCAACGGGTTCAAGTCACTCTCCGAGGGCGATCGCGTCGAGTTCGAGATCGTCCAGGGGCAAAAGGGTCCCCAGGCGGCCGACGTCACGAAGTTGTGATCGCTCGCGCGCGAAGTACGAAAAACGCCTCGGCGCATGCCGAGGCGTTTTCGTCCGGGGGCGCGACTGAGGTAGCGCGGCAGCTCGCGACAATCGAACGCGAGGGTGGCGACGGGACGCTGCGCTTTGCCGCGAGGCGAACGCTGCACGTGTCGAGTCTCGAAAAGCCGTTCTTCCCAGACGATGGTTTCTCGAAGGGCGACGTGATGCGGTACTATGCATCCGTCGCGGGCGCGCTGCTTCCAGCCATCAAGGATCGGCCGCTCGTTCTCAAGCGCTATCCGGACGGCATTAGTGGACCGTCGTTCTTTCAGCAGAACGCCGGTAACCACACCGCTTCAGGCGTCCGAACTGCGACAGTAGAGACCGAAGCTGGAGACGCCGCTGAACGGATCATCGGCGGTGATCTGTTAACGCTTCTCTATACGGTGCAGATCGGCACCATCGCGGTCCATGCGTGGCAGGCGCGGCTTCGCACTCTCAAATACGCTGACACGACAACGATCGATCTCGACCCAGGGGACCACGTTCCCTTCCGAACCGTCGTGGATCTCGCGAACGCCATCAAGGCTGAACTCGACGAATTCGACCTCGTTGCCGGCGTAAAGACATCGGGTTCGAGAGGAATTCATATTGTTCTTCCGCTGCCGGCGCGGACGCCGTTCGAGTTAGCATCGCGCGTTGCCCAGTCGATTGCCGAGCGCGTCGCTCGACACAATCCAAAACTTGCGACTGTCGAACGAAGCATTCGCTCGCGTCCGCGGGGAACGATTTACGTCGACGCACAGCAGAACTCGGCGGGCAAGAGTGTTGTCGCGGCCTACTCTGTGCGGGAACGAACAGGTGCGCCCGTGTCCGCACCGCTCGAGTGGACGGAGTTGCGCCGGACGCTCCGGCTCGACACGTTCACAGTCAAGACCATGCCGGGACGGCTTCGCAAGGTCGGTGATTTGTGGGGAGCCGCGATGTCGCGGCGCAATTCGAAGCGCGCCCTCGAACGTGTTGTGCACGACACGAGCGACGGGAGGTGATCAGCGTGATCGAACCGAGAGTGTTTGACGAGATCAGCGGACTTGTCTATCGCCGCGAGTTGCCCGGCGGCGGATACGTCGCGATCAACGTGCATGGCGAACGTGGTCTCGCGCGCAGTCGAGTGTGTGTCGAACGTCGCGCGCGCGATTCCCGGCGCGACGGACATGAGCCCGTTGTCATCGCCGAAGCAGATGGCGACGATCGGTCGGCCGCGTTCGGCGATCTCTACCGACTGGCCGCGGACAACGCCGCAATTGCACGAGCACTGTTGGAGATCGAGGGGCCGCAGCGCGACGACTGAGCAGCGCTTGCGCGAATTAGCCGAGTAGGTCGAAGCGAATTCCGCGTCGACGGCGCCGCCGCCTTGGCGGCGAATAGCGAAAGAGCTGCGCTGGACGGCCGCGGCCTTCGCTGCGCCATTCGTCCGTCGCTTCGACAAGCGCCGATGCATGCAACGATCGGCGAAAGCTCGCCTTGTGCAGGCGTCGCCCGAGAAGCAGCTCGTACACGCTCTGCAGCTCGCTCAGAGTGAAGGCCGACGGGAGAAGCTTGAACGCGATCGGCTGCAGGTCGACGCGTGCCCGCATGGCGCCGACCGCGACCTCGACGTCGTTACTCAGCCGGGCCGACGCCGGACCAACGTCCGTGATTGCAATCCAAGAACCCTCATGTGAGGGTAACGCGCCCGAATCAGGGACGAGTCCGAAATACGTCACCGTCAACGGAGGCTGATCAGCCGCGCCGCGAGCTCCACTGCTTGCGAGTGCTTGGTCGAGCAATGACGGAGTCGCGCCAAGAACCGCGCGCGCGATACGCGCGGCGGCGTCATCGAGCGACTCGTCGCCCAGCAGCGCATCGGAAGGAAGCGCCCAACGATCCTTCGACCTGGCTGTGCGCGAAGGCGCGGGCATGAGGAGAACCGACAGTGCGCCGTCGCGCGGAGTAAAGAGCGCGACAGCGACATTGACGTGCGGAATTCGTGCCGGTTTTCGAGCGGTCGACGGGCGGGCCATAGGCCACGCGAATTAGTGGCAAACCGCTAATAAAGTCAAGACCGGTCGCTAGTGTCGCGGGACTGAATGCGAGGCTTGCGACCGTTCGACCCCCGCGCCGTACGACAACAGAGGCGGAATGCTGATCGGCAGGCGACCGGTGATGGGCGCCAGCCCAAGCAGAGCTCGCGCGGCGGCCGTCTGCGACACCGGGAATCCTCCCCACGCGACCAGGTACGACGAGACCGCCGGAACCTGCTGGAGCAGGTACGGGTTTCCGAACGCGACCAACACCGTGCGCCCGTTGCGTCGTGCGAGATCTCTCATAAACTGTGCGAGCGGCTCAGGCGCACTCGCGTTTGCAATGTTCGTCCCGGTTGCCAAGTACGAAGACACGATGGTCACGTCGACCGAATCCGCGATCGCGAGAATTCGAGAGAAATTGGGCGCGGGATCATCCGAGACGATCGACTCCGTCCGCAGCGACGGAAAGCCGCGCCGCAACTCCGCATTGAACGTCGCGCCGGCGGGCAGATCGGTGCGCGCCGCGATCGTGACGGAGAGGACGCGCGACGCGGCACTCGCGGACCGTGCCAGCGGTACCAGGTTGAGCGAGTCCTTCGCCAGCGTGATCGATCGCTGCGCGGTGAGCGCTGCAACGGCGAGGTTCGCGGTGTCACCGACGATGGCTCGAACGCTGTCCAAGCTCACGGTTCGCTGTCGGTCGAGGTTCAAGCGCTGTTTGATCTCGAGAACACGCCGGACCGAAGAATCGACCCGGGCCTGGGTGAACCGTCCTTCGCGCACACCGGCGACCACGGCATCGATCGATGCGGGAACGTCGCTCGGCATGAGAAGAATGTCGGCGCCAGCCGAGATCGCGAGCTTGCAAGCCTCCGCGATCCCGATGCTGTTGTTGATCGTCCCGTAACTCCCGCTCGACGCCCGCGACGCCGAACCCTTGGGTGCCGAGACGCGGGACAAGACGCCGTTCATGTCCATCGCGTCGGTGATCAACAAACCGTTGAAGCCCAGCCGTTTTCGGAGCAAGCCGGTCATGATCGCTGGATTCAACGTCGCCGGCACCGAAGCGGTATCGATCGCCGGAACGAGTCCGTGAAACGTCATCATTCCCTGTAGCCCGGCGGCGATCGCGCGACGAAACGGAACCAGCTCCACGGTATCGATGCGCTCACGACTTGCGTGAACGGTCGTGATCGTCAGGTGCGAATTCTCGTCGGTGTCGCCGTGCCCGGGAAAATGTTTTCCCGTCGCCATCATTCCGTGATCTTGGAGACCGCGAATGATGGCCGCGCCCATATCGGCGACGAGGTGTGGATTCTCGCCAAACGACCGCACACCAATGACGGGGTTGGCGGGATTGTTATTGACATCGAGGACCGGCGCGAATGCGATCTGTACACCAAGAGCACGACCTTCGAGGGCGGTGATTCTCCCTTGCTCGTAGGCGAGCGCAGTGTCCCGCGTCGCACCAAGTGCCATCTGCGGCGGAAACATCGTTCCGCCGCCGAGATAAATGTCGTTCGGAAGGAAGTAGCCGCCACGCTGGCGCATTGCGACACCGGTCTCGTAGTCGGCGCCGATGACCAGCGGTAGGCCACTGAGACGCTGCATGGCGTTGAGCTTCTCGGCGGTTTCGATCGGTGACCCGATCGACATTATGAAGCCACCGACGTGCTCCTGTTGGATCAGTCCTGCCACGCGCTGCCATCCAGCGCTCGACGTCGGAGTGTAATCGCCGAATAGCTGTGGCCACACGAGCTGCGCGGCTTTATCACGCGGAGACAGCGTCGCCATCACCGAATCGACCCACGACAAAGTCCTCGTTGGCGACGTGCCAGCCGCGGATCGAGACGGGTTCGCAGCCGCGGACGCGCAGGCCGAGATAACGGCGGCGCAAGCGACGCCGGCCGCATGTCGCACGTTCGCCAGCCTCACCACTGAATCGTTCCCTTCTTCGACGTGTCGACGTCTTCCTCGGCGCCCGATTTGAACAAAAACGCCTGCATGTTCTGCTTTAGAAAGCTGCGGGCCTGCGGATCCATGACGTTCAGGCCATAGTGGTTGATCAACATGGTTTGCTGCTTCAGCCACAGTCCCCAGCAGTCAGCGCAAATCTGCTGAACGATGCGCTGGCCTATCTCGCCGGGAAACGGAACTCGCTCGAGCGCGGGCTTGGTTTGCCCGCAGTGTACGCAAGAAATCATCAAACTCTCCGGTTGGTACCGAATAGTAGCAGTCGTCAATCGGGCCCCGGACGAGCGACCCTTTCAGCTCTGAGCGCTCCGAGAGGAACCGACGAGAGACAATGAAGGCCAGCCGACACAGCCGGCTGGCCTTCGAATTCCTCGACTACCGTCGCGATCAGGCGGCGGCTTCGGCCTCGGCGGCCTTTCGGCCGTGCGCTCCGCTAGGGCGAGCGTAATCGACCTTCGCCAGCCGGAAGAACTGAAGCAGGCGGATATAGAGCCAGCCGATGTCGAACTCGTACCATTTCGCGGCGAAGCGAGCTGATTTTGGATCGGCGTGGTGGTTGTTGTGAAGCTCTTCGCCGCCGAGCCAAATCGCGATCGGCGAAATGTTGCGGCTTTCGTCTTTGACTTCGTAGTTGCGGTAGCCGAGCGCGTGGCCGACGCCGTTGACGATGCCGGCGGCCCAGAACGGGATCCAGAGCATCTGGACGCCCCAGACGACCGGGCCGACGAAGAAGCCGAAGAGATAGATGTCGATGGCGAGCATCAGGAGAATGCCCACCCAGTTGAGGCGGCTGAGCAAATGCCGTTCGATCCAATCGTTCGGGGTGCCTTTGCCGTACTTCTCCAACATGCCGGGCTGACGAACGGCCTTTCGGTAATAAAAGGCACCCTTGAAGACGATGTTGCGGAGGCCTTCCACGAGTGGGCTGTGCGGATCCCCTTCACGGTCAGCGAAGGCATGGTGCTTACGATGGCAGGCGACCCACTCCTTGGTCACAATTGCCGTGGTAAGCCAGAGCCAGAGCCGCATGGGAAGCGCGGCGAGGTAATGAAGCCGAAGGCCGCGGTGGGTCTGCGCGCGATGCAAGAAGAGCGTTACGCAGACATTCGTGAAGTGGCCGGCAACTACGATGAAGAGGACTGGCATCCACCATCGTGCTGCCATCGCGCCAAAACCTGGCATTGCTTAACTCCGCAATCGGAAGGAAGGATCGGTCTATCGAGCAAGCAAATCTAAATGCCGCGTGACCGACCTGCTACGGACGATTGCCTGACAGGAGCGCCACTTCTCGCTCTATCGTTTGGCTGGGCTCGCCGGGATTGGAGGGGCGATGCCTCCGGCGGTCGAGCCTGTCTTCGGATCGGCGGGAGGCGGCGATCCCCAAACGTCGTTCGCTGAGTTCCAATCGGGCACATTGGGATCTGGCCAAAGGCGCACGCCGACGACGGCGCGAGCCACGGGAATCGTCGCGAGATAGCGGTCCGTGCGAGTCCAGATCTCCACCGGCAGCTTCACGTCCTGCGTGGAACCGTCGTTCAGCTTCAGACGCATGCTGACCGGGAACGGGATGCTGGTCACGCGTCGCAGCGCGATTTCCGCGACCGACTGGCCGTTCGACTGCCGCATGTTGACGCCGTCGACGGCGATGTCGAGGACGTCGGTTCCATAGAAGAATGCGCTCCAGAACCACGAGAGGTCTTCGCCGGACTCGTTTTCGACGGTCCGAAAGAAGTCTCCCGGGGTCGGATGCTTGAACGCCCATCGTCGCGCGTATTCGCGCATCGCACGGTCCATGGTCTCGCGACCGATAACGTTGTCGCGAAGCGTTAGCAGCACGCTACCAGGTTTGCGGTACGCGATGGCACCCAGCGCATCGGGGTCGATTCGATCCGGTGGCGTCATCAGCGGCGACTGGCGGCCGTTCTCGACCGACTGACGCCAGTTCGCGACGTAATCCGGAAATGCATCGGTCCCCGGAGTGCGCCGCTCGTTCGAGAACGCGTTCTGATACGTGTTGAACCCCTCGTCCATCCACGCATAGCGACGCTCGTTCGAGCCGACGACCATCGGGAACCACTCGTGCCCCTGCTCGTGATCGATGGTGCTGAAGATCGACGCTGGATCGTCGGTTCCCGTGTGCACCATCACGAACATCGGATACTCCATTCCGCCGACCGGTCCGGCAACGGACGTCGCTTGGGGGTAGGGATAGCGCAGCCAGAGGTTTGAATACGTTCGAATCGACCATTGCGTCTGCTCGGCTGCGGATTCCCACGCGCGACCCGCTTTCGGAAACTCGTAATAGGCCTGTGTCAGCACTCCGTCCCAGCTGGTGGCATCCCAGCGGAAGTCGGGTGCGGCGGCCCATGCGACGTCTCGAACCTTTTCCGCGCGGAAGCGCCAGGTCCTCATCCCGGGAGTGCTGCGCCGTCGAGCGGCCGCCGCCTCCTCCGCCGTGATGATCTGAATGACATTTGGCGAATGCGCCGCACGATCCAGCCGCTCGATTTGCGAGGGCGAGAGCACGTCACTCCGATTCTGCAACACGCCGCTGCCCGCGACCACATATCCGGCAGGGACCGTCACACTGTAGTTGAAGTCGCCGTAATCGAGATAGAATTCACCCTGACCGAGATACGGGTCGGTGTTCCAACCGCGGACATCGTCGTAGACTGCCATTCGCGGATACCACTGCGCGATCTCGTACAGCGCGCTGTCGCGGCCCATACGATCCGACCCATGATCCGGAATCGCAAACGAATACTGAAGTCCGAGGTCGAGTGTACCGCCGTGCGCCGCGAGCGGAGACTCGAGATCGATGCGCATCATCGTGTCGTCGGTCTTGCCGACGACGCCGCGGCCGTTGATCTGAAGACCCGTGATGTCGAACCCGCCCTTGAACCCGCGCACACCCCAACGCGAATCAGTGGGGAACAACGACGATCCTTTGCTACCCTGCCGATAGAGGTTTTGGTCGAGCTGCAGCCAGATGAACCGAAGGGTGTCCGGCGAGTTGTTCGTGTAGTGAATGCTGACCGTGCCGCGGATGCTTCGCGATGCCGTGTCCAGTGTCGCGGCGATCGTGTAGTCGGCCCGCTGTTGCCAGTAGTCCGGGCCGGGAGCGCCGGTCGCGGTTCGGTATTGGTTTGGACCCGGCCAGTCGAGGCGATCGATCCGGCGGAAGGGATCGTCGGATATCGTCGACACGGGTCGCGAGACGGTCGGTTCGGCCATCGAGGTCAGGGTGCGCGGACCGTCGATTCGAACAGGAGTCAAAATCTCAGGATGATGTAGCGAACATCCGCCGACGGCGGCCAGTAAGGTGAGACGAAGCAGACGTTGCACGCGATCAACCTCCTTTCCAACCCAGAGTTTTCCCGATGGCGCCGTTGTGTACCCATCCTTTTAGTACCGCCAACAGCTCGCGATACGCTGCTTACCAATCGTTCTGCACGTCGTGATGCCTGCGCCACAAAACCACGAACTTCGCGCGACCCCGACGCGAACGAGCGCTTTCGCCGAACGACACGCCGGCATCGAGTTCCGCCGCACGACGTTCGACTTGAGCGTTTCCACTATTGGTATTGGCACCTATCTCGGCGAGAGCACTGACGCCGACGACGAGGCGTACGCGAAATCGGTGAAGCGCGCGATCGAGCGTGGGATCAATCTCGTCGACACCGCACTCAACTACCGGAGCCAACGGTCCGAACGTGCGGTTGGAACGGCGATTCAGCAAGCGATCGCCCTTGGCATCGCCGACAGGGCGGAGTTGGTTATTTGCTCGAAGGCAGGGTACATCCCCCTCGAAACGACACCTCCCGCGAGCCGCGCCGAGTACCGCGAGTACGTCCAGTCGCGGTTCCTCGACACCCAGATTTTGTCGCCGAGCGAGATCGTCGGAGGCGGCCATAGCCTGGCACCTCGGTTCCTCAAATACTGCATCGCCGCGAGCCGCCAGAATCTTGGCCTTCGCACGATCGACGTTTACTACCTGCACAATCCGGGGCAGCAGCTCTCGAGCGTGCCGATCGATGAGCTGCGAGATCGACTTCGTGCGGCGTTCTCCACCATGGAGGAGGCCGCGTCTCGCGGAGACATCGGGGTCTACGGAATCGCGACGTGGGACGAGTTCCGCGTGGCGCCGGGCTCGCCCGGGTATCTCTCAGTGGAAGATCTCGTACACCTCGCGAAGGACGTCGCGGGGGACGCACATCGGTTGCGCGCTGTACAGATGCCCGTCAACCTGGCGATGCCTGAGGCTGTCCGCGGAGCCACGCAGTTCCTCGCCGGCCGCCTCGTGCCGGCCCTCACGGCCGTCTCGGAGCTCGGGCTTACCGCCATCGGTAGCGCCTCGTTGATGCAATCGCGCCTTGCGTCCGGATTGCCGGACGCACTACGCGATGCATTTCCTCACTGCACCAGCGACGCTCAGCGAGCGATCTCCTTCGCGCGGTCCCTTCCCGGGTTGACATCAGCGCTTGTCGGAATGAAAACCGTGGAACATGTCGACGAAAACGTCGGCACGTTCCAGCAAAGCTGACGGATGGTCTAGGGTTTCCAATCCGCGAGAAAGAGGTTCAACTCGCCCGCTTTGGATGATCGGCCGGATGCCCACACGAGCTGCTTACCGTCCGGGCTGAACATCGGGAAGCCGTCGAACTCCGGATGCGACGTCACCTGCTCGAGGCCTGACCCGTCGTCGTTCATCAAATAGAGCTCGAAGTTGCGGCTATGAGGATTCTTGTAATTCGACGAGAAGATGATCTTCTTCGAATCGGGGGTGAAGAACGGCGCGAAGTTGGCGCCGCCGAGGTTGGTGATCTGATGCTGATTGCTGCCGTCGGCGTTCATGACCCAAATCTCCATGCGATTCGGACGCACGAGCCGCTGCTTTAGCAAATCTTGATAATTCGTGAGTGCGGTGTCCGTCGGATGCCAGGCGCGGTAGACGATCTTCTTCCCGTCAGGAGAGAAAAATGGTCCGCCGTCGTATCCCGGAGCACTCGTGAGCCGCTTGAGGTTCGTTCCGTCGACCCTCATCGTGTAGATATCGAGGTCGCCGTCCTTTAGAGAAGTAAAAACGATCGTCTGGCCGTCCGGGGACAGAGTTCCTTCGGCCGTGTAAACGCCATAATTGGTCAGCCGCTTGAGATCGGTCCCATCGGGATTCGCGACGTAGATGTCGTAGGGATCGAGTCCCCAGACGTAGCCCTTGGACGGATCGGGCTTGGGGGGACAGGCGGAGTCGGCCGCGTGCGTCGATCCGAAGAAGATCCGCCGGTCGCCATCGTAGAAATAGCCGCAGGTCGTTTTCCCCAAGCCGGTCGACACACGATGGACGTCCGATCCATCGACGTTCATCACGAATTCCTGATCGCACGTGCGGCCATCACGCGTAGACTGAAAAATCAGGCGCTTCCCGTCGCGGCTGAAATACGCTTCCGCGTTCTGTCCACCGAAGGTGAGTTGTCGAATCACACCAAAGTGTTTTTCGCCGGATTCCGGCTGTACGGTCGCGGTTTTCGCGGAAGTCTTCGACGCGTCAGCGGTCCGTGCTTTGTCGGCGCTCTGCGTGGCGCAAGCGAAAACCGCCGCCACGATAATTATCGTGGCGGCGGTCGAGAGGGATGGTTTCATCCCGCGAATTTAAGGTTTCTTCGCGGTCGGCGCAGCAGCGAGAGGTTCGCCGGCGAGCGCAAACAGCTCGCGCTGCGTCGTGCCCTTCTGCAGCAACTCGATGGCCTTCCGCAACGGCGCGTCGTACGGCAGATCGCGGCGCTTGGCGGTGGAGTCACCGGACGCGTAATGCGCGATGCGCTGATCGAGCGCCCGTGTGATGTATCGATTCGCGCCGTCGTACGTTTTCCGGTCCGAGATCACGCCCTTCGCCTGCAGACGATTGTAGAACTCATCCGTCCACGCCTTGTCGACCGTGAAATTCGGCTGCGCAGACTTCGCAAGCTCGACGGCGTAGTCGTTGAGGAGCGTGACGAACTCCTGGCTCTTCGGAGCGACGGCTTTGGTGAACTGCTGCTCGGTGGTGGTCAGCGTGTCGTCCTGGACGATGACGTCGGGTGTAATTCCGCCGCCGCCATACACCGTTCGTCCAGCATCGGATTTGTAGGCCGGACGCGACTTCTTGCTCGTGTTGGTCTCGCTCGTATCGGGCGGCTCTTCCACGAACTGACCATTCACGAACTTGCGCGGACGCTGGATCGAACGCCCGCTCGGCGTAAACCACTTGCCGGTCGTGAGCTTCAGCTGATAGCCGCCGTCGAGCTTATAGACTCCCTGCACGAGGCCTTTTCCGAAACTCGTCTGGCCAACGACCAGAGCGCGGTCATGATCCTGCAGCGCACCCGTGACGATCTCGGATGCCGACGCCGAGCGCTCGTCCGTGAGCACGATCAGCGGAATCGTCGGGGCGATCGGGGTAGCGCGCGCGGTGTAGTTCTCGGGCGCGCCCTCGCGCCCTCTGACCGAAAGGATTTGCTGTCCCTGCGGAAGGAACATGTTCGCGATCTGGAAGCTTTCCGTCAGAATGCCACCGGGATCGCCGCGGAGATCGATAATGAGACCGCGAGCGCCAGCCGACTGAAATTTCTGGACGGCCGCGCCGAGGTTCTCGGACGCGTTCTCGTTGAATACCTGAAGCGGGATGTAGCCGATTTTGCCGCCGAGGGTCAGCGTGTACGGTACCGCAGGAATGTGGATCTCGGCGCGTGTGAACGTTCCGCTGATCGGCGCGCTAACGCCGGGCCGCGTGAACGTGACGTTGACCTTCGTTCCCGGAACGCCGAGAAGCGAATCCGAGACCTGATTGATCGTCCAGCCCGCCGTGGAGATCGTTCCGACCTTCGCGATGTGATCGCCTTCGCGAATTCCCGCGTTTTCGGCGGGCGTGTTCGGATAGACTGTCGCGACGCGAACGTAGCCCGCGCGCTGGTCGGCTTCGATCGACATACCGAGTCCGCCATAGCGACCGTTGGTGCGGCTGTCGAACTGCTTGACGTCTTGCGGCGTCATCAGCTCACTGTACGGATCGTTCAGCTCTTTAACGAGCCCCTCAGCGGCCTTTTCATAGACGTCAGACGCCTGCAGCGTATCGACGAACCGATCGCTGACGAGCGACATCACCTGTTGGAGGAGAAGTGCTCCTTCGCGGTGCTGCGACGACTGAAGGAGAAAGCCTCCGGCGCCGATCGGGATCAGCAGAGCGCCGACAAGCGCGAGTTTTCGAGAGCGTTGCATTCAAGTGTCCAGCGTGACGTTGTCTTTAAACGATAACTTCACTGGGAACGTCCGGAAGAACGCGCAAGCGGCTCTAACGTTGATCTGATGATCCTGCTACGTCCTGCGCGTCTCCCGCATGCTTCGACCAGAGACTCTTCCAGGATAATGCCACGCCGGATCGAAACCGCTTTTTCGTGAGGCGAAACCCTTCAGGCGAGATGGAAATCGTGAATGGTTCCCCGTCGATCTCGATCTCGCGTCGAATCGTCTTCTCGAGCTTCGTGGACATGACGACGTAGTACCCGGAAGTCCCCTCGTCGATTCAGCTTACCGCATCAAGCGCGGCTTTGGGTCACCCGCCGACAGCCGTATTACGCCCCGCCAACACATAGTCGACGAACCATTCTCTCTGTTGTTGACGAACGACCGCCTCGCGAATCACTCCGGTCTGCTTCAACATATCGTGGGCCGGTTGCAGAACGCGCTGCAGGTGCGACGGATACCTCTGCGCGAGTGGGAGTTGCTCGCGGAGACGATCGAGTCGTACGCGCCACGCAAGCATGTCTTGAGCCCGCGCAACCTCGATAAGGCGGTAGAGCCTTCTTCCAACGGGCGATGGCAGCGCGAGATAACGAGCCAAGCTCAGTGGAACGACGTGCCGCGCCGAGACATTCTGGCGCACCGGGGGAGAGATGATGACTCTCGCCTCGCCCGGTTCGGCCGCGACAACGGTCGGAAACAGGGCCAATTGATCGCGCTCCGACAGCCGCCGCCGCTCGATCATCACTGAGCTCAGCAACGTGAAGCTCGCGTCGGTCACTGCGGACGCCACGCTGTCGAAGTAGCTCTGCTCGGACTGCAGCACTGTGCGTTCGAGGCGGGTGAGCGAACTTCGAAGCTGCTCGTACGTGCGTCCGTCCGCCTGCCTGCCCATCGAGCGAAGAAACGCGTGAAGTGTGAACGAGATCATCCCGTCGGCCGGCTCGTTTGCCTCGTGATACCGCCGCATCAACTCGACGTAGACGTCCTGATCAAACGTTCCCGGCAAACGATCTCCGGGATTCGCTAAAACGCGCCAGCGGCCGCCGTCATCGGTGGTGTAGGAAATGGCATTGTCGTCGGGGGTGTCGCTCAGGCGAAACAGCGGAAATTCCTCGAGCGAGCGGTCGAGAAGAATGGTGCGCGAATGAAGCCGCCGCTTCACCGCCAACGTCATGAGAGCGGAAGCAGCTCGCCGGTGATCGCGCTCGCTGCGTCGGAGCACAGGAACGCGACCACCGACGCCACTTGCTCTCGCTCGATGTAGTGCGCGCTCTCGCCCATGGCGCTTACGTTGGCCGCCGTGCGAATCGAGATGGGCGCAACCGCGTTCGCGCGAACGCCGTTCCGTTTTTCCTCGTTCGCGATCGATCGCATCAGCGTGGCGACGCCGGTCTTCGCGATGGCGTACGCCGAGCGATTGGATCCTGTCGCTCCGGGCAACGCGGCTTCCGACGAAAAGAGGACGATCGCACCTTTCGCCGCGCGAAGGGCCGGCAGGAACGCGCGTGTCGTCAGGTACGCGGTGGTGAGATTGATCGAAAGCTGACGATTCCAAACGTCGAGTGTGCTCTCGGCGACTGGGCCGCTCATTCCAAATCCGCCGGCCATATGAACGAGCGCGTTAACTCGCTCACCGCAATCGCGCCGAACGCTGTCAGCGAGAGAGGCAACTGATGCTTCGTCGGTCAAATCGCAGGCGTAGCCGCGCGCAGAGTGGCCGCTCGCCGTAATTTCGTCGACGCGTTCCTGAACCTTGTCGGCGGTTCGGTCGACGAGCACCAAGGACGCGCCAAGGTCTGCGAAGGCGCGCGCGACAGCCTCGCCGACTTGTCCTTTGGCGCCGATGCCAGTCAAAACGACGGTCGAACCTGAGTACACGGATTTCCGGTGAGTGAAATGCGGTCGGAGGCGAGAAATAAGGATGGCACGGCACCCGCCGGGGCACTAGCACCGAGCTCGGCGTGGCACGAAGCGTGTTAGGACAGGCGTCATCATGTCGAAAGTGAAAACGGTTGGTCTGACCATCCTCGCGATCGTCATCCTCGGCCTCGCGCTGATCGGCGGCCTGACAGTGACGCGAGGTACGCCTGTTGGGGCGGTCGTGACGCTCTCGGACTCCGGACCGCCGGCGGTGAACGATTCTCTGTTCGAGCGCTCATTCGAGCTGTTTACCGGAACGCACATTTTTTCCGGTAACACGGTCGAGGCTGCCCTCAACGGCAACGGGACTTATCCGCGCCTTTTCGCCGATCTCAGAGCGGCGCAGCACACGATCACTGTGCAGATGTACTACTCGCTGCCGGGGAAGGTTGCCGATAGCATTGCGGCGATTCTCAAGGACAGGGCGCGTGCCCGCGTGCGAGTGCTATTCCTGGTAGACGCGTTCGGATCGCAACACCTGTCCAAGCAATGGTTGGACTCACTTCGGCAGGCGGGCGTCGAAGTGGCGCGACTGCGAAAGCTGCGTTGGTTCACGATCCACGACGCGGGCGATCGATCACACGTTCGCGTTGTCGTCGTCGACGGAAAGGTTGGCTATACGGGCGGTTTCGGAATCGCCGATTACTGGCTGGGCGACGGCCATCACGACAACCAGTGGCGCGAGTCGAACGTTCGGTTCGAAGGGCCGGCGGTCATGGAGCTCCAGGCCGCATTCAGCGCGGCGTGGGCTGAAGCGACCGGAGAGCTGCTCACGGGTCCGCTGTTTTTTCCACTGACCGGGTTTCAGCCGGTCGGGCAGACTCACGCGGGACTCCTGTTCACCGCGCCGACGACTGGTAGCACGCCAGCCGAACGGTTTCTTGCCCTGACGATCAGCGGTGCGAAGAGAACTCTCTATATAGCAAACTCGTATTTCGTTCCCGACGACGATTTCCGGCGACTGCTCGAACGAGCCGCGAAGCGGGGCGTCGACGTTCGAATTCTCACAGTGAGCAGCAAAACCGACGTCAAGACGACGTGGTACGCCGGGCGCTACCGGTACGAGGAGCTGCTTCGAAACGGAATCAAGATTTACGAATATCAACCGACGATGCTGCACTCGAAGACCATCGTCGCCGATGGAATGTGGAGCTCGATCGGATCCATGAACTTCGACAACCGGTCGATGGCGTTCAACGACGAATCGAATCTCGTCGTGATGGACACGGCGTTCGGCGCGCAGATGAACGCGACGTACTTCGACGATCTGCGCTACGCGAAGCAGATCAACCTTCCCGAGTTCGAGCGCCGGTCGATCTGGTCGAAGATGCTGGAGACCGGCGCGACGCTTTTGTCGCGGTTGTTGTAATCGCTAGCGGATGTCTTCGCGCCCGAGCGCCGCGCGAACCGCCTCGCGCATGGCGATGAGGGCTTCGCCGCGCGATGCCGGCGAATCGTCGCGGACATGGAGCTCGACGCCGTCGGCGACGGGCAGCCGTCGCCAACTGAGCGGCGGATCGTCGTCATTCGCCTGCCGTCGCGTCTCGACAGTCGCGCCGAGTGCCGCAGCGAGGGAGGTCGCGACGCGGCGCTCGAGAGTGTCGCCGGTGAACTCCTTCATCTCCTTCTTGATGACGTCGAGCGTCGCCCCTTCCCTTTGGCGGATCTTGATCGCGACGAGCTGGAGAAAGTGCCGATAGTTGTACGTGGCGGCGGTTCCCGTCCCTTCTGGTCGCTCGAGCAGCCCGTTCGCGACGTAAAATCGAATCGATCGAGCGCTCGGCGCCGCGCGCGCCGATGCATTCGTCGGCCGAACGCCGGCTGCGTCGACGAGCGCGGTGACGTGGGCGGCAAGCCCGCGCGCGTTCCACGGTGCGTGGCGTGCGTGAGCCCGAAGAAGAGCAATTGGTGATTCAGCCATGGATGGCGAAGAAAGATTGCAGAGGTGGGCAGTGGAACAATAACGCCCGAAGTCTCCGCCGATCAGTGTGACGGCTAGGCGAATCGAGGCGCGGGCAAAGCGAATGTGACGGTCGTTCCGGCGCCGTCGGCGGTCTCGATCGAAATGGCGCCGCCATGATCCGCTAAAACGCGTTGGGCGACGGCGAGCCCGACACCCGCATGGCCCGGCTTCGTGCTCACGAGGGGTTCGAACACGCTAGCGAGCAGTGACTCCGGAATCGGAGCGCCGTCGTTGTGCACGCGAGAGATCCACCCGCCATTCTCGGCAAGGCCGGACCTGATCGTGAGGTCGCTTCCCTCCGGCGCGGCGTCGATGGCGTTGGACAACACGTTCGAGCAGGCCTCGGCGAGCTGCTCGGCGTCGATCGCGCAGGCCGCTCGCGGGTGGGCCGCGCTATGGTGGACGAGCAATGCCCTGCTCTCCAATTCACCTCGGTGCGTGTCGATCACGGTCGTCCAGACGTGGTCGGGATCACCACGCGATAGGTCGACGGCGGGCGGACGCCCGAAGTGGAGCAGTGCGCCGATTAGAGAATTCAAACGTTCGGCCTCGCGCAGGATTCGGCCGATGTTCTTTTCGACGACGGGGTCGTCGGTGATCCGATATCGCAGGAGCTGTGCAGCCGACGAAACGGCCAGCACGGGATTGCGCAGCTCGTGCGCGATGCCGGCGGCGATGTCCTGCGACAGCTTTACGCGCTCGCGATGGTGAGCGCGTGCGCTTGCGGGGGGTTCCTGATTGAGGTCCGACTCCGCGGCGGTCATGCTGGATATTAGCAAAAGAATGCGGCGGAGCGCACGCACTGCGCCCCGCCGCTGACGTTGCTAGGACCGTCTAGCGATGACGGGCAGTCTTCTTCTTTCCTGCTTTTTTCGCGGCCTTTTTCGGCGCCGCCTTGGCTGACTTCTTTGGCGCCGCCTTCTTCGCGGCTTTCTTGGCGCTCCCCTTCCCGGCCGCTTTCTTCAACGGGCGGCCCGGTTTGATGATCGTTTTTGCCGTCGCTTTCTTGGCAGCGGCTTTTTTCGCCGGGGCGGCTTTCGCCGGGGCGGCTTTCGCCGGGGCGGCTTTCGCCGGCGCGGCTTTCGCCGGCGCGGCTTTCGCGGTCGGAGCCTTCGCAACCGGTGCTTTGGCCGCAGACTTCATGGGAGCTGGGCTCGCCTTCTTCGCGGTTGTTGCAGGCGCCCTGGGAGGGGCTTCCTTTGATTCCTCGACGACAGGCGCGACGACAACCGGCGTTGGTGTCTTCGGCGCCGACTTCGAACCGGGAGGGCGTCCGGGGCGTCCTGGACGACGCGGACCGGCGAACGCGTCTTCCTCCTCTTCTTCCTCGACAGCTTCGACGGTTACGGTCTCCTCGTCTTCGTCATCGACGTCGTCGGTGCTGTCCCAGAGATCGTCGCTGTCGTCCTTGTGGGTCATCCACCCGCCGTCTTCCTCGTCCTCCTCGTCGTACGACGAGCTTCCGCCGCCATATCCAAGATCGTCGACATCATCATCCCGATCCGACAGCCGGTACTGCTCGCGCAACTCGTCACCTCGCGGCATGCCCGCCTCCTGAGGGGTTGTATGATCAGACACAAAAAGTCGGTCGGAAAAACGGCCGCAGACGGGGGTGCACGTCGCATGCCGAACACCGACGAACGCGACGCGTGCTACGCATCGCCCATTTTCAACGCCTTAGTATACTGAGCCAAGCGCTGCGTCAAGGAGATGACGCGCGGCATTGCGTGAATGTTGGAGTCTTACGTGAATGCTGGAGAACGAAGCCATGCCAAAAGTTTTAGTGCTCTTTGACAGCGCGGATCGCGGCGCCGACCATCTCGCGGAAATCGCGGCCGACGGGGCGAGGAGTGTACGGTTCACCGAAGTCGACGTTCGAGTCGTGAGCGACGGAATGGCGAGTAGTGGCACGAGACGGCGCCAGCTCGAGTCGGCGGATTTGGTGGATCAGTATGATGCCGTCATCATCGTCGGCTCGAATCGCGAAACGCCGATCGCGATCGATTCATTGCTCGCGAGTCTCGACCGATCGACACAGGGAGACTTCGTCGACAAAGTATTCGCGGCGATTCCCGCGGGCGGGCCGACGGCCAACCGATTGTCGGCGACCGGCGCAATCGCCGTGGGTCTGCGCGCCGGATCACCCAACCAAGACGCTGAGGCGAGAAAGACGGGCGAGCGAGTCGCGAAAGTGGCTGAATGGGTTCGGCACGCCATCAGCCACGAGCACGGGCATAGTCATTCCGACCATGCCCGTTCGCATCGGCGCGCTCACTGACGCGCCACTAGTGGCGCCATCAGGGGTCAGTCGACGAATTCGACGTTGACCGGCTGGGTGATGAAGCCGGTGTCGACCCCGCGCTGGAGGAATTCTCCTACGGCTTTGCGTCCTCGCGGACCGTAGTCGAGGGTCCAATCGTTCACATACATGCCGACGAAGGTGTCGGCCTTGGAGCGGTCGAGGCCTCGCGCGAACTGCATCGAGTGGTCGAGTGCGGCCTCACGATGCTTCAATCCGTACGCGATACTGTCACGGAGATGTCGTGATATCTTCCGCGTCAGATCATCTCCCAGATCTTTTCGCACGACATTGCCGCCGAGCGGGAGGGGAAGGCCCGTCTCGCCATACCACCATTCGCCGAGGTCCTGGATCAGGTGAAGGCCCTGGTCGCCGAAGGTCAATTGACCTTCGTGGATCAGGAGACCGACGTCTGCCTGGCCCTGGACAACCGCGTCTTCGATTTGATCGAACGGCGTGACCACGGGCTCGAAGTTCGGCTCGAAGATTCGGAGCGCCAGGTAAGCGCTCGTGAGCATTCCTGGAATCGCGATCCGCTTTCCTCGAAGGTCGGCTTTCGTCATCGGGGAACGCGCCACGAGGCGCGGCCCGTAGCGATCACCCATCGATGCGCCGTGCGGGAGCAGCGCGTATTTGTCCGACAAGTACGCGTACGCGTGAATCGAGACAGCCGTTACCTCGAGCTCACCGCGCATCGCGCGGTGGTTCAGCGTCTCGATGTCCTGGAGCTCGTGGATGTAGGTAAGGCCTTCGGTATCGATCTTCCCGGCAGCGAGTGCGTAGAACATGAACGCGTCGTCGGAGTCGGGACTATGCGCAACGTGAATTGTGGTCATGGACGCTTGGCTTCGAGCGCGATCGTAATGTCGTTCTCATGGGTGATGTACTCGGGCAGCTGCTTCGCGCGCTCAGCGGTGGCCGCCGCCAGAAACTTGTCGTGATACTCACGCTCGGCGACGCTGTCTTTTCGGAGGCGTGCGGCGTTGCCGGCGAGGATGAGTCCCAGCAGATGATTGGGATGTTCGGTGAGAATCGTGTCGGCCTCGGCGCGAGCGAGTGATTCGTCGCCGGACACCGCGGCAATGCGGCCGACGTCGTAGCGTTGGTCGAGGTCGAGCTGACCGAGCTGCTGGTACGCCGCGATGGCCATTGGCGCGAAGAGCTGGACGCTGTCGGCTTTTCCACGCTCATGCTGGCCCATGACGCGATTGTAGAGGCGAACGGCGGCTTCTGCCGGGGTGAGATTGCTGATATCCGGAGGCTGGCCGGCCGCTGGTCCGGCTCCGGGGCCGGCGGCTGACGCCTCCGTCTGCTGCGGCTGGGCATCCTGCTGGGCCGCGCCGCCACTGAAACGCTGGGCGGCGATGAATGCAATCACTGCGAGGAGGGAGATGCCCGCGATGCTCCACGGCACGACGTTCGAGCCGGAACCGCGAACCGGCGGTACGGCCTCGGAGCCGACGCGCGTGCCGCAGCGGTGACAGAATTTTGCGCCCGGCGAGAGCAGGGCATTGCACGCGAGGCAAGTCGCGCCCTCGAGCGGCGCCGCGCAGTTCGAACAGAATTTTCCCGTCGCGGCGGCGCCGCACGACGGGCAACGTGTCGCGGCGTCTAGCGCCGACGGGGAGGAAGCCATGTGATAAACCTACATGGCTGTCGCTCGCCCGTCAGTTGAACCGTCTCGACTCGCGTCCGCGCTACTGCGCGTGACGTCCGCCCGGCTCGGAGATCTGTTGGACGGTTCGCTCAGCGGCGTGCGTGTCCTCGGACTTGCGAACGATGTCAGCCTGCGACACGATGCCGACGAGCGAGCCTCGCTCGTCGACGATCGGAATACGGCGCACTTTCTCGGTGCGCATCGCGTCCATGGCGCGAGTGACCTCGTCGTTCTCCGAGCAGGTGGTGAGGTTCGTGGAGCTCATGACGTCGCTCACTCTGCAGGAGCCATCCTTTCCTTCGGCGACGCAGCGAATGGCGATGTCGCGGTCAGTTACGAGGCCGACGAGCTTCTTGCTGGATTTGCCCTGAACAACGGGGACGACGCCAACATTTTCGCGCCCCATCACTTGAGCTGCTTCGCGAACGGTTGCGTCGGCCGTGACGCAACTCGGGTCCTTGGTCATGATGTCATGAATGCGCATAAGTCGAGTGGCGAGATAGTTGAAACAGATTGAAAAGATCGGGGGCAAAGCGCATGCCCTAGGCCGATCAACGTGCCAGCATTCGATGGTCGTTTTCAGGCGCGACGAATCGAGCTTTGCAGTCACGCGACAGCACCTTAGCGTACAGTCGACTCTTGCTCCGAGGATCATCTGGCCGCTCGCAGCCGCTCGCTCACGCCGGACACGACGGGCGCGTCGAAGAAGGACATTCTCGACCTCACCGAGAAGCTCAACGTCCGCTTCATGCGCCTGCAGTTCACCGACATCCTCGGCATCAACAAGAACGTCGAGATCCCGACGTCGCAGTTCGAGAAGGCGCTGGCCGGCGACATCATGTTCGACGGCTCGTCGATCGAGGGATTCGTGCGCATCGAGGAGTCGGATATGCTGCTCGTGCCGGACCTCGAGACGTTTCTGGTCTACCCGTGGGGGGATCAGGACAATCGCATCTGCCGATTGATCTGTGACATCTACAGCCCGAGCGGCGAGCCGTTCGCGGGCGATCCGCGTGGCACGCTCAAGTCGGTGCTCACGAAGGCCCGCTCGATGGGCTACACGATGAACGCCGGGATGGAGGCCGAGTTCTTTCTCTTCAAGCCCGATGCGGCGGGGAAGGCGAGCACCGAGACGCACGACGTCGGCGGCTACTTCGATCTCGCGCCGGCGGATCTCGGTGAAGATGCGCGGCGCGCGATGGTCGACACCCTCGAGCAGATGGGATTCGAGGTCGAAGCGGCGCATCACGAGGTCGCGCACGGCCAGCACGAGATCGATTTTCGCTACGCGGACGCGCTCAAGACCGCCGACAACATCGCGACGTTCCGATTCGTCGTGAAGCATGTCGCGACCCAATTCGGGCTGCTCGCGTCGTTCATGCCAAAGCCGATCTTTGGACAGAACGGCAGCGGCATGCATACGCATCAATCGCTGTTCAAAGGCAAAGAAAACGCATTCCACGACGCCTCGGCCGACTGGGAGCTGTCGAAGACGGCGCTGCACTACATCGGCGGCTTGCTGCGACATGCGCGCGGGATGTGTGCGATCACGAATCCACTAGTAAACTCATACAAGCGGCTGGTGCCGGGCTACGAAGCGCCCGTCAATGTCGCCTGGTCGATGCGCAACCGTTCGCCGCTGATTCGCGTGCCCGATCGGCGCGGGCTGGGCACCCGTGTCGAGCTTCGCTCGCCGGACCCCGCGGCCAACCCTTATCTCGCGCTCGCGGTCATGCTCGCGGCCGGGTTGGACGGCGTCGAAACGGGCGCCGACTACCGCGAACCCGTGAACGAGAACATTTGGGAGATGAGCTTTCGCGAGAAGCGGCGCCTGCGGATCGACGACCTTCCGCACGACTTGAACGAGGCGCTCGACGAGCTCGAAAAAGACGATGTGATCACCGGCGTACTCGGCAAACACATCACGTCGCACTTCGTCGAAGCGAAGCGGCAAGAGTGGCGAGAATACATCACGCAGGTCAGCTCCTGGGAGCTGGAGAGTTATTTGGCGAAATACTGAGCCGGCTGACCGGCAAACCGGCAAACCGAACTGCGGAACAAAAAAACATGGCGCAAAGTCAGTTCGTGGTTCGCGAAGCAACGGAGGACGACGCCGAGGCGCTTGCGCGGCTGTCGGCGCAGCTCGGGTATCCCGCGGATCCAGCAAGCATGCCCGGGCGACTCACCCGATTGGCCAGTGACCGGAACGCGCGCGCGTTCGTAGCTTCAGACGGCGAACGCGTCGTCGGAATGACGACGATCCATCTGCGCGACACGCTCAATCACGCGGCGCCCATCGCGCAGATCACGCTGTTGGTGGTGGACGAAACGATCAGGTCCCGCGGCGCTGGACGCACGCTGGTCGAAACGGCTGAGGCTTGGGCGCATTCGCGCGGCGCGACGCGAGTCACGGTGACGACAGCGCTTCAGCGTGCCGGGGCGCACGCATTCTACGAGCGGCTCGGGTACGCGCACACGGGGCGACGCTACGCGAAAGACTTTCCAGGAACCACAACTCACGGTTGACGCGATGCTCCGACGAATTCTGAATCGCGATGGAAGCAGGCGACGTGCTGCAGCGTTGACGTCGATCGGTTTTGCGGTCGTCGCGTTTGCCACACTTGGATCAGCGCGATTCGCGCCGCCAATCTATGACGTCTACGCCGTGCGATACGCGACCGTCCCGAACTATCGCGCATCCGGGCTGATCGAAGGGGCCGACACCGGGCGTCGAATCGATCTCGCGATGACGGTGTGGCTACTGAAAGGGCCTGAGGGCCGCAACGTGCTGGTCGACGCGGGATTTTATCGAGAGAACTTCGTGCGCCAATGGAAGCCGGTGAACTTCGTGCGGCCCAGTGAGGCTGTTGCCCGCGCCGGAGTGAAGCCGGAGGACGTCACCGACATCATCATCTCGCATGTCCACTGGGACCATCTCGATGGGGTCGACCTCTTTCCAAAGGCGCGCATTTGGATTCAGCGCGAGGAGTTCGACCACCACATCGATTCCGCGGGCACTGTGAAGGATCGCGCGATCAGCGCCGCTGATGCCAAGGTTCTTGCGGCGCTCGCGAAGGAAGGACGCGTGATGCTCGTCGATGGGGACGGGAAGGAGATCTTGCCGGGAATCCGCGTCTACACCGGCGGAAAGCACACGTTCGCTTCGCAGTTCGCGACGGTAAACACCGCGAGCGGGACCGTCGTGATCGCGTCCGACAACATGTATTTGTACGAGAACATGGCGAAACACGTTCCGATCGCTCAGACGCTCGATCGCGAATCGAACCTGCGGACGCAAGATCGTATGAAAACGCTCGCGTCCGATCCCCGCCTCATCGTTCCCGGGCACGACCCCGAGGTCTTCGTTCGGTTTCCGGAGCCTGGCAACGGGATCGCGCACATCCACTAAGCAGACTCGAATTCACAAATTCAAATGCAGCCTAGGACTCAAGAAGTGTTGACGTACTTGGATGCCCAGTACGACGTACTTCGCCGAGCGTTCGAATCAGTCCCGACCGAGAAACGAACCGTGTCGCCCGCTCCCGGCGCGTGGTCACCCGCGGGTGTCATCGAGCATCTCGCAATCGTGGAGACGAACATCGGCCAACTGATCGCGCAGCGCGTGACGGCGGCGCGACAGGCCGGGATTGGCGCGGAAACCGATCATTCGTCCGTGCTCGAGAGCTTTGCGCATGCGAGGGCGATCGGCGACCGAACGCGAAAGATCGTGTCAGGCGAGCGCTCGCACCCGAAGCGGCAATTGGCACCGGACGACGCGTGGAAGGCGTTCGACGCGGCACACGCGGATCTGCGGTCCGCCGTGGTGTCAGCCGACGGGTTGGCCCTGAGCGAGATCGTCCATCCACACCCGGCCTTCGGACCGCTGAACCTCTATCACTGGGTTGCGTTCGTCGGCGGCCACGAAGCGCGCCACGCCGATCAGATTCGGGAGGCTGCCGGCGTCGCGACGTGAGAAACGCTAATGGTCCGCTCGCTATGGCAGGCCGATGATTCCGTCGGCGCGCTGGGCGGCCGGGCGTTTGTATCCGCGGTCGTCTTCGTGCGACAAGTTGAATGCAGTGCTGAGCAACGCGATGTGCGAAAAGGCCTGCGGAAAATTGCCGATCTGGCGTTTGACGCGGGGGTCGTATTCTTCCGACAGCAGCCCGACATCGTTTCGAAGCGACAGCAGGCGCTCGAACAGTCGAAGCGCGTCCTCTCGGCGGCCGAGCAACACGTAGTTGTCGGCGAGCCAAAAGCTGCAGGCGAGGAAGGCGCCTTCGCCGGGCGGTAGGCCGTCGTCGGTCGCGGCACTGTCGTAGCGGAGAACGAACCCGTCGACGAGGAGATGCTTCTCGACACACGCGACCGTGCCGCGGATGCGCGGATCGCTTGCCGGAAGAAATCCGACGAGCGACATGAGAAGCACGCTCGCGTCAGCGAGGTTCGATCCGTACGCCTGCACGAACGCGTTCATCTTGGGATTGAAGGCCTTCTCGCAGACGTCCGCGTGGATCTCGTCGCGGAGTGCCCGCCACGCATTGAGCGGACCGTCGAGCTTACAGAACTCAGCGCTTTTGACGGCGCGGTCGATCGCGACCCACGCCATGACCTTGGAGTGCGTGAAGTGTTGCGGCTGACCGCGCGTTTCCCAGATGCCCTGGTCCGGCTGCTCCCAGATGTTTTCGAGATGCGCGGCGAGCGCCTTCTGAAGCTCCCACGCGTCGACACTCTCCGGGATTCGGCCCAGCCGCGCTTGATGAAGCGCGTCCATGACTTCGCCGTAGACGTCGAGCTGTGATTGTCCGTGCGCGGCATTCCCGACTCGGACTGGTTTAGAGTTCTCATAACCATCGAGCCAGGGAATATCCCACTCGCGAAGCAACCGCTCGCCGCCGAGGCCGTACATGATCTGGACTTGATCAGCGCTGCCTGCGGCGGCGCGAAGAAGCCAGTCGCGCCACTGTTCCGCCTCGCTGTAATAGCCGGCGTCCATGAGCGCGAGGAGGGTGAGCGTGGCGTCTCGCAGCCAGCAATATCGGTAGTCCCAGTTCCGGACGCCGCCCAATTCTTCCGGAAGAGAGGTTGTCGGTGCGGCGACGATTCCACCCGTCGGACGATATGTGAGCGACTTGAGCGTGAGTAGCGATCGCATCACCGGTTCACGCCAACGCCCCTGATACGTACAGGCGCCCGTCCACTCGTGCCAGAACTCCTCCGTGATGCGAAGCGCGCGCTTCGCATCGACCGACTTCGGCGGCGGCAGGTGTGACGGCCCCCATGTCATCACGAACGAAACCTCTTGCCCTTCGCTCACCGTGAACTCGCCGACGGTCGTGAGATGCGCGCCGTGGAGCTCGACGTCGGAGCGAATGACGATCATGTCTGGTCCGGCGATCGCGCGCAGAGATCCGTCATCGAGACGACTCACCCACGGGACGATGGATCCGTAACTGAAACGGAAAACGATCTCGGTCTTCATCGCGACCCGACCGCGCTTGCCGACAACCGTTCGCACAATGTTCGAGCGTTCGTCGCGGAGCGGCATAAAGTCGACGATGACGACCGATCCTTCGTCGGTCTCGAATTCCGTCTCGAGAATCATCGTGTCGCCGCGGTACCGGCGAGTCGATCTCGCACCGTCATCGGCGGGCGCGAGGAGCCATCGACCATTGTCCGGATTTCCAAGGAGTGCGGCGAAGCATGCACCTGAATCGAAGCGCGGCCAGCAGAGCCAATCAATGGAGCCGGTCGTAGAAACCAGCGCGGCCGTCTCACAGTCGCCGATGAGCGCGTAGTCCTCGATTCGCACAGGCATAGGGAAACGTGTTACGCAGAAATCGCACCTTGGGTAAGACAGGCGAAACGTGCTAACGTTGGTGGGTGCCGAGTCAGCCAGCGAACACACCAACGGGCGAGACGCGCGTCATCGTCGTGATGGGCGTCGCCGGGGCGGGGAAGACCGTCGTCGGCCGCGAGCTCGCGCAAGCCATCGGCTGGGAGTTCCACGACGCCGATGATTTTCACTCAGCCGAGAACATCGCGAAGATGCGTCGCGGGGAAGGGCTGACCGATGCCGATCGGGAGCCGTGGCTCGCGGCACTGTGCCGCTTGATCGCGTCGATCATTCGCGACGGACGGCGCGGGGTGCTCGCGTGTTCCGCGCTCAAACAAGCCTATCGCGACATGCTCATTCCAAATGGAATCCCGCCGAGCGTCGTCCGGTTCGCGTTTCTGAACGTTCCGCAGGATGAGTTGGAGCGCCGTCTCGAACACCGACGTCATTTTGCCGGACCTTCGTTGCTTTCGAGCCAGCTCGCGACGCTCGAGCCCCCCACGGACGCCGTGTGGATCGATGGCACGCGACCCATCCCGGACGAGGTAATCTCGATTCGCGACGCCCTTCGCGTATGACGCGTCAACGCTGAAGCCACGGTTCTTCGCGTCCGGCGAGACGTTCGAAGCGTGGCTCGAGACCCATCGCGCGTCGTCGCAAGAAATACTGTTAGGGTTTTATAAAGTCGGCGCGAGCAAGAAGGGGATCACGTACCAACAGGCGCTCGACGCCGCATTGGCATTCGGATGGATCGACGGAGTGCGGCGCCGAATCGACGACGAGCGATTCGGGGCGAGCGGCGTTCGCGAAACGGGATGACAAGCGGTCGAAAATCTACTCGGACGAACGGAGAACGCCGACCCCGACGCGGCGACAATCGGCGTCATCCACCCGACTTATGGCGTCACCCGACCGGCGTTCTTTGGTCCGAGGTCGTAGTTGTCCGGCGGCTCCATCCCGAGGAGGTTTTTCACAAAGTAGTCCCACCGCCGGCGCGTCATGTAGTTCGACTCGGCGCCATAGCCGTGCGCTTGGTTCGGAAGCATCAGCAAATCGAAGGTCTTGTTCGCTTTGATCAGTGCGTCGACGACGAGCATCGTGTTGACCGGCGGCACATTGTTGTCGAGCGTTCCGTGCGCCAGCAGCAGCTTGCCCTTCAGATTCTTCGCGAAGTTCTCATTGGCCGCATCGTCGTAGTTCGACCCGCCATTCGGCCCGCGGGTTTCCAACCCCTGATACCGTTCGCCCCAATCGTCTTCGTAGACGCGGTTGTCGTGGTTGCCGGATTCTGAGATTCCGACCTTGAAGAAGTCCGGATAGCGGAACATCGCGTCGGCCGTCGCAAAGCCGCCGCCCGAGTGTCCGTAGATGCCGGCACGATCGATATCGATCCACTTGTAACGGCTTGCGAGCTCTTTCATTCCCGCGACCTGATCGGGCAGCGTGTTGTCGCCCATGTTGCCGTAGTACGCGTCGTGGAATGACTTCGAGCGCCAGGGCGTGCCCATGCCGTCGATCTCCACGACGACGAACCCGAGCTCCGCGAGCGACTGTGCATCGCCCCGCGCGGCGTTGAATGACCGCCCGCCAACCGAGCCAGTCTGCGGCCCCGGATAGATGTGGTTGATGATCGGATACTTCTTCGTCGAATCGAGATTCGTCGGGACGTACATCAAACCGTAGAGATCCGTCTTGCCGTCGCGCGCCTTGACGGTGATCGGTTGCGGTGGCTTCCAGCCGCTGGCGAGGAGGCGAGAGATATCCGTTTTTTCGAGCTCGACGATGCCTTTGCCGTCGACGTTGCGCACGACGGAGACCGTCGGCATGTCGGGACGCGAGTAGTTGTCGACGAAGAAACGTCCGGACGGCGAAAGGCCGACATCGTGATCGGCGTTCTCCGGCGTCAACAGCGTGAGATTCTTTCCGTCCATTCCGATCTTGTAGAAATGGCGGAAATACGGATCGCGACCCTTTTCCTTGCCGACGCCCTGGAAGTAGAGCGTACGAGCTTTCTCGTCGATCCGAAGGAGCTGCGTGACGTTGCCCTCGCCGGTCGTGATCTGGTGTTTCAGCTTTCCGGTGCTGAGATCGTATAGGTAGAGCTGACCCCAGTTGTCGCGCTCGGAGAACCAAATGAGCTCGTTCGACGCCGGCAGAACGTGCCAATTCACTCGACCGTTGCCGGACTCGAATTGCGTTGCGACCGTCTCCTCGAGAACCTCGCGAACGGCGCCGGTCGTCGCATCGGCGACGCGCAGCACTTCGTGCTTGTGGTCCCGCGACGTCGAGACGAACGCCAAGTGCGAGCCATCGGGATACCACTCGACGTCCGACCACTCGCCACCGCGGCACGCGATGTTATCGCACAGCGACGAGCGGTGCGGATCGGCGGGCGTCTGAATGCGGATCAGCTTCGGCGCATCGGTCGAGACGTCGATGATGACGCGGTGGATCATCGGGATCACGCTGTCGCCGGGCAGCGGATACTTCTGGACGCGAAGCTCGGGGTGACCCACTTGCGTCGCGACCAGATACAGGTCGCCGACGTTGCGCTGATCCTGCTGGAAGGTCGCGATCTTCTTCGAGTCGGGGGACCAGATCAGAATCGCGCGATCGCTCGACGCCCAACCCGCGTTGTCAGTCGCATAGCCAAAGTCTTTCACGCCGTCCGTCGTGAGTTGCGTTTCGCGTCCCGTGGCGACGTCGCGAATCCAGAGATTCCAGTCCCGGATGAATGCGCCACGCTTCCCGTCGGGGGAAAGGGTTTCCGGAGCGCGACCCCCGCGAGCCGCTCCGCCACCGCCACCTCGACCGCCCCGTCCGCCTCGACCTCCGCCGCCAAGGCGTTCGCGGTCGTCGACTGCAGTCCCGCAGCGGGTTGTTTCCACGTCGCAGCTGACCATCTTGCCAGCGATCGACACATTGATCATCCGGCCGTCCGTCGACAGGTCGTTTTGCGTCGACGAGAGTCGAACGACGTCTGCGGTGGCGCCCAGCGCCGCGGCGACGGAGGCGGACATCTTCGGGTCGTCCAATAACCGCGCCCGAGTACCCTTCGCCGGGTCGACGATCATGACCTCGCCGCCGCCGGTTGGTGTGGTGCGCCGATAGACGAAACGCTCGCCGGAGATCCACGTCGGGCGCACCGGCGCCCCCGTGACCAACGGCGTTGTGTTGTAGCTCATGTATCGCTCGGCGCGCGCGTAGTCTGCCGCGGTCATCGCGCGCTGCTGAGCAAAGATCGAGAAGGCGGGCGTTGCTATGGCAACCGCCGCGAAACGAAAGCGCATACCAGTCCTCACAACGGTGGTTCGGGGAGACGATCGGCGACTCGCTGAACTTGCCCCGACTTCACGTGTCGAGCAACCGTGCGAAATGCAGACGCCTTTCGGGCACTTCGGGGACATGCGCTCGGCCGAGAACGCGACGCGTTTCCTCGGGTAAGAAATTCGTTGCCGCACGACGGGCGCGCTCTCATACTTGTCGACTGGTTGCGCCCACCCCTCTAATCAGTTCTCGAATGCACAGAATTTTGAATTCTGCCGTTCTCGCATTGACGCTGGCCGCGCCCGCTTTTGCTCAGCAGCAGAAGACCCGCGCACCGGCGACGGCGCCGATCGCCTTGACGACTCCGCTCCCAACGGATCCGAAGGTCAAGATCGGGATGTTGCCGAACGGCATCCGCTACTACATCAGAAAGAACGTGAAACCAGAGAAGCGCGCCGAGCTCCGGCTCGTGGTAAACGCCGGCTCGATCCTCGAGAACAACGATCAGCTCGGCCTCGCGCACTTCGTCGAACACACGGCCTTCAACGGAACGACGCACTTCGCGAAGAACGATCTCATCAAGTATCTGCAGTCGATCGGTGTGCGATTCGGAGCGGATCTCAACGCGAGCACCGGGTTCGACGAGACCGTCTATATCCTGCCGATTCCGACGGATACCGCTCGCATCGTCGATCAAGCATTCACGATTCTCGAGGACTGGGCGCACGGGCAGGTGTTCGACTCGACCGAAGTCACGAACGAGCGCGGAGTCGTGCGCGAAGAGTGGCGGCTCGGAAAGGGCGCAGGCGATCGCATGCTGCACGAGTGGCTTCCGATTGCGCTCAAGGGATCGCTCTATGCGGACCGGCTTCCGATCGGCAACGAGCAGAGCATCATGACAGCGACGCCGGCGCGGCTGCGTTCATTCTATACGCGCTGGTATCGTCCGGACCTTCAGGCCGTGATCGCCGTGGGCGACTTCGACCCCGCGCAGATCGAAGCCGAGATCAAGAAGCACTTCTCGGGGATTCCTAAACCGGTGAATCCGCCGAAGCGGGAATACGCGACGGTCCCGGCGAACAAGGAGCCGCTCATCGCGATCGCGTCCGACAAGGAGGCAACCGGTTCGGATATCGAAGTCATCTACAAGATGCCGGCGGAGAAGACGAAGACCGTCGCCGATTATCGTCGAGATCTCACGGAGCGCCTGTACCTGGGAATGTTCAACGATCGTCTCGACGAAATCGCGCAAAAGCCCGACGCGCCATTCCTCGGCGCATCGGCGTCGAAGGGCGGCTTCATCGGTCGCAACACGGATGCGTTCACGCTTGGGGCGGCGGTGAAGGACGGCGGGATCGAGAAAGGATTGGAGGCGCTGCTCGAGGAGGCCAAACGCGTCGACGACTTCGGCTTCTTACAGTCGGAGCTCGACCGGCAGAAGGAAAGCACCTTGCGAGGCTACGAGCGTGCATTCGCCGAGCGTGACAAGACGCAGTCGTCGGCGTTCACGCAGGAATACATCGACAACTATCTGCACGGTGAGGCGATTCCAGGAATCGAATACGAGTACAAGCTCGCGCAGCAGTTGATTCCGACGATCACGCTGAAAGACGTCAACAAGCTGGCGAGCAACTGGATCGGCGATGACAATCGCGTCATCATCGCGCAATCGCCGATCAAGGACAGTCTCAAGATCCCGACGCGCGCCGATCTACTCGGGGTATTCGATCGCGCCGCAAAGGCGAAAGTCGCGGCGTACACGGAGAACCTCTCGAGCGGCGCACTCGTCGACAAACTGCCGCCGGGCGGCAAGGTCGTGAGCTCGAAAACGATCCCGAACGTCAATGTCGCCGAGTGGAAGCTGTCGAACGGCGTTCGAGTGTTTGTGAAGCCGACGGACTTCAAGGCGGACGAAGTTCTGATGAGCGCGACGAGCCCGGGCGGCTCATCGCTGGCGTCCGATGCCGACTACATGTCGGCGGGCTTCGCGTCGCAGATCGTCGCGCTGAGCGGTTTAGGAAAGTTCAATCGCGTCGATCTGTCGAAAAAGTTGGCGGGCAAAGTCGCCTCGGCGGGCGCGACGATCGGTGCGACGAGCGAGGGTCTCACGGGACACGCGTCGCCGAAGGACCTCGAGACGATGTTCCAGCTCATCTATCTCGACTTCACCGCGCCGCGCTTCGACCCCGCGGCGTACGCGGCGTTCAAGGCGCAGGCCGATCAGTATCTCGCCAATCGAGGCGTCGACCCCGACGAGGTGTTCGGCGACACGCTGTCGTGGACGATGGCGTCGCACAATCCGCGCGCCCACCCGCTCACGGCCGCGACGTTCGCCGAAGTGAATCCGGAAAAGGCGCTGGCCTTTTACAAGGATCGTTTCGCAGATGCGAGCGACTTCACGTTCTCGTTCGTCGGCAATGTCGATACGGTCACGCTCAAACCGCTCGTCGAGAAGTACCTCGGCGGGCTGCCGTCGCTGAACCGGAAGGAGACGTTCAAGGACAACGGCGGCGAGCCGCCGACGGGTGTCGTTGAGAAAGTCGTCCGCAAAGGCGTCGAAGCAAAGGCGAACACGGTCATCGAGTTCACCGGCGCGTGCGAGTACAATCCGCAGACGCGGCTCGATTTCCGCGCGTTGACCGAATACTTCCAGATGCAGCTCAACGAGACGCTCCGCGAAAAGCTCGGCGGCGCGTACAGCCCGAGCGTTGGCGGCGGTTGCGGCCGCACGCCGAAACAGGAATACTCGATCGCAGTACAGTTCAACTCGTCGCCGGACAACGTCGAGAAACTCTCGAAGAGCGTGTTCGAGTTGATCGATTCGCTGAAGACGAACGGCCCGTCGGCATCGGACGTCGCGAAAGTGAAAGAGCAGCTGCTTCGCGCGCGCGAGGTCGAGGTCAAGCAGAACAGCTATTGGGTCGGCAACATTCTCGCGCGCGATCAGGCGGGTGAGGATATTGCTGGCCTGCTCGGCCCATACGACGAGATGCTGAAGAACATTTCCGCGGCCGAGATTCAGGCGGCGGCAAAGAAGTACTTCAACACGGCGAACTACGCGCGCTTCGTGTTGCTGCCCGAGAACGGAAAGACAACGCCGTAATACGGCGGCGGGATCGTCGTTCGCCGACACGAGGCTCACCACAACGCGTCCAAAATGATTCGACGAGTTACCAGTTTACTGATGGCCGCGGCGAGCGTCGCCGCGGCGCAGATCCCGCAGCAGGAGTTCGTCGTTCGCCGGGCGGCACTCGCGACGAAGATCGACAGCGGTGTGGTCGTGGCGTTCGGCGGCCGTACGCCAATCACGGATTTCGGTCCGTTCCACCAGATCCCCGCGTTCCACTACCTCACGAACTTCGACGAGCCTGACGCCGCGTTCGTGATGGTGGTGAGGCACGGGGTCGGAACACCAACGCTGTTCCTCACGCCGGCGGATCCGCGCTCCGCCTTCTACTACGGTTGGCGTCCGAACACGGCGAGCGTTCGTAAAACGCTCGACATCCACGGCCGTCCGTTCACGCAGCTCACGGCGTTCGTCGATTCGCTCGCGGGAGCTGGGCTGCCATTCTACACGCTCAATGATTTCGAAGACTCCGACTTCGCGCGAACGGACTCGCTGACGCGTGGCCGGGTCTTCATGAAAGGCGTTGCGCAGCGTCACGCCGGACTGACAGTGAAGGACGCGCATCCGATGGTTGATGCGCTTCGGGCGAAAAAGAGTCCGGCGGAGATCGCGCTGTTGAAGAAGGCGGCGGAGATCAGCTCGGAGGGACATCGAGCGGCGATGACCGCGCCGATCCCGCAACACGAATACGAGCTCCAAGCCGCACTCGAATATCAGTTCACGCGCCTTGGTGGCACCCGTCCCGCCTACGGATCGATCGTCGGGTCAGGACAGAACGGAACGCAGCTGCACTACATGAAAGACCGCGGCCAGACGAAGCTCGGCGACCTCGTCGTGATCGACGCGGCCGCGGAGTACGAAGGCTATGCCGCGGACATCACGCGAACGTTCCCAATAAGCGGCACCTTCACGCCAGAGCAGCGGCGGATGTATCAGATCGTTCGCGATGCGCAGGCCGCGGCAGAACGAAACTCGAAGCCGGGCCTCTCGGAGCTAGCAGCGCAGGATTCTTCAGTCGCCGTGCGGCTGAAAGGGCTTGCGAGTCTTGGCCTCATCGAGAGCGAAGACGCGACGTTCGATCCGCCGTGGCAGGCGAACTGCGACCGCGCACCCGCGCAGTGCAAGCAGGGAATGTTCTGGATGATTCACGGCATCAGCCATGGGCTCGGCCTCGCCGTGCACGATCCGGCGCAGTTCTCGACCGGCGACCGCACGTACAAGCCAGGCGACGTCTTCACGATCGAGCCCGGGATCTACGTCAGTACGCGAATGCTCGACGCGCTTCCCGACACGCCGAAGAACCGCGCATTCATCGCGAAGGTTCGTTCGGCGGTCGCGAAATACGAGAATACTGGTGTCCGTATCGAAGACGACTACGTCATCACCGACACGGGCCTCGAGCGAATCAGCAACGCGCCGCGCGAGATCGCCGAGATCGAGGCGTTGATGAAGCAGCGAACGCGAACCGTCCCATAGCGGCCCTCACTATCCGAACGTTCGAAGATCAGGGACGCGGTCCTTCGATCGGGCGGTAGTTGACGTCGAGCGCATCGAGACGCTCGAGATGCTGCGTCAGCCTGGCGGAGAAGTTCGCAAAATCGCGTCGGTCGCGCGGCGTCCAGAGTGCCTCGGCCAGCGCGGCTTCGCGCGGGAAGGCCATGAATTCCACGTTCTTCGGACCTTCGAGATACTCGGTCCACACCTGGCCCTGTGCGCCGAGTATGTGCGAGGCGAACTGCGGCTCGAGGTCAGCGGGGACGGGCTCGTACGAGTAAACCGTATCGACCGGGAGAAAGCCGCCGATTGCGAGCGGTTCGGCCGCGGTGTTCTGCGATTGATAGTGATCGAAGTACGTGTGGCTGCCCGGTGTCATGACGACGTCGTGGTTTGCGCGCGCGGCCGCGATTCCGCCGGCAGTTCCGCGCCATGACATCACGACCGCGTTCGGAGCGAGCCCGCCCTCGAGGATCTCGTCCCAGCCGACGAGTCGTCGTCCTTTCGAGGTGAGGAACGCATCCATCTTCGTCGTGAACCAGCTCTGCAGCTCGTTTTCGGTGGTGATGCCGAGCGCTTTCATTCGCTCCTGGGCGCGCGGGCTGGCTTTCCATTGCGCCTTTGGCGCTTCGTCGCCGCCGATGTGAATGAACTTCCCGGGGAAGAGCCCCATCACTTCGGTGAGGACGTCCTGCATGAAGGCGATCGTCGTATCGCTCGGGTTGAGGATGTAGTTCGAAACGCCCCACATCGTCCACGGTTTGATCGTGTCCCCGAAGTTGCCGAGCATCGGATAGGCAGCGATCGCGGCCTGGGAGTGTCCGGGCATCTCGATCTCGGGAACGATGGTCACGAATCGGTCGCGTGCGTACGCGACGATCTCGCGGACATCGTCCTGCGTGTAAAAGCCGCCGTGACGCTTCTTGTCGAACGTGGCGTGGGTCGTGTCGCGAACCATATGGCCGACGATCGTGCTGTCGCGCCACGCGCCGATCTCGGTCAACCGCGGGTACTTCTTGATCTCGATGCGCCAACCCTGGTCGTCGGTGAGATGCCAGTGGAAGGTGTTCATTTTATGAAGCGCGAGGAGGTCGATGTACTTCTTCACGAACTCCTTCGGCATGAAGTGGCGCGCGACGTCGAGATGCATTCCGCGCCATTGAAATCGTGGACGATCGACGATCGAGACCGCTGGGATCGTCCATGTCGTTCCGGTGATCGGCGCGTCACGAAAGACGGCTGCGGGAAGCAGCTGCCGGAGGGACTGAGTTGCGTAGAACGCGCCCGCCGGATTCGAGGACGTGATCGTCACGACGCCGGGCTTGACGTCGAGGCGGTACCCCTCGTCGCCCAAGGTCGTGTCGCGCGCGGCGGCTCGGCGGAACACGATTCGACTTCCGTTCGCGGTCGCGCCGATTCGTACGCGCAGGGCGAATCCTGTCGGTGGAGCAACGGACCATGCGAACCGCTGCGCGACCGCCGAGTCTGCCCGGTCGGCGACGACGACTGTGCGGTCAGTCAGCGTGAAATGGCCAGTTGCCAACTTCACAGAGACGGGCCGAGGAATGACCGAAACGTCGCCGCGCTGGGCGTTCGCGATGGCGGACCCGGTGAGGAGCAACGTGAGAAATAGCGCCGGAGAGCGAGGCATGAGGCGAGAACCTATTCCGGTGCAACCTGCCCGGCGATAGCTGTGGCGAGCACGCGATAGCGCTCACCGAAAACAAACGCCATGTTTCCGGGCGTTTCCCCCTTTTTCGCTTCGGAGATGGCCCAGACTCGACGCGCATTCCTCGCGACGCTTGGCGCTGCCGCATTTTCGGCGGCGTGCAGACATTCGGGCGGAACGGCGGCCATGTCCGCTGCGCCGGCCGGTCGACGCAAGATCAAAGCAATCGGCATCCAGCTCTACACGCTGCGACGTCCTGCCGCCGCAGATCTCGGCGGCATCCTCAGCCAACTCGCGAGAATCGGCTACAAGGAGATCGAGTTCGCGGGCTTTTACAACCATCCAGCGACAGAAGTTCGCGACATGCTCAGGGCGAACGGGCTCACCGCCCCCTCGGCACATATCGCGCTGAACGTCATTCAGGACACGCCGGCCAAGCTGTTCGAAGAATCACATATCGTCGGACACGAATGGATCACGGTGCCGTCGTTGTCGGGGCGTCGCGAGACGATCGATGACTGGAAGCGAACGGGCGATCAATTCAACAAAGCGGCGGCGCAAGTGAAGGCCGCGGGTTTCCGCTTCGCATATCACAACCACAACGCCGAGTTCAGGAAGGTCGGCGGCCAGACGCCGCTCGACATTCTCCTCGCGTCGACGGATCCGTCGCTGGTCTCGTTCGAGATGGACATCTATTGGGTCGTAAACGGCGGCGGCGATCCCGTCGCGTTGCTCGACAGGTATCCAGGCCGATTCAAGATGCTGCACGTGAAGGACTCGATGGGGCCGCCGGACCAGAAGATGGCCGACGTTGGATCGGGGGTCATCGATTTCAGGACGATCTTCGCGCACGCGAAAGACGAGGAGCACTACTTCGTCGAACGTGACGACGCGCCGGATCCGCTCGCGTCGGCCGCGGCGAGCTATAAGACTTTGTCAACGATGGAATTCTGATGAAACAACGTCCGCAGTACGACGTCGCGATCATCGGCTCGGGCGCCGGCGGCGGAATGGCCGCTTACGTGCTCACGAAGGCCGGCGCGCGCGTCGTGATGCTCGAGGCAGGGCCGAGCTGGTTCGCGTCGAAAGATTCGAAGATGCTCACGCCGAACTACGCCACTCCGCACCGCGGCGCGGCCATTCACGGACGGCCGTTCGGCGAGTTCGACGCGTGCGATGGTGGCTGGGAGATCGACGGCGAACCGTATACCAAGGCGCCCGGAACACAGTTCAGCTGGTGGCGCGCTCGTATGCTTGGTGGGCGCACGAACCATTGGGGGAGAATCTCGCTTCGCTTTGGGCCGGACGACTTCCGCGGCAAGAGCCTCGACGGACTCGGCGACGATTGGCCGATTGGCTACGACGACGTGAAGCCGTACTACGACAACGTGGACCGCTTCATCGGTCTCTATGGAAGTAATGAAGGACTCCGGAATCATCCGGATGGCATCTTCCAACCGCCGCCGAAGCCCCGGTGCCATGAGCTTCTCGTCAAGAAAGCGTCGGACAAGCTCAACATCACTTGCATTCCGGCTCGTCTCTCGGTGATCACGAAGCCGTTGCCCGGTCGGCAGGCGTGTCACTACTGCGGGCAGTGCAATCGCGGCTGTCAGGTAAAGGCCAACTTCTCGAGCCCCGACGTGCTCATCGCACCCGCGCTCGCGACGGGCAAACTGACGCTCATCACCAACGCGATGGCGCGCGAGGTTACGGTCGGCAGCGATGGTCTCGCGACCGGCGTTTCATATATCGATAAGCACACCGGCAACGACGAGCATGTGCGCGCCCGAGTCGTGGTTCTCGCCGCGAGCGCGATGGAATCGGCGCGATTGTTACTGAACTCGAAGTCGACGCAGTTCCCGAACGGCCTCGCGAACTCGAGTGGCATCGTGGGGAAGTATCTCACCGACACCACTGGGGCGGGCGTTTCCGGATTCATCCCGGCGCTCATGGATCACATCCCGCACAATCACGACGGCGTCGGCGGGATGCACGTCTACATGCCGTGGTGGCTCGACAACACGAAGCTCGACTTCCCGCGCGGTTATCACATCGAGGTATACGGCGGCGCCGGTCAACCCGGATCGGGGTTCGGCGGCGGAATTCAACGGCGCACCGGCGGCGGCTATGGCAAGGCGCTCAAGGCCGACTATCGGAAGTACTATGGCGCGTCGATCGGGTTCGACGGACGCGGCGAGATGATCCCGAACGAAGAGTCATATTGCGAGCTCGATCCGACCACCGTCGATCGCTTCGGAATTCCGGTGCTGCGCTTTCACTGGAAGTTCACAGATCACGAATACAACCAGGCGAAGCACATGCAGGAGACCTTCCGCTCGCTCATCGTCGCGATGGGTGGAACACCGAATGGTCAGATGCCGACAAAGGAGCAAGGCTACGGTCTCGCGGCGGGCGGCACGATCATTCACGAGCTTGGCGGCGTTCGCATGGGCAACGACCCCAAGCTGTCCGTCGTGAACAAGAACTGCCAAGCGCACGACGTAAAGAATCTCTTTGTCGCCGACGGCAGTCCGTTCGTGTCGCAGGCGGACAAAAACCCGACATGGACGATTCTCGCGCTCTCTTGGCGAACGTCCGACTACATCGCGCAGCAGCGCAAGGCAGGCGCGCTATGAGCCAGGGGCCAGAGATCGGAGGTCAGGGGTCAGCGAACGACGTCGAAAGTGCGGTGCCGTCGGGCAAAGGGACGCTCACGCGGCGCAGGGCTTTGCAAATCCTCGGTGCGGTTCCAGTCGCGACGGCACTTGGCGCGCAGCAGCCCGTCACGCAGCAGAAGCCACTGCAGCCGCCGACCACCGGCCAGAACCCGGGCACCGCGACGGTGGGAGCGCCGCACGGTCCCAAGTTCTTCAACAAACACGAATGGGCGACCGTTGCGATGCTCGCGGACTACATCATTCCGCGGGACGAACGCTCCGGGAGCGCCACGGACGCAAAGGTTCCCGAGTACATGGACTTCTTGCTTGCGGAAAAGGACGCGAACCCGAATACGCAGGTCGCGATGCACGGCGGACTCGCGTGGCTCGACACAGAATGCCAAAAGCGCTTTCAGAAGACGTTCGTCGCCGCGACCGACAAGCAGCGCCGCCAAGTGCTCGACGACATCGCGTATCCGGACAAGGCAAAGCCGGAGATGAGGCACGGTGTGAGCTTCTTCAACCGCTTCCGCGATATGACGGCGTCGGGATTCTTCTCGAGCGCGATCGGCTGGAAAGACCTTCAATACATAGGAAATGTGTTCAACCCGGGGTACGACGGTTGTCCGCCCGCCGCGCTCGAGAAGCTCGGCGTGAGCTATGACGTGATGCAGACCCGCGTGAGCCCACAGGCGAAATGAGCGAGACCGCATCGTCGAAACGGCTCGGCATCGGGTTCATCGGGAGCGGGTTCAACGCTCGCTTTCACATGCAGGCGTTTCAAGGAGTTCGCGACGCTGACGTCCTTGGCGTCTGGAGCCCGAACAAGAAGAACGCGACATCGGCCGCGGAGCTCTCGCGATCACTCGATGTCGGCGCGGCGAAAGCGTACGCCTCGATCGCGGAGATGGTGGCCGACCCGGCGATCGACGCGATCTGGCTGACCGGGCCGAATCACGCACGCATCGAGAACGTCGAAGAGATCGTCCACACGATCGAGAGCGGTCGCGGAACGTTGAAAGGCATCGCGTGCGAGAAGCCGCTCGCGAGAAACGTTGCCGAAGCCAAGCGTGTGACCGAGCTCGTGAAGCGCGTCGGCATCAAGCAGGGATACCTCGAGAATCAACTCTTCGCGCCGCAGGTGGAGACGGGACGCAAGCTGCTCTGGGCGCGGGGCGCGGCAACGACCGGACGCCCGTATCTCGCCCGCGCGGCGGAAGAGCACAGCGGCCCGCACATGCCATGGTTCTGGCGCGGCGATCTCCAGGGCGGCGGTGTTCTCAACGACATGATGTGCCACTCAGCGCTGGTGGTTAGACATCTCTTAACAAAGCCCGGCGCGTCGCTGGCGTCAGTAACACCGAAGCGGATCACGGCGCACATTGCGAGCCTCAAATGGTCGCGGCCCGCGTACACGAAGCAGCTTGCCAAGACGATGGGAAAGGACGTCGACTACTCGAAACGTCCCGCCGAGGATTTCGCCAGCACGACGATCGAATTCGAGACCGACGACGGCTTCACCGTGATCGGCGAAGCGTCGACGTCATGGAGCTTCGTCGGCGCCGGGCTGCGCTTGTCGGCCGAACTGCTCGGTCCCGAATACTCGATGTCGTGGAACACGCTCGACAGCGGTCTCAAGCTCTTCTTCTCCCGTGCGGTGCAGGGCAAGGCGGGCGAAGATCTCGTCGAGAAGCAAAACGCTGAGATTGGATTGATGCCCGTCGTCGCAAACGAGCCGATGGCCTACGGATACGAAGCCGAGGATCGCCACTTCGTGCGCGTCTTCCTCGGGAAAGAGGAGCCGCTGCTCACATTCGACGACGGCCTCGATGTTGTCAGAATGCTCATGACGGCGTATCAAAGCGCCGAGCAGGGAAAGACGCTCGAGTTTCCCCCGAAAGGGCTCGACAGGTTCGTGCCGAAGGTCGCGAAGGGCGAATGGAATCCGGCCGCGAAGTAGAGGTCATCCCGAGCGACGCGAGCGACCGCTTTCTCGGCGAAGTAGCTCAACCGATTGGCTGCACACCGATCCCTCGGTCGCTGATGCTCCCTCGCGATGACATTGGCAATTCAAAGGAGATTTCTATGTCAGACAAACCCAAAGACATTTCTCGACGCGACTTTGTCGCGGATGCGGGCAAGTTCGCGCTCGGCGCCGCCGTGTCACCGATGATCGTGCCGCGCCACGTGCTCGGCGGCCCCGGCTTCCAGGCGCCGAGTGATACGGTGAACTTCGCGGTCGTCGGGTTTGGTGGTCAGGGATCCGTGAACGCGAATGGACTCGCGGCGACCGAGCAGCTCGTCGCGGTGTGCGACGTCGACCAGTCGTACGCGAAGAAGACCGCGACCGACAAGCTCCGTCCGCGCGGGCCCGACAAAGTAGTCGATCCAGCAGCGATCCGGCTGCAAGAGCAGTTCGGGAAGGCCGCGAAGTACGCCGACTTCCGCGAGATGCTGAAGAAAGAGAAGGGCATCGACGCGCTCGTCGTCGCAACGCCCGACCACTTGCATGCCGTCGTCGCGAAAGCGGCGATGGACATGGGCAAGCACGTCTACGTCCAGAAGCCGCTCACGTGGTCGGTGCACGAAGCGCGGGTCCTGCGTCAAACCGCATTGAGCAACAAGAAGCTCGTGACGCAGATGGGCAACCAGGGACACTCGAGCGAAGGTGCACGCCTGATCAACGAGTGGATCGCCGCCGGAGTCATCGGACCGGTTCGTCAGGTCTACGTCTGGACCAACCGGCCGGCAGGGTACTGGCCGCAGTTCGTTCCGCGCCCTGGCGCGACGGTCGCGATGCCGGCGCCGGGAACGCTCAATGGCTTCGGCTCACAGTGGGGACAGAACGTCGTCAACGGAACACTCGCGCGAGCGATGGGAGAGGTCCCTGTTCCCGACGGACTCCACTGGGATCTCTATCTCGGTCCTGTCGCTGAGAATATTCCGTATCATCCGATCTATCACCCGTTCAATTGGCGCGGGTGGCTCGATTTCGGAATGGGCGCGCTCGGCGACATGGGTGCGCATCTCATCGATCATCCGTTCTGGGCGCTCGGGCTCACTTATCCGACGAGCATCGAAGCGACGTCGGCACCGTTCGGCACGATGACCATTCCGGGCGACCCGAACGCGCCCGCCGGCTCGCCTGCGTCGCGCAATCGAAACAAGCCGGTGTCCTATCCGCTCGCGACGACCGTTCACTATCAGTTTGCGGCTCGCGGCAACCAGCCGCCCGTCAAACTGTCCTGGTCGGACGGCGGGCTCTATCCGCCGCGCCCCGATGTGCTGCCCGACATCGGGCCCGACGCGACGCTCAAGTCGGAAGGCGGCGTCATCTTCATCGGTGAGAAGGGAGTATTGATCAACGATACCTACGGCTCGAATCCGCGCATCTATCCGGATTCTCTAATGACCGAAGCCCTGGCGGTGCCGAAGACGATACCGCGGATCATGTGGAGTCACGAGCAGAACTTCGCGAAGGCGATCAAGGGAGAGGCGACCGCGAGCTCACCGATCGAATATGCCGCCCAACTCACCGAGACGATGCTCCTTGGCGTCGTCGCGCTGCGCGCAGGACAGGGGAAAAAGATTCTGTACGACGGCGAGAAGATGGAAATCACGAACGTGCCGGAAGCGAATCAATACCTGACGCGCGACTATCGCGCAGGATGGGCGATTTGAGAAGTCGAGCCCTGGTCGTGGGAGTGGCGGCGTCGATCGCCGCCGGCTGCCATCACGGTGCCAACCGCGTCGAGCCCGCAGTTGCGACCATGCGCGAGGTCAACCGGCAGAGCGGATGGCGCTCGCTTTCCGACGGGACGCTCGATCAGTGGCGCAGTTACACGTCAGACTCGACGCCGCGAGGGTGGAGCGTCGTCGACGGCATGATGGTGAAGGGACGCGGCGCTCGCGACATCATGACGAAGCAGCAGTTCGCGAACTTCGAGCTCGAGCTCGAGTGGAAGATCGGAAAGGCAGGCAACAGCGGGATCTTCTACCGCGGTACGACGGAATACGATCACATCTACTGGTCAGGCCCCGAATATCAACTCGAGGACGACGTCAACGCCGACGACAACAAGACGGCACTCAATCGCACCGGTGCCGCGTACGCCGTGTATCCGACGATCGATGGGCACGTCAAGCCGTTCGACGAGTGGAATTCGACGCGCATCGTGGTGAACGGCAACCACGTCGAGCACTGGCTCAACGGATTCAAAGTTCTGGCATATGAGCTCAATAGCGACGATTGGAAGGCAAGGGTAAAAGCCAGCAAGTTCAACGCGTGGCCGAACTACGGCCTCGCCAAGAAGGGGTATATCGCCATCCAAGGCGACCACCCGGGCACGCTCGCCCTCCGCAACATTCGCATTAGAGAACTCCAATGAACAGTGCGCGGACGAAGCTGTCGGTGATGATGTTCCTCCAGTATTTCATCTGGGGCGTCTGGTTCGTGACCATGGGCACGTACCTCGGCCAGACACTGCACTTCACCGATCCGCAGATCGGCGCCGCGTACGGCGCGACCGCCATCGCCGCGCTCGTGTCGCCGTTCTTCATGGGCATCGTCGCCGACCGGTACTTCGCGAGCGAGAAGCTGCTCGCGCTGCTGCACTTCATCGGCGCCGCGCTCATGTGGGGCGTCTCGACGCAGACGACCTTCGCCGCGTTCTATCCGCTTCTTATCGCGTACGCGTTGTGCTACATGCCGACGCTGTCGCTGACGAACTCGATTTCGTTCCACCATGTCACCGATTCGGCGCGCGACTTTCCGATCATTCGAGTTCTCGGAACGATCGGCTGGATCGTCGCGGGCATCATCGTCGGCAAAGTGCTGCACGCCGACGCACTCGTCACGCCGATGCGGATCGCGGCCGGTGTCTCGCTCTTGATGGGCGCCTACTCGCTGACGCTTCCGCATACGCCGCCGAAAGCCGCTGGCACGACCTTCAGAATACGAGACGCGCTCGGTTTGGACGCGCTGCAGCTCCTCGGCAAGGGTGACTTCCTGACGTTCATTCTCGGGTCGTTCCTGCTCTGTATTCCGCTGCAGTTCTACTACACGTTCGCGAATCCCTTCCTCAACGAGATCAAGGTTCCGGAGCCGGCGTTCATTCAGACCTTCGGCCAGATGTCCGAGTTCTTCTTCATGCTTTTGCTGCCCTTCGCACTCCGGCGCTTTGGCATCAAGATCATCATGCTCGGCGGAATGCTCGCGTGGGCGCTCCGCTACCTCGCGTTCGGAAACGGCAATCCGGGTTCAGGAATGTGGTTGATCTACGCCGGCATCCTCCTCCATGGCGTCTGCTACGACTTCTTCTTCGTCGGCGGTCAGATCTACACCGACGAGCGCGCGGGAGTGAAAATCCGGGCTGCGGCGCAAGGACTGCTCAACTTCGTCACGAACGGTCTCGGCTACTTCGTCGGCGCGTTCGTGTCGGGCGCGGTCGTCGATCGCTACGCGACGGCGAACAGCGCCTGCACGGATGCCGCCGCCGCGGCGCACGAGTGTCTCAAGGTGACGCACGATTGGCACGCCATCTGGCTCGTTCCCGCGCTGGGGGCTGCCGGCGTGTTCATCCTCTTCAGCCTGGCCTTCCGCCCGAGCAAGAAAGGCAATGTAGACCAAGCACTTAGCGATACCGCACCGGCAGGCTTCCCAGCCTGAGCGTCGCCCGTTCCCGCACGCGACCGGCAAACTTGCGGTAGGTTCAACGGGTGGAACTTTCGGATCCGGCCTACGTCGTATCGCTCGGCGTTGACTGATCTCTAAACGATCATCCTTCAGATGGACCTATACATCTCGAGTTTGTTGCTGGGCGCCACGGGCCTGGGTGCAATGGCGCTGAGCGGCCTCGGGAACCGCGGCCACTCGAGCGCGCCCGGACACGGGACTGGCGCGCACGCCGGAACCCCGATTGGACAGGCGCGCGCGGGACATCTGCACGCCGCCGGACACGCTCAAGCGACCGGATCCGGACAACACGTCGGAACAAGCCTCGTGCAATCCGCGGCAAGCAAGACGTTCTGGTCGATCACGTCGCCGCGTTTCCTCTTCAGCTTCGCGCTCGGATTCGGCGTGGCCGGGCAGATCTTTCGCTCCATGCTCGGCGGACCGTTGTTGGTTGCAGTAGCCATTGCCGGCGCAGTGGTGTTCGAGCGGTTGCTTGTGTCGCCGCTCTGGAACTTCGCGATGCGGTTTGCCTCGCAACCCGCGGCGACCCTCGAGAGCGCGATCACCGATGAGGCGACGGCAGTGACGTCATTCGACGCCAATGGACAAGGCATCGTGTCGCTGGAAGTCGACGGACAGATACATCAGATCCTCGCGACCCTGAAGGCGAGCGATCGATTGCCCGGCACGCGGGTCCGCGCAGGGCAGCGACTGCGCATCGATGAGATCGACGCGGAACGAAACCGCTGCACCGTAACACTTCTCTAACGCTGATCCTCGGATCAGGAGCGTTATATGAACTCGATCTTTCCGGGCGGTAGTACGCTGCTGCTCATCGGCGGCGTCGTCGTCTTCGTCGTCGTCGTCATCCCGTTCATCGTTGCGAGCTTCCTGCGCAACGTCGAAGCGGGAACGATTCGGCTCGTCAGTTGGGGCTCGCGGGGCGGAACCGCCATCTATCGCGGACCAGGCAAGTCGAAGGAGATCCCCCTGCTCACGCAAGGCACGACAATCTCGAGCAAGGTCATCAACATCGATCTCGACATCACGGACCAGACGGCAGACGTCGACGCGAACGGAACGCCCGCGCCGATCAAAGTCCGTGTGCTTGCGAGCGCAATCGTGTCGGTCGGTGACAGCGATGCGCTCATCAAGACGGCGGCGAACCGCTTCTTCTCGAAAAGTGACGCCGATCAGCTCAACACGCTGACCGACCTCCTGTCGAGCTCCGGCCGGCGCGCGATGAACCTGTTGACGCACGATCAGCTGTTCTCGGCGAAGGCTGCTCCGAACCCGCGAGGGCTGCTGACAGAACCGCCGTCGAACGCGACGTTGCCGGTCAAGGCGGCAACGACGGCGCTGGTCCCGGTCGAACCGGCGCTCGAAGATGAAGACGACCCTCTCGCGGTGATCATCCGCAAGGCGTGCTCACGCGAGCTCACCGACCTCGGGCTCATCTTCAACTCGCTCAACATCAAGGTCGTGCAGTCGGAGGTCGCCGAGGCTCGTCGCCGACAATCGGCAGCCGAGGCGCAGGCGAACGCTGATATCGTTTCGGCGAATCAGACTCGCCGCGCGAAGGAAGCGCAGCTCGATGCCGAGCGCGCGATCTCCGACAAGCAACGTGAGCTCGAGCAGACCCGCGCCTCGAACGCCGCGCTCATCGCGACCGCGGAGGCGAAACGTCAAGAAGCCGCCGGCGTTCAACGCGTCGCCGAGCTCGATGCGACGCAGATCGCGCAGGCGCGCGCCGACGCGGCGAGGGTTCGTCTCGAAGCCGAAGCCGCGGCCGATGCCGAAGCGATTCGCATTCGCAAGGTCGCGGACGCGACGGCCGAGAGCATCCAGAAAGTGAACCAGGCGATTCAAGCGGGCGGCGAGTCGTACTTCCGCTATCGCCAGATCGAGATGCTGCCGCAGATCGCACCGGTGATCGCCGATGCGCTGTCGGAAGCGAAGCTCGTGACGATCGCGAACGGCGGGGTGGGCGCGCCCGAGACGACGACGAACAACATCACGAGCGTCATTCAGACGGTGCTCGCCGCGCAGCTTGTGTCGCGCGGGTTGATCGACAACTCGAACAACAACGGAACGACGCCAAGCGCCTCCGAGGCTAGGCTGCCCTCGTCGCTGTCGTCCGCTCCGGTGAAGAAATAGTCATCCGGCAGAAGGAGAGCAGGAGTGGCACTACGGCACTGGCACAGTCGGCACGACGTACGTCTTCTTCAACGCGTCGATATAATCGGCATGTAGCGCACGAATCGTATCGAACTCGCGCTTGACGGTCGCGCGATACTCTGGCCGCGTTGCGAAGTCGAACAGCAGCGCGGCCATTGCTTGTGCGTCGACGAGGAAGCCGGAGTGTCCAACCTCATTGAGCGCATCCCGCTCCATCTCGTAGGTGTGGTTCGGCGAGTTCGACGTCTTCGCGCTGAACCCGATGCCAGGAATCGCGCTCGAGACGCTTCCCGTTTCCTCGTAGCCCTGGGGCTTGCCCGGCTGGGGAAGCGGCGACGCGCCGCCGAACTTCTTCATATACGCGAACGCGACTTCGTTGAGCGAGCCGACGCCGATGCCGTCGCGATCCGCGCCGTAGTGATCGATCTTGACCTGCGTTCCCGTTGCCAGCGCGGCCGCTTTTGCGGCGTTGTCGACCATCTGTGAGATCTGCGCGAGATAGACCTCGTCGGGATATCGGATATAAAAATCCGCGACGGTGTGATCCGGCACGACGTTCGGCGCGGCGCCGCCTTCGACGATCACGCCTTGGATTCGTGCCTCCGGACGGATGTTGCTGCGGATCCCGTCGATGTTGTCGAAGAGATGGATGACGGCCGTCAGCGCGTTGCGACCGTTCCACGCCGTGAGCTGGTGTGCCGGCGCGCCGCTGAACGTGTACTTGACGCCGTCGATGTTCATGCAGCAGGTCCCGAATCCGGCGGCCGGTCGAGATGTCACACTCGACGAGTGGCTGCGAACGAGGATGTCCATCCCGTCGAATACCTTCGAATCGAACATCACCGTCTTCGCGTTCGGCGGCATCATCTCTTCGCCGGGCGTTCCGAATACCGTGACGCTGCCTGGTGTCTTCGTCTTCGTCAGGTACTCGGCAATGGCGATCGCGGCCGCGATTCCAATCGGGCCTTGCGTGCTATGCTGGTCGCCGTGAAATGCGCCCTTGGTTCCCCGCAACGCGTCATATTCGATAATGACGCCGAGGTTCGGACCGCCGGCGTTCTTGTTGTACTTCGCGACAAACGCCGTCGACAGCCCGGGTGTACCCATCTGCACGGTGAAGTCGTGCTTCTTCAAGTAGTCGGTGAGAAGCTGGACCGATCGCTTCTCTTCGAAGCCGATCTCGGGATGCTTCGTGATGTCGTCGCCGAGCGCGAGAAGCTCCGTGTCCATGAGCTGCTTGGCGCGTGCAGCGACTTGGTCGCGCGCGGCGTTGGGACCAGTGAGCTTGGCGACCAGCGCCGTCAGGTCGAGCGACTTCTCGAGCGAGTCGAGCTTGTGGACGACGCGAGGCGCTGATTCTCGCTCCGTCGGCGTTTCTTGCGCGACGGCGACGACAGGGAATAACAGCGCGAACGGAAGGCTTCGAAGGATGCGCATACGATCACGGGTGTGGGACAAGCCATAATCCGCACCGTCACCTCATGTCGCTAGTCCGTGTCAGTCGCTCCGAAGTGCGGTCAGCGGATCGACCTTGGTCGCGCGACGAGCAGGGACGTAGCTCGCCAGCACCCCGACCGCGCACAAGACCAGTGTCACGAGAGCGAACGTCATCGGATCGGACGGGGCGACCCCATAGAGCAGTTTGCTCATGAGGCGCGTCAGCACGAACGCCGCTACGATGCCGACGAGAGCACCGCTTCCGGCGAGACGCGCACCCTCGCCGACAACGAGCCGCACGACGCCCATGGGATCGGCGCCGAGGGCGATGCGAATTCCCATCTCGTGGGTGCGGCGAGAGACGGAGTAGCTCATGACTCCGTAGATGCCGACCGCGGCAAGCATCAGCGCGATCGCCGCAAAGGTTGCGAGCAGCACGAGATAGAATCGCGACTCGGCAGTCACGGTCGCGACTGCCCCTTTCATTGTTGCGACCGTCGAGATGGCGACCTTTTGATCGATCGTGCGAATCGCATCGACGACCGGCGTTGCCATCGAGGACGCGTCGCAGTGCGTGCCGGGCGTGCAGGCAACTCGCGCGACGAGCGTCATGTCCGCGAAGTGCGATGATGGGTTCGCCGCGTACGACGACTGCGCAAACGGGAAGTAGAACTCTTCCTCCGGCGGCGCACCCCATCGATCGATCGCCGCGTTCTTCACGACGCCGATGATAGTGACGTAGGGCAATCCGTACGTCGAGATACGTTTTCCGATCGGATCTTCGCCAGGCCAGTACGTCTTCGCCATGTATTCATTGATGACGACGACTCCCGGCGCGCCCGCGCGATCGCCATCCGAGACGTCGCGTCCGCGAAGAATGGGAATGCGCATCGCACGGAAATAGCCAGGGAAAACCACGCGGTATGTCGCCGACGGAGACTCGCCGGGCTTCGGGTTCGGTCGGCCTTCGATGGAGAAATTGAAACCCCATTGGTCGCCGGTGAGTGGAAGATGGTTGATGTAGCTCGCTGCCTCGACGCCGGGAATCGCGCGGACGCGCTCGAGGGCCTGCGCGAAGAAGGCTGGGCGAATCGCGGGGTCGGCTTCGCGCGTGCCCGAAGTCGAAACCGTCATTGTGATCACGTTTCGGGGGTCGAACCCAGGATCGACCTGCATCAGCGCGACGAAACTTCGGATCATGAGTCCCGCGCCCACCAACAACACGAGCGCGAGCGCAAACTCGGACATCACGAGCGCGCTCCGCAATCGATGCTTGCGATGTCCGTCGGTCGACGCACGATCGCCATCCTTGAACGTTCCGGCGAGATCGACCCGCGCGGCTCGCAGCGCCGGGATCAAACCGAACGCGATGGAGGTCGCGGCCGTTATGAGAATTGTCATGGCGAGCACCTTGGTATCGATCTCGACGCTCGCGACGCGTGGAATGATCGCTGGACTTGCCGCGATGAGCGCGCGAACGCCCCACAGCGCCAGGAGCAGACCGGCGACTCCGCCCGCGGCGGCAAGCATCGCGCTCTCGGCGAGCAGTTGCGCGATGAGTCGAACACGCGTTGCGCCGAGCGCGGTTCGAATCGCGAGCTCCTTCTGGCGAACCGCGGCCCGGGACAACAGCATGTGCGCGACGTTTGCGCAGGCGATCAACAGAACGAAGGCGACCGCAACCAGCAGAACAAGCAGCGGCGTCTCGATGTCACCGACGACTTTGTGCTTCAGCGTCTCGACGGTGACGTTCTTGTTCGTTCCCGGATACTCGCGCTCGAGTCTCGCCGTGACTGCCGCGAAGTCACCTCGAGCTTGCTCCAGTGTCACCCCGGGCCGAAGCCGAGCGAACACGCGGAGGCTCTGAGCGCCGCGATTCCCGGCGCGCGCCGCGAGGCCGAGCGGAACCCACATCTCTGCGCGTGTTGCCCAAAACGGCGCGAATTGAAACGTCGCCGGCATGACGCCGAGAATGGTGAAGGGCTCGCCGTCGAGCGACATTGTGCGTCCGATGACCGAGCGATCGCCGCCGAAGCGGCGTTGCCAAAGCCCATAGCTGATGACGGCGACGTGCTCGGTCCCGGTGACGTCTTCGTCGGTCGTGAAGGCGCGTCCCATGTAAGCCGGAACTCCGAGCATAGGAAAAATCCCCGCCGAGACTCGAAGCCCGCGGACATTCTCCGGCCTGTCGCCGCTCGTCAGGTTCGCGCTCCAATATTCAGCGGCCGCGAGATCGGTGAAGCTGCGCGTCTGACTTTTCCAGTCGATGACGTTCGCCGGGGAGACCGGATTATTCCCGTTGTGGAGCATGACGACGAGTCGGTCGCTGTCGGCGTACGGCAGCGGGCGAAGAAGCACGCCGTTGACGACGCTGAGGATTGCGGTTGTCGCACCGATGCCAAGTGCGAGCGCAACGACGGCGACTACTGTGAAGACCGGCGTCTTGCGAAGCGAACGCGATCCAAAACGGAGATCGCCGCGGAGGTTTCGGAACGCGGCGTCGATCTGGGCGGAGAGACTCATTGAGCCGTGTGCAGAGGTTGCCCTAACAGACAGGCCGCGCAGCGAAAGCGTTCGATCCTGTCCGACCCCTCGGCCCACCTGCTCACGGACAGCCGGCTAGAGACGCTCCATCAGCGCTGTTCCGGAAAAGCGCTCGAATTCGGCACGGACGGCCCTGGAGCGAAGCCTCGCGAGGAAGCGCCAAAACCACATCATCGACATCTCACGCTTGAGTCGGCGCGCGTCTTCCATTTGGGAGTGGAACTCCAGCTCGGTCCAACCAAACTTCTCGAAGAACTTGGTGCTCTCGGCTGGGGCGAACCGAAAGGGAGCGTTTCCCTCATTCACGTTTCGGCCCCACATCTTCTGCATCATTTGGAGGAGACGAGGGCTCGCGATGTCGAACACCCACCACTGAAAGTGAGAACCTGTGTGAAGGTCATGAGCCAGCGCCCCGACGTCGTCGGGCGGGAGATAGACCAACAGACCTTCGGACACGATCAAGACGCGCGACGACTCCGAGTCGATCTGCGCGAACAATGCCTGTCGCCTCGTAACGTCGCGTAGATCGAGATACACGGCCTCGTACCGGCACTTCGGAGTTTCGTCTTTTAGAATCTCGGTTTTGTGGCCGAGAATCCCGGGCAGATCGACATCGATCCACCGAAGCGTCGAGGGAACCGGAAGGCGCCACGGACGCGCATCGAGCCCGGCCGCCAAGTTGAGGACGACGTCGACGTTCCCGTTCCGAACACGCTCGAGGATGATGTCGTCGAACACCGCCGTTCGTACGATCATCGCCCAGGCCATCTGCCGGCCGCGAGGCATCGCATCGACGATCGCCGTTCCCTTCTCGCCGGCGAGGCGGGCAGCGAACGGGTCGCGGAAGATCGCGTCCTGCCGCTCGGTTTCCATCGCGCGGTAGACGGCGACCCATCTCGCGGTATCGGAGACGTTCTCGATCATGGTCGAAAGGTGAGAGGGGCTGACTGTTGCCTTGGCTTATAACCAATCGGCGGTGGACGAACTGGTCCAGGGGCAGGGTGTTGGGGTGAGGGATCAGGGACAAGAGCATAACTGCAGACGGGGCTAGCCATAGCGGCTGCCGAGCGCATAATCACAACCGTCGCAAAATCTCCGCCTCAACCTGTTCCCGAGCCTTCCGATGTTACGAACGTACGCGTTCGATCCCACGAGACTGTCGATTGCTCTCCTCGTCTCGTCACTCTCCGCGGCAGGCGCGCAAACGCGCATGCTGCGCTCACCCACGGTCAGCCAGACGCAGATCGCGTTCGCATATGCGAACAACATCTGGACCGTCGACAAGAGCGGCGGCGCCGCTCGACGCATCACGAGCTTTCAGGGCACGACCGAGAATCCAAAATTCTCGCCCGACGGCAAACTGATCGCGTTCAGTGCGCAGTACGCCGGCAACGTCGACGTCTACGTCGTGCCGGCCGAAGGGGGCGAGCCAAAGCGACTCACGTGGCATCCGGGCGCGGACATCGTCCAAGGCTGGATGCCGGACGGCAAGTCGATCGTGTTTCAGTCGACGCGAGCGACGGATGCTCCGACGGCGGCTCCGCGATTCTGGACCGTACCAGTCGATGGCGGCGTCGAGTCTCCGATGGTGCTTCCGCGTGCGTTCATCGGCAAAGTGTCGCCAGACGGGCGACACCTCGCCTACCGAATGAACAACTCGTGGGACGAAGAGCGTCGCAACTATCGCGGCGGAAAGAATCGTCCGATTTGGATCGTCGACCTCAAGACATTCGATCTCGACACGACGCCGAACGTCGCCTCGGATCTCGTTGTCGCGCAGGCGGGATCGCCGCGCGGATCGTCGCATTTCTCGGCGCCGGTGACGCCGGAGTCGAAGAACACCGACCCGGTGTGGACGAGCAACGCGTCGATCGCGTTCCTCTCCGATCGCGACGGCGTCTCGAACGTGTGGGGCTACGACACCAAGTCGAAGAAGATCGCGCAGCTGACGAATTTCAGCGACTTCGACGTGAAGACCCTCGACGCATCGTTCGACGGCAGCACGCTCGTGTTCGAGCAAGGCGGCCTCGTTCACATGCTCGACGTGAAATCCGGCAAAGAGCATGTCGTGAACATCACGGCGACGGGTGACTTCCCGTGGATGATGGCGCAGTGGAAGGACGTCAGCGCCAGCATGAGCAATCTCGCATTGTCGCCGACCGGCAAACGCGTCGCGGTCGAAGCGCGCGGCGAGATCTTCACCATTCCCGCCGACAAGGGCGACATACGCGACATCACGCACACGAGCAACGCGGCCGAGCATGAGCCGACGTGGTCGCCGGATGGGAAGCAGATCTCGTACTTCAGCGATCGATCGGGAGAGTATGCGCTGTACATCGAGTCGCAGGACGGGCTGACTCCGCCGCGAGAGATCAAGATTCCGACGACGGGCCATTTCTACACCGCGTCGTGGTCACCGGACGGCAAACGGATTCTGTTCCACAGCGCCGACCTGAAGCTGTGGGTCGTCGACGTCACGACAGGTCAGGCGAAAGTCGTCGGCAGCGATCCGTGGATGGTGCCGACCCGCACGATGAATCCCGTCTGGTCTCCGGACGGCAAGTGGATCGCGTATGCCAAGCATTTGAATTCTCTCTACAAAGCGATCGAAGTCGTGAATGTCGAAACCGGCGTGTCGAAGCAGGTGACTGACGGTCTCGCCGACGCGATGTTCCCGGCGTGGGACGCAAGCGGCAAGTATCTCTGGTTCCTCGCGTCGACCGACTTCGCGCTCAAGTCGCAGTGGCTCGACATGACGAACATGGATCACACCGAGACGTTCTCGCTTTACGCGGCGGTGCTTCGCAAGTCGGATCCATCACCATTCCTCGCGGAGAGCGATGAAGAGGGCGTCCCAACTCCGGGTGGCGGAAATCGCGGCCGCGGGGGTGCGGGCGTGAGTGGCGACAGCAGCGGCGGATTCGCGCCTGCGCCTCGCGCAGCCATGCCGACCGTGACGATCGACTTCGACGGGCTGCAGCACCGCATCCTCGCGGTTCCGGGCATCGCGGCACATCCGTACACGAACCTCCGCGCCGGCGCGGCTGGAATGGTCTACTTCATCGAGCCAGGCGCCGGCGGCGGTGGTCGCGGCGGCGCGGGCGGCGGCGGAACGCTTCAACGCTATTCGCTGCGCGACAAGCGTGTGACGGCGTTTGCGTCCGGTGTCGCTGACTTCGACGTGAGCCTCGACGGGCACAAGCTCGCGTATCGCGGCAGCGGCGGCGGTGGCGCCGGCCGAGGAGGCCGCGGTGGCGCCGCGGGCGGAAACGGACCGGCGTTGTACGTCGTCGACGCGGATCGTCAGCCGCCGCAGGCAGGAGTCGGCCGCGTGAACTCCGATCTGCGCGCATACATCGATCCGAAGCAGGAGTTCAAGCAGATCTTCGACGAAGCGTGGCGCAATCAGCGCGACTATCTCTACGTGCCGAACGAGCACGGCTCGGATTGGCCGAAGATGAAGCAGATGTACGGCGCGCTGCTGCCGTACGTGAACCACCGCGCTGATCTGAACTATCTCATCGACGAGATGGGCGCGGAGATCGCAATCGGTCACTCGTACGTCCGCGGCGGCGACATGCCCGACGTTCCCGCCGCGGTTCCCGGCGGACTACTCGGCGCCGATTTCTCGGTCGAGAACGGCCGCTACCGCATCACGAAGATCTACGACGACGAAGAGTGGAATCCGGATCTTCGCGCCCCGTTGGCGGAGCCCGGCGTCGACGTCCGCGTCGGCGACTACATCATCTCGATCAACGGCGAGGAGCTCAAAGCGCCGGACAACATCTATCGTCTGCTCGACGGAACGGCGAACAAGCAGACGAGCCTCGTCGTCAACACGACGCCAACGCTCGAGGGCGCGCGCCACGTGACGGTCGTTCCGATCGCGAACGAACAGAATCTCCGGACGCGCGCGTGGGTCGAGAAGAACCGGCACATCGTCGACTCGCTCTCTGGCGGCAAGCTCGCGTACGTCTATCTGCCGAATACTGGCGGCCCGGGATACTCGAGCTTCAATCGCTACTACTTCGCGCAGCAGGACAAACAGGGCGCGATCATCGACGAGCGCTACAACGGCGGCGGTCAAGCGGCCGATTACATCATCGATGTGTTGCAGCGCGACTACGACGGCTACTTCAACAACGTCGCGGGCGATCGCATGCCGTTCACCAGTCCGGCCGCAGGCATCTGGGGACCGAAGGTCATGATCATCAATGAAATGGCCGGCTCGGGCGGCGACCTCATGCCGTACATGTTCCGCTATCGAAAGGTCGGCACACTCGTCGGCAAGCGCACCTGGGGTGGCCTCGTTCACACGGCGGACACGCCGCCCTTCATCGACGGTGGCTCCGCGATCGCGCCGCGCGGCGGCTTCTTCGCTCGCGACGGAAAATGGGCGGTCGAGAACGAAGGCGTGGCGCCAGACGTCGACGTCGAGAACACTCCAAAAGAAGTGATCGCGGGACACGATCCGCAGCTCGAGAAATCGATCGAGGTCGCGCTGAAGGAGCTCAAGGAGCATCCCGTGGACCGGCTGACGAAGGAGCCGCCGCCGCCGCTCTGGGGCAAACGAGTGAAGCCGCCGCTTTGATCGTGAGTGAAGAGACAGCATCCCATGCACCGGCGATGGAACGTCCGTCGTCGGTGCGACACAGGAGGGAGAGTCGCCGCGGCGGCGAGATGCGCGACCACCACGAAAGATGTAGACAAAAACGGGCGGCTCGATCTCCGAGCCGCCCGTTTGTCATCCACAAAAACCAATTAGCAAATACTAGAACGTCACGCGGAGAATCTCGCCCGAGCCGGGCGCGAGGTTGTAGCCCTTGTTCGTGATGTAGAGCGCGCCGTCCGGGCCAAAGCGGATCGAAGACGCGAAAGTGAGACCGTCGACGACCGTCGTGAGCGAACCGTCGGCGTTGACGCGAATGACCTTACCCGTGCCCGCCGCGAACGGCGCGGGAACACATGGGCGCGGCGGCGTGCAGCTGAATGAATTGAGGACATAGGCGCGGCCTTCGCTATCGAAGTCGACGCCCAGGGCGGCCGTGAAGCCGGTCGCGGCAACGTCCATGTCCTTTCCGTTGTGCTTGATCTGGAAAAGCTTCGACGCGCCCGCGACAGCCGGGAACCTCTGGAGATTCACGACGAAGAAGTCACCGTGATGCTCTGCGACGGCGGTCGGGACGATGTGGCCCTGGCTCGCCGAGATGTCGATCACGCGTTCGATGTTGCCGCTGTTCGGCTTTACCGAAACCAGCTGCCCGCCATTCGCATCGACCGCGTACAAAACGCCGCCGACGGCGATCATGCTGTACCAATCGCCGTCTGGTTCGACGTCGCTACCGAGGTGAGCTGGAGGATTCGCCGCGCGGAACGCTGAAAGGTTCGCGACGACTTGATACTGGCCGTTATCGACGGCGATGACGCTCGCTGGGACGTTCGGCACGCCGTGGCCGCAGCCGGCGTCGAGCAAGCCGTAGAGCTTCGGTCCGACGAACGCGATGTTGGCGATCCCGAACACCGAGCCGATCGAACTGACGGACGATGGCAGACCGGAGACAACGGGAACCGGAGCGCCAGCCACGATGCGCGAGATACGACCAGTGTTTCCGCTCGTCGACGGATTCGGATCCTGTTGGCATTGTCCCGCGGTCGAAAGCCCGCCGGCGCCAGTGCCGGCTTCTGCCACGTACAGATCGCCCTCCTTGCTGAAGGCAATGCCGCGCGGATTGAGCAGTCCGGATGCGACAACGGTTCTCGTCGGGGCCGATGGACTTGGTGATCTCGTCGCTGCGGCGAGCGAGGGTGCGGTGATGACCGATTGTGGCTGATCACACGCCGCGAGGAATGCCAATGGCGCCGCGACGATGCAGAGGCGAGCGAGTTTGCGCATCAAGCTTCTCCTTGGTTTGAACAGTCGACGACGGATTTGAATCCGACGCCGCTCACGAAGCGGCTTGGCCGCTCCGGCGAGACAGGAAGCGCAAGCTACCTTTGCAGGTTTTCGGGTCAAGCAAAGCGAGCTGCAACATTCCGTTACGAGCTCGTGCGCGCGGACTCTCGAACGCCTGCACCCGCTACCGAGGATCGAGCTTCGGCGGACGCTTCCCTCGGCGAATCGCACCGCGGACAGGCACGTACGTCAGCTCTTTTCCCTCGCGCGCGGAGCGGAGCAGCAGACCGCCGCGACTCATGTCGCCGCGCCCGACGAACTCGATCGGAAAGAGCAGCCGATCATCGAAGATCTCGAGCAACGTGTCGACGTACTTCCCAGTCGCAATGCTGCCGAGGAGCACAATGTGTCCGGCTTGACCGAGCTCCGCCTCGAGATGCTGCGCAGTAGAGCGCAGAGGTCCACGATATCGTTCATCGCCCGACGCAAGGTCGATGTCGGCGAAGCGCACGAGATCGTCGCGCGAAATGCGTGTGCTCAATGGAACGAGACCGCGGTCAGTCGTGATCGCGAAGGAGGACGGTCCGTCGGTCCGCCGACCGAATGCCTTCGCGTACGCGAGCTTGCCGCGAAAGTAGAGCTTACTGAGGAACGCGAACACATCACCGATTGACGCGCCCTCGGTGCGCAGTCGCACCGCGAGCTCGAACGACGCCTTCTCGTTGAGCAGCATTTTCGCACGGCGGCCGTCGCAGCGAGCCGGCGACAGGAGGAACACTCGGGTCGTCTCGAGACCCGTGTGCTCTCGCGACGCGCCCGCTGGAAGTATTTCCGTCATGCGGCGACTATTCGAAGATGCTCAAACCTCGAATTCATACCGATATTTGTTGGACGACGACGCGGCTTCGCCCGGCGGTCATTTTCGCTCTCATTCTCCAGAGTGCTTCGATCACGATGAACGCTAATCTCGAAGCGCAGGCGCCGGACCAAGGTGGCGAGCTGCTCATGCTCGAAACGCCCACGGGTCGCCTTGCCGGCACGCTGCTCGTGCCGAAAGCGAGCGGCACTGTTCCACTTGCCGTGATCATCCCGGGCTCGGGTCCCACAGACCGGAATGGAAATTCACCTCTCATTCCAGGCGCCAACAATAGCCTCAAGCTTCTGGCAGAGGGGTTGGCGGCGCACGGAATTGCGTCACTCCGCTACGACAAGCGAGGCGTCGGCGCGAGCGCGGTATCCGGTTTGAGCGAGGCCGATCTTCGATTCGGCAATTCGGCAGACGACGCCGCAGCTTGGGTCGATCGTCTTCGCCAGGATCCACGCTTTTCGACGATCACCATCATTGGACACAGCGAGGGAGCGCTCGTCGGCTTGCTGGCCGCTCAAAAATCGCCGGCCGACGCCTACATCTCGATTGCGGGCGCGGGGCGTCCCGCGGACAAGATCCTGCGCGATCAGCTCAGCAAGCAGCTTCCGCCGAACCTGTTAGCGTTTGCGAATCGAGCCCTCGACACGCTACTGACCGGCCGCAAAGTGGATTCCGTTCCGCCGCAACTGATGCCGCTCTTTCGGCCGAGCGTCCAGCCATACATGATTTCGTGGCTGAAGGTCGACCCGCAAGCCGAGGTCGCGAAGCTCAAGATTCCTGTTCTGATCGCGCAGGGGACGCTGGACGCGCAGGTTCCCGAGAATGATGCGAAGCTTCTGGCGGTCGCTCAGCCGAAGGCAAAGCTCATCATCGTCCAGAGCATGAACCATGTGATGAAGCAGACGGCGCCAGACCAGGCAGCGCAAGTCAGATCCTACAGCGATCCCACGCTTCCCATTCCGACGGGGTTGATCGACGGAATCTCCACGTTCATCAAACCAGTGCCGCGCAACAAATGAGCGTTCTTGAATTGCGGCCAGAGCGGCAATCGACGCCTCGATCTCCTCACGCATGGCGCTGAGCTCGACCGTCTACCACTTCGACGTGCAGCTGTCCGACGTCGATCGCGGTGTGTATGAAGCGCTCTCGTTCCGCACCGCGCGGCATCCATCGGAGACCCAGGAGTATCTCGTCACGAGAGCGCTCGCCTATTGTCTCGAGTACACCGAGGGCATCGCGTTCTCCAAAGGCCTCGCCGATCCAGACGAGCCCGCGATTGTCATCCGCGATCTCACGGGCGTGCTCCACGCCTGGATCGAGATCGGCGCACCAGACGCCGAACGGCTGCACAAAGCGAGTAAGGCGTCGCCGCGGGTCGTGGTGTACACACACAAAGATCCTCTGCGCCTCGTGCAGCAGCTATCGTCCGAGCGGATTCACAAGGCCGAGTCGATCGAGATCCGCGCCGTCGATCGGGCACTGCTCGCGGGGCTGGTCGAACGGCTCGATCGACGAGTCGCATGGGAGCTGGCGGCGAGCGACGGACACCTGTATCTCACTGTCGGCGGCGTGACGCTCGACGGCGCCGTCGAACGCCACAGCCTTACGGCGCCGGGTCGCTAGCCTACCTCCACATCGCCGCTGACCGAAACCCGGCGACCCCACGGCGCGTCGTACGCGTGGAGGCCGTCCCTCGGAACGAGGAGCCGAATTGCAAGTCTCGATTCTTGTGCTGAATCTGGTCTACGCGGCGCTCGGCGTCGTGTTGATGTACGTCAGCTACCGCGTCATCGACAAGCTGACCCCGCAAGTCGATTTCCCCGAAGAGCTGAAACGCGGAAACATCGCCGTCGCGATTTTTATCGCCGCGCTGTTTCTGTCCATCGCGCTGATCGTCGGGCGCGCCATCGGCTGAACGAGACAGTGGTGCGCAGCGTCCTGCTGATCGGAATCGCGCTCGGAATCGCGGCTGTCGCCGGCGCGCAAACGGAGCCGACGACCGCGAAAAAAACGTCCTCGTCGAGCACGATCGAGCGCGCCGCCCGCGCGCGCAATCTGAAGAAGGCGACGGACCACTACGATCCCGTCTTCCGCAAGTACACGAAGCGCTACTTCGGTCCCACGTTCGACTGGAAGTACTTCAAGGCCCAAGGGCTCGCCGAAAGCGGGCTCGATTCGAGCGCGACCAGTTGGGTCGGCGCGCGCGGCATCATGCAGCTCATGCCCTCGACGTATCACGACATCGCGTCCCACCGTCCGGAATTCGGCGCGATCGACCAGCCGGAGTGGAACATCGCGGCGGGCATCATGCACGACCGCTATCTGTGGACGCTCTATCAGAAGGACATCTCCGACGACGAGCGTCATCGCTTCATGTTCGCGAGCTACAACGCGGGCGAGGGAACGATCAAGCGAGCGATCAGCGTCGTGACGAAGGAGCAGCCCGGGCCGCCGGCGTGGTCGAGCGTCGAGCAAGTCGCGCCGACCGTCGGCCGCTGGCGATACGTCGAGACGCTCGGCTATGTCCGACGGATCGATTCGGCGTATTCGCGATTGCGCGTGCCGTGAGGCCGGTTGACGGCTGACCGGCGAACCGGTTCGCCGGTCCTCACACCGGATGCTCGATCGACGGACTCTGAGGCGTGAACATCTTCGGCCCGCTGTCGGTGATGTGCAAACAGTCCTCGAGCCGAATGCCGAACTCTCCGTAGATCGCGATCGTCGGCTCGTCGCTGAAGCACATGCCGGGCTGGATCTTCGTCGTGTTTCCCTTCACGAAGTTCGTCCATTCGTGGCCGTCGAGCCCAATGCCGTGCCCCGTGCGATGCGGCAGGCCCGGCACTTTGTAGTCAGGACCGAAGCCGGCTGCGGTGATGACTTTTCGCGCCGCCGCGTCGACGGACTCGCAGGTTGCCCCAACCTGTGCCGCGGCGAACGCTGCGCTCTGCGCGCGCTTTTCCGTCTCCCAAACGTCGCGCATGCGCTGCGTCGGTTTGCCGAACACCGTCGTGCGAGTGATGTCCGACGTGTATCCGTCGACCGTACATCCCGCGTCGATCAGGACGACGTCTCCGTCCTTCAACTTCTGCGGTTGAATCGAGCCATGGGGGAACGCGGTGTACTTCCCGAAAATGACGAGCGCTCCATCCCCGACGCCGCCGAGTTTCCGCGTGGCCTCGCCGACGTTGGCGGATAGCTCGCCCTGCGTCATCCCTTCTTTCATCGTCTTGAACGCCGCGCCGATCGCCTGCAGCGTGATGTTGTTCGCGCGCTGCATCAGCGCGATCTCCGCGGGCGATTTGATCATGCGACATCCGGCGGTAACCGGCGTCGCGCTGACGAAGGTCGCTTGCGGCAAAAGCTGGCGGACCCCGTCGAAAATGAAGAATCGGACGCGCTCCTCCATGCCGATCTTCCCGGTGCCGGCGCCGCGGTCCTTGAGAATCTTCGCAATCACCGCATAGGGGCTCTCGTCTTCCTGCCACACGCGGACGTCATTAGAGAATTTTATCAGCTCGCGCGCGCGGGCTTCTTCGAACGCCGGCGTGACCCAGGCGAGCTCGCCCTTCGCCGGGATGACGACGCCGAACGTGCGCTCGCTGTTCCCCCACCGCACACCGGTGAAATAGAACATGCTCGTTCCGCCCTCGAGGAAGATCGCGTCGATCTTGTTCTCGGTCATCAACCGACGGGCCTTCTCGATGCGGGCCTTGCGCTCGTCGTCGGTGATGTGAGGAACGGGAGGCAACGGCTGCAGCGACGCGATGGGCCCGGGCTGCGAACCACTCTGAGCTGCGAGAAGCGCTGGTGATACGGCCGCTGCGCCGAGCAATCCGCCGGTTTGGCGAACGAAATGACGTCTGTTCATGAGAGGCGTGATAGAGGAGAGTGGGTCGAAGATAGCGCGCATTCGTCCCGACCACAGCCGTCGCGAGGGAAGCGCCGGCAACACAGGCGACGACTGCGGCGTCGAAGGCGACGGAAGCTCTTCCACGTCGGACTCGGCTTTACCCGGGCAGTCGCTCGGCCGAGACATCGGTGGAATGGCGTCTCTCGGTGCCAAGACGCATGTTAGAGCGAACCCCGGAGGCCCATCGTGATTCGCTCTTCTCTCCTCTTGGCCGCTGCCGCCGCCGTCAGTGCGGGCGCGCAGACGCAACGGCCAATGACATTCCTTGACGCGCAGAACATGCGCCAAACCGCGACGCCGGAATTGAGCGCGGACGGCAAGTCGATGCTGTACTCGCTCAGCACCCCTGACTGGAGTGCGGCGCGACGCCAATCAGATATCTATCTCGTGTCGACCGATCGCGGGCTCGCGAGCACTCGACAGCTCACCTTTACGAAAGACAAGAACGAGACGAACGCCCGCTGGTCGCGCGATGGCAGCTTCGTCGCGTTTCTCTCGGACCGCGACGCGGCCGCCCCAGCCGGGGCAGCCGGGCGCGGTGGCGGCGCTGGTCGCGCGGGCGCGGCCGAAGGCGGCGCGCGCAACCAGCTCTTCGTCATGCGCCTCGACGGGGGCGAAGCGAAGCGCGTGAGCGACGCTCGCGAGGGCGTCACGAATTTCCAGTTCACGAAAGACGGCAAGTCGATCGTCTATACGTCTGGCCGCGCCGGCGACGCGCAGGTCTACGCGATCAATGTCAGCGATCTCTGGACGGCTGACGTTCCACATCCGACGCAGTGGACCCGGCATGCCACCGGCGTCGACAACTGGCAGTTCTCGCCCGATGGTAGCCGCATCTACTTCGTGTCCGCGGACAGCATCGATCGTGACGATCGCCTGCGCACCGACAAGCAGTTCACGGCGAAACCGCGCAACCCGGCGTCGTCGCTCATCAGCTTGTGGGAGTTCGACGTCGCGTCGAAACAGGAAAAGCGCCTGACGACGAGCGCGGCGTACAGCGTCGGTGAATTCACCATCTCGCCCGACGGCAACTGGATCGGCTTCCATGGCATGTCGCCAAGCCGCTACGAGCGCGGCAACCTGGAGCAGTCGGACTATGCCGATTTGTATCTGCTGAACGTCGGCACCGGCAACATCGAGCGCATCACGAAGAACGATCTGATTCAAGAGACGCCGATCAGCTTCTCGCCCGACAGCAAGCTGATGGCGTTTTCGGCGTCGGACGATTTCAAGTTCATGCACAACGAGAAGACGTACGTACGTCCCGTTGCGCAGGCGAACGCCCCGCTCAAGAAGCTTGGCTCGAACCTCGACATCGACGTCCGCGTCGGAGGTCGTGGCGGCGGCGGCGGAGACGGCGGCGCCGAGTCGTCGTTCTGGTCGGCGAAGGGCGATTCGATCTACTTCAACTCCGGCTACCACGCGACGACGCAGTTCTATGTCGTCTCGACGGAGACTGGCATCGCCAAGCAGCTCACCGATATGAAGGGAACGATCACGGTTGCGCGCGATGCGGAAGCAAAGCGCTTCCTCATCACATACGCCGACCCGAAAGATCCGCCCGCGACGTACACCATCACGTCGCTCGCCGACGTCGGGAACAAGGCGAAGTGGACCCAGCTCACCGACCCGAACGCGTGGGTGAAGCGCGACATCGCGCTCGGCGACGAAGAAGAGATCACGTGGAAGTCGAACGACGGCACGACGGTCGGCGGCGTTCTCCTGAAGCCTGTTGGTTATCAGCCCGGTAAGAAATATCCGCTCATCGTCGCCATTCACGGCGGTCCGGCTGCGGCAGACATGCTCAGCTTCAACGGCGGCTACGGAGCCCAGGTGTACGCGGGCGCCGGCTACATGGTGTTGATGCCGAACTACCGCGCGTCGACGCAGTACGGCGACAAGTTCCGGACGGAAACCTTCGGCGACTACTTCACCAAAGGCTATCAGGACATCATGACGGGCGTCGACAACCTCATCGCGAAGGGGATGGTCGACAGCACGCAGATGGGCGCACTCGGTTGGAGCGCCGGCGGTCACTATTCGAACTGGATCGAGACGCACACGAATCGCTTCAAGGCGATCAGCTCGGGCGCCGGCGTCGCGAACTGGATCTCGATGTGGTCGCAGAGCGACACGCAGCGCCTGCGTCAGTGGTACGTCGGCGACAAGATGTACTGGGAAACGCCGACCGAATATGAGAACTGGTGGAAGCAGTCGCCGATCGCGACGGTGAAGAACGCGAAGACTCCGATGTTCATTCACGTTGTCGACGGCGACCCGCGCGTCCCGCGCCCGCAGAGCGAAGAGATGCACATGGCGCTCTCGAAGCTCGGCGTGCCGAACGAGTTCTGGGTATACCCCGGCACGACGCACGGCATTCCGGATGCGCGCAACCAGTATCTCAAGGCTGTCGCCGAGAAGTCGTGGATGGACTACTACGTTCGCGGCAGCGGGAAGAAGTTCGCGTGGCGCGACGTGTTGACGTCGGTCGAATCCAACGGCCCGCAGATGGCGGGCGAGGCGCGCCCATAGCCCGGCGGCCGAGAACGCCGTCGGCATCGGAAGGGGAATCGCGACAGCGGTTCCCCTTCTGGTTCATAGCGCTTTCCGCGCTGCTGACTCTTGGCGCGCACTCGATGCGAGCTCAGGATCCCACGCGCCTTCCCGCCGTCGTCGTCAATGCAGTGCCCGATCTACCAGGGCCGCGCAAGATGACGGGAGTCGTCCGCGACACGTTCGCGATTCCGATCGACAGCGTCGAGATCTCGATCGTCGCGCTCGAGCGTCGAGCGTTCTCGAAAGCCGACGGAACGTTCCTCTTCACCGACATCAAGCCGGGGAAATACCAGGTGCGCGCCAGAAAGCTCGGCTACGCGCCGCAGATTCGAGAGTTCATCGTCGACACCGCCGGCGCGACGGGCGGATTCAAGCTCTTGCCGCTGACACAGGTTTTGCGGCCGGTCGTGACGACAGTGAGTCGCGGCGGAATCAGCGGCGTCGTCGGTGACACGGCGTTCAACGCGCTGGTCGGCGCCGAAGTTCGCGTCGTCGGCCACGGACGAATCACGGCGACCGATTCGACCGGCGGGTTCTACCTTCCGGTCGAACCCGGCAGCTACTTGCTCCGATTTCGGCAGCCGGGATTTTCCGAGCGACTCGTGAGCGTGATCGTGCCGCGCGACAGCGGGCAGAGAATTCGAGTGACGCTGGCGCCGCCTGCCCGAGCGCTCTCGATTCGCGAATTGCACAACTTCGACGACATGGCGGAGCGAGCCTTGACGCGGAGCAACATGCACTCGCGCGTCTTCACACGCGCGGAGCTCCAACAACAGAAGATCGAATGGGTCTATGACGCGGTGCAGATGGGCTTTCGTCAGGTGCACTCGGGTCCCCTGGGTGTTCTGGACAAAGACTGCGTCGCCATGGTGAACGGTGGCCCGGACTATACCGAGATCGGAAAGCTCACGGTCGACGACATCGAAAGCGTCGAGATCTACGACTTGGGCGGGCGTCCGATGCCCGCTTCGAATCGGCAGGGGAGGCCGTTCGGTGGCTATAAGCGCTTCGGCAGCGGAGAAGAGCTCATGCCGATCTCGAATGTCGAAAAGGCGGCTTGGGCCAACAGCACGAAGACCTGCGCAGTCGTCTACGTGTGGCTGCGGTGACCTCACATTGCGTCATCCGGTCGCTGTGCTCGGGATGACGCGGAGAAACATCAGCTGCGTTCTCCACTCGTCGAACTTCCGCCCGACGCCGTCGAGCCTTCCAACTTCTCTAAAGCCTTCTCCCTCGAACAGCGCGATGCTCGGCGCATTCTCCGAGTCGATGCTCGCGACGATCGCGTGTTTGTCTCGCGCACGCGCTTCGTCGCAGAGTCGCGACAGTAGGCGGCGGCCGACCCCTCTGCGCTGCGCGAACGGCGCGACATATACACTCGCCTCCGTCGTGAAACGGTAGCCGGTCGACGGCCGATAGATCGAGAGCGCGGCCCAGCCGAGAAGCGTCGTTTGATCGCCGATCTCGGTCGCGACGAACACCGGGAGGCCGGCCGCGGAGTGCACCGCGAGCCACGCGCGCCGCTCGTCGAGCGACACGGCCGACTCGGCATAGACGTACGGCGACGCCGCGATTTCTGCGTTGAGGATCTCGCTAACGAAGACGAGATCAGCGTCCGTTGCCGCCCGGATGCCGATCTCGTTTCGGTCGCGCGATTCCTGAGCCTCGCGCGCGTTCACATCACACCGGAAAGAGCATCTCGCGGTACTTCGGGAGCGGCCAGTGTTCGTCGCCCACCGTGAGCTCGATCGCGTCGCAGCACGAACGAACCTGCGCCATCGTGTCCGCGCCGGCCGAGGTGAGCAGGTCCGCCTGCTTCACCGGATCGTCGTGCATGCTCTCAGCTTTGTCGATGACTTTGCCGAGCGCCGCGCGCTGCTTCTGCAGGTTCACGATCAAAGTGCCGATCGCGTTCGCCGCGTCCACCTGCGGAATGATCTTGACGCCCGCCGACTTCGCCTGCGCCGCCGCGTTCGCGAGCGTGCCCGCGTAGCCGAATCCTGCGGGCAGCACGAAGGTGTCCACCATCTCGCGAAGCGTGTGCAGCTCGATGAGCATGTCCTTGACGTAGCGCTCGAGACGCACGTGATAGCGAGACTCGAGCTCGACGTCGCTCAAGATATGGAGCGACGTGAGGAGCTTGTTCGACTGCTTCGTCGCGAGCTGGGCCAGCGCTTCGGGCGTCCGTCGCAGATTCAACAGCCCGCGCTTCTCGGCCTCCTTCACCCAGTCGTTCGAGTAGTTGTTGCCCTCGAAGCGCACCGGCGACGTTTCCTTGAAGATCGGACGGACGACTTTGAGCACCGCGTCGTCGACTTTCTTCGTCTTCTTGAGCTCTGCCTTGAGCGCGACCGTAATCTCCGCAATCGCCTCGGCGACCGCGGCGTTGAGCAGCACGATCGGGAACGCGATCGACTGCGACGAGCCGACGGCGCGGAACTCGAACTTGTTGCCCGTGAACGCGAACGGCGACGTGCGGTTGCGATCGGTGTTGTCCTTCTCGATCTCCGGCAGCCGCGAGACCCCGAGCTTGATCATTTCCTGATCGGCGCTCGCCGTCGCTTTGCCGGCAGCGATCGCGTCGATGACCTTCGTGAGCATGGCACCCATGAAGACCGAGATGATGGCCGGCGGCGCTTCGTTCGCGCCGAGGCGATGTTCATTGCCCGACGTGCCGATGCCGGCGCGAAGAAGGCCAGCGTGCTTGTGCACGCCCTTGAGCACCGCGGCGAGGAAGACGAGGAAGCGAATGTTCTGATGCGGCGTCTTGCCGGGACGGAGCAGGTTGACACCGTCGAGGTCCGGATTGTCGGCCGCGATGGACATCGACCAGTTGCAATGCTTCCCGGATCCATTGATGCCGGCGAATGGCTTCTCGTGCAGCAACGCCTGGAGTCCATGGCGCAGCGCAACACGACGCAGCGTCGCCATCACAAGCTGGTTGTGGTCGACCGCGACGTCCGTCTCCTCGAACCGCGGTGCCATCTCGAACTGGCAGGGCGCGACTTCGTTGTGACGCGTGATGATCGGAACTCCGAGCTTGTACAGCTCGTGCTCGACGTCCGCGATGCAGGCTTGAATCCGCTCCGGAATTCCGCCGAAGTAGTGATCTTCGAGCTGCTGTCCGCGCGGCGGCGGCGCACCGATCAGGGTGCGACCGGCCATCACGAGATCGGGACGCATCGCGAAGTGCGAGCGGTCGATGAGGAAATACTCCTGCTCCGGTCCCATCGTCGTGTAGACGCGGTACACATCCTTGTCGCCGAGGACCTCGAGGAGCTCCATCGCTTTTGCGGAGAGGACGTCAGAGCTGCGGAGCAGCGGCGTCATCTCGTCGAGGGCTTCACCGTTGTAGCCGACGAACACCGATGGGACATACAGCGTCTTCACGCCGCCCATCTCGGAGATGAACACCGGGCTCGCCGGATTCCACGCCGTGTAGCCGCGCGCTTCCCACGTCGCGCGGAGGCCGCCGGAGGGGAAGCTCGAAGCATCGGGCTCGCTTTGAATGAGCTGCGACGCGCCGAACGCTTCCATCGGCTGACCATCGTCGAACGACAAGAAGGCGTCGTGCTTTTCGGCCGTCAGTCCCGTCTGCGGCTGGAACCAATGCGTGAAATGCGTCGCGCCGTTCGCGATCGCCCACTCCTTGATCGCTTGTGCGACGCGCGGCGCGACATCGAGGTCGAGCTTCTTCCCATGGCGGAGCGCAGCGAGGAGCTTCGCGTGGGTGTCGCGCGGAAGCTTGTCGCGCATCTGGCGAACACCAAAGGTGTTCGTGCCGAAAAACTCAGAGGTGCGCTGTGGAAGGCCATTCTCGTTCATGATGGTCGCGGGTGCTTTGACTTCCCGCTCCGTGATCTCTCGGAGAACAGTTTGGCGGGGCGACACAGAAGATGACATCGGGTCCTGACCTCGGGCTATGGGTGTGAGTCGCGGCTCAGTGGACAGAATGTATCGTCATTCGTGCAGAAAACGCAAATCTCGATCAACGTTTTGCAAAAAATTGTCTTTTTTGGCAACCAAACCACGCCACTTGAGTGCGCGACCAGCAAAAATTGGCGGCTGCCAAAGCTCCGACGGGCGCCAATTCTATTGTTGAGACCTACGGGCGGCTATCGGTCGGCCGACCCGGGCTCGCCGCACGAAGCTTCCCGCGTAGATCGGGCCTACTGAACGGGCGTCAGTTCGTCGATGCGCCCCAGTTGCCGGAGCCGAGGCACCGAAATCCCAACCGCGCCGACAACGCCGAGCGATGCGAGGCCGCCGAGCACGACGGCCGGGACAGGCCCGAGAAGCTTGGCGGCGACGCCCGACTCGAACGCCCCAAGCTCGTTCGACGAACCGACGAAGATCGAGTTCACCGACGACACGCGTCCGAGCATGTGAGCCGGTGTCAGAACTTGGAGCAGCGTCGAGCGAATGAGCACGCTGACGTTGTCGGCCAGCCCACTGACGAAGAGCACCGCGGTCGAGATCACGAAACTCTTCGAGACGCCGAACGCGATGATGCATAACGCGAAGGCCGCCACCGCATACAACAGCGTGCGTCCCGCGCGTTTGAACGGCGGACGGTGCGCGAGATAGACCGACGCGATCACAGCGCCTGCCGCCGGTGCCGCACGCAGAATGCCAAGGCCCTGCGGTCCGACGTGCAGAATGCGATCCGCGTACACCGGCAGCAGCGCCTCGGCGCCGCCGAGGAGGACGGAGAACAGATCGAGCGTCAATGCGGAGAGAAGGACGGATTCACGAAACACGAACCGCAGTCCTTCGAGCAAGCTTTCACGCTGAGCGTTCCTCGGCTGCGCCTCGGACGTCCGCACGTATTCGATCCACCAGAACACGACCAGCGCGATCGCCATCATGATTGCGTCGGCGATGTACGCGACGCGCGCCGAGGCAAAACCGTAGATCAATCCGCCGAGCGCGGGGCCGACGACGGCCGCGCTCTGCCAGGTAGAGCTCCGCCACGCGACCGCATTCGCGTACAGTGAGCGGGGAATGAGCTCTGCGCCGAGGGCTTGCCGCGCGGGTTGGAGGAAGCTGCGCGCGATTCCGCTCGCGAAAATCACGGCGTAAAACGGGATCGCGCCGTGCGTGTGAAGAAATCCTGGAATGAGGTTGTAGACGAGAAGCGTGACGGAGCAGGCGACGAGAACCGCGAGCGATGCAAGCGAGATCGCCCGGCGGTTGTGCCGGTCGGCGACGTGCCCGGCGTACAATGCGAAGGAGATGAACGGCAGAACTTCCGCGAGGCCGATGAGGCCAAGCGACAGCGGATCGTGGGTGATGTCGTAGATCTGCCACGCGACGACGACCGCCTGAATCTGCGACGAGATGGTCATCGTGAACGTCGAGACGATGAACCACCGATAATTTTTGACGCGAAGCGCTGCGTACGGGTCGTGGGCCACGGCGGCTTGAATTTAATCGCCCCGATCCGGCGATCGCGGGCGGTCAGCCTGTCTCTTTCGCCGCCAACGCCGACGGGCCGCGGCCGTGCGCATAGTCCGTGTCGACCGGACCGTCGTCTCGATCTCTGGTATGAAGGCTCTTCATGAGAGTTTTCTATACACCGGGGGTCGGGTTGCATTTCGGCCATGGCGCGGATGCGGATGCACGCGGTACGGCGCGGAGCGCGACGATCAGGACCGCCGGTTGGGTGCGTCGCCGCCGGCTCGCGGCGCCCGATCTCTGCTAGACGATCGCATCTGATGCTAGGTTTTTAGCACAAGGCGATCCCTTCGAGCTTAGTGGCTCGGATTCGCCATCGATCACTCGCGAGCCCCTTTGACTGGCCATACATTCGCCCGCGATGAATCCGTCGCCGAGGCCGCGGCCGTACCCAGACACGATGGCTACTGAAGGACCAGCGGCTCCGGAAGTCCTTCGAGAGCCGGGGCGTTCAACGCAACCCGCGGACGCCGATCTCGCACTCATCGGACGGATGCAGGCCGGGGATGAAACCGCCTTCAGTGAGTTCTACGGCCGGTGGTTTCCGGTTGTGAGCTCGTTGATCTCTCGAATTTTGAACGCGGCGGACGATGTGGAAGACGTAGTCGAGGAGACGTTCTGGCAGACGTGGAGGCAGGCGAATCGATTCGCGGCAGACCGCGGATCGGTGCAGACGTGGGTGTTGACGATCGCACGAAGTCGCGCGCTCGACCGGCTCCGCGTGACGCGCCGGCTTCGCGAGGACGCGATCGACGATGGAAGCTCGGCCGAATCCAGCGCATCGCCTGCCAGTTCCGCACTTCCGTCGTCCAGCGATCCGTCGCTCGACGCGGAACACGCGGAGCGACGGGCGCTCGTCGTCGCCGCGCTGAGCGAACTGCCGCGCGAACAGCGCGAAGCGCTCGAGCTCGGATATTTTGGCGGCTTGAGTCAATCAGAGATTGCTGAACGAACCGGGCAACCACTTGGCACGGTGAAGACGCGAATGCGGCTTGCGATGCTCAAACTGAGAGATCGGTTGGCTCCATTGCGGGGGGACGCGCGATGAGGCCCGAGCTGACGCATGACGAGGCGTTCGCGCTTTTGGACGGCGTCGCGATGGATTCGCTCGACGGAAGCGAGCGTGACGCGGTGCTCGCGCACGTCGCGCAGTGCGAGACCTGCGGTCCTGAGCTCGCGTCGCTTCGTGAGACGTACGCGCAGCTTGCCTTCGCCGCGCCGCAGGCGGCAGAGCTGGACGCCGACGCGCAGGCGAGAATCCGCTCTCGGCTGATGGATCGCCTCGCCGCGGATTCGCGCGCGAGGGGACCGGTGCCGATGCGTCTCGAGCCGTCGTCCGAATCGTCTCCGCCGATGTCGATGACCGAAGAGCGTCGCGTGATCAGCTCGTTGGCGTGGCGTCGCGCGGAGTGGATTGCGGCCGCCGCGAGCGTCCTGCTCGTCGTCAGTATCGGTCTCCTTGCCGCGACGCTGCGCGACCGCGAGATCGCGCACGATGCGCTGCAGGCGGAGCTCGCTCGCGGCGCCGGAGCTCGGACGACGAACGACTCGCTGCGCACGCTCGTCGCGTCGCGCGACAGCATGATCGCGGGCCTGATCGGGCGAGATGTCGCCGTCATGAGCTTGACGGCCGCGGGCGCAAAGGCGCCGTTCGCGAGGATGTTCTGGGACACCGCACGCAACACCTGGACGCTCGCCGCGCACAACATGCCGGAGCTCAAATCCGGCCGCACGTATCAGCTGTGGCTTGTGACCAAAACGGCGAAGATCAGCGCCGGAACGTTCTCGCCGACGAACGGCGAGGCGCTCGTTCGAGCGACGTATCCGCTGCCGAAAGATTCGCTCGAGGCGATTGCCGTCACGGAAGAACCGGCCGGCGGGGTGCCGCAGCCGACAGGCGCGATCGTCATCGCGGGGAAATAGTCGCTTCGCGGCACGACTGCCGGTGGGCGCACCGGCGAACCGCTTCGTCGCAGGGACACATTCTTCGCCCCTATTCGCGGGAGCCTCGGTATCTTTCCAGTGTACTAAAGACTCTGGCTGTGTTTGTACAACGCTTGGATTGGGAGCAGTACGATGTCGAAGAGACTACTGATCGATTTTGACGCCGCCGGCGGCGTCGATCTTGGCCGTCTGGAGCGAAGCCTCGGGCTTCGCGGTGAGCGAGTAGGCGACGGACGCTACCGCATCACGGGAGGAACCCAGGACCACTGGGTCGACCTCTACACCGATGCTCACCCCCGCTGCGATTGCGGCGATCACCTATGGCGTGAGCGTATCTGCAAACACATTCTGGCCGCACTCCTGCGTGAGGGAAACGAGCGCGTCGTCACGACGCTGCCACGACTCTTCGCACGGGTTCACGCGGCCTAGGTGAAACGAGCATTTCCGTTCGGCGTCGTTCTACGGCGCATTCGAGATTACCTCCAGGAACACACTCTCGCCGACGCGGCGATGTTCGAGCTCGCCGAGCGCGGACATCGCTCGCTGTTCGAGCAGCTGGTGGCATGCATCATCTCCATCCGGACGCTCGATGAAGTCTCGCTCCCGACGTCGCTCACGCTCTTCGAGCGGGCTGGGACGCCAGAGGCGATCGCAAAGCTTTCCGTCGCCCAGATCGACAAGCTGATTCACGCAAGCAGCTTTCATCGCGCGAAAGCCGAGACGATTCAGACGATCGCTCGGCGTACCGCCGGGGAGTTCAGCGGCACGCTGCCGCCCGATCGCGACGTGCTGCTCTCGTTCAAGGGCGTCGGTCCGAAGTGCGCGAACCTCGCGCTCGGCGTCGCGCACGGCGAATCGAACATCAGCGTCGACGTCCATGTCCATCGTGTCACCAACCGCTGGGGCGTCGTGAAGACCGTCACGCCCGAACAAACGATGGTGGCGCTGGAGAAAGTTCTGCCGAAGCGCTATTGGATCGAGATCAACCGACTGCTCGTGCCGTTCGGGAAGCACGTTTGCACGGGCCGCCTACCGAAGTGCTCGACATGTCCGGCGCTCGAGTACTGTCGACAGGTCGGTGTCACTACGCATCGGTAACCGTTCGGCAGCGATCGCTCCATCCGCCGAGTCATTTCGTTCTACGCTCGGAAGCCGGCTACTGAGATCGAAGACGAATCACGCCCTTGTACGTGCGCACCGTGACGCTCGAGCCGCCGCGGCCGAGCGTGATCCGCATCGCGCGTGGATTGAGGCCGGCGTCGTGGACGGGAGAGAAACTGTTCTCGATCGATCCGACGACGGTCGAGAGCGCGAAAACGCCGGACGTGCTTTGCGGCATCAGCAGATCGACGCCGCCGCTGTGATTCGAGAACTCGAAAATCGCTCCCGTCGGCGGAGCGCCGACGTAGTGGATGTCGCCCGTGACAGACGTGAATTGGCCGCGTGCGATCGTCGGCGTCGCGATGTCGAGAGTGCCGCCGATCGTCGCTGCATCGACGTCCTGCGGACGACCTCGAAGGAGCAGGTGTCCGTCGCCGGTTCGGGCGCGCAGCCACGGCACGTTCACATCGAGATCCAAGCTTCCGGTCATCGACTCGGCCTCGATCGTCGTCGCGGCTCCTGACAGTCGAATTGCGCCTGACACGGTGTAAAAGGAGCCCGAGACGTCGGTCGCTTCGATGTCGGCCGAAACGGTCTTGATCGACATTCTTCCTCGACGCGGAGCATAGATCACGAAGTCGCAGGGCCTCGAATCTCCCGTGGTTTTCGGAAAGTCCACGCCGAGCTTTGCACCGGTCGAGTCGCCGCCGAAAAAGAATCGCTTCGACGGATCGAGACGTCCGCGGACGACGAGCGAATCGCGATCCCAGGCGATGATGCGCACGTGGCCCGCGGGATTCCACAGGTTGAGCGAGAAGGTCGGCGTCACCCGGCGTGCCGACAGAATCGGCATCTCCGCCGGCTCCTGCGCACGCGCCCTCGAGGCGGCAAGCGCGCCAATCAAGAGCGCAAAGGTGAGCGAGCTCCGACCCACGGAACGCTCAGCTCGCGTTGCTGGCCCGCTTCAGCAGGTCGACCTTTTGCCGGAACGACGTGGCAAGGAGCTGTCGAAGGGCTGGGTTTGCCGGATCGCGCGCAACGGCGTCTTTGAGCTCGGCGATGGCGACGTCGACGACATGCAGGTCGCGGTCGAGCGCTTGTGCAGCGTCGGGGCGGAGAAGTGCGCGCTGAAGCTCGAGCTTGTCGAGCAGCGCCTGCGCCTCACGCTCATACGCGTACGACGAATCGACGACCGACACGAGCGCGTTGCCGGTGTCCGCGATGACAGCGGTCTGTCGATCGGGCGTCGTCGATCGTTTGCTCGGCAGCACAAAGAGCGCGACGACGACGGCGGCGGCGACGCCGACCGGCGCGAGCCACAGCCATGATTTCCGCTTCGACGGAGCGGGTGCCGGAGCGGGGGCCGCTTCCGGTTGATTGCCGAGCGCGACGACCTTGCCGCGTTCGATCCGATCGTGGATGGCGGCCCAGAGCTCGCCGAGGAGCGGTTCGGGAGTGGCAGTCTCACGAAGGAGCGGCATGGCCTTCGTCAAGCGATCGACGTCGCACTTGCAATTCCAGCATGACGCGAGATGCGCCGCAACGAGCGCGCGCCGCTCCTCGTCCATCGAACCGTCCGCGATGCGATGCCGGTCGTCCTCGCTCAGGTGCGCCTTCAGAGAACTCATATGTCGAGCAAACGCATGAGCGCCCGACGCGCGCGCCAGAGTTGCGCGCGAGCGGTTCCAGGCGCGATGCCTGTCATCGCCGCGATCTCGTCGTGCGAGTAGCCCTCGATGTCGTGCAGCACGAAGACGGTGCGCGCGCCGCCCGGGAGTGACACGACCGCGCGGTCGAGATCCATGCGCGTATCGGCATCGCGATCCGTGGCCCTGTCTTCCGTCTCGGCCGCGTCGGCATCGATCAAACGAAGCGCTTCGCGTTTTCCGGCGCGCATACGCTCCAGCACGACGTTCGTCCCAAGGCGGTGCAGCCATGTCGCCAGCGAGCTCTGACCGCGGAAGGTCGTGAGACGCTCCCACGCGCGCACGAAAACGTCCTGTAGCAGCTCGCGAGCTTCGCGATCGTCACCGGTCATTCGCCAACACAGCGCGTAGATCGCTTGCGCATGTGTGCGATACAGGGACTCGAACGCCGCAACGTCTCCCTGTTGAGCGCGACGAACCATCTCGTCGACGCTGGGGGCGTTGCCAGCTGTCGCTGTCGCTTCCGTCGAACCGCGGGCGCGAGCGTTCATGTCGCATCTATTTTGGGAACCGGAGCACGAAAGCGAAACTGGCAGCCAGAAAAAAAGCGGCGATCAATCATTGGATGATCGATCGCCGTGGGCTGCTTACAGGGCTTTGAATCTCGTTATTTCGAGCGCTTCCGGCTGCTCTTTTTGCGTCCGCTCTTCTTCCGCGGAACCTTCGCGCCCTTTTTTCGCGCCTCGGACAGACCAATGGCGATCGCCTGTTTGCGGCTCTTCACCTTGCCGCCCTTTCCACCTCGGCCACTCTTGAGCGTTCCCTTCTTCCGTCGGCGCATGGCGCTCGCGACGCGCTTGCCGGCCGATTTGCCGTACTTCCGACCGCCCGATTTTTTTCGTCCACCCTTCTTCGCAGCCATTCCGGCCTCCAAGTGAAAACGAATCAGTCGGGACCGTTCAAGAGCCGTTCCAGAGTCGGCTTAAGTCGACGGAGACGCGCCGCTCGCGGCCGGTTTTTCGTCGGCGAGCATCTGCGGCGCGTTGCGCTTGGCGTATAGCTGCGCCGCCTCGAGGACAGCCATGCAGAACCCTGCCCATGCCAATCCGATCACCACGCCGGCGAGCACATCCGACGGATAGTGCACTCCGAGGTACAGGCGACTCGAGCAGATCGCGACGATGATGCAGGCCGCGAACACCATCGTGAGGATTCTCGAAGTGACGTTTCGCTGAAGGCGCGCCGCGAGGTACGCGACCGTGCCGTACACGATGACGGAGCTCATGGCATGCCCTGACGGGAACGATGAGCTCACCGCATACGTCCCCCACTGGAAGATCTGCGGGCGCGGCCGGTTGAATCCGATCTTTAGCAAATTGTCGAGAATCATCCCGCCGCCGGTCGCGGCGATGAGCAGAATCGCCGAGTGCTTGTGCTGGTTGAGCCAAAGGAACATGCCGGCGATGAAGACGATCATACCCACGACCGTTCCCGTTCCCAGCGACGTGATCTCGAGCATCGCCGTCTGGATGGCTTTGACCTGATGCGCGGCCATCCAGTGCATCACCGCGTCGTCGAACCCCTGGGTGGATCCCGCCCGGACGCTCTCGGCGATTTCAGAGAACGCCCATGTGAAGATGACGGCGACCACGGCGCCGGACAGCAGAAAGATCCCGAAGATCGCGTAGACATTGCTCGCGTGCTTCGCGATGATGCGCAGCACGCCGAAGATCAGGTCCCAGATGACGCGGAGGTGTCCGCGCGTCTGGCCCGTCTTCACACGGCGTCGGTCGCCAGCCGCCTGCGGGGTCGTCATAAGGTTCAACTATTCAAGACGCGCGCCGATACCGCTGTATACAGAGGTCTGATGGCGGTCCGGTCGCTTGAGGAAGCCTTTGTCGCAAGGTAGTTTCAAGGCTCTTCGGCGCGGTAGCCAAGTGGTAAGGCAGCGGTCTGCAAAACCGCTATTCGCCGGTTCGATTCCGGCCCGCGCCTCTTCGCTCGAACAAGAGCGAATGCGGCATCCTTCGAGAACGCCGCTCAGCGATGCGCCCAGGCGTATACGCGCTCTTTCATTCGAACGAGCCACGGATCCGGCGCAATTCGAGGCGCCGTGTGCGCCGTCCCAGCCGGAGTCGTCACGATGACGAGCAATTCGCCATCAGTGTCGAATCGGTCCCCCTCGGCATTGCGAGCGTCGATGCGCAGGCCGAACCCAGTCACATGAAACGCCTCGGCGACCTCTGACGCGTGCGCGAGGTCGCTCTCGACATCGTCGCGCTCCGTGTCGACATCGGGATCGATGTGATGCGTCGGATGCAGACCGTGGTGACTGATCCCGGCGCGCACGTCGAACGACGCGTCGCCGATCCAGACGGAACGTCCTTCATACGTGAGGCCGGCAACCCGCCAGAGCCGCACGTGATGTCGACGGCTCGCGCTGCGTCCCACTTCGCGCTCGAACGCATGATCCTGTTGTCGACCGAACAGATAGAGCGGGCTTACCGGCGCCGCCGAGTCGGGCCGGCCGAGGAGGACGCTCTTTGCGATGCCGATGCTCGATGCTCGCGTTATCGGATCAGCCTCCGTCCATCCAGCGCGCCGGAATGCCGCAGCGAGCTCGCTGTCGGACGACGCGACGATGGCGACGTTGATTGGGTCGCCGGCGTAGCCTCTGACGTTGACCGTGCGCTTCGGTATTTGCGCGAGCGCAGGAAAGTGGTCGTAGTGCGTGAACAACACTGGGCCGATCACATGCGTCGTGAATGTCACGAGCCCGACGGCGATGGCCGCGATCCCCGCGGATGCGATCGCAATCTCGAGGCGGAGCCGGCCTTGGGACCGTCTCGGGATGCCATCGATGAATCTTCTGATTCGTTGGTTCACTTGGTCTGGAACCGGCGGGAGCAACGGTGCAGCGCTCGGGGATGCGCGCGTAATGTGGCACGAATCGATGCTCGATGGCGTGCCGAACACGCGACGACAGACGGCCGGCCGATACTCGAGCTACCCGATGTGTCGGGTGGACCCCCGAGAAGCGCCGCATGATGACTCCAGCGACGAACCGAGCTTATAACCCGCACGCTCGTCCGACCCCGACCAGCGAGGCAGCCGTCCGCGAACAGTCCACGCTCAAAGCCGCGCGTTTCCACCTCGACGGGCACGTGACGGAGCACAGCGCGCGACTCGTTCGGCAGCGCGTGCTCGACGAGCTGCACATCGGCCAGCGGAATATCGTCATCGATTTGGCTGAGGCGCTCAGCTTCGACAGCGGATCGCTCGGCATCCTGGTGAGCATCACGCGCCGAGTGCACGAGGCGAAGGGTGAGGTGGAGCTGGACAATGTGTCGGAGCAGACGCGCGTGCTCTTCAAGCTCATGCATCTCGAGACGATCTTCACGATTCGCGAACCCGCACGCACCGTGACTCGTCGCACGCCGTCGTCGACGCCGGTCATTCCGATCAACAAGCGCGCTGGCTGAAGCCGAATGGCATTGCCGCTCGACCATCGAGTGCTCTTCTTTTTTGGTTTAGACCTTGCTTGTCTGCCCGAAAATGGAGCTACGGACGTCAGCCGCCGCCAATCCTCCAGCACTCGTCGCATCCGAAACAGCGCCGTCTGAAACGGCGCTCATTGGAAGTGCACGCTGGTGGGTCCTTGGAACAATCGGCGTCGGGACGTTCATGTCCGCGCTCGACGGCAGCGTCGTCAACACGCTTCTACCGATTCTCTCGCTCGCGCTTCATACGAGCGTCGCCGGAATCGAGTGGGTAACCACCGTCTACCTCCTCGTAATCTCCGCATTGCTGCTCAGCGTCGGCCGCGCCGGTGATCTCTTCGGCCACAAGCGGATCTACATCTCGGGATTCGTGCTGTTCGTCATCGGGTCGGCGCTCTGTGGAGTCGCGCGCTCGTCAAGCTGGCTGATCGCGCTTCGCGTGATCCAAGCGCTCGGCGCCGCCGCGCTGATGGGAACCGGGCCGGCGATTCTCACGCGGAGCTTTCCGGCGAAGGAGCGTGGCAAGGCACTCGGCGCGCTCGGCACGTTCACCTATCTGGGACTCACGGCGGGCCCGTCGCTCGGCGGATGGTTGGCGACGGCGTTCAGCTGGCGCGCGGTGTTCTACATCAACGTGCCGATCGGCATCATCGCGATCCTGCTCGCGGTTCGCTCCGTACCGGACGATCGGGTCGCGCAACAAAAGGAGAGATTCGATTTCGTCGGCGCGTCGGTGTTCACGTCAGGACTGACCACGCTGCTGATCGCTCTCAACCAGGGGCACTCGTGGGGTTGGGGGTCGCCCGCTGTTCTCGCGCTCCTCGCGGTTTCCGTCGTGCTCCTCGGCGTCTTCATTCGCGTCGAGCGGCATCGAACGAGTCCCATGCTCGACTTGTCGCTCTTCGAAAGCCGCGTGTTCAGCGCGTCGAGCGTCAGCGCGCTCTTGAACTACGCGTGTGTGTATGCGCTGCTGTTCGTGCTGCCCTTTCTGCTGATTCAGGGGCGCGGGCTCGACGCACAGCACGCGGGCGTCGTTCTCACGGCGCAGCCCGTCGTGATGGCGATCGTCGCCCCGTTCAGCGGCTCGATCTCGGATCGCGTCGGAACACGCTGGCCGGCGATTCTCGGAATGTTGATCCTGGTCGCCGGGCTTCTGCTCGTCGCGGCCTTTGTGAGGCACGGCTCGCTCTGGGCGATCGCAGGCGGACTCGCGGTCATCGGCTTCGGAATCGGAACCTTCGTGTCTCCCAATAACAGTGCACTCATGGGCGCGGCGCCGAAGAATCGGCAGGGCATCGCGTCGGGAGTTCTGGCGACGTCGAGAAATGTCGGAATGGTGCTCGGGGTCGGCATTGCCGGCGCGGTGTTCACGACGGTCGTCGCGCATGCGTCGGCGCCATCGACCGCGTTGGCTGACGGCGTCCGCGCGAGCCTGCTCGTCTCGGCCGGGCTCGCCCTCGCGGGCGCTGGCACGTCGGCGCTGCGGTGATTCTCGTCAAGCGAGCCGCGGTTCCGAGGTAGCTGGTCAGCCATTCGCGGTCCTCGGCTGCGTTCGGGGACCTTCCCTGGGACCCAGACGTGTGCGGTCGGTCTCCGCTCTCCGGGCCGACTCCAATCCCAACAGTCCCCCTCGGAAACGCGTAAGATCAAGAGGATGAACGTGGCGGCGCCTTCCGTTCGGGGGCGCCGTTTTGTTTCCGAGGGACGTGCGAAAACAGCCGTCTCTTCTATATATGAAGGTGCTCCCCCACCCTTCTCGCCGAAATGCATCGTCGACGTCTAACGACCCTGCTGATCGCGACCCTGGTTGTCGCGTGTAAAGAGAAAGCGCCCGAGACCGTCCCCTTGCCGACGACAGCGGTCACGAAGGGCGAAATTGCCGTCCGCGTCCAGGCGACTGGCAGCGTCGAGCCGATCAATCCGGTCGACATCAAGTCGAAAGCGTCCGGCCAGATCATCGACATGCCGGTCGAAGTCGGCAGCGTCGTGAAAAAAGGCCAGGTTCTGGCGCAGGTCGATCCGCGCGATGTGAAGAACAAGTACGACCAGGCAATGGCGGACGACCTCGTGTCCGTCGCCAATCTCGAAAAGGTGATGCGCGATCGGGTTCGAAAGGACTCGCTGTTCGTTCGGCATGTCATCACCGTGGCGGAACACGACAGCTCTCGGTCGGACTACTCCTCGGCGCTGTCCGATGTGGCGAGCTCGCGCGCGAATCTCGATCTCGCAAAGCAGATGCTCGAGGACGCATCGGTCGAAGCGCCGATCGCGGGCACGATCATCTCGCGACCGATCACGAACGGGATGCTGATCACGTCGACGACGTCGTCGCCGAACGGCGGTACGACGCTCATGACGCTCGCGGACCTGAGCATCGTCCGCATGCGCGTCACGATCGACGAGGTCGAGATGGCGAACGTGCGCGTCGGCGAGCAGGCCAGCGTCGCGGTCGACGCGTTCCCCGAGCGGACCTTCGACGGCGTGATCGAGAAGATCGAACCGCAGGCGACGGTTACTCAGGGTGTGACGTTCTTCCCCGTGATGGTGAGCATCCCCAACAAAGAAGGGCTGCTCATGCCGGGAATGAATGGAGAGGTCACGATCAAGGCGGCCGATCTCCACAATGTTGTCCAAGTGCCCATCGACGCCATCCGGGCGACCAACGAACTTGCCCCCGTGACCCGCATGTTCAGCATCCCGATCGACACGCTCAACGGAGAGTTGCGGCGCGACCTGATCGCGGGTGAGGGCACGACGGGAATTCCGGGACGGTACGTCATCGTCCAGCTGGCGCCGGATCGCTACGAGATGCGTCTCGTGAAGACGGGACCGACAGACCTGCGCGTCATCCAGGTTCTCGACGGGGTGAAAGAAGGCGACAATATCGTGATGCTCGGGTCCATCCTCGCGAAGAAGCCCGAGGTTCCGCCGAAGCTCCAAATCGCCGCGAACATGAGGCGCGGCGCGCCGATGAAGCCGGAGGCCGAAGCAATGCAAACCGCGCCGACGAAACCGCCGCAGCCGACGCAGGCCGGAACGGCGCCGGCGCGAGGAAAACCGACGAAACCGTGAAACGTCTTGGTCTCGCGCTCGTCGGACTCGTCACCGCGTGCGTGCATTCCCCGCCGCGGATCGACGGAGTCGCGCCTGCGCCGGCGAGTCCGAGCACGCAGTGGCGGCCGTCGGCCAGTGTGGTGGAGGCAGCGCGTCGGGACACGGTGAAGAGTGTGCCGGGCGTCATCGGTGCCGCGCCTGCGGGCCAGGGAACGACGACGCGCCAGTACTCGCTTGCTGAAGTCGTCGACCTCGCCCTCAGGAATAGCCCGGCGACCCGCCTTTCATATACGCAGGCTCGGGCAGCCGCAGACGTCTACGGATCGAGCGAAGGACGGTTCTTTCCGACGGTGACCGCCGGAGTCGTCACGAGTCGAGCGCTGCAGATTGCGGCGCCGGGGCGTCCAGCGGTCGAGCACAATCAGTACGGACCGTCCCTGAGCCTCTCCTACACGGTGCTGGATTTCGGTGGACGCGTCGGTTCGATCGACGTCGCGCGACAGACCGCGATCGCCGCCGATCTCACGCACAACGCGACGGTGCAGAGCGCGATTTTGCAGGTCGAGTCTGCGGCGTTCACGTATCTCTCGACGCGCTCGCAGCGCGACGCGCAGAAGTCAGCCGTCGATCTCGCCGACAAGGCGCTCGACGCCGCGAACGAACGGCACCGCGTCGGACTGGCGACGATCGCCGACGTCCTCCAAGCGCAGACGGCGAAATCGCAGGCCGAGCTGCAGTTGGAGACGCTCGAGGGCGGGTTGCTGATCGCGCGGGGCTCGCTCGCGGTCGGTATGGGATTGCCCGCGAACTCCAACATCGACATTCCCGAGATCCCGGCGTCCGATTCGACCTTTTTTATCACGCAGTCGGTGGATACGCTGATCGACCTCGCCGTAAAGACGCGACCCGAGCTCGCGACGTCGCGCGCTCAGGCGGCTGCGGCTCAGTCGGCGATCAAGGTTGCTCGGTCCGGTTACCTTCCGGCATTGGCCTTCACGGCGACGGGCGCCAACAACGGTTCGAACGTTCCGACGTTTTCGGGTAAGACCTATTCGTTGAACATCGGTGTGCAGATGCCGGTGTTCACTGGCTTTTCGAATCAGTACGACGTCGCGGCGGCGGGCGAGCAGTATCAGTCGGCGCTCGCGCGCACCGAGACGACGAAGCAGCAGGTCATTCAACAGGTGTTCAGCGCGTACTACTCGCTGCGAACGGCAAACGATCGTGTGCGGACGTCGCGCGACTTGCTCGCGAGCGCCGTGCAGTCGGAGGTCGTCGCACGCGAGCGATATCGCGAAGGCGTTGGTAGTATCGTCGATTTGCTCGTCGCGCAAAACGCGCTCGCGACAGCGCGAGCGCAGTCGGTCGACGCACGATGGCAATGGCGCACGGCGCTGTCGCAGCTCGCGCACGACGTCGGCGTGCTGAACGCGCGAGGAGATACATCGTTCGGCATGCTGACGCCGGCGCCGGATGTGAGACCAAAATGAGAATCACGATGGTACAGCGAGCTATGCGCGTGGTTGGTTTTATCGTCGGGGCGGCAGCCTTGGTGGCTGCCGCGGCGTGCAAGGATGCGCCGGCGCCGAAGACGCCGCCGGTTCCCGTCGAGCTCGCGCCGGTGACGACGATTGCCGCACCGCTCACCGTGTCCGCGAACGGAGTCGTCGAACCGCTCCAGACCGTCGCTGTGATTGCGCAGGTCGGTGGAACGCTCGACCAGGTGACCTTCCAAGAAGGTGAAGACGTTCAGGCGGGACAGGTCCTCTTCCGCGTCGACGCGCGGCCATTCGAAGCGACGCTCAGACAAGCCGAAGCCGCGCTGGCGCGTGATTCGGCGCAGGCGGTGAGTGCGGAGCGCGAAGCGGACCGCTACAAGGCGCTCGTCGAGAAGGACTACGTCACGAAGTCGCAGGCCGATCAAGCCGAGGCCACCGCGGCAGCGCTCAAGGCGACCGTGGTCGCCGATCACGCGACGATCGACAACGCCCGCCTCAATCTCAACTACACGACGATTCGCGCGCCGATCGCCGGACGCACGGGTCGGTTGCTCGTCCGTCAGGGGAACGTCGTTCGTCCGAACTCGGACGCGCTCGTCGTCATCAACCAGCTGCATCCGATCCTCGTTCGTTTTCCGGTCGTGCAGCACGACTTCCCGGCAGTGCATCGTCGCTTCGCGCAGGGCAACACGCCGGTTCGCGTCGTTACCGCCGACAGCGGCACCGTCGCCGAGCCCGGATCATTAGCGTTCCTTGATAACGCGGTCGACTCGTTGACGGGCACGGTCACGGCAAAGGCGAAATTCGTCAACGCGGGCAACGTTCTCTGGCCCGGCGAATACGTTCACGTGAGCATCGAGCTCGCGGTCGAGCCGAACACGATCGCGATTCCGACGCGCGCCGTGCTCGCCGGCCAGCAGGGGAGCTACGTGTTCGTCGTCGGCGACGACAAGATTGCAAAGGTTCGCCCGATATCGCCGGGGCGCGTCGTCGGTGATTTCACGACGATCGCCAACGGTGTAAAAACGGGCGAGCAAGTGGTCGTGGACGGTCAATCGCGGCTGACGCCAAATGCGCATGTCGATGTGAAGGCGCCGGCCGGGCAGCAACTCGGCACAGCAAGCGGGGCCGCTAGATGAACTTCTCAGAGCTCTTCATTCGGCGGCCCGTCACGACGGTACTCGTCATGGCGGGCATTCTATTCTTCGGCATCACCGCGTATCGGCGTCTGCCGGTGAGCGACCTGCCGACCGTCGACTATCCGACGCTGACGGTCAACGCAAGTCTCCCGGGCGCGAGTCCGGAGACGATGGCATCGGCTGTCGCGACGCCGCTCGAGAAGCAGTTCTCGACCATCGCCGGCATCGACAACATGACGTCGACGTCGAGCCTCGGTGCGTGCAGCATCACGATCCAATTCACGCTCGACCGAAACATCGACGCGGCGGCGCAGGACGTTCAGGCGATGATTGCCAAAACGCTCAAGAACCTGCCGCCGGGTATCATTCCGCCGTCGTATCAGAAAGTGAATCCGGCCGACCAGCCGATCGTGTTCTACGGATTCACGTCGTCCCTGATGCCGATCTCGAAGCTCGACGAATACGCCGAGACGTTCATGGCGCAGCGCATCTCGATGATTCCAGGCGTGGCGCAGGTGAACGTGTACGGCTCGGCGAAGTATGCGGTGCGAATCCAGATGGATCCGAACCTGCTCGCGAGCCGGCAGATCGGTATCGATGAAGTCGCGGCAGCGGTCAACGATCAGAACGTCAATCTGCCGACGGGCGTCCTCAACGGCCCGAACAAGACATACACGGTCGAGGCGAACGGCCAGCTCGACAACGCGGCGTCGTTCCGCCGGATGATCATCACGTACCGCAACGGCGCGCCGGTCCATCTCGGCGACGTCGGCCAGGTGCTCGACGACATCCAGAACAACAAGTCGATCGCGTGGTTCCGCGGCGAGCGCGGCGTCATTCTCGCGATTCAGCGGCAGCCGGGGACGAACACGGTCGCCGTCGCGGACGCCGTGAAGGCGACGATGTCGCAGCTGCAGAAGCAGATCCCCGCCAGCGTCAACATGACGCTGATGTACGATCGCTCGGCGACGATTCGCGAGTCGGTCTCGGACGTGAAGTTCACGCTCGTGTTGACGCTGTTCCTCGTCATCGCCGTGATCTTCCTGTTCCTGAGGAACGTATCGGCGACGGTGATTCCGAGCCTCGCGCTACCGATCTCGGTGATCGGTACGTTCGCGATCATGTACCTGCTCGATTACAGTCTCGACAACTTGTCGTTGATGGCGCTGACCCTCGCCGTCGGCTTCGTCGTCGACGACGCGATCGTCATGCTCGAGAACATCGTCCGTCACATGGAGATGGGAAAGCCGCCGATGAAAGCGGCGGTGGACGGCGCGGCGGAGGTCGGGTTCACGATCCTTTCGATGACCGTGTCGCTGACCGCCGTGTTCATCCCGATTCTGTTCCTCGGCGGAATCGTCGGACGGTTGTTCCACGAGTTCGCGGTGACGATCGCGGTGTCGATTCTGGTGTCGGGCTTCGTCTCGCTGACGCTGACGCCGATGCTCTCGAGCCGCTTCCTGCGGCCGCACGAGCACGACGAAAAGCACAACCGCGCGTATCAGGTCACTGAAGCCGGCTACGACTGGCTGCTCGCGCGGTACAAGGGCAGCCTCGAATGGGTGATGAACCACCGTCCGCTGACCATGGTGTTCTCGGCCTTGATTCTCGCGGGAACGGTCGGGCTGTTCATGATCATTCCGAAGGGCTTCATCCCGAGCCAGGATACAGGACAGCTCTTCGTCACGACGGAAGCGGCGCAGGGAACGTCGTTCGACGAGATGGTTCGCAAGCAGCAACAGGTGAACGTCGTTCTCAACGCCGACACGAACATCGCGGGGTTCTACTCGGCGATCGGCGGAAGCTCGACGGTGGCGGGCACGAACCAAGGCCGGCTCCTCATCGGTCTCAAGCCGCGCGACGAGCGCGTCAACGTCGATGACATGATCAAAGAGCTCCGGCCGAAGCTCGCGAAGATCACGGGCATGGTCGTGTACATGCAGAATCCGCCGCCGATTCAGATCGGCGGACGCGTGTCGAAGAGCTTGTATCAGTTCACGATGCAGAGCTCCGACATCAACACGTTGTATCCGGCGGCGGACGAGCTCGTGAATCAGGCGAGAAAGTCGCCGCTGCTGCAAGACGTCGCGACGGACCTCATGCTGGGCAATCCGCAAGCGAGCGTCTCGATCGACCGCGAGCGCGCGGCGTCGCTCGGCGTGACGGCGGCGCAGATCGAGGAAGCGTTGTACGACGCGTACGGATCGCGACAGGTGTCGACGATCTATACGCCGAACGACGAGTACTGGGTCGTGATGGAGCTCTTGCCCGAGTACCAGCTCGACCTCGGCGCGATGAGCTTGTTGTTCATTCGCTCGAAGTCCGGCACGCTCGTTCCGCTGAGCGCCGTTGCGTCGATCACGCAGTCGGCGGGCGCGCTGAGCGTGAACCACTCCGGCCAGCTGCCGTCGGTGACGCTTTCGTTCAACCTGCGCCCAGGCGTGTCACTCGGTGAAGCGACGACCGAGGTTCAGAAGATTGCAAACAAAGTTCTGCCATCGTCGGTGACCACCGGCTTCTCCGGTACGGCGCAGGCGTTCCAGTCGACGCAGGCGGGAATGCTCGCGCTCCTCGGCATCGCGATCTTCGTCATCTACGTCGTGCTCGGCGTGTTGTACGAGAGCTTCATACACCCGATCACGATTCTTTCAGGGCTGCCGTTCGCGGCGTTCGGCGCGTTGCTCACGCTGTTGATCTTCAAGATCGACTTGAGCGTGTACGCATTCGTCGGAATCATTCTGCTCGTCGGTCTCGTGAAGAAGAACGCGATCATGATGATCGACTTCGCGCTCGAGGCGGAACGGAGTGAAGGGCGAACACCGGCGGACGCGATCGTGCACTCGTGTCTCATTCGCTTCCGCCCGATCATGATGACGACGATGGCGGCGTTGATGGGAACGTTGCCGATCGCGATTTCAACCGGAGCAGGCTCCGAGTCTCGGAGACCACTCGGTGTTGCCGTCGTCGGCGGATTGGCGTTCTCGCAGTTGATCACGCTGTACGTCACGCCGGTGGTCTATACGTATATGGATACGTTCAGCCATCGCGCGGGTGCGTATTTGGCGAAGTTTGGCCGGAAGAAGCGAGAGCACGAGGTCGGTGTTCCGGTACCGGCGGGCGGCCTCGCCGCGCTGGACACGCGAGTCGTCGCGAAGTCGAGCGGGGACGCGGCGGATTGACGGGTGTCAGCCGGACAGTACGAACGTCTAAAGCCCGTCGATGTATTTGACGGGCTTTAGCGTACCACTCGCCGCGGCTTCGGAATGACCGCAGAGGCTAACGTCTCATCTCCGCGTCGAGCTCGCGCATCGCGGCTTCGTAGTACGGATCGGGCGCCGGCAGGTCGCGAATCGGTCGCGCGACAGGCTTGGGAGAGCCGAACAAGCGTCGCGCCAGCATGAAGGCGCCGTATCCGATAAAGCCAATGACCGCGAGCCTGAGCACAAGCACCGCGATGCCGAACAGGCTGCCGAGTATGCCCAGCGTGAGCCCGACGGCGATCATTCCGAGGGGAATGGCGATCGCAAGGGCGAGAATGACTTTCGCGAGCGTCCAAAGAGTTCGCATCGATCCTCCGTTGATTCAAGCTTGAGGGGCGCTCAACGAGCGTCCACTTAGCCCAACGAGGGATTGCTCTTCGCGGTTCCAACTACGTCCACGGTTCGCCGTAGGCTGAGAAATCATGGCAACAGCAAAGCTGTTCACGCCTCTCCGAGCCGGTAACCTCGAGCTCGCGAATCGCATCGTCATCGCGCCGATGTGCCAGTACTCGGCCGTCGACGGCTGCATGAGCGACTGGCATCTCATTCACCTCGGTTCGCTCTCACTCTCAGCGGCGGCGCTGCTGACCATCGAAGCGACGGCGGTGCTTCCTGAGGGGCGCATCACCTACGCGGATGTCGGGCTCTGGTCTGACGAGACAGAGGAAGCGATCCGGCGCGTAATCGAAAGCGTGCGCCGGTGGTCGTCGATGCCCATCGCAATTCAGCTTGCACATGCTGGACGAAAAGCGTCGAGCGAGGTGCCGTGGAAGAAAGGGCATCACCTCGCGCCCGACGATCCGCACGGATGGCAGACCGTATCCGCCTCCGCCATTCCGTACGCCGACGGATGGTGGGCACCGACCGCACTCGACGCCGCCGGCCTCGCCCATGTGCGCGACGCGTTCGCGACCTCGGCGCGCCGAGCGGCGCGGCTCGGACTCGATGCCGTACAGATTCACGGCGCGCACGGCTATCTACTGCATCAGTTCCTTTCGCCGCTCTCCAATCATCGCGATGACGAGTACGGAGGCAGTCTCGAGAATCGAATGCGTTTCCCGCTCGAGGTCTTCGATGCTGTTCGCGCCGCATTTCCGGTCGAGCGGCCAGTGACGATGCGCGTTTCCGGAACCGATTGGGCGGAGGGCGGATGGGACATCGACCAGACGATCGCATTCTGTCGTGCGCTGGAGGAACGCGGCTGCACGGCGGTGCATGTCTCGAGCGGCGGCCTCACGCCGCATCAACGAATTCCGGTCGGTCCGAGCTATCAGGTGCCGCTCGCGCGCGCGGTGAAGCACGCGACGTCGATGCCGGTGGTAGCGGTGGGCCTCATCACCGAATTCGAGCAGGCCGAGGCGATCGTGAGCACCGGCGATGCCGATTTCATCGCGCTCGCGCGAGCGATTCTCTACGACCCGCGATGGCCATGGCATGCCGCGGCGCATTTCGGAGCGCACGTGCGGGTGCCGAGTCAGTATCTACGCTCGCAGCCGAGGCAGTATCGCGATCTGTTCGCGACGGGCGAGTAATCGCGGTCGCCCCGTCACGAACCCGAAGTCGGCCACGGCGAAATGAAGTCGAACCGGTATACCGATGCGATTCGACGAAAATCATTGAGATTGCTCGTCACGAGGACGACACCGGCTTCGCGGCAGGACATCGCCAATAGCGTGTCGTTCACGAAGCTCCGTGTGAGGGAGCGCCAATCTTTCGGGTTCACGAGCTCCGCGAGAACACGGCCGGACTGCTTCCAAGCCCGATAGCTCGGTGCGAAGACGCGGTCACGTCGCTCGAAGGGCGCGATGACTCTGCTTTCGAGCGCGAATGCGGCTTCGCCCCGGACACCAGCGCGAAGCTCCTGAGCCACCACCGCACTGAGGTGGACGAACGGGGCAAAGGTCGCGACAAACGCGTTGAGCGCAGCCTTACCGGTCTCGGTTCGAAGTGCGTCGATATAGAGATTGGTATCGATCGCGAATTGTCTAGCCACGACGCTTGCGAGACGAAGAAGGCGGATCGGGAAACGCGTCGTCGATGTCCGTGCCGAACGCCGCATCAAGGCCGTCGATCAGCTCACGGCGAAACAGGACCATGTCGAGCGCCTCTTCGATCGTCGCCGTGGCCGTCTTCGTTCCGAGAATCCGCTGTGCCCTCGAAATCTTTTCCCGGGACAACCGATAGCTCATCGCGACTTTGGGCTCGCTTACTTTCGAAGCAGTCTTCTCCGAAGATTTTTTCTTCATTAGCCCCTGATGTATATACTGTATACAACTCAATATATACAACGAGATTCGTGTGCCGCTAGCCCGATTCCTCCGCGGGAAGGAACGCTCGCACCGCGTCGATCGTGTCTGCTTCACCCGCGCTCTTGTCGGGCCGATAGCCTTTGACGCGCGCGAACCGAAGCGCGACGCCGCCGGGATATTGCGAGCTGCGCTGCACCTCGTTGAACGCGATCTCGACGACGACCTCGGGACGCACGTGGACGATGTGGCCATCTCGATGGGTTTCTCGCGCGAGAAACTCCGTTGTCTGCCATCTCAGGATCTCGTCGGTCATGCCTTTGAAAGTCTTGCCGAGCATGATGAAGCCGCCGGTCTCCGGATCGCGGGCTCCGAGATGGATGTTGCTGAGCCATCCCTTGCGGCGGCCGGATCCCCATTCGACGGCGAGAACGACGAGGTCGAGCGAGCGCGCGGTCTTCACTTTGATCCACGCTGAGCCGCGACGTCCCGCGGCGTACGGTGCGCCGAGCGACTTGACCATCGCACCTTCGTGGCCGCGCTCGAGGGCGTTGGCTTGAAAGCGTTCGGCTTCAGCGACATCGCCGGTGGCCGTGCGCGGAACGCGGAGGGCCGACGGAACGATGCGATCGAGACGCTCGAGTCGTTCCGAGAGCGGAAGGTCGATCAGGCTCTCGCCGTCGAGATATAAGATGTCGAATAGGAACGGCGTGAGCGGCAGCTCGGCGCGAAGGGTCTCGATGTCGAGCCGTCTGCCGAAGCGGCGCATCGTATCCTGAAACGAGCGCGGGCGGCCGTTCGACATCAACGAAAGCACCTCACCATCGAGAATCAGCTCATGTGCCGGCAGCGCGCGCACGGCATCGACTACCTCCGGGACGCGATCGGTGACGTCGTTGAGGTTCCGAGTGTAGACCGCGACGCGGTCGTCCTGGCGATGCACCTGAATTCGCGCACCGTCGAGCTTCCACTCGATGCTCATCGGCACGGACTCTGTCGCGAGCGCGTCGGCGACCGTCTCCGCAGAATCAGCGAGCATCGGTTGCACGGGACGAAACAGCTCGATGCCGTACGCAGCGAGAGCTGACTCGCCATCGGGGCCGAGCACGGCCGAGGCGACGACGGCGATGTCGCCGGCCATCATCGCCGCGCGACGAACGCGAGCCGATGGAATCCCGGCGGCGGATCCGATGGCTTCGATGAGCACTCCCTCGAGCGCGCCCTGCCGAATTTCGCCGACGATCAAACCGCCGAGGAAGCGCTGCTCATCGGCGGTCGCGCGCGCGAACAGGTCGCTGACGAGCCTCGCCTTCTCGGCCGCCGAGCGTTTCCCTTTTGTCGACTTGATTCGATCGAAGATTCCGTCGACGTCGCGCAATTCGAGCGTCGGCTCGAGGGCAGATGCGTTCTCGCGCGAGTCCGAGATTGTCGCCCAACCGACTCCGAGTTTCCCCTGTCGTGGAAGGCCGATCAGAAAGCCGATGGCGATCGCGATTTCGTCGATGTCCAAACGCTTCAACAGCGCGGCGAGCTTCGAGGTCTTCTCGAGACGGCTCGATGTCGACGCGCTGGCGGCCGAGGTTTGAACGAGTTCGTCGAGCTTCATGAGAATTCAGACAACTGCGGTGAACGGCCATGCCGCGCGATAGCTAGCGATCAAGAATCTGCCCGCGCCGAATCACGAACGCGATCTGGCGCGTGTGCCGGATGTCGGCCAACGGATCCGCGCTCAGCACGAGCAAATCCGCCGTCTTACCGACTTCGACGGCTCCATGCGTCGCTGAAATGCCGAGTACCGCGGCGTTCGTCCTTGTTGCGGCAGTCAGTGCTTCCATCGGCGAAAGGCCCGCGCGCACGAGCATCTCGAGTTCGGTATGAATATTCGGCAGAACGCCATCGGTGTCGTCACACATCGAATCCGTTCCCGCAGCGATGATGACGCCCGCCGCGTGTGCAGCCGAGTCTCTCCTTCCAGGTTGCCGCCCGCTGCACTTCGAACGGGACGAGCATCGCGTGTGATACAACCTCCACGCCAGCGTCGACGATGTCGCTGGGCTTCGCGGGAAATGTCGCGAGGTGCGCCCAGACGCGAAGACCTTGTCGCTTTGCCTCGGTCGCTGCGCGTTTGGCGAGCGCCGGTCCGAGATCCGCATACATCTTGATCGCGGCGGCGCCGGAGCCTTTCGCCTCGGCGACGACTTGTCGGAGGTCGGTTGTGTCGGTCAATGCGCGCGCCCACGGAGCGTTGCCGGGCTTCATGCCTGCGGCGCTCGCGAGCACGCGAGGATCGGTAAAGAAATCAGGACCCGCCATGATCGCCGAATAGCGAATCTCCGGCGATTCGATGTCGCCAGCAGCTGCGGCTCGAGCGAGGTCGGCAAGCGCCCGTGCGTCGCCGCCCATGTCGCGAACGGCGACGACTCCGCCCCGGAGTGTGCGCCTGAGCCGCGCCTCGACGACGCTTCGCCGGTCACCGCGGCTGGGCTCAGTCGCGTTGTGAACGTGCGCGTCGATCAATCCGGGCAAAACAAACTGACCGGTGAGATCGCGAACCATCGCATCGGCTGGTGCGGCCTGCGCTCCGTCGCGATACATCGCGGCGATCTTTCCGTCGCGCAGGACGAGAGTCATTCCGGCGCGCGGCGGACCGCCGGTCATATCGACGACGGTCGCGTGCGTCAGCACAACCGGAGTGGTCCTATGCGGGGCCAGCGCTTGCGCGCCGAGCGCGAACGGGAAAGTCGCGACGAGCCGGAAAATGTTCACGGACATTTAGCAAATGTTTGACGAATCGTTTGGACCGAGAGCGACCCAGGAATACTGGATCGGGGATCGCCTCCCGATAAGGAGCGCGGTACACTATCTCGATTCCTCCGAGCCTTTCAATGAACCGACGCGAAGTCGTCGCCGCCCTACTGTCGGCCGCGGCGCTCCCACTGATCCCAGGCTGCATGCAGAACACTGATCACGCCGCGTCACCGGCATCGACCGGAGACGCCGAGGCGCTCAAGACACTCGGCGACGTCGGCGAGAATCTGCTCAAGTTGTTTCCAGAAGGCGCAACACAACTCGGTCTCGATACCGGCGCGCGCGCAGCGCTTCGGTCCGAGCTACAGGATCGCTCCGCGAATGGTCGCCAGCACATCGCGGACACGGTGAGAGCCGATCTCGCGCGCGTCAATAACATCGATACATCGAAGCTGAGCCACGCGACGCGAACGAGCGTCGACGTCGTGAAGAGCGCGTATGCGACCGCGCTCGAAGGTTTCGCGCTTCCGTATGGAGATACGACCGTCGGCAATTGGCGGAACACGCCGTACACCGTCATTCAGAACGTCGGCGCGTATCTCGACGTTCCGAAGGGTCTCGACGCCGATCACCGAATCGACAACGCAGCGGACGCCGAGGCGTACCTCGTGCGGCTCGAGTCGTATCCGAGGCAGTTGGACGGCGAGACCGAACGAATGAAGACTGCGCGCGGGCTGGGGCTGGTGCCGCCGTCGTTTCTGCTCGACAGAGCGCTCGATCAGATCCGCGTGTCCGTCGGGAGCGCGCGCCGAGGCGGCTCGCTGGTCGAGTCGATCGAACGCCGGACGAAGTCGATTCCCGGAAATTGGGCGGAACGGGCGCGGAAGGTCACAACGCAGCAGGTCGCGCCCGCGCTCGATCGCCAAATCGCCGAGCTCGAGGCCGAGCGTGCGGTGGCCAAAGACGACGCCGGGATGTGGGCGCGGCCGCGAGGCGATGAGTTCTACCGCTGGGCACTGCACGCGTCGACAACAACCACGAAGTCACCGGAGGAGATTCACGAAACCGGAAAGCGAGAGCTCGACGAGCTCCACGCTCGCATGGACGAGATTCTCAAGAAGCTCGGTTATACGAGCGGCACGGTCGGTGAGCGAATGAAGGCGCTGGCGCAGGATCCGAAATACCAGTTTCCTGACAACGACGCGGGCCGCGCGCAAATCATGGACTTCGTGCACGGGCGGCTCGACTGGGTCCGCTCGCAGGTGCCGCGCATGTTCAACACGGTCGTCAACCCGAACATGGAAGTGAAACGCCTGCCGCCAGAGGAGGAGCCCGGCGCGCCGGCTGCATACGGCGGAGCGGGCTCGATCGACGGCAAGGTTCCGGGACGGTTTTGGATCAATCTCCGGACGACGAGCCTTCACAGCAAATACAGTCTTTCGGATTTAGCGTTTCATGAAGCGATTCCGGGGCACATCTGGCAGGGCGAGTACACGCACAACATGCCGATCGTTCGCCAAATGCTCGCGTTCAACGCGTATTCGGAAGGATGGGCGCTTTACGCGGAGCAGCTCGCCGACGAGTTCGGCGCCTACGACCATGACCTTGTCGGCCGGCTCGGATACCTGCAGTCGCTTGCCTTCCGCGCCTGTAGGCTCGTGGTCGACACAGGCATTCATGCCAAGCAGTGGACGCGCGATCAGGGCGTGAAGTTCTTCGTCGACGTGAACGGATCGAATCCGCTGGAGGTTGCGAGCGAGGTCGATCGGTATTGCTCGTGGCCCGGCCAAGCGTGCGGGTACAAAGTCGGCCACACTGAGATCCTTCACCAGCGCGACGTCGCGAAGAAGGCGCTCGCGGCGAAATACGACATCAAGGCGTTCAACGACACGGTGGTGCTCGGCGGCAACGTTCCGCTCGATGTGCTCGCGTCGAATGTCGACGAGTATGTACGAACCGCGGTGTAGCCGGAGCCGCGACGGCGACGCGATGCGGTTGATCCGGGATCAGCTCTTCGCCGCGACGACGATCGGCGCCGACCACTTGAACGTCCCCCATGCGAGCTCGATCACGCCATGATGTTCGTCGCTGGGAGAAATTGAAATCGTGAACTTCTCGGTCGCGGGAGCCGCCTCCGATTTCATGTCCAATCGTCCGAGATTCTTCGTGTAGTCGTAGCTCGTCCCCCACTGACCGGTCTCCCTGTTCACGATCAGCTCGACGCCCTTCTCCGTCGGTTTTGTCCAGAGGGTGTACTTCCCCGCGGGAACGTGCAGATCTCCGATCGTAATGTCCGACGACGTCTCGAATTGCGTCGCCGCGTTGGCGCCGGTGCGCCAGACTTCGTTGTACGGCACGACGTTGCCGAGTATCTGCCGGCCCCGCACGAGCGGGCGTCCGTAGTCGACGCTGAACGTCGTCTTGCCGATCGTTGCCCGAGCCGTGTCTCGGATACTGAGCTGCTTTGCGCCACCCGTGTTGGCTTCGTTCGCGGCAAACTGCGTCCCCACCCCACGGATGTCGGGCGTCTGCGCGACGCGTTCGACGTCGACGAGATACGTGGTTCGCGCGCCCGAATATTTGACGAGACGATTCGCCGAATCGACGTTCGCTTCTCCGATGCCCGCCAGCCAATCGTGCCAGATCTCGGCTTTGCCGTTCGGCAGCTTATGGATCGTGCCGCCGTGCAGCGAGAAGCCGTCGAACTCGCGATCGATATAGAATTGTTTAAACCGAACCGTGTCGCCCGCCGGATGCGTCGCCGCGATGCGGTCGAGGCCCGCCTGAAAGAAGAGATCGTAAAGGCTGTACATCTGCGGCACGTGGGCCATCGCGATCGTGCCGCCGGTTCGGAATTTCCGCTCGACCTTTCCGGACTTGTCGGTCTTCGTGACGGTGATCGTGTTGTCGCTCACATCGGCAACCACATGACGGTCGCGCTGATTCTCCGGCTCGCTCGGCGTGTGGATGTCCATCACGATCCGCTTGATGCCGCCGTCCGGGCGTACCGTGATCTCGGTGTGCCGCTGACGTACTCGCGGAAAGCGATCGACTTCGTCGCTCATGAGCGAGTTGCCGCGACGCGTGACGCGTTCGACGGCAATCGTATCGTTGCCGAGCCGAGTGATGAATCCGTATTGCTCGGGCGGTGTTGTCGGGCTACAAGCCGCGAGCGCGAAGAGGATGAGCGAGAGTCGCTTCATGCGTGAAGCTACTCGACGACCCGCGGGTCGCGGCCGTTCAAACGCAGGATTGACGAATCGCGAACACGCGCTGAACGCAAAGCAACTCTACACGTGACGGATTGATAACTGTTTCCGCGCCGAGTATGATCGCGATCGACGCTTACCGAGACCGGGGAGGTTGATGATGCCGCGCGCTGCATCGAAGGGTCCGTGGCTGGCGATGACGCTGGCGATCGCGGCATGCGGCGGGAGCACCACCGCGAGCTCACCGGTTCTGACGTCGCTCGCCGTGACGTTGGCTCCCTCGACCATTCAGGTTGGACAAGCCGCGACGGCATCGGCGGTGGGGCACGATCAATTCGGCGGCGCGATCGCGGTCAGCTCGATCAACTGGACCTCGTCGGCGCCTGGCGTGGCAATGGTGAACGGTGCGGGCATCGTGCATGGAATTGCTGCCGGGCAGGCGACCATCAGCGCGAGTGTCGGAGCGGTGAGCACCGGGGCGACGCTCACGGTAACGCCGCCCAGTGCGTCGATCGCCAGCCGCGCGCTGCCCGCGAGGGTCAGCGGCATCCGACCTCGTTTCCGGCGCGCCCTCGCTATTCCTGTCTCAACGCGACGTTCGGATCCATTCCAGCCGCACGCCGCGCCGGAATCCAGCAGGCTGCCACCGCGATGGCCAAGAACAAAAGGACCATCACCGCGAAGGTGATCGGGTCGGTCGGCTTCACGTTGACGAGCATGCTCGACATCACTCGTGTCGTCAGGATCGCGATCACGAGACCGATGCCAATGCCTATCACGCTCATCCGAAGGCCCTGACCGATCACGAGGCCGAAGATGCTCGAGCTCTCGGCGCCGAACGCCATGCGGATGCCGATCTCCGAGGTGCGCTGACGAACGGTGCTCGACAGTACGCCGTAGAGGCCGACAGCGGCGAGCAGCGCCGCGATCGATGCAAAGATGCTAATGAGCACGAGCGCGAAGCGTGTCGCCGAGCGGGCTTTGTTCACATTGTCGTTCAGCGGATGGAGATCGGTGACGATGAACTGAGGATTGATCGACGCGATCGCCGCGCGAATGGCTTTGCCGAGCGTCGCTTCGTCACCCGACGTACGCACGAGGTAGCGTCCGCCCGGGAATGGGCCGGCGGGAAAGAAGATCAACTCTTTCTCATCGCCATAGAGCGTGAGGTGGCGATTGTGGTGCACGACGCCGATGATCGTGTACGGCTCCGGCTGATCGGTGCGAAGCCGCGCGTAGATCGTCTTGCCGAGCGGTGACTCGTTCGGATAGGCGAGCTTCGCGGTCTCGTCGTCGATCACGATCGCCTTCGTGTTCTGATCGTCGTTTTCTGCTTGGGTGAACAGTCGTCCCGCCACGAGCTTCACACGCATCGCGTCGAAGTAGCTCGGCGGAACCTGCATGAATCCGCCTTGGCGGAATCGCGTCGGATCATTCATCGCCTCCTGCGTGCCCCAACGCCCGCTCGGATCAGTGCCGTCGAACGGCACCGAGTTGGTGGTCGAGACGGTCGTGACTCCAGGAATCGCGCCGAGCTTGTCGCGAACCTGACCGATGATCGCGCGTGCTTCATCGGGACCGCGGAATCGAAGATTGGTCAGACCGAAGGTCATCACGCCGTTGGGGTCGAAGCCGGGCTCCGTTCGCATCAGCGAGACGAAGCTCCGGACCATCAATCCTGATCCGATCAAGAGCACGAACGAGAGCGCGACTTCCGCGACGATCACCGCGTTGCGAAGACGCGCTGCGCCGCTGAGGGTTGGCGCCCGTCCCGTGGCGCGCAACACCTGCGCGAGGTCGGGACGCGATGCGCGCAGCGACGGAACGAGTCCAAAGACGACGACGGCCGCCATGCTTATGAGAACTGCGAAGCCGAGCACCATCGGATCGAGCGAGACGTCGGCGAGCCGCGGCAGATTCGCCGGCGCGAGCTGGAGCAGCAGGACGATGCCGAGCTTGGCCAACGCGACGCCGAGTATCGCGGCGATGCCGGCAAGGACGAGGCTTTCGGCGAGGAGCTGGCGGACGATCGCGAACGGCGATCCGCCCATGGCGGCGCGCACCGCGAGCTCGCGTTCTCGCTGCGACGCACGAACGAGCAGCAAGTTGGCGACGTTCGCGCAGGAGATGAGGAGGACGAGAATCACCGCCCCCATGAGCGAGAGGATAGACGTGCGCACGGCGGCAACGACGTACGGCTTCATCGGCTCGACGCGATACGTGACGCCGGCGGTTTTATCGGTCGGGAATCGAGCCTGCAGGTCGCTGGTAACGCGCGCCGCCTCGCCGCGCGCCGCGGTGAACGAGGATCCCGGCGCAAGACGTCCGATGAGCCGATATGCGACGTTGATGCGCGAGCCCGTCTCGAAGTTCACGCGGAGCGCGGTCCAGACATCGGGATGACGCTCGACCTGCATGCTGACCGGGAAGATCAGCTCTGCGCGCGGCGATGCAATTCCGACGACTTGGATCGGTCCGCCGACGGTGATCGTCTTGCCGACGATGGACGGATCGCCGCCGAACGCGCGCTGCCAGAAATCGTAGCTGATGATTCCCATCGTCGGGAGCCGCGGCGGCGGAGGCGCGTTTGGATCCGGCGCCTGGCCTGGCGGCGGCAGTGGGACGACGGGGTTTGGTGTCCCGTCGTCGTCGGTGAAGTCGCGCCCCTGGGCGACCGGCACTTCGAGAAGCTTGAAGATGTTTGGCGTCGCGCCGGCAACGCTGATGAGCTGCGCGTTGCCGTCCTTGTCGGTGTACGGGACGTTCCGGCCGGTCTGGAGGGCGGCGATGCTCTCGAACGACGGCAGGCCCGCGCGAATGTCGGGCACATCGCCCGGGCCGATCGGAAAGTCGACGACGTTTCGGGCGCGAAGGTCCTGCGTGATGAACGCGAGGCGGTCGGCGTCGCCGTAGGGGAGTGGCCGCAGGAGAACGGCGTTCACGACGCTGAAGATCGCGGTGCTCGCGCCGATGCCGAGTGCGAGGGTGATGATCGCGGTGAGCGAGAACGCGGGATTCTTCCGCAGTGTTCTGGCGCCGAGTGCGAGGTCTCGAGAGAGGGTCGGCATCGGTGGGCGATTGTGAGGGATGGACGCCGTGTCTACGCTACGGTCCGGAATTGGTTGCAGCCAGAGCTTTGGGGTAAGAGGGCCGGGCCTGACCGCCGTCGGCTTGACTCATGAAGCGCCGCCGTGGAGAATGACCTCCATGCCTTTCAAACAGCTCGCACTCGGTGCGATCGCGGCGCTCATCATCGCCGCGCCTCTGAGCGCTCAAGCTCGCGGACGCGGAGCTCCCCCCCCAAAGAGTCCGGCGAAGCCAAGCTTGCCGCTTACCGACCCGTCGAATCCATTCTGGAAAACGAAAGCGCCCGAGAAGTTCACCGCGGATGTGCAAACGTCCCGCGGGACCATCACGATGGAGCTCACGCGCGCCTGGGCTCCGCACGGCGTCGATCACTTCTACAACCTGGCGCGTGCGGGCTACTTCGACGACTCGCGCTTCTTTCGCGTCATCTACGGGTTCATCGCGCAATTCGGGATCTCGAAAGATCCCGCTGCCGCGAATCTTTGGGGGAGCCGCACGATCCCCGCCGATACGCTCGTCGAACACAACACACGCGGAACGATCGCGTACGCGCAGTTCAAGCCGACGGATCGCACGACGAACGTCTTCATCAACCTTCGCGACAACCCGAATCTCGATTCGCTCAAGTTCGTACCAATCGGCCGGGTGACGGCGGGAATGGACGTGGCGGACAGCTTGTTCGCGATGTACGGCGAGCTTCCGTCGTCGGATCCGCCATTAGGAGATCCTAAACGTCTCTATAGCGAGACGAACAAATATCTCGACGTGAAGTATCCGAAACTCGACAAGATCATCAAGATCACGGTCCGCGCGGATGCGGTGACGCCGCCGCCGTCCTCGGAGCGTTAGCGCCCGATCGCGACGGGTGGGCGGGCGCGCGAACGAAGCGGACGACCCGGCCCACTTGCTCACTTTCACAAACAGGGGCGTATAAACTCGACGATCTTGTCTTGCTCGCGGCCGACGCTGGTCTCGACATCGTTCGACAGGGATGCTTCGGGAGCGGTTTGTCGCCTTCGTGTTTGTAAGAACGGGCTAAGAAGTCGGCGAGCGACGGCACTTCGGCTGAGACGGGCGGTAATACGAGTTCCGCTGTCAAACGAAAGAGGGGCCTCGATCCTTCTCGAGTCCGCCTGGGCGAAAGAGGCGCACGGTCTTTCAGGGTGGTGCGGTATGCGCGCTGTTCGGTGCGATGTGTGTGGGGCGAAAGCCATGATCGCCGCGGCGAAGTGTCCGTCGTGCGGTCACCTGTTCGAGCTACGCGATGGATTCGGGGAGCTGCTTCCGCTCTCGTACTGCTCGAGTTGCGCGTCGTACTATCCCGAGACCGCGGGCTCGTGCCGCTGGTGTGGGACGCAGCCTGACCGTCCACCGATCGACGGAAAAATCTGGCGCGGGATCGGAATTGGAGCGGCGGCAATCGTCGGCGGAGTCTTTCTGATTCAGAACGCGGCGTCGAAAGGTGCGCCGCCGCCTCGGCCGAAAGCCGCGGCCGTCGAGGCTCAGTCTCCGCCGACCGCTCCGCTCGACACCGACGTCGCGATGGCGAGAGCGGTGGCCGCTGCCAATGACAGTCTCGCATCGCGGACGCCCGTCGACAGCGGGACGGCGTCTCCGGTCGTCGCGGTGGAACCTGATCCGGCGAAAAACGAGGCGGCGCCCGCGAATTCGCCGTCGATGAACGCCGCGGCTGCGAAGCCGGCGACGACTGTGGCGACGACGGGAAATCCGCCGTCGGCATCCGCGTCGAAACGGCCAGTATCGCACTGGGTTCGATCGGTGTCGCGTCACTGGGTCGTCGTGCGTTCGGGCGCCAGCAAGGAGTCGCGCATCGTCGCGTCGATCGGCCCCAACTCGCGGGTCGAGCTTGGCGAGTCGCGCGGCGACTGGCGCCGCGTTCGTGCGAAGGGCATCAAGGGGTGGGTCGAACCCCGAACCTCGTTCGAGGTCGTCGCGAGTCGCTAGGGTGCGTTCGCCGACTGGCGCGGTAGCGCGGTCGTTGAATTCGTGTATCATGGCCGAATGCATCGATTCCGGATCCTGGCAGTCGCGGCGACGGCAGCCGCCGTCGCGTGCGGAGGCGCCAGCGATGGCACAGCCGCGATAACCGGCCGATCAACGACCGTCGACCACATCGCGATGGGCGCTCCAACGGCGACGGTCAACGTCGGCGCTCAAACGACGTTGACGGCAACCGCTATCGGGGCCGACGGACAATCGGTCGCCACGAACATCGTGTGGTCGAGCGCGTCACCGTCGATCGCGACAGTCACACAAGCGGGCGTCGTCACCGGTGTTGCGCCAGGCGTGGCGAGCATCGCGGCGTCTGCCGGCGGCAAGAGTGCGCAAACAGCGGTCACGGTGGTGCCGAGCGGCATCGCATCGAGCGGAGCCTACACCGACGTCACGATTGCGCCGACCGGATGGACGACGTGTGGACGCACCACGACGAACAGCGTCCGATGCTGGGGAATGAACACCGTCGGGCAACTCGGTGACGGCACGACAGCGGATCGCAGCACGCCGGTGCAAGTGGCGACAAGCATTGCATTCGCGCAGATCGCGTCGGGTGATGGTCAGTCGTGCGGCGTCACGGCGAGCGGGGACTTGTACTGTTGGGGAAATCTGAGCTTCGTCGCCGGAACGTTGGATCTGTCGCCGATGCCTCGTCAGTATTCGGGCAGCACGTCGTTCGTCGACGTCTCGATCGGCGCAAACAGCGCATGCGCACGCGCCCTCGGCGGCGCCGCCTATTGCTGGGGAGAGAATCAATTCGGCGGAGTCGGTGACGGCACCACGAGCAGTCGAACGACGCCGGTCGGTGTGGCCGGGCATTTCTCGTTTGCTCAGGTCGTTGTCGGCGGCGACTTCGCGTGTGGCCGAACGCTCGCGGGCGATGCGTATTGCTGGGGCAGAAACGATCTCGGTCAGCTCGGCACCGGCAACACGATCGATGAACCGGTACCGGTTTCGGTGAAAAGCGGCTTAGCGTTCGCGACGATCGGCGCGTCGACGACCTATGCATGCGGCCTGACGACCGACGGCGCGATCTACTGTTGGGGCGACAACCTCGGCGTCGTGCAGGGAACGGGGCCGGGTGGTCGATCGATGGTTCCGACCATCGTCGACAGCGATCAGAAGTTCACCGCACTTGCGACCGGCTTGTATCACGCATGCGCGCTGACGGCGCAGGGGTCCGCGTGGTGCTGGGGCAATAACAACCACGGCGAGCTTGGCGACAGCACGACGACGACTCGGCTCGCGCCTGTCGCTGTGAAGGGCGATTTAGTGTTCACTAAAATCGCTGCCGGGCAATGGTATAGTTGCGGTGTTACGGCCTCGGGGGCCGTCTACTGCTGGGGATATAACGGCTATGGCAACCTTGGCGACGGGACGATGGACAGTCGGATGACAGCAACGCTCGTGAGATGACGTCAGTCGCCACGAAATACATCGGGCTCGTCGTCGTGGCGCTCGCGCCGCTGCGCGCTCAAGCGCCACGACCGCTCATGCCGATCAACCTCACGAACTCCGCGGAGGCGGCGTGGTTGAAGAAGCCGGTGCTCGCGAGCCGCGTGTTGGACGACATGACACAGCCGTCGACGTGGAAATTTTCGGGCACCGGTCGCATTTCGTTTCCAACGAAGCCGTTGCACGAGGGGCTGCGGGGATTACGCGTCGACATGCAGATGTTCGTCGACAAACCGGCGCCGACGCGCAACGGACTCTCCTCGGTCACTCTACAGCGAGCGTTTGGCGGCGAAGATTGGACGCGCTACAATCGCCTGTCGCTGTGGATTCGTCCGGATGTCTCCGGGTTTCCGATGCTTCCGCTGCAGATCGTGTTGCACAACGATGGCGCCGAGAAGGTGCCAGATGTCTACAACCGCGAGGGAACTCACTATGTGACCCTCCCGAACAATGTGTGGACGCACGTCGTGTGGGAGATCGAGCCGCTCGCGCGCGATCGCGTGACGATGATCGAGATCGGATACTGGGTGAACAAGATGCTTGCCGCGCCGACGGATCATGTCGGCTTCGAAATCCTACAGGTCGAGCTGCAGAAGGTCGAACCGGACGTCTATGCGGGTTGGAATCTTGCGACGGGCAAGGTTGCCTTCAGCCATACGGGCTACCAATCACGATTCTCTAAATCTGCGATCACGAGCGACACCTCGGCGCGCGACTTCCAGCTCGTGAAGGTGCAAGACTCCGTTCCGGGCGACGTCGTGCTGCGGAAGTCCGCGCAGCTCGTCCATTCTCGGCTCGGCGACTTTCGGCAGATGGATTTCTCGGAAGTGAAAACGCCGGGCATTTACGCGATTCGCACCGGCAAGACAACGACGAAGCCGTTTCGAATCGGCGACGACGTATGGACGCGCACCATCTGGGAGACGCTCAACTTCTTCTACGGTGAACGATGCGGATTTGCGGTCCCGGGGTCGCACGGCGTCGATCATCTCGACTGGTTCGCGACGCACGGTGATCAGAAGATCGTCATGAGCGGCGGGTGGCACGACGCCGGCGACCTCTCGCAGGGTGCCATCAATACCGGCGAAGCGACGTACGCCATGTTTGCGCTCGCCGATCGCCTGCGTGAAGCCGGCGGCGATCCCAAGCTGATCGACCGGCTGATCGAGGAAGGGGAATGGGGACTCGCGTGGCTACTGCGCGTGCGGTTCGATGGCGGATATCGCATCGGATTCGCGAGCCACAATCTGTGGACGGACAACGTCGTCGGAGACGCGGACGACCGCACGCGGGAGGCGAAGAACAATCCAAACGCCAATTACATCGCGGCGGCCGCCGAGGCGATGGCGGCGCGCGTGCTGAAGAGTCGCGATCCTGCGCTCGCGGCGCGCGCGCTCGCGACGGCGGAAGACGACTGGAAGTACGCGATCGTCGGCGTCGAAGGGCCGTCCACGTGGAGCACACCGGCGTTCGCCGCGACACGCGTGGAGTTGGCGGGAATTGGCGCGACGGCGTCGATCGAGCTGTATCGGACGACGCAAAAGCAGATCTACGCCGACAAGGCCGCAGAGCTCGCGAAAATCATCGTCGCATCGCAGCAGAAGACTCCCGTCGGCAAGGAGTTTCCGCTATCAGGATTCTTTTACACCGGTCCGGACCGCGACACGATTTTCCACGAGTTCCACCGCGGCAACGATCAGGCGCCGATCGTCGCGCTGACGCAGCTCGTGGAGACGCTGCCGAAGCATCCCGATCGCGCGTCGTGGTCGTCGACGCTCTCGCTGTACGCCGACTATCAAAAGAAGATCGCGGCGACGACGGCGCCCTATGGAGTGTTGCCGGCGTACGTATACCGAATCACCGACGACGTGAAGGAAGTCCCCGATTCAGGCGCGCTCCACAACGCCACGCGAGAGGCGTATCGGGCGCAGGTGCAAGCCGGCATGCCGATGGGCGACGGGTGGTATCTGCGAAACTTCCCCGTGTGGTTCGCCCGCCGCGGCAACTACGGCGTCCTCCTCTCGCAAACGAAAGCGTTGTCCGCGAGCGGACGTCTGCGCGGCGACAGCGCTGCGCTCGACCTTGCCGAGCGGCAAGCGGAGTGGATCGTTGGACGAAATCCGTTTGCGCAGAGCACGATGTACGGCGAGGGTTACGATTGGGCGCAGCAGTACAGTGTGTCGTCGGGCGACTTCGTCGGCTCGCTTCCAGTTGGAATGCAGAGTCGCGGCACGACGGACCTTCCGTATTGGCCGTCCCAGAACATGTACGTATATAAGGAAGTGTGGGTCCACCCCGCCGCGCGCTGGCTCTGGCTCATGGCGGACCTGATTCGGTAAAGTCTCTGGTCGTCGAACTACCTTGGGCGGAACACGGATCGCTCGCTCCCCTCGAGATGAGCCGTCAAAGATTCCTATTTGCCGCCGGGCTTCAATACTCGGACCGACTTCACGTAGTCGCCGAGCTGGATGTTGTCGACGACGTCCATCCCCGCGACGATTTGGCCAAGGGCGGAGAAGTCGCCTTCGTTATGCGGCTGCGGAGTTTGCGCGAACGTGTAGTCCGCCGGACCGGTGTCATACGCGGCGCCTGGTCCGCGCCCTCGGAAGCGGGACGAGTTTCCGATGTTCGTGCCCCAGCTCAGATTGCCCCGCACGAGTCGTCCGCGACTGATCTCGTCGCGCTGCAACGGCTCGTTGATCAACACCGACGCTTGTTGCGCGACGAAATCCGGAACGACGCGCTCGAAGCGAATGTGCTTCATCGCTCCTTTCGCGATGAGCGACAGCAGGTAGTCCGAGGCGAGCGGCGTATCCAGCGTGTTGAGGTCTGTGTCGACATTGCCGCGCGTCGTCTCCCAGCGAAGCCGCGGCGCTGCTCCTCCGTTGTAGGCGGGGACGATCAGCGTCTCCACGATCCGCTTGTAATCAGCCTCGGTGCGTGAGCTGCGAATCGGACGACCGGTTCCCCACGCCGCCCGGGTCTTCGGTCCAAACGCCCGGCCTGCAATCCCATACGCGACCTCACTCGGCGCAGTCGGGAAGCGCTTGAAGAACGCATCCGCAGCTCCGCCGACTCGTGCGTCGATGTCGGCGAGGGTCTCGATGCTCGCTTCCTGCGCCGCGCTCGAGCTGTCTTTGATCGCAACGGCGAATGCGTTGAGCAGAGTTGGAATGTCCGCTGCATCAGCCCACGCGGAGATCGAAGCGGCAGCCGCTGCTCTCACCGCGACATCTCTCGATGCGAAGGCTGCCGCGCGCGCTCGGCGGCGAATCGTCGGATTCTCGAGCGTGTCCGCGAGCTCGAGCCACGCGCGGTTCGCGATCGCGCGGATGTCGCGATCCGGATCGGATCGAAGAATCGCGAGACCGGGCCGTCCGCCGACTTTGAGCTTCGCGAGAACGCCTGCCGCGGCCAGACGCACCGTGAGCGATGTGTCCTTTGCGAGGGCATTGGCTGGCGCCACGACAGCAGGCAGCCAGACGTCGGCGAGCGCGGTGAGGGCCGCACCGCGAACCCAGGACGGATGCCCGAGCGTCGTCGCCTTCGTCAGCTCCGGAATTGCCGCGCGAGCTTTGTCACCGTGCGACGCGATTCCCTCGGCGGCGGCGACCGCGATCCACGGGTCGTCGTCCTCGAGAAAGACGATGAGCTGAATGAGCGACGTCGCGTCGGGATAGCTGGCGAGCGCGCGGGTCGCCTCGGTGCGAACGCGGCGATCTTTGTCCTCGAGCGCCGCCGCAAGCTCGTCTCGGATGTCCGCTGGGCTGACGGGCAACGAGTCCGATCGAGGGCGCGACAATCCGCGAACCGCCCAGACGCGCACGTCGGCCGATGAGTCTTTACTCATCGTGAGCAAGAGCGGCATCGCGTTCGGATCGCGCGGCCGGAACAACGCCCATGCGGCACGCCAGCGAATCTCGGCGTCGGGTGAGTGCGTCCAGCGGCCGATCGCCGCGGTATCTGTCGGTCGCGGATACCGGCCCATCGAGAGCAAACCCTCGCGAACCACAGGTGCCGTCGCCGCTCCCAGGGCTGCCGTCGAGAGATAGTGGGAAAGCTTCTGCCGAGCGTCGGCTGTTCGAATCTTGCCGAATGCGCCCGCGACCTCGGTTGCGACGCCGACCGGCGTCTCGGACTTCGAGAGCAATGAATCGAGCCAACCGATCGCGCTCGTGTCGACCAGCTGTCCGGTCGCCCAAACGACTGTCGCAAGGACGACGGTGTCGCCGTCGCCGCGCATCGCGCGAAGCAGCTCGCGTCCGCGCGGATCGTACAATCTCGCGATGGCGAGTGCCGCGCGGCGACGAAGCTCGGGATGCTTCGAGGCCGCGATTCTCGCGAGCGCAGCGGCGTCGAAGTCTCGACGGTCTTCGATGCGCTCGAGCGTCACGATATCGGCCACATCGGAGCCCGACAGCGCGTCATGTTGTTGTGCGGTTACGGGAGCTATAGCCGCGAGCTGCAGGGCCGCGGCGAAGAGGAGAGATCGAGTCACCGTTGTCTCATGGGAGCGAACCGGACGTCGTCGCCAAGGGTTCTTTGCGACGGATGGCCGCTCGCTCGGGAAGGGAGTGGGCATTAGTGTATTGGCGGTTCGAGCCGTTGGTAAGCCGAGCGTTCGCCGATTCTCGATTTCGAGTCGTCCATGACCGATCCCAATTCTTCATTCGAATCCGCGAGCGTCGCGGCCGTACTCGCGCAACGGAGCCGAGAGGACCGGACGGCACTGCTCGACGAGTTGGTGGCGATGTTGATGGAAGTCGTTCCCGGCGTGAAAGTCGAACGCGCACTCATACGCCGGAATGTCACCGCGGTGAGCCTGCCACTCGGCGGATACATCTATCACCTCAAGCGGAGCGCCGACAACTCGTTCGATACGAGCCGCCAACAGAAAGTGCGTGGGGTCGTCATTCGGACCGAGCCGATGGAGGTCGACGTGTTTCTCGAGGAGCTCGGCCGCGCGCTCGACGTGGAGCTGCGGCGAACCGAGCGAGGACGCGCCGCCCTTCGTGATTTCCTGAACGTGGCGGGTTCGTAGTCGCCAATCGAAGCACTCATCCTTTCATCAGGAGCGCATCATGCCGGACTACGTGCCTGGGTCGACGGCAAATCTGCCAAGCGGTGCCGCCGAGCGACTGCGCGCGATGCGTGGGACGGGCGAGCGTCCCGCGTTTTTCACGAGCGATCTGTCCGTCGACGAATTTCTCCTCGTCGAGCAGGCGGGATTCGAAGCGCTCGGCCTCGTGCTCGGGTCGTCCATCTATCACGTCGGGTTTCAGTGGCAGAAGTGGAGCGTGAGCCAGGAGCTGCCGGTGCTGACACGTGCGATGTACGAAGCGCGCGAGCTCGCGATGACTCGCATGGAGGAGGAAGCCGATCTCCTCGGCGCGGACGGCGTGGTGGGCGTGCGTTTGGTGTTCAAGCAATACGCGATGGACGAAGGAGTTCTCGAATTCCAGGCGATCGGCACCGCGATTCGACATCGCGAGCGGGTCGGGAGCTTCCGAACGAAGCACAATCGTCCGTTCACGTCCGATCTGAGCGGGCAAGATCTCTGGAAGCTCGTCCGTGCAGGCTATCGGCCGGTGAGTCTGTCGATGGGCGCGTGTGTGTATCACATCGCTCATTTGAGTTTTCTACAAGCGCTCAAACAGGCGGGGCGAAATCAGGAGATGACCATCTACACCGAAGCGACGTACGCCGCGCGCGAGCTCGCGCTCGAGCGAATGCAGGAAGAGGCGGTTCGCGACGGGGGGATCGGAATCGTCGGAGCGCGTGTCGAGGAATCGAACTGGGGCTGGGGGGCGAACGCGATCGAGTTCTTCGCCGTCGGGACCGCTGTCGCGCCAATGTTCGACGCGGCGCAGCCGCGGCAACTCGATTCGGTGCAGCAGGTCGTGACGTTCGACAGCGCCGGGTGACGCGACGCGAGCGACACGATATACTGACGGTGTGGACGATCGCGAAGCGTTGGAGGCGGAGTTCATCGCGGAGATCCTCCGCATCGTTGGTCCAGGTGCGGATCCGAATGACTATGCCGTCGCGCCAAACACGAGCGATGAGCTCCTCGAGATTCGAGTGCAGCGGCTTCGCGAGATCCCCAGCGGAATCGGCCACGAGGAATTGATGCGACGCGTGGGTCCGCGGACCGAGCAATAAGCGTCACTGTCGCGCGCGAATCTGAATCTCCGAGCGAAAGTATCCGTCGCTGTCCGAGCCGGTGTACGGTTTGGGGTTTAGGCGCGTCCTGACGCGACGGCGTCTCCGACGAGATTGCAGCAAAGAACCGTGATGAAGATGAACGCTCCGGGAAAGATTCCGAGCCACGGTTCACTGCTCATGGTCGTCTGCGCCTGGTAGAGCATGTTGCCCCAGCTCGCCGTCGGAGGCTGAACGCCGACGCCGAAAAAGCTCAGCGCGCTCTCGAGAAGAATTCCTCGACCGACGGCGAGCGTGAGCGCGACGGCGATCGTCGGAAAGACGCCCGGCAGCACGTGGTACAGCAGAATGCGCGGCGTCTTGGCGCCTGTTGCGCGTGCGGCCGTAACGAAGTCTCGCGCGGCGATCGACTGAACATCGGCGCGTACGACGCGAGCGGTTTCCATCCACCCGACTGCGCCGACCAGAATGATCAGCACGACGACGTTCGGCTCGAGGACCGCGGCGGCGATCATCAGCAGTGGAAGTCGCGGGATCGAGAGCATCGCGTCGGTGAAGCGCATGAGCGCCGCGTCGATGACGCCGCCGCTGTACGCGGCCGCGGCGCCGATCGTAACCCCAATGGCCGCGCTGATCGCCGCCGACACGAGCCCGATGGCGAGTGAGATGCGCGCTCCGTAGAGCACGCGAGTAAGCAAATCGCGTCCGAGTTCATCCGTCCCGAACCAATGATGCGGGGACGGCGCGCCACGGCGGCGCGCGAGGTCGAGTGCATCGGGTGCGTATGGCGCGACGAGCGGCGCGAGGACGGCCGCGACGACGAGCGCACCGAGCGCCATGCCCGCGATGCGAACGATCCGACGGTTTCTCGGCGTTTGCGCGATCAAAGCGACACTGCCTCGCGCGTGCGCGGATCGAGCGCGTGGACGGCGATGTCGGCGATGAGACTCAGTCCGGCCACCGCGACCGATCCGCACATGAGAAACGCCATCAACACGGTGTAGTCGCGCTTCGCGAGCGCCTCGGTGAACAGGCTTCCGACGCCGGGCCACGCGAACACGCTTTCGGTGACGACCGCGCCGGACGCCATGATCGACGCGTCGAGGAGGACGACCGTCGCGAACGGAAGCAGAGCGTTGCGAAGGGCGTGGCGAAGCGTGAGGCGCGCTTCACCCACGCCGCGCGCTCTCGCCCCGCCGATGAACGGCTGCGCAAGCGCACCGCGCATCGAGCCGCGGAGATAGCGCGACCAGCCCGCCGCGTGCGCGAGCGCGAGCACGATCACCGGAAGAATGAGATGTGCGACTCGATCAGCCACGCCGCCGCCGATGAACGACTCACGTCCCGACGACGGCAGCCAGCGCAGCGTGTTCGCGAAGACGAGTTGCAACACGAGGCCGAGCCAGAAGACCGGGAGCGATATTCCAGCGATCGCTCCGATAGTGGCCACCCGATCGACTCCGCGTCGAACCGACGACGCGATGCCAACGACCAACGAAACGACGATCGCGAGCAGCGTCGACACGCCGATCAGCTGCAGCGTCGCGGGAATGCGCTCGAGCAAGCGATCCATGACGGGGCGTCCGTCAGCGTAGCTGTATCCCCACTCGCCGCGTACGAAGGCGGCCGCCCAGGCGACGTATTGTCCGACGAGCGGCTGATCGAGCCCCATCTGCTTGCGCAAACGCTCGATGTCCTGTGGCCGGACGTTCGGATTGTCGAGATAGAGAGCGAGCGGCCCGCCCGGCGCGGCGTGAATGAGCGCGAACACCAGCACCGACACGACGACGAGCATCGGGACGATCTGCGCGACGCGCCGGAGGATGTAGGTCAGCACGAATCGACGCTTACTTGATGCTCCACTCGTACACGTTCCAGAACGGACCGGCGTTGCTCGGGTTGCCTTTGAAGTTCTCTAACGTCGACGGTACCGCGTCGATCTTCGACGTGTTGTAGAGAAAGATCTCCGGGATCAGATCGGCCACACGCCGCTGAGCGTCCTCCAGCAAGGCCGCGCGCTTCGCTTGATCGATCGTCCGATCGGATTCGTACAGCACCTTCGTCAACGCGGCGTCGTTGAGGTAGTCGATGTTCCGCCCGGCCGGCGGTGTCTTGTCGGCGGCGAAGAAGGTTGTGAGCTCCGGATCCGCGCCCGATTGCCACCAGTGCAGCATCGCGTCGAAATCGCCGCTGAACCACACGGGGCTGATCGCCGTTCCGTCGAGCAGCTTGACCTGCATCGTGACCCCGACGTCGGCGAGCTGTCGTTGAATGGCCTGCGCAACGTTCTCGCGAATCGTGAACCCCGCCTGGGTGATCAGCGTGAACGCGAGCGGCTTGCCGTCCTTCACGCGCTTTCCGTCGGGGCCGCGCTTCCATCCGGCATCATCCAACAAGCGATTGGCCGAATCGGGACTGTATGAGTACTTCGTGACGTTCGGCTCATATGCCCACGACATCGGCTGGATCGGACCGTCGACCGTCGAGACGAGGCTGTCGAGAATCGTGTTGACGAGGAGCTGCCGGTCGATCGCATGCGCGAGCGCCTTGCGCACGCGGACATCGGCGAACGGCGGAAAGTGTTTTTCGTTCAACGAGACATGCTCGTAGCCGTTTCCAAGAACTTGATTCAGCCGAATGTTCGGCAGCGACTTGATCTCGCGAACTTTGTCCCACGGCACGAGCGCGACCATCTGCACCTCGCCGGCCTTCAGTTGGTTGATGCGCGTCGTCGCATTCGTCACGAATCGAAACAGAATCCGCTTGATCTTCGGATACTCGGCACCGCGCCAGTAGTTCGGAACGCGCTCGAGCAGCACGTACTCGCCGGTCTTCCACTCGACGACTCTGTATGGCCCAGTGCCAAGCGGATTGCGGTTGTAGTCGTTCGCTTTGTCGATGTCGCGGCCTTCGAGGACATGCTTCGGCAGTGTCCCGCGAAGGAATTGCAGTTGATACGGCGCGAACGGCTCTTTGTAGTGGACGACGGCGGTGAGCGAGTCGGGCGTGTCGACGGACGCGATTCGATCGAAGCCGTCGGTGCTCTCGGGCTTCCAATCGCCTTTGAGGATGGCGTCGGTGGTGAACTTCACGTCGGCGGATGTGTGCGGAACACCGTCGTGCCATTTGACGCCCGGTCGAAGCTTCCACGTGACGTCCATGCCGCCGTCTTTCCGCATGACGACGTCGCCGTTGGCGAGCGTCGGCACTTCTGCCGCGAGGACCGGAACGACGTTCATCTTCTCGTCGGTCGTGACGAGCCCCTCGATGACGCAGGTTTGAATGTCTTCGAGGATGTGCGTCGCGTAACGGTTCATCGTGTCGGGCTCGCGGTCATATCCGACGACGAGCAGATCGTTGGACGGGCCGTTCGCCGGCCTCGCGCACGCCGCGATGAGCAGGATCGCCAGTGCTTGGCATGCCGCCATCTTGATGCGGCCTGTGCGGCTGTCGCGACGACGCGTCGCTCTGCTGACGGCAGCGTCACGACGACAGAGCATCGTCTCCTCGCATCAAGCGCGCGATCATCGGGACGGGAATCGACCCATACGACAAGAGTGAATCATGAAATCGCTTGAGTGAAAACCCTGAGCCTTCGCGCGCACGCATCTCCCTCCGCAGATCGAGAATTCCCTGCGTCCCGAGCCAATACATGACCGGAGTGGCTGGAAACATCGAGCACTTGACGACCTCCGCCTGAGCGATGTCCGCCGACATTCCGGTTTTCTCGACCCAGAGCGCGACTGCGTCGTCGAACGAGAGCTCGCCGGCGTGAAACGACAGATCGATGACCGCCCGCGCGAGCTGCCGAATGCGCGAGTGCTGTTCCGAGATCAGCTCCAGCGCCGAGAGTCCGCCGATCTCGCCCATCAATCCGGTCGCGTAGCACGCCCAGCCCTCCGCCATCGAGCCGCCGCAGAACATACCGATGCGATTTGCACAGTCGACGGCCGCGATCCGGCCGGTACGCGCCGCCGCTCGATGATACGCGAACCAGTTCTGCACGTGATGGCCAACGCCGCCATGGTGCAGGACGTGATTCAGACGAATCGTGCTCCGACTCCATCCGCGCGACACGACGTACGTGTATTCCGCATACGAGTCGAACGGAGCCGGCGAGCGATAGAACAGATAGTAGAGATGCGGCGCTGCATCCCGCGTGAACGGCGGAATCTCGTCGTAGCGGATCGGCCAGTCGGGCCAGGAGAGGACATCCGCGTCGACGATCGCCTTTCGACACGCGATCCACTGCTTCCCAAACTCGGCGAGATATTCATCCGACGTCGGCTGATCGTCCGCGAGCTCGCGTTGCGCTTCGGCGAACGTTCGACGCGCTTCGCGACACATCTCGTCGAGTCGCGCGACCTCCTCGTCGAGGCAGCGTTTGGCGTCTGTGAGCAACTCGGAGCGCGAACGAGAACACTGATGTCCGCGGCGAAGCAACAGGTCGTAGTGCTTGGTGCCGCAGGCCATGGTCTCGGCCGACGCAACCGGGAGCGCGCCAATCCACTCGACAAACTCACGAAACGCGTCGCGAGCCCGCGTCGCCGCTTGCCGTATGCTCGGACTGGGGTCGCCGAGCCAGCGCTCGATCCCGTTCGAGAAAAGCAAATCGGCGCCGGTACAATCGCGGAGGGCGCGCTTGACCCATGGCGACGGCAAGGGCCGCTCCCCGATGACGTGACGCGCCTCCGAAAGGAAGTCCGGGATCGAGATCATTCTCGCTTCTGCCGAGCGAGCTCGCGTCTCGAGCGGCGCAAAATCCCGGATCATCAGCGAGATCACCGAGAAGATTGCTTCGCCCGACCAAAGTGCCGGATTGCCACGCGGTCCGTGTGCCAAGCCGTTCTCGCTGCGCTGAATCTCGCAAAATCCCGCCGCCAATTCAGCGTCGATCCGATCGGCGGTCGACGAGCCATCAAACTTCTCTAACTCTCCCGCCAGGGCGCCGAGCTCGGCATCGATCGTCGACAAACCGGCCTCCGACCAATCGGGCAATTGGTCGTCGAGCGTGTGGACCCCGGTGAACGTCGCGTTCACCGGACGGCGCTTGTAGTAGTGCTCGAAGAAACGGTCGAGCGGCGTCTTCATCGAGACAGCGGAATCGACACCCAGCGCTTTTCGCGAAAGGAGAGATCGACCGCGTTGATGAGCTCCTGCACGTGCGCGCCGTCGACGAAGTTGCCTTGATTGGCGTCGTCGTCGGTCGTGATCTCCGTGATGAACGAGCTCACGAGGTTCGCGTAGAACAGCGATCTCCACGACTCCGTCTTGCTGCCGCCCGGGGGATAGAGTCGCGACGGTACCTCGATGTCGCGGAACTCGACCTGTCCCTTGGTCGCCCCCTTGAGCGACTCACAGATCCCATTCTCCTCGACCAATCGGCAGATGAGCGCGCCCTTGCTGCCGTACACTCGCGCCTCGAGGCCGGGATAGTTCCCGACAGTGACGAAGCTCGTTTGAATGGAGCCGAAGCCGCCGTTCGCGAAGTTCCCGATGAAAATGTCGCCGTCGTCGATGTTCATGCGCATCATCGTCCCCGTGGCGCGAACGACCCGCTCGGGAATGAAGTTCTTCATCGTCCCGACGACCTCCGCGAACCGGCTGCCGATGAAGAGATGCCCGAGATCCATGATCGGCGCGCCGTAGCCTTCCAGCGACGACACCTGAATCACCGATTGATCCGCCGTGTGATCGACCTGACGGAGCGGCGTCTGCGGATCGAGCCATTGCGAGTTCTGTTCGTATCCGTTGAAGATGAAGGGCGTCCCGACGAAGTCCTCGTCGATCAGCTCCTTCATGTACTGCATCGCGGGGCTGTAGCGAAACGTGAAACCCAGCTTCGTCTTCACGCCCATCTTCTTCGCAAGCTCGGCGGCTCGAATCGTGTCCTTGAAGTCGTACGCAACGGGTTTCTCACACAACACGTGCTTTCCCGCCTCGAGCGCCGACCACGTCAACTCGAAATGCGTCGCACTCGGCGTACAGACGTCGACGAGATCGATGTCGTCGCGTCCGATGAGCTGCTCGTGCGAATCGTACCAGGCGGGAATCCCGAACTTCTCCGCGAAGCTCTTCGCGCGACCGGCCATCGGGTCCGCGATCGCGACCAGCTCGCAGCGCGGATCACGTTTGTAGCCCGGCAGGTGCGCGAACTCCGCCCATGCACCGGCGCCGAGCACGCCGACGCGGACCTTGCGGTCGCGAACTGTTCGTCGAAGAGGCATTGTCATGAGTGGTTTGTCGCCGGCAATTGTGGTTTCCGACCATTGGCGACGTCAATCGTCGATCAACCAGCAGAATGAACCAACGACACCTTCCGAATCCCCGACGCCTCGTCATCGGTGCGGGCGCCCACGCCGAGCTTGCAAAGCGAATTCGAGCGCTGCGTCCCGATCTCGAGATTCGCGGCAACGTGTACACGGCCATCACGTCCGACGATCTCGAATGGGCGGACACCTACATGGGTTTTCGGCGGCCGCCGCTCCCACGCACGATGGGCAACGTTCGCTGGGTACACTGCACCGGCGCCGGCGTCGACTCGTGGCTGTATCCGAACGAGCTGTCGCGCGACATCCTCCTCACGAGAACGTCGGAATCGTTTGGCGTCTACATCGCGGAGTGGGCATTGTCGCGCGCGCTCGCGTTTCGGCAGCAGTTGCTCGATCTCGCGGAGTGTCAGCGCCGGCATGAATGGGCGCCCCGTGACGTCGGCTACGTGCGTGGATCTCGCGCGATCGTCGTCGGAACCGGCGATGTCGGCGGACACATCGCGCGCCTCTTCTCTGCGCTTGGCGCGGAGTGTGTCGGCGTTTCCCGGTCGGGCCGCGCCCGCCCGGAGTTCTCGGCCACGCATCCTGTGTCGGCGCTACCGCAAATCGTCGGCGCCGCCGACTGGCTCATCGTCGCGCTGCCATTGACCGCTGATTCGCGAGGCTTGATCGGCCGCGACATTCTGAGCGCGTGCAACGGCGCCGTTTTGATGAACGCGGGGCGTGGCGCCGTGATCGACGAATTCCTCGTCCCGGAAGCACTCGAGCGCGGTTGGATCTCCGGCGCGCTCCTCGACGTCTTCGAGATCGAACCGCTTCCGAAGGAATCGCCGCTGTGGGACGATAAACGCGTGATGATCTCGCCGCATATCTCCGGGCTCACGACGCCGGAGGGCGCGGTCGACGGATTCATCGAATGTCTCGAGGAGATCGAGGCCGGCCGACTTCCGTCGCGCGCAGTCGATCGCGATCGGCAGTACTGAACGCCGAAGATTCTGGCATATCTTTCAGCCGATGTCATTCGCCGCGATCACGGGTTGGGGCGCGTGCATGCCGCCAGCGATTCTCTCGAACGACGATCTCTCGACTTTTCTCGAGACGAACGACGAGTGGATCACGACGCGGACGGGCATGAAAGAGCGTCGCATCTCGCACGTCACCGCTGTCGAGCTGTCGACGATCGCTGCGTCGCGCGCGCTTGCCTGCGCCGGCCTCGATGCGAGCGACGTCGACCTCATCATCTACGGCAGCTGCAGCTTCGAGGAACAGGTCCCGAACGCCGCGTCGGCCGTCCAGCTCGCGCTCGGCGCAACGCGCGCGGCCTCGATGGACCTCAACACCGCCTGCACGAGCTTCCTCTACGGGCTCACCGCCGCGACGGGAATGATCCGTACCGGCGTTGCGAAGTGCGCGGTCGTCATCGGCGTGGAGTTGATCAGCCGCTATCTCGATTGGAGCAACCGGAACGTCGCTGTTCTCTTCGGCGATGGCGCCGCGGCGGTAGTACTTCAGCCATCGGAGAACGAGGAAGGCGTGATCGCATCGAAGCTCGGCTGCGACGCCGATGCGCGCGCTTCACTCCGTGTTCGCGGCGTCGGACTCGGCTACGGAGGACGCAACGTCACCGTTGGCGACACGAGCTGGGATTTCGACGGTCAGCTGATCTTCAAGCGCGCCGTCGCCGCGATGACAGAATCCTCATCGCAGATCCTGCGTGAGAATGGAATCACCGCGGACGACATCCACCTGATGGTGCCGCACCAGGCGAATCTCCGGATCATCGAAGCCGTCGCGAAGTACGCAGGCGTGTCGATGAACAAGGTGATGCTCACCGTGCAACGCTACGGCAACATGAGTGCGGCGACGGTGCCGGTGGCCCTCGTCGAAGCGTTGGAGCAGGGTCGAGTTGCGCCGGGGTCTCTGTTGTTGATGCCGGGGTTTGGCGGAGGGCTGACATGGGCCTCACTGCTCGTTCGCTGGGGAGATCGCGTGACGCCGCTCCGTCGATCGGATCGTGTGCTGCCGCCCTGCACGAAGTCCGCGCTCGAGATGGTCAACGAGATTCGCGCGAATCAGGATCCGCACGGACGATCTGCGCAGGGCCTGGCGGCTCCGATCTGAGCAAGCGCGGACAGCAATTTCTCACCGCGCTGCGGACGACGGAGGTCAGCGCGCCCCGGCTTCCTTGATCGCATCGGCGGCGGTATATCCGGCCTGCGTCATCTGGAAGACTTCGCGCTTTTCACTCGTCGTCTTCACGTAGCCAGCTTTCTCGAGCTCGTCGACGGCGCTTTCCCATTTGGCGACCGTCCGCGGCTCGGAGTCTTCATTGAAGACCTGTCCGTTCGTCGAGACCTCTACGCCACCGCCGAAGCGCTCGAACATGATCGTTCCGTCGGCGCTCGCCGCTTTGAGCAGCTTCGCCGCGTCCTCGGACAGCGTCGTGCCTCCAGCGCTCGGCATCGGGTTGCCCGCGCCGCCGAATCCGTCGGAGTTCAGAGTTATTTGAAGCGCGGTCGAAAGTTTGTGGCGGAAGTCGCCGACGTCGTTGTAGGTCTCGTAGACGCCGCGCGATTTACACGAATCACGGAAGCTCTTGAGTCCTTTGTATTGGTCCGGGTCGACCGAATCGATCACCGCCGGCGCCATCGAGAAGTACAGCATTGCCGGCTTCTTGGCGGCGAGATGCTCCTCGATCTCTTCGACGGCGCCGCTCGCGTAGTTCGCCGTCGGCGTTCCGATGCGCGTCCAGAAGATCCCGATCAACAGATCGGCATCCTTGAGGATTCTTTTATCGATGATGGTTTGCGGCGCGTCGCCCATCTCCGGCGCGAGATCGGTCTCCCATCCGACCGGCAGCAGCACGATGCACCGCCGGCCTGCGTTCACGGAATTCCATTCGTGGACCACGTCGCGCACGATGTCCCGCTCGGGTTGAACATCTCCCGGCGAGGCGATCATGACTCGGTAAACGGTCGCGTTGAATGACATAGGGAGGGTTAAGTTCGGTTTGCCGCCGTTTGGCCCCGCAACGTATCGACGACGCCCGCCGCTCGCACGCCGACACTTGGCCGACGGCGATCGATCGGCTTCATTGATGAAACAACCCACCCCAAGCAGAAGTACTACCGAGCAGCCACGGCTGAGGTGACCGCCGGTGGCCTCGTCCGTCCGAAACGTGAAATGATCGCTCTCGCACTCCCCGGCGTTGGAACAGTTGTCCGGCTCGCGACAGTCATCGTCGGCGTGGTTGCCGCGATTCCGACTCGCACGGGAGACTTGAGCTCGCACCCCGCCCCGGCCCGGAGCTATCAGGCCGCCGTCGCGCTGGCCCATGCGCAACAAGCGATCGACGACAGCGTCGCCGTCCCGATGGGGCGTTCAATTCTCTTAACGCACGGGCATCGCACAGCGCGCGCGGTCGTCCTGCTCCACGGATTTACCGATTCGCCCCGCCAGTTCGCGGATCTCGCCGATTCACTCTACGCCGAAGGCGACAACGTCTACGTCCCGCGTCTCCCACATCACGCCGAACGCGGCGGCGACGTCGGCCGTCTCGCTCGCGTCACCGCGGAAGGCCTGCGCGACTTCGCCGACGCGGCAACCAACATCGCCGCCGGACTCGGCGAGTCCGTCACGGTAGTCGGTCTGAGCGCCGGCGGTACGGTGGCGGCTTGGATCGGACAAAATCGGCGCGACGTCGAGCGCGTCGTTCTGATCGCGCCGGCCTTTCAGGTCACGCACGTTCCGTCATTCTTCGAGCGGGCACTCGTGAACATCGGCTCGCGGGGACCGAACGTCACGCACCGCGCCGCCGGCGAACCCGACGAACCCGACCTCGATCCCGGCGTCGCGACGAAGGGTGTCGCTCAGGTGTTCAGACTCGGGATCGCCGTGCGTCGTTCGGCAAGCGATCTCCCATCGGCGTCGCGCGAAGTGGTTCTTCTCGTCAATGCCCACGACCGTACCGTGAAGTCAGCTCCGGCGATCGATCTCGCGAGAGAGTGGGCGCACAACGGCGCCGCCGTGAAGGTCTACCAGTTCCCCGATTCGTTGCGCCTTCCGCACAACGTGATGGATGCGGCACATCGCGGTGGAAACGCGTCCGCCGTCTACCCGACGCTGAACGCGCTGACGAACGGTGGACCGCCGCCCGCCTGGGCCGCTCAGCGACTCTCCGCTCGGTGATTCCAAAGTTGCTCGGCGAGGAATGACCCGACGATACGCTCGTATTCAGCGGGCGCGAAGTCGTGCAGGTCCACGTGGCCGGCTCCGTTTACCTCCCAGAATCGCTTCGGCGCTGTGATGCGCTCGAACAGCGCCAAGGATTCTTCGATTGGAGTGTACTGATCCTCCGATCCCGTGAGCATCAGCACCGGCTCGCGCACGCTCGAGATTCGTTCGATCGGCCGAAGACTGTCGGCATCGACGCCGATCTCTGGCCCGACGACGCCGATCAGAATCGGAGCGATGGCGGGACCGAGTAGTCCGGCGGGGCCGAGCCACACTCTGAGTCTGTCGGCCACCGCATCGCGGAACGTCGGATAGACGGACTCGAGAACCATCGCGTCGACGTCGAGCGGCTTCGGTCCAACGAGCGCGGCCGCGCCTCCCATCGAAACGCCAATCACGCCGAGTCGCTCGTTCGGCGCGGAGTCTCGGAGAAACTGTACTGAAGCGGCTGCATCGAGGCTTTCACGCTCGCCGAACGTGACGTGCTCGCCCGGACTCTCGCCGGCCGCTTGAAAATCAGGCGCGAGAACCGCGTAGCCGCGCGCGTGGAGAAACCGAAGTCGGCCGAGCATACTGGTGCGATTCGAGCCGACACCGTGCAGCAGGACGACGGCGCCGAATCCAGCGCGCCCGGGCGCATACCACGCGCGAAGCGTGCTTCCCGACTGACTCGGGAAGGCGACTTCGGTGACGCCGCCGACGTCCGCGGGAAGCGTGACGTTCGCGTGCGACGGACGCGCGAGCACGCAGCTCGTCTGCAGCGTCGCGGCGGCGATGACAACGATCGTGCGATACACCAAGACTCGATTCCGGTTTCGGGCACTCGTTGGCTCGCATTCGCATGGAGCATTCCAGCCGCGCCGTTAAACCGGATTTGGCGGCGCGACGAATCGTTTCGAGTGCTGTTCGTATGAATGCGCGAGCGCCAAGAGTCGCGCGTCGCTCCCCGGAAGTCCGACGAACGAGATGTTCCCCGCCGGCATTCCGTCGGCACCGATTCCTGTCGGGACAGAAACCTCCGGAATGCCGAGCCAGTTTCCGTACCCCAGAGTCGTGCGAACGTCCGGCCAGGCGTCGACGGCACGCGGAGCGGGGAAGGGCATCGTCGGGTAGACCATCGCGTCGATGCGTTGCGCGTGGAGCTCTTCCGCGAGCTTCGCGATGAGCTCCGCGCGTGACTTCGCGAACGAGCCCCCGGCGGGATCGCGCTCGTAGGGCTGGTCGATGAGCTTCGCCATCTCGCTCCATTCCTTCGGCAGCACGTCGTAGAACGAGCGATACGGTGCCAGCCCGCGCTCGACGTCGCCGCGCGCGTCACCGCCGTGCGTCGAGAAATAGCGATACAATGCGTTTGCCGTCGCCGCGGGAGAGTTCGCGTTCGGTGCAACGTCCCCGCGCGCGTTCGCCGCATCGGCGAACAGCGTCCGCACGTTGGCACGCGTGACACTCGGCGCGAACGACTCGACCACGGCGCCGGCTGATTTCAAATCGGCGATCGCGCGATCGAACACGGAGAGCGATTCCGCGCTCATCTGCGCGCGCGGAACGTGAATGTCGACAAGCCCGAGTCGCGCGCCGGAGAGCGCGTCGTCTCGCAGTGAAGCGAGCGCGCCGCGTGTCCACGGCGTCGTGAGCGCGAGTCCGTCCGACGCATCCGGCCCCGCAACCGCGTCGAGAAGAAGCGCTGCATCGGCGACGTGACGTGCGAGCGGACCATGCGTGTCGAGATATGGCCAAGTCGGGATGACACCGGTCCTCGGCACGAGGCCGAATGTCGGCTTCATTCCGACGATGCCGCAGAACTGCGCTGGAATACGATTCGACCCGCCGTCGTCCGTGCCGAGTGCCGCGAACGCGATACCGCACGCGACGGACACTGCGGAACCGGCACTCGATCCGCCCGGTGTCTTCACGACGGAGCGATCGTACGGATTGCGCACCTGTCCGGACAGTGTGCTCGTGCCGTTTCCGTGATAGGCGAAGTCGTCCGCGACGGTCTTCCCGAGCACGACCGCGCCCGCTGCTTTCATCCGCGCGACTTCGAGCGAGTCATGCGCAACGCGCTCCGGAAACAACTTCGCCCATTCGGCGTTCGAGGCCGTGGTCGGCAGGCCGGCCATGTCGTAGATCGCCTTTGCGAAGACGGGAACGCCATCGAGCGGTCCGCGCAGCGCGCCTCGCTCCGCGCGTTGGTCGGAGGCTCTTGCGTCGTCCATCGCGGTCGCCGCCACCTCGTCGATCGCGTGCAGCGTCGCGTTCCACGAGCTGCATCGGTCGAGCGCCTGCTGTGTGATCTCCGCCGCGGTCCACGCGTGTCGCGCGCGGCCAGCTTGATACTCGACGATTGTCCCGGCAAGCGGATCGGCGACGAGCGCCGGCCATCGAACCAGAGGAATCGCGAGCAGCGCGCTCAGGTCGCGAAGCGCTTCACGTCGGGACACTCGCATCGAACACTCGGAGAAATGAACGCTCAATCGTCTCGCCTCGCGGTCGGGTTGTCCAGTCGGACTGATCCGACCTGCGCACCGGCGGCTCGCGATGAGAAAACACGGGATCTCGCACGGACGAACGCCGCTCGCTATCCGTGGCAGCAGGCTGGCGACGGGAACCGATTTCCATCAGGCTCGTGTTATCCGAATATGACGTTTCCTGTACAACGCGTCCGTTGCCAACGCTCGGCGCCCGAACAAGAATCCAAGCTCACCCTGCTATCCCGAGAGATCGTATGAAGACCACACACGCTGCGGTTCTGCTGCTCGCCATCCCCGCGCTGCTCGCCGCGCAAGGCGGCGCGCCGCCGGCAAACCCGATCACGACGGCGCTGAAGACCCGAACCCTCGGACTCCAGCGAAGCATCGCGCAGGCGTTCGATTCGATTCCGGAATCGAAGTTCAACTACAAGCCGACTCCCGCGCAGCTGACGATCGGGTACATCGCGCAACATGTCGCGAGCGACGACTATCTGTTCTGCAACGCGTTCGGCTCTATGAAGGCGACGATCGCGCCGGAAGACCAGTCGACTCCGGATTCCGTGAAAGCGAAGTGGCCGAAGGAGAAGCTCGTCACGAAGCTGAAAGAGTCGCTCAAGTTCTGCGAGGACGCGTTGGCGCAGGTCGACGACGCGAAGCTTGCCGAGCAGACGACGATGACCTTCAATGGTAAGGAGCGAAGCGTCGGCCGTGCACAGATGGTCGTCGGCCACGCGCTCGATCTCGCCGATCACTACAGTCAGATCGCGAACTACATGCGGCTCAACAATCTCATTCCGCCGACGGCGCTCCCGAGGCCTGGTCGGGGAGGCAACTAGACTCGCTTCTAAGACTGGACACTGACAACTGAACGCTCGCTGCGCTCGCGTTTTTTCTGCGATCTCACCGCTGATAGCTGAGAGCTAAACCAGCGAGCGGAGCGAGCAGTCCGATTCCTCTCTGCCAAGTGAGCGCAGCGAACGACCGGCCAGCGACCGTAGGGAGCGTCCGTACCAGCGACGCGGCGCAGCCGCGAGCGCCCCGCCAGCGAGCGTAAGCGAGCGTTCAGTTGTCAGAAGCCAGCGAGCGTAAGCGAGCGTTCAGTCCTGCAAGACGCGAGCGATCCTCGACGAATCAACGTGACTATCCTTCGGTATGTCCCGCGAGTAAGGCTTGGACCAGTCAGCGAAAACGACGGCGATGTCAGCGGAATTGGAGAGCTTGGCAGATCAGCACACGTGGACGTTCGGCGACCATCGCGTGACGCAGTTTTGTGTCGAGATGACGTCGTGTCGGTTGCAGTCGTGGTCGTTGCAGGAGTCGGTCGAGATTCGTTTCGCGTCTCCCTTCGAGTTGACGCTCGCCGACGGTTCGACCCGGCGCATCGACCCGACCGCGCATGAACAGCTCGCGCCGCTGTTGACGCTCGTCGGGCGAGCGCTGTTGCAGATCGTCGTCTCGCGGCCGGGCGAGCTCGAGATCCGTTTGAGCGACGGATCCGTAATCGAGATGCGGACCCGTGCGACGCGCGCGACGTTCGAGGTCAATGGCGCGGGCGCCCTCGAAGGGATCAGCTACATCTCCAGCGGCGCGAGCGGGCCGTTGTGGTAGCGCCAGCGCCGTACATTGCGATGAGGCTTTGAACAAGTTTATCGAGGAAATGGCCGATGTCAGACAAGACTGAGCGAGCCGTACTTGCCGGCGGATGCTTCTGGGGCGTGCAGGATCTCCTGCGCAAGCAGCCGGGCGTGATCTCGACGCGCGTTGGGTACTCCGGTGGCGATGTGCCGAACGCGACCTACCGCAACCACGGCACGCACGCGGAGGCCGTGGAGATCATCTTCGATCCCGAGAAGATGACATTCCGGAAGTTGCTCGAATTCTTCTTCCAGATTCACGATCCCACGACGAAGAATCGTCAGGGGAATGACATCGGCATGAGCTATCGGTCGGCGATCTTCTACACGAATGACGAGCAGCGGCGCGTCGCGTTGGACACGATCGCGGACGTCGACGCATCGGGGTTGTGGCCGGGGAAAGCCGTGACCGAGGTGAAGCCTGCCGGTCCGTTCTGGGAAGCGGAGCCGGAGCATCAGGATTATCTGGTGAAGTATCCCGACGGGTACACGTGCCATTTCGTGCGTCCCGGTTGGGTGCTCCCGAGGCGAGAGGCCGCACACGCCGGTTGACGCCGAGAGCGCGGCTGCTCTTCGCGATCGCTGGTTGCGCCTCCAGCGATCGCGACTTGTCCAACGAAGTCTTATTCAACAATTCTTGCGTCACGGCGGCTGACGGCCGAGCCACGCTTCCGCTCGCGCGGTCCAACTCTTCGACCTGAGCTCGGGCGTCGCCGACATGTTTCTTCGGAAGCTCCGAACGTATGGCCGTTTGATATAGCGGAAGAGGCACGAGCCTGGCTGGCCCCACCCCAATCGGAGGCGCACGATGGGATTACTGGATGAGTGGAGCCGGCGCGCCATGGAGCGCCGCGAGGGCAGAGTAGAGTTCCTCGGCGAACAAACCGGCTCCGTCGAAGATCTCTTCAAACGCGATCTCACGTTGGAGTTTGCGACGCGTCCGGACATTCGGCGCGCGTATCTCGCTCGCGTAGGCTTTCAGCCCGACGCGGAGACGTCGGTCGCGCTGTGCATCGTCTCGCGAAGACCGGACGACCGCTCGCTCGTGATCCGGGTCGGCGAGATCTTTCGGCGCCGCTTCGCGAAAGACATCGCGCTCGACGTTTTGTTTCTCACCGCGGAACAGGAAACCGACATCGCGAGAGTTTGCCGGCCGTTCTACTCGGCCCCGGCGTAAAGATTTCAGCCAGTAATCTTTTGGCTCTCGCGCCGGTGCAGTCGCGCCCGGAGCTTGCAGCCAATCTCGTCCACCGTGGCAACGTCGCGCGCGGCGGATCGGCGACTTCAGCGGATCGAACTCCGATGACACCTGTTCATGGACGCTTCCTACCGTGCGCCGCCATCCTCGCGGCCGTTTGTGTAGTGATCGTCGGTTGCGACAACAATCCCACGCGGGCCGTCTTGGCGGCGTGCGCTGCGACCGCGTCGGTCGCACCGACGTCCGCGAGAATCGCGGTCGGAGACAACATCACGATCTCCGAAACACTCGAAGCAGGATGTCCGACTCCGATCGTCCGCAACGATTCGCCGTCGCTGCTACAGGTCGACAGCGTCGCCGCCGGAATGATCCGCGTCACCGGGCTCGCGGTCGGGAGCGGTACGCTGCGCATCCTGTCCGGCGTCGATACGCTCGTTTCGACCGCGGTCACGGTGACTGTCTTCGGACAATAGCCCGCGGAACATCCAGGGCGGCGGTTGCGTAGAGTCGTGCACTTTCGCAGGCATCGACCTTCATCCATATCATTCACGAGATCGGCGCGGGAGCGGTCGTCTTGCTCACGAGTAGCTCGTCGCCAATTATTGAAGCATGAGTGAGCGGCGCTATACCGACGACGAAACCGCGGCCATCTTCCGCGCAGCCGCCGAGCAAAACCAGCTGCCGCGCGGCCAGGCGCCGAATGAGGGCGGCCTGACGCTCGCCGAGCTTCAAGAGATCGGGGGCGAGGTTGGGATTTCGCCGGACGCCGTCGCGAGCGCCGCCACCGCGCTCGACATTCACCGAGAAGCGACGCAGCGAACGATCCTCGGCTTACCGATCAGCGTTTCGCGAACCGTCGAGCTCAACCGACGAATGACCGATCAAGAGTGGGAGCTGCTGGTCGTGCGCCTTCGAGAAGTTTTCAAGGCGCGGGGCACGACTCGCAGCGACGGCTCGTTGCGTCAGTGGACCAACGGCAACCTCCACGTTCTGCTCGAGCCGACCGAAAGCGGTCAGCGTCTGCGCTTTGGAACTTTCAATATGGCGGCGCGCGCGTCGATCAGGTCCGGCATGATGGCACTGGGTATGTCGGGTGTGGTCGCGATTGCGGCGGCGGTCAGCGGATCGGTCATGCACGCGGCGCCGGCTTTGGTGTTCACGGGCACCGCCGGGCTCGCGATGATCGCGAACGGCGCGTTGCGACTCCCGGGTTGGGCGCGACTCCGCGGGCGGCAGATGGAAGCGCTCGCGGCGGGCGTCGCGACGTCGCCGAATGCCACGCTCCCACCGGCAACGAGCGGGAACTAGCTCGGTCCGAAGCTCACCGAAATGGTGAGATTGAACATCGAACACGCGGGTGGCCCCGTCGTCCCCAAAGCGCTGACGCATCGCGCGCCAAGCCGTATCTTCTCAAACTCCCCCGACGTTCAGCCGAGGAAAGTCGAATGACGCGCTCGATTCCCACCACCGCGCTCGCCATCGCGTGCGCATCGATTCCGACCATTCTCGCCGCGCAGGCCAAACCGCTCATCACGCCGAAAGACTACGGCAAATGGGAGATCGCTGGCGGATCTCGCCTGTCGCCAAGCGGGGATTGGGTGGCGGTCGGCATCACGCGCGTGAGCGAAGACAACGAGCTTCGCATCCGCTCCTTGGATCGCGATACGACGATCGTCGTTCCGTTCGGACTGACGCCGGTGTTCTCTCCCGACGACAAGTGGTCGCGTATCCAATCGGAGTGTCGTCGAAAGAGCGTGAACGGCTGACGAAGGAAAGGAAGCCGGTCCACAACTCGTTCGAGGCGCGCAATCTCGCGACGGGAACGCCGATTTCGATAAGTGATATTAGCGCGTTCTCATTCAGCCCGGACGGCCGCTACCTCGTGCTGACCCGATACCCGGCCGACGGGAAGAAGACGAGCGAGCTGCTGCTGCAGGATCTGGGAACGAACACGCGATTGACGTTCTCGAACGTCAGCGACCACGCGTGGGCCGACGCCGGCGCCTTGCTCGCGATGACGATCGACACCGACGGCGGCGCCGGCAACGCGGTTCAGGTGTTCGACGCGCGAACGGGCGCGATGCGCGTGCTCGAGTCGTCGGCGACGTCGCAGTATCGCGGGCTCGCCTGGCGTCCGAAGTCGAGCGACCTCGCAGTTCTTCGCACGAACCTCGACAAGGCGTACAAGGACACGGCCCACGTGCTGATCGCGTGGAGCAACGCCACGAGCCCCGAGCCGACGATGACGCGCCTCGATCCGTCGGCGTCCGTCGCTGGATTCCCCGGGGGAATGCGCATCGCCGATTATCGCCGGCCGTCGTGGTCGAAGGATGGCCGTATCATCTACTTCGGGACGCAGAAGCGTCAGGCCGTCGCGGACGCGATCAAGAAGAGCGACGAGAAAGTCTCGGACGTCGAGATCTGGCACACGAACGACGTGCGGATGTTCCCGCTTCAGAAAACGCTCGAGTCGCAGGACATGCGCGCGACGCTGCTCACGGCGTGGCGCATTTCGGACAACACGGTCGTGCCGATCGGAACCGACGTCGAATCGCCATCGACGATTCTCGAGGGCGGCCGGTACGCGACAGAGATCGACACGAAGCCCTATGCGTGGGGCCAGAAGTTCGGTCGCGACGATGAAGACGTGTACGTCGTCGACCTCGGCACGGGCGCGCGAAAGAAAGTTCTCGAAAAGGTCCGTCACTACTACGGCGGCGATCCGACGGGGACGAAGCTCGCGTGGTCCGACGGAAAGGATTTCTGGATCGTCGACTTGCCGAGCGGGAGGAAAACGAACCTCACGGCAAGTTTGACCTCGAGCAAGAAGGCGGACTTCGTCGATCACGACGACGACCATCCGAACAACGTGGCGCCGATCATCAATCCGGCGGGGTGGTCGAAGAGCGGCGATGCGCTGCTCGTCAACGACACGTACGACGTCTGGCGCCTCGCGCTCGATGGATCCGGCGGAAAGCGGATCACCGATGGCGCGAAGGACGGCGTCGTCTATCGTCTCGTGAACTTCGCGCCGTTCAATGCGCCGGCTGAAGACCGCGCGTTCGATCTCACGAAGACGCAGTATCTCTCGCTTCGCGGCAAGAAGACAAAGCAGGGCGGCTACGCGTTGCTCGACCCCAGCGCCGGAGTGAAAGGTCGCATCCTCGGCGACACGGCGTACACGGGTCTCGCCCGCGCCGACAGCGCGACGGTCTTTGCGTTCCTTCGCCAGCGCTACGACACGCCGCCCGCGCTGCGCGTCGGAAGCGACTTCGCGTCGGCGAAAACGGTGATCCAGACCAATCCGCAGGCGAAGGACTATGCATGGGGCAAAGTCGAGATGTTCGACTTCAAGAGCACGATCGGCGTTCCGCTGCAAGCGTTGCTCTACTATCCGGCGAACTACGACCCGTCGAAGCGGTATCCGATGATCGTGTACACGTACGAGCTCCTGACGCAGGGGCTGCACAACTACATCGCGCCGCGCGAGAACGACTATTACAACACGACGGTGTTCACGCAGAACGGCTACTTCGTCCTCATGCCGGACATCGTCTTCCGTCCGCGGGAGCCGGGACTCGGCACGCAACAGTCGGTCGAAGCCGCGGTGAAGACAGTGCTCGCTCGCGGACTCGTCGATCCAGCGCGCGTCGGGCACGTCGGCCACTCGCAGGGCGGGTACGAAGCCGCCTTCCTCGGCACACACAGCAAGCTGTTCGCGACGACGGTCGTCGGCTCCGGGATCACGGACATGACGAGCTTCGCGGGCCAGCTGCACTGGCAGCCGGGCATCGCGGAGTTCGATCACTGGGAGACGGGGCAGTTCCGCATGCAGGTCGCGCCGTGGGAGGACACGAAGGCGATGATCGACAACTCGCCGCTCGCGATGGTCGACAAGATGCCGGCGAAAGCGATGCTCCTCGAGGCGGGATCGGACGATGGCACCGTCGATCCGCGCCAGGCATCACTGTTCTATAACTACGCGCGGCGAGCCGGGAAGGACGTCGTGCTCCTCATGTATCCGGGAGAAGGCCACGGCCTCGCGAAGCGCGAGAATCAAGTCGACTACGAGCGTCGCATCCTTCAGTGGTTCGGCCACTATCTCAAGGGCGATCCGGCACCGGCGTGGATCGTGAATGGCGAGACGGCGCTCGAGCGTCGCGCGATTCTCGACGCGAACAAGGATGGTCCCGCCGCGCCGGCGACATCCATTCGGCCGTAACCCGACTTTCCAGCGTCGTATTGGAAGACGGAGCTCATCGTTGGGATTGCGGCGGCTGCGCCGGGGAACCGTCCGACCACCGCCGCACCGGAACGACAACCACGGTGGACTCGATGTCGCTGCCGTCGTGACCGATGATCGGCGAATCCTTCGCATCGGCGCCCCACGTTGCCGCTTGGCCGCGAGGAAGATAGAACATCACATGCGGAAGCCACGCGTGCCCGTCGTCGTTGAGGTACCCTTGCTTCGATAGCATGTAGGACATGGCACCCGGCTCCGGGAGCGGTAGCGTGTGGTTCGCCAACGCGGATCGCGTGCGCTCCATCAACTCCTGCCGAGTGGCGCCGGCCAGCACCCACTTCGTGCGCTCGAGGAATTGCGGCAGCTGTGTTCGCGCGGCCGTTGCATTCAGGCAATTCGGCCCGCGGATCTTGGGATTCCAGAATTGTGAATCGTCGAAACCGGCATCCCACGAGCGCTCGACGAAACAGACAAACCCGTTCGTTCCCTTGGCAGCCGTTTCGTATCCCTTGTCGCCGAGTACGAGGATGTCGGCATTTGACGAGATCGAGGGCGGCGCGGCGCTGCGTGCAAGCGCGATCTCTTCCGCCCGGCTCTTCGATCGATACTGCTCGATCGGCGCCGCATTGGGATAGCGAGCAGCCGTGGTCTGCGCATGACTGTCGCTGTCAGGGCCGCACGCCGTCACGAAGACGACCACGACTCCGAGGACAGCGCCCGCCTTGGAATGCATCACCATTGTTCTTCTCCTCGATGGACGCCGGGCCGAACGCCGGCGCGTTCCACGTTTTCGGTTTCGCGAACCAACTTGTCGAAAGCGCCGGTCCAGCCGGACGTGTGACTTCGCGCTGAAACCTCGTCGGCGAGATCTGTGTGCGTGAAGGTGAGGACAGTTCCGCCGGCCGCCGCTTCGAGCTCGAACTCGACGCGCGAAGTTCGGCCGTGCTCCGCCGGCTCGCCGGCGTGCGTGTATTGGTAGGTCATGACGATGCGATGCTGCGGCACGAGCTCGAGGATTGTTCCGCTGGCCTCGTGCTCGAGCCCGTCGCGCGAGCGGAAGCGTACGCGATACGCGCCACCTACAGTCGCATCGATTTCCGCGCGAATGACGGGGAGCTCGTCCGGTCCCCACCACGCGGCCATACCGTCGTCGGTCGTCAGCGCGTCGAATACGATCGATGGTCGCGCCTTGATGCGCCGCACGAGCGTGATCGCGCTCATCGTGATCTCGGCCGACGTTTCGCCGCGCGAGCCTCGGCTTCTTTGCGCTCGGCATGGGCAACGAGGCGGTCGACGGCGCCGGTCCAGAATCGCTCATAGTCGCGCAGCCATTCGCTCGCTCCGCGGAGTGGTCGCGCCGACAACCGCACGTCGACGGTGCGGCCGCGCTTCGTTCGCGTGATCAAGCCGGCGTCGCTGAGCACGTCCAGGTGCTTCATGACGGCGGGCAGCTTGATCGAGAACGGCGCCGCGAGCGCGCTGACCGAGAGGCTGTCGGCCCCGGCGAGCTGGGAAAGAATGGCGCGGCGGGTCGGGTCGGCGAGTGTCGCGAAGACGCGGTCGAGATTCCGGTTCTGTAAATAGTTCACCATATGGTGAACTATTTACGGCTGGCTCGCGGTTGTCAAGCACGATTCTCTAACAGCCCGCCGAATGACGGCTCACAGGAGGCGCGATGGGTGGGAAGCGGGCTTCGAGAACGAGCGCCCTTGCCGTAGCTCGTTCCTCTGCTTCAACGACCGTTGGAAGCCGACTCGCCGAGAGAGATTGACTTCGTTCGCGTGGCGCCACGTGCGCTCGGCAGTGAGACGAGCGGCATCCCCAACATGGAGCGCGCGATATTGATCGTAAGCGCCCTGACGGCGGGTCCCAAGAAACGCGCATCCGGTCCGCGATCCTCGTTCGTCAACACGAGGACGTTGAGGTTGTCGGCGGGATAGTAGTTGGCTACCGAGTGGACGCTGTCGTCCGTCGATGCAGCTCGACGCTCGCCTCACCATAGCCTTTCACGACCAGCGTGTCCCTACCGCGAACCACGGCGACGGAGACGGCGGGCGTGTGGTTCGTTGCCATGAAATCGTTGACCAACGAGTCGATGCGGCTAGGCACGGCCGCGGCGGGTTGTCGCTCGCCTGCAAGCGCGTGGCCCGCGAGGACAAGGCCAATGACGGCAGCCGCGATGATCCGGGCGATCATGACGTTGAAGGAAGGATGATCAAGAGCGCCATAACGAACGCGTCGACGGTTTCACATTCCTGCTCATGACATTGGCGGTGTTCTCGGCCTGCTCATTTCGCGAGCATACCGATTTGACCTAGCCACTCCTCCACCAATCGCGGCCATGCGGTAATGGGAGAACTCGTGCGGCGCAGTCCGAACGCATGCCCGCCTTTTACATACAGATGTAGTTCTACGGGAACTCCAGCCTTCCGTAGAGCCGCATGATACAAGAGCGAGTTGTCTACGGGATCGACCGGATCGTCCTCCGCCTGGGGCTACCAGTGGCATCTACAACCGTGCCCGATACCTAGGGTCCCTTGGTCGGCTGCGCGTCAGGTATCACACTCGGCCAGATCGGCATTTGCGTGTGACCCGGCGATGGCTGCCAGGCGGTTTGCCCTGCGGCACGCCGAGCCTTTCCGGCCGTGAATGCCAAGAATACTAATAGAGCCGTCCTCGCCCGATAGCGCACTCTCATCTCGTCGGGAGCCTCCGGTCGGGAGTTCGTCGCGCGCGCGCACAGTGCTGGCCGATTGGTAGCGCAGGCTGGTGTGACACCACCGGTCGGTCTGTCGGGGCCTTCTCGACGGCGGAGACCCGAACATCACTCCCACGTCTGCTCGAGCGGTGCTACGCCTCTGCTGGATTTGCCTGCACGGGCGGCAGAGTGGAAAGAGGTCTCTCCATCCGCGCCGGCGCTGGTTCTCCTGCTGGAAGGATTACAAGGAGCAAGACCCCAATCGCGCCGACGATCACGATGTCCTGGGGACTATCCTTCCTGTGCATCCCATGCGACCAGGTCTCGACGGACATGATCGCCATCGTGAACGCATGGGCCAGCGTCGACCAAGCCCCAAAGGCGATCAACGAGCGATGCCTAGCCGGCTGCTTCACCGCCAGCAACAGAAAGACGCCGAGCACTGTGTTGATGCTCATGAACATCGGGAAGGCATCCTGATGCTGCGGCAGCCAATTCGAGTGCCACAGGCTTTGGAACAGCGGGACGGCCCAGGCCAAATACAACAGGCCCACCAAGACCAACACGCCCTGCACCGCGCGCTCACGCGTCATACAGTCCTCCATCGTGGGAGGTGTGTGCAGCTCGCTGACACCGAGTGAGTTGGAGCCGCAGGAGCTGGTGCTTGACTCATACAGTGCGTTGGGGCGACCGGGAAGGTCATCGCGAAAAGATTATCGTTCCGGTCGTTTTCTGATCGGCGATCGGCTTGGCGGCCATTCATTCGCGCACACGGGCACGAGGCTGATCGAGCGGTGCACGGCACCAGGAAGGAGCGCGTCCTAACGCCACAGATAAGCTACAGAGAATCAAACAAAAACGAGCGAAGCGAGTTAGCCGAGGATTGCTTCAACTGCGAAGCGCCAAACCACAGATAGACGCGTTCTGAGTCGGCGCGTCGATCCGGAAGTGCAACGTTGCCCCTCGGCGAGGGCGGCCAAGGGCCTCGGACAACACGAATGATGCCGTCCTGGACTCCGCCAAGTTAGCGAATCCAGCGCACCACTTGTCGGTCCGGGCGCGCATCCTCGTGCCAGAGATCCGCGAGGTACCGCAGGAGCTCATCATCCGTCACGATGAAAGACGGGATGAGGGTGCTGGAGATGGGCCCGCGTTTGCCATCGCTTCCCGGGATGGAGGCATTCCACCCGGCCGTCGTGCGCTCGACGAGGAGCCGCCTGCCGAACACTTCGACTTCACGCAATGGAATTGCTCCGTGTTGTGCGAATCGCCCGCATAACGCCCAAGCTCAGCTGCCTGCGAGTCGATAGGACGAGCGCACCGAGCTTCCTCAGATCGCCCGTTGTCCAGCTCGGTCATCGTCGGTTGGCATTCGGGCATACGACGAGACCGATGAAGTTAAATACGCCTCGAAGGCGAAATACGTGAAGAGCATACCGGCCACGATCAGGGGCGCGCCGGTGTCGTCGACGCGGCCCTGATCGGCCAGCGATTCGGCAGCGTGGCAGAGATACCGATGCGTGTAATGTTCACCCGTTACGTTGGCACGTCCCTTCTTGCCATGCCACAGCCTGACTTGTAGAGAGGTCCGTTGCTGTATAACGCCCAAGGTCATCTGCAACGTTCGTTAGGCGGACGACGGGCAGGCATTTACGTGTCAACGACGGCTGGTGCCTACGAGGGGAATGCCAACCGCATTGACAGTTCCACAGCGCGGACGTGTTTGGTAATGCTGCCGATTGAGATGCAGTCGACGCCGGTTTCTGCGACGCTACGGACATTCTCGAGCGTTACGCTGCCCGACGCTTCGACTGTGACCGGATGGCCTTTAGAGTTGTTCAGCGCCACCGCAGCTCTCATGTCGGCCAGGCTGAATTCGTCGAGCATGATGATGTCCGGGCCTGCACGCAATGCGTCCTCAAACTCCTCCATCGTTTCCACTTCGACGTCCACTGCGACTTTGCGTGAACCGACTGCGTGGCGGGCTGCGGTCACTGCGGCCGTCAGGGAGCCGGCTGCGGCGACGTGGTTTTCCTTGATCAGCACCTGGTCGAAGAGCCCGATGCGGTAGTTCTGGCCGCCGCCGCACATAACCGCGTATTTCTGCGCCGTCCGTAGTCCTGGGACCGTCTTTCGCGTATCCAGAATTGCGCAGCGGGTTCCCGCGATCGCATCCACATAGCGGCGAGTGGCGGTCGCCGTCGCGGAAAGGAGTTGGAGGAAGTTGAGCGCAGTGCGCTCACCCGTGAGAACGGGCCGGGCTGGGCCTGCGATCTCAAACAGAGTTTGATTCGCAGTAACGTGGTCGCCGTCGTCGGCATGCCAGGTCAATTGGACAGCCGGGTCCAGCTGACGGAATAGCTCAGTCACCCAAGGACGGCCGCATAACGTCGCCTCCTCGCGGGTGATGACTTTCCCTGTGACCCGCTGTGCGGCGGGAACCAGTTGAGCGGTGATGTCACCGCTGCCGATGTCCTCAGCCAGGGCAGTTGTGACCTGCTGAGCGAGGTCGGATGGAAGCTGCAACATTTCCGAAGTCTTTGCGGCCGCGTCCCACAGGAGCGGACTTTAAAACGGCAGGCCGTGTGTGGCCGAACCCGTGCATAGAGCGAATAGATAGCGCTCCGAGCTGTATCTTGCCAGCTCACTCGTCGAGGCCGGGGCGGACCGGCGTGGCCGCCTAACGCTGAAGTTGAGCTGCGAGCGGATCAAATCAGAGCGAGCGAGCATCCGACGACCGCTCGTCAACTCCAACGACCGTTAGCCAGCCCGCGGTCGGATTGTGAGGGCTCGAAACGCCATCAAGTTGCAAAACGTTCCGCCCAGGAGAAGCCAATTAAAGAACGCATGGTGCTTTGTGAGGACGAGGGCAACGGCGAGCCCAAACGCGCATACGCCGATGACGAAGCCGAAGCGGGCTACTCGAGGTCTATCGTACTGCATGACCGGGCGAATGGTGGGCAGGTGGTCTGGCTAACGCTGATTAGACTGGGATATTATGCCGAATACAGATAGCAATCACAACTTAAAGATGTCTCATAATACTCATCGGCGTACGCTCGACAATCTCGCAAAAGATCACGGAAGATCGACTTCTCGAGCTACGACTGTCGCCAGCCTAGCTACTCCTCGCTCGTCGGAGGGCCGCCACTTCGCGCGACTTGATCCGCGCGGATCTTCGACGAGTCGAATCGACGAGCACTCGCGATCATCTTCCCGATGGTCTCGTCGAAGTCCGCTGTTGGCTTGCGCTGGAATCTCAACGGATTGATTCGCGCGACGACGAACGCTTTGAGATACGGACTCTCGAGCCCGCGGCCCTTCATCGCCTTCACCGCCTCGTTCACGAGCTCATTGAACTCGAGCAGCAGCTCGGCACGACCGCGACGCGTCTCGAGCGCATTGGGCAGCTTCGACCCGAGAAATTTGTCGCACCGCTTGAGAATCGGGTGGTACGCGCCGCCCGAGAACCTGCCGTTCTGTTGATAGCACAGCCCGAGCGTGATGAACGCCGCCTCCTCGAACTCCGTCTCGAACTCGCGCTCCGGCCGATCGTCGAGCACCGACAGCGCCTCTGCCAAGCGCGCAACCTCGAGCGCCTTCTCGCGAAGGTTGTGCGCCTTCTCGGTGTTCAGTAAGAGAATTCTATGCGCGACGTCCGGTTCCGGAACGACGAGCGCGACGATCGACTTCGCGCCGAGGAGCCGCATGGCGCCGAGTCGGTGGTAGCCATTCGGCGACCAGTATTTGCCGTCGCCGGCGGGAACCGCGATGACGGGATCGAGATAGCGATCGAGCTTATCGATCGCATTCGCGACACGTGCGACGTGCGCTTCGGAAAGGTCGCGCTGATACGGCGTCGGCTCGACGGCATCCAGCGGAAGCGCGGCGAAGATCTGCCAGTTGGACCCGATCGGATCGCGGTAGATCGCGAGCGCCGATCCGCCGTCCCTTTCGATCGCGCGAGCCACGGTTTCGACGGAGGCCGGCGGCTGTGCGCTCGCAAGCCGGCGCGCATCGAGGCCGCGCGATGCGGCGGGAACTGCCTCTTTCGCTTTCTTCTTTCTCGCGGCCATCGATTGTCCTCCCTCGTGAGAACGTTAGCAGCGTCTGATGATCCGGCCGCGCAACCGACCTCGTCAAGACAGACGCCTGGTGACGACCCTGCGACGCGTTTGCGACACAGAGCGACGCAATCACGGCTATCGACCGGCGGAAGCATGCTCGCGCGGACGACGCCCGATCGGCAATTTTGTGGCGTACAGGCCGATGCCACTACGCGACTCCGACTACGTTGACGGTTCCTGACATTCTCACGACGGCGCGGACTGTTTTGCGCCGCTGGCAACCCAGCGACGCCGCAAAGCTCGAGCCGATTCTCGCCGCGAATTGGGATCACCTCGGCCCGTGGCTTCCGATTCACGTCGCCAAGCCGGCGCCGAGGGCCGAGCTCGAGACGCGACTCGAAGGCTACGTCGCGGACTTCGATGCGGATCTCAAATGGCGCTACGGAATGCACTCCGCCGACGAAACCGACCTCCTCGGCGAAGTCGACATGTTTCCGCGCGACGCCAACGGTCGCGTCGCGTATGAAAACTCTGATCGCGTCGAGATCGGCTACTGGGTGCGGTCGGATCTAACCGGTCGCGGACTCGTAACCGAGGGCGTACGCCGGATGCTGGATCTCGCCGCGTCACTGCCACGCGTGGAACGGATAGAGATTCGCTGCGACGCGCGCAATAAGCCGAGCGCCGCGATCCCGGCAAAGCTGGGATTTGTGTTGGCGCAAACCATCAAAGACCATTCGCCGGCATTCAAGGATCCGGATGCCGAACTTCAAGTGTGGTCATTAGAGATCTCGAGCTACCGGAGCATCAACGACAATGACGACCCGACGCGACGCGATTAAGCAACTCGGCGCCGGTGCCGCGGCGCTCGCGCTGCCGAAGTTCACGCTGCCATTTCGATTCGCGCCGATCGTCGTCGCGGGCCAACCTGCCGAGCTCGCGGTGCAGTCCGTCAGCTCGATCACGGTCCGGCTGACGCTTCGCGCGACAAGCAACGCCGACCAGCAGGCGATCCCGTTCACGGGCGCGCTCGCAAAAGACGAGTTTCCCATCATCGCGCGCGGCGGTGATGATTCGAAGTTTGCTAAACTGCGCGCCGGCGATGTCGTCGTGAAGCTCTCTGCGTCGCCGCCCGTCATTCAGGTCGAAACGATTCGAGGCGAGGTCGTTCAGCGACTGGCGCTCGACGCCGCCTCGCCCGGGATGACCTTCAATCTTCCGAAGGGCCCGTTGCTCGGACTGGGCGAAGGCGGACCGCAGTTCGATCGGAAGGGAAACGTCGACTCGATGCGCAACGGCCAGGGCGGGTACCATCTCGCGACAAACGGTACCCGCGCACCGGTGCAGTGGCTCATCGGCACCGACGGCTGGGCGATGTTCATTCATCAGCCATACGGCGCGTTCGACTTCACCGGAAGCGAAGGCAAGTTCACGCCGACGGTGCTACCGGATCCGGGCACGCAACTCGTCAACAGCCCGAATCCCGTTCCCGCGACGGCCGGGCTTCCACTCGACATGTTCGTCGTCGCGTCGAAGGATCCGACGATCATCATGCGCGAGTACGCGCGCATCACCGGCTTTCCCGAGATGCCGGCGCGCTGGACGCTCGGCTACCAACAATCGCACCGGACGCTCGCCGGTCCCGACGAAATACTCGGCGTCGCTCGTACGATGCGTGAGAAAAAGCTTCCGTGCGACACGCTGATCTACCTCGGGACGGAGTTCACGCCGTCCGGCTGGAATACGAGAAACGGCGAGTTCACGTGGAATCCCACGAACTTTCCAGATCCGAAGATGATGCTCGACGAGCTGCACTCTGAGCACTTCAAGGTCGTGATGCACATCGTGATCGAAGGGCGAAAGCTCATCGGCACGGTTCACGACCCGTGCACCGCGCCACCGCAGCCGAGTGGCCGGACGCCGGACAACAAGTGGCCGGCGGAGAGGCAGGTGGCGTGCTACTGGCCGATTCACAAAACGCTCATGGACGTGGGCGTCGACGGCTGGTGGCCGGATCAAGGCGATGGATACGACGGACCGTCGCGGTTCAATCGGCATCGTATGTACTGGGAAGGGACGCAGATGTATCGCCCGAACGATCGGCCGTACGCGCTGCACCGAAATGCCTCGGCGGGAATTCAGCGGTACGGCGGGTTCGTCTGGTCGGGGGACATTCAGTCGCGTTGGGAAACGCTGAAGCAACACGTTCCCGACGGAATCAACACCGGGTTGTCGGGTTTCCCGCTGTGGGGGACGGACATCGGCGGATTCTATGGCACCGCTGAATACACGGGCGAGCTTTGGGTTCGCTGGTTTCAATTTGGCGCGTTTTGTCCATTATTCCGCTCGCACGGCCGGAATTGGCACTTGCATCTGCCGTGGGGTTGGGACGGCGGCGACGGCGGACCGAACGAGACCGCGAGTTTCAAGGTCGATCCGGCGGAGCTGCACAACAAGGAAGTCGAGCCCATTTGTCGAAAGTATCTCGAGTTGCGCTACCGATTGATGCCGTACTTGTACACGGCGCTGCGCGACGCGCAGGAGACGGGCATGCCGATCATGCGCGCGATGTGGCTGCACTATCCCGACGATCCGACGGCGGTTGCGCGCGGCGATCAGTTCTTGTGGGGCCGCGATATGCTCATCGCGCCGGTTGTCGAGAAGGGCGCGACGAGTCGTCGCGTCTACTTGCCGAAGGGCGACTGGTACGACTTCTGGACGAATGAAAAGGTCGCCGGGGGGCGAGAGGTCGAACGGCCTGTCGATTTGGCCACACTACCTATATATGTGCGCGCGGGTGCGGTGCTCCCGATGGGGCCCGTGAAACAGTACACCGATGAGCCGGTGGACGCGCCGACGGAGCTCGTCGTCTATCCGGGCGTCAACGGGACGGCATCGTGGTACGACGATGACGGTCATTCGTTCGATTATCGAAACGGCGCGTTCATGCGCGTCGCGATGGAGTGGTCGGATCGCGATCGTCGGTTGTCGATGCGACTCGCGCCGGGATCGAGGATGATCGACAGCGGCAGAAAGCTCGCGGCGCGGATTGTCGGCGGGTCGGCGGCGAAGGAGTCGGTATTCACTGGAAAGCCTGTGACGGTGGTTCTTTGAAGTGGAAAGCGAAATACCAGACAGCGCGGACATCGGAAACCCCGGATTTTGACGCAGAGGCGCAGAGGTCGCAGAGGACTGCGTGAAAAGCGAAAGACAAAAGCTTTGGTAAAAGAGGCGAGGGAAAGTGGAGGCGAGGGGAGTGGGACGAGGGAAAGTGGCGCTGCCGCTCGAGCATTCCAGGACCGGTCCCTTGTTGTTGCCGTTCCGCGGTCCTCTGCGCCCTCTGCGCCCTCTGCGCCCTCTGCGCCCTCTGCGCCTCTGCGTCAAAATCCGGGTTCCGCAGTTCTCTGCGTCAAAGCTGGAGTTCCGCAGTTACCGTGACTTGAAATCGGATGCCCACAGATCTCTCCCACGCACCGACCGCGCATAGCTTCGAGAGCGGCGTCACCTACAGCCTCGATGAGCTGATCGGAAAAGGCGGATTCGGCGAAGTGTATCTCGCGACCCCGACGCCGCGAGGTGCGCTGCCAGAGCACGTCTGCATCAAGATCAGCGATCGACTCTCGGCGTGGCTCCGCGAAGCGTACTTCGCCGAGCTGCTGATCCGCGAGCCGCGCGCGCTGCGGGTCTTCGATCGGTTCGCCGAAGTCGACGGCACGCGCATGCGCTATGCCTCGCGATGGAGTACGCGGAACACGGCGACCTCGGCGCGTGGCTCAAGCGTAAAGGCCCGCAAAGCGAACGTGTCGTTCGACGCGAGATCGCCGCGATCCTCGGCGCACTCGACGCGCTGCACAAAGGCCAGGCGCTGCATCGCGACCTCACACCGTTCAACATCTTCGTCTGCGAGAATGAGCAGCTCAAGCTCGGCGACTTCGGGATCGCGGCGCATCAGCTCAGTCGTCGCGGAGTGACGGCTGACGCATTCAACATGTTCAATGCGCCGACAGAGATCGCGTGGGGGAAAGTGCGGCGCTGGCAGCAGCGCGACGACATCTACCAGGTCGGGCAGATCGCGGCGATGCTGCTCCGGGGCGACGTCACGAGTCCGATGCGCAGCTTGGATGTTCGCAAGCTCCCGTGCAGCGACCATCTCAAAGAGGTGATTCATCGCTGCCTCGGCGCGCGCGGAAAGCGATACGAAGCTGCCGACGAGTTGATCACCGCGCTGCGGAAACGACCGAAAGAAGTGAAGCTCGGCCGCGTTGCTGATGGACTCGCGGGCAAGCGCGTCTCGTTCACAGGATTCTTGAGCCGCCCGAGGAGTGAGGCGATCGCCGCGGCGAAGAAAGCCGGCGCGGTGGTGCAGTCGAAGCCCGGTCAGCTAACGGACATTCTCGTGCGCGGACGTCCGAACACCCTGCAGATCGCCGGCAAAGCCGGCGGAACGAAGATCATGGAGATTCGCCGGCTTGCCGCGCGCGGACTGCCGGTTCGCGTGATCGGAGAGCGCCAGTTCTGGAAGCTCGTCGACAAGGAGCTCGCGGCGCGCAGAGGCCGAGCCGCGAAGCGGAGGTCGTGAGTGGAACCGGTCCGTTGGGGCGTGCTCGGCGCTGCGAACATCGCGGTCGAGAAAGTGATCCCGTCGATGCAGAAAGGACGGATGTCCCGGATTGTCGCGATTGCGTCGCGTTCTTTAGAGAAATCTCAACGAGCGGCATCGCGTCATGCAATTGCAAGGGCGTACGGCTCGTATGAGGAGCTGATCGACGATCCGGCCATCGAAGCGATCTACAATCCGCTTCCGAACCACTTGCACGTTCCGTGGTCGATTCGCGCTCTCCAGGCCGGCAAGCATGTGCTCTGCGAGAAGCCGATCGCGATGAATGCCGCGGAAGCGCGCGAGTTACAGGCTGCCGCGGAGCGCGCCGGCCGGCTTGTCGGCGAAGCCTTCATGGTTCGATCGCACCCGCAGTGGCATGCCGTGATGCGAATCCTCGCTGAAGGACGGATCGGCGAGCTGCAACTGGTGCACGGGCACTTCAGCTACGGCCGCCGCACGACAAGCGACGTCCGCAGCAAACGGGAGTGGGGCGGCGGAGTGCTGTTCGACATCGGCTGCTATCCGATAACGATCTCGCGATGGATGTTCGGTCGTGAGCCGGCTTCCGTCGTCGCAGCGATCGAGCGAGATCCGGAGTACGGTGTAGACCGGCTCACGTCGGGAATCATGCGGTTCGATCGAGGCCACGCGACGTTCACGGTCGGCGGACAGATGACGCCGTATCAGCGAATTCAGCTCTTCGGCGCGCGCGGCAAGATCGACGTCGAGATCCCGTTCACACCGTCGGCGACAACGCGCGCACGAATCGTGATGAACGATGAGATCATCGAGCTGGACGCCGTCGACCAATACACACTTCAGGGCGACGAGTTCTCTGCCGCGATTCGCGGGATCGGGTCGGTGCCGTCGACGATCGAGAACGCGATCGCGAACATGGCTGTGATCGACGCGCTGTTCCGATCGGCGGAAACAGGCCGATGGGAGAGCGTTTCGTCACAATGACGACCGAGGTTATGGCGTCTTCCGGATTATCTCCGGCGGCGACGTCCCGAGCGACCAACCCTGTGTCTTCACGATGCGCGCCGATTGCGTGAGCTTTTTGTCGCCGACCTGCAGCGTCACTGTGTATTTGCCGAGCGGCATGAGCTGATCGAGCACGGTGCCAGGCGTGCCTCGCGCGCCCGGCGTTCCGCCGCGACCACCGGCCTGCTGCTTCCGCGTGCTCCACATCACCGTGTTGATGCCCGCGTTCGCCGTTCCCTGAAGACGCGCAACCTCTTTGCCCGCCGAATCGGAGACGATCACCGAGACCGGTGATGACCCTGCGGCTTTGAGGTAGTAGCGGATCATCATCCCCGCCGGCTCGTTCGGTGTTTGAATGTGGCGCTGACCGAAGAGATAATCGTTCGCCGCGAACTGCCATGTCACGCGCTGCACCGTCGGACGAATGGTGAAGAGATGAACGTCCTGCGCGAGCACCGCCTCGGTCACCTGCTCGAGTGCGTCGACGTTCGTGATCCAGAAGTCGCGAGCATACGTGCCGAGTATGAGGTCGCGCTCGCGCGGATGAACGAGGATGTCGTGAACGGGAACGCTCGGCATGTTGTTGTTCATCTTCGTCCAATGCGCGCCGCGGTCGAGCGACACGAAGAGACCGGCGTCGTCGCCGAGGAAGAGTAGATCAGCGTTCTTTGAATCCTCGACGATGACGTTGATCGGCTCGTTCGGCAGGCCGGCCGTCAGCGACGTCCACGTCGCGCCATAGTCGTCGGTCTTGTACACGTATGGATGAAAGTCGTCGAACTTGTAGCCGCTCTTCACGACGTACGCGCGTCCGGGAACGTGCGACGATGCCACCACCCGGGCGAACGCGTCTTCGCGACCGCCGACCGACGTGATCGCCGCCGTGCGATCAGTCCAAGTCTTCCCGCCGTCGCGCGTGATTTGAACTTTGCCGTCAGCCGTGCCAGCCCAGATGACCCCTCTTGTTATCGGCGATTCGGAAATCGAAGAAATCGCGAACCAGGGAATTCCGCCGGGCGTGAGACCCTCCGATTCGCCCATGATCTTGTCGGCGGGATGCGTGCTGAGGTCGGGGCTGATCTCGGTCCAATGATCTCCGCGATCTGTCGACTTGAGCAACACCTGCGCGCCGGCATAGAGCGTCTTGCTGTCGAACGGCGACAAGACCAGCGGCGCTTCCCACAAAAAGCGATACGGTTCTTGTCCGGCCGGGCGCCGCGGTTCGATCGTCGTCGTGTAGCCGAGCTTCTGATCGACGCGCGTGTGATTGCCGTATTCCCGCGTCGTATACAGCCATCGGTTGTCGTTCGGATCGACCTGCGCGGCGATGCCGTCGCCGTTTCCCGTGGCGAACCAGTCGAAGACCGCGACCCGTCCGAGACCCGTGTTCGTCGGACCGCGCCAATGTTCGTGGTCCTGAAGGCCGGCGTAGAGATTGTAGGGATCGTCGTTGTCCGCGGAGATCGTGTAGATCTCGCCGACGGGAATGTTGGAGTACGCGTCGCTCGTACGACCGCCGTCATAGGACATCGCGATGCCGCCGTCGCTTCCCTGAATCATCCGGAGTGGATTCTCGGGATCGATCCAGAGCGTCCGCACATCGCCGAACATGCGCGGGAACATGCGGAACGCGTCCCATGTTTTCCCGCCGTCGAGCGAATGGCGCAGCCCATCCTGCGTGACGTAAATCTCTTGATCGTTCGCGGGATTCACGCGAATCTGCGAGAAATAGTACGCGCCTTTCGGGCTGACGTCGTAGTCGTCGGCACTCGTCTTCTTCCAGGTCTGACCACCGTCGGCCGTGCGATAGACCTCGCCGCCGATCGTCGTGCGATTTCCAGCGCCGCCGCCGCCGCCGCCGCCGCGCCCCGTCGGCGCGAGCGGCGTCGTTCGAGAGTTCTCATTCTCGATCACCGCGTAGAGGATGTCGGCATTCGCGAGATAGATGTCGAGCCCGATGCGGCCGATGCGCCCCTCCGGAAGTCCGCCGCCGAGCTTCGTCCAGCTCTTACCACCGTCAGTGGTTTTGTAGATACCGCTCCCCGGGCCGCCGTTCACCATCTGCCAGGGAAGCCGCTGCTTGTCGTACGCCGCCGCGTACAACACCAGTGCGTTGCGCGGGTCCATCACGAGGTCGATGATGCCAACGCGGTCACTGATGAAGAGACTCTTCGTCCACGTCCTCCCACCGTCAGTCGTTTTGAACACGCCCCGCTCGGCGTTATCAGAAGACAAATGGCCCATCGCGGCGACGTAGACGACGTCGGAATTCGCCGGATCGATGACGATGCGCGAGATGTGATGCGAGTCCGCGAGCCCCACGTTCTTCCAGGTCTTCGCGCCGTCGGTCGACTTGTAGACGCCGTCGCCCGCGTACGAGCTGCGCGACGTGAACGCATCGCCGGTACCGACCCACACGATGTCCGGATTCGAGGGCGCCGTCGTCACGTCGCCGATCGCGAATGTGCCCTGGTTGTCGAACACGGGATCGAACGTCGTGCCGTTGTTCGTCGTCTTCCACAGTCCGCCAGTCCAAAACGACACATACCACGTGTAGAGGTGGTCTCGCGTCGGCTTCGACGGTACGGCGATGTCCGAGACTCGCGCACCCATTCGGAATGGGCCGAGGTTTCGATATGTGAAAGCGCTCAGCAGGTGCGCGTCGACCTGGGCGGTCAGAGACGAGACGAAGGCGACACCAGATGCCGCCGCAGCCAATAGCACGCGTCGCATGTTTTCTCCGATTTCAGTCTTCTAGAGACTTGCTGGGGATCGGTGGTCTTCGTCGAACGACCACCGGTGACTTTCGATCAGAATGCCATCGACGCTCGCGAATCTCATTCGCCGGCTGGATCTTTCGAGCGTCGGGCGTAATGCACGACCAAACCTGGGAGGCGGCGATGGCGATGAGTTACGCGCATGTGGCGATTGCGGATCACGAGATTCCCGTCGCGGCCGAGTTGTTGCTGCAGCACGCGTTGCAGACGTACGCGAGCGAGACCAACAAGGTCGCCTCCGTGTGGTCTTTGTTTTCCGACGACGATCTCGCCTTCCGACCGCACCCTCGTGCGAGCTCGATCGGCGACATCTTCAAGCACCAGCTGCTTTCCGAACGACGTTTCTTCGGGGAGTTCATCGGCGCGCCGGAGCCGCCCGCCACCGAAGTTCTTCCGACTTCTCTAACCGTTCATTCGGCGACCGCACGTCTCGTCGAGCTTGCGCGTCCACGACTGACGTTTCTTGCCGGCCAACCACGCGAGTGGTGGACGACCCGCGTTCCGTTCTTCGACGTCGAGCGTGAGCGCGTGTGGGTGTTTTGGCGTCGCGTGCTTCACACCGCGCACCACCGCACGCAGCTCACGGTCTATCTCCGAATCATGGATCGACCAGTTCCGCCGACGTACGGTCCGACGGCGGACGTACAGTGGGAGGGCGCGGATCCGACGCGCTCTGTCGAGGCGGCGAGTCGGCGTTGATGGTGATCGCCCTCGGTGTCAGGTCACGCGATCCTTTCACTTGGAAATTTTCACGAACAGCGCGCCGTGCCGCGGAACGATTTCCGAGAACTCATCGCTGAATGCTCCGAGATCTTTCTGCCGCCACAGGTCGCGCACCTTTTGCTTGCCGCTGATTCCGAGCTCGGTCCACTTCACGCCGACCTTCATGTCCATCTCGTCGCGGTTGAAGAGACCGACCGCGAGTGAACCGTCGGCGAGGGGACGCGACCACACTTCGAGCTCACCATTCTTCGAGACGCGATCCGCCGGTTTGCCGAGTGGATCCTGATGGACCGCGAGGACCTCGTCGTTCGTCACGAGGCCGAGCTCGAAGTCATCCATCTGCGTGAGATCGTTGCCGAGGAGCAGCGGCGACGCGAGCAGTGTCCAGAGCGTGATGTGGACGTACTGCTCGTTCGCGGTGAGATGTGAATCGCGAAGCCGCGGGCCCCAGCCGACTTTGCCGATCACGAGCATGTCGGGGTCGTTCCAGTGTCCGGGCGACGCGTACTTCGAGTTCCCGACCTGCCTGAACCCGATCGTCGACATGCTCTCCCAGGTGTCGGTGATGTCGCCGGTCGTGCGCCACGAATTGCCCTCGATTCCTTTTTCCGCGCCCCACTCCCACACGTTGCCCCAGCCGTACTGACAGAGTGAGTAGATGATGTCGCGCGGAACCTGATCGAGCGCGGCGCGTCCAACCTGATACGGACGCTTGAGAACCGGGAGCTGCTGATTCGTTTCGCCCGGCGCGAGCACGCTCGAGTAGCCGCACCAATCGTACTTCAGGTAGTCGACGCCCCATTTCGCGAACGTTTGAAAATCCTGAAGCTCGTGCTGCCAGCTCGCCTCGAGGCGCTGACACGTCGTCGGTCCAGGGCCGGAGTAGATGCCGAACTTGAGCCCTTTGTCGTGGATGTAGCCGCCGAGGGCCTTCATGTTCGGAAACTTCTTGTTCGTGAGGATGGTGCCGTCCTCTGCGCGCACCGGACCTTCGTGCAGCGCGTCCGTCTCACGCGCGCTGCGTTCCCAGCCGTCGTCGAGATTGATGTAGGTCCAGCCGTGGTCGATGAGCCCTTTCGAGACCATCGCATCTGCGGCGGCACGAGCGAGTGAGTCGCTCACCGCGCGCCCGTACGCGTTCCAGCTGTTCCAGCCCATCGCCGGCGTGAGCGCGAGCTGACCTTCGGCGACAAACGTGAACGATTTGCTGGCTGATCCAACCGCATTCTTCGCGGTGAACGTGACCGGATATCGGCCGCGCGTCGCGATCTGACCGCGGATGATCCCGGTCGCGGGATCGAGGGTCAGTCCTTTCGGAAGATTCGAAACCGAGTACGAGATCGGCTTGATGCCGGTCACCGGAATTTTGTAGAGCACATCGTGTCCGGGCGTCACTCCGGTGAGCGTCGGTCCATTGATGCGCGGCGCGGGGCCTGGCTTCGGAGTCAGCACTTCACGCGGCTCGACCGGAACGTCGAGCGCGACCGGCGACGAGCCGCTCACGGAAAATTTCGCGTCGGCCCAATCGGCAGTGATCGGCCGAGTGCCGTCGACGGGCTTCACGTGCAGCACGAGCGTCTTGACGCCGCGGACGTCGACGTCGATGGACTCCGGCGCATCGCCGCGAGCGACAGGTTTGCTCACGAGGAGAACACGACCGTCGCCGACGACTCGGAAAATGATCGGCGTGGGCGGCGGGGGCGCCGGTGCCGGCTGACCCGTGGCGGCCGACGGCAGCGCAATCGGATTGTCATCTGCACCGACCATCGCCGTGAACCGATCGGCGCCGCCGTCGAGCTTGATGAACAATACGCTCGTCGCGCGGGTGCCAACGCCGCTAGAGAAATCCTTTCCGCCGATGCGAATCGGATTTCCGTCGATCGACTTGTTCGCTTGCGCGACGTTCTGCGCGGTTGCGCCTCCACGTCCGCCGGCGGGTTGGACTTTCATCTTCGCCAGATCGAGCGACGCGAGTGGGACGTCGGCGTAGTGTCGGGTCGGCGCAAATCCGGTCGCGAGTGAAGTGGCCGCGATGAGCGCGATGAGTCTCGAGCCGTCGAAGAGCGTTCTCATGATGAATCCTCAGATCATCGGGCGGGCTGCACGACGGATACATTATACCGTCGCGCTACTGCGGGTCCAGCCGCGGTTCAGCGAAAAGACGCAACCAGTTTACCTAGCCGACGCCGCGATGCGCGCGTACACAGCCCTGGCCGAGTCCAGCGTCGCACGAAACTGATCTCGCTCGGCAGTCGATCTCCATCGCGACCGCTCGACCCGCCCCCAGATCGCGTCGACAGTCTGCGAAAGGAACTGTACGTCCTCGCCGCGTACATACCGCTTGCCGCCGCGCACGATGTACACCGGCCCCGTGTGCGCAAACGCGTAGTCGTCGCCGATGTACTTCGACTTGCCACCGATGACGCGAGCTGCGACCCAACCTCCGTCCGGCACTGGGATTTGACCGTCGAACGAGAGCTTGCCTGAATCGGCACCCGTTCGCGGGACAGTCTTCACGATATCGCCGTTCACGATGATCTGACGGGAATCGACCGGCACGATCGACGCCACGTCGACCTTCACGTGCATGTTCGGCGACCCACGGGCCGCGACCTCGATGTCGTCGCCCGGCTCATGACCGTCGACCGTCATGAAGATGAGCGGGCCGGTCGACATGAACGTCCGGCCTCTTTTCAGCGCGGCCATCCAGGACTGAACCGTCAGCGGCCCGTCGACGTGCGCGAAGGTCCGATCCGATCCAGGCGGCGGATCCCGCCAGACATCCGAGAATTGATCCGTGCCGGCCGACGCTGGAATCCTGAAGCCGGCGTTGAGTAAATGGTAATAGAAGCTGGCGGATCCAATCTCATCTGAATAGAGAGACCCGATGTCGTAGTAGTCCCCGAGTCCGAGCGCAGCGTCGACGGCGATCAGCGTGGAGGCGGCGAGCGCCGGCGTACGTGGAGGCGTCAGGTATGGATGCATGAAGCCAGCGAGACCGCCCTGCGCCCGCGCGCCGGTGATGTACATGTTCTCGAGCGACGGCTGCGCGTACGCCGTCCTGTTCTCACCGGCGACGAGGGGAAGCACGAACTCGTGGATTCCGATCATCCCGATGTGTCCGAGACCGCCGCGAAATTCCTCGGCGTACTGAAGAATGTGCGTCCTCGTCGACAGCGGACTGGGTTTGCCCGTGAGATCGCTCCACCGTCCCATGAGTCGCGTTCCATCCATATGAATGAGCGCGAACGTCATGTGGATGTCTTCGGCGACGAGCTGTTTGTAAAACGTTTCGTGCGAGAGCCCGAAGCCTTGATGCAAATCATGAACGTGCCCGTCGCCGGAGTACCATCCGCGCGCGGGCAAATCCGTCATCCGGTCGAGCCGGATGGTTACGTTTCGCGTCGCGCCCGCCGCGACGTCGACGGCAGCTGACTTCGGGCGATACTCCCAGCCGCGAATCGCTTCGATCGTCGCGCGTCCGACCGGCAGCTCGAGATCGGAGTCGCCGGTCGTGTGAAAGTAGTGGCGGTCGAAGACCATCATCGCTCGATGGAAGGCGCCGTCAGGCGAGTACGCGCGCCCGTCGCTCGCGTCGACGTAGATCCGCGACGGCATCGGCCGGCCGTCCGGTCCGACGACCCGCACATGGACGCGGCCAGTTTGCGTCACCGGTTTTCGCTTTGTGATCTCGACCGTCATCCACGCGGACTGCCGTGCGCCATTGATGTCCGCGGTGTACAGCGTAGGGACCGCATCGCGAAACGCGACGAACGCGAACCGCTTTCCATCCGGGCTCACAGTCGGCGACATCTCGTGGTGCTCGGTGTCGAACGTCAGCTCGATTGGTTCTCCTCCGCCCGCCGAGATTATTCGAATGTCGTTCGAGCCCTTGTCTTCGGTGACGTAGACGATGTTCTGGCCGTCCGGCGTCCACTGCGGCTTCATCCGGTACTCGGTCTCTTCCTCGCGGACGACGCGCGACTGCATCGTCCCGAGATCGAGGACGCGAAGACCGCCTTGGTCGTAGGCGATCGATCGGCCGTCCGGCGAAACGGCGGGTTGGATTCCGTTGACGAGCCCCGTGTCGGAGTTGGTCGCGAAGTCATGGCGATAGATCTTGAAGCGCCCGTCGCGCGCACTCACGAAGTAGAGAGACTTTCCGTCACGACTCCACGTCGGCTCGACGTCGACGCGCGGATTCGGAGAGACTTTCTCGACCTCGCCGCCCTCCGCGCTGATGACACCGATGTCGAGATTCCCGCCGAGGTCCATCGAGAGCGCGATGCGCTTACCGTCCGGGCTCCACGCGGGCTCGAAGTAGTAGTTCGGCCCAGACGTCAGCGCGATCGCCTCGCCGCCTTCGGCAGGCACTTTCCAGACGTCACCGCGCATCGTGAACGCGATCCACTTTCCGTCCGGACTCCACGCGGGGTCGAGCGGACCGGTCGAGACCGCGGGGAACATGTGCCGCTCTTCACGGTCGGACATTCCATATCGGTTGGGTCGCGCGAATGAGACGGCGGCTGCGGCAAGCAACCCGGCGCAGGCCATGACCGCGCCGACAACAATTCGATTTCTCATATCAGGTCGTTGTCAACGCGCCTCGCGCTGGTACTTGAAGATCGGGTACTCGCCTGCGCCCTGAATCCACGGATTCAGCACGCCCCAGCCGACGAATCCGTCGCGCGCCTGCGGCTCCAGGTAGTAGAACGCGGCGTTGGCCAGTTGAGCTTCACGCCGTCGCGATTGAGATCGAGTCCCTGCGAGTTCTCGCGAACGCCCAGTATGTATGGCGTTACGCTGCCAAGCGACCCGTCTTGCGTGACGAAAGTGTCGGTGCCGTCGACGTTGAAGATCGGCGCGATGATGACGATCTGGTTGTCGAGCAGCGACTTCTTCTTTCCGAGGAGCAGATCGCGCGCGACCAGCAGCAGTGCTTCCGCGGCCTCCGGTTCCGGCGGATGAATGTTGCCCATGAGAAAGATCACGTTCTTCCCCGATGCCTTCGCCTGTTGCGGCGACGTGACTCGCGGATTCGAGAGCACGATTACGGTCCTCAGCTCGGCCGGCCATTGTCCGTTCCAACCCTTCGGGACGGAGTCGCCCCAGTAGATGTGTTGCGCGGGAAGCCTCATTGGCAGCGTGAGCGTGGCGAGCGAGAATGCGACGGCCTTGGCGATTATTCTGAACCGCTCGGCCGCCGAAGGATCGCTATATGAGCGTATCACTGTTTCGGACCTGTCGAGCGCGCGAGCAGCGCGTCGAGATGCGCGGTCTGCTCCGCGGTGACGTCGGGCCGGATTTCGAGCGTCCACGCCTTCTTCGGATCGTCGCCACCGCTGAAGCGAAGCCCGAAATAGTCGAGCATCTCGGCATAGTCGACTTCGTCGGTGGTCGCGACGAGCTTGTGAAGAAGCGCGACGAGGTCGACCCCGGCCGCGTCCGATGCCGTCTTCGCGAAATCCTGCGACGTGAATCCGCGCTTGCCGGACCACTTCTGATACTCGGCACGGATCACGTCGTCCATCGACGTCGTGCCGTTCGTCGCTTTGCGAATGTGCGCATCGAGCACGAGTCCGACGACGGGGCCTTTGACGTAGTAGTCGACGCTCTTCTCGCGCGGGATGCGTTCGAACATTTGCGCGGACGCCCCCTCGATCGACTGCACGAGACGCCCGGGACTGTTCTGTAGATCGCCGATGTGTTTCGAGGCCAGCGCGAGCCAGTCAGCGTGCGTTCCGAGCCCGCCGCGCGCGGCGAGGAGATCGCCGAAGTACGACGTCAATCCTTCCGAAACCCACAGGCCTGTCGTGACCGGAGTGTGCTCGTAGTCGAACGGACCGAGCTCCACTGGCCGAAGACGCTTCACGTTCATCGCGTGGAAGTACTCGTGGCTGATGAACGCAGCTTCGCGGAACCAGCCGCCGGGTCCTGGCCGCTTTCCGTTCGTGTTGATCGCGACCGAATTCAGATGCTCGACGCCAGAGCCTGGTCCGGCGCCGGTGACGATGTTTAGAAAAACGTAATTGTCGAGCGGCAGCGCTCCCCAAAACCTAGCGTGCTCCTCGACGAGGGGTTTTACCCAGGCGACTGCGCTGTCCGCCGACCATTCAGCGTCGCCGAGGTAGGCCCAGCGATGCGACACCCCGTTGACGGTGAAGCCGGCGACGGAAACATGAGTGCCGTCGAGAATGGGCGAGTCGGCGAGAACGTCATAATTCGGAGCGACGAAGTGATTCTTCGCGCCGTCGGGCGCCGCGGCGAGCGAAGTCGCGGCCGGTTTCCAGTCCGCGGGGACGTCGAGTCGAACATCGGCCGGACGATCGGGTGAATCGGCAAGCGTCATGAACGTTGCGGGTCCGATGATCACGAGAGAGGTGTCGGTCACTCCGCTCGACAGGTTCGTCCCGCGCGCCGCGCCGACTCGGTACGTCACCGTCACACTCGGCGCCTTGCCGGTTTTGACGACCCACCGACTCGGCGACACTCGAGATACGTCGAGGGAACTTCCATCGGGCCCTCTCGCGCCGATCGATGCAACGCGATCCCCATACGACTGCAGCGTGTACATGCCCGGCGACCAGACGGGCATCATCATGAAGATCGAATCGCGCCGGCCGGTCGGAACGACAACGTCGACGTCGAACGCCTTCGCAGTCGGCGGCGTGACGTGGATCGTGTACGCGAGCGGCTGAAGTCGCGGCGTCTGCGCGCCGAGCGTGCAAGCTGCGGCGAGAGTCATAGCCGCCGAAAGCGCGCGGGCCGGCAGGATCATGGGCGTCAGAGTGTGGGATATTATCCATTATACGATATGGGCCGGCGCCGTCGTCGGCGAGATGTGATCTCGTCGCGGCACTTGAACCGATGCTGGGCCCGAGTCACTATTCGCGAACGATGAACGCGCGCATGTCGACCTCGTTCTTTTTTAGCGGCTTCCAGGATCTCGGGAGCTGTCCGAACGCGCGCATCTAGAATCGACTGACCAGCGCCGCCTCGAAGCCCCCGAGAAATTCTCGGGGGCTTTTTCGTGTTTGGCGCACTCACCGCATGGAGCTTCGATGGAAACGCTCGACAGACAACACGCACCGCCGCCGCCGATCGACGCGGGAAGAATTGGGATTGCCGCCGAGATCGGGTCCTTCAGCGACGAGGCGGCGTTGTTGGCGTTTGGGGGCTCGTGCGAGCGGGTTGCGTTTCGGGACGCTCGCGCCGGCCTTCGCGCGTTGGCCTGCAGGTCGGTCGCACGTGCCGTGCTGCCGATCGAAAACTCGCTCGCCGGGAGTGTGATGACGACGTACGACGCCATTCTCGCCGAGCCCGATACTCGCGCCATCGGGCAGGTAGTTCTGCCCGTCCATCACTGCATCGTTGCCGTTCCCGGGGCGACGCTCGATGACGTCCACACCGTTCAGAGTCATCCGGTCGCACTCGCGCAGTGTCGATCGTTCTTCGAGCGCCATCCGAACATTCGGCCGATCGCGAGCTACGACACCGCACGTTCGGCGATGGAGGTCGCACAGTCTCGCGACATTGGCGTGGCAGCAGTGGCAAGCATCCGCGCGGCGGAGCGCTACGGTCTCGCGGTTCTCATGAGGAACGTCGAGGACCGACCGGACAACAGTACGCGATTCTTGATCATGTCGTCTCCGACCGAATCACCGGATGTTCGTGGGCCGTCACGGACAATGTTGCTGTACACGACGGTCAACGAGCCCGGCGCGCTCCTCCGGACGCTCGGGCCGCTGGCCGAACGGGGGATGAACTTGTCGAAGCTCGAGTCGCGCCCCACCGGCACGCTCGGCGCGTATCGCTTCGTTGCCGAGTTCGACCACGACGGCGGAGCCGCCGCTGCTAGAGAGGCAGTGCGGGAAATCGCCCCGTTCACTCTCGAGCTTCGGACGATTGGCACCTGGGCGCGCGAGTAGACCGCGTAGCGTCTACGGCTTTAGCGCTCTCCACTCCCGCAAGGTGGATCTTGGATACAATATGCGTTAATCAAACTCGCACCCTCGCCGAATGCGCGCCCTTCCTTGCTCACTCGCTGCCGCCCTATTCCTGACGATGCCACTCGCCGCCCAACGGGGCGGCCGAGGTGGGCCGCCACCGATTCAGCTCACGGCGACGGCGGATGATCCGCTCGCCGCGCTGCGGTTCCGATCGATCGGACCCGCGTTCACGTCCGGACGGCACGCCGATATGGTCGTCGACCCCAAAAACCCGCACATCTGGTACGTCGCGATGGCGGCCGGCGGTCTGTGGAAGACAACAAATGCCGGCCTGACCTTCACGCCGATCTTCGACAACTACGGGGCGTACTCGATGTGCTGCGTGCTCGTCGACCCCAAGAACTCGAACGTCGTCTGGCTCGCGACCGGCGAGAACACGAACCTCCGCAGCGCGAGCTCGGGCGAAGGTGTCTTCAAGAGCACCGACGCCGGTGGCACATGGAAGCGCGTCGGCCTCGAGAAGTCGGAAAAGATCGGACGCATGGCAATCGATCCGCGGAACACCGACGTTGTCTACGTCGCGGCCCAGGGACCGCTGTGGTCGGCCGGCGGCGAGCGCGGATTGTACAAAACCAGCGACGGCGGCCAAACCTGGAAAGCCGTTCTGCAAATCAGCGAAAACACCGGCGTCACCGACGTCGTGCTCGACCCGCGCAACCCGGACGTCATCTACGCCGCGGCGTACCAGCGCCGGCGCCAAACCGGCCTCCTCATCGCGGGCGGACCGGAAGGCGCGATCTACAAGTCGACCGACGGCGGCGCGACTTTCAAAAAACTCTCAGCGGGGCTTCCGACCGTCGATCTGGGTCGCATCGCGCTCGCGATCTCGCCGCAAAATCCGGACGTCGTCTACGCGTCGATCACCGCGCAGGGAAACGAATCCGGATTCTTCCGATCCGCGGACAAGGGCGAGACGTGGACGAAGATGAGCAGCTGGAACACGAACGACCCGCAGTACTACGGCGAGATCTTCCCCGATCCATTCCACTTCGATCGCGTCTGCGCGCTCGCGACGATCAACGTCTGTACGAACGACGGAGGCAAAACGATCACGCCGCTGCAGTGGTCCGTTCACGTCGACAACCACCACATCGGCTTCGACCCGGCCGATTCGCTGCACATCTGGTCCGGCAACGACGGCGGGCTGTACGAGTCGTACGACGGCGGCGTCACCTGGCGCCACTTCCAGATTCCCGCGACGCAGTTCTATGCCATCACGCTCGACAACGCGACGCCGTTTTACAACATCTACGGCGGCACGCAGGACAACGGCTCGCTCGGCACGCCGTCGCGCTCGATTCACCCGAACGGCATTCGGGCCAGCGAAGGAATGACAGTTGGCGGCGGCGACGGATTCCAGGCGCGTGCCGACGTCGTCGACACCACGGTCCTCTACTCGTCGTCACAGAACGGCGCGATTCGCCGCATCGACAAGCGCACGGGCGAGTCGAAGTCCGTCGCGCCGCCGAAGACGTGGGGCAACGGACAGAAGATCCGCACCGCGTTCGAGATGCCGTACATCATCAGTCCCCATAACCACAATCGCCTGTATGTGCTGGCGAACGTGTTATTCAAAAGTGACAACAAGGGCGACTCGTACACGCCGGTCAGCGGCGACCTCACGCGCGCGCTCGACCGCGACACGTTCACGGTCATGGGACGCAAGTGGGGCAACGACGCGGTCAATAAGAATCTCTATACAAACGATCTGAGCCTCGGCACCGCGCTCGACGAGTCTCCGCTCAAAGAAGGCCTTCTCTACGTCGGGACAGACGACGGCTTGATTCAAGTCTCAGAGAACGCCGGCAAAACCTGGCGCTCCATGGGAGCGTTTCCCGGCGTTCCGGAATTCACGACTGTGTCGAAGCTGCTCGCGTCGCGCATCGACACGAACGTCGTGTACGCCGCATTCAACAACATGCTCCGAGGCGATTTCACGCCGTACGTGCTCAAAAGCACCGATCGCGGACGTACGTGGACATCGATTCGCGCCAACCTCCCGGAGCGCGACGAAGTTTGGACGATCGCCGAAGATGGTGTGAACAAGAACATCTTGTTCGCGGGAACGGAGCATGGTGTCTACGTCACGCTCGATGGCGGCGGCATGTGGCAGCGCATGCGTGCCGGACTTCCGTCGGTGGCCGTGCGCGACATTCAGCTCCAACGCCGCGAGAATGACCTTGTCGCCGCGACGTTCGGTCGCGGCCTCTACATCATCGACGACTATTCACCGCTGCGCATGCTCGCCGCTCGCCAAACCGCCGACGCCGTCCTCGCGCCACCGCGTCCGACGCGAGTCTATGTAGAATCGCCGTTCGAGCGCGCCGGCTTCGGCAACGGACTTTTTTCCGGTGACAATCCTCCCTTCGGCGCGCTGCTCAGCTACGCGCTTCGCGACGCGACGTCGGCGGGAGCGCGCACCGTCGTCGTCATCAAGGACGCCTCGGGGAAAACGATCAACGAGATCAACGGCCCGGGCGGCGCTGGACTCAATCGCGCGGTGTGGAATCTGCGACATGCATCCGACACGGCGTCGGCGCGTGCCAATGCCGGACGTGGTGGTCGGGGCGGGGCAGCGGCAGACAGCTCAGCGGGCGCGCCGCAAGGTCGCGGCGGGCGTGGTGGTCAATCGCCCCCAGGTCCGCTCGTCAGGCCTGGCACATACACTGTTCAGCTGGCGCGGCGCTCGGGCGCGACCCTCACACCAATCGGCGCGCCGCAGCGGTTGCAAGTCATCCCATTACGCTAGTCACACCGACCGCTCATGCGACTCCTGAACGTCTCGTTGGCTGCGCTCGCGCTCGCGGCGTGTACGCATGCATCGCACACGATGCCGGCGGCGAACCGAAAGGCTCTGCTGCTGAATCCCGCGGATCCCGAGTGGCGCCGGCCCGCGCCGCCCGTCTCGCGCATCCGATTCGAGACGACCAAAGGCGTGTTCGTGCTCGAGCTGCATCGTGACTGGGGCCCGATCGGCGCCGACCGCTTTTACAATCTCGCGCGACTCGGCTACTACGACGACGCACGCTTTCATCGCGTCGACAAGAACTACATCGCCCAGTTCGGATTGAACGGCGACCCCGCCGTCAACGCTGCATGGAAGGACCAGTATATCAAGGATGATCCACCGCGCTCGGACAACAAGCGCGGGACGTTCGCGTTTTCCATGAAAGGTCCGGGCACGTCGAACACACGCACGACGCAGATCTACATCAACCTCGCCGACAACGCTCGCAACAACGGCGAGCCGTTCACGGTCCTCGGCACCGTGGTCGAGGGAATGAGCGTCGTCGACAATCTGTACTCCGGGTACGGCGAGAGCTCGGGCTCGGGCGTGCGTCAGGGTCGGCAAGGCCCGCTCGCGGAGGGCGGCAACGCTTATATGGACTCACACTTCCCGCTGCTGGACCGAATTCTCCGCGTCACCGTCGAGCCGTAGCCGAACCGCGCCGACGCCTCGGACTACTTCCGAGTGAGCTCGATGACGCCGCGCGGATGTCCCATTCCGAAACGAGCCGCCGCGGCACCGGGATCCCAGTACCTAACCTCGGACACATCACCGGGTCGGATCTGTTGCAAGTAGTCCGCCTTGCCGAGGAAGTTGTTGCCCATGAAAACGTCGACGGAGCTCGGCGTTGGATCGCTGACCGACGTCGGCCCTCGGCTCGTCAGCCAGTTCGGGCGGAGCTTGACGATCGCATCATATAGGTTGTCCGCGTTCACTGTCGACAGCTGCTCGACTGTGAGGGAGCTCCCGGATCCGCGGCTCGATCCGCCCTGCGTCCCCGCACTGGCGCATCCGAAGACGAGGGCGGCCCCTGCAATGGTGATCGTGCCGCGGATCGAAGCCTTCATGACGCTCCCTACGGAATGGGAATTCGAATCGCGAAATGCGGCCGCGGTCTGCGAAGCTGTGCCGGCGGCGGTGGCGGCGTCGGCTGCGTGTCCGACGGGCCATTAGGATCTACTAACTGAATGACCCCCGCCGCAAGCACGCCGAATCCGACGACCGTGACCGCGCTGACGACGATCGTCCGAGCCTTCGAGAACTGGCGCTGGCGCACCTCGAGAACGTCCGAGCGCGCGAGAAACAGCTGCTGCGTCGTCGTGCCCACGGTGACACCGCGATACTCTTTGTCGATCGACACTCCGATCGACACGGAGTCGCGGCCTTCGTGAGCGATCTCTCCATCGAGCTCGGTCGTGAACGTTCCGAGATCCTTCAGAAGACGCGCGGCCGCATCGTCGGTGATGCGGACTCGAACGTCGGTCTTCGGCTGGATCGACTCGAGCGCGACCGGCGCGTAGGTAAAGCAGCCGGCGTTGGCCAGTCCGGCAAGGACCAGCGCAACGACGGCTCGTGATCGTGCTCGCTTCACTTCACCGACGAGAACTGCAACGTCCCGCATGATGCCGGGTTCACTCCCGTAAACGATGAGGTAGCGGTCGGACGGATGCGTACGCTGTACGACGTGAGTGAGTCCAACCATCCGGCGATCACCGTCTTGATCGTCGCCTTTCCAGTCGCGTCCAGCGTGATGTCCGGATACGACTGCGTCGTTGCAAACAGCGTCAAACCGGTCAACCCTGTGAACGCCGTCGCGCCTGTCGCCGCGACGTTGACCGAACAATTGTTCTTGAAGATGCGCCATTGAAACGCGGCGTTCGGCGGACCGCTGACGACGAACGTCACGTCCGAGTGATAGCCCAAGTGCTGATCGATCGTCAACTGGCCGCTGATCGTCGCCGGCGAGACCGGGGCCGATGTCGCGGTAAAATGTTCCACGATCGGAAAGTTCGCTGAGCTGTCGCTCACCTCCGACGGATTCGACGCGGCGCATCCGGCGACGGACGCAGCCGCGAGGAAAACCAGGAGAGCCATCGTGCGATTCATATGAGAATTCTCCTGTCGTGGCATCATTTGTTGTCTCCGCCAGCCCACCAGAGTTTGACCGTCATTCCGTCTTCGCCCGTTGGAATGCCCGTCGCGGCCAATTGAGTGCCGTTCGAGCTCAGCTCCGAGTTTGGTGCGCGAATGCGCTGTGGAATCGTGCTGATCACCGCCTGCGGGACGATCGGAACGACTGGGAAGCCGGTGCGCCGCCAGTCATTCCACGGCTCGGTCTTCAAGAAGTTCGCGACGTACTTCTCCGTGATGATCTCCTGCAGCGGATTCGACACCGTCGCCAACGCCGGCCGCGCCGCGATGTACGCGTTGATCGCCGACGCCGGGACGCCGAGCTTCGTCATGTTCGCGCGAATGCCGTCGCGATACGGCTGGTCGGCGGCGGCCGCGCCACTCACGATCAATCGCGCTTCGGCTTCCGTGAACTTCTGATCCGAGTAGCTCGCGACGTTCAACGTCGCATTCTCGGCGGAGAAGAAGGTGCCGATGACGGAGACCGTGGAGTCGGCCTGGAAGACGTCCGAGCCCGGGAGATGGCCAACGAACGTGTTCGGCTTCGCCGGGAAAACCTGGCGAGTCGGTCCGGCGCCCTTGATGGAATCGTAAAGGATCGGCTGGAACAGAATCGGCAGCCGCGGATCGTTTCGCGTCTGCAGCATCGAGATCATGTACTGCGATCCAACGAACACCGTGCGCTGATCGATGAACGTGTAGTTCGGATTGCGAGCGTTGACGCCGCCCGGGTAGGTGAAATCGGCGTCGTCGGCATTGCTCGCGAATGCGCCCGCGAGCGCCGTGAGCGCTTTGTTTGCCCGCCCGACTTTGTCCTCGCCGTTTGCGTACGCCAACCGCAGCTGCGCGCGAGCCGATAAGAAGTGGGCAAGCTTGTTCCACTTCGTCATGTCGCCGTTGTACAGCAGATCCTGCGTCGTGATCTTGCGCGCCGCGGTGCTCGTGGACGCGAACAGCGTCGCGGCCGTGTCGAGGTTCGCCAAAATGCCGGCGTAGATGAATTGCTGCTTGTCGTACCGCGGCTCTCGAATCTCGGGTTGGAATGCGTCGGTGTACGGCGCCGGTCCCCACAGATCGGTGATGATTTGGAAGGTCCACGCGTAGAACAGCTTTCCGATCGCGTGATAGTAGGTGTCCGACGCCGTTGGCGTATCGCGCACCATCGAGAACGACGCGTTGCCCGGCTGGGAGTAGAAGTAGTTCCACGATGACGCGGCGTCGGTGTCGAAGAGCTCGTAGTTCTGCACCTGGGCGTAGGAGCGACGCGCGGCGTTGAACGCCCACTGCTGCGTCCACTCGGAGCCCCAGAGCGCCGTCTGGCCGTAGTACGTCGAGTGGATGAAGCTCAGCTCGAGCGCCGGAAGGCGAATGTCGACCGTCGCCGACACCGGCGCGTTCGGATTATTGTTGACGTCGAGGAAATCCGAGCAGGACCCCAGGCCGACGGCGACCGCCGGGATGAGGAACGCGGATCTTCTGAAGAATCGCATGAGAAGTCTCATAACAAGGGTCTGGGATCAGAAGACCGTGCGGATGCCGGCCAGGAAGGAACGTGTCTGCGGCGCGGAGAACTGGCGGAAGTACTGCTGGCCCGCGTTGGTCCCCTGCGAGAGATCTTGTTCGGGGTCGCCGGACGGCGACGCATACCAGCCGCGGAGATTCCGGCCCGTCACGTAGAGCGTCGCGCCCTGCAGCTGGAACCGGCGGCCAAAGTTGTCGCTGATGCGGTACGACAGCGTCAGCTCACGCAGCTTCGCGAACCCGGCGTTCTCGATCTGCTGCTCCGCGCGGTCCGTGCCGTAGATCAGCGGATAGTAGTCCTGATCCTTGAACAGGGCCTTCGTGTTCGGCTGGCCGGTGTTGATGTTCGCGCCCTGCCACGTCGTCCACGTATAGCGGTCTTCCGTGAGCAGCGACCGGCCATTCGAGACTTCGTATTGCGTCTCGAAGTTGATGAGCTTTCCACCGTGGCGAATGTCGAGCAGTCCCGACAGCGCGAACCGGCCGAGTCGGAACTCGGACGTGGCACTGCCCGTCCACGCCGGCTCCACGGTGCCGAGGTTGCGCTGATCATCCGACTTGATCGGGAACCCGTCGTCGCCGATGAGCAGCGTGCCCGGCGCAACGTTCTTGAAGCACGGATCGGCCGCGACGCAGTTCTTCTTCCAGCCGTAACCCCAGATCACTCCGTAGGGCTGTCCCTGCATGATGCGGATCTGCGGCCACGAGTAGCCCGACAGATAGATCGACGAGACGCCTGGTGCGAGGCTCAACACCATGCTGTGGTTCTTCGCGAAGTTGATGCGACCGTCCCACGAGAAGAGCCGCGTGTCGATCGGACGACCGCCGATCGACAGCTCGAGACCGGAGTTGCGCAGATTGCCGGCGTTGCGCGAGATCGAGAGGAAGCCGCTGCTCGGCGAAGACGGCACCGAGAAGATCTGGTCGTAGCTCGACTTCCGGTACACGGAGAGTTCGCCGTTCATGCGGCCGTTGAACATTCGCAGCTCGAGGCCGACCTCATCCTCGACGGTGGTTTCCGGCCTCAGCGTCGGATTGCCGAGCGACGTGCTGTTGATGTACGACGTGACGCCGCGGAACGGGAACTGAACCGCTGGTCCGCCAAACTGTTGCTGGTCGTTGTCCGCGCCCGGCGCCGTCGCGCTCACGTAGCGTGTCGTCAACGCGTACTGCGGCGCGTCGTTGCCGACCTTCGCCTTCGACACGCGAATCTTTCCGTAGTCGAGGAAGCTCGGACGCCACGGCAGCGCGTCGGTGAAAATCAGCGCGAGCTGTGCCGACGGATAGAAGTACGAATTCGCGGTTGTCGGAAGTGTCGAGCTCCAGTCGTTGCGCCCCGTGACAGTGAGAAATGCCCAGTCAGAGTAGTCGGCTTCGATCTGCGTGTACGCGCCGAGCAAACGCTTCTGCTGGGTCAGCGTCCCCGACACCGTCTGCGTCGCGAAGTTGCTGAGGTTGTAGAAGCTGGGAATGACGATCGACGTGCCGTTGCCCGTTACCGACGCATTGTCCTGCGAGTAGATGTTGCCGCCGACCAAACCGCTGACGCGGAAGTTCGAGTTTCTGATCGCGCGCGGGTCCGCGACGAGCGTGATGTCATCGTTCAGGATGGTCTTCGTCGACTTTCGCTGCTGCGTCGAACCCGACGTGAGGCCCTGCGCCGCCAGCCAGGGCCGCTGGTTCAGGAAGCGGCCGAACTCCGACACGTACGTGTCGAGGCCCGCGTTGTTGTTCAGGTGGACACCGTTCACGATCTGCATCGAGAACTGCTGCGACGCGAGCCACCGATTCGTCAGCTCGGTGTTGTACTCATTGGAGGTCTGCCACTGCAGCGACGGCTGCGGGTTCGTTCCGCCGGAGAGAAACACCGGCGTTCCGTCGGGCAGGTAGCCCTGCCGAACGTCGAACGTCGGCGGCATGTTGATCAACGTGTGATCGACGCCGGAGAATGAATCGTCCTGATAGGGATTGTTGCTTCGAATTCTCGAAATGCTCGTTTGCGACGTCAGCCACTTCGTCAAATTGATCGTGATGTTGCCGTTCAGATTCAAACGATCGAGCTTCTCGGCCGGATTGACGCCGGTCTGATAGAGGTAGGTCCCGGCGAACGTGTACGTCCCGCGATCGCCCATCGAGCCGAGCGTGCGGAGCGAGTTGTCCGAGGTCGGCGCGACCTGATAGAAGTCCGCGCGTGCATCGCGGAACCGAACTGGCCCAACTGAATCGAAGACGATCTTCGGAATGCTGTCCTTGTACGGACCCCAGCTCGTCTGCGACTGCGGGTTCGTCGCACTTGGCGAACCGGGCTCGCACCATCCGCCCTGGTTGACGTTCTTGCCGTTGCAGAAGTAGCCGCGGCTGCCGGCGGCCCAGTCGGTGACGTAGCCACCGAGAATCGGCGTGTCGTACCGCAGCTCGGAGTTCACGTTGAAGCGCAGCGGCTGGTTCGGCGTGCCGGTCTTCGTCTTGATGATGATCGCGCCGTTCGCCGCGCGAGACCCATACAGCGCCGTCGCCGCGGCGCCTTTCAGCACTGTCATCTCCTCGATGTTCTCGAGATCGATGTCCATTTGGCGGCTGCCGGACGTTCCCGTGCCGAGTGGGTCGCTGCGGCTGTCCGACGTGACGGAAATCGGAGTACCGTCCACGACGAAGAGCGGCTGCCCAGTTCCGCTGAACGAGCTCTCGCCACGAATCACGACGCGCGCGCCGGCGCCCGGCCGGCCGCTGCCGCTCGTCATCGCGACGCCGGCCGATTGACCGGCGAGCGCCTGCATCATGTTCGGCTCGGGAATCTTCTCGAGGGTCGCGGCGCTGATCGACGTCGTCGCGTAGCCGAGCCCCTTCTCTTCGCGCGCGATGCCGAGTGCCGTGACGACCACTGGACTCACCGAGTATGGGATGTCCTTCATCTCGAAGTTCGACGAGACGGTTCCGTTCGCGGCGATGGTCGCCGGCTGTTCCTTCGGCTCGAAGCCGAGCATTTGCACTCGCACGGTTCGCGAGCCGGCGGGAACGCTGCGTACGGTATATCGACCTTCTGCGTTCGTCGTGGCGCGCAGGGTCGTTCCCACGATCGTGACCTGCGCGCCTTGCAGCGGCGCTTTCGCGTCCGCGCTGACCACCTGGCCGACGACTGTCCCCGTCGGGCCAGCAGTCTGTCCTACTGCCGCGCCAACGTTCGCGCACATGAGTGCGACGAAGAAGCGCGTGCTACTCGTCCACCGGCTCATCGCATTCCTCCGAGAGGATTGTTCGTACTTCGGGGGGTTTGGGGTTGGGGGTTCCGGTTTGGGGTGGACGGTTGTGGGTGGGGGGTTCGGGGTGCCTGCGCGTCACTCGGTGACTCAGTGTGTGAGTGACTCGGTGAGTGAGTAAGTGCGTGCCTCAGTTACTCAGTCACTCGCTAGCACCCCAGACTCCAAACCCCCAACCGTCCACCCCAAACCGGAACCCCCAACCCAAAACCCTCTGTCTACCACCAGACGTAAGGCGGGTCGTTCGGACCATCGTAGAAGCTCGGACCAACACCGGCGTCTTCGTCGAGACCCGAGCCGGTTCCATTCACGGCCGCATCGCTCATCCCCGCGTTCCAGTCGGGCGGACGCACACCGAGCAGGTACTCCACGAAGAAGTCGTTGCGCTTCTTGATCGCGTATTGACCGCCGGCGCCGTGACCACCGTTCGGCACGACGAGCAGATCGAAATACTTGTTCGCTTGAATGAGCGCGTTCACGACCTGATAGCCCGAGGACGGATCGACGTTCGTGTCGAACTCGCCGATGACGAGCATCAGATGACCCTGCAGCTTCTTCGCATTGACGACGTTCGACGATGCCTCGTAGTGCGGGCCGATCGGCCAGCCCATCCACTGCTCGTTCCACCAGATCTTGTCCATCCGGTTGTCGTGACAGCCGGAGTTCGCGTATGCGACTTTATAAAACTCTGGATGGAAAACGAGACCGCCCATCGCGTTTTGTCCGCCCGCGGACGTTCCATAAAGTCCGACGCGCGTGACGTCGTACCATGGATTCTTCGCCGCGAACGCCTTGTGCCAGAGAATGCGATCGGGGAAGCCCGCGTCGCCAAGGTTCCTCCACGCGACGTCGTGGAACGCTTTCGACCGATTGTTCGTGCCCATGCCATCGATCTGTACGACGACGAAGCCGAGCTCCGCGAGCGACTGCAGGTTGACGCCGCCGCCCCACGTCTTCGGGACGAAGCTGCCCTGCGGGCCGGCGTAGATCTGCTCGATGACCGGATATTTCTTCTTCGGATCGAAGTTCAGCGGACGAATGACGATGCCCCAGATGTCCGTCTTTCCGTCGCGCGCTTTCGCGGTGAAGACCTCGGGCGCGTGCCACCCGGTCGCGAGCTCCGCCGACGCATCGCCCTTCTCGATCGGCGTCATCTTCATATCGCTCACTCGGCGCAGCTCGAGCACCGGCGGGAGATCGACGCGTGAGTAGAGATCCGTGAAGTATTGATGATCCGGCGACCAGGCGATCGTGTGGTTGCCGTTCGCCTCGGTGTACTTCACGAGGCCGGTGCCGTCGAAGTTGATTCGGTAGTAGTGGATGAAGTAGGGGTCTTGTCCGGGAATCATCCCGCTCGCGCGGAAGTAGATCTGCCGCTTGGCAACGTCGACGCTGTCGACGCCCCGGACAATCCATTCGCCCTTCGTGACCTGGTTTTTCACCCTGCCGGTCGCGCCGTCGAACAGATAGAGATGCGCCCACCCGTCGCGCTCCGACATCCACAACACTTCTTTTCCGTCGTCGACGTCGAAGCGCCAGTTGCTGCCGTGATCCGTCTGACTGCCGTTGAGGGGCCGGTACGAGAAAAAGGTCGGCGTCTCTTCGTCGATGACGGCGCGCGCCGCGCCCGTGTTCGCATCGACCTCGATGATCTTGTACGCCTGATGTCCGCGCTGGTTGTACTCGAAGGTGAACGCGTGGCCGTCCTTGCGCCAAACGGCTTGAGAGATCTGATACGCGTTCGGGAAGATCGCGTTGTCGACGACGATGTTCTTGTGCGTCGCGACGTCGATCACCGACGGTCGAATGACGTCGACTGCGTCACCGGGCTTGCGATAGAAGATCGACGTGTCTTTCGGCTGGAGCTGATCCGGCGGCGACGAGAGCACGTAGTGCACCATGCGCATGTAGCCCGGATGCCGGCGATATGCGACGATGTGCTTCGAGTCCGGCGCCCAGCGAACGGACATCTGCTGGTACGCGTCGCCTTCGGAGCCGTCGTAGGTCACGAGGCTGAAGGCCGGCTCGCCGCCGTTTCCGCCGATGCCCGGCTGTGATCGAGCGTCATCGCGGAGCGGTCGAACGGCGACGTTGTAGTTCTGGATGAATGCGACGCTCTGTCCATCGGGTGATACGCATCCGGCGACCGCCGCAGTCGCGCCACCCGGCGCTGCGCCGCGTCCCGCGCCGCGACCACCACCTCCTCGTCCGCCGCGACCACCGGCGACACCGCCCGGGGGAGCGAGACATGCCGTCGACGCCGTCGGGGCCTCGCCCGTGAATCCACCGTTCTGAATCGCCGCTGCGCCGCCCCGCCCGACAGGCGCCTCCGCCGCGCCGGTGCGGGCGCATTGATAGGTCGATATCCCACACCGATAGTGTGCTCCTGCGGCATCGAAATCGATATCGGCGTTGTTGTCGGTGAATGAGAATTCGTTGAACGGCAGCGTGATGGCGGTATAGCTGCCGCCGGTCACAGCGGCGAGTGCGGCCGCGAGCTTCGTGTGGTCGAACGCGGGTGTCTTCTGGCCGCTCGCGGCGTCGACGACCACGAACTGATTGCCGCCGTTCACCGATTTGCGATACCAAAACCGCGCCGGCCCGATCCACGTCGGGTTCTGAGCGACGTCCACCGTGAGATTGGCGATGCGCTGGTTGACGCCGGCGGCGCGACGGTAGTCGTCGATCGTGCCCTGCGCGCTCGAGGCCGATGGTCCAATGACGAGTAGCAGCGCGGACGGAAGGCACGCCGCGGCGATGCGCCGGGCGTGGCGTTTTACAAGAATGCTCATTGGTGCGCCGGTGAGGTTGTGTGCGGTGACGCCGGGCTCGTTGCCGACGGAGTGGCTTTCTGAGGCACGCAGGGCGGATCCTGCGGTGCTCCGCCACCACCACCTCGTCCGGCTCGACGCGCGGTATCCGCAGCCAACCGCTGCGCATCGCGCGTCCACCACTCGGGATTGTGATCGCGGACGTACTGTTCCATTTCCTCGCGCGTACGGTGCGCGACGTTCGCTGTCGCCGGAATGACCTTCGACTCCGGAATGAGTCGGCTGACGACGTCGTAAAGCGTCGGATCCGCTGCTTTGAGTCCCGCGCGATCCTTGCCGCCGTTGCCGACGTACCACTCGACGCCGCCGGCCCAGTACTCGTTGAAGGTGTTGCCCGAGTACCCGTTCGCCGTGCGGAGACAAGCGGCCTTCGCATGCTTGTACGAATCGACAATGTCTTGGAACCACTTCGGGTCGGCGTTGCCGATCCCGGCGCCCATGATCGCGTGCGAGAACTCGTGCACGCAGATGTTCGTCCCCCAGTACTTCGTACGATAGAAACCGAGCACGTTTTCTTCCGCACAGGTCGTGAGCGTGCCGCCCATGCCCCGCGCTCTCGGATTCCAATAGCCGTCGGCGGTCATCGAGCCGAGTCCGCCGGGCTCGTAGTAGTGCGAGCGTTCGCCGGGCGTGAGGCGCGGGTCGAGATACTTCGGGACCGTCCAGCTGCGTTGCTCGGGCACGTCCATGGTGTATTCGGTTTCCGCCATCACCACGACACGTCCGCCGTGCGCGATCATCGTGTCGCGAACATCGGGTCTGTTCCCAAGCATCGCGTTCACCTGATCGCGAACGATGGCGATCGCGGCGTCGGAGACTTTCGCGGAGCCGAGGATCGGATAGCCGTTGGCGTCGGCGTACTTCTTATAGAAGGCAGTATCGAGCTTGAACCGCTCGACGATCTCCGGCGGCGGCGCGATCACGACGTACTTCAGGTAGTCGTCGACGATCGCCTTCGGGCGGTCCTTCGGCAGCGGCGGCGCGACGAACGGTTTCAGCGTCGACGGCTTTTCCCAGTCCGGAGGCGTGCACTCGGGGATGCGAGCCCGCGGCGGATCGGCGACGCCGGCGGGCGACGATCCGCTCGGACGGTCGGACGCGCTGTCTCGCGCGGGCTGCGGCCAGGGACATGCGACCATTGCCGGGCGCTCGCGTGCACGTGCGTCGCCCTGCGCATACAGGGGCGCACCCGTGGCGACGAGTGCAAAGCAAAGTGCGGCGCGCTTCGGGTGGTTGCGCATGCCTGACCTCGACGGTGTGCTTCGAACGGCTTACAGCTGCCGACAGTATCCAATATTCAATACGACACTCTACGACTGGCCACCAGCACCGGCGGCCCAGATTGCACATGACATATTGTATCCAACAAACTCCGCCGAGGCCGCGCCGGTCACCTCGTTTTGGGCGCCTCGGCGGAAAGGGTTGTTCGGGTGCTGTTACGTGCGCGCGGCCGCGGCCCGCGCCGCAGGCCTCGACCCATTGCTCGAGGACATCGTGGGCCGACGCGCGAGCTGACGCCGAATGACGTCCAACGCATCGCGGAGCTCATCACCTTCGAGCGCGAGACGCGGCGGACGCACCGTCGCCGAGCCTTTGCCGACCTCCGCCTGCACGAGCTTGATCAGCTGCACGAACTTCGGAACGGTGTCCATGCGGAGGAGCGGCAGGAACCAGTGATACAGCGCGGTCGCCTCCTCCCACCGTCCCGCGGCCGCAAGCTCAAACACCTGTACCGATTCGACTGGCAGCGCATTCACCAGACCAGCGATCCATCCGCTCGCGCCGGCCGGCACCGCCTCGAGAATCATGTCGTCGAGTCCCGCGAACACCGCGAGCCGATCGCCGAGGAGCTCGCGCACCGCGGTGACGCGCCGCACGTCGCCGCTCGATTCCTTCATCGCGTGCAAGTTCGAATGCTCGTCCGCCAGCTCCGCGAGCTGGTCGGCGGTGACATCGGTGCGATACGCGATCGGATTGTTGTACAACATGCACGAGAGCGGCGTCGCGGCGATGATCGCGCTGTAGTGCGCCTTCGCTTCACGCCAGTCGGAATAGTAGACGTACGCCGGCAGCGCCATGATGCCCTGGCATCCCGCGCGCTCCGCCTCGCGAGCGAGCGACACGCATTCCGCCGTCGCCAGTCCCGCGATGCCCGCGATGACCGGCACCGTGTTGTCGGTCGCGCGAACGATGGTCTTGAGAATCGCAACCTTTTCGTCGAATGAGAGCGTCGCCGATTCGCCGAGCGAACCGAGTGGAACGATCGCGCCACAGCCACTATCGATCATCCAGCGGACATGCCCCGCGAGCGCCTCGTGGTCGACGGAGAAATCGGCTTTGAAGGGCGTTGTGATCGCGGGGAATACGCCACGCCAGTCACGTCTCTGCATTGGAAGCGGAAGCTCCTGAATTGGGATGCATTGTTGGTGCGCCGCACCGGCGCATGCAGCGTTTCGCGCGACACTACCGTATCGCCCTCGGAACGCAAGTTGGATACAATATGTAATCGCCGGCTGAGCACAACCCCGTCCTTCCTATCTCATGCGATTCACCCATCGGATGGTCATGGCGACCGCGGTCCTCCCCGCGATCTCGCTTCCTCTCGCCCATCCCGCGGGAGCGCCGAAGCCGCGACCCCCGCGGGTCGAAGTCCGTTCCGCGGCGTCGCACGACCGCTCGGCGCCGCTCGCCTCAGGGGTCGTCCCGAGCGTAGCGACGGATCGCTCGCCAGCCGACGCAGGTCGACAGCCTCGCCTGGACGGCGATCGTTCGCCGGCGCGGCTCCTCAGAACGACGGCGAACGGGATCGAACAGACAAGCCCGGGCACCAAACCGCCCGTGACCGTTGTCGCAAACTTCGACGGACTCGGAGCCGGGTTCACCGGACCGCAGGGAACAGCGACGACCCGCAACCCGTCCGACAACTCGCTCGCCGTCGGACGCGATCACATCATGCAGATCGTCAATTCCAAAACGGCGATCTTCACGAAGAAAGGCGCGAAGTTCGATACGACCGGCCGCGTACTCTACGGGCCCGTCGACACCCGAAACGTGTTCAGGGGATTTGGCGGACCGTGCGAAGCTCGCAACAACGGGGACGCGGTCGCACGGTACGATCAGCTCGCCGATCGATGGTTGATCGTCATGCCGATCTTTTCCCGCATTCAGGAGCAGACCGACGATCGCCCGGCACCGAAAGGCGGCGAGCCCGCCCGCCAAAGCCTCATCGGCGTCGCGGGACAGCCTGGTGGCGCGGCGCCGCTCTTCCAACCGTCCCCGCCGGAGCCAGTGCGAGATACACAACCGCCCGGCCAACGCGGTGCGCGACCGCCGCAGCCGCAAACCGGCGTCTATGCGATGTGCTACGCGGTGAGCACCTCGGCCGATCCGATGGGATCGTATTACCGGTACGAGTTCATTCGGCTGCTCTTCCCGGACTATCCGCGTCCGGCCATCTGGCCCGATGGCTACTACGTCCCGTCGAGCACCGGCGACGCAGTCATCCAAAAGCACGCGTGCGTCGTCGATCGCGTGAAGATGCTCGCGGGCAAGGACGCGGCCGAACAGTGCGTCATCATCGACGATGTGAATTTCCTCAACAACGCCGACGTCGACGGGAAGGCGCTGCCGCCGGCGGGCGCGCCGAACATCATGTTCGCCGCCGGAGGAACGCAGCTTCGGAAAGTCATGGAGGACAGCGTTATCCTCTCGTGGAGCTTTCACGTCGACTGGAGCGATCCGTCGAAGACGCGCGTCGACGGTCCGAACAGGATCAGCGTCGCGCCGTATCACTACCTCTGCGACGGCCAGCTCACGAATTGCGTCCCGCAGCCCGGAACCGACCGCAAGCTGGATGCGCAGGGGGACAAGCTCATGACCCGGGTCGTCTATCGCCGAGTGAACGGGCACGAGGCGATCGTGGCGGTGCATTCCGTGAATACGAGCGCGGGCGGCGGAGGTGTGCGGTGGTACGAGTTCCGTCTCGATAAAGCGCGGCGGCCAGCGCTCTTTCAGCAGGGAACGTACGCTCCTGATAGTGGATTCCGCTGGATGGGAAGCCCGGCCATCGACGCGCGCGGGAACATCGGCATCGGCTACTCGTTCGGCGGCGACGGGAAGTTCGCGGGCCAGCGGTTCGCGGGACGAATGGCGAACGATCCGCCGGGAAAGCTGACGCTGCGGGAGGCGGTGTTGGTCGACGGTGAAGCCGCGCAGACGAACACGCTTCGCTGGGAAGACTACTCGGCGACCGCGGTCGATCCGAGCGATGATTGCACGATCTGGTATGTCGGTGATTACTTGAAGCAGAACGCCGCCAGCTACACGACTCGCATTGCCGGCGTCCGTTTTCCGGGGTGCCCGAGGTAGCGGCGATCAAAATCCTCTAACAACGGTTCGGTCCATGGCCCGCAGGAAGTCCGGAGAGTCGCGGGGAACGTCGAAGGACGCGAAGCGTCCGAGTGAGCTGGTCCTCTTGCCGCTCCGGCGGCAGACGCTTACCACCATGACGGCGGACGCGATCCGCGAGCGAATCCTCCGCGGCCACTACCCCGAGGGCCAGCCGCTGCGCCAGGACGCGATCGGCGCGGAGCTTGGCGTCAGCCGCATCCCGGTTCGAGAAGCGCTGCGGCAGCTGGAGGTCGAGGGACTCGTCACGTTCAATCCGCATCGGGGCGCGGTCGTGTCGACGCTCTCGCTCAAGCAGATCCGCGAGCTGTTCGAGCTGCGCGCCGACATCGAAGGCGACCTCATTCTTCGCGCCCTTCCGAACATGACGGCGGAAGACGATGCCCGCGCCGATGAGATCCTCGACGCGTACGAGGTCGCGCTCCACGGTGGACAGGTCGCCGTTTGGGGCGCGCTCAACTGGCAGTTCCATTCGACGCTCTATGCGCCGGCTGACCGCGGCCTCACGATGAACATCGTCGACAAGCTGCATCAGCACAGCGACCGCTATCTCCGCATGCAGCTCGCGCTGACGCATGGCGAGAATCGCGCGCGTCACGAGCATCGAGCGATCGCGGCCGCCGTCAAAAAACGCGACGGCGCGAAAGCCGCTCGGCTGCTTCGCGACCATATCCTCGGCGCCGGCCGTGTGCTCGTGAGCTTCCTCGAGAAAGAACGCGCGCAACGCGTCGAAGTCGCCTCGGCGACGGAGCGCCGTTCGAGAACGGCGCTCTGATCGCTCCGGCGGACCGGCTCAGGCTCGCGCTTGATCCTCCGTCGGGCGGTTCATCGGCGTGGCGATGATGTCGCTCGTCCGCGTCGCGCCGTGGCGTTGGCGAAGTTGACGCTCGATCCACGCCGCGATGTCGGCCGCGACGGCTCTACGATCGGCGTCGTTCAGCAGATCGTGATAGCCCCCTTCGTAGAACTTTAGGGTTTTATCAAGCGACCCGGCCTGGTCGAAGAACTGCTGACTTCCGGCCGGCTTTGTCGCCTTGTCTTCGGTGCCGTGCAGGATCAGCAGGGGCAATGTGATGTTCGGGAACGAACGCTCGAGGGCTTCGTCGGCGCGCACCATGGCGGCGATCGTCTCGAGCGGCTGCTTTTCATGCGCGATGAGCTTGTCCGAGTCCATCTTCTGAACGACCGCGGGATCGCGCGAGAAATCCGCGTTCTTCAGCGCAAGGACGTGCGCGTGCGGGGCCAGATGCGCGAGTCCTTTGAGCACTGCGAGCGCCAAGTCGGGCGCCGGGATCTTGAACGCGAAGCTTTCGCAGACGAGTCCCGCGAGCTCCTGCTGGTGGTCGGCAGCATACAGCGTCGCCACGACCCCGCCAGCGCTGTGGCCCAGTAGGATCCGCTGTGCGAGTTGAAGCCGGGGACGATGGTGACGACGCCGCGGGGCGTCTGGTCGGGCCGCCATGCTCTGTAGAAGAGTGTGAGGTCGCCGCTCGAGATATTGCCGGTGGATGTCTGCATAGCGAATGCGAGCTGGGGTGGAACCACGTTTCTCCCCGGCGGCGGGGTTTCGTCGTGAAACGACCCCGCACTCGAGCGCTCCGCAATAGGGTCAATTCCGATACCGGACGTTTTTCCCACTCGGTACGACGTCTCACATCGATCGTTCCAGATGCGCGTTGAGGAGGATGGCGAGCAAGTTTAGTTTTCTGAGGCAATTGTAGGTCGAAAATTGGCGACGATCCGGCTATCACCGGGGAGCCAGCCGGAGGAACAGAGCTTTCGCTCTCAGTAGAACCGGTCGGGTGCGGCCCGCATAGCCGCAAGCGAAGAGGTTCGCGCTCGAGTGCGAGCACGAACAAGCGGGGTGGTACCGCGGAGGCTGTGAGAGGGCTCGCAGATCTTCGTCCCCGTGAGCGAGCAACAGACGCATCACGGAGCGAACGTGCCATATCCCAAGGCTCGCGTCGGCGAGCAACCGACCACCGAAGGTGTTTCGTCTCAGCCGTCCTTTCCAAAGCTGGAAGAGGACGTTCTCGCCTACTGGGCGAAGGACAAGACGTTCGAGGCGAGCGTCGCCGAGCGTGACGTCGGGGTGAACGGGGCGAATGAGTTCGTGTTCTATGACGGACCGCCGTTCGCGAACGGGTTGCCGCACTACGGGCATCTCCTCACCGGCTATGTGAAGGACGTCGTGCCGCGCTATCAAACGATGCGCGGCCGGCACGTCGAACGCCGGTTCGGGTGGGACTGTCACGGTCTTCCCGCCGAATTCGAGGCGGAGAAGCAATTAGGAATCACTCATAAAAACGAGATCGAGGCGATGGGCGTCGAGAGGTTCAACAACGCCTGTCGGACTTCGGTCCTTCGCTACACCAAAGATTGGGAGCGGTACGTCACCCGTCAGGCGCGGTGGGTGGACTTCTCGCACGACTACAAGACGCTCGATCTGCCGTACATGGAGAGCGTCATGTGGGCGTTCAAGACGCTCTGGGATAAAGACCTCATCTACGAGGGATTCAGAGTTCTCTGGTATTGCTGGCGGTGTGAGACGCCGCTGTCGAACACCGAGACGAAGATGGACGACGTCTATCGCGACCGGCAGGATCCAGCGGTGACGGTCGGGTTGCCACTGATCTCGCATCGGCCGGAGCTGACCGGCGTCGAAGCGCTCGTGTGGACGACGACGCCGTGGACGCTTCCATCCAACCTCGCCGCCGCCGTCCATCCGGACGTCGACTATGTCGTCGTACGGGCGTCGAGCGGCACGAAGTATCTGCTCGCCGAAGCACGCGTTGCCGCGTATGCCCGCGAGCTCGGCGACAACCCGCCCGTCCTCGCGCGAATGAAGGGCCGCGCGCTCCTCGGCGTGCGCTACAAGCCGCCATTCGACTTCTTCTACGGCAAGCAGGCGAACGCCCATCAGATCCTCGCCGCCGATTACGTCACGACCGAAGACGGCACCGGCATGGTGCACATCGCGCCGGCATACGGTGAAGAAGACAAGGTCGTCACGGACGCGGCGGGCATCGAGCCCGTGACGCCCGTGAACTCGCGCGGCGAGTTCGACGCGCAGGTGCCGCCGTATCAGGGTATGCACGTGTTCGAGGCGAGCAAGTCGATCATCAGAGATCTCAAAGCGACCGGCGCGCTGCTGCGGCACGACACGTATCAGCATTCGTATCCGCACTGCTGGCGCTGCGACAGTCCGCTCATTCAGCGCGCGGTGAGCTCGTGGTTCGTCGCGGTGACGAAGTTCCGCGACCGCATGGTCGAGCTCAATCAGCAGATCCGGTGGGTGCCGGAGCACATCCGCGATGGGCAGTTCGGCAAGTGGTTGGAGAATGCTCGCGACTGGTCGATCTCGAGAAACCGATATTGGGGCTCGCCGATCCCGGTGTGGATGTCGGACGATCCTCGCTATCCGCGCGTCGATGTCTACGGCTCGCTCGACGAGCTTGCGCGCGACTTTCATGTGCGCCCGGTTGATCTGCACAGACCAGGGATCGACAATCTCACGCGGCCGAATCCCGACGACCCGACGGGCAAGTCGACGATGCGCCGTGTGCCGGAGGTGCTCGACTGCTGGTTCGAGTCCGGATCGATGACGTTCGCACAGGTGCACTTCCCATTCGAGAACGCTGAATGGTTCGAGCATCACTATCCGGGCGACTTCATCGTCGAGTACAACGGGCAGACGCGCGGGTGGTTCTACACGCTGCACGTCCTGGCGACGGCGCTGTTCGATCGTCCTGCGTTCCGCACGTGCGTCGCGCACGGCATCGTGCTCGGCGACGACGGGCAGAAGATGTCGAAGTCGCGAAAGAATTATCCGGATGTTCGCGAGGTGTTCGATCGCGACGGCTCGGACGCGATGCGCTGGTTCCTCATGTCGAGCCCGATTCTTCGCGGCGGCGATCTGATCGTTACCGCGGCCGGCATTCACGAGGCGGTGAGGCAGGTCGTGTTGCCGTTCTGGAACACGTACTACTTCCTCGCGCTGTACGCGAACGCGGACGAGATCGACGGGAGGATCCGAACCGATTCGCGTCACTTGCTCGATCGGTACATCCTCGCGAAGGCGAACGAGCTCGTGACGGATGTCGAGTCGCAGATGGATCGCTACGATCTCGCGGGTGCGTGTCAGACCGTTCGAGAGTTCTTTGAGACCCTCACGAACTGGTATGTCCGCAGATCGCGCGATCGGTTCTGGGCGGGCGACCGCGATGCGATCGATACGCTGCACACCGTGTTGGAGACGACGTGTCGAGTGGCCGCGCCGCTTTTGCCCATGGTGTCGGAGGCGATTTGGCGCGGATTGACCGGCGGACGGAGCGTCCACCTGACAGACTGGCCGCTCGTCGACGCACTCCCGGCCGACTCGGCGCTCGTGAGCGCGATCGATCGCGTGCGGGAGGTATGTTCGTCGGCGCTCGCCCTCAGGACGGCGAACAAGCTGCGTGTGCGGCTACCGCTGGCGTCGTTGCGTGTGGCGGCTCCAGACGCCGAGAGGCTCGCGGAGTTTGCCGATATGATTCGCGACGAGGTGAACGTCAAAGAAGTCTCGTTCACGACGGATGTGGCGGCGCATGGCCGTGTGGAGATCACCGTGAACGCGCGCGTGGCGGGTCCGCGGCTCGGGAAAGACGTCCAATCGGTGATCAAGGCGGTGAAAGCCGGCGATTGGTCGATCAGCCCGGGGGGCGTCGTCGTCGCCGGCGGGGTCGAGCTCAAAGAAGGAGAATTCGAGCGACGGCTCGTGTCGAAGGACGCGGGCGCGGCGGCCGAGTTGCCGCGCGGATCGGGAATCGTGGTGCTCGATACGACGGTGACGCCGGATCTCGCGGCGGAAGGCGTCGCTCGAGATCTCGTGCGCGTCATCCAGCAGGCACGGCGCGACGCGGGACTGTCGGTATCGGATCGGATCGCGCTGGCCATCGATGCGCCGGACAGCGTGACTGCGGCCGCGCGAGCGCACGAAGCGCTGGTGAGAAGTGAGACGCTTGCGTTGGAGGTTGCGTATCGCGGAGTCGACGGTGGTGCAGAGGGGAAAGTCGGCGAGGGGGAGAATGTCAGAGTCGGGGTCGCAAAGCTCGAGTAGAACTGGTGGCGAAGCCGTCCAGCCCGCGTTCGGCGACCGTCCCGTTCTTGTCGTCGGCGCCACCGGCCGGATTGGTGGGCACGTCGTCGAGGAGCTTCTGCGACGCCGCGTTTCCGTTCGCGCGTTGACGCGAAACGCGGACGCAGTGCGATTGCCGGCGGGCGCCGAAGTCGTTTTCGGTGATCTCGGTGAGCCTGCATCGCTTGGCTCCGCGCTGTGCGGAGTCGGCGCGGTGTTCGTCGTCTGGACGGCGCCGCTCGCCGACGCTGCGCCGGCGATCGATCGAATCGCGGCAGCGGCGCCCTCGCGCATCGTGTTTCTCGGAGCGCCGCATCGGACGCCGCACCCGTTCTTTCAGCAGCCGAATCCTATGCGCACCATGCACGTGGAGCTCGAGCGGTTGTTCGCGGCGAGTGGTGTCCCGACGACGATTCTTCGCCCCGGGATGCTCGCGTCGAACGCGATTGACTGGTGGGGCCAGCAAATTCGACAGGGTGACATCGTGCGCTGGCCATACGGCGCGGTCGAGACTTCGCCCATCGACGAGCGCGACCTCGCGTCGGTTGCCGCGAAGGTCTTGATCGACGGCCGACACGACGGAGGTGACTATGTCCTCACCGGTCCGGCGTCCTTGAGTCAGGTCGCGCAAGTTGCGGCCATCGGCGATGCGATCGGACGCGCGATTCGATTCGACGAGCTGTCGCCCGAGGAATTCCGCCGGACGAACGGCTGGCCGCCGGCTGTCACCGACATGCTGCTCGATGCGTGGGGCGCCGCCGTCGGGCTGCCGGCGCATCTGACATCGACGGTCGCCGAGCTCACGGGCGCGCCAGCCCGCACATTTGCGCAATGGGCAACGGACAACACTTCTGCCTTCACGGCTTGATCGGATGATTCGAATCTCACTCCTGCTGCTTGCCACGGCACTTTCGTCGGGAGCTGGGCTCGACGCGCAACTCCCGCCCCGGCCCGATCCGATTCCGGCGCACGACACCTTCACGGTTGCGTCGAAGATCCTGTCGGAGGATCGACACATCAACGTCTTCACGCCGAGCGCCTACAAATTCTCGGCGACGTCCAAGCTGCCGGTGCTGTACATGCCGGACGGCGGGCTCGACGAAGACTTTCCGCACGTCGTCAAGACGGTGGATTCGCTCATCAGCCTTGGCGTCATCCGACCGGTGATCGTCGTCGGGATTCCGAACACCGAGCGCCGCCGCGACCTCACCGGTCCGACGCGGATCAAGGAAGACAGCGCGATCGCGCCGCGCGTCGGAGGATCGGAGGCGTTTCGCGGGTTCATTCGCGACGAGCTCTTTCCCGCCGTGAAGTCGCGGTATCGCATCACCGATGAGCGCGCGATCGTCGGCGAGTCGCTCGCCGGCCTGTTCATCGTCGAGACCTTCCTCACCGAGCCCGCGATGTTCACTCACTATGTCGCGATCGATCCGAGTCTCTGGTGGAACGCGTACACGTTGACCAACGCGGCGCCGTCGTACGTCGCGAACCTCGGATCCGCACCTCGAACGCTCTTCATCGCCAGCGCCGATTCCAAGGAGATTTCCGGCGCGTCGGAGAAAGTCGTCGCGGCACTTCGCGCCGCACCCAAGAACATTCGCGTGACCTATGAGCCGAGGAAGGATCTCACTCACGCAACCATCTTTCGCGCCGTCGGGCCGGGCGCCCTCGCCAACGCACTGAAATAATCATGAGCATTTCATCAATACCAACGCAAATGGCCTTCGATGTCGAGGCCGGCGCCGCCGTTCTCGAGCGGACGCCCCGCATTCTTCGCGTCATGCTCTCGGGATTGCCGTCCGGCTGGATTACCGGCACCGAGGGCGGCGAGTCGTGGAGCCCGTACGACAACGTCGGCCACCTGCTGCACGGCGAGAAAACGGATTGGATTCAGCGGTCGGAGATCATTCTCGCACAGGGTGCCAATCGCCGCTTCACGCCGTTCGATCGGTCGGCGCAGTTTCACGAGAGCGCCGGCAAGTCGCTCGACGACCTTCTCGACGAATTCGAGCGTGTTCGAGCTCGGAATGTCGCGACACTGAAAGGATGGGGGCTCACGAACGAGCAGCTCGCGCTCGAAGGCGAACATCCGGCGTTCGGACTCGTCACGCTGCGCCAGCTGCTGTCGACGTGGGTCGCGCACGACCTCGGACATATCCAACAGATCTCGCGCGTCATGGCGAAGCAGTATCGTGAGGCTGTTGGTCCGTGGCGGGCGTACCTGCCAGTGATGGATCGTTAGACTCCGATCTCACACGGGCTCGTGCGTTGGGGACCGGTTCATTAAAATCCCCACCGATGGTCCACCCTCCAATTCCGCGACGCAGCGGTGAGACATCCGCCGCGCGCCGCGTCAACCGCACGATGTTTCTTGCGGGACTCGTTCAGATCGCGTCCGTCTACGCGCCCGCCGCGCGCGTGCGAATCTACGGCCTCGTTCCGTTTCTTCGGGTTCCCAACGGCGGCGTCGCGCTCCTGACCCTCGGCGTTCTCACGCTCGTTGTCGCGCTTCGGCCGATCGGCTGGTGGCGGTGGGTTCCGGCCTCGCTCACCGCTGGCGTTCTCGCCTTCATCTACTGGCGACTCACCCACGACCCGTCGCGAACGTTCGTCGACCCAGTGCTGCGGCACCTCATGCACCCGTCCTGGGGCTTCGCACCGATGGGGATCGCGGTGTTGATCAGTCTCGTTGGTGCGGGACGCGTCGGTTGGCCGAAACAACTGAAGAGCGCCGAGAGAGCCGACGATACTCCATTGACGCCGCCACATTCGACGCCTCACGGAGCCTAGCGTGATCAGACGATCGTGCTTGCCAATGATGATTCTTGCAATCGGCGCCTGTTCACCCCCCGCCCGGCATGCGCCGAACACAGACACGGTCGCGCTGCTTCGGACGGTGGTGAAATACGCGTCCGACACTCTCAAGGTCGGTCCGAAGATCGTCATCGCGCGGATGACGAAGACAAATCCCGACGTCCGCCTGTCTCTCGACACCCAGAACGCGCTGCTGTCGTCGGATTCGAGGCTCTCGGCGGTCGAGCGCTACGACATCGCGCATCAGGCCTGCGACACTGTTGCCAAGGTCGCCTCGAACTGCCATTTCGCCGACGCCGACGGTCTGATCGCCGTGCGGGACGTTCGTCTCTGGCGGGACTCGGCGCACGTTGGCATCGAATACTATCGAACGAAGCCGGAGCGCGTCGGTCCAAAGGCCACGGAGAAGAAGGGTCTCGTCTACAACTCCGGCGACGCGTCGCTCGAGCGAGATGTCAGCGGCCAATGGAAGATCAAGAAGTTCACCGAGACCGGCGGAGGGACGAAGCCGTGAGCAGGCCTCGTCCCCGATAGAACGATCTAGCTGACTTGCTGCGCTTCATCGATCACGGCGAGTACGGCGTCTGACGCTTCGTGTTCGCCGCCGGCGTTTGCGCCGGCCGCGATGAGCAAATTGGCAACATCCGCGTGATTTGCTCGCGGACTGTGGCAGTTGAGCGACCCATGGCAACACCAGCCGAGCGGCGTGCCGCCGAATTGCGGGTCCTTGGCTTCGATGAGGGCACGCCCGCGAGGATATCGAAGAATCGCGGCGACCGATTCAGCCGATCCCTCCCACGCGGCACAGTGAAGCGCGCTAGCGGCAGTTGGCCCGCTTTGACCGTGCGCAGACGGATCGAATCCAAGCTCGAGCATGAGCTCCACGGCCTTTGGGTTGGAGAGCCACGCTTCTTCGGTCAACGCGCGGCGGTCCACTTCGCCGAGGCTTTCGACGATACCGGGATTCGTTCGAACGATGTCACGTGCTTCGGAGACGTCACCGGCGTGACAGGCGAGAAGAAGGCGTTGCGCCGGCGACGCGAACGCCAACATGGCGTTTAGCGTTTGCTGTTGACCGAACTTTGAAGCCGTCTGCAACGGCGACAGGTTCGCGCCGATAGTCCACAGGAATATGTGGTAGCTGCTCGGCGCTTTTTCCGCGTATTCGCCTTGCCCGGTCCGAAGATCCAGAAGCGACGGGTCCGTCTCGAGCAACGAGCGCGCACGAGCGGTATGGCCGGTTGCAGCGGCGAGGAAGATGTCGCACGTCGCGCCGCGCTCGACGAGATGTCGCGCGACCGTGAGCCGGGAGCCGGGCTTGTCGAAGTCGCCGAGCATCCATTCGGCCGCCGTGGAGCGGTGGTCGAGGTCGCGAGCGTCGATGTCGGCGCCGCGCTCGAGAAGGAAATCCGCGACGCGAACCGAGCGCGCGAAGTGCAGCGGCGTTTGGCCATCACCGCCGCGCTCGCGGACGCGAGATGCATCGGCATCGAGCATCGCGGCGAGATCGGCGTAACGGTCGAGATGGGCGAGCGCACATGCATCGGGGACGGCGCCGCGCGCGATGAGTCGCTCGGCGACGGCGGGCGACGCGCCATACAGCGGATGAAAGCCGCCCGCCCACCAGTCGCTCTTGCGATTCGGATCAGCTCCGAGGTCGAGAAGAGCGTCGGCGACGTCCGGGTCGTCGTGCGTCGTGACGAGCGCGGGAGAATTGAAGGCGAAGATCGGCTCGTTGATCATCGATTGAAGCTCGGCGCGCGCGGACTTCATGCGTCGGAGCGCCTCGACGTCGCCGCTGTTCACGGCGCGCTTGAATCGATCGGCGAGCGAGAGCTCGCTGACGGTGACCGACTCGATGTGCGCGCCGAGGGCGGCCCAGTTCTGGAAGCCGTATTCACGCGCGAGCACGAACTGGGCGTCCATGAGACCGACGCGCTGTTTGTCGGGCAGCGCGGCGCGAACACGCTCGACGGCTGCTCCGTCGCCACGGCGAAACTCGGCGAGAAGTTCCTTCGCGAGTTTCTTCTGCTGCTCGAGACTCGGACGCGCTGGCAGCGTCCGGCGGGATGCGGACATGCGAAACCTCCTTCGTGATTCAGCCGGCGTCCGCGCCTCGGCTCGAAAGAGGCTGTGATGTCGACAACGACTCGATGAGGTGGGCGCAGCCCTTTCCGCGGACCGGAGGCGTTCTCGACGCGCTGATGGAAGCTAGGCGGACGTGCGAGCTGTGGGTACTCATGCCGATCGTCTTCGACCCTTTCTTTCCCAGGACGACTTGTGCCGACGCCTTGCGCGCCGCTTCGGAGATCGTTCAAATGCGTTCATGGCCGACATCAATGAATTGATGGTGAACAACCGCGAGTGGTCGGAAGGAATTCGCCGCCGCGACCCGAGCTTCTTCGACCGACTGTGGCGACAACAAGCCCCGCGCTATCTCTGGATCGGCTGCGCGGACAGCCGAGTCCCCGCGAACGAAATCGTCGGGCTGATGCCGGGCGAGCTGTTCGTTCATCGGAATGTCGCGAACGTGGTCGTTCACTCCGATCTCAACTGCCTTTCAGTGCTTCAGTACGCGGTCGAGGTGCTGCGCGTCGAGCACATCATCGTGTGTGGCCACTACAACTGCGGCGGCGTCGAGGCCGCGTGGCGAAAGAGCTCGTTCGGGCTGATCGACAACTGGCTCCGGCATGTCCAGGACATTCGCGAGCGGCATCCGGACTCGTTTCCGCGCGGGATGACCGACGCTCAGGCGATCGATCGTCTCTGCGAGCTCAACGTCCTCGAGCAAGCAGCGAATGTCTGTCGGACGACGATCGTCCTCGACGCGTGGAAGCGTGGACAGTCGCTCACTGTCCACGGCTGGATTTACAGTATTCGAAATGGCCTTCTGCGCGATCTCGGACTGAGTGTCGAGCGAGAGGGCACGCTCACGCCCCAGTACACGCGAGTTCTCGACGCCACGAATGCATCGAAACCCGGCGTGTCGGGATCCTAGCGAACGGCGATGTATCCGCAGCCGACTTCCTGCGCCGCGCAGACGCCGAAGACTCCGTTCGGAACGACGTAGACACCGGGAACGATCGCGGCGAAGAGCTGCTTCTTCGCTTCTTCGCGCGAGATCTTCTCCTTTTGGGCGAGGGCGACCGAGCGTGCGGTGAGCGCTCGATTGCACGCGACGATGATCGTCCCGTTCGACATGATCTTGTCGAGCGACGCGAACTCTTCGCGCTCGGTCTGATTTTGGGTGAGAAACGGATTCTTTTGCAGGAACTCGCCCTTGGAGTCCTTCATCTTGAGCGACTCCCCAATAGCGAGTCGCTTCCACATCTCGTCGTTGAGCACGACGGGAACGGACGCATGCCGATGCACGACCACCGTCGACGCGTCGGGATCGCCGTAGGCATCGGCCGCGCCCTGCAAATACGACGAGACGAAGCTCAGGCCAAGTCCCTCCGAGACATCCATCGTGTCGAACACCATGCGGCGCCGTTTGTTGACGCGCTGGAGCCAGGACATGTCCCAATTGCCAGGTCCGGGCAATGGACGAGACGGTGACGGCGCGGTCGAGATGGCGTGGGCCGGCGATGCGCAGGCAGCAGCGCCGAGTGACGCGAGGGCGATCGCGCCGCCGGCGAGGTGTTTGAGAGCGTCGCGGCGCCCAGTCCTGGAGTCGGTCATTGAAAGGCTCAAGAGGATAGTGGATTCTGCCGTACGGGGGACCACCGGTCAACGCTCTGCGTCATCGTCATACGAAGAACGCTGCCGATTCGCGAGCTACGTCTTTCGCACCGATCGCCACCACGGATTCGGGCCATCGATCGTCGACGGCTCGACCGCCTCGCCGATCAGCGGCGTGATGATCCTCGCGCCATTCGCCTTCGCGAGTGCGAGAAGGGTCTCCGCGGGCTCGTCCCACACGTGAAGCGCGAGATCGAACGTCGACCAATGGATCGGCAGAAAGGTTCCGCCGCCGAGTTGCCAGAATGCGTCGAGCGCGTGCTGTGGACCGAGGTGAATCGCGCCCCACGACGGATGCCATGCGCCGATCTCGATGAGACAGAGATCGAACGGACCGAATTTCGATCCGATCTCCGCGAGCTCGTTCGTCGGACCGGTATCGGCGGAAAAGAACACGCGCCGCTTCGCCGTCGAGAGCACGAACGACGACCAGAGCGTCCTGTTCCGATCGACGAGACTGCGTCCCGAGAAATGCTGCGCCGGCGTCGCGGTGATCGTCATGGCGCCGCTCGCGAGAGTGTGTTCCTCGAACCAGTCGAGCTCCGTGATGTCATTCAACGGAACGCCGAAGCCTTCGAGGCGCGCTCCAACGCCAAGCGACGTCACGAACGGCACGCGCCGCTTCGCGAGCGCGGCGACACTCGACGGGCACAGATGGTCGAAATGATCGTGCGAGAGTAGAACAGCGTCGAGCTTCGGCAGTTGTTCGATCGAGACGGGGACGGGGTGAAATCGCTTTGGCCCCGCGAACGGCACAGGTGACGCGCGCTCGCACCAGACCGGATCGGTTAGGAGGCGCACGCCGTCGATCTCGAGAAGCAGCGTGCTGTGTCCGAGCCACGTCACACGAAGTCCCGACGACGGCGCGGCATTCCACGCGGCGAGCGGACTGGCGATCGGCAGTCGTCCCTTCGGGACACGCTTGTGTCGTCCAAAGAACAAATCCCACATGACGCCGCCCGACGGACCTTGAATGTCGGCCGCAGCACCGTTCGTGTTGTGGAATTTTCCGTCTCGGAACTGATTCGACGCCATCGCGCGCGCGAGGCGGTCCCCTGTGAGCTTCACCATGCCCGAAGAAACTACCGCCCGATGCAATCATCGCGGCCGTTTCGCATTTCATTCAGCGCGATTTGGCAATAGCTTCATGCGAGCTGCGAGCCACGATGACGCGAGCCCCGCTATGACCGAGCATGACCGCGAGACTTGCCCGAGCCACGAGCTTCGGGATCACAACCTCGATTTCCTGCCGCATCTGAGAGTCGGCGAAGAGTTGTTCACTCGCCGATTCGAGGCCGGCTGTTCGATGATGAAGTGCAACGGCTTCTGTTGCCGCGAAGGCGTCATCATCGACGTTGGGCACAAGGATCTCATCCTCGAGAACACCGCGATCGTCCAGAAATACATGGATGAGACGCAGACGAAGGACACGGCGCAGTGGTTCGAGCCGGGAGAAGAGACCGACATCGACTTCCCGTCAGGCCGGTCGTGCAACACGGCGAAGCACAACGACGTCTGCGTGTTCCTCGACAAGGAAAAGCTCTGCGTGCTTCAGAAAGCGGAAGCCGAGGTACCGAATCTCAAGCCGTTCTATTGTCGGACGTATCCGATCGTCATCATCGATTCGCGACTGACATACGACGACGAGCATTCGCCGGGGGAGACGCAGTGCTGCGGCCCGGTGAAGGACGGGCCGTTGACTGTGTTCGACACCTGCACATATGAGCTCGAGTACACGCTCGGTCCGACGGCAAAGGGTCTCGTCGAGCTGAAGCGGCTCGCGAACGAAACGCAGAAAAAGACCGAGTAGGCCGTCGGCGAAAGCGAGGTCACGCGGCTTGGCCGGGCGGTCCATACGCGTCGGCTGAGCTCACGAAGCGCAACACGACGAACGTGCGGGACCTCGCGTTCCTCGCTCCGACTACGGTTTGACGATCGTCGCCTTCGTCACGCGATCGAGCTTTGGAAAGCTCGAATCGAGATACGAGTTCCCATCCGACATCGCGCGCATTTGATCGGGACCCTGGCCGTCGGGCGCGCCCTCTCCGTACCCACTGTACAAGCTGTCGACGACCGCCATCCCTTCGATCACTCGGCCGATCGGCGAGAATCCCATTCCGTCGAGGTTCGAGTTGTCGCGGTAGTTGACGAAGAGCTGCGTCGTTCGCGAGTTCGGAGCGGACTTCGCCGCGAACGTGACGGTGCCGCGCTCGTTGGTGTGGACGACCGGATCGTCTGGAATCGAGCGATCCTGCCATGCGGCGGTGACGCCCGGATCTCCGCTCATCCCGAACTGGGCCATGAACCCGCCGATGACGCGAAAGAATCGTGTGTCGTTGAAGAACCCCATCTTCGCGAGCTGATAAAACCGGTCGACGCCGTGCGGCGCCCACGCGCGATACGCCTCGACGACGAACGGACCTTTGGTCGTCTCGAACCGGACGCGAACTGTATCCGGCGCGCGCTCGTTCATCGCGGTCGCCGGCGGATTCGCGACTGGCGAGTCGGACTTCTTACATGACGTCGAGAAAACTGCGGCGGCGCCGAACGTGGCGAGTAGAACGCGAGAGGTTTTCGTCATTTGGTTTGAGTGGGTGAACGGGCGCACGGTGGGCCGCGGCATCGAGGATGACAAGGGATCATCACTTGGCGATCATACATGATGACATCCGCGTCGATCGAAGACGAGTGGCTTTGGGGCTGGGATCCGACGCCCGGCATCGTCTCGATCTTGGCCGATGCCACCGGACGCGCACTGGTCTGGCGGCGTCTCCCATCGACGGGCGAGCTGATTCGCGAAACCGATCGCTTCCGTCCATGGATGCTCCTCGATTCGCTCGTCGACCTCCAGCACCTCGGCGGCTCGCTGGGCCTCGAGGGCAGCGACGCTCGCGTGACCTATCGCGAGCTCACCGGCGACGGTCGCCTCCGCTTTCGCGTCAACGGGCCCGACATGCGCGAGCTCACCGCCGCTGTCCTGAATGGGGCATCCCGCCGGCTTGGCAAGCGCGTCACGCATCTCCGCGAGCTCGAGGAGGACAGCTATTTCTCCCTCCAGCCGGACGAGCAATACCTCGTCGCGACCGGCCGAACGTACTTCAAAGATCTCTCATTCGGCCAGCTCCATCGCATGCAGTTCGATCTCGAGACGACCGGTCTCGATCCATCGCGAGACCGGATCTTCATGATCGCCATTCGCGATAACGCCGGACATACCGAGACCCTCGAGGCGAACGGAGCGACGGACGCCGGGGAAGCGGATCTCATCAAACGACTAGTCACTCGCGTTCAGGACGCCGACCCGGACGTCATCGAGAACCACAACCTCCAGGGCTTCGACCTCCCCTTTCTCGATCGGAGATCGAGAAAGCTCGGCGTCCCACTCGCGTTTGGCCGCGCCGGCTCGCCGGGACTGCGCCAGCGCGCCGCACGCCGCGGCGCCATCGCTGACGACAACACACGACGGCACATCCGCTTCATGACGCCGGGTCGCGAGTTCATCGATACGATGGATGCCGTCCGTCGCCACGATCAGTCGACGCACGAATTTCAGAGCTACGGCCTGAAGGCCGTCGCGCGTCACCTCGGCATCGCCGGTCCTGATCGCGAGTACGTTCGCGGCGATCAGATCTATCACGTCTACCAAACCGACCCCGATCGCATTCGCCGCTACGCCACCGACGACGTCAACGAAGTCGCGGGCGTTGCCCACGTACTCGGCGGACCGTCCTTTGCGCTCGCACAGATGGCGCCGCGCCGCTACGAGCGGCTCGCCGACGCGGGAACCGCAACGGGTGTGATCGACCCGCTGCTCGTTCGCGCGTACGTCCACTCGAACACGGCGCTTCCCGCGCACGAACCCGGAGACGGCACGCCGCACAGCGGAGCGGGATTGCAGCTGTACGCCGCCGGCGTCGCGCACCGCGTCGTGAAGGCCGATGTCGCGAGCCTGTATCCATCGCTCATGCGCGAGTACCGCATTGGTCCATCACGCGACCGCATCGGCGCCTTGCTCGCGCTCGTCGACCGCCTCGTCGTCAAGCGGCTCGAAGCGAAGGCCGCGGGGCGAGCGGCGCCGCCGGGATCGCCCGAGCGCTACTCGCACGAAGCCGTCTCCGCGGCAATGAAGCTCGTCGTCAACTCGGCGTATGGATATCTCGCCGCCGGTGGCGAGCTCGCGCGCTTCGCCGACGTTCACGCCGCAAACGAAGTCACGAGTCGCGGCCGAGCGGTCCTCGATCTCATGTGTCGCGAGCTGGCGGCGCGGGGTGTGACGCTTCTCGAGGCCGACACCGACGGCGTCTACTTCGCCGTGCCGGCGACGTGGACGGAGACGGACGAGCGTCGCACGGTCAGCGAAGTCGCAGCGCTGCTGCCGAACCTCGTGCAACTCGAGTTCGACGGCCGCTACGCTGCGATGCTGTCCCACGAGCCGAAAAACTACGCGCTACTCAGCTATGATGAAAGTCTAATCTTGCGCGGCGTCGCGTTCCGCTCGAGCCGCGCGGAGCCGTTTGGCGAGGCTTTTCTGCGACACGCCATCCGCTGCTTGCTCGTCGGCGACGTCGTCGGTGTGCGCGAGGCCTATCTCGCGACGATTCGCGCGCTGCGCCGGCATGAAATCTCGACCCACGACGTGTCGTCGCGCGTCCGACTGACGAAGACGCCTGCCCAGTACCTCGACTCGCGGGACCGGCGCCGCGAGCTGTCCTACGACGCGATGTTGGCCAGCGGGCGCCGCTCGTGGTCGATCGGGGACAAGGTTCGCGTGTATCGCACGCGGTCCGGTGAGGGCGCGATCGTTCCCGATCCGGACGAAGAGATCGCGATCGGAGTGAACACCGACCCGCGCGACTACGACGTCGAACACTACGAGCGCGTTCTGCGGGACGCGTTTGCCGCGCGCCTCGCCCGCGCCTTTACGCCGGACGATTTCGCGAGAGTCTTTGCGGATCCGGATCAACCGTCGCTTTTCGGCGACGCGGTCGACGACGTGCGTCCGATCCTTCGTCCGTTGCCGGTTCCGTCATTCTGATCTCGGGCGAACCTCGGAACCTCGGAACCTCGGGACTACGGAACCCCGGATTTTGACGCAGAGACGCAGAGACGCAGAGAGCGCAGAGGACTGCGGGAAAGCGTAGCGAGCCGATGTTAACAAAGCGCGGCCACAGCCTTCAAGAAACTCAACAAGAAACCAACAAAGGATTCAAGAACGAGTCTTCAATAAAGCTTTGAACAAAAGTCCTTCACAAAGCCGTTTTCAAAAAAAGCCGTTGAACGACATCCTCAAACAGCGACCACGTAAGGAGAGTACGCAGTTCGCGCAGTTCATGCAGTTCTCTGCGCTCTCTGCGTCTCTGCGTCTCTGCGTCAAAATCCGGGGTTGCGTAGTCCCGAAGTCTCGCCGTTATCGTTGCAGCCTGCGACGCAAACAGTACACTGGCGTCGATCCCATTCCCGCGGTCCGGTCGCGGCGCTATCTATGGAAAGGGCGGAGGAGGGCGCTCGACGTTTCGCCGGACGTCGAGGCATCTTGTTGTGGTAACCGAGGACAGCCGCACCATGCCGACTCAAGATCACCCGCGGTCCTCTCGGCGACGCTATCAGAGTTTCGTCCAGGACTATCACGCCCAGAAGCTCGACGAAAAGCTCGATCTGGAGAGCGGGAAGACCGCAAAGTCTGAGACGGACGCGGCGCCGGACGGAGCAAAGCCGAAGAAGCGCGGCTTCCTCAAGAAAGGAAAGCAGCGCCAGTACGTCGGCGCGTATCTGAAGTGGCTGAAGCCGCATCGGTACATGATCGCGCTGGTCTTCACGCTCGCGCTGATCACCGGCGGCGCCGAGATGATCCAACCGCTCTTCATGCGGTTCATCATCGACCACGTGTTGCTCAACAAGGCGCTCGACACGCCCGCGAAATTCGGCCGCCTTGAACTGGCCGGCGCCATCTACCTCGGCGTCGTCGTCGTGACGGCGTTCGTCCAGGCGTTCAAGGATTATCGTCAGCGTTTGCTCAACGTGCGCGTTGTGCTGTCGCTGCGGCGCTCGCTGTTTCAACGGCTCCTGCATCTTCCGCTGCCGAAATTGTGGGACATGAAGACGGGTGGAATCCTGTCCCGCCTGACTGGCGACGTCGACACAACGACCGGATTGTTGCAGATGGCGGTGATGTCGCCCGCGATCTCGGTCATTCGCCTGGCGGTCGCCGTTGTCATTCTCGTCTCGCTGAACTGGCGTCTCGCAATGATGGCGCTCGCGATCATCCCCGGCGTGATGATCATGAGCTTCGTCTTCGCGCGCCGAGTGCGTCCGATCTACCGAGTGATGCGAAAGGACGCTGAGCTGATCGACGGTCGGGTCGGCGAGACGTTTTCCGGAATTCGCGTCGTCCGAGCGTTTCGGCGCGAGTCCGCCGAGCTGCTCGACTACATGCGCGGGCGGCATACGGTGCTGCGCAAAGAGCTCTTCGCGCATCGACGCGAGCTCGTGCTCTGGGGCTCGTGGGGGCTGCTGCTCGCGGTCGTGAACGTCGTCATCGTTTGGTATGGCGGCTGGCTGAACGTCGCGGGACGCGCGTCGATTGGCGACATCATGGCATTCCAGTGGTACACGTTCCTGCTCTTGAATCCCGTTTGGAACCTCGTGAACTCGTTCTCCGAGCTGCAGCGCTCGATCGCCGCGATGGAGCGGGTGTTCGACGTGCTCGCGATGGAGAACGACAAGCCGGATCGTCCCGAGGCCACCGATGCTCCGGAAGTCGTTCACGAGCTGCGATTCGAGAATGTTGAATTCGAGTATCGTGAACAGCGGCCGGTCGTCGTCGACTTCAGTGTCTCTGTGCCCGGAGGGTCGGTCGTCGCGCTCGTCGGGCGCAGCGGGGCAGGGAAGACCACGGTCACCGATCTCGTCGCGCGGTTTCACGATCCATCGAAGGGAAGAATTCTTCTCAACGGAACCGACATCCGAGACTTTCGGCTGCGCACGTATCGCGACCTGCTCGCGATCGTGCAGCAAGAAGTGTTTCTCTTCGACGGCTCGGTCGCGGACAACATCGCGTACGGTCGCCACGACGCAACGATGGCCGAAGTGGAGGACGCCGCGCGGCGCGCCAACGCGCATGAGTTCATCGAGAAGCTGCCTGAGGGCTACGACACGTTCATCGGCGAGCGCGGCGTGAAGTTGTCGGGCGGGCAATGCCAGCGACTCGCGATCGCGCGCGCGATTCTCGCGCGTCCACAGATCCTCATCCTCGACGAAGCGACGAGCAACCTCGATACCGAGAGTGAACAGCTGATTCAGGCGTCGATGGCGACGCTGCTCGCGGACCGGACGACATTCATGATTGCCCATCGATTGTCGACCATCCGTCGCGCCGACCTGATTCTGTTGATGGAAGACGGCCGCGTGGTGGAGCGCGGCAGTCACGAGGAACTCATGAATCTCCGCGGCACTTACTACCAGATGGTGATGCGCCAGATGACTTCGGCGCAGGAATCGGGGGAAGAGCCGGTGTGGGCCGGCTGAGATAGCGGTCCTCCGTCGTCATCCGAGAGCACTCGACTCCCCCATCATCGCCCTCTATTCTTTCATGCCTTCTTCACGTTCGGCTTCGGAGAAATCCATGATCTCACGTCGGGTTCTTGGCGGCGCATGTGCCGCCGCAGCGCTTCTTACCGCGTGTCATCGGCCGCAGCCGCCGATGGACGACCACATGGCGCACATGGCGGCCGGCGATCTCGCCGCGCCCGTCGCCGTGGAAACCGGAGCTCAGGGGGACATGAGCATTCCGGCGAGCAACAACAACGCGGCCGCGCGGCTCAAGGCGAGTCCGCGTCATTCCGAGTGGGTGAAGGTCGCGTGGGAGCCGGGCTCGAAGGACTCGATCATGGCGTGGATCGTCTACCCGAAAACATCGAATCCAAAGACGCCGGTCGTCGTCGTCGTTCACGAGATCTTTGGCCTGTCGACGTGGGTTCGGGGCGTCGCCGACCAAGTCGCCGCAAACGGCTACATCGCGATCGCGCCCGACCTTCTTTCCAAGCTCCGCGGTGGACCGACGAGCGACGAGCTGGCCGCCGATTCTGCGCAAAAGCTCATTCGCGGCTTGAACTCGGTCGAGCGCAACAAAGGCATCGATGCCGTGGCGCAGTACGCGATGTCGCAGCCGTCTGCCGCGCCGAAGTACGACGTCATCGGGTTCTGCTGGGGCGGACAGACGGTCTGGCTGCACGCGATCAATGGCGGAGCGCCCGGATTCTCGGGCGGCGTCGCGTTCTATGGACCGGCCCCCTTCAACGGTCCCGTCCCGAATGAGGACTCCCTCAAGAAAATCACGAAGCCGGTCATGCTGCTCAGTGGCGCCAAAGACGCGCGCATCGGCGCAGGAATGCCGGCAACCGACTCCGCGATGAAAGCGCTCGGCAAGGACTACTTCGGGAAGAACTATGACGGCGCGATCCACGGTTTCATGCGCGCGCAGGACGATCCGCGCATGGTCCGCGATCCCGCGACCGGGAAAATGGCCATGGCGCCGAACCGCGATCAGGCCGAGGAGCAAGCGAATCTCGCCGCGGCAAAGGATGCGTGGCCGAAGACGCTCGCCTTCTTGAAGAGAACGCTCGGGATGTAGGAGTCGAACGCGGCATACCGGACATACGAGAAAGTGTGTCCGGTATGCCGATCAGCCTGTACCCTACTTCTTCTTGCTCGCCGTGATCACGACGCGATATGAGTTCTCCGCGTTCAAGTTCACGAACGCGACGAATACGCGCCCTTGATACATACCGACGGTCCCTGACTGCGAGATCGACGTCACGTCGAATCCCGCCGGCAACAGAATCGTGTTGCGAAGTCCCTTCAGAGGGCGGTCGAAAGTCACGACGTCGTTAGAGAACTTGTATCCGTCCTCGAGCGTGCCGGTGACCTTCAGGTGCGCGCTCTGCTTGTCATTCTCGATCGGCACCTCGAGCTTCACCATCGTCGTGCCGCCCTGCTTCGATGTCGCGAGCGGCTTGGCCGTGTCGAGATCCGTCACCACAACGTCTTTCAGCGCCGCGTAGCCAAGGAGATCGACGGGCAGCTTGTCACCGTGGTGATAATCGCTGTAGACCTGCTCGACGCGCATCGAATGCGACTCGGGCGCGCCGAGGTCGTAGAGCGTCTTCACGTCGTCGAAGAACATGTCGGTGTATGACGGCGTCGGCGCGGGAACCGCCGTCGTCTTTCGCGCGTGGATCGTCAACGGGTTGCTCAACCCGCTCGGATTCGCGAAGTGCAGCTCGAGCCGCCCGTCGGCCAGTGTGCTCATTTGCGCCGCGACGTTCGATGAAAGAAACGCGTAGCCTTTCGGTAGGATGACGCCCAGCCGATAGCCCGCGAGGCTGCGCACCCACGAGATGTCGCCCGGCTGAATGCCGTACTGGGGGTTCGCTTCGTTGTAGACCTGATACGTGCGCGGATCTTTGTAGGTCTTGTAGATCAATACGCGCCCGATGCCGCCGTCCGGCACCGGCATCGTGAGCTTCGCGTGGATCGCGTGAGTCTCGCCTTGGATCTCATACGTGAACGGCAGCGGTTTGCCCGTTCGCGGATCGTCGACCTCGACGTCTGTTCCTTCGCTACCGCCGCGCGTCGCGTTCACGAGCTCGGTCGAACCCGGCCGAGTTTCCTCGGTGAGATATCGAATTCGAAATTGCTCGGAGCCCGGCTCCAGCAACGCGTACTCGGTGTAGGCGTCCTGGCTGAACAGACGCGTGAGCCTCGCGGTCGGCTTGAGCGACCCATCGGGATTCTCACCGCCCGGAAAGGGGCTGTTCGCTCCGCCTCGCTGCGCGAGCGCCAGAGATGGGACGGCGAGCAGCGCGAGCGCGACGAGTTGGCGTCTGTATCGCAGAGAGTTCATGGAGCCACGGTCCGAGAAGAAGTTCGGTGCTGGATGATCGACACGGCCTGATCGCATTACAAGATGCTTGGCGTCAGCTCGCCGCCCACTGTCCGAGCCGACGACCTTCCGACATCGCACCGGTCGCGCTCTGATGCCCATTGAGCTCCGAATGTCCGATGCCGATTCGGCCGAATCCCTTCGCGACGACTTCGCGAGCCGCGGGCTTTCCGTCGGTTCCGTAGAACCAACCCGGCGGCTGCACGAGCCGCGCATGTCCCCAGCGATTCAGAATGATGCCGGCGATGTCGCGCCGTGCGTCGAAGCCACCCGACGCGAATTGACGCGTCATCTGTCGAACGATGATGCGCTCGAAATCCGCATAAGACTTCTCTAACAGCGCCGCCCGGCCGAGCGAGCCCTGCTCGGCCGCGGTCTTGCCTGGAGTGTAGAGACCGGAATAGAAGGTGAGCACCGTTGGCTCGTCGGGTTTCACGGGAGCGCGGTACGTGCCGGCCGTCATCTGTCGCCGGATGTTCGCGACGAACCCGAGACCATCCGGATCGAACCACCGTGCGGCGGTCATCCCCAGCCGGTGCATGAATCGCCAGTTCGTGAGCGCGACATTCACGATCAGCGCAGGCGCGTACTGGAACGATCCGTACGCGGCGAGGATTTCCGGCGGCGATCCCGCGATGACTCGGCGGTTCACCCACCCGCCACTCGCCATCGCGACGCGGCGAGCCCGCGCTTCGTACAGCTTGCCGCCCTTCGCGTACGTCACGCGGACCGTGTCGGCAGTGTCCGGCGCGCCCGCGTGCTCGACCCGCGCGACCGTCGCGCCGAGTCGAATGCGCGTCGGCTGCTTCGGGCGGTCGAGTGCCTGCCAGTCCACCACACCATTGAGAATTCCCTCGAAGGTCGCGTCGCCGGTGATCGCGTTCGGAATGATCTTCTTCACGAGATGCCGAGCATACGTGACGTTCCCGCCGGGGAATGACAGACCAAAGCCCGAGCTCCTTCCGCGCGCCCGCGCGACGCCGGGCATCCCGATCTGCTGCGCCGCGTGGGCGCTGACAGCGTCCGGGCTCGCGCCGCTGATCAAGCCGATCACCGGCTCGATCATCTTCGTGACCTCGGGACGATAGCCGACGACTTTCTCGAGGTAGTCACGATACGACATCGTGTCGAGGTAGCGCGCGAACTGCTCGGCCGACATTCCTTTCGTGTCGGGATTCGTCGTTCGCCATTTGATCAGCTCACGTTTGACGTCGTCGCTCACCGCAAGCTCGGCGAGATCGTTCTGCCAGATGTTGCGCAGCCACGTCGGCTTCGCGGTCGCGCCGATCGTCGATCGCTGATCGAAGTAGTAGCCGATGTCGATCCCGTACTCGCCGATCCCTTCCATCGGCTGATAGTTGTCCTGCGACATCCGGAGATCGCTCGTCGCGTCGTCCGAGGTTGACCAGGTAAAGTCGCGCGGCATGTGAAGGTCATCCCACACTTCGCTGAGCCACGCGTTGTTGCCGCCGGCCGCCCGCGGCACACCGAAGTCGTTCGAACCTTGCGGCGCGATCAGCCGAACGCCGTTGACGACGACTTCATTCTGCTTCGCCTCGCCGCCGAAGATCGGATGGTTGTCGAGGACGAGACAGCTCCTCTGACCCTCCGTGGCTTTGGCGTACATGTATGCGGCGGTCAAACCGGTGATCCCCCCGCCGACGATGACGAGGTCGTATGTCTCACCGGTGCTCGCCGGCTTCGGCGCTTTCGCATAGACGCCGTCGCGAATCCCGTGCGCGGCGTCCATCACCGATTTAGTGTTGCCGTTCGACGCCGAGTAGTCTCCAACCCCGCCGGGCCCCGTCCACGAATCCGGCGGCGGCGCCGACTCGGGCGCACTCGCGATCCGTCGAGCGACCGCCGCGGCCGGGGACGGTGCGCCAAGCAGCGTGGCACCGGCGCCAATGAGCGCGGTGTTTAGAAAATCCTTACGGGTGATGTTCGCGGGGAGCGGCGGAAGCTCGTCGTCAGCTCGGTTGCTGTCGGTCATCGGCAGATACTACGTCGAGAGCGCGGCTTCTCGCGAGTCATCCGAAGCCGCGCGCGACGAAGTCGGGGCGATCTCAGGACCTTCCCGAGCCGACCACGGTAAAGCTCGCCGGTGACTCATGGCCTTCACGTGGCGTCCTATGCGGCGAAAGTCCCCGCAAACTTTTTCGAGCCGAACCCGTACGCAGCCCCGTGAAAATTCCATTTCGCGCCCTGCTTGTGCTCATTGCGGGCGCCCTGCTGGCCGCCCTCTCTCCTTCCTCGGCCCAGCAGTCCACGGACATCATACGCGGTCGGGTCACAGGCCCCGACACGCTCGCCATCTCCGGCGCGCGCATCACGGCGACGTCGTACCAAGGCAATATCTCCAAGACCGCGGAGACCGATCGCAGCGGTCGATTCCAGATCATCTTCGTCAACGGCGAAGGCGACTACTGGATCGAAGTCGCGAAGATCGGCTACAACAAACGCCGATTCGAGATCCGCAAAGTCGGCGACGAGCAGGTGATGCTCGCCGACGCGCGTCTTGCCTCGGCAGTGGTCGCGCTCGATGCCGTCACTATCACGGCAGACAATCGCGCGCTCGTGAACCGGAACTCGCCGGGCACCGACGTCACCGGCGGTGACAAGCCGCTTCAATCGAATACGGCGCAGGTTTCGCCGGACCAGGCGGGAAACCTCGCCGCGATGGCGGCGACCGTCGCCGGCATTCAGCGCATTCCCGGCATGGACGGCCAGGCCGATATGTTCTCGGCATTCGGTCTGTCAGGCGATCAAAACAACACGACGTTCAATGGGCTCGGATCCGGTGTCAGCTCGCTGCCGCCCGACGCGCAAGTCCGCGTGACGTTCAGCCAATTTCCCGCCGATCCTGCACGCGGTGGATTCTCGGGAGCCCAAATTAGCGTTGCGTCGATCCCAGGTTCGAACTTCTCGTATCGCGGCGTCAGCGGATACGGGACTGGCCCCGATTTCCAGTGGACCGATTCCGACGCCGATTCGTCGGGCCAGAAGTCGACGACCCTCCGTTTCGGCGGAAACCTTCGCGGTCCTCTTCAGGAAGACAAATCGTTCTACAACGCCTCGTATTCGGCGCAGCGGACTTTCGCCGACATGCTGACTTTGTTGAACATCAGTCCGATCGGCTTGCAGTCCGCAGGCGTCGCCGCGGATTCAGCGAACCGGCTGCTGGCGATTCTCCACAACAAAGGCGTGCCCGTCTCGGTCTCGAACGAGCCGACGCTTCGCGCCACCGACAATCTGAACTACCAAGCGAACATCGACTTCACCCCCAGCTCGTCGGGCACCGGTAATTCGCTGACCCTCGGCGTGTTCGGCGGGTACGTCCACGTGCAGCCGACCGGCGGCGGCGTGTCGACGCTGACGCGCACTCCAGCGCAGATCGGCGAGGCACACGCATGGTCGACATCGGCGTCGCTGCTCCACTCGAACTACTTCTGGTTCGGCGTGCTGTCGCAAACGACGCTCGGCGTCGCGCTTCAGCGGCAGGCGCAGGCGCCATTCTTCGATTTCCCGACGGGCAACGTCCGCATCGCATCGCAGCTCCCCGACGGCACGACGTCGATCAAGAATCTCTCATTCGGCGGAGGTTCGCCGCCGAGTGAAGTGGCGAATCAAGCGGTGCAGCTGGCGAACACGCTGCAGTGGTTCAGCAACGACAACAAGCACACGATCAAGATCACGTCGAGCGTTTCGCGCGAGCACAACACGTCCGACGTGAACGCGTCGCTCGGTACGTTCTCGTACAACTCGCTCACCGATCTCGAGGCCGGCGCGCCCGCGGCGTACTCGCGGACGCTGTCTTCGATTCATTTTCCGACTGATCAGGTGACGGGCGCAGTATCGATCGGCGACGCGTGGCGGCCGACGCCCACCGTGCAGGCACAGTACGGCGTTCGTGTCGACGGTAATCGCTTTCTATTCAGACCGGATTTCAATTCCGCGGCGCACGATGCGTTCGGGATTCGGAACGACGTTGCGCCGAACCGAATCAACTTCAGTCCGCGCGTCGGAGTGCAGTGGACGTATGGCACGGCCCCGACGATCGCCTATGCGCCCGGTGCTGCGCGGCCGCCGCTCGCCGTGATCCATGGCGTGGTGGGAATCTTCCAGAATGTCGGCTCGGCGAACCTGCTCTCGGACGCCGTCGCGCAAACTGGATTGGCGTCCTCGACGCGAACGATCACCTGCATCGGGCCTGCGGCCCCGACACCTGACTGGACGTCGTACACGGCGAATCCGATTGCGGCGCCCACGTCGTGCAGCGATGGCACGAACGGCAGCATCTTCTCGACCGTCGCGCCGAACGTCGTAGCGTACGATCACGGATTCGCGCAGCCGAGATCGTTGCGCACGGCGGGCGACTGGTCGAGTCCCGTGCTCGACAACCGCTTTGTCCTCGGCCTGCAAGGCGTGTATTCGTGGAACATGAATCAGCCGGGCTTCATCGACATCAATCTCGATCCGGCGCGCGGCTTCACGCTCCCGACGGAGGCTGGGCGTCCAGTCTTTGTCGATCCATCGGCGATCGTTCCGACGACCGGCAGCATCACGATCACGGACTCGCGGCATTCGGCCGCCTTCCGCAACGTCGCGCTCAACAAGTCGGATCTCCATTCGGCGTCGACGCAGCTCGTGGTGAAGGTCGTCCCCGTGACGACGAACAAGTATCGCCATTGGGATTTCACGTACTCGCTGCTGAACGTGCGCGACCAGTTCTATGGGTTCGGCGGCGCGGGGAGCACGGCGGGCGACCCGTTCGATCGCCAGTGGGGGCCGCACATCGCGGAAGGGAAGCATCAGTTCATCGTCAACTGGAACAGCGTTCCGATCGCGGATCTGTTGTACGTGACCGTCGGAACGACGATACGATCCGGCGCGCTCTTCACGCCAATGATCGCCGGAGACATCAATGGCGACGGCTACCTGAACGATCGCGCGTTCGTCTTCGATCCCGCGAAAACGGCTGACACGAGCCTCGCCTCCGCGATGCGGTCGCTGCTGGCGAACGGCGCGCCGGCGGCGAAAGCCTGTCTCGCGAAGCAGCTGCAGCAGCTCGCCGGTCGCGCGACCTGTCAGGCGCCGTGGGTGACGACCGCCAACCTTCGCGTCAGTCTCAATCCGCAGAAGATGCGATTGCCGAAGCGCGCGAACATCGCGATCAACTTTACCAACCCGCTTGCCATCGCCGATCTCGTCGCTCACGGAAACAACAACACGCACGGCTGGGGACAGGACATCCAGCCCGATCAGAATTTGCTCTTCGTCAAAGGATTCGATCCTGCGACGAAGCAGTTCAAATACTCAGTGAACGATCGCTTCGGCTCGACGCGTCCCCAGCAGTCTGCGTCGCGATCGGCGGCGTTCGTGAGCATCAACGTCAGCTACGACATCGGGTTCACACGCGAGCGGCAGTTGCTGACGCAGCGTCTCGATGCCGGTCGCGAGCATCCTGGCACAAAGGCGACGTCGCAATCCCTGAAGGCGTTCGGGACGTCGTCGATTCCCAATCCGATGGCGATGATTCTGCAGCAGCCGGATTCATTGAGGCTGACGCGGCAGCAGGCAGACAGCCTCGCGACGCTCAGCACGAAATTTTCGCGGTTCGCGGATTCGGTGTGGACCCCGGCGGCGAAGGCGCTCGAAGCGGAGCCCGAGCGTTACAGTCACGGGAGCGCCTACCGCGAGTACGTCGCGGCGCGTGAGCGGACGATGGACTATTTGATTGCGATCGCTCCGGACGTCAGTCATCTGTTGACTCCGGCGCAGAAGCGGAAGCTGCCGGCGATCATTCTCAACTATCTTGATGATAGAGTTCTCAAGTTCCTTCGTTCGTCGAGTGCCGGGGACGGTGGAAACTTCTTTATTCGTTGAACCCAATAACAAAGGGCAACAGCGATCCACGGCGTGGCACGGCATTCCACGGCAGGAACACTGAAAGCCTTCGGAGAGCTGATCCAGGACCTAGTGACCCTTCCGTATGCTGCCGTGAAAGTGCCGTGTACTGCCGTAGTGGCTGTTGCTGTTACGCCGTCCGCAGTCGATAGCTTCGCGTGGCGAGCGGCGCTTTCGTCGCTGCGCTCGTCAAGATGACGAATCTCTCTCGATGGACATTGGAATGCGCAAATTTATAGTTCTCATATTCTCGGCGACCGCGTCCACTGCCGCAGCGCAGCAGATTCCCATTCGCACGGTCGGACCCATTCTCGCGACCAGCACCGAAAACGTCGGGCAGGCGATCACCGTGCGCGGCACATCCGACGGGCACGTCATCGTCGGCGCGGGCGCTCGCCAGAAGGTGTATGCCTTCGACTCGACGTTGAAGAGCTTCACGGTTGTCGTCGATTCGGGCGCCGGGACGGGCAACATTCCGATTCGCACCACCGGTCTCATTCCCTATCTCGGCGACTCTACGCTGCTGCCGGATTTCGGCGCGAACGCCCTGCATGTCCTCGATGCCACCGGCAAGCAGGTGCGCTCCATGGCGCCGCCGCGGGCGCAGGATCTGATCTTCCTCGGCATTCCAGCGGGGTTCGGTCGGCCGGGGCTCGATCCCAAGGGACGCCTCATCTATAGAACGCAGGCGCCACCCAACATCCGTCCGACGCCGACGCCTTCCGGTGGTCAAAAGGTCGAAATGGTGCCGGTGAACCCGGACTCCGCGCCCATCGTCCGCGGCGACTTCGACACTCGGAAGATCGACACCATCGCGTGGCTCAAGACGCCAGTGCAGGGGCGGATGGCGATGGAGATGAAAGAGAATCCGGCGGGTGGTCCGCCGAACATCACCATGCACATGCTCATCAACCCGTTCCCGATGTCGGACGAGTGGTCGTTGCTGAGCGATGGAACCGTCGCGATCGTGCGGGCGCACGACTACCACATCGATTGGATCGATCCCGATGGAGCGCGTCGATCGAGCCCGAAGATGCCGATCGATTGGCGCCGCTACACCGACGACGAGCGCAGACAGCGAGTCGACTCGATGCGAAAGGTCGCCGACGAGCAGATCAAGCGACAAGTTGCCGCGGCCGGCGGCGGCGGGCTGCAGATCAAGATCGACGTGGGGATCGTGCCCGACAGCGAGTTCCCGAGCTTCTGGCCTCCGATCCAGCCAGGCTCCGTGCTCGCCGACCTCGATGGCCACGTGTGGATCTTGCCGACGACGTCGACGCACTCGGCGAACGGGCTCACGTACGACGTCGTGAACCGACAGGGCGAAGTGATCGAGCGCGTGCAGTTGCCGAAGGATCACGTGCTCGCTGGCTTCGGTCCACGCAACACCGTGTATCTGACGAAGGCGGAAGGAACGAACACCTACCTCGAGCGTGCGCTTCTTACGGGTCCGCCGAAGTAACGTCTTCCTAAACGAAAACAGAACGGGCGCCGCGAATCGCGGCGCCCGTCTTTTTATCTCGAACGAGTCGAGACTAGTTCTTCGTCATCGAGAAGCCGGTGATGATCGCTTCCGTGTTGTGTGCCATGCGGATGCCATAGACGCCGTCGGTCGACTTGAGCTTACCGGGGCCGACGACGTCGCTCTTCTTGTAGGTCGCGACAGTCTTGCCGTTGATCGCGCAGGTGACTTCGTCGCCCTTCACGGACATCGCGACTTCCTGCGTGACTTCTTCGCCCTTGGCAGCCGCCTTGTGGACCGCGGCGTTGGCTTCGCCTTCGCGTCCGTTCATTTGGAACGGCGCGGGACCGAAACCGCGCACGATGAAGGTGCCCGTGCCGTAGGGCGCGCAATACAGATAAGTCGCCTGATCGGTTCCCATGTCGTTGCCGCCGATCACGATCCCGTACGGATGCGCGTGGGAGTTGAGCCCCATGAACTTCGGTTCCTTGAACATCGCTTTCACGGTGTAGTTGCCGCTCGCCTTGTTCGCCGGGTTCCAGTAGGTCGTGGCCGGTCCGGTCGTGACGTGGAAGCCTGATCCTTCCTTCATGAACATGGCATCCTTCACCGTCTTTCCCTGACCGGCCTCCCTGGCGTCGACCTCCCCCTGCCAGCCATCGACCATGATGCCGCCGTTGGCGACGCTCTTCGACGCATCCTGCGCGTGAGCGCGAGTGACCGGGACGAGCATGATCGCTGCAACCGCCAGCGCGGACCCAAAAACGCGACGCATAGTTCCTCTCGATTGATGAGTGGTAGATCGATAACGATATCGCGAGAACGGCGTTACGTCACCCGCGAGGACCTCGATGTCTCGACCTCGGTGACACGGCCAGTCGTCACACTCGGCCCCGTGCCCGATTGTAAGCCTTTTGTGGACGGCCCAAATCATATAGAAGAGCCCGCGTTCTTGCGAACCCTTTCGCCGATCGTACTGTCATACCTTCAGATTATCTGAAGGAGTGGACGATGACTGATGAATCACGCGAGCTCCTCTCAGGAACCCTCGAGATGCTCGTCCTCAAAACCCTCGCCCTCGAGCCCATGCACGGGTGGGGGATCGCGCATCGCATCGAACACATGTCGAGCAGCGTCTTCTTCGTCGCCCAAGGCTCGCTCTACCCCGCGCTGCTCCGCATGAAACGCCGCGGCTGGGTCAAAACCAGCTGGCGCACCACCGAAAACAATCGCCGAGCGCGCTACTACGAGCTCACGCCCGCGGGCCAAAGGCAGCTCGACGCGGAACGCGCATCGTGGGACCGCGCCGCCCGGGCCATCGACGCCATCATGAACGCCAAGCTCTCACTGGGGGACGTATGAGCATTCTCTCCGACCTCGTCGTCCGTCTCCAAACGCTCGTCTTCCGACGACGCGAAGAACGCGAGCTGGACGAAGAGCTCCGCACGCACCTCGAGATGGAAGCCGAGCATCGTCGACGGCTCGGGCAGGCCGATGAGGACGCGCGGCGCGACAGTCTCGTGCGATTCGGGGGCGTCGCACGCGTCAAAGACGACGTGCGCGACGCACGCGGCACGAGCCTTCTCGACAACGTGGCTGCCGACATCTCGTTCACAGCTCGCACGCTGCTCGCGCGCCCCGGATTCTCGCTCATCGCGATTCTCACCCTCGCGATCGGCATCGGTGGGACGACCGCGGTCTACAGCGCCGTGGACGCGGTTCTCCTCCAGCCGCTCCCCTACCAGCAGGCCGGCCAGCTCGTTCGGCTGTTTCAAGACGACGTGGGGCATCCGAACGATCGCGGGTTCGTGACACCAGTCCACTTTCTCGCCTATAGAAATCTCTCATCGTTCGAATCCGTCGCCGGAACGTATACCTACTCGGAGACGGGCGCCGACATCGGCGCCGGGGATCGCGCACGTCGGATTCGGACGCTGCCCGCCAGCGCCGACTACTTCGACGTCGTTCGGGTTCATCCGGAGATCGGCGCCGCGTTCCAACGCGAGGACGAAACGGGCGCGAACATCGTCGTCCTGAGCCACAAGCTTTGGGAGGAGGAATTCCGCGGCGATGCATCCGTCATCGGGAAGTTCCTCACGATGAACGGAAAGCCGTACACGATCGCCGGCGTCATGCCATCAGGATTCTCTGATCCAGTCGCCGGATCCGTCGATGCCTGGACGCCGCTGGATCTTGCGCCCGGGCGAGACGCGTCGAACGCCGACAATCACTACGTCACGGTTATGGCTCGTTTACGCCCTGGCGTCTCGCTCGCCCGAGCACAGTCGGAGCTCGACGCGTTGTCTCTCGCGCTCGCGAAGCAGTACCCGGAGGCGAAGGATACACGTGCGCGCCTTTACTCTCTCAAAGAAGAAATGGTCGGCTCCTCGCGCCGCGCGCTCGAGCTGATGCTCGGCGCGGTCGGACTCGTGCTGCTGCTCGTTTGCGTCAACGTCGCGAACCTGCTGCTCGTCCGCGGATCAGAGCGAGCCGGCGAATTCGCTCTCCGATCCGCGCTCGGCGCCGATCGTTCGCGTCTCGTCCGACAAATGCTCATTGAAAGCCTGACGCTCGCGCTCGCGGGCGCTGCCGCGAGCCTCATTGTCGCGCGGCTCGCAATGTCCGGCATCGTCGCACTCGGCGCTGGAAACATCCCGCGGCTCGCGTCGCTCTCACTCGACGTACGTCTGCTCGCGTTTTCCTTCACCATTGCGACACTGAGCGCAGTGGCGTTCGGGCTCGCGCCGGCGCTTCGCGCGGCGCGCACGCAGCCCGGCGATGTCCTTCGAGATGGAAGCCGGTCCGCGACAGGCGGGGTGAGCGTTCTTCGGACGCGGGAGTGGCTCGTGATCTCGCAGGTCGCGCTCGCGTTCGTGCTCGTCGTCGGCGCCGGCCTGCTGCTTTCGAGCTTCGCTCGGATGCGTCACCTCGACCTGGGCGTGAGGACGGACAACATCCTCGCGTTCGAGCTCACGCTTCCGCCGGCACGATACGACTCGACGGCGCGCGGCCAATTCTACGACGACTTTCCACGCGAGCTCGAAGCGCTGCCCGGCGTGCGAGCGGCGGGTGCGATTTCGCGGCTGCCAGCAACAGGCCCCTTCCATATGTGGGGCGTCCGCGCGCTGAGCGGCCCGCTTGCGAATGCGCCGAGCCGCGGTCGAGCGGCGCAACAGCGTGTCGTTGCTGGAGACTACTTCCGCGCGGTCGGTATCCCGCTGCTTCGCGGTCGACTATTCGATCAAACCGATACGCCCGCCGGTCAGCGGCATGTCGTTGTGAGCAAACTCTTCGCCGACGCGCTCTTTCCGGGCGTCGACCCCATCGGCCAGCGGTTCCAAACCGGCGGACGCGATGAAGAGATCATCGGGCTCGTCGGCGACGTTGCGGTCGACAACGAAGGGCATCCGGCATCGACGGTCTATCACGCGCATCGGCAGTTTTCCGCGCGCGAGTGGACGCTCGATCAAGTGATCGCCGCGGATGGATCCGTCGCGTCGGTTCAGCAGAGTGTGCGTCGCGCGCTGGCCGCCCGAGATCCACAGCTCGTCATGTACAAGCCCACGACGCTCGACGACGCGATCGGCGTCGCTGCCGCTCAGCGCGTGTTCACATTGAGAATTCTCTCAACCTTCGCGGCGCTCGCGATCGGTCTCGCCGCCTTGGGTCTCTTCGGAGTTCTTTCGTACGGCGTCCGCCTTCGCGCTCGCGAGCTGAGCATCCGCATCGCACTCGGCGCCGAGGGCGGCGCGATTCGCCGGCTGATCATGGGGCGTGGACTGGTCGTGACAGGCGTTGGTCTCGTGATCGGCTTGATTGGCGCGATGTCGCTTTCGCGACTCATGGCGTCGGTGCTGTTCCAGGTCAGTCCGTTCGACCCACACGTACTTGCCGGAGCGATGATCGTGATGGCCATCGTTGGGACGGGCGCGGCGTATCTTCCCGCCCGTCGAGCGACAACTGCTGATCCCGTCGCGACGCTGCGAGGATAGTCGTCATGGAGACCGGTTCGCGACGCTGGATATCGCTCGGGGTAGGGGGCTGCTAGCGGCCGAGCGGCCGAGGACATAGTTTATCTATCCCATAGACAAACTATATGCCAGCGAAGCGCGACTTGCTCCCCGGAACCCTCGACATGCTCGTCCTCAAGACGCTGTCACCCGGAGCGCTCCATGGATACGGCATCGCACAGCACATCAAGCAGCTCTCGCGCGACGTCCTCCAGGTCGACGAAGGGTCCCTGTATCCGGCCTTGCAGCGAATGCGCCAGCGCGGATGGCTGCGTGCGGACTGGGGCGTCACGCCGAACAATCAACGCGCGCGCTACTACACACTGACAACGGCGGGCCGCAAGCAGCTCGGAGAAGCACAGGAGGGATTCGCCGAGGTCATCGACGCGATCCAGCGCGTGATGCGCGCCGTATGATGTCGCGCCTCTTCGAGATCTTGAATCGACTTCGCGATCGGCTGCATCGCGACCAGCTCTCGGCCGAGCTCGACGAAGAGATGCGCTTCCATCGCGAGATGCTCGAGCGCAATTCGCTCGCGGCAGGAGAGGAACCCGACGTCGCTCGAGCCGCCGCGAACCGCAGGCTCGGCAACACGACCTACCTGCGAGAAGAGACGCGCGCCGTTTGGAGTCTCGGGTGGATCGACGACGCGCTGCAAGACCTTCGATATGCGGCTCGCGTTCTCCGCCGCAATCCGTTGTTCAGTCTGGCCGTCATCGCCACGCTCGCTCTCGGGATCGGCGCGAACACCGCGATCTTCAGCGTGGTCAACGCCGTGGTACTTCAACCGCTGCCGTACGCGCAGTCCGATCGACTCTACTCCGTTTGGACTGTGCCGACCGCGCATCGGGACGAGCGGCAGCCTGCGTCCTATCCGGACCTGATCGATTGGCAGACGAGTGCGACGAGCTTCAGCGCCATCGGCGGCTACGTCTTCAACCGGTACGAGCTTTCCGGTCCCGAGGGAGTCGATCTCGCGCGATCGATCGCCGGCTCGGCAACGCTCTTCCCGCTGCTCGGTGCTCGTCCGCTCATCGGCCGGCTCCCGCGCCCCGATGAAGAGCGCGAGCCCGTGGTCACGATCAGCCATCGACTCTGGCTGAGCCGCTACGCGGGAAGTGTGAACGTCATCGGTCGAAAAGTGCTCCTCGATGAGGACCCGTATACGATCATCGGAGTGATGCCGGCGGGATTTCATTTTCCCTCACCCGACATCGATCTCTGGACGTCCCTCTATCCGATCACGCGCGCTGTCGGAAACTCGCCGACGAATCCTTGGCTGACGAGCCGCGGCCTCCGCGGATATCGTGTGGTCGGACGACTCAAGCCGGATGTTGCGCCTGCAGCGGCCGAGTCGCAGATGAACGGCATCATGCATCGACTCGCGCTCGCATATCCTGATGACGACGGCGCAACCGACATTCGCCTTCAGTCGATCCACGAGGACACCGTCGGCGGGGTTCGTCGCGCGCTGTGGCTCACGTTCGTTGCGGCCGGCCTTGTCCTGCTGCTCGCGTGCGCGAACGTCGCGCACCTGATGCTCGCGCGTGCGTCCGCCCGATCGCGCGAGATCGCCGTTCGGCGTGCGCTCGGCGCGCACCGCGGCCGCGTCGTCCGCCAACTGTTGACCGAAAGCGTTTTGCTCGGCGTCATCGGCGGAGCTGCGGGGCTTGTCGTCGCAGCCATCGGGGTTCGGGTGCTCGCGCGAATCAGCCCGGGAGACATTCCTCGACTCGAGAACGTGTCGATCGACCCGATGACGGTTGGATTCGCGGTGCTCGTCTCCGTCGGTACTGGGATGCTGTTTGGTCTCGCACCGACGCTCGTCGCGTCGTCGGGCGGAGTGCAGGCGACGCTCCGCGAACAGGGACGTGGGGCCACGAGCGGCCGAGCGCGCTCGATCCTCACGACGGCCGAGGTAGCGTTCGCGCTCATGGTGCTGGTCGGCGCCGGCCTTGTCGTTCGTAGCCTCGTCGCTCTCCTTTCGACGGATATGGGGTTCCGCACGGACCGCGTCGTCACGATGCACATCTCGTTTCCGACCACGCGGTTTCCGGACGAGGCGATGCGGGCACCGGCACTCGAGCGAATGCTTGCCGAGATCCGCGCTGTGCCCGGCGTGATCTCCGCGGGCGCGAGCACGAGCCTTCCGCCGGCGCGCATGCAACAGTCGAATGCTTTCACGATCGACGGCGACCCGCCGCCGCTGCCAAACCAGCAACCGAGGGCGATCTACATTCCGGCGACGCAGAGCTTTCTCTCGTCGATCGGCGTGCCGCTGCTGCGCGGTCGCGACTTCGATGATCACGATGTTGCGAACGGGCCGAAGGTCGCGCTCATCAGCGAGTCGCTAGCGCGCCGCTACTTTGCCAATCGTGATCCGCTTGGCCAGAGGCTGCACGTGGCCGACCTCGTCTTCTCGATCGTCGGCGTCGTCGGCGACGTCGGCTATGAGGGAATTGGAAAGCCGGCAGGACCTGCGTTGTACGTTCCGTTCGCCCAAAGCTCATTCGGCGGCGTCTGGGTTGTCGTGCATGGCTCCGCCGAACCTTCATCGCTGGTCACCCCGATTCGGGACGCGATCCACATGGTCGATCCGCAGACGAATCCGCGTGATCTTCGCCCGATGGAAGACGTTGTGTCGGACACCGTGGTACGTCCGCGCTTCCAGGCGTGGCTGCTCGCGACGTTCGGCGGCCTCGCGCTCGTTCTCGCCGGTGTCGGCATTTATGGCGTCATTGCGTACAGTGTCGCACAACGCACGTCGGAGATCGGGCTCCGACTGGCGCTTGGTGCGCCGAGGGCGAGTGTCATCTCGCTCATTTTGCGCCGGGGTCTGTTGCCGGTGGCCGCGGGGATTCTCGTCGGGCTCGCGGCGTCGGTCGGGCTCTCGCGAGTGATGATCGGACTGCTCTATGGCGTTTCGCCGACCGACACAGTGACGCTGCTCGGCGTCACGGCGCTGCTCGGTGCAGTTGCCGTGGCAGCGGCGTACGTGCCCGCCCGTCGCGCCGCGCGTCTCGATCCGATTGGCGCCTTGCGGGCCAGCTAGTCGCACCGAGGCAGTTGTTCGGGAGTGGTTGGCGCCGTGGCTCGAACACCGTGCGCGCCATAGCTTCGACCTGTCGGCCCCACCCCGAAACGGTTTCATATGAAAACTCTCTCGACGCTCGTCGCCGGCGTGCTCAGCGCGTCACTCCCGAACTCCGCCCCCCTCGCGCAATCGCTCAGCGGAACCATTGTGTCGGCGAACATGACGGCAAACACGGCGTCCGTCGTCGACGTCGCGACCGGCGAGCTTCGCGCGACCTATAGAACAGGACCCGGCCCGCACGAGGTCGCGATCTCGCACGACGGACGCTGGGCCGTGGTCTCTGTCTACGGCGATCGCAGCTCGATCGGCCACTCGCTGCTCGTCCTCGACCTCGAGGGACAAGCCTCGCCGCGTACGATCGAGATGGGCGAGCTCAAACGCCCGCACGGAATGCGCTTTCTGCCGGGCGATCAAAAGCTCGTCGTCACCTCCGAGGCGACGCAGAAGATCTCGATCGTGAATTTCGCGAGAGGCACTATCGACACGACGATCGCGACGAATCAGCCGGCGACGCACATGGTCGTCATCGACGCGTCTGGAAAGCGCGGCTTCACGACGAACATCACCGCCAAGAGTGTGAGCGTTCTCGACTTCGTCAAAGACACGCTCGTTCGCACGATCGACGTCGGACAGCGCATCGAAGGCATCGCCATCAATCCCGATGCGTCGGAAGTCTGGCTGGGCGCCAACGACGGCAAGATCGTGCTGGTCTACAATCCAAACACCGGCGAGAAGGTCGCGAGCATCGACGGATTCGGGATGGCGTACCGCATGTCGGTGACGCCGGACGGCAAGTACGCGGTCGTCAGCGACCCGGGCGCCGAGCGTGTGATGATCGTCGACGCGAAATCGCACATGATCCTTCACACGCTCGAGATGGCGAACCTGCCCGGAACGACTGGCGACGAAGGGCCGCATCCTTCGCCCCAGGGCGTCACACTCTCGAGAGACGGAAAGATCGCGTTCGTGACACTCAAAGCACTCGGCGCCGTGGCGGTAATCGACGTCGCCGGTGGAAAGGTCTTGAAAACACTAAAGGTCGGCGGCGGATCCGATGGAGTTGGGTTCTCGCAGCTGTCGGCGGCGAAGAAATAACGGCACGCCAGCGGTGACTCTCTCGTCGCGACGCGTCCGTCGACCACGAGCTCAACGCTCGGCTACATTTCTCCCGCCACACCAACCTTCGAGGAGATGCACCGGATGATCCCCTACGGCCCAGCCGAGATGGCGAACGCGTTTCGCACCGTGCGTAAGAACACGCTGCAGATCGCGGAGGAAATTCCCGAGCAGCAATACGACTTCGTTCCCGCGCCGGGCGTTCGCACAGTCAGCGACCTGCTTCGCCACATGATCTACGCGCCCCTGTTCTGGCTCGACATGCAGCGCGAGAAGCGGGTGACGACACTTCAAGGATATGACTTCGGTGCCGCCCTGGGACCTATCTCGGCGCTCGAGCGGCAGCCGAAGACGAAGGCGCAGATTATCGATCTGCTAAAGACCGAAGGCGATATGTTCGCGAGCTGGCTCGAGTCGCTGTCGACCGACTTCTTGTCGGAAACGTTCACGGACCCGATGGGCCAGAACCCGAAGACGCGCTTCGAGAACCTCCTCAGCGTCAAAGAGCACGAAATGCATCATCGCGGTCAGCTCATGCTGATCCAGCGAATGCTCGGGATAACGCCGCATCTCACGCGCCAGCGAGAGGAACGCGCGCGCGCGCGCGCGACGGCCAGCGCCCCGGCTGCGGCAGGCTCCAGAGCGTAGTCTCCGTGGAATCCGGCGATGCCCGCGCCGAGCCTCGTTGTTAGCTTCTACGGACTCCTCCGAGGCTCGGTGCTGTGCTCGCTTATCTGAACGGACAGTTCCTCCCGAGGTCATCCGCCACCATCTCCGTCGAAGACCGCGGTTTCGTCTTCGGCGACGGTGTCTATGAGGTATGGCGCGTGGTGAACGGTCGCCTCTTCGAGGGCGAGCGTCACCTCGCGCGCCTGGAGCTGGGGCTCCGGGAGCTTCGGATCAGCCTCGCGCAACCGTTGTCGCTGCACGAGGCCGAGGAGATCGCCGATCGGCTCCTTCGCGAGTCGTCGCTGGCGACCGGCGAAGCGACTTTTTATGTCGAGATCACGCGTGGCGCCGCGCCCCGCTCGCATCAATTCCCGGCGAATACGCCGCCGACGATCTATGCGACGGTCAATCGGCTCGTGCCGCCGGAGGATCTCCGCGCGAAGGGCGCCGCCGCGATCACGCTGCCGGACATTCGCTGGCTTCGTTGCGATTTGAAGACGATTCAACTGCTTCCGAATGTCTTTGCGAAGCAAGCAGCCGTCGAGCGGGGCGCGGTCGATGCACTGATGATTCGCGACGGTGTGATCACCGAAGGCTCACACGCGAATGTCGCCGGCGTTCTCGACGGCACGATTCGCACGCATCCGACGAATCATCTGATTCTTCCCGGCATCACGCGCGCGATCGTCCTCGACATCGCTCGCGAGCTCGGCATTCCGGTCAGCGAGGAACCGATCAGCGAGCGCGACATCCCGCGACTCGAGGAGCTTTTTCTTCTCGGGACGACGACCGACGTCATGCCGATTGTTCGGATCGACGACAAGCCGGTCGCGAATGGAAAGCCTGGTCCAATCACGTCGCGACTCGTGAAGGAGTTCCGCGCGCGCTTGGACGCGAGCTGCGCGCCGGCGCGCGCAGCATCGTAAGGTCGCGCCGCTCTCGATGTCGTTGCTGCTTCAAGCCGCGGCGCAGCCGAGCACGGCCAGCTTCATCGAGCGGCTGTGGGCTTACTTCACCCTCGGCGCTACCGGAGCCATCACAGAAGAGGCTACGCCGCTGATCGGTGGTCTCGCGGCGCACAACCATCACCTTCGCCTGTCGGCGGTCGTGCTGTGGGTAGCGGCAGGAACATGGGTGGTCGGAATCGGGTTGTATTACCTGGGTAGATGGCGTGGCCATTGGGCGCGCCGGCGTTGGCCGCATCTTCGGCGCTTTCTTGTTCGCGCGTTCAAGATCGTCCGGCGTCATCCGTGGCGATCGTCGGTCGCCGTTCGGTGGGCCTACGGCCTCCGGCTCACGCTCCCGATCGCCTGCGGCGCAGCGCGTCTGCCGCTGCCCATCTATTTGATCGGTAGCGCCGTATCATGTTTTACCTGGTCCTTCATCTTCACGTTGTTGGGATGGGGCTTTGGACGAACGACGCTGATCGTCGTCGGCCATGTTCGTCGGTATGAGAAGTATCTCATCGCAGCCATCATCGTCGGAGTCGCGTTAGCGTTCTGGCTGGTTCGGAAGAAGCACGTGGAGGACGAGGTCGTCGAAGTGCTCGCGTCGGGCGATACAGCCGAGATTCCCAAGATCTCGCTGTCCGATCTCGAGAATTGAACGTCGTGGGACTGGAGGAACACCTCAAATGACATCTCGAAAGCTGAATCGCGGCGGTTTCATAGTGGCCCTGCTCGCGGCCGCAGTCGGACTTCTCTCCATGCAGCGCTTCGCCGGCGCGGCGCGCGTCGTCGCCGTTCCGACCCCGGCGCTGGACATCCCCTCGACCGCCAAGACCGAGACCGCGGTTTTCGCCGGCGGGTGTTTCTGGGGAATTCAGGCGGTGTTCGAACACATGAAGGGCGTGCAGAGCGCGATCTCCGGCTACTCCGGCGGCTGGGTTGACCGGCCCGCATACGAGCAAGTCGGCTCGGGTACGACCGGACACGCGGAATCGGTGAAGGTGACCTTCGATCCCTCGCAGGTCTCTTATGCGACTTTGCTAAAGGTCTTCTTCTCCGTCGCGCACGATCCGACGCAGCTGAACCGCCAAGGTCCCGACGTCGGCACGCAGTACCGCTCGTCGATCTTCTACATGACGCCCGAGCAGAAGCAGCAGGCCGATGCGTACATCAAACAGATGACCGACGCGCACGTCTTCAGCAGACCGATCGTGACGCAGGTCGTCGCATACAAGTCGTTCTTCCCGGCTGAAGACTACCATCAGGACTACGCCGAGAAGCATCCGGACGAGCCGTACATCGTGTACAACGATGCCCCGAAGGTCGCGAATCTAAAGAAGCACTATCCGGATCTTTACCGCGACGCGATCCACTAGCTGCCTGACCGGCGAGCGGCGGCCGCTGCGCGCAATCGATCCCACGCCATCGCGATGTGGCGCTCTTCCGTTCTGATATTGCCGATCGCGAGACGAAGGGTATAGCGGCCGCCGAGCTTCGTGTGCGAGAGGAACACCTCGCCTCCCGAGTTCACGGCGTGCATGATCGCCTCGTTTACACGATCGCACTCGACGTCGCTCATTCCCGCCGGCGCGTATCGGAAACAGACGAGCGAGAACGGCACGGGCGCCATCAATGCCCAGTCGTCACTGGTCTGAACCCACGACGCGAACTCGCGCGCGAGCGCGCAGTGAGCGCGCAGACGTTCGATCAACCCTGACGTTCCGAACGCGCGAATCACCATCCAGAGCTTGAGCGCGCGGAAGCGCCGCCCCAGCTGCACACCATAGTCCATGTAGTTCACGACATCGTCGTCGCGCGTCACGAGGTACTCCGCGACCAGAGAGAAGGCGCGCTTCAGGACATCTGGGTGCTTGACGTAGAACGCCGAGCAGTCGAAGGGCGTGAACAACCACTTGTGCGGATTGACGACGAGCGAATCTGCGAGCTCGACGCCGTCGAGGACGTGGCGATACTCGGGAACGATCGCGAGCGTGCCTCCATACGCGCCGTCGACGTGCAGCCACACCTTCTCGCGGCGACAGATCTCCGCGATCGCCGGCACCGGATCGATGCTCGACATACTCGTCGTCCCGACGGTCGCGACGCACGCCAGCGGGAGATAGCCCGCGGCGCGATCGGCGGCGATCGCCTGCTCGAGCGCGTCCGGTCGCATCCGAAAGACATCGTCGTCGGCGATCTTCACGACGTTCTCGAGTCCAAGCCCGAGGGCGAGCGCAGCTTTGTCGACCGACGAATGCGCATGTGGCGACGAATAGACTCGCAACCGCGGCAGATCCGGACGTCCAGCCATTCCGCGTTCGCGGATCTCGAGCTCCGGCTTCGCCTCCCGCGCCGCGGCCAGCGCCAGCATCGATGAGATCGACGCAGTGTCCGTCGTGATGCCGAACCAGCCGTCGCCCATGCCGAGCATCTGGCGCAACCAGTCGGTGACGATCTGCTCGAGCTCCGTTGCCGCCGGCGACGCGCGCCACAACATCGCTTTCACGTCCAGCGCCGCGGTCAGCATTTCGCCGAGGATCCCCGGCACCGACGACGATGTCGCGAAGTAGCCGAAGAACGCCGGATTGTTCCAATGGGTAATGCCCGGAACGATCTTCGTTTCGAAATCTCTAATGATGATGTCCAGCGGCTCGGCGTCCGTCGGCGGCGACGAGGGGATTGTCGAGCGGACGTCTCCCGGCCGAACCTGCGCCAACACCGGAAACTGCTCGGGATGCTCCAGATAGCGGGCGATCCAGTCGAGGACCGCGCGGCCTTCGCGGATCAGCTCAGCGGCCGGCAGATCGCCATGCATTGGCGCGGTGCCTGTCACGCTATCTCCATCGGAAGATCTTCAGCGCGATTCCGAAACAAACGACCATCCACGCGACGAGGATCGCAAGTTCCGGCCAGAGTCCCGCGAGGCCCACGCCTCGGAGCATCGTCGCGCGCAACGCGTCGTTCGTCGCCGTCAGGGGCAGCGCTTTGATGAACGGCTGCACGACCGCCGGGAAGTTCTCCGACGAGAAGAAGACGCCGGACAGCACCCACATCGGCAGCATCGAGAGATTCATGAGGCCGGACACTCCCTCGATCGTCTTCGACCGGGAAGCAATGAGCAGCCCGAGCCCTCCAAACGCGAGGGCGCTGATGATGATGATCGCCGCGATCGCGATGAACGACCCGCGGATCGGCACGCCGAACAACAGCGTCGCGAATCCGATCAGCACACCGGCCTCGATCGCGAGCAGCACGAGGCGCGAGATCACGTATGACAGCAGATAGTGCGCGCGGGACATCGGCGTCGCGACGAGTCGCTTGAGCAAATTCTTACGACGCTGATCGACGATCGTGTAGCCGAGACCCCAGATCCCGCCGCCCATGATGGTCATGCCGAGGAGTCCGGGCACGACGAAGTCGATGTAGCGCGATCCCCGTTCACTGATGTGTCGCTCGCCGACCTTGACCACATCGCTTCGGCCCGCGCCGCGCTGAATGGCGTTGTCGGCGAGCAGCCGTGCGTTCCGCGCGTCCGGACGCGTGTCATCGAACTCGTACTTCACCCCGTTCGCGCTATCGGGCGTCGCAATCAGCGCGACTCGCCCGGTGCGAAGCGCTACCTCCGCGGTGTCCGCAGAAAGCGCTTCGACCGCCAGGCCTTTGTCTTTCTTCAATGCGTCGACCAGCGCCGATGCGCGCGGTCCGGTGTCGACGACGGCAACATGCACGACGTCCGCCGGTTTGCTTCGGAACGCGATGCCGAGCCCGATCGCCAACAGGATCGGAAACCCGAAAGACCAGAACAGCGCCTCGGGCTCTCGCGTGTACTCCTTGAAGCGAACCGTGACCAGCTGCCACAGCGAGCTCGCGTCGAGGCCATGCTCGGTGCTCGCTCCGATTCCTGGCTCACTCATCGCGCAGTTGTCTCCCCGTGAGCGAAACGAACACGTCTTCGAGCGTGGCGGAGTGCGTCGTCAGCTGAGACAACTCGACTTTGCGCTGCGACAAAAGCGTCAGCAGGACAGGAAGCGTTCGGTGGAGCTCACCGACCTGAAGCTCATACCCGACCCCCGATCGGCGCACGGAACGCACGCCCTCGATTTCCCGCAGCGTCGCCTCGTCGGGTGCTGCGCCGTCCCCCGTGATCGCGAAGTCCACGACATGCTCGGCGCCGAGCGACCCGATGAGCTCCTGCGGTGTGCCGAGCGCGATGACCTTGCCGTGATCGACGATCGCAACGCGGTCGCACAGGATCTCGGCCTCGTCCATGTAGTGCGTCGTCAGCATGATCGTCCGGCCGCGCGCTTTGAATTCTGTGATGAGGTCCCACAGCTGGCGGCGCGACTGGGGGTCGAGGCCCGTCGTCGGCTCGTCGAGAAAGAGCAGATCTGGATCGCCGACGATCGCGCATGCGAGCGCGACGCGCTGTCTCTGTCCGCCCGAAAGCTTGCCGAGTCGCGCGTGGCGCTTTTCATCGAGCTGGACGAGCGAGATGACGTCGTCGACCTTTCGGCCCCGAGTGTAGAAGCTGCGAAAGAGCCGAACGGTTTCTTCGACAGTCAACTTTGCCGCGAGCTCTGTTTCCTGAAGCTGAATCCCGAGTCGCTGGCGGAGCTCGTTCTCGTCGCGGTCCCAGCGAAGTCCGAGCAGCTCGACGTCGCCCGAGTCCGGCGCAAGGAGTCCTTCGCAGATCTCGATCGTCGTCGTTTTCCCGGCGCCGTTCGGTCCCAGGAGTCCGAAGCATTCTCCGGGCGCGACCGAGAGGTCGAGGCCGTCGACCGCGTGCACGTCAGCGTAATATTTGTGCAAATCGCGAACGTAAAGTGCCGCTTTCGTCGCCGGAGAGGGGCTCGTCATAGGCGTGAAGTCTACATCCTCTTATGTCGACGGTCAGCCGTAGCCGAGCGGCAGTCTCGATGCCGACGAATGACCGCGGCCCAGCGTGGCTCCGAAACCCCTGAGAGAACGTGCCGTATCGTCTCAACCCCGCCGGTCTTCCCGAGGCATTGTCATGCTCATTCTCCTCGGCGCCGCTCTCGCGCTGAACATCCAGATGCAAACCGGACCCGCGTCGCGGCGGATGCCCGTCGTACGCGACAGCACCGGAATCGACACCGCGAAGACGACACGCCGGCGGCAGTTCCAGGGATCTCGCAAAGCCGTCACGGTTGAAGATCAGAAAACCGCTTTCAAAGACGCGACCGCGAAGACAACTCTCCTTCGAGCTCGAGTCGCCCGCCTGACGCAGGATTCCGCGCTCAAGTCGTACGACGCGATGTCATATCAGCGAGTCTCCGTGGGCCTCGGCCTGATGAAGATCGGCCGAGATCGGTTGTTGTTCCGTCACGAAAGCGCGGCGCGAGTGCGCTGGCAGCAGGGCGTCGGCGTCTGGATGGACGCCAAGGGAGAACGCACCGCGATACCGATGGTCGCGCCTTCCGAAGCGCACGGTGAGATCAAGAACGAAATGCGCGACCCCGATCTCCAAGCGCCGATCCCCTATTTCCCCGGCTACGAGCCGCTGTGGATCGGAAGCGACGTCGCGCGCGCGCAGGTCGACGAGAACGAGATCGTCAATCCGATCGCCGACGGCGCCGAGGCGTACTACACGTATGAGACCGGCGATTCGGTGAGCTTCAAACTTCCGCAGGGAACCGTCATTCAGCTTCGCGAGCTGAAGGTTCGGCCGAGGCAACCGAAGTGGAATCTCGCCGTCGGATCGCTGTGGTTCGACACGAAGTCAGGTCAGCTGGTCCGCGCGGCGTATCGACTCTCCATTCCGATGGACATCTGGGCGGTCGCGACGGAAGAAGATCCGAAGTCGATGGACGATGTTCCGGCGTGGGTCAAGCCGATGATCACGCCGATGAAAGCCGAGGTGACGGCGATCGCGGTCGAATACAGTCTGCATGACGGTCGGTTTTGGATGCCTCGTCTCAGAATGGCGGAGGGAACGGGGCAAGTCAGCTTCATGCACCTGCCGGTCAAGCTTGAGGAGAGCTTCAGGTACGCCAGTGTGAACGGCAACGACAGCCTGCCGCCGATAAGCGTCGGCAATAGAGCTCGCATGCCGGACTCGCTGACCGTCGAGCAGCAGCAGGAGTGGCGCGACTCCGTCCGGCAGGCTGCCCGTGCGCGCGTGCGCGCCGTCAACGACTCGATCAAGCGTGGACTTCGCAAGCGCGAGATGCCGCGCCCGCAGTGCGATACGTCCGACTACCGCGTCATCATGTCGACGAGGCACGAGGGGACGCTGCCGGTCGCGGTTCGAGTGCCGTGCGACGAGTCGAAGCTCGAGACCTCGTCCGATCTTCCAAAATCCATCTACGATCCGGGCGAGGAGCTCTTCGGTGGTAAAGAGCTCGACGAGCTCAAGGCGCAAGCGCTGTCGCTCAGTGCGCAGGCTCCGTTCTCGGTTCGATTGCGGAGCGGAATGCTCCCGCCGCCGACGATCGAGTATGGCCCGTCCCAGATGCGCTACAACCGCGTCGAAGGATTCTCGCTCGGCGCGTCAGTCGAGCAGCAGCTCGGAGGCGGATACAGCGCGACGGCGCTCGGCCGAATCGGCTTCGCCGACTTCCAGCCGAACGTCGATCTGACGATTACAAGAACCAATATTGCAAAGTCCATAAGCCTTTCCGGCTACAATCACCTGGTGTCGGCGAGCGACTGGGGACATCCGCTCTCGTTCAGCAGCTCGTTCGCTGCGCTGATGTTCGGTCGCGACGAAGGGTTCTACTATCGCGCCTCCGGCGCCGAGCTCTCGGGCACGCGAGAGGCGTCGTTCGGCGGCGGCACGACGGTCGGTTGGCGCGCATTCGTCGAAGACGAGCGGACGGCGTTCGTGAAAACGAATTTTGCCGTGAATGGCGCTGATTTCCCGGCGAATCTCGTCGCGGACCGCGGGATGTATTCCGGTGTCGGGTTGAACGTCGAGCACTCGTACGGACTCGATCCGACAGGCTTGCGTCTTTCGACGAACCTTCGACTCGAGGCGGCGAAAGGGGATTCGCTGTACGGTCGCGGCGCGCTCGATATCATCGCGTCACACGGCCTCGGTCCGCTCGCGACGTCGCTGACGCTGTCCGGCGGAAGCTCGGTCGGCGGACTTCCGCCGCAGCGGTTCTGGTACCTCGGCGGACTGCAGACAATCCGTGGCCAGAGCCCGGACACGAGCCAGAGCGGCAACGCGTTCTGGATGACGCGCGCTGAGCTCGGATCGATCGACACCGGCGTGAGACCGACTGTGTTCGCGGATCTCGGCTGGGTCGGCGATCGGTCGAAGCTCAGCCAGGTCGGGCGACCGATGTCGGGGGTGGGCGTCGGCTTCTCGTTCCTCGACGGCTTGATGCGGTTCGACGTGGCGCGCGGCATCTATCCGAGAAAGCAGTTCCGGGTCGACCTGAGTCTCGAGGCGAGGTTCTGACGGAGCGAACGGGAATCGGTCGATAGCACGGGATCGTTACAAGACGCGCACAAAGTTCACGCTCCGATCCATTGACCGGATTGGATACAGTATTACGTTCCGATTCATGTCGCTCGCCCACACCGCCTGCAAGTGTTGTTGCGTGTGTATGTGTTGTCTCTGCCAAACGGCCGAGGCTCCGGGCGCGCGCACATAGTTTTCGTTGGCAATTCGCGACTCGCGCTCCGACCTCGACAGGGTCGGAGCGCTTTTGTTTCCCACCAAGAGCCGCGCACCGATCCGAGTGAGTAGGACCCGAGTCGAGTCAGTCGACCTTCACACGGACCGCCATGAAACCCATCGCCGTTTACCACGAGCACCCCGACTGGTTCAAGCCGCTATTCGCCGAGCTTGACCGACGCCGGCTTCCGTACGTTCGCCTCGACGCGGCGGCGCACGTCTTCGACCCGTCCGAGCGCACGTCGCCGTATTCCCTGGTCGTGAACCGCGCGAGCCCGTCGGCGTACCTGCGCGGACATCGCCAGTCGACCTTCCACACCCTCCACTGGCTCCGCCACCTGGAGCGCATTGGCGTCCCGGTCGTCAACGGCTCGAGCATTTACTCATTCGAGCTCTCGAAAGCGTCGCAGCTGGACCTCCTCGAGGACCTCGGCCTGCCGTATCCGCGATCGCGCGCGATCAATCATCCGTCGCTCGCCATCGAAGCCGCGCGCGGGCTTCGCTACCCGGCGCTCGTCAAAGCAAACATCGGCGGAAGCGGCGCGGGCATCGTTCGATATGACTCCGAGGAGGCGCTCGCCGGCGCGGTTGCACGTGGCGAGGTGGAGCTCGGCGTCGACGGCGTGTCGCTCGTGCAAGAGTCGGCGCCGCTCCGCAACGGACACATCGTTCGCGTCGAGACACTCGGCGGGAACTATCTCTACGGGATCAAAGTCTATCCGGCGGTTGGTTCCTTCGACCTCTGCCCGGCCGATGCGTGCCAGACCACGAACGGCGTGGAGCTCGTTCGCGGTGCGTGCGCCGTCGACGCACCGAAGACCGGACTCCGCGTCGAGGGCTATACGCCGCCGGCGGCGATCATCTCGGAAGTCGAAGAGATTTCGCGACGCGCGAAGCTCGACATCGGCGGCATCGAGTATCTCGTCGATGATCGTGACGGCAAGCACTACTTCTACGACATCAACGCACTTTCGAACTTTGTCGCGGATCCGGAGAGCGTCGTCGGGTTCAATCCGTGGGTGAACTTCGTCGACTACATCGAAGAGCGGGCCACCGGAAAGAGCTTCGACAAGCCGCCATTCAAGAAGTCTCACGAGATCACGGTCGGCGGTCATCACGAAATCGTCGAGGCTGCCCTTTCACTTCCGGCGGTGCCATGAGATACGGATACTGGCTTCCTGTTTTCGGCGGCTGGCTGCGCAACGTCGAGAACGAAGGGATGGCGGCGTCGTGGGACTATGTTCGGCGCCTGGCACAGCGAAGCGAAGAGATCGGTTTCGACATCACGCTGATCGCCGAGCTGTTGTTGAACGACATCAAGGGAATCCGCGCGCCGTCGTTGGATGCGTGGTCGACGGCCGCGGCGCTCGCCGCGGTGACGCGCCGGTTGGAGTTGATGGTCGCCGTTCGGCCGTCGTTTCATCCGCCGGCGATTCTCGCGAAGCAGGCGGCGAACATCGATCGAATCTCGAACGGGCGTCTCGCGTTGAACGTCGTGTCCGCGTGGTGGAAGGATGAGGCGCGCCGGTACGGCGCGGCCTTCGATGAGCACGACGACCGATACGCGCGCACGACCGAGTGGCTGGATGTTGTCGACGGCGCATGGCGGCAGCCGGCTTTCTCGTATCACGGCAAGTTCTACCAGCACGACGACATCGTGCTCGAGCCGAAGCCGCACAGCACGTCGGCGCGTCCGCGTCCGACCATCTACGCCGGGGGGGAGTCCGAGGCGGCGAAAACGCTCATCTCCCGCCAGTGTGACGCTTACGTCATGCACGGCGATCCCCCCGATCGCATCGCCCCGAAGATCGCCGATATGCGTCGCCGTCGCGAGCAAGCGTCGGAAACATTGGGCATCGACCTTCCCCCGATGAAGTTCGGCGTCGCTGGATACGCGATCGTCCGCGACGATCAGCGCGAAGTGGCTCGGGAAATCGAACGCATCACGAACGTTCAGCCCGGGTCCCCGGGTTATCAGAATTACCAGGACTGGATCGGCAACACGAAGCTCGAGCAGCGCGTCTCGCTCGAGGACTATTCCGTGTCGAATCGGGGGCTGCGCGCCGGTCTCACCGGAACACCGTCGCAGGTCGCCGACCGCGTTGGCGAGTTCGCCGAAGCGGGCGTCGATCTGTTGTTGTTGCAGTGCAGTCCACAGCTCGAGGAGATGGAGCGGTTCGCCGACGGAATCATCACGGCACGAGTGCAAGCCGCGTAACACGAATCCGCGGCGGAGACGCCTCCGCCGCGGATTGTTCCTTCTACGGTCGCCCCTTCAGGAACCGAACCCTGAGCGCGCGCTGATCCTCCGTCGCCGGCTCCGCGGCGAGTCCCTTCGCATCGTCGCGCGGAAGCACCATCGATTGCACGCGATCGATCACCGGGACGCCCGCAACGGCCTCCTTGAACCTCACGATGATGGATTGTCCGCTGATCTGATCGCGCAACTGTTTCGTGAGGTTTACGAGGGTGAGCTGCATCATCCGAAGTTGATATGTCTTCGGATCGAGGAAGATCGCGCCGCCGACGTCGGGCGTGTGCACGACCGGAGCGGGAGCAAAGTCCATCCGGAGAAGCGTGTCGCCGTCGAACACATCTTCGCCGCCGAAGTCGAAGCAATGGTTTTCGAGAAACCGCTGATCGGCGAAATCGGCAAGCTCCGGCATGGTCACTGTGTACCACTTCCCGCCGAACGCGCCCGACTCGATCTCGCGCGTCCCGAGCATGTTGCCGGGCGCATATCGCCATGGGCGATCGCTGGTCCGGGTCACGGTGTCATAGGCGACGAAGCGTGCTTCCAGCGCCGGCTCCGGCTTCGTGATCTTCCGCTCGATGTCGACCTCGAACGGATAGGTCGTCGAGAGAAGCCGATTCCGATCGGCGTTTTGCTTCACCTGGTCGAACAGCACCGCGAGCTCGGCGCTCAGATGCGCGTTCGCGTCGCCCGGATGCGCGCACCGTTGAGCGAGCGCGTGAACCGCGGGCAGCTGAATCGTGATCAGCGACAGCTCGAGACGAATGTTCAGCGAGTCGCCGGCTGCCACGGTGACCGCCGTGTCGAGGGGCGTGTAGCCGATGTGTCGCGCGGAGAGTGTGACTCTCCCGGGCTTGAGATCGCGGAGCAAAAACTGTCCGTCACTTCGAGTGAAGTGCTCGGCCGCGCCAGGATTCGCGCCGATGACGGCGTATCCTATAGCGATCTCGGTGTTCTTCACCACGACTTGCCCGGTGATCGTCGCTTGCTGAGCAAGCAACGACGGGACACGCAAAGGCGGCGTGATGAGCGCGGCCGTGACCAGGAACGACCGAAGCGTTCGCGGCGGCATCTGGTAATTCTTAACGCCGGGGCGCGCGCTGTACACCCCGGATCCGCGTTTTACGAAACCATCTTTCGACCCAGTGACAACGAAAACAGCAGCCGCCGATCAGGCGGCAACGACACTCCGGAGTGGCAGGGCATCGTCGCCGCGCTGACCGAAGACTGGTCCTTCGAACCTACAGCAAAACTCCGCGAACTAACGGCGAACGACGCTGACTTTGCCGGTCTTACTCTTCGATGGCCGAATGACGATGTCGATGTCTCGGCCGAGCCGCGCCAACATGCGGAGCAGACGCTCGGTGGAGAAACCACGCAGCTTGCCCGTAACGACGAGCGAGATCTGGGATGGTGCGTCGCGCATCAGATACGCGGCTTCGGTTTGCGTCAGCTCCTGATCTTCCAGGATCTTCGCGACTTCCTTGGCGAGAACTTCCTTGGGGATCACCGACTCGGCGACCGCCCGGGGGCGCTTGGCTTTGGCTCGGGCCACGGTCCGTTGGGAAAAGTGAATAAGAGGCCTGCTACGGATATTAGAGCGCTTTAATCTTATGACACCCTGCAAAAGGCGAAAGGGGAATTTCCGCAATCTCGACGAAAATGCGCTCGCGTTTTTCATCGCTGATTGTGTCCAATTGATAATTCCTATAGGCACTCCTCGCCCTGGCATCGCTCCACGACGTAATATCGAGCGCGCTGTGCGCTCGAGCTGCCATCTCTCCCGTTTCAGTATGTGAATTTCTTCACATCGTTCGCGACGACCGACTGCGCGATCATCGCCGAGCTGCTCCGGATACCAAATACAAACTGAATCGACAGCTGATGGATGGCGCGATGAGCCGTGTGGTCTTCGCGATCGACAGCCTCTGCGTCGCAGGTCGTCGGGAAAGTGCGGCGCCGGAGCTCGCTGCCGGCGTGAATCGCGACCGATTCCGTCCCGAAATCCAAACAAGTCAGTACGCCGTCGTCGATCAGAACTCTGTCAGAAAAGGTCTTGCTCCGAGCGCGAAGGGGTGACCGAGATCACCAAGTCTCTGAATTCAGACTTGTGCAAGCATTTAGCGAACGCTGATGATCGACAGCACGCGCCGGCTGCCCCGCCCTGAGAGTATTCGTCCTTCTCGATTTTGAGGTAGCTCGGTCAGCATGAGTGCGTGAGCTCGTCGTTCATTCGACGCGTCGCGGCTTGCCCGAAAGCTGCGATCTCCATGATCTTCCGGCGTCACCAATCACTCCGTCATGCGTCGCATCCAGTATTTCGCAGTCGCCATACTCCTGTCGACTGCGACAAGTTGCATCAAAGGTCCCGCGCCGTCAGGCCCGACGCCCCAATCCGAGGCGAACCGGCCACGCGTGCCGCGTGGCACGTCGCCAGAGATCCGGCCCGAAGACCTCGAAGTCCGGCTCACGGCGTTCGCCGCCGACTCGATGATGGGACGCGAGGCTGGAACGTATTGGGGCGAGAAAGCCGCCAACTATGTCGCCGGCGAATTCCGAAAACTCGGCGTTCAGCCGGCCGGGGAGAACGGCGGATACTTCCAAGTCGTGCCCGATATCCATCCGCGCGACACGACGAAACGCGCGGGACGTGCCGAGAACGTCATCGGCATCATTCCCGGCAGCGATCCGGCGCTTCGCGGCGAGTATGTGTCGATCACCGCGCACAACGATCACGTCGGCTTCTCGCATCGCGTCGTCGACCACGACTCCCTTCGCGCCTACAACGCGATCATCCGCCCTCTTGGCGCGGACAGCCGGCCGCATACGCCGACGCCTGAAGAGGCGGTCGAGATTCGAACGATTCTCGATAGTCTGAGAAAAATTCACCCTCCGCGACCCGATTCGATCGCGAACGGCGCCGACGATGACGGCAGCGGAACGATCGCGCTCATCGAGATCGCGGAAGCCTTCATGAAAGGCAATGTTCGTCCGAAGCGTTCGATTCTTCTCGTCTCGCACACCGCCGAGGAAAAAGGATTGAAGGGCTCGGAGTGGTACACCGACCACCCAACGGTTCCGATGGATTCGATCGTCGCCGAGATCGATGTCGACATGATCGGTCGCGGAGCTGCGGACGACATCAAAGGCGGCGGCCCGACGTATCTCGAAGTCGTCGGACTTCGACGTCTCTCGAACGAGTTTGGCGACATGGTCGAAGTCGCGAACGCAAAGCAGAAGATTCCGTTCGTCTTCAACGTCGAGTACGACGCACCCGGACATCCGGACCAGTACTACTGCCGCGCGGATCACTACAGCTACGCGCGATACGGCGTTCCGAGCGTATCGCTCTCACGAGGCGAGCATCGCGACTATCACCAAGTCACCGACGAATCGCAGTACATCGACTATCCCGACTACGCGCGTCTCGTGCAAATGGTGTTCGATGCCGCCGTGTACATCGGAAACGCGGACCATCGTCCGCGGCTCGATGGCCCGAAGCCAACGGATCCTCACGTTCCGTGCAAGCAGTGACCGGGGGATCCTGATGCGAGCGGCAACCCTGCCTTTCTCGTGAAGCGCAGAGTCGCTCTCGCGACGTACGGGCGCGCGCCGACTCTCGCGCCGGACGACCAGCTCCTTATCCCCGCGCTCGAGGCACTCGGCGTCCTCGCTGAGCCGGTGGTATGGTCGAGTCGATCAGCGATGTGGACGGCGTTCGATGCCGTCGTCATTCGTTCGTGCTGGGACTATCATCTGCACCGCGACGCATTTGGAGCCTGGCTCACGTCGCTCGAGACCGCAGGCGTTCCGGTATGGAATCCCCCGCCGCTCGTTCGTTGGAATTCCGACAAACGATACCTCATCGATCTCGCGGCGCGCGGCGTCCCGACCATTCAAACCGTGATCGTCCAGCGTGGGCGCGCATCGGATGTCGAGCGTGTCGTCGAGGAGAACGGCTGGACGAAGTTCGTCATCAAGCCGGCGGTCTCGGCGAGTGGATTCGAGACGTACGCCGTCGGCGCGCCGATCGACGACTATGGTCGCGAGAACATCGCCAGAGTCGCGTCGAGCGGCGACGTCTTGGTGCAGCCATTCGCCGACGAGATCCCGCGTGACGGCGAGCTCTCATTCGTCTTCTTCGATGGTGAGTTCAGTCACGCGGCGCTCAAGCTCGCGGCGGTTGCGACCGGAGAGTTTCGTGTGCAGACGGAACATGGCGGCACGGTCGAACGAACGCCGGTCGCGACGCATCTGGTCGAGCAGGCCGCTCGGACCCTCGCCGTCCTTCCGACGATGCCGCTCTACGCGCGAGTGGACGGGATCGTCCGCGACGATCAGTTCGTGTTGATGGAGCTCGAGCTCATCGAGCCGAATCTGTTTCTGGATCTCGAGCCGACGGCGTCCGCGCGAATGGCGTCGGGAATCGTTCGCCGTCTTACGAACTAGCGAGCGGCGGTGCCGCGCGTATTGTTCGAGCCATCAACTTCTAGTGAGTGCCAATGGCCGCCGCCGCTGTCGCAGTCATCAAACGCAAGGAGCGAGAAATCGTGAACACGTTTCGCGGCGTTGGGGCAACGAGCCCAGAACGCGCGCGCGATCCGGAGGAGTTGGGAGTCAAGCAACACCTCGCGTTCGATCGGCTCGCTCGGCGGGCCGTTCTTCGCGAGGCCGGCGACGGGAAGTATTACCTCGACGAGCCGTCGTGGAACGCGATTCGAAGTCTGCAGCGCAGAATCGCCTTTGCGATGCTTGCCGTCATCATCGTTCTGATGGTTGCCCTCGCGATGACCGGCGCTCTCGGATCGCGAGGATAACCCTCACTCTGAACGCATCGATCATCGAGACCCGGTCCGGCCATGGGACCGGGCGTCCCAAAATCGGACGCCTCGGACTCAGGTCGCGCGAAGCGGTCTGCCGGCGTGTTTGTCGGAGCGCTGGTTTTCGCGGAGCGCGACAGCGCCGTTCACGATCACCGCGTTGATGCCGATCGGATATTGGAACGGATTCTCGTAGGTCGCCGTGTCCTGGACTTTCGCCGGGTCGAAGACGACGACGTCGGCCGCCATTTTCGGCGCGAGGCGCCCGCGGTCCGCGAGATGGATTCGCGACGCGGGGAATGCGCTCATCTTGTTGATCGCCTTCTCGAGCGATAGCGCTTTTCGCTCGCGTACGTATCGGCCGAGCACCCGAGGGAACGTGCCGAGCCCGCGCGGATGGGGATGTCCTTGTCGAGCCGGTCCGTCGACCGCGAAGGCACCGCCGTCGCTGCAGACCATACCCTGAGGGTGCGCGAGAATACGATCGAGATTGTCTTCGCTCATCGCGAAGCCGACCATGCCGACGTTGCCGTGATTTCGCTGAAGCAGCGCGGTCGCCATGACATAGGGATCCATGTTGTGCTGCTTCGCGTACGTGCCGAGCCGCGCGCCCTCCACCGATTTGTCGCTCGGGTCGACGACGTTCGCGATCATGACGTTGTCCCAACCGCCGATGAGATCGACCTTCGCGAGCGTCTCCGTCTTGATCTTCGGCGCCACGGACGGGTCGTTGAGCCGTCCGAGAAAGGCGGCGGTGCTCCCGTCTCGGCTCCAGACCGGGAAAAGATTCGTGAGCCCGGTCTGATAAGCGATATACGGATATCGATCGAAGGCGGCGTCACATCCCGCTGCGCGCGCGGCCGCGACACGTGCAAATGCCGTGTCGAGCTTGCCCCAGTTGCGCGGCCCCTGTGTCTTCAAATGAGAGATCTGTAATGGGCAGTTTGCTCCGCGAGCGACGGCAACCGCCTCATCGATTGCTTCGATTAATCTGTCGTCCTCGTTTCGCATGTGCGTCGCGTACGGAAGCTTTTTCGCCGCGAGGGGCTTGGAGAGCTCGATGAGCTCCGTCAGCGGAGCGAACGCGCCCGGCGTGTACTCGAGTCCCGTCGATGCACCGCATGCGCCGTCCGCCAGCGCAGCAACGACGAACGCTTTCATCTTCGCGAGCTCGTCCGGCGTCGCCGGACGGTCCTTCCCGCCGATAACGACGTCGCGCACTGTCCCGAGCCCGATCATCGACGCGACGTTCACGGACGGCTGCAGTTGATCGAGCGCGGCCCAGAGCTCTGCAAAGGTCGCGAATTGATGTCGCGAATCGTCATCCTTTCCGTCGCCGGTCGCGCGCGGCGCGCGCGACGAGCCATCCTGCCCGACGACGATCGTGGTGATCCCTTGGCGGATCAACGACTCGGCGCGCGGATCCGCCCAGAGCGATCCGTCGCCGTGCGAGTGGATGTCGATGAACCCCGGCGAAACCGCGAGTCCTCGTGCGTCGATCTCGACAGCCCCTTTGTCGGACGCCTTCTTGTCGACAGAAACGATTCGACCGCCGGCGATGACGACGTCGAGCTCCTTGCTCGGCCCGCCAAGTCCGTCGAATACGTTGCCGTTGCGAATGATGATGTCGGCCGTAGCGCGCGAGCGAAGCAGCAGAGCCGGCGAAACGGCGAAAGCCGCCGCGGCGCCGGAAGTTGTGCGAATGAAGTCGCGACGATTGGTCATTGGTGGATGGAAGCGATGCGGGAGATTGTCACCCGCACCGCACCATCGCAATGACTCACCGTCCATGCGCTATGACGGCGCGCCTGGATCGGTTGGATCGAGGTTGTCGGCCAGCGGATCCGAGAAGCTGACGCGATCTTCCATCGCCGGCGTCGTGTTCTCGATGCGGCCTTGATGCGCGGGGTCGTCCGGCTGGCGCGGCAGATCCTGCGCGGACTGCCATCGCGCGTCGTCGACACGAACGTTCATCCAGTGGTTCTCATCGTCCTCGTCGACCTTCGACACCGCCGCGTCGTCGGGCCTCTTCGCGCGATTCGCCCGCTCGAACTGTGATCGGAAGACGGTGTCTTCTTCGTTCATGATGTGATCGTCCATGGCTTTCCTCCTCTCCTACTCAGCAGCAAGAGAGGGACCGCTTTTCTCGAGCTCCGTTGCCATGTCGTCCCTCGCTGCGCTCGGGATGGCTCGATTTTCCGAGCGCTGCCGGCCGTCGAAAGCACTAGTCGTCCCGGAGCGCCACAACCGGATTCACACGGGTCGCCCGCATCGCCGGCAGTAGCGTCGCGAGCGTCGCCACCGCGACGAGCAGAACGGCAACGGCGCCGAACGTAAGCGGATCCGTCGCGCCGACTCCAAAGAGCTGACTCGACAGGAACCGTGTCAGCGCGGACGCTGCGATCAATCCGATGATCACCCCGGTCCCAGTCAAAACCATTCCTTGTCCGACCACCAGCGCGAGCACCCGCGAGCGCGCTGCGCCGAGCGCCATGCGTATTCCGAGCTCGCGCGTTCGCTGCGTGACCGAATAGCTCATGACGCCGTAGATGCCGATCGACGCCAGAAGCATCGCAATCCCTGAAAAGATGCCGAGGAGAATCATCGAAAGCTTTCGCTGGCCCACGGAGGAGTCGACGAGCTTCTCCATGGTGTTCACGCCGGACACCGGAAGGTTGCGATCCACGCCATGCACGGCCTCGCGCGCCGCTGGAAGAATCGCGGTCGGATTTCCAGTCGTCCGAATGACGACCGACATGAAGCGTCCGCCCTGTTGGCTTGCCGGGAAGTAGTACTGAAGGCGCGGCTCGGCATCGAGGCCTTCGTGCGCCGCGTGTCCGACGACGCCGACGATCGTGATCCAGGTCGAGTCGTTCGATCCCTGTCGCGATCCAAACGTGATTCGCTTGCCGATCGGATTGGTGTTCGGGAAATACTTCTTCACGAACTGCTCGTCGATGACCGTCACCCGCGGCGATCCTTGGTTGTCTTGATCGGTGAACGCGCGTCCGCGTTTGAGCGGAATCCGCATGGCGTCGAAGAATTTTGGCGAGACGACTCGGACGTCGCCCCACGGTCCGTTCTGTCCGGGGGGAACGGTGAGCCCTTCGATCGCAAAGCTCGCCGTCGACCAGCCGCCGCCGAACGGCAGGACCGAGGTCACGCCGGCGGCGCGAACCCCGGGCAGCGCGTTCAGCCGCGGCATGAGCTGATCGAGGAAGAGGATCGTCGCCGTATCCGTCGAATATTTGACCGGTGGCAGCGCGAGGTTGAACGTCAGCAGGTTGTGTGGGTCGAATCCCGGATCGACGCCTTCGAGCTTGCCGACGCTCTTGATCAACAGCCCGGCGCCGACGAGGAGCATGAGCGATAGCGCCATCTCCGCGATGACGAGGCCGCGTCGCAGATTCCTGCCCGCGAAGTCCGCGGCTCCGCTGCGGCCGCCGTCCCTTAGCGTTTCCTGCAGATTGCTCACGGACGTCTGAAGCGCGGGCGCGAGACCGAACAGCAACCCGGTGAAGACCGAGACGACGAGCGTGAACACCATCACACTTCCGTCGATGCCGATCTCCGACGCGCGAGGAAGACCGGGATAGAGCGCAACGAGCGACTTCACGCTCCACTGCGCGAGCAGCAATCCAAGAATGCCGCCCGCGAGCGCGAGCACTACACTCTCGATGAGCAATTGCCTCACGAGCGACGCACGATCGGCGCCGAGCGCGGATCGAATGGCGACTTCCTTCATTCGGATGGCCGCGCGGGCGAGCAGCAGGTTCGCGACGTTCGCGCACGCGATCAACAACACGAGTCCGACCGCACCGAGCAAAACGAGAAGAGCCGGTCTCGCGCGCCCGCTCGAGAGATCATCGAGCGTGCGCAGCTTGAGCGTCCATGTCGGAGCAAAGTTGTTCGGGCTCGCTTTCTTCAAGTTCTCCGCGAATGCCGCCATCTCGGCCTGAGCGCGGGCGACTGGCACGCCAGGCTTCAATCGCGCCACCGAATTCAGATACTCGTTCGTGTATCCGGCTGTGAACGCCGCCGGCGTCAGGGCAAGCGGAACGAAGAGGTCGGCCGTGCGCGAGAAGAAGCTCGTGAACCCCTGCGGCATCACGCCGACGATTTGATAGGTCTCGCCATTGAGCTCGATCGTCTTGCCGACCGCCGAAGGGCTGGCCGCGAACAGGCGGGTCCACAATCCGTTGCTCAGCACCACGACGTGCTCATGCCCCGGCTCATCATCGTCGCGTCCGAGCACTCGGCCGAGCTGCGGGCCGACTCCGAGCACATGGAACCAGTCGCCGGAAACGCGAACGCCGGGAACGCGCTCCGGATCGCCGGTACCGGTGAGGTTCGCGCCGAACGGCGTCTCGACCGCAACCGCCTCGAAGCTCGTCGTCTTGTCTCGGTAGTCGCGGAAGCCGCGCGCCGAGACTGGCGCTTCCATGTTGTTCAGCGATGGATAGAAATGCTCGATCGAGACCAGCGCACTCGGCGCGCGGTATGGGAGCGCGCGCAGCAGCACGGTGTTGACGACGCTGAAAATCGCCGTGTTCGCGCCGATGCCGAGCGCCAACGTCAGCACGACGATCGTCGTGAAGGCCGGGCTCTTTCGCAGACGGCGAAGGCTGTAGCTCACATCTCGGATGAAGGCGTCCATTCGGCGGATCCGGTGAGGGGACGAGCGGCTGCGCGACGAGTTGGACATCCGGCGCGGACCGATGGTTCAGCAGGCCGGATCCTGACGGGTGAAGCTCGCCGAGACCGACTGGTTCGGCGACAAAACGAAAGCGGCGCCGTCTTGATTCAGACGGCGCCGCTGAGCTTGCGAAATTCTTGCTTCTTAGAACCGAGGACGACCCATCGGGATCGTGCGACCTCCGCCCATCCCGCCACGGAATATGCCGCCGCCGTAGACGTCGCCGCCGATCGGCCGACCGCCGCGGCGTGGACCGCGCGGATCACAGTGATCATCGTCGCCAATCATTCCACCGCGAATGACCGCGCCCATGATGCCGCCGAGCACTGAGCCATTGTTGCTCGCCGGGATTGGTTCTGCGCCCGGGTATCCTTCGGCCGGGACTGTCGACGGACGAGCGAGCGGCGGAGCGTCCGAGCTCGGAGTCTCCGAAGGAGCGGGGGCCGAGGCCATGACCTGCACCTGCGGGATGTCGGTCTTGATTTCAGCGACCTGCGTCGGCGTCGCCGAGGCCTTCACAGTCGGATGCTCGCTGCGGATGACCTTCGGTCCGTCGGGCGCTTTCTTCAGCTTGAGCGAGACTTCTTGCTTCGACTGGGGCGTGATCTCGTCAGGGGCGATCTGAATGTCCCGCGTGTGCGACGCGAGCTGCAGATCCCTTTTGAGGTCGTCGGTCATTGCTGTCGGCGAGCGTGAGCCACTTTTGCTGCACGCCGCAGCCGCGACGACGACACCGACCACCGTCCACTGGATAGCCTTTCGCACGGTTTCCCCCTTGGAGCAAACACGTTCTCGAGCGACTGACATCGCCGAAATACCGCATGTCGGGACAAGCATTCCACAGGCCAGGTTTTAACTCCTGATCTGCGTCGTTAGTCGCTCACTGCCGTCTCATCGAGATGACGATACCGTCCCTACCATGAGACAGCTAGTGCGACACTTCGAAAACCGACCCGTCATGTATAAGGTGCGAGCCGGTGTCCTCGACGAAAAAAGTGTCTGAGATAAACGTGAATTCAGCCCACATTCAGCGTGGAGAGCCGAGCAGCGCTCCTTCTATGAGACACTTACTGCTCCTCGTTGCCCTGATTGCCGCATGTTCGAGGCCGGGAACCGTCTCGAGCAACGAACGGCAGGCGATCACCGACTCACTGACTCGACAGGTCAAGGCTGCGTACGACCTCAGCAAGCCGAACGTCGAGCAGCGGCTGCTCAGTCTTTACCCGACGAGCGGGCGAGTCGTTTCCGCGGCCGGCGGACAGGTGATCACGTCGCGCGACACACTCGCGATGGGAATTCACGCCTTCTGGCAGAACGTCGGGTCGAACATGAGAGATCCACACTGGATCTGGGATCAGATGATCTTCGACGTTCTTTCGCCGACCGCGGCAGTCATGACCGCTCAGTATCACGTGCCGCATCTCACACCGCGGAACATGCCGCATACTATCGCCGGCGCATGGACGGCGGTTTTCCAAAAGCGCGGCAATCGCTGGTACATCATTCAGGAGCATCTGTCGGATCTGCCGGCGATCCCGGACTCGGTCGCCGCGGCGGCAATGCCGGCCGACATGAAGATGCCGCCGGCGAAAAAATCTCCTTGAGAACCGCCAAACCGGCAAACCGGCAAACCGGCGGAGGGTTGGTGCCCGAGCGCCGGATAGCCCGTTCGCCGGTCCGCGGTCTTATGGAATCGCTCCAGCCGCACCAGCGCGACGCGGATCGGCGCCCGCTGTGACCTTTCCCTTCTCGATTCTCACCGCGGCTCCGTAGCCCTCCCGCAGCTCGCCAGGCAGCGAAACAATCTGCGTGCGATAGCCCATCTCGGCGAGACGCTTCATGACCGCCGGTGAGAATCCGTCTTCCAGTTGAATGGTCGCGCCAGTTGGAGCGGGACCACCGCCTCGGCCGCCGAATCCGCCACTGATGAGGAAGCGCGGCTGCTCGAGCGCGGCCTGCGGATCGAGATGCTGGTCGAGCATTCCCTCGAGCACCTCGTAGACCGCGGACGTGATCCACGCGTTGCCGGCGGCGCCAAGGGCTGCGACGGGATGCATCGCTTTGCCGGCGCCTTCGAACACGATCGTCGGCGCGATCGTGCTGCCGTGCCGCGCGAACGGCAGTCGCGATCCGTAGGCCTTCGGGTCCGTTCCGTAGGAGCCGAGCTTGTCGTTATACAAGAATCCTAAACCCGGAGTGACGTAGAAATTCCCGCCCCAGGTTCCGAGCGTCTGTGTCTGGGCGACGACGTTGCCGTCGGCGTCGGCGACCGCGAACGCCGTGGTCCCGGACGATCGGCACGACGGAGCTTGATTCGCGTCGTAGCCGTGCGCGATGCACTCGGGCGGCCGTGAGAGCTCGACGCTCGCCGTCTTCTTTTCCGTCGCGCACGAGAGCGTGTCTCCCCGAAGGGCCGCCAGGTTGAGCGCTTTGTTCGGATCGAAGCAGCGCCAGCGGATCTTCGCCGTGTCCTTGTTCGTGAACGGCTCGATGTTCGTCGGCCACAGCCCCGGATCCGCGATCCGATTGCGCACCGACGGCACGAGCTGCCATGCGGAGATCATCGCGTTCAACGTTCCCGCGTCGTCGGAATACGGCTTCGGGTTGGGATACTGCTCGAGAAGGCTCATCTTTGCCGCGAGCTCCGCGCCGCCGCTCACCGGCGGCGCCGCGGAGAAGAACGTATATCCGCGATACGATCCCGGAACCGCCGCGCGCTCCGCCGCGAAGTAATGCGCCATATCGGTGAGCTTCATTGCGTTGCCGTGCGAGCGGAGGTCGTTCACCATGCGCTTCGCGACCTCGCCACGATAGAACGCGTCGGCGCCGCCTTTCGCGATCTGCTCGAGCGTCCAGGCGAGATCGGGATTCTTCAGCGTGTCGCCCGCGTGCAACGGCTGATCGTCGCGGAAGAACAGCGCGCGGCTGCCTTCGTACTTTAGAAATTGCTCACGCTCCGTCGCGAGCGTCGTCGCCAGCCCTTCGCTCACGACGTAGCCGTCGCGCGCCGCGCGAATGGCAGGGGCGAGCAGATCCGCCCACGGAATCTTCTTGCTGCCGTATTTCTCCCACGCGAGGCGCATCGCGGCCACGGTTCCCGGAACGTTGACGACGACCGGACCACCATCCGGCAGACGGCCGTTCGTCAGCAGGGACGTGTTGTCGAGCCCAGCGTCTTCCGGCACGCGTGACATGAACTCGATGAGCTGCGGACGATCCATACTCTTGAGGTACACGATCGTCTGCCCGTAGCCGCCCGGCCCGCTGGCATCGGGTTCGACGACGCCAAGGGCGAATGACACCGCTACCGCGGCGTCAACGACATTGCCGCCCTTCGCGAGCATCTCCACGCCCGCGGCGGTCGCGACCGGATGTGCGCTCGAAACCGCCGCGCGCCCCGTCGCCGACTGGCGATACGGCGGATGTTCGCGAACCATGTCATGCAGAACGGTCTTGAGCTCCTCGTCGCTCTTCGCGGCGACCGCACGCGCACGGTACTTCGTCTTCAATACCACCCACTGCGCGCGTCGCGCGGCCGCGTCGGGCGCCGAGTAGTACAAGCTCGCGGTTCGATTCCACAGCTGATCGAACGCGTCCGCGTTCTGCTGCGCACGATCCGATGTCGCATTCGTATACTGCTCCGCCAGCGCATGGTCGGGGGAGGTCGGCGCATCGACGGTCCATAGATGGCCGCTCGTCGCGGCGAGCGAATTCGCTTCCCGATCGCCAGTGCGATCCGGATCACCGTTGTAGGCGACCGGCGCGATCGCGTCCGGCGCCAACTCCGCGAGTGCGAGCGTCTTCCCATCAGGGGTCCACGCACTCTCCGCATGGTGCGCGCTCACGAGATTCACGTATCGTCCATCACTCGGCGACACGTAGACCGACCCACGCGGGCCGGTCGCCGTCCATGCGATTCGATCGCCACTCGGCGACCATGACGGATGCTCGATGCGTGGATCAGTGAGCACGACCGTGTCGCGCCCGGATTCGATCGTTCGAACGTGAAGCCGATGCGTCGCGTCGGCGATCGCGACGTACGCGAGCTTCGACCCGTCCACCGAGACGCTCGGCCAGCGCTCGACGGCGCGTTCCTTCGTGACGCGCGATTCCATTCCGTTCGCGCTGCGCATCCACAGCGCGGCGGCGCCGAGTCGTCCGCGGATGAAGAAGATGCGTCCGTCGGGCGCGACCGCCGGCTCGCCGTCGGCCTGCGGCGACGTCGTCAGCCGCTCTGGCTCTCCGTTCGCTCCGTTCGGACCGACGGCAACGCGCCACAGATTGAAAGTGCCGGCGCGATCGGACGAGAACACGATCGCGCTGCCGTCAGCCGTCCACGCGGGCTCGCGATCCCAGGCGCTTCCCGACGTCACGCGCGACCACGAACCCTGCGTCGAGACGACCCAGAGATCGCCGCGCACGCTCACGGCGAGGCGACCATCCCGAGCATACGCTGGGTTGTGTACGGCGGCTCCGGAATCAGCGGCGGCGGCCTGAAGGAGAAACGCGAGCGCGGATAGGACGAACATCGAGAGTGGCTCCGAGAGAAAGCGGCGAGTCACTCAAGCTCCACGACGCACGAAGTCCGGTCAATGGCGATCGCATACCACTCGCTGATTTGGAGCGACTGCGGCACGTCGCCTGCTGACGAATGAAGTTCCTTCAAATCGCGACTCACGGAGGTCAGAGCGATGCCACGAGGAGACAAGAGTTCATACACAGACAAACAGAAACGCCAGGCCGAGCACATCGAAGAGGGATACGAAGATCGCGGTGTCGGCAAGAAGGAATCAGAGCGCCGCGCATGGGCGACGGTGAACGCGACCACGCACGGCGGCAAGAAATCAGGCTCGGGACGCGGTCGATCCGAAGATCACTCGTCCGAGCGAAAGGGCGGGCACAAAGGCGGCTCGAGCGAAAGCCACGCCGAGCGAAGCCGCGCCGCCAAGAAAGGGTGGGAGACGCGGCGAAGAGAGGGCTAGTCCGACCGCAATGCTTCGCTTGGATCGACGCGCGCGGCTCGCTGTGCCGGGAGCCAGCTCGCCAGCACAGCGACGCCGAGCAGCGTGACGATCACTGTCGCGAGGACCGGGGGATCCTTCGGAGAGACGTTGAAAAGCAGCGGCGCGATCCATTTTCCGGCGACGAGCGCGACGATCGTACCGAGCACGACGCCGGGGATGACGACGCGAAGGCCTTCGCGAACGATGAGTGAGACGACATCGCGCGCCTGCGCACCGAGCGCGACGCGCACGCCCATCTCGTGCGTTCGCTGTGTGACGTTGTACGCGATGACGCTGTAGAGTCCGATCGCTGCGAGTACGAGGGCGAGCGCGCCGAATACCGCGAACAACGTCGCGCCGATTTTCCATGACCGAATCTGCGGCGCGATGATCGTCGTCAGCGGAGTAACGCTGACGTACGACGTGCCGGGCATGCTCCGCTGAAGCGTGCGTCGCACCTCTTCAGCCGCATTCGCCGCGAGTCCCCGCGTTCGAATGAACAGACCGCCGGTCGACGGATAGAACTGCGACGACGGCATGTAGTAGTGAAGATCGATTTCGCCGATGAGACTCCGTCTTACGTCTTCCGCGACTCCGACGACGGTGCGGCATGGCATCGTGTCGGAATTCATCTTCACGCACTTCCCGATCGCGTCTTCGCCTGGCCAGAGCTTCTTCGCCATGGCTTCGCCAACGACCATCACCAGCGGAGACTTGTCGCGATCGTCGGCGTTGAAGCCGCGTCCGCGAAGGATGCGCGTTCCCATCGTTTGGAAAAAGTCCGCGGAGCCTGCCTGGAGGTTGAAGTCGCCAAGCCGACTCGCCGAATCAATTCCCGGAACGGCGATCTTGAAGCTCCACGTATTCCAGAACGGCACGGTGAGACCGCTCGACGCGCGTTCCACGATTGGAATCGCTTGCGCGCGCGCGAGCAGTTGACTGCGCAGATTGACGTTTTGCGTTGAGTCGAGCTTCACGCCCCGATTTTCGATTTCGACCCACAACAGCCGATCGCCGTCGTAGCCCAGTCGAAGTCCCTCGACGTTCATGAGGCTGCGGAGGAATAGGCCGGCACCGATGAGCAGTACCACGGACAGCGCTGCTTGCGCGATGAGTAAACCGATACGAAGCCGCGAGCGCTGAACGGTGCCTTCACGCGCGCCCGCCTTCAACGCGGCCGCGACGTCGTCGCGTCCCGCTTGGAACACTGGTGCCAGGCCGGTGATCAGCCCCGCGAACAGCGCGAGTCCAACCGCAACGAGCAGCAGCCGAGAATCGGCGAACACGCTCGGGCTCGGCGTCATATCGGTGAGCAGTGTCGCCTCGAGCAGCTTTCCGCCCGACTGCGCAATCGCGAGACCGGCGGCAGCACCGAGGAACGCGAGGATCAAACTTTCGGTGATCAGCTGAACGACCAACCGAGACCGGCTGACGCCGAGTGCAACTCGAACGGCAACTTCGCGACGTCGTCGCAACGCTCTCGCGAGCATCAGATTCGCGACGTTCGCGCACGCGATCAGCAGAACGATGCCGGCGACACCGACGAGCCACGTCGCGACCCTCGCCTCGTTTCCTTCCTTCGGACCGCGATCCAACAGCACCGGACCCGCGATCGCATGCGGCCGCGCGCGCTCGGGACTCGGCATCCGAGGATTTTGCTCGCGAAGGCGCGCGTAGCTCTGAACGTAGGCTTGCGTGAGACTCGCGCTCGCCGCGTCTATGGTGACTCCCGGCTTTCGGCGGCCAAAAACCTGGAACCATGACATGTAGTATGTGGAATACCATGGGTCGCTCGGGCCGCCCATGTTGGCGGCTGTGGCCGCGGCGCTGATTGGAACGAAGGCGACGAGTGGAACGGTCGAGAATCCGTTGAAGCTCTCGGGCGCGACGCCGATGACCGTGTATTTCGCCGCGCCGATGTCGAGCTTTGCCCCGACGGCGTCGGCGCGACCGCCGAACTGTGTTTGCCAGAACGCGTATGAGAGAACCGCGACGTCGGTCGGATTCGTCGGCACATCCTCGGCTTCCGTGAAGAAGCGTCCGATCACGGGGGTGACGTCGAACAACTTCCACAGCTCGGCGCCCGAGATGCCAACGTTCATCTCGCGCGTCGCGTCGCCCGACCCGATCGCGAGCTTGTTGTCGTAATACGGCGTCATGATGTCGAAGGCCGTGGCTGCGTCCTTCAGGTCGAGATACACGCGATAGCCCATGAACGACGACGTCACATCGGTGCCTCGATTGGTTCTGACCGTGTAAATGCGAGCGTCGCGCTCCGGCGTCGCGAGGAACGCGGGCGGGCGGAAGAGCAGGCGATCGACGACGCCGAACATCGTGGCGTTCGCGCCGATCCCGAGTCCCAGCGTGATGATCACCGCCAACGCGAATCCGGGCTTGGCGCGGAGACCGCGCAGCGCGTACCGAGTGTCTTGAACGAAGGCGCTCCGCCACTCGACTCGTCGCTCGCGCCCGAGCCGTGACCGGTCGATCGTCGTCAATCGCTCGCGGGTGCGTTGCACGTCGCCGAATCGTCGCTCGGCCTCTCGCTGCGCGTCCTTCGCGTTCATTCCGTCGGCCATGAGCTCTCTCACTGTCATGTCGAAGTGGAACCGCAATTCGTCGTCGACGGCGCGATCGATGCCCGCGCCATCGCGCTGGATGTGCATCAGCCGTCTGACTCGATCGGAAGTCGACATATGACCCGGCGCGTCAGGAGGTGTGCAACACTTGGGAGACAGCGCTCGCGTACTCCGTCCACACCGCTGTTTTGGAGCGGAGCTGTTTGCGTCCCTGCGCCGTGAGCTGGTAGTACTTGGCCTTCCGATTGTTCTCGGAGAGCCCCCACTCGGCGTCGAGCCATCCGCGTTTTTCCATGCGGTGGAGGGCGGTGTAGAGCGCGCCCTCTTCTATCTGAAGGCGCTGATTCGTCGTCTCGCGGATCCACGACGCCACGGCGTAGCCGTGGCGCGGTCCCCACGTCAGGGTTTTGAGGATGAGGAGGTCGAGCGTGCCTTGGAGGAGATCGAGATCGACGGTGGCCACAGCGTTCCCCTGAATTGTTGATGGGAAGATGCCGGAACAATCCCTTCCGCGGCACTCCCCTGAATGTTTGAGGGCGACCTCCTCGTCTGACACGCCCGTCATGAAAAGCGTTGTCCGGGGTTCGAGATTTCTGGCCGAGAACCGCGCGCGCGACTAAGCTGGCGCAGTGAAAAGCGGCCCCGACAACGCCTGAACGCTTCGACCCATGCCCGAGCTTCCAGACATCACGGTGTACGTCGAGGCGATCGCGCGGCGGATCGTCGGACAGCCGCTCACCGAGGTCAAGCTCGGGACGCCCTTCCTATTGAGAACGGTCGAACCACCGCTGTCGGCGCTCGTCGACAAGCAGGTAACCGACGTCCAGCGGCTCGGGAAGCGCGTAGTGATCGCGCTCCAGGACGAGCTCTTCATCATCATTCACTTGATGATCGCCGGCCGGCTTCATTGGAAACCGCGCGGATCGAAGGGAGGAAAGAAGAGCGACCTCGCGGCGTTCGAGTTTCCAAACGGAACGCTGACCCTGACGGAGGCGGGCACGAAGCGACGCGCGTCGCTTCACCTCGTGCGCGGAGCGGCCGGACTTATCGATTTCCAGCGCGGCGGACTCGAGGTTCTCGACGCGACGCTCGAGCAGTTCGCGGAACGGCTGCGAGCCGAGAGCCACACCGTGAAGCGCTCGCTCACCGATCCGCGATTGTTCAGCGGAATCGGCAATGCGTACTCCGATGAAATTCTCCACCTCGCGAAGATGTCGCCGGTCAAGCTCACTCGGCGCCTCAGCGACGACGAGATCGCCACGCTCTTCGACGCGACGAAGAAAACGCTCGTCGAATGGACCGATCGCCTGCGAGCGGAAGCCGCCGAGAGCTTTCCGGAAAAGGTGACGGCGTTCCGGCCGGAGATGGCGGTGCATGGGAAGTACGGGAAGCCGTGTCCGGTCTGCGGCACTCCCGTTCAACGAATTCGCTACGCAGACAACGAGACGAACTACTGCGCGCGCTGTCAGACGGAAGGCAAACTGCTCGCCGATCGCGGACTTTCGAGATTGCTCAAGGAAGATTGGCCGAAGAGCATCGACGAGCTGCTCTAGCCGCGGCACTACGCCGCGGTCAGGATCTCCGCGCGGCCTTCGCGAATGACGATGGTGTGCTCGTAGTGTGCCGCGAGACAGCCGGTCGCGGTGCGGATCGTCCAGCCGTCGTCGCCTTCGACGATCGCCGACGGCGCTTCGCAGATGATCGGCTCGAGCGCGATGACCATTCCGTCTTCGAGTCGGCCGCGGGTCAGCGCGCTGTAGAAATTCGGAACCGACGGCTCTTCATGCAGCCCTCGGCCGACGGCATGTCCGCACATGTCGCGCACCACCGAATGTCCCCATCGATGCACTTCCGACTCGACGGCGCGGCCGAGCTCCGCGACGGCGGTCCGCGCGGTGGCGAATTTCACGGCTTTCTTGAACGCCGCCTGCGCGCATTGCGCCAGGTTGTGCGCATGGGTCGAGACGGGCGGCAGGACGACAGTGATCGCGGAGTCGGCGATGAAGCCGTCGAGCTCCGCGGTGACGTCGATCTTGACGACGTCGCCCGGCCGAAGAACGCGTGATCCGGGGACCCCGTGAACGATTTCATCGTTCACGCTGATGCAGCTGAACCCCGGGAAGTCGTAGGTGAGCTGCGGCGCCGAGCGTGCGCCGCGCCGTCGCATGAACTTCGCGCCGATGTCGTCGAGCTGCTCCGTGGTCATTCCCGGCGCGACGGCGCCTCGCATCTCGCGCAGCGCCAGCGCGACGAGCCTTCCTGCCGCGCGCATTCCGGCCAGGTCGGAGGCCGATTGGATGGTCATAGCTCGAGCGTTCCTTCGCACATGATGACGGTGCTGCCGCCGACGCGCGCCGCCGTGACTTTCCCCGCTCGCTTGTCCGCTTCGACTTCGAGGATGCTCGGGCGTCCCATCTCGAACCCTTGCTCGACGATCCAGCGCAGCGTTCCGTCGAACCGGGGATCGCGCGCTGCGAGGTAGCCGCCCAAACAGACCGCGGCGCTTCCGGTCGCCGGGTCTTCGGGAACGCCGATGCCGGGCGCGTACATTCGCGCGCGAACGTGATGCTCGGGTGACTCCGGATCCATCGAGAACACGAAGACCTTGTCCGTCACGTAGCTCTTCAGGGCACTTTCAAACAGGTCGGGTTTGACGCGCGAGCGTCCGACGGCGCGGCGGTCGGTGAGCGGAACGAACAGGAACGGCGTTCCGCACGACACGGCTTGCGGCATCATCTCCCCGCCGACAAGATCGGCCGGCGAAAGCGAGAGCATCGCCGCGAGCTTCTCATTCGATGGAGGTGGAGGGCCGACTTCGGGGAGCTTCGCCACCGACAATTGCGCGAACTCGGGCTTGCCATCGCGGGAACGGATCGTGACCGGTACTGGGCCCACGCCTTCCTCGAACACGATGCGTGTGTCATCGCCGGTGAGCGGAATGCTTCCGATCGTCGCCAACACGTGTGCGGTGCCGACGGTCGGATGTCCAGCGAACTGCAACTCACCGCCGGGCGTGAAGATGCGCAACCTGGCAGTATGGCTCGGGTCGGCTGGTGGCAGGACGAAGGTCGTCTCGGAGTAGTTGAACTCTCGTGCGATCTGTGGCATTAGCTCAGGAGCGATCTCCCGAGCGTCGGGAAAGACGGCGAGCTGATTGCCGCCGAACTTCCGATTCGTGAAGACATCGCAGGTGAGATAGCGAGCAAGCATGTTGGGAAAGTGTAGTCGGTCGTGCGCGAAGGAACTGTGGATGAGCGTCGCGTGTCTCAACCCTAGCGGTGCACGAGTCGTAGTTTAAGAACGTGGCTGTTGGCTTGTGGGTGTTGGCTTGTGGTCCTTGGCTGAGACCAGGAAGCAACGACCGGCGACCAATAGCTAATAGCCAACAGCCAGTAGCCAATAGCCATGCCGCATCGGCTGGAAGGAATTTTTCAATTCCTATTCAAATACCGGCCGACGGAGTTCGCGAAGGGCACCTTTGCCTTTGGCGCTTCTTCGTCGGTGGTCATTTTGTTGTTGGCGGCGATCGTCATCGCTGTGCCGACGGTGATGAGCTACGCCGGCGTTCGCGGCAAGAGCACGAAACGCGATCGCTGGGTGCTCGGCTCGTTGCGCGTCGCGGCGCTCGCGGTGCTCGTCATCTGTCTCTTCCGCCCGATGTTGTTGTTGTCGGCGGCGGTAGATCAGCGCAACTACGTCGGCGTCTTGGTCGACGACTCGCGCAGCATGCGGATCGCGGACCGCGACGGCAAACCGCGCAGCGACTGGGTGGAGCACGCGTTCGGCGGCCCTGACAGCGCCATTCTCAAGTCGCTGCGACAGAAGTTCATCGTCCGCATGTTCCGCTTTTCGTCGAACGCCCAGCGCGTCGACAGCGCGGCACAGTTGGACTTCAACGCGACGCAGACGCATCTCGGCGCGGCGATCGAACAGGCGCGCCAAGAGCTCGACGCGGTTCCGTTGTCCGGTCTCGTGGTGTTGAGCGACGGCGCCGATAACTCGCGAACGCCGATCGGCGACGAGCTGCTCTCTCTGCGCGCCAAGTCGGTGCCGATCTTCACCGTCGGCCTCGGCGCGGATCGCTTCGACAAAGACATCGAGATTCGTCGCGTCGAGGCGTCGAGCTCCGTGCTGAAAGGTGGAACGCTCGTCGCGGAGCTGTTGATTCGGCAGCGCGGGTTTGCCGGCCAGAAAGTGCCCTTGGTCGTAGAAGATGCCGGGCGAATCATCTCGCGCGATTCGATCACGCTTCCCAACGACGGCGACGTCGCGCCGGTGCGCGTCGCGGTCTCGGCGAACGACGCCGGCGCTCGCTCGTTCACCTTTAGAATTCCGTTACAACCGGGCGAGCAAGTCGAGCAGAACAACTCGCAGCAAGTGCTCGTCGACGTTCGCGACGGCCGCGAGAAGATCCTCTACGTCGAGGGCGAGCCGCGCTACGAGATGCGCTTCATTCGCGCGGCCGTCGAGGCGGATTCGAACATCCAGGTCGTCGCGCTGCAGCGAACCGCGGAGAACAAATTCCTGCGGCTCGCGATCGATTCGGCGGACGAGCTCGCGAGCGGATTTCCGAAGAGCCGCGCCGAGCTGTTCAAGTATCGCGCGATCATTCTCGGAAGCATCGAGGCGAGCTTCTTCACGCACGATCAACTGGCGATGCTCGCGGACTTCGTCAACGTGCGCGGCGGCGGACTGCTCTTCCTCGGTGGACGTCGTTCGTTCGCCGAAGGTGGCTACGCGGGGACGCCGTTGGCCGAGGTGATGCCGGTGGTCGTGCAGGGCGATGCGGTGCCGGATACGCTGACGTTCTTCTCCGAGCTCACGGTGTCGCTCACACCGGCAGGTGCGAGTCACGCGGTCGCCCAGGTTGCCGGAACGCCGACCGCGTCACTGGCGATGTGGAAGACACTGCCGCCGGTCACGAGCGTCAATCACATCCGCGAGACAAAGCCCGGCGCGGTCACGTTGATCACGGGCAAAATGGTCGACGGCGGACGCGCGGGTGAACCGGGCGCACCGCTGCGTTCATATGAGCAGCCGGTGCTCGTCTACCAGCGGTATGGTCGCGGGTTGTCGGTCGCGTTCCCGGTGCAGGACTCGTGGAACTGGCAGATGAATCCGAAGACCAGCGAAGACGATCCGACGTTCTCGCGGTTCTGGCGGCAGATGATGCGGTGGATCACGAGCGACGTTCCCGGTCGCGTCGTCGCGTCTCTGCCGGCGGATCAGTACAACCCCAAGAATCCGGTTGCCGTTCGCGCGACGGTGGCCGACAGCATGTATCTGCCGCGCAACGACGCGAAGGTCGTCGCCCACATCACGAGCGACAGCGGCGACAAGCGGGATCTGACGCTCGACTGGGCGATCGATCGCGACGGCGAGTATCGCGGCACGTTCACGCCGGATCAGCCGGGGGTGTATACCGTGCGTGTCGACGCGACGACGCCCAATGGAGAGACCGTCGGCGATACGACGTACGTTCGCGTTGCCGATCTCAACACCGAATACTTCGACGCCGAGATGCGCGCGCCGCTGCTCAAGCGCATCGCGACGGAGACCGGCGGTCGCTTCTACACGCCGGCGACGGCGAACACGCTCGCGCAAGACGTCGCGCTGAGCAAACACGGCGTCACGGTGGTGAATCAGATGGACCTGTGGGACATGCCCGCGGTGCTGTTGCTCCTCGTCGCGCTCGTGACGGCAGAGTGGTCGTATCGCAAGCTTCGGGGGTTGGCGTGACCAGCCCGAGGATGACCGCCATCGCGGGCTTGTTCGCCGTGCTCACGGCGATTCCGGCGCTCGCACAGACGCACGTCGTCATCGTCAGCGGGCTTGGCGGCGAGAAGAAGTATCACGATTCGTTTATTCAAATTTCTCAAACGATCGCGACCGCCGCGAACAAGCGGTTCGGCATTCCCGATTCAGCGATCGCCTGGTTGGGCGAGGACTCGGTCTCGAAGGCGCCCTATTTCCGCGGCCAGTCGACGAAGACAAACGTCGAGCGGCTCATCGGGCAGATTGCCGCGCATTCGAGTCAAGGCGAACAGTTCATTCTCGTCCTCATCGGCCACGGCAGCGGCGAAGGCGAAGACTCGAAGATCAGCATTCCCGGGCCGGATCTGAGCGCGCGCGACTTCGCCCAGCTTCTCTCGAAGTTTCCGACGCAGAAAGTGGCGTTCGTCGATCTCACCAGCGCGAGCGGCGACATGCTGCCGGTCGTCTCTGCGCCGAATCGCGTCGTCATCACCGCGACGAAGAGCTCGTTCGAGCGAAACGAATCCCGGTTCGCGCAGTTCTTCGCCGACGCGCTCGGCAAAGACGTCGCCGACGCCGACAAGGACGGGCGCGTCTCACTTCTCGAGGCGTTCCGCTACGCGGTCATCGAGACGAAGCGCGTCTACGACTCCGATACGCGTCTACAGACGGAGCACGCCCAGCTCGACGACATGGGCTCGAAGAATGGCGTCCCGGATCCCGACGGCCGGACGGGGCAGGGACTGCTCGCCCGCCGGTTCTTCTTCGATGCGGGAATGTCGCGCGCGGCGGCGAACGATCCGAGGATCGCGGCGCTCTACAAGGACAAGTTTTCGCTCGAAGACCAGATCGATTCGCTGAAGATCAAGAAGGCGTCGATGAGCGCCGACGCGTACGACGACGCCCTCGAGGGGCTGCTCGTGCAGCTGGCGCGCAAGGCGAAATCGATTCGCGAAATGGAGGGCAGATGAAGCCGGTTGGGATCGCCCTCGCGGCGCTGTTGCTTCTTCCGGCGACACGGGTCGTCGCGCAGGGTGTCGACGAAGGGCGCGATCGCCTTCGCACAGGCAAGTATCAAGAGGCGATCACCATCCTCTCGAAGGTGCCTGCGTCGAGCGAAGACTACATCCCGGCGCAGCGCGCGCTCGCGCGCGCGTACGCGACGGTCGGCAAGTACGATGAAGCGGAACTGACGGCGCGGAAGGCAACGACATCGAAGGGGGGCGCGCAGCTCTGGAACACGCTCGGCGAAGTGCTGCTCACGCGAGGTAAGCTTGCTGCAGCAGAAAGCGCATTCACCCGAGCCAAAACCGAGCATGCGTCGGACAGCCTCGTCGCGACGCTGAATCTCGCGGAGATGCGCTACAATCGCGGCGACCGCGACGGCGCAATGAAGGAGTTCGACAAGTTCATCGACGTCTACAACGCGTCTGCCGGCTCGAACCTCACGAGCGAGGAGCTCGTTGCCGTCGCAACGGCGGTCGAGCACCTCGGCGACAACGATCCGCAGCTGTTCAAGGACGCCCTCAAGGCGTTCGATCGCGCACTCTCCGTCGACCCGCTGAACAGCGACGCGCGCGTGAAGCTCGGCGAGCTGTTTCTGAGCAAGTACAACTTTGCGGACGCGCAGTCGACGTTCGAAGAAGCGCTGCAGATGAATCCCAACAATCCGCGCGCGCTGCTCGGCGCGGCGCGTCGGCTCCAGGCGGACGGACAACCCGGCGGTGATTCGCTGCTGCGCGCGTCGCTCAACATCAATCCGGAATACGTCGAAGCGCGCACGCTGCACGCCGAGATGTTGTTGGATCTCGAAGACTATGCGGGCGCGCAGGCGGATATCGATCGCGCGCTGAAGACGAATCCGTCGAACGAGCACGCGTTGGCGGTGGCGTCGGCGATCAAGTTCCTCACGCACGATCAGGCGGGCTTCGACGCGATGCGCCAGCGAACGCTCGCGCTCAACGGCAAAGATGCTGAGCTCTACGCGACGCTCGCCGAGCTCGCGGCGCAGGTGCGGCTCTACAAGGCCGCGGCGGATTTTGCGAAAGAAGGGGTTGCGCTCGACTCGAAAGACTGGCGCGCCTGGGGTGTGCTCGGGATGAATCAGCTTCGTCTCGGCCAAATCACCGAGGGCCGGAAGAGTCTCGAGACGTCGTTCGGCGGCGACCCGTACAACGTTTGGGTGAAGAACACGCTGGACCTGCTCGACACCTACAAGAATTACGACATCATCACGAGCAAGAACTTCCAGTTCATGATCGAGAAGGACGAGGCGCCGATTCTTTCAGTGTATTTGAAAGATCTCGCCGAGCAGGCGTATGCGACGTTCTCGAAGAAGTACGCGTACACGCCGCCGCCTCCGATCCGCATCGAGGTGTATCGCAGCCACGCGGACTTCTCCGTTCGCACCGTCGGACTCGCCGGACTCGGTGCCCTCGGAGTGAGCTTCGGGACGACGCTCGCGTTCGATTCGCCGGCGGCAAAGGACGCCGGTCCGTTCAACTGGGGCTCGACGGTGTGGCACGAGCTCGCGCACACATTCACGCTCGGGTCGACGGACAATCGAATTCCTCGCTGGCTGTCCGAGGGATTGTCGGTCTACGAGGAGCATCACGCCAAGGCGGGCTGGGGATTCGGCGTGACCCCCGATTTTCTCGCGGCATTCAAGGCGGGAAAGCTCGTGCCGGTGAGCCGCATGAACGACGGATTCATGCATCCTGCGTTTCCGGAACAGGTGCAGCTGTCCTACTACCAAGCGTCGCTCGTGTGCGAGCTCATCGCGCGAGACTACGGCGGCGACGCCACAATTTTGAGGATGCTGCAGGCGTACAAGGAAGGGCAAACGACGGATCAGGTCTTTCAGAAAGTTCTAAACATCGACATCAAGGCGTTCGACAAGAAGTTCGACGACTACATCAGGACGCGCTTCGCTCCTGTGCTGGCGTCGATCACCAAGGATCCGCCGAAGATCGACCCGTCGATGCCACCGGATGAGCTCAAACGGATGGCAGCCGACGCTCCGAATGACTTTGGCATTCAGCTGCTGGCCGGGGCCGCGTTGCTCGGACACAACCAGGTCGACGACGCGATTCCGCTCCTCGAGCGGGCGCGAACGATCTTCCCGGAGTACGGTGGCGACGACAGCCCGTACGCGCTGCTCTCGACCGCTTACGAGAAGAAGGGCGATCAGAAGAAGCAGGCCGAGGTGCTGACGAAGTGGACGTCGCTGACGGAGACCAATTCGAAGGCGTTGATCAAGCTTGCCGACATCTTGCAGGCAAGCGGCGACGCGAAAGGAGCGGTGGACGCATTGGATCGGGCGATGTTCGTCAACCCGTTCGATCCGGACAGTCACCGGCGATTGGCGGATCTGGCCCGAACGGCAGGCGACAAGCAGCTCGCGGTGCGCGAGCGACAGGCGATCGTCGCGCTGGCGCCTGCAGACAAGGCCGACGCGTACTACCAGCTCGCGTTGGCGCAGCACGAGGCAAACGACGATGCCTCGGCGCGAAAGAGCGTGCTTCGTTCGCTGGAAGAAGCGCCGAACTACGAGAAGGCCCAGACGCTGCTGCTCGCGTTGTACGATGCGCGGAACGGAAAGCCGCAGGAGAAGACGCCATGAGACTTCTCAGAACGTTCGGGGTGGCGACTGTTTTGATCGGAGCCGCGGCGGTGTCGAATGCACAGGGCCGGCGGCCCGGGCGCGGATACATGCCGTTTGGAAACTCGGATGAGTTCTACCAGCCGCCGGATTTTCACGGCAATCCGCTCTACGACGGCCGATTCACCTTCGCGCGCATCAAGTACCGCGGGTATTTGCACTGGGCTGGACGCGAAGGGCCGGGTTGGTCGCACGACTATCCGGACGCCGAAGAGAATTTCATGAAGATCCTGCGCGACATCAGCGTCATTCGCCCATTCGTCGAGAGTGGGCCGATCGTCGGCAGTGCGATCGTCGCGCTCGATGATCCGGCGCTCTTCAAGTATCCGGTGAGCTACATGTCGGAGCCGGGCGGCTGGCAGCCGAACGACAAGGAGATCGCTTCGTTCCGGGCATACATCGCGAAGGGCGGCTTCATGATCTTCGACGACTTCCGCGAAGGGTGGAACGGCAACTACGACTGGACGAATCTTCGCGAGCAGGTCGCGCGAGCGATGCCGGGAGCCAAGTGGATCGAATTGACGGGGAAGGAGCCGGTCTTTCACTCGTTCTTCGAGATCGATCCCGCGCGCGCTGTGGACTATCCGAGCACGTCGGCCTACGGTACGCGCCCGCCGTCGTTCTGGGGTGTGTTCGAGGGCAACGATCCGAAAAAGCGCCTCTTGCTGATCGCGAACGTCGATGACGACATCGGCGAGTCCTGGCAGTGGTCAGGCACCGGGTTCGTTCCGGTGTCCGTGTCGAATGAGACGTTCAAACTGGGTGTCAATTACGTCATATACGCGTTAACACACTGATGAAGGGTTGGGGGTTAGGTGTTCCGGTCCGGGGATCACGGTTTGGAGTCGGGTGTTCGGGGTGCCCGCGAGTGAGTCTGTCACTCGGTCACGCGCCGGCACCGGCAGACTCCGAACCCCCGACCGTCAACCCCAGACCGGAACACCCAACCCGTTTGTTGCGACAACAGTCTCCACTGTAGTTGTAGTTGTCACCCTCAATGAGATCCTCTCTCTTGGCTACCACTGTCGCTAATCCCGCGCTCGACTCCTCCGACGACATTGCGCTCGCGGACCGGCTGAAAGCCGGACACGACCAGATCATCGCCGAGCTGCGCAAGCTCATCGTGGGTCAAGAAGAGGTCATCAACCTCGTGCTGCTGTCGCTGTTCACCGGCGGCAATAGTCTCATCGTCGGCGTCCCTGGACTCGCGAAGACGCTGCTCATCCACACGATGGCGCAGGTGCTCGATCTCAAATTCTCGCGCATCCAGTTCACGCCCGATTTGATGCCGAGCGACATCACCGGCACCGACATCATTCAAGACGATCCCGAGACGGGGCGACGCCGAATGGTGTTCACACCGGGCCCGATCTTCGCCAACATCGTCCTCGCCGACGAAATCAACCGCACGCCGCCAAAGACGCAGTCGGCGTTGCTCGAGGCGATGCAAGAACACCGCGTCACCGTACAGGGAAAGACCTACAAGCTCGACGAGCCATTCCACGTCTTCGCGACGCAGAACCCGATCGAGCTCGAGGGCACGTATCCGCTGCCCGAAGCACAGCTCGACCGCTTCATGTTCAACATCATCATGGAATACCTCCCGGAGGATCAGGAGGTGGCAGTCGCGACGTCGACGACGTCCGTGATGAATCACGAGTTCCGGCACGCCGTCACCGGCGACGACATCCGCGCATTTCAACAGCTCGTCCGCCGCGTCCCGATCGCCGAGCCGGTCGCCCGATACGCGGTGAGCCTGGCGCGCTCGAGTCGTCCCGGACCAAAGTCGCCGGACTTCATCAAGCAGTGGGTTTCCTACGGCGCATCGACGCGCGCGCCGCAGCAGCTCATCCTCGGCGGCAAAGCGCGGGCGCTGATGGATGGCCGCTACAACGTGAGCTACGAGGACATCCGTGCGCTCGCGAAACCCGTGTTGCGGCACCGCGTGCTCCTCAACTTCCACGCGGAGTCCGAGCGCGTGACGTCGGACCAGATCATCGAGAAGCTCGTGAACGCGGTGCCAGTGCCGAAGAGCGGCATGTGACCGCAGCCGCTGCGCCCACGACGTCGTTTCTCGATCCGAGCGTTCTCGCGCGGATCGGGAACCTCGAGCTGCTCGCGAAGACCGTCGTCGAGGGATTCATCAACGGCCTGCATAAATCCCCGCATCTCGGCTCGTCGACCGACTTCGCGCAGCACCGGCTCTACATGCCGGGCGACGACATCCGGCGGATCGATTGGCGGCTATGGGCGCGGAGCGATAAGTATTTTCTCAAGGAGTTCGAGGCGGAGACGAACACGAATCTCATGATCATCGTGGATGTCTCGCCGTCGATGCGCTACGGCGCGCTTCCGGAGAACGAACGCATCTCGAAGCTCTCGTATGCGTGCTATCTCGCGGCGTGCCTCGCCTACTTCTCGAGCCTGCAGCGGGATCGCGTCGGTCTCGCGCTGATCGACACAGACATCGTCGACTACGTTCCGCCGTCGGCGAAGCATCTGCAACGCATTCTCCAGACGCTCGATCGCGCCGAGCGACAAGGGCGCGACGCGAAGACCTCGCCTGGGAAATCCGCGCTGCTGCCGCCGCTTCAAAAGCTGTCGGAGTCGCTGCGCCGCCGAAGTCTCGTCGTCCTCATCTCGGATTTTTATGAGGATCCCGAGGACATCATCCGCGCGCTGAGCCACGTCCGCGGCCGCGGCAACGACATGATGGTGTTCCATCTGCTCGATCCGCGCGAACGCGACTTCACCTTCGCCGACGCCGGCAACTTCATCGACATGGAGACCGGCGACAAAATGCCCATCATTCCGGAGTACTTGCGCGAACAGTATCGCGAGCTCGTGCGGGCACACACGGATTCATTGCTCAAGCGCATCGTCGAGGCGCGGTCTGACTACGCGCTCTTCGACACGTCGAAGCCGCTGGACGGTGCGCTGTTCTCGTACCTCGCCACGCGGCAGCGCTTCAATAGAGTCCGGTGAATTTCCTCGCGCCCGCGTTTCTCGCCGGCCTCGCCGCCGTTGCCGTCCCGATTCTCATTCACTTGATCAACCGGGAACGAAAAGTCGTCGTCGAGTTTCCGTCGCTGATGTTCCTGCAGCGAATTCCTTATCGCTCGGTCCGGCGCCAGAAGATCCGGCATCTCCTGCTGCTCATTCTTCGCTGTCTCGCGCTCGCGATGCTCGTTGCCGCGTTCGCGCGTCCTTTCTTCCAGAAGCGGCAGAACGCGATCTCGACGACCGGTGCCCGTGAAGTCGTCATCTTGCTCGACAACTCGGCGAGCATGGGATACGCCAATCGGTGGACGAAAGCCAAAGACGCGGCAAAGAAAGTCGTCGGCGGTCTCGGCGCGAATGATCACGCGACGCTCGTCCTCTTCGCGAGCGATGCGTCGGTCGCGAGCGAGCCGATGGCGACGCCGGATCGGATCGCCGCGGCGATCAACGCATCGAAGCTCAGCGCCGAGGCGACGCGCTACGCGCCGGCGTTGAAGCTGGCGACCCAGATCATCGGCGCGTCGACGCTTCCGCGGCGCGAGGTCGTGCTCATTTCCGACTACCAGAAGGCCGGCTGGGCGAACCACAACGAAATCGTCTTCCCCCGCGGCACGACCGTCACTCCAATAGATCTCGGCGGACCTGCCGCGAGCGACATCGCCGTCTCGCAGGTGACGACGGACCGCGACAGCACCGGCGACCGCGATCGCGTGACGGTGGCCGCGCGCCTCATCAACACGGGCGCCGCCACGAAGAACATCGTTGCAACACTGGCGATCGGCGGGCGCGACGCACAGACGAAGCAAGCGAACGTGCCGGCCCACGGCGCAACCCAGGTCGCGTTCACTCCGATTGCCGTTCCGTCCGGCGCGACCAAAGGTGCCGTCCGCATCACGCCGGATTCCTTGACGCAAAACGACGTTCTCGATTTTACGATCGCGCCCGACGAGGCGGTCTCTGTCCTCATTGTCGAACCGACGAAGCCGCGCGTGAATGAAAGCTTGTTCTTGAGCCGCGCGCTGGCGATCGGTGATCGTCCGTCATTCCGCGTCGCGCAAAAGAGCATCGATGCGCTGACGCCTCGCGATCTCGACGGACGCGCGCTCGTCGTGCTCGACGAGGTGAATCCGCCGGGCGGCGAGGTCGGACGACGGCTCCGCGCCGTGCTCGACGGCGGCGCGGGCGTCATCGTGGTTCCGGGAATGGAACGTCTCGAGGAATGGCCTCCCGAGTGGCGCGCGATCATGCCTGCGACGCTCGGTGCGGCGGTCGATCGGTCCGGTGACGCCGGTGGAACGTTGTCGCAAGTCGACTACGCGCATCCCATCTTCGAGATCTTCAATGCGCCGAGGAGCGGTGATTTTTCGACCGCGCGCTTCTACAGGTATCGCGCGCTCACCGCGCAGCCGAACGCGTCGGTCATCGCTCGCTTCGACGACGGCTCTCCCGCGCTCGTCGAGCGCGGTGTCGCTGAAGGGAAGCTCATCGTCTGGGCGTCCACGCTCGATTCGTACTGGACGAACTTCCCGCTCCAGCCCGTGTTCCTGCCGTTCGTTCACCAGCTTGGCAAGCACGCGGGTCGCTACGCGGATCCGCGGCCGTGGTTCATCGCGGGCGACGTCCTCGATCTCTCCCGGCATGGGGAGCTCACGACACCGTTCACGGGTGGACGCGCCGCGGACAGCGCGGCCTCGCTCGTGATCGAGTCGCCGTCCGGCGTCCGCGAACGGGCGACGCCGAGCGGAGCGGGACATCTGGTCAGTCTTCGCGAGCAGGGCTTCTACGAGCTGCGCGGCCCGAACACGCCCGTTGGCAGTGGCCGCCCGATTGCAGTCAACGTCGACCCCGCCGAATCGGATCTGTCGCATCTCGATCCGCAGGACATAGTTGTAGCAGTGACCGCGGTGCCGGGGCAGGCAACTCCCGGCGCCGATCTCAACTCGTCGACGCCGCAGGATCAGGAACGTCGACAGCGAATCTGGTGGTATCTCTTGCTCGTCGCCGTGCTCATACTCGGCGGTGAGACGATGCTTTCGAACCGTTTGTCGCGGGCGGCGAGCTAAAAACGGTTGCAAGCGGAATTCCGAGCGAAGGTGCGAAGCGCCGGAGTGAGGAACAAAGATGGTTTAATGCGGAATTCCGAGCGAAGGTGCGAAGCGCCGGAGTGAGGAACAATGAGCAGGTCACAAGGGGGCACGATGGAAAGCGCACATGGGCCTGGAGTTCCCTCTGAGCAGCTGATCGGCGTCGTTCGCGGCGTTCGAAACCGGTATCGAGCGAAGCGCGCGTTGCGCGGCGCGGCGATCACGGTCGCGGCGGCCTGGGCGATCCTGGCGCTCTCGGCGTATGCGATGAATGCGCTGAAGTACGGCGATGGCGCGGTCATCACGATTCGCATTCTGTCGCTGATTGCGATCGCGGCGATCGCGATCGTGTTCATCGTGCTCCCGCTTCGGCCGAAATTCGAGGACAAGCAGGTTGCGATGTACCTCGAAGAGCATGAGCAATCGCTCAAGGCGTCCGTTATCACCGCGGTCGAGATGCAGGACTCGCGGCTTGCTTCGGCGAGCACACTGCGCTCGCCCGCGCTGATCGAGCGCCTGACCCGGGCGGCGCTCGAGCGGGTGCACCGCGCGAATGACGGCAGGACGATCGACGCCGGGGAGCTGCGAACGAATGGCGGCATCTTCGCGGCAGTCCTCGCGGCGGCGTTGCTCCTCACGATCTTTGGACCGCCGGTCATCCGAAATGGCGTTCGGCTCGTTGTCGCGCCTTGGAATCGTCCGGAGGCGACGAATCCATTCGGCATCACGGTCAGCCCCGGCAACACGACGGTTGCGAAGGGCGGCGATCTGTTGATCGATGCGCGACTCCGCGGTTTCACGTCGGACAACGTCGAGCTGCTCATTCGAAGCGCGGATTCGGCGAACTTCACGCGTGCGCCGATGGCCGCCGACAGCACGGGGCGGTTCGCGTTCCGCATGTTCGACATCGGCGGGAAGACCCAATACGCCGTCGAAGCAAACGGCGTTCGATCGACGACGTACACAATCGACGTCTCGAACCTGCCGTACGTGAAGCGGATGGATCTGCAGTATCGCTATCCGGCATACACGCAGATGGCGCCGCAGGACGTCGACAGCACCGGCGACATCGCGGCGCTCAAGGGGACGACGGTCCGCATTCGAGTCGCGTCGACGGTGCCGACGCAGGGCGGGCGCGTCATCGTCGACGGCGGAGACACGCTCAAGCTCGCGCCGACCGGCGACGGCCGCCTCATGGCGATGCTCAAGGTCGACAAAGCCGGCTTCTATAAAGTCGAATTACAGGGTCCTGATGGAAAGATGGTCACGGGCTCGCTCGACTACACGATCGACGTCCTGCCGGATCGTCCGCCGACCATCCAGTTCACAAAGCCTGGGCGCGACCAGAAAGTCCTGTCGGTCGACGAGGTCTACACGGAAGCGCGCGCTGACGACGACTACGGCGTCGCGAAGGTCGACCTCGTCTACTCGGTGAACGGCGGCCCGGAGAAGACGATGCCGCTGCACGACGGGGCCCGCGCGATTCGCGAGATCTCCGCGGGCTACACGTTCATGCTCGAGGGCATGAAGCTCGAGCCGGGCGACGTCGTGTCGTACTATGCGCGCGCGACCGACAACAACAGTGTGAGCGGAGCGCAGACCGCGTCGACGGATATCTACTTCTTGCAGGTCCGCCCGTACGAAAACGAATATCGTCAGCGTCAAGGCGGAGGCGGCGGTGGTGGAGGCGGCGGCCAGCCAGACGACGCCGGCCAGCTTTCGCAGAAAGAGCGCGACATCATCGCGGCGACGTTCAAATCCGTTCGCGACGTCGCGCTGACCGACAAGAAGACCATGGACGAGAACCTGGCGACCATTCGCCTCTCGCAGCAGCGCCTTCGCGAGCAGGCGTCTCAGCTCGCCGATCGCTTGAAGGAACGCGGCATCGCGGGCAGCGACACGAACTGGAAGAAAATCGCCGACATCCTACCGAAAGCAGCCGCCGAGATGGATTCGGCCGAGAAGCAGCTTGGTGCGGCGTCGCCGCAGACGGCGTTGCAGCCGGAGCAGCGTGCGTTGCAGCAGCTGCAGCGCGCTGAGGCGGTCTTCCGCGAGATCCAGGTGCAGATGGGGGGCGGAGGCGGGGGCGGCGGTGGTGGTAACAAGACCGACGCGCAGGATCTCGCCGACATCTTCGAGCTGCAGAAGGATCGTCTGCGCAATCAGTACGAGACGGTGCAGCGCGGGCAACAGCAGCAGCAACAACAGGCCGACAATCAGGTCGACGAGACGCTCGAGAAGCTTCGTCAGCTCGCGGCGCGCCAGCAGCAGGAAAACGATCGCGCGCGACGCAAAGCCGACAGCTTGAGCATGGGCCAGTCCGGCGCGCAGGGCGGTCAGGGCCAGCGCGACATGGCGCAGCAGGCGGAGGAGCAGGCGCGCCAGCTCGAGCGTCTCGCGCGCGAGCAGCAGTCGCAGTCGATGGCTGATGCCGCGCGTCGTCTTCAGGATGCGGCGAACGCGATGCGCAAAGCGGCGGCGAGCAACGGCGGTCAGAAGAGCTCGGAGACGCAGAATGCGCTCAACAACCTGAACGAAGCGCGCCGCCTACTCGACCAGGAGAAGTCGGGACGGTCGGACCGCGACATGAACGACGCGATGAAGGCGGCGCAACAGCTCGCCGATCAAGAGCGCAAAGTCCAGTCGGACGTCCAGAAGCTCGGACAGCAAGGCAGCGATCAGGCGGCGCAGCAGGGGCTCAAGCAGTCGATCTCGGATCAGAAGGGCGTGATGGCGGACGAAGTGAAAGATCTCAAATCGAAGCTCGATCGCATGGCGCTCGACACGAAGCGGGATCAGAAGGACGTCTCGCGCGCGCTCGAGAACACGGCCGATACGCTGCGCGGACGCAAAGTCGAAGAAAAGCTGCGCTACACGCAGCAGTCAGCGCGGAGCGCGCCCGCGGACTGGATGAATCAGGCGGAGCAGCAGATCGCCGGCGACATCGCGGATCTCGGACAGCGGTTGCAGCAGGCGCAAGGCGCCGCGCAGGGCAGCAATGGCAAGCGTCAGAACGCGCAGGCCGCGGACAAAGCGCGCGATCTCGTGCGCGGGCTCGAGTCGATGGATGAGCGCATGCGGCAGCGCGCGGAGCAGAACGGCGCGAAGGAGGCGAATGGGCAGCAAGGCCAACGCGCGAACGGGCAACAGCAGAACGGTCAGCAACAAGCGGGCGGCCAACAGAACGGTCAGCAGGGCGGACAACAAAAAGGCCAGCAGCAGGCCCAGGGTCAACGGAACGGCCAGGGACAACAGCAGAACGGGCAACAAGGCCAACAAGGCCAACAAGGCCAACAAGGCCAACAAGGCCAAGGCGGCCAGGGACAAAAAGGTCAGGGCGGCCAGGGCCAAGGCGGTCAGCAAGGCCAAGGTCAAGGCCAACAGGGCCAAGGCATGGGGAACGGTCGCCAGTTCGGAAACGGAGGCGGCAATCCAAACGCCGGCGGTGTTCCGCGCGGTGGCGGCGGCCAGCAGGCCGAGCGGTTGAGTCCCGAAGACGCGCAGCAGTTCAGCAAAGAAGCGGCGCAGCGCCTCGCGGACGCCGAGGCGCTTCGCAAGGAGCTCGCGAAGAACGGCGTGCCGACGCAGGAGCTCGACAAAGCGATCGACGACCTGCGACAGATGACGAACGCCAGAGCGCTCGAAGACACGCGCACGGCGGCCGACCTCCGCTCGAAGACCATCGAAGGCTTCAAAGATTTCGAATTCGGTCTCCGGCGCTCGCTCGGCGGCGATTCGACCCGGGTGTTGCTCGAGCGCGCGGGCGACGTCCCGGCGGCGTACAGGCAGCACGTCGAGGAGTACTACCGATCGATCGGCCGCGGCAAACAGGCTCCGCCGCCCGTAAAGCCGAAAGATCCGCAGCCCTGACCGAGGCACGCAATAAAAAACGGGAGCCAGGCATCGCGCCGGCTCCCGTCTTTTGCCTTTTTTAGAGTTTTCTATTGTCCCGCTCGACTCTCTTCTTCCGGCCGCGATCGAACGACCGGCTGGGCTTTCTTCTGTACTCCGAGAAGCTCGGCGTCGCTCATCTCACTCCACTCGGGAGGAATCGGAGTCAGTCGTCGCTTCGCGACGTCCGATTCGAAACAGAGCCAGCCGTTCCCGAACTGTTCAGGCAGATACGTCCACTGATCGCCGGCGCCCGCCTTCTTTACCTCGAACACCGTCCATACCGTCCCGGTTGAATCCGCCACTGTTCGCATTTCGCGCCCCGCAGTCTCGCGTTCCGCGCCGCTGCCCGAATGCCCCGTCCCTGGGTGGCGCACGTCACGTGGAAAAGGCAGGATGAGTGCCATTTTGTAGCATCGAGCACAAAAGACAGGGTTCACGCCACCGATTCCTCTGGCAGCGCGCCAACCGCCTCAGGAATCGGTCAGCAATTCCATGAGCGTTTTCGTATCGATGTTTCCACCGGACACGACGCACACGACCTTCCCGCGTCCGGCACGACCAGCCAAGGCAGCGGCAACCGGGACCGCACCCGCGCCCTCGGCAACCACTCTCGCTCGCTCGACCAACAAGCGTACCGCGCGCTTTACCTCGTCGAGCTCGGCGATAATGGCGCCATCGAGCAGGCTACTGACAAGAGGCCACATTTCAGGAAGCACGCCACGGCCGCCGATTCCGTCGACGAAGCTCGGGGTTCGCTCGACGACGACGGGCTTGTCCGCGGCAAACGCGGACGAGAGCGGTATAGAGGTCGCCACCTCGCACCCGTAGACCTTTGCACGCGGCGCGAGCGTGCGGATTGCCGTCGCAATTCCAGTCGATAGTCCGCCGCCGCCGAACGGAACGAGCACCGCGTCGACCTCGGGCAAGTCGGCGGCGATCTCGATTCCGATCGTCCCGTTGCCCGCCATCACCGCGCGATCGGCGACGGGATGGATGAACGTTCCCGGAATGCCGGGCCGTCCATGATCGCGAAGCGTCTGCCACCATTCGTCGAACGGCAGCTGCACGATCGTCGCACCGAGCCTCGCTACGGCCTCCAGCTTCGTGTCTGGCGCGCTGTCGGGCATCACGACGACACACGGGATCCCCAGCTCCCTCGCGCCCCAGGCGACGCCCTGGGCCATGTTGCCGGCGCTCGCGGTGTAAACGCCGTTGGCGAGCGACGACTTCGGCAACATCCGAATCGCGTTCATCGCGCCGCGGATTTTGAACGATCCGATCGGCTGCAGATTCTCGAGCTTGAGGTAAATCTCCGCCGGCGCGTCGACTTGCAGGCGAACGAGCGGAGTTCTCGTTACCGTCGACGAGATGCGCGTTCGCGCCGCGACGATGTCTTCGATCGCGAGCGGTTCAATGGGCGACATGTCGCGCGCCGCCGAGCTCGACTTCGGTGCCAGTGCCCGTTCGCTTCGCCTCGTTGTACGCGTAGAGCGCGGACGCGAGATCCTCGACCGCGAGCCCGAGCGATTTGAAGAGCGTGATCTCCTGGGCGTCTCGCCGGCCCTCGCCGTGGCCGATCAACAGCTCCCCGATCTCCGCGACGATGTGATCGGGACCGATGTCCCCGTCTTCGAGGGGAACGAGAAGGTCCCCTGGCTCCTTGAGCGCCGACTCGCGCCGGTCCACGTACAGGCGCGACTTCATCACCGCCGCCGAGTCGATCTCGCGAGCGGTTCGCTGGCTGGCGCCGATCGCGTTGATGTGTGTTCCCGGCGACAGCCAATCGCCCTCGAGCACCGGCGTCCGCGCGGACGTCGTCGTACATACGATGTCCGCGTCGCGAACGGCGTCGGCGCCGGTCGCCGAGACTTCAGCGTCGAGCGCGTAGCGTTCGCGGGCCAGGTTCGTGAGCGAGCGCGCATGGTCGGCGTTGCGACTCCACACGCGAAGCGATGTTATCCCGCGAACCGCGCACATCGACTCGAGATGTGCGTACGCTTGCACGCCGGAGCCGATGATCGTGAGCCGCGACGCGTCCTCTCGCGCGAGCAATCGCGTCGCGACCGCGGAGACGGCGGCGGTACGAATCGTCGTCACGGCGGTCGCGTCGAGCAGTGCGGAGAGACTTCCGTTTTCTCCGTCGAAGAGCAGTACCGCGCCCTGGTGGGAGTCGAGCGCGGTGCCGTGGTTGTTCGGCCAGACCGTGATGATCTTCGCACCCATCGCCTTCGGCGAGCCGATGTATGCCGGCATCACCGCGAACGCGTCGTTCGACTGCGGGATCAGAATGACCGTGCGAAGCGGAAGGAGCGCATCGCCTTTGGCGAGCGTCGAGAGCGTCGACGCCATGACGTCGATGCATGCCGACATTGGAAGCAGGCGGACGACGTCCTGCTGGCTGAGAATGAGCATGTCTTTACGTGCCGGGTACCGGGTGTGCGGGGCGCCAGGAGAAAAGGATAACGCGCCGGGGCGACGCCCGGCGCGTTTCTGTTCTGTGCTGTTTCGCGCACCCGCTACCTGGCAGGCCTACTCTTCCGCCATGAACGGGTATTTGTACTCTCGCGGCGGCGAGAACGTCTCTTTGATCGCCCGCGCGCTCACCCAGCGAACGAGGTTGAGCTTCGAGCCCGCCTTGTCGTTCGTGCCCGAGCCGCGAGCGCCACCGAACGGCTGCTGACCGACCACGGCGCCCGTTGGCTTGTCATTCACGTAGAAGTTCCCGGCCGCGTTGCGCAGAGCCATCGCCGCCTCGCGAACGGCACCGCGATCGTTCGCGAACACGGCACCGGTGAGCGCGTACGGCGACGTCCTGTCGATGACCTCGAGCGTCGCGTTCCACTTGAAGTCATCGTAGACGTATGCGGTGACGACGGGTCCGAAGATCTCTTCACAGAGCAGCCGATAGTCGGCCTTGTTGGTCTCGACGAGCGTCGGCTTGATGAAGTAGCCCTCGTCGCCCTTCGCGACGCCGCCCGCGACGACCTTCGCGTTCTTGCGCGCGTCCTCGAGATAATTGCTGATCTTGCCGAACGCTTTTTCGTCGATGACCGCGCCGACGAAGTTTCTGAAGTCGGTGATGTCGCCCATCTTCATGTCGTCCATCATGGCGACCGTGCGATCGCGGACGTCGTTCCACATCGAGCGCGGGACGTACACTCGACTCGCGGCGGAGCACTTCTGGCCCTGGAACTCGAAGCCGCCGCGCGCGATCGCGACCGCCAGCGCCTGGGGATCGGCCGACGGATGCGCGATGATGAAGTCCTTGCCGCCCGTCTCGCCGACGATGCGCGGATAAGTCGCAAACTGTGACATATTCGCGCCGATCGTCTTCCACATGCTGTTGAAGACGCCCGTGCTGCCCGTGAAGTGCACGCCGGCGAGCTCGCGATGCGACAGCAGGATGTTCGAGATCTCGACCGGATCGCCCGGCACGAGATTGATGACGCCCGGCGGCAGCCCGGCTTCCTCGAGCAGGCGCATCAGATAGTACGCCGAGAGCATCGCGCTCGCCGCCGGCTTCCAGATGACGGTATTGCCCATCAGCGCCGGCGCGGTCGGCAGATTGCCCGCGATCGACGTGAAGTTGAACGGCGTCACCGCGTACACGAACCCTTCGAGCGGACGATAGTCGAGCTGGTTCCACATCGTGTTGTTCGACTGCGGCTGTTCGTCGTACAGCTCCTGCGCATAGGCAGGATTGAAGCGCCAGAAGTCGATCAGCTCGCACGCGGCATCGATTTCCGCCTGAAACACCGTCTTCGACTGGCCGAGCATCGTCGCCGCATTCAGCGTTTGCCGCCACGTCGTCGCGAGGAGCTCGGCCGCCTTGAGAAACACCGCCGCACGATCTTCCCACGCCCAGTTCGCCCACTCGACGCGCGCGGCCTTCGCGGCGTCGATCGCCATGTGCACGTGCTTCGTCGACGCCTTGTGCCAATCGCCGAGGACGTGCTTGTGGTTGTGTGGCATGACGGATTGCGCGAGCTCGCCCGTGCGATGCTCTTTTCCGCCGATGAAGATCGGAATCTCGACGCGCTCCTGCGCCATCTCGGCGAGGCGTCGTTTGAGCTCGGCGCGTTCGGGCGTGCCCGGCGCATAGCTCTTGACCGGCTCGTTGGTCGGCGGTGGAACGCGGCGTGTTCCGCTGAATCCTGTCAGCGGCGCCGACCGCGGCGAGATCGTGCGCTCTGCCTGCTCGGACTCGGCGGCGGAGCGACTGGGAGCAGACGAAACGGCCATATGAGAATCCTCATCGGAGAGATTGGCGTTGGAACAGGGCCCGGAGGCCCGAGATCGGAGGGCAGGATCGAGAGCGCTGGTCTCGTTTCGAGGAAGCGATCGGAGCTCCCTCTGGCCCGGGCCTCTGAGCCCTGCTAGCTGAACATAAGCGTAGCGGCTAGTCTGCGAGCCATGCGGTCACGACTATTCCTTCTCCTTGCGCTCGCGACGATGGCGTGCGATGCGCCCCCGGTCGACTGGGGCGACCCGATGACTGTGTCCGGGCCGGCCGACGGTCGGCTCGTCATCGATTCGGCAGCTCACGTGCGGCTCGTGCGAGACACACTGCCACCGCCGTTGCCGACGTTTCCCGGTGTATGCCCAGCGTCGGTCCGCGCGGCGCGCAGTCTGACGCGGTTGCGTGCCGTTTGGTGGGGCGTGCGCCCCGACAGCGGCGATGTGCTCTACATGGCCGCCTCGCCGGACTCTGGAAAGACATGGGCGAATCCGGTGAAGGTCGACACGGTAGACACCGGAGTCCACGCGTGTCAGCGTCCGGCGCCGACGATCGCCGCCGTCGGCGATGATCTTCACATCGCGTATTCGATGACCGCGAAGGAAGGCACCGGTGTGTTCTTCGCGCACTTCATGGGCGAGATGGTGCATTCGCCCGTCGCGGTGATCTACGGCGACCGCGTCGTTCCAACGGCCATCGCCGCCGAAGGTTCGGAGGTGGCGGTCGCATACGAGCAGCCGAATGGGACGCGTCATCAAATCGGACTCGCGCTCTCGTCGACCCTGGGACACATCTTCGAGACCCATATGAATGCGTCGCGCGACATCGACGACGCAGTGAGCCCCGAGGTCGCGCTCGCGGGAAACACGATTGCTGTCTCGTGGCTCACCCCGCGCGCCGGCGACACGAGCACCACGCGCGTCGTGAGAGTCGGACATATCCGCTGAATCCTCTCGCGGCTCCGCCGCTCGGGACGATTCGGAACAGCAACCAGCCACCGGCATCGCTCTATGACTCACTACTTCGGCGCTCACACGATCGACAACGGCGGCATTCACATGGCGGCGCGCCGGGCTGGGGCGTCCGGGATGCGCGCGCTCCAGATTTTTACGACGATCCCAAAATTCTACGGCGATAAGAGTTCTATCAAACCCGATCGGGCGACGCGTTTTCGGGCGGCGCTCGACGAAGCCAAGATCGATCCTCGATTCGTCATCGCGCACGCCGCGTACGTACTCAACACCGCGACGCCGGAGGAGGAGAAGTACACTCGGGCGTGCGCCGGACTGGCGAAGGAGCTGGAGCGCTCGACCGCGATCGGTATCGGCGTCGTCTGCTTTCACCCGGGCGCCGCGATGGACGACAACCGCGAAGCCGCGGCCGAGCGAGTCGCGAAGGCGATCGTGGGGGCGCTCGAGTCCGTGCCGACGAGCAGCACGCGAATTCTCGTGGAGAACACCGCCGGCGCTGGGCGAACCTTCGCGAAGACCGCGGCGGAAGTCGGATCGATTCTCCGTCACGTTCCGGCGGCGCTTCGCTCTCGCACGGGCTACGGACTCGATACCTGTCACCTCTACGCGTCGGGCTACGACCTTCGCGCGAACGACGACGCCGTTCCTCGGATTCTCGACGAGTTCGAAGAGGAAACCGGCGAAGCGCCGGGCTTCTTCCACCTCAACGACAGTGAAGGCGCGCTCGGATCGAACAAGGATCGCCACGTGTTGATCGGCGACGGACAGATTGGTGCAGAGCCGTTTCGTCGTCTCGTTCTCGACCGGCGCTCGAGGGAAATTCCACTCGTGCTCGAGACGCCGCAGCTCAACATGGATGTCGCCGACGACGATGCGTCGCCCGATCCGTACGACATGCAGATGATGGCGTTGCTCGAGTCGTTCGCTCGATGAAACACGAGTTCGCGCGAGCGCACGACATCACGTTTCAGAGGGAAAAACGGTGCGTTCGCGCGTGAGAGCACGCGCGCGTCAGAGGGAAAATCGACGTTTCTCATAGGGGAAAAAACGAAATTCCCTATTGCGTCCTACGCCGACCACTATACCTTTCGCCCTCGAAGATCATCGTTTTTCATAGGGAAAACCGACGATCTTCTCGGGAATCAACCCCCAACCATTCCATCTACCGGGAGAGAGAATGGCTGCAAAGAAGGGTGGGAAGAAAGCCGCCAAGAAGAGCGGCGCGAAGAAGGGCGGCGCCAAGAAAGCCGCGAAGAAGGCTCCAGCGAAAAAGGCTGCGAAGAAGGGCAGTGCGAAGCGGACGCCGAACGCGGCGTTCATGAAGCCGATGCAGCCCGATGCACAGCTCAGCGCAGTGGTCGGCGGCAATCCAATGCCGCGCACCGAGATCACGAAGAAGCTCTGGGCGTACATCAAGAAGAACAATCTCCAAGACGCGAAAGAGCGTCGCATGATCAACGCCGACGACAAGCTCAAGCCGGTGTTCGGTGGCAAGGGCAAAGTCTCGATGTTCGAAATGACGAAACTCGTCAACAAGCACATCAAGTAGGTCTGCGGTGATCTGCGCTCGGGGGGACGTGCCTACACTGCACGTCCCCCCGCTGCGTTATGGAACGTTTAGCGTTCAAGAGTCGTATGCGGCGTAGCCATCCAGCATCCAGCAACCAGTAACGACCACCACGTCATGCCCCCTGCCGCGAAAAAATCCAAATCACGCAACGTCGTCGCCGAGGCGCGCAGCGGCGGCAAACGACAGTCGAGCGGCGGTGGGAAATGGCTGTGGGAAAACCTCAAGTCGCTCGCCGGCGCAGTGCTCATCTATCTCTTCGTCAAAACCCTCTTCATCGAAGCGTTTCGCATTCCGTCGGGCAGCATGATCCCGACGCTCCTCGTTGGCGACTGGCTCTTCGTCAACAAGCTCGCGTACGGCCCGACGATCCCTTTCACAAACTCTCATCTTCCGGGGTACACCGACCCGAAGCACGGCGACGTCATCGTCTTCATCTCGCCCTACCAGGCCGACAACGCGCCCGATTTCACACCGACCCTCGTGAAGCGACTCATCGGGATGCCGGGCGACACGCTCTACATGCGCGGCGGCGTCTTGTACCTCGACGGCGTCGAGCAGCGACAGGGCTTCGCGGCGAACAATCCGAAGGGCGATCCGAACTCCGTCGATCCGGATTTCGAGTGGCAGCACAAGATCGAGCTCAAATCGTCGCGCTTTGGACCTGCGCCCGCGCAACCGACGCACGACAACTGGGGACCGCTGCTCATTCCGACGGGCAACTACTTCATGATGGGCGACAACCGGTACTGCTCGAAGGACAGCAGATACTGGGGCATCGTTCCACGCGACAACATCCGCGGCCGCCCGATGTTCGTGTACTACTCGTATGTCCCCGGACCCGACCCGATTCCCGATCCGTGCAACGGCACGGTCAGCGATCGCGCGCTCTCGCCGCTCACCGACATCCGTTGGTCGCGCCTCGGACACTGGGTGAAGTGAGGTAACGATCTGGCGCGCCGCGTACGCGCGCGCCATCGTGAGGCATGCCGGTCATAACTCGCCGACGATTCCTCGCGTCGCTCGCCGCCGCACTCCCTGTCGCCGCCGTCGCGCGCCGAGCCCACGCGGCCGCGGTCGCGCATCTCACGAGCGAGCCTGCAACCCTCGACGCACTCGCCGAAGTCGTGCTTCCCTCCGCCGCGCTTGGAAAGGCCGCGCTGGCGAGCGAGGTTGCCGCGTTCCGCGACTGGGGCGCCGGCTATCGCGAAGGCGCGGAGCTCAACCATGGATACGGCACGTCCCGTCTACGAATGCTCGGCCCGACGCCGATGACGCGTTGGTCGACACAGCTCGACGATCTCGACGCGCAAGCGAAGGCGAAACATCAGAGGGCGTTTCACGAGCTGCCCCCCGGAGACCGCGTCGACCTCGTCCGCGCTTCTCTGCAGGGTCAGCGGCTCGACCGCATGCCGAGCGTCGGCGACGCAAGCCACGTCGCGCTCGCGCTGCTCGCGCACTTCTACACCAGCTCGGGCGCGAACGATCTCTGCTACGAGTCGAAGATCGGCCAACAGACCTGTCGTCCACTCGCGCAGCAGTCGCGAAAGCCGCTCCCGATGATGAAGTTGAGCGAACGCTAATGCGCCGCGTCGTCGAGACCGACGTCTGTATCGTCGGGTCGGGGATTACCGCGGCGATGGTCGCCGACCGACTCGCGCGGACGACGAGCGCGAGCATCGTCGTCGTCGAGGCAGGTGACGAAGCCGTGCCGCTCGGTCAACGAGCCGAGACGCGCGAACGGTTTCTTCGCTACGGCGAGAATCCGTGGCTCGGCGATCACCTCGAGGGATACGAGATCGAAGGACCGCTGCAGTCGCGCTCGATGCAGGTCGGTGGCCTCGCCATGCACTGGGGTGGTGTGACGCCGCGATTCACACCGGAGGACTTCAGGCACAAGAGCGTCTACGGCGTCGGTACCGACTGGCCGATCTCGTACGAGGATCTCGATCCGTTCTATCAAGAGGCCGAAGAGGTCATGGGCGTCGCGGGTGAGCAGGGACCGCGCGAGCTCGACGTGCGCAAGAAGCCGTTCCCGATGCCGGCCTTGCCGCTGACGTACAATCTTCAGCTGCTGAAAGAGTGGGCGTCGAAGGCAGGCATCGCGATGTGGAGTCAGCCGTCGGCCAAGAACTCCATCGCATACAGCGGACGCGCGCAGTGTTGCCGCAATGATACCTGCGCGCCGATCTGTCCGATCGGGGCCAAGTACTCGCCCGACTTCACGTGGAACACCCTCAAGAAGGGTGGCAAGGTGCGGGTTGTTTCGCGAATGCTCATTCGCAAACTGGTGCTTGATCCAAGAACCAAAAGGATCACGCACGCCATCGGTACCGATCGCGATCATCCACGCGACCAGGTCGAGTACCGGGCGGCGACGTTCGTGGTCGCCGCCGGATACACGTGGAGCTCACACCTCCTGCTCCTCTCGGCGCAGAGCGGCGCGGAGAACGGGTTGGCGAACTCCTCGGGACTCGTCGGCAAATACCTCGCCGGACACCGGAACGTGCAAGGATACATCGATCTGCCGATCCGCCTGTATCCGGGAATGAACGAGCAGCACAGCCTTCTGTCGCAGCAATTCATGCGGAAGAACGGTGATGGCCCGTTCATGCGACACGACCTCCGAGTTTGGGAGTCGCCCGCCGGCAAGACGCCGCGCCTCGTCGACGACAAGGGCACACTGATGCTCGGCCAATCCATTCTCGACGATTGGCGTCAGCGCACGAAGACCGGAGCAGCGCGCGTTCGAGCGTATTACGACATCATCCCGGATCGCGCGAGTGAGCTCACCCTCGATGCGACGAAGAAAAACCAATGGGGTGATCCGCTGCCGAAGCTCGCATTTCGCGATGCGCCCGAGTCGGCGACACTGCGTCAGCAGACGGAAGATTCGATCAGGGCGCTGTTCACGACGATGGCCAAAGCCGGCAACGGCACGGTGCTTCGCACGAGCGTCGACAACTTCCAGGATCATCCGTCGGGCGGTTGTCGGATGGGGAACGATGCCGCCTCGAGCGTCGTCGACGCGTGGGGGCGGACGCACGACCACGAGAACTTGTTCGTCGTCGGCGCTCCGACGTGCGTCACCGGCAGCTGCGCGAACGCTACGTTGACGTTCTGCGCGCTGTCGCTCCGATCGGCGCACGAGATCGAAAAAGCACTTCCGAAAAAGGCGTGACGATGGCCCTCACCTCTCGCATCCTCGTTCGAGTGCTCTCATTCGCCGCGCTGTCATCTATTGCGTCTGCTCAAGCGGGTAATGAATGGCCGGCGTATGGCGGCGACCTTGCGGCGACAAAGTATTCGACGCTCACCGACATCAATCGCTCGAACGTCGGTTCGCTAGTGAAGGCGTGGGAATGGGCAACCGGCGAGACGCCGAACACGTCGCCGCGTACCCGCCCGGGAAACTTTCAGGCGACGCCGCTCATGATCGGCGACACCCTGTTCCTCAGTACGTCGTACAATCGCGTCGTCGCGCTCGACGCGAACACGGGGCGCGAGCTCTGGGCGTACGATCCGAAAGCCTACGCCGCAGGACAACCTCCGAACGGCACCGGCTTTGTCCACCGTGGCGTCGCGACCTGGAGCGACGGCAAGCAGCGACGAATCTTCATCAACAGTCGTTGGAATCTCATCGCGATCGATGCGTCGACCGGAAAGCCGTTCCGCGACTTCGGAGACACCGGCGTCGTCGACCTCACGCGCGATCTCGCGCGAAACGGAAAGGCCGTCAACAAACACCACTACACCGAGACGTCGCCCGCCGTCGTCTGGCGAAATCTCGTCATTGTCGGGAACGGCGTCGCCGACCGTCTCGTCTACCCGAACGATCCGCCGGGAGACGTCCAAGCGTTCGATGTGAAAAGTGGAAAGCGTGTCTGGAGCTTCAGCCCGACGCCGAAGAGCGCGAAGGACGAGGGCGCAGACACATGGCAGAACGAATCGTGGAAGACCACGGGCCACACGAACGTTTGGGCGCCATTCAGCGTCGATGACCGACGAGGGCTCGTCTACCTCCCCGTGAGCACGCCAAGCAACGACTGGTACGGCGGCGCGCGAAAGGGAAACGACCTCTTCGCGGAATCGATCGTGTGCCTCGACGCGAAGAACGGTAAAAAGATCTGGTACTTCCAAACGGTGCACCACGGTCTGTGGGACTATGACATTCCGGCCGCGCCCGTGCTCGCGACGGTGAAGATCGACGGACAATCGCGCGACATCGTTGCCGTCACAACGAAGACGGGCTTTCTCTTCGTCTTCGATCGCGTGACGGGAAAACCAATCTGGCCGATCGAGGAGCGCGCCGTTCCGACGAGCGATGTCCCAGGCGAAGCGGCCGCACCGTCTCAGCCGGTGCCGACGAAACCCAAGCCATTCGCGAAACAGGGCTTCAGCTTCAACGACATCATCGACTTCACGCCCGACATCAAGGCGCGCGCGCTCGACGCGATCAAGGATTTCCGAATCGGACCGCTGTACACGCCCCCGTCGGTCGGAGGCACGATCGTCATGCCCGGTGCGATCGGCGGCGCGGGATGGGGCGGCGGCGCCTTCGATCCGACGACCGGAACGATCTTCATCAAAGCGACGAATCAGCCTGCGCTCTACAAGATCATTCAGCCGCAGCGCTCGGACTCTCTCGACGCCGACTACACGGCCGACCTAGGCGCCCAGGGTCTCCGCGTCACGATTCCGTCGGCCGATTCCTCCGCGCGCCCGCTTTCCCTTCCGATCAACAAGCCGCCATACGGAACGCTCGTCGCCATCGACCTCAATACCGGTGACACCAAGTGGAACGTCACTCTCGGCGACAATCCGGCGATTCGCAACCATCCGCTTTTGAAAAGTCTAAACCTGCCGCCGCTGGGCGTCGCGGGCGCGCCCGGACCGATCGTCACGGCGTCAGGACTGATCTTCGTGAGCGGCGGCGGATCGAAGCTCTACGCGATCGACTCGCAGGATGGCGCGACGCTCTGGTCGAAAGACCTCGGGCAAACGGGCTACTCGGTTCCGATGACGTATCGCACGAAGGCGGGAAAGCAATTCGTCGTCATCGCGACCGGCGCTGCGACCGGCGCGAAGCTCGTCGCGTTCGCGCTGCCCTGAGCACAACGTGTCGCTGATCTTTCCCTTCGACCCGGATATTCGCCGAGCCGCGACGATCCCCGCGCGGCTGTACATCGATCCGGTGTTTCTCGAGCTCGAGCGCGAGCGCGTGTTCGCGCACACGTGGCAGCTCGTCGGTCGCGCCGATCAAGTCGCGGAGTCCGGCCAGTTCTTCACCGCGGAGGTCGGCAATGATTCGATCGTCATCCTTCGCGACGGCGACGCGCTCCGCGGCTTCTACAACGTATGCCTACATCGCGCCGGACCAGTCGCGCACGGCTGCGGCAAGCGACAGACGCTTCAGTGCAAGTACCACGGATGGACCTATACGCTCGACGGCACGCTGCTCCGCGCGCCCGAGATGGAAGGCGTCGAGCATTTTACGCCGAGCGATATGCATCTTCGCTCGATTGCCGTGGCAACCTGGGGGCCGCTGGTCTTCGCCAATCTCGACCGGAAGGCGCCGGCGTTGTCCGACATGCTCGGCGACGTTCCGCCGCGCGTCGCGCATTTCGAGTGCGAGTCGATGCGGTACGTGATGCGAAAGGAGTACGAGCTCGCGTGCAACTGGAAGGTGTACGTCGACAACTACCTCGAGGGATATCACATCCCCGTTGTTCACCCGACGCTGCACAAGGAAATCGATTACGACGCGTATCGCGTCGAGCCGCACCGGTATTCATCGATTCAGCATGCGCCGCTCCGGCCGGTGTCCGGCGCGAGCACGGATCGAAGGTACGATCCGGGCAAGACGGACATCCCCGAGGCTGTGTACGGGTGGGTGTTTCCGAACATCATGGTGAACGTGTACCTGGGGCAGATGCAGACGAACGTCGTCCTCCCGGTCGCGCACGACCGAACGGTGGTCGTGTTCGAATGGTTCGCAACGAGACCACCGGAGAACCCGGCAATTGACTCAGAGTGGGGCCGTCTCGTCGCGTTCAGCGACGAGATCCAAAGCGAGGACATCGAGATCTGCGAGACGGTGCAACGGAACCTCCGGTCGCGCGTCTATGACAGAGGGCGTTACTCTGCGAAGCGCGAAGTCGGTGTCCATCACTTCCACTCCTTGCTCCACGAGTTCCTGACGTAGCGCCCTCGGCGTCCTCCCACCGCGAGGGTTCTGTTCCACAACACGTCATCGAACGACTCGGCCGCCGCGATCTAACGGCGACGCGTCTCATCGTCACCGCGCAGCTCGGCTGCGTCGTGATCGGCACTGCGTTGCTCGTGCGGATCCGGCCACTCGTCAGTGGCCTCGAGTTCGCGCAGCTTCTCGTGATCGCCGGCGTCGCGGGGATCGTCACGATCGCGGGTTGGGTGCTTTTGACACGCGAGCATCATTCGACCCTCAGGATGGCGCAGTCGATGCTCGAAGAGCGCGAGGCGAAGGTCTCGCTTCAAGAGACGGTCGAGACGCGAACCATCGAGCTCGAAGAAGCGCAACGCGTTTTGCAGCGGATGTGGTGGCTCGGCCAACAGATTGCGCTCGAGCTGAATCCGCAGCGCGTTCTCGAGCGCTTTCTCGAAGCAGTATCAGACATCGCTGGCGCCGACGGCGGAGCGGTAGCACTGATCGGCGAAGACGGCAAGCTGCACGTCGTCGTCGGGACCGGACTGCTGTCGGACTACGTCGGAATGGCCGTGTCGATCGCCGACTCGGCGATGGGCCGCGTGATTCGAAGCGGCGCCGCGTGGACGGTGACCGACATCGACGTCTATCGTGACGAGATGTCGCCCGATGCATATGAGCAGATGCGCGGCAAGATGCGTGGGGTCGCCAGCGTACCGATCGCGCGTCGAGGTGAACGCATCGGCGCCGTCAGTCTGGTGACACGCGATTCCCGAGAGTTTTCCACGACGGAGCTCGAGCGCATCGAGTCGATGACCGACCTCTTGTCGGTCTCACTGGAGAACGCCGAGCTCGTGGAGACGCTGCGAAAGACGGAGTGGCGCTTTCGTACGCTGTTCCGCGCGGCGCCCGACGCCGTGTTCACTGTTTTGCAAAGCGGCCGCATTCGCGAAGCGAATGATGCGGTTCGTGAGATCACCGGTCTCGAGCCACGGTTGAGCGTCGGTCGCGAGATCGTGGATCTCGTCGCCGAGGTGGATCGGCCGCCCCTTCAATCCGCGATGGATGCCGCGCTCGCGGGGCGGCAGTCGCGCGTCGAGGTCGCGTTCCAGCGCGACGATTCGGGAGCGATCTCACGACGCATCGTGGCCGTTGCGATGTCGCGCTTGCCGGAGGCCGATCCGCCGGCGCTCCTGCTCATCGCCCGGGACGTGACGACGGAGCGCGAGATGGCGACGCGTCTGATGGAAGCGGATCGTCTGGCGGCCGTCGGAGAGCTCGTCGCGGGCGTGGCGCACGAGGTGAACAATCCGCTCAGCAGCATCAGCGCATTTTCCCAACTCCTGCTGCGCGACGATACGCTGACGGAGTCGCAGCGCGATTCGCTCGACGTCATCAAGTCGGAGACGATGCGCGCGAGTCAGGTCGTGAAAGACCTGCTGGCGTTTGCGCGCCGAAGCGAACCGCACCGGGATCTCGTGGATATGAACGATGTCGTCACGCGCACGCTTCGGCTGCGCGGGTATCAGATGACGACGAACAGCATATCGGTGGAGACGGAGTTGTGTCCCGACCTTCCGCCGGTCGCGGGAGACGCGCGACAGCTTCAGCAAGTCTGCCTGAATCTCGTGATCAATGCCGTGCAGGCGATGACCCCGATGGGCTGCGGAACGTTACACGTGTTGACGCGCGGCGAGGGCGACAGGGTTGTCATGGATGTGCGCGACACAGGACCCGGCATCCCCGACTCGGTCAAGGCGCGCATCTTCGAGCCGTTTTTTACGACGAAAGACGAGGGAGAAGGGACCGGGCTAGGACTGAGCGTCAGCTACGGTATCATCGCGGCGCACGGTGGAACCATCGAGGCGCTCGATACGTCGTCGAAGGGGACGACGATCCGCGTCTCGCTTCCGCCCTGTGAGTCGCTCTAGGCCGTCTTCCGCCGAAGGGCCGGCAGGCGTCAGATTTCCCGTCTGGCGGCTGAGGTTGCCACCATTTTGACGAGTCGTTTGTCTAAGGGGGAGAGACATGGCGAACTTCTTTCCGCGGCAGACGATCGAGCTGAAGATCGAGGAGCCGAAGGCCTTTCGGCGTATCTCGTTCTCTCTGGTCGAGATGGCGGTCATTACGGGCGTCCTCGTCCGGGTGTATCGCGTCATTGTCCTGACCCACGGGTCGAACAACTGGCTCTACATCGGCGGCACGATCACCCTCGGCCTGCTGTTCTTCCTCGGCATGGTGACCGCGCACTTGGCGAACTATCCGCTGCACCAGTATGTGTGGCGTGGGCCGGCGTTCGCGCTGATCGAAGTGCTCTCCGAGATGGTCGTCAGTGCACTGCTCATAGCGGTCGGCCATGAGGCCAACGGGACCGTCCGCGCTCACTGGGACGACTGGCTCGGCCTCGGCCTGCAGGCTCTTCTCTATCGCGGACTCGCGATCGTGATCTGGACGCTGCTCCTCGCTGGCGTCATCGAAGTGGTCCGGCGCGTGGTGCACGAGGACGAGGAGCCGACCGAAGTCCCAGTCGCGAAGGCCTGAGGGCGAGTCCCTTCAACAGTTGACGATCTCGCCACTGGCGCCCGACAGCTCTCATCACTCACAACTCACAACTCACAACTCACGGCTCACGACTCGGTCTTCATCGCCGTTAGTGCACGCTGTTTAGAGCACGTCGTTAGAGCACGCCGTTAGAGCACGCCGTTAGAGCACGTAGTTAGAGCACGTAGTTAGAGCACGTAGTTATGGCTTTAGCAAAGGATGCCCTTTCGCCCAGTGCGGAGCCGTCATCCACGTCGCTGGATCGAACATCCCTTTCGGCAAATCGATGTTCGTCTTGTACTCGAAGTACTCCTCCGTCTGAAGCGGCTTGCCGTTCGCGCTCATGGCGACCTTCGTCGCGAGCCACGAATTGCCGATCGGGACGTAGCCGTCGAGATGGATGTCCATCGGACCGGCGCTCGGCGCGGGCACGAGAATCATCCGTACGACGACCTTCCGTTCGGCATCGACCCAGAATTGGGGTGATGTCGTGTCGGCGCGCGACGCCGCGCCGACGACCCACACAGGACGCCCCCGCCACTCTCCGGCGATCACCTTTTTCATATCGACGCCGGTGTCTTTCAGCTCAGCGACGGTTTGCGACACGGGCTGCATGTATACGCCTTCGATCATCGGCAAAAATTCGTTCCCGCCGCTCTGTGCCGAGGTGACTTTGCCTCCGCTGAGTCGCGTCGTTGAATCGGCGGTGTAGAGCATTCCATTTCCGGCCGATGGATCGCCGATGTCGATGCGGAGACGTGTCTCGCCCGGGCCCGCGTGTTCGAGACTCTCGAACCACGTCGAGATGTTCGTCGTGCCGTCAGGGCGATAGCGCGTCGTTTTCTGCACGAACGCCAACGTGCGATACCACGTGCCGGCGTACGCGTCGTGCATTCGTTGCAGAACGTCCTCCCCGGACGTTGGCGTCGATTGAGCGGATGCGAGCTCGGTGAACGCGCAGACGAACGCGAGTAATACGACGGGATTCAAAACTCTCATCTTTCTCCGGCTCCTCGGTTGTCTGACGACGATGCGAGCCGTGAATAGATTCGCGCGTTTCACCGCCCGTCAACCGATGAAACAACTCGCTTACGTCTTCGCGGTCGCAGCTTAGAACTTGAGCCGAATTCCGGTCATGATCGTGCGGCCGGGAAGCACGGTCATGTTGTCGGGCTCATCGAGCTGATGCCCAAGGAGATTCTCGCCCGTGAGATCGATGGCGAGGCGGTCGAACACATCGCGGGAGGCCGTAGCGCGCACGCGAAGTGAGCCCGTGTAGTCGCGCCAATACTGTCGGAGGCGTGCGCCGCTCATCTCGCCGGCGGGCCGCGTGTTGCTCGAGAACATCTGCGACAGCGCGAGCTCGTCGTAGTTGACCCAGTCGAACGCGCGTGAGCCCGAGACCGACGCGTACCAATGCTTGCCGTTCCACGCCAGGTTCAAGCTCGCTGTCCGCGCCGGCACCTGAAGCATTCGGTCGCCGGTCAAAAGATCCCCCGTATATCCGTCGGCGAGATGCTCCACTCGGCTGTCGACGAATGACATCGTGCCGGTGACCGAGAGACGAGAGATCGCCGTCTGCGCCTCGAGCTCCCACCCTCGATTTCCGATTTGGCCGACGTTCTCGAGCCTCAGGTCCCAGCGGTGCGACATCGGATCATTCGTCGCCGGAACAACGACCTGTTGAATCAGCCCTGATGCGTTCTGATCGAAACGCGTGACTTTCAAAGTCAGGGCACGCTGGAACATGAAGTCGATGCCCGTCTCGATGCCCGACTGCCGTTCGGCACCGAGGGATGCTTGCGTCGGCGAGCCGGTGTGCGTTTGCCAGAACGCCGAGTGCGCGACGGTCGACGGCGGACGGATGCCCTGTCCGTATGCCGCGCGGAGCTTGATCGTCGCCGGCCCGAAGTCATGGACGGTTGCGACGCCGAGCATCGGCAACAGCGCGACGTCGTCGTCCCTCGGAAGCCGGCTGTCGCGCTCCACGCGAAGGCCGCCCGTGAAGAACATCGAATTGTCGAGCGCCCCGGTCGCTGAGCCGGTGAGTCCCGTGCTGCTCTGCCAGCTCGTGATCTGCTGGATCGTTGGCGGTGTGAGTCCGTCACCCGCCCGCCCGCCGATCGAATACGGCGTCCGCGTCGTTTGCACCGGCGGTGGAGAGCTCATCGCCGTCGACTGCATCTCCGTCTCTTCACGAAGCTCCGAGTGTTCGGCGGACACCGTGAGCGTGAGCCGCGTTGCGTCGAGGCTGTGCAGATTCAACATGCTCGTCGCGCGAATCGTCGCGCGGTCCGCGCGTCCTTGCGCGGCACGAAGCGCGGAGTCGGCGCCGCGAGGTATCGGCGTGAAGCTCGACTCGACGTTCGCGAGCCGATAGCCGTCGATGCCGGCGACGACTGAATGCGTCCAGAGCTCGGACGGCGAATACGTCGCGTTGGTTCCGATCGTGTATTCGCGCACCGACTGCGGCGTGGTGTTCTGTTGCGCGAGTGCGGCCGGGGAGGACGCGAGATTTGCGAGCAGCGGGCTGGTCGCGCTTCCGGCTTCTTGCGCAAAGAAGCGCGCGGTTCCGCTCAGGGTCGTGTTCGCGCCGACGTACCGCGCGCTGCCATTCGCGAGGAGATCTCGGCTGAATGCGTTGGGAATGAATGCGCCGGTCGTTCCACCGCTCACATTCAGATCCGCGGAGCTCGTGCTCGAGCCGGCGACCAATGACACGTCGTGCTGTTGCGAGAGCGCGTTGTGTGAGAACGCGCTCTGCATCACGCCCGCGCTCGATCGAACGGAGCCGCGCTGACCGTCGCTCATCACGCCGTCGTGTCGCGTCACGATGTTCACGACGCCGCTGATCGCGTCGGTGCCGTAGAGCGCGGACCCCTGCGGTCCGCGAATGACCTCGACGTGATCGACCGCCTCCGGCGCGAAGCGGCTGACGAGCAGCGGATTCGCGACCTCGATTCCGTCTATATAAATCTTGGGATAGCTCAGTCCGAACGAGCTCGCCCCGCGAATGCTCGCGTACGAGTTGAGCACACTCACGGGCGACTGCGCCCAGCTCCACATACCGGGCACATAGTTGTCGAGCGCGCTCGAGAGCGTGTTGGTGTTTTCCCGCGCGAGCTGCCGGCCGGTGAGAACGTTCACGCCGACGGTGAGCTCTTTCTCGGGCGTCGGCACCGCGCTTCCGGTGACGACTACGCGGTCGAGGACGCCGAGCGACGGCGCCATGTCGCTCGGCGCTTCGGGCTGTGGCGATGGGGCCGACTGTGGGCGCGGTGCGAGCGCGACTTGGTCGCCCCCGGCCGGGACTGCAACGACGTTCGTTCCGGCCATCAACTCCGTGAGGACCTGGCCAGCCGGAGTACCGTCGGCCGCGAGGCACACGGCTCGATCCAGCGGGAGTCCTTCCGAACTATATGAAAGGCGAAGCTTCGCGATTGCGGCGACACGGCCGAGCGCGTCGCGCAAGGAAAGGCCAGTCGCCCGAACAGTCACGCGCCGATCGAGCGGAGCCGGCCAGTGCACGCTCGTAGTCGCGGAGTCGGTCGCGGCTGGTCTGCACGCGTGCGACTGCGCCGACGATGCGCGCGCAAAAAGGAGCGCCGCACCGACGGTCCCGAGTGATCGAGACAGCCGAAGGCCGAGTTTCACCGCGTCGAGTTGGGGCCGCGAACCGGGGTGACTGTTGCCGTATCACCTTGACGCTCGATGCGAGCACCGAGGTCGAGGCCAATGATGTTCAAAACCTGATCCACCGTCTCGCCATTGACCTCGAAGTTGAGGTGGCGGCCGGTGAGAGAGCTATCGGAGATCCGAAGTGTTACACCGTACCATCGGCGAATTTCCCCGACGACGCGGACGATCGACGCATCCTTGAAGACCAAGCGCCCGGACGTCCACGCAGCCGCGTCTGCCGTGACCGAATGCGGGTAAGCGCGCACTGCGCCGCTCGAGGCCATCGAACCGCGATCGCCAGCCGCGAGCAGTGCACCGCTGGTTGCGGCCGAGTCGTTCGAGCGGAGGCGAACGCTTCCCGTGATGACCGACACGTTGGTGGTATCGCCGGCGTCGCTTTCGATCGCGAAGGTCGTTCCGATGTCTTCGACGAGGGCGCGCCCGACGCGAACGGTGAACGGCTTGGACGCGTCATGGCGGACGTCGAAGTACGCATCGCCCTGGAGCTCGACGGCGCGAACGCCGTCTACGTAGGCGACGGTCAACTTGCTCATCGGTCCGAGGATCACGCGCGAGCTGTCGGGCAGCGCAATGGAATCGCGCTGTCCGACAGCGGTCGCATACATCCGATTTGCACCGGCGCTCGATGGCGCATGTGTTGGAGACTGCCTGAGGAAGATCACGGCGAATGCCGCGGCCGCGGCAACCGCGACGGCCGACGCGAAATAGACCTTTCGTGGCCGGGCCGCATTCCCTCGAACGATCGTGAGGTTGGGCGCGGACGGTTGCTGCATCCGCGCGCGGACACGCTTCAGCGCGGATTCGACGTCGACGTCAGCCAGCTGAGGGCGAGCGGTTTCGTCGAGCCGCTCCACGAGCTGTCGGTCGGCGGGGTTCGCGGCGAGCCAGGCGCGAACGCGGCTTGCCTCTTCGGCGGAGCCTTCGTTCGCGAGAACGCGGGCGATCGCCTCCCAGTCGGGCGAAATATTTTCCGAGTTCTCGTGGTCTTGGCCGTGGTCGCTCATAACCCTATCGACACGCGACGAAATTGGTACCCTTATTCGGATCACGCACCGCGCGTGGGAGTATACGGGAACGCCGGTGGCGGGAACAGACGGCGCGTGCATGTCATTCATCCGAAGAACCACCGATCAATCGGTAGCGTCCCACCCTTTGCCGACACTCCATGGATGACCGCGCACTCCTCGAACGATTAAAGTCGGGCGATGAGGAAGCTTTCGATTCCATGTTCCGCGATCACTATCCGCATCTCGTCACGTTCGGGCAGAGCCTTCTGCGCGATCGCTCGGCGGCGGAAGATGTCGCGCAGGAAGTGATGCTCGAGCTGTGGCGGCGGCGCGAAGAGCTGAACATTCAAGAATCCCTAAGAGCGTATTTGCTGCGCGCGACGCGCAATCGTTCGCTCAATCAATTGAGACACGCGAACGTCGAGCGTCGCGCGGAGCCGCATCTCGTCGGCGAAGAGTCCGTTTCCGCGGCGGGCGCATCGAAGCTCGTCGCGTCCGAGCTGCGCAACGCGCTCACTGAAGCAGTCGCCGAGCTTCCCCCCGGCTGTCGCGAAGTCTTTCAATTGAGTCGAGGCCAAGGTCTTCGGTATGCGGAGATTGCGAGTACGCTCGGTATCTCCGTGAAGACCGTCGAGTCACAGATGGGGAAAGCGTTAAGACATCTTCGCATGCGTCTCGCCGCATGGCTTCCCGACGGAAACGAGTTGTAGCACGCGCGTCGCGCATCAGGGTGTGTTTTCCGGAGCGTGTCCTTTTTCGGAACCCCAAACAGGATTCGCACCGTGCAAAAATTTCACGTCGTCGGGATGGCAATCACCGCTGTTGCGATCGCCGCGTGTTCGGAAAGCAGCAGTGCGCCGTCGAGTGGATTGGCGATCACGATGGCATCCGCGTACTCAGTGACCCCCGCCGGTTACAACAATTTGAATTCGAGCTTTGCGTCCGATCCAGCGGCTGGCCCGTTCCAGCCGGGCTTTGGACCGGGCGGCGGTCACGGTCACGGCATGGGCTTCGAAGGCCCCGGCCACGGTCCCGGCTTTGGACTCGAGTTCATGGGCGGCGGCCTGTTCGGTCCCTTCATTGGAGATGGCCCCGGCGGCCTTTTCCGGCACGACTCGACGGCGTGCAGCTTCGCCGGGGGCATCGTCACGTGCGGTCCCAAGACGACGTTTGACGGACTCACCATCACAACGACGGCCAAGTACACGACGAGCGCGGGCGTCGCGCAGTCGAAGCCGGATAGCACAACGAACAGCGCTGTGACGACGGTCAAAGTGACGGGCACATCGACCCGTCGCGACAGCAGCAAGAGCGTCGTCGATGAGTCGAGCGTCCAAACGATTACCGGTCTCGCCAAGGGGAGCACTCAGCGGACGGTGGACGGTGCGTCGGCCGGCACCGAGACGACCACCGGCACGTCGATGCAGGGCGCATTCACGTCGAAGCGCGTGACGGGCGATACTGTAACTGGAGTAGTCATTCCAGTACCGAGCAGCAGTTCCGGACCCTCATATCCGACCAAGGGTACTGTGATTCGCGCAATGTCCGCGACGGTCACCATCGCGGGTCAATCTCCGGCGAACTCCAGCCGCCGCGAGGTGATTACCTACGATGGAACGGCGACTGCGAAGGTCGTGATCACGCAGGACGGCACGACGCAGAACTGCACTCTGCCGTTGCCCCGCGGACGTCTCACCTGTCAGTAACACCCGCGTCTGTTCATTCACCGCTGTGCTCACCTGAAGGTATAGATCAATGCTGTCTCGAATCGCCTGCGCCTCCCTGTTGTTGGGGGGCGCTCTACTAAATGCTTGCAGCGACGCGCCAACGGCCGCGAACGCTGATTCGACGAAGACGACAAACAACGCGTCGACCACGTGCACCTCGCCGTTGACGCTCGCTGTCGGCCAAGTCATGCCTGGGCTCAGCGGGAGCTCGATCTGTGTCGGCGGTGGATCGGCCGGCGCCGAATACGCGTTCATTCCCTACTATGGAAGCACGGTCTCCACGGCGTCGACGACCGTCAGCCTCACCGCGGCGGGCACGAGCGCGCCGAGCGCCTCGCCGTCGCTGGTTCCGTCGAGCGGAGCCTCGTTCGATCTCAGCGGATCCGGAACGCCATTCACAAGTTCTTATAAGCCGAGCTACGCGTACGACATGAAGTTGCGCCAGCGCGAGCGGACGATGCTTCGTCCACTGATCGCCGGTGCGCGCTCGGCCATGCGCCGCTCGTCGGGCGCCGCGAGCTTCGACGCCCTTCCGAGCAATCCGGTCGTCGGTCAGCTGCTTCAGCTGAATACGAACTCGGACAGCGCGTGCAGTGCTCCCGTATATCACGCCGGACGCGTCGTCGCGATCACGAATCGCGCGATCGTCGTTGCGGACACGCTCAATCCCGCCGGTGGCTACACCGACGCCGAGTACGCGTCGCTCGGCGTGTCGTTCGACACGCTCGTCGATCCGATGGATCGCGCGGCGTTCGGGGATCCGTCGGACATCGATCACAACGGAAAGATCGTTCTGTTCTTTACGAAGGCGGTGAACGATCTGACACCGAAGACGAGCACGTCGTACATCGGCGGCTTCTTCGACGGTCGCGATCTTTTCCCGACGGCGTCGACGGTGGATTTCGACGGATGCGCGGGGAGCAACGTCGGTGAGATGTTCTACGTGATGGTGCCGGATCCGACTCGCGGCGGCGCATTCTCGAAGACCAACGTCGGCAGCGAAGTGCTCGGCACTTTGGCGCACGAGTATCAGCATCTGATAAACGCGTCACGCCGAATGTATGTGAACACCGACGCGACCGACTTCGAGGAGGTTTGGCTCAATGAGGGGCTGAGTCACATCGCGGAAGAGCTGCTCTTCTACCGGGTCTCCGGGCTGGCTCCGCGCTCGAACCTCGACACGCCGGCGATTCGCTCGTCGTCGAATTACGTCACCGCGTTCAACGACTATCAGTCCGACAACTTCGGCCGATATCACGAGTTCCTGCTTTCGCCGACGAAGTACGGCCCGTACTCGGAAAACGATTCGCTCGAGACGCGCGGCGCGACGTGGGCATTCTTGCGGAGCACGGTCGACAAGTCGGCGAGCAGCGACGGCGACTATTGGTTCCGTCTCGTGAACTCGACAACGACCGGCTTTGCGAATTTGCGAAACGTGTTCGGACAGAACGTGACGACAACGTTACGCGATTGGTCGACGTCGGTTTTGACCGATGACGTCTCGGGCGTTCCGTCGACGTATCAACAGCCGAGCTGGAACTATCGATCGGTGTTCGCGACGTTGGATCCGGGTGCGTTCCCGCTCTCGACGATCCCGCTGGCCACCGGAACACGCTCGATCTCGCTCGTCGCGGGCTCGGCCGCCTATACGCGCTTTGCGGTCGCCGGCAGCGGGACGGCGAGCGTTTCGTGGACATCGCCGTCGGCGTTGATGCAGTACACCCTCGTTCGAACGAAATAAAGAAAACAAAGCGAACGCTCCGACGCGGGAATGCGTAAGGGTGAATGAAGGGCTGTGTGTCTTACCAATCGAAGGGGCTTTCGTGAGTTGTCGTATCGCGCCCGGGTGGGGGCCGTTCTTCAATCTCCGAAAGCGTTAGCAGCGGGGTGGTATCGTGAAGTTTCGCGATATCACCCCGTTGTTTTTCTTTGTTCGTCTCTGGCGCCAGACTGCGTCGGCGTGTCATCGTAGCCGCATGACAACCTCGCGGGGATCGCTGCTGCGCATTCTGGGGCTCGCGTTCGGCCTCGCCGTCACAGTCGGAAACACGATCGGCGCGGGAATCCTGCGAACTCCAGGCGACATCGCGGCACTGCTTCCGTCGCCGTGGATGTTCGTCGGCATCTGGGTCGTCGGCGGCCTCTACGCACTCCTCGGCGCGAATGCGCTCGCGGAGCTTGGCACGATGATGCCGCGCAACGGAGCGCAGTTCGTGTTCGCGAAGCACGCGTTCGGCGACTACGCTGGTTTTCTCGTCGGGTGGATGGACTGGCTGTCGACGTGCGCCGCGACTGGCGCCATCGCGACGGTGATCGGCGAATCGGTATCCCAAATCGCGCGTGGGAACGCCGCGATCGCGCAGCCAATCGCGATGGCGGTCGTCGTCGTATTCACGCTGCTCCTCGTTCGCGGCACGAAGCTCGGCGACATCACGCAGCAGATTACGAGTTTACTAAAGACTGTCGCGCTGCTCGGGCTCGTGGTCGCGTGCTTCGCGTTTGCAGGCAGCGCCCGCGTCGGCGCGCCGGCGCCAGTGGCCTCCAGTGTCGGCACGTTTGCGGCATTCCTGTTGGCCGCTCAAGCGGTGATTTACGCGTTCGACGGCTGGACGGGGCCGATCTATTTCTCCGAAGAGCTCGACGATCCGGCGCGACAAATCCCGCGCTCGATGTTCTACGGTCTGTTGTGCGTCGCGTTCATATATCTCTCGATCAACATCGCGTTCGTTCACGCGGTGCCGGTCGGCGCCTTGGCCGGCTCGCCCCTTGCCGCGGCCACGGTCGCAAACGCGTTGTTCGGCGCCAAGGGAGAGCTCATCGTTCGCGTGATCGTCGTGATCGCGCTGCCGAGCGCGGTGAATGCGTGCTTGTTGATGGCGTCACGCGTTTTGAATTCGGTGAGCCGAGACGGGCTGGGTCTTCCGATGGCCGCGGCGGTGAACCGGGGTGGGTCGCCAGCGGTCGCGCTGATCACGATCGCACTCGTGACGCTGACCTTTCTCGCGACCGGAACGTTCAACACGATGATCGCAATCGCGGCATTCTTTTTCGTCGGATCGTACACGTTGTCGTTCGTCGCCGTGTTCGTGCTTCGGAGCAGGGAACCCGACACGCCGCGGCCATATCGCGCGATCGGGCATCCGTTCACGACCGGCTTCGTTCTTTTGGGATCGCTCGCTTTCTTAGCGAGCTCGGTGATCGCCGATCGCCGCAACAGCGTTTACGCGCTCGCGATCGTGGTCGTCAGCTATCCGGTGTTCCGCTTCACGCGGCCGCCGCGCCTCTCAGCCCCTTCTGTCGTCGAATAAGTTTGAGATAGGCGCCGCAGTCCGTCTCGGTAAGGGTGATTGGGAGTATGATCAAACGCGACAAAGAACTGATCGTCGTCGGTGACCGCGTTCTCGTGCGCGTCGAAGAAGGAGAAGAGCGTACGAACGTCGGTCTCTATTTGCCGCCGACGGCAATCGACAACCAGGCGGTGCAGGGCGGGAAGATCGTCGCGACCGGACCAGGGCTTCCAATGCCGAGCCCGGATTCGATTTCGGATGAGCCCTGGCATACGGCGGAACGGGCGACACGGTTCGTCCCGATGCAGGCGAGGACCGGAGACTACGCGCTCTTTTTTCGAAAGGCGGCCGTCGAGATCACGTTCGAGGGAGACAGATACCTCGTCGTCCCACAAGCCGCGATCTTGGCGCTAGTTCGGGATGAATGAACCAATGATGCAGATGCAGCTTAGAAACAGCTCGCATCGGCATGACGCATGTAGACGTACCAGCAGCCAGTATCCAGCTACCAGGAACCAGTAAATCAGATGCGCCTTCCCCAGCAGATGTATGACGAGCGTCTCGTCGCGCCCATGCGCCAGGATCTCACGCGACTCGGCGTCACCGAGATGCGCACAGCGGACGACGTGGACGCGCACCTCGCGAACGACAAAGGCACGACGATGGTCGTCGTGAACTCAGTATGCGGCTGCTCGGCGCGGATGGCGCGGCCGGCGGTGGCGATCGCGCTTCAGAATCCTATAAAGCCCGATCAATCGACGACGGTGTTCGCGGGCCAGGACGCGGAGGCGACCGCCCGCGCGCGAAGCTACTTCACGGGATATCAGCCGTCGTCACCGCAGATCGCGCTGATGAAGGACGGCGAGGTCGTGTTCATGCTCGAGCGCCGGCAAATCGAAGGGCGTCAGGCCGAAGAGATCGCGCACGATCTCGTGAACGCCTTCAATCGGTACTGCTCGCCGGCGGCGTAACACCGCCGGCGCCGCTCGTTCGCCTAGTGGTGAGCAATGCTGTACACGTACGCCGCGACTGCTTGGATCTGATCGTCGGTCAATGGAGCCGGGCGACCACCGCCCCGCGCGGGCATCGCGAGCGTGTGCGAGCTGACCTTGATCTGGTCAGTTGGAACGCCGGTTGTAATGATGCGGACATAGTCGGCGTAGCTGCCGTTCACGTGAAGGTGGGTCGGTGACGTGAGGTCCGGACCGTTCTGGCGTCCCTTCCCGTCGGGACCATGGCAGTTGCGGCAGCCGCGCGCGTGATAGATCGAGTCACCGAGGGTGACCATCGCCGCGGTGACGCCGGCCGGCATGCCGCCGGAAGGAGCGGCGGCGGCAGATGACGCCGACGAAGTGCTCGACGTCGTTGGCGCCGAAGCCGGCGACGGGGTCGTCGACGCCTTGCTCGAGGAGCAAGCGCCGATCGCGACGGCCGTGACAAGAGCCAAGGCCGGTCGTGCGAAAGAGCTGTAGGTCATACCGTTGGGTGTGTTGGAGTAGGGTGACTGACCACGCGTCCCACTACGAGTAGTACCTCTCGCCCTAAACGTATACGGCCTCGAGACCGTTCGATCCAGGGCACGAGCTATACCCGCCGCGCTTTTATCCGAGGACGAAGCCAAGCCCTTCCGTTCCGGCGCGATCAGTGCGGCGTTATGGCTCGACCCGTATGTGAAAGCCGCTTTTGCTGCGGCGTATCGGAGAGGACACGGTCGGCGAGAATCTGCGTCGTAAAGCGCTGGCCTTCGGCGATCCGTTCGACTTCGATCGCCATGGCGTCGACGGTATTGACGAGATGTCTGACTTCGGCGCTCGGTTCAGTGGGGCGGCCGCGCTCGAGTGAGTCGCGGCGCAGGCGTTCGCGTGCGCGAGACCACATCGCCGCGAAGACAAGAGTCGTCGCCAACAGCAATCCCGAAATTGAAAGCAGCAGCAGGGAGAGATCGTGATCGTTGATCATGTGTTCCTCGTCATTCCTGACGGAGCAGCTCGATCAACGTCTACGGATGAAGCCGCGAGTTAGTTGCCGCGGGCGACAAACGGCTCGCCCGCGGACAACGATCACGCAGTTCCCATGTGGAATCGGGAGAAACGCCGGACCTGGATGTTTTCGCCGGTTTTCGACGCGAGCTCGTTGATCAGGTCTGCGATTTTCACCTTTGGTTCGCGGACCCACCGCTGCTCCAGGAAAACGACGAGCTCGAAGTACGCGGCGAGCTTGCCGTCGACGATTCTAGTGACGAGGGATTCCGGCTTTCCGGCCGCGCGGACCTCGATCTCGAACCCCTGTGCCTTCTCGGCGATGAGCTCGGGAGCGATTCCGTCGCGTGTGACAGCGATCGGCGCGGCGGCGGCGACGTGCTCGGCGAGTTGGGTTGCGAGGATCGCGAAGTCGTCGGTGCGGGCGACGAAGTCCGTCTCGCAGTTCAACTCGACGATGGCGCCGAGTCGGCCGTTGTGATGGATGTAACTCGCCATGCGTCCTTCGGTGGTCTGTCGGGCGATACGCGTTTCGGCGTTGGCGATTCCTTCCAGACGAAGGCGGTTGGCGGCTTGGTCCACGTTGCCGCGCGTCTTCTCGAGCGCTGATTTGCAGTGGAGGATGCCGGCGCCAGTGCGGCGGCGGAGCTCCCGGATTTGCAACGTCGTCGGCATAAGAGTTTGGGGTTGGTGTTCCGGTCATGGGCGAAGCACCGGCTGAGAACTTCGAATCGTTCGGTTTTGATCGCGGTGTACCGGGCCGGCAGGAGCGTCCTGCACCTCGGCGCCGTGTCTCCTCGCGGTCCCGCCTTTCGGGCCATGGGATGATCGCGCGGCGGCGTCGTGCTCTCGGGCGGCGAAGCGTTCGTGTTGAGCTACGGATCCCGGCGGCACGCGGCATACGCCCATACGTGCCGTACCTCGATGCATTGCACTGCGAAGTGGTTGAAAGGTGAGAGTGAAAGGTTGCCGCCGGTTCGTAGCAGAGGGACGCGTGCCGAATAGGGGAGTCGCGCGTCCAACTACTCGAGCGCCATGCCAGAACCGGACGGCGACCCAGGAAAATTTCGAGTTTTCAAATAGCCTGTTCCACCATGCACAACGCCCCGCCTGGCATTCATGCGCAGGCGGGGCGTTGCTCTTGCTCCCTTGGCTGGACCGGGAGGGCACTCAAGGAGTGCGTCCTCCGGGTTTGGCCACTGCGCTTGGTTTGTTTCTCGAACGCTGGTAGTTCGCGTCAGAGCTCATTCGGTCTTCTCGCGGATCCCCGGCGGACGCCAAGCCGGCGCCATCAAGGGCCCGCCAGGCCGCGGCGATCGTGTCGTTGGATTGTTTGCGAGAGAGTGAGAACATCAGAATGACGGTACTGGTTGCTGTTGCTGTGAAATGCGAAGCGGGGTCCTCAAACGACAAATCGCGCCGCCGATGATCTAGGCTCGATGGAATTTTGCTCATCGAGACTGTCGTTGCCCGTTAGACGACACGGACCAACGAACGTTAGACATCGGGACGCGACTCCCAGGGCGACGAGTTTATAAGCGAATTAGAGAGCTGTCAAGTACGATTCGACGATTCGCAGTCGTGTGTGATGCTCATCCCAGTCCGGGATCCTCGCAAGTGATTCCGGTGACGGGAATCACGTCGAAGCGGCCGCGAACGACGTCGGCGCGCCACGCTTGGCGGATCTTCGCGAACTTCGCGACGCCTGTCTCGTTGACGACGATTGCGACGACGCGTGAATCGAGCTGTCCATGCACGTCGCAAGAAGCCATGAACAAACGCTCATCGCGATCGAGCGGCGGAATCCGGAGCTCGGCGATGACGACCTTTTCAGGATTCTGCGTCTTTCCTGGCACGATGCTGTCGAGCCACAGCATGTCGACGCCGCGCGCACGAACATGTGAAACGGAGTAGTCACCCTTTCCAACGCGAATCAGCGCACCACCTTCGGCGGTGACTCCAGCCGGCATCGGATCATGGTGGACGCCGACGTAGTGGCCACTCGACAAATCCGGCGCGCTCCTCGTCGAAGGCGACGCCGATGTCGTGGAGGCAACTGTATCGGTGACGCCGGTCTTGCGAATCGGCTCGCGAGAGCATGCGGTCGCGACGGCGAGCACGGAAAGCAAATTCCTGCGGTGCATTGTCATCGGGTTCAACATACACCCGGTGGGTTGGGTGTTTTGGTATGGAGCTCACGGTTGGGGGTGGAGTCTGGAGACCCGCGAGTGACTCAGGTGCCGAGTGAAGGAAGCCCGGACTTGCTCACTCACCGAGTCACTCGGTCACGAAGTTACTGACTCGCGCGCGGGCACCCCGAACCCTTACTCCGAATCGTCGTCGCCAGACCGGAACACCCAACCCACCACGCGACGTCCAACCAACAGCCCATTTCAGCCGCTCGGCAGCGCGATCGGCTCGTCTTGCGTACTTGGGAACGGTACTATCTGGACGCTTCGCCCACCCCAATCGCAAGTCCGGAGGATTTAATGTTGAAGGTCTCGAGGGCAGCCGCACGCCTGACGGTAATCAGCGCTGTCGCGGCGAGTGGCGTGCTCGCGCAGTCGAGTGTGCCCGTCGCGCAGCAATTCGAGAAGCTGCATTTCCGCTCCATCGGCCCGGCGGTCATGTCCGGACGTATCGCGGATTTCGCTGTCTACGAGAAAAATCCTTCCATATGGTATGTCGGCACCGCGCATGGCGGCGTGTGGAAGACGACGAGCAACGGCGCGATCCTCACGCCGATCTTCGAGGACAAGGGCCTCATGTCGATCGGCGACGTCACCGTGTCGCAGCAGAACCCCGACATCCTCTGGATCGGCACCGGCGAAGCGAACAATCGCCAGAGCACCTCGTGGGGCGACGGCGTCTGGAAGTCGACCGACGGCGGCAAGACCATCCAAAACGTTGGACTAAAGGACTCTAAACACATCGGGCGCATCCTCATCGACCCGACGAACGACGACAACGTCCTCGTCGCGGCGCAGGGCCCGCTCTTCGGCTCCGGCGGCGATCGCGGCGTCTACAAGACCACGGACGGCGGCAAGACCTGGAAGCGTGTCCTGTTCGTCGACGACGAGACGGGCGCGAACGACCTCGCCATGGCGCCGAGTGATCCGAAGACGATCTATGCGACGACGTATCAGCGGCGTCGCACGGCCTGCTGTGTGAACGGCGGCGGCCCTGGCAGCGGCGTCTGGAAGTCGACCGACGGCGGCGACACATGGACGCGCCTCACCAACGGACTTCCCTCGGGATCGCTCGGGCGCATCGGGATCGACGTCTACCGAAAGAATCCGAGCACGCTCTACGCATCGATCGAAGCGCCGACCAACGGGCGTGCGAGCGGCGAGGGTGCCGACACGGCCGCCGGTGGTGCTGGTCGCGGCGGACGCGGAGGCGGTGGTGCCGGCGGCGCAGGCACCTCCGGCGAATCAGGCCTCTATCGATCCGACGATGCGGGCGCGACGTGGCATCGCGTGAGCACGACGAACCCGCGCCCGCTGTATTTCAGCCAAGTGCGGATCGATCCGAACAACGCCGACCGCGTCGTGATGGGCGGCGTGAAGATGCAGATGACCGTCGATGGCGGGAAAACGATGGAAGGTCAGGCATCACTCGCGGCGCACGACGACATTCACGCGATCTGGTGGGATCCGAGCAACTCGGACCACATGATGATCGGCGGCGACGGCGGCGTCTACAAAACCTACGACGGCGCGAAGTCGTGGATCTTCCAAGAGAACTTGCCGGTCGGCCTGTTCTATCACGTCGGATACGACATGAGCACGCCGTTCAACGTCTGCGGCGGCATGCAGGACAACTACGACTGGTGCGGACCGACGCAGGTGCGGCAGCAGACGGGCATCTACAACTACGACTGGTTCCAAGTTCAGGGCGGCGACGGCTTCGTCGCGGTTCCCGACCGGCGCGACGCGCGCATCATCTACAGCGAGTCGCAAGACGGCAACATGACGCGCAAGAACAAGGTCACCGGTGAATCGAAGAGCATTCGCCCGACGGCGCAGAATGTCACGCCGGCGCCGAAGCAGGGCGAGACGTTCCGGTTCCACTGGGACACGCCGCTGATCATCTCGCCGACCGATCCGGGAAAGCTCATCGTCGCGGCGAATCGCGTATTCGTCTCGCACGATCGCGGCGACTCGTGGACGGTCATCAGCCCGGATCTCACATCGAACGCGAGCCGCGATACCATCGTCACGATGGGCGTGAAGGGCTCGGACGTTCGCATCTCACCGAACGACGGCATCTCGCAGTGGCCGACCATCGTTTCGCTCGCCGAGTCGCCGAAGCAGCCGGACCTCTATTACACGGGCAGCGAAGACGGCTACGTATTCGTGTCGAAGGACGGAAAGACGTGGACGAACATCACGAAAAACATTCCGGGCTTCCCCGCCGGGGGGTTCGTCAGCGAAGTCGTTCCGTCGAAGTATGACGCCGGGACCGTGTACGTCACCGTCGACAACCATCGGTTGAACGACTTCAAGCCGTACATGTGGGTGAGCACAGACTTCGGTCAGTCGTTCAAATCGATCGTGAACAACCTGAGCGGCGAGAACGTTCGCACGCTCACGGAAGATCCGAAGAATCGCGACGTGCTCTACATCGGGACGGAGACGGGCATCTTCCTCTCCCTCGATCGCGGCGCGAGCTGGCAGCGGCTCAAGGCGAACTTCCCGAACGTGCGCGTCGACGAGATCACGATCCATCCGCGCGACAACGCGATGCTCATCGCCACGCACGGCCGGGCGATCTGGGTGCTCGACCACCTCGAGCCCATTCAAGAATACTCATCGGCCAAGGCCGTCAGCGCGGATGCAAAGCTCTTCACGGTTCCGACGGCGCTCGAGTGGAAGACGAAGGACGATCGCAACGACGAGTTCTGGGGACACTCATACTTCATCGGCGAGAATCCACCGAACGAAGCGGTCGTTCAATATTTGGTGAACCATCCGGCGAGCGATCTCAAGCTCCGCATCAGCGACGCGGCGGGAAAGACGATTCGGGACATCAAGCTGCCGGCATCGAAGACGGAGCCCGGCGTCCAGACGGCTTGCTGGGACATGCGCGCCGAGCCGATCGAAGCACCCGGGGCCGAAGGCGGCGCGGCCGGAGGTCGGGGCGGCCGTGGTGGACGCGGCGGTGGCGGCGGCGCCGCGCAGCCTGTCCCCGGCGTTCCACAGCCTGTGCCGACGCCGATCGGGCATTTGAATCCGTGTCTCGCGGCTGGCGACTCCACCGGCCCGCAAGCTCGCGGTGGCGGCGGCGGATTCGGCAGCGGACTCGGCGGACCGGGACCCTATGCGATGCCGGGTACCTACACCGTTGCACTGGTCGAAGGCACGAAGACGCTCGATTCGAAACCTCTAAAGCTCACGTTCGACCCGGACGTGAAGTTTGCGCCGGGTGAGCACGAGCGGTACAACGCGATACTCGCCGATCTGCATTCGATTCAGCGTCGAGGCACCGAAGCGGCCGGCGCGTTGAACTCTCTCTATCCGCAGATGACGGATGCCGCGAAGAAGGTCAGCCAGAACTCGGGCATTCCGGCGAATGTGAAGTCCCAGTTCGAGTCGCTCCAGAAGGAGTTCGATGCGACGCGAAAGAAGTTCGGCGTTCCGATCGCCGCGAACGCGGCCGGCGGACGTGGCGGCGGCGGACGCGGCGGCGCAGTCGACCCGGACAACGTCCTCGCGAAGACGTCGGGGCTCAAGAATTCGCTCATGAGCTTCTGGGAGGCGCCGAGCGGCTCGCTCGTACGCGAGTACAACGAGGTGAAGCTCACGATGCCGAAAGCGATCGCCGATGCGAACGCCGTGCTCACCCGCGCCGCGACGGTGAGTCAGGCGCTGAAGAAGTACGACATCACGCTCACAGTGCCGCCGACGGTGAAGTAGTGCGACTCAGCGGGCAATATCGTAGGCGATGCGAAAGCATCGCCTACGTCCGCACTCGGACCCGTTCTCACTCTCATGTCGGTGCCGCTTCCTGGCGCAGAACTCTCCGAAGCACTTTTCCGATCTGAGACTTCGGCAAATCGTTCACGAACTCGAACTGCGTCGGCACTTTGTATGGCGCGAGCTGCCGCTTGCACCACGCTTTGAGCTCTGCCGCGTCGAGCTTCGCGCCGGGACGAAGAACGATGAATGCCTTTACGGTCTCGCCTTTCATTTTGTCCGGTAGGCCGACGACGCCGACTTCGTGAACCGCGGGATGCGCCGAGATGACTTCTTCGATCTCGCGCGGCCAAACCTGGAAACCGCTCGTTTTGATCAAATCCTTTTTGCGGTCGACGATGAACAGGTAGCCGTCATTGTCGAGATACCCGAGGTCGCCGGTGAAGAGCACTCGAGCGCCGTCGGCGTCGGTGCGCAGCATCTCTTTCGACGCCTCGGGGTCGTTCCAGTATCCGGGGGTGATCTGGCTCGCGCCGATGACGATCTCTCCGACGTCGCCGAGCGCCATCGGCGTCACACCGTCGTCGGCGTCGAGAATGCGGACGTCGACGTCGGGAAGCGGCATTCCGACGGAGCCGATCTTCCGTTCGCCCTTCACGGGGTTTGCGACGACGGCCATCTGCGCTTCCGTGAGCGAATATCCCTCGACGATCACGCAGCCCGTCATCTCCTCGAACCGCTTCTTCGTCTCGGCCATCAGCGCCGCCGCGCCCGAAAAGCACAGCTTTAGAGAACTGAAATCGACCTTTTTGTCGCGGACCATCGGATGATTCATGATGGCGTTGAGGAGCGTCGGGACCGCACAGGTAAACGCCGGCTTTACTCTGTTGAAGTCCTTGAGCAGCTCCCTGATGTCGCGCGGATTCGGGACGAGCGCGATCGGGTTGTGGTTCACGAACGCGAGGCTTTGCACCCCTGTGTTCGCATAGGTGTGAAAAAGCGGGAGCGGGAGCAGAATCGAATCCCATTCGTTCATCGCGGGACTGAGCCACGCTTTGATCTGGAGTCCGGCGACGACCATTCCGCCGTGCAGCCCGACGACGCCCTTTGGTTTGCCAGTCGTGCCGCCGCTCATGAGAATCACCGCGGGATCACTAGGACCGACGTCGACGGCAGGACGCGCGGCGCCGCGATACTTTCGCAGCAGATCCGACATACGAAAGTCGCCGGCCGCCACCGAGATCCGCTCGCCGTCTTTCTTCTCCTTGAACAGCGTGTAGAGCAGTGACAGCGGAAACGGCAGATACTCTTTGATGTTCGTCGCGATGACGCGCTCGACGGACGTCGCGCGCTGAAAGTCTTTGATCTTCGAGTAGAATCGATTGAGGACGACGAGGGTTGTCGCCCCGGTCGCCGCGAGCGCGTCCTGCATCTCGCGCTCGGCGTACGTTGGATTGAACGGACACGCGATCGCGCCGACCTTCCATGCTCCGATCTCGGCAACGAAGAACTGCGGGCAGTTCGGGAGACATAGTGCAACCCGATCGCCGCGCTTGACGCCGTTCGCCGCGAGGGCGGCGGCAAATGCGTCGCTCGCCTGCTCGAGCTCCCAGTAGGTCAACGTCCGCCCTTTCATCGACAAGATCGGCTTGTCGCCGAAGTTTCGGGCGGAATCGGCGAGGTAGTCGAGGAGGGTGCGTTCCGGGTACGGAGCAAGGGTGTTCGGAACGCCGACATCGTAGTGCGACAGCCACGGATGTGACATCGATTGCCGGGTTGGGTTTGAACCGCTTACTCCAGTATTCTGACATTCACCGGCGTCGGCTTCCATAGGTTAGACGACGTCTCCTCGTGCGGCGGGCTCGGCGCTGGATCCCGGTGACGCCGCAGGCCGGACGGGCGGCGCGCTCGGGATGACTTCGCGCGGCGTCGCGGCATATTGTCATCTCTCCGGACGAATCTCTCACGATGCCGTTTGACCGCCACCGCACGTCGCTCCTCGTCTTCATCGCGCTCGGTCTCCTGACTGGGCCCACCGCGCGTGCGCAGTCCGCCGGTGCTCCCGGCCCGATCGTCTACAAAGATTCCACCGCGCCCATCTCCGCCCGAGTTCGCGACCTTCTTGGCCGCATGACGCTCGAGGAGAAGTTCTGGCAGACGTTCATGATCCCGGGTGATCTCACCGATCCGTCGCAGGACTATTCGCACGGCGTCTTCGGACTTCAGGTCACGCAGCCGCCCAGTGCGAGCGATGCGAAAGCGGATGCGGAGCGGATCAACGCGATCCAGAAGTACTTCGTCGAGAAGACCCGGTTGGGAATTCCGATGATTCCGTTCGAAGAGGCGCTGCACGGCCTGCGCCGAGAAGGCGCGATGGTCTTTCCGCAGGCCATCGGGCTCGCCGCGACGTGGGACACGACACTGGTCGGCAAGATCGCGGAGGCGGCCGCGCGCGAAGCGCGGAGCCGGGGGATCCGCGATGCACTCTCTCCGGTGATCAACATCGCGAACGACGTCCGCTGGGGACGCGTCGAAGAAACGTACGGCGAGGATCCGTATCTGTCGTCGCAAATGGCGCTCGCGTTCGTCGGCGCCATGGAGAAGAACGGAGTCGTCGCGACGCCAAAGCACTTCGTCGCCAACGTCGGCGACGGAGGGCGCGACAGCTATCCGATCGATTTCGACGTGCGTCTCCTCGAGGAAGAATTCTTTCCGCCGTTCAAGGCGGCGATCACGCAGGCGCACGCGCGATCGGTGATGAGCGCCTACAACTCCGTCGATGGGGTTCCGGCGACGCAGAACTACGGTCTGCTCACGAACAAGCTTCGCACCGATTGGAAGTTCACCGGTTTCGTGATCTCTGACGCCGCGGCGACCGGCGGCGCGACGGTTCTGCATCACACCGAGGCGAACACCGCGACGGCGACAAAGGACGCGCTCGATGCCGGCCTCGACGTGATCTTTCAGTCGTCGTGGGACCAGCACCGCCCATATCTCGCGGCATACCAGAACGGCACCATCGCGCCGGCTGTCATCGACTCGGCCGTCGCACACGTGCTCGCGGCGAAGTTCGAGCTCGGATTGTTCGAGCACCCGTATGTGAACCCGGACAGCGCGGCGTTCTGGAACGGCAACTCGGCACACCGAGCGCTCGCATTGGATGCGGCGCGAGAGTCGGTCGTACTGCTCAAGAACGACCGAAACGTCTTGCCGCTGAAGAAGACGCTGAGATCGATCGCGGTGATCGGCGTCGACGCAGCCGAGGCGAGACTCGGCGGCTACAGTGCTTCTGGAATTCGAAAAGTCTCGATCCTCGACGGCATTCGAGAGAAGCTCGGCAAAGCGACAACCGTTCGGTACGTCGGCGGGCCCGGAAGAATCGCGCGCGACTTCGTCGTCATCCCGATGGAAAATCTGCACGCGCGAACGGGAGGAGGATCGGAGAACGGACTGCGCGGCGAGTACTTCGACAACAATCGCCTCGAGGGACAGCCGCGGATCTCGCGCATCGATTCACGCGTCGACTTCGGCTGGACGCTGAATTCGCCGGGGCGTGGCATTCCATTCGACTGGTATTCCGTGCGCTGGGCGGGAACGTTCATCGTGCCGTCGACCGGCGTTCATCGCATCGGCGTCGAGGGGAATGACGGATATCGCCTTTGGATCGACGACAAGCTCGTCCTCGACGACTGGCGCAAGCAGTCATACGGGACGAAGACCGTCGCGGTCAATCTCCCGCGCAACACCGAGCATGCGATTCGTCTCGAGTACTTCGAGAGCACCGGCAATGCGCGCGTGAAGCTCGTGTGGGACGCCGGCGTGACGAACGCGGGGCAACGGCAGATCGACAGCGCCGTGACCGCGGCGTCGCGGAGCGATGCGGCAATCGTCGTCACCGGTGTCGAAGAGGGAGAATTCAGGGATCGTGCCTTTTTGAAACTCCCCGGTCATCAGGAGGAGCTCATTCAGCGAGTCGCCGCGACGGGGAAACCGGTCGTCGTTCTGATCGTCGGCGGAAGCGCTGTCACGATGAGTGATTGGCTCGACCGCGTCGACGGAGTTCTGGATGTGTGGTATCCGGGCGAAGAAGGTGGTCACGCGGTCGCGGACATTCTGTTTGGCGACGCGAATCCCGCCGGCCGGCTGCCGATTACCTTCCCAGTGTCGGAGGGCCAACTGCCGCTGGTCTACAACCACAAGCCGACCGGGCGCGGCGATGACTATCTCGATCTCACCGGCCAGCCGCTCTTCCCATTCGGTTTTGGGCTCAGCTATTCGACATTCGAATACTCTAATCTCACGATCACGCCGGGACAGATCGCGCCGGATGGTACGGCGACGGTGAGCTGCACGGTGAAGAATACGGCGAAGGTCGCCGGCGACGAGGTCGTTCAGCTCTATGTTCGCGACCTCCTGGCGTCTGTCGCCCGGCCCGTGATCATGCTCGAGGGATTCAAGCGCATCCACCTCGAGCCGGGCGAAGAGAAGAGCGTGTCGTTTGCGCTCTCCAAGCCGGAGCTTCAGCTGCTCGATGCCTCGATGCGGTTCGTCGTCGAACCGGGTACGTTCCGCGTGCTCGTCGGAGCATCGTCGAAGGACATTCGTTTGCGCGGAGATCTTGTCGTCAAATGAAACGTCGCGAATTCATCGCTGCCGGAGCCGCGGCCGCGCTTGCGCCTCGATCCGTCGGCTGGAAGGTCCGACTCGCCGATCGACCGCATCCGAGCGTGCCGCAGCTCGAGTGGCTGCGTGACGAGCTCGCGATGTTCCTGCATTTCGGCGTGAACACATTCACCAATCGTGAATGGGGCGACGGCACCGAGGATCCAAAGATCTTCAACCCCGAGCGTCTGGACGCTCGCCAGTGGGCACGCGCCGCGAAAACCGGCGGCTTCCGCACGCTGATTCTCACGGCGAAGCATCACGACGGATTTTGTCTCTGGCCGACCCGCACGACGGCGCACTCGGTTGCTTCGAGTCCCTGGCGAGGCGGAAAGGGCGACGTGTTGCGAGAGCTCGTCGATGCATGTCGCGCCGAGTCGCTCAAGGTCGGCGTTTATCTGTCGCCATGGGATCGGAATGCGAGCGTCTACGGCGACTCTGCCCGCTACAATGACTTCTACGCGGAGCAGCTCACAGAGCTGTTGACGCGGTACGGACCGATCGCCGAGGTCTGGTTCGACGGCGCGAATGGCGAAGGGCCGAACGGGAAGAAGCAGACGTACGATTGGCCCCGGGTGTGGGGCACCGTTCGTCAGCATCAGCCGAACGCCGTGATCTTCTCCGATGCTGGTCCGGACATCCGCTGGATCGGCAATGAGCACGGCGTCGCGGGCGCGACGAATTGGTCGACCGTCGACCCGAGCGTCGTCCCGTTTCCCGGCGCGACGGGCAGCGCGGTGATGCAGATGCTCCAGCAGGGCGATCCGAACGGCGCAGCGTGGCGGCCCGGGGAGACCGACGTCTCGATTCGACCGGGCTGGTTCAATCACGCCATGGAAGATTCGCGGGTAAAGTCGGTCGACGATCTCGTCGGGCTGTACTTCACATCGGTTGGGCGCAACTCGAAGTTGTTGCTCAACGTTCCGCCGACGCGCGACGGTCTGCTGAACGACGTCGACGTCGCTCGTTTGGCTGACTTGCGAGCTCGCCTCGATTCAACGTTCTCTAAAGATCTCGCGGCCGGCGCGCGAACGTCATGGAAATCTGCCGGTCGATCAGCGGTCCTCGACGTCGATCTTGGCGACACGGGGCGTTTTTCCATCGCGGACCTTCGCGAAGACATCACGCAGGGACAGACCATCGCGCGCTATGTGCTCGAACGAGAGCGTGACGGCGTGTGGCAGCCAGTCTGCGAGGGCACGACGATCGGCTACCGAAAGCTCGATCGGTTCGAGCCAGTCGACGCACGCCGCGTCCGTGTGACCATCCGAGACGCCGTCGACACCCCGGCCGAGATCCGCATCTCGCTGTTCGCGCAGCTGCCTCGAGATCCAAGACCGGCGACGGCGTAGGACACACCGGTGTCCCGTATCCCGGACACAACGCGTCGGTCGGACACACGACGAACATCTGAATACCAGATGGCACAACGGCTTACGCGCTCAGGGCGCCGTGGCCGCCACCGTGCACTACGCGCGCCTCGACCAACACCTGGAGCACCAGTGCATCGGACGACGCTTCTCTCCGCCGCCGTGTTGTCGCCGGCATTGCTGTCACCGATCTCGATCGCGATGGCGCAGCAGTCGAACATCACGATCAGCCCATTCGTGTCCTTTCTGCCGAGCGCCGGAACGAGCCCGCTGGCCGGTCTGGCGCTCACCGTCGCGGGCAACGGCGGTCTCGGGTTCCGGGCGAGCGGCCACATGGCTTTGGACAACTCTAACAACGCGTTCGCCACTCCCGGCTCGATCCGCCCGTGGGGCGCGGACGCCGACGCGATCTTCAACTTCGGCTCGCGCGGATTCTCACCGTTCGTCTTCGCGGGACTCGGCCTCGCCTCCGCCGACAGCCTCGGCTACCGAACGACGCATCACGACTGGAGCTACGGCGCGGGAGCGACGCTGCCGCTCAGCAGCGCGATCGGGGTGTTCGGCGAGGCGCGGTGGCGCATGTCGCGCTACGTCCTTCCAACCGCGACTCTCGCCCCATCGCCAACCAATGAGATCCGTATCGGAATGTCGTTCCACGTCGGCGGCTCGTCGGCGAACAGCGGAGGCTGGTCGCGCGGCCGTCGATACAATGCGGTGGAGCTGCCGTCCTATCCGCCGCGCGCGCTGCACCTGATGGCGATGGAGCCCGCCGCTCCGCTCGGAATGATGGTCGTCGGAACCGCCAACGAATACGTCGGAGTCCAATACCGCCTCGGCGGAATGTCGCCGAAGACTGGATTCGACGGCGCGGGCTTCGTGAAGTACGTCTTCGACCGGCATGGCGTATGGCTGCCGTCGACGGCCGGCGAGCAGCTCGACTATGGCGAAGAGCTTCCGGCCAGCTGGCGCAGTGTCGCGGCCGGCGACCTCGTGTTCTTCCAGCAGAACGACGGCGTCTACCACGTCGCGATCTACGCGGGCCACAATCGCCTCATCCACGCGAGCGCCGCCGGTGGCGTTCGCTACGAGGATCTGTCGTCGGGCTCCGGCGAGTGGTTTGTCGACCACTTGGTCGCCGCGCGTCGCATGCCCTGATCTCGTCACCGTTCCGTCTTGCACCAGGGGCGTGACGCATCCATGATCCGTCCGCTCGCGAATCATGTTGCGCGAGCGCTAACCGGATGGAAGAGGAGCCAATGCGTTCACGAGCAACACGGCTCGCGGTTGCCGCGAGTCTCATCGCATTCACGGGCACCGCCGCGCTCGCGCAGACCGAGCGCGCGGCCCCGAACGACACCGGCACGACCGAGATCAAGACCATGGTCTCGCGTCTCGAGCTCGAGAAGTACAAAGCAACCGTGAAGGGACTTACGCAGTTCGGCGATCGCCGCCAGGGCACGAAGCGGAACCGCGACGCCGTGGATTGGATCGAAGCGCAGCTCAAGAGCTACGGGTGCACGAACACCGAGCGAATTATCTACACGTATCCGCCGCCCGACACCGGTGGACGTCGTGGAGGAAATGCCGCGGGCCGCGGCGGACGCGGTCCGCAAGGGCCGGTTGGCAGCGTCATCGGCGTTGGGCCCGCGAATGGCCAGGGTGGGAGTCGGACGTTCGGCGTGCGGACGCGCACGGGCGTCAATACGGATTCGCTCGCGCAGAAGGATCCAAAGATCCGCGCGATCGACGCCGAGCCGACGTCGCCGGGCGAGCGGCAAGAGGTGTATTGCACGAAGATCGGGACGACGCATCCGGACGAGATGTACATCGTCGGCGGTCACATGGACGGCCACGGCTGGGGTGAAGCCGCGAATGACGACGGCTCCGGGACCGCGCTCGTGATGGAGCTCGCGCGGGTGTTCTCCAGCCCCGACGTCCAGACCGATCGCTCGATTCGGTTCATCCTCTGGAACAATGAGGAAACTGGTACAAACGGCGCGCGCGCGTACATCCAACAGCGACAAGCTCTGCAAGGCAAGGAGTCGCCGGCCGGCTCGAAGAAATACCCGGAGCCGAAGTGGCTCGGTATGATCCAGCACGACATGATGATGTTCGACCACGGGATGCCGCGGGCCGACGGTTCGATCAATCCGGAGCAGCGGCCCGAAGCCGACGTCAACATCGAGTTCGCGATCACGTCGAAGCAGTCCGAAGGCGCACAGAAGCTCGCGTGGGCGTTCAAGCTCGCCAACGACAAGTACGCGACGGACTATCCGGCGAGCGTCGGGCCGCACATGACGAACACGGATTCCGGACCCTTCCAGGACATCGTCCCCGCGATCAGCCTCCGCGAGAACGAGCGCGGCGCGCAGATCGGCGCGGGCTGGGATCCGCACTGGCATCAACCGACGGACGTCTATTCGACGTTCAGCGACAAGGATTTCCGTTTGGGTTTGAACGCCGCGCAGACGACGTTGAGCGCGATCGCGATTCTGACCGGAGCCCGGTTGAAATAGCCGGCGAAAGGCTTTCACACCAAAAGGGGGAGGGGTCGATGTCTCCGACCCCTCCCCCTTTTTGTTCGCGCCCGAAAAGCTACCGCAGAGCTCAGCCTCCGAAGAAGCCGCCGCGGCCACCGCCGGCGCGTCCGGGCCGCACGTTGCGAATCGCCTGGTTGTCGAGGAACAGCGCGATGAACGGCGGCAGCTTTCGAATCTGGTCGTTCGTGAGAAGATGCTTCGCGGCCGGGCCGTACACGGCCATCTTGTCGAGCGACTGATTCTCGGCCGCGCTGACCTTGTCGTACGCTTCGTCGAGATTGTACTTGTCCGGCAGCGCCGCGAGGTACTTCGCGACCGGCGTCCAGATCGAATCGATCGCCTTGCCGTACGTCTTGTTCAGGATCGCGATGCTGTCGGCGACATCGTTGCTCAGGCCGAGCGAATCGCCCTGACGCAGCATCTGCTCGAAGGGATTCGGATACTGGCGCATGTACTGTAGCTTGATCGCCTGTTCGCTGAGCTTGTTGCCCTTGCCGCCGCGACCCGCGCGCATGCGCAGGAACAGGTCCTGACGCTCGCGCTCGGGGCCGACGTCGAGACGCACGTCGAGCGTGAGTTGCATCGGAGCGAGATTGAGCGCGCTCGCCTGGCGGTTCGAGCCGAAGCGCGGATTGACGTCATAGATGTACTGCTGCTTCGCCGGGTCGAACCCGCGCACGTAGAGCAGCGTCGGATCGACGATCGACGGCGCACCCCAACCATGCAGGTTGTTCGAACCGTGCACGAGCGCGTCGACGCCAGTGAGCGGATTCGCGATGCCGAGCGAGATCGTCGCGCGATCCGGAACGACCTTCAGCGCGTGCGAGATGAGTGAAACGCGGAGGCTCAAGCTCGTCGACCACGGCCCTTCGCAGCTGTTCTTCCCGGCGATCGTCGCGAGCTGCTTCTGCAAGCAATCACGCACCGAGCTCGGACCGCTGGTCAACAGCTGATGCATGTTCGATTCGAGCGTCTGCAGCGTCGGATCAGTCGTCGGCGTCGATGGATTGTAGATGTACGCGCGATCGTTGTTGTAGCCGTCGCCGTTCACGTCGCCGGCGACCATCGGCGTGAACGGGTTGCCCGACTGGAACCGACCAAACGCCGTGACGCTGATCGCTTGGTGGAAGGTGTAGCCGATGTTGTACGTGATCTGGTGCCGCGCATCGCGGTCGCCGCGCGCGATCTGCGTGACGTACGGATCGCCCGCCGTCGTTCCGTTGAAGCCGCGCGACTGGTCCGTGATCTTCTGCCAGACGTACGTCGCGCTCCACTGAAAGGCCGAGTTGAACGCGATCGGCGAGAGTCCGAACGTCAACTGCGTGCTGTGCGACTTGAGGTCGGACAGATAGTCGGTGACCTGCGCGTAGTCCTGCGTCACGCGGGCGTCGCGTGAAAGAATCGAACCGGTCGTCGGAACGATGCTCGACAGATTCGCGTACACCGGCCGCCCTTCCGACGGCAGCGTGAACTTCGACTGCTCGTTGAAATTGAGGTCGATCTGACTTTGCTGATTCAAATTCAATGAATACGTCGCGCCGCTGGTCATGCGGAACCGATTGTTGAGGATCGGTGCATTCCAGTTGAGCACTGCGCGCCAGCTGCGCTGCGGGATGTAATCGGGCGCGAACAGCGCGACGTTCGGCACGGTGCTCGAGTAGATCGTCTGGTCGCCGGCGCAGGTCGTCGGGATCGAGGCCGAGCTCTGCATGTACTCGAGCCAGTTCGCGACCGGCACCGCCGTGCCGACGCAGCTCAGCTGCTGCGCCGCGGACGGAAGACCGGTCTGGTCGACGGCCGCTGCGATGAGCTGCGAGTTCGGAAGGTTCTGGAATTCGCCGAAGCCGCCGCTGATCTGACCGCGCGAGCCGCGGGCCGCACCTTCGAAGCCGCCGATCTGCGGGTTCGTGCCGTACGTCCAGCTGAAGCCGAAGCGAGGGCTCACGTAGACGCCGCGCGGCACCGCGTCGTTGCGATGACCGAAGATCGAATCGAGCTGCGCGTTGAACTGCGGGTTGCCCTGGAAGTTCGAGGCATCGACGCGAAGGCCGTAGGTGAGCTGGAACCGCGGCGTGCGACGATACGCATCGCCGAGCCACGCCGAACCGCCGAAGTCATCGCCGAGCCGGCGGTTGACCTGCAGACGCCGCGAGTAGCTCGCCGGAATGCCGTTCTCGAAATCGTCGATCGAGTTGTACGTGAAGGTGCCGAGGCGGTTGCCCGTGTTGTCCTGCGCGTAGCGGTTGTAGCGGAAGTCGAGACCGAACTTGTAGCGGTGCTTGTTGTCGAGACTGATCCACGAGATCTGGTTCTGCAGCTCGCCCGTAGTCGTGCGGGAGTCTCTGGGCAGGCCCGAGTTGCCGCCGAACTGCAGGTTCGAGACGCCTGCCGTCCCGTCGGCGAACGTCGAGTTCACGCGGACCGTCGCCGACGGAAGATTCGTGTACGGATCGCCCGTCTGGATGCTCTGCTGAATCGAGCCGCTGGTCTCGTCGAGGAACGCATCGTGGAAGTAGGCCGAGTGGCGCGCCTGGAGTGTTCCGCCATAGCTGCGCGTCTCGCCGCCGTGGAGCGGAGCGGCCGTCGTCGACAGGTTCGTCGCGTCCTGACCACTCCACCGGCCATTCGCCGTGATATCGAAGTTGTGCGTCCCACTCGGCGAGAAGTCGAAGCTCGTGATGAACGAGCCGTTCTGATTGAGCTTGCCGCTCGGGATGATCGACGACGTCAGCGGGATGCCCGCGGAGCCGAGCAGCTGAATGAGGCGCTGAACGGAGTCGGACGAGACGCCGACGCGCTCGAAGGCAAGCGGATCGGCGTTTAGCAAATCCGAAAGGTTGCTCGAGCGCCGGCCGAGCTGCCACGAGAGCGAGTAGAACGCCTTGTCGAGCGCGATCGGGCCGGCGGCGTTGCCGCTCAGCTGCAGGTTCGTGAATTGCTGTCCGAGCGACCGACCGATGGGGTCCGTGTACTGCAGCGACGGCGCGTCGACCGTCTGGTGCAGCGAGCGCGTGACGTAGTTCGTGCCGCTGTTCGTGCGCAGCGCGATCTGCGCGCCCGAGAAGCCGCCGCGCGACGGATCGAAGGTCGACGTCGTGACGCGCGTCTGGGTCGTCGCGTCGCGGGGGAGATCCGTGCCGTTGAAGTTCAGGCCATTCAGCGTGATGTTGTTCTGATCGACGCTGAGACCGAGCACCGAGATTCCGTTCGTGCCGTCGCTGTTCGGAATGAGCGTGATGCCCGGGAGGGTCGCCGCCATCGCGGACAAGTCGCCGAGGATATCGATCGGAACGTTGTTCGTGTTCAACGTTTGGTCGCGGCCGCCGATGTCGTTCTGATTGCCATTTCGGTCGGGACGCTCGCGACCGGCGTTCACGCGCACAGCCTCGAGCGTGACCGCGGACTTGCTGATCGTCGCATCGGCGATGAGAACATCCTCATCGACCTCACGCTTCACCTCGAAGCGATTCGGCGCGAAGCCGATCCCGACGTACGCCATCATGTAGTCGCCGCCGCCGTCGGCGAAGATGATCGTGAACCGGCCGTCTTTATTCGTCTTCGCGGTGCGTGACGTCTGATTCACGAGCGATGTCGCGGTAACCGTCACGTTTTCGACAGGCTTCTTATCGGGCCCGATGACGCGACCGCGAATGATGTCTTGGTTGCTCTGGGCGCGCAGCGGAGCGACAAAGCTCAGAAGCGCAACGACCAGCGCGGCAATCGTACGGCGAGGTGACACAAAGACCTCGGAGCATTCAGGTGTGTGAGATATGGCACCTGATCTACGCACGACCCGCTCAGGGAGTTGGAACACGCGCGGAACCGCGCCCGCTCACCGAAAACCGTCACGCCGCAAAGAATTCTCTATAGAAGAGGGATCGATGTGCTCCCGACGATTGGTCAGGTGAGAGCAGGCGACATCGCGCACGACGAAGCGGTGAAGGCCAGACGCGAGCCGAGTCGTGACGTCCATCGATCGCCGATGCCGTGCTCGAGCGAGGCGGTCGCCGGTGCCTCGCTCGGGTATGACGGCGCCAGTCCGTCAGAGCGAAGCGCGCCGAATGCCATGAGCATTCCAGAAACACGGAGCGGCGCGTCGCCAAAGTGTGGACGCATAGCCCGAAGAGTCGTGCTTCCGGGCAACCTCAATGCTCAATTCAGTCGTGAACGACTCGCGGCTCGTCACTTCAGCTCGAGATACAGCGTCCCGAACGCGAGCTTCGACTTCAAGCGCAGCACCGTCCGCGTGCTGTCGTCCGAGAACCATATTTCGGCGTCACCGTTCTCCGAGAACAACCCTTTCGACTTGATGATCGGCTTCACGACGATCGCGTTGAACTCACCCGCGGGAACCTTGATGCGCTCTTTCCGCTCGACCTGAATCACGACGGGATTGCGATCGACGTGATAGTAGCGATTGAACTCGTACGTCTTTCCGACTTCGAGCGGCACCGAGCGCATGAAGTAGATGAATGAACCCTCGTCGAGCGGATCGGCGACACTCGGGTTCTCGACGCCATTCCGAACGTAGACCTTGCGCTCCGGATAGAAGTCGTACGTCCGATCGGCCTGGTTCTTCGTCTCGTCGATGTGCTGCGTATGATGCAGCGACACGAGCGACGCGGTATCGAACCAGCTCTCGTAGTGATCGTTCACGTGGAAGAGCAACAGCTTTCCGCGAACGTCGAATACGGTATGATAGGTCGGACGTCCTCGAATCGGCTCGATGTCCTCGACGCTCATCGTCGCCGTACCGGCGTTGATGAAGTTGACCTTCGCTTGATAGGTCATCGTCTCGCCGACGTGAAACGGCACTTTCGTCTCGAGGGCCGTCTTCGCGGGCGCAGCGGTCGGCGTCGCCGCGCGATCCGCGGACCCGATGACGCCGGCGGCGGCGGCGAGCAAAACAAGACTTCGCATGGTGTTCTCCTGATCCATCATGAGGCGGCAGGCCGGTTACCCGAGCGGCCAGCTCCTATTGACACTCTAGAGGAGGCGCCTCATCATATACTCCTATTGATCGTCTAGAGGACGAATGGCCGACAAGACCGAGCTTCTGCAAGGCACCCTCGACCTCATTGTACTCAAGCTTTTGCGCGCAGGTCCCGCGAATGGCTGGGACCTCACCCAATCGATCCAAGTCGTTTCAAAAGGCGCGCTCGACGTCAACTACGGCTCACTCTACCCAGCGCTCCGAAGACTGGAGGCGAAGGGATGGGTCAAAGGGCGCTGGGGCGTCTCGGAAAACAATCGCCGCGCCCGGTTCTATGAGCTCACACCACCCGGCCTCAAACAACTCGACAACGAACGGCAAGCTTGGGAGCGCTTCTCGCACGCGCTCGGTTTGATCCTCCGAACCGATTAGCCGCGCATCGTGTTGACCTCGCTGATCACTCGCCTCAATGCGCTCCTGTTCCGCGCTCGCGTCAATGCGGAGCTCGACGAAGAGCTCCGATATCATCTCGACCGAGAGACGGAACGAAACGTCGACCGCGGAATGAACGCCGCCGACGCACACGCCGCCGCTCGCCGAGCGATCGGCAACGTCACAGTCGCGACGGAGCAGGCTCGTGACTCGATGCGATGGCGCGTCCTCGAAGAGCTCGTTCAGGACGTTCGGTACGCGCTCCGAGCGTTCCGTCGCGCGCCGACGTTCGTGCTCACGGTCGTCGCGACGATCGGTCTCGGACTCGGACTGCTCACCGCCGCGTTCACACTGTTCGAAACGTACGTCCTCCGTCCGAACGCGGTTCGCGATCCGACCTCGCTGTACGACGTGTCATGGTACTCGCGCGACGGTGATCACCGCCGGCTTTCCTGGCAGGACTTCCGCGCCCTCGACGACAAGCGCGACGTCATCGTCGAATCGTATGCGGCCATCGACCTCCAAGCTCGGCTTCGCGGGCTTCCTGTCCTCGGCCAGCTCGTCACCGGCAACTACTTCTCGATGCTCGGCGCGACGCCGGTGATCGGGCGCTTGCTGAGGCCCGACGACAGCGAGACGGAGGGCTCGTCGGCGACGATCGTCATCGGCTACGACACGTGGCGCTCGATGTTCGGCGCTGACTCCAGCATCATCGGCAGAATGGTGCCGATCAACGGGGTTCCACTGCGCGTCGTCGGCGTTGCACGCGAGGGATTCGGCGGCGTGGAACCGACGCCGAGGCAATTTTGGGCGCCGATCACGATGGCGGAGACGATCAATCCTCTGAACGACGTCTTCGCCACCACGCCGCGGAGCACTGTTCGCATGATCGCGCGGCTCCGGCCCGGAATCACCGACGGCCAAGCGGCCGCCGCGTTTCTCGCGGTGCTCGAGACGCGCACGCTCGAGCAACCGACGGGCCGACGGGCCATGAGCGTGGTGCTGGAATCGCGAGCGACGAGCATTCCGCTCACCAAGGAATCGATCGAAGCGTTCACGCCGATCGTCCTGTCGTTTCTTCTCGTCATGTTCATCGCGTGTGCGAACGTCGCGAACGTCATGCTCGCGCGCGGCATGGCGCGCCAGCGCGAGATCGGAATCCGCCTGTCGCTCGGCGCCGCGCGCGGTCGCATCATCCGGCAATTGTTGACGGAAAGCCTCGTGTTGTCGCTGCCGGCCGCGGTCGCGGGCTATGTCGTGGCGCGGGCGACGATGGCGTTCTCGTTGCTGTTCATGGTCGCGAAGGCGCCGGTATCGTTTCGTCCGTTCTTCCGACTCATCTCGTTGACGACCGACGCTCGCGTCGTCGGGTTCATGATGCTCGCCGCGATCGCCGCGGCGGTCGGCTTTGGCCTCGTCCCGGCACTTCAGGCGACGCGGCCGAGCGTGGTGCATGCGACGCGCGGCGATTTCGACTCGGCGCTGCGTCCGTCGAAGCTTCGGTCGGGACTCGTGATCGCGCAGGTCGCGGTGAGCGCGTTGCTCTTGATCAGCGCGGGCATGCTGCTGTCGACCGCGCGGGACACCCGCACGCGCGATCCACTGATTCACGCGCACAACATCGTGCTGCTCAATGTGGTCGCGCAGTCGCACGGCTTCGTGATCGACGAGATTCGCCGAATGCCGGACACGCGGACAATCGCGAGCGCGACGTCCGCGCCGATGGATGGAACCTTTCCGTCGACACAGGTGCTTGGATCGGACGGCGTGAACGTCGAGACAAAGTTCGACATCGTATCACCGGAGTACTTCGGCGCTGTCGATATTCCGCTGCGCCGCGGCCGTCTCTTCTCGGACGATGAAGCGCGCGGACACGCGAGTGTAGCAATCGTCAGTGAAGCGATGGCCGCGGCGGTGTGGCCGAATCGAGATCCAATCGGACAACGAGTCGTCGTGCCAAATCGCTCCGATTCACCGTCGCGCTATTCTGGCGCCACGGTCATCGGTGTCGTGCGCGACGCGCGGCCGGGATTCATCGCTCTTTCGAGCGACATCCCGGTCGTCTACTTCCCGCAGCCGGCGGAAACGCCGGGAACGAGTCTCATCGTTCGGTCGAGAGCGGAAAGCGACGCCGCGAAGGCGGCGATCGAGGCGGCGATCGACAAGCGCGATTCGACGGCCATTCGTGACCTGCACACGATCGAAGAATCCCTTGCGCTTCAGCTCTATCCGTTCGAGATGGCGTATTGGACCGCCGCGGTCGTCGGATGCATCGCACTGTTGTTGACGTCGATGGGCGTCTACGGCGTGCTCGCCTATGTCGTGATGCAACGCCGCCGCGAGCTCGGCGTGCGACTCGCGCTCGGTGCAACGCCCCGCGGCGTCGTCGCGATGATGCTCGGCCACGTGGGTCGTCTCGCGGCGATCGGGCTCGTCATTGGCGTCGCACTCGCATTGATCACCGCGCGTCTGCTCGCCGCGGTTCAACACGTTTTCAATCTCTACGACCCGCGCGGGTTCGCGCTCGGGATCGCGGTGGTGCTGGCGTCGTGTCTCGTCGCGGCCTTCGTTCCGGCGCGCGGCGCAGGGCGCGTGGATCCCGTCGAAGCGTTGCGCGCCGACTGAGCGGCGCGCGCAGCGTTATTTGCGCGCGTGCACGACGACCCAGTCTTGTTGCATGCCGCGCTCGAATGGGATTTGATGCTTTGCCTCGCCCCACATTGCCCAGGCGGCGCGGCTGTGGTTCGAGACACGCGTTTTGACCTCGACCGTCTTGAACCCTGCGTCGACCAGCAGCGCCTCGAGCGCGAGCAGGTTCGGCGCCCACCACGTCGTATCGAAGCCCCACATTTTCCCCGCGGGGAAGTAGGTCATGGCCGGAAGGGGCACGTCCAGTAAATCGACGAACGTCTCAAGCACGAGCAAGTCGCGCGTCACGGCGGCGACGCGCTCGAGCCCGAGCTTCGGGTTCGGGAGATGGTAGAGCACGTTGAGGAAGAAGACGATGTCGAACGTGCCGACAGAGTCCGTCGAGAGCTCGAGCACATCGATGTCCTTCTCCTCGACACGTGAGCCCAGTGCTTCGCGTGCGAGATCGAAGCCCTGTTTCGTGCCCCAGCCGTCGCCGCTCCAACTGAAATGGTCGGTCGCGAGGACGCGTTTCGCGCCTCGGCGCTCTGCCTCGAACGAGAAGAAGCCGTCCCATGCACCGATGTCGAGCACGCTGGCGCCATCGAGGCGATCGGGAAGTCCGAGTCGGGGCCACCGGGTCGCGGAGGCCTCTTTCCCGGGAGTCACGATGCCATAGGGCAGTGGCATCGAGTGATACCATTTGACCTGCTCGACTCGATGCTTGAGCGTCGCTTCATCCATGAGTGGATTCGAATGGCCGACCATTCGTCGCAAAGGAGCGGGAGTATGGATCGACGCGATGCAGGCGGCAAGCAAAATGTTGATCCATCGTCTTTCGCGCGCTCACTCCGAGGGTGAGGTTATGTGCTCTGGTAAGCAATCACAAATTGGTTAACGATGGCGCTCGCGGCCAGAAATTATCGTCTCCGGTGCAATGCGAGTCATAGCCTGCAACGCCGCGTATAACGAAGGTGGGATCGGACGGCTGCTCGCATCTTTGGTCGAGGATGCGAGAAAGTCGGGCGTCCTGTCGGCGTACTATACCACCGGAGCAAAGGCGAACGATGCCGCCGCGGTCGAGATCTCGCTCCGCCGTCATCGCTGGCTGTTTCGCGCGACGCCGCTTCGCGGCTCGCATGCCTGGCGCGATTACGTCAGCGCCGAGCTGTTCGACCGCGCTGTTGCTCGCGCGCTCAAGCCCGGCGAGGAGCTCACTGGGTTTAGCGGCAGAGTTCTGCGGACGTTCGTACGCGCCCGCGCGATCGGCTATTCGCGGCTGACCGTCGAGGCATCGACGTCGCACGTCGCGAATGTGCGTCGCAGACACGAGGCCGCGACGACCCGATTTGGAATCGAGGGAAGCTGGTTGAACGGCGCGCAATACCGAAAGACCATCCGCGAATACGAGATGGCCGACGAGATCGTCGTGCTGTCCGAGTACTCGCGACAGAGTTTTCTGCGCGAAGGGATTCCCGCGACCAAGATCCGTCGTCGTGTTCAGGGTGTTGCCGCGCGATTCGCGCCCCCGCTCGGCCGATCGCCGCGCAAGGGATTTACCGTCGTGTACGTCGGTCGACTGCAGGTAACGAAAGGAGTGATCGATCTCTTCGACGCGTTTGCGGCGATCGACGATCGAAGCGCGGAGCTGCTGCTCGTCGGTGGCGCGGCGACTCGCGCGATGGAGCGCTACGTCGCGCGGCGTGCGGCCGCGGACCGTCGAATTCGTCTGTGTCCGGGCGACCCACTGCCTGCACTTCATCGCGCTGACGTGTTAGCGCATCCATCCTACGAAGATGCGCTGGCTCTCGGGCCGCTCGAGGCGCTCGCGTGCGGTGTGCCGGTGATCGTCTCCGAAGATACGGGGATGAAAGAGTATGTGGCCGAAGGGAGCACGGGATATGTGATCCCTACTGGAGACGTCGGCGCACTCACCGCGGCGCTGCGTCGCATCCAGGCGAATCCGCTGCGCGGTGTTCTTCCCGACGTGTGTCGCGCATGAGCCAATCGCGGCGCGTTCTCTTCTGTCTCCCGACGACCGCGCTGAGCGGCGGCGTGAAGGTCATCTTCGAGATCGCGAATCGAATGGTCGATGCCGGCCACTCGGTGGAGCTGTTCTCCTACGCCGGCCAGCCGAAGTGGACGTCGCCGAAGGCGAGGATCATCCCGGAGAAGGACATCGCGTCGATCGACATGAGTCGGTACGACTTCGTGTTCGCATCGAACGCGTTCTTTCTGCCGCTCCTGCTGCCGCGTGTCCATCCGGCGCGCCTCGTGTTCTTCTGTCAGGACTGGGAGAGCTTCCATCACTCTCGCGGCACGCGGTACGACGACTTCGTGTCCGACGATCCGACCTTCGTCGAGCTGTACCAGCTCCCGGTTCCAATCGTCGCGACGTCGCGCGCGATCTGCTCGTTGATTCGCGAGCGAGCCGGCCGAGACGCCTACTTCATGCAGGTGGGCCTGAACAAGAGCGTGTTTGCCGTCCAACCTCGAAAGCAGCCAACTCCGCATAAGCGCGTCCTGCTCGTCGGCAACTATCTCATGCCCTACAAAGGCATGCGCGACGGACTCGAGGCATTGAGAATTCTCTCAAAAGAGCTGCCGGTGGAGCTGGCGCTGGTCACACAGGAATATCGCGACCGCCACGTCCTCGAGACGTGCGGCTGCCCGGTGGATCTCCGATTTTGCCCGACCGAGAGCGAGATGCCGGCGATTTACGCATCGTGCGACGCGTATTGCTGCACGTCATGGTACGAAGGGCTTGGCCTGCCCGCGCTCGAAGCGTTTCGCTGCGGCGTGCCGGTCGTTTCGACGCGTACGTATGGTGTCTCCGACTATGGAATCGACGAGACCAATCTCCTGCTGGCCAATCCAAACGACCCGGTCGATCTCGCCGGCAAACTGCGCCGGATTCTGACCGACGAATCGCTGGCGAAGCGGCTTCGAGCGGCCGGTTTTGAGGCAGTAGAGGCGGATTACGACTGGAGTCGGTCATTTGCGATGTTCGCGGATGCGCTCGACGACATCGACCGCACCTACGAAGGGGCGGGAACGATCGACGTTTCCGCGATGCATGCGCTATCGGCCGAGCTCGAGGCGGAGGGCAACTTCACGCCCATCGAGACGTTTAGAGAATTCTATCGGCTGAGCGGCATCGCCCGCGATTGCTATCAGCAAATGTCGGCGGCGCGCAGCGCGCCGCCGGAGCTCGTCGCCCGACTTCACGAGGTGCGCGAGCAATTGCGCCCGTACGTCGCAAACCCGCTCGCCGAGTACTACCGCGCGTTCAAGGCGGAGCTCGACCGATGCCAACTGGTGCTCACGCTGACCGATGACGATCGCTTCTCAGTCTATCTCGATGCACTCCTCGCTCACGGACGAAATCGAACGAACGAACATGCTCCTCCACGTGCTGAACTTGGGGGTGTGCTCACGTAGTCTCCGCGTTCGGCCGTCGATCGAAAAGCTGTACGCGTTCAATGATCTCCGGGCGGTTTTTCCGCACCGAGCGTCGGAGGTGACGCTTCAGATCGAGCGCGCCGACTCGCGGCACGCGATGCCGATCACCGTTCCGTCACACGCCGTCTTCGCCGAGACGAATCTGTGCACGGGGCGGTGTTACTACGGCGACGGTCGATTCTTCTCGGCGAGCAAGACCGAATACGCGCACGTGATGGAATACGACCTCGACTCGCACATCATTCGCGCCAACGTCGGCGGAATCTATCTCGAGAATCCCCAGGCCATCGTGTCGAACATGATTCGACCGATCCTCCAGAGCTTCATTCTTCCCTTTTACGGACTGAAGACGCTCCACGGCGCCGTGTTGAGCAAAGACTCACATACGACGCTTCTGCTGGGAGCTGGCGGCGCGGGCAAGTCGACGACGGCAACCCAGATGGCGCACGACGGCTACGATCTCATCGCCGATGACGGTCCATTCTTTACCCTCGATGGATCGAACGCGGTGGCTCTGTCATCGCTCGACTACTTGCATGTGACGGACAACACGCTGCGCATGTTCCCCGAGCTGTTGCCGCATGTCGTCGGAGGCCGCGACCATCGTGAGAAATTCGCCGTCGCGCGAGCGGGCCTGCAGCACGACGACGCATGGCGGCGACCGTTGCGCGTCGACACCGTCGTGAAGATTCGTCGCGGTCCGGTCGCGGAGCCGCGCATCAGGACGTACGACAAGCGCGCGCTGATGCAAGAGCTGTTGACCGAATCCATGACCGTGTTCCGTCCGGCGGCATTCCGTGAGCGGCGCGCGTCGTTTACGTCATACAGCGAATTCATCTTCGAGATTGTCGCCGCAGTCGTCCGAGGCGCCGAGGCGTACGAGCTCGAGTTCGCGAATCATCATGTTGCGGAAGTACCGGACTTGATCGAGCGATTGTCCGTCCATGGCGGGTGAGCTCTCGGTGCCCAAGATCGACGTCATCATCCCCGCGCTCAACGAAGCGCGGTACCTGAACGCATGCCTCGAATCGATCGCGGCGCAGCGATATCCGCTCGATGCGGTCACGGTGTTCGTCGTCGACAACGGGTCAACCGATGCGACCATCTCGATCGCGGAGGGATTCAAGACGAACAACCTCGCGGTTCGCGTGTTGCGGCAGTCGCGTCGCGGACCTGCGGCATCGCGCAACGCCGCGATGCGCGAAGGCAGTGGCGAGCTCCTCGCGCTTCTCGACGGCCATTGCATTGTGGATCCAACGTGGGTTTCGTCGCTCGCCGAGCGGTTCGCGGTGCCGCAGCTCGGAGGCTGTCAAGCGACGACGATCAGTCGGGCGGTGAGCCCGCGGGTCCAGCGCTACCTCGACGCGTCGGGAGAGTTGTCGAACGAGCGGATTCTCGACGACACCGTTCTCGGAAAGCGAAATCTTTATCCGTGGATCCTGAGCGGGAACAGCATGTATCGGCGCGAGGCGGTCGAGCCACTCGGCGGCTTCGACGAAGGCCTGCGCGCGTGCGAAGATGTCGACCTCGCGTGGCGCGTCGTGCTCACGGGATACCAGCTTGCGCATGAGCCGCGCGCGGTCGCCGTCCACTATGACTCGAACTCGTGGTGGCGTTTCGTCCGGAAGGGGCTCGGCTATGGAGCAGGAGCCGCGGAGCTCGCGCGGCGGTACGAGCCGCATGGCGCCAAAAACAAGTTCGTTCCGGCTGCGCTCTTCAGCCCGAGCATCGAGCGGTCGCTGTCGTCGCTCTTCTATAACGTTGGGTACCGCCTCAAGACGACGCGAATGCGTTTCGGACTCGATCGCGTGCCGTCGCGGCATTCGTCGGCGATCGTGGCGCCGCGGTTTCGCCCGTGGTTTGCCTGGTCAGGCGATCAGAGCATTCGGATCAGCGATCGCGCCATTTACTGGTTTCGGGATGGAGACGCGCCCGAATCCGTTGTCGTTCATGTGCCGTCGCGAACTCGGCTCGTGCTCGATGGCGTCGCGAACGACATCTGGCGGAGCCTCGCGGCGGAGCGCTCGCGCGAACAGGCCGCCGAGGGCATCTCGACGCATTATGGCGTTTCGCCGATCACCGCGCTTGCCGACATCGACGACTTCGTCGACGAGTTGATCGATGGTGCCTTCGTGGAGTGCCGCGGACAATGAGGAAATCGTGAAGATCCGGCGCGGCCGGCAGTCGTCAGCCTGCCTCGAGCTCGCTCGGCCCGTACGGTTTGACCTGCTCGATCTGGTCGTAGCGTCGCAGCACTGGCTTCTTGTACACGGGCCGCGCGACAGTTCCGTCGCTGCTCGGCGGCGCGCCTGTCGGTCGATTGTCCTCGGTCCCTCGAGTATTGCTGTCCATGGATTCCTGTTTGGCTATGTCCAGAGGTTCGCCGACTGCAGCTCGCTCATGAGCTCAGCCACGTCGGCGCGCACGGTGACTTCGTCGGTTCCGTACGACTTTGCGATTCGGCTGACGATCTCGTCGAGCGATTGCCCGGCCTGCAGCGACTGCCAGACGTCGGTCCCGATCGGGTCGAGGGAGAAGTGGTATCCCGTCACGGTGTCGAGCAGTATTGCCTCGCCGTCGACGACACGCCAGATGAGATTCGGATTGCCACGAGTGGACGACATGAATGCTCGATCTACCGGGTCAAGTGAGGCGAGAATTGTATCGACGTCGCTGATGGCGCGCAAAGGCCATTACGTCGCATGACCGATTTCGAGTTTGTCGAGTTTCCTGCATACGCGACCGCACCGACGCTCGAGTCGTGCGGCGAGCTCCGAGCGGTTGCGGCGCCCGGCGAAATGCTCTCGATCGCCTTCGGCGTTCGTGCCGGGGGTACGGTGGCCGAGCTCGAGTTGGGCGCGTCGAGCCCGCGGAGCGGAGAAATCGAGCTTCCACCTGACGCGGTCGATCTCAAGATCGTGAAAGTTTGGGCGCAGGCCGGCGTCGGAGTCTATCAGTCGTCGAGCACCCTCGTCCCGGAATTGCTTCTCGAGGACGATCGCGTGGAGCTTCGCGATTCGTACTCCGGATGGTGCGGCCACTGGAATCATTTGTTGCAGCGTGGCCGCTACTACCAGCCTCCGCGCGTCGAAGCGATCGGCGGCGGGCGCACGGCTCTCGCGTCGGGAGAGACGAAACAGGTCTGGCTCACTGTTCGGCTGGCCGAGAGCTGCGTGCCCGGCGTCTACGAAACGGTGATCACGGCGAGCGACGGCCGCGCGACGCGCGACCTCCGGCTTCGACTCGAGGTTCTTCCGATCCGCCTTCTCGAACCTTCGCAGGATCTTTTCCTCTGGTACAAAGGCACGCTCGACTGTCGCTTTCCGCAGCACTACGTGTCTCCGCGCGTCTTCGAGGCGCAGTTGAGCGACATCTACGCGCACGGATTCCGAAGCATCTCGTTGAACGAGCCGCGCGCCGAAAGTCGTCGCCGCGCTCTCGAGATCGCGAAGCGAGTTGGTTTCCGTCGCAACGTCATTCTCACGGAGCCGTTCGACGAAGCTCTCGACCCTGACGAGTATGCGCCGCTCACACCGGTGTACTATCTGAGCGACGAGCTCGATGCGCGCGGCCCGGCGACCGTGGCGCATCACGTCGCGAATTGGCGGGAGGCGAAGAAGGCCGGCGCCAAGTCGATGATCTCGCTGATCAACGCGTCGAGCGCCCGACGCTTCGATGCATCGGGCAACATCGGTCATTCGCCCGACATTTTCAGCTATTACCTGTCGGCCAATCGCGGTCATTTCGCGAGCAACGATCGCGCGTCAACCGCGGCCTACTATTACTGGCTCAGCCACATGGAGAAACCGCTCGTGCATCGCGCTCTGGCAGGCGTGTATCTCTGGCGGAGCGGAGCGGCGGGGATCGCCCCTTACTGCTATCAGCACTTGCCGCAATTTCCGAACTCACCATTCAACGATTTCGACGAGTGGGAGCCTGGTTTTCACGTCGGGCAGGAGCGTCGCCCCTTCAAGGATCATATGACGACGTATCCATCGCGCGACGGCGTGATCTCGACGCTGCAGTGGAAGGGGTTGAGCGATGGCATCACAGATCTCAAATACCTCACGACACTCGACGCCGCCATCTCGCGTGCACTCGCGTCGTCGTCGCTCCAGGCGCGCGAGCACGCGTCAAACGCTCGCGCGCGAATCGACGCGTTCCTCGATCGCATCTCGCTCACCGACATCGATGTGGTCAGCGAGACGAACCGCGAGCCATACGCGACGGTTGCCGCGGGAGAGTATCACGCGTTTCGTCTACAGATGGCACGCGATCTGGTCGCGCTCGACGCGAACACCGAGGCCGAAGCCCCCAAGGCCGGTGCTCACGTATGACGGCCACGAGTCTGCCGTCGGATCAGCAGATCATTCCCGCGACTGCGGACGCGAACGGCTGTTGGCCAACGCGGGAGCAAGAGCTGTTGCTCAGCGCGGCGCTCGTCGAAGGCGAGAGCGCCGTCGGCGCCTGGGAGACGTGGCGACGAGTCGCGGATCTTTCGCTGGTCGACATCGAATCGCGTCGACTCTTTCCACTGCTCTATAAAAATCTCAAGCGACATCGGGTCGAAGATCCGCTGGTCGAACGCTTCCGCGAGACATTCTCTCGGACGTATTTCGACAATCATATGCTGTTCGAGCGCGCGACCGTCGTGTTGCGATCGCTCGAAGAAGCGCGCATCTCGACGATGGTGCTCAAGGGCGCGGCGCTCGCGGTGGCGTACTACGGTGACCTGGGACTGAGAGGAATGCTCGACTTCGACATTCTCGTGCCAGACAATCGGGCGCTCGACGCGATGCGTGTTCTCAAAACACTTGGCTGGCACGGCACCTATCACCGCGAGCCGGAGAAGCGCATCGACGTCACCCATTCCGTTCCGTTTCGCGATCCGACGAGCCGGCAGATCGACCTTCATTGGCACGTCCTCACGGAGTGCTGGCATGCCGATGATGATCGGGGATTTTGGCAGCACTCCGTTCCAATGGAGGTAAACGGCGTCGAGACGCGCCGTTTGGACCCCACGGATCAGCTCGCGCACATCTGCGTTCATGGAAGGAAGTGGGATGATCCTCCGCCGATCCGCTGGATCGCAGACGCCGTGACGATTTTGCGGCTGCACGGTCCGTCGATCGACTGGGATCGCTTCATCAGAAATCTCGAATACCGCCATCTCGTGCTTCCGGGACTCGAAGCGCTGGAGTATGTGCGCGGCCATTTCGACTCGCCGGTGCCGGACGCAGTGATCCATCGATTGCGCGAAACGCGAACGTCGCGCGTCGATCGGTTCATCTACCGAATGGAAACAGCTCCCTATCGCCGACTGTCGACCGCCGAGGTACTCGGCGTCCTGTACGCGGACCTGATGCGAATCGGAACGTCGCGTCGCGGAGTGCGGCGGTTCACCGCGTTCGCTCGTCGGACGAGAGCACTTTGGCGGCACTACCCAGCCTGGCAGCTTCCGTTTCGCCTGCCGTTTCGTCTCGCACGACGCGTCGTCCATCGACTCGGCGGCCGGCGGACCGCCAAGACACCGCCTCCATCATCCTGAGGCGGTTGGGCTTCAGCGGCTACACCTTGCCGACCTCGATCCTCGTGAAGTCCTCGCCGGGATTGATGAACTCATCGTTCTGCGCGCCATACTGCTTTTCGTACAGCTGTCGATACCGGCCGCCGAGCGCGATGAGCTCTCGATGCGTGCCGCGCTCGACGATCACACCGCTCTCGAGCACGAGGATCTGATCAGCGCTTTCGATCGTCGAGAGTCGGTGCGCGATGACGAAGGTCGTTCGACCGTGGCGCAACGAGCGCAGGCCGTCGCGAATGAGAGCTTCGCTTTCGCTGTCGAGACTCGACGTCGCTTCGTCGAGAATGAGAATTCGTGGATCGGCGAGCACCGCTCGCGCGATGGCGACTCGCTGGCGCTGCCCGCCCGACAACTTCACGCCACGCTCGCCGACGATCGTCTCATAGCCTTTCTCGAACCGGTCGACGAACTCGTCGCAGTGCGCGATCTTCGCCGCCAGGCGAACCTCCTCCTTCGTCGCGCCGGGTTTGCTGAACGCGATATTCTCGGCGATCGTTCCGTCGAACAGGAAGTTGTCCTGCATCACCACACCGACGTGCGAGCGATAGTCGCGCAGCCGTACGTTCGCGATGTCGACGCCATCGACGAGCACGCGTCCTGACTTCGGATGGTTGAACGCCATCACGAGCCCGATGAGCGTGCTCTTGCCGCCGCCGCTCGAGCCGACCAACGCCGTCGTCGATCCCTCTGGCGCAACGAAGGACACGTGCTTCAAGACGTCGACGCCCGGATTGTATTCGAACGTCACGTCCTGAAATTCGACGCGACCTTCGATGTCGGGCATCTTTTGCTTCGATGCATCCGCCTGATCCTCCGTCGGCATCTCGCGGATCTCGCGAATACGATCGAGCCCCGCGAACGCCTCGCTGACCTGTGTACCGATCGACGCGATTTGCACCAGCGGAGCGGCCATGAGTCCGACGAAGAACACGTACATCACGAAGTCGCCGAGCGTCATCGTGCCGCCGAGGATCGCGCGGCCGCCGATGACGATCATGAGAACACCGATCAGACCGGTGATGACAGCGGTGCCCGCGCCGACCGCGGACGTTCCGGTGATCGTCTTCGCGACGTTGCGAAACAGCTTGTGCGCACCCCGCGCGAACACGAGTCGCTCGCGCGGCTCGGCGATGTAGACCTTCACGAGTCGCACGCCGCCAATCGTCTCGGTCAGGCGGCCGGTGACTTCGGCGTTGATCGCGCCGCGTTCGCGGAAGAGTGGACGGAGTCGCTTGAACGCCGTCGTCATCATGCTGCCGAATGCGAGAAGGATGATCAACGTCGCGCTCGTGAGCTTCCAGTTGAGGAACATCAGGACGCCGAGCGCGATGAGCGCCGTCATCACGCTGCCGAGGAGCTGGATGAGTCCCGTGCCGACGAGGTTGCGCACGCCCTCCGCGTCGGTCATGACGCGCGAGATGACGACGCCGGTCTTGGTCGAATCGAAATACGAGATCGGAAGCCGAAGGACGTGCGCTTGAACGCGCTTTCGCATCTCGGTGATCGCGCGCTGTGCCGCGACGCTCACGACCTGTGAGAGCGCAAACGCCGTCCCGGCCTGGATGATCGTCGCCACGACTGCAGCCGCCGCGAGCGGCATGAGGAGGTCGGCGCGATGCTTTCCGATGATGTCGTCGATGAGAAACTTCGAGGTCCACGGAAGGACGAAGCCGGAGAGTCGGTTGACGACCATCAGCGCGAGCCCGATCGCCAGCGATGTTTTGTGCTCGCCGACGAGCTCCCGAGCTTCGGTCCATGCGCGGCGCTTGTCATACTTGGCCATTCCGGAAACTACGGGCGAGACAGTGGGCTGGCGACCGGGCGAGCGGCCCTGCGTCCTCCCGAGAGCGCGTCATTGTCGCGATCCCGTTCAAACCGCAAAGAACTGAGAGTACAGGATTTCACGCGGAGCCGCGGAGGCGACGGAGAACTGCAGAACGTTGATTACGACCGAGGACAGTTCTTCTCTGCGTGACAAGCCGCGGTTCTGGGGAAACTGCCTTGGCGAGAGCGATCCATTCGGCGTCGCTGGCGCTCCGCGCCGCCGAATGACCGCCCGTCCCCAGTCCCCAGTCCCCCGCTAAAGACCTCCGCCGCCTAATATCAGCGCATGCGATTTTCGAAACTTCTCCTCATTGCCGCGCTCCCGTTCTCGACCCTCGCGGCTCAAGCCGACGAACCGCCGCCGGTCGCGCGGGAATTTCGCGCCGTCTGGGTCGCGACAGTTGGCAACATCGATTGGCCATCGAAGCAGGGACTCAGCACGTGGGATCAACAGCGAGAGTTGATCGCGATCCTCGACCGCGCGGCGTCGCTCAACCTGAACGCCGTCATTTTCCAGGTTCGACCGGGCGCTGACGCGCTCTACGCATCACCGTACGAACCGTGGTCGCAGTTCATCACCGGCCGGCAAGGGCGTGCGCCGGACCCGCCGTGGGATCCGCTCGCATTCGCCGTCGAGCAGGCGCACAGGCGCGGGCTCGAGCTGCATGCATGGTTCAATCCATATCGCGCCGCCTACACGCGCGACACGTTGCCCGCAAAGACGCACATCTCGCAGACCGATCCAAAGCTCGTCCGGCGCTACGGCACTTTCCTGTGGATGGATCCCGGCGACGCCGAAGTCCGTCGGCGCACCGTGCGCGCGGTCGTCGACGTCGTGAAGCGGTACGACGTCGACGGCGTTCACATCGACGACTATTTCTATCCGTATCCCGAGAACGACGCGTCAGGGAAGCCGGTCGACTTCCCGGACTCCGCGACGTACGCGCGCTACAAGAAGAACGGCGGTAAGCTCGCGAAGGACGATTGGCGTCGCGAGAACGTGAACCAGCTCGTCGAGCAGTTCTACAAGTCAGTTCATGCGGCCAAGCCGCACGTGAAAGTCGGCGTGAGCCCGTTTGGCATCTGGCGTCCGGGCAATCCGCCGCAGATCAAAGGCTTCGACGCCTACTCGCAGATCTACGCCGATTCGAAGAAATGGCTGCAGAACGGCTGGCTCGACTACTTCGCGCCGCAGCTCTACTGGCCGATCAAGCCGCCGGATCAGAGCTTCCCGGTGCTCTACGACTGGTGGTTATCAGTAAACACGAAACACCGGCACATCTGGCCCGGCATCGCGACGTATCGCATCGCGCAGGGCGCCCGCCCGATCACGGCCCAGGAGATCGTCGATGAGATCGACACGTCGCGCGTCCGTGCGTCGCGCGAGGCCAGCATCGGTCACATCCACTTCAGCATGGCCGCGCTGATGAAGGATCCGGACAGCCTCAACGAAAAGCTCGCGACGCGCTACGGTGCGGCCGCGCTCATTCCAGCGTCTCCGTGGCTCGGATCGAGGCCGCCGGCGAAACCGACAGCCAAGCTCGCGCCGAGCGTGGCTACGGGTGAGCTCGTGGTGTCGATGACGCCGGCGAAGGGCGAGACGCCGTGGCTCTGGACCGTCCGCTCACTGTCGAACGGCGTCTGGACGAGCGAGGTGCTTCCGGGATGGATGCGTTCACATCGTCTCGCACACACCGCGGTCGATGAAGTCATCGTGACCGCCGTGAGCAGAACGGGGATCGAGAGCGCGGAATCGAGAGCGAGCGATAGCCGTCGGTAATTCCGACGGTCGCGTCGGGATCGCGCTCGCCGAGGTGGGAAATGGAGCAGATCGACTGTTCGACATGTCGCCTTTTCCAAAGCCGTCTGCCCTTCTGGTTTTGTTCGTTCGGTTGTCGCGTTCGTCCGGTTCGTGTCCAAATCGTAGAAGGCAGCCCGATCGGCTGGCTTCGGCGGCGTCGCCTGGTTTCGTCTGCCAGCCGACACTCGCGTCACGACATCAGGCCTTCGGTTTCGCGCGCCTCTGGTTCTCGCCCATGACCCGCAGCACGTTGCCGCCCCACAATTTTCGAATGTCCTCTTCACTGTATCCGCGCTGCACGAGCTCCAGGGTGACGTTGAACGTCTGGCTCGCGTCGTTCCAGCCGGTGATGCCGCCGCCGCCATCGAAGTCGGAGCTGATCCCGACGTGATCGATGCCGGCGACGCGCACGGCGTGGTCGATGTGATTCACGAGATCGGAGACGTTCGCCAGCGGCCATCGCTGCTCGACCTCCGACATTCGCCGGTCGTACTCGGCCTGCCTGTCGGCGGGAAGTGATGCACGACCGCGACCGCCGCCGCGACCACCGCGGCCACCAGCCGGAGCAGGGAAGAACTCGGCGTTGACTGCGCGGACCGCCGAATCGCGCGCCGGCTGATGCTTCACGTAATCCGCGAGCGCGACGATTTGGATCACGCCGCCGTTTTTCGCGAGCGCCGTGAGCATCTCGTCATCCATGTTCCGAGGCACGTCGTTCACCGCGGCAGCTCCCGAGTGTGAGCCGATCACCGGAGACGTCGAGAGCGCCGTCGCTTGCATCATGCACTCCTTCGACACGTGCGAGACGTCGACCATCATCCCGACGCGATTCATCTCTTGCACGACCTGTCGTCCGAAGGGCGACAGTCCGTGCCACTCCGGGCCTTTCGGATCGGTCGACGAGTCGCAGATGTCGTTGTTCGACGTGTGCGCGAGCGTCATGTACCGCGCACCCATGTCGTAGTAGGTCTTTACCAAACTCAAATCGTGGCCGATGACCCAGCCGTTCTCGATACCAATCCCCGCGATGAGCTTGCCGGACTTATGAATTCGCTCGACATCGGCCGGCGTGTACGCGATCTCGATGAGATTCGGATACATCTGCTCGGCCATTCGGTGTATGGCGGCGAATTTGTTGAGCGCCCTTTGTTTCGCCCACGCGTTTCCGCTGTCGGTGCGAGCGCCTTGCCCCACATACACGGCGAAGAACGCCATGTCGTAGCCACCGGCTTTCATCTTGTCGAGATTCACCTGCGCGTTCATTGTCTTCGGATCGGCCTCCGGCGTCGCGAAATTGTCCGGAATGTCTTTGTGCGTGTCGATCGTGATGACTCGGCCGTGAATCGCGCGCGCACGCTCGACGATCGCATAGTCGGTTGCCGGTCCGCCTCGCGCGGGGGAGGGCGTCGTCGCGGAATGCTTGCCGCACGCCGCTGCAAGCAGCGCCACAATTGGAGCCAAATGCCGTCTCATTCAGGAACCTCCCATAGATTCATCGCGTTGTCTTGGATCGACTGTCGAATCGCGGCGCAGCTGCCGATACTCATCGAGACCTAGCACACTCTCATGCGGCGTTTGTATCGCGTCATCGGTTGGAGCTACGTCGTGCTCTGCGTGGGGTTGATTCTGGCCTCGCGCGCGAGCTCGCGGCTCGGTCGAACCTCGGTAACACAGCAGGGCGGCGCACTCCCGGGGATCGCGGGCACGTCCGAGGCCGCGCAGTGGTTTCGTCGCGTGAAGCCCTATTGTAACTCGGTGGAAGTCGCGACGCTGGAGCGAGGTACACGCGCTCCCGCGACGGTCGAAGGCGCCGGGTATCACGCTGCGTGTCTCGCGCTTGCCGGGCGCATCGACGACGCGCGCCGCGTCATCGACGCCGTTCCGCAAGCGACTCGATATCAAGCGGTCGGCATCATCTTCGACGTCGGCCACCCGGTGGCGGACGCGGGGGACGACAAGTCCGCCGGTCCGATCATGGAGCTCGTGATCGACTACTGGCCAAACCACTACATGGCGCTCTACCACGCTGGCATGGCGGAGTACATGCTCGGCCAACGCGATCTCGCCAAGCACAACCTCGATGAGTTCCTTCGCTACTACCATGAGAACGACGGATGGACGTCGAACGCGAAGGAAGTCCTCAGCCGATTGAACGGGCCAAAGATCGTCGAAGACCCGCGCCGACCGAGGGAGCCGTAAATGGGAAGCGCCGACAAGAAGGTGAAGACGCCGTCGGTCGAGCCGATCGACAGTCTCATGATCTGGGCGATCCTCGGAACGGGAGTGATGGCGGGACTCGTATCGCGTCCGGAGCTCCTGTTGCTCACTCCCGCGATGGCCGGACTCGTTTTCGTCGCGAGCAAGCAGGCCTTCCAGCGCGCCGACGTCGAGCTTCCGCCAGTGTCCGAATTCCCCGGGCGCGTCGCAACCGCTGTCGAGAAAACGATCGGACGAATGCAGCCCGGCGAGCCGCGACGCCTGCTCGGCGCCGTCGTTCGGTCGGCGAGACCGTTGTTCACGATGAAATCATCCGCGTTCGATGCGTCGACGGACGACGACGCTCGCGCACACGCCGGAGACCTCGTCATCGCCGCATGCGATACGGCGCTCGAGCTCTCGCAGCTCGACGACATGCTCGAGATCCACACGGCGCCCGATAGCGGGACGAGACCGCGTGATATGAGTTTGCTCATTCGGCTGTCGTCAGCGCGCGACTTGCTGGCCACGCGTCTTCGCGATGCATCGCTCGCGCTGGACGAGATGTACGCGTCGGGTGTGGCGCGAGGCACGCCGTCGTCGGATCGCGTCGCCGAGCTGGTCGCCGAGCTCAGGGCGGACGCCAATGCGCGTGATTCGGCCAAGCGCGAGCTCGATCAACTGCTGAGTCCAGAATCAGGCAGTTGATGAACCCGGTTGGCCGTGTACGGTCATTGCGTTTAGTGACCGCATGCGATTCCTGCGAAAAGCGACCCGATCTGGACTTCTCACTGCGAGAGATCTTCTCGGCGCAATAACCGCGGCGTTCGTGGTGGCTTGCGGCGGAGGTGCGTCCTCGACCGAGCCTGCGTCTGCGATCGCCACCGTCGCGGCGAATGTCGCGCAGGTCGCCGCGGCCGTGACGGGACAGGACGCGCCGATCGCCGAGGACTACACGAAAGACCACTATGTCGGGTTCGACACGCATACGTATCCGGGCACCGCGACGATGGCGGCGTGGAAGAAGGCGCCTGGCGCTCCGTATTCCTGGGTCGGCTTCTATCTGCAGTCGCCGTGTCACGCGAACGCGTCGTGGAGCGGCAAGCGCGATACGCTTCAGCGGATGGGCTGGGGACTCGCGGTCGTCTACGTCGGACAGCAGACCTGGGGGAAGAACCCGCGGGTGTTGACCTCGGCGTTGCGCGACGCGATTCGCAAGCGATCGAAGTGTTCGACGGATCTCGTGAGCGCCGATGAGGGAACTCGAAACGCGGACGATGCCGTCGCGCGCGCGTCGAACGAGGGCTTTCAACCTGGAACGGTGATCTTTCTGGACCTCGAGCGAATGGAGAAAGTCCCGCAGCCGATGCGCGACTACTACCGGGCCTGGGTCGCGCGCATGCTCGCGTCCGGGACCTATCAGCCGGGGATCTACACGCACCAGCACAACGCGGAGGCGATCTTCGCCGACGTGATCGACACGTTCAAAGCAGCTGGTGACACATCGACGCCGCGGTTCTGGATCGCGGGCGGGAAGGGCTTCGACGAGGGTCGCGCGCCGCAGGACGTTGGTTTCGCATTCGCCGGTGTGTGGCAGGGCGTGATCGACGTCGCGCGCTCGATCGCGAACGTTCAGCTGCCGGTCGACGTGAGCGTTGCGTCGTGGAAGTCGCCGTCGGAGACCGGCGTCACGACGCAGTAGAATTCTCAGTCCAGTTCCTCCATGATCTGATGGTCGCATCAGGAGGACGTCCCGAAAATGACTGAGAAAGAGACGCCGATGTCGACGAATCAACTCCTCTCGCTCGCGCGCGACCTCGCGGCCGCGTACCTCGACTCGCTCGCCGATCGGCGGGTTGGATCACCAGCGAGCTACGACGACCTGCTCGGCGCGATGGGCGGCGGCCTCCCCACGGAGCCGGTGGATCCCGAGCGCGTCATTCGAGAGCTCTCATCGTCCGCCGATGCCGGCCTCGTCGCGACGCCGGGGCCGCGCCACTTCGGCTTCGTCATCGGCGGCTCCTTGCCCGCGACCCTGGCCGCCGACTGGCTGACGTCGGCGTGGGATCAGAACGCATTCTCCTTCGTGTTGTCACCCGCCGCGACGGCTGTCGAAGAAATCTCGCGACGGTGGCTGCTCGAGCTCCTCGGCCTGCCGCCCGAGATGACGATGGGCTTCGTGACCGGCGCGACGATGGCGAACTTCACTTCGCTCGCCGCGGCCCGACACGCGGTTCTGAGACGCGTGGGCTGGGATGCAGAAGAACAGGGACTGTTTGGCGCGCCGGAGATCGGCGTGCTCACGAGCGACGAATCGCACGCCTCGGTGTTCGCCTCGTTGCAGATGCTCGGTCTCGGACGGTCGCGCGTCACACGTATTGCGACCGACGGCCAAGGGCGCATGCGTGCCGCCGCGTTGAGCGCCGCACTCGAAGGTCGGTCCGGACCGATCATCGTCTGTGCGCAGGCAGGCAACGTCAACACCGGCGCCGTTGATCCGCTCGACACCATCGCTCCGATCGTTCACGGAGCAGGCGGTTGGCTGCATGTCGATGGCGCGTTTGGCGTCTGGGCGGCTGTGTCACCCGCGATGCGTCATCTCACCCGGGGCCTCGAGCTCGCCGACTCGATCGCAGTAGACGGCCACAAGTGGCTGAATGTCCCGTACGACTGCGGCTTCGCGTTCGTCCGCGACGGCAGCGCACACCGCGCGGCGATGACACTCGAAGCGCCCTACTACGTGAAAAGCCCGAGCGAAGTCCGCGCGAATCACAACTTCGTTCCCGAATCGTCGCGCCGCGCGCGCGGCTTTGCGGTATACGCGGCGCTTCGCTCGCTCGGACGACAAGGGCTCATCGATCTCGTGGAGCGTTGCTCCCGCCTCGCATCACGAATGGCGGACCGCCTGGCGGTGCATCCGCGCATCCGAATCTTGAATGACCTTGTGTTGAATCAGGTGATGGTGCGGTTCGAGGCCGCCGAGGGCGGCGACGCCGACGCGTGCACCGCCGAAGTCATTCGGCGCGTTCAAGCCGACGGCACGTGCTGGCTCGGCGGAACGACGTGGCATGGCATGCACGTGATGCGCATCTCCGTGTCGAACTGGTCGACGACCGAGCACGACATCGACATCTCCGCCGACGCGATACTGCGATCCATTCCGGCCTGATCGCGCGCGCGAAGCTGCTGATTGGCCGCGCGCCGCCGCGAGCGATACATTGGCGTCGAACGATCACTTCAGTCGCATGAGGGAGACCGATGAAACGTCTTGTGCTTCTGGCGCTCGTCGTCGCAGCGCCGTTGATGGCTCAGAGGGATACGACCGGGGGCCGCGGCCGCGGCGCTGGTCGAGGGGGCGGCGGTGCATGGCAGGGCGCGATGGACTCGGTCCGCGTTCGCCAGCTCTACGTCAGCAAGAATCCGAGCGACCTTCGCGGCTGCGCCAAGGAGCGCTGCGATCGCGACATCGCCGGAAAGCATCGCACGGATAGCATCTACGCCGCGAAAGCACCGGGCAACTACGAGTTCCAGAAGATCCATTACAAGAGTCGCGCGGACGGGCTCGAGATCCCGGCGTATCTCTTCTCGCCGATCAACAAGGGTTCCGGCAAGCACGCGGCGCTCGTGTGGGTGCACGGCGGCGTCCACGGCGATTGGGACACCGGCATGTATCCGTTCGTCGTCGAGGCGGTGAAGCGCGGCTACGTCGTGCTGACGCCCGACTATCGCGGCAGCACCGGCTACGGCGACGAGTGGATGAAGAAGATCGATTACGGCGGAAAGGAAGTCGACGACGTCGTATCATCGGTCGACTACCTGGCGACCGTCCCGTACGTCGACACGCAGCGCATGGGCATCATGGGCTGGAGCCATGGCGGATTCATCACGTCGCACATTCTCTTCCGCGGCGACGGAAACCCCTTCAAGGCCGGCGCCGCGATCGTCCCTGTTACGAATCTCGTATTCAGACTTTCTGATCACGGTCCGAACTACGCGCGCGACTACGCGGCCGAGGAAGGCATTCAGGGGCTTCCCTTCGAGCAGAACTGCGGCCCGAAGCGCGATCGTCCGTGCATCGACATCTATCTCGATCGTTCGCCGGTCTTCCACGCCGAGAACCTGAAGGTTCCGATGCTCGTGCACGTCGCGACGAACGACTGCGACGTCTTCTTCCGCGAAGACCAGCAGATGGTGTACACGCTGCGCGCGCTGAAGCCGAACCTGGCCGAGACGAAGATCTACAAGGATCCGCCACCGGGTCGCGCGGGCTGCGGACACACGTTCAGCCGTCGAGTGAATCCCGAAACGCTCGAGCGCGAGGATTCACCCGAGCAGATCGATTCGTGGAACCTGACTTGGGCGTTCTTTCAGAAACACCTCAAGCCGTAAGAGGCAGGACCCGCCTTATCGAACGTTCTTTCCGCCGGACGACCCGCGCCGATCGTCCGGCACGAAGTGCGACCGCATCGGCATCTGGACGGCGACCAGTCCTTTCGCGTCGAGCGACGCGCCGGCGGGCAGCAGACCTTCCTTGTACAGCAGGTACGCGGTCACCGCGTAGGTCTGATCGGCCGTCAGCGAACCGGGCGCGGTGAGCGGCATCGCGCGACGGATGTAGCCGTACAATGTCGTCGCGTAGGGCCAGTAATTACCGATCGTGCGCGGAGTCTTGTAGTCGCTCGCGAAGTCGAAGGTCTTCGGACCGCCGATGAGCTGCGGATAGGCGGACCCTTTGCCTTCGCCGTTCACGCCGTGACAGGTCGCGCAATTCTGCTGATAGATCGTGGCTCCCTGTTCCGGGGTTCCGCTGCCCGGCGGAAGTCCTTTTCCGTCCGGCGTGACGTCGATGTCTTCCGCCGCGATCTCCTGCGCGGTTGCCGGATGTCCGATGCCGAATTGCTTCGGGTCTTTGTCGCCGAGGTAATCGTCGCGCGCGTCGACCTTACAGGCGTTAAGGGCGATGACCGCGATGAGAGCGATGCGAATCTTCATGTGGCTGCCTCGAACGTCACCGTGCCGTCGGTCGCGACGCGCCAGGCGCGAATGGAATTGAAGTGATAGTCGGTGCCCGGCCCGCGAACGGCCTTCAGCTGCGCCAAGGTCGGCTGTACGTAGCCTTGGTCATCGACCGCTCGACTCATGATCATCGCGGCCTCGCCTTTCCAGTTCCATAAATATTGAAAGCGCACCTGCGCCTTCGGCGTGAGCGGCGACAGAAGCTCTGCTTCAGCCCACGTCTTTCCGCCGTCGACACTGATGTCGACGCGCGTGATGCGTCCGCGTCCGCTCCACGCAAGTCCGCTGATCGGCCACCAACCAGGACCGCCGAGCTTTTCCGGATACGCGGGGCTCGTGATGACCGACTTCGCGTCCATCTCGAAGCTGAATTGGCGGACGATCCCGCCCGGCAGCGGGTCCGTGTACTTCGACGTTTCCCAGCGAGTTTGAAAGGGCTCGGTGCCGAGCTTGATTCGACGGAGCCACTTCACGTTCATGTTGCCTTCGAACCCCGGCAGCAGCAGGCGAATCGGAAAGCCTTGTTCCGGCCGGATTGCTTCACCGTTCTGTGCGTAGGCGACGATCGCGTCATCGTTGCCCTTCGACACCGGGACGCTGCGAGCCAGCAAACACGCATCGCCGCCCTCGGCGAGAAACCACGTTGCGTCCTTGTGGACGCCGACTTCGCGGAACAACGTCGCCAGCGGGACGCCGGTCCACTCGCTGTTCGAGATCATACCGTCGACCTGCTGCGGCGTCATCTCCGGCTTCGGCGTCCGATACGCCGAGCGGCCGTTGCCCGAGCACTCGACGAAGTGCATGCGAGTGACGGCGGGGAAGCGCTTGAGGTCTGCGACCGTCAGCTCGATCGTCCGGTCGACGAGGCCGTGAATGAGCAGCGTGTGCTTCGCGGGGTCGATCGTCGGGATGCCGGCGTGAATCCGCGTGAAGTGGAGATCGGACGGCGTCAGCGTGCCGGTGAGGTCCTGCAGCGGCGTCAGCGCCGTTCCGGTGATCTCACCGGTCGGGGCCCGTTGAGGATTTACGAATGGCGATCGCGTGCCGACCGGCGTCGTCGGGGCGCCGGGGACCTTCGACGGATCAGCCGGCGCGACCGGCGGCGGCGCAGCCGCGGGCGGAGCTGTCGTCTTTTGTTGCGCGCCGGCTTCGGTAAGATCGCCGAGGATCGCGCCGCCGGCAGCGGCGGCAGCGCCGGCGATGAGCGCGCGCCGAGACATCGATGATTTGTGCATTATTATAAATCCCTAATCGGGCTGGCTACTTCTGACGGATGACGGACGCTGGAACGGGCACCATCGCCGCCGCGGCGTTCGTGGTGCGAGGCAGCACTTTCGGTGGGCGGAAGGCTTTGTGTCCCTTCGTGTCGTACGGGACGTCGTTCGGAGTGCCGCCGTTCGGCCAATCGTCCTGCTTCCCCGGCGAATCAGGGCGCGTCATCGACGTGATGTACGCAGCGACATCGTACGCCTGCTGATTGCTCAGCGCCCCGGGGCGGTCGAACGGCATGTTGTTCTTGATGAACGAGGCCGCGCGCTCTTGTCGTGCCATCGACGCACCGACGCTGTACGACTTCGGTCCCCACAATGCCGGGACCGGACCCATGCCGGCGCCGTTCTCGCCGTGGCAGCGCGCGCAGTTCTCGACGAAAAGGGCGCTTCCGCGCGTCGAGTCGCCGATGAGCGCGGGCATCTTCATGAGGCCCTCCCCCTTCACGTGCTCTCCGGTCGGAACGCCCTGCGAGATGAACGACAGATACGCGACGATGTCCTGCATCTCTCGACTATCGGGCGGGAGCTTCGAGCCGGCGAGGCTGCGCGTGAAGCAGTAGTTGACGCGGTCTTCGATCGGGACGACGGCGCCGCTACGGTCCATGTATTTCGGAAAGCGTGCGTAGGCACCGACGAGAGGCGCTGCATTGGGCCGGCGTCCCTCGTCGAGATGACAGCTCGTGCAATTGAGGTTGCCGCCGACGTATTCCGGGAGGCTGTCCCGCGTATGCGTCAGGATCGCGAGCCCTCGATAGATAGAAACCTCGAGCGGATCGTCTGGGGTGCTGTCGACGACCGGCGGCTGCCACGTGTCGGCGTTGAAGGTCTTCGACGCCGACACGTGGGCGGTCGCCGCCGCCGCAGAGTCTGGACGATTTGCCTCCTGCACCGAGCAGGCGGTGAGGCCGACCGCGAGCGCGAGTCCGCCGATCGATTGGAGCAGATGCATGCGGATATCTTCGCGCTTGCGAGACGCGCACGCAACGAGGCGTGAACCGGCGTCTACGCCACCGCCTTCAGCGCCTTGCCGAGCGTGTCGAACAACTGATCGATCTGGCCCTTCTCGATGATGAGCGGGGGAGACAGCGCGATCGTATCGGCGGTCGACCGGACCATCACGCCCATCTCGAAGCACTTGAGGAAGGTGTCGAACCCACGAGCGCCCGCGGCGTTCGGCCGCGGCTCGAGCTCGACCCCAGCGACGATGCCGATGTTGCGGAGATCGATGACATGTGGCGACCCGCGGAGCGAGTGAACGGCGTCCGCCCAGTACGATTCGAGCGAGGCGGCTCGCTCGAACAGCCCTTCGTTTTTATAGATCTCTAGTGTCGCCAGGCCGGCCGCCGCGGCGAGCGGATGACCCGAGTACGTATATCCGTGGAATAGCTCGATCCCGGCCGCGGAGCTGTTGACGACCGTCTCGTAGATGCTGCTGCGGGCGCAGACCGCGCCCATCGGGACCGCCGCGTTCGTGATTCCCTTCGCGACGGTGATCATGTCGGGCGTAACCCCAAACTTCTCCGCCGCGAACGACGCGCCGAGTCGGCCAAAGCCCGTGATGACCTCATCGAAGATGAGGAGGATGCCGTGCTTGTCGCAGATCTCGCGCAGACGATCGAGATAGCCCTTTGGCGGAATCAAAACGCCCGTCGACCCGGCGACCGGCTCGACGATGACCGCCGCGACCGTGGACGGATCACGCTGCGTCAGCAGTTGCTCGAGCGAATCGGCGAAATCGGCTCCGTGCTCCGGCTGCCCGCGCGAATACGCGTTGCGCGACAGGTCGTGCGTGTGCGCCATGTGATCGACGCCCGGAAGCGCCTGCGCGGCGAACTGTTTTCGATTCGCTTCGATGCCGCCGACCGAAATTCCGCCGAATCCGACACCGTGATAGCCGCGCGCACGTCCGATGAATCGAACGCGCTGCGGTTCGCCCTTCGCCTGAAAGTACGCGAGCGCGATCTTGAGCGCGGTGTCGACCGCTTCCGACCCCGAGTTTCCGAAGAAGATGCGGTCGATCCCCGACGGAAGCATATGCGCGAGCTGCTGGGCGAGCTCGAATGCGAGCGGATGCCCCATCTGGAACGGCGGCGCGTAATCCATGATGCCCGCTTGCTCGCGAATCGCCGCGGTAATCGGCTCGCGACAATGGCCGGCGTTCACGCACCACAGGCCGGCCGTTCCATCGAGCACCTGTCGACCGTCCGAGGTCGTGTAGTGCATGTCCTTCGCGGCGACGAGCATGCGCGGTGCGCGCTTGAATGCGCGATTCGCCGTAAAGGGCATCCACAGTTCTTGAAGCGACGGGAGGGCGTCGGCGACGGCGGTACCACCCGCATTGATAGATGTATGTGTCATCGGCAGCTCGGCGTGATGCGTGCGTGCGAAGTTCGTCCTAGGATTAGGCAATATGCGCGGGAACGATGACTCCAGGGAGGTTCTGGATGAGGAACAATTGACGAGACATCGATGAGCGAGGCGCCGAAGGACCTCGAAGAAGTTCAGCGGCGGCTGGACGAAATCCAGAGCCGAAAGCGCGGAGAAACGCGCTGGACGATCTCGCGACACACCGCCGAGATGGCCATGGACGCGATCGCCGAGCCTCGGTCGCCCTCCTCCGCCGCGAAGTCCAATGGAAAGTCGCGGCGAAGGAAGCGTCGGAAACGGCTGCTCTAGACTCGCTTCGTCTTCCAGGTCCCGCGCCGGAAGACGAGCGCACCGGCGACGGCCAACGTCGAGAACGCAATCATCATCGCCACATAGATGCCGCGCGGACCCAACCCGAGACGAATCGCGAGCACGTACGCGAGCGGAATCTCCCAACACCAAAACACGAACAGATTGAGAAATGTCGGCGTGCGGGTGTCGCCGGCACCGTTGAACGATTGCGAGATCACCATTCCCCAGGCGTAAAAGGGGAATCCGAGCGCGACGATGCGCATCGCGTCCTTCGCGTACGGAATGACCGTCGGGTCCGACGTAAAGAACCGCGCGATCCACGGCGCGAACGTCGCGAGCAATGCTCCAACGATCGACAGCACGACCATGTTGTACGACCCGGCGATCCTGACCGCTTCTGCCGCGCGCTCGGGCTTCTTCGCGCCGAGCGCTTGGCCAACCATGGTCGCCGCGGCGTTCGCCAAACCCGCCGCGGGCAACAGCGCGAACATGATCACACGGATACCGATCGTGTAACCGGCGATCACGCTCGAGCCGAACGTCGCGAGGACACGCGTCAACGCGATCCAGCTTCCCATTCCGATCAGCAGCTGAATCATCGCCGACCACGCAATTCGCGCGATCTTGCCGATGAGCGTCAGGTCGAGCGTGAAGTGGCGCTTGTGCAAATCGATCCGCGATCCAGGCTTGAGCAAACGGCTCACCGCGAACAGCGCGCCGGTCCCGCGGCCGATGTTCGTTGCGGTCGCCGCGCCGGCAACACCGAGCCGTGGAAACGGTCCGAGGCCAAAGATCAGACACGGGCCGAGCAGAATGTTGATCGCGTTCGCGAACCACAGCACGCGCATCGCGATCGCCGCGTCACCGGCGCCGCGGAAGATCGCGTTGATCAAGAACAGCATGACGATCGTCGCGTTGCCGCCGAGCATGATGCGCGCGTATGTCGAGCCGATCGATAGGACGTCTGCCGGTGCGCCCATCACCGCGAGCATCCTCGGCGCGAGCGATATGCCGACGATGCCGAGGGTAATCGACACCGCAAGGCCGAGAAGAATCGCTTGACCAGCGGCTCTCGCCGCGCCGTCCCGATCCTTCTCGCCCGTACGGCGCGCGACCGTCGCCGACGCGCCGATCGCCAAACCCATCGCGATGGCGTAGACGAGCGTCAGCCACGACTCCGTGAGCCCGACGGTCGCGACAGCCCCCGCGCCGAGTCGAGATACGAAGTAGACGTCGCACACGGCGAAGATGCTCTCCATGATCATCTCGAGCACCATCGGAACGGCGAGCAGCGTGATTGCTCGTCCGACCGATCCCTGCGTGAAGTCGCGATGCGATCCACGCAGCGCTTCCCGCACCGAATCCCAGAAACCTTCCCCCGGGGGGTGCAGCTGTTGTTCGATGGGCGGAGACAGCGCGTCCGCGGCCGGTTCTGACATCGATGTACTCAAGGGAAGCCTCTGTATGTGAGGATCGATGGCGGGGCGGCGGCCGCCTGAATGAGACCTTCAGAGAAATCGAAAGGGCGGCACCGGATCGCGGCGCCGCCCTCGTGACTACTCGAGCCCTATTGCGCGATTCAGTGCCTGGGATCCGTGGCGACGACGACATCAGCCGTGGCTGCCGAGAGGGCGGCCATGACGGTCTGCGTCGGGTTCGCGGTGAAGGTGTTGTTCACAGGTACTGGCCTCGGCGTTGAGGGCGAAGGGACGAGCATTTTATAAAAGCCAGACGAATCGCGCAAGAGCGGCGCGCCTTCGCACCTGGGAAGCCACTCAGCCGTTCGACTATAAACGTTTCTGGAAACGAACTGGACGAAGGAGACGAACTAGACGAACAAAACCAAGAAGGCGGACAACGAGTCATCGCCTCAGAGATCTTTTCGTCTAGTTCGTCCTTTTCGTCCAGTTCGTGTCAAATTCGTTTCTACTTTAGTCCTGCCAGCGGCTTCCAAGCCAATCGACATTGACCCTCATGGACGAACCTTGTCGATGGGATCGCCGTTCACGTCCAAACGAACGACCGGTGCGATCTTCGTCGCAATCAGCGGCGCCTCGATCTTCTCGCGATCGCCGACGATCACCAACGCCAGGTGGTCGGGATCGATGTACTTCTGCGCAACTCGCACGACGTCGTCTTTGGTCACCGCGTTCACCGCGCGAATGAACTGCTGGTAATAATCCTCCGGCAGTCCCTGCGTGTAGATCGACGAGATTCCGCCGTTCACGCCGTTCACCGACTCGAAGACCTCCGGCAAACTCTGAACAAGGCTCGCCTTTGCCTGCGCGAGCTCGTCGTCGGTCGGCGGACGTGGACCGCGAATGTCGCGCAGCTCTTTCATGAACTCGATGAGCGCGCTGTCGGTCTTCGCCGTCACGATGTCGCCGCCGGCTCTGAAGGAACCGGGCCCGCGACCAAACGCGAACGACGAGCCGACGCCATAGCTATATCCCTTCACTTCGCGGATGTTGTGGTTCAGCCGCGATTGGAACAGCACGCCGAGCAGCTCGTTCATCACCCGAAGCGCGTAGTAGTCGGGCGTGTTGCGCGCCGGGCCGGGCGCGCCGAGCGCGAACGTCGACTGCGCCGCGCCCGGCTTGTCGACGAGGTAGATCGTCGTCGACTTCGGCGGGGACACCGCCGGGTAGTCGAAAGCCGGCATCGAACCGCCGGCCTTCCAACCCGCAAACGCCTGTTCGACCGTTCGCTTGACGTCGGCGGCGTCGACGTCACCGACAACGGTGATCACCGCATGAGCAGGCTCGAAATAGGATTTATGAAACGCGACGAGATCGTCGCGCGTGATCGCGTTGACGGTCGTCTCGTTCATCGATCGGCCGTACGGATGGCTGGTCGTGTACAATACCTTCGGGAAAACGACCGCGGCGATGCCCGACGTGCGGTCACGCGCCTGCGTCAGCGACACGAGCGTTCGCGAACGAATCCGATCGAGCGCCGCCTGCGGAAAGGTCGGATTCTCGACCATATCCGCCACGATGGCGAGCGTCGGCGCGAACTTGTCCTTCGTCGACTCGAACACCATGCGCCCCGACTCCGCGCCGATCTGCGTGCTCACGCTCGTGCCGAGGAGCTGGAGCTCGTTCGAGATCTGATCGCCGGTACGGTGCGTGGTTCCCTCGGACAGCATCGAGGCGACGAACGACCCGACGCCATTCTTTCCGGCGGGATCGTACTGATCGACGCCGCCGATGAAGTTCAGCTGGAACGACACGAGTGGCAGGCTGTGTCGCGCCGAGACGACGAGCTTGGCGCCGTTCGAGAGCGTCGTGGTCGTCCACGTCGGAATGTGGAGCTCCGGATTCTTGCCCGGCGTCGGGACAACGCGCCGGTCGAACGACGACGTCGGCGGCGTCTGCGCGAGAACCGGCGATCCGGCGACAACGAGCAGCGCGGCCAATGAGTAAACGCGAATGCGGCTCATGGTCTCGCCTCCGGCGCGACCTTCTCGGTGAACGGATCGGTGACCGTCGTGCTCTTGTCCGCGTGCGCGGCGAGCTCCGGCTTTCCGAGCGGAACATCGCTCAGCACGATTCGCACTTTTCCGAGATACTTGTTCGCGACGCGTTGCACGTCGGCGGCGGTCACGGCTTGCGTCTTCGGATAGTCGACCGAGAAGGAATGGCTCGGATCGTTGTAGAACGTCTGGTCGCTCGCGAGCTGCAGCGCCTTGTTGAGGTTCGACTGCAAACCGTTCAGGAACGAGAGCTCGAGTCCAGCTTTGGCCCGCTTCAGCTCTTCCGCGGTCGGCCCGTCTCGCTTGAACGCCGCCAGGATCGCGTCGGTCTGATCCTCGAGCTCCGTGAGCGTGTGCCCCGGACGCGGCGTCGCGATCAGATCGAACTCACCGACGCCTTCGTCGGACGTCTGCGACGCCGAGACGCTCGTGGCGATCTGCTGGTCGTAGACGAGCGCTTTCGTGAGCCGCGCGATCCGCGACCCGGTGAGGATGTCGCTCAGCACATTGAGCGCGTATTGATCGTCGGACCGGAGATTCACCGTCGGCCATTGGATATGCAGCCGCGGAACCTGAACGCGGTCCTCGAAGGTCAGCCGCTTTTCGGCCGCGAGCGGCGACGGCGCAACCGTCGGCCGGGTGATTGCCTTTCCACGTGGAATGCCGCTGAAGTATTTCGCGATCCACGCCTTCGTCTGCGCCGGATTGAAGTCGCCGACGACCGAAAGCGTCGCGTTGTTCGGCGCGTAATACAGGCGGAAAAACTGTTTGACGTCCTCGACGCTCGCGCCCGTGAGGTCAGCCATGCTGCCGATCGTCGGCCACGAGTACGGGTGCCCCTTTGGATACATCGCGATGCCAAGGACTTCGGCGTCGCGGCGGTACGGCTGATTGTCGTAGCTCTGCCGACGCTCGTTCTTCACGATGTCGCGCTGCGCTTTGAACTTCGCTTCGTCGAGCGAGTCCAGCAGAAAGCCCATGCGATCCGACTCGAGCCACAGCACCGTCTCGAGGTAGTTCGACGGATCGGTCTCGTAGTACTGCGTCCAGTCGAACCACGTCGACCCGTTGTTCCCACCGCCGACGCCTTCCGTGAACTTGTCGTGCATTCCGTACGGCACGTGTCCGGAGCCGGTGAACATCACGTGCTCGAACATATGCGCGAAGCCGGTGTGTCCCGGGACTTCGTTCTTCGACCCGACGTGATACATCACTTCGACGGCGACCGTCGGCGTCGAATGCTCTTCCGCGAGAACGACCGTCAGTCCGTTCGGCAGAGTGTACTTCTCGAACGGAATGCTGATCGACGACCGCGGCGCGGCAGCGGGTTTCTGCGCAAGCGCCTGGCTCATCGGCGCGATCGCGAGCATCGCGGCAAGCGCGGAGAGCGACAGCTGTGACATGCGGTGCACGTTTACTCCTGAAATTCCTGCGGATGACCCAAATTCAACCAAGCGATCCCTCGCGTATTGCTCCTCGGGGCGACGCTTCGGCCAAGCCAAAAAGTATCGGCAGTCTCACATCTCTCGCCAACGACCTGTGACGGACCGCCGAGTGATACATTCCGTCCGATGCGTCTCAAGCGACTCGAGCTGTGGTGGCGCGCGCTCTGGATCCGGATTCTCGTCCGGCTCATGCGACGTCCCTCCGCCGCCGAGGCGAGGCCCGAATGGGGTAGTCGTCCATTTCGCGTTTTGTTCCTCCGCCACGATCGCGCCGGAGACATGGTAGTCTCGAGCGGCGTCATGCGTGGCATCGCGCGATCGCACTCGACGATCACACTCGACGTTCTCGCGTCACCGGCCAATGCATCGATCATCGACGGCGCCGAATACGTCCATGAAATAGTCGTCTTCGACAAGAAAAGGCTCGGCGACTATCTGCCGACCCTCGGGCGACTTCGTCGCGCCCGGTACGACGCCGTCGTGGATTGCATGGTCACGGCGCCATCCGTAACGACCCTTCTTTTGATTCTCGCCAGCGGCGCTCGCTATCGCGTCGGTATAGCTGGCCGCGGGAATGACGCCGCGTTCAACGTGACAGTTCCACCCGAGACTCGCGCAGGCGCGCACATGATCGATCTGCTCGCCGCACTGGCGGGGGCGTTCGGGGTCGCGTTGGACGAGAGCGAACGGCATCCGGTCTTGGCGGTCACAGACGAGGAACAGAAGCGCGCCGCGGCGGTCTGGGGCTCGGGCTTTCGCGCGCTGGTCAACATCTCGGCAGGGACGTCGGAACGAAATTGGAGCGACTCGCGATACGTCGCCGTGATGAAATACCTCGCGGAGCGTAACCCCGATGTCGTGCTGCGCGTGATCTCGTCGCCGAGCGAAGCCGGTCGCGCACAACGGATCGCGCATGACGGCGGCGGCGAGTACGCGCGAACGCCGAGCATTCGCGACGCGTTTGCGCTCATCGCGACCGCGGACTTCGTGTTCACTCCCGACACGAGCATCGCCCATGCGGCGTCGGCGTTTCACATTCCGACGGTCGCGATCTACGTTCGCGGCAAAGCCGAGCGCTGGGGCCTGTATGGGACCGTCGGCGAAAGCGTCGAGCATTCCGAGCCAAACTTCGAGACGCTCGACGTCGAAGTCGTCACCGCCGCAATAAGTCGCGTCCTTTCGGCGTCCCTCAGCCGTCCCGCTTGATCAGACTTTCGACGACAAGTTCGACCGCGGCAGGCCCGGGCACGCTGCCTTGAGCGATGCGCGGCGACCCACCGCCACGGCCGCCGGCAGCCGTCAGTTTTTCCTTCAGCGTCTTTCCGGAGTCGACGCCTGAATCCTCGGAGCTCGCGAGCAATACCGACGGCGGGCTCGTGAGCGCGCCGACGACGACGGTCTTCGGCAGCGCGAACGACGCCTGAGCCATGGCGCGAAGCTCATCGATCGAGGATGCGTCGCGAATGACGAGCGTCCGCACGCCGTTCGCGTCGGGTGACGTCGCGCCGTACCGCTCGCGCACGCGATATCCCGCCAGATCCTTCTCGAGCCGCTTTCGCGTGTTGTCGGCTTCCTTGAGCCGTTCGCTCTGTCCCATCACGAGCGGTGAGACGTCGTCGATCGATGCCGAAAGCGATGCCGCGATTCCGACGAGCGACTCATAGTCCTTCCGCGCGCGGCGCACGGCGCGCTCCCCGCAGACGAACTCCACGCGCGTCGACTTTCGAACTCTCTCGATCGAACGGAGGAGAATCACGCCGATCTCGGCCGTGGATCGAACGTGAGTTCCGCCGCATGCGCTTCGGTCGATGTCGTCGATCGAGACGATGCGCAGCGTCCCCGATCTGTCGGATGCCTTTCGAAGCCCCTCGGCCGACGCGGCGTCCTCGAACGTCACCGTGACCGGCCGCGATTCGGCCACGAGCTCGTTCGCGCGCCGCTCGACCTTCACGAGCCCGTCGCGCGTCACGAGCTCGGCGTCGAGATCGAGCGTCGAGTAGTCGGGACCAAAGTGAACGCTGACGGTTTTCGCGCCGAACAGATCCTCGAACACGGCCGACAGGAGATGCTGGCCGGTGTGCTGCTGCATGTGGTCGTGCCGTCGCTGCCAGTCGATCGAACCCTTGACCGCGTTGCCCGTTGCCGCGAGCGGCGACGAAAGCACGTGCGCGATGCGATCGTCCTCGTCGATCACGTCGACGACCTTCACACCGCCGAGCGTTCCGAGGTCGTGCGGTTGTCCTCCGGACGTCGGATAGAATGCCGTTTCGTCGAGGTACACGCGAAGACCGTCGTCACTCCGATCGACGACGTTCGCGGTGAAGGCCGTTCGATAGGCGTCCGTGTAATACAGGCGGTTTGTCATTACGAGATGCTAAAGGCCAATGCCGAAGTCGATGCTGAACAACCACTTTCCCGACTTGGCCTCTCCGGAGATGCTTCGAAAGAGACCGACGCGCGGGCCGACGAAGACGATGGGCCACAAGATCACTTCGCCGCCGACGTAGGTCGAGTTCTCTTTTGCGGCCCACGGATCTTCCCACGTCCGGAGGACGGTCGCGGCGACCCCGTATCCCGATCCGAAGCTTCCGTAGCCGTCTTCGACGTAGGCGACCGACGCCCGTCCCGCGCTTACGCCCGGCTCTAGAAAGACTGCGCCGTTTCGGGAGTGGTCGCGGCGGGTGCCCTGCCAGTCCAGTCCGACCAAAAGCCCAGCGGCGAACGACGCTTTTTGCGGCTCACCAAACCGAAGACCGAGAGCGGGCGCAATGTGCAGATGAGCCGTCGTGTCCTCGGAGCACCCTCGGCAATGCTGAGCGCCGAGGGTCGAGGCGAAGGCGAGCGATGCCGAGCTACCAACCGCGATGGCGAGAGCGGCGGCTTTCCAGTTCATCGTCTCATCTCCGAGGCACTGCGCGAACTCCAATGAGCAGCACGGCGACCGACAGCAGAGCGATGGCCGTGAGCACGGTCAGCAATCCCTCCTCTGCGGCAATTGCATCGGTCCGCTTGGCTTCCACATCGAGCGAATACCGAAGGATGTTGAGCGCCTGTCTCTCGTTGAGGGGTTTTTCGCCCCGCTCGGCCGCCGAGACGTATTCGTTGCGCGACTTCCAGGTGTCGCCGACGTCGCTCAGCCGTCGCAGCTGAATTGTCGCGTAAATCATTCCTGCGACGACGAAAGCGAGGACGATCGTCGGCGCTATGAGGAGAAGCTTTTTGTCGAGGCGCACTCATGTAATAAAACACATCCCCGATTGCTTCGCGCCAACGGCGAACGGAGTCATTCCTCGGTTGTCTCGTCGTTTTTTTCGGTGTCCTCGACCGGCGGCTTTGGCTGCTTTTTCGGGCGGCCGCCTCGTCCTTTCTGGGCGCTCGTCTCGAGCAGCGCTTGGTATTCGCGTCGCGCGGAGGCCATTGCGTCGCTGTCGACCGGCGCGTGTCGGGCGCGGCGCGCCTTCTCGCGCTGATAGTGGTCCTTCGCGCCGAGCGGCGCGTCGGTGGCCGGCTTGCCGGTGTCCCTCGCGTCGTGTCCAGAGTTGTTTGGTTTGGATTTCATTATGGCTTCTCCAGCATTCGCAGGCGTAGTGGACAGATTCCGTGCCGTGGCGCTAAGAAATGCACACGCTGGGTGCGAGCTTGTCTGTGACGAATGACCTTCTTGCGATGGTCCATGCGTGCTAGACACCTCTCACCTCTCGACACGTGCTACTCATGTCTGAACCAGATCTCGTCCTGGTAATCGACGACGAACCGCAAATTCGCCGCGCGGTGCGCGACGCGCTTCGCGATGTGACGCCGCGAGTGGACGAGGCGAGCAACGGTTCATCCGGAATCGATGCCGCGACGAATCACCATCCCGATCTCATCGTGCTGGATCTCGGGCTGCCGGATATGGCGGGCGTGGACGTTTGCCGGGAGATCCGTCAGCGGTCGGCCGTGCCAATCATCGTGCTCTCCGCCCGACATTCGGAGCACGAGAAGGTCGATCTGCTGAACGCCGGCGCGGACGACTATGTCACGAAGCCGTTCAGCGTCCTCGAGCTCGCGGCGCGGGCGAAGGCGCACATTCGTCGTGGCAAATCACTTGCGGCCGCCTCGGGTAGCACGGCGCCGGTGACCATCGGCAACCTATTGATCGACACGGTCAATCGGAAAGTGTCGCGCGAAGGGACGCAGCTTCACCTCACCCCGATCGAATGGCAGATTCTTGCCACACTTTTGGCGTCGGCGGGTAAGACTCTGACTCACCAGCAGATCTTCGATGCAGTGTGGGGACGTCAATTCGGAAGTCCGCAGCAGTATCTGCGCGTGCACATCACCAATCTTCGGCGGAAGATCGAAGTGGATCCCGCCGCGCCGCAGATCATCATCACCGAGCCCGGGGTTGGCTACCGCGCGGAGCTGTCGCGCTGATCCAGTTCCGCCGGCGGGACATCTGGACGTGGTCCTGGTGGATCGCGACGATGGTGGTCGCGACGGTGTTGATGGTTCGTGTTCGCGAGCAGATCGATCAGGTCCACGTCGTTCTCGTCTACCTGCTCATCATTCTCGGTGCGAGTACGGCGGGTGGGCGTCTTTTGGCGTTTCCGCTCGCCGGGGCGGGATACCTCCTCATCGACTACTACTTTCAGCGGCCGTACGGTGAGTTCGTCAACAACAAGCCGCTGGATTGGTTGGCACTCGGCTCCTACCTGCTGACCGCGGGTGTTGCGACGCACTTGTTGGCGAAGGCGCAGACCGAAGCCGAGGAATCGCGCCGGCGCGCGGTCGAAGTCGCGTCGCTGGCGCGACTCGGATCGGAGACTCTGAGCGTCGGCCGAGCCGAAGACGCCCTCGTCCGCATCGCCGAGGTCATTCGAATGACGCTTGGCATGTCGCGCTGCGTGATCTCGGCGAACATGGACGAAGGCGCCGGCGCGGTCGTCGACGCGCGAGGCGACGAGGCGGCCGTGACGTCGTCCGACCCGGTTGAGAAAATTCTCATACCGCTGGCGGTGCAGGGCCGCATGGTCGGCAACCTGCGTTTGGAGAACGACACGCCGGTATCGCTCGATCCGGCGAAACGGCGTTTTCTCGACGCGATCACGTACTACGCGGCGCTCGCGCTCGATCGCGTTCGACTCGTCGCCGAAGCCGAGCATGCGGAGGCGCTCCGGGAAGCCGATCGGTTGAAGGACATCGTGTTGGCGTCGGTGTCGCACGATCTGCGCACGCCGCTCACGACGATCAAGGCCTTGGCACAGAGTGAAGCGCTGCAGGGCAACGAGTCCGGCGCCGCGATCGAGGAGCAGGCGGATCGTCTCACGCGGCTCGTGAGCGATCTGCTCGACCTGTCGCGACTCAAGGGCGGCGGATTCGCCGCAAAGCCGGAGCTGAATACGGCGGACGATCTCGTCGGCGCCGCGGTGCGCCAAACGAAGGGACTGTTCGCGAACCGTCCGCTGCGAACGGTGATCGACCTCGCGAGTCCGACGCTCGTTGGTCATTTCGACTTCTCTCAATCGCTGCGCGTGCTGTGCAATCTTCTCGAGAACGCGCTTCGATACTCGCCGTCGAATGAGTGCGTCGAGCTCGCGGCGCGTCGCGACGGCGACATGCTCGTGTTCAGCGTCGCCGATCGTGGTCCTGGCGTCGATCCGGTCGACGCTGATCGCATCTTCGAGCCGTTCTATCGCTCGCACACGTCGCCGCCCGACGCGGGACGCGCTGGTCTCGGCCTCTCGATCGCGAAGACGCTCGCGGAGCTGCAAGGCGGAAGAGTCGACTACGCGCGCCGCCCGGGCGGCGGCAGCGTTTTTTCGTTGCGACTTCCCGCGAGCGAGCTGCGCGCCGACGCGCTCGAGCAGGGATCTTAGTGGGATCTTAACCCCACAATTTCTGTGGCGCGGGATACCTTCTCTCCACGCCACCGTGTGCCCCCCAAACGTCGCGCGGTGGTAAAAAACGGCAGGAGTTCAGCTACTAGCGTGTCGATGGGTGGGTGGGAAATCACACGCAGTGCCTGGCTCCTGTTCGTTTTTATGGTATGCTGATGAGAGATTTCTCATTATAGAACGCTGGTTGGTTTCTGGCGTCGCGTCTCTGAACGCTCGCTACGCTCGCTGGCGGGCCGCTCGCGGCTCTGCCGCGTCGCTGGTACGGACGCTCCCTTCGGTCGCTGGCCGGTCGTTCGCTGGCGCTCACTTGGCGGAGAGGAAGCGGAACTCGCTCGCTGCGCTCGCGTTGATTGGACTCAGATCTCAGGGCTGAGATCTAAACCAGCGAGCGCAGCGAGCATTCCGATTCCTCTCCCAAAGCGAGGGCGCAGCCCGATGCGCTCCGCCAGGCGGCGCAGCCGCCGTCCGAGCAAGCGAGGCGCGTCAGCGCAAGCGCCCCGCCAGCGAGCGCAGCGAGCGTTCAGTCGTCGACGCCAGCGTTCAGCCCTCAGATGCCAGCCTCCAGACGCGAGACGCCAGCCCCGAGCACGAAGACCAACGCCGCGAACGCGAGGTACGCCACCGTCCAATGATACGGCAGCGTCGATCCGGAATTCCAAGGCAGATAGATCCCGCCGGTCGCCGTGATCGAATGAATGAATCCGAACAGCGACAGCACCGCGCACGCCACGAGCGTCGCGACCGTCGCGCCGATCTTTCGGTCGATCAGGAAGGCGACCGCCCCGCCCCAGAGCATCGCCGTCAAGATGAAACCGTGCGCGAGCAGCACCATGACCGCGACCGTGCTGATGAAGTCCGGGTTTTGGATGCCCGTCGCCTTCATCGTCCCCGCGGGATCGATGGCCGCCGACATCAGCGCGCCGTTGTAGACCTGTGATAGGAAGATCTGGACGAGCTGCGCCACCGAGGGAAACACCGCGAGCGTCACCGCGGACAAGTGCCGCTTCGGAGTCGCAAGATATGCCTGATCGGTGATATCGAGCGCGACGAAGACCAGAATCGGCGCGAGCGCCGGCTTCGGCAGCACGTCCGCCATGAACGCGATATAGCCGAGGATTCCGCCGAGCCCGATGAACACGCCCGTCGCAAGCGTGTACCCGGCGCGGCCGCCCATCGCCTTGTACGCCGGATGCCCGATGTACGGCGTCGTTTGACTCACGCCGCCGCACACCCCGGCGATCAGCGTCGCGATCGCTTCCGTCAATAGAATGTCGCGCGTGTTATAGTCGTCGCCCGCGATGCGCGCGCTTTCGGTCACGTTGATTCCGCCGATCACCGTCAGAATCGCGAACGGCAGCGCCAACGGCAGATAATCATGGACCGCGACGGACATCCCTTTCACAAATCCTAATGATGGAAGTGGAATGCCCACCGGAAAGCTCGCGGTCGCCTTCGGAACCGGATGGACGGACCACCCGAGCGCGCCAAGCGCATAGTAGACCGCCGCTCCGATGATGACGCTCGCGAGGACCTCCGGCGCTCGGAACGGCAGCTTGATCTTCGCGACAAGCGCATAGATGATGATCCCGAGCGCCAACATTCCGACGATCGGTTCGCCGTAGATCTCGCCGAGCTGCAGCGTCCCGAGCAGTGCGATGCCAACCCCGGCGATCGAGCCGAGCAACCCAGCCTCCGGAATTGCGCGCCGCACTCTGTCGCCGACGAACGACATGATGAGCTTGAACACGCCCATCATCACCATCGTCGCCATGCCGACCTGCCACGCGAGAATAGCGGCGTCGTTGGAAGACATTCGCGACTTCGCAGCGATGAACGCCGGCCCCAAGACCGTGAGCGCCATACCGATAGTCGACGGGGCGTCGAGGCCGAGCGGCATCGCCGTCACGTCGTCGCGGCCGGTGCGCCGAGCGAGGCGGATCGCCATCACCGTGTACACGACGTCGCCGAACAACACGCCGAGCGCCGTGCCGGGAAACATGCGCGTATATACGAGCGACGCGGGGAAGCCAAACCCCCCGACGAGAATTCCCGCGAGCACCGCGAGGTTCACGACGTTGTCGAGCATCAACCCGAAAAAGGCGTTGATGTCGCCTGCCGCCGCCCACTTGTAGCTCGAACCTTGCGCGGACGACACCCGCGCGGCGTCACCGGGTCCGTTCATGGGGCACGAACATAGGATGGCGAACCCCACCGTGCCACCGTAGTTTCCCGCGCTCACCCACCCACTCCATACCGGCGAGTCGAGGCGACGATGCGTCACTGCTTGATCTACCATGGCGGCTTTGAGCGAAACTTCCCGAAGCTCAAGCCGGGAGCGACGACGTTCCAGGGCACCGACGGCGCCGAGCACGCCGTTCCGGCGAAGCCCGACGAGGTCGACGGAGTTTGCGTCGGCTACATGGAGAAAGCCGGGAAGAAGTTCGCGGCCGTTCGCGTCCAACAGGGCACCAATGACGTCGTACTCGGCAACGAGCTGTTGATCGATCCCGCGCTGCACATGGGATATGGCAAACGGTTTTCCCCCGAGCCGACCATCATCGACGACGAAGCGATGGGCGCGCTGCTCGGCGACATCATGTCGAAGAATCCCGCGCAGCGTAACGAGCTCGCGAAAGTCCGCAGCAGCTTCTCGGTGACCGGCCAGAAGAAATAGGGCCGCGTTCCATCGTAGCTGGCATCATTGTTTCTCAATTGCCTCGCGATTTGTCGCGAGGCAATGATGCCGCAGATGTTCGACGCTGGCCTGTTCGAAAAAATTCTCGTCACCCTCGGTCTCGTAGCAGGCGTGCTCATCGTCGCTGCGTTGCTCCGAGGGCTCGCGCGGCTCCTGCTGGTTGGTGAATCCGGCGACCGCCCGCGGTTCTGGATCGCGCAAATCGTCCGGCTGCTGACGCTCGCCGCCGTCGTTCTGATCGTCGTCCGCGTCTGGCTCACCGGCACGCAAGAGTTCACCGCGGTGATGGGATGGATCGCCGCCGGTCTCGCGATCGCCCTGCAGCGCGTCATCACCGCGTTCGCCGGCTACGTCATCATCCTTCGCGGCAAGGTCTTTACCGTGGGCGACCGCATCACCATCGGCGGCGTTCGCGGTGACGTCATCGCGCTCGGCTTCATGCAGACGACCGTCATGGAAATGGGCGAGTCACCGTCCGAGCAGGCGGACGCCCCTTCGATGTGGATTCATGGTCGGCAGTATTCCGGACGAATCGTTCGCGTGACCAACGACAAGGTCTTCGACACGCCGGTCTACAACTACACGCGTGATTTCCGCTACATGTGGGAAGAGATGACGATCCCGGTGCGCTTCGCGGACGACTATCGCCGGGTCGAGCGCATCCTGCTCGACGTTGCTCGCCGGCACACCGGCGATCTTGCCGCAGAGATGCTCGATGCGCTCGGCAGGCTTCGCGGCAAATATTTTCTGGGCGAACCGCCGGAGGTCGAGCCCAGGGTGTACGTTCGGATCACCGACAACTGGACCGAGCTCTCGGTTCGGTTCGTGGTCCGACCTACGAACGCGCGCGCCGTGAAGGACGCGATGTCGCGAGACATTCTGGCTGGTCTCGACGAAGCCAAGATCGGCATTGCATCGGGCACGTACGCAATCGTCGAGTTCCCCCAGATCAAAGTGGAGCAGGTCGGCGCGGCGCGTTCATAACGGTCTCGATCCCCGGCTCGCTACTCGCTCAGCCGACCGGCGGCTTCGGCGGAGGGCCGCCGCGGCGACCGCCGGGTCCAGGGCCGCCCGGCGCCGGGGGAATACATCCGGCCGCGAGCTGCGCGGGCGTCAGGTAGGTGACGACGGTCTCTCGGAATTCCTTCTGTGCCGGCGCGAGCGCGTCCATGATCGGCTTCCCTCGCGACACGATGGCGCGCACTTCGTCGGGAGTCTTTCCCGCTTCGCGAGCGGCGCGCGCCGCGTCCATGATGGTTTTCAGGCTGTCGAGCTGCGCGGCGTTCGTTTTGACAAACGCGTCGGCCAGCGCGCGCACCTGTCCTTTCTGAGCGTCGGTGAGCGAATCGGCCGTCATCGCGCATCGGCCGCCCGGTGGTCCGCCGCCGCGCCGGCCCTGGGCTCCGGCGACCGCGGTGGCGACGAAAAGGAGAGGCGCCGCCACGATAAGAGTCTTTGTACGCATTGATGTCCTCGGTGAAGAAGTTCTTCGAATGGACATTTGAACCGCCGGGGACATTCCATCGCTCCGCGCGAACGCGGCACATCCTCTGCACAGCTCGAAACCTGCCCCCTTCGCGAGGTTAGCTGAATGGAAAACGACTTTTCGTCGACCAATTCGACAACAGGTCAGTCAAACGCCGCGCCGTCTTCGAGCGATGCGGCGAACCAAAACACGACAAACACGAACACCAACACGACGAGCAGTCAGAACACTGAACACCACTTCACCGATCGCGCGCGCGATCTCGCGGGAACGGCCCAGGGAAAGCTTGCCGACATGGGCTCGACGGTCCGCGACCGCGCTGGTCATGTGAAAGATTCGCTGGCGGATGCACTGGAGAATGGAGCTGACAAGCTTCGGAATCGGACGCACTCGTCGAGCGACCAGAACGGCAATCTTGCGGGCGCGACGACCACGGGGAGCGTCGCGATGGGAGACGGCCGAGTCGGGCAGGTCACGGATCGGGTCGCGGCAGGTATGGATAAGACGGCGGGCTGGTTGCGCGATGCTGACCTCGAGGGAGTCCGCACGACCATCGAGACTCAGGTGAAGGAACATCCGGGCCGTACGCTGCTGGTTGCCGCCGGACTGGGCTATCTCCTGGGCAAGGCGCTGCGCAAGTAGGCGGCCGGACACATTCGAGAAATCTTATGACGACCGACGCGCACAACGGTGCTCGTGGCCTCGGAACCCTGATCCGCGATCTCACCGAGAACGGGGTGTCGTTGGTTCGCGGCGAGATGCGTCTCGCGCGGCTGGAGATCGCGGACGTAGTCGCCGGCATCGGACGCGGAACAGGACTCGTCGCCACCGGCGCGGTCCTGCTGCTGCTCGGCGCCTTCTCGTTCTTCGCGGGGCTTGTGTTGCTCGTCGGCGACCAGTGGCTGCCGGCGGATCGCTACTGGTTGGCGGCGCTCATCGTGATGGTGATCGCCGGCGTGCTCGCGCTGGTTCTGGCGAAACGCGGTCTCGCACTCGTGTCGCCGTCGCATTTCGCGCCGCGCGAAACCGTGACGACGCTCAAGGAGGATGAAGAATGGCTGAAACAACGGCTGACGTCCGGCGGGACATCGAGCTGACGCGCGAGCGCATGTCGAGCACGCTCGCGGAGCTCGAGCACAAGCTGAACGTCACGCAGATCGTGCGCGACAATCCATGGCCGGCGCTCGCCCTCGCTGTCGGAGCCGGGATCGCGCTCAGCGGATCCGGCGCTGACGTGAAAGCGGCGGCGGCAACGGTCGGCGCGACGAAGGGCGCGAGCTCGAAGGTCGGCGAAGCGCTCGACGACATCGTCGCGAGCTTGATGCACGGCGTCCACCAAGCCATGGATTCGCGGATCAACGGCTGGGTGGACGAGATCAAGTCCGCGATCGGCGCGCCCACACAGGCGCACTGATCAGAATTATCTAAAATCGGAGAGACAAGCTTTCGCGCCCCCTTCCAGTCCGGCGCGAAAGTTTGCCATTCGCTGGTCCTTCGTGCCGTGGCTCTGCCGCGCGAGCCGCGCTTGGATCATCGCGTCGTATCGCGCGTTTCCGGTCGGCTCGGGAACGGGATCGCCGGCGAGGGACATACCATAGAAAGCCTCCTCGACGTCACCCTTCTCGAGGTACCCGTCGCGCTGGGATTCCTGCGTGAACGCTCCCGCGAGACAGTCGGCCGTCGACTCGTTCGTGTACGAGTCTCGCGATTCGTGCCCGAGCTGCATCGCGACCGCGTGTCCCATCTCATGGGCGATGATGCCGACCGACGCCATGTCGCCGTCGGTGCCGAGCGAGTTGGCCGCCGCTTTCGCCATTCCCGCGACGAACACCTCGTCGTAGTAGATCGCGTTCGCGTTCGGACAATACTGCGCGTTGCTCGGACCGATCACGCCGCACGCCGTTCGAACCGCGCCAGTGTAGCGCGCGATGCGCGGAACGTCGAAGCGCTCACCGATCCCGTTGAACGCTTTCGTCCACATGTCGGCCAAGGCCGAATACGCCATGGCGACTTTCTCATTGGACTGTCGGACGTCGTCGGACGTGACGCGAATTCGCGGACCGTCTCCGCCCGGGTTCAAGGTTGCTGCACGAGCCGCGGACGCCGGCACGAGCGCCGGCACGCTGATCCATATGGCCACCGCGAGGCGGCGAAGCGCTTTCGGAAGTCTCATTGTTCGTTCCTCCCGGTGTCTTGATACACCGGGTGGAACGGGCAGTTCAGCCGGTTTACGCTTTCGCGATTCCGCTGCTTCCTGCGTGCTCTACTTTACCGCTCATGAGCAAAGGACGACTCGAGGCCTTCAGTGACGGCGTGATCGCGATCCTCATCACGATCATGGTGCTCGAACTGCACGTTCCGCACGGCGACGATTTGGCTGCGCTCGCCCCGCTCACACCCGTTTTCCTGACATACATCCTGAGCTTCGTCTACCTCGGCATCTACTGGAACAATCACCACCACATGCTCCAACTCACGTCGCGCATCAATGGCGGCGTGCTCTGGGCCAATCTGCATTTGCTGTTCTGGTTGTCGATCGTGCCGTTCGTGACCGGCTGGATGGGCGAGAACCATTTCTCCGAGGTTCCGACGGCGATCTACGGCGTCGTGCTCCTGATGTGCGCGATCAGCTACACGATTCTTCAGGAGACCATCATCAGGGCGCAGGGCCCGCACTCGACTTTGCGGGCGGCGATCGGCGGCGACAGGAAGGGGAAGATCTCGCTGATGTTTTACATCTGCGCGATTCCGCTCGCGTTCGTCCACCGCGAAATCTCACAAGTGCTCTATATCATCGTCGCGCTGACATGGCTGGTGCCCGATCGACGGATCGAGCACCAGCTTGACGACCGTCCTACGCGTACTTGATCCACTTCATGACTTCGCCGAAGCTCGGCTTCTTGCCGTACATCAGCATACCGACGCGATAGACTCGGCCGCCGAACCACATGGCGGCGATCGAGCCAATGACGGCGACGATCATCGACCCCGCGATTTCGAACGGCGATACCGTCGTCAGTCCCATGCGGATCGGCATGATGACCGGCGACGCCCAGGGCAACCACGACATGATGACGGCGAGCTTCCCTGTCGGCGCGAGCATGATGGGATTCACGCAGAGCCACGCGCTCATGACCAACGCAATCACCGGCATCGCCGCCTGCTGCGCCTCCTGCTCGCTGTTGACCATCGATCCCGCCGCGGCGAACAGCGTCGCGTAGAAAACGAAGCCGACGATGAAGTAGCCGATCGCAACCGCAATCACCATCGGCGTCATGCTGTTCAAAACGCCGGCCACCGGCGATGCCGCCGCGGCGTCGGTCGCGGCTCCAGCGACCGCTGATCCCTTCAACACCATCGGCATGAAGAAGCTGATGAGGTACGCGGTGATCGCCAGCCAGGCGATCTGCTGCGTGAGTCCAACCCCGCCGACGCCGATCACCTTTCCCGTCAACAGCGTCTCGGGCTTCACGCTCGCGATCACGACCTCCGCGACGCGCGTCGATTTCTCCTCGAGGACGCCGCGCAGAATGTTCTGGCCGTGAACCATGATGAGCATCAGGAGCATGACGCCGACGATCAAACCTGCGAACAACCCAGCTTGGCCGGAGCCGGTTCGGCCGCGCTCGCTGAGCCGTTCGCTGTTCATGCGCAGCCGCGTCTTCGTCAGATCCGTGATGATCTCCGGCTTCACACCCTCCGACTGAAGTCGAACCATCATGATGGACTGCCGAACCGTGTTCTGCAGCTTGTCCATGTCGGTGATGCTCGACGCATTGCGGCCCGCATATCGAACGAACTTTCCCGCGAGCGTGCTGTCCGACAGCACGAGATAGCCCGCGATGTGATTCGGGACCTTCACCTCGTCGGCTGCTCGCGACTCGGTCGACGCGAGGTCGGCCGGCGGAATGTTGATCACGCGCGGACGAACGCTGTCCGGCCCCGCGAGCGTCGAATCGGCCATCAGAGCGTCGGCGACGCGCTGTCCGAGGTCGGTCGACGTCGTGTTGATGATCGTGATGTGGCGAACGGCGTTCGACGCGTTCCCCTTCGACGCGGCATACGCCATCATGATCGAGAAGCCCGCGATCACGGCGGGAACGAGCAGCGTCGCGATGATGAACCAGCGCGTGCGCACGCGCTCGAGGTACTCGCGCTTGGCGACAATGAAGACCTTCTTATCCATGGCCGGACATCCCCGTCTCGATGCCCTTGGCACCGACACGCTCGAGGAAAATTTGATGAAGCGACGGCTGCACGAGCTCGAACCGTTCGATGTTGGCGCCGGCGTCCACCAGTCGCTTGAGCAGCGTTTGCGGATTCGCCGCTGGCGCGAGCTCGATCTCGAAGAAGTTCGTGTTGTCGTCGACGCTGCGAACGAGTTGAGTATCCTCTAACACGTGGCCCACGCCGTTCTGCGCGCCGCCAACGAGCGACAGCGCGATGTGGCGCGAGCCCGCGCCGCGCTTCACGTCCGAGACGGGGCCATCGAGCACTTTCTCGCCGCGCGCGATGATGCACACCGAATCGCACATCTTCTCGGCGTTGTCCATCACGTGCGTGCTGAACACGACAGTTTTTCCGCGGCGCTTGAGATCGAGGACGGCGTCCTTCAACGCCTGCGCATTGATTGGATCGAGTCCGCTGAATGGCTCGTCGAGAATGACGAGCTCCGGATCGTGCAAGAGCGTCGCGATGAACTGAACCTTCTGCTGCATTCCACGCGACAGCTCGTCGACCTTTGACTCGCCCCAGTCCTTGTCGGCGGTCTTGAGGCTGAACCGCTCGAGCCACTCGTCGATCCGTCGCGACGCATCCGCCGCAGGAATGCCTTTCAGCTCGGCGAGAAACGACAACACGCGGCGCACCTGCATTTTCTTGTAGAGTCCACGCTCTTCGGGCAGATATCCTACCCGGTCGAGGACGCCGGGCTTCGTGTTCGGCTGTCCGAAGAGCGTGATGCTGCCCGAGTCGGGGAGGATGACGTCGAGAATCATGCGGATCGTCGTCGTCTTGCCGGCGCCGTTGGGCCCCAGCAATCCGTACACCGACCCGCGCGGCACTTGGAGCGACAGATCGCGTACCGCGATGTGCTCCTCATAACGCTTCACGACATTGCGAATGTCGATCGCGAGGTCAGACATGGGGGGAAGGAAAGTCAGGAGGGAGATGAAGGGCTTGTACTACGAGACTAGAACAGATGATTCCAATCGCAAGCCTTCGTCGCGTGAACAACGTCGCGTGCAACCCGAAGTTTCGCGAACCCTCGGCGGCGTGGCGGCCACCCCGTCGGAGCGCTTTCTTTGAGCAATGCTCCTTCTCGCCGCCGACACGCTGGTGATTTTCCTCGCGGCCAGCCTGACCAAGCCGATGCAGCCGGTCCTCGATACTTTCGCCGCGCGCACCGGAACGGTGATTCAACGGGAAAGCGGCGCGTCGCTCGAGCACGTTCGCAAGATCACCGAGCTCCACCGTATACCGGACGTCGTGATGCTGGCCGACGCCGAAGTCATCCCCCAGACCCTCGTACCGAAGTACGCAACCTGGTACGCCGAGTTCGCGCGAAATCGCATGGTCGTCGCGTACACACCGAAATCGAAGTACGCGAACGAGATCACCGCGAACAATTGGACGACCATCCTCCAACGCGGCGACGTTCAAGTCGGTCGCACCGATCCGAACCTCGCACCGGTCGGCTATCGAACTTTGTTGATGTTCAGGCTTGCTGAACACTTCTATAGAAAGCCCGGCCTCTCGGCCGGCCTGCTAGCGCACGCCCCTGCGCGCAATATCCGACCGAACGCGGCAGAGCTCGCCGCCCTCCTGGCTTCGGGGGAGCTCGACTACATCTACGACTATCAGTCGGTCGCTGAATCGAACGGGTTTCGCTTTGTCGCCCTGCCGCCGCAGATTGATCTCGGCGATGCGGCGCGGGCGGCCGAGTACGCGACGGTTTCGATGAAGGTCCGCGGCTCGGCGCCGGGACAGACGATCACAGTCACAGGACAGCCCATTCTGTACGCGCTTACCGTACCGAAGGCCGCGCCGCATGCCGCCGCCGCCAAACGGTTCCTCGGCTATCTGACGTCGCCGTCGACGCTCGAAGCGTTGCGCAAGGCACACGTCGATATGCTCGATGCGCCGACGATCGTCGGTAGTGGAGCTCCGAGCGAGATCCATGGCGCCGTCAGGCGTTAGCAATCTCGAAAATGTAGATGCTCATCGCCCGAGCGCGGCGATGCGATCCATTTTCACCGTCGTCGCGGCGGTGCTGTCCTCGTTGTTCTTGCTGTTTATCCTCGGCCCGATCGTCGGGCTGGTGTCGGCGGGCGGGGCGCGCGGAGTTGCCGGTCTCGCGAATGATTCGGAGCTTCGCGACGCGTTGGTGTTGACGATCACCACGGCGACGACGGCGACGGTGCTCGGCATCATCGGCGCGACGCCGCTCGCGTATCTCCTCGCTCGCCGTTCTTTCCGCGGGCGCGCCATCGTGTCGGCGCTGATGGATTTGCCGCTCGTGATCCCACACCCGGTGGCCGGCATCGCGCTTCTTCTGGTGCTCGGTCGCGCGAGTCCGATCGGAAGCGTCTTCTATGACGCTGGAATGCGCGTCGCCGGATCCTCGACGGGCATCGTCGCCGCGATGCTGTTCGTGTCCGCGCCACTGTACGTCAGCGCGGCACGCGAGGCGTTCGCGCGCGTCGACGCACGATACGAGTCCGTCGCGCGAACCTTGGGCGACGACGCGTGGCGCGCCTTTCGCCGCGTGACGCTGCCACTTTCGGCGAAAGGCCTGACCGCCGCGGCGGTTGTCATGTGGGCTCGCGCGGTCAGCGAGTTCGGCGCGATCGTGATTCTCACATACAACCCGAAAACGGCGAGCGTATTGAGCTACGATCGCTTCACGAGCTTTGGTTTGGCGGAGGCGCTTCCCGTCGCGGCGGTCCTCGTGTTGTTCGCGCTCATCCCGCTCGCCGCGCTGCGTGCGCTGCGTGCCGGCGAACCACTCCGCCGCTGAGACGCTCCGCATGATCTCGCTCGACCATGTCAACGCGCGGGCGGGCTCTTTCGAGCTGAAAGACGTCTCCTTCGAGGTCCCGAAGGGCGGTTACGGCGTCGTCATCGGACCGGCCGGCTCGGGGAAGACGACACTCCTCGAAACGATCGCCGGGGTTCTCCGACCCGCGTCGGGTCGCATAGTCGTCGCCGGCGCGGACGTCACGAACGCGCCGCCGGAGGCTCGCCGGCTTGGCATCGTCTATCAACACGCATTTCTGTTTCCGCATCTCAGCGTGCGCGCAAACGTGAAGTATGGAGCGATCTCGAAGGACGTCGCGCGGGACATCAGCGAGCGATTCGAGATTCGCGCGCTCGAGGACCGCCCGGTCACGGCCTTGAGCGGTGGCGAGCGACAGCTCGTCGCGATGGCGCGGGCGCTTGCGCGTCGTCCTGCGGCGATGCTGCTCGACGAGCCATTCAGCGCGCTCGATCCCCGTACGCGCCGCACGATGCGGCGAGTCGTCCGCGCGATCCACCGCGAATGGGGCTTCACCGCGTTGCAGGTGACGCACGACTTCACCGAGGCCGGCCTCCTCGGCGAAGTTGCGATCGTGCTCGATCGTGGCCGCGTCGTCCAACAGGGTAAGCCCGAGACGGTCTTTAGAAAACCGTCATCAGCCTACATCGCCGACTTCCTCGGGGCCGAGAATGTCTTCGCCGGCGTCGTCCGGTCGGTGGACGGCGATGCCGCAGGTCGAATCGCCGGGCGCGAGGACGAATTCGGTAAACGTGCTGTGGAGTTCACGACCGAGAAGCTCGCATTCTACGCACTCGGCGACGTCACCGACGGACCCGCGCACGCCGTGATCCGCGCCGAGGAGGTCTCGCTGTCGACCGAGACGGCCGTCTCCTCGGTGAAGAATCAGTTCCCTGGGCACATCACCGAGATCGTTCCCGCGGGCGCGCTGACTCGCGTGACGGTCGACGTCAACGGCACGCCGATCGTCGCCGCCGTGACGACGCGCTCGGCGCGCGATCTCTCTCTCGCCCTCGGCAACCCCGTCGTCGCCGCTTTCAAGGCGACCGCGGTCCACTTCTGCTGAACCGCTGGTCGATGACCGGACGATAGACGCGCGATATCCGCGAACGGCAGCGGTGTGGGCCGGCGGCCCGTGATCGTCCTTCACCGCCCGCCGCGAGCGTGATACGTTCGTCGCATGCGAAAAACTCTCATGATTTCCGCCGCGACGCTCGTCGCCGCGACGCTTGGCGCACAATCCCCGATTCCGTCGACGAACGCGAAGGTCCGCGCCGCCCTCGACATGTTGAAGACCGATAACGCGTGGACGATGGAGCAGCAAATCGAGCTGACGCAGATTCCCGCGCCGCCGTTCAAGGAAACCGCGCGCGGCGTCGAGTTCAAAAAGCGTCTCGAGGCGCTCGGCATGAAGAACGTGCGCGTCGACGCCGTCGGAAACGTGATCGCCGAGCGGAAGGGAGCCGGCGGTGGACCGACGGTTGTCATCGCCGGACATCTCGACACCGTGTTTCCGGAAGGCACGGACGTCAAAGTCAAACATGAGGGCGACCGCCTCCTCGCGCCTGGAATTGGCGACGACGATCGCGGCCTTGCGGTCGTACTTGCGGTCGTGCGCGCGTTCGAGAAAGCGGGCGTGCAAACGCTCGGCACGGTGTACTTCGTCGGCGACGTCGGCGAAGAAGGCCCCGGCAACCTCCGCGGAATGCGCAACCTGTTTGGCACGGATCTCAAGGGCAAAGTCGACTACTTCATTTCGGTCGACGACTCGGGGCTTGGCATCGCGAGTCGCGCGGTCGGCAGCAACCGGTATCGCGTGACCTACAAGGGACCGGGCGGCCACAGCTACGGCGCGTTCGGAATTCCAAATCCGATTCACGCGCTGGGTCGCGCGATCGCGGGTATCTCGGACATTCAGGTTCCGGAAACCCCGAAGACGACGTTCAACGTCGGCGTCATTCAAGGCGGCACCTCGGTGAACTCGATCTCGGCCGACGCGACGATGGAGGTCGACATGCGCTCCGAGGACGCGGCGTCGCTCGCGGCGGTGAATACGAAGATTCTCAAAGTCATCCACGACGCGCTGACTGCCGAGAATGCGCGTTGGCCGGGCGCGCGCGCGAAGGAAGCGAAGCTGTCGCTGAAGATCGACACGATCGGCATTCGGCCGACCGGCGCACAGTCGGACGACACTCCGATCGTGAAGACCGCGATGGCGGCGGCGAAGACGCTCGGCTTCCCGACGTCGACGTCGGCGTCGAGCACCGACGCGAATATTCCGATCAGCCTCGGCATTCCGGCGATCCGCATCGGCGGTGGTGGCCGCGCCGAGGGTGCGCACTCACTCGGCGAATCCTATACGGATGGCACGAACGGCTACTTGGGCCCGCAGTGGGCGGCGCTGCTCGTCGCGGCGCTCGCGGGAGTCAAATAGGACCGTCCATGAGACATTTCTCGGCCGCGCTGTTCCTGCTTGCTGCCTCGACCGCCGCTGCCCAACAGCAGTCGGCGACGACCTTCCATCAGCTCGGCCACGCGATTTTGCGGGAGCTGATTGAAACGAACACCACGCACGCGACGGGAAACACGACCGACGCGGCGGTCCAGCTCGCGAACCGCTTCAAGGATGCCGGATTCGCCGAAGCAGACATCCAAGTGGTGGGACCGACTCCAAAGAATCGGAATCTCGTCGTCCGATATCGCGGAGCCGGCAAGCAGAAGCCGGTGCTCCTGCTCGCGCATCTCGACGTCGTCGAAGCCAAGAAAGAAGATTGGACCTACGATCCCTTCGTCCTCTCGGAGCATGACGGCTACTTCTACGGAAGAGGAACGCAGAACGTGAAGGGTGGAGCGGCGACGCTGATCACGACGCTGCTTCGGTTGAAGGCCGAGAAGTTCGTTCCCGATCGAGATCTCATTCTCGCGCTTACTGCGGGCGAGGAGTCTGGAGGCTCGTACAACGGCGTCGAATGGCTGATCAAGAACAAGAAGGCTTTGATCGACGCCGAGTATACGATCAACGTCGACGCAGGCGGTGGTGAGATCGAGAAGGGAAAGAACACATTGTTTGCGGTGCAGGCGGCGGAGAAGGTCTACCACACGGTGATCCTCACCGCGAAGAACGCGGGCGGTCACAGCTCGTTGCCGACGAAGGACAACGCGATCTATCACTTGTCGGCGGCGCTCGATCGGCTGGCCGCATTCGATTTCCCGGCAAAGCCCGGCGATATCGTGAAGAAGTACTTCGCTTCGGCCGCGACCAAAGCGACGCCCGCGGTCGCCGCCGACATGCGCGCCGCGTCGAATGGAACGGCGGACGCCGCGGCGATCGGCCGACTGAGCAAAACGCCGCTCTATAATGCGCTGCTGCGGACGACCTGTGTCGCAACGATGCTCGAGGGAGGACACGCCGAAAACGCGCTTCCGCAGACCGCGACGGCGACGGTGAACTGCCGGATGCTTCCTGGCGAGGACCCCGCCGCCGTTGAGAAAACGCTCATCCGCGTCATCGCGGACACCGCCGTGCACCTTGCGCCGAAGGACACCGCTGTTCCGAGCCCGCCGTCACCGTTGCGTCCCGATTTGTTCGCGATCATCGATGCGTCCGTGAAAACCGTTTGGGGCCCCGTACCGATCGTCCCGGGCCTAGAGACCGGCGCGACGGACGGTCTCTATCTCCGAAATGTGGGCGTGCCTGTCTACGGAATCAGCGGCATCTTCATTGGCATCGACGACGTCCGCGCACACGGTAAAGATGAAAGAATTCTCATCTCGGCGTTCGACCAGGCGCTCGACTTCACGTACGACTTCTTGAAGCGTCTTACGTCGAAGTGACGCGGCCCCGTCAGTGCGAGGCACTGCGGAACGGCGGGGACCGCTTTTGACGTAGAGGCGCAGAGGCGCAGAGAGAGCAGAGAGCGCAGAGGAAAAGAGCGAGGATTCAGAGGACTTGGTAAAGCCAAAAAAAACGATAGCACGATCCTTTTTGCTCAGACCAAGCGCCCTATCCGTCGTCCTCTGCGCTCTCTGCGCCTCTGCGTCAAAAAATGAAGTTCCGCTGTTGCGAAGTTCCGCTGTTGCGAAGTTCCGCTGTTGCGAGGTTCCGCGGCAACCTGCCCGCCCCGATGCCGATTCCTCGTCGCTTCTGGGAAGCCGCTATCCGAAGACCGCCCGCGCTCGCTCGACGCCTCTCACCAACGCGTCCACGTCGGCTTCGGTGTTGTAGACGTAGAAGGACGCTCTCGCCGTCGCCGGAACGTTCAGCCGGCGCATGAGCGGCTGCGCGCAGTGATGCCCCGCGCGAATGCAGACGCCGTCTTCGTCGAGAATTGTCGCCAGATCGTGCGGATGAATCTCGCCGACCGTGAAGCTCACGACGCCGCTGCGGTCTGCCGGACCCGGGCCGTAGACCGTCACGTCGGAAATTCCGCACAGGCGTTCGCTGGCCAGCGTCGTGAGCTCTTGCTCATGCGCGCGAACCCTCTGCATTCCGACGGAGTCGAGATAGTCGCACGCCGCCGCGAGACCGATCGCGTCGCCGACATTCGGAGTGCCCGCCTCGAACTTGTACGGAATGACATTCCATGTCGTTCGCTCGTCGCCGACATAGTCGATCATGTCGCCGCCCGTTTGATAGGGCGGCATCGCCTCGAGGATTGTGCGCTTGCCGACAAGCGCGCCGCAGCCCATCGGCCCGAGCATCTTGTGCCCGCTGAATGCGTAGAAGTCGACGTCGAGCGAATCGATATCGAGGGGCAGATGCGGCGCGGCTTGCGCACCATCGCAGACGACGGCCGCACCGACGCTCCGGGCGATCGCACTGATCGCAGCGACCGGATTGATCGTGCCGAGTGCATTGGAGATGTGATTGAACGCGACGACCTTGGTCTTGGCGTTCACGAGGGCCTTGAGCTGATCGACGTCGATGCGCCCATCACCCGTGAGACCGCAAACGCGCAGTGCGGCGCCGACCTCCCTCGCCAGCTGTTGCCACGGGACGAAATTCGCGTGATGCTCGAGGCCCGTCACGACGATCTCGTCGCCGGCGCCTACGTTCGCGCGACCCCAAGCCGTCGCGACGAGATTGAGCGATTCGGTTGTTCCGCGGGTAAAGATCAGCCGCGAATCGTCTTTGACGCCCACGAACTTCGCGATGCGCTTGCGCGCGTCGTGATACCGCTCCGTCGCGCGCGCAGATAACGCATAGGCGCCACGGTGCGGATTCGCGTTGTCGTGGGCGTAGTACTGCAGCATCGCATCGAGCACGACATGCGGTTTCTGCGACGTCGCCGCCGAATCCAGATAGTGAAGATGTGGATTCGACGCGAGCAGCGGGAAATCAGTTCGATCGACGATCATGCGGCGGCCCTCGGGCCTACGAAGACTCGTCCATTCTCCACTTTTACCGCGAAGACCGGCAGCGGTTCGTCCGCGGGACCCCGCAACACCTTTCCAGTTCTGGTCTCGAACCACGCGCCGTGCCACGCACACTCGATGACGCCGTTCGTCTTCAGCGTACCATCCGACATCAGAAACGCGGCGTGCGTGCAAACATTCCCCAGCGCGCCGATGTAGCCGGCGTCGTTGAAGAGACAAACCTCATCGCCGTTCGAGCGTTGGACGCCGAGTAACGTGCCGTCCGGCACGTCGGCGACGTCGGCGAGGTACTCGAAGTCGCTCATCTCAGGTCGGGCACGAATCGGGCGGTGGACTCTGCTCGCCGTCGTCGGTCGTCACCGTCGGGGCGCCGCCCTCGAGCGCCGACTTCATCGCATGCCACGCGAGACTCGCGCATTTCACGCGGAGCGGAAACTTCGAAACTCCGGCGAACGCTCGGAGCGAGCCCAGCGACTTTTGCTGCGACTCGTCGAGATGCCCGGTGACGAGCTTGTGAAACTGATCGAAGAGCGCTTCGGCTTCCGCGCGCGTCTTGCCTTTGACCGCCGACGTCATGAGCGACGCCGAGGCTTTCGAGATCGCACATCCTTGACCTTTGAAGCTCACGTCGGCGATCTCGTCACCGCTCATCTTCATCCACAGCGTCAGCGCGTCACCACAGAGACGATTTCGTCCTTCGACCGAGATGGTCGCATCCTCCATCTCCCGAAAGTTTCTGGGCTTTCGGTTGTGCTCGAGAATGAGCTCCTGATAGAGGGCGTCCGTGCCGCTCACGCGCTCACACGAATCGCTCGAGCGTCATGCGCTCGAGTCCGACGCGGATCTCGTCCGTGTCGATCGTCTCGAGCACGTCGGCCGCAAATGCGTACGTCAGCAACCGGCGCGCGAACGTCTGATTGATTCCGCGGCTCTTGAGATAGAATAGCGCGGTCTGATCGATCTGACCGACCGTCGCGCCGTGCGTGCACTTCACGTCGTCGGCAAAGATCTCGAGCTGCGGCTTCGTGTCGATCTGCGCGGTATCCGACAAGAGCAGTGTCTTGTTCGTCTGCTTGCCGTCGGTCTTCTGCGCGATCGGGTGGACGTACACCTTGCCGTTGAACACGCCGTGCGAACGTCCATCGAGAATTCCCTTATATAACTCTCGGCTAAAGCAGTTCGGCTTCGCGTGGATGATCTGCGTCTGGTGATCGCTGTGCTGCTGGCCGTCGAGCATGAAGAGCCCGTTCAGCGTCGCGCCCGCGCCTTCGCCGTCGAGGGTCGTATAGATGTTCGACCGCGTGAGCGCGCCGCCCGTCGCGAGCGAGAACGAGACGTAATGGCTGTCACGCGCCTGATTTGCTTCGGTCGTGCTCACGTGGAACGAGCGCCCCGCCTCACGCTGCATCTTGTAGTGCAACAGCGTCGCGCCTTCGGCCAGCGAAACCTCCGTCACCGCGTTCGTGAGGTACATCGCGTCGCTCGTGGACACGTAGCTCTCGACGACCGTCGCTTTCGCATGCCGGCCAAGCATGACGAGCGACCGCGGGTGCATCATCCCTTTCGCCGCGGTCGCATCGGTCACGAAGATCAGATGGATCGGTTGGTCGACGACGACGTCGTTGGCGATGGATACGACCGCGCCGTCGTGCATGAATGCCGCGTTGAGTGCCGTGAACGCGTATGTATCGTAGCTCGCGATCTTTCCGATCCGGTCGACGACGTCCGGCATCGCGGTCCACGCCGACGATAGATCACGCAGCTTCACGCCTTTCGGCAGCTTTCCAATATCCGACAGCTCGGGCGCATATCGACCGTTCACGAAGACCATCGTGTGCCAGTCGCGCGCACCGAAGGTGAATGGCGCCAGCTCTTCCCTGTGAACGTCGCCGCTCGCGGCGTCGAGGAGAACGAACTCCTGATCGGCAATCGGCGACGTGCTGGTGAAATGCCAGTCCTCGTTCTTCGTCGTCGGAAATCCGAGCGACGCGAAACGGTCGAACGCCGCGCGACGCATGGATTGCACCCACGACGGGACGGACGCGTTGCTCGAATGCTCGTCGAACGCCTCGACGTATGATTCCACCGGACTGCCGGAGACGACCGGCGTCGTCACGCGCCCGCCATCGAGCCGACAGGCGTACCCGTCGTGACCCAGTCGTAGCCTTTGTCCTCGAGCTCGAGCGCGAGCTCCTTGCCGCCCGACTTGAGGATGCGGCCGTGCGCCAACACGTGCACGAAATCCGGCACGATGTAGTTCAGCAAACGCTGATAGTGCGTCACGACGATCGTCGCGTTGTCCGGACGACGAAGCTTGTTGACGCCATCCGCGACGATGCGCAGCGCGTCGATGTCGAGTCCGGAATCGGTCTCGTCGAGAATCGCGAGCCGCGGCTCGAGCACCGCCATCTGCAGAATCTCGTTGCGCTTCTTTTCGCCGCCGGAAAACCCACTGTTGACTGAGCGATTCAACATCGCCGCGTCCATGTCGACCATCCGCAGCTTCTCGTCCATGAGATCCGCGAACTCGAGCGGATCGACCTCGTCCCCGCCGCGCGCCTTTCGAATTTCGTTATAGGCGGCCCGAAGGAAGTACGCATTGGATACGCCCGGAATCTCGACCGGATACTGGAACGCCAGAAACATCCCGGCCTGCGCGCGCTCCTCGGCCTCCATCTCGAAGAGATCCTTGCCGTCGTACGTCACCGATCCGCCGGTGACCTCATAGGCCGGATTCCCCGCGAGCACTTGCGCGAGCGTGCTTTTGCCCGAGCCGTTCGGGCCCATGACCGCGTGAATCTCACCGCGATCGACCGTGAGGCTCAGCCCTTTGAGTATGGGCTTGTCGCCGACTTTGGCTTCCAGGTCTTTGATAACGAGCAATGGCATTTCGAGCTCTCTAGGGGTCAGAGGCCGGAGGTCAGGGAGCAGGGAGGGTTAGAAACCCTGACCCTGATCTCCGGCCCCCGTCGCCTTGAGTATTCGAATTCGTCCGACAGTCAACCAGTGCTATCCAACACTTCCTTCCAACGTGATCCCGAGCAGTGCCTGCGCCTCGAGCGCGAATTCCATCGGAAGCTCTTTGAACACTTCCTTGCAGAACCCGCTCACGATCATCGACACCGCCTGCTCGGCGCTCAGTCCGCGGGCCTTCAAATAGAAGATCTGATCCTCGCCGATCTTCGATGTGCTGGCCTCGTGCTCGACGATCGCGCTGTTGTTTGCGACTTCGACGTACGGGAACGTGTGCGCGCCGCAGCGATTTCCGACGAGCATCGAATCGCACTGCGTGTAGTTCCGCGCGCCGTGTGCCTTGGGCAGCACTTGCACGCGACCACGATATGAGTTGTTCCCCTGGCCGGCGGAAATTCCCTTCGAGACGATCGTCGACCGCGTATTGCGGCCGATGTGAATCATCTTCGTGCCGGTGTCGGCCTGCTGATGATTGTTGACCACCGCGACCGAATAGAACTCGCCGACCGCGTTGTCGCCCTGAAGGATCACGCTCGGATACTTCCATGTGATCGCCGAACCGGTCTCGACCTGCGTCCACGAGATCTTCGCGTTCTCGAACGCCTTGCCGCGCTTCGTGACGAAGTTGTAGATGCCGCCGTTGCCTTCTTTGTCGCCGGCATACCAGTTCTGCACCGTCGAGTACTTGATCGTCGCACCCTTGAGCGCCACGAGCTCCACGACCGCCGCGTGCAGCTGGTTGGTCGACCGCTTCGGCGCCGTGCAACCCTCGAGGTAGCTGACATACGCGCCCTCGTCCGCGACAATTAGAGTTCTCTCGAACTGGCCCGTGTCCGCCGAGTTGATGCGGAAGTACGTCGACAGCTCGACCGGGCAGCGAACACCCTTCGGCACGTAGACGAACGATCCGTCCGAGAACACGGCGCTGTTCAGCGCCGCGAAATAGTTGTCGCTGTACGGCACGACCGAGCCGAGGTACTTCTCGACGAGATCCGGATGCTCGCGCAGCGCTTCGCCGAACGAGCAGAAGATGATCCCATGCTTCGCGAGCTCTTCGCGCATCGTCGTCCCGACGGATACGGAGTCGAAGATCGCATCGACCGCGACACCGGCGAGCATCTTCTGCTCGGTGAGTGGGATGCCGAGCTTGGCGTAGGTCGCGAGCAGCTCGGGATCGACCTCGTCCAGACTGCCAAGGGGCTTTTTCGTCTTCGGCGCCGAATAGTACGAGATGCCCTGATAGTCGATCGGCTCGTAATGAACGTTCGGCCAGTGCGGCTCCTTCATCGCCATCCAGCGCCGATACGCTTTCAGCCGCCATTCGACCATGAAAGGCGGCTCGTGCTTTTTCGCCGAGATGGCCCGAACGACTTCTTCGCTGAGTCCAGCTGGGAGCGTGTCCGACTCGATGTCGGTCACGAATCCGTGCTGATATTCTCGACTGATGAGGGATTCGATCGAACTGCTCATAACTCTTTCTCAGGAAACCGTTTGCGGGCGCGTGCGCGAGTTCCGCAGATCAGTTGGCGACGCCCAGCGGAAAGGCGGTCGAGCCAACTCGATAAAATTAGTCGGGTTTCTGGACGGACGCAAAAATGCGCAGTGATCGCGATAGCTGGAGGCAGCTATCGCGGGGCCAGGGGCCAGCGGCCAGGGGGCAGGCTTCAACCAGAAAACAATCCGCCGTTACGCCCTGGCCTCCGACCCCTGATCCCTGATCCCTGATCCCTGATCCCTGGTCCCTGGTCCCTGGTCCCTGATCCCTGATCCCTGATCCCTGATCCCTGATCCCTGATCCCTGATCCCTGATCCCTGATCCCTGATCCCTGATCCCTGATCCCTGATCCCTACAGAGGCTCGAATAGCAACGCTCGCTATCAAAAACAGCGGTCTAGCCTCCGCCCATTCCTCTACCTTGTCAGCCAGACCGTAGCAACCAGTATCGCTATGAGCAGGATCGCGAAGATCAGCTTCATCTGATTCGAATGGCGGCTGGCCTCGTTGTCGTCGTTCACGACCAGGCGCTCGCTGCCAATCGTCGGCCGCCGCGCGAACTCGTCGTTCTCCGTCGAATGCAGCGGAGCCAGCCCGATATCCGGCGGCAAGGGCCGCTGCGTGAATCTGAACTCAGCGAACCCGATCTCGAGGGTGTCGCCTTCCTTCAACATTCGCGGACTCGCGATCGGCGTTCCACCGACCTTCGCGCCGGCAGACCCCATCGAGTGCAGCGCAAATCCACCCGCCTCGTTTCGGATTTCACCATGAAAGCGAGATGCGCCCGGATCTTTCAATACGACTTCGTTCGACGCGTCCCGACCGATCGTCGTCGAACGGTGACTCAATGGATGCGCGACGCCCGCAGCCGTCTCGATGAGGAACGCCTGCCGCACCTCGATGACATCGAGCGGCGATGTGCGCGCGGCATCGACGTTGTACGCGAATCGCCCGCTGCCCGCCGAGATGACATCGCCATCGCGAAGTGTGCGGTCACCGTCCGCGAGCTGTTCGCCGCTCACGACGACGACATTGTCCATCGAAGTCGCTCGCACCGAGACGAAATTGCCACGCATTGCGACAGCGAAGTGTCTCGGCGCCAAATCGGCCGTGGTGACGCGCCAGTCTGCATTCGTCCCCGAGCCGACGACGATCTCTCCGTCGCGAAGCTCGCGCGTCATCATGCCGAACGCGATCCACGGCATTACACGAGCTCCGTCATGACTTGCCGCAGCAGCGACGCCGCGAGATCCACCTTGTAGCCGTTCTTCGACAGTGGCTTCGCGTCATACAGCGCTCGCTCGGCGAGCGTCGCCACGGTGTCTTCATCCAATCCGCCGGACGAAATATCCTCTTCGACCGAAGAGCTCACGCGCCATGGGCGCGGAGCAACTCCGCCGAGCACGATGCGAACGTCGCCGTTCGATCGCTTGCATGCGGCGACGCTCACCAGTGCGAAATCCCAGGCGCCACGTTGCATGAGCTTATGATAGTGCTGAAGGCCGCCGACGGATTCACTCGGCAGCACGATCCCCGTCAGGAACTCCCCGTCGACGAGCACCGTTTCGCGATCGAGCCGTTCAGCCGGAAGGACATAGAATTCGCTGATTGGAATTCTCCGACCGCCCTTTGACGACGCGACTTCGATGATCGCATCGAGAGCCGTCAGCGCGACGGCGGGATCCGACGGATGCACGATGTGGCATGGTCCTGCGTCCAGAATCGCGAGATACTGGTTCTCGCCATCGACGGCCGGACAACTGGATCCGCCGTTCTTGAAGCACGAGATCCCGCGCCGGAAGTACCAACACCGCGGTCGTTGGCAGAGATTTCCGCCGAGCGTCGCCATGTTGCGCAGCGCCGGCGTCGCGACGACCTCGCAAGCCTCGGCCAGTGCTGAAAATCGCTCTCGGACTGTCGGGTGGGCCGCGACATCCGCGAGCCGGGCCATCGCACCGATGCGAAGACCGCCGTCGCCCGTGTCTTCGATCGCCTCGCCGCGGTCGATACCGCGCAAATCCACGACGACGTCAGGGCGCGCGATGTCCTCGGCGATCGTCACGAGCAAATCCGTCCCGCCGCCGAGCGACATTGCGCCGGCGCCGGTGAGTTGCTTGGCGGCATCGTCAATCGACGACGCGTGTGAGTAACGGAAGGGATGGGTCATTGAAAAAGGGCGGGACCACCAGGCCCCGCCCAAAATCCTAGGTCTCGAGGCTCAGAGTGCGGGTGCGCTCAACCCCAAGCCCTGACAATCGTCGCTCTAGCGTTCCGGTGTCGCGGCGTCTCCCGATCCTTTGCCGTGCCACGTCACATCGGTCGGGTGCTTGTACGTCTGCTTGTGGATATATGTCACCGTCGCGATCAACACGGCCACGAACAAGATGACGCCTCCGGCAAACGGCCAGCCGCCATTCGTCACTGCAGGTATGTAGCGCTCTCGGTACTCGGCCATCCAATCCTCGTCGAGCGGGAGTGTAGTGAACGGTGAATATACTCGCTTGGTTCGCGACGAACAGTCGCGCGAGCAGAAAGCGGAACACCTCCGTCCGGGTTCGGTAAGAAAGCGTCCGAAGCGACAACGTTTCGAGGTGTTTGCCTGTCTGAAGTGGTGAGTGGGACGTACCTTGGTGCACTCTGCTGCTTCCCGGCGTTTGACGTGACCGTTCTAAGAGACGAGCTCCAGCGTACCCTGGGAGACTCCTACACGCTCGATCGAGAGCTCGGTGGGGGTGGGATGTCGAGCGTGTTCGTGGCGCGCGACAATTCTCTCGGTCGTACGGTCGTCGTGAAGGTCCTCCCGTACGAGCTCGCCGCGACAGTCTCGGTCGATCGGTTCAAGCGCGAGATCATGCTCTCCGCGGCCCTCCAACATCCGCACATCGTGCCGGTGTTGAGCGCGGGCGAGACCGAGGGCGACAACGGCGCGGCGAGCACGAGGCTGCCGTTTTTCATCATGCCGTTCGTCGAGGGCGAATCCCTGCGGGCGCGACTGTCGCGCGGCCCGCTGTCGGTTCGCGAGGCGGTGAGCATTCTGAAGGACGTTGCACGGGCGCTCGTCTACGCGCACGGACGCGGCATCATTCACCGGGACATCAAGCCGGACAACATTCTCCTCTCCGGCGGATCGGTGACGGTCACCGACTTCGGCGTCGCGAAGGCGATCACGGCGTCCCGCGAAGGGACCAGGCCGCACTCGCAGGGGCGGACCGGCACCATCACGATGGTCGGGACGTCGATCGGGACGCCGGCGTACATGGCGCCCGAGCAGGCGGCCGGTGATCCGAACACCGACCACCGCGCCGATCTCTATGCGCTCGGCATCGTTGGCTACGAGATGCTGTGCGGCGCGCCGCCGTTCCATGGACGTGCGCCGCAACAGCTTCTTGCCGCGCAGCTGACCGATGCGCCGGCGCCGATCAGCTCGCGTCGCTACGACGTTCCTGAAGCCTTGACGACGCTGATCATGCGCCTTCTCGAGAAAGACCCGTCGAAGCGCCCGAAGACCGCGAGCGAGCTCGCGCGCGCGCTCGAGGATCCGTCGGTCGTGAGCGGGACTTTCGTCTCCGCGGCCCCGCCGAAGAAGTCGCAGCCGAGGCGCGTCGTCTGGGCATTGGCTGGCGCCGGAATGCTCGCGTCGATCGCCGCCGGCGGCGCGTGGATCACCAATCATCGCGGCGGTGCGACGATCGCCACCACGACGACCCCCGCCCGCGCTCCCGCGACGGCGAGCAAGTCGATCGCCGTGATGCCGCTCGTAAACATCAGCGCCGACACGTCTGACGGCTACTTCGCGGCGGGGATGACGGCCGAGATCACGAACGCGCTGAGCCGGATCAACGGAGTTCGCGTTGCGTCCGCGAACGAAAGCGCCGCAAAAGACAAAGCAGCGACTCCGACGGACATCGGAAAAGCACTCAACGTCAACATGGTGTTGTTCGGCACCGTTCAGCGAGACAAAACTCGGCTGCGCGTGACCGCGCGTCTCGTGAACACGACGGACGGATTCACCGTCTGGTCGGACATGTTCGAGCGCGACGCGACGGATGTCTTCAAAGTGCAGGACGACATCTCGAATGCGATCGTCGCGGCGATTTCTCCGGAATTGTCAGGAATTGGTTCGACCGCGGCCGCGGGTGTCGCTGCACCGGCGCCCCTGGTCATCAAGCTCGATTCCAGCTATGCGTCGCAGGGCGATCCGCGGTTAGCAGCCGTTCTGTCGAAGGTCGGGCTGGACCGACGACTTCTCTCGAAAGTATCGGGATGACGACAGCAGAGCGGGCGGCCACTGGCCGCCCGCTCTCGTTCCCGTGCTATTGCATCTTGTCGAGCATGTTCTTGGCGGCGTCACGGTGGGCAGCGAACGCCGGCGCGACGGTCACGACGAGCTGCTTGAGATCAGCGTTCTGAATCGCGGGGAGCAGCGTGGTGTTCACGGCGCTGATGACCGCTTCGTGATATCCGACCTCGTTCTGCAGGGATGCCTTGTCGAACTCGGCTCCTTTCAGGCTCTTGAGCTTTTTCATAACGGCGGCGTGCGCTTTCGAGCTTCCCTCGTCTTTCGGGGGCGTTGGAGTTACGCCGAGCTTCTTGGCGAGGTCGCGGCCTTGCTGGCGAACGTTCTTGTGATCGCGCGCGAGCATTGCGCCGAAGGCACGAATCTCCTTCGTGCTCCCCATCTTGGCGCCGAGCTCGCCGGTTTCGATGTCCGACGTGTTCGCGGAGTCGAAGATCGCGACGATGGTGGCGTCGTCGAGCGCACGCGCGTGTGCAGAGTGTGGGACAGGAGCAGCAGAGCTGGAGCGAAGTGTGAAAATGACGGCACCGACGGCGAGAACAGAGATGATTGAAAACTTCCGCGTCCACGACATTTGGAGCTTCTCCTTGAGGAAGAGTGGTCGCGGTGTTTACGATGTGATTCGGCGATCGGATTTCCGCGTACCTTCGTGGATCGATCGCAACCTTCACAGACGCAGATCGTCCACGGCATGATGCGTTTTCGCCGTTTGCTGTTCATTGGAGCTCTGGCCGCGGGCGGCTGTTCCCGGCCTGTGTTGTACTACCCGGTCACAGACGAGCCTGCGACGAAGCCTGCCCCGCGTGCCGCCGTTCCGGTCACAGACAGCTCGAGGTCGGCGGATACACTGGCGCGCGGTCCGCTGCCGGGTGGTGACGCCGATTATCTGGTGACGCGGCACATCATGCTTCCGGTCGCGGGCGCGAACCCGGCGAAGCTCGAGGACTCCTTCAATGAAGGGCGCGACGGCGATCGTGTGCATCGGGCGATCGATATCCTCGCTCCACGCGGGACCCCGATCCTCTCGGCGGACGACGGCAGGATTCTCCGCATGACGACGAGCACCCTCGGCGGCATTTCGATGTACACGGTCGATCCATCATCGCGACTCGTGTACTACTATGCTCATATGGATCGGTACAACGATGGAATGTCGCCGGGACGGAACATCGTGAAGGGCGACACGCTCGGCTTCGTCGGAACGACTGGGAACGCACCGAAGGACATTCCGCATCTGCATTTTCAGATCATGAAGTGGCCGGCGAACGGCAAATACTGGAATGGTGAGCCGATCGATCCATTCGAGGTGCTGGGGGGAAGAAAGAGGTAAACTGCCGTAGCCGTCCGCTCCCTGAGACACCGATTCTTCACAGCAAACGACAACCAGTGACGCTCACCTCCAAACAGCGCGCCGACCTCCGCTCCGAAGCCCACCATCTGCGCGCGATGGTTCACATCGGGCAACACGGATTGACCGATGCAGCTCGCCAAACCGTCGACGATGCACTGCGGACCCACGAGCTGGTGAAGCTTCAGTTCACGAAGAGCGCAGATCTCACCGTCCGCGACGCGGCCAATGAGCTTGCCAACGTGCTCGGCGCAGAGGTCGTCCAGGTCATAGGTCGGACCGCCGCGCTCTATCGCGAGAACCCCGAGCTGAAACGCAAAGACGGCGTTCCGCCCTGGCGAACGAAATGATCACCGCTCCATCCCGCACGACTTACTGCAACTCGGCTTGGCCGGCCGGGGGTTGCGTCGCGCGCTAGGAGCGCGATGTTTGGTTCGCCCGCAGGGACGGGCCGTGGCCAAACATCGCGGAGAGTTGGTGTGCGCGTTCGAGATTCGAGATGGAGCTGCCTCGCGGCGAGAGCGACCCGTGCACGTCATTCGCTTTCGCTCATGACGCTCAGGATGACGGCCTTCGCATTCCTTGGCGCGGCTCTAGGGTTCGCGCCTGCAGGCGCGCAGCAGCTGCCCCTTGCCCCTGTGAAGTCGTCCGGCCAATCCGTGACGCCGGCATTCGAGGGTTGGTACAAGAATCCTGACGGCACGTTCAGTATCTCGTTCGGCTACTACAATCGGAATTCCGAAGAGTCGCTCGAGATTCCGATCGGTCCCGACAACTTCATCTCGCCCGGCAACGAGAATCAGGGACAGCCGACGCATTTCGAGCCGAAGCGTCATTGGGGCGTATTCGCGGTGAAAGTGCCCGCGGACTTCGGCGCCAAGAACAAAGTCATCTGGACGTTGAAGATTCGCGGCGAGACGTACGCGATTCCTGGAAGCTTGCATCCCAACTGGGAGATCGACGCGCTTCAAGGCGAAGCGGGCTCCGGAAACACGCCTCCCGTGCTGAAGTTCGCCGCGAACGGTCCGGAAGGCGCCGGGCCCGGGGGAATCACATCGGGTCCGTTGTCGGCGGCGGTCGGCCAGCCGCTCACGATCAACGTGTGGGCCAAGGACGACGGCAAGTCGGTCAACAGTATCTCTCGCGATGGACGTGCGAACGCGCCCGTGACGCTGACGTGGTTCAAGCATCAAGGACCTGGCAGCGTGTCGTTCGCGAACCAGACGCCTCGCGTGCAGTCGCCGGACATCGCCGCGACGACGACCGCGACGTTCAGCGCACCGGGCGAGTACATCCTGCGAGTTCGAGCGAACGACGCGTCAGGGCTGGCGACCGCCGGCCACGCGCAGTGCTGCTGGTCGAACGGATTCTTGAAAGTCGTCGTACGCTGACGATCGGAGAGTCTCAATGAGCATTCTCAAATCATCCCTCGGCTTCACGGCGATCATTTCTCTCGCGGCGACGGCGGCTGTCGCGCAAACGAAAGAAGTGACCTTCACGAAGGACATTGCGCCGATCCTTCAGCAGAAGTGTCAAGCCTGCCATCAGCCCGGCTCCATCGCGCCGATGTCGCTCATGACGTATGACGACGTGAAGCAGTACGCCGACGAGATTCACGACCGTGTGAGCCAGCACATAATGCCGCCGTGGCACATCGACAAAACCGTCGGCATTCACGAGTTCAAGAACGACCGCAGCCTCAGCGACGATCAGATCGCAACGCTCCTCGGCTGGCTCGACCACGGGATGCCGAAAGGCCGGCCCGAAGACATGCCGCCCCCGATGACGTTTCCAGATCCGAACAAATGGCATTTCGCGGAGCAGCTCGGGGAGCCGGATTTGGTGTTGAAGTCGCCGCCCTATACGCTCGCCGCGCGCACCCAGGACAAGTGGTTCCGTCCCGTGACGGATGTTCCGATCACCGAGGCGCGTTGGGTTCGCGCCATCGAAATTCGGCCGGCGACTCCCGAGGGACGAAAGATCGTGCATCATGTCTTGACGATGCTCGAGCAGCACGAGGGCGACGGGGTCATGAACCTCGCGTCGAGCGCGCACGACGCGCAGATGTCCGCGGGCCTGTTCATGGAATGGTCGATCGGGAAAACCGGCGAGCTCTATGGGACCGACGCGGGCAAGCTGCTGCTCCCCGGATCGAAGATCCGCTGGGAGATCCACATGTTCGCCATCGGGAAAGAGATGAAGGATCAGCAGGTCGAGATGGCGATCTATTTCTACCCGAAGGGCGTCGTGCCGAAGCATCGGACCGTGCTGCGCATGTTCGATGTGAGTCGGGGTTCGGAGCTCGACATCCCGCCGGGAAAGACGGCGATGACGCAGAACTTTTACGTCATGCCCGCGCCCGCCCGAATCGAGAATTTTCAGCCGCACATGCATATGCGCGGCAAGGCGATGTCGATGGAGGCCGTTTACCCGGACGGCCGCCGCGAAATGCTCGCCTCGGTGAACAACTTCCAGTGGAAGTGGCACGTGAACTATCAGTTCGCGGACGACGCCACACCGCTGCTTCCGAAGGGAACGATGCTCGTGTTCACCGCGTGGCACGACAACACCGCGGCGAACCCGAACAATCCTGATCCGGCACAGTGGGTCGGGTGGGGCGATCGAACCGTCGACGAGATGGCGCACGCATGGGTCGACGTCACTTATCTCGACCAGCCGGAATTCGATCAGCTCGTGGCGGCGCGGAAGGCCGCGACCAAAGTCGTCGGGCCTCGTCGCAACTAGAGGAAACTCTGATGAAGCGTGCCGTCGCCTGTGTCGCGTTGATGTGTCTTGGTTCGTTCGCAGGCGCGCAGGAGACGGTGCCGGAGATCCCGTTCAGCGCGTCGATCGACCTGCTGAGGATGCCGGCGGGCATGTTCCTCGGCGAGATCGCGGGCGTCGCGACAAACTCGAAGCACCACATCTTCGTGTTCAGCCGCACTGGTGAGCGATCGACCGTGCACGGCGCGTCAGCGTCGCAGCTGTTCGAGTTCGGCCCGGACGGCACGTTCATTCGCGAGATCGGACAGAACCTGTACGGCTTCGCTTTCGCTCACACGGTGCGAATCGACAAGAACGACAATATCTGGGCGACCGACGAAGGGACGAACATGATCATCGAGTTCAGTCCCGCGGGAAAAGTCTTGATGCTGCTGGGACGCCGTGCCGAGGCGGTGGAAGCGCCGCCGCCGGAGCCTCGCCCGGGCGAGCAGCCGAGGCCACAGTGGGGCGGGTTCAACCGACCGACGGATGTGGCGTGGGATCCCGCCGGCAACATTTACATCGCGGATGGCTACAACAACTCGCGCGTCGTGAAGGTCGACCCACATGGCCGGTGGGTGAAGACGTGGGGAACGCGCGGGAAGGAGCAAGGGCAGTTCAACATCCTTCACTCGATCGCGACCGACGCGAAGGGAAACGTCTACGTCGGCGATCGCACGAATCGTCGCATTCAGGTGTTCGACGGCGACGGAAATTTTCAGCGACAATTCATGATCGACGTGCCGTTCACGAAGCCCGTGAACGTGATGCTCGGCGGCGAGCCGGGGCCGAATTCGCTCGCGGTATCCGGAGCGCCGTGGGCGATCTGCATCACGCCGCCCGCGAGCGGGTCGCAGTTTCTATACGTCGCGGACGCCGTGCCGGGACGCATCTACAAGCTCAATCTCGATGGAAAGGTTCTCGGTGTGCTTGGAGAGGCCGGCAAAGAAATCAAGCAGTTCGGCTGGATTCACGAGATCGCGTGTCCGAGCGAGAACGAACTCTACGTCGCCGAGCTATTGAATTGGCGAATGCAGAAGCTCCTGTTGCGACCCTGACTATCCCATTAGATGGGGTTGCGAAGCTCTGTCAGAAACCGTCGCTGACGCCCGCCGAGAACTGATGGTAGCGCGTTCGCATCATCTCATCGAAGGATCGGAAGCGCTCGACATCAGGCGACCAGCTCGCGAGGAACCATGCCTCCCACTCGCCCTCGTCCGTCTTCACGTGCGGGTTGAGGAGATAGACCGCCGCATCGCCGTTGTGGCTCAGCTCGAGCGTTCCACGCAGCTCGTCGGTGAATCGCATCGAGCCGGGACCGGTCTCATCGACACCTTCGTAGGCATCGATCCATTGGGCATTCCGGACGTTGAACCAATCGACGTCCTGCACCGACCACAGATCGCCGCCGCACGCGGGAACGTAGTTGTAGAGCTGCTGCAAGCCGTTCGTCGCCTTTAAGAATTCTCTATACGACGGCGGAAGCCGGACGCCGAGCTTAGCTTCGGCGGCGGCGACCTGCGACTCGGTCGCACCCGGAAACCCAAGACCGGTCACCGGATTGAGAACGCGGCGCGGATTCGGGTTGTTGCTCTTTCGCTCGACGAGCTCGCGCGTCCAAGTCGCGAGGAAATCCTTCCACTCAGCCGCATCCATTGTTCTTTCCTATGGCTGGGGCCACACGGTGAAATCCTTCAACGGCGTTCGCGTCATCTTTCCGCGCATTCGCTGAACGACCGAGTCGAGCGCGAACAACTGCGCCGGCTGTAGATCGAGCTCGTGTTCCTCGGGCTGATCGATCGTTCGAATGGGATAGTCGCGGTACGGCGTCCGGCTCTGCTCGACATGCGCGCCGAGTAAGTGGGTCACGCGGTGCTTACGCGTGAACTCGGCCAAGCGATGGATGCTCACGGCGAATGCGGCGGTGTCCCGGACATAGAGTCTGCCCGGGTAAAAAGTGTCGCCGGCGAGGAGAATCCCGGTGCGGCGATCGTAGACCGCGATGCTCGCGGGCTGATGCCCTGGAATCGGAAGAATGTCGAGCACTCGGCCGCCGAGATCGAAGGTCGCGGTATCGGTCGGCCAGCGGCGGATGCCGAAGAATGCTCGGACGGACGTCGTGTCGCGGCCAACGACGACGGTATTCGCGCGATGGACGAACTGTGAATCCGCGGCGACATGGTCACCGTGGCCATGGCTATGCGCGACGACGAGCGACACCATCGTCCGTCCCGTAGGCGCGAGCCAGTCGTGCAGGATGCTGCTGACTTGAGTCTCGAGGTCGACGCCGCCGGCGCCGGTGTCGAGCAGGAGTGCTCGATCGTTCCCGAGAATCAGATAGAGGAATGGCTTTTCATAGTTCGTGCATGCTGCCTGGCGAAGGATTAGAAAGTCTTCATTGTAAGCCGACACCCGGAACTGCGGCACATTGACGCAGCTCTTCCCACCCGCATACCAGTCACTCGCTAGACGTCCGGATTCGACAGGCGTCACCGCCGGCGTCGGCCGGACGCAGCCCGCGACGGCTGCTAACAAAGCTATCGCGAGGTGGGTCTCGGCCTTGTGTCGCGACACTAACGAACGTCCGGCATTGGAATCTTCGGAACGTGAGCACGCTTGTATACCAGCACACTCCGCCTGAACGTCATTACCACAGTTCCGTCTTGATTAAAGCCTGTGCTTTTGACTTCGATAACACCCATGTGCGGCCGCGACTTCGATTCTCGCGCGCTGAGGATCTCGGTCATCGCGTAGATCGTGTCGCCCTCGAACACCGGAGCCGGGAGCCGGATCTCGTCCCAGCCGAGATTGACGGCGTATCGCGAGATGTCGGCGACCGAGAGTCCGGTGACGATGGCGAGGACGAACGGCGAGTTGACGAGCGGCCGCTTGAACTCCGTCTGCGCCGCGTAGTGTGCGTCGAAATGGATCGGGTTCGTGTTCACCGCGAGGAGGGTCGTCAACGCGTTGTCCGCTGCGCTGATCGTTCGGCCCAGCGGGTGCCGAATGATCATTCCGACTTTGAAATCCTCGAAGCTCCGGCCGGCGTCCTTGTGCGATTCGTTCGTTGGAGTGCTCATCGTTTCGATGCCGGAATCCGGGTGGCGCTCCCCGTCGGTTCTGCGTGCGTCAGGACCACGCGCGCCATCCTGACGTTCGCCTCGTCGACCATTCGGCCGTCGAGCGAGACCGCACCGCGGCCCGCCGCGGCGGCGGCATCATACGCCTCGACGACCCGACGCGCATGAGCGATTTCCTCTGGCGTCGGTCCGAAGATGCGATTGACGAGCTCCAGCTGCTGCGGGTGAATGCACTGCTTTCCGTCAAAGCCCATCGTTCGCGCCACTCGGCACGAATACTCGAATCCTTCGAGATTCCGAAAATCTGAATACGGCCCATCGACGCAGCGCAGTCCGTTCGCTCGCGCGTTGGCGACGATGGCGTGCATGACCGCGTGCCACCGGTGTCCCGGATAGGCCTCGTCGTTGGCGTCTCTCGTCCCGATCCCGCTTGCTGGCATCTTCATCGACGCCGCATAATCGCCCGAGCCAAAGATCAGGGCGCGAAGCCTGGGCGACGCCGTTCCGATCTCGCGGAGCCAGACGAACCCCGCCGCGGTTTCGATCTGCGCCTCGATGCCGATCTCGCGGTCGAAACCCTGTCGCTCCTCGATCTGCGAGAGGAGGCGCGACACAAATGCGACATCTCCCGGGCCGCTGCACTTCGGCAGCATCACGTGGTCGATCCGACTGCCCGCTGCTTCCACGACCTCGATCAAATCGCGATATGCGAAAGGCGTGTCCAACCCGTTGATGCGGAACATTCGGACTCGACCACCGAAGTCGAGCTCGGTGAAAGCGCGAATCACATTCGAGCGGCTCACTTCCTTGACGTCCGACGGAACTGAGTCCTCGAGGTCGATGCAGATGGAATCGGCGTCGCTCGCCGCTGCCTTTACGATCATCTCCCACTTTATCGCCGGAACGAACAGCATGCTCCGCTGCGGACGAGTCGACGGAGCATTTGTCATGTCGCCGACACGCTCGCGCGAACAGCCTCGGTGTGTTCGCCGAGCATCGGGACTCGACCCATGCGCGGAGTGACGCGGCCGATGTTGTGCGGCGGGATGAGCGCGGGAATCTGTCCGGCCGGCGTCTCGACGGTCGTCCACCGTTTTCGCGACGCAAGCTGCGCGTGGGACGCGACCGCCGGAACATCGTTGACCGATGCCATCGGCAGATCGGCCGCCTTCAGTCGATCGATGATCGCGAGCCGAGTTCGATGTCCAAATGAGGATTCGATCATCGTCTCGAGGGCATCTCGATTTTCGACGCGGGCCGCATTGGTCGAGAACCGCGGATCCGACGCCAGCGACACGTCGCCCATCACGAGCTCGCAGAATCGCCGCCACTCCCGATCGGTTTGAATCGCGAACATGACGTCGCCGTCGGCACACCGGTACGCGCCGTACGGAACGATCATGTTGTGGCGGACGCCGGTTCGTTTCACGACGCGTTTGGAGCCCTCCCAGACGTAGAGCGCCGGCGTCATCCACTCGGTCAGACATTCCAACATCGAGATGTCGATTCGATCGCCAACTCCCGTTCGTTCGCGCGCGTAAAGCGCGGCGAGAATCGAGGAATAGGCGTACATCCCCGATGCGATATCGGCGATCGACACTCCGACTTTCGCGGGGGCTTCGGGGCTGCCGGTCACCGAAACCACTCCCGATTCGGCCTGCACGAGCATGTCGTACGCCTTGCGGTCGCGCATCTCTCCGTCAGGTCCATAGCCCGAGATCCCGCACCAGATCACTCGCGGATTTCGTTTCGAGAGCATCTCATAGCCGAAGCCGAGTCGTTCCATGGCGCCCGGAGCGAGGTTGTGAACGACGACGTCCGCGCGATCCAGCAGCTGCGAGCAAAGCTTCCGATCGGCCTCGTCCTTCAGGTCCAGGACAACGCTCTGCTTTCCGCGATTCAGCCAGGCGAAGTACGCCGACACACCATTCAAAGCGCCGTCATACGCCCGCGCTGAGTCGCCACCGTCAGGACGCTCGATCTTGATGACATCGGCGCCGAGGTCGGCGAGCTGGCGCGAGCAAAACGGTCCGGCGACGGCCTGTTCGAGCGCCACGACACGGAGTCCGGAAAGCGGCATTCAGATTCTTTGAATAAAGATTCGTCCGGCGGCGGGAACTGCTTCGATAGTCATCCCGCCTACGTCGGTGGGATGTACCACGGACTAATACGACACTCTCGTTAAAACGATCGGGGCAGGCCCAACACGTGCTCCGCAAGGTACGAAAGAATCATGTTGGTCGAAATCGGCGCAACTTGATAGAGGCGCGTTTCGCGAAATTTCCGTTCGACGTCGTATTCAGCGGCAAAGCCGAACCCGCCGTGCGTCTGGAGGCAGACGTTCGCCGATTCCCACGACGCGTCCGCCGCGAGCAGCTTTGCCATGTTCGCCTCGGCACCGCAAGGAGCACTGGCTTCGAACAATCGCGCGGCCTCGTAGCGCATGAGGTCCGCCGCGCGCAGGTTGGCGTAGGCCCGGGCGATAGGAAATTGGACGCCCTGGTTCTGCCCGATCGGACGATCGAAGACCACTCGTTCTCCGGCGTATCTCCGCGCCCGATCGAGGAACCAAAACCCGTCGCCAATGCACTCGGCCGCGATGAGAATCCGTTCCGCGTTCATCCCGTCGAGGATATAGCGAAAGCCTTTGCCTTCTTCACCGATGAGACAGGACGCCGGGATTTCAAAGTTTTCGAAGAAAACCTCGTTCGTCTCGTGGTTGACCATGTTGCGAATCGGACGGACGCGCATGCCTCGGCGCTCGGCGTCCAGCAGCTCGAGCAGAAAGACAGACAGGCCGTCGGATTTCTTGCGGACGTCCGCAAGCGGAGTTGTCCGCGCGAGAAGCAGCATCAGATCCGAGTGCTGGATTCGCGAGATCCACACTTTTTGTCCGTTCACGACATAACTATCGCCGCGACGCTCGGCGAAGGTCTTGAGCTTTGTCGTATCGGTGCCGGTCGTTGGTTCCGTGACGGCGAACGATTGAAGGCGAAGCTCGCCGGATGCGATCTTCGGCAAGTAGTGCGCTTTCTGCGCGGGAGAGCCATGACGGAGCAGCGTGCCCATGATGTACATCTGCGCATGGCATGCCCCCGAATTGGCCCCTGATCTATTGATCTCTTCGAGGATGACCGACGCTTCGGTCAGGGAAAGTCCGCCGCCGCCGTATTCGGTCGGGATCAGTGCCGCCAGCCAGCCGGCCTCGGTCAGCGCGCGGACGAATTCTTCCGGGTACTCGGGAACGGCGTCGACGCGCTGCCAGTAGGCACTGTCGAAACGCGCGCAGAGTTCCCGAACGCCCTTTCGATATTCCTCATGTTCGTTCGCGCGCGGATTGATGTCGTTCATGCGCGAGCAGGGGCGAGATCGCGAAACACGGTTGCAACGTCCGACGCGCCGTCGATCGATCGAACGGCCTCGATCGCGCGCCGCGCTAGGTCGTCGCTGAATCGTGGGGCGACGAGGGCCGTGAGCTTCTGCTCGAGCTGTGCTGTGGTCACCGGGTTCTCTGGATTGCCAACCGGGTAGTTGCTGCCGCCGCGGATCTCCTTGCCGTCGCGACGCGTGAGACGAATTCGCGTCGGCCACGCGCTTGGATATCTAGCGGTGAGATCGTCCGCGACGGACACGCTCGTTCGTTCGAGCAGCGATGCAATCTGTGGATCGCTGACGCCGTCGCTCCCGAAATGGTCGGCCGAGAAGACGTCGAGCGAAGCGGTCCCGTACTTGAGCGCCGCGGCAACACAGTACGCGAGGCTGAACTTCGCCTCGTAAGTCGTCGAGGGATTCGGCTCTTTCACGATTTCATAGCCTGGACCGTACGTCTCGATCTCGATCGTCGTGATGTCGTCGAGCGATTTACCGACGCCAAATTTCGTCCGCAGCTCGACGGCGACATCGACGGCACTGTGCGTGTGCCCGCAACACGACCAGACCTTGTAGCAGTTCTCGCTGACCTTCCAGCTGCGGCCCAGCTCTCTCGTGATCGAAGAGAGATCGGTCGAGGAGCTCATCGCGCGGATGAAGCCGCGGTCCCCCTCGAGAATCCGACTCGCGCCTGTGAATCCGGTTGTCGCCAGATCTGCCGCGAGCACACCATTCATCGCCGCTTTGCCCGGATGTAGGTGTTTGCTCATCGTTCCGTCGGCGTTGAACTCCCAGAGACCTGCGGCCTGCGTCCCGGCGGTGCCGAGGGCGTTCTGCATTTCGTCGGAGTTGGCCCTCATGAGTGAACAAGCGGCGATCGCCGCGCCGAAAGTCGCGGCGGTTCCCGTCGGATGCCAGAAGCGATAGTGGCTTGGGTTTACCGCCTCGCCGATGCGAAAAGCCGCGTCATACCCGAGGACGACAGCCAGAAGAAACGCTCGACCGTCTGCGTGCTCGCGCTCCGCCACGGCGAGGGCGGCCGAAACGACGGGAGCGGCCGCGTGGATGGTCGAGCCCTTATGAACATCGTCTAATTCGAGGATATGACATGCGACGCCATTGGCGAGCGCGGCTCCGGCGGCGGACGACCGTTCGGATCCAAAGACGGTTGCGTCATCCGATGCGCCGAGCTTTCCGACGACGGCGTGCGTCGATCGCGCCGGCGGTTCCAGCGAGCCCGCAAGGGTCGATCCGAGCCAGTCGAGGACGGCGCGGCGTGCGTCGTCGATCGCCGTTGCCGGAAGAGAAGCGAATTGGGTCGACGCATAAACGTCCGCGAGTTGTCGCGAGGTAGTGATCATCGCTCATCAGGTCCTGTGAATTCGGCCTTCCGCGACGATCTGACTCGTATCAGGATGTCGAACCGCCGACAATCGCCCGCACGCGCCACGGCGTCAACGGAATTGCTTCGACCTCCACGCCCAGCGCATCGGCGACGGCGTTCGCGATTGCCGGCGCGGTTCCGATGATCGGCGGCTCCGCGAGCCCCTTTGCGCCCGTGTGATTCGCGACGGGATCCGGCGCGTCGACGAAGAAGGCATCGATGGCCGGAATGTCCGCCATCGTCGGGATCTTGTAGTCGTGAATCGTCGAGTTGAGCGGCAATCCCGATCGGTGATCGACGATCTTCTCCTCGAACAGCGCGTATCCGAGCCCCTGAATGATTCCGCCCTCGAGCTGACTCTCCGCGAGCGTCGGGTTGATGATCCGCCCTGAATCGTGTGCCGAGACGATGCGCAGCACGCGAACGATTCCCGTGTCGACGTCGACCTCGACTTCCGCGAACTGCGCGCCGAACGCCGCGATCGTGGTCTTCTCCGGATTCGGACCGCGGCTTCCTTGGCCGATGATCATCACGTCGCCGAGCTTCTCGCAGACGTCGCGGAAGAGAAGGCACTTGTCGCTGCTCTTCGCGTGAATCTCGCTGTCGTGCGACTCGAGATCGTCGGGCGTCGTATCCATCAACATCGCCGCCGCCTCGTACAAGGAATCCCGAGCCTCCTCGGCGGCGACTCGAACGGCCGGCCCGACCGACGCCGTCGTGATCGATCCCCACGAGTTCGACGCGAACGGAAGATTCTGCGTCTCGCCGAGCGCGGTTCGCACATCCGAAAGGCGAGCGCCGAGCGTTTCGGCGGCGATCTGCGCGAGAACCGTCCGCGCGCCGGTGCCGAGATCTTGGGTTCCCGAGAGGACCTCGATCGTCCCGTCGCGATTGATGCGCACCGACGCGTAGGCGGGCGGACCGCCGCCTGCGCCCCACGTCAGCGACGCCATTCCGACGCCGCGTCGAACTCGGCCGGTCGCCCGTTTCCGCTTCCGCGCCGCCGACCACCCAAAACGCTCCGCCCCCTGTCGATAACACTCGTCGAGACGCTTGTTAGAGAATGCTTGTGCTTTCCCCTGGTCGCGCGTCGAGTAGTTGCGCGTTCTGAAGTCGAGCGGATCGATGCCGAGCTCCCGTGCGACGACGTCCATCGCGCACTCGAGGCCAAACGCGCCCTCGACGTGTCCCGGTGCGCGGAACGAGCCCATCGCCGCGGTGTTCGCGAAGAGAAACGTCTCGCTGCTCCGCACGTTCGGACACTCGTACAATTCGTGGTAGATCTTCCCCGGACTCGCGAGCCAACCACCGATGCCGAGCACGCTCGTGACGTCGACGGAGATCGCCGTGAGCTTCCCGCCGCGCGTTGCGCCGAGTGTGACGCGTTGCACCGTCGCCATGCGGTTGCCGGCGTCCGTTTGTTCGCCTTCGCGATCGAGCACGCAGCGAACCGGCTTGCCGGTTTTCTTCGCAAGCGAGGCGGCGATGTACGTCGAGTGAGGCGCGCCGTTCTTTGCGCCGAATCCGCCGCCCATGTATCGCATGATGACGCCGACGGACGACAGCGGCAGCCCGTAGGCCTTCGCGACCTCGCGCCGCGTCATGAAGATTCCTTGCGTCGACTCCCAGATCGTCAGCTTGTCGCCGATCCATTCCGCGACCGCGCCGTGCGGCTCGAGCGCCGTGTGCAGCGCGACAGGCGTCGAATACTCGCGAGTGATCGTGACGTCGGCCGCGCGAAGCCCTGCCTCGACGTCTCCCCGAGTGACGACGCGAGGCGACGCGCGATGCTTGTTCCCGGTCGGCTTCGCTTTCGGACCGTTCTCGGCGAGCGCCTGGTCGAATGTCACGACGGGAGGCTCCTCGTCGACTTCGAGAGCGATCGCCCTCACGGCGCGTTCAGCAATTTCTAACGAATCGGCGCAGATCGCCGCGAGCGGCTGATTCGCGTAGGCGATTCCATGGTCGAACAGCCGGACGCCGTCGATCTTCACGTCGGGAACGTCGTCGATCGTTGCGCCGGCGCGAACGCCGGGAATGGCCAGCGCCGCCGAGAGATCGAGTCGCGTGACGCGTCCGTGCGCGATCGGAGCTCGGAGGATCGCCGCGTACAGCATCCCCGGGAGTTGCACGTCGGCCGTATAGCGCGCGACGCCGGTCACTTTCTCGATCGCGTCGACGCGCGTCGCGCGCTGTCCGACGATGTGCAGCTGTGCGCCGTCTCCCCATGGCTCCGGATCGCGCGCCGGCAGCTCGACGACCTTCGTCTCCTCGCGTCCTTCGATCTCGACTTTCGTCGTGACGAATCGTTTAGCCATTCGCGCCCTCGTGAGCGACGCTGAGCACCGCCCGGACGATCTTCGGATAGGTTCCGCAGCGACACAGATTGCCGCTCATTCCTCGGCGGACCTCGTCCTCGGTTGGCGTCGGGTTTTTCTCGAGCAGCGCGATCCCTGCGAGCACTTGGCCCGGAGTGCAGAAGCCGCACTGCAACGCGTCGTGGTCGATGAACGCCTGTTGAAGCGGATGAAGCTGCCCGCTGCGGCCCACGCCCTCGATGGTCGTTATCTGCCGGCCGCCGCACGCCGCGGTGAGCGTGAGACACGAATACACGGTGCGTCCGTCCAGCAGCACCGTGCAGGCTCCGCATTCCCCCCGACCGCACACGAGCTTCGTTCCGGTCAGCTCCAACCGCTCTCGCAGCGTCACGAGGAGCGGTTCGTGTGCTGGCGCGGTGACCTCGTGCGCGGCTCCGTTGACGATAAGACGCATGCAACTATCTTAGCTCGAACGACTTGTTATCGCAGGATTCCCCGAGGCACGCATGCCCTACGTCATCACCGAAGCCTGTATCGGCACCAAGGATCGCGCTTGCGTCGACGTCTGTCCCGTCGACTGCATTTATGAAGGTCCCGATCAGCTCTTCATCCACCCGGACGAGTGCATTGACTGCGGCGCGTGCGAACCGGAGTGTCCGGTGACCGCGATTTTTCCTGAAGAAGACGTTCCGGGCAACATGAAGCAGTACATCCAGCTGAATCGCGACGTCTTCAAGAGCGACAATCCACCGGGACGACCGCAGAAGTAGTCTTTCTCGATCAAGCCCGAGGAGTCTTTCCGCCGACGGTCATCCCGAGCGCAGCGACGGATCGCTGTCGCGGCGCACGCCCGTGACTGACGCTCGGGCCGCGTTGTTCGAGCTCGCCGGGCGGGATGTTCCGGAGATCGACCGAGACATCTTCGAGCTGTCGCCCGTCGTCGGGAGCGCGCACTACGACCGCATTGCCGCTCCCTACGACCTCCTTCTCGGAACGAACGCCTACAATTGGGCGCTCTGGAAAACGACGCCCGCCTCGTACCGCGATTTCGCGATGCGCGTCTTCGAGAGTCGCTCGACGGGAACGCACGTCGAGATCGGGTGTGGTTCGCTCTTGTTCACGTCGCACGTCTATGCGACCGATCGCGGCCGTCCGGCGATTCTCGTCGATCAGTCGATCGAGATGCTGCGTCGCGGGCGGGCCCGTCTCGAGAACAGATCGGGCAGATTCCCCGAGCACGTTGTCCTCGCCCGCGGCGACGTCCGCACGCTCGATTTCCCAGCCGGCACCGCGACGACCGTGCTCTCGGCCTTCGTCATGCACGTGCTCGACGATCCGATTCCGCTGCTCCGTTCACTCTCTGGCGCCGCGCGTCCATCGGGTAGCACGATCGCCCTCTCGTCGATCTTCAAGTCCGGCGGTCGGAGCAATGTCGCGCTATCGGCACTGCACGCCGCCGGCGAGCTCGGTCCACCGCGCGATCTGCTGACGATCGAGCGAATGGTGCGCGCCGAGATTCCCGGCGAGCTCAGGACAAAAATCGCGGGCAGCGTCGCACTGCTGACCGTCGAACGAGGCGGTTCGCCCTCAACGCGCCGTTAGCCGTCGCCGTTAGAGCACGTAGTTAGAGCACGTAGTTAGAGCACGCCGTTAGAGCACGCCCTTACTCGTTTCGTCTTCGATCCCTATCCTTTCGACGGTCGCTCGGATGTGAGGCGCCATTGGCCCCGGTAAAAAACAACCTGGTTGCACTTGGCTCCGCCGCCGTCGTCGCGGTCTACGCAGCGGGATATGCGAAGACCCGCCAAGCCGCGGCGCAGTTCGCCGACGACACTCGCGAGCGTCCGCCGATCCACTCCGCTCGGCACGACGCCGTCGTTCCCGACGCCGCGCCGCCAAAGGCTCCGGAAGCTGCCGAGCCGCGGCCGACAAAGACCGAGCCCGCATCGCGCGTCGAGACGAAGACACCCGCGGCCGCGCCCAAGAAGCGCGATACGACGACGAAGCTGTCGAAAGCCGCCCCTTCCCCTGCTGTCGCGACGGCGCCGCCCCCGGCAGTCGTGACTCCTCCTGCGACGACTCCTCCCGTCGTAGCGACGACGCCCCCGACGCCGCCGAAAGACACGACGACTTCGGTGAAGTCGGCGACCGCCGATACCGCGGCGAAATCCGACAAGAATGCGCCGCTGAAAGACGGCATGTTCGTCGGTTGGGGGACGTCGCGACACGGCGACATCCAGGCGACGGTGATGGTCAAGGACGGGAAGATCGTCGGGGCAGTCATCAGCGAATGCTTGACGCAGTATTCGTGTTCATGGATCTCGATGCTTCCGCAGCAGGTCATCGACCGGCAGAGCGCGGAAGTCGATTTCGTCTCCGGCGCGACGCAGAGTACCAACGCGTTCTACTACGCCGTCGTCAACGCACTCAAAAAGGCGAAGTGACCGACGCGTACGTCCGAACGACGACTGCGATGGGAACGGTTGTCACGGGGCACATTGTCGGACGTTCGCGGCGGACTGAAGATCGAGAGGCGAGCGCGATGCGCGCCCTCGACTGGTTCGATCGAGTCGAACGGACCTGTTCACGCTTCGATCCGGATAGCGAGCTGAATCGCCTCACCGCGCACGTCGGAGAGCCGGTACCCGTCAGCGACATCCTCTTCGAGGCCGTGAGGTTCGCCGTCGCTGTGGCAGAAGCGTCGAATGGCGCGTTCGATCCGACCGTTGGCCATGCGCTCGCCGGTGCCGGGTTCGACCGCGAACACCGCACTGGCCGCCGAATCGCCGCGCAGGCCGCCGATGACAGGGCGAGCTACCGTGATATCGAAACGGACCAGCATGAGAAAACGCTCACGCTCGGCAAACCGCTGTCCCTCGACCTCGGCGGCGTTGCAAAGGGGTTGGCGGTCGACCTCGCGGCCCGAGCGCTTCTCGACGACGGCTTTGAGAATTTCGTGATCGAAGCCGGCGGCGACCTCTATCTCGCCGGCCGCAACGCGAATGACGAACCATGGTCGGTCGGCATTCGCCATCCGCGCGACTCCAACGAGATCATCGAGCGGCTGCGCGTCTCGGATTCCGCGGTCTGCACCTCGGGCGACTACGAGCGAATCGCGGCGGCCGCCGGCGACATCACGCACCACATCTTCGATCCGCGCACGCACCGCTCGGCTGCCGACGTCGCGAGTGTCACCGTCATCGCGCCGTCGGCGATAACCGCGGACGCGCTCTCGACCGCCGCGTTCGTGCTCGGCCCGTTTCACGGCATCGAGTTCCTTCGAGACCACAGCGTTTGTGGCTTTCTGTACACGACGTCCCTCGATCGCTTCTCGACCGACTTGTGACCCTCGGACGTTTCCTCCGAACACCGAAGGGCCTCGCGCTCATTGTCCTCGCCATTCTCGTCGTCGTCGCCGGCGCTGCGCGGGCCGCTCTCGTCGTTCCCGGCGTCGTTGCGGCGATAGTCACCGCGATGGCGATCGACGCGCCCATTCTGAGAATCCTCAAGAAGCGTTGGGCGTTTCCGAGCGGCGCGTTGCTCACGGGCCTCATCGTCGCGATGGTCCTGAGCCCCTATCAGAAATGGTTTGTCTTCGCGGCGACTGCGGCCGTCGCGATCGTCAGCAAATACGTCGTCCGCATCCATTCGGCGAACGTCTTCAATCCCGCCGCGCTCGCCCTGGTCGCGACGTTCTACATCTTCCACACGGGTCAGAGCTGGTGGGGCGCGCTCCCCGAGCTGCCGTCGGCCGCCCTGGTCGTTCTGTTCGCGACGGGCCTCTTCATCTCCTACCGCGTCAACAAGTTTCCCGCGGTCCTTTCATTCCTCGGCGTCTACTATTTGCTCGCGACGGTTGGCGCTTTTGTCGGCGATCCGAAGACCGTCGCCGAGCTGTATCGTGCGCCGGATCTCCACGCCGCGCTCTATTTCGCGTTCTTCATGGTGACCGATCCGCCGACGTCGCCGCCGAATGGGCGCGACCAAATCACCTTCGGTGTGATCACCGCCGCCGCGGCGTTCGCGATCTTCGACGTCGTTCACTCCGCGTACTTTCTGCTCGCTGGCCTGCTCGTAGCGAATGCCTGGGAAGGCTGGCGACGCGTGCGCCTACGCGCCAAGAAAGCGTTGCTTCAGCGCGAACACCAGCACCAGCGCGCCGTACTGTAAGAAAGTACTGATCTCGCTCCGCCACGCCTCACCCCAGTCGTGCTGGCCGGACTCGGGGTGACGCGGCGGACGTGGAATCCACCGCGGCGTCGTCTGCTTGTACGCGAGATATTCGCGACCGAAGATCGACTCGAGGACGCCCTCTTCGTACGCGACGATGAGCGTATACTCGATCGCGAAAATGACGATCGCGATCGGCAGAAACCACATCACCGCCGAGATGACGACGAATCCCATCCAGATGAGAAAGTTTCCGACGTAGAGCGGATTCCTGACCCAACGAAAAATCCCGTACGTCACGAGGCGCTGTACGTCGCGCGAACGCCGCCGCGTGACGGTCCCCGCAGCCGAAACCCCCGCGAGGCGAATCCACTCGCCGATGACGATGAGCACGGCGCCGGCGATCCAGTGATTGATCGTCGGATGTGCGGGCGCGAGCAGCGCGACGACGAGAAACGGAACCGGCAGCCAGCTTCGGTTTCGAAACAGCACCGCGCCCGCGCGGGCGGTTCCGGACTGCTCCGCGGCTGACGGGGCGGGGGAGGACTGGGCGGGAGGCATCGGCTGTAAAGGTAATCGGCCGACTGAACACTGGGTTCTGAGGACTGAACAGTGGATTCTGAGGACTGAACGCTGGCGTCTGACGACTGAACGCTCGCTGCGCTCGCTGGCGGGTCGCTCGCGCTCACGCGCCTCGCTTGCTCGGACGGCGGCTGCGCCGCCTGGCGGAGCGCATCGGGCTGCGCCCTCGCTTTGGGAGAGGAATCGGAATGCTCGCTCCGCTCGCTGGTTTAGATCTCAGTCCTCAGCCCTGAGATCTGAGTCCAATCAACGCGAGCGCAGCGAGCGAGTCCCGCTTCCTCTCCGCCAAGTGAGCGAAGCGAACGACCCGCCAGCGACCGCAGGGAGCGTCCGTACCAGCGACGCGGCAGAGCCGCGAGCGCCCCGCCAGCGAGCGCAGCGAGCGTTCGGCCCTAAGCCCTCAGCGTTCAGTCCTCAGAAGCCAGTGTTCTCAGTTATAGAGGAGCGTCGCCAAAAACTCGGCGACGACCGTATTGAACGCCGCAGGCCGCTCGATGTTCGAGAGATGCCCCGCCCCCTGCAAGATCTCGATCCTGCTGCCCGGAATCGCGGCGTGCATTGCGCGCGACTCGCGCGGCGGTGTCGCGACGTCCTCGCTTCCCGCGATGATCACGGTCGGAACGTCGATGGTCGCGAGCGTCGGCGTCGAATCCGGACGCGCCATCATTGCCCCGAGCGCGCCGATGATGCCCTCGACCGGCGCCTGCGCGATCGACCGGTGCACGGCGTCATAGATGTCGGGCCGCTTGTCGCGCGTCGTCTTGCCGACCAACCCCGCGATCTGCGCGTTCGCGACCGCCGAGCTCCCCTGCGTGTTCGCCAGCTCGATCAAGTACTTCCGGCGCGCGACGTTTTCCGACGTATCCGCCCCCGAACGGGTGTCCGCGAGCACCATTCCACGAACGCGCTCGCGATGTCGCCGCCAAAACGCGAATGCCACGTATCCCCCGAGCGAAAGCCCCGCGACAACCGCTCGTTCGATCTGCAGCGTGTCGAGCACCGCCGCGACGTCGTCCGCGTACCGATCGACCGTGAACGGCGCCGCCGCCGTCGAGTCGCCGAAGCCGCGGAAGTCGATCGGGATGCACCGACACTCGCTCACGAGCGCCGTGACTTGCGGCTCCCACATCGTGCGGCTCAGCGGGAATGCATGCAGAAACACCATCGGCAATCCCGATCCGATGTCGTCGAACGCGATCTCCGCGTCGCCGACCAGCGCGATCACTCCGGCTCCGGCCACTGCGGCAACATCTCGCGCCACGAATCCGGAACCGGAACCGCTTGGCCTTCCTGATTCACTGCGACGAACACGATCGACGCCTCGGCGACGAGGACGTCCGATCCGACTTTTCGAACATCTTGTTTGATGATGTAGCTCGTGCGGCGCACGGCGAGCAGCCCGGATCGAATCACGAGATCCTCGCCTGGCATCGACTGCGCCATGTAGCCGATGTCGACGTGCCGCACGACGGAGAACACAGGTTGCCGCGCCCAATCGCGAATGTTGATCTGCGGCTCGAGCAGTGCCCACCGCGCGCGCTCGAGAAAGTTGAGCATGGTCGCATGGTTGAGATGCCCGAGCATGTCGCAGTCGGTCGGGTAGATGTGGAACGTGACTTCCGGCAGTTCGCTCATGTTGTGGTGAGAGTACGGGAATCAAACGTCAACCAGAACAACGTCGGGATCGAGCGCGCGACGTCGAGAGCGGTCGCGAACGCCTTTGCGCTGTACGTCGCGTCTAGTTGGATCGACGATGCGCTTCGCAACTGTTCTGCCGCGCGCTTTGCTGCTTCCGTTTCGCGGCCGTATCCGCCGCCGTACGAGTTGTGAACGACCTTCACAGCGTCTTTCCGGACACGCGGAAGCCGAACTGCGGCCTTCGCCTCGATCAGCTTTGCTGTCGCATTCGCAAGCGCCAGCACTCGTGGCACTCGCGCGACGATGCGCGGAACGACCCGCGCCCCGACCACCGTGATCTCTCGCTGCGCGATGGCGAACGCGAGCGCGAGTCCCGCGGCGGTCCCACCGGTTCCAAGCGGAACCACGACGACATTCGGCGCCGGAGCCACTCCCGCGTCGATCTGTGCGACGAGCTCGAGCCCCGCATTCACATGTCCGAGAACGCCGAGCGGCGAGCTCCCGCCGGCTGGAATCCATCGTGACCCGCGTGCGCGGTCGAGCCAAGCCCACGCGAACGCTTCCACCGGCGTCCGAAGAATCGGCGCGCGCTTCGCCGTCTTTCCAACGCGCTCGGCCACTCGTCGCGCCGACTCGTTCATCTCTTGTTTCCATCGTCCGACGCTGACGTTTGCGCCGAGTCGTTTCCCATAGGTCGCGACGGCGAGCGCATGCGTCGAACCAGCGGAACCAACGGTAACGATGTCGTCGTCCTTTTCGACTCCGCCGAGAAGGAACTCGAGCGCTCGCACCTTGTTTCCGCCCAACGGGTCCGCGCAGAGATCGTCGCGCTTGACCCAGAGCGCCGACGCGAGCGGCAACGAGAGCACCGGCGTCGGGAAATGACCGAGTGGGACGCGCGGAATCGACGCGAGCTGGGGAAACCGCTTCACGAGCGGAAGCGGCGGAGTGGGGCGCGTCAGGTTGTGACGCCCTTGTGCGGATCGTCGCCCGGACCGATCTGCGGCTGTCCGACGACGTCCTCGACGTACAGCATCTTCACCGCGACGACCGTTGCGGCGAGCACTGGAACCGCGCACATGAGCCCGAGAAATCCAAACAGGATCGCCATGAGCGCTTGCGTGAACACCGTGAGAGCGGGCGGCAGGTTGATCCCGCCCTTCATCAACAGCGGAATCAAGATGTGACTCTCCAGAAAGTGGACGCCGATGTACGCGATCATGACCCACAGCGCCTTTTCCGGTGAATCGAGAAAGCCCATCGCGATCGCTGGAAGCGAGCTGACGAGCGGACCGATCGTCGGAATGAACTCGAACAGCCCGGCGAGCAGTCCAAGGGCGAACGCGGCTTTCACGTTCAGCGCGAGCAACAGAATTGTGGTGACGACTCCCAGCGTCACCATCGCGATGAGCTGCGTGACGAGCCACTTCCGCAGAACCGCCGCGATCGCCGACAAGACTTCGCCGGCACGCTGTCGCCGATCGAGTGGAAACAGCGCCATAATTCCGCGACGATACATGTCGGGATCGACCGCGATGTAGATCGATAAGAATATTATAATGAGAAGGCCGGCAAAGACCTCGATGGTCGACGACAGGAACGGGAACAGGTATCTCGTCGCGCCGTTCAGCTGGCCGCCGATGCGGTCGCGCAGCGTCGGCTCATGATGCGTCGTGTCGGTCGGCAGGCCCGGGATCGTATCGATCGGAGCGACAGGAATCCCCGGGCGAGTTGTCGCCGCGGAGTCGACGCGCGCCTGCGTCGAGATCCCGTTGAACACCAACCCGAGCACGCCAGTTCGGCGCGCGTTGATCCACGTCTCGAGCCGATCGATCGCCACCGGCAGCCGTCGGCGAAGCTCGATCCCTTGAGCGTGCAGCGTCGGCGCGACCCACGCGCCGAATCCAGTCATGATGGCGAAAAAGCTCAGGACAATCAGCGCGGCACTCGCACCGCGCGGAACACGCCATCGAGAAAGCCCGTCCACGCCGGACGACACCGCGAGCCCAAACAAAATGCCGATGAACGCAGTGAGAAAGAGCGGATGCGCGAACCGCAGGAGCTGTACGAGCAAGTACATTCCGATGACGAGCGCTGCGGTCCGCAAGACATCGGAGCTGCGAAACCCGGGCGCACGACGTCGCCGCGGACGCGCCACGATCGGCACCTCTTTGATTTCAGCCTCCGCCGCATCGCCGACTGATTCCGTCATGCCGCTCGGCCCCGGGTAAAGTGAATCGCGGTTAGATTGGGTTCGTGACCAGCCCTCACACGCCCATCTATCTCGACACGGTCAGCACTGTCGACGCGTTCTTTGCGTCGATCGCAAACACGCCCATCCTCGCGCTGGATACCGAGGGCGCGAGCTTCCACCGCTTCGTCGATCGAATCTACCTGCTCCAACTCTCGACACGCGAGAAGACCGCCATCATCGACCCGCTCCCGGTCGACAAACCCGCTGGACTCGGCGCGCTGCTGGAAAATCCGAACGTCGAGATCGTGTTCCATGACGCGGACTATGATCTGCGACTTCTGCACCAGGACTACGGCTGGTACGCCCGCAACATTTTCGACACGCGGGTCGCGGCACAACTGCTCGGCCTCAAAGCGTTCGGACTCGCCGCCCTGCTCGAGCGCTACTTCGGCGTAAAGCTCGACAAGAAATTTCAGCGCGCCGATTGGTCGATGCGGCCGCTGACGCAGGGAATGCTCGACTACGCCGCGCAGGATACGATTCACCTGCTCGAGCTGCGCGATCGACTGAAGGACGATCTGACGCGCGCCGGGCGATGGGAATGGGCTCGCGAAGAATTTGCGCTGCTCGAGGGAACGCGCTGGAACGACGATGATTCCGCGAACGCATTTCTGCGGATCAAGGGCGCCCGCGACCTCACGCGACGAGAGCTCGCCATTCTCCGCGAGCTCGTCCCGTGGCGCGACCGACTTGCCGCGCAGCTCGACCGCGCGACCTTCCGCGTTCTCGGCAACGAGCAGCTGCTCGACATCGCGCGGCAACAACCGGCGTCTCGCGAAGCGCTCGGCTCGATCAAGGGGATGCCGCGCGGGATCCTCGACTCGCGCAGCGCGGAGCTCATCGACGCCGTGAAGCGCGGTCTCAGTGTGCCCGATGCAGAGCTCCCACGATTTCCAAAAGCGCCGCGCTGGGATCGCGATCCCGATTTCGATGCACGCGTCGCGGCACTCAAGACCGCGCGCGACGCGGCGGCGGCTCGTCTCGATCTCGATCCCGGAGTCCTGTGCTCCCGCGATCGAATGGAGGCCGTCGCGCGCAAGAATCCGTCGACGATGGCGGAGCTAGAATCGGTGACCGAGCTGCGACGCTGGCAGATTCGCGAGCTCGGAGAGGATTTTCTAAAGGCGCTCGCGCCGCACCGACTGGCCCGGCAGACCGGCTGACCACACGGGGCGCCGGCTCAGAGCCCCATGTAGTTCCTGACCCGTGGCTCGATTCGATCCGGCGACCAAAAGGGTTGCCACACGAGATTGAGCGTGAGGTTTCCGATCCCCGGCATCGCTTTCACCACGCGCTCGACGTCGTTCATGATCTCCGGCCCGGCGGGACACCCGGGCGAAGTCAACGTCATGTCGATCTGTACGTCCGCGCCGTCGACCGCGATCTCGTAGACGAGTCCAAGGTCGACGATGTTGAGATTCAGCTCCGGGTCCTTGACCTTGCGAAGCGCGAGCTTCACCTGATCGCTCGTCGGCGGTTTCGCGTCCGCGACCGGCGGCACGCCGCGGTCCGGAACCTGAGTGTCGTTGCCCGGGGCTTCCTTTTCGGCATCCGATCGAGGATTGCCATCGCCGCCGCTGGCGACCGCGTCTTCGGGTGTGGTCAGATCATCCATGCCTGAAAGCTACGTCATTGCGCAGCCGTGCCCAAAGTCCTCTGCACGACACGAGGTCGGAGCGACTACACGGCTTTCTTCGAAGCCCGTCAACCGCCGGTCATCTCTGCCCGGAGTCGATGCTGGATGCCCTACTCGAGCCGCGGCGCCGATCTCTACATCGGGCTGGGCCAGATTTTCTAGCGAGCCGCCTGGCGCTTGGAGACGCTCTTGTTGCTCGAGGATTTCGCGGGCGCTTTTGATCGGGAAGACGCGGACGCCTTCGCCTTGCTCGAGCTCGACTTCGAAGCGCTGGCCTTGCCGCTGCTCGACCTCGAGCTGCTCGACTTCGAAGAGCTAGCCTTGGCGCTCTTATGGGTCGAATGCTTGCGCGGTTTGCGCTCCGGGCGATTCCAGTCCACAGCCTTGTCAGCGCGGAAGCTCGCCGGCATCACCATCGGGCCGTCAGCGTAGTCGGTAACCGCCAGCGCAGCCGCATCAGCGAGGTCGGCGCGGACGTCGGCGATGACTTTCGCCGGACGCTTGGCGCGCGCTTCGTGCACGCGGTTCGTGAGCAGGACGACGAACATCTCCCGCTCCGGATCGATCCAGAGGGATGTCCCGGTGAATCCGGTATGTCCGTAGGCGTCTTCGCCGAGGTACTGGCCGCAGCTGCCTGAGCCACCGCAAGTATCCCAGCCGAGCGCGCGGGTGCCTGCGGCGCGTTTGGTGAAGAGCGCGATCGTCGAGTCGGCGATGATGCGCTGACCGTCATACTCGCCGCCGTCGAGCATCATCTGCGCGAAGATCGACAGGTCGGCCGCCGTGCTGAACAAGCCGGCGTGACCGGCGACGCCGCCGAGCGCGAAGGCGTTTTCGTCGTGCACCTCACCCTGAAGCGGGTAGCCCCGCGGAGGGGCGACCTCGGTCGGGGCAATGCGTGAGCGGAGCGAATCAGCCGGCCGGAAGTGCGTATCTGTCATTCCGAGCGGTCCGAAGACGCGCTCGTCGAGGAATGTGTCGAGTCGCTGGCCAGATACTGCCTCGACGATGAAGCCGAGCATGTCGGCGCCAAGATCAGAGTACTCGTAGCACTTGCCGGGTTCGCAGCCGAGCGGCGTGGAGATGACCTCGTCGCGCGCTTCAGCGGGTGTGTGCGCCGTCCTCCAGAGATCGCGGCCCGCGGGAAGTCCCGAGCGATGCTCGAGCAGCATGCGAATCGTGACGCGGTCTTTGGCACCGCCGGAGAAGGCGGGGATGTACTGCGAGACCGGGTCGTCGAGGTGAATCTTGCCCTCGTCGTAGAGAACCATGAGGGCAGTGGTGGTGCCGACCACCTTCGTGAGCGACGCGAGATCGTAGATCGTTTTGTCGGCGCTCACCGGGGCGCTGCCGCGCTCCCAGCTCAGATTTCCAAATCCCTTCTCCCAGACGGCGGCGCCGCGTCTTCCGACGACGACCGAGGCACCAGGATAGCCGCCCGCAGCGATGCCGCGTTCGACGACATGGTCGATCTTTGCGAGCCGTTCGCTGGACATGCCGACCATCCGCGGCGACTTCATTGGAAGGCCGCCGCCGGACATGACCGCGAGGGATACGACTGGAATCAGCAGAGACAGCACTGACAGGCTCGGGAGGAGGGACAAAGACACAGTTGGTTGCTGCTACTGACGGGGGAACCAGCGTCAGCAACCAGAGACCAGAAGCCGTTCATTTTAGTATCGGACGGCCGGGCGACGTGAGATATACACCCAACCGTTTCCTAAGTGCGTTACGTCACAGCCACGCCAAATGTTCCGCGTGGCAAGGGCCAGCTGTCACCCATAATGTGTGATGTCGGCGAGACGAGCAAGAATTTGCGATGTAACGATGCGCCTTGAGTTTGCGCTGTCCGGCGAACGAGAAGACCGGTAGGTCGGCGGCCTGAAGTGCTCGCGAGGCGAAAGCCTCTCTTCGGAGCGAGACACCGGTCACGCCCCTTCGCCGACCAGCCGGACGTAAACCATCCCGACCCGCACCGTGACCAATCCGACAGTCATGGATCAAGAATCCTTACTCATCCGCCGAGCGATCTCTGGCGACGAAGCGGCGCTCCGAGCCCTCTGGACCCGGCACGCACCGCACATCGACATGGTCGTCCGCCGGCTGGTGGGGAACGATTCGGACGTGTCGGCCGACATCGCCCAGGAAGTCTGGATTCAGATCTTCCGCGCCCTGCCGAGCTACCGAGGGGACTCACAGTTTGGAACGTGGGCGCACCGAATCGCCGTCAACAGAACGCTGAACGCGCTTCGCAAAACCCGAAGGCTCGCGAACGTCGAAACCGAAGTCCTGGAAGACAGCGCGGCCGTCGAGCCGGATCACGAGCGAACGTTTCTCGCGCAGTCGATCGAAGAAGCGGCAGCGAAGTTGGCTCCCGGCGCTCGCGCGGTGTTCATGTTGCACGACGTCGAAGGGTACACGCACGAAGAGATCGCCGACGAGCTGGGAATCACTTCCGGCGGGTCGAAGTCACAACTGTTCAAGGCGCGGGCGAAGCTCCGAACGCTACTTGCTCACCTCATAGATGGCCGAGATGTCCGATTATCAAGCAAGGAATCCGAGCATGTTGCACCTGTCTAGCGAACGACTCGCCGCGTTGGTCGACGAGTCGCCGACTCCGCCGGAGCTCGCGCATCTCACCGGCTGCGCGGACTGCAGCCAGGAACGCGCGATGTTCCGCAACCTCGCGAGCCTGGCGAGCTCCGAGTCGAATCGTATTGGCGCGCCGCTCACGAGCTGGGAATCGATTGCTCCGGTGCTCGTTGCCGACGGCGTCATCGACACTGGGCGCGGACTCAAGCTTCGCGCTCGAACCCTGCACCGTCCGTGGCTGCAAGCCGCCGCCGCGGTTTTGTTGATCGCCGGCGGAATGATGGCGGGTCGAGCCACCACCGGGGCAAGCGTTCTTCCGATCGCCGAGGGCAACCACACAACGACTGGCCTCGATACGACCGGCCGGTTCAAGTCGGTCGCCGACGCGGCGCAGATTCAAGCGCAATCGCAGGCGCTCTACGAGACGGCAACCGCGTACTTGGCGCAGCACGACACGGCGGCGCACGTCGACAGTCCGTCGTCGATCCGCACGCGACTTGCCGCGATCGAACAGACGCAGGACGTAATGGGTGCGGCGCTCAAGAAGGCGCCCTACGACCCGGTGATCAACGGCTACTATCTCAACACGTTGGGTCAGCGTGAAGCAACGCTCCGGCAGCTGAACGCGGTGATGCCGGCGAGCATGCGGATGACGAGCTACTGATGGGACTGAAGGGAATGGACACGACCAGACGGCGCGGCGCAGTCGCGGCACTCATCGCCCTCTCTACCGGCTCGGCCCTCGGCGCGCAGGTCGCTGTCGGCACGGTTCAAGTTCGCCCGGGGAATCCTGACGACACGGCGCAGATGCGTGTCATGATGCTCATGACGAAAGGGCGGGTGGATTCGCTCGCGACGCTCATGCGGGAGTTCAACATCACGCCGCATGGGTCGAACGAGTGGATCCAGCTGAAGGCGAAGATTGATTCATTGATTCCGTCCCGCAAAGCGATCTTTCTTCGGAGCGACGGGCCGGGTGGTGCTTCGGCGATGCCGAAGGGTTGGATCGGGATCAACGCGATCGGTCCGAAGACAGAGATGGTCAACTCGAACGGCTATTTCGTTCAGTACTTCGACTATCCGTCGATCATCGCGGTCGATCCTGATTCGCCCGCGCAGCGGGCGGGAATCCTTCCGGGCGACGTTCTCGTCGGATACGACGGCGTCGATGTGCGCGGGCATCGGTTCGACCTAACGCAGATGCTCGTGCCCGAGAAAAAGCTTGCGGTCTCGATCCGGCGGGCTGGCGAGGCGAAGGACTACACGCTCACGATCGTGCCTGCGCCGGTGACGGTGGCCGATCGGCGCCGGGATATCGGGCAAACCACGATTCGTTTGAACGACGGGCCGGCGATGGGGCCGGGCGAGTATCGCATCGAGCGCACGAGATCCGCTACGGTCGCCGGCCCTGCCGGCGGCAGCGGGCGCGTCGGAGCGCTGCCGCTCAAGACGTGGGTCTTCGGCCCGAATGGCGCGTTGGGCGCGATTCTGTCGACCGTGAGCGGCGAGCTTGCGAAATCTCTAAAGATCGATCCCGGCGTTCTCGTCACGGACGTCACTGACGAGACGCCGGCGTCGCGCAGCGGCCTCAAGACGGGAGACGTGATCGTCATCGCCAACGGTCAGCCGCTCGCGTCGCTCAGACAGCTTCAAGAAGTGCTGATGGCGCGAAGCACCTCGGGCGAGCGTTCCGTTCCGCTCGTCGTCGTTCGGGAAAAGCATCAGCAGAAAATCGTCGTCAACTGGTAGCGACGACGAGCGGCGTCAGGCGGCGCTCTTCCGGAACCAGCGACTTGTGAATCGCCAGCGCCGCGATCACCCCCTCGGCGGCGGCCGCGACGGCGAGCTGCGGACCCGCCGTGATGTCACCCGCGGCGAAGACGTTTTGCACCGACGTCTGTCCGTGACGGTCGACGACGATTCGGCCTTCGTTGTCTCGCTCACACCCGAGCTGCACGCCGAGGTCGTCGGCGGGATACTGCGCGATGGCGAAAAAAATCTTGTCGGCGTCGAGCTGCATGCCGTTTTCGAACGCGAGACAATGAATGCCGTTCGCGTCGACCGTCACGCAGCTGATCGGATCCGACAACACCGGGATGTTGAGGGCGTCGAGCTTCTTGCAGTACTCCGGGAGATCCAGCTCGGGCGGACGCCCGTTCGTGCAGATGATGATGTCGCTCGTCCAGGTCGTGAGGTTGAGTGCCATTCCGACGGCGCGCCGGCCATTGCCGATGACGACGACTTTCTTACCACGGGTGTCGAACCCGTCACAGTCGGGACAGACGTGCGCGTTCGAGCCGTAGACGCGCTCGATCCCCGGGATGTCCGGCCACACGTCGCGGATGCCGATGGCGAGCAACAGGCGTCGCGAGACGATCTTTTCGCCCCCCTCGAGCTGAATTAGAAATTGCTCATCTTCGGTCTGGTCGACGCGCAGTACGATGCCATCGACGAGACCCACGCCGAGTGCGCGACATGTCTCCCGGCCCCGTCCTCGCAGCTCGGCAGGACGAACCTCATCGAGTCCGAGATAGCCGTTGATGCCAAGCGTTTCCCAGTTTCTGGGATCGCCGCTATCGATGACGCGTACAGAGTGCAGATACCGGGCGCACCAGATCGCGGCCGAGAGACCGGCGGGTCCGCCGCCGACGATTCCAATCTCGAGTGTAGGCTCCGTCATGCCTGAAGGAGCGGGGCAAGAACGAGTCCCTAGTGGCTTCCGAGCGGACCAGTGGGAAGGGCGTAGATGAGGCGCGCCGTCGCGCGATCGGCGTCCGAGAGCTGACGCACGCGAACCTTCGGCGCCATGATGCTCAAACTGTCAGTCGTGTGGTCGAGCCCGAGCAGGTGACCGATCTCATGCATCGCCATCGCGCGCATCGCGTCACCATCGAGCTGCTCGCCCTGGTTGTGGTGGATGGCGAGGATGATGTTCGCGTCGGTGATCACCCAATCGTCGTCACGCGCCCAGCGCGTGCGGCCGCTGATTGCCTCGTTGAAGTGATCGATCCAGTTGACGTGAACTTCTGCGTCGGCGGAATCGTCCACGAAGGAGAATCGAATTGGCAGATGAATCGAGCCCCACTCCTGGAAGGCGGATCGTACCGCCTCCACGTATTCGGCGCCAAAATCCTGCACCGGGGAACGCGGCTGAACCCAGACGGTGAGGGGAACGCCGTGGCGGTCCGGCCAGCGAGCCAGCGATGAATCACGCTCGCGAAGAATGTCGCCGATATACGTGCCGGCTTCACCGTCTCGCACGCGACGCACGACGGATGCGTGATTGTCGTCGCCAAGGTTCGCCAGCGGCGAGACGACGGCGAGTGCTCTCGCAATCGCGCCCGACGAGACGTCGTTGTGTCGCGCTGGTGCCGATGCTGCGACGGGGGTGGAAGTCTCCGGCGGTCTCGTGGCGAGGTGTGCGGCGCTCAGGAGCGAGGTCACTCCCAGCGCGAGCGCGACGATCGGGAAAACAGCTCGCTGCATGCTGACTATACCGGTTCGTCCCGTCGTCGGGACTAGAGGAATGAGGCGATGAGGGCGAAGAAGCGATCAGGCGCTTCCCAAAAGGGCATGTGCCCCGAGGCGGGAACCACGACTAGCTGCAAATCGCGCAGGATATACGAGTTGGTTTCGGCATTCGCCAGAGGCAGATACGGCAGCGGATCTTGCTCTCCGTGAATGACGAGCGTTGGAGTCGAAAGGGCACGGACCCGGTCGCGCCAGTCGTAACCTTCGCGTCTCAGTCTCGCGAGCACCGCGGCGCCGGTCGCGCTGATCGCGTGCGGCGGCGTGAATCGCTCCGCGAGCTCATCGTCAGCAAACCAGGCCGGATATACCGCGCGACTGTAGTCGCTGTGCAACTCGGGGTCAGGATTCCAAAGCGCTTCCTCCGAGATGCGAGCGACGGCGTCATGCTGTTCTCCCGACAGCCGCGCGAGAACATTGCGCCGGAGGATCGGCATCCATGCGCTCGTCGGCCACACAGGATCGACGAGGACCATGCGCCGAACCCCGACCTCATCGGCTGCGGCTGCTAGCATGCTGACGCCGCCGCCCCACGAATGCCCAAGCATGTCCCAGCGCCGAACGCCGAGCGCTCGGCGAAGCGCGCCGACGTCGGCGGCGTCGTCATAAATCGTTGCAGTCGACGGGTCGGACGGCGCCGACGATTCCCCACGACCGCGTTGGTCGTAGAGAATGACCTGTCGATGCGCGGCCAGCGGCGACAGCGCAGGCCAGAGCATCGAGTGGTCGTAGAGCATTCCGCCATTCACGCAGAAGATCGGCGGCGCGTTGCCGACCGGTGGGCTCGAGAAAACGGCGAAGTCGATTCCGCGGGCGCGGACCATCTGGCGCTCGAGGCGCGGCGTTCGCGGAAGCGTTCTTCGGAACGCGACGAAGGAGGCGTAAGACAACCGAGACTCGGTGGGGGAAGGGAGACGTGAGGCGTCAGAATCCTATCGAGGATCCGTGCGACTCGACTAGCGTCTCGGTCCGGCCGATCAGCTCCAGCATCGAGAACGCAGCCTCGAATTCCCAAACGTGAGACGTCGTCCCTGACCCGTCTCGACTCTCAAACGATCTGTCTGAGGTCTGGGCGTGACGCGGAAGCATGTTCCGCCAGTACCCTGTCAGGCGCCGTCCTCACCTCTCGGATCTCGCGTCTTGCAATCTCGATTCTGGACTGGTCATCGATGTCGAGATCCCAGTCTTGCCGAGTCGACACTCTTCGTGCTAGCTCACGTCTCACCACTCACGTCTCAGTTCTCAACCGACACGGTGATATGCGACGTCTCGCTCTCGTCTCACTTCTCGTTCCTGTCGCTCTCGGCGCGCAGGAGTCGTTCGATCGCGCGATGGTCGCCAAGATCCGCGACGAGGGGATGAATCATTCCCAAGTCTGGGGCTTGGTCGACACGCTCGCGACGGTCATCGGGCCGCGTCTGACGGCTTCGCCCGCGTACATGCGAGCCGCCGTGTGGGCGCGCGATCGTCTGACGGCGTCGGGACTGAAGGACGTCCATTTCGAGACGTGGCCGTTCGGGCGCGGGTGGGAGCTCGAGAACTACACGCTCGAGATGACTGCTCCGCGCTTCGCGCCGATGATCGGCTATCCCGACGCATGGTCGGCTTCGACGAACGGCGACGTCGTCGGGACGCCGATCCTCATCGCGGGCATCTCGTCGGATTCGCTCGAGAAGATGCGCGCGAAGCTCAAGGGCGCGATCGTCATGACGCAGCCGATGATGACGACGTTCATCCGTGAAGATCGCGTCAATCCGACAGATCCGAACGCGCCGCCGTCCGTGCCGCCGCAGCCGGCGGCGGGGCGCGGCGGGCGTGGCGCAGGCAGCGGTCGGGGCGGACAGAGTGAAGCCGCGAAGATCGCGGCGATCCTGCACGACGCTGGTGTGGGCGCGGTGCTGAAGCCGAGTCGTGGCGAGCATGGAACGATCTTCCTCCAGACGCGCGATGCGGGCGCGAACGCGGTGCCGACGGTCGTCGTCGCCGGCGAGCATTACAATAATCTCATTCGAATGTTGGAAGATCACATTCCGGTGAAGGTCCGCGTGAACGTGCAAGGCAAATACTTCACGCAGGACACGAGCGGCTACAACATCATCGCCGAGCTGCCCGGGACGGATCCGAAGCTGAAGGACGAAGTCGTCATGATCGGGGCGCATCTCGATTCGTGGCACTCGGCGACGGGTGCGACCGACAACGCCGACGGCGCCGCGACGGTGCTCGAGGCGATGCGCATCCTCAAAGCGGTCGGCGCGCAGCCGAGGCGAACGATTCGCGTCGCGCTCTGGGGCGGTGAGGAGGAAGGGCTCTTCGGATCGAAGGCGTGGGTCGCGAAGCATCTCGCCGGTGACGCGAACAAAGCCGCGCGCGACAAGTTCGATGTCTACCTGAACATCGACCCGGGGTACGGGCCGATCTACGGCTTCTATATGGAAGGGAACGAGCCTGCGAAGGCGATCTTCGACGCGTGGCTCGAGCCGTTCAAGGATCTCACCGCGCGAAAGAACGTCATCGCGGGGATCGGCAACACCGACCACCTGAGCTTCATTGCCGTGGGCGTCCCCGGGTTCAATCCGGTCCAGGAGTACACGAACTATGATGTGCGCATCCATCACACGAACATGGACACGATGGAGCGCATGAAGCCCGACGACCTGAAGCAGGCCGCGGTGATCTTCGCCGCGTTTGCCTACAACGCGGCGATGCGGGATGCAATGATTCCGCGGAAGGCCGCGCCCTAGATCTCGCGTCGCTTCGCTGCGCCGGCCACGTATTCGCCGGCGCGGAACGCGAGCGCTTCGATCGTCATCGTCGGCTGGCCGCGACCGCTCGTCACGAAGCTCGACCCGTCGACGATGAAGAGGTTTTTCACGTCGTGCGATCGATTGTTTTTGTCGACCACCGACTTCTTTGGATCGTTGCCCATGCGGCACGTGCCGAGCAGGTGGACGCTGAACTCCTGACTCTCGGTTGGATCCTGCCAGGTCTGCAGCGCGCCCGAAGCCTTGAGCATCTCTTCGCCGCGATCGGCAAAGTACTTGTAGAGCTTGAGGTCCTGCGGATGGTCTTGATAGGTCATCCGAATCGCGGGTATTCCCCAGTCATCCTTCAGCGTCGGATCGAGCGAGATGCTGTTCGTCGCGACTGGAAGCGACGTCGTGTGGCCGAAGCAGAAGACCGTGCGGTTGTAGTTGTTCGCGAGGAGCTTTTTGTACGCGGAGCCCCAGGTTGGGGACTTCGGCGGCAGTCCGCCCATCGCAAATCCGATCGGCGTGGCGTCGAAGCGATAGTCGAATCCGCCGCCGCCCACGAGCCCGAGCTTCTTGTCGAGCTCATAGAGGTCCCAGACGACGCGCGTTGCCACGAGGCCTTTGAACCCGTTGATCTCGTGCTCGAATAAGCCTTTGCTAATGCCGGCGCCGTTGAACATCAGATGCTTGCCGACCACGCCGCTCGAGTTCGCGAGCCCCTGCGGAAACAGATTCGACTTCGAGTTCAGCAGCAGTCGCGGCGTCTCGGCCCCGTTGGCGCACACGAAGACCGCTTTCGCGCGCTGAAAGACTTCCTTCTTGTCCGCGTCGAAGTACTTCACGCCGATCGCGCGCCCTTTGGTGTCCGTTTCGACTTTTCTAACGTACGAATTCGGACGAATCTCGCAGCGCCCGGTGGCGACGGCTTTCGGGATCATCGTCACGAGAGAGCTGGACTTCGCTCTCACCTCGCAGCCGAAGCCGAGGCAGAACCCGCACTGCGCGCATTGCGCGCGTCCGTCGTATGGCTTCGACGCGACCGCCATCGGCGCCGCGAAGGGCTTGTAGCCGAGCTTCTTCGCGCCGATGTCGAGGAGAACACCGGTCGACTTCGGCGGATGCGGCGGCATCGGATATCCTTTGGATCGCGGCGGATCGTACGGTCCGGGCGCTCCCGCGATGCCGACCTCCCAGTCGACCCTCGTGTAGTACGGCTCGAGATCGTGATACGTGATCGGCCAGTCGGCGAAGCCAGTGCCGGCAAGCGCTCCCTTCACGCTCGCTTCCTTGAAATCGATTTCGCGGAATCGCCAGAAGTTCGCCGAGAAGTGATTGCTCGTCCCGCCGATCATGCGCCCGTACATGACGCATGGCTGCTTCTTCGCGATGTCCTTCTCCGTTTTCCGGAACGTGTTCGGGGATTTGGTCCAGTCGTTCGTGAGAAGGTTCTCCTCGTTGATCTTGATCTCGTCGTGGACGAAATCCTTTTCCGTGCGCCAGGGACCTTGCTCGAGCACGACGACTTTGTATCCGGCCGTCGAGAGCTCCTTGGCGACGATTCCGCCGGCTGCGCCCGAGCCCACGATGACGAAGTCGACCTCTTCGTCGGGGCGGTATTTGACGGTGCTCTGCTGCAGCGGCGCGAGTGTCGGATGACGATGCTCAGGCATTGTGATCGTACCAGCCGAAGGGCGCGGCCCACGAGAACTGATCGACGAAGCCGATCATCTTCCAGCCGCTCTTGTTGTAGTTCCCGCCGTACTCGGGATTCGCGAGCATTCCGGCCATCGTGCCGAAGCGCAGGGCGACGAAGAGGTCAGGTTTTTCTTTCTCGAGCGCGGTGAGCACGGCGATCTGCTGCGCACTGTTCAGCGCGGCGAACGACTTCGCGCCCTTCTGAGTTTTCGCGGCTCGCGCTCGCAGCTCCTTTACGAGGTTGTCGAATGCCGGCCTCTGGTCTTTCGCGAAGGTCGTGAGGCTCTTGTCGATGAAGTAGACGACGCGAGCCTCGCGCGCTCCCGGTGTCGCGTCAGTCGGGATGATCTGTGCAGTCGCAGCTTCGATGTCCGCGGCATCGGCCGGCGTGAGTGTCTCGAACCGCGTTGCTTGGGCCGCGTGCAGTCCGGCTGCGAGAAGCTCGCGTGACTCCGCGGCAAACCAAATCGCGGCCGCGGCGGGACCAGACGCCGCGAGGAACTGGCGCCGAGAGAGGGGGGTCATTGCAAGGAGGGTCGGGGTGGGCCCGGCAATTGTACCAGCGTGCTACCAATCCTTCATCCCGAAGCGCAATGCGACGCGGGACGCCCAGCTACCGCCGAACGTAGACGTTCTGATGGTTCCGGTGGCTCAGTCGAACTGTATCGAAGCTGACGACGATCCCGAGCTCCAGCGGCCCGGAGTCGTCGATGAGCGCCAGCGCGTTGTCACTCAGACTCCACTTTCCCGTCGACGCGGAGTTGCTCACCGCGCCGCTGGCGGAGCTGTCCGCCTGTGAGATCGTGTAGGCGCCCCCACTCTTCAGGCTGAGCGCCCCGCGAACGGTGATCGACGTTCCAGTGTTGGCCGGAACCGCCAAGCCGTCGACCGCAACGAGGGGGAAATTCCCGACCGGGCTCCCGAGTGAATTCTCGACCGTGCTCTCGCATCCAACCGCCGCAACGAAGACAGCGAGAACAGCGACTCGTTTCACATCCCCACCGAGAACATGATGTGTGCCTTGGGCGTCCCCGGGAACATGATCCACGGTCCCTTGTCCGACGGTTTGGCGGAGAGTCCCGTCGTCGCCGGCGTCGCATACGGGATGTACGTCACGTACAGCCACTGACCCTCTTTCACCTTCGACGTCGCCGGGTCGAACGTCCCGCCGAAGATCTGATAGAGCATCGTCGGCGTCGACGGCATCTTGAGCTTGCCCGATTTCACTTCGGCGAAGCGAACGGTGTCGACCTGCCCGCCCTTTACACCCTGCGCCCGCAGCTCTCGGCCGCGCGCCATGAAGGGCTCCATCGACTTGTGATAGCAGGCCGAGTGGAAGTCTTTCTCGGCCGGTGAGGGGGCGAGGCAGATCATGTCGTTCTTCGCCTCGCGAAGCGAGACGAGCTTCCCCTCGGGCGAGTAGCCGAGGACCTCCGCGCCGGCGCGGAGCTCTTCCGGAAGCGCGGTGACCGCTTCCGCGATCTGTTGCGCGCTGGGCGGAATCGGCTTGGCCGCCGCGGTCTGAGCGAGCGAAGTCGATACGACGGTCGCGCAGCAAGCTGCGCTCAACAACAGCGGAGAGACGAGACGCATGGCGGTTCTCGAGATGGGGAATCGACGCGAACGTCGAGCAGAGGGAACTACTGTGAACAGTAGAGTGTGACGCCGCACGAGTCGAATCAAGCGGCGAAAGGATCTTGTCAGAACCGCTGGGAGGGCCGTGGCGCGGGGACCTACCGAGGTCGGCGCTATCCGCGCATTGTAAGGCGCGCGCTTCTCGGAGCCGTTCGGAAGGACGCGCAAGTATTGCGGCGGGACGCAGGGCGAGGCACGACGACGAGCCGCCCGTAGAAAGTTTTCCGCCGTCATGCACGCCGGCCACAGCGTCGGCGTATCGCCTCCGGTCAGACCGGAAAGGGTTCGCATGGCCGCTCGCAAGAAACGCAGAACGACTTCGAAGTCGTCGAAACGCGCCAGCACCGAGAACACAACTGTCGATCGTTCAACCGTCGACGACGCGCCGCTCCCGCCGCATCGAAACTGCGGCACGATGTCGAACCACATGCGGCTGCTCGAGATGTATCCGGGATTCCGCGATCGCCTTTTCAAGCTCGAGGAACAGACCGCGAAATATCGGAACAGCGGCGAGAGGATCACCGACGTTCCGGTCGCAACCGTCAAGGTCGTCGTGCACGTCGTCTACCAGGCGGCCGCGCAGAATATCTCCGACGCGCAGATCAAAACGCAGATCGCCGTCCTGAACAAAGACTTTCGCGCGACGAACACCGACAAAACGAAAACGCCCACGGCGTTCAAGGGGCTCGTCAGCGATGCGAAGGTGAAATTCGTCCTCGATCACGTCACGCGAACCGCGACGTCGAAAGCGTCGTTCAGCGACGACAATGGCGTGAAGAAGGAATCGGGCGGCGGCGTTTCGCCCGTCGACACGAGGAAATACCTCAACATCTGGGTGTGTGCGCTCGGCGGCGGACTGCTCGGCTACGCGCAGTTTCCGGGCGGACCGCCGGCGACGGACGGCGTCGTGATCCACTACAGGGCGTTCGGCACGAACGGCACCGCCGCCTCGCCGTACAACAGAGGACGCTCAGCGACGCACGAGATCGGACACTACTTCAATCTCCGCCACATCTGGGGCGACACTCCCGATTGCAGTGGAAGCGATCTCGTCGCTGACACGCCGAACGCCGCGGGCCCGAACTTTGGAAAGCCGACGTTCCCGCACGTTACGTGCAACAACGGTCCCAACGGCGACATGTTCATGAACTACATGGACTATACGGACGACGACTCGATGTTCATGTTCACGACGCAGCAGATCGCGCGCATCCGCGCGACACTGAATGGACCTCGGCGCGGGCTGTGGTAGACGACTCCGTACGACCGTGTTGACGAACAAGCGGTGGGTACATGTACCCGGCGACGATGACGAGGGCGGAGCGGTGTATCGCGACGCCAGCGGGGATATTCCGCCCTCGCGTCGGCCAAAGGAATATCTCGAATTCAGTGACGACGGCACCGTCCGCAAGCTCGCGACCGGTGCCGACGACCGCGCACACGAGGTCGACCGAACGACATGGAGCCAAAGGGACGGAAAGGTCGTGTTCAACTTCGGCGGGGAAAGCAGTCGCGCCGGGGAGGAGCACCAGATCGTCGAGCAGAGTCCGGACAAACTCGTAATCAGGAAACAGTAAACCCGTCAGCCGCGGCAGAATCACAGCCGTACGAGATCAGCGATCGGGTGGTTCGGCAGGCGCGGACGGAGCCATTCCGTCGCGTTCCCGGCGCGCCGTCGGTGCGTCCGCTCCGCATCTACACACTCGATCCGTCGGTGTCATACCGGCTCGGCGGCGTTGCGACGGTCGACGTTCCATACGAATCGCTCGAAGCGGGGCCGGTGGGTCATCTGTTCGCGGTGCACTGTGAGAAAGTCCCGCATCCGCTGGTCGCGCAGCCGCTCGATCTCGACGAGTCCTCGCTGCTCCTGTCGAGCGGATTGTCGCCGACACCAGCGAACGGACAGTTCCATCTGCAGATGACGTACGCCGTCTGCATGCTGACGTACGAGGCATTTCGCAAGGCGCTCGGCCGCGACATCGCGTGGTCGGTCGACCCCGAAGAAGGTGCAAGCTGCACGCGGCTTCGTGTACGTCCGTTCGGGATGTACGAGCGAAATGCGTATTACGATCGCGAGGAAGGCGGCCTGTCGTTCGGGTGGTTTCATGCCGAAGCAAATCCGGCGGGCCATACGATTCCGCGCGGGCTCGTGTTCACATCGCTGTCGCACGACGTCGTCGCCCACGAGACGACTCACGCGCTGCTCGATTCGCTGCGATCGGAGTTTTCGTCGCCGATGAATCCGGACGTGCTGGGATTCCACGAAGGGTTTTCGGACCTCGTCGCGCTCCTGCAGCATTTCAGTTTTCCAGACGTTGTCGAGCAAGGACTTCGCGATGCTCGCGGATCGATGGGTCAGGCGTCGCTGCTCACGGGACTTGCGCGCGAGTTCGGCTATGCAACGTCGCATCGAGGAAGCGTGCTCCCACTCCGCTCGGCGGTGGACGTCGAGCATATCGACACGTTCGACTCCGACGCGCTCGCCGCCGCGGGGGCGAGCGACGGGCCGCTCGCGTACGAGCCGGACATGGAGCCGCACCAGATGGGCACCGTACTGGTGTCGGCGATCTTCGAGGCATTCGCAACGGTGTTCCGCCGCAAGAGCGCACGGTATTTTCGCGTCGCGGGAATCTCGCTCGACGACGTCGGCAAAGCCGCGATGCCCGATGAGCTTCTGAAGCTCGTCGCGCAGGAAGCGAGCGACATCGCCGGACACTTTCTCGACATCTGCATTCGTGCGATCGACTACTGTCCTCCCGTCGACATGGACCTCGGCGAATACCTCCGAGCGTTGATCACGGCGGATACGGACGTCGTGGCGAACGACCCGTGGTGCTACCGCGAGTCGCTGATGCGATCGTTCCAGCGTCGTCGGATCTTTCCGATGAACATTCCGTTCATGTCCGAAGACGCGGTTCGTTGGCAGTCGCCGCCGACGGCGCTCTCGATTCCAGAATTGGCATTTGGGAACTTGTATTTCAACGGCGATCCGAGCCACGCGGCGAGCGAGAAAGAGCTGCTGCGCCAGGCGAACATCCTCGGGAAATTCGTCGTGAAACCCGAGGTCGCGCGCGAGCTTCATCTTGCCGCGCCGGGCGCGAAGCTTCCGAAGAACCTCACGTACGCCGCGCCGCCGATCGTTCAATCGGTGCGCACGACACGTCGCGTCGGACCCGACGGCGGAGTGCTGTTCGACCTCGTCGCCGAGGTGACCCAGGCATGCACGGTGAAGCACAACGCCGACCTCATGGATTTCATGGGCGGCGTCACGCTCATCATCGATCCGTTCGGCGCCGTGCGCTATGCGATCTACAAGAAGGTCGACAGCGCGAACCGGCAGAAGCGTCAGTACGAGTCGATCAACGGTCCCCTCCGAAAATACTGGAAGAAGTCGGGCAAAAAGTTCGTCGCGGAAGGGAACACCTTCCGCATGATTCACGAGGCTAGGTCCGGTAAATCGTGATCGCGGTGTCGTCGTATACGCGATGAGCCGATCCCTGCGGTAGACTGTGCGTGCTCGCGTGTTCCACGGCGAGCACGCGCGCAAAGCGGCGTTCGTTCCATGAGTCGATCACCCGGTCGAGCATCCGCGACTCATACGGCGGATCCGCGAAGGCGAGGTCGTATCGATTGGCATCGAGCGCCGCGGCAAACGGAAGCGCATCGCGTTTGAAGATGCGCGTGCGTTCCTTCAATCGGAGCGCAGCGACGTTCGCCTTGAGAGAATGCAAGCTCGATGGACGAGTCTCGACGAAGTCCGCGCTCTTTGCGCCCCGGGAAATGGCTTCGAGCCCGAGCGCACCTGTGCCGGCGAACAGATCGAGGACGCGCGCGTCGCGAAGATCGCTCGAGAGGAGGTCGAGGAGCGCCGCGCGCACATGCTCTGCCGTCGGACGAACCCGGAAGTCCGCCGGCGAAACGAGGTCCCGCCCGGCGAACTTCCCGCCGACGATCCGCACCGCTACCGAGCGGTCGGCTCGATTTGCAACGAGTCCTTGGCGATCACCGCGAGATCGTCGCTGCCTCGGCCCTCGGCGATCAACTCGTCCATGCGCTTCGCGATCCCGGTGAGCGCGGCGAGCGGATGGTCGTCGACCGTCTCGATCATGAGACGAACGTCCTTCCGCGCCATCGTGAGTTCCCACGAGGGCGTCCAATCCTTCTCGAGCATCTTCCTGCTGCGCGCCGCGATAATGCTGGACGGATTGAAGAAGTCTAAAATCTTCAACGCATCGGAAGACGACACGTCAGCGCCCGCGCCGATCGCGAAGACGTCGGCGGCGAGTGCGTTGAGCCCGACGACGAACGAGTTGCCGATCAACTTATAGACAGCGGCGAGATCCGGTCGCTCGCCGAAGTACTCGACTCGCGCCGCCATGCGCGCGAGATCAGCGTGAACGGCATCGAAGAGCGCTCGGGGCCCCGCGGCGAGGATCGTCCCTTTCTGCTCGCGTGCGGCTGCCGGTCCAATGAACACCGGACAGTGCAGATACCGCACGCCTTCGGCGTTGAGTCGCTTTGCGCGCTCCGCGGTGAGCTTGGGCTGGGTCGTCGAATGATCGATGATGATCGCGTCGGGCGACAAGCCGGCTCGAAGCTCGGTGATCACCTGCTCGACGACTGCATCGTCCGTGAGCACGAGATGCACTCGACTCGCGCCTCGAACCGCTTCGGCCGGCAAGTCAGCGACGCGCGCGCCGAACTTCTCCAACGCGCGCGCTTTTGCGACCGTGCGGTTCCAAACGGTGACTTCCTCGCCGCGCTTCCGCGCAGCCTCGACGAACGCGGCGCCGAGCAGTCCTGTTCCGAGAAATGCAATCTGGGTCATGACCAAACCTATGGGGCAGGCGAACCGTCGTTTGCGACTCGACGAGCTCTACGCGCTCGGCAGGACCAGCGTGAACGTCGATCCGACGCCTTCCTGGCTCATTGCGAAGACGTCGCCGCGCATGCCTCGCGCAAGATCGCGGCTGATCGCAAGGCCGAGGCCGGAGCCTTCCTTGCGCCGCGTCGGTCCGACGTCGACCTGCACGAATGGCTCGAACACGCTCTTGAGCTTGTTGGCTTGGATTCCGATGCCAGTGTCCGCGACACTCACGCGGATTCGACGGGCGTCTCCGTCTCGCTCGGCGAATGTTCTGATCGTCCCGCCACGCGGCGTGAACTTCACGGCGTTCGTGAGCAGGTTGATGAGGATTTGTTGAACCTTTTCGCGGTCGCCGAGCGCGACGAGCTCTTCATCCACGGATGTTTCGAGCGTGAGTCCTCCGGCTGCTATCTGAGGCTCGACCATCGGCGTCACCGTTGCGACGATGTCCGCAACGCGAATGTTCTCGACTAGATACTCGACCCGTCCTGCCTCGATGCGCGAAAGGTTGAGAACGTCGTTGATGAGTCGCAGCAAATGACGTTGGCCGCGCATGATGCGATCGAGCGCCTCGCGCTGCTGCTGCGTGACGGGGCCGTGAACGCCCATCTCGATGAGCTGCGTATAGCCGCCGATGGCATTCAACGGCGTGCGCAGCTCGTGACTCATGACGGCGAGGAACTGACTCTTGGCGCGATTCGCGTCGTCAGCCGCGATGCGCGCCTGCTCGAGCTCTAGCGTTCGAGCCATCAACTCGTCGTTCGCGGCGATCAGCTGCTCGCTCTGCATCTCGAGCTCGGTCGCCTGGTCCTCGAGCTGATGTTGATGCTGTTCGAGCGTCACTGCCTGGTCTTCGAGTTTTCGATTGGCCGACTCGAGCTCACCTGTTCGCAGCTTGAGTGTCGTGTTCGCAGCGTCCGCAGCCTGCTTCGCGCGTAGCAAGGCGTCTTCGAACTTGCGACGCTCGCGCACTTCGAAGATCGCGCAGTCGGTGACTGCTCGGCCGCCGAACTCGCGGCGCGCGGCGTTGATCAGCGCGCCCACGTCGACCCCGTTCTTATGGCGCAGCACCACGAACAACTCCTCGGCGCGGCCGTGGAGTCGCGTGATCGGATAGATGTGCGTTTGAAAGAAGATGCGGCCCGCGGTCCCAAGAAGTGCTTCTACATGGCGTCCTTCGAGCTCCGTCGTTTCGTAGCCAAGCATCTCGGCCGCGGCTCTGTTGATTCCGACGATGGTCCCGTCGTCCTCGAACGAAACGACGCCGCACGGAAGCGCATCGAGGATCTCGCTCGACTTCCGCGCTTTCGCGACATCAGTCACGGGAATCGGATTCCAAGTAGTCGCGAATGAGCGCGATCGTTTCCTCGGGCGCGCTCATGTGCGGACAGTGGCCTGTCGCCTTCATGAGTCGCAGCGTGCTCCCAGGCATCTGTCGATGCACGTACTCGCCGACGACCGTCGGCGCGATCATGTCGTCGGTGCATTGGAGCACGAGCGACGGAACCCGCACATTCGCAAGATCCGAGCGATTGTCGGAGAAGAACGTGGCTTCCGCGAAGTGTCGCGCGATCACCGGATCCGTCGAACAAAAGCTCTGCGTGAGCTCTTCGCCGAGCTCCGGCCGATCCGGATTCTTCATGATTGCCGGGGCCAGAAAGCTCGCCCAGCCGATGTAGTTTCTGTCCATCGTCTCGAGCAGTTGCTCGATGTCCGATCGCTCGAATCCGCCGCTGTAGCCGGGTGCGTCATTCATGTATCGGGGAGAAGGGCCGATCATGATCAGGTTCGCGAATCGATCGGGCTCGCGGTTCGCCGCAAGAACGCCGACCATCGCGCTCACCGAGTGACCGACGAACACCACGCCGCGAAGGTCGAGCGCGTGAATCACGTCGAGAACATCGCTCGCATAGCCATCGAGCGCCGAATAGCGGTTCGGATCGTACGCCGAGATGTCGGACTTCCCCGAGCCGACGTAGTCGAACAGGACGATGCGGTAATCGTCCGCGAACGCCGGCGCGACGTATCGCCACATGTTCTGATCGCATCCGAACCCGTGTGCGAAGAGCATCGGCCGGCTACCGGTGCCGAATGTCTTCACGTTGTTTCGGCGAAGGACGTCGCTGGTCATCCCGATCCTCACGGAGCAGAAGAATGAAGAATACGGACGTGCTTTCGCAGCGGCGAGACCTGCGACCATGACGCGCTAGGACGGTCGATAAGTACTCGTGTAATTCGTCGTACGCATGGAATCGATGAGCGTGTCTGCCTCGTCGTCGCCGCGGCCGAGTGCAACCAAGCTATAGTGCGCGAGCGAGAGCGCCGCTTCACGTTCTGTATAGACCGCGCGCCCTGTCGAGTCCACCGCAGACGCGAGCAAGTTCTCGAGGAACGCCTGCTCGTTCGCGCTGTGTGTACGAATTGCGATCGTTATGTGCCGGTTCGCTGCGCGAGCGACCTCCACAATGCGTCGCCCGCGCACGGGCTCGGGCGCGGTGACGACCAGCAGCTTTGCGGCTCCGATGCGTGCGCGCTCGAGTACCTCCGGACGGCTCGCGTCGCCGCGGATCGCCATTCCTCCGCGTTTTCGAACCTCCGTCACGAGGCGCTCTTGTTCTTCGACCACGATGAGCGGCGCGCCGGCGCGCAACAGGGCTTCCGACACCGTCGCACCGATCCGTCCGTATCCGATGAGCACGACATGATCGTGGAGTTGATCGAGCTGGAGATTCGCCGTCTCCACCCCGTCACCGAACCGACGCGCAAGCCTCGACGCGCCCGCGAGAATCGGCCCGTTGACGGTGATCGCGATCAAGGCCGCGCCGACGATCAACACTTGCGCGTCCTTCGGCACCAACCCGAGCTCGACGCCAAGCTCGGCGACGATGAACGAGAACTCGCCGATCTGTCCGACTCCCGCGCCCATTATGAGCGCGGTCGCCGGCGATTCGCCAAGCGTGCGCACGATGCCGAAGGTCAGAAGCGTCTTCCACACGACGATCACGCCGACGAGCACCAGAACGCGCGGCGCTTCACGGGCGAGCACGGCGGGATCGAACAACATCCCAACCGATACGAAGAACAAGACGGCAAACGCGTCTTGCATCGGCAACGCGTCGGCCGCGGCGCGATGACTCAGCTCGGATTCGCTGATCACTGCGCCGGCGAAGAAGGCTCCGAGCGCGAAGGAGACTCCGAAGAGCTCCGCCGCGACGGCTCCAATGCCCAGCGCGGTCGTCAGCACGGCGAGCGTGAACAGCTCGCGTGAGCCGAGTCGCGCGACGTGCTCGAGCAGCCACGGCACGAACCGTCGTCCGACGACGACCATGAGCGCCACGAAACCCATGACCTTGAGAATCGCGACGACGAGCTTGAGCGCGAGCGCGCCTGCGCTCGTCGTCATCGCGGTGGAACCACCGATCATCGGTGCGATCGCCGGAAGCAAAACGAGGGCGAAGACCATGGTCACGTCTTCGACCACGAGCCAGCCGACCGCGACGCGTCCTGCCGGAGAGTCGAGTTGGTCTTGTCGCTCGAGTCCCTTCAGCAGAACCACGGTCCCGGCCACGCCCATCGAAAGTCCGAGCAGCAGCGAGCCGCCCCAGCTCCATCCCCAGGTGCGGCCAATCGCGACGCCAACACCGGTTGTTATGCTCGTCTCGAGCAACGCGCCGGGAACGACGACGCGCCGAACGGCGATCAGATCGTTCAGCGAGAAGTGAAGGCCGACGCCGAACATCAGCAGGATGACGCCGAGGTCGGCGAGCTGCGACGCGAGTCCGCTGTCGGCGACGTAGCCGGGGGTGAACGGACCGACGGCGACTCCGGCCAGCAAATAGCCCACGATGGGCGGAAGTCCGACGCGTGCCGCGATGAGTCCGAAGATGAATGCGACGACGATGCCGACGGCGACCGTCGCGATCAGCGCCGTGTCATGGGGCATCGGCGACGCTGATCAAGCCTGTCCCGCGAGGCGCGTCCGCCGTGCTTCGTAGGTCGCGACGTGAATGTTGGCCGTCCGAAGGACTGGGTAGTGCTCTTCCCCTGCACCCCGGCGCAAAAGGTCGGCGAGTATGTGTTGGCCTTCGGTGCGGCCGCCGCGTTCGATGTCGCGGTACATCGAGGCGGTAAGCGACGAGCCGGGTGCAGTGAACGTCGAGTTCGATCGCGCGACGCACTCCTCGCTCGGAGGAAAGCCCGATCGCGTCGCGATCGCGGCACATTCGCCGACGAGCGCGTGCACGAGCGGTGTTCCCCCGGCTGACTCGATGTCGCCGACTGTCGATCGCATCAGACACGTGATCGCAGCACCGGTCGCGATGAACACCCACTTCTCCCACATCTCCTGCATGATTGCGTCACTCAAGCGGGACTCGAACGCTCCTCGCAGAAGCTCGGCCGCGAGCGCCTCGATGCGCGGTGTGCGACGACCATCGCGCTCGCCGAACACGATCCCGTGATTCGAGTTGAGATGGAGGATGCGTCCGTCGTCGTCCATTGTGCTTGCGATGAAGCACAGTCCACCGGCGACCGGGGTTTCCCCGAATCGCTCGATGAGCGCGTCGATGTGGCGCATACCGTTGAGCGTTGGGAGAATGACGGTGCTCGGTCCGACCGCTGGGGCGATCGCATTCATCGCGTCGTCGAGGTCGTACGCTTTGCAGCTCAGCAGAACGACGTCGTACGGCTCACGTAGGTCGTTCGCGAGAATCGTCGGGGGCGACGGGTGGTGATAGTCGCCGTACGGGCTCTTGATCACGAGCCCGACGCTCGCGAGCTGCGCGGCGCGGCGCGGGCGAACGAGAAAGGTGACGTCGCGCCCTGCCTGAAGAAGGCGTCCACCGAAGTAGCCGCCGATGCCTCCGGCTCCCAAGACGAGTGTTCTCATCCGGGAATTGTAGCTGCGGGTCGACTCCAGACCTACGCCGGCGGCGACTCCGATTCCGTCTCGCGGCTCGGCGACGTCCGCTTAGGCGCCGGCTCGGTGGCCGGCGGCCCCGTATGCGTCGGTTCCCAAGACGGCGGATCGCTCGCGGGAAAACTTTCCTCGGAGGATTCGTCGACTTCGTCGCGGTCGTCGTCCGGCTTTGGCGCTGCGCCCATGCCCATGCCCATGCTGAAACATGCACAAACTCACGGCACCGCGCTGGGGTCGGAAAGCAAGACGAAGATCTGATACCGGGGCATCGGCCCTTCGTCGTCAGACGAGGTCTCGCTGCGATCATCCCTCATCCAGTCGTCGACCATCGAGAGATCGTCGTCCGCGTCTTCCAGGTCTCGGAGGAAAGCGATGCTCGACTCGCCATCGGCCTCATCCGGATGTCGCTTCCACGCCTCGCTCGGATCGTCATCGAACTCGAACTCGTCGTCGAATCCGTTGTCGTCGTCGTTCTCGAAGATGTCGTCCGGATAGCACGCCAGAAGCGCCTCGATGTCGCGGATGCCAACCGACTCTGTCGGCAGGAGAGAACCGTCGTCTCGCCGAAGCCGAAGATCCCAAGCCGTAGCGCGACGGCAAGCCTCTTCATACTCGGCGAGTCGCGCCCGCTCCTGAGCCGTGAATGGTTCCGGCGAACGCCCGTGTTTTCGGGACATGTAGTTGCCGATGAGTGGGTCGACGATTTTCGGCATGAGATCTTCGTTCGCCGCGACGGGGAAGAACCAACCGGTGCGGGATCCGCCTCTTCGGTACCGAAACCCGAGATCCGTGACGCCGATCTGACGATTGCCGCTCCACACTGTGTATTGCATGCGCCCGCTCCGTTGAGACCGAGGCAAGTATGGAGACGCACGTCAGATTCCCATCATCCTTCCAATGCGGCTCGTTCCAAAACCAACCCAATGAGCTCTGAAAGCGGTTCGATAAGTACCCTGTAAGCGCCCGTGGCGAGAAGGGTGATGGTCACACACGTCAACCATCATCGCGGAGCTTTCGCCCCTGGGATAGAAATGACGGGATTTCAATACCAGAGATCGCGATGGCGACCGTCTCCGTCGACGTCGTAGCCTCAGAGTTCACCCACTGGCGCCTTAACGGAGGGGAATGTTATTGTTCAGCCCGCCGTTGTCGCCCTCGTGTCGACTATCGCGCATGAACCCGTCACCCGATCGAGATGCCGTTGCGTCGCGTTGCCATTTTGCTGCTGGCCGCCGCATGCGGCGGTGCCGCGGACCAAGCCACTAGCGCTCCATCGTCGCCGAACACGCCCAGCCCCGTCACGTCGACCGGCGTCGTATACGTCCGCGACGATACGACGGCATATCTCCCGGATTTCCTTCCCGCGAGCGGGTTCGCCGGCGCCCAGGTAACGCTCGAGACCTCGGCGTCCACGACGTCCGCGACGGGAGCGTTTTCGGTGACCGGTGGAGGCGCGGTCTCCCGAAACTTCGATGCGCTTCAGGCGACCGCCGGCGGCTGGATGACCACCTGGTTTCCCTGGTACACGGCCGAGGCGGCAAAGCCGATTCCCCTCGCGCTCTATCCGGAGGCCACGGCTACGCCGCGACCTGGGTTCCTCAAGGGCGTGTATTACTGGGACGGAGGCGGATTCGTTGCCGGCTTTATGCGCAACGGCTGGACGGGGACGACGGCGGATCGCGTCCGGACGGTGATGAACGGCAACATGATGGGCGCCCTCGACGAGCTTGATGTTGTTGCAGCGGACACCGCGGCAAACACAGTGTCGATGCAACGGGCCCCATCAGCCATGTCCGCGACTACCCTTCGGACCTTCGTGAATGAAGCGCACAGCCGTGGCATGAAGTTCATCTTCGAGCTCGAGATCAGTGCACGTACCACCGCGGCGTTAGGAGCTGTGCCGGCGTCAAAGAATGCATTCTGGGACGCTTACTTCGCCGCGTGGACACCCCTGCTCGTGGAAACGACGGCCATGGCTCGAGACGCCGGCGTCGACTACTTCATCGTCGATGGCCTCAAGCGATACCTGTCGCACCTGCCGATTGGCCGCACGCAGACGTTGATGGCAGCGCTCCGCGCCACGGGGTTCAAGGGGCAGCTGGGATACCAGGGCGCCTATCAGGGCGCCACTACGAACGGCAACGAGCTCGCGACTGCGACACCCGGCTTCATCGACCTGTTCGACTTCGTGAGCGTCTACGTCGCGTCGGCGGTGACTCCGGGACCGGGAGAGACGCTTGGACGGGCCTACAGTCGCAAGCGCATCAAGTCGGACGTTCAGACGTTCGTCACCAGCGTCAGTGGTTGGCCGAAGCCCACCATCATCAACGGTGCGGTGCCATCGGTTCACGGCGGTGTGAGCAGCACCGAGTACATCGAACCCTGCCTGGGGTGCGGCAGCGTCGCGCTGCAGCGCACGCGCGACTACCAACAACAAGCCGATTTCTACGAGGCGATCGCCGAAGCGATCAACGCGTCGCCGATCAACAAGATCACCGGCTTGATGTCCTTCGGATACATGTGGGGCGGTGACATGACGGAGGATCCAAACGGCCCCGGTTCTAACGCCTTCGACCGGTCGGCCAGCGTTCGCGGAAAGCCTGCCGAGGCCGTATTGAGCTGGTGGTTCAAGCGGTGGTAGCTGTTGTCGCGTCCTTCGGATTGCCAACGTTGGCAAGGGCGACGGATGCGTTGCGCTTGAGCCCACGCAACTTCGCGCGTTTCATAGGCGAGCCCTTGAAAGCGATGCGAGACTCCTCATCAGAGATCGCTAACAAAGCGTCGGCGAGCTCGCGCGAGCTTTTCCCGGCGATCGCCGTGCGGGGATGGAGAACCATCGGCCGCGCTCCACTCCATACGATCGTCGCGATCACATGTGGTGAACGGCCGGGTCCCGGCACGCGAAGCTCGTTGTCAGGTTGATGTCCCCATCCTGATTGTAGACGGCCGTCTCCGGATACGGACAGATCGGACGCTCCCTGTCGGGCACCCCGCCAGGACGGTGATGCGTGGCAATTACCGCCGCGGGCGCCACGCCGTGCTCCACCCAGTCAGCCAGTGCGCGCTCCATGTCGAACGTATTCGGCCCATCGCCGCCGCCGCAGTGCCCCATGCCGGGCACCATGAACAGCAGCGTTCCGTCGCAACCCTCGTTGCTTTGCCCGCTTCATCGGCGAATTCTTGAAAGCAACACGGAAATCCTCATCAGACATCTCCAACAATTCTCGCGAGAACGTCCACGCATCCTTGCCCGCGATCACCGCCCGCGGGCGAAACGTCTCCTCCCTGAGTGGCAACGAGAACCTCTCGTTCCAGGGGCAAACCTCCTGGCAGCTGTGCGGAAGATCTTGTTTTCGCATTCCCCTTATGACTGGCAGTCTAACTGTATGTCCAAAGAAGGCTTAGGGTTCCGCAGCCGCCCGCTTCGATTCGGCTGGCGGCGTCTCCGGTGGCTCGGCTTCGACGGCGACGGCAAGATGGCGGGACTTCATTGACGCCTGGATGAACGAGCGCGCGCCGAAGGTGACGCGCGTTGCGGGATCATGGCACGGCCGCGCTGCTGATCGCTCCCGAGAAAATTGCCGATGTCGTCTCGATGAGCGGCAGCCTCCTGCCCGAGGTGCTTCCACACGCCGCGTCTGTGGACGCGCGACGGGACAAGCCCGTTCTGATCGTTCACGGCGAGCGGGACGAGAACGCTCGGCATTCGCTTCGCGCGCTGGGCTCGCGAGTAGCTCGAACGTTTGCCGCTCGCGCTGACGTACAAGAAGTTGCCAATCGGTCACACGACTACAGAACAGAGCATCGGCTTCGTCGCGCGCGGGCTCGCTGATCGGCTCGAGGTGCGGCGCCCCGGCTAATACCGCTTCGCCGCCTCATTGGGACAGCAGCGTCAGGAGCCACACGTCGCTCTGCCCATCGGCAATGGTGAAGTAGAGTCGCTTGCCGTCCGTTGCGATTTCGCGCCGCGCGGACGGATGCGCATCGTCGAAGCGAAGCACCAGCTGGGCAGGCCCGCCAGCGGCGGGAATGCGCCAGATGCTCGAACGATCGTGCGCGTCGTACGCCTTGATCAACAGCGAGCGGCCGTCAGGCATCCAATAGGCGAACCGCGGATCGAGCCCCGTGGGCCCGGTGGTGTGTGGCATGAGCGATCGGTCCTCGCGCGTGAGCGGCGAGACGAGGCGAATGCCGTCGGCAACATAGGCGATCCAGTGGCCGTCAGGCGACCACTGCGCATCGGAGCCGCGCTTGGTGAGTTGGCGCGGGGGGTCGAACGCCGCGTCGCGGCGTGCGCGTGTCGCCAGCATGATTCCATCCGTCCCGTTGCCGAACACGTCGAAGGCGATCGTGTTCGCGTCCGGAGAGAAATCCGGGTTGGCCGCGTGCATCGGGACATCGACTACCTGCCGCTGTCCGGTGCCGTCCGCCGCCATCACGAAGACCTGACGCCGTCCGGTGCGAAACGAATGGAAGGCGATCTCCTGCCCGTCGTACGACCAATCCTGCACGTAGTCGCCGGCCGCGTTGGTCGTGAGCTGCTGCGCCGTCCCGCCGTCGGCCGGAATCTTCCAGATGTCGCCGTTGCCGCTCCTGTCGGAGTCGTACGCAAGCCAACGGCCGTCCGGGGAGAGCGCGATGCCTTCGATCGCCTCGTCGGCGACGGTAATCTGCCGCGCGCCGTCCAACGTCGCTGCGCGTCCCTCCGCTGGCATCGCGAGGGACCAGATGTGCGAGTAATTCGTGTACGCCGCATAGGTCAGCGAGTGGCCGTCGCGTGCGAGGTCGATCGTACTGGCATTGAGTCCCGTTGTGACGCGCACGGGCGCACCGGAGGGATCACCATCCTGCGTCAGGGACACGCGATATATGTCGCGCACCCCATCACGGTCGGAGACGAACAACAGCGAGCGGCGATCGGGCATCCATGTCGGGCTCACGTCGAGGTTGGTCCCGGAGCTGATGCGGTGCACGCGTCCGTCAGCGACGGTGACCACCCACACGCTCGACGGTGCATTGTTTCCAAGATGCGAAGTCCCGAGCACGAACCGCGGATTGCCGCGGGCGAATGCCACCATCTTTCCGTCCGGCGACCATCGCGGCAGGGTCGCCTGGTCGCTGGCCAGGATGCGTCGAGGAGGACCCTCCCCATTCGCGTCGATCACCCATAGCCCGGTGCTCTCGACCCCGTGCCCGCGCGCGAACGCGATCTGTGTTCCGTCGGGTGACCACTGTGGCGAGATGTCGGACAACGAATCGGCAAAGAGGCGCCGCGGAGCGCCGCCGAGGGCCGGGACCACATAGAGCGCGTTCGGCACAGCCAGCGTGTCTTCGGGGCCGGCCTCGGCGTCACCCACCTGAAAAACCAGCCGTGTGCCGTCGGGCGACCAACTCGGCCACCGTTGGTTGCGGTGCAGCGATTCGGCAACCTCGATCGCATCGCCGCCGGCGATCTGACGTACGTACAACCGCATGTCGCCGGGCGGGCCCGCCACGTAGGCGATGCTTCGTCCGTCGGGGGAGAATGATGGATCGAGCTCCAGGCCTCGATCTCGTGTGAGGTGGACCACGCGACCCGGACGCAGCGCCGGCGCCGGTCGTCGCGCGCGAGCGACGAGTGCCAGCGCCGTGACAAGCGCGGCCGCGCCCAACAATCCGGCACCGAGCCCCAGTCGGCCGAGTTGTATACGCCGGCCCGTCGCAGGCAGGGAATTCGTGGCCAGTGCACGTGCAAATTCGCCTGCCGTAGCAAAGCGATCGCTCGGTGTCTTGGCGAGCGCGCGGTTGACGGCTTCCCTCAGGGCCGGCGGCACGCCAGGGCGGAGCGCAGTGAGTGGAGTCGGCGGTTCAGTCAGGAGACGTGCGAGCGCCGCGCGAGCCGTGGGGCCTGTGTGTGGAGGCGTACCGGCGAGCATCTCGTATGTGACAGCGCCGAGGGAGAACACATCACTGCGCGCGTCGAGATGCCGTTCTCCGGCGGCCTGCTCGGGACTCATGTACTGCGGGGTGCCGATGGAGAGTCCGGTGCCCGTGACTCGCTCCGCTCCCGCGTGCTCCAATGCCAGGGCGATCCCGAAATCGGCGACGAGCGCGTGACCATCGCGCAGCAGAATGTTCTCGGGCTTTATGTCGCGATGAATCACACCGTGGCGGTGCGCATGCTCGAGGGCTTCGGCTACCTCACATGCGGTTCGCACTGCCTCGTCGATCGGGATCTGTCCGTCGCGCTCGAGCCTCGCGCGCAGCGTTTCCCCTTCCACGAACGGCATGACGTAATACGGCAGGCCGTCGGCGGAGCCCGAGTCGAAGAGTGGAACGACGTGCGGGTGCTGGAGCGCCGCCGTGACGGCGATCTCCTTGAGGAACCGCTCGGCGCCGACCGCCGAGGCGACGGGCTCGCGGAGCACCTTGATCGCGACAGGTCGCTGATGCCGGATGTCGTCCGCCAGCCACACCACCGCCATGCCGCCAGCCCCCAGCTCGCGCACGAGTCGGTAGCGTCCGGCGAGCGCGGCGACGAGCGCGGCCGGAGGAGCGGTGACGATGTCGGACACGGTGAAATAGCGTGAGATGGGCCGACGCCGGCGTGCGGGCGGTCCTTCAATATGTTCGCCAGCATGGGCAGCGATAGATGCGCTGCATCCCGCGCTCGTACGGGTCTTAACGCCCTTGACCGAGTCCTGCGTCGGATTTCGAGACGAAGGCCGCGCCATTGGCGAAGACGATGCGCACATAGGGAGATGGCGTAGGTCGGAGCGGCCCAGCCGGCAGGCATGGCGTCGGATTTTTGCCCGCTCCTGCCGGACGCTATATGTTGGCGCCGGTTCGTGCGACTACGCTCCCCGTCCCCTATCACGTGCCCGACCCGCTCCGCGACCAGCTTCAGGCATCGCTCGGTACAGCATACACCTTGGAGCGGGAGCTCGGCGGCGGAGGGATGAGCCGCGTGTTCCTCGCTCGTGACGAGTCGCTTGGCCGCGACGTCGTGGTGAAGGTGCTCGCCCCCGAGCTGGCCCAGGGTGTGAGCGCTGAGCGCTTCGCGCGGGAGGTTCGTCTCGCGGCGGCACTGCAAGAACCGCACATCGTTCCGGTGCACACCGCCGGCGTGATGGCCGACGGAGTTCCGTACTACACGATGCCGTATGTCCGCGGTGAGAGTCTGCGGGTGCGGCTGGCGCGGGGACCCGTGCCGCTCACGGAAGCGGTCGCGATCCTGAGGGACGTTGCCACGGCGCTCGAGTACGCGCATGGCCGCGGGATCGTGCATCGTGACATCAAGCCGGAGAACGTCCTCCTGAGCGGTCGCACTGCGGTGGTGGCCGACTTCGGCATCGCGAAGGCGCTGGAGGCTTCACGCGCGCGCGCGCCTGACGGCCCGGCAGCGCCGATGGAAGGATTGACGCAGTTCGGCACCTCACTGGGCACGCCTGCCTACATGGCACCGGAGCAGGCGGCCGCCGATCCGGCAACGGATCACCGCGCCGACCTGTATGCGTGGGCCGTGATGGCGTACGAGCTGCTCGCCGGTCGGCACCCGTTCGCGGACAAGACGTCACCGCAAGCACTGATGGCAGCGCATTTCAGCGAGATTCCTGCACCGCTGCCGAAGACCCTCCCGCGTCCGCTCGCCGCACTCGTGGCGCGTTGCGTCGCGAAGGATCCGGCCGATCGTCCCGCGTCTGCAGCAGAGGTGCTGAACGTCCTGGAGGGGATGGGCGGTTCGGTGCCGTCGACCACATCGCCAAGACGCTCGAGCTGGCCGATCGCCGTCACCGTCCTGGCAGTCGCGGCGGTCTCGGCGATCGGCATCGTGGCCGCTCGACGCGGCAGCGAAGCGACACTTCCCGCCGATCACGCGGCGCGATCAGTCACCGCCACCGAGCTGGCCATTCCCGACATCGCCACGGACCCATCCATCGCGGTGCTTCCGCTCGTCAACCTGAGCGGAGACAAGGAGCAGCAGTTCTTTTCCGACGGGATCTCGGAGGAGCTCCTGAACCTGCTCTCCAAGGTGCCGCAGATTCGCGTGATCGCGCGCACTTCGAGCTTCTCGTTCAGGGATCGCAGGACGCCGATCCAAGACATGGCGCGCAGGCTGCACGTCGCGGCGATCCTGGACGGCAGCGTGCAACACGTGGGCGACCGCGTACGCATCAACGTCGAGCTCGTGCGGGCGAGCGACCAGTCGGAGATCTTCTCGGAACAATACGATCGCACCATCGACGACATCTTCAAGGTGCAGGACGAGATCGCCGCCGCCGTGGTGCAGCAGCTCCGCGTGAAGCTGCTCAGCGCCGTCCCGACGGTGCGGCGCATCGATCCGAAGGCGTACGAGCTGATTCTCGAGGGACGATTCCTGATCCTGCAGGGGAATAAGGACTCGCGCCGACGCGCGATCGAAGTCCTGAAGAAAGCCATCGCGATCGACCCCCTCGCCGCGAAAGCCTGGACCAGCCTGGTCAGCGCCTACATCAGTCAGGCCGCCTCCGGTGAGGTGCCCGTCGGTGAGGGACAGCGTTTGGCGCGTGAGGCAGCGAATCGGGCTCTCGCCTTGGATCCCGGCGATGCGGTGACGCTGTCCCTGCTCGGCTGGATGACGATGACCTACGACAGCGACATGCGGAGCGCTGGGCAGTACTTCGAGCGTGCGCTCGCCAAGGACCCGAGAAACATCAGCGTGCTGGGCAACGCGGCGCTGTTCGTCCAGAATCTCGGCCGGCTCGACCAATCCATCGCTGTGCAGGAGTACCAGCAGGCACACGATCCGGCCAATCCACGCGTGCCGTTGAACCTGTCGACAACGTACTATTTCGCCCGCCGGTGGGACGACGCCGAACGCGCAGCACGCACGGTGCTCGACCTGAGTCCCGGGCGCACCGGCATTCGCTCGTCGCTCGCACTCGTGCTGCTGCAAAAGGGCGAAGGGGAGAACGCCCTGCGCGAGGCATTGGCGGAGCCGTCCGAGGAGTACCGGCTGCCAGCGGTCGCCATCGTGAGCCATGCCCTCGGGCGGAACGCCGTCGCGGACAGTGCGCTCTCGTTGTTCGTCTCACGCTTCGGCAGCGACGACCCGTTCGCCATCGCGACGATCTACGCGCATCGTGGCGAGAATGACAAGGCGTTCGCATGGCTCGATCGCGCAGCGGCGGCAAAGGCGATTGCCTACGTGATCGTCGATCCGCTGTTCGCCCCGCTGCGGCGAGATCCGCGATGGATGCCCTTCCTTCAACGGAACGGCATGAGCCCGGCGCAGCTTGCCGCCATCGACTTCAAGCTCGAAATGCCGAAGTAGCGCACCGAGGTCGATCCAGCGCCCACCTCGCGTGCTCGCGCACCAGCGGCTCCTCATCGTCGAGCGCGCGCGTGAGCACGTCGGCGTCGTCGGCCGTGCCGACGTTGCCCAAGACTACTGCCGCGTTGCGCTTCAGCCCACGCAGCTTCGCGCGCTTCATCGGCGATCCCTTGAACGCCGCGCTGAACTCCTCCTGCGACATCGCCAGCAGGTCCCGCGCGAGCGTCCGCGCATCCTTCGCCGGAAGGAACTCCCGCGGCGCGAACCCCGGCACCTTGTTGGGCTGCGCGAACTTCTCATTCCACGGGCAGACCTCCTGACAGACGTCGCAACCGTAGACGTGATCGCCGAGGCCAGTGTGTAGTCGTGACGGGATCTCGCCCTTCAGCTCGATCGTGAGATACGAGACGCACCTCGTCGCATCCAAGACATGCGGCTCGACGATCGCGCCGGTCGGACACGCGTCGATACATCGACGACACGTCCCGCAGTGATCCGCCGCGAATGGCTCGTCTGGATCGAGCTCGAGGTCGACGAACAGCGCGCCGAGAAAAAAGAACGATCCGATCTTCGGGTTGATCAGCATCGTGTTTTTTCCGAACCATCCGAGTCCGGCGCGCCGAGCGAGGTCGCGTTCGAGAATCGGTCCGGTATCGACGTACGCTTTCCCGCGAACCGCCCGACCAACGCGCTCGTCGATCCAGTGATGCAGCCCTCGCAGGCGGTCGATCATCACATCGTGATAGTCGTCCCCACGAGCATATCTCGCGACGGGGCCGGCTGGCTCCTTTCCGCCGTAGTTCAAGGCGACGACAATCGCGCTCGTCACGCCCTCGAATGGCAGCCGCGCGTCGCGCCGCTTGTCGGCCCAGCGCGACATGTACGACATCTCCCCCTCATACCCATGGGCGAGCCATGCGTCGAACGCTTCAATCGTGGTCGCGGGACCGAGTCGGGTGATGCCGACGAGGTCGAAGCCAAGTCCGTAGCCCTGCCCTTTGATCAGCGACTCGAGTCGGGCGGCGGAATTCGCGGCGATCACGTCGGTTCGCTGGACACGCTGGAAAGCGGATCGCAGTTAGCTGAGGACTTCCGAATCACTTCTTCACTCCGATCTTCGCTTTGATCTCTTCGACGAAGTTGGTGACCAGGATAATCTGTTCGCGCTTCGCGTTGCCGGTCGCATCGGCGACGGAACGGATCATCAGGAATTTCTGATCATCGCGCGACACGGCATAGCGAGCGCTCGATACGCTCGGGCGAATCGCTGTCGGAAGTTTGAACAGGACCTTCTGGCTGCCAACCGCGAACGTCGATTGCGTGGCGATCGTCGCCGCCACCATCTCGTCTGCGGCATTGATGTAAAACAGCTCCTTGCCGCTGTGCGACCAGACCGGATCGCTCCCGCCCGACGTGGATACAGGCCATTTGCCGTCCCCCACATTCGGGAATGGCCGCACGTACACCTCGGGCTTTCCAGATTCGTTCGAGCGGTAGGCGAGCCAACGGCCGTCGGGAGAGATCGTCGGGTGCCGTTCGTCGGCTTGTGTGGCGAGGAGCGGCGTCCCGACCGTATCGCCGATCCGCTGCGCCAGGATGTCTGCGTGTCCCGGCGTGGTCGAGCTGGTGCGATAGACCAGCCACTTGCCGTCGGGCGACACCAGTCCGTCGGCGATGTCGCGCGATTCATGCGTCAAACGCTCGGCGGTGCCAGTTCCGTCGGCGCGTCGGGCGAGGAGCGACAGCGGCGACCGCTCCTCGGACAGATAGCCGACCGTCTTGCCATCGGGGAACCAGAACGGACGGTGACTGCGCCAGTTGTCGAGCGTGAGTTTCGAGCGCGTCCGGTCGGACAACTGCTCCACCCAGACGTTGCTGCGGCTGCCCTCCACGATGCTGGCCGCGATGCGCGTGCCATCTGGCGACAGCGCGATACCGTCGAAGTCGGCGCGCCATGTGGAATCGAGCATCGTCGACTGGCCATTACGCGACACCCAGACGAGTAAAGCCGGATCGTCTCCGCCTTCGCCCGAGACGTAGGCCAGCGTCCCATCGCCGCCGATGGCCACATCCACGAGACCGAACGCTCCCGCGCGAATGCCGCTTATGATCGGCACCTCGGGGCCGGTCTGCACGAGCTTGTCTTGATCGAACGGTGCGGCCGCGAGCACACCGTCGGCGCGCACGACCAACAGGAACCCGTCGAGATACCGGGCGAGAACGCCGCGTGTCAGCACCCTGTGCCGCCCGGTTCGGAAATCAACCACGGCGACGTCGTAGATCGAGTTGTTGCTGACCGGCAACCGCGTAACCGTGAAGAGCGCGCCACGGCCGTTCGGCAGGATGCCCGGCGCGATATGCTGGTACTCGTGGGCCGCGTGATCGACCGTAGACACGGAATGCTGCGCTCCGGTCGTGACGTTGATTGCGACAAGCCCGGAAGAACCGCCCGAATAGACGAGACCGTCGGGACCGAACGTCGCAGCGGCGTCTGGTTTGGCGGGATCGGCGACGGTCATCGGAGGTCCGCCCGCATCGAGATCCACGACTTTCAGACCGTCCTCGGAGCGCGTGAGGAGGTGGTGTCCATCGGGCGAGAAGAACGGACCGATTCCGCCTTCGGTCTGCGCGACTCGCGTCAGGTCGAGCTGGTCGCGCCGACGCACCCAGATCACCTGCGATTCCTTGCGTGAAACGCCGGTGGGATGCGGAATCGTCCCCGCGACGGCGATCTGCGATCCATCCGGTGAAACCGCGAGACGAAGCTCTCCCGGCGCGAGCCGAACGCTGTCGGGAAGGTCCAGTGCCATGCGCCAGACCGGCTTCGCTGCGAGCGCGGGACGCTTCACGATGGTCCACCCAGCAGTGATCACCGCCGCGGCGGCGAGAGTCCAGCCGGCGACAGCGACACGATTCCACGAACTCGCCGTCCCCGCGCTTCCACTCGTCGCCGGCGATGAGACAGTGGCGTATCCGCGATCCTTGATCGCGTCGGCGAATGCCGCCGCGGTCGCGAAGCGATCCGCTGGTAGTTTCTGCAGGGCGGTGAGTACGGCGGCGTTCACGTTCGCGGGCACGGTACTGCGTCGCATGGCCGGCGCCTCGGCCGTCCCCGTGAGTACGCGCGCGACGATTGCCTGCGCCGTCGGTCCCGTGAACGGGGCCTCGCCGACGAGCATCTCGTACAGGACACACCCCAGCGCGTAGATGTCCGCGCGCGCATCGATGGCGCGCTCGCCCATCGCCTGCTCGGGGCTCATGTAGGTCGGCGTGCCGAGGCTCATTCCCGTCTCGGTCATCCGGCCGCCGCTGGTGGTGGACGCGGCGAGGGCGATGCCGAAGTCTGCAACGAGCGCGTGGCCGCCTTGAAGGAGGATGTTCTCCGGCTTGATATCGCGATGGATCACGCCACGTGCGTGCGCATACTGCAACGCATCCGCGACCTCTGTTGCGATGCGTAGCGCGTCGTCGATCGGCAGCTGTGTTTCGCGCGCGAGACGGTCACGCAGCGACTCGCCCTCGACAAACGGCATTGCGTAGAAGACCGAACCGTCCACGGTACCGCTGTCGAATAGCGCGAGGATGTGCGGATGCTGCAGGTTCGCCGTCGTCTTGATCTCGACAAGGAACCGCTCGCCGCCGATCACGGCAGCGAGTTCCGGCTTCAGGACCTTGAGCGCGACTTTGCGGTCGTGCTTGAGGTCCTGCGCGAGGTAGACAGTCGCCATGCCACCCGCGCCGATCTCACGCTCGATGCGGTAGCGGTCGGCCAGGGCGGCGCGGAGGCGATCCTGTCCTGTGTACGCTGCGCCGAGCGGGGTCTGGAAGTCGTTGCGCGAGTCGGGCAAAGACGAGCGGCCTGAGGAGGGGAGCCGCTGCGTTCGCGGCACAGCCAACATACCGCCCGGCCATTGAGACGTAAACACGAGAGGGTGATGTCCACTGCTCGCGGCCGAGCAGGGCTCGGCTCCATTCCGTCGTAGCTCATCGCGACGACAATCGCGCTTGTTACACCGTCGAATCCTTCACCGCCCACCGCGCATAGCGCACGATGTCCTCCGCCGGCGGAACGATCGACTCGTCGCCGTACGCCGTGTACATCCGCCACCGCAGATAGTCGCGCGCCGGCAGCGGCAAAAACGGGAACTGCCGATACCACCCGCGTGTTCGAAATCGCCAGCCGACCTTCAGCAGCGCGACTCCGGTCGCGGGATGACGAATGCCACGCCACGCCAGAGTGGCGATCAACCCAGACCAGCTGCGCATCGCGGCGTTGAGCGTCCCATCATGAACATTCATTATATATAGGATTCACCATCGAGCCCCGGCGGGATCGATTTCCCGAGCACCGCCAGCGCGCTCGGCATGACGTCGACGGTGCGACGCGGTCGCCGGCGCACGGGCCGATTCACGAGCAACGGTACGAGCATGTGCTCGCGATGCAATGCGCCGTGCGAGCTGACGTGCGGAATGGGCTCGTAGCGGGCGCGAAAATCCCAGTCGCGCGCTGCCGACAAGATGATCTCTCCGGACCTCGGCGCATTCACGAGATGCTCGATCTGGACGACGCCGTCCGGATAGTCCGTTCCTATCGTCGCGTCATACGCGTCGCTTGCTGTCACGCCGTCCAGATCACAGCCGACGCCGAGTGGGTCGCCGGCGTCGCGCCGATAGGAGTAGCGGTCGCCATCGCGCTGGATCGACGCCTGTCCGCGCGATGCGTTGATGACCGTCACGATCCGACCGCGACGAACGAGCGCGAGATCGACCGACGGCCGTGAGAGCAGCATCTCGAGCAAAGGCGTCCATCGCGGCCCGAGCTCCTGCGGCGCACCGTCGCTGCGAACGTCGAGGTAGAGGTGCGCCATCGCGTTGCCGCTCACCATCACCGCGACATCCGGTGATCGCGTGAAGACCCAGGGGTGCGACATGGTGCGATGTCCGCTCGACGAGATGAGACGGTCGAGGTCTTCGTGATTCGTGACGCGTGAATGCCCGTGATCACTCACGACCCATAACGACGTCTTCTCCCACGTTCCGCGCCGCTCGGCGTCGGCACGAATCTGAGCGGCCGTGTCGTCGACGATCTTGAGGGCATCGATGATCATCGGCGAGGTGTGGCCGCGCGCGTGCGAGACTTTGTCCACACCGGTGAGCGCGGCGAACACGAACGACGGCCGATCACGCTTGATCCGGCGCACCACTTCATCCGCGGCGTCGCGGTCGATCTGCAACCACCCCGCGACGTTGCCGGCAAAGTGCGTCCGCGCCGCGCGCAACGCCGATCGAACCGAGATCGTGCCGACGCGATCGCGGGGTGAAAGCCCCCGGCCGATGACGCTCAGCGCACCGATGCTCGAGTCTGCGAGCTCGAAAATCGTCGGCGCGCCGGAGTCGATGTCCCGATCGACCGCGCCCATCTGGTAGCCGACGTAGCTGCGCGTGTAGTCCGGAAACGTGCAGACTTCGCGCGCGCGGTCGAACCAGCGAAGCCCCGGCAGGCCGATCGGGCCGGGGAAGCGGCCCATCAGAAACGGCGCATACGCCGGCCCCGTCACCGAAGGGAAGCACGACGTCACGGTGTGCAGCTCTCCTTCGTCGCGGAGACGCGCGAGCGCGGGCAAGTCCCCGCTGCGCACGGCGGCGTCGAGCGTGTCTGGACGCGCGCCGTCGGCGAGGAGAATCACGACGGGCAATGAAATCCTGATGTTGGGATGGTTTCGGAAGCTCGCCTCTGTGCTCGCGTGCCTCAACCCCATAAACTCAACGATTCCTCCAAACGTCGAGCATGGCAGAGAAAAAGAAGCGCGCCGCGAAGGAACCACGCGCTGCAAAGCCCAAGACCGCGCGCACCGCCGGCGGCAAACGAGCAAGCCCGGAAGTCCTCGCCGAGGCTTCGATTACCGCGCAGGAAGGATTTCGCGAGCGAACCGAAGCGGGACACCGAGCCGCGGGCCGCACGCCGCCGTCGGAGAAGACGCCCGCTCGTAGTTCGGGCGCCGCGAAAATCGTCGACGACTCGATCCGCAACTATACCGGACCGATCACGGAGGACGAAAAACTTCTCCAGGCCAGCAGCGACCGCGAGGACTTCACGCGAACCGACCCTTGGCGCGTCATGCGCATCATGGGCGAGTTCATCGAGGGTTTCGACAACCTCGCGCACGTCGAACGGGGCGTGTCGATCTTCGGATCTGCGCGCACGCATCCCGACGATCCGCAGTACGAGGCTGCGCAAGAAGTCGCGCGGCTTCTCGCCGAAGCCGGGTTCGCGATCATCACTGGCGCGGGGCCCGGGATCATGGAAGCGGCGAACAAAGGCGCGAAGCTCGGCGGCGGCGTCTCGATCGGCTGCAACATCGAGCTCCCGTTCGAGCAGGGCGCGAATCCGTACGTCGACACCTTGGTGAACTTCCGGTACTTCTTCGTTCGGAAAACGATGTTCATCAAATACTCGAATGCGTTCATCATCTTCCCGGGCGGGTTCGGGACGCTCGACGAAGCGTTCGAGGCGCTGACGCTGATTCAGACCGGCAAGATCTATCAATTCCCCGTGATCCTGTTCGGGCGCCACTACTGGGCCGGTCTCATTCGCTGGTTGCAGTCACGCGTCCTCGGCGAAGCGAAGATCAGCCCGGGCGACTTGGATCTCATGCTGCTGACCGACGACCCGCGCGAAGCGGCTCAGGCCGTGATCGGCGCCTGGCAGTCTCAGAACAAGAAACCAGCTTGATTCGAGTTCTATAAATACATGGCGAAGAAAAAGACGACGACGCGCTCCAAGGCTTCGAAGACCTCGAAGGCTGCCGCGAAATTGGCGTCGCCGACGCTTGGCGAGGCCGGCCACAACGCGAGGCGCAAGCACGCCGCGGAAGAACGCGAGCGCGAGGTGAAGTCGCGGTCGACGCACACGTCGCCGCTCCACGGCCGCAGCAGATTTCTTCGCGGTGATCGCATCGAACCGCGCGCGATCAGCGGGAAAGAGTCCGTGGCCGACCTGATCGACGGCGCATTCCTCGCGTACAACGCCGCGCGTCTCCGCGAGGCCTGCGGTCTCTTCACGAAAAAGATGCTCGACGACGACGTCACCGTCGGAATGACGCTCACGGGCGCACTGACGCCGGCAGGGCTCGGCATGGCGGCGATCATTCCGCTCATCGAGAGCGGTTTCGTCGATTGGATCATCTCGACCGGCGCGAACCTGTACCACGACACGCATTTCGGTCTCGGGCTCGCGATGCATCGCGGTAACCCGCAGGAGTCCGACGTCGTGCTGCGTGAGGAGGGCGTCGTTCGCATCTACGACATCTTCTTCGACTACGACGTTCTGCTCTCGACGGACGCGTTCTTCCGCCAGGTGATTCAGGGGAAGGAGTTTCAGCGTCCCATGTCGAGCGCGGAGTTCCACAACCTCTGCGGCCGGTACGTTCGCGAGCGCGAACGGAAGCTTGGCATCGGACAGAAGTCGCTGCTCTCCGCGGCGTATGCCGCCGGTGTTCCGATCTACACATCATCGCCGGGCGATTCGTCGATCGGGATGAACATCGCTGCGCTCGCGCTCGAGGGAAACAAGTGCACGATCGATCCGAACCTCGACGTCAACGAGACCGCGTCGATCGTGCTCTCTGCGAAGCGCGGCGGTGGAAAATCCGCCGTATTGATCTGCGGGGGCGGAAGCCCGAAGAATTTCGCGCTGCAGACCGAGCCGCAGATTCAGGAAGTACTCGGCATCGACGAGAAGGGACACGACTATTTTTTACAGATTACTGATGCCCGCCCCGACACCGGCGGTCTTTCGGGCGCGACTCCGGCGGAAGCCGTGAGCTGGGGGAAGATCGACCCGGATCGCCTGCCGGACGCAGTCGTGTGTTACCTCGACTCAACGGTGGCGCTTCCGCTCCTCACAGCGTACGCGCACGCGCGCCATGGGCCGCGAAAACTTCGTCGCCTGTACGATCGCCGCGGAGAGATGATGGATTTGCTGAAGAGCGAATTCGAAAAAGCGACGAGCTGACGGCGGCGCATACCGGGCGAAGCAGGGACGCCGATTTGCCTGTTCTCGCGTTTGCCACAACGCGCGCGCACGAATACCATTCAGAAAGGCGATGCGCCCGGCCCTCCTGGCCGGGCGCTCAAGTTTTGTTGAGGAAATTCTCGCAGAGATATGATTGAAGCGCTGAAGGCTAAGCTCGGGGCAGAAGTCGAAAAGCTCCAATACGAGCTCAACGTGACCCTGCCCGGCGAGATCAGGAAAGCCGTCGAGCTCGGAGACTTGCGCGAAAACAGCGAATACAAGGCCGCCCTGGAACGCCAAGCGTTCGTCCAAGCACGCCTCGGCCAGCTGCGTCAGCGTTTGAGCAAGCTCTCATCGATCGATCCCGCGCAGATCCCGACCGACCGTGTCGGTCTCGGATCCCGCGTCGTCGTTGTGGACCAGAAGTCCGGATCGAAGGAGACGTACTATCTCGTGTTCGGCGATGCCGTCGAGTTCGAGGAGGGCCACGTCACCATGGCGTCGCCCATCGGACGCGCGCTGCTCGGAAAGTCGATCGGTGAAGTCGCCTTCCTCAGGCTTCCTGCCGGCATTCGCCAGCTCAAAGTCGTCGAGCTGAAGACCATCCACCAGGTGACTGAGAGCGAAGTCTAGCTCGCCATCGCGATCGTCGCGCGCGACGGAGGAAGCTGAAATCCCTTCATCGCGCGCACGACCCGCTCGAAACGCGGAAAGAGATCGGGATCGAACATTGTTCCTTGATCCTTCGCCATCATCGACAACGCTTCGTCCACGGTAAACGCTCGCCGGTACGGGCGATCCGTCGTCAACGCGTCGAATACGTCGGCGACGCACACGATGCGCGCACTCAGCGCGATGTTCTCGCCGGAAAGCTTGTCGGGGTAGCCGCGTCCGTCCCAGCGCTCGTGATGCCCTCGTACGAGCGGAAGAATGTCCCACGGGAATTCGATGTCGGCGAGAAGCTCGCTGCCCGCTGCAGCGTGACGCTCCATGACCGCTCGCTCTTCGGCGCTGAGCGGACCCGGTTTGTTCAAGATCTCTGACGGCACGACGATTTTGCCGACGTCGTGCAGCAGTGCGCCGATACGGAACCAGAACATCGTCATCTCGTCGAGCCCGACGTCGCCCGCGAGCGCGCAGGCATAGTCCGCGACCCGCTCGCAGTGGCCGAGCGTGTACACGTCTTTCGACTCGATGTTGTGCGCCCAGTTCGTGACGATGTCCGTGAAGCGTGTCTCGAGACGACCCACTCGCCGGCGTAAATCGGCGAGGTTGCGCTGCGATCGCAGCTGCGTAAACAGCCGGTGCGACAGCGACAGCGATTGCAGCGTCTCGCGGTTCCTTCCCATCAGCTCGGAGAGCTCCGCGCGTTCGCGCGCCGTTTCCGCGGCGAGCAGCAAGTCCTCGCGCCGCGTCGCATGGGTGTACGCCGTCTCGAAATGCGCCTCCGCTTGCTGGAGATTCCCGCGCGTCCGAGCGATGATGCCCATGTACTTGTGCGTCTCGCCGAGCGCCCGGTGATCCGCTGTGCTTCCCGCTTCGCGCATGACCGCCTCGCACAGCGACGAGGCCCGATCGATGTCTCCGCGGGCGAGCCAGAGATCCGTCGAGTTGATGAGCGCCAGCAGTCGGTTCGCCGTGTCGTCCGTCGAGCGGCAGTGCGCGATCGCTTCGTCGTACGCGGCCTGCGCCTCATCGAAGCGCTCCAGCTGCGTGAAGACCAACCCCATGTTGTTCAGAAGTGGGCCGACATATTCGCGAAGGCCAGCGGTCCGGTACGTGACGAGGCTCGCTGCGTAGTGGTCGAGGGCGGCGGTCAGGTCGCCGGACATGCTCGCGATGATACCGAGGTTCTGGGAGATCATCGCTTTGAGCCGCTCTTCGCCAGTCTCGGCCGCGCAGGCCTTCGCTTTCGCGTAGAGCTGAACCGCCTGATCGAGATTGCCGCGCAACAGATGGCAGCCCGCCATGCTGTTGTACGCGTGTGCGACACCGAGCATTTCGCCGAGTGCTTCGGACACTGCCAGCGCCGCGGAGAGGCAGTCGACGGCGACGTCGAACTGACCATCGTCGACGTAGGTCCGCGCGACCCGCCGCAGAATCGACGACGCAATCTCCCCGTCGCCGTCCTTCAGCAGATACAGCGCGCTCTCGTAGTGCTGCCGCGCGAGCTGGCGCTGCCCGGACCGCTCCGAGGATTGCGCACGTTCGACGAGTGCCGCCACTGCGGGCGGCAGATCGGCACCGTCGGAGTTCACGTCTTTTTCTTGATCTGGGACGGAGACGGCCGCCCCATCTTCTTCGCCAGCGTCGGACGCGAGATACCGAGGAGACGCGCAGCCTGCGTCTGATTGCCGCGGGTGTGCTTCAGCGTCAACGCGACCGCTTCTTTCTCGACTTCCTCGAGGAGCTTGCCCTCGGCGGGAATCCGGATTTCGAAGATCGCGTCGTCCGGCACAACCTCGCGCGCCGTACGACGAAGGATCATCAGATGCTCGGCGCGGACGATCGGCGAATCCGCCGCGAGGATTGCCGCGCGCTCGATCACGTTCTTGAGCTCGCGAACGTTTCCAGGCCAGCGGTGAACCATCAGCGCCGCGATGGCATCCGTTGCGAACTCCTTCGGCGGATTCGCGCCCGGCGTCTCCTGCTCGAGGAAATGCTTCGCGGTCATCTGAAGGTCCTCGAGCCGGTCGCGCAGCGGCGGCAGAACGATCGAGAACACATTCAAACGATAGTAGAGGTCCTCTCGGAACTCGCCCGAGTGAACGACCTGCTCGAGATGCGGGCTCGCCGCGGCAATGATGCGGCATTCGATCGAGAACTCTTCCAGGCCGCCGACGCGTCGCACTTTGCGCGACTCGAGAGCCCGAAGGAGTTTCGGCTGGAGCGCGGCAGGGAGATGATGCACTTCATCGAGAAAGAGCGTTCCGTTGCCGGCCAGCTCGAGCAGCCCCTGCTTGCGCGCGTACGCACCGCTGAACGCGCCTTTTTCGTGGCCGAACAGCTCGGACTCGAGGAGCGCTTCCGGAATTGCCGCGCAGTTGATCGCGACGAACGGCTCGTTCGCAGCGGCGCTTGCGTAGTGGATTCCGCGCGAGAAGAGCTCTTTCCCGGTTCCCGTCTCGCCGATCAAAAGGACCGTCGTTCGGCGCGTGCCCGCAACGCTCGTCGCGAGCCGCACGGCGTCGCGAAGCGACTGGCTCTCACCGATGATGTTTGGGAACGCGAACGCGCGCGCATCGGGCGCGCCAATGTCAGCTATTGTCAAGGCAGTCCTCGAGAGCTTACGGGTGTCGAACCGGTTTCGAGGGACCGCCTTCAGGTCCCTCGCTTAGCAGTATCGGCCCGAAGCGCCCTCGGCTAAACGCCTATGCACTCTTGCTGCCCACCCGCGGGCGGCGATGCGCTCGAATTGGCAGAGCGCATCCGAAAGCACGTCCCGCGCGTACGGCACGTCCCCTAGCTCCCAGATCGCACACCCGAATCGATACAGCAATTCGGCGCTCAGAAGAGCGTCCTCACCGCGGATGCTCAAGGCGATCGCGTGCTGCAGAGTGTCGACCGCTTCTCGGACATCTCCAAGGCGACGGCGAGTCTCAGCCTTCAGTTTGAGCGCGGAAGCGTAGCGCAGCGTGTCGTCCCGACGATCCGCGATCGCCAGCGCGCGATCGATTGAGGCACGTGCGGCCTCCAGATCGCCGACCGAAAGCTCGAGCTCCGCGCGATTCTCTTCGATGATCCCTTCGGACATCAAATCGCCGCACTGGCGCGCCATCTTCACGGCGCGTTGAAGCAGCGACTTCGCCTCGTCGTCGCGCTGTTCCCGGGTACAGAGGTATCCAAGGTTATTGAGGACCTTGAGTGTCGTCCTCTTGTTCCCGACAGCTCCAAGTGTCGCTAGTGCGGCCTTATAGTAGGCGATTGCTGCGATGGAATTCCCACGAATGTCAGAGATGACCCCAATGTTCTGCTGAAGCATCCCGACGAGCTCCGGCTCGCGGCCACGGGTCGCGATGCTCAGCGCCGACTCGAAGTAGCGCGACGCCACGTCGAGGTTCCCCCGTCGTTGCTCTACCGAGCCAAGGCAATTGAGCGCATGCGCTCGGCCCGACGCGAAGCCCGTCATCTCGGAAAGCTGAAGACTCTCGAGATACAGGCCCTCCGCCTTCGCCGTCTGTCCCCGGTCATGGTGCTCGGTGCCCCTCAGGCGCACCGCATCGGCGAGAGCTGCTTCTCCGCGCCTGCTCCGTTCCTTCTTGATGTCGTTCGCGCGCGTGTTCATTCAGTCGAGGTGGGATCGACGATGAGCAGATGTCGCTTGACTTTACTCGCTAGCCGGCTGATCCGACCGACCAGTCGCGATGATGTACCCGGAGAAGTGCCAGATCGAGAAGACGGAGAGCTGGTTGAGCAGACTGACATTGACGTTCAGCAGCTCAGATACCGTCGTCTGTTGCGTGGCGTCGGGGAAGTATCCCACGAAAAGCGACAGTGGATCGACCGGCCCGCCGCTCTGCGCCTGAGTCCCGCGGAGGTTCTGCGTGGCGACGAGCGGCACGGCGAAGCGAAGGCCGTGCGGCTCGAACTCGTACGCCACGTTCGAGCCGGCAACCGCCGTGACCGTAATCCGCGTGCCCGGCGCCACTGCAAGCGGTGGGATGACGACGGTCAGTCCGGCGCTCGGGATGGAAAGGCTACCGCCCAGCGTCCCGACGAGTGTCGAAGCCGAAATATCTGCGGCGAGCGGGGTCGTTCGGAGCAGTGGGGACACGCTCGTCGGCTGGCTGAGTACCCCGACGAGACTGTGTGACGGTGCGGCTGCCGGTGCGCCCGCCCCTGACGGCGCTGTGGCGTCGGCGGAACAGCCCGAGATCGCCAGCGCGGTGACAGCTGACGTGATGACGGCAAGGCCCAACGAGCGGAGACGCATTGTGTTGGATGATGGGGGGAGGCTTTCGCCATGAACGTAGTGCGGACGAGTCCGCACTAAGCAGCCTCTGTGCCACCAAGTGAACTCTTTTATTCACAAACACTTACAGATTTTTTCCGCCTCGCTTTCTGGCGATCGCAAAGAAACTTCTGCTTGCTTTCTTTCCATCGGAAAAAATCCTTCGCACCCGGTAGTCGGTCGAGGACAATGCAGGTTCGCGCCCAATCTGGCCGATGGCGACTACCGCGAATCGATCCGGAAAAGGGTCTCGGCTTCTCCCTGGTAGTCATCGATCGCGCGGCGTTGATCGCTCGGCTCCCAGCCCAGCAGCCGAGCGATCGCGGAAGCGACACGCGGTGCAGCGCCGACGCCGTGATCGCGCGTCTCGAAGGCGAGGTGAGTTCGGCGAACCAGCAGGTCCGCGAGCGTCAGCGCCGATTCGTGTAAGACGCAGTAACGCATTTCACCGACCGTGTACGGAAGATCCGGCACGATGCGCGTCGCGCCGTCGGAATGCTGGATCATGCTCCAGACGTCGCGCCATCGCGTTCCATATGAAATCGCGAGATGCCTCGCCAGCAGCGCGTCACCGATCGTGTCCTCGACTTTAGCCAGCAACTCCGGGAGCGACGCGAAGTCGCCCCCTGGAAGGGCGAGGGTCGACGTTCGATCCTCCGCGTCCTCTTTACCGAGCCGATGAAGGACCGCCGCGACGACGTCGTGAGCCATGACGCGATACGTCGTCAGCTTCCCGCCGCTGATCGTCACGAGGCCACTTTCGCTCGTCGTCACCGCATGTTCGCGCGTGACGGAACCCGGCGTCTCGGAGGCGGTCGGAAGGAGCGGACGGATCCCCGCCCACGCGCTCACGACGTCGCCCTCGCGGAGCTCGGCGCCCGGGAAGAACGCGTTCGCTGAATCCAGCAGATACCGCACGTCATCGTTCGTCGCGCGAACCGTGTCCGGTGACGCGGGCGAATACGTGTCGGTCGTGCCGATGATCGCGTACTGTTCCGCGGGAAGAATGAACAGCACGCGTTGATCGGTCGGCGAGAGAAGCGTCAATGCGTCGTTGTTACCGATTCGCTCCCGCGGAACCGCGATGTGTGCTCCTTTGCTGCCGCGCGTCGCGTGCGAATACTCTCCGCTACTCGGAGAATCGAGGGACCGAATCGCATCGCTCCATGGTCCGGTCGCGTTGACGACGGCTTTGGCGCGCACGTCGATGAGAGTTTTCTGAAGCTCGTCCCGCACTGTCGCGCCAACAATCATCCCATCCGCTTTGAGCAGCGTCGTGATCGACGCGTGATTCACGACGGTTGCGCCTGCGTCCGCCGCGCCAATCGCATTCGCGAGCGTGAGTCGGGCGTCGTCGGTCGCGGCATCGAAGTAGCGCGCGCCTCCGACCAATCCGTCGGTGCGAAGCCGAGGCTCGCGCGCCAAAACGGCGGAGCGACTCAAGCGTTTGTGTCGCTCGACGTTCCGAAACAACGCGAGCGCGTCGTAGAGCAGAAGTCCGGCGCCAAGCTTCCAGCGTGGAATGCGCGCGCCTGAGTAAACGGGCCAAGTGAAGGCCAGTGGCCGCACGAGGTGCGGCGCGAGCCGGAGCAGCCGATGCCGTTCGGCGCTCGACTCGAAGACAAGGTGGACGTGGCCGTGCTCGAGATACCGGACGCCACCATGAATGAGCCGCGACGAGCGGCTCGACGTCCCGCTGGCGAAGTCGTTTTTCTCGACGAGGGCGACGGAAAGGCCTCGGAGCGCGGCGTCCCGTGCAATGGCGCAGCCGGTAATCCCGCCGCCGATGACGAGCACGTCGAACGCGCGCCCAGCCAGGGCCGCGAGGCTGTCGTTCCGCGCGCGAAGGACGTCGATCATTCGACGGAAGCTAAGTCCGCCTCTAGCATGCTACGCTCGTCACCGATTTCTTTTCACGTCTATGGCAACTCTCGGCACCCCTGGCCGTCGCGTCGCGATCATCGCGGGTGTGCGGACCCCGTTCGCTCGTTCTGGGACGGTCTTGAAAGACATGACGGCGATCGAGCTCGGCAAACGCTGTGTCACAGAGCTCGTCCAACGCACGAATCTCGACGGCGATCTCGTCGAGTCCGTGGTATACGGGACAGTCGTTCCCTCGGTCGTGGCGCCGAACATCGCTCGCGAAATCTCGTTGCTCCCGATTCTTCCGCGCGGATGCGAGGCGTACACCGTCGGCCGCGCGTGCGCATCGGCGAATCAGGCGATCACCGACGCGGCCGATCAGATCGTTCTCGGGCACCACGACGTGATCATCGCGGGCGGAGCCGAGTCGCTCTCGAACGTCCCGATTCTGCATTCGCGAACGATGTCGGAAAAGCTCGTCGCGTTCTCGAAGGCAAAAAACCCGTCGCAGCAGCTGAGGATTCTCGGCTCCATTCGTCCGAAGGATCTCGTCCCGATCTCGCCGGCGATCGCGGAGCCCTCGACAGGTGAGACGATGGGGCAGTCGGCCGACAAGATGGCGAAGATCAATCACATCGCCCGGGATGACCAGGATCAATTCGCGCTGCGATCGCATCGTCTCGCGGCGGCGGGAACCGACGACGGACGGCTGACGGCCGAGATCGTGCCGGTCTATGCGCCCCCGAAGTACACGACGGCACTGACGAGCGACAACGGAATCCGAACGGACACGTCGCTCGAGCAGCTTCATGCCTTGAAGCCGGTGTTCGACAAGAAGTACGGGACGGTGACGGCCGGCAATTCTTCGCCGCTGACGGACGGCGCGAGCGCGGTTCTCCTCATGAGCGAGGAGCGCGCGCAGATGCTCGGCTACACGCCGCTGGCATTCATTCGATCGTACGCCTACTCGGCGCTCGATCCGGGCGAGCAACTATTGATGGGCCCCGTATTGGCGGCGCCGATGGCGCTCGCTCGAGCGGGACTCACGCTCAAGGACATCAACTTGATCGAGATGCATGAAGCGTTTGCGGCGCAGGTGCTCTGCAATCTCAAGGGATTCGAATCCCGAGAGTGGGCCGAGCGCGCAGGATTCTCCGAGCCGGTTGGCGAGGTCGATCGCGCGATTCTCAATGTCATGGGTGGGTCGATCGCGATCGGTCATCCATTCGGGGCGACTGGCGGTCGCATTCTCACGACGCTCGCCTACGAGCTCGTGCGCCGCGGCGGCCAATTTGGATTGATGACGGTTTGCGCCGCGGGAGGCATGGGCCACGCCATGGTGATCGAGCGCGCATGACGACACCGCGTGGAGCGGACCTGGTCCGGCGCGACGCGCTGGCGATGGAGGTCGGCGACGGGATTCTCATCGTAACGATTGATGTTCCCGGCGCGCCCGTCAATACGCTCAGCCCGGCGCTGGCGGGCGAGTTCGAGAAGGTGTTCGCGAGAGTCAATGACGATTCTCTCATTCAAGGACTCGTATTGATCTCCGGCAAGCCGGACGGCTTCATCGCCGGGGCGGACATCGAACAATTCCTGGAGCTGAAAACCGCCGCCGACGCGGAGCGAATCAGCCGCTTGGGACAAGATCTGCTCGGGCGGCTGGAAAAGCTGCGCGTGCCGGCCGTCGCGGCTATTCATGGCGCGTGTCTCGGCGGCGGTCTCGAGATGGCGCTCGCGTGCCGATATCGCATCTGCACCGATCATCCCAAGACGACACTTGCGCTACCCGAAGTGCAGCTCGGATTGATTCCGGGGATGGGCGGGACGCAGCGCCTTCCGAAGCGCGTTGGGCTCCAAGTGGCGCTCGACATGATCCTCACGGGACGCAGCGCGCGTGCGAAGCGGGCGTTGCAGACGGGACTCGTCGACGAGATGGTGCATCCCGCGATCCTTCGCGAGACCGCGGTCGATCGCGCGCGAGCGCTCAGCACGAATTCGTTCCGTCCGCCGCGCTCCCGCTCGCGCGGTCCAACCAGCTTTCTGCTCGAGAGCAATCCGATCGGACGAAGCGTGGTGTTCAAGAAGGCGCGCGAGAGCGTGATGGAGAAAACCCGCGGTCACTACCCAGCGCCGCTGGCCGCCCTCGACGCGGTGCAGGCAGGCTACTCACGCGGATTCGACGAAGGAATTCGGGAAGAAGCTCGGCTCTTTGGCGAGATGGCCATGACCGACGTATCGCGCCAGCTCGTGTTCCTGTACTTCGCGAGCAATTCACTGAAGAAAGATCCAGGGGTCTCGGGCCCGGCACCGCAACCGCGGGAAGTTCGTACGCTCGGGGTGCTGGGCGCGGGCTTCATGGGTGCGGGCATCGCGTCCATCGCGATTCAACAGGGCGCGAGTGTTCGGCTGAAGGACACCGACACCGCGAGAATCGGAAAGGGACTCGCCGCGATCCGGGCCGTGGTGCAGGAGCGAGTGACCCGACGACAGATCACGCGCCAACAGTTCGACGACTATTTGAGTCTCGTCGGCGCGACGACGAACTACGCGGGCTTCGAGTCGGCGGATCTCGTCATCGAGGCGGTATTCGAGGAGCTCTCGCTCAAGCAGCGTGTGTTGCAGGAAGTCGAACCGGTGATCGACAGCTCGGCGGTCTACGCGTCGAATACGAGCACGATCCCCATCTCGCACATCGCGGACGTCGCCACTCACCCCGAGCGGGTCCTCGGCATGCACTTCTTCTCGCCGGTGCATCGCATGCCGTTGCTCGAGGTGATCGTCACGCCGCAGACGGCGCCGAGCGCGACGGTAACCGCGGTGGCCTACGGAAAGACGCTAGGGAAGACGGTGATCGTCGTGAACGATGGTCCCGGCTTCTATACGACGCGCGTTCTCTCGGCGTACATGAATGAAGCTGGCCGGATCCTCGACGAGGGTGCGTCGATCGAATCGATCGACGAGGCGCTGGTCGAGTTCGGATTTCCTGTGGGTCCGATCACACTTCTTGATGAAGTTGGTATTGACGTCGGTGGCAAGGTCGGGCTCGTCTTGTCGGACGCGTTCGGCGAACGAATGGCGCCGCCGGACGGAATGCGACGAATCGTTGCAAGCGGGCGCACGGGGCGCAAAGGCGGAAAGGGCTTCTATTTGTATGACGACGAGGGAGTGAAGGGGCCCGTCGACGACAGTGCGTATGAGGTCATCGGCGGCGAGCGCCGAGACGTTCCGGCGACTGAAATTGTGGAGCGCTGCGTGCTGGCGCTGGTGAACGAGGCGATTCGCTCTCTGGAGGAAGGGATTCTGCGATCGCCGCGCGACGGTGACATCGGCGCAGTGTTCGGCATCGGATTCCCACCCTTTCGGGGCGGGCCGTTTCGGTACGTTGACAGCGTTGGGGCTGGCAAGATCGTAGCAATGTTGGACGAGCAAAACGCACGCTTTCCGAATCGTTTCGTGTCGGCTCGCCTGCTGGAGGATATGGCGACGACGCGGAAGCTTTTCTATCCGGAAGGGTAGAAGGCTACGCGATGGTAATGGCCCAACATCTAGTTGTGACTCTCCTCACTCTGCCTAGGTCTGTGCTTCGTGGAAGGTAGTTCGGACGGTGTAATCGTCAGCCGCGTGCTGCGCGGGGATGTGGACGCTTACCGCGTGTTGGTCGAGAGGTATCGCGACCGATACGCACGATATGCGTTTCACATGCTTGGCAACCGCGAGGACGCGGAGGAGGCGTTGCAGGATGCCTTCACTCGCGCCTATCGATCCCTCGCACGATGCGAGGATCCGGAGCGCTTCGGCGCATGGTTGTTTCGGATTCTCGTCAACCGCTGCCGCACTCTCGGTGCGCGCCGCGGGCGTCGGGCTCGGACGTTCGTCGTGGACGAGGGCGCGATCCTCGACGCGGCGGAAGATCACCCGGCCGATCGTGCCGCCTGGCGCGAAGAGATCGAGCGCGCACTTCTCAGGCTGCGCGCCGACCAACGAGAAGCCTTCCTGTTGAAGTACGTGGAAGACATGGGCTACGACGAGATGTCGCAGCTCACCGGAGTCGGAGTGTCGGCGCTCAAGATGCGCGTCATGCGCGCGTGCGATCGCCTCCGTGAGCTGCTGAGCGAGGTGCACAGTGCGTGACGATGAACTGAACATGAGACGACTCGCGCGAGAGTTGCGCGGATCCTCTCCAAAAATCAACAGATCGTTTGACGAGCGGGTGATGGCGGCCGTGCGCAGCTTGCCAAAGCACGCGCGACTCACCCTGTGGTCGCGAATCACGGCGCCGCGGACCGTGACCGTCAAGCCGTTGGGCTGGAGCCTTCTTGCCGCATCGGTTGCGCTGCTGGCGATTTTCGGCGTGAACCGCGCCGTCGACGACGTTCGTGTCGCGAGCAAGCCGATTGTCACAGCGATGTTCCCGAAGACTGCCACGCCGAAGCCAGCACAGCGCGTTCAATTCGTGCTCGTTGCTCCGGACGCGAAGAAAGTCGCAGTCGTCGGAGATTTCAACGGATGGGACGCGAGTCACGCGAGCTATCAGGCGCAGCATCGCGGCGGCGGGGTGTGGTCGGTCACAGCGCCGGTTCCCGTCGGTCACCACCGATACTCGTTCGTCATTGACGACAGTGTCTGGGTTGCCGATCCCACGGCGCCACGCGCGATGGACAACGACTACGGCGTTGCGAATTCCGCGATCGTCGTCGAAGAGCAAAAATGAGGGTTGCAGCTCGCGCGGGCGTCGCCATTTGCTTGGTGGTCGCCCGCGCTTTGTTTGCCCAGGATGCCCGCCTCGCTGCGCGCCTCGACAAACCGACGCTACTCGCCGTGAACGCGATCGTCGATTCGGCGCGCGTCTCGAAGCTGCCGACCGAGCCACTGGTCAACAAAGCGCTCGAGGGCGCCGCCAGAGGATCGGACGGCTCGATCATCGTGACCGCGGTTCACCAACTCTCGGTTCGGATGGGGTCGGCGAAGCGCGTTCTCGGTCCGACGACGACCCCGGACGAAATCAAAGCTGCGGCATCAGCGATGGACGTCGGTGTCTCGGTTCGAGATCTCGCCATGCTCCGTGCCGCCTCGGGGAAGCGTCCGGTGACACTCCGTCTCGCGGTGCTCACTGATCTCGTCGGACGCAATGTCCCCATCGCGACCGCGACAAACGTCGTTCTCCAGCTTGCGCGCGCTGGCGTGAAGGACCCGGACCTCGCGCTCTTCCAGCGCAACGTGCGCGCCGATATCGACCGCGGCGCCGACCCGACGGTCGCCGCAACGACGCGCGCCCGCGGAATGGTGCTGCGCGGCGGAGCACCCGCGAAGCCGGCAGAGTAGCGTCGCAACGAGCGAACCGGGTACAATTCCCCGTCTATATGGTGTCGGGGATTTTCATGAGTCGTTTGATGTTGTTCGCGGTCGCAGCGCTGTCGGCGCGCGCCGCATTTGCTCAGCAGCCGGAAGACACGCACTCGATTCCGGCGAAGAGCCGGTACAATCTCGAGAGCTTCAAGGGCAAACGCCCGCTCACACGCGCCGAGCGAACGAACTTCACGGAAACGTCGCACTACGACGACGTCATCGCCTTCATTGACTCCCTGAAGCTTCTCGGCGCGAAGATCTCGACAGGTTCGATCGGCAAGACCAGCGAGGGACGCGAGCTTCCCTACGTCATCGCGTCGCGCCCGCTGATCACAACGCCCGCCGAGGCGCGACGACTCAATCGCCCGGTCGCGTATATCCAAGCGAACATCCACGCTGGCGAAGTCGAAGGCAAAGAAGCGATGCAGGCGATGCTTCGCGATCTGATCTTCGACAAGAACAAGAACGTGCTCGACTCGATCGTTCTCATCGTCCAGCCGATCTACAATGCCGACGGGAACGAGAAGTGGGGACCGCAAGAACGAAATCGCGGCGCGCAGAACGGGCCGGAAATGGTCGGCACTCGCCAGAACGCGCAGGGCTGGAACCTGAACCGCGACTACATCGACGTCGACGCGCCGGAAACCCGGGGTGCGTTCGCAATGCTCAACAAGTGGAGCCCCGATCTGTTCATGGATCTCCACACGACCGACGGCAGTCTGCACGGCTATGCGCTCACGTACGCGCCGCCGTTGACGCCGACCGCCGTGAACGTCATTCCATACGCGCAGAACACGATGCTTCCGGCGATTCGCCAGCGGATGCGGGATCGCCACGGGTTCGAGGTACAGGACTACGGTGATTTCAGTCGTCCAGGTACGCCGCGGGGCGGTGGCAATCGCGGCGCGGCCCGAGGTGCGCCGGGTGGACGCGGCGCCGAATCTGCGGCAGGTCGTCGCGGCGGCGGCTTCGGTGGCGCGCCGCGCGCCTCGCTCGAGATGATGATCGCCGACTCGATGCCGAGCGGCTGGGCCTTCACGACCTTTGAATCGCTCGCGCGCTACGGCACCAACTACTACGGACTGCGCAACCGCATTGCGATCCTCAGCGAGGCGTTCTCCCATGACCCGTTCGCGCGGCGCGTGGCGTCGACCTACGATTTCGTGTTCGAGATCTTGTCATACCTCGCCGAGCACAAGACGGAGATCATGAACCTCGGCACGCAGGGCGATGCGAAGGTTGTCGCCTGGGGGAACGCGCCAGGCACGTCGCCGAAGCTCTCGCTCAAGTCGCGCATGGACACGACGCGCATCGAAGACGTCCGCGTCGAAGTCCTCGAGCCGCTCACCGACAGCACGAAGCGCGAGCCCGGCATGGGGATGCGCGAGCGCACGGGCATCATCAAGCTCATGCGAATGCCCGTGATGGACAGCTTCACGCCGACGCTCACGAGCACTCTGCCGTTCGGCTATGCGTTCGATGAGAAAACTGCAAACGCGCTCGTGCCGGCGCTGAAGATTCACGGTCTTACTATAGAAAAGCTCGACCGCCCCGCGTCCGTGACCGCGCAAGCGTTCGGCGTCGACACGGTCATGGAGCGAGGACGTTCCGAAACGTCGCGGCTGATGAAGGACGTCGGCGGGCAGTGGAAGGACCCTGCGAAGCGAACATTGCCCGCGGGCTGGTATGTCGTTCGTGCCGGGCAGCCCTACGGTCTAGTCGCGTTCTATCTCCTCGAGCCCGAAAGCGAGGATGGACTGGCGCAGTGGAGCTTCCTCGACAATATCCTCGCGCCGCGAAGTGATTTCCCGATTCTACGCATCACCGCGCCGACCACCCTTCGCTCACACGCCGTACGCGACTGATGTTGCGATCAACTCTTCTCTATCTCTCGAATCAACCGCGGGTCTTCCGCTTCGTTCGCAACAACAAGCTCGCCAAGAAATTCGCCAGCCGATTCGTCGCGGGCGAAACGCTTCCCGAGGCGCTCGAGGCGGTCAAAGCCCTCAACGCGAAGGGCATCACGGCGTCGCTCGACCTCCTCGGCGAAAGCGTCAACACCGAGAAAGAAGCTCGGTCCGCCGCGAACGACTATCTCAATATCCTCGACAACATCCGACAGCAGAACCTCGACGCGAACGTCTCGGTCAAGCTCACTGCGATGGGCCTGGACATCTCGGAAGAGCTTTGCGTCGCAATCATGCACGATGTCCTCGACCGCGCGCGCACATACGACACGTTTGTCCGATTGGACATGGAATCGAGTGCGTATACCGACCGCACGCTCCGCCTTTTCGAGGATCGGCTCTATCCGACCTATCGCAACAACGTCGGCATCGTGCTGCAGAGCTATCTGTATCGCACGGTGACGGACGTCGAGCGCGCAATTGAGCTCAAGTGCCGCGTGCGTCTCTGCAAAGGCGCGTACAAGGAGCCGGCGTCGGTCGCCTATCCCGAGAAGAAAGACGTCGACGCGAACTATATCAAATGCGTCCACGAGCTCCTCGACAACGGGAACTATCCAGGCATCGCGACGCACGATCCCGCGATCATCAATGACGTGAAGCGGTATGTCGCCGAGAAGAACATCGATCGCTCACGCTTCGAGTTTCAGATGCTCTACGGCGTTCGCCGCGACATGCAGGAGCAGCTCGTGAAGGAAGGGTACCGCATGCGCGTCTACGTGCCGTTCGGCACCCAGTGGTATCCGTACCTCATGCGCCGCCTCGCCGAGCGTCCGGCGAACGTTGCATTCATCACCGGCAACGTCGTTCGGGAGATGATCGGCGGACGGAGCTAGCGATCGATTGATGTCGCCCTCGCATGCTCACTACCGCCCGCCCGATCATTCGAAGGGCGACGAGTCGACGATCGGCGGGTATGCGGCGGTGCACGACCGCCCGGCGGCGTTCGAGGGCAGCGACGGCTTCTCGTACAGTGTCGAGCTGATGACCGAGGAATCGGGCGACGCGGCGTCGACGTGGGCGGGATTCATCCTCTTCGTCAAGTGGGCGCGACTCGGGGCGCAAACACCCGAAGGTCATCTCGAGAGCGACTATCTGGTGCACGCTCCCTCTGAGACCGAAGCGCGTCGCGCGCTTGGCGCTATGTCGCTCGATGACGTGAAGTCGCTGCTCGACCGCTTGATCGCCGACCGCTCGGGTCCCGCGCCGAACCGACGCTGGTGGGATGCGATGCGCGACGAAGGATCGAGCGAGTGACCGAGACGGTCGAAGCGCGCGGCGTTGTCGTTAGCGGCACGGGCGGCGTCTGGAAGGTCCGCCTCGAGAGCGGTGAAACGATCGACGCCAGCCTGCGCGGGCGTTTAAAGAAGTCGAATAGCGGCAAGCGCGCCGATGGATCCCTTCGTCGGGATACCGTTGCGGCCGCGGCGGAGACGCTCAAGCTCGCGGTTGGCGACGACGTTCGCCTCGACCAGGCCGACGCCGGCGGCGCCTGGGCCATCGCCGAGATTTTGCCGCGCCGCTCGAAGCTCGCCCGCCGCGCGCCCGGAGGCGGGCAAGGCGAGCGCATCGTCGCCGCGAACATCGACCAGGTGCTCGTGATGTTCGGGGCGGCCAAGCCCGATCCGCATCCGCGCATGCTCGATCGCTTTCTCGTCATCGCCGAGGGAAACGATCTGCATGCGAGGATCATCATCAACAAGATCGACCTCGTCGGCGAAGCGAGTGCGCATGACCGCTTCGCCGACTACGAGCGCATCGGCTACACCGTGCATTACACATGTGTGAAGAATGGCGTGGGGCTCTCGGCGCTCCACGACGTGCTCGCCGGACGGCGGTCGGTGCTCACGGGACCCTCGGGCGTCGGCAAATCCTCCTTGCTGAACGCCCTGTACCCGGGATCCGATCTGCGCGTCGGCGCGATCAGCGAGTCGGTCAACAAGGGGCGCCACACGACTGTCGGTGCACTGATGCTTCCTCTCCCGGACGTCGACGGCGGATACGTCGTCGACACGCCGGGGCTGCGCGAAGTCGGCCTCTGGTCGCTTCCCGCCGACGAGCTGGATCAATGTTTTCCAGAGATGCGCGCGCTTCGTCACGAATGTCGCTTCGCAAATTGCCGACATCTCACCGAGCCAGATTGTGCCGTTCGCAACGGTGTTGAAACGGGAACGATCAGCGCGCAACGCTATGACAGCTACGTTCGTCTCCTTGAGGAGCTCGATTCGGGGCGCTGAAGGGAACTTTGGCCCAGCCGCGGTCGTACCCCCAGGGACCGGAACGCGTCCCGGCGCTCGAATTGCTTTCTCATCGGACGCCCTCATGCGAATTCATCGGCTCATATACGTTGCCTTCGGCGCCATCGCGGCAAACGTCGCGCATGCGCAGTGCTCGCCACCGATCCAGAAGCTCGTCGACGACAACCGGTTCGACGAGGCGAAGGCGGAGGTGCAGGCATTGCTCGCGAAAAACGAACGAGGCGATCTCGCGTTGCATTGCATGGGTCGCATCTACATGGAGATGGACAGGCCCGGCGACGCCATCGGTTGGTTCGAGAAGGCAGTCTCGGCGAGCGACAGCGTGCCCGATCACCACCTCTGGCTTGCCAACGCACTCGGCGAACAGGCGCCTCATACCAACAAGTTCAAGCTTCCATTCCTCGCGCGCCGCGTCAAATCAGAGTTTGATAAAGCCGTCGCGCTGGATTCGTCGTCGATCGACGCGCGCCACGGCTTGATCATGTACTACTTGCACGCGCCGGGGATGTTCGGCGGCGACGTCAACAAAGCAAAGGCGCAGGCCCTCGAGATTCAGAAGCTGAACCCGATGCGTGGGCATGTCGAGATGGGATCGATCCTCGAGTCGAAGGACAAGGACACCCTGAGCGCGGAGCGCGAATTCAAATCCGCCATCGACGCGGCTCCGGACAGTGCCTTCGGATATAGCAATCTCGGCCAGTTCTATCGACGCCAGAAGCGCTACGACGACGCCGTCGCCGTGTATGAGAATATGCTCAAGGTCGATCCGAATGCAGCCAACGGGCATCTCAACATCGGCTACAATCTCGTGCTCTCCGGCGAAGATCCCGATCGCGCAGAACGCGAGGTGAAGGAATGGCTCGGCAAGCCGCCGAAGAACGCGCCGCTGCCGAATCTCTCGTTCGCGCACTACGTGCTCGGAATGGCGTTCGAGCGTCGAGCGAAGATCGACTCGGCCCGCACCGAATATCAGACCGCGGTGACGATCAACCCGCGAAACAAAGACGCCAAAAAGGCGCTCGATGCGCTGAAGTAGGTCCTACCAGGACCCTCGCTCGCCGGCCATCGCGATCACCTTGCTGAGGCGATCGGCGGCGTGGCGCCAGTTCACTTGCACCGCGAGCTCGGCGTCGTCGGCCCGCCCCTCGTCGATCGCGGCGGTGATGAGATCATGCTCGTATACGGACGCTCGGATGTCGCCGGTGAGCATGCTGATGTACATGCGGATATAACGCTCGGCCTGTGGCTTGACCGCGTCGTGCAGCGCGAGAAGCCGCGGCCCCGCACTCGCTTCGACGATGCGGCGATGAAAGCGCTCGTCGGCGTCGTACAGACTTCCGTGGTCGATCGGAAGCGTGCGCCCCGATTTGTGAAATTCAGCATTCAAGTTCTTGAGGTCACGCACGAGGTTGCGGCGATCGGTTGTCGGAACCTGGGCCGCTCCGCGCGCCCCCATGCCTTCCAGCGCGCCCACGATGTTGAGGAGCTCGTACACATCGTCGCGCGTCAGCGGCGCCACCGTGAGACGCGACTGCTGCGCCCCCGGCGACCCCATGACGTAGCCCTCCTGCTGCAAACGCTGAAGCGCCTCGCGAACCGGCGTGCGGCTCACACCGAGCCGGGATGCAATCTCCGTTTCGACGATGCGACTGCCGGGAGCCACGGAGCCCTGCACGATGAGGTCCCGCAGCCGCGAATAGACCTGTTCGGGGCGCGATCCGTGAGGAGCGTCGGCCGCACTGCCGAGCGGCAATGCCGCGCCGCCTTCGGGAGCCGCTGCCGGACGCGGAGTCATTTTTCTCGTTTGGCTCATCGCACCGTCAATATACAGGATTTCGACGACGCCGGGGCAACAAGAAAGTCACGCGGTTGCTCGGCGTCGCGTGGGCGACGACATTGTGAAACGATGAAACTCAACCGCGCACGATGAGCTGGGCGCTCGACGAATTCTTCGCCGCAATCGAAGAGGAGTTTGGCGTTCCCGTCGGCGATTCGGAGGTGCTCGAAACTCCGGGGGACGTCATCGATTTCGTCGTCGACAACACCGCGCCGCTCGATGGAATGGACGAAGAGGAATTCCGCGAGCACGTCGCGAGCGTCATCGGTGAGACAATGGCTCGAACACTCGGCGTCACACGCTACACTGAAAACTCGCGGTTCGTTCAGGACCTCCGCGTTCGGTGACCGCTCGTCGGATTCTCCTCGCCGACGCCGACGCGTTCTTCGTCGCCGTGGCCCGAATGGTCGACCCCGAGGGCGCCGGGCGAGCGCCGCTATTGATCGTCGGCGGAACGCGCGAGAGCCGCGGCGTCGTCTGTTCGGCGTCGTACGAGGCGAGAAAGTTCGGCGTTCGATCCGCGATGCCGATCTCGCGCGCCCTTCGGCTGTGTCCGAAAGCGATGTGCGTCCCAGTTCCGCGGAAAGCGTGCTCTGAAAAAAGTCGAGAGATCCGAAAAGTCCTCGAGCGATACTCACCGGTCGTCGAAGGCGCGAGCGTCGACGAATGGTACATGGACCTCGCTGGGACCGAGGGCCTCTATCGCGAGCCGCTCGAAACCACCGCGACGCGGATTCGCGAATCCGTTCGCCACGACACGACGCTCTCCGTTTCTATTGGCGGCGGAACGTCGAAGCTCGTCGCGAAAATGGCCGTCGAGCGCGCAAAGCCGAAGCCTGGAACGCGCGCGAACGGCGTTCACATCGTCCCCGCAGGGAAGGAAAGCGAGTTCCTCGAGACGTTCACGCTCGCCGAGATTCCGATGGTCGGTCCTCGATTCCAGGAGCGCCTGGCGAAACTGGGCATGGTCAAGGTGGGCGACGTCCTACAGTACGATCTCCCGACACTGACGCAGTGGCTCTCGCAGCGAGAAGCCGAGTGGTTGTATGACCGAGTCCGCGGCATCGACCACGGTGAAGTCGAAGGACACGGCGACGCGAAGAGCATCAGTCGCGACGAGACCTTCGGCGCTGACATCGATGACGACGACGAGTTGACGCGAGAGCTTCTCGCACTCGTCACACGCGCTGCGCGCGATCTCCGCGGTGACGGCCTCACCGCGCGCACGGTTGCCGTTCGTCTCCGTGATTTCGATTTCAAGACGAGACGCGCGAGTCGGACGCTCGAGCGGCCCGTGATCTCCGATCGGGTCATTCTCGAGGTCGCGCGATCACTGCTGACGAAGCTTCGCGCAGCGCGCCGAGTGCCGGCGCGCTTGATCGGGGTCGGACTTTCGTCGCTCGCGGTCGATGCCACCGCCGACCAGCTGACGCTCTTCGAGCACGAGGACAGAAAGGTCTCGGAGACCGATCGCGATCGCCTCTTGGCGCGAACAATCGATCGAGTGCGAGCGCGGTTCGGCGACAAAGGAATCTTGCCGGCCCGCCTCGTCGATTGACGTGCGCTAGATTGTGCGCCGGATCACGCCGCGTAGCTCTAAATGGCATTCGAGGGCTTTGATCGCCGGCGGCACGTAGCGTGATGATTGGGAGCAGAGTGATACAGCAGTAGCCCAACGTGATCCAAACGCACCCCGTTCGCGCTGTTCTCCGCGACTTCTCTGCGGCTGTCGTCGATAATCCAACCAAGAACGCGATGAACGGCAACCGGCACGCCTTCCGGCCCGTCGTCGCATTCGCGATCGTCGTTTGCGACCCTCTAACTCGCCAGCGCACGTGACGTCAACTCGCTTTCGCACGCTGAGTGATCCCGAAAGCCTCCGCGAATTCGCCAAGAATTTGCGGGAGGGGATTTATATCAGCTCGCGCGAAGGCCATTTGCTCGACGCCAATCGCGCGTTTCTCGAGATCTTCGGTGTCGCGTCGCTGGCCGACTTGGGCGAGTTCGCCGCGTCAAGCTCGTTCGTCGATCCCGCGCTGCGAACGGCGGAGTTGGCCCTGCTCGAGAAAGAGGGATCGGTGCGCGAGTTCGAGATCGAGCTGAAGCGACCCGACGGCGTCACCCGCACGGTGCTCGACACGTGCTATCTCATTCACGATCCTGCCACCGGCGAAGCCTTCATTCACGGCGTATTGATCGACATCACGGCCCGCAAACGGCTCGAAGCCGCCCTGCTCGAGATGAGCACGCACGATGCGCTGACCGGTGCGTTGAATCGCCGTCATTTGATGGACATCGACGCGCGCCTCGCCCGCGATCCGGAACGGCGCTGCGGTTGTCTGTTCGTCGACATCGACCACTTCAAGTTCTACAACGATCGATGGGGACATCTCGAGGGTGACAACGTTCTCAAGCGGATGGCGCGATTCCTTATGCGCTCCGTCCGTATCGAAGAATCGGTCATTCGCATCGGCGGGGACGAGTTTGTCGTCCTTCTCGAGGACGCCGACGAGCTCGAAACGAAGACCGTCGCCGACCGTCTCCGCGCCGAGGCGCTCGACCGCGCGCCAGTTCCGTTCTCGCTCGGCTGGGCGTCGCGCGAACGGGGCGAGCCGCTCCGAAAGCTGCTGGATCGCGCCGACCAAGGGATGATGCAGGTGCGGGTCCTGAAGCGACAAACCGATCCGCGCGTTCGAGTCAACGCGCGCGAAGACATCGAGTCAGGCGTTCGCTGATCGCTTTCGCCTCGCCGCTTTTTTTGCCGGCTTTCGAGTTTTCTCATCGGCGGACGCCGTGCTGCGGTTGCTGTTCCAGACCCGTCCCTTGCGCTCTGCGATCTCGTCCATCGTCCGACCGCTCGCGACGGACGTCGTGACCTCTGCGGTGACATCGTAGCTCGCGTCTGCCGTCTCGTCGCGATGCTTGATCAACAGCCATTGCGCCCGTCCCGATTCGCCGCGTCGCATTCGAACCAACACCCAACCACCCTCGAGTCGCTTGCCGTGGAGGACGAACTTCAGATCGCCCCGCTCGAACCCTTCGCGCAACGCGTCTACGCCGCCCCCGTCTTCGGCTTCGTAGGTTCCGCGATCCCAGAGCATCACCGTACCGCCGCCGTATTGGCCTTTCGGGATTGTCCCTTCGAACGTGTTGTACTCGATCGGGTGATCTTCGACCTGCATTGCGAGGCGCTTCACGCTGGGATCGTAGCTCGGGCCCTTCGGCACCGCCCAGCTCTTCATGACGCCGTCCAGCTCGAGACGAAAGTCGTAGTGCAGAGCCGTCGCCGCGTGCTTCTGAATGACGAAGCGGAGTGCGCGTCGCGACCGGCCGATGACCGGCTTTCCCGCCGGCTCGGCCGTCTTCGCGAAATCGCGCTTCTTCTTGTACTCGGCAAGCGGCGCCGATCGCGCGCTCTTCTTGGTCGTCGTTTTTCGTGTCGCCATGTCGTCACCTCTTGCGACAGGCGGGCGCAAGGCACATGCCGAACGCGGTCTCGAAGGAGCAACAGTTCGTCAACCAGTGGCGCTACACGACTGCCGCGATCAGACTTCTCCCGTTCGAAAAACAATCCTAGGAGGAGCAGGGTGTTCCATCGTACAACACGCACGTTGATCGTCGCGGTCATTGGTCTCGCCGCCTGCCACGGCGGGTCCGCCGTTCCGAAGACTAGTGATGCGCCGGCGCTTCAGACCGCCTCGGCGAATCCGCTCGATATTGCGTACCGAATTTCCTGGAGCGAGCCCGCCACCCACCAATTCGACGTTCAAATCGACATCGACAAACTCAACGCTGACGTCGTGAAGCTTCAACTGCCGGTTTGGTCGCCGGGACGGTACGCGCCGTTCTACTTCGCGCGGAACGTCACGGAGTTCACCGTTACCGATGGTTCCAGCCCCGTGCGATGGGATCGCGAGAACGGCTCGCTGTGGCGCATCTACCCGAAGGGTGATGCACACATCGCGGTCCGCTACCGTGTCTACGCAAACACCCTGTCGGGGAGCTTCAGCGTTCTCGACACTGCACATGCGAACTGGAACGGGCCGTCGATGTTCATGTACGTCGTCGACCATAAGCCCGATCCGGTGCGATTGCACATTACGGCGCCGGCCGGCTGGCACATTGTCAACGGCGACACCAAATCGGTAGACCAAACGGACTATCGGTTCGAGAACTATGACCGGCTTGCCGACTCGCCGACTGAAGTCTCGCCGACGTTGACGCTCGACACGATGCGCATCGACAATCGCACGTATCGCGCGATGATCCACCATAACGGCGCGACGACGCCGGCCGAACGCCAGCGATTTCTCGAGGCGCTGGGCAAGATCGTCCGCTACGAGAACACTGTCTTCGATCCGCCACCGCTCGACATGTACACGTTCCTCTTCAATATCGGATACGGCGGCGGGGATGGCATGGAGCACCTCTACTCCACGCAATGCATCACCGGCCAGCCGTGGCGCGAGGACATGCCGATCCTCGGCGGACTGACGACGGCCGCGCATGAGTATTTCCACGTCTGGAACATGAAGCGCGTTCGCGCGGCGGCGCTCGGGCCGTTCGACTACACCCGAGAGCAGTACCAGCCGAGCTTGTGGGTCGGCGAAGGATGGACGCAGTACTACGGTCAGATGGCGATGTCGCGTTCAGGAGTGCAGCCGCCCGACGCGATCTATCAGGCGGCCGGTGGAATCATTCGTCAGAACTTGACGGCGCCCGGTCGAAAGGAGGTGTCCGCGCGAATGGCGTCGTTCGAAGCACCGTTCTTCGACGGCAGCCGGCCAGAGTTCGACGTCAATCGCAACGCATTTTTCAGCTATTACACGAAGGGTGCCGGCATCGCCCTTTATCTTGATCTCTTCATCCGCGGCCATACCAACAATCAGAAATCGCTCGACAACGCCTTCCGGCTGCTGCGCGATCGCACGTGGGGCGCGCCGAACGCGTCGTACTATCTGCAGGGACGCGGCTACACCGAAGAAGACGTCGTTCAAGCCGTGAGCGACGTTGCTGGAGTCGACATGCATTCGTGGTTCGACACACACGTCGGCGGCACTGAAGATCCGAACTACGACGAGGTGCTCGGCGCAGCGGGAATGCGCCTCATCCGCGATCCGGGCGGAGCAAAGAATGCCGCGTTTCGGCTCGAGCCCAACCCGGCTGCAACGCCCGCGCAGGTTGCGATCCGGGAGGGCTGGGTGACTGGAAAGACCGCTCGTTAGTCGCCGCTCGTCGCCTTCACGCGCGCGCCGTTCTGAGTCAACGTGATCATCGCGACGCCGCCTAGAATGATGGCGGCGGCCGCGAGCGTTCTCGATGTCACCGTCTCGCCGGCGATCGCCCAGCCAAGCAGCACGGCGACGAGCGGATTCACATACGCGTAGGTCGATGCCTTCGCCGGCGAGACGTTTTGCAGCAAGTACACGTACGCAGTGAAGCCGAGCAGCGAGCCAAACGTCACGAGGTAGAACCATCCTTCCAAGGAGCGCGCGGAGATCTGGTCGGGATGGATCATCGCGAGCTCGCCCCGAGCGGCGCCGACGAAAAGCAGGGCGACGCTTCCGCCGATCATCTGCACTCCGGTCGACATCACAGCCGAATCGGGAACCGTTCCGTACCGCGTGTAGATGGAACCGGCGGCCCACGCGAGCGACCCGGCGATGAGAGCGATGGCGCCGACGATGTCCACGGCATTCGCCGATGACGCTCGCGAACCTTCGCAGAAACGCTCGAGAAAGCCGAGACAGAACGAGTCCACGCCGATCAGCACGACGAGTCCCGCCATTCCCACGATCACGCCGGCCATGACGAGCAGTCGCGGACGCGTGCCGTGAGGCCGCAGCCAATCGAGGAGCACCATCCATAGCGGGACCACGGCAGCGAGCAGCGCCGCAAGGCCCGAAGGCACGCGCTGTTCGGCCCACGAAACGGCGCCGTTGCCGAGGCACAGCATGAGGATTCCTATAATCGTCGCGTCGCGCCACTGGGCGGCTGTTGGCCGCTGATCGCCGCGCATGCGCGCCCACGCGTAGAGCAGCGTGCCCGAAACGATGAATCGAGTTCCAACCATGATGAACGGTGGAATCGTCTCGACCGCGTAGCGAATCGCGAGGTAGGTCGAGCCCCACACGATGTACACCGCGGCAAAGGCGGCGAGCACCTTCGCGCGCGACGCCTGAACCGACTGTGCCCCCCGGGGATCGGTCATCGGGGAAACTTGCAGACGTCAATCACCTTCAATCAATCGACGGAGGTCCTCGACGTCGTACGGTCGAGCGGCCACGTGTACATCTTCGACTGACCGTCCAATCGGGTCGGCGCCGACGTCAGAAGGCGCGGAGAGCACGATCCGTGATCGCGCACCGCCTGGTGTAGCGCGCAATGCGCCCGCGACCGAGCTGCCGTCGCGAAGCGTCAGGTGGGCCGCGCAGAGGATCACGTCGAACGCCGTGTGGCTGGCGAGCGTTATCGCGACGTCCGGAGTGTCGGCGCAGATCACCGCGTGTCCGCGCGACGTGAGGAAGCGCTCCACGAACGCGACGTCTTCCGCCGCAGATTCGACGACAAGAACATCGAGCGCGCGCGGGGCCTTTTCGCCGTCGCTCATCGAGGCGCCCAACGGGTCCATCGGAATCCGAATCACGAACTCGGCTCCCTGTGCCGCGGTTCGCGCGAGAGAGATCGTACCACCGTGTGCCACGACAATGCCGTGCGCGACGCAGAGCCCGAGGCCCGTGCCGTCGCCGTCATCTTTCGTCGTGAAAAAGGCGTCCCAGATGCGGGCTGCCTCGCTCTCGGGGATTCCCGGCCCGTTGTCTTGGACCTCGATGATGACGTTCTCGTCGTTGAAACGAGTGCGAAGGTGAATCCACGCCGACTCGGGACGCCGGGCCTGGACAACCGGCAGGAGCGCCTGTTCGGCATTTCGCACGAGATTGAGAATGACCTGCTCGAGTTGCGCGCGATCGCCGCGAATCAGCGGCAGCGACGGCTCCAGGTCGATACGACACGCGATGCCCGCCGTTTCCAAGGCATATCGGCGAGTGCGAACGATGTACCCGACGATGTCGTTGACGTTGGTCGCCACTCGCCGGTCGCCGTCTCTGCGACCGACCATCGCGAGCAGATTGCGAACGATGTCCGCCGACCGCAGGGCCTCGTGATTGATGGACTCGAGCGCTGTGCGATCATCCGGAGCCAGCGGGCGTCTCAGCAGCAGTTGCGCAAACCCGATGATTGCCGCGAGCGGGTTGTTCAGCTCGTGGGCGACGCCGGCGAGTGTCGTTCCGATGCTTGCCATCCGCTCGCTGCGACGGAGTAGCTCTTCGCGGCGTTGACCTTCGGTCACGTCTTCGACAATTCCGTCGATCGCCACGCTGCGGTTCGCATCGCCCAGCTGCGACATCGTCGCGATGCGAACCGTGATCGGGCTTCCATCGCGACGCTTCCACCGACTCGTGGCCCACTCCGAGAAGCCGAGGGAGCGCTCGCGACCGAAGAGAGCGTCGCCATCGATCGGGTTCAGAAAAACCTCATCGACGAGGCTCAGGCCGACTAACGCTGATGCGTCGGCGCAGCCAAGAATTGCAGCGAGTGCGGCATTTCCCTCGACCAGCCGCCCGTTCGCCGTCGCGCGAAAGGCGCCATATCCGGTGCGCGAGAGAAGCGTCGCGTAGCGCTCGAGCGCCTCGTCGAGACGTCGGTCGACGCCGTCTAGGTCGGTGACATTCATCGCTGAGCGTCTGCGATGCGAATCGGTTTGCTGTAGCTAAATCTTTCGTGGGATAGGACTTACGCGGTTCCGAACGACGTGGCGATGACCTGCGGAGCGGATCGTCAGGATCCCTTGCGAAGGCGCCCCCTTGACCAACCGTGGCTTTCGCGAGTTAGAATTCAGACGGGAGAGCTTAGCACATGAACCATCCATGCGGCAAATTGCCGCCATATGCTTTACTCATCAATTATTAACCAACGTGCAAATCGCCGATCACGCATTTCGAGACCGTCGCATCGCTTTCGAGAGAGAAGCCATTCCGTGGATCGATGACGTCTATCGCTTCGCGCTCTCGCTGACACGCGACGAAGCCGACGCCGATGACGTCGTGCAAGACACCTTCTTCCGCGCCTTTCGCTCGTGGCACACCTACCTCCCTGGCAGCGACTGCCGGCGCTGGCTCTTCACGATTTGCCGGAACGTCTTTCTGCGATCGCGCGAGCGGTCGCGTCCCACCGTGGAGCTCGACGCTACCGACATCGAAACGGGCGTTAGCGATTTCTCATTCTTCGGCTCCGTCAGCGAGACGCCGGATGACATGCATTCGCGGCTCGACCTTGCTCCCGCGATCGATCACGCGCTCGCGAACGTCCCCGAACCGTTCCGCTCGACGCTGATCATCGTCGATGTCGAAGACCAGTCATACGAGTCCGCGGCGGAGACGTTGGGTGTGCCGATCGGAACGGTGCGGTCGCGGCTCTTCCGCGGGCGTCGTCTGATGCAGGAGCATCTACTCACCGTCGCGACCGATGCTGGTCTTCGCGGTACAACCGCCGCGTGAATGGCGCCGGCGCTCGCGCGGCCCTCGGGACGACTCAGCCCCGAGGCGTCCAGATGTGCTGCTGTACCGCCGGGAACTGTTCGCCATTGAGGGTCAGGCGAATCTCGGTGACGATGTCCGGTGCCAGAGACGACGCAACCGAGCAATACCGCTCGTACGAGAGACTGATCGCACGCTCGGCCTGCTCGCGCTCGATTCCGGCGCCGTCGATCTGAAACTCGATGTCCAGATGCCGCACCCGACGCGGCGTCTCAGGACGTCGTTCAGCGGCAACGTGGATTGTCATTCGCTCCACAGGTGTCTTCCGCTTGTTCATGATGTCGACGACGTCGACCGCGGAACACGTTGCAATCGCGTTGAGAAGGGTCTCGACCGGCCCCGGAGCCTGCTTTGCGCTCGCATCGATCCGATGCTGACGTCCCGGTGGACCGGCGTCGAACAGACGGTCGCCGCGCCACGAAACTTCGGTTCGCGAAATGACAGGCGCCGGCGGAGTCTTGGATTCCGTAGATGACGACACTTTAGAGATTCCTCTTATCGCTCGATCGGCGCCCGAACCGCGTTGCCCCACTCGGTCCAGCTTCCGTCGTAGTTCCGAACTTTGTCGTAGCCGAGTAGGTAGCGAAGCACGAACCACGTGTGGCTGGAGCGTTCGCCGATCCGGCAGTACGCGATCACGTCGTCCTTCGGGGATAATCCCTGCTCCTCTTCATAGATCGCGCGGAGTTCGCCCGCGGCCTTGAACGTCCCGTCCGGATTGGCGGCGCGCCCCCACGGAACACTCTTCGCGCCGGGAATGTGCCCGCCGCGCATCGCGCCCTCTTGGGGATACTCCGCCATGTGTAGCTTCTTGCCGCTGTACTCGTCCGGCGACCGGACATCCACGAGCTTGCCGTGCGCTTCACAATGCTTTCGCACATCGGGCATGAAGGCGCGTATCTGCTCGTCGCTGCGTGGCTTCGCCACGTAGTTCGACCGCGGCCGACCTTTGGGTGCGTCGGTGGTCATCGGACGCCCTTCCTGCTCCCACTTGAGACGTCCGCCATCGAGCAGCTTCGCGTTCGTAAACCCGAACAGCTCGAACACCCAGAAGGCATACGCCGCCCACCAGTTGTTTTTGTCGCCGTAGAATACGACGGTCGTGGATTCGTCGATCCCGTTCGAGCGCAGCAGTTCCTGGAACTGTTCGCGTGAGATGTAGTCGCGAACGAGTGCATCGTTCAGGTCCGCGTGCCAGTCGAGCTTGACCGCCCCTGGGATATGGTTTGTCTCGTACAACAGAACATCCTCGTCGCTCTCGACGATGCGAACGTTCGGGTCGTCGAGATGATTCGCGAGCCACTCCGTGCTCACGAGCGCTTCGGGATGCGCATATCCTTTCGCAACGATCGCAGGATCAGCCGTCGGAGCTTTTGTCGCAGCCATGGTCGAACTCCTTGTCGAGCGCGGGGCGCGCTTCGTGTCACCGGATAACATATAGCCCGACAAAAGCGACTTGCTCGCTCGAGCGCTCACCCCTGTTCCTGAATCCAACGATCGATCGTATCGGCAAGCGTTTCCCACCCCGGTTCCACGATGCTCATGTGCCCATGGCCCTCGAGGATTTGGATCGGCGCACCGTAACGCCTGGCGACCCGCTCGGCGATCTTCACCGGGATGAACCGGTCGTCGCGCGCACCGATGACGAGCATCGGGCAATGCACGCGAGTCTGGTCGACCGGAACACCGGTGATCGACATCTCTTTGCCGGCGCGTCCGCTGTCCGGGACGAGCTGGTCGAGCATCGCGTCTTGAAGTTCTGCCGAAACACGATTCAGGACGACGTCGCGAAGATCGTCGCGCGCCGGCGCGACCGGCCTCGATCGGAGGATCGACGGAAGATATTTGAGTTGTTTAACAGCGAGGCGCGGCGACATGACGCTGATGCCGCGCGGCGGGGCCGGAGAAACCAAGACCGCCGCGTGAACCTCGCCTCGCTCGGCGAGTCGTTGCGCGATGAGACCGCCCATCGAATGCCCGACGACCGCCGGCTCGCCGAGGTGCTTCGCGACCGCTGACGCGTCATCGACGAAGTCGTCGATGCTCACGCTCCCGATATCGATGCTCGGACGACTACCGCTGCGCCCCCGCAGATTCATGGCATACGCCGGCCCCCCCCGTGCTGCAAAGAACGGCAGCCACATCGAGAACACGGACGACGTCGCGAAATACCCGTGCACGAATAGCACGGGCCGCCGCGTCGCGCGCGGCGGACGCGCACAAGCGACTGTCAAACCATCGATGCGAATCGTTTCGGTCATCGGTCGGAAATGAGTAGCACGAAGGCCAGGCGTCCGCTATTCATCCACCCTCAATGTCGATGATCGTACTTCCGCGAATGGACGCCTACGCGCGACACGTGCTGGTGTGCGTCGGCGGCTTCTGTTCACCGGATCACCGCGGACGTGAGCTGTATCAGATGCTGCCGGCTCTCCTACAGCGGCACGGTCTCCTCTTTGGACCAAATCGTGTGAAACGCGGTGAGACGCCGTGCCTCGGCGTTTGCAGCGGCGGTCCGATCATCGTCGTCTATCCCGAGGGGGTCTGGTACGCGGGCGTCACACCCGCACTGCTCGAACGAATTGTCGCCGAGCATTTCGTAAACGGGCGAGTCGTCGAGGAAGCCGTGTTTCACCGGCTTTCGCCTTCGCGCAGCGAGGGTCGCTAAGGTTTCTTCTCGACGGCGGCGTCCAGGCGGCGCAGCTCGTCCGCGAGGTCGCGCAGATGACGCGGCCACACATGAGCTGCAAATCGTAGAAAGTTCTCCCGTGCCGCCGGATTGTCATGGAGAAACTCGCTCAGGCGACGCTGGCCTTTGAGTGTGTTGCAGCCCCTGCATGCCGTCACTAAGTTGCCCTCCGAGCGGTCTCCGCCGCGAACGCGCGGCTGGACGTGATCGAGCGTGAGCTCATCCTCCGGGAATTGCAGGCCGCAGTAGACGCACCGGTACTCGTCGCGCCCGTAGATTCCGTTCCGCTTCAATGGACCCCCTCTCGAAGTCCCAGCCTCGCCGCGTTTTGATCAACCAGGCGAGAAAGTTCTTGCTCGATCAGATCGACACCGAGCCGCTGGAACGCGGGAGTGACGATCCTCCCCGACTGACCCTCAACGCCATTCAGAGAATAAGTATGTCACGCTCCCGCGAACGCATTTTGGAGAACCTGGACGAGATGTACCGCGAGGCGTTTGAGCGCGCGAAACAGTCCGAGGATGCGGCCCAGATGGCCACGCTCGACTTCGCCTATCGCCGAGAGCAACTCTACTTCGAGATCCTGCTCGACGTCCGCGACGCGATCGAGAAGCGCTGAGTCACTGGTGACCGTGCTCCGCCTGCTGGGCGGACGCGGGGCCACTCGGGATCGCGGCCGGCCTCGGGCGAAGGATCGATCCGATGATCGCCACCGCGAGCACACCGAGGATGATGGCTAATGACGGCAGCACTCCCACCTGGAACCAGTGCTCGCCGAGCATCTTCGTTCCCACGAAGGTGAGAATGACGGCCAGTCCATACTTCAGCAGATAGAACTTGTCGACGACGGCCGCTAGCAAGAAATAGAGCGAGCGCAGTCCAAGCACTGCGAAAATGTTGGATGTGAAGACGAGAAACGGATCTCGCGTGACGCCGAAGATCGCGGGAATCGAGTCGACTGCGAAGATGAGATCCGTCACCTCGACAAGCACGAGAACGAGCAGCAGCGGCGTCGCAAGCCGGCGGCCATTTTCAACCGTGAAGAAGTGCTTGCCCTTGAAGTCGTGCGACATCGGCATGAGCCGCCGGACGAACTTCACGATCGGATTCTGCTCGCCGTCGAACTCTTCGTCGTCGCGGAACGCCATGCGGACGCCAGTGATGACGAGCATCGCGCCGAAGATGTAGAGAATCCAGTGAAATCTGGCGATCAGAACCGCGCCGACACCGATGAACACGCCGCGCATCATCAACGCACCGAGGATTCCATAAAACAACACCCGGTGCTGGCAAATGCGCGGCACGCGGAAATACTCGAAGATGAGTACGATGACGAAGATGTTGTCGATGCTCAGCGACTCTTCGATCACGTACCCGGTAAGGAAGGTCAGACTGACTTCATGGCCGTAGACCAGGAACAGTCCCGCGGCGAATAACATCGCCAGCGCAACCCAGACCGCCGTCCAGATCGCCGCTTCCTTCGGCTTGACGACGTGAAGCGTCCGATGGAAGACGCCGAGGTCGAGCGACAACATCGCGAGGACGAAGCCGACGAAGCCGACCCAGAACCAGATATTGGTGTCGATCATCACTCCGGAAAGGTACCCGAAAGAGCGATGGTTCGCGTTCGGGGCGGTCCGGCGCTGAAGGGTCCCCTCGAGCCCGTACTGGCCGATTTACCTCGCTCGCCGCTTCTCGGACGATCGCCGCTACCGGGGCTCGACGGCCAACCGCTCGCCGTTCGACCGTTGAAGCGTCGGGGGGAGCCCAACGACCAGCCGGTCGTAGAGGGCGCCCAGTCGTGTGTGCAGCCGCTCGCGATAGGTTCGTGACAGGCGGAGCTTCGCGCCCTTTCGCAGACCGATGATCGCGTCCCCAGCAAACGACGGCTGCACTGCCACGATTCGATCGACGTTGACGATGTAGCGGCGGTGGATGCGAATGAACGACCGCGGATCGAGCTGTGGCTCGAGGCTCGCCGCCGTCATGCGAATGAGATGGCTCGTGCCGCGGACGTGCAGGCGGATGTAGTTGCCGTCCGTCTCCCACCAATCGATGTCAGCCGTGCGGATGATCTTCAAGACACCGTCCACCTTCACGGCCACGCGGTCGAGGTGCTGCTGGTTGGCCGACTGCTGCGCCTGCGCGACGTAGTCCGACAACAGCGTGCGTATACGCTCGTCTTCCGCTGAGCTCCCACCTCTGAGCGACGCTCGCTCTTTCGCGCGGCCAAACACCTCGCGAAAGCGAGCTGTGTCGACCGGCTTGAGCAAATAGTCAACGTCGTGGACATCGAACGCGCGAACCGCATACTGATCGAATGCCGTAACGAACACGGTCGCCGGAGCGGCCTTACCATCGATCTCACGCAGCGCCGCGAAGCCGTCGAGGTCAGGCATCTGAACATCGAGGAAGAGGATCTGCGGCTGGAGCGCGATCACTTGCTCTACAGTTTCTCGTCCGCCGGCGCATCCGGCGACGACCTCCGCGTCTCCCGTCTCCTCGATCAGCCGTACGAGCCGCTTCCGCGCAATTTTTTCGTCGTCCGCAACGATGACTGTGAGCATGTCAGGCCCTCAGGTGAGGTCGTGCGCGCCGCTGTAAACTTGAGATCGACGCACGCAGACTTCGTGACGCGTATTGCTTCAAGACACGATCATCCCGAAACCGCTTACTCGCGCGCTACCTTGGAACCCGTGTCTCTTCTGAATTCGTCACGTTTTACAGATCCCGAACGACTTGCGATCGTGAATTCGCGCGTTTGGACCGGTGACGCTCGCCGTCCGTGGGCTGACGCAATGCTTACCGATGGCAAACGAATCGCGTTCGTCGGCTCGAGCGCCGAAGTCATGAAACGCTGTGATGCAAGCGTTCGCATGATCGATGCGCGCGGCTGTTTCGTGACGCCGGGGTTTATCGATTCTCATATCCACTTTCTCGACGGTGGTCTCGGGCTGTCCTCGGTCCAACTTCGGGACGCATCTACACCGGATGAATTCATCCACCGTATCGCGGAGTTCGCGCGAGGGAAGCCCCGCGGCACGTGGATTCGAAACGGCGATTGGGACCACGAGCTTTGGGGCGGGGAACTACCGAGCAAAGAGTGGATCGATCGATACACGCCGGATCATCCTGTCTGGGTCCGGCGTGTCGACGGACATATGACTCTCGCCAACGAGGCGGCGCTGCGCGCCGCGGGCGTTTCCCGAGCTACCAGCGAGGTCGTCGGTGGAACAATCGTCCGCGATTCCACCGGTGAACCGACGGGCATCCTGAAGGACAACGCTCAGTGGCTCGTGGACCGCGCGGCACCGCACTACTCCGACGCCGAGCTCGATGCCGCGCTCGATGCCGCGATGCGGTTCGTGGCGTCGAAAGGGGTGACGGCGGTTCACCATATGGGTAGTTGGGAGGATTTGCGTGTTTTCGAACGAGCAAACTCGAATCGCTCGCTTACGACTCGGATCTACGCCGCGGTTCCGATCGACACCTGGGAGCGCTTGCGTGACTACGTCGCCGAAAAGGGCCGGGGTGACGACTGGCTCCGCATCGGCGCGTTGAAAGGCTTCGTCGACGGATCCCTTGGCTCACACACTGCCGCGATGCTCGAGCCATTCGCCGACGCGCCCGATGATCGCGGCCTGTTCGTGAACAGCCGCGAAGACCTGTACCGATGGACAAAGGGCGGCGACGCCGCGGGGCTGCACATGATCGTTCACGCGATCGGCGACTCCGCGAATCGTCTGCAGCTCGACATCTACGAACGCGTCGCGCAAGAGAACGGCCCGCGAGACCGACGCTTCCGCGTCGAACACGCTCAGCATCTCGCGCCATCGGACGTTCCGCGCTTCGGCACGCTCGGCGTCATCGCGAGCATGCAGCCCTATCACGCGATCGATGACGGTCGTTGGGCGGAACGAGTGATTGGACACGAGCGCGCGAAGCTGACCTACGCGACTCGCGCGCTGCTCGACTCGGGAGCCCGCATCGCCTTCGGAAGCGACTGGTTCGTTGCTCCTCCGACGCCGCTCGAAGGGATCTGCGCCGCGGTCACACGGCGGACGCTCGATGGGAAAAATCCGGACGGCTGGATTCCCGAGCAGCGCATCTCGGTCGAACAAGCACTGCGAGCCTATACGCGCGACGCCGCGTTCGCGTCGTTCCGCGAGTCAGACACCGGTACGATCGAGCGCGGGAAGTTTGCCGATTTCGTGATTTTGGATCGCGATCTCATGCAGATCGCACCGGAAACAATCGCCGACGCCCGCGTGCTTGCCACGGGCGTCGGCGGTCGAATCGTCTACGAAGATCGCGATAACTCGAACTGGTCCTAGAAGCGAGCGATCTCGATGCAGGCTCGCTTGATGTCGTCGATCTGCGGGAGGATTGCATCCTCGAGGCGCGGAGCGTAGCCGACGAATGTATCTGTTGACGCAACGCGCTTCACCGGTGCGTCGAGCCACGGGAAGCACTCGTCCGCGATGCGCGACGCAATCTCGGCGCCGTAGCCCCACGAAATCGAATCCTCGTACACCACGATTGCGCGGTTGGTTTTCTTCACCGACGCGTACACGGCTTCCTCGTCCCACGGAGACAGCGATCGAAGGTCGATGACTTCAACAGACAGCCCCGACTCGGCGAGCTGATTCGCCGCGCTGAACGCGCGCTGGACGGTCGCGCCGTAGGTGATGATCGAGACGTCGGTGCCTTCGCGAACCGTCTTTGCCTTTCCGAACGGAATCATGAAGTTCGGGCCGGGATACGCCGCCTTGTTGTACGTCTGGCGGTAGAGATGCTTGTGTTCGAGGAAGATGACCGGATCGTCGCAGCGAATTGCGGTACGAAGCAGCCCGTTCGCATCGAGCGCGGTCGCCGGACACACGACTCGAAGGCCGGGGCACTGCGTGAACAGCGACGCGCCGGTCTGCGAGTGATAGATCGCGCCCTTGATGTAGCCACCGTACGTCACTCGGATCACGGCGGGCGCTGAGAAATCGCCGTTCGAGCGCCAGCGCATCGTCGCGAGTTCGTTGCGAAGCTGCATGTACGCCGGCCAGATGTAGTCGAAGAACTGAATCTCTGCGACGGGCTTGAATCCACGGATCGCGAGACCAATGGCGCGTCCGGCGATCGTTGCTTCAGCGAGCGGCGTGTTGTACACGCGATTGCCGCCGAATTCGCGTTGAAGACCAAGCGTGACGGTGAACACCCCGCCTTTGCCCTTGAGCGTCTCGAGCGCCGCTTCACGAGATGCGTCGGCGACGTCTTCGCCGAAGATTAGAATCTTCTGATCGCGCCGCATCTCGTCGCGCATGCACGCGTTGAGAAGATCGACCATCGTCGTCTCGTTGCCCGAGAACTTCGGGTCGTCTTCCGTGTCGAATTGCTCGCTCGTCGGATCGACGTCGGGCGAGTAGACGTTGTCGAAAATCGTTTCCGGTCCCGGCTGCTCGGCGGGAAGCGCGGTGTCGGTCGCGGTCGTGACTTCAGCCTCGACTTCCTCTTTGATCTTTGCGATCTCTTCCTCGGTCGCGAATCCCTCGGCGACCAGCCACTTCGGGAAATGCGTCACTGGATCGCGCGCCGCGTCCGCATCGCGTTCCGACGGCGGACGGTACTTTGTTTCCTGGTCCGACAGCGAGTGTGAGTACGGGCGAATGACGTGCGCATGAACGAGCGCTGGGCCCTTGCGCTGACGAGCGTATTCGACGGCCCGCTGCATCGCGCCATAGCTGGCGAGCAGGTCGCAGCCATCCACCTCCTCGACCTGGAGGCCGGGGAAGGACGAAACCAGCTTCGAGATGCTGCCGCCGGCGGTGTTGACTTCGACCGGAACCGAGATCGCGTACCCGTTGTCTTCGATGAGATAGACGATGGGCAACTTCATGTTGCATGCGGCGTTCACCGACTCCCAGAACTCGCCTTCGCTCGTGGTGCCGTCGCCAGACGAACAGAACACGACTTCGTCTTTCTCGAATCCTTCCGTGATCCCGAGCTGCTTCGCGCGAATGACCGCTTCGGCGGAGCCGGCGGCCTGCAGAAACTGCGTTCCCGTCGGCGAAGAGTTCGAAACGATGTTGAGCTTCTTATGGCCCCAGTGGCTCGGCATCTGCCGGCCGCCCGAGTTCGGATCCGCGGCGGCGCCGACTGCCGACAACAACATCTCCGTGGGCGTCATTCCCAGCTGAAGACACAGTGCGCGGTCGCGGTAATAGGTGTAGAACCAATCGTACGAGGGACGCAAAACGAAGCCGGCCGCAAGCAGAATCGCTTCGTGGCCGGCACCAGAGATCTGGAAGAAGATCTTGTTCTGCCCCTTGAGCTGAATCTCTTTGTCGTCGAGTCGACGCGACAAGAGCATCGTCTTGTACGCACCGACAAGCTGGTCGCGTGAAAGGCCGGCGGCGTTCTTACGTTCGGCCCGCGTCGTTGTCGCCATGAGTCTCCACGTGGTTAAGCAACCGCGTGAAAGTTAACGTCTGGGTCCTCGTCGGGGGATTCAGAAAGCTCACCGGCGTGTGCGTATCGGTCGCCGCCGCTGGCCTTCGCGACGTACATCGCGGCGTCGGCCGCTCGAAGCAGCTCTGCCGCGGCGTTGTCACCAAGCAAGGCCGACGTCGACTCGTCGCTTGATCGGTTTCGCGCGGCGTTCGCGATGCCGAGGCTCGCTCGGACCAGCAAAAGGTTGTTCTCGAAGCGGATCGGTTGGCGCAGCGAGCGCAGGATTCGCTTTGCGACGGTAAGGACCTCGTTCGACTCGCGAACCTCGATCAACACCGCGAACTCATCGCCGCCGAGCCGTGCCACGAGGTCGGTGCCGCGGGTTGCCTCGCGGAGTCGAGCCGCGACGGATACGAGAACGGCGTCACCGGCGGCGTGCCCGTACTGATCGTTGATCGGTTTGAAGTGGTCGAGGTCGATGAACAGCACAGCCGCTTCACGATTCTCGGTCGGATCGACCGGCGTCACGTGCGGGGAGAGTAGCTCGGCGAGTCGGGCCTGGAATCGCGCACGATTGACGAGGCCCGTGAGCCCGTCGTGCTCCGCGCGGTGCGCGAGCGCCGCTTCGCGAGCGCGACGCCTGGTAACGTCGCGGACGACGTACTGGCGGATCGTGACGCCGCTGTCGACGTACTCGACCTCCGCGACTTCGACGTACAAAAGCTCGCCATTAACTCGACGCCAACGAGCCGGCTTAAGGCCACTATCGCTCATTGAGAGCGTTGGGTCGCCCTTCTCGAAATCAAGGAACTGATCGATTGGCAGACCGATCAAATCCAGCCGACGCTGCACGCCCGCAAGGGCGATCGCCGCAGGATTCGCGAAGCGGACACCTGCGTCCGAGCAGATGAGGACGGCGTCTGGCGCTAGCTCGATGAGCCGGCGATAGCGGTCTTCGTTCGACCGCTGTTGGGCGAGCGTCTGACGGATGTGGTTCGAGACGCTATCTGCGAGCTCTCGAAGCTCGTGTCCATCCTTATGAAGCGTGGTGACCGCCTCGTCCGCGATACCGAGCCGAAGCTGCATCGTGATCGCGTGGATACGTGTCGCGAGCGTATTTCGCAGCTGACGCCACGAGCTCCATCCGACCAGTATCAGGAGCACGTACGACAGGCACACGACGATCCACGCCGTTTGGGCCGCCTGCTCCGCAAGGTATGTTGCGTCGAAGCCACCGACCACAGCGGTCGGGCGACCGGTCGATGACACGCGCAGGGTGCTCGCCACCAGCAAATACGGTCGTCCTCCGACCGAGATTGTGTATGCCGCATCCGCGTCGGCAGGCCACGCCGCGATGAGCTCGCGCCGTAGCGCGTCGCTATCGAAATCATCCTCCGGTGCGCTGATCAGGCAGGAGAAGCGACAACCATCGACCCCGACGACTGCGAAGATGACGGTCGGATCCTTCGCTCGAATCAGTCCGAGCTGGAGGAGCGCTTCTCCGCCCGATGCGCCGATTGGGCTCTTCTCGATGGTCTGCGCGAGTGATCGCACATCGGCGAGGCGCCGCTGCCGAAGTTCCGTCAGGCCCGTCCGCACGACCGCGACGGTTGCGACCGTCGCCAGCGCCGCGAAGCCAAACCCCAGCAGCACCGCGCTTCGGAACGCCAAAACGAGCGCAATCCCGCGGCTCCGTCGTCGAGACAACAGGAGCATCACCGCGGCAAGCGCAAGCGGCGCCAGCGTCGCCAGACCGAGTGGCAGCCAGGTCTGGGACGGAAGCGTTAATCGGAGCGACCAGAGATTCATCGCTTTGAGTTTCGGCCGCTATCGCCGAGCACTCAAATCAGCTGAAACTGGCACCTTCTCTGCACTTGTCGAAAAGCATGGAAAACTCACGCGCCGCAGCTGCATCCCATTGCACGTTCTGCGACCTGATCCAGGGTGCAGCCGAAGTATCGGTGTGCCACGAGGATTCGGACGCGATCGCGTTCATGGACATTCAGCCCGTCAACAACGGGCACGTATTGGTCGTTCCTCGAGAGCACTACGAGTCGCTCTTGGACGTCCCCGAAGAAATCGGCCTCCATCTCTTTCGCGTGACAATGCGGCTCGCGAATGCGGTGCGACACGTGACGGGCTGCGAAGGGCTCAACATTGTCGTGAACAGTGGCGAGGCAGCTGGTCAAGACGAACCTCACTACCACGTGCACATCATTCCTCGCCGCGAAGGCGATGGCTTCGACATTCCATTGCCATTCAACGGCTCGTCGATGCCTGACCGCACGGTGCTCGACGCCTACGCCGCTCAGGTCATCTCGGCGCTTCGCGATCCGATGCGTGGCGAACCGGCCGTCAGCGCGCCGCATGAACACATGGTTCGACGAAGCTCTGAACGCACGGTCGATGTCCCCGTGTTCAACGAAGACGACGGCAGCGGATCGTCCACGGAAATTCAGCACGCATCGTCACCTTCCGATACTAATTGGGAGATCCAGGAGGGTGCGCATGGCGAGATCCTATACGATCAGCATGGCGACTCGAGTGGGGCGTTATGAGAGAGAGGCTCGGAAGCCTCTTGCGTCATGGCACGCCGCCTTGCATTTGTAGGGCGCGCGCAGCGCAGTCAGCGCGTCCCACCGGAGGCCAATGAGCCCACTCGCCCGACATCGAGGTCAATGTCGAGCGCCGCGATGATGCAAGCGGCGCAACGGCCGTGTCTCCGAAGCAGTTCCGCCTTCACATCGATTGTTGGCGCGACGCCCCGCTCCTGGGAATTTCTTCCCTCGGCGGGGCGTCCCATTTTCGCGAGGTGAAATTGTCCCGACGTCGGCATTTCCACCGAGTCTCTCTCCCCCGAGCCCCCCGCATCAGCCACCGCAACAAACGGTTCTTTGCGGGGAACCAGAAACGCGCGATCAAGCATGCGGCCATGCGCGACTGCGGCCGCCGCTGCGTGTACTGCGGCGCGCACCTGGAATTCGATTTCGCCACGCTCGATCATGTCCATCCGCTCTCGCACGGCGGCGCACACGTTCCAGGCAACGTGGTCCTCGCGTGCGGCTCCTGCAACCGCCTCAAGGGAGATCTCCTGCCGACGGAGTTCTTCGCTCGCTACCCGTGGGCAGGACAAAACTTCATCGCGCACGCGAGAGCGGTACATCGCGCGCTGAAGCGCTGCGCTCGACGCGCGGTCAGCCTAGCGTGCGCGGCGTAGTACTCGTCCAGAGGATGGAGAGCATCGTCAGGCGAGCGACCGACGCTCAGACTTTCTAGCGCTCTAATAGTCGACGGGCCGTAGATAAGACTCTCCGATCGCTGTCGGACTGACCATCGCGACCGTCGGCAGTCGGCGCTTCCAGTGCGTCGACTCGACGCGCTTCTTCACGATCGCGACGTCCGACTCCGGAAACCCGTTCGCCACGAGCTCCTCGGCGGTGTAGCCGCTGAGGAGCCAGTTGAGAATCTCGTCGGCGTTTGCGTAGCTGATGCCAAAGTCGCCCTCGTCGGTCTGTCCGACGACAAGATCCGCGGTCGGCGCCTTGCCGACGATGACCTCGGGAACGCCCAAGTGACGCGCTAGCGCCCACACTTGTGTCTTGAACAGGTCGCCGAGTGGGTTGATCGGTGGTGAATCATCGGCGTGCCAGGTGAAGTAGCCGAACAATCGTTCGGTCTTGTTCCCTGTCCCGAGCGGAATGCCTCGATGCTTCGCGGCGAGATCGAAGAGCGTGATCATCCGCATCCGCGCCATCACATTGCCTCGCCGGCCGTGATCCGCGTCCGGCTCGTTCGCGAGGTACCCGTCAACTGCAGCACTGATATTGATCGTGCGCGATTGAATTCCAAGCGCGTCGATCACGAGTTGCGCGTGGTCGAGGCTTTCCTTGCTCGACGTCCGGTACGGCATGCGAACGCCAAGCACGTTCTTCGGGCCGAGCGCGCGCGCCGCGAGATAGGCGGTCACGGCCGAGTCAACGCCGCCAGAAATTCCGAGCACGGCGCAACCGAACGATCTCCGCGCCATCTCATCTCGGATAAAATGCACGAGCCACTGCTCGGCGAGCGCTGGGTCGAGCTCCAGCGGTGACGGCGGGCTCCCTCGCAGTGCGCCAGCCTGGACCACTGGAAGCGCGCCGTTCGATTTCGGTGACTGCGCTGCTGAGGTTTTCTTCGGCGTTTTTCGTTCTACAGGCGCCGCGTCGAACTCGAGACGGGACTCCGCGCCGTTCATCACCTCGTCGATGTTTGTTCTGAGGTGCGGAAGCATCGTCTCGAGATCGGCGATGAGCGGCATGTCCGCCCGTGAGCGCGTGACATCGGCGAGATCGATGTCGACGGTCAACAGCGCATCATTCCAGACTGGGGCTCGCCCCCGGACCTCGCCTCGAGTCCCGGCGACGAACGAACCGCCCGGGAAGATCTTCCCGCCTTCGCTGCCGACCAAGGTCGTCAGCGAAACGAAGATCCCGTGCTCCTCGGCGATATCTCGAATCAATCGATCCCAACGGCTGGAGCTCGCCGGACCAGGGACATCGTCCGGCTTTGGCCAGAGCCCGCGCGCGGGAGGCGCCGCGCAAACGAAAATGACCTGAGCTCCGTCTAACGCAGCGATCGTTGCCGTCATGCCGTGCCAGGCGTCCTCGCACACGAGCATGGCGGCCCGGCCCCACGATGTATCGAACGCCCTGACACTGCGCCCCCGCTCCACAAACCGCTCTTCGTCGAACAATCCGTAGGTCGGCAGGAAAACCTTGCGATGAACGTGACGAATTTGCGGTTCGCCATCGCCAAGTGTGACGTACATCGCACTGTTGTACAGCTTGTTGCTCCAGATTTCGTAAAAGCCGATCGTGATATCCAACGGCCTCGCAGACGAGACTGACGCGCGATATACGCGATCGAGGTCGCGGGCAAGCGTTCCAGCGGTTACGGCGTTGTCGCGCACGCCGCCTTCGAGGAAGTATCCTGTGAGCGCGCTCTCGGCGAATGAAAGCACCATCGGCCGCGGATCGAGTCCATCGACCTGCGCGAACACGCTGGAAAGCCGCTCGAGGTTGCCGAGGTAGTCGCCTTTGCGCGGTTGTAGCTGCGCGAGGGCGAGATGCACGGTTGGGGGCATGTCGAAGACTAAGATAGAAGGACGAAGAGGCCTAGAACGCCAGCCAACTTTGTGGGGTACCAATGCCGAGTTTTGTCGGAGTCCGTTTGTGAAATTCCGCTCGATGAAGTCGATCGCACCGTCGTTGCTCGTCGCGAGCCTGGTCCTCTCCGGCGGCGCAAGCGCGCAGGATACATCGCACAAGACGGGCGAGGCCTGGCAGATCATTCCCCTCGCGCAGTCGTCCCTGGTCTACGCTCGCGATGGGTCTCCCATCGGAGAAATCGGCCACGAAATGCGAACGAGCGTGGCGATTCGTTCGCTCCCGAAGTACGTCGGCCAGGCATTCATCGCAGTCGAGGACGAGCGCTTCTATCAGCACGACGGGGTCGACGTCAAAGCCGTTCTGGGGGCCATCAAGGGAAAGATCCTGAACCAGAATCGTGGCGGCGGAAGCACGATCACCCAGCAGCTCGTCGGCTACATGCACCCCGACATCATCGATCGCCGCGAAGTCAGTGGAACGGCCGGCATCTCACGAAAGCTTCACGAGCAAGCCGCCGCACGCGAGATGGAACGGCACTACACGAAAGAGAAAATTCTCGAGGCATACCTCAACCAGATCAACCTCGGACGCGGTTGGTTTGGTGTTGACGCGGGTGCGCGTCATTACTTCGGTCATCCGGCAGCGCAATTGACGCTCGCTGAGGCCGCGACACTTGCTGGTCTTCCGAAATCGCAGCCGACATACGATCCGATCGCGCATGCCGATCGCGCTCGCGAGCGACGCAACCTGATTCTGCAGAAGATGGCGGAGCAAGGCTATATCACGCAGGAGCTTGCCGATAAGACCAAGCTCGAGCCGGTGACGACTGCTCCGAACGGTGGAAGCTCGGCGCCGTCAGGCTATTTCATCGACGCGGTCCGTCAGCAGGCCGAGCGCGCGGGCATTCAGGTGCTGAATGGCGGATATCGCCTTTACACGACGCTCGATCCGCAACTCCAGCGCGATGCGGTGACCGCCGTCGTCGACGGCACGAACAAGATCGAAGCGCAGAAGGGCTACAAGCATCTCACGCAGGCTGCCGCGAAGGGCAATCAGAGTGACTATCTGCAGGCCCTTGCCGTCGCGATGGATCCGCAGACGGGCGACGTCCGAGCGCTCGTCGGAGGCCGCAATTACGCTCGCGCGCCATTCAATCGCGCGGTGCTCGCGAAACGGCAGCCTGGTTCATCGATCAAGCCGATCGTCTACGCGAAAGCAATCGAAGACAGCGTACCGGCAAACGCAATCATTCCCGACACGGCGCTCACCATCGATCTCGTTACTGGGGACCAGTACAAGCCGACAGAGATCGATGGGAAGTTCTGGGGTCTGCACACGTGGAAGGAGGGCGTACCAACGTCGACCGCGATGACGATGCGCGAAGGGCTCATTCATTCGCGCAACATGGTGGCGATTCAACTCGGCCTTCGGGTCGGAATGGATTCGGTCGCAGCTCTCGCACAGCGTCTCGGCATCACGCCTCCGATGGATCCGGTGCCTGCCAGCGCCATCGGCGCCTCAGTCGTTCATCCGCTCGATCTCGTAGCGGCGTACACGGCCTTTGCCAACAACGGAGCGGTTGTTCAACCTCGGTTCATCACGCGCATCGACGACCTCGCGGGGAAGACGGTCTTCGCGCGACCCCCGTCGACGCCGCAGCAAATTCTCGATCCGCGTGTCGCGTTCATCATGCGCGACATGATGCGTGACAACGCGGATCGGGGCAGTGGCACTCAAGCTCGCAAGGCAGTGCCCGATGGCGTTCCCGTAGCAGGAAAGACCGGCACGACGAACGACAACGTCGACGTGTGGTTTGTCGGAATGACTCCGGACATCGTCGCAGGTGTTTGGCTCGGCTTCGACAGGCCGAAGACGATTGCACCAGGGGCGGTCGGCGGCGGCCTCGCCGCGCCAATCTGGGGCCAGATGATCGGACGGTACTACGCCAATCACTCGACGGCGGGCTGGGGCCCGCCGCCGGATGGACTCGTGTACGCCGAGCTCGATCGCACGACCGCGAATCTCGCCACGCCGACTACACAGCCGGAGCAGCGCTACGTCGAATATTTCCTGCCGGGAACCGAGCCATTAGAGCTTCGTAACAATCCATGGAGTGTTCCGCAGTGGGGCCCGCTGTTCATGTCGACGTCGCGCACCCCGAACGGAATTCCAAAACACTAAAATGCCGGCGACGGCCGGGACGATGGCTCAGGCCACCATCGTCTCGGCTTTGTCTTCCATTTCTTCCATCAGTGTCGGCGAGGTCTCGACCTGCGCGTTGTCTGGAACCAACGCGATTTCGAAGACTTCATCGAGCGTGCTCACACAATGGAAGGTGAGCTGTTTCCGGACGTCCTCCGGGATATCCTCCATGTCCGCCTCGTTGTCCTTCGGGAGGATGATGGTCGAGATCCCCGCCCGGTGAGCGCCGAGGACTTTCTCCTTCACGCCGCCAATCGGAAGCACGCGACCCCGGAGTGTGATCTCGCCCGTCATTGCGACGTCCCGACGAACGGGGCGGCCTGACATTGCGCTGACGAGTGCGGTCGCCATCGTCGTTCCGGCGGACGGCCCATCCTTCGGAATGGCGCCTTGCGGAACGTGAATGTGAACCTCGATCGATCCGAGGCGATCCTCGGGGATCTTGAGCTTCGACGCATGCGTCGCCGCATACGTCATTGCCGCGCGCGCCGACTCCTTCATCACGTCGCCGAGCTGGCCCGTGAGAATGAGGGACACGTTTCCCCAGCCGCTGACTTGAGTTTTCTCATCGTCCGTCGAACGTTGTCCATAGCCGAACAGCCGGCGAATCGCGGCCTCGACGAACATGATGTCGCCGCCGGCCGGGGTGTAGAACATTCCAGTCGCGACGCCGACCTCGTTCTCTTCGGCGGCATGCTCGGGATGCACACGCGGACGACCAAGGAGCTCGCGCACCTCGGCGGCATCGATCACGCCGTCCTCGATCACCTTCGAGTCGCCCGCGGCGATCCGGCGCGCAACCTTTCGCGCGACGGCACCGACCTGGCGCTCGAGCTGACGAACACCGGCCTCGCGGGTGTACTTGCTGATGACCGCCATCACGGCGTCGTCGTTGAACGTCACGTTCTTGTCGCCGAGTCCCGCTTCTTCGAGCTGGCGGGGGATCAGGTATTTCTTCGCGATCTCCGCCTTCTCGCGCTCAGTGTACCCGGCGAAATCGACGACTTCCATTCGGTCGAGCAGCGGGCCCGGAATGTTCTGAATGAAATTCGCGGTCGCAATGAACAGCACTTCGCTCAAATCGAACGGAACGCCGAGGTAGTGATCGGTGAAGTTGTCGTTCTGCGCGGGGTCGAGCACTTCGAGCAAGGCGCTCGCGGGATCGCCCTGGAACGACACGCCGAGCTTGTCGACTTCGTCCAGCAAGAAGACAGGGTTCTTCGTTCCCGCCTGCTTCATGCCTTGCACGATTCGTCCGGGCATCGCACCGACATACGTGCGGCGGTGGCCGCGAATATCGGCTTCGTCGCGCGCGCCGCCGAGCGCCACGCGGACATACTGGCGCCCAAGCGAGCGAGCGATCGACTTCGCGATCGACGTTTTGCCGACGCCCGGCGGGCCGACGAACAGAAGGATTGGGCCCTTCGCCATCGCGCGGGCCTTTGCTTCCTTCGCATCGGTGATCGGTCGGTCCTCTTGATTCTGGGCGCCGAGTTGCGGCGTCGCGTCCTCTCTCGACGGTTTGAGCTTGGCGATCGACATCTCGCCGGTCTGATTGAGCTCGTTCTCGATTTGAATCGCGCGAAGCTGCCGAACCGCGAGGAACTCGAGAACCCGATCCTTCACGTCGGGGAGGCCGTAATGGTCCTCGTCGAGGACAGCCTGCGCGTGGCCGAGATCGAGATTGTCGTCCGACCGGTTGCTCCATGGCAGTTCGGCGATCCACTCCAGATAGGTGCGGATGACCTGTGCTTCCATGGATTCGCGCCCGGCGCGCTCGAGGCGGCCAATCTCGCGCTCGACTTCCTGGCGTGCTTCCTTAGGCAGCTCGAGCTTATTGAGCTTTTCGCGAAGCTCGACGATCTCCTTGGATTGGTCGTCGTCCCCCAATTCCTTCTGAATCGCCTTCATTTGCTCGCGGAGGTACATCTCGCGCTGGCGCTCGCCGAGCTCCTCCTGGACCTGCGACTTGATCTCCTCCTGCATCTCCAGCATGCCGATCTGTTTCTGGACGTGCACGAGTACTTTGCGGAGGCGTTCTTCGACGCTGAGGGTTTCGAGCAAGCCCTGCTTCTCTGCAGGTTGCAGCTCGATGTAGCCGGCGACGAGGTCGGCGAACCGGCCCGGGTCCGTGACGGCATCCAAGACCTGATGAACCACCTCTTCCGGGAGGCCGCGGCGCTCGCCAAGCTCGGCCGCCCGTTCGCGAAGCTCCTTATGAAGGGCCACGAAGGTAGGGTCGTTCTCGTTCACCGGCTTCATCTCTTCGACCGGCATCACGACGGCACTGAGGTAGCCCTCGGTAGTCGTGAACTGAAGCGCGGTAGCCCGTTGCTCGCCCTGGAGCAGCAGCTGGACGCCCCCCAAGCCGCGCTGGATCTGGCCAATCCGCGCAATGACGCCCATCGAATAGAGGATATCGGGGGTCGGCTCATCCGTGTTGTCGCGCTGGGCGACCGCAAAGACGAGGCGTTCCCCTTTGAGCGCCGACTCGATGGCGCGGAGCGTGCCCGGTCGACCTGCGGCTATGGGCGCTGTGAGGCCCGGAAAGATGACTGTTCCCCTCAGTGGGAGAACGGGAAGCGTCTGCCGTGTGGCCATGTGGTTCTCTTTGAGAAAAGACCTGACGACTTAGCGTCGCGGGCTCGCCGCGTCGCACACTCCATTCCAGGTAACCCAGATGGAGTGAGGATAGTGCCGCGGCGCGAGGTGGTTATGACTGCTTTGCGATGGGTAGACCATAGTGCACATCATGCGCTCAGCGAAACGCGTCAGGGTGGCAGCGGTTCGAGGAACGTGCGATTGTCCATGTCGGACCGACACTGCCGCAACGGCGGTAATCTTTCCGGATGTTTCGTCGTATGCTAAAATGCGTCATTCCCGCCTTTCCGGACACAAACCCGAGCTAATCGCTTGCCGGATCCCGTCGTACCGTCTTCGGATTCCGAGCTGCGCACGCACGTCGAGCGCGTGCTCGTTCCGCACTATGAGCTAGATCAGGAGATCGGGCGCGGCGGTATGGGCGTAGTGTATCGGGCGAAGGACCGTCGCCTGAAGCGAACCGTTGCGATCAAGGTTCTCCCGCCCGAGCTCGCGTTCCGCAGCGAAATCAAAACACGCTTTCTGCGCGAAGCCGAGACGGCCGCACAACTCAATCACCCGAATATCGTCGATATCTACGCCGTCGACGAAGCGGAGGGCATCGTCTTCTTCGTGATGGCGTACATCACGGGAGACAACCTCGCAAAGCGCGTGCACGATATCGGAGCGCTGTCGATCGACGAGACGCGGCGCATCCTGCGAGACGTCGCCGACGCACTCGCATACGCGCATGAGCGCGGTGTCATTCACCGCGACATCAAGCCCGACAACATTCTGATCGATTCGCAGAGCGGCCGGCCGATGGTTACGGACTTCGGCATCGCGCGCGCCGTGAGCGATGGCGATTCTCGGCTGACGGCGACGGGTATCGCCATCGGCACGCCGACGTACATGTCGCCGGAGCAAGCGGCGGGCGAGCGCACAATCGATGGGCGGAGCGACCTGTATTCGCTCGGCATCGTCGGATACCAAATGCTGACCGGCGAACCGCCGTTCGTCGCCAACAGCACGCCGGCGATTCTCGTGAAGCATATCTCCGAGCGGCCGATTCCAATCGAGCAGCGCCGCACCGACGTGCCGCCGGATCTCGCGAACGTCATCATGATGCTGCTCGAGAAAGAGCCGGCGAACCGATTCCCGTCCGCGGGCGCTGTCGTGACCGCGCTCGACACGGGACGTGTGCCGCGGATCGAGCGGACGAGCGCGACCTCGCAGGGCACCGCCACGGCCGATTCGACCTCAGTCGCCCGAGCCTCGTCGAGCACCTATGCCGGGGCAAGAACAGAAGACCTCTATCCGACAAAGGCGCCGTCGACGCAGGAGCTATTGCAGCTCGAGCGCCGGTGGAATGCCGAGCCGGTGCAGAAGTTCCGACGAAAGCTCGCTCCCTACCTGTTCGTGAACGGAGTCATCGTCATCGCGTCGATTTTTGGCGACAGCGACTTCTTCGGGCTCACCGTGTTGTGGAGCATCTACCTTGCTTTCAAATACGCTAAACTCTGGGCGGACGGCTACGATTGGCGCGACGTGTTCCGCCAACCGCGCGATCGCGATCTCATCGACGTCGCGGACGATTCGTTCACGTACGTGCGCGCGGTGTTCGACCGTGACCAGCGCAAGGCAATGCGAGAGACTCGTCGCGCGCGATTGAGCTCGGCAGATACGCCCGCGATGCCTCGCCAACTTCGTCCGTCGGACGCGTCGGTTCTGCATATGTCGGCTGGCTACACGGACAAGGTTCGCCAAGCCGAATCGGATCGCGACGAGATTCTGTTGCGTCTCGAACGCATGTCGTCGGGGGAGCGCTCGCGGATCCCGGACGTTCGCCGATCGGCAGAACTCATGGCCGACAAGGTGAAGTCGCTGGCGCTGGCGTTGTCCGACATCGACCGCACGGCGTCGGCGGGCGGACTCGATTCAATCGAGTCCGAGATCTCTCGCCTGGAAAACGCGGCAAATCCCCTCGATGAATCGGGCAGCGACGAACGCGTTCGTCGTCTCGCCGTCTTGAAGCGACAACGCCGAGCACTGGCCGACGTCACCGGTCGCCGGGATGCGATCGCGGCGAAGCTCGATACCTGTCTCGTCGCGCTGCAGAACATCAAGCTCGATCTGATTCGCTTGAACGCCGGCTCGCAAACGCCGCAACACATCACGTCGCTCGCCGTCGACGCTCTCAATCTCGCCGACAGCGTCGACACGGCGTTGACCGCTGGAGAAGAAAACGGTCGGACGACGGCGACTCGCCCGGCGTCGCGACCCGCGGCGCGCTGACGTGTGAATGACTACCTTCGCGACCGCGTAACGGTCGCTGTTGGGGCTCAGTATCTCATCGAGCGTGAGATCGGCCGCGGGGGCATGGCGGTGGTGTACCGCGCCATCGATCTTCGTCTCAACCGTCCCGTCGCGATCAAGGTTCTTCCTCCCGACCTCGCCTTCAATCCCGATGTGCGCGTCCGTTTCATTCGCGAAGCGCAGACCGCGGCGCAGCTCAGTCATCCGAACATCGTTCCGATCTACAGCGTCGACGAGAAAGGAGGGGAGACCCTCGTCTACTTCGTCATGGCGTTCGTCGACGGCGAGAGCCTCGGGGTCCGACTCGCGCGCGAAGGCGCCTGGCCGATCGACGCGAGCGTGCGAGTGCTGCGCGACGTCGCCGACGCATTAGCATATGCTCATGCGAGCGGTGTCGTGCATCGCGACATCAAGCCGGACAACATCCTGATAGATCGCGCGAGCGGGCGGCCGATGATCACGGATTTCGGGATCGCGCGCGCGACGGCGGGCGATACTCGGCTGACGGCCACCGGAGTCGCGGTTGGAACGCCTGCGTACATGTCGCCCGAGCAGGCTGTGGGTGAGCGAGAAGTCGACGGCAGGAGCGATCTCTACTCGCTCGCGGTCGTTGGTTATCACTTGCTCGCCGGCGAGCCCCCGTTCAAGGCGGCGAATACCCCGGCGATGCTCGTGAAGCACATGTCGGAACGCCCGCGTCCGATTCGCGAACGACGTCCCGAGGTTCCGGCGTATCTTGCCGTCGCCATCGACCGAGCGCTCGCCAAACGTCCCGAAGATCGCTGGGCGGACGCCGCTGAGTTTCGCGATGCGCTGGATTCGGCGCAGAGCTCGGGCGGCCGGCGATACACGTCGCCGGTTCCAGTTCCTCCACGCCCCCTCGATCCATCGACGTATCCCGCTCCCGCGCAGGTGCCGTTTCCAGAACCGCCGCCCGGCTTGAGCCGAGGCGAGATCAAGCACTGGTATCGCGCGCAGCAGCGGCTGATGGTTGCGGAACGATCGATTGCGATGACGCGCGGCATCGTGAATGCCCATCAACAGCGTGTAATCGGAATGCGCTACGCTGGATGGGACGATCGACCGCTCGAAGATCGAGTCGTCGCGTTTCGACGAAGCGTCGTGAGCTTCCTGGTCATGACGCCGATGTTCATGGTCTTGAACGCTCTGTCGCACATGCATTTCCCTTGGTTCTTGTTTCCAAGTGGCTTCATGTTCCTCGGCTCGCTCCGGAAGGGAGGATCGATCTGGTCCGACGGTATTGGACCGATCGACGCGTTCAAGAAAGGAATTCGGGCTCGGCTTCGCGCTCAGGCGAAGAAGGAGGCGCAGCTGCCATCGGCGCTCCAGGGCGTTGTTTCGCAGCCGGTTCGAACACCCGAGCAACTGGCGGCGGAGCTGGCGCCTGCAGAGGTGCTGGCAGGGGGTCACGGCGACGTCGTGCGACGCGCGGCGGTCGATCGCGCCATGATGGTCGACATCATGAATGGGCTTCGCCCAGTTGAAAAGGAGCTGATTCCCGACGTAATCCCGACCGTCGACGCGCTCGCGAACCGCGTCGGATCGCTCGCCACCATGCTTCACCGGCTCGACGCCGATGTCTCCGGAACTTCGCTCGGCGCGCTCGATTCGCGTATTGCTGCGCTCAGCACCGAGCCTGCAACGGCGGACCAGGAGCGACGGCTCTCGTTGCTACAGCGTCAACGCACCTCGCTGCGAGATCTGCTCGAGCGACGCCGGACCCTCGAAAGTCAGCTCGAGAGCGCGGGACTGATGTTACAGAACTTGAAATTCGACCTGCTGAAGCTGCGCTCGTCGGGAATCGGGTCGACGATCGAGGACAACACGAGCGCGACACAGGAAGCGCGGGCTCTTTCGCGCGATATCGGGCACGTCCTCGAGGCGGCCGAGGACTTGAAGAACATCAGGTAGCGGTTCAGCGCTGGAGAAGCCGTCGGATCACGTCGGCGACTTCGCGCGGAGCTTCGGTCGGCGTGAAGTGGCGTGCTCCCGGTATGACATCGAGCGTCGCATTTGGGATCGCCTGCGCGAGCTTTCGAGCGAGGCGGAGCGGCATGAAGCGATCCCGTTCGCCGCACACGACCGCGGTCGGCGCGTCGATAGTCGCGAGTGACGACGCGAGTGTCTCGTTCTCGGGCGACGACATTCCTTTTATGTGAGCAGCAATCGCGTCTCGCCCCTCAGCGCAATCGAATGGGCGCAAATAAAGATCAATGGCGTGGCCGGCGCGGTCCGGACTTCCGTGGCCGCGAAGAAGATCCGTGTGCAGTACGCCGAGGAGCGCGCGCGGCGGCATGAGTTGCATGACCGGCAGCGCGGCGCGCGTCAGTGCGCGACGCATCGCCGGCCAATGATCGAACGCCGTCGAATCGACGAGGCAGAGATGGGAAGCGCGATCGGGATGGTCGATCGCGAACGCCTGCGCGACGCCCCCGCCGAACCCGTGACCGACGACACATGCACGCTCGATGCGCAGCTCGTCGAACACCGCCGTCAATCGATTCGCGTGCGCTCGAGCGTCGACGCGGCGAGCGAGCGGCGGGTCACTGCGCCCGAAACCGAGCAGGTCGAGGACGACGAGGCGATGTCCAGCGGGCATGAGCGGAACGACGTCATGCCAGAGATGACCCGAAGTCGGGAAGCCGTGAATGAACACGACCGGCACGCCGGCTCCGCGAGTCCCGGCTGCGTAGTAGTACAGACGCGCGCCGGACAAATCGAGGAATTCACCGCGCATGCGACGGGGCGAAACGCATCGCGGGAAGTTAGAGCGTGAGACGCGCGACGGTAGAGAATCAGCATGAAAAGAGTGAGGGCCGTCACACTGTGACGGCCCTCACTCTTCGAGAATTCAGAGAATCAGAATCTCGGAACTCGCGGAGCTTAGTGACCACCGCCGCGACGGCCGCCGGCCGGCACGAGCTTGTCGAACTGCGCGACCTGATCGGCCGTGAGCAGCGCCTTGATGTCGGCCATCATCTTCTGACGGTTCTCGGTCATCTTCGTGCGCGCCTCGGCGTCACCACCGCGCATCGCTTCCATGAGCGGCGCGTTCTTTTCGCTGTAGACCTTCTGGATCGAGTCGGCCTTGGCAAGGATCGCGTCGGAGACTTTGAGCGAATCCTTAAGGATCGTCGTGATGTTTGGACCACGGCGTCCACCGCCGCCACCCTGCGCCTGCGCGCCGGTGGAGAGAACCGCGAACATCGCGGCTGCCATGAATGCCATCTGGATCATCTTCTTCATTGGTATTGCCCCCCTGAGGAGATGTGGAATTGTCCGCCGTGCGCGCATCAGGCGCCGCCTGGGTACGATGACCACAGGACTGCGACATCAGCTGCGGGCGCGCCAGAGCCCGCGCAACGACAAGCTTTGTGGACGCAACAAGTTAGTTGTCGCCCTCTAGCGCAAACACTCAAAACTGCTATCCTTACCGCCCTTCAGCCGGACTTACTAGCGACGAGCCCGTCCGGTACTTCAGGCCCTCAATGAGCGCCTCAGTGACTCTCCCGCCGCCTTCATCGCCGAGTCCTAGTCCGACGATAACGCCACTGACTCTGGCAGCTGCCGCGCCGTCACCGCCTGTTGTATTTCCGTTGACGTGGCTCCTCGAACACGCAGCAGCTCCCATCAAGTACCGCTCGATTGTCGACGTTGCAAAGCTGCCGGGAATCGCGGCCGAGCAGGTCGCAACTCTTCCCTTTACGCATCGCCCCGCGCTGACGTTGGCGATTTTGCAACGCACGGATGGAACATGGGGGCACTCGATGCTCGCCGTTCCGTCTGCTCGTTCAGAGCACTTCGAAGGCGTAGGGACAATCAGCGCCTGCCGCCGTCTGCTCGAGTACGGGTTCGACAAGGACACGCCGCCGCTGACGCATGCGCGTCGCGTATTGTTCCGCCTTCTCGCGGAAGACGATGATCGCGATCTGTTGTATGAGCTGGGCGGGAAAGATGCCGCTGACGATGACATGGCTCGACGAGGGCGCGCGATTCTGCGAGAGGCGGCGGCTGCCACTCTCGCGCAAGCAGGATACGAAGGTGATCCGCGTCTCAGGGGCGCGGCGCGCCGCATCACGGCTCGGATGTCCGCATATCTGCGGTCGCCGCTCGCGCAGAAGCCGTTCGTTCGAATCGGGAATCAACACGTCCTGCCGAACGAGGCCGCTCCGCCGTCGATTTACAGTTTGCTCATGCTCGCCTACATGCCGCTCTTCCGCACCGAGCATCACGAGGCAATGGCACTCCTGTACAACCATCTCGCGAGCCCGCTGCCCCGACAGGAAGCCATCCAGCTCTGCGGCAAGCGTGTCGTTTCGCAGCCACACCTCGTCCTCGGCGACATGCTGCCGAATCGCAACGCCGCGGACGGCGACGTCATCTTCGCGATGACTTGGCTCGAACTGATGGCGCGACTCGGCTATCTGCGGCGCAACGACAACTGGTCGAAGTTGTATGAGCGTTTTCTCGACGACCGCGGACCCGACGGCGTTTGGCATCCGCACAAAGGGATGACAGCGGCCCGGAGTCAGAATCCCTTCGTCTGGCCGATGTATCCGCTCGAGGATCACATGAGCGGCGACGAGCGTTGGACCGACGTGACGTTCAGGCTCGGACTGATCGGACGGCTGTCGGGGCGGAGCATCGACGTCGTCTAACCGTCGCGGGCAGTAGACGTATGCCGCTCTCGCCAAGCGAGATGTATCCCGCCGGATTGTCCGACGTGCGTGTGCGAACACTCACTTTGCGCTCGGGAATCCGGATGCGGGTCACGGAGCGCGGCCCCGCGACTGCGCCACCAATCGTAATGCTGCACGGTTGGGGAGCGTCGCTCTACATGTACCGGCACGCGCTCGAGATGCTGCCCGCGCTCGGCAGCCGGTCGATCGCCGTCGATCTCCGGGGCTATGGACTTTCGGACAAGCCGCTCGAGCCCAATTCGTATTCGCTAAAGTCCTACTTCGCCGATCTCGACGCGCTCCTCGACGACCTCGACGCGGGGCCGGTGACGCTGGTCGGACAATCGATGGGAGGCGGACTCGCGCTTCGCTACGCGCTCGCGAATCCATCGCGGCTGTCGAAGTTGGTGCTGATCAACCCGACGGGCCTGAGCCACGTGCCGTATATACGTCTCCTCGGAATCGCGCCCACCTTTGCGCTCGACGCGATCGGACCGCACCTCGTTCGGCGCTGGACTATCTCATGGATTTTGAAACGCCTGGCGTACGGCGACCCGTCGCTCGTGACCGAACGCGACGTGGACGAGTATTGGGCTCCGACGCAGCTGGCAGGATTCGTCCATGCGGCGCGCGCGGCCGTCACGGAGTTCGATTGGAGCGTGGTGTCCGACGCCGAAGCATCGCAACTGCGCGTCGAGGCGCTCGTGATCCTCGGCGAGCGCGACCGGCTGCTGTATACGTCCCGCGAGCAGGCGTTGCGACTGCCAAATGCGCGCGTCGAGCGTGTGCCTGGGGGACACTGCGCGCACGAGGAGCATCCGAATGTCGTCTATCCGATGATCGCGGAATTTGCCGGCGCGAGGGTTCAACCGCGTTGACGAAAGCGCTTCGTCACCGCACTTGGACGACCCATGGTTTGACCAGGATGACTGTTCTAAGCACAGTGCGCTAAATTCACCGCTATACATGTCGACCGAAACGACCTTCGAGGAGCTGGAGCTTTCGTCCGACGTGATGAAGGCAGTTCGCGACGCGGGATACACCAACCCGACGCCGATCCAAGCCCAAGCGATCCCGCTGGTTCTCACAGGGCGCGATGTCATGGGACTCGCGCAGACGGGCACTGGAAAGACCGCGGCGTTCACGCTGCCGATCGTCGATCGTTTGATCGGCGGCCCGCGTCGCACGCGGGCGCTTGTGCTCACGCCGACGCGCGAGCTCTGCGTGCAAGTCGAGGAAAGTGTAAAGAAGTACGCGCGGCACGCCGAGCTCTCGGTCGTATCCGTCTATGGCGGGGTGCCGCTGGATCCGCAGGAAAAAAAGCTGCGCGCCGGAGTCGATATCGTCGTCGCGACGCCGGGGCGATTGATCGATCATCTCGAGCGGCAAAACGTCGTGTTCGACGACCTCGAGGTTCTCGTGCTCGACGAGGCGGATCGCATGCTCGACATGGGGTTCGCCCCGCAGATCAACCGCATCGTCGATCAAATTCCGAGCTATCGGCAAACGCTGTTGTTCAGCGCGACAATGCCGCCGGAAGTCGAGGCGCTGGCCCGTAAGTATTTGCGAAAGCCGGTCGTCGTACAGGTTGGCCGTCGGTCGTCCGCAGCGAACACCGTTTCGCACGCTGTGTATCCGGTGCCGCGGGAGCGAAAGAACGAACTGCTCGCGCAACTATTGCGCTCGGCCGCGCTCGACTCCGTTCTCGTCTTCACGCGCACGAAGCACGGCGCCGATCGCGTCGTTCGCCATCTCGAGCACGAGGGAATCGAGGCGACGGCGATGCACGCGGACAAGACGCAGCCGCAGCGCACGCGAGCGCTCGAGGATTTCAAAACTGGTAAGGTTCGCGTGCTGGTCGCGACGGACATCGCCCAGCGCGGGCTGGACATCACCGGCATCACGCACGTCGTGAACTACGATGTACCGCAGCAGGCCGAGGATTACGTGCACCGCATCGGCCGAACCGGGCGCGCGGCGAAAGAAGGCGACGCATTCACCTTCATGGCGCCCGACGAGATCATGATGGTGCGGCAGATCGAACGCGTGATCGGCCAGGCCATTCCGCGCATCTCCGTTCCGGGGTTCGACTTCGGAACAGTCGCCGCCGACTGAGCCCTCAGTACAACGCTTCTCTCTTCACCGGAGAATACAACGTGAGCCCGACACCTCTGCGATCGATGCGAGCGACGCTCGCGTTGGGCGCCTTCCTCGTCCCGCTGTCGCTGCCGGCGCAGAGCGTCGATCAGACGGCAATGCAGAAGATCCGCAACGAAGGCTTCAATCATTCGCAGATCATGGAGACCGCGAGCTGGTTGACCGATGTCTACGGCCCACGTCTCACCGGGTCGCCGAACGCGAAGAAAGCGGGCGATTGGACGATCCAAGCGATGAAAGGCTGGGGCATCTCGAACCCCCACTTCGAACAGTGGCCGAACTTCGGACACGGTTGGCAGGTCGAGGGGTTCACGGCACAAGTCACCGCGCCGCAGGCGTATCCGATCATCGCGTATCTGACCCCATGGTCAATGGGCACGAATGGACCGAAGAGCGGTGAGGTCGTTTACGCCCACATCACCAACGAAGGCGAGATGGATGCCTTCCGCGGCAAGCTGCGCGGCAAATGGGTGATGCTCGATACCGCGCAGGCTGCCGACCCACATTTTGCCGGCGACGCCTGCCGGTTCGATGACAGCCAGCTCGCCGGCATGGTGAGCAGTGAGACCGAGTTCAATTGCCGTACGCCGGCGGCCGCGCAGATCGCGCGCGCGGATTCGATCAAGCGCGCTCGTGAAGCGGGCGCGAATGGTGGCGGACGCGGTGGCCGCGGCGGCGGATTCGGCGGCGGGCAACAATTCCAGCAGCAACTCACACAGTTCCTCGTATCGGAAGGTGCGCTCGGCACGTTGCGCACTGGCGCCGGCCGATATGGCGACGGCACGCTCGCGGTCCAGGGTGGACGCGGCCCGAGCACGATTCCGACGACCGGCATTCCGACGGTGGATATCGCGGCGGAGCACTACGGCCGCATCTACCGCACGATCAAGAAGAACATCCCAGTCACGCTCGAGGTCAACGCGAAGGCAGCGTTCACACCCGATACGGGAAGCTTCAACATCGTTGGGGAAATCCCGGGCACTGATCCCAGACTCAAGGACGAGGTCGTGATGCTCGGGGCTCACTTCGATTCGTGGGCGGCGGGGACGGGCGCGACGGACAATGGCGCCGGCTCGGCGATCATGCTCGAGGCGATGCGCATTTTGAAAACGCTGAACTTGCCGATGAAGCGCACGGTTCGGATCGGCCTGTGGACAGGTGAGGAGCAGGGCTTGATCGGCTCGAACGCGTACGTTCGGCAGCACTTCGGCTACGTCGACAGCACCGGGCAGCACTTCACTCCTGACTGGCAGAAGCTCTCAGGCTACTTCAACGTCGACAACGGAACCGGTGCGATCCGCGGCGTCTACGCCGAGCACAACACCGCGGTCGTTCCGATCTTCAAGCAGTGGCTCGAACCGTTCAAGGATCTCGGCGCATCGACGGTGACGCTCGCGCCGACCACGGGCACCGACCATCAGTCGTACGACCGCATCGGTCTGCCGGGCTTCCAGTTCATTCAGGACGAGATCGACTACAGCCCGCGCACGCACCACACGAACATGGATCTCTACGAGCGACTCGTTCCGCATGATCTGATGCAGAACGCCGTGATCGTGGCGGCGTTCGTCTACGACGCGGCGAATCGCGACGACAAGCTTCCCCGGAAGCCTGCACCGACGACGGGCGGTCGAGGCCGCGCCATTCCGTAGGTTGAAGCGATTCTGAAATGCAAAGGGGAGCGCCGAGTGGCGCTCCCTTTTTCGTTTGGCCGATTCCTCGCCGCGCTCTCTCGGATGACCCGAGTCAGTGCGACCTTTTCTCCGCACTCACTCCGATCAGGCCGACCTCGCCGCCGAAGTTGTCGCGGATCGTCGGCATGCCCGGGGGCGCCATCCACTGTCCGCCGTCGACGCGAACGTTGATCTGATGTACGCCGGGCGAGAGCGGTACTGAGAGCTCCCACAGGTCGCGACCACGGCGCGAAAGCATCAGCGGGCTCCAGTCGCTGAAGTCGCCCATGACGTCGACCGTTTCAACGCCGCTGACGTGAATGACGATCTTCTGCATTCCGCCGACGCCTTGCTTCATCTCGAAACTCTTCACCAGCGGCGTGTGTGGAAGCGACACGGGAACCGCGCTCTTCGACATCGGCCAGTACGCGAGCTCGAGGCCGGCCATGCCGAACGTGCGGGCCGGTAGGCCGCGCAACGGGAGTGCGGGTTGGCGTCCACCACCACCGACGATCGCGATGCGATCGCTGAGCCAGATGGTCGCCATCGCGGAGCTCCACTGCCGCGAGTCGGAGGTCACATCATATGAATCGCCGAAGCGACGTCCCATCTGCGCGGTCAACTCGACGGCTCCGAGCTCCCAATGGACCGAGCCCTCGAGATCGCCGAAGCGCGACTGCTGCTCGCAGGCGCCGGTCCCCATCGACTGGGTGCGAAGGGGGAGCATCGGAATGCGATCGGCGACCGCCGAACCGGCGCTCGCGCACGACAACTCGGCGCTGACGCTGTCGTGAACCGAGGCGATCTTCGTGAACGCGAAATTTGTGAACGTTGTCGTGAATGTCGCGGTGCCGAACTTCGCCGTGGGGCTGCCGAGCTTTGCCCATCCTCCAGCGTCGCTTATGTCGGCCGCGGAGAAGACGGCGATGCGCCAAGGACGGGCGACACCGCCGCCGACCCAGACGCCGCCGCGCTCGTTGAAGCGAAGGTGGATTCGTGTTTGAACGTCGACCTGGTCGGTGCTGAGCGAGCGATCATCGATTGCTCGGCTCGCGTTACCGATCATTTCGGCGTGGACGCCGTAGACGGTGGGGGAGGTGAAGGTCCCCGAAACGATGCCGTCGGCGAGCTGGAGTTGTTGTTCGGAGAGGAACGCTGCGCCCCGCGCTTGCAGGGTCGCGTACGGAAACTCGAATTGAACGGTCGGCGCGAGGCGGAGGGCGCTCATCGGAAGGCCGCCGTCATTAACCGTGTACTGGCCCGCCTCGATCTTAGAGGCAACTTGCGCTGCGATTTCCCGTTGCGCGGGAATCAGCAGCGCGGCGCAGAACACAGCGATGGCGACCTTCGGCTCGTTCATGTCATCTCGAGCGTTGGTTCTCCTGCCCTTCGGGCGGCTTGCCGGGTGCTGGCGTGGAAGCTCGTCCGGGCGTCTCTCGGATCCTGTTCTGTAGTGCCGTACCAGGATTCAACCCTTGAGAGATATCCCCTTTGACGTTGGTCCACAAGCTTCTGAAGGTCTCGTCGTCGGCGCCATCTCTCCAAAGCTTTGAAATCGCGGTCGTCGCTTCCTCGTTCGGAATTCCGCGCTGGAGGAAGTCAGCCCACACGATGAACGCGGTGATGTCGGTGCGGTCTTTCTGCCGAGCGCGGAACGTCTCGAGCTGAGATGGCTTGGTGCCGAGGTCGAGGAGCGCGGCGGCGGCGGAAAGCTCCTGCTCATCAACGCCGCCGAGTACGGTGTGAGCGACGCGGAGCTGACCGAAAAGCTTTCGAACGACCTGGATGATCTTCTTGTTATCGATCTTCTTGGCGATGCCCTCTCGGGCTTTCGAGATGAGCGGACCGGTGGGGATTCCCGCGGCGGTCGCGGAGTCGATGATCAGGTCGAACGCATAGCGGTTGTTGGAGTCCAGCTTGGCGAGTGGGTCAGTGTCCTGCGCGGACAGCACGCTCGCGAAGAGCAAGCTGGCTGCAAGGACCGAGGCTCTGAAACCGCGCCGCAGGTTGAGAGTCACAACGACGATCCTTGACGGACGAGCTTGACCGAGTTGGCGTGGCCGAACCCATCATCGGGTGCGAGCGGAGCGTGGGGGTCGGTACTCCATGATCCGTCGACGACGAAGCCGTAGAGATGTCGTCCCGCCGAAAGCGGAACGGTGACAGTCCACGAGCCGTTGTCACCGCGGGCGAGCGGAGTTCTCGTCGTATCCCAGCCGTTGAAATCGCCCACGAGGTACACCTTGTCGGCTTGCGGTGCCAAGTAGACGAACTTGACGACTGTATCGGTGGACGAAGGAGAAACCGGGAGCCGCGAAGCGACAGCATCTCGAGAATGCCCGACCGTCGACTGGCCGTCCCGGTTATTTACGGTGGTGCCGGCGAGGACACCGATTCCAACGAGTCCGGCGGCGAGGAGTGCGCCACCGACTGGAGAGAGACTGAACGGGCGCGGACGGAGCAGGCGTCCGAACACGCTTGCCTGCCGGCGTGGGATTGGCTCGGCGCGAACGGCTGCCATGACGCGATCACGTGCCGCTGGGTCGACAACGACCGGACGGCGCGCCTCGCGGGCGATCCATTCGACGTAGGGGTGGAGATCCGAGTCAGTCATTCTTGATTCGCTCCCAGCGGTCCCGCAGGCGATCACACGCGCGCTTCACCCGCATCTTCAATGCAGAGACGCCGACACCGGTCAGTGCAGACATCTCTTCGTAGCTCATTTCGTCGATGTATTTGAGAAGAAACGCTTCCCGCAACAACGGGTCCAGCTCATTGAGTACACGCTGAACAAATTCTTCGTCTTCACCCGACCAGTTTGGAGTGCGATCGGGCGCGTTCAGCAGGAGCGCTTCTTCTCGCACGAACACGCGATCGCGGTGGGCACGGCGAGCTGCGACGCTTCTACATTGGTTCACCAAGATCCGATACAACCACGCACTAAAACGATCGCGTTCCTGATACCGATTGAGCGCCCGGTAGGCGCGCAAAAAGGTCGCTTGCAACGCATCTTCCGCGTCATCGCGGTTTCCCAACATCCGAATCGCATATCGAGCGCACCGGTCGTAATACCGATCTACCAGTGCTGCGTATGCGTCAACGTCGCCAGCCAGCACGCGTTGAACGTCGGCGGCATCGTCGCTCATCTCCTTTGGTATAACCCACCCCCTGGGAGCCAGGGTCACATTTGCGCGTAATCGAGCGAGTTTCCACTATCCGTCGGAAAGTGCTTGCGCGCGCAAGCCTAGGCCAGCGGGGTCACGCTACCATGTCAGACGGCCGAGCCGAGACATGGTCAACGTGTCAACGAATGTTCCGCGGCGTATGGTGATCGTGAGGTTCGACACGCCGTAGCCCAATCCTCTTGCGTCGTACACCGCAGAGTCGCGGTTGGCGCCGAGTAGTACGGAATAGGCGGCGTGCAGCGGTCGTCGCGTGAAGATTTCTATTCCTGACCGGACCGTGACAACGCCTGCCGAGGTGTCGAACGCGACGGCTACGAGGGACCGGCGCGCGACGGCGGTGTGCCGAGCGAGCGTGAACGAAGCGGCGACCTCGGAGGCGGCAGAGCGGACGGCCGACGCGTTGCGAAGACCGATGAGTCGCGGCAGGGCGATCGCGGTGAGTGCGCCACAGATGGCGAGAACGACGGTGATCTCGAGGAGGGTGAGTCCGGCACGACGCATGGCCCGACATGGTATCTCGACGGGTGTGCCGAGTGTCATCATTTTGGCCCGCGTAGGATCGTCTCACTCTTTCTCGAGCATTTTCCGTAATGCGAATTCTCCGTGTGGTTTTCGTTGTCGCGCTCGCGGGGTGCGTCAATCCGCGGTCGGAGGCCGCGACTGCTCAGGCACTGAACGACGCGGCGAACGAGATCAGTGGATTGAAGAACGACGTCGGCCAGTTGCAGACGGATCTCGATTCGCTCAGGCAGGTGGTCGCGCAACAGGACAGCACGATCACGAAGATTTTGGCGCAGATGCCGCATTGAAGAGTCACGACTAACGGCGTGCTCTAAAAGCGTGCTCTAAAAGCGTGCTCTAAAAGCGTGCTCTAAAGCGTGCTCTAAAAGCGTGCTCTAAAAGCGTGCTCTAAAAGCGAAACACCGGGATTCAGAAATCAGTTTTCAGCAGCCAGTTTCCAGCAGCCAGTTTCCAGCAGAGCACCCAGCGAACGAGTTCGAGTCATGCATATCACAATCGAATACTGCCAGATGTGAAACTACGAACCTCGGGCCACCAGTTTGGCGGCCGAGCTTCGTGAGCGGTTTCCGGACGCGAAGGTGTCACTCCTCGAATCGCGCGGCGGGCGATTCGAAGTCATCGCGGACGGCATTCCAGTTTTCGAAAAATCCAAGCTCGACCGGCACGCCAAGCCGGGCGAAATCGTTCGGCTCCTGGAGACACACGAAAAAGGGAGCGGTTAGCTTTTCGACACGATGCGAATTGCGATCTCTACTGGGGGTGGCGACGCTCCCGGCCTCAATGCCGTCATCCGCGCCGCCGTTCTCTCGGCAATCAATCGCGGATGGGACGTACTCGGCATCAAGCGCGGGTTTGCGGGCCTCATGGGTGAGGACGAAGTCGTACCGCTCACCAAGGACTCCGTGCGCGGCATCGCACACCTCGGCGGCACCATTCTGCGCACGACAAATCGCGGAAATCCGTTTCACTATCCGCGAAAGCTCGACGACGGGACGACGGTCGAAGAGGATCGATCGGACGAGCTGATCGAGTCGGCGCGAAAGCTCGGCATCGACGCCCTGATCTCCATCGGCGGAGACGGGTCGCTCACCATCGCGAAGCTGCTCTGCGACAAGGGAATGAAAATCGTCGGCGTGCCGAAGACGATCGACAACGACGTCTCTGGAACCATCACGACCTTTGGCTTCGACACCGCGGTCAACACCGCGCTTGAAGCAATCGACAAGCTTCACACGACGGCCGAGAGCCACGATCGCGTCATCGTGCTCGAGGTCATGGGCCGCGACGCGGGGTTCATCGCGCTGCACGCCGGGCTCGCGGGAACCGCGGACGTCATTCTGATTCCGGAGATCCCGTACGACATCGAGCGCGTGTGCAACAAGATCACTTCGCGGGACCGGGCCGGACGTCATTTCTCCATCGTCGTCGTGGCGGAGGGCGCGTTCCCGAAAGGCGGACGCGTCTCTCTCATCGGAGAATCACTGCCCGGCGAGTCGCGACGATTGGGGGGGCTGTGCGAGCCGATCGCCCGAGAGATTCAGGTGATCACCGGAAAGGAGACCCGTTCACTGGTGCTCGGGCACCTGCAGCGCGGCGGCGTCCCGACCGGCTACGATCGGCTACTCGCGACGCGCTTCGGTGGCGCGGCGGTCCGTGCAGTCGCCGATGAGAAGTGGGGGCACATGGTCGCACTTCAGTCGCCGCACATCGTGACCATTCCAATCGACGAGGCGCTCCGCGAGCCGAAGCGGGTCGATCCGTTGCACGACACAGTGCTGACGGCTCGAGCCACGGGGATCAGCTTCGGCGATTAGGGAACTGCAAAGCCGCCGCGGCCGAGGGCGCTCGCTTCGCCCTCTTCGGTCGACCTCCTAGCATGATCGTCGAGTCTCGCTGCAGAGACAGGCGAGTCCCGCTCCGCGGACATCGGGCGCGAAGAAATGTATACAGTGTTTCCTGTAAGTGCTTGTAATCGTTAGTCTTCCGACTGCAGCACGCGATCGGATGGCTGGCACCCGGCCTGCTTGGAGTACGGGTGCCGGCCCGATGTGCGGGGCGGCAGATGGAGATCCGATGAAGCACCTCACAGCAGTGTTGTCGTTCAGCCTCATCGTCGCGGCCGCCGCGCCTCTCATGGCGCAGCAGCCGCAGAAGGATAGTTCGAAGAGGGGTGCGACCTCCATTCCGGCGGATGCGCGTCCTCCGAAGGGCATGTGCCGCATTTGGATCGACGGTGTTCCCGCCGCGCAGCAGCCCGCCGCGACGGATTGTCCGAGCGCGGTGAAGAATCGGCCGGCGAACGGGCGCGTCATCTTCGGCGACGACTACGCTGATTCGACGAAGGCGAAGCAAACCGAGAAGTCGAAACTCCCGCCCGACGTGAAAGGATTCACGGGCATGAAGCCGCCGCCGCTTCAGATCATCAAGCGTCCGCCCCTCTGACCCGTTAAAGTGCGGGCGTGATTCGTAACGTCCGCGAGCCGTATCTCCCCGATCGCGATTCTTTCATCGGGGCCGAGCCACCGACTGGCCGGGTCATCGTCATTGCGCCGACGAGAGCGGCGTGCGAGACCATCGAGCTCGCGGTCCAGCTTCACATCGATACCTACCTCGAGCGACATCACGGCTCTCGAGTTCGCGAGCTCGCGCGCTCCGGAAAGGGCTTCGGGATCGTCGCCGGGACCGGAACCGGGAAGACACTCGCGATTCGTCCGATCGCAGAAGAGATCCTCGGGACCGCAGACCTCAAGGTCGGCGTCGTCAACCGCGAGCGGGAAGCGACCCCGGAGACGCCGACGTGGAATCTCATCATCGTCACGACGGGCATCGCGCGCCGGTGGTTCGAGGAAGGCGACATTCTCGCCGCAGACACCGTCATCGTCGACGAAATCCACCAAACGTCGGCCGAGCTCGAGCTGTGTCTCGCGCTCGGCAAGCGCGTCGGCTGTCGATACGTGTGGCTCTCCGCGACGGTCAACCCCGACTTCTACGCCAAATACCTCGACTCGGCGGACGTGCTCGAGGTTTTCGACTTCGATCCGGCGAAAGCCGCGCAGGTTCGAGTCATTCACAAACAGCCGTTACAGTTTTTAGATGAGGGATTTCTAAGGCAGCTCGCGAAAGCCAAACGCGGCGTCGCGCTGTTCGTGCCGACGCGCCGCGGCGTCGAAGAGGCAGCCGAGCATGTCCGGAGATTCGGGCCGCGGATCAACACGGCGTTCTATCACGGCGGCGAGCCGATCAGAATCATTCGACCCTTTCTCGAAGGCGGGGAGAAGAAGCCGTACTTCCTCGCGATGACGGCGGCGGGGCAGAGCGCGCTGAACGTGCGCGGGCTCGATACGGTCATCATCGACGACAAGAAGTTCTTCAACGCCATCAACCGCGGCCGCAACGTGCTCACGCAGGAGCACCTCGGGGCCAATGAGATTCTGCAGATGGCGGGGAGGGTGCACGGGCGCGTCGAGGGCGGCCGCGTGTTCATTCTCTCCGATCGAGAGATCGAGTTCAGCGCGCTGCAACCGACGGAGCCCGAGTTCCAACTGGCCGGAGACTCGGAGCGCGTCGCGATGACGTGTGCCGCGCTCGGCGTTCGCGCTGACGAGTTGGATTTGCCGGTGCCGCTCGATCGCATCGCGTATCGCGCGGCGCTCGAGCTGCTCGAACGGCGCGGCATCGTCGAGCGCGGACGCCTCACAGGGTACGGCCGAGCGGTCGAAGCGCTGCCCGTCGAGCGAGCCTGGGCGGAGCTGCTCGTACATGGGAACGATGACTTGCTGCCGCATCTCGCGATCATGAGCTCCGTCGAGTCGCTGCATCGCATGACGCGCGACGAGCGCGATCTCGACGGTCTGATCGTTCCGGGGAGCGACCACCTCACCGCCTACAACCTGTACGCAGAGGCGTACGGGTACGCCGGGCGAATGGGCTCCGTGTACGGACTGCCGCGGCACGTGTTCGATGAAGAGCGGATCGAGCGGTGGGCCGAAAGGCGGGGCGCGCTCGTGAAGTCCATCGAAGATGCCGCGCTCGGAATGGCGAGCGTATACCGGTCCGTCGGTGCACCGCTGCCGACGCGAATGGCAAACGCCGGCGAGGAGATCCTGCGGAAGTTCCAGCAACTGCTCGCCGAGTTCATGCCGTTCACCTTGGTGATCGATGAGCAGACGGCGTCGGGTGACGAGGCGCGCGTCTCGAAAACGAGCGTGTGCGGAAGCTGGGGGCCGATCACGGGCGAGCTCCGATACTTCGCCGACAAGTTCGGGAATCCGCGTGCGTCGATCGAAGGGACGCAGGTGCCGTACGACATGTTGCGTCCGTTCGCGGTCGTCAACGAAGGAGAGTTGGTTTACGCCGCGGACAGCAAGCGATCGCCGCTCGTGCTACGCCGGCGCGTTTCGTACCACGGCTTCGAGCTCGAGCGAGAGATCGAGCCCATTGATGAATTCGGAGAACTCGCGGGGCAAGCAAGGCACACGCTGGCGGACGCGTTGGCGCGAGGAGAGGCGAGGCATCCGGCGGTTCGGGCGAACCAGGATGCGGTCGAGTCGGTGCGCGAGACGTATCGTCGTTCGGGGGGAAAGACGCCTCGGCTGGGGCTCGCGGATCTGACTGCGCTCTATGAGCGTCAGCTCAGCGACGTGAATTCGGTGGAGGAATTTCGTCGCAAGCGTCTGTACGTCGACGCGGACGCGATCGTCGCGCCGGAGATTCGGGCGCGATATGCGTCGCTGCCCGCGAGCGTGCCGATTCGCGGTCGCGAAGCGGAGATCAACTACGAGGTCGAAGAGCATGACGGCGAATCAATCGGCGTCGCGCGCATCAGGCTTTCCGAGAAGATGGCTCGTACGCTCACCGAGGATGAGCTTCCTCGCCTTGATCGGCCGTTGCGATTCATCGTCACGCGGGGAGTGCGCGGCGCGGCGCGAGCGAATTCGCTCGAGCAACTCCAGGAGGAGCTCGATCGGCCTTTCACTATGAAGGAGATCGAGGATCTCGATCGCCGAAAGGAGACGGAGAAACGCGAACGACACGACCGTCAGCGCGATCGTCGAGTGAAAGATTCGGGTGAGGCGCTGAAGGACCACCGCAAGGTTCAAGGGCATCGCGGGCGGCGGCGGAAACGACGGTAACCCAGGATGACGTCAGCGCTTCGTGCCGCAGGGTTACCTAGGCGCTGATCTCCTGGCTGAACGTCTCCTTTCGAGTTTCCTCAAAACCCCGCGCGAGGTAGTTCGGCAGTGCGTGCGGTGAATCCAGCGTGCACGTGTGCAGCCACACACGTGTCGGGGCTAGTGCCCAGGCTTCCTGCGCGGCGCGCGTCAGCATCGCCTTGCCGAGCCCACGTCCGATGAACGCGCTCGTGAGACCGAAGTAGGCGATTTCGACCGAGCCGTCGTCGTGTTGCGAGAGCTCGAAGAAGCCGGCGGGTTCGTTCGCGACGAGCAACTCCCACACGGTGATTCGCGGCGACGCCAGGTATGCGGCGAGTTCGTCATCCGACCAGGCGTTTCGGTCGTGCCAATAGTATTTGTCGCCGACGTGGCGATAGAAGTGACGATACTCGTCGACCGAGATGTCATCGCGACGACGGTAGTGGACTGCCTGGTCGTCGACGGTGCAGGGGCGCAGCTGTGATGGAGACCGAAGCTCGAGGTAGGTCCGAACGACTTCGACGACGCGGCTCAATGTGCTTTCAGCTTCTCCCGGTGTCGCGCTGCTTTCGCACGGTTGCCGCACGTTGCCATGTCGCACCAACGGCGACGTCCGTTCTTCGTGTTGTCGAAGAAGACGCGCTGGCAGCGCGGATCGGCGCATCGTCTCACGCGCGGGAGCTCGCCGAGGATGAGGGCGTCCGCCGCGGATTCGACGATGGGGATGACGAGTCCGGCGAACGCATCGCCGACGGGAACGAACGAGCGAATAAACGATCCGTCGGAGCGGAGATCGACGCGGCGAGTCCCGGCGCTGCGGCCGAGCACGCGGTTGATCTCCGTCAGTCCCTCGTAGCGAACGCGCTCGCTCATGGGGCCACGCTCGGCGAGTCCGCGGAGGGCGGCTCGGACGCGGCGTCCATCGACGAGCGCGACCGACGCGCCGGAGGGCTGTTGCTGCGCGCGGCGCCGAATTCCGCTCGCGCGTTCAGCGTCGAGAACGGACGCAGCTTCGAGCCAGCGGACCATGTTCTCGAAATCGCGCAGCGCGTCGAAGCGGCGGAGTCCGTGCTCTGAATTCACGAAGTCGAGCCACAGCCGTTCTCCGACGAAGATAAACGGCGAGCGTTCGATGATGGTGCGCGGCGCGGTGAACGGTGTGGTCGCCGCGGAGTCGGAGGACGAAGTGAGTGTGAGCATGTGTGTCATCGACGGTGGAAAAGCATACCCTGCGGCCCGGAGCGCAGCAAGCGAGGCCGTCATGCGGTGCGTCACAGTCGAGACATTGTGTGGCGCACTAACCATCGCGGGCGGCGTCGCGTACATTTCGCGCGTTTCAGATCGTATTTTTACACAAATCGCTACTTAATAGATGTCGAAAGATTTTTTCTCCTCGATCAGGTCGATCGGCGTCGGCTCGACGAATCCGGTGAAGATCGGCGCGGTGCGCGCGGTCGTGTCCGGCCTTGCGCCTGCGGCGACGGTCGAGGGAATCGCGGTTGCATCGACGGTGGCGGATCAACCGTTCGGCGACGAAGAAACGATTCGCGGCGCGCACGCGCGGGCGATCGCGGCGCGCGAGCAACTTGGAACGGATCTCGGGGTCGGGCTCGAGGGCGGTGTCGTCGAGCTGGCGGATGGCTCGATGCAGACGTGCGCGTGGGCGGTGGTCGTGGATGCGAGCGGCAAGTCGGGAGTCGGCGGGTCGCTCGCGATGCCGCTGCCGTCGAGTGTCGCGGCGATGATTCGCGACGGAGTCGAGCTCGGGGTTGCGATGGACCGGCTTGTCGGCGCGCAGGGGACGAAGCACAGCTCGGGCGCGGTCGGCATTCTCACGAATGGGCTCGTCGACCGTCAACGCGCGTATGAGATCCTCGTGATCTACGCGCTCGCGCCGTTTCTGAGGAGTGACTTGTTCTGACGGCTGGGGACTGGGGACTGGGGACTGGGGACTGGGGACTGGGGACTGACGACTGACGACTGGCGGTCATCCTGCGGCGCGCCGAGCGTCGGCAATGCCGCCGAAAGGATCGCGCTCTCGGCGAGGCAGTTCAACAGAACTGCAAAACGCGGTTAATCACGCGCCTCCGCATGAGATCTGCGCTTTGCGGTTCCGCTTGCGCTTCGGCGTGAGATTGCGATAAAGGACAGCGATCCCTCGCCACGATCGGGAGGAGGACGGCAAGGCTATTCCACATGGAAGCTGTTGTCCCCGTCCCCCGTCCCCCGTCCCCCGTCCCCCGTCCCCCGTCCCCCGTCCCCAGTCCCCAGTCGTCAGTCGTCAGTCGTCAGTCGTCAGTCGTCACAGGAAGCGTCAGCGCATCCTCGCGATAGGTGATCCAGCCCTTCTGGTCCTCGACGACGAGCTCCACTTCGGTGCCGAACGGGATCGTGAGGTTTGGATTCTCGTGCCCGGCGGGAAAGTCCATCAGCACCGGCACCTGAAGATCGGAGATGAGGTCGAGAAGAAAATCTTCGAACTCGTCCTCCTCCGACCGGTCGAGCGAGAGTTGGCCGAAGACGATGCCGACGACGCGATCGAGCAGTCCCGCCGCGCGCAGGTGTACGAGCCGCTCGTCGACGACGGACATCGGGTCGCGCGTCTCTTCTATGAAGAGGATCGCGCCCTCCATATCGATCTGGTACGACGTGCCGATCGTCTGTTGGACGAGCGAGAAGTTGCCGCCGACGATTCTGCCGGCGGCACGTCCGGGGACGACGCCGCGCGAGAGCTCACGTCCAATCGGCTTCGCCGGGCACGGCGTCGTGAGCGCAGTGAGCAGCGAGGCCATCGTCGGGTCGCGGCTGCTCGGAATGAGATCGTCGACGGTCGGTCCGTGGAAGCAGCGAAGGTTCGAGCGGCGCATCAGCCAGAGGTGGAGCGCCGTGATGTCAGAGTAGCCGACGAACGATTTTGGATTGTTGCGGAAGACGTCGGGATCCAGATGCGGGAGCAATCGTACCGCGCCGTAGCCGCCGGTGCTTGCGATGATCGCTTTGACGTCGGGGTTCGCCCACATCGTCATGAGGCTTTCGGCGCGTCGCTTGTCCTCGGCGCGAGTGAACCGTGTCGCGGTGGTGACTTCCGGGTCGAGGAGCACTTGGAAGCCGGCGCGCTCGAGCGCGTGGACGCCGCGCTGCAGCCAGCCGACCTTCGGAGCGTACGACGGGGAGACGACGCCGATCGTGTCGCCCTTCACGATCGCTGGTGGCCGGAGCAGCGGCGGACGCGTGGCGTTCATTGGGGCTATGCTATGAACGCGGGGCTAGATTTACAACCATGACGTCCCAGGCGGATTCGACCTATTTCCGAAAGGGCTTCGGGCTGAAGTCGGCCGTCGAAGATGAGCTCGCGGCCGACTACGACGGCCGCATCGTCGACTACTTGCGCTCGCACGATTTCACCCTGACCGCAGGCGAGGTCACGGTCCGGCTGGCTCGGGAATTCGGATTTTGCTACGGAGTCGAACGCGCCGTCGAGTACGCGTACCAGACTCGGCGAAAATTTCCCGACAGGCGGATCTTTCTGGTTGGTGAAATCATCCACAATCCGCATGTGAACGATCGGCTGCGCGAGATGGGGATCGAGATTCTCGCGCATCCAGATCCGACGGGCGCGTTCGATTTCAGCCGAGTCGCGCCGGAGGACGTCGTCATCATGCCGGCATTCGGCGTCACGATCGGTGATTTTGCCGCGCTACGCGACATCGGCTGCATTCTCGTCGACACGACGTGCGGCTCGGTGCTCAACGTGTGGAAGCGCGTCGAGAGCTATGCGCGCGATGGATTCACCGCGCTGATCCACGGGAAGTACTACCACGAGGAGACGCGGGCGACGGCGTCACAGGTCCAGAAGTATCCGGCGGGGCACTACCTCGTCGTCCGCAACATGGAGGAGGCGCAGATCGTCTGCGACTACATCGAGGAGCGAACGTCGGCGGACGCGCTGATGTCAGCATTCTCTAAAGCGGTGTCGCCAGGGTTCGACGCTTCGCGGCATTTGCAGCGGATCGGCGTGGCGAACCAAACGACGATGTTGGCGCGCGAGTCGCTCGCGATCGCGGATGCCGTTGGCGCGTCGATCGCGCGGGGGCGAGGCGAAGACGCGCGGGCGACGTCCTTCCGCAGCTTCGACACGATCTGCAGCGCCACGCAGGAGCGGCAGGACGCGGTTCAAGAGCTGCTCGACACCGGCGTCGACGTCATGGTCGTCATCGGCGGATTCAACTCGAGCAACACGATCTCGCTCGCCGCGCTGTGTGCCGAGCGGGTGCCGACGTATCACGTCGAGACGTCGGCGGCGATCGATCCCGAGGCAAAGCGCATTCACTACCGTCCGGCGGCGATCAAGCACAGTGAGGCGGACGCGGTCGATTGGCTGCCGGCCGGGCCGGTTCGTGTCGGGATCACCGCGGGCGCGAGCACGCCGAACAACAAGATCGGAGATGCGGTTGTTCGGATTCTCGCGACTCGTGGCACGACGGTTCAGATCTGAGATAGCAGTCGGCACCCGAGGGACAGACTTTGTTCACACGCTACGTCGCACTCGGCGACTCCGTCTCGATCGATCTGTACCCCGCGCTCGACGCCGGGGAAATCGACGTCGCCGTCGCACTCGAACGCGCTACGACCGCGGGCCGAGTTGCGCCGCTCGGCGCGGCCTCGCTGCTATACAAAAACTCTGAAGAGCACTGGCCAGATGACGTCGGCGACGACCTCGAGTCGATGTTCCCGGGAATCGAGGCGACCAATCTCGCGACCGACGGCGCGACGATCGGCGAGGTGTTCGGCGAACAGTTGACGCAGCTCGAAGACTCGTCCGATCGCTTGTTGATCACACTCACCGTCGGCGGCAACGATCTTCTCAGCGCATTCGGCAACCGCCAACGACGAGAGCTTCTCGAGAAGATCGCGGACGATGTCGCCGAGGCATATGACTTCCTCGTCGATCTGATTCGGGGTCGCTTTCCGAATGCCGTCGTGATTCTCACGACTGTTTACGATCCGTCGGACGGCGCAGGGCGCATTCCCGGCGTGTACGACGGAGGTCCGGCCCTTCCGCTCGATATTCTCGACCGGCTGAACGATCACATCCGCGCACTGGCGACGGGAACGCCGAACATCATTCTCGCCGATGCGCACCGGCACTTTCTCGGGCATGGCCTGACGGCCGCCGAGTCCGACCGGTGGTACTGGAAGCGGTCGTTGGTCGAGCCGAACGCGCGCGGGGCGAGCGAGATCCGTCACCTCTGGCTGGACGCGCTGCGCGCCGCGGGCGAGACTCCAGTGTGAACGGGAGCCGAGATTCCGCATGACGCACGGTCTGATCGATCCACGCGAACCGCTGATGTCCGACGAGAAGGCGATCGCCGTCGCGACCCTCGTGTCCGCGACGGGAAGCACGTCGAAGAAAGTCGGCACGAAGATGATCGTCGGGGAAAGCGGGCGGCTGCTCGGCGGCGTGACGATCGGTGGTTGTGTCGATGCGCAGGTCGTCGAGGCGGCGGACGCGCTGCTCGGCCGAGGCGGCCGGTGCATGCTGTCGATCTCGCTCGACGACGACGAGGCGTGGGAGATCGGGCTGACCTGCGGCGGTACGGTCGACGTTTTGATCGATCGCGTCGACGTTCGCGACAACGACGATCCAATCCGTGCCGCGCATGCCGTTGCTCGCGAGGCGATTGCCCGTGACGAGTCGGTCGTCATCGCGACGCCGCTCGATGGTCGCGCGGCGGCGTTCGTCGTCACGGAGAGCGGTGTGCGACACGGGACGCTCGGCGACGCGCTCCTGAACGAGCGTGCGGCCGCTATCGCGAGCGACGTCCTGGCGTCGGCGTCACGGATCGAGGAGGTCGAACACGCGGGGACGTCGCGAAAGCTGTTCTTCGACCGCCAGGCGCCCGCGACGAGAATCGTGATCGTCGGCGCGGGGCAGATCGCGATGTCGCTGACTAAGATGGCGCGCGAGCTCGATATCCGAACGATCGTCGTCGACGGCCGCGATCGATACGCGACGCGGGAGCGGTTTCCCGACGCCGACGAGATTCGCGTCGGAATGCCATCGGAGATCGTCGCGAGCATCGCGCCGACCAAACGGACGGCCGTGGTCCTCATCGCGCACGACTACAAGTACGAGCTCCCGGTGTTACGCGCGCTGCTTCGCTCGCGCGTTGGCTACCTCGGCATGCTCGGAAGCAAGAAGCGGGGCGTCGCGGTGCGCGCGCTGCTTCGCGAGGAAGGATTCACGGACGAGGAGCTCGACCGAATTCATTCGCCGATCGGTCTGGACATCGGCGGAAAGACTCCGCCAGAGGTCGCGCTCTCGATTCTCGCGGAGCTCGTTGCCGTCCGCAGCGGGAAGCGTGCGTGACAGCGTTTCGCGCGGTCGTGCTGGAGCACTTCAAGCATCCGCGCAATCGAGGACCACTCGAGGAAGCGAACGCGTCGGAGGACGGCGCGAATCCCCTCTGCGGCGATCGGATTCGTGTTCAGCTTCGCGTGATCGATGGCGTGATCACGGCCGCCCGCTTCACGGCCGATGCATGCGCGCTGTGCATCGCGTCGGCCTCGGTCATGACCGATCGCGTTCACGGGATGTCCGTCGATGACGCGCTGGGCCTCGAGATCGAGGTCATTCATCGGGCGCTCGAGGGTGAGCCGCCGAGAGGACGCGTCAAATGCACCGTGCTTCCGCTCGAAACGATGCGTCGAGCGCTTGGTCGATCCGGAGGCGCGACATGATCATCGGCGTTCTGCTCGCCGCTGGAGGAGCGCGACGGTTTGGATCGCAGAAGCTAGTCGCGATGATCGATGGTGTTCCGGTTGTTCGCCGGGCGTTCGACGTGCTTGCCTCGACGACCGATGCAGTGGTGGTCGTCGTCGGGAACGAAGCTGATGCCGTCGCCCGCGCGCTCGAAGGGACTAACGCCATTTGCGTGCGGAACGACGCGTGGGAACTCGGCCTCTCGACCTCCCTCGTGCTCGGAATTGGCGTTGCGTCGCGGATGGGCGAGGCGGCGGTCGTCGGACTCGGCGACGAGCCGGACGTCGATTCGAGCGTGTGTCTGGCGCTTATCGAAGAGTGGCGTCGCAACAAAAAGTCCATCGTCGCGGCACGCTACAACGGCGTGCAAGATCATCCCGTATTGTTTGATCGAGCGGTGTTCAGCGAGCTGGCCGCGCTGGAGGGCGACGTTGGCGCGAAGAGCGTCATCAATCGGTCACCGGAGCGTGTCGCGTTCGTCGATGTGACCGGGCCGCAACCGATCGACGTCGACGAGCCTGGTGATCTGCGTCGGTTGGAGCAATCGAAGTAGCGTGGAAGATCTGTCATCCCGCGACCAAGCGCGGTATGGTATCGCGGCGCTAACCTCGCGCCCTCGTTCTCGAAATCGCTTCGGAGATGACTGATGTCGCGTTCCCTCGCGCGGCGGCTCGTGCTGACCGCGCTCGGCCTGCCATTGTTTGTCGCGTCTGCGCAGCAGCAGCAGGCGCCCGCGCCGAGGATTCCGACGATGGCCGGTAGGTCGCCGGTGTATGCGCCGAACGGCGTCGCCGCCACGAGCCAGCCACTGGCGACGACCGCGGCCATCAATGTCTTACAGCATGGCGGCAACGCTGTCGACGCGGCGGTGACCGCGGCGGCGGTCCTCGCCGTGGTCGAGCCCATGATGACGGGTGTCGGCGGCGACATGTTCGCGCTGATGTGGAGCGCGAAAGAAAAAAAGCTCGTGGCGTTGAACGCGAGCGGTCGCGCCGGATCGCTGATGACGCGCGAAGAACTCATCAAGCGCGGCCGAACGCGTGTCGAGCGCGGCGTCGAGAGCATCACGGTGCCTGGAGCGCTCGCCGGTTGGGACGCGCTCCTCAAGAAATACGGAACGATCTCGCTCGCTCAGGCACTGCAGCCGGCGATCGGTTATGCGGAGAACGGCTTCCTGGTCACTCCGGTCATCGCGGGCGACTGGGCTCCGCAAGCGCGCCTCTTGGCACGCGACTCCGGTGCGAAGGCGACGTTCCTTCCGAACGGTGGTCCCCCGAAAGCCGGCGACTTTTTCCGAAATCCCGATCTCGCCGAGACGTTCCGGCAGATCGCGAAGGACGGGCCGTCGACGCTCTACGGCGGTGCGCTCGGGCAGAAGCTCGTCACCCGCGTTCAGCAGCTCGGTGGGTTCATCACGCTCGAGGATTTGAAGAAGAATCAACCGACGTGGGTCACGCCGATCTCGACGATGTTCAAGGGCTATCGCATTTGGGAGCTGCCTCCGAACAATCAGGGCATCGCGACGCTCGAGATGCTTCGCATTCTCGATCCGTACGACCTCAAGTCGATGGGACTCAACTCCGCGCCGTATCTCCATCATCTCATCGAAGCGAAGAAGCTGGCGTACGCCGATTTGCAGCGCTACGTCGGCGACGCCGATCATCTGACGATTCCGGTCAGTCAGATGCTGTCGGACGCATTCATCAAGGAGCGTCGCAGCCACATCGACGAGCACAAGGCGATGACGACGACCGAGCCGGGACCCGAGCGGACGTCGAGTGAGACGATCTATCTCACGGTCGCGGACAAGGACGGCAACATGGTGTCGTTCATCAACAGCTTGTTCGATGAATTCGGATCAGGCGTAGTGGTTCCGGGCACCGGGTTCGCGCTGCACGATCGCGGCTCCGGCTTCACGCTGACGCCGAATCTTCCGAACACAGTCGCGCCGGGAAAGCGTCCGTTCCACACGCTGATTCCGGGGTTCGTGACGAAGCCTGGTCCGGCCTCCGCGGCCGACGGCACAGGCGACGAGCCGTACATGAGCTTCGGTCTGATGGGCGGGAGCATGCAGGCACAGGGACACGCGCAATTCCTCATCAACATGCTCGTGTTCGGCCAGAACATTCAGGAAGCGATGGACACGGGCCGCTTCCGGCACGAGAGCGGCACGCGAGTCATCGTCGAGCCGGTGATTGCCGACAGCGTCATCACGCAGCTCAAGGCGATGGGACACGAGGTCACGATCTCGCGACCCGCGCAGTTCGGCGGAAGTCAGGCGATCATCAAGCTGCCGAAGGGCTACGTCGCGGGCTCCGATCCTCGCAAAGACGGCCACGCCGCCGGCTATTAGTCTTTTCTCAAACTTTATTTCGTCTTGTCGACTCAAATTCCCGTTGCTCCAGCCGGGCAACCGCTGACGCCTTCCGTTCATCAAGCGGAGAAAGGCCATAAGGCGGCGATTGCCGCGAGCTTTCTCGGATGGACGCTCGATGCGTTCGATTTCTTCCTCGTCTCGTTCGCGCTGACGGCCATCGCCAAAGAGTTCGGGCAGAGTGACAAAGCGGTGGCCTTCTCGATCACGCTGACGCTCGCGTTCCGGCCGGTGGGCGCGTTCGTCTTCGGGTTGATGGCGGATCGATGGGGGCGCCGTCTTCCGCTGATGCTCGACCTCGTGTTCTACTCGATCGTCGAGATCGCGACGGGGTTCACGCACAGCTTTGCGAGCTTCATCGTTCTCCGCTGTCTATTCGGCATCGGAATGGGCGGGGAGTGGGGTGTTGGAGCGTCGCTCGCGATGGAAAAGACGCCGGCGAACAAGCGGGGCATCTTCTCCGGTCTGCTCCAGGAAGGCTACGCGTGTGGAAATCTGCTGGCGGCGGTCTGCTTCTTCTTCGTGTTTCCGCGCTGGGGATGGCGTCCGATGTTCTTCATCGGCGGCCTGCCTGCGCTGCTCGCGCTCTATGTTCGCATGTATGTCACCGAGTCCGAGACGTGGGAGCGTTCGCGCCACAACTCATGGGGCGAATATGCGAAGGAGATTCGCTCGCACTTCCCGCTGTTCGTCTACCTGCTGTTCTTCATGTCGATGATGGGCTTCGTGTCGCACGGGACGCAGGACATGTATCCGACGTTCCTGCAGCGCGCGTGGAACATGGATCCGAAGACGCGTGCGTCGATCACGATGATCGCCAACGTCGGCGCGATCCTCGGCGGAATCATGTTCGGGCATTTCTCCGACAAGATCGGCCGACGAAAGTCGATCATCATCGCGCTCGTTCTCGCGATCGCGAGCATTCCGCTCTGGGCATTTGCGCCGAGCATTCCGCTGTTGATCATCGGTGCGTTCGTCATGCAGTTCATGGTGCAGGGCGCGTGGGGCGTCATTCCGGCGCACATCAACGAGCTGTCGCCGAACGCGCTGCGCGGCTTCTTCCCCGGCTTCGCGTATCAGTGCGGAATGCTGGTCGCGGGCGCGGTGGTCTACATCGAGCCGCTGCTCGCCGAGCGAATGCCGTATTCGAAAGCGATGGCGCTGACGGCGGTTCTGGTGTTCACGGGCGCTTCATTGGCTGCATGGTTCGGCAAAGAGCGGCGCGGGGTTCTCTTTCACGAGCTCTGACGCTCGCATCACGATGACGGGACGGTCATTCAGTCCGTCCGCAAGGCGATCATCGGGTCGACGCGACTCGCTCGCCGTGCCGGCAAGTAGCACGCGAACAGCGCGACGAACGCCAACAGCGCCGTCGCGACGCTGAACGTCAGCACGTCGGTTGGACCGACGCCGAAGAGCTGACTTCGAAGCAGTCGCGTCGTCGCGAGAGAGCCCGCGAGCCCGATCGCGACCGCGATGGCAACGATTCGCATCCCCTCGCCCACGACCATTCGCACGACTTGCCTCGACTCGGCGCCGAGCGCGACGCGAATACCGATTTCCTGAGACCGCTGCGACATGGTGTAGCTCAACACGCCGTAGATGCCGATCGCACCGAGGAGCAGTGCGACGATCGCGAAGCCGACCGTGAGACGGACAATGAGCTTTGGTGATCCCACGGCGTTGTCGAGCAGGGAATCCATCGAGCGGACGCCCCACACCGGCTGATCGCGATCGACCCGCCAGATAGCGTCGCGGATGGCGCGCGACAGCAGCAGCGGATCGCCAGTGGAGCGAAGGGCAAGCGTCGTGAAGATCTGCGGACGTTGGGCGTGCGGAATGTACGCCTGGAGCAGCTGCTGCTCGTTCAGCGCGAAATGCTTCGTGTCGCCGACAACGCCGACGATCGTCCACCAGCGATCGTCGCTCGCGAACTGAATTCGCTTTCCGAGCGCCGATTCGTTGGGCCAGGTCTTTGCCGCGAAGCTTTTGTTCACGACGATGACCGGCACCGACTGCGCGTTGTCGGACTCCGCGATGTCGCGGCCCGCGATGCGAGGAATGCGCATCGTCGTGAAGTAGTCGGTCGTGATCGAGTTGATTTGCACCGACGGCGCGTCGGCCGGTTGGACGGGCGGACGTCCTTCGATCGTCACCGGGTAACTTTCGCCGTTGCCGGTGAATGGAAACGCCCGCACGAGCGCTGCCGACTGGACGCCGGGCACCGCGCGAATCGCTTTGATCGTGCGGTCGAACATCTGCCAGATCTTGTCGGGCGAGTCGTACTTCGATGGCGGAAGTCGGAACTGCATCGTCATCAGATTGTCCGAATCGAACCCGGTGTCGACACGCTGCAGCTCGATGAGCGATCGCGTCAGGAGGCCCGCGCACGAGAGAAGCGCGAGCGACAACGCCAGCTGGACGACGACGAGGGCGTTTCGTGTTCTCGCATGCCCGTGCCCCGCGGATCCGGACCGCACGCGAAGCATCTCGCTGACATCGGCCCGTGAGGCCTTCCACGCGGGGACCATTCCGAACAAAATCCCCGATACCACGGAGACGATGAACGCGAATCCCAGCGCGACCCCGTCGAGGCGAATGCCGGGATCGATGGCCAGCTGCGTCACGAGAACGGTCGCCAGCCATCTCGTGCCGGCGACCGCGAGGGCGATGCCGGCCAGTCCGCCGACGAGCGACAGCAGGACGCTTTCGGTCAGCAGCTGCTGGGCAATACGGCCACGACCTGCGCCCAATGCGGCGCGAACCGATAATTCGCGATGTCGCGCCGCGCCGCGGGCGAGCTGCAGGTTCGCGACGTTGGCGCACGCGATGAGGAGGACGATTCCGACAGCAGCGAACACGATGTACAGCGGAGCGCGCGTCGGTCCCACGATTTGATCCTTCAACGACTGAAGCTCGACGCCGAATCCCTTGTTCGTCGTCGGAAAGGCGTCCTCCTGTTGCTTCGCGAGCGCGGCGAGATCACGCCGAGCATTCTCCAACGTCACACCCGGCTTGAGCGTCCCGATCGCGCTGACACCGCGCGTTCCGCGCAGCAGACCATTTGCGTTCGGGTAGTAGCCCATCGGCAGGTAGACATCCGCGGTGCCGAACGGCGTCTGAATCTTCGGACGAACGATCCCGACGACGGTGAGCGGCTGTCCATTGAGCGTGATCGTCTTGCCGAGAATCGACGGATCCGATCCGAACCGCGTCTCCCACGCTTCATGCGCGAGCATCGCGACCGCGCCCTTCGTCTCCACCTCGGTTTCAGCCTCGGTGAGCGCACGGCCACGTTCCGGCGTCGCGCCGATGAGACGCATGAAGCTCGAGGATACGAACATTCCGATCAAACGGTCCGGCGTTTCGCGTCCGGTGAGATTCACGCTCTGTGCGCGAAACGCGCCCATGTCGTCGAACGTGCGATTTTGCGCGCGCCAATCGCGATAATCCGGGTACGCAACCCCCTGCTGCCCCTGCGACCCCTGCGTCCCGTAGATCATCACCATTCGATCCGCGTTCGGATACGGGAGCGGCCGAATGAGGAGCGCATTCACGACCGAGAAGATCGCGGTGTTCGCACCGATTCCGAGCGCGAGCGTCAGCGCCGCGACGACACTGAAGCCTTTGCGGCGAAGCAGCCCTCGCGCGCCGAATCGAAGATCTTGGATCAGAATGTCCATGTTGTCTCTCGGAAGAAGCTCGCCGGAAGGAATGACAGTTTCCTCGTTGTCGTTTCGGCGCGTGGCGGAGTGCGTCCATTGCCCCGGAGCCGAGCGAGCGAGATCGATGAGCAGCGAGAGCGACTCTCGCGCAACAGAGCGTCCAAGTCGCGCAGCACGCGCGCGACGCTCGTGGGCGAACGCGAGCATCTCGTCGCGAAACCGCGCGCGAAAGGACGGCGGATAGAGGAGCATCGCCACGCGATAGCAGCGGTCGAACACGGGCAGCTGCATCACGCCAATCCGGGATCGCGAAGGACCCGCTTCGCTCGCGCCGAATGAACGATGCGCGACAGCCGGCCGAGCTCGAGCTCGAGGACGGAACGGCCAAACGCCGTCATACGATAGTAGCGGCGTCGAGCATCGTCGTCCGTGCTCCGGCGCGGCGCCGTCGCTTCTTCGATGAGGGACGACGTGAGCATTCTCTGAATCGATCCGTAGAGCGTGCCCGGACCCATGCGGATCTGCCCCTCTGTCGATTCCTCCACTTCCTGAGCGATCGCGTACCCATGCCGCGCCCCCTCGACGAGCGTCAGGAGGACGTGCAGGACGACCGGTGTGAGCGGGAGGAGGCTACTTGGATCGTGCTTCAGCATGACTCGACTATATCCGTGACGGATGTAGTCGACAAGGGCGATGTGATGAGACGGGTTGTCCGCGGGAAGAACGTCGACCGTCCCTTACTCTCGAAACGCCACTCCGATCGTCCGCGAGTGATCGAGCGTCGGCTGAGGCGCCGCGTAGCGCGTCGGCGTCGGACCCGGCGTCCACGCAGCGACCGCCAGCGCCAAACCACCGCGCAGCAGCGAGCCGACCACCATTCCCCGTGATGGGCGCCGGCCCGTGATCCGGCAAATGCGTCGCTCGAGACTCGACCGACGTCGAACGAAGGACAAAAGCGGCTGCGGAGCAGCCGCTCGCCGACTGTGTACGAGCACCAACAGCTCGCCGTACCGGCGCGCATCCGCAGCCCCTCCGAGCACACGTCGGTCGCAATCCATCTCGATGGCGAGACGCAGCCGGGCAAGCATCGCCCAGAGCGCGAGGTTCCAGGGCTGAACGACGAGCAGCAGCAGCGCGCCGAGCAGCGTCGCGGGATCGCGAGCAATTGCGTGTTCGCGTTCGTGAGCGAGGATGATCCGCCGCTCTGTTGCACCGAGGCCGAGCACCCAGCGTGGAACGACGATGCGCGGACGGGACACGCCGACGAGCGCCGGCCCGACGTCTGTCGAAATCGCGACCCGAACTCCATCGACAACGCTCGGCTCGAAATCCTCTTCGATCTCGTCGAGCCGGCCGAACGCGAGAATAAGGAATCCCGCGAGCGTCGCCGAGCCGACGAACCAGCCGACGAGCAACGACCTGTTCCACCGATCGAGTGGCGCGACATCGACGCGATGAATCGCGCCGCGCGTTCGCGCGAGGTTGTAGATACCGTTGACCACGGCAGCGCGCACTGCCTCGCCAATTGGGTGACTCGCGGTCGGCTCGAGCCGCTGCACGACAATCGCGACGGGCGCGACCGCTCGAACGCGACGAACGATTCGCCGCTCCAGAGAAGGACTTGGCGCATCGAGGCCGTTGCCGAGTCGAACCAGCTGCCTCGTCGAGATCGCGACAGAGCCTGCGATCGCGACAAACCAGATGAAACGACTTGGGATGTTCAGCGCATGCGCCACCAATTCGAGGGCGCGTGCGCCGAGGTACAGCAGCGTCGCGACGGCGATCGAGTACGCGAGCCAAGCGGCAATCATGCGTGTCCTCTGACACGAAGGGAGTCCTCGGCCTCGATGTGTTCGTCGAGCAATTGGCGGATTCGTCCGAGCTCCGCTTTGTTCAATCGCCGATCGCGCACAAAATGCATGATCAGCGATTCGGCGGATCCGGCGAATACCGTGTCGATGAGCCGAGTGAATGCGCTTCGCGACGCTTCTTCGCGTCCAACGAGGGTATGGAAGCGGAAGGAGCGTCCTTCCTCGGTATGGGCGACGCGTCCCTTGTTCTCGAGGATGGTGAGGATGGTCGCGACCGTGTTGTGGCTGAGTGCGTCGGCGAGCTTCGCGCGGACTTCGGCGACGGTCGACGGACCGTGCTCCCAGAGCACGGCCATGATGTCCAGCTCACGTTCGGTGAATGCGATCGCCACGCTCCTGCTCCGAAAGACTTCGGAGCAAGACTAACTCAGGAGCCTCGATTGTCAACGAAATCGTTCGGAGACCACCGCCGGTGGATGGCGATCAGCGCTCTTCGCAGACGTTCGTTTCGCGGCGCTCGAGGAACGTGACCGGGCGGACCGTTCTCGGCACGCGAATCACGTCGACCGGCGAGACGACTTCATTGAGGCAGCCGCAGCGCGAACCATGGTGGCGTTCGCGGACGACGGCGTAGATGCGCTTGTCGCGGTCGCGGAAGACGGTGTCGACGTTGATCTGATAGCCCATGCAGGGTGCTTGGCCCATGCCGACCACGAGCAGCATCTCGCGCGAGAAGTCGACATTCGGGAGCGGCGCTGGATTGCCCGTCCCGACGATGCGCTTCCAGATCGCGTCCCAGTCGGCGGTGTCGAGAATCGCGAGGCGGACGGACGACGGCAGCTGGCTCTTCGCGTTCCGATAGAGGTGATCGACGGCGTCGTATGGCTCGAGCGGGATGTCGTGCGCATGCCCTTCACTGGCGACCTGCTTGATCGGCGCCGCATTACCAAACTCATCAGGCTTGTGCGATGGATGTATCGCTTGATGGCAGCCGTACATGACTGCCGTTGCCGTTGCGAGCACCGCAATTCCAACCATCGACTTACGCATGATCAATCCCACCGCTGGAGTGCCCGGCGTTCGTTGCCGGTAGGGGACTTCGCATCGATGAGTATCGGACAGCGGATTTTTGGACTTTAGCGTTGTCTTTTCGTTGTCTTTCGATAGACAGTAAACCGCACGGCCCGTAGGTTTTCGCTTCGCCCACCCTTCGCAGCACCGTCTCATCTCGGCGGGGAGTTTCCATGAGAATCACGCCTCGGCGCCATGTCGCCGTTGCCTCGCTCGCGCTGTTTGCCGCGGGCGCGTCCGTCCACGCACAGCAGGCAGCCAAAGGCTCGACGAAGCAGATGGCGGCCGCAGATCTGAAAGCGTGGAAGTCCATCCGAACGCCACAGCTTTCGCCCGACGGCAAATGGTTCGCATACGTGCTCGCGCCCAACGAGGGCGATGCGACGGTCATCATTCGGTCGACCGGCGCTGACGCGAAAGAAATGAAGTTTTCGATCGGCGAGCCCGGTGGCGCAGGTGGCGGCCGTGGTGGCGCGCCCGGCGCGCCCTCGACGCTCGCGATCAGCGGCGACTCGAAGTGGGTCGCGTTCACTGTGTATCCAGCGGCATCGACGGGCCGCGCCGGCCGAGGTCGTGGCGGCGCTGCGGGCGGCAACGCTGGAGCTGCCGCGGCAGGTCCGGCGCAGAACAAAATGGCGCTCGTGAGCCTCGCCACCGGTGAGAAAAAGGAGTTCGAGAAAGTCCGAAGCTTCGCGTTCAACGGCGACAAGCCGACGTACATCGCGATGCAGAGCTATCCCGACCAGGCGGCGCCCGCGGCCGGCAATGGCGGGGGGAACGCGGGGCGCGGCGGTGCTGGGGCGGCTGGTCGGACCGAAGGTACGGACCTCGTTCTCTACAACCTCGCGAGTGGCGAGGCCGCGAACATCGGCAACGTTGCGGAGTTCAGCTTCGACGACTCTGGCGAGTGGCTCGCGTACACGATCGATGCGCGCGACGAGATCGGAAACGGCGTGCAGCTGCGCAATCTTCGCACGGACGTCGTTCGCGCGGTCGACTCCGATCACGCGCTCTATCGCCGGCTCGCGTGGGCTGACAGCGGCCTCGCGCTCAGCGTGCTCCGCGGGAAAGTCGATTCGACGGCGCGCGACACGCTGTACTCGGTCGTCGCGTTCAACAACGTCACGGTTCCGACGCCGAAGAAGATCGTCTTCGATCCGTCGAAGCGCTCCGACTTCACGCCGAACATGAAAATCGCGTCCGAGCGCGCGCCGAAGTTCTCGGACGACTTCACGACGATTCTCTTCGGCATTCGCGAAGCGAAGAAGCCGTCGGCGAACGGCGCACGAGTCGTCGCGGATGGCGGGCGCGGAAACAACGTGATTCAGGCGGGTGCTCCGGGCGCCGGCGGAACGGTCAATCAGCCGCGCATTCAGGAATCGCCCGACGACAATCCGACGCTCGTCCTGTGGCATGGCAAGGACCCGCGACTTCAGTCGCAGCAGATCGTGCAGGAAGCGCAGGATCGCGCCTACAGCTATCTGTCCGAGTACCGCATCGTCGACGACAAGTTCGTGCGTTTGTCCGACGACGCGCTCCGCCAGGTGAACACGGTCGGCCACGATCATTTCGCCTACGGCGTGGACACGCGCGACTACGACGTCGCGCAGAGCTACAACGGCCGTCGCTACGAAGACGTCTACTCGGTCGACATGAAGAGCGGCGCTCGCAAGCCGGTCCTCAAGAAGCATCTCGCCTCGGCGATGCTCGCGTCGCCCGACGGCAGCAAGCTCCTTTACTGGGGATCGGATGCGCAGTGGTGGGTCGCCGATCTGAACACGGGCGACAAGCGCGAGCTCACCAAGGGCGTGCCCGCCGTCTTCGCGGACACCGCGGACGATCACAACAACCTGGTGACGCCGCCGAACCCGCCGATCGGCTGGTCGAAGGACGGCAGCTCGGTTCTCTTCACCGATGCGTACGACATCTGGAAGGTGCCGGTGAGCGGCGGAACGGCCGTGAACCTCACCGTCGATGGAAAGAAGAATCAGATTCGCTATCAGAGTTTGTATAACTTCGATGGACGTCGCGGCGCGGTCGGCGGTGGTCGTCGCGGCGGTCGTGGCGGCGCCGGTGCAGTGGAAGGCATCGATCTCTCGCAGCCGCTCTACTTCGCGACGTACGGCGAGTGGACGAAGAAGGAAGGGCTCTCGAAGGTGGATGCGTCGAAGCCGGGTGCGCAGCGCCTCGTCTGGACGGACGCGAAGCTCGCGTTCCAAAAGGCGAAGGACGCCGACACGTACGTCTACACGAAGCAGACGTCGATCGATTACCCGAATTACTATGTGATCGGCTCCGAGCTGACGTCCGGCTCCGGCGATCCGCTCAAGTCAGGGCGGCAGCTCACCGACGCGAATCCGCAGCAGAAGGATTTTGCGTGGACGAGCGGCGTGAAGCTCATCAACTACACGAGCGCGAAGGGCGACAAGCTTCAGGGCGCGCTGTACCTCCCGGCGAACTACGAGCCGGGCAAGAAGTATCCGCTGCTCGTCACGATCTACGAAAAGCGCTCGAATCTCGCGAACAGCTACGTCACGCCGAACGAGACGAGCACGCCGAACCGGAGCATCTACACGAGCCGCGGCTACGCGGTGCTCGATCCGGACATCGTCTATCGGGTCAACGATCCTGGCATGTCGGCGGTGTGGTGCGTGATTCCGGCGGTGAAGGCGGCGATCGCAACCGGAATGATCGACTCGGCGAACGTCGGTCTGTGGGGACATTCGTGGGGCGGCTACCAGACGGCGTTCCTCGTCACGCAGACGAACATCTTCAAGGCGGCGATCGCCGGCGCACCGCTCACGGACATGGTGAGCATGTACGGCTCGATCTATTGGAACACGGGGGGCGCGGACCAGGCGATCTTCGAATCGAGCCAGGGGCGATTCAAGGGCAACTACGCGGACAACTACGACGCGTATATCCGCAACTCGCCGAACTTCCACGCGAAGAATGTGAAGACGCCGCTCATCATTCTCTCGAACGACAAGGATGGCGCGGTGGATTTCAATCAGGGGATCACGTACTTCAACACGCTGCGGCAGATGAACAAAGACGTCATCCTGCTCGAGTACGTCGGCGAGAATCACGGCCTCGCGCGTCCGGTCAACATGAAGGACTACGCGATGCGCCAAAAGGATTGGTTCGACCACTATCTGAAAGGAACGCCGGCGCCCGAGTGGATGACGAACGGCATTCCGCGCATCAAGATGGATGAGTACTGGCAGCAGCTTAAGTCCCAGCAAGGGACCATCGTGCCGTGACTCGGTTTCAGGCCTCGGGTCGCAGGAGTTTCCGAGACCCGAGACCTGTGACGTGAGAGCTCATCAATGTCATCTCCTCCAGACGTCGTCCAGATCGAAGAGCCGAAAGACCTAGGGTTCGGCTCGATCGTCGGCGGGCGAAACGAAAAGCGGCTGCTCAATCGCGACGGGACCTTCAATCCCCGCCGCGACGGGCTGCCGCTGCTTCGTTCGCTCAGCTTCTATCACTATTTCCTCACGATCACGTGGCCGAAATTCCTCGCGATCGTGACGGCCGGCTATTTCGGCGCGAACGCCCTTTTTGCGCTGGCGTACTTGGCCTGCGGCATGGACTCGCTTTCCGGCATCGAGCCGACGAAGTACGCCGGACAATTTTGGCGCGCGTACTTCTTTAGCGTCGAGACGATCGGAACGATCGGGTACGGCAACATCACGCCGAACAATTTCCCGGCGCACCTCGTGATGACCGTCGAGGCGCTCGTCGGGCTCCTGGTCTTCGCACTTGGCACCGGCATTCTGTTCTCACGGTTCTCGCGTCCGACCGCGGCGCTGATGTTCAGCTCGCGAGCCGTCGTCGCGCCGTACCGCGGACGCCAGGCTTTCATGTTCCGCGTCACCAACGGGCGATCGAATCAGCTCGTGGAGCTCGAGGCGAAGGTCCTGTTCTCGCGCATCGAAGGCCAGCACCGCCAATACGATGAGCTCAAGCTCGAGCGAAGCCGGGTGACCTTCTTCCCGCTCAGCTGGACCGTCGTCCATCCGATCGACGAGAAGAGCCCGATGTTCAGTATGACGGCGATCGAGTTCGCGGCCAAAGACGCCGAAGTGATGATTCTGCTGCAGGGGACCGACGAGACCTTCTCCACCGTCGTGCACAGCCGGTCGTCGTACAAACCCGAAGAGATCTTCTTCGGGCATCGGTTCGTGAACCTCTACAACCCGATCGACGCAAACGGCGTCGTGAGCATCGACGTCCGAAGGCTCAGCGACACGGAGCAGGCGAGCGACGAGGATTGGGCGTACACCTCGACGTGGCACCACACGGGCCACTTTGCGGGCTACTCCCCGCCGCCTTCCCCGAAAAAAAAGGGGCGCAGCTAACTTCGGTCAGGCGGTATCCGCCGTCCGTTCGTCGCCGGCGTCCGAAATTTCCGGGCGAACCTTCGGGCCGCGAGCCAGCACTTCTTTGCAGCAGGCGGCGAGCACCGCCTCGAGCGCCTCGATTCCGTCGTCGGTCGCTTCCATAAAGAGATCCTTCACGACCGATTCGGCTTTCTCGAGCTGATTCACCAGCATCTGTGCGTGGACCCGCGACGGCATGATCCCGCAGACCTTGGCGGTCGCTCGGTTGCCGATCGGCTTCCGCAGAACCACCACCGAGCCGCGTTTGCCGGGCTGCGTGAAATAGTCGGATTGCGACGTCCGCTTCGCGGCAGACGGTTTTCTTTTTCGTCCCTGTCGTCCCTGTCGCCCTTGTCGCGCCATGTCGCTCCGCTCTCGCCGCGGTTGACCGAAAGAAGAATACATAAGATGACGCCCTACGTCGCTAGACGGCACGCAAAAAAAATCACGGCCGGTCTGTCGTCGCTTCGCGAATCGTCGCGAGTGCGTCGAGCCGATGGTCGAGCCGGTCGATCAGTGGCCTGTCGCTCGCCTCGTCCGCGAGTTTGCGCGCCCGCAAGTAGCATCGCTCCGCGGTCTCGAGATCGGGCCGGCGCTCGCTGATCGTTCCCATGATCTCGAGACACTCGGCCTGACGAATGAGATTGTGCCCGCTCGTAAAATGGCCGAGTGCTTCGGTCAACAGCGCCTCCGCGGAATCGAGGCGGCCGGTCATCACCAGGGCGGCGGCTTGGTTCTGAACCGTCGTGAGAAGGACATCGAGTGCGTTGAGCTGCCGCGCCAGCGCAACCGCTTCTTCGCCGATCTCGATCGACCGCCCCACGTTTCCGCGATCGAGCGCCGCTTTCGCAGCGTTCGCTAGCGCGACCGCGACCCCGATCGAGTACTCGGCGGCGCGAAAGGCGTGGATCGAATCAGCGAAGTACCGGTCGGCCTTTTCGAAGTCGCGGCGCTCGGCGGCGCTCCGTCCGAGATTCTGGAGCGTGATCCCACGAACCCGCGGCGATCGGGCGCGCTGCAGAGCGCGCGCCGCCAGGGAATCGGCCTCGTCGAGAAACCCGCGGATCTGCAGTGACCCGATCTCGATGTTCATCGCCTCCGCGGCGAGGTCGTCGGAACCGATTTCGTCGGCGATCCGAACGGCCTCCGCCGATTCGGAGTGACACTCGGGCCACGCTGACTTCGAGCGGTAGACGCGTGCGATGCGAAGATGCGATTCGGCTTCCTCGAAGCGGGTGGTGGCGGCACGAAGTGCGGCCGTGTAGCACTCCAAAGCGCGATCGAGGGCGCCGCCTTGCTCATATCGAAATCCACGATCGAGATGCGCGCGCGCGGCGGAGCCGGTGCGAGCTCGGTCGGGCGATCGCTCCATTCGCTTGTGGGATGACGGGTCTGTTTGGATGCGGAGCCGAACAATAGCTTATCTACAACTGATTCGCGCACCCTGACGGGAGTCGAGGCGATGGACGAAAAGCAGCTAGCCAAGCTCGTGAAGAAGACGGTGGCGAAGGCATCGAAGCCGAAAGCTCCGCAGCGCCGCACCTACGATTCGACGCTCGATGTCACGCGCCGGCCGGAGTCGGAGCAGGACACGGAGGCGCAGGAGCTGTTCGAGCAGATGAAGAAGCGAGAATTCTGACCTGGGTTTTCGCTCGTCAGAACGTCTGATCGAATAAGCGACACGAAAGTCAGCGGCTATGGCACGCCGACCTTCGAGTCCGCGCTTCGCTTGTCGTTGGCGCCGTAGGCGACACCGTCTCTAATGATGATGGTGTGGCCGTCGCCCTGTGACATTCCGAATTTGATCGCGTGGCCCATAGCCTGAAGACGCTTTGCCGTCGAGTCGGGCAGTGCATTTCGCTCGAAGGTCACGGTGTCCGGCAGCCACTGGTGATGGAACCGTGGAGTGTTCACCGCCTGCCGCGCGTCCATATTGAAGTCGATCGCGTTGATCACGATCTCCATCACCGTGTTGATGATCGTGCGTCCGCCCGGAGAGCCGGTGACCATGAAGAGCGCGCCGTTCTTCGTGACGATCGTGGGGCTCATCGAGCTCAACATCCGCTTTCCCGGCGCGATGAGATTGGCCGGGGTGCCGATGTCGCCCTTCGTATTCGTCTCGCCGGGTTTTTTGTTGAAGTCGCCCATCTCGTTGTTGAGGATGAAGCCGGCGCCGCGAACGACGACGTGCGAGCCGAATCCGCCCTCGAGCGTGAAGGTGTTCGAGACGGCGTTGCCATCCTTGTCGACGATCGAAAACTGGGTGGTCTCTTCCTCTTCGTTTGCCGACGCGACCGTTGTCACGATGTCCTTTCCGAGCTCGATGCTGCTCGAGGCCTTGTTGCGATCGATCGACGCGGCGAGGGTCTTCGCGTAGGCCTTCGACGTCAGCTTGTCGAGCGGCATCTGAACGAAGTCGGGGTCGCCGAGGTAGCGGGCGCGATCGAGGTAGCCGCGCCGCATGGCCTCGATCTCGAGGTGAAGGGACTGCGGCGAGAGTGAGCCGAGCTTCGCGAGATCGAACTGCTCGAGGATGTTGAGCATCTCGATCATGGTCACGCCGCCGCTGGTCGGTGGAGGCATCGTGATGAGATCGTAACCGCGATATGTGCCTTTGATCGGCGCGCGCATCTTCGCGTCGTACTGGGCAAGATCTTCTTTCGAGATGAGGCCATTGCCGTCGCGCATCGTGGCGGCGACGCTGTCAGCGATCCACCCTTTGTAAAACGCGTCGGGCCCGTTCTCGGCTATCGCCCGAAGTGTGCGGCCGAGGTCGCGGAGGACGATCGTGTCCCCGGCCTTCCAGTCTCCACCACCGGGTTTGCCGTACGCTGCGACTGACTGCGGGTAAGGCTTCATCGCGCCAGCGACTTCGCGATTGAGCGAGCGCGCCAATGCGTCCGAGAGCGGAAACCCGTTCTCTGCGAGGTTGGCGGCGGGCATCACGAGGTCTTTCCAGGGGAGCTTTCCCCATTGTTTGTGAGCCATCGCGAAGCCGCGGACAGTGCCCGGAACTCCGGGCGCGAGGTAGCCAGTTGCGGTGCGCTGTCGAACGATCTTGCCGTCGGCGTCGAGATACATCGTCTGCGTCGACTTGAGCGGGGCTTTCTCGCGGTAGTCGACGGTCATCGGCTCGCCCTTCGCGGGCCGGTAGACCATGAATCCGCCGCCGCCGATGTTGCCGGCGCTGGGATGCGTGACGGCGAGGGCGAACGCTGTCGCGACCGCGGCGTCGACGGCGTTGCCGCCTTTGGCGAGAATGGACGCGCCGACGTCGGATGCGAGCTTTTGCGTCGTGATCACCATCCCGTTCTTCGACGCGACTGGCGCATCGCTTTGAGCGGAGAGGGAAGAAGCGGCAAGCGCGGCGACGGCCGCAGCGAGAATGCGTCGGTTCATAAAAGGCCTTGGTGTGCGTCGGCGGGAATTTGCATCACGCGACGTTCGGACGACAGAATCCGTACAGAGGGTAGAGGAGCGCGGACTAGATTTGCTCGGCTTCGCGGGTCATCCTGTGGATGCGAGGGGTGCAGAACCCAACTGCAGAACCCCGGTTTTTGACGCAGAGACGCAGAGGACTGCGGAAGAACAACGACAACGGCAAAACGAGTTGCTACGGTTTAACTGCAAGTGCACTGTCGTCCGCGTCTCTCTTTTCGGTCTGCGTGGAGTCCGCCCGGGCGTCCAGCAAATCCGCTTTTTGATTAAATACGGAGGCAATTCGTGTCGATCAGCCGGCGCAAATTTCTGAAAACCTCTGTCGCTGTTGGCGGCGCTGTTGGACTTGGCGCGATGCCCAAGCTCGGATTCGCCGACTCGCTCGCGGTTGGCCGCGCGAAGAAACCGCTGAGCATTCTCATTCTTGGCGGCACAGGCTTCACCGGTCCGGAGCAGGTCGACTACGCGCTCGCCCGCGGACATCAGGTGACGCTGATCAACCGCAACAAGACGCGGCCAGATCTCTTCAAGGGAAAGGTCGAGCAGCTCATCGGCGACATGAATGGCGACATGAGCGCGCTCAAAGGGCGAAAGTTCGACGTCGTGATCGACAATCCGACGACGCTTCCGTATTGGGTGCGGAACGTCGCGCAGTATATGGAAGGGAACACGGACCACTACGTCTTCATCTCGACCATCTCGGTCTATCCGGACAACAGCCAGCCAAACGCCGACGAATCAGCGCCGCTGACGCCGATGCCCGAAGGGCTCGATCCGTATACGAACGACATGTCGAACGCAGGGAAGTTCTACGGCGCGCTGAAGTCGTTCTCCGAGAAAGAAGTCGAGAAGCACTATCCGGGACACAACACGATCATTCGGCCGGGGCTCATTGTCGGCCCGCTCGACCGCAGCGATCGCTTCACCTACTGGCCATATCGCATCGATCGAGGCGGCGAAGTTCTCGCGCCCGGGACGCCGAACGATCCGGTGCAGTTCATCGACGCGCGCGACCTCGCCGAGTTCACGATTCGCATGGCCGAGAACAAGACGACGGGCGCCTACAACGCGACGGGTCCGAATCCGCCGACGACAATCGGACAAATGCTCGACGGCATCAAAGCCGCGGTCGGTTCGAACGCGACGTTCACATGGGTGCCGGCCGATTTCCTCCGCGAGCAGAAGGTCAGGAGCTGGGCCGGACCCGACAGCGTTCCGGTCTGGGTTCCGCCGACCGGGCCGACCGCGGGCTTCATGCGACGAGACATCTCCAAAGCCGTGAGCAAGGGGCTCACCTTTCGTCCGCTCGCGGTCACGGCGAAAGACACCCTCGCGTGGAACAAGACTCGCCCGCAAGCGCAACTCGACGCTCTCGCGAAGGGAACTGGCGGCGCCGGTCTATCGCGCGAGCGAGAGAAACAAGTCCTCGACGCGTGGAAAGCGAAATCCGGCAATTAGACGATTCACATAAGGACTTTGGCGAGGCTCCGATGGCTATGGATCGCCGGGCGTTCCTGAAATTATCCGCCGCCGCCGGCGGCATCGCCGGACTGCGCGCGCTCGCGTGGCCCGGCCTTGCCGGCGCTGGAACGATCGTCACGCGAGCGCCGAAGGCACTCGAGATTTTGATCCTGGGGGGAACGGGGTTCACCGGTCCCGAGCAAGTCGAGTATGCGATCAAACGTGGACACAAAGTCACGCTGCTGAATCGCAACCAGACTCGGCCCGACTACTTCAAAGGCAAGGTCGACCAGCTCATCGGAGATCTCAACGACGACGTCAGTGCGCTCAAAGGCAAGAAGTTCGACGTCGTCATCGACAATCCGACGACCTTGCCGGCATGGGTGCGCAACGTCGCGCAGTACATGAAGGGCAACACCGGGCAGTACATCTTCATCTCGACCGTGTCCGCGTACGCGAACGACAAGAACACGTGGGCCGACGAGTCTGACGCCCTAGCTCAGCTGCCAGCCGGTCTCGATCCGTATGCGGTCCCTGTCGCCGAGGCGCGCAAGCATTACGGTCCGCTCAAAGCATTTTCGGAGAGGGAGGTCGAGAAACACTATCCGGGCATCAACACCATCATCCGCCCCGGATTGATCGTCGGACCGCTCGACGTGTCGGACCGCTTCACGTACTGGCCGTATCGCATCGACAGGGGCGGGGAAGTCCTCGCCCCCGGCGATGGGAACGATCCCGTCCAGATCATCGACTCGCGCGATATCGCCGAATGGACGATTCGCATGGCGGAGAATCGGACGTTCGGGACATTCAACGCGACCGGCCCGACGAAGCCGTACACGATGTCGGAGATGCTCATCGGCATCAAAACAGCGATTGGCTCGAACGCGACGTTCACGTGGGTTCCGGCCGATTTCCTTCGGAAGCAGAAAGTTCGGGCGTGGAGCGGAGTGGACAGCATGCCGGTGTGGGTTGCCGACACTCCGGACAACGGCGCGTTCTCGCGTCGCAAAGTCGACAGAGCGATCGCGGCGGGTCTGACCTTCAGATCGCTCGCCGTCACCGCGAAAGAGACGCTCGCGTGGAACAAGACGCGTCCTCAAGCGGAGCTCCAAGCGCTCGCCGAGGGGCGCAAAGCCGGGATTTCCGCGCAGCGCGAGGCTGAAGTGCTCGCGGCGTGGAAGGCATCGAAGTCGTGAGCAGTTCCAGCGAGATAGAGCTCGATCGCGGACCACTGCACGCGTTTTTGCGTCGCGCCGTCGACGTCAAGGCCGACGAGATCGGCCCGATGATGACGTCCTTCGCGTTCTTCTTCTTCTTGTTGAGCAGCTACTTCGTTCTGCGTCCGATTCGCGACGCAGTCGCGGCGGCATCGGGGGTCAACAGGCTGCCGTGGTTGTTCGCGGGGACGTTGATGGTGACGCTCGCCTTCAATCCATTGTTCTCGGGACTCGTCGTCCGGTTTCCGATTCGGCGCGTCATCCCGATCTCGTACAACTTCTTCGTCGTGAACCTGCTGGCCTTTTACGTCGTCCTGCGTTTCATCTCGACGGCGGAAGGGTCGACGGTCGACGTATGGATGGGACGCGCGTTCTTCGTGTGGACGACGGTGTTCGCGCTGTTCAACACGTCGATCTTCTGGTCGCTCATGGCCGACGCATTCCGAAGTGACCAGGCAAAGCGTCTCTTCGGATTCATCGGCGTCGGCGGAACGCTCGGATCCATTTCCGGATCGGCTGCGACGGCGGCGCTCGCGACGAAGATCGGCGCGGTGAACCTGCTGCTCGTGTCGGCGGCGCTGCTCGAGATCGCGGTGTTCGTCGTCGTGAAATTTCCGCTGCGGTCGCACGGCGGACCGAAGACACGCGATGACGAGCGCGACGTCATCGGGGGAAGCGTGTGGGCAGGCTTTACGAAAGTCGTGAGCTCTCCCTATCTGCTCGCGATTTGCGCGTTCATGGTGCTCTACACCGTCGGGTCCACGTTCCTCTACTTCGAGCAGTCGGACATCGTCGGCAAATACTACGCGGATCGAACCGCGCGCACCGAAGTGCTCGCGCAGCTGGAGCTCGCCGCGCAGGTCCTCACGATCATCACGCAGATCTTTTTCACCGGGCGGATCATTCGCTGGCTCGGTCTCGCGGTGACGCTCGCGCTGCTGCCCGCGATCAGCATCGTCGGCTTTGCGGGCCTCGGATTCATCCCGACGTTCGCGACGCTCGCGGTGTTCACGGTGATTCGTCGCGCGAGCAACTTCGCGCTGACGAATCCGGCGATGGAAGTTCTCTTCACCGTCGTGCCGCGCGAGGACAAATACAAGGCGAAGAACATCATCGAGACGTTCGTCTATCGCGGCGGCGACCAAGTCGGTGCGTGGATCTACGCCGGTCTTGCGGCGGTCGGGCTGACGCTCGTCGGAATCTCGTACGCGGCTGTGCCGTTCGGTGTAGTGTGGCTCTGGCTCGGCCTGTGGCTCGGTCGTCGCCAGGCGAAGCTCGCGGCGGGCGAACCCGCCAAGCCGACGATGCAGGCGGAGCCTGTTCCCGCGTCGGTTTGAGCTTGTGGTCAGCGTCAGCGAACGAATTCAACGTCGAAGTCGATCGGCGAACCCGGGCCCGGATCACAGGGTAGTGAAGTCCGTGTTGCAACTGGCTTTACGCGCTGAAGCCTGCAGCACGGTCCGCCACGCCGTTTGTACATGAAGTGTCAGAACGGTTGACACCGGCGATTCTCAATGGATTATCCAAATACCGGCGCTCGACTCGTCGAGCCCGAACCCCTCGCCCATTCTGTATGAATACTCTTACGATTGGCCGTCCTGCCGCCGACGAGCACGCGGAGTATTACTCGCGCTACATCTCGCGCGTCCCGGATGGCGATCTCCTGGATCTCCTCCGCCAACAGATGGCCGAGACGGCGGCGTTGCTCCGGGCCATTCCCGAAAGCCGCGGCGATTTTGCCTACGCTCCGGGGAAGTGGTCGATCAAGAAAGTCATCGGGCACATGAGCGACGTCGAACGCGTCATGTTCTATCGCGCGCTGACGTTCGCAAGAAACGACAAGACGGACCTTCCTGGGTTCGACGAGAATCAATGGGCGGCTGACTTCAACGCGGACGAGCGCACGGTGGCCGATCTCATCGACGAGTTCGAGGTCGTCCGAAGTGCCACGATCCAATTCGCGAAACATCTCACGGACGAAGAGCAGGCGCGGCGCGGGAAGGCGAATGGTCAGCCGGTCAGCGTGCGCGCATTGCTGTACATCATCGCGGGACACGAGCGGCATCACGTCGCGCTGTTCCGTGAGAAATATCTGGTGTAGCGCACCAGCGTCCGCGCATCGAGTTGCGAGGAGATTGGCGATATGATGCGCCTGTGGGCGAGCTCGTATGCGAAGACAACGCCGGTGATCACCAGCGCGACGCTCAGTGTCGTCGCGCATGCGGTCATCATCGGCGCATGGGTGGTCGCGACCCTACCGCCGGCTGAGCTCCCGTCCGACAGCTTCGCGAACCGAACGTATCCGAAGTATGAGCCTCCTCCGGACCGCAGACCCGGTCAGGCCGGATCGCGCGAGACCGTTCACTACATCGACCTCGCGGCTCGCGAAGGACTGGGGGCGGGCGATGGCGGTCGCACGATGGGCGACGAGGCGCCGAGCACTCTATCGAAGACCGTTGGCCGCGTCGCGCCGGCGGATTCCGTGACGTCAGTGGCGACGACGCCGATCGTTGGCCAACAGGATTCGGTGTTCTCCGTTCTCGAGGTCGACACCGCCGTCGTTCGAACCGCGAACAGCGCCGCTCCGGCGTATCCGCTCAACCTCCTGCAAGCCCGCGTCATGGGCTTCGTCGCCGCGCGGTACGTCGTCGACACGACCGGGTTCGCCGATACCACGTCGTTCGAAGTGATGAAGGCGACGAACCCGGGATTCATCACCGCGGTGAAAGAAGCCCTGCCGTATATGCGGTTCACGCCCGCGAAGATCGGCAGCATGAAGGTGCGCCAACTCGTCGAGCAACAATTCACATTCAAGATCACTGACACCGCGACGGTCGCTCAACCCGTGGCGAAGAAAAAGCCTTAGCGCGCCGCGGGCGAGCCGCTATGTTCTCGGCATGCGACATACGGTGCGGCTGCACGGCGTGATCGTTGGGCACTCGGATCTGGAGTTCATGGATCCGACGCTCGGCCGCGCGTGGGGTGAGTTCCGCCCCGGATTCGGCTATGAGCTCGTGCAGCCGGTCTTCCAATTGTTCGCGCAGGCCGTACCGCGCAATGCAGCGAAGAAAGATCAAGCGCTGCTCGAACGGTATCATGAGTCGCGCGACGCGCTGCACCTCGAGCTCACCGATGATCGCGGCCGCGTCATCGCGACGTCGGCGATTCACATCGCAGACTACACGGAAGAACCGGGGGCGCCGCCGCCGGAGCTCGACGTTTTGATCTCGGACACGAGCTACTGGGCGCGACGGACTCGAGCGAACTAGAAGGCGTCCGTCATCGCTGATGCGGACGGAGGCATTGGGATGACGATCGCGCGGATCTTGCACCCACTCTGAGCTCACGTCTTTCGTCGAGTGGGTCGATGCAAAGAATTCTTGCGATCATTCGTTCCGCTCTATTGGCGATGGCGATCCCGTTCCTGGTTCGTGCTCAGACGCAGAGCCAAGCCATCGCCACAACAGCGCTGCAACTCACGCCGGCGGGCGCGCTACCGCCGCTACTCACGAGCACATTGGAAGCGGAGGTACAGAACGGTGTAGCGCTCGCGTTGCGCTATGGGTACATGTCCCCGTCGGACGGTGGTCCCAACGCAAACAACGGCGGAGCAAGCGTCATATTTCCGCTCGGCCTCGGAGGCACGGTGACGCTGACCGGTGGAGTCTTCAGCTACAACTGCGACGGATGCAAACCGGGGCTGATGCTCGGCATCGGTGGAGATCACCGGCTCGGCGACATGGTCCTCGGCACGGGGAGCGATGGGTCGCGGATCCAGTTTGCGCTCAACGGCGAAGTCGGGTACGGCCAGCCGCAGGGGGCGGACATCAGTAACGGGTCAGTATTCAGCGGCGCGGTTGGAATTCCGATCAGTTTGATTCCTGGCTCGCGCGCGAAGGACCAAATGCGCATCGTCCCCTTCGTGACACCGGGTTTTGGCTTTGGCTCGATTCGCGGGAGCGGATCCTCGACGGGATCGGCTGTGATGCTGGGCGGCGGCCTGGGAATCTACAATCGGTCCAGCAGCGTCTCGTTGGGCCTCGGGTTTCAATACATCGCGGTAAGCAATGCGGCGACGCAGATCGGCCTGGCCCTGGCCTTCACTCCGCACTGATGCCCACTTCGCAGTGGCGCGTACGGTCTCCATATTGAGTCGCCCGCCCGGGTATCGGCCTTTTACTCGCGACCAAATGCTCCGCGCTCGAACAACGCTCGCCGCACTTCTCATCGCCTCCGGCGCTATCGCCGCCGCGTGTGGATCCGACTCGACCACCGAGGTTGTCCCAGTCCCGAATATCGACACGATCAGCTTCGCGTCGTCGCTCGGGATCAACCTCGGCACTTTCACAAAGACCAGCTACGGCCTGTACTACAAGGACATCAGCGTCGGGTCGGGCGCGACGGTCGCCAAAGGCGACACGTTGTTCGTTCACTACTTCGGCTATTTCCCGAGCGGGGTCGTCTTCGACTCGAATCCGTCGACCACTGCGCCCTTCCAGTTCACGGTCGGCGCCGGGGCGGTTATCGCCGCCTGGGACTCGGCGGCGGTCGGCATGAAGATTGGCGGGCAGCGAGAATTGATCGTTCCGCCGGACCTTGGATACGGCAGCGCCGCACACGGAAGTATCCCGGCGAACTCCGTCCTCGTCTTCCTCATAACGGCGGTCAGCAAGAAGTAGCGGGGCGACGAAGCCTACTCGTGACCTCCGTTTCTTCGGAGGTACGGGGATGGCATTTCGGCGACGCTTTCTACCGGCAAGCTGCCTGGTCGTCTCGGCAGGCTGCGCGTCCGGACATCCGACAACGACTTTGTCGCCGGCCGAGGGCAACGCGGCAGCGCGCGCCGCAATCGCTGCCGAGCGAACGATCGATCCGGCGCGAATTCCCGACCGGGCGGTCGCCGTTCCGCCGATGGCAATCACCGCATCCGACACGACACTCTCGGCGCTCGGCTACGGCCTGTCGGATCTTCTTGCGACGGACCTCGCGCGCAGCTCGCGGTTGACGGTCGTCGAACGCCTGCGGCTCGAGGCAGTGCTGCGCGAGCTCCGACTCTCTAACAGCGGCATGGTCGACACGGCAACGGCGCCGCGGCTCGGACGGATCATCGGCGCGCGACGCCTCGTGATCGGCGGCGTTCGCCAACTTCCCGGCGGCGACGTTCAAATCACGGCGCAGGTCGCGGATGTCGTCACGCATCGCGTCACGAACGCTGTCTCCGCGCGGGCGCCGCTGTCGCGAATCTTCGAAGCGGAAACGCAGCTCGCATTTCAGATCTTCAATGCGCTCGGCGTGACGTTGACGCCGGCGGAACGGGTGGCGATCGAGCAGGCGCCGACGCGCAATGTCGCGGCGCTGCTCGCCTACAGCCGGGGCGTTCGAGAAGAGTCGTACGGCAGGTACGGCGCTGCCGGGCAGCAGTATCGCGCCGCGCTCGACGCCGATCCGAGTTTTTCGGAAGCGAGTCTGCGAATGTCGAACCTCGGCGTCCAGGCTGCCGCTGCGCCAGCTCCGGCCGGGCCGCGCAAGTCGGCGCGAGCGTCATCGTCGGGGAACCGTGCCGCACAAATGGCGGCGGCCAGCGTGAACTCGAGTCTCGCCGATCTCTCGGTCGGCGGCGCGGCGGGCGCAATCGCGTCGGGCGTCGCGACGAATATCTCGCCGGTTCAACAGCGTCTCCTCGTGACGATCACAATCTTCATACAGCCGATGCCATGAGGACGCGCGTTCGTGTGGTTGTCTTGGCGTCGCTGTCCATCGCGTCCCGCGAGGCGTCGGGCCAACAACGTCTTCTCGATGTCCGCTCGATCGGTTCGGGAATCGTCGCCGAGAGCTGGAGCTTCAGTGGCGCGACGCCGAATGGTGGTGCCGCGTCGGTCGTCGGCGCGACACAGTTCACGGTGCCCGTGACCGCGGTCGTTCCCGTGACGAGCGACTGGGCGCTCGACGCGTATGTCGCGTACGCGCATGGAAGCGTGACCGTCGATCGCGGCGGTTCGGCCGGGCAAGAACAACTCACTTTGTCCGGCGTCAACGACGCGAAGGTGCGGCTCGTCGGCAAGCTTCACGGCGACAATCTCTTGCTGACGCTCGGCGCGTCGTTGCCCAGTGGAACGACAGCGCTCGGTCCGGAGGCGCTCGAGGCGTTAAGCGTTCTCGCCGCACCCGCGCTGCGGTTCCGAACCCCGACACTCGGCAACGGTGCGAGCGGAACTGGAGGGCTCGTTGTCGCCGGGACGAAGGGTTCGTGGTCGCTGGCGATGGCGGGGTCGTTCGAGAAGCGCGGCGACTATGCTCCGGCCGAAGCCCTGACGTCGGGACTCGGTCGCCCCGCGCTCAGGGCCGGCGACGCGATTCACGTTTCGCTCGGAGCGGATCGTTTGCTCGAGAGCGCGCGCCAGTCGTTCACCATTGTCGGTGATGTTTACACAAATGGTGAGCTGCGCGATCCCGCAGCGGTCACCGATGTGAATTTCCGCCTCGGTCCGACCGTCACCGCGACGTACCAGACCGAAGCCTCGTTCGACAGACTCGAATCGATGTTGTATCTGCTCGAGCGATTGCGCGGCAACTATTCGATCGGTGGAGTGACCGTCGGGAGCTCGTGGCGCGCCGAGAGTGAGATCGGTTTGATGAACGCGATTCCAGTGAATCAACAGCTGTCGGTTCGCGTTGGGATCGATTCGAGATTTCATACGGTGTCGCCGGCCGGATCGCCCGACGAGACGATCGCGAGCTTCGCGACCGCTGGCATCATCGCCGGCGGTGCGACACTCGGACTTCAGTACTCGGCGCGCCGCGGTGAGCTCGTGTGGGAGCCGTTCGTGCGCGCTCAGATCGGGCAGCTCGATTTCGGCGGACCCGTGCGGCACGCGACCGGCGCCTCAACCGGGCTCACGCTGACGGCGAGGTTCTGACGATGACGCCATCGTTCATGCGTCGCGCGTCGTGTCGGCTCGTCGGGCTGTTGGCGTTCGCCGTGGTGTCATGCAGCGAGCAGTCGACGCAGCCATCATCGAAACTCCGTCCAGTGCAGCTCGCGCTCGCGGTTCAGGTTGGCGCGACCGGCAACACGTTGCGTGTCACCATCGACTATCAACGTTCGGGAAGCTCGGGCGCCGGTGTGCCATTGCTCGATCAGACGATCGATGTCGGCGTACAGGCGCGTGCGGTTCCATTCGTCGTCGACATCGCGCCATGCTTGTCGGATCCGCTGCGAGAGGGTGTTTCGTCCGCTGGAGAACCGGCGTGCATTCTTCACATTTCGGTGACGTTGCTCGACGCGTCGCAACAGCCGGTGGATCAATCCACTTTGCCGCCGCTCACGGTGCATGCGGGCGACAACGCGCAGGCGGGGCTCGCCGTCGGAACGCATACGTCTTATCTGTCGCTCGCCCCCGGCTTCGACTTCACCTGCCGGGCCGTGACCGTCAGCGGCGGCGGCACGACCTGCTGGGGCAGCAACCGTCTCTCTCAGCTCGGCAAGGCGCCGTTCCCGGACTTTTTAGAGATCTCTGCTGGATCGAGCTTCACGTGCGGACTTACGCGCACGGGCGAAACCTGGTGTTGGGGCGACAACTCCGCCGGACAGCTCGGCGACAATCTCGCGCCGTCGCGCGCGACGCCGACGCTCGTGAAATCGCCGGTGCCATTCACGCAGGTCGTGACGGGGCTCGACTTTGCATGCGGACTCGGCGCCGACAGCACGGCGTATTGTTGGGGCGAGAACGCGTGGGCGTCGCTCGGCGATGGAACGAAGATCAAGCACGCGATCCCCGCTCCGGTGAAAGGGAGCCTGAAGTTCGTGCGGCTCGGCGCCGGCGGACATGCGGCGTGTGGGTTGACCGACGGGACGTTGTACTGCTGGGGCTCGCTCGGATCGGATGTACCGAGTCAGGCGCAGGCGGCTCTCGGACCGACGACGCTCGCCGGGACGAACGCAGTGGGAGTAGCCTCATTTACGATTGGGAATAACCACGCGTGTGGGATCGTCGCGGATGGCTCGGCGGTCTGCTACGGCGGGAACAGCAGCGGCCAGCTCGGCGACGGCACGACGACCGATCGAACGAACGCGCCGGTTCGCGTGAGCACCAACCTTCATTTCAGTTCTCTAACAGCCGGGAACCTGTTCACCTGTGGTCTTGCGACCGATGGCTTCGCGTATTGCTGGGGCTCGAACGCGTTCGGTCAGCTCGGTGTTGGCGGAGGCGCGAATCGGACGACGCCGACGCGGGTCGCCGGCAACATTGCGTTCGCAACGATCGTTGCGGGGCAGAATCATGTGTGCGGATCGACGAGCTCGGGATCGACGTATTGCTGGGGCTTCAATCAGACCGGACAGCTCGGCGACGGGTCGACGATCAATCGCAGCACCCCGACGCTCGCGAGATAGCAGTTGCCGCCGACTGGCTCGTCAGAGGTTCAGTAAACTCTGAAGGCGCCCCACGAGCTCCGACTGGGCCGGATTCATCTTCTGTAGCGCGGTAGCGGCGTCGAACCACTCGCAGCGGTCGACTTCGGCGAACGTCAACCTCTGACCGGATCCGCGCGGCCACTCGGTCGTCGTGAGATTGCTCGTGATCGTCGCGGCATCGGCGTCGCCTTCCCAGGCCCACGCGTGCACCGTCTTGCCCGCTTTCTGTTTGATGGAGCCGAGCGGGATGAAGGGCGGGTTGGCGGTGATTCCGGTTTCTTCGTTGAACTCTCGACGAGCTGCGTCGAGCAGATCTTCGCCGTCTTCGACGACGCCTTTCGGGATCGTCCACGCACCGGTGTCGCGGTTCGCCCAGAATGGGCCGCCGGGATGGGCGAGAAAGATCTCGAGGCGCCGGTCCTCGGACCGTCGGAAGAGAATCAGCCCAGCGCTGACCACGGCGCGCCGGCTCACTGGCGTCTCAGACCAAGCCCCCCAGCGACCGCGTCGGCAACGTCATCGACGAAATCCAACGTGCTCGCGATGAACCGGCGAATGGGATTGGGATCGCGGAAGGAGCGCGGGTGTCGAGGAGGACGAGGCGGCTCCGGCATAGCCGTCGCGATCGCGGTACCGGGGATCTTCGGCGGCGGCACCAGCGCACTGGACGGTTTGGTCGGCGGGATGAAGTCTTCCATGGACTTTCAATACGGAGCCGAGCTCCGAGCGGTGTCCGCTACCGGGTCGGCAGCGGGCTTCGCTCGAAGGGTATCTCCAAGGCATCGCCGGGCGAAAGGGCCCGCCACTTCGCGAACATCTCGGCTCGGATCGATCGGATCCTTTCGACGTCGCTTTCGGTCAGACGAAAATCGGGAACCCGACGATCGTTATCGCGGTGCCAGGTCACGAGTTTCTCGTTGAAATCGTCAGCGGTGCCGACGACGCCCGTCGCGCGCTCGAGATCGAAGAATCCGACGATCAATTCGGCGAGGAGCGCTTGCTCGGGCGGTTTGCCGCGGGCGCTGTCGCGGCCGAAGTCGCTCATGTCCCAGCCGTCGGCAACGAGACCATAGAACGCCTGAGTAAAGCCGAGGCTCGTCTCGACCGCGTAATGCGTCAGGTCGTGCAGCGGGAAAAAGCGCCCCAGCTGGCCGTCCTGGCGCTGCCACGTGACCGAGCCGTCGGCGCGCGTGCACGTCAGCGCGGCCGATCCGTCCGTCTTCTTTTTGATGCGAATGCGCAGGTCACGCATGGGTCGTTTGACGTGCGAGTCGCTGCCGGCGATGTCGCGTCTCCCAAATATGCCCAACCGTCAACCCGATCGCCGCACCGACCATTCCGCCGGCGATCGCGCCGGCGACCGCCGCGACGATGAAATCGAACATGCCTCGGCCGGTCGAGCCGCGGCGGAAGCCCTGCAGGACGACGCTCCAGGTGGCGAGCGCCCACCAGAGCGAGAGGAGAACGCCGACGCCGATGGCGAAACCGTTGATGAGCTCTTCGCGGCGGGGCTCGTAGAAATTGTTGGCGAGAGTGCCGAGTCGCGCTTGCTCGATTGCACTGCGATTGTCGCGCGCCCAGCCGGAGCGCAAGAGGATTGCCGCCGCGACCGTGAGCGCCTCGGCGCACCAGAGCACTTTCGTCTGGTACGCCGGGAGCAGGGCCTGTTTAGTCTTTTGTAATAAGAGAATCGTCGTGAGAATGGCCACGGCGACTATGACGACCCAATTTGCCCGCGACGCGGGAGCGGAGCTCGCGCCGCGGGCGGGTGCCGTCATTTTCCGCTCGACGTCGTCATCGTCGGCGGGGCTTGCTTGTCCCACACGAAGCGATGGAGGAAGTCGCTCGACCGGCTGAAGATGTCGATCCAGCGGCTGTGAATCAGCGACTCGTGTACGTCGTCGGGGATCACCGTCAGCTCGTAGTAGACGCCCCGAGCGCGCAGCAGGTCGACCAGTCCGACCATCTGCGAAAAGTCGACGTTGCGATCATCGTCGCCCTGCTCGAGGAACACCGGCGACTTCCACCCGCTGATGGCGCCGACGGCGGACGAGCGAAACGCGAGCGATGTCGTGTCTTGCGCGTTGCCGTAAATGTGTACGCCGGCCAGATCGACTCCGGCGACGAAGACGTCGGAATTGCGGGCGAGCGCTTCGGCCGTGAGGAGTCCGCCGTATGAAAGGCCCCAGATTCCGACGCGGCTCGGATCGACGTCGGGGCGACTCTGCAGATATTTGCCGCCGGCGATGACGTCCTGGTATTCGGAGTTGCCGCGTCCCTCGGTGTTCGCCGCGCGCTGGAACGAGCGACCATAGCCGATGCCGCTCCGGTAGTTGATCGACATCACGATGTAGCCCTGCGACGCGAGCCACTGATTGTACGCGTACGCCCAGTGATAGAACTGCATGTAGTGATACGCTGGCATCATCTCGCGCGACGGACCGCCGTGGACGAACACGATCGCCGGTCGCTTCTCGCCGGGCTTGAGGTCCTTCGGCAGGAACAGCTGGTTGTGGATCTCGAGGCCGTCGGCGGCGTGGGTGATCACGATCTCCGGGGTCACGTGCGCCGCCTGCGGAAAATCCTTCATCACCGTCGGAAAGACGATCTTGGTGCTGCCGCCCACTGCGGGCACGATGCCGATCGACGCCGGCTGCGCGGCGTTGAAGTAGAGCACGGCCATCGACTTTCCCGATGCCAGCGGTGTCGGCGATACCTCGACGCCATCGTCCGTCGAGATCTGCACCGGTGTGCCGCCCGCGGTCGGCACGGCCCAGATATGTCGCTTCTCGACGTCCTTGGCGTTCGTGCAGTAGTAGAACGTCTTGCCGTCTTTCGAGAACGAGGTCGTCACGAACGTCCGGTCGGCGACGCTGTCGTTGATCAGGCCATCCGTCGTCGTGAGAAGCACCGGCTCGGATTGCGGGCTGTCGATGCTCAGCGAGAAGTAGCGGTCCCACTCGTCGTTCGGCTGCTGCGCCGTGAACACGACGCGATCGTCTGCCCACGCGAACGAGTTGATGTTGTTGAACGTGCGGTCGTTCGGCTTGTTGTGCCAGAACTGTGTCGCCTTTCCTGTAGCGACGTCGGCGACCATGAACGCGAGTGTGTAGCCGCCGGCGAACGCGGCGCGGCACAAGCCGTCGACGTGACCGGTGTCGGGTTCGGCGCCGCGACCACCATTGTTGAATCCAGCGGCTGCGCCGCCGCGTCCGCCCGCTCCAGCGCTGGCTACGGGACACCCGCTCGGACCTGCGCCCATCTCCGCGCCACCGGCTGCGCCTCGTCCGCGGCCACGTCCGCCGCCTTGAGCTGGCGCCGGCGCCTGGCCAAACGGTGTGTTCGCGGCCACTTGCTGCCCGAAGGGCGTGCCGGGACGTCGGATGAACGCAATACGCTTGCTGTCCGGTGACCACACCGGCGCGCCGTCGATGTCGGTGCTCGGCGCCAGGAACTCCACCGTTCGCGTTTTCATATCGTACACGCCGATGAAGGCGTGATTCTCACGCGTGCTCACGAATGCCAGCTTGGCTCCGTCGGGCGACCACACCGGGTCGCTCTGTCGGCCCCATTCTTTGATGAAGGGCACTCCGGCCGTGTCCATCGAGGATGTGACAGGACGAGCGGTCTTCGCGCGGTAGATCTGTCCGTCCTTCGCGAAGACGACGTATTTGCCGTCCGGCGAAAGCGTCGGCGAGCCGCCGCGACCGCCTCCACGTCCGCCAGTTGCCGGCTCAGTGTTCTCGATCGACGCGAGGCGCCAAGCGCCGCTGCCGTCGGTCTTCGCCGCCCAGACGGCGCGATCAGGTCCGTTCGGATCGTGCGACGGATTGGCGACCCAACCCACGCGGTTTTGCCCCGAGCCGCGGACGAAGATCGCGATCGTGCCGTCATCGGAAAGACGGACCGAGCTCACGTCCACGCCATTGTCGTCCAAGAACTTCGTGATGCGAACGGGTTTGAAGTCCGGGGCGGCGGCCGTGTAGATGTTGCGCATGCCGCGCTCGTAGACGACGTACGCGATTCGGTCAGCCTTGTTCGCGGCGCCCAATTCGAGCGGCGACGGAGGCGACAGGAACTGCGCGATCGTGTATTTGGTGGCGTATTTGGTCGCCGCCGGCATCGGCATCTTCGGCGGATTGGTTGGCCGGAGCTGGGCGCCGAGCGGCACGGCAGCCAACGCGAGCGCGGCTGCGGTGGTGGGGATGCGTCGGAGTGACATGAACACCTCAGAGGAATGTCGATCGCCGTCGACGGGGTAGGGCGTCGATAAGGCAACGCTCGCCTTTGGCGATGCGTTGGGCGTCCTCTGATTTTGCGCCGTGGGCTGATGCGACGCTAGGCGTTCGCGCGGACACCAAGCCACACTCGTGCATCGGCACTGGATCCCCGAACTAGGGCGGCGGACCACCGCGATGACCGTCGCCACGACCGAACGGCGGCGGTCCGCCACGGCCCCGGCCGCCCGGCCGGAAGGCGTCCGGCATGTGCTCGATCTCGCGCGCCAGACGGTCGCGCTGCGACTGGTCGAGCATCGGCGCCAGTGCGGTCTTCATGGAATCCAATGCCGTACGGAGGCGCGCGTTCACGCTCCGGATCGCGATTTGATTCGTTCGAGCGACGCTGTCGAGGATCGGACGGATAGAGTCGCGCTGCGCGTCGCTGTGCGGCTGAATCACGCTCTCCATGTGATCGACGAAGCCGGGCGGGCGCCGCATTCCGTCGATGCGATCGCGACGCCCGCGGACGAGCGATGCGTCCGCAAAGAGCCCGAGCGCGAAGCCGGTCACGAGCGTCATCGCCAGCAACAGCATCGACTTCGTATTCGCGGTCATGGAGTTCCCACCGAAGAGTTCGTGTCGTCGTAAAGCGACGAAGGTTCGTACGCGGCCGACAGCGTCACACGGGGAAGGTTGAGCGCGGCATCGATCGCCGACGTCGACGATCCGCGAGCGCTCCACCAGTTGTACGCGGCAAGGATAAGCGATGCCGCCGCGACGATGGGCACGACACGTCTCACCTGCCGTTCGAGTGCTTCGGAGAACGAGACGCTCCCGTCCGCGCGCAGCCGGGCGGCTACGCGACTCGAGAAGCCGGCAGCGAAACCGTGAGGCGCGGCGGCGCGGACGAGAAATTCGAGTGCGTCGCCGGGCGACGAGGGGTGGTCGTCGTGGTCGATCATCGCAGATTCTCCGGAAAGGCCGCACCCGCATGAACGTACGGGCGCAGCATACTTTCGAGTTCTTTCATAGCGCGCGAAAGACGGGACAACACGGTTCCCTCGGGAACGCCGAGGATTTCCGCGGTCTCCTTGGTCGAGCAGTCGTGAAACAGTCGAAGGACGACGACTGCCCGATGTTTTTCGCCGAGCCGCTGGACGGCCGCGCGGACCAGCAGCTGGAGCTCGTTGGCGTCGACGTCGCCGTCGGGGCCGACGCGGGGCTCCGGGAGCTCGTCGAGCGGATCGCCGTCGTCGCTCCCCTGGTCACGGCTCACGAATCGGAGGACGGACCGGCGGCGTCGCTTCAAGGCATTGAGCGACAGGTTCATGGCGATGTGCACGAGATAGGTCTTGAGCGATGATTCGCCGCGAAAGCCGCCGAGCGCACGGTGGAAGCGAATGAAAGTTTCCTGGCCGACGTCGTCGGCGTCATCGCCGGCGCCGAGCATGCCGATGACGGTCGCCGCGACAGCGCGCTCGTAGCGATCGACGAGCGCGGCAAACGCGCGGTCATCACCGGAGCGCGCGCGCGCGATCAGCTCGACGTCGGTTGCGGGTTCCGCCATTCAGATTTGGTGCACCGGAGAATGGACAACGTGGAGGGCGGCAGCATTCCGTGGAAGGCTCGGGACGTCGCCAGTCGCCCGTCCCCGGTCCGCAGTCTTAGCTTGCCTAAATGACCCTATTGCGGCTCGCCGAGCGAGGGCTGTACTGCGAGGCCGGCGATTTCTACATCGATCCCTGGGAGTCCGTCGACCGCGCGGTCATCACGCACGCACACGGCGACCACGCCCACTGGGGCTCGGCCTCGTATCTCTGCTCGCGCGAAGGAGAAGCTGTCCTCCGAACGAGACTCGGTCCGGCCGCAGCGATTCAATCCCTCGAATGGGCCGATGCCGTCGACATCAACGGCGTCCGCGTCTCGCTCCACGCCGCCGGCCACATACTCGGCTCCGCGCAGATTCGCGTCGAGCATCGCGGCGAAGTGTGGGTCGTTTCCGGCGACTACAAAACCGATCCCGATCCGACGTGCACACCGTTCGAGCTCGTGAGATGCCACACGTTCATCACCGAGAGCACGTTCGGGCTGCCGATCTACCGCTGGACGCCGGAGCGGCAAGTGTTCGACGATATTCGCGCGTGGTGGCGAACGAATCGCGACGAGGGACGCGCGTCGGTGATGTTCGCGTACGCGCTCGGCAAAGCGCAGCGGCTGCTCGCCGGGCTCGCCGACGCAGATATCGGCCGGGTCTACACGCACGGTGCGGTCGAGCGACTCAATCGTGACTATCGCGCGGCAGGCGTTCGCCTCGCGGAGACGCGCTATGCGAGCGATCTGCCGAAGAAACACGATTTTTCTGGAAGTCTCATCGTCGCGCCGCCGTCGGCTGCGGGAAGCACATGGCTGCGCCGGTTCGGCGACATCTCCACCGGCTTTGCTTCCGGCTGGATGCGCATCCGCGGCGCCCGGCGACGTCGAGCGCTCGACCGCGGATTCGTGTTGTCGGACCACGTCGATTGGCCGTCACTCCTCGCCGCGGTGGACGGCACCGGCGCCGAGCGTGTGTGGGTGACGCATGGAACACGCGAGCCGCTCGTGCGGTGGCTGAGCGAGAAGGGAATCGACGCGCGCGCGATCGCCAGCCAGTGGAAGGGCGAGGAAGACACCGATCCGGTCGAGGTCGCGGGCGAGGAGGTCGTCGCGTGAGAAGGTTCGCGCGGCTCTTCACCGCGATCGACGAAACGATGCGCACGAACGAGAAGGTCGACGCAATGGCCGAGTACTTCGCGTCCGCCGATCCGCGCGACGCGGCGTGGGCTGTCTACTTCCTCAGCGGCGGCCGGCCGAAGCGCCTCATCCCCGTGCGCCGCCTCGCGCAATGGTCGATGGAAGAAGCCGGCATTCCAGATTGGTTATTCGAGGAGTGTTATGACGCTGTCGGCGATCTCGCGGAGTCGATGTCGCTTCTGCTGCCGGATTCCCATGAGACGACCGATGTCTCGCTGCACGAGTTGATCGAGAGCCGCGTGCTCCCGCTCGCGAAACAGTCGGAGGAACAGCAGCGAGCCGTCATCGTGCAGACGTGGCGCGAGCTCGCCGGCGCCGAGCGATTTCTCTGGAACAAGCTCATCACCGGCGGATTTCGCGTCGGCGTGTCACAGCAGCTCGTCGTGCGAGCGCTGTCGAAGGCGAGCGGCGTCGACGAGGGGACGATCGCGCATCGCCTCAGCGGGCACTGGGAGCCGCGGGGTGATTCGTTCAGCGCGTTGATCGCGAAGGAAACGAGCGACGCGGACATCTCGAAGCCGTATCCGTTCTATTTGGCCTACTCGCTCGAAAACGAGCTCGAACAGCTCGGCGATCCGACGGAGTGGCAAGCCGAATGGAAGTGGGACGGTATCCGCGCGCAGGTCGTGCGCCGCGACGGGAAGACGTTCGTCTGGACGCGCGGCGAGGAGCTGGTCACCGATCGCTATCCGGAGATCGCCGCGGCCGCGGACTTCTTGCCCGACGGAACTGTGCTCGACGGAGAGCTGATGCCGTGGCGCGACGGCCGGCCATTAGCGTTTGCTCAACTGCAGCGGCGGATCGGCCGCAAAGTGCTCGGCGCCAAGATCCTCGGCGAAGTGCCCGTGGTCCTCGTCGTCTACGATCTGCTCGAGGCGGATGGGCGCGACGTCCGCACGGAGCCGCTCGCGTGGCGTCGCGCGAAGGCCGAGGAGATCATCGCGAACGCGCGGTCGACGGCGTTCGTGATGTCGCCGATCGTGTCACTCGCGAGCTGGGCGGATGCGCGCGCCGCGTATGGTCGCGCGCGCGAGATGTGCGCCGAAGGACTGATGCTCAAACGTCGCGACGGTGCGTATGGTGTCGGGCGACGCAAAGGCGGCTGGTGGAAATGGAAAGTTCAGCCGTTCGCGATCGACGCGGTGATGATCTATGCACAGCCGGGACACGGTCGCCGAGCGTCGCTGCACACGGACTACACGTTCGCGGTGTGGAACGAGGGAGCGCTGGTGCCGTTCGCGAAGGCGTATTCTGGGCTCACCGACGTCGAGATTCGCGAGCTGGATGCGTGGATTCGGAAGAACACCGTCGAGAAGTTCGGTCCGGTTCGCCATGTGAAGGCGGAGCATGTGTTCGAGCTCGGCTTCGAGGGAATTCAGCCGTCGCCGCGACACAAGTCCGGCGTGGCCGTGCGTTTTCCGCGGATTCTTCGGTGGCGCACCGACAAGAAGCCGGAGGATGCGGACACGATCGAAACGTTGAAAGCGCTGATGTCGAGCTCGGGATAAAAACCGCGGCATGTGGTCTGCCCCGTTGAAGTGCAAACGGAGGTGAGACATGTCGGAGAAACGCGATCAGATGGGCAGCGAAGGCGGCGGGTCGTATGGCGCGAACGAGCGCGAGCAGACGAACGATCGAGAGCGGGTCGCCGAGGGAAAGGAGGACGAAGTGTCGGACGACTTCATCACCGACGCAGAGATGGAAGTCCGCGAGGCGAATTCGTCGGAGCAGCGGGACCGCAAAAACAACAGCGAACGGGGCCGGTCGCGTTCTTAGGAACGCCGCCTCCAGATCACCAGGACGCCGCAGTTGGACCCCATGCGTGCGTACTTGAGCGGCGTCTCGGCGGGGCCGGCGTAGTACTCCATCGCCTCGATTCGCTCAGGCGAGATGAGACGAAGGTCAAACGGCTCGGTCGGCTCGCGCGAGCCGTTCATCAACTGGCCGTCGAGGTACACGAGGGCGTAGCAGGCGACAGGCGCGCTCTCACCGATCTCCGGGATGTAGTAGCCATGACTCACGAGACACGCTCCGGTCTCGGTCAGCTTGTCGGGAGTGCCCGCGGGTCCGGGTCTGCACATGGCCGAAGGTGAACGCCGGCTCATCGCGTAGATGCCTCTCTGTCCGGCGATGACCGCAAGCGCGGCGAACTGGCTCAGCGCGCTCGTCATCGTCATTCCATCGAACGTCGCGATTTCGGCGCGCGTCATGAACTTGCCCAGTCCAACGCGCTTGTTGTCCTCGAACCCGGGCATCTCGCGGTCGTTGGCTCGGGCGGTGACCTCCACGGCCTCGAGTGTAATTGCACGTCCGAGAACGATGCGCCGTTCGATCCTTTCGAATCCCGTGAATACGAGCTTCGTGTCGGCCGCGCCATAACCGATTCGTCGAACAACGACGCGATGTTCGCCCGGCGCGATGCCGGCGATACGAAACGCCCCCGCGCTGTCCGTGAACGTCGACTTCTCGATGTCGGGTAACGAGACTTCGGCTCCGGCGATCGGCACGCGGGACGAGTCGGCGATGACAGTCCCGACGAATATCGCGCCGCGTTTTGCGAGCTCGCTCGCAGTCAGCAGCGTCAGGTTCATCCGCGCGAGCCGCACCGCTGAGGAAAGGAAGACCAACTTCGTGTCGGCCGTCGCAGCGCTGCCGGAATGGGCGCCGAGGGTGATCGAGGTATTGAGCGGGACGCCGCAGATCCGAAAACTTCCATCGGTCGTCGCTCCTGTTTCTGTTCGGCGAATCTTCGTCGGATCGGCTGCATCTGTCCTCCATTCCGCCGTCACTCGCAAACCCGCGAGAATGGCGCCGCTGCTCGATGCATCGGCGAGTCCGGCGTTCCCGACAATGACGCCGCCGCTCGAGCCGCGCATCGCCTTTCCGCAAAGCGATGCAAGTAACTGCGCGCCCGACGGTGCTCGAACGTCGACCGCGGTGGCGCTGTCGAGAATCGTCACCGGTGCGCGATGCGCCGTGTTTACTGAATCAAGCGAAGGCGTTTCGACTTCCGCCGTGTAGTCGCCTGGCAACGCGCCGGTCAGCGAGAATCGTCCGCGGTCGTCGCTGGTGGTCTCGAGACGAGTACCGACGAGCGCGATGCGGGCCCCAGCGATGCCAGCACCCGACATCGAGTCGCGAATCGTTCCACGAACGGCGAGTGGTGGGCGAGCCCAAAGCGTGTCGTACCCGCGTCGCGCGAGCGCGAGCTCTCCGCCCGAGACTTCCATCGCCGCGACGACGACTTCACTCCGAAATCCGCCGCTGCTGCCGCGCACGTCCTGTTCGAGAACCGGCATTCGAACATTCCAACGACTGATGAGCCATGTTCCGTCGCGGACGCGCTTGAACTCGACGTTGCCTCCGGCTCTCTGCTGTTCTTCCGGCGATACGTTTGCGTATCCGAACTCCAGGCGGCGCAACTCCGCAGATGCCCGATCGACCCACATCGTGCCACGAATCTCGGCGAGTTTCTTCCTGGCGGGCGACGGCTCGAACGCGATCCCGACGAGGCTCGGCGATTTGTCGTCGGTGGTCAGACGGAAGCAGTGATCCTCGATGAATCCGTCGGAGAGGAGGACGCTGAGACCCGGGGCATAGTACGAGACCGTGTTGTCGCGCTGAGGGATGACGTAGCCCGCGCGGCGAAGACTGTCCGGCGGCAGCTCGCGCCAGGGACGCGTCACGTAGGCGGTCGCCACGCGCGTTCTCTGGTTACCGATGATCTCCCGGCCGCTTCCCGGCGGCGTTTCGAGGGTGCGCTGGTAGGAGAGCGTCGTCGCGAGGATGGTGCGAGTCGACGCGGTGAGGTCCGTCGCGGTGAGCGCGGCGTGAACCTGCTCCCACACGGCGTAGGTTGCCGCGCCTGCGTCGGTAAAGCTTCGGCAGACGTTGCGGCTGGTCGTCCGGATCGTGTCGAGCGCGATCGGAATTCCCGCGAGCTCGACTCGGCTCGAGAACTCGGTGCCGGCCGCGAGAAGTCGCGGCTCGGAGATCGTCGGGTGGAACCCGATGCGCAGCGTGCGAAGGCGGTAGGTGCCGGCGTGTGCCGCGGTGACCCGAAACTCGCCCTGTGAGGTCGTCATGCCGCGCGCGACGACGCGCGACGCGCTGTCGAGCAGCATGACGACGACGCCTGAAACCGGTGAGCTGCTCGCGTCGACGACGATCCCGCGCATCGTTTGCGCGCGTGCGGCGAATGGGAGCACGAGGCTCAACCCAACCAACGCCGCGCGATGATGAGATCCGATCATGAATCGGCTCCAGCTCGCAGATTCGTGCAGCACCTTGCACCGCCGGTCTCTCTCTGCTCTAGACTCGGCCAAAGCCGGCGAGTTGGCAACCTCTATCGGAGGCGATCGAGCGTTTTTTAACCAAAACATCATGAAGGATCGCTCTCTCGCCAGGGCTCGACTGCCGAGGGGAGAGCGATCCTTTCACTCGCTGGAGCGATCCTTTCACTCGCTGCGCTCGCGCAGGATGAGCGCCGTGGATCGCTACGGAACTATCGTCGCGTCGTGCGCGATGTCTTTCTGCAGATACGGCACGCCGTCCGTCATCCACTTCGGCGCCGGCGCGCCTTTGAGGTAGTGATCAAAGAACTGGAAATAGCGAATCGTCAAGTCCTTCCGATTGCCCAAGCCGCGCAGGCCGTGACCCTCGCCGGTGTAGGCAAGCAACACGGCGTTCTTGCCGTTGTAGCGAAGCGCGTTGTAGAAGCCGAGTCCGTTCTGGAACGCGACCGTCGGATCCGCGGTGCCGTGCATGATGAGGAACGGGGCTGTCACTTCGGGAACGTGCGTCAGCGCTGATTCGAACATGTAGACGTCCGGCTTTTCCCACGGAGAGAAGCCCCAGCGGCCCTGTCCGTACAGATAGTAGTCGTTGCCGTTCGCGCCGCTGCCGCCGGGGACCTGGTACGCCCAGCCCCAGTTCTGACTGAAGTCCTGATAGAGATCCGTCACGCCGGCGCCCATGCCAACCGCTGCAAACAACCGGGATCGTGTTCCAATAAAGGCCGCCCCTTCACCGCCGTAGCTGTGGCCATTGATTCCGATTTTCTTCGGATCGACGACGCCCATCGCGATGACCTTTTTCACCGCCGACTCGACTGCGTCGAGCATGTCGCTGTGCGAGCGGCCGGTGTGGAAATAGATGTCCGGAATCAGCGTGAGGTAGCCGTCGCTCGTCGCCTGCATCGGCATCGAGCCCATGCTCGAGAGGAACGTCGGCGCGACGTAGTGATGCAGATTCTGCGAGTTCTTCTCGTAGAAGTTCACGAGCATCGGCCGCTTCTCGCCCGGCTTGTAGTCGTCCGGGAACGTCAGGAGCGCCTGGAGACGATGGCCGTCGTGATCCTTGAAGTCGACGAGCTGCCGATGGCCCCACAGGAACTCGGCCTGCTGCGGATTCGCGTCGCTGATCTTTTTCGAGTCCTTGAACCCCGGGCCGGAGACGCGAAGGTCCGGGAATTCTTCGAACGTCTGGCGCGTGAAAAGGTAGACGTCGGCCTTCGTCGCCTTCGAAGGCGTCGTGAAGTAGGCGTCCTCGTAGAGGAGCTCCTTCATGTTGCCGTTCGCGAGCTCGTAGAAGCCGGCCTTCTTCGTCCACTGGCCATACGCCGAGAGCGTCACCGGCTTCGAGAAGTCGATCTTCGTTCCCGACGTGCGCCCACCGCGCCCGCCGCCCTGGAACGCGCCCGGCGGCGCTGCGGGCGCTGACGTATCCGCTTCGACCGCCGCGTAGCGGAGCTCGATCTCGCTCTTCGCGCCCATTCCCTTCGTGACGTTCGTCGGCGCGGAACCGTCGAGCGGGACCAGGTACAGATCGTAGCGCGACTGCGCGACGACGGCCTTGCCGTCCGACGTGAAGCCCGCGATGCCGTACGACGGCTTCGGGCCTGGATGGTCGTATTCCATATCGACGAACGAGACGGCCGAGCCGCCGATGGTCTTCGACGTGCCGGCGTCGAACGTGTACGCTTGGAACTTGTTGTCCTTCCAGTAGAGGAACGTGTCGCCGTTGGGCGAGATGCCGAGCGTGCCGGCGCCGATCAGCAAGCCTTTGCCGATGAGCGTGCGCTCGCCGGTCGACGTGTTGACGCGATAGATGTCCGCCGCCGGCCGTTTGTAATCGGAGACGTAGCCGCGCGTGTCGCGACCGACCGCCCAGCGTCCATCCTGGCTGACCTCGACCTCGCGCATCGTCGAATCGGCGAGCTTCACGAATTTGTCATTCGCAACATCGAAGGACTCGCGATACGTGAAGTTCCGGTCCTGCTCGGCGCGGGTCATCTGGACGGACTGAATGCGCTCGTCCTTCGTGTTCCAGACGTCGACGTCGGCGATTTCATCCGCGTTGCGGCGGCGATTCGTCGTGTCGGGCGCCGGGACTTGCTCCTTCATGCCGAAGAAGATTCGCTTGCTGTCGCCGCTCCAGTCGAGCGCCGCACGGTCGCTGACGACAAAACCCTTCGGGAAGTTCGATGCTTTCGCGACATCGAGTGTGACCGACGGCGCGCGCGCGCTCGACAAAGCGGTCGGCACGTCGGGGTACACGAGGATCATGTTGTCGCGCTCGCGCATCTTGTCGACGTCGACGCCTTTGAGCACGGCGAGGCCGGTGCCGTTGTCGTTCCACGTCAAACGGCTGTAGACGCGCGAATCGTTGTCGAGCGGATTCACCCGGTCGTTCTTCAGATCGAGCACGAAGAGTCCGTTGCCGTCGCGGGGCATGGCGTCGACGGTGTACGCGAGGAGATCCCCGTGCTTGTTGAACGCGATGTCGCCAACGCTGCCGAGCAGCTGATCGTGGCCGGAGACGAGATCGTGGACGATGACGTCGGAGCCGTGCGCCGTGTTCGACGCTTCGCTCGCCGCCGCCGCGGGCGCTCCCCCCGGTGCGCCGCCTTGGCCACGTCCGGTACCGCCGGTCGCAACCGGTGCACGCCGACGAAGAATCAAATGGCTCGACGTCGCGGCGAACGTGAACGACTGCATGTCTTGCCACGTTTGTACGGCGCCGGTTTCGAGATTGCGAAGCTCGACGCGGCGAGGTTGCGCCGGAGGTCCGCCCGGTCCGCGCGCGGTCTGGCCTCCGGGCGTATTCGCGCCCGGTGCGCCACCGCCGCGCGCTCCCCGGCCGCCACGTCCGCCGGCGCTCGGATCGATCTGATAGGCGACCCAGCGAGAATCCGCCGAGAAGGCGGGCGCTGTCGCGTTCGGGATCTCGATGTCTTGGTTGTTGTCGAGGCGAACGAGGTGCATCACCGGCTTCGCGTCGGCGGGCGCGGTGTTCGTGAACGACAGGACGTATGTCACCCATTTGCCGTCGCTCGAGATGGACGATCCGTTGATGGATCGCCACTTCGTGTAGTCTTCGACGGTGAGGGCTTTCTTGGCCGCAGTCTGCGCGATCGTGGGCGCGGCCGTGATCGAGACGAAGATGAGGGTCGCGACGGCGGTGAAACGACGGCGCGATCTTTGGGGAGTGAGCTTCACGTGCGAATCTCCTGGGATCCGGCGATGACCGGTGGGCTGGGACCGTTCTTCCGTGTATACGGACGCGGGCCGGCAACCGCTATGATATTCGCCGCCGCGGTGGTTGGTGAGGGATTCCGGCGGTTTCCGGTTGGCTGCGGGCCGAATGCTCCTTGACGACTGGTTCACGTCGCGCGGATGGACACCGTTCGCGTTTCAACGCGATGTATGGTCCGCGTATCGCTCCGGTGAAAGCGGCTTGATTCACGCCGCAACCGGAACGGGAAAGACCCTCGCCGCGTGGTGCGGTCCGCTCGCCGAATGGCTCGATGAGCAAACGCTCAAGCGAGTATCTGTGGGGCAGAAGGTAAGACGATCGAACGCTCCCGCGCTCCGGGTTCTATGGATCACGCCGCTTCGCGCATTGGCGGCCGACACGGAGGAGGCACTCCGGCAGCCGCTCATCGACATCGGAATTCCGTGGACGCTGGAATCGCGAACGGGCGATACGTCGTCCGCGATGCGATCCCGACAGCGCCGTCGCCTGCCGACCGTGCTCGTCACGACGCCCGAATCGCTGTCGCTGCTGCTCACGCGTGACGACGCTCGCGACACGTTCGCCGATTTGCGCGTCGTGGTGGTCGACGAATGGCACGAGTTGATGGGAACGAAACGTGGTGTGCTCGTCGAGCTGGCGCTCGCGCGGCTGCGCTTCTACCAGCCGGAGCTTCGCACCTGGGGACTCTCCGCGACGATCGGCAATCTGAACGACGCGCTCGTCGCGCTCCTCGGTGTGGATCGTGCGCCGAGCGGGCGGATCATTCGCGGCGTCGACCCGAAGCAAGTGGTGATCGACGCCCTGATCCCGCCGGTCGTCGAGCGATTTCCGTGGGCCGGACATCTCGGCACGCAGATGGTCCCGCAGGTCGTCGCCGCGATCGAAGAAGGCGAAAGCGCGATCGTGTTCACGAACACCCGCTCGCAAACGGAGATCTGGTATCAAGCGATTCTCAACGCGCGTCCCGACTGGGCCGGCGTGATCGCATTGCATCACGGATCGCTCGATCGGGGGCGACGCGAGTGGGTCGAGAACGGCCTCCGCAGCGGAAAGCTGCGCTGCGTCATCGCGACGTCGTCGCTCGACCTCGGCGTCGATTTCTCACCGGTCGACCGCGTGCTGCAGATCGGAAGTCCGAAAGGCGTCGCGCGATTGCTGCAACGCGCCGGGCGCAGCGGACATCGGCCCGGCGCGATCAGCCGGGTCACCTGCGTGCCGACGAATACGCTCGAGCTCATCGAGGTTGCGGCCGCGCGCGACGGCGCGGAACGGGGCGCCATCGAGTCGCGGTTGCCGATCGACCGTCCCCTCGACGTTCTGGCGCAACATGTCGTGACCGTCGCCCTCGGCGGCGGCTTCGAGGAGGCGCAACTGCTGGCCGAGGTGCGAACGACGCGAGCGTACGCGGATCTGGAGGATGACGAGTGGCGTTGGGTCATCGCCTTTCTCTCGACCGGCGGAGACGCGTTGGGCGCGTATCCGGAATATTCGAGAATCGTGAAGGCCGGCGGACGATGGGTCGTCGAGAGCGCCGAGATCGGCCGGCGGCATCGCATGTCGATCGGCACGATCGTCGGCGACGCGCAAATCGGCGTCTTCTATCTGCGCGGTGGAGCGCTCGGATCGGTCGAAGAGTCGTTCGTCGCGAGGCTCAAGCCCGGCGACCGTTTCGTGTTTGCCGGAACGCCGCTCGAGTTCGTCCGAGTGCGCGACATGAAGGCGTGGGTCAGGCGCGCGCCCAATTCCAAGGGCTCGATCCCGCGGTGGCAGGGGAGCCGAATGCCACTGTCCGGCGAGCTGTCGGAGCTCTTGCGTGCGCGGCTGAGCGAGGCCGCCCGCGGTGTGTATCGCGGCGAGGAGATGGAAGCCATCCGTCCGATGCTCGAGCTCCAGGCGAAGTGGTCGCGAATCCCGTCGGCGGACGAGCTGCTGATCGAGCGGGTGAAGACGCGGGAGGGGTGGCACCTGTTCGTCTATCCATTCGAGGGCCGGCTCGTGCACGAAGGACTCGCCGCGCTGCTCGCGTACCGTCTCTCGCGCAGAGCGAAGATCACCTTCTCGCTGGCGTCGAACGACTATGGCGTCGAGATGCTCTCGCCGGTCGCGCCGCCGCTCGATGAGGCGCTCGCGAACGGGCTGTTCTCGCCGCACGGTTTGCTGGACGACATCACCGCTGCGCTGAACGCGACGGAGATGGCGAAGCGCCAGTTTAGAGAACTGGCAAGAGTCGCCGGACTCGTCTTCCCTGGGCTTCCGCGGTCTGGAAAGACAGCGAGGCAGCTGCAGGTCTCGAGCGGCTTGTTCTTCGACGTCCTTCAGCGCTACGACCCACAGAACCTTCTTCTCGACCAAGCGTCGCGCGAAGTGCTCGAGCGCCAGCTGGAGAGCACGCGCCTCGGCGAGATGCTCGAGCGGATCAGCCGGTCGACAGTCGTCGTGACCAGTCCGCGGAAGCCGACGCCGCTCGCCTTTCCGCTCGTCGTCGATCAAGCGCGCGAGCGGGTGTCGTCGGAGTCGCTGTCGGACCGAATCAAGCGGATGCAGCTGTCGCTGGAGCGCGCGGCGGGATGAGCTCTGCGATCGCCGAGGTCGCCGGTGAGCAACTCGTGTTGCTTGCGGAGCGAGCTGTGTACTGGGAGCGCACACAAACACTGCTCGTCGCCGACCCGCATTTTGGAAAGGCCGCGGCGTTTCGCGCGGCCGGCGTGCTTGTTCCGCGCGGGACGACGTCGGAGACCCTCGCGCGTCTCGACGCCTGTCTGCAGCGCACGAACGCCGCTCGCATCGTCTTCCTCGGCGACTTTCTCCACGCGAAAGAAGGCCGGTCGCCCGAGACATTTCGTACGATCGCGGAGTGGCGCGATCGGTGGGCGGCAATCGAGATGACATTGGTTCGCGGGAACCACGATGCACGTGCGGGCGATCCACCGCCTGAGCTGCGGATCGAGTGCGTGACAGCGCCGCGGCGCGAATCGCCGTTCGTGCTTGCGCATCACCCGGTTCGGTCCGACGACGGCTACGTCATCGCGGGCCACATCCATCCTGGCGTGACGTTGCGCGGGGCGGGGAAGCAGTCGAGCAAGCTTCCGTGCTTTTGGTTCGGTCGCGAGACGGCGGTGCTTCCCGCTTTCGGAGAGTTCACCGGCCTCGCCCGGGTGTCGCCGGTCGAGGGCGATCGCGTGTGGGTTGTCGCGGATCGCGCGGTCGTCTCAGTGACTCATGCGGGCTGAACGGCGCTCGCGACCTCTCTATGGGACTGTGCGCGTCAAGCGATACATCACCAGCGCGGCGCGTTTGGTTTGCGACGGAAGCTTGCGGAGATCCGCCGTCTCTTTGTCCGTGTGATCGTCGTGGCCCGAGAGACCGATTCCGTCGATGATCATCGGAACTTCGGTCGCGATGAACGAGACGTCGGCCGCGCCAGCGCGCGATGGGTCGACCGCGACGACAGCTCCGCCCCCGATGTCGCGGCTCGCCCTGTCGTACATCGCGAGCAGGCGGCGATTCCCTTGGGTCGGCGCCATTGGCGGGTAGCCGTCATCGAACTCGATCGTCGCCGACGTCTTCGGCAGATGGTGCGTCGAGACGATCGTCTTCATCGTGCGCATCGCTTTGGCGTGCTGCTCGGGCGACAGCGTTCGCAGATCGCCCGTCACCTCCATGGTTCCGGCGACGACGTTCCGCTTTCCGGCGCCGGAGCCCTCGACGCCCGTGCTGTCGATCTTGACCAGCGTGCCGCCGATCGCCAGGCCCGGATTGAAGGTCAGATATTGCTCATGAGAGAGTTGTGTATAGAACTCGTGCAGGATCCTCGACGCTTCGTACACCGCTCCGGCGCCGACCTCGGGCTTGAAGATCTGTCCGGAGTGGGCCGGCGTTCCCGTGGTCGTGAGGGTCCACGAACCGGCGCTGCGCCGGGAGATGACGGCGGTCTTCGGATCGCCGGCACCGTCTTCGAAGCCAAGTGCCGCGGTGGCGCCTTTGGCGGCATCGACGAGCGTCTTCCGCGCGGCGTCGAGCGGCGTGCCGGCTTCCTCTTCGTCGCCATTGAACACGACCGTGACGTTCATGTTGGCGAGCAGGCCCGCGTCTTTCAGCGCTCGCAGCGCGAACAGCATGATGACGTCGCCGCCCTTCATGTCGATGATGCCGGGGCCGCGCGCCGTCGAGTCGTTCAGCCGCTCGAACTTCTGAAACGGATTGCTCGGCTCGAAGACCGTATCGAGATGCCCGATGAGGATTATCTTTGGACCCGACCCTCGATGCTCGGCGACGAGATGCCCGGAACGTTTGAACCCGGCGCCATCCACCCACCGCGTCGTGAATCCGAGCGAGTCGAACTGGGCGCGCAGCACCTCGCCAACCTGACGAACTCCGGCAAAGTTGAGCGTTCCACTGTTGATGTTCACCAACCGCTCGAGCAGCGCGAGCGCTTCGGCATTGTGCGCGTCGATATTGGTCGTGACGGTGCGCTCGACCGCCGTGAGCGCGGGCGTCGTTTGGGCAGTGAGCGTGGCCGGCGGCGCGAGCAGCGCGACGCATGCGGCGCGGCGCAGTTGAGTTCCTAGAGTTCGCATGATCGAGAATCTAGACGGCGGCAATTTCCGACGCATTGGGCGCGCGATGGCGTTCGGCGTCCTCCTTGCTTCGGCCGCCTGCAAGGCGGTTGCTCCGGCGAGCCGGGATTCCACGCTCCGCGCCCGACGCGGCGCGCTTGGCGCCGCTCTGCAAGACGTGTCGACCGTCGCGCTGCGCGCGCCGCGCATCCTCAAAGAGAATTCGTCGGCATCGATGAGCCGGCGGCAGCCGGGCGTTTTCTTCTCGATCAACGATTCGGGGAACGACGCGCTGCTCTTCGCGCTCGACACCACCGGCGCGGACCGCGGTATCTGGCGGATCCTCGGCTCGACGAACGTCGATTGGGAAGACACGGCGCTCGGGCCCTGCGGTCCGGACAATCCGGTGAACTGCCTCTACATCGGCGACACCGGCGACAACGACGCGATGCGTCCGTCGCGCACGATCTATCGTGTGGCCGAGCCGGACGTGGCGCCGTCGAACAGCGGGAAGATCGTCGGCACGCTGAAAGCGGAGGCGCTGCAGTATCGCTACCAGGATCGTCCGCACGACGTCGAGGCGATGTACGTCCCGCCGAACGGCGACATCGTGCTGATCACGAAGCGTCCGATTCTCGTTCGGCTCGGGCGCTATCGCGAGGCGCTCGTCTTTCGAATTTCCTCATCGCTCTGGGGATCGCACACGGCCGTCGTCGCGCCGCTGGTCGACAGTCTGCCGATCGTTCCGGGCTCGGCGCCGTTTCGGCTCATCACCGACGCCGCGCTCTCGCCGGACTCGAAGCATCTCGCGGTGCGGACGTACGCGCAGGTCTACATCTTCGCGACGGATTCGCTGACCGGCGCGGTCAACCACGAGGTCGCGCCGAGTGTGTGCGATGTGACGTCGCTGGGCGAATATCAGGGCGAGGGGGTGGCGTGGGCGAACAACGAGGGGCGACTCATCTTCACGAGTGAGGGCCGGAAGTCGCCTCTGCATATCGCGAGTTGTCTGTTGCCTTGATTGGGGACTGGCGACTGGCGACTGGGGACTGGGGACTGGCGACTGGGGACTGGCGACTGGGGGACTGACGACTGGGGACAACAGCATTCCGCGTGGAATCGCCTTCCCGCCCGTCATCCTGAGCGAAGCGAGGGATCGCTGTCCCTATCGCGATCTCACGCCGAACCGCAAGCGGAACCGCAAGCGGAACCGCAAGCTGCGATGTCACGCGGAGCCGCGGAGCACGCGGAGAAGAGCACTGTCCCTGGGGTCGTACTCGACGGCGTGCAGTTCTCCGCGCGCTCCGCGGCTCCGCGTGATTAACCGCATTTTGCCGTTCTGGTGAACTGGCTTGGCGAGAGCGCGATCCTTTCAGCGGCGTCGCTTGCGGTCCGCGCGCCGTACGATGACCGTCAGTCCCCAGTCCCCAGTCCCCAGTCCCCAGTCGTCAGTCGTCAGTCGTCAGTCCCCAGTCCCCAGTCCCCAGTCCCCAGTCCCCAGTCCCTAGGACTTCTTCCAAGCGCCAATCATCCGCCTGACCGCCAAGATCTGCCCGACATGGTACGACGTATGATCGATCGACACGAGAATCGTTCTGAGGTACGTCTGTCCCGTCCCGTGCGGAATCTTGTCGGCTAAATCTTTGTCGAGGGTTTTCGTGAGCTCCTCGAATGCCTTTCGGTCGCGATGGATGGCCTCGATCGACGCGTGCCACTCCGCGTCATCCTTTGGCGCGGGGGAGGGCGGCCAGTAATCATCCGGCCACTTCTGCTCTTTGTAGTCGGGATTTCGACAGAAATCCAACAGGTCCCACTGCGCGCGACGAATGTGCTCGACGAGCTCCCAGCACGAATGCGGATAGCGCTCCGGACGCTTCCCGCGATCAGCCGCGGAAAGTCCATCGAGTGATGAGTCGAGATTCGCGTGCGCCTGTTTCCAATCGAACGCCGACGCGATGATCGTCCGCCACGAATCGTGCGATGCCATGTGCGTCCTCCCTGAAGACCGAACTACACGACGTTGTATTCTCCCACCGACGCGCCGGTCTCGAACCGCGTCCACCGCAACGGATCGATGTCGATCGTGTGCGCGCGGCCGTCGAGGATCTCCTCGGCCATGAGCAGGCCCGCCGCCGGACCGTGCATCAACCCGTGTCCACTGAATCCGGCGCACGCGATCAGTCCGTCGACGCCGGGAACGCGACCGAGAATCGGCTGATCGTCAGGCGTCACCTCGTACAACCCAGCCCACTCCGCCGAGATCTCGGCGTCGGCGAGGAGGGGAAGGCGTTCCATCGCGCGCTCGAGATGATGCAACCGCCAGTCCTCGTCGACCGTGGTGTCGAAGCCGGGCGGCTCCTCGTTGTTCGACATCCCGGTGAGGAGGCCTGGGCCCTCGCGATGGAAATACAGCGACTGCGAGAAGTCGATGACGAACGGAAAGTCCGGCCGGAGTCCAGGAATCGCGCCCGTGACGGCGATCTGCCGGCGAATCGGTTGAATGGGTAGCTCGACGCCGGCCATCGCGCCGATCGACGCGGACCACGGCCCTGCCGCGACGACAACGGTCTCCGTCTCGATCGACCCCGCCGGCGTCACGACGCGTCGAATTCGGCCGCCTTGCACATCGATGCCCGTCACCGGCGTCTTCGTCAGCAGCGTTGCGCCGAGCCGGCTGGCGTTCGACACGTAGCCCTGGAGGAGACCGCTGGGGTCGACGAGTCCGTCGCGCGGGCACCAACTCCCACCGATGATCCCGTCGACGTTGACCTCGGGCGCGAGCTCGGCGATCTGTTTGGCGTCGACGATCTGGCTCGGCACGCCGCGCTGGTTCTGCACCGCGACGTTGCGCTTGAACTGCGCGAGATCTTCGTCGCGGTCGAGCATGAAGAGGTAGCCGCAGTGTCGAAGGCCGACCTCTTGATCCATCTCGCTCGCGAAGGCCTCCATCATGCCGATGCTGAGCTTCGAGAGCTCGATGTTGACCGCGGTCGCGAACTGGTATCGGATGCCGCCCGCGTTCAGTCCTGTCGAGCCAAGGCCGAACATCTCGCCGCGTTCGAGGACGACGACGTTCGTGGCGCCGCGCTTCGCGAGGTGATACGCCGTGCTCGCGCCCATGATCCCGCCGCCGATGACGACGACGTCCGCCGATGTCTTCATGAGAGATCTATAACGCGATGGTCAGGCTTGCGTCGGATCGAACGGCTTGCCCTCGACGAGCACCATGTCGGTGTCGGCGCACGACTGCCGCAGCGCTTTGGCGGGCGCGTATTCCGGAGAGTTCCACCACTGCTCCGCGGCTTCGAGCGTCGGGAATTGGAGAATCACGAATCGCGTCGGCGCCCACGTGCCCTCGAGGGTCTTGGTCTTACCGCCGCGCGTCAGATACGTCCCGCCGTATTTGGCGATCGAGGCGGGCGCCATGGTCTTGTACCCGTCGTAGGTCGCGGGGTCGTTGATCGTGATATCGACGGCGATGTATGCCGGCATCGTTTGTCTCTCGATTCGGGGTGGCTGGGGAATATAGGTCAGGAGCTTTGGCGCTCGCGTCCCGCGGCGCTCAGGGCACTCGCCGCAGGCGATCCGGCGGTCCCGTACGAACACGCGGCTCGGGCGCTGCGCGCGGATCGGCAAACGCTCGCGGGCCTGTGATCCGCTTCCATAGGAACGCCGCGTACGCGGCGCGCCGGCGGCGCAGCGCCTCGCTCACGCTGACGAGGTCCGCATCCTTTCCGAGCAGCGGCAAGACGAAGCCGTCCGGCACCTCGGCCACTGCACACTCGAGAAGGTCGCGGGTGATGATCTTCACGAACTTCTCGTCGGCGACGAGGACGTCGTCGGTGGTCAAGCTCGCCGCGAAGAGATGCGGCTCCGTCTCGACGAACGGCCGCGTTGGCGACGCTTCCGTCACGGTCGACCAGTCGTACTGGAAGCCGAGCGACGCGCCATGATCGATGAGCCAGAGCTTGTGCTTGTGCCAGAGGAGATTCGTGTTCCGCGCGTTGCGGTCCGGGTTCATGACGAAGCGGTCGAGCCAGAAGATCGCCGCGCGGTGCTCCGCGCTAACCCTGTCGATCTCCGTGAGCACGAAATCTCGCGCGGCATCGAGATACGCAAATCCTAAATTCGTTCCGACGCTCGCCCCCATGAGATCGCGCAGCTCGGCGTCGGGCTCGGGGATGTTCATCGTCGACTGAAGGTTCACGAGCATACGCGCTGGGACCGACAGGCCCATCGCGTCGGCGATCGCGCCGACGATGATCTCGGCGACGAGCGGACCGGTGCCCTGCGCGGCGCCGCGCAGCTTGACGATGCAGGCGCCGGCGGCGGTGTCGACAACGATCGGTCGCGAGCTTCCGCGCTTCCCGCCTTCGATGGCGCGTGTTGCGGTTACGGATTTCAACGGCGTTTCGACAGTGGTTTGCGATAGGTGATCACGCGATCGACTTCAACGTAACCGCTTCGTCGGTGCGCTTCGCGGCTGACGTCGTTGTCGATGAGCGCGTCCAACCCCATCGTGCGTCACACTATCGATTCGCGATTCGGTCCGAAAAATTCACTTCGCAACCGCTGCGATGCACTCGATCTCGATTTTCGCGGTCGGGCTTGCGAGCGCGGCGACGGCGACCGTGGATCGAGCGGGCGGCTCTTTCGGGAAAAACGTCGAGTACACCGCGTTCATTCCCTGGAAGTCTTTCATGTCCTTGAGAAACACCGTGCACTTGAGCGCCGTCTCCATCGTGCCGCCGCCCGCTTCGATGACGGCTTTCACGTTCTCGAGCGCTTTCTTCGTCTGCGCCTGGATCGTGCTGTCGGCCGGATCGCGCGAGGTGCCGAGCTGGCCGGACGTGTAGATGACGTCGCCCATTTTTATGCCGGGGGTCAACGTGGCAGAAGCCTTCATGCCCTGCGGAACGATCGTCGAGCGCTGCGCGCCGGCGAGCGCGGGAAGCGCGAGGATCGCGGCGGCGACCGCGAGATGGGAAGCGCGTCTCATTGAATGCTCCGGGTGGTTGTGAGCGTTTACTCGATCTCGACGCCGGCGACGGACGGATCCGGCTTCGGGTACTCGAGACCGAGTCCATCCATGCAGTCGGCGATCGTGCGAGCGATGAGCCAGTCGCGAACTTTCTTGTCGTCGGCGGGCACGACGTACCATGGCGCCCAATCGGTGCTCGTGTGCTCGAGGATGCCGCGGTACGCCTTCGTGAAATCGGACCATTGGCGACGGTCGTCGAGGTCGCCGACGCGGAACTTCCAATTCTTCGTGCGGTCGGTCAGCCGATCCTCGAGGCGCCGTTTCTGCTCGTCGCGCGAGATGTGGAGCAGGAACTTGAGGATGACGACGCCGTTCGCCGACAACATCTGCTCGAAGTCGTTGATCTGGCCGTAGCGAGCAGACCAAACCTTTTTCGGCAGGAGCTTGTGGACTCGCGGGACGAGGATGTCCTCGTAGTGCGACCGGTTGAAGATCCCGATCATGCCGCGGGGCGGGATCTGCTGGTGGACGCGCCACAGGTAATCGTGGCGACGCTCGAGCTCTGTCGGCACCTTGAAGCTCGACACGGTGCAGCCCTGCGGATTGACGGCGCCGAACACTTTGCGGATGGTGCCGTCCTTGCCGGCCGCGTCGCGTCCCTGGAGCACGATGAGCAGCGCGAAGCGCGCGTCGGCGTAGAACACACGCTGCAGATCCGAGATTCGGTCGACTTCCTTCTGCGTCGCGTTCTCGAGCTCGTCGTCGTCTTTGACACCGCGATGAATGCGGGCGTCGCGGTCGTCGAGCCGGATCTGCTTTTCGGACGTGACTGGCTTGAGCTTCATCGCGGCGAGCTAGAGACTGAATCCGATGCGCGGTCCTTCGTGCATGTCGGTCGGCGTGATGACGACCTGCGAGATGGTGTGATACGAGACGACGGCGTGGTGGAGCTCGTGCTCGCCCGGCGCCGCTTCCGGCGTTCCGATCCAGCGTCCTTGGCGGCTCGTCAGCTCGGCGCGGCGTTGGTAGGTCTCGAGCACGACGTATCCGTCGGAGGCGTCGATGACGGACCGAACGCGATGTCCTTGGCCGCTGACCAGATGGACTTCGACCATCGGTTCGTTGCCGGCGGCTTTGACTTGCCCTGCGAGTACGCTGGTGAAATAGGCCTTATCGAGCACTGTGCTGCGAATCCTCGGTCGGATGGTGAATGGACTTCGTGCAACGCCGTGAATGATGGTCGGACAGGGGAGATGTCGTAAGGTTCACGCGGCCGTCATCTCGAGAGCGCGGCTCCAGTGGTCATACCGCGTCGCGAAGCGCCGAGGGTATCGGTATCGACGCGAACTACTTCCAGCTCTCCGCGGCTCCGCGCGAGAAATCTGCTTTCGATGTTCTTGCTTGCGTCCGAGCTCGAGCCGGCGAATACCTAGTTACGCGACCGTGCGTCCGCGTCGACCGCGTTCTGGCGTCGTTGGGCTTCGGCCCAATCGATCGTTGGCGCCACGTCCTCGTCCCCGAGCTTGAGGCTCCACTCGGCTCGCTCGACGACCGGCGCCCCGAACTCCGGGGGCAGCGCGAGTCCGAAATAGAGCTCGGTCTTCCGGCACAGGCGCTCTTCGCGCGCCATGTCCCGGCCGTCCGGCGACACGCCCATGCCGTGCACGCGCGCGTGCATCCCCTCGTGGAGAATCGACGACGCGACCGGAGCGGCCGTGATGTCCGTCCGCGCGAGGAACGTGAGCTCCGTCATGCACGTTCGCGTCTGGGGAAAGAACGCGCCACGGCAGGGATAGCGCACCACCCAAAACTGCGAGAGGTCCCGACGGAGATGCGCCATCCGCCACGGCTGATACTGCTCGATCAGTGCAAGCGCCTCGTCGAGCCGCGCGAGAACCACGGCGGTCGAGATGTCCGGCCGCGAGTTCTCGACCACCACACGAAACCCTCGTACCTGATGCACCTCCGCCGCGGACGAATCTTCACCGTCGGGGCGGAGGAATGCGCTGAGTCGCTCGAGAAACCCCATGAGTAACCTCTAAATCCGGCAATCCGGCACTGACCTTAAGGCTGTTGCCGGTCAGCCGGTTCGCCGGTCCTACGGCATGACCTTCGTGTCGGAGCTCGGATGCTTGACGTAAATGTCGAACCACGCCAGCCAGCGCGCCCACAGATCGAGATCGCTTGCGTAGGTCGCGTCGCTGTGATCCTCGTACGGATACATATACAATGCCGCCGGCTTTCCGAGCCCCTGTAGCGCATGGTACATGCGAATCGAGCTGATCGGCGCCGTCCCGACGTTCTGATCCTCGAGCGCGTGATACATCAAGAGCGCGCCATGAATCTTGTCGGCCCGGAAGAACGGCGACATGTCGAGATACGTATTCTCCGCTTGGAAGAAGTCGCGCCGCTCACTCTGGAATCCGAACGGCGTCAACGACCGGTTGTACATGCCGTCGCCGGCGATGCCGGCTTTGAAATACGGCGTCAGCGTCAGGCCGTTCACCGCGCTGAACGCGCCATAGCTATGTCCGCCGAGCCCGAGGTGATCGCGATCGACATATCCGGCGTCGACGACGGCGTCGATCACGGCGTCGAGATTTTCCTTCAAATCCCGGGTGTAGTTGTCGTTCATTTTCCCGGAGTCGCCCATGATCGGCGAATCGGGCTCGATCAGCGCGTACCCCTGCGTTACCCACAGCTTCACCGACGACGCCGGGCGCGCGGGCACGAGGTCCGGGAATTTGTTGATGTTCGTCGTGAACCTCGACCGATCGTACTCCGCCTGCGACGTGTATTCGCGCGGATAGAACCAGATGATGCCCGGCAGACGCTGCCCTTGATGCCAGTCCTTCGGCAGCGTGATGTCGACCCAGAACTTGAGATTGTCGCGCGGACGCGTGATCTGAATCCGCTTGTACTGTGCGCCGGTCACCTCGGGCGCGACGTCCTTGTTGCTCGTGAGTTTGACGTTGCGGTTCGCCTTCGAGTCGTGCAAATACGCGTCGGCGATGACGGTCGGCGACTCGTGGGTGTAGATGAACTGCGAGTAGTCGTCGTCGAGCGGCGTCACGAACTCGTCGTACGCGTCCGACGGACTGTCGAAGATCCGCGAACGCTGTCCCGTCTCGATGTTGATCTTGTCGACCCACGGACGCGGTCCCTGCTTCATCCAGTTCGCTCCCGGCATGCGCGTTCCCGACAGATACGCCGTCTTCCCATCGCTGCCGAGAATGACGACCTGCTCACCGGTCGCCGATCGCTTCATCGCGAAGGCGCCGCCGGTGCTATCGGCACCTGCACCAGCGCCGCCGCGACCGCCGCCAAACCCACCGAAGCCGCCGGTCGGAATCGTGAGGCCGCGGCCGAGATTGAACTTCTTCGAGGGATCCGCGGTCTTCATGGCGAGCACGGTGCCGCTGTCCGCGACGAACATCGTTTTTCCGTCGGCGCTGTACGCGACGCTCGTCAGACGCCCGCTCCCCTCGTAGATGAGTTTCGTGTCGGTCTGTCCGAACGGCGGCGCCCAGCTCATGTAGCGAACGCTCGTCGGCTGACGAGCCGCTGAAGTGGCGCCGCGACCGACACCGCGACCGCCGCGTCCGCCGTCGCTCGAAAACACCGACTGCATGAACACGAGGCCCGGTCCGGTCGGATTCCACTGAATGTTTCGCTTGCTCGTGTCCGCCGGATTCGACTGCTGGCCGGGGCCCGCGGGCGCGTCGGCCCCGCGACCGCCTTCGCGAAGCGGCGTCTTCGACAACGTCGTGATGATCTTCCCGCTTCGATCGAGATCCCACAGCTCTTGGATCGAACCGAAGCTCGTCACCGGGACGATGTACGAGAACGGCTCGGTCATCTGCGTGACGCGCGCGTACTGGCCATCCGGCGACACGTCGACCGAACGAATCATCAGCGGCGCGCCGATCTTCTGCACGTTCTTCGACTTCACATCGATGATCGCGAGCTGGCCGGTCGCGTAGTACTTGAGCATCGCCTTGTCGTGCGGGTCCTCGAGCAAGCTCGCGTGAATCACCTGCGGCAGCGCGCGCGAATCGGTGATGCGGACCTGCGGACCATCCTCGACGCCATTCTTGCCATGCGTCGGTGCCGGCCCGCGATTGTCCGGCACGAGCACGGTGACGATCGCTTTGCTGTCCGGCATCCAGTCGACCGTTGTCACCAACGTGCCGAGGATCGGCGTCTTCGTGACCTGCTGCGATTTTCCGCTCGCGACGTCGGCGACGTAGATCTGCGACGCGGCGTCGAAGTTCGCGATGTACGCGATCTGCCGTCCATCGGGCGACCACGTTGGTGACGAAATGCTTGCGCCCTTCGGCGTCTCGATCGTCTTCGTCGCATTTGTGTGCGGATCGACGAGCGTGATGCCGGTGTGCGTGCTCGTCGTCAGTGAACGCGCGCGGTTTGCCTTCGTATCGACCTGCAGGCCGCCCAGATAGATGTGCGACTTTCCGTATTCCTCGATATCGCCGCGATCGGCGCCCGGCGTGCGGATGAACCAGTGCCGGTCGGGACTCGGATTCGTGAACGAGATGTCGGTGCGCGGCGCCATGATGATCCGCTCGATCGCCGCCGGCGGCTTCACGTAGGTCTCGGTGCGGAGGATCTGCTGTGGATTGAAACCGCCTCCGGGATTGCTCGCGACGCTTGGCGCGTTCTGCGATGCGCCGCTCCCGTTCTGAGCGCCGAGTGGCAGTGCGACGACGATCGTGGCCATCGCGGCGATGCGCGCGGGCCAACGCGTGTCTCTTCGACCGATCATGTTCAACTCCATGGGGGGGACAGAACGAACGTCCCGATAATGTCGCGAAATTCGCGAGCCTCGGCTATCAGAGACGACCAGCTCGCGAGCGGCTCCGCGTCCCTGCTCAACGTCGAGGGTTCTGTCCTTCGGTTTCCTCGTTCGACAAGGGTTTCGACCAGATCAGCCGAACCTCGTCCGGGAATTCCGGATACGCGCCCGGCTCGACCTGCTCGAGCGCACATCCGCGGCCCTGATACAACCGACATGCCGCGACGTTGTTGTTCTGCGTCTCGACTCTGAGAACGCGACATCCACGATCGATCGCCGACTGCTCGGCGGCATCGAACAGCGCCGTCCCCACGTGCCGGCCCCGATGCGCGGGAGCGACGCGAATGTCCCACAGCGCCGCGACGTCCTTGCGATCGTCGAGCATCGCGAGATGCGGCGTGTCGAGTGCGACGACAGCGACGCCGATCGGCTGGTCGTCGTGGCGCGCGACGAGCATCACCCACCGCGAGATGTCGAATCGGCGAGCCCACGACGTCGGCCGCTCGGCCTCGTTCGCGTCATAATCCTTTATATAGGGTTCGTCGACAGGGCGCTCTGCGAGCGTCCACTCGCCGGACGCTCCCGAGACCTCGAGCACGCTGCGCACTTCGAACGCGATCGTGATCGTCGCATAGCCGCCGAGCTCCGAGAGCGGTTCCTCGCGGATCTCGACGTCGATTGGCTCGCGACGATCAACCATCGGTATGTGCATTCGATCCGCGCTCGGAGGTGGACCGCAAAGCTGAGCGCGGACGTCCGTGTCCGGCAAGCGTGTGAGGGTCGAGTGGTTCAGCCGCCGACCGGCGGACCCGCCGGGACCGTCGGCACCACGATGTTCGCGTGCCGTGGGACCTTCTGCATCTCGACCTCGCCGCATTTCGCGTGTGATCGTAGATTCTCGCCCGTGACCGACCTTCAGTCCCAGCTCCAAACAACGCTGAGCGGAGCCTACAAGCTCGAGCGCGAGCTCGGTGGCGGAGGGATGTCACGGGTCTTCGTCGCCGACGAAGTCCGCCTCGGACGCAAAGTCGTCGTCAAAGTCCTTTCGCCCGACCTCGCGCAGGGCCTCAGCGCCGAGCGGTTCGAGCGCGAGATTCGAATCGTCGCGGCGTTGCAACAGGCGAACATCGTCCCCGTGCTCACCGCGGGCGACACGAACGGCCTTCCGTTCTACACGATGCCGTTCGTCGAGGGCGAGTCGCTTCGCGCGCATCTGGGCCGCGGTCCGCTCGCGGTCGCCGAAGTGGTCAGCGTGATGAAGGACGTGTCGAAAGCGTTGGCGTACGCCCATCAACGCGGCGTCGTCCATCGCGACATCAAGCCCGATAACGTCCTGCTCTCGGGCGGCACGGCAGTCGTGACCGACTTCGGAATTGCCAAGGCGATCAGCGCCGCGCGGACCAACTCCGGGGCAGCGACGCTCACGCAGATCGGGACGTCGATCGGAACGCCGGCGTATATGGCGCCGGAGCAAGCCGCCGGCGACGCGAACATCGATCATCGCGCCGACGTCTATGCGCTCGGTGCCATGGCGTACGAGCTCCTTTCGGGCCACCCGGTGTTCGCGGGCCGTACGGCGCAGCGAATGCTTGCTGCGCACATGGCCGAAGCACCGCGGCCGATCAACGAGCTGCGCGGTGACATGCCAGTGTCGCTCGCCGATCTCGTGATGCGTTGCCTCGCGAAGGATCCCGCCGCGCGGCCGCAGACGGCCGGCGACATCCTCCGCGTGCTGGACACCGTCACGAGCGCCACTGACCTCCCGCCGATGCCGCTGGTCCTGCGCGGCGGACCGCGTGTGTTCGGCAAAGCGATCGCGATCTACGCGGCAGCGTTTGTCGTCGTGGCGATCGTCGCGAAGGCGGCAATCGTCGGCATCGGTCTGCCGGACTGGGTGTTTCCAGGTTCGCTCACAGTGATGGCGCTCGGACTTCCCGTGGTCCTCTGGACGGGATATGTGCAGGGAGTGGCCCGGCGCGCGATGGCCGCGACGCCGACGTACACGCCCGGTGGAACGGCGAGTACCAAGGCGAACGGTCCACTTGCGACGATGGCTCTGAGGGCGGCGCCACACGTGAGCTGGTATCGAACCGCGCGCGGCGGGATGTTTGCGCTCGGCGCGTTCATCGCGATCGTCGCTGCCTTCATGGGTATGCGCGCACTCGGCATCGGACCGTTCGGATCGCTGCTCGCTTCGGGTCGATTGAGCCAGCGCGATCAGATTCTTCTCACCGATTTCAGAACCACGAACGTCGACACGACGCTCGGGCGTGTCGTGAGCGACGCGGTTCGCGCGGGACTTTCGGGATCGTCGGCGTTCACGCTCGTGTCGGGGAGCGCGATCGTCGACGCGCTCAAACGCATGACGATCCCGCCGACGACTCGCGTCGATTCTTCCGTCGCTCGTGCGATTGCGCAACGCGAGGGGTTCAAGGCGATCGTCGACGGCGACGTGACCGGCGTCCCCGGCGGGTACATCGTTTCGATTCGGCTCGTGCGCGCCGATTCGGGAGTCGAGCTCGCGTCGTTCCGCGAGTCGGGCGATGGACCGCGAGGATTGATCGACGCCGCGGACAAACTGTCGCGTGCATTGCGCGCAAAAGCGGGTGAATCGCTGCGGTCCGTCAACGCGACGCCGCCGCTCTCTCAGGCAACCACGGGCTCACTCGATGCGCTGCGAAAGTATAGCGAGAGCGTGCACGCAAACTTGCTGGGTGACAGTCGATCCATTGCTCTCAATCGTGAGGCACTTGCCATCGACTCGACCTTCGCGTCGGCGTGGAGCGGCCTCGGCGCACTGTTGTCAAACTACGGTGGAACGCAATCGGCGATCGACTCTGCGCTGACGCAAGCGTATCGCTATCGCGACCGGCTTCCAGCGATCGAGCGAGATCGAGTGATCGCGCGGTATTATGCCCTCGGGCCGGGGCGTGATCGCGCCAAAGCGATCAGCGCATACGAAAGTCTCATCCAAGCGGGCGACAGCGGCGGGGTCATGGTCAATCTGGGCGAGATGTTCCGGACGCGCCGCGATTTCGCGCGTGCCGAGTCGCTCGATCTCGCCGGCGCAAGGACGACGCCGGGAAGCGCGCCCGGTCTGGGAAACGCCGTCGAGATGGAGGTCAATCAAGGAAACGTGACCGCGGCGGCGGCGACGGAAGCTCGCATCGAGGCGGTGTCATCGTGGTACGGCGCGTACGAGCGGGTTCACTTGTTCTATGCGCGAGGCGAGGATTCGCTCGTGCGTGCACTCGCCGACAGTCTTGTTCGCAACGGTGACGGGATCAGACATCTCTTCGGCTTGAACACGGTACGCGGCATGTTGCTTCGCGACGGACGGCTCGCCGAAGCCGACCGACGCCGCAGGGAGATGATAGCGAGCCGTTTTGGAGCGCCTCTTCCCGACGATTCTCTCTATGAGATTTGGCTCGATGAGATGGTGCGCGGACCATCGCCGGCACTCGAAGCACGACTCGACGCCGCGATCGCTGCCGTGCCATTTCGCGAGCTGCCGATGGTCGACCGACCGTATGTGTTCGCGGCGCTCGTCCTCGCTCGCGCCGGCAATGCGACGAAGGCGCGCGCGATGGTCGCGCGCTACCAAACCGAAATGACCGACACGTCGATTCGCCGCGTTCAGGCGGCGCAGCTACATACGGCGCTGGGAGAGATCGCGCTCGCCGATCGCAAGCCGCGGGATGCGTTGGTGGAATTTCGTCGGGGTGATATCGGGTACGACGGGATGCCGGCGGACGAGTGCGCGCCGTGTCTTCCGTTCAACCTCGCGCGCGCGTTCGACGCCGCGGGAAACGCCGATTCCGCCGCCGTGATGTTCGAGCGGTATCTGTCCACGCCGTACTGGTTGAAGACTGACGCCGACATGGACCCCGTGCGGCTCCCGGCAATCCACGAACGACTCGGCCAGTTGTATGAGTCGATGGGGAACACGGAGAAGGCGATCCAGCACTATCGCGCGTTCATCGATCTCTGGAAGAACGCAGATGCGGAGCTGCAGCCGCGAGTGACCGACGCGCGCAAGCGGCTCTCGCGACTGACAGCGGCGGAGAAGTCGCGAAGTTGAGGCCTTCTTGGCCCAAGATGCTTGCCGCGCAAGAAGTGACAACGTACGTTCGCAAAATCTCGTCAGGAGAATTCGTGAGCACCGTGGCCCCCACCCAACGGCGCGCCTCGTCGTCTCTACAGGCGCTCTTTCTTCTCGTCGCTAGCGCAACCCTCGCTCAAGCGCAGACCGGAAGAATCACTGGAACCATCACCGACTCCGCGTCGGCGACGCCGGTCTCCGGAGTCAACATCTCGCTGAGCGGAACGACGCTTGGCGCGGTGAGCGGCGACAATGGCCGCTACACCATCAACGCGCCGCCGGGCACCTACACCGTCGAAGCGCGACGCCTCGGGTACTCACCGCTGAGGCACGAAGGCGTCGTCGTCGCCGCCGGCCAGTCCGTGACCGTCGACTTCAAGGTGCAATCAGCCGCACTGCATCTTCAGGAAACTGTGATCACGGGAGTCGTCGACCCGACGGCGGGCACGAAGGTGCCGTTCACCGTCGGTCGAGTGACGAAGGAAGACATCCCTGTTCCTGCCACAAACGCCATGGCTTCGCTGCAGGGCAAGATCGCGGGCGTCGCGATGATTCCGCCGTCGCAGCCGGGCAGCGGCACGAGCATTCAGCTTCGATCGCCGTCGAGCATCAACAAGAACAACACGCCGCTCATCGTCGTCGACGGCGTGATTCTCTCGAGCATCGACTCGTCGGGCGTCGACCTCAACTCGCTCGACATCGAGAGCATCGAGGTCGTGAAGGGCGCCGCCGGCGCATCGCTCTACGGATCGCGGGCCGCGAACGGCGTCGTACAGATCCGCACGGCGCGCGGCAACGACCTTGCGCTCGGGAACACACAGTTCACCTTCCGCACCGAGTACGGCGGCAGCGCGATGAGCCGAGATGTGCCGCGCGCGCAGTACCACTACTATCTGGTGAACGGGCAGGGCCAGTATGTCGACGCGACCGGAAAGGTCGTCACGCGCGATAACCGCGTCGCGCGCCCCGCCTCCGAGCGATATCAGGACGTTCCGTATTCGACGCCGATCTACAATCCCGTCGCGGAGATTTTTCATCCCGGTGACGTGATGTCGAACTCGTTGAACATCGCGCAGAACGGCGAGAAGACGAACTTCCTCACGACGATCTCGCGACATTACGAGGGCGGCGTGCTGCGCGATCACGGCGCGTACGACCGGACGGACTTCCGAATCAACCTCGATCACCGTCCCCGCGACGACGTTCAGTTCTCGATCAGCGGCTATCACTCGCGCTCTCGCCGCGAGGAGCTCGACCCCCTGAACGGCCCGAACGGCGGCAACCTGTTCTTCAACCTCACGGCGACCGCGCCGGACGTGAACCTGCTCCAGCCGGATCCGGACGGCACGAAGTACATCTTCCAGCCGGACCCGCAGGGTGTGCATCCGAGCCCGCTGTACATGGCGGAGACGCAGCAGAACTTCACGCATCGCATCCGCACGCTCGGCAGCGCTGATCTGCGGTACACGCCGACCGGCTGGCTCTCAGGCGACGCGAACGTGAGCTACGATCGATCGGATGTCGACGATTCGTATTTCCTCAATCGCGGACTCAAATCGGAAAACTTCGCGACCGGCGATCCAGGCTCGCTGCAGATCGACAACTCGTTCGACAGCGCGATCAACGCATCGGGCAGTGTCAGTCTGCTCAAGTCGTTCGGCCGGCTGACGGCTCGCTCGACGGCTCGCGCGCTTCTCGAGACTGAGGACTACCAGCTCGCGACGGCAAGCGGGACGAACTTCGCAGTCGCCGGCGTTCCCCGTCTCGATGCGGCGCTTGCGCGTACGAGCTCGTCGACGCAGCGGTCCATTCGCTCCGAGGGCTACTTCCTCACCGGTGGCCTCGACGCGGACAGCCGGCTCATTCTGGACGGTCTCGTTCGTCGCGACGCGAGCTCGCTCTTCGGTCCGGGCGAGCAGTGGCACACCTACTATCGCGGCAGCGCGGCATATCGTCTCGCACAAGAGCCGTGGTGGCCGTGGCGTCGCGTGAACGAGTTCAAGCTTCGTGCGTCGCAGGGAACCGCCGGGACTCGTCCGGATTTCGCCGATCAGTATGAGACGTACACGATCAGCTCGAACGGGACACTCGCGAAAAACACGCTCGGAAATCGGTTCCTCAAGCCGGAGACGGCGAAGGAAACCGAGTTCGGCCTCGACATGATCTTCGACGAGCGATTCTCGCTGCAGCTTTCGCAATCGCACGTTCGCACGACCGACGAGCTCGTGCAGATTCCGTTGCCGGGGGCCGTTGGCTACACGACGCAGTGGCAGAACGCCGGGACCGTCGTCGGCAACACGCTCGAGGGCACGTTCGAGGCGCAGATGCTTCGCCGCGGCTCGACGACCTGGCGTCTTGGCATCACGGCCGATCGCTCGCGCAACCACATCGCCGAGTTCGACCGTTCCTGCGTCCGCACGGCGACGATCTCGTATCGATGCGTCGGTGAAGATTTGAGCACGATGTACGGCAATGCGTTCGTGCATCGTCTCCAAGACCTGCCGGTCGCGCAGTCGACCGCGCCGGCCGGCACGTTCGAGGTGAACGACGATGGTCTGCTCGTCGCGGTCGGACCGGGCGGCCACTACTGGGACAAAGGGAAGTGGGGCACGACCGTCGTCAGCAATGGCATCTCATATCCGTGGGGCATGCCGATCGTTCGACTCGACTCGACCGGCCAAGCGGCCGTCATCAAGATCGGCAGCGGAAACCCGCGGTTCCATTATGGGATCTCTAATAACGTCTCGTGGAAGGGCATTCAGTTCTATGGATTGCTCGACACGCAAATGGGCGGAAACGTCTACAACCAGAACAACCAGCGGAGCTACCAGTACGCGCGCAGCGCCGACGTCGACCAGGCGGGCAAGCCCGACTCGCTGAAAAAGACCGTCGACTACTACTCGAACGTCTACAACGGCAACGCGATCGAAGACTGGTTCGTCGAGCCGGGTGGTTTCGTGAAGCTGCGCGAGGTTTCCGTGAAGTTCCACGTTCCTCAACGGCTGATGCGCAGGCTGCCGGGATCGCGCTCGATCGGCGCGGATATCTCGTTCGTCGGCCGGAATTTGAAGACGTGGACGCGCTACAAGGGCTACGATCCGGAGGCGGGAACGGTCATCAACCGCCTCGACACGTATGCGTACCCGCAGTACCGCACGTTCACTGGCGTTTTCCAACTCGTCTTCTAACCGGGCCAATCATATGACGAAGCCGACATTGGCCCGCCGCCTCGTGTTGCTCGCCGCGTGCGCGACACTCGCGGGCTGCCTCGACCTCACCGTTCAGAACGAAAACAATCCCGACCGCGTCCGGGCCACGAACACGCCGGGTGACGTGCAGGCGCTCATCGCCGGAACGTACCAGCGCTTCTGGCCGCTCGTATACGGCACGTCGCCGACCATCATGCTCGGCGCGATGGGCTACGAGTTCAGCACGCCGTTCCTCTGCTTCGCCGGCCAGCCGCACGAGAAGGAGCCGCGTCCCGCGTGGAACAACTCGTCGTCGTTCACCGATGCCGGCGTATCGTCGAACACGTGGCTCGGTCTGTTCGGCGTCATCTCGCTCGCGAACGACGGCCTCAAGGCGATGAACAACGGACTCCAGATCGGTGTGAACGGCGCCGACAACAGCCGGGCGCGGGCGTTCGCGAAGTTCATGCAGGGCGTCGGGCACGGCTATTTAGCACTTCTATATGACAAGGCTGTGATCGTCGACGAGAAGACCGATGTCGACACGCTCGTCGCTCCGAACTACGTCCCGAGCCAGCAGGTGATGGCCGCGGCGATCACGATGCTCAAGGCGTCGATCGCGATCTCGGACACGGCGACCTTCACGCTTCCGGTGACCGGTTGGATCCCGGGACTCGCTGTGACGAACAAGGATCTGTCGCGACTCGCGCACACGTACATCGCGCGCTTCACGGCGTACGAGGCGCGCAGCGCGACCGAACGCGCGGCGGTCGACTGGAATGCGGTCATCAGCCAGATCGACGCCGGCATCACCGCGGACTTTGCGCCGATCGGCGCGCCGACGATCCTCGAAGACAACTACAAGCGAATTGCGGCGCGCATCCGGACGGTGAAGGGCGACTACATGCGTCCCAGCTACTGGCTCGTCGGCCCCGCCGATTCGACCGATGGCTGGAAGAACTGGGTCGCGACACCGGTTGCGAATCGCGACACCTTCCCGCTCCGCACACAGGACCGACGCATCGTCGGCACGACCGGCCCGACGTCCCCGGGTTCGTACATGGCCTACGATCCGAACGTCGGGTTCTTCAACCCCACGCGCGGCACGTATCTCAAGAGCACGTTCTACTACTTGCGATACGGCGCCGGCACATCGTGGCAGAACGGACCGCTCGTCGCGATCGGGCGTACGGAGATGGACTTGCTCAAGGCCGAAGGGTTGATGCGGCTCAACCGCGCGTCGGAGGCCATTCCGCTCATCAACAAGACTCGCACGGCGAACGGAAAGCTTCCACCGGTGGACATCAACGGTCCGCCCGATCAACCCGGATGCGTTCCGCGCAAGACGACGGGCGCGTGCGGCAGTCTGTGGGACGCGCTCCGGTATGAAAAAAGAATCGAGGATGCCGGCGTCGATGGACAGGTCGCGTACTTCGACGCGCGCGGCTGGAACACACTCGCCGAGAATTCTTTCATTCAGTTCCCGATCCCGGGCCGCGAGCTCGAGCTCGAGCGAATGCCGGTGTACACGTACGGCGGCGGTGGACCGGGCAGCGCCCCGACACCGACGTGGGACAAGTGTCCCGCGCAGATTACTTTGCCGAGGTGCTCATAGGACAGTCGAAGGAAGAGCAGCAGGGCGCGCCGGCGACGGATCCAACGAAAGCTCCCGGCGCGCCAACAACGCCGGTCGGTTCGCGGGCGCCAGCGGTGACATCGGCGCGCGGACCGACCGGCTCGGCATCTGGGAGCAGCTTCACCCCGCTCCAGGATTTCGAAGGGACGATCACGCCATCCGATCTCCACTTCGAGGTCCACCACGCCGGCGTTCCGACGATCGATCCCGCGAAGCACACGCTCTTGGTGCACGGTCTCGTCGACAAGCCGCTCCTGTTTTCGCTGCGAGATCTCAAGCGATTCCCGCAGGTGTCCCGGACCTGTTTCATCGAGTGCGCAGGCAACGGGGTGCTCGCGTGGCAGAACGGGCCCTTCGGGAAGCCGGACCCTGGTCTCACGCCGCAGCAAGTCGCCGGAATGACGAGCAACTCGGAGTGGACGGGCGTTCCACTGAAGATCGTGCTCGACGAAGCGGGCGTCAGCCGCCGCGCCAAGTGGTTTCTCGCGGAAGGCGGCGACGCATGTCTCATGGCGCGCAGCATCCCGTTAGAGAAAGCGTATGACGATGCGCTCATCGTCTGGGCGCAAAACGGCGAAGCGATCCGGCCGGAACAGGGCTTTCCGATGCGTCTGCTGCTTCCCGGCTGGGAGGGAAGCGCGAACGTGAAGTGGCTCAGACGCCTCGAGCTCGGGACTCGGCCGTGGATGACGCGCTGGGAAACGGCAACGTACACCGATCCTCTCGCCAACGGCACGGCACGCCAATTCAGCTTCGAGATGGACGCGCGATCGATCATCACGACGCCGGCGTACCCGGAAACGATCACACCGGGATGGCGGCGAATCAGCGGACTCGCGTGGAGCGGCCGAGGGAAGATCGCGCGCGTCGAGATCAGCACCGACTCGGGCGCGACGTGGAGCAACGCCAAACTCGAGGAGCCCGTGCGGTCGAAGGCACACACACGCTTCGAGCACATGTGGGAATGGAAGGGCGAAGAGACGATCGTCTACAGTCGCGCGACGGACGACACGGGCTATGTACAGCCAACGCGCGCGGAGCTCATTCGCGTGAGAGGCGCGGGAACGCAATACCACTTCAATCCGATCTACGGATGGCGCGTGCTGCCGAATGGTCGCGTCTTCTTCGTCGGCGCGACATGATTCAACCTCGTCGTTCGCTGCGCGCGATGAGTATTTGCATATTGGCGTCTGTGTACGCCGGCTGCCGAACCCAGGGCGACGACGCGGCCACGAGCCAACCGAAGCGCCATTACGGATTGGGCGTACCGGCAGCCGCGGCGGAGATCGCGGCGCGCGACGTCGATGTCGGGCCGGATGGCGAAGGGCTGCCCCGAGGCCACGGAACGCCGAACGAAGGGCAGACGATTTACGTACAGCAGTGCGCGTCCTGCCACGGCGATCGCGGAGAAGGGAAGCCGCCGCTCTATCCGCGACTCGTCGGTCGCGATTCGATCGCCGAGGGTTTTCGGTTTGGGCAAGATCCGCGATTGCCGAAGACGATCGGCAACTACTGGCCATACGCGACGACAATCTTCGATTACGTGCGTCGCGCGATGCCGCTGAATGCGCCGGGATCGCTGACGGACGATCAGATGTACGCGGTCACGGCATATTTGCTCTCGGCCAATCGCATCATTTCACCAGAAACGACGCTCGACTCGGCGAAGCTGTCCGCGGTCCGAATGCCGTACGTCGATCGGTTCGTGAAAGATGACCGGCGCGGGGGGCGAGAGGTCCGCTGAGTAACTGCGCTACTCTTCGCGCAGCGCCACGGTCGGATCGACGCGGGTGGCACGCAGCGCCGGGATGTAGATCGCGAGCGTCGCGGTCGCGATGAGTATCACCGGCACGATCGCAAACGTCGTCAGATCCGTCGCGCTCACGCCGAACAACAAGCTCGCCATCACCCGCGTCAGAGCGACAGCGCCGAGCAGTCCGACGGCAACGCCGGCCGCGGCCAGCGCCATTCCTCGCCGGAGAACCATCAGCAGAATGCCGCTCCGATCTGCGCCCAACGCCATACGGACGCCGATCTCGTGCGAGCCCTGCGCGACCAGATGCGACATCACACCGTACACGCCGACGATCGCCAGCAGCAGCGCGAACGCTGCGAACGCGCCGAGCATCGTCGTCGCGAATCGTTGACGCGCCATCGACGCGTGCATGCGATCCGACATCGTCTGCACATCGAACACCGTGAGCGACGGATCGAGCTCGTGCATCTTCTTCACCATCGCCCGCGCGACCGTTGTCGGATCGCCCGAGGTTCGCGCGACCTGATATCCGGCATTCGCCGACGGCAGGTATACGACGATTCGCCCATCGACATCGAGTCCGTACTGCTTCACCGTGCCGACGATGCCGACGACGGTGAACTTTTTCGCCGGATCGAACCATACGTGTTTGCCGATCGCGTCTCCTTTCGGCCAGAAGCGTTGCGCAAACTTGTTGTCGATGATGACCACCGGATCGGCATTCTGTGGAAGATCAGCATTGGTGAATGAGCGTCCTGAAATGAGCGGGATCCGCATCGTGCTGAAGTACTTGCTGGTCGCGGCGCGTTGATCGACCTGAAGCTCCTGCCCGGGCTCGGGCGTCCACCCTTCGACGTTGATCGTGCCCCAACCGACCGACGACGTGAACGGAAGCGCCGACACTGCGCCTCGCTCCTTCACGCCGGGAACGCTCGTCAACTGCTCTCCGAACGTGGCGTAGTATGCCATCGCGGCATCCCGAGTATCGAACTGCCGCGCTGACGTACCCAGACGCATGGAGATGACCCCTTTGGGATCGAATCCGGGAGAGACGCTCTGCAATCGCACGAAACTGCGAATCAGCAGTCCCGCGCCGACGAGCAACATTATCGAGATCGCGACTTCCCCTGCGACGAGGAAGCCGCGAAGTCGGCCGCGTGAGCTGCCCAGTCCTCCGTCACCCTGGGTATTCCTGCCACCCGTCTTGAGCGTCGTGTTGATATCGACCCGCGCAGCGCGCAGCGCCGGTGCCAGGCCGAAGAGGATTCCGGTGACGATCGACACGGCGAACGTGAACGCGAGAACGCGGCTGTCGAGGCTGATCGCCTCGAGTCGAGGGATGTTCCCGGGATTGATCACGCGCACCGCACGCAGAGCGAGCGCCGCGATGATGAGGCCTGCCGCCCCGCCCATCAGACCGAGCAGCGCGGTCTCGGTGAGCAGCTGACGCACCAGCCGCTGCCAGCGTGCGCCAAGCGCGACGCGAACAGCGATTTCTTTTTGGCGTGCGGTCGCGCGCGTGAGCAGAAGATTGGCGACGTTCGCGCAGGCGATCAGCAGCACGAGCGTCACGGAGCCCATCACGACGAGGATCGCAAGCCGCACGTTGCCGACGACGGATTCGACGAGCGGAACGACGTCGATGGTGAAGGTCTTGTCGCGCTTGTCCTTCGCTCGAATCCGCGCGGCGATTGCGGCAACGTCCGCGTGCGCTTGCGCCATCGTCACGCCGGGCTTGAGCCGCGCCATGAGATTGTAATTCTCGTCGCCCCGGCGATTCACTGCGTCGGCCCCGAGCGGGAGAGGGAGAAACAGATCCATCTGCTGGATGCTCCCCACCGTCGGCATGATCTCGGCGTTCATCAAGAACTCTGGCGGCAACACCCCGACGACTTCGAATTGCGTGTTCGGATCTTTCGGAGTCGAGAAACCATTGAGCACGATCGTCTTGCCAACGATGTTCGGATCGGCGTCGAGCGCGCGCTTCCAAAACGAATTGCTCAGCACGACCACCGGCGCTTTACCCGGCGTGTCTTCATCCGGCAGAAAGAGCCGGCCGTACATCGCTTTGGCGCCGAGCATGTGAAAGAGGCTCGACGACGTGAGCAGAACCTCGACCCGTTGGGGTTCCGAAAACGGCGCTTCTCCGCCGCGTCCCACCAAGCTGCCGCTCCGGCCCTGCGAGATCGACATCTCGGAGAACGATCGATTCTCGTTCTTGACGTCCAAGAACTCTCCGGGCGAGGGCCAATCCTGCGGAATGTTGATCCCGGGAGACCTCAGCCAGAGCATGGCGAGTCGATTCGGATCCGGATACGGAAGTGGCTTGAGCAGGAGCGCGTTGACGACGCTGAAGACGGCCGTGTTCGCGCCGATTCCGATCGCGAGCGATGCGACGATGACGGAGGTCAGGCCAACGCTTCGCCTGAACGCGCGAAGCGCGTATCGGATGTCCTGGAGGAAGTCAGTCATCGTCCGGCCGGTGAAGGGGAATCAGCAGCTTCGGCCCGGCGGGCGAAGCCGGATCCTCATTTCGACAGCTCGCGCACCCAGATGTTCCGAAAGCTGATCGGCGGGCTGGGATCCCCGTGCGCCTGCAGGAGGATGGGAGCGGCGCCGTGCGCCTTGTACTCGGGCTGTCCGATGTACTTCGTCACGCCCTTCAACGCGACATGGTTCTGTACCAGAATGCCGTTGTGAAACGCCGTGACATACGCCGGCGTGGCCAGCGATCCATCAGGTTTGAACGTCGGTGCGGTCCAGACGACGTCGTACGTCTGCCATTCGCCGGGTGGTCTCATGGCATTCACGAGCGGCGGATACTGCTTGTAGATCGAGGCGGCCTGCCCGTTGACGTATGTCTTGTTGTTGTAGGAGTCGAGCACCTGGAGCTCGTAGCCCTCGCCATTCGCCCAGGCGAGATACACTCCGCTGTTGCCACGGGCCTGATCGCTGCCCGTGATGTTCTCGGGGACGCGCCACTCGATGTGCAGCTGATAATTCGTGAATGAGCGTTTCGTCATGATGTCGCCCGACCGCTTGTCGACGGTGACGACGCCGTCCCCGACGCGCCATTTCGCGGGCGATCCATCCTTCGCTGTCACCCATTGGTCGAGATTCTTGCCGTCGAATAGAACGACGGCGTCCGACGACGGGTCGGCGTTCGTCTTTCCCGGCGTGATCACGGGGGGCACGGGCGTCCACACTTCGGTGTCGGCGGGCTTCGCCGGATTCTGAGCGAGGGCACTCGCCGCACACAGCGCGAGTGCGAAGGACCAGGCAAACGGGCGCATACGATCGGCCTCGGATGAAGTCGAATGGAAGTTCACCACGCGGCTCTATTGTGCCACGCGTCGACCATCTCATACAAGGGCGAGTGGCGCCGACGTCGCAAAAACCGCCCAGATGCCGTCCGAGCGTACGTTCTACCGAACCGCGCGCTCTAGATCCTGCCGTTCAGCAGCGCGACGATGAGCACGATGACGAGGATGAGCGTGATCAGATGTCCGCCGTATCCCCAGTTCAGCCGACTACGGCCATAGCCATAGTAGCCGGGCGTCCACAGCAACAACAGCACGATGATGATGATGAGAAGCATCGGTTTCTCCGTCGAAGGGCCCGCCAGGCACAGCTAAGGCAACAGCCGCGCCAGCGGACCCGTCGACCGGGAACCGATGAGCTCTCTATCGCTGTACGATGATCAAATACCGCGACGGCGCCCAGAACTTGTCGGCATCAGGAATTTCTAACGATCCGCGGAACGATGTTCCATCGCGCTCGCCGACCTTCACGTCGTCGAGGCTCTGCCGCGATACGATCTGATATCGCTTCGTCGTATCTGGCACTCCGATCTCGTGCACGACGCGCGTGTCGATCGACGTAAATGCCTCCATGTTGAGCTCGCGCGCCGGAACGATCGTCCGGCCCACGCGCTTGAAGAGGAGATTCGTCCCACCCTCCTTCACGATGATGCCCTTCTTCATCAGCTCATCCTCCGTCCCGACCACGTAATACGCCCGCGCCGACGAGGTGCGCTCGGCGGCCAGCTGCCGGTCGAAGTCGTCGAGACGAGCCTGAAGATCCGCGATCGCGTGCGCCTGTTGGTCGATCGTTCCCTGGAGCTCGGCGATCTGCTGCACGTCAGCCGCGATGCGCTTCGCTTCCGCGGACAACGAGTCTTTCAGCGCGCCATTCTCGGCGAGGAGGAGCTTTTCGCGGTCCTTCAGCTCCGAAACCCGTTTCGCGGTTTCTTGGGCACGGGCCACGAGCGCTTGGACGCGGTTCAGCATCTCTTTGCGACGCCGCACCTGATCCTCGAGGCCTCCCTCGCCGCTGGTTGCCGCACGAACGCGCGGCGAAAGGCCCTTCACGCGCGAGATCGAGCTGTCGATCTTGCCGATGAAATCATCCGCGTCGCCGAGGACGCGCGAGACGGAGTCGCGCTGAGCGGTGAGCTTTTGAACGAGCAGCCCTTCCTGCGTGGCGAGCGCTTGCGCGCTGTCCGACCGAGCACGCTCGCGAGGCGACGTGCATCCGACGACGAGACCACCGAGGGCGAACAAGACTATCGACGACATACGGCGCTGCATATGAGATCTCTCTGAAGTTCGATTCGACAATACAATCGCGCTTCAGACGGTCGCCGTCATACGATGGGCCGCACGGGCGAGCAGTGACTCGCCGCACGAGCCGGTGCTCGAGCCCTGTACTTTGCAAAGGAAACTGACAAGAATCACATCGTGGTTGCTCACCTTTTATCCAAGTGAAGGCTGCGATGTCTGGACCCAGTCGTAGATCGACAGAATTCGCCCGATCCGGCGGCCGAGTGCACGTCCTCGGCGCCGGTCCTGTCGGCTTGCTCACGGCGGCGCTGCTGCAATCGGTCGACGGCTACTCGGTTCGTTTGTACGAGAAGCGTCGGGAATACACCCGAAAGCGAATGGTGCAGCTGTCGAACTATCTCGTGGCGAGATCCGTCGAGAGCTACTGCGTCGACTACATCGATGGAGAAAACGTCGAAGCAGTGTTCGATCCGCAGGAGCTCGACGAATCTCTCGCGTCGAGACAGTCGATGCCGAAAGACGTCTCCGAGCTGTTGCATCGATGGACGCTCGGTTTCTGTCCGCTCAATGACATCGAGCGTTCGCTGAGCGATTTGATCGACGCGCGCGGCATGGACAACGTCGAACGCGTCGCCGCGCTCGTGACGCCCGAGGACGCGATGTCCATGCTCGAGCCGGGCGACATCATGATCGATTGCACCGGCGCGCGGTCATTGCTCCGCGATCACTTGCTTCCGGATACCGTCGCCGAAGGCACGAACGCGAACACCGTCAACATCAGGCTCGAGTACGCGATCGTCATCACGTTTCTCTACGGGCAAGCCTACGACTGCAACGAGTTTTGCAAATATCACAAGAACGCAGGGAACCCGACGTACAAGTTCATCCCTGCCGTCGGCAGAACGTACTATGACGGCGCAGTCAGTCACGTGACCGGCATCGTGAGCATCACGCCCGAGGATTACGCCGCTATGCCGGCGTCGTTCGACGGCGCGTGGCTGCGAGCCAACTTCCCGCAAGTCGCGCTGTCGATGGACCACTTCATCGACCAGATCAAGCGAGAGACGCATGGTGAGATCATCGGCGATCTCGAGATCATTCGGATTCCGCTCAATCTCTATCGGGCGCGCAACGCGACCAATCGTCATTGGCTCGCCAACGGCGCCAGCGAGCATCCGTTCTCTCGATCGCCCGTCTTTCTCGTCGGCGACTCGGCGATCGGATCACCGTACTTTCAGTCCATCTCTCTCGGGTTCGAATGCGCGATCTCGCTGGCCGGACTGATCGCCCGCGGAGACATGCCTTTGCGCGAATTACTCGATCACTACGAGCTGTACACGTACAAGCAGTGGCTGCGCGTCTACATGCGGAGCAAGATGATCAAGCACAACAAAGACTTGTTCGAGACCATCGACAATCCGTTCGCGCTGCTCGAGAAGCTTCACATCTACTGATTGGCCCGGACCTGTTCGGGCGTCGCTTGTCGTTCCGGAAGCTGAACCAGCTCCGCGGGTCCGGCGCCGAGCGCGCGGACCTGCGGCGCGGGAGAAGATTCTTGCGGCGCCGCGCTCGCCGGCTCGGCGCGCTTTGGACGCTCGGCGAGAATCTTCGTGACGAAGCGCTGTCCTTCCGAGATGCGCTCGACCTCGATCGCAACCGCGTCGATCGCTTGTTCCATCCGCTCGAGGCGCTCCGTTGCTTCGCGGCTCAGCGATGCGGGACGCACCGGCGGGCGCCCAATTCGCTTCGCCCAGGCGATCGAGACCGGCAGCAGCATGGCCAGAAAGACGACCGCGCCGATGGGGATGCCGACGTTCGGATTGACCCGTCCGCCGAATCCAAAGTTCGGCGCGCGGCCATGACTACTGGGGAACGGTGAGCCAGTCAACTGTGCGATCTGTGCTTCGACCTGCGCTAGGTTGCCTTCGACCTGGGCTCTCTGGACCGCGACATCTGCCCACCGCTGCTGCACGCCCGGCCGAGCCGGGTTGTTTCGCAGCATTTGGTCGAGCTGCGACTTGAGGCTGCTCCACTGCGCCTGGAGCCCGGCCAGCTGAACGCGCAGCACCGTGGCCTGCGCCTGGAGTCCGGCGAGGTTCGCATCCGTCTGGCCGATGATCGGTGCTTCGGGGGTCGGCGGAGCTGGCGGAGCCGGCGTTTGAACCTGCACGGTTGGAACCTCGGCGCGCGAAAAGGTCAGTTCCAAATGTACGCGAAGTCCCGGCCCGAGTTTCCGGGCATGGCTACCGGACGACGCATCCTGCGTGTGATCGTCGCGACTCGGTCATCCGCGGTTAGTCCGTCTTCCGCTCGTAGCTCAGCCCAACGACACCGCTCGGATACGCTTTCGTCGACTTCAGCGTGAACGTCGCATGCTTGCCCGCCGGCATGAGCTTCTTTCCGCCGCCGACCGTGATCGGGTAGAGCAACAAGTGCAGCTCGTCGACGAGATCATTCTCGATGAGCGCATGCACGAGCTGACTGCTGCCATCTGTCATGATGCTCTTGCCCGGCTCCGCTTTCAGCTTTCGCACGGCGTCGAGAACGTTGTCGCGAATGACGGTCGTGTTCCGCCATTGCGGATTCTGAATCGTTTTCGAGACGACGTACTTCTTCGGCGCATTCATCATGTCGCCGAACTGGTCGCCGGCCGGCATCGGCTCGAATGCGGCCGCGTGAGTCTCGTACGTTTTGTGGCCGAGGAGGAAGGCGTCGGTGTCTTGCATCAGCGCGCCGAAGGTCGCGCCGATGTCGTCGTGCCAATACGGCCAGGTCCATCCGCCGTACTCGAACCCGCCGTCGCGGTCTTCGTCCTTTCCGCCCGGCGCCTGAATGACGCCGTCGAGTGTGATGAATTCAGAAACGATGAGCTTCCGCATGGATCTCTCGGTTGGAGTGCAGGGCAGCAAACGGCTTTCACTGACACGTCGAACGAAGACTCAATGAATCGACACAGTCGACCGATCACTCGGCGAACAGAGCATGCTGGAGGCTCGGAGTGCGCGGTTTCGGCGTCGAACGCGATTGGCGGGCGAATCCGCTGACTGGCGTCACATCGAGATTCATCGTCTCGGGAACGCGCGACCGAAGATACTTGGCCGACATGACACGCCAGTGTGCGTCGATCAGTTCCCCAGCCACGCGAATCGAGACCACCGCGTCGACTGGCGCGGCGTGGACGATCCCGAGAATCGAGCGCTCGAGCGCCGCGCCGTCCATGTGAGTCGCATTGACCTCGTGGCGCTCCATCGGTCGCGCCGGAAGCGAACGGAATTCCCAGCTCACGCCGCCGCTCGCGGTGTCGACCCTGAGCAGCATGAAGCCCTTCTCTTCTCCCACCTCGGCGAACGAAGTCCGTTCGATCGAACCGGGATAGAACACCGGCGACGCGAGCGGACGCCGAGCGAGATCTGTCGTCAGAACTTGGTGCCGATGAATGTGGCCCGACAAGACGGCCGAGAAGTTCGGCGAGATGTCGCGACCGCGAACGACGTCCGCCGCTGTCGTGGAACGACGAAGATCGGAATTCCTCTGTCGGCGACGCGCTTCAGTGGCTCGTACGCTCGGCGTGCGACGCTTTCATGAGGCGCCGAGCGGTTGAAGACGTCTCCGCCGTGGACGACGAGATCGACGTCGCCCGAGAGGGCCGCTGCAAGCGCCGTCGCATAGTTCGCGAGGAAGTCGAATCCGCGTCGGCGCCGCCCCACGCGCGGTCGAATCGGCAGGTCGATCCCGAGATGGGAGTCGGCAAGAAAAAGGAGTCGGATCGCGTCAGGCACCTATATATGGTATATGCTTCGGTCTTTATTCGGCAGAGGCAAGGCATCGCAGGCCCGATCGAGGTTCGGACCACGCCATCAAAGATCTCTAAAGAGGACCGCCGGCAGCAAGCGAGCTCCGCGCGCTAAGGAATTCGGAGCTCGCTCGCGGCATCGCGGCCGGACGATGCAAATTCCGCCGACTCGCCGAACCGGAGGCTATATGAGAACTCGAATGCGTTGGCTCTTCGCACTCGTCACGACAGTCGCCGTGCCGTTCTCAAGTAAAGCGCAAAGCAGTCCGTCGTCGCAAACTCAGATCCTGACGATGGCGTTCGCCGTCGATGGTCAGACGATCGGCAAGGTCGCGAACGTGAAGGGCATCACCAGCCAGCTCGAAACCCTGACAAAGCAGTCTACTTCCGGAACGACCCGGCTGACCGCCCAAACTGTCACGCTGAAGCTGATTCCGACAAAGGCCGGCTACCTGAAACAGTGGTTCGAGGCTGCAAAGGCAAAGAGTCCGACAGCGCGACAGACCGCGACACTCTCCGGATTGAACGCGTCCGGCGCCAAGGTTATCGGATGGTCCTTCACGTCGGCCATGCCGGTGAAATTCTCGGTAAATCAACTCTCCTCGCCGGTGACCGAGAGCATCGTGCTTCAATTCGGGCGGGTGGAGTTAGCGAAATAGCCGGCGCATCGCGCGCTACTCCTGACGGAGCACGCCAGAGGGATCGATTGCCGTCACCCGGTGAGCGGGAACCATCATCGCGACTGCCGATACCGTCGCCAGTGAAGACGCGGCGAGCAGAAACGCGAACGGATCGAAGATTCTGACCGGGAACACCGTTGCGAGCACACGATCGCACGCGACTGCGAGCACGGTCGTCAGCGCCGCTCCGATGATGAGTCCAATGCCGACCGAACGTGCGTTCGGCCCGACCATGGCGCGATAGACGTCCGCAGGCCGTGCGCCGAGCGCTATGCGAATGCCCATCTCTTTGAGCCGGCGTTTGGCGCCGAGAGCGATGACTCCATAGACACCGACGATCGCCAGCACCGCCGTGATCACCGCGACCGCGCCGACGACCGCGCCAATCCGTTGGAACGCGTCGGTCACGAGCGACAACTCGGCGTCGAGAGTCTGCGGCGCCGCGACGGCTCCGGGGAATCGCTGAATGATCGTCTCTGCAGCCGTGCGTGACACGACGTCTACGTTGCGATCGACGCGAATGAACGGTTGATAGAACGAGCTATCCGGCTGCCACACCTTGTAGACCATCACGTCCTGTGAACGAGTGGCGATTTCGCTCGCGGCATCGGCCGCGACGCCGACCACTTCGAGCCAGTGCGAACGATCGATCGCGAGCCGTTGCCCCAGCGGATCGGCGTTGCCCCAAAGCTCACGCGCCGTTTCATGCGAGACGACCACCGGGCAGAGCGACGCATCGCATTTGACGTCACTCGCGGTCAGCGTCCGCCCGCGCTCGATGCGGATCCCGAGCACGTCGAAATAGCTCGGCGACACCTGGATCGCCGGGAGGGCGCGATGCGTGTTCGCGGACGTCGTGATCGAGATGCTTCCGATCCCTTCATCGCTGACGGGCATCGCTGTCCCAAAGGCAACGCCTGTGACACCGGGAACCGCCGCGAGCGTGCGATCGAGATCCGAGTACAGCGACTGCCATCCGTTCTCGGGCTTCGGCGCGCGCACGTTCATCACGCTGACGTGCTTCGTCTCGAAGTGCGGAGGCGCGGACGCGATCCGCGAGGGAAGGCGAGTCAAGGCGATCGTCGCGACCAGCAGTGCGGCAGCTCCGCCGATCTGCGCGCCGATGAGACGATTGCCGCGTCTCGGCGCGCCGAACTCGGACGACGCGCCGCGCAGAACCGAATTCAGATCGAGCGCGAGAATCGACCGGATCGGCGCGTTCGCCGCGGTCATCGCGGCGAGGAGCATAGTCACCGCGAGAAACGCGAACACGTGCCAGTCGGGTGCCACCGAGTAAGTCGTCTCGCGAGTGAGAATCCACTCGAGCAAGAGCTTCGGAAGCTTGAACGTGATTCCCGCCGCGATCCCGCCCGCAAGTCCCGCGAGCAGGAGCGATTCTGTCGCGAGCATTCCGCCGAGCCGTGTTGCGCCGGCGCCGAGGGCCATGCGAAGAACCATCTCGGATCGCCGAGCGTGCGCGACGGCGAGCAAGATGGAAACGATGTTCGCGCACGCAACGAGCGCGAGACACGCGAGGCCCGCGAACACCAGTGCGACGACGCCGGTCACGACAAGACCGTTGCCGGGCTTCGCCAGCAGCGAACCGTCCGTGACGAAGACTGCCGAACGGCGACCCGGGCTCAGTCGGTCTTGTTGCGCGGCGATTACGCGCGCTTCTGCTGCCACGTCCGAGCGTTTGCTGCCGGGCCTCAGCCGTCCGTCGATGAAGAGTCGAATCGCGTTCGGCGACGCCGGATCGTCGGTGCCGAGCTGTAGATATCCGCGCAGCGAATAGGGAAGCCACAGCTTGTCGTCGTTCGACGCGCTGCTGAACGGCGGCGCGACGCCAACGACGCGGAGCGGCCGATCGTTCACCCGCAGCACTCGGCCGATGACATCTGGCGCCGAACCGAATTCGTCGCGCCATACGACATCGCTGATGACGACCACCGGCGCGCGCGACGCGCAGTCGTCGCTCTGCAGCATGCGGCCCGCGAGCGGCGTCACAGGCAAATAGACGTCGAAGAATCCGCACGTGACGAACACGCTCTGCGTTGGCGTCGCGCGCTGTCCGATGGCGAGACTCACCCGCTGCCAGCCTGCGACGGCGGACAAAGAGCGAAGCCCGCGCGCATATGCGAGGACGTCGCCGAGGGTCGATGCGGCCGGCATGGTCTGCGCGGCGGAATCCGTGCGATACGACGACAGCAATCGAACGAACGACGCGGGATCGTGATCGACGCGCGGCCGGAGTGCCACCGCGTTGATCACCGTGAAAACCGATGCGCTGACGCCGATGCCGATCGCAAGCGTCGCGAGAACGACGAGCGACTGCACCGGCCGATGAATGATCCCGCGCATTGCGAACGCGATGTTCGACCGGACCTCGTCCAACGGGCGAAGGCCGGCTGACGCGCGCGCGACGTCTTTATGCCAATCCGCATTCCCGAACTCGACTCGCGCGAGCCGCTCCGCGTCTTCGGGCGACATGCCGTGCTGTTCGAGGTCGTCCGCGCGGTGAGCGATGTGCGCTCGAAACTCGTCGTCCATCTCGCGCTCGACCGACCGTCGGCCGAGCAGATGTCGCGCGAACCTGCGCAGGCGGGTGAGGAACGTTCTCATATCGACTCCGACGTCGCGTGCAGTGCGGCCGTCATTCCAGCGACCGTGCGCTCCCACATGGACAGCTCGTTGCGGAGCTCTTTGCGTCCGGTCGCGGTGAGCGAATAGAACTTCGCGCGCCGATTGTTCTCGGACGTCCCCCACTCGCTGGCGAGCAGTCCGCGGTCCTCGAGGCGGTACAGCGCCGGGTAGAGCGTTCCCTGTTGAATCGGCAGATGTCCTTTGGAGATCTGTTCGATACGCACAAGAACGCCGTATCCGTGCTGTGGGCCGAGTGAGACGGCTTTGAGGATGAGCAGGTCGAGAGTGCCGGGAAGGAGCTCGAACGGGGCCACTGCGTTCTCCTGGTTTGACCAGGAGACAATACAACCCGCTCTCCTAGTCTGTCAAGGAGAGAGAGGTCACTCTCCGCGCACAGGCATCTTCTCATGCTCTGTCGGGAGCGTCCGCCGAGCAGCACATTCAGGCGGGGATGTCAGGACGAAATCCTTGGCTCCGTCTCTTCACAATACTTTAACGAACATGAACCGTCCGCTCTCGATCCTGCTCCTCGCGATGTCGAGCCGTCTCGCCGCGCAGGCGGCGCCCGAGGTGACGCTGACCCGGCTCCAGTGTGGCACCAACGCCGCGCCGACCGACGTCGGCCAGCGATTCTCCGACGTCTTCGCGTTCAAAGGGTTGATAATCCAGCTGACTTACAGCTGCTATCTCATCAAGCACGGCGACGACTACATGATCTGGGACACCGGCAATTCGCCGACGGCCCCCAACGTCGCGCCGAAGTCGACGCTGACCCAACTCCTCGGCGAAGTTCACGTCACGCCGGCGCAGGTGAAGTTCGTCGGGATCAGCCACTATCACGGGGACCACACGGGGCAGGTCAGTCAGTTCCCGTCGGCGACGCTGCTCATCGGAAAGAGCGATTGGGACGCGCTCAATGATCCGAAGTCCGCGGCCGCCTCGAGCGCGCTGTCCTTCACGCCATGGATGAGCGGCGGCGCCAAAGTGGAAGCGCTCGCCGGCGACAAGGACGTCTTTGGTGACGGCTCGGTCGTCATCCTCAACACGCCGGGCCACACGCCGGGCCATCACAGTTTACTCGTGAGGCTCAAGACGATGGGAAATGTCCTGATCACCGGCGATCTCGCGCACTTCCGCGAGAATTACGAGGCCAACGGCGTTCCGACCTTCAATACCGATCGCGCCGCGACACTCGCGTCGCTCGATCGATTCAAGAAGATGGTCACCAATCTCAAGGCCACGGTCATCATTCAGCACGACCAGCGCGACGTGGCAAAGCTCCCAGCATTCCCGGCCGCCGCCAAGTAGTCATGATCTCTGAGATGTCCGTCATTCGTCGGCGTAGACGCTACCGCGGCGATCGCTTCCGCTTTGCGCCGGCGGTTCTCGTCATGAACTCATGTCCCGACTCGAGAAGCTCCCTGAGCGCCTCGGCCGACAGCTTGTCGACGCGCGCGAGGACGCTCGTGTGGTCGATATAGTGCGGCGTGACGTAGTACGCTTCCGGATTGCCGGCGATGCGGAATTCTCGTTCGAGAATGCTCATGCGAATGCCGACCGACCGGGGCTCGACCTCCTTTTTCTTCGGGAACCACGCGAACGTCTTGCCGCCGACCTTGAAGGCGGGATAGCCGAACGTCGAGCCCTCCTCGACGCCGGGGAGCTTCATCGCGAAGGCGCGGACACGGGACAGTGGGTCGTGTTTCATGGCGTGCAATACTGTTCGCCAGATCTGCGCGCAGGTCAAGTAGCCCTGTGTCTCCGCCCGCGACGGCTGTGTCTTCACGAGGATTGAATCGCTATCGCGCCGGCGGCGATACTTTCGCAAAGACTCGTCGGACGGCGCTCGAACGCACCAGATCCATGCCTTTGGCGGAGGCTCGCCCGAGATTCAGCGACATCTCGATTTTCGCGAGTATCTCCGCGCATCTCCAAGCGCGGTGCGCCGCCGCATGCCGACGGCGCTGAAAGACGTAGAACGCACTCCTACAACTTTGCCTGTGCTCGTTCCACCATAGCGTTCTCTAACTCTGTGCGGCGCTGCCTCACAGTGTTTTGAGATATTCGACGAGGTCGGACTGCTGCTGCGGCGTCAGCTTGAGCTTGAACAGCGCGACGTAGTGAGCCACGACGTCCTGGAGTGCCGCGGCGTTGCCGTCGTGGAAGTACGGCCCCTTGAGTTGCGGCGGATGCCAGAGCCCGCGAAGCGGCGTCGTCCGATACAGTTTCGTCGCGCTTCGCTCTGCATACTCGGCGTTCTGGCCAACCTCGGCCGGCGTGTGCAGGCGGTTCTGATTGACGTCGGTAAAGACATCGCCGCGATGGCAGCTCGCGCAGTTCGCGACGCCGTTGAACACGACCGCGCCTCGCTTCGCGGCCGCAGCGTCGAAATTGACCGCGAGCGCGGCCGGCTTATCGAGGCTGAACTGGTACGCGCGCAACGCCTTGAGCTTGGACGTCACGAGGTCGGGGGGTGCGTTGTTGACGTCGACGCCGATACGCGGATCGGAGAAGTGTCCGTGCCCGTGCATCTGAGTGATCGCGACGTATGCATTCCAGTAGGACACCGGACCGTCGCCCGTGTAGATCTCGCGCTTCACGTCGCGAAGGCCGAACGCCGGCGGAATGACGACCGGCATGTTCTTGCCGTCGATATTGAATCGCGGATCGTACTTGCCAGGTCCCCACGAGTTGTAGACGGCCTTCTGGGCGGGAGTCGGCGTCGGCGACAGCGCGATGATCGCGCCGACGTTCAGGTCGTGGTTCGGCCAACCGTCGAGCCGCGAGCCGATCCCCGGCGCGAACGAATTATCGACCGTCGAATGGCAGAACGCGCACGTGATCCCGACGCGCGTGAGCGTGTTGTTCGCATCGACCTCGCCCTGCACTCCGACGACGGCGCCGAGCTTGAGGAGCGCGACTGTGGTAGCCGGGGAGGTGAGATCGATGGTTTTGTTCGCAATGCCGTCGCGGACCGCCTGCGGCAGTGCATTGACATCGACTTTGAGACCAACGGACAGTGCCGTCGCGGGACTGACGCCGGTGCGGATGACTTCGTGCATTCGCATCGTATCCGTCCAGAAGGTTTCGTCGCCGAACGTGTCGAAGCGGAAGATGCTCTTTCCGTCGCTGACGTCGCCGGGATCGGATGGGCCCCTCCCGGCCAAAGCGGAGTTGGTCGGCTGCGGACCGAGTGGCGCGTTCTGATCCCTGCCGCCGCACGCGACGGCCTGAGCCAGGATTGCGAGTGTCGCAAGGGAAGACAAGAGGGGGTGTGGCCGCATTGTTCCTCCGAATAAGACCAGTTTTTACAGTAATTTGTGCAATTACTGCTCCAAAAGGCACTCCAGCCGTCGTCCGCGCAAGCCCCAAGGTATCGAGCGAGCTATGAACGACGCGCGAACGAATCACGCCGTTCTATTTTGAGTTCCCGTCGCGAGAGATCTCGGCGGACTGCACCGGAGGTTGTGTGCGTCTTCTGTCGATCGTACAGTCAGGGACCTCCATGAACGACGCACCAGGCCAGGCTGTGCATCCTTCCGGTTTTCATCTCCCGCCGCCCCTCGTGTATGCGGCGGGCATCTTCGTCGGCTGGCTCATCGACCGACGTGTCCCGCTCGACATCACCCCACCAGGCTCGACCGGCCGCATCGTAGCCGCGGCTGTCTGTCTTTTCGTGTTCGCTGCGGTCGCCGCGACGGCGGTCGCGACGTTCCGGCGCGCGCGCACGACCGTCATTCCAGGTCGCGCCGCGAATGCGCTCGTGACAACCGGCCCCTGCGAGATCACGCGCAATCCGATGTACGTCAGCTTCGTCGCGGCCTACATCGGCGTCACGTTGTTGCTCAACACGTGGTGGCCGGCGCTCCTCCTGCCGCTCGTCATCGTCGTGATCGACCTTGCGGTCATTCGAAGCGAAGAGCGCTACCTCTCGGCTGCGTTTCCGCGCGAATACGCCGAGTATCGCTCGCGGGTGCGTCGCTGGCTGTAGCGAAGGATCGAATTCTGTTCGATCGACGCCGCGGTACACGGCGGCCATTTCGCCTCAGGGCTCACGGCGGACGCTGGTTTTCTGAATTCCATGCAATACCTTCGGACCCCGCCCTCTTCCTCCTTCGGAGATCGTGCATGAAGCACGTCCGCACCGCACTCGCGATCTGGCTCTCCGCCGGCGCGCTGGCGTCGCCCGTCGCCGCGCAAACCACCGCGCAAAACGACAGCGCCATCAAGGCTGCCGCTCGCACGCAGTCGCTCCCCCTCATCCCGTCGCGAACGCTCAAGTTCACCACCGACGAAGCGTCGTGGATCTCGCTCGACGTCTCGCCGAACGGCCAGACGATCGTCTTCGACATCCTCGGCGACCTGTACACGATCCCGATCGCCGGCGGAAAGGCAACGCGCATCACGAGCGGCGCCGGCTGGGATCAGCAGCCTCGCTACTCGCCCGACGGATCTCGCATCGTGTTCGTCAGCGATCGCAACGGCTCGAAGAACGTCTGGATCGCGAACGCCGACGGAACGCGCCCGCACATCGTGACGAAGAGCGAACGAATCAACTTCGCGTCGCCGATCTGGTCGGCCGACGGTCAGTACGTCATCGCATCGCGTACCGGGCAGCTCTGGATGTACAACACGAACGGCGGCAGCGGGCTGCAGCTCACCGGTCTCCGCGCCGACGGCGCGCCGCCTGGCGGACCGCCAGCTCCGCAGCACCTCGGCGCCGCTCGGTCATCGGACGCCCGGTATCTCTGGGTCAACGTCAGCGGCAATGTGCCGAGCACGTTCCTCGCGACGACGATTCCCGAGCAGACCGCCGCGATCGTCGACGAGGACGAAGCGCTCCACGACGATCTGCACGGCCGAAGCAATCCGCGACGACTCGGCCAGTATCAGATCGGACAGTTCGATCGCGAGACAGGGAAGACACTCGTTCGGTCCCATGAAGCCGACGGCGCGTTTCGTCCGGTCGCGAGCCCGGATGGAAAGTGGCTCGTGTACGCGGTGCGGTACGACGGCCGCGAAGGGTTGAAGGTTCGCGATCTCTCGAGCGGAGAGGATCGATGGCTGCTCATGGACGTCCAGCGCGACAACACACAGGGCGGCGGCGTCAATGACCGCGATGTCTATCCCGGCTCCGCATTCACGCCTGATTCGAAAGCTCTAATCACGAGCTTCAACGGAAAGATCTGGCGCGTCGCGATTCCGACGGGCGAAGTGACCGCGATTCCCTTCTCCGCGGACGTCGAGCAGCAAATGGGTCCGCTCGCGAAGTTCGAGTATCCGATCAACGACTCGATCCTCACGGTGACGCAGATTCGGGGTGCTCGGCCGTCGCCGGACGGACGACAGCTCGCGTTCATCGCGCTCGACGCGTTGTATGTTGCCGATCTCACGCCGGCGCGCGGCGGCGTCGGCGCGCAGAAGATCACGATCACCAATCCGCGCAAGATGACGCCGGGCGGAATGGTCGAGCATTCGCCGATCTGGTCGCCGGACGGCCGGTACATCGCGTACGTGACGTGGACGGATACGGCGGGCGGCAACGTGTATCGAGTGTCCGCTTCCGGCGGAGCTCCGGAAAAGCTCACGCGCGCCGCCGCGTATTACGACAAGATCGCGTACACGCGCGACGGCTCGCGCATCATGGCAGTTCACGGCTCACGCCAGCAGCGCATGCGCAACTTCGAGGATTTCGGCAGCCTCGGCGCCGGCGCGGAGCTCGAGTACGTGTCGATTCCGGCAGCGGGCGGGGACGCGACCCGTATCACATGGATCGGCGCGGGCGCTTCGCAGGAAGGGCGCAACGTTCCGCACATCGGTCCCGACAGCTCGCGCATATACGTGTGGGCGGGAACCGAGGGACTCGTCTCGATGCGGTTCGACGGAACGGATCGCAAGGTTGTCGTTCGCGTCGCGGGTCCGCCGCCTCCAGCGCAGCCGTTGCCACCGGGGGCGACGCCGCAGCCGCCTCCGCCGCCCGACGAAGTGGTTCTCTCGCCTGACGGTCGCCGAGCGCTCGTGCATGCCGACAACAACGTGTATCTGATCACTGTTCCACCGGTCGTCGGACAAGCCCCAGCCGTGTCGGTGACGGCCGGCTCGATCGTGCCGACGGCGCGTCTCACGAAAGTCGGCGGCGATTTCATTGGATGGACAGATGACAGCCGCGCCGCGTTCTACTCGATCGGGCGGAGCTACTTCAGCTACGACGTCGCGATGGGAGACTCTCTCGTTCGCGATTCAGTGGCCAGAGCGGAAGCGGCGCCGAGCCAAGGAGCGCCCGCCGGCGGTGCGAATGCCGCGGCGGACACGACGAAGAAGGCGACGATAGCGTACGACGCTCAGCGCTACGACGTCGAGCTCATCGCGCGCAAGGACAAACCGCGCGGAACTGTTGCACTGCGCGGCGCGCGCATCATCACGATGAAGGGCAATGAGATCATCGCGAACGGCGACATTGTCATCACGGACAATCGCATCGTCGGCGTGGGGCCGCGCGGGAAAGTGAATATCCCGAAGGGCGCGAAAGAGATCGATGTCGGCGGGAAGACGATCATGCCCGGCTACGTCGACATTCACGCGCACAACTGGTTCGGTTGGGGCGTGCACCGCGACCAGGTCACGCAGCTCATGGCCGGTCTCGCGTACGGCGTCACGACGCAGCGCGATCCGCAGACGTCGTCGACCGACATTCTCACGTACTCCGATTTGATGGAGACGGGCGCGCTCCTCGGACCGCGGCTCTACTCGACGGGCCCGGGCATCTTTGCCGCGGACAACATCAAGAGCCTCGACGAAGCGCGCGACGTCGTTCGTCGGTATGCCGACCACTATCACACGGAGACGATCAAGCAGTACCTCGCCGGCGATCGCAAAGTGCGCCAGTGGGTGATCATGGCCGCGAAGGAAATGGGGCTCACGACGACTACCGAAGGCGGCTCGAACCTCACGATGAACCTGACGCTCATGCAGGATGGGTATCCAGGCCTCGAGCATGCCATGCCGATCTTTCCGCTGTTCAACGACGTCGTTCAACTGCAGGCGCAGAGCGGCATCACCTACACGCCGACGTTGATCGTCGGCTACGGCGGACCGATTGGGCTCAACTACTGGCTCACGCACTACAACATCGACGAGGACAAGAAGCTGCATCACTTCACGCCGCACGAAGAGCTCGACACGTGGAAGCAGGTGCAGTTCAACCGCGAAGATCAGTACATCTTCAAGAATCACGCGGCGCAGCTGACGAAGATGGCGAACGCCGGGGGCCACATCGGACTCGGTTCGCACGGCGAGCTTCAAGGGCTCGGCGTCCACTGGGAGATCTGGATGATGGCGTCGGGCGGCATGAAGAATCACGATGTTCTAAAGGCCGCGACCTACAACGGCGCCGACGCGATCGGGCTCTTGAAGGACATCGGGACACTCGAGCCTGGGAAGCTCGCGGACCTGCAGGTGCTCGACAGGAATCCGCTCGAGGACATCAAGAACACGAACACCATCAAGTACGTGATGAAGAACGGCCGTCTCTACGACGGCAACACGCTGGACGAGGTGTGGCCGCGGACGAAGGTCGTTCCGAGACAGTGGTGGTGGACCGAGGATCCGCCGGCACCAGTCGCACCGCGGAAGCCGTGAGCTAGCGTCAGTCGCGAGGAGCTCTCGCCCCGTTCGTCCGGCTCCGGTTGTCCGCTCGGCGCCTGATTGGTCCGGTCTGTCCTTTACACGGGCCGGGCCGGACCATATAAGAGTACTTGGGGTTGGCTTCGGAAACGCACGATGCCCAAGGAGGACAGGCGAATGTTCGATTCAATCGCGCAATGGCTCGATCAAATCGGATCGTTGACCTTCTGGACGTGCATGTCGGTTCTCGTGGTCATCGACGTTCTTGCCGTCGGGGTGGTGATTCAAACGCGAAGCCGCGAGCTCGTGAATCGCTGGACAGGACGTCTCGTTGCGGCGAACGCGCTCCTCCTTGGCGCCGGCGTCGGAATTCCGATGACCACATATCTCGCCCGGTCGATCGTGGTCGCCGTGGCGCCTTCGGTCCAGCCGACGATCGATCAGGTTCGCGAATCCGCGGTGATGCCGTCGAAATAGCTCGCGCCGGCTCCGGGCGTTGGCCGGAGTTGTTGAAGCGGGGATCTACCAACCGGCAGTGCCGACGTCGCCGATGATGTCTCAGCCCAACTCCGCCTCCAGCCACTCGTCCCAGTCCCCGCCTTGCCGCACCTCGAGCGGCGGGAGAACGATGTCCTCATAGATCTCGGGGAGCGTGAGTGACGTCGCGAGCAAGGAAATCTCGACCGCGCCATTTCTTCGTCTTCGCGAGAGCCGCCGCGACGTTGGTGAGCCAATTGAGGTTCAACGTGTAGCTGAGATTTAGGGGACGACCTTGTTCGGATACGCCGGCCGCTTCGGCGTCTTCGGAGGATTCCTCTTCAGCTCCGCCATCAACACGTCGACGGCCTTCTCGAGCTGCGGATCATGACCGGCAATCACCGCCGCGGGTGACATCTCGACTTCGATGTCGGGCGGAACACCGACATTCTCCACCACCCAGCCTTCCTCCGGCGTCCAGATCGCAAAGTTCGGCGCGGTAATCGTTCCACCATCCATCAATACAGGGAAGCCGAGGATTCCGACGAGCCCACCCCATGTGCGTTTTCCAATGAGTGGACCCATCTTCAAATTGTGGAACATCCACGGCAGCATGTCGCCGCCCGAGCCGGCCGTCTCGTCGATCAACATCGCCTTCGGCCCCTGGATCGATGCCGTCGGCGTCTTCATGTCGTCGCCATACCGCATCGCCCAGTAGCTGATCGCCGGGCGACGCAGAATATCGATGTAATAGTCCGCGAACTGGCCGCCGCCGTTGAAGCGCTCGTCGACGATCACTGCGTCCTTCTGCGCCTGCGGATAGAAGTACCGCTTGAAGTAATCGTGACCCTGATTGCCGGTGTCAGGCACATACACGTACGCGATCTGACCGCCGCTCAGCGAATCGACCTTCTTCAAGTTGCCTTCCACCCATGCGCGATTTCTGAGCGCAGACTCATTCGCGATCGGAACGACCTGCACGGTGCGTCCACCCGTGCCCTCGGGATTCGACGCGAGTGTGAGATCGACAATCTTCCCCGCGGTGTTCTCGAACGGCGCATAGATGTTCATCGCCGCATGGACCTGAATCCCATTCACCGCGATGATGTACTCACCAGCTCTCGCGTTGACGCCCGGCTCCGTGAGTGGCGAGCGAAGGTTCGGCGTCCAGTTGAGGCCACCGTACACCTTCGCGATCCGATAGCGATCGTGATCCACGATGTAATCGGCGCCGAGCAGTCCGCCGGGCACCGTGGCGGCCGGTGAGAGCCGGTCGCCGCCACCGCCGCGATGATGGCCGACGCTCAGCTCACTCATCGTCCACTGGATGATGCGATTGACGTCGGCCTTCGTGGCGGCATCAGGCAGGAACTGCGTGTACTTCTTCCGGTTCGCCTCCCAATTCACGCCGTGCATGTTGGGCGCGTAGAAATAGTCGCGATTAATGCGCCACGCCTCATTGAAGATCTGCGTCCACTCGGCACGCGGATCGATCTTGACCTCGACGTCGGCGATGGCGAGGCGACCTTCAGCTGGGTTCACCTTCGCGACGGACGACACGAAAAAGTTCGGGCCGTTGTTGTACAACACTTTTTTCGAATCTGCCGAGAGCTCGTATGTCCCCAGCTGGGGAATGAGCACTTCGTCCTTCCGCTTCGACAGATCGTAGTGGTGGAGAGCTCCTCGACCATCGATTCGCTGGACGTAATAGACCTGACCGGCGTCGCCCGTGGAGAGCTGCGACAGATCGCCGGCTGCGATGGGCATCGCGAGAATCCGATTCTCGATTCCCTCGAGATCGATTCGTACGGCGCCGCTTCCACGCGGAGTCGGGGGTGCGAGCCGAACCCCGCGAGACGCTGAGTCGGCCGATGTCGAATCGCGGCGCGTGGTGTCGCGCATGACGACGACTCGTTCCTCGTCGCTCTCTTTCGCGAGCGGATTGCCGACGTCATTGCGCAGGACGATCGCGTAAATGTTGCGCGTTCGCCGGTAGTCGGCGGTGGCAAGCGAGAACCAATCCTCCAGCGGACCGGCGTCTGTCGACCCGAAGATGTACAAGTACCGGCCACTCTTGTCGAATGCCGGCGTGCTCACCTCACTCAACCCGTCCGTCAGTCGATACGACTTGTCCTCCGCGAGATTGTAGACGGAGAGTGCGGTGACGAGCGACTTGATATTCGCCGTGTAGGCAATCCACTTCGAGTCGGGTGACCATGCGTGCGTCATGTCCGATTGTCCCGCCGGGCCATACAGCTTGTTGCTCCCCACCAGCTTCGCCACGCCGGTCTTTACATCGATGACATACGTGCTCATCGAGTTGTCGGCATACGCGATGTGTGTTCCGTCGGGTGACCAGTCGAGGTCCTGGTAGAAGCCGTGACCCATGAGCTTCAAAGTCTTCACGGTACCGCGTCCGTCTTGCGGCGAGATCTTGAGCTCGTACTCGCCGCTGGCGTCGGAGATATACGCGATCTGCGAACCGTCGGGCGACCACGCCGGTGAGCGCTCGTTCGCCCCAGGAGTGTTGGTGAGATTCCGCGCGTCCCCCTTCTCGACGGGCACAGTGACGATCTCGCCGCGATACTCGAACGCTGCTCGCACGCCAGATGGCGAGAGCGAAACGTTACGCACATAGTTGGCGCCCTTCACGAAGCGTGGCCGCGTCTCTCTGAGATCAGCGGCGACACCGATGGCGAGCTTACGTCCGTTGCCCGAAGTTGCTGGGTCGAGAATGTGCAGATAGCCGGCCTGTTCGTAGATGAGCCTACCCGCTCCCGCGCTCATGTTGAGAACGGGGAAGTCCGCGTGCGTCGTGAGCCGACGAACTCTCTTCGTGCCCGCGTCGTATGCGTACACATTGAATTCACCGTCGCGATCGGAGCGAAAGTAGACGGTGTTGCCGATCCACTGGGCGTCGACGTCGTTCGATCGTCCTTCGGGCTGCGGAATCTTTTCAACGGCGTGCGTCGCGACGTCATACAGCCAGATCACCGACGCCGTGCCGCCGCGGTAGTGCTTCCACTCCTCGAAGCGTGGCGCGATTGGGTTGTAGGCAATGTGCTTCCCGTCGGGGGAGTACGACGCGCGCGCGGCATTCGGAATGGGAAGCTTCGTCTCCGGCCCGCCTTCTATAGGTACGGTGAAGAGCTGGGTGTAACGGTTCGTGTAGCTCGACCGGCCGCTCGTGAACAGCACGCTCTTTCCGTCGGGCGTGAAGCCTTGCACGATGTCGGCATCGGGATGATACGTCAGTCGCTTCGGCGTGCCGCCGGACGATGGCATGACATACACATCGATGTTGCCGTCGTAGTTCGCGCTGAACGCGATCAACTTGCCGTCGGGCGAGAACACGGGGTTCTGTTCGTCGCCGTCGGCGGTGGTGAGACGCCTGACATCGGTGCCGTCGATTCGCGATGTCCAGAGGTCGCCGGCATATGCGAAAGCGACCTGGGTAGAGCTCAGCGCAGGCTGAGACAGCAGCCGAGTGTCGGTGATGCTGGGCTGAGCGCTGAGGTTCGTGACCGTTACGGCCGCGAAGAGGGAAGCGAGGAATGTGCGCATACTAGACGGTACGGCAGAATGTGGGGCACAGCAATCTTGCGAGAGTGTGGCAGCTCGTGGGGACTCGGACGGCGAACCGAAGGCGAACCCGAACGACGAACCCGAACGACGAGCATTAAGCAGTAACTCGCGGGCGATCGCAAAGTGCGGCAGTGGGTGATCATGACCGCGAAAGAAATGGGGCGTACGACGACCACCGAACGTGGCTCGAACTGCACGATGAACATCACGCTGATGCAGGACCGCTATCCCCTGTTTTTTTCCTGCGTGTGCGATACAGATTGGCGGAACTCACCGGTCGCGTGCATCATGCTACGCGATCGGAATCAGCACTAAGCAAACGGTGAGGACCGCATGAAACGCCTTTCGTCTGCCGTCGTGGCTCTGTTGGTTGCGTCGACGTCGCCATTGTCGGCGCAGTACATCTCGATCGGACTTCGCGGCACTGGTAGCGTTCCCACCGGAGCGTTCGGGAGCACGGACCAAACCGCGACGAACGCCGCGGTGATCGAAGGCGCGAAGAATGGATTCGGCTACGGCCTCGACATCGGCCTCGGAATCGGACCGATCGGTGCGTACGCCGGATTCGATCACATCAAGTTCGACTGCGAGACCACGGCGTGCCAAAGCGACGGCAAGTACACGCTGCAGGGCGCGGCGGTTGGCGTGAAGCTCGCCGTGCCCGGAATGCCGAGGTTTCGCCCGTACGTGAAAGGCGGCGTGACGTTCAACGATCTGCAGGGCGGCTTCGGCGGGCAGTCGTCCAACGCGTTGACGACGGACAGAACGCCGGGCTACGAATTCGGAGTCGGTTTCGACTACACGATCCTCGGCGGCATCGTCGCGCTGACGCCGCAGGCCCGATACGTCGGGCAGAATCTCAAGGCGAAGATCCCCGGCGTCGTGGTCACTTCATCGTCGACAGGCACGGGCGTCAACTACTTCACGTTCGACGTCGGGCTATCGCTTCACACGCCGTTTGGCGGAAAGAAGTAGTCCCGCACACTCGCAATTCGTCTCCAGCAAATGATCATGAATAAATCGCTACTGGTTGCACTGCTCGTTGCCCCAGCGATCGCGGCGGCTCAGCGCGGCGGGGGTCGCGGCGCTCGGCCCGATTCGAACGCGAAGGCAACGCTGCTCGTTCCCGCGCGAGTGTGGACCGCCACGGAGGACGACCCGCACGAAGGCTGGGCGGTGCTCGTTCGCGGCGACCGCATCGAGGCCGTCGGTCCGCGCGCGAGCATCAACGCGCCCGCTGACGCGACGACGATCTCGCTCCCGAACACGACGCTGCTGCCGGGATTGATCGAAGGCCACTCGCACTTGCTGCTGCATCCGTACAACGAAACGTCGTGGAACGACCAAGTTCTCCACGAGCACCAAGCGCTCCGCGTCGCCCGAGCAGTGAATCATGCGAAGGCTGCGCTGCTCGCCGGCTTCACCTCGACGCGCGACCTCGGCACCGAGGGAGCGGGATACGCGGACGTCGGTCTGCGCGACGCGATCAATCAGGGCATCATCCCCGGCCCGCGAATGCAAGTCGTGACGAAGGCGATCGTCGTTGGCGGGGAGTACGCGCCCAAGGGATTCGCAACGGAGTATGTCGATCAGATTCCGCAGGGCGCCGAAGAAGCGAACGGTCCGGATCAGATCTCTCGCGTCGTGCGCGATCAGATCAAGCACGGCGCCGACTGGATCAAGGTCTACGCGGACTATCGGTGGGGGCCGAACGGCGAAGCGATGCCGGGGCCGACGCAGGACGAGTTCAATCTCATCGTGAACATCGCGAAGAGCTCGGGCCGAGGGGTCGCGGCGCACGCGTCGACAGCGGAAGGAATGCGGCGCGCGGCGATCGCCGGGGTCGAAACGATCGAGCACGGCGACGGCGGGACGCCGGAGGTCTTCAAGCTCATGGCCGAGAAGGGCATCTGTTACGTGCCGACCGTTTCGGTGGGCGGCAGAAACAAAAAGGCCGTGCTGCAGATGGCGATGGACGCGCACGTCACGATCTGCAACGGGGCGGATTCCGGTCCGGTCGCGCACGGTGACAACGCGCGTGAAGTCGAAGGGCTCGTCACGAACGGGCTCACGCCGCTTCAGGCGCTTCGCGCGGCGACGATCAACGACGCCAAGATGCTCCACTGGGGCGATCGACTCGGCGCCGTGAAGACCGGGTATTGGGCCGACCTCATCGCGGTTCCCGGCGATCCGACGAAAGACATCTCGACGCTCCATCACGTCGAATTCGTGATGAAGGGCGGCGAGGTGTACAAGAAGCCCTGATGTCGAACAGGCGGACTTTCATCAAGGCGACCGTCGGAGCCGGCGCCGGACTCTTGCTCGGGAAGCGCGCGTTCGCGCTCACGACCGAGTCGACGCCGGCCGCCCGGCCGCTGGACATTCTCGTCCTCGGCGGCACGGGGTACATCGGACCGTATCAGGTGCGAGAGGCGGTCGCGCGCGGCCATCGCGTCACCGTCTTCAACCGCGGACAGCACCAAGCCGATCTTCCGTCCTCGGTCGTCCATCTGCAGGGCGACCGAAGCTTAGAGAAGTTGAATCTCGATGCGCTGCGCGGAAAGCGGTGGGATGCGGCGATCGACAACTCCCAGCAGGATCCGGCGTGGGTCACCAAGACCGCGGAGCTGCTCGAGGATTCGGTCAAGTATTACCTCTATGTGTCGTCCACCGGAGTCTATTTCCCGTACGACACGCCGCACTCCCTCAAAGAGGATGAGCGGCCGAGGCTCGTCGATCCCGACGGCACGACGAACAGCTACGGCGTTCGCAAGGCATTGTCCGAGATCGAGAACACGAAGGTGTTCGGCGATCGAGCGATCAACGTGCGGCCGAACTTCATCGTCGGTCCGGGCGACGAGAGCGATCGGTTCATGTACTGGCCGTCGCGATACGCGCGCGGCGGCGAGATTCTCGTTCCCGGAGACCAGGACGACCACGTGCAGTTCGCCGACGTTCGAGATCTCGCGACGTTCATGATCCGCCTCCTCGAGGAAGGGAAGACGGGAACGTTCAACATCGCCGGTCCCGACGATGTCACGATGCGGAAGTTCCAAGATGTGCTCGGAGCGGCGATTCCAACGCCGGCGCGAACGCTGACGTGGATTCCGGATCTCGAGTTCCTTCGCGGGTTTCGTCTCCGCGCGAACGTCCCGTGGATCCCGCCGAAAAAGACGCCTGAGGGCGTGAAGTACGGGCAGACATATATAAACTCTGATAAGGCTGTCGCCGCCGGTTTGCGCTATCGCCCGATGACGGAGACCATTCGCGACTCGCTGGCGTGGTGGCAGTCGCTGCCGGCCGAGCGTCGAGAAAAGGCGAAGTTCGCGTACACGCCTGAGGGGGAGGCCGCCGCGCTCGAGGCGTGGCACGCCAAGGGCAAATAGGTCTACGAGCGCGCGGCCCGTCTAATTCCGGAGCGCGCGGAACGTCAGCGAGTATCGAAGCGCCTCCACCGGAGGAATGCTGTGCTCCCATTCCGTGCGCGACGGCCCGCTCAGCAAGTACATCGAGCGCGGCTCGGCAGTGACCGAGACGCGCTCCCACTTCTCGCCGGCCTTTCGCCGCAGACGAAATACGCACGGCGCCAAGAGTGACACGCCAATCACTTCGCCAAATACCGCTTTGTCTCGGTGCCAGCCAATCGCGGCGCCTTGGCTGTATTCGGTGACGAGGACATGGCGCAAGATCTCCGGTTCGAGTTCCGCGAAGCGTGCGGCGCGCTCGCGCAGCGGAAGAAGAAAACTCGGGATGTCCCCCGCCTCGCGAAGGCGCCGCTCGCTGAAGTCGTATCGCCATCCGAACGAAACGACGCGTCGCTTGCCGGTGAAACCGTGAAATTCAAAATCTCGAAACGGAAGGTTCCGAATCTCGTCGATCAGTCGGGACTCGGCTTCCGGTGTCAGCACGTCGGTTTCGTACTTGAAACCTTCGGGCGTCGTCGGGCGCGACTCGAAGAAGCTCAGTTGGCCAACCATGGACGGCAGCGCGTTCAGTACGCGACACCAAACCGCTTGCCGACGTGGCGCGGCTCCTCGAGCTCATCGAGGACTGCAACCGCAAAATCCTGGAACGAGATTCGGCTTCGCCCTTCGTTGTCGACGATGAGCGTCTCGTCGGTCGTTCGGTATTCGCCGGTGTGCTCGCCGGGAAAGATCTCGTCGGCCGGACTGAGATATGTCCACTCGAGACCCTTCGCCTCGCTCCGCCAGATCTCGAGCGCATCGATCCCTTCCTTCGCCTCTGCCCGATAGGCCTCGGCAAATCTCGGCTCATCGAACAGGCGCCGGCCCGGCGCAACTTCGAGGCTCGACGCGCCGCCGACGTACAGGACACGTTTGACGCCCGCGCTGCGCAGGCCTTCGATGATCGCTCGCGCGTTGTCGGTCAACTTCGGCGCAGCGAGTCCACGCGCATTCACGCGAGGCGAGATGGCGCTCACCACGGCATCGGCGCCTTTGACGATCCGCGCGACCGAGGACGGATCAGTCGCGTCGCCCTTCACGAGCTTCACGCCCGGATCCCGTGTTCGAACCGCGTCGGGGTCGCGCACGACCCCAATGACCTCGTGTCCGCGCGAAAGCGCCTCGAGGACGACTTGGCGACCGACGTTTCCCGTCGCGCCGAAAACCACGATACGCATGACGATCTCCGCTGTATGTAACTAAACTGGTAACACTTACGGCAAAAACAAAACCGTCCGAGCCTATGAAGCGCGGCACTCCATTCGATGCGGCCGTGCAAAACGAGCGCAAAAATGACCTTTACGCTGTTACCGGTCGTCCCCCACTGCGGCATGTTTACGCGACGGCCGGGGCGGATCGATCGACGCCGATCCACCGGTCGCGACTCTCACCACAGGAGACGCGATGCGCTCTCATCTTGTCCTTGCCTTTGCCGGACTCGCGGTCCTCGGACCATCACCGACACCGCAAAGCATCGTCGTCACGCGCGTGTTTCCGCAGCCCGGGCAGATCGGCGTCTTCATCGCCGACGCGGATGGCACCAATGAGCATCCTCTAACGAACAACCCCGATATCGACTACGACGCGGTCTGGTCGCCGGATGGGAAGTCGATCGTGTTCACGTCCGAACGGAATGGTTCGGCCGATCTCTATCGTGTGCAGCCCGACGGCAGCGGTCTCGAGCGGCTCACCGACAGTCCCGCCTACGACGACCAAGCGGCGTTCGCTCCCGACGGCAAGCATCTCGTGTTCGTGAGCTCGCGCGGCGATGGCACCGCGGATCTCTACACGTTGGACCTCGCGTCGAAAGCGGTAAAGCAATTGACCTCCGGACCGGCAGGAGATTTTCGACCGTCGTGGTCGCCCGACGGACAATGGATCGCATTCTCGTCGGACCGCACGAGCGACTTTCCATTCTCGCATGGACGTTGGGAGCGCCTGCAGATCGCCGACGTCTATGTCATCCATCCCGATGGATCGGCGCTCAGGCGGCTCACGCCGCACGGCGATTTCTGCGGAAGCCCGAAGTGGACTGCGGACAGCAAACGGATCGTCGCGTACTGCATGGGACGCGAGCAGACGCTCGACAATCGCCGTTCGGCTCCGGAGCATTTGGAGGACACGCGCATCGTTTCCATCGAGCTTGCGACCGGGACGATGTCCAATTTGCCGACAGGGCATGGTGTGAACTTCAATCCTTCACCGCTCGCGGGCGACGTGATCGGCTACATCCGGAAAGACGGACTCGGTCACGGGATCGAGTACTCGAATGGAAGGCGTGGCCCAACCGGCGACATCCGCGCGGCATCGTGGTCGCCCGACGGGAAACGCGTCGTGTTCCACAAGCGGCTCGCGTTCGACCGAAAGTCCTGGGTCAAGACGTTCAGCCGAGATTCGCGGTACGAGTTGGCGTTCGTGCCGGTGGGCCCGGCGTTCAGTCCCAGTGGCGACCGCTTCGCATTCGTCGGGGCCGCACAAAATGCAAAGGGTGCGGCGCTGATGCTCGGCAAGCCCGGGACCGATTCCGCTCGCGCGATCTTCCAGGACTCGACGCGCAATATTCTCGGGCCTCAGTGGTCGCCGAAGGGCGACAAGATCGTGTTCGGCATCGGCGTCTTCAATGCGTTCTTCAACGGATTCCACGGCGTCTTCCTGAAACCCGAGGATCGCGTGGAAGGCGGAGCGCAGGTCGCGATGATCAACGCGGACGGCAGTGGATACCACGCGCTCACGTCCGGAGCGGACAACAGCGCGTTTCCGTCGATGTCTCCGGACGGCCGTCGCATCGTGTATCGAACGTTCGACGCCGACGGCGGCGGAGGGCTGCGTATCATGGACATCGAGACGAAGAAGGTCGCGCCGATCGGGAGCGGCTATGACAACTTCCCGCTGTGGTCTCCGCGCGGCGACGTGATCATGTTCTCGCGGCAACAAGACGGCTATTATGAAATTTATACGATCAAGCCGGACGGCACGGGTCTCAAGCAGCTGACGCATGACCGGGGCAACGACGCGCACATGGCCTGGTCGCCGGACGGCGAATACATCGTCTTCGCGTCGTCCCGCAAAGGCTACAAGGACGAAGTGATCTATACCGACGCGCCGCAGCCGTACGGCGACATCTTCGTCATGCGCTACGACGGCAGCGACGTTCGCCAGCTCACCGACAACCAGTGGGAGGAGGGAACGCCGGGCTGGCGGCCGTCGAAAGCGACGCGATGACCGTTCGAGTGTTTGTCACCGGCGGGACGTTCGACAAGGAGTATGACGAGCTCACCGGAAAGCTCTTCTTCAAGAACACGCACGTCGACGAGATGCTGCGGCGTGGACGTTGTGGTCTCGAGGTCGATGTCGAAACGCTCATGATGGTCGACAGCCTCGACATGACCAAGGATCAGCGCGCGATGATCGTTCGCGCATGTCGCGAGTGCGACGAAGCGGAGATCGTCATCACCCACGGCACCGACACGATGGTCGAGACGGCGCAGGCAATCGCAGAAGGCGTGAGCGGCAAGACTGTCGTGCTCACCGGCGCCATGGTGCCGTACGCCTTCGGAAGCTCTGACGGTCTCTTCAACCTCGGCTCGGCGCTCTCGTTCGTGCAGGCGCTGCCCGCGGGTGTGTACATCGCGATGAACGGCAAGAGCTTCCCGTGGAATGATGTGCGCAAGAATCGCGACGCCGGTGTGTTCGAGCGGCTGCCGCGCACGACCAACACCGCGTCACACACGGACAGCGCCTGAGAGCGGGACACGGCGCCGCGGCCGCGGTCGCACTTGCCGCGCTTCGGTCGGCGTCGCATACATCAGGCGATACAATCGTGTTTCGTTTTCGGTGGAGGGAGTTCCGTGGCGAGCTCGCCTTTCGTTCAGCCAGTCCCGACGCCGCGCGCTAATTCCGAGGCGTTGCGAGACGAAACGATCACGCACTGGATGCGCACGTCGCTCGACGCGCTCATCATCCTCGTCGAACGCGTTGCGCCCGGTATGCGCGGCTCCGTGTTGCTGCTCGAGGACGACGGAGTAACTCTGCGGCACGGTGCCGCTCCTCATCTGCCCGATGCATACTGCCGTGTGATCGATGGAGAGCGGATTGGTCCGGCGGCCGGCTCGTGTGGGACTGCCGCATATCGCCGCGAGCGGGTCATCGTGCGTGACATCGCGACCGATCCATTGTGGACGAACTACCGAGCCGCCGCCCAGTCGTTCGGTCTCGCCGCATGTTGGTCGACGCCGATCATCGACGTCGGCGGCCGCTTGCTCGGAACGTTCGCGATGTACTACAACGAGCCGCGCGATCCCACCGCGGCCGACATCGAGCTGACCGAGACGGCGACGCTCCTCTCGGCCAACATCATCACTCGGGCGCGCGCGGCGCGCGCATTTCGTCAGCGCGCCGAATCAGCCGAGGGGCTCAGTGCCGCGCTCGAGGAGCGCGAGCAACAGCTTCGGGCGAGTCATGCGCGACTGCGTGCAGCGCTCGAGGCCTCTTCCACGAGCACGTGGGAATGGGACTTCCACACGAACCTGATCGACTGCGACGAAGGCCTATATCGGTTGTTCGGCATCGACCCCTCCGCTGCGTCGGGAGCTTTCGATCTATTTGTCTCCCACATCCATCCCGACGACCGCGACCGAGTGATCGCCGCGGCGCGACGCAGCGTCGCCGAGGGTGTGGAGCTCGACGAGGAATTCCGCACCGTCAGGTCCGATGGGTCGATCCGGTGGGCTGTCGATAAAGGCAAAGTCATCGTTGGCGACGACGGAAAACCGTCGCGCCTCATCGGTGCGTGCGTCGACATCACGGAGCGACGCGTCCGCGACGAGCAGTTTCACGCGCTCGCGGAAAGCATTCCGCAGCTCGCGTGGATGGCGGACGCGCACGGCTCGATCTACTGGTATAACCAACGATGGTACGACTATACCGGGACGACGCTCGATGAGATGCGCGGATGGGGATGGACGGCGGTGCACCACCCCGATCAGGTGGACCGCGTTGTCCGACGGATTCAGCATTCGTGGAATACCGGTGAGCCGTGGGAGGACACGTTTCCGCTCCGGGGCCGAGACGGCCAGTATCGCTGGTTCCTCTCGCGTGCACAGCCGATTCGCGACGCCGACGGCGAGATCGCGCGATGGTTCGGGACGAACACGGACATCAACGAGCTTCGTGAGGCGGAGCTCGCGCGCGACCGCGCGCTGGCTGAAGCCGAGGTGGCGAACCGGGCGAAGAGCGAGTTTCTCGCCGCGATGTCGCACGATTTGCGCACGCCGTTGAACGCCATCGGCGGTTACGCGGATCTTGTCGCCGACGGAGTGTATGGTCCGTTGAGCGACGGGCAGCACGGAGCGATGGATCGCATCCGGCGCGCGCGGAATCATCTGCTCGCGCTGATTAACGACATTCTCAGCTTCGCTCGGATCGAAGCGGGGAGCGTCGACTTTCACATCGACCCTGTTCCCGTGAACGAGGCGGTTTCTGGTGCGGTCACGATGATCGAACCGCAGGCGGCGAGTAAAGGACTTTCGTTGCGAACCGCGCTCTGCGGGGACGCGATTCGAGTTCGAGCCGACCGAGAACGGTTGACGCAGATTCTTACCAATCTTCTCACGAACGCGGTGAAGTTCACGAGCGCCGGATCGATCGCGGTCGAGTTGAACGCCGAGGAAAGCGCAATCTGTATCGCGGTGCGCGATACCGGCCGCGGCATACCCGCCGAGAAGCTGGCGTCAGTGTTCGAGCCCTTCGTGCAGGTCGGGCGCAGCGCTGAAGAACAGCGGCAGGGCATCGGACTTGGCCTTGCGATCAGCAGAAAGCTCGCGCGCGCCATGGGCGGCGATCTCACCGTGCGAAGTGTCCTGTCCGAAGGGACCACGTTCACACTGCAGCTTCCGCGCGCACCCGAGCCGAGCGCCAGATAGCGCGTTAGTCGACAGGGTCGCGTCGCAGACTACGCCGGAGTGAGCTCGATCGATAAGACCTGAAACGGCGCCAGGGGGATGCGCGCCGTTTCGCCCGCGCGGAGCTCCCGAGGCGCAGCCGACGCGGCCGGATCGAACGGATTCTGCGCGCGATACGTCTTCGCCGCTCCCTCCGGCAACTCGAGAACACTCGCGACGTCAATCCCAATCGACTGCGGCCGATCGCTCGGATTGCGGAGCGTCAGAATTCCCTTGCGCGACGACAGGCTCGCCCAGCCGTACGGCTCGAGCCGCAGCGGATCGCCGCCGACCCAGTGCGAGTCCTTTAGAGTTTCCGCATTGGCTCTCGACCATTTCGCGAATTGCGCGATCGCGTCCCAGTTGCTCGCCGTCAGCAGCGCCGGCGTGATGTACATCTCCTGGAGCTGCGTGCCCGTTCCGAAGTACGCGTGCGCCTCGGACGCGAAGTCGTTGCCCGGATCTTCGCTCAGATTGTGCGCCGACTTCGCGTAGATCATCCCGTGCAGCATCAATGAGCTGATCGGGAACAGGGCGCCGGCACGGACGACGTGATCGTATGTGTCGGCGTCGCGGTAGGTGACCCATCGCTGCCGGCTCGACCCGACGCCGGCAAAGTCGTGATCCTCGCCGCCGCGCCAGATCGAATCTGCATAGCGCAGCCAGAACGGCGACGGATATGTACCCGTGGTGAGATTCACGTACAGATCGGGCTTCTCCGCTCGAAGCTCTCCGATCAAGTGAATTGCCGCGTCGAAATCGCTGTCGAAGGCGCTATTTGGCGCGGTGCTCGCCGCGTTGCCGGTCCCGTCGAACTTGAACTGGTTGATCCCATAGCGGCGGATCATCTCGAGACACGTCTCGCGAAAGCGCTGATAGTAGACGGGGCCGGAGAGCGCGAAGCCGCGATTGTTCGTCTCGAAGCCCTGCTGCTTGCCGTACGCAACACGGTCGTCGTGCGGCTTGCCGTAGCCGCCCCACGGCGACATCCACACGCCGGGCGCAGACCCGTACTTCTGCGTTGCGTCGCGCACCCTCGTGAACCCGTTCGGGAAGCCCGAGTGAAAGCGCCACAACGTCGTCGGATCGTCCCAGCCGTCGTCGAACAGGAACGAGTCGAGCACCACGCCACGCTTCTCGTGCAACTCGGAGCCGAACGCGTTCACCGCCGCGAGCGCGTCGGCCTCGTTGTATTTCGAGAAGTAGCCGATGTCATACCACGAGTTGTAATGCAGAAACGTGCGGTAGGGATGCGCACGCTCGCGCTCGACGTACGAGAGGAAGTCGCGACGCAGCTGCCCAGTCCGCGTCACACCCGCGACCGAGCTGACACCGATCGTCGTGCCCTGGCGCAGCGGAAGCGTCCGCGCCATCCGGCAGCGAACGCGCTCTCCATCGACGCCATTGTTCGCGAGCGGATGCTCGAATGCGAAGAACGCGTCGCCGACGACGATCGGCGTGCCGCGCACAGTTCCACTCACCCAGCTCCGCTTCGCGGTGAAGTCGAAGAGTGAGATCTCGCGCAGCGGAACGTCGCCGGCGAGCGCACGAATCGACAACTCCTGCCGCACATAGCTCGATCCATCGCGCAACACGGCTCGCCACAGGACCTCGAGCCGCCCGTCCGCATCGCGCAACGTTGCCGAGACCGCGCGTCCCGCGACACGTTCGGCGAAACGCGATGCGCCCGGATTCGCTTGGAGCGATTCCGTGCGAGGATCACCGACAATCCGGAACGCGCTCGCGGGCAAGACCGTCGCGGACGCGCCAGCGCCCAGTGTGAGGGTGAACAATTCCGCCGGGACGGGCAGACTGACGCTGTGAATGCGGTCGTCGAGCTTCGCCGGTCGAATCGAGTCGTTGGACGCCGTCCACGCCGCGGCGATCGTCGAATTCTCCAAGACGAGATCGCGGCCTTGCAGCCTTGAAAACGCGCTCGCATTCAAGGCGCCGAGTCCGACGGCAATGCGGCTGCTTTGATCGAGGAACGTGCGTCGAGAGATCATGATGTTCTTGTGGTCATCCTGATTGTCGTAAGCATGACTATCGCGCTATGACTCGCAACCGGCCAGTGGAGCTGCCCGAGATCCAGGCGGGACCGAAAATGGCGTCAAAGGCGAACGACGAACCAAAGAGCGAACCGAACGGCGAACCGAAGAGCGAACCGAACGACGAACTGAAAAGCGAGATAAAAAAGGCGAACCGGGACGACGACAACGGCGACAACGAAAAACGACAACGAAAAACGACAACGAAAAACGACGGCGAAAAACGACGGCGAAAAACGACGGCGAAAAACGACGGCGAAAAACGACGGCGAGGGGAAAAAACGGCACGACGCGCGATGAAACGATGACGCACATCCGACGACAACTCGTATCGTCGGGCATGGGAAAACGAATTCTCGTTCAGGAAGCCGCCGACCTCGTCAGAGACGAGGTCAATCGCCTGCTAGACGCCAAGCCGAAGAAGCGGCGATTACTCCACGTCGCGCAACTGCGAAAGTCTGCCGACTCGGTAAGCGCGAACATCGCGGAAGGCCTGGGGCGCGGCGAAGGCGATGCTCGAAACGACAAGTATCGGACCGCGCGCGGCGAGGCCGAAGAGACCATCTCTCACCTGTCGTCGAACTTCGCGGCGGACCGCATCGGGAGAACTGAATTCCATCGGTTGCGAAACCGCTCGTTGACTGTGATCAAGATGCTGGATTCGCTCTTGGGCGATTAAGCCCGCGCCGTCGCTCGCCGTTTGGTTCGTTTTTTTCGCTCGTCGTTTGGGTCGTAGTTCGGTTCGTAGTTCGGTTCGTAGTTCGGTTCGTTGTTTGGTTCGTTGTTTGGTCGTTGACATCTCACGCCGCGTTGTCCTCGAGCGTGAGCTCGGTCGATCGCCCCGCCATTCTCAAGCCGATCAGGATGACGACGCCGATCGCCAGCCAGACGACCCCGCCGACCTTTGCGTGGATGTCCGCATTCACTAGAACGAAGCCGATGATCGCGAAGCCAATGACCGGTGACAGCAGATGAATCCCCAACGCGCCGGTCTTTTGCTTCAACAGGAAGTAGACGACGACCGACACGTGGAGCAGCAAGAACGAGAAGAGCGCGCCGAAGTTCACCAGCGACGACACGAGGCCGACCTGTCCGACGAAAAAGAGTCCGAGTACGAGGCTCACGACCGACACGAGCAAGACCGCCCGCTCGGGGACGCGCCGCACGGGGTGAACGTGTGCGAGAAATCGCGGCAGTTGTCCGTCGCGAGCCATGGCGAAGAGCAGCCGCGCCGTCGCCGCTTGCGCGACGAGCGCGTTCGCGATCGCTGCCGAGAGGGCGACTGAGACTGCCACGACCGTCTTGAGCGACGTTCCACCGACCATCCCGGAGATCGTGTAGAACGCGTCGTTGGTCGCGGCGTCGCCGACGAATTCAGCTTGCCCCGGGACGAGGAGCGCCGCGATGTACGTCTGCAGAATGAACAGCGCCGCCGCGAGACAGAGTGCGATCATCGTCGCCTGCCCGACGACGCGAACACCGCCCTTGGCTTCCTCCGCCAACGTCGAGATCGCGTCGAACCCGAGGAACGACAGGACGGCAACCGACAGCGCGCTGAAGATCAAACCGATGTGAAAGCGCTCGGGGGCGAAGAATGGAGCGAGACTCCAATGCGCGCCGTTCACGCCGCGCGTCACCGCGATCGCGCCGAAGACGACGAAGATCGCGAGCACGATCAGCTCACCGACGAGAAACATCATGCTGGCCCGCGCGGTCGTCTCGATGCCGAGCATGTTGATCGCCGTGTTGAACACGATGAACCCGATGATCCACGCAGCCTGCGGCACCTGCGGCACGATCGATCGCATCGCCTCGGCGCCGACGACGTAGCAGAGCGTCGGTATGAGTAAGTAGTCAAGCAGGATCGCCCACCCGGCGAGAAAGCCGGCGCTCGGTGTCAGCCCGCGGCCTGCGTAGGCGTAGACCGAGCCGGCGATCGGGAACGCGCGCGACATCTCACGGTAGCTCAACGCGGTGAACACCATCCCGAGAAGACCGATGACGTACGTGAGCGGCACCATTCCCTTCGAGGCGTTGAACACGATGCCGAAGATCGAGAACGGGGCGATCGGAACGATGAAGACGAGCCCGTAGACGAGAAGGTCGCGGAGGCTCAGGCTCCGCTTGAGCTCAGCGCCGTAGCCGAACGTCGACAGCGAACTACTTTCATCGCCGGCGCTCACGCCAGCCCGATCATCCGGCGGAGTTTCGAGAATGCTCATGACTGATCGTGCCCGGCGAGAAAGTCCTCGACGAGCGACATGTATCCCGCTCGTTCTTCGATGTGCGGCACGTGGCTCGAATTGTCGAACACGTGCCACCGAACGTCGGCAATGGCGTCGGCGAACGGCTGAACGGTCGACGGAGCGGCTTCGTCATACCGGCCCGAGATCAACAGCGTCGGCGCCTCGATGCGATGGACTTTGTCGACGACGCTCCACGTCTTGAGCGTTCCGATGACGTGGAATTCGCTCGGCCCGTTCATCGTGTGGTAGACGGTCGGATCCTCGGCGATTGCCGCGAACGTTCGCGCGAGCTCCGGAGGGTTCGGCGTGATTCGACAGACGTGTCGCGCATAGAAGACTTCCATCGCCGCGACGTACTCGGCCGAGTCGGTCGTGCCGGCAGCTTCGTTTCGTGTGAGGGTTTGTTGAACATCGAGCGGGAGCATCCCGCGCAACTCCGCGGCGGCGGCGAGCCAGAGTGGCATCGATGCCGGGGAGTCCGAGATGACGAGGCTGCGCAGTCCTTTCGGTCGCCGGATCGCGTGCTCGGCGCCAAGCATGCCGCCCCAAGATTGGCCGAGCAGGTGGTAGTCGTTCGCGATGCCGAGCGTCTGTAGAAGGTTGTCCAACTCGTCGAGAAAGAGGTCGACGGTCCAGAAGTCGGCGCCTTTGTCGCGCAGGTGCGTCGACCGGCCGTTGCCGATTTGGTCGTAGTGAATGACCGGCCGTCCGGACCGCGCGATGTCGGCGATGGTGAGCAGATAGTCGTGCGTGCCGCCCGGCCCGCCGTGGGCTGTCACGAGGGGAGTGCGGCCGGACGCGAGGTCGCCCGTGACGCGATACCAGGTCTTCCACCCGCGAAAATCGACGGTGCCTTCGGTTGACGCCTCGAGGAGAGGCGCCGTTGGATCGTTTGACATGGTCGTTTCGATGAATGTCGGGGTGGGCGCGCGCGAAGAGCATAGACGGCGGCACATCGGGCCGCAATTCCGCTCGAGACACCAGTCGCATGCCGACCGAGGATGGTCTGCGTCGTGACTACGCCGTAGTTTAGCCCACCCTTCTTCGCTCGAGCGCGACACGCACGTGGGCGACCTCCGCGATCATCTGAACGCCGACCTGTCCAGCAGTTATGTCGACGCGGATCTCGCGCCACGAGTGGAAGACATTCGGCAACCAGTGGAGCGACTCAAAGCCGCCGAAGCGCGAAGACGCTAGACCTAAGATGTCGTCGGCGACCTTCCCACCGAGCTGGCGACATTGATGTTCCACCTTCATCGCGATCACACCGACATGATTACCCCCGACGCCGGGGCTGTGCGACCAACCGCCGTTCGCTGGCGGATTCTCTCGTGGGTCGTCGTCGCGAGCATCGTCGCGTACATCCTCCGCTACAATTTGTCTGTCGCCGGGCCTGCGATGATGCACGACCTCGGGCTCAGCGAGACGCAGCTCGGACTCATCCTCGGCGCGTTCGCCTGGAGCTACGGACTCTTTCAGATGCCCGGCGGACTCCTCGGCGAGCGGTTTGGACCGCGACGCGCGATGACGCTGATGTTCGTCGCTTGGTTCGCGACGACGGCGCTCATGGCGTCGGTGCCGCGAGGCTTGCCCGTCGTTGCGTCGGTCGCGCTGCTCTTCACGCTGCGCGCGGCGCAAGGCATGGTTCAGGCGCCGGTATTTCCGATCTCGTGCGGCTCGTTCTTCGCGTGGATCCCATCAAGAACATGGGCGCTCGGGAACAGTCTCAGCACTGCGGGAACGACGGTCGGCGCTGCGCTCGCAGGTCCGGGCGTCACGTGGCTCGTGCTCACCGTAGGTTGGCGCGAGTCGTTCTTCATTGCTGCGCCGCTCGGCCTCGTGCTCGCCGCGATCTGGTGGTGGGACTATCGCGACGATCCGACGACGCATCGCCGGGTAAACGCCGCGGAACTCGACGTGATCCGCGCCGAGCGCGCGGCGGAGGCTCGAGTCGAGCCGATGAAGTGGACGCGATTGCTCGCCGATCGAGATCTGCTCTACGTGACGTCGAGTTACTTCTGTGCCAACTACGTGTTTTATCTGTTCTTCAATTGGTTCTTCTACTATCTCACCGAGATTCGACACGTTCCTGCGGCCCTCGGCGCCTATTTCATTGCGGCGCAATGGATGGTCGGCGCTGTTGCGGCGGTTGCGGGAGGCATCGTGTGCGATCGACTGTCCGTGCGGTATGGTCCACGCGTCGGATGTCGCGCATCGGCAATGGGAGCGATGATCGCCTCGGCGCCGCTCCTCGTCGCCGGAACGTTGGCAACCGATCCGGTGTTGAGCGTCGCGCTGCTCTCGTTGAGCTTCGCCTGTGTGCAGTTCGCCGATTGCACGTATTGGGCGGCGACGATGCGTATCGCGGGCCCACAATCGCAAACCGCCACCGGCATGTTGAACACCGGTGGCAACATCTCGGGCGGAATCGGCGCGGTGCTCGTGCCGGTGCTTGCGGGAGCGGTCGGTTGGACCTTCGCTGTCGCGTCGGGCGCGATCTTCGCCCTCGTCGCGGCGGCGCTGTGGCTCGGGATTCGACCGGACCTCGCACTGCAGAGTCGCGCGAAGCAGGTCCCTCGCGTCGGTCCTTCACCGATTGTGGAGCTGGGCTAGGGTCCGCACGCAGATTGTCGATCCGCTGCGACGGTTCGCTCACTCCGCCGGAGCGAACATTTCCACCGCGCACGTGAACGTGCGGGTCTCACCCGGTTGCAGCGCGCCCACGTTGACGAGATGGCGTGCGATCTCGTCGCCGCGGTCGTTCGAAATCGTGACGATGACCGCGTATTCCCAGCCCTCACCGGTCTCCGGAGCCCGGATCGACCCGTCCACGCGCAGCGGAGACGCGACCGGCAGCACAGCGTCCGCGCCCGGCGCGAACCGGAGGTGCTTCTTGCATGACGGGCAAGACGTCATGCTCTGAAGGATCACCGCCCGGCAGTGCGGACAGGTGCGAGTCGCGCCTGCCGGGGTGCGGCGAACCGTGGTCACGAGACGTGTCGAGACCCAAGCGTCAACGGTGACGTCGCGGCGGTCTCTTCACCCCAACCAAATTCCGCCCGTCCGCGCATCCTCGATCCGGCGGCGACAGTGAGGGTACCCGCCTTGAGATCGCCGTTGAGCACTCCGGTCGACAACAGCTCGACCCTCGCGGCCTCCTCGATGTTGCCATCGATTTCACCGGCGATGGCGACCGACTCGGCGCGAATGCCGCCGGTGAGCTTCGCGTCCTGCTCGATCGTGAGGTTGCCCTCGATGTGGACGTCACCCTCGAACCGTCCAGCAATGCGAACGTGACCGGAGCCACTGATCTTGCCGGTGATCGTGAGCTCGGCGGCGATGATCGACTCTTTCACTTCGCGCGCGGCAACGCGCCGGGAGGATTGAGGCGCGATGTCCGGAGTCGGCTCGGACTCTCGCTTGAAGACGGCTTCGGCTGGCGGCGGAGTCATGATCGGAGGCGCTTCCTTGTTAGCGGAGGTGGATTCTTTCCAGAGTGCCATGGCGACATCCAGTTTGGGGTCTCTACAGATAGCAGAAAGGTTGACTATCCGTTGTTATCCAGGTCACTAAGGCTCAGATCGGTTGGCCAGCTTTCGCGATGGCCCCCTGATTTCGACCTTGTCGCCCGCCTGGTGCAGGCCACCGCGGTGTCTCGATGCACGACCCGAGGTTATGAGCATACTCTAATGCTTCGGCGACTTCAACGCGGATGCGGAGCGGCTTGCCTGAGGGCGTCGTCCACGACCTGGGCGCCGCGGTCGAACCCGTGGAGGCAAGGGTAGTCACGTCGAGCCGCAGACCGCAGATTGTGGCTGTCTGCTCCTGCCCGAGAAAATGCCAATGCGCCGTCTCTGTTTTGCCCTCTTCGTTTTTGCGCCCGCCCTCGCCGCCCAACAACCCGACCAACTCAAAGCGCTCCGCTGGCGCTCGGTCGGCCCGGCGAACAACGCGGGCCGCGTGTCAGTCGTTGCCGGTGTGCCCGGCAACCGCGACGTCTACTATGTCGCCGGCGCGAACGGCGGCATCATCAAAACCATCAACGGCGGGACCACCTTCCGGCCGATCTTCGACAAACAGCCTTTCACGTCGATCGGCGCCATCGCAATTGCGCCGAGCGATCCGAACGTCATCTATGTCGGAACGGGCGAAGAGAATCCGCGCAACAACGCGTCGATCGGCGACGGCATGTACAAGTCCGTCGACGCCGGCGAGCACTGGACGCACATCGGCCTCGCGCAGAGCGACAAGATCGCGCGCATCGTGATCGACTCGAAAAACCCCGACATCGTCTACGCGTGCGGCCTCGGTCGCGAGTGGGGACCGAACGAGGAACGCGGCGTCTTCAAGACCGTCGACGGCGGCAAGACGTGGAAGAAGATCTTGTACGTCGACCCCCAGACAGCCTGCTCCGATATCTCGGCCGATCCCGGCAATTCGAACATTCTATATGCCGGGATGTACACGTATCGTCGCTGGGCGTGGCATCTCGAGTCGGGCGGCGGCAACACGGCGGTGTACCGATCGTTCAACGGCGGCGACACGTGGGAACGACTCTCGGGCAAGGACCGCGAACGCGGCCTCCCGAAGGCGGAGATGGACCGCATCGGCATTGCCGTGGCGCCGAGCGATCCGAATATCGTCTACGTCGTCAGCGAAACAAAGAATGAAGGTGAGCTCTGGCGCTCGGACGACGCCGGCGACCATTGGCGCGTCGTGAACCGCGATCCGAACATCAACTTCCGTCCGTTCTACTACTCGGACATCCGCGTCGATCCGCAGAACCCGAACCGTGTATTCTCGCTCTCCGGATCGCTGTACATGTCCGAGGATGGTGGCCTGAACTTCAAAACGATCGCGCGCGATGTACACGGCGATCACCAAGCGCTGTGGATCGACCCGACGAATCCGCGATACATCCTCAGCGGCTCGGACGGCGGCTGGCAGGTGAGCTACGACGGCGGAAAGAATTTCGAGGTCGTCAACAATTTTCCGTTCACGCAGTTCTACCACGTCAACTACGACATGCAGAAGCCATACATGGTGTGTGGCGGCTTGCAGGACAACGGTAATTGGTGCGGGTCCAGTCAGGCGACGTCGGCGCAGGGTATTCGGAAGAATGATTGGTTCACGGTGTCCGGCGGCGACGGCTTCTTCACCGTCCCCGTGATGGACAAGCCGTGGCTCGTCTACTCGGACGCGCAGGGCGGGATGATCAACATCACCGACACGCGCACCGGCACGCAGAAGACGATCTATCCATATCCGAATCGAGTCGGCTCCGTCGGCGACGCGATGATCAGCCACAAGTATCGCTTCAATTGGAATTCACCGATCGCGCTGTCGCCCATCAATCCGAAGGTCGTCTACTTCGGCGGCAACGTGCTCTTCAAGTCGACGGACTACGGCATGTCGTGGCAGGTCATTTCGCCGGACGTCACGACGAACGATCCGAAGAAACAGGAGAGCTCGGGCGGTCCGATCGTCGTCGACAATACAGCGGCCGAATTTCATTGCACCATTATCACGATCGCGCCGTCGCCACTCGACTCCAATGTGATTTGGGTCGGCACCGACGACGGCAACGTGCAGGTCACGCGCAACGGCGGAAAGACGTGGAGCAACGTCTTCACGAACGTGCCCGGTCTCAAGCCGAACGCGTGGATTCCGACCATCGACGCGTCGCACTTCGACGCCGGCACCGCATACGTCGCGGCCGATCATCATCAAGATGACGACTACGGTCCGTACGCCTACGTGACGAACGACTTCGGCAAGACGTGGAAGCGCATCACCGGCGATCTCCCGGCGTCCGCGGCGTGGACGCACGTCGTGCGTGAAGATCCGAAGAATCGCGATCTTCTCTATATCGGCACCGAGATGGGCGTGTGGGCGTCGTGGGACAAAGGCACACACTGGATCTCGCTGCGCGGCGACCTTCCGGTCGTGCCGGTGCGCGACATCCAAGTCCATCCGCGCGACAACGATCTCCTCCTCGCGACGCACGGCCGAGGTCTCTACATCATGGACGACATCTCGGCGCTGCAGCATCTCGAGCCTGCGTTGACCGCCGACGCGACGCTGTTCGACATCCGTCCCGCGACGCGCTGGGTGCTCTGGAGTCGCGACGGCAATCTCGGCCAGAAAAAGTGGGCGGGGGAGAATCCGCCGGTCGGAGCGCTCATTACGTATTTTCTAAAGTCGCAGCCGGTGAGCGAAGTGAATATCGCGATCAGTGACGCCAGCGGTCGGGTCATTCGACGCATGCGTCGTGTCGCTGATGACGCCGGCATCAATCGCGTCGTGTGGGATCTGAAGTCCGATGCGCCGCCGGGGACGACGACAGGCGGACGCGGTGGTCGCGGCGGTGGAGGCGGAGCGCAAGGCACCTCGACCGAAGGTCCGACCGGCGGCGCCGCGCCTGACACGTCGCTCGCTGCATTTCGGGCGCGTCGTGCCGCGATGCAGAACGAGCCGGCTGATACGCCGGAAGAAGGCGGCCGTGGAGGTGGCGGCGCGCTCGACGTCTTGCCGGGCACGTACACCGTCGCCGTTTCGGTGAACGGAAAGCAACTCACCAAGACCGTGCAGGTGCAGATCGATCCGCGATCGGACATGACGCCTGCGCAACTCGTCACACAGAATCAAACCGCGATTCAGCTCAACGAGGTTCTCGCTCGCGTGAACCGCGTCGTCTCGGGTGCCGACAACCTCTTGTCGCAGCTGACCTCGGTGCAAACGCAGCTTCGGGTTGCGCCGGCCGCCGGCGCTGCCGTTCCCTCGCCGCAGCTCCTAGGCGACATCGACGCGGCGATCAAAGATCTTCGACACTTCCGCGACTCTGTGCTGGCGCGTCCGTTGCCGGGATTAGGATATCGTCAATATCCACGGCTCCGAGAAGAAGCGCAGACGGTTGCGGGAATGGTAAGTCGCCCGATGATGCCACCGACGGCGGGCGAGCTTCTTCGAATGAAGGAGCTCGGCACCGAAGCGGATCAGGCGCAAGCGAGGCTCGACGCGATCGTCGCGAATCGCATCACGAAGATCAATCAGTCCTTGGCTGGCACGCCTCACATCATCACCCAAACGAGGGCAATCGTTCCGTAATGGGTGATCTACTCCTTCAGCTCCAAGCGGCGCTTGGCGCGAACTACACCGTTCAGCGCGAGCTCGGTGGCGGAGGTATGTCGCGCGTCTTTCTCGCCGAGGAGACGCGTCTCGGACGACAGGTTGTGATCAAGGTGTTGTCGTCCGATCACGCGGCGACGCTTTCGGCGGAACGCTTCGAGCGCGAGATAGGAATCGCCGCGCGTCTTCAGCATCCTCATATCGTGCCGTTGCTCTCCGCGGGGGACGTCGGCGGATTGCCGTACTACACGATGCCGTTCGTGAGCGGGGCGTCGCTGCGCGAAAGGCTGCGTGCGGCTCCGATGCCGCAGCACGAGGCGCAGGGCGTGTTGCGCGACGTCGCCAAGGCGCTCGCATACGCGCACCGGCAAGGGATTGTGCATCGCGACATCAAGCCCGAGAACGTGCTGCTCAGCGAGGGAACCGCGATGGTCGCGGACTTTGGTGTGGCGCGCGCCCTCCGCGCGGCATCGACCTTTGCCGAGGGAAACGACACACTCACCCAGGTCGGTACGCAAATCGGCACGCCCGCGTATATGGCGCCGGAGCAGGCCGCCGGCGATCCCGACGTCGACTTCCGCGCCGATCTCTACGCGTTCGGGGTGATGGCGTACGAGTTGCTCGTCGGGCATCACCCATTCGCCGACCGAAAGACTGCGCACGCGATGGTCGTGGCGCACATGACGGAGGCACCGCGACCCATCACGACGCATGCGACGACGGTCACTCCGTCGATGGCGAGCATCGTCATGCAGTGCCTCGGCAAAGATCCCGGCGATCGGCCGGAGAGTGCGTCCGACATCATCGCCGCGTTGGACGCGGCTGGAACATCGGCGCCGTTTCGCGCGATCTCCGCTCCGCTGGCGACAAGTGCTGCAGTCGCCGTTCTGCCGTTCGCGAACATGAGCGGGGATCCGGCTAACGAGTACTTCAGCGACGGAATTACCGACGACATCATCGTTGCGCTGACGCCGGTGAAGGGATTGCGAGTCGCCTCCCGCGCATCCTCGTTCACATACAAGGGAAAGAACGAAGACCTCGCGACCATTGGACGCACGCTCGGCGTGGGATCTGTGCTGCAAGGGAGTGTTCGACGAGCCGGCAATCGCGTTCGTGTTACGGTGCAGCTCATGAACGTGAAGGACGGCTTTCAACTGTGGAGTGAACGCTTCGATCGCGATCTCGACGACATCTTCGCGATTCAGGATGAGATCGCGCGCGGCATCGTCGAGCAATTGCAAGTCACGCTCGGCCTCAAGGAACCGGGGGCGCCGCTCGTTGCACGACCAACCGACGACCTGGAAGCATATGTATTGTGTCTGCGCGGCCGCGAGGCAGCGCTCCTGCGATCACAGGCATCGCTCCGCCGAGCGATCGAGTTCTACCGGCAGGCGCTCGCGCGCGACGCGAACTACGCGCGCGCTTACGCCGGGCTCGCGGACGCGTACATCGGATTAGGCGTCTATCAGTACATCCCCACTTCGGAGGCAGCACGGGACGCAAGCGACGCGTTGGACGCAGTTGAACGCATCGACCCCAATCTCGCGTTGCTGCACGTGCTGCGCGCGCAGCTCCAACTGTACCTGAGATCGGATTGGCACGCAGCCGGACGACATCTCGAGCGCGCCCGCGCGATCGACCCGAACGAGCCGCTCGTCTACACGCTTCTCGCATACCTCGACAGTCTGCTCGGCAACCTCGAAGAAGCGAAGGCAGCCGCATCGCAGGCGATCGCGTCCGACCCGCTTTCGATTTATGTGAACGCGATCGCGGTAATGGGATTTCCGGTGCACGGCATCGAAGGCGCCGACTCGGCCGCGGCGCTGGCGACGCACGAAGCCGCGCTTCGCCGCGAGCCGAACTCCGTGATGCATCTCTGGATGTCCGGCATCCGGCTTTCCGACTTCGGCCGACACGACGAGGCCGTCGCGCGAATCAGGAGAGCCGTCGAACAGACGCAGCGCGGCCCGCTCGTCCTCGGCATGTATGGTCGAGCGCTCGCTCTCGCAGGACGCCGCAACGAGGCGCTGGCAGTTCGCGACGAGCTGTTTGAGCGTTCGGCGCGCGAGTATATCGGACCAGCATCTCGACTGATGATGGTGGGGCTCGATATCGACGACGAGGACAAAACCGCGGTGCTCTTAGGCGAGAACATCGACGACATGACTGGCCCGACGGCGATCGCGACGACTGTGATACGAGAGCTCCAGCCCATGCTCGATCATCCAAGGCTCGGACCACTCGTGCGACAACTCTCGTTCTGGGCGACCTCGCCCGTCGCCGGCTGATGAGGAAAATCCGCTCGACTGCGATTGCAGATGCAGCTCAGTCGCCCCGATGGAAAGCTCGTGTGGTCGAACATGTATGATCGTGAGAACAAAGACAACTTTGAGATGCAAGACGAGATCACGAACGCGATCGCCGGTGAGATGCGCGTAGTGCTCTCTCCCGGGTCGGTCGCAGTGGCCCGCTGCACCCCGACCTCGGCGCGGCGCTCGGCGGCGATGCAATGGTCCTGACGGAGAATTGGTTCGAGGACGTGAGGGCCAAGGAGCGCAGGTAGCCACGTCTCGAGCGCAGCGTGAGATGACTTTCCCTAGCAGCCTCTCAGCCGTTCGGCCAGGCGATGCGGGGACACGAACCAAAACGAACTCGACGAACACGAACGAACGCGAACGAACAAAGTCTTACCAAAAGTTCTAGCGTTCGGACGAAACCAGTCAGGGCAGCTCGCTTGTCGTCCAAACTTTTTCGTGATGTTCGTCGAGCTTTCTTTTTGTTCAGATCGAAACGCCGCCTACTGCGCTCGGAGCGCCGGCATCGGCACTGGAACACGCAACGCCGTCGCTCCAGCACCAGCGCCATTCTCGCACGAGTTTGGCGGCACCGTCCCGATGCCGCGCGTTGACGGGCGTTCCGCGGCCCAGAACATGTAGCCGAGCATTCCGGGGGTGACGCCCGCGCCGTTCGGCGTGATTCCGCGCACGAAGTCCTGCGTCGCCGCCTGCAACGACTTCGCGTAGTTGTTGCACTCGGGAAGCGCCTTGCTGCCGGCGGCGATGTACACCGAGCCCGTGAGCTTCGACGGCGCAAGCGGCAGAATCGGCGGCACAAACTGTGGTTTGCCGTCGATGTGCTCCTGCCAGTTCGCAGTCGCGCCCGACGCCGTCGGTTGCTTCGACGGCACCATCGCGTTGGCATAGTCCAACACCGGCTTGTCCGTCCGAAGCCAATCGGCGGTCGCCTTCGTTGCCAGTCCCACGAGCCACCGATCGCCGGAGGCGAGATCGATCGTCAGCCGAGCGGCGTGATTCGCGCCGCTCACGTCGTAGGGAATCACCGAACGATAGGCGTCGATGAACGCTTGCAGATCCGAAATGTCGGGCGTGGTCGCCTCTTCGTAGTCGATCTCGATGCCAACGCCGAGCGCGTTCGCGACCTCCGCCGCGTTGAGCCCGAGCTGTGTCGCGTTCTCCGCCAGCGCTTGATTCCACGCGGTGACGTACGTGATGCCGCCGACCGAGAGCATCACGCGAACGCCGCGAGACTTGAAGTAGTTGACGACGTCCGCTGTCATCCCGCGCGGAACACCGTTCAACGTCTGCGCGTCCGTCGTCTTCTCCAGCAGCTTGTACGGCTGGACGAAGCTCAGCACGACGAGATTGACCGACGGCTGGCCGTTGCCGCGATCGATCAACCAGTGGTTCTTGCTATCGAACTCGGTGAGATCACGCGCGGCGCCCCACGTACAGGCGTCGTTGCCGCAGTGCCACGATCCATAGATCTGGATCGCGCTTCCAACCGGGTCGATCGAGGACCTCGGCGACGCGGTCGGCGATCGGAGTGACGTTGGTCCAACGTCGGTGCACGCCGCACCGACCACCGCGAGAATGAGCCAACCAGTACTTCGCACCCGCACGAGACGCTCCTTGCGATGAGACAGCGGTCCGGATTTGCAATCCGGCCGCGATCATGCACGCAAAAGTCCGCGGGCGCGAGGCCGTTCGTTGAGTCAGTTCGTTGCAGGCGGCTTGTTGACCGCCGCTGCCTTCCGCGTCAGCTGAACGGAACCGACGTTCGCGTTCTGCATCCAGATTTGACCAACGAGCTTGTCGCCGACGACCAATCCGCTGACGTAGACCGTGACGCCGTTCACCGGAATTCCGAATTCGACGGTATCGGCGCGAACGCTCACCTCGACGAGTCGCAGCGAATCCTTGGTCGTCTCCGGTGCGGCAGCTGCTCCCCGCCATCCGGATGCCGCGCTATCGAGCACGAGGGTGAAGGGCTGCGTGCCCTGCTGTGTGACCGAGGTCCCCGCCCAGGTCCCGCGTTTCGACTGCGCGGCGGCGGGATGAATGACGAACATCGCAATCGACGCGGCGATGATGGGGATGCGATGCGTTCGCATACTACCTCCGAGAGGAGAAGAGCGAGTTCGAGTCGCTCCAAGAATGCGTCTCGCACCTCGATGTCGCCAGACGGCGCATCGACCACCAGCGGGCGAGGGTAGTTTCACAAGGCCGAGGGGCGCAGATTCTGTGCGCCCATCCCTCGCTCGAGAAAGAGCGCCGATGCGTCAGCCGTGCGTTCCGCCATTCTCACGCAATGCTCCATGGGAGAAACCGATGCCGGTGATCAGAGCAGGGTTCGAGGCGACAGACCCGATTACCCAGACACATACCCTCGTCGTGAAGTCAGCCGAGGAGACCGCAGGTCGTGGTTGGGTGATCGAGGTGTCTTGTCCAGAAGGTGCGCCGCCATACGTCCTTCCACACTTGCACTCGACGTGGACCGAGACGTTCGAGATTCTCGAAGGCACGGCCACGTGTCGTCTCGGCGGCGAGGAGCGCCGGCTCGCGTGTGGAGAGAGCATCGTCATGCCGCCGCGCATCGTGCACACGCATCCGTGGAACACCGGATCCGGACGCATGGTCTTTCGCCAGACGAACGATTTCGGCGCGATCACGCCTGAAGCAGTCACGGACGTGTTAGGAGCGTTCGCGACCCTTCACGGCCTTGCGCGCGAGGGGCTGGTTGGAAAGCGCGGGTTGCCGAAGAACCCGATGCAGTTCTTCGCGACCGGTCGGCTGCTTGCCAAACATGGGGCTTTCGACGCAGCGGTTCCGATCCCGCTCCAAATCGCGGTGAGCGCGACGCTCGGACGACTCGCCGAGGCCTTCGGCTATCGTGGCGTTTACGACAAGTACTTGAGCTGAAACTGCTGATTGGTGCCGAGCGATTTTCTGCCTTACCGCAGTAGCGTCGCCGCGCCGCCGTCGAGATGGTACAGCGCGTCCACTTCGGCTTCCGAAAGCGCACGCGTGTAGATGCTGAGCTCATCGAACAACCCGGTGTAGTTCACGCCGAGCCGAATGGTGGCGAGGAAGGGCTCCCAGGTGAACGGCTCGCGGATTCCCTCGGCGGCTCCGGCGAGTTTGCCGTTGAGGTAAAGCTTTGCGACTCCCTCATCGGTGCCGAGCCCGGAGAACGCGATCGCGACATGCGTCCATTGGCCGTGCGCGAACGGCGGCTGCGACACGACGACGGTGCGCTGATTGAAGAACGGATCCTTTTCGGAGGAGAGATTCTTTTTGTTCCACGCCGCGGAGTCTCCAAACACGCCGAGTCGGAAGTGGCGCGGCTTGTCGTCGCGCGTGAAGTCGACCCAGATCGCGGAATTGTTGTACGCCTTGTCGGTCATCTGCAGCGGGTCGGTGTAGCCGGGCTCGAGGTCCGTGTCGGGACCGAGGCTCAGCCAGAACGAGATCGTCCCATTCCAATTTCGCGCGCGGTAGTTGGAGTTCACCGCCGCTTTGTAGAAGAGCGCGCCCGTGTTCTTTTTGCGAAACTGCAGCGCGTCGCCGTACCGGCCCTGGCCTTTGGCGATGACGATGTCCGGATTGGTGACCCCGGCGACCGTTCCATCGAGCTTGTTGAACGACGGCGCGCTGTAGATGACAGGATCGCCGTGCGCGTAGTCGGCGTCGAACCCGTGATCGAACGAGGCGAGAAATCCCAGCGTCGCCTTGAGGCTGTCGCGCAGCGCGGCGGCCGTACGCTGTGCCGTCTCCGCCGGCGTGCCGTTCTGCGCCGCGACGTTCGGTGGCGCTGATGCGGCGGCGGTCAGCACGGCAAGGAACGACGTGGTGAGACGGGCTGGAAATCTGCGCATGGAAGTAACGACGTGTTTAGAGATTCGTGAAACACATCACGACGGTCCGTCAGGCCTCACCGGGCCCTTGAACTGCGACTCGAACCATTCGAGTGCGGTGAGTCTACGATCGGAGTCGATGGCTGGCCAGTACGAGCCGACGCATCAGGGATGCCGTGATCCGCGTCGCGGTTGGACGATGGTCGTCTCGGCGGCCGAGGTCGCATGTTGTCACGCGGAGCCGCGTGAACCAAGGGGGACCGGCCTCGCGTCGCGCGCGGCCGCTATAGGGACCGGCGACGGTTGCTATTTCGACAGCGATCAACCTCCGTATGTTCACTGGCGGCGTTCTGGCTGCAGTGAGTCGACATGCTGCACTGAACGCAACGTTGCCGATTACTCATTCGGCATCTTGAGAAAACTCTAATACTCACGCGATCTCGATGAGAGTTTCCAACATGGTCCAGGCGGTCGACGCCCACGCGTGCGGCGAACCGGGACGCGTCATCGTCGGCGGAGTGCTCGACGTCCCCGGCGCGACGATGTACGACAAGATGTGCTATCTCCGCGACCAGGCGGACGGGCTCCGCAAGCGCATGCTCAGAGAGCCGCGCGGGTATCCGGCGGCAAACTGCAATCTGATCCTGCCGTCGTCGAACCCCGCCGCCGACGCCGGCTACGTCATCATGGAGCAGGTCGAATATCCGGGGATGTCGGGCACGAACACCATCTGTGTCACGACGGTGCTCCTCGAAACGGGAATGCTGCCGATGACGGAGCCCGTCACGGAGCTGACCCTCGAGTCGCCGGCCGGCCTCATCGACGTCCGCGCGGACTGCGCCAACGGCAAAGTGAAGCGCGTGACGTTCAGGAACGTGCCCGCGTTCGCCGCGTACCTCGACACGAACATCGAGGTGCCGCACCTCGGCACGGTGATGGTGGACGTCGCGTATGGCGGAATGTTCTACGTCATCGCGGACGCCGCGCGGTTCGGCCTCCGTCTCACGCCGGACGAAGGACGCGACATCGTTCGCATCGGCGAGATGATCAAAGCCGCCGCGAAGGAACAATGTCCGATCGTGCATCCGGAACAGCCGGGCTTCGACGGCGTCACGATCGCGCAGCTCTCAGGGCCGCCGCTCGCCAGCGACGCCGATTGGCAGAACGCGGTCGTCGTCTCGACGGGCGACTTCGATTGGAACAAGCCGAGCACGTGGACCGGTGCGATCGACCGTTCGCCGTGCGGCACGGGAACCTGCGCGAAGATGGCGACGCTCTACGCGAAAGGAAAACTCTCTTTGAATCAAGACTTTCGGCACGCGGGCGTGCTGGGGACGGTTTTCACGGGGAGGCTCGTCGAGGAAACGAAGGTCGGCAAATACACGGCGGTCGTTCCGACGCTCGGCGGACAAGCGTGGATCACGGGCATGGCGACGTACGTCGTCGATCCGGACGATCCGTTCCCGGAAGGATTCACGGTCGGGGACATCTGGTAGGACGCGCTTCCCAGGCGACGAGGGGCGCAATGACTTCACCGTCGCTCGTTCCGTTTGGTCTCGACCACTTCCCAAAAACCGACAGATCCAACCTTTCTTTCCGGAGAATTTCGGCGAAACGCGCGCTTCCCCGCACGGGGTCGAACGCGCGATCGCCCGGAACGAGTGAGAACAACAGCTGGCCGTCTCCGGTGACAGCGCGCTCCATCGCCGCAAGCGCTCCAACTTCGTGATGATGGCGCGAGCGCCCGACGCGGCGCCGAGCACGCCATCGGACGCGCAAAGCTGAGACGCCGGTCACGGCCTTCCATAACGCTTCGCGACTAAGGAATGGCGTAGACGACGATCTGACTCGCGCTCGATCCGCCCGGCCAGATCGGCGACTTCATTCCCGTCGCGACGCCGATGCGCTGCTTTCCGCCGGCGAGGTAGCTGACGATCCCGCCGCCCATCGACTGTCCGGTCTCGAGCTTCCAGAGCGTCGTGCCCTGGTCGGCGTCGAACGCGTAGAGTGTTCCGCCGAGGTCCGCGGCGAACACGATGCCGCCGGCAGTCGGAGTGACGCCGGCGAGGATCGGGCGCGGCGCGGCAAATTTCCATCGCACCGTTCCGTTGTCAGCGTCGAATGCAGTGAGCCAGCCTTTCGCGTTCGCTGGCGGATCCATCGTCTGTGTCGCCGCGCCAAACCATCCTGCGCCCTTCGCCGGCACGGCCGCGGTGGCCGGCACGAGTTGAACCGTGCTGCACCAATCAGCGGCGCCGACGTAAATCGCATTAACGGGCGGATCGAACGCGGCCCCGTTCCACTCCGAGCCGCCGAGGAATCCGGGACAGAATCGCGTTTTCGTGTCGCGCGAGAGGGGAGTCTCGATGTTCTCGCGCGTCGTCGTCGGCGCGCTGAAGAGAAGCGGCATTGTGCCGTCCCTCACGCGACTGCGATCGACGACGGAAAGAAGTCCGTCCTTGTTCGCGGACGCGGCGATCGCGCGCCCCGCGCGTGTCGTCACGAGCGGGGCGGGGCTGTCGACGTCCCAGTCGTGGAAGTCGTGCTTCACGAGCTGGTTGTACGCGATCAGCTTGCCGTCCGCCGCGTTCAGCGCGATGAGAGAATTTGTATATAAATTCTCACCGTCGCGGACCGCGATGTCGTAGTCGGGCGCTGGATTGCCGCTCGCGACATACAAAACGCCGCCGCGGTCGTCGAGGGTGAAGGCCGTCCAGAACGCGCCGCCTGAGATCGGATAGCGATCCGCGGTCGGCCAAGTCGAGCGCGCTCCACGCACGTCGGGCACGACGTCGAACTTCCACGCGACGTGTCCGTCGCGCGCGTCCAACGCGTACACGTGTCCGATGACGTCCGACAGATCTCCGCCGGCGTTCCCGACGAACACGAGACCGTGCCATGCCGTCGGCGCCATCGGAACCGTGACGCCGCGCCCCGCGACGTCGAGCGCGACATCCCACACCGTCTTTCCCGTTGCGGCGTCGAGCGCGATGACGTGCGCGTCCGACGTTCCGCGGAACACGCGTCCATCCATGTACGCGGCGCCGCGGTTCACCGCCAGCCGACTCGGCGTCGGACTATGCCGGACGCTCTTCCATTTCTCCGCGCACGTCGCGCCGTCGATCGCGTACGAGATCGTGTCGGTCGTGAAGTACATCGTTCCACGGACGACGATTGGCCCGGTCTGCAGCGCGGTGACTTCGGGAAGCGCGTAGCGACAGGCGACGTGAAGCTGTGCGACGTTCGACTTGTCGATCTGTGCGAGTGGAGAAAAACGGTCGCCGCCGAGTGTTCGATTGAACGTCGGCCAGTCGCCGGCCGGGACTGACGACGACGGCGCCGGCGAAGTGCCACCGCACGCCAGAGCGGAAACGACGAGGAGCCAAGGGTATCGCATAGGAGTCGGCTGGACGCCCGAACGTACGCGACTTGGCTCATCGTCGCAAAACCGCGCGTCGTGCCGCGGCATCCATGCGTTGCAGCTGCGAAGCGATTGTTAAGGATGGCTATTGTTGTCTTTGCGACTGCGTCGCAAACTCTTTTCGGAATCCCTTTCGCGGTTCCGGCGGATGGTCAGGCGCTGCTCGGTTGGCACACGCGCGGAGGACGTATGGCCAGGTCGACGGACGATCGGGACGGCGAGCATTGGGAACCAGATCTGGCGCTGACGTACACCCGCGTCGGCTGAGGGTCCGGTCCCGAGACTTTCCGATGTTGTTCGACGGAGGACTTCGTTCTCGAGAGGACACATGAATCGTCGCCAGTTTCTCGGCAGCGCCGCGATCGTCCTTGCCGCACCGCGGCTTCGGCGGCGGGAGCCGCCCCGCACGCGGCTCGTCCTCCTCGGCACCGCGGGCGGCCCGCGCCCGCGCACGACCCGGGCGGCGCCGGCTCAGGCGATCGTGGTCGGCGACACGGTGTACGTCGTCGACTGCGGCAACGGCGTGGCGCGGCAGCTCGTGCTCGCGAACCTGCCGCTCCGCGACGTGCGACACATCTTCATCACCCACCAACACTCCGACCACAACGCCGACTACGGCAATCTGATCCTGCTCGCGTGGGCTGCCGGGTTGCACACTCGCCTCGATAGCTGGGGACCGCCGCCGCTGGCGCGCATGACCGATCTGTTCTTCGAGATGAACGCAACGGACATCGGCGCCCGGATGGCGGACGAGCGGCGCGTCCCGCTCCGACCGTTGGTGCACGCCCACGAGCTCCTCGGCGGCGGTCCGGTCATGCATGACGAGAACGTCCGCGTGACTGCAGCCGTTGTTCATCACCCGCCGATTGTTCCCGCGTTCGCCTACCGGTTCGACGCGGCGGACCGCTCGATCGTCATCTCCGGTGACACGACGGCGACCGACAGTCTCGTGACTCTCGCGCGAGGCGCGGACGTGCTTGTGCACGAAGCACTCTATGACGCCGCCGCGGTCGACCGTCTCGTCGCGAGCGTGCCCAACGCGTCGGACCTGCGTCGCAGCATCCTCTCGCACCATACGACGGCGGAGGAAGCGGGGCGTATCGCGGCGGAGGCGAAAGTCGGCACGCTGGTGCTCTCACACCTTGTTCCAGCGGAGGACCCGGCGATTACCGAGGCGATGTGGACGGACGCCGCGCGCAAGCACTTCGGCGGCCGCATCATCGTCGGGAAGGACTTGATGGAGCTATAGCGTGATCGGCCGCGCAACGAGCCGGCCGCGGATTGCGCACGGATCGCACAGCGTTTTCATTGCTTCGGCTGCTCACGGATTGGCCTTTTGCTTACGGAGACGAAAATGCGTTCGATGGCGATGTTGGCTCGATTGACCGTTGCCGGTGTGTTGCTCACGGGAGGTGTCGCGTCAGCGCAAGCGACGAAGGCGCAGACGGCCGTGGCAACCGCGATGCGCGGTGCAAAACACGTCGCGCTTGCGGACGCCATCGAGACGGCGAGCACCTCGGGCAAACCGATCTCCGCGCGATACGAGTTCGAGGACAACAAGCTGAAGCTGTCGGTCTTCATCGAGAAGGACGGCGCCTACTCGGAGATCTTCTTCGATCACGTCACCGGGAAGGTGGCGCAGGTCGACAAGATCACCGGAGGCGATGACCTGAAGGAGGCCAGAGCCGAGAGCAAGGTCTCGGCGAAGGCGAAGAAATCGCTTTCCTCGGCGGTCACGAAGGCGGTTGCCGCAAACCCAGGCTATACCGCCGTGGACGTGACTCCGGTGTTCGAGGGCAAGGCTCCGGTCGCCGAAATCACTCTGATGAAGGACGGTAGGTTCAAGGGCGTGTCCGAGCCAATCGGGTGAGCTCGCGATGACGGCGCACCCCGATGTCGTGGTGCCGGAGATCGCTGCACAACGCCGGCGGGCAGCTCGTGCGTTATTTCAGATTCCTAAAGCAGCCGTGATCGCGACCGCTGTCCTACGCCGCATTTCATTCCGCGGCCATCCTTGCTCGATCTATCCGCCTCTGCGTGACTCTTCTTTCGCTTTCCAATATCGGCGTGTCCTTCGGAGCCACCGAGCTCTTTAAGAACATCACTTTCACCGTCGCCGAGGGCGAGCGGTGGGGAATCATCGGTCGTAACGGCGCCGGCAAATCGTCGATCTTCAAACTCATCACCGGCGATCTCCAGCCGACCGTCGGCAGCGTCGCGCGCAAGCCGGGACTCCGGCATGCGCTGCTCGACCAGCACCGCGCATTCGAAGGCGCGACGACGGTTTGGGAGGCGGGAGCAGCCGCGTGGCGCCAGGTGATCGCCCTCGAAAAGCGCATCGCCGAACAGGCGATCGAGCTCGGTGAGCTCGGCGAACGCGTGACCGACGAATTCCTCGAGCGCTTCGGGCACGACCAAGAGCGATTCGCGGACCTCGGCGGCTACGTCTATCACGCGCGAGTCGACGCGGTGCTTCAGGGACTGGGGTTCGATGCCGAAGAGTCGAAGACGCGACTCGTGTCGTCACTCTCGGGCGGAGAGCGCGGCCGCGTCGGCCTCGCGGCGCAGCTCATCGCGCCGGCCGACCTCCTACTCCTCGACGAACCGACCAACCACCTCGACCTCGACACGACGACGTGGCTTCAGGAGTGGCTGCACGACGCGAACGAAACGGTCATCGTCGTCTCGCACGATCGCGCATTTCTCGATGCGATCTGCACGCACATCCTCCACGTCGAAGGCCGCACGAGCGAGTGGTACAGGGGCAACTACAGTCAGTTCGTTCCCCAGCGCGCCGAACGGCGTCTCTCGCGCGAACGCGAGCTGGAGAAGCAGCGCGCCTACGTGAAGAAGGAAGAGGAGTACATCCGGCGCAACCTCGCGGGCGTCAACTCGTTTCAGGCAAAAGGCAAACGAAAGCGGCTGGAGCGTCTGCCGCGTCTCGCGCCTCCGCCGGGCGATCCGGCGGCGATGGATCTCAAGTTCGAAGTTGCCGAGCGCGGCGGCGATCAGGTGCTCTCGGTCAAAGACCTGCAAGTCGAAGTGCCCGGGCGCGTGCTCGTCGAAGACTTCACGGCCGTGTTGCGACGCAACGACTTCGTCGCGCTCATCGGACCAAACGGCGCGGGGAAGTCGTCGTTCATCTCGACGATCATCGGCGATCGAGAGCCCGCCGATGGCGAGGCAAAGATCGGCGGATCGATCACGCCCGCGTGGTTTCGCCAGGATCTCGCCGATCTGCCGCTTCGAAAGTCGTTGGCGGACGCGATTCAAGATCAACGCCCGCTGTGGAGCCGAGGCCAGGTGCAGAACTGTCTTGGCGCGTTTGGGTTCAGTGGGGATGAGGTTTTTCGAGAGATCGGCACGCTCAGCGGCGGCGAGCGCGCGCGCGTTGCGCTGTGCCTGATGACGCTGGCGCGCGCGAATCTTCTGATCCTCGACGAGCCGACGAACCATCTCGACGTCGAGAACATCGAGGCGCTCGAGGACGCGCTCGAGGACTACGAAGGCTCGGTGCTGCTGGTGAGTCACGACCGAGCGTTCTTGCGCGAGGTCGCGACGCGTGTATGGTCGTTCGATGGGACGCATCTCAGGGACTTCGACGGACCGTTCGTCGAATGGGAGGCGGACCGCGCTCGTCGGGCAGCGAAGTAGATTCGGCCCCGGAGTCGCGAGCTAGCAGATTATCTCGGGCTTTATTTGGAGGTGACATGGTCCAGGATATCCCGCATCACTCGCCCGGGCTGCTCGTTCTGGGCGCGATCTTTGGCGGCAGCATCGAAGTGATGCGTCGCTAGCTCCGTCGGTCGACGATCGTCGCACGCTTTGCCATAGGCAAGGCTATTCGCGGCACTAGGGACGGGCTGGAGCGTGCCCAAACATTTCTAGAATGCTCATGACCGTCTGCAACCAATGTTCCGAGTGCGGTGCGCAGTTCGAGGACCCAGCCGATTCATGCGTCTCTCGGTTCGAGGGGCTCCTCGCACTCGATCATTCTCGCCAAGAGCCGTGGGGCAGCCGCCATGGCCAGGCCTTCGCGGCATTTGCGCTCGAGCATCCGATTCGGCACGCGGTCTCGCTCGATGCGGCGTGGACAGGACTCTATCGCGTCTATGTGTTTCGGCAGTCCGCGTTGCACGTCTTCACGTCGATTCGGAAGCTCGGGCCACTTGGCGCTCGCGACGGCGTGCCGCCGCGTCCCGCGAGGCCGCTTGCCCGACCATCCATCACCATCGCAGATCTCGAAGACTTCGCCGCCGAGACGTATGCGACGCGCCTCGATGCGTGGTGCCGGTCGGCACTCGCGGCTTGGGGTGCTCGCTCGGAGCCGTGAGCTCGACGCAGACCTGCATGCGATGAAGTTGAGAGCGAGGAACTTTACGTCGGAGGTTCACATGAAGCGCGTTACCGGCATCGGGGGCATCTTCTTCAAAGCGAAGGACGCGCCCGCGTTGCAAGCCTGGTACAAGCAGCATCTCGGGATCGACGTCCAGCCATGGGGCGGAGCAGCGTTCGACTGGACGGACGCTGATGGCAAGCCGACAGGTGGTACGACCGCATGGACCGTCGTTCCGCAGGACAGCACGCAGTTTGCTCCGAGCACTGCGCCGTTCATGATCAACTACCGGGTCGATGACCTCAGCGGATTGGTCGCAGTGCTCAAAGCGGAAGGCTGCAACGTCGTCGGCGACGTCGTCGACTCGGAGTACGGCAAATTCGCCTGGGTCGTCGATCCGGAGGGAAACAAGGTCGAGCTGTGGCAGCCTTCGGAGACGTGATGTCGTCCAAGCCGACGCTGTCCTCGCTCCTCGACTCAGTCCGTCGCCAGGGCCACGAACTACCGCCCGTGGTTTCGAGACTCGGCTGGCGGTACCACCACATCGGTATCCCGACTGAATCGCCTCACGCGAACGAGACGCATCTCGCGGCGTTCGGCCTTCACGTCTCCGGCTTCTCGACAAGCCCGTTCGGCATCGAATGGATGCGCTACTCCGACGAGAGTCCATTGCATCCGGCGGTCAAAACGCTTCCGCACGTCGCGTTCGAGGTCGACGACCTCGATGCAGCGTTGGAGGGACAGGAGGTCATCCATCCGCCGGGATCTCCTTCCGATGGAGTACGGTCTGCGATGATTCTCGTCGACGGCGCGCCGGTGGAGCTCATTTGGTTCCGTCGCAACGCGGAAGCCGACAACTCTCATTGACTGCGGTTCTCGAGATGACATTGATCCGTCAGGGAGGACTCATGGCGACATTCCTGAATACGCCCGCCAGACTGGAATTGCCGGCATGTTGTTGGAACCGGCCACTGCGGAGGTTTCGATGATGCCCGAGGGACAACACGGAGTCGATCGCCGCGGCTTTCTGTCGCGGGTCGCGGGATCCGCGCTCGCGGCCGGCGTCGTCATACCAAATCTGGATGTACTCGACTTTCCGAAAGCTGCGGCGACTCCCGGATCCATCTTTCACCCGCAACCGGGCGCTTCCGACGCGGCCGTCTTCGCCGAGGCTCGTAAGCATTTTCTCATTCCGACCGGGGTGACGTATTGCAACACCGGGACGCTCGGTGCGAGTCCGCGCGAGGTCGTCGATGCGCTCACGAACGGAACGCGTGCGCTCGAGACCCGGCTCGCCGACTGGGCGTATCTCCAACCCGAGGGAGAACCGCTCACCGGATACGAGCCGTCAGTCGGAATTCGCACGGCTGTCGGAGCCTTCATCAACGCGAGGCCCGACGAGGTCGCGATCACCCAGAACGCGACGATGGCGATGAACTTTCTCGCGAACGGGCTCGACCTGGTGCCCGGCGATGAAGTCATCAGCACCGATCAAGAGCACAGCGGCTGTATCGCGCCCTGGCAGCTCAAGGCGAAGCGATTCGGGATCGTCGTCAAGGAGCTCCCGCTCGACGACGGAACCAAAGGCGGACCGGAAGGGGTGATCCAGCTGTTCGCCGACGCGATGACGCCGAAGACGAAAGCCGTGATGTTCAGCCATGTTGTTTCGGGGCTCGGCACACGGATGCCGGCGCGCGAGCTCTGCGCGATGATTCGCGATCGCGGCGCGCTCGCGCTCGTCGACGGCGCGCAGGCCGTCGGGCAAATGGAGGTCGACGTCAAAGCGCTCGGCTGCGATGCGTACGTCGCGAGCCCGCACAAATGGATGATGGCGCCGAAGGGGACTGGATTCCTCTATATCCGCCGCGACATCCAAGATCGGTTCTGGACGACGCTCGCGAGCTCGCACTGGGACGATCACGAGAGCGGCGCTTTTCGATTCATGCAGTATGGGACCGGCTCGGTGCCCGTTCACGAAGGTCTCGCGGCGGCGGTTGCGTTCATTCAGAAAATTGGAATAGCGCGCATCGGGCGGTGGGACGCGATGCTCACGAAGCGACTGCGGGACGGCCTGGCGAATATTCCGTCTGCTCGCATCGCGTCGCCGGCCGACCCGCGACTGGCATCGGCGATCACGACGTTTCGAATCGATGGCGTAAAGGCGAGGGCGCTGCAGGAAGCGCTGTGGGCGCGCCGAATTCGCGTGCGCCCACAGAACGATGCTCGTGGTGTGCGGCTCTCGGCCCACATCTATATGAGTCCGGCCGACGTCGACACAGTGTTGGAGGTCGCGTCGAAACTTCGGCCGGCGTAGAAGCGGGTCTTCCGACGAGCACACTATATTCCTCGCACTCTCTCGGAGCCCGGCGATGCGCATCATCTCGTTCGCGACGCAGGAATCGAATTGGAAGACCCCGCGCATGGGGATCATCCTCAACGTCGACGGCAAGGACAGCGGCCAGCGACTGGACTGCGAAAAGCTGTTCGCGCGCGACGAGCGTCCGCCGAATCCGCTCGATTGGTTCGACACCGAAAGCCGTTGGTTTCAGACCGCGCGCGCGACGGCGCGCCGTCTCGAGACCGACCCCAACGCTTTCGCCGACGCGAAGAAAAAGGGCTGGCTCGTCGCGAGCAGCGACGCGTACTGGTTCGCGCCCGTGCCGCGGCCGGGAAAGCTCGTTTGCATCGGATTGAACTACAAAGACCACGCGGAAGAGAGCGGCCTCGCGCTGCCGAAGACACCAGTCGTCTTCTCGAAGTTTTCGAGCTGCGTGATCGCTCCCGGCGAACCGATCGTCATCCCGCCGTCGAGCGAGAAGGTCGACTATGAAGCGGAGCTCGCGGTCGTCATCGGCCGTCGCGCGTCCCGCGTGAAGGCCGACCGCGCGTACGACTACGTCCTCGGCTACACCGCATTGAACGACGTTTCGGCGCGCGATTTCCAGTTTGGTGATGGACAGTGGCAGCGCGGAAAGTCCTGCGACACGTTCGCGCCGATGGGGCAGACCATCGTCACGACCGACGAGATCCCTGATCCGCACACACTGCGCATCACGCTGACGCTCAACGGAGCGGTCATGCAGGACTCGAACACGAGTCAGCTGATCTTCCGAGTGCCGGAGCTCATCGAGTTCATCACGGCGAGCATCACACTCGAGCCGGGCGACGTCATCGCCACGGGGACGCCCGCCGGCGTCGGGTTCGCGCGAAAGCCGCCGGTCTTCCTCAAACCGGGAGATCAGGTCGAAGTCGGAATCGAGAGAATCGGCGGCATTGGGAATCCGATCGCAGCTGCCGGGTAAGTCTTCGCTGGTTCTGGTCCCGAGGAGCGATGCGGCGAGAAACCGTCGCCTCGCCGAGCACCATGTCGTATGCCGGGATATCGAACGGAACGGTGAATCCAATCGGCGTCAGGCGTATGCGAGATGCGAGCTTCGTTGACACGTGATCGACAGAGGTTCACTCTTGGTTCTCCACAGGTACCGGAGGTCACGATGCCGCTGCTCCACGACCCGGCCGTTCGCACCCAGATCGAAACGCGCCTCAAGGCCCTCACTCCGAAATGCGAACGCCAATGGGGGAGCATGACGTGCGACCAGATGCTCTGGCACGTCAACCAAGTTCTCGAATTCTCCCTCGGTGAAAGCTCGGCGCCGGTTCAGAAGCCCCCGATTCCCTTGCCGATTCTGAAATTCCTCGTCATTCGGATGCCGTGGACCAAAGGCGCGCCGACGCACAAATCCGCCGTGGCGAAGGAGCATTACGATTTCGAGACCGAGCGCGCGAAATGTCTCGGTCTGATTGGCAAGTTCGTGAGTCGTCCGATCGACAGCGAGTGGCCGGTCGATCCGGCGTTCGGAAAGGTGACCGGCAAGTTTGCGAGCCAGCTGCAGGCGAAGCACCTCGATCATCACTTCCGACAGTTCAGCAGCTGAGTCGATGCTCCGAACCGTCGTCGCGATGGCGGGTGGTTGTCTCCTTGGCGCCTGCTCGTCGAAAGGCTCGCAGGCGCCGGCACCCGCGGTGCTTCTCGACGGCATCTATCGCTTCAGCGAGGCCCAGCGACCGATGACGACGCCGATCGAAGGAACGATGACGATTCTCCGCGATACGGTCATGGTCGAAGCACAGCCCGGCCCGTGTCGCTACGACGATCGGATGAGCTGGGGCAAGACCGCGCTTGTCTACCAATGCGCGGAGATGACCTTGATGTTCGATCGGGTAGATCCGGTTCGCAACTCGAAGTTCGACACGAAGGTCAGCGTCGACGAAAAGAAGAACGTGTGCACGCAATACACCACTACCGCGACGGGCCAGCGCATCTGCGTGCAGTCGGAGACGCAGATGGTTTCCCGCGATGTGGACGTCTCAGGCTTCTTGCACCCGAAGCGCATCGCGAAAGAAGCGCAACCCTGATTCAATGAGCGTTCTCTCATGACAGACGGCGATGTCGAACCGATCTCGCGACGACAGTGGCTCCGGCTCGCGGCGGTCGCCACCGTCGGCGCGCCGATCGGCGCCGCAATCGGGCAGGGACGATGCATGCGTCGGTTCGGGACGCCGGGGTGCGACACGACCGCGATTGCGCCCCTGTTCGACAAAACCGGTTGGAGGACGACGGCGCTCGATTCGCTCACGATGGTCGTCGCGGATTACCGGCGGGAGGCCGCGTTCTACAGCGCGCTGATGGGCTGGACGCTGCGCAGCGACGACGGCAACGGCGCCGTCATGGACATGGGCGATCGCGGACCGATCGTCTTGAAGCCAGGACTGGCTGGCTCCCGAGCGGTCGTCGAGTCGTTCGGGTTCGTGATCGAGCCGTGGAACGCGAAGACCGTCGAAGCCGAGCTCCGGCGTCGCGGCCTCTCGCCGATCGCCGACAACGACGGCACCGGCTATGAGAGTTTTCATATCAGCGATCCGGACGGCTTCCCGCTCACGCTGTCAAACGGCAAACGAAGGCGGCCGTCCGCGAGCCTCGCGAAGCTCGAGGCTCCGCTGCCGTTCGAGCCGACCGGATGGAAGACTGTTTGGCTCGACCATCTCTCGTTCTCCGTCACGAACTACAAGCGGAGCACGTCGTTCTACACCAACCTGCTCGGCTGGACGACGACGTACGACGAAGGCAGTCAGAACGAATGCCTGATCGGTGACGTCGGCGACATCATCATTCGGGGCGGCAATCCGCTCGATCCGCAGTTTGGTCGGGGCGGCGGTCGAGGCGGCGGGCGCGGTGGCGATTCGTCGGCGAGCTCCCGGCCGGCGGTACGTCCAGCGCGGATCGATCACATCTCGTTCGGCATCACTCCGTGGGATACCGATAAAGTGAAGGCGGAGCTCGAGCGGCGCGGGCTCCGCGCGCGCGTCGATACGTCGACCGGCGACGAGATCCACGTCGCGGCATTCAAGAGCTATCACACGACGACTCCGAACGGCTACGACCTGCAGATCAGCGCGGTCTCGCACGACACTCGGCTGACGCTACCGACCGCTGTTCGTCCGAAGCCGGCGAGTCACTAGCTCGGCTCGGGAAGCGCTTGTTGTCGAAGATCGGCGACCGCCGAGGCGCCGTGTCGATTTCATGTCTCTCCGTTCGACGTCTGGGAAACGAGATCTTTCACCCTCGACACCGAACGGAGACATCACATGCGAAAGCTCAAACTGCAGATGCAGGTCACGATCGATGGATTCGTGGCCGGACCAAACGGCCAGCTCGACTGGATGACGCGCGACGCGGACGAGAAAGGGCTCGCTGAGATCATCCGCCTCACCGACACGAGCGACACCATCCTCCTCGGCCGCAAGATGACCGATGGTTTCACGACCTATTGGGAAAGCGTGCCCGCGAGCAGTCCGGAGTATGACTTCGCGCAGAAGATGGTGAACACACCGAAAGTGGTGTTCAGCAAGACGGCGAAGAGCGTCAAAGGCAAGAACATTCGCGTCGAGAACGGCCCGCTCGTCGAAGCGATTCATTCGCTGAAGAGCCAGCCCGGCAAAGACATCGTCGTCTATGGCGGCGCGACGTTCGTGTCCTCGCTCATCGAGCACCGGTTGATCGATGAACTGAATTTCTTCGTCAACCCGGTCGCCATTGGCAAAGGGCTGCAAATCTTCTCGCAGCCGACACCGCTTTCGCTCGTGAGATCTGTCGCGTTCGGGAACGGCGAAGTGCTCAACACGTACACGCTGAAGTAGCTGGCAAACGCGCGAAGTCGGCGGGCGATTGCAAACAAAACGCCCAAGCTGGGGTAGCTCCTGACGCCACTGTAACCAAACGCGTCGATCCCTGTTTGGGCGCGAGTGTATCCGCGACCGTGCCGCGCCGTTGAGCTACTAAGAACCGCCGCCCAGACAACCGTATTCGCGCGCGACGCATCCAACATGAGTCAGCGGCGACGTCGCGCTGCGCGTACTCCTTGGCTGCGGAGATCCAACGACACGAAAAACAGGTGCTCGCTGCTCCCGCGCGCTGCTCGGACGTCGGCCGAACGACGCTCTGCATGCAAGGCGTCCTGTTCGCAATGTCGAAAAGCCCAGTAGTCCCGCAGTTTCACCCATTGAACACTGCTGGTTTACAGATGGCTAATTCATGGATTCTCAAGACGGCGGCTGTCGCGCTTTTCGGACTGGTGGCGAACGTGTCGCTGGCCTACGGCCAGACCCCGGTTCCCAATCGGACTGCCGGCGGCGTCGGGGAGATCGCCGGTAGGCTGACCGACGCCGGCGGCCAACAGCCGTTCACGGGCGGCTCGATCACCGTGCGACGCGTCGGCTCGGACTCGAGCTTTGCCGGAGGTGCGCTGCCGAAAGCAGACGGGACCTTCAAGGTCGATGGGCTACTGCCCGGTCGATACTCGCTCCGAGTTCGGGCCATCGGCTTCGCTCAGATCGTGAAAAACGACCTCGTCATCACACGCGACAAGCCGAGCGTCGACGTCGGAGCCATCGCGATGGCGACGGTCGCGACGAAGCTCGACGCACAGCAGGTGGTCGCCGAGCGCGAAGAGACCGTGCTCGCCCCCGATCGGAACAGCTACAGCGTCAAGAACATGACGACCGCGGCCGGTGGCACCGCGATCGACGTGCTGCGCAACATTCCGCTCGTCGAAGTCGACGGCTCGAACAACGTCAGCCTCCGCGGCAATCAGAACGTCGTCGTGCAGATCAACGGTCGCGCGACGCCGCTCAAAGGCGACCAGCTCGGAACCTTCCTCAGTCAGCTCCCGGCCGGAACGGTGAAGACCGTCGAGGTCGCAACGAGTCCGTCCGCGAAAGACGATCCCGAGGGAACGGCGGGCATCATCAACATCATGCTCAATCAGGAGACCGAGCTCGGACTGAGCGGCGGCCTCATGCTCGGCACGTCGTCCACCGGGCAGGCGAGCGTCTCAGGCAACGTCGGCAAGCAGCAGGGAAAGTTCATCATCTACGTCGCGCCGAGCTTCTATCACGATCACCGTGATCTGAGCGGATCGATCTCACGAAGGAATCTCGTCATCCCGACGCCGGCATCGAGCCAAGCATTGCTCGACGGATGGCAGTCACCGCTGTCCGGGGGCGGGAACGTCCGCTCCGAGTATCGATTCACGCCGCGAAACATTCTGTCATTCGACGGCTTTTTCTACGGCGGTCATTTCCAGGGCGAGAGCGCCCAAGACTACACGGACCTCGACGCGTCGGGCTCGATCATCGGTTTGTTCAACCAGCTGAACGCTCAGCGGTCGAACAACTTCTCGCAGGACTACGACTTCATGTTCCGCAGAAACACACCGAAGAACGCGCCGCTGTTCTCGATGGAGCTCGAGCTTTCGACCAATCACAACACGAGCAACACGACGCTCTCCGGGAACGTCGTTCAGCCGGATCCGACGACGCCGTCCTCGATTCAGACCGAGCATGATTTGACGATCGGCAAAAATCCGGGGCTGAACTGGAAGACGGATTTCACGCGGCAGTTCGGCGCGTCGACGAAGTTCGAGACCGGGGTCAAGCTCACGAGCCGCTCGACGACGAACGACTTTACCGCATCGTATCTGAACACGTCGACGGGCGCTTTCGAGCTCGCGCCGACGCGGACGACGGGCCTCGACTATCACGAGGACATCGGCGCGGGATACGCGCTGTTGTCGAACCGGCTCGGGAGCTTCCAGACGCAGACGGGCCTCCGACTGGAGAACGCCGCGACGTATCTCGATCTTCCGACGACCGAAACGCAGTACGATCGCCGCTATGCCAGCGCATACCCCAGCGGCATCGTCTCATACAACTTTACTCAATTCCGCTCGGCGAAGATCAGCTATTCGCGGCGGGTCAGCCGCCCGAATCCGTATCAGTTATCGCCGATCGAGCAGCGGCTCGACTCCCGCAACGTCTTCCGCGGCAATCCCGGGCTGCGGGCCGAGTATACCGATGCGATCGAGGGCGGGTATCTCGAGTCGCGGCCGTGGGGCTCGTTCCAGTTCACGCCGTACATCCGCTCGACCTCTCACGCGGTCCGCAACATTCAGTTCGTCGACACGACCGGTGTTTCGGTCAGCACCTACGACAACGTCGCGAGCACGCTGACGATGGGCGCGGATGTCAACATCAACGCGCACCACGGGCCTTGGCTCCTGAGCGGCGGCGCCTCGGCATACCATTATAAGAGCGACGCGTCGAACATCGCCGGCTACCTGTCGACGAACACGGGCGTGTGGATGGTGCGCGGGAACGGCACTTGGAAGTTCACGCCGAAGATCGATGCGCAGCTCTTCGCGAACTATCGCCCGAGCGTGAAGACCGAGGGCGGATCGCAGCTCGCGATGACGCTCCTCAGCTTTGCGAGCCGGTACAAGGTCTGGGGCGATCAAGGGTTCGTTTCCGTTCGCGTCAACGATCCATTCAAGCTTCAGAAGTTCGGGTATCGCACGGCGAACGGATCGGTCATCGAGTACAACCAGCGATTTTTTGGAACGCGCGCGGTGTTCTTGACCGTTTCGCGCAGTTTTGGAAAGGCGCTCAAGCTGCAACAGAAGCAGCAGGATCCGGACGGTGCGCAGCCGCCGAATCCGGGCGGTCCGCCGGGAGCGTAGGCGGAGCGGTAGGCTTGCCGCAGGACGGCGCGGAACCACGGAAAACCACGGCAGCTTCGACGCGGATTCGTCGAATCTGCAACGGATTCGTCGGAGGATCGGGACGACACGGCTACCGAAGCCGCTCGATCAGTCAGGCATCAACGTTTGAACACGAACTCGACGAACTGGTCGAACAAGAACGAACAAACCACAACGGCCGATGGTTCAAAGCGGCCGCAGGACCGACGATCGGCGCGTCGAACGACAGGCGCCGTCGTGCACGCAGGTCCAGCGTTCGCATCCAGACGATGGAGCGCCGTAAGTTCAAGCAGTGCCCGGAAAATTTCTGATCGACGTCACCGATCCTCGATTCATGACGCCCGACAACGCGGACGTCATCGAGTTCATTCGGCGGAAAAATCCGTTCGCGCACTCTGACGTCGGGTCTATTCTGTTCGAATATGCGAAACAGATTCCGGGCGCGCACGTCTACTGCCCGTCGGCACGCAGCTTCGCGTACGTCATCCTGCACGATGACAACGATCGGATCTTCGCGATCGCGTTCGATCAGCACGGTTTCGGAATTCGCCTCGCGCCCGCGTCGATCGACGCCGCGGTCGGCGATGGCGCGGTGCGCGCGCCCGAGATCGGCGCCGACTGGGTGACGTTCAATCCGTGGGACGTGAACGACAAGTCGCGGACGCAGAAGATGAAAACGTGGACCGAGCGCGCTAGCGCCGGATCTCGAAGTTGAACGGCATTCGCGCGAGCGTCGCGATCGGACATCCACCGATTGCGAGCGGCGAGAATCGGTACTGCGGCAGCACCTCGAGCACCGCGTCGATGAATGGAGTTGCGGTCGCGTTCAGAAACTGAAGTGATCGGAGATCGGCCTTTCCATCAGCGGAGACGATGAACTCGGCGGTGATTCCTCCGTCGGCGCGCGCCATCCGCGCGATTCCCGGATAGCGCGGATGCGGATTTGCCGGGTCGGACCTCACCATCGACGACGGAAATCCAAACGACGGGACGCGCATCGCGAACAGCGGTTCGTATGTCGGCTCCGGCGGCTGTCCGGCAATGCGAGCGGGAATTCCACCCATGACTCGAAGACTCAAGCGGAGCTCGACAGTGTCGGCCTTCGTGTCCTCGGCGAACGGCGGTGCCGCCTGCGAGTCTCCGACCGCTTGGATCGCCGCGAGCACGGCGTCGTCGACCGGCTTTGTTCGGGCGCCGCCGACGACGCGCGCATTCGTGATGCGCCCGTCGCGCTTGAGAGTCGCGCGATAGTCCGCGACAATCATCGGCGCGACGGTTCCATCTCCGTTGATGCGCCCGCGATCGTCGCGCGGTGTCACGATGCCATACACTTCGACCGGCAGTGGTCGCGGTAGCTTGAGCGCTTGTCGCACTGATTGAACGAACAGGGCGCGGTAGTTGTCCGAGATGACGGAGCTCGTGTCGAACGATGTGACCGTCATACCGATGCGCACGACGACCGAGTCGTGCGTCGGAGCAGTGAGCAGCGTTCGGCAACGCGTCGAGTCGGCTTGCTGAGCGGAAATCTGCGATGCGAGCAGTATCGCCATCGCGGACAGCGGAGCGGAGCGGGTCGCCGGCATGTGGTGAGAGCGGCGGAAGGGTGGATAGGGTGGACCCAGAATCTGCGATCTTTGATGCCGAACGCCAGATACATGATGTTTCGCGCGCTCGAGTCTCGAACGTCGCCGCCCCAGCCCGTATGTTGAGGGCGGACCCGACACGGATACGACCGACGACGATGGCCAGCGAGGCAACAGAACGTGTCCGCCAGGATTGGGACAGCCAAGCCGACAAGTGGTTCGAGCAGCGCGAGTCGCTCCTCGAGGCGTCCCGCCCGGTTCACGAATGGCTCATTAGACATCTCGACCCCCGCGACGGCCAGCGGATGATCGAGATCGCGGCTGGCCCCGGCGACACGGGTTTCCTCCTGGCCCCGAAGCTCGGGACGGGTCGACTGCTCTCGACTGACCTCTCGTCTCAAATGCTGAGCGTCGCACAGAAGCGCGCCTCGGAGCTCGGCGTCACGAACGTCGACTTCAGGCTGCTCGACGCCCAAGCGATGGATCTCCCCGACGCATCCTTCGACGGCGCGGTGTGTCGCTGGGGCTTCATGTTGATGCCCGATCCCGCCTCGGCGTTCCGCGAGACGAAACGAATTCTTGTTCCCGGTGGGCGTTTGGCGTTCGCGGTGTTCACGGGCCCCGACAAGAATCCATTCGCGTCGGTCCCCGCGAAGCTCCTGATCGAGATGGGACATCTGGCGCCGCCGTCAGCCGGCTGGCGACCAGGAATTCTCGCGCTGGCCGACCGCGGCCGCCTCGAATCACTCGTGACGGACGCCGGGTTCACGCAACTCGCCATCGAGGCCGTCGAGATGAGCTGGACGTTCAGCGATACCGACGATTATTGGAGATTTCTCATCGAGCTCACGGCCCTCGGTCCGCTCGTTCGCACGCTGCCGGCCGCTGATGGCGCGCGATTCAGACAAGCATTGAACGATCGCTTGCGAGCGTTCGAGCGCCACGGTCGCATCGAGCTTCCGTCGGAATGTTGGGGAGGCGTCGCGGTCGCCTGACCGTTGGATGACGACGCTGTCCGAGACACTTAGAGTATACTCATGACACGTAAACTGAATCGTTACACCATCGCGGCGCTCGTCTGCGCGATTGGCTCGAACCGCTCCGGCGCACAGGCGGCGGCGAAGGCCGCGCCGATCTTCGCGAACGGCATGGCGCAGGTCGTTCCGGCATTCCAAGACTCGTCGCAGTGGATCCGGCAGGACCTCTGGGTCGAGACCAGCATCGACTCCGACCGCGACGGGAGGAGAGATCGCGTCCACGTCGACGTCACCCGCCCCCGGCAAACCGACACCGAAGGACTGAAGGTCTCGATCATCTACGGCTCGAGTCCGTACTACGCCGGCACGGCGCGCGACCAAGTGAACTGGGACGTCAACCAAGAGCTCGACGCGCAGCCAAAGCCACGCGGCGTCATGGCCAAACCGGCATACTCCGCTACGCGCACGCGAATCTCGAACGCGCTCGTCAACGAATGGGTGCCGCGCGGATTCGCCGTCGTTCATTCCGAGGCGCTGGGCTCCGGCCGATCGCAGGGATGTCCAACGGTTGGCGACGATCCGGAACGTCTGCCGATGCAGTTCGTGGTCGATTGGCTGAACGGTCGCGCCAAAGGCTACACGACGCCGGCCGGGAACAAAGAGGTGAAGGCGACGTCGTGGTCCACCGGCAAGGTCGGCATGATCGGCACCTCGTACGAAGGCACGCTGCCGCTCGCCGCCGCGACGACCGGCGTAAAAGGCCTCGAGGTCGTCGTGCCCGTTTCGCCGAATACGTCCTACTACCACTACTACCGATCGAACGGACTGGTTCGTTCGCCGGCCGGCTACCTCGGCGAAGACGTCGACGTGTTGTACGACTTCATCGCGAGCGGCGACACGGCGATGCGCGCGACGTGCGATCGCATCTGGAAGAATGGCATCTTCGCCGGATCGAAAGGGCAGGACCGCGCCACGGGCGACTACAACGACTTTTGGAGCGAGCGAGACCTCGTCCCGCACGTGAAGGACATCAAGGCGGCGGTGCTGCTCGCGCATGGGTTGAACGACTACAACGTCGTGCCGTCGCACAGCGTCCGCATCTACGATGAGATGAAGGCGCATGGGCTGCCCGTGTCGATCTACCTGCATCAGGGCGGACACGGCGGAAACCCGCCGGCCGACATGGTCAATCGCTGGTTCAGCCACTACCTGTACGGCGTCGACAACGGTGTCGAAAAAGATCCGCCGGTGTGGATCGTCCAGGACGCGGCCGCGCAGGAACCACGTGCGGTTGCCGCGGCGGCGCGTGCGGCGGATTCGATTGCTCGCCTAGTCGGAGCCCAGAGTGCGGTCGGTCGCGGCCGCGGCCGCGCTCGAGGACCCGCGGTTGCGCCGACACCCTTCGCATCGTTCCCCGTGCCCGGATCGGTGCCCGTTGCCCTCCATCCGACCAGCGGCGGAAATGGAATCGCGAGTCTCGCACTCGCGTCGGCCGCGAACGGCAGCGACAAGCTCGTCGACGACGTCGCGCAGAGCGGCAGCGCGAACGCCACGGCGACACAGTCGCAGAATCGTCTGCTCTACGCGACGCCCGTGTTCACGGACACAGTGCATATCTCGGGCGCCGCGCGTATCACGCTTCGCCTCGCGTCGAGCGCGCCCGCGGCGAATCTCAGCGTATGGCTCGTGATGCTTCCGTACGACTCGGTGCACGTCGGATCGGGCAGTTATACGGGCCTCGTCGCGCGCGGATGGGCGGACATCCGCAATTATAAATCTCTAACGAAGGGCGGGAACTACGATTCGAAGACCCCGGGCGAGCCGCTCGTGCCGGGCAAGTTTTACGACGTCACGTTCGATCTCGAGCCGGACGACGAGTTCATTCCGGCCGGCAAACGGCTCGCCGTCATGGTGATGTCGAGCGACCGCGAGTTCACGCTCTGGCCGAAGCCCGGAACCGAGCTGACGCTCGACCTCGCCCATTCGACGTTCTCGATTCCGATCGTCGGAGGCGTGAAGGCGCTCAGTGCGGCAGGAATGCGCTGATGTATTAGCAGGCGCGTATCCGCTTGCCGCCGAGCGCCGTATCCTAGGGCATGGAGCAGAGCACCGAATCGCAGCCGACAGGGATCTTCGAGGCACGCTACGTCGCGTTTCTCGAGACCATCGCGACCCTCCGGCCAAAGCTGCATCGATACTGTGCGCGGATGACCGGCTCGGTCCTCGACGGCGAGGACGTCATGCAGGACGCGCTGTTCCAGGCATACCGAAAGCTCGACCATTTCGACGAGAGCCGTCCGCTCGCGCCGTGGCTCTTCCGCATCGCGCACAACCAGTGCATCGACTTCCTCCGGCGGCGCGACGTTCGCGAAGTCGCCGAGGCGGAGGCAGTCACGGACGAGGCGGTCGAGCCGGTCGAAGCAGTCGGTTACGGCGTCGACAAGGCGATAGAGCATCTCGTGCTGTCGCTTCCGCCGAAAGAGCGTGCGTGCGTTCTGCTCAAAGACGTCTTCGAATATTCACTCGAGGAGATCGCGGAGCTCGTCGACTCGACGGTCGGCGGCGTAAAGGCCGCGCTGAAACGCGGGCGCACGAAGCTCGGGGCGCTCGAACGCGCCGGCCCGATCGCACAACCGGCGAAGAGACGCGTGCAGGTGTCACCGCTGTTGTCCCTCTACGTCGAACGATTCAATCGCCGCGACTGGGACGCGCTCCTCGAGCTCATCTCCGCCGACGCTCGGCTCCGCGTTGCGGATCGCTACTTCGGCGACGTTGCGAATGCGCCGTACTACCGCAACTACGCGAAGCGCCCAGCGCCGTGGCGCGCATCGATCGGCACGATGGACGACGAAGCAGTCGTCGTCGTTTTCCAGGCGCAGAACGATCGGTGGAATCCCGTGTCGATCGTTCGAATCGACACGCGCGACGACCAAATCGCACGCATCGTCGACTATGCCCACTGCCCATGGGTCTTGTCGTCGGCCGAGTCGCTCGTCGTCGAGACACCGGCGTGAGCGTATCCTCGTGAGCGGGTCGCCCGTACCAAAGGACGACTCCAACGACACTCGAGGATGCAATGAAGACGAAGCGCCAAGTGATGGTCCGCTACAAGACGAAGCCCGAGCGCGCGGCCGAGAACGAGGATTTGATAAAGAAGGTGTTCGCCGCTCTCGATCGCGCGAAGCCGGACGGCATTCGCTACAGCTCATATAGGCTTGCCGACGGTGTGAGCTTCGTGCACGTCGCCGAGTACGAGATGGACGACGGCAACAATCCGTTGACTTCCATCCCCGAGTTCAGAGCGTTTACCGCCGGCGCGAAAGATCGATGCGAGGAACAGCCCGCGACGGTCGAGATGACAGTGGTTGGCTCCTACGACGCGGTTTGAGGCCAGGTCGGTTGCTGGTTGCCGGTTGTTCGCTCACCGACCAGTATCCAGCAACCCTTCCAGCAACCATGCACATCGCCGATCCGCGACAGGTCCCCACAGGCCTGTTTCTCTACACGCTGCATCCGACCCGCCTCGAAATGATGACCGGCGGCGCGACACCCGAAGAACAGACGGTCGCCGCACGGCACTGGATATACTCGCAAGAGCTGCTCAAGCGCGGCATCATCGTGTTTGCGGGACGCACGCTCAATCGCGACGCGTCGAGCTTCGCGAGCTGCATCATACGCGCGGAGTCGGAGACGGCGGCGCGCAAGATCATGGAAGAAGACCCCGCGGTGGCCGGAGGCCTTTTCTCGGCCAAGCTTTTCCCGTATCAGCCGATGTTGATGGGCGATTGGCCGCCCGAACAGGCGACGGCTTAGCCGACGTCGATGTAGGCCAGTAGGGCACTGCGATGTTCGCGAACGGCGCGCTGGCATTCGCGTTCCGCGGCGGCGATGAAACCGCGCCGGTTCGCGACGCCCGTGAGACGTGAGGCGGAAATTGGCGAGGCGGGAGGCATGTGAAGCGGCCCTGCAGGAAGGACTTCGAGCAGAGGCGGTCGATCGGGCCGTACGGCACCTGTTCCCGACACAAAGATTCGGCGAGCGATGCGCTTCACGCCGCGACGATGCAAATTGGCGCCGATGGATTCGTCCGCCCACTGTGAGTCACCCTCCTCGACGAGTTCCCAGACACATGCGAAGAGACCATGACGCGCTTTCGCGACGCCAGTTCATGGCGTTCGCCGCCGCCAGTCCCGTGCTCGCGCGCAGCGGCGTGGATTTAGAGTTCATAAAATCATTAATTCACGGGCGGCCGCGCGACCGGGCGAAAGGGCTCGAGCTCATTCAGCAGGCGGCCCAGGAGCCGGACCTCATCACTTCCGCCGCCCAGGCGCTCGACGTTTTCGACTTCGAGCCGGTGGCGAAGAAGAAGCTCCCCGGCGCGCACTGGGGCTATCTCGCGACGGGAACCGACGGCGATGAAACGGTTCGCGCCAATCGCGAGGGATATGCGAAGTGGGATCTTCGCGTTCGACGCCTAGCCGATCTCCGCGGGCTCGACGCGTCGGTCGAGATCCTCGGAACAAAGTATCCAACGCCTGTCATCGTCAATCCGCTTGGGAGCCAGAGGGCGTTTCATCCGGAGGGCGAGCTCGCCGTCGCGCGCGCGGTGAAGGCGAAGAATCACCTCATGGTGCTGTCGACGGTCGCGACGACGAGCATCGAGGATGTGATCGCGGCGCGCGGAGCCCCGGTCTGGTTCCAGCTCTATCACCAGGAGGATTGGAATCAGACGAAGCAGATGCTGAAGCGCGCCGAGCGCGCCGGTGCACCGGTCGTCGTGTTCACGGTCGATCTGATCGGCGGCAGCAATCGCGAGACGATGATTCGTGAGCGGGCCCGCGACTCGCGGACCTGCACGAATTGCCATCTGGGTGGTCCGCCGATGCCCGGCGCGACGGGACGAGTCAACGAGCAGCGCGACAACCGCCGCAAGCCGGCCATCGCCGACCTCACGCCCGATACCCCGATACCCGAAATGGGGACGCCGACTTGGGAGTTCGTGAAGCGCCTTCAGGACGCGACGTCGATGAGGGTCTTCATCAAAGGGATCGTCACGCGCGACGATGCGGAGATCGCGGTGCACAACGGCGTGAGCGGCATGTTCGTGTCGAACCACGGCGGCCGCGCGGAGAACAGCACGCGCGCGACGATCCTCAGTCTACCGGAGGTGTTGGAAGGCGCGCGCGGCCGAGTGCCGGTGTTCGTCGACGGCGGAATGCGTCGCGGGACCGACATTTTCAAGGCGCTCGCGCTCGGCGCGACGGCGACGGGCATCGGTCGGCCGTACATCTGGGGCTTGGCAGCGTTCGGCCAGGAGGGCGTCGAGACTGTGCTCGCGATTCTGCGAAAGGAAACCGAGATGGTGATGCGTCAGGCAGGCACGCCGACGGTGAAGTCGATCACGAAGGCGCACATCGTGCCGCACGGGACTTGACCTCGTCCTTCCGAGGAGCGAGCGGGCGTGGGATCGCTGTCCAGACGAGGTCTTGGAACGGTTGTAGCTTGAGCGATCGACACCTCATTTTGGCCCTCGGTGCAGGTCACGCTGGCCACGGTCCTTATCACGAACTGGACGAACACCACGAACTTGACGAACAAAACCCATCAACGCGTCTGCATGGTTTTAGTTCGCGATCGTCAGTGCCGTCCGTGTCAACCTGGTTTTGCTAAACGCCGGAACAGCAGACCATTCTTGACACGGACAACAACGAAAAAGACACGGACCGCCACTGACTAAACCATGACGGCGGTGCGCTGTGGTTCTCCGCTGTTGTTCGTCACGTTCGTCCAGTTCGTCCAGTCCGTGTCAAATCTCCGACCACTTTCTTCACACAATTCGCTGGCCCAGGCGAGCGATCCCTCGCCGGCATGATCCCGAGACAAAGCCTATGAGCATTCTCAGAAGAATTGCACTGTCCTTGGCGGTCGTCGCCGGAGCGGCCCTACCGGTCGCAGCGCAAGATCCGTCGTGGACCGAGGCGTTTCCGCCATTTCGCATCGCGAACAGCCTCTACTACGTCGGCACCAAGGGACTCGCGAGCTATCTGATCAAGTCGTCCGACGGGCTGATTCTGATCAACAGCGACCTCCCGCAGAACATTCCGCAGATCCAGGCGAGCATCGAGCAGCTCGGGTTCAAGTTCAGCGACGTGAAGATCCTCCTGATCAGCCACGCGCACTGGGACCATGACGCGGGCAGCGCGAAGGTCAAAGAATTGACGGGCGCGAAGTACATGGTGATGGACGCCGACGTGCCGGTCGTCGAATCGGGGGGCAAAGAGGATTTTCGCTACGGAAACACGCCGTCGAACCTCTATCCGCCGACGAAAGTGGATCGCGTGTTGCACGACGGCGACGAGGTGAAGCTCGGCGACGCGACCCTCGTCGCTCACAAGACGCCGGGACATACAAAGGGCTGCACGACGTGGACGATGAAGGTGAAGGACGGCGCGAAGACGTACGATGTCGTGATCGTCGGAAGTCCGAATACGAACGACTTCAAGCTCGTCGGCAACACGGAGTATCCGACGATCGCGCAGGATTTCGAGAAGACCTTCCGCGTCATGAAGGCGATGCCGTGCGACATCTTCCTCGGCGCCCACGGCGCGTATTTCGACATGGTCGCGAAGTACGCGAAGTTCAAAGCCGGTGACACCGCGGTGTGGATCGATCCGGCGGGCTACAAGGCGTACGTCGTCGATCGCGAGAAGGCATTTCGCGCCGCGTTGGCGAAGCAAGGCGGCAGCTGACGACGGCTTTTCCCGCGAAAGTTTTCACCCGGCGTTGAGCGAACACCCCGCACCGAATATTCTGTCTCGATGACCGATCACCCACCGGGGCCGGTATGGGAAGAGCGCTGGCACCCGCTGCGGGAAGAGTGGGTGATCGTCGCCGCGCATCGCCAATCTCGACCGTGGCTCGGCGCCGTCGTTGGAACGGCCGAAGAGCTCGCGCCCGCGTACGTCGACGACTGTTATCTCTGTCCGGGGAACCGTCGCGTCGGCGGCGCCGTGAACCCGGAGTATCGCGGCGTCTTCGTCTTTGACAACGATCATCCGTGCGTCGGCGAGCTCGCGCCAGAGACGTTCCAACAACCCGAGCCGCCGTACGAGGCGCGACGCGCGAATGGCGTGGCGCGAGTGATCTCGTACTCGCCGCGCCACGATCGCACCGTCGCCCGAATGTCGGCGACCGAGATCGCGTCGATCGTCGACCACTGGCGCCGGGAGACCCGCGACCTCGGCGCCCGGTCCGAGGTGAAGCAGGTGTTGATCTTCGAGAACAAGGGCGACGTCGTCGGCGTGTCGAATCCGCATCCGCACGGACAGATCTACGCGACGAACTTCACCTGGAAGACCTTCGACACGGAGCTCGAAGCGCAGCGACGCTATTCGCGCGAGAAGGGCCGCGCGCTGTTTGCCGACATCATCGACGCCGAGCACCGCGATGGAAGGCGGGTGTTGTTCGAGGACGAGTATACGATCGCGTTCGTCCCGTACTTCGCGCGCTACGCGTACGAGGTGTATGTCGCGCCGAAGCGTCGAGTGTCGCACGTGTCGCTGCTGTCCGACGCGGAGTCCGAGTCGCTCGCGCGCGCGCTGAAAAACGTCACCGTGCGGTTCGACAACCTGTGGCGCCAGTCGTTTCCGTACGTGATGCCGCTGCACCAGGCTCCGACCGACGGCGCCAATTATGACGACTTCCACTTCTATATCGGATTTCTGCCGCCGCTTCGACGGCCGAATACGCTCAAGTATCTCGCCGGTCCGGAGATCGGCGGAGGCAATTTCTTGAGCGACACCTCGCCTGAAGAGAAGGCGGGCGAGCTCCGCGCGCAGTCGACGACACACTATCTCGAGCCAGACGAGCGGTGATTCGCGACGCCGCCTCGCTGCTGGGAGATCTCCGCGCGATCCATGGCGCGATCCGCGACGCGGTCGTCGCCGCGTGCGAAGCGAGCGCGCTCGAGCAACTCGCGGCGCCTGTGGCCGACGAAGGCGGCGACACGATCTTCGCGCTCGACCGAATTTCGGAAAGCGTGCTCGTCTCGCACTTCGAGCGACTCGCGCGCTCGCGGTCGTTCGTTCTCGTCGCGGAAGGACTTGGCGAAACCGGACGCGTCGTGTTGCCGCGGGGAACGAAGGATAGTGATGCCGAGCTTCGCATCATCGTCGATCCGATCGACGGCACGCGCGGAATCATGTATCAAAAGCGATCCGCGTGGATCCTGACGGGCGTCGCGCCGAACCGCGGTGACATGACGTCGCTCGCCGATATCGAGCTCGCGCTGCAGACGGAGATTCCGCTCGTGAAGCAGCATCTCTGCGACGCGCTGTGGATTGCGAACGGCGTCGTCGGCGGTGAGCGGCTCAATCGTTTGACCGGCGACGCGAACGCCTTGGCGCCGCGCCCCTCGCGCGCGACGACAATTGCGCAGGGGTATGGCGGTCTCGCGCGATTCTTTCCGAGCGGTCGGGCGATTCTCGCGGCGGTCGACGACGGCGTTGTCGAGCGCGTGCTCGGTCCAACGCCCGCGGGCCGCGCGCTTGCATTCGAGGACCAGTATATCTCGACCGGCGGCCAGCTTTATGAATTGCTCATGGGCCATGACCGCTGGATCGCCGACCTTCGCCCGCTGCTCGATGCCCGTTTACGCGCCGAAGGCCGCGCGCTTGGGCTGGCGTGTCATCCATATGACGTCTGCACGGAGTCGATCGCGCGTGCGTGCGGCGTCGTCGTCACGGATGCGCGCGGGAACGAGCTCGACGCACCGCTCGACGTCACGAGCGCCCTGACCTGGATCGGCTTCGCGAACGCCGCGATCCGCGATCAGGTCTGGCCGGCATTGAGGAGCCTTCTCGTCGAGCACGGGCTCTCGGAAGAATCTGAATAGCGTGACGATGCTCCCCGATGATGCGGTGCGATTCGTTGCCTCGCTCGCCGCAACGAAGTTCTTCACCGAGACCGAGCCGGTTTTCGTCGCGCGCGCGCCGGGGCGACTCGACCTCATGGGCGGCATCGCGGACTACTCGGGATCGCTCGTTCTCGAGCTGCCGCTCGCGGCCGCGACACTGGTTGCCGTCCAGCGGACGAACGATCGGAACATCGTCGTCCAGAGTCGCGGCAGCACGTTGTTCGGCTGGAGCTCGACCGCCGAGTTCCGGCTCGATGCGATCAGCGAGGCGTTGGCGGCTCCGGACTACTCAGTCGCGCATTCAACGTTTGCTCATGACCGCAGGTCCCGCTGGGCGGCGTATGTCGTCGGGACGATCGTCGCGCTGGGTAGAGAAAAGCATTGGCTGACGAGCGGATTACGCATTCTCATCGACTCGGCGGTTCCGGCGGGGAAGGGCGTCGCGTCCTCGGCGGCGCTCGAGGTTGCGTCGATGCAGGCGATTTGCGCCGCGTGCGGCCACGATATCGAGGGCAGCGAGCTCGCGATCCTCTGCCAGATGACCGAAAACCTCGTCGTCGGCGCGCCCTGCGGCATCATGGATCAGATGACGTCAGCCTGTGGTGAGGAGAATCGCCTGCTCGCGCTCCTCTGTCAGCCGGCGCAGATCGTCGGTCAGGTTGCGCTGCCTGACGGACTCGAGATCTGGGGAATCGATTCGGGCGTTCGGCACGAGGTCGGGGGCGCGGACTACGGTGCGGTGCGCATCGGTGCGTTCATGGGCTATCGCATCGTCGCCGAGCTCGCCGGACTGGCAACTGCGGATCGCGGCGGTGGGCATGTGGATGTCGATGACCCGCGTTGGCGCGGCTATCTCGCCAACCTGTCGCCCGATGAGTGGAGGCGAGAGTTCCGCGATCGTGTCCCGATCGAGATGGACGGCGGCATGTTCCTCGGACGCTATCATGGCATCACCGATCGTGTGACCCGTGTCGATCCCCACCGCGTTTACGCTGTTCGCCAACCGACGGAGCATCCAATTCTCGAGCACGAGCGTGTCGCGAGATTCCAACGTCTGTTGGAGTCGGGCGCGCAGACCGAGTCCCAACGTGCAGCGCTCGGCGAATTGATGTACGAGTCGCATAGGAGCTACAGCGCGTGTGGGCTTGGCTCGACCGGAACCGACGCGCTCGTCGAGCTCGTTCGATCGACAGGTTCAGAGCGCGGATTGTACGGCGCGAAGATCACCGGAGGCGGGAGCGGAGGCGTCGTCGCGGTGCTCGCGCGCGCTGGCTCGAGGCCGCTGGTCGACGAGGTCGCAACACAGTATTCACGAGAGTCCGGTCGAGTGGCGATGGTCCTCGGCGGATCGTCGTCGGGCGCGGCGGCCTTCGGAGCGATCAGGGTCGACGTTTCGTCGTCGTGATGCGAGCGTCGGACCTTCTGCCCTCCGCGTTGCAGACAACAGACAAAAACGGAACTACGGAACCCCGGTTTTGACGCAGAGACGCAGAGGTCGCAGAGGACTGCGGGAAGCCAGCCAACTGATGCCGGCAAAGCGTCAACCCTGCCTCAAAAAGCCTCAACAAAGGATTGAACAAAAAGTCTTCGACAAAGCTTTCAACAAGAGTCCTTCACGAACCCTCTTTCTGAGAGAAGCCGTTCAATGAGGTTTCCAAAGTGACAATTACGTGTGGAGTTCACGCAGTCCTCTGCGCCCTCTGCGTCTCTGCGTCAAAAACGGGGTTCCGCGGTTCCGCAGTGTGGTTTCCGGTGTGAGCCGAGAACGGTTCTATGCCGTTACTTGGCGTTCGAAGAGCAAATAACGGTCAGTTCAACAGTGGCGTAACGGCCTGCCTCTAGGATCGAGCCTTCGGGTCTGCCGCGATGGGCGGTGGACCAGCTCTCGGTCTCTGGAGGAAAAATGACGTCCATCTTTTCAGGCTCACGCGCATCAACAGTCGTCGCGACGCTGTGTTCGGGCTTACTGCTCGCGGCCTGCTCGGAAACTCCAACCCGAACGCTCGCACCGACGAAGCCGGCGTTTGATGTCCTTTCGGCGCCGACCGTTCTCACGGCGCAGCTTCGGACCGTGCCTGGTTTTCCGGATGCTGCCTGGGGCCATCTCGATCTCTTTGTTGGCATGACGCCGACCGATGCGTGTTCTCCGACCCCACCGGCGATTGCGCCGGCAGCGGGTACCATCAACGTGGCAGTGTGCGGAAACATCCACAGCGCCGGCATGGTGTACGGAAGCGGGGGCGTTTGGACCGTGCCGTCTGACGTGTCGGATTTTCAGCCCCAGCTCGTCGCGCCATTCTTGGCGCGATCGCAGTCAACAGACCCTTGCAGTCAGTTTGATGTCTCTGGCGTCATCCAGGTTTCGAGCAGCCTGGCGGCTCAACTCGCCGCGAACCCAAGCCAATTCCAGGTACTGTTCGATGGCCTGATCCCGCCGAACCCGATTATTCCACCGACCCCAGTTCGGATAGGCGGGCTGTTGGACGGATCTGCCTGGGGTCCGATCGATGTCGCCGGCGGCGGTGTATCTATTCCCAGCGACCCATGCCGGGTCATCATCGGCCCGGCTACGTGAGAACAGCTTCCTCGGGGGCGCCGTCATCGATCGATCCGGGCGTCTCACCCTCAGCTCGCCGCATTCTTCGAGGCTAGCCGAGACCTGCGTCGGGTGCGCATCTTCGTATCGTATAATGGATACGGACGCCCCTCGAGGATGAATGTCTGATTCGTTTTCCCGTCGCGATTGGCTGAAGACCATCGGTGTCGCCGGCGTTGGCGCGAGCTTGCCCGGCCACCCGATCGACGCGCAACCGGTCGAGCCGCTCGCGGCGGGAGCAGTAGCCGCGCGGACCGCCAGGGCGACCGGAGACATCGTCGAGCTCTACTCGACGAGCGAAGTCTTCATTCCGCCGCGCGGCCGCTCGTTCATGAAGTTCAGCTTCGACTTCCCGGAGCCCGGCGTCGTCTTCGGCGATCATCGCTTCAGCTTCCTTATATACACCGACGAGAACACCTACTCGCTCGACCGTTCGCGGATGAAGGCGACCGGCAGCGGCGACTCGCTCGAGGTCACCTGTGATCGCCTGATCTGGGGCGGCGGACAGCAGACCTCTCCAGGAAAGTTGACCGCAAACTTCACGAAGTCGGGCTCGACGATCGAGTGGAGGGTCACCGCCGAAGCCGAGCATCCGATCAAGACCGTCACGACCGTCGTGCGCGACGTGCCGCGCGGTCTCGTCTCACTCGGCGGCGGACAGCTGACCGACACGCGCGACGGCGACATACTCGGCGGGTATACCTTCGGCGCGGGCGACCTGCACAACTTCGGCGTCACGAGCATGACGACGCCCGTCGGCATCGTGCAGGTGTCCGATTCGGATTTTTTGTATTTCACGACGCTCGACAACAAAGTCCGCCCGAAGCGCTACTACTTCCAGGCGGGCGAGAAAGCGTTTCGCGTCGAAGCGATCTACGAGCACGACGCGTGGCGTGACGACAAGCGCGTCGCGGTGCCGCCGTGGCGCTTGGGGCACGCCCCGACGTTCGAAGGTGCGATGCAGCCGCACATGGAGCACTTCGAAAAGGCGTTCAACATCCCGTCATGGGACACGCGCGCCGACGTGCAGCCGTGGCAGCGGCAGCTCGCAATGGTGACGACGCTCCACGGCATGCACTACACCGGCTTCATCTTCAACGACTACGCGAAGCAGCTCGAGATCCTCCAGTGGATGGCGACGCAGATTCCGGCGAGTCGCGTGCTCGTGTTCCTGTCGTCGTGGGACGGTCGCTACTACTGGGATTACCCGAACTACACCGTGCCGGCGCGAATGGGTGGCGACGCGGGGTTCAAGAGACTCATCAGCGAAGGCCAGAAGCTCGGATTCAAGATGATGCCGATGTTCGGCACGAACTCCGCGAATCGGAAGCAGCCCGTCTGGCCGCAGATCGCCGCCGGATCGACGTACAAGATCGACGGCGATTTATACAACTTGAATTGGGTCGACTGGAACAACGATCGGCACCAGGACGGCTGGCTGACGTACATGAACCTCGGCCACGACGCGTGGCGGAGTTGGCTCGAGGGGCGCATCTCCGACATCATCGAGAAGTACGGCGTCGACGCGTACTTCCTGGACATCGTCGGCGGACATGTGAACAGCACGACCGGCGACATGCACGAGGGCACGAAGAAGCTCGTCATGAATCTTCGCGCGAAATATCCGAAGGTCGCGTGCGTCGGGGAGATGCCGTACGACGCGCTCTACGAGTTCATCCCGATGTATCACGCCGGCGGCGGTGCGCGATGGCAGAAATACGCGAGATTTTTCTCGCACTTGAGCGCGCCGGCTCCGGGCCGCGGATCGAGCGGCGTCCATGAATCCGGGTTCGGCCGCTTCAACAACGAGACCCTCGGACTCAATCCGAACACGATCCCGACGCTGCAAGTCGTCGACGACACCTTCACGAAGTATCGCGACACCATGTCCGCGATCATCGCCCGCGCGAAACAGCGCGCAGGCATTTAGGAAACTCATATGGCGAACACGAATCGACGAAAGTTCATCCAGGTCTCCGCGGCAACGGCCGCGACCGTCGCGCTCAACCCGCTCTCGCCGCTGAACGAAGCGAAGGCCGAGGCGCCTGTGACCAGCGCGGCCGCCGCGGCGAGAGCGGCCGCGAACGAACGCGTCCGAGCGACGCCCGTACCGCTCGACAAGGTTCGATTGACGGGCGGCCCGCTCAAAGTCTCGCAAGACGCCGACGCGAAATACCTGCTCGAGCTCGAGCCCGACCGGATGATGGCGTTCTATCGCGTTCGCGCGGGTTTGCCGAAAAAAGCAGAGCCGTACGCCGGGTGGGATGGCGCCGGTCGGAACCTGACGGGGCATATCGCGGGACATCACCTCTCGGCCGTGAGCCTCATGTATCTCGCGACGGGGAACGAGCGCTTCAAGCAGCGCGCGGACTATCTCGTCAAAGAGATGAAGGAAGTGCAGGACAAGAATGGCGACGGCTACCTCGGCGCGATCGATGGGGGAAAGGAAGCCTTCGCCGCGCTTTCGCGCGGAGAGATTCGCGGCGCGGCCTTCGATCTCAACGGCATGTGGTCGCCGTTCTATACGCTGCACAAGACCTTCGCGGGCCTGCGCGACGCGTATCGCCACACCGGCAACAAGACCGCCCTCGGGCTCGAGACGAAATTCGCCGGTTGGGTCGAGAAGACGATCGCGCCGCTCGACGATCAGCAGATTGCGAAAATGCTGAATACGGAGCACGGCGGCATGAACGAGGTGCTCGCCGATCTCTACGTCGACACCGGCGATCAGCGCTGGCTCGCGCTCTCGCGCCGTTACGAGCACCACGCCTTCACCGACGCGCTCAAGCGACATCAGGACGTGCTGCCAGGGAAGCACGGCAACTGCCAGATCCCGAAGCTCATCGGATCGGCGGCGCGCTACGAGTATACGGGCGACGGCGACGATCTCGTCGCCTCGTCATTCTTTTGGGATCGCGTCGCGCAGCATCACAGCTACGTCACGGGCGGCCACGGCCTCGCGGAATACTTTGGCTTCCCCGACGAGCTCGCGAACCGGCTCGACGGCCGCACCTGCGAAAGCTGCAATGTTTACAATATGCTCAAGCTCACTCGGCGACTGTTTTCGTTTCGTCCGGATCCGCTCTACGCCGACTTCCACGAGAAGGCGCTGTTCAACCACGCGCTCGCCTCGATGGATCCGGACGGCGCGAAGATGTCGTACATGGTCCCGGTCGGACGCGCGACGCAGCAGGAATATCAGAACATGCTGCAGAGCTTCACGTGCTGCGTCGGCACTGGAATGGAGAATCATGCCCTCCACGGCGACGGCATTTACTACGAGTCTCCGGACACGGTGTGGGTGAACATCTTCGCGCCGTCGACCGCCGAGCTGCGCGACGGACTGAAGATCACGCAGGAGAGCTCATTCCCGGACGGCGACACGGCGAAGCTCACGATCACGTCGGGCCGATCGAAGCCGTTCACGCTCGCGGTGCGTCGGCCCGGCTGGGCCGGCGATGCGTTCGCGATCAAGGTGAACGGCCAGAAAGTCGACGCCCCGCCCGTCGCGAGCCTGCGAGTTGGCGGCGCGGGCGGTCGCGACATGGGCTTCGACGCAGGACAGCTTCCCCCGAGCTCGTACGTCGACATCGATCGTCAGTGGAAAACCGGCGACGTGGTCGAGATCTCGATTCCAAAAACGCTGCGGCTCGAGCCCGTTCCGGACGACCACACGATCTCGGCGATCATGTGGGGCCCGCTCGTGATGGCCGGCGACCTTGGTCCGCGCCGGCAAGGCCCCGGTCGCGCGGAGGCCGTTGCGCCCGCGCTTGTGTCGGACAAGTCCGTCGATCAATGGGTCGTAGCGGCGGGCAAGCCTGGTGATTTCAAAGTGAGTGGCGTCGCAAAATCGTGGGCGCAGCCGGCGTCCGCCGGCGGCGACCTTTCGCTGGCGCCGTTCTATCGCACACAGGAGCGGACGTACAGCGTCTATTTCGATGTGCTCACGCCGGTCGAGTTCGAGGGCCACGTCGCCGCGCGCGCCGCGGCCGACGCTCTCGAGAAGCGGATCGAGGCGGCATCCGTCGGATTCGTTCAACCGGGCGACACGAACGCCGAGCAGTCGTTCAACTACAAGAGTGAGCCGTCGGAGCGTCAGGCGCCTCGCGCCAATGGGCGTACGTCGCGCGGCGGGTCGGGCTGGTTCTCGTACGACCTGCCAGTCGATGGATCGACGCAGAACGACGTCGTCGTGACCTACTACAACGACCTCGCGTTGCCAGTATTGTCGAATTACGAAGTTCTCATCGACGGCGCGCGGATCGCGAAATACTCGCCGAATCACACGGCGGGTGGATTCTGGAATTCCACGTACACCGTGCCGACGGCGCTGACGACCGGGAAGAGCAAGGTCACGCTGCGTCTTCAGGCAACGGGGAACGACCGCATTCCACCGGTTTACGGAATTCGTATCGTCCGCGCCAACGCGGTGAGATGAATCGAGCCGCCTTCTGGCGCGCCCGTAGCGGTCTTACAGGGTGAAGCGCCAGAAGGTGCGCCCGTCGTCGTTGACGGCGCGAGCCCGCACGCGAAACACACGCTCGAGCTCCGCCTGGCCGAGGTCTTCGGCGCGTTCCGCTTCGTGCGCGACCCGTCCGCGGTCGAGCAAAACGAAATGCGTGCCGTACTCCAGCGCCGTGTTCAGGTCGTGCAGGATCGCCACGACGGTGCACTCGTAGGCGAGCAGCTCGCGCGCCAGGTCGAGCAGTTGGATTTGATAGTGGACGTCGAGGCTGCTCGTCGGCTCGTCGAGAAAGAGAAAGCGGTGCACGCGTTCCGCGACGGGAACGTCGAAGTTCCAGATCTGCGCGAGCACGCGTCCGAGTTGCACCTTCTGTTGCTCTCCGCCGGAGAGCGTCGGGTACGCCTGATCGCGCTTCTCCGTCATACCGACCATCTCGAGCGCGCGGTCGACGATCTCCCTATCCCTCGGCGATGGCACACGTCGATAGTGCGGATAGCGCCCCATCATGACGACGTCCGACACGGGCAGCGGAAACGCGAGCTCGACATGCTGCGACAGGACGGCTCGCGTGCGCGCGAGCGACTCGGCGTCGAAGTCGCGAACGGAGCGACCGCCATAGGTCACGTCGCCCGACGCAGGCATCGCCAATCCGGTCGCCACACGAAGCAACGTCGATTTTCCAGCTCCGTTCGGGCCGAGCACGACGTTGAATTGGCCTGAGCGAAACTGGACGCTCACTCGATCGAGGATGAGCGTTCCGCCGGCACGAAATGAAACGTCGCGCAGCTCAACCATAGAAGCCGACGCTGCCCTGACGCTCGTCGCGCAACAGGATCCACAGGAACACAGGCGCGCCGACGACGGCCGTGATGATCCCCACGGGCAGCTCGGCCGGCGGAATGACGAGTCGCGCGACGACGTCGATGACCTCCATCATCAGCGCGCCGAGGAGCGCCGAGCCGGGAAGGAGGAACTGGTAATCAGACGAGCGCATGATGCGCAGCACGTGTGGCACGACGAGCCCGACGAAGGCGATGACGCCGACCATCGCGGTGGCCGCGGCAACCATGATCGTATTCACGAGGAGCAAGCGCAGGATGAGCGTGCTCGGGTCGATGCCAAGGAACGCCGCTTCGTCCTCGCCGAGCATGAGTGCATTCAGCGATTTGCCGGATCGCAACGACCAGCCGAAGCACAGCACGAAGCACACGGCGACGATGCTCACCGAACGCCAGTCGGCGGTGGTGAACGTCCCGAGGTTCCAGAACGTGATGTTTCGCGCCTGTGGATCACGCGCAACGTACGAGAGGAATCCCGTCCCGGCGCTGCAGACGGCGTTCACCGCGATCCCGGCGAGCAGCAAGGTGAAGACGTTCACCTTTCCAAACGACGACGACACGCGGTACACGAGCATCGTCGCCGCGAACGCTCCGGCGAAAGCGAGCACCGGAACGGCCATCGCGCCGAGCGTTGATGTGAACGCAAGCGCGGTCCCGCCGCCGAGCACGAAGACGAGCGCCGCGCCCAGCGCCGCCCCGGCCGACGTGCCCGCGAGTCCCGGCTCGACGATGGGATTGCGGAACACTCCCTGCATTAGAGTTCCTGAAACGCCGAGCACCGCGCCTGTCAGCCCCGACATGAGGACGCGCGGCAGTCTGAGGTTCAAGAACACGCTTCGGCCGAGTGAGTCGGATTCCAGCGCGGGAGTCCAGCCGGCGGCTTCGCCGAGATAGCGCGCGATTTCGCGCGGCGTGAACATGAACGCGCCGATGCTCGCGGACGCAACGACGGCCGCGGCGAGCAAGAGAGCGAGCAGGAGATAGGTCCGGCCGTACGAACGGCGCTGCGTCGTCACGACGTCGGTCAGGTCGAGACGTGCAGCCAACCGGCGATCGTGCGGATCGCCTGCGCGGTGCGCGGTCCGTAGTACATGACGTACGACTCGTCGATGCGGTAGATACGCTTCGCTTTGCCCGCGGGCGTCTCGGCGACGCCGGGCATCTCGGCAAACTTCTCCGCGCTGCCGAGTCGATCGAAGCCCACGTCGGTCGCGATGATGATGTCGGGCGCCGCCTTCGCGATGAGCTCGGGAGTGAGCCGCATCATGCCGCCCACGGAATCCACGGCATTCACGCCGCCGGCCCAGTCGATGATCTGATCCGCGACGGAGCCGCGTTTGAGCGCGAGATAACTGTTCGCGATCTGCCCCATGTGCATGACGAGCACGCGGGGTCGCTTCCCGGCTGCCCACTTCGTCGTGTCGGCCAGCGCGGCGCTCACATCGGCGCGCCACGCCGCGATGACGCTGTCCGCATCATGTTCGTGGTGGAAGCGTTCGCCCAACGCCTTCATGAGCAGCTGGGCGCTGTCCTGCCCGGTGCCCGGCGTCATCGTCACGACGGGGATACCGACTTTCTTGACTTGGTCGGCCACCGCTGCCGGGCCGAAGTTGCCGTCGGTCAGCAGCATCGTTGGCCGCATGGAGATGATCCCCTCGGCGTTCAGCGCGCGATGGTATCCGACGGACGTCAGCTTCGTGATCTGCGGCGGATAGATGGACGTGAGATCGCGCGCGACGAGCACCGACTCGGCGTGGATGTCGTAGAGGTATTCGTTGATCTGCTTGGAGACACAGACAACGCGCTCGCCGGACTTTCCGGCGTCGTGCGCGCAGGCGGCGACGAGCAGCGCGGCGGCGAGTGCCGCGGTTCGCACAGAGGCGGGGGCGGGCATGAGATCGAGAGAAAGGGAGCCACGTTTCACCGCTCAAGTATACGTCGACTCACCTATCTTCGATGCCGCTGTTCGATCGACGGCCGGCCTTTCGAAACGTGAACTCCGATCGACGTGAGATACTGTCGCGAAATCTCCGCGGACTCTTTCGGCGTGCGACCGCTCTCCGGGACTGAGTCCAGCTCGACGATCCCCCAGCCCTGAAATCCAGTGGCGGCGAGCGCGGTGAATACGGCGGGAAGATCGACCTTGCCGCGCCCGAGCTCGACGAACTGGAAGCGTGAGCCGGTCGCCGTGTCTCGCACATCCTTTATATGGAGAAGGAGCAGGCGGTCACCGTATTTGCGAATCGCCGCCGCCGGATCGCCACCGCCTTGTTTGTAGTGTGCGACGTCGAGCAGCAGCCGGACGACGTGGGGATCCGCGGTGTCCATCACGCGATCCAGTTCCTCGGGATGTTGGACCAAGGATCCCATGTGCGGATGAAGGGCGAGCGGAGCGCCGAGGTCCGCGGTGCGTCGTCCGATCTCCGTGAGTAGACGTGCGGCCGCGAGGTAATCCGCGTCCGTGACCGCACGTCCGGTCGGGCGATCGATGGTGATCTGCAGATACAACCCGCCGGCATCACGCAGAAAGCGCGCATTTCGCAGGTGCGAGTCGATCATCGCTGACGGATCCGCGCTATCGACCCGCGCGCTCCCGCTGGAAAGAGCGACGAACGTCAAGCCGCGCTTCGCGAGCAGCGCGCGCAGCTCGGACGGCCGATCGCCGAACCGCGCGAGCACGTTCGATCGCAATTGAATGCCGTCGTAACCGAGCGATGAGATATCGTCGATGGCCGCGAGGTCGTTTCCGGCCCAGGTGATCGCGGCATAACCGATCTTCACAGTCTGCTGATGGCGGAGCCGAGTCGATAGAGCCGCAGTCCCTATCGCCGCAAGGAAATCTCTTCGCTGCATTGACGTCGCTCGAGGGGCCGAAGCGACTAGTGTACGAGCGATGAGCGGGCCGCGTAAGTCGCCGAGCTCCTCTTGCGCTCGTCGGACGCCGCTGCACACTTGATCGATGCGACCTTCCATCGTCAGAGCATCGATCTCGATCGCGATCAATATGTCGCGGCCGTTCCCAGCGCGCGGGCACAGCGGGGCGCCGACACCACGACCAGAATCGTCGACCACGTTTTCGACGCCTGGCGAAGCACCGACTCACCCGGATGCGCGGTCGGTGTCAGCCGCGACGGACGCGTCGTCTACGACCACGGGTATGGCATGGCGAACCTCGAGACCGGAACGCCGATCACTCCGGTGCTGTCGGAGCGCGTCGAAGGCGAGCCGGCGGTCGGGAACATTATACGACATTGTTTTCGCAGTATAACACGCCAACGATTTGGTCGGTCGCCATCGCAACTACTTCGGTGCAAAGAGGTTGGGCCGCGGCGGGCAAATCTTGGCCGGAGCATTATCAGACATCTCTAAGTTGTGATTACTATCTGTATGCAGCATAATATCGCAGTCTAATCAGCGTTTATATGGCCACACGTGTCCAGGCCGAGATACACTTCTCAATAGTTAGTCTCCTCTAAACAATCGAGCTCTCCGTGATCGACAAGTTCGACCAGGTCAAAGCCCAGTTGAGCGAACTCGCTCCCATCATCAATGGATTCACGTCGGAGGCAGTTCAGCTGCGCATTGTTGACCTGATATTCGGTCAGCGAACCGACGAGGACGGTTCATTGGACGAGGAACTGGATTCGTCTAGTGCGCCACGCCCGTCGAAACGGAAGGCGCGCCGGAAAACCGCCGACAAAGCTGCAGGCGCCGACCAGCCAGCGGTAAAGCCGCGTGGATCGTCCGGGCGTCCATCGGCGGCGTCAACGCTGGATCGACTGATTACCGATGGCTTTTTCAAGCAGCGCAAAGGGCTGGGCGATATCGTCACGTATTCGAGCACAACCCTCGCTCTCCAATACAAGCTGTCAGACTTTTCACCCACTCTCGTGCGGGCCGTAAGGGACGGCAAACTCAAACGAACGAAGAATGACACCGGCCAGTACGAATACGAAAACGCATAGCCCGGAGCTCGAAGCAGCCCTCGCCGGTGTTGCCACCGACTTTCGCCCGCGCCTGATTGACGCGTATCTCGACCTAAAGCGGCAGTTCCGCGAAAATCGCCACGACGCCGCTGGCCTAGCGGCGGGAAAGCTGTGCGAGATCGTTCTCCGATTGCTTCAGAGCGCCGTACTAGGATCGTTCACGCCCTTCGGCAAGAAGATTGACAACTTTGCTGACGATTGCCGTACGCTGATTGCCAAAAATAGCTCAACTGTTCCGGAGTCTTTGCGCGTTATCGTGCCTCGAGCATTGGTCTTTCTGTATACGATGCGCAACAAACGCGGCATCGGTCATATTGGTGGCGACGTTGATGCGAATGCGATCGACCTTGCAACAATGGTTCGCACCGCTGATTGGATTGTCTGCGAGCTGATTCGCGCGTTTCATGGAATGTCGTTAGAAGACGCTCAGGACGTCGTCGATGGACTCGCCCAGCGCGAGATCCCGGATGTCTGGGAAGTAGCCGGCAAGAGACGCGTACTTCGCGACGGATTGACGAAGCCCGAGCAGGCGATTCTGCTCCTCTACACCGACCCCACACGTGCAATCCCTGTTGAGGATCTCTTTTCGTGGGTCGAGTACAGCAGCTTCTCAATGTTTCGCACAAGGGTGCTCTTACCCTTGCATTCAGATCGGCTAATCGAGTTCGACGAGCAGCTTGGTATGGTCCACTTATCCCCCAAAGGGGCCACACACGTGGAGACGAAGCTTCTTGCGCCGGCCATGTAACGTTCGTTGCACTTGACGAGTGATCTAGGGATTGCTCGCTTCGCTCGCCTTTATCTGACTCGCTCGCAAGTGAACTTGTGCGTTATACCGCCACACGCATCAAGTCATCCGCATGCGATTTCGCTGCCTGCCTCTATGACGTCAATCCCACCATGACCACCCGCAGCGCCGGACTGAGCTCCCCAGCGGGCGACGATCGGGTCAGGTCGCGAGCTGGCGATGCGTCTAGCGGCGCGCGGCACACGATCAGTAATCTCCGGCGCGCCATCTTAGGTAGCCCTGATATCTCTTTTCGGGCGGGTCGTCTCATGCGTTTACCTTGGACAGCATTGTGCGCCATCACTACGATCGCCTTGGCTTCGGGGCACTCGGCTCGGGCGCAGCAAGCCGATATCGTGTTCGCCTGTGGCCGCGGTGGAACCAACAACGTCTGCGTGATGAACTCGAGCGGCGAGAATATCCGTCAACTGACATTCGACACCGCCACGACCGTCGAGAACCTCACACCGCGATGGTCACCGCATCATCAGAAGATCGCGTTTCATCGTCGGTCTGAGACTGGGAGCGACATCTACACCATGGACGCGGACGGCAGCCACCTTCGAAAGGTGACGAGCTCGGACCACACAACCCTCTACCGCAACGTCGCGTGGTCGCCCGACGGATTGCGGCTCGCGATGGAGTGCGGCACCACTACGGCCTCGGATATTTGCGTGGCCGCGGCTGACGGAACGAACTTGAGAAAATTGACGGACGCAAGCCGTGCCGGCGGGAGCAGCGGTAGCCCGGACTGGTCGCCGGACGGGTCGCGCATCGCCTTCCAATCCAATCGGAATGGTCAGCCGTTTGGTCCACGGGGGTTTCGCAGCTTCGACGTTTATGTCATGAATGCCGCCGGGTCGAATATCCGTCGGTTAACGACAACGCTCCCCGGCCGAACGACGGAAAGTCCCGCGTGGTCCCCGGACGGACAGCGCATTCTCGTCGTTTCGACGCGCGATGCCGAGTCGATGCTCACCGGCTGGCAGCTCTACGTTATGCGGCCGGATGGAACGTCGATGCAGCAGCTCACCCGTGACTCCGTGCGGTTTGCGTTCGGCCATCCGCGGTGGTCACCGGACGGCCGCTCGTTCGTGTTCCACAGCAATCGCGACGGGACAAAGAATCTCGTCTCCGAGGTTGAGCTCTATGTCATCGGCTCCGACGGGAAGAATATGCGGCGGCTCACGAGAAATGATGTCTACGATGGGTTCGCTGATTGGTGAGGCGCAGCCCGCTGATTCGTTTCTGATCGAGATCATGCTGGTCATGGACGGTGATTGCTGGGCCGCGACCCGACCTCCAACAGGTATTGACAGATGACTTCGACAGTTGCCGCGATCGAGACCCGCAGTCCATTCAACTCGAACAGCCCATCGCCGCCGCACTCGGTTGAACAACTGACCTGACCCCCGGGGTTGATCCAGAAATGGTGTTAGTCCGGGGTTGGGTTTAGAGAAGTTGTAGGAACACGCAGTGCTTTGGCAAACTCCTCCGGGGTTCGATCATCGAGGCCGCTGTGCGG